>VOFH01000340.1_pt1 | contig 2074000 bp, 1912 predicted proteins | sample 5384091 | NCBI WGS metagenome assembly VOFH01 (sample SAMN12384727, study PRJNA508395) | human gut metagenome | isolation source: healthy gut G | host: Homo sapiens | reverse complement strand
GCATCTTCATGTCTTACCCCCAATAAGGGGATTTGCTCTATTTAATTAGGAATAAGGTCGATTACTGATAGAACAAATCCAGGCTACTGTGTTTAGTAATCAGATTTGTTTTAAAAATGGGCAACTCCGATTGGAATTGCCCACTCGCTATACTTGCTATCTTAACATAACATTCAGTATCGCACAACCTTTTGAGAAAAGGATTTCTCCTCTCTCAAAGGGCAAGTTGGCAAACTGGAATTTATAAACTCAAGTTCGTTACCAGTAACGAATATCTTTTTGTCTTATTTTTAATATCTTCCTCAGTAACACCATAATAACTGTATAAATCTCCGGATATTTTCTTAAATTCTTTCATTACCGCCTTATTTCCTGAATAAGACATTCCAAATATATTCCAAGTATAATCTATCTCCATTTCAAGAAAATCATCATCGATTCTTATTTTATACAAATGAAAATCCATAGGAATTATACTATCGGGCATTTCAGCAATCATTTCACTTCGAGTCTTTATTTTACCCAAATACTCTTTGACGGATGCTTCATTAGAAAAATCCGGCACCGGAATATCCTTCATTTCACCCAAAAGTTCCGGTTTATACTGCAAAATCAAACTCTCTTTTAGACATTTTATTTGTTCAATATATTCTCTATCAGCGGGAGCAGTTTCGGTCAATTCGTATTTATCTTTTGCATACTGCACTGTTTCAGAAAGAGAATGCGGATTTGCAACTATTGTCTTCTCTACTTTTTTTCTCTTATATCTATATATGCTATTTTTGATTCTAATCTTTAATGGTTGCTTTTTTGAATGTCCTGCTGTAAAAATGCTTGTAGGACCATCTGCACCACCTATGATTGAAATTGAAATCGCATTTTTACTTTTTTGCTCCATTCGCCTTTTCATTCACCTTTTCCTCACAAACACCGAGTTATCGTTCCACCACAACTGTAAGCAAAACCAAGTCCTCATCTCCGATATTCGCAATACTGTGTTCCGAACCTTTTTTGCAAATATGGCAAGTCCCTGCACTTAACAGCTCCTCTTGACCGTCACAAATTGCTTTACCGGTACCCGATAAGACGTAGTTGATGTCGTCACCGGTTTCATGCTTGTGTAATCCAATGGAACCGCCTTTATGAATAGCACAAGAAATAATTTTACCTTGCTCGTCCATATACATCTTCGCTGTCATCGTCCCTGTTCCGTTGTTCATTCCCGGTACTGTAATTTCCTTTGCTTTGTTAAAATCAATTAACACACTTTCATCCTTCGAATTCTGATTTTCTTAATTTTATCGACGGAAATTCACGCCGATTTCAAAATTCGTTTTATGTCACCCAGGTTCTCGGCAAAATAGATTCCTTTCTGTCGTTCGTTGGACGACAATCCCTTTTGAATCATATGATTCAAAAGTGCTTTCAAGTCATCGTAGTAACCGTTCAGGTTATAAAGAATGCAAGGTGCGTCCAGCTGTTTCAACGACACCTTCGACATTACCTCCGCAATTTCCTCCAATGTTCCGGTGCCACCCGGGAAAGCAATAAACGCTTCCCCCAACTCAATCATTTTGTTTTTTCTCTCCGACATATCCTTAGTCACAATCAGTTTTGTCAGCCCGTCATGTTGAAGCTCCTTTTCAATAAAGAAATTCGGCTCAACACCCGTTACATTACCTCCCGCCTTCAAAACGCTGTCAGCAATTGCACCCATCAGACCGGATTTGGAGCCGCCGTAGATTAGCGCGTTCCCACCGGTTCCAATCCACGCTCCCAATTCCTCAACTGCTTTTCGTAAACATGGGTCATTGCCTTCGCTTGCCCCAAGATAAACTGTAATATTCATTAAAAAATCCCCTCCTACAAATTCCGATTTGCATTTCTGTTTATTTTAGAAAATGGGCAACTCCGATTGGAATTGCCCTCTCGCTATGCTTGCTATCTTAACATAACATTCAGTATCGCACAACCTTTTGAGAAAAGGATTTTCTCCTCTCTCAAAGGGCAAATTGACAAACCGGAAGTTGTCAAATTCTATCACAGATTTAATTTTGAATAGTTTGCCATAATTCTCTTATATCTTCGATTTCATTATTCCATCTAACTGGTCGTGTAATTCAATAGATGGATTTTCTTTTAGGTGTTCACCCGTAACTGTATTGATAATGTCATGCTTATCATGGCTATATTCCGAATAACCATCTATCATTTCCATAATTTCAACAGCAAATTCATAGGTTATATTGTACAGCATTGCTCTGGCTTCGTTATCATTATACTTTTTGTGTTTAGACAAACAGATTTCAACGCAGGTTTCTTGTATATCTGCAATATGTTTGAAAAACTTTTTTTGCATATCATTCATATTCCACACTCCTTCAAATCCCGATTTGTATTTCTGTTCATTTTAAAAAATGGGCAACTCCGATTGGAATTGCCCACTCGCTATACTTGCTATCTTAACATAACATTCAGTATCGCACAACCTTTTGAGAAAAGGATTTCTCCTCTCTCAAAGAGCAGGTCGACAAACTTGAAGTTGGCGATTGCTTACTTCCTTATCGTATTAAGAACATTTAAGGCTTGTTCACCTTCATCTCTGTTGGTACTCCATACGCTGATAGACAATAATTCACCCGCAGAATAATACCCTACATAAACAACATAAATAGTGTTGCTATCTTCCGTTAATACATCGTCGTATATCTTTGCTTCAAATCCGCTTGGAATGTAGAAATCTAAATTTCGCTGTCTTGCAGATACTGGCACTGTTCTGATATAAGCATCTTCCATTACTTCTCTTGGTGCAAGTATACCATCCCTTTCTGCGTGGAACGGTGTTATACGAATTGTCAAATCACTATTGTCAGGATAAAAAATGTACTGACTACTCTCTTTATCGTATTCGCCTTGCCAGTTATCTGGCATAGAAATTTGCCAATCAAAAAGTAATTTATAAGAATTCATGTTGCCCCTCCAAATCCCGATTTGCATTTTCATTCATTTTAGAAAATGGGCAACTCCGATTGGAATTGCCCAAATACTTTATTTTTGCTTATCAATACAGCTTTGCACCTGCCGGAATGTGGTCATCTACCATCAGAAGGTTCAGTCCCTCGTGACCGTCTTCCTCGTGTACTGCTGAAATCAGCATACCTTCGGAATCAATTCCCATCATATTTCTCGGTGGCAGGTTCACGATAGCGATTGCTGTCTTACCAACCAGTTCTTCCGGCTCGTAATACTCGTGAATACCGCTTAAAATCACACGGTCTTTGCGTTCTCCGTCATCTAATGTAAACTTCAAAAGCTTCTTTGACTTCGGTACTGCTTCGCAAGCCAAAATCTTAACTGCTCTGAAATCAGACTTACTGAATGTATCGAAATCTACCATTTCCGTGAAGATTGGCTCAATCTTTACCTTAGAAAAATCAATCTTTTCAGCGACCTTTTCTGCAGCTGCAGGAGCTGCTTCGGAAGTCTTATTTGTCTTCTTGTCAGCGTCCAAGGATTTCATTGTCGGGAAGAATAAAACGTCGCGGATTGCGGGGGGAATCGGTAAGCAGCATTACCATACGGTCTATGCCGAAGCCTATACCGCCTGTGGGCGGCATACCGAGCTCAAGAGCATAGAGGAAATCCTCGTCGGTATGATTTGCCTCTTCGTCTCCGAGAGCGAAGCTCCTCCTGCGCCTTAAAGCGTTCGCGCTGATCAATCGGGTCGTTAAGTTCCGAATAAGCGTTTGCCATCTCCCAGCCGTTCATAAAGAACTCAAAACGCTCAACATAGTCGGGATTTTCCGGCTTCTTTTTGGTGAGCGGAGATATTTCAATGGGATGATCCATAATAAACGTAGGCTGAATAAGGTGTTCCTCAACAAAAGCCTCGAAGAAGAGATTGAGTATATCGCCCTTTTTGTGGTGCGGCTCAAACTCAACATTGTGCTCCTTTGCGGCGGCTCTTGCCTCGTCAAGAGTCTTTATCTCATTAAAATCGACACCCGAATACTTCTTTACCGCGTCAAGCATAGTAAGACGCTCAAAGGGCTTGCCGAGATCCATTTCAATGCCGTTATATGTTATAACGGTAGTGCCGAGAACCTCTTTTGCAACATGGCGGTAAAGATTTTCGGTAAGATCCATCATACCGTGATAATCCGTATATGCCTGATAAAGCTCCATAAGAGTAAATTCGGGATTGTGGCGTGTGTCAAGACCCTCATTACGGAAAACTCTGCCTATTTCATACACTCTCTCGAGTCCGCCGACTATAAGGCGTTTCAGATACAGCTCAAGAGAAATTCTGAGCTTAACGTCCTCGTCGAGAGCGTTGTAGTGAGTGACAAACGGTCTTGCCGCCGCGCCGCCCGCGTTTGCAACGAGCATGGGGGTTTCAACCTCCATAAAGCCCTCTGAATCAAGATAATTTCTGATACTGCTGATTATTCTTGAACGCTTTACAAACGTATCCTTTACGTCCTGATTCATAATAAGGTCGATATATCTCTGGCGGTAACGGGTATCGGTATTGGTAAGTCCATGGAACTTTTCGGGAAGAACCTGAAGGCTCTTCGAAAGCAGTACCACCTGCGTTGCGTGAATCGAAATCTCGCCTGTTTTGGTTTTGAAAACGGTACCCTTGATATTTACTATATCGCCGATATCCATTTTCTTAAAGGCTTTATATTCATCCTCGCCTATGCAGTCACGGGCAACATACGACTGTATACTACCCTTTAGATCCTGCACATTGCAAAATGACGCCTTACCCATAATACGCTTTGACATAAGTCTGCCGGCAACGGAAACCTCCTTGCCGTCAAGATTATCAAAATCGGCTTTAATATCCGCGCTGTGGTGAGTAACATCGCACTTTGTGATAACAAACGGGTCATTGCCCTCGGCTTGTAAATCACGAAGCTTCTGAACTCTTATCATATGCAGCTCGTCGAGGTTTTCATCGTTTGCATTGTTTACTTTCTTTACGTCTGCCATATCTTCACTTCCTGTCAAAAAAGGAGCGCAAGGGAACAAAGAGAGTCCCTTTTCGCCCCGTTAAATTTTTAATTATTTTGAAATTTCCTTAATGACGAATTTAAGAAGACCGATAGGTGCTTCAACCTCAACGGTCTCGCCGACCTTGTGGCCGATAAGGGATTTGCCTACGGGCGATTCGTCCGATATTTTACCCTCGTCGGGATCGGCCTGTGCAAAGCCGACTATTTTATATTGAAGTTCTGCGCCGGAATCGTTTGTGATAGTGACCTTTGAGCCTATATGAACAACCTCTGTTCCGAGAGCCTCCTCGTCAAAAACCTTTGCGTTTTTGATCATATGCTCAATTTCGTTTATGCGAGCCTCGAGCTTTGCCTGATCGCTCATTGCCTCATCGTACTCGCTGTTCTCCGACAAGTCGCCGAAGCTTCTCGCAACTTTAATTTTTTCCGCAGCTTCTTTTCTGCCGACGGTTTTTAATTCCTCGAGTTCTTTTTCAAGATCGCGAAGACCCTCTGCGGTCAATAAGGTTTCCTGCTGAGCCATACTAATTCACCATAGCCTTTCAAGTTTATAAATCGTACCGCAAATAAAATACGCGGCCGTTAAATTTCAGTATTACACGAATAAATATTGTATCAAAAGAGCAAAGATATGTCAAGTTTTTTAGGGCTCTCCGAAAATGTCGGAAAGCAGGTAAAACGAACCGCACACAAGCAGCATATCGCCGTTTTTCACAAGGCTCCTTGCCTTTTTGTAAGCGTCTTTCGGGTCTTTTACGGAAACAACGTCCCTACAAAAGCACTTACCCTCACGAAGGAGCACATTCTCATCCTCGGCGCGCGGATTTGACGGCTTTGTAAACACCGCGGTTTTGCAATGCGGCAAAATTGCTGCAAGGTAATCCTTTGTGTCCTTATCAGCCATCATACCTATAAGAACGGTTATGCTTTTATCGCCCGCAAACCGCACAAGGACGTTTTCAAGTGCCGCGGCGCACTCCGGATTGTGTCCGCCGTCGAGCATAATGACAGGCGACCTTGATATTATCTCCATACGCGCGTGAATAACCGTGCTCTCTATGCCTTTTTTTATAAACTCATCGCTTATTCCGAGTGCTCTTGCCGCAGTTATAACGCCCACGGTATTTTCCACCTGATGCCTGCCGACAAGAGGTATTTTAACGGTAAGACCGTTATATGATATTTCCGTGCCGAAAATATCCTCGGACAGTATTTCGGCGGCGGAGACATCGCCGATTAAAAGCCGCCCGTTTTTCTCTTTTACCGTATCTTTTATGACGGAAAGAGCCTTTTCGTTTTGCTCGCTTGTGGTAATTACGATTCCGCCGTTTTTTATTATGCCGCATTTTTCCGCGGCTATTTTCTCAACGGTGTCGCCGAGTATTTTTGTATGGTCAAGCGATATTGAAGTGATTACCGCGGCTTTGGGGCACGGAATTATGTTTGTGCTGTCATATCTTCCGCCGAGACCCACTTCAAGCACGACCGCGTCGCACTTTTGCTCATAAAAGTAAAGCATTGCCGCGGCTGTTATCGCCTCAAATTCCGTCGGCTCCGTTCCCTTTGCCGACAGCCTGTCGCAGGCATTTTTCACTTTTTCGACAACGAGTGAGAGGTCATCATGCGGAATGTTTTTATTGTTTATCTGTATTCTCTCGCAAAAATCAAATACATACGGCGAAGTAAAAAGCCCCGTTTTTGCCTGCGGCGCAAAGTATGCTGCTCAGCATCGTAGATGTGGTGCCCTTACCGTTTGTGCCGGCAACATGAACGAATTCGAGCTTTTCCTGAGGATTCCCAAGCTCATTCAGCAACGCGGATATTCTCCGGAGCCCTAAATTCATACCGAATTTCAGAAGCGAATGTATATATTTTACCGAGTCTTCGTAATTCATAATTTTCCTTTACAAAACACAGACCCACCGCGCAAATGCACAGCGGGTCGGAATACGCTGAAATTTTAAGCCTGCTCTTTTACCTGCTCATCGTCCTTTTTCGCGCTCTTTTTATTCTGCGCGGTACCCTCTGAGCCTCTGAACACAACGAATTTATCAAAAAGATATTCCGTTACCATATTAACTATCATCGTGATACCCAAAACGATATAGTTTATAGCCGTAAGTGAGGCAAATTTCGCCGTGAAATAATTGCCCAAAACGGTAGAAACCGGTGTGAATACAAGATAATAGCCGAAAACCTTGAGCATTGCAATCGGAACATTATTTGCCGATTTAAAGGTAAACTTGCGGTTAAACGTGAAATTCCAAACAACAGAAAGAATAAGCGCGATAAGATACATGGGGCCGTATTCGTTTTCCATTATTTTGGCAAACGTCGCATTGCTTTGCATTAAGCCTTGGAAGAACGAGAGCTTTATCAAAACCTCACTCATAAGAGTGAAGCTGCCTATTTGAATCAGTCCCGCAGAACAGGAAAAAGCAACAAATTTAAGAAATTGGCCTATATTCTTATTGTCTTTTTTGTTTTCGCTCATACGTTCAACTCCTTTTCGCATAACAATGAGCACCGCTGCCTGTATTGTTCATTATTTTATCACGCTTCCGGGCGGTTTTCAAGGTATTTGACACCGTATTTACAAGAAAGATTAAATATGTTAAAATCATACCGCAAATTGTAATTGAGGGGTTTATTATGCAAGTTGATATATATGATTTTGACCACACGCTTTTCCCCATGGACAGCGGCTCGCGCTTTTTCGGCTACTGTATGCTGCACTACCCGTGGATACTCGTTTTTGCACCGTTCCAAATAATTATGGCTCTTTTGCTGGTCACCAAAATAATCAGCTTTACCACATTCAAAAAATATTTTTTCTGCTTTGTGATGCTCGTTCCGCTAAACAAAGCCGTTAATAAGTTTTGGGATAAACACGAAAAAGAGGTATTTCCCTGGTTTAAGGAGAGAAAGCGATATGCCGTTGTAATAAGCGCAAGCCCCGATTTTTTACTGTGCGAAATCCAAAGGCGGCTCAAATTTGAAACGCTTATATGCACAAAGCACAACCCCAAAACCGGTGCCATTATAGGGCTTAACTGCCGCGACGAGGAAAAGGTAAGACGCTTCAGGGAGCTTTTCCCCGATGCCGAGGTAACAGACGTATACTCCGACAGCCTGCGTCATGACCGTCCCATATTTTCGCTCGGAAAGCACTGCTTCCATATAGTTAGGGGTGAGCGCCGCGAGTTTAACTACGAGAGCGTTTACGGCAGCAAAAAATAAATAAAGTGTTTTATAAAAACCAAGGAGCTGTAAAAAACGGAAGTTTTTTACGGCTCCTTTTTGCAGTATATTGTTCAGTATTCTATGCCTCGGCGAGCTTTTACGCCCTTTTCGTAAGGATGCCGAACGGCGGTAAACTCCGTAACGTAATCGGCAGCATCCGCTATATCGTCGCTCTTTGCGTGGCCCGTCACTATAATTTCAAGCTTGTCGGGGCAGCTTTTGATACAGCTCAAAAAAAGCTCACGGTCAACAAATCCGCCCGTGTATGCGTCGAGAGCTTCGTCGAGGATTATCATATCGCAATCATTTTCGCGCTCAAAAGCAGAGCGAAGCAGCTTCGTGTAATCCTCAAAAATCTCTTTTTTTCGCATATCGGTCATATTCTCAAACAGCTTGTAGTCGCTTTTCGGCAAGAGCACCGTAATACCGGGAATGTCTCGCAGCACTTTTATTTCGCCCGATTTACCGTCCTTAAAAAACTGTGCGAATATAACCCTCATTCCGTTGCCCGCGGCTCTTACGGCCGCGCCTGCCGCAGCGGAGGTTTTTCCTTTGCCGAAGCCGTAATACAGCTGTACCATTTATCTACCTGCCTTTATGCTTTAGGCTTTTATTATACAGAAAATCCATAAGAAAAGCAATATTCACGGTTACTCCACGGTGACGGATTTTGCGAGATTTCGCGGCTTATCAACATCGCAGCCGCGAAGCACAGCCATATAATAAGCGAATATCTGAAGAGGTATTACATTGAGCGACGGTAAGAAATTACCGTATGTTGACGGTACGCGTATAACCTCGTCGGCAAATTCCGAAACAGAGGCATGCTTATCTGTGACAAGTGCGATTACCGACGCGCCGCGCGCCTTAACCTCTTTAATATTACCGAGAGTTTTTTCAAAAAGTTTATCCTGCGTCGCAACGGCAAACACGGGAGTCCCCTCTTCGATAAGAGATATGGTGCCGTGCTTGAGCTCACCGGCGGCATAGGCCTCCGAATGAATATACGATATTTCCTTGAGCTTTAACGAGCCTTCAAGAGAAATGGCGTAGTCAAGCCCCCTGCCGATAAAAAACACATCATCGGAGCCGACGTATTTATGGGCGAGCGTTTTAAGCTCGTCGGTAAGATTTAAAAGGTCTTCAATCTGCGACGGAAGACACATAAGCTCTTTTGTGAGCTCTTTTTCTCTTTCCTCGGGAAGAAGCCCCACAGCCTTTGAAAAACGAAGTGCAAGCAGATATACTACGGCAAGCTGTGCCGAAAAAGCCTTTGTTGTTGCAACGGCGATTTCGGGTCCCGCCATGGTATATATAACGTCGTCGCTCTCTCTCGCTATTGTGCTCGCGACCACATTTACTATCGAAATCACCTTTGCACCCTTGCTTTTAGCCTCACGCAGAGCCGCTAAGGTATCGGCAGTTTCACCGGATTGGCTTATAACTATGCAGATATCGCCCTTTTTGATTATCGGGTCGCGATAGCGAAATTCGCTTGCAAGGTCTGTTTCACATGGAATACGCGCCATATCCTCGAATATATATTTTGCCGTCATACCTACATGCCATGCGCTGCCGCACGCCACTATATGAATCTTGCCGATATTCTTGATTTCTTCATCGGTAAGGGTGAGCTCGGGAATTGACACCCTGCCGTCCTTAATCCTCGGTGAAAGCGTATCGTGTATAGCCTTGGGCTGCTCGGCAATTTCCTTTTGCATAAAGTGCTCATAGCCGCACTTTTCCGCAGCCTCAACGTCCCATGTTACGTGGTAAACGTCCTTTTTGACAACATTTTTGTCTGTATCGTAAAGCGTCACATTGTCTTTTGTGAGAACCGCAATCTGATTGTCTTCAAGCAAATAGCAGTCTCTTGTATATTTTAAAACCGCGGGGATATCCGACGCGAGGAAATTCTCACCGTCGCCGAGCCCCACTATAAGCGGACTGTCTTTTCGTGCCGCTATAATTGTACCTGGCTTATCGTCCGCCAAAATCGCAACGGCATAAGAGCCGCGCACGGTCTTCATAACATTTACCATGGCGTCAAGCAAATCGCCCTTGTAGTAATAATCAAACAAATGCGCGAGCACCTCGGTATCCGTTTCGGAAACGAATACATAGCCGCCCTTTTGGAGCATAGTTTTAAGCTCAATATAATTCTCGATTATACCGTTGTGCACAAGCGTTATTCTGCCGTTTCCGCCCTTATGCGGATGTGCATTGACATCTGTCGGCGCACCGTGGGTGGCCCATCTTGTATGACCTATTCCGACCGTGCCGGAAAGACCGCCGACCTCTTCGAGCTTTTCCTCAAGATTTTTTATACGGCCCTTTGTCTTAACAACGTCTGTTTTGCCGTTTTCTGACACGGCAATGCCTGCCGAGTCATAACCTCTGTACTCAAGCTTTTTTTAAACCGTCAATCAATATCGGAGAGGCACTATTCTCCCCTACATAACCAACAATTCCACACATATTAAATTTTTCCTTTTCAAAAAATAAAATTTGTGCCTTGCTTTTCCTTTGTACACGGTGCGTTGCCGCTCCGCCTTTGTGAAAAGCCTTTGATCCCCGCACTTATGGGACAAGAAGCATCCGCCGAAAACTTCGATAACTTCTTCCTCGTCACCTGCAAATTCGGCAAAGCCGATAGTGCGACATACAGGTCCGGCGCTAAAACTCTCTTGCGGAAAGTCCTTTAAAAAAACAAAAAATCTCCTTTCGCTTTTTTGAGGGCGGCTCGCACAGCCGACGGCTCATTTGTTAAAGTATAATATGCCACGCGGCAAATGTCAACGGAAAATAATACTTTTATACCTTTTTTTAAAACTTACGCAGCGAATATTATTATGTTTAAAACTCCGGTTTTTACACATAATTTTAATAAAAGCTCGGAGGTAATCTATGGATATAAAAAGGTGCACCATTGACTCGCAGGATATTTTACGGCACGAAAACACAAGAGCGTTTTTTGTTTGCCTTTTGAGCTTTGTGCTGTCGCTTTTGATCCTCGGCGCCGCTCTTTTCGGCGTGTATTCGCTCTATACCGTGAGCGGACTCGACAAGGAAAAATACAGCGTTCCCATTCTCTCTTTACTATATGTTCTTTTTTCGTCGGAGGTTACCGTTTCTCTGTTTGCGCTGTCCGCCGTTTCCTACAACCGCAAAAGATGGTTTTACCGCAACGCCTCGGAAAAAGCACCTGTATCATATCTTTTTGCCGGTGAAAAATTTTCGGTAAGACTGAAGGTCTTTTATTTTTTCTTTTTCAAAAAGCTGATGACTGCGCTGTGTCTTGTCGCAGCAGAAATACCGTTTTTGCTTTGCAGTCTTGTTTTTTACCGCGAGCTCTCCGAAAAAGGATTATACAAAACCGTATTTGCGGGAGCAGTCGTCCTCTGCTCTGTGCTGTTTTTGCTCGGACTGTACTTCGGCGCGGTTCTTTCGAAAACATTTTGGCTGTGCGAAAAGGTATACTTCAAAAACAAAAAATGCTCCGTAGCGCTTGCCGTAAACAAAAGCAAAAGCCTGACCGAGGGAAAACGGTTCAGGCTTGTAAATTATAATATAAGCTTTGCTTGGCGAATACTTTTCTGCATATTCTTAATTCCGCTATTTTACACGGTGCCGTACATTTCACAGTCAAACGGATTGCTGTGCCGCGAATTTATCGGAAAGTACAGGCAAGGTGCCGCCTTCCCGGTGGTTTTTATGAAACTGCAAAAAACGTAGCCTCGAAATAAAACCTTCATTCGTTCTTCTTTGCCTTTTTACTGCCGAATGTGTCGGCAAGATAAATCATAAGAAGTATCAGCACGGCTATCGCGGTGGATTTAAGCCGTGTAAAGCCGTATTTTGCCTCAAGGCAGCCGGTCGCAAAGACGAGCCCCACAAGAGCTAAAATATATACTATAAGAAGAACGGTTTTCAGAGCCGGCTTTTTTTCGGAATTAAGCGACATAAAATATACGGCGGCCGTGACCGCCAAGGCCGTTCCGAAATACACAACAGCAAACACAGTCATAAATATCAGCCTTTCGGATTATTCATAGTTCCAGCCGTGGGAAGCAAGCTCATCCAAGACCTCTTTATCCACATCATCGGCGGTACCTTTTGACACTATCTTGCAGGAATACACATTGACCTGAGGTGGATATGACTCCATAATCTCATTCGCGTGCTTTATTTTTATGAGATCGCCCGTGCGGACATCGGAAAACAAATCTTCGTCGTCCGAGGAATTTATCATAACCGTAGGGGAGCCGTTTAAAACTATAAGACAACTGCTTCCCGAAACCACGGCGCGCCCCGTGGAAGCAGGTTTAAAATTTCCGCACCCGTAAAGCAAGGTAAAAACAAGCAAAAGACTTAAAACCGTACATAAGGTCTTTTTCATATATTATCTTCCTTCCGTGTTCGGTGAATTATGCACAGCGTCGTGTCTTCGCCGCACATCTATTATAATTTTACTTCTTTTCTCCGTTAAATACAATTCGCCGAAAGTATAATAAAACACCTTCAAATTTGTCGGAAATAACAATTTCGAATACCGATAAACCGAAATCGGTGATTTTGAGCCGTCATATGAAACTGACCGCAGAGCCGATATAAAATAAAAATCGACAAATCTCTTACGAGACTTGTCGATTTTTGGCTGTGGGGTACAGAAAAGATGTTTTTATGTTTTTTGTGGATAGAGTTGAACTCTCGGAATTTTTAATGAAATCGTTCGCGTTGCTCACGATGAAATCAAAACCTACGGTTTTGATGAAAATTTCGGCTACGCAGAAAATGAAATTAAATCCACCCATCGCCGCAGCGATTTCATACGCTGAAAGCGTATTTCATATTGCGAAGCAATATTTCACCCACCCGCAAGGGTGGATTTAGTTGAAAAGGACAGATTTCTAACGAAATCTGTCCTTTTCTGGCGCGCCGGGAGGGATTCGAACCCGCGACCTTTTGGTTCGTAGCCAAACACTCTATCCGGCTGAGCTACCGGCGCATATGCAATTTTTACTGCTCAAGTATATTAACACTATTAGAACAAAAAGTCAACATTTTTTTACGCTCGGCAAGAATAAATCGTTTTTTATTATATTCCGAAGCAGCCGAAATATCGCCATATAAATAAAATATTACGGCTAAATAATTATAATATATCTGTTTACCGAAACAAATAAAAAATGCATTTTTAAGAGCGAGATAAGCCGAAAACAGAGTAAAATCGACGGTATAATTTGTATAAAGCAATCAAAATGCATAATCGGCAAAAATTATCTCCACTTTTTTCTGTTTTGTGGTATACTTAAAAAGGTATTACGGCAAGGATTTAAGACAAGCCTTAATGCACGCGGCAGGAAAAGCTTAACACAGCCGCCGAAATCTACACAAATCAAATCCGGGAAGGCGGATATATATGGATAAAAAATATGATGTTCTGATAATCGGATGCGGAGTTGCCGGCCTTTACACTTCACTCTCGCTACCCGAAAATCTGTCCGTTCTTGTGCTTTCAAAGCAAGACGAAACCGTTTCCAACAGTTCTTTGGCTCAGGGCGGCGTAGCTGCCGTTTTAAGCCTTGAAAACGACAGCTATGAGCTTCATTACAACGACACCATGATTGCCGGCGGTCAGGCCAACACACCGGGCGCCGTAAACACACTTGTTCACGAAGGCCCCGACCAGGTACGTCAGCTGATAAAATACGGCGTTAATTTTGACCGCAATTCCGACGGTACTCTTCAAAAAACGCTTGAGGGCGGCCACAGCCGTCGCAGAATAGTTCACTACAAAGACACCACGGGTGCGGAAATTGTGCGTGCGCTCCTTGTAGAAGCCAAAAAGCGAAGCAACATAACGCTTGTCGAAAACGCCGACGTTTTTAAACTCACAAAGGTTAAAAACGGCTTTTGCGCGGATATGCTTTTAAACGGCAAGACCGCCGCCACGGTATTTTCGGACTTCTGCGTAATAGCGACAGGCGGTATAGGCAGAGTTTACAAATACACCACCAATCCCGCCGTTGCCACCGGTGACGGAATCCGCCTCGCATACGATATGGGTGCTACGATAAAGGAACTAAGCTACGTTCAGTTTCATCCCACCGCTTTTAACGGAAACGACAGGGAGCAATTCCTGATAAGCGAGTCTGTACGAGGAGAGGGTGCATACCTGCTCAACTGTAACAAAGAACGCTTTATGGACAGATATGACAAACGCCTTGAGCTTGCCCCGCGCGATGTTGTATCGCGCTCTATAATTCTTGAAAGCCGCAGAACGGGCAGCGACAACTTCTACCTTGATATAAGATACAAGGGGCACGATTACCTTGTAAACCGCTTCCCCGGAATATATGAGGGATGCTTAAAACACGGCGTTGATATGACCAAGGATTTAATTCCCGTATACCCGTGCCAGCACTACCTCATGGGCGGAATCGACGTTGACCTTGACGCGCGTACTTCTATTTCGAGAATGTATGCTGTAGGTGAATGCTCGCACACGGGAGTTCACGGCAAAAACCGCCTCGCAAGCAACTCGCTTTTGGAGGCACTTGTATTCGGAAAGCGCGCGGCAGACGATATAGCGTCTCTTTCTAAAAAGGACCCTGACCACGTGACCGTTACGGAGCACAAAACGGATATTTCGGGTGCTCCGCTGCCAAAGGGAATGCGTACGGAAATTCGCTCGATTATGCAACGTTCTTACTTTGTAATTCCGGATATGGACGCGGTAAGAGTAGGCTTGAAGCGCGTTGACACTATACTTATGAGACTTAAAAACGGCAAATTTGCAATTACACCCGACTATTGTGAGGCTTTAAGTCTTGCCACGGTAGCCCATATAATCTTAAAAGAGGTGGACGAAGGATGATTTTACCGCAGTTTTACACGGACGACATTATTAAGCGCGCCATACTTGAGGATATTAACTATGTCGATGTGGCGTCGGATTACCTGATATCCGAGGAGCAGCGCAATGAGGCGTATTTCGTCTCAAAGGCAGACGGCGTTCTCTGCGGCATAGATGTCGCAATGAGAGTTTTTGAACTTTTGGACGATTCTTTTACCGCCAAGGTATATATGCACGACGGCGACAAGGTGAAAAAGGGCGACCTTATAGCCGAATTCAGCGGAAAAACCACGCTTCTTTTAAAGGGCGAGAGAACTGCTTTGAACTTGTTGCAGCATATGTCGGGAATAGCCACAGCGACCGCAAAGGCAGTCAAACTCTGTGAGGGAACAAAGGCTTCGATAGCCGACACAAGAAAGACCCTTCCGTCTCTGCGTGCCCTTCAAAAATACGCGGTAACCTGCGGCGGAGGCAAAAACCACCGTTTTAATCTTTCCGACTGCGCTATGCTCAAGGATAATCACATAGACGCCGGAGGCGGCATAACGGGAGCCGTAAAAAAGCTTCGCGAAAAGATAGGTCATACGGTGAAAATTGAGGTTGAAACACGCAACCTTGATGAAGTAAAAGAGGCGGTCAAGGCAGGAGCCGACATAATAATGCTCGATAATATGGACTGTGACACCATGAAAAAAGCCGTTGAGATAATCGGCGGAAAGGCTCTTACGGAGGCTTCGGGCGGAATTACCGACGAAACCATACCCGGCGTTGCGGCGTGCGGCGTAGACATAATATCAATTGGAGCGCTGACTCACTCCGTTCAGGCGTTTGACATTTCCATGAAAATGAAAAAATAAAAAGCCACCCCCAAGATGTGCTCAGCTTATCTTGGGGGATATGTTATTTTGAAGCAATAATGCCTTATAAACAAAAAGCAACGGCGCCGAAAGCAAAAAGTTTCGGTGCCGCTATTTTTTGTTCGGCTACAAAAAAAACGTATTGTTACACTAAGCTGCCGCTTATTCAATTCTGCCTTTAGAGCTAATGTCTGCAAGGCGGTCAAAGCACAGCTCGGAAAGACGTGTCGCACCGCACAATTCATACAAGGCGGAAGCAAACAAGAGCGAATTACACGGTGGCAGAACCTTTGTTATGTCGTCGGGCAGAGTAACTCCGCTGCCCGACAAACAGACGGTACTTCCCGAATACTCATTCCTATATAAAAGGCACCCTCCGTCCGGATTGCTTTTATCTGTTCGCGGAGCTATTACAAATGTGCAGCCGCCTGCCTCATTCACGTTTTCCGTGACGGTCATCGCAAGACCCCAATCGTCATACAGCCGTCGGCGCACGGGAGAAAATTCTTCGGGATTGCCCGTTATTACCTTAAGATTTGAGGCAAGAGGAACAAGTAAAGACAGCTTATCCTTTTGAAAGCCGTTAAAATCCATAACAGCCACGCTCGTTTTTTCCGGCGGAAGAGAGCATTTCTTTATATAATCAACCGCGGAATTAAAAAGCATAACGGACGGCAGTATACGAGGCTCGAAATTCTTAACCTTTTCGTCATCCGTTATGGTTCCTCCGCACACTATAACTCTGCCCGCGCACCGCCCGAGCAGGCTGTATATTTCACCCGTATCGACCTCTTCGTTTTCATCACACACAAGAGTCAGCGTAAAAAACGGAGCACTGCCTAAGACGCTTATCCGCTCGATAACGGGTTCGGGCGGAAAAAGCCTGTAACGAAGCCTCTTAAAAAATCTGCCGCCGATTCTTTCTATTTTAATTACTCCGAACATAAAAGCACCCCCGCATAATATTATGCGGGGGTTTTGATTTTAATGTTTGTTGTTTATTGCTCGTCCGCGCCTGCCGAAGAGGTTAAGAGAGAATTTGCCTTTTGATACTGTTCATCCTCTGAATGAGATAAAAGCGCCAAACGGTTCTTTTTCTGTGAGGACAGCTCCACAAGATAATCCGGAGTTAAGCCCACACCGTTGTATACATCGCTTGTATACGGCTTTATCTCTGCCACGGTAAGCTTTACCGCACCGCCGTCGCTCAGCTGATAAACCCTTTGCATGGTTCCGTTGCCCTTTGTCGCCGTACCTACAAGCTTTGCTTTGCCGAAATCGCGCATATCGCAGGCGAAAAGCTCTGCAGGCCCGGAGGTGTCTTTATCGACAAGTATCACTGTGGACACATTTATGCTGTCGGCGTCCGATGTAAAGGTCTCTATGGCTTCACCGTTTTTATCAACGGCGGTAGCGAGTGCCTTTGTTCCGTCGCTTGCCACAGGAACAAGCACATCAAGCGCATCTGTCGCATACTCTACGGTTCCGTTCGAGACCGCCCGCAAATCTATTATAATGCCGCTCACGCCTTGCTTTATAAGCGTATTTACGGCATTTTTGAGCTGCGATGCGGTGGTCGAATAAAAATCGGTTATTTTAACATAACCTACCTGGCCTACCGTCTCATAATAAACAGTCTGCGCGGTGTAGCCCTTTACCATATTTGCGGCAACGAGATTACCGTCATGAATAAACGCAACATTTACGGACGAGAGCTTTTCGCCCTCAAGCTTTTTTACAAGCTCTTTATAGTTATAAACTGTGACTTCCTCTTCATCTATGGTAACTATACGGTCGCCCTTAACCATATTATTAAGTGCCGCCGGAGAACCGTCGGAGACCTCTGCCGCATAAAGGCACATATCGTCCTCGTTGAACACCGGAATTATGCCGACGCCCATTTTCTGACCGTTCATCTCGTTTTTATATACGTCATACTCGGACGCGGTCATATAATAGCTGTAACTGTCGCCTACGCCGTTTGCAAAGCCCTCTGCCATATCCGCGTTTAAAAGCGTTTCGTTAATCTCGCCGTAGTAATTAGTGCGGATAACGTCGTCTATCTCCGCTAAAAGCGAATAAGTCTGTGAACGCTTCGGGAGATCTTTGATTATTGAATTGTACATTTTCATTGACACAGCCATGGTCCCTGCCACAGAGCCTGCCATAGCCACGAATATCAATGCGAGCGCAAGGCCCAGAGATATTTTCCTATTCAAATGAACGCCTCTCTTTCGGGGGGTTTTATCAAAGACCGATATACGGCTCGGGATTTACTCGATTTTTATTTACATAGACCTCAAAATGAAGGTGCGGACCCGAGGAGTTGCCGGTGGAGCCGACCTTGCCTATATACTGACCCTGCGATACGGTTTGACCCGCGCTGACGCCTATGCTGCTGAGGTGCGCATATCTTGTCCACACGCCGTTGCCGTGGTCTATAAGCACGTTGTTGCCCCAGCTTGAGTGATACGAGGCGGAAATTACCGTACCGCCTGCCGCGGCGTAAACGGGCTGACCGTTTATATTTGCACCGGCTATATCAACGCCCTTGTGGCCGTTGTGACCGTAGTGCTGTGAAACGTAACAATTGCACGTGAGAGGAAAGCTCATTCCGCTTGAGAGCACACCGTTACCGGAAGAACCCGTGGTATTGCTGATTGACTGCGCTTCGAGTTTATCCATCTTGGCCTGATAAGCGTCATTTTGCGAATCAAGGCTTGAAATCATTGATTTGAGCGACTTCACCTGAGCTTCAAGACGTGACTGCTTTGCGTCAAGGGTATTGTAAACGCTCTTGACCTCTGCGCGCGCAGACTCTATGGCGGCCTTTTCGTTAACTATTTCAGACTGCTTTTCCTGCTGTGACTGCTGATCGGAGGAGAGCTGTTCTTTTGTTTTGTTAAGCTCATTGATTTCTTCCTGCAAACCCTTTACAAGCTCATTATCATGCTCCGAAACACGTTTGAGCAGCTCAAGTCTTGTCAAAAAGCTCGCATAGTCGCCGGAGCTGAGAAGTACCTCAAGCGCCGAGCTTTCGCCTGCCTTATATGCCGAGCGAAGTCTCTCTTTAAGTACGTCGTATGTTACGTCGACAGCGGCTGTCTGTGTTTCTATTTGAATATTTGCGGCGTCTATTTCGGCTTGAAGTCTGTCGATTTCCGCCTGATAGTTGTTGATAATTTCATCCTTTGCCGCTATTTGCTTGTTAAGGTCGGTTATCTTGGCGTTGTAAACATCAAGCTGAGCCTGCATATCGGAAATCTGATTGAGCAAATCGTTTACGGACGCCTTATTATCGCTGATTTTATTATTATTGGCATTTATTTTGCTTTCAAGCTCGTCTATTTGATCCTGCACTGACGAAGCCGAGCCCGAAAACGACGTCACGGAAAACAGCATAGCTGTTATTAATGTAACGGAAATAATGCGTATAAATGCTTTCTTCTGATGCTTCAAAATAAAAAGAACTCCTTTAATACCGGATTTACCCCTTTAAAAATTACGGAAGATACGGCGCGGGATTTACCCTTGTGCCGTTTATCCAGACCTCAAAGTGCAGATGCGCCCCGGCATGCGGATTTGCCGGCGTCGGCGCGGGACTTACGTTACCCGTATTGCCTACAAGAGCTATAACCTGCCCCTGCTTTACCGTTTGCCCCTTGCTTACCTTCATAACGCTGCAATGAGCGTATCTTGTGCAAACGCCGTTGCCGTGGTCAATAAAGACGTTATTGCCCCAGCTCGAATGATATTCGGCGGAAAGAACCTTACCGTCAGCCGCGGCTCTGATCTCCTTACCGTATGTATTGCCGGTTGCACCCCTTGTGGTAAAATCAATACCCTTGTGACCCGGGTAGCCGTACCAGCCTGCCGATATGGTTACGTTTGAATACTGAAGCGGACAAATCATACCCTTGGGAGATACCGTATAACCGCCTGTATTTCCACCGGTATTTTCTCCCGTATTGCCGCCCGTGTTTCCGCCTGTATTGCCGCCGGGCTTTGGCAATTCGCCGGTGCCCTGCGACGCATTTTTCGCCAGTTCCGCAAGCTTTTTATCGTAGCTGTCTTTCGCAGCCTGTATTTTTTTATTCTCGTTTTCTAATTCCTTGGAGCCTGCGCTGAGAGACGAGATATATGCATTTCGCTGTGCAACCTGCTTTTCAAGGGTAGACTGCTTTGAATCTACGGTATTGTAAAGCGACTGCACCTGCGTTTTAGACGAAACAATATCCGCCTTTTCCGACTCTACGGCGGTCTGCTTAGCCTTTACTTCCTGCTGATTTGACGACAGAAGCTCCTTTGTGTCGTTAAGCTTTGCAATATCATCCTGCAAAGATTTCATAAGCTGCCTGTCATGCTTTGTGGTTTTACTTAAAAGCTCAAGCCTTGTGAGGAAGCCCTCATAATCACTTGCCGTAAGAAGCACCTCAAGAGTGGAACTTTCGCCTGCCATATATGCCGCGCGAAGTCTCTCCTTTAAAAGGTTATATGTATCGTTTACGGTCTTTGTCTGAGTTTCTATGCTCTCGCTTGCCTCGTCTATGTTCTTTTGAAGAGAGTCTATTTCTTTTTGATAATCGTTTATAACGGCGTTTTTGTCGCCTATCTGACTGTTAAGCTCCGTTATTTGACTTTGGTACGTGTCAAGCTGCTCCTGCAAAGCGTCAATCTGTTCCGAGGAATAGCCGTTCGACTCTTTGGCACCGTCGATTTTATTTTGCAAATCCTTTATTTTTTGCTCATTCTGTTTTTTCTTTGCCTCGGCAGCCGCGATTTTGTTTTCCAAATCTTTCTTGGAATCCGCCGCGGAAGCCGGTAAAAACGACGCGCAAAAAACGAATGTTACCGACAGTAAAAGGCTCAAAGCTCTTTTGAGACCGTTTTTAGTCATCAGAGACCACGCTCCCTTGCTCTTTCAGGTATTTAGCCATCGAAACAAGACTTCCGAAACCTCCTGTAAACAATCCTATTGCAACAAATACGAGAAGTATCTGCCACCAGTACTCGCTGAACGGCACGAGCGAAAAGCCGATTAACGAGAGGGTCTGTGCGAACACTTTTTCGGCTACTGCATAAAGTCCCCAAAGAACTCCCAGGGATACTATGCCGGAAATCGTGCCGAGTATCATACCCTCTATCATAAACGGCCATCGAATGAACCAATTTGTGGCACCTACCGCCTTCATTATTGAAATTTCAAGCTTTCTTGAGAACATCGTTATGCGTATTGTGTTTGAAATTATGAAAAGCGCAACAAGGAACAGCATTATAACAAGCCCCACGCTGACTATCGAAACCGCATGGCGAAGAGACAAAAGCTTGCTTGCAAGGTCGCTGTTTTCTCGCACCGAATCGACTTTGTTTATCTGCTTTATCTGAGAAACGGTGTTTTCAAACTGTGACAAATCCTTTACCGTGACCTTATATGCGTCGGGAAGCGGAATTTCATCAAAGCCCTCAAACAGAGCCGCGTCGCCGCCCATGCTCTGTATCTGCTCCTGGAACGCAACTTCCTTCGGCACAAATTCGCAGCTTTCAACATTGCTTATGCCTTTAAGTGAGGTACCTATCTGTGTTGTTTCGTCCTCCGAGGCATCGTCGGCAACATAGACCATTACTACATTTTGCGACTGCACCTTGTCGACTACATTGTTAATATTAAAATATATCATTATGCCCGCGCCCATAATTATAAGACATGCCATAAGCACGGTTACCGATGCCAATGACATAAGGCGATTGACCCACACGTTGCGGAAGCCCTCGTGCGTAAGATATTTTAAGCTTGTCCCTTTCACCTGTTGTCACCTCCGGTCTTTTTTTCAATGGCGTCGAGATACTTTGAGTAATCGACGTCATCGTCGGAGGAATCCGAATCCACGCCGTATGTCGCCATAAACTTTTCAAGGTCGGCGTCCGAATTCGGCTGAACATAAAACGGGCTTATGCTGTCTTCCTTTTGCTTGGCCACACGGTCCTCCACCGTCTCCGAGGAGGCAATGTTCTGAACCGCAGCCGCGGCTGCCGCCGCTCTTTCCGCATTTGACGCGTCGGAAGCATAATCTCTTTCGATGGTGGCGTAATCATCGGGAAGAGCCTCGGTGTCTTCGGAGTCCGAAACCACGGCGCCCTGCTCTATTGTAATAACCCTGTGGTGGAAATGACGGACGAGATTATGCTCGTGAGTTACCATTACCACGGTGGTTCCGTTTGCGTTTATATGGTTTAAAAGGTCAACTATTTCGTAAGACATTTCGGGGTCGATGTTGCCCGTAGGCTCATCCGCAATTATAAGCCCCGCATTATTTACAAGCGCACGCGCGAGCGCAACTCTCTGCTGCTCGCCGCCCGACAGCTCCGTCGGCAGATTTCTCGCCTTGGAGGCAAGTCCTACAAGGCTGAGTATATAAGGCACGCGTTTTCTGACTTCCTTTTCCTTGGCGCCGATGCAGCGCATCGCAAATGCGACATTGTCAAACACCGTCATGGTCGGGATAAGTCTGAAATCCTGGAATACTATACCGAGAGTCCTTCTGAAAAGAGGAATCTCTTTTTTCTTTAAATTGTTAAGATGATAACCGTTTATGATAACAGAACCGCTGTTAGGCACCTGCTCGCGCATCATTATCTTGAGAAACGTACTCTTGCCGGCTCCCGATGAGCCGACCACAAAGACAAATTCTCCGTCGTTTATCTTGATATTGACATCTTTAAGCGCTTCGGTCCCGTTATCGTAAGTTTTTGATACATTTTTAAATTCAATCACTTAGAACATACCTCTGCTTTTCACAATATTCCCACCGCTGAACTCTGCCGTAAAGTTTAATACCGACGGGCAGAGACTCTACACAACCGCTATAAAAAATATAGGCGGCAAAATGAGTATAATCACTCATAATACCGCCTTTAATTATAGCATAGAACGTCAAGTTTGTAACCATTTTGTAATATGGTAAATTATATTCGCGCACTTTAGACAAAAACGCACTTGTAACATTGTGCAATTTTCCCATTCACAACAGTGCGCGGAAAATTACTTTTCTTTAATACTTGACGGGGCTTGAATCAAGATATTTCTTAACCATAAGAGCTACTTTAAATACTATTGCGTCGTCGAACTCGCGAAGGTCAAGGCCTGTGAGCTTTTTAATCTTTTCAAGACGATATACAAGAGTATTTCTGTGTACAAAGAGCTTTCTTGAGGTTTCGGATACGTTGAGGTTGTTTTCAAAGAACTTCTGAATTGTAAAGAGCGTTTCCTGATCGAGATTGTCGATAGAGCCGCGCTTGAAAACCTCCTTTAAGAACATATCGCAAAGAGTTGTGGGAAGCTGATATATAAGTCTCGCAATACCGAGATTGTCATAGCTAACAATGCTCTTTTCGGTGTCGAACACCTTGCCTACCTCAAGAGAAACCTGAGCCTCTCTGAATGAGCGTGCAAGATCCTTTATTCCCTCAACCGTAGTACCTATGCCGACAAGAACGTGAGAATAGAACTCCGTTCCGAGACCGTCGGCTATCGAGCGTGCAAGCTTTTCGAGATCCTTTGTGTCGATATTCGGCTTAACCTCTTTGATAAGGGCAATATCTGTCTCGTTAAGGTTTATTACGAAATCCTTGGTCTTATCCGGGAACAGGTTCTGAATTATATCATAAGCGGAGATATCTATATGCTCGGTAATTCTTATGAGAATTACGACGCGTGACACATCATTGTTAAAATGAAGCTCTCTCGCCTTGAGATAAATATCACCGGGCAGTATGTTGTCAAGAATTACGTTCTTGATAAAGTTTGCGCGGTCGTATTTTTCATCATAATACTGCTTAATGCTTGAGAGTGTTACGGCAAGCATTGAGAGATATTTCAAGGCAAGGTCGTCTTCGCCGGAAACAAATACGGCATATTCGGGGTGCATACGCGCACCGAACGGCTTATAAGAATACCCGTCTACCGATATAACCTCCGTTCCGCTGAAAACCGCGGTAACCTCGGTTGAGAGCACCTCACCTATCTTACCGAGTTCGCTGCAGGAAATAATGGTACCCGACTCGTCTATAACACCTATAGTACGGTCGATACTGTCTGTGAGCTGATGCACAATACCCTGGAACAATCTGTTCGACATTGATAAAACCTCCATCTATCTTTTTTCTCCGGAGAAAACCTCCCTGCCGCACTCTGCTTTAAGCCGAAACGGCAATGCAAATTTCCCCGTCTGCACTTTTATACAATTTCACAAATCATATATTATGTATTTTACACAATCTTTTAAGATTTTGCAAGCTAAAAATTGATATTTTAAAAATTTAGTTTGCATTTTTCACAAAAAAAGTTTTTCATTTTGTAAAATCGGTTAGATTAAGGCTTTAAAGCACACAGTTTTGTCATTTTTTGCATTGTTGAAAATGACTATGCGTAAAACTCCGAAGCCGTCGGCACAATGCGGTTTGATGACAAACTCTTTCGATGTGTCGAGTATTTCTGGGCGAAAAGAATATTTGAACTATCTGCCGGCATTGCATTTGGAGCAGACGCTGTACCCGTTATTGAGATACGAGGAAAGCTCAGAGGCGGAGATCTCTTTTTTATTTTCCGAGGACGTCCTCATAGCGTAGGAGCATGACGGAGAGTGAATTTTTTTGGTGTTCACGTTTACTGTATATGTGCCTTCGGAGGGCTGTGCGTCACCGGAGCTTTTTTGTGAATTTACGCCGACCGGAGTCGAGGCCGAAGTCTGCCCTGCGGCAGAGGATGCCGCCGCACTCTCGGTTTCGGCGTTTGCAGCCGTATCGGACTCACCTTCGGCTTTTGCTTCCTTGGTCACAAGATAAAAACCGTCTTTTTCGCCTTCGTTTTTCGTCGAATTTTCATAGGACACAAAATCTCCGTATTTCTTCAGCATAATATGGTCTTTATACAGCAGCACAAGCGACATCGCGGAAAACACCGTACACAAAACGGCGCATACGGTAATTACGGCCGTCATAATTTTAAAGCCGTGTTTTGCGTTTTTCCCTTCGTTCTTCATACTCATTCCCCCGATACATTATGGGAAAATAATAACATTACGGAACAGAAAATAAAGCGTTTGTGCCGAATCAGCACAAGTTATCTTTTAATTCCGTCGGCAATGTATTTAAACACCGGAGCGCAGTCTAAGGCACCGCCCGCTCCGTTTTCTTTAAAGACTGTGATGACATAGCGCGGCGAAGCATACGGAAAAAATCCGCAAAACCACGAGTGCGTCACTTCGTTCCCGTTCTCGTCAAACCAGCCGCTTTGCGCCGTTGCCGTTTTGCCTGCGGCGTCAAAATACTCGGTTTCCGCCCTTTTTCCGCTGCCGGACACAACGGTTTCGCGTAAAAGCTCGGTAACTGTTTTTGCCGTATCAACGCTCATTACACGCCTCGGAACGGGCAGCTCCGCCCTTTTGATTTCATTTCCGGTCTCATCCGTTACGGCTTTCATAAGAGAGGGCGCGCGATACACTCCGTTATTTGCCACCGCCGCATACACGGCGGACATTTGCAGCGGCGAAGCAAGCAATTTACCCTGACCGAATGCGAGGTTGCACAAATCCGCCTCAGAAATCAAGCTGTCGGCGGACGGCATAATACCGGACTTTGTCTCCCAACCGTCCGCAAGCTCGATTTTTTGACCGAGCCCGAGATTTTCACCCATGGCGCAAATGTTTTCCTTGCCGGTTTTAAGCGCAAGACTTATAAAATACGGATTGCATGACTCCGCCATAGCCGAATACATATTCATATTGCCGTGCCCCGTCTTTTTAAAACAGCCGAACGATATTTCTCCGTTCAAGTCGTATTTACCGTTGCAGACGATGCTGTAACTTGTAGGAATTCCGTTTTCCAAGGCGGCACAGGCGACAACCGCTTTAAAAACCGAGCCTACTGAGTACGGAGTTATCGCTCTGTTAAGAAACGGAGAAGATGAGTCATTTAGGCTTTTTTCGGGCGTATTTCGGTCAAACGACGGTGTGCTCGCCATTGCCCTTATTTCGGATGTGGCGCTGTCGAGAACAACGACCGCACCGCTGTCGATGTCAAATTTTCCGAGAGCCGATTCACACAGCTTTTGTATATCTCTGTCAACTGTGAGCTCCACTCCGCCGGCCGACATATACCCATCCTTTAAAAATGTAATCTCCGCACCCTCAAGCAATTTTCCCGAAGCCGCCGCACCACACCTTGCCTTCAGAGTTCCCGAATACGACAAAAGTATATCGTTGTAGCACTTTTCAATTCCCGAAACGCCGTTTCCGTCGCCGTCGATATATCCGGTTATGTGCGGCGCAAGGCTGTTTTCACCGTATCGCACCACCGTTTTTGCCGTCTTTATGTTTTTTTCGTCAAAAACGGCATTTGACGCACAAACCGCTATTTTCCCCTGAGACAAAGTCGAATAAACAGAAGGTATTTCGCTTTCGGGGACAATGACCCGGATAGAGGACAGGGACTCCTCGCACGGCTTTATCGCCGCCTTTAAAACGGTATCGCAATTGACAAGCGGACGCATTTTACAGTCGTAAATGTTGCCCCTTGACGAAGCCACCGTCACGCCGACGGTATTTTTTGACGCGGCGACATCCGACACGTTACCGCCGCAAAGCTCCGCCATTTTTACAAAAAGCACACCGAACGACAGACACAACAAAAAGAAAAGGGCACAAACTCGCTTGTTCATAATTCACCTCAAAAAACAAAAAAAACGCTCCCGTTTTATTATTGAACGGAAGCGTGTGTTTTATTTTATATTTTGTTTTCTGAGGATCGTTCCGGGAACAAATTTTAAATCGGAGCGTATTTTGAATTTCATCATGGCTCTCGGCGTGCTGTCTGTGGGTTCGCCGTTTTCGTCAAAAAGCTCCGTCACGACAAAGCTCTGCGGCTTTTTCCCCGGCTCGAGGCTTTCGAGAGTGTCTCCCTTAAAGAATTTATTTCGCTGTTCGCAGTAAATAAAGCCGTCGCGGCAATCCTCGACCACCGCCATAACATCCCACTCGCGGCGGTAACCGCCCTCAAAGCTGATATTCGCTTTTTCGTGCGGCGAATCAAAATAGAAGCCCGTGCAGTAGTCGCGATAGCTTACCTTTCGCACCTCGTCAAGTATCCATCTCGGCAAAACAAAGTTATCTGACTCGCTGCACATATAAGCGTCGATTGCCGCTCTGTAAGCATTTGTTATGACCGCCGTATAATATGCGGATTTTGCTCTGCCCTCTATTTTAAAGCTGTCGATTCCGGCGGCTGTAAGCTCCGGAATGTGCTCTATCATACACATATCCTCGGAGTTTAATATATATGTGCCGTCCTCTTCCTCATTTACCGGAAAATATCTGCCCTCGCGTGTTTTTTCCATAAGCGCATACTGCCAACGGCACGGCTGAGCACACTCGCCGCGATTTGCGTCACGGCCGGTAAGATAATTTGACAAAAGGCATCTGCCCGAAAACGACATACACATACTGCCGTGTACAAAGCACTCGATTTGCAGCTCCTTAGGAGTTTTGGCTCTTATCTCGGCAATCTCCGACAGAGATAGCTCACGAGCCGTAACTATTCGCTCGGCACCCATATTGTAAAACTCGTTTGCCGTGAGATAATTTACGATGCCCGCCTGTGTGGAAACGTGCAGCGGCACCGACGGCGCATACTTTTTGCAGTATGCCATAGTACCGATATCGGCTGCAATATACGCATCCACTCCCGCGCCTGCAGTCATTTCTATAAAGTCCGGCAAAAGCGGTATTTCGCTGTTTCGCGGAAGCGTATTAAGCGTTAAATAAACCTTAACGCCCTTTTCGTGCGCTTCCTTTACCGCCTTTATGAGATCATCTTCGGGAAAATTCTGCGGACCTGCACGCATACCGAATGAGCTGCCGGCAAGGTAGACGGCGTCTGCTCCGAAGCGCAATGCTGCCTCAAAGCGTTCAAAATCGCCTGCCGGACTTAGTAATTCGGGTCGTCTTTTCATATTGCTCCTCTGGTAAATTACTGCGAAGCCGACTTGGCCGCTTTTTGATTGGCCTGGAGTATGGCAATGTTATTGGCCTGCCGCTCCGAATCGTTTTTCGCAAGATAAATCTTTTTATTGGTATCGTGCGCGAAGAAGTAGTAATCGGTCTTTGCGGGATTGAGTGCCGCGTTTATTGAGTCGTTACCCGGGTTGCAAATCGCACCCACGGGCAGACCCTCGCACTTATATGTGCTGTAACGTGAGGTGTAGGCGGCAAGCTCCGTGGCATTTGTAACATTCTTCGCAATATAATCGTTGATATAGTCCGCCGTGGAATCGCATTGAAGCGACGGATAAAGCCCCGGCTTATTGAGACGGTTGTGAAGCACCGACGATACAAGCGGCATCTGAGTCGCATCGGCGGCCTCTTTTTCTATAATGGAGGCGAGCTTTATTATATCGTCAACCGACATATTGAGCGCGTCGGCTTTTTTCTGATAATCGTCCGTCCACTTTTTCTGGAAGTTGTTTAGGAATGTCCTTATAACGCTCGAGGCATTTTCGCCCTTATAGAAATCATATGTGTCGGGGTAGAGATAACCCTCAAGACTCCTGTAACGCTGCTCTTTATTCGGCTCATTCTTAATAAAGGTGTATTCACTGCTGAAGTCCACCTCTCTCATGGCCTTATAGATGGCATCAGCTGAGCAAACCTCATATTTTTCGAGCTTTTCGACTATTTGGTCTGCCGTGTAGCCCTCGGGGAACGAAAGCCTTACGGTCTCGCCCGTTGACGGAGGAGATTTAAATGTTGAGAGCATCTTCTCAACGCCCATCGACTTGGTTATATAGTAAATACCCGACATATAGTTGTCATCACGGTAATTCATTATCTTTGCAAACATTTTGCAGAAATGCTTATGCTTTATAAGGCCGTTATCCTTTAATATGTTGATAACGTCGCTTGTGTTGGTCTCTGCGGGAATTGTAACAGATATAACGTTTTCGCTGTCGCGGCGTATTGCCAAAACATCGTTCATACAGCTAATCAGATACGACGACAGACAAATTGCGCATACAACGCAAACCGCTATCGTTATCCACGTTTTTTTGTTTCTTACGAAATACGCGGCTATTCTTACCGCAATTTCTTTTTCGTTTCCCTTTATACCCTTTATCGGCGGCCTTTTACGTACGGCACCCTGCTCCGACGCTTGCTCGTAAGAGGCTGTTCCGAAAGAGGCGGCATTTCCGCCGTTTCTTCCGCCGCGCGTAATTATGGGACCGAATTCGTCATCATAGCTTATTCCACGCGGTGCCGTACCGCTTTTTTCGGGCGGCCTTTTATGAATTTTGTGTTTTTCCGGCGGTCTTTTGTGAGCATTGTGAGCGTTATGTCTTTCCGGCGCATCGGTACTGTGATGCACGGGCATATCTCGTCTGACAGGCGGCCTTTTTTGCGGAGCGTCGGTAAACTCGGAGTCAAGGTCTTTTATTTCAAGCTTAAAGGGTTTTTTGCCGCTCTTACGGTTTCTCTCAACCATATTTTTAAGCTCGGGTCTTTTCTGCTCGTCTTCCTCACGCGCATAAATATCCAAAAGGTCCTTATATGAATCATCGGGAGTTCTTTTATTGTCATCCATGGGCGCTCCTCCTTTCATTAAACTCTGTGTACTTTCTTATCCGAAACAATTATGTCGGATTTAATATCGTAGCTGTCGTGCGGGATTCTCTTTATTATCTGCTCTTCGTATGCGAGCCCGATTTTTGTGCCTGAAAACGACTGCAAAAACCTGTCATAATAGCCTTTTCCGAAGCCGACGCGGTATCCGTCCTCGGAAAATACAAGAGCCGGTACTATACATATACCGTTATCAAAGACGGTCATAATTTCACATGATGGGTTCGGCTCCATTATGCCGAACGCCCCGGGTTCAAGATCAAAAACAGAGTCTATACGGCAAAACTCCATATGCCCGAAAGCGTCAACGCATCTCGGCACGGCAACGATTTTGTCCGAAAGCACCGCCTGTTTAATTATACACGATGTGTCAACCTCGCGTGAAGACGACACATAACACAAAACGGTTTTAGCGTTTTTAAATTCATCGAGGGCAAACAGGTTGTCCGTAACAAATTTGTCACGTCTCGCCTTCTCCTCCGGCAAAAGTGATTTTCTGTACTCCTTGGCGCGTCTTCTTAAAAACGCTTTATCCTCACTTTGAGCCGTCATTTTTATCACTCGCTTTGAACAGATGTTTTTATGCTTTCGGCAACCTCGCTTCCGCAAAGTGCCTCGACTGTTTTAAGTCCGAATTCGAGAGCCACGCCCATTCCGCGCGCAGTTATTATGTTCCCGTCCCGTTCTACGGGAGCACCTGTGGCAACAGCGCCGTAAAGGTCTTTTTCAAAGCCCGGAAAGCATGTTGCGGTTTTGCCCCTCAACAGATTTTTATGGCCGAGCACGGACGGTGCCGCACATATAGCGCAGATAAGCTTTCCGTCGCTTGAAGCGCGGTCTATAAATTCATTTACCTTTTCCGACTTTTCAAGATTTAAAGTACCGGGCATACCGCCGGGCAAAATAACCGCCTCTATGTCCTCGTTCGGAGAAACCTCGGTTGTCTCGGCGTCACACGTAATCCTGATATTGTGAGACGAAACTATTGTTTTTTTTACCGACGCCTACAACCTTAACGTCTTTTTTTGCTCTTCTCAGAACATCAATCGGCGTGAGAGCTTCTATCTCTTCACAGCCGTCCGCAAGAAAACATAAATCATTTTTTGTACCGCCGCGCGGGAATGCGGCAATCCTTTCTTTAAGCATTCAGTTCAGCGTTATCCCTGTATACACGCTGTCATTTATCTTCTCGCCTTTGATATTTTTTATCATACCTACGGCGGTGCGTTTGCAATTTTTTAATTCGGCAGCTTTTTCCTCCGGCACAGAGACAAAAAACGTATTTTCACCCGTTTTTTTCAAAACGTCCAAGGCGTTTTCATATGTTCCTCCGCAGAGAAGCTCCGTGACAAAAACACCGTTTTCAGCCGGACTGTACGAGACATAAAAATCGTCTCCGAAAACTATTTTGCCGTCGTCGCCGAGAAAATCCGAAAACAGTTTTATTTCGTTTTTCTCGCCACACTACACGGTTTACGCCCTTCAACAGCTTTTCTCTTGAGAGCTGCCTTTTTTATATCCGGCGGCTCGGTGCTTTTAATGTCGAGCGGCTCACCGCCGGTCAATTTAAAGACGGTTTTTTCGGCATAGAGAGCTTTATAAAAGCCGAATTTTTCGTAATAATCAAAAAGGTTCTCCGTCGCCGGAACCAAAAACAGATAATCGGCTTTCCTGTCGGCGGCAAGAGCTGAAGTAAATTCCAGTAACGAACCCATTATGCCCTGTTTTCTGTAACTCTCTGCGGTGGCGGCAGCATAAATATAGTATGCAAAATACTCCTTTTCGCCGAGTGAGAGCTTTTCCGGAAGCAAAAACAGTTGTGACACAACCTCTGCTTTGTCCGTGCAGATAACCGCATTTTCATAAGAAAAGCTGTTTTTGAAAAACATATCGATTGTTTCTCTGTCGTCGCCGAAACAGCTTTGCCACAGCGAATACATCTTTTCTTTGTACTTCGGAGAAGAAAGCCGAATTTCCATATCTTATCCCTTATAAAAAGCGCGGTACTTTTGAAGAAGTATCTCCGGGTAATATGAGAGCTTTGCCTTGCGGAGCCCTTCGCTTCCCGTATCGTCCTCACGGTTTATGAATTTATAATTAGCAAGCATATTTGCCGCAAATTCACGGTTTACCGTCGGGTAAGCTCCGCGAACCGAAGCATACGCCTTTTCTATATGTGTGCAAAAAGCCGAGCTGTTCAGCTCCTCGCCGAGAGTGTAAGCCACAACCTCGCCGTCCGCGTATAAAACTCCGCCTTTGAACCCGAGCTCGTCAAAATTCGAGAACGCACGCTTTATAGCTTCAAGTTCGCTATCTATTTCATCGGGGTCCTTTTCGCGGTTTAAAGCCTCCCACTTCCGGTTCATATCAAGACATAATTGCATATTGCCGTCGTTTATCGGCTCAAAATGCCAATCGTGGTTATTTTTGAAATAAGCTATATGGTTACGCTTGCCGTGGTACTTCCTGCCGGCAAGGTCAATAAGATCGGTGGTATTGTAAATGTAATCGGCGAATTCCCTCATCTCGGTAAACTCAAACTTTCCGGGCATCATATCTTCAAGCTCACGGACATTTGACGGAGTGAGGCAGTACATGGTTAAACGCGCGCCGTCGTGATTTTCGGCATAACGTATAAGTTCGTTTACGGCGGCCTTTTTATCGCCGTCGCCGCACGGGTAAAGATACATCGGATCGCCTACGCCGTCGCGCGCCAAAAACATACCGTCATACTCGCAAATTGTATTTTCATACACGGGCGCCCATATATAAAGGTTACCGAAGCAGTACTCGCAGGCCATATCGCCCGAACGCTCCATTACGCCCGTTACCCAAGCTCTGTCCGATAATTCGGGATTTCTGAATTCAAGCAAAATTATTCTCCTAAACCAAGTTCTTTTTTTACTATACCCAATATTTCTTCGCTTATATCGGCTATGGGGCGCGGCTCACCGTTTTCGGAGCAGACCACGGTCTCCCAGCCCATTTTTTCCGCGGCAAATGCCGCCGCTTTTGCACAGCGACGCAAATACTCTACATTTGCCTCGTGGACGTCTTTTTTCACCTCGTCGCCGCCGTAGCGCTTTGTCATAAGTCGCTGTGACACGTCAACCGGCATATCAAGATATATAATCCTGTCGGGCTTCGGCACGGCGAGCTTTTCGTATTCGTAATCGCAAAGCCATTTAATATAGTCGTCCCACTCGCTCTGCGGCAGCTTTACCGCCTGATGAACGGCGTTCGACGAAGTATATCTGTCGGCTAAAATGACCTTACCCGAAAGATAATCCTCTTTCCAATGACGGCTGTAACTCGCATAGCGGTCCACCGCATAAAACGAGGACGCCGCATAGACGTTGACGCACGACGGGTCGTTTCCGAATTCGCCGCCGAGATACATTCTGACAAGCGTGCTTGACGGGTCGTCGTAATCCGGCAGCTTAATTCTCTTTGTGTCGACAGACAGAGCCGCAAGTTTTTTTTGAAGAAGCTCCGTTTGAGTCGATTTACCGCTTCCGTCAAGTCCCTCTATAACTATAAGTTTGCCGGGCATACCTTTTACCCCTTTTAATTTTTAATCTAAATTATTATAGCAAACAATTACATTTTTTACAACAAAAAATGCACAATATTCCAAATTGCCTAAACCGATATAATGTGATAAAATATTGTAAAACATCGAAAAGGGGCAAATGCACAGATGAATCTCGATAATTTGGATTTAAATAAAAGCGGAGCATTCATAATAGGCCTTTCCGACTGCGGCGAAAAAATAACCTCGGCCGGCGGCAGAGTGTCTACTCAGGAGGGCACCGTGCTCGGTATATGGCAAAAATCGCAGGACTGCGAAAAAAATGCAAAGCTTATCGACAAGGTTACGCGCTCCGGTCACAATTCGGTAGTGGAACATACATATTTTAATCTCGCCTTTCAAAATGTCACGGCGGTTGTCGAGCAATTCGTCATCGAATTCAGGCTCGCTTCATTCACCGTAAAATCACGCAGATACGTTGATTTTTCGGATGCGGGATTTTTTATTCCCGAGGATGCGGACGAAAACTACAAAAGCCATATGGCAAAGCTCTTCGGTCTGTACAGCGAATTCTGCGAGGCCGGCGTACCCAAAGAGGACGCGAGATTCCTTTTGCCATACTGCCTTTTTTCCAACTTCTTTTGCAGCATAAACGGGCGTGAATTTTTGCACCTGTTAAAAGCCATGCTCTACGGCAGAGGCAGCAAATACCCCGAAATAGTAAAGCTCGGGCGCGAATTAAAGGAACAGGCGGAAAAGCTCACTCCCGGCATAATGACGGGCTTTGACGAGCGCAGTAAAAACTATATGCCGGATAACCCCGACCTCTCGTTTATCGGCGACGTTCCGCGCCGCACAAACGGCAAAAAAGTCGAGCTTCTCTCATACACGGGTGACGCCGAAAAAAAAATGTTCAGAGAAGCGCGCTCATCTCTTACACCAACGCTTCAACCGAGGATATAGACCGTATTTTATCGGACGACACGGTTGCCGACAAAATAACATACAGTCTTGTTCACTCTTCAAGGCCGAGAGCACTCGAGGCGGCGGATTTCACACTTCGTTTCAATGACGTTTCACTCTCCGGAATAACTCACTTCACACGCCACAGAATGCAGAGTATAGAAATTCCCGAACTGATAAGAGCGGACAGAAAACGGCACATCGTCCCCGAATCGGTCAAAAAAGACCCTGAGCTGCTTCTTAAATACGAAACCGCATTCAAGGAAAATGCCGCCGAATATGAGAGACTTCGCACACTCGGCAAGAGCGAGGAAAGCCTCGTGTACTACCTTCTCAGCGGCAACACGCTCGATATAGTCACAACCATGAACGCTCGCGAATTACTGACATTTATGAAGCTGCGCACCTGCTCACGAGCTCAGTGGGAAATCAGAGCGCATGCGGTAGAGGCACTCGAACTTTTGAGAAAAGTCGCTCCGGGGATTTTCAAATACTACGGTCCGAGCTGCTTTATTTCATCCTGCCCCGAGGGCAGATTCTGTTGCGGCAGACAGGAAGAAATGCGCAAGACATTTTCAATGTAAAAAATATACCGAAGCCTTGTAAATCAAAGCTTCGGTGTTTTTTTGAGCAATTTTTCCCTCTCCCTGTAATCGGGCATATACCTTTCCACGAGGGCATAAAACCTTGCCGAATGGTTCTTTTCCTTAATGTGCGCAAGCTCGTGCACAACAACGTAATCAACAGCCTCCGGCGGATAAAGCATAAGCCTGTATGAAAAGCATATTGAATTTTTACCGCTGCACGAACCGAATCTTGTCGCTGCGGAGGTTATTTTTACACTTGTCGGATAAAGTCCCATTTTGTCGCTGTAATATTCCACGCGGCGCGGCAATTCCTCGGCGGCAAGCGCGCGAAGCTCCGACACTCTCTTTTCGTCAAGCGTTTTTTCAAGAGAAAGACGGCTCTTTTGCTTTTCTATATGCTCGTTTATCCACTTTTCATGCGATAAAACAAAGTCGTCTATCGTTTTTTGCGGGCAACCGACAGGTGCCTTTACGCTTACTTTTAAATCCTTTGTCACGGTGAGCGACAGAGTTTTTCTTTTTGACCTTTTCAACTCATAATCTGTTTTCATAAAGTTCATAATATTAAAACAATTATAATCTATATTTTAAGTGTTCCGTTTTTTCGGGCAAACATAAGTATAGCATTTTCTCTGTAAAAATCAAATATTTCGGGAGGACTTAATATGTGTACCGCAGCAACATACAAAACAAACGATTTTTATTTCGGCCGCACGCTCGACTATGAATTTTCATACGGAGACGAAATTACCGTGACGCCGCGTAATTACCCGTTTAAATTCAAATTCGCGGAGCCTCTGAAGAGCCACTATGCCATAATAGGTATGGCATATGTTGCGGATAATTATCCGCTCTATTACGACGCAGCAAACGAAAAGGGACTTGCCGCGGCAGGACTTAATTTTGTCGGCAACGCATATTACGGTAACGAAAAAAGCGGTAAATGCAACGTCGCGCAATGCGAATTTATACCGTGGCTCTTATGTCGGTGCGCAAGCGTTGACGAAGCGAAAAAATTGCTCTCAAATGTAAATATCACAAACACGCCGTTTAACGAGTCGCTCCCCGCCGCACAGCTTCACTGGATAATAGCCGACAAAAGCGGCTGTATCGTAGTCGAGTCCGTAAAGGACGGACTTAAAGTCTACGAAAATCCCGTAGGCGTTCTTACAAACAATCCGCCGTTTGATATGCAGCTTCAAAATTTAAACAACTATATGAGCCTCAGCGCGGCCGACCCGAAAAACACATTTGCTCCCGATATAAATCTCTCGACTTATTCTCGCGGTATGGGCGCACTCGGACTTCCCGGAGATCTCTCTTCGCAGTCGAGGTTTGTCAGAGCGGCGTTCGTCAAGGCAAATTCTCTGTCCGAGGACGGCGAAGAAAAAAGCGTAAGTCAGTTTTTCCATATTCTCAATTCGGTAAGCCAGCCAAGGGGTTGCTGCAAGCTGGAAAGCGGCAAATACGAGATTACGCTTTACACATCTTGTTGCAATACAGATAAGGGAATTTACTATTACACAACGTATGACAATCATCAAATTTCGGCTGTTGATATGCATCGCGAAAATCTCGATTCTTCCGATTTGATACGTTATTCGCCCGTAAAAGACGAGCAGATAAATTTTCAGAACTGAAAAATTACAAAGTGCGGCGGCTCTTATTTTGAGATGTCGCCGCCTTTTTAATCGCTGTAAAACCGAAACACACCGAAAAATATAAAATACAAATAAAACACTTGACAAACGCATATAATGATAATATAATGGTTAGGCACTCTGAAAGAGGGCACAACTTAATATCGCGGGGTAGAGCAGTTGGTAGCTCGTCGGGCTCATAACCCGGAGGTCGCAGGTTCAAGTCCTGTCCCCGCAACCATTTAGGAACTGTCTTTTATGACAGTTCTTTTTTTGTCGGGTTATGAGCACGATGAGCGGTGCTCGTTGGGGCGAAGCGGTGCGCCGCTGCCTGTGGCAGATTAAGGCGTGCCGCTGAGGTGAAGAAATAAGGAGCATTGCGATGCGCTCCAAGCGAGCATATGCGACTATATTTCTGAGGGGCAAGCAAGGCGCAGCCTTGTGAGATGTAACCCGGAGGTCGCAGGTTCAAGTCCTGTCCCCGCAACCATTTAGGAACTGTCTTTTATGACAGTTCTTTTTTTGTCGGGTTATGAGCACTATAAGCGGTGCTCGTTGGGGCGAAGCGGTGCGCCGCTGCCTGTGGCAGATTAAGGCGTGCCGCTGAGGTGAAGAAATAAGGAGCATTGCGATGCGCTCCAAGCGAGCATATGCGACTATATTTCTGAGGGGCAAGCAAGGCGTAGCCTTGTGAGATGTAACCCGGAGGTCGCAGGTTCAAGTCCTGTCCCCGCAACCATTTAGGAACTGTCTTTTATGACAGTTCTTTTTTTATCGGGTTATGAGCACTATGAGCGGTGCTTGTTGGGGCGAAGCGGCGCGCCGCTGCAATCGGTGATCAAATGATAGAGATTCCGTTTTCCGATTTCGTTTTGCACCAGAAGAACGATAGAATATCCGCCCTTAATCCCGGGATTCCGGCGTGGGGCGCAGGAGACAAGTCTCCATCCCATAGATGACCTTGAAAAAGTCCTGTTCAGCGCCCGGATCTATTCCGGTTGCCCGGCACTCCTTGGCTGTTGCGCTCCACAGCGATTTGCAGGCCTCCGCTGCCTCCGGAAAAGCATAGGCAACACCAATGTCGGTGATGGCCACGGCGGACATAGCTTCTTCTATGGCCGCTTTTATAATTTCTGCCGCACTGTTGACGGCTCCGACACTGCCAAGCTTCGTATGGCAGTGCAGTTCTACCCGTGTCCCGGCATCCGTATTGCTGTGATCCATCCTGTATGCACATCCCTTCTCTTTATTTCGTATCGATATTACCTCATGACATCTCCCGTTTTTGTCCCATGTCATGGGGTATTCTTTTTGCAGAAGGGAGTGAACAACATATCATGAAAGATAAACATCAGCCGGCATATATTTTATCCCGCTCTGCTGCCGAAAAGCTGCTGCAGGACGGATTTCCGCGCAACACGTTCGTCATCAGCTTCTATGATCCCCCATCCAAGCGAACCGGGCAGGTATCCCAGCCGCCGGATTATAGTGGAATGCCTCCGGATGTATTTTATGTGCCTCTACATGACATCGACCTTGAAATTCTGGAGGAATACGGCCTTTCCTACGACACTTATTTTCCGGAAGCGCCCGCTCTTGCCGCATTCATTTATGACGCCATGGAGAACGGAGGGAACATTGTCTGTCAGTGCGAGTATGGGCAAAGCCGCAGCGCCGCCTGTGCCGCAGCAATTCGGGAACATTTTTATGGGGAGGGCATCGAGATTTTTGCGAATTACCGTTACTACCCCAACCAACTGGTTTACAACAAGCTGAAAGCGGCGCTGGATGCGGAAATGCTTCGCAGGGACGGTGATGGATATGGGCTACGGCAGACGGCAGGAGACACAGCGGAGACTGAAAAAAGTATACAAAGTAGGCAAGTATTGGATTGACTATATGACATTGGGGATGCGTGCTGCCTGAATGTGAACGGAGATGTCTTGTGCTGCGGTGACACCATGGCAAGAGGTTATACCATGGGGATGTCATTACAAGACACAATCACCTATTTGTATTGCGGCGATTTTCCCTTTTGCAATTATTGGGAGCCGGAGTATTACCTCAAGCCCCTCAGCGGCACCCAGCGCCTTTTGCGGCCGGTCAGCAACTACCTAAAGGGCAACCGCGATATCGAGCTGCCGGTCCTTTCGCTATCCCTCGTTTCACAGCTTCAAATCACAAAGCACCTCGTCGACTTTATCGCCGTAGCCGGGGTCTGCATGGATTTTTTCCGAAAGCAGCTTCATGAAGCTGCAATTCTCCGGCAGCTCACCGGTGAACAGCTCCGCCCGGTACAGCGGAGAAATCAGGCGATAGAAATCAAACCGATATTCCGTGGCATAGTAGTGCCCGTGCAGCAAGGCACCCTGACCAATGCTGCCATTCAAATTGGGAAACAAACACCACAGACCGCAGCAGCCACTGCGCACCTGAATCAGCAGGCAGTAAAACGGCAGCGGTGTGTAGGGACGGCAGTCGATGCGCAGAATATCCCCCGGCTTATATGGCGTGGGAAGGATGAGATCGTTGCCGCCAAAAGCCCGTGCACAGCGGGGATTGATACCCGGCATTTTCGGCCGCTGTATAAAATACTGCGGCTCTCCCTCCGGCGAAAGAATGTAGGTGCGTACCGCAATGGGAAACCCATCTGAGAGTGGTTTTGCATTCCAGTCATACAGCTCCATGGTCCAGAACTGCGTTGTCCAGTTATCGTCGTATTCAGCGCGATAGGCACGGATGGACTGCTGCGCCTCCGCCAGACTCCGCACGGCGAACGGCCCGTCCAGCGTGTCTACGCTGCGCTCTTTCTCATTATATCCAAGGAGCTCCACGATGAACCGGATGCCGGGAAGTTCTGCGCTTTCCAGCGGTTTTCGTGCCGTATCCAAAGCATACAGCATTTCCTCCACGTCATGTCTCTCTTCTTCGGATACTTCCGCCTTCAGCCGGAGCAGCAGCTCCCGCTTCCGGTACAGGCTCACCGGTGCACCGCAGATGATCTCGGCATACTGCGTGCAGTTGAGCTTCTCCGGCGGTGCCATCAGGTACTCCCGCAGCTCCGGGGACTCCAACAGGGATAGGATTTCTTTTTTCGGTTCATCGTTCATTTGTCTCGCCTCCTGACAGAGAGTCTATCAAAGCAGATGAGATAAAAAGAGGGCACCGGGAAAAGAATTCCCGATGTCCTAATATGGCCATCTTATTTCTTTTTGTTCTCAACAAAATATGCGTAACTCTTGTGGTTATCCGCACGGTGCTTCTTTGCAATTTCTCCCCAGTCAGCGAGTTCATCTTCCAGCGTCTTCCCACCTGTTCGGGCGCAGCATTCTGCGTACTGCTTGTCGTTCAGTTTACTCCACGGCCCAAAGCTGCCGATATTATACGCTTCCATGATATATCTATCCAACGGTATATGGAGTTTTTTAATATTAGCGGCATTCCAGAAGAACTCCGGGATTTTGCTCAAACCTTCGTCATCATCTATGCTCTTAAAAATAACAGCAAAGACTTGCAGATACTTTGTGGTCATATTTATCCATTTCTGCGCTTGACCATAAGACAGTCTCTTTTCGGTATAGACTTTCTGCAATTTCCCACATAGCTCGCAATGCCAACTGGTATAATCGCTTTCTGCGTCAAGAAGGTCCAACGCTTTTTTTATTTTTGATGATGCCTCAAACCGAAGTTCCCATTTTTCTTGATATTGATGCTCTGCAAATCCTTTCAGCGTGTGGGATGCCATATCTACATAAGCACGATCAATTGCGGCATCAATTGGGTTCTCCATATCGCCAAAATAGCACTGTAAAATGAAATTATGGCATTTTCTTTCAAGATCATTCATTTTTTACATTTCCTCCCATTATTGATATTTTTCCAGTGCTTGTTGCAGCTGGGTTTTTACATTTTCCCGCAGCTTTTTCGGTTCCAGTACCGTCACATCCGGGGCGAAGCTCTGGGTGAAGTGGGCGGCGGATATCTCGTTGGCGTAGACCAAAACGGTCACCGATTCCTCTGTTTCGTCAGAAAACGCCACATCCTTGCCGAACAGGTCGATCACATCGCCGATCAACGCCCAACAGACCCGGAACACCGCCCGGCAGTTGCCGCCGTAATACATATTAAACGTGCTTTTTCACCAGTTCCCGCACCGGCTGTACGGAATGTGCCGAGAAAACAGCAAGCTGTCAATCAGCAGCCGCAGCTCCCCATCGGTGAATTCCCGGCTGAGGTAAAAATCCGAAAGGATGTAGCTCTCCTCCAATTCTCCGGTCTTGCTGTTGGTCATCCTTTTTAATTCTATCAGACTCTCCTTGATTTTACAAGCAGGCGTGGGACAAAAACGGGGCATACCGCTTGCTATCATGAGACCGTGCATACAGCGGGTTGAAAATCGGTATTCTTTTGATGTAAAGGATAAGCAACATGAAAAAGGGAATTTTTCGGTGCATGGATTTCGATACGAACCATCCCAAGCTCATAATCGCAGCGGTTGCATGCGACAGAAACGGTTTGACGAATGAGGCGGCAGCATTCAGCGTAAGGCTGAGTGCTTTTTTATTCGGCGCACCCCGGCGGTGCATAAAACGGTGGCGTTTCGGCTTACACGGTCCAGGCGGTTCCGAGCATTTTCAAAAGCAGGTCGCGGTACGTAAGTCCTGCGGCACGCGCCGCTATCATGGTGAGGCAATTCTGATTTTTTCTGTGCGGACGAACACCGCCGGTGATATTCGGCTTCGCGTTAAAATCAAATATTTTAAACACACCGTTTTTATCCTCGCGGCAGTCGATGCGTACAAGCCCTTTTATTTTTAAAGCCTGTGACGCGGCAACACAATCCTCTTTTATTTTAACAAGCTCCTTTGTGCCGTCTTTTGCAGGCGGTTCGCTTTGTTGATACAAAATCGCAAGTTTCATTTTTCTCGCTTCCGAATTCTTTATTTCAGCGTTATTTTATCGCCGATACCGTGGCTTTTCAAGGGTATCGCCCTTACGGCAGGCAAGCAAAGTCACACTCGCGTGCTATTTAAAATATAATGCATTGAGGCTTTAAACACCGGAAAGGCTGTGATTTTTTTATGAAGCGGGCAAAACGAATACTATCTTTTCTTTTAATGCTCCTTGTTGCGATTTCGGCATCTGTGCTGCATGTTTCGGCAATTTCCGCCGACACCGACGAGGTTTTTTCGGGAATAGACGTCAGCGTTTATCAGGGAGATATAGATTTTGAACAGGTTAAAAGCAGCGGAATCGAAGTTGTATATATAAGAGCGGGATACGGTTTTTCCGTAACCGACCCGAAATTCGAGGAAAATTACACCAACGCGACAAAGGCCGGTCTTAAATGCGGCGCGTACTATTTTGTGACCGCACGAAATACCGAGCAGGCATATTTGCAGGCAACGCGCTTTGCCGAGCTTATAAGCAGAAAAGCCTTTGCTGCAAGACCTGCCATGGATTTTGAGGAATTCGGCAGTCTCGGGAAAAACGGCATAAATATTGTGGGGCTCGCATTTATGCAAAAGCTCCGAGAGCTTACGGGAATAGTGCCGATTCTTTACACCGACGCATACAACGCCTCGGAAACCTGGGACTGGAATTTTGCGCAGTTTCCGCTCTGGGTTGCCGATTATGACGCGGAAGAACCGTATGTTACAAGCAATATTTGGCAGAGCTATGCGGGATTTCAGTACAGCGACCGCGGCGAAATTCCGGGGATTTACGGCAATGTTGATCTCGACAGGTTTACTTCGTCGGTATTTTTAAACGGCGCAAACGAAGTTACGCCCACAAAGTCGCCCGATGCCATAAGATATACGGTAAAGCGCGGCGACACGCTTTTTATGGGGAATAATGAGTAATATTAAAGTATAAGATAGTTTGTTTTATACTTTTTATTTATCAACAACGCTTTTATCAAGTTTAAGGTAGTGATTAATAACATGATTGAAAAAACACCTAAAATAGTGTATAATGTATTTGATATGTGTGAGGTGTAGTTATGAGAGATTTTACTGATTCTATTAAATTTTCAGTGGTAAGAGATAATCTGGAAAAAAATAATGGTAGAATATGTTGTGAAATTTGTGGTAAAGAGTTAAAATCCATAAATGAATGTCATTTTGATCATATAGAGGCTTATGCTAAAGGTGGTAAATCAATAAAAACAAATTGTCAAATTTTATGTTCTGATTGCAATTTGAAGAAAAATGATAAAGAACTTGCTGATTTCCTTTTAGATGAAAAAGCAAAGAAATTTTTAGAAGGTAATATTATTGACGAAGACGGACTTAATATCAAAAAGGAAAATGATAGTTTAAATAATATAAACATTGAGTTAGAGGAAATGACTAAAGAAAAATTTGATATAATGGTTTCTTCTTTTATTGCTGATAAAGGAAATATAACAAAGGTTGATTTTAATAGAGTATACAATAATTTGCCACCTATTAAATATGTTTATAAATATTATGGAGATTTTTCTTCTTTGAAACAAGAATTTAATTTAAAACAAATCGTGTGGAATAGAGAGACAATAAAAGAAGCGTTAGAAAATTATGTGAAAATTCATGGTGATATTTTTCAAAAGGATTTAAAAACTTGTAATGGTTTACCTTCTTATCCATGTATTATTAAATACTATCCAGAATATGAAGGTTTAAATGAACTTAAAAATAATTTGTTTAATTTAAAAATTAGAAATCAATGGACTAAAGAAAAGGTAATAGATGAAGCAAAAAGATTTGTACAAAAAAATGGAAAAATAACTTTAAAAGATTTGACTTTAAAAAATAATTTACCAACTGCAAGAGTAATATATAAATATTTTGGAACTATGGAAAATTTCCAAAAACTTGTTGGTTCTCAAATTTCTAAAAAAAATGAATTAATAACTATTTCTGATATTGACAAATATGTTGAAGAACTATTTCAGGCAAGAGATAGAATATTTAATACGAGAAAAGATTTATTAGATGTGTTTCCAGTATCTGAAAGTGTTATTTATAAAAATTTTGGTACTTTTGATTTGTTTTGTGAAAAATATAATATAGTAATTAAGAAAAAGAAAAAAGCAAAATTTACAAAACAAGAAATTGATGATATTATTCTTGCTTACATAAAAGGTGGGAATTCTATACCAAAAGTTGCTAAAGATTTAGTTAAATTAGGTCTACCATCTAGAGATGTTATTATGAGATATTATAAAGATTGGCATGAACCTTTTATTTTATATTCCAAATTATATGAAAAAATAAATTAAAAAAACTTATCATCCTATAAATTTTAATGAAAATTAGAATTTAGGATGATTTTTTTGTTTCTTGAAATATTGAAATAACAATATAAACCCTTTATTTCATCCTTTATATCAACCTACGAAGTAGGATGAATTTTGCAAGTGCAAAATAAGATTTGCACATACCAATTCCTTATGAAATAAGGGATTAATTGGTGTTGTTGTGCAAACATCTTATCCTGCTGTTACATAATTTGATTAATCATCAATGTTTTTTAGGATGTTAGACAAAACTTTCTATAGTCAAAGACTTGACTCTTCTTTTTTTGTAGAGGTAACATGCATCATGCGAAGGAGATGATGTATATGAGAAGATTTAATTTATATTTACCTGTGTAGTTATTTGAACGAATTAAATTACTTTCAAAATTCTATAATATTTCCATAACTAAATTAATGGTAGAACTACTAGAAATCGGATATATAGATATGATAGATACAAGAAAGAAATAAATAAGTTTATAAAAATGAAAGGGTTAGGTGAAGAATATGGAGATAATAATTTTTAATTTAATGGAGGTTTATGATAGCAAGTAATATTGTTAGGTATGTTATAGGCATACCAAATAATATTACTAAAACAAAATTTAAAACCATAGAATTTATTGGAGGTATTAAACTCTATGGTTAAATACAAAGTTAATTTAAAGTTTAAAGAAGATGGAAAATCTTTAAATGAAACAATAACTGAAGTATTAAAAATAGAATTACAAAAGAAATTGAATATGACTTGCAATTATTTAAATAGAGAACTACCATGTAATCATACTCATTATTCCCAAAGTGAAGGGAGTAGTAATTAATGATTGGGAATAGTAGTTTTAAAGTAGGAATTTATATAAGATTATCAAGAGATGATGGAAACATTGAATCAGATAGTATTATTAGTCAAAGAAGTCTACTTAATCAATATATCAAAGAGAACAACTATAGTTTAATTGATGAATATGTGGATGATGGATTTACTGGAACAAATTTTGAAAGACCATCATTTAAAAGAATGATTAAAGATATCGAATCTGGAAAAATTAATATGATTATTACCAAAGATATGTCAAGACTCGGTAGAGATTATATAGGTACTGGAGAATTAATTGAAAAGTATTTTCCGAATAAAAATGTTAGGTATATTGCTATTAATGATGGGATAGATACATTCATAGATAATACCAATAATGATATAGCACCTTTTAAAGCCATAATGAATGATATGTATGCTAAAGATATTTCTAAAAAAGTTAAAACAAGTTTGCATTCTAGAATGAAAGAAGGATTGTATGTATCTGGTAGATGCCCATTTGGTTATATGAAAGATCCAAATAATAAAAATCATTTAGTTGTAAATAATGAACAAGCAGAAGTAGTTAAATTAATATTTGATTTAGCGCTTAAAGGTAATACTTACCACTATATTGCTCAAAAATTAACTAAAAGAAAAATTAAAACTCCAGCATCTTATTATAACTATGTGTGGAATACAAAATGTAGTACAGAGTGTATATCACAAGAATATGGTGTATGGGTTGATACAACAATTAAAGCAATTTTAACTAATAGAATTTATGTAGGTGATGTAGTGCAAGGTAAAACTAAAAAGATTAACTATAAACTAAAGAAAACAGTTAAGAACAAACCAAATGATTTTATAATAGTAGAAAACACTCATGAAGCAATTATAGATAGAGATACATTTAATTATGTTCAAACTTTATTACCTAAAAATGTTAAAAGACCAGAAAAGAAACGATTTTATTTATTAGATGGACTTTTATATTGCGGTGATTGTAAACATCGTATAACTATTAGATATCAAACTAAAACTGGCAGAAGTTATACAACTTGTGATTATTATAGAACATACTCAAAATATCATGTTTGTACTACACATACAAATAATTATGAAACATTAGAAAAAGTTATTTTAGATAATATTAAAGATGTATGTAAAAATTATTTAAATAAAAATAAAATAAAAGATTCTATTGGCAATATAAAATTTGAAGATAATATTTTAAAAATAAAAAAACAAATAGAAAGTTTAGAAATCACTAATAATAAATTAATTGAAGCTTTAGATAAAAACTATATGAATATGTTAAAAGGAATTATTGATGAAGAACAATACATAAGAATAACTGAAAATCTAAAACAAGAAATATTTAATAATAAATTAAGTATTGATAATCTTAAAAATGAACAAATAAATGAAAACAAAGTAGATAATAAACAAATAGAAAAAAATATAAATGAATTTTTATCATTAGAAAATCCAACTAGAGAATTAATAATTAATTTAGTAGAAAAGATTTATATCTATCAAGATAAAACGATAGATATTATATTTACATTTAATAATGTTACATAAAAATTGTATCTGGCGACACGCTTTGGGGGATTGCAAAGAAATTCGGCGTTACGGTGTCGGCTGTCGTAAACGCAAACAATATCAGAAATCCCAATCTTATATACGTCGGAGAAGTGTTTATAATCCCCCATATGACGTCCGCGGAAAGCTCCGGATACACGCTTTACACGGTAAGACGCGGCGACACTCTTTGGGGAATATCGAGAAAATTCGGCACAAGCATAAACAGCATAGTCGCGCTTAACGGCATTAAAAATCCGGACCTCATATATGCGGGCGAAGTGTTTAAAATACCCTCTGCCCGCTCGGAACAAGCCGTAATTTACACGGTAAAGCGCGGCGACACGCTTTGGGGAATATCAAGGAAATTCGGCACCACCGTTGAAAATCTGGTAAAGCTGAACTCCGTTAAAAACCCGAATCTCATATACGTCGGGGAAAAGCTGATAATCGGATGACAGACAAAAGCCGTCCGCACCCTTTGAAAAACTACGAGTGCGAACGGCTTTTAAGCAATATGTGTTTTATTTATTTGTCATTTTGAAGTGCAGACGGCTGAGCGACTGTATGAGCCTGTAATGCTTGAAATTATATTTGCGAAGCAAACGCAATTTTCCGCTCTTGACGGAGCTGAGCTCATATATTTCGGGGCTTAATTCCTTTGCCTTGCGGTCGAATTCCATAAAGCGTTTTCTGTTTTCCATATCGCTGTCGGGATAGCTCGAATATATTGCGCTCTGCGTAATTATAAGGTCTGCTATGCAGGTCCTCATATAATCCGCTTTTGCGCTGTCTGCCTTATCCGAGGAAATATAGTCCCTGTAAAAGTCAAACATATGGAACGTAACCCTGAGATGGTCGTTTATATGCTTTTGGAAACCGAGGATACTCACGCTCTGAGTTGAGAGCGCAAGCCTGTACATATAAACATGCAGGTCAAAGAATGTCACCTTGTTTACAAAGGGCACCGGGAACATAACATATTCGACATCCACATAAAAGCACTTTTCGTCAATGACAATGTTATTATCTTTAAGCACGCTCGTCTTTATTACAAGGGCGTGCATAGGTATATAAACCTTATTTGCAACATCGGCGAAGTCATATTCCGTACCGTCTTTGAACTGCGGAAAATCAACAGCCTTTTGGCGGTTGACGTCGTCATAATACTCATAATAGTTTGTAAACACATATTCGGATTCGGTTTTTTCGAGATCCTCGACGAGCTTCACAAAATCAGCGGTGTTGACCCAGTCGTCACCGTCCACAACCTTAAAGTATTTGCCGACGGCATTGCGAATGCCGCAGTTAATGGTGGAGCCGTGACCGCCGTTTTCCTTTGAGATAACTCTGAATGTATCGGGGTACTTATCGGCGTACTCCTTGCCTATTTTTGCGGTGTTATCCTTTGAGCCGTCGTCAACCACGATAACCTCGAATTTTTTCATTACAGCCTCGTCGCAAATAAACGAGTCAAGCGTCTGATTCAAAAATTTTTCGACATTGTACGACGGTATTACAACCGTAAGAAGCTTATCCATAATTTTCACCTCAATAATAAGTTCCGTGAAGCAGTATTATTCTCTCCGAAACAATACGATTTAAAAATTTATTTGACCGGCGTTATTTCCTTTGTCTCGGGATTCTTTGATGTGACGGACTGAATGAGATAGCCGAGCGCAAGCCAGAAGAGGAACGCTCCGCCGGTGTTCATATAAAACGTCTCCGAATAGAACATCATAGAGGCAAATATCGGAGCTATAATGCTGAGCAGAGCGGTATTATATTTGTATTTTTCACCCTTAAATTTAAAGAAATTCTTAAATATGAGCACCAGCACCAATATTATATATGCTGCGATAATCACAACGCCCAAAATGCCCTGACTTACAAGTATGTCGACAAAGCTGTTGTGCATACTGTGGAATTCAATAAAATCATTGTTGACAAGATAAGTGTCGGGGAGCTTATCCTCGGCATAAGGAACATAGTTCCTGAAGGTTACGCCGGTTAACGGCTTCGTTTTGAATATTTCGAGTCCGCTGCCCCAAATAGCAAAGCGGCGGTTGCTCACGTCACCGTTTATGTCGTTACTCTGACGACCGATCTCAAGCTTCTGCTTGTCCTTTTCCTTCTGAGCATCGGTTTTATCCTTATCGCTGCTTATGATGTGCTCATACTGCCATTTCTTGAATTCGGAGGTTGAAACCGACACAACCTTTATCGCGGCAAAGGATGCGACTGCCGCTGTAACAGCAAGCAAAACGCATATTACGCCCCTTGCGAACGCTTTTTTTGCTTCGAGCTTTTTGCTCCTGAGCGCGGTGAGATACACATAGACCAAAAGCGCGCAGAACAGAGATACCATACCGGTTCGCGAATCCGAAAAAGCTATATAGCATATCTGCAAAACGATGTTTATGATGTACAAAGCCTTTAACGGCTTCTTTGCGTCCTTGTAAAAATACAGGCTCATTATTATGGTTATTGCCGAGAATACTGCACCGTAATTGGGGTCGGAATACACACCCCAAAGCCTGTTCCAAAGGAATCCGAGAATTACGACTACTCCGTTTACCTCCGTATACGAATAGTAATCGGCAAAGAGCATAACCGTTCCCGCCGCAACAGCCAGTAATGTATACGCCATAAAGAAGTGTGAAATTATGTAGAATTCCTTTTTCTCCGCGGTACCGTCGGACGTGGTGTCATAAGTGTACAGTATAAAATACTGGAACGCCATCCAAACAAGTGCCTTTGCGTTTTCCGACAGCCCGTACTGCCTTGTAAGCAGCGCCGACAGCGCATAGCTTCCGCAAAATGCAATAAGCAAGAATAAACCTTTTGCGTGTAAGTATTTTTTGAAGCAGAAGACTCTTATTACAAGTACCGCCGCACCCACCGCCGTTACCGCATATGCAATCCAGGTAAGTACCGAGCGGTTTGCCGTAAGGCCGTTGAACGAGAGCAGTGTAAGCGCAAGGAAAAGCAGCTTAAAGCCGGTCGCCTGCGACCCCTTCCTGAGTATACTTTCTTTCATATTAACTCCTCACACCAATTCATAAAAATTCTGCGCTGAAAGGTCATATCCGGCTCTCCGTACTTCATCGGTACGGTCAATCCGTTTATAGCCCTTGGCTTTTTCTATTTTTTCCGCCCAAACCTTTGCGTCACCGTCTTTGTCAATCGAGAGGGTAACACAGTTTTCCGTTATCACGGCGTCGGACGGTATATGATCGCTCAAGCAGCACATAAGCCCGGTTGCTTCGGCCTCCACAGCGGCTATGCCGAAGCCCTCGAAATGCGACGGCATAAGATATATATCCATAGCCATCATATAATTATAAGCATCGGTCTGCCTGCCTGAGAATATAACCTTGTCCGCTAAGCCGAGGCTCTTTACCTGCTCTTTTACATTGTCAAAAAGCAAGCCGTCACCGACGAGTAAAAGGCGTGCGTCGCTGTCGATTTTGCACAGCTCGGAAAATACACGCACCATAAAATCGTGATTTTTGGGATAAAGGAAATTTCCGACACTGCCTATGACGAATTTATCCTGCAATTGCAGTTTTTCGCGCATTGCTTCCCTCTTTTCGGGAGAATACGTAAAGCTTGCAAGGTCAATACCGTTTTTTACGAGCTTAAACTTGTCCGACCCGACGATTTTTTCGGGGAATATCCATTTACCCGCAAGAGCCGAGCAGGCGTAAAAGTCGGTTCCGTATTTATAAAGGAAATTGCGGCAAAGGTTATTGAGCTTTATCATAAGAGCGCGCTTTTTCGGGTTTGAACAGTCATACCACGCACTGTGAGAATGTATGATAACCTTTTTTACTCCGCAGTCGTGCGCCGCTTTGGGTCCCGGATAGCATATCGCGGTAGAAATATTGAAATATGCGGTATCATATCCGTTTTTCTTTATTATATCGCAAATCGCCTTATACTGAGCACGCGGATTTTTAAGAGTCGGTATTTCAAAAAGCCCCGCGCCCTTGCTCTCAAGCTTTTCCTTAAGCTCATTATCTATTTGTGTTGTGAGAAAATCAAAATGCACCTCACCCGGGGAAAAGTGCTCAAAAAAGTTGAGCATATACTTGTCAATTCCGCCGGCTTTTCCGTTCATAATATAGCCGAAAAGCACCTTTTTCAACTGTTTGCCCTCCACATTATTTTTTTAGCTTAAGCCCCGAAAACAGCGACGGGAAGCTTTTTTTGACCGCCGCAATAAATTTGCCCGTGAAAAGAAGCACGCCTGTATTTCCGCCTTTAAGCTGGTCCGCCATAATTTTTACAAGCCTGCTGTCAGGCTCGGCGTAAGGCATAAGCTCCTTGTAAAGCTCACTTTTAAGCTGAGCCTTGAGCCAGTCTTTTCTGTCTTTCCCGGACATTCCGGAGCGTTTGTCATTATTTTTTTCGAGAGCCGAAAATACGCTTCTGACATATATGCCGGCAAGATTTTTAAGTATATCTCCGTCACACATACCGTTTTCACGGTAAAAACCGAGCAGCTCGTTTATACGCATTTCCTGAAGCTCAAAGTAATTTTTGACAAAGCGGCACGTAAGGCTTTGATTGTCTCTCTTGGCATAGTGGTATGCCGTGTCATCAAGAATTACCATGGAATCAACATATCTGAAGAAATCTATATTAAATTTAAAATCCTCGTTAAGCGGCATATCGCAAAATGTAACTCCGGAGGAAAACACCGCGTCTTTAAGATAAATCTTATTCCAAAGGTAGCCGAAAAGCGTGGTGTTTTCGATTTTAATTACTTCTTTTGCCACATTCTCTTTACCCGAGAGAGCTTTGCTCTCATATGACACGGGATTTGTCATATACAGCTTACCGGTCTTGTCGTAATACTCCTCCACCGCGCCGAACATCACAACCGTGGGAGAAGCGTCACGCGAAGCCGAATACATTTTTTCAAATATATCGCTGTCTATTTTATCGTCGGAATCCATATAATAAAGATATTTGCCCGAAGCGGACTTTGTGCCGAGATTTCTCGCGCTGCTCGCTCCGCCGTTTTTCTCCTTATGGATAACCCGAACCCTGCCGTCCGAGGCTGCAACCTCATCGCATATCTTGCCGCTGCCGTCTTTGGAACAGTCGTCGACGAGTATAAGCTCAAAGTCGGCAAAGGTTTGCCGAAGAACGCTGTCAAGCGTATCCCTGAGATATTTTTCGACGCCGTAAACCGGCATTATAACACTGAAATACGGTGCGCTCATATTTTCACAGCCTTTCGGATTTTTTATCTTCCCGCTTTGAGCTTTGCGAAAAGCTTTGTATTGCCCGACTTAACGGAAGAAATGACTTTGCCCTCAAGATATGTGAGCGCGGTGCTCTTCATCTTAATCGGTATAAGCATAAGCTTCATATACTTTGACTTCGGCACAGCCGCAGAAACCGCCGCGCGCGCCTTGGGGTCGTTTATCATCTTTCTTATCTGCGCCTTTTTTTCGCCGGCAGGCAAGGCGCAGTTTTTGTTTGTAACGTTTTCAACGCATCCGACTATGCGCTCAATATATCTTCTCGAGAGAAATTCCTCTATCTCCGGAGTCATAATTCCCCAGTGCTCATAGAGCTCTCTCATCCACTCGTTTTCCTCCTCGCGCTTTTCGTACATATCGCTTCTGTACTTGGCGGTTTCGGACTCGGCTCTCTGACGGATAAAGTGGTAATACTTCTTTGACGTCACGCCGACTCTCTCAACGTCGCGCACAACGGAGAGGTTAAAGGGGAAATCATCCCAGAAGGTCTGCGGAAAATAGAGCTTGTTGTCTCTTATATAATCGCCCGAGAAGAGCTTATTCCACGGAGTGTAAAGAAGATTGCGGTCAAAAAGGTTGTGTGCGTCGGCTCTGAATTCAGCCTGAGTTTTGTATATCTTATCCTTGTAGACCTGCTCCTGCGTGAATTTTTCGGTGTCACTGTAATATGTGTCGATATAGTAACCCGAAACAACGAGTTGTAAATCGTTTTTCTCGGCCAAATCAACCATATCCTGAAGCATGGTTTTTTCAGCCCAGTCGTCGGAGTCCATAAAATACATATATTTTCCGACAGCCTTATCTATAGCGACGTTTCTCGCCGAGGGAGCGCCGCCGTTTTCCTTATGGATAACCTTTATACGCGGGTCCTTTGCGGCGTATTCATCGCAGATTTTACCGCTGTTATCGGGAGTTCCGTCGTCTACGGCAAAAAATTCCCAATCGGTAAGGGTCTGGTTTTGTATACTCTCGATAGCCCTGCCAACGTAATTTTCGACGTTGTAAACAGGCATTATAACACTAACTTTTACATTATTCATAGCCTTTGACCGTTCCTCGCTCAAAATAATTTATCTGTTACCGTCAAAGCCGAAGCTATGACCTTATCCATATCGTAATATTTATACTCGGCAAGTCTGCCGCCGAAGATAATATTGTCCTCACTCTTTGAAAGGTCGCTGTATTTGCTGTAAAGCGACTGATTCTTTTCGTCGTTTACGGGGTAATACGGCTCCATACCCTCCTGCCACTCGGACGGATATTCTCTTGTTATATACGTCTTTTCCTGAGTACCGAATTCAAAGTGCTTGTGCTCTATAATTCTTGTGAATTCGGTCTTTTCGTCAGTATAGTTCATAACGGCTACACCCTGATAGTTTTCACAATCAAGCAGTTCGTTTTCAAAACGGAGGCTGCGGTATTCGAGCTTGCCGAAGCGATAGTCATAATACTGGTCTATGGGACCCGTGTAGACAACGGTGTCCGCAAGGGCGGAAAGAGCTTCCCTGTCCTTTAAGAAATCGGTATCAAGACGGGTGTCGATTCCTTCAAGCAGCTTTTCGATAAGCTTATTGTAGCCGCCTATCGGAATACCCTGGTATCTGTCGTTAAAATAGTTGTTATCATAGGTGAATCTGACCGGCAAACGCTTTATTATAAATGCAGGCAAATCCTTGCATTCTCTGCCCCACTGCTTTTCGGTATAGCCCTTTATGAGCTTTTTGTAAATGTCATATCCGATAAGGCTTATTGCCTGCTCCTCGAGATTTTTGGGCTCACCCGTAACCTGCTTCTTCTGCTCCTCGATTTTGGCTCTTGCCTCCTCGGGAGTCACAACACCCCACATCTTGTTAAAGGTATTCATATTAAACGGCAGGTTATAAAGCTCTCCGTAATAATTTGCAACCGGAGAATTTGTGTAGCGGTTGAATTCGACAAGGTCGTTTACATAAGTCCAAACTCTCTTGTCGTTTGTGTGGAATATATGCGCGCCGTATTTGTGCACGGTTATGCCCTCAATATCCTCGCAATAGATATTTCCGCCGAGATGGCTTCTTTTGTCGATAACAAGGCACTTTTTACCGTGTTTTGTCGCTTCGTGGGCAAAAACACTTCCGAAAAGTCCGCTGCCTACGATAAGATAGTCATACTGTTTCATAATTTTTCCTCCTGCGCCGAAGCGCAATTAAAAAATGTATTGTTTGAATTTATCACGCCGCCGACTTAGTTTCGTCGGACGATGCCGTTGTCTTGGTTTCAGCCGTAGTGTGCTCTTTGGTAGTTTCTCTGTTTACGGTTGCCTCAGCGGTTGTCTGCGGTTTTGTCGTGGTTTCGGATTTATTATTGCCGCCGCTGTGCTTAGCCGATGTCGTGGCGGAACTTTTGCTTTTTGAACCGCCGTTTGAAGAGCCGCTGCTCTTTGTTGCGGACGAAGAGGATTTTGAGCTCTTGGTTGTTGTCTGCGACTCTTGTTTTTTCTTTGACGACGCAGTTGTTTCCGGGACTTCGCCGTAAATGAACAGGTGCATTCTGTCGGCTGCCGCCGCAAGATCGTATCTCCATACCCATGCGCCGTCGTAAATACCGCCTACCGCGTTATCCTCGTCGCCGGGAACAACCATAGTCTCAATGGTTATATCATTTGAAAGCATCGGAGCGAAAGAGAGAACCTCCGGAACCGACATAGATGTTTCACAAAGAGCCATACCCGCCTTTACCAAATCGGCATACTTTGTAGGGCTGATGTTTCTCGCCTTGTCGATAAGGCACTCAATAACCTTCTTCTGCCTATCCACACGGGCGTTATCCGAATCGCGCTTTCTGATACGCGAATACACGGACGCCTGCTCGCCCGTCAGGTGCACCATACCCGATTTTTCGACATATTGGAAATTCGGATTATCGTCGTCACCGATATTGTTAAGCTCAAGACGCTCGTCCTCGGTTATATCAATATCTACTCCGCCGAGAATATCTATTGCCTCGGCAAGCTTATAAAAGTTTATCGTGGCATAATCGGTAATATTCATATTGAAATTCTGGTTTAGCGTTTTGATGGCAAGCTCCGCTCCGCCGTAAGCATAGGCGTGAGTTATTTTCTGATTGCCGTGCCCGTCTATCGCAACATAGCTGTCACGGAGAACGGAAATCAGCTTAACGTCGTTGTTTGCCTTATCTATGCTCACTATCATTATAGAATCGGAACGACCGGAGAAAGAGTCCTTATCTCTTGTATCAACGCCGAAAAGCGCTATGTTTACAATATCAGTCTTTCCGTATTTGTTTGCTATATCGTCCGATACGCCGAGATTGTCTTTATCTACGTTCTTTTTAAAACCGCCCCATATACCGAAAACAAGGGCGCAGGAGACAACAGCGAGTAAAAGAATAACGGCAACAACTATTATTACTACGCGCTGCCATTTTTTCAGGTTTTTCCATTTTCTCTTAAGCTTTCCCGGTTCCTTAGCGTCCTTGGTTTTTTTCTTTCTGCGCATATCGCGCGCGGCGGTATTTGAAATATTGCTGTTTCGATTTTGTCTTCGCGGCACATGACCGTTTTCAAAGTGTATTTCTATATCCTTATCTTCTTTTTTCATAACTACCTCTTTACCACAAAATATAAATAACGTTTATAAGCGACGTCGCTCAAAATCGCCGTAAGTCGGGCAAGTATATTCTGCCCCTTATAATTTTATTTATTTTACAACAAAAACTAAGCAGTGTCAATCCGATTTGACGCTGTAACGGCGAAAAACGGCGTTTTCGTCGTTTTTCATATTTTTTATGTTTAAAAAGGAACCGAGATACGTTCTGCCGGTGAATACGAAAGCAAAACGAGTTACCGAAACAAGCCGTTTTGCATCATTGTTTAAGCGGCTTTGTGTACCAAATTACGCCAAATTGCAATATTTTAAAAAAACAGTAGCATTTTGCGATTTTATATGATATATTATGTCTTGGCAAAAATATGTAAAATTTGCTTTTTAATCTGTTGAAAGGAGGTTAACCATGCAGGTATTATCATCCTCGCAAAAAAAAGACATAACTCCTTCTCAGCTTTTGCCGGAATCAATGTTTGATTTTATATATGCAAAAGACGGTGAAGCTGTAATAAAAAGCGGGGATACGGATTTTATTTTGTCGGGCGGTCAAATGCTTATAGTTTCCTCTGCCGACGGTAAAACAATGTCTGTAACAAAGGCACCGTTTAAATATTATTCATTTTCTCTCGCAAGCGAGGAGGTCAAAAAAATTCTCGGAAATTCGAGCATTTCTTCATTTTTCGCTAAGAAATTTAAAAGCTCATATCATATTTTTGATTTTTCGGAAAGCAGCATTGCCGAGGAGTTATTCTCACAGCTCGAAAAGGAGTATCAAAGTCCCTACGTTGATGCCGGCAATACCGCAGAAGTGCTTTTAAAGCTGCTTATGCTTGAAATATATAAGCTTAACCCGTCACCGTTCGGAAATACAGAGCGCCAAAACAAGTCGATGCAGAAAATACGTGAATATATAGACGCGCACTACGGCGAAGAAATCACAGTCGAAAAGCTCGCCGAAAGCGCTTATTTGTCCCCGCCGTATCTGAGTCACTCGTTTAAGAGCTTCTCGGGCTTCAGTCCGAAGCAGTATCTCACGGCGGTACGTCTTGTAAACGCAAACAAGCTTTTGACGACTACCAATCTCAGCATAAACGAAATTTGCCGCAAGGCCGGCTTTTCGGATATAAATAATTTTATACGCACATTCAAAAGCTTCTACGGAACCACACCTAAAAAGTTCCGCAGCATATAACACCAAATAACAAAAAATACGGAAAGGATTTAATATGAATACACCTAATGCACCATGGCTGAAATTCTACGGGGATATTCCGAAAACTCTCGAATACCCCCAAATCTCAATGTATGAAGCCGTTGTAAACGCAGGCAAGACCCATTCGCAGGTAAATGCCTATGAATTTCAGGGTAAGGGAACGACTTATGAAAAATTCATAGAAAAAATCGACAGAACCGCAAAGGCTTTCAAAGCTCTCGGAATAAAAGAAGGAGAAACCGTAACCATTTGTATGCCCAATACGCCGCAGGGCGTTGACAGCTTCTATGCGCTCAACCGCATAGGCGCCGTTCCGGCTATGATACATCCGCTCTCTGCGGCAGGCGAAATCACGTTTTACCTTAAAGACACCGACAGTAAGGCAATACTCGTTCTCGATATGTTCTATGAGAAGGTTGAGCAGGCGGTAAAGGATCTCGGCAGACCCGTTAAAATAATCGTAGCGAGAATACAGGATGAATTAAAGTTTCCCCTTAACATTTTGTATCCGCTCACACTGAAGAAAAAGCCTCCGGAGCTGCCCGACAGCGAAAATGTCGTTCGTTGGAACGACTTTATCGCGGCAGGTAAAAACGAAACGCTGCCCGAAACATTTCCCTCGGCCGACAAAACGGCGGTCATACTTTTCAGCGGCGGCACAACCGGAACAAGCAAGGGTATACTCCTCACAAATCTCAATATGAACGCGCTCGGTATGGAGGTTGCCGCGGCGGCCGGCTTTACCATGGAGGGTCTTCGTATGCTCTCGGTTATGCCCCTGTTCCACGGCTTCGGTCTCGGTGTCGGCATTCACACGCCTCTTATCAACGGAGGCACGTGCATACTCGTTCCGCAGTTCACCGTTAAGACATATGCCAAGATGATAAAGAAAAACAAACCTACGGTTATCCCCGGTGTTCCCACGCTCTTTGAGGCTTTGCTTCGCACAGAGGGACTTGAAGGCGTTGACCTCTCGTTCTTACAGGGTGTTTTCTGCGGCGGTGACTCTCTTTCGGTTGAGCTTAAAAAGAAGGTTGACGCATTCTTAAAGGAGCACAACGCTAAGGTACAGATTAGAGAGGGCTACGGTACAACGGAGTGCGTTACGGCGTCCTGCCTTACCCCGCGTGACTTCTTCCGCGAGGGCAGTATCGGAATACCGTATCCGGACGTTTACTATCAGATAGTCGATCCGAAGGACGACAGCGAGCTTCCGCCCGATACAGAGGGTGAAATCTGCATAAGCGGTCCCACCGTTATGAAGGGCTATCTCAATAATGCCGCCGAAACGGCTGCTACGCTTCGCACCCATGCAGACGGCAGAGTGTGGCTCCACACGGGCGACGTCGGCACAATGGATAATGACGGTTTCATATACTTTAAGCAAAGACTTAAGCGTCTTATCATAGTTTCCGGCATAAACGTATATCCCTCACAGGTTGAAAACACCATAGACGCTCATCCGGATGTACTGCTCTCATGCGCCATAGGTATTCCGGACCCATACAAGATGCACAAGGTCAAGGCTTTTGTCGTTCTTCGTCCCGGTGTTGAACCGAGTGAAAAGATAAAAGAAGAAATACTTGAGCACTGCCGCAAAAATATATCCAAATACGCCATGCCGCGCGAAATAGAATTCCGCACGGAGCTTCCCAAGACTCTTGTAGGCAAGGTAGCGTACAGGAAGCTTGAAGAAGAGGAGGCAGCAAAATATGAGCAGCAAAAAGCAGAGAAGCAAGGAAATGACAACGAAAACAAATAACGAAACGCCCGAAGCATTATCTCACATAAAACGTGCTCACGGTATCTACTTCACATCAAAGGTTCTTCTCGGCTGGATAATCAAACTTTACTTCAATTTCAGAAGCAAGGTATACAGACCGAAAAACAAGAGCTTTATCCTCATTTCAAATCATACGACAATGTTCGACCCGTTTTTTGAAGCACTCTCGTTTAAACCGTATCTGCGCTTTGTGACGAGCGACCATCTTCTCAGAATGGGTGCCTGGGGAAAATTCATAAAGTTCTGCGTTAATCCCATTCCGAAAAGACGCGGTGCCGACTCCGAAAAAACCATGGAAATGATGGCGGAATCCGTAAGAAACGGCGTCAGCGTTTGTATACACGCCGAAGGGTACTGCTCGATAAACGGCGAAACGGGATTTGTTTCGCCGCGCACCGGTCAGCTTGTCAAGGACAGCGGTGCCGGCCTTATCACGTTCCGCACCGTCGGCGGCTATTTCAAGGACCCGAGATGGGCAAAGCACTCGCGCCGCGGCAGAATGCGCGGCAGCGTGGTCCGCGAATACATGCCCGAGGAGCTTCAAAGAATGTCCGTTGACGAAATAAACGAAGCAATTCGCCGCGACATATACATAAACGCCTATGAGCAGCAGAAAAAGGACCCGCATAAATATAAGGGGCGCGCGCTCGCAGAGGACCTCGAAACGATTCTTTATCTTTGCCCCAAGTGTCACGCCATGGGTAAAACACATTCGCACGACAATGAGTTTTCGTGTGAATGCGGCTATAAGATGCACATCAACGAATATGGATTTTTTGAGGGCGACTCTCTTGTCTTTGACAATGTCCTCGACTGGGATAAATGGCAAAAAAGCTATGTTAAGGACAATCTCGCTCTGTGGCACTCGTTCACGGAAAAGCCCATAACCTCGGATGAAAAGCAGATACTGAACTGCATTGAAGAAAACGAGACAAAGGAGCTTTTCTCGGATAACTGCACGATAAGCATTTATGATGACAGACTCGAATTTGTCGATGAAAGCAAGGGCAAAAAGGTCTTTATGCTCTCGGATATAGTCAAAATGTCAATGGGCGGCGAAACAAAACTGTATTTCACAACGTCCAACGGCTTTTACTATGAGGTCGGAAGTCATACACGCCGCTCGTCGGTTAAGTACTTTGCGCTTTACAGAGTGCTCACGGGGCGCGAATATTTATAATCTGCCTTTGATGATGCCGTATAAAACTGCAAAAACAAGGATTGTATTTTTTACAATCCTTGTTTTTTATTTATCATTTTTCGTTTTGCCGCATATAATAACACGGATATATTATTAGGAGGACAAAAAATGAAAAACGACATATCCTTTTTTCTCGGCACAAATTCCGGCACCGGCTTTCACTCGCTTTTTTATGACCTCACCGAGCACGCGACGCCGTACAGCACTTTTATAATAAAAGGCGGCCCGGGGACGGGAAAATCCGGACTTATGAAAAAAGTGGCGGAAGAATGCGAAAAACGCGGTCTTTTTAATGAAAAGCTTTGGTGCTCATCCGACCCCGATTCGCTTGACGGCGTGTTTATTCCCGAAAAGCATTGCTCTGTTTGCGACGGAACCGCTCCGCACGTGGTTGAGCCCGTATTTGCCGGCGCCGCAGAACAGATAGTTAATGTTGCCGCGCTTTGGAACAGAAAAAATCTCAAAAAGAAAAGCAAGGAAATTATACGCCTGTCAAATGAAAACGGCTTTTGTCACAAGAGGGTTGCATCGCTTCTTTGTGCCGCAACCGCATTAAAGCAAAATATGTCGGAAATATATAAAACGGCATTGAAAAAGAAAAAGCTTCACGAGCTTACGGGCGATATTCTTTTGCAATTTGAGCCTGTTTCCGATAAAAAGGGAAAAATCGAAAACCGTTTCCTTTCGGGTGTTACTCCGAAAGGGCTTATAACATTTACAAATACCGTTAAAAATCTTGCCGACGACATAACCGTTATACGCGACGAATCAGGAATAACCGAAAAGCTACTTGCAGACATTGCCGATTATTCGGCTTCTATCGGGTACGACGTCATAGTCTGCCGAGATGTACTGTTCCCCGAAAAGACCGCGCACGTTCTGATTCCCGAAAAACGCCTTGCTTATGTGACCTCCTGCGACGCATTCCCGATAAATATTAAGGGCGCAAAGCATATTTCCGCAGATAAGTATTGCGATAAAAATATTTTGAGCAAATATGACAGCGAGCTGTGCTTCTATAAAGAAAACATTAAAACGCTGTTGCTGAAATGCGTTGACATACTTAAAGAGGCAAAGGACATACACGACGAGCTTGAAGATTGCTATATAAGCGAAATGGACTTCGGTGCTCTTGACAGGCTGACAGACGACCTTATCAAAGAAATGCTCGGATAACGGCGCGCTCTTCACATAAATACGGGGCTGTAAAACACAAGTTTTTACAGCCCCTTTTAAAAATCAATTATCCTTTTTTAACTGCTTTACCACCTGATTGCCGTAAACGGCGGCTCCCGTAACAAGCACTCCCTGAATTACCGAATCGGCAGACAGCCCCGTCAGAGCTATGCTTCCGGAAATTCCGAAAATCAACAGCAAAAGCGGTATGAATTTATCGGGTATTCTTTCAATAGATTTAAAAATCAGTCCCAAAACGTTTAATGCCGGGATTAAAACCAGCGCGCGTTCGACTATATATGACATCAAATTCATATTTCCTCCTTAATTCACAAAGCCGATAAGCGCATAGCCTAACGCAGTTCCGACGGCACCGATAAGCGCAAATAAGAGCTTATCCCAAAACGCCGATGGTCTGCGTTTAATTTCGCTTATGCTCTCTTTCAGCTCTCCGACGGACAAGAGCAAGTTATCAAGCTTTGTATTTTCCTCCGCCTGATTTATCGCAAAGGTATTTACCTTGCCGTACAGTATCTTAACGTCGTTTTCAAGTGTTTTGATTCGATGCTCAAAAAGCTCGTTTTCACTCATAGCGGTGCCTCACCTTATATCATCGGCGTTTACAAATCCCGTGACATTTTTACCTATCGGCTTTTTAAGAGCAAAGCTCGCAGAGGAGGTTATGCGGTACCTGCCGTTTATCTCAATCCCGTCATAGATATAGTAAGTACCCGATTTTCTCGCCGACGGAGCTTTTGAATACGCAGACGAAAACAAGGGTGTATTGCAAAGCGCCACGGACCGGCGCGGTGGAAATGCACCGCTTTTTACGTTATCGGTGCTTTCTGCGGCACCTTTTGAAAAGCCGTTGAGTCCGTTGGCTCTCATAATATTCGGGTAGTCCTTAAAGGCTAAGTCCATATCGGTATTGCCTGTTATGCCGCCCGTTTTGCCCGATGACGTATACTGCCACATACCGTATTTTCCGCCGTAGGAGGGTGTGTCAGCCCATTGCGCGAGCCAAATATCATAGCGCTCCTTTACCCTGTCGGAAATTTTGTTATTGAGCCACCACAGATTCGCATATACCGAAACAAAATATCCTGCCTTTTCCGTTCTGCCGCAAAACGCCTCGACAATATTGCTTATTTCCTCGCGTGAGAGGTTTTTCTGTGAGTTGTCCTCAATATCGAATGCCACGGGAAATTCAAAGCTTTTTCCGGATATAAGCGAGAGAAAATACTCCGCCTCCTTTTCTGCGTCCGAGACGGTTTTTGCGTAACTGTAATGGTATGCGCCGACAAGTATGCCGTTTTTCTTTGCCTCGCGGTAATTTCTTTCAAATGAAGTGTCATTTTGGCCTTGACACCTGCCGAAGCCCGCGCGCAGCATGGCAAATTCGACACCCGAAGCGCGAACCTTTTCCCAATTTATATCGCCCTGCCACTTTGACACGTCTATTCCCTTATATTTAGCTTCCATATAAATATTCCTTTCGTTCTTTACTTTTCTTCAAGGCGCTTTACCGCCTCGGATATATCGGCACAATAACATATATCGAATTTACCGCCCGGCTCAGAAACCGTAATCTCGGTGGTCGGAAACTCCGAATTCAGCGCCGCCGTTGTAATATTCTCCTCCGATTCCGATGCCAACGGATAATATACCGTAACGGGCGTTCCTGCGGCGTATTGCGACTGAAGATACGATTTGAGCCCGTCTACGGAAAGAGTAGTCAGGAAATATATTACATCGTTGCTGTAACCGTACATTATGCCGATATAATTTTCACCCGCCGAAATGCGCGCTCCGAGCTCTTCGTCGCTTGTGATATTATCCGTAAACACCTCAAAATGCGTACAGTATCCGGGAAGGCAGGTTCCGCGAACCATTTTTGCACCGACGGGGGTCGGAGTATATATCCTGTTTAAAGTTACGCCGCCGCTTGTATATGATTTGGCAAACACCGTCTGGGCGTTTCCCTTAAGAGCATATTTGCCGATTTTTCTCGTGAAGATTCCGCTTATGACGTCGGCTTTGTCCGCGTAATTACCGGCAGAAAAAAGCTCGCTTCCCGTATTCACCGTTTGCTCCGCGCCGTTTATTCCGATTTTTACGGAGGACACACCGCTTATTTTTACGGAAGAAGCAGGCTCCGCCGTACCTCCGTAGGAGCCAGTAACCGAGGTTTTGCCGTATACCGTAAAGCCGTTAAACGGCATCGCAAGAGAATCCGTAAGAGTCAGCGTATTTTCTCCCGAAACACGGCGAGTATACGGAAGACCGTATGTGCTCTTGTTTATCAGAGCGGCAATCTCTTTCTTATCTTTCTCTGTCAGAATATAGTTGCTGCCGTCCTTACCGTTGTCGCCCTTGTCGCCTTTCTCGCCCTTGAACACACCGTTTTTTATGTTTTCGAGCATTGTATTCACGGAGAAATCATAATCCGAGAGCAGCGCACCGTCAGCATCGGCAAGCGTATTAAAATAAAGTATTACGTTTTTCGGCTTCATAACCTCTGTGGTAATGCCGTTCTCGTCAATTTTGACGGCATTCAGGCAGCATTCTGCCGTACCGTATTTTGTGACCGACGCGGGCACGTCAAACGACACCGAATTTTCGTCATTCTTATCGAGAGGAAGATAATCCGTGCGCAAAATTTTTCCGTTCGGAAGCACAAAATCAAGATAATATTTAAACTCGTCGGTAAAGGTGCTCTCAAGAATGAATTTCAGTGTAGTCGCGTTGTGCTCGGCACTGTTCCCTGCCGTTATGCACTCAACGGACGGCTCGTCCTCTAAAAAAATATAGATAGAAATGGTTTTCGTCATAAATACTCCTTTATTTCATCAAATATGCTTTCCGGCGGACAGATAAGCGAAAATCGCATCATCACGGGATATTTAAGATAGGCATAGAGCTTTTTTTCGGCACTCAAAAGCACTCTGTCAACATAATTGCGTGATGCGCCGTTTTTTCGCGCAATCTCAGATTTGTTAAGTCCCGAAATATGCCTCGCCAGAAGGAAATCCCGTTCCTCTTGTGTCAGCTCGTTTCGGAGAACAAGCCCGACTATCCTCTTGATAACGGAGTTTTTACGCGCCAAAATATACGCCGCCGCGTTTTTGTCTCCGCCGTGCTCTATAACCTCAAGATTTTCCGTGAGATAGATGTACTCGTCAAGGCTTAATTCCGCAAGTATTTTTTCGTCCATAACTCTCCTTTCGGACTGACGGCATTATCGGTACGTCGCCCGAAACCGTTGTCCGTAAAATCAAATCAACACCCGAAAAACAAATTTCGGGTGTTGATTTATAGAACATTTGTTCGCTTACAAATATAATATTAGTCCCAAAAGCGGGACTTGTCAAGTGTTTATAAAAGAAAAACGGGGCTCCTTGAGGTTATCAGCCTTTAAGAGCCCCGTTTTTATGTGATTTTTGCGGTGTCGCTTTTATTATCAAATTACAGCTTTATGAAGCTTTGCCTGCTTTTATCAAGTCTATCTCAGCGGCGTCAAATAAATCTACAACTCCGTCGCCGTTTACGTCGGCAGCCAAATATTCGCTTGAACCGTCTCCGAGCTTTTTATCCTCAACGGAATGATTAACCACGGCGTCAAAGTCGCTGCCGTCCACGTATCCGCTCGGCACAACGTCGCCGCGCATAATAACGATATATCCCGTGCTTGTGCCCGAAGAAGTATTGCTGACAGTAAATATCGAGCCTGTTTTATTGCCGCCGGAAGCGAAACTGTAACCGCTCTGCATATAAACCGCCGAATTTACGCTCTCACCGTTTGTAATATACAAAAGCTTTGACTTTTCGTTCACCGTTGCGCCGGAGTTTATTTCCGGTACAATAGGCGAATAGGCATTTTCCGATACGGTGGGATATGTCAGCGTAAAGCTTCCGCCGTAACGTTTTCCCGTTTCGGTATGGCTGCTGCCGAAGGTTTCACTCGCGCCGAAATACCTGTTTCCGCTGGCTGTTCCCACAAGGAAATAGTCGTACAAAATACTGCCCTGATCGTCAAAGGTGCAGTCAACGCCGTACCACTTTCCGTCCTCCATTTTCACGTAATTCCACGCGTGGCCTCCGCCGTTCGAATTGCCCACAGCTATTACGCACGGTATTCCGGCTTTGTCGCAGAGGATTTTAAACGACTCGCTGTAACCCTCACACACGGTCTTGTACGGTGACAAAAATACGCTCGTAGGCTCATGTGCGGTAGGTATTTCAAACTTTTCATCATACTCGACTCGTTTGCAGATAAAATCGTGTATGAACTTCACCTTTTCGTAGCGCGTTGCGCCTTTGATTTCTACGCTGTCAACAACAGCCGCCATATCGTTATAATCCTGCTTTACCTTGTTCATATCGGCATAGGCGTTTGTGTTTATTCGCGGCTTCACCGTAACCGATGAAATCGTAAAGTGATAACCGCTGCTTGTTTGATAATAGGAATACCCGTAGCTTATGCTGTACCCGTTTATCCAAAATATCATCGGGTAATCGTCGCAAAGTGCCGATAATCCGCCCGTGACCGCCTCTGACAGGGCTGATTTTATGTTGCTCGGCACACTTGTGCTTGTGCCGTCCCAGGTAAGCGGCGACGGCAAGGCTACATCAATCGAGCTTTCAAACAGCTTTTCTTTGACCGTGTTATAAACCGCTCGTTGGTTTGAATTCAAAAATGTATAAAAGGTATACGGAGTATCCGCTCCGTCCGAAAAGAACGGCAATGCTTTATTGTCGCTTTCCGGAACCAAATCGGAAGCGTCCGTTCTCGGGTCATAGCTGACAGCCCACTCTACGGGCATATCCGCGTAAAGCGTTTTTTCTGTCATTGCCCCCGATAAGAGTGACAAAAACGGCATGGTCAAGACTATTGCAAAAACCATACTCAAAGCTTTTCTCAAGACAATTCCTTCTTTTCTGCGAATTTTTATCATCTGATTATATAATATATTATTTCGGCTGAGATTGTCAACAGAACAACAAAGCAGAGGCCTTATATACAAGGTCTCTGCCGAATACAAATCTTATCTTTTTCTGAGAAGTTGCGACAGCTCGTCCATAAAGGCGTTTATATCTTTAAACTGCCTGTAAACCGAAGCGAACCTGACATAGGCAACCTCGTCTATGTCCTTAAGCTTCTGCATGGCAAGCTCGCCTATGTGCATTGACGAAACCTCACGGTCAAGTGAATTCTGGAGATTTGCCTCAATATCGTCAACGGCGCGCTCCAAGGTATCCATCGAGACCTGACGCTTTTCGCAGGCGCGCATCATACCGCCCAAAAGCTTATTGCGGTCAAACACCTCGCGAGACTTATCTTTTTTTACGACGAGTATCGGCACGCTTTCAATGACCTCATATGTAGTAAAGCGCTTACCGCACTTGATGCACTCGCGACGGCGGCGAATTCTCTCGCCCTCGTCGGTAGGTCTTGAGTCTATTACCTTGCTCTCCTCGTATCCGCAGTAAGGGCACTTCACGGCAAATCACATCCAATAGTTATTTTTAATCTAAGATTATTATAACAAACAAAATTTACATTGTAAAGCGTATTTTAGCCGACGCTTTGATATGTCAAAGCTTTCTCCAAACCATTTTATTGACTACACCCGTATACGACTGAATTATTTTGACAACCTTAGTCGAAACGTTTTCATCGGTATAATCGGGCACGGGGATTCCGCAAAAGCCGTTTTTGTCAAGCTCAACCGCAGTATCAACCGCTTGCAGCAATGATTTTTCATCAATTCCGGCAAGCACGAAGCACCCCTTATCGAGAGCCTCGGGACGTTCTGTGGAGGTTCTGATGCAAACCGCAGGGAAGCTCTTTCCGACTGAAGTAAAGAAGCTGCTCTCCTCGGGCAGCGTTCCGCTGTCGGAAACCACGGCAAAAGCGTTCATCTGAAGATTATTGTAATCGTGAAATCCGAGCGGCTCGTGGCGAATAACTCTCTCGTCAAGCTTAAAGCCGCTCTCCTCGAGACGTTTTTTTGAACGCGGGTGACACGAATAGAGTATCGGCATATCATATTTTTCCGCAAGGCCGTTAATTGCGGAGAACAGACTGTTGAAATTCTTTTCGGTGTCGATGTTCTCTTCTCTGTGAGCCGACAGAAGAATGTACTTTTTCTTTTCGAGTCCGAGCTTTGTTAAAATGTCGCTATTCTCTATTTTTTCAAGGTTTTTATGAAGCACCTCCGCCATGGGGGAGCCGGTGACGTATGTGCGCTCCTTCGGGAGCCCGCATTCGGCGAGATACCTTCTTGCGTGTTCGGAATAAGCCATATTCACGTCCGAAATAATATCCACTATACGGCGGTTTGTCTCTTCCGGCAAACACTCGTCCTTGCAGCGGTTACCCGCCTCCATATGGAATATCGGTATATGAAGTCTCTTTGCCGATATTGCGGAGAGACAGGAGTTTGTGTCGCCGAGTATCAAAAGTGCGTCGGGTTGAATATCACGCATCAGCTTATATGAGCAGCTTATGATATTGCCGACTGTCTCACCGAGATCGGCTCCGACTGCGTCCATATACACCTCGGGGTCAGATAGCTCCAAGTCCTTAAAGAACACACCGTTAAGATTATAATCGTAGTTTTGACCCGTGTGAGCGAGTATGCAGTCAAAATACTCTCTGCACTTGTCGATAACGGCGGCAAGCCTTATTATTTCGGGACGCGTGCCGACAATAATAAGGAGCTTTAACTTCCCGTTATTTTTAAATTTGATATCGCTGTAATCGGTTTTCATATATATTACCTCCGCCGTGTGTGACAGTATTAAACCTTTTCTCCGAATGTATCCGGGTGCTCTGCATCAAACATTTCGTTTGCCCACATCAAGGTGACAAGCGGCTGTGTATCGCTTAAATTAACTATGCTGTGAGTGTAGCCGGGAAGCATCTGCACACATTCGGGCTTATCGCCGGAAACATAAAACTCCATAACGCTGTTCGTGCCTATTTTGCGTTCGCGTATAAGCCCTTTTCCCGAAACGACTATGAACTGCTCCCACTTGCTGTTGTGCCAATGCTCGCCCTTGGTTATGCCCGGCAGCGACACATTAACGCTGAACTGTCCGCAGTTTTCGGTTTTTAAAAGCTCGGTAAAGCTGCCGCGCGCGTCCGAATTTGTTTTAAACTCAAACGCGGTTTTTTCTTTCGGAAGATATGACAGGTACGTGCTGTATAGCTTTTTGGCAAAGCTGCCGTTCGGAATTTCCGGCATAATAAGAGTCTTTCGCTGGTCATCGAATTTGTGAAGCAACGACACGATTTCGCCGAGCGTAACGCGATATGTCACCGGGACGGCACAATATCTGCCGTCGCTTTTAAGTACCGTATCCGCTCCCGAAAAATCACAACGGTGCTCTTTCCCCTCGAGCAAATCGAGCATTTCGCTCACAAGGTCGTCTATGTATAAAAGCTCAAGCTCCGTTTTTTCATTATCAACTCTTATGGGTAAGTCGTTTGCGATGTTGTTGCAAAAGGTTGCAACGGCACTGTTGTAATTCGGCCTGCACCATTTTCCGAAAAGATTCGGGAAGCGGTAAACAAACACCTTTGCGCCGGTTTTTGCGGCATAGTCAAAAAACAGCTCTTCTCCGCGCAGCTTCGACTCTCCGTAAACGGAATTTGCATATCTGCCGACAAGCGTCGCCTGTATGGAGCTTGAGAGCATAACGGGACAACGGTTACCGTGCTTTTCAAGAGTTTTCAAAAGCTCCGAGGCGAAGCCGAAATTTCCCTTCATAAACTCGCCGTCGTCCTTCGGCCTGTTTACTCCCGCGAGATTGAAAACAAAATCGCACTCCCTGCAAAAATCGGAGAGCAGAGCCTTATCCGTATCAATGTCATATTCAAATATTTCGTCAATCGAGAGCGACGGACGGGTACGGTCTTTGTTATCGCGAAGATTTTTAAGTGCCTCAACAAGGTTTTTACCTACAAATCCGGCTGAACCCGTAACAAGTATTTTCATAAAAAAGCTGCCTTTCGGAATACAAAATCACTTCTTGAATTCGGCTAATTCGTCTCTGATATAAGCGAGCGATAAAAGCTTTTCCTTTACCTGCTCCACATTTAAAAGCTCCGTATTGTTTGAATTAAATTCGGTTAAGGGATTGCGGTCTTTATCGCCGTCATTGAAATATTTATCGTAGTTAAGTGAACGCTTATCGCAAGGCACACGGTAGAAATTGCCCATATCGGTAGCGTGAGCGCACTCCTCGTTAGTAAGGAGGGTTTCGTACATCTTTTCGCCGTGACGAATACCGATAACCTTAATTTCGGCTTCGGGGCAGAAAAGTTCCTTTACCGCCTCGGCAAGCACACCGATTGTGCAAGCCGGTGCTTTCTGAACAAGAATATCGCCCGACACGCCGTTTTGAAATGCAAAGAGAACGAGGTCAACCGCCTCGTCGAGAGACATAATAAATCTTGTCATATTCGGCTCTGTAACGGTTATCGGTTTGCCCTCTTTAATCTGCTCTATCCAAAGCGGAATTACCGAGCCGCGCGAACACATAACATTTCCGTAACGAGTGCAGCAAATCTTAGTCTTGTCGGGGCTTACGGTTCTTGATTTTGCGACTATTACCTTTTCCATCATAGCCTTTGACGTTCCCATTGCGTTTACGGGATATGCCGCCTTGTCGGTTGACAGGCAGATTACGGTTTTAACGCCCTCGTCAATAGCTGCCGTAAGCACGTTATCTGTGCCGAGAACATTGGTCTTAACCGCCTCTATCGGGAAAAACTCGCAAGACGGAACCTGCTTTAAGGCCGCCGCATGGAAGATATAGTCTACACCGTGTATTGCGTTTTTAACGGACGCCAAGTCTCTGACATCGCCTATAAAGAATTTGATTTTATCGCTGACCTCGGGCATTTTCGCCTGAAACTCATGGCGCATATCGTCCTGCTTTTTTTCATCTCTTGAAAAAATGCGGATTTCGCCGATGTCGGTCTGCAAAAATCTGTTGAGCACCGCATTGCCGAATGAGCCTGTACCGCCCGTAATCATCAGGGTTTTGTCTTTAAACATATTCATCTTCCTTTGTATTAAGCCTTTTTACGGCCAAGCTTACCTATTATTTTATTGAACAGCCCCTTTAAAAGGCCTTTTTCATAACTGTTCATAAAGAACGCCGCCATGAGAGCTGCATATACCGCCGCAGTTATGACGCAATTTATTATAAGACCCGCCCAACCGTACCTGTTAAGGTGAAGCAGCGAAAACGCCGCTCCGAACGCAAAGGTAATCAAAAGTGCCGGGAGCGTCCCCTTAAACAAGTCTCGGTAATACTCGCCGAATCTTATACCTACTTCTTTATGGAGAACAATATCCATAAGCACAACATCGCCGATAATCAGCGCAAGAGCCGTACCGAGAGACGAACCGACAAGCGGCTTCCACTTTATCAGAAAAATAGTGACAATAATGTTGAAAACCGACGAGCAAATCTGTATTATCGCAAGCGTCTTATGACGGTTTATTGCCCAAAGTATTTGGTTGCCTATGCCCTGAGGGGTAGATATCAGCCACGGGAACATTATAATAAGTGCCACAAAGTAACCGTCGATATTGTCTTTGCCTGCCCAAAGAGCTACAAAATCTCTGCCGAATACGGCAAACACACAGTAAATCATACCGAGCACCATAAAGATAACTCTGCCGATACGCACCATTTCGTTTTGTACCGTTTTACTGTCGGCTCCGCCCTCTATCATACGGACGGTTCCCGCCATAAGCACCGAATTAAACTGACTGCCTATGGTCTTATAATACTGAACTATCTGTGAGCCCACACCGTATATACCTATGAGTATGGCGGCGGACGGGGCGAAAATACCGAGGATTATCTGATCCGACATTGAATTTAACTGCTGCGCTATAAGCTGAATCAGCACAAATGTGGAATATGAGAATACGCCCTTCACAAAAGACGTATCTATCTTTTTGAAGCTCGGATATAATTTCAGCTTGAAAAGCACATAGCATATATAGAAAAGCCGCGTAGCTGCTGTAACAATAAGGTTTACGGTTACGACGCCGACGCTCTTGACTCCCGCCTTCATCAGGAATACAAGCACCGCCATTTTGACGATATTGGCGAGAATCATAATTCCCTTATGCGCCGTAAACCGCTCATATGCTATGAGAGTGTTTGAAAAAGCCGATGTTCCTATTGAGATTGCACTTGTGACAATCGTTATGGACAAAAGCTCTTTTGCCTTGACTATCTCTGATGAAGTAAGACCCTTTGAAAATACATTCGGGAAAACGGTTATTAAAAGCACACCGACAATAAGTATAACAAGTGTAACCGCCGCATAATAAACGGTGGTAACGCCCAAGAACTTACGTTGTGACTCCCTGTCGTTATTGGCTCGAAATTTCGCCATATATCTGATAACGGAATTGCCGACGCCGAGGTCGAATATTATCAGATATGCGGTTATTGACGAAGTGAGCTGGTAAATACCGTACTCCGCCTGACCGAGACTTCTTATTATAAACGGAGTTACAAACATAGCCGATACTATTTCCGTTATCATAACTCCGTATGAAAAAACCAACCCGATTTTTCTGTTCATATTTAAATATCCTTAATCAGAAAACAAATTGTGCGTTATTATAAACATACAACAGCAAATAAGCAAAGTGTATCACGCTCTCCGCCGACAACAGAATATACGTATACGGTTTCAAATTCTTGTTGACGGGATTTCTGAACCTGTATAAAAGGAACAGCAGCGGCACGCTGAGCGCTATCTGTATGAAGTTGGGTGTTCGCAAAACGAACTGGTAATTTGAAGCAAACAGGAATATTGCGACTATGCTGTAAACTATCATCCAGTCGTAGTTATACATTCCGTTCAACAGTCTGTTGCCGAGAAGCCCGTCGGTATTTTTCTTTTTAAAGAGGCTTTCCGTTATCGTCATAGAAAGCAACATTATCAAAAGAGCCAAAACAAGCCTTATAATCGACATTGAAAACTGCCAGATGCCGAACACCTCATAATCGCTGTAGCCCGAAACCTTTTTCTCTACCGTACCCAAAAGACCGTCGCTTGCGGAACCGAGAGCAATCGCGATTTTGTTTGCCGCAAAAATAAGCACCGGAAGTATTACAATAAAAGCCTTTTTCACAATCGGCGATGTCTTTTTGATAAGCAGAAGCACTATTCTTATAAGCACAAACGGCAATATACCGTAGTGAAAATAACACAGAGCCGCATATACGAGAAAGCAGAAAATGCGGTACTTTTTTTCGACTATATCCACATACATAAAGTAGGCGAGCACGGCAAAGCAGATGTAAATACGCGTGTTGCCAATAACATAGAAGTAATTGAAGTTCGCCATAAAGAACAACAACGCCATATTCATCTTTTTTTTTTGTCGAGTCGAACCTCATAGCTGCTTTATAAAGCAGTGCAAACGAAAAACCGTATACGATGAATACGGTAAGGGCCGGCAGCAAGCCGTTTTCCGGGCAAATTCTCGCAAGAGCGTAATAATACACAAGTGTCAAGGGGGTGCTCGCACCGTAATACGAATAAGCCTTGCCGAAGGAAATCTGCCTGAATAAATCAAGCTGCCCATACGCTCTGTATAGGTCCATCGTATAATCGGGCTTTGTGAACCACGCAAGGCATGCCAAAGCAACCGCAAAAAGCAGCAGATATATTTTATATGTTTTTTTGTTGAAGATCGGATTTATAACCGCAAATCCGAAGAATAACAAAACAATACAGAGCATATTTTACTTCACTTTCAGATACTTTTAAAGGGATAATATCTCTTCGCAAAATTCGAGATAGTTTTTTCGGCAGTCAAAGCAATTCCGCCATTTTTCATACGCGCAGTCGCTCATTTTACGCCGTTCGTCTGCGGACATTTCCGCATACGCTTTTATGGCGCTCACAAGCTCGCCGTCGGTAAAATCCGGCTTTAGCATAAATCCGTTTTTGCCGTTTTCGACTATTTCGCAAACACCGCCGACATCAGTTGCAATAACCGGCATACCTCTTGCCATACACTCCATCATCGTTACGGGCAAGCCTTCCGAGGATGACACATTTAAAAGAAAATCAAAGGAATTATCGGATATATACTCCATGGCATCGTCGTGATTCATATATCCTTTGAGCTCGTATTTGATGTTTTCTTTTCCTTTGAGCTCACGCTCTGCCTTTTCTTTTAGTTCATCGGCAAGCATACCCGAGCCTATGTGAGTCCATTCCGCTTTTATGCCGTCTGTCAAGGACAGGGCATCGATTATTCTGTCTACGCGCTTTACCGGTGACATATACGAAAAGCTTAAAATTTTAATCGGACCGTCAGCGCAAGGTCTTTCCGGCCTTTTGCCCTCTTTTACTCCGAGGTAGGAGAGAAGACACTTACTGTCATCAATCTCAAAATTTTCACGGTAATAATCCATACCGTCACGGCTTATAAAAACAAGCTTATCTATTCGTCTTGCAATCTCGTTTTTATAGGGGATATAGTATCCGTTACCCTCATTGAGATATAAATCGGCTCTGTGTATTCTCGAAACCACCCTGTCGCCGTTTTTTGCGGCAAGAGCTGCCGCCAATGCCGTATAGTCATTCCAATATGTATAAAGCACGCACTCTCCGTCCGCCCTGCTTCTGACTTTTTTAAGAAAAGTCTCAAAGTGGAAAGCTCTCATAAGCGTCGTTAACGCACGCTTCGCATTTGAAAAAGTAAGCTTTTTTTCGCGTTTTAAATATGCGAGCTCTCTGTAATACATGGGAGAAACCAACGCTTTTAAAAAATAAACAAAAGCGCTCTTTCCGTAGTGCGACGCATATCTGAATACTCTGTCCTCGGGAACCGAGGTCGTCATCTTGTCCTTTGTATTCCTTGTTACAGTGTATACGTCGGCTTTTTCTTTCAGCACCTCATATTCGGGTGCTAAAAAGCCTGCCTCAACTATCCCGAACGGGAAGGAATTGGTTATGAGAATAACATTTTTCATTCTTTTCCCTCCGGTGACGGTTTTGAAAGCTGTTTATATACGTCAATATATCGGTCAATAAGCATTTTTTTATCGAATCTGTCATGCGCAAAATTTACGCACGCCGAGGAATAACTGTTTTTGCCGTTTTCACGCACTTTTTTTACGGCGTTTAAAATTCCTTCAAAATCGTTTTTCGGTACTACGTAACCGCAGCCGTCGCCTACTATTTCGGGATTGGCGGTAGAATCGTAGCATATTACCGGAGTACCGCAGGAGAGAGCCTCCGCGGAGACCTTTCCGAAGGTTTCCTCAAGTGAAAATGTGATAAAAACATCAGCGGCCGAATAAAGCTCCGCAAGCTCATCGGTAGATGATGTGGCGGAAACGGCCGTTATATTTTTCGGCAAAACGGTATTTCCTTTGAGGCTGCCGACCAGAACCACCGTTATTTCGGGACACGCTTCGGCGAGCCTTATAAAGCTCCTTAAGCCTTTTCTGTCGGACCAAACCGCGGAAATTCCGATTACGGTAAAGCCGTTGAGCCCGTACTTTTCACGCGCGCGGCCTGCGTCGCGAGGATAAAACTTATCGAAATCTATCCAGTTATATATAGTTTTTACAATCTCCGCTTTCTTGGCTATCGGAGACTTTTTGACTTCGTTTGTAACATAGTTTGATACACCTATTAAAGCAAGGCGATTGATTTTCCCGAAAAGCTCGGTTTTGTCTCTGAGAAGCTTTTCGGTTCGGTCAAAGAACCAAGTGGGATTTCCATCCTTTAGGTTCGGGCAATTTCCGCAGCCGTACTGCCATTTATCGCATCGGCTTTCCGTGAAATGAACGCATTTCCCGGTTATAAACCAAAAATCGTGGAATGTCACGACAACGGCTATGTCTTTTTTTGCAAGATAATCCATCAGCATCGGGAAATTTATATAGTTGCCGTGCAGATTTCTGAGATGAACCACGTCAGGCGAAACAGCGTCAATATGCTTTATGAGTTTTTTTGTTGCAAGGTGTGAAAAATATGCCTGTTCTCCGGAAATTCGGGAAAAAAGCCCGTGCAGCTTTACGTCAAGCGGTGAGCCGATATGGTACAGCCGAGCGTCGCCCGGCTTATTTGTTTTAGAATAAGCAACATAGGAATCTATGCCCTTATTAAGCATGGCAAGGTGCAGTTCCGTAGTGGTTCTGCCCGTACTGCTCAAATTGTATACGGCATTAATTTGTAAAACCTTCATTGCCTCACCCCTTAAATTCTTTTTTAGCTATACCTTTAATCTCTGAAAAAAAGATCTCTCGTATAGACCTTATCCATTACGTCCGCAATATCCTCATTGTATCTGTTGGCGAGAATAACGTCACATTCTTTTTTGAATTTATCTATATCCTTTTCCACTCGGCTGTTAAAGAAGGTGTCCTCTTGAAGTGCCGGCTCGTAAACCACTACCTCTATGCCCTTTGCCTTTATGCGCTTCATAACGCCTTGTATCGCCGACAAGATATGTATGGCAAAAAGCTTAACGGCCTCTGCCTCTGTGGAATTCATAATAAGCACCGAAACGTCCTTTTTTTCGGCCGCTTCGCTTAAAAGGGCCGTAAACCTCTCTGCCACAGGACGCATTTTCCGCTGTGATCCGACAAAGTAAATTAAGCACGCTTCAGCCTTCCGAAAATCTTTTTTAAGGTTCCGAAAAGCAAACTCTTTTCGTAATCGTTCATTCCGAAGCACAAAGAACACAGTCACAACAATTATTCCGTTTATAAGGAACCTGAGATAGCCGTGCGCCAAAGGATTAAAGTGCTCCGCCAAAAGGCCTATTACCATAGTGATTGCAAGATACGGCAAAAGCTTTAAATATGACTTCTTGAAAAATTCCGCCATATCGAGCTTCAGGTGCTTTATAAATATTCTGCATATAAGCACGTTTCTGAGCATATATGCTATGAATATCGAAACCGAAGCACCGACAGCCGCATAGTATTTTGAAAGCACCAGCGACAGTACGATATTTACTGCACCTGTTGCAAGCAAAACCATCGCTTCAAGCCTTACCTTGTTTTCAACTATAAGCGTGGTATTGCCTATCTGAAGCGGCAGGAAGAAAAGGCTCGGAATTATCAAAAGCACGGCGCAAATATAGCTTTGTGCAAAATCCGGCTTATTCCAAATATCTATTATAAACGATTTTCCCAAAGAAATAAAGCCCACAGTTAAAAGTCCGACTATCATTATTTGAATTCTGCCGATTCTTATCATAAGGGGCATAAGCTCCTCTTCCCTCTTGCCGTCGGAAATAATCCTTGAAATTCGCGGCATAAACATACCGTTTATCGCAGTTGAAAATGTATAGACGTACCCCTCAACCGTTGTGGCAAGCCCGAATACGGCAACGCCTACGGAGCCGGTAACAGACACCGCGGTTATTATGGACGGCGTTATATTGAATATAAGCCTTTGTGCTATGCTGCTTACGGTAGTCCAAACCGAAAAACCGAAAATATCCTTTAACGAGTCCTTATCAAAGTATTTCCAATTTATTTTTATATCGGTTCCGCGGTTAACGATAATGAGCTTAAAGAGTATTATTATAAGCCCTGCAACGGCATTTACGGTTACAAGCGCATACACTCCGCAGCCGAAGTGAAGCGCAATAACCATACCGACTATGATAAACACCTTATTGAATAAATCGCACGCCTTCAGCGGCACGAATTTCTCGTATGCGGTCAGGATTCCGTTGAGATTTGTAAAGGGAAACGAAATCACGCTGAAAGAGGCAACTATTATGTAAAGCACCCTCAACAGCGGAAGAAACCACAAAAACATTTGCCTTACGAAGTCTTTTTGCAACTTCGGATGGAGATATCGAACCCGTAAATATAATATTGTCTTCGAGTCCGTATTTTTTAATAAGCCTGTTTATATATTTAATGTAACCCGACGGGTCCTTTATTTTCCCGTTTTCGGCACAGCCGCCCGGAACATACAATTTGATATCGGGATATTTCTTCTTCAAAATGGCTATTGCCTTAACTTCTATGTGAAGTCCTTTAAGCGAGTAAAGAGCGGAACTTGAAAACACGGTATGCCTTTCGCATGACTCCAAAGACCATTTTTCGCTCTCATAAAACTCTTTTCTCAAATTGTAATTACAGCGAAAATATTTTAAATTCGGGTTAACCGAAAGCATAACCGCCTTATCCCAATCGGTTCTGCCCGTAACATATTTAACCTGTTTCAGGACTTTTTCTTCCCTTTCGGCATTTCGGGAATACAACATTTTATATGCCGTCGGGGTTTTCATTGTCAAAATTTCTTTTAATTTAAGGCACTTCAGTCTCTCGTTAAAAGTAAGACCGCCATAATATTCCTTTGATATGCGTCTTAAAATCCCCTGAATGGTCAAAAGCACCGGAACATCGCCGCAGACCTTGAGCATCTCATAACCCGGGGCATATTCTGTTCCGTGGATATGAACTAAGTCCGGCTGACATAACTCCAAAGCTTTTTTTGCAGTCTTCAGCCGTTTTATTGCTGTCAAACAAAAGCCTGTTTCCGCCACCCGGGAATAATATATAACGGATGTTATCAACCTTAATATCTTTAAATTCCCCGTCATAGTATGTCATAACCGTTAATTCAACATTCGGGTCCGCCGAAATACCGTCAGCAAGGTCAAGCAGCCAACCGCCGCTTGCGGAGGTCTCCGCTCCGAGCTTTTTTGCTATTTTCGGAAATACCATATTTACTATCCATATTATCTTCATATCGTACCTCCTTGTTATTGCCAAAAGAATGCGTAATACGGGTGATTTAATATAAGCTTAAGTATCAAAAAGCCTACTCCGGCAGCGTAAATCACGGGCTGCCACCGTTTGTTAAATGCTCTTACAAGTTCCGGAACAAGGAGCATAAAAAACAGAGCATAATACTGCTGAACGCGCATAAACGATTGATTTCGCAGCGTCAAAAGCGTAAATGCTGTCGTAAATAATGCCGCATTGTAAAGAGCTTTGAACTTTTCTTCGTCCGTATTCTTTTTAATGAAGCGGTACAAAACGAATGCCGAAACCGTTAAAAGACAAATAACCAGCGTATATGAGTATGTATCAAGCAAATACTCTTCTTCTACATCATATCCGACGAATTCGGCAAACGGCTCATACAAAGTTTTTCCCAAAATTAGGAAAGCGGCGGTTATTGCGGAAAAAATACCGACATACCGCCAGGTGATTTTTTTGTACGCAAAAAATACAAACGGTAAAAAGCAAACGCACGACTTATGTATAAAGAACGATAAAAATACCAAAATCAAAAACGGTATCGGCTTTTTCTTTTTTATAAATTCATATCCGATAAAAACAACAAGCGATGTTGCTATTGTTTGCCTTATACCGGTAACCGCATAAAACGAATAAAACAGCGTCGAAAAAATAATAAAGCTGAGGCACGGCATAGAAGAATTCCTGTAAATCCATATCGCCATCGGTATCATAAACAGAAGAGCTATAAATACAAGGTACACTTGGTAATTCGTGGAAAAAACTTGAAATATCTTTACAAAAAGCGCATAACCGGGGTCCTTTATTTCCGCTCCGCCGATATAAGCAGATACATTGGCAAAAATTTTGTGCCATGATGTGAGGCCTATCCTGTAAAAGCTTCTGCGGTATCCTATTGTATCCGCTCCGACAGTCATTCCTCTGAGTCCGGATAAAATTACCCACTGAACACAGGCAATCGCACAAAATGCTTTTTTTTTGTTTTTACTCGGCTTGTATTTGAGCAAAAAGAATGCCCATATAAATATGAGTGCAATATTCAGTAAATATACGGACATTCTTTTCCCTCCTTACAAGACTTTTTTATACTCTCCTTAAGTAACATCTGAATATTAACACGATCAAAAGATCTTTTGCCGTATTCCCAAGCTTTTTCCGAGTATTCGTCAATCAGTTCCTTGTCGTTTATAAGCAAATTTAATTTTTCGTATATTTCATCGTTGCTTTTTGCAACGACCGCGGCGTCATTTTTTATAAGGCAGTCAATTGAAGCCGCTTTTTCGGGTCCGACGGCAAAAATACATTTGGCGCTGTGAAAACAGTCAACGAGCTTTGTCGAAAAAGAGTAATGAATAGAGAGATAATATTGCGGGTCAAAGCTCTCCGCATGCACCAGAATGTCCGCATCCTTTTGCATCTTTTCAATCTCCGCAGCTGGCGCAGCGCCCATGAACACGGCGTTTTTGCCGTCCGCAATGGCGTCCTTTTGTGCATCGGACAGCAGCGTTGCCGAATAGATATGCAGTACGGCACGCATGCCGTTCTTATTGATATGCTGCAGCGCTTCTTTGACGGCGGCAAGCGTTTCCCACCTGCCGAGCGCCAGATTGCCCGCATAAAGCAGCCTAAGCGGCTCATGGTGCGGCGTCGGCATCGGCCTTTCGGAAAAGTCCGCACCTTTCGTCATGATCTCACAGGAACGCCCGAAAATACGCTCATAGTCTGCCTTTTGTTTCTCGGAAATGACAAACAGCGTATCTGCCCTTTTTGCTATTTTACGCATGTATCGCCTATGCACCGTCTGCGACAAGCGCGTCAGCGGAGCAGACCAACCGACGGTATAGCTGTAGTTATCGTCCCACGCAAACAGCATCAACGGTGCGCCGCTGTGCTTTTGGGCAAAGGCGGTCATTGCGCCGAGCGAGAGGTTTTCATTCAGAATGGAAACGATAAGGTCTGGCTGTACTTCCTCAATGAATGTCCGCAGGTTGCGGTTTTTCCACGGCGCGATCTTCCAGAGGATATCACGGGCGATATATTTGATCTGGGAGACATTGCGCTTGGCGACCGCCTCCAACTGCATGGCATGCTCGTCGAGCACTTGATCATTCGCCGTGACGCGCTCGCCGATGCGGTCGCGGCGAAAAATGTAGCGAGGCAGCTCCGCCTCCGCAATGCGAAAAGCGGCTTTTATCTTTTTGTCGGGCACCTCGCTGCGGGTGAAAAGGCTGTAAAGCTCGGTGTCCGCAAGCTCACCGAACAGATTGAGAAAGGTGTTGCCGCTGCTGACATTGCAGGCGATGGCACCGCTGGTAACAAATAATACTTTCATAGCTATTACCACCATTCGTAGATATTGCTTTTGCTTTTATTAAAACGGCAGATGCGTATTTACAAGATAATAGATTCGCTCGCAATGCATGCGCCTTTCTGTTTCATTATAATTTGTAACGGTTATTCCAAGGCGGTCTATCATCGGGTTCATTTTGCGAATGACATCATAATGAGGAATGTCTGCTATCCGTTTTTCCAACGGCAGGCGCAAAAACAACTCCATAAGCAAACGGTTATTGTACGGAATGGTGATGTCATACGAAATGCGATGTTCCGCCGTTATTTTCAGACCGCCCCAACCGCCGTAGCGCATTTCCCAAAGATACATATCGCTTGCATCAAAATTGTAAATTGCATCAAATGCCGTTTTTTGAATATACTCTCTGAATATCTTATCGGTTTTATGTGCTGATAAACGGTTATAACTGAAGAATTTATACATGGTGGTCATTTGTCGTGCAGATAAACGGTGCGGCATTTTTCTGAAGCCGAACTTTTTATAATAATTTGCTCTGCCGATTTCAGACACCCAGGATTTTACTTCAAGTGAAACTGCGCCGGTATTGAGAAAATACAGGCGTTTGCGAACATCATTATCATTGACAGAGCCGATGTCGCCGAGATTATGCTCCAGAATGGAGCGTATAATGGGAAGGTCGGCAAAATCTTCATTGTTCTCCGAAATGACATAGGTTTTGTGTTCGACACCGATGGCATCTGCAATTTTTGCGGCGGCGTCGGCATCGGGCTTGTCGCCGTACATGGAAATATAACTATAGTATCTAAACTGATCATATAGCCCGTTTGCACAGGCTAAGGTAGTTTTGCTGTCCATGCCGCCGGTCATGGAAATAGAAGGATGATCCCACTTTTCAGAGATCAAACGCATTGTCTCATGAAGAATTTCTGCAATTTTTGAAATCACTCTGTCATATTCTTCTTTACTTGTTACTTTCTCAAGATCTCGGAAGGGATAAAACCTTGTGAGCTTACAGGTGTGCTCGGCACATGACAGGGACAATATATGATTCGGCACGAGACGGAACACATCTTCAAACTGTGAAATATCGCCCGGAAAGAAAACACCGTACATTTTCCAGAAACGGTAATGTTGCATTTTTTTTGCGTAGTCGGTTTGCGGCAGGCGGCAAATATCACCGATCAATTGCGCATGCGAGGAAAGGTAAAAATGAGCGTTGATACAAGCATACCAATTAGATTGCATGCCGGCACAATCGCCGAAGACTTCAACCCGGTCGTCGCTGATGACGATTAATGTAAAAAGACCTGTCCACTCGTTGTAATAGCTGAGCCTATCTTGTGCCTCAAGGTATTTTTCTAAAATTTCCTTTTCGTTATACAGTCCGTCAAACGGGTTGTACACATGACCGATTAAAACCGCTGTTATGTCGGATGTGGCAGCAATATAACAGTTCAATTCCGGATGGACAAGCAACTGATAATTGCAGACACCTATTTCCTTCCATGTACCATAAAACGGAAACGCTGTTGCATCGACGGCGGCATCGGTAAAAAGAAAGCCGCGTGAAAAAAGAAAGGTGGCGATACTGCGGATTTTTCTCTGCTATTTCTAATATATCTTTCATCATCACAAGTTCTCCTTATACCACTCGATAGCAAGCTTGATGCCGTCCTGGAAGCTGTAATCGGGATCGTAGCCGAGGAGTTTTCTCGCTTTTGAAATATCGGCGTTTGAGTGCTTTATGTCGCCCTTTCTGTCCGGGCCGAAATTCGGTTCGACGTCAACGCCGAGTGCCTTTGTAAGACCGTAATAAATGTCTATAAGGTACTCTCTGCCGCCGTAGGCGATATTAAACGCGTTGCCTGCCGCCTCGTGAGAAGCAAGACAAGCTTTGAGGTTCGCTTCAATAACATTGTCGATATAAGTAAAGTCTCGGCTCTGCTTACCGTCGCCGTTGATTGTCGGCACCTCGCCGTGCATAAGTTGTTTTAAAAATTTCGGAATTACCGCGGCATACGCGCCGTCCGGATCCTGACGTCTGCCGAATACGTTAAAATATCTCATTCCGTATGTATCAAGTCCGTAGTGCATGGTATAAAGCTTTGCCCATTCCTCGTCGCAGCGCTTTGTAAGAGCGTAAGGAGAAAGAAGATTGCCCTCTCTGCCCTCGGTTTTGGGTAGGTGCGGCTCGTCGCCGTATACGGACGAAGAAGATGCATATACAAACTTTTTAACACCGCATTGTCTTGCCGCTTCGAGCATATTGAGCGTTCCCTCAATATTGTTTTTGCAATAAAACAGCGGCATTTCAAGGCTTCTCGGAACGCTTCCCCACGCCGCCTGATTAAGCACATAGTCTACGCCCTCGCATGCCTTCATACAGGTGTCAAGGTCTTTAATGTCGCCTTTTATAAACTCATAGTTCGGATTGCCGAGGAACATATCAACGTTTTCCTGCTTGCCGGTCGATAGGTCGTCAAGCGCTCTGACCTTATAGCCCATATTGAGTATAGCTTCGCAAAGATTTGAGCCGACAAAGCCCGCCGCACCCGTCACAAGAAACAGCGTATCCGACGGAAATTTCAAATTTTTATAACCCATAATCAAAGTCTCCAATATTTATAGCCCGCTTTTTCGTATTCTTTACGAGAAAGCAGCCCTTTAATATCAACAAGCACCTTTTCTTCGTTACGGCCCGATTTGAACATTTTGTCAAAATCGGCCTGCCCGAGATTTTTAAACTGCTCATGAGCAACGGCAAGTATTACGGCATCGCAATTTTTTATATCGTTAATATCGATAAATTCAATTCCGTAAAGACGCTTTGCTTCGTCAGCATCAGCTTCAGGGTCGGCTATTACCGGGGTTATTCCGTACTCGCGAAGCTCATTGTATATGTCGATGATTTTCGTATTTCTCGTGTCGGGGCAATTTTCTTTAAACGTAAAGCCGAGAATCGCAACCTTTGCGTTTTTTACCGGGACATCCGCCTTTATAAGATTTTTAACGGTGTTTTCGGCTACATATTTGCCCATATCGTCGTTTATGCGTCTGCCGGAGAGAATAATTTGGCTGTGATAGCCCATTTCCTCGGCCTTGTATGTAAGGTAATAGGGGTCAACGCCTATGCAGTGTCCGCCGACAAGCCCGGGATAGAATTTGAGGAAATTCCACTTTGTGCCTGCCGCCTCCAAAACGGATTTTGTATCTATGCCCATTTTGTTGAAGATTATTGACAGTTCATTCATAAACGCAATGTTTATATCCCTCTGACTGTTTTCAATAACCTTTGCAGCCTCGGCAACCTTGATGCTCTCCGCTCTGTGTACGCCTGCCTTTACGACAAGCTCATAGGTTTTCGCCACGGTATCAAGAGTTTCATCGTCCATACCGCTTACTATTTTTGTTATTGTCTCAAGGCGGTGTACCTTGTCGCCGGGATTTATTCTCTCGGGACTGTAACCGATTTTAAAGTCCGTACCGCATTTAAGCCCCGACTCTTTTTCGAGTATCGGCACGCAAATATCCTCGGTAACGCCGGGATAAACGGTGCTCTCATATACAACTACCGAGCCTTTTGTAAGATTTCTGCCGACAATTTCGCTCGCTCCCTCTACCGGTGTAAGGTCGGGGGTGTGGTCGTCGTTTACGGGAGTAGGCACGGCAACAATTATAAACCTTGCCTCCTTGAGCTTGCTTTCGTCCGCCGTAAACTCGACAGAACAATTCTTAACAGCCTCGTTGCCGACTTCATTGGTCGGGTCTATGCCGTTCTTGTAAAGCTCTATTTTCTTTGCATTGAGGTCATAGCCTACAACCTTAACCTTCTTTGAAAACGCAACGGCAATCGGCATACCTACGTATCCGAGGCCGACAAGAGCCAATTTTTCATCACCCGAAACGAGCTTTTCATACAACTGCATATTTATTCGTCCTTTCTATGTTAAGATGACAGCACATATCATCGTTAACCTTATCAACGCTGAATTTTTCGCGGGCATATTCCGCCGATGCCGCACCGAGCGTTTTTATGAGCTCGGGATTCTCAATAAATTCCGTCATTTTTTCGGCAACCGCCTCTGCATTTTTTTACGGGAACCAAAAATCCCGTTTTCCCGTCAATCACGGTTTCGCGGCATCCGGGTGCGTCGGTCGTTATAATCGCTCTGCCCATGCTCATCGCCTCCAAGACCGTTCTCGGAGTGCCCTCGCGGTATGACGGCAAAACATATACCGAGCACTGCTTGTAATAATCCTCAACTCTGTCCGTCTCGCCGAAATGCTCTATTATTCCCTTTTCGACATACGGCGCCAAATCCTCCTTTGACAGAGAATCCTGTATATTTTCGCACGCTCCGAGCAGCATAAATCTGACCTCTGGGTGCTTTTCCTTGACAAGCTCGCACGCCCTCAAATACTCGCGTATGCCCTTTGAATACATAACGCGCGACAGCATAAAGAACGTGATTTTATCGGGATAATCCGCAACGGAAAAACGGTTTGTATTGACGCCCGAACCGTTTACAACTCGGCATTTTTCGGATTTAACAAGTCCCGATGAAACGAACTGCTCTCTGTCGTCGGGATTTTGGAATATCACCGTATCGGCACAGTTCAGAGCCTTTTTATAAAGCACCGACATAACGGCTCTTATGGCTTTTGCCTTCTTAGTCTGCGCGGTAAACGCATAGCCGAGCCCCGTTATCATGGCGACCTTGTGCGGAACACCGGCTTTTTTTGCGGCTATGGAGCCGTATATTACGGGCTTCGATGTGTACCCGAGAACCACATCGGGCTTTTCCTTTTTAAACAGCTCGTAAAGAGCCTTTTGATATTTCAGGTCCTCCTTCGGATTTACTCCGTTTTTATTCATAGGTATCTCGACGAAGCGTGCGCCGAGAGCCTCGATTTTTTCAACACCCACCCTGTTGGGGCCCGTGACAATAACCTCGTATCCGCAAGAGATAATTCTCTTTATTAAGTCGCCTCTGAAATTATACGCCGTTCTGTTTTTCGGCGAAACCAATATGAACCTCACTCTGCCTTGTCCCCCTTTAGGAAGCCGCTTAAATTACCGTATATCACGGAAAACAGCCGCTCCGAATTTTTCTCCGAAACAAATGAATTGTGCGGAGTTATAACGACATTTTCCATATCCCATAAAGGACTGTCCTGCGACAGCGGTTCACTTTCAAAAACGTCGAGCACCGCTCCGTAAAGCTTCTTCTCCGACAGTGCCGCCGTAAGGGCGTCCTCGTCAACCACCGCGCCCCTCGAAATGTTGATAAGCACGGCTGTATTTTTCATATGAGAAAGCATTTCTCCGTCAAACAGCCCTCTCGTCTCATCGGTAAGCGGAAGCGTTAAAATGACCGCATCCGAAACCGAAAGTATACTCGGAAGAACCGACAGCGGATAAATTTTTTCGTAAAGCTCATTCTCCGTCGGGTACAAATCGACTCCTAAAACACGGCAGCCTAAAGCCTTATATCTTCTCGCACATTCGCTGCCTACGGAGCCGCAGCCGACTGTCAAAACGGTCTTTCCGCAAAGCTCAAAAAGCTCCCTGTTTTTTTGCCAAACGTGATTTTTTTGATTTTCGCGGAAGAAAAAGCTCTTCTTATAAATTAACAGAGTACCGAGAACGGCAAATTCCGCCATCGGCACACTGTAAACACCCCTTGCGTTGAAAAGGGAAATATTTTTACTTTTTATATACTCCGCAGGGACTCTGTCAAGCCCCGCGCTTGTGAGCTGAATAAATTTAAGATTTTTGAATTTTTTGATGTCGTTATATAAAAACAGGCCGTTGCACACAACGGCGTCAACAGCCGAAACGTCAAAAGAGAGCTCCTCTCTCTCGTCCTCGACATATAAAAAGTCCGCCCCCAAGGCTTTAAGCCGTGAAAGCTGACCTTCCGTATATTTATATGCACCGGTCAAAAGGATTTTCATTAAAAGATGCCCCTGTAAATGATTATAAAACGAAGTTTTTCAGACCTTGCAAGCCTTTTTTGCCTCAACTATTGAATTGACGCAAGCCACAAGCTTTTCGTGATTTTCCGCAAGCTCGTCCGAGCTCATATTTTTGACAACTCCCTCATATTCACGAAACTCTTTGACGCCGACATTGAATCTGTCAAAGATTTCATCCTCACGAAGCTTTGAAGCGTCGCAAAAGGCTCTCGATAATATAACCATACCGGAGCCGAGCCTGTAATGCTCACCTATTATGTATTCCGCAGGCAGCATAACCTCGCTGTGAACTCTGCCCACGCCGCCGAAGCCGTAAAATATGCCCCTTTCGCGGAGCTTACGGCACAGTCTTTCCACCGTACCGTCCGCAACAAGCTGGAACATAAAGTCCATTTTATAGCCGAGATGCAAGTCGTTAAGCCCTATATGCACTTCGTCTATACCGGGAACGTCAAGAATTTCGTCTAAGTGCTCCGCCGCCTCGGGCGTTTCCACAAGAAGGCATGTCCTTGCCCTTTTTCCGACGCAGTCTGTAAAGCCTTTTACCTCTTCCGCGGTCTTAAAATACGGGAGCATAACTATATCCGCACCGTCGTCTATTACGCGGTTGATTTCTTCACGTGAGCCGTCGTAAAACGAATTTACTCTGACCAAAAGCTCCGTCCTGTCTAAAACCGCGCTGAGCTTTTTCACGTCGTCAATGCTGTTATGGGATATTACGGTATCCATATTTGCCTGACGCTCTGCCTTACCGCGGGTTTCAAGGTCAAGGAATATTCGATCTACCGAAACGTCCTGTGCGATTTTTGCAATCTTCGGGTCGTTTGTGAGATACATCAGCTTAAGAGCCATTATTTTTTCACAACCTTTGCATCATTTGACGATTCGGTGCTCTTATTTACGGTTGCACCGCTGTTTTCGTTGTCGGCATTCGTAAGTACCTTAAACGCGGTCATAAACATAATTTTGATGTCAAGTAAAAGCGACATATGGTCAACATACCAAACGTTAAGCTCGATTCTTTTGTGCCACTCTACGTCCTTTCTGCCGTTGACCTGCGCCCAGCCGGTTATACCGGGTCGCACCTCGAACATACGCTTTTGGAAATCGGTATACTCCTCACATTTCCACGGATGATATGTAAGCGGAGGCCTCGGCCCGACAAAGCTCATCTCGCCCTTTAAAATATTCAAAAGCTGCGGCAGCTCATCTATGCTCGTAGCTCGTAAAATTTTACCTATCCTTGTAACCCTGGCGTCGCCCTTTCCGGAATAAACGCCGGAGCCGGTTTTTTCCGCTCCGACGCACATTGAGCGGAATTTATATATCTCAAAAACCTTTCCGTTTCTGCCTATTCTCTTCTGACGGAAAATAACGGGACCGCGGCTGTCGATTTTAATCAGTATCGACACCGTAAGCAACAGCGGAAACAACAAAACAAGCCCCAAAAATGACGCTGTGACATCTAAAAATCTTTTGACTGCTCTGTAAAAGCCTCTCACCGTTACACACCCTAAAAAACACTATGATTTAACTAATTTATTATATACTTATACATTAAATATGTCAATTAAAACAAGCGATTGTAAACATTTGTAAAAAAGCAGCGGACGGCACGGTAAAAACGATGTCGGTCGCTGCTTTTAAAATCACATCAATATTATTTTTTATGCCATTTTACGCCGTTCGGAGTGTCCTCCAAAACTATGCCCATGGCGGCTATCTCATCACGGATGCTGTCTGCCTTAGCAAAGTCCTTAGCCTTTCTCGCAGCGGTTCTTGCAGCTATCAGCTCTTCAACCTTGCCGTCAAGGTCGTTGTCCTTTTCCTCGTACACAAGACCGAGCACGCCCGTAAGCTCCGAAAACAGTTCTTTTGCAAATATCAAAAGCTCTTTGGACGAAGTTGGTATTACATTTGAGTTTATGTCTCTGACAAGCTCAAATACCGCTGAAAGTCCGTCGGCGGTGTTGAGGTCATCGTCCATAGCTTCTATAAAGCGTTCCTTGTGAGAGAGAAGGCTCTTTTTAATTTCCTCGGCGTTGTCGGGGAGAGCGTCCTCTGCGTTTTGAAGTGCAAAATCAAGCGAATCGCGGCAGGTATAAAGCCTTTGAAGCGAGGCTTTGCACTGCTCTATAATGTCAACGCTGTAATTTATGGGACTTCTGTACTGAGAGGAAATCATAAGATAGCGTATCGGCTCATAGCCGTATTTTTCCGCAACATCGCGAACGGTAAAGAAATTACCGAGCGACTTCGACATCTTTACGTTGTCAACATTTATATATCCGTTGTGCATCCAGTAATGCGCAAAGGGAACGCCGTTGCAGCACTCGCTCTGTGCTATTTCGTTCTCATGGTGCGGGAATATGAGGTCCTGACCGCCGCAATGAATATCGATGGTCTTGCCGAGAAAACGTCTTACCATTGCCGAGCACTCAATATGCCAGCCCGGTCTGCCGTTACCCCATGGTGACTCCCAATACGGCTCGCCAGGCTTCGCGCCCTTCCAAAGTGCAAAGTCCATAGGCTCTTTTTTAAGCTCCTCGACATTTATTCTCGCGCCGGCCTCAAGGTCCTCAAGCGGCTGATGAGAAAGCTTACCGTATTCCTTAAATTTGGACGGGCTGAAGTACACATCACCGTTTGAAACGGGATATGCATAGCCCTTTTCGATAAGAGTCGAAATGATATCGATTATCTCGTCGATATTTTCGGTGGCTCTCGGATGAACGGTCGCCTCACGCACATTCATACCCTTTGTGTCGGTCCAATATTCTTTGATATACTTTTCCGACACGGTTTTGTAATCGGAGCCCTCTTCAATGGCTTTTTTGATTATTTTATCGTCAATATCGGTAAAATTCTGAACAAATCTCACCTTGTAGCCGCGGTATTCAAGGTAACGGCGAAACGTATCGAAAACGCAAAGAGGACGCGCGTTGCCGATATGGATATAGTTATAAACGGTGGGACCGCAGGCATAGATTTTGACTTCGCCAGGAGTTATGGTTTGAAGCTCCTCTTTTTTTCGTGACATCGTGTTATATATTTTCATCCTCGTAATTCCTTTCGTTTTGTTCTTCATATTCGGTTTTTTGATATTTTTTCAGCTCTTTTTCAAGCAGCGCTATGCGGTGCGACATTCTGCAAAGCTCCTGAGATACGGGGTCGGGAATGTGAATCTGGTCAAGGCAATCGACACGCACGCCCTTATGCTTTACGACTCTTGCCGGAACTCCGACGGCTGTGCAATCCGGCGGTATTTCCTCAAGCACTACGGCACCTGCCGCTATATTTGTATTATCGCCTACCTTAAAAGGACCGAGCACCTTTGCGCCGGCGCCTATCAGCACGTTATTTCCTATTGTAGGATGTCTTTTACCGGTATCCTTGCCGGTACCGCCGAGCGTTACTCCCTGATAGAGCGTTACATCATCGCCTATCTCCGTGGTTTCTCCTATTACAACTCCCGTGCCGTGGTCAATAAAAAAGCGTCTGCCGATTTTTGCCGCGGGATGAATCTCTATCCCTGTCTTTTTTGGCGGCTCGCTGAGAAATATATCTGCCGAGAAATTTCATATTGTGGTTCCAACACCAGTAAGCTCTTCTATGCATTCTGATGGCCTTAAGCCCAGGGTATAAAAGCAATATTTGTATGGTCGAGGTTGCCGCCGGGTCGCGGTCCTTAACCGACTGTATATCTTCCTTTAAGCGGTCAAACATTTAAACACCTCCCGCAAAAAAATAAAGCCTCCGCAGAAAAAAATCATCCTGCGAAGGCGTGAGTACGCGGTTCCACTTCGTTTTATAACTCATTATCCTTAACGCGGAAAACGTGCGAAGATACTCTTTTTCCCTTCGCCTGCTCACGGACGCACTTCACGACACGCAGCCTTAAGGGCATTTCAGCACAGGTGCCCTCTCTCTGAAAATCGCGTAAGATCGCTACTCTTTCCGATCAATGCATTTTTACATCTTAATATATTGTATCACATTTTTCGTGTTTTGCACCAATTATTTTGAATAATCGATAACATTTTTACTGTCCTTTAAGTAAATAGCACCCGAAACTACTGTCAGAGCGGCGGTTATCCACAGCAGTAAATTTGAAATATGCGGCAATGTGAACCAAGTATTTGCCGCCGCAAAAAGCTCTTTCGAAAACGACGTTACGGCTATATAGTCCGCCTCGCAGAGAAGCATTATTATAATCGTAAAGGTCATTTGACTGACAGTTTTGGCCTTTCCCCATTTGTTGGCGGGAATTACAACTCCGTCTGCGGCCGCTATCATTCTGACCGAAGCCACGGCAAATTCTCTTGCAAGCACTATCATAACAATCCAAATATTGCAAAGCCCCATAGTCATAAACGCGAGCAGAGCGGAGGTTGTGAGAATCTTATCCGCTATCGGGTCAAGCAGCTTTCCGAAATTCGTCACCTGACCGTTTTTTCTCGCAAGATGGCCGTCAACGGCGTCCGTTATCGCTCCGACGGCGTAAATCGCCGTTGCGATAAGAAAACGGTGCGGAAGTGCTTCCCAAAGCAATGCCGCAAGGAAAAACGGCGTTATTATTATTCTGGCAATGGTCAGTTTATTGGGCAAATTCATCTTCATATGACTTCTCCGATCAGATCATATTCATTTACGTCGAATATCTCCACATCCACAAAGTCGCCCTCATTGAGTTCATAACCGCAGGTAAAGCTTACAGAGCCGTCTATATCCGGAGCGTCACGCCAAGTTCTGCCGTAATAGCTGTCGGTATAGCCGTCATAGCCCTCAACAACACAGCGCATTGTTTTGCCGATGTTGTCGTGATTCAGCTTTTCAAATATATTGTACTGCTGCTCCATTATGATTTCGCCGCGTTTTTTTCTGATCTCCTCATCCACCTGGTCGGGGAATTCCGCCGCCGGAGTTCCCTCCTCCTGAGAGTAGGCAAAGCAGCCGAGCCTGTCAAACTTCATTTCCTTGACAAATTCCGAAAGCTCGGAGAACTGCTCCTCCGTTTCGCCCGGGAAGCCTGTTATCAGGGTAGTACGAAGCACCACATCGGGTATTTTCTCTCTTATTTTCGTTATGAGTGCCGTAAGCTCCTCTTTTGAGCCGCGGCGGTTCATACGCCTTAAAATATCCGAATTGCAATGCTGAATCGGGATATCCATATAATTTACGATTTTATCGTTATTCGCAAACGTATCTATTATCTCGTCGCTGAGCCTTTCGGGATAGAGATATAAAACTCTTATCCACTCTAGGCCCTCGATTTTTGACAGCGATGTCAAAAGAGCCGGCAGCGCGCATTTACCGAAAAGGTCCTCTCCGTAACGCGTTGTGTCCTGCGCAACAACTATAAGTTCTTTTACTCCGCCGTCTACAAGCGTTTTAGCCTCTTCCAAAATGCTCTCCGGCGTGCGGCTTCTGTATTTTCCGCGAATTGACGGTATTGCACAATAGGTGCAGTTGTTTGAGCACCCCTCGCCTATCTTTATATATGCGTAATAGGACGGTGTGGTGAGCATACGCTTACCGTCAAGCGGCAGGCAGGTTTTTTCGCCGAAGGTTTTAATATCCTCTTCGCCGCCGCAAACCTTTTCGCATACCTCGCATATGTCAGAATTCGAGCCTATGCCGACAACGGCGTCAACCTCGGGAATTTCCGACAATACTTCGTCCCTGTATCTTTCCGCAAGGCAGCCCGTGACAACTATTTTACGTATTACGCCTTCTTTTTTCAATTCGACCATATCAAGTATGTTTTCAATGGCCTCTTTTTTTGCATCCTCAATAAAGCCGCAGGTATTAACTATGACCACGTCGGCTCCGTCTACGTCATTTGTTATCTCAAAGCCGTTGTCCGCAAGCTTAGACAGCATAATTTCACCGTCAACCTGGTTCTTGGGACAGCCGAGAGATATCATACCGACTTTTTTACTCATAAAACTCACACATAGCCTTTCACGCTGTAATCAAAACGATTCGTTTTCTATGCTCTCAAACGCCGCACGTATATCGGAATACGAATAGCCGAGGCGCAGAAGGGAATTCTTTGTGCGAATTATGCCCTTTTCGTCTCCGAGATTATTTCTGTACTTCGTTTGCAACAATAATATAATACGATTTAAATCGTCTTTGTCAAGTCTTTCAGCCGCTTCTTCGGCTAAAGCCCGGTCAATTCCGCGCCTCAAAAGCTCCTGTTTGACACGGCTGACGCCGTATTTGCGGTGCGTATAAAGCTCCTGCGCCAGCATATCGGCAAATTCACCGTCATTTATAAGTCCGAGCTTTTCGAGCTTATCCGCCGCCTGCTCGGCGCACTCTCTCGGGTACTTCTGCATAAGCTTTCTCACGAGCTCCGCCTTGCCGTGCGCCCGACGCGACAGAAGCTCGGCACCCTTTAAAAAAGCGCGACGGGAGTTCACGGACAAAGTTAAGTCCGCAAGCTCCTCGTCGTTAATTTCATTTACTTTATGCCATTTTTCGGGAAAACCAAAACGTATCATCGACGGTAAGGGTATATACGTCGTCAACATATATATGTATTTTACCCTGCCTGCCGTCCTTAAAGCTCAGTTTCATTCGTCGTCATCCACCGCCACGTCGATTTTGGCTCTTGCCGCGGTCTTGGTGGTCTTTACGGGGCGATAAGCTATGGGCGCGTCATCGTCGGCGGCGCTTTTGGCGGTTTCTCTTTTCTCGTCTCCCGCACTGTGCTCCTCCGCCATCTTTTCGCGAATCTGCTTCTCGATTTCGTCAGAGAGCGCCTTGTCGTTTTTAAAGAGATTTTTAACATTGTCTCTGCCCTGTCCGAGCCTTGTCTCGCCGTAAGAGAACCACGCGCCGCTCTTTTTGATGATGCCGTAGTTAACTCCGAGGTCAACTATCTCGCCGACCTTTGAGATGCCCTCACCGTACATAATGTCAAATTCAGCCGTCTTAAAAGGCGGAGCCACCTTGTTTTTAACTATTTTAGCCCTTGTTCTCGATCCGATAAATTCACCGCCCGAGCCCTTGAGCTGCTCGATGCGCCTTACGTCAACACGAATGGAAGCATAGAATTTAAGTGCCCGGCCACCGGTTGTAACCTCCGGATTTCCGTAGACCACACCGACCTTTTCACGGAGCTGATTTATAAATATAATTATTGTATTTGATTTTGAAATAACACCGGCAAGCTTGCGCAGAGCCTGCGACATAAGTCTGGCCTGAAGACCGACGTGGCTGTCGCCCATATCGCCGTCTATTTCCGCGCGCGGAACGAGAGCCGCGACGGAGTCAACTATTATTACGTCAAGCGCGCCCGAACGCGCCAGTGCCTCAACTATCTCGAGTGCCTGCTCGCCGTTGTCGGGCTGTGATACCAAAAGGGAATCAACATCTACGCCGAGATTTTTTGCATATACCGGGTCAAGAGCATGCTCCGCATCAACAAATGCAGCCTCGCCGCCGAGCTTTTGCGCCTCTGCCACAACGTGCAGCGCAAGTGTTGTTTTACCCGATGACTCCGGGCCGTAAACCTCAATTATCCTGCCGCGCGGGAAGCCGCCTATTCCGGTAGCACAATCAAGAGTTATCGAGCCTGTCGAAATAGCTTCGACATTGAGCGCATTATTATCTCCGAGACGCATAATGGTGCCGGAGCCGTATTTTTTCTCAAGCTGAAGTATGGCTGTATCAAGCGCTTTACTTTTATCGGACATCTAAAATTACCTCTCAATCGTACAAATGTTCGTTTGACGTCATTATATAATATCGGTGCAAAAAAAGCAAGAGTTTTTATAAAAATAGTTAATTTTAAAAAAATGCTTGCATTTTACTCCGTATTCTGTTAGAATACTGTTTGCTAATCATTAAAGGAGGTGCTCTTCGTTATGGCAAAATGTGAATTCTGCGGTAAAGACGTAGCTTTCGGCATTAAAGTTTCTCACTCACACAGACGTTCTAACAGAACCTGGAAGCCAAACGTAAAAAAAGTTAAGGCTATCGTAAACGGCTCTCCTAAAAGAGTTTATGCTTGCACTCGTTGCCTTCGTTCAGGCAAGGTCACAAGAGCTGTCTGAGGCATAAAGCAAACTTTATACGGACGAAAAATTACGACGCTTTCCGGGTTACCGGAGAGCGCTTTTTCGTTTTCGTAGGCATTTAAAATTCGGGGTACTGTTTATGAAAAAACTTTTGAGCCTTGTCAGAGCGGCCGTTGACCGTTACGACATGATAGACGACGGAGATAAAATCGCCGTGGGCGTTTCGGGCGGCAAGGATTCGCTTGCCCTTTTATATGCTCTCGCGCGGCTTCGCTCGTTTTATCCTAAGCACTTTGAGGTTATTGCAATTACGCTCGACTACCGCTTCGGCGGCATGGACGGCGACTATTCGGAAATACAAAAGCTGTGCGACAGCCTTGACGTTAAATACGTCGTAAAAAAAACCGACCTTTGGGACGTTATATTCAATATCAGAAAAGAAAAAAATCCCTGCAGCCTCTGTGCCAAGATGCGTCGCGGCATTCTTCACGATACAGCTAAGGAATACGGCTGCAACAAAATCGCCCTCGGTCACCACCTTGACGACGCCGCCGAAACCTTTATGATGAATCTTTTGAACGGCGGCACAATTAAGTGCTTTTCTCCTGTCTCGTTTCTTTCGAGAAAAGAGCTGTATTTGATACGCCCTTTGATATTCGCTTATGAAAAAGACGTAAAGCGTGCGGCGGCAAGCCTTGACCTGCCAATAGTCAAAAGCAAATGCCCGGCTGACGGGGTAACGGAGCGGCAAAGCACAAAAGAGCTGCTCGCGTCTCTCGAAAGGCAATACCCGGCACTCCGAGAAAAAATCGTGGGTGCACTGCAAAGAGGCGGAATAAGCGGCTGGTAACAAAGTCAAAATGCGAAAAAGTGTTGTATTTGCCCTACTATAATGATATTATTTTATTGATTTGAAATTCACGGAGGTTTCTTTTATGCAACAAATTCTTAATCGCCCGGCAATAAAGGCCGAGGCAAAAAGCTTTATCGGTCAAAATGCGCGTTGGTGGAAAATGACGCTCGCAACGATTGCTTTATATCTGCTCAACGGCGGAATTTCGATTTACGTAAATATTGTCACAGCCATAAACCGCGACGACCCTTCGACAACAGTCGGTTATTCAAGCAGTATAATTACTCTTTTGCTTATACCGTTTACCATAGCCGCATCAGGCTACTACCTTAATCACATACGCGGCTTTAACCCCGAATGGAAAAGCCTATATAAGGAGGGTATAGACAACTACGGCTCATATCTCGTAACCGGTGTGCTCGTAAATGTATTTACCTTCCTTTGGTCGCTTCTGTTTGTGGTTCCCGGCATAATAAAGTCTCTCGCTTACTCACAGGCAAAATATGTTATCCACGACAATCCACGCCTTAAGGGCAAGGAAGCCATCGAGATAAGCAAAAGAATGACAAACGGCTTCAAGGGCGATCTCTTTTCGATGTATCTCAGCTTTATAGGCTGGTATATTTTGGTGGGGCTCACCGGCGGAATACTCTCAATATATGTCACTCCATATGTTGAGACGACGGCTGCCATGTACTATGAGAACCTCAAGAGATATTCGATTGAAAACGGCATTGTAGCTCCCGAGGCGTTCGGTATAGCTCCCGTTACGGGCGGCGAACAGGGTGGAAACGGCGATTCTCAAAGTTCTTACGCGGCCGGCAACTCATATTCCGCCCCCGTCGACAGCGACCCCTACAAGGCCGTCGGCATAAATCCCGAGGATACATTTAAGCCCGGCAACCCGGACTCTGATAATTCAGATAATATGAAAGGTGAAAACTAATGAAATACGTTGTAGTTCTCTATGACGGAATGGCAGATTACCCCGTTCCCGCTCTCGGCGGCAAAACACCGATGGCAGTTGCAAAAAAACCGAATCTTGACTTTCTCGCAAAGCACGGCGAGGTAGGCCTTGTAAGAACCGTTGCAGAGGGCTTAAAGCCCGGCAGCGACGTTGCCAATATGAGCGTTCTCGGCTTTGACCCAAAGAAGTGCTACACCGGACGTTCTCCTCTTGAGGCGGCAAGCATGGGCGTTGAGCTTCTTGACACGGACGTTACGCTGAGGACAAATCTCGTAACTCTCTCCGACGAGCCGAATTACGAGGACAAGACCATGGTGGACTACTGCGCCGGTGATATTTCGACGGAGGAGGCTCACGAAATAATCAAATCGGTACAGGAAAAATTCGGGAACGACAGATTCCGTTTTTACCCCGGAGTCAGCTACCGCCACTGCCTTGTCTGGTCAAACGGCACAACAGAGCTCGGAAATATGACTCCCCCTCACGATATTTCGGGCAGAGTTATAGGCGAATATCTCTCCTCTTCCGAAAACGCAAAAGAGCTTATTGCCATGATGAAGGAGAGCTACGACTTTTTAATGCAGCACCCCGTCAACAAAAAGAGAATAAGCGAGGGCAAGCACCCCGCAAATTCAATTTGGCTTTGGGGCGAAGGCAAAAAGCCGGCTCTGCCGTCGTTTTACGAGACCTTCGGCAAAAAAGGTGCTATAATCTCGGCGGTTGACCTTCTTAAAGGAATAGCAAAATGCGCCGGTATGGCCGCTCCCGAGGTTGAGGGTGCCACAGGCTACATTGATACTAACTTTGAGGGCAAGGCAAGAGCCGCCGTCGAAGAGCTTAAAAACGGCTGCGACCTCGTATATATTCACTTTGAGGCTCCCGACGAGTGCGGTCACAGAAACGAACCCGAAAACAAGGTGAAATCCATTGAGATGATAGATTCGCGCGTACTCCCCATAGTTCTCGACGCACTCAAGGAGTATGACGACTACAAAATAATGGTGCTCCCCGACCATCCGACTCCCATTGTTACGGGCACGCACGCCTCAGACCCCGTACCGTTTATGATTTATCATAAAAACGACGAAAAGGACAGCGGCGTTGACTCTATAAACGAAGAGAGCGCAAAAACGACCGGCCTGTTTATAGAGCATGGCCCCGACATTATGAAGAGATTTTTGGAGGATTAAAAAAATGGGATACAATCCTGATTCCGCAATAGAGACAAAATGCGTACAGGCAGGCTGGCAGCCGAAAAACGGCGAGCCGCGAGTTCTGCCCATTTATGAATCTACAACATACAAATATGACACAAGTGCCGAAATGGCAAAGCTTTTTGACCTTGAGCCGGGTTATATGTACACACGCCTTGCGAACCCGACAAACGACGCGGTCGCAAATAAAATCGCTTGCCTTGAGGGCGGTGTCGGCGCGGTGCTCACATCATCGGGTCAGGCGGCAAATTTCTTTGCGCTTATAAACATACTCGGTGCAGGCGACCATATAGTAAGCTCCGCCACTATTTACGGCGGCACATTTAATCTTTTAAACGTGACTATGCGTAAAATCGGTGTTGAGGTCACATTTGTTGACCCGAGAGCGAGTGAAGAGGAAATAAACGCAGCCTTCCGCGACAACACAAAGGCGATGTTCGGCGAAACAATAGCGAATCCGTCGCTTGATGTATTGGACATTGAGAAGTTCGCAAAAATCGCACATTCGCACGGAGTTCCGCTTATAGTTGACAACACTTTCCCCACTCCCATAAACTGCCGTCCGTTTGAATTCGGCGCAGACATAGTAACTCACTCTACCACAAAATATATGGAAGGTCACGCTTCTACAATAGGCGGATGCGTCGTTGACAGCGGCAATTTCGACTGGTATCAAAATGATAAATTCCCGGGGCTTACAACTCCGGATGAGAGCTATCACGGAGTTACATACGCTAAGGACTTCGGCAAAAACGGCTATATCGTAAAGATAGTAGCACAGCTTTTGCGCGACTACGGCTCAACTCCGTCGCCGTTTAATTCGTTCCTCTTGAACATAGGTCTTGAGTCGCTCGCGGTACGTGTTGAACGCCACTGCGAAAACGCACAAAAGGTTGCCGAATATCTTGAAAAGAACGATAAAATCGCTTGGGTAAATTACCCGGGGCTTAAATCAAGCAAGGATTACGAGCTTGCCAAAAAATATTTACCGCACGGTACCTGCGGCGTAATTTCCTTCGGCGTAAAAGGCGGAAGAGAAAAAGCCGAACAGTTTATGAACTCATTAAAGCTTGCCGCCATAGTCACACACGTCGCCGATGCGAGAACCTGCGTTCTTCACCCCGCAAGCTCCACTCACCGCCAGCTTTCGGACGAGGAACTCACGGAATGCGGCGTAACCCCCGACCTCGTAAGACTTTCCGTCGGCATTGAAAATGTAAACGATATAATCGCCGACATAGATAATGCTCTTAAAGCCATATAACACACATAACACATAAAAACAGCCGTCCGAAAACCTGATTCGGACGGCTGTTTTTTACTTATAAATCATCTGTTTTAAGCGGTAATTTTTTGCTTTATTTGATATGGTAAACGCGGTTTTCGGCTATGATATGCTCCTTCGGCTCTTCGTCGGCATAGCCTAAGGCACAATGCCCTATCCCCTCATATTCGCCGTTTATACCGAGCTTTTTGAGAATTGCCTTACCCTTTTCGGATTCAAATTCCTCCTTTGCGCGGTGAATCCAGCATGAGCCGAGTCCGAAATTATGTGCGGCAAGCATAAGGTTACCCATTGTAAGCGAGCCGTCGTAAACAGCTGTGCGGCACTCCTTATTTGCCAGCACAATAAGTATTGCGGGCGCGCCGTAAAACGGGTCAAAGCCCTCCTGCCAACCGCCTATTTCGCGGTTCATTTCGGATATTTCGTCGCGCATTTTTCTGTCCGTAACGGCAATGATTATCGGCGACTGCTTATTCATACCCGACGGCGCATAAAGTCCCGCCTCGATAATCTTATCCATAAGCTCCTGCGGTACTGCGTCGGGCTTAAACTTTCTTATACTTCTTCTCGTTTTCATATTTTCGATAGCTTCCATAATTTTATCCTTTCCTACAATTCAGGTCTTTTTAATTTAAGTAGCTTTTCGGGCACAAAAAGTCGTATCCTCATCATCAATATAGCACATTTGTCAAGCACAGACCGCACAAAAATAAATACACCTTATTTTGCTTTGTAAGCAATGCCACGCTCTCCACATGAACGGTACGGGGGAAAAGGTCGGCGGCGGCGAGCCGTTTTGTCTCGTATCCGAGATCTTTAAGCCTAAAGCAGTCCCTTGCGAGAGTAGACGGGTCGCATGACACATAAACTATGCGTTCGGGCGACATTTTTACGATTTCCGCCAAAAGCATTTCGGAGCAGCCTTTGCGCGGCGGGTCAAGCAGCACCACATCGGGCTTTATTCCGCGTGACGACAGCTCCTGTGCCGCCTCTCCTGCGTCGGCACATATAAATTCGGCGTTTTCTATGCCGTTTTCGAGGGCGTTGCGCTTTGCGTCAAGCACAGCCTCCGGAACTATCTCCGCCCCTATTATCCTCTTTGCTTTTTTTGCCATGGAAAGACCTATTGTGCCCGTTCCGCAATACATATCGAGCACGGTCTCTTTGCCGCTGAGACAGGCATACTCTGCCGCCTTTTCATAAAGCTGCTGTGCCATATCGTGGTTTACCTGGTAGAACGACAGCGGCGACAATCTGACCTTAACTCCGCAAAGCACGTCATATATGCAGTCGTTTCCCCAAACAGTCACGCACTCTTTACCGAGAATTACATTGGTCCTGTCACGGTTGATATTTAAAACTATGCTCTTAACCGAGGGTATTTCGGTAAGCTTTTTAATCAGCTCGTTCTTGTGCGGCAAATCCTCACCGTTTATAACGGCGCATACCATAACCTCGCCCGTAGCTTCGGCAAGACGGAGATATATATGCCTTAAAAGCCCTGTATGCTTTTCGGAATCATAGACCGTTATACCGTTTTTAATTATAAATTTTCTGAAAATCTTAACTATATCCGCAAATATCGGCGGCTGTAATATGCAGTTTTCGCAATCTACCACGCGGTGCGAGCGCGGAGCGAAAAAGCCTATTTTAAGCTGCCTGTCAAACGATACGGGATACTGTGCCTTATTGCGATAACAGGTCGTTTTATTGTCGGACAGAAGCGTTTCCGCCTCTATATTGATATGGGCTATATGAGAAAACGCATCTTCGACGCGCTTTTTCTTATGCTCCTTTTCTTTTTCGTACGATATGTGCTGAAAAGCGCAGCCGCCGCATGACGGAAAATACAGGCAAGCAGGCATTATACGCGATTTTGCCGGCTTGAGCACCTTTTCGACGCGGGCGACGGCATACGTCTTTTTAACCTTAATTATATGCGCCGTTACCTTATCGCCTGCCGCTGCGCCCGAAACGAAAACAGCCATATTTTCATATCTTCCGACGCCGCTGCCCTCGCTCGTAAAGCTGTCTATATAGAGTTCTACATTCTGATTTTTACTGAGTGACATCACTTTTTCTCCGAATCGTTTTTATGTTTTTTTATCGCCCTTTTAAGGCAAATACAAAACAGCAGCAAAAGCACCGCGGCTATTGCCGCCGTAATTATAAATTCAAGTCTTTGCTGCGGCTCGTCGAATATATATTCGCCGGCAAACGGGTTTACCGCATCCCAAAATGTAAGTTTCATTTTCTAAAAGCACCGTTTCTTTTTTAGACATTGTAACACAAAAAAATGCAAATATAAAGCGTATTATATCGAAAACGGACGTATTCAAACAAATGTTTTATTATTTTCAACAAAAAATCACCATATACAAAAAAAGAGTAAAAAATAACTTTTAATTTACGCTGCTCGGTGGTATAATAACCATATTATATGCCTCGAGGTACGGCGAAGTGCGCCCGTTTTTGCCTCAGGCTTGCTTGATTTTAATTTTTTCTTTACATAAAAACTTTAGGGAGTGAACCGTCCTTTGGATAAATTCGTTATTACCGGCGGTCATAGGCTTAAGGGAGAGGTTACTGTCAGCGGCGCAAAAAACGCCGTTGTTGCCATCCTTCCGGCTACAATTTTAGCCGAAGATGTATGCCGCATAGAAAATATACCGAATATCAGCGACGTTACCGCAATGCTCAACATTTTGAGCAATATGGGTGCGTCAATTAAATTCATCAACAATTCCACTATTGAAATAGATACGCGTCACATAAATTCATTTGTAGTAGAGCACGAGCTTTCAAAACAGCTTCGCGCGTCATATTACCTTATAGGCGCACTTCTCGGCAGATTTAACAAGGCCAAGGTTGCAATGCCCGGCGGCTGCTATCTCGGAGTTCGCCCCATTGACCAGCATATAAAGGGCTTTGAGGCTCTCGGTGCCGAGGTGACCATGGAGGAAAACGCGATGGTCAACGCAAGAGCCGAGTCTCTTTTGGGCAACGCTGTTTACCTTGACGTTGTGTCGGTCGGCGCTACCATAAACGTGATGCTGGCAGCAGTAAAGGCAAAGGGTCTTACAATAATCGAAAACGCAGCGAAAGAGCCTCACATAGTAGACCTCGCAAACTTTCTTAACACCATGGGTGCCGACGTCAGAGGCGCAGGCACGGACGTTATTAAAATTCGCGGCGTAGAGCATCTGCACGGCTGCGAATATTCCATAATTCCCGACCAGATTGAAGCCGGAACCTATATGGTTGCGGCAGCCGCCACAATGGGTAACGTGCTTATAAAAAACGTTATTCCGAAGCATCTCGAGAGCATTTCGGCAAAGCTTATAGAATGCGGCGTCACCGTCACCGAATATGATGACTCCGTAAGAGTTTCATGCGACCGCAGACCGGGCAAGTGCAACATCAAAACTATGCCTCACCCGGGATTTCCGACCGATATGCAGCCGCAGTTCGCCGTGCTTTTATGCCTGGCTGACGGTACAAGCATTATTTCCGAGAGCGTTTGGGACAATCGTTTCCGCTATGCGGAGCAGCTCACAAGAATGGGTGCCAAAATACACGTCGACGGAAAAACGGCCATTATCGAGGGCGTTCCGTCGCTTAAGGGTGCACCTATAAGAGCGGACGACCTTCGCGCAGGCGCGGCTATGATGATAGCAGGCATGGTCGCTACGGGCGTTACAGAGATTGAAGAAATTTATCACATAGAGCGCGGATATGAAAATGTCGTTGAAAAATTCCGCTCGCTCGGCGCTGTTATTGAGAGAAAGACCTTCCCGGACGAAGATAAAAAATCTCATAAAAACGCCGGTTAATGTTATCCTAATATTAAGCCGCCGAGAGCGGCTTTTTGCTTTTATTCAGGGGTGTACCGATATGACTGACAATCAAAAACTCGCGGAGCTTTTGTTCCCCGAAATCACAAAAACACCGGAGGACTACGAAAAGCTCTATCCGGAAAGAAATTTGAAGGAGGGTGCGCGCGTCACGCGATTTGCACCGAGCCCCACGGGCTACCTTCACCTCGGCGGCTTTTTCGGCGCGCTGACGGACTATTTGACGGCAAAGGCCTCGGGCGGAATAGTGTATCTGAGAATTGAGGATACTGACAAAAAGAGAGAAATTGCCGACGGCGTTTCCGCCATCATAAACGGCTTTAAGTCGTTCGGCATTACATTTGACGAGGGCGTTACCGGCATAGACAGCGAAAAGGGCGACTACGGCCCTTACACGCAGAGCAAGCGTGAAGAGATTTATAAAACAGTAGCAAAAAGTCTTGTCTTAAAGGGACTTGCATACCCTTGCTTCTGCACGGCGGAGGAGCTTACGGCTCTTCGCGACAGACAGGAAAAGGACGGTGCTCTTATAAGAGGTTATTTCGGCAAATATGCAAAGTGCCGTAATTTAACCTACGAAGAAATCGAAAAGAACATAAAAGAGGGCAAGCCGTATGTGCTTCGTTTCCGTTCAAACGGCGATGAAAACAAAAGAATTGTCTTTGACGATATGATACGCGGCAAAATCGAAATGCCCGAAAACATTATAGATGAAGTGCTTTTAAAGAGCGACGGCATACCCACTTACCACTTTGCGCACGTTTGCGATGACCATTTTATGCGTACAACTCACGTTATAAGAGGCGAAGAGTGGATTTCCTCCGTCCCCAAACACATAGCTTTATTTAAGGCGTGCGGTTTTAAGGTTCCGAAATACGCGCACACTCCGCAGGTTATGAAAACGGACGAAACGGACGGCACGAAGCGCAAGCTCTCAAAGCGCAAGGACCCCGAGGCGTCGGTAAGCTATTTCGCGCAGAGCGGCTACCCGAAGGAAGCGCTCACCGAATACATTATGACTCTCTTAAATTCGAATTTTGAGGATTGGCGCAGAGCAAACAAGACGGCGGATATATTTTCTTTCCCGTTCAACCTTAAAAAGATGAGCGTCAGCGGTTGCCTTTTTGACCTTGCAAAATTAAATGATATAAGCAAAAACGTAATTTCCGTTATGACCGCAGACGAGGTGTATGAGAGAACCCTTGAATGGGCAAAGGAATACGACGACGAATATTATGCCGTTCTTTCGGAAAACGAAAGCAAAGCAAAGCTTATGATGGACCTTGACCGCGGAGGCAAAAAGCCGCGCAAGGATATAGCAAAGTGGAGTGAAGTCAAGAATTACTTCTCTTACTTTTATCCCATGTATTACAAAAAAGACTATACGCTGCCCGAAAACATCGCTCCCTCGGACGCCGAAAAAATTCTCACCGAGTATTTAAAGGTATACAATGAGGAGGACGAAAAAGACATCTGGTTCCAAAAGATAAAGGAGCTTTGCGAGCCCCTCGGCTTCACGCCTAATGTCAAGGAATACAAGCAAAATCCCGAAAAATACAAGGGTCACGTCGGCGATGTTTCCACGGTTATCAGAATAGCCGTAACGTCAAGGACAAACACGCCCGACCTTTGCGCGATTATGAAAATACTCGGCAAAGACGAAACAGAAAGCCGTATAGCGGACGCAATAAATTACTACAAGGAGGTAAAATAATGGACGAAGAAATAATGTCGTCGAATTTTATTCACGACTTTATCGACGAGGACTTAAAAGAAGGGGTTTACGACCACGTCCAGACACGTTTTCCTCCGGAGCCCAACGGTTATCTGCATATAGGCCACGCAAAGGCGATTTGCATAAACTTCGGTACGGCGCAGAAATACGGCGGAGTATGCAATTTGCGTCTCGACGACACAAATCCCCAGAAAGAGGACACCGAATACGTAGACGCCATAAAAGAGGATATAGAGTGGCTCGGCTTCAAATGGAACAAGTGCCTTTATGCGTCGAGCTATTTTGATTTTATCTATGAATGTGCGGTAAAGCTTATTAAGGACGGTAAGGCATATGTTGACGACCTCTCCGCAGACGAAATAAGAGAATACCGCGGAACCCTTACCGAGCCAGGTAAAAACAGTCCTTACCGCGACAGAACAACAGAGGAAAACCTCGACCTTTTCACGCGTATGACAAACGGCGAATTCCCGAACGGTGCAAGAGTTTTGCGTGCAAAAATCGATATGGCGTCGCCTAACATAAATATGCGCGACCCCGTTATTTACCGCATTGCGCACGTTCCGCATCATCAGACCGGCGACAAGTGGTGCGTATATCCCATGTATGATTTCGCACACCCGCTCTCCGACTACAAAGAGGGTGTAACACACTCGCTGTGCTCTCTAGAATTTGAAAATCACAGACCGCTTTACGATTGGTTCCTTCGTGAGCTCGGCTTTAAAAATGTGCCGAGGCAGATAGAATTTGCAAGACTCAATTTGAATTACTGTCTCACAAGCAAACGCAAATGTCTCGCGCTTGTAAACGAGCACATTGTTGACGGCTGGGACGACCCGAGAATGGCTACAATAAGCGGTATGAGACGCCGCGGATACCCGGCAAAGGCAATACGCACTTTCTGCGAAAAAATCGGTGTTTCAAAGGCTTATTCGGTAGTAAGTATGGATCTTCTCGAATCCTGCGTCCGTGACGAGCTTAACGAAAACGCTCCGAGAGCAATGGCTGTTCTCGACCCGCTCAAGGTAGTTATAGACAATTATCCCGAGGGTAAGACCGAAGAAATAGAAGTTGAGGTTCACCCTAATCACCCCGAAATGGGCACAAGAAAAGTTCTTTTCGGAAGAGAGCTTTTTGTTGAGCGCGAGGACTTTATGGCTGAGCCTGTTAAAAAGTATTTCAGGCTTTTCCCCGGCAACGAGGTAAGATTCAAGAGTGCATACTTTGTAAAATGCGTCGGCTTTGACTGTGACGAAAACGGCGAAGTCACCACGGTTCACTGCACTTACGACCCCGAGAGCCGCGGCGGAAATTCACCCGACGGCAGAAAGGTAAAGGGAACCATTCATTGGGTATCGGCAGACGGCAGCTTTAAGGCTACCGTAAATATGTACGACAGGCTCTTTAACGTGCCGAACCCGTCCGACGAAAGCACCGGCAGCTTTAAGGACAACTTAAATCCCGACTCTTTAAAGGTGTTAACGGGATGCCTTATAGAGAGCGGCTTAAAGGACGTAAAACCGGGTGATGTTTTCCAGTTTATGCGCAAGGGCTACTTCTGTGTTGACAAAAATTCAACTTGTGATAATATTATATTCAACCTGACTGTTCCGCTGAATTCCTCGTGGGGCAAATAAAGGAGAGTATTAAATGGCAAAAACCAAGCAAAAAAATAAAAATCTCGGCACCGATATTCTGTACCGCATTATTATGGCGGCAATGGCGGTGTGTGTACCGATAGTCGCATATTTCGGGAATCTTGTTTACACCGTTATCGAGTCCGATATATATAAGCTTGTAGCCAAGCTAAAGGGTGACTCAAGCGACGACGGCACATCATATGATTATTGGAGCATAAAGCGTGTTGTCTCGCTCGTTCACGACGGCAGCGGCGACAAGGGCAGCCTCTCATCTATTTGGGACGCTCTGTCACCGGTACACGGCGCGCTGCTCGGCACATTGATATTCTTTGCGATAGCTCTTCTTTTGGCTGTTGTCATATTCTTCTTTGCGCTTATAAGCAAGAAGAAAATCCCTCAGCTCATAATTTCGGGCGTCGGGCTTGTATCCGTAATCGGAATGCTGATTTGCTTTAAATCTATTGCCGCCGCTATCGTTAACGGCACAATTACAATCGCGGATTTTCTCTCCGGTGTATCGGGCCTTTTCGGCTCTGCCGTAATAACGCAGATAATTCCATACATAGCCAAATTCACCGTAGTTCAGGTGAGCTCCGGCTGGTTTATGCTGCTCTTCCTCTATATAGGAATGGTCGTTTGGTCGGGCTCATATGTGCTTATAGAATCGGGCGAAAAAAAGTAAAGCAGCGAAAATAATACGTACACCGAAAACAGAGCGCGGTTTTTCAGCCGCTCAGCTTACAAAAAAATCGGGAGCTGTCGTCTCAGACGATTGCTCCCCTTTTCTTTTATATAGTAATTGCAAAAGCGTTCGTAAAATGTTAAAATATATATTAATATTCAATTTAAATAAAAAAGGATTTTTACATATGAATAAATCATCAACTAAAAAAGCCGTATCGGTTATTATGTGTCTCGTGCTTGTGTTGCTGCTCGGGGCTTGCCAAAAAAAGGCCGACAACGGCACAACCGCAACATATGATCCCGACGCACCCACTACGCAAAAATCGGGCAATAAAGAGAGCACCTCGGACAGTAACACCGCTACGGTGACAATTCCCGAAGGATATACGCTCGTTAAAATTTCGTGGCTTATGGAGGATAACGGAGTTTGCTCTTCTGCGGATTTCATTTCCGCGGCACAAAGCTACGACCTTTCGAAATACGGGATTCTCGCAGACGTCAAAAATGCGCAGAACGTTTGCTTCCCTCTTGAGGGCTATCTTTTCCCCGCTACATATACATTCAAGAAAAACAGCGACCCGACAGCGGTAATAGACAAGCTCGTCGAGACGTTTCAGTCACGCTTTACCGACGATATGAAGGCAAAGGCTGCCTCTATGGGAAGGAGCGTTCACGAGGTTCTCACGGTTGCCTCCATAATCGAAAAAGAGGCGTACACTCCCGAGCAGAGGACGCTTATTTCCTCCGTTTTATACAACAGGCTCAACGCAAAAATGAAGCTGCAATGCGACGTAACTGTAAAATACTGCACCGGCGTTATAGAGCTTCAGTATCCCGATAAAATAGACGAATACAAGTATTACTATAACACATACCGTTGTCAGGGACTTCCGGCAGGCCCTATCTGTAATCCCGGCATGGAGTCGATTAACGCCGCGCTGCAGCCCGACAACACGGATTATCTATACTTTGTAATAAACACCGAGCCGCCCTATGATTCGGCATTCTCGGCGACATACGATGAGCATATAGAGAACTGCACAAGGATGGGCTACACAGCAAAATAATACATTCACGAACAGGAGATAACAGATGAATATAGAAATAGCCGACAGACTCGTTAAGCTTCGCAAGGAGCATAATCTCTCACAGGAAGCACTTGCCTCAAAGCTCGGACTCAGCCGCCAGGCTGTTTCGAAATGGGAGCGCGCGGAGGCGTCGCCCGACACGGATAATTTAGTTGCTCTCGCGGAGCTTTACGGCGTACCGCTTGACGAAATTCTCAACGGTCCCAAAGCGCAGAATGAGAATACGCCGAACAATGAGCCGACAAAGGCAGAGCTTAAGGAAAAGAAGCTTGCCGATATGTCCAAAAGTCAAAGGGTCGGCCGCAAAATGGTGAAATTCCCGTTTCCGATTTTAATTGCCGCAGCATATCTGCTTCTCGGCTTTATGAACGGTAACTGGCATCCCGGCTGGATAATACTGCTGCTTATACCTGTTTACTACTGCGTCGGCGGTGCTCTTTGCTGCCGAACCAAAAAGGCAATGCTTCTCACTATGCCGATACATCTTGTATTGGTTGCGGTGTACCTGCTCTTTGGATTTACCGCGGGAATGTGGCATCCGCAATGGCTTATTTTCCTTATAATTCCGCTGTATTATTGGATCATCAGCGTGTTTTACAAGGAAAATAAAAATAAATCATAATTTTAAGGGGCTAAAAAAAGTGAATTTCAAATGCGGTAAAAAGAAAAATGCAATTATTATTATAATCGGTATCGTTACGGTTGCGATATGCATAACCGCCGCAGTGCTTATATCGAGAGCAAAGAAAAAAGCGGCGGCAGCGCAATTTGTACCCGAAACCGAGACTTACTCGGAGGAATCGGAAGAAGCTCTCTTTGGGGAAGAAACCGTGTCGGAGACAGCATCCGAAACAGCTCCGATTGTAAAGCCCGTCGGCACAACAGCTCCGGTAGAGCGAGCCGCTCCGGCGATACCGAAAAAACTGACGCAGCCGAAACCGAGCATAACGCCCACAAAGCTTTTAAACGTACCGTTTATCGACCAGAGAAAAAAATATCCCACAGGCTGTGAAAGCATCTCTGCGGTTATGGCGCTTCAATACCTCGGTATATCTATTTCACCCGAAACCTTTATAGACAATTATCTCGACAAAGGACGCACACCGTACAGCGACGAAAGCGGAAATTTATTCGGAGACGATCCGCGCAAGGTGTTTTTGGGCGACCCTTACAGCAAAAACGGGTGGGGCTGTTGGGCACCGGTAATTGAGAACGCAGTCAATAAATTCATCGGCAAAAATTACACTGTAAAAACAATATATGGCAGCTCAATTGACGAGCTTTGCTCAAAATATATAGATAACGACATTCCGGTGCTTGTATGGGCTACGCAAAATATGGCTCCGGCAAGAAGATACAAGACTTGGTATATCACGGGTACATCCGACCAATTCACGTGGATAACTCCCATGCACTGCCTGCTTCTTGTGGGCTACGATGACAGCGGGTACTACTTTAACGATTCGTTACAATGTAAAAATATGCGTTATGACAAGAGTAAGGTTATATCCGCATACAACGCGCTGAATTGTCAAGCGGTGGTAATTGCACCGAAATCGGCATCCGATGAACCGCCAAGCAGCACGAAGCCCGAAACAACAACATCGCCTGCAACAACAAAGCCGCAGAATACGACCGACCCGTCAGCCGCAACAAAGCCGGACGCAACGGACAGTCACGGCACGACATCGGCCACAACCGCTGCGGAAAAAGATACTGCGTCTCCCTTAAAGAATAACGAGCACAATTAAACAAAAACATAAAAAAGCGAGTGTATTTCGGCCAAGCCAAAATACACTCGCTGATTTTTTTACTTTGAGTTATCGCTTATTCGGTAATCATAAGCTTCTTGACTATCTGAGTCATTCTGTCCTCGTCAAAGATAACGGGAACGGGATAGAGCGGATTTGCCTCTTTAAGAGCCCTTGATACGATAGTCGGAATATCTTCTTCCTTAATCTGGGTAAAGCCCTTCGGGATATTCATTCTCTCGTTCATGGCATAAACCTCGGCAATGAACTTCTTGGCCTTATCATCATCGCTTGTGCCTTCAATGCCGGCAAAGTTGGCAAGCTTTGAAAGCTGCGGATAAATGGCTGCGCCGTATTCCTCAAGCATAACCGGAAGAATAACGGCATTTGCAAGACCGTGCGGAATACCGTACATACCGCCGAGATTATGAGCAACAGCGTGAACATAGCCTACATAAGCTCTTGTGAAAGCCATACCGCCGTAGAACGAACCGAGAAGCATTTGCCCTCTTGCATTTATGTTTTTACCGTCCTTGTAAGCGGTCTCGAGGTTTGCAAATATAATTGCGACTGCCTTTTCTGCATAATCGCGTGTTGATTTTGTATTGCTCTTGCCTATATAAGCCTCAACCGCGTGTGTGAGCGCGTCCATACCCGTTGTGGAGGTGATATGCGGAGGAAGACCTACGGTAAGCTCCGGGTCAAGAACCGCAAACTTCGGACGAAGGCACGGGTCGTTTATGGCATATTTCTCATGAGTCTTGGTATTTGAAACAACAGCGGCAAGAGTGGTCTCTGAGCCTGTTCCGGCCGTTGTGGGTACTGCGAAGAACGGAGGAAGCTTGTGCATAACCTTGAGCTGACCGCGCATCTGCGGAATGGTCTTGTTAGGTCTTACTACTCTTGCACAGGCAGCCTTTGCACAATCCATCGGAGAACCGCCGCCGAAAGCTATCATAGCCTGGCAGCCGTTTGCTACGAACTGAGCGCGAGCCTCTTCGATATTTTCAATCGAGGGGTTGGGCTGAACACCGTCATATACGGTATATGAAATGCCGTCCTCTTCGAGCTGTTTGAAAAGCCCGTCAAGAAGATGAAGGCTCATAAGGCCTTTATCGGTGACGATCATAACATTGTTGATACCTTTGTCTTTAATGACGCCGGGAAGCTTTTTGATAGCTCCGGGTCCTGTAAGCAGCTGCGGTTCAGACCAGTCAAGGAACATCATAAAGATTTTCATGACCTTCTGAAAAGCACGGTAATAAGCTACCTTCATTGCCCACATAGATAAACACCATCCCTTTTTGTAAATTATAAATTGAATTTATAGGTTAATTCTACCTTTTTTAAGCATTTTTTGCAATAGTATTTTCAAATATTTTCACAGCGCTCTCGCTGTCCGCTTTTATTTGTGCGGAAAGAGACGAAAGGCCGTCAAACTTTTTTTCCGCCCGTAAAAATTCAAGCAAATGCACTTCGGTATCGGTACCGTACAAATCGCCCGAAAAGCCGAGTATGCAAGTCTCGCTGCGAACCGAGGGAGTACCTATTGTCGGACGCCGACCGAAATTTGTCACCGCCGGATAAGCCTTGCCGCCTATTTCTACGTACGAAGCGTAAACTCCGTGCTTCGGCTGCACAAATCCGTCGGGGAAAAACTGATTTATTGTAGGAAAGCCCAAAAGGTGGCCGCGTCTGTCGCCGGCAACCACGGTGAAGTCGTAGGAAAACGGTCTGCCGAGCATTTTCGCCGCCGTTTGCATATCGCCGCTTCTTATCGCCTCTCTTATGCGCGTTGAGCTTATTTCTATACCGTCAAACTCAACCATCGGTGCCACATAAAGCTCTATACCGTATTTTCGGCATAATCTGCGCAGCACCTCAACGTTTCCGGAGCCGTTGTCTCCGAAGGTGTAATTCTCACCGCAGGAAACTGCCCCTGCCGAAAATCTTCCGACAAGAATATCACGCACAAAGCTTTCGGGAGACAGGTGCATTATTTCCGAAAAATCTATTTCCAAAGCACCTACGTTCATTTCTCCGAGCAAGCTTTTGCGCAAACCGTCCGTCAGTATTTCTGGAGGAGCCTCGCCCTTGATGCACTTGAGCGGATGAACGGAAAACAACAGCACATACGGCATATATCCGCTCTTTTTAGAAAGCTCTATAACTTTTTGATGCCCCAAATGAAAACCATCGAAGGTTCCGAGGGCTATTGATTTTTTATATTCATTCACCTTGAAGCACCCTCTTTACAGCGAGACATCCCGTTTCGACGTTTTTTTCTCCTATTCCGAGAAACTCATTCTCCGGCGAAAAAACTCTGAAAAAGCCGTCGCCCTTCGGATTTCCTATGCGGTCAAGAAACAGCTCTCCGCCGTTTTTAAATCTGACCGCCTGCGCCGCAGTTACGTGTACTTCTTTGTACTGTGACAAAACTCTTGAAACCGGCATAACATAATTGCCGAGCTCGCCGTTTTCGCATATTTCACGCAGTTTATCTATCGTAATGCAGTCGTCCGTAGAAAACCCGTTTGCCCTCGTCCTGCGAAGCGACTTGAGAACCGCACCGCAGCCGAGCTTTTTGCCGATATCGTCGGCAAGGCTTCTTATATATGTTCCTGCGGAACAGGTCACATCGAGAGAAAACTCGTTATCCGAAAAATCGTATGCGCGAATTTCGGTTATATTTATCTTGCGCTTTTCGCGTTCAATCTCCTTGCCCTGCCTTGCAAGATCATAAAGACGAACTCCGTCCTTGCTCACGGCAGAATACATAGGCGGAGTCTGAAGCTGCTCGCCGTAAAAGGAGAGCGCCGCCTCCTCAGCTTCACACGGAGTAACGCTTACCGGGAAGCTGCCCGTTACGGTTCCGGTAATATCAAGCGTATCGGTTGTGACGCCGAGCAAAATTCTCGCTGTGTAGCTCTTTTCATGGTCCGGAATAAGCTCTATAAAGCGCGTCGCCCCCGAGAGGGCAACAGTTAACACGCCCGTTGCCATAGGGTCGAGCGTGCCTGTATGCCCGGCTTTTTTGGAGCCGGTTATTCTCTTTACCAAATTTGCCGCCGTAAACGACGTCATATTTTCAGGCTTGTCAATGCAGATAAATCCTGTCATGCTTTTTCAAGCTCCGTTTTGATTATTTCAAGAAGCTGCTTTTTGCCGTCGGCATAATCGGCCGAAAAATCACAGCCCGCCGCACGCGCGTGACCTCCGCCGCCCATCTTGGCGCAAATAGCCGAGGCATCTACGGGAGCGTAGGTTCTGAGTGATACCTTAAACGTGCCGTCAACCCGTTCTCTGAGCGTAACGCCTACCTTAACGCCCTCGATTTTACGTGGAAGAGAAGCTATGCCGTCACACTCGGTCTCGTTTGAGCCGCTCTGTTTAAACATATCCTTGGTGATTGTGATAACGGCGCATTTCCCGCCGAAGTACATTTCTATCGAATTTAAAACAAGCTCCTCAAGCCGCAAATAAGTTCTGGTCTTTGTCTCAAACATAACTCTGTTTATCTCGTCAAATCGTGCTCCGAGCGAAATGAGCTCCGCTGCCTTAACATGAGTTTCTGGAGTTACGTTTGAATACCTGAAGCAGCCTGTGTCCGTTGAGATTCCCGTATACAGACAGTCTGCCGTGCAAGCGTCCGGGTTTACTCCCAGGCACTTTATTACGTCGTAAACTATCTCGCACGCCGCCGCACTGTCTTTAAGACAGAGCATATCGGCATATCCCGTATTTGAAATATGATGGTCTATGCACAGCGGTATTTCGGGGTATTTTTCCGTAAGACGCGCGCCGAGCAGCTTTGAATCGGCAACATCAACCGCCAACACAAAATCGGGAGAAAAATCCATACTCTTTTGCGGATTGTAATTATCCTCAGACTCTCCCCACATATACGAATACTTCTTAGGTATGTCGTCGGAGCAATCAACCATAACCGTTTTGCCCATCCCGGAGAGAACGCGTCGGAGCGCAAAAGCACAACCGAGCGTGTCGCCGTCGGGACTGCGGTGCGTTAAAATCAGAATGTTGTCTTTACTTTTGAGAATTTCTGCCGCTTCGGCCTCATTTATCCTCTTCATCGTCTTTTTTCAGAGCCTCAATCTTTCTGAAAATTTCCATACCGTGCTCAACCGAATCATCTGCCGCAAATTTAAGCTCGGGGGCCTTTCTCAAACGAAGTCGTTTTCCGACCTCGTGCCGTATAAGCCCCGTTGCGCTCTCAAGCCCCTTTACAGCCTGCTTTGCGTCATCTATGCCGGAGAGTGAGCTTACAAAAACCTTTGCATAGCTCAAGTCCTGACTTACCTCAACCCTTACCACGGTGAGCATTTTATCTTTTACGCGCGGATCCTTGAGCTCGCGGATAAGCGCAACTATTTCGCGCTTAATATCCTCCGCGACTCTGTCTTTTCTGTATCCTGCCATAGCTTAATTCCTTTCATATAAAAGGAATCAGTCCTTGTATTCCTCCATAACGAATGCCTCGAGGATGTCTCCCTCTTTAATGTCGTTGAATTTCTCAAGACCGATTCCGCATTCGTAGCCGGACTGAACCTCTTTTACGTCGTCCTTAAAGCGCTTTAAGGATGCGATGCTGTCCTCCGAAACAACTATGCCGTCGCGGACAACACGAATTTGTGAATTTCTTGTAATTTTGCCGTCAAGAACGTAGCTGCCGGCTATCATACCGGCGGAGGAGAGCTTAAATACGTTTCTTACCTCTGCCTTGCCGAGCGTTACCTCACGGTACTTCGGTGCGAGCATGCCCTTAATTGCGTCGCTTATCTCTTCTATGCAGTCATAGATTATTCTGTACATTCTCATATCTACGCCGTCGCGCTCCGCTATTGACTCGGCTACGGAGTCGGGGCGGACGTTAAAGCCTACTATAATCGCATTTGAAGCCGCGGCAAGCATAACGTCGGATTCGCTTACGGCACCGACGCCGCCGTGTATAACTTTTACCTTGACCTCATCGTTCGAGAGCTTTTCAAGGCTCTGTCTTACAGCCTCTACGGAGCCCTGAACATCTGCCTTAACAATGATGTTAAGCTCCTTAAGCTCACCCTCGTTTATGGATGAGAAGAGATTATCAAGAGTTACCTTCTGGAACTGCTTGAACTGCTCCTCCTTTTGCTCGTGCTTTCTCTGCTCAACAAGCTCACGTGCAAGCTTTTCGTCGGAAACGGCGTCAAATTTGTCACCGCCGGTCGGAACCTCATCAAGACCCATAACCTCTACGGGTACGGACGGGCCTGCCTCTTCAAGCTTTTTGCCGCGCTCGTTTGTCATAACTCTGACTCTGCCCACGGTCGTTCCGGCAACTACGATGTCGCCCGTCCTCAACGTACCGTTTTGTACAAGGAGCGTCGCAACGGGGCCTCTGCCCTTATCAAGCTTAGCCTCTATTACAATACCCTTTGCGGCACGGTTCGGATTTGCTTTAAGCTCAAGCATTTCCGCAACGAGAAGTATCGACTCGAGAAGCTTGTCGATGCCCATATGAGTCTTAGCCGAAACGGGAACACATATTACATCGCCGCCCCATTCCTCGGGAACCAGGTCATACTCGGTGAGCTGCTGAAGAACTCTGTCCGGTGACGCGTCCGGCTTATCCATTTTGTTTATAGCTACAATTACGCTGACTCCCGCGGCCTTCGCGTGGTTTATGGCCTCTATTGTCTGCGGCATTATACCGTCGTCGGCGGCAACTACAAGCACGGCAATATCCGTAGCCATAGCACCTCTTGCTCTCATAGACGTAAATGCTGCATGACCGGGAGTGTCAAGGAAGGTTATCATCTGACCGTTAAGGTTTACTCTGTAAGCACCTATGTGCTGAGTTATGCCGCCTGCCTCGGTCTCTGTTACGGAGGTATTTCTTATGGCGTCGAGAAGCGAGGTTTTGCCGTGGTCAACGTGACCCATAACAACTACTACGGGATCTCTCGGCTCAAGATTTTCCTCTGTATCCTCGGTATCGTCGATAATTCTCTCTTCAATCGTTACTACGACCTCTTTTTCGACCTTTGCACCGAGCTCGGAAGCTGCTATCGCCGCCGTATCGTAGTCGATAACATCATTTACGGTAGCCATAATGCCGAGAGCCATAAGCTTTTTAATTACCTCGGCAGCTGTCATCTTAAGCTTAAGAGCGAGGTCGCCTACGGTGATTTCATCGGGAATGGTTATCTTAATGTGTCTCTTGGCGCGCTCCGCCGCTATTCTCTTCAGTCTCTCCGCCTCAGTCTCACGCTTATGGCTTCTTACACCCTGCTGCCTTCTGTACTGCTGAGACTTCTGCTTGAGCTTCTGCTTATGGACGGTGTTGTCGCCGTTGTTGCGGTTGTTTACCGGAGCGATGTTCTCATAACGCTCGTTGTACTTGTCAAGGTCAACTGAGTTGCCTCTTGTATCAACGTGGCGCATTTCGCCCTTGGTGCGCGACTGCATCGGCTTTGAAGGATCTTTTTCCTTCTTTTCCTTTTTGCTCTTAAACGGAGCCGAATTGTCTGTTTTTGCATTTTGCTTCGTTTTGCCCGCATCCGCCTTGGAAGCCGTCTTCTTTGGCTCGGCTGCGGATTTTTGCGGCTTTTCCTTAACATCTTCCGCCGATTTCTGCCTTGCAAAATAGCTGTCAAGGCTCTTCGGCGCATTCTGCTTTGAGAGCAAATCAAAAACCAAATCAAGTTCTTTCTCTTCGAGCGCGGTCTGATATTTTTTCTCGCCGTCAAAGTATTTTGAGACAAGCTCTATTAAATCCTTGCTCTGAATATCAAAATCTTTAGCTGCTTCATGTATCTTATATTTTTTTGTCATATATTACTTTCCCTCCCGGATCAATTCTGTTATTTTACGTGCGAAGCCGCCGTCGTTGACCGTTAATACCGCGGTCATCTTGGCGCCGAGGCACCTGCCTAAATCGTTCATTGTACAGCCAAGGGTTAATGCCGGAGTTTTGCCGCCGGTCTTTTCGCAAAGGGAGATAAATTCGTCCTTGAGTCTTTCGGACGAATCGGAGGCCAGAATGCACACTGAGGCTCTGCCTTCTTTTACGGAGGACAGTGCCGCGTCATGACCGAGGCTCAAAGCCGAAGCCCGCCTTGCTATACCGAGCAGCCCTAATGCCCTGTCATTCATTTTCCGAAAGCTCCTTTTCCATCTCGTCGTAAACATCGTCGGGTACCGTCACCGAGAACGCGCGGTCTATCCGCTTTGCTTTGCGCGCCGCCTTAAGGCACTGTGCGCTTTTGCATATATACGCTCCCCTGCCCGCCTTTTTGCCGGTGAGGTCAAGCGAGACCTCGCCCTCGGCGCTTCTGACCACTCTCACAAGCTCCTGCTTAGGCTTTTGGCAGCCGCATCCGAGACATTTTCTCAGAGGTATTTTTTTCTGCTTCATTTTATTCTCCCTTAAACATCAAAAGACTCAGCCTTCGTAAAATCCGCTTTCGGGTTTTATATCTATCTTCCAGCCGGTAAGGCGCGCCGCGAGACGTGCGTTCTGACCCTTGTTGCCTATTGCGAGCGAGAGCTGATTGTCCGGTACGGTAACTACGCAGGATTTAACCTCCGAATCGGGTATCTCTACGCTAAGTACGTTTGCGGGAGCGAGAGCAGCCGCAACAAACTGCTTGGGGTCTTCGCTGTAATTGACTATGTCTATCTTTTCGCCGCCGAGCAGCTCTACTATCTTGTTGACTCTCGAACCTCTCGGACCTATGCAGGCTCCGATGGCGTCAACGTTTTCATCCTTGCTGCTGACCGCCATTTTTGTTCTGGCACCGGCTTCACGTGAAATTGCGTTGATGGTTACGGTGCCGTCGTAAATCTCGGGAACCTCTGTCTCAAACAGACGTTTTACAAGACCCTGATGCGTGCGTGAAATCATAGCCTTCGGGCCTTTTTCCGTATCTCTGACGTCAACTATAAATACCTTTATAAGCTCACCGACGGTAAGCTCCTCGCCGGGAACCTGCTCACCCTTCGGAAGTATTGCCTCTGCCTTTCCGATTTCAAGAGTGGCATTTCCGGTAATCGGGTCTACACTGAGAACCTTAGCGGTGACAAGCTCCTGCTGCTTTGACTGGAACTCCATCATTATCTGACCCTTTTCGGCGTCGCGTATACCCTGACGGATAACGTGCTTCGCGGTCTGAGCCGCTATTCTGCCGAAGTCCTTTGTGTCGAGCATTATCTCGATAATGTCGCCTGCCTCGGCGCCGGGCTTATACTGCTGAGCATCGGCTACGGTTATGTCGGTATCCTCGTCGTCGATTTCGTCAACCACGTTTTTGCGAACAAATACGTTCATTTCATAATTTTCGGGATCAATCTCGCACGAAACTACGTCCTTGCCGTTATAATCCTTGCGGAGCGCAACGATTATGGCGTTCTGTATCTTCTCATAGAGATACTCGGCAGGAATTCCTTTTTCTTTTTCAAGCATCTGCACAGCTTCAAAAAATTCCTTATTCATTTTAATAACCATTCCTTTCAAGGTAGTGCCGTGTTTTTTCGTCACGGCGATTATTGTCTTTTACATATCAAAGTCGTCAAGCTTTACAAACGAAGCTTCCTTCTTTTCAAAGGACATTCCGCCGCCCTCATCAAATTCAACCGTGATAAGACCCGCATCGTAATCCTTTAATGTGCATTTGTAAACTCTCTTACCGTTTACGGGGCGTATGAATTTAACTATCACGCGGCTGCCGAGATATCTCGTAAAATGAAAATCCCTTGTAAGCTCGCGCTCAATGCCGGGCGAAGAGACCTGAAGAGAATAGCTTCGGTCTATTGGGTCAGCCTCGTCAAGCGGCTCGTCTAAAGCGTGGCTCATATTTACGCAGTCTTCAATTCCTATGCCGCCGTCCTGTTTATCTATGAATATGCGAAGATACCACTCTGCACCCTCTTTTTGGAAGCGGACGTCCCACAAAATGAGCCCGAGTTCCTCGGCGAGCGGCTGTGCGATATTCCAGACCGTTCCGACGGTACCGGTCAATTTTTCTGCCATTCGATATATCCTTTCATAAAAAAAGTCTTAACAAAACTAAGAGAGCGGGTCGCCCCACTCTCAATCATACAATATTCTTACTGTGTTATAATACCATATATATATACGGTTTGCAAGCTTTTTTTCAAAGGTCGTCGGAATCCTGCTCCGGCCTTTTGTCGCTGTCCGCGGGATTTCCCGTATAGCTGCCCAAAACATCGGAGTTTGTGGTATCGTTATAGCCGTTCCAAATCTCCGCCATCTCCGTGCCGAGTTCGCTCAGCTTATTAACGGCTTTTCTTGAAGGCTTCTTTTCGTCTTTGCTTTTTTTGCTCAAATTTATCACCCTTTCTTTATGTGATAACATTATTATGCCGAAAAAAGAACAGGATATTTATGTATCTTTTTTATTATTTTCAGGTTGACTTTTAATTTTTTAGTTGCTATAATACAAGAGTATATAAGGGGGTCATTCCCTAACAAAAAAATGAAAGGGTTTGTTTAAGTTATGAAAAAGACGATTTCTGTTATTGTCGCTATTGCCATGATGCTTATGGTAAGCATCCCCGCATTCGCAGGCAATTTCGATGACAACGCCGATCTCACCGCTCAGCAGAAGGTTTTTGCCGAAGTGATTTTCGACGGTCTCAACGCAGGCAACAACACCGCTGATACTCTTGCAAATTATGTAGGCAGCAATCTTGATTACAAGGCTGACGTTACTTCTCCCGCAACCATCACCGATGATGTCAGCGAGGCATTTGACGCAGCAAACAAAAAGCTCACCGTTCCCTTTACCGATGAAGCTCTTATCAATTCCATGAAGCTGAGAACCTCAGCAACCATTACCGGCCGCTATCAGGCTGCTAACGGCGAAGGTTCATCAAACATCGGCCCTGGCGGCAGCGGCAGCAACGTGCTCGATAAGCTTTTCCCCGATTTCTCAAACGGCGATTTCAGCGACCTCTTCAAGGGCTTCTCTGATTCGTTCTCTCAGATAGGCGGAGCTATTTCGGGTCTTCTCAGCGGCCTCGGCATCGGCGGCGGCTCGGGCAACAACACCGAGACCACCACAAAGAAGGCATCTACCACAAAGTCAAGCTCTTCAAAATCTTCGACCGCTTCTATCCCGAAGACCGGTGACGTTGCGATATATGCAGTTGCAGGTGTTGCGGTAGCAGCAGGTCTCGCGCTTGTGCTCACCAAAAAGAACAAGGATTCCGACGAGAAATAAGCCGAAGCTTAAAATGTAACTTTTTTTAAAACCTCAATCTCGCAAAAGAGATTGAGGTTTTTTTGTTGCGCTTTTACATACGTTTGTCGTCAGTAAAAGCTCGATTAGAGAGGACAAAAAAGCGGGACCGCGAATTAACGCGGCCCCGCTCAAAAGCCTTAGGCTAAAAGGAAGTTCAGTCAACGATAACGCCTGTTGCGTCGCGTCCTGCCATTACGGCATTTGACTCATCGGTATCAATGTGCATTGCAAGCTTGAACTTCGGGCTTACTCTTACAACAACATCACCGAATACAAGCGAGCGCTCGGGTGAATCGATTTTAACCGATACAACCTGCTTATCTTTTACGCCGTAATTCTCAGCGTCCTCGGGAGTCATATGTATGTGTCTCTTGGCCACGATAACGCCCTCTTTGAGCTCAACTTCGCCCTTGGGGCCTACCAATTTGCAAGCACCGCTGCCTGCAATGTCACCCGATTCACGAACGGGAGCTGCAACGCCTATTGAGCGCGCGTCGCTTGCGGAAAGCTCAACCTGATCGGCAGGTCTTGTGGGGCCCAATATTGAAACAGCCGGGAAGCTGTTTTTAGGTCCTATAACCTGGACTCTCTCTTCACAGGCGAACTGACCCGGCTGTGAGAGATCCTTCTTCTTTGTAAGCTGATAGCCCTTACCGAAGAGTATTTCAAGCGTTTCTTCTGTAACGTGAACGTGTCTTGCGGAGGTTTCCACCATTACGGTTTTTTCCATTTTAATTTACCCCTTTATTTAAGATTTGATTATTTGCTCATTTCGGCTCTTGCAGCCTTGATGTTTGCAACAAATTTCTTACCGGTTTCGGTTATCTGTTTATAGTCGCCTGTCTTAGCTCCTGCTGTGAGCGATGAACCTGCACCTACTGCCACTGCGCCCGCTTTTATCCATTCGCCTACATTGTCGGCGTTAACACCGCCCGTGGGCATCATTTTGGCATAGGGAATAGGTCCGCGAATGTCCTTTATGATTTTCGGTCCGAAAAGGTCGGCAGGAAATACCTTTAGTATATCCGCTCCGTTTTCCATGGCAAGCAAGCCCTCGCGTACCGACATAATTCCCGGCATCATCGGAACTCTGTAACGGTTGCACAGATGAAGCGTGTCAAGGTCAAGAGCGGGGCTTACTATATACTGAGCACCCGACAGCATTGCTATACGAGCGGTTGTTGCATCGAGCACCGTGCCTGCGCCGAGGATTATCTCGTCCGGTGTGTAGCGCTTTGCAAGTTCCTCTATGACCTCGTCTGCGTGTGGAACGGTAAACGTCAGCTCTATGGCTGCAACTCCGCCCTCGATGCAAGCATCGGTAATACGAATCGCTTTGTCCGTGCTCTCGGCGCGGACTACCGCAACTATACCGCAGTCCTGAATTTTTGTAAGTATTTGTTCTTTATCCATTAGTAACATCTCCGGATATATTTATTTTAAAATTTAGTCTTGCTCCTTACGCATAGCCTTAATATTAACTCGAAAAGCCAAGGGCACTCAGTTCGGTCGCCGAAAAGTCCTGATATGCGTAGGATTATACCACTTGATTTCAGAGGGAAAAGATTTCGTATATTACGGCTTTTTGACGCCCCGAAGCATATTTTTGATATGCGAGTTCGGTCGCCGAAAAGTCGTAAGATGCGTAAGATTTTACCTCTGAACGCGTGCACCCGCGCCTGATACGATATTCTCTACTTCCTTGAGCGACGCCATAGATGTGTCGCCGGGTGTGGTCATTGCGAGAGCACCGTGGGCTATGCCGTAATTTACGGCTTTGTCAGGGTCGCCGGTGGTCATAAGGCCGTAGATAAGGCCGGAGGCAAAGCTGTCTCCGCCGCCGACGCGGTCCATAATTTCAAGCGACGGAAGAGACATTCCCTTATGAACGCTGCCGTCGGCATAGAGCATTGCGGACCAGTCGTTTATTGTTGCGGTTTTCACTGTGCGCAAGGTGGTGCCGATAGCCTTGAAATTGGGGTACACCTTAACGACTTCGGAAAGCATTTTGCAGTAGCCGTCGATATTGAGCTTTTTAAGATTTGCGTCATTGCCCTCTACTTCAAAGCCGAGGCAAGCGGTGAAATCCTCCTCATTGCCTATCATAACGTCTACATATTTTGCTATCTTCTTATTTACTTCCTGCGCCTTTTCCTTGCCGCCGATGTCTTTCCAGAGGGACGGACGGTAATTGAGGTCATAGGAAACGATTGTTCCGTATTTTTTGGCTGTTTTAACAGCCTCTATAACAACCTCTGCGGTAGTTTCGGAAAGTGCAGCAAAAATTCCGCCGGTGTGAAACCAACGAACGCCGAGCTCACCGAAAATGTGCTCCCAGTCAATATCACCGGGCTTTAATTTCGAAACAGCGGTATTTCCGCGGTCGGAAACTCCGAGAGCACCTCTTATGCCGAAGCCACGCTCCGTAAAGTTAAGACCGTTGCGAACAGTTCTTCCTATACCGTCATACGGGACCCATTTTATAAGTGAAGTGTCAACTCCGCCCTCTAACATGAAGTCCTCTACGAGCCTGCCGACCTCATTGTCGGCAAGAGCCGTAACAGCCGCGGTACGCATACCGAAGCAACGTCTGAGTCCTCTTGCGACATTGTATTCGCCGCCGCCCTCCCATGCTCTGAAAGAACGCGCGGTTTTGATTCTGCCTTCGCCGGGATCAAGTCTCAGCATTATTTCGCCGAGCGAAATCATATCATATTTGCAGGAAGCTGCATCTTTTACATTAAGATTCATAATATTCTCCCATAAACGGAGCTTAAACTCCGGAATAAGCGTTAAATCCACCGTCAACCGGAATTGTAGTACCGGTTATAAAGCCCGAATAATCCTCATCACAGAGGAACAGAAGCGTGCCGTCAAGCTCGCTCGGCTCGCCGAAGCGCTTCATCGGAGTTGCAGCGAGAATTTTGCCGGTACGTGCTGTGGGCGTGCCGTCCTCGTTCCAAAGAAGTGCTTTATTTTGATTGGTCGAGAAGAAGCCCGGCGCAATGGCATTAACTCTGATACCTACATCGGCAAAATGAACAGCCATAAACTGCGTGAAGTTTGAAACAGCCGCCTTTGCAGCCGAATATGCCGGTATCTTCGTTAGCGGACGATAGGCATTCATAGAAGAAATCATAACTATGCAGGTGTTTTCTTTCTGAGCCATATCGCGCGCAAATACCTGAGTCGGAATAAGCGTTCCGAGGAAATTGAGGTTAAACACAAACGAAATTCCCTGTGGGTCAAGATCAAAAAATGTCTTGATGTTCTCGTCGTGCTGAGTCAAATCTATCTTTTCGAGAGTTTCTTTGGTCGTGGTACCCTTTGGGTTGTTACCGCCCGCTCCGTTGAGGAGAATGTCGCAGGTGCCGAGCTTTTCGTTTACAACCTCGCGCGCCTTCTGCATACTCTCGGGGTCAAGCACATTGCAGCCTACGGCAATTGCCGTTCCGCCGTCTGCGGTTATCTCATCTACAACCTTTTGAGCCGCCGCTTCGTTTAAATCAAGCACGGCTACCTTTACGCCCTGCTTTGCGAGCACCTTTGAAAAGTCTCCGCAGAGAACTCCGCCGCCGCCCGTTACTACCGCAACTCTGCCATTTAAATTTTCGTGTTTCATAAAGTCCAGTCCTTTCGGTTCGTACTTTTAATTACTTTTTTGATTTCTCTACGGCTTCCCATAATCCGTTAAGGTATGCGGCGCCGAGTGCTCTGTCGTAAAGACCGTAGCCGGGTCTTGCGACTTCGCCCCAAATCATTCTGCCGTGGTCGGGACGCACATATCCGTCAAATCCGACATCCTGAAGAGCCTTTACAATCTCGTACATATCAAGTGATCCCTCACTCGACTTATGAGCCGTCTCGTTGAAATGTCTGTCCGAAACCTTGATGTTGCGAAGGTGAGCGAAATAAATCCTGTCGCCGAATTCGCGTATCATAGCAGGCAAATCATTGTCTTTGTTTGCACCGAGAGAGCCCGTGCAGAAGGTGATTCCGTTATATTTTGACGGAACAATGTCAAAAAGTCTGCGATATGACTCACGCCCGGTTATAATACGCGGCAGGCCGAATATTCCCCATGGCGGATCGTCCGGATGTATAGCCATTTTGACGTCGCACTCTTCGCACACGGGCATAAGTCTGTTAAGAAAATATTCAAGGTTGTTCCAAAGGTCCTCGGAAGTCACATTTTTATATTTTTCAAACAGTTCCTTTATTTCACCCATACGTTCCGTTTCCCAGCCGGGCATCGCATAGCCGTTTGAATTATTATCTATCTCGCGGAACATATCCTCGGGGGATTTGCCCTCTATCTGTGCGCCGTCATAAGAAAGGCACGTGGCGCCGTCGCCCATATTCATGGCAAGGTCGGTTCTTGTCCAGTCGAAAACAGGCATAAAGTTATAGCAAATAACCTTAACTCCGACCTTTGCGAGATTTCGTATGCTCTCAATATAATTATCTATATATTTATCTCTTGACGGAAGACCTATCTTTATATTCTCGTGAACATTTACGCTCTCTATACATTCCATGGTAAAGCCTGCGGCAGCTATTTCGTCACGCATTGCGGTAACGTCCTCAAGGGGCCACACTTCTCCTGCCGGCAGATAGTGAAGAGCCGGTACTATACCTGTTACACCGGGAATTTGTTTTATCTGCTCAAGGGTTACGGTATCCTTATCCTTACCGAACCATCGAAAGGTCATCTGCATAAATATGCCTCCTTTTTGCTTTTTTATATTTTATCACTATCACATCGATATATCAATGAATTTAAGCGAAAACAAGACGTCGAAAAGAAAAAAATATCGCTCAAAAACATAAAGAGCCGCAAGAATAAAGCTCTTGCAGCTCTTGTGTTAAAGCGAATCAGTTCTCAATAAAATATTTTTCGTACCAGAGAATGAACGAATAAACAGACCATATCTTTTTCATATTGTGCGCCGTGCCTGCCTTGTGCTCATTCAAAAGTTTCATTATATAGTCGCGGTTAAAGAATTTTGCCGCAACCTCGCCCTCGAATTTTTCCTTGACCATATTGTAATACTCGTCACGGCGAAGCCAATCGTTGAGAGGCGTTAAAAATCCGGTTTTTCTCATAGCGGCAGTCTGCGGAGGAAGCTCCTTTGCGGCTGCGCCTCTGAGAGCTAACTTTGTCGTCTCTTTATTGACGCGGTATTTTGACGGTATTTGAAGTGCTATTTTAAGCATTTCCCTGTCAAGGAACGGAACGCGAAGCTCAAGCGAATTTGCCATACTCATTCTGTCGGCTTTTACGAGTATATCTTGAACCAGCCATGTGCGAATATCGGCATACTGCATTTTTGTAACGTCGTCCTCGTTTTTGACCTCGTCGAAGAACGGCTTTGTGTAAACGGCGGGATCCTTTGACGGAATGTGCTTTGCGAGCACCTTATCGACATCCTCGTGGTTATACACGTAGTTGTTGCGGATATAACGTTCCTCAATCGGGTATCTGCCGCGGGTCAAAAACCTCTTGCCGTGGAACGAGGGCATTTTTTCGGCGATACCGCCGAGCATATTGCGAAGGCCCTGCGGCAAGCGCATATATTTTGCGAAATCAAGCGGCTCTCGGTAATAATGATAGCCGCCGAAAAGCTCATCGGCACCCTCGCCCGACAAAACGACCTTTACCTGCTGCGAAGCGAGATTTGCGAGGAAATACAGTGCTATCGCAGAGGGGTTCGGGAGCGGTTCGTCCATATAATACTGAACCATGGGAGTAATGTTAAAATACTCCTCGGCGGTTATTTTTTTGGAAAAATTCTTGACGTTTTCGTGCTTTGCAAATTCCTGTGCATGGGATAGCTCCGAATATTTTTCCTCAGCGTAGCCTACGGAAAAGGTTTTAACATCGTTGCGCTTTGCCATTTCATGAACGACATAGCTTGAATCCACGCCGCTTGAAAGGAAACAGCCTACTTCAACGTCTGAAATACCGTGCGCCACAGTCGAGCCCTTGAATGTCTCGTCAATAAGGTCTTCCCAATATTCAATGGACTTTGTATCGTCAATCGAATATTCTGGAGTGAAATATCTTTTGGTTTCAAATTTGCCGTCCGAGAAAGTGAAATAACTGCCGGGCTCCATCTTATATACGTTTTTGAACATAGTCTCGGTAGTCGGGATATATTCAAAACAGAGATAATCAGGAAGTCTCTCCTCGTTGAGCTCTTTCTCAAACAGCGGATTTGACAAAAACGACTTTATCTCGGAACCGAAAAGGAAGTTTCCGTTTTTGAGATAATAGAAAAACGGCTTTATGCCGAATATGTCACGCGCGCCGAAGAGCTTTTTCTCGGTGCTGTCCCAAATTACAAATGCAAACATTCCGCGCAGCTTGTTTAAAAAGCTCACAGCCGTATTCCTCATAGCCGTGAAGCAAAACCTCGGAATCGGTCTTTGTGCGAAAAACGTGACCTTTTTTTATAAGCTCTTCTCTTATGGGCTGATAATTGTAAATCTCGCCATTGAATACGAGAACCTTTGTGCCGTCCTCGTTAAGTATCGGCTGGCTGCCGCCGTCAAGGTCTATTATACTCAGGCGACGGAATCCGAGCGAAACGGACGAATCCACATAATAATCATCCTGATCGGGACCGCGATGACGTATGCGATCCGCCATATCCTTTATAATTTTTTCGTTCACAGACTTATCCGGTGTGTCGTTGACATACCCTACAAAACCACACATATATTGTTCCTTCCGTTATTCCTTGATTTTCTTACCGCAAAGATCTATGCTTCTGCGCGCAAGAACCTCCATGGAGTCTATAATTTTGCTGTCTTTTTTTGAAAGATTGAAGTCCTTGTCAATTATCGAAAGCTCGGTGCAGCCAAGTATAACGGCGTCGCACCCCTTCTTTTTCATATCGCCGATAATTCTCATAAACTCAAATATATCGACCTTTTCGCCCGCCTTAACCTCACCGTAAATGATGTTCATAAGCGACCTTTTGTCCTCTTCGTCGGGGAATTTACAATCAATCGAATACCTGTCGGCAACACGCTCGTAAGATCCCGACTTGATGGTTCCCTCGGTTGCCAAAACTCCGAGTGTTTTAAGCCCGGGGACTGTCTTAATTGCGTATTTTACAGTCTCCTCTATAATGTTGATTATCGGAATATCTACGTTTTTCTGTATCTCGTCATAAAAATAATGCGCCGTGTTACAAGGGATAACTATATAATCGCACCCTGCAGCCTGAAGCTTTTTTGCGTCGGCAATCATAACGGGAAGCGGATTCGGCTTTGAGTGGTCGAGTATATAGTCAGTTCTGTCAGGTATTGCTCCGTGGTTTAAAATAACCATGGATATATGCTCCTGATCGGTCTTGGCGTCAGTCATTTTAACGACAAGATCCGCAAAATATATGGTAGCGAGCGGCCCTACACCGCCCAGAACACCGAGAGTTTTTTCTTCCATTTTTTGAGGTGTCCTTTCTTTTTACTCTGTTTGTGAGCTTAGTTGTTTTTCTGCTAAATGCAAATTACCGCAATTTTCGCTGTCGCCGAGAACACATTTTACAAGGGTACTCGAGAGAACGATAAACGCGTGCAGGGTGTGCGTTATCTTTAGAAACCTTTGCTTAAATATTTCTGAGAATGCGTGCAGCCGTGCATTTTTGACGCCCCGAAGTGTACGAAGGTACTCGAGAGGACGGCAAAAAAGTGCGGGGCTTATGTCTTATTTTCAGAAACCTTAATTCCAAATATTTCTGAGAATGCGTGCAGCCGTGCGTTTTTAGCGTTCCGAAATGTACAAGGGTACTCGAGAGAACGATAAAAGCGTGCGGGGTGCGTATTATCAGAAATATTTACGGAATTTACGGAACTGATTGATATAAGCCGCTCTCGCGTAAAAATTGTGCTTGAGGTTGCGGTCGGCGGAGTAGAACAGAGGCTCGGAAACCTTGCCCTCGGACCAGAGCTTTAAAGCGAGAGATTTGAAATCGCTGTCGGGAACGTATTTTTTAATTACGCCTTTCGGGACAACCGTATAGAGATTTATATTGTCGGCTACGGTGTAATCGTCAAGCTTGTTATAAATATAGTCGTCAACAATCCATTTGACGGTATTAAAGCCGCTGCCCGTAACATAGAAATTGCTTCTGCCGAGACGGACGTTTATTTCAAAGAATTTAAACTTACCGTCACGCTCATCGTATTTTATATCGAAGTTTGCAAAGCCCGTGTAGCCGATATGCTCAAGGAACTTTGTTGCGGCGGCCACTATTTCGGGATTCACCTCGTTGACTATGGCAACGGGGTTGCCTATCGCCGTGGGCGTGTGATCCTCAAGCAGTGTTCTGCCGAGAGATGCGAAACGAACCTTGTGGTTTTGGTCACAATAGCAGGTTAAAACGCGCATATAGGTATCGTCGCCGGGTATACAATCCTGTATGAGGAATTTATAGTCATAGCTTGATTTTTCAAGCTTTGCGAGCATATCGCGAAGCTCCTCTTCATTGTTGAAGCGGAACACCTTTTTCTTACCGTCGAATTTGGCATAATGATACATAGCCGAGTTTGCGGGCTTTGCTATAACGGGATAATCAAAGTCAAACTTCAGGTCGTTTTCCTTGCCGCACTCATAGACATATGTCTTGGGATAATTAAGGCCGAGCTCTTCAAAAATCTCATAGAATTTGTCTTTGAGAACTATTTTATTTAAGAGGTCAACGTCTATATACGGGATGATATAGTACGGAGACAGCTCTTTTTTGCTCTCTATGAGTGCTCTGACGTACCAGTCTCCGCACCCTAGCACAATAAGCTTCTTTTTGCCCTCAAATTCCTTGCCGACTTCGATAAGATGCTTAACTAACACATCCTTGTTTTCAAGACCGGGGAATATTCTGTTTTCTATAATATCGGAATTAGCTATGTAACCGCCCTCCGACATACTTAATACAAGTGATTTGATACCGTATTCCTCGTGAAAGCTCCTCGCGAGGGAATAAGCGGTTATATCGGCTCCGAGTATTACCGGTAAAAATTCCTTTTCCTGGAACTGCATAGAAAAACCTTCTTTTCCATAATATATACTCTGTTATTATAAGATATAACCAAATCTATGTCAACAAAAAAGGACGTTTAAAAAGACCTAATCGCCGATTACGCGGACGTTTCGGAGCAAGCGAAATTTTCAACGTTTTCAGCCGAAATCGAGCGAGGCGTAAAACTGCCCGATTTTTTACGCCCCACCCGATATTACAATTAACCGAGGTACTGTTTCATTTTTTGTATGCTGTTTTCCTCAAGCTTAATCAAATTCTCACCGAGTTTTCGGCAATCCTCAGGGGTATCGCCGTATTCCTTTAGGGTTCGCGACATATCTATAACGCCCATCATACTGCCCTGCATCATCATTTCGGCGATTTTATCGGGGCTTTTGTCAAATGCCGTATTCATCTGTATACCCGACCAAACTCCGAACTGCGCTAGCGGTCCCTTTTCCTTAGGCAATTTGTTTTCCTTTGCGAGCAGATTTACAGCCTCGCCCGACAAATCGGTATAATCCCTGTGCTCGCTCTGAAGCTCCGACAAAAGGCTCGGGTCCTCAACCTTTTCGGTTATCATTGAAATGGATTCGCAGCACATCTCGGCATTTTCGTATACCTTATTTAAAAATTCTTCGGTTCTGCTTTTTTCCTTCAAGTGTATCTTCCTTCCTTTTTTGCCGAAAAAACGGATTTTTTTATTATTATCCCAAAGCAACAGGGCTTTATACTGTTTACATTTTAAGGTTTTTAAACTATAATATGTATTAAACAGCAGTAAGAAAGGTTAAGGTGATTTTCATGGGCAAGCTTAACAAATTCACAGCGTTTATGGGAAATAAATTCCAGCCGGTATTCGGCAAGATAGTATATAGAAATATGCGGAGGAAACCGATAGTTCCGAAAGAGCTTAAAAGGCTCTCGGACTTAGCACCGCTCGATAAGGACAAGGTTCAGCTCGTGGCGCACCGCGGACTTTCGGGAGCATATCCCGAAAACACCGCTCCGTCGTTTGAGGCGGCAGGCAAGCATGGCGGATATTTCGGCCTTGAATGCGACACGCACATGACAAGAGACGGCGTTTGGGTAATTATGCATGACCCGGACGTTTCGACCATATACAGCGGCACGGGCGACGTTAAAGAGCTTTCATTTGACGAAATTGAAAGAATGCACGTCGCAAGAGGCTCCAATGCCGATAAATTCCCCGGGCTCAAAGCTTGCACGCTTCAGGAATACATCGACATCTGCAAAAAGTATAATTGCCACCCGATAATCGAAATCAAGGATCCGCGTAAGGACAAAATGCAGGATTTCTACAATGTGCTTCTCAAAAACGATCTGCTTAAGGACGCCGTTATAATTTCGTTTATACTCGACGACCTTAAAGAGCTGCACGATATAGACCCGACGCTTAATATGTGGTATCTCGTAAACTATCTCGACAACAAAAACATTAAAGATGCGAGAGACGCAGGCTGCAGCGGTATGGACTTCTCGGCGGAATTTAACGCCTGCCGTCCGGAGTGGATACGCAAGGTTCATGACAACGGTCTTAAAACCGCCTGCTGGACGGTTGACAACCGAGAAATGCTCGCCTCAATGATAGACGCCGGCGTAGAGTACATCACGACAAATTCCATTCTTCCGGAATAACAGACACAAAAGCAAGGAGACTTTATGGCAAGATTTTGTCCGCTTTTTTCCGGAAGCTCCGGCAACTCAATATACATAGGCAATAACGACGGCGGAATACTCGTAGACACGGGAATGAGCGCAAAAAAAATCGGCGAAGCACTCTTTAACATAGGCGTCGCCCCGGAGAGTTTAAACGCCGTTTTTGTCACACACGAACACTCCGACCATATAAAGGGCTTGCGCGTATTCGCTTCAAAATATCACATAAAGGTATACGGAACAAATGGTACGCTCTCGGCACTTGACGATATGGGCATATTAAACGGCAAATTTGAGACGGAGGAGGTCTCGTTTTCCGGTAACGAAGCAGGACCTCTTTTTGTGACCCCGTTTCACACCTCGCATGACGCGAGAGAAAGCTGCGGATACAAAATAGACTGCAGCGATGGCAGAAAAATCTCCATAGCCACCGACCTCGGCGAAATGACCGAAGAGGTTTTTTCGGCAGTAAGCGGCTCAGACCTTGTTATGCTTGAGTCAAATCACGACGTTATGATGCTCGAAAACGGCCCTTACCCGTATTCTCTGAAAAAGAGAATTCTCGGCAAAAAAGGGCACCTTTCCAACGACGCGTGTGCAAGCACCGCCGAAAGGCTCGTAAGCGGCGGTACCACGAGGATTTATCTCGGCCACTTAAGCCGTGAGAACAATATGCCGGCTCTCGCATATCAAACCACGTGCTCGGCACTTACCATGGCGGGAGCAAAAGAGAACAGCGACTATATACTCAAGGTTGCAAAGCCCGTCTGCGACGAGAAAGCGATGATATTATGATAAGCGTTACCGTTATAGCACTCGGCAAGCTCAAGGAAAGCTATATGCGCGATTTTTGCGCAGAGTACGAAAAACGGCTCAAGGCGTTTTGCAAAATAAACATAACAGAGCTAAGTCCCGTACGTCTTTCACAAAATCCGAGCGAGGGTGAAATAAAAAAAGGCTCTCGACAGCGAGGCTGCGCTTATAAAATCCAAAATACCGTCCGGTGCTTATGTATTTTCGATGTGCATTGAAGGCAGGCAGATGTCAAGCGTTGACTTTTCCGAAAAAATATCCGCCACTGCGCTGTCCGGTAAAAGCAATATAGCCTTTATTATCGGCAGCTCATTCGGACTCAGTGACGAAATCAAAAAAATGTCGGATTTTAAATTTTCAATGTCGGAAATGACCTTTCCGCATCAGCTCGCGCGTTGTATGCTCCTTGAGCAGATATACAGAGCATTCGAAATATCTTCCGGCGGAAAATACCATAAATAAAAAATTCAAAAGGATTGGGTGATTATTATGTTTTGTACAAATTGCGGTGCGGCTTTACCGAACGGTGCGGATATATGCCCGAATTGCAACCGACCCGTCAGCCGGTCAAGCTTCGCACAAGGAGAAGCCCCTGTATCAAATGTGAATTATAACGGGCAAAACGCTCCGTACAAACCGGAGAGCTGTAATCAGAATTACAACAGCCCCTCGGGAAACACAAACGGCTTTTACAGCTCTCAACAAAACAATCCCGTAAACAACACATATAATGCTCCGGTAAACGGAGCCGCTTATCAGCAAAACCGACCGGAGCAATACAATCAGTACAGTCAAAATGGCGGAGCCTATAATCCGCAGACATATCGTAATCCCAACGAAAAGGCAAACGTGGGGCTGTGCGTTGCATCGGTGTTTTTCCCGATTGTCGGTCTTATACTTTTTTTGGTGCAGAAAAACGATACTCCGCGCGCCGCAAAATCATATCTTCTTTGTGCCGCAATAAGCTTCGGCGTGCAGGTGCTTTTAAGTATAATTGTTATGGTGATTATGTGGACAGCGGTATGGGCGGCTGTGCCGTACATCGACGACAGCTTTTCTTATGACTACGACTATGACTATGACACTGCAACAAATCTGTTTACGGCATTGATTTCGCCCGTAAGACTCTTCTTTATGAAATGATATAATTTATACGAATTACAAAGCACCGCCCGGCCAAAGACCGAGCGGTGCTGTTTATTTTATTATATTATGCCGCCGAGCTTATCAGCCCTCGGTCGGCTCAAGTATACCGTAGCCGCCGTCAGCACGCTTATAAACCACATTTACGTCGTCCGTGTCGGCATTGCGGAACATATAAAACTCGTGTCCGAGCATATTCATCTGGAGTATAGCCTCCTCGGACGATTGCGGCTTTAAAATCACAGCCTTCGTTCTGACTATATCATACTCCTCCTCGGCGGAGTCGTCAGCCGAATTAAACGCCTCGTCAAAGGATACATCGCGTATACGCTTTGCAAGTCTTGTCTTGTTTTTCCTTATCTGACGAATGAGTGAATCGACACATTTATCAAGCGCGTCCTCAAGGTCCTGTGAGCGCTCCTGACTTCTGAATATAAAACCGCCCTTTGAGAGCGTTATCTCAACAATTTTAATGTTTTTTTCCACCGTAGCGGTAACCTTGGCATCAGCTTCGGGTCCGAAAAACTTTTCGACCTTTTTGAGCTTTAATTCCGCCCTTTCTTTGAAGGATTCTCTCGGTGTGCATTTTCTGCCGATAATGGTAATGTTCATTAAGACATCCCCTTATTTATATATTCAAAGGCCGAGGCCCTTGTTGCGACAATACGCTGAATTTCTTTAGCTTGATTTGATTATAGCATATATTTACAGTAAAATAAAGACATTTTTTAAATTTTTGTTAATTTTAAATAAGCGGTGATTGTAAAAAAGCGGTGCCCACTTTAGGGCGCCGCTCATATCTTTAATCAAATTGTCTTTTCGGCGTGTCGCGTTACGTGGCAGCCTATATTCACGGCTGCAGGAAGCCCGGCTATGTGCGTCGGTGCCGCCTCAATATTTACGGCAAGAGCCGTGGTTTTGCCGCCGAAGCCCTGAGGGCCTATATTCGTCGCGTTTATGCGGCGCAAAAGCTCCTGCTCCATCTCGCGGTAAACAGGGATTTTGTTTCTCTCGCTTACGGGGCGGCAAAGTGCCTTTTTTGCGAGATACGCGCAGTATTCAAAATCTCCGCCGAAGCCTACGCCTATCACCATAGGAGGGCAAGGATTCCCACCTGCAAGCTTCACCGTTTCAAGCACAAAGTCCATAAAAGATCGTCCTTTGAGGCGGAGGGCGTAAACATTTTAAGCCTGCTCATATTCGCTGCCGAAGCCCTTCGGAGCGACGGTAAGCTTTATTTTGTCACCCGGGACTATTCTTGTGTGAATTACGGCAGGCGTATTGTCGTTTGTATTAACTCTGTCGAGCGGATCGCGCACTATTGACTTGCGCAAGAGCCCGTTTGTGTAGCCTCTTGAAACACCCTCGTTTACGGCATTTTCAAAATCACCGCCGACAATATGCACGTCCTGACCCACATCGCAAAAAATTACCGCCATACCGGTATCCTGACAAATAGGCAAATTAAGTTCCTTTGCCGCGTCGAGGTTTTCAAGTAAGGTGCCCATTATCTTTTTTGGCAGCTCATCGGTCTCGGATTTTTCGGCACAGGATATGCAGCCGCACAAATCGTCCGGTAAAATTTTATTGGCTTTTATGCAAAGCTCCTCTATGGCTTTGATTATTTCGCCGACATCTATTTCTCTCATATTTAGCTCCATAAAAACAGGCAGACAAATACTTGCCTGCCGTACATTTTATTTTCTTCTTGAATACGAGCCGCGTTTTCCGTCCGTGGCACGCTTAAGGTCTGTCATTTTTTCGTCGCTGACCTTTTTGAATCTGTCCATCATATCTTCAAAAGACATAGGACCGTCCTTCTTTTCGGACGGCTGACCCTTCCAAACATTGGGAGTGCTGTTTCTGTGCCCCTTATTTTGGCGGAAAGAACGTTCACCCTGCGGCTGCTGCTGCGCCGGCAATGCTTTTTTTAATGGAAAGGCTTATTTTGCCCTCCGGCGTAATATCAATTACCTTTACCTTGACCGTTTGATTTTCTTTCAGATGCTCGTGAATATCACTTACATAAGACTGCGAAACCTCCGAGATGTGAACCATACCCGTAAGATTGCCCGGCAGGCTTATAAAAGCTCCGAAATTTGTGAGTCCGGTAACCTTGCCTTCAAGTATTTCCCCTACTTCGACCATAAAAGAATTTTATCCTCCCCGTGAGCCAACCTCTCAGTTGCCCGGTGTAATATCATAGTATACCTTTTCATCAGGCATAACGTATCCGAGTTTTTCGCGTGCAACACGTTCGATATAATCTTCCTGACTGCCGCCGTCAGCTACCTTTTGCAAGCGTTCGTTTTCGGCGAGCTGCTGCTCATACTGGGCAGAAACCTGCTCCGCCGTTTTTTCCCTCTCCTTAATTTTGAGCTGCGTGTCAATAAGACTTATTGTAAAATACCCGACCGCAAGCACCAAAAGCAAGGTAAGTATGAAGCTGTGCTTGGCTTTACCTTTTTTCTTCTTTGCTTTTACCGCTCTTTTTTCGGCAGCCATTTTGCTTCACTTCCTTCCGCATTTTCGGATAATTGCGCTTATTATTTAATTGATTATACAACAAAGAGCCGCATAGTTTCAAGTGGATTTTTGATTTTTTTGCCGCTTTTACCGCTTTTTTTCGACTTTTTTGTGATATTTTTCCAAAAACTCGCTTTAAAAACCCAAATAGCTTTAAAAACGGAGCTGCAATGGCCTTAAAAATTTTAATAAAAAAGCCTTTAACGGCTTTTGTAACGCGCTCGGAAAATCGCACCGCAAACACGCCGAACGTAATGTAATATATAAAAACCGAGCATCTCTCCGAAAACCACATACGCCATAACCATACCGTTTGTTATAACGAGCGAAAATATAAATGTCACAAGGCCGGCAAAAGCCGAATACAATATGTCAAATATCAGCACCGTGCGTTTTCCGCCGCCGAAAATAAGGCGTATCGTTCTGACAACGTCATACAATACGCCTATACAAAATCCAAAGCCGAGCGACAGCAAAAAATTTGTCGTCTGCCGCGGCATACCGACTATGTAATCCATCAGCGGAACACCCTGCTCCAAAATCCGCCCTCCTGCGTCGGCTTGCTGTCGGAGTATGAGAGAGAGCTGATGTTTCCCTCTATCATAATTTCCCCGACCTCAAGACTCAAGCGGTTTATATGAAGACCCTCGCCCTTCACCGTAAGCTCGCCCATATCGGTAAAGACTATTACGGTCTGTTCGTCAAAGCTGTCCACATCGGAAATTCCCGAAACCGTAAGTGTGTGCCTATCCTCCATAATGACATTATGCGGAGCTTTTATGCCCTCGGCGGCACCTACCGCAGCTTTACTGCCGTTCATAACACAACCTCCTTTACTTTGTACAAGTATATGCCGCAGGTCGTGTTTTTATGTGCGTTACGTACAGCGGACAAGAAACGCAGCGACTTATATAATCCGCGCAAAAAAACATCGCCCCGAAAAACGGAGCGATGAAAAAATCACTTAATAAGCGACATTAAAAGCCGCGGATTTCGCGTAGTGATGTTATCGGGAGCAAGGCTCAAAACATACAGCATAAGCGGTTTTTTATCCACAGTCCAAACCGATACCGAAAGCCCTTGTTCGTGCATAACCTCAACCAAGGCCTTTGACAAATATGTGTATTTGCAGTTTATACCCACGGCTCCGGCGTGCTTTATTTCATCTGCCGTCCGACGTAAATACTCCTTATCGCGAAGCCTCAGTACATTTAGCTTCATATTGAGATAATACGGTATTTCCGGCGCGTATTTTTTAACCTTTGCCGCGTTATCTTTCTCAACTCCCGTAAAGAAGCATCTGCCTATAAGCCCTGCTTTTTTTACGATACTTTGTATTTGGTCAAGATTTTCAAATACCTTTAAATCAAGATTTTGCAAAACCGTGCTCGAATTTGACGCTATGTAATGCTGCGCCTCGGCAAAGAGCAATCCGCCGTCTCCTGCCGATTCGGCGTGCATAAAGACCGGCGTTCCGTCAGTCCTGAGCGTTAAGTCATTCTCTATTACGGGGACGTCCAAAAAAATCGCCCTTTGTATAGACTCTATGGAATTGTCGGGGCTACCGTCGCAGCCTGTGTGAGCGGTGACTGTAAAGCCATGCGGCAAGGAAAGCTTTTGCTCTTTAAGCTTTTGATATTTTGCTCCCAATGCAGCCGCTCCGAAAGCGGAGAACACGGCGGCAAATCTAAGAAAAAACCTGAATTTCATTTAATCACCTTATTTTTGCGGAAGCACCGCATTCCAATCCTCGGGTGGCGCGTCATACATTGATGACAAAACCGCGTCAAGTATTCCTTTTATTTTACCGTCCTTGTCAAACGGCCTTACAAGCTTTTTTATTCTGCCCATAAAGGCATCCATTGCCCCGTACTCGGGTGTCCCCGGATAAAACGGCTCGTCACCGTGATAAAGATTTATCATTATCTGCAAAACAAGGTTCTTTAGGACTATTCCGCGCACTCTGTCGTCTATTTTGCCGGATACTCCGAGATATTTAGCCGCCGCTCCGACGGTACGATTGTTTAAAAGCGTACCGATTATCTTCAGCGGCACCTTTAATTTGTAAACCGTCTCTGCCGTCATACTGAAGCTCGGTGCCAAGTCCGCCAGATGGTCTATGTCATAAGCCGTTGATGATATTATATCATTCAGGAAAAACGTAAAGTGATTTTTCAGATAATCATTGACCGAAAGGCCGTTGCGGTCAAAATCAAAATCATCTATCTGCTCTGTCCTCACATCAATCTTTTCGCCGTCTATTGTTACCTTTCTTATCGCCGTGGGATAGCCTACAAGCGACGAGGTGTTTACGTCATAGAAAACGTTGCCCTTTTCGGTACGCTTTACGGCGATATTCTGCATATGAGTGTGCCCCGTGAACACGAGATTCACTCCCGAATCGGCAAGACGCGTAGTAATTTCGTCATAGTCTGCAAGCATATCCCTTTTCGAGAATAAAGGATAAATCGGATTCGGCGGCAGGCACGGATGGTGATTCATAACAAAAATGTAGTCGCCGTTCTTCTTCGCCTCTTCTATCTGCGAGAACATCCACTCGATTTGACTTTCGGTATAGCCGTGACGTTCGGGTGTCCCGTCGTCATTCATACAGAGAAGCCTAAATCCTTTTTTGAGCTTTACGCAGTAGGAAAACGACTCCTTGTGCTCGGAAACGGCTCTGTCCCAGCCGAAATCCGCATACAGCTCGCGAAGCTTCGGACGCGGCGTAGGCGTTGCGGGTAAAAGCTCGTCGCCCTCACACCGCAGGGGTTCCATTTCCGAACTTATAAAGTCATGTGTAGCCGTTATAAGATACACCTGTTTCCCGGCGTCACGGAGCCTTTGCAGCTTGGGCAGCAAATCGAGATGACTTTCCATAGCACCCGTGCTTGTAAGATCACCGGCTATCAAAACTATGTCAATGTCCTTGTCTGCAATGAGCTTTGAAAATGCGGCATCAATAATCGCCCCTGTCTCGGCAAGGCATTTTTGTTCCTTGTTGTTCCACTTTTCATATGCCTTGCCGCTTGTTCCGAGCGACGGAGCATAGTGATGAAGGTCGGTAATAAGGTAAAACTTCAATGGATCAGCCATAAATATCATCTCCGTTCAAAAATAATACCCCCCGAGAGAAGCACGGAGGGCATATAAAGTCTTTTTTTATTTTGCGAGAGCAGCAACCTCAAGCATATATGTACCTATCTGGCCGCCGAATTCGGGAGCACCGTCCATGATAAGATGACCCGTCTTTACCGCCTCAAGCATATCATCTGTGCCGAGGAGTATTCCGAGCGCACTGTCAAGGTTGTCAAAGCGCAAGGTGAAGAACGGCATAGCACGCTTATAATCGCCTCTGCCTGCTCTTGACTTGCCGGCTTTAATGCGAAGATATGCGGAAACCGACGGATAACCGTCAACCGCCCATGCATAAACACGGTCGGGGCTCTTGCTGGTCCAATCGTGAATATCCTCGTGACCCATCTTGTTGAGCTGGCTTATACCGCTTGACAAAAGATAGAAGAAGCACTTAACCATAAGCTCTTTTGTTGCCTCGTCCTTCGGAGCCTCGGTTGCGCCGAGAAGCGACGACATTTTAAGTAGCGTCATTAAGAATGCCTTGAACGCACCAAAGTGTGTTACGACGCCTTTCATCTTAGGCAGAGTCGCAGGTGACATCTTACCCTTAAAGAATGCGTTCATAGCCTCAACGCTCTTAAATTCAAGCTCAACGTGAGGATTGGGGTCTACCTTGTTTAAATGAACAAGCCACTCATCACTGTTTACGACAAAGTGCATGCCGACCTTGCCGCCCGGAGCATCCGGGTCCTTAGCGCTTACCTGAATAATCGCATGAACGTGCGCAAACTGCTTTTTAAGCGAGGGTACATCGTTCGCAATTACCTTAACAAGCGGTAAAGCTGCATTAAAGAATATTTTATTTGAATATAATTCTTCTTTTGTATGCAAATTTTTCACTCTCCTTTTTTGAGGATTTTATTTGCTCGAAAGCGCGAAAAATCACAACGAATTTTCCGCCGAAGCGGTACGCCGAAACCGAAGAAGCACCGGCATACCGTTAATAATTTAAGCGATGTATTAAACAATCTCCGATCGTTTAACAGACTTTGGAGAAAACGGATTAAAGCTCCGCTGCCGCGTACTGTGTACTGTGGTACGCAATGGAAAAATTAATTCGTTTTATCAAAGAATACCTTGCAAAATTTATTTTGTTTGATAGGCTTTAGAGAAAACGGATTAAAGTTCCGCTGCCACGTACTGTGGCACGAAAGAGATCGGTTAATTCGTTTTATCAAAGAATACCTTGCTAAATTTATTTTGTTTGATAGGCTTTAGAGAAAACGGATTAAAGTTTGACCGCCGCGTACTACGGTACGCAAGGAAAAAATTAATTCGTTTTATCAAAGAATATCAGACAAAATCAGACCTCATCGTCCCAGTTGTCGTCTAACTCAAAGTCCTTATGCATAAGCTCACGAACCGCCTCGATTATGCCGTTGGCGTCGATGCCGACCATGGACATAATGTCCTCGTGGAGACCGATGGGAGCGAACTTGTCGGGGTGACCGAGCTTCTTGAAGGCGCAGCCCTTACCGGATTCAACAACAACCTCGGCAACGGCAGAACCGAGACCGCCGATTATGTTGTGGTCCTCAACCGTGATTATACGGCGAGTATCCTGAACAGCCTTTAAGATAGCCTCTTTATCGATGGGCTTAATGGTGTGCATATTGAGCACGCGAACCTTAAGTCCGTCTGCACTCTCGAGGAATTTGGCAGCCTCACGAGCCTGGAATACACAGGAGCCGCAGGCTATTACGGTAATGTCGGTGCCGGGATGAACCTCAACAGCCTTACCTACTTCAAAGCCGTAATCCTCATTATCATAAAGAACACGGTCAAAGCCGCGGTTAATTCTGATGTAATACGGGCCGAAGTTTTCATAAGCGGCGCGAACCGCATTTGCCGTCTCATAACCGTCTGCCGGGCAGATAACGGTGAGATTGGGCATAGCTCTTGTAACCGCAAGGTCAACAATAGCGTGGTGAGTAGAGCCCGCCTGACCGAAAGAGGTACCGGAATGCGTAGCTATGATTTTAGCGTTGACATTCTGATAGCAGATATCGGTGTGCAGCTGATCCGCCGCACGAAGAGAAGCAAACACGGAGAAGGTCGAAGCAAAGGGAACGAGCCCCGCTCTTGCCATACCTGCCGCTACGCCGATCATATTCTGCTCTGCGATACCGACATTGAAAACTCTGTCGGGGCACGCATTTGTAAAGTCCTGAAGCTTTGTGGAGGTTGCAAGGTCAGCTGTGACCGCAACTATTTCTTTATGCTCCTTGGCAAGGTCCGCCAAGGTTTTTCCGTAAATCTCCGAGGTGGAAAGCTCGGGAGTCTCAATTACGTTATATACAAATCCGCCTGCCATTATTCAAACTCCTTTCCGCAGCGAGCTATACGCTCAGCACTGTATTCATCAAGGTCTTTTGCGGCAACCTTTGCCATCTCTTCATCAATGGCGCCGTAATGCCACTTGTAGTTACCGCTTGTAAGCTTAATTCCGACGCCCTTAATGGTATCGGCAACTATAACGGTAGGCTTATCCTTGGTCTTGTGTGCCTCATCAATAGCCTTGCAGAGAGAAACGATGTTGTTGCCCTCGCAAACGATTGTATGGAAGCCGAATGCAACGAATTTATCCGCAAGCGGTTCGAGCTTCATAACATCCTCGGTGTTGCCGTCTATCATGCAATGGTTACGGTCAACAATCGTGATGCAGTTTGTAAGATTGTAATGACGGATGGTCATAAGGCCTTCCCAGTTTGAACCCTCGTCAAGCTCACCGTCGCCTGTTACAACGTAGGTGTAGTAGTCCTTGCCGAGAACTCTTGCGGCAATTGCAGTGCCGGCCGCTATCGGAATGCCGTGGCCGAGAGAGCCGGTGGAAGCGTCAACGCCCGCAACCTTATTTGAGTCAAGATGGATACCCATCTTGGAATTTGTAAGGTTAAAGGTCTTGAGCTGTTCGGGATCATTGTAGCCGAAATCGCAAAGCACGGGTGCATAAGCTATGCCGGCGTGACCCTTACTGAGTATGAATCTGTCGCGATCCTCCCACTTCGGATCTTCCTTTTTAATGTTAAGGTATCTGTGATACATAACGGTAAGAATGTCCATAACGCTCATTCCGCCGCCAATATGACCGCTTCCCGCCCAAACCGTGGTCTGAAGACAGAGATGCCTTAAATCATTGGCTTTTTTCTCAAGCGCGAGCCATTCCTCCTTGGTCAAAGGTGCTCTTTCCATAATTTTCCTCCCTGAATGTAAAGTTTTGTATTACGGGCGGCCGCGCTCCACGCACAGCCGCCTTAAATCCGTGTTTTAAATCAGCCCTTGAGCTCGGGGTGATTTTTCTCAACTACCGAGAATGCGTCCTCAGCTATCTCTATGGACTTTTTGATGTCCTCGTCTGTAACGGCGGCATTCATAAAGTGGTTGTGGTGTGACGCGAGGAACAGGCCGCGGCTTACGCACTCGGATACCCACTCCTGATGAAGCATAAGGCTGTCATCGTTTGCGATACGAAGATAGAAGAGTGCCGGTTCACCGGTAACCACAAGGTCAAAGCCGTGCTCTTTACCGGCAGCCTTAAAGCCCTCGGTAAGCTTTGTGCCCATTTCGCGGAACATCTTGGGTGTGTTAAGCTTTTTCATCTTGTCGATGCAGGCTATGGAAGCGGCGAAGGGGATTGCGCTCATCCAGTAAGAGCCTGTGTATGTAACGCCCGAAACGGTGGCTTTCATATGCTCGCCGCCGCAGAGAGCAGACATATTGTATCCGTTTGCAAGAGCCTTGCAGAAGCAGATAAGGTCGGCTTTGATTCCGTAATAATGGTCGGAGCCGGCTATATCAAGACGGAAGCCCGTTCTTACATCGTCGAAGATAAGAACCATACCGTGATCGTCGCAGAACTTACGAACAGCCTGCCAATACTCCTTGGAGGCGCAGCGGTTGTCGTAGAAGTTGCCGTGATCGTACGGCTGAGCTATGAGGCCTGCAACGTCGCCGTCGCAAGCGTTGTAAGCGTCCTCAAGAGCCTGAAGATCGAACCACGGAACAACAACGTTGTTTGCAACCTCTTCGGGAAGTATGCCGGGGTAGTCTATTTTCTGACCCCACTGGAAGTCGCCGTGATAATAGCCCTTTAAGAAGAACATCTTTTTCTTGTGGGTGTGTGCACGAGCGGTCATAACCGCAAGCGTTGTAACGTCGGAGCCGTTCTTTGCAAAGAATGCCCAGTCTGCGGAAGCTACGGTATTTACAAGATTTTCGGCACACTCAACCATAACCTTTGACGGAGAGGTTGTGCAGTTGCCGAGCTTCATCTGCTTCATAGCGGCAGCGTCAACATCGGGGTCGTTATAGCCGAGCACATTGGGGCCGTAAGCGCACATATAATCTATGTACTTGTTGCCGTCAACGTCCCAAAAATATGTACCCTTTGCTTTTTCGGAATAGAAAGGCCATTTTGAAACGGGAACCCAAAGACCCTCTGCGGGGCCGAGGTGACCGTAAATACCGGAGGGTATTACCTTAATGGCTCTGTCAAAGTATTCATGGCTCTTAGTGTGTTTGTATTCCGGGAATTTACTCATATTTATCGCCCTCCTTATGCTAAATACAGAGCTACTCTGTCGAGTATTCTGTTCATATTGTCTACCATGGAAAGCATGCCGCGAATCTCAACGGTACCCTTACCTATACATTCAAGAGAATTAACTTTGCCGTTGAAGAGATCGTAAGCAAGGTCAATGGTGTCGAACTGCATAATAGCTCTCGGTTTTTTCGGATATTCCTTGATTGTTACAAGGTGATGATCCTTAACGCGAATTGTTGCGGCAGGGCCGTCTTTAATGCAAAATGCTATATCACCGTCAAGCATATAAGAAGCGCTTGCCTGGCCGATTTTATCCTGATTGCCTATCTGAGACAGCGCAACGGAAATGGTGTAGAATGTAAGCTTAGTCGAAAGCTCAAAAAACGCCCTGTCCTTAAGAGCCTCTTCGCTCGGCTGCATTACTTCTGAAAGTCGGTCGGTAAGGGCCGTAAAGGTCTTGAGAAGGAAACCTATCTTGGTAAGACCCTTAAGCGGTACAGGAGTAACGGTTCCGTCAATTACGCCGTTGAATTTTTCGCAGGAAGAAAGCGGTATGTAAATATCGCAATCTCTCACTCCGTCTTCCATACGGCAGCCGCTCTTTGTAAATTTAATTGTTGCAGACGGTCCGTGCTTAACATCGAAACAAACGGATACCGGCTTTTTAAGTCCGGATAATATCTCCTTGGCCTTGTCATCAAGCTCACAGAGATTTTCGAGAGTTCCGAGGACGGCATACATATTGATGTATGCAAGTGTTTTTGTGTCGGTCAATTTAATTCCTCCTTCGCTTCTTTTAATAAATAAACCGAAATAGCATATAACTATGCATTTAATAATAACAAAATCTTTATCTAAAGTCAACGAAAACCGAACACTTTCCCAATAAATTTTATTTAAAAAGCATTTGCAATTTTATAAAAATTTTTAATGATTTTTTTAAATATGTATGGTATAATGTAACCCGTATACGGCAAACTCCATTCTTTTTACGAAAGGAAACACGATAAATGTCACTGTTAACCAAAATTTTCGGAGATTATTCGTCGAAAGAAGTAAAACGCGTAATGCCCATTCAAAAAAAGGTATTAAGCTATGAGGACGAATATTCTCGCCTTTCCGACGAGGAGCTGAAGGCGAAGACTCCGGAGTTCAAAGAAAGACTTAAAAACGGCGAAACGCTCGACGATATTCTCCCCGAAGCATTCGCGGTATGCCGCGAGGCTTCATCAAGAGTTCTCAATATGAAGCACTTCCCGGTTCAGATAATCGGCGGTATCATACTTCACCAGGGTCGTATTGCCGAGATGAAAACGGGCGAGGGCAAAACTCTCGTCGCAACATTGCCCGCTTACCTCAACGCTCTTTCCGGAAAAGGCGTTCACATAGTAACCGTCAACGATTATCTCGCCCGCCGCGACTCGGAGTGGATGGGCAAGCTCTACCGCTTCCTCGGTCTTTCCGTAGGACTTATAGTCCACGAGCTCAACAACGACGAGAGAAGGGCGGCATACTCTGCCGACATAACCTACGGCACAAACAATGAGATGGGCTTTGACTATCTTCGAGACAATATGATAGCCTATGCGGAGCAGAGAGTTCAGCGCGGTCACTCGTTTGCCATCGTGGACGAGGTCGACTCGATCCTTATCGATGAAGCGAGAACACCCCTTATCATATCAGGCGTCGGCGACAAGTCGACAGACCTTTATAAAATTGCCGACAGCTTCGCAAAAACCCTTAAAAAGGTTACCGTCAAGGAGCTCGACTCAAAGCAGAACGCCGAGGAGGAGCTTTCCGAGGACGGCGACTTCATAGTTGACGAAAAGGCGAAAACCGCAACGCTCACAAAATCCGGTATTGCAAAGGCGGAGGCATATTTTAACCTCGAAAACCTTATGGACAGCGAGAACATAACCGTTCTCCACCACATAGAGCAGGCAATAAAGGCCATAGGCGTTATGAAACGCGACGTTGACTATGTTGTAAAGGACGGAGAAGTTCTCATAGTTGACGAATTCACCGGACGTATAATGCTCGGCCGTCGTTACAGCGAGGGTCTGCACCAGGCAATCGAGGCAAAGGAGGGCGTTAAGGTAGAGAGAGAGTCTAAGACGCTCGCCACCATCACCTTCCAGAATTACTTCAGACTTTACGACAAGCTTTCGGGTATGACCGGTACCGCCATGACAGAGAGCACCGAGTTCCAGGAGATCTACTCTCTCGATGTCATTTCGATTCCGACTAACAAGCCGATGATAAGAATCGACGACCCGGACGTTCTCTACAAAACGGAACAGGCTAAATTCAATGCGATAATCGACCGCATTATAGAATGCCACGAAAACGGTCAGCCCGTGCTCGTGGGTACGATAAGCATCGAAAAGAGCGAGGCTTTGTCAAAGGCGCTCAAAAAACGCGGTATAAAGCACGAGGTACTCAACGCCAAGTACCACGAAAAAGAAGCCGAAATCATAGCTCAGGCAGGTAAATTCGGAGCCGTGACGATAGCCACCAATATGGCAGGCCGCGGTACCGATATTATTCTCGGAGGAAACCCCGAATACATGGCAAAGGCCGAGATGCGTAAAAAGGGCTATTCGGATGAGCTTATTGCCGAGGCAACAGGTTATGCAGAGACTTCCGACGAAGAGATTCTCGAAGCGAGAAAGACATTCCATGAGCTTGAAAATAAACACAAGGAAGAGCTCAAGGACGAAGCCGCAAAGGTTAGAAATGCAGGCGGTCTTTACATCATAGGCACGGAACGCCACGAGTCGAGACGAATCGACAATCAGCTGCGCGGCCGTTCGGGACGTCAGGGAGACCCCGGTCACAGCCAGTTCTTCCTCTCTGCCGAGGACGACCTTTTAAGACTCTTTGCAGGTGACAGATTCTATAACATCCTTAACAACTTCAAGGCAGTCGGCGATATGCCGATAGAGGCCGGCATTCTTTCAAAATCAATTGAGAGTGCTCAGAAAAAGGTAGAGGCCAACAACTTTGCAACGCGCCGCAACGTCCTCGAATTCGACGACGTTATGAACGAGCAGCGTAAAAAGATTTACAGCGAACGCAATCAGGTGCTCGACGGAGCTGATCTTCACGAAACGATTCAGAAGATGATAAACGACTACTTTGACAGTATGGTTCAGTTCTACTGCCCGTCGTCACTTCCCGAAAACGAGTGGAACCTCGCCGGTATGAAGACAAAGCTCGGCTGGATTATAGGTTCCGATTCGCTCGACGAGCTCAAGACCCCCGACGATTATCTTAAATACTTCCTCTCAAAAGCCGAAAAGCTTTACAACGACCGCAAGCAGAAGTACGGAGCGGAGATTATGAGCCTGCTCGAGAGAAAAATACTTCTTCAGAACGTAGACCGCAACTGGATGGATCACCTCGACGCAATGGAGGAATTAAAGCGCGGTATTTACCTTCGCTCCTACGGTCAGCAGAACCCGATAGTAGCATTCCGTATGGAGAGCTACGATATGTTTGAGGAAATGACCGATGCCATTCGCGAGGGTACGGTCACCGGCATTCTTACGGTTGTAATCCGCACCGAAGCGGACACAAAGCGCGAGCAGCAGGGCAAGATTACCTCCACAAGCGGAGCTACCGACGGCAGTGAAAAGAAGCAGCCGGTCAAAAAAGCCAAAAAGCCCGGCAGAAACGACCCGTGCCCATGCGGAAGCGGTAAAAAGTACAAATACTGCTGCGGCAAGGACGACTGATATAACGGTGACTCATAAATAAATTTAAAAGACGGATATAAAGCTTGTGTTTTATATCCGTCTTTCTTTTCGTCTTTGTTTATTGACTTATTATAAAAATCGACTTATAATACAATATATATTGTTAATTATGCACATTATATGCGCGGTAAGCGGGAGGGCAAAATGAAAACATTTTTTACGGTGCTGTTTATTATAGCAGCGGTTGTATTTTTAGTATGCATCATATTCAGAGGGGAAACGCCCGACAAGCCCAAGAAGAACATCAAGAGCGACAATCCGGCTATACTGCCATATGGCAAGACGGGAGTTTTGGCTCATCGCTCCGGGGCAGGGCTCGCTCCGGAAAATACTCTGCTCGCCTTTCAGAATATGATCAAGAACAGGGATAAATTCGAACTTGAAGGCTTTGAATTTGACCTGCACCTCACAAAGGACGGCCAAATAATAGTCCTGCATGACGACACGCTTGACCGTACAAGCGATTCGGAGGAATATTTCGGCAAGCCCGGCGTGTTGCCGTGCGACCTGAGCTTTGAGGAGCTGCGAAAGCTTAATATGGGCGAAAAGTTTGTTCTTCCCGACGGTTCTATACCTTACGAGGGTCTGCGAGGCGACAAAATTCCGGACTCACTCCGCATTATAAGGCTCAGCGACGTATTTGATTTTCTTGCTCCGTACGGGGATTACACCTTTACCGTTGATATTAAAAACGACGGTGACATCGGTTACCGCACCGCAGATGAGCTTCACCGCCTTTTGGTAAAGTATAATATGCTCTCACGCACGGCCGTAGCCTCATTTCACAAGAGCAATATTCGGTATCTTGACGAAAAATATCCCGACATAACACGTTCGGCCACAATACACGAGGTGGTCAGATTCTATTTTCAGAGTTTCTTTCACATTCCGTATAAGCAGGGTCATTTCAAGTTTAAATATCTGCACATTCCGTATAAGGATTACTTCTTTAACCTCGGTACCACAAGGCTGATAAATTACGCCCACAGCTACGGTATAGCCGTTCAGTACTGGACCATAAACGACCCGAAAATAATGAAGCGCCTCGAAAAAAACGGTGCGGACGCAGTCTTTACAGACCTGCCGGACTTAGCTTACGAGACGCTCAACGATATTAAATAATGTTTTGATTACTCCGAAACGAAGTCTGCGACAAAGCGTGTTTTTACATACGGCGCCGAACGCTCCTTATGGGCAACATGCAGCGGATGCACCTGAAATGCCGGAATATTCTCCATACGCTCAAATTCCGCATAAAATACAAAATCGCAGTCGCTGTCGGCGAAGTTTTCACCGATTTCCGCTTTTATGAGTCCCGGAATCTTTCCGACGAGATTCTTAGCCGAGTCAGACATCATTTTCAGTACCTCTTTACGGTTTGAATCATTGACATTGTCGGAAAATGTCCAAAAAATAATATGCCTTACCATTGTGTAACACGCCCCTTGGGAAAATATCGGTACCGCGCAAAGCAACTATACCGATGTTATTGTATCATAAAAAAATCAAAAATAAACCCTTGACAAAAAATTTAAAGTGTGTTTTAATGACCTAAACCGATGAAACGGAAGTAAAACTGTAAAACGAACATTCAGCGAGCCGGAGGCGATGTGAGTCCGGTTGTTACGGTGCAGACAAATGGTCCGCTGAGGGCGCAATGAAAAGTTGCGACGGAGCTTTCACGTTACAGAAAGAGGAATATGTCAGTATTCCGTCAGAGTGAGCGTTTTACGCTAATCAAGGTGGTACCGCAGGTAATTTCCTGTCCTTGTATTTTTACAAGGGCAGCTTTTTTATTATACAGAAGATTTCAGGAGGATTTTAAAATGAAAAAGTTTTTTGCAGTTATGCTGTCACTTATGCTCACGGTGCTCACATTTGCATCCTGCCAAAGCACAGGCAAAACAAACAGCACCACGAACTCCGACCCCGGCACAAACAACACCGGTAAGAAGTACAAGATCGCAATAGTTCAGCTCGCAGACAACGGTGCCTTCACAGAGATGCGCGAGTCATTTATTCAGGAGATGAGAACACTCGGCTACGATGAAGCGCAGATGATATTTGACATCAAAAATGCACAGGGCGATCAGTCCACGCTCAACACCATAAGCCAGGGACTTAAAAACGGCGACTACGACCTTGTAGTTCCGATAGTTACGCCCGCCACAATGTCAGTCGTAAATCAAGGCCTTAAAACTCCCGTCGTATTTATTTCCGTTACAAATCCCGTCGGCTCCGGCATTATGACAAGCATGGAAAAGCCCGATAAAAACGCCACGGGTACCTCAAACATAGTTCCGGTTGACCAGATATTCGGCCTTGCAAAGGAGCTTACTCCCGATGTCAAAAAAATAGGCATACTCTACTGCTCGGGCGAAGATAACGCCGTAAAAACCGCCGCTAAGGCTAAGGATTACCTCTCACAGAGCGGCTATGCCTACGAAGAGGTAACCGTTACAAATTCCTCAGAGGTACAGTCGGCCGCAACCTCGCTCGCCGCAAAGTGTGATGCTCTTTACATTCCCATAGATTCCACCGTACAGGCTGCCATGGAGCAGGTAGTAGAGGCGGCAACAGCCAAAAAGATTCCCGTATACGGCAGCGACCCCGTAATGGTTCAGAAAGGCGCGCTTGCAAGCGTCAGTGTAAGCAACACACAGCTCGGCGAAAAAGCTGCCGATATGGCTGATAAAATCTTAAAAGGTACTCCCGTATCGGAGGTTCCCGCAGTTGCGCTCACGGATTATCAGTATGTCATAAACAGCAAGACCGCAAGCACACTCGGCATTAAAACACCTACCGGTGGCAACTATCAGTTCATCGGCGCATAATTTGAGTCTTTCAGGGGTTAGGAAAATTTTCGAAAAGCATCTCGGCGGCAGAGCTTTAACACGCCGCTTTGATTGTCGCTTTCCGAGTATTTTGCAGCCCCTTTAAATTTTTGTTAGGGGGAAAGCTTATGCTTTCTGTTGTTTCGGGCGCGGTGCTGCTCGGCTTTCAATACGCTCTTTTGGCACTCGGCGTCTATATTTCATTCCGCATACTGAACATTCCCGACCTCACCGTTGACGGAAGCTTCACCTTCGGCATTGCCGTCTCCGCAGTCCTGTGCGCTTCGGGACATCCGTTTTTGGGTCTTACGGCGGCCGTATTCGCCGGCTTTGCCGCAGGAATTGTCACGGGATTTTTACAAACAAAAGCAAAAATTCACCCGATACTTGCCGGAATACTCACCATGAGCGGTCTTTACACAGTCAATATAACTATTATGGGTGCTCCCAATGTATCTTTGATAGGCAAAAAGAGATTTTATGACGGTTTCGCGTCACTGTTCGGCGAAAACAGCACGGGGGATCTGCCTAAAATGATTTTGGCGGCGGTAATCTGCGCGATATGCGTAGCACTGCTGATTATGTTCTTTAAAACCGTTCTCGGCTTATGTATAAGAGCCACGGGAAACAACAAGGATATGGTAAGAGCCTCCTCGATAAATACCGACATAACCACCGTAACCGCACTTGCAATATCAAACGCGCTCGTTGCACTTTCGGGTGCCGTGATAGCTCAAACACAGGGCTTTGCCGACGTAAACTCCGGCAGCGGTATGATAGTTATAGGTCTCGCCTCGGTAATAATAGGCGAAGTCATATTCGGCAAACGCTCGCTTTCAGTAGGGCTTGTTTCGGCAGTCGTCGGTTCCGTAATTTACAGAATGATAGTCGCCTTTGCGCTTGAGACAAATGTATTTTCGGCAAACGCGCTAAAGCTGCTGTCTGCGGTTATAGTTGCCGTAACGCTGTCGGTGCCCGCCGTTAAAAACGCGATCTCCGACAGAAAAATGAAAAGGGAGGGTATGAAAAATGCTTGAAATTAAAAATCTCTCCAAAACATTTTTAAAGGGAACGCCAAACGAGCATAAGGCTCTTGACGGGATTTCATTATCGCTTGATAAGGGCGAATTCGTCACCGTAATAGGCTCTAACGGTGCAGGCAAATCCACGCTGTTTAACGCGATTGCGGGCGAGTTTTTGTGTGACGGCGGTAAAATAGTCCTCGACGGAAAAAACATAACTTACCAGAAAGAGTACATCAGAGCCAAAGACATAGGGAGGCTTTTTCAGGACCCGATGCGCGGCACGGCCCCCGACCTTACGATTGAAGAAAATCTCGCGCTTGTCTATTCAAAAGCGACAAGACACCTCTTTTCACCTGCGCTCAAAAAAAGAGACGTTGAATTCTTCAGAGAAAAGCTCCTAAAACTCAATATGGGCCTTGAGGACAGGCTAAAGACAAAAATGGGTCAGCTTTCGGGTGGTCAGAGGCAGGCTGTAACGCTTATGATGAGCACGCTTGTAACGCCGAAGCTTCTCTTGCTTGACGAGCATACCGCGGCGCTCGACCCCCTCACAGCCGAAAAGGTGCTTGACATCACGCAGCGGATTGTGGCGGAAAACAGCATCACAACCATGATGATTACGCATAATATAAAATCCGCGCTCAAGCTCGGCACACGCACAATTATGCTTGAATGCGGCAAATCGGTGCTTGACCTAAAGGGTGACGAAAGAAACAATATGACAGTTCAGGACCTTTTGGGACTCTACCGTCAAAAGTCGGGAAAAGAGCTTGACAATGACAGAATGCTGCTGACCGGAGAATGATGTTTCGGAGTAACCAGACGGATATTTCAGTCGGCACAATTTCGAATTAACGGCCCCATTAAACAAATGCGTTAAACAAAAAGACACGATTTTCATCGTGTCTTTTTTCAATGTCATTTTTCGGCTGCTTCGGGCTTTTCAAGCTTTTTCATTGCGCTTCTGAATCTAAACGCAAACAGTATGAGCGTGAAGGTTACGGCCAAAACATCGGCTATCGGCTCTGCGGTATAAACACCAATGGCCTTATCGGATATTATATGCGGCATTATATAGATAAGCGGTATCAGCAAAACGAATTTGCGCACAACGGCTACTATTATAGAGCACGGAGCATTGCCTATTGACACAAACGCCATCTGGCAGGCTATCTGCGCGCCCATAAGGAACATCCCTCCTAAGTAAATTCTGAGTGCCTTTGCGGCAAATCCGACAAGCTCCGAATCGGAACTGAAAATTCCGGCAAACGCCTTTGGGAACAGCATTATCGCCGCCCACAAAATCACGGCGTAAATCATATTGACAATAAGCAAAAGACGGTAGGTCTTTTTTACACGGTCCGGATTTCGCGCGCCGTAATTGTAGCTCATTATAGGCTGGGCACCCTGCCCTATTCCCTGTAAGGGTAGCAATGCAAACTGCATTACGCTTGTTAGTATTGTCATGGCGCCGACCGCTATATCGCCGCCGTATTTTAAAAGAGAAGAATTGAAGCACACGGAAATTACGCTCTCGCTCGCCTGCATAATAAATGTCGCAAGTCCCAAGGCAATACACGGCATTATGATTTTAAGCGACAGGCGCATATTTTTGAGACGAATTTTAAGTCCGGTCTTTTTCGACAGTAAAAAGCACACCGCCCAAACGCACGATACGCCCTGAGAAATTACCGTGGCAACAGCTGCTCCGCGCACTCCCATATTGAAAACAAATATAAACAGCGGGTCAAGCACTATATTTGCCGCCGCGCCTATTATAACGGTGAGCATACCTGTTTTTGCAAAACCCTGAGCCGTTATAAACGCGTTTAAGCCCAATGTAAGCTGAACAAAAATCGTTCCGACGGCATAAATATCCATATAAGCCGTAGCGTAATCTATTGTATTTTCGCTCGCGCCGAACATCAGCAGAAGCTTTCTGTCCCATATAAGCAAAACGGCAGTCAGCACGACCGATAATATAAGCTGAAGCAAGAAACAGCCTCCGAGTATTTTTTCTGCGCCGTCCTTATCGCCCTTGCCGAGACTTATCGAGGCTCTCGGTGCGCCGCCGGCGCTTACAAGCGCCGCAAATGCCGAAATTATCATAATTATAGGCATACATACGCCCACTCCCGTCAGAGCCGCGCTGCCCTCACCGGGGATATGCCCTATATATATGCGATCAACAATATTGTAAAGCATATTTACAATTTGCGCAATTACGGTAGACACGGCAAGGCGAAACAGCAGCTTGCCTATTTTTTCCGTTCCGAGAAATTCTTTGTCCTTATCCATTGTGTCAACTCCGTTTCAAATCAAAATGTTCCGCAACATTTGTTTCCATTTTATCAAGCAACGCGGAAAATGCGCTGCGCTCAGCCTCGGAAAACCCGCCGTAAAGCGTATCAACAAAGTTTTTTTGAGCCGATTTTCCGCTTCTTGCTATCTCCTCGGCAAATTCCGTCACCGACAGTCTCACAGCACGCTTGTCCTTGCACTTTTCGCCGTGCAGCAGCCCCTTTTCCATAAGCGATTTTACAGAGATTGAAACGTGCGACTTAGGTATGTGCCGCATCGAAACTATCTGTGCCGCAGTATTATATTGCGGATTGTTGTAAAGAAACATCAATACACCGAATTCCATATACGTAAGCCCGTATTTTTTGCAGACGGGCAAGACCGTATCCTGATACAGTTTTGCCGAGTCCGACAGAAATTCTATCGGGGTCATCACATCACCTCAATTAGTTCTAAATTGAACTAATTTAGTATAACACATATTATCCGTTTGTCAACAGAAATTAAAAAAGCGCCGAACGCCCCAAAGAGCGCACGACGCATATTCTGATTTGAGTCGGCTTAAAATTTAAACAGATTAAGGCCCGTAGCATCGTCATAAAACCTGTCAACCTCACCGTTTATCATCCTTATTACAACCTCGGCGGTCGCGCTGATATGTGCCTCATTAAGATGTCCGCCGAAAACACGGCCGCTCTCGTCTCCGGCGCTTATGTGCAGATGGCTGTAATACTTGCCGCCCTTGGTGTTTACGGTTCCCGTGAGCGAAACGATCTCGAAGCAGCCTTTAAATTCGTTTTTCACATATCTTTTCTCGTCCACCATATATACTCCTGCGGTAAACGCATTTAATGCGCCTATCGCCGAAACGGACGCCAGCTTAATATTTTCCTTTTCACAGAGCTCTTGCAGCGAGCTTGTAAATTCCTCTCCGCGGTCAAATCTCGCAACCACGGTATCTCCGAATTTTCTGTAATCCATTGTAATTCCTCCGTTAAACTTTATAGTGGAAAGCTATATACAAAAATGATATACTTATGATAATATCAATTATAATTTATGTCAATAAAAGAGAGAAAGAGGAATTTAAATGAGCTCTATGAAAGACAAAATGCACACCGGTGAATTGTATTTACCCGGCGATGAAGAGATAATGCGGCATCAATTAAAGCGTCTCGACAGGCTTTACGACTTTAATATGACTCGGCCGACCGAGCTTAAAAAGCGCGAGGAAATGCTCAGGGAGATGTTTGCGGAAATAGGCGATGACTGCTACATAGAACCTCCTTTTCACTCAAACTTCGGCGGAGAGCATGTACACTTCGGCAATCATATCTATGCCAATTTCGGCTTGACGCTTGTTGACGATACTCACATATACGTCGGCGACAACACAATGTTCGGCCCTCACGTTACCGTGGCAACCGCCGGTCACCCGATAGATCCCACGCTCAGAGCAAAGGAATACCAATACAATATGCCGATTCATATAGGCAAGAACTGCTGGATAGGCGCAGGCTCGCTTATTCTGCCCGGCGTTACGATAGGCGATAACACCGTCATAGGCGCGGGCAGCGTTGTTACAAAGGACATTCCGTCATCTGTGGTCGCCGTCGGAAATCCGTGCCGCGTAATGCGTGATGTCGGCGAGCACGACAGGGAATACTATTTCAAAAGCAGAAAAATAGATTACTCGTCAATCGAATGATAAAAACAATTAACAATAGGAGCGGTGTTATGAAAAGGTTAGTTTGCGTTATACTGTCTGCGGCTTTGCTGTTTTGTCTTTCGTCCTGCGGTCAGAAGCCGAAAATACGGCGTGAAATCGACAACTCCAAGCTCTTGCGAGTCAGCGAGGACGGCTACCTCACAGACGGCGGCGACAACGGCATACAGCTTCGCGGCGTCAACTTCGGAGGTTGGCTCTTGCAGGAGACCTGGATGTGCCCCGTTATGAGCCTCGACAGGAGTCTTACCGTAAAGGGCGGAACGGACGACGGCTGGGCGGAACTTGACACCTTAAATAAATTCACGCTTCTTTTCGGGGAAGAAAAAACCGCAGAGCTTTTTAAAAGCTACCGTGACAATTACATCACCGAAGAGGATTTTGAAAATGTTAAAGCTCTCGGATTTAACTGCATCAGAATACCCTTCTGGTACAGAAACTTTATGTCGGACGAAAACGGCACATACATAACCGAGAACGATGACGAAAATCCGGGATTTGTAAAGCTTGATTTTGCCTGTGAAATGGCGGAAAAATACAACCTGTATCTGATATTTGACATGCACGGCTGCCCCGGCGGTCAAAACGGCGACCATTCGTCGGGTAAGACCGGGAGAAATCTCTTGTATAGTGATAAGAATTATCAGGTCATAATGGAAAATCTCTGGATAAAAATAGCGACACGGTATAAAGACCGCACCTGCGTTGCAGCATACGACGTTATGAACGAGCCGCTCAACAACGCGGACACCGAACACGGTGTTCTGCCCGAAAACGCCGCTGACCCGTGGCAGGACGTGACGCTCAGAAAAGCGGTATACGACAGAATGATAAAAGCCATACGCTCCGCAGACCGTGACCACATAATAACCGTAGAGGCGCTTTGGCGAATGGATAAGCTCCCCGCCCCCTCCGAGATGGGCTGGTCGAATATGATGTATCAGCTTCACTCCTACGATAAGGAGAAAAAGACGACAAAACAGCTTATCCGTTCTATGAAAAGGCAAGACGCCAATACAAGGTTGCGGTCTATATGGGTGAATTTAACCCGACAGTATTCTGCGGTGACGCCGTTTCGCTTATGGACAGCGCTCTTATAAGCTACACGCTGTGGAATTACAAAACTACCTCTTACAAAGACTCCGATTGGGGACTTTACAACAAATCTCTTGCGATAAATGATATAGCCGCCATGGCTTCTTCGGAAGAAGCAAAGAACAAAATACTCGCCGAAAACGGACAAAAAATACCGTCGCTCGAAAATCTTTCGCCGCAGGAGCTCTATGAGCTGTACGAAAAGCTGTGGTCAAAGGAAAATCTCGCAACCTCTTCATATAAGCTTAACGGCAAAACGGTCGGTATTTTCAGCTGTCCCTCTTCGGGTGTTATAGGAGCATAAAAGCTCTCGTTAAAATCAAATAATATAACAAAAAAACAAGGGGCTGTAAAACATCGTTTTTACAGTCCCCTGTCCGTTTTAACGGTATTGATTAGCCGTTTACTTTTTCTTCTTTTTTCTCGCTGCTCTTTTTGCTCTTAACATAGCTCTTCATAGAGTTGATAACTATTGTAAGACCGAGCACTATAAGCAAAACAGCTATGACAAGCTGAAGTCCGTTGTTTAAGAACACCTTGCCCCAAGTGGTCTCGCCTGCGGGAATCGTAACCGCTGCGGCTGTGCTTATAGCCTTTACCATAGCTATAAGGCGCTGAACGAGTGCCGTAAACGTAACGCAAAGCATTATTATCATCGGCGGGAAGAGCATCTTGTTGCTTCTGCCCGTAACCTTCATAAATACGCAGAGGGTTATAAGTACGAGAGCGCTCAAAAGCTGGTTTGCCGAACCGAACAGCGGCCAGATGTTTGCATATCCGATTTTTGTGAGTACAAAGCCGAAAAGAAGCGTAATAATTGTTGAGAAATACGGATTGCAGAGAACCTTGCGCCAAGGCTTCGCGTTTTTCATATCGTCAACCGCAAACAGCTCCTGGAAGCTCATTCTGCCTATACGCGCAACGGCGTCAAGGCTTGTAAGCGCAAGTGCCGAAACGCACATTGTCATAAATACCGTAGCGAAGTGTACGGGAATACCAAACATTTCAAAGAAGCCGGCAACGCCGCGGCTGAATATCTGGAAAGGAGTGCCCGAAGCCGGTGTGCCGTCCTGAGAAGCCGCCGCGCCTGCTACGCAAAGAGCAAGCACCGCGAGCAGGCTCTCAAGTACCATTGCGCCGTAGCCGACCTTTGTCATATCTTTTTCGTTTTCAATGGTCTTTGATGAGGTTCCGGAGGATACAAGGCTGTGGAAGCCCGAAACAGCACCGCACGCAACCGTTACGAAGAGTATCGGGAACAGTGTGCCGAGCTTTTCGTTTGTAAAGCCCGTAAATACGGGAAGATTCATTGTTGGGTGAGCAACAAGCAATCCTATAACCGCACCGGCTATCATACCGATAAACATAAATGTGGTCATATAATCACGCGGCTGCTTTAAGAGCCACATGGGAAGCACCGCCGCGAAGAAGATATAAACAAATGTAATATAGCTCCATGCGTCCTTTGAGAGAATGAGCGGAAAATGCATACCGATAGCAAAGGAAGCCACCACACAAAGAAGACCGACAACGGCTTCCTTCCAGCCGGAGAGATTGAATTTCTTTTGGATAAGTCCGAATATTACGGCAAATACCATAAACATTATTGAAATGGTGCCTGCACAGCCGTTTGTATTTGCGGCATCGGAAAGTACCGAAACGCCGTCCTTTACGGTATATGCATTAAATGTTCCTGCAACCATATCGGCAAATGCCGCTATTACAAGCAGAGTAAACAGCCAGCAGAACAAAAGGAAAAGCTTACGCCCTGTTTTGCCTATGTATTTTTCAATAAGCACGCCCATGGATTTACCGTCATTTTTAACCGAGGCGTAAAGAGCGCCGAAGTCCGTGACCGCTCCGAAAAATACGCCGCCGAGCAACACCCAAAGGAGTACCGGAAGCCAGCCGAAAGCCGCCGCCTGTATAGCGCCGGTTACGGGGCCTGCACCGGCTATCGAAGAAAACTGATGGCTGAAAACGGTCCAGCCATTTGTCGGTACATAGTCCTTGCCGTCATTGTATTTTACGGCAGGAGTCTGCGCCTTGGGATCTATTCCCCATTTTTTCGCAAGCCAGCGTCCGTAAAGCAGATACGCTGCCACAAGGACAACCGCCGCGATAAGCACAATTACAAGTGTGTTCATTTTTCTAACCCTTCTCTTAAAAAAGATTCTCAGCCGAATGCATTTTTGCAAAACAAAAAGCCCTCGTCCTCACACAGCATACCCGCTTTCGGGTAGCCCGTGCAAAGACGAAGGCTAAACTTACAAAACGTATATTTGCGCCGTTGCAAATTTACTTCCGCGATACCACTTTGCTTGCCGATATTTTACTGTCGGCCTCTCGACCGCCGCCCATAATGGATGGCGCGCCCCTTTAACGGTGGGTTTCCGGCTTCGACTACTAGAAAAATCTTTCACCGAAGCTGCTAACAGGTGAGAGCCAAACGTGCCTTGCTGCCGTCTCGCACTGCCGACGGCTTTCTGAAAGCGGTGATACGAATAGTCATGTCCTGCTCATTGCATTTGACTGATACATTGCTAATACAATAGTCTTTTTAAAATAATTTGTCAATAATCTTACAGGACAAAATTTATTTTTGTAGAACAGAATAAACAACGGTATATTTTGAATGTTATTTCTTGTTGAAATTGTAACAAATTATTAACAGCATCATAAAAACAGGGTGCCGAACAAAATCCGGCACCCCAAAAAGACAATATTAAAACCCGACAAAGCTACCGCTTATTTCGCCTTACCCATAGCTTTGACCTCGTCAAATTCATCGGTTATTTCCTTGCTCGGAGCTTTGGTGCAAAGGCTCACAACAATTATTGTGATAAGTCCCATAAGGAATGCCGGCAAAAGCTCATATATTCCGAAAACTCCGCCGAGCGGCTTTATAAGATATTTCCAAACAAATACCATTATTCCGCCGACAGCCATGCCCGAGATTGCGCCCGGGAGATTTGTGCGCTTCCAGAAGAGCGCGCATATAACGAGCGGTCCGAACGCCGCGCCGAAGCCTGCCCAAGCGAACGAAACTATGCCGAATACCGAACTGTCGGGATTTCTGGCTATAACAACGCCGAGTATCGCTATTATAACTACCGTAATTCTTGCGGCAAGCATACTCTTTTTCTCCGAAATTTTAAGTCCCAAGGTCTCGCGCAATATGTTCTCGGATACGCTCGATGCGGCAGCCAAAAGCTGTGAGTCCGCCGTGGACATTGTGCTTGCAAGAATTCCCGCCAAAATAAGACCTGCCATAAGTGCCGGGAAAACACCGTGGGTTGAAAGAAGTCCGGCTACGCGAACTATAACCGTTTCCGTGTCATTTCCGTGGAGGCTGTCGATAAGTCCCGTACTTGAAAGGCCTCTGCCGACTAAACCTATAAGCACAGCCATAGCCATTGCTATAACGACCCAAACAGACGCAACTCTTCTTGAGAGTTTAAGCTTTTTATCGTCCTCAATCGCCATAAAGCGAAGAAGGATATGCGGCATACCGAAATAACCGAGTCCCCACGAAAGAGTTGTGATTATGTGCAAAAGGTTGTACGGCTCGCTCTCGCCCGTAGCTTCGGAATACGACGAAACGAACGAAAGATAACCGGGAAGCTGTTTTGCGTTTTCCGCAACAGCCGAGACGCCGCCTGCCGACACGGTGGCATATATCAGTACAAACACAATAGCCACGGTCATAATAATGCTCTGGACAAAGTCGGTGGTAGAGGCGGCAAAAAATCCGCCCGCAGCCGTGTAGCCAACTATTACTATTGCCGAAATCAGCATTGCGGTCATATAATTCATACCGAACAGCGACGAAAACAGCTTTCCGCAGGCGGCAAAGCCCGACGCCGTATAGGGAATGAAAAATATTATTATAATCAAAGCCGCCATACACGATAATATGTTTTTCTTATCGCGGAAACGGTGCGAAAAGAACTGCGGCAGGGTGAAAGAGTCGGTTTTATGGGTATATCTGCGAAGTCTGCCGGCAGTTAAAAGCCAGTTGAGATATGTACCTACGGCAAGTCCTATGGCGGTCCAGCCGACGTCGGCAACACCCGACAGATACGCAAGGCCCGGCAAGCCCATAAGCAAATAGCTTGACATATCGCTCGCCTCGGCGCTCATTGCCGTGACGAGAGGGCCGAGTTTTCTGCCGCCGAGATAAAAGTCGGTTGAGGACTCGTTCTTTTTGGCATAGTGAAATCCGATTACGAGCATTCCGACGAGATAAACAAATATCGTCGCCAAAATGCATACAGTTGATGACGTCATTTCAGCACTCCTCTTAAAAGCAAAAATAAAACGAGCCGCCGAGATGCTTCGGCAGCTCTCATTCCCGTATCGCCGTGTGCGATTCCGATAAAAGCTATTTTATCACACAAATTAAAATATTTCAACGATTTAATACATAAAATCGCCGATAAATTTAACGGTTTAATGTGCAAAAGCCGAATTTCACGGCAAAAAATCCCACACCATACAGATAAAAAACAACTCCGCTCCGCAGATGCTGCGCAGCGGGGTTGTTATGTATAAAATAAATTTACAAATTACAACTGTGTAAGATGATAAATGCTATAGCCGTATTCTTCTACAATTTCCGCTATTTGCCTTAGTCCTTTTGCATCCGTCTTAATGTGCTGTATTTTAGAATATACAGCATCATCGTCCTTAAATTCTTCTATAAGATTGCCACGATATGAGATTTTTTTCATCTCTTTCTCCTCGCCTTTAACAATCAAATATGAATCGTTGGCTGTTTTCGTTTTTGCTCATAGTTTTATCTATCCTTTCTTAGTTTCTTTTATATATGTACATGCTAATCCATTCTTTTCACGGCAAACATATAAATTTTCAGCATTGGGGTCATATGTTTTCTTAACAGGAACTGCAACCACATAGTATGCTTTGCCTAATAATGCTTTTTTCAATTCGTTTTCATCATCAAAATATAGTGCATATTCTGCTCCTTTACCAAATTCAATAGAAGTATAATTAGCAAATGTGTATGTTCCATCAGTATTTTTATAGTATAACTTAGTATCATTATTATTATTAGTATTATAAGTATTAACATCTTTCCAAGTAGTAAATTCTCCTTCAAAGATAATTCCTTCCTCTCTAAGTTTTGAGCAGTATCCAAACATTCCGCCCGAGGCATTGTTTAACATTACTATATTTGATGGTATTGTTATCTGTATCAAATCATAGCATTTGCCGAATCCAGGAGAGCTTATAGAACCTAAACCTGTAATCGGATATCCCTTATATGTTCTGGGAATTGCTAACACTTTTTGACCTTTTCCAACATCTGATGCCATTACCTCATAGCCAGAATCTTCATAGTGATATACGAAGTTAACATCGATATTCTCAGATGTACTATCGGAGATTTTTCCTAAATTATCCCGAGTATTATCTGTGTACTCAACTATCAATTCCCCATTAGAATTAAAGCTCATTTTTGCTATTCCTCGTCCGTCGGCGCCTTTGGAGCCCTGAAGTCCCTGCTGACCCTGCTCGCCCTTGTCGCCTTTATCTCCCTTGATATTGCCGAGGTTGGATATGGAATTATCGGACATTGTAACCACAAGCTCGCCGTCCGGGGAAAGTGTGAGCGACTTAATACCGAGTCCGTCGGCGCCGTTCGCGCCGTCCTTACCGTTCTCACCGGTAACCTTGCCGAGATTTTTGACGTCGCCGTTTGAATAGGTCAAAACAAGCTCGCCGGAGGTATTGATTTCCGCCTTGGTTATGCCTAAGCCGTCGGCACCCTTGATGTTACCGAGGTTAAGAACCGTGCCGTTTGTAAGTGTTACGGTCAATGCGCCGTCAGCCGACACATCGACATTTTGTATGCCCACGCCGTCTTTTCCGTTAAGTCCGCTGTCGCCTTTATCTCCCTTGTCGCCCTTTGAGCCTTTGATATTGCCGAGGTTTATAACGTTGCCGTTTGAGAACGAAAGCACAAGCTCGTTATCGGCATTTATTGTAACATCTGTAATGCCTACACCGTCAGCTCCGTTTGTACCGTTGATACCGTCAGTACCGTTGATACCTGCGTCGCCTTTTTCACCTTGAACGCCTTGGTCACCCTTTTCGCCTTGAATGCCTTGGTCGCCCTTGTCACCCTTTTCGCCTTGAATGCCTTGGTCGCCCTTGTCGCCTTCGCCTTGAACTCCCTGTGCGCCGTCATTGCCTACCACTCTGCCGAGATTCACAGTTGTTCCGTCGCTGTATGTTATAACAAGCTCGCCGAGAGCATTTATTTCACTGCTTGCAACGCCTACGCCGTCGGTGCCGTTCGTGCCGTTGATACCTGCGTCGCCTTTTTCACCTTTGACGCCTTGGTCACCCTTGTCGCCTTTTTCGCCTTTTTCGCCTTGAACTCCCTGTGCGCCGTCGTTGCCGACTACCTTGCCGAGATTTACCGTGTTACCGTCGCTGTATGTTATGACAAGCTCACCGAGAGCATTTATTTCGCTGCTTGCAACGCCTATGCCGTCGGTGCCATTCGTGCCGTCTTTACCGTCTGCACCGTTGAGGCCTGAGTCGCCTTTTTCGCCCTGAATGCCTTGGTCGCCCTTTTCGCCTTTTTCGCCCTGAATGCCTTGGTCGCCCTTTGCGCCCTTTATGTTTCCGAGATTAAGTGACGTTCCGTTCGTAAGAGTAATCAAAAGATTTCCGTCATTTGAAATTTCAATATTATTTATACCGGTGCCGTCTTTTCCGTCGGTTCCGTTGAGACCCGCGTCACCCTTTTCACCTTGAACGCCTCTTTCACCTTTTTCGCCTTTTTCACCCTGTACGCCTTGGTCGCCCTTGTCTCCCTTGTCACCTTTTGCACCGACAACGGGGCCGAGGTTTTCGGTAAGGTCGTTTGTGTATGTGATTACAAGTTCACCTGCGCTGTTGATTTCGGACTTTTTAACTCCTATACCGTCCGAACCGTTAAGACCGTTTTCGCCTTTTTCGCCCTTTTCGCCTTTTGCTCCCTGCAAGCCTCGCTCGCCTTTATCGCCTTTTTCGCCTTGCGCCTACAACCGCTCCTACATTGGCGCGCTGACCGTTAGAGAACGAAAGCACAAGCTCACCCTCCGAATTGATTTCGGCGGAAGAAACGCTTATGCCGTCTTTACCGTCGGTACCGTTTGTGCCGTTCACACCGTTTATACCGTCAGAGCCTACTATTTTACCGAGGTTTGCCGTCGTCCCGTCCGAATATGAAATAACAAGCTCACCCGACTCATTTATAACCGCTGCGGAAATGCTTATACCGTCCGTTCCGCTCGTACCGTCGGTACCGTCTCTGCCATCTTTTCCGTCAGCACCGTTTTTGCCGTCACGACCGTCTTTGCCGACTACTCCGCCGAGGTTTGCAGTTTCGCCGTTTGTATAAGTCAACACCAGTTCGCCTTTTTCATTTATAATCGAAGAAGCAATACCGACTCCGTTGTTTACTGTTTCACCGACAACCTTGTCAAGATTTACGCTGTTGCCGTCGGAATAGGAAATGACAAGCTCGCCCTTATCATTGATTTTTGCCGATTTTATTCCTATGCCGTCCTTACCGTCTTTTCCGTCTTTGCCGCTTGCGCCGACCGCCTTACCGACATTGATTTTTGTTCCGTCGGAAAGCGTAATTACAAGGTCGCCTTTTTCCGAAAATGCTGCGGAGCTGATATCGGATTTGTCTTTTTTCGACATTGCGGTAAGGGTTTTGCTCCAATCCTTTTCACTGCCCGAATATCCGTTATCGACGGCAATCTGATATGCCGATTTACCCTGGAGAGAAACAAGCCAATCATCAAGGCTTCCCGCATATCCCTGCTGCACCGCAAGCTCGTATGCGGACAAGCCGTTTTTAACGCTTGATGCCTGCACGCTTTTTCTGTTGTGCACAAAATTTGCGACTGCGAACGATATGCCGGTCATTATAGCTATCAGCAATACCGCCACAATCACTTTGATTGCCGCTTTACGTTTTGATGACGTTTTCTGTTTTTCCATTTATTTACAACTCCTTCTCAATAATAAAATACTTCATTTATGATAATACTCAATTATTGAGTATATGTCAATACTCAGCTTTTGAGTATGCTAACATTTTCACAAATTACAATGGAGGTTTTGTGGAAATGGATTACAGAACAAGGATGAGAAACATCAGGGAAGACAGAGATTTAACACAAAAGCAAGTAGGTGAAATCATCAACAAATCCCAACAGGGCTACAACCATATCGAAACCGGAAGAGCGGAATTGAAAATCGAGGATTTAATCAAGCTCTGTCAATTTTATAATGTTTCCGCCGATTATTTTATAGGTTTAACCGATCAAGAGTAAGTTCGGTTACCTAAACACATAATGCAGCGGTGCTTTGCGGTTTTAACACTACTTTGCACGATGCGGTGCTCAAATTTATCATATCTGTATATTGATGTTAATTTTTTTGGTGATATAATTGTGTTGCGTCCTACAAGGCGACACAGCTAAAAAAACAATACCGAAATAAAAAAATACGTAAATGCAAAAAGGATAATTATGCCGAAAAAGACGAAGTTAAAAAACAGTAACAAAATGGATATGATAAACGGCCCTATATGGAACAAGCTTCCGCGATTTGCGCTGCCCGTGGCTGCAACAGCAATACTTGAGCAGCTTTTCAACGCCTCGGATATAGCCGTAGTCGGAAACTTCACGGGCGCAGCCAAAACGGCCTCGGTTGCCGCCGTCGGAGCGAACAGCCCGGTAATCGGGCTGATACTCAACCTGTTTATAGGTATAGCCCTCGGTACAAATGTAATAATAGCGAACGCAATAGGCAGAGACGACAGAGAAACCGTACAGCGTGCGGTTCACACCTCGGTGCTCACCGCAATAATCGGCGGTTTTCTTGTAATGATACCCGGTGAAATTTTTGCCGTGCAAATTTTATCGGTTATGAGCATTCCGGAGGATGTACTGCCGTATGCCGTTCTGTATCTTCGCATATATCTGCTCGGCTTGCCCGTAATACTGTTGTACAACTTCCTGTCGGCCGTTTTCAGAAGCGTGGGCGATACAAAAACTCCGCTTATAGTGCTTGCGCTCTCCGGATGCCTCAACGTGCTTTTGAATTTATTCTTTGTAATAGTTCTTAAAATGACCGTAAACGGAGTTGCCATTGCCACCGTTATATCCAACGCAATCAGCTCGATTGTGCTGTTTATTGTTTTGATGAAGTCCGACAAGTACATAAAGCTGTCGCTCAGGGAGCTGCGCATAGACAAAAGAGTACTCGGTCAGATTTTGGAAATCGGTCTGCCGGCAGGCATACAGAGTGCTGTTTTTGCCATTTCAAACATAATAATTCAGGCGGCTATCAACAGTCTCGGAACAATAGTTATAGCGGCGTCGAGCGCGGCATTTAATATAGAGGTAATAGCTTACGATGTCTTTAACTCGTTCAGTCAGGCGTGCACGACCTTTGTCGGTCAAAACTACGGCGCCGGCAAGCTCGACCGCTGTAAGAAAACCCTGCTTCTGTCGATTGCGGAGGACACAATCGCAACAGCCGTCACAATAGGGCTTGTTCTTTTCTCGGGACGATTCCTGCTCTCGATATTCACAAGCGACCCACAGGTAATAGAGCTCGGCTACACCAGACTTTTACTGATTTTCTCGGCATACACGTTTTCAATGCTTTACGAAATTATGTCGGGGTATCTTCGCGGCTTCGGCATATCCTTGGTACCGGCTCTCCTCACAACAATAGGCGTTTGCGGCACAAGAGTATTTTGGATATACGTCGTTTTCCCGTCGTCGCCTACCTTCAAAACCATTATGTATGCGTACCCGATAAGCCTGTCGCTTACGGCGGTACTGATATTTATAGCTCTGCTCGCCTATCACCCGTCGCGCAGGTTTAAAGGCGCCGTATCCGCCGAATAATCCGGCCGCGTAAAATTATGACTTAATATAAAAAAGGCACGTTAGTTAAAAAATAACTAACGTGCCTTTGCCGTGTCTGCAAACGGAGCCGATGCTCATTCGGCTATACGGTTGTCATATATCATAACATTTCTGTGAACATCCTTGACTGGCTTCAAAAGACAAATAGGCTCAAACTTAATCGGGTCTTTTTTAGAAAACGTGTTGTCGTGAATTTTCATATTTCTGCACGGGCCGCTCTCGTACCAATCCCTGCAATCGCACGAGATGTAAATATCGGGCATACCGACGCTTTTGAACGTGTTACCGAAAATCTCCGACTCCTTATCGGTAGTACAGAGAATGCCTCGCGTCGGGATCGCATTAAAGGTACATCCGCTCACGGTGAGATTCGGGTTATACGTGATGTTCTCAAAGACATACATTTCCGGCTTCATCGGCGGCAGCTTTTCTTTGAATTTCACAATGACCGTCTTTTTATCAATGTTGTCGTCCGTGCTGTCTACGGTATAAACGCCGTCAAGCTCCGACAAATCGGTTCTGCTGTATATTTTCACTTTATCGCCGGAGTAAAACGCCTTGTAACCTCCCTGCTGATGATGTACAAATTCAAGCTCGGCGGTTCGCTCGTCGCAAGCCTTTCTGAACCTTAAAAATGCGCCGTGCACATTGATTGCGTCATCGTGCGGGTGTTCAAAGTGCGAGTCGGTTATTTTCACATAGCCCTTGCAGCCGCATACGTGAATCAAATCGGCAAACGAAGAAACTCTGTAACCGCTCGCCGGCTTAAATGTCAGCTTATCAAAGCTCAGGTTTTCGCACATCTGGGACAGCCACCCGAAGCCGTGCATATAGTTGACGGTTAACCTCTCGCAGAAGATATCGGAGCAGTTCTCGAAAAACAATCCGCAGTTGTCGCGCAGCTTATTACGAGACATCGCAACGACGTCTCCGACCTTGAATTTAGGCGACACAAAATATCTGCATTCGACGGTATGATCCCCCGTTTTTTTGATTTTAAAAGCGTTTTTCGTAGGTGAGCGCAACGTTCTGAAAACCTCGTCGCCTCTGTGAATTACGTTGCAGTAGCACTCGCCGTTGGCTGTATAGGTGTAGTAATTCTCTCCGCTGAACGGACTTTTTTCAAAGAACGTAAGATTATTATTTTTGACCTCAAAGTCGCTTCCCGTCGGGATTTTATATGTAATTTTATTGAGCGAACGCTCTACGACCTCCATTTCGAAATTCGTCGGGGAGGCATATCTTACGGTGAAATTTACAAGCCTTACATTTTTACAGCCGCGCAGAGAAAACGCACACATATCGCCGTGAATTACAAGGGTTGAACCGCAGCCGTCCACGGTAATATTCTCCTTATTCTCGATAAGCACCGCAAAATACTTGTCGGGTGCCTTAAAAGAGTCCGTATTTGTCATATGGCAAACCTTGTGAATACAGCGCTCCTTGTAAAAATGATACTCATTCTTCGGGAAAATAAGAGTGTCTCCGCTCTGCAATTCATTTATCGCTTTGATAACGCCCTCGGCAGAATTTGAGACGTCGCAGAAATCCGTGGCTTTGATATTCAATGTCATCCTCCGATTGTAAATTATAGCATAAGCTGTTTAGATTGTTTTTAACTACGTGCTCGTTTTCGGCACATTCAGGTGTGCTCACATCACCGTTTGAGTCGGATTTTCAAGATGTAATGCCGGCTTTTTTAAGCTCCCTCTTCAGTCTCTTGACTGCCGCTGCAAGTATGATTTCGGTGTTTGTTCCGGTTGAAATAAGGCAATACACCTCGTGATAAACCGCATAAAACGCGCACTTCAAATCACACTTTTCCGAAACGGGATATTTCCTTTTATATGCTTCGTAAAGCCCGAAGCACTCCCCGGTCAGGTTTCTCAGCTGGAACAAATCAAATTCTTTGTCAGCCCACTTGCACTCAAGGGGGTCGATTATCGCGGTGATATTAAGTCTTTTATCGGACATTACATTCATAACATTCAAATCGCCGTGGATAAGAGACGCCTCTTTTACGGGCTCGCTGAAAATGTAATCAAAATTTTTCCACGCCGTTTGCATAACATTAAGCGTGCTGTCCTTCAGCCGTTTTTTTCTGTTAAGCTCTGCGGCGGTCTGTAAAATATCCTGCGCAAACGGTCGGTAAAAATCAAGCCAATTATCGTACTCGGGGAAATCGAGGCTGCCGAATTTGTTGCAGGTAACGCTGTGCCAATTTGCAAGACAATCCGCTATTTCATCTGCAAATTTCGCTTTTCTTTTTTTGCTTAAAAACAATTTCGAAAAGTCGGTGAAGCAGTCTGTTCCGTTCACAAATTCCTCAATTATAAAATCCATGGGGATTTCGTCGGTTGCGTCAAAGGTAAAATAGACCTTGGGAATATGAACCAGCGAGCTTTCGGCAAGCTTTTTCAGCGCGGCGCTCTCATTATGCTGCATACCGGCGACGCGGCAGGCCTTTACCGTAAGAATGTACGGCATCACGGGCAATTCGGCCTTGTAAACATATCCGAAGGAGCCGCCGCCTATGTATTTAATCTGCGTTGCTCGGCTCCCGTAATGTCTGAAAAGCACTTCCTTTGCAAATTCGCATGTCTGTTCTTTTGTGTATTTGCTGACTGTTTTTTGCTGCATAGGTACCTCCCCTTTTTCACACTGTTTTTCAACTTTGTTAATACCCGTATGTTTTCGACGTACCGATTTACACATTTATGTTTTAAAAATATAATATCAAAAAGAACAGCAAATATCAATAAACATCTCTGTACAAAGCCGTCGGACATATAGCCCGACAGCTCTTAGGTCTTATATGTATTATGGTGCTTTCGACGTCCGCAAGGCTCGCCGAGCTCCTTTTCAATTTGCTTTTTAAGCGCAGCCAGCCTGTTTCTGACCGTTGACGACGGCATATTTTTTATCTTGCCGATCTCTCTGCTCGACCAGCCGTAGCTTTTAAGAGTCACTATTTCTCGGTCGAGCTCGCTCATTTTCAAAAGTATCTGCTGAATTTCAACAGATGTGATATCATCAAACACCTCAAGACATTTAATGCTTTCAAGCTCATCAAGCGAGTCGGCAAAATTGTTTTTACGAAGTCTGTCGGCAAGCACATTCTTTGCGATTTTAAAAATCAAAGACTTTTCTTTTTTGATGTAACCGAGCGTCGGCAGATAACCCCACAACTTCATAAAGGTGATTTGAGCCAAATCCTCTGCCTCGTCGCTGTCAAATCGCCTTGAAAAATACGAAACTATGCTTTTATAATACTTTTCATAAATTTGGTTAAACAGTTCAATGTTATTCATTTTTTTCCGTGATTTTGTTGCCTACGGTTGAATTGACTTTAACATAGCCCAAAATATTTTTGCCGCATTTTACCTCGTTGCCTGCCGCAAATGTTATCTTTTTATCGGAGAGCATTTGCTCGGTCATGTTATTGTCAATATCGACATTGTTGCCTGCGGCCACCAATGTATTGTAATCGAAGCTCCTCACCGTATCGCCGTCGATTTCGATGGTGTTAGGGTAAGGCTTTATTACGACGTTATCCTCAACCTCAACACTTCTGCCGTTCATTCGCGTCATCTCATAGCATGACTTTTTTCTTTTAAGCAGAAGCCCGTTCACGCACAAATCCGGAATCTTTTCAACGGTCTCAAGAATAACAATGCCGTTGACAATATAGAGGCAATCATCGGAAACATTTTTATCGTTTAATGTAACCATTCCGTTTAAAACGCTGTATTTGCTGTAGCTGACCTCTATAATGCTTGCAACATTTCGGATTGTTATCTTGGCATAGGCATTTTTCCATTCATCACTCGCATTTTTCGGAATAAGAAGCATCGCACAACTCTCGATTTTCTTGATTTCCCTTAACGCCTCGGCAGTAAAATTTTGCAAATCAAGAAGCGCTATGTTTTTTATGGTTTTTCTAAGCATAAACATTCCCCTTTAAAAGCTTTGAAACACACTTTGTCTATTAAGACGGATTTAAACCCGTCCGTATTATTTCAATTTGTTTTTACTTGCGATTACACACCCAAACGACATGCAAAGTAACGCTATTATCCGCACAACTCCGTCGGCGAACTGAATTAAAACAATTTTATCCATAATTCAAATTTCCTCTTAAAAGTTATTGAAGCGCGTTTCACTTATTAAGACGAAATTGAAGAGGAAACTGTCCGCATTATTTAAAAATTTATCGGAGTCCGCAAAATGCGGTATCGCAAAATAAACAATAAGGGCTCCGTTTTACGAAGCCCTTGAGCAAGTGTGTTCATATCAAGCGAAAAATCAAAGCCGTGCGATTTTACGTTCATTTATCCTCGGCGGACATATTTTTGCGACTGTTTGCACGCAAAATCACTTTATTTGAAATATCCTTGATTACAATCGGAACCGCTACCGCCAAAATCACATAGAAAAGATAAATTCCGGAATCTCTCCACGGGTATGCGTACCACAAAGTGCTCTTTGAAAACCTTGAAGCCCTTGATATTACTGGGGTTTCAGACTTTTTCGATTTATTTCCACTCTACAAAGACTAACACATTTTGTTTATAAAATGCATCGTGTAGTCTTCGCAGTATTTTGATAATCCATATTATCATACCTGTATGACGAGAATTTATCATTTTCTTATCAGGTGCGATAAAACCGATGGTTGCAAGAAAAGAATAATCGCAACCGGATTGGTTTTACATTTATATTATACTTGATATCTTTTTGCCTTGCAAGATGTATTTTAATTTTACGCACACATTTCAAAAAATGTGCGTAAATTTTAATTGTTTTTTTTAGTTGTCTCAGGTATAATAAAATCAGCACACAATTACGTGTTCGCTGTGCGTGAATTTTATTTAAGGAAGAGGGTGAATGAGTGAATCTTCAAGAGCGAGCAAAAGAAGTAGTTGTAGACAATAATGGCATTGCAAAATCTGCCGACTTTGTCGCTGCCGGAATCAGAGCTGTTGATGTCGTAAACCTGTGTAACGCAGGCTTTCTTAATCGTGTACGACACGGATACTATCAGCTTGCCGAACAATGTGTTTCTTCAGAAGAACAATTGCTTGCAACACTCATCCCAAAAGGAATAGTTTGTGTTGAATCTGCGTTGTTTCACTGTGGTTACAGCGACTTTGCACCACGAAAATGGTCAATAGCTGTACCTCGTTCAATGTCAAGAACAAAGCTAAAAGTCGATTCGCTTGCTATTCAACCTTATTATATGCAGCCTGAGTTGTATGAACTTGGGAAAATCACCGACAACTTCAATGGAGTTGAGCTGCCTGTATATGACCGTGAGCGAACAATATGTGATTGTTTCAAATATCGTTCAAGATTAGATAACGAAATTTTCAACAAGGCCATTAACGCTTATGTAAAAGACGACAAAAAGAATCTGAATAATCTTTCTGTTTATGCTAAAAAACTTCGTGTGTATAAAAAGGTTACCGAACTGATGGAGGTATTGCTAAATGGCTGATATTGCAGCGTCTGTGCTTACTCGATTAAAGAATAAGGCGCAGGCAAGTGGAAGAAGTTATCAACTTTCCTTACAACTCTTTTGTCAGGAAGAATTTTTGCGCAGACTTAAAAAATCAAAATATGCAGAAAATTTTGTTCTTAAAGGCGGATTATTTATCTATTCGCTTACCGAATTTGACAGCAGAGTTACAGTCGATGTTGATTTTTTTCTTCGACAAATGCCGAACACTCCTGAACAACTGCGAGTTGTGCTTGAAGAAATTATCGCAACACCTACTGAAAATGAATTTGTTACATTTGAGATAACAGATGTTGCTCCCATTGCTGTTGCAAAAAAATATGCCGGTATCGGTGCATCACTTGTTGCACACATCAAGAATACAAGAACACCTTTCAGCATTGATTTCGGCGTTGGCGATGTCATCGTGCCTAAACAGGAAAAGTGAAAAATTCCAACACAGCTTGACGATTTCATTTCTCCGACTGTAAATACATATTCGCTGGAAACAACAATTGCCGAAAAGCTTGATGCAATTCTCGATTTATTGGAATTTTCAAGCAGAATGAAAGATTATTATGATATTTATTATCTTGCCAATAAGTTCGATTTTGACGGTGCAACGCTGACAAAATCACTTAAAAAGACTTTTGAAAACCGTGGACACGCCTTTACGATAGAACAATTTGAGCAGGTTATGGCTTTTGCCGAAAATGATGCAATGCAAAAGAAATGGAAAGCATTTTGTCGAAAGATAGATACTAAAACCGATACATTCAGCAAAGTAATCGAAACAATAAACCTTTTCCTTGCAGAACCAATCAAAGCAGCAGAAAGCACGGCATTCACCGCACATTGGACTGCATCAGAAAACGAGTGGAAATAAAACTATTGATATGCACGCTATAAGTGTGAACGGAGGAACCTAACAATGGCAAAAATCATGGAACAACCAATTGTAGATTTTTTAAGACAACAGCTTAACTTTTCTGGATTCCCACTTCCTTCTGTAAGTGAAGATGAAAATCATCTTATTGTTTATGAGCAGGATAGTTATAAGCAAAATAGTGAATTGCTTGAACTGTTTCAACATGCTTCAAAGTGTAATGCGAATCCTGATATTTTATGGACAGACAATGCTGATTTTGGCAAGCCTGAATTTATTATCATCAACACCCATAATAATTTGGCTATTGTTGTTGAATGTAAGCCTAAAATTGCAAATCATAGTAGCAAAAAATTGCGAGAAGAAGGAATCCTTGTTCGAGATTCTAAAGTTATTAGCAGGTATTCCGTGGAAGGTGCTTTACATTACGCCAAGTATTTGTCTGCTAATTACGATGTGATTGCCATCGCTGTCAGCGGTACACCAGATAATTATAGAATAGATACTTTTGCTTGGGAAAAAGGACGCTTACATATTGAGGACGAAAAAGGACCATTTGTAAATTTGAACATTCATTCCATTTTGTCGTACAAAGAATATACACAAGCATTTGATTCAATAAACACTATCAAGAGAACTATTTTGGAAAAAGACGCCCTAAGTGTTGCCCAAGATTTGAATCAAACTCTTTATGATGCAAGTGTTCCTCCTATTGACAGAAGTTTGCTTATAAGTGGATTGCTTTTGGTTTTGCGTGATCCTGTTTTCATAAATAGTTATCGCGATAAGAAAATTTCTGAGAAGAAACTGCTAAAATTATTGGGTGATTCTATGGAAACAGAGTTGGAAGAATTAAAAGTTCAAGACTCTTTTAAGTTTTCTATGGTTCTTACGCGGTTTAAGGATGTCTTTAATCAGCCGGGCATGCTCAAAGACAATGCACGTGTTCTTCGTTCTGTTTTGGATACATTGAAAGCCAAAGTATACCCGTGTATGCAGGGTGACTTTTCTCTTGATATTATTGGCAAATTTTATAGTGAATTTTTGAGATATGCTAAGGGTGACCAATCAAGTGGAATTGTACTAACTCCTCCTCACATCACAGAGTTGTTCTGCGATTTGGTTAACTTGCAAATAGACGATGTTGTTCTTGATCCGTGTTCTGGCACAGGCGGATTTTTGGTTTCTGCAATGAACCGCATGTTTAAACTTGCCGAAAAATTTCCCAATTCGGAGGATGAAAAAGAAAAAATAAAAACAAGCCGTCTAATCGGTTGTGACGACGATAAATTAATGTTTTCGCTAGGTTGCTCTAATATGATTTTGCGTGGCGACGGAAAAGCTAATATGTATTATGGTTCATGCTTTGATCACCAAGAATCTTTAAGGAGCAAAAAGCCAACTGTTGGGATGATAAATCCGCCTTACAGTGGTTCTATTTATTCGCCGTTACAATTTGTTGATTTCTTATGCGACACCGTTGAAAAAGGAAGTTTAGTGTGTTCCATCATTCCTATTGCGTGTGCATATGCCGAGGAAAATAAGCTTATGAGGCAGCAAATCATGCAGAAACATACTTTGGTGGCTGTTATGAGTATGCCTATTGAACTTTTTAGACCTATTGGAACTGTTCCGTGTATAATGTTGTTTAAAGCTCAAGAGCCCCACGATAAAGAAATACCCACATATTTAGGAAACTGGAAAGACGATGGTTACAAGTGGAAAAAAGGCGTTGGAAGGATTCCCGATGGTTCAAAGGCGCTTGAAGCGAAAGAACGATGGATCAAATCATTCAAACGGACCATTGATGATCCCAACATAGGAATTTGGCAATGCTTAGATGGAACTGATGAATGCTGTTGGGAACGTTATGCAAAAACAGATTACTCAAAACTTGATCAAAGTGCTTTTGAATTGGAAATCAAGAAATATTTAATATTCCAGTTAAATCAAATGGATTTGTCAGAAATTTCAAACAACAAGGAGAATAATAATGATTTCAGTAAGTAAGATATTCGAAATTCTTCCTGGTCACGGTCTTGAATTGTGTAATATGAGCATATCTCAGCAAGGTATACCTTTTGTAAATAGATCGTCTAAAAACAATGGCGTGGCATGCAGAATTGATCCTATAGATGATTTGTTACCTCTTCCTGCTCATACCCTATCAGTGGCATTAAACGGTTCTGTACTCGAAACATTTTTGCAGACCGAACCCTATTACACGGCATATCATGTGGCGTGTTTAAAACCGTTAATAGAATTATCAGATCAAGAATTATTGTATTATGCAGCCTGTATAAGATTAAATCAATATAAATACAACTATGGGCGTCAAGCTAATGCTTCTTTGAAATTTTTAGAGATACCATCACCTAAAGATATTCCAGCCTGGGTAAAATCTTATTCGATTCCCAGTATGAAAACATATCTTAATCGTGCAAGCAAAGATGACGTTCCATTTAATCCTATTAAATGGAAAAAATTTGGCTTGGAGCAACTGTTTGATTTCGATAAGGGCACATTTCATCCTGAAGGAACATATACAACGGGGAACACTCCTTTAATTGCTGCCGGAGAGAAAAATAATGGAATAATGAGGATGACTAATTTACCCGCAGTGTTCCCAGCTAATACCATTACTGTGGGCAAAGCTCAACTTACTGTTTTTTATCAACCTAAACCTTTTGCTGCATCTCATGATGCCGTTGTCCTTTTCCCAAAATTCAAATGTAATAAGTATATTGGTTTATTTATGTGTGCAGTTATAAAAAATGAAGCATATCGATTTCACTATGGTAGACAGATACAATTGGAAGCAACTAAAAAATTGCAAATTAAGCTTCCTGTTATTTTAAAAGATAATGTGCCAATAACAGATGATGACGGAAATTGTATTCCAGATTTTGAATATATGGAAAGTTTCATGAAATCTTTGCCGTTCAGCAACAAAATATGAGGTTAAACTATGAGTGAAATAAAAACTTCTGCTAAAGGAATAGACTACGCAAAACCATGTGTATTAAAAACTAAATCAAGGGTTTATTCTCAAGCAGTGCTAATGAAAATCCCCCATGAGCATCACAATGAACCAGACATATCATTAAAAATAGGAAGATATCTGTTTCCTTTTGGTAAAGTTCAAAACGAAAAACCCAAAAGTGAACTTACATTAGACAACGAAGAATTAAATGCTCTTATCAGTTATATTTCTGAAAATTATGTTCCTGTAAATCTTGGCTCTGGAAAATATATAAATGTATCTGATGATGATGAAGAGCTTATAAATAAATTTAAAGAGTTAGTTGAAAAGAATAGCGATACTGCCGAACTTCTGATTGAAAAAGGAATTCTGTCTGACAATGTATTTGTTGCTGCAACATCCATAAAAAAGAAAGATGCCCTTATTGATTTTGAAAAAAATCTTGGAGAAACATTGCCTGAATCTTTTTGGCAGAATTGGTTTTCTGAAAACAAATGGGTTCTTGGTTCGGATTTTGCGCAAATTATCGATGAGCGAAATATAGATACCGAGAATATCGCAGACTATATAATGCGTGCTTTTGACGGATTCGTAGATTTGGTCGAAATAAAAAAACCAAATGGTTTGCAGTTTTGGTCTGCAACAAAAGACCATAATAATTATGTTCCTTCTACTGATTTAGTTAAAGCTATAACTCAATGCCTCAACTATATTTATGCTATTGAGCGTGAAGCAAATAGTGTTAAATTCATCGAAAAGACAAAGAGCAAAGTAATAAAACCACGCTGTATTTTGATTTTTGGACGTTCTAATGATTGGAATGACGAACAGCGAGAAGCTTACAGAATACTCAATGCTGCATACAATCAAATATCAATTCTTACATATGATCATCTTTTATTCCGTGCAAAAAATGTATTAGGGATAACGGAAGATATTGATACTACAGATGACGATGAGTTACCATTTTAATAATAAACGCCGAGTGCGGCTCGCTTTCGAAGTCGTACTCGGCGTGATTTTATGCATAGATTAAATCCGCATTTACAATTTCTGTCGCACTATTACAAATATTATTCATTTTCTGCACCCAAAATATCGTATCGATGTTTCAAGCTTTTTAGTTCAAGTGTAAGCTGCAATAACCCTGCCAACGACAAAACCCCGTACTGACTTCAATCCGTCAGTACGGGGTGTAATGTTAATATGGTATTTTTGTGAGCCACAAGATATTACTTTTTACTCACAAACCACTCGGTACACACAATAAAGGGGACCGAGCAGAATCTTATCAAAATCTTATCAACGGGCTCTTTAAAAACCCTGAAACCCTTGATATTACTAGAGTTTCAGACTTCTTCGATTTACTCCCACTCGACGGTGCCGGGGGGTTTGGAGGTTATATCGTAAACTACGCGGTTTACGTGTTTTACCTCGTTTGTGATACGATTTGAAACCTTGGCGAGAATATCGTACGGTATCTTCGCCCAATCGGCTGTCATAAAGTCATCGGTTGTTACGGCGCGGATTGCCACAAGGTTATCGTATGTGCGGTGATCTCCCATAACGCCTACCGTATTGACTCCCGGAAGCACACAGAAGAACTGTGCGAGGTTTTTTTCATAACCGTTCTTCGCCATTTCATCGCGCAGCACCCAATCGGCATTTTGGAGAACTTCAATCTTTTCCTTTGTTATCTCGCCGATAATTCTGACACCGAGACCGGGTCCCGGGAACGGCTGACGCCAGACAAGCTCGTGTGGAATTCCGAGCTTTTCGCCTACAGCTCTGACCTCATCCTTAAACAGGCTTGAAAGAGGCTCAATAACGTCGATGAATTCAACGTCGTCGGGCATTTTGACCTTATTGTGATGCGTCTTGATTTTATCGGCATCGCCCTTGCCGGACTCTATGCAGTCGGGGTATATGGTGCCCTGTGCAAAAAATCCCTTCTCGGCCTGTTTTCTTATCTCATCCCAGAACACCTTGTAAAATTCCGTGCCTATGATTTTTCTCTTCTGCTCCGGGTCGGATACTCCTTTAAGAGCATTTATAAAATGGTCCTGACAGTTTACGCGCACGAAATTCATATCGAACAGCGAAGTGAATGTCTTTTCGACGAAATCGCCCTCGTTCTTACGCATAAGTCCTTGGTCAACAAAAACGCAGGTGAGCTGTTTGCCGACGGCGCGAGAGAGAAGTCCCGCCGCGACCGAGGAATCGACACCGCCCGAAAGGCCGAGAATAACCTTTTTGTCTCCGATTTTTTCGCGAAGGCTCTTTACGGTATCGTCAATAAAGCTGTCCATCTTCCAGTCGCCGTGACAGCCGCAAACATTATACAGAAAATTGTGAAGAATTTTAAATCCGAACTGCGTGTGAGTTACCTCGGGGTGGAACTGCACGCCGTATATTTTCTTTTCTTCGTTTTCATAAGCTGCTATCGGGCAGGCTTCCGTTTTTGCGGTTATTTCAAAACCTGACGGCATCACTTTAACTCTGTCCGTATGGCTCATCCAAACTACGCTCGTTTCATCGACGTCGGCAAAAATTTCAGACTGTTTTTTTGTAACCGTAAGGTCGATTTTGCCGTATTCGGACTGTTCCGCGGTCTCAACATTGCCGCCGACCATCCACGAAATAAGCTGACAGCCGTAGCATATGCCGAGTACGGGTATTCCGAGCTCCAAAATCTCTTTTGTGTAGTGCGGCGAACTCATATCAAACACGGAGTTAGGTCCGCCGGTAAAAATAATACCTTTGTAATTGCCCTCTTTGATTTCGCTGAGCGGTGCGGTATACGGCAGTATTTCCGCATAGACATTGTTGTCGCGTACACGCCGCGCAATCAGCTGATTATACTGACCGCCGAAATCGAGTACAAGTATTTTCTCCATAATATCCTCTTAATTATCTGTAAATTATAGCTTCTCTCTCAGGTCCGTTAGATACCATATTTATCTTGTGGCCGAGTTCCTTTTCGATGAATTCAACGTATTCCTGTGCCTCACGCGGAAGCTCCGAGAAATTGCGAATGCCCTTTATATTGCAATGCCAGCCCTTTAATGTGGTAAATACCGGCTTTGCCTTTTTAAGAAGCGAGGTGTTCGGGAAATCCTTTGTGATGTCATCACCTATTTTATAAGCTGTGCAAACCTTGATTTCGTCAAGATACGAAAGACAGTCAAGAGCGGTCATGGCAATCTTTGTGGCACCCTGGCACTCAACGCCGTAACGTGTCGCAACGCAGTCAAACCAACCGATTCTTCTCGGTCTACCGGTGGTAGCGCCGAATTCGCCTTTATCGCCGCCGTGAATTCTGAGCTCCTGAGCCTCGTCCTCGTCAAGAATCTCCGAAACAAATTCACCTGCACCTACCGCAGAAGAATACGCCTTGGTAACGGCTACTACTTCGCTTATGAGATACGGAGGAATTCCGGCTCCGACAGCACCGTAGCCCGCCAAGGTTGAGGACGATGTAACCATGGGATATATACCGAAATCGGGATCCTTAAGCGTGCCGAGCTGACCCTCGAGGAGGATGTTTTTGCCCTGCTTTAAGGCGTCACGTATAAATGCGTGCGTATCGCAGATGTACGGAGCTATCTTTTTCTTATATTCCATACAGGTGTTGTAAAGCTCATCTTCATCGAGAAGCGGCTTATGATAAACGTGCTCAAGAATGAGATTTTTGAGAGTCACTATATTGTGAAGCTTTGCCTTTAACATTTCGTCGTCAAACAGCTCGTTGCACTGGATGCCTATTTTTGCGTACTTGTCGCTGAAGAACGGAGCAATACCGCTCTTTGTGGAGCCGAACGCGTTTTTGCCGAGTCTCTCCTCTTCATAGGTATCGAGAAGAATATGATACGGCATAAGTATCTGAGCACGGTCTGACACGAGAAGCTTCGGATTTACGCCTGCCTTTTTCACATCCTCAAGTTCCGAGCAGAACTTGTTTATATCAAGAGCGACGCCGTTGCCGATGACACAGGTAACATTGTCGTAGCAAATACCGCTGGGCATAAGATGCAATGCAAATCTGCCGTGTTCGTTTATAATGGTGTGCCCTGCATTTGCACCACCCTGAAAACGAACAACTATATCTGCTTCACTCGCAAACATATCCGTAATTTTACCTTTGCCCTCGTCGCCCCAGTTGGCGCCGACAATTGCTTTTACCATTAGAGTTTCCTCCTTAAAAATTACGTGCCCGAATATAAAAAATGCTAAACGGGCAACTTATTAAACATACAATAGATATTATATATTACACTGTGCATTATGTCAACGAAAAGCGGAATTTTAAGTGTGTTTTCGGACACATATCAAATCGCATAAAAAGGAGCTGTAAGCACATTGTTACAGCTCCGCTTTCATCATTGTTTTTTATTTTCTCTTGCGTTTTACCGTAATCGCAACAGCCGCCGCGGCAACGCACAAAACGGCAGCCGCCGAACCTATCGCAGCATACTTTCCCGAGGTCTTAGGAATTTTTCCGGCCTTTACCGTTTTGCCCTCCGATGAGACGGTTTCATCGGTTGCCGCCGGCATCAAAGCTGCTTCGGATAAGTCAATCGAAGTGCTTACGGCCGACAAATCAATGTGCTGATTATTGGCATCGGTTGAGAAATCGACATTTATCGGGAAGTCGGTTTTGCCGGTCGCTCCGTCGTTCACCTTAAAGGTTATGGCGGCAACCTCGCCGCCGAGCGGTGCGGTGTTTTTCCAAACGGCGTTTATTTTAACCTCGCCTGCCGTGCTTGAATTTGTGGCACTGACGTCTCCGCTCGAATACTCGGCGGAAACATACGTGAGCAATTTTGTATCGTATTTAAGTGTAAACGAAAGCGTCCCGAGTTCCGTATTTTGCGGAAGGTAAATTTTTACGGTGACAACCGAATCCTTTGCTTCAGCCGAAGAAGTGAGCTTAAACGGATCCGCCGCAAGCACGGGAAATGCGGTAACAAGTAAAATAACAGCCGCAATCAGTACGGAAAGCACTTTTTTATTTAACGCCTTTTTCATTACAGTATACTCCCTTTCTATTCTCGCTTGCCGAAGCAGGCGAGAGCTTAACTCCATTGTTGAATTGTACCATTTTATACGCGCTATGTCAAATATTTTTAAGTAAAATGCGTATAAACGTACGTACAAGAAGCCGTTTAAAAGGGAATTTCACGCTCGAACAAGCAGCCGCATTCTCAAAGCCTTCAGGCGTTATCACCCGTGAAATTTTCAAGTACGGTGCCTACACAGCTTTCCTCTTCGAGAGCAGCCGAATATTCGGGGCAGACATTTCCCCACTTCACGCTTGTGTTGCGAAGCGTAACGTTATCGGCAAAGCGAAGATAAAAGCCGGCATTTTTATGCTTTTCAACCTCTTTATTAAGCCCCGGGCGCATATCGTAAAGACCGCAGTCCCACTTTGACGTTTTTGAGAGAGTTACGTCAACGTCCGAGAAAACTACGTTTTCAATTTTGTTTTCCGCCGTGCCGCATATCATAACTCCGTTTTCGCCGACGCAGGTTATGTTGCGGTAAGATATGTTTTTGATATGGCCTGCCCTTGTGTTTTCGTCGCGGTCAAACGCGGTTATGACTATCGGCTCGGCAGTCCCCCACCAATCGGGGCAAAAGCGGCGCGTACCTATTATAATGTCGGAATATTTGACATTTTCGACATTGCCGCCGTCGCGTATCTGAATTGAAAGGCCGCGGTTACTGCGCGAAATGACACAGTTTGAAACTATTATGTTTCTGAAATCGCCGACGCCCTCCGTGCCTATTTTTATCGCCGCCGAGGTTGAAATCAGCGTGCAGCCCGTTATCAGTATGTTTTCGCACGGTCCGTATTCGGAATTGCCTTTTGAAGTTTTAAGGCAGATGCAGTCGTCGGCGCACTCTACGTGGCAGTCGCAAATACGCACGTTGTTGCAGTGGTCGGGATCTATGCCGTCCGAATTTGCAACATCGAGGTCGTTTAATATGTGAATTTTTGATATTAAAACATCGTCACAGCCTGCCGGATGAAGCGTCCAAAACGGTGCATCGACCACAGTAAAATCCTCAAACACAATATGGTTGCAAGCCTCAAAATACATAACCGTGGGACGCGGATAAAAGTCGCCGGTGACATAGTATTTGTCTTTTCTCTTTACAAAGCTGTGGCCGTTTGCGTCGATTTTTCCGCCTCCGGTTATTGCGGCATTGTCCGCCTTATACGCATATATAAAGGCAAACGACGGCTTACCCGTAACGGGATTGCCTATAAGGGTATTTGTCTCATCGTTTATAAAATCGCAGGGACGAAAGTATCCGTTTATGTCTGAGGTTGCCTTTAAAACCGAGCCTTTTTGCAAATGCAACTCAACGTTTTTCTTCATTATGACCGAGCTTGAATAATACGTTTTTCCGCTCTCAAGCACAACCGTTCCGCCGCCGTTTTTTTCGGCCTCGTCAATAGCGGACTGTAAAGCGCGTGAATCGTCGTTTTTTCCGTCGCCGAGAGCGCCGTAGTTTTCCGGAAAGTAAAATTTCATTTTATCACCTTTAAAAATTCCGCACACGAGCTTTGCTGTCGTATGCGGAAAAATTTTTATTTTGCATATAAGGAAAGAGCCTTTTGCATAGTCTTATTGGCAACGGGAATTGCCACAGATGAGCCTCCGCCGCCGTTTTCGACAACAACCACTATCGCAAGCGGGAGATCCTCGCGCTGTGAATATCCGACAAACCAGGCGTGAGGCTTTGCACCGCCGGTTTCCGAGCTTACTTCCGCCGTTCCGGTCTTACCGCACATTTTAAGGTTGGGGAACTTACCGTCGCTGTAATAATTCTTGACATTTGAGCGAAGCATATCGTTCATCTTTGATGCGGTATCCGAGGAAATAAGCTGAGTTGCCGTGCCGGGCTTTGCTTCATAAATCGTTTTTCCGGTCTGCGAGGTTATTTTGCCGACAAGATATGGCGGCACGGATGAGCCGCCGTTAGCCACCGCGCCTGCAATAGTTAACATCTGGCACGGATTTATGCGAGTGGTGTACTGACCTATACCTGCCCAGCCCACGTCGAGGTCCGACGCACCGGTCACGTTGAACGAACTTTTTGCGAGTCTTATATTGCCTACATACATCTGATTGCCGAGCCCAAGCTCCTTTGCCGTGGCCATAAGCTTATCGGGTCCGAGTTCTATCGCAATCTGCGCAAATGCGCTGTTACAGGACACATTGAGAGCCTTTTCGAAATTCACGGTTCCGTGAACCCCGAGGCACTTAACCGAGCTGCCGCCGACCTTGTATTCGCCCGTGCATTTGAATTTTTGCGAATCTATATCCGGCAAATTTTCAATGGCACAAATCGAGGTTATCATTTTAAATGTCGAGCCGGGAGTATAAACGCCGGAGAAAAACCTGTTTAAATAAACACCCTCGTAAGCACCTGTCTTATCGTTATTTATACTTGAGACGGGCTTGTTTGCAATATCGTAAGACGGGCTTGATACAACGCATAAAAGCTGACCGGTTTTGTAATTATAAACGCCGACCGTGCCTTTGTTGCTTCCGAGGGCGCTGTATGCCGCCGCACAGAGCTGCGCGTTTATTGTGAGATTTACGTCGTTGCCCTTACCGTATTTTTTCAGGTTATATATGCCGTCAACGAAATTATAGCCGGTTATGACATCCTTATACGATGTCTGAACGCCCGTCGCTATATAGCCCTCAGAGTCGCCTACCGTGTGCATGGTTGCGGTTCTTACGGTTTTATCGCTGCTATAAACGCGCTTACCGTCCTTTGTTTCCGCAAGCACCGCTCCGGTTTCATCCTTAATGCTGCCCGCAACCGACAGCGTACCTGATGAATACAGGTGCCTGTTCGCCTTTTTCATAGCCCACGAATCGGCGTTCGTGTAAAATGTGTAAAACAACACAATGAGCCCTGCTAAAAATGCTGCTATAAACACATAGAGCACCCAGGCTCTTTTTGACATGGTTTTCATTGTTTCACACTCCCTTTCGGCAGATTTAATTTAAGACTTTGCCACCGCTACCTTATCGTACCGTTTGTACGTCTTGACATCAATGGCCTTTATAAATGCCACAAGTCCCCAGCAGCACATCATACTCGAGCCGCCTCGGCTGATAAACGGCAGCGTAACGCCCGTCCACGGAAGAAGATCGGTAACGCCGAACACGTGCAGAGCCGCTTGGAAAAGAAGAAGGCCCGACGCAGCGCACGCAGCAATAGCGTAAAAAGACGAGCGAGCCGCCACAGCATAGCGTATACTGTAAACCACGAGGGCGACAAAGGTCAAAAGCACAGCAAATGCGATAATAATTCCGAATTCCTCACATACCATTCCGAACGCCAAGTCCTCTGTGGCTGCGTATACATCTCTCAGCTTGCCGTTTCCTATTCCGAGTCCGAAAAGTCCGCCGCTGACGGAATATATGAGAAGTCTCGCCTGCTGATAGCCGCGGTCGTTTGCATACTCCCAAACATGGCGATATGTTTCAAAGCGTTTTGCGACATACGGCTTAAACGTAAGCACAAGACCGCCGCCGCCGAGAGCTGCCGCGCATACAAGAAATATGGTCTTTATATCTCCCGAGCGCAGGAATGCCATTATTAAGAATGTAAAGAAAAATATAAGAGCCGTACCGAAGTCCTTCATAAGGAACAGACAGCCTATACAGGAAAGCGCAAACACAAGATATTTTGTAAGGCTTCTCGTTGATTGCAGGTATTCGAGCGTAGCCGCACCTACAAAGACAAAGCCTATCTTCACTATTTCCGACGGCTGTATTGAAACGCCGCCTATCCTTATCCAGTTGTATGCACCGTTTATATTGTGCGCCAAAAGCCTTGTGGCAACAAGTACGATAACGGAAGCTATCGCCACCGGCATACGCAGCTTTACAACTCTTTCTATATCGCTGAGCACCCAAAGCATAACTATAAATACCGCAATACCCATAATCACCGCCGCAAGCTGAACAAACGCTTTGTCGGGATACACGCTTGTGGTGAGCGTAAGACCTATGCCGGTAAGAAAAAACGCTATAAGCTCTATTTCAAAGCTCTTGCGGTGTAAAAATCCGCCGAAAAATATAAAATACGCCCATTCGATAGCTATATATGCACCGAATACAATATATAATGTAGTCAGCGGTATGTCGGGACTGTTCATATTTATCTGAGCGGCGCAAACGAGCTGAAAAACAGTCATAATTATAAGCAGAATCAGCCAGTTTACAGGCTTTCTGTATTTTTTGGTTCTCGTCTTTTTTTGCTTTTTACGAGCATTTTCCTGAGCCAAAGATGCGTCCTCCGTTTCTTTGAATATGGCCTCTTCTCCGCTTTATTCGCGGAAGAGGAAGCTGTAATCGCCTATTGAAATAATGTCGCCGTCATACAGCGGGAATGCGCCGAAAACCTCTTCGCCGTTTAAAAGCGTGCCGTTTTTGGAGTTGAGGTCCGCAACATACCAGCCGTCCTTTGCGGGATAGACCTCGGCGTGCTCACCCGAGACGCTTTGCATCGGCAGGCATATATTACAGGTTCTGTCACGCCCTATAAGGCACGTGCCGTTTAAATAGAACGCGCTGTTGTCGGCAAGATTTACAAGCCTTGTGGCGTTTGTGAAGTCAACCTTTTTACCGTCCTCAGCCTCCTCACTCTCAACGCCGTAGCCGTTTGAGGTGAACTTCATAACCGCGTTTCCGAACGAGACGGTGTCGCCGTCGATTATCTTGGCTGATTTTTTTATCTGCTCGCCGTTTACGTAAACTCCGGTTTTCGACTCGGTATCAAAGACATACCAGCCGTCTTTTCTGAGAGCCAGAACGGCGTGAAAACGCGATACCGTGCCGTACTTTCTGAGCGATATATCGCACGAGCGCGAACGGCCTATCGAGGTTTCCCAATTTCGTATCTCGATTTCGCTGTCGTCGGCAAGATTTATCAGCGTTGCCATAATCTCGCGGCGCGGTCTGAGCCTGAAAAGGGAAAAAATGCACCGGAGAAGTATTATAAGCGCAAGAAAAGCCAAAGCATATCGCGACAGGAATTCAAACTGAGTTAAAAATTGCTCCAATCGGCACACTCCCTTCAAATACATAATATATGTTAAGAATACATTTAAAACGCCGAAAAGTCAATAAAAATACTTTTGTTTTCCGGTCAGCATTATTTTCGCTCTTGCAAGTTTTTTCGTCTTTCTTGACAACGGCGCGCACGGATATTATACTTATTAAAATGCTAAAAATGGGGTGGTAGCTTTGAAAATGACCAAATCTCTCTACGGCAAAACCGCCGACGGAAAAGAAGTCTTTTCATTCACAATAAAAAACGAAAGCGGAGCTGAAATCGAACTGCTGAATTACGGCGCTACGCTCAATAAAATATCGGTTCCCGACAGAAACGGAGACTTTGCCGATGTACTTGTCGGCTTTGACACCATGGAGGGTCAGCTGAGCTGTACGGATTCGCAGGGTCGCACCGTCGGAAGAGTCGCAAACCGAATTTCCGGAAACGGCATTACCATAGACGGCAAAAATTACCGGATAACAAAAAAACATCGACGGTAAATTCACCCTTCACGGTAATCACGAATACGAAAACGCCGTTTGGAATTATGAAATACTCGGCGACGACAGCGTTAAATTTTCATATTTCAGCGCCGACGGCAACGAGGGCTTCCCGTCAAACCTTCAAAATGAAGTCACCTTCACGTTTACCGACAAAAACGAGGTCAAAATACACTATGACTGCAGACCCGACAGCAAGACTCCGATAAACGTCACAAACCACTCATACTTTAACCTCGGCGGATACGCTTCCGGCAACATCCTCTCTCACGAAATGCAGATTTTTGCAAAATACTTTACGCCGATGAACGAAGACAGCATCCCGACAGGCGAAATCAGAAGCGTTGAAAACACACCGTTTGACTTCAGAATACCGAAAAAGATAGGCAGAGACGTATCGTCTCCCGACGAGCAGCTTATAATAGGCAGGGGCTACGACCACAACTTCTGCCTCGAAAATTACACGGGTGCTCTGCGCGAATTCGCAATGGTTTACGACCCCGAAAGCGGCAGGAAAATGACGTGCTATACCGACCTTCCCGGAGTCCAGTTTTACATAGGCAACTATATGGACGGCTCGCAAATCGGTAAAGGTAAGTTTCCCCTCACTCACCGCTCCGGTTTCTGCCTTGAAACGCAGTACTACCCGAACGCTTTAAACAACCCCGATTTCATACAAAATCTGTTTGACGAAAACCATCCGTTCGTATCTGACACGGTGTATCGTTTTTCAGCCGAATAAGCCGCAAAGGAAAGGAAAACAAAAATGGCAGAAGAAAATAATGCAAACAGTCTTGAGAGAATATTCCTCTCGGCTCTCGTATATAACCGCACGGGCGTGCTTTTGCGCGTCGCAAGTCTTTTTGCGAGACGCGGCTACAACGTAATAAGCCTTACCGTAGCCGAAACGGAAAATCCCGTATATTCAAGAATAACAATAGTATCAGACGTTGAGCCGCACAAATTTTTGCAGGTTGAGCGTCAGCTCTCAAAGCTTGAGGACGTAATAAAGGTGGTAAAGCTCAATGAATCGCGCCTTGTATCCTCCGAGCTCTTGCTTATAAAGGTTCACGCCACAAACAGCCAGCGCACAGCCGTGCTTAAAACAATCAACGGCTTCGGCGCAAAGGTAAAGGATATAGGCCACACAACAATAACTGCCGAGCTTACGGGTCTGCCGTCGCTTATCGACAAATTCATAGGCAAAATGACAAAGCACGGAATAATCGAGCTTTCACGCTCCGGTCTTACCGCGCTTGAGAGCGGCGATACAAACATAAAAGGAATCGAGGAATAACAGAATGTCAATGACAATGACCCAAAAAATACTCGCGGCGCACGCCGGCCTTCAGTCGGTTACGGCAGGTCAGCTCATAGAAGCAAAGCTCGACCTCGTGCTCGGCAACGACGTAACCTCGCCCGTTGCCATAAACGAGATGGCAAAAAAGGGCTTTAAGGACGTATTTTCAACGGACAAAATAGCACTTGTTATGGACCATTTTACCCCCAACAAGGATATTAAATCCGCCGAAAATGTCAAACAGGTTCGTCTTTTCGCAAAGGAAAAGGGAATCAAAAATTTCTTTGACGTGGGAAAAATGGGTATAGAGCACGCGCTTCTTCCCGAGAGCGGTCTCGTTATTTCCGGCGATGCCGTTATAGGCGCCGACTCACACACCTGCACATACGGCGCACTCGGCGCGTTCTCTACGGGTGTGGGCTCAACCGATATGGCTGCCGGTATGATCTCCGGCAAGGCTTGGTTTAAGGTTCCGTCCGCAATTAAGGTTGTACTAAAAGGCACCTTGCCCGAATTTGTCAGCGGCAAGGATGTAATACTTCACCTTATCGGTAAAATAGGCGTTGACGGAGCAAGATACCGTTCGCTTGAATTCACGGGTGACGGTGTAGGCGCACTCTCAATGGACGACCGCTTCTGCATAGCGAATATGGCAATAGAATGCGGCGCCAAAAACGGAATTTTCCCGGTAGACGACAAGACGCTCAAATACATAAGCGGCAGGACCGACAGACAGCCTCGTATATTCGAGGCAGACGAGGACGCCGAGTATGACGAGACAATAGAGATAGACTTAAATAATCTGAAACCCACGGTTGCTTTTCCGCATCTTCCCGAAAACACTCACACCGTTGACGAAATTGAAAAAATCGACATAGATCAGGTAGTTATAGGCTCCTGCACAAACGGAAGAATAGAGGATATGCGCGCTGCCGCCTCCGTCTTAAAGGGCAGAAAGGTAAAGGACGGCGTTCGCGTTATAGTAATTCCGGCAACACAAAAGGTTTATCTGCAGTGCATTAAAGAGGGCCTTACCGAAATATTTGTAGAAGCGGGCGCGGTTGTATCAACCCCGACCTGCGGTCCGTGTCTCGGCGGTCATATGGGCATACTCGCAAAGGGTGAAAGAGCCGTTTCCACCACAAACCGCAACTTTGTGGGCCGAATGGGACACCCGGAGAGCGAGGTTTATCTCGCGAGCCCCTTCGTAGCGGCGGCAAGTGCCGTTACGGGCTATATATGCTCACCCTCGCAGCTCAGGTAAGAAAGGAACGATTTATATGAAGATACAGGGCAAAGTTCATAAATACGGCGACCATGTGGATACGGACGTCATAATTCCGGCAAGATATCTCAACTCCTCCGACCCTAAGGACCTTGCGGCTCATTGTATGGAGGATATAGACAAGGAATTTGTAAATAACGTAAAAGAGGGCGACATAATAGTTGCCGGCGTAAACTTCGGCTGTGGCTCCTCAAGAGAGCATGCTCCGCTTGCCATAAAGGCGGCGGGTGTTTCTTGCGTAATCGCCAAAAACTTCGCAAGAATTTTTTACAGAAATGCGCTCAACATAGGTCTGCCGATTCTCGAATGTCCGGAGGCAGGCGACGAAATCGAGCAGGGCGACGAGGTTTCGGTAGATTTTGACAGTGGCGTAATAACCGACAACACCACGGGCAAAAGCTACCGGGCAGAGCCGTTTCCGCCGTTCATACAGGATATAATCAAAAAAGGCGGACTTCTGTCGTCGCTTAAATAATCATAAAATCGGGCTATAAAGAAATTTGTTTTTTATAGTCCCTTTTATTTTAAATTTCTTACGAATTTGTTCACATATTATTTTTAAATGTACTTTATAATTTCTGATTATAAGAGGTTCGAAAGGGTGGTATTTTATGCCAAACGAAAAAATACTCGTCGTCGATGACGACACCAATATCTGCGAGCTTTTAAGGCTCTATCTCGAAAAAGAGGGCTACGTCGTAAAAATAGTTAACGACGGTGTGTCGGCAATAAATGCATTCAAGCAGGAAAATCCCGACCTCACGCTGCTCGACATAATGATACCGAAGCTTGACGGCTGGCAGGTATGCCGTGAAATCAGAAAATTCTCGGACAAGCCGATAATTATGCTCACCGCCAAGGGCGAGACCTTTGACAAGGTTCTGGGTCTTGAGCTCGGCGCGGACGACTATGTTACAAAGCCCTTTGACACAAAAGAGGTTGTGGCAAGAATAAAAGCCGTACTTCGCCGCACCGCTCCCGCTTCCGACACAAGCGACGTCAAAGAGGTAAATTACGACAAGCTCTCGATAAACCTTACAAATTACGAGATGAAGGTCAACGGAGTATCCGTAGACACTCCTCCGAAAGAGCTCGAGCTTATATATCATCTCGCCTCAAATCCCAACCGTGTATTTACACGCGACCAGCTTCTTGACGAGGTATGGGGGTTTGACTACTACGGCGACTCAAGAACGGTAGACGTTCACATAAAGCGTCTTCGCGAAAAGCTTGAGGGCGTTTCCGACAAATGGGAATTGAAAACCGTTTGGAGCGTAGGCTATAAATTTGAAACTAAGGACTGATAAGAATGCAGCAGAGCGTAAAGGCGCGTTTTAAAACGGTATTGCACCGCACCTACCGCAAATTCAGTCATCAGTCACTGTTCACTAAATTTCTGTCGGTATTTGTGGCAATGGTACTCATATGCTTTTTGCTTTTGGGAGTAACGCTCGGCGTGTTCCTCTCGAATTACTGGTCAAGTCAAAAAGAACAGCTTCTCTCCTCTAACGCAAAAAACATAGCGAACACTACCTCATCTGTTCTCTCATCAAGAATTCAAACCGATGCCTCCGGCTCGATAGCGATGATATGCAGTAACCTCTCGATGATTTCGGACGCTATCTCGGCTGATATTTACATAACCGATACCTCGGGCAACATAATATTGTGCAAGGACGTCATAACACAGAATTACAGTATCTCAAACAACGGCAGATGCAGTCTGCACGGCGGCTACACAATACCTCAGGAGGTAATCGACGAGGCGAAAAAGGGCGACTATTTTGCAAAGACCACCTTAAACGGCGTCTATATGAAAAAGCAGCTTGTCGCGGCGGAGCCGGTAAAGGTCGGCGAAGAAACCGCAGCAGTTGTTTTTGCCGTGGCGCCTATGACGGCGGGCTTCACAAACTATGCGATGAATATCCTTAAAATGTTCATTTTTGCCTGTCTTATGGCTTTCTCGGTAGGCTTTATCGCGGTATATTTTCTCACCGCTTCTCTTATAAAACCACTCCACGATATGTCGGAGGCGACAAAAGCTTACGCAGAGGGCGATTTTGGCCCGAGAGTCAAGGTAAAGGGTGACGACGAACTCGCCGAGCTTGTGCGCGCATTCAATAAGATGGCATCGGATCTGTCGCTTCTTGAAAGCTCGCGGCGAAGCTTTGTGGCAAACGTCTCGCACGAGCTTAAGACCCCTATGACAACCATAGGAGGCTTCATAGACGGAATCCTTGACGGCACCATTCCCGAAAGCCAGCAAAAACACTATTTGAGCATTGTTTCCGATGAGACCAAGCGTCTGTCAAGGCTTGTTACGGCAATGCTGAATATGTCCAAAATCGAAGCGGGCGAATTAAAGCTGAACCCGAAGGCGTTTGACATAAGCGCGGAAATATTCAACGTGCTGCTGTCGTTCGAGCAGATAATAGAGCGCAAGCACATTGAAATATCCGGGCTTGACAGGCTTCATTCCGTAACGGTCACCGCCGACGAGGATATGATACATCAGGTCATATACAATCTTGTGGACAACGCGGTCAAATTCACGGAAAACGGCACCATAAGCGTATTTGCAGACGATGACGAAAACGCAACACTTATAAAGGTCGTAAACACGGGCGCAGGTATTTCCTCGGAGGAGCGCGAAAAAATATTCGAGCGCTTCTACAAGGTTGATAAATCGCGCAGCTATGACGTCAAGGGTGCGGGACTCGGTCTTTATATATGCAAAACGATAGTCGAAATGCACGGCGGCTCCATAGGCTGCAACAGTGAAGAGGGCAAATACACCGAATTTTGGTTTACTATTCCGAAATATCTTCCGCCTAAGCAGCTGTAAAAGTATTCAGATTATTTAAACCGAGTTAACAGTTCTGTAATAACCGTCGGTTATGATTATGACAACGATAAGAGAAAAGCTCTTGTCTTCATCAGATAAATCAAGGAGATCTTTTTATGGACGATTTCAATAACAACACCCCTTCGGGAAACGAGCAGCAAAACACCCCGGAAAGCACGGGTAATTTCCAAAGTGCTCCCGAAGCCGGCAATGACGCTCAAAGAGCGAACAGCGGCAGTCCTTATAACGGCGGCTATCAGCCGAATAACGGCTACCCTTACTCGAACGGCGGCGGAAACACAAATAACGGCAGTTCAAATGCAAACGGCAGCAACAACGGCTATTCAAGCGGAAACAACGGTTACTACGGCTCAAACGGCGCATACCGTCCGAGCTCGACATACAGCGGAAATAACAGCTATGTCTATTACGGAAATTCAGGCCAACCGCCGAAAAAACCGGTTGACAATAAGCCGTCAAAGCATAAAAAAGGCGGCGTTATAGCCCTCATAATCGCAGTTGTGGTTTGTGTGGCACTCGGTGTTACGGGCATTGCGGTTTCTCTCAGCAATAAGGACGGTGCCAAAAAGCAGACAAGCGAAAAGGCTTCCGCAGACAGCTCAACCGTTACTATAAACGAAACTCCCACCGCTTCCTCTACCGATAAGAGCGGCAGTCTTACCGCGGCAGGCGTTTATGATAAAATAAAGGACAGCTCCGTCGGCATACTCGTATACTCCGACAGCCGTTCCTCCTCCGCATCGGGTCAGGGCTCGGGCGTAATAGTCGGCGAGGACAGCAGTAAGCAGTACACATATATTATGACCTGCGCTCACGTAATTTCGGGCGGCGGCTCCGTCAGAGTTCAGCTATCCGACGAAACACAGTACGACGCTACCGTAGTGGGATATGACTCTAAAACCGACATCGGAGTTTTAAAAATCAAGGCTACCGGTCTTAAAGCCGCGGAATTCGGCGACAGCGACAAGCTCTCCGTAGGCGAGACGGTTTACGCGATAGGCAACCCCGGCGGAACGGCGTTTGCAGGCTCGTTCACAAACGGTATTGTATCCGCAATTTCTCGCCCCGTAAACAGCCAGATAGGCTATGAGATGATTTGTATTCAGCACACGGCAGCCATAAACCCCGGCAACTCCGGCGGCGCGCTCGTCAATGAATACGGTCAGGTAATAGGCATAAACTCATCTAAAATAGCAAGCACCGATTACGAGGGAATGGCATTCTCCGTACCGAGCGTTACAGCAAAGGAAGTTTACGACGAAATAGTTGCAAACGGCTATGTTACTAACAGACCTAAGCTCGGAATAACCTATTCGCCGGCGTCTTCAAGTCAGATGTACAGTATGATCGTAAGCCTTAAGGAGCTCCCGGCAGGGTCCTTGATAGTTCAGAGTGTTCAGTCCGATTCAAGCCTTGCGTCTCAGGACGTAAAGCAGGGCGACTTAATTACCAAGGTCAACGGCAAGGACCTTGACAGCGCAGACGATCTTCCGGACCTTATCGATAAATCTGCCGTGGGCGATACGCTTACGCTTACGATTTGCAGAATAGACAGCAATTACAACATCAATGAATTTGAAGTAAAGGCAACCCTCGTTGAGGATAAGGGCGATTCCTCTTCCGTAAAGACGGAGTCCACAACACGCAGCAACTCGTACAATCCGTTCAGCGCATACGGTTACGGCAACTGATAAGCTGCCGCAGCACAAGCGCTCCGGTTTAAATAAAAAAGTGAAGCCACGGTTAGCGCTAACCGTGGCTTCGTCAATTTTATCTTGCCGCGTCCGACACAGCCTTGCTTGCGGCTTCGCCCGCACCTGTCGCCGCGTCGTTTACTATGTCGCCCGCACCCGTGATAACGTCGCCTGCTATATCGGCGGCTCCGGTAACAACATCACCGACAACATCTCCGGCGCCGGTGACTGCGTCACCTACGGCGTCGCCTGCGTTTGTAACCGCATTTTGCGCGGCGGAGCGAGTAGTATTTCCGTTTCCGGTAACGGCTCCGTCCTCCTTTTTACCGCAGGAAGAGAACACGGCGCAAACAAGAAGCACGGCGAGCAAAACAGCTGCAACAGCCTTTTTCATATCTATCACCACAATCTTTCTTTTGTCTCATTTCGGACAAAATTATTATTTCCGTATTTTTTCTTTTTATTATTTTGTCAGGATTCCGCCGTCGGAATACAAAAGCAGAAGTATATCGTCCTCATAGCCCGTTTTTGTATCAATATAGACGAGCACCTCATTACCGTCCTTATCGGTGCAATGAAATTCCCAGCAATCTTTTTCGCCCTTGCTCTTTGTCGGAATTACGGCTCTTTTTGAATCAAGCACCGTTAAAAGTCCGCTGACGGATTTTTGAGCCTCCGCCTGTGGCAAAATATCGGAGCTTAAATTGCGCTCGGTATGATTCATAATATAGCCCTTGGCGTCAAATGACGCAATATCACCAGTTTCGAGATTTACGCCTACCTTTATGAGATCGGGATAATAAATAACACCGTCCTTTTTGTAGGCATAATTTACGGTGCAGACCCCGTCCGACGTGCTGTAATAGCTCTCCTTCATATCGGCATAGCCGTGAGACGATAAAAATTCGGAAGCCTTTTTCAGCGCATCGGCTGTCTTCAGCTTCGCTTCGCCTGCAAAGGACGAATCGAGCATATATATAACATATCCGCCGTTTTTGGGGTTACGGCAACCGTCTTATTATTATGAGAAAAACAATATGCAGGCACGTTTCCCGACTCTTCGCTTAAAAAACGATATTTCCTTTTTGTCGCAGCCGAGAAAGGCAGCTGCCGCATCAAGGGCGTTTTCCTTTGATATTTCTTTTGCTCCGCTCGTCATTTTCGGCTGAGCCGACATAATATGGTCGGAAAACGGGCCGTCATAAATAAGCGTGGGATAATCGCTCAGCGACTGCTGTGCGTCCTCCATATCGCCTGCAAGATATTCCGTCTTTTCACCCGTTAAGGCAAGCTCGCCGCTTTTTTGTGAAAAGCTGAAGCTTCCGTCGAACATATCGGCGCGTATATTTGAAACCTCTCCCGACAGCGCATCGCAAAACGTGATAAGGGAGCGGAGATTTTCACGTTCCTCGTCGGAGATGCTTTCGCCTGAGGCAACCTTGCGGTTTAAGGTCTCGGTGAAATCGCCGACCTGCGATAAAAATTTATATGTGTTTTCGAGATTTGTATTTTCAAGCGGAAGCACGGAAAGCGAGCTTTTTGCCGCAAGAGTCTCTCTTGACAGCTCCGACGCCATACCGCTCAGCATCGGCGGAGTGCTTGAATACACCCCTTTTTTGAGGCTTGTACCTATTTCACGCAGTCTTCCGTCAAGCTCTGTAAGAGCTCGCTGCTGCGACAAAGTAATCTGTCTTTTGTATTTTGACGCGCGCACATTGCCGCATATCGATGCTGTGACAAGCACCGCCGCAAGTGCTGCGGCAAAGGATACAACGCGCACATAGGAGCGTCTTTTCATCTTCTTTTCCATAATTTTCACCTCTGCGATATTTTTCGCAAAAAAAACATAAATATACTTGAAAAAAGCCGCTTATTTATTTGCCAAACCGCACCTTATAGTGTATAATAATATACTGATTAAGTTTGAATTAAAGGAGCGGTCAAAATGGAATGTTATCTTGACAACAGCGCAACCACAAAGCCCTGTAAGGCCGCTGTGGACGCAGAAATTTCCGCACTGACCGAGCTTTACGGAAATCCGTCTTCGCTTCATCAAAAAGGCGTTGACGCATATATGCTTCTCGAAAAAAGCCGCGGTACGATTGCCGCAAGCTTAAAAGCGAGCCCCGACGAAATATATTTCACCCCCTGCGGCACCGTGTCAAACAACACCGCGATATTCGGTGCAGTCGGCGCAAAAAAGCGACTCGGCAAGAAAATAGTCACTACGGCTTTAGAGCATCCGAGCGTTGAAAAATGTATGGAACGCCTCGAGGAAAGCGGCTTTGAGGTAGTGAGAGTACAGCCGCAAAGCGACGGCAATATAAGCTTAAAGGACTTCGAAAACGCCATAGACGAAAATACGATTTTGGTATCTGTAATGGCCGTCAACAACGAAGTCGGCTCTGTGATGCCCACAGAAAATCTCAAAAAAATCATAAAGAGCAAAAATTCTCCCGCTCTTCTGCACGTTGACGATGTGCAGGGCTATATGAAAATTCCGCTCTGTCCCAAAAGCTGCGGAATAGACCTTATGAGCGTCAGCGCACACAAGGTTCACGGTCCCAAGGGCGTGGGAGCGCTTTATATAAATAAAAACGTGCGCATAAACCCGTATATTCTCGGCGGCGGTCAGGAGAACAATATGTGCTCGGGAACTCAGGGTATGCCGGCGATAGCAGGCTTTGCCGCCGCTGTTGAAAACTGCGGAAGCGTCGAAAAAAATCTTAAGTATACGGCAAAGCTCAATCTCCGTCTGAGAGAGCGGATAAAAGAAATTCCCGGAGTACATATAAATTCCCCCGAAAACGCCCTGCCGTACATTATCAATATTTCCATAGACGAAATACCGTCTCAGGTATCGGTAAACTTCTTTTCGATGAACGGCGTATACATTTCGGCAGGCTCAGCTTGCTCCAAGGGGCACAGGAGCAATGTGCTGCAAAGCATGGGGCTTCCGCCCGACAGAATAGATTCCGCCATACGGATAAGCCTTTCAAACGACACCTCGATTGATGAAATTGACCGCTGTGCCGATGTCATAAAAATCGCTGTCGAAAAACTCAGAAAACACAAAGGATAAAGAAACAGCAATATGAAAGAAATAATACTTATAAAAAACGGAGAGCTTGCGCTTAAGGGCCTTAACCGCTCGTCATTTGAGTCAACGCTCGCAAAAAATATCAAAAGGCGTCTTCAGTCGCTCGGAAAATTCAAGGTAATCCGCTCACAGTCAACAATAACCGTAGAGCCTTTTGACGAAAGCTTTGATATGGAAGAGGCAGAGGATCAAATTTCACGCATATTCGGCATTGCAGGCTATGAGCGCGCCGCCGCAGTCGAAAAGGATATGGATGTAATCCTCAAAACGACTCCCGTGTATTTAAGCGAGGTTCTTAAAAACGCTTCAACCTTTAAGGTGGAGGCAAAACGCGCAGACAAGACCTTCCCCTTAAAATCACCGGAAATATGCTGTGATGTCGGCGAGGCGGTTTTAAACGCTTTTCCGCACATCAGAGTCGATGTTAAAAATCCCGATTTAACCATAGTAATAGAAATCCGCGAAAACGCGGCTTACATTCACGGCGACCAGAAAAAGGGCGCAGGCGGTATGCCCGTCGGCACGGGCGGCAAAGCGGCACTTCTTATCTCGGGAGGAATCGACAGCCCCGTTGCAGGCTGGATGATGGCAAAACGCGGAGTTGTTTTAAACGCCGTACATTTCGCCTCTCCCCCGTTCACATCGCCCATGTCCGAAATGAAGGTTCACGACCTTCTTGCTAAAGTAGCAAAGTACAGCGGCACAATCAAGCTTATAACCGTGCCGTTCACCGAGATACAGGAAAACATACGCGATAAATGTCCCGAGGAGCTTTTCACCCTCATTATGAGACGTTATATGATGCGCATATCAAATATCCTTGCCGAAAAAGAGGGCTGCGAGGCTATTGTCACGGGAGAGAGCGTAGGTCAGGTGGCAAGCCAAACTCTTACGGCGATGATGTCTACCGACAGCGTTTCGCGCTTACCGGTGCTTCGCCCGCTTGTAGGTATGGATAAGAACGAAATAGTCGTTATTTCAAGAAAGATAGACACATTTGATATTTCGATAAGACCGTTTGAGGATTGCTGTACGGTATTTACACCGAAGCATCCGCGTCTTCACCCGAAGCCCGAAGAAATCGAAAAAGCCGAATTATCGCTTGACAGCGACGCGCTTATAAGCCGTGCGGTCGAGGGCGTAAAGCAGGAGCTTATCACATTTTAAAGGAAAAAATTATGAGTATTGAAAAGCAGACGGTAGAACTTCTCAAAAGTAAAAAACTTAAGCTTGCCACGGCAGAGAGCTGTACCGGCGGACTCATTTCAAAACGCATTACCGACGTATCCGGCTCCTCCGAGGTATTCGAGGGCGGCGTTGTCTGTTATTCAAACCGTTTCAAAGAAAATGTGCTCGGCGTTTCCCCAGAAACCCTAAAAAAATACGGCGCCGTAAGCCGCGAAACCGCGCGTGAAATGGTAAAGGGCGTTTTGTCTCTTACAAAGGCCGATATAGCAGTTGCCGTTACGGGTATAGCGGGACCGTCTTCGGACGATACAAATAAGCCCGTGGGCCTTGTTTATATAGCCGTTTCCGACGGTAAAAGCACAATAGTTAAAAAGCTTCTAAACAATTTTACCGGCGACGTCAGGGAGCAAAACCGCAACATCAGCGCGGATACCGCTCTCGAAATGATTATGGAGGCAATACGATGAACGACGATAATGTCATCACCGAAAACACCGTTCCGCAGAAAAAAGGCGGCAAAAAGAAACAAAAAAAGAAGCCGATGGGCAAGGGCAGCAAATTTATACTCTTTATATCAATTATTGTTTTGATAGTCTCCGGAACCTTCTGTGTGAAATACGGTGTTGATATAATAAAGAGCAAAAAAGAGGCGGCGGAAATAGCAAGCCTTGCAAATCCGCAGTTTGACGTGCCCGAGTACGATTACGGAGACACGGTTTTCCCGGACGGCATTCAGGAAAAATACAAAAAGGCGTATTCCGTAAATCCCGATCTTGTCGGCTGGATAAAAATTCCCGGTACAACTGTAAATCATCCCGTTGTGCACGGCTCCGACAACAATTACTATTTAAGGCGCAGCTTCTACGGCAGCTACGAGCGCCGCGGAACTCCGTTTGTCGATTACCGCAACACGATAACCGACGGCGAATTTGACACAAACACCATTATTTACGGTCACAATTACCTCGATTCCACCATGTTCTCGGACGTTGAAAAATACAAGGACATCGAATTTTGGAAAGAAAATCCCGTAATTGAGTTTAACACTATCTATCACGATTACAAATGGAAAGTCATAGCCGTCTTTTTGACAAACGCGGACGAAAAGGACGACAACGGCTATGTTTTCAATTACATATACCCGTTTATGAGCGGCGAAAACTACGCGGAGTACTTTGACGAGATTGCTTCACGCTCGCTCTATTCGACGGGAATAGACGTAAATACCGACGACAAAATACTCACCCTCTCGACCTGCACGCGCGATATGGATATTTCAACGCGCCGCGGCGAGACAAACGCCCGTTGCGTACTGGTTGCAAGGCTCATACGAGACGGTGAAAGCGAAGAGGTTGACACCTCGCTTGCGACGGTAAACGAAAATCCGCGCTATCCGCAGATATGGTATGACAAATATAAAAAAGCAAATCCATATAAAAACGCCGAAAGATGGTATCCGAAAGGAGTGAGAGCTTAAATGAGCAAAAGCAAGGACAAGAAAAACAACGACAACGAGCTTTTATCATTTGAAGAGCTTAAAAATAAGGTAAACCACGAAACCGCAAAGGACGAAAAACCCGACAGCGAGATAAACGATTTACTCTCTGCCCTCGGTGACGAGTCGAATGATAAGTCACAGCCTGAGCCAAATAACGCTCAGCCGGCCGAAACAGAGCAGTCTCGCACCGAAAAAGCGGAGCCGCAAAACTTAAATGCGAAGTCAAAAGACGAAAGCGAAAAGAAAAACGAGGTTATCGATAAAAACACCGACAGAATCTACAATGATATTTTGTCTGCCATAAACGACAACTCTCAAAATGAAACCGAGCAGACGTCGAGAAGAAACAAATATTCCGGCGACGATAACCACTTCATCGATATTACAAATCAATATCAGAAGCCTCGCGAGGAGGAAAAAGCTCCCGCAGAAAACATCGCAATAGTTCGCCCCTCCAAGGATAAAAAGCCGGAAGAAAAGCCGGAAGAAAAGCCCGAGGAAGAGCAGAAGGAAGAACCGGAAGAAGATGAGAAACCCGTCAAGACCTTCGGTGAGATGTTCAAGAGCGGTCTTGCGGCGTTCTTCCCGAATAAGCATGACAAGGTTTCCGAGATAATCAGAAAGGTAATAATGGACATCTCTGTTTTCACGCTTATCGGCTGCGCTGTTTGGTTCGGCGTGCTGATGGGTCAGAAAAACAGCGCCAACAAGCAAAACGCTAACATTAAAGGCCAGGTTATCGACGCCGATTCAAACCTTACCGACGAAGATGCGTGGGCGGAATTTTTTGCCAAATATCCAAACGTCACTCTGCCTCAGGGTATGATGCCGAAATACGCTTATCTCTATGCCATAAACAACGACCTTGTCGGTTGGATTCGCGTTCCGAATACGGCAATCGACGTCCAGGTTGTGCAGGCCGAGGATAACGACGAGTACCTCAAGCAGGATTTCTACGGCAATTACAGCCGTTACGGCTGCCCGTTCCTCGATTTCCGCTGTGACCCGAAATATCTCAGCCAGAACACTGTAATTTACGGTCATCACATGAGCGACGGCCTTGTATTTGCCGAGCTTGACAAATACAAGAAGCCCGACGGCTTTAAGGAGTCGCCGATTATAGAATACGACACTCTGTTTAAGACCTATAAATTTAAAATCTATGCCGCCTTTATAGCAGGCAGCGCGCCCGAGCAGGATAACGGCTACCTCTTTTACTACAACACGCCCAAATTCCCGACAAAGGAAAACTTTGACGCATTTATAGCGGCAATAGACGAGAGAAAGCTTTATTCGACAGGCGTCAGCGTAGACTATACGGATAAGCTTATTACACTATCCACCTGCAGCTACGAATTTTCAAACGCAAGACTTGTGGTTGTCGGCAGACTTCTGCGCGACGGCGAAAGCGAAAATGTAGACACTTCGCTCGTCACGGTCAACGAAAATCCGCGCTATCCGCAGGTATGGTATGATAAAAAAGGTCAAAAGAACCCCTTTGCTTCGGCGGAAAAATGGCAGCCCGCCGAATAATCGGTTTTTAATACACATTTATAAACAAGGATGGACAAGGATATGAATTTGAAATTGTTTTCACTTATTTCGAGTGACGACATTCCGGCTACTAAGCTTCAAATCAAAATTTCCGGCAGTCTTAACGCCTTTACCGACGATGACGTGTCCTTCAAGAGATTTTCTTCTCTCAAGGAGATGTTCCCGTCGCTCGGCAAAGCTCTCGCGGACTCCGAGCTTATAGTTATTGCCGTTGACCCGAAGATATATGTCAGAACAAAGACGCTACTTACAAAGGCACTCTCTCTTGACATTGAGGAAAATCCGACGGTCAAAAAAGCACTCGGACGCGCCGCGGAAATTCCCGAGTCGCAAAAGCTGCTTCAATCGCAGATGCCGAAGGGTGCCGTCCCCGTTTTTAACCCGCGACGGAGTAAATTCCGGCTTTGTCATTTCTAAGGGACATCAACAGATAATGTATCTGCCTCTTGACGATGTACGCCTTGACACGGTGCTTCGCAACGGCGTTATTCCGTATCTCACGAGCGGCGAGACCATAGCTGTCCGCGAAGAGGCTTACGCCCCGAAAAACGCAACGGTAAAGCCGTCTGTTCCGCCAAAAAGGCAAGAGGCGCCGGCTCCCGAAAAAGCCGCGCAGACGCCTCCCGCGCTTCCCGAGAGTGTAGGGGAAGTCACTTCCAAAACCGTAAATATTCTTCGCGAGAGCGGTAGCCGTGTTGCGGTGAACGGCAATCAAAATTCCGAATATGTAAAATCCTTCGGCTCTGTTTCACCCGACTTTTTCGAGTTCTTCACATTTACACCGCATGTCGAGGACAAGGGCGACTTCAATGTCACCGATTACACCGCACAGATGGCAAAATCGGCAAAGGAGCTTGCCTCTGCGGATTTCGGCGCGTGCATTTCGGATATTTGCAATACGGACGGCTGTTCGTACATATGCATTGCCGTCGCAGGCGAGAGCTCCGCAATAGTCAGAAAGCTCTACCGCGAGCCCGATGAAAAGGATGAAAGCTTCATAAGAGACGCCGCAGAGGAGCTTATAGAGCTTATCGGCGAAAAGGCCTCCGGGGAAAGCTCCGTCGGCATAGAGATTTCCGGCGAAGCCGCAGCAGAGCCCAAAGCCGAAAAAACTCCCGGCAAAGGGAAAAAAGTCCTTGTTTCAATACTTGTAATAATTCTCGCTCTTGCCGTTGCGGCAGGCACATTTTTCCTTGTGAAATATCAAAGAGACAAAAAAGCCGCCGAGGCACTCGCAAACACTGCGCCCGAAACGACTTCCGAGGAAACGACCGTTCCCCCGGAAATATCAAAGGATACAGTTCCGCTCTCTGTTTTTATGCGCAATGAAGCGGTTAACGGAATTGACAAGGACGACCTTGCGAGAGCGGCCGAGGACACCGCAAACGCCGCTTCTCAGGGTGACAATGCGGCAAACGCAAACGTAGTGCCCGAATACATTGTGCTCAACGGCGTAAAAACGGAGGCAAAAAAGGCACTCGCAAAAATTGTGGCCGCGGATGTGGACGACAGCTACAATTCCGAAGCCATAAAAGCCGATGCAGTTGCCGTTTATACATATTTGAAATACCGCAACACAAACTTTAACGTGAGCGGTCTTAATGCCGCAGAAACGGTGAGCGACAACATACTGAATGCCGTTTCGGAGGTATTCGGCGAATATGTCGTATATAACGGTCAACCGGCATTCACTCCCACATTTAAGCTGTCGGCAGGTAAAACCACCTCGGCAGACGTTGTTTTCGGTAATTCCTTCCCCTACCTTAAAACGGTAGACAGCGCATCCGATAAAAACGCAGACGGCTACAAAACGGAGATTACTCTGACATCCGGTGAATTAAAGGAGCTTGCAAATAAATTTGACAGCTCGATAAATCTCTCCGGCTCCGCCAAGGACTGGGTAAAAGTTACAAAGCACGACGGCGCCATAAGCACGGGAGTAGGATACGTCGAAACCGTAAACGTAGGCGGTAAGGAAATAAGCGGATATAAATTCGCCTGTGAACTTCTCGAAAACAAGATTCCGTCATACTGCTTTGCAGTATCCTACACCTCTTCCGGCGACACCTTTAAGATAACCTCATACGGCAACGGTTTCGGTGTCGGTATGAGCCTTTCCGGTGCAAACAAAATGGCGGCCGACGGCTCGACCTACGCGCAGATACTCGCAAAATACTATCCCGGAACAAATCTTTCATAACACTTTTTAATCCGTCATATTTTGTATATATTATCAAGGGGGACATTTTAAATGGCAATATTAGTAACCGGCGGTGCCGGATTTATAGGCACCCATACCTGCATAGAGCTTATTAACGCAGGATATGAACCGATAGTGGTTGATAACTACTACAACGCAAGCCCCAAGGCACTCGAGCGCGTTGAGGAAATAGTCGGAAAAAAGGTTAAGTTTTATGAGTGCGACGTTCGCGACAAAAAGAAGCTTGACTCCGTATTTAAGGAAAATAAAATAGACGCCGTCATACATTTTGCAGGCCTCAAGGCGGTAGGCGAATCCTGCCACAAGCCGCTTGAGTACTACGATAACAACATCGGCGGAACTCTTGCGCTCTGCGAGGTTATGAGAGACAACGGCTGCAAAAAGATTGTATTTTCCTCCTCCGCTACCGTCTACGGTATGAACAATGTTTCGCCGCTCACGGAGGATATGAAAACCGGCGGTACAACCAATCCATACGGTACCACAAAGTATATGATAGAGATAATCCTCGAGGATCTCTATAAAGCAGACAACAGCTGGGATGTTACGCTGCTTCGCTACTTTAACCCGATAGGTGCTCACAAGAGCGGCCTCATAGGTGAAAACCCCAACGGAATCCCGAACAATCTTATGCCGTATATAACACAGGTTGCAATAGGCAAGCTTGACTGCCTCTCGATTTACGGCAACGACTACCCCACCCGCGACGGAACGGGTGTTCGCGATTACATCCACGTGGTTGACCTGGCTCTCGGTCACGTAAAAGCCGTAGAGCAGCTGAAATCCTCAAACGGCGGCGTAAGAATTTATAATCTCGGCACAGGCAAGGGTTACAGCGTTTTAGATATAGTTAAAGCATTTGAAAAAGCCACAGGCGTTAAAATCAATTATAAAATCGCTCCTCGCCGTGACGGTGATATAGCTACCTGCTACTCAGACCCGTCAAAGGCTAAAAAAGAGCTCGGTTGGGAGGCAAAACGCGACCTCGAGGAAATGTGCGAGGATTCATGGCGTTGGCAAAAAAACAATCCGAACGGTTTTGACGACTGATATTTCTCCCCCGAAAAAGGAGGTAACACCATGAAAAACAAAAAGAGTCTTACAGTAGGAATCATTGTTGCCGTTATAGTCATTGCACTTATCGGCAGCATTGTCGGCAGCTACAACAATCTCGTAAAGCTGCGTGAAAACGTGACGAGCGCGCAGTCCGTGGTTGAAACACAGCTTCAGCGCCGCGCGGACCTTATACCAAACCTTGTAAACACCGTAAAGGGCTACGCTTCTCATGAGGAGGACGTTTTTACGGCAGTTGCGGACGCTCGCACGGCACTTTCGGGTGCCAAGACGGTTGATGAGCTGAACAGTGCTCAGAGTCAGCTTGACAGTGCCGTATCACGACTTTTGGCGATAGCCGAAAGCTATCCCGATCTCAAGGCAAATGAGAATTTTATAAATCTTCAGGATGAGCTTGCAGGCACCGAAAACCGTATTTCCGTTGCGCGTCAGGACTATAACGATGCCGCAAAGGAATACAATACAAAAATTCAATCGTTCCCCGCATCGATAATTGCGGGACTCTTCCATTTTGAAAAGGCGGATTATTTCACCGCCACAGCCGAAGCTGCAACTGTTCCCTCTGTGGATTTCGGTAAATAAGCCATGAAAAAGACGATAGGTGCAGGCGCACTGCTTGTTTCACTTTTGATTGTTTTGCTGACGGCTCTGCCGGCAGCTGCAATAAGCGAGCATCCGTTGCCGGCAAGCAGTTTTTTCGCCCCAAGCTTTACCGATGACAACAAAATGACCACACAATCTCAAGACGATTACCCGTCTCCCACAAGCGACTTTTCGTCAACGATTTTGCCTCGTGTCTCACCGATGAGGACAAAAGCACCATTCAAGCTCTCGGCGAGGAGCTGTACAAAAAGACAAAGGCGCAGGTAGTAGTTGTCACGGTTCAAAGCCTCGGCGGCAGAGATATTGAAAGCTATTCGATAGGACTGGCGCGTGAATGGGGCATAGGCGATAAGGACGATGATTCCGGCGTATTGCTGCTGTTGTCCACGGGCGACAGACAGGTGCGGATTGAAGTCGGAAAGGGTCTTGAGGGCTCTCTCACCGACGGTAAATCTGGACGAATTCTCGATTCCTATGCAGTTCCGTACCTCAAAAACAGCGACTATTCCACAGGTCTTCGCGAGTGCTACAAAAAGCTCGTCGAGGAGGTTTATTCCGAATACGGAGTAGAGGGCTATACGAGCATTGACGACACGGACATCGGCGATTACTCCTCATCAGGTTTCGGGGACGAAAAAATCGACCTCGCCGTTATAATTATAATAACGGTTCTGGTACTGATTACCTTGATTTTACCCGGCCGCATAATTCGCAAAGCAATTTATCACGGCGGCGGCGATCATCACGGCGGCGATTATCACGGCGGCGGATTTTACGGAGGCGGCTTCGGCGGGCATTCATCCGGAGGGTTCTCGGGAGGCTCGTCCTCGGGAGGATTTTCGGGCGGAGGCGGCGGCTTCTCCGGCGGAGGAAGCTCACGCGGATTCTAATATTTCACACATAAAGCTGTCGGAGCAGGGCCTAATCCTTTTCGGCAGTTTTTATTTTTCCCTGCTTTTGCTTTTCTGCATTGCCGCAAGGTTTATAAGCAATTAAATTAAAAGAAAGGTCGTGGCGAAATGAGAATGTATGACATCATCGATAACAAGAAGCACGGGAAAGAGCTGTCCTTTGACGAAATCAAGTTCTTTGTCGACGGATTTACGGACGGCTCGGTACCGGACTATCAAGCTTCGGCGCTGCTTATGGCCATATGCCTTAAAGGTATGAGTGACAGCGAAATATCAAATCTCACCTTATGTATGGCGCAGTCGGGCGATATGAACGATATGAGCAAAATAGACGGCGTGTCCTGCGATAAGCACTCAACCGGCGGCGTCGGTGATAAAACCTCACTTATAGTCGCTCCCATTGCCGCAAGTTGCGGTCTGAAGGTTGCCAAAATGAGCGGCAGAGGTCTCGGCCACACGGGCGGTACGGTTGATAAGCTGGAGTCTATTCCCGGCTACAACACAGCAATGGCAAGCGACAGCTTTTTTTAAACAGGTAAACAAAATCGGAATTTCTCTGATAGGTCAGACCGGAAATCTCGCACCTGCCGACAAAAAGCTTTACGCACTTAGAGATGTAACAGCCACCGTGGATGACAGGGCTCTTATCTCTGCGAGCATTATGAGCAAAAAGCTTGCGGCAGGCGACAAAATATAGTTCTCGATGTGAAATGCGGAAGCGGCGCATTTATGAAAAACGAAAATGACGCCGCGGCTCTCGCAAAAACAATGGTAGGCATAGGCAAAAGCTGCGGCAGAAACATCATAGCCGTTATAACAAATATGGACGAGCCGCTCGGCAGAAATGTCGGAAATGCGCTTGAGGTTATCGAGGCAGTCGACGTTTTACGCGGTAACGGTGACAAGAGCCTTCGCGAATTATCTGTTTATCTCGCCGCAAATATGCTGTCACTCTCATTCCGAAGGGATATAGACGAGTGTATTATAGAAGCGACAAATGCGCTCGACAGCGGCAGAGCCTTTGATAAATTCCGTGAGCTTGTTGAGGCTCAGGGCGGAGACGTCGATTATATAAATGATACAAGCCTCTTCAAAAAAGACAAATGCGTTCGCGACATATTATCGCCGTGCGACGGATACATCTTTTCGGCGGACACCGGAAAGATAGGCGAAGCCGCCGTGATACTCGGCGCAGGCAGAGAGAAAAAGGACGACAAAATCGATATGGCCGCGGGAATTGTACTCCGCAAAAAGACCGGCGAAAGAGTTAATAAGGGCGACGCTCTGGCAACGCTTTACACCTCCTGCGAAGCAAGAGCCGACAGTGCCGAAAAGCTGTATTTAAATGCAATTAAAATAGCCGACAATCCGCCCGAAAAGAAAAAGCTTATATACGGTACAATTAAATAATACTTTCCCCTCCCGGTTTCGGATAAAACCGCAATTTCGCGGCAAACTCATTATGGCAGACGAAAACGGGGGGATTTTTATGCCGAAAAAATACAATACAATTATAATCGGCGGCGGAACGGCAGGTCTTACCGCGGCAATTTACACCGCTCGCCAAAATAAGAGTGTCGCGGTTTTTGAAAGCGGAATATTCGGCGGTCAGATAGTCGATTCGCCGAGAATAGAAAACTACCCGGGCTTTTGCGAAATCAGCGGTGACGAATTTTCTGACAGGCTGTTAAAGCAGGCGTTAAAGCTCGGCGCAGAGCTTATTAAAAAAAGAGCAGCCGCAATTAAGCTTGAGGGTAAGGACAAATATGTTATTTCTGCTGACGGCGAAAAAACTCAATGCGATAAAATTATAATTGCGGTCGGTACAAGACCGCGTCCGCTTTATCTTGAAAACGAACGTGAGCTTTTGGGCAGAGGCATTTCATACTGCGCGGTTTGCGACGGTGCATTTTTCAAAAGTAAAACGGTTGCCGCGGTCGGCGGCGGCAGCTCGGCTCTGCAAAGCGCAAGGCTGCTGGCAGAGCTTTGCAAAAAGGTATATGTGATTCACAGACGGAATGAATTTCGCGGCGAACAAAGGCTCTGTGAAGAGTTAAAGTCCTTTCATAACATCGAGTTTTTGTTAAACAGCGAAATAAAAAAGATAAACGGCAAGACGAGGCTCGAAAGCGTTTTAGTTAAAAATAATCTAAGTGGTGAAGAAACAGTTCTTCCGCTTGACGGGCTCTTTGTCGCAATAGGCAAGGAGCCGCAAAACGAAATATTTGCCGAGGTCACAGAGCTTGATGAAAACGGATACATCAAGGCGGACGAGAGCTGTAAAACAAGCACGGACGGAATTTACGCCGCAGGCGACTGCCGCACAAAGGCATTTCGTCAGCTTACGACTGCGGCGGCGGACGGAACAGTTGCGGCGTTGTCGCCGTAATTTCCCTGCCGATTTTCAAATTACGAAACACAGCGTAAAAAAACTAAAAATCTACACGCTTTAGCCGAGCGTTTATAAGGCAGTTTTGCTTCGCGGCTTCACAGCCGTACATTTTTTATGCGAAACCGATACTTCCTTATGAACGCTCAACCTTATTATTGATACACGGCGGTTTTTGTGTTATTATAGTCGCCGTAATTAAAATTAAGGTAAAGAGTGCCCGTCACTACGGCATTTCGTCGATTTCGGCGCGGCACGGTAACAAATAAGGTGAAAAAATGAAACTCATAGGCGCGGCAGTAAACTGCGGAGCTGTTTTTTTAGGCTCTCTTTTAGGTCTGCTGTTTAAAAAGGGTATTCCGGAACGCGTGCAAAAAAGTCTTAACTATGCGCTGTCGCTGTGCGTACTCTACATAGGAATCAAGGGTTCGCTTAAAGGAGAAAATACATTGATTGCCGCCCTGTCGCTCGCGATAGGAACAATAATAGGCGAGCTCATTGACATTGACAGGCATTTAAACAAATTCGGCGACTTTTTGCAAAAGAAGCTGAGCCGCAATACCGAAAATTCATCGTTCGGCGAGGGCTTTGTAAATGCCACGCTTTTCACCTGCGTCGGAGCTATGGCAATAGTCGGCGCGATTGAAGCCGGTATGCAGGGCAGCTTTTCAACATACTATGCAAAAGCTCTGCTCGACTGCTTTTTTGTGATGATAATGACTACCACATTCGGAATAGGCTGTTTCTTCTCCGGAATTATAGTTTTTGTCTATGAAGCGATTTTGACGCTCGGCGCCGGCTTTCTCTCGTCATTTCTCTCCGACAGTATGATAAACGAGATGTCGTGCGTCGGCTCCGTGCTTATAATAGCCATAGCTCTCAACACAATGAAGGTCACAAAAATAAAGGTTGCAAACCTGCTGCCGTCGGCGTTTATGCCGCTCTTACTGTGCCTTTTTATTCATTGACTTTTACTTTTTTTATGCTATATTATATGTGGTTATATATGATTTTTTGGGGGAATTGTAATTGAAGATTATTGTTGCAGGTGACGGTAAGGTTGGTGCCACGCTTACACGTCAGCTGACCGCAGAGGGATATGACATTACTCTTATCGACTCAAACAAGGATGTTTTGAGCTCAAGCATGGAGCAATTCGACATAATGACCGTACACGGCAACTGTGCCACCAAAGACACGCTGCTGAAGGCGGGAATTACGGACACCGACCTCATAATAGCCGCCACAAGCGCGGACGAGGTAAATCTTTTGTGCTGCATTACCGCTCACGGACTTAACAAGAACCTGCACACAATAGCGCGAATCCGCAATCCCGAATACAGCAGTCAAATCTATGATATGCGCGATATGTATGCGCTGTCCATGACCGTAAACCCCGAAAAGCAGGCGTCAAGTGCCATAGAAAAGCTTCTCAGATACCCGGGATTTTTAAAGCATGACACCTTTGCTAAGGGGCGCGTCGATATAGTTGAGCTGCGCGTCAAAAGCGACAGCAAGCTCTGCAACATTCCTCTGAGCTCCCTGCCCGCACAGACAAAGTGTAACGTACTTGTTTGTGCGGTAATCAGAAACGGTGAAGCACTCGCACCCAACGGCGATTTCGTCTTACAGGACGGCGACAGAATATTTGTCACGGCGTCTGTGGACAACCTCTCAATGCTTTTGAAGAGTCTCGGTATGACGCCGAAAAAAACCAAAAACATACTTATCTGCGGCGGCGGAAAAATCAGCTATTACCTTGCAAAGCGTCTTGAAAAAAGCAGCGTTTCGGTAACTCTTGTAGAGAAAGACGAAAAACGCTGTGTTGAGCTTGCCTCGCTTCTGCCGACAACTAATATAATCCACGGCGACGCGAGCGATCAAAATCTTCTCAACAGCGAGGGACTGGCCGACTGCGAGGCGGTTGTTACCGCCACCGGGCTTGACGAAATGAATATGATAATTTCGCTCTATGCCAACAATGTGGGTGTTCCGCAGACAATAACAAAGCTCAGCCGAATAGACAGCGGCAGTATTCCTTCAAACATTCCGCTCGGTAGCATCATCTGTCCCAAGGAGCTGTGCTGCAACTCAATAGTACGCTATGTCAGAGCCATACAAAATCAAAGCGGTGCGGCAATCGCCGTTCACTTTATCGCAGACGGTCAGGCGCAGGCCATAGAATTTCGAGTTGACGAGCAGACAAAGCATTGCGGAGAGGCTCTTAAGGATATAAAAATTCGCAAAAATGTCCTTATTGTCTGCATAACGCATAACGGTAAAATCGAAATACCCAACGGTAATTCTTCGTTTAAAAAAGGTGACGGCATCATTATTGTCACAAGCAGCGGAGATGTGGTGCGACAGCTTAACGACATATTTATTTAATGGGGTAAAAGTGCTTTATGAACTATAAAATGATGGGTCGTATTTTTGCGGAAATATTGGCGCTCGAAGCATTTTTTATGCTTCCGCCGCTGTTTATAAGCATATATGACGGAGTCGATGGTGCGGCAAAGGCCTTTTTATATACAATAGGCATACTGATAGCGGTATCCGCATTTTTGTGGCTTATCTGCCGCAAAGCAAAGCGCGGTTTTTACGCTCAGGAGGGCATAGTTTGCGTTGGCCTCGGCTGGATTTTTTTAAGTCTTTTCGGTGCATTGCCCTTTTTTATATCGGGCGAAATACCGTTTTACATCGACGCGTTTTTTGAGATGGTTTCGGGTTTTACAACGACCGGTGCCTCAATAGTGCCCGTTGTTGAGGACTTATCACGCGGAATTTTATATTGGCGAAGCTTCAGCCATTGGCTCGGCGGAATGGGTGTGCTTGTATTTTTGCTTGCCATTGTCCCGTCAAATTCAAAATCGGGCGGCTCGCGGCTGCACCTTTTAAAGGCGGAAAGCCCGGGCCCCGATGTCGGTAAGCTCGTACCCAAAATGCGCGATACCGCCATGATACTGTATGTACTGTATATAGCACTTACTCTTTTGAATATATTGTTTTTGCTCGCCGGGAAAATGCCTCTTTTTGACGCGCTGTGCACGGCATTCGGCACCGCAGGAACCGGCGGCTTCGGAATCAAAAATGACAGCATAGCGGGTTACAGCATTTATATACAATGGGTTTGCACCGTGTTTATGATGCTCTTCGGCGTAAACTTCAACTGCTATTACTTGCTCATTATGCGCCAATTCAAGGCACTCTTTAAAAATGAGGAGGTTCGCTGTTACTTCGGAATTTCAATTATGAGTGCTGCGCTGATAGCCATTGACATCCGTAAAATATACCCGACTATTCACGAAACGATTCGCCACGCCTGCTTCCAGGTAGCAAGTATCATGACGACTACGGGCTTTGCGACTACGGATTTTGACACATGGCCGAGCTTCTCAAAAACCATTTTGCTTACACTTATGGTCATAGGCGCGTGCGCCGGCTCTACCGGCGGCGGTCTCAAGTGCGCAAGAGTTCTGTTGCTTTTCAAAAATTTACGCAGAAACATTCACAAGATACTTCACCCGAGAAGAGTTCAGGTTGTACACGTAGACGGCACACCCGTTGACGAAAAAATAATCAACGGCACAAGCGTTTATCTCGCCGCATATTTTATTTTGGTTGTTCTGAGTATACTGCTTATATCGGTTGACAACAAGCCGCTTGTAACAAATTTGTCCGCTGTGCTGTCCTGCTTCAACAACATCGGCCCCGGTCTTGAGATAGTCGGACCCACCGGAAACTTCAGCTCTTACGGCGCGTTTTCAAAGCTTGTGCTGATATTTGATATGCTCGCCGGCAGACTTGAGATATTCCCGATTTTGGCTCTTATTTCAAGGGGCGCATGGAAAAAAGCTTGACGCACCGTATACCGCACATTTATATTTTAAGCTCCCGATTTCTCTCGGGAGCTTTTTTGTGATTTGCTTTGTCCTCCCTCTCGGTGCACAGCCGATTGTCATTTAAATAAAAACGAGCGCGTGATCTTTGTCTCTTCTTTACCCTGCTTAAAGTCAAACCGGAAATGCATATATCTCGGCTTTGTAAAACCTTAAAATCAATAAAACAAGCTGCCCTCCACGTCGCTTCGTGCGATAAGGAGGGCAGCTTTATGCTTATTCGGTTTTATTTTGTTTGCCGATTATTATTTCTTGCCTTTTTTAGCGAGCTTTTCGGCTTTTTTCTGTGCCTTGTATGCGGCGTCCTCAGCCTTAAGTCTTTCAACCTCGGCGTCTCTTGCCTTTTTAGCCTCTGCCTCACGCTCTTTTGCCTCGTCATAGAGAGCCTCTATCTCACCGAAATGCTGATAGTACTTCTCCTGATTTATAAGGCGTTCGGCGTCAAGATACGGCTTTGCGGCACGGTTAAAGTATGCGTGCCTATCCATTTCCTTCTTAGACATATCGCGCGCCTGCTTGCGCTCGCTTGCAGTCTTTTTGATATCTGCACGAAGCATCTGAACCTTTTCGCTGTTGCCTGACTTTTTGGCGTCGCTAAGCTCGGTATAAAGCGTCTTGAGTCTGTCGTCGCAAGCGTCCTCTTGGTCAAAGTACTTCTCAAGCACGGAGAAGTCAAGGCGCTCGAACTTAACTGACGGGTCGCCGTAATACTTATGTATGGCCTTATAAGCTGACTTTTTCTTCTTGGCAACCGAAATCGCAAACTTGCGTATCTGCTTTTCTTCGCTGTCGGTCTTGGGAAGAGCCTTAGCCTCGGCAAGCTCCTTGTTTATATCGTCAAGAGTGATTTTGCGGAGACCTTCAAGTCCGCCTTCGTAAATCTTTTTATATGTCTTGAGCTGATACTTAACAAGATTAGACGAGAACTTATCAAGCTCCTCGCATACGAATTTGGCAATCTCAATGTCCTCATTCTTCTGAACAGCTGCCTTGTAAGCCTTTTTCTGAGCCTTCTTTTCGGCCTTGTCGCTGATACCCTTGTACCACTTTTTGCTGACATCAACGGGCTTTTCGGCGGCGAGAGCTCTTGACTCTCTGATTATATCGACAGCCTCTACAAGCTCTTTATCCTCAATGGCGCCGTTGTTGTAGTCCTCAAACATAGCGCGTACCTTGAGCACCTTAACCACGGACTTCTGTTTTCTCTCGTTAAAGTCATACCAGAAATAAGGTACAACGTTGAGAAGAGCACCGAGAGCCGAGAAGAGTATGAGCACCTTCAATAAGTTTTCGAGAATATTCGGGTCGTAAAGTGCGGAATATGCGTTGCTGTAATTGTTCTGGCCGTTTGCCATCTGTTCGGAGAGTATTTCTCCTACGGTTTTGCCGTCGCCGAGCATTCTGCCGAGAATGTCGGGATTTGATGTGACGGCGAGAGCGTTATCGGTTGTGATACCGCCTCTCTTGTATACTACGGGAAGAACGGCACTCGTAAGAAGTGCGATAACGGTACCGATTGTAGCAACTGCCGAGAACATACCGTCAATTCTCTCACCGCTCTTATACTGCTGATAATCACGAATGTCTGCCTGAATTGCGGGGTTTAAAATAAGCGCAAACGAACCCATAAACGCATTGAGGTAAAGGCAGCCCATAATAGCCCAAATGGTGGAGCCGTTCATCTGAGAAGTAAACGGAAGCATCATAAGAATGAATATGATATTCATAATATTCGTAACAACAAGCACGAATTTTTTGCCCCATTTTCTGATGCACATGGGAGCTAAGATCATACCCCAAAGCGAAGCGTTGCCGTAAATGGTAACAACAAGTCCGTATACGTTACCGGAGCAAACGCCGCCGTAGTTATAAAGCCAATAGAGAACATTTGCATACGATGCCTCAAGGAAGCCTATCCAGCCGGCAAAGGAGATTATCCAGAAGTACTTGTTGCCGGCAACCTCTCTGAGAGCGTCGGAGAATTTAATTTGAATTACGTGCGTTCTCGCCTGAACTATCTTTTCCTGAGTGTTCTTATAAACGAGTATGCAAAGAAGTATGCCGCCGATACCGATTATCGGATAAAGAAGTCTGTAAACACGAATGTCGGTCGAATTCGTGTGGAAAACATTCTGAGCTATAATCGGTGTAATAAGGTTTACTATGGTCGGAGCGAGTGAATAAACAACGCTCTTTATAGCCGCAACATCGGCTCTCTCCTGTGAATTCGGCGAGAGAACGTGTATAAGATTCTCATAGCTGTCATAGAAGAAATAATAGAAGAAATGCAAGAGCAGGTTGAAAATAAGTATCAAAGTGCACTTTACAAAATATGCCCTTGTTACGCCGAAAAGCATTCCCTCACCGAACAAAGCACCGAACTTGTCGTACGGGAACCACACCATCAGCACACAGATTATTGTGGTCGGAATACCCATTGACACTATGTAGGGTCTGTACTTACCCGCTTTATTTCTTGTGTTATCAATAATATTTGCCCTGATTCCCGTAAGCGGGATATTGGCAAGGACTGCAATAACATAAAGAACATACATATCCGTCGGATTTACGCCGAGTGTACTCGAAATAAGAGTGTTACCCGTCGCAAGAAGACAAGCGGTACCGAGAGTTATGATGAAATACGCACCGATGCCGCCGACAGAATACGCCGCTACCTCTTTAAAGGGCATATATTTGCCCTCGGGCGGCCTTCTCCAGTAGGTCTTAATGTTGTCAGCCAAAGTACTGAGCTGTTCCTTTAACTTCATTCGATTTCCTCCCATATTTTTATACAACATTGTTATTCTAACACAAAACGATAGGCTTTTCAATAAGCTTTTATATCTGTATTGTCAAAAAAACTATAAAAAAATTCACAATAACACACAAAACTCACATATATCCGAAAAATGCCCGTTTTTCTTGAAAAATCAGCACAAAACGGATATTATATAACTATAATAAGATTTAAAAATTTGTTTAATTTTATTTTGCAAGGAGAGCTTTTGTATGTCGGATGTAATCATAATCGGAGCAGGCCCTGCCGGCATTTCGGCGGCGTTGTATACAATTCGCAGCGGTCTTGAAACCACAGTGATAGCTGCAGGAGACAGTGCACTCGCAAAAGCCGAAAAAATCGAAAACTATTACGGCTTTGCCGAACCGATTAGCGGAAAAGAGCTTTTGACACGCGGAATTGACGGTGCCGAAAGGCTCGGAGTGAAATTCACGAACAAGCAGGCGGTGTCGATTGATTATGAGGACGGCGGATTCTCCGTCGTCACCTCGGACGACAAAAAGCACATGTGCAAGGCGGTACTTTTGGCGACCGGCAGCAGACGGCTCGCACCTAATATAGAGGGCTTGACCGAATTCGAAGGCAAAGGGGTCAGCTACTGCGCGGTCTGTGACGCATTTTTTTACAGAAACAAAAACGTCGGCGTTCTCGGCTCCGGCGAATACGCTCTGCACGAGGCCAAAATTCTCGCAAAAACATCAAAAAGCGTTACCGTGTTCACAAACGGCGAAGAGCCGACGGCAGTATTTCCCTCGGAATTTACAATTGTTAAAGAACCGTTGTCGAGTCTCACGGGTGAAGCTAAAATCGAAAAAGCCGTTTTGCGCGACGGTACCGAGGTCAAAATCGACGGCCTTTTCGTAGCCTACGGAGTGGCATCATCGGCAGCTCTCGCCCAAAAAGCAGGAGCGGTGACAATCGGCGGCAAAATCAGGGTCAACGATTCTATGATGACAAACGTAAACGGCCTTTTTGCGGCAGGTGACTGCACAGGCGGTCTTTTGCAGGTATCAAAAGCCGTCGGCGACGGCGCGGCGGCAGGTATGGCAATAATAAAATATATCAAAAGGGATAAATAGAGCCGCCGAAATTATCCGATATCAAAAAACGACCATTGGCCGTCGGTTTTAAGCCGGCTTTCAAGGGTCGTTCTTTTTTTATTTTTTGATTGTTATATCGTTTCGTGGAAGGTTCTCTTTATTACTTCACTCTGCTGTTCCCTTGAGAGCTTATGGAAATTGACCGCATAGCCCGAAACACGAATGGTGAGATTGGGATATTTAGTCGGGTCGTTATAAGCCTCAACGAGCATTTCACGGTTCATAACATTGACGTTCAGGTGATGCGCACCGTTTTTAAAATAGCCGTCAAGAATCGACACAAGATTTGCCGTTCTCTCATCTCTCGTTTTGCCGAGTGCTGCGGGAACGATTGAAAACGTATTTGAAATTCCGTCGCGGCACTGTGAATAGGGCATCTTGGCAACCGAGTTGAGCGATGCGAGCGCGCCGTTCTTTTCGCGATTATGCATGGGGTTGGCACCGGGAGCAAACGGCTCGCCCTTCTTTCTCCCGTCGGGCGTGGAGCCTGTCTTTTTGCCGTACACGACATTGGAGGTTATTGTGAGTGCTGAAAGCGTATGCTCTGCGTTTCTGTAAGCCGGAGTCTTGCGAAGCTCGGCTATTGTGTCCTCAAGCAATGCTTTTGCGATATTGTCAACACGGTCGTCGTCGTTTCCGTACTTTGGGAAATCACCTGTCGTCTCAAAATCGACTATATATCCGTTCTCGTCACGTATGGGCTTGACGTTTGCGTACTTGATAGCCGAAAGAGAGTCTGCGGCAACCGAGAGTCCCGCTACGCCGAATGCCATAAAGCGGTGCACATCGGTATCGTGAAGTGCCATTTGGATTTTCTCATACGCATACTTATCGTGCATAAAATGGATTACATTCATAGTATTGACATAAAGCCTGCAAAGCCATTTAAGGTAAGTCTTGTATCTCTCAACCACCTCGTCGTAATCAAGCCTGTCGCCCTCAATCGGGTTAGTCTGCGGGCCTATTTTTTCGCAGTAAACATTGTCATATCCGCCGTTTAATGCGAGAAGCAAAAGCTTTGCAAGGTTGCAGCGCGCACCGAAAAACTGCATCTGCTTGCCTACCTGCATAGCGGAAACGCAGCAGGCTATGGCGTAATCGTCGCCGTAAATCGGGCGCATAACGTCGTCGTTTTCATATTGTATGGAGTCGGTGTCCTCCGAAACCTCGGCGCAAAAACGTTTAAAGTTTTCGGGCAAGCCCTGCGACCAGAGAACAGTCATATTGGGCTCCGGAGCCGAGCCGAGAGTGTAAAGCGTATTGAGCATTCTGTACGAATTTTTCGTGACGAGAGTTTTACCCTCGTTTGTCATACCACCGATGCTCTCGGTTATCCACATAGGGTCGCCGCCGAACAGCTCATTGTATTCGGGAGTGCGAAGATGGCGAGCCATGCGCAGCTTCATAACAAAATCGTCTATCAGCTCCTGAGCACCGCTCTCAGTGAGTACGCCCCTATTGATGTCGCGTTCAATATAGATGTCAATGAACGTGCTTGTCCTGCCGAGCGACATAGCCGCTCCGTTCTGCTCCTTGATTGCGGCAAGATATGCAAAGTAAAGCCACTGAATCGCCTCGCGCGCGTTGCTTGCCGGCGAAGATATGTCATAGCCGTACATCTGCGCCATTTGCTTGAGCATTTCCATAAAGTTAAGCTGTTTTTGCAGTTCCTCGCGCAGCCTTATGACCTCCTCTGTCATATCCTTATTTTCAAGCGCGATTTTATCTGCCTTTTTAAATTCGATAAGCGTATCCATACCGTAGAGGGCAACTCTGCGATAGTCTCCTATTATCCTGCCTCTTCCGTAGGCGTCGGGCAAACCGGTGAGCAGCGCAATATGGCGTGCCTTTCTCATCTCACTCGTATAGGCTCTGAATACTCCGTCGTTGTGAGTTGTCTTATATCTGAACTCGTCCTCGATTTTATCGGACAGCTCATAGCCGTAAGCCTTTGCCGCCTCACGCGCCATGCGCATACCGCCGAAGGGATTTACACCTCGGCGCAGGGGGCTGTCGGTCTGAAGACCCACGATAAGCTCCTTTTCCTTGTCAAGATAACCGGGCGCATAGGTGACGAGAGATGAAACGGTTTCGGTATCGACCGACAAAACTCCGCCGTTTTCACGTTCCTTGTCAAGAAGCTTTGAAAACTTTTCCATAAGCTCCTTTGTACGCTCGGTGGCTCCGCTCAAAAAGGAGCTGTCGCCCGTATATTCCGTGTAATTCCTTTTGATGAAATCACTGACGTTTACTTTTTCGTTCCATTCGCCGGGATTAAAGCCTTCCCACGCTCTTGAAAACTCCATTTGCCATCTTCCTTTCACAGATGCCTCACAGCATATATACATAAATAAATTACAATATAAAAGGGCAGCCCCCGAAAAAGAGGCTGCCCAGACGGTCGGCTTTTTTATGCGCCGCGTTCCCCGGCAGTTTAGCCTGCCTGCCCAAATGGGCTTTCCGTCAGTTGCACGGCGCCTATATATTGTGGTGCTATTATATCACCACACAATATATATGTCAACATATAAATTAAAATGTTTATTCTGCGCTCTTCAGCGATTCAACCATATCTATCTTTTTAAGCCTGAAATACATAACGAAGTTGACTATCGCCGTAAACAGCACAGTAAGCAAAATACTTGCGAGATAGCTGAGAGCCGTCATTTCCTTACCGAACATAATATAGTCCGTCTCAATGGTGCTCATAACATACGCGTGAAGAATTATACCCAGAACTATACCGAATATCACACCGAAAATCGTCAGTACAATATTTTCGCGGTACACGTAAAAGGCAAGCTCCTTGTTGTAGAAACCGAGAACCTTGAGCGTTGCAAGCTCACGCCTGCGCTCGGTGATGTTGATGTTATTGAGGTTATAGAGAACCACAAACGCCAAAAGCCCCGCAGCAACTATCAGTATTACAACTATAAACAGTAGGCTGTTCATAACGGAGCTTATCTGTTTCTCGGTGGTGCTGTTCATGGTAACCGAATTTATCGCGCTCAAATCCATAAGCTGCTTTGACAGAGTCTCATCGTCCACGGTACCGTCCGTTTTAATGAAGATGGTATTGAGCGAAGCCGTCTCGTTAAAAAGCTGCTTATATACATTCGGCGTCATATAAATGTAGTGGTACATATAGTTTTCGACTATTCCGGCAACCTTTACGGGCTCGGTTGCAGTGCCTGTCTCGCTCGTCTTGAAGGTCACGGTGTCACCCACGGAAACACCCAGAGTCTTGGCGAGCTTTTCGGTTATGATAACACCGGAATCATCCATAACATAGGTGTTTGCCGTCGCGCGACGAAAGGTTAACGTAATCAGCCATTCGTGAGGTATCCTGCGGAACTATGACATACGCGGTTTTTTCTTCACCGTTTGCGTCGGTATAGAGCATTGAGCGATATGTCTGCAAATACTCCGTAACACCGTTCATGGTATTGACCTCGGCTAGTGACTGACGTTTTTCCGCTCGTGTAGCCTCGGAATTTATACCTGCGGTACCGGCAAAATGCCACACCTTTTCAAACTGGTTGCCCGTCATTGATTTTATTGAATCGTTGAGTCCGAAGCCGACAAGCAGCAGAGCCATACAGCCCGCAACGCCGGCTATTGTCATAAACAGGCGTTTTTTATATCTGAACAGGTTTCTGCAAGCCGCCTTCTGTGCGAAGTTGAGGTGCTTCCAAATAAATCCGACTTTTTCGAGAAGTATGCGTTTGCCCGGCCTTCGGTGCCTCGGGGCGCATCAGCAGTGCCGGCGATGAGCTCAGCACGCGATAGCACGCAGCCAGCGTCGCTCCCGGTCGTACAAATAATCGCAAGAAGCGAAGCGAGCAATGCGTCAAATACGTCCGGCTTCACCACGGTATTATGAAGCCCTATATACACAAGCTTATACGTGTTAACCGTGAGCAGAGGTATTGTGCTCTCGCCGAGAAGCACGCCGAGCACGCTGCCGATTGCGGTAGCAAGCAGAGCATAAAGCACATATTTTGCCGCTATCGCGCCCTTCGTGTAGCCGAGAGCCTTTAATGTGCCTATCTGCGTTCTCTGCTCCTCGACCATTCGCGTCATGGTTGTGAGAGATACCAAAGCGGCAACAAGGAAGAATATCACGGGGAACACCGAGCCTATTGAGCCCATACCGTCCGTATCACTCTTATATGCCGTGTAAGACGGAATGGTTTCGCGGTCAAGCACATACCATGTGGGCTTTTCCACGTTTAATATCTTATCCTCGGAGTCCTCAAGCTTTTGCTGTGCCGCTTCAAGCTCGTCGGCAAGGTCCTGCTTTGCCTGCTCGTACTCCTCATTTTTGCGGTCAAGCTCTATTTGAGCGTCCTGAATTTGCTTTTCGGCCTCTTCAAGAGCCGCCGGAGCCTCGTTGACCTTTTTCTGCGCATCCTGAAGTGCCGTTCCGCCGTTATTTACGGCGGTTTGAGCGGCAGCTACCTGCTGCTTGGCATTATCTATTGTGTTTCGCGTATTGGCAAGCTGAGTTTTGTAGAACTGAAGCGTCGCCTTTGCGGCTATGAGATTATAGCTCTTTTGGAGATACTCATCAGAGGACATGGAGCCCTTGCCGTCATCAAGTTCCTTTTGCATTCTCTCAATCTCCGCCGCGGAATCCGAGACCTGCGATTCAAGCTCCTTATACTTTTTTTCCGCATCGACAAGCGAAGCCTTTGCGCTGTCTATCTGGCTTTGACTTACAACGAGAGTATTTGCGTTTGAATTGATAAGGTCCTGCGCATTCTGTATTTCAAGCTTTTTGCTTGCAAGATCCGCCTTACCGGTTTCTATTGCCGCCTGAGCGTCCAAAAGCTGCTGATACGCGTCGCCGAGCTGACCCATTGCGGTGTCCTTTTCCTCTTCGAACTTCAGCTTTGCATCGTTTATATATGTCGCCGTTTCGTTTTTATATTCGCTGTATCTTATGTCGCAGCGTCTGTCGGCTATGCCGTTTATTCTGTCTTTTACCTTTGAAATAAGCTCGGTGTAATCGCTTGAATAGCAGCCGAGTGCCATGGCATCCTTAACGGTTATATGAACGCTTGTATAGCAGGACATCGTAAAGGCCTGCTTCGGGACTATCAAAAATCCGTTTATTCTGCCCGTGCCTATCGCCGCGGAACCTCTGTCGCTGTCCATATACATTGACGTCGTACCGACGCCGACAATCGTAAATTCATCGGTGGCAAGATATTTGCTCACCTTTTCATCGGTGCCTGTGGTGAGCTTTACCGTGTCGCCTATTTTATATCCCGTAGCGTCAAGAAAGCTGCGGTCTGCTATACACTCGTTATAGCCCTGGGGAAAACGCCCCTCGCTGACTCTTACAAGGCTTATGCCGTCGTTTAGTGACATTACCTTTGTAACGGCCTCGGAGTTGCCGGTATCGCAGAGGAAATCCTGCTCGTATGTGCCCTCCGCGTCCTGCACGCCGTCAACCTTTTTAAGCGCGTCAACATCCTTATCGGTCATACCGAGAGTCCCCGCGACTCTTATATCCATAAGGTTTTCACTGTCGTATTGCTTATCCGCCGAGGCCTGCATGGCCGGCTTTGCGGCGCGCAGTCCCGAAAAGAACGCTACGCCCAAAACAACGATAAGAGTTATAGACAGGAACCTGCTGAAATTCAGCTTTATTTCCCGCTGAAAATCTTTTCTCATTCCTTTTGTCATTTAACGTGTACCTCTCTCTGTCAAATATAATATTCGGTATTTTACCACTCGATATACTCGACGGGAGTCGGGTGCTCGTTGAGAAGAAGCTTGTCAACTCTGCCGTTTTTGACCTTAATTACCTTGTCTGCCATGGGAGCTAGTGCTGAGTTGTGGGTGATTACAATAACCGTAACTCCTTTTTCACGGCAAGTGTCCTGCAAGAGCTTCAGTATTGATTTACCGGTTATATAGTCGAGCGCACCCGTAGGCTCGTCACATAAAAGCAGCTTGGGATTTTTTGCAAGTGCTCGCGCTATTGAGACTCTCTGCTGCTCGCCGCCGGAGAGCTGAGCCGGAAAACTATCAAGCCTGTTGCCGAGTCCGACATCCTTCAAAACATCCTTCGCACTGAGCGGGTTTTTTGATATTTGAAGCGCAAGCTCTACGTTTTCAATCGCTGTGAGGTTACCGACAAGGTTATAGAACTGAAATACAAAGCCGACGTCGTCGCGGCGGTATTTGGTAAGCTCGTTTTCGTTGAATTTGGTTATATCTACATTGTCAACGTAAATCGTGCCGGACGTAGCGGTGTCCATTCCGCCGAGAATGTTAAGTATCGTCGTTTTTCCGGCTCCGCTCGGACCTACTATTACAACAAATTCGCCCTTGTCTATGCCGAAGCCTATTTCATCGACGGCTTTTATCTCAACCTCGCCCATTTTGTAGGTCTTGGTTACGTCTCTGACCTCAATAAATGCCATATTTCAAATCCTCTTTTCCTTGTCTGTAACTTAATTATTCTATGCCCTTGAGAGCTTCTATTTCGGCCTTGTCCACCTGAATTTTCGCGTCCTTTAAAAGCTTCACCTCGTGGCGGTCAACCACAAGCGGAGCGGCGTCGGGACGGCGGTCGAGCCTTATCTTCAGGATTCCCGTTATAAGGTTGTTCTCTATAACGGTTCCTCTGCCCTCTCGCGTTTCCACAAATGCTCCGACCTTGGGGGTATGCCTTAAAAGATGCTCGTAGGCGTCCTGCTCGTATTTAAGACAGCACATCAGTCTGCCGCAGGTGCCGCTTATTTTTACTGGATTCAGCGACAAGCCCTGCTCCTTTGCCATTTTTATAGAAACAGGCTGAAAGTCGCCGAGAAAGGTCTTGCAGCAAAACGGTCTGCCGCAGATGCCGAAGCCGCCGAGCATTTTGGCTTCGTCTCTCACGCCTATCTGCCTTAGTTCTATTCTCGTCCTGAACACGGACGCAAGGTCCTTTACAAGCTCTCTGAAATCCACCCTGCCGTCGGCGGTGAAATAGAACAGTATCTTGCCGCCGTCAAAGGTGTATTCAACGTTTACAAGCTTCATATCAAGCTTGTGCTTAAGTATTTTTTCTTCGCAGACGGAAAATGCCTTCTTCTCTTTTTCGGCGTTTTCCCTGACTCTTTCGAGGTCGGCCTTTGTAGCGGCTCTTATAACCGATTTGAGCGGCTTTACTATTTCGCTGTCATCGACAACGGAGTTACCCATTGTGACCTCGCCGCACTCCACGCCGCGCGCGGTTTCGACTATTGCCCTGTCGCCCTTCTCAAACGTCTTGCCGTCAGGGTCGAAGTAGTATACCTTACCCACCTCTTTAAATCGTATTCCGACAACTTCTGCCATTTGTATGTCTTCCTTTCGGAGCTATTTTATATTATTTACCCACAGCCTCTCGCAGCTTATAGCAAAGCGAGGTAAGCAGCAGATTTTGATTCTGATTCATTGCCGCGCCGTCAAAAAGCTCATCGAGCACGCCGCAGCATCGGTATAATTTATCGGCCGTGAGTGCCGAGGACAGCTCTCCTGCCGTTTCGGAAAATTCCGGAGTCGCCGCCGCATGCAGCTTGATTTTAACGGCGTCGAGGAAAATGCTTTTGAGACAGAGAACCGTATTTTTAAATCCCGCCCTGTCCTTTTCAAGAGGGCTCACCGCAGCCAAAAGAGACGTTTCCGCGGGACTTAACAGCGCCTTAGCTATTTTTTGCGCCAAATCGGCGGTATCCTCGTCAAAAAGAGCCGAGTCATTTTCAGACCCGAGCGAAAATACCGTCGCACGCGACAGCACCGTGTCAAGCATAGCCGAGCGGCTCGGACACGTCATAATAAAATACACGTATGAGGGCGGCTCCTCAAATATTTTGAGAAGTGCGTTCTCACCGCTGTCGTTCATATTTTGAACTTCTTTTAAAATGTACACCTTTTTGTCACCGTCATTCGGCAGGACAAAGCAATCGGAGCGCACGGCGCGGCAGGCGTCAACCTTAAAAGCCGCGTCGGAGCTTATGTCTCCGTATTCACGCATATCAGGGTGCGACAAAGCCTCACATTTCACGCAGGACGGGCAAACACCGCACGGATGTGCGCCGCTGCCCACGCAAAGCAGGCTCTGCGCTATAAAACGCGCCGCCGAAAGCCGCAGCTCGGCAGAGCCGCCCTCAATAAGCATTGTATTAGGGAACGATAAGGTGTTTATATACGGCAAAACCTCTTTTTTAAAGCTCTCGCCGAATGAAGAAATGTCTGCCGTCATATCTTATAGAACTGCTCGACATCCACCACAAAGACCGTGGCTCCGCCAACCGAAACCTCAACGGGAACGGTCAGCATGGAATCGCCTATATATGTTGAATTAACGGGAGTAATCTGCTTGCGCTGACTTGAAAACTCCTCTATTACGGCAAGCGCGTCACCGACCTTTTCGTCCTCCACACCCGTGAGCATGGTGACGTTACCCGCACGGAGAAATCCGCCGGAGGTGGCAAGCTTTGTTACCATAAAGCCCGCCTTGTTAAGCTCTGAGATAACCAAGGATGCATCCTCGTTGTTGACAATAGCTATTAAAAGTTTCATAATGTCCTCCTTTCAATTTAAAACGACATATGAATTTATATTTGCGAAAGTGCTATAAACAGCGGCATTGTTATTATCGACAGAAGGCTTGCCACGGCGACGACCTGTGAGGCCGCGGCACTGTCCTTGCCGTACTTTGCCGCAAACATAACGGTATTGTTTGCACTCGGTGCCGACGCGGAAATTATAAGCGCCGTCAAAAGTGTTCCCTTTACGCCCATAAGCTTCAGCACCGCCAAAATCACAGCCGGCAAAGCTATGAGCTTTAAAAACGATACGAGATAAGTGTCCTTTTTTAAAAACATCGTTTTCAGATTTGTTTTTGAAAGATATGTGCCGAACATTATCATGGCAAGCGGCGTATTAAGACCGGCAACGTAATTCACGGGAACCGAAATAAGAGACGGAAGCCTGATATTAAAGAAAAACAGCGGCAGTCCCAAAAGCACCGACACTACTCCGGGATTGAGTATCAGCCATTTCGGATTGAAGCCGGTTTTTTTCGCGCTTTCGCCCGACATAAGATAGATGCCGTGCGTAAATGCGAATATATTAAACGGAATCAACACACCCGAGCAAAAGAACACGCCCTCTGCTCCGAGCTCTGCCTCGGCGAGCGGCAATGCCATATAGCCGACATTTCCGTATATCGCCGCATACTTATATATGCACGACAGATTTTTGTCGGTCCTGCGCCAAAACGGAATACAAATCACTATTGCAACGACGTGCAAAATCGTTCCTCCCAGAAACGACATCAGCATACCGCGAACATTTTCACCGGACATTTCGACGGACGAAAATGACTGAATTATTATGGCAGGCGTAACTATATAAAAAAGCAGGTCGTTTGTGAGCCTTGCCGCTTTTTCCGTATAGATTTTAGTCCTGTCGCATATAAAGCCGAGAAGAACCAGTACATAGAGAATAAACACCTGCTTCGCGGCTGTTGCCACGTCGGAAAGAAACATAATTATCTACACCGCCGATATGTCAGTTGATTTTGTCAGCCTTGGCTGCCGTTTCGTCCTCACTCGGCGCATTGTCCTCGGACTCCGGTCTGCCGTGCTTCATCTGATGGCGTATATATACAATCGCAAAAAACGCAAATGCCGGATCGGTTAAGGAAAATCCGAGTTCGGACGGCAGGCGGTCTCTTTTTCCGCACAGCGTAATTACAAGACGGGGAAACGCCTATCACCGCCGCCAGCATCGCAGCCGGCATACCGTATGAGACAAGCTTTTTAAACTCGCCCTTGTCGGCAACGTCGGAGGAAATCTTCGCAAACGACATAAAGAACAGCATCACAAGCGCAAGCTCAAGCATTTCGAGCATAAGCTCCGAAACGTTTATAAAGCTGATCTTGGTCATAAACCTTGTTATCATTTTGCACATAGCCCAGAAAAGCGGAGCCAGAGCGAGCACCTTATAAGATGTAAAATCGGCCTTGTCATTAAAATACGAAAGTGCAAAAACTATAAAATAAACACAGGCGATTATTCCGAATATGCTCTCAAAAAGCGACGCAAACATCCCGTTTGAGAAAAAATATCTCATAAACGACACGTCGAGGTTACTCGAAAAATCGCTGCAGGACGCGGAGAACGACAGCATCGAATCCGCAGAATCATACGCCGTACCGACAGCCATAACAACGGCCGCCGCTCCGAGAAGCTTGTTTTTGCACATAGCGGGTCTTGAAGCTCTCGTATCATCGCAAAGCCTCGAAAACACGATAAGCAGTGCCGTAAACACAACAACTGCGACATACATAAAGTAAACGCTGAAATTGATTTTTTTGTAAAATCCCGTACTGCCCGTATCTATTATCGCAAACAGCTGATATATACGTACCGGCAACAGCACGGCCGCTCCTGCGGCGAGCGTTATGAGAATCTGTTTAAAATTAAAGCTTTTTTCGAAGCCCGTTTTTTTCATTTATAAGAGTCCTTCCGTTTTTATCTTTCCTCGGACGGAACGTAATCCGGCACTATGTGGTCAACATTGCGTTCGGCAATCGGAACAAACGCTCTCGGAAGAGCGACGCTCTTGTATGCGGGTCGCATTATGCGGCTGCCGGAGCACAGCTCCTCCAGACGGTGAGCGCACCAGCCAGAAATTCTTGCCGCCATAAACATCGGAGTGAAAAGCTCCGGCGGAATTCTGAGCATATCGTATATAAGCCCCGAATAAAGATCCACGTTTGCGCACATTTTTTTCTTTTCGCCCTTATACTTATAGAAAAGCTCGGGAGTGAGCTCTTCGACAAGAGAAATTATCTTGTAGTCATCGGCAAATCCGTATTTTTCCGCCTTTTGCGAGGCAAATTCCTTTAAGAGTACGGCGCGCGGGTCGGAAAGAGTGTATACTGCGTGACCCATACCGTAGATAAGGCCTGTTCTGTCGCCCGCCTCTTTATGAATGACCTTGGTGAGATAGTCCGCCACCTGGCCCTCGTCTGTCGGGTTGCTGACGGTTTTTTTGAGGTCGGCTATCATATTGTGAACCTGAATATTCGCGCCGCCGTGCTTCGGCCCCTTGAGCGAGCCTATACCTGCGGCGATTGCGGAATAGGTATCCGTTCCCGTTGAGGTTATGCAGCGTGTTGTAAACGTGGAGTTGTTTCCGCCGCCGTGATCGGCGTGAATAATCATACACAGGTCAAGTATTTTGGCCTCTTCATCGGTAAACTTGCGGTCGCTCCTTATTGTATGGAGTATGGACTCCGCCGTGGAGAGCGCTTTATCGTTCTGGTGGATATACATACTCTTGTGGTCGTATGCTCTGCGCTTTACCTGATACGCATATGACATAATGGTGGGTATCTGCGCTATGAGCTTAATGGACTGACGCAGCACATTTTCTATTGAAAGATCGTCGGGATTGTTGTCATATGAATACAGCGCGAGAACGCTCCTTGCGACCTTATTCATAATATTCGGCGACGGAGCCTTCATTATCATATCCTCTATGAATTCGTCGGGGAGCTCTCTTGCCTCGGCGAGAACCGCTCTGAATTTATCTAGCTGGTCCTGTGTCGGCAAATCACCGAGAAGAAGCAGCCAAACCACCTCTTCGTAACCGAAGCGGTTTTCCTTTTGGCAGTTTCTCACTATATCGGTCATATTTATACCGCGGTAAATAAGCTTGCCCTCCTTCGGCACTCTTTCACCGTCGTCTATGTAATAACCCTCAACAGAGCATATTCTCGAAAGCCCCGCCATAACACCGGTGCCGTCGGAATTACGCAAGCCGCGCTTTACGTCGTAACGATGATAATCATCAAGCTTTATCTGGTTATTGCGTATAAGCTCTTTCTTCAGGGACGAGAGCGAATCGTCAAGTTTAGGAGAATGGTTGTAAGACAAATTTAAAACCTCCTGACTTACATTTAAGCGGACATATTAACTCATTCTAAGCATATAATTATAGATATAATATTTTATATTAAAAATCGCAATAAGTCAATAAAATTAGGGAGGTCAATTATGAAAACATACGGTATTTTATGCTTTGTTTTGGCACTTTTTATGATACTTACGCCGCTGTTATCGCTCGACTACTCCTCCTTTTCTCTCTCCAACGTCAAAAGCACCTTTCAAAAGGAGAACGACAGCGAGGACGAGGAAAAGCTGCTTGACGAAAAATCCGACAGCGTAAAAATAAAATCAGCCGCAAGCGGCAACGTGGCAACCGCCTCAACAAAGGAATACATAATAGGCTGTGTCGCCGCCGAAATGCCCGCAACATACAGCACGGAGGCCTTAAAAGCACAGGCGGTATGCGCCTATACAAACCTTGTAAGGCTTAAGAAAAATCCCGATTCCTCGCTTTCGGGCGCCGACATATCGGACGACCCCGGACGTCATCAGGGCTATTACGACATCGAAACACAAAAGGAAAAATGGGGCGATAAATACGACGAATACCGAGCCAAAACAGAGGAGGCGGTAAACGATGTTCTCGGCAAAACAATAGTGTTTAACGGCGAGCCGATTGTGGCGGCATACTGTGCAATATCACCCGGCAGAACCGAGAGTGCCGAAAATATATGGGGCGGAAAAATCGAATATCTCGTCTCGGTCACAAGTCCCGGCGACAAGCTCTCGCCGGACTGCATAAAGGAAATATCTCTCTCCGCGGACGAGGTCAGAGAATACACAAAAAACGACCCCGAAATAGTCTTGGGAGACGACCAAAGCGGCTGGATAACCGATATAGTCTACACGGACAGCGGCTCCGGCGTGGTGAAAAGCCTGAAGGTCGGCGGCAAGAGCTTTACCGGAAACTCCTTCAGAGCACTTTTTTCGCTGAGAAGTCCGGCGTTTACGCTCGAGCAAAAGGACGGTGCGTTTTTCTTTAAGACATACGGCTACGGTCACAGCGTCGGTATGTCGCAGTACGGGGCGGATTATATGGCAAAACAGGGCAGCACTTACGAGGAAATTCTCGCACACTACTATCCGAACACCGAAATTATTTGAAAGTTTATAAGTGCGGTTATTCATCTTTTTTGTCACGGTAATTATTTTTTTAAATGTCTTTTTACGCATTTTTGTTTGTTTTCACGTGTCTCGGCGAATGCAAATTCACTTTATCGTTATAATACACAAAAGTATCGACGGAGGCAAAATGAAATTTTACGCCGTGTTTCTTGCAAATATAAAGCACATAATATAAAATATATACCGTAATAAAAACGGTGCGGGGCTTTATTCGCTCGGTGCCGAAAAGGAGACTAAAAATGAGCTATATTGACGAAGTGCTTAACCGCACAACGACAAGGTACGACTATCAACCCGAATTTTGCCAAGCTGTCACCGAGGTTCTTAAATCCATAGAGCCTGCCGTTGAGAGAAATCCGCAGTATCAGAAAGCGGCTCTTCTTGAGAGGCTTGTGGCACCGGAAAAGGCAACCGTATTCAGAGTTCCGTGGGTTGACGACAACGGCACGGTTCACGTAAACCGCGGCTACCGTGTTCAGTTTAACAGCGCGATAGGTCCTTACAAGGGCGGCCTTCGCTTCCACCCGTCGGTCAATATGAGTATAATTAAATTCCTCGGCTTTGAGCAGACTTTCAAAAACTCGCTTACCGGTCTTCCCATAGGCGGCGGCAAGGGCGGTTCGGATTTTGACCCCAAGGGTAAGAGCGACTACGAAATAATGAGATTTTGCCAGTGCTTTATGACAGAGCTTTACAAGGTTATAGGCCCCAACTCCGACGTGCCTGCAGGCGATATAGGCGTAGGCGGCAGAGAGATAGGCTACCTCTTCGGTCAGTACAAAAAAATTACCGGCCGCCACGAGGGCGTGCTCACCGGTAAGGGTCTCTCCTACGGCGGCTCGCTCGCAAGAACAGAGGCTACCGGTTACGGCCTTATCTATCTCGTTGAGGAGATGTTAAAGAATCACGGCAATTCCATCGAGGGCAAAACGGTTGCCGTTTCGGGCTCGGGCAACGTTGCAATTTACGCCATAGAAAAAGCTCAAATGTTTGGCGCAAAGGTAGTTACCGCAAGCGACTCAAGCGGATATGTCTACGATAAGGACGGCATAGACATCGCGCTCTTAAAGCAGGTCAAGGAGCAGGAAAGAGCGAGAATAGTAAGGTACACCGAATTAAAGCCCACCGCAAAATTCGTTCCCGGCAAGAGAGTATGGGAGGTTCCCTGTGACGTAGCTCTGCCGTGCGCCACTCAGAACGAGCTGTCACTTGACGACGCAAAAGAGCTTATTAAAAACGGCTGCATAGCAGTAGGTGAGGGCGCAAATATGCCATCCACCATCGACGCGACAAACGCATTTTTACAGAGCAAGGTTCTCTTTGCTCCGGCGAAAGCGGCAAACGCAGGCGGCGTTGCAACCTCTGCGCTTGAAATGAGCCAGAACAGCGCACGTATGATTTGGACCTTTGATGAGGTTGATGAAAAACTCAAGGATATTATGGAGAGCATTTACGGCCACATGGCAAATGCCGCAAAGGAATACAGTACCCCCGACGACTTTGTTGCCGGCGCAAACATTGCAGGTTTCTTAAAGGTAGCCGACGCGATGATGGCACAGGGTATAGTATAATTTATACGCAAAAACCAACTGGAGCCGCAGTCTTGGCTGAGTGTTTATGAGGCAGTTTTGCTTCAAAATAACATCTTTTGCACAATAACAAATTAACCCCTCAGATGAGCCGGTCTCATCCGAGGGGTTATCTATTTTTTGTATCAAAAATACATCAATACATCATTTTGAAGTGCTCCGCAGTTTCGTAGCCGTAAAAATTTTTTATGCCGAAGTCAGGAAACGAAGCAAGGCTGTCGCCTTGCGAGGCTTTTTGACAAAAGCATAAGGAATTTTTATGCGAGAAACCGAACTTCCTTATGAACGCTCAGCCTTGAACTGCGGCTCCTTTTTTCTGCCCGAATTTACATTCGGCATAAATTAAATCGAATTTTAATTGTTGTTCTTTTTAAATGCCGTGCAAAGCTCGTATGTTACAATACCTGCCGTACCGACCGCAAAAATAATCACGGAAGCTGTGCCGCCGGCCGTCATGTGCGCGACCCCTGCCGCGTCAAAATCGGCGCCTGTGCCGAGAAAACCGGCGATCAAAAAAATCATCGGCATTGAAAATGCGGGTATAACATACGTCTTTGACGGCAAGTCACGCATTATGACCGCAAATGCGAATGTAACGACAAACAGCAAGACGAGCATCGATACTGCCGCCGGTAAATCATTTTCATTACAAAATATCTCTTTTCTCACAAGCATACGCAAAAAGCCGAAAATGCCGAGTGCCGCCTGAAAAAGCGCAGTCAGAGAAATAAGAGCCTTATCTCTTGTCTTTAACATTGTTATCATCTCCTGTTGTTATATTGCAATGCCTCATTTATCGGCTTTTTTAAGCACGTGACGAAGCTCAATTACTATCGTGCATACGGTAATGACCGCAAAAGCGATAATTGCAATTACGCCTGCCGCCGTAAAACGCACGTTCCAATCGGAATCGTATGCGGAACCCGCGAAACCGCATACCGCCGCCAGCTGAAACAGCAGAGGACAGCAAAGAGCCGGCAGGCTGTATATTTTAGCCGGCAAATTACGCATTATAACAGAGAAAATAACGGTTACGGCAAACAGTGCCGCAAGGCTTATTTCAAGCTCAAGCAGGTCGCTTTCGCCACCCGCGATAAGAGTTTTCCACGCAAACATACGGTAAATAAAAACCGCGCCGTACACCGCCTGCAAAACCGCAGTCAGAGAAATTAAAATTTTATCTCTCGTATTTAACATAAATACCAACTCCTTATTTTATATTGAAAGGGAGTAACGCTTTTTTTGATTCGCTTTCCGATCACCTCCCGAAAAACGCAAAAAGAGCTGTGGGCAAAGGGTCCACAGCTCTAAATCCTTGTTTACATTACACCGCACAGACCGCATTTGCCCCGACACACTCTTCCGCTTAAAGGCGTGTCATCTGTCTGTAATGTATCATATAAAATGTCAGTTGTCAATAACTTTTTTGTTAAATTTGCACATAAAGTGTTTTGCCGTCGGTTAAACCAACGAACCTATGCGAAAGAGAGTGCGCGCGTTTTTATCGGTCTCAAAAAGCAGCTCTTCTACCGCTTCGCCCCTCACCGCAGCTATTTTTTCCGCGGTATAAGGAATCAAGAGCGATGTGCATCGTTTACCCCTGTAAGGCACGGGCGACATATACGGCGCGTCGGTTTCAAGCAAAAGCCTGTCCTTCGGCACAAAAGCCGCGACCTCTGCCGGCTTTACCGCATTTTTAAATGTGACCGCTCCGCCGAGGCCTATATACATACCGAGCTTTATAATCTCCTTTGCCGTCTCCACGCTCCCCGAAAAGCAGTGCACGACTCCGCGCGGACGGTGCTTTTTAAGCAAATTCAGCGTGTCCTCATGCGCTTCGCGGTCGTGAACTATAACGGGCAGCGACAGCTCATTTGCAAGCACAAGCTGTTTTTCGAATACCTCGAGCTGTTTTTCGCGGCTGTCTCTTTCGTAGTGATAATCGAGCCCGATTTCACCGATTGCCACCACCTTTTTTTGCGCGGCAAGCTTTTTTATATCGCCGCACCAGTCGGCGGTCAACGAATCGAGATTCAGCGCGTGGAAACCGACGGCGGCATAGATAAACGGATATTTTTCCGCAAGAGCTATCGACTTCTCGCTCGTTATTATGTCCGTACCGCAGGTGACGACGCCCGATATACCGTTTTCGGGAAACGAAGACAGCAGCTCATCGCGGTCGCAGTCAAACTGCTCGTCCTCATAGTGCGCGTGCGTATCAAATATATTTTTATACATTATCTTATTTTTGAGCCGTTCGGCATACTCTTGTCAACGAACACAACTTTAACATCGTCCTCGGAGCAGTCTGCGGCAAGTATCATACCGTTTGATTCCACTCCGCACAGCACCGCAGGCTTTAAGTTTGCGACAACAACCACCTTTTTGCCTACAAGGTCCTCGGGCGCATACCATTTTGCGATACCGCTCGCCACGGTTCTGTCCTTGCCCGTGCCGTCATCGAGCGTGAGCTTTAACAGCTTTTTCGCTTTCGGAACCTTTTCGCACGACTTGACCTCGGCCACGCGAAGCTCAACCTTTGCGAAATCGTCAATGCCTATCTCGGCAACGCCCTCAAGCGAATTTATCATTTTCTTTTCGGCCTTCTGCTGCTCCTTCTGCTTGGCGGTCAGCTCCTCTATGAGCTTTTCACCGTCTATACGGTTAAACAGCGGCGTGGGAGTTCCCACTTTTTCACCAGACTTTAACGTGCCGAAGGCTTTGAGGCTCTCGTACGAGCGTTCGTTTGTGCCTATCTGCTCAAATATTTTTTCTGCCGTATCGGGCATAAACGGAGTTAAGAGCACCGCAAGGAAACGTATACCCTCAAGCAAATTGTAAAGCACCGTGCCGAGTCTGCCCTTTTTGCTCTCGTCCTTTGCGAGTGCCCAGGGCGTAGTCTCGTCGATATACTTATTAAGGCGGCGTGCAAGAGTGAGAATGTTCTCCGTAGCGTCGCTTATCTTGTATTCGTCAAAGCACCTGTCAACCTCAGCCACGGTCTTCAAAGCAAGCGATGATATTTCGTCGTCAAGCGGCTCTTTGTCGGCGGGAGCGGCAATTACGCCGTCAAAATATTTATTCTGCATGGCAACGGTTCTGTTAACAAGGTTGCCTATGGTGTTGGCAAGGTCGGAATTGTATCTCTCGATAAGTGATTCGTACGTTATGGAGCCGTCCTGCGCGTGTGGCATCTCGGAGAGAAGATAGTAACGCACCGCGTCAACGCCGAAATCCTTTACAAGGTCGTCGGCATAAATGACGTTTCCGCGGGATTTTGACATTTTATCCTCGCCGAAAAGCAGCCACGGGTGACCGTATACCTGCTTCGGAAGAGGCTCGCCGAGAGCCATAAGCATAATCGGCCAGTAAATGGTGTGGAATCTCACAATATCCTTGCCTATGATATGAACATCGGCAGGCCAATACTTTTTATACATATCGCTTGAGCCGTCGGGATCGTAGCCGAGCGCCGTGATATAGTTTGAAAGTGCGTCTATCCAAACATAGATGACGTGATTCGGGTCAAACGTCACGGGAATGCCCCATTTAAATGACGTTCTCGAAACGCACAAATCCTGAAGTCCGGGTTTAATAAAGTTGTTGAGCATCTCTTTTTTGCGAGCTTCGGGATAAATGAAATCGTCGTGGCTCTCGATGTAGTCCTCAAGCTGCTTCTGATATTTTGAAAGGCGCAGGAAATACGCCTCCTCTTTTGCCTTTTTAACCTCTCTGCCGCAGTCGGGGCACTTGCCGTCTACAAGCTGGCTCTCGGTCCAAAAGCTCTCGCACGGGGTGCAGTACATTCCCTCGTACTCGCTCTTGTATATATCGCCCTGTTCATAGAGCTTTTTGAAAATCTTTGCAACTATTTTTTCGTGGTACGGGTCGGTGGTTCTTATGAACTTATCATATGTGGTGTTAAGTACGTCGCAAATGGCGCGTATTTCGCCCGACACCTTATCGACATACTCCTTAGGAGACACACCGGCCTCTTTTGCATATTCTTCAATCTTCTGCCCGTGCTCGTCCGTTCCCGTAAGGAAAAACACATCGTAGCCCTGAAGTCTTTTGTATCTCGCTATTGCATCGGTCAAAACTATTTCATAGCTGTTGCCGATATGCGGCTTACGCGAAGTGTACGCAATAGCCGTAGTTATATAGAATTTAGGTTTTTCGCTCAAAGTACAAACCCCTTTCAAATAATATTTATATAAGACCGTTTTGCTGCTTTGCGGCGGTAACGGTGTTTTTAAGAAGTGTCGCTATTGTCATTGGGCCTACGCCGCCCGGAACGGGAGTTATGTAAGACGCCTTTTTGCTTACCTCGGCAAAATCCACGTCGCCGCAGAGCTTGCCCTCGCTGTTTCTGTCCATACCTACGTCTATAACCACCGCACCGTCCTTTACCATATCGGCGGTTACAAAGTACGGCTTACCGACGGCGGCAACAAGAATGTCGGCGCGACGTGTAACCTCTTTGAGATTTTTCGTCTTAGAGTGGCAAATCGTAACGGTGCCGTTCTGCTGAAGCAGCAGCATAGCCATCGGCTTACCCACAATATTGCTTCTGCCTACAACGACACATTCCTTGCCGCAGACATCGATATTGTAATATTTCAGCATTTCCATAATTCCGGCAGGCGTACACGGCAAAAACGTGTGGTCGCCTATCATAATATGCCCGACGTTTTCTGCGCTAAAGGCGTCAACGTCCTTTTTCGGCGAGATTGCCTTTATCACAAGCTCGTCAGAAAGTCCCTTCGGCAGCGGCAGCTGACAGAGTATGCCGTTTACCTCTCTGTCATTATTAAGCTCGTCTATAAGTGCGAGCAGCTCCGCCATAGACGTATCTGCCGGCAAAGCATATTCGCGCGAGATTATACCTACGGCCTCGCACGCCTTTTTCTTATTGTTTACGTATGTCCTTGAGGCGGGATCGTCGCCCACTATTATAACAGCAAGGCAAACGGAAACGCCTTTTTCCTTTAATTCAAGGCACTCCTTTTTTATACCGTCCTTCAAAAAGGCAGAAACGGCTTTACCGTCAATTATCGTCGCCATCGTTTTTGCGCTCCTTTTGTCTCATCATCTCGCGGCGTTTTTCCGCGCTGATTTTATTTTTCTTTTTATCCTCCTTGCCGTCCTTTAACGCGTCCGATTTTTCGGCATCCTCGCGCACCTCTACGGGTGAAAACGGCTTGGGATGTTTTTTCAGCGAAACAAGCTTTGCCGTAAGTATCGCAAAGCAAACGACAGCTATAACCATTGACAAAAGCTGTGAAACACGAAGATTTGACGAGCCTATATAAAGACTGTCCGTGCGAAGTCCCTCGACCACCGCTCTCTCCGCTCCGTATATAACGCCGTAGCAAAGTATGAGCTGCCCGCTGAATTTGTAGAATTTGCGACAAATGATATATATTACCAAAAAGCCCAAAAGGCACCATACGGATTCATACAGGAACGTCGGGTGAACGGGAACATTCGGAGACATCTCTATGCCCTTTGCCCTGAACAGAGCCTGATTTGACACTATGTAATCGACAACCTTGGAGCTTGTCATGCCCCACGGCATTGTCGTATTTGTACCGAACGCCTCTTGATTTGCATAATTGCCCCATCTGCCGATGCCCTGGCCTATCAAAAAGCTCATTCCGGCAAGGTCAAGCAGCTTTAAAAAGTCCATTTTATCAACCTTACAGGTTATGGCTGCGGCGATTATTCCGCCGATAAGTCCGCCGTAGATTGCAAGCCCGCCGTTCCAAATTTTCGGAATTTCCGAAAGATTTTGGCTGTAATAATCCCACTCAAAGGCTACATAGTAAAGCCTTGCGCCTATAATTCCGCCTATCGTTCCGTACAGCAGCACGTCAAGCATTTTGTTTAAATCCATCTTCCACTTGTAAGCCATTCTGCCGCCGAAAAGCACCGCGAGCAAAAAGCCGAACGCTATAATAAGCCCGTAGAATTTAATACTGAACACGGAAGAACCGATATTGAACTCTACAAAGGTCGAATACACATTGAACGTGTGGTCTATTCCGGTAAATTTTACCGCCGTGCCGTCGGTCAAAAAAGTCATATCTTCTTTTCTCCTTTAATTGCTCTTTATAACCGAGAGCACGCAGTTTTCGGTGTCAACGGAGCTTAAAAGTCTCTTTTCAACATCTTCCTTGGTGAGATTTTCAAGCACCTCCATTCCCGAGAAAACGGTCTCTCCGTTAAAGGTCGCCGATACCATCTCGTTGGCAATAGACTCTATATCGTTAAAATCGAACACCGCTCTGCCATACAGCTTGCGGCGTATGCGCTCGAAGTCCTTTTCGTCCACGCCGTCCCTTTTAAGCTCGTTTATCTTACCGGAGATCAGCTCTCTAACTTTTTCGGGATCGCGGCTCTCGCCGGAATATATCTGGCAGGCATAGCCGTAGCCCTCAAAAAATTCAAAGCCGAATGCGGTGTTTATAAGCCCGTCGGAGAGCATATCGGAATAAAGCTTTGACGTCTTGCCGACAACAAGCTCAAGAATTATATTACTGCATATAACGTCTTTAAGACTGCGCTCAGGGGTTTTAACATCCTCCTTGTAGCCGAGTGCAAAAACCGGCGTGGCTACGGGTAAATACTCCTCCACGTAGCTTTCGCAGACCTCTTTCGGCTCCTCGTGGAATTTTCTCTCAATCTTTTTTTCGGGCTGCTTTTTAAGCACCTTGTCAGCTACGGACAAAACCGTGTCAACATCAACATTGCCCGCGACGCAGAGCACCATATTCGAAAGATTGTAAAAGGTGCCGTAGCATTTGTAGAGCAGCTCCGCCGTTATGTGAGATATAGACTCCACGGTTCCGGCAATGTCTATTCTCACGGGATGCTTTTTGTACATTCCGCGGAGCATACCGAAGAGCACCTCCCAGGAGGGCTCGTCCTGACACATTTTAATTTCCTGACCGATTATGCCCTGTTCTTTTTCAACTGTTTCGGGCGTAAAATACGGATGGGTTACAAAGTCGAGTAAAATTTCGAGAGAGCCCTTAAAGTCGCCCGAGCATGAAAACAGATAACAGGTCTTATCAAAGCTCGTATATGCGTTTGCGCTTGCACCCGTTGCGGCGTAACGCTGAAATGCGTCGAGATCCTCGCTCTCAAAAAGCTTGTGCTCAAGAAAATGCGCTATACCCTCAGGTACTTCGGTAAACTCTTTTCGCCCGAAAGCTTAAACTGCGTATCTATGGAGCCGTAGCGCGTACCGAACATGGCATATGACGACGCATAGTTCTTTTTTGGATACACAAGAATTTTAAGCCCCGACTGATGTTTTATTTCGTAATAGCTCTCACCGAGCTTTTCGTTTTTGATTTCTGTGACGTTATTCATCTGCGCCGTCCTCCTTATCCGTTCCCGCAAGCATATAAACGGTATCGAGCGAGAGCGCGCAAGCCGTTTTCTTGACGTCGTCCCTTGTGACAGCAAGGAAGTTTTCTATTGCCTCATCCGGTGTTACTATATCGCCCGTCAGCTGCGTGCCGTAATATATGTCAAGCGCATCGGGAGTATCGTTGAAGCTGCGGTATGCGTCGCATATGGCTTTTTTTTGGAGGCTTCAAAATCCTCGTCCGAAAATTCGCCGTTCTTCATAATGTCAAGCTGCCTGTTTATTTCATCAAGCACCTTTTGCCTGTTTTCTTTTTCGATTCCGCTCTGTATAACGATTATGCCCTTGCCTCTTATAAGCCTTGCCGAGCAATAATAGCAAAGGCTGAGCTTTTCGCGTACATTCATAAAAAGTCTCGAATACGGGCCGCCGCCGAAAACGTCCGTCATAATGCGGCGCGAATAAAAGTCGTCGTTTTCATCGGTCATACCGCCTCTGAAGCCGAGAACAAGCTTGCTCTGATTCATGGTAAGCTCCTCGGTAAGCTCGGTTAAATCCTCCGCCTCTTCGACAAAAACGGTCTCCGGCTCATACGGCGTTCTCTCGCCGACGTCCGAAAAGCCTCGCGTAATTTCTTTTTACAATCGTCCTCCGAAATATTGCCTATGGCGTTCAGCTGAATTATGCCGTTTTTCAGCATAAATTTCCACGCGGCAAGCAGCGATTGCGGAGTGACCTTTTTCACGTTTTCGAGAATTTCGTTTTTGGTAAGTCCGTAGATTTCGTCGGCACACATCGTCTCGAGCATACGAGTCATCGCATATGAACGTTTATCGTTGATTTCACTCTCAATGTCCTCTGCGGTAAGACGTATTTCCGTTGACAGCTGCTCCGGTGAAAATCCGTTTTCGTCCGCCGACGGTTTTGTAAGAAGCGACAAAAGCAACTCCAGCGACGCGCCCGTGACGCTCTTGCCGTCAAAGGTGAGACTGTCGTCTATGCAGGTTATCGAAAGCTGTATACGATAATTCTCGCCGTGTCTTGAAATGCTGCCCGACAAAAGTGCGCCGTAAAGCTCCTCCAAGCGTGAGTTCAGCTTTATAAGCGAATCGTATTTTTTTGACGAATGCACCAAATACGATGACAGCACGGCATATTCGGCCGCATATTCACCCATCGGCACCAACACGTTAAGCGTAAGGCACGCCGTTTTGAACATATCGGTTTTTACGGTCAAAAGCCTTATTTTATCTTCGGTAACAGAAAGCTTTGGAGTAATTTCCATATTGCGAGAACGCCTCCGAAATAGTTTTTTGAAAGCACCTCGCCCCGAGTGCTGTTTTTCTCGCGGCAAGGCACGGCTTTTAAAGCCTATAATTATTTATTATTGTATCATATAAGCGTCAAAAATTCCACAGCTTTATAAAAAAATTTAATTACCGCAATTCCAAAAATCCGCAGTATTTTTATTTTTTTCGCGACGGCAAACAAAATCAGCTTTTTGAAGTTAATAATCACATTGAACACGTGCGGCTTATGATGTTCAAGCAGACATTGTTAAAAAATAAACAAATGCGTGATAAAGTGTATTAAATCGGCGAAACAGGCTTAGTTCGGTTTACAAAAAAATATATTTATGCTATAATTACGGCACAAAATGCGGCAAAATAATATTAACTATACCGCATTCCACGGAGGACTTACGAATTATGTCAGATTCACACAAGCTGCAAAGAGCAGCGGTTAAAGTAACGCTTGACAAGGTAATGAAATACATTGACAAGAATCCGCAGGAAAACATCTGCAAAATGCTGTCGGTGGCGGAAAAGCTAACCAAAAACATATTCCCCGCAGGCAATCTTAAAAAGATGAGGGAAGTCGTCCGGGATGATAATAATGTATGGACCAAGTACGCCCTCGGCATTTTAAACGACATTGACCGCGATGTAATCAAAAAAATGATTATGGCGTTCGGCTTTGACGCAGGATACTACGGCACAAAGACCGTTCGCAGAAATCGCGAAAAGCTTCACTGCAACGTGCCGTTCATAATCCTTTTTGACCCCACGAGCGCGTGTAACCTCCACTGCAAGGGCTGTTGGGCTGCGGAATACGGCCACAAGCAAAGCCTTACGAACGAAGAAATGCAGAGCATAGTCTCTCAGGGCAAGGCACTCGGCACCCATGTATATATGCTCACCGGCGGCGAGCCGCTCATACGCAAAAACGACATAATAGAGCTTGCCGCAAACAATCAGGATTGCGTATTTTTAATATACACAAACGCAACGCTTGTAGACCAAAAATTCTGTGATGACCTTAAAAGAGTCGGCAACGTCGCCCTTGCCATGAGCATTGAGGGCACGGAGGAGTCAAACGACTGGCGCCGCGGCGAGGGAGCTTACAATGCCACGCTCAAGGCGATGGAGCTTCTTAAAAAGAACAAATGCCTCTTCGGCATTTCGGTCTGCTACACGCGCAAAAACGACGAATACGTAACGAGCGACGATTTCATCGACAAGATGATAGAAAACGGCTCGAAATTCGCATTTTATTTCAACTATATGCCCGTGGGTCACGGTGCCGACAAGGAGCTTATCCCGACTCCCGACCAAAGGGAATATATGTACCGCTGGCTTCGCAAAATGCGTAACGGCAAAACGGGTAAGCCGATGTTCGTTATGGATTTCCAGGACGACGGCGAATATGTCGGCGGCTGCATAGCGGCAGGCAGAAACTATTTCCACATAAATTCCGCAGGTGACATAGAGCCGTGCGTATTTATACACTATTCCGATACAAATATACGCACTCACACGCTTCTCGAGGCACTCAAGAGTCCGCTCTTTACCGCATATTACAAGGGTCAGCCGTTTAACGACAATCATTTAAGGCCCTGTCCGATGCTTGAAAATCCCGAGCTTTTACGCAAAATAGTAAAGGAGAGCGGAGCGCATTCCTCGGACCTTTTAAATAAAGAGGATGTCGATGAGCTTTGCGATAAATGCGTAGACTTTGCAAAGGAATGGGCACCGCGCGCCGAAAAGCTTTGGAATTCCACAAAGCACCGCGATACGCACACACAGTACTACCGCGACACCGAAGAGGGCAAACGCGAATTCGGCTGCTCCGGCAACTGTGCCCTCTGTGCTTCGCACGCCGCAGAAGCTTCCGACTCGGAAAAGAAAACGGACTGAAAACAATAGCTTTAAAAAGCATAAAGACCGGCTGCAGCATTTTGTTACAGCCGGTCTTTCAATTAAGCACCTTTCTGTGCAAATCCGTATATCAAAAAAATCGCCCCGCAATCCTGTGAATAACGAAAATGCCCCGCAAAAGGCAGGCGAAGAGTTTGGGCCTCTCTGCCTTTTCAATATACAGAAAAAAGGTACCGGGAAAAACCCGATACCTTTGTTGTCTGTGGGGTACAGAAAAGATGTTTTTATGTTTTTTGTGGATAGAGTTGAACTCTCGGAATTTTTAATGAAATCGTTCGCGTTGCTCACGATGAAATCAAAACCTACGGTTTTGATGAAATTTTCGGCTACGCAGAAAATGAAATTAAATCCACCCATCGCCGCAGCGATTTCATACGCTGAAAGCGTATTTCATATTGCGAAGCAATATTTCACCCACCCGCAAGGGTGGATTTAGTTGAAAAGGACAGATTTCTAACGAAATCTGTCCTTTTCTGTCTGTTGGGTACGAAAAAGATGTTTTTCCGTTTTTACAGGAGAGAGTTGAACTCTCGAGCGACTTGCATTTACAAATGATATTTTCAGTTATGATCTAAAGCACATTTTATACAAAATCCATTACCGCCATCATTTTCAATATCAAGTGGAGTTCCACACGCTGGGCAGTAACCTAGCTCCCCAGGCGGTTCTGGTCTATCATTAAAATAGGTTTGCTCTAACTTTCCTTCACTTATAACTGCGGTTTCATAACTATTATCATCTTCGAAATCATAAAAAACTTCTGCTCCTCGCTCTACTTGCACAATAATCTGTCCTTCAAACACATGGTCTCTTCCATCAGAACGAATAATTTCTCTTGTGTCTTCATCTCTTCCCCAGTATTCATAAGATGTTCCTTCTACAGTTACTTTATAGACAAACTCATAGATGGCCGTACTATCATCACGAGCAATTCTTTCTGCTCTAACAAACTCACTCTCAGTAATTTCAAACTCGTCAATTCCTTCGGAACCGATATTTGCTGATTCTTCATCAATATACTCAGTAGCGTTATATATTAGTTCTTCTTCAACTGATTCAAAAACACTATTTGCAATCTTTACGCAATAATCATTATCTGTCATTCGAAGAGCAATTTCAACTGCATCATTTTTTTCAATATCATAAGCCTCAGAAACATCTGAAAAAAAGTCTTTCGATGTCATAGGAACAATCTGTTGACCGGTTTTTTCAAATTCCTCGATAAGTTTTGTATGGAATTGTCTGTTTCCATCTATAACCTCCCACCAATCCGCCTTGACATCATCAGTAATAAAAATCAAATTGGTTGATTCTTTTTTTGCATACCTTAAAGTTTCCTGCCAAAGTATCAAATCGCTATACATTCGAACGCCATCTTTATTCTTAGCATCTTTGAAGCCAGGCGGAATTTCGTTTTTATATCTTTTTTGACCTTCTTCACACCAACGATATATATCCTCTTGTGATGGTGCAATCATAACTTGTCCGTTAGTATCTATTGCTTCAATGAACTTTTCAAGAAAATCATTTCCAGCCCACGAATGTTGAATAAGTCCAAGAGCTGCATGGTCTTCGAAATAATTATCAAGTACAGATTTAACTGCATCTATTTTTTCTGATAGGTTAATCTTCAAGTCGTCAACATCTTGATACTGTAATCTTTCAAGGCTATGGCACGAATTAATTATCTTCGATTTTGCGGTTTCTATTTGCTTGGCCGTTTCTTTGCTCGCCTCTTCAATGCGTTTTTCCATTTTGGAAAACTCTCCGCGTTTGTGTTTTTCATACTCCAATCTCACGGTTGCAGGTAGAATTATATAATTTTTACAGCTTTTAAGCATTCAAGTGCAAACTCAGAGAATTCAGGAGAATACCTATAAATATTTAAAAGTACATTGGTATCTAAAATCACACGATATCCATTTTCAATCAACTCTTTTATAGTCATTGTTTTCTTTCCTTTATATGTTCATTTACTTTTTTGTAAAATGCATAAAACAACTGAATTTTATTTTTTATATAAAATATATGTTGATATAATATCACAAAATTCTATTTTTTTCAATTAGTTCAGCATCTGCTCAACTTTCAACCCGCCTACAAATACTACCTTTATTTTTTCTTTGGATTCCACCACTACGCATTCGAGAATTTGGCGAATGATTTGATCGTCATAGGTTAGCGGATGATTTTTGAGTCCGTCAAGTATTGTGTATATTTCATCAAGACGGGATTTTGCGTTTTCTCTTTTCTGCTGTACCTCCGCATACTGAGCAAGCTGCTGTTCCAATCGGCTTTTTTCATTCATCAGTTCCGTTGCCTTGGTTTCGTCAAAGCTTTCTACCGTATCGGCGGATATGGCTTTGAGCATTTTATGAAATTCCGCGTCTATTTCTGCTATGCGAATCTGTATATCAAGGCTTTTATCCTCTGTATCGTTTTGGTCTAGTCCCATACCGATGTGAAGTTTCAGCGTTTTAAGAATATCGGCATTGAGTTTTGCTGTATCTATAACGGCTGACATAATCGCATTTTGCAGTATGCTTTCTTCAATACTCGGCGAATGGTGGCAGTACTTTTTTCCGTAATCAAGACGGTTGATGCATCGCCATACGATTTTCTTTTTGCCTTTAGCAGTCCATGTACATCTGCGATACGGTGTTCCGCATTCTCCGCAGACAAGCAGTTCGGTTAAAGCGTATTTACCTGAATATTTGCCTTGCTCGGTTTTAGTACCAACTTGTTTGACTTTACGCTTGCCAGAACGCCGTGCCATTTCTTCCTGAACTCTGCCGAAAGTAGCGGAGTCTATAATCGCAGGATGATTGTTTTCTACATAATATTTCGGTCGCTCACCGTTATTGATTTTTACTTTTTTAGTAAGACAGTCCGATATATATGTTTTGTTAAGCACGGCATCGCCTTTATATTTTTCATTGGTGAGGATAGATTGTATTGTACCTCGAAGCCATGAGCCTTTGTCGGACGGTGTCGGCACACCGTCCGTATTTAAATCCTCTGCGATTTTTGCAAGGCTGTCGCCTGCGAGAAATCTTTCATATATTCGTTTAACGGTTTCAGCCTGTTCGGGATCAATTTCAGGTTTGCCGTCTGCACCTTTTCTATAGCCTAAAAACCGTTTGTATTGGAACGGTACATTGCCTTCTTTGGCGCTTTGTGCCTTACCCCATTTAACATTGGCGCTGATATTTTCCGATTCGCTCTGTGCGATACTGCCGTAGATGGTGATATAAAACTCTGCACCGGGATCGGTACTGTGGATGCCCTGTTCCTCGAAAAATACATCTACGCCTAATTCTTTTAGCAATCTTGTGCTTTCAAGGCAGTCGACAGTATTTCGGGCAAAGCGTGATATGGATTTCGTAATAATCATATCAATCTTGCCACGTTTACACATTTTAATCATGCGTTTAAACTCATCACGTTTCTTAAGACTGGTGCCGGAGATTCCTTTATCAGCGAATATTTCTACCAAAGACCATTTTGGCTCACTGTTAATTTTTTCGATGTAGTATTTTGTCTGCACTTCGTAACTATTCAGCTGTTCTTCCTCTTTGGTAGATACACGGCAGTAAGCAGCCACCCGAAGCTGTCTGTATGCAGATTTGATTTCATCCTGAATATTAACCTGTGCAGGAATCACATGTACTGATTTCTGTGGTATTACTGCTGTTTGTGTCATCGCTCTGCTCCTTTCCGATCTGCTGATCATTTAATAAAATTATGCTTACCGCACCGCCGGTGCTGAATTTAATTGCTTTAACGGTACGGTTGAATAAATCCATAGAAAATGCTGAAAGCGGACTCGCATTTGCAAAGTCCGCTTTTAATATTTTTGATGTATATTTTTGCGAATCTATATCCTTATATTTTAAAGATACACATTCGAGTATCTTTTTCCGCAGGATATTTTTATCAAAGCTGTGACTGTCAAGCACCCTGCTGATTTCATTTTCAAATCTGCGAACATCCAAACTTGGGTCTTTATCAATATCTGTAATCATTTCAATTGCATCAGAATTGCTGATAACTGTATTTAAACATTGGGTAATACCATATATCAAATCGTTGTCTGATATGCTGATAATATTTTTACAGTTATCATTTTGACACAGCCACCAATCCTGACATTTTCGATTGCTGTCATGCCGCCTGCACATCTTACTGCAGCATTTTGGACATAGTATCGGCACACCGAGATTAAATATATCTGATTTTCTGTCGATGTGCTTCTGCGTATTCTTTTCCGATTTTATCAGCATTAAGGTTTTATGCATATCTTCGTCTATAATCGGAGGATAGCTACTCGTACCGAGATAACGCTCATCCTCAATGATTCTTTTAATTCTTGATTTATTCCAACCACATACGCCGAGCATATATTCAATCTGTTCATTGTTCAGATGTTCTGCAATTTTCAGCAGTGATAATCCGTTGAGGTATTCCGTAAAAATACGTTTGACGGTTTCAGTTTCTTTTTCTTGGATTGCTATACTGCCATTCTTGTATTGATAGCCGTATGGAATATTACGAATTTTCACGCCTGCGACACCGTCCTTTCAGTGGAATTTCTTCTGTAAGTTCAATATCACCGATGAGTTTAAATGTAAGATCTGCGTTGCTGTTCACAGTAATGCCGACTACAATTTTTTCGAACAGCTCTTCATCAAAATTGTTGCTCGGATCATAAGCTTCGAGGATCTCATTAAGACTGTTCAGCGTATCAAACCACGCATCATTTTCATCATCCGATAACTTTTTCCGTCTTTTTGTTCTGAGCGTGCTGATTTTATTATTTATCTCAGATGACTGTGCAGAGAATTCCGCAGAATTTATCACTCCGTTGGTATGAAGCCTTGCGATTACAAGATTTTGTGCGGCAAGGTCGGCAATTTTTTTGTCAATTCTGCGTATTACATCTATATTGTCTGATGTTCTGTTTTGCATTGCTTCAACTTGCCTGATTAAATCACCGAGTAAGGTTTTTCGATTATCCGTTAACTTTTGAACCAGCATTGTAAAGGTTTCATATACGGCAGTTTCTTTCAGCCTGAGTGGTCTGCAGTCCGTCATGCTTGCAGCTTTATTGCTGCATAACCAATATGCTGTACCTTTTACAATCTGCCGTCTGAAGGTCATTCCGCAGTCGGGACATCGCATAACTTTTGACAGCAAGTATTTGCCTTTGCTGTTACTGTAAACATTTTTTCTTGAATTTTGCAATGTCTGAACCGCTTGGTATATTTCGCGGCTTACAATCGGCGGATTGCTGTTTTCCACATAGTATTTCGGCAGTTCGCCATGATTCATCTTTCTTTTGAACGGTAAAGTTTCAGTTGTATAGCTCTTTTGGAGCAGAGCATCACCCATATACCGTTCGTTATTTAAGATATAGTGTACTGTGGACTCATACCATTTGTCTTTACCATATCTTCTGCTCACGCCTTCGTCATTGAGAATATTCGCAATACTTTGCTTTCCGACTCCACTGAGATATAAATCGAATATGCGTCGGATGATGGCAGCTTGCGGTTCGTTAATCATCAATTGTCCGTCTTTTAAAATATATCCGTATGCAGGATTGCAACAATTGAATTCACCTGATTCCATCCGCTTTTTATAGCTCCAACGCATATTCCCCGATATGGACTCGCTCTCTTGCTGAGCCGCCATACCGGGGAATGTAACGATCATTTCCATATTCAGTTTATCAGTATCAATGCCTTGTTCCTCAAAATACACGCTGATACCGAGTTCCTTCAGCAGTCTGATACATACCAATAGCTCCTGCGTATTTCTTGCAAATCGGGATACTGATTTTACAACGATACGATCGATTTTGCCTTTTTTGCAATCACGAATTAACCGATTCAGTTCATCGCGCTTTTCCATTGAAGTGCCTGTCAGACCTTCATCTGCATATATATCCACCAATTTGTATTCGGGATGCTTTTGCTCATAATCCTTGTAGTATCTGATTTGTGCGGCGAAGGAGTGCAACTGATCCGCAGAATCGCTTGACACACGGCAATAGGCTGCCAAACGAATGATTTTATTTTCTTCCTTACTCTTAGCCGTTATTTCTGTTACATTCATAAGCATTTTCCTTTCCGCAGATTCTATCTGCTGTTGTCACCTTATCTTCGGTGCAACACCAACAATACCACAAGAGTTCACATACTTCCAGCGAAATTGAGCAGATTTAAAAATTTAGACACAATAAATTTTTGTGCTGTAGTATTCCGAACTTATACGCACGATTCTGTTATATTCATCTTCTGTAATCAGATTCATTTTCAGCAAATGCCTTAACATATTTACACTGTAATAAAATGCCGAATTATTTATATCTTCTTTATTTTTCATTTTGTAACCTCTCTAAATAGTCAAGACCTAAACTGATTAAGATTGCTTTATCAATCCGTTTCATCTGCCTATCATCCATTTCACCGACAAATCTGCCGAGACGGGATTTGTCGATTGTTCTTATCTGTTCAAGTAGAACCATGGATTCTTTTTTCATGCAGTCTGATTTAAAAATAACATGTGTCGGAAGGTACGGCTTATCCAGTTCCCCTGTGATCGGTGCTACAATTGTAGTTGTGCTATGAAGATTTCCTTTATCGTTCTGCAGGATAACCACAGGGCGGATACCGCCTTGCTCAGAACCCATAACCGGGCATAAATTGGCGTAATATATTTCTCCTCGTTTTATTTGTTCCATTTTCCTTGCCTCCGTTAATAAGTAAAAGGCGATCGCTTATCAAAATTGGTAAACGACCGCCTGTAATTTTGTATCAATCGTTTTGTTATCCGATATTTGAACCACGCCACCCCTCGAATACACGGGAACGCACTTTCCGACCATGCATTTGGCCTCATTGGAATTTCACCACTCCGAGGATCTCTCCGAGCCGCTCTCCTTTGTTGCGACGGTCTTATCACGCTCGACTTTAGGACTGAACGGAAGTATCATTATTGCCTCTGCCTGTCATCGCCTTCGTGCAGATTGCCTGTATCGTCTGAGTCCTGAAGGCACTGAAAATCAATGCGTTCGCTCATGTGGCTCGCCGGTTTTAGCCGACAGCAGAGGGAATGTAAAAAATGCGCTGTGATATTTACTTTTCAAGGAACAACAGAGGCAAAAGAAATGCCCCTCACTTTCCATGCCGAAAAGTAAGGGGGTTGATAACCAAAAATTTTAAATTTTCATCATTTTTTTAAGTTTTTCAAGAATTTTGACTTTTCTCTTATGTATTGCAACCTGCGAAATTCCGTATTTTTCTGCAAGCGTGCGTTCGGATAATTCTTCATAAAATATTTCACGAATAAGTTTTTGCTCATCTTCTGCAAGTAGAGGCAAAGCAGATTTTAGCTTGTCCGTCATTATTTTTCGAATAACTTGTTCGTCAAGAGGTTCGCTCTCATCCGCAAGAATATCCTCACCATTGAAATCATCGGTTGTGAGCATATCATAAGAGAAATCGTTGTTTTCTGCTGAACGTTCATCTATGTATTTTTGACGGCGTTTGGATTTATAGAAATTTCTATAAGTTTCTTCTGTTACTTCCATAAGCATTCCGTGCAGAGGGATAAATAACTTGTCCGCATAAGAAATATCGTTTTCTTTAAACGAGCAAAAATCCTCATAACTTAATTCTTTGTAATTACCGTTTTCTAAAATAAATACTTTTTTCGGTGTATTTTTCACCGTTATTTCCTCCTATCAATCTAAATTTTTAGGTTTAGATTGGTTTGGAGGACTGCGGCAACCTACGCTATAATAATTGATACAGCTATAGGCACAATAAAAAAGGCCAAATTTGCCCCTCGTTATGCAAAGGGTAAATTTGGCTTTATAGTTGGTATTTAAATTTTGAATTTTTACATTTTTAATAGTCTATATTTACATAATAATATATTATCTCAATGAATAAAGTTTTTTCTTTTTATACTGTATTTTCATTTTTTAATTTTCTGAATTTACCGGGAGAAACGCCTACATTTTTCGTAAAAACATAAATAAAATTAGCCTCGCTATTGAAACCTGTTTCATAGGCCACGGCAGTTATGGTTAATTCCGTACTTCTGAGCAGGTATTTTGCTTTTTTTATCCGCATTGCCATAACATAAGCGTACGGTGAATCGCCCGTATATTTTTGGAAAACCCTATTAAAATGAGAAACGCTCATTGGCATTTTGTCGGCAAGCTTTCTAACGCTAAGATTCTCATTCAGATTATCGGCAATATAATTTATAATCTTTTGAACACTGTCATTATAGTTGTTTTCACGGTCGTTTTTACTGTTGCTGAAACAGAATAATTTTTGCAATAATTTTTCTATATCTGTGCTTATACTTAGTTTAGAAAAAGGCTTTGTGCTATTGCAAATACTGTCATATATATGCAAAAACAGCTTTTTTTCGGAAGCGGTATTCTTGCACTTTGTAATACCTTTGTTTTTTTGAATCAGTTCAAAATAATCTACTCCGCCGATTTGCATCCAAATAAGTTCCCCGCGGCTGTTCATGTCCGATTGAAGAGCTGACGGATTGTCACAATACAGCATATCACCTACGTGTGCGGAAATTTGCATACCGTTTTTTACAAATGTAAACGCACCATCCACAATATACATAATTAAAAAACTGTTGCTATTCGTATGAAACAGCGGTTGATTTTCTGCACAGCAAAAGCGCCCCGCACCGACAGGATAATACCTGTCGGTGCTTTTTATTGATTCCGTTTTCATTGGTTATGTGAGATTCATCTCCTTGTTTGAGATATACTGTTTGTCATTCTGTAAAGTTTTAAATACTCATTATACTTATTTTCATAAAACTGTGTAAATGTTTTATCCGGGATTATAGTTTCTTTTATACTGTAAAAATTATCCGATACATTATTTCCGTTGCCCTTTGCGGCGAGCAGGCAGGCGCCCAGTGCACCTGCATCTTCAAAAGACGGTATTTCAAGCTGAACATTAAGAATAGTTGCAATCAGTTTCAGCCACAGTCTGTTTTTTGTACCGCCGCCGCAGATTTTTGCTTTTGAAATATTTACGCCCTGTGATTTAATAATTTCAATATTTTCTTTCAGAGAAAAGGCAACTCCCTCAAGCACTGCAAGGCTCATTTCCTCTCTCTTTGTGTGCATTGAAAGACCGGTAAACATTCCTCTTGCGTTTGTGTCATTCACAGGCGAGCGTTCGCCCATAAGGTAGGGCAGAAAAAGCACATCGCTTTTGCCCATATATTTTTCCGCATCTTTTTCGTAATCATAGGAGCTTTTCAGAATATCCTCTATCCACCATTTCTGACTGCTTGCCGCCGTTAAGGTACAGGCAAGGTAATGGTATTTTCCGTTTGCAGAGCAAAAGGAGTGAATTGCATTTTTTCTGTCACAGTTATATTTTTCCGTGCAGGCAAAAATTGTTCCCGATGTGCCGAGAGAAATGTTGCAGTCGCCGTCATTCACCGTTCCTGTTCCGATTGCAGATGCGGCATTGTCCCCTGCACCGATGATAATTTTAGTATCTGGACAAAGCTCAAGCTCATCTGCAAGCTTTTCTTTTATACAGCCAACTGATTGACTGCTTTCATAAACAGCAGGCAAAAAACTTTCGTCAATATGCAGTAATTGAAGCATTGGCTTTGACCAGCAGCGATGCTCAGTATCAAAATACAATGTGCCTGCGGCGTCGGAAACATCGGTTGCAAACACGCCTGAAAGCATAAAAGCAACATAATCCTTCGGAAGCAGTATTTTTGAAATGCGTTTGAAATTGTCAGGCTCGTGATTATAAACCCAAAGGAGCTTCGGAGCGGTAAAGCCTGCAAAGGCGATATTCCCTGTGTTGTCGAGCAGAAAATCTTTGCCGATTTTGTTGTTCAGGTAATCGACCTCTTTTTCACTTCTGCCGTCGTTCCAAAGTATGGCAGGGCGAATAACCTCGTCCTTTTCGTCCAGCAGAACAAGACCGTGCATCTGACCGCAAAAGCCAATGGCTTTTACCTCGCTCTTGTCAACATCACGCAAAAGTTCTTTCATTGCAAGCATGCTCTGCCTGTACCAATCCTCGGGATTCTGCTCTGCATAATTGCCGTTTGAAAGGTAAATCGGATAATCCTTAGATATTGTATTTTGGATTTCATTTTCATTTATCAGCATCGCCTTAACAGACGAAGTGCCGATATCTATACCGATATAATAACTCATAATTCTCTGCCTGCCGAAATGATATATTGATTGACAAGTGCTTCTAAATATTCCTGTTTTCCGCTTTCTGCTGTCGGCTCTCCGTTTGTAAGTGTGTACTGCTCAAGCTCTGCAAGGGAGGTTTGCTTATCAGCAATTTTTTTGCCGATGCCCTCGGTATATGAGCTGTATCTGTTTTCAACGAACTTATCCATAACGCCGTCTGAAATGATTTTGTCGGCAACGATAAGACCGTAAGCGAAAGCGTCCATACCTGCAATATAGGAAAGGAAAACATCCTCATATGTATTGCTTGCACGTCTTGCTTTTGCATCAAAATTAAGTCCTCCGTTTGTAAAGCCGCCCTGCTTAAGCACTTCGTACATACACATGGTTGTGCTATATAAATCCGTGGGGAACTGGTCGGTGTCCCAACCTAAAAGCATATCGCCCTGGTTGGCGTCTATGGAACCGAAAACGCCATTATCCCTTGCAACTCTCAGCTCGTGCTGGAAAGTATGCCCTGCAAGCGTTGCGTGATTGGCTTCAATATTCATTTTAAAATCTTTATCTAAATCGTATTTTCTCAAAAATGCAAGAACGGTTGACACATCAAAATCATATTGATGCTTTGTTGGCTCCTTCGGCTTTGGTTCTATATAAAAATCACCCGTAAATCCGATGCTCCTGCCGTAATCCACAGCCATACGCATAAGATATGCCATATTATCCTGCTCTTTTGCCATATCGGTATTCAGGATCGTATCATAGCCCTCTCTGCCACCCCAGAACACATAGCCCTGACCACCAAGTTCTACGGTGATTTCAATGGCTTTTTTAATTTGCGCCGCCGCATAAGCAAACACATCGGCACTCGGAGCAGTGCCTGCGCCACACATATATCTCGGATGGTTAAAACAGTTTGCCGTTCCCCAAAGAAGCTTTATGCCTGTTCTTTTCATTTCCGACTTGATAATCGGAACGATTCTCTCAAGATTCTCGTTTGTTTCTTTTAAGGTTGCGCCCTCGGGAGCAATATCACGATCGTGAAAACAAAAGTATTGCATACCCAACTTTTCCATAAGCTCAAATGCGGCATATACCTTGTGCTCATAAATCTCTATAGCCGTTTTTCCGCCGAAGGATTTGTTGATTGTTCCTCTGCCGAACATATCTGTTCCGTCGGCACACATTGTGTGCCAGTAGCTCATAGCAAATTTTAAATGCTCGCTCATTTTTTTACCTGCTATAATTCTATCTGCATCGTAGTACTTGAAAGCAAGAGGATTTTTTGAATTTACGCCCTCAAATTTGATTTTTTCGATATTATTGAAATACATTTTTTCTTACCTCTGTTTATTTTCTGCCGATTTCATTAAAAGGAATTTCTTTGAAATCGGAACATTCTTTTGAAATTTTACTGTCTGCCTTGATTCTGTAATCGCCGTTTTCATAATCCTCAAAGGAGCTTTTTGCACCGTTTAAGGTAAAGGTCTGATTGTTTTCAACGACAGAATATTTTTTGACTGTCTTTGCGATTTCACCGACCTTGTTTTGCTTTGAAATAATGATGTTATTTTGAACAGATGAGCCTGACGGATTAACTGCAAAGCCCTCGTCCTCTTCTCTTTCATAATCCTGATGCATACGCTCAATGCCGTCATACTTATTGCCGATTGAAGCGTTAAACTCCTTTGCCTCATTCATAAGCTGCCATAAACGGCTGTCAGGCGTTTTACAATTTTTTGCATACCAGCCGTCATTGTGATAACCGTCATATGCTCGGTCATCATAGAGTATCTGCTTTCCTGCATTGATTACTAAATTGTTTTCAATCATATTATCTCTGCCGCCGCCGACAAGGAAAGCGTAACCCGGGATATTGATAAGCACATTTCCGTATGCCGTCTGCCCTGAAGAATTATCGTCAAAGTAAATGCCGCTTGGTGTAAAAGTGCCCGAGCCGATATTGCTGATACAGTTATAGCGGACAACATTGCCGTAGGTGCTGTAGCTGTATCCCGTATAAATCGCACCTGCATCTGAGGATTGTAAAACTACATCGTGAATGTAATTGTATTCCACTACATTTTCATTGCCTGTATAGTAAACACCCATATGCGGTGCATTATAGATTTCGTTGTGAGAAACAACGTTGCCGATACCGCTTAAATTAACACCTGCTATATATGTTTTCTGAATTTCGCCGTAATCGTGCAGGCTGTTGTTGGTGACGGTGTTACTGCCATAGACAAAGCCCTCTGCACTGCCGCCCGAAAGCACAACCGCATCTTTTCCGATAAAAGCGACCTCGCAGTTTTCCACAAGATTATTTTTGCCGCTGACATTGATTCCGCAATCCGCCGCATTTTTAACCGTGCAGTTCACGATTTTGCAGTTTTCGCCTGCAACGTTAAGGGCATCGGCTCTTGTGCCCTGCAAGGTAAGACCATCAACGGTAATATTGGACGCTTTTTCTGTGATACTGATTATATTTTCATTGCTTGTTGAAAGCATAATTTTGCTGTTCTCATTTTCATCAGGAGGGTAAAAATACAATATACCGCTATCACGGTCTATGTAATATTCGCCCGGTGCATCAAGTTCCTCAAGAACATTGAAAAAATAATAATATCCGCCCTCCTTAAAGCCGTATTTACTGCAATATTCAGTAGTGATTGTCTTATCGTCATTTATACTTTTTATCGGTGTGGACATATCTGCCCAATCCCAGTAAAAGTAACCGAACGCCCACAAATCATTGGTATTTTGCCAGCTTTTTACTCTTGAATAAGTATCCTCGTCAAGGGCAAATGTGCCGCCTCTTTGATTGCGTCTTTCGAGCCACGATTCATCAACAGGTGCGGGAGCATTCGGCTCATAGCAGTCGCCGATGTCGCTTACTTTACCTACGGTTATATACGAATCGTTGGGATAGCGTGCAATTGTCATTCTTTTATCATTAAAGAACAATTCACAAGGATTTTCAGTTGCCGCATTGTCATAATACTCTTCCGTATTAAATCCGCCTGTCGCCTTGATTTTACCGTAATCCGATTTTGTAAGACCGTATTTTTTCAAATCAAGCATCTTAACCTTATCCGCTGCCTGACTGCTGAGCCTTTTTGCGGTTTCACCGTTGACAGAGGAAAAATCGGCAGGAGTTAAAATTTTGCCGCCGCAGAGGATAACCTCACCATCACCGTAGGAAGTGTAGGTAACGGATGTGCTTTTTGAAGAATCTCTTTCGTCAAACGCGATACCCGTTTCATAATATGTGCCCGCCATTATTGCAACGGTAAGGGATGCTTTATTTTCTTCAGAATTTGCAATAGCTTCACGCACAGCCTGCTGTGCTCTTTTGATTGTCTGAAACGGCTTTTCAAGTGTGCCGTCGCCATTGTCATCACCGTTTACGGATACATAGAAATCCGCATTTTTAACAAGCGCTTTCTGTCTGTCCGATTTTGTGTAAGCAAGTGCCGTTGGGGAAGCTATCGGTTCATATTTATTTATGTACGACATATATGTACCTACCGATGCTCCGATTACGGCAAGAGCCAAACCGACAGACACTGCTGAAATTATGATTTTCTTTTTCATAGAACTTCCTCTGTTTTAACTGTAATAAAGATATTTACTTCACCGTAAATTCTGTCGTTAAATATTCATCGCTGACCTTATTAAACGAATTTACTGCATACACATGCAAAAAGTATTTACCTTTCTCCAAGCCTCTTATTTTATTCTGTTCGGTATACATTATATCATTTCCCAGAATATAATTCTTTCCGAAAAAACGCACATAAGTTTTTTGACCGATTTCATTTCCAATTTCATAAATATAATACTTTATCGGGACATTTTGACAAGCACAATCAAAGCTTACTACAGCACCGTCTGATGTGCTTTCAGCAGAAATTTCAGCGTCACCAAAGGTCGGAGTAACGCCACTCCCTAATTTTTCGGCAGTTCTTGTAAATGAACTTTTCTCAAAAGAACGCATTATAAATTCTTCGCCGAATTCAATTCCGGTATTTAAGTTTACTTTTTTCAATGTGAACGAATTGCTTTGCGTATCTACATACATCAAATATCCGTTATTCACATTATTTCTGTCAGGTACATCTTCGAGTTTGTAAATACCGATAAGCTGAGGATTTACCATATAATCCTTTTTATCAAGTAGTCCCTGACTTTGAAAGACAAGATTTTTTTGTGAAATATCCGCTGGAAAGTCGTTTGCTTCATTTTCATCTTCATTATCAAGCCAGTCAAAATCGAAATAGCTTGTTGTTCCCGTATTGATAACGGTAAAATCTTTTTGCATAATTGCTCTTTCATCGCTCATGCAATAATGAGAATGTCCTGTAAATACAACCGCCTGCGGATATTCTTTTAAAATACTATATATTTCTTCATATTGCGGTGTTGCCCAATGTCCGCCATTCACAATATTGCTGATGGGCATATGGATAAAAACAAAAATAGGCTTGTTTGGATCTTCTGTATTTGCGGCAGCAAGTTGTTCTTTTAAAAATTCTATTCTTTTCTCATTATATGTTCCATCTGCAAGTGTATCGTTGCTTTCGGCAAGTTCTTCATCTCCTTTTTCAAGTTTTGAATTAGAAATGGAGATAAAGCTATAGCCGTTAACAATCGTTCTTGTGTTGAGAGGAAGACCGGTTGACTTGTAAAAATTGTGTTCCTGGTTGCCGCCGTAAAATTCATGATTACCCATAGGATAAATAATGTGCGGTGCTTCTGCTCTGTCCTCACCGTAAACATAGTCTAAAATTTTGTTATATGCGCTGTATGCAGCATAATCGCCGGTAGCGTTGACCATATCTCCGTTAAATACTATCATATCGACATTTTGACTTTTATAGTATTTTAATGCTTTTATAAGATGATCTGCACCATTCATAACAGTAGCATAATCCCAACCGTAAAGATTTTTTTCTTCCTGTGGAAGCTGTGCGTCTGAAATAATGCCGACTTTTATATAGCCTTTTGAATTTGCTTCTATGGTTTCAACAACATATTTCTTACTTTTAGGAACGGTGAGAGCCTTATAAGTAATTACTGTTGCCGTAATTATTATTGCCGATGTCAAAAATAAAGACAATATAATTAAATGTGTTTTCTTCATTGTTTTTCTATATCCTTTTTAATATTTAGTATTACTGAAATTGTTTCTAAAACAATTTTCATTATTTTTTCTTAATTTTCAACATATATATGCTCCACTGTTATTTTATCACCCATTGTTATAAGTGTACCGCCATTCTGACCGGGTGTCTGATTGCATCTGTCGCCGGTTTTCATTGCATAAGTCAGTCTTACTCCCTCATACATCACACTATAATTATTCAAATGGTCATGACCGGCAAATACATATTTTGTACTGTCAAACTCCTTGATTGCATTGAACATACCTGTATTTATATATGACGGGCATTCCTCTTCACCTTTAATGCCGAAGTTTTCACCTTCTGCACCACCTTCTTGCTGCCATAAATCATAGGCTGTTTTAAATTCAGGAATAGGAATATGCATAAATATCATAGAATCTGTTTTGGAATTGTTATATTCATTAATTCCGTTTATTGCCCATTTATACCACTCAATCTGACTGTCAAAAATAAAATCATAATGCATATTTTCATCGTCCTTATCGTAGTAACGGCTTGCATGCGTATCCATCATAATGAGACTCTGCACGATTTTATCATTTTCTCTGATATTTATTATGTAATTTCCGATTCCACCGATATTATCGGGGCCTTGCTTAAACAAACAATTTTCTGCTTCTTCGTATTTATTTGCTATCCATGCCAAATCAACATTTCCCTCACCGTCGTGATTGCCGTTAATCGGTGCCCATGGAATACCGTAGCTGTCTATTTTATTAATTGCTTTAATCACAGAAAATTTAGTGAATTTTGCCCAAACCAAATCTCCTGTGATAACTATTAAATCGGGCTTTTGCTTTGTAACAAGCGTATCAACCGTTTCATATACATTATCGGCTTTTCCGCACAAATCTAAAGCATCGTTAAATTGCAAATCGGTAATAATAAGAATTTTGAAATCCTTATTTTCTTCCTTTTCAAGAACAATCGTATCATTTATATCATAAGGTTTGTCTCTGTACCAATAGTCGTAATCGTATGTTTTTCCTTTCAAAGGAAACATCAATATTGATACGGTTATTAAAACGATAACTAAAAATACGCTTATACCTATAATCAGACCTTTAATTGTTTTACTCATTTTTCTTTTTCTCCGTTTCTATATATGAATTTAATAAAGCACAAGCAAGCGACAAGCCGCCTGCGGTATACAGTATGGGCTCATAGCTGATAAGTGCGGGCATAAATCTGCTTAAAGCAAAAATTCCCACAGCAAAAAGTACAAGCAATATATAATGAATCACACCGTTTTTTACTGTTGCACCAAACGACAGACCGATAAACAGTCCCGTTAAACCGCCCATAATTCTTGCTATCCACATAACGGCTAAGGTTATTGAATTAGTTTTCATTAAGGGCATAAGCATTTGCAGATGATAAATATTTAAGTATGTAAGCAGTATTATAAAAATGCCCGAAAACAAAAGTCCTAATGTAAGAAGCTTTTGCCTGTCAAATTTTTTCGGCAGTAAAACAGAAAGCAAAGTACCAACTGCAAAAAGAGGTGCAAATAAGGCTATCAAAATCGTAAATATTTCGTGTTCCTTCATTGCAGAATCATACACATAATCCTTAATCAAAAAAATGACCGAAGACAAGGAAATGCCTATGCTTGCAGATGTTAAAAACTTTGTAAGCTTTTTCATTTTGTTACCTCCTGTAAGTAATCAGATATTGCCTTTGTCAGCGAGCGTTCATCGTCTGACGGCAAATCGCAGTACTGACTGAATATCATAACGCCGCCGTAGCCTTTTAAGTAAGCGTAGGCTGTTTTGTCACGGATAATTGCCTGCGAATTGAAATATGTGTATCTGTCTTCCTTTGTGTCGCTTTTCTTCATTGTATAAAAATTATTGAACGGAGATATTTCTTCACTTATTGCGTTATACGCATATTGCTCCATTCTACCGCCCTCCCATGTTCCGTAGAACGGGAAACCGATGTTTATCTGCTCTTTTGAAAAGCCTTGAATTTCAATGTAATCCGCCGCCTGAACACAGCTGCTGAAAAATGAAGAATGCTGTCCGTCCTGATCAAGAATGTCATAGCCCATAACATTCACATAATCAATACATTCGATTGTTTCCGGCGTGTATTTTAATGCCCATGTGGCAAGGGCTAATGAAAGCGTTGCGTCCTCTTTATTCCACATTTCAGTTTTCATTCTTGCTTTCAGTTCCTGCAAAAAGCTGTTGTATGCGTCAAATTCGTCCTGCGACAATGGGAATTCCCAGTCAAGGTCAATGCCGTCAAATTCATATTTGTTGGCAAAAGCAATCATATTAGTAATTAGGGTATCCCTGTTTTCCGTAATGGATTTCATAACCCTCTGATTACCGTTTTCGCCCGATGGATTAAGAATAGTAATAACAAGATTTACACCCTTTTCGTCGAGTACCTCGTGGAGATTTCTCATCATTACGGCATAGTATTTGTCCTCGTCACGCTCTATACCGTCCCAACCGTCTGTATGAATTATTCCTTCCTCATCCCAACGAACATTGCCGATGTCAATATAATCGGTTACGGTATCGTAATAATCTGCATCTATAAGCTCCTTGATTTTTGCGTCTTTTTCAGCATCGGACAGCGTTGTGTCATCAATGATTCCGAATACGGAACCACCCAAGGTACTGTATGTTGAAACACGAAAATCATTCTTCTTTTCGGGAACGGCATTATATATTTCCATTTCACGGATTTTTGGCAGGTTGTCGCTTTTCTCCACCGTCAGCTTTACATAACGAGCCTTGACCGTATCAAAGGTGCAAAGGCGGTGAAACTCAATTTTATCGTTAGCATAAATTTGCGTAAAGTTTTCGTTATCGTCCGATACCGATATAGAGAATTTCTGCACATTAAGTCCTTTTTCTTTTAGAATAACAGAGTTAAAATCACAGCTTTCGCCAAGGTCAATAATCGATTCGCCACCGTTTCTTGTCTTAAAGCGGCAAACAGAGCTGTCTTTTCCGTCAGTCATTTTATTGCTTTTATCTCTGAGTGCAAGGTTTTCACTTTGTATGTAGTCCTGATTGGACGCATATTTTGAGCTTGTGCCCATAGCCTCGCCGACCGCCGAAAGCGAGATCAGCAGCACCATAAACAGGCTTATTACAGTAATTGTAAATTTTTTCATTATCGTTTTACCTCCAATGTTTTAATTTCAAACGGCTTGAATGTCATTGCATCTAAATCAACATCATTCGGATTTTCAAAAAGCATATCCGTTTGCTTTACGCTGTTAAAGTTAATATTTGCTTTGACCCTTGCAACCGTTTTTATACCGGCTGTTTCATACATTCTTACCGCAATATTTCCTTTATCGTTCACAAATACCGTTTCAATAATTATGTTTGAATTATCGCAGTTAAATATAGGCTTAATATCCAAACTGCCCTTGTAAATTCTTAACGGATTATTCAGCTCGTAGCCGATTTTTACAAGTTCGCTTTCCATAGGCTTTTTGCTGTGAGGATAAATTGCGTAGGTAAAGAAGTGCTCTCCTCTGTCGGCAGTTTTGTCGGGATAAACCGGACTTCTCAAACAGTTAAGACTGATTAAACCGTCCTTTACCCTGTGTCCGTATTTGCAGTCGTTGAGTATTGCAACGCCGTACTTGCCATCGTAAACATCGACCCATTTATGAGCAGGAATTTCAAACTGTGCATAGTCAATTTTGTTGTCGGTTTTTGTACTGCGTTCAATGTTACCGAACTGAATGTCGCACAAAACCTTGTCGCTGAAATTTTTCGGATAAGCGTCAATACGAAGCATTTTATGTGTTTCGTGCCAGCTCACCTCATTTTCAACCTTTATGTACGGACTGTTTTGAGTCAAAATAATTTTTTGTTTTAATGAGGACTTGTTGTATGAAAATTCATTTTCACGGATAACGCTGTTGCCGTCAATATATGCACGGCTTTTTACAAGCTGCATATCCTTTGGCTTATGCTTTGTATAATTTATATCAATATCCCATGCGTTATATGGGCGGACATTTCTGTCCTTATAAATTCTGACTGCGTTGAAGCTTGATGAAACGCAGTTGTAATCATTGTGCGTATCAAGTAATTTTTCTATCTGTCCCTTGTTATTAAACACAACCTTTAAGTTTTCGTTTTCAAGCGTATTTTCGGAAAAATGCAACGAAACAGGCGACTTTGCTTTTTCCAATTTACACGATGAATAGGGCGCAAGGGAATATCTGTACCATTCGCCATTATGTTTTGTGTAGCCTGAACGTTCAAAATCAATGGGATTTACCGCAAAATAAGCATTTTCGTCATTGCTCAAATAAGAAACGGCTTCATCAATAATGCTGTTCAGATTTGTCTTTAAGATTTCATACCGTGCGTTACATTCCTCATAAACCCTGTGGATGGATGAGCCGGGAAGAATATCGTGAAACTGATAGAGCAAAACCTCTTTCCAAATTTCCTCTAATTCTTTATGCGGATATGCCTCACCTTGCATATATGCCATAGTACAAATCCACTCGGCAAAATGAAGCAGACGCTCGCACTCTCTGTTGTTCTTTTTTACTTTGCCCTGTGTGGTATATGTGCCTTGATGCTTTTCTAAATAAAGCTCGCCCTTGTATTCGGGATAATTTGATACATCTTTTTTGAGTTTATCAAAAAAGCTTTCGGATGAGGACATTTTGACATTAGGAATATAACGCAAATTCTCGCACCTTTTTACCATATTGATATGGTATTCGCCCGGTCCTCCTCCGCCGTCTCCGATACCAAATGACATAAGCGCAATATCACTAACTTGCTTTTCCTTATACTTCTGATATGTTTTTTCAAAAGCATAAGGTGTGGCATTTGAATTATAGTCGCCCTCCGGTGGCATATGAACAAGCACCTTACTGTCGTCAAGTCCGTTCCAAATAAATGTGTGGTGTGGAAAATCATTTATGTTGTTCCAGCTAAGCTTAATTGTCATAAATGTATCCATACCGCATTTTTTGATTATTTGCGGTAAAGCTGCCGTGTATCCGAAAACATCGGGAAGCCAAAGTGTTTTAACATCCTTTTGAAATTCTTCTCTGAAATATTTTTTACCATAAAAGCACTGACGGATAAGGCTTTCTCCGCAAGGCAGATTTGTATCGGATTCAGCCCACATACCGCCCTGTGGCTCTATATTTCCTCGTTGAACAGACTGCTTTATTCTTTCAAAAAACTCGGGAGATATTTCTTTTATGAATTCATATTGCTGTGGCTGACTGCCGTTGAAAACATAACTTGGACATTGTTCGCTTTCATAAACTGCATTTGAGAATGTTCTTATCGCTTTTCTTTTTGTTTCACGAACAGGCCACAGCCAAGCAAGGTCAAGGTGACCGTGTCCGACAGCATAAACGGTAAAATTTTGTTTATATTTACCGTCAAACATTTTTGATAAAGCATTTCTTGCATTCAAAACACTTTGTGAATCTGTATTGTGTGCAAGTGATATTGCCTTGTTTATATGAGCCTTAATTTCTCTTTTCTGTGCATTATCATTTACTGCACTGAGGAGCTGATAGCAGGCTAAAATATCGTAATACAAATCTAATATATCCTGTCTAAAGACACAAATATCAGCTCTTTTAAAGCGTGCCTGACCGCTGCTTTTTCCACCTCTGCCGTTATTGCCACAGTCGGCATAAAATAATACTTTACCGTCCTTAAATGTATCTATTCGGTCTAAAGGAATTACCGCTTTGCCTTTGACAGTCTGAAAATTATCCACCATTCCAAGCACATTTGTTATGCCTTGGATAACTTCACCGTCCTTATTATAGATACAACCCTCGCCGCCGACATCAATTACAGCAACAAGATTTTTCTGCATATTCTCTATATCCGCCGTGAATTTGAACCATGCACAGTCAAAAAATCCGCCCCAACTGTCGCCGATTTTTATATTATCGAAACGCTCGTTTTTCATATCTTCAAAGCATAACGGTTCGGTTGATTTATGCACAAACGCATTTAACTGAGCAATAGGAGTGTAAATGCTCTGCTTTAATTTTTTCAAAAAAAGCGAATATTTCATATTACTGTGATGCTGTAAAAATGTTCGTAAATTCTCGTCCATAATGTTCTCCGTTCTCGTGCACGATAATATGTAAAAATAAAATGCAATGGCGTTGCATTTTATTAAAGTGATTTATCAACCTTTATATACAGTTGTGAATACTGATACTCGGGCACGGCTGTTTTTGCAACAACCGTTTCAAACACGCTTTTCACTGCGTTATATCCCTGCTCAAAGGGCTGCTGATAAACGGTTGCCAATATATCTCCGTTTAGCATAGCTTTTCTTGTTGTTTCGGTATCGTCAAATGAGCAGACCTTTATATTCCGTTCGCTTTCTTTAATTGCTTTCAGCGTTCCTGTAACGCCGCCTGCGGTTATGCACACAAAATCAATGTTTTTGTTTTTTCCCAGCACGATTTTCATTGCCGTGTAGGCTTTTTCGTTATCATCGTTATTCTCTATTACATCTGCAATTTGAATATTTTTGTATTCTTTAATAACATTGGAAACGCCCTCAACTCTCTGCTTGTGTCCTTTGTGCGCCAGGCTACCCGTAACAATACAAAGATTTGCTTTTCCGCCCGAGAGCAGACCGACAAGACGACCTGCCGTTTCGCCACTTTTCAGATAGTCACAGCCCACATATGTAAGACGCTTTGAGTCGGATATATCGCTTGAAAGCGTGATTACATTTATGCCGCTGTCAGTCATTTCGTCAATCTTTTTGCAAAGTGCATCGTCCTCAACAGGAGTCAGAATTACATTTTTTGTGTCCTCGGGCAAATCGGAAACAGCCTGAATAATATCACAAGCGTTATATCCTTTTATTTCCTTTATATTCAGTTTTATACCGTAATCCGAATATTCACGCTCGGCGGCAAGCATTCCCTTTTTTACATCGTCAAAAAAGGAATTGCCGATACTGTTCATAATAACCGCAACAGGCACAGAGCGGTTGGAATATACCAATGCCTTTCCGATAAGATTCGGCTTATAGTTGTTCTCCTCTGCGATTTTTAGTATTCTTTCCTTGGTTTTGGGATTTACGCCTTCTCTCCCCTTCAAAGCACGGTCAACCGTACCTCTGCTGACCCCTGCAAGCTCTGCAATTTCTTTTGAGGTTATTGCCATAAATTCCTCCGCTTGACATTTTATTTCAAATATTATATAGTAAATATTGTTATGCTCGTGCTCGTGCACGGCTATAATGATTGTAATTCATTAAGTTAAGAAAGTCAAGAGGTATTTCTATGACAGAAGGAAATTACATACATCATAAAGAAAAAGGAAAGCATATTGCAGGGCAGATGACTCTGACAGAATTAGCGTCACAGATGCGCAATTCATCAAAAGCAATAGAGCGACTGAATATTAAACAGTACAACTGGTGGAACGAAGGTTTACACGGTGTTGCAAGAGCCGGTGTTGCAACCGTATTTCCCCAAGCTATATGCATGGCTTCAACCTTTGATGAAAAGGCTGTAAAAAAATGTGCAGATATTATTGCAACAGAGGTAAGGGCAAAATTCAATGAGAGTCAAAAGAACGAGGATTACAGTATATACAAAGGACTTACGCTTTGGTCTCCTAATATAAATATTTTTAGGGATCCACGCTGGGGCAGAGGTCACGAAATCTATGGCGAAGACCCGTATTTAACCTCCATTCTCGGCTGTGCCTTTATTGAGGGAATACAGGGTGATGACGAAAAATATATGAAAGCCTCTGCATGTGCAAAGCACTTTTGCGTGCACAGCGGTCCCGAGGGATTAAGGCACACTTTTAATGCCGAAGTGTCCAAAAAGGATTTTTATGAAACTTATATTCCTGCGTTTGAAGCCGCCATTAAAAAAGCAAAGGTCAGCGGTGTTATGGGAGCATATAACATGGTGAACGGTGAAAGCTGTTGTGCCTCTAACAAGCTTATTGATAAGCTATTAAGAAAAGAATGGGGCTTTGACGGTTACTATGTTTCGGATTGCTCTGCAATATTAGATGTTATATATAAACACAAGAAAACATTAAATCCAGCAAAAGGCGCCGCGATGGCAGTAAATGCAGGTTGCGACCTTGAATGCGGAGTAGTATATTCATTATTGCCTGTATCCGTTAAGTTGGGATATACAAATAAAGAAGCCTTAAAAAAGTCTGTATCGAGGCTGATGGCAATTCGCAGTGCTCTCGGAATGTTTGATAAGGATTGCCCTTATAACGAAATAAGTATTAGTGATAATGCAACACCCGAGCACGAAAGCGAAGCAGTTAGAATGGCAGAAAAAGGAATTGTACTTTTAGAAAATGACGGTATACTTCCCCTTAAAGAAAACGCACAGAAAATCTTGATCACAGGATTTAATGCTGATAACAAGTTGGCTTACCTCGGAAATTATTTTGGAGATCCGTCGCATTTTGTTATGGTTACAGAAGCTATTTCACAATATAACATTGATACTGAATTTATAAGAGGCATACATCTTTATAATCAAAGCACAAAACATGACAAGGAAACAGCATTAAAATCTGCAGCAGAATCGGATATTATCATTATGTGCACAGGGCAGACATAAAAAGCAGAGCGGCGGACACGGTCAGTTCGGCGATGTATTTATTGAATTTGAACCTTGCCAAAGCGAAGAACTTGAGTTTGCAGAAAGAGTTGTCGGCGGCTCCGTTCCCAAAAACTTCTTCCCTGCCGTTGAAAAAGGCTTGAGAGAGTCTATACAAAAAGGTGTAGTTGCAGGCTATCCTATGGTTGGAATAAAAGCAACTCTTTACGACGGCTCATATCACCCTGTTGACTCATCGGAAATGAGTTTTAAAATTGCGGCAAGTCTTGCTTATAAAAACGGTATTCCTCAGGCAAATCCTGTTTTACTTGAGCCTGTCGGCACACTTAAAGCACTTTGCAATGACGAAGCAATGGGCGATATTATCGGCGACATCAACAAAAGACGAGGCAGAGTTCTCGGTATGACTCCTCAAGGCAACGGAATGCAGGAAATTTTGGCTGAAGTTCCTATCGGAGAAATGGCGTCGTTCCCGACTTCCATGCGTCAGATTACTCAAGGCAGAGGCAGTTTTGAAATTGAATTTGCACGCTACGAAAAAGTGCCTGAACACATTGCTCAAAAAATTATTGAAGACTCAAAAGAAGAATAAAATCGTCAAAAAAAATATTTTCTTGCTTGATTTTTTCATTGTAAGCCTTCTTTTAAAAAACAACAGACCTTTGTTTAAACAAAGGTCTGTTGTTTTATTTTTTGTAATTTATTTTTTATAGTTATATCAATTCAAAATGTATCAACATCAAAAATTCGTTTCAATCACTTTGCTTGCAACAGCGCTTGTCGCATAGTCAAAAATCAGCCGGCCGAAATACTTGTCTTCAAGTTCCGACTGCAAAAATCTTTCATTCATTTTCTTTGCAAAAAAGTACGAGTGTCCGACGGGAAGCGAGCCTTTCGTACTTGCGAAATTGATGAAAACATCATTTTTATTTGCAACTGTTTCGGCATCTTCAAGCGACTTTTCAATAGCATTTTGTTTATCTGCAAGTCCGTACTCAAATCTGTCCTGAACAAAAAGAGAACCGTCGCTGACTTTCAATTCTGCTTTTGTATGGCATAACAAATAAAATAATTACAAAGGGGTATATGTGTTATGCCATAGCAATTTATAATACATTGCAAAGCAATGTCATTATACTGAAACAAACTATGATTCTAAAATTTATGCTTTTGCCTCTGCCTGTGCCTTAATTTTTTTGTTGCTCGGGTAAATCAATGCGCCGACAACTGTCAACACACCTGCAAGACACATCATACTTGTAGCGTTTTGCATGCCCATATTTTTCTGCAAAGCATTGAATACAAACGGCATTGCAAGAGAAAGCGCATTGCCGAGAAGAGTCCAGCAACCGTTTGCCGCTGCGAAAACTTTTGAAGTCATACCTGCAGCTGTCATAATGCTGATATTTACAACAGGAACAAATACCGAAAATGATACGCCTACCAAAATTACCATTATTTTGAGCAAGAGTTCAGATTTAACATTGATTGCTCCGAAGCAAGCAAGAGGTAAAATTACCATAAGTGCAATATAAACAATTTTGTAGTTTTTGATTTTTCCGATGAAAAGTCCTGAAACAACACACGAAATCAAACCTGCCAAACTGATGAGACCTGTAATTTGGCTTGATTCCTGAGGTTCCATTTGGTGAACTTTCTGCAAAATTGTAGGAAGATATGTTTGGAACATCATGTAGAGCCATGTTGCACCTGCAAAGCAAATCATTGCGCTCCAAACAGAACGAAATTTCAACGCTTTAAGAATACTGTTACCGGATTTTTCTTCAGCTTGAGCACCGACATTATTTTGTGCATTTTGAGAATTATATTCAATAAAGAATTTGTTTGGTTTGTAATCGGCAATTGCCCAAACAATGCCGATAGCTAAACAGGAAGCGCCCCATATCATAAACATCTTGTTCCAACTTTGACCTAAAGAAGTGTACATAGGAATAGTGATACTGAACGCCGCCGTAGTCGTCAATGAGTTTGTTGCCTGTACCAAACTTGAACACATACCTCTTGCATTGTTGCTTGTAAAACGCTCCGAAACAAGAGTGGTAATACAAACTATTACAAAACCGTTGCAAAGGCCTGTAATTAAACGCGCAATGAGCATAGGTGTGAAAGACTGTGCTGTGTATCCCAGGATACCTGCAATGAAGTAACCTACCATACCTATTGTCATTGACTTACTTGTACCGATACGGTCAATAAACAAACTAACTAAAAGACTGCCTACGCCCATCATAAGAGTTGCAGATGTCTGCAATGTTCCGCCGAGACCCAAGTCTATGCCCAAATCGCTTGTGATTGGCTGCATAAGGGGCGGTACCATAAAGGAAATTTGTGAACGGAAGAAAGAAATTATGACCTGAAATATCATAAAAACTACCGCTAAAGTGAACGCTTTTTTAGCTAAAGGATTTTCCTTTTTCATAGTAGGAGATTTGTCCAAAAAATTCGCCTGCTTTCTATTTAGATTTTGCACGGGCAGTTTTTTCAACTGCCCTTTTGCAATGATAATTAAAATTGATAATCAAAATAATAGTATTTATAAAACAGATAAAAGTAAAATATTCGGTCAATTATTCCAAAATTTCACGAATTGCTTTTTTAATACCCTCAGGGTCATAGCCCAAATGAGCGTACAATTCATAGCTGTCGCCAAGCGGAGGGAACTCGTCGTTCGGAATACCCAAACGCTTAAATTTAGCCTGTAACCCCTCGTCTGCCATAAGGTCTGAAACTGCACTTCCGAGACCATTGATTACAAAAGCGTCTTCTGCCGTAATGATTTTTCCCGTATCTTTGATTGCGTCGCGAATTGCCTGCTTGTCAAGAGGACGAACTGTGTGCATATCTAAAACACGAACACCTATACCCTCTTTTTCAAGAGCGTTTGCCGCAGATACTGCAAAAGCAACAGTACAACCACACGCTACAACTGTAACATCATTGCCTTCGTGTGCAATTATCGCTTTGCCTATTTCATAGTCATAGTCTTCTGTATAAACAAGCGGTTCTGCACCACGTGCAATTCTTATACACATCGGACCCGGGTAGTCAACACTTTTACTGATCAACTTCACGCACTGATTTGCGTCTGCGGGAATAACATAGGTCATATTCGGTAAAGTACGCATTATAGCGATGTCCATAATATTATAGTGGGTAGGGCCGCTTGCCGAAGTCAAACCTGAGTGAGTATTTACAATACGAACAGGCAAGTTCGGATAGCACACATTTGTATGTACCTGGTCAAGTGTACGCAAAGCAAGGAAAGGTCCAAAACCGTTAATGTACGGAATTTTTCCGCAAAGAGCAAGTCCCGAAGCAATACCTACCTGGTCCATCTCTGCAATACCTACGGGCAGCATACGGTCGGGGTGTTTTAAACGAAACTCATTTTCTTTGCCTGCATATCCGCCGTCCGCCGTAACGAACACTATACGCTCATCTGTTTCTGCCAATTCCTGCAATTCTTCTACCCACATATCACGGGCAGAAGCTGCAACCAACATATCTAAATGTCCGAGTTCAAGTTCGCCTTCAAATGTTTTAACTGTCTTGTTCATATTATTCAGCTCCTTTCAATTTCCTGTTCAATTTCGTCCAAACGGGCAAGGCACTTCTCGAGAAGTTGAGGCGGCATGGGACGAAGATGACAGTTAGGTGTGTTTTCAAGGTCCGGAATAGTTTCCGCTTTTCTTGTATTTGAAATGATAGCAATCGGTTTACGGCGAATTTGAGAGTCTGACGCCGGTAACGAGTGCAATGTCTTCAATATTTCTTCCATATTGTGTCCGTCAATGCTGATGACATCCCAACCGAATGCTTCTAACTTCTTGTCCAACGGGTCAATATTCATAATATCTTTTGTCCAGCCTGTTGCTTCAATTTGGTTCTTGTCAGTAATCATAACGATATTGCCGAGTTGATAATGACCTGCCGCCATAATTGCTTCCCAGTTTGAACCTTCCTGCAATTCGCCGTCGCCTGTCATACAGAAAACTCTATAATCTTTTTTGTCAATTCTGCCTGCAAGAGCCATACCTACTGCAAGAGCCATACCCTGACCGAGAGAACCTGTTGAAGCGTCGATACCCGGCAAATACAGATAGTTCGGGTGCATACCGAAACGACCGTGAATTTGGTTGTACTCCGACCACAATTCTTCTTTCGTATAGAGCCCCAAATCTACCAAAACATTGTAAAGCACATGAGCGCAGTGTCCTTTTGAAAGAACAAATCTGTCTCGGTCGGGGTTACGAGGGTCTTTCGGGTCAAAGTTCAACACATCGTAATACAACGCCGTAACCATATCTGTCATTGACATACCTCCGCCTAAATGTGCGTAAGGCAGTTTGGATGTTGTGATACAAATATCTCTGCGTATTTGATTTGCTTTGAGTCTGAGTTCTTTTACAAGCTCAGGACTTAATTCTTTCATAATAAAAACCTCCTGTATTTATTGAAATTTATATAATTAAAAGTCTTTTAATTTATTGACTATAATTACCGAAAATTTATTTAATTTAATCGACAATATACTCTCCGCGTTCTTTTAAATCATCTATGATTTTAGCGTGAAGTTTGTCGTCCAATTTATAGAAAAAGAAAATCACAAAACTCAAAAGAGCAAGACCTGCAGGAATTAAATTCATTGTGATATTGATAGCGTTCAACGCTCCGTCTGTCTGAGTCTGAGCGCCTGCTGCATAGCCATTCACTTCCAACAGCGAAAGCAACATTGTCGGGGCAATAGCTCCGCCGAGTTTCATCATAAAACTTGTACCCGAAGAACTCAGTCCGTCCGCTCTTGCACCTGTTTTCCACTGACCATACTCTACCGTATCGCCTATCATTCCGTACAGAATTGATGTACAAAATCCATTCATGACACCTGCACAGAAAAGCAAAGCAATGACAACCGAAGGAGATGAGTTTGACGGATTTAAGAAAAATAAAATACTGTTCAGGACAAAACTTGTGCCGTAGCAAAACAGCAACGCACCTCTTTTGCCTCTGCAAAGTTTAATAATGTATCCGCTGAAGAAAGCCGAAACTGCACAAATGATGCCGTTAATCGGAGCATATATTGAAAACAGTCCTGTATCGCCCCAAAAATATGTGAAGTAGTACATACCCGCCGTCATTCTGCCGTAGTTTAAGAATCCATAAACTAAAAATGCTGTGCAAACTATCAGCAACGGCGGATTTTTAAAGAAATTGCCCAAAACTTGTTTTGTGCCCATCTTTTGAGACGGTGGCGCTTTCACAACCTCTTTCGTCCCCAAAATACTTGTAAATATGAACGGCACTGTTAAAAGACAAATTGTGAGAGCCGCCATTGAATAGCCCTGTGTTTTGCCTCCCTGTTCTGAAAAACGATTTACAAGCGGAAGAAACATTGCATTTGTTGCTGCACAGGCTATTGAAGAAACAAAAATGCGGTGGCTTGAAAACGAAGCTCTTTCATTCGGATACGGAGAAATGACTCCGTTGAGTGCCGAGAAAGGAATATTCCACGCAGTCGCCGCAATGACTGCCAAAGCGTAAAGCACACAAGCGTATGTCGTGCGCGCTCCTACACTCCAAGACGGGTGCGCCGTAAAAAGCAGTACCACTATCGGCATCAAACAAACAGCTCCGCCGAGCATCCACGGACGGTATCGTCCCATCTTGCTTTTTGTTCGGTCCGCCATTGAACCAATCATAGGGTCGTTTACTGCGTCCCAAATTCGACAAACCAAAAACAAAATCGCTACCGTCTGAGCAGGAATCAGTGCAATGTCTGTCATAAAAAACGCCAAAAACGAACTTATGAGCATCCAAGGCAGGTTGTAAACAAGTTCGCCCGACGCAAACGCCCATTTTCTGACTTCCGCGGTTTTTCCTTTGTAATAAGTCTGTTCTTTTATTGAATTTGCAATAGGTTTATTTTCATTGCTCATTGCAATTTCCTCTCATTTTTTATATGCTATGTACAATTCGTGAATTATCTGTTAGAATAAATAAAAGCGAAAATCAATTTCTGTTTTTATTTAATTGGTTTTTTATTATTAACATTAAATTAAGTTCATAATAAATTCTAAATTGTAAATATTGAGCATAATAGATAAAATTGTTTTAATTTTTCTTTCGTTTTCATTCTTATTATATAATGCAAAATTGATTTAATCAAATATCAATACTTGATACTGAGGATATTCATAAAATGAATATTTGTCAAAAATTCCAATTTAATACGCAATTTTTTATATATTTTTCACAAAGAAAAAAGGTGTTTTAAGATGCAGTTAAAAGAACTCGAATATTTACTGAAAACTGTTGAATGCGGTTCTATCACAAAAGCCGCAGAACAGATGTTTATCAGTCAGCCGACGCTGACTAAAAACATACAAAGTTTAGAAAACGAATATAATATAAAGATTTTTCAGCGTGTAGCGTCGGGTGTAGAGTTAACCGAGCAAGGAAAAGACTTTGTATATTACGCGCGCGAAGTAGTGGCGGCAGCAGAATCGCTGAACAACAACTTTTTCGGTGGAAATGCAAAACCCTCTGCTCGTCTTTATGTTGCATCTCAATGTTTTGACTTTACCCATGATATTTTTTTGAAAACCTATAAACAAAACGAAGGCAAAAACATAAGCGGCAGTTTGACTGAGACCGACAGGGACAATGTTGTTTCTATGGTAATTCAAAACGCCGCCGATTTGGGACTTTTCATTCGTACAAACTCTGACGGAAAAAGTTTTTTGTGGAAAACTCAGGCAAACCTGATTGATATTCATCACATTGCAACGGACCAAATTTTCATTTGCGTAGGTCCTGATTCTCCTCTATATGACAAAAAAGAAGTAACGATTGAAGATGCAAAAAAGTACTCGTCTTTTGCTCTTGACATGAAAAACGCGTACAAACAAAACACCTATGTTGACAGCGGATTAAAACGCAAAAAGCAACAAAAAGTTTTCTTTTTCAATTCAATAGACGCCTGCAAGCACTTTTTGCTCAACACCGACATGGTTTTGTATATCAACAAATGGACTGCGGGATGTTTTGACAACTCTCAAATTCATGTTATCCCCATAGTTGACAACAATTCAAACCCGTATAACAACGAGCTTGTTTGGTGCAAACGCGTTGGCGAACCGCTTTCTGCCGTTGACAGACAATTTTTGACAAATCTTTACAATCACTTCGGAATTATCTGCCGAGATTTTTAACTACACATAAAAAACCTCTTGATGAATAAACATCAAGAGGTTTTTATTGTATGTCTGTACGACAAAAAATTATTTAGTTATATAGTACAATAATTTGCATTATTTCATATATAGATACTGCATTTAGTTCAATCCCAAACGCTTTCTAAAAAAATATTTTTTCAAAAATTTGCCGTCATTTTCGGCTTTTTATTCTTTTATTCTCAAACTTCATCAAGATTGCTTCCTTTAGTGATTGCAAGTGCTTCAATAACTCCAATAATATATGCAAGTTCATCTATACTGTTATCCGCTAAATATTCTTTTGTTTCTTCTTTTAATTCTTCATTTAAAGCAGATACATATTTTAAGTCGTCAAGTTCCCTAAACTTAGACTTTTGATTGTTTGAAATACATATATCGGGGATATTGTCCCTGACAAGTCTGTTGTATATATTTTCCACTTCAATTGCCTGATTTTAAATTTATTAAGTCGCACAATCATTATTCATCCGCAGATATTTTTATTAAAAAAATATGAATTTAACTTTGAGTTTTGATAAAACAACAATATCAAAATCTTTTTCTTTGCTTGGCGTTCGCTCCCATCAGTGCGTTCGAATCCACTTTTTAAAATTGCACATATAAAAGAAAAAAGACACTGCAAAAAGCAATGTCTTTTTTGGTGGACCTGAAGAGATTCGAACTCTCGACTTCTACAATGCGAATGTAGCACTCTCCCAGCTGAGCTACAGGCCCGTGAACCTAATTATTATAACACGCGGCGGGTAGTAGAGCAAGAGCTTTTTGAAATTTCTCGCATTAAAAATGCTGTTTTAAATTTTACGCCGCAAAGCAGACTCCTTTATCGGCGGTTTGTCAAGCCGACAAAGTCCCGTGCAAAGTGATTTTGCACGGGACAGCTTTTTTATTTCTGCTTTTTCTTAATCTTGTTAAGGCTTGCGTTGATTTCAAGGATTTGTTCCTTTGTAAACAAGCCGCCTGCCATCATACATACGCGCTTGACGCTGAAGCCCTTGCCCATTTCTATCATACTCTTGTTGATTTTCATACCCTTTGCCATATCCGCCATACCGCCTGTGGACTTGCCCTTGTTCTTTTTCATATTGGCACGAACCATTTTGAGAATTTTCAAAGCGAGCAATTTGCCCTTTGCGGTAGCCAAAATATCGCCTATGGTGTCGTTTACGCTCATATATCCCGGCGGAGTCTCGATTTCAAACCAGTTGATAACCGCGCCCTCCTCCTGCAATACATAGTCGGGATTCGCCTTATCGACCTTGCGTATGCGGCTCTCGTCGGTACAGTCGCCCGCCTTTGCCGTAAGCACGGTTTCGCCCTCGTTCGGTACCGAGAAGTAAAAGAACGGAAATTCCCCGCGCTTTTGCACGCCGATGCTCTTGCCGTTTGCAAAAAGCTCAACGGACGGCTCGTTTGTATAAACCGTGACGCTCGTCACGCTTTCGGGGCGGTCAATATAGCGTTTACCGCAGATGTGCACAAACGGTTCATCCGACAACCACGCCTTATATGCATAAAAAGAGTCCTTTTTATATTTCCTGTCGAACGTAACAAGGCCCTTGTGATTCATTCCGTTCTCGCCGCCCTCGCTGCGTGCGTCTGCGGCAAAGTCAAACATATTCCAGACGTGAGTTGACCAAAGCCACGGGCGAACGGCAATCTGACGAATTACATCCTCGTGATATTTTGCCTGGTATTCTTCGGTGTAATCGCCCTGCTGCGGGTCGGAGGTATGCCAATTAAGAGCCTCACAGCCGTATTCGCTCATACCGACGGCACGGTCGGGATATTTTTTATGGAACTTATCGAACCACGGCCCGTACATATCGGTCTTGCCGCCGTACCAACCGAAATAGTGATTGTAAGACAAAACGTCGGGAATCCTGACATACTCCTCGCCCGGGTCGCACATACTGAGCACCGCTATTGTGGTGGGGCGCGTCGGGTCGATTTTATGCACCAAATCATTGAGCATACGGTGATTTTCGATAAGCGACGAATCAGACGCACCGTTCATGGTAATTTCATTTGACAAGCCCCAAACTATTATGCTCGGATGATTTATATTCTGATAAATCAGCTCCTTCATCTGGCTTACGGTATTTTCTCTGCCGCCCGGCATATGCCGCGAAATGTACGGTATCTCGGCCCAAACCGCCATACCGCGCTCATCGCATAGGTCATAAAAGACTCTACTGTGCTGATAATGTGCAAGCCGTATGGTATTAGCACCCAATTCGCATATCAAATCCATATCCTCACGGTGTTCTTTTTCGGTGAGCGCGTTGCCTATGCCTGGTCTGTCCTGATGCCTCGAAACACCGCGCAGAGGGCAAGGCTTACCGTTGAGGATAAATCCCTTTTTGCGGGTCTATGGAAAAGCTGCGGCAGCCGAACCTTACCGAAATTTCGTCTGTTTTTTCTCCGTCCTTCAAAAGCTCCGCTGTAAGAGAGTAAAGATACGGGTCCTGAGTGCCGTTCCACAGATGCGCGTTTTCGATTTCTATAACCGTCTTTCCGTCGGACGCATCGACGCTCTTTTCGCCCACGGGCTTTTTATCCGCGTCCGTCACGACAAAACGAACGGAGCAGTCCTGCGGATTTGTGACCCTCGCGGTTATATTGACAGCTGCGGACAAGCCGGTTACCTTCGGGGTTATCATAATTCCCGACGAGCCGTAAAACTCAAGGTCAAAGTGGCTTTCATCGACTCCGATAACCGTTACGTCGCGGTAAATTCCGCCGTAAAACGTAAAGTCGGCAACCTGCGGATACACCGTGTCGTTCGGGCTGTTATCGGCGTAAACCGTGAGTATGTTTTCATCCGAAATTTCCGGAATCCTTACACGGAATGCAGAATATCCGCCGTCGTGTGAACCTATTTTTTCGCCGTTCCACCAGACCTCGGCACTGCTGTTTACACCGTCAAACTGAATGTAGTGCACGGGCTTTTCGCCCAATTCCGCTTTTTTAAGCAGCTTTACATAGCAGCATTTGCCCCTGTAATAATCGTTTCCGCCGTCCTGACCGTCGGTGCCGTTCCAGGTGTGCGGCAGGTTGACGCTTTCCCAATCCTCCGGCAGAGTTTTAGGCACAGGCTGCTCTTTTTTTGAAAAAAGCCAATTTTTGTTTATATTTATTACTTCTCGCATAGCTTTCCTCCGTGGAAATTATAAAATCACTCTTGTGTTTTTTCTTTTTTATCTTTACCGTCTTTGCCGTTTTCCTGTGCGTTATCGTCAAGAGTATACAAAAACAGCATACTTAAAAAGCTGATAATCGCACCGATAAAAGGAAGAAATGCGGTTACGAAATATATTTTTTCTGGAACGCCCGGTGCCTGCTCAAGCGCGCCGAGGTTCTGATTGTAGCCGGTTGCGCCTATTGCGTAGCTTACTACCGCGGCTCCTACGCCCTGCGCGATTTTACGGAAAAGAGAATAGGTTGCATATATGGAGCTTTCCTCACGACGCCCCGTTTTTTGCTCCTGATAGTCAATGCAATCCGCAACGAGTGCCCACATAAGTGTGAGGTAAAACGCCGCGCCGAACATTGAAACGGCTACGAGGGCTATCCAGACATAGGGATTTTTTATTCTTACAAACGCCGCAATCCCTGCCGAAAGAGCCGACAGTAAAAACGGGTATGTGCAAAGCTGCTTTTTGCTGAATTTTTTAAGCATGGGCTTTGCAAGGACTATTCCGAGTGCTATGGGGCAGCCCGCAAGCATGGAGGCAATCGTTATAAGCTTCGTGTTTTGAAAATAGCACATAAACACGTACGGCATTGATGTGGTTACGGTCATCATAAGTGCTAAGTAAGCGACGGTGCTTATGGTGGCGCCCATCATCGGCTTATTCTTAAAGAATGACTTCAAAGTGGCAAAATAGTTGAATTTCTGCTTTTCCGAAGCGACGGCAGGTGCCAAGCGCTCGGTTGTCATACGTCTGAGCAGCCAGAATGAAACAAGCCCTATGGCTCCCATAACGCCTACAAAAACGATAAACAGCTCACCTCTGGGGTTATCGTTTTTATCATAGACCAAGAGGGGCAGTAATATCATAATCGGAATCTGAGCACACATAGCGCCGATACTGCGCCACGTTGACAGCGCGGAACGACCGTCGGGGTCGTTTGTGATACAGCTCTGCATAGAGCCGTAAGGCACGTTTACGCTTGTGTAGGCAACGCTCCAAAGGCAGTATATACCGAGGCACATAGCAACTTTTACTCCGTACGGGGCATTCGGAGCATAGATAAACAAAGCTATGCTTGAAAGAAGTAGTACGGGGCTTGCCCATTTTATCCACGGCTTAAATTTACCGTCTTTTCCCGGCTTTGTCGCATCGCAAAGACCGCCTATAATGGGGTCGTTTATCGCGTCGAAAATTTTACCGAGCAAAATGAGAATCGCAAAATGCTTCGGGTTTATCTTCATACAAGTAACATAGAACAGCATAAGATAGCTGTTTATGAACGCAAAGCTCATATTACAGCCGAAGTCACCGAAAGCATAGCCGATTTTGTCGCGCATGCCGAACGGGCGCAGGGTTTTGCCGTTGTCCATAAGGGACACCTCCGAATTCTCTGTGTCTTTCGGACAATGTGACTTGCGCCGAGTCTTTTATGAATTACCGTCCTTCGGTGCAAAACGATTTTGTCCTTATTTTATATAACACTATTATATATGATATCCAAAAAAAATCAATATAAAGCAGAGACGTTAGGCTAATTTGTCAGCTTTTAAGGCGAAAAAAGGAACCGTTTTGGGTAAAAGCCCATTGCGGTTCCGTTTATTTATGAATGTGCTTCAAAAAACGCGAGCATTTCATCGATTGTTTCCGCGCTTTCGGGAAGATCGGGATAGGCGACGCTCGTTATATGCCCCGACGAACGGTTCACGGTAAGCTGCCAATCGTGATACATATGTTCCTTGCCCTTTTCCGTCAAAAGCTTATCGAGGTCATCCGAAGCAGAGTGCAAAAAGTCCTTGACGCTCGTCACAATATATGCCGGCGGAATGTCGGATTTATCAATTATCTCCTCGGGCTGCAAATACGGATAATACGGCGAATTTTTATAATCGTAGCCGAGATAGCACGACAAAAGCGCGCTGTTAACGCCGTTTTTCATATCAAACATTCCGGAAATCAACCCTATCGCTTTTATGTTGAGTCCGGTGTCCGAAACGCCGTAAAGCGATTTTAATTCGTCGCTCGTATTTACCGCCGCGGTGTAAAATGCAAGCTGACCACCGGCAGAATCACCTGCAACAAAGACTCTGTCAAGGTCAAAGCCATAAGCCTCGCCGTTTTCCGCCACCCAGCGGTACGACGCCATAACATCGCTCACCTGCGTCGGATATGTTACGTCGGGACACAGAGAATAATTTATACACACAACTATATATCCTCTTTTCGCAAGACGTGACGCATAGACGCGATTAACCTCTTTTTCCGCATACATAAGTCCGCCGCCGTGTATGTCGATTATCACCGGCAGCTTTTCTGCGGCATTTTCGGGATAATAAATATCAAGAAGATGATATTTGTTGCCGTCCGAAATATAAGGTATATCCTTTTTCACCGTCACGCCTGCGGATTCCGTCTGTTTTTTCAGCCTGTTTGTGTCGTAATAATCCATATAATTCCACAGCACCTCGGCGGCAGACGCCACAAAGCCGTCGTTTTTAAGCACGCCGTCGGCGGTTGGGTCGGTTTTTACGGTATCCGCATCCAATTTAAACAGCCCGTCAAATATATTTTTAAATCTGACTTCAAGCTCGCCCGTGTCAACATCGTTTCCCGACAAAACGTCCCCCACAAGGCCGTAAAGGTCGGTAAACAGCGCGGTAAGTTCATTTTTGACATCTATACCGGCATTTTCGGAAGCGTTGATTTTATTGTCAACGGCAGCCTTCGGCGACTCCACGCTTTCGCGAAAAAATCCGTCTGGAGGCATTTTATTGCACGAAGAGGAAGCGTCGGCACGTAAAAGTGCTGCCGCTTCCTCTTTTTTTGCTATTGAGCCGCACTGCAAAGCGACAAGCAAGGTTGCCGCCGCCAGCAGTATAACGGCCGTAATTCTTTTTAAACTGTCCTTCATATAAGCATTTGTCATTTACCGAGCGCCGAAAACAGCGAACCTATAAACATAAAGAAGTCCGCAATGCGCGCGCTTTTGTATTTTTGTGACAGCTTATCCGCAAAAATCGAAAAACGATATATCATTATTTAGCGACAATATTGACAAGCTTGCCCTTTACATAGATTTCCTTGATGATATTTTTACCCTCAAGAGCGGCAGCTATGCCTTCGTCCTTCTTTGCGAGAGCTATTGCCTTATCACTTTCAATGTCGGTGGGAACAGAGAGTCTCGCTCTTATCTTACCGTTTATCTGGACTACTATTTCAACGGTGCTGTCAACACATTTAGCCTCGTCAAAGCTCGGCCACTTTGCATCCTTTGCAAGCATTTCGCCGTAACCGCAATTCGCCCACATCTCCTCTGTGACGTGCGGTGCAAACGGGTTCACGAGAATAATAAGCGTTTTGAGCTCGGCACGGTTGATTTTACCGTTTTCGTAAATTTTGTTGAGCAGCGTCATAAGAGCGGCTATTGCCGTGTTATACTTCATCTGCTCTATGTCCTCGGAAACCTTTTTGACGGTCTTGTGCATAGCGCTCATAAGCTCTTTTGAATACTCGTCGCCGTCCGTCAGGATTTCCTGAAGATTAAATACTCTGTCGATAAATCTCTTGCAGCCCTTAACGCTCGATTCGCTCCACGGAGCAGCCTGCTCATAGTCGCCCATAAACAGAACGTAGGTGCGCAGTACATCGGCGCCGTATACATCAACTACCTCGTTGGGGTCTATTACGTTGCCGCGCGATTTACTCATTTTAACTCCGTCCGGTCCTAAGATAAGACCCTGAGCGGTGCGCTTTTGATACGGTTCCTCATACGGCACTACGCCGAGGTCATAGAGGAATTTATACCAGAATCTTGAATATATCAGGTGGCGTGTAACGTGCTCCATACCGCCGTTGTACCAGTCTACCGGCATCCAGTATTTAAGCTTGTCATAGTCGGCAAAGGTCTTATCGTTGTGCGGGTCAACATATCTTAAGAAGTACCACGAGGAGCCTGCCCACTGAGGCATGGTGTCCGTCTCGCGCTTTGCGTCGCCGCCGCAGACGGGGCACTTGCAGTTTACAAACGAGTCAATCTTTGCAAGAGGACTCTCGCCGTCCTGACCGGGTTCAAAGTTTTCAACATTCGGAAGCTTCAGCGGAAGCTCGTCATACGGAACGGGAACCATTCCGCACTTCGGACAGTGGATAATCGGAATAGGCTCGCCCCAGTAGCGCTGACGGTTAAACGCCCAATCCTTCATCTTATACTGAACTCCGCCCTCACCGATGCCTTTTTCGGTGAGATAATCTATCATCTTTTTGATGGAATCCTTTTTATTGTCCATACCGTTAAGGAAGCCGGAATTTACCATTTCGCCGTCGCCGGTATATGCCGCCTCGTCGATATTTCCGCCCTTTATGACTTCGATAATGTCTATACCGAATTTCTTGGCGAAATCGTAGTCGCGGTCATCGTGAGCCGGCACAGCCATTATTGCGCCCGTACCGTAGCCCATCATTACGTAGTCGGAAATATAAACCGGTATTTCCCTGCCGTTTACGGGGTTTATCGCGGTAAGGCCGTCAATTCTGACGCCCGTCTTATCCTTGACGAGCTGAGTGCGCTCAAACTCTGTCTTTTTACTGCATTCTGTGCGGTAATCGACTATCGCATCCATATTGCGGATTTTATCCTTATACTTGTCGATTATCGGGTGCTCCGGAGCAATTACCATAAATGTAACGCCGAAGAGAGTGTCGGGCCTAGTTGTGTATATCCTAAGCTTTTCGGGAATATCTTTAAGAGAGAAATTGACGAACGCGCCGCGGCTCTTGCCTATCCAATGCTCCTGCTGAGCCTTGATGTTGGGGAGATAGTCAACGTGCTTGAGACCCTCCAAGAGCTTATCGGCATACTCGGTAATGCGAAGATACCAAACGTCCTTTGACTTTTGTACGACTTCGCTGTGGCAGATATCGCACTTGCCGCCCTGAGAATCCTCATTTGACAAAACGACCTTGCAGGAGGGACAATAGTTTACGAGAGTTTTGTCGCGGAACGCAAGACCGTTTTCAAACATCTTGAGGAATATCCACTGGGTCCACTTGTAGTAGCCCTCTTCGGTTGTGTCTATAACTCTTGTCCAGTCGAACGAAAATCCCACGCGCTTTAACTGACTTGTAAACTTCTTTATATTCATATCGGTGACCTTGCGCGGATGTATGCCCGTTTTAATGGCATAGTTTTCCGTCGGCAGACCGTATGCGTCAAAGCCTATCGGGAAAAGCACGTTGTAGCCCTGAAGTCTTCTCTTGCGAGATACCACCTCAAGACCCGAATACGCCTTGATGTGACCTACGTGCATACCTGCTCCGCTCGGATAGGGAAATTCGACAAGTCCGTAAAATTTGGGCTTATCGGAATTGTCAACGGCGTGGAAAACGCCCTCCTCTTCCCATTTTTCCTGCCACTTGCTTTCAATATGCTTAAAATCGTATTCCATTTATTTCACCCTTTTGCAGTATAGTCAATTTTTATCTAAAAGTATTATTCGCTTATCCACTCGGAAACGTCAACCTCCTCGGCGTCGCCCCAGAGCTTTTCGAGATTGAAGTTTTCACGGCTTTCCTTTGTAAATACGTGAACTATAACCGTGCCGTAATCAAGAAGTATCCAGCCCGTAGCCTTACCCTCAACGCTCTTTGCGTTTTTGCCCTTTTCGGCGAGCTTGTCCTCAAGATCGTCCGAGAGAGCCTTTATATGAGTCGGCGACGTGCCGGTGACTATCACGAAATAGTCGGCAATAACGGTAAGGTCCGTTACCTTGAGAGCCTTTATATCCATACCCTTTTTTCTGTCGAGAGTTTCGACCGTCAATTTGAGTAATTCCTCTGTCGTCATAACTTTTTCCTTTCGTAAGAAATTGCGATAAAATTATATGCTTTAACGCTGTCCTCATGAATGGGGAAGCCTTTTTTTACATTTTCGATAACGGTGAACTGAAGCCCCTCAAGCATTGCTTCGTCAAGACTTCTGTATGCTTTTTCACGCATACGCTCAACACCCGGATACCTTCTGTCCGCCGAGATATAGTCCGCTATGTAGACCACCTTTTCGAGAAGAGTCATATTTTCTCTGCCCGTGGTGTGATACCGCACCGCCGAAATTATATCCTCATCTTTTACACCGAGATATTTTTTTATGTATACGGCGCCCGATAACTGATGCCACGTCTTTGTGCTGCTTTTCTCCGTAGGCGTTAGAATTATACCATCATCGGTGATTATTTTCAACTGCTCCTGCTTCGGAGTGTCCTTCATAATATCATGCAAAAGCCCCGCCGTAAACGCCTTTTCCCTGTCGGCTTTGTAAATTCCGGCAAGACGATACGCCTCATACGCAACATTCAGCGAGTGGTAAAAACGCGAGGGCGTAAGATGCTTTTTGATTTCATAAAAGAACTCTTTATTTCTTTGCGTATCCATACATACCTCTTTCCTTTATGAATTCATACGCCTCTTTCGTCAGAACATCGGACACATCCTCGCCCGCGGATATTTTTTGCCTTATTTCGGTAGACGAAATTTCGAGAGGGCTGCTCGGAGAAATTATAATACCGTTCGCCTCATTCGACGGCATATATATGTGCAAGGTCGAAAAAGCATATGAGCGCAGTGCCTTTACGGTGTCTTCGTCCTCGCGCGACATAACGCACAGGGTACACTTTTTCATTATTTCACGGTATTTATACCACTTATGAAACGACAAAAACATATCCGAGCCTATTATCAAAAACAGCTGCGCGTCCTTGTATTTGCTCAAAATCTCGTTCACCGTGAATATCATATAGCTGTCGGTGTCACGGTCGATCTCCATGGTGCTGACCTCGTAATTTTTGCCCGTAAACGTGCGGCGGCAAAGCTCTGCCCTGTCGGAGTCAAGTGCCAGATCCTCACAAATCTTGTGAACCGGTCGCTTATCGGGAATTACGAGCACCTTGTCAAGCTCCAATTTGTCGGCAAAGATCTCGATTAATCTCAAATGCCCATTGTGCGGCGGATTGAATGTACCGCCGAAAATTCCGATTTTCATTTCTTCTTCTTTTTATTTTCGTGAAGCTTTTTGCTGTAACGGTAAAATATCATACTTCCGCCGATAACCGCCACAACCTCGCTGCCAGTTGCCTCGGCTATCCTGTCCGCCGCCTCGCGCGGAGTAAGCGGAGAAGTGTCGCGAAGCACCTTGACCTTTATAAGCTCTCTTGCGGTCAGCGCGTCGTCAACCTGCTTTATCAGCGCGTCGGACATACCGCCCTTACCGAGCTGGAATAACGGCTCCATATTGTTTGCCTGAGCTCTTTTTTCGGCTCTTTCTTTACTTGTCATATTGTATATCAATGCCTTTCGGTTATTTTAAATATTCGGGGAGCTCCTTTGCGAGCTTGCGCAGAGCATTTCCTCGGTGGCTCACGGCGTCCTTTTCTTCGGGGGAAAATTCCGCAAACGAGCGGTCGCCCACATAGAAAAGAGGGTCATACCCGAAACCGCCGTCGCCGCGCTTTTCATAGCCTATTACTCCGTGACATTCGCCGCGAACGGTAAAATGCCTGCCGTCCGGGAAAACACAGCACACCGCCGAAACGAACGATGCAGTACGCTTCTCGGGCGGAACGTCCCGAAGCTTTTCAAGAAGCTTTCGGTTGTTTTTATCGTCATTACCGTGCTCTCCGGCATACCTTGCCGAATATACGCCCGGTTCGCCGCCGAGCGCGTCCACGGACAGTCCCGAATCGTCGGCGATACACGGCATACCGCTCTCACGGCAGCCCGAATCCGCCTTTAAAAATGCGTTCTCCTCAAACGTTGTTCCCGTCTCTTCAACATCGGTAAGAACTATACCCGCTTCATCGGCGGTCAGTACGTTAACTCCGAGCGGCGAGAGTATTCTCTGAAGCTCGGCGCGTTTTTTCATATTATGAGTGGCGATTAAAAAATCCAAAGCGCTTTTTCTCCTTTTTCTTTTTGGGCTTCTCTGCGTCGGACGGAGCGTCTTCTATATCTTTCTCACTCTGTTCCAGTCCATGAACTCCGCTTTCATCTGCTGCGTCGTCGTCAGCTTTGACTTTGCCCTCTTCTTTTATCTTCGTCTTTGCCGCTTTGTTCATCCTTATCAGTATGTCCGATCTGTTGTGATCCAGCAGCTTGAATAATTTGCCCGTCAGGCGCCACATCTTCTTGCGAAATTCCATCTTTTTCGTCCTCCTCGTTGTAATCTATTTTTTCAAACAGACCATCGGCAAAAGCCCTGGGGTTAAACGGCTGCAAATCATCAATCTGCTCGCCCACGCCTATAAATTTAACGGGAATCCCAAGCTCGTTTTTAATAGTGAGAACAACTCCGCCTCGAGCCGTACCGTCAAGCTTTGTTAAAACTATGCCGGTTATTTCGGCGGCGTTCATAAATTCGCGCGCCTGATTTACGGCATTCTGTCCCGTTGTGGCGTCAAGCACCAACAGCACCTCGCGGTCCGAATACGGAAGCTCGCGGTCTATAATGCGGTACATTTTGGCGAGCTCATCCATAAGGTTCTTTTTATTGTGAAGTCTTCCCGCGGTGTCAATTATGACAATGTCGCAGTTTCTTGCCTTTGCGGCATTTATCGTGTCAAAAACAACAGCCGCAGGGTCTGCTCCCTCGGAGTGCTTTACTATATCAACACCGGCTCTGTCCGCCCAAATCTGAAGCTGGTCGATTGCCGCGGCACGGAATGTGTCGGCCGCTCCTAAAATGACCTTTTTGCCCTCGGACTTGTACATAGCCGCCAATTTGCCTATGGTCGTGGTTTTACCTACGCCGTTGACGCCTATTACAAATATGATGGACGGTATTGTTATAAGCCCCATATCCTCGCCGCCGTATAGCTTTTCGGCGACAATCTCCTTGATTTCATCCTTAACCATTGTCGGATTTTTGATTTTTTTCTCCGGCACGCGCTTGCGAAGCTCCTCGATTATCTCAAGCGAGGTCTGCACTCCGACATCGTGCATAACAAGCAGCTCTTCAAGCTCGGTGTAAAGGTCGTCGTTTATCTCGCCGACGCTGTCGAGCAAATCATCAATCGCTCCCGCCATTTTATTTCGGGTCTTTGTAAGGCCGAAATTTATTTTGCTGAAAATTCCCATTTGTTTATTCCTTTCGGATAAGAAATTTTTGATTTCAATCAAATAGATTATGCGAATATTTTAAGCACAGCCACAGTATCGCCGCGTTTTTCGCCGCAAATAAAGCTCAAAGCGGCGTGTAGTTAATTTTTGTCTATCCTGAGTTTGGGTGGACAAAAGCCGCATTGTGCGCAAGATTTACGCCGTAATTTTTGGTTTTATATATCAATGCCGTTTAGCTTAAAGATTGTGTACAAGGTGGTTTTTGCGAACCCCGACGCGTACTACGGTACGCGAGTTTGGGTGAACAAAAGCCGCATTGTGCGCAAGATTTACGCTGCATTTTATTTGAAGTATATATCAAACCCGTTTAGTGTAAAGATTTGGTGCAAGACGGGTTTTCGTAAGCCCCGACGCGTATGTATATACGCGAGTTTGGGTGAGGGAAATTCGTATGGCGCCGAAGATTTACGCTAAACCGAGTTTCTTCGCCATTTCGGCTGTCTTTAACTCAAGTAATTTGGATACACCCTTTTCCTGCATGGTCACACCGTACAGTACGTCGGCTTCTTCCATGGTGCCGCGACGATGGGTAATTAAGATGAACTGGGTGTTTTTAGTCATACGGCGAACATACTGAGCGTAACGCGAAACGTTGACGTCGTCAAGTGCCGCTTCAACCTCGTCGAAAATACAGAACGGCGCAGGGGTTACCTTGAGTATCGCAAAAAGAAGCGCAATGGCGGAAAGTCCCTTTTCACCGCCGGAGAGCAAGTTGATGTTCTGAACGTTTTTGCCGGGCGGCTGAACCTTGATTTCAATGTCGCTGCCAAGCACGTCGCGCTCGTCCTCGAGTCGAAGCTCCGCCTTACCTCCGCCAAACAGCTCAATAAAGGTCTGCCCGAAGCATGAGTTAATGCGATTAAACTGCTCGCGAAACTGCTCTGCCATTTTACCGGTCAAATCATCTATCATCTTATTAAGCTCCGCGCGCGAGGTTTCGACATCATTTATCTGCCCCGATAAGAATTCGTAACGCTCGGATACCTCTTTGTATTCCTCTATTGCGGAGACGTTTACGGAGCCGAGAGCGCGGATTTGCGATTTAAGCTCTGCGAGACGCTTTGCCGCAAGGGAGTAATCGTCAATTTCTATTTCGAGAGCCGCAGCCTCGCGACGGGTGAGCTGATACTCGTCGTAAAGCTTGCTCGTCAGATTGTCATATTCGTTGCGCATTGCTATTTTGCGCTCTTCAAGACGTGCTATGTCGCCGCTGAGACGTTCGCGCTCCTCGGATTTTGCGCGCTCGTGAAGCCTTAAGTCATTCGCCTGCTTTTCAAGCTCGTCACGCTGTGAAATCAGCTCGTTTATCTGATTTTGCGCGTCGCCGTGATTTGCTTTAAGAGCCTTTTCATCAGCCGAAAGCCGCTCGGTCAAGGCTCTGAGCTCGTCGTTTTTCTCTTCGATTTCGCGTATTTCTTCGTCAAGCTCCGAGAGACGGTCAAGGTGACCGGTCTTACGATTTTTAAGCCTTGTAATCTCGTCCGTGTTCGCCTCAACATCCTTTTGGAGTGAAACTATGCGAAGTCTTATTTCAGCCGCTTTTGACGCGACCTCTTCGCGATTCTTTTGAAGAGTTTTGCTGTCGCCGGTTATACTCTCAAGCTCTTTTTCCTTGTTTTCCAGCGTTTCTTTAAGCTCGTCGATTTGCGAACGAGCCGCCTCGGCACCCGAGCTTACGGACTCGATTCTCTTTTCGAGAGTCTCCTTTTCCTCCAAAAGCTCTTTAACGCCCGAGGAAACGGACGCGAGCTTGTCGCTTGCAAGCTTCAATTCGCCCTCGCGGCGGATATTTTCTTCTTTAGCTCTTAAAAGGTCGCCCTCGGCGCCCTCAAGCTCCGCCTTTGCGGCAGAGGCGTCCTCCAACAAAAGCTTGTAATCCGAGAGCATCCCGTCAAGCTCTTTTTGCATTGAAGCAAGAGAACCTTTAAGTCTTTCAATCTCATTGCCTCGGCTGAGTATGCCTGCATTTTGAACGCGAGAGCCGCCCGTCATGGAGCCGCCGGCATTTATAACCTGACCGTCAAGCGTGACTATGCGGAAGCGATACGAATATTTTTTTGCGATAGCTATGGCGGAATCTATGTCCTCGGCAACTGCCGTGCGCCCCAAAAGCCAGCGGATTATCTCCGAATATTTGTTGTCATACGACACAAGGTCGGAGGCAATGCTTACAAAGCCGTATTGGTCGTCGAGCCCCTGCTCTGAGAGAACTCTGCCCTTAATTGCGGTTATCGGCAAAAATGTGGCTCTGCCTGCGCGGTGCTCCTTTAAGAAGCCCATGGCGCGCTTTGCGTCGGTTTCATTATCTACAACAATGTTCTGCACAGCCGCTCCGAGAGCCGTCTCGATAGCAGCCGAATACTTATCCTTAACCGTTATGAGCTGAGATACGGGACCGTATATGCCCCTGAGCGCACCTCTGCCCGACTCCTTCATAACGGCTTTTACCGCGCCGAAGTAGCCCTCCATATTTTTTTCGAGATCCTCAAGAAGGCGGACCCTGTCCTGCCCCTTGTGAAGCTCGCGCTGTTTTTCGTCTATGGCAAGTTTTACGCTGTCTGCCTTTTTGCCGCGGTTTTCAAATCGCAGAGTATAGCCGTCTATCGCGTTTTTGACGGAAACTATCTCGTCCTGTATTTCCTTGAGTGATGCTTCCGCGTCGGCTTTGCGTTTTAAAAGCGCGTCGTAATCGTCCTTGCGCGTTCCCATGGACTCGTCTATCGCGGAAATTCTCGACCTTATCTCCTCTATGGAGGAATTTGCGGTTTCCGCCGTAACTCGGCAATCCGCAAGCCTTACGGAAAGTGCCGATATTTCACCCGAAAGAGCTGCCGCCATATCGGAAAACTCGGAGCTGCTCAGGCGATAAGTCTCCTCCTGCTTTGAGAGCTCGTCCATCTGCCTTGTTGCGTCGGCTATTTGCTCCTCTGCCTTTTGTATGCATTCTATCGCAGCGGAAACGGCGGCGTCAATATTTTGCTCCGTCTCATTCTCCGCAGCCTTGTCACGGTTTATACGCTCTATTGTCTCGTTGTTATGTAAAATCGAGTTTTCGGCAACCTTTATCTGCGAATCTATATCCGAAAGCTTTTCCTCAAAGCCCGAAGCCGAATTTCTGATTTCCTCCAATTTAATGTTTATGTCTCTTGTGCCGTCCGCCGCCTTGTCAATCATCTCGCCGATTTTTGAAAGCTCATCCTGAGCCTCCTTGTGCGACGCCTCGGCAATTTCTATTTTATGCTCCTGATCGCGCATTTTTTCGCCGGTCTTGTCTATCGTGTTGAGCCAAATACCTATTTCGAGATTTTTTCGCTCACCGGCAAGCACTATGAATTTCTGTGCCTTTTCGCTCTGCGCCTTTAAAGGACCTACTCTGCTCTCAAGCTCCGAGAGTATGTCGCGAAGCCTTACGAGATTTTCCTCCGCCTGCGCGAGTCTTTTAATCGCGTCACCGCGTCTGTAACGAAAATGCGAAATTCCCGCCGCTTCCTCAAGCATATCGCGGCGCTCGCTCGCCTTGGGCGACACCATATCGGCGATTTTGCCCTGACCGACAATGGAGTAACCGTCCCTGCCGAGGCCCGTATCCATAAACAGCTCGTTTACGTCGCGAAGACGCGCAGATTCGCCGTTCACGAGATATTCGCTGTCGCCCGAACGGTAATAACGCCTTGTAACCGACACCTCGTCGCTGTCTTTATTAAGCGAACGGTCGGTGTTGTCAAGGCGCAGCGTTACCTCCGCAAAGCCCTTTGCCTTGCGGACGTTCGTTCCCGAAAAAATAACGTCCTCCATTTTTGAGCCGCGAAGCGTTTTTGTGGACTGCTCGCCGAGAACCCAGCGCACGGCGTCGGAGATGTTGCTCTTTCCGCTTCCGTTGGGTCCTACTACGGCTGTAATGCCCTTATTAAATTCAAGTACCGTTTTATCGGGGAAGGATTTAAACCCCTGCATTTCCAGCGCTTTTAAAATCATTCTTTAAATTCCTTTAAATATCTTCTGTTATCTTTATATCGTAATCGTTTAAAAATTCGTTACCCTTTATTTTACACTGAAATCCGTTGTTTAGCAATGCTTTTTCATTTCTTTTGTTCTGTCCCTTTGCTTTCCCGATCGATTTTTCGGGGACTTCTATAACATACGGCATATCCTTAGGCAGCTTTGACAGCTCGGAGAGCATTTTTTCAAGGTAAATCTTGCCCTCGCAAAGCTCGCGGAATGCCGGATGGTATGCGCCGGCAAGGTAACCCTCATCTACATTTCCGCCGCTGTGAAGACCGAGACGGATTACCTTTATGTTGTTTTCTCGGAACATTAAAAGCAGCCTTGCGCAGAGACTCACAGCCTCATTCAGGGTTTCGGCTCTGTAGCTGCCGTCGCGAAGATAATCCGCCAAAGGTGTGTTTTCAAGAACTATCGTCGGGTAGATTCTGACCGTGTCGGGCGAGAGGGCTATCAGCCTTTCGGCGGTTTTAATACATTTCTCGTCGGTGTCGCCCATAAGCCCTGTCATCATCTGAAGTCCGAGCGAAAAGCCGTAGCTTTTTATAAGGCGCGAGGCGTTTTCGACGTCCTTTGCCGTGTGGCCGCGTCGGTTTATTTTAAGCACATCGTCGTCCATACTCTGCGCGCCGAGCTCGATTGACGTCACGTGATAATTCTTTAATATCTCAAGTCTTTCGTCGTCAATTGCGTCGGGACGCGTGGAAATTCTTATTCCGCCGAAATATCCTCCGTCGATATACGGCTTTGCCGCCTCTAAAAGAGACACCATATAATCTCTGTCAACCGCGGTAAACGAGCCGCCGAAAAACGCTATTTCCGAGGTTTCCCTTGTTACACCGCCGTTTTTGGCAATATCACAAGCCGCTGTCACATCCTCCGGTGTCAGCGGCTTTATACTGCCCGATATTGTTTTTTGATTGCAGAAGCTGCACTGATGAGGGCAGCCCGCGTGAGGCACAAAAAGAGCCACGTTTATGTGTTTCAAATTCCCATCAGCTCCAACGCTTCTTTTGCCGCCGCCTGCTCGGCCTTTTTCTTGCTGCTGCCGACGCCCGCTCCTATAACATTGCTGTTTAAATGCACCTCAACCTTAAAGTGCTTATCGTGGTCGGGGCCGCTCTCGCTGACAAGAACATACTTTAAGCTCTCGCCTTGATTTTTTTGAACGACCTCCTGAAGTATGGTCTTGTAATCCTTAAAGGACGGCTTTGCCTCAACATACGGCTCGACGAAGCGCAAAACGAATTTTTTTGCCTCGCCTATGCCACCGTCGATATAAATTGCGGCAATTACAGCCTCAAATGCGTCCGACACAACCGACGGCCTTGTTCTGCCGCCCGTCATCTCCTCACCCTTACCGAGCAAGAGCCTGTCGCCGAGGTCTATTTCCTTGGCATACTCAAAAAGCGATTTTTCGCACACGGCATAAGAACGCAGGCGCGTCAGCTCGCCCTCGGGAAAATTTCTGTGGTGCGAAAAAAGATATTCAGCCGTTATAAAGCCGAGAACCGAGTCGCCCAGAAACTCAAGTCGCTCATTGTCGCCCGTAGTAAGATGCTTTTCGTTTGCATACGACGAATGTGTGACCGCTCTTTCCAAAAGCGATATATTTTTAAATCTATATTGTATTTTTTCCTGTAATTCGTTAAGTCCGTTATCCATTTTAAAGTCCTTTCACTCTCACAGCCCGAGACTTTTAAGATATTCCTCGAGATCTCTCATGCCTCTTTCGGCGATTGCCGTATAACGCTCGCTCTTGTCCCTTATCTTTTCGGGGAGCGGCGGAAGCATACCGAAATTGGCCCCCATAGGCTGAAAATTCGTCACGGTTTCATCGCTTATATATCTCGCGAGAGCACCTGTGACGGTGGTATTCGGAAGCACAAGCGGCTCTTTTCCCAAAAGGTACCTTGCGGCGTTCAGCCCCGCCATAATTCCGGAGGAGGCCGATTCCATATAGCCCTCTACTCCGGTTATCTGACCGGCAAAAAATATTCTTTTGTCCGAGCGCAGAGAATATGAGGCGTTTAAAAGCCGCGGTGAATTTATAAACGTGTTTCTGTGCATAACTCCGTAGCGGAGAAATTCCGCATCGTGAAGTGCCGGAAACATGGAAAACACTCTTTTTTTGCTCGCCGAATTTGAGATTTGTTTGAAATCCGACAAGATTATACATCGTACCGCCGCTGTTCACGGCGAAGCTGAAGATTTGCCCACGGTCTGTGTCCCGTTCTCGGGTCGCGAAGCCCTACGGGCTTTAACGGTCCGAAGCGCATGGTGTCTTTTCCGCGCGACGCCAAAACCTCAATAGGCATACAGCCCTCATACACATCGTGCCGCTTGTCAAAGGAGTGCGTTTCGGCACTCTCGGCATTTATAATTGCTTCGTAAAACGCTTCATACTGCTCTTTATTCATTGGGCAGTTAATGTAATCGTCGCTGCCGCCGCGGTCATATCTCGACTGTGTAAAGGCATATTCCATATCGACGCTGTCCGCCGAAACTATCGGTGCCGCCGCATCGTAGAATGATAATCCGTCGCCGCAGAGAGCGTGTATTGTACCTGTCAGCGCGTCGCTCGCGAGCGGCCCTGCCGCCACTATAACAACATCGGCATCGGGTAAGACGGAAACCTCCTCGTTTATGACAGTTATGTTCTTATCGCTTTTTATATTTTCCGTTATAAGAGCCGAAAATCTGTCTCTGTCAACCGAAAGTGCGCCTCCTGCCGGAACTCTTGTCCTTTTGGCAGCCCCGACGCACACGGAAGAAAGCATCTCCATCTCCGCCTTTAAAAGCCCTGCCGCGGAATTGAGCCGCTCCGCCTTCAGTGAATTTGAGCATACAAGCTCCGCAAAATTTTCGTTTTTATGCGCCGGAGAAAATTTCTTCGGCTTCATTTCATAGAGATATGTGGGTATTCCCGCCCTCGACAGCTGCTTTGCCGCCTCACATCCGGCGAGACCCGCACCGATTACCGCTGCTTTCATCAGTCGTCCTCTTGAGTCTTTGTGCTTTTCTTTTTGCTGCTCCGCTTTTTTCTCAAAGCCGCAGTTTTCGTCAAGGCAAGCTAAGATTCCGCCTTTTTTTCTTGAAGAGCGACTTGCCGCACTTGGGACATTTTTCGTCCGTCGGCTTATCCCACGTCATAAAGTTGCATTCGGGATAATTTTCGCAGCCGAAGAACGTATATCCTTTTTTGCTCTTTTTCTGAATCACCTTGCCTCCGCACACCGGGCAGGTGGCGGTTGTCTCTATTACGTACGGCTTTGTGTTTTTGCACTCCGGATAACCCGGGCACGCGAGGAATTTACCGAATCTGCCGGTTTTTATAACCATCATTCTTCCGCACTTTTCGCACGGAATATTTGTCTCGTCCTCCTTAAGCTTTATCTTAACGCCCTCCATATCGGCTTTTGCCTTTTCAAGCGTTTTGTCAAAGCCGTCATAAAACGTATGAAGCATTGCTATATAATCTATTTCGTGATGCTCCACCTTATCGAGATCGCTCTCCATGGAGGCCGTAAATTTTACGTTAACTATATTCGGGAAATGCTCCTTTAAGAGCTTGACGACCGCTTCTCCGAGCTCCGTGGGCTTAAGCTGCTTCTGCTCGCGGACAACATATTCGCGCGAGGTAATGGTTGACACTATTGATGCGTACGTACTCGGTCTGCCGACGCCCGTTTCCTCAAGCATCTTAATGAGCGAGCCCTCGGTATAGCGCGCAGGCGGCTGTGTGAAGTGCTGATTTCCGAGCATTTCCTTGAGCTTTAATGCATCGCCCGCCTTGATTTCGGGTAGCTTGCCCTCGTCCTCGTCCTCATCTGTTGCGGCTTCGTAAAGGCGTGTATAACCGTCAAAACGAACCGTATAACCGCTCGCATTAAACGTGCAATATCTGTCGGTGTTTTTGTCACTCTCGCCGACTGCCTTTATTTCTATCTTTACCGTATCCTGTATACAATTTGACATAAGACTTGCCATAAAGCGCTTCCAAATAAGGCTGTAAAGCTTGAACTGCTCCGGAGTAAGACTCTTTTTGGCAATTTCGGGTGTGATTGCCGGAACAGTGGGGCGAATTGCCTCGTGGCCGTCCTGTGCGCTCGCCTTAGTTTTAAAATAGCGCGGCTTTTCGGGCAAATACTGCTTGCCGTAATTCTCCTCGATAAAGGCGTTGCCCTCCTGCCTTGCCTCTTCCGATATACGGAGCGAGTCGGTTCTCATATATGTTATAAGACCTGTTGCGCCGAAGCCCTCTACCTCCATACCTTCATAAAGCTCCTGCGCTATTTTCATAGTGCGCTTAGCCTGGAATCCGAGCTTTCTGGAGGCGTCCTGCTGCATTGTGGAGGTTGTAAACGGCGGCGCCGGAGAACGTCTGCGCGTTCCTTTTTTGACCGACGACACGGAGTATTCCGCATCCTGAAGTCTCGCTAAAATCGCGTCGGTCTCCTCTGTCTTGAGCTTTATCTTGCCGGTTTCGTCGCCCGTAAACGCTGCCTTAAACGCTTTTTTTGAGGACGGCGCGGTGAATTTTGCGTCAAGTGACCAATATTCTTCGGGAACGAATTTGCGGATTTCCTCTTCGCGGTCAACGACGAGCCTTACGGCAACGGACTGAACTCTGCCTGCCGAAAGTCCTCTGTGTATCTTTTGCGATACGAACGGGCTGAGCTTATAGCCGACAAGTCTGTCGAGAATTCTTCTCGCCTGTTGAGCGTCAACAAGGTCCATATCGATTTTTTCGGGGCTTGCTATGCCCTTTCTGACCGCGTTTTCATTTATCTCGTTAAATTTAACTCTGTTCTTTTCATCAAGCGGCAGCCCGAGAACCGTGGCAAGATGCCAGGAAATAGCCTCTCCCTCTCGGTCGGGGTCGGTTGCGAGCAGAACCTCATCTGCATTTGCTGCTTTTTCCTTTAATTCCTTGACAAGCTTCTCCTTGCCCTTAACTATTGCGTATTTCGGTGCAAAGTCGTTTTTGATGTCAACCGAGAGCTTTGCCGCCGGCAAATCCCTTATATGCCCTACGGACGCGGTTACATCGTAACTTTTTCCGAGATATTTTTTAATCATTGTCGCCTTGTGCGGCGACTCCACTATAACAAGCTTTGACATAAACAAACTCCTGTTTCTCGATAATAACGGCTTTTGCCGTATCAGACCTTATAATAATGCTTTCCCTCAGAGAGGGCGACGAGCGAATACAGCTCGAGTTCGGTAAGAGCGGCAAGTGTATCGGCGGAGGAGAGCTTCGCTTCCTCGCTCAAATCATCAATATGCCGCGGCTCGGTTGTTAAGACCGAATACAGCTTTTTCGCGTTTTCCGTAAGCGAGTCGGGCAACTCCCTCGGCGCGCTCTTCTGCGGAGTCTTATTCTCCGCCGCTTTTCTCTGTGCCGTCTTTGATTTTTGCCTTACGGCACGATGAGCGGCTTCCGGAACGGAGACTTCCTCAATCGGCATATTTTTAAGAGCCTCGCCGAGCGGCTTATCCGCTCCGCTTAAATCAATCTTATCCGGGTAAGTATAATAATATTCTTCCAAAACGTCAAGTGCCGTAAATACGGGCTTTGCTCCGTCGTGTATCAGGCGGTTGGTTCCGGTGAACGCAGAGGTTATGACTTCGCCCGGGACGGCAAACACGTCTCTGCCCTCCGAGAGAGCAAGCCTTGCCGTAATAAGCGAGCCGCTCCTCTCGCCGGCCTCAACCACTATTGTGCCGAGGCTCATCCCCGAAATTATCCTGTTTCTCATCGGGAATGTTGTTCTCGACGCAGGAGTAAACGGAAAATACTCCGTTATAACCGCACCGTTTTTTGATATTTCACGCCTTAGAGCGGCATTGTCGCGCAAATAGTCGGTTCCGAGCCCGCAGCCCAGAACGGCTATCGTTCTTCCGCCCTCCATAGCGCCGGTATGCGCCGCGCTGTCAACGCCGAGCGCACCGCCCGAAACTATGACGGCGCCCGCCTTTGCAAGCTTTGACGACAGCAGCCTTGTGACGCGCATGCTGTAATTCGACGCCTTTCTCGTGCCGACTACCGAAAGCATAACCTCGCTGTTTAAAATCGTTTCATCGCCCCAAACAAAGAGCACCGACGGAGGGTCTGCGATTACTCTGAGTCTTTTCGGATAATATTCGCTGTCGGGCGTTATTATGCGCCAGCCGTTATCGACGCAAACACGAAGCGTCTCGGCGAATTGCGACGGGCTGAAAAGTGACAGCTTGTTTATCTGTGACGCCGTAAGTATACCCGAAAGCCGCCATTCGCGACTGCCCTTTTCATAGAGCATTCGCGCGCTTCCGAAGTAATTTATAATATCCGCAGTTTTGGCCCCCGCTCCGAGAGTTTTTGCGAGCCAGAGCCAGTAAACACTCTCATTGTTCATTTCATCATTTCCCACATTGTTATCGTAGCGGCAGCGGAAGCATTAAGCGACTCCGCCTTGCCGCCCATCGGTATTGTTATAAACCTGTCGGAAAAAGCCTTTACTTCATTTGACACGCCGTTTCCCTCGTTCCCTATAACGGTGACCGCTCCGCGCGAAAAATCGACAGTCGTTATATCCTCTGCCGCGGAATCCGGCACCGTTGACAACACGGGTAAGCCGTTTTCCCTCGCCTTTTGCAGCACCGGCAAAACAGACGGCACGCTTATGACGGGAAGTCTCAAAAGTGCGCCCATTGACGCTCTGAGGGCTTTGGGATTATATATATCGCAGCCGCCGCCGACTATCAGCGCATCAACCCCGAGTGCCTCTGCGGTACGTGATATCGCACCGAGATTGTCGGGATTCTGAATACCGTCAAGCGCAACGTATTTTTTCGGTGAAGACGGGCATATCTCCGCCGTTTCTTTCATTTTTACCGTACAAAACACGCCCTGTGAATTCACGGTATCCGCAAGCTTTTGCGCCACCTCGTCCGCTGCTTCAAAAGCCGCAACGCTGTTTTCTATAAGCGCAGTCACCCTTTCAGCGTAACGCGAAAGTGCCGTCTCGGTATAAAAAAGCTCCTGCACATTGTATCCGCTCTCAAGAGCGTCAAAGCAAAGCCTTGCTCCCTCAAGGACAAAAAGCCCCTCTGTATTTCGCGCTCTCGCACTGTCGCGCAGCTTTACGAAGGCTTTGATTTTTTCGTTATTTCTGCTCGTTATCCGCATAAAATTCTCCTGTGATGCGAGCATCGGTTTTTCCTTAGATCGCGCGCCTTTGAAACCTTGTGCAAAAAAGTCCCGAATGCACGTGATTTAAAGCAAAACCGAAGTGCCGTAATTAAAAGGAAAAACACGCCTGAGGGAAACTCTCAGGCGTGGCAATAACTTATTTAAGCGCTTCTTTAGCTTTTTCGGTAAGCGTGGTAAACGCCGCCGGATCCGAAATTGCAATCTCCGAAAGCATCTTGCGGTTTAAGTCGATACCGGCTTTTTTAAGGCCGTTTATGAAGGTTGAATAATTCATACCGTTCATCTTGCAGGCAGCCGAGATTCTTGTTATCCAAAGCTGTCTGAAATCTCTCTTCTTCTGCTTTCTGCCGATATAAGCATACTGGCCGGACTTCATAACCGCTTCCTTTGCGGTCTTGAAAAGTCTGCTCTTTGAGCCGTAGTAGCCCTTAGCAAGCTTTAATGTTTTATTTCTTCTTTTGCGAGTCATCATCGCACCTTTAACACGTGCCATTAGTTAGTTACCTCCGAATGTTTAAGTATGGCGGTATATAAACCGCTCCGATTATTTATAAGGAATGAGACGTTTAATCTGCTTAACATTAGTTGTATCGGCAACGGATGTCTTGCGAAGATTTCTCTTTCTCTTTGTGTTCTTTTTGGTAAGGATATGAGACTTGTTGGCATGTGCTCTTATCGGCTTGCCGTTCTTTGATAATTTGAAGCGTTTTTTAGCTCCGCTGTGTGTTTTGATCTTAGGCATTGCAAAATTCCTCCTGATATTTTTTACGGTCACGCCTTGGGCGCAAGGAACATCAGCATCTGACGCCCCTCGAGCTTCGCCGGTTTTTCGACTGTTGCAAACTCTTCGCAAGCTTCGGCAAAGCGTTTCATAGAAACCTCACCTATCTGCGGATGAGCCATTTCACGGCCTCTGAAACGGATGGAAACCTTGACCTTATTTCCGGCCTTTAAGAATTTGTGAGCGTGATTGACCTTCGTCTCAAAGTCGTGAGTATCAATGTTGAGCGAAAGACGAATCTCCTTGATTTCAATAACGCGCTGGTTTTTTCTGTTTTCCTTTTCGCGCTTTGACTGCTCAAAACGGTATTTGCCGTAATCCATGATTTTACAAACGGGCGGCTTTGCGTTGGGGGATATTTTAACAAGGTCGAGGTTTCTCTCCTCTGCCTTTTTAAGAGCCTCCTTAGCCGACATTATGCCGAGCTGCTCTCCGCCGTCGGTTACTACGCGTACTTCCCTGTCACGGATGTCTTCATTGATCTGCATTTCTTTGGTACCGATAGGTAATCACTCCGTTCTTAAAATAAAATAACAAAAGTGCGAACAGATAACCGCTCGCACTCAACACACTTAATAATGGATAACCCCGATGTATTGACCCGTTTCATCTTAAAATCACGGGTGAGAACGAACTGCTCTACTTTGTTGTAACGGTATTATATGACTTCTTTTGCGCTTTGTCAAGGACTTTTTGCGGCCTTTGAAATTAAATTTAAACAAAGATTGATTATGCCGCCGTAATATGTTATCATTTATTAGTATATGTATAATTATATCTCAGCTCAATTTATTTTCTGAAATTTTCACGGGGTGATAAATTATGAAGAAGGTTCTCGTTCTTTTCGGCGGAGTATCAAGCGAGCACGACGTTTCGTGCGTATCGGCTTCATACGTTGTAAGCAACATTCCGCGCGATAAATACGAGGTTTGCCCGCTCGGTATAACCAAGGAGGGCGAATGGTTTCTCTTTGAGGGCGACGTTTCTCTTTTGCCGGAGGATAAATGGATAAAAAGCGGCAAATGCACAAAGGCTTTGCTCTCGCCCGACAGAAAAGACCACGGCATCACGGTTTTCAGGGAGTCCGGTCCCGAAAAGATACATATTGACGTCTGCTTTCCCGTAATGCACGGCAAAAACGGTGAGGACGGCACAATACAAGGGCTTTTGGAGCTGTCGGGTATACCGTATGTCGGCTGCGGCGTTCTTGCGTCGTCTGTGTGCATGGATAAGGCGGTCACAAACACGCTTGCCGACCAAGCCGGAATAGCTCAGGCAAAATGGCTCGCGACCGACGTAAACGAATACCGCGAAAACCGCACCGAATTCATAAAAAAAGCCGAAGCAACACTCGGCTATCCGATATTCGTAAAACCGGCCAACGCAGGCTCCTCAGTAGGCATCACAAAGGCTCACGACGAAAGCGAGCTGCGAGAGGCTCTCGAAAAGGCGTTCTCGTGCGACAGAAAAGCGGTTCTCGAAGAATTTGTGGACGGCTTTGAGGTTGAGTGTGCCGTAATAGGAAATTACAGGCCGATGGCGTCCTGCATAGGCCAGATAATCTCCTGCAACGAATTCTACGACTACACCGCGAAATATGTGAGCGACAGCCGCTTGCTCATTCCCGCAGAGCTTCCCGAGGATAAGCAAAACGAGGTTCGCAAGGAAGCCGTAAGGGCATTTAAAACTCTCGGCTGTACGGGGCTGTCAAGAGTCGATTTCTTTGTGAGAAAATCAGACGGCAGGGTGATGTTCAACGAGATAAATACAATTCCCGGCTTTACCTCAATCAGTATGTATCCGAAGCTTATGGAGCAAAGCGGCGTCCCCTACCCGAAGCTTTTGGATAAGCTCTTTAAGCTTGCCGCGGAGATAAAAGAAGATAAGTGATAAGATAATATGAAAAAAGATGTTCTGATAGAGGTGGAAAACACCCAGACGCTCGGCGGCCGCGACGAAAAATACACCGTCAGCGTAAACGGCACGCTCGAATACGGTGACGGACGATACACTCTCGCCTACACCGAATACGACGGAGAGCTGAAGGGCTGCAAGACCCTTGTTACCGTTGAGGGCGGCGACAGCGTCAGCGTAGCGCGAGAGGGCGGATACAGCACGGAGCTGAAGCTTAAAAACGGCGAGCGCCGCACAAGCGTATATTCAACGCCCTACGGCGAATTTTCGCTCGGACTTTTTACGAACCGTGTTTTCACGGATATGTCGGAAAACGGCGGCACGCTCGAAACCGAGTACACAATAGAATTTGCCCCCGATTCAAGGGCTCTCAACTCAATGAAAATAACTGTTTCTGAAGGGAAAATAGAAGATGTCTAAAATAGTTAAAGATACCGAAAACCGGCTTCACTCTCTCGTAACCGAGGCTCTCGGAAAAGCGATTGCCGACGGAGTTTTACCCGCCGAGCCTATACCGGGCTTCAAGGTAGAGGTCCCGGCCGACAGAGCCAACGGCGACTACTCGGTAAACGCGGCGTTTGCCTGCGCGAGAGCATTTCGCACCGCTCCGAAAAAAATTGCCGATGCCGTTTCGAAATATATTGACCTCGGCGACTCATATTTCGAGTCCTGCAGCGTTGCGGGTCCCGGATTTATAAACTTCACGCTCGGCGACAGATATTACGCCGATATACTGCTCGACATCAAGGAGTGCGGCGAAAAATACGGCAGCAGCGACTTCGGCAAGAATAAAAAAGTGAACGTCGAATTCGTCTCGGCAAATCCCACGGGTCCCATGCATATGGGCAACGCGCGCGGCGGTGCTCTCGGCGACTGTCTCGCCTCGGTACTGTCAATGGCAGGCTACGACGTCTCGCGTGAATTCTATATCAACGATGCAGGCAATCAGATAGATAAATTTGCACTCTCCTTGGATATTCGTTATCAACAGCTGTTTTCGGGCGATAAAGCGCCCTCTCTTCCGGAGGACAGCTATCACGGTGCGGACATAAAGGAGCGTGCCGAGGAATTTGCAAAGCAGTACGGCGACAGCTATATGGAAAAGAGCGAGGAGCAGAGGAGAAAAGCACTCGTAGACTTCGCTTTGCCTAAAAACATACAGAATATGAAGGACAATCTCGCCAAATACCGAATTAAATACGACACATGGTTCCACGAGAGCGTGCTTCATAAAGGTGCTGTCGACGATGTGATAAAAATCCTCACCGACAACGGTATGACATATGAAAAAGACGGTGCTCTCTGGTATAAAAACATCGAAATGCAGACAAAGCTGCTTAAAAAGGCGGGCAAAACGAAGGAGCAGATAGACCGCCTTGAATTAAAGGACGACGTGCTCATTCGTCAAAACGGCAATCCCACATACTTTGCCGCCGACATAGCCTATCACCGCAACAAGCTTGTTGACCGCGGCTTTGACAAAGCGATAGATGTCTGGGGTGCCGACCACCACGGCCACGTAGCAAGGCTAAAGGGCGCACTTGAAGCCATAGGCATTGATTCGTCAAGGCTCGACGTTGTTTTAATGCAGCTTGTAAACCTTATGAAGGACGGCGAACCCGTAAGAATGTCAAAGCGTACGGGAAACGCCGTAACGCTTGTCGATTTGCTTGACGAAGTACCGATTGACGCCGCAAGATTTTTCTTCAATATGCGCGAGCCCGGCTCAACAATAGACTTTGATTTGGGACTTGCCGTAAAAGAGGATTCGCAAAACCCCGTTTATTACTGCCAGTACGCAAACGCGAGAATATGCAGCATACTCCGCAAGATGAAAGAGGAGGGCATTGAACCGCGCGACTGCACCGAAGAGGAGCTTATGCTCTTAAATGCGCCTGAGGAGCGCGAGCTTATACGCCACCTCTCGGCTCTGACGGACGAGATAATCACCGCCGCTAAGGACTATGACCCGGCAAGAATAACACGCTATGCCGTAACGCTTGCCACACTCTTCCACAAGTTCTACAACGCCTGCAGAGTGGGCGTTGACGACGAGAAGCTCCGTGCGGCAAGACTTTATCTGTGCTGCAGGGTCAAGGATGTTATGGGCATAATACTTACGGAATTTAAAATCACGGTTCCCGAAAGTATGTAATCAAAAACACAAAAGCATAATAAAGACGGAAAGCTGAGCGTTCATAAGCTCTCGCTTTCCGGTTTTTTATACGTATTTTCAATTCCGTCGGAAATCAAAATTCGTGATTTGCAAGCTCCGATTTAACATTCGGCTGTTTTTATCTGCCGAGTAATTTTTCGACATCCTTCACGTTTATTCTTTTTGAAATAATATACGTTCTGCGCTTTTTCCTGCCCTTATCGGTAGAGTAAACACCGTTCTTTTTTTCCTCAACGGAAAAGATACCGTAAGAACAGATAACCGCAGTACCGTCGGGCAAAATGACGTTTCCGCAGTAGCCCGTGTCAGCATTTGCCGCAACGCAAGGCTCAGACTGCGAGTCAAGATATGTATGCGCAACCTTGATGCGGTAATCTCCCTCGCCGCCGTTTTTCAGGTCGTTGTAATCCGCCACGAGCGCAACCCAACCCTCGGAATACCATCCGCGGAGCTTATTTTCGCTGTGTTTCAGATTTTTACGCAAATCACGCTCTATCGAGCGGAAGGTTATAAACAGTCTGCCGTCCGGCAGATACTCCGCCTTGTGTCTTTCGCCGTTTAATGACGCGGGAGCCGCCACGGGTCTTGACCACGTTTTTCCCTCGTCACGGGAAAAGCTCAAAAGCGAATTTATTCTTTTTGAATTGCTGCGCGTTATGAGCATAAGCTCGTCGCCCCTGCCCATATCGCTGCGGACACACTCGACCTCGCACATCTGCGACTTTTTCTCAATGTCCCTATACGCGGAAAAATACGGTTCGGGCTTTGTCCACATCATTTTTCCGTCCTTTGAAAAAGACAGTACGGTTTTATAATTTACAAAATCGCGCTCATGGAAAAGGCCCATCCATTTATCGACGAATTTTCCGTTTTCTCGAAGTCTTGTCAGCGAGCTGAGTGCCACTATCGGATAGTGCGTAACCTCGTCCTTTTCCGTAAAGAAGCTCTCATATTCGCTCCACGTTTTGCCCTCGTCCGAGGAGAGCGAACAGTCAAAGCCGCCGCGCGACTTTTCGCGCCCCCATATGGGGTTTCCGCTTATCATTATCAGCTTGTCGGGTGTGTCGCTCTCGGAGAACTCAAGACGATAAACCGTCGGAGTCTCGCGCGAATTTTCCCAGCTTTTCGGCGGATTTTTGATTTCCTCGGTATAGCTTCTGCCGCCGTCGCGACTAATTTTTGAAAGAGTTTTTCCCTTGCCGTGACCCTCCGGGAAAAAGACGAGTATGCCACCGTCCTTTAAAAGCACGGAATCGGGGTGCCCGAGATAACCGCCCTTTTTCTCAACGGTGACATTTTCGTAAAGATATTTAAATTCCTCTTTTGTGTTTTTCGGTTCAACACTTAAATCTATCTGCGGTATGGTGTAATTTTCACCGCGCCGTTTTATTTTTTCCATAATCGCCCTCATTAAAATACACATTTGTGCTTCGGCTACAATATTTCATCCTTCAGAACCTTCAACGGGTTTTTGTAAACCAATCTCTTTATGTCCTCCGAAGTTATTCTCTCATCAAAACGCTCCGCGCATTTTATAATATCATTGGGTCTTGATACCGCCGAATGCGCATCCGTGGCAACAAAATCGGCAAGCCTTGAAAGCACGAGCTCCGTCGCATAACCCTTTATTTCGTCGCCGCCTCTGCCCGCAAGGCTCGAAGCGTTGACCTGTAAAAGAGCACCCATATCGCAAAGCTCCTTTGCAACCCACTTCTCCGTGTGGAAACATATGTACCTTTCCGGATGCGCTATTATCGGTACAAGTCCCATGGATAAAACACGCTCGGCGTATATGACGGCGTATTTTGGGTCAAAGGGACGCAGCGTATATTCGCACAGCAAATAGCGACTGCCGTTTATGCAGAGCGGCGATAAATCGCAGTCCGAAAAAACATCGTTTTGCAAAAAGACCTCCGCGCCGGCTCCGAGGCCTATATCAAGCCCTTTTTCGCCTATAAATTCACGCAGGAATTTTACTCTTTCGTCTCGTTTTGCGACAAACTCGTCCACCGCCGAATAATCGTTAAAATGCGGCGTTGCTATTATCGCTTTTATTTCGTTTTGTACCGCCGTGTGAAGCAGCGCGGCGGAATCCTCTTTTGTTTTTGCGCCGTCGTCGATGTCATATAGGATATGACAGTGCAAATCAATCATCTTCATATCGGGTTCTCGGTTACTTCTTCTTTCCTGTTTTGATTTTCCTGATGCCTTCGCGCTTTTTAGCTTTCCTCTCGGCGTCCGTTTTCTCATCCTTGTCCTTGGCAGCCTTAAATTCCGCCGCCTCCTCGGGCGGAACCTTGAATATGTGAATTACGCCGTCGTCATTGAGCACCTTAAGGAGCATAACCGTCATCGGAAGCAGGAACAGTCCGATAAATCCGAACAGCTGCGAACCTATATACATCGCCATAAGAGTGACAAATGCGGGAAGCCCGAGCTGCGACGCCACAAGCTTCGGCTCGATTATCTGGCGTACAACGGTTATAACGCCGTAAATCACAAGAAGCCCTATGCCCATGGCAACATCGCCGGAGAAGAACATCCAAATTGCCCACGGTATCAGCACCGTGCCGGTTCCGAGAACGGGAACAATGTCTATCACGGCGGTTATCAGCGCTATCGCAAAAATATAGCCGTTTTCATATATTCCGAACAGCTTTAATATAGAAAGGCCGAGCACCATTTCAAGGAAGGTTATGCACATGATAAGGCCGTATGCCCTTATCATCTTTCCGAGCGTCGAAAATATTATTTGCTTTGTTCTTATAAAGGCGTCTGCGCGCTTGCCCGCCTGAGTCATAATAAGCGAGCGAAGGGTGTGATAATCGGAAGTCATAAAGCAGCAGCAAACTATGCCGACTATGGTGCCAACGAGTATAGACGGTATTTGCTTAGCCGTTCCCCAAAGAGCGCTCAGCGGTGATGAGAATGACGAGAAGTCGAAGCCCTTTGCCGCCGTATCGCTTGACGCTACGGCTGCCGCCGCGGAAGAAGAGCTGCCCGTATCCACGCCCTGTATTTTATCTATAAGATTCGCCACGGTCGAGATGATATTCTGCCTTATAGAGTCCGGCAGCAACGTAAAGTGAGTGTTGACCCAATCCTTGAGCTGCGACGCAAACAGCGGCGCATTGTCAAGCTGCAGCATAATATAATTAAAAAAGGACTTCAGCTCGGAAAATATTTTGGAAAGTATAAGTCCTATTATTGTTCCGAAAACAAACACGACGAGCAAAACCGCCACGGTCGAAACTATACCGCGAGGTATTTTCGTCTTTTCAATCACGTAATTTACGGGCCTTTGAAGCAGCATGGCTATAAACATGGCTATTATGAACGGGGACAGAACCCCGAAGGCATACTTCATAAACAAATAAAAAAGCCCTGCGATTATTATTATATAAACTATGTTGATTATAAAATTACGGCGTTTTGCAATATTATCCACAGCTTCACATCCTTTAGCATAAAAGCCGACGCTTTGCCGGCCGATAACATATATACATATTATACTATTTTTCAAAAAAACTTACAATCAATAATCTCAAACTTTTATAGAAATTTAAACAAACGCAAAAATTTTTGAGCTTTTTCCTTTATAACGTCGGGAATTTATGGTATTATGCTAAATGTATATTCATATTATTTAGGATGTGAGAAAAAATGTATATAGCCGTTATGGGCTACGGAACCGTCGGTTCGGGCGTTGTGGAAGTGCTTCACAAAAACCACGACAGTATCGTAAGCAAAAGCACCCAGAAAGACCTTGAACTCAAATATATCCTCGACCTCCGTGATTTTCCCGGAGACCCGAACGAAGATAAATTTATTAAGGACTTCAATATTATTTTAAACGACGACTCCGTCAAAATAGTTGTCGAGACTATGGGCGGACTTCATCCGGCATTTGAATTTGTCTCTTCGCTTTTAAAGGCGGGCAAGAGCGTTGTAACGTCAAACAAGGAGCTTGTCGCGCAAAAGGGCTACGAGCTTTTGACCCTCGCCGACGAAAACAACGTAAACTTCCTGTTTGAGGCGTCGGTAGGCGGCGGTATTCCGATTATTCGCCCCATTTCGCAGTGCCTCGCGGCAAACGAGATAGACGAAATAGCCGGCATCTTAAACGGCACTACAAACTTTATACTCACTATGATGATAGAGCAGAATATGAGCTTTGAGGAGGCTCTCAAGCTCGCCCAAGACAACGGCTACGCGGAAAAGGACCCGACGGCCGACGTTGAGGGAATAGACGCATGCCGCAAAATTTGCATTCTCGCATCTCTCTGCTTCGGCAAGCACGTTTACCCCGACAGCGTTCACACCGAAGGCATCTCAAAAATAACCTTGGAGGATGTCGCCTATGTCAACGATTTCGGCGGCGTTATTAAGCTCCTCGGCAAGGCAAGACGCGAAAACGGCGGCAAAATTTCCGCCATGGTTTGCCCTTGCATAGTTAAAAATCACAGCCAGCTCGCCTCGGTAAGCGATGTATTCAACGCCATTCTCGTTCGCGGCGACGCGATAGGCGACGTTGTATTTTACGGCAGAGGCGCAGGTAAATTGCCCACAGCCAGCGCCGTTGTTGCCGACGTAATAGACTGCGCAAAGCATGAAAAACGCAAAAAGCTGTTCGGCTGGGGCGCTCCCGAGGAAAATTACGTAATTGATTACAGAACCCTCGAAACGGCTCTTTACATACGCGCAAAGGTCACCGGAAACAAGGACGATGTTCTTAAAAAGATAGGCGAAAACTTCGGCAAAGTAAAATATCTTACTCGAAACGGCGCCCCCGAGGACGAAATCGCATTCGTTACCGATAAGGGCATCGAAAAGGTACTCACCGACAAGCTCGCTAAGACAGAGGGCATAGACGTCCTCTCAACAATAAGAGTTACAGATTATTGATTTTTTTAACGGAGGAAAAATATGGGACTCATAGTTCAGAAGTTCGGCGGCTCATCGGTAGCCAACGCCGAAAGAGTTATGAACGTGGCGAAAATAGTCACCGATACGTACCGTGAGGGCAACGACGTAGTAGTTGTGGTTTCCGCTCAGGGCGACACCACCGACGATCTTATCGACAAGGCTCACGAAATAAACGAGCATCCCTCTAAAAGAGAGATGGATATGCTCCTGACTTCCGGCGAGCAGATTTCAATCGCGCTTCTTTCAATGGCTATTGAAAAGCTCGGCTGCCCCTCGGTTTCGCTTCTCGGCTGGCAGGCAGGCTTCAGAACAAGCTCGGCTTACGGCTCGGCAAGAATCAAATCAATTAAAACCGATCGCTTACGTGCCGAGGTTGACCGCCACAACATAGTTGTTGTCGCAGGCTTCCAGGGTATAAACAAATACGACGACCTCACAACGCTCGGCAGAGGCGGCTCGGATACGAGTGCCGTTGCCATAGCAGCCGCCATGCACGCGGATCGTTGTCAGATATTCACCGATGTTGAGGGCGTATTCACCGCCGACCCGAGAAAGATACCCGAGGCGAGAAAGCTCAAGGAAATTACTTACGACGAAATGCTTGAGCTTGCAACGCTCGGCGCGCAGGTTCTCAATAACCGTTCCGTGGAAATGGCAAAAAAATACAATGTTGAAATAGAGGTACTCTCAAGCCTTAAACGTGTACCCGGCACAATAGTCAAGGAGGTCGCTAAAATGGAAAAAATGCTCGTAAGAGGCGTCACAAAGGATACCGACGTCGCAAGAATTTCGGTTACAAATATAGACAATACCCCCGGTATTGCATTCAAGCTTTTCTCAAAGCTTGCACAGAAAGGCATAAACGTCGATATAATTCTTCAGTCCGTAGGTCGCGACGGCACAAAGGACATCACCTTTACCGTTGCCAAGGATAATGCGGTTGACGCGATAGCAGCCGTTCACGAGACCTTTGATATCGATGATAAAAACATCACTTGTGCCACAAACGTTGCAAAGATCTCCGTTGTCGGTGCCGGTATGGAGTCTCACCCCGGAACCGCTTCAAAGATGTTCGAGGCACTCTATGAGCACGACATAAATATTGATATGATTTCAACAAGCGAAATCAAAATCTCCGTTCTTATAGACGCACAGGACGCCGACAGAGCCGTTGCGGCAGTTCACAAGGCATTTTATCCCGAATTAAACTAAATTCCCTATAACTAAAAAAACAACCTCTGCATATGAAATGCGGAGGTTATTTTTTTAAGCAAAAAGCCTTATTAAGAATTTTTATTTTTTTTGAAAACAAACAGCTTACTTATAACAAAATTCAGTATCACGACTACGACCTGCGCTATGAGCTTAATCAAAACGGCATTGATTTGAAGCTTTGTTACAAATACAAAGAGCATAAGTTCCTCAACGCCCAAGGTAAACAGCCTGCCGCCGTAAAACTTTGCCATCTGAAAAATAAAAGCCGCAAAACCTTTAGTCTTTGTCGGAAAAACCCATATGCGGTTTGTCACAAACGCAAACAGTACCGCAGTCAGCCAAGATATGACGTTTGAAATATGCTCGTTTAGCCCGAAGTGACTCTCAAACAGTGCAAATACGCCTACGCTTACAAGCGTTGTAAGTCCGCCGAACAGCAGATACATCAGCACTTCCTTGTATTTTGTGTAAAACGGGTTTGCCCATTTAAATATTTTGAGCGACATTATTCTGTCAAAAATATCGGGCTTGTCTGTTATCATAAAAAACTCCTCCGCCGTTATAGGTTTTCGCGGTACACCGTGCGCCTCCAATGAAACAAATACTGTTGAGCTATGCCCTCGCTGCCCTTTGTACAGGCAGGAAGACCGTCCGGGTACATCTCCGCCATTATGCGCTTTACCCACACGTCCTCGGGGAACGCCTCGTATTTTCCGAATCCGTACAGAAGCGTACATTCGGCAACCTTTTTGCCCACGCCCTTTATTTTTTGCAGCTCCTGCCTGCCGAATTCTATGGGCGAATCGGTTATCTTGTCAAAGTCGATTTCACCCGACGAAACCTTATTTGCGGCGTCAATTATGTATTTTGCCCTGAAACCGGCGCGAAGCGAAGCCAAGTCCTCGGGTGCCTTGCCGGACAGCACTTCGGGGGAGGGGAAGGTGTACATTCCGCTCTCAAGCTCTTCGCCAAAGCTCTCACAGAGCCTTTTTATTATTCCCTTTATACGCGGAATATTGTTGTTTTGCGAAATTATAAACGAGCAGAGTGCCTCCCACGGCTCCTGACGCAAAATTCTGATACCGGGGCAAGCTCTTACGGCCTCCGACAGATATTTGTCGCCATTGTAGCGATCGGTAATTTCACGGTAATCGCGGCCGAGATCAAGGTATCTGTAAAAAACGCCATAAACGTCATCTTTTTTCATACCGTAAAAAAGCAGGCTGTCGCCCTCCTCCTTTACGCGCATAACCTTGCCGTAAGCAACACCCGAAAAAATTCCGCTCTCGTCACTTTCCCATCGAAAAGCCTGACCGCAGTCAAGTGTTCTTTCGAGAGAAAACATATCGGGCTTTTTAAGTCGGATTATATTTTCATCATTAACCATTTTCCGTTCTCCCGTTTTTCACAAAATACCACATTAAATTATATCTAATTTGAACAGCGTAAAATTGCACAAAAACATTTCTTAAAAACTGTCTAAGAGAGTTTCCTAACTGTATAATTTGTAAAGATTTTATAACACAGCGTATTTACGCAGAAACCCTTGAACTTTTGCACATTGATGTTCAAAACTCGAAAATCGGTATGTTTTTACCTGTTTTTAGGTGACTTTTTAACATTTTGAACATAGTTTTGAACACTTTTAGACATCAAAAAATAATACTCTCTGTATAATTTCGTGCTTTTCAAATTTGTGTAAAATCCCATATTGACAAAAATCTCCCCGATTTTTTCTCCGCCTTTTCCGCATAAAAATCGCTCTTTAAAACAATAATAAATACATAAATTACCGGAGGAAAAATTATGATAAAAGGCGTAAACAGACAGGTGCTTGAAATAAAAGATACGGGCTGCGAATATTTTACTCAGGCACTTTTTTTCGTTGACCCGAAATTCAGCACATTACCCGAAAAGACCCTGCGCGAAAAAGCCGAGGCGTCCCTCAAGGACCCACCGGGAGTGCCCGTAAGCAAAAAGCAAAAAGCGCTCAAAATAATCCTTAAAATAACAAATATCGCGGCAGCGGCAGGCGCCGGTGCCGCAATATGCGCTTTTATCAAGTAGATTCTTTTTTCAGTATGACCGCCGATAGCCCCGGCACATGAACCGAGCTGCCGACACTCTCGCCCAAAAGCACTTCGCTTGTGTTTTGCCAGCGCGGCGGAAGATAATATGTTATATCCTGCTCATTCCTGTTGGCTATCAGCAGACACGAGTCATTTTTACCGCGACGCTCGAAGCAGACGCATGAGAGCACCGAGGAAACAGGTATAAACTCGCCTTCCTTTAAGCAGTCGGTGCTTCTTCTCACCTTGCCGAGCCTTATATAGTAATTTTGAAGCTCGCGGTTTTCTCTGCCCCACGGGAAGAAAGCGCGGTTAAACGGGTCCTTATAACCCTGCATGCCGGCTTCGTCGCCGTAGTAGACGCACGGCACTCCGGGGAGGGTATACTGAATCGCCGCGCAGAGCTTTAAAAGCTTTACTCCGCGCTTATATTCCTCCTCGGACAAAAAATGCTCCGACTGCCACTGCCTGTCGCGATAATCGCTCTTTTCGCCGGCTATCTTTGTTATCGCTCTCTCCGTGTCGTGAGTACCTATGTGGTTCATTAAAACGTCGAGCGCTTCCTTAGGATAGTTTTCAATAATCGTCATAACCGACGATTCAAAGCTCTCTGCAACGCCGTTTCTCGCAAAGTCAGTAACGGCCTCCGCAAACGGATAATTCATAACGCTGTCGAGCTGAACCCCCAAAAGGTATCTGCGCCGTGTGCCGTATGAAAACTTTGTGGTGGCGTCCTCCCAAACCTCGCCGAGCAATATGCCGTCGGGTTTTTCCGTCTTTACCGCCACGCGCAAATCGTCTATAAAGCAGTCGGGCAGCTCGTCGGCAACGTCAAGCCGCCAGCCGGACGCGCCGAGCCGCAGCCATTTCCGTATAACTCCGTTTTTGCCGCAGATAAATTCGTCGTAGTCGGGGCACTCCTCGGTAACCTCCGGAAGCGTTTTAAAGCCCCACCAGCTCTTATATTCGTCGGGGTAGCGGTCAAATTTATACCACTTGAAATACGGCGACGATTTTGAATTATACGCGCCTACGGTATCATATCGCGAATAGCGGTTAAAATAACGGCTGTCATCACCGGTATGTGAAAAAACACCGTCGAGAATTATTTTTATTCCCACTCTGCCGGCACTTTCGCACAGCTTTTTAAAATCCTCCTCCGTGCCGAGAAGCGGGTCTGTTTTCATATAATCCGCCGTGTTGTAGCGGTGATTCGAATGTGCCTCAAATATCGGGTTTAAATATATACAGGTGACTCCGAGCTCAAAAAGATATGAGAGCTTTTCGGTAATTCCGCGAAGGTCGCCGCCGAAATAGTCGTTATTGAGCACCTCGCCCTTTTCGTTCGGTCGCCAATTCGGTTCGCCGTCGAAATCGTCGCGCAAAATTCTGTCGGACGGTACGTTTTCTTTCTTCTCGCCCGAACGAAAAAATCGGTCGGGGAATATCTGATACATAATTCCGCCCTTGAGCCATGACGGCGTTTTGTAGTTTTTATCGTATACGGTAAGCTGCCATTGGAGACGGCTGTTCCTGCCGTTCCAAACATCGCCCTTGCCGTCGCCGATGTTATACACGGAGCCTCTGCCCCAGGACGAATCATAGTCAAAATGATACCAGTAAAGTCCGCATTCGGGAACCGACAGCTCTATATCCCATATCTCCTTGTCGTCACCGTTCATACCCGCCCAGCACATCTTATGCTCGCAAAAATCACCGTCGTCGCGCCGCAGCATAAAATAAGCCGCCGTGGCGGAAAAAGAGCGCGGCAAAAAAAGCCTGAGACGAAATTTTTCTCCGGTTTTTACCGCACCGAATTTACTTTTGTAAAACGTGTCTCGCGAGTTAAAGGGTATAAAATCCATATATCAATACGTTCTTTCGCAAATTTCGTTGATCTTGTCCCGAAGCGCCAAAAGTCCGAGAGCGCTGCCGGCTTGTTGTTCGGGTTGCGCAAAAGCGCCGCCGGATGAAAAGTTCCCATCAAAAGGGTACCTTTGCGCTCAAAAAATTCGCCGTGCTGCTTTGTCACTTTAAAATCGGGGGAAATTATCTTCTGTGCCGCTATTCTGCCGAGGCAAACTATGATTTTCGGTCTCATAAGCCTAACCTGCTCCCTCAGCCACATCTCGCACGATTCCTGCTCCAGCGGCTGCGGATCGCGGTTTTTCGGCGGACGGCATTTTACGATATTTGCTATGTAGATATTTTTATTTCTGTCCAAATCCACATCATACAGATATTGGTCGAGCAGCTTTCCGCCTCTGCCCACAAACGGCTGGCCCGTAAGGTCCTCGTTTTCACCGGGTCCCTCGCCGATGAAAAGAACCTCGGCATCCTCGGGTCCCACGCCGAAAACAACATTCGTTCTCGTCGCGGCAAGCGGACATTTATTACACTTTAAACAGTCTTTTTTAAGTTCTTCAAATGAGGTATACATATTATTGCCTTTCTTTTTACTGTATCGCCCGAGATTAATCCTCTGCCTTCAGCTTTTCGGCTGTGTCCGCAGTAACAAGTGCGTCTATGATTTCGTCAAGGTCGCCGTTCATTATCGCCTCTATCTTGTAAAGCGTCAGCCCTATTCTGTGGTCGGACACACGACCCTGAGGGAAATTGTACGTGCGTATTCGCTCGCTCCTGTCGCCGGTGCCGACCTGTGAACGCCTCTCACCGGCGATTTCGGCATTTTGCTTTGCGGTCTTTTCCTCAAGGAGCCTTGAACGCAAAACCTTGAGTGCCTTATCCTTGTTTTTATACTGACTGCGCTCATCCTGGCACTCAACGACCATACCCGTGGGCAGATACGTAACGCGAATTGCGGACGAGGTCTTGTTTACCTTTTGCCCGCCCGCACCGCTTGAGCGGAAAACATCTATCTGAAGGTCGGCGGGGTCAAGCGTAAATTCGACCTCCTCCGCCTCGGGGAGTACCGCTACGGTTACGGTGGACGTGTGAACTCTGCCCTGGCTCTCGGTTTCGGGCACTCGCTGAACGCGGTGGACGCCGCTCTCGAATTTGAGCCGCGAATAAGCGCCCTCGCCCTCTATCATAAAGCTTATTTCCTTATATCCGCCGAGCTCGGTCGGATTTTCATTCATTATTTCGGTTTTCCAGCCCTTGCGCTCGGCATACATACTGTACATACGGAAAAGCGAGCCGGCAGAGCTGCCTCCTCGCCGCCTGCACCGCCGCGAATTTCAACTATTACGTTTTTATAGTCGTTCGGGTCTTTAGGCAGCAGCAGCACCTTTAATTCTTCTTTCAGCTCTTCGGTCTTTTTCTGGGCCTTTGTCGCTTCTTCGCTTGCCATATCTCGGAATTCCTTATCGAGGGAGCTGTCCGCAAGCATCTCTTTTGCCTCGGTTAAATCGGAATTTGCCTTTTTGTATTCGCGGAATTTTTCAACTATCGGCGTCAGCGTTTTCGCTTCGCGCATCAGCTTTTTGTACTCCTCCTGATTTGACACGACCTCGGGGTCGCACAGGGAGGAATTTATTTTTTCGAGTTTGTCCTCGATTCCCTGTAATTTATCAAACATCGCCGTTTTCGTCCCTTATGACCTTTTTGATATTTTTTTCGATTTTGATGCGCGGCACCATAACCTCGCGTCCGCAGCCGCAGCATTTAAGGCGAAAATCCATTCCGGAACGCAGCACCGCAAACTCGTTTGAGCCGCATGGGTGCTTTTTCTTCATTATCAGCCTGTCGCCTACCTGTACGTCCAAATTTCTCACGCCTTTCTTAAATCACGTTTCAAAACATTATAACACAACGTCGCCGTGAAAAAAAGCCCCGATTAGAGCCTTTATACCGGCTTCGGCGTATCAAAATTCATTCGGAGAGAGAGAACACCCTTTTCGGTAATAAACGCGGTAATGAGACTGTTATCGGTAACGTCAAATGCCGGATTCAGCGTTCTTATATTCTTCGGAGCCATTCTTTTTTCGTACCACATATCGGTTATTTCGTCGCCCGGACGCATTTCAATTTTTATATCCCTGCCGCTTAGACAGTTTTTATCTATTGTTGAAAACGGGGCGCACACATAAAACGGAATGCCATAATATTTTGCGAGGACGGCAACTCCGGAGGTGCCTATTTTATTGGCTGTATCGCCGTTTGCCGCCACTCTGTCGCATCCGACAAGCACCGCGGAAACAAGCCCGTTTTTCATAACGTATGATGCGGCGTTATCGCATATCAGCGTAGTATCTATACCTGCGTTTGCAAGCTCAAAACTCGTAAGGCGCGCGCCCTGCAAAAGAGGTCTTGTCTCATCAGAGAACACACGTATTTTATGCCCGTTTTCCGCCGCTACATATACGGGTGCCAGAGCGGTTCCGTACTTTACCGTCGCAAGCCTGCCCGCATTGCAGTGGGTCAAAACACTGTCGCAGTTCTCGAGAAGCCGAGCACCGTATTCACCGATTTTACGGCACACCTCAATATCTTTGTCATGCAGCTCCAAAGCCTTTTCCTTGAGTGCCGCCCTTACGGCGTCCGCGCCCTCGCCCTTATGTAAAAGAGCCGTCCTTTTCATCTCGTCCGCCGCCGCAAAAAAGATTTACCGCGGTAGGGCGCGAGGAGGTGAGATATTCAAGATTTTCGAGAAAATGCTCAATAAGCGTTTTTTCGTCTGCCGTTTTGTCGCGTGCGGCCAGAACCGACAGCCCTATTGCCGCGAAAACCCCTATTGCCGGTGCGCCGCGAACGGCAAGACGCTTTATTGCGTCATACATCTCCTCTTTTTCCCAAAGTTCAAGCGTGACAATTTCACCGGGCAAAAGAGTCTGGTCTATAATTACCGCGGTCTCGTCTTTTTCGTTATAGCATACGGTTTCGCCGTGCATATCAAACATAATTTTACTCCGTTCGGTAAAAATTAAAGCCGCGCGTTTTTTCGGAGCTGCCGAAATTTCCGCGCGGCGGTTTTAAAGGTGTTATTTGAGTGAGGATACCTCAACTATGTCACCGGAGGACTCCTTGGGTACTAAGACGGTAACGCTGTCGCCGACGTTCAAGATTACAACCTTTTCGGCGAGTGCCACGGGAACCTTATAGAACGTACTGCCTGCGTCAAGCTTCAAATAGAAGTACGTTTCGCCGCCCGTTACGACGCTTCTTATCTCGGTTATCTTGCCGCTTATTTCCTCTGTTTCGGGGGCGGTAGCGGTCGGGTCGTCCTTTGCGCCCATTTCGTCAACGTCAATATCCACGTTTACGCCGTTGCGTTTAAGCTCTGCCGCGTAGTTTTCAGTACATTCGGTGAGATTGTATCCCGTACCGACTATCGTGGACTGCTTCACGTTAACCATGGCGTACATCTTTACAAGCTCGCTTGAATCCTTGAGAGCCATAAAGTATGTCGGCTCGCCGCTGATGTTGAGCAGAAGCGGGAAGGTAGCCGAATACGAATACTGCTGAACCGCGCCCTCGGCGGAGGTCTGAGCGGTCATTTCAAGCGCACCGGACACCTGATAATACTTTGTCTCCTTGGTGCGAAGGTCCGAGAGCACAAAGCCTATAATGGACTGGTCGGAGCTTATGGACGTTACACCCGTGTACATATACACATCGTCGTTGAGCGCAAGGTAATTGTAACCCGAGCTCATAACCTTAACGCCCTCCTGGCCGATTACGGAGTTTATAAAGCCGTTGTTGAGCTTTCCGTAGTAATTATACTGCTGAGTGAGAATCGTCGGGGAATAAATGCGGTCTATCCACATCCACTCGGGGTCCGAAGCGAAGCTCGAGGTCGGCAGCTTTGTCGTACCGTCATTGCTTGTGGATATCATATGGCATTCACCCGTGACGGCGTTTACTATAATCGCACCCTTGATGTCGGTGCCTCCGAAAAGACCTATGGTCTTATCGACTATCGGAACTATCCAATACGGAGAGCCGCTCTCGTCTATCTCGAACGACGGCTCATCAAAGAGATAGGTGGGGTATTTAAACCTCAAATATCTGAGAAGATACTTGTTAAAGTGCTCGGTGGGCGAATACTTCATACCCTCCGGCAGGCGAACAAGCTGCCCCTCCTGCGTGGTCATATCAACTATGATATATGCCGGCAGACCCTCCTTGGTGTTTTTTATCCATTTGAAGATGTCGCCGTAAGCAAGCGCGGTAACTCTGACGGGCGTGTTTTTATAGTTTATCTGCGTGGAATACGGCGATACGACAAACTGCGAGACCTTGTCCGACAGATCTCCGAGCGTTCTCTCGGCTATTTTGTTTGCCGAGGAGCTGTCAAGCACGGGAACGCTTGAGAAATCTATTTCGGCAACGTCTTCCGCGAAATCGCCGTCCTGAACGCTTATAAGCTTGCTGTAAGACTTCGCCCTGAACAGCGTAACGCCGGTAAGCCAGCCCACAAGAGCCACTGCGGCAAGAGCGAGAATCAAGATACCCGGAACCCTCGACCGCCTTTTGACGTAGGGCAGATATTCGGGCTTTATAAACGCCCTTGACGAAATAATCGTCAGAAGCAGATATATAAGACACACAAAAACGACGAAGAGATAAAGCTCTATCGACTTAAAATTGAGCGCCGGTATCATAAAATAATACAGCACGGCACCGAGTATAATCGTCAATATGATATTTATCGCTATTTTTTTACCCGAATGCTCGGGCGGTATGAACACATCCGCGACGCCCTTTTTGCCGTCGTCTCTGCCTCTTCCCGTAAAATCAACATTTATAGGATCCAAAATGTCACTCCCTTTTCACTTTCTGAAAAAAGTATATAGTATTTTACCGCGCTTTGCAAGGATTTAAACGATTTTGAACTTCCGTCGAATAACGAAAAGGCCTTTTTTTCGGCTTATAATGCGCCGAAACATACCGTGTGTCGAAATACACACAAATTTTACCGTAATTTTTTAAAGATTTAGAATTTTTTTAGTTGAGAAAAATCCGGTTTGAGGTTATAATATTTAATTGTATCAGAGAAGTTATTTTTCATAAAACCGAAAGGGAGATAAAAATGTTATTTTCACAGGACATCGGAATCGATCTTGGTACCGCAAATACCCTCGTTTTCGTTAAAGGTAAGGGAATAGTAATCCGTGAACCATCCGTTGTTGCGGTCGATGTCAGCGCTTATCCGCAAAAGGTTGTCGCAGTCGGCAACAAGGCTAAGCAAATGATAGGCCGTACACCCGGCTCAATAACCGCGGTCAGACCTCTTAAAGACGGTGTTATCGCCGACTTTGAGATAACCTCGGATATGCTTAAGGAATTCATAAAAATGGCCATAAGCTCATCGCCGTTTTCAAAGGCGAGAGTTCTTATCTGTATCCCGTCCGGAGTTACAGAGGTAGAGAGAAAGGCCGTTCATGACGCGGCACGCTCGGCAGGCGCAAAATATGTTAGTCTTATAGAAGAGCCCATGGCAGCCGCAATAGGCGCGGGTCTTCCCGTTTCGGAGGCCATAGGCAATATGGTAGTCGATATAGGCGGCGGTACAAGCGAGGTTGCCGTCATTTCCTTCGGCGACATAGTTACCGCTCAGTCCGCAAGGGTTGCCGGCGATAATTTCGACGAGTCTATTATCGCTTACATCAGAAAGAAGCACAACCTCCTTATAGGCGAGCGCACCGCAGAGGATATAAAAATAAAAATCGGCTCTGCCTACCCCTACGACGGCGAGGGCGCCATGGACGTCAAGGGCAGAAACCTGCTTGACGGTCTCCCCAAAAACATCGAAATCACTTCCGAAGAAGTCCGTGAGGCTCTTTCGGACCCCGTAAATCAGATCCTCGACGCAGTTCGCTCCACTCTTGAGAAAACTCCCCCGGAGCTTTCGGCGGATATTATCGACCGCGGCATTATGCTCACAGGCGGCGGCGCATTATTAAGAGGACTTGACAAGCTCATTTCCATTGAAACAAAAATCCCCGTCCACGTTGCGGAAAATCCGCTTGACTGCGTTGTTGACGGCTGCGGCGTCTGCCTTGAGAGCAACACTCTGGGCATTACCGCCAAAAAGAATTACGACTGATAAAAAGGCGGGCGGAATTGTTTTTCGCCCGCAAATTTTAACTGTGACCGGAGTACGATATGAAGAAATTTTTTAAGAGTACGGCTTTTAAAATACTGCTTGCGATCGCGCTTGTATTGCTTGCTGCCATTGCTGCCGCGGCTTCTGCCGCAGACGGCACAACACCCGTTTCAAAGGTGACGTCGTTTGTATTTTCTCCGCTCCAGAAGGCCTCGTCGTATCTTGTAGACAAGCTCGACGGCTTTAAGGGAAGCTTTGTCTCGTCGAGCACATATCGCGACCGTATCAGCGAGCTTGAATCGGAGGTTGCCGATTATCAGAGCAAGCTTGTCGATTACGAAAAGCTGAAAAAGCAAGTCGAGGCATACGAAAAATTCCTTGAGGTCAAAGAAAAAAATCCCGATTTTAAATTTGTTGCCGGAACCGTTATCGGCAGAGACTCCGCCGACACCTTCGGCTCGTTTGTTTTGAACTGCGGTTCAAACGACGGAGTTAAAGTCAACGACCCCGTAATAAGCGGCGAGTACTTAATAGGCATAGTAAACGAAGTAACGCCGACCTCGTGCGTTGTTCTCTCCGTAACGGACCCCAAGGTCAACGCGGCGGCATACGAAATACGCACGGGTGAAATGGGCTACACCGAAACCACGTCAAAGCTCGCTCTGAACGGCCTTTTGAAGCTCACCGGGCTTACAAAGGACACCTCCGTTGCGGTAGGCGGAATAGTTTGCACATCGGGCGTCGGCGGAATTTATCCGCGCGGCCTCATTATCGGCACGGTGACCGCCGTAAGCAAGGAGGAGGGCAACATCTCATATTATGCCGAGGTAAAGCCCGAGGTTGCTCCCGGAGATGTTCAGGACGCTTTTGTCATAACCGAATTCGAGGGTAAAAGCTGATGCGTAGGTCAACAAAAATACTGTTTGTCAGAAGAACCGTATTTGTGCTTTTGATACTTGCGGTTCACATTTTGCAAAACACAAGGGGGCTTTTCCCCGAAATATTCGGCGTTAAAGCCAATCTTTTAATTCCGCTTGTCATTTGCATAGGTATGTTTGAGCGTGAAATAGCCGGAGCTGTTTTGGGTATGCTCGCCGGTATACTTTGGGACAGCGTTTCACCCATGGGCGACGGCTACAATGCACTTTTGCTTATGCTTGCGGGTGCGGCAGCAGGTCTGCTCATAGACTACCTTATGAGAAACAATCTTATGACGGCGCTGCTGCTGTCGGGCTTTGCGTGCCTTATATACTCGGTATTCTATGTTGTGTTTTTCCTGCTCGCAAACGGAGTTGACAGCACGGGCTACCTGCTTATACGCTACTATATACCTGCGGCGGTGTATTCATTCCTTTTCACGCCGCTGTGGTACATTATAGTTCGTGCCGTTATGCGGCGGACAAAAATCAACGTTCTTGAAAACTGATGAGAAAGGAGCGGCAAATATGGATAACAAAAAGCAAATAAGGCGAAGAATACTTATTTTTACCGTATCCGTCCTGTTTTTATTTTCGCTTTTCGCGGTGGATTTGTTCCGTATTCAAATTGTCAATGCGGCGGACTATTCGACGCAGCGTGTCGCTCTGTCCGAGACAAAATCCACAATAGCCGCATCGCGCGGTGAAATACTCGACTGTAACGGAACGCCGCTTGTCACAAACGAGCAGATAAATTCCGTCGTGCTGAACGCGTCCTATTTCCCGTCCACAAAGGAGCAGGACAAGCGAAACGAAATAATCCTGTCGCTTATAAACCTGCTTGAGAGCGAGGGCACAGCTTGGAACGACAATCTGCCGCTCGTGTTAAATTCGGACGGCTCTGTTTCTTTTAAGGAAAATGCCGACAAGGACATAACATATTTAAAATCCAAGGACGTTCTGTATCTTAATTCCTACGCCACGGCGCAAAACTGCTTCGACGAGCTTGTCGAAAAGTTTTCTCTCGGTAACTACTCGGCGGCAGACGCACTCAAAATCGCGTCCGTCTGTTATTCTTTAAAGAAAATTTCGTTTTCGGCGGCAAATCCGTTCACGGTGGCCGCCTCCGTCTCACCGACGCTCGCCGCCAAAATCAAAGAAAACAGCAGCTTTTACAGGGGTGTTGATATAAACGTGACTACCGCGCGCCACTACACCGACGGCACGATAGCACCGCATATAATAGGAATCACCGGCAAGCTCAACGAGAGCGAATACAAGGACAGAACTGACGCTTACAAGGCGGAGAGCGCGGATCAGAATTTGACCACGGAACAAAAAACCACGCTCAGCCTGCGCGCATATGCCATGGATGACACCATAGGCAAATTCGGCCTTGAAAGCGCCATGGAGGATTACCTTCGCGGAACAAACGGCATAATGACAACAACCACGGCGTCCGACGGCACAAAAACGAGTGAAATCACCCGCGAGCCCGTTGACGGCGACACGGTAATACTCACGCTTGACTCCGTGCTTCAAAAAAAGGTTCAGGATTCGCTTGCGGCATTTGTCGAAAAGTACCGCGACAAAGACGCAATTCCGGCGGTCGGTTCGGCCGTGGTAATGGATGTAAATACCGGTGCCGTGCTCGCCTGCGCGACATATCCGAGCTATGACCTGAACACATACTATCAAAATTACGAGGCTCTCTCAAAGGATAAAAGCTCTCCGCTTTGGAACAGAGCTCTTATGAGCACCTATGAGCCCGGTTCCACAATGAAGCCGGCAATAGCGGCAGCGGGGCTCGAGGAGGGCGTTATAACCGAAACGTCAAAATTTTATTGCAGCCACATTTACCGTCAGTTTACCGACACGACCTTCAAATGTCTCGGCTCGCACGGTTGGATAGACGTTAAAAACGCGCTTAACCAATCCTGCAACATCTATTTCTACGAAACGGGCAGGCTTTTGGGCATAAACCGTATGAACGATTACTGCACAAGATTCGGACTCGGCCAAAAGACGGGCGTTGAAATAAACGAATCCTCGGGCGTACTTGCCGGCATTGCTTACAGAGAGGCTCACGGCGGCACATGGTACCCGGGCGACACCGTTCAGGCTGCAATAGGTCAGTCGGACAACCTCTTTACGCCCATACAGCTTTGCAGCTATGTTTCGACCATTGCAAACGGCGGAACGAGATACCGCGCGCACTTTGTAAAAAGTGTGAAATCAAGCGACTATTCCGAAACTCTGCTCTCAAACGACGGCGTTGTTTTAAACGAAACCGGTGTTTCGCAAAACAGCATACGCATAGTCAAAGAGGGTATGGAAATGCTCGGTGCAAGGCTTCCGGCATTTAAAAGTCTCCCTGTAAAGGTGGCGGCGAAAACCGGTACCGCAGAGAGCAAGGCAAAGGTGAGCGGCAAAATAGTTACCGGTCTTAACGGCTTTATGATATCCTTTGCGCCTGCCGACGACCCTCAGATAGCGGTCTGCGTGGCAATCGAAAACCTCAACAGCGGTTCCGCCACAGCTTCGCTCGTCGCAGAAATATACAAGGCTTACTTTGAGACCGACGGCGGCAGCGTCAATACCGCGCAAGGCTACGGCTCGCTGCTCGGCTGAAGAAAGGGGTATTTCCGATGGCTGAAAAGTATATAGTGTGCTCCGGCAAGGGCGGCTCCGGGAAATCGACGGTAACCGTAGGCTTGGCGGCCGCACTCGCCTCTGCGGGCAAAAGGGTGCTGTGCGCGGACGCCGACATCTCCGTCAGAAGTCTCGACCTGCTCCTCGAAACGGGCGAGGACATACTTTTTAATTGGTATGACGCCGCTAAGGGCAACTGCAAAAAAAAAGACGCCGTTTACGATACATTATATAAGGGCGTTTCGCTTTTGCCGGCCCCAAAAAGCACGGAAGAGCTTACATACGACGAATTTTATGAGCTTATACTCTCTTTTGAGAGCAGCTATGATTATATATTGTTTGACGCCGAGAATTGCGGCACAGCCTTTGATTTCGCAGCAAAAATCTGCGATAAGGCGATAATCGTGACGACGCCCGACGCCGTATCTCTGCGAAGCGCCTTTGACAAGGCCGAAAAAATAAGACTTCTTTCCGACGAGGCGCGGCTTATAGTGAATAAGGTGATACGCTCCGAAATGGAGGAGGGCAGGCAGACAAAGCTCAACGACTGCGTGGATATTTCCTCCGTAAAGCTGCTCGGAGTTGTCCCGTATGATTCGTCCGCGATGCATTTGAGCGAAGGCGGCAGGCTTTCCGGCTTTATAGGGAGTGCTTTTTCTCGAATCGCCGAGCGTCTTCTCGGCAAAAATGTGCCGTTTTCGCCGAAATATTTTTAATTTAGGGTATTTTGGGGTGCTGTACCGGATGTAATCCACACTATTTTTGTGCAAAATGAAAAAAATCTTGAAAAGTTGACTTTTTTTTGTTATTATATCTATCGGAGAATATTTTAAGTTGTATAAAACACAAACGAATAAAAGATCGGAGGAACTTTTATGAATATAGCTTTGATGGCTCACGATGAAAAAAAGGAACTTATGGTTCAGTTTTGCATAGCATATTGCGGAATTTTGTCTAAGCATAACCTTTGCGCAACCGGCACTACGGGAAAACTTGTTTCCGAAGCTACCGGTCTTAAAATACAGCAGTTTTTAAGCGGCTCGCAGGGCGGCGACCAGCAAATAGGCGCGCGTATAGCCTGCAACGAGATAGACCTTCTCTTGATGTTCCGAGATCCGCTCAATCCGAAGCCGCATGAGCCTAAGGAGAATAACCTTTTAAGGCTTTGCGACGTACACAATATTCCGGTTGCAACAAATATTGCAACGGCAGAGGCGCTTATACACAGCCTTGAAAGAGGCGATCTTGACTGGCGTGATATTGTAAATCCGAAATAAGCAGTATTTTTTCGCCCCCTCCGAACAGAGGGGGCATTATAGTGTTACGCACCCTGTGCGTCACTGATATAATCCCCAACCGAAAGGATATTTGAGATGTCACTTATAACAAGCTCCATAAAGGGTACTCTCGATTTGCTGCCCAAGGACAGCTACAAAACCCAGTATGTTGAAGCGGCAATGCGCGAGATAGCCGAAAACTACGGCTTTTACGAAATGCGCACGCCGGTTTTTGAGCATACCGAGCTTTTTGAGCGCGGCGTGGGCGACACCACAGACGTAGTTCAAAAAGAGATGTACACCTTTTCCGATAAAGGCGGACGTTCGATAACGCTCCGTCCCGAGGGCACGTCAGGCGCGGTAAGAGCATTCCTCGAAAACGGGCTTTTCAACGAGCCGATGCCGCAAAAAATCTACTACCTCACCTCGTGCTACCGCTACGAAAAACCGCAGGCAGGCAGGCTCCGCGAATTCCACCAGTTCGGCGTGGAATGCTTCGGCGCAGGTGCTCCCTCGCAGGACGCGGAAATTATAGCGCTCGCAAACGAGGTGTTCAACTACCTCGGCGTATCAAATCTTTCACTCGAAATAAATTCCATCGGCTGCAAGAAATGTCGTGCGGAGTATCACAAGGCATTGAAGGAATATTTTGCATCCCATATTGACGAGCTTTGCGACACGTGCCGCGGCAGACTCGAAAAAAATCCGATGAGAATACTTGATTGCAAAAGTCCCATATGCTCCGAAATCGCAAAGGGCGCGCCCGTCATAACAGATTATCTCTGCGACGATTGCCGCGAGCACTTTGACTCGGTAAAAAAATATCTCGACGCCATGAATATAGCCTATACGGTAAATCCGCGCATCGTCCGCGGACTTGACTACTACACACGCACCGTGTTTGAGTTTGTCTCAAACGAAATAGGCGCGCAGGGCACCGTATGCGGCGGAGGAAGATATGACGGCTTAATAGAGGAGGTCGGCGGAAATCCGCTTCCGGCGTGCGGCTTCGGTATGGGCATAGAGAGGCTGCTCCTTTTGATGGAGGCGCAAAAAACTCCGTTCCCCGAGCGCAAAAAGTGCGATATATTTATAGTATCCATGGGCGACGAAGCAAATATCAAGGCTGCCGAGCTTGCAACCGACCTTCGCAACGAGGGGCTTTCCGCTCAGTTTGACACAGTCGGCAGGGGCTTTAAAGCGCAGATGAAATACGCAAACAAAATCGGTGCTCTCTACACCGTGGTTCTCGGCGAAAACGAGCTGTCCTCGGGAAATGTCAAGCTTAAAAATATGGCTGACGGCACAGAGGAGGAGACCACGCTCAAGGACTTCACCGATAACTTCCAGTCGATAGTTATTCGCCAGGCAATGGCGGGCTTCGACACCGAAGGCATTGATATTAAAGATATTTTAGGGGGAAACGCATAATGGAAACTCTTGAGGGACTTAAACGCACCGACTACTGCGGCACACTCACCGCAAAGGACGTCGGAAGAACCGTTACGCTCTGCGGCTGGGTTCAGCGTCAGCGTGACCTCGGCTCACTCATATTTATAGATTTGCGCGACAGAACGGGCATAGTTCAGCTCGCATTTGACGAAAACACCGACAAAGCCGTGTTTGATAAGGCCTTTTCCGCAAGAAGCGAGTATGTTCTCGCAGCCGTCGGCAAGGTAAGAGAGCGTTCCGCAAAAAACACCGAGATTGCCACGGGCGAAATCGAGGTTGAGGTAACGGAGCTTCGAATTCTCGGCAAGAGTGAAACTCCTCCGTTTGAGATAGTTCCGAACTGCCAGACCGCCGAGACTACAAGGCTTAAATACCGCTATCTTGACCTTCGCAGACCAGATTTACAGAAAAACATACTGCTTAGACATAAAATAACTAAAATAACGCGTGACTATTTTGACGAGAACGGCTTTATCGAAATTGAAACGCCGATGCTTATCCGTTCCACACCCGAGGGCGCACGCGACTTTCTTGTACCGTCAAGAATTCACAACGGCAGCTTCTATGCCTTGCCGCAGTCGCCGCAGCTTTACAAGCAGCTCTCCATGGTTGCCGGCTTTGACAGATATATGCAGATAGCGCGCTGCTTCCGCGACGAGGATCTGCGCGCAGACCGTCAGCCCGAATTCACGCAGATAGATCTTGAAATGTCCTTTGTCGATATGGAGGACGTGCTTTCAATAGGCGAGGGCTACATCAAGCGCGTTTTCAAGGATGCCATAGGCGTTGACGTTCCGACTCCGCTCCCGAGAATAACCTACAATGAGGCTATGAACCGTTACGGCTCGGACAAGCCTGACACAAGATACGGTATGGAGCTTATCGATATAACAGACGAGGTTTCCTCGTCCGAATTCGTCGTATTCAAAAGCGCAACAGCCGAGGGCGGCACAGTCAGAGCCATCAACGCAAAAAATGCGGTATCGGCTCTCTCGAGAAAAGAAATTGACAAGCTCACGGATTACGTAAAAGGCATAGGCGCAAAGGGTCTTGCTTGGATTCGTATGACAGACGATGGCGTTTCCTCATCCTTTGCAAAGTTTATGACAGAGGACGAAATGAACGCCATACTTAAAAAGACAGGCGCCGAAAAGGGCGATGTTATACTGATTGTAGCCGATAAAATCAAAAATCACGTTCTCACGGTGCTCGGCGCATTAAGGCAAAAGGTTGCCAAAAAGCTCGACATTATCCCCGAGGGAAAATACAATTTCCTGTGGATTACCGAGTTCCCGTTCTTTGAATATGACGAGGAGCTCAAGCAGTTTGTCGCAATGCACCATCCCTTCACCGCACCGATGGACGAGTGCCTCGATTACCTCGAAACCGACAAGGCCAAGGTGAGGGCTAAGTGCTACGACCTTGTGCTCAACGGAATTGAGCTTTCGAGCGGCTCCATAAGAATTACAGACCCCAAATTGCAGAGCAGAATTTTCGATTTGCTCGGTCTTTCCAAAGAAGAGGCTTACAGCAAATTCGGCTATCTGCTTGACGCTTTCCGTTACGGCGCACCGCCGCACGGCGGAATGGGCATAGGTCTTGACAGACTTTGCATGCAGATGATAGGCTGCGACAGCCTCAGAGACGTTATCGCGTATCCCAAGCTTCAAAACGCGTCGGAGCCTATGACGGAATGTCCCGCTCCGGTTGACGACGAGCAATTAAATGAGCTCGGCATCGGCGTTACGCACACAGAGGGCGAATAAAAAGCAAAAAATTACCCGACTCACATTCGGCTGTGTGAGTCGGGTTTTTATTTTATACGGATTACTCCTTGAGCAAATCCTTGTAAAGTCTTATGTATTCGTTAGCGGACTTGCCCCAGCTGTTGTCGCACTCCATGGCGCGCTTTACGAGTATGCTCCAGCCCTCACGGTTCTGATAGCCCTCAATCGCACGGCGTATTGTGTAGAGCATATCGTGAGCGTTGTAGCTCGCAAACGTGAAGCCGTTGCCCTCACCGTCGCCGCTGTCCTTTATCGTATCGCGCAGACCGCCCGTCTCACGGACTATCGGCACAGAGCCGTAGCGCAGAGCTATCATCTGCGAAAGTCCGCACGGCTCGCTCTTTGACGGCATAAGGAACATATCGGTGCCTGCATAAATCTTCTTTGAAAGCGACGGAACAAATCCGAGCTTCAGGGCGAATTTATCGGGATATTTCGCCGCCATATCCTTAAAGAACTGTTCATACTGCCACTCGCCCGAGCCGAGAACGACCATCTGCACATCGGTACCGCCCAAGAACTCGTCAAGAACGGCTCTTACAAGGTCAAGTCCCTTGTGCGAAACAAGCCTTGATACCATACCGATAAGCGGTACGTCCGCTCTCTGCGGCAAATTCATAAGCTCCTGAAGAGCCCTCTTGTTGTCCGCCTTTTTGCGGAAATCGTTCGCCGAATAATTTACAAAGATGTCCTTATCGGTTTCGGGATTATAAAGCTCGGTGTCTATACCGTTGAGTATGCCCGAGAGCTTCCACGAACGCTCGTTGAGAATTGTGTCAAGTCCGTAGGAATACCACGGGTCCAAAATCTCACTCGCATAAGAGGGACTTACGGTAGTTACCCTGTTTGCGGTCTCTATGGCACCCTTCATAAAGTTTACGTCGCCGTCGTACTCAACAAGCGACGTTGCGCTCTGCGGTATGCCGAGAACCTCGTTTATAAGCTCTTTGCCGTATGTGCCCTGGTACTGGATGTTGTGTATTGTAAACACGGTCTTGATGTTTTCATAGCCGGGGCTGCTTGCATACATTGAGCTGTAATAGAGCGGCGTAAGAGCCGTCTGCCAATCGTTGCAGTGAATTATATCGGGCTTAAAATCGATATACGGTATCATCTCAAGCACCGCGCGCGAGAAGAATGCAAATCTCTCGGCATCATCATAATAGCCGTAAATTCCGTCGCGCTTAAAATAATACTGATTATCCAAAAGATAATAGATAACGCCCTTGTACTTAGCCTCAAAAATTCCGCAATACTGCCTGCGCCATGCCACGGGCACGGATATGCTCGTGATAAACGTCATGGTATCTTTAAGCTCCTGCTTAATGCCGTCATAGAGCGGCATAACAACGCGGCACCCTATAAGACGTTTCCTGAGAGCCTGCGGCAGACTGCCTGCCACATCGCCGAGGCCGCCCGAAGCCATAAACGGGAGTGCCTCGCTCGCTACATATAATACTTTCATTTAAAATCGCCTCAATCAAAAATTTATAAACGGTAAACTCTGTTCGCCGCGTTAAATAACTATGCCCTTGCCGACATAAACCGGATAATCCTCCGCGCCGGAGAGGTTTTTATTAGGCGTTATCGCAACGCTCTTGTCGGTAACGGTGTAGTTGAGAGAAGAGCCGGAGGCCACAAAGCTGCCCTGACAGAGAATCGAATTTTTGACCACCGCGCCCTTTTCCACTCTTACGCCGCGGAAAAGTATGGAGTTTTCAACCTCACCGTCTATTATACAGCCGTTTGCGACGAGCGAATTTTTAACGCTTGAGCCGAGACCGTAAATAGCCGGCATATCATCGCGAACCTTTGTGTATATGGGGCGTTCCCTGTTAAACAACTGCTTGCAGTTGTCGGGGTCGAGAAGCTGCATATTCGCGTCAAAATAGCTCTGCATGGAGTCAACGGTAAGTGAGAAGCCCTTTGCCTCAAAGCCGTAAATGCGAAGCTTTTCGACATTGCTTTGTATGATGTCGCGCTCAAACGACTCGTGATTCATACTTACGGCATCGTTTACAAGCCTTTGAAGAAGAGATTTCTTCATAAGTATTATGTTCATCGAATAATCAACTATGGTATCGCTTGCCGGGGACATTGCAACCATTCTCACTCTGCTGTCGTCATCAAAGGAAAACGCCATATTGTTTTGCAGACGCGGACATTTACCGTGCTTATAAACAATCGTTATATCTGCCGCCTTGTCGGTATGGTAATCCATAAGCTCGTCAATGTCGATGTTTACTATATTATTGCAATCGGCAAAAAGTATGTACTCCTCGGTGGAGCGTGCTATAAAGCCCATATTCGCCTTGAGAGCCTCGACTCTGCCGCTGTAAAAGCTCTTGTTGCCCGCAGAGGCGAACGGCGGAAGAATAAACATCCCCTCGGTCTTGCGGGAGAGGTCCCACGGCTTGCCTGTTCCGAGATGGTCCATAAGCGACTGATAGTTGCTCTTTGTGATAACTCCGACCTTTTCTATGCCGCTGTTTACCATATTGGAAAGCGGAAAGTCGATAAGGCGGTATCTGCCTGCAAACGGCACGCTGCCCATGGTGCGAAGCCCCGTCATCTCGCTGAGACACTCGTCATATATGTTTGAATAAATGATTCCGACTATGTTATTTCCGGTCATTTTTAAGCCCCCTTTACGTCTTCGTCAACCATTGCCTTGGGTGCCACAACTCCGTTTTTGCCTACGGTAACACCGCTTCCGACTACGGCTACGCCCCAGTCGTCAAGATTTTCAACATCCTCGGGTCTCGCTCCGACAACGGCATTCTCTTCAATGACCGCGTTTTCGGCAACTATTGCATACTGTACCACAGCACCCTCTTTTATGACCGTTCCGGGCATCACTATGGAATCTCTTACCACGGCACCGCGCTCAACGGTGACATTTGAGAACAAAATCGAGAAATCAAGCTCACCGTAAACCTGCGAGCCCTCGGCAACCATTGAATTCTGTACCGTAGCCTCGGGTGAAACATAGTGCGGAGGCGCTTCGGGAGTTTTTGAATAGATTTTCCAGGTGGGGTCCGAAAGGTCAAGGTCAACCTTGGGATTTAAAAGGTCAAGGTTTGCTTCCCAAAGGGAATCGATTGTTCCGACGTCTTTCCAGTAGCCGTCAAAGAGGTAAGCATAGAGCTTTTCGCCGGCGGCGTGCATTGCCGGTATTACGTCGTGACCGAAGTCGTTTGACGACTCCGGATTATTCTCGTCGTCTATAAGGTACTTGCGAAGCTTTGACCACGTGAATATGTAAACGCCCATGGAAGCCTTGTTGCTTCTGGGATTTTTCGGCTTTTCCTCAAACTCCTTTATGGCGTTGTCCTCATCGGTAATCATAAGGCCGAAGCGCGGAGCCTCCTCCCACGGAACCTCAAGCATTGCAATGGTGCAGGCCGCTCCCTTTTCCTTATGATAGTCGAGCATCTTTGAGTAATCCATCTTGTAAATATGGTCGCCCGAGAGAACCGCCACATATTCGGGATTATATCTGTCGATAAAGTTTATGTTTTGATAAATAGCGTTTGCGGTGCCCTTGTACCACTCCGAGCCCTTTATCTGCTGATAAGGCGAGAGAATATGAACTCCGCCCTGTGCACGATCGAGATCCCACGGCTGACCGTTGCCGATATAGTCGTTAAGCTCAAGCGGCTGGTACTGGGTCAGAACGCCGACGGTCGAAATGCCGGAATTCACACAGTTTGAAAGCGGAAAGTCGATAATTCTGTACTTACCGCCGTAGGGAACTGCGGGCTTTGCAATCTTCTTGGTCAAAATTCCGAGTCTTGAACCCTGACCTCCTGCCAGCAGCATCGCAATACATTCCATTTTGCGTGCCATAGATTTATCCTCCTTTTAAAGGCCTTAGCCTCTGCCTTGCACCGAACCGGTACAAGACTACCTTGTTTTTTTTATGTATATTGCAGACATCGGCGGCAAATCAAGAGAAATGCTTTGCTCGAAGCCGTGCATATTTATCGATTCGGTTTTTAATTTACCCTTGTTTCCCTTTCCTTCGCCGCCGAAATCGACGTCGTCGGAATTGAATACTATCTTATAGGCTCCTTTTTTCGGTATTCCTATGCGGTAGTCACATCTCTCGACATTCGTGAAATTGCAGACAACGATTATCTCCTTGCCCTTTTCATCAATACGTCGGAATGCGATAACGGAATTATCCTTATCGTCGGAGGATATCCACGAGAAGCCCTCCCACGAATAATCTATCTGCCAAAATGCCGGATTTGCCTTGTAAAATTCGTTTATCTTTTTAAAATAGTTTTGCAGCGCGCGGTGCTTGGGATAATCGAGCAGAAGCCAATCTAGGCCCTTTTCGTAATTCCACTCGATAAACTGGCCGAACTCCTGACCCATAAACATAAGCTTTTTGCCGGGATGCGCCATCATATAGCCGAGAAACGCGCGAACTCCGGCAAACTTTTCGTCATATGAGCCGGGCATTTTGTCTATAAGCGACTTCTTACCGTGCACCACCTCGTCGTGAGAAATGGGAAGCACAAAATTCTCTGAAAATGCGTAAAACATCGAGAATGTAATGCAGTCATGATTATATTTGCGGAAAAATCCGTCAAGCGAAAAATAGCGGAGAATATCGTTCATCCAACCCATGTTCCACTTGAAGTTGAAGCCGAGTCCGCCCGAAAATACAGGCTTTGTAACCATTGGCCAAGAGGTGCTCTCCTCGGCTATCATCATGGCATACGGGAAATCGCGGAAAATGTTTTCGTTAAGCTTCTGCAAAAATTCGACAGCCTCAAGATTTTCGTTGCCGCCGTTTTTATTCGGCACCCACTCGCCGTCCTTGCGGTCGTAATCGAGATACAGCATCGATGCAACGGCGTCTATCCTTATGCCGTCAAGGTGATATTTTTTAAGCCAGAACGAAGCGGAGGACATCAAAAACGAGCGAACCTCATTTTTTCCGAAGTCAAAGACTCTTGTTCCCCATCCGTAATGCTCACCCTTTCTCGGGTCGCTGTATTCATAGAGCGGTCCGCCGTCAAATTCGTAAAGACCGTTTGCGTCCTTAGGGAAGTGTGCCGGAACCCAGTCCAAAATCACGCCTATTCCGTTTCCGTGGCATTTATCTATAAGATACATAAGGTCCTTAGGCTCGCCGTAACGTGACGTTGCGGCAAAGTAACCCGTCACCTGATAGCCCCACGAGCCGTCAAACGGATATTCAGTGAGCGGCATAAACTCAATATGGGTATAGCCCATCTTTTTAACATAGGGCACAAGAGCGTCGGCAAGCGCACGGTACGAGTAGAAATTACCGTCGTCATACTGCTTCCAGGAGCCCGCGTGTATCTCGTAGATATTTACGGGCGACTCGTAGATGTTTTTGCCGTTTCTGCCCTCCACCCACTTTTCGTCGTGCCACTCGTAGCAATCGTCGATTTCATAGTATTTTGTAGCCGTGCCGGGGCGCGTTTCCATGTGAAAGCCGTATGGGTCGCACTTCATAAGCGTTCTTCCGTCGGCAGCGGTTATACAATATTTATACATATCGTAGGGCTTGATATTCTTGATTTCCGCTTCCCAAACGCCGCCGCTGTTTTTGAGCTGCTTCATCGGATTTTCAGTCTCCGACCAATCGTTAAAATCTCCCGTAACGCTGACATTTTTTGCGTCAGGCGCCCAAACTCTGAAAACCACGGTATTCTTATTTTTTCTGTGGGAGCCGAAATACTCATACGCATTTGAATTGCTGCCCTCATGGAAAAGGTAAAGCGGAACATCGTTCTCGCTGTGCTTTTTGGTTGTTTTAGTGCTCATCCTGCTCTTTAACTCCCTTCGGGAAACATGGGAAATGTGCAATTTGCCACTTATCCTTTTAGTTAATTTTTATTTTATCAAAACAAAATCTATTTTTCAAGGGGTTTTTGACTATTTTAATCAAATTTCCGACGAACTTCATTACAGCCGTTTGTGCATTTTGTTACAAAATTCATCTACATTCGATTTCAGTGGTCACACTTGCGGCCAAAACGATTCGCTCCGACTTTTTTTGCGGTATAAAAAAGCAGGGCAGTAAAAGCATCACGCTCTTACTGCCCCGTTGCAGTTATATTATTTCGACGAGATTATTCTTCGTCGTGGTCATGACCGCAGTCGTCGCAGTCGCAGCCGTCAAGGTCAAAGTCAAGCTTTGCGCCGCAATTCGGGCACTCGGCAGAGCCATCCTCAATGGCAGCGCCGTCGAAATATACAGTCTCGCCGCATGACGGGCACTCTACCTCGTACATATCATCGTCGTCGCAGCAGCAGTCGTCATCGTCATCGCCGTAAACATATTCCTCAAGATCGTCAAGGTCCTCGTCAACGGCATCAAGCTGCTCGTTTGTGAGGTCAAGCTGTTCCTCAAGCTCGGCAATGGACTGAGCCATTTCGTCTATTGTGTCAACAAGTACGTTCAAAACCTTAGCCTCGTCGGAATTCTCCTCGAGCTTAAGCATTGAAACCACGCCTTTGAGATAAGCCGCTTTTTCGGTAACTGTCATAGTAATCACCATAGCCTTTCACAGCTACAATATTTTTGTATGCGCGGACGTCCTATCGTAGCTGACATAGAACGCCGTGTTTTTTCGGAGTGCAATGCACAAAATCCGAACACTATAAAAATGGGGCAAAATTATTTCCCCGTTTTTATCTCTGTTATGAGTTGGCTCTTGACATATACTCGCCTGTGCGGGTATCAACGTTAATCATTTCGCCCTCGTCGATAAAGAGCGGAACCTTTATCTCGGCACCTGTTTCAAGAGTAGCCGGCTTTGTTGCGTTTGTAGCCGTGTTGCCCTTGAAGCCGGGATCGGTCTTTGTAACCTCAAGAGTTACGAATGTGGGCGGCTCAACGCCGAATACCTTGCCCTTGTAGGAAAGTATTTTGCAAACCATATTTTCCTTTACGAACTTGAAGTTGTCTGAGAGCTCGCTCTTGCTTATCGGAACAAGCTCGTATGACTCGGGGTCCATAAAGTAATAGAGATCGCCGTCGTTGTAAGAGTATTCCATATCTTTTCTCTCAATAAACGCGGTCGGGAATTTATCGGTCGGGTTGAAGGTCTTTTCTACAACGCTGCCGGTAATAACGTTTCTGATTTTGGTGCGGACAAAAGCAGCGCCCTTGCCGGGTTTTACGTGCTGGAATTCGATTATCTGATAAACGCCGCCGTCCATTTCAAAAGTAACGCCGTTTCTGAAATCGCCTGCTGATACCATTTTTAAATCCTCCGTTTTAAGCCTCGGCGCACTTTTGCCGAAGCGCAATTTTAATCATACTTATTTTATAATATATCCGGTTGTTTTTCAAGTGTTTTTTAAAGGATTATAAGCTCTTTGGGGCAGTGTGTCATATTTTCCGCTCCGTTTTCGGTTATTACCGCAAAATCCTCTATTCTCACGCCGAATTTGCCCGGAACGTAAATTCCCGGCTCAACGGTTACCACATTGCCTTTTTTCAGGATAAATTCACTCGAAGGCGAAAGATTGGGCTTTTCGTGAATTTCCACTCCCACGCCGTGGCCGAGCGAATGCCCGAAATATTCGCCGTAGCCCGCGTTTTCTATAATATCGCGCGAAACTCTGTCGGCATCCTTGCCCGAAACGCCGGGTCTTATGAAGTCAAGACCTGCCTTTTGCGCCTCAAGAACGGTATTGTAAACCTTTTTCTGCTCGTCGCTCACCTTGCCTACGGCCACGGTTCTTGTCATATCGCTGTGGTAGCCGTCGTAAAGTGCGCCGTAGTCCATGGTGACAAAGTCGCCGATTTCGATTTTCTTATCCGTCGGAACGCCGTGCGGCATAGACGTATTTTTACCGCTTACGGCGATAGTCTCGAACGAAAGACCCTCGGCGCCGTGCGTCAGCATATAGTGTTCGAGTCTGAGCGCAATCTCCTTTTCGGTAACGCCGGGCTTTATAAAGCCGCATATGTCGTCGAATGCTCCCTCGGCGATTTTTTGTGCTTTCTTTATCTTTTCGATTTCGGACTCGGATTTTACCATACGGAGAGCGTCAATCATATTGTCAAGCTCGCCCGAAAAATCTATGCTTATCTCCTTAAGCGCATTATCGAATTTCGCAAGCTCGGACACAGTCATACGCGACGCCTCAATGCCGACCTTTTCGGCACCGTTTGACTTAAAGAAATCATAGACCTGTGAAATTTCTCTCTTCTGAAGAGCGGTTTTACATTCCGTAACCTTGTTTTCGGCAGCCTCTATGTATCTGCTGTCGGTTATAAAAACAGCGTCGTCGCGCGTTACGAGCAAAAACCCGTCGGACGACGGAAATTCGGTGAAATAACGCCTGTTTTCGGGCGACACTATAAGCGCCGAATCAATATTTTCTGAATTTTTCAACAAAAACTGCAATTCTTTAATCATCGTAAACACCATACCCATGTAATTTTTCAAATTCTTTTATTATAGGCTCCTCGCGCTTTGCCTTCCACGCATAATAATGCGGATAAAGACTCTTTGCAGGCATAGGGTCTATTCTGACGGCAATCGCGCCACAGCGGTTTGCCGCCTTGATGTCGGAAAAAATCTGATCGCCGAGCATAGCGAGCTTCTCTATCGGCACGCCGAGCTTTGCAGCAGCTCTTAAGAGCCCCTTGGGCTTCGGCTTTGCAGCAACGCAAACATACGGCAGACCGAATTTTTTAGCTATCGGCCCGACTCTGAAAACCGTACCGTTTGAAATTATGATAACCGGTATCCCGGCTTTTCTCATTGTGTCAAGCCAATGCTCCACACCCTTTAAAAATTTAAAGGTTCCGTCCGGAGCTATGGTATTGTCAATATCAAGGCCTATTGCGCGTGCGCCCATTTTGCGTATATCCTCTGGCGTTACGTCAAGCACGCTGTGAAAGCGGTATTTCGGCATAAGTTCGTTTTCCATAATGCTCCTTAAATGGGATCTCCCTGTTTTTTCAAAAGAAAGGGCGGACAAAACCTTGTCCGCCTCTCAATTACTTATACTTTCTTTTACGAGCTGCTTCTGACTTCTTTTTTCTTTTAACAGAAGGCTTTTCGTAATGCTCTCTTTTACGAACTTCCTGAATTACGCCGTCACGAGAGGTCTGTCTTTTAAAGCGGCGAAGAGCGCTTTCCAAAGACTCATTTTCTTTAACTTTTACCTGACTCATTCTGATTCCCTCCCTTTATTCTGGGATACTGTGTAATTATAGCCCATTGAGAATTAACTGTCAAGAGCGATTTTACGTATATCAACATTTGTAATGTATAATGTCTATTTGTTTGCACGAACAGCCCCTAAAAAAAGGATGACGAACAAAAAAATTGTCAATTTTCCTCAAAAAGTTGAAAATGTTAACAATTTATTCACATTTTTGTGTGCGGTTTGCAATAATCACTTGTTATTATAAGGCTGTACCAAGCGAGAGAAGAACATTGTGGTGGATGTTTTAAGAACTCGCGCAGGTCATAAAAGCCAAAACCCATTACATTAAAGTTGCCCGGCGCATAGCGTCGGGTCTTTTTTTGTCTGTTTCTTCTCGGCCTGCATTATTTCATCGCTCACACTCTCGGCTTTGCGCCTCCTTGAGAGCGGATGCGCTTTTTTGCCGCTCTCGCCGTACCGCATTTCTACCGGATTTATTTGAGGCTTATGCTAAAGCCGAAGAACCGCCGCCCGAAATAAAAATAAGCAAGCAAAAAGGACCGTTTTTACGCGGTCCTTTTTGCTTGCTAAGTGTCATTAAGTTGTATAAAAAGGGATTGGAATTGGTATATGTAAACCCGCTGACGCGGGGATTTGACGGTTTAATAAGGCGTTTGCCTTATCTTACTTCCATCGCATAGAGGCGAAGCATTTTACCGATCGTTTTCCACGACAACTTAGCGTCCTTAAGCTCGTTGATAAGCTGCATTTCGCATTCATAATCCTTAACGATCATTCTTAACATCTCCTTTCGTTTCATCTTGACTGTATAGTACCACCGTTTGTAATTTTTGTCAAGACTTTTTGCACAAGTTTTTTAAATTATTTTTGTGCAACATTAAGATGTGGTTTACGGGTTATTTGTGCATATAGTCAATTTCGAGTGTGCTTTTTTGACATTTTTGCCCTCGTGCAGCCTTTTTAGTTCGTTTTATGTGAATTTGTATTCGCTTTTTTGCTTTTGTGTTTTCGTCAATTTGACAATAATATTATATATATACCGTTTTACCGATTAAATCCGCTCCGTTGCCGCATTTCAGGCAAGCGGCAGCCGATTCGCGGACGAGCGGACAGACAGGCGCCGACGCCGCACATACAATATTATGATTATTCCGACAATATTGTGCCGACGATATTACAAAAATTCCGAATTTTGCTCGAAAAGCGTGTGTGCGTTTAATTCGCGGCTTTTACCGCCGTTGTAATTCCAAATTTTTTCTTATAAAAAGCACTTGACAAACGCAAAAAAACCGATTTAAAATACAGAAACGAAATTGAAATTGAAGTTCAGTTTCGCTTTGCTCGGCAAAACGTGCAAAACATCACGCGCAAAACATCACGCGCAAGATATAACGTGCAAGATATAACGCGCAAGATACAACGCGCAAGATACAACGCGCAAAACTGATTGTTCGGGGGCGGAAAATTTGAGCTACAACACAAAGCAGAGCAAAATGGTATTTGACATACTGCTCGAAAACAAGGACCGTCATCTGACGGCGGACGAGATTTTTGAAAAGCTCAGAAAAAGCGGAGAGAGCGTCGGTAAAACAACGATCTACCGCCATCTTGAAAAATTGTGCGCCTCGGGCGAGGTACGAAAATTCACGGGCGGCGACGGCGACAGCGCGTGCTATCAATACGCCGGCAAAAACGCCGAATGCCGCGAGCACTACCACCTCAAATGCACCGAATGCGGCAAGCTCATACACGCCGAATGCAAATTTTTGAGCGAGCTTTCCGCCCACATTTACAACGAGCACGGCTTTAAGGTTGACGGTTCGCGCACGGTTTTATACGGAGTGTGCGGCGACTGTCTGAAAAAGGAAAGGTAGCTTCATAGATGACAATAGCTTTAGACGTAATCAAGGACACTCTTATCGACAGCCTCAAGACGCTTCCGTTTTTGTTTCTCGCATTTTTACTTTTGGAGGCTCTTGAGCACCACGCCGGCGGAAGGATTAACAACGCTCTTCGCTCTGCGGGCAAGGCAGGGCCGCTTTTGGGCTCGCTTCTCGGCTGTATTCCGCAGTGCGGCTTTTCGGTTTTCGCCGCAAATTTATATTCGGGCGGTGTTATAACGCTCGGCACGCTTCTTGCGGTATTTCTTGCGACATCGGACGAGGCGCTTATAATACTCATTTCCGAGCCGTCACGAGGCAAGGACATACTGCTTCTTCTGCTGTTTAAAATAGTCATCGGCATTACTGCAGGTTACATTGTTGACCTGTTTGTAAAAAAGCACCCCGAAAAGGAAAAGCACGACATCGGCGACATATGTAAGGGGGAGCACTGCCACTGCGACGAGCACAAGGGAATTTTTGTACCGGCTCTCACACATACGCTGAAGGTTTTCGGTTTTTTGCTTGTTTTCACGCTTGCGCTGAATTTCGCCATTGAGCTTTTGGGCGCCGACAGACTTTCCGAAATACTTCTCGGCAACACCTTCTTCCAACCGCTTATAGCCGCATTGATAGGGCTTATTCCGAACTGCGCCGCCTCCGTGCTTTTAACGGAAATGTATCTCGGCGGAGCCTTGAGCTTTGCCTCGGTAATAGCAGGGCTTTGCTCCGGAGCGGGCATAGGTCTTATGGTGCTGTTCAGAACAAATAAAAAGCCCCGTGAAAATCTGAAAATTCTCGGACTGCTCTACGGAATTTCAGCGTTCTCGGGCGTTATAATCGAAATATTCACAAAGCTCATGGCTTAAGCGAGAGAGAACCTTAGAAGGAAAAAAATAAAGCGCTGTACCGATTTCTCGGTACGGCGCTTTTTCTTATTCGTGTGCGAGTGCTCTTTGCAGCCAAATTTCGGCAATGTCCATTGCCGCATATAAACCTTTTTTCTCGCTCGTTTTAATGATGCGCTCTTTCATCGACGCATTGGGGTCCGTGCTCAAAAGCTGAACGGATACCTTGGAGGCAACCTCTGCCTTATCCTTATCGCCGACCTCTTTCTTTGCAAGGATTTGCATCATTATAACGTAGTCGTCCGCCATATCGCCATAGTAAATGGTGTTACCCTGACGAACAAGGGGTTTGCCCTTGTATGTGAGAAACTCTTTTTTCTCAGCCAAAACTTTCACCTCATTTATTTTCGCTTGATTTAAGATAGTTTTTGACAAGCGCCTGAAGCAGCTCGTCTCTGTCAAGGCGGCGAATAAGGCTGCGCGCATTGTTATGCGTGGTGATGTATGTCGGATCCTCGGACAAAATATATCCGACTATCTGACTTATCGGGTTATAGCCTTTTTCCTTGAGAGCATTGTAGACAGTGAGCATCGTCTGACGCATCTCCTCTTCACGCTCGTCTTTTATTGAAAACTGAATGGTTTTGTTCGGATCAAGCACTTTTGCCGCCTCCCTTGATAATCAAAATTATTATACACTAATGCGAGTAAAAATACAATACATTATGCTTAAAAACAGCCGTAAAAAGCTGTTTTGGCAAAAAACGCCTTGCGACGCGGCTTACAGTACCGTGTCTTTTCGGTTTATTTGTCCGCGTTTATATAGTCTTCTATAACCTGACCGTCCTGTATACGTATTACTCGGTGAGCATTTGCGGCTATTTCGTTGTCGTGGGTAATCAGTATAACCGTTCTGCCCTCGCGGTGCAGCTCATGAAGTATTCGCATAACCTCCGCTCCGGAGTGGCTGTCGAGGTTGCCGGTCGGCTCATCCGCCAAAATTATGGGCGGTTTTGCGGCTACGGCGCGGGCTATGGCAACTCTCTGCTGTTGGCCGCCCGACATCTGCTTCGGAAGATGGTTCATTCGCTTTTCAAGCCCGACACGCTTGAGCGCGTCCTCCGACAGAACGTGGCGCTGTGCCTTCGGCATACCGCGATACGCAAGCGGCAGTTCCACATTTTCCTGCGCGGTAAGGCTCGATATAAGATTGAAGCCCTGAAAAATAAAGCCTATCTCTTTGTTTCGTATCTCGCTCATCTCGTCGTCCGAGAGCTTTGACGTATTGTGCCCGTCAAGCTTATATTCGCCGCTTGTGGGAACGTCCAAAAGACCGAGCATATTCATAAACGTCGATTTGCCCGAGCCCGAATGGCCGATAATGGCGACAAATTCGCCGCGGTCAATCGTCAGCGACACACCGTCAAGCGCGCGAACCTCGTTTTCGCCCGGATTGTATATCTTGTATAAGTCTTTGACTTCTATAAGCGCCATTAAAAGCACCGCCTTTATTTGATGTTTAAATTTTAAAACATAAAAAAATATAAATCAATGTATAAATTATGAATTTTTACCCGTTTGACGGCAAAAATAGCTTTGAAAGGACTGAAATATATGACTACGGGCAAGGAATACGGCAAAATGACAAAAAGTGCGTCTCCGCCGTCTCCGAAAATCAAAAATATAATTAACGCCTTTTGGACGGGCGGACTTATTTGCACCATCGGTCAGGCTCTTAACACCCTTTATACCGAAGCGGGATTTTCCGAGGACGAAGTGAACGCCGGAGTTTCGGTGACACTTATAGTTACAGCCGCCTGTCTTACGGGACTCGGCGTTTATGACAAAATAGCAAAGGTTGCCGGTGCGGGTACAATAGTGCCTATAACGGGCTTCGCAAATTCGATAGTATCACCGGCCATGGAATTCAGCGCCGAGGGCAAAATACTCGGCACGGGCGCAAAGCTGTTTTCTCTCGCCGGTCCGGTTATAGCCTACGGCACGCTTGCGGCTTTTATTTACGGAATAATCTGCTACTGCTTTAAGCTTTATTGAGGTGAGTTTATGGCTGAAAGACTCGGAAAATACACTATTGTTCTCAATTCGCACCCCTCGGTAACGGGCTATGCGGCCGTAGTCGGCAAAACCGAGGGCGAGGGGCCGCTCAAGGACGAGTTCGACTTTGTTTTTGAGGATGATACGCTCGGCGAGGCTTCGTTTGAAAAAGCGGAGAGCGCACTCCAAAAAGAGGCCGTGACGCGCGCATTATCAAAAGCCGGGAAAACGCCCGACGAAGTGGATTTTTCTCTTGCCGGCGACCTTTTGAACCAATGCATAGGCTCGTCGTTCGGTCTGCGATCGCTCAATATGCCTTTTATAGGGCTTTACGGAGCGTGCTCCACCATGGCTCTGTCTCTCGGGCTTGCCTCGATGCTTGTTGACTGCGGCGCGGCAAGGGTCACAGTTGCGTCAACATCGAGCCACTTCTGCTCGGCGGAACGTCAGTTCAGGCTCCCGCTCGAATACGGCGGACAGCGCACACCCACCTCGCAGCGCACCGCCACGGCGGCAGGGGCAAGCGTAGTCGAGAGAAGGCAAAGCGGCAAGCCGGCGGTTGACGCCGTTACCATCGGCAGGATAACCGATCTCGGCATAAAGGACGCAAACAATATGGGAGCCGCCATGGCACCCGCCGCTGCAAATACAATAGCCGATTTTCTTAAAGATACCTCTTCTTCGCCGTCCGACTTTGATATGATATTGACGGGCGACCTCGGCAAGGTCGGGTCAAGGCTTTTGTGCGAGCTTCTGCAAAAGGATCGCGGAATCGATATAGAGAGCGTTCACGCGGACTGCGGATTGCTCCTGTACGACGCCGAAAAGCAGGATGTTCACGCAGGCGGCTCCGGCTGCGGCTGCGGTGCCTCGATTTTAAATTCGTATATTATGCGGCGGCTCGAAAGCGGCGAGCTGTCGCGCGTTCTCTTTGTCGCCACGGGCGCGCTGATGTCGCCTACTTCCTCGCTGCAGGGCGAGAGTATACCGTCAATAGCCCATGCCGTTCTTTTATCTAAACCGATGTGAAAGGAATAAAACCAATATGGATATGAATATAATTAAACGCGATATAGGCCTTATGTGCGCGGCGCAAAAGCTTCTTAATTTTTTCTGTATAATGAAAACGGCACTGACTGTTGCGACAATAGCCTTTTCCGTTTTAGAATCGGTAAATATGCTCAAAAATCTGAAAAATCGGGCATAAAACCGAAAACCCGCGGGCGGTAATCATACCGCTCACGGGTTGTTTTTTGGCACTTCGTCAAATATTCTTTTTTACAAATATGCGTCTGAGCGCATAGAATACAGCGGTAACGACCGCAACGGCCGCAGCGGCAAAAACAAACGCCCAAAGAGTGTCCGTCATAAATCCGCTCGCAAAGCTGTAAAGCGATTTTGTACCGATGTTTATTCTTGTGCCTACTCCGCCTATAATCGCGGCAAGCGGTGCCGCAAGAAGCATAAGCGCGGTACCCGAAAACGCATAAATATAATATCTGTACACGTTTTTGCGCTTTTTATACGACATACGAAGCACGAGCCCCGCAATCAGCGAAAGCGTAACCGCTATAATCGCGGCATAGTCGGCATAAGGGTTGTAGCGTTTGAGCATATTGCCGGCGGATTTGAAATACGAATTTGAAAACAGCGATACATAGGAATTATAGAGGTCTCCGAATTGCACCGCCATATCCTTTATATTGTTTTTGAGCTCGCCGTCCACCGCAAAGCCCTTTTCGGCGGCGTATTCCAAGAGTCTCGTTTCAAGCTCGCTTTGTATATCGGAGGTATCAATCGAGTCCTTGACCTCGCCGTTATAAAAATCGGTAATTACGGCTTTTGTGTCCTCGTCGATACGGTCGGGAGTGATGATGTTTTCAAACACGGAATCAAAAAAGCTCTCGTCAACATTACCAGCACTGCCGTATGAGACGAACTGCTCCTTAAGCTCGGAATGCAGAGCCTCCGCATAGTCTGAACGCTTCTCGACCCCGACAAGGAATGAGGGGCTGAGCACCGTGAATTTAAACACAAGGCACATCACAAAAAGGCACGAAAAGAACGAGAGCAGAAACGAAACCACTCCGCAGAGCACGCGCCGCATGGCTTTTGAATTTTTAGTCATATCACGCGCCTCCTCATTCGTACATATTCACGTGCGGCCCCGACACCTTTTCGCAGTACGCTATAAAGCGGTACGGAGTGAGCGATAAAGTGTTGTTGGGGTAACAGGTATATAGTATCAGCGTCTCCTTGTCGCCGTTGAGCGCGGCGCGGTAAGAGCTGTCTGTGTCTACGTTTATTACGTTTGTGAGGTATACGCGGTAAACAAAGTTACCGTAGGTGGTACTCAAATTTACAAGCGCACCCGTCTGCACATCTTGAAGCGAGTGAAAATAAGTATTGTTGTGGGCACCTATAAGCACGCCTCTGCCGCAGCCCGGAATATGGCTGTAATACGACATACACGCACCTTTTTTAAGCAGCGAGGTATCGTCGCCGAAAATAACATCCGTGTCAATATCCGTCCCCTCAACAGTTATATGACCGAAATGGTCACCGTAAGACGGAAATGTTATATCACCCGATGTAAGATAACCGTTATCCACACCGCTGCCACCATTAAAAGCACTGTTTTCCCCGGGCTCGACAATGGTGTTGACGTTCGCATTGGAAAATGCGAGCTCGTAAATCGAGACAAGGGGGCTGAGTATTGGAGTGAGGCATATAAAAAACAGCAAATAGCCTATAAGTAAAAAAACTATCGGAAGAATTATAAAACTCTTCCGATAGCTCTTCTTACTCCGATTAGTACCGGAATCAGTCATCTGAATCCTTGCGGAACTTCTTAACTGCTACGCCTGCAGCCGAAAGAACAGCTACTGCAGCAAGACCGCAGAATGCAGCTGAAGTGAAGTCGGCGCCGGTCTTAGCGATAGTGCCGCCCTGACCGCCCTTGCTGTAAGTAACAGCCGGATGGAGCTTAGCAACTACCTTACCCTCTGAATCGAGGATAGTGAGAAGGCCGTGATCAGCATCTGCAAGCGAACCCGAAGCGGTTACGCTGTAACCTACAACGCCGAGAGCTTTGTTAGCATAAGCGAGAAGGGCGTTTGTTGCTTTCTTCTCGGTGATGTCTGAAAGCTTAACAAGGTTGTTGGCTTTGCAGTATTCAAGAGCTTCGTCGAGAATGCCCTTGATCTGGTTGTACTGATCTTCAGTGAGATCAACGGTAGAGAAAATGTTCTCAAGAGCAGTTACATACTCATCGGGAACACTGATTGTAGTGCCGTCAACAACGTATGCGGTTTTAACATACGTGATGAGTTTTTCCTCATAAGTGTTGATGCCGGTTGCGGCAAATGCCGGAACTGCCATGCAAATGAGAAGGGCCGCTACAACCAAGAGGCTAGCCATTTTCTTCATGTAGGAACTCTCCCTTTGAAAAAATTTTTCATTACCGGACAGTGATAGCTATAATATCCAGTAAAGAATTATAGTTATTGTAGCACACAAAACGTCTTTTGTAAACACCTTTTTAAAAAAAGAGCCCGCCGGCCTCAGCCGTCGAGCTCTTTAAATACTGCAATATCGCTTGATTACAGCTCAGCGAAATACTTAATGGTTCTTACCATCTGGCTTGTGTAGCTGTTCTCGTTATCATACCAAGAAACAACCTGTACCTCATAAAGGTCGTCAGCGATGTGAGAAACCATGGTCTGAGTCGAATCAAAGAGTGAGCCGTATCTCATACCGATAACATCGGAGGAAACAATCGGATCCTCATTGTAGCCGAAGCTCTCGGAAGCAGCAGCCTTCATAGCGGCATTGATGCCCTCTTTGGTAACGTCGGCACCCTTAACAACAGCTGTAAGGATGGTGGTAGAACCGGTCGGAACCGGAACACGCTGAGCGGAGCCGATAAGCTTGCCGTTGAGCTCGGGGATAACAAGGCCGATAGCCTTAGCAGCACCCGTTGAGTTCGGAACGATGTTTGCGGCACCTGCACGAGCACGGCGAAGGTCGCCCTTGCGATGAGGACCGTCGAGGATCATCTGATCGCCGGTGTAAGCATGGATTGTCGACATGATACCGCTCTGAATGGGAGCATAGTCGTTAAGAGCCTTAGCCATGGGAGCAAGGCAGTTTGTGGTGCAGGAAGCAGCGGAAATGATTTTGTCCTCTTTGTCAAGAGTCTTTTCGTTAACGCTGTAAACGATTGTCTTGAGGTCATTGCCTGCCGGAGCGGAAATAACGACTTTCTTAGCGCCTGCGTCAATATGAGCCTGAGCCTTATCCTTAGAAGTATAGAAGCCCGTGCACTCAAGAACTACGTCAACGCCGATCTCGCCCCAAGGAAGATCCTTAGCGTCTTTCATAGCATAGATAGTAATCTTTTTGCCGTCTACGGTGATGGAGTCTTCGCCGGCCTCAACGGTGTGAGCTTTTTCACCGATCTTGCCGCAGTAACCGCCCTGAGCGGTATCGTACTTGAGAAGGTGAGCGAGCATCTTGGGATCGGTAAGATCGTTGATGGCAACTACCTCATAGCCCTCTGCGCCGAACATCTGTCTGAACGCAAGACGGCCGATACGACCGAAACCGTTAATAGCAACTTTAACTGACATTGGTATTACCTCCAATAAATTGTTTTTAAATTATTGCTCTATTATTCTATACCGAAATACGCAATTATGCAAGATTTTTTATGCGAAAAAGGCCTGTTCTGTGAATGTTTTGTCAAACTGCATAAAAAGTGTGTCGCTGGAAGTTTCCTGTTAGTTGAGAAGTGTCCTCGGCCGCGAAATTCGGGTATATTTTTTCGCGGTAAAGCAATACTTATAAAGCAGTATTTATTGTCTTCGGGGGATAGGATGAAAGCTGATTTTTATGATGAGATAAGGCGTTTAAACAAAAGCTGCGCCGGCAAAGCGGACATCGCGCTCACACGCGAGGGATTTCACACGGTCTTTTCCCTGCTCCAAAGGGAATCGGTCGCCGAAAACGACGACAGATATATTTTTGCACTTTTTTCGCTGCGCAATTTTTTGAGAAAAGCCTATCTCTCGCCCGACAGACCCAAAAGGCGAACGCGCATAAATGTCGGAGCGTTTATAAACGCTCTTACGGTAAGCTGCTCGTTTTTGTTCGGCGACAGCGATAAAAAGGCGTTTGCGGTTTCGCTTCCGACGGACGTTTCCGCCGAGACGGACGACGTTCTGTTTTCCGCTGCCGCCGCGGAAATTATAGGGAATTCCCTGCTTTACTCAAAACGGTGCCACACGCTCGTCAGCGGCGGCGTTTCCGGGGATATGCTGTTTATCTCCGTTGAGAGCTTCGGCGATTTTACCGCATATGATTTCTGCCGCGAAACAAAAAATGACGGCGGTCTGTCCTTTTGTCTCGGAGTCGCAAGGCTCCTAAAGGGCACACTGCTTTTTGAGTGCGGCTCGGGAAGTGCCGATTTCTGCCGCAAGGTGACGCTCGGCGTTGGCGCAAACGAAATTAAACATGAAAGCGAGGCGCTTTTCCCCGCGGAGACGAAACGCCTTGTCTGCGATTTTTTGGGCGACGGGCTTTCCGTGCCGCGTATTTTTATGCCGCCCATATAAAAAAGAGCCGTAAAATCAGCTTTACGGCTCTCAGTCACAAGTATTCGGGGATTATAAAACGTAGATTATTACGTCTCTTGCACCCCACTGCCTGCATTCGGATTCTGTATTCATAAACAGGTCCACTGTAAATTTACCCTTGTGGATAAATCCGCCCGTATCGGCAGCTATGGCGTATCCGTAAACAATACCGTCGGTGGAGACTATCCAAAGCTCGCTGCCATAGGGTATCTGTTTAGGATTTACGGCAACGTAACCCGCCTTAACGGTTCTGCCCGTTGAGGTTTTTGCCGTAGGGGACGCGGTATAGGCGGACGCCTTACCGGTAATTATTTTCGAATAGCTCGTCGGAGCACCGTTCTCAATGTTTATGCTTGACGGAACGGTAAGCTCGGAAATGGGCGAGCCGTTATTTTTAAGATTTCTTACAACAATCGGGCGCTGCTTTGTGCCCACGGTCGTTATCTGCGGAACCGCCTGCTCAAGAACCACAGTTGTAACCGCCTCGCTCGACGCATATTTGCCGTCCACGGTCTTGTCGCAGTACGTTACCTTTTTGGAGCCGTTCACACCCTTCTGGGAAATAACCTGCTGGTCGGTGTAAAGCTCCGCGCTCTTTTCTGTTTTCTTTGTAAATTCAACCGTTTCGGTGACAGTTCTGTAAGAATACGAAACCCTGTAAACGGTTATAGCCGTGCCCTCGCAGACCTCACTGTCAAGCTCGGGCGACACCTCGTCGTCATCGCCGAGTGTAACGCCTATTCTGTTGAGAGCGTCACGCACGGTACCTTCGCCCATGGTGAACGAGTTTGTGGTGCCGTCCGCGGTGACCGACACGTCGTAGGAATTTGTCACTCTGACGTCCATACCGTCCTTGAGTACGGTGTCGAGAGGATAGGTTATAAGCTGACCGTCCGAAAGCGTTACGTCAAGCTCCTCCAAAAGATCCTGCACAGTACCTGCAAATACGGTGTATATCGTATTGCCTTCAATATCGGTGAAGCTGACTGTTGCCGAGCGGTAAATCCTCAGAGCGCTGTCCTCGCCTGCCGTGAAGCCGGTGGAATCGAGCTTATCTCTGTCGTCAAGCTTAACGCCCGCCTGCGACACTATGGTCTTGGGGTCGCTCTTCGACGTGAGGACTCTCGTTATTTCGTTGCCGTCATATATGTCAACATAAAACGACGGCGAGGCTGCAAAAGCGGTTACGGCGCACATAATCGCGAGCGCTACTATAAGTGCCGTGACCTTTGTAAAAGCCTTGCGGCTCACTTTTACATAGCCCTTAATTTCTGTTATCATCATTCTGCTCCTTTAACTCATACCTGCCGTTCCCTGAAATTCGGAAACGCGGCTGCCGGACGCCTGTAATTTTGCCCCGCGTTGCGTTCGCGAAAGCTTTGTTGCCGTAAGTGCATACGGCGGCGTCGCTGTTATTTCGCTTGTGACGAAAGCCATTATATTTCCAGGTCACATAATTGTCAAATATTTTCATTCTCGATTTTTATCTATTTTGCACAATGTTGTTTGTCAGATTATGTCAAATAGTCGCGAATACACCTCTTATCGAGAATAATTACTGACAAATTTATTAAAATATTTGTGTAAAAGTTAAAAATCGTAACAATTTATTACAATTTTGTAACAATTACATTGCTTATGGTACTGCGCGACCTTATTTATCAAGGCTTCCGCTATTATTATATTCCGTAATATTCTAAAAATTCCAAACTATGTTTTTTACCGCTTTTTGCACCGTTTCTTATATTAAAAATCACCCGTAAACATACAAAATTTCCCCACTTAGGCACCGATTTTCCGATTAAAAACAGGCTGTTTTATGGGATAAGGTCCCATTTTGAGGACACTTACGCGGCAATTTTCGGCACAACTTATCTTCGAGCGCGAAATTGACAGTTTACAAAGAGAAAACTCCGGCGGCGGCGGGCGATTCGGACGGCAACCGTCGTCAAGCCAAGGTGTTTTTATGGTAATTTTCGCTGTGTTATGGTATAATAAATATGTAACGTTTTCCGCACAAAAGCGGTGCGAATTTTCATCTCGGCAGACGGGATGGCGCATCATTTTTCGGCAGAGAACAAAGGCGGCGGAGAATTTTTCGCGCTTGTACCGAAAAACGGCACAAAACGGCAAAAATGCAAGCTCAAAACCCGAAAAACATCCGCCGAAATCCGGCGTAAAAAAACGCCTATATATAATAGTATACGAAAATCACGGAGAAGCACACAATGAAAAGCTTTGAAATCGGAAAAAACGACGAGTCGCAAAGACTTGACAAATTCATACACAAGGCAGCCCCGCTTTTGCCGCAATCGCTCTTATATAAGTATATAAGAACAAAGCGCATAAAGGTTAACGGGAAAAGAGCCGAAATCTCAACGCGGCTTCGCCTCGGCGACAAGGTGGATATGTACATAAACGACGAGTTCTTTGAAAAAAAAGAGTCAACTTACGACTTTTTAAAAGCATCGAAGCACCTCGACATAATTTACGAGGATGAAAACATAATGCTCCTTGACAAAAAGGTCGGTGTTCTGTGTCATCCGGACAACGAGGAATATGTTGACACGCTCATAGGCCGCATAAAGCGTTATCTGTACGAAAAAGGTGAATATTCCCCCGACAGAGAAAACTCATTTGTCCCCTCTCTTGTGAACCGTATAGACCGCAACACGGGCGGAATAGTAATTGCGGCAAAAAACGCCGAGTCACTGCGCATACTGAATCAAAAGATGAAGGACAGGGAGCTGCACAAGTTTTATCTCTGCGTTTTAATCGGCAGACCCAAGCTGCAAAGCGGAATTTTAAAGGATTATCTCATAAAGGACGAAAAGAAAAACACCGTGCGCATATATAAAAAGCAGGTGCCGTCCTCAAAGGAAATACGCACAAAATATCGAGTTATAGACACAATAGACGGTCTTTCGCTTACCGAGGTAGAGCTTTTAACGGGCAGAACACACCAAATACGCGCGCATTTCGCCTTTTACGGCACTCCGCTGCTCGGCGACGGAAAATACGGCAGTAACGAGCAAAACCGCAAATACGGCTCTTACAAGAGGCAATTTCTGTATTCCTACAAATTGACCTTCGATTTCACCACCGATGCCGGAATACTCTCTTATCTCGACAAAAGAACATTTGAGGCCGGCGACGTGTGGTTCAAGGAGGAATTTTACAAGGGCGGAATAGTTAATGCGACAAGCCGGCACGCCTCGCCGAAGCGCAGTGAATCTTAGCTCATTGACATATCACCGCGGAGATGTTAGAATATTACATAATTTCAGCTCACTAAAGCGTAAATTTATCACATTTGTGTGGAGGCAGAAATGAATATATTTGAAACTATTTACGAGTGCAACATAAATCACCCGTCAAAGCTCGCTCTTTCCGTAACCATGGACGACGGCTCGACGCGCGCATATACCTACGGCGACGTATTTTCGAAGGTTGCGGAATACGCCGACAGGCTCTTGTCATCGGGAGTTAGAGAGGGCGACCGCGTTGCGATAGCGTGCGAGGGCTCGCCCGAATGGACGATAGCGTTTCTCGCCGTTTGCAAGATAAAATGCACCGCGGCCTTAATCGACGCCTCTCTCGGCGCCGAGGAGCTTAAAAGCTTTATTGACCGTTCCGATGTCAGAGCGGCGTTTCTGTCACCCAAAACCTTCGGAAAATTCACAAATTTCCCCGATTATAGGTTCCCCGTATTTAATGTATATGACTGCACCGTATTTGACGGCTGCAAAAATTCGGTTGAGGAGGAACCGACGGTCGATCCCGCGCCCGAAATCGCCACTATAATTTATTCGTCCGGCACAACGCGCCGTGCCGCCGGAATTATGCACACTCACGATTCGCTTATAAAGACGACTCAGATGACACTGAACGTTCAGGAGCTTGTCGAGACAGACCGTTATCTCGCCATCATTCCGAACAGCCATATCTACGGCGTTATATGCCTTGTGCTCGGGCCGCACATAATAGGAGCGGACGTACATTATATAGAAACTCTCGGCGCGGAGGCCATTTTAAAGGCATTCAAGGAATATAAGCCGACGGTTCTCTCCGCCGTACCCAAGGTCTACGAGCTGTTTATGGCACAGATACTTCGCAAGATAAACGAAAACCCCGTGACCGCGCTTATGTTTAAGACTTTTTACCCGATATGCGAAAAGGCTCGCCGCAAAAACGGTAAACTGCTCGGCAAAAAGATATTCAAAAGTATTCACAACGGCTTCGGAGGCAGTCTGCGCGTGCTCTGCTCCGCAGGCGCGCCCATAAAAAAAGAGGTTGCCGATTTCTACTACGCCGCCGGGTTTAACATTATGATAACCTACGGCGCGCGTCAGAGACAAATATTCCCACAATAGGCAATACCCCCGAGGACATAACCACCGATACCTGCGGCGTTCCGTACCCCGCCATATCGCTCAAGATAAGCGACGAAGGCGAAATGCTCATAAAATCTCCGTATATGATGGTAGGCTACTTCCGCGACGAGGAGGCTACAAAAGAGGCCTTCGATAAGGACGGCTGGTTTAAGACGGGCGACCTCGGAAGCATAGACGAGAAGGGTCATGTTCACGTTACGGGCAGGCTCAAGGAAAATATAGTTCTTGCGACCGGCAAAAAAATAGCTCCCGACGACATTGAGGAGAAATACTCCGATTTGCCGGGTGTAAAGGAGCTTGTAATATGCGGCATTCCGGTTAACAACGCCGATTACGACGAGGTTCAGGCCTTTGTGGTCCCCGAGAGGCTGTCAGCCGAGAGTCTTGAAAAAATACGCAGGGAAATCACCGAGCGCGGCGCTACGCTCATACAAAATATGCGCATCGCAAAAACTCATTTCGTCGAGAAAATTCCGCGTACCTCCCTTCAGAAACCCAAAAGGTATCTTCTCAAGAAAAAGGCTCTTGAGGGCGATGACGCCGCAGACGAAAAAATGATTGAGCAAAAGGGTGCCGATATAGAATCGAAGGTAATAGCGACCGTCGCAAAAATCGCAAATGCCAACGTAAACGACATTTCACTTTCGACAAAGGTATTTTCCGACCTCGCTATTGACTCGCTAAGCTCAATAACGCTCGCAATGGAGCTTGAGGACGAATTCAAGGTCAATATCGAGCCGTATTACCATGAGGATATGACCGTGGCCGACATCGTTGAAGCTGTCGAGGGCAACGGCAAGCAGGTTAACTCAATAGGCAAAAGCGGAGTTTCATACCCACAGGATAAAAACGCAGGCGACTATGCCGCATACAAATTATTTAAGGGTCTTGCAAAGGGGCTCTATAAGACCGAAATAAGAGGCGCCGAGAACATTCCGGAAAACGGCGGATTTATAATCTGTGCAAACCATGTCTCAAAAATCGACTTCCTGTTTATTTCGCTCGCACTCAGCAAAGAACGATACATGAAGCTCTGCTGTATGGCAAAAAAAGAGCTGTTCAGAAACGACCCGTTCTCACGCAAGCTCATAAAGAGCGCGGGTATGGTTCCCGTTGACCGCGGCGGAATGAACTCAAGCTCCATGGAAAATATCAAAAAGAGACTCAAGGAAAATTGGGGCGTTATCATTCACCCGGAGGGCACCAGAAGTGAAGACGGCGTTTTCAGAAAGATTAAAAACGGCGCCAGCACCCTTGCAATCGAAACCGGTGCGCCTATTATACCGGCATACGTAGACGGGGCATACAACATTTTCCCGAAGAGCGGAAAAATGCCCAAGTTCTATGACTGGAAGCACAACAAAAAGTTCCGCCTCAGCGTAACCTTCGGAAAGCCCATTTCTCCCGACGGGCTCACGACCGAAGAATTGACCGCCGAGATAGAGAGGGCCATTTCCGTTCTTCAAGACGAAAACAGTACTCTGCCGCAGTTTCAATCACACAATGCCGAATAAAACAATATAAAAGCAAAGCTCCCGTACGGTGAAAAAACATCGCACGGGAGCTTTTTGCAATAAAAACAGCCGTCTCGCACTTCGGGTTTCCGATTTTGCGAACGGCTGTTGTTGTAGTTTGTTTAAAATCACAGGCTCGGCACAATGCCGAAGTCGCGCAGGACTCTTGCGCATCTTGAAAGCGGCAAGCCCACCACGCTGTAATAATCACCGTCGATTTTTTCGACAAAGACGGCGGCGCGCCCCTGTATTCCGTATGCACCGGCCTTGTCAAACGGCTCACCCGTAGCTATATAAGCGTTTATCTCATCATCGGTAAGGGGATAAAACAAAACGTCGGTTTTTACCGCGAACACACGTTTTTTCTCGGCGCTCTTTATCGTTACGCCCGTATACACGCTGTGCGTTTTTCCCGACAAGCTTCGCAGCATCGAAAATGCCTCGGCCTTATCGCTCGGCTTTCCGAGAATCCTGTCTCCGAGAGCCACCACGGTATCGGCGGAAAGCACCACATCGCTACACTCGATTTTCGCGGCGTCGGCCTTTCTTTCCGATAAGAGCTTTACCGCGTCCTCAGGTAATATACCGCCGGGCAGAGACTCGTCCGCAGACGTCGGCTTTACGACAAATTCATATCCTGCGTTTTTAAGTATTTCGGAGCGTCTCGGAGAGCCCGACGCAAGTATCAGCTTCATTTTTTATCCTCCGGAATTTTATTGTTGTTTACAGAAAGCGCTTGACTTTTAAAATCCGCTTTTTGCCTCCCTTGTAAAGGGAGGTGGGCCTCGTTAAGGCAAGCCGGAGGGATTTTCTTAAAAAATAGATTTCAAAAAGAAAGTGCTTCGCTGTTTAATCCCTCAGTCATCTTCGCCATTGCCTCCCTTGTAAAGGGAGGTGGGTTGCCGCAAGGCAAGCCGGAGGGATTTTCTTAAAAAATAGATTTCAAAAAGAAAGTGCTTCGCTGTTTAATCCCTCAGTCATCTTCGCCATTGCCTCCCTTGTAAAGGGAGGTGGGTTGCCGTAAGGCAAGCCGGAGGGATTCTGCGGAGTTGTATGGAATTTAAATAGATTGTGCGTGATTATTTAATCCCTCAGTCCGCTCGTGAACTCGCGTCCAGCTCCCTTTTCAAGGGAGCCTATATAAATCCCTCAGTCATCTTCGATGACAGCTCCCTTTACAAGGGAGCCCTTTTGTCACTCCGCGACATTTCCCCACACTGTGGGGAATCACCCTATTTGAGTGAGCCTACAAGGGAGCCTGTTTAATGTGTCTTAGTTAAAAAATAACTACCGCGCTTTTCAAGCATTTTATCTTTGATTGCCCGTTTCTTCGTCAATACTTTCCGTTTTCGAGATAATAGGCTTTTACTATTCCGACCTGCGTCTTACTGTCGGTTATTTGGTTATTCATAACCATTTCAAACGCCTTTTGCAGAGGGATTTTCACAACCTCAAGGAACTCATCCTTATCAAGATGCTGTTCGCCGAAGGTGAGTCCTTTTGCAAGGTACATATGTATTATTTCTCCGCAATAGCCGGGTGACGGATACAAATTCCCGAGCGAAATATAGCTGCGTGCGGTAGCGCCGGTCTCTTCTTTTAATTCGCGCTTACCTGCGAGGAACGGGTCCTCACCTTTTTCAAGCTTACCTGCCGGCAGCTCCAAAAGCACCTCGGAATATGGGTAGCGAAACTGTCTTACGAAGATCAGCTCCCCGTCATCTGTAAGCGGCGCAACGCAAACTCCGCCGTTGTGCTCCACAACCTCGCGTGAAGCCGTTGTTCCGTCGGGCATCAACGCCTCGTCAACACGCATATTTACAATGCGTCCGCGAAATTTGTAATCCTGTTTTAAGGTTTTTTCTGTCATATCCATAATATTTCCACTCCGTTCGGAATATATATTGATAGTGTTATACCCGATATGATTTCGGGCAGAGCGCCGAGAATAAAAAGAAAGCAGTTGATAAAAATGATTGTTAACCCCGAACCGCTTACATACAACTCCGTAAAAAATATACTGTCCCTGCTTAGAAAAGAATATGATTTCGCCGGATACGAGGTTATAGGACGCAGCTGGACGGGAAAAGCCGTGTTTTCGCTCAGCATAGGTGACGGAAACGAAAAAGTGCTTTTTCTCGGCGGTATGCGCGGAAAAGAGCAAATCACAACATTACTGCTGCTACGATTTTTTGAAAGAATGTGTGACGCCGTAAAGAACGATAAAAAAATAAGTGCCGTAAAAATACGCAAGTCACTCCAAAACCGCAAAATAACGATAGTTCCACTTGTTTCGCCCGACGCCTTGGATATAGCGGCAAAAAGAGCCGACGGAGCGGGAGTTTACGCCGGACTTGTTGCCCGTGCGGCAAAGGGTGATTACTCAAAGTGGAATGCCAACGCACGCGGCGTTGATATTTCGCGCAATTTCAACTTTCGCCACGACGAAATCGTGTATGACGACCTGTCTTTTTCCGGTCCGGCACCGCAGCTTTACGCAGGACCCGTGCCCGAGAGCGAACCCGAGACAAAGGCAGTAGCGAATCTCTGCGAAGCCGAGCTTTTCAGATATGCGTTTTGCCTCACCGTAGGCGGAGAAAAAATATATTGGAGCGAACAGAAGGGCAATCTCTCGGAGACAGCCATGATGGCAAAGGTGCTCTCGTCGGTCAGCGGATATCCGCTTTGCCGCAAGGAGGAAAAAGAGAGGCTCGGAAGCTTTTGCGAATGGTTCGGCGCACAGCATCGCAGACCTGCATTTGAAGTCTCTCTCGGGGCCCAAGAGTCTGCCCCCTTGGAGGATTTCAACTTTCTCTACAACAGATTTGAAGAAATGCTGACGCTTGGCGCGATAATGTAGTTAGTTTTTAACTACCGATTTTTTAGCCTTATACTGCACACCGCAAGGAGCCGGTGGACACAAAATGACACATCATTTTACGGCTTTTAAAGCCTTGCAATGTCAACAGCCGACTTCGCCGAAGCCTTTCAAGTTTACGGTGCTTAATCTTCTTTTCCGTATTCACGGACAAGCTTTTTGTAATGTTTGCCTTTTTCCTCAAAGTTTTTGTAGCAGTTATAGCTTGAAGCGGCAGGCGAGAGCAGGCATATTTTGCCCTTTTCGGTCACTTCATACGCTTTTTTTACCGCCTCGTCGAGATTTGCCGCTTTATATACGTTTTTTTGAGGGTGCACCCTCGATTTTATCGCAGATCTTATGACCTGTCGCGGGTGTGCCTATGAGATTTTTGATATTGCTTTTCTTTAAATAATTTTCAAATTCGCTGTAATCAAGACCTCTGTCCATACCGCCGAAAATCAGCGTATCAACATTTTTAAGCGCCTCGACGGCACACTCTACGGCGTGCGGTATAGTCGCAATGCAATCGTTGTAAAAGGTTATTCCGCGGAACGTGCCGACCTTTTCCATACGGTGCTCTATGCCGCTGAATTTTTCCACCGCTCTTTCGGCAGCCGCCGTATCCACGCCGAAATGCTTTGCCGCCTCAAGGGCAAAGAGAATATCCTGCCTGTTGTGTTCGCCGAGAAGATGCTCGTTATTCACCGCAAACGGCAACGGCGCGTCCTTTTTTACGCCGACCTTGTGTGATTTGATTTTGCCGAGGTCACAAAGGCCGTCAAGCCCCTGTGTTGCATTATAAATGAAGGTGTCGCTCTCTTTTTGCCGGCGGACAATGTTGAGCTTCGCGTTGACATAGCCGCGGAACCCGTCGCGGTAATGGTCAAGATGCTCCTCATAAATATTGGTGAGAACCGCAACCTCGGGCGAGGACGTGGTAAATTCGAGCTGATGCGACGACATCTCGATAACCGCTATCGTCTCGGGCGTGACCGTGTTAATATCCTCAAGCACGGGAACGCCGATATTTCCTATGAGGCGTGCGTCAAATCCGCCCTCCTTAAGCATATCGTAAATCAGCGTGGAGGTTGTGGTTTTTCCCTTGGAGCCTGTTATGCCTACCTTGCGGCACGGCGCAAATTTTAAGAACAAATCGGTTTGACAGGTAACAAGAGTGCCGTCTTTTATATCAACATCCAAAAAGGCTATGCCGGGGGATTTCATAACTATGTCGAAGTCGTTTAAGCTGTCCATATAGCTGTCGCCGCAAATGAGCGTGACGTTTTTGTCGTCGAGCTTTATCTCATTTTTATCGGCAATTGTCAGGTGCATATCCGGGTACATATTCCTTAAAAACCGATATGTTGACATACCCTCTCTGCCGAAGCCGAGAATAAGCACCTTTTTATTTTTGAACATCGAAGCCGCACTCTGATACATTTTCATACATCTCCTTAACAGCAAACAAAAAGTCGTCGGGAACATTGTTTACGGGGTTATATTCGTTTAGTAAATTTTTGTCTAAGACGCTCTTGTCCGCTCTTTTGTAAAAATAATCGAGTAAATAAGGCATCTTTTTATTTTCCTTTATGAACCGCTGAGCCGTGAGCATAAGGGCATAATTTATCTCGCTTACCGTACCGACGCACTCAAACGGCTTTACCGGGGTGAAGCCCACAAGTCCGTCGAAAATATCCTTTAAACTCTCGTCTGACAGCATCTCGCTGCCGAAAACATCAGAGAGAGTCGAAAGAGGCAAAAACGGCGATAATATCGAATAAACAAAAAGGCACTTGGCACACTTACAGCACCATATATTTTTCTTACTGCCGCGGTTGCAGCTGCGGAAAACCTTGTGATACTGCGGCAAAAGCGCAAACTGTTTTGCAATCTGCAATTCCGAAAACGGCCGTAAAAGGCTGAAATAGCGTATACCCGAAAGCAGATTTTCGCCGACATACTCGGTGAAATCGTTTTCAAATCTATATGACTTTGAATACTGGTGATTGACCTCTCTGCCCTCGATGTTTCCGGAATTTGCGCTTGATTCATTCGAGAGAACAATATATTCGCCGCCTATGAGATAGGCGCAATACAGCGAGAGGAAAGCAACGATTGCCGAAAACGGCGTGTGACCGTTCAAAAATCCCTTTTTGTTAAGTTCCAGTAAGTTTTTATCTATCGCGCGATATGTCTTTATAATATCGTCCTCGCCGTAGCCTGCGGCAATGACGGTTTCGGTGCGCGCCGCCTGGTCGTTGACCGTGAAAAACTTATTTCTTTTCCCGAACGGCTTTAAAAGCTCTGCCGTAACGGCGCTGTCCTTTCCGCCGCCGACGGGAATAAGGTTGATACCGGCGGTTTTATAGCAAATCGGAGCAATATCATCCTTCGCTTCGTCACATTCTATTGTCATAAACGAGTCCTTATCAGTCTCTATGCCGTTTATATAGAAAAATTCGGATAAACCGCCGAAATAGAGCTGCTTCCAAAACTCCTTTTGCCTGTCGTTCAAAAAACCGCACTTAATTTCCACTCTTTCGGGACAAGCGATTTTCCAATAGCTGACAAGCTCCACCATGCCGAGTGAAAACACGATGTTTTGAGCCGTGGGAGACGAAAAATCGTTCAAAATATCAAGCCCGGTCAGCTCAATTTCGGTTTTTGGGTGAAATTCGCAAAGCCCGTCTATTTTGAAATCAAACGAAACGGTTATATATTTATCATCTTTTGTAATGTGATAATCCTCATAGGTAAAGGTCTTATATTGCTCTCTAAAGCGCGAAAACTTATCGTCAGACATTTTTTACCTCCAAAATTTCATTCATATTATTATACTTATTTAATGCAAAAAAAGCAAGAAAACGAGGAAATTAACATTTCTTATAATTTTATAAAATAGTAATTGCTATTATTGGGCAATTATGCTATAATTTCACCATACTGGCTCTAACTATTATGAATAATACATAAAAGGACAGTAACATCTATTTTAGGAGGAATTTCCTGTGAAAGCATACACTTCAAACAACATACGTAATATTGCCGTGCTCGGCCACGGCGGAAAGGGCAAAACAACGCTGTGCGAAGCTATGCTTTACATAGCCGGCGCTTCGGACAGACTCGGCAGAGTTGCCGACGGTAACACCGTTCTCGACTTTGATTCCGAGGAAAAACGCCGCAAGTCGTCCGTCTCTTCCGCCATAGCGGCACTTGAATGGGATAACACAAAGCTCAATATTATAGATGCTCCCGGTCTTTTCGACTTTGAGGGCGGTGCAGCCGAGGCAGTCAGAGCCGCCGAGGCGGTGCTTATAGTCACTTCGGCAGGCTCAGGCGTTGACGTGGGTACGGAAAAAGCATTCCGTGCCGCAGAAAAAAAGGGTGCGGCGAAATTCTTTGCCGTCACCAAAACCGATTCCGACCACAGAAACTTTTACAAGACCTTTGACGCCTTAAAAGAGGTTTACGGCAACAAGCTCTGCCCGACAATAATCCCGTATATGGAGGGCAATATTACAAAGTGCTATGTTAATCTTATGACCGGTATGGCGTTTTCATACGACGAAAACGGCAAAGCGACCAAGGTTCCCGTACCCGAGGACAGCGTTATTGAAGAGATGACCTCGGCATTTATGGAGGCTGTCGCAACCACCGACGACGCTCTTATGGAAAAATTCTTCGAGGGTGAGAAATTCACCAAGGAGGAAATATTAAAGGGTCTTTGCATAGGTATTTTCGACGGCTCGATTTACCCCGTATACGCGGTATCCGGTCTTACCTGCGCAGGCGTTGATCAGCTGCTTTACGGCCTTGCGTGGTCCGCACCCGGTGCATTCGGTTATGCAGGCGAAAAATGCACCTACGAAAACGGCGAGGAGGGTATTTTACCCTGCGACGAAAACGGTCCGCTCGCAGCCGTCTGCTTCAAGACGATAGCAGACCCGTTTGTAGGCAAGATGTCGTTCTTCAAGGTTGTTTCCGGCAAGCTCGCGCCCGACACCGCGGCATACAATTTCCGCACGGGCGAAATCGAGAAAATGGGTAAAATCGTATTTGTAAAAGGCGCAAAGCAGGAGGACGCCCCCGCAATCATCGCAGGCGATATAGGCGTTGTCACAAAAATGGCAGGCGTTAAAACGGGCGACACGCTCTGTGACCCGAAAAACATACTCAAGCTCGCCGGAGTCGATTTCCCGAAGCCGTGCCTTTCGATGGCTGTTAAGGTGTCGAAAAAGGGTGAGGAAGAAAAGGTTGCCGCAGGTCTTACAAGGCTTATGGAGGAAGACCCGACAATCACCTTTGCGCTTAACAAGGAGACAAGGGAACAGGTGCTCTCGGGTCTCGGCGAACAGCATCTTGACGTAATCGTTTCAAAGCTTAAAAACAAATTCGGCGTAGACGTAACGCTTGAGCTCCCGAAGGTCGCATACCGCGAGACTATCAGAAAGCCGGTAGAGGCACAGGGCAAGCACAAGAAGCAGTCTGGCGGTCACGGCCAATTCGGCGATGTTTGGATAAAATTCGAGCCGTGCGACAGCGACGATCTCGTATTCGAAACCGCGGTAGTCGGCGGAGCCGTTCCGAAAAACTACTTCCCGGCAGTCGAAAAAGGGCTTCGTGACTGCGTTGCAAAGGGATTCGCGGCAGGCTATCCGATGGTAGGTCTTAAAGCCACGCTCTATGACGGCTCTTACCACCCCGTTGATTCCTCGGAAATGGCGTTTAAAACAGCCGCTTCGCTCGCATATAAAAATGCGATGCCGAAGGCAGGCGTTGCCATACTTGAGCCGATAGGCACTCTCACAGCCTATATGCCCGACGAAAACCTCGGCGACATCATGGGCGACGTTACAAAGCGTCGCGGCAGAGTGCTCGGTATGGGCGCTTCGGAGGAAAAGGGTATGCAGGAGCTTACCGCCGAGGTCCCGATAGCCGAGATGGGCGATTTCACAACGGTGCTTCGCTCCGTCACGGCAGGCAGGGGACATTACACTCTCTCATTTGCCCGCTATGAGCAGGCTCCGCAGCCGGTTGCCGACAAGGTAATTGCCGACCGCGCGGCTGAAAACGAAGAATAAACAGCAATCGGGGAACGGTTTTTGCCGAGCTGCGGCGAGGATTGTTCCCCTCTTTTTGCCGTTTGGTATTGAAAAAATCGTCAAATATGGTAGAATAATATAAATACTTTTAGTTCAAGGGGTTTTGGAAATGAACAAAAAAACCGTGTTTAAACTTTCTGCGGCTGCGATTTGTGTTTTGCTTTCGGCCTGCATGCTTTTTGCCTGCGGTAAAAAACAAAAGGATTTTGAAACAGACACGTCAGCTCCGGTCACCACAGCGGAGCCTGCCGCCGCGACAGATGTAAATCCGCTTACCGGTCTTACGGGTCTCCCCGAAAGCAGCATAGGCAAGCGTCCCGTTTGCGTAATGGTTGAGAACTCACCCGAAGCGCGTCCGCAATGGGGCCTTTGCTCTCCCGACATCGTAGTCGAGGGCGAGGTTGAGGGCGGCATCACAAGAATGATGTGGATGTATGCCAACATTTCCTCGGCGCCGAAAATCGGCCCCACAAGAAGCGCACGTCACGACTATGTTGAGCTCGCCGAGGGATTTGACGCCATTTATGTGCATTTCGGCGGCAGCAATCTCGCTTATGACAAAATCTCCGCAGATAAAGTTGATGATATCGACGGAATGAAAGCCGGCAGTTACTTTGCGCGCGACAAGGCAAGAAAGGTATCTAAAGAGCACACAGCTTACACAACAGGCGAAAATCTTTTAAAGGCAATCGCGGATAAGGGCTTCCGCACCGACGTTAAGTCGGGCTACGGCTCACCGTTTACCTTTGCTTCGTCAAAGAGAACGCTTTCGGGCGGCGCCTGCAACTCTGTTCTTGCGGTATTCTCCGGCAACTACAAGCACACCTTTAAGTACAATGCGAACGACGGTCTCTATTACAACAATATGAATTCAGACCCGATGAAGGACGCCGACGGCAACACCATGGCCGTTACAAACGTAATTATCCTCTACACGGGAGTCACAGGACCCATTGACGCGTCCAAGCACGTTGACTGGGATCTCAAGGGCGGCAGCGGCGTCTATGTTTCCAACGGAACATATGAAAACATAAAATGGACAAAGGGCGACGCATCTTCTCCTCTCAAGCTTCAGGCAGAGGACGGCAGCGACCTTCAGCTCAACACCGGTAAATCCTGGATAGGCTTTGTCAGAAGCGACAATGCAGGCTCAACCGTTATAGGCTGATAAAAAGTTAAAATCACAAAAGTCCACCGGTCTGTATTAACGACAGATCGGGGATTTTTTTGCCTCTTTCAAAGCAACTGCGGTCTTTATCACAGCTACGCACACTCATTTTTATTTAAATCCCGCACAGTCACACCGCAGGGGTTGTGCGGCGGACTTGCCGCAAGCCGGAGGGATTTTGTAGGGTTATATGGAATTTAAATAGAATGAGCGTGATTATTTAATCCCTCAGTCCGCTCGTGAACTCGCGTCCAGCTCCCTTTTCAAGGGAGCCTTTTGACATTTCCCCACACCGTGGGGAATCACCCTTTACAGGGAGCCTGAATAATCCCTCAACTTGTTCGCTCTCTCGTCTTGACCGGTTCGTAAGGAGGCGTTTTTCTCTCTCCTGTATTTTATTGCGCGGTGGGAAGCTGTTGAAAAAATCTGAAAGTGTGATAGAATATAATATCGAATTAAGCGTGTATGCGGCGAAAGCCGCAATTTATGCGCCGGGAGGTTTTTATGAGAGACAAAGCGGCAAACATAGTTTTAATGCTGATTTTAAATATGATGGTTATAGGCACGCTTGTCTATAAATCACGCGGCGGAAAGGCGATTGATTTTTCGACGTCGGACGGCATAATTACAATGCTGTTTCTTGTGGCTATGGCTGCCGTAGATGTTTTGTATGCAGTAAAACTGATACACGGCAGCGGAAAATAAGAGCCGAAGAGCAAAAACGCAAAAAAGGTAGCGGGTGTTTTTACTCACACGGGTTTGTGCGGTTGACAATCCGAGGAATTTGTAATATACTTTTAATGTATAGAAGTGCCCTGCACTTAAAAGAATAATTCAGAATTGGAGATGTCGTTATGGAAAGAATTAAGACTCTTGAGACTCGCGACCTTTGCGAGAGTGCTAAGAACGGCGGCTGCGGCGAATGCCAGACCTCTTGTCAGTCTGCATGCAAAACAAGCTGCGGTATTGCAAATCAGCAGTGCGAAAAGGCTGACAAGTAATTCTGTCGGTATTTCGGGTGCCGTCCGTGTTCGGGCGGCATTTTTTGTGTTCTGACCTAACGGAGGTAAAAATGGTACATCAGTATAAATTAAACGGATATAATATAGTTTTAGACACCTGCTCCGGCTCGGTGCATTCGGTGGACGATGTCGCTTACGACATAATCGCAATGTATAAAACCGCGTCACGTGAGGAGATTGTCAATGCCGTGATGAAAAAATACGGCGACAGGCCCGACGTCACAAGAGACGATGTGCTGCTGTGCATCGACGACGTTGAATCTCTTGAAAAAAACGGCAAGCTCTTCACAGAGGACAGCTTTAAAAATCTTGCCACGACCTTTAAGGAGCGTTCCGGTAATGTTATTAAGGCGCTGTGTCTGCACGTTGCTCACACCTGCAACCTCAACTGCTCATATTGCTTTGCGAGCCAGGGTAAATACCACGGTGACAGAGCCGTAATGAGTTTCGAAACCGGTAAGCGCGCGCTCGACTTCCTTATAGAAAACTCGGGGTCGCGACGCAATCTTGAGGTCGATTTCTTCGGCGGAGAACCGCTTATGAATTGGGACACGGTTAAAAAGCTCGTTGAATACGCTCGCAGCATAGAAAAAGAGCACGGCAAAAATTTCCGCTTTACTCTTACGACAAACGGTATGCTTATAGACGACGACGTTATAGATTTTGCAAACCGTGAGATGCACAATGTGGTTTTGAGCCTCGACGGCAGAAAAGAAATTCACGATAAATGGCGCGTTGACTATGCGGGCAACGGCAGCTTCGACAGAGTTGTGCCGAAATTTCAAGAGCTTGTACGCCGCCGCGGAAACAAGAATTACTATATGAGGGGCACGTTTACACATTCAAATCCCGATTTCTTGAAGGATATTGACGCAATGCTCGAGCTCGGCTTCACGGAGCTCAGTATGGAGCCTGTCGTCTGCGCTCCCTCCGACCCGTCGGCTCTGACGGAAGAGGACAAGCCGATTGTTATGAAGCAGTACGAGCTTCTCGCAAAAGAAATGCTTGAGAGAAAAAGAAAAGGTAAGCCCTTTACGTTTTATCACTATATGATAGATTTGACGGGCGGCCCGTGTATATATAAGCGCATCTCGGGTTGCGGTTCGGGAACGGAATATATGGCTGTAACTCCGTGGGGTGACTTATATCCGTGTCATCAGTTTGTCGGCGAGGAAAAATTCCTGCTCGGTAATATTTGGGACGGCGTTACCAACACAAAAATCCAGGACGAGTTCAGAAGCTGCAATGTATATGCGCGAAAAGAGTGTGCCGATTGCTGGGCTAAACTCTGGTGCTCCGGCGGATGTGCGGCAAACGCATATCATGCCACGGGTAAAATCGAGGGCGTATATGACTACGGCTGTGACCTCTTCCGCAAAAGAATAGAGTGCGCAATCATGCTCAAGGTGGCAGAGGACGCCGAAAATCTTAAATAAGCAGGTGATGCTGTGAAAACGCCGATTTACGATTTTGTTTCGGATTATATTGCAAAAAACGGTGCGCGGCTTCATATGCCGGGGCATAAGGGCCGTATGTTTTTGGGTGCAGAGTCGCGTGATATAACGGAAATATGCGGTGCAGATTCGCTTTTTGAGGCGGACGGTATCATAGCGGAGAGCGAAAAAAAACGCATCAAATCTGTTTGACACAAAAAGGACTGTTTATTCGTGTGAGGGCTCGACGCTCTTGATTAAGGCTATGCTGTATCTCGCCGCGATAAACCGTGAAAATAAAAGCGAAAGACCGGTTTTTGTAGCCGCACGCAACGTTCACAGAGCGTTTGTTTATGCTACGGCGGAGCTTGACGCCGATGTTGTTTGGCTCACATCAAAAGACAATTTATCGCTTTGCAGCTGCAAGATTTCGGCGGAGGATTTGAAAGAAACGCTGTCAAAGCAAAAAGTTAAGCCTGCCGCAGTATACATTACAAGTCCCGATTATCTCGGCAACACGGCGGATATTGCCGCGCTCGCACAAATTGCACATTCCTACGGTGTGCCGCTTTTGTGCGACAATGCACACGGCGCGTATCTTCACTTTTTACGTGAGAAATGCCACCCTATGGAGCTCGGAGCGGATATTTGCTGTGATTCCGCGCACAAGACGCTGCCCGTTTTAACGGGAGGCGGATATCTGCACTTTTCAAAGAACGAAATCAAGGATTTTTCGTCTGACGCCAAGACGGCAATGGCCGTTTTCGGCTCAACAAGTCCGTCATATCTCATATTGCAGTCGCTTGACCTTGCGAACCGATACCTTGAAAACGGTTACCGCGAAAGGCTCTTTGATACAGTAAAAAAGGTGCGCGATGTAAAAAATTTCTTGGAGGAAAACGGTTATCGTCTTTGTGGAGACGAGCCGCTCAAAATAACCGTCAATACATCGGCTTTTGGAAAAAGCGGATTTGAGCTTGCCGAAAATCTCAGAAAAAACAACGCCGAATGTGAGTTCTGCGACAGGGACTTCGTCGTTATGATGGTAACACCGGAAACTTCCGACGGAGATCTTGAAGCTGTCAAAAGAGCCTTTGTCTCTCACGATAAAACGGACGGCAAATCGGTTGCGCCGAAAACGGATTTACCCGTGTTTGTGCTCCCCAAAAAGAGGCTTTCCGTGCGGCAAGCGGTTTTTTGCAGCAGCGAATCAATACCTGTCGAAAACAGCGTCGGAAGAGTCGCCGCATCGCCTGCCGTCGCCTGTCCGCCGGCTGTCCCCGTAGTTATAAGCGGCGAGATTATAAATGAGAGTACGGTTGAAATTATGAAGTATTACGGCACTGAATACGTGCGTGTGGTAACGGAATGATTTTGTCCGAAAAAACAGACTTCTAAACATTCTCCCATAGTAAATGCCGTGAGGAATCACCCTTGAACCGGAAAGCATTTTTTGTTCAAGGAAAATCGTATAGGAGAGCTTAATTGAGAGAAATTATAAAAACAGGACACCAAAAAGGTGTCCTGTTTTTATACCGATTTGCTTTTCAACGAATCATTCTCCCGATAATTCACTTATCACCGAGCTGCTTTTTACCGATTCGCTTTCACGCCGATTTTTCCTCAATGCTTCATCGGCACTTTTCAAAGCCTATCGGGATTTCTCAAAGCTTTGAAACGAGTTCCTTTAAATACGCCTTGAAATCGTCCTTGAGCTCGGGGTGACGCAAGCCCATTTCGCAATTCGCCTTAAGTATGCCGAGCTTGTTGCCCATATCAAAGCGATTGCCGATAAAATCAACGGCATTGAGTCTGCCCTGCTTTGCAAGCGTATTCATAGCCGCCGTAAAGCCGACCTCGCCGTTTACGGGCGGCGTGTTTTCGATTATTCCGAATATTTCGGGCGGCATCACGACTCTGCCGAGAATCGAATAGCAGGACATAATCTCGGAGAGCGACGGCTTTTCAAGCATATCGTGAACCTGCATGACGTTCTTTTCAAGCGGAGTTACGTCGAGTGTGCAGTATTTCGGAACGTCCTCACGCGGAACCTCCTGCACACCTACAACGCCGTTACCGAACTTTTCGTAAACGTCGGTAAGCTGTTTTGTAACGGGATACTCTGCGTCGATAACATCATCACCGTAGAGAATCGCAAACGGCTCGTCGCCGACAAAGCTCTTGGCGCGATATATAGCGTCCGCAAGGCCCTTAGTCTCCTTCTGACGTTTAAAATAAATATCGGCGATGTCCGAGCACGCAAGCACGCTCTCGTAGAGGTCACGCTTTGCCGCGTTGCCCTCAAGGTTTTTTTCAAGCTCAAATGAGTGGTCGAAATGGTCCTCGATAGCACCCTTGCCGCGGTTTGTAATTATAAGAATATCGGTGATTCCTGCCGCAGCTGCCTCTTCAACGATATACTGTATCGCGGGCTTGTCAACAATGTTGAGCATTTCCTTCGGTACCGACTTTGACGCCGGCAAAACCCTTGTGCCGAGACCTGCCGCGGGAATTACGGCTTTTGTTATCTTTTTCATAATATCTCATCTCCTGTTTTTATTGGATATGCGATTATTTTTACATTAAAAACCGTGCAAGAACTATTGACAGCGCATTTGTACATGCAATATAAAGAAGCACGGACGCCATAAGCCAAAAGAACGATACACCGCCGCTCCTGAAGAGTGAAATGCGGTACTGCTCGGGATTTTGACTGAGCTTTCGTATTTCATAGACGCCTTTTTCTGCCTTTTTGGCGTAAAGATAATTGGCGCAAAGTCCCGCAGCCGCATGAACGAGAAGCACAAGGACATTCGAAATAATGTTTGCGGGGAGCTTTTCGTACTCCTCATACGCTTCCATCATATCCTCGGCAGAGGCCTTGCCGTTAGTGTAATTTTCATAGACCTGCATTACATTGCTGCTTGCCGCCATAACCGACTTTGTGGTGCACGCACCCGATATTACGAGCAAAACCGCAATAAATATACAGCCGATATTTTGCATTTTGCGGTAGAAAAACCAATACGGCGCAAAGAAGAACGCCGCCCAGTTCCAAGACAGCTTCTTTTTTTCCTGCTGCATTTTATAGAACTTTGGGATATAGGATTGTGCGTTCACACCTATAAATTCGGCTGTGTCGCCTACGGTATTTCTGCCGAGCATATCCATGGGCGAAATATTAACTACCTTGCCGAACGGCTGTTTATCCATATTCGGAAGCTCAACGGGCGGAATAAACGCCTTGCCGCCGTTTTGATTGTTATAGAGCCTTGCTCCGCAATTAAGGCAGTTCGGCTCCTCCGCCGGATTCTCTCTGCCGCACACCGGGCAAAAAACCACCTTGTGACCGTCATCGTTTGCATTTTGACCGGCATTCGGGGTCTTTTCTTCCGCATGGGGCGCAGTCTCCGGCTTCCACTCGAAGTTCTCGCCGTGCCGCTCTTCGTTTACGCAGTGCCCTGCGGTCTTATAGCATTCTCTGTGGTACGGCGTTCCGCACTCCGGACAGACGACTATATCGTCGCCGTCGCAAAACTCCTTACCGCATATGGGACAATGCTGTCCTCTGTAATCCATCTAAAATCACCCTTGTGAAAGTATTTTACTTTCTCCCGCTTACAACTTATGTCAGACCTTAATTTCAACCTCAAGTCCCAAAAGGTCCTTGTATTTTTCGAGAACCGGCTTTACGTCGCCCTCGATAAATTCCGTTACCTGCTGCGGTGCTCTGCCGATGAAGTTTTCGGGCTTTAACTGTGCCTTGATTTCGTCAATCGTGAGCGAGAACATCGGGTCGGCAGCAATTCTTTCAACCAAGTCGTTGGGCTTGCCTTCAACCTTTACCACCGCGCCTGCCGCCATGGAGTGACGACGAATTTCCTCATGGAGAGTCTGGCGGTTGCCGCCCTTTTTGACCGCTTCCATAAGGATATTTTCCGTAGCCATAAACGGAAGCTCATCGTTTAAATGCTTTTCTATCATCTTGGGATATACTACGAGTCCGCTGACAATGTTGATGTAAAGCTCCAAAATAGCGTCTGTCGCAAGGAAGCCCTCGGCTATGCTTATTCGCTTGTTTGCCGAGTCGTCAAGAGATCTCTCAAGCCACTGCGTGCCGGCCGTAACCGACGGGTTTATGACATCTGCCATAACGTAGCGCGAAAGAGACGTGATTCTCTCGCTTCTCATGGGATTGCGCTTATACGCCATTGCCGACGAGCCTATCTGATTTTTTTCAAACGGCTCTTCTATTTCCTTCATATGCTGTAAAAGTCTCAAATCGTTTGAGAATTTAGACGCTGACTGAGCTATTCCGCTGAGCACAAAGAGAACCTGCGAATCAAGCTTTCTCGAATAGGTCTGACCCGAAACGCTGAAGCAGGACGAAAATCCCATTTTCTCGGCTATCTTTTTGTCAAGAGCCTTGATTTTTTCATCGTCCCCTTCAAACAGGTCTACAAAGCTTGCCTGAGTTCCCGTAGTACCCTTTGAGCCGAGAAGCTTCATCTGCGAAAGCTGAAATTCGAGTGCCGTCAAGTCCATTAAAACGTCCTGCGCCCAAAGAGTAGCGCGTTTACCCACCGTGGTGGGTTGTGCCGGCTGGAAATGCGTAAACGCAAGGCACGGCATACTCTTGTATTCGTCGGCAAAGGACGAAAGCTTTGCTATCAAATTGACAAGCTTTTTTCTGATCAGCTTTAAGCCCTCGGTCATGGTTATTACGTCCGTATTGTCACCTACATAGCAGGAGGTTGCGCCGAGGTGAATTATTCCCGCCGCCTTGGGGCACTGAACGCCGTAAGCGTAAACGTGCGACATAACGTCGTGGCGAACTTCTTTTTCGCGCGCCTCGGCAACGTCGTAATTTATATCGTCCGCGTGCGCCTTAAGCTCTGCGATCTGCTCGTCGGTAATGTTGAGCCCGAGCTCCTTTTCGCTCTCGGCGAGAGCTATCCAGAGCCTCCTCCACGTTTTGAACTTGTAATCAGGAGAGAAAAGGTATTTCATCTCTTTGCTCGCATAGCGCGAATTAAGGGGACTTTCGTAAACATCCTTCATAATAATTCCCATAGCCTTTCGATATGCATATATTTTGACGGGTTCCCGAAAAGCCCTGTTGCCGACATAATACGGCGTATGGCTTTCGGAGTTTTACGGAACAGAGCGAAGTTAATTACTTCGCAAAATAATTTTTAATTCTGGCAACCGCCTTTTCGGTGTTCTCGGTTGTTCCGAACGCGGTAAGACGGAAGTAACCCTCGCCTGCGGGACCGAAGCCCTCGCCGGGGGTGCCGACTACCTGGAGCTTTTCGAGAAGAAGGTCAAAGAAATCCCAGCTCTTCATATTGTCGGGAGTTTTGAGCCATACATACGGTGAATCCACCGCGCCGTAAACGGTAAAGCCGCAGTCGCGAAGTCCGTTATATATAATCTTTGCATTTTTACGGTAATATTCGATTATTTCTTTAATCTGCTTTTTGCCCTCGTCCGAATAAACGGCCTCTGCGGCTCTTTGGGTGATGTACGAAACGCCGTTGAACTTTGTTGCCTGACGGCGCGCCCACATACCGTTGAGCTCCGTTCCGCCGAACTTGAGGTCGTGGGGAACTACGGTGTAGCCGCAGCGCACGCCCGTAAAGCCTGCGGTTTTTGAAAAGCTCTTGAATTCAATGGCGCAGGTCTTTGCACCCTCTATTTCATAAATCGAATGGGGAACATCGTCCTCGGTTATAAACGCTTCGTATGCCGCGTCGTAGAGAATAACCGCACCCTCGCGGTTTGCGTAATCGACCCACTTTTTAAGCTCTTCCTTTTTAATGGGCATACCCGTGGGATTGTTGGGGAAGCAGAGATATATAATATCTACGTGCTGCGTCGGAATGTGCGGCAGGAAGTTGTTTTCGGCGGTGCAGGGCATATAGTAGATGTTTGACCACTTGCCGTTTTCGTCCTTTTCGCCCGAACGGCCCGACATTACGTTTGTATCGACATATACGGGGTAAACAGGGTCGCAAATCGCAACCTTGTTGTCAAGCGAAAAGATGTCGCCTATGTTGCCCGTGTCGCTCTTTGCGCCGTCCGACACGAATATTTCGGAATTGTCAAGCTCAATGCCGCGAGAACGGTAGTCGTTTTCGTTTATCGCGTTCAAAAGGAAATCATAGCCGTACTCCGGCGGATAACCGCGGAACGTCTTTTCGTCGGCCATTTCGTCAACAGCCTTGTGCATAGCCTCGATGCAGGCAGGTGCAAGCGGTCTTGTTACGTCGCCGATGCCGAGTCTTATAATCTCCTTATCGGGATTTGCCTTTGTGTAAGCCCTTTACCTTTTTTGCGATATTTGAAAGATAGCTGCTTTCGATTTTAAGGAAGTTTTCGTTAATATTCATTTTGTCCTCCGTAACAAATTAAATTACACGTCTATTTCGCCCGTGCAGACTTCGGCAGCCGGGCCGGTCATCAGCACATTGCCGTCATTTGTCCAATTTATATAGAGTGTACCGCCTATGAGATTTACCTTGATGTCGGTATTTCTGAGGCAGTAGCCGTTCAGCACGCTTGCCACGGCGGAGGCGCACGCTCCGGTTCCGCAGGCAAGTGTTTCGCCCGAGCCGCGCTCCCAAACGCGCATATCAAATTCGGTTTCGCTTATTATATGTATAAATTCGGTGTTCACCCTGTCGGGGAACATCTCGTTGTTTTCAAAAACAGGACCTGTTTTTGCGAGGTCAAGCGTTTTTACGTCGTCCACATAGGTAATGCAATGCGGATTGCCCATTGAAACGCACGTAACGATTTTATCGCCCAATTCGCCGCCGAGGTGCAGCGTCTCACCCACAACCTTGTCGCCGTCAAACAGCGTGGGGATTTCTCTGCCGGAAAGAACGGGTGCTCCCATATCGACTCTGGCACTTTTTACCTTGCCGTCGTCACCCTTGAAAACTTTTATATATTTAATTCCGCTGAGCGTTTCAAGCGAAATTTCATCCTTATTTGTAAGGCCGCGGTCACACACGTATTTTGCAACGCATCTTGTCGCGTTGCCGCACATTTTCGCCCTTGAACCGTCGGCATTGTATATATCCATTTTAAAATCGGCTTTGTCGCTCGGCTCTATCAAAACAAGCCCGTCCGAGCCTATTCCGAAATGCCTGTCGCTGACTTTTACAGCCGTGCTCTCGGGGTCGGAAACCTTTTCCTCAAAGCAGTTTACGTATATATAATCGTTTCCTGCGCCCTGCATCTTTGTGAATTTCAAAGAAACCACCTCGTCCTAACTAATCTTCTTCGAGAATTTTTCTTGCGACGTCCATAAGGCGGACGCCCTGCTCCATACTCATTTTCTGAATTTTCCTGTGTGCCTCGCGCTCCGAGATACCGTAATTTTCGCAAAGGCGTTGTTTTGCCAGCGTCAAAAGGTCGTTTTCCTCGACGGAGCGTGTTTTTTTGCGTGATGTAATATCACTCGAAAGCTGAGTAAGCGTCCGCACGACAGATACAAACTCAACCCTGTCAAGCGGCATGGTAAGCTCCACCATATTGCTCACGAAGCCCTGATATGCGTCCGAGGACGACACCAAATGTACAACGTCGAAGCCGGGGGGAAGCGTTTCCGCAAGAGAGACTGCCGGTAAGCCGTCGGACAGACGTCCGCACACAACTACCGCGTCCGGTCTGATGCTCGCGTAAGAGAGCACCTCCGCGCCGGACTGATATATTTCCGAAACAAAGAGCAAATCCCGCTGGAGAATGCTCTTTATATGCTCCGCGGATTTGCGGTTTGCGCTTGCGATTATGACATCTCTCATCCTCAGACGGCGTTAAGCCTTCCCCCGTTCTTCGTTTAGTTAAAAATTATCTGTAAAGGGGATGACGCGCACAAATATCGTTTACGCCCTCTCTGATGAAGTCTGCTTTACCCTCAAAATCGGTGGCGCAAAGATATATATACTCGGCAATTTTTTCCATATCCGCTTCGTCAAGACCGCGTGTGGTGACTGCCGGAGTTCCGACTCTGATACCGCTTGTTACAAACGGCTTTTCGGGGTCGTTGGGGATGGCATTCTTGTTGGCGGTGATGTAAACCTCGTCAAGTCTGTGCTCAAGCTCTTTACCCGTTATGTGAAGCGAGCGAAGGTCAAGAAGCAAAAGGTGATTGTCGCTGCCGCCCGAAACCAAATCTACACCGTATTTTGTAAAACCGTTTGCGAGAGCCTTGCAGTTGTCGAGAACTTTTTGCTGATACTCCTTGAATTCCGGCTTTAAGGCCTCGCCGAAGCAAACAGCCTTGCCTGCGATTATGTGCATGAGCGGGCCGCCCTGCGTGCCGGGGAATATTGCCTTGTTTACGGCCTTTGCTATCTCCTCGTCGTTGCAGAGAATCATACCGCCGCGCGGGCCGCGGAGAGTTTTGTGGGTTGTAGTCGTAACAACATCAGCATACGGGACGGGTGACGGATGAAGTCCGGCGGCAACAAGTCCCGCTATGTGAGCCATATCCACCATAAGATATGCGCCGACCTTTTTGGCTATTTCGGAAATTCTCTTGAAGTCGATGATGCGCGGATAAGCGGAAGCTCCGGCAACGATCATCTTCGGCTTGCAGGAAAGAGCCTTCTGCTCAAACTCGTCGTAATCGATATAGCCCTCTTCGTTAATTCCGTAGGGGACGAAGTTGAAATATTTACCGGACAGATTTACGGGTGAGCCGTGTGTGAGATGGCCGCCTTCGGCAAGATTCATACCCATTACGGTATCGCCGGGTTTAAGAAGAGCAAAGTATACAGCTATATTCGCCTGAGCACCCGAATGAGGCTGAACATTTGCGAATTTGGCACCGAAAAGCTTCTTAGCTCTGTCGCGCGCGATGTTTTCCACTATATCAACATCCTCGCAGCCGCCGTAGTAACGCTTGCCGGGATAGCCCTCGGCGTACTTGTTTGTAAGAACGCTGCCCATAGCCGCCATAACTGCCGGCGAAACGATGTTTTCGCTCGCTATAAGCTCTATGTTTCTCTGCTGACGGGCAAGCTCCAAATTCATAGCCTTGCCCACTTCTTCATCATATTTTGATACGAAGCCTATCGTATCCATCATATCTGCGTACATTTTTTTCTCCTTATTTTTTTATTTCACGCTGCTTGCGAATTATAAATTAACGGAATAGTTGGGTGCCTCTTTTGTTATGAACACATCGTGCGGATGGCTCTCTTTAAGACCTGCGTTGGTTATTCTTATGAACTTCGTCTTAGTCTGAAGCTCGGTTATATTTTTGCAGCCGCAGTAGCCCATACCGGATTTAAGACCGCCCATCATCTGGAAGATAGTGTCGGAGAGTGTTCCCTTATAAGGAACTCTGCCCTCAATTCCCTCGGGAACAAGCTTCTTGTTGTCCTCCTGGAAATATCTGTCCTTAGAGCCGTTGTTCATGGCGGCTATACTGCCCATTCCGCGGTAAACCTTGAATCGTCTGCCCTGATAAATTTCGCTGTCTCCGGGGGACTCCTCACAGCCTGCGACAAGCGAGCCTACCATAACCGCCGAAGCACCTGCGGCGATAGCCTTGACTATTTCGCCCGAATACTTGATGCCGCCGTCGGCAATTATTGAAACGCCGTGCTTTGAAGCCTCATTTGCGCTGTCATAGATTGCCGTTATCTGCGGAACGCCGATACCGGCGACTACGCGCGTTGTGCATATTGAGCCGGGGCCTATACCTACTTTGACGCAGTCTGCGCCGGCGTCGATAAGTGCCTTTGTGCCCTCTGCCGTAGCTACGTTACCGGCAATAAGCGTGATATTCGGGAAAGCCGCCTTTACCTTGGCGACGGATTTCAATATGTTATGGCTGTGGCCGTGAGCCGAGTCAAGCGTGAGAACGTCAACGCCGGCTTCGGCAAGAGCCGCAGCGCGGTCAAGAACGTCGCTTGTGGCACCGAGAGCCGCACCGCAGAGAAGTCTGCCGCGAGAATCCCTTGCGGAATTCGGGTACTGAACGCTCTTTTCAATATCCTTAATGGTGATAAGTCCCTTTAAGTAGCCGTTTTCGTCTACAAGCGGGAGCTTTTCTATCTTGTGGCGCATCAAAATCTGCTTTGCCTCGTCAAGCGTTGTTCCGATGTGAGAGGTGACGAGATGGTCTTTCGTCATAACGCCTGCAATCTCCACATTATAGTCGGACATAAAACGCATATCGCGGTTTGTGAGTATGCCTACAAGCTTGCCGCTGTCGTCACAGATGGGAACACCCGAAATTCTGTAACGGTGCATAAGCTCGTCCGCTTCCTTTACCGTGTTCTGCGGATGCAGGAAAAACGGATTTACTATAACTCCGTTCTCACTTCTCTTAACCTTGTCCACCTCACTCTTTTGAGCCTCAATGGACATATTCTTGTGAATTATGCCTATGCCGCCCTCACGCGCTATGGCTATTGCCATTCTCGTTTCGGTTACGGTGTCCATGGCCGCCGTTAATACCGGCGTGTTGAGCGTTATGTTCTTTGAAAGGCGGGTTGAAACGTCAATATCCTTGGGGAGCACGTCGCTCTCGGCCGGGATAAGCAAAACGTCATCAAAGGTCAGGCCCTCTTTTGCAAATTTCTCATCTGTTGCCATACTGATATTACCTCCCATTATAGTTAGTGTTATTATAACATCTAATACAATCATAGTTCAATACTTAATATTGAAAAAACACCCGCAAAGAGTACGGGTGTTTTTGTAGATGTTGTCTTATGTCCGGACAAAGCGTCGCATTTCGGCAAAGAATACAGTATTTTGCCGTTTATTTCGGAAGCTTGTCGATTATGGGAGCTATTGCCTTGTCGTCGCAGAGCTCCACCGCGCCCTTATCCACAAGCGAAGCGGTTTTGGGGTCTATCGGCAGACGGGCAAGCACCGGAACGCCGAGTTCCTTTGCCACCTCGTCTATTTTGCTCTCGCCGAATATATTGTATTTCTTTTTGCAGTCGGGGCACTCAAAATAGCTCATATTTTCGACGAGTCCGATTATCGGAACATTCATCATTTTTGCCATATTGTATGCCTTTTTACTATCATGGTAACAAGATCCTGCGGAGTTGTGACAATTATAATACCGTCTACGGGAAGACTTTGGAATACCGTCAGCGGAACGTCGCCCGTGCCGGGGGGCATATCGACGAACATATAGTCAACGTCGCCCCAGAGAACCTCCTGCCAGAACTGATTTATAACGCCCGAAATGACGGGGCCGCGCCATACTACCGGAGCGTCCTCCTTTTCGAGCAGCAGATTTATGCTCATTATCTTTATTCCCGTCTTGCTCTCGACCGGGAACATTCCCTCGTCGCTGCCCATGGCGCGCTCGTGTATACCGAATGCCTTGGGGATTGACGGACCTGTGACGTCGGCGTCCATAACCGCCGTCTCAAAGCCCCTCGCCTGTGAAGCCGAGGCAAGAAGCGATGTCACAAGGCTCTTGCCTACGCCGCCCTTGCCGCTGACTACCGCTATAACCTTTTTTATATTGCTGTAATCGTTTTGACGAAGCTTCATATCCTCTGCTTTTCTCTCGCTGCAGTTCTCACCGCAGGTAGAACAGTCATGTGTGCAACCTTCGCTCATTGTTTTTCCTCTTTTCTTTTTTCCCGAAGCTTCAAAAAGAAGTCCGAGAGCATTCTCCTGCAAGCTTCCTCCATCACGCCGCCCTCATATTCGGTACGGAACGTGAACGGAACCTCAAACAAATTTATTTTTGACCCTGCGGCGCCGTTTTTTTCATCGTATGCGCCGAAGGTCACTTTTTCGATTCTTGAATTTATAATCGCACCGGCGCACATGGGGCACGGCTCAAGTGTGACATACATTTCACATCTCGGAAGTCTCCAGCCCGAAAGCGCACGGCAGGCACCGTCAATCGCCTCGATTTCTGCGTGGCACAGGGCGTTTTTTCCCTTTTCGCGGCGGTTTCTGCCCGTTGAAATAACCTCGCCGTCTCTTACTATGACCGCGCCGACGGGCACCTCGCCGTCAAGAAACGCCTTTTCGGCTTCGAGCAGGGCAAGACGCATAAAATCATTTTTATCCATATCAGAACTCAATATACATGGCAGTTTCCCACAAGAGCAGACAAATCGCTATTATCATGGGTGCCGTCACCACAAAGGCTCTCGTTTTTTCATTCCATGAGAGGACGAGACTCTCGCCGTTTTTCAGCGGATAAGCGTGTGAATAATTTTTGAAATATATCGCGGCGCATATGATGCCGATTATCATTATCACAAAGACAACGGACATCGTAATTACAGACGACACGGTTTCGGAGCAATTATCAATGCCTATCTGCATAACTATCGACGCAAGATTGTTGAGAAAATGTATCAAAACGCCCGTCCACATACTGCCCGTTACCGTAACGGCATAGCCTATGGCAATACCTGCGATAAAGGCGAACGGAATTTGAACCATATTGCCGTGCAAAAGCGCAAAGACAAGCGACGACATAATAATCGCGAACCAATCGCCGTATTTGCGAAGCGACTGCATAACTACGCCGCGCATTGCGAACTCCTCTATGAGAGCCGGCAAAACAGCGGTCTTTACGATATACGGCAATATAACGGACGCCGTTGTCAGCTTTATGCCGTCCTCCGCCATGGTAAATTCTATGCCGAAGAGGTTTTGAAAGATACTTCCGAAAATGCTCGACGCATAGCTGCCGGCTATGCACGCCATAAGTCCCGAAAAAACAAGCAGGAAAAACACGGGTGTGTTTTTGGCTGTTCCGAGCGGCAAAACCGCGGGCAGAGCGTCCTTGGATTTTAAATATGACATTGCCGCGAAAAACGGCACTCCTATTATAAAAACGGAATATACCATATCAAAATATATGCTGAAGGACGCGTTGCCCTTATATTCCGACAAAAAGCCCGGTATTGCGCGCAAAAGCACGCCTAAAACCATACTTAAAAGCGTAAAGCCGATAACCGCAAGTCCCACGGTAATGCTTATGCGGGAAATATTTTTCTTTTCCCTCTTTTTCTCCTGTGCGAGTGGGTCATACTGCCAATTATACGGCGGTGGAGGCGGATAGTTTCCGCCGGGCGGTGGATAATTGCCGCCGTAATATCCGTTGTTGTTATAGTTCATAGCAATTTCCTTTTTTCATAACAGAGGTTTTCGGCAGATAAAAAGCACCTGCCGAATTACTCTGTAATTATATATTGTAAAAGTAAATGAAATGTTAATAAAATTATAACTTTTTGCGGAATTACCCGATTTCCGTCGGATTTTCTTTGCTCTCGTCTGCTTCTGCCGCCTTTTCGCCCTCGGCATTTTCGTTCGTCACGGGAACTTCGCCGTCGTTCTCCGCGTCGGACTCGGAGCTTTCATCCTCGGTTTCATGCTCGGTTATTGAAAGCGTGGCAACCTTTTCACCCTCGTTTGTCTTCATAACGCGGACGCCCTTTGACGGACGTGCAAAAACGCTGATATCCTTAGCCGGGATTCTTATTATGATACCGTCGGACGAAATCATAATTACGTCCTCGTCCTCGCCGACCATGGCAACCGCCGCAACATCACCGTAAGTCTCGGTGTGATAGTTGATAAGACCCTTGCCGCCGCGCGACTGAACACGGTAATTGTCAAATTCGGAGCGTCTGCCGAAGCCGGTTTCGGAAACGGTGAGTACCTTTTTGTTTTCCTCGGGAACGCACATACCGGCAATCTCGTCTCCCTCGGAGAGAGTTATAGCCTTAACGCCTCTTGCGGTTCTGCCTATGCAGCGCGCGTCATTTTCGTTAAAGCTTATGCACATACCCTTCCTTGTAGCTATGAGTATCTGCTTTTCGCCGTCGGTGAGCTTTACAAATCTCAATTCGTCGCCCTCGTCGAGATTTATCGCGAATATACCGTTTTTGCGGACGTTCTTATATGCGTCAAGCTCGGTACGCTTGATAACGCCGTTTTTGGTGAGCATGCAGAGATAGAGTTTTTCCGTACCGAACTCGGGAACTCTTATCATGGCGGTGACCTTTTCATCCGCGCCGAGAGGAAGAATGTTGACAATGTTCATTCCCTTTGAATTACGGCTTCCCTCGGGGATTTCGTAGCCCTTCAGCCTGTAAACCTTGCCCTCCGACGTAAAAAACATTATATAGTCGTGCGTGGAGCAGGTGAACATAGTCTCGGCAACGTCCTCCTCGCGCCTTGTCATACCCTTTACGCCTCTGCCGCCGCGGTGCTGCGTCTGATATGTATCGACGCTCTGACGCTTGATATAACCGAGAGTGGTAAGAGTAAACACACAATTTTCATTGGGGATAAGGTCCTCTATATCGACCTCGCCGCTGACATTTACGATTTCGGTTCTTCTGTCATCGCCGAATTTGTTGCCGATTGCCGACAATTCGTCCTTTACAATCGAGAGCACCTTTTCATCGGAGGAGAGTATCTCATTGAAATAGTTAATTTTTGACTGAAGCTCCTCCATCTCGTTGTGGATCTTCTGAATTTCGAGTCCTGCGAGCTGTCCGAGTCTGAAAGCGACAATGGCGGCCGCCTGAACGTCGTCGAAATCGAACTTCTCCATAATTGCGGCCTTTGCCTCTGCCTGACCGCCCTTACAAGCGCGAATTGTTGCTATAATCTCGTCAACTATATCGATTGCGCGCGCAAGACCCTCCAAAATATGCTCTCTTTCGAGTGCTTTTTTGAGGTCGAATTTGGTTCTTCTTATGATGACTTCCTTCTGGAAATCTATATACTTTTCGAGAATCTGCTTTAACGTGAGGATTTTCGGCTCACCGTCAACTATGGCAAGCTGAATTATACCGTAGGAAATCTGAAGCTGAGTATACGAATAGAGCTGATTTAAAATGACCTGCGGATTTGCGTCCCTTTTAAGGTCTATTTCCATTCTCATGCCCGCGCGGTCGGAGGAATAGTCGTTGATGTCGGAAATGCCCTCTATTCTCTTATCCTTGACAAGCTCCGCGATGCTCTCGATAAGTCGTGCTTTGTTTACCTGATACGGCAGCTCCGTAACGACAATTTTAAATCTGCCGTTCTTTTCGTTTTCGACAATTTCTGCGCGCGCTCTGAGCGTTACCTTGCCTCTGCCCGTTGCATAAGCGGCGCGTATGCCGGCTCTGCCCATTATGATGCCGGCCGTCGGAAAATCGGGGCCCTTTATGTGCTCCATAATATCCTCAAGCGTGGCGTCTGGATTGTCTATAAGACAGCAAATGCCGTCTATTACCTCGCGCATATTGTGCGGCGGAATATTTGTTGCCATACCTACGGCGATACCCGTAGAGCCGTTTACAAGAAGGTTCGGGAAGCGTGACGGCAAAACCACCGGCTCATTCAAGCGATCGTCGTAGTTTCGCATCATATCCACGGTGTCCTTGTCGAGATTTGTGAGCATTTCCATGGAAATTTTGCTCATTCTCGACTCTGTATAACGGTAAGCGGCAGGCGGGTCGCCGTCCACCGAACCGAAGTTTCCGTGACCGTCAACAAGAGGATACCTCATTGAGAAATCCTGTGCGAGACGAACCATGGCGTCGTATACCGACGCGTCGCCGTGCGGATGATAGCGACCGAGCACGGAGCCTACCGTGTCGGCGCACTTTCTGTATGCCTTTTCGGGATACAGACCGTTTTCATACATAGTATATAAAATTCTTCTGTGAACGGGCTTTAAGCCGTCGCGTACATCGGGGAGCGCACGTGACACTATTACCGACATTGAGTAGTCGAGGAAGGATTTTCTCATTTCCTTGTTTATCTCGACATTTATGATTTTCTGGTCCTCAAGCGGCACGTATTCCGAATGATGCCCGGTATCTTTGTTTGTGCTCATATTCTACCTCTTTTATATATCAAGATTCTGAACGAATTTCGCGTTTTTCTCAATGAATTCACGTCTCGGCTCAACCTTGTCGCCCATTAAAACGGAGAAGGTCTCGTCCGCCTCCATGGCGTCCTCAAGATTTACCCTGAGCATAGTCCTGTATTTCGGGTCCATTGTGGTCTCCCAAAGCTGCTGCGAATCCATCTCACCGAGACCCTTATATCTCTGAACGTCGCAGCTGCCGCCGAGCTCCGCTATTTTTTCGTCGCGCTCCTCGTCGGAGAAAGCGTAGAAGTGCTTTTTGCCCTTTGACACCTTAAAGAGCGGCGGCTGAGCTATATAGACATAGCCGTGCTCTATAAGCGGACGCATATATCTGAAAAAGAAGGTCAAAAGAAGAGTTCTGATGTGCGCGCCGTCAACATCGGCATCCGCCATTAAAACTATCTTGTGATAACGCAGCTTTGTGATGTCGAAATCATCGCCTATGCCGGTGCCGAGAGCCAAAATTACGGGAGTTAATTTTTCGTTGCCTATTACCTTGTCAACTCTCGCCTTTTCAACATTGAGCATCTTGCCCCAAAGAGGGAGAATTGCCTGGGTGTTTCTGTCTCTTCCTCCCTTTGCGGAGCCGCCTGCGGAATCTCCCTCGACGATGTAAAGCTCGGTATTTTCGGGATTTTTATCGGTGCAGTCGGCAAGCTTGCCGGGGAGAGAGTTGCTCTCAAGCGCAGATTTTCTGCGCGCATTGTCCCTCGCCTTTCTTGCCGCCTCGCGCGCCCTTGAAGCGTCGAGCGACTTATTAAGTATGGTTCTTGCCGTGGAGGGATTTTCTTCGAGATAGGTCATAAGCTTATCATAGAGCATTTTTGAAACAAGACCGGTTATCTCGGTGTTTCCGAGCTTGCCCTTGGTCTGACCCTCAAACTGTGCCTCGGTAAGCTTTACGCTTATGACCGCGGTAAGACCCTCTCTTACGTCGTCGCCGGAGAGCTTTTTGTCGCTGTCCTTTATGAGATTAAACTTTTTGCCGTAGTCGTTGAACACTCTCGTAAGAGCCGTTTTAAAGCCCATTTCGTGAGTACCGCCGTCTATTGTGCGGACATCGTTTGCAAAGCTTAATATTATCTCGTTGTAGCCGTCGTTGTAAGACATTGCGACTTCCGCGCTGCGGTCGCCGTCAACAACCGAGAAATGCATTATATCTTCGTGAAGAGGTGTAAGCCCGCGGCTTTTGTTGATGTAATCCACAAAGCTGCGAATACCGCCCTCATAGCAGTATACCTCGCTTAATATGTTGTCCTCATCACGCTTGTCCGTAAGCGAGATTGAAAGTCCGGCATTTAAAAACGCCTGCTCTCTGAGTCTCTTTTGAAGTGTCTCAAAATCATATTCCGTAGTTTCGGTGAATATTTCGGGGTCGGCCTTAAATTTAATAAATGTACCCGTCTCGTTTGTGTCGCCGATTATTTCAAGGTCGCTCTTTACGTCGCCGCGCTCAAAACGCTGATGATATATGTGACCCTGCCTGCTTACCTCGATTTCAAACCACTCGGAAAGAGCGTTAACTACCGATGAACCGACGCCGTGCAGACCGCCCGAAACCTTGTAACCGCTGCCGCCGAATTTACCGCCGGCGTGGAGAACCGTTAAAACCACCGTTACGGCAGGCAGACCCTCCTCCTCGTTGATGTCAACGGGGATTCCTCGTCCGTTATCTCTGACGGTAATCACGTTTCCGGGGAGTATTTCAACCTCGATATGAGTGCAGTAGCCCGCAAGAGCCTCGTCTATTGAGTTATCGACAATCTCATATACAAGGTGGTGAAGACCTCTCGGTCCCGTCGAGCCTATGTACATACCGGGTCTTTTTCTTACGGCCTCAAGACCCTTTAATACCTGAATCTGCTCCGCGCCGTATTCCTCGGTAACGACGGTATCCATTACCTCGTCGTTCTTTTCCTCGTTTATGTTTTCGTTGTTTTCGCTGAACATACAAAACCTCCGTCAGTTATACATAATCCGAATAAAATTTACTTAAATTTTTAATCTTGCTTTAATCTTTTGAAAACAGTGCTTGTTGAAAACGGTGATATATATACTTTTCTTTTGCCGCCCGTTACCTTTACTATAAAGGATTTCGGCAAATCGAACGACACCGTTTCGCACTCTCCGCTTTTTTCCGCGTAATTTATATATTCGCGCGAAGCTTTGCTCACGGTAGTGTTGTCAAGGTCAAATATGCCGAGTATTCCGTCCGTTGTAATTGCCTTGTCCTGACTTATCAAAATATACATTATATCACTCCGCCGTTTTTTATGTGGAAGGTTTTGCCCTCGCACAGCCGCAAAACGGTATTCGGGTCGCAACAGGTTATAAAAACCTGCCTTCCGCTTATGTTGTTCAAAATATAATCCTGCCTTGTTAAATCAAGCTCGCTCATCACGTCGTCAAGAAGTATTACCGGCTCATCGCCCGTTATTTCCTTTATGATTTCCGATTCGCTGAGCTTTAAAGACAGTGCCGAAGAGCGCTGCTGCCCCTGTGAGCCGAAGCTGCGTGCCGACAGGCCGTCTATTTTAATGTCAAGGTCATCTCTGTGAGGACCTATCGACGTTATCTTGTTGTAAATATCGTCGCGCCGCGTCTCTCTGAGTCTGTTTAAGAGAAAATCCTTTATTTCATACGGATCGTCCAAATATACCTTTGCGTTGTCGGTATATTCAACGCTCATTTTTTCTTTGCCGCCCGACAGTCCGTCGTATATTTTTGCGGAAAATTCACTCAAGAGAGCCGTGTATTTAATTCGCTCCGATATTACCGCCGCACCGTAAGACGAAAGCTTATCGTCCCAGGCGTCAAGTGTATCGTAAAGCTCGCTGTGAAACTGAATGTCCTTTAAAAGCGCATTTCTCTGAAAAAGTGTGTGCGTGTATTTTGCGAGTGCCTTGGCGTAATACGGCTTTATCTCGCACAGAGCCGTATCAAGAAATTTTCTTCTGAAAACCGGCCCGTCCTTTACGAGTGACAGATGAGACGGAGAAAATATAACCGCGTAAAACTCGCCTATAAGCTCCGCAGGGGAACGCAGCGTTACGCCGTTTTTCATGGCGGTACGCTTTTTGTCTATAAAAATAACCGCAGACTGCTCGCGTCCCTTTGCGAAAAAGGTCATCTCGTTTTTTGCGTATGACGCATCAAACCTCACAAGCTCCCTGTCTCTTTTTGAACGGAAGCTCTTGCAGCCCGTAAAGAGCCATATACTCTCAAGCAAATTGGTTTTTCCCTGAGCGTTTTCTCCGTAAATGACGTTTACGCTCTCGGAGGGGGTAATATTTATTTTTTCAATATTTCTGTAATCCGCGACCGAAAGCTCTTTTACCGTCATTTTTTTACGACCTCATAATATTTTCCGTCAAAGCCGAATTCGTCTCCGCCGTGAAGCTTTTTGCCTCTCTGAACGCAGACCTCGCCGTTAACTCTGACCTCGCCGTCCTGAATTATCATTTTTGCGATACCTCCCGAGCCCACCGCGTCACAAAGCTTAAGTGCCGCGTCAAGGCGGATAAAGTCGGTATCTATAAATATCTGTTTTACTTCTTTTTCGGCAATTTTTGCCTTTAATTTAATTACTTTTTTCATTCTGTTTTAAGCCTTACCGGTAAAATTAAGAAGAGGAAGCTGTCGCCGTCCGTCGGAACTATAATTATGGGATGAACGGGGCTTGAAAGCTTTATTATTACTTCATCGGTATCACAAACTCTGAGCGCGTCAAGTAAAAATTTGTTATTAAAGCCCATCTCAAGCTTTTCGCCGGTCATTTCGGCGGGAACTCTGTCGTTTGCCGAGCCGAGAACGGTAACACTCGAAATTTTAATCATATCCTTGTCAAAAATGCATCTGATTGGGCTTTTTGCTCTGTCGGTTATAATGAGAGACGTTCTCTCGATACTGTTTATAAGATTTCTGACGCTTACCTTTACCGTTCCCGTGGAATTTCCGGAAATAGCAGCCTTGTAGTTTAAAAATTCTCCGTCCAAAAGACGTGAAACAATATCATAATCGCCTATTTTAAATGTTATGTGCCTTTTGCCTATGCTCATTGATATTTTTCCGTCCTCGCCCGCGGAGAGCTTTAAAACCTCGTTAAGCGTTTTTTTCGGAACAACAAATATCTTTTCTTCGCCGGAATAGTCTATTTTTTCGTTTCTTATCGCAAGACGGAAGCCGTCAACCGCAACAAGTCTTATATTGTTTTCGCTTATCTCGAATCTGACGCCCGTATGTACTATTTTTGCGTCGTTTTCGGCTGTCGCAAAAATTGTTTTTCTTATCATATCCTTTAATATCTCGCTGTCGATAACAACGGGGAAGCCTCCGTTGACCGATGGAAGTTCCGGATATTCGGCGGAGCTTGTTCCCACAAGAGTAAATTCGGCCTCACCGCTCTTTATTTTACATGAAAGTCTCTCGTCGGCTTCAAAAGAAACTCTGTCCTCGGGAAGATTTCTCAAAATGTCGCAGAGAATTTTTGCGTTTAATATAATACTGCCGTTTTCTTTTACATCGGCGTCGGCCGACGTTATCATTCCTACCTCGAGGTCATATCCCGTGAGAGTAACCGTGTTTCCCTCGGCTTTTATCATAATTCCCTCAAGAGACGGTATTGATGTTTTTTGAGAAACTGCTCTCTGAACATTTGAACATATATCGGAGAGGATATGTGTATTGCATTCAAATTTCATAAAGGATTTCCTTTCAAAATAAAATAAATAAAATATATAAATAGTATCATTATTAGTGCGCGACGAAATGTTTAAAACTCTCGAAGCTGTTTATACACAAGAAAAAATCACGTTTTCTCGGTTGTTATTTTCGTGTTGAAAAAATGTTCAATCAACAGACAAAAATTAACTGTTCAAAACCCGTATGTTTAAAATCAAAACTTGTTTAAAACTCCTGCATATTTTTAATGATATCTTCAACCGTTTTTTTAAACACAGGATTTTCGTTCATTCTGTCTTCGATAACCTCAATTGAGTGGTTTACGGTTGAGTGCGTTTTGCCGTTAAATACGTTTCCTATATCCACAAGCTTCATTCCGGTAATTTCGCGGATTATGTACATTGAAACCTGCCTTGCGTCTTTGATATTTTTATCGCGCTTGTTGGACATTATGTTTTCGGGCGATATTCCGAAAGTGTTTCCGACATTGTTTATGATATTGTTTATGGTGACGGAAATGGGCTGATTGAAGTTAAGCACCTCTTTTATGGCGTCACGGGCTATATCTATGGAGGGTTCTTTTCCGGCAAGCCTTGTTAGAGCGTTGATTTTATTTACCGCACCCTCAAGCTGACGAACATTGTATTTTACCTGCTCGGCTATAAATTCCACTATGTTATTCGGAAGCTCAAGACCGCGGCTGTCTGCCTTGCTTTTTACGATAGCCATTCTCGTTTCGAGATCCGGCGGAGTTATATCCGCCATCATACCCCAGTTAAAACGCGTTTTGAGTCTGTCTTGAAGAGTGGGTATTTCGTCCGGCGGATTATCGGACGTCAAAACAATTTGCTTATTTACCTCGGTAAGAGCATTAAAGGTATGGAAAAATTCCTCCTCGGTACTCTTTTTATTTGCTATGAACTGAATATCGTCTATTAAAAGGGCATCGACATTTCTGTATTTGTCGTGAAATTCGCCCATATTCTTTTCCGAGATAATAAATCAGGTCGTTTGTAAAATTTTCACTCGTTGTATATAAAACGTTTGCCGACGGATTTTTTTCGAGCATACGGTTTTTAATTGCCTTTAAAAGATGGGTTTTGCCGAGTCCGCTCTTGCCGTAAATAAAAAGGGGATTGTATTCCTCGCCCGGATGCTCTGCGGCATTTAAGGCGGTTGCATATGCAAATTTGTTTGTTGAGCCGACTATGAAATTTTCAAACGTGCTTGTGCTGTCACGCGAGGACAGGTGATTTTTTTCTTCACTCTGCTCCTTTTCGTCATCGGTTTCCTGCGGCTTAAAAAGGTAAATAACCTCTATGTCGTCAAAACCCATAACAGCCGTCAAAGCTTCTTTTATAACGCCGTCGTATCTCGTTGTGATTATCTGTATTTTATATGATGTGGGGCAGGTAAATTTTGCTGTCTGCCCGTCAAAGCTCTCCGGAACAAGCGGAGATATCCACAAATTAAAGGCAACGTCGCTGACATTAAGTGCTTCTTTCATATAATCGCACGCTGCGGACCATATCTCGGAAAACGAGTCCATATTTTCACACTCCGAAAACAAAATAAAAAAATATCAAATTTACCGTTACAGCGGTACAATCGGATTATTTTAACATTTTAGGTGCTTTTAAAGTATTAACACATAAAAACCGCAAAATTAAATTACGGTGCTTACAGGCAATAATTTGCACAATATGTATATTAGCACATTTTTAATATTTTTTCAATATTTTCTTAAAATAAATGGAGTAATTATAAATGTATATATATATATAGGGCTTTTGAAGAAGCGTAAATATTAAAAAAAAGTTGACAACAAGCCGGATTTTAGTATATAATAACTTCTCGCAGATTATTTCAGAGTAAAGGAGCGAAAAAATAATGCTTAGAACTTATCAGCCTAAGAAACGCCATCGCAAGATGGAACACGGTTTCAGAAAAAGAATGGCCACCAAAAACGGCAGAAAAGTGCTTGCAAGACGCCGCGCTAAGGGCAGAAAGCAGTTATCTTATTAAAAGGTAAGCATTTTGAAAAATACGGTAACACTAAATCGTAACTGTGATTTCCTCCGCCTCTACGGCAGAGGAAAGGTTTATACGGATCCTGCACTGGTTATTTATTTATTAAAAAACCGTGCGGGAATTTGTCGTATAGGTATAACCGTAAGCAAAAAGACCGGCAACGCCGTACAGAGAAATCGCTCAAAGAGGATAATCAGAGCGGCGTATTCGGCTGTTGAAGAAAGTATTTGCGGAAATTGGGATTTTGTTTTTGTTGCGCGAGGCAAAACAAAATACCTGAAAAGTACCGATATTCAAAAAGTCTTGACAGAACAACTCCTAAAAGCGGGAGCCATAAAGAAATGAAAGAGCTTGCAATTAAAATGATAAGATTTTATCAGCGTAAGATCTCCCCGCTTTTTCCGCCGAGATGCAGATATTACCCGACCTGTTCGCAATATGCCGTTACGGCTATTGAGAGATTCGGTATCATTCGCGGCGGTTTACTCGCAGTATGGCGTCTTTTAAGGTGCAATCCTCTGTTTCCGGGAGGACTTGACCCTGTTCCCGAAAAACGAAATAAGAAAAAGGGCTAAGTTTGATTAAGCTTTTACTCCCTTCGGAGGAATTTAATGAACACAAGTAAAATATATGAAATTCTCGGAATTCCTTTCGGCTTTGTGATTTCCCTGTTCTATGCCATGACGGACAACTATCTTCTCTCGATAGTTTGCCTTATGATCATAGTAAAGCTGTGCCTTCTTCCCTCTTCCGTAAAGCAGCAAAAGGCTCAGGCTAAGCAGGCAAGGCTTCAGCCGAAGCTCAGACGTATTCAGAAAAAATACGAGGGCAATCAGCAGAAAATTCAGGAGGAAACACAAAACCTGTACAGCCGCGAGGGCTTTAGCGCCATGGGCGGCGGCTGTATGCCGATGATTATACAGCTTATAGTTATGACCGGTCTTTTCCAGGTCAACTATCACCCCTTCTCAATGGTTCTGAATATCAGAGGCGATGTGCTCTCTTCAATTAAGGAAGCCGTTATGCCCTTGCTCACCGAGACGGAGGCAAAGGGTGCTTCGTTCAGAATAGAGCTTTATGCTCTTCAGCATTGGAGCGACATTCGTAATTCCGTTGCGGGTCTTACTCCCGAGATGATATCAAAGGTTGATTTATTCTTACAGAGATTTACCGTTTTCGGACTTGACCTTTCGCACACTCCGAATTTCAGGGTATTTGACGTTTATTGGGCAATACCGATTATAACCGGCGTTTTGTCGCTTGCCATGAGCGTTTATTCCCTTCTTCGTCAGAAAAAATTAAACCCGGAAATGTCAAAAAATCCGACAATGGGCTGCATGATGCTTTTCACACCTGCCATGCAGATTTACTTTGCATTCCTCTTCCCGACTGTTGTCGGCATATATGTAATTATGTCTACCGTTGTTTCCTTTGCGCAGATGGTGGTTCTCAATATAACCCACAGTCCGCAGAAGGTTCTCGCAAAGCTGATGGTTGAGGAAACCGTTGAGCGACGCTCAAAAGAGGCTAATATCAAAAAAATAGCCGAGATGAAATCTTAAAAAAGAATGGTGTATATAAATGATTAAAGAATCGGTAAAATCCGCGTCCACCATAGAGGACGCTAAGGCCGCCGCCCTTTTGGAGCTCGGTCTTACAGAGGACGACGTATATAATATAGAAGTTTTACAGATGCCGCAGAAAAAGACCTTCGGTATTTTCGGCGGAAAGCCTGCCGAGGTAAAGGTTTGGGTTGACGTTCCCGAGAAAAAGGAAAAACCCGTTTCCGAAAAGAATACGTACAAAAAACCCGCTTCGGCTCCCAAAAAGGTCGAAGACAGAAAAAAGGAAGCCAAAAAGGAAAACACCCGTAAGGTCGAAAAAGAAGAAAAGACCGAAGAGGAGAAAAAAGCTTCTTTGAAGGAGACAAACGAGTACGAAAAAACCGCTTCTTATATAGCGGAAATCGTCAAGGGTCTCGGACTTCCCGAATGCAGCGTTAAAACCTTTGCAGACGACGAGGAAATTGTTTTTGAGCTTGACTGCGGCGATGATTACGGCATAGTAATAGGCAGACGCGGCGAGACTCTCGACGCTATACAGTACCTTGCAAGAATGGTTGCAAACCGCGGTGTTTCGGGCTATAAGCGCGTTTCCATAAACATCGGCAATTACCGTGAAAAGCGCAAGGGTGCTCTTGTTTCTCTTGCCAAAAAGGACGCTGCAAGAGCCGTTCGTACAGGCAGAAATATAACCCTTGAGCCGATGAACCCCTATGAGCGCAGAATTATTCATACTGCCGCTCAGGAGGTTGAGGGTGCAACCTCGTTCTCGGTAGGGCAGGACCTTGACCGCAGAGTTGTAATTGCTCCCGAAAACGGCGGCAAGGGCAGCTACGGCGACAGAAATTATCGCAGAGGCCGCGGCGGAAGAAATGACCGCAGACCCAAGCGCGAGCCCTATGTTCCGCAGGTTGCTCCGGACCGCGAACAGAAGAACGACGCTGCAGGCGTTTCGGTTTACGGAAAAATCGAAATTAAGAAAAATACAGAGGAATAATTCTGAGTTTTCTTCATTATCGAAAGAGTTTTAGACATTTGAACCGCATTTTTGTCGAAAACTTCGTTAACGAAACAAATAATCAGATTTTAAGAGCACCGGATATGCGGACAGCATGTTTCGGTGCTTTTGCTTTTTAAAATATCAAAGCCGAGCTCTGAGAATTTATTGATTTTAAAGACGGCGCGGCGGGCAGAGTTTTTCGTCTGTTCGCAGAAAATACAAAGCCAAACAGATAAAAGTGGTGATTTTATGAGTACAATCGCGGCTATTTCAACAGGTCTTGCCGCAGGAGGCATAGGAATAGTCAGAATTTCGGGCGAAAACGCCCTGAATGTAGCCGATAGCATCTTCAAAACCGTACAAGGTATCGAATTAAAAAAACTGAGCGGCTACAAAGCGGCGTTCGGACGGGTATTTTTTGACGGAAAACCCATTGACGAGGCCGTTGCGCTCGTATTCAGAGCACCGAAAAGCTATACGGGCGAGGACGTTGTGGAGATTTCCTGCCACGGCGGCCTTTACATAACAAAGCAGGTTTTAAGAGCGGCACTCAAAAACGGCGCGGTTCCTGCGGAGCCGGGAGAATTTACAAAGCGTGCGTTCTTAAACGGAAAGACCGACCTCACAAAAGCAGAGGCCGTTATGGGTATTATTTCGGCTCACGGCAAGGAGGCGGGCGAAGCCGCTTTTTCAGCACTTGAGGGTGCCCTTTACAAAGAAATACACAAGATTACCGATGTCCTTTTAAAGATAAATGCGGCTCTTGCGGCGTGGGTGGATTACCCCGACGACGAAATCGAGGACCTCACAGACGAGAGCATTTTAGACGCAGTTACCTCGTCAAAAGCAGCTCTTAAAGAACTTTTAAATCGTTTTGACGCAGGTCAGGCGATAACCGAGGGAACCGAAACGGCGATAGTCGGCAGACCGAACGTCGGCAAATCAACCCTTATGAATATGCTTACGGGAACCGAAAAATCCATAGTAACGTCGGTTGCCGGCACAACGCGCGACATAGTTGAGGAAACCGTTACGATAGGCAATGTTACGCTTCGTCTCGCGGATACGGCAGGTCTGCGCGAAACAGATGACACCGTTGAGAGCATAGGCGTTGAGCGAGCCAAAAGAAAAATCGCCGCTGCAAAGCTTATCATTGCCGTGTTTGACTCGTCCTGTGTGCTCTCCGACGAAGACAGGGAAATTTTCGATTTGTGCTCCGGCAAAAGCTGTCTCGCCGTTATAAACAAGACGGATTTGGAGCCGAAAATCGACGAAGATGAAATAAAACGCAACTTCGAAAATGTAGTTTATATATCCGCAAAGGATAATTCGGGACTCGATTTACTTCGTGAGACAATCGAAAAAATACTCGGTACGGCAAATTTCGACACGACTGCGGCTCTTTTGATGAACGAAAGACAGCTGTCCTGCTGCGAAAAGGCTTATTCGGCACTCTGTGAGGCGGAAAATGCCGAGAAAACAGGCGTTACAAGAGATGCAATTCAAGTCTGCATAGACTCCGCAATAGAAAATCTTATGGTTTTGACAGGCGAAAAAGCCACCGAAAGCGTGGTAAACGAGATTTTTTCGCAATTCTGTGTAGGCAAGTGACGGAGATAAATTATGGAATATTTTGCAAAAGAATATGATGTTGCCGTTATAGGCGCCGGTCACGCCGGTATCGAGGCAGGTCTTGCCTCGGCTCGGCTCGGTTCAAAAACAATAGTTTTTACCATAAACCTTGATTGGATCGGCAATATGCCGTGCAATCCGTCGATAGGCGGCACTTCAAAGGGCCATCTTGTAAGAGAAATAGATGCTCTCGGCGGCGAAATGGGCAAAGCTGCCGACAAAAACGAGATACAGTCGCGTATGCTCAACCGCGGAAAAGGTCCGGCTGTTCATTCGCTGCGCGCGCAGATTGACCGCAGGGAGTATTCAAAATATATGAAGCACGTATTGGAGCTTCAGGAAAACCTTGACGTTAAGCAGGCGGAAATAGTCGATTTGTCACGCGGCAAGGACGGTCTTTGGAGATTAAAGACGCGACTTGAGGCAATTTACAGCGCAAAGTGTGTTGTTCTTGCGACAGGAACATTTTTGGGCGGCAGAGTTTACATAGGCGACGTCTCCTACGAGAGCGGCCCCGACGGAATGTTCCCGGCAAATGAGCTTTCAAAGGCACTTTATAATATGAAAATTCCGCTCAGACGGTTTAAAACGGGCACTCCGTCGCGTGTAAATCGACGCAGCGTGGATTTTTCGGTGCTTGAAAAGCAGGATGGCGACGAAACAACAACTCCGTTTTCGTTTGACACCGATACTCCGCCCGTAAACAAGGCGGCTTGCTATATAGCGTATACAAATGACGAAACAAAAAAGGTTATCCTCGATAACATACAGTATTCGCCGCTTTACAGCGGAAAAATTCACGGCGTGGGGCCGCGCTATTGCCCGAGCTTTGAAGACAAAATTATGCACTTCCCCGATAAAAAACGCCATCAGCTTTTTGTTGAGCCGTGCGGACTCGACACGGAGGAATTATATTTGCAGGGAATGTCCTCGTCGCTCCCCGAGGCGGTACAGCTGAAGTTTTTGAGAACGATAAAGGGACTTGAGCACGTTGAGGTTATGAGAACCGCGTATGCTATTGAATATGACTGCGTGGATCCGCTCGCACTCAAGCCGTCACTCGAATTTCTCGACCTCGACGGACTTTTCGGCGCAGGGCAGTTCAACGGCTCCTCCGGCTATGAGGAGGCCGCGGCGCAGGGTCTTATAGCCGGCATAAATGCCGCGCGGAAGGCTCAGGGTAAGGAACCCTTTATACTTGACCGCGCATCGTCGTATATAGGCACGCTGATAGATGACCTTGTGACAAAGGGCTGCTCCGACCCGTACAGAATGATGACCTCGCGTTCGGAATACAGACTTTTGCTGAGGCAGGATAACGCCGATATGCGCCTGACACCTCTCGGCTACGAAATCGGACTTGTCTCCGAAGAAAAATACCAACGGCTTCTTAAAAAGCAGGAGATGATAAGAGCGGAACGCAAAAGGATTGAAGATACTTCGATTCCCCTGACTGACGAGCTGCAGCAGCTGCTTGTTTCACGTGGAACATCTCCCTTGCCGCGCGGCGTTAAAGAGGTTGAGCTTTTAAAGCGTCCGCAGATAACATATGACGATTTGACCCCGTTCGACGTAAATCGACCCGATATTCCGCGTGAAATATTCGAACAGGTTGAAATTGAGCTTAAATATGAGGGTTATATTGTGCGGCAGACGGCACAGATAAACGAAATGCGCCGACTCGAGGTGAAAGCTATTCCGCCCGAAACCGATTATAATAAGATAGACGGACTGCGGCTTGAGGCGAGAGAAAAGCTCTCTAAAATACGGCCTATGAATGTGGGTCAAGCCTCAAGAATAAGCGGCGTCTCACCTGCCGACATATCGGTTTTGCTCATTTACCTTGCCAAGGAGGGCAAATAATGTTAAACAGAGATTTGCTTTACAAAACAGCGGAAAATATGGGTGTTAAAATCGACGACGACGCCTTTAAACGTTTTGATATTTACGCCGAACTGCTTTTTGAAACCAACAAAAAATTTAATCTGACGGCGATAACCGAGCCGGACGATATGACGGTGAAGCATTTTGCCGACTGCCTTTCCGTATTTAAATATGTAGATTTCAAAGAGGGCGCAAAACTTATTGACGTCGGCACGGGGGCAGGCTTTCCGGGACTTGTGTTACTCCTTGCAAGACCCGACCTTGACGTAACCTTCCTTGACGGAACGGGCAAAAAGCTTGCCTTTATAGAAAGCGTCCTCTCGAATGTCGGCTTAAACGGCAATATTCTTCACAGCCGCGCCGAGGAAGCGGGAAAAGACCCTCTGTACCGCGAAAAATTCGACTTTGCAACGGCAAGGGCTGTGGCGTCTCTGCCCGTCCTTTGCGAATATTGCATACCTTTTATTAAAAAGGGAGGCTCTTTCATCTCTATGAAATCGGCTTTTTCCGACGACGAAATTTCCTCTGCGTCGGCTTCTCTTCGTATTCTCGGCGGCAAAATAGAGTCGGACAATGTGTTTGATTTGGTTGAAAACACAAGGAGAAGAATATTGATCATAAAAAAGATATCGCAAACTCCGTCAAAATATCCTCGCGCTTCGGCAAAAATTTCTAAAAATCCTTTGGGATAATGGGTTTTAACCGCACCGATACGCGATTTTAGACGAACGAATTTTCTTTACAAGTACACCTTCACGGTGCTATTCTTTAAGCAAGGACAAGCACTGCGGAGGTGATTTTTTTGAAGTCAAAAGACAAAATCAAAACTGCGGCACAGGTGCTACTGCTGCCGCAGGACAGTATTTTGCCGAACCCCGATCAACCGAGGAAACGGTTTGATTATGACGAGCTTGAGGGTCTTGCGCAAAGCATACGGCAAAACGGAATACTTCAACCCGTAACGGTTCGCAGAAGAACCGACGGTAAAAACGTGAAGTTTGAACTGGTTGCCGGTGAGCGCAGGCTCCGTGCGGCAAGGCTCGTCGGACTTACAAAAATTCCGGCAATCGAGACGGACGCAGACGAAAAAAGCTCTGCCGTTTTATCTCTGATTGAAAATCTGCAGCGGCAGGACCTCAACTTCTTTGAGGAGGCCGAAGCGGTCCAAAGGCTTGTTGAGAAGTATTCAATGAGCCGCGAGGAGGCGGCCGATAAGCTCGGCAGGGCGCAGTCCACGCTTTCAAATAAGCTGAGACTTTTGCGGCTCCCCGAGGAAATGCGGTACACAATCGAAAAAGCCGGGCTTACCGAACGTCACGCGAGGGCACTGCTTACTCTCGAAAACGACGTTCAGCGCGAGAGGGCGCTCGAAATTATCACCGACCGACACTTAAATGTTCAGGAGAGCGAGCGCCTTATCGAGCAAATGCTCAATCGCAGGAAAAAGAAAAATCCCATTAAAGGCATACGCGACATAAGAGTTTTTATAAATACTCTCAATCACGCGGTAGAGGCGATACGCAGGGCAGGTATCGACGCGGACGCAGCCAAGAGCGAGACGGAGGAGTACGTTGAATACACGGTGCGTATTCCGAAAATCGAACAGATAAGAATTTCTCTGCCCGGAGACGGCGAAGCCGTCTGACAATCTTGTAAAATGCGCCGAACGGTACTACCCCTGCCGTTCCGCATTTTAAATACCCATATCCTTCTCTTTCACACCCCACATCCACAAGCAGAACGGCGGCCTTTTCGGTCGCCGTTTTGCTTTGCGGCTTTTACCGTACGGAAAACGCATATTGTTTCACGTGAAACAATATGGCAAAAACAACGAAAATGCAATGTTCCACGTGAAACCTTCGATGACTTTCGGAAAATATCACCGAAAATCTGACACAATAATAAAATACCTCTTTGAATTGGGCGATGTTTGTGTTATACTTTAAATAGTGTATTCAAACGGGGTATAAGCCTCTGAAACAGGAGTGATAAATAAGGTATGGCAAAGACCGTTTCCGTGATAAACCAAAAGGGCGGCGTAGGCAAAACGACCACGGCTGTCAATCTTTCCGCCGCAGTCGGCGCTCTCGGCAAGCGCGTTCTGCTCGCCGATATAGATCCGCAGGGCAATTCCACAAGCGGCTACGGTATCAGCAAGAGAAACATTGAAAATTCAACATATGATATGCTCATAAACGGCGTAAAGGCTTCTGAAGTCGTTATGAAAACGAAATTCCGCAATGTCGATTTGCTGCCGTCGGATATGAACCTCGCCGGTGCCGAGGTCGAGATGATAGGTATGGACTCGCGCGAGAGTCTTCTCAAAAAAGCTCTCACCGATGTCTGGGAGGATTACGACTACATTTTTCTTGACTGTCCGCCGTCACTCGGGATAATAACAATAAACGCGCTGTGTGCGAGCGACACCTTTTTGGTGCCGATACAATGCGAATACTACGCACTTGAGGGGCTCGCGCAGCTTATGTCCACCGTCCGTCAGATTAAGAGGCTTTACAATCCGTCGATAGAGCTTGAGGGCGTGCTTCTGACAATGTACGACGGCAGACTGAATTTGACGTCGCAGGTAGTTGCGGAGGTAAAGAAGTTCTTTCCGCAAAAGGTGTATAAATCAACCATACCGCGTAACGTCAGGCTTTCCGAGGCTCCGAGCTTCGGCGAACCGGTAATGTATTATGACCGCAATTCAAAGGGAGCGGCGGCTTATGCGGATTTTGCAGAGGAATTCATTAAAAAGCAAGCGAGGGAAAACTAATGAGGAGAACTATCGCATCCATATCTGTTCTTATACTTGTCGTATCACTTTTGCTGACCTCGTGCGGGAAAAGGCGCACCTTTGAGCCGTCGGGCGTGACGGGCGAAAAGACAGAGACCGCCAAGTCTCAAAGAGGCGAAATCAAGCTTGAGCCCGATAAATTCACCTTTTACGGCGTACAGATGGGAATGACAACCGACCAGGTTCAGATTTCCGTAGGCAAGGCGGCACAGGTTTACGCAAGAAACGATAAGATGTTTTTGACCGAGGACGTAAAGGTAAACGAATTTAAAAACGGACTCGACAGAGTTGTTTATTACATCTTCAATACAAACAATCAGCTTGTCGAGGTGCAGTATGTGGTATCCTCGTCCGACGGAGTTTCATATCAGAACGCCGTCACTATCTTCCGCGGCATCTACGGTCCCGACGGAATAGAGATACAGAGCGAAATAGGCAAGCGCGAAACAATTTGGGAATATATGGACGTTTACGTTATAGTCGCGAGAAACGACGAAAAGGACGTCGTAATTTCATATATGCAGAAAAGTCTCTTTGAGACCGAGAATCAAAAGGACGTTGAAAAATACAACGAAACAAAGCAGGGGAGGAAATAAGATGGCAGCCAGAAAAGGCGGGCTCGGCAAGGGTTTTGAGGCACTTATGCAGTCAAACACCATGGATGACGAGCTCGGAGAAAAGGCGACGCTTTCGATAAACGATATTGAGCCGAACCGCGGTCAGCCGAGAAAGACCTTCAGCGAGGAGTCTCTTTCGGAGCTCGCCGACAGCATAAGAGAGCATGGGGTTTTGCAGCCGCTTTTGGTAAGACTAATGCCCGACGGCAGCTACCGTCTTGTCGCAGGCGAGCGTCGCTTCCGCGCGGCAAGGCTTGCGGGGCTTTATGAAGTTCCCGTTACCGTTCGCGAGATGACCGATGAAGAGGAGAGTGTGTTTGCTCTTATCGAGAATTTGCAGCGTGAGGACCTCAATGCCGTAGAGGAGGCGGAGGGTATAAAAACCCTTATCGACACCTTCGGCTTCACTCAGGAACAGGCGGCTCAAAAGCTCGGAAAATCGCGTACGGCGGTTACAAATTCACTCAGGCTTTTGAATCTTCCCGACAGCGTCGGTTCCCTTTTGAAGGACGGTAAAATCTCAATGGGTCACGCGAGGGCACTTTTGGCCGTCGAGGACGAGGCCGAGATGAAAAGTATAGCCGATACGATAGTCAAAAACGGCATATCCGTCCGCGAGACGGAGCGACTTGCCAAAAAAGCCGGAAACGGCGGCACGGCGGCGGTAAAGAGAAAGAAAAAACGCGACACCTTTTACGACGAGGTTGAGCTTGCGCTGGCCGGAGTTTTGGCACGCAGGGTTAAGGTATATAACGGCAAGGGTTCGGGCGGCAGCATAGAAATAGAGTTCTTCGGCAAGGACGATTTAAAAAAGCTTGCAGAGCAGCTTGAAGCACTTGAATAATTTGAATTTTAATTTTTCGGAGGAAGAAAAATGCTTGATATTAAGCTTGTAAGAGAAAATCCGGATCTCGTAAAAGAGAACATCAAAAAGAAATTCCAGGAGGAAAAGCTCGCGCTTGTAGACGAGGTAATAGAGCTTGACAAAAAGTTCCGTGAGTCAAAGCAGAGAGCCGATGAGCTCCGCGCCTCAAGGAACAAGATAAGCAAGGAAATAGGCGGCCTTATGGCAAAGGGTCTGCGCGAGGAAGCGGAAAAGACAAAACAAAAGGTTGCGCATCTCGCAAAGGAGCTTGAAGAGCTCGAAGGCAGCGAAGAAACACTCTCAGCGGAAATCAAAAAGAGAATGATGGTTATACCTAACATCATAGGCGACGATGTTCCGATAGGCAAGGACGACAGCGAAAACGTAGAGCTTCAACGCTTCGGTGAGCCGTATGTTCCGCCGTTTGAGATTCCCTATCACGTAGACATTATGGAAAAGCTCCACGGAATCGACCTTGATTCCGCAAGAAAAACGAGCGGCAACGGCTTTTACTATCTCTGCGGAGATATTGCAAGACTCCACTCTGCGGTGCTCTCATATGCGCGCGACTTTATGATAGACAGAGGCTTCACATATTACGTTCCGCCGTTTATGATAAGAGGAAATGTTGTTAACGGCGTTATGAGTTTCTCCGAAATGGAAAATATGATGTATAAAATCGAGGGCGAGGACCTCTACCTTATAGGTACGTCGGAGCATTCGATGATAGGCAAGTTTATAGACACCATAACTCCCGAAGCGGAGCTTCCCAAAACTCTCACAAGCTATTCGCCCTGCTTCCGCAAGGAGGTCGGCGCGCACGGCATAGAGGAGCGAGGCGTATACCGCATACATCAGTTTGAAAAGCAGGAAATGGTTGTTGTCTGCAAGCCCGAGGACAGCGATATGTGGTACGAAAAGCTCTGGAACAACACCGTTGATTTCTTCCGCTCGCTCGATATACCGGTGCGCACCCTTGAGTGCTGCTCCGGCGACCTTGCCGATTTGAAGGTCAGAAGCCTTGACGTTGAAGCTTGGTCTCCGCGTCAGAAAAAATATTTTGAGGTTGGCTCATGCTCAAACCTCGGCGACGCTCAGGCGAGAAGACTCGGCATAAGGGTTAAGGGCGAAAACGGCAACTATTTTGCACACACTCTTAATAACACCGTCGTTGCTCCGCCGAGAATGCTCATAGCCTTCCTTGAGAACAATCTCAATGAAGACGGCTCCGTGCGCATTCCCGAGCCGCTCAGAATGTATATGGGCGGTAAGGACGTCATAAAATAAGCGTCTTACCCGAAACCGGTATATTTTCCACTCCCGTTCCCCTGTTTAAAGAGGAAACGGGGGTTTATTTTTTATTTAAAATTTATGAAAACGTCGGATTTTGACAATTTTCAACGATTTGTTGCAAATTTGTTGACAAAAAAGCAAGGATATGTTAACATCGTTGTACAAAAACGATAAAAAATAAAAGGAAGTGTATGTATGTTTTGTAAAAAATGCGGAGCGCAGTTAAATGACGACCACGCTTTTTGCGCTGCCTGCGGGGCACAAAAAGGAGAAGGAACCGGCTTCTGTGCCAATTGCGGACAGCCGATTGCGCCGGGTTCGGCTGTGTGCGCCGGCTGCGGAGCACCGGCAGCTGCAACGGGAGCATCTACGACAGCACCCACGGGAGCATACGGGCCGATGCCCGGAGCAGCACCCTCGGCGGCACCGCAGGTGAGCGATAAGAAAAAAATCGTCGCATTGCTTCTTGCCATTTTCCTCGGGCAGCTCGGCATACATAATTTCTATTTGGGATATACCAAAAAAGGCATTATTCAGCTTTGCGTATCCTTGCTTTTAAGCTGGACATACGTCGCTCCCCTCGCCATTTGGATATGGGCGCTCGTAGAGGGCATAAACGCCTATCAGGGTAAGCTGCCGGATGCAGACGGCAGACCGCTTTCCGACTGATAAACGCCGCATTGCCGGCACAACGGTCAATTAAAGCTCGGGTCGGTGTCTTAACGGGCATCGACCTTTTTCGCTGTAAAATGCGCGCACAAAAGCGGTATTGACAAATTGCCGCTTACGGTATATAATACAAAGGCTGTTTCGACGGCACGGTTTTTGGCGTAAACCGAGTTTTTCCGGTATTCACCTGTCCTTTAACTGTGACGTTCGAGGCGAATATTTTAATGAGGTGAAAAAAATGACACAGGCAGAAAAACAGGCTATTATGAAAGAGTATGCTACTCACGAGGGCGACACCGGTTCGCCGGAGGTTCAAATCGCTGTTCTCACCAAGAGAATCAACGACCTCACCGAGCATCTCAAGGAGCATCACAAGGACCATCACTCAAGAAGAGGCCTTCTTAAAATGGTAGGTCACAGACGTAACCTCCTCGCATACCTTCAGAAAACCGATATCGAAAGATACCGTGCAATCGTTCAGAAGCTCGGTCTTCGTAAATAATTTCGCACTTAAGGCAAGCGGTTTTTTACCGCTTGCCTTGAATTGCTTTTTACGGCAGGCGTAAAGGGCATATAAAATAAAATCCGACGGGGCGTTTATCCGATGCTTTAGCGGTAAATGGAATCTTTAAACTTTCCTCTTAAAGGTCGCATTTATTGCTAAAACCGGAAGTGCCTCTCGGAAATTTAAGAAAAAGAGGTAAAAAAAGATGTTTTTCAAAAACTTCAAGGTTTGGGAAACCGAATTTGCCGGCAGAAAGCTCTCTGTTGAGACCGGCAAAATGGCAGGACTTGCAAATGCGTCTGTAATGGTTCGCTACGGCGACACAAACGTGCTTTGCACCGTTACGGCTTCGGCAAAGCCGAGAGAGGGTGTTGATTTCTTTCCGCTCTCCGTTGATTACGAGGAGAAGATGTATTCCGTCGGCAGAATCCCCGGCTCATTCCAGCGCCGCGAGGGCAGAGCAAGCGAAAAGGCGATTCTCACATCAAGATGTATAGACCGCCCCATTCGTCCGCTTTTCCCGAAGGATCTCCGCAATGACTGCTCCGTGGTTGCAACCGTTATGTCGGTTGACCCCGATTGCAGCCCTGAAATTGCCGCGATGATAGGCGTTTCAACCGCTATCGCAATTTCCGATATTCCGTGGGACGGCCCGATTTCCGGCGTTAACGTAGGACTTGTTGACGGCGAAATCGTATTGAACCCGACTCTTGAGCAGAGAGCAAAGACCGACCTTAACCTTACCGTTGCTTCAACGGCAGACCTTGTTGCCATGATTGAGGCAGGCGGCAACGAAATTTCCGATGACCTTATGTTCGACTGCATTATGGCAGGTCACGAGGAAAACAAAAAAATCGTAAAGTTCATTCAGGGCATTGTAGACGAAATCGGCAAGCCGAAGTTCGCTTACGAATCCTCCGACCCCGATCCCGAAATTATGAAGGAGATTGAGGACTTCTGCATAGAGGATGTCAAAAAGGCTCTTGATACAGACGACAAGCTTGTCCGCGACGAGGCTCTTTTGCCGATATACGAGGCTGTTCACGAGAAATTTGATGAGAGATTCGAGGGCAATGAGGGCAAGATCGAGGAGATTATGTATCTTGTTCAGAAGCACGTTGTTCGCTCATGGCTCAAGGACGAGCACAAGAGAGTCGACGGCAGAGGCATAGACGAAATTCGTCCGCTCAACGCCGAAATCGACCTCCTTGCAAGAGCGCACGGCTCGGGTTTGTTCACAAGAGGTCAGACTCAGGTTCTCTCGGTTGCCACACTCGGCTCCATGAGCGATTGCCAGCAGCTTGACGGCCTTGACGAGCAGAAGGAAAAGAGATATATCCATCACTACAATTTCCCGTCCTACTCGGTAGGCGAGACCAAGCCTTCAAGAGGCCCCGGCAGACGTGAGATAGGTCACGGTGCACTTGCCGAGAAGGCTCTTCTTCCCGTTATCCCGTCGGTTGATGAGTTCCCCTATGCAATCCGCGTAGTATCCGAGGTTCTCTCGTCAAACGGCTCTACTTCACAGGGTTCTGTCTGCGGCAGCACACTTGCACTTATGGCGGCAGGCGTTCCGATAAAGGCTCCCGTGGCAGGTATCTCCTGCGGACTTATCACAGGTGACGAGGGCGTTTACGGCGACTTTATGACCATGGTTGATATTCAGGGCCTTGAGGACTTCTACGGTGATATGGACTTCAAGGTTGCAGGTACCAAAAAGGGTATAACCGCAATTCAGATGGATCTTAAGGTTCACGGCCTTACTCCCGCAATCATCAAAGAGGCGTTTGCAAAGACTCACAAGGCAAGAAATTATATACTTGACGAAATAATGCTTCCCGTTATAAGCGAGCCGCGCAAGGAGCTTTCAAAGTGGGCACCCAAGATGCTCACCACCAAGATTGACCCCGATAAGATAGGCGACGTAATAGGCAAGCAGGGCAAGGTAATTCAGAAGATTTGCGCCGAGTGCGACTGCAAGGTTGACGTGAGCGAGGACGGTCAGGTATTTGTTTCCTCGATTGACCTTGACAATGCAAAGAAGGCAATCTTCATTGTCGATACAATAGCTAACGGCCCCGAGGTAGGCGCTGTTTACAAGGGAATCGTTACACGCCTTATGAGCTTCGGCGCGTTTGTTGAGATAGTACCCGGAGTAGAGGGTATGGTTCACATCAGCCAGCTCGACGTTAAGCGCACCGAAAAGGTTGAGGACGTTGTAAATGTCGGCGATGAGATAATCGTCAAGGTTCTCCCGAAGGACGAGCAGGGCAGACTCAATCTCTCTCGCCGCGAGGCACTTATAGAGGTTGAGGGTCTTACTCCCGAAAACGACCTCTCCGAGGAAAATCAGCACAGAGGCGGCAGACGCGACTTCGGCAGAAGACCGCACCGCTCGGATCGCCGATGAAAAAAGAGCCCCGATATGCCGTGCGAGCGTGAATTATTCGGCGCACAGCGAAGGGAAATGCAAAATAAAATACCGTATATTCGGATTAAAAATCCCTCTCGATGTTTTGCCATCGGGAGGGATTTTTTGCGGGTTTTCGGCGAGAAAACACTGTACGTTTATTTTTCGCTTTTCGGAAGTGTAACGAGCATTACCGTGCCGGCTTCCGAGCAATCTTCGACTCGGACGGAACCGCCGTGAAGCGCGGCAATTTCCCATACGAGCGCAAGCCCGAGACCCACTCCGCCGTGCTCTCTGCTGCGCGCCTTGTCAACACGGAAAAACGGCTGGAAAATACTCTCTCTGTACTGTTCGGGGATTCCGTGACCGTTGTCCCTTACGCGTATTTGAACGTCGTTTTCGTTGCAGACTATCGAAATGTTAATTACCGAATCGCGTCGGGTGTAACGGACGGCGTTTTCGGTGAGGTTAAATATCATACGGTAAATCAATGTATCGCTGCCGATTATGAGAGCATCGCCGTCGTGTGTAAGATATACATTCTTTTCATCGGCAATCGGGGCGAGATCGGCAAAAACTTCATCTGTCATGGGAGCTAACTGTATTTTGTCGCTGCATTTAATGTTGCGAAGCTCGCTCATCTCAAGCAGGGTATTCGTCATCTGCGACATACGTTCCGTTTGCTCTTGTAAAAGTCTCAAAAATTCCGCCGTTTCAGGTTTTATATCTGTGTGCTCAACGGAGAAAAGCTCAATTTGTGCCTGCATTAAGGCAAGGGGTGTGCGCAGCTCATGTGCGGCATTCCCCGTGAATTGCCGCTGCGCCGTGAACCCCTCGTTAAGCCGTTCAATCATATTGTTAAAAGAATAGCTGAATTGTTTGAATTCGGGCAAGACGTCCTTGCTGATTTTCATATCGGACAGATTATTCGGCTGAACTTTTTCCGTTTGCGAAGCGAAAGAACGAAGCGGCTTCAGTGCCTGACCGCTGACAAAATACGCAAGCACACCGCTGAACAGAGTTACTGCTGCCGTTATATACCAATTGGTTGTGTTAAACGATTCTTGAGCGCCGTTCACTATGATTGTAAGGTCTCTGTCAGCGTCTTCGCTTTCGGGATTAAACGAATCGGGCTCACTGCCCTGCGTATCGCCGCAAGCGGATATTTTACTGCCTATGGAGTCCATATATCGCTTGCCGGAATAGCCGATAAAACAATTCATCAGCACGCAGGTGATACCTATTAAAAATGCGGTCATTATTGTAATTCGCCATTGTAAAGATAAATTCTTCATTTTTTATTCTCCATCACGTAGCCTTCCCCTATGCGATTATGTATCGGGTCGTATCCCAAAGCGGCGCGAAGCTTTTTTCTGAGCGATGAGATGTGAACTCTTATGGAATTGCTGAAGTCGTCTATACTGCTGTCCCAAACGTGTTCAAGAAATTCCTCCTGACTTATCGGACGCCCCTGGTTGAGTATGAGGTATTCGAGAATTTCGGTTTCTTTTCTTGTGAGCGTCAGGTTATCGCCCGAAACGGACGCCTTTCTCAATTTAGTATCAAATAGGAGATTGCCGCAGGACAAGACAACATCGTTTTGAGTGAAACAGCGGAGCGTCAGACTGCGGATTCGTGCCGCCAGCTCGTCCAAATGAAACGGCTTTGTCAGATAGTCGTTTGCTCCTGCGTCAAGTCCGTTAACCTTGTCGGCAACTTCGCACCGAGCCGACAAAATCAGCACTTTTGTGTCTTTATCATCTTTCCTGAGTGTTTTAAGAACGGTTAAACCGTCTTTTTCGGTGAGATTAAGGTCCAATACAACAAGGTCGAATTTCTCTATCGAGAGCATATCCAAAGCACTTTGCCCGTCGTAACAGCAGTCTACACTGTAAGCGAGACGCCTTAAACTGCGTGCGATGGTGTCGCAAAGAGCCTTTTCGTCTTCTACAACTAAAATGTGCATACGCGATTCTCCTGTCCGTTTTTTCAATTATAAGTATTTTATCATAAATTCCCCTGCGACAGCAGGAGCGGCACGAAGTGCGGCGGCGAAAGCCGCAATTTAGTCATTCAATGTTCTCCGAAACGGTCAAAATCTTTGATTTTGTTTTCGTTTCGTGAGGTTATTTTATCATAAATTCCCCTGCGACAGCAGGAGCGGCACGAAGTGCGGCGGCGAAAGCCGCAATTTAGTCATTCAATGTTCTCCGAAACGGTCAAAATCTTTGATTTTGTTTTCGTTTCGTGAGGTTATTTTATCATAAATTCCCTGCGACAGCAGGAGCGCACGAAGTGCAGCGGCGAAAGCCGCAATTTAGTCATTCAATGTTCTCCGAAACGGTCAAAATCTTTGATTTTGTTTTCGTTTCGTGAGGTTATTATAACATAAAAGTATAAAATCTCTGTTAAATTTCAATTCTTAACAGAGAATTTATGCCCGCCGTGATATAATGAGGCAAAAATGAAGGGAGCGAACGGTTTGTTAAGGGCAAAAAAAGCCGTAATTCAATGTGTTATGCTGCTTGCAGGGGCGGCGATGGTGTGCGTCGGTGCTATGAGAGGCGAAGCGGATACCGTACTTGCAAAAGCGATAAGATTGTGTTTGGAGTGTGTGGGAATTGGATAAGGAAAAGGAAAAGAAAAAGAAAAAGAAAAAGCCGTCGCATTTACTGACCCGATACAGAGGATTTGTGCAGGCGGCGGCAACGCTCGCAACAAACATACACCTGCCGAATTTTTTAAAGGGCAGCATTTATACGGGCGGCGGCAAGGCGGTTTGCGTACCGGGGCTTAACTGTTATTCCTGTCCTGCGGCAACCGGAGCGTGTCCGATAGGCTCGTTTCAGGCAGTGGCAGGTTCGTCAAAGTTTCGGTTTTCGTATTACATAGCGGGCTTTTTGATATTATTCGGCGTGCTTTTGGGCAGATTTATATGCGGATTTCTCTGCCCGTTCGGATGGTTTCAGGATTTACTGCATAAAATCCCGTGCAAAAAGCTGTCAACCGAAAAACTGAAACCATTGACATATTTAAAATATGCGGTGCTGTTGTTTGCGGTCGTATTGCTTCCGGCACTGATTGTAAATGATGTCGGAATGGGTGACCCGTTTTTTTGCAAGTATATTTGTCCGCAGGGTGTGCTTGAGGGTGCAATTCCTCTCGCGGCAGTCAACGAGGGAATACGTTCGGCTTTAGGCTCGCTGTTTACATGGAAGCTGGCGGTTTTAATTGCAATCATATTTTTGAGCATACTGTTTTACCGCCCGTTTTGCAAATGGCTTTGTCCGCTCGGCGCGTTTTATGCGCTGATGAACAAGGTGTCGCTGTTCGGAATAAAGGTTGATGAGCATAAATGTGTCTCCTGCGGAAAATGCGCAGGCGCGTGCAAAATGGACGTTGATATTACAAAAACGCCCGACCACGCAGAATGTATACGTTGCGGCAAGTGCATCAGTGTCTGTCCGACGGAGGCGGTAAGCTTTCGATACGGTTTCAATTTGCCGAAAACACTCTCAAGCGGCAATGAAAAGCCGAAAAATGATAAAAAATCAAAATAGGTAAGAAAACGGAGGAATAACTGTGAAATTTTCAAAAGCAACCAAACTTTCAGCAATTATTATGACATTTGTGCTTGTGCTGGGCCTTGTGGCGTGCTCCGCCGACAAAACGGAGAAGAAAAAAAGCAATGTCGATATTAAAACTTTAATGGCACAAGAGCCGAATGACGCAGACGAGGCTGCGAAGCTTTACGATAAGCTTTTGCAAGCCGAAAACGATATTCTCTCGAATAATTCGGCTCTTTGGGAAAAAGTGTTTTTATCGGCAAATAAAAATACGCCGATGATTGAGGACGGCACAAACTACGGAGATTTCCTTTTAAGCACGGTAGAGGGGAGCAAGAGCGATTTCAGCGCAGATGAATATAAAATTCTTAAAGCTGCGGCGGAGCAGATTAAGGAGATAGAAGGAAAACTTACGATTCTGGAGCAAAAATATCCCGGCTGCGGAAAAAAGCCGTCAAGCGGGGAATGCGTTGACGCAGCGAGTGCCGGAATGGCAGGCGATGCGAGCAAGCTTATGAAATTTCCGAGCTTTAACGGTAAAGATCTCGACGGCAACGACGTAAACAGCAGCGACCTTTTCTCGGGCAACACCGTAACGGTAGTCAACTTCTGGTTCACCTCCTGCAAACCTTGCGTAAGCGAGCTTGCGGATTTGGAGGCACTCAACAAGGAGCTTGCCGCAAAGGGCGGCGGGGTTGTCGGCATAAATTCATTTACTCTTGACGGCAATAAAAAGGAGATTTCCGAGGCAAAAGATATTTTGTCAAAAAAAGGCGCAACATACAAAAATATTTGGTTTGACACAAACAGCGAGGCAGGAAAGTTCACATCGGGACTGTATTCTTACCCGACTACATATGTTGTCGATAAAAACGGCAATATAGTGGGTCAGCCGATAGTCGGTGCAATAACTTCACCCGAACAGGCGGCAAAGCTTAACAAGCTTATTGACACTGCAATTGCAAACAGCAAGTGATTGACAAAGATGATATATAATCCTGTATTTCGGCATATTGTTTGCTGTTTTCCGTTTATTCGTTTCCGACATTTCGTTTTAAGCAATTGATGTTTGTTACGGACTTTTCGCAATACGCAAACCTCCTGCGGCAGAAGCAAAAACTGTCGCAGGAGGTTTTGTTATCGGCTTTTTTACCGCAAAATACGGCGGATTATACGGTAACGGTATAAAATCATTGACAAGCTTTGCACAAATGTTAAGAAATTATTAAATATCGCAAAGTATATTGCATTGCAAGGTAGTGGGTGTTATAATGCAATTAAAAGGACGGAGCAGCCGCACATAAAGCGCGTCTTTGTGCCGCAAGGCTCACGGCTGCAATACAGGCGTTTTCAGCTTCGCCGGAAAGGAGAGTTTGATGAATACGCAATTTAAAAAGGGTGTTCTGGAGCTTTGCGTGCTGTCGCTTTTAAAGCGTGGCGACAAGTACGGCTACGAGCTTGCGGACACCGTCGGTAAACAGATAGACGTTTCGGAGGGCACTATATACCCGCTTCTTAAAAGGCTCAGAGCCGAGGGGTATTTTGAAGTGTACCTGCGCGAATCCACATCGGGACCCGCGCGGAAATATTACCGTCTGACTCAAAAGGGGTATGACACACAACGCCTTTTGGAAAACGAGTGGAAGGACTTTACAAAGAGCGTGTCTACTTTATTAGGAGGTGAAAACGGTGACTAAGATCGAATTTTTACAACAGCTTTACAACCTGCTCGGCGTTTTACCGGCCGAGGAGCGCGACGATATAATAGCCGACTTTGAAGAACACTTCTCCGTCGGCACGAGCGAGGGTAAAAGCGAGGAGCAGATTTGCTCGGAGCTCGGTGACCCCAAAAGCTGCGCCGCGCAATATCTTAATGACGAGCCGAAAAAAGCCGACGCCGTATACGGCGCAGAAAAAAACGGCAATCCGAGATATGAAACCAAGGCGTCCGATGTAATCGGTGCCTCTCCCCGTCCTCAAAATGCGCGCGGCGGTTATTACGGCACGGAAAAGGGTAATCCGCAGCGAAATCATATGCTGTGGTCAATACTGTTTTTCTTCGGGGTATTCGCGGCAATAGGAGTGTATCCGTCAAGCATAGGTATGATGGCAAGCTTTTTTGCTTGTCTCTTCTTCGCCGGAGTAACGGGCGCAATAGCGGCTTCGCCGGCGGCATTCGGATTTGTATTTTCCATAGGGATTATGCTCTTTGCGGCAGGGCTTTTCCTATTCCTTTTTATGACGTGGTTCTTAAAGCTGTCATGGCGCAGGGCCGATTTGTAAGGGGGAGAAAAATATGAAGAAAAAGAAAGACGGGCTTATAAAGGGCATGATAGCCGCGGCGATAATTTTTGTCGTCGGATTTATACTCACGGTCTGCTTCGGTGCTTATCTCGGCGCGGACGCGGTAAGGCACATAGCATCGGGCGAGACGTTTGAAGAGTTTGTCGAAGAGCGCTTCCCGAATATAGGTTTTGACGATGGGCAAACGGTAAACGAGTCGCAAACAGAAAATTCAATGCTTCCGTCGGGGTCGGCACTTGAAATTTCCGCTCCGTACGGCGATATTAAAATTAAGGCTTCCGACAGCACTGAGGTAAGATGCGTCTTGAATCAAGCAAATGACAGCGGCGCGAAGCTCGATTTGTCCGACGATAAAATCATATTGGACGGCGGCGGCAGTACTTACGGAATAGCCGAGCTTACGGTTTACCTGCCGAAAAGCGTTACGCTCTTAACGGTTTCAAATAACAACGGCGATATCGACATAGACGGAGTAAATCTCAATACGCTTACGATAAATTCTGTTTCGGGAGATATAGATTTGTCCGACATCACAGCCGAGAGGGGAAAAATCAAAAGCTCGGCAGGCGAGACGGAAATATCGGAAACCGCCGTTTTTACGAAAATGCTCGAGGTGAACCAAAGCTTCGGCGATATAGAGATCGATGTTCCGAGGGATCCCGATAAAATCAAATTTATAATTTCCTCCGAAACGCCGCTTGATGAAAAATCAACGTGCGACAGCTACCTTTTGTCGCTTGCGCGAAGCACCGACGACAAGGCGGAATATACCGTAAACGTAAAGAACGGCGAATTATCGGTAAAAAATTCCGACAATTGATTTAAAACGCACAAAATGATAATATAAATATAATGTATAATAAATAAGGAGTGTTTATTATGAAAAAGAAGCTTTACAGAAGCAGTACAGACAAAATGATTTGCGGAGTTTTAGCCGGCTTTGCCGAGTATATAGATGTAGACCCGACAATAGTCCGCCTTGTTTATACGGCACTGACCTTATTCACCGCAGGCTTCCCCGGAATACTGTTTTACATCATCTGCGCCATTGTAATTCCGCAGAAGCCGTTTGACGTCGAGCCGTAATTCGAGCGACTGTTACAGAAACCCGTATTTAAACCGAATAAAAAAATATTTTCGCTCCCATTTAGCGACGGTTATTTCACCGCGCCTCGGATATAATCTCTTAAAGTGCGTATTTTATGCAGATTATAACAAGGCGTGGTGATTTTTTTGAAAAATTCCGATTTTACCGGACAGGCTGTTTTGCGAAGGGTATCCGACCTCCCCGAGCCCGTGCGGGCGGTGCTTTGGCACGTGGCATATTTCATATGCGGTATGCTGTTTGCTTCGGCGAGCAATTTGTCGGCGGTATCGCCGTTCGGCGTGGCTTTTTGCGCGGCGGCCGAAAATAAGTACATACTCTCGGCGGGTCTCGGCGCGGCGGCAGGTTATATCCTGACACAGGACAGCATATCGTCGCTTCGACTGATAGCGGCGAGCGTGTGTGCCGGAGTTCTCGCACGCGTTATGAGAGAATTTGAAAAGGTGCGAAACGGCAGGCTGCTGCCGTCGTGCATTGCGTTTCTCTCTTGCTTTTTGTCGGGAATGGCGGTGCTTTTTGCAAACGGGCTGACGGGTGAGACGTTTCTTTTGTACCTCGGAGAGGGTGTAACGGCCTTTGCCGCGGCGTATTTCTTTTCGACTGCGCAATATGTTCTTGAAAACGGCAAGCCCGTGCGCGGCGTAACTCTTGAGGAGGCGTCGGCGGTTTTGGGCTCCGGATTTCTTATTATGTGCTCGCTGTCGGGTCTTACCGTGCTTGAGGTCTCCCCTGCGAGAATGATAATGGTATTCGGCGTGCTTTTTTTCGCCGCGATTTATAAGGAGGCGGGCGGTGCGGTAGGCGGAATGCTTGCGTTTTTACTTATTGCGATAAGCTCCGATACGGGAGCCGTTTCGGCTTCGTTTGCCGTAGGCGGCCTTCTTGCGGGCGCATTTTCGCGCCTCGGCAGAAGAGCCGTACCGCCTGCGTTTTTCGCGTCGTTCCTCACCGCATATATGTTTTCGGGCGGCGGCAGCGAAAAGTATTTTTTGATTATAGAGGCCGCTTTGCCGTGCGCGGTGTTTATGTTTTTGCCGAACAGCCTGTTTATAAAGACGGAGGGCTTTCTTTTGCCGAAGGACTCGGCGGCGAACGCGTCGGCGGAAAACGGTGAGGTAAGGCGCAGAATACATGCGGCGAGAACTGCCGTAGACGATATTGAACGCTCCGTGAGCGCGGTTTCGAAAAGACTTTCCGAAATGGAGAGCTGCGCCGGCGAAAAGCTGATGCTCGAGGTTCAAAGCTCGGTTTGCTGCGGATGCGGCAGATATGATTTTTGTTGGGAGCAAAATTTCAAAGAAACAAGGAACGCACTTGACGAGATGTATGAAACGCTGAAAAAAGGCGGAGTTATGTCGCGCGATAAGCTCCCGTCGCCGTTTTCAAGCAGATGTATACGGCAGACCTCTTTTGCCGAAACATATTCAAGGCTGTTTTTCGGCGTCGTCTTTTCGGAGGCGGCAGATAAAAAAACAGACGAGGTGCGGCTTGTCACGGCCGACCAGTTCGGCGGCATAAGCGATATGCTGCGCGATCTCGAAAACGAGTTTAACGGCGATGTAAGCTTTGATACGAAAACGGCGGAGCGGATAAGGAAAAAGGTCAGGGACAGATTTTGCTGCGATACCGACTTCGTATCGTGTTTAAGAGACAAAAACGGCAGAATGTTTTGCGAAATCACCTTTTCGGAGGTGCCGTCCTCCCTTAATATAGGCGAGCTGCGTGACGCAGTCGGCGAAACGTGCGACAGAGAATTTGAGCTGCCCGTGATAAAGGGCGACAGAAGCGTAAGGCTGTGCGAAAAGACGGCGTATTCGGTAGAGAGCGCGTGCTCACAGATACCGGCTGACAATGAAAAGCTCTGCGGCGACACGTTTGAGAGCTTTTACGACGGCAGGGGAAATTATGTTGTGATTCTCTCGGACGGTATGGGCACGGGTCCGCGTGCGGCACTCGATTCGGCTATGGCGTCGGGTCTTATGGCAAGGCTTGTCAAGGCGGGCTTCGGGTTTCAGAGTGCCTTAAGGCTTGTGAATTCCTCTCTCCTTTTAAAGTCTCGCGACGAGTCTCTCGCAACGCTCGATATAGTAAAAATAGACCTGTATACCGGCAAGGCGGTCTTTTATAAGGCGGGAGCGGCACCGTCCGTGATTCGCCGTCAAAACGGCAAGCTGCTCGAAATAAAAAAGGCGGCTCTGCCTGCCGGAATACTTCGCGACGCGACGTTTTCCTCATGCGAGGGACAGCTTGAAAACGGCGATACGGTGATTATAGCGTCCGACGGTGCGTACGAATACGCGCACAACGCGGTAAAGGAGGAGCTGCAAAGCGGTGGCGCAAAAAGAGCGAGTACCAAGGCGAAAAATATCAGCCTGCGCGCAAAAAAGGCAAAGGGCAAGGCTCGCTGTGACGATATAACCGTGATTGCTCTCAACATAAGCGGACGAGCGAGAAGAGAGCAAAAAATTTAAATGTCGAATTGACTGAGTTCCATAAGGCGGTTTTGCTTCAAAATAACATCTTTTTGCACAATAATGCGTTAATCCCTCGGACATGCGTCGGCATTATCCGAGGGGTTCGCCTTTTTCTGCCGTTTCCCTTATGAACACTCGACCCTCGTCTCTTTTTTTGTATTCACGCCGAATTTTAAAGCGCGGCGAAATCCCGCTTACGGCAAATCATACGCCGCAAAGTGCGACTTCTGTAACTTTTTTGTGAAATTGTAAGTAAAAAATCAAATATTTCATTGACATTTAAGTATTTTTACGGTAAATTATTAGGTGTATTTGACTATCCGGATAAAGATAGTCTCGTAACAGTCAGAAAGGGGATTAGAATTAATGGCTAAAAAAGGAAAAAGTCACGTTAACTCCCGAAGAAATCGAAGCTAAAGCTCGCAAAAAGGAAAAGAGAATTATATTCGGAAAAACCTTTGAAAGAGCGATAGTTTGGCTGCTTGCAGTGGTGCTTGTTTACAGCGTAACCTATATTTCGCTTAACAATAAGGGCGTCGCAGCGGTTTCGGCAACTCCCGCACAGAGCGGCTCGCAGAATGCCGGCGGCAGCGCGTCCAAATCCGATTGGGATACAAGCGCAAACGGCAGCGGTTCTTCGCAGTCGGGTTCTCAGAGCAGCACCTCGGGTGACAATGCTTCCGGAGGAAATGCGGCGGCAGCAACAGGCGTGGACGCAGCGGCAGCAGCCGAGGCTATAAACGCAGCTACCGCAAAGGCGGTTGCGGCAGGCTATCACTGGACGAGATCCGCTCAGTACACACAGCCTATAGATGTCGGTAGTGCTACAAGTGGTCTTAACACTCTCATCAAAGGTATTGACTCCGAGGCGTCTCTTGACTCCGTTGTAGGCGGCTTCATCGGTATCGGCGACAAGGAAATGGATATCGAAAAGGGCGGCAGCGCAGCCGAGCAGATTGATTATCACGGCGAGAACTATGCTCTTCAGGCTACCTCGCTTAAAGCCGAGGACCTCAAGAATCTCAAGGTTGACGGCAACACCTACACCTTTGAGGTTGAAAACGCAACTTCACCTCAAACGGATAAATCGACCGCTATGTCAAGACTTACAAACGACATTCTCACTCAGAGCATGGTTGACAGCGAAATCAAGAATTTCATAAGCGCGGCAAAGATAAACTCCGCAACAATTGAATACACCAACATCAAGGCAACCGTAGTTATCGAGGACGGCAACCTTAAGGAATTCAAGTATTCCTATGACGGCAACGTAGCTGAGCTCAATATCAAGGTATCGTTCATCAGCGTAAGCGGTAAGGGCGCAATGCACGTTGATGGTGCTTACACCAACTTCGTTTATTGATAAGAATTCGGCATTTACCGAATGATGAAAAATAAAATCACTTCTTTATAAATGAAAGGGAGAGAAATCAATGGCTAAAAAACAAAAGGTTGAACTTACCCCCGAAGAAAAGGCAGCTAAAAAGCTCAGACATTCAAACGGTTGGGTACGTTTCTGGGCAATAGTAGTGGCTCTTGCTCTTACGGCAGGCATTTACGGACTTGCAAGCAAAACCGCAGGCAAGGAGTCGGCAGCAACGGGTACGGCAACTGCTTCGGGCTCATCAACAGGCTCATCAAGCTCTTCGTCGGGCTCATCATCGGGTTCTTCATCGAGCTCTTCATCGGGCGCTTCCGCTTCTTCTTCGAGCAGCGCGTCGGCTTCTGCCGGTGACAGCAGCGGTGCGGCAGCGGCAGCTTCATCAGGCGTAGACGCAGCAGCGGCAGCCGAGGCTATAAACGCAGCTACCGCTAAGGCAGTTGCGGCAGGCTATCACTGGACAAGATCCGCTCAGTACACTCAGCCTGTTGACGTCGGTAGTGCTACAAGTGGTCTTAACACTCTCATCAAAGGTATTGACCCCGAGGCGTCTCTTGACTCCGTTGTAGGCGGATTCATCGGTATCGGCGACAAGGAAATGGATATCGAAAAGGGCGGCAGCGCAGCCGAGCAGATTGACTATCACGGCGAGAATTACGCTCTTCAGGCAACCGCTCTTCAGGCAAGCGACCTTAAAAACCTTAAGGTTGACGGAAACACCTACACCTTTGAGGTTGAAAACGCAACTTCACCTCAAACGGATAAATCGACCGCTATGTCAAGACTTACAAACGACATTCTCACTCAGAGCATGGTTGACAGCGAAATCAAGAATTTTATAAGCGCGGCAAAGATAAACTCCGCAACAATTGAATACACCAACATCAAGGCAACCGTAGTTATCGAGGACGGCAACCTTAAGGAATTTAAGTATTCCTATGACGGCAACGTAGCTGAGCTCAATATCAAGGTAGCGTTCATCAGCGTTAACGGTAAGGGCGCAATGCACGTTGATGGTGCTTACACCAACTTCGTTTATTGATAAACGCACTCCCTTAACCGAATAAAAAAACAAAGAGCTGTAAATTTAATTTACAGCTCTTTTTGTATGGCATCGGCCGAATTTTCAAACGGCAAACACATTTTGCTTTTACGGATTTACAACGTTTATCGGCTTGCCCGAAACAAACGCCTCGATGTTGCTTTTGAATATTCCCATAAGTCTCTCGCGCGTTTCAAATGCCGCCCACGCTATGTGCGGCGTGATAAAGCAGTTTTTCGCCGTGAGCAACGGATTGTCTTTTGCCGGCGGCTCGGTTGACAGCACGTCTACTCCCGCGCCTGCGATTTCACCCGAATTCAGCGCGTCGGCAAGAGCTTTTTCGTCAACAACCGGCCCGCGAGAGGTGTTTATGATAAACGCTGTTTTTTTGCACTTGCTCAAAAAATCGGCGTTTACGATTTTTTCCGTCTCTTTTGTGAGAGGGCAGTGGAACGTAATAATGTCGGCGTTTTCCGCAAGATCATCGAGGTTCTTTGCCCATCTGAAATTCCTGCGCGCGCTCTGGTCGGTAACGTGACCCGACAGCGCTATGATGTTCATTTTATAGGCCTCGGCTATGTCGGCTACGGCTCCGCCGATTTTTCCGAAGCCGACTATGCCTATCGTTTTGCCGGAAAGCTCGGTAAGCGGCTTTTTCCAAAAGCAAAAGTCGGGGCAATTTGACCATTCGCCGTTTTTTACCGCGTCCGAATGCAGGGCAACGCCTACGGCAAGCTCCGAAATAAATGCAAATACGAGCTGTGCCACGCCCATGGTGGAATAAGCCGGTATATTTGAAACCGGTATACCCTTTTCCTTGAGATACGCGCAGTCCACCACGTTGTAGCCCGTCGACAGGAGCGCGACGAATTTCACGTTTTGCATTTTGTCTATCTCGGCTCTTGTGAGCGGAGTTTTATTTGTTACGACTATGTCTGCGTCGTGTGTTCGTTCAACGATTTTTTCGCGCGGTGTGCGGTCGAAAATCTCGACCTCGCCGTATTTTTTCAGAAAATCCCAGCTCAAATCGCCCGGATTTGTCGTCTTGCCGTCAAGAATAACTGTTTTCATATAAAAAACCGCCTTTCGGTAAAGCTTTGCTTTTGAGCTAATTGTAACACAACCTCAAAGGAATTTACACCTAAAAGGCAAAAAATACTTCATATTTTCATATTTTGTTTGACCTTACCAATAATATGATATAAAATTATATATAATCTATTACTATGCCCTGCAATAATAATTTTTGGGTGGTACCGATTTGACCGACAGAGAACTTACGCGAAGAAAGCTCCTGAATATTTTAGCATGTGTGCTGCTGATTTTGGCAGTCGCACTTTTAGTGTTGACTTTTCTTATGCAGATAAACGATGTTTCGTCGGCATATGACGAAGTGCTCGAGCGTCTTGCGGAGTTTGAGGCGGCCGTTGCGTCAATTCCGAGCAAGTGGCTCGTGATTCTCGTGATTTTCCTTATATACATAGGCAAAGTGCTTATTCCCCTGCCGATAACAGCGGTCTGTGTTATAGCCGGTATGGTATTCCCCACGCCGATAGCCGTGGCTGTGAATTTTGCCGGTATGACATTGCTTATGACGATAAAGTTTTATTGGGGCAAGCACCTCGGCGGCGGAACAATACACAAGATTCTCACAAGATACGATAATGTTCGCCGTATGATGGAATCGGGTAAAAGAAGCACCGATTGGATTTTGGTGCTTTTTAGGCTAGTGCCGTACTTCCCGATAAATTCCATAAGTCAGCTCTACGGGGCGCTTGAATACGACTATTGGAAGTTTATTTTGCTGTCACTTTTGGGATTCACGCCTAAAATTATTTCTTACAGCATGATAGGTCGTCACGTTTATAACCCGTTTTCACTCGCGTTTATGCTGCCGATTGTGATTATCTTCACCATCTCCGGTGTTTCCATACTCGCGGTCAATAAGTTTATAGATATAGTAGTTAATAATAAAAACAAAAAGACTGCCGAAACTTTTTCGGCAGGAAAGGATGAAAAATGAAAATGGCAACTCCCGAAACCCTTAAAAAAGAAATTCTCTCCGCATCTCTCGATGAAAGGCTTAAAAAAGCCTATGTCACCGAGGAAAATGTTAAAGCGCAGTATGACAGGTACATAAATCTTTTAAACGAATTTGAGGCTCTTTTCGGAAAGGACAGAGATGTTCGTCTGTTCTCCGCTCCCGGCAGAACCGAAGTCGGCGGAAACCACACCGACCACAACCACGGCAGAGTGCTTGCGGCGGGAATTAACCTTGACGCAATAGCCGCGGCTTCAAAAAATGACGAAGACATTGTAAGAGTTAAATCCGAGGGCTATTCCATGGACGTTGTTGACGCGACGGACCTCTCGGTAAACCCCAACGAAATGGGACATTCACCCGCTCTCGTGCGCGGTGTACTTGCAGGCTTTAAGAAATACGGCTATAAGATAGGCGGCTTTGACGCCACTACCGCATCAAGGGTTATTGCGGGCTCGGGACTCTCGTCATCTGCCGCATATGAAGTCCTTGTCGGCACTATGGTAAACTATCTTTACAACGACGGCAAGGTTGATGCGGTCACAATAGCCAAAATAGCACAGTATGCCGAGAACGAATATTTCGGCAAGCCATGCGGACTTATGGACCAGATGGCGTGCTCCGTCGGCGGCTTCGTAACAATAGATTTCAACGACCCGAAAAATCCCGTGATAGAAGAGGTTGACTTTGACTTTGCCAAGTGCGGCCACTCGCTTTGCATTGTCGATACAAAGGGCAGCCACTCCGACCTCACCGACGAATACGCTGCTATCAGAACCGAAATGGAGAGCGTAGCCGAATTTTTCGGCAAAAAGGTTCTTCGCGAGGTAAGCGAAGAGGAATTTAAATCAAAAATAAGAGAATTGCGCACGGCAGTAGGCGACAGAGCCATACTTCGCGCTATGCATTTCTATGCCGACAACGCAAGAGTGTTAAAAGAGGTTGACGCTCTTCGCGGCGGAGATTTTGAGACCTTCAAGAAGTATATTCTCGAGAGCGGCGCATCATCATACAAATATAATCAAAACGTATTTTCCGTAAAACAGCCGTCCGTTCAGCCCGTATCTCTCGCCCTCGCTGTTTCCGAGAGCATCTTAAAGGGACGCGGCGCATGGCGCGTTCACGGCGGCGGATTTGCCGGCACAATTCAGGCTTTCGTCCCGAACGACCTTTTAAAGGATTACAAGAGCATAATGGAGAGCATTTTCGGCGAGGGAACCTGCTATGTGCTCTATATTCGCCCGGTAGGCGGCACCGAAATCTGATTTTTGCCGCCCCCCGAAGGCTCCCTTGTAAAGGGAGCTGTCACCGCAGGTGACTGAGGGATTGTTCAGGTCCCTTGTAAAGGGAGCTGTCATCGAAGATGACTGAGGGATTGTTCAGGCCCCCTTGTAAAGGGAGCTGTCACCGCAGGTGACTGAGAGATTGTTCAGGTCCCTTGTAAAGGGAGCTGTCATCGAAGATGACTGAGGGATTGTTCAGGCCCCCTTGTAAAGGGAGCTGTCACCGCAGGTGACTGAGGGATTAAACAGCGAAGCACTTTCTTTTTAAAATCTATTTTTTTAAGAAAATCCCTCCGGCTTGCCTTGCGGCAACCCACCTCCCTTTACAAGGGAGGCATAATCCCTCCGGCTTGCCTTACGGCAACCCACCTCCCTTTACAAGGGAGGCTGAATTGTATTGCAAAGTAGGCTGTTTAGGGCAAAAAGGGAGGCAAAATCCGACCGAGGAATTAAAGATGAAGTATAATCATAACAAAAATCTTGTTAAAAACGCAAAGGTGCTTCGCGAAGATATGACCAAGGAAGAACGGCACTTGTGGTATGATTATTTGCGAAACAAGGATGTACGATTCCTCCGTCAAAAAATAATAGGCAGCTATATTGTTGATTTCTATTGTGCAAAAGCAAACTTGGTAATTGAACTTGACGGCTCACAGCACTACGAGGATAAAGGAATTAAATATGACGCCGAAAGGACAAAATTTCTTGAACAAAACGGACTTACGGTTGTAAGAATTCCCAATAATGAGATAAACCGCAACTTCGACGGTGTTTGTGAATATTTGGACAGTGTGTTGAAATCCCGCTGTCGCACAGGCGATTGAGAGATACAACTTGCTCCCCTTATTAGGCTCCCTTGTAAAGGGAGCTGTCACCGCAGGTGACTGAGGGATTGTTTAGGCTCCCTTGTAAAGGGTGATTCCCCACGGTGTGGGGAAATGTCAAAAGGCTCCCTTGAAAAGGGAGCTGGCTACGAACGAAGTGAGTAGACTGAGGGATTAAAAAGTAATTTGCTTCCTATTTAAATTCCATATAACTCCACAAAATCCCTCCGGCTTGCCTTGCGGCAACCCACCTCCCTTTACAAGGGAGGCAAAAGGTGGATTAAAAGTTAAGCACAATCAATTTAAATTACATAAATTCCCACATAATCCCTCCGGCTTGCCTTAATAGGGTGTCGCTCTTTTTGTGAGGCGGCTGAGACACGGTAATTGGAAATTACATCATATTCCACCTACAAAGAGCGACGATTATAATTCAAAATTTCGATAAGAATACAGCATTTGCTTTAGCGTTTTACACGTTGACAAATTGTCCGAAAGGCAGAGAAAAATGGATATAAAAAACTTATTAAAAGAGCTGACTTCGGCTGTCGGTGTATCCGGAAAGGAAACCGACGCGGTTTTAACGGCGCAAAGGCTTTTGTCCGAATTCGGCAAAACGCGCGAGGACGTTCTTCATTCCGCAATATGCGAAATCGAGGGAGACAGGGCGGGGCATATCCTGCTTGACGCTCATATAGACCGTATAGGTCTTATCGTAACCTCCGTCACCGACGAGGGGTTTTTGCACGTTGCCGCCTGCGGCGGCGTTGACCGTCGCACATTGAACGGTCAAGAGGTGACCGTTTACGGCAGAGAGCCGGTATTCGGAGTTATAGCAAGCACTCCGCCGCACCTTGCAAGCGGTGACAACGAGCGGAAGGCGACGGAAATCGATGACATTCTTATTGATATAGGTGCAAAAAATAAGCAGTCGGCGGAAAAGCTCGTTTCCCCGGGAGACAGAGCGGTTGTCAATTCCTCTTTCCTCTCGCTCTGCGGCGACAGCGTGTCCTGCGGGGCACTTGACGACCGTTCGGGAATTGCCGTGCTTCTTCGCGCACTTGAGCTTATTAAGGGTAAGCCGCACAAAAAAGTTACCGTTGTGTGTTCATCTCGCGAGGAGACGAGCGGCGGCGGAGCAAAAGCCGCGGCATTTAATTCGGATGCCGACGAGATAATTGCGGTTGACGTCAGCTTTGCAAAGACTCCGGACAGCAAGGCGGAGGAATGCGGAATACTCGGCAAGGGCCCCATGATAGGTATTTCACCGTCGCTTTCATACGAATTCGGCGAGGAGCTTGTGCGCGTTGCCGAGAAAAACGACATTCCGTATCAGCTTGAGGTTATGGGCGGCAGAACCGGCACTAATTTGGACGGTATGACCACGGAGCGCGGCGGAATTAAGAGCGCGCTTATATCAATACCCCAAAAATATATGCACACCGGAATAGAGGTTGTGTCCGTTACGGATATTGAGCTTTGCGCAAGGCTCATTGCCGCATACATTCTCGGAGGTGATTTAAATGCTTAACGAGCTTTGTAATTTAAACGGCATTTCCGGCAGGGAGCACGCCGTAAGAGATTATATAATTTCGCATTTGCCGTCGGACGCGGAATATCGCATAGATCCGCTCGGCAGTCTCATAGTTTATAAAAAGGGCAAAGCCGAGCCGAAAAATAAAGTTATGCTCGACGCGCATATGGACGAGGTCGGCTTCATAATAACTTATATAACGGAGGACGGGTACCTGAAGTTCACCACGGTCGGCGGAATTGACGAGCGCGTTATTTTCGGCAGAGCGGTAAAGGTGGGCAAGGAGCTTATCCCCGGCGTTATAGGCGGCAAGGCTATACATCAGACGACCTCCGAGGAGAGAGGTAAATTGCCGTCCGTTGAGGATATGTATATCGATATCGGCGCGAGTTCAAAAAAAGAGGCCCTGTCTCACGTTTCACTCGGCGACGCAGTGTATTTTGACTCGTGCTACCGCGAATTCGGCGACGGCTTTATCAAGGCGAAGGCCATTGACGACCGCGTCGGCTGTGAAATTTTATTAAGACTTATAAATTCCGATTTGCCGTATTCGGCGACCTTCTGTTTCTCGGTTCAAGAGGAAATAGGCACTCGCGGAGCGGCTGCTGCGGCTTATTCGGTTGCCCCCGATTTCGCAATAGTCGTTGAGGGCACTACGGCGGCGGACATTTCCGGCGTTCCCGACGAAAAAAAAGTCTGCCGTTTGGGCTGCGGTGCCGTTGTCAGCTTTATGGACAGGGGAACCGTCTATGACAGCGAGCTCTATAAAAAGGCGTTTGAAATTGCCGAAAAGAACGGCATCGGGTGTCAGACCAAAACCGTTGTGGCAGGCGGCAACAACGCTTCCGCAATACACAAGGCGGCAGGCGGCATAAAAACTCTTGCCGTATCTGTTCCGTGCAGATATATTCACTCGGGCAGCTCGGTTGCGAAAAAAGAGGATATAGATAGCACGTTTGAGCTTGTAAAAGCACTTTTTGCGGAGCTGTCGCAGTGCTGAAATCGATTGACGGACCGACAGAGGCAGCCATTGTTACGGACGGTGAATTTAAAGACTGTCTTGCGGTAAAGTATATTTTATTTGCCGCTTTTCGGCTGTCACTCGGAGAGGCGTGGCTTCAAACGGACTGCGGCGGCAGAGTGACGGCTGTGCTTTTAAATAAAAACGACGGAACGATAATTTGCCCGTCAAGCTCCGCCGATTTACGGGAGCTTTCGGAGTTTGCCTCTTTTTTCGGCGAAAATATATATTTTTGCTCCGGGAACGATTGCGCGGACGCAAAAGCCGTTCTTATGGAGCTCTCCGAATTACCGCAAAAAGAAACTTGCGCACAGCCGCTTTGCGACATAACCGCGGACGAATACAAGGTGCTGACAGGTAAAACGCCCGATTTTGACGACAGGGCGTATCTCGAATGGCTTTCGAGGACGGGCAGAGGCGTGTTCGGCGGAAGCACAAGGGTTATGTGCATAAGGCAAAACGGCAAAACGGCTTCTCTTGCCGTAGGCGATATAATCGGAAAAGACGCGTATATACGCGACGTTGCGACAAGCGAAAAATATCGAGGCAGAGGCTTTGCCGCGGACTGTGTTATTTCTCTTTCGAGAGAGCTTAAAAAGAGTGCCGATTGCATATTTTTAATGTGTAAGCCGGACAATGCAAAGCTGTATGAAAAATGCGGCTTTCGCAAAAAAGAATACATAATAAGAAAGACTTGAAATGAAAGATTTTTTTGAATTTACAAAAAGAACCGAGGAGGCGTCAAAAAAGGCGCTGACTCTCGCCGAAAAGAAGTTTTCGGAAATAGACGAAATAACCGAATACAACCAGCGCAAGGTGCTCGCGGCGTTTATAAATAATCGTGTCGACGAGACGGATTTCAACTCCACCACAGGCTACGGCTACAACGATAAGGGCAGAGAAAAGCTCGACAGGCTCACCGCCGAGATTTTCGGCGCGGAGGACGGCTTAATAAGAGCCACCACCTTAACATGCGGCACCCACACAATAGCGACCGCACTTTACGGCGTACTGAGGCCCGGCGATATAATGCTCAGCGTAACGGGAGTCCCCTACGACACCATACATTCCGTTATCGGTATTGACAAAAGCAGTAAGGGTCACGGCTCACTCGCCGACTTCGGCGTGAAATTCGAATATATCGAGCTTACCGAAAATGACGAGATAGATTATGACGCAATAGAAAAAAGAGTCGGCCGCGGAGACATTAAGATGGTTTATATCCAGCGCTCGCGCGGGTATTCGCTGCGCCATTCTATTTCGATTGACGAAATAGAGAAAATCGCGACTCTTACACACCGTGTAAGCCCCGATACGGTTGTTATGACAGATAACTGCTACGGCGAATTTACGGAGAAAAAAGAGCCGTGCGACGTCGGAGCGGATTTGGCGGCAGGCTCGCTTATCAAAAATCCGGGCGGCGCGATAGCACCCTGCGGCGGCTATATAGTAGGCAGGCATGACCTTGTTGAGGATTGCGCATACAGAATGACCACTCCCGGACTCGGCAGAGAGGTCGGCGCAACGCTCGGAACAACGCGCAGCCTTTATATGGGTCTTTTTTCTTCGCCGCACGTAACCGGCGAGGCACTCAAGACCGCGGTATTTGCGGCGGCGCTTTTTGATTTGCTCGGCTTTAAGGTGACTCCGCGTCCCGATGAGACGAGACACGATATTATAGAGGCGATTTGCCTTGAGAATGCCGACAGACTGATAGCCTTTTGTCAGGGAATGCAGAAGGGCGCGCCGGTGGATTCATACGTTTCACCCGTGCCGTGGGATATGCCGGGCTACGACAGCCAGGTTATAATGTCCGCAGGGGCGTTCACGTCCGGCTCGTCCATAGAGCTGTCGTCGGACGCACCGCTTCGAGAGCCGTATGCGGTTTGGATGCAGGGCGGAATTAACTTTCACAGCGGAAAGCTCGGCGTTATGCTGGCGGCAGATGAGATAATTAAAAGAGGTCTTTTGGAATAATTTACGGAATAACTTACGGAAAGGTTGATTTTATGGAACTCAGACATCTTAAAAGCGGAACCGACGTCAGAGGCACGGCGGTAAATCCCGACGATCCGAAAAAAATCGATTTGACCGATGAGGCGGTAAAGAGAATTTCCGCAGCGTTTGTCGTATTTCTCGCCGAAAAGCTCGGTAAGAAAGAGGAAGAGCTCGTGATTTCGGTCGGGCATGATTCGAGAATTTCGGCGGAGCGGATAAAATCCGACGTAATCGATGCGCTGTCTTTCTTCGGCCTTGAAATCAAGGACTGTGCGCTCGCATCAACCCCGGCTATGTTTATGACAACTAAAATGCTCGGCTGCGACGGAGCTGTTCAGATAACCGCGAGTCACCATCCGTGGGACAGAAACGGGCTTAAATTCTTTACTCCCGACGGAGGACTTTCCGGTGATGAAATAAAGAGTATACTCGAATATGCCGAGGAGCACGAAAGCGGCAGCTGCCCCGAAAGGTTAAATTTGCAGGAGGTCGATTTTATGTCGGTCTACTGCGAGCACCTTTGCAATATGATAAGAAAGGGTGTTAAGTCAGACGATTACGAAAGACCGTTAAAGGGACTGAAAATAGTTGTTGACGCAGGTAACGGAGTAGGCGGATTTTACGCCGAAAAGGTACTCTCCCCCCTCGGAGCGGACACAACCGGCAGCCGCTATTTGGAGCCGGACGGTATATTCCCGAATCATATCCCGAATCCCGAAAACGAGACGGCGATGAACTCCGTGCGAGAGGCAACTCTCGGCGCGAAAGCCGACCTCGGCGTAATATTTGACACGGACGTTGACCGCGGCGGCTGCGTAAGCTCCGACGGCAGAGAGATAAACAGAAACGCTCTTGTTGCCCTGGCGGCGGTCATTGCGCTCGAAAATAATCCTGGCGGCACCGTTGTCACCGATTCCGTAACATCTGCGGGGCTTACCGAGTTTATAGAAAAAACGCTGGGCGGACATCATCTGCGCTTTAAGCGCGGCTATAAGAACGTCATTGACGAGGCGATAAGACTTGAGGAAAACGGTATAAACGCTCCGCTTGCCATAGAGACTTCGGGTCACGCGGCGTTCAGGGAGAATTATTATCTTGACGACGGCGCATATCTCATAACGAAAATAATTATAAAGGCCGCCGATATGAAAAAGCAGGGTAAAAAGCTTTACGACCTCATATCAGAGCTTAAATATCCGGCGGAGGAAAAGGAAATCCGCCTTAAAATAAGCGAGGAGGACTTCAGAGCCGTCGGCGACAGGCTTTTAAATGAGCTCGCAGATTTTGCCGCAAAGCGCGAGGGCTGGCAAATTGCACCCGACAGCCACGAGGGAATCAAAATAATTTTCCCAAAGACCGAGAGCTTCTTTATTTTAAGGCAGAGCGTCCACGACCCGGTTATACCGATAAATTTCGAGAGTGCCCAAAACGGCGGAGTGAAAAAAGCCGCAAACTCGCTCTATGAATTTATAAAAGATTTCGACGGAGTGGACATTTCTCCGCTCAAGCAGATTTTATAACCGCGTTAAATATGTACGGAGGTGCTTGTTTACGGTATACGATACTATATGTGAAATTTTGAGCGAGCAGCTTGAAATACCGCTCGACGAAATAACCGCCGAGTCAAAGCTGCGCGATGATTTATCGGCAGACAGCCTTGACCTTATCGACCTCGCTATGACTCTTGAGGACGAATTCAGAAAAGAGGTGCCGGACGAGGCGCTTGAAAAGATGAAAACGGTTGGAGACGTAGTAGCATTCATAGAGGAAGAGTAAGCGGTATATTTTCGGGAGATGTAAAAGACTAACTTTTTGCGTTCCGGACATTTTTACCCTTTTTTTCGGGGGATAGGAAAAAATGCTCGGAGCGGATTAACCGAACCTTAAGCGGCGCGGCTGCGGCGGTTAAGGCTTGCCCGAAGGCGTACGAATGTACTCCGAGGGTGAGGTTGATTCGGAGCAAAGAGTAAGCTCTGACGAATAAAAACACCTGTTTATACAAAGATTTGTTTCGATTTGTCTTTTGTTTTTTTTGCGTTCCGGACATTTTTACCCTCTTTTTTCGGGGGATAGGAAAAAATGCTCGGAGCGGATTAACCGAACCTTAAGCGCGCGCGGCTGCGGCGGTTAAGGCTTGCCCGAAGGCGTACGAATGTACTCCGAGGGTGAGGTTGATTCGGAGCAAATGGTAAGCTCTGACGAATAAAAACACCTGTTTATACAAAGATTTGTTTCGATTTGTCTTTTGTTTTTTTTGCGTTCCGGACATTTTTAACATCCCCAGTTGACATTCCGAGGCAAAGAATTTATAATCTGTTTATGTATAAAACGGAGGATTTCAAATGGATAAAAAAATAATCGCAGTTATCTGCGCTTCCTTAATCGTAATATCGGTAGCTTTTGCCTCATGCGGAAAAAAGAAGCCGACTATAAACGCCAAGGACGCCACATATGAGGTTGTTACCGACGAAGAGGGCAACACTGTTCTCAATGAGAACGGCGAGATTGAAATATATGTCACCGACGAGGACGGCAAAAAGGTCACGGATGAAAACGGCGAAATTAAAACGGGCGCCGTTCCGTTCCCCAATCAGATAACCGACGGCGTATTTCACGAGACAAAGTATTTTAAAATGGTTTATCCCAACGGCTGGACCGTGGGCAATTCAGGTATAGCCACCTCAAAGAAATACAAGGGGCTCGACGCGCAGGTTATGTATTCCGGCGCGGCGACTGATGACAGCGCAGCGGAAAATGAGGCAAATAACACCGTTTCGCAGTGGAATCAGATTTTGTCGCAGGCAGGCGACGCGGTAACGGGCGTAACCGTTGAGCAGCGTACCGTAACTCTCGAAAAATGCGGAGCCACCGCATATGTAGTCGAGATCAAAAAGGCGGACGACAAAAACCCGAAAACATATTCCGCATATCAGCTCACTATGGATTTTGTCTGCAACGGCGGGCTTTACCACGTGCAGTGCTTTACCGAGGACGGCAACACCTTTGACGGCAGCCTTGATTTGGCGGCCATGTACGGCGCAAATCTCACAATTAAATAAGAGTTCTAATAAAGAACATTGCATTTGCAAAGCGGTTCACGGGGTATTTGCCTCGGGAGCCGCTTTTTGCCTCCCTTGTAAAGGGAGGTGGGTTGCCGCAGGGAAGCCGGAGGGATTTCATAGGGTTATATGGAATTTAAATAGAATGAGCTTCGCTGTTTAATCCCTCAGTCATCTTCGATGACAGCTCCCTTTACAAGGGAGCCTAATTTAATCCCTCAGTCTACTCACTTCGTTCGTAGCCAGCTCCTGACGGGAGAGAGTCCCCTTTGTCACTACGTGACATTTCCCCACACCGTGGGGAATCACCCTTTTCAAGGGAGCCTTTTTTGTCGCTCCGCGACATTTCCCCACACTGTGGGGAATCACCCTATTTGAGGGAGCCTAAAAGCCCTCTGTTTTTACCCGAAAATACCGTAAAAATGTTCAAAACCGTGTTCAATACTTGTCAAAAAGTTCAAAACTCGAAAACGTTAACAATTTGTTCATAATTTTACAACAACATTGCCAATTTTGTTTGCCACTTTTGCCCAAAAATAACAATTCTATTTGTTCAATACAGAAAATCAACAAATTTGTGTGAACAATTTATTGACTTTTTTCGTTTAAAACCCTATACTTTAACTAACCATAGGAATGGTGTAATAGGGCGAAGTGCCCCCTTTTTTGAGGGAGCGCTGCCGCACGGCTGATTTACCGTGCAGTTTCCATCCCGTTTTGATACACATCCTACGGTAATATGCTCGGGTGTGTATCATCAGTTTTCCACCGATTCATTTTTACGGAAGTGGAAACGGTGGAAACCGACCGAGTTAACGTGCCGAAATCGGTTTGCTTTCTTGTAAATCAAAGAGCGGTCAGAAGTACAGCGGATTTTGTGCGAGGAATTGTTGCGGGGAGTGCCGCCCGCAGAAAAAATCAGGTACGCATACATGGTTTTAATGTAAATCTTTTTAGGAGGAAAAAACACGTATGAAAAAATCTACCAAATTGTTAAGTGTCATCTTGGCAGTTGTCATGATTTTCTCAACTATGTCCGTAATGGCGTTTGCCGCAAAGACGGAGTATCAGACCTCTGATAACCTTACCGCTCTTAACGCATACAGCCCGGACGGCGCGGTAACAAGACTCTCTACCGATGAGAGAATGTCAGTCGTATTTGACTTCCTCGATGTTACCCTTGCCGCCGCGAACATAAACATGGGCGATGTTATTAACAAAGCAGGTTTGCACCTTGTTATCGACCTTCGCTCGGTTAATGCTCTTTGCGGAACCATCGACAGCGCCAAGGCTCTTCTTAACAACGGACTTGTCGGCGGTGTCAAGTGGATGCTCGGCATAGTTAAAGACGCTAACCTTAAAAACTGGCCGTCGGGCATGACAAGAGAAAACCACGCTCAGCTCGACATAGTCAACGGCATTGCAACCCTTCTTAACGACAACGCAGGTCTCGTTAAAAAGGTTATCAACGACGGCAAACTCGACGTCGGCATTATCGGCAACTTTGTTGATATTTCCGGTGTTAATAAGTACCTCTCCGATATTCCGGGCCTTGTAAAGGGTCTTGTTTATCCGTTGTTCGCAAGAGTTGACGATGACATGACGCTCATCAACACTTATTCAACAACAACCGCAAATCCCGACACTCTTATCAAGAATGTCCTCATCAACGCTATGTCTAAGCCGCAGAGCTATACTTCTTATAAAGAAGACGCTTCCGGCAACTGCATAAGCAATCACATTGCTCTTCCGACAAGCGCTGAAGCAGGCCTTCGCAATTATTATGTTAAGGGCTCCGACTCTAAGGGCGCTTATATAGAGGTATATGAATACAATACCGATAAGAAGACATATGTTTCTCAGGATGAGAAATATTATAAGACCGAAGAAACCGATATGGAAGGCAAAGGCACAGGCGTTTATGTTTACACCAACGCTTCGGGCGAAAATGTAAAATATTACGTTAAAGACAGCTACTTCCTTCCCTCACTTGCTACAAGCGGTAAGGTTTCGGAAATCTTCAATCTTAACAGCAATACTCTTGTTTCGGCTCTCTATCAGGTAGCTCCCTATGTATTTAAGGATCTTGCTCCCGTTGTTCTCAACGGCTCAGTTAAGATGCTTCTTGCACAGTGGTTCGGCGCTGAAAAGACCGAGCTCTTCGGCGGCAAGGCTTCAGAGGCCACCGCTGTTCTCGCTAAGCTTCCGTCAGATGTAAAGGCATTCTATTCTAAGGCTGCCGGCACATACAACTGGGAGTGGTCGGACTTCACAATAGGCTCCGACGGCAACGGCTATTATCGCCTTGTCAGCAAAGACGGTCTCACAGAGACCTGGCTCAAGTTTGATATGTCCACCGCTAATTCGTTCGCTAAGCTCATTAACTGGAACTACACCATCTCCGGTGATTTCGTTAACGAGTTTATGCCCACAGCTGCAAACGACGGCTCCGTTACTGCTTCGGCAGCGGGTTATACCACCGTTCTTGCGTCGCTCAACGATTTTGTCGGCAAGGCAATCGACACAATTCTTTCGGATACTGCAAAGGCTGCAATCAATTGGACAAAGGGCGATAATACAAAGCTCATTCCCAATCTTCGCAAGGCTCTTCAGTATGTAGCAGCTTATAACCCCGAGTATCTCTTCGGTACCGGCTATGAGACTGTTTATGCAGGCTACTATGACACAGTTGTAGATAAGTCCGCTTCCGATCAGGATGTTGTTACCGCTCTCGGCGCAATCGGCGTTAAGGCTCTTATGCCTCAGATAATTCTCCCGTCGGCTGCCGAGCTCAAGGGACAGAACGTAACCGCTCTTCTCGCTTGCGTAATTCGTGAGCTTGCAACTCAGTTCGTTCCGACTTACAACTATGACGCACTTATTTATGCCGATTACAACTCGAAGACCCTCGTAAAGGGTAAGAACAGCGGCTATTGGCTCGATGTTATCTTTACCATGGGCACCGACATCGGTATGAAGTATCTCTCCAAGCTTGCCGACCTCGGCTCCGATAAGGCTGGCGGCTACCAATTCAAAGCCTCCAAGACTTATAAGCTTGCAGACTTCGAAAAGAACACACGCGCTTGGGAAGACACCATTGACTGGATAATCGACTGGGCTCTCACCTCTGACAACGAGTGGTGCTGGAAGTTCCAGAAGCTCATCAACACCGACGGCCTTACCATCGACCTTGCTACCGCACAGGATCCGTGGGTTAAGCTCGACAAGATTATCTGCGACGTTCTTCCTGTTGAGAAGATAATCAACGAAACCGCTGCTGACGGTAAGACCTTCCTTGAGACTGTTCTCAGAGAAGACATTATCGACAGACTTCTCAACCTTGACGTAAGCAAGCTCCTCGGTACAAACAGCGTTACGGGCATATTCAATATTCCTGCTAACAGCACTCTCAGAACCGAGGCTATGTATCCCGCAGTATTCAGAATCGTAAGAGAACTCCTTAACAAGGTTCTCGGCAAGGTATGCGGCAACACCGCTCTTATCGCCGATTCTTACAATTCACTTGACGCTATTCTTCAGAAGAGCGCTATTGCAGACCTCGCAGAGAAATTGATTTTAGGTATTGCCTATGCCGTTAAATCAGGCGGTCTTCTTGACGTAGCTCTTCCGTTCGTAAACTTCTTCCTCGGCTGGACTACCAACGCTCAGTCCTATGCTGAGCCTAAGCTTACAATAGATAAGGGTTCACTTAACTATGTACAGCTTACAAACGGCCAAATGAACACTACTCTTAAGGTAACAAACGCATCTGCAGGTATGCTCTTAAAGCACGGCGATACCTATGATCATCCTTACGTGCTCACTCTTAAGTCTGTTACCGTTAACGGCGAAGAAATGCTCAAAAACGGCGCAACGGAGCTTTCACCGTATGAGAGCACCGACGTTGCACTCAAGGCTACCGTTCCTACCGACAGCCTTGTTAAGGTAACCGCTGTTTACAGCTTCACCTTCAAGGACGGTACTGCTTACGACGGCGACATTACTTCCACTACCTTTGAGTATGCAACCAACGATACAGCCGATACCGTCGGCTCCGCTTGGGATTCTGGTGAGAAGAAAGCTACATACTTAGCTGTTGATTACGTTAAAATGAAAGGCGCAACCACCACCGACTGCCTCGTAACAAATCCGTCGGCTCTTGCTTCTGCTATTTCAAACATTGCCGTAACTTGGACCAATACAAGAGATACTGATTGCAAGTTCACCAAGGGTTCTATTTCCGGCTTTGACGCAAATTACTTTGAGTCCTCGGGTCAGGCCGAGGCGCTTGTAAATAAGACCTTCCTTAAGTATGTGAAGGATGATGATAGTTATACCGGTAACATTGTTACCGTTAACCCGCTCAGACTTAAATCTGATGTTGACGCAGCGACGGTTCCCTCGGGTGCCACATACGATCTCGGTAATCAAGCTGTAACTGTATCCGGTTCGCATAGGAACAGAACCAGAACACTTGATATGTCTGCTCCTCTCGGCACACTCTACTATTACAACGGCACCAATGTTAAGAATGCCGTTGACAGCGAGTTCAAGGCTAACCGCGATTCTTCTAAGTATCCGGCAGAGGCTTGGAAAACTTACTGGACAGCTCTTACCGCTGCTGCTAAGCTCGCTTACGGCCCGTTCAAGAAGGCTAACATCGGCAATTACAGTGACGACAATCTCACTGCAGCCGTAACCGCTCTTGAAACCGCCGCTAAGGCTCTTGATACAGCAAGCACAACACCTGCAAGCGGTTCAGCAACCGTTACACCGGCTCCCATTGAGGATGCTCTTAAGGCTGCCGGCGACATCAACTATCAGAACTTCGACCTCTATGCTTATTGGGCTTACGAAAAGGCAATGAAAGCCGGCAACGCTATCATTGACGCTTACAAGGGCCCCGTAGCTCCCGAAAAGTACATTGACGGCAGCTCACTTTCAGAGGCTGAAATTACTGCTATTGCCAACAAGGCAAACGCTACATATAAGAGTGCTATCGTAGCTTCCATGAAGGCTCCTTCAACCGAAGCTCAGAACGCTTATATGGATGCCGTAAAGGCTTACAAGGCTCCCAGTTATTCAGAGCTTGAAGTCCTTAACAGCGCTAAGAACATTGCTTGGTATGCAAGCTTCCTGAAGAGCGCTGCGGTTAAAACCGAAAAGCAGTTCCTTGCTAAAGAAATTGCTGCGGCTAAGGCTCAGGGCTACAAAGAGGCTGATTACACAGCAGGCTCTTATGCAAGATACACCAAGGCTCTTGCAGCTGCCGAGGCATTAAATGCCAACGCTGAGGCTCTTCAGTCCGAGGTATTCGATGTTAAGTATGAGCTTGAAATCGCTCAGCGCGCTCTTATGCCGAAATCGGCTTCTGCTCTCGAGGCAGGTGCTTACACCGAGCTTGAGGCAGTTATCGCTCAGGCTAAGTCAATATTCACTGACAACAGTGCATATACATTTGACGCTTCTAAGGCTGACGGCCTTTCAAAGACCGAAGCTTATGCTAAGCTCGTTTCCGTACTCGGCTATGAGTACACCGATGAGAAGGGCAACACAGCAAACCTTTACAGCGGCTCCGCTGAAAACTATGCTGCAAATGACCGCTTCTATTCAAACGTTGTAGCAGCTCAGATTGACGCTGTTGTCACAAACCTCAAGAATGCTATGGCTCCGTTCGTATGCAAGTACGTAGCAGTTCCCACCACAGCGGGTTCAAGTGAGGGCGTTTCCGTAACAGAGAACACTTCTCTCATCACCGGCGTAACACCCGGTTCGCTTGCTACTGCCGACGACGTACTCGCAAGAGTAACGGCTAAGGATTCTTCGGCTACAACTCTTAATGTTGCCGCTAACGCTGCAGGACTTTATGGTACAGGCGCTACCGCAACACTCAGCCTTAAGTCGAGCGGTGCTCCGGTTGCTATCTACACAGTCGTTATCTACGGCGATGTAAACGGCGACGGTGTTGTTGACGGATTCGATGCTTCCTACATGGACCTCGCAATCAACAACAGAGCTACTCTCACAGGCGCTTATAAGACTGCAGGCGGCCTTGCTACCGGTAAGGTTGACCTCGCTAACTACGGCCTTGTAGTTGACGCTGCTTACGGCGGAACTGCAATCGCTCAGAAGTAATTTCCTTTAATTACTTAAGTTAAAACCCGGTGGGGGAGTTATCTCCCCCACAAGGGCGTATGTAATGGGATATTCTTAAAAAGATTAGAGCATATACTTTAAAAGTGCGGCGGAATAGTTTTGTGAAAAAACGGTACAAAGCTTGTAAGCCCGCGAGGAAATAACTTTATTTGTGATAGCGTAAGGGATATTTTCTTTCGGTGTGCCATTTTTATTCACAAATTATTGACATTGTGCTCTCAAAAGTGTATATTTAATATTGATTAAGAATAGAAGGAGGCAAAAAATGACCAAGGCAAAAAAGGCTATTAGCCTTATTGTATCTGTAGTTATGCTCCTTGGCGTGCTTGCAGTCGGCGTTTTCGCAAATGATAATACCGGTGTCGCAGAAAACGGCACTATCGCTTTATCGTTTGACAAGGCGTCATATAGCGCAGGCGATACAGTCAGGGTTACCGTAAAATTAACCACAGATTATTATGCTGCAACGGTTTCTGTTCCTGTTCAGTATGACAGCAGTGCTGTTAAGTTTGTAAGCGGCACAACCGCTTCAACGCTGTTCGGTGCAGGCGATGCAACAAAGACGGTCGTAAATGATGCTGCTGCGGGCGGCAAGACTTATGTCTATGTCGGCGTATTACCGCAGGCTGCCGGCGGAGCTGTTGCTCAGAAGGCAAACGGCGTCGTACTTTCGACCCTCACCTTTACCGCTTCTAAGGCCATTTCCGATACTGCGGCCGCTTTCGGTGTGCTTAACGATCAGAAATCAATGACCAATCTCGGCGGTAAACTCTATGTAGGTTCCTACAAGACCTCTGATGTAACCTCAACGGTTTATACCACAGGTCAGAAACTTACTTTCCCGGTAATGAAGGCTGCTGCTGCAGCTGATCCGGAACTTCAGCTCTCTGAAACAGGAAAAGCTAACGGTGTTATAATCGACAGAGTTTCAACTTGCACCGATGGCAACGGTTTCGTTTACGGTGTCGCAACCGATAACGGTGATTCCATTGCTGACGCTTTGCAGACCCCCGCCGGTTCAATTCAGGTAACTGAAAACGACCAGGGGCAGATGAGCACAGGCGCAAAAATCGAGCTTCTTAACGATAGCGGTGACGTTGTTGAGACATACTATTTCGTATTCTTCGGCGATGTTAACGGCGACGGCTTGATTGACCTTTCTGACTCAGGTGCAATTGAGGCTTCAGATGCATTTATCGAGGAAATAGAACCCGGTACGGCAACTTATATGGCTGCTGATGTGGAGGTTGATGGAATGGTAGACCTTTCTGATGCAGGTAAAATTGAAGCACAGGACTCATTTATTGAGGATCTTCCTACACAGCGTGAACTTGCTGCATTACATGCAGAGCTGCTTTAAATTTCAACAAATATTATTAGGAGGAAAATAGAATATGCTTAAGACAAGCAAAAAAGTACTGAGTGTAGTTCTTGCTTTGGTTTTGGTGTTAAGCACGTTGACAGTATGCTCCTTTGCGGCTTTTGATTCCAGCACACAAAAACTTGGCTTTGTTCTTGTGCCGGATAAAGACATCACAAAGGTTCAGAATGGCGATAAGGTAACATTTACACTCTATTTGGATGTTGCTGATTTTAGCCAGAATGTTTCGGTTGCTAAACTCCTGTTCTTATATGACAGTTCTGCATATTCAGTAGATAACTCATATACATGTCTTAACGACTTTGCAAAGTTCTACAAGGATGGTACTGCTTCATCTTTGGCTAGCACATCTGCTAACTGGAAAAAGCTTATTGCTGGAACAACTCAGGATATTTCAGCATTTGACAAGGCTTATGTATGGTCAGGTGCCGCTGATACAAACAAAGACTGGGATGAGGATGGTACAGGTAACACTGCTAAACAAGGATTCTCCCTTACTCAGGAAAAGGGAACCCGAACTCCTGCTGAACTTCAGTTCACATTTACAGTTCTTGACAATACTAAGACTTTGGATGTTATGGTTTGTAACAATTTCGCTACAAAATCAACTCTCCAATACTTTAAGACAACTGATGGTGCAACACAGACAAACCTTGACCAGGGCGAAGTTAATACAGAACTTGCTAGTGCAATGGTCAATAACCCCGGAGTCGCAAACCCTGCTGTAGCTAAGTATAAGACTCAGGTTAAGTTCACAGGCGATAAGACAACTGCTCCGGATGATCTCTTCCAGTTCAGACTTACTTCGGTTATCACAGCTGCTGACTTCGCTGCTATGAACTCAAACGGCAATACAATTAAGAGCGTTGGCTTCATTGCTGCCAACACAGGCGCTGCCGATGCAGATGCTGCTAAGACAGCAGTTGAAAAAGGCACCGCACTTCCGTCAGCTTGGAAAGCTGCTTCTACCGACTATGTAAGTCAGGCAAGCGCTTCTTCCGATGCATACTTCGGCGCAATCATCAAGAATATCTCTCATGCTTCTCAGGCAACTGATATTGACTGCATCGCTTATGTATGCTACAATGACGGTACTGCCGATCATTATGTTTGGTATTCCGCAGCTGTAACTGCTAAAGTTGCTTCAGGATATGATGCTGCTGTTGCTAATTGGAAAGCTCAGTAATTGAATTTTACCAAGAAACCACAGCGAAACTTTACTATCGGTTCGGCTGTTCAAAACTGAATATTCCGTTCCGACATTAAATTTTATTATTATATCTTGAAAGGAGATTAAATCTCAATGAAACAGGTTTATCAAACACCGGATTTCGATGTTTCTGCATACGAGCTTGATGATATCATCACAATCTCCATAGGCACCGGCCCCGTAGAGGGCGGCGACTCGGGTTGGGTTGAGATCTGACGCTCACGTAGCAATCGATCCGATTTATTAACAATCATAAGCAGAGCAAGGTTCGCCTTGCTCTGTTTTTTTGTGCCCTGTTTTGCATTTTGTGCACCATTCCGTTTCTGTACCCCATTCTGATATCGTGTGCCTATTCTGTTTTTGTACTTAATTTAGGTGCTGTCGCCTATTTTTTTTGTGTATCATATGAGAGATGAAGAGGAAGAGTATGACAGAAGCGTTGTATGCCTATTCTTTTCTGTGGTCATGTGAGAGATAAAGAGGAAGAGTATGACAGAAGCGTTGTATGTCAATTCTTTTTTGTGTGCCGTATAAGGAGCTTTCCACACACCCCTGCCCGCCCTTTTCACTATTCGTTTTCCACTTCCGTTTTCGTCTTTTTACTTTTCAGCCTCCCTTGCAGAGAGCAAGCCTCGCCAAAGCAGTTTGGAAGCTTTTTGCCTCCCTTGAAAAGGGAGGTGGGTTGCCGCAGGCAAGCCAGAGGGATTTCATAGGAATTTACGGAATTTAAAAAGAATGTGCGTGACCTTTAATCCGCTTTTTGCCTCCCTTGAAAAGGGAGGTGGGCCTCGCTAAGGCAAGCCGGAGGGATTTCATAGGAATTTACGGAATTTAAAAAGAATGTGCGTGACCTTTAATCCGCTTTTGCCTCCCTTGAAAAGGGAGGTGGGTTGCCGTTAAGGCAAGCCGGAGGGATTTCATAGGAATTTACGGAATTTAAAAAGAATGTGCGTGACCTTTTAATTCGCTTTTTGCCTCCCTTGAAAAGGGAGGTGGGTTGCCGAAGGCAACTCGGAGGGATTTTGTGGGGGTGTATGAGTTTTAAATAGGTAGTATTTTGTTTTTTAATCCCTCAGTCTGTTCACGTTGCTCACAGCCAGCTCCTGACGGGAGCCCGTCCCCTTTGTCGCTCCGCGACATTTCCCCACACCGTGGGGAATCACCCCTTACAAGGGAGCCTATTAAATCCCTCAGTCTACTCACTACGTTCGTAGCCAGCTCCCTTTACAAGGGAGCCTGAATAATCCCTCAGTCTGTTCGCGTTGCTCACAGCCAGCTCCTGACGGGAGAGAGTCCCTTTGTCACTACGAGACATTTCCCCACACCGTGGGGAATCACCCTATTTGATGGAGCCTGAAAGCGGCTGCAATGCAAATTCGGCAGTCGAAAGAGACATTTATGCAAAAAATCCGCGATTTTTGCCGCAATTTCGAAATTTCGGCAGATTGACGAATAATTAACACATCGATTATTTATTTTGACGGAGTAATCATCAATATATTGTGTAGTTGCTCATTTACACCCCACAGATGTATTCGTCATTTTTTCAAATTCGCGGCTGTTTAGTTTAACAAATTCAAATAATAGTTAAAAAACATCTAAACGTCCGCAATTTTGAGTTCGATTTGTTTGCCGCGTCGTATTTTTGCGTTGACAAGAGTCTTTTTTGTGCTATAATTACAAGTGAACGGTAATTCACTACACGTGGTTATCTATGGTGCGCCGCTTTTGCGCAGCACCGTTTCGTTAATTTTATTAAACGGAGGTCACGATATGGACACAAGATTTGCAATTTCGGAGTACAATGACGCTGTTGCAGTCAACAAAGAGCTTGATGAGCTTATTAAAAAGCCGATTTACACCATCAAGCCGGAGGCTCTTAAAAAATACGAGGATGAGTATTACAACAAAAAGTGCCTCAAATCAAAAGCACAGATTGAGGAAGCTCGCCAGATAATCCCCGGCGGCGTTCAGCATAACCTTGCTTTCAACTATCCCTTCCCGCTTGTTTTCACAAAGGCAGAGGGTGCATATCTCTATGACGTTGACGGCAACAAGTATTTTGACTTCCTTCAGGCAGGCGGCCCGACTGTTCTCGGCTCCAACCCGAAAGCTGTTCGTGAGCAGGTCATCGACCTCCTTAATACTTGCGGTCCCTCAACCGGACTTTTCCACGAGTTTGAGTACAAGCTCGCCAAAAAGATTTCCGACAGCGTTGAAACCGTTGATATGTTCCGTATGATGGGCTCGGGCACCGAGGCTTGCATGGGTGCGGCTCGTATCGCGAGACTTGCTACAAAGCATAAGAACATCATAAAGATGGGCGGCGCTTACCACGGCTGGTCAGATCAGATGGCTTACGGTATCCGCGTAAACGGCACCAAGTTCACACAGGCTCACGGTGTTCCGCTCAACTGCTTCATGTTCATTCAGGAGACTACTCCGAACGATCTTGACGATCTTGAGAAAAAGCTCAGACTCAACCAGTTCCGCGGCGGCACAGCAGCCGTTTATATGGAGCCGGTAGGCCCCGAGAGCGGTACTACCCCCCATCACCGTTGAATATGTTAAAGGCGTTGAGCGTCTTTGCCGCAAATACGGCGCACTCCTCGTATTCGATGAGGTTGTTACAGGCTTCCGTATCGGTATGGCAGGTGCTCAAGGTTACTTCGGCGTATCGCCCGACCTTACCATATTCGGTAAAGTTATTGCAGGCGGTTATCCGGGTGCAGGCGGCATCGGCGGTAAGAGAGAGTACATGAAGTATCTCGGTGCAGGCCTTGATTCGAGCGGTAAGAAGATCCACAAGGCTCTTGTCGGCGGCACAATGACCGCTAACCCGCTTTCATGCTGCGCAGGTTACTTCACTCTTGAAGAAATCGAAAGAACAAACGCTTGCCAGAAGGCAGGTCAGATGGGCGACAGAATTTGTGCGGGTCTTAAAGAGCTCGTTAAGAAGCACGGTCTTCCCTTCGTAGTTTGGAACACCGGCTCTATCTGCCACCTTGAGACAGTCGGCACAATGCACTATCAGATTAACTGGAAGAAACCGTGGGAAATCCCGGCAATTCTCGGCGAGACCGGCATAAGACAGAAGGAAATGGAGCATATGGGCGCAGCTTATATGGCAGAGGGTCTTGTAACTCTCGCAGGCAGCCGTCTTTATACTTCAGCCGCTTATACTCCTAAGATGATCGATCAGGCTCTTGCTTGCTTCGACAGAGTATTTGAAAACGTCGCTGTTAAAGCTGACTGAATTTAATCCCAAGAAAACGGGGCGGACGGGTTTTCCGTCTGTCCCGCTTTGTTATAAATAACGAAGAGGTGAATACAATGGATATAATGGAAGCAAAACAGCTCGTCATTAAAGCCGGTATAGAGGTTGTTGAATACGGCCTTATCGCGAGAACATGGGGTAATATTTCATGCAGAGTAGACGATAAGAGATTCGTTATTACTCCGAGCGGACGTCCCTATGAAACTCTTACTCCCGACGAAATAGTAGTTGTTAATATCGACGATTGCAGCTATGAGGGTGACATTAAGCCGTCCTCCGAAAAGGGCATTCATGCCGAGGCATATCGTCTTCGCCCCGAGGTTAATTTCGTAATTCACACGCATCAGATGCAGGCGTCCGTCATAAGTGCGCTCGGTATGGATATAAACGAGGTTGAACCCGCGTCGGCCGAAATAGTCGGCGATAATGTCCCGATTGCGGCATACGGACTTCCCGGAACCGGCAAGCTTCGCAAGGGCGTTGTCGAGGCTATAAAGCGTTCGGACTCCAAGGCCGTAATTATGGCTCACCACGGTGCTCTTTGCATGGGTAAGGATTACGACGAGGCGTTTAAGGTAGCGGCAGAGCTCGAAAAGATCTGCGAAACTACCGTTAAAAACAGATACCGTCTCATCACCGGTAAGGTAGCCGAGACCCTCGGCGACGTAGCCGAGTATATCGGCTCTCTCTTTGACTCGAGTGCCAAGGAGGCTCCGGTATTTGAGCCGTGCAACAGCGAACGTGACGGCAGCGTGTTTAATATAAGTGCCGTAGACGGCGACGGCTCGATAGTCAGAATAGATATTAAAACGGGTGAGCTTGTAGCAGGCAATGATTATCCGGCTTCGGCTGAAATGCACAGAGCCATCTATAAAAAGCGCAAGGACGTAAACTTCATTATGCACACCAAAACACCGGCGGAAGTCGCAATGTCTAAGTCGGGCAAAACAATGAAGCCGCTTCTTGACGATTTTGCACAGCTTGTCGGCGCAACCGTTCGCTCGGTAACATTTAATCCCAACAGCACCAAAAAGACCGCTAAGAAGGTCGTAAAGGCTCTTAAGGGAAGAAACGGAGTTCTTCTTAACAACAACGGTGCGCTTTGCGTATCGGGCAGCGAATATGATGCCACAGCGGTTGAAATGGTAATGGATAAGGGCTGCAAGACCGCAGTCGGCGCAAGACTGTTTGAGGCAGGCAAGCCCATAAGCCCCATTGAGACAAGACTTATGAGATTTATATATCTCAAGAAGTACTCGAAACAGGCTAAAAAGTGATATTTGAATATGGTGTAAAAAAGTGTCGCAGACCTCGTGTTTGCGGCACTTTTGCATTTCCCGGACTTTGTTTATTACGGTTTTGAGCGGCTCGCTTCGTTCTGCGTCGCGGCAAAACCGGAGGCTTGCCGGGCTAAAATAAAATCGCGCGTTAATTCTCAACCGAAGAGCTGCCGCATATACATATAGTGTTGTACCTGCCATAAGGGACACGGTGTTTATAAAGCGGCAGGCATAGTGTAAACAAAGCAGGTGAGAATTATGAAAAAATATTACCCCGAGGGTGCACGCCCGGACATCGAAGCCGTCGAAAAAAGACTTTCAAGCCCGGCGGAGCTCAAAAACGCCTTTTTGTCGGGAGAATCGCTTGAGGCGCGCGCGGTTCTCTGCGACCGCGGACACAATCTCGACGTGGATTTAAGGTGTATGAAGGGATTTATGCCGCGCAAGGAATGCGCTATGGGGATTGAAGATAACACGGTTCGCGACATAGCCATAATATCGCGCGTTAATAAGCCCGTTGACTTTGTGATAACGGGATTTTCCGAGAATGAAAGGGGCGAGACATTCGCTCTGCTCAGCCGCCGCAAGCTCCAAGAAGAGTGCGCGGTAAATTATACTTCAAGACTCATTCCGGGCGATATAATCGACGCGCGCGTGACGCACCTTGAGCCGTTCGGCGCGTTTTGCGACATAGGCGCAGGCATTTCGGCACTTATGCCGATAGACGGTATCTCGGTGTCGCGCATACCTCATCCGTGTGTTCGTTTTTCGGTTAATCAGGATATAAAGGCAGTTGTGAAATCGATAGACGAAAACGGCAGAATCACCTTGTCGCAAAAGGAACTGCTCGGCACTTGGGAGGAAAACGCTTCAAAATTCGCGCCCGGAGAAACCGTGCCCGGAGTAATACGCTCTGTGGAGGATTACGGTATATTCGTGGAGCTTGCGCCCAATCTTGCAGGGCTTGCCGAATGCGCCTCAGGGCCGCGCGCAGGCGACAGTGCCGCGGTTTACATAAAAAGCATAAATCCCGAAAGGATGAAAATAAAGCTTATTATCGTGGACTATTTTACCGGTGACGGCAAAAGTCCGGCGGCGGATTATTTTATAAGTGACGGTCACATAGATAAATGGACATATTCGCCCGAAACGTCAATTAAAAGGGTTGAGACGGATTTTATGAGCTGATTGTATAAAAAATATTGCAAAAATGATATAATTATGGTAATATCTACTTAATTGTTTAAAGCAGGGGGAGAATAATTATGTCAAAAAACAGGATGAAAAAGCTTGTCAGTGTACTTTTGGCACTGACCATGACAGTTCTTTGCTTTGTTCCCGCGGCAGCCGCAGAGCCCAAGGATAAGGTTACGCCTATCCTGATAATAGCCGGCTTCGGCGAATATGTGCTGGTGGACGGTGACGGAAATCAGGTTTGGGGGCCGTCGCAGGACGCAATAGTTGAAACGGCGAAAAACGCCATAGCTCCGCTCGGCGCGTTTCTAAAGGGAGATTATGAAACGTTTTGCACGGGAATAGTGGAAATAGCAAACAATCTTTTCGAGCCGGTTTCGTGCAATCCCGACGGCACGGCAAAGCACCCCGACGTCACCGTTATAGACCAATATACCGAGCCGGTATCGCAATACGGACTTGACGAGGTCACAAGGGGAGACGTCTTTGATAAGGATATAGTCGACGCGTGCTGCGACGAAGTCGGTGCCGACAACGTTTACGTTTACGGTCTTACTTGGCATAAATCTATGCAGGAGCTTGCAGCGGACATAAACGCGTATGTTCAAAAAATCAAGGCGGATAAGCACGTCGACAAGGTGTCAATTGCCGGCCACAGTATGGGCGGAGCGGTTTTGGCTTCGTATTTGGGGCTTTACGGCTGTGACGACGTCTCAAACATAACCATGCTCAATTCCGCATTTACGGGTCTTGATATGGTGGGCTGTCTCTTTAAGGGCGAGATAGACGTCGGCATAGATGAGCTTATCCCGTTTATAAATCAGAGTATGAATTCCGACACTCTCGGCAAGGTGCTTGACACACTCAAGCTTTTGCAGCTTGCGGTGCCGAAGCTTGAAGGCTTCCTCGAGACCGAGCTTCCCGACGGCAGCGGCAGAACCTATAAGGATCGAATTTATACCGAGTGCCTTGTTTCCGGCTTCGGCTACACGCCGAGTCTTTGGGCGTTTGTACCCGATGAATACTATGATGACGCAAAAGCCGTAATGCGGGCGTATATGGAGAAAAATCAGCAGCAAAGCGGTGTCTCGGCTTCCGTGATAGCAGCCAACTGGGCGACCTTTGAGAGAAAAATCGACGAGATACACGATATACAGGCGAATATTTCTTCGATTTTACAGAGAGCCAAGGCAAGCGGCACTTCTGTTTGCATATTCTCAAACTACAATCTTTATATAGCGCCGTTTACGCCTACCGCCGATTACACGAGCGACGGAGTTATAGAGACAAACCGTACAAGCGGCGGTGCCACCTGCGCCCGTCTTAACGACTCTCGGCGACGATTACGTTCAGGCGAGGGACGTCGGGCACAACTGTCTTTCCGAGGACGGCATTATCGACGCCTCAACCTGTATGCTCCCCGAAAACACATGGTTTATAAAGAATTACGGCCATTCGATGTTTGATTACCGCAAAAACGGCTGTGACCTTTATGTGCGGGCGATGACGGCGAAAACGCAGCCGACCGTTGACACTTGGACGGAGTATCCGCAGTTTCTCGTTTATAATGCGGGAACTCACTATGTGGCTCCGCTTACGGCAAAGCTCGGCGACGTGGACCTTGACGGTAGCATAACGCCCGTTGACTCAAGGCTTGCTTTAAGATACGTAAACGGTATGGAGGAGCTGTCTCCCACGGCTAAATATGTTGCGGATGCAAACCGCAGCGGCGATATTTCGACCTTTGACGCGGAGTACATCTTAAAGATGTACACGGGTCTTGTATAATTTCATTTCCGAAAGGAGCTGTAATTTTTTACGGCTCCTTTTTGATTTGCACAGTTGTTACTCGCAAAGCGGCGTAAAACTTGCATATTTTCCCCTAAAATGCTCAAAATTGTATTTTGTGCTTAATTTATTTCGCCGAAATACAAAAAATTCGCAAAAACTATGGAAATGCCGTATTTTTTCTGTTATAATATCAAGCGGTTTATAATGCCCATAGCTTTAAAGCGAGGGCAGCCATTAACACTGTAATTTATAATTGGAGGTATTCTCAATGGCAAAAAAGTATTGCTACCTTTTTTCAGAGGGTAATGCTAACATGCGTGAGCTCCTCGGCGGTAAAGGCGCAAACCTTGCCGAAATGACCAACATCGGTCTTCCGGTACCGCAGGGCTTCACTATCACCACAGAAGCTTGTACTCAGTATTATGAGGACGGCCGCGAGATCAATCCCGAGATCATGGCTGAAATAAACGAGTACATCGTAAAGATGGAAGGCATCACCGGTAAAAAGTTCGGCGATAAGAAAAATCCGCTTCTCGTATCGGTTCGTTCCGGTGCGCGCGCTTCAATGCCCGGTATGATGGACACAATCCTCAACCTCGGCCTTAACGAGGAGGTTGTTAACACAATTTCCGAAATGTCAGGCAATCCGAGATGGGCTTGGGACTGCTACAGAAGATTTATTCAGATGTATTCCGACGTTGTTATGGAAGTCGGCAAGAAATATTTTGAACAGCTTATAGACGCTATGAAAAAGGAAAAGGGCGTAACTCAGGACGTAGAGCTTGACGCCGACGACCTTAAAAAGCTCGCTATGCAGTTCAAGGATGAGTATAAGGCTAAAATAGGCGAGGATTTCCCGAGCGATCCCAAGGATCAGCTCATGGGCGCTATCAAGGCTGTTTTCCGTTCATGGGACAACCCCCGTGCAAACGTTTATCGCCGTGATAACGACATCCCGTATTCATGGGGTACCGCAGTTAACGTACAGTCAATGGCATTCGGCAACATGGGCGATGATTGCGGCACAGGCGTTGCATTCACACGTGACCCGGCTACCGGCGCTAAGGGCCTCTTCGGTGAGTTCCTTACAAACGCTCAGGGCGAGGACGTTGTTGCAGGCGTTCGTACTCCCATGCACATCACAGAGATGGAGCAGAAGTTCCCCGAGGCATTTGCAGAGTTTAAAAATGTTTGCAAGACCCTTGAGGATCATTACAGAGATATGCAGGATATGGAGTTCACCGTTGAGCACGGCAAGCTTTATATGCTTCAGACCAGAAACGGTAAGAGAACAGCTCAGGCAGCTCTTCAGATTGCTTGCGACCTCGTTGACGAGGGTATGAGAACCGAGGAAGAAGCGGTAGCTATGATCGATCCGCGTAACCTTGATACTCTTCTTCACCCGCAGTTTGACGCAGCAGCTCTTAAAGCAGCTACTCCGCTCGGCAAGGGCCTCGGTGCTTCTCCCGGTGCTGCTTGCGGTAAGATAGTATTCACCGCAGAGGATGCAGAGGAGTGGAACGAGAGAGGCGAAAAGGTTGTTCTTGTTCGTCTTGAGACCTCTCCCGAGGACATCACCGGTATGAAGGCTTCTCAGGGTATTCTCACCGTTCGCGGCGGTATGACTTCACACGCTGCCGTTGTTGCACGCGGTATGGGTACTTGCTGCGTATCGGGCTGCACAGCTATCGATATGGACGAAGAAAATAAGAAGTTCACTCTCGCAGGCAAGGAATTCCACGAGGGCGACTACATTTCAATAGACGGTTCTACCGGCAACATCTATGAGGGCATTATCCCGACTGTTGACGCTACCATAGCAGGTACCTTCGGCAGAATAATGGGCTGGGCTGATAAGTACAGAACCCTCAAGGTTCGTACCAATGCAGATACTCCGGCTGACGCTAAGAAGGCAAGAGAACTCGGCGCTGAGGGCATCGGCCTTTGCCGTACAGAGCATATGTTCTTTGAAGAGGACAGAATTGCCGCATTCAGAGAGATGATTTGCTCCGACACCGTTGAAGAGAGAGAAGCTGCTCTTGATAAGATTCTTCCTTATCAGCAGAGCGACTTTGAAAAGCTCTATGAAGCACTTGAGGGCTGCCCGGTAACAATCCGTTTCCTCGATCCGCCTCTTCACGAGTTCGTTCCCACCGAAGAAGCTGACATCAAGAAGCTTGCAGACGCTCAGGGCAAGACCGTTGAGCAGATTAAGGCTATCATCGCTTCTCTTCACGAGTTTAACCCGATGATGGGTCACCGCGGACTTCGTCTTGCAGTAACCTATCCGGAAATCGCAAAGATGCAGACTAAGGCTGTTATCCGCGCCGCTATCAACGTTCAGAAGGCTCATCCGGACTGGACTGTTGCTCCCGAAATTATGATTCCGCTTTCATGCGACGCTAAAGAGCTTAAATATGTTAAGGACATCGTTGTTGAGACTGCAGATGCAGAAATTGCAGCTGCCGGCTCCGATATGAAGTATGAAGTAGGTACCATGATAGAGATTCCGCGTGCGGCTCTTACTGCAGGCGACATCGCTAAGGAAGCTGAGTTCTTCTGCTTCGGTACCAACGACCTTACTCAGATGACTTACGGCTTCAGCCGTGACGATGCAGGTAAGTTCCTCGGTGCTTACTATGACAAGAAGATATTCGAGAGCGATCCGTTTGCTAAGCTTGACCAGGTCGGCGTAGGCCAGCTCATGGAAATGGCTGTTAAGAACGGTAAAGCTACCCGTCCGTCACTTCACTGCGGTATCTGCGGTGAGCACGGCGGCGACCCGTCTTCCGTTGAGTTCTGCCACAAGATCGGCCTCGACTATGTATCTTGCTCACCGTTCCGTGTTCCGATCGCTCGTCTTGCTGCTGCTCAGGCTGCAATCGCAGAGAAGAACAAATAATCAGAGCTTGATTTTGGGCAACCCCAATTTTTAAACCATAACAGGAAAAAGACCTTGCAGAGTAAAATCCGCAGGGTCTTTTTTGCGCATTGTCGGAGCGCCTTAAAGATAAAAAATCAATGTGTGGATTGACGGCTTCGCTTACTTTGATGAGAAAAAAGTCTCCGTCGGCTGAATTTTGTCGCCGAAATGCGCCTTTTGATTGACAATCCGACGTAAACATTTTAAAATATCAAGAAGAGATTTTAAAAGGACGCGAAATATGAAGAAAAAAGTCAGATTGAAAAAGACGGTAAAAAGAAAATTTTTGCTGTTTGTAATTTTGGCCGTTATAATGACGGGGCTTATAGTCGGTGAGCTTACGATAGGGCAAAGAGAGGTAAAGGACCCTGCCGTCGAGAGGCTCGAAGCAATCAGCGAAACAACCACACAGGAAGAACCGCAGGAGGAGACGACCGAAGAAGAGACTACCGCGGAAACGACAGCCCCTGAACCCGTTCCGGAGACGACCGCATCGGCACCGCCCGTTACGGCTTCGGCAGCCGATTTTAACAATCCTCAAACCGTAGACCCGAGCTCGGGCAATTGGGAGCTCACGCTTGTTAACGCAGGGCATAAGCTGCCCGACGGATATGTGCCGTCGCTTGCAAACGCGATAAGCGGAAGCAGCGTGCAGCTTGATTCGAGAGTTGTTAAAGCGTATCAAGAGATGTACGACGCCGCAAAGAAGGACGGCTGTGTTTTAACTCCGTATGCAGGGTATTGCTCGGTTTCACGTCAAAACGATAATTACAACCGAAAGGTGAGTTATTATAAAAATCAGGGCTTGTCCGATGACGACGCCGCCGCAAAGGCGCGCACGTTTATTTTGCCGGGCGGATATTCCGAGCAAAATCTCGGTCTGTCAATGGATATTGTGAGTGCAAGCTCCGATTTTGCCTCTACAAAGGAGTTTTCGTGGCTTGTAAAAAATGCGCAGGATTACGGCTTTATTTTGCGCTATCCCGAAAATAAAACTGACAAAACGGGTATGAATTATCAGCCGTGGCATTGGCGTTATGTCGGCAAAGAGGCTGCAAAGGCGATGAATAAGAGCGGCCTGTGCCTTGAGGAGTATCTCAAAGCGGCATAAATCAAGACGAAGCTCAAAAAAGGGGAATTATATAATGCTTAACACAAGAGCCGGCGGAGTTTTAATGCATATCACGTCGCTCCCGTCAAAATACGGAATCGGCGTAATGGGCGAAGAGACAAAACGGTTTATACGCCGTATCAAGGATATGGGGTTTTCATATTGGCAGGTGCTGCCGCTTTGTCCTACGGATTTTTACGGCTCACCTTATGCGTCTCCGGCGGCATTTGCGTTGTCACCGCTTCTGATTGACCCGGACACGCTCAAAAATGACGGTTTTGTGTCGGAAGACGACCTTGCAAGAAGCGTATATTACGGCTCGCCTTACACGGCGGACTACGAATTTGCCGCAAAAAGCCGCAGGGAGCTTTTAAAAATCGCGTATCAAAACAAGAAAAACGAAGTATCTGCGGAGACTGAAAAATTCTGCGAGGAGAACCCGTGGTGCGAAGCATATTCGCTGTTTTGCGCCGCAAAGGAAAAATTCGGCGGCAAGCCGTGGTATGAGTGGGATGAAAAATTCGCGCGGTACGAAAATGCGCTTAAAAACAGAGACGAGTTGAAAGACGAAGCCGATTTTTATAAATTCGAGCAGTATATTGCCTTTTCTCAATGGCACCGCATAAAGCAGTTTGCCAACGAAAACGGCGTAAAAATACTCGGCGATATGCCGATATACGTCTCAACCGACAGTGCCGATGTTTGGAGCAATACGGAGCTTTTTGAGATAGACGAGCGTAGCTTTGTGCGCCGCAGAGTTTCGGGAGTTCCGCCCGATTACTTCTCAAAGGACGGTCAGCTTTGGGGCAACCCGCTTTATAATTGGGAAGTGCTTGAAAAAACGGGATATGCCTGGTGGCTCAGCCGCATAAAGGACGCTTTTCGGCTTTATGATACGGTCAGAATTGACCATTTTCGCGCATTTGCGTCATATTGGGCGGTTCCTGCGGACGAAAAAACGGCGAAAAACGGCGAATGGGTCAAGGGGCCCGGAATGAAATTTTTTGACGCCGTAAAGGAAGAAATGGGAGACGTTCCTATTATTGCAGAGGATCTCGGCGTGTTCGGCGAGGACGTCACACAGCTGCTTGATAAAACTCGGTTCCCCGGTATGCGTGTAATACAGTTCGGCTTTGACCCGTGCGGAAACAGCACACATCTGCCGCATAACTATCCGCTGAATACCGTAGCATATGTCGGCACGCACGACAATACAACGCTGCTTGCGTGGCTTTGGGAGGCAACGCCCGAAGAGCGAGCCTTTGCGCTTGATTACTGCGGATTTACGGGCGATAATTGGGGCGACGGCGGATATTACAGCCCGTCCTGCCGCAAGATTATCGAAACCGTGTGGCGCTCTTCGGCAAAGCTTGCCGTCATTTCTTATCAGGATATGTGCGGCTTCGGCTCGGACGCGCGTATGAATGTTCCCGGCAGAGCGTTCGGCAACTGGCAGTTCAGAACCACCGAGGAAACAATAGACGGTATAGACAAAAATTATTTCAGACACATTAACGACCTTTTCAGACGTACCGGCGGCGAATAAAAACGAAAAGCTCCCCCAAGGGGAGCTTTTTTTAATGGGTTTTATTTACAAGGCGCGGCACCCTAATAGTAATAGGCTCCCTTGAAAAGGGTGATTCCCCACGGTGTGGGGAAATGTCGCGAAGCGACAAAGGGGACGGGCTCCCGTCAGGAGCTGTCTGTGAGCAACGCGAATAGACTGAGGGATTGTTTAGGCTCCCTTGTAAAGGGTGATTCCCCACGGTGTGGGGAAATGTCACGAAGTGACAAAGGGGACGGGCTCCCGTCAGGAGCTGGCTGTGAGCAACGCGAACAGACTGAGGGATTGTTTAGGCTCCCTTGAAAAGGGAGCTGGACGCGAGTTCACGAGCGGACTGAGGGATTAAAAAGTAATTTGCTTTCTATTTAAATTCCATATAACTCCGCAAAATCCCTCCGGCTTGCCTTGACGAGGCCCACCTCCCTTTACAAGGGAGGCAAAATCCCTCCGGCTTGCCTTACGGTAAATCACCTTCCTCTGCAAGAGAGGAGAGGTTGAGCGAAGAGAGAAAAGTGAACAGCGAATAATGAAGTGAGCGGACGACGGATAGACGAAAGAAAAACGAGAGGAGAGTAAAATGCGAAAAAGTAAAACGGCAAGTATCCTTTGATACTTGCCGTTTTTGGAGCCTTAACTATACACGTTTACGAACAAAAGAAGTTATTGAACAAGCTCAAAATATAGCTATGAATTACATGATTGATGAAATAAATAAAGCTTTTAAGAAAATTACTAAAAATAATATTGATTATTTACACGACAAAATAAACCAATATTATGGGAGTATATAAACTCTCAATTAATTAATGTCTTGCTATTCGTCTTTAGGTTTATCATAAACATTATGTTTGACTGATATTGTTCCATTGTCTAAATCAATATATCCCAAGTTAATGCAAATACCTCTCCAGTTCTCATTCCAGTATAACAAGATGTTAAAAATGCACAAGTAAATGTTTCATTATTTTCAAATCTATTTAAGAACCTCTTTACCATTTTCATCATAGTCAGTAACACCGAATCAATTACATCTCCAACAACAGCACCCAACATATTATACGAGCCTTCATTTTTCCTCGTTTTTATTATCTAAATTGCTTTTATATTCATTACCATATTCAGTAGTAAATCCAACAAAATATATTTTTTTTATATCATTATGATTAAAAAATGTTAATGAATCTGTTGCACCATTCGGATATTTGCAAGCCATATAATCCATAATTTTCCCATCTCTATCTTTGACTTTATACCCGATTATCATTAGCTTATCAAAATTTCCCTGAATTTCGACAACACTACCTATTATCATATATTTATCAAGAGAAACTTCCTGTAATTTTTTTCGTTTTTCTGCCATGTACCTATTAATTTCCTCTTCCGTTTTTTGTTGTCCATTTATACCCCATTTAATATCTTTATCTGACACAACAAATCTATCCTCTGCATTGTTGTTTAAATTATTCATTTATATCATTCCTTCCTTTTCCTTTGTAATAACGCACAAAAAAAATCAATCTTTTCAGATTGATTTAATCATTGACGTCGCATTGGTGCGACGATTTTATCTTTTGGAGCAGGTGAGGGGAATCGAACCCCCGTATTCAGCTTGGGAAGCTGATGTTCTGCCATTAAACTACACCTGCTTACGTGCTACGCTGAATATTTTATCATTATTTTTACAATAAATCAATAGTAATATGATACGCGGCACAGCTTAGCGGGGTAGGTCGCGCTGTCGCTTCTTATTACAGCTTTTCCACGGAGAGCCTCAGCCTTTTCAAATCGTTTTCGTCGGGATGAGACAGAGCACGGTCAAAGTTTTCAATCAGCATATCGAGATTCGGCGCGGGATTCGGCAGGCTTTTCATTTTGATATAGCGCTCCCTGACCGTTTGCGGCATTTTTCCCTGACACATATACTCACCGACTGTGATGTTGCTGCCGCTAATGCTCTTTTTTGTATTTGCGAGGATTTTTTTTGAAGTACTCCTCGTCTCCGCCGAAGCCCGCCGTTCCGAAAAGAAAAATCCTTTTATTTTTCAGCGTTTCGAGCAAATCCAAGGTCGCCTTGTCGGCGGTTCCCTTATCCGTCCAAAAGCCTATAAATAAAATGTCGGATTGTGTATCGGCGTTTTCGCTCACTCCGAAATAATTACAGTTTTCCTCCGGCAGCGCGTCGCGAATGGTGTCGGCGAGCAGCCTCGTGTTGCCTGTCGGGCTGCTGAAAATAATTGAATAGCTTTTATCTGTCATGATGAACCTCTTTGCTTGTGCGGCATATCACATATGCGGCGAAATTTTGTTATAAATTATTATATAATTACGACGGCAAACAGTCAACAGCCGCAAGTGCCGAAAGCTTATACAAAAAGTAAGTTTTTCTGTAATCGGCAATAAAAAGGCTTTCGTCTCACCTGAAACGAAAGCCTTGATTTTATGTGTTTATGCTTGACGTTACGGCTTTGAGCCGCGCTTCAACAGCCTTTTCAGTCCTTGAGCTCGTCAACATACTCGGTATGCTCACGCAGATACTTTTTATCCTCGGGTTTAAGGTCAAGGCCTATGGTTCCGCCCGGATTCATAAGGTAATCGGGGTCAAAATAGTTTTTAAGCGTGCGGATTATGCCGTATTCCTTTTCGCCGAGGTAGCCCTCAAGCCACGGGGCAAACATCTTTCCGATACCGTGGTGGTGGCTGATGGCAGCACCGCTCTTCTGTATGGCGTCGAGAATTGTTGCGTGATAAGCACGGAACTCCTCTTCGTCCTGCATTTTAGTCATAAAGATGAAGTAGAGGTTGGCGCCCTGCGGATAGCAATGCGACATATGAGTTGTAACGATTGTGTTCGGAAGCTTATGGCAAACCTCACGAACCTCACGGTGAACACGAGCCATATTTGACCAGTTGACCGTGCACTCAAGCGTATCAATCATAAAGCCGAAATCCATGAGTGTATCGCGAAGATACGGGTCGTTGAAGCGGCCCTTTTCCCAGCCCTTGCATACGTAGCCGGTCATCGGGATACCGCCGTGCTTAACGGCAATTTTCATTATGTTATGCGCAACGTTTCTTGAGAAGCCCTTTTCGCCGTCTGTAAATCCGAGGAAGAGACAGCGCTCAAAGTCCTTGTAGCCCAATTTATCAAGAAGAGGCTCAAGCGGCGTTTCGTCAACGTTGTAAAGATGGAGCATTAATGAAGTCTCCTCCGGGTCTGAAAGACGGAAAACAGAGGAGAAGCCGCACTCACACTGCATCATTTCACGAGCGGCGCGCATAGCTGTCGGCCAGTCCTTGAACATATAAGAAAAGCGTTTTCTGTTTTCGGGCATCCAGCGGAAAAACTTGAGCGTGACCTCGGTAAGAACGCCGAAGGTGCCCTCGCCGCCCATCATGACCTGATTGAGATTCGGTCCCGTTGCCTCTCTCGGATAGTGACTTGTCTCGATTTTACCTATCGGTGTGGCGTATTTCTGCGAAACAACTATATCGGCTATGGTGCCGTAATAGGTGCTGTTCTGACCGGCACCGCGTGTGACGGTCCAACCGCCGACGGAGGAATATTCAAACGACTGCGGGAAGTGACCGCAGGTGTACGGACGTTTTGCGCCGAAAAGGCTCTGAGCGTTTTGAAGCGTTTGCTCGAGCTTTGGTCCGGACATACCTGCCTGAACTGTAATGGTCTGATCGGTCTCATTGAATTTAATGACCTTGTTGAAGTTGCGGCGCATATCAAGAGAAACGCCGCCGTTAATGGGCTCAACGCCTCTTGTAACCGACGAGCCGCCGCCGTAAACATAGAGCGGTATTTTATTCTTTGTGACGTAGGCTACGATTTTCTCAATCTGCTCGCTTGTCTCCGGAAAAACAACGAGGTCGGGAAGAGAGTCAAAACGACGGTGACGCATTCTGAGAAGATCGTACATTGTCTGTCCGTAGGAAACGGCGAGACGGTCGTAGTCGCTCTGTGAGACGTTCTTTTCGCCGACTATTGCGGCAATGGCCTTTACGTGCTTTTTGTCAATCTTCGGAGCGTGCTCTTCGCCGAGATTTACGGGGTCAAGACCCAAATCGTCATTATACTGCATAAACTCCTCGTCCTTGAGATTGCAGCGTTTTTTAACATATTTGTAAAGGCTCTCCTTCGGATATTTGAAGAAGTCGGGGTCGCCCCAGCGGAAAATTGAACGATAGCTGTTCTCAGGTGCTCTCTGAAGCATCCATTTAGGCTCAAAGCCCTTATACGGTTTTGTACTCATTATCAGTGTCCTCCTGTTTGAAAATGATGTAGGTATTTTTCTATTGGCTTTAATCTTGAGGCAAGGTGAGAATACGCCTTGCCGTAAATTTTCATATAGGTTCGGTGGTTTTCCTCGTTCGGAATAAATACGTCTTTTTTATGTACCATATGCTCTATGGCGTCCTCATAGCTGCCGTAAACGCCCTGTGAAATAAACGCGACCATGGCACAGCCGACTGCGCTCGCCTCGTGAGTCTGAATACGGTGTACGGGCAAGCCGAACACATCTGCGGCAATTTGACATACGACAGGGCTGCTGGAGCCGCCTCCGCCGGCATAAAGCTCATCTACCGTGACGCTTGAGCGTTTTTGCATTTTAACGAGCCCGTGGTACAGCTCTAAGCAGATGCCCTCTATTATGGCGCGATACAAATGATAACGCGTATGGAAATCCGAAAAGCCTATAATTGCGCCGCTCGCGTTCGGGTTCGTGATGCCCGGAGTCCAAAACGGCTGTAAAATAAGTCCGCCGGAGCCGGCCTCAATATCCTTGATTTTATCGTCAAGATAACGCTCTATGCAAACGCCCTCCTCGGCGGCGTCAACCTTATCCTTCGCGGCAAACTGCTCTATAAACCACGAAATCATCCAAAATCCGCGATAGACCTCGAATTCGGGATTGAACATATCGTTCGGAACAGCCGGATAAGCCGGCATATAAGGCTGCGGTTCAAAATATTTTTTAACCGCCATCTGTAAGGTTGAGGTCGTGCCGAAAGAAATTGCCGCTCGGTTTGATTTTACAACGGACATACCGATGGTTTCACAGCCCTTGTCGGAGCCGGTTGCTATAAGCGGAAGTCCCATTGGGATGCCCGTTTTTTCGGACGCATCTTTTGTGATTTTACCTATAACCTCGCCCGACGGAACAAGCTCACAGAGCTTTTCGGACGGAACATTGCACACGCAGCGCGTGAGAGCACCGGGTTTCATCCAACGGCGGTTTTTGTAATCAAACGGTACGTGACCTATCATATTTGCCACGGAATCCTTAAGCTCGCCCGTCAAAAGATAGTTGAGATATGACGGCAGCATAACGTATTTGTCTGTTTTGGCCCATATTTCGGGCTCATTTTGCATAATCCAGTTGCCGGTAGAGGCTCGGTAAATCATATCTACCGATTCTCCCATTCCCACAAGCGAAAACAATGCGCGTTTTGCTGCCGGAATCCGCCCGTCCTCGTCGGCCTCACGCTCGTCGAGCCATAATATTATGTCGCGAAGCGGACGTTTGTCTTTGTCAAGGCAAAGCACCGTGTCACGTATGCAGGTAAGGCATACGGCTGTTATGCGGTCAAGCTTATCGGCATTTCTCTCGATAACCTTTTTTGACATTTCGGCTATAATGTTAAAATAAAAATCCGGGGTCTGTTCTGCCCATCCGGGCTGTTTTGATAAATAAGGAACCTTGTATTTTTGCTGCTCCTTATCCTCAAAGTCTCCACTCTCATTGACAAGCAAGCATCTTGCACTCTGCGTGCCGACGTCAAAGGTCAGCACAAGTGACTGTTCCATTAAAGATTTTCCCCTCTTTCTTTTTTAAGGTTGCTTCTTCTCGTCCTTCAGGATATTGCTTGTTGCAATCAAATCCACGCCGAGATTGAGAATATTCGGTACAACGACTTCCTCTCGTCCGAGTCGTTTTGAAACGGTGATACGGTTTACCTCGTGCATCAGGTCGAAAATTCTGTTTTTGGGAATCGGCCCCGATACGCGAACGGGCAGAACCGGTACCGAAGGGAAGGCGGTGCGCACCGTTGTGCAAACGGTACGACGCGGGTCGGTCATTTCGCTTACGGCGAATTCTTTGCCCCTTTTGCAGGTGTTGCCGGTCACAACAAGCTCGTCGCCGTCTGATGTAATCGTCATTCTGCACGAACGGGGACAAACGATGCAAACCAATTCTTTTGTCATTTTACACCGTCTCCTTTACCGAGTCTTTCCAGCCGAAGCTCCACTCGGCTGTTTTCGTTTAATTCGCATGCGCTGAAATCAATCGTGAGATTTTCCATTTCGGGCGGACGCATAAATGCGTAACGCTTTTTAAGTATTTCCTTGCCGTCCGCGTAAATATGAAGCACACAGTTGTTTTCCTCCTCGCGGACGCGGAAATACAGGTCTGTTTTACTGTTATCCTCGTTGAGATTGAGCCTTTGCGGCACTGCGTACAATAAACCGTCGCCCGGGGTTATCTCAATAAGCCGTCTTTCTCTGCCCGAATAAGCAGCGGCTGATTTTCCCGCCTGCTCGGCGTTCTGCGAAACAAAGTCAACCAAATCGTTGACGTGCAAAGCGTTGCCGCAGCTGAATACGCCGTCGGCACTCGTCATACACTGACCGTCGCATACGGGACCCTTTGTGCGTTGGTCAAGCTTTACTCCGACGGACTCGGCGAGCTCGTTTTCCGGAATCAATCCGACCGAGAGAATCAGCGTGTCACATTCGACGCGGCTCTGTGTGCCGGGTATCGGAGCCATATTTTCGTCAACCTTTGAAATCTCAACCGCTTCGAGCCTGTCAACTCCGAACACGCGAGTGACGGTGTGCGACAGGTGCAGCGGAATATCATAATCGTGCAGGCATTGATGCAGGTTTCTCGTAAGTCCCGACGGCGTAGGCTTTGCCTCATAAACGCCGAGAACCTTTGCGCCCTCAAGCGTAAGCCGGCGTGCCATGATAAGTCCTATATCTCCCGAGCCGAGAATTACGCATTTTTTGGCGGGCATAAGCCCGAGCAGATTTGTAAAATGCTGTGCGGTTCCGGCCGTGAAAACGCCTGCAGGACGCGTGCCGTGAATAAATACCTGCTTGGCGGTACGCTCGCGGCAGCCCGTAGCCAGCACAAGCGCTTTTGCCGTGAATATCGAAACGCCGCTTCTGCCGACGGTATGCACCGAAAAGCTTCCGTCGCCGTTTTTGTCTATTTTCGTGACAAACGTAAGGGTGCTGTATTCGATATTGCGTTTGTACAGCTCATCCTCAAACCGCTCGGCGTATTCAGGACCTGAGAGCTGCTCGCCGAAGTGATGAAGACCGAAACCGTCGTGAATGCACTGCTTGAGTATTCCTCCGAGCCTTGCCTCTCTTTCAAGAAGGAGAACCTTGGCACCGTTATCGTGAGCGCTTATCGCCGCCGCAAGACCGGCAGGACCGCCGCCGACAACGAGTACGTCATAGTTACCTGTCGTCATCACTCTTCGCCTCCTTCGGTTACCTTTGTTTCGCCGTATGTTATCACCGCTTCCGCCGAGGATTTTTTAACCTCATACAGCGGAACGCCGAGAAATTCGGCAATTATTTTGGTGACAAGCGGCGAACAGAAGCCGCCCTGACAACGTCCCATTCCCGGTCTTATGCGCTTTTTGATACCGTCAACCGTCGGAACGCATATCGGGGATTTCAAAGCGTCGAGAATTTCGCCCTTGCTGATTTGCTCGCAGCGGCAAATAATCTCGCCGTAGTCGGGATTTTCGGCTATCATTTTTTCTCTTGTATCGTCGTCCATTTCGCGAAGCACGGGAACGCCCTTGCGAATAGGATTATAATTGTTGTTTTTTTCAACCGTCTCGGTCTTGCCGAGCATATTGACCGCAAGCTCCGCCATATCGACGGCAACCGCGGGAGCAGTTGTAAGTCCGGGGGATTGAATACCGGCTACGTGAATCAAGTTCCTTGTTCTTCTGCCGGGTTCAAGTATAAAATCCTCCTCAAAGGTAGGAGCGCGAACGCCCGTGAAATAAGTGATTATATCACGTTTTGACAGCGCCGGCATTGTTTGAGTCTGCTTGTCGAAGACGGTTTTAATGCTCTCGGCACGTGTTTCCGTGTTTTCCTTTTCAACCGTTTCTACGGCGTCGGGTCCTACGAGAAGATTATCGTGGACGGTGTGCAATATGCCGCCGCCCTTTGAATGGGTTTTACCGTGAACGCTTATGTCCTTTACGGAGGCTACCGAGTGCATATATGCGCCTGCTTTTTGGTCAAGAATCGAGTTGGTTCCTCGACGCGGATGAATCGAGAAAAATCTGTCATCCGCCATGGCGGCAATATCCTCGGCAAAAACGCCTGCGGCGTTGATAACGATTTTCGGATGAATAACGCCTCTGTTGGTGGTAACGCTTATGATGTTATGCTCCGACACCGCCATGGAGAGCACGGCGGTGTTAAGACTTACCTGCGCGCCGTTTTGAACGGCGTTTTCGGCATAGGCTATGGTGAGTCCGTACGGGCAAACACAGCCTGCGCTCGGATTATACATTGCGAATTTTGTTTCCGGTGTGAGGTTCGGCTCGCGGCGCATAAGCTCCTTGCCCGAGATTATCTCGGTGTCCTCTATGCCGTCGTGATGCTTCCGCCAAAAAGCATACAGACCGATAAGCGGCTTCAGCGCGGCGTTGCGGAAAAGCACATATTGACCTACCTGCTTAAACGGAACGTCAAGCTCGCGGCAAACGTCTGCATACATATGGTTTGCGCGGCGAATGTACTTGTGTTTGAGTGAGCCTTTGCCGAGGTCGATTCCGGGGTGCACCTCGCCGTCGTTGCGTCCCGACGCCTGAAGCGCAAGGTCCGCCTCCTTGTCTACAAGTAAAACGTCAAGCTTCCACTTGGTCAGCTCTCTTGCTATCGAAGCACCTGAAATGCCGCCGCCGATAACAAGCACGTCGGGTGTTCTGCCATCGAGGAAATCATCCTTGAGAGACGGCAGACGCGTCGGAGCGGGCTGCTCGCCCGTGTAAACAATATCGTTGACAATATGCGTTGTGCTGAATTTTTTTGCCGCCGCTTGGCAAGCCGCGACGATTTCGCCCCAATCGGAGCTTTTGCCTCGAACAAAAATCGAGCCGTTCTCCTTTGAAGCACTGAATTTTCCGCCGAAAGTCTTTTTCAATTTTTTGTTAATTGATGATATGTTCATAACTTCAAGCCTCTTTTAATCAGCCTTGCAGTCGGTCACACGCCCGACTGTGCATAAAAAATATGTCGGTTAACTGACCGACTCATAAGCAAAGTATAATTCCGAAAAAAGCGTTTGTCAATACTTTTAACTAAAAAAATCACTCTTACGTATTTTTTTTGTGAATATTGTTTTGTAGACATTGCCGATTGTTCGTGTTATACTTTAAGAAATTTTGCAGGAGGGTATTATGGCAGCTCAAAGACCCGAAAATATAAACGAAATCATACTTGATACTGCTGAGGAGCTTTTAAAGGTAAATTCCTTTTCGGAGGTGACTCTCGCGAAAATAGCCGAAAAGGCGAATATTTCGAAGGGCACGCTGTATTACTATTATAAAAGCAAAAACGAAATACTTTTTGCCGTTACCGACCGCTATCTTTCGCGCCAATGGGACGAGCTGATACAATGGACGGAAAACAAGGAAAAGGATACCTCGCCGCACCGTCTTGTAAATTATGTAATCGAGAGAAATATAGCCTATGCCGGGCTCAGGCTTCACCTCTTTGACGCGGCATTGCTCGGCGACGAGGAAATCAGAGCTAAGCTGATTCATCGCTATGATGAATTCCAAAAACTCATTTCGGCAAAAATCGCCGAGAGAACAGACGTTGTTTCGGCCGACTATTTCACTTGGCTTATTTTGATGGTTTCCGATGGTATTATTATTCAAAACAGCCTTAAAAACGAGTCCTTCGATACTCGGAAATTTCTTGAGAACAGCACCGAATACATTAAAAAAATCGAGAATATGCATAAGTCGCAATAAACGAAAGCCTCCGTCTTAATAACGGAGGCTTTTTACTGCCGTAAAAGCAGAAAAGGGAAACGAAAAAAATTATACTTTGTGTTTTTTCTTTTTGCGCAGGCCCGCCGTGACGCCTGTTACGCCGCCGCTGACAAGCAGCAGGGAAATCCATAAAGCGAGGTCGCTTGCATTGCCGGTTCGGGGAGACTTCGGATTGCCCGGCAGCTTAGCCGTTACGGTGTCAGCTTTTTTAATTTCGTTTATACCGTCTTTGTCGCTGTAATACTTATCACAGCCGCCGCAGTACCAATACTCGATATTGCCCTCGGCAGTCTTAGTTGCCGCCTTTGCATCGATGTGCTTTAAGTCGGTGTGATTGTTTGAATCAGGCTTTCCGTAAGCCTTGCCGCAGTATTCGCATACCGCTTTTTCGGCGCAGGTTGCATTTCCGCCCGAGCAAGCCATTGTTTCAACACCCTTGCAGCCGTCCACGGTGCATTTACGGCTATGCGTGCCGTCGCCGTTTGATGTCCATTCACCGAAGGTGTGCCCGTCGTTTATCGTCACGGTCATCTCGGCGGTGTTGCCTGCCTTATCGGTGACAATGATTTTCTGTTCGCCGTCCGCAGGAGAGAGAGTAAAGCCGCTGTTTTCATCAAGCGTGACCTTTGTGCCGTTTACGGTAACTGTATCTATATACTTCTCGTCAATTGTAACTGTCTGTGCCTCGCAGTAGGTCTTGCCGTTTTCAATGCCGCCGATTACAGGCCGGATATTATCGAGCGTTATGCGGTCGGAGCGAAGATATGTGATGTTCAGGCTCTCATCAACGAGCATTGCATAAACAATATATTCTCCGTTAGGCTCTATTAAAAACGGCTCATCATACGCACGGTACACAAGAGAGCCGAGCTCCGTCTCAGAGAGGTCCCGATTTGTTACCAGATAAGAGACAAACACGGTTCCGCTGTTATCGGAAGCGTTTATCGTTACCTCCTGCGTGTCCTTAAAGAACAGACCGAAGGTCAGCTTGTTTAAGAATTCGCGCCATTTATTTGTGCCTATGATAATTTCGCCCGTGGGTTTTTCAATGTCTTTCCATCTCGCTTTGAGCGTTATATTTTCGGCAGGCATGGTCGTGGGAATTTCTATATCCCAACCGATAAAGGTGTATCCCTCTCTTGTCGGGTCGGCAGGTGCGGTAATTGCCGTGCCGTAGTCCTGCGTGATCGGAGCGATTTCGCTGCCGCCTGCGGTGTCAAAGGTAATTGTATATTTATTCGTGTTCCAAACGGGATAGAGCGTTAAAGCCTCGTTTTTGGTATAAACATCTCCAAAGCTGTACACCTTTTCGCCGCCGTCCACGGTCGCCCAGCCTACTTGCGTGTGCCCCGTGCGAGTGAACAAAGCGCCTCGCAGCGTGAGAGCATCGTTATAGAACTTAATATCTGTGACCGCATTGCCGTCTCCATTTTCTCCGGGCTGATAGGTCACATCCCAAGCGCCCGTGATACGCACATAGGTCTTGTCGGAAAGCTGCCGGAAGATAGCGTTGAACCGCTCTCTGAGTGCGTTGTACAGCGCGGCAAACTCTTCATTTGTCAGCGTGTTGTCATCCGCCAGATAGCGCTGATACAGTTCTTGCATTTCAGCGGAAAGCTGCGGAATAACAGCTTCTGCGGCATCCTGCGCCGAAGAGCCCGTGAACAGCCGCACACCGTCGCCCATTTGCAGATAGCCTAAATCTTGATCCCGCAGCGTAATGGCCTGCGGATCGCCCGTTACGGTAAGCGAGCCGCTGTCTACGGTAAGATAGTACGCCGTGAGCCCGTCCGTCATGGTGACGCTGCCACCGCCATACTGGGTGTATTGGCTGAGCGTCAGTGCGCCGTTCAGCGTCAGCGAGCCGTTGCCGAGAATGGAAAGGGTGTTCATGCTCTTGCTAATTCCGTTCAGACTTTCGATGGTATTCTTTCCGTCCGCCGTGATAAAGAGCGGGTTGCTCTTTCCGATATACTTTTCGCTCAAGCGCACAGAGGTCAGGTCGGCATTCTTGAGCTTCAGATTCGGGAAAACACAACCGTATCTTTCAAGCCTGCCGGTCGAATAAATTTCCAAAATATCCTTGCCTGTCAGATTCACTGAATCCCTAAGTGTACTAAAGTTCTTGCCCTTAGGCAGAACAAAGGAGGCAGTCCCGTCGCCGAAAATATCGGTATAATTGTCCGGTGTGACCTCGACCTCGCCGTCGCCGCGATCCAAAAACAGACCGAAGCCGCCCCATAAAGCGGTAAGTGCCGAAACATCTGCGGGAACGGTATCGCCGGGCTTGTAGAAGTTTGAATTTTCGTCTACCCACCACAGTTGTGCATCTGCCGAAATGCTGTCCGGGCGGGGCAGACCCTCGGCAGCGGGCGCTTTGAAGCTCTCGCCCTTTTTCACGATGATATTGATCCAGTTCTGCTGCTCGCCGGGCATATAACCGGCCATGATCAACGCAACCGCCTTCAGGCTGTCGGCGGCAAGATCTGTCGGCAGTTCAAGGACGGGGCGGAAACCAATGTCCCGCTCCGGAAGGGTTGGCCTTGCCCAAAATGTAGCCTGTGCAGCGAAGTGTCCACCACGAGATAGATACATTCCCTCGACATTCCCAGTACCTATATCCTGGCCGAAAGAGCGCATTTTATACCAGTTTTTGATATAATCGGCTGACTTCTGATAGATCGTATCCCATTCATTGTCAATTGGTGCAAGACCAGAGCCTTCTCCTTCATTACGGTGATGGTCTCCAACAGATGGGGCGCGGAGCGTATAGTTCACGTTACTCGCTGTATAGGTCTGGCCATAAATCAGGTTCATTTCTGCCAACGTCTCCCGCTGCAAAGAACATTTCACGTTATAGTCCGCAATAAAAAGGCTGTGCTCGTAGGGCTGCTTGGCGGTATCGGTTTCATTTTCCATCGAATAGGCATCCACCGTACCTGCATAGGTAAAAGGCACATAATGCAGGGTGCTGTCAGGCAAATTGCTGTTTACCGTTCCGGGAATATCCATTGCCGAAAGGTCAAAATAGTATCTGCCGCCGGGGGCAAGGGTGAACTGTTCGTCGACCCGCTTTTCAACCGTCAGCGTAACATCCGCGAAACCGCTTGCAAGGTCGGTTTTGCGGTCGCCGTTGTACTGCTCGTTGAAGACCTTCAGGGTATAGGTACCCTCGGCAAAGCCGGCAGGAATGGTAAGCTGTGCCGTACCGTCTTTTTCTGTGAGGGAGGCGTTGCTGCGGCCGTAATAGATTACATTACCGACATCATCAAAGATCAGAGCGGAAATATATTCGTTTGCGCCGGTTTTTGCGTCGGTATAGGATATCTCTACGGTGCCGCCCTTGGTGGAAGCGGAAACCTCCCAGGTAGTTCTGCTGAAATCGTTGCGCTTGCTGTCATAAAGGGTCAGCTTCCATTCGTTTCCGGTGTAATTTGGGGAAACGGGCTGCAGCCCTCCGTCGGGCTTGCCGCCCACGGCGGCGGATGCAAAGAGGACAGAGTCCAAATTCAAGTCGAAAGCGGGACGAACGCCAAACTCCTTGGAAGTAGAGTATCCACCATAGTAGCGGACTTCACCTCTACCAGCCACAAAGGCAGTGGAATAGTCTTCGTCTGGGGAGCGCAGCCACCAATAGCTTGACGCCCAACCCGGATGCTCGGGATCCACGACACGCAAATCGTTGTTTACCGCATTAGCCTCTTTTGAGGAAAGCGGCCAAAAAACAGCATTGCTTACCGCAGGACCCGCTACACCGTCGGTATTTTCCTCATCGTAGTTTCCGCTTGCAAGGGTCCGTTTTTCAACAGCATCGGTTTCTTTCGCCGTCAGCTTATCCGCAAGCGCGTCTATTGCCTCTTTCAACGCGCTGTCCGCATAAGCGTTGCTCGCACCGAACTTTGACAACCCCATGTTATTTGCCGCAAGCAGGGTCATATTCCCGGCTATGCCGGCTGCACTGTTTCCGTCATAGTCGATGACGCGCCATGCACCGGGATTATTTTCATGGTCTTGCCCGAAATACACGGTCGGTGCGGTCGCTGTGTTTACATTTTTACTTAGTGCGTCTGTGCCAAGCTGTATCGCAGCAGAGCCCGTTGCTGTCTCGCCCTCGGCAAATACGCCTGTCGGCACAAGGCAGAACAGCATACATAGGGTGAGCAGGATACTGAGTATTCGTTTTTTCATTTCTTGCTACCTCCGTTATGTAAACTTAATCAAGGGCGGTTATTGTGATTGTGCCTTTGAAGCTCTCGAGACGGGTATTGTATGCCGACTGTTCAAACATGAAGTACAGCGTTATATCCTCGTCCGAGGCGTCGTAAATTCTGGTGAAATTAAAGGAATGTTGGTCGTTTGTCTGCGCTATTTTTTTGCCGTCACGTTTTATGCGTGTAACCTCACGGCAAAGGTCGTCGTCATAGCCGTCTGTCATCTGGATGGAGTAATTACCGTTGTTGTTGGACTCGTTTGATACCACCTGGAGAGAGCCGCTTATGGTGACGCTGTAAACATGACCTTTTTTGAGCGCAATCTTATCAAGATAAGTGGATATCAGGTCTCCGCTGTTTACCTTTTCATAAACGCTTAAAGCTGCGTTGCCGTTATTGAGAAATACTCTCGGAATTCTTGTTTCTGCATAAAAATAGCCCGGGCAGCTGCCGTTCTGACCGGCGTCGCCCTTGTCGCCTTTATCGCCCTTGTCGCCTTTGTCACCCTTATCGCCTTTGTCGCCTTTGTCGCCCTTTTCTCCCTTTTCGCCGTCTGTGCCGTCAACACCGTCTGTGCCGTCAACACCTGCGGCTTTTACACCGGTGTCGATTTCTCCGAACCACCAGTTGCCGTTCTCACCGATAAAAGGTGTTTTACCGTCTGCCGTCAGAGCCGTTTTGCCCGTTTATTCCGTCCTTACCGTCGGCTCCGTCTTTGCCATCAGCGCCGTCTCTGCCATCCGCACCTTTTAATGCGGTAAGATCGTACAGGTTAAGCCAAATCTCATCGCCGACATAACGCCATTGCAGGATATTTTCGCTTACGCGAAATTCCGGAGTTTTTCCGTTTGCACCGTCCGTTCCGTTCTGTCCGGCAGGGCCCTCTATATCGGCTATCGCAACAAGATTTTGCCACTCGTCGCCCTCGTAACGCCACTGTATGTGGGTTTCGGTTCGCTGCACCTCTATGTTTTTGGCATTAATGCCGTCCTTGCCGTCTGCTCCGTCTTTTCCGTCTATGCCGTCTTTGCCGTCTGCTCCGTCTTTGCCGTCAACGCCGTCTTTGCCGTCAAGACCGTTAATGCCGTCTTTGCCGTCAAGACCGTTTTTACCGTCGACGCCGTTCTTTCCGTCGGTGCCGTTAATTCCGTCCTTGCCGTTTTCTCCGGCAGCACCTCGCAGCTCGGTAAGTGCCACAAGGTCGCGCCAGTCGGCTTCATCGCTGTATTTCCACTGAACCGCCGTGCCGCTGTTGCGCACCTCCGGCAGTGCGGCGTTGGTTTTTGCCGTTTTGCCGCATCCTGCGACAAAAACAATGAAAAGCACCAAAAGCATACCTGTGAGCAGTTTTTTCCCTGTTCTCATCTTCTTTCCTCCGTTTCGCCGTCCGTAGACAGCTTAAAGTCATATTTCATTTCAAGCATGGCAAACAGCTTATGCATAACCGTAACGGCAAGCTCCCGAATATCAATCGAGCCGATAAAGCAAGCACCTTTGCCTGTTCTTCCTCCGGTACACGATATACTCTCATTGATGCCGTCAAAAACCTGCTGAGCTTGCGCTCCAACGGGAAATGAATATCACATTTGCGAGCCATATAGTTACGCATAAGTCCTGACGTGCCGATTTCCATTTCATAAAAGTCACTTTCGCTGTAATCGGGAAAATTTGCTCCGAAAATCTGCTTTAATTCCGCCGTGGTGTGCAGATAGATGAATTCCGCCGTGTCGGGCTGAGAATATGCTTCAATATAGATTTCTCGCAGGTTCTCGTTAAGCTCCGTTAGCGTGAGCTGAAGAGACGTTTCCACCGCATAGGCGTATACGGGCGGCAGCTTTTTGTCCGCAATACTCCTCGCCACGTCAAATTGACCGCCGAACATCGATTCGGTCAAATCCAGCAAGATTTTATCCTTGGTCGGAAACAGATTTAAATAGCTGCCCCTTGCGACGCCTGCTTCCTCGACTATTCGACTGACGGAGGTGCTTTTGTAGCCCTCCTCCAAAAACAACCGAACGCACGCCGTTAAGATTTTTCTTTTTGTTTCACTGCTGTTTCTACGCAAATATATCACCTGTTTATAATATTATTAGTATGCATACCAATAATATCATATAGCATACAAAAAAGCAAGAGAATGTTGATTATTAACACGTTATGAGTAGGTCTTGCTTAAAATAAACGGTTTTTCATATAATAATGCACTTAACCCCTCGGATAATGCAGACGCATATCCGAGGGGTTTTGGCCGTTTCTGTATCAAAATATATTGTTTTGAGGTGCTTCACGAGGGCTTTGCTGCTTGATTATATAAAATAAGATGCGGGAGACTTAGCGTTATTCGCATTCGCATATACTTTTTCTTGTGTGCAATATCGAAGATGGCGTTACCGAAAATTCGTCAAGCCCCCATTTGCAAAGCAAGGGAATAAGACGTGTATCGGCTGCCGCTTCTCCGCACATTCCGACGGGGATGCCTGCCTTTTTGGCGTTTTTGATCGTCGTTTCGATAAGGCGCAGAACCGCAGGCTGAATCGGGTCATACAGCTTTGAAACAGCGGCGTTTCCTCTGTCAACGGCCATGGTGTAGCCCGTCAGGTCGTTTGTGCCGATGGAAAAGAAATCAACCTCTTTTGCAAGCAAATCGGAAATTATTGCCGCCGACGGAGTTTCTATCATAACGCCCACGGGAATATCGGCGAATTTAAGACCCTCGTTTTTAAGCTCATCTTTGCATTCTTCGATAAGGGCTTTTGCTCTGCGAACCTCGTCAAGTGTCGTTACAAGCGGAAGCATAACCTTTATGTTTCCGAAAACCGCTGCGCGGAGAATCGCACGAAGCTGAATTTTGAAAATTTTAGGGTTGTCAAGGCAGTATCTTATCGCGCGGTGTCCGAGAAACGGGTTGTCCTCTTTTTCGATTTTAAGGTAATCTATCGCTTTATCTCCGCCTATATCGAGCGTGCGAATGATAACCTCCTTGCCGTCCGTTATCTTTGCGACGGTTGAATATGCTTCGTACTGCTCCTGCTCCGTGGGAAGAGAGGCTCTGTCCATAAACAGAAATTCCGTTCTGAAGAGGCCTATGCCCTCGCCGCCGTTTTGCAATACGTTCTGTGCGTCCTCAGCCTTGCCGATGTTGCCGTACACATGTTTTTTTACGCCGGATTTTGTAACGGTTTCTTTTGAAAAGTATTCGTTGAGGCTTTCTTTTTCCTTCAGATATGCCGCCTGCTTGGTTCTGTATTCTTCAAGCTCTTCCTCTGTGGGGTCTGTAAATACTTTTCCCTTGAAGCCGTCTGCAATAATCATATCGCCGTCCGAGATTTTTTCAACCGCATTGACGACCGACAAAACGGCAGGTATGCCCATGGCACGTGCGAGTATTGCGCTGTGACTCGTAACACCGCCGACCTCGGTGATAATTGCGGAAACATTTTCCCTGTTTATTTGTGACGTCATGGACGGGGTGAAATCCTTGGCGATGAGAACAGAGCCTTTCGGTACGGATGAAATATCCACACTTTTTACACCCAGAAGAATGCGCAAAAGGCTGTCTCTTATATCCTTTACATCCGAGGCGCGTTGGCGCGTAAGCTCGTCGTCAACGCCGGAGAACATATTGATAAACATTGTGCATATGCTGTCAACCGCCGCTTCGGCAACAGAGCCGTTGTCGATTGCTTCTTCCATCTGTGCGAGCATAAACGGGTCCTCAAGCATAACAAGATGTCCCTCGAGTATCTCCGCCTCTTTATTTCCGGCATTCTTTTTAAGCTCCGCCACAAGTGATTTTGTTTCGTCGGAAAAGTCGGCGACTGCCGAGTGCAGACGCTTTTTTTGATGATCCGAATCGGTAAATTTTACGGATGAATAGTCAAGGTTTGTGTCCCTTATAACGACGGCCTTGCCGATTCCGAAGCCTTGAGATGCGCCGATTCCTTTAAGCATTAAACCCACCCTTTCATTAAGCCGCGGCAATATTATTCTTCGCCGAAGCCCGATGTGATAAGCTCTTCGGCTTTTTTGAGCATTTCGTTTTCGTCTGCGCCGCTGCACTCTACGGTGATTTCGCTTCCGCATTTGATGCAGCCTGCCATTATATTCATAATGCTCTTGCCGTTGATCCTTTTACCTCCGAAAACAATGTCAACGTCCGAAGAGAATTTAGACATTTCTGTTACAAAGGTGTTTGCCGGACGCATATGAAGTCCCATTTTATTAGTGATTGTAAAAGTTTTCTGTACCATAATAATTCTCCTTATGTTTAATACCTGCCGAGAGGATGATGCCCCTCGGCACGGTTTTTGATTGTTTGTTATACGGATTCTTTACGATCCTTTTTAAGAAGACCGAGCATCAGCGCTCCGACAACCGAGCCTGCAATAAGGGCTACGATATAGAGAAGCGGATGGTCGCATACTATAAATGTGAAGATTCCGCCGTGAGGTGCGGGGCATGTAACGTTGAACAGCGATGTAAGAGCACCTGCGACAGCAGAGCCTACTAAGCATGAGGGGATAACTCTGACCGGGTCGGAAGCGGCGTAGGGGATAGCACCCTCCGTAATGAAGCACAGACCCATAAGATAGTTTACGGGGCCTGATTTGATTTCTTCCGATGTCCACTTCTTCTTGTTGAAGGTTGTCGAAAGTGCGATTGCAATCGGGGGAACCATACCGCCTATCATAACAGCCGCCATAATCCATGTGTTGCCGTCGGCTATTGCAGCCGTGCCGAAAACATAAGCCGCCTTGTTGAACGGGCCGCCCATATCCGTTGCCATCATTGCCGCAAGTACTATGGAAAGGAGTATTTTGCTTGTATCGCCGAGCGACGAGAGGAACGAGGAAAGAGCGGAGTTGACAACGCCTATAACGGGGTTTACAAGACACATAAGAAGGCCCATGATAAGCGTGCCGAAAAGAGGATAGATAAATACGGGCTTTATTCCGTCCATTGATTTCGGAAGCCAAGAAAATGCCTTTTTGAGGAGATTTACAATAATACCGGCAAGGAAGCCTGCGAGCAGAGCACCGAGGAAGCCCGACACCGCTTTGTCGTCTCCGGTAAGGCTTTGGTTTTCAATCAGCGAGCTGAAGGTGTAACCGTTTGCCGCAAATACGCCGCCTATCATACCGGGCAAAAGACCCGGTCTGTCGGCAACGGACGATGCGATATAAGCCGAAAGAATGGGGAGCATAAGCGCAAATGCCGCTTTGCCTATCCAGAACACAATTGCCGCGACGGGACTTGTGAAGCCGAAGGTTCCGCCGACATCGGCATTGCCTGCAAGCGTATCGAACAGGAAGCCGAGAGCTATGAGAACTCCGCCGCCGACAACGAACGGGAGCATATGCGAAACACCGTTCATGAGATGCTTATAAAGTTTGTGCCAGCCGCTTTCCTTTTCGTCGTCATCAATAGGCTGCTTTTCACTTTCGTCGGCGTGATATATCGCGGCTTTTCCGTCAACGATTCTTTTGATAAGCTCCTCGGGCTTGTTTATTCCGTTTGAAACCGAGGTCTTTACAACGGGCTTGCCGTCGAAACGTGCCATTTCGACGTTTTTATCTGCGGCAATGATTATTCCGTCGCATTCTTCGATTTCCTTTTTTGTGAGCACGTTTTTAGCACCGCCGGAGCCGTTGGTTTCGGCTTTGAGCGGATAGCCTAATTTTTCGCCCGCTTTTTCAAGTGCCTCTGCCGCCATATAGGTATGCGCTATGCCCGTCGGACAGGCTGTAACCGCGAGTATTCTGTAACCGTTCGGCTTTACTTCGGGTTTTACCGCTTCCTCGGGGTATTTTTCCGCTTCCTTTTTATCGATTATTTCTAAAAATTCGTCCGTTGTTTTTGCGCCCCGTAGAGCCGCGCAAAATTCCGGTTCCATAAGCATTACCATAAGACGGGAGAGTATTTCGAGATGTAAATCTCCGTCAACGGGAGCGGCAATCATAAACAAAATGTCCGAGGGCTTGGAGTCGGGAGCGCCGTAATCAACGCCGTTCGGAACCGTTATCGCCGAAAGACCGGGAGTCTTTACGCTGTCCGATTTTGCGTGCGGAACGGCAATTCCTTCTCCGATTGCGGTCGAGCCCTGAGCCTCTCTTGCAAGGATAGCCTCCTTGTACGCCGCCTTGTCGGCAAGATTTCCTGCCTTTTCGTGCAGGGAAATCAGCTTGTCGATTGCCTCTTCCTTGTCGGTGAGAGAAACATTAAGAGCAATCGCATCCTTTTTTAATAAGTCGATGATTTTCATAAGTATTCCTCCTTATTTATACTCCGCGTTAAAGACGCGTTCAATTTCTTCACGGGTTGCAAGCTTTTCTGAAAAGGCCGTTGCGTTTCCGCACGCCGAGCCGAGTCTTAAAGCGTAGGAGTAGTCGGCGGTCTTGATATATCCTGCCGTAAAGCCTGCTACCATACTGTCTCCGCAACCGACGGAGTTTATGAGCTTGCCCTTTGCGTTGCCTATCCTGTGGACGCTTCCGTTTTCGTCCGTAAGCATTGCGCCGTCCTTTGCCATTGAAACAAGCACGTTTTTAGCACCCATTTCCTGAAGCTTTTTCGAATATTTCACAATGTCGTCATCACTCTTTATTTGGACCGAGAACAGGTCGCCGAGCTCGTGATGATTCGGCTTTATTAAAAACGGTTTGTATTTGAGCACGTTTTTGAGCAAATCGCCCGTTGCGTCAACCACGCAGTTTATATTTCTGTCGCCGGCTCTCTCAAGTATTTGCTCGTAAATGTCATCGGGGAGGGTATTCGGGATAGAGCCTGCGAGGATAAGATAATCTCCGCTCTTTATGCTGTCAAGCTTTTTTAAAAAGCTCTGCATATCCTCTTTTGTGATTTCGGGGCCGCAGGCGTTCAAATCAATTTCCTTGTCGGCCTTGATTTTGACGTTTATTCTCGTATCGCCGTTTTTAAGATAATTAAAGTCGCAGCTAACATTGTCGTTTTTGAGCATTTCTTCAAGCTTTTTTCCGGTAAAGCCTCCGAGAAAGCCGAGTGCCGTGTTGGGAATTCCGAGCTGTGTGAGTATGACCGACACGTTGATGCCTTTTCCGCCGTAATAGATTTCTTCGCCGTCCGTACGGTTTATGTCGTCGGTTCTGAGAGCTTTGAGCTTCATCACATAGTCGAGAGCCGGATTCAGAGTAACGGTGTAAACCATTAAGCAGTTACCTCCTTCACTACCGTTTTTGATTTAAGCTGTTCGTCATCGCATTTGTCGCAGACTATACACGCCGCCGCAACCGGTGAAAATGATACCGCCGAAACTTTTCCGAACTTTGTGTGGTCGCAAAGCACATAGGTTACAAAGCTTCGCTCTATGGCAACAGCTTTCAGCATTGCCTCCTCGGTGTCCGGGGTTGTAAAACCCTGCTTTTCGCTGACTCCGTTTGTTCCGATGAACGCTTTTGAAAAGTTATATTTCTGAAGATTTGAAGCGGCTACTAAGCCTATGATTGCCTCGGTTGTGCTTTTTAATTCACCGCCGATAACAAAAACCTTGCAGCCATTGGCCGTCAGCTCCTTTGCGTGGGCGATTCCGTTGGTTACAAAGGTTGCTTTGGAAGAGGTTATATATTTCGTCATAAGAAAGGTGGTTGTGCCTGCGTCGATAAAAACGAAATCGTCATCATTTATCTGCGAAGCGGCATATTTTGCTATTGCTTCCTTTTCGTTTATGTTCATCAGCGATTTTTTGTTGAAATCCTCCTCGTTGTGGAGAAATTCCTGCCCGAGAACAGTCGCACCGCCGTGAACCTTGTTTATTTTCCCGAGCTGGGAAAGAGCCAAAAGGTCACGCCTTATCGTAGATTCGCTTGTTTCGAATTTTTCGGCAAGCTTTGAAACGGTAACCGAGCCGTTCTGACGCAGAATTTCAAGTATCTGCGCTCTTCTGTCGGTTGTAAGCATATTCACACCTCCGATATCTCTGTTGTGCCTTAATTATACAAAAACAGTCAGATACAGTCAATATCGCGCAATAAAATTCAGCGTTTATGCTTATAGTGTGCCCGTTTTGTTATCTAATATGCAATATTATTGAACCGTAAATGCGCACTTTTGCACGTTTTAAATTTTTCAATCATAAAAATACGCATCGGATAACATAAAAAAATCCGCCCGAAAGGCGGACGACATCAGTCATAAATTCCATTAGCAGACGGAAAAAAGTCAATGAAAAACTGCGGCTTTTTCGTTTTTCTCGTTTTTGACAAAAATAAAAACCGAAAGCCCTTGAAAACAAAGGCTTTCGGCATTGCTTGTGGCGCGCCAAAAGGGATTTGAACCCCCGACCTTCCGCTTAGGAGAAGTCTCGGAGGGGCTTTTCTTATTCCCTCGAGATCCTCAAAAATCCTTGATTTTACTGGCTTTTTCGAAATTTTAGTGTTAATAATTTCTCTTATGAAATCTGCTAATTTTACGCCGTTTTTTCCCTTCATTTTAGCAAGGTATTAGCAAATGCAAAGATTTTTGGGGGACATCATTCAGTTAATCTGATACTCGTTGCGAGTGCTAAATCGCCGTAGCACTTTTTCGTTATTTTCGAGTATCTTATCAAATTCGTGTTTTTATTATACTGATTTTGAGTATCAATTTCAAGGTTTTATTTGGGCATTAAAATGGCAACCCTTGCGGATTGCCATTTTTCGGTCTATATTGTTTTTGCCAATGCCTTTAACAACGCCGCTGCTTCCGGGTTGGATAACAGCTTTGCAATCAGAGAAGCATTTTCTTCTACACTGTTGTCATCGGAATTTTCTTCTTCCTCTACAGGAGGTTCCTGAACCTCTGCCATCGGGTCAAGAAATTCAACGGAGGTTTCAAACTTTGGCATAGGAGCAGTTTTGCCTTCTTCAACATTTTTCAGTCCTTTGGCATTGTAGAACTGTTCCTCAAATTTCTGTGCATTGTAGCGTCTGTCCTCGTCAATGATATGGCTGTAAACATCGGCTAGGGTTAGTCATCGTTTCATTTATTACATCTATGAGTTTCGTTGCAAGCGTGATACCCAAGTTATCTGTATTCTGCCAACCGAGGCAAGTAGTTAAGTCGCCCTGTGGGTCTGCGTCTATGAGCAATACTTTCTTGCCCTGCATTGCAAGACCTACACCGAGATTTACCGTAGTGGTTGTTTTTCCCACTCCGCCTTTTTGATTGCATATTGCAATCGTTTTGCAGTTTGACACTTTGTTGTCCTCCTTTCTTAAAATTCATAGCTTTTCGGCTATGTACCTGACCGATTCATTTCCTAATCGGTCGTGGCAATATTTATTCTCAATACCCCTTGCCGTGCAAGACGCTGTGGGAAGTCACTAAGGAACAGATAGCTAATCTGTATCATAGGAGTTTCACCTCTGTCGGGTTTTCCGCCAGCCCCGTAGGGAAGTATCATTATCATTCTGACTGTCATCGCCATAACAGGGGCAACCTGTTATTTATATAGGGAGTTCTCGCTATTCTGATATTCAGAAGTCTCGGCGTACCCAATAAGGTGGCTAAATTCATCAGAAATAAAGTCTTAGTGACCTGTGTATTCAGTTTTCAAAGTACAAGTGAAAGGCTTCCGTTTTCGTGGTTCGGAATTAACCCCTTCACTTGTTTGAAATGGGAGAGCGTTTTTGGGGGGTGTTTTTTCAAAATTTCTTAAATATTTTTTTGAACGCAAAAAAAAGCCGCCTATTTTAAATTTGAGGTCAATAGACGGAGGGTAGAAATTTTCATATTTATGATGTATAATATGTGATATTAAAGATTGATAAATCGGAATTTGAACATCAGTAAATTATGACCTCTCAACAGAGGTTACAGTGTTTTAATAAAATCCTCCAAAAGCCCTGAAAATAAAGGATTTATCGCAATGTGTTCTCCTTATCTCTTTATACGGTTACACACAAGTTTACTCTTTCCCTCCTTGCTCATAAGGGCAAATACAAGGGCAAGAAAATCTCATAACAAGAATAAACATAAGTGTGGCAATCGGAGAACTGTGATGTATGTGCGAATATATTATAACGGAGGATTTTTCAATGGACAAGTATATTTACGATGATAAAAATGGTCTGTGGTATGAACTGCAAGGAGATTATTATATTCCTTGTCTTATCTTACCAACCGAAAAAGAACAGCCTATCGGTTTGTGGGGACAGCGGCATTTGCACTATCTGAAAGAATATCACAGGCTTACATATACCAATTTGCTCACAAGCGGAAGGCTGAACGAATACCTTGCCGAGATAGACAAACAGGCAAAGGATATGTTCCTTCGGTTGATAAAACAGATGTCGGAGCGTGAGGGCGTAACCGAGCAACTAAAAACAGAAAATCAAATGGAGTGGGTTGGCAGGATGAATAATATTCGCAGTAGAGCGGTGGAGATTGTAAATGCAGAACTGATTTACAGTTAAGCCGGAGCGGCGGCGAGGAAAACCTTGCCGCCGTTTTTATGTATATGACCGAAAAATCAAAGATTTATGGTATAATTCTAAAAGAGTTATTTTTTAAGACCATCGCCTCAAAAAACGTACTTAATAGGTGAAAGCGCTTTTAGGTCAAATGAGGGAGGTGAACAACATGGATGATCTGAGAATCATAGAACTCTACTTTAATAGAGATGAACAGGCGATCAAGGAGACGGATACAAAGTACGGAAAACTCTGCCACAGTATTGCCTATAACATTCTAAATAATCACGAAGATTCTGAGGAATGCGTTAATGATACTTATGTGAGTGTGTGGAACACCATTCCGCCTACAAGACCGCACAATTTCATGCCCTTTATCTGCAAGATTGCACGAAATCTCTCTTTGAAGCGACTGGAGTTTATGAAGCGAAAGAAACGGTCAGCGGAGATCATTTTATCCTTGGACGAGCTTGCGGCAGTATTGCCGGATGAACGATATGCCCCCGATGTGAGCGACGAGGATGTAGGTGAGCTGATCAGTACGTTTCTTCGCAGTCAGGAGGAATATGTCAGAAATGTCTTCATCCGCAAGTATTTTTATTTCGATTCTATAAGGGAGATTGCAAAGCGCTATTCTTTTACTGAGAGTAAGGTCAAAAATATGTTGTTCTACACCCGAAACAAGCTAAAAGATTACTTGATTAAGGAGGGCGTTGAAATATGAAAACACCGAGAATCGCAAATGCCATCGGGCAAATTGATGACGATCTTGTCGCCGACGCAGCTAAGTGCAAGAAGAAAAATAAGAAACATTGGTTAAAATGGGGTTCCTTGGCAGCATGCTTTGCAGTGATTGTAATTGTAGGGGCGGCAATCCTCCCATCGCTATTTCGGGAAAATGTAACACCGGAGGGAACCGACGGCAGATACAAGGACTTTTCTATCCGAGCCAGCGAATCTGCAATTGTATGGCCATGGGAGTATCAGACTGTATATGAAAAATATAGGAATGTCAAAATTGACGGTATTGAGTATCATGGAAAAGGCCGTGCGGTATCAGAAACATGGATTGGCGAGAGTATTGGCAACTACACTGTGGTTGGATATGATGAAGTCAATAATGGAAAAAAATATTCTGCCGAGTTTGAAGCATATGCATTGAAGGATATTGCTCAAAGTCAGTTTATAGCCGTAAAGATGGAGGACAGTTATTATGTCTTTCAAAATGACGAGTATGCTCCTCCGAACACCCTTGGTGAGCTTATGGATGCCGTAAATCTGTCCGAGGTCGTGGAGTTTCAGCGCTTTTCTGAGGGAGACAATACTCCTGATAGCAAACGTTTTGCATTGAGCAGTGACGATTATGTGTGGGAAGTTCTGTCCGAATGTAGGAACGCCCCTTTCGTTGAAGATCAAACATGGACGGTTGGTGACAGAAGTTACCTCAGTTTTACGATTACTTCCGAAGCACTTGGTGTTTACAAAGTTGCTCTGTATGTGACGGAAGACGGCTATCTGTGGACAAACGCATTTAATTGGCAGTATCTATTCAACATCGGCGAGGATGCTGCAAGCAGGATTATCCATTATGCGAAAGAGAATTCCACTGAAGTAGAGTATGAACCGTACAGAAACTCGGTAGCCGGTACAATCATTGAGATTACGGAAGAATATATCTTGGTGGATGATTCTATCCTGTGTAAGAAGCCGGCGGACGGTATCACCTACAAGGTTCTGCTAAATGACCTTCGTATCTCCCGTTATGTAGATTATGGAATTGTCAAGGTTGGTGATACCGTGCAAATTTCCTATGAAGGCGAAATTGATGAAACCAGTGGTAACACCATTGCAGGTGCAATTTCGGCATTTAAGGCAACAATCTCCGATGGAGATGTATTAATTTCTGAATGAACCACCTACGCCCTGCAAGACTTCAAAATCTTGCAGGGTGTTTCTCTGTCTTAAAATGTATGTAATCCCGCAAGGCAGAGGTACTGCCCTGCGGTGTTGTTTTCGGCATTAAAGCTATCTTTCTCTGTCGTGGGATTTTCGCTTTGGCTGGCTTCTCTGTCTGCCCACCGCCTGAAGCTGGCGCAGGCGTTTCAGTACGCTCTTCCGTTCGGGCGGCTTTGCCTGCTCTTTTTGGGCAGGTTTCTGTTTTTCCCTGACCTGCCTCTCCCATGCGGCAAGGTCACGATTGTACTGCTCCACGACAGCCTCCGCCTTGCGGTAGGTTGCCATGAACGCCTGCACATCGGGATAACCGTCCTCTTTCAGAACATCGGGCAGTTTATCCAGCTTTTCAGCGATTTCCTTTTCTGTCCGCTGTATCTGTTCTGTGAGCGCCTTGCGCTCCTTACCCTTGAAAATCCCTTTTGTGTCGGCAAGTTGCTGTTTCAGTTTCGGGAAGTACCGTATCCTGCAAATGCCGGATTTCTTTCGCCTTATCCTGCGCCTTTATCATCAGCTTTTGCATGGTACGGAACTCTGCCATATCTATTTCAAGGACAGGCTTCGGCGGCATATCGTGTTCACGGATTAGGCTTTGCAGGAAGTCCTTTGCCTTGCTGACAATACTGCGGAACAGATTGGGGAGCCAGCCCTTGTTTTTGATAGACTGGCTCGTTTTTTCGTGTATCTCTGTCCGCTTGACTTCTAAAATCTTTGCTTCGGAGATACCTGATAATAACGCCATATCCGCTGTCCTGTTCCATTCCTGCCTTGCGGCATTGTCGGCTTTGATTTCGTCCTCTTTGGGATTGTTCTTGCCGATTTTCTTGGTCGGCAGATAGACGCTGTTTTTATCAAATACCTTTAAGTGCTGCTCAGGATCAGAGATATGGCGGTTGATAAGTTCCGTATACACTTCCTTTATCTCTCGGAGAAAAGGCTCTCCCTTAAAGCGTGTATCTTTGGCAGTAAACAGATGGCTTTCGTATACCTCGCCTTTTTTGATGACGGTACAGCCTTTCCGTATCTGCCCGTCCTCCCCCGTGATTTCCTTTTTGGTGCGGACACGCTTTCCAGTCTCATCAAAGAATACGCTGCGGGAAGCAATCTTCACATCAGGTTCGGGGAGCAGTTTCCTCTCGCTGAAAATCAGATGGATATGATAATTCGTCTTGCGCTTGTTGTGGTGGAGGGCGGACACGCACTCCACACCGTACCGCCTGCGGAACTCCTCTGTAAAGTCCGTGAGTACCTGCTGCGGTTCATATTGCGTATAGACTTCGGGCAAGGCGATAATCAGTTCCCTTGCTTCGATACATTTGCCCTCTGTGCCGCTGCACTGAAACTCCTGCTGGCTTTCCCTTGCAAGATTGCTCCAAAAGGTACTGTCGGCGGTGCGGTAGGTGGCATAGAGGTTTTCCTGCCTTGCATGGCTTGTAATATATGATATTCGCCCTTTGACATTGGGCAGCTTTGACATCTGGATAAAACTGTGTCTCGGCATACATCATCTCCGTTTTCTGTTGTCAAGGTGCGTCCTTTTTTGCAATCGTTTACGGTTGCGGCTGTCACTGCGGCAACGGTGACAGCCCCGTATCATACGCTGCAGGCGGTTGATACGGAAGCCCCCTGCAAGGGCGAAATACCCGGAGTACAAATCGAAGATTTGTGCGAGGGGTGTATTTCGCTCTCAAACGCCGAGGGCTTAGGGTTACTTCCCGAAAAAGAATGGATGGTCATTCCACTCTGCGGACATCATCGGGTTTCAGAAGATTTCTTCCCTGATTGACCGTCAGAAACCGTTCCAGCGTGTCCCTGCGGATAATGGTCTTGCGCCCCACTTTGAGGACGGGCAGCTTTCCCCATTCCACCAGCTTCCGCATGGTGTTCCTGCCGATACCCGTACATTCTGCGGCTTCCTCTATGGTAAGTCCCATTTTGACTGCGTTCATTCTATCAACCTCCTTTTTAGAATACTCATTTTGCAACTACTGTTTTATCATTATACTTATTCTGTCATCTCTTGTCAACCCGTTTTGCAACCATTCATAGTTTATTTACAATTTTTATCGAGATAATGGTTGCAAAATAAGTATCGGCGTGTTATACTGATACCAGTCAGGAGGTGAACACCTTGAAAAAAGAAACCACATTCACCGCAAAACAGGTCGGTGGGCGGATTAAGGAACGCCGCACAGAGTTAAACATTACCATGCCGGAACTCGGCAGGCGTGTGGGCGTGAACAAATCCACCATTCAGCGGTACGAAGCGGACGGGGTTAATCCGAAGCGCACAATGGTTATCAACGGTCTTGCGGAAGCGTTGCTCACAACTCCCGAATGGCTGACAGGTCTTTCCGATGATAAGGAATATGACACCTATACTCTCTGCCAGCGGGATATTGAGGAACACATCAAGAAGTATCTGGACACAGTTTCCCATACAGTAAAGGGCGAACCGCACCAGCAGCTTCTCACGACATTTCTCGGCAAGATGGTTGACCTGTATACGGTTATGACCTGCTACTTTGCTGACGCTATGGAGGAAGTTGACCGTGTGGCGGAGGACAAAGGGCTGAAAGAGTCTCTTGGACGGTACGCCATAGAGTCCGGGGCAATCATGGAGCAGGTATACCGCAAGAAGATGGAAGTGCCGATTGAGGATATGAAACGGTTTTTAGACGGGATTTTACATATCCACGATGAGGGGCGCACAAAAATGTCGATGGGCGCACTTTTCGGGATAGTGGAGGAAGCCGAAGAAAGGCTATCCGAAAAAGAAAATTCCGTGGCACCTTGACAAGTAAAGACGCCAGTTGACTTCCACTGGCGGAAGTGACACAATTACTTTACGCACACCATATGTCACAGTCCCGATTGCCACGGATAGAAAGGAGTTTTTTATCTATGGCAAAAGGTTCTGTAAGAAAGAAAGGAAAAAAGTGGTACGGACGCTTTTATATTGAAGATGAAAGCGGCAGAAAAGTGCAGAAAGAGTTTGCAGGCACAGAGAGCAAGGCGGAAACAGAAGCCATGCTCCGCAAAGCGATAGCGGACTACGAGGAAAAGCAGTTTGTCGGGAAAGCGGAAAACATCACGGTAGGCGATATGCTGGATATGTGGGTAGAGGAAGAACTGAAATCCGGCAACTTAAGCAACGGGACGGTCATGTCCTATCAGGGAACGGTCAACCGTATCAAGCAATATCCCATTGGCAAACGCAAGCTGAAAACCGTGACCGCCGACCATTTGCAGGCGTTCATTGATTTTCTGAGCTACGGTGGGACAAACCCGGACGGGACAACTTCAAAGCCCATGAGCAAAGGGTATATGCTCCTGTTCTCGGCGGTGCTGCAAAATTCCTTCCGCTTTGCGGTATTCCCGAAAAAGCTGATTACCTTTAACCCTATGCAGTATGTGAAGCTGAGGGGCAGGAAGCAGGAAACGGATATTTTCTCGGACAGCGAGGAAGATACCGCCAGTATTCCTACTATCACCCATGAACAGTTCCAAAAGCTGGAGGAATTTCTCAAGGCAAAAGATAATCCCGCTTTGCTGCCTGTGCAGATAGCGTACTACACGGGGCTTCGTATCGGGGAAGTATGCGGCTTGACTTGGCAGGATATTAACCTTGAGGAGCAATATCTCACGGTACGCCGCAGTATGCGCTATAACGGAACAAGGCACACAACCGAAGTGGGAACGACAAAGCGGAGCAAAGTCCGCACCGTTGATTTCTGCGACACGCTGGCGGCAATCCTGCGGGCGGCAAGAACAGAACAGCGCAAAAACCGTTTCCGCTACGGGGAGCTTTATCACCTGAACTACTACAAAGAAGTAAAGGAAAAAGGGCGCACCTATTATGAGGTTTACAGCCGGCAAAGGACAGAGGAAGTCCCGGAGGACTATAAGGAAATCTCCTTTGTCTGCCTGAGAGCAGACGGGGCGTATGAAGCGCCGAGTACGGTAGGGATTATGTGCAGGGCGGCAAAGAAGAAAGTGAAAGGGCTTGAAGATTTCCATTTTCACACGCTCCGTCACACCTACACAAGCAATCTGCTGTCCGGCGGCGCAAAGCCGAAAGATGTGCAGGAACTTCTCGGACACTCTGATGTCAGTACCACAATGAACATCTACGCTCACTCTACAAGGGAAGCGAAGCGTACTTCCGCAAGGCTGCTGGATAAGGTGGTCGGCGGGGAATAAAAAATTGCCCTTGTTTCGGCTCGTAAGGGCAAAAACAAGGGCAAACAGATAAGGTTTGAATGAAAAACAGGCGTGAAGCCTTGAAAAATCAATGGTTTTTGAGGATTGAATAGACAAATCTAAATTTGAGAAGGTAAGTGAATGGGATACCATGGAGGAATATGATAATGTCGAAAGATGAGTATTTGATAACCGATACGCCCCTCAAAGCGTTGACGGTTTTTGCAATGCCAATGATTCTTGGAAGTTTTTTTCAGCAAATATACAATATGGCCGACAGTCTGTTGTACAAAGAAGATTTTGCATGGATGAAAAAAACAAACCTTGTTGAGGTTAAATTGAGTTTTCCATTGTATTGTATTGCTAATGAATAAGAATAAGAAAAAGAACAGACAATGCTGAATACTCTGGAAACAAGAATATCTGAGTATAGTATGTAAGTTCGTAACAGAATGAAAGGAGCGATTCAAATGAGCAATTTGGAAAATTATATGAAACAGCAAGCAATTTTTTGTGAACAAAATGATAGCATTAGTAAGAATCTGTATTCAGAGTATGGTGTAAAAAGAGGCTTACGAGATGAAAAAGGCCAAGGTGTGTTGACAGGGCTTACAAATATTTCTGATATAAAAGCTTTTGAATATCATGATGGAGTAAAGAGCCCATGTGATGGCGAGTTATCTTATCGTGGTTATAATATAAAAGATTTAGTAACAGGAGGTAAAGGAAAAAGGTTTATCTTTGAAGAAGGAGCATATCTTCTTTTATTCGGAGAATTGCCAACTAATACACAGTTAATGGAATTTCAGGGAAAACTATCTGATTGTATGGAACTACCGACTGACTTTACCAGAGATGTCATTATGAAAGCACCTACATCAGATATTATGGGTTCTATGACTCGAAGTATTCTTACATTGGGCTCTTACGATAAGGAGAAAGAAAGTCTTGAAATTCCGAATGTGCTAAGGCAGAGTATGCAGTTGATCGCAGTATTTCCTATGTTAGCAGTATATGCATACCATGCTTATTGTCATTATGAAAAAAACGAAAGTATGTATATTCATAGACCTGAAAAAGATTTATCTATTGCTGAAAATTTCCTGCGCCTATTAAGACCAGATACAAAATTCACAGAACTGGAAGCAAGAGTACTGGATATAGCATTATTGTTACATATGGAACATGGTGGTGGTAACAATTCTACATTTACTACACGGGTAGTAACATCTTCAGGTTCAGATACTTATTCTGTTATTTCAGCAGCAATGTCATCCTTAAAAGGAAAAAAACATGGCGGTGCAAATCTGATGGTAATGAATATGATGGATGATATTAAAAGTCATGTGAAAGATTATGAAGACGAAGAGGAAATTACATCATATCTGAGTAAGATTTTGAAGAAAGAGGCGTTTGATCAGAAAGGACTTATTTATGGAATGGGACATGCTGTGTATTCTATTTCAGATCCGAGAGAAAGGGTGTTCAAAGGCTTTGTAGAACAACTCGCAAGGGATAAAGGACGTGAGAAAGATATGACCCTTTATAACAATATTGAGAAGATTGCACCTAAGTTGATTGCAAAGCAGCGTCAGATATTCAAAGGAGTAAGTCCTAATATAGATTTCTATAGTGGTTTTGTGTATGATATGTTGAATATTCCAAGAGAATTGTACACGCCATTATTTGCGATAGCAAGAATTGCTGGTTGGAGTGCACATCGCCTGGAAGAATTGATAACTACAGATAAGATCATTCGACCGGCATATAAGAGCCTAGTCAGCAAAAAAGAATATATAGAAAGAGAGGAACGATAATATGGGAGCAGGAACCAGTGCAGAGGAGTTTTTTTTAAAGAGCGTCAATGTTGAAAGCATATTTGAATTTATTGAAAGAACAGATTATTTGTTCCTTTATAGTATAAAGGAATGTGTTGAAAAATCAGACTGTCATGAAGGAGTATATCTTTCAGAAGTGGCAGAATACATGAAATTATCGATTCCAGAAACATCTAAGATGGTAAAAAGTCTTGAAAATAAAGGATATATTATCTGGAAATTAGATGAAAAAAAAGAAAGAACATACCTTGTTTTGACGAACAAGGCAATTGAATTAAGTAATTGTCAGAAAGAAAAAATGATAGAAGCTTATGAAAAAATCATATCGAATATACAAGAAGATGACCTGGCAGTTACACAGTGTACATTGAGAAAAATCCGACAGCTTATGGAAGAAATAAAATAGTGATTAATACAACGGAGTAAGAAAAGCTCCTTCATATATTAGAATAAAAATATGACTGTTTCTTTAAAAAGAAGCCGGTCATATTTTTTTATGAAAAATAAATTTTGTTGAGGTTAAATTGAGATTGACTTTGTATTGTATAAGTATAAAATAAAAAGGAATCATGTGATGTACAATGAAAAAGTATAAAATATGTAAAATCCTTCTTGTTATACTGTCAATTTTTTTATGTGTGGTTTTTTATGAATCATTTGGAATCTGTATTGCATATAAAAAACGGCCGGAAGTGTCTAATACCATCAAAAAAGAAACACAAAATGATTCGTGGAACGAACGCAGCGAGAATATGGAACGAGCAGTGATCATAGAAAAAAATCCAGAAGCACTTTTACAAAGAGTGCGTTTGATCCGAAATGCAAAAGAAGACATTATTCTTTCTACTTTTGCATTTCAATCAGATGAAAGTGGAAAATTGATCTTAGGAGCACTGCATGATGCGGCAGACAGAGGTGTACATATTCGTCTGTTAGTAGATGGAATGGATAGCTGGATTGATATGGAAGGAAATCCGTATTTCTATGGATTATCTTCCCATGAGAATGTTGAAATTAAACTATATAATAAGGCCAATCCGTTGAAACCATGGAAGATGATGGGTAGAATGCATGATAAATATTTGATTGCAGATGGAAAGAGATATATTCTTGGGGGAAGAAATACACACAATTATTTCCTGGGTGATTTTCCGGGACATAAGAACTATGACAGAGACGTGTTAGTGGTTTGCGATGAACCTGAGAAAGAAAATTCAGTTAACCAGTTGTTAGAGTATTTTGAAACGATATGGGAACAAGAAGACAGTGGTTATTTTCATGACAATAAAAAACTGGCAAATAGAAAATCTGTAAAGAACGCAGTTTTAGAGCTGCAGAACGGCTATCAGAAATATTTTGAAGAGAATAAGGAAAGAATCTGCGATACCGATTACACGGACGAAACTTTTGAGACAGAAAAGATTGCATTAGTGTCAAATCCTATTCACACAGGTTCCAAAGAACCGGTAGTGTGGTATCAGTTGGGAGAATTGATGAAAAATGCAAAAAATCGTGTGAAGATCCACACGCCATATATTATCTGTGATGATATGATGTATAATACATGCGAGGAGATTGCAGAGAACGTTTCAGATTTTTCTATCATGACAAATTCAGTTGCGAATAATGGGAATCCATTTGGGGCTGCCGATTATGCGAAAAACAGAAATAGAATCTTAAGTACAGGAATTAATATCTGGGAATATGAAGGCGGTTATTCATACCACGGAAAAAGTATTCTGATTGACGATGATCTGTCTGTAATCGGTTCCTTTAATATGGACATGAGAAGTGCATATCTGGATACGGAACTGATGCTTGTAATTCGCAGTAAAGATATTAATAAACAGTTGGAAGAGGACATGATGGAATATGAAAGAGTGTCCCGCCAGGTATTGGAAGATGGAACCTATCGTGATCCATATCATGTAGAGCCAATCGAATTAACAAAGAAACGTCAGAGAATATTATTTTTGGTACAGCATCTGCTTGGATGGGCAAGGTATCTGTTTTAATAAGGAGGAAGGAAAACGTGTTTCAAATATTGATTGTAGAAGATGATAAAGAATTAAGCCAGCTATTCCAAAAAGTGCTTGAGAAGAATGGATATCAAGTCAAAAGTGCATCGGATGGAGCACAGGCATTAGAAGTATTGGATAAGGAATATATTGATCTGATCATTTCTGATATTATGATGCCGGTTATGGATGGCTATGAACTGGTGTCAGAACTTCGCTCAGCAGGATATCAGATACCAGTGCTTATGATCACTGCGAAAGGTTCCTTTGATGATATGCGCCAGGGATTTCTTTCGGGAAGTGACGATTATATGGTAAAACCGGTAAATGTGAATGAAATGGTTTTAAGAGTCGGAGCACTGCTTCGACGTGCACAGATACTGAATGAACACAAAATTGTGATCGGTTCAACAGAGTTTGATTATGATGCAATGACGGTTACAACTGATAAGGAAAGTCTTGTTTTGCCTAAAAAAGAATTCCTGCTTTTATATAAGCTTGCAGCTTCGCCAGGCAGAACATTTACAAAACAACAGTTGATGGATGAAGTATGGGGATACGAGACGGAGGCAGACCCACATACGATAGAGGTACATATAGGAAGAATCAGAGAGCGTTTTAAAGATAACCCTGATTTTGAAATCGTAACAATGCGTGGAATTGGATACAAGGTGGTGAAAAAATAATGGAACAAAAGAAAGAAAAAGGATTGCGGATCCGATCCTGTCTGACTGGTGCAATCTGGCTGGCACTTTTATTTTCAACAGTCATATCTGCTTTATTATTTGCTTTTTTGAATCATTTTTTTAATCTGCCGGGCAGCATACCTGTGCTTGGCTGGCTTTTGATTTTCAATACATTGATTGCAGGGCTGATCACTTCCTTTATTAACGCAAAGTTACTGGAACCAATTACCAGACTTAGTAAAGCAATGAAGGAAGTTTCTCAGGGAGATTTTGAACAGCATTTGGAAACGAACAGCCGTATAGCAGAAATTGGAGAATCTTATCAAAGTTTTAACGTTATGACAAAAGAACTTCGTGCAACAGAGGTGCTGCAGATGGATTTTGTATCTGATGTTTCTCATGAGTTTAAGACCCCGATTAATGCCATTGAAGGATATACAATGCTGCTTCAGGGAGAAGAATTGTCTCCGGATCAAGAGGAATATGTAGAAAAAATCTTATTTAACACCCAAAGACTTTCCGGATTGGTTGGTAATATTTTGCTGTTATCCAAGTTAGAGAATCAGAATATACCAATGAAAAAAACAGAATATCGTCTGGATGAACAGATCCGTCAGGCAGTTCTTTCATTGGAAACAAAATGGACAGAAAAAGAAATTGGTTTTCAGGTAGAATTGGAGGAAGTTAAATATACTGGGAATGAAGGACTTTTTATGCATATCTGGATAAATCTTTTGGATAATGCGATTAAGTTCAGCCCTTCAAAGGGGACAATTACGATGTTTCTGAAACAAGAACAGGATTCTGTTAAGTTCATTCTGGAAGATGAAGGACCAGGAATAGAGGATGATGTAAAATCCAGAATATTTGACAAGTTCTATCAGGTAGATGGATCTCATAAAGCAGAAGGAAATGGCCTAGGTCTTGCACTTGTAAAACGGATTGTAGATAGTGCCGGAGGAACAATCAAAGCAGAAAACCGTGAATATGGTGGATGCAGATTTGTTATAGAGCTGCCAAAGCAGAAAGATGAGATTATCTAGTTTTAAGATAAATTAGAAGATGGGAGAATTTATATGACATTTTATCAGGAGTTGCAGTTAAATCAGGCAGGTTCTAAAAACCTGTTGAAAAAGAGTGAAACACTAAAAGAAAAATTATATCACATGTGGGTATATCTGGTGAAGATAGCTGCTACAATGGCATTTTGTTTTTTCTTTGTTAGTATTTTCAGCATCCTATTTGGAAATGAGAACAGCATTGTAGGTGTAGTAGTCTTATTATGTCTCATGGTGTTTAGGAATGCGGATCTGGGGATCCACACCGGACAATCTACGATGCTTTTGGCTTTGTTCTTTGTAATTATGACTGTATGTCCGCATTTAGCAAATCAGTTTTCACCGGTATTGGGAATGCTGTTAAATATTGCGGCACTGGCTGTGTTGATTCTGTTCGGATGCCATAATCCATCCATGTTTAATCAATCTACATTGGTTCTTGGGTATCTGCTGCTATATGGTTATGATGTTACGGGAAAAAAGCTATCAGATGCGATTAGTCGGAATGGCTTTAGGTGCAGCACTTACCTGCTTCGTATTTTATCGAAATCATAAAAACAGAACTTATAAAAGAAATCTGAAAGATCTGATACAAGAATTTGATATCACTTCTTCCAGAACAAAATGGCAGATATGTCAGATTTTATGCGTACCGATTGTCCTTTGTATTGCAGAACTTTGTAATATGCCACGTGCAATGTGGGCTGGTATTGCGGCCATGTCCGTGATTTTGCCGTCTATGGAAGATATGCACTACAGAGTCCGTAAAAGGATTGTCGGAAATATTGCAGGTGTTATATGTTTTACAGTATTATATTTTCTGCTTCCTTCGTCAATCTATGCATATATAGGAATTCTTGGTGGAATCGGTGTAGGATTTTCAGCACAATATGGCTGGCAGGCAGTATTTAACACATTTGGTGCTTTAGCCATTGCTGCAGAGACATATGGACTACAAGGAGCGGTTTCTTAGAGTGATTCAAAATGTTTTTGGTGTTGTGTTTGCTTTAGCATTTTGTGTTATATTTTATTGGTTTATGCCTAAAAAAAAGGAAAGTGAGGTGACCGTACATGCAGAGTGAAGTGAATCAGGAAGAAAATTTGAATAGAATTATTACGGTTCCTAATCTTCTTTCTTTTTTCGGCTTTGTCTGATTCCGGTAATTATATGGAGTTATTGTGTAAAGAAAAATCTTCTGTTAGCTGGTGAAATCTTATTGCTGTCTGGTCTTACGGATCTTGCTGATGGATATATCGCAAGAAGATTCCATAGGATTAGTAATTTAGGAAAAATACTTGATCCAGTGGCTGATAAGCCGACACAGACAGCGATGTTAATCTGTCTGTTTACTCGTTTTCCTCATATGCTTCTTTTAATCGTAATAATGGCAGGTAAGGAGCTGTATATGGTAGTCAGTGGATGTCTTGTGATACGAAAGACAGGAAAAGTACATGGTGCAGACTGGCATGGAAAGATAGTAACCTTTTTATTATATGGAACTGCAGCGGTGCATATTATATGGTTCCACATTACACCGATGGTATCAGATCTGTTGATTGGTTTGTGCGCTATAATGATGGTCATATCGGTCGCTCTGTATATTATCCAGAATACCAGGACTCTTAAGGGAGAGACTGTATAAGCAATTTTATATTGCAATGACTAGAAAATATTTAGGAGAAGATAGATATAAACGGTAAGTCAAACACACAAACTATGGAGTCTTTAGTCGGTTTAATAAAACTTTAGATAGAAAATAAATCATTCAATGTCATTTAGATAAGGCTTTTTATGACAAAAAGACAGATTGCATATCTGCCTCATAACGCAGTATAATGGTAACGAGATTTATGCAACCCGATACATGAAATTCCTATTTCTCTTTGGACGGAGGTGGATAGGATATTTTCGATTGTACCTGACAGGTGTCAGATACTTTTGTATGAGAAGCATGGACTCTGTTTCGTTACCATCGTGTTTGAGATATGCCCTGCATATGTTTACTCCATTTGAAACGGATTTACTCTGCATCTGGAGCATAAACTGAATATACTCGCGGAAAGAAAGTTTGCGGTTCCTGGTAAAATCACTTTCCGGATTACGGCAGAACATGGAGTGAATTTCATCGAGTTCTGTGATGCAGTTGTCGAGTGTGGATTTTAAATTAGATAAGAAAAAATCAGCCATAATGAGCCTCCTTGAAATATGTTTATAATCAAGGCTTGCGCAACATATATTGGCTTACTTGTCAACTGTTTTTTGTAATATTTTTAAAGTTTTTAGGCATAAAAACAGTGGCTTTCTATGACAGAAAACCACTAAAATGATGCTTAACTGAATGGCATTGCTTTATCACCACTTTGAAAATGGTTGTTTTATGGCGGATAGTCAGACAGTTTTGGATATAAGAGATGATCTGGGAGCAACCATGAATGAATGCAGGTAAGTGACCGAAAAGTACCGCACAGGACGGAGTGCATATTTACGGCTCAGACAGTTGTTTATGAGATTGTTTGCAGGACTATTATAGCAGAAAGAAGAGGTGTTCGATATGTGTACAGCAGCAACTTACAAAACAAAAGATTTTTATATGGGCAGAACGCTTGATTATGAATTTTCCTATGGGGAACAGATCACGATAACGCCAAGAAATTACGAATTTGATTTCCGGTTTGCTGGGAAGATAAAAAGCCATTATGCTTTGATCGGAATGGCATTTGTTGCAGGAGGTTATCCGCTTTATTATGATGCTGTTAATGAAAAAGGCCTTGGAATGGCAGGTCTTAATTTTGTCGGCAATGCGACATATGAAGAGGCTTTGCCGGAAGATGAAACAGAAGTCAGCCAGGTGGCACAGTTCGAGTTCATCCCATGGATCCTTACACAGTGTGCTACTGTAGCAGAGGCGAGAGAGAAGCTGGCAGCAATGAGACTGACAGGCACAGCCTTCAGTGAACAGCTGCCGACAGCACAGCTTCACTGGATCATTGCAGACAAAGACTCCTGTATCGTTGTTGAGTCTATGAAGGATGGGCTACATGTATATGATAATTCGGTAGGAGTGCTTACCAATAATCCACCATTCCCGGGTCAGATGTTTGCACTTAATAATTATGCCGGAGTATCCAGAAAACAACCGGAGAGTACTTTTGCAGGAGTATTACAGCTTGATGCATATAGCAGAGGAATGGGTGGAATGGGAATACCTGGAGATCTTTCCAGCCAGTCAAGATTTGTGAAAGTTGCCTTTACAAAATTAAATTCGATCTCCGGTGAAGAAGAGGATGAGAGTGTAAGCCAGTTCTTCCATATCTTAGGATCCGTAGATCAGCAGCGTGGATGCTGTGAGGTGACAGAAGGCAAATATGAGATCACGATATACACGTCCTGTTGTAATACAGCAAAAGGTATTTATTATTATACGACTTATGATAATCATCAGATCACAGCGGTTGACATGCATGCGGAAAATCTGGATTCAGATCAGCTGATCTGTTATCCGCTTCTGTCCAAGGGCGAAGTCAGATGGCAGAATAAATAATACGAAAATGCACGGAGAAAGCATAACGCAGAACAACAGGAGGAAAGACCATGAAAGAAGTTAAAACACCGAAAAAACCACTGGCATATTATTATGGGATTGTGTTAATAGTGCTGATCGTATTTAATCTGGTTGTCACACCAATCCTTATGGAGCATAAGGTGAAAGAAACGGATTATGGCACTTTTATGAGCATGATCGAGAAGAAGAATATTGGTGAAGTAGAAGTTAATGACAATCAGATCATCTTTACAGATAAAGATCAAAAAAATATTTATAAAACAGGTCTGATGAACGATCCGAACCTGACGGACAGGCTATATGAATGTGGAGCAGTATTCGCAAAAGATATCGATAAACAGATGTCACCGATCATCAGCTTCCTGCTGACCGGGGTTTTGCCATTGATCCTTTTTATCGCACTGGGAAATTATATGGCGAAGAAACTGATGGAGCATGCCGGAGGAAAAAATTCGATGGCTTTTGGAATGGGAAAAAGCAATGCGAAGATTTATGTGCAATCCAGTGAGGGAATCCGTTTTTCAGACGTTGCAGGAGAAGATGAGGCGAAAGAAAACCTTTCAGAGATCGTTGATTATCTTCACAATCCGAAGAAGTATACCGATGTAGGTGCGTCTATGCCAAAAGGTGTCCTTCTTGTAGGACCTCCGGGAACCGGCAAAACAATGCTTGCGAAAGCAGTGGCGGGTGAATCAAATGTACCATTTTTCTCAATGTCCGGATCAGAATTCGTTGAGATGTTTGTCGGTATGGGAGCTTCCAAGGTTCGAGATCTTTTCGGACAGGCAAAGGAAAAGGCACCATGTATCGTGTTTATTGATGAAATTGATGCCATTGGTAAAAAGCGTGACGGACAAATGGGCGGAAATGATGAGAGGGAGCAGACCTTAAACCAGCTTCTTACAGAGATGGACGGATTTGAAGAAAATAATGGCGTCATCATTCTTGCTGCAACGAACCGTCCGGAGTCGTTAGATCCGGCACTTACACGTCCGGGACGTTTTGATAGACGTGTGCCGGTTGAACTGCCGGATCTTGCAGGCCGTGAAGCAATTTTAAAGGTTCATGCAAAGAAGATAAAAGCATCTGATGATGTTGACCTGCATACGATTGCACGTATGGCATCGGGTGCATCCGGTGCGGAGCTTGCCAATATTATAAATGAAGCAGCATTACGTGCTGTCCGTAGTGGAAGGACCGTCATAAATGAATCTGATCTCGAAGAAAGTATAGAAGTGGTTATTGCAGGATATCAGAAGAAGAATGCGGTTCTTTCAGATCAGGAGAAGAAGGTTGTTGCATATCATGAGATCGGACACGCTCTTGTAGCTGCATTGCAGAGTCATTCAGCACCGGTCCAGAAGATTACGATCATCCCGCGTACCTCAGGTGCACTCGGCTACACTATGCAGGTTGAGCAGGGTGATAAATATCTGATGACGAAAAAAGAACTTGAGAATAAGATTGCTACATTTACAGGCGGACGTGCGGCAGAGGAGATTGTATTTGGTGAGATCACGACCGGAGCCTCCAATGATATCGAACAGGCAACAAAAATTGCAAGAGCGATGATCACCCGCTACGGCATGACAGATGAATTCGACATGGTGGCAATGGAAAACGTGACCAACCAGTATCTTGGCGGCGATACGTCTCTTTCCTGTTCCGCAGATACACAGAAGGAAATTGATGAAAAAGTCGTGCAACTCGTAAAAGCAGAGCATGAAAAAGCAAGAAAAATCCTTGCTGAAAACAGGAAAAAACTGGACGAACTGGCTATGTACCTGTATGAGAAGGAAACAATTACAGGTGACGAATTTATGGATATTTTAGACAGAAAATAATGTAGTTAATTAGATAATCAATGTCATTTAGATAAGGTTTTTTATGACAAAAAGACAGATTGCATATCTGCCTCATAACGCAGTATAATGGTAACGAGATTTATGCAACCCGATACATGAAATTCCTATTTCTCTTTGGACGGAGGTGGATAGGATATTTTCGATTGTACCTGACAAGTGTCAGATACTTTTGTATGAGAAGCATGGTCTCTGTTTCGTCACCGCCGTGTTTGAGATATGCCCTGCATATGTTTACTGCGGTGGCGAAATTAATTTTATAGACGTGTTTGGTATTTTTAGATGTTTTTACCACAGTGTGAGAAGTCACTAATTCACAGAAATTATACAGAATCATACGGGCATTGATTTCCTGAAGGATTCCATCATACTTGCTGCGCCTCAGATCAATCAGGATGCCGTCCGTTTCATGAAGGAGCTTTACGGCATCGACATGGAGAAAAAGCAGTATTCTAAGCTGATATCAAGCATCCCGGAGCCAGACATCTCCATCTCCATGGGTTGTGATGTAGGTTGTCCATTTATCGGCAGAGCGTTTGATGACAACTGGAAACTTGAAGATCCGACAGGAAAAACGGATGATGATTTCAGGGGGGTTATACAGCAGATCGAGAAGAATATTCTAGAATTAAAGAAAAAATGATTGCAATATAAATTCCAGTTTATCGAACTAAAACATAAGACCGCTTACAAAAGTGTAGGCGGTCTTTATTCGTGTTCAGATATATTTGATTTTGAACTTTCTTTTCTTGGCTGAAAGCACTTTGCAAAGAATATCATCTACTGCGTCCGTGTATCTGCCTTGTGCTATCAGGCTGTTCTTTAAACGGATAAGTGATTGCAACACTTCGCTGTATTCGTCCTTGGAAAGGTATAAATGATATTTCTGTTCTACCACCTCCTGTTACCGCAATTATATAATAAGAAAGGGCATATAGGTAGTGTGCGATTGTCTCTTGACCACCCCTAAATGAACGAATTAACAGAGTAACGACCGCCTTGTCCATTAGCAGGATTTTTGGCTCACTTTTTTCGCCATTAGCAGAGAGGGCAATTTCATTAGCAAAACAGCGATTTTTTTGCTAATTTTTATTAGCAAGCCGTCCACCTGAAAGGCGGACGACATTAGTCCTAAATTCCATTAGCAGACGGAGAATTTGCTAATGAAAATTTGTGATTTTTTCGTTTTTGCTGTTTTTTCGTAAAAAATGAAAAAACGCCGGAAACCCTTGAAAACAAAGGCTTTCGGCATTGCTTGTGGCGCGCCAAAAGGGATTTGAACCCCCGACCTTCCGCTTAGGAGGCGGACGCTCTATCCAGCTGAGCTATTGGCGCAAATATTAACGCATAGAATTGTAACAGAATAACCGCGTTTTGTCAATGAAAGGGACTGTAAAAAAGTGAATTTCACAGTCCCCGATTATATATTGTATATTATACGTTCCAGCTGTTTATGTATTTCTCCTGCTCCGGGGTGAGCGCATCAATTGTTATACCCCATGACGCGAGTTTCATTTCCGCAACGCGGCAGTCTATTTCCTCCGGAACAACGTTTACACCGTCTTTCAGCTTGTCGCGATTTTCAACGGCGTAGCGCGCGGAGAGTGCCTGCAGGGCAAAGCTCATATCCATAATTTCGGCAGGATGGCCGTCGCCTGCGGCAAGATTTACGAGCCTGCCCTCGGCGAGGAGGTTTACCCATGCGCCTGTCGGCATTTTGTAGCCCATTATGTTGTCGCGCTTTAATTCCTTTTCCGTCGCGAGCCTCTCGAGGTCGTCAATGTTGATTTCCACGTTGAAGTGACCTGCGTTGCAAACTATTGCGCCGTCCTTCATATTGAGGAACGCTTTTTCGGTGATGACATTGTCGCAGCCGGTCACGGTTATAAAGAAATCGCCGTACTTCGCCGCCTCAACCATAGGCATTACGGAGAAGCCGTCCATAACCGCCTCCATTGCCTTGATTTTGTCAATTTCCGTGACAATCACCTTTGCGCCGAGAGCTTTGGCACGCATTGCGACGCCTTTGCCGCACCAGCCGTAGCCTGCCACTACCGCGGTTTTACCGGCAACTATCAGATTTGTTGTCCTGTTTATGCCGTTCCATACGGACTGACCCGTGCCGTATCGGTTGTCAAACAGATATTTGCACTTGGCGTTGTTCACGGCAACCATCGGGAAACGAAGCTTGCCGTCGTTTTCCATGGCTTTGAGGCGTATAATTCCCGTAGTTGTCTCCTCACAGCCGCCTATAACGCCGCTTGTGAGGTCCGGGTATTCGTTGTGAATGGTGTTTACGAGATCGCCGCCGTCATCGATTATCACGTTGGGGCCGCATTCGAGGACTTTTTCGATGTGCGCGTGGTATTCTTCCGCCGATGCGCCGTGCTTTGCAAATACATTGAGTCCGCCCTTTACGAGTGCCGCGGCAACGTCGTCCTGAGTTGAGAGCGGATTGCTGCCCGTAATATACATATTTGCGCCGCCTGCGGCGAGAACGCGGCAGAGATATGCGGTTTTGGCTTCAAGGTGAACCGACAGCGCAACTTTAAGTCCCTTAAAGGGCTTGTCTGCCGAAAATTCCTCCTCGAGTGCGCGCAAAAGCGGCATATTCGCCTTTACCCACTGTATTTTTCTTTCACCGGATTCGTAAAGCCCGATGTCTTTTATTTCGCTCATATTTTGTACCACCTAAAATTTTATTGTTCAATTATACTATAAAAGGCAGAGATAGGCAAATTAAAATTGCTTTATCTGTTGACTTTACAAATCAAGTGTGCAATAATACTCTTGATTTATAATCTAACGGATGGTGATAAAATGAAAAGTATGTCTGTAAGGATAACATCCGCAGTTATTGCGCTTATTATGATAGCTTGTGTTTTTTCGTCATGCAAGTCAAAAAAGGGCGGCGACGAGGAAATAACGAGAAGTAATCAGGTTATAGCGGGTCCCGTGACCACAGCCGAAAACGGCGAGGCCACAACCGGCGAAGAGACCACCGGCGGTGAAACCACCGCGGCGGCAACCACGGCAGCGGCAAAAGCTTCGTCCTCGCTGAATGTTCCGTCGGTCACAACGCCTGATTTTAACAACACAACATCTGCAAGCGGAAACAGCGCCGCAAGTTCTATGGGCTCTTTGGGCTCTGCGGTGCTCGGTGCTCTTGCGAACGCCGATCCCGAGACTTTGGCTGCTTTTGTAAACAATATGGGCTTCGGTTACGATGCTGAGCAGGGTATTTTTTATTCGCTTATGGATTCCTGGCAGAGAGACGCCAACTTTATCAGTCAGTACGACAAGTACGCAGCAATTTTCGGCAATATGAGATACCTCACAACGACCGTTGATTTCTACTATGACGGTCTTGATTGGAGAATTCAGCTTTGGAAGGGTCAGTACGGCCCCTTCGGCGGCGGTGAGGTCGGCGTTTACACAAAGGACCCCGAGACCAACGATAAGCTTTACAATTGTGCCGACAACGACCATTTGCTCAATATGTATTACGATTTGTATTTGACTCCTAATACATATGCCGTGAAGAACAGATTTTTCTATCGCGATGCGTGGACGGGCGGCGGCCATTGGTGGCTCACCGGCTTTAAGATGGGCTCCGTAAATCCCAATGAAATGGTTATGAGCCTTAAAATCAGAATGCGTTCAAGAAAAATGGCGAACGCTTTTGAGAACGGCCTTCAGACTGCGGGCTTCTATAGGGGCGACGCTACCTCGAATTACGATTCTTATTACCGCAACGATACGGAGTTTTACATACTCTGGTATCATACCGGCAATCGTAATTATTGATAATCGGCTTAACACAGGCTATCTCAGTTTTGGGGTAGCCTGATTTTTCTTTAAAGGAGATATTTATGAAAGGTAAGTTTTTTGCGTTTACTTCAAGGCTCAAATATATAAACCGCTGGGCACTTATGCGCAACACAACATATGAAAATTTGAGTCAGCACTCGGGCGAGGTTGCCACAATAGCGCACGCCCTCGCCGTTATAGGAAATAAGCGACTCGGCAAAGAATACAATGCCGAGCGCGCCGCTCTTTTGGGGCTTTATCACGACACCCCCGAAATCATAACGGGAGATATGCCCACCCCCGTAAAATATTACAGCAGCGAGATGCGCTCCGTTTTCGGTATGGTCGAAAAGGAGGCCTGCCAAAGGCTTTTGAATATGCTGCCGGATGATTTGAGCGAGGAGTTTTCACCGCTGTTTTTCAAGGAGGAACGCGACGCGGAGCTGTGGCGGCTGATAAAGGCGGCGGATAAGCTGAGTGCCTACATCAAGTGCATAGAAGAACGCAAGGCAGGCAACTGTGAATTTGAGGATGCCGAAAGGACAATAAGAAAAGCGCTTGACGAGAGCGAATGCAGGGAAGCGCATATATTTTTGGAGGAATTTATTCCTGCATACGAGCTGCCGCTCGATAAGCTTAAATGATTGCTTTAAAGGACTTTTCGGAAAACGGTGTCCGATGTTTTTTGCAAAAACATCATTCCTGTGCGGTCAAATTAAATTTTTTTCTCGACTTATCCGAGAAAGTGTGCTAAAATAATAGACAAATGTAAATTAAGTGAATTGGGAATAACTTTAGGGAGCTGATTTAATGAAAGCAAGCGAAAGCAATCCGAATTATCCCTCAAAAGTCAGGGAAATGACGAATTACACAATTCGCGAAATCAAAAAGGTCTGCAAGGATATAGGTCCTCGCCCGTCCGGAGAAGAAAATGAGCGCAAGGCTCAGGACTATGTTGCGGACTCTATGTCAAAGGTAGCCGACTCTGTGGTCAAGGAGAAATTTGAGCTTCACCCGAAGGCGTTTATGGGCTGGGTGCCGCTTGATGTAATTCTTATGACGATCTCGGTAATTTTGACTCTTTTGAGCTACTTTGACGTATTGCCGAGCGCGTCAACGGCGTTTTCCGTTGTTTCCGTAGTGCTCACATCTCTCGCAATCATATTCACGTTTTTTGAGTTTCTGCTTTATAAAAAGTTTCTCGATCCGTTTTTCCCGAAAAGAGAGACTTACAATGTAGTCTGCACAAGAAAAGCGGCAGGCGAGACAAAGCGCCGCATTGTATTCAGCGGACATATTGACTCCGCTTACGAATGGTATTTTACTCATCTCGGCGGCGGCAAGCTGCTCACTACTATGATAGCCCTCGCATTCGGCGCAATTGCCATTACTCTTGCGGCATCAATAGTATCGTTCTTTGATGTTCCGAACGGCGTAAGGGTTACGGCAATAGTTGTTTTGTTTGTCTGCCTTATTCCCATACTTATGTGCAGTATGTTTGTAAACTGGAAGCTCTGTGTTCCCGGTGCTAACGACAATCTCACCGGTGTGTTCGCGTCTATGTCGGTTTTGCGCTATATGGCGGCAAATGACATCAGATTTGAAAATACCGAGGTTGTATGTGTTTCCATGGCTTGTGAGGAGGCAGGTCTCCGCGGAGCTAAGGAGTACGTTAAAAAGCACTGCGGCGAGGACGATGTCGAGACTGTGTTCGTAGGAACCGACACCCTTCGCGATTTTGACGATATGGGCGTTTACAATAAGGATATGACAGGCACCGTAAAGCTTGACAAGCAGGCTGCGGCCATGGTTAAGCACGCGAGCGATATCGCAGGCTACAATCTTCCTTACAGCAGCGTATTCTTCGGCTCATCCGATGCTGCGGCAATTCAGCAGGGCGGTATGAAGGCGGTTGCTTTGGCTGCCATGGACCCCACTCCGGCGAGATATTACCACACAAGAGGCGATACAGCCGACAATCTTGACCCCAAAACCATCGAGGCCGGCATCAACATTCTTCTTGAAACCGCGTTCCTCTATGACAGCGAGGGCTTAAAGGACGAATATTGATTTAAAATAATCGAAATGAAATGCGGAACGCGAAAAAGTGCGTTTCGCATTTTTTTGTTTTTTCTGTTGTTAAATCCGGAAAAATCTGTTACAATGAAAAAGTATACTTATATATTATTGTAAGGGGCGTTATTATGGGAAAAACCGTAAAATTATTATCCGTCATTACGGCGTTTGTGCTTGTTGCGGCAATGTTTTCGTCATGCAGCATCGGCGCAGGAGGCGATGAGCCTGAAAAAGCATATGTGAAAACAGATCTTCACGACGCAGAATTTACGTTTACATACGCACAGCTGAAGCCGGTTTTTTCACCTGATAAAATAAGCGATCTGACGGCTTTGTTTGAGAATACCGATGATATAAACGACGACAGCACGGTACAGCTCAATTACAATGACATTCGCTCTCGTTATTATGATAATAACCGCGATATATTCGACGGCATAATGAATCTTCTTTCCGACAGCGAAAAAGCTCTGCTCTATGATAATTCGGAGGCGGTACTTAATTATTTCAACGAAAATTTTAACCGAGTCAAGACCGAGAGACCGCAAACCGAACCGAAAGAGGACTTTTGGATAGACAACGACACCGTAAAAATATCAGGTGAGGAGTCAAAGACTCTCAATAACGCCTTCAAGCTCTATAAGGATTTTGTTCAGAAGGGCCTTAAGGATGATTATTTCCCCAAGGCCGTGGGCGAAAAATGTAAACAGGGTACGGACCTTACCGATAAGGTCTATCTGTTTGGCGACAGCTGCGCCTCGCGCCTCACCATGGACGATGTCCAGTCGGTAATTACTTCGCTCACACCCACATATGAAAAGGACACCGATGAAAACAACGTGCCCGTTTCTTATAGCCGCACAATTATAATAACGCTCAAAAATGATCCGTCTGCCGTAGCACACGCGTTTTCTCCGCATGACAAAAGTGCGATTTTGTCCGAGCTTAAAAAGGGTGAGAGCTATTTTTCGGTGTCGGATTATGAGATAGCATACAATTCACCGGTAATAATTGCTACGTTTGACGCCGTTACCGACGAGGTGGCAAAGGTTGAATTCTACAAGAATATGACGATAACGTCTTATGCAAAGGGCGAGGGGAGTCTCTCGTATATAGGTGACAGAACCGTGACCTTTAACTGCACAGACAATATGAATTATACCTTTAACCGGCACCCGTCCGAGGAAGATAAATAAACGGTCGTAAAAGCATTAAAAGGATGTAAAAACCGAGTTTTTACATCCTTTTTTTCAGACTTAAAATATCCGTGAGCAAAAGCTTTTTCTCGCTTTATCGATTCTTATTCGACAAATTTCGACATTTATGTACCCATTTTTCGACATTTTTGCACTTTTGCTGATTTTTAAAAACCGAAATGATATAATTTGAGAACAAAGACGGGGGAGATAAAGTGAGCCTCCCCTTGCGGACGTCTTTGGTGTTTTTTATGTTTCTCCTCTAAAAAGAGACCGTACAGAATCTCTCCGATTAACGGGCAGCTTTATGCTGCCCGTTAATTTTTTATATAATCACCGCGCCGAAAAAACCTGCCTTGCAGAAGAAGTGCTTATAAGCCCTTCCAGAAATCCTCGTCCTCATCCGGATTGTCGCCGTACACATCATCGGTTATATCGTATTCGTCGTCTCGCTCTGTCGGGTAAAAGTCCCATAACTCACGCTCTTGGTCGTCGGAAAGTGCCGCGGCCGGGCATTCCGAAAAGGTTTCGAGCTTCTGACCGCGGCTCCACACGGACGGGTCTATCCTGAGGGTATATCCCGTGCCGTTCGGTGCCATCCACTCGTGCATGGGCAGCGACGGTATGGCAAATGCAGTCATAAGCGACATAATAACTCCGCCGTGGGTTATTACCGCGGTCGATTCTACGCCGGCTTTTATAATTCCGTCGATAAGCCCGGCAAAGCATGAGCAGACTCTCTCGTTGAAGGCCGCCTGACTTTCGCCGAAGGGTACGGGCGTTTCCGGGTGCTCACCCGACAGCCAAGTTTTAAAGGCATCGTCATCCTTCATTTCGTCGGCGGTTCTGCCCTCAAATTCGCCGAAGTCGTACTCTATAAGCCCGTTTAAAATCATGGGCTCTTTGTCGGGATATATGAGCTTTGCGGTTTCCGTGCAACGCTTTAAGGGGCTTGAAACCACCGCGTCAACCTCGGGATAGCCGCCGTATTCATCTATGATGTCTTTGATTTGCCTGAGCCCGTATTCGGATGCCGGCACATCGGTTTGACCGATATATTTGCCGTCAAGATTTTCCTCTGTCATGGCATGGCGGATCAGGTGAATTTTATAAGCTTTCATTTTGCTTTGCTCCTTCCGGGGAATGATACTGTACAAACAGTCTAATTTGCTATATAATTATAATACAATTTGTAATATTTGGGGGACATTTTATGAATTCCGTATTTGCCGCAAGGCTGACAAAGCTTCGCAGGGAGCGCGGTATGAGCCAGAAGGACGCCGCAAAAATGCTCGGTGTGTCGCAGTCGCTTCTGTCGCACTATGAAAAGGGTATAAGGGAGTGCAGCCTTGACTTTGTGTGCCGCGCGTCGAATTTTTTTGACGTGAGCTGTGATTACCTCTTAGGGCAGGTCGATACAAGACGCTCTCTGAGCGAGGAATTTGATATGACCGATACCGTGCAGGACGGAGAATACCGCACGAGTACGCTTTTTCGCGCGTCCGTTATGCTCAATGACAGTATGATAAACTGCGGTTCGCCGGAAAAGCTGAAGGATTATTTTGCGCTTTCGATATACCGTATGGCTGTTTGCGCCGCAAACGGCGGTTATATTCCGAAAAAGTGGATATCGCTCGATTGCGAGACAAGTCCGGTCTTCGGCAGCGTGCTGATGACGGATATAATAAGGGAGCTGATGGCCGAGGCAAATCAGGAATCGCAAAAGAATATCGCCGAACCGAAATGCGTAAAAACCGTTGTGGAGCATTCGGAAAAGCTGATACGCAAAAGAGCTGCCGAGTTAGCGGCGGAAAAGAGCCGTGGATGAGCTTTTCTCTCTCTTTTAAGACAGCATATCGATATTTTTTATAATATATGTTTTTATGCTGTTTAAAACTTGCTGCTTTTGAAGCTTCGCCTTGAATTCGCTGTCAAGATTTTCAATTTCGTCCTTGTCCACGGAGACTTCCTCATTGTTTTCATCGTACATCGAAAATTCCTTTTCGGCAATCAAAGAAAGCTCGTTTTCGCCGACGGCAGAGAGTGCCTTTGAAGCGAGAAATGTCAGCGGCTCACCGTTGTTTCTGAAAAAGAACGAGAGGGAACCGCTCTCGGTATCCTCTAAAAAATAGTATAGAGTGTAAATGTATTTTTGCGTCTCTGTAAATTTGCCGAATACCTTTTCAGGGTCTTCGGCCTTTTCTGTTTTTGCCTGTAAGACCGCCGAAACACCCTCGAATAGGGTTTCCGGGTCGGAACTCTCCGCTTTTTCACGCGTTAAGAATGAAAACTCCTCCTTGAGAGCTTTCTTTCTGTCATATTCTCTCAAAAGAGCGTCACGCTCGTCGTTGTGCTTTTTAGCCGCCGCCGAGGCTTTGCTAAGTACAAATACCGTAATGACGCACAGGACGATAAGAAGCAGCCACAAGTACCAATATTCCATTATTATTCCTCCGTCAGGATTTTATATATGTCGCTCTTTTTGATTCCGGTGAGCTTTGCCGCGTTTTTTGCCGCCTCGTTTTTCGACATTCCGCCATCTGTGAATTCTCTTGCCTTCGCGACGGCGGACTCCACCGTGTAAATCTCCGGAGCGGCCTGCGGCGCTCCCTCTATAACTAATACGAATTCACCCTTGATAGGTATGTTTTCATATTCTTCGCACGCCTTTTTGAGCGTGGTGCGTTCAACATTTTCGTGGATTTTCGTAAGCTCTTTAATAATCGCTATACGGCGGTCACCGAGGCAGGCATAAAGGTCCTTAAGCGTGCGTAAAAGCTTGTGCGGAGCCTCGTAAAACACCATGGTGCGTTTTTCATCCTTAATGCTGTCAAGATGCTCGGAGCGGCTCTGCTTATTTACGCTCAAAAAGCCTTCAAACGTAAATCTGCCGGACGGCAGCCCCGACAGCGCTACGGCTGTGGCAAATGCGGTGGGGCCGGGGACGGATACAACATTTACTCCCGATGCAATGCAGATGTCAACAAGGTCCTGACCGGGGTCGGAAATTGCCGGCATACCTGCGTCCGTGACAAGAGCACAGCTTTCTCCGCCGAGAATACGCGTAAGAATTATTTCGCCGCGCTCACGGCGGTTGTGCTCAAAATAGCTGATGAGCGGCTTTTTTATGTCAAATCTGTTTAAAAGCTTCAGGGTGACTCTTGTGTCCTCCGCCGCTATAAAATCGCAGTTTCTGAGGCACTCTGCGGCACGGGGAGAAAAATCCGAGAGGTTGCCTATCGGAGTGCCGACAACGTAAAGCTTTCCCGTCATTACATATCCTCCCTGTATTTACCTAAAATTCTTGTCATTTCGTCGGACAAAACGTCCTTGCTCTTGTATATAAAAAGATTGTTTTTGACCGTTATGCCCGTTTTTCCGCCGAGTCTGCCCTCTACAAGGCACAGCCACGGAGCCTTTTCGGGTGAAGCTGCAACAAGGCGCAGCGTTTTCGGCTCGATTTTATATTCCTTCATTGCCTCCATCGTCTCAAAAAGGCGCTCGGGTCGTATACAAATGCATAGCTTGCCGCCGAATTTCAGAAGTTTCGACGCGGCTTTTGTTATGTCGCGCAGATTACACAGCGTTTCGTGACGGGCTATTTTTTCGTTTTCCTTTTGGCTTTTTATTCCGGCGTTTTCCGCCTTATACGGTGGATTCATCGTTATAACGTCGAATTTTCCGCACGGAAATATCCGCGGAGCTTCTTTCAAATCAGCATTGCACACAAAGAGTTTGTCATGCAAATCGTTTGCCTTGACGGAGCGCGTAAGCTGACTGCACGCCTTTTCCTGGATTTCGACTGCCGATATTTCTTTTCCGCAGCCGTCCCTGCACCAGAGCATTGGAATTATGCCGCAGCCCGTACCGAAGTCGCAGCATATGTCATATCGTTTCGGCGACGCAAAGTCGGCAAGCAGCAGCGCGTCCGTGCCGAAGGTGTGCTCCTTTGAGACGATAAGCCCAAAGTCCTTACGGAGATATTCGATATGTTCATCTTTGTTAAGTGTAATTTCGGTCATTTATCTGTCCCATTTTTCGCAAAGCGCAATTATCTGATCCGCAAATTTTGCAAGATCCTTGTTTGCACCGCCCTCATTATGTGCCACAACCGTTTGGAGACGCTTTTGTGCCGAGAGCAGTCTCTCATAAACCGTGCTTACGCGGCGAGAGGCGTTTTGCGAGGCTGTATTTTTAACTATCTTTTCGCGGTTTCCCTCAACGAGAACCTTGTTTTCGGTGAGGCTGTATTCCTCGCCGTTGTACGGGGCGCTCGCGGAAAGCCCCAGTTCGTCGCGAAGACGTGCGGCGTATATTTCGCACACCGTGTCCTCGCCGTGATTTACAAATACGTGCTTTGGCGGAGCTTTAAAGCTTTTCATCCACTTTAACAAGCCCTCGTTGTCGGCGTGACCGCTTATGCCGTGAAGCTGTTCTATTTCCGCACTTATATGGATTTTTTCGTCAAAGAGCTTTACGTCCGTCGCACCGTCGGTTATGGCTCTGCCGAGTGTTCCTACGGCTTGGTAGCCGACGAATAAAATCGTACATTCGGGTCGCCACAAATTGTGCTTTAGATGGTGGCGGATTCTGCCGGCCTCGCACATTCCGCTCGCCGAAATTATGACCTTCGGAGCGGGATCTGAGTTTATTGCTTTTGATTCCTCACTTGTCACGGAGACATAAAGGTTAGGAAAGGCTATCGGATTTATACCGTTTTCGATAAGCGACGCCGCTTCGTCGTCAAAGTCGGAATAGCTGTCGCAAAAAACGTTGGTGGCCTCAACTGCAAGGGGACTGTCCACATATACGGGGAAGTCGTTGTAGTTTTTGAGCATACGCTCTTCCTTTATCTGCCTTATAAAGTATAAAAGCTCCTGAGTTCTGCCGACGGCAAACGACGGTATAACTACATTGCCGCCGCGTGCAAAGGTGCGGTCAAGTATTGGCACGAGCTGCGATATGTAGTCGAGTTTTTCGCCGTGACTGCGGTCGCCGTAGGTGCTTTCGGTTATGACGTAGGTGGCGTCGGTAATATACTGCGGGTCGCGTATTATCGGCTGGTCGGTATTGCCTATGTCGCCGGAAAAAACTATTTTTTCGGTTTCTCCGTTTTCTGTGACGTTTATTGTAATGCTCGATGAGCCCAAAAGATGACCCGCATCGGTAAAGCTTATGGATACACCGTCAAAAACGTGATAATCCACACCGTATTCGCACCTCAAAAACTGAGAACAGCATTTTTGAGCGTCCTCTACGGTGTAGAGCGGAACATATCCCGATTCGCCCGAGCGTTTTGCCCTTCGGTTGCGCCATTGTGCTTCAAACTGCTGTATGTGCGCAGAATCCTCAAGCATAATTCTGCAGAGCTTCGCTGTGGACGCGGTTGCGTAAATCGGCCCTTTGTATCCGTTTGCCGTAAGGTACGGCAGCTTGCCGGAATGGTCTATGTGAGCATGGGTCAGAAAAATGCAGTCTATATCGGCGGGAGATACGGGAATATCCCGGTTTTTATATGTGTCGGGTCCTTGCTCCATACCGCAGTCAATCAAAATGTTCTTGCCGCAGGCGGTGAGAAGCGTGCAGCTTCCCGTGACTTCGTGTGCGGCTCCTAAGAATATAAGATTCATATTTTCCGCTCCTTTTTAAATGGTGGCGCTCATCGCCGATGCCTTTTTTATTATGGTAACATAAATCACCGCAAAAATCCAGTATTAAGCCGCTGCGGGATAAATAAAAAGGCACGGCAGTAAGAACTACTGCCGTGCCTTGAAAAACATATATTTGTTTTGTCGCCAAAGCTTATTTTACGGTCTGCTTTTTGGCTTTGTTCTTTATAACGGCACGCTCTATTGCCTTGACAATTTCAACGAGAGGAATTATCAGGAACGCAAGACCGAGAGCCGTGAAGAATTCGCGAGCGTCAATAGTGGTGAAATCAAAAGCGTCTGCAAGGAACGGTACTTCTATAACGAGCGCGGTTGTTATGAGGGAAAGTACGGTTGACCCGAAAATGTATTTGTTGAAGCTGCCGTGAAGGAGCATTGATACGGTTGAGCCATGCTGCGAACGCATATTAAACGAGTGGAATATTTCGCACATTGACATTGTAAGGAATGCCATGGTCATACCGTCGGCACTCTCGGTAAGCTCCCATCTGCCTGCCTCCATAAAGTGGCCTATGAAGTAAGCGGCAAGTGTCAGAAGTGTTACGAAAAGCCCCTGGTATACTACGTCAAAGCCGACGCCGCCTGCAAAAATGCCGTCCGATGATTTACGCGGCGGACGTTTCATAAGGTTCTTTTCGCCCTTCTCCATACTGAGGGCGAGAGCCGGGAAGCAGTCGGTAACAAGGTTTATCCAGAGAAGATGTACGGGCTTTAATATTGTGAAGCCGAGCAGGTTGGCTGTGAAAATAGCCATTACCTCGCTGAGATTTGACGAGAGCAGGAATTGAATTGACTTCCTTATGTTGTCGTAAATTCGTCTGCCCTCTTCCACAGCAGATACTATGGTGGCGAAGTTATCGTCGGCAAGGACCATATCCGCAACATTCTTTGTTACATCAGTACCTGTAATGCCCATGCCTACGCCTATGTCCGCGCTCTTAATGGAGGGGGCGTCGTTTACGCCGTCACCCGTCATTGCCGTTATCATACCGCGGCTCTTCCAGGCATTTACTATTCTTACCTTATGCTCGGGCTGAACTCTGGCATATACCGAGTACTGTGTGACCTTTTCTTTGAAGTCCTCATCGGGAATATCATCAAGCTCCGCGCCGGTTATGGCCTCGCTCTTGTCCTTTATAATGCCGAGCTCCAAGGCTATTGCAACAGCGGTGTCCTTGTGGTCGCCGGTTATCATTATGGGTCTTATGCCGGCACCGCGACATTCCTCGATTGCCGCCTTAACTTCGGGCCTTACGGGGTCTATCATACCTACAAGGCCGCAGAAGACGAGCTCATTTTCGATATTATCGGGCGACTGATCCTCGGGAACACATGAAAGCTGCTTGTAGCCGCAGGCGAGAACTCGAAGTGCTCTGTCGGCAAATTCCTTATTCTTTTTGAGTACGGCATCTCTGTCTGCGTCCGTAAGAGGGCTGACTTCGCCGTTTTTGAATATCTTTGTGCAGTGCTTTAATATCTCGTCGGGAGCACCCTTGGTGAACTGTAATATTCCGTCCGCAGTCTTGTGAATTGTGGACATCATTTTACGATTTGAGTCAAATGGAGCCTCGCCGACTCTCGGCGCGCTCTTCAGAAGCTCGTTTTTATTCATACCGAGCGACATAGAGTATGCCACAAGAGCCATTTCCGTGGGCTCGCCTACAAGATTGCCGTCATCGTCAAGATTTACGTCCGTGCAGAGAGCCATGCCCTCGGCAAGCATTTTTTCGTTGTCACAGTAATGCTCGACTACGGTCATCTTGTTCTGTGTAAGCGTACCGGTTTTATCAGAGCAGATTATCTGTGCGCAACCGAGAGTTTCAACTGCGGTGAGTTTGCGGATGATGGCATTTTTCTTTGACATATTGGTAACGCCTATCGAAAGCACAACCGTTACTACCGCCGCAAGACCCTCGGGGATAGCGGCAACCGCGAGCGATACGGCGAGCATAAACGAGCCGAGCAGGAAGTCAAGATTCATTTCCGTGCCTGTTACAAGAGCTCTGACTATATCGAAGGCGAACATAAATACGCATATTCCGAGGACTATGAAACTGAGGATTTTTGAGAGCTGACCGAGCTTTTTCTGAAGCGGCGTCTGCTCATCCTTTGCGCTTGAGAGCGCACCTGCTATTTTGCCCATTTCGGTGTCCATACCGATGCTTGTTATAACGGCCTTGCCTCGGCCGTAAACAACGGTTGAACCCATATACATCATATTTTTTCGGTCGCCGAGGGGGACGTCTTTTTGCCCCTCAAGGCCTATGGCTTTTATGAATTTGTTGACGGGTACGGATTCACCCGTAAGTGCCGATTCCTCGATTTTAAGGCTTGCACTTTCAAAAATTCTGCCGTCCGCCGGAACAGCGTCGCCCGCTTCAAGCAGTACAACGTCGCCTACGGTAAGGTCCTCGCTCGGTATTTCGCATACCTTGCCGTCACGCAAGACCTTTGTTGTTGCGGCGGCCATTTTTTGAAGAGCCTCTATGGCCTTTTCGGCTTTGCTCTCCTGATATACGCCGAGTATGGCATTAACTATTACGACGAACATTATAATGATAACGTCCGACGGGAATTCTTTTTGCAATACGGAGGTTATTGCCGATATTACCGCCGCGGCAATGAGGATGATTATCATCGGGTCGGCAAACTGCGAGAGAAAACGCAGTATCAGCGGCGTTTTCTTGCCCTCGGCAAGCTTGTTTTTGCCGGTTTCGGCAGAACGCCGGCGTGCCTGCTCGGAAGTGAGACCGTTTTCGGTGCTTTTTACTTCGCCGAAAACCTCGGAAGAGCTTTCAAGATAGTATTTCATTTTTTTCCTCCCTGTTTTTTAAAAAAGAGCAGCCGCTTTTTTAAGAAAAAAGACCTTCGACAGAATTTAGCTCTGCCGAAGGTCTTGCTACCTTAATAAGGCTCGGTGACCAGAAGCCGAAAGGCGACATGATGTTGACCACCGGGTAAAAGCTACTCCCCTTCATAAGGAATATCTTAAGTGCGATAATAACAGAAAAATGAACTTTTGTCAAGTATTTTTAAAATAATAGCTTATCCCTCGCCGAATAAAACATAATTGTTGACATTTCGGCTGTCAAGCTCGGAAATAATCGAGCTGTCGTCAATTACCGGTATAAATCCGCCGGTCTGATAGTTTTCGTCAAGCTTTGAGCTTAAGAGCGGTATACAGTCCGTAACCAGAGCTTTTTCATCGGTGGTTTCGGCGGAATATGTTTTTTCTCCGTAAGCAAAGCCGTCTCTCTGCGCCGATTTTCTGAAGTCCACAGCCACAAAATCGGCGGCGCTGTCAAAGAGAGAGCCGTCATAGCGGGCGGTGTTTCCACCGAGCGCGTCCGCGGCGCTGAGCATAACGCAGAGCGGCTTGTCGCCGAGCACGTTTTTAACCTTTTCTATAAATGAATGTAAAACCGCGTTGCGGCTCTCTATGCTCTTTTCTTCACCCGAAAATACCGCCTTGTCGAGGTAAATACTCTCGGGAAATTCCACGGAATCGAGTATAACGGCGTCAACTCCGAGAGAGGAAATCTCGCTCACAATGCTCAAAAGGTATTTCTCCGCGACGGGGGAATACGGGTTCAGCCACGGCTCGCCGTCGTGCTGAGCGCTGTTGTCGAGCCACAGTGTGCCGTCCGAATTTGTCACGGCGGCAGCGGCGCCGAGATGCGATGCGGCAACGCTGTCCTCATAGCAATAAATTCTTGCGATTATTTTATAGCCGGCACTTTTAAGCCTGTCGATTGTCGCAAGCGCGTTCTGATAAGCTTTGGACGACGCACCTATGTCGTTCGCCGTACCGACGGAGGATACGTAATTGAGATAGCCGTCCTTCGTTTTAAAATCTATCACAACGGCGTTCGCCTTTGTTTCGGTAAGCTCCGTTTTAAAAAGGTCAAAGGCTATACCGCCGTCAAGAACGTCGTCGGGCATATAAAGAGCGCGCAGTTTGCCGTCATATTCGGCGGGAACGCCCGTAAGCTCATGCTCATACGGCTTTTTCGACAGGTTAATGGAAACCGCGGCAATAACAAACACGAGCACGAAGAAGAACACAAGAAAAACCGAAAAGACGATTTTTTTGCGTTTTTCCTTTTTCTTTCGTGTGCGGCTTTCGCCTATCGCATATGATGTACCCGAGCGTCTGCCCGGATAATTTTTTGAAAACGGATAATAGCTCTTTTTACGGGGCTTAATATCTCTGTTGTCAAACGCCATTTTCTACGGTCCTTTACAATGATAATCCTTTGCCTGAGACGCCCGAAAAAGCGAGCGCCAAAATCGAAACATATATAAATACTGCCGGTGTGCCCTTAAAGCATTCCGGAATGTTTTTGTTTTCTACCAAGCGGCGCAGCCCGAAATTTATCATAAGCACCGCAACTATAAAGGCAAGTCCGGAGCCTATACCTACGCCTATCGCCTCGGCTATGCCGAAGGTCGCGCGGTAATTTATAAACGGTACGGCAAGCACAAGAGTATTGAATGCCGCCACGCCGAGACGCCTTACGGTTCGCTTTTTGGCCTTGAAAACAGCCTTCAGCAAAATGAGCATAAGAACATACAAAATGCATATCACAAGCAGGAAAATAAGCGAATGCTGTATTTCGCTGAGAGCACTTATAAACGGTATCTGCTCAAGCAGTACACAAAAAATACTGCCGAATGTCGAAAAGAATGTGATAAACGCCGTGAGCGGGAAAAGCTGCTTCGGCTTTGCCGCCATTCTGACGGCCTCCGAGGCACCGTAGCCGCCGGTAAAAATCAGGTTTTGAAGCACCAAATGCGTACATCGCCGCCGAAAAAGATTTGCTATGACACTCATTTGTCTTCACCGCCCTTTTGTTGTTGTGTTTCCGCGCCGCCGTCCTTTTCCGGGCTTTTGTCCGTGTCGCTATGTGACGCCGAGCTGTCGTCAAAAGCAGTGTACTGCTTGTATTTCTCAAGCTCCGCGAGTATCTCTTCGAATTCGGCGGATGAGCCGAAGCTTTTGTCTTTTTGCCGCTCGGTGTCGGCGGTACTGCTTCTGCTCGCGCCGTTTTTGACTGTACCTTTTTTGCTCTTTGCCGGAGCGGACGCGGTCTTTTTGACGGATAATGACTGAGCTTTTCGCTTAGCCGCGGAGCTTTTCCTTTTGTCGGTGCGAGGCTTTTCCTTTTCGTTTTGCGGCTCTTCCTCTCCTAACTCAAAAAAGTCAAGGTCGGTGTCGAGAAATTCGCGCAACTTTATAACGTGCGACTGCTTGACTTCGGAGAGGTCAAACGAGGCGTCGGGATGCTTTTCGGGGTATTTTTTGTTTATTATCGCCTTTAACGCCGCAGCCATAAAGCCGAGCAGTAAAAATCCGCCGAACGGCATTAAAAGGCCCGGCAGCTTTACCGGAATGTTCAGTTTTACGCTGTAAACCGTGCCGCTGCCGAGTATTTCACGGACAACGCCGACTATAAGTATTACCGCGGCATAGCTGAAGCCTGCCGAAACGGCATCGAGAGCGGTGGCCTTAAAATTGTGCTTAACCGCGAACCGTTCGCAGTGCAGCGCGATAAGCGAATTTACCGCAAGCAACGGCAAAAATATACCTGCGTTCGCCGTTTCGTTGGGGGCAAGGTATCGGAAAAGCATAAACAGAGGTATGTTTATAAGCAATCCCAATATCGCATATATCATTTTTCGCACGCTGCCCTTCAGCTTTTTCATAAGCAGGCAGGCGAGACATTCTATAAGTAAAAGCTCAACAAAGGACACAAACGAGAGAATTATGGCGGATTTGAGCGATACCGCCATGGCAACGACGGGTGCAATGCCTATGGCTTCAAACAGCACGGGATTTTTGATTATCGCGCTGCTTCTGATAACGGAAACGCTTTTTTTCTTTTTATCAGGCATTTTCGGCACCGCCTTTCCCGTTTTCGAGAGCCTTTTCTTCGAGCTTGTCCGCGAGAGCTGCGCGCACCTTGGCGTTTTCAGCCGCAACAAGATGTCTTTCGCGCTTTGTAAGCGGCAGCTTGTCAAATGCGGTGACAAGTCCGTTTGCAAGCAGTACGGCAAAGACCGTACTGTCTTCGAATTTGCCCACAGAGCGCATTATCATACACATAAGCCCTGCCGCCGCACCGTAGCATATCCTTGAGTAAAAGCTCTTCGGAAGAAGCTTGTCGTCGGTCAAAAAGAATACCGATGAAAACAGAAGCATTCCTCCGCATATTTCCATAAATGCCGAGACGAAACGACCCGTCAGCACGCGCGGAAACAGGAGCGCGTAAATAAAACAGACCGCGAGGAATGATACGGAAACGGTGAAATTTTTCGGGCGTCTTACAGCGAGGAACAGGAGTGCTCCGAAAAGTGCTATCGAGCAGGTTGCGCCCATAGGGCCGGAAACCGAGCCTACAAGCACGTCAACATAGTTTAAAAGACCGGTGCCGACCGAGTTTTTTTGCGAGAGCATATATGCGATAGACGTGCCGGGGAAAAATCCCTGCCCTCCCGAAACGGCGGTAGTGCCTGACGAGAGCATTGCCGGATAAGAAAAGACCTTATCCGGCATACATATTGTGACAAAGGCTATGCCTGCCGCTGCCGGCGTAAACATATGAGAACGCGCATTGCCGAACGGCAGCTTTGCGACGATAACGGCAAAAGCCGAGGCTATGCACGGCAGATAGTACGGAGCGGACGCGGGCATACAAAGTGATGTCATAAGGCCCGTGGCGACAGCCGAGAGATCGGAAACAGAGGCTTGAGCTTTGAAAATAAACGAGCCTGCGGCTTCGCAGAGCACGGCCGTAAGCACGGAAAGCACCATAAGGCGCACGGCTCTGCCGCCGTAGTAATACCAAGCCATCACGGCCGGAACGACCATAAGGATAAGCATATCGGCAAAGTATCTGCGTGTTATTGAAATTTCGCTGCGCGCTTTTGCGGCGCTCTCGGCCGAAATGCCGGCAGATGTTTTGCTTTGTTCCAAAAAATTCACCTGTTTTCCATATTTTATTCATTGCGAAACAAGCGTTCCGACAATATGATGTAAAGAGATAATTTTTATTTTGGGGAGGCTTTCCTATGAAAATACATAAAAGCCGTGGGGACAGAGTGATAGTCGAGCTCTCGTCAAACGAGCTGTCGCGCTATGAGCTTTGCCCTGAGGAGATGGACTGTAAAAATCCGAAAACCAGACGCCTTATAAATGACGTAATGAAAAGAGCGCAAAGACATATTCGCCGTGACATAACCTCCTTTGACAAAATGAACGTGGACGTTATGGAGACGGACGAAGGGTGCATTATGATTCTCTGCTTTAAGGGCATAAAAACCAAAAGGCCGTTTTCGGGTTACGTCTGTGTTTTGCCGCAGACGGACGACATTTTCAGACTTGCAAGGGGGCTTTTGCCTCACCGCGAAAAAATAAGACAGGCGAGTCTTTTTTTTGACGGCAACAGCTATGCCGCCTGCGTTCTGCCGTATGCGGTCTTTTCAAGAGAAATATTTTTTGTGCTCAGCGAATTCGGGAACCCGGTGAGGGCGTCTGTCGGCACAAGAGAGTACCTTTTCGAGCACAAAAAGCTTATAAGCCGCGATTTTATATCGTCGCTGACCTCTTGAAGTCGGCTATGGTCTTTTTTATGTCGTCGCTGCCGAAGAGCGCGCTTCCGGAAACAAATGCGTTGGCGCCTGCCTTTGCGGCAACCGAAATTGTGTCTTTATTTATTCCGCCGTCAACCTCAATGTCGATGTCCTTGAGCCCGCGGCGTTCTATTTCGTTTTTAACAGCGGTGACCTTGGGCATCATATCCTCCATAAAGCTTTGACCGCCGAAGCCGGGCTCAACCGTCATTATAAGCACGAGCGAGAGCTTGTCAAGATACGGATATATCTCCTCTATCGGAGTTCCGGGCTTTACCGAAAGTCCCGCCTTTTTGCCGAGTGACAGGATTTCGTCTATCGTCTTTTCCGTATCGGAGTCCGATTCCGTGTGGAATGTGATTATGTCGGAGCCTGCCTTTGCGAAGTCCGGCACGTATTTATAAGGGTCGCTTATCATAAGATGCACGTCAAAGGTAAGCTTTGTCGCTTTTCTTATGCACTTTACTATCGGCGCGCCGAGCGTGATGTTCGGGACAAAATGCCCGTCCATAACGTCTACGTGAATCATATCCGCGCCGCATTCCTCCATTTTTTTAAGTTCGCTCTCAAGATTGCCGTAATCGCTTGAGAGAATTGACGGTGATATTTTTACCATAATTTCTCCTTTTTATAACGCTGTCGGTTTTCCTTAGAAAGCCGAATAATATTAACACAAAGTCTTTAGTTAAAAATTAACTGTCACGCCGCCGCAGCTGTGTCTGCCGAAGCCGTATCGCTCTCGGCTGCGGTGTCAGACGCGTCGGTGCCGTCTGAGACGGGCTGAGTTTCACTCGCAGCCTCTGCGGAAGAAGTGGTTTCGGGTGCTTCTGTCGGAGCCTCGGTGACAGGCTGAACGGCAGTGGTTGCCGTCTCGGGCGAAGATGTAGCCTGAATTGAATTTATATAATAGCTGCCGTCTTTTTCCCTTAAAGTGATTTTCATATATTTGTCGGGCTCGGGAGCTACCATATCGCCTTCGCTGTTTTGTGCCCATTGGTCTCCTGCAAGGTATCCGACGGTCAAAACCACGGCGCCGCTTTTTTTCTGAACCTTTATAACGTCGGGCGTATAGGTAGGGACAATACCGGTAAGCGGGATAGAGTACGTGTGCTTTGCCGAATCATAGGTGAACGTGTAGCCGTAGCCGTTTACCGTGGCGTGCTCGGGTTCGGTGTCCGTACCGAAAAGCTTGTGAAATTCGGCGGTTACGTCCTCCTCGGGAATTATCATACCGTCTTCGCCGTACTCGTATTTGTCCGGCGAGAGGTTGCTCTTTAAAATAGACCAAACGGAAATGTCAATAAGCTGATTTTTATTTGCCTTTGTGATGTCGTCAAACGGGTCGGGGTCGTTCATAACGACAGGCGTCAGCATGGTATTGTATTCGTCTATGTTTTTGCTTTTGATTACCGCTTTTTTTGTGGCGTTTACTCCGGCGAGAATTACGCAGACAAGACCTATTACGGCAAATACCGTTATTACAAGGCCCAAGGGGAACGCCCATCGGTTTTTACGCTTTTTATTTACATTAGCCTCAGACATTCTGACTCTCCTAACTTATCTTATCTGGCCGTTTCCGAAAATTTCGTACTTAAACGACGTGAGCTGCGGCAGACCGAGAGGGCCTCTCGCGTGGAGCTTTTGCGTGGATATGCCTATTTCCGCTCCGAAGCCGAATTCGCCGCCGTCGGTAAAGCGCGTGCTGGCATTGCGATAGACCGCCGCCGCGTCCACTCTCGACATAAATTCGTTTGCCGCCTCGTCATTTTCGGTGACGATGCACTCGCTGTGACCCGTTCCGTATTTATAGATATGCTCTATGGCCTCGTCGATATTATCTACTATCTTTACCGACATTATGTAGTCGAGGTACTCGCGACCCCAGTCGTCCTCGGAGGCTTCCTTTATATCGGGAAGTATCTCTTTAGATGTCTTGTCGCCGCGCAGCTCGACATTTTTTTCGTCAAGACGCTTTTTGATGAGCTTCAGCGCCTTTTCGGCAACGTCCTTGTGAATTAAAAGGCTCTCGGCTGCGTTGCATACGGACGGGCGCGATGTCTTGGCGTTAAATATGATGTCGGCCGCCATATCAAGGTCGGCGTCCTTATCGACGTAAATATGGCAGTTGCCGACGCCCGTCTCTATAACGGGGACGGTGGAGTTTTTGACCACCGTGCCTATAAGCCTTGCGCTGCCGCGCGGAATCAGCACGTCTACATATTTGTTCATGGTCATAAGCTCGTTGGCACTCTCGTGAGAAATGTCGGTTATAAACTGTATGCAGTCCTCCGGTAAGGGCGATTTTTTGAGAGCGGCGCGCATTACATTAAATATTGCGGTGTTCGAGTGTATCGCCTCCTTACCGCCGCGAAGCACGGAACAGTTGCCCGATTTCAGACAAAGCGAAGCCGCATCGGACGTAACGTTGGGGCGAGCCTCAAATATAACGGCGATGACTCCGAGAGGCACCGAAACCTTTTTGACCCGAAGGCCGTTCGGCCTTGTTATATCGGAGAGTGTTTTACCGACGGGGTCGGGCAGGTCGGCAACCTCAATAACGCCCTTTGCCATACCGTCTATCCTGTCGGGAGAGAGAAGAAGTCTGTCCAAAAGGACCTTGGGTAATCCGTTCTCCTCGGCAGCCTTCATATCCTTATCGTTTTCGCGGAGAATATAATCCTTGTTACTTTTAAGTTCTTCGGCTATAAGTAAAAGAGCCTTGTTTTTATCGTTTGCCGAGGCTGTTGAGAGCTTTTTCGCAGCCTCCTTTGCGTTTCGGCATTTAAGCTCGGTATCAGTCATTTTGTCTCAATCCTTTTTACCTACAAAAAATGTTCCTATTTGCTTGCCGTCGAGAGCCTTGTATATGTCCTCGGGAGCGGAGCCGTTCATAACTATCATATCTATTCCCGCGCTCATGGCTATTTGAGCCGCGTGCAGCTTTGTTACCATTCCGCCGGTGCCGAATTTTGAGCCGTGACCGCCCGCAAAGCCTATAAGCTCGTCTGTAATCTCGGTTACGGTGGGTATTATTTCGGCGTCCTCGTCGACTGTGGGGTTACCGTTATAAAGCCCGTCTGTGTCGGTGAGAATTATCAGCGCGTCGGCTCCTATGAGCTTTGCGACTATCGCCGAGAGACAGTCATTGTCGCCGTAGACAATTTCCTCAACGCCTATTGCGTCGTTTTCGTTTACTACGGGAATTGCGCCGTATGAGAAGAGTTTATCAAAGGTATTTATAAGATTTTTGCGCCTTTCGGGGGAGTCCACGTCGCTTTTTGTGAACAGGAGTTGGCCTATTTTATGGCCGTATTCGCTGAACATCTTGTCATACATATACATAAGCTCGCATTGACCTACGGTGGACGCCGCCTGCCTGCCGGGGGTGTCCTTCGGACGCTCCGGGAGCCCGAGCTTTCCCGTGCCGACACCTATTGCGCCGGAGGAGACGAGAGTTACCTTGATGCCCGAATTTTCAATATCCGAGAGTACCGAGATAAGCTTATGCATTCTTCTTATATTTGTTTTTCCGTTGTCGTAGACAAGCGTGGAGGTTCCCACTTTGACAACGAGCCTTTTTACATCCTTTAATACCGCCAAGACATATCCTCCCACAAGCCCCGCCTTACAGGGCGCGAAATAATAATATTTATACACTGTAAATTATATCATACGAAAAGGGATTTAACAATATAAAATATTTTTCGCGGCACCTTTTTAAATTTAACCGAATTGTAATTTTTTTTATATGCTTTTGTAATTTCGATGTTGTATAAACTTACTGTGTAGGGAGTCGTCTCGAAAAACGGAGATACAAAATATTTGTATTCCGTTTTGTGTGATAATCTGTTAAAATAAAATCAGCCGAGCAGGCGAAAAATACGGAAGAGGGGCAAAGTTATGTATAACGTTCTTGTGTGTGACGACGACAAAGCGATACTCGACTCACTCGAAATATATTTAAATCTTGAGGGGTATAAGGTTTTTAAGGCGGAAAACGGCAGGCAGGCACTAAAAACAGCGGAGGAAAACGATCTGCAATGTATAATTCTCGATATAATGATGCCTGACCTCGACGGACTCAACGCAACGCTGAAGCTCCGTGAGAGCAAAAACATACCGATAATCCTACTCTCTGCCAAGAGTGAGGATACGGACAAGATAACGGGTCTTTCGTTCGGAGCGGATGACTATGTGACAAAGCCGTTTAATCCGCTTGAGCTTATGGCACGGGTGAAATCGCAGATAAGGCGTTATGTTTCGCTCGGCAGTATGGAGAAAAAGGACAGCCTTATAGTTACGGGAGGGCTCGCTCTTGACCTCGATTCCAAAGAGATTACGCTCGACGGCGAAAAAGTCAAGCTTACCGCTACGGAATACGGCATACTCGAATATCTTATGAAAAATATAGGCAGAGTTCTCTCTACGAATCAGATATACGAAGCGGTGTGGAAGGAGCCGTCGTTCCAGACGGAAAAAACCGTGACAGTGCACATACGCAGAATAAGAGAAAAAATAGAGATAAATCCCAAAGAGCCGAAATATTTAAAGGTGGTGTGGGGCATTGGCTACAAAATCGAAAAGCTTTAAAACTTCGTTCGGATTAAAGCTCGTTGCATTTTTTATTGCGGCGTTGCTTGCGTTTTCCTCGGCGATTTGTGCGGTTGAGGCTATAAACGACCTGTTCAGATACGGCTCGGAAATCCTTACTAAGCCGGCAAAAAGTCTTGATATGACCGAAACGTCGCTGTTTGCATCGAAGCTGAACTCCGATGTGCAGTCGATATATGCCGGCAGCGGCCTTATGACGTGGGACGCATATAAAAGCACGTATTACAGCACTTTCGACGAGGAGCTGAGCGCGGCTCGCACGGAGCTGGAGCGCTTCAAAAAGGAATGTATGTCAGAGGCTGTGGCGGCATATCGTGATAAACATGCCGTTTCCGAGTATTCCTCTTCTCAAAAGAGTGACAATGCTACGGGGGCCGGTGCTTCCGCCTATACGACAAATGTCTACGAAAACGTCTCTGCCTATTCCCGCTCCGACAACGTAGTTTCGCCGAATTACGACAAGGACTACTATGACGGTTGCCGGGAGAGCTATTCGCTTAAGAGCGGAGATTCGGGGAATGTCACCTTTACAACCTCCACCACGGACGAGGAGCTGGTATCGCTCGTGAGCAATGCATATTCTCAGGTTATGTCTGCGGCACGCCGTGAGTATGAAACGACGGTCGCTATGGAGAGCCGCAGCATCAAAAATATAAAGAACCTTAAATACTATATATATAATCCGTCTACCGGCGAAATAATCACAAATCTTGAGACGGAAACGAGCGAGGAGAAAGCGAACGAAATTAAAAAATCGGGAGATTATTCGGCTTTTACAAGCGGAAGCAGATGGTATATGGTCTATACTGCCGACGGAGGACTTGTCGCGGCAAGTCCGCAAATAACCCGCGATACGCTCTATACCGTACAGAGCGGCGATAAATACTATTTTAGCCTTAAGTCGGATTACTACTATAAACGCACGCTGTCAAACGTTCTCGGCTCATGCTTTTCAAACAACGGCTATGACATAATTCTGATGCTTCCCGAAACGCTGTCGGAAGGCGACGATTATTACAATATGCAGTCGGAGATGGAAAAAAGCAGCGCCGATACATACAACTATATATTTTTAAGCCTTGCATCTATGCTTGTTCTTGCCATGGTGTCGGTTTACCTTATATATGCGGCAGGCGAGACGGCAGGCCCCGAAAAAATCAAACTTTCGTTTCTCGACAAGCTTCCGACGGACTTGCATTTTGTTTTGGCTGCCGCTGTTGCGGGGGCGGGAGTTTACGGAATTTTAACCTTGGCAGCCGATTACAAACATGCTTTCGATTACTATGCCGACGGCAAAGCGCTTATGATGTTTGTGGTTATGTCGCTTATTGCCGTTGCGGTGTGGGCTGTGCTGCTTGAGTGGCTCTGTTCTGTTTCTAAATATTACAAGGCGAAAAAGAACTGGCTTCGATCAACGCTTGTTTGGTATATTATAAGGCTTATCGGGAAATTATTTTCGCCGCTTAAAAGGCTTCGTGAAAAGCCGGTGCGCTTAAGGCGACGTGTACTGCTTGTGCTTATAGGCTATATAATCGGCAACACCGTGCTGACCGGCGTTGCGGCTATGTGCAGAGGATTTTGGTTCGTTCTTCTTACAGCGGTGCTGCTGCTGTATAATATTCTGACTGTTTCGCTTATGTGGAAATATGTGCTGTCGCTTGACCGCATAATAGCGGCGTCGGAGAACGCAAAAAACGGAGAGCCTCCCGAAAACATCTATTCGGAAAATATGCCTGAGCCCTTAAAAACGCTGGCGCTCAATCTCAGCCTTACGCAGGAGGAGATGCAAAAGGCGATAAACGAGGCGGTAAAGGGCGAAAGAATGAAAACCGAGCTTATAACAAATGTGTCGCACGACCTTAAAACGCCGCTCACTTCGATAATCTCATATGTCGATTTGCTCAAAAAGTGCGACATAGACGATATTTCGGCGCAAAAATATATAAACGTTCTCGATGAAAAATCCATAAGACTCAAAAGACTTATCGAGGACCTTGTCGAGGCGTCAAAGGCGTCATCGGGAGCCGTGACGTTTAACAAGATGAATGTTAATCTCCATGAGCTTGCGGTTCAGGCGGTCGGTGAAATGTCCGACGCTTTTGAGGAGAGAAATCTTGACGCGGTGCTCAACGAGCCGACGGAGCCGATCGTTATATACGCCGACAGCCAAAAGACGTGGCGAATCATAGACAATCTTTTGAGCAACGTCAAAAAGTATGCTCTCCCCGGTACGAGAGTATATATAGACGTCGGCAGGGACAGCTCATACGGTACAATAACGATAAAAAACACTTCGCGCGAAAAGTTGAATATAGACCCCGATGAGCTGACTCAGCGCTTTGTACGCGGAGACGAGTCACGTACCATGGAGGGCAGCGGTCTCGGGCTTTCGATAGCAAAGGATTTGTGCACGCTTCAGGGCGGAAAGCTTGAACTCTCAATAGACGGCGACCTGTTTAAGGCGACAGTGAAAATGCCGCTTGTGTATTCTTGTGACGATGAGCAGGGAAGCGTGCAATAAGAAAATAAATAAGCCGAGCCTGCGTAAAACGTAAGCTCGGCTCTTGTTTTATATTCGCGTAAAATCGGACTATACAAAAAAGTAAAAAAATGTTACAATCAACGGGAAGACTGAAGATGGGAAGGTGCGCTTTGGAAAAATTCGAAATAGCCGGTCTGACGGTTGAATTTGAGACGGGAGACGGACTGCTTCTTAAGCGCAGCAGACCGTATCTCACAAGTGACGATAAAAAAACCGACATAAAAATAAAACTCGACGATGACTTTTTTATGCGTAGGCGGCAAAGCTATCCCATGCTGACGCTCGATGAGTGCCGATATGTGTGGACGGGCGAGGCGTTTTATTTAAAGCTGCTTGAATTTAACGGCTTTATGCTTCACTCGTCGTGCGTGTGCCGCGGCGGCAACGCCTATCTTTTTTCCGCGCGCAGCGGAACCGGGAAATCCACGCACACGCATCTTTGGCTCTCGGAATTTCCCGACGCATATATATTAAACGACGATAAGCCGGCGATTATCATAAACGAAAGCGGCGCAGTTGCCTACGGTACACCGTTCAGCGGCAAAAACGACGAGAGCAGAAACGCCGCGGCTCCGATAAGGGCTGTTGTGTTTATAGAGAGAAGCCAAAAGAACAGTATTGAAAAAATAAGTCCGGCGAGTGCCGTGCCGCTGTTTATGTCACAGACCGTGCGCCCGAAAACACCGCAGTATATGGGTGTTCTTTTGAGGCTGCTCGACGCTCTTTTAAAAGAGGTGCCGGTCTTTTTGCTCAAATGCAATATGGACCCGTCGGCGGCGCACGTGTCGTATGACGGAATAGAGGAATATTACAGACAAAATCCGAGAGCTTAAGAAAAAGAAAGGCAGTGCTGGTATATGAAAATTAAAGACGGCTTTATGCTAAGTAGGGTTGCCGGAAGCTATGTGGTTGTGCCGGTCGGAGCTGTTCAGGCGGACTTCACGGGTATGATAACCCTGAATCCCGTCGGCGCATTTTTGTGGGGCAAGCTCGAAAAGGAAACTACGCGCGACGAGCTTTTGAAAAGCGTGCTCTCACGGTACGATACAGACGAAAAGACCGCGGCGCAGGATATTGACCGCTATCTTGAAAAGCTCCGCAAAAACGGACTTTTAGAGGAATGATATTTTGGACGGCAAAAAAAGAGTTAAATTAGAGGAACTGCTCCCGATAATCGAGGAGAAGCTCTCAGCCGGCGGAACGGTCGTTTTACCGATTACGGGAACGAGCATGCTGCCGCTGCTTGTGGCTGGCAGAGACAAGGTTACGCTTAAAAGTGCCGTTTTGCCGCTTGAAAAAGATGCTATTCCGTTTTACCGCCGAGATGACGGCGCATTTGTGCTGCACAGAAAAGTCGGCGAGGACGAAAACGGATACGTTATGTGCGGCGACAATCAATGGGTCAGGGAGCACGGCATAACCGATAAGAACATAATAGGCGAGGTTGCGTTTATAACGCGCAAGGGAAAAACCTTTTCCGTGGGCAGCCGTAGATATCGCCTCTATGTTAAGCTTTGGAAATTTCTGTTTCCCGTAAGGAAATATATAGTAAAAATAAGGGGGGAAGCTCGGTAAGTGAAAAAAAGCTCTGCCGAAAAATGGATAGCCTCTCACTCAAAAGAGAGCCCTCGTATGGTGCTGCTGATAATCGGCAACGCCCTGTTTTCCGTGTGCGGAGTTATGACGGCGCTGTATGCGAAGTATATAATAGACGCGGCGCAAAATGCCGATAAAAACGCTCTGATTAAAAACGGCGTCGCTTTGGGCGCACTCATACTTTTACAGACATTTCTCAAGGTTGTTTGCAAAGCACTTGAGGCGAGAGTGCAGGGCAAAATCGAGATAAGCATTAAAACAGAGCTGTTTTCATCAATACTCAAAAAGGACTACGAAAAAATCACCTCGATTCACACGGGCGAGCTTATGACAAGGCTCACAAGTGACGTCTCGGTGGTTTCCGACGGCGTCGTAACGATATTGCCGTCCGCCGTTGCTATGGTGACGAGGCTCGTTTGCGCCTTTGCGGCTCTTTTTTCGCTTGACAGGATGTTTTCACTCATATTGCTGTCAGGCGGAGCTTTGCTGTTTGTATTCACCCGATTCTTTCGCGGCAAAATGAAGTCTCTTCACAAGGCGGTGCAAAAAAACCGACGGCGGAGTCCGCTCCTTTATGCAGGAGGTAATAGAAAATCTGCTCGTTGTTAAGATATTTGACGTTGCCGATATGATGAAAGACCGCTCGAAGGTGTATCAGGACGAAAATTACTATGCTAAAATAAAACGCAACAGGTGGTCGATTTTCGCAAATATAGGCTTTTCGGCGGCATTTTCGGTGGGCTGGCTTTTTGCGATGCTTTGGAGTGCCGCAAGGCTGAGCCGCGGAGCGATAACCTTCGGAACTCTCACGGCGATAGTTCAGCTTGTGAGTCAGGTGCAAACGCCCGTTACGAGTCTGTCGGGTTACCTGCCGAAATACTATACCATGCTCGCCTCCGCCGACAGGATACTTGAAACCGAGTATCTCCCAGAGAGCGTCGCATATAATATGCCGGGGCTTGACGTCGGCAAAATATATGATGAGATGTCATATATGGAAATGGAGAGCGTGACTTTCGGCTACGGCAGAGAAAATGTAATAGAGGACGGCTCTGTGCGGATAAACAAGGGCGATTTCACGGTGATTTCGGGAATATCGGGCATCGGAAAAAGCACATTCTTCAAGCTGCTTACAGGGGTGCTTACACCGCAAAAGGGCAGTATAAGCGTTGTGTCCGGCGGCAAAAAAATATCATATTGACAAATATATGCGTCCGCTGTTTGCATATGTTCCGCAGGGGAATATGCTGATGAGCGGCACCATACGCGATAACATAAAGCTCACAAACAGCACCGCGACGGACGAAGAAGCTCTCGAGGCGGCAAAAATAAGCTGCGCCTATGATTTTATAAACGAGCTGCCGAGCGGCCTTGATACCGTCCTTATGGAAAACGGCAGGGGGCTGTCGGAGGGGCAGATTCAGCGCCTCGCAGTTGCAAGGGCTGTGCTGTCGGGCGCGCCTGTTATGCTGCTTGACGAAGCGACGTCCGCACTTGACGCCGAAACGGAGAAAAAGCTCCTTTTGGGCTTGAGGTCGTTAAAAGGCAGAACGTGCGTTATTATATCTCACAAAACCGCGGCTTTTGAAGTTGCCGACAGCGTTATAGAGATAAAAGACGGACATTTGCATTCAAAAAAAATATAAATTTATTTTTTCTATTGTAGTATCGGGACGAATTTGATATAATACAAATAATTGTTTTGCGTTAATTAAGTTTAAAAGGAGTTAAAAAGATGGCATATTCATCTTCGGGGAAAACTCATGTTGAGGAGAGCGACAATCTCGACAGCGTCGTTATATACCTCAAAAAAATATTGCAGCATTGGAAAATAGTTGTTATCTCGGCAGTGGTGCTGGCTGTACTCGGCTTTGCCGTTGCAAAGCTCACCTACACGCCGTCGTATTCGTCTAAGATAACGTTTATAGCAAACAACAAATCCTCGGCACTTGCCGTTTCGGGTCAGACTCAGTCGGACCTTAACGCGTCCGCAACGCTTGCCGAGAGCTTCAAATATGTTTTTACAACGACAGAGCTTTCAAAGAGAGTTGCCGACAACAGCGGGTTTAAAGATATTTCCGTTTTAGACATAAAGAACTGGGTTTCGGTTGAGGCCGTTGAAGACACGGCTATAATAAATCTTACCGTGACTACGCCGAATGCCGACGTTTCATACGGAATAGCGAATGCCTATGTAAATAACTATGAGAGCGCCATAAACGCGGCTTTCCCGAGCACCACCTTGACGGTTATCGACCCGCCGCTTCTTGCGAGTGCTCCGAACCGCGATGCGAGCGCAAGAAACTATACCATAGTAGGCTTTGCCGCAGGTCTTGTCATATCGATATTTGCGATTGTTCTCGCGGTAATTGCCAAGGATACGGTTAAAACCGCAGATGATGTTAAGGACAAGCTTGGCGTTGACGTTATCGGTATGGTCGCTCACGTTAACCGTAAAAAGAAGAAAAAGGGTGAGGATTATAAGCCCCTGCTTATTTCCGACAGCCGCAGCGGCTTCCCGTTCATCGAAACCTTTAAGATTATAAGAACAAAGATAGAGCACACCGCTCAGCGTGAGAAGTACAAAACTTTTGTGGTAACGAGTACAGCCGAAAACGAGGGCAAGACGACAAGCGCGGTAAACATCGCACTTGCACTCGCACAAAACGGCAAGTCGGTGCTTTTGGTGGACGGCGACTTGCGTAAGCCCGCAGTTGCAAAGCTTCTCGGAATCAATGCCTCCGAGGACGGCGGCGTATACGGTGTCATAAACGGCGAAAAGACTCTCGCCGAGGCGATAAAGTATTCGGAAAAATACAATCTCTTCCTGCTTGTCAGCGGAAAGCCCGTATTTGACCCGTCGGAGCTTCTCTCTACGGACGCTATGTCCGATATAATCAAATCCGCGGAAAAGGAGTTTGATTATATTATAATTGATACGGCTCCCTGCGGAGTTGTGGCGGATGCGTCGATACTTTCAAGCTATGCCGACGGAATACTTCTTGTTGTCAGAAACGATATGGTTGCTTCAAGACGTATTAAGCGCGCCGTTGAAAATCTCGAAAATTCCGGCACCAAGCTCGTCGGATGTATCTACAATGATACGGAGAGCGGTATGCCGAACCGCTTTATGTCGTCCTACAACAAAAAGTACGGCTACGGTTACGGATATGGTTACGGCTACGGCAGCAATCAAAAATAAATAAGTTCGTTTTACGGAGGTTCGCTGCGGCGAATCTCCGCTTTTTTAGTTTTGCCGAAAGCTCGGTTAAGACTCACCGTCAGTCTTTTTCGGCATAAAGCGATGCAGAACTGCGTATACGCTCAAAAAAACGCTGCGTTAGCAATGTTTTTACTAAAAAAGCTATTGCCCATTAAGATTTTATATGTTAAAATTATATAATAATTATGCGGTTACAGCTTGTAACGGCTTTTCGGAGGTGAGAAAATGCTTTATCACAACGTAATGTGGAAATTCTGTGATGCAGAGGGCAAAACGCTTGACGAAAACATCGAAATCGTGAGAGCCGGTCTTACTGCGTTACCGGAAAAAATTTCCCAAATCAAAAGTCTCACCTTCATTAAAAACGAAGTGGTGTGCGACCGTAATTTTGACGCAATGCTTACAGTTGTCACCGAAAACGAGGACGACCTCAACGCCTATAAAGTTCATCCGGAGCATCAAAAGGTGGCTTCGTATGTTAAAAAAGTCACTTCGGGCAGAGCGGCTGTCGATTATTATAAATAATCCGTAAATTATTATAAAAACAACGGAATATTTATATTATTATACCCCTTGCGGGTGTAAAATGATTTTGGTTTAAAAAATGCAAGTGCCGCGGATTTTCAAGCGCAGTGCTGTATAAAAACGGAGGAAAAATATGAAGCATAAGGAAATTGTGGAAAAAATGAGCCTCGAGCAAAAGGCAGCTTTTGTTTCGGGCTATGACTACTGGCATCTTGAGGAAGCTCCGGAGCTCGGCCTTCCGAAGATAATGATTACCGACGGCCCTCACGGCCTTCGTAAGGCTAATCCGGACAAAAAGAGCTCAACGGGCGGCATAGGCCTCGGAAACTCTGTTCCGGCAACCTGCTTCCCCCCTGCGGCTACGTCGTCCTGCTCCTGGGACCCGGAGCTTTTGGAGCAAGAGGGCGAGGCAATGGGCGAAGAGTGCCTTAAGGAAAAGGTATCTACCATTTTAGGCCCCGGCACAAACATCAAGCGCGCTCCCGTAGGCGGCAGAAACTTTGAGTATTTTTCGGAGGATCCGCTTCTTGCCGGCGAATGTGCGGCAGCCGTTATAAACGGCGTTCAGTCAAAGGGCGTAGGTACTTCTCTCAAGCACTTCGCGGCTAACTCTCAGGAGGCTTTCCGTATGGTAGTCAACGAGGTAGTTGATGAGAGAACTCTTCGCGAGACTTATCTCACCGCATTTGAAATAGCCGTTAAAAAGGCTCAGCCCTGGACGGTTATGAATTCTTATAACAGAATCAACGGCGTTTATGCTTCGGAAAATGAATGGCTTCAGCAAAAGGTGCTCAGAAAAGAGTGGGGCTTTGAGGGCCTTATCGTAACCGACTGGGGTGCTTCCGTTGACAGAATCCCCGGACTTAAGGCAGGCACCGACCTTGAAATGCCTTGCTCGGGCGACCTTAACACAAACAGAATCATCGCTGCCGTAAAAGACGGTACGCTTGATGAAAAAATACTCGATGAGAGAGTTGATACGGTAGTTGACCTTATAGTCAAATCAAAGCCGGCTCTTGAAAAGACACATACATATGATGTTGACGCTCATCACGCAATAGCTCAGAAGATAGCCGAGGGCTCAATGCAGCTTCTCAAAAACGACGACGGCATACTTCCTCTCAAGGACGGCCAAAAGGTTGCCGTTATAGGCGAAATGGCAAAGGCACCGCGCTTCCAGGGCGCAGGCTCTTCCGTAATCAACCCCACCAAGCTTTCAAACGCTTTTGACGAGCTTCAGAAGCTCGGCGTAGACATTTCTTACGCTCAGGGCTATTATAAGAGCGCTCCCTCCAAGAAGGACAAGACACCCAGAAAGACAAGTGCAGAGCTTATAGCAGAGGCTAAAGAGGCCGCTTCTAAGGCTGATGTAGCCGTTGTATTTGTAGGTCTTACCGAAGAATTCGAGGGCGAGGGCTACGACAGAGAGGGAATTGAAATTCCGGCAGAGCACAATGAGCTTGTTGCTGCGGTTGCCGAGGCAAACCCCAACACCGTTGTTGTAATCGCAGGCGGCTCGGTAATTCTTATGCCGTGGCTTAAAAATGTTAAGGGACTTCTCAATTCCGGTCTCGGCGGTCAGGCAGGCGGCATCGCCGTTGCAAATATCCTTACCGGTAAAGTCAATCCCTCCGGTAAGACGAGCGAGACTTATCCGCGCGCATTTGAGGATAACCCGACCTATGGCAACTTCCCCGGCGGACCAGTTACCTCGGAGCACAGAGAATCGGTTTACATCGGTTACAGATATTATGACGCAGCCGATATTGATGTTGAATTCCCGTTTGGTTTTGGCCTTTCATACACCACCTTTGAGTACAGCGATATTAAGCTCTCAAAGGACAAAATGAAGGATACCGATACGGTTACGGTTTCGTTCAAGATAAAGAATACAGGCAGTGTAGACGGCGCGGAAATCGCCGAGGTTTACGTTGCCGATAAGGAATCCACCATTTTCCGTCCGAAGAAAGAGCTTCGCGGATTTAAGAAGGTATTCCTTAAAGCAGGCGAGGAAAAAGAGGTATCCGTCGAGCTTTCCAAGAGAGCGTTCGCGTTCTACAACGTAGAGCTCGGCGACTGGATGGTTGAAACCGGTGAATTTGATATACTCGTAGGTTCTTCGAGCCGCGATATCAAGCTTACGGCTTCCATGACCGTTGAATCCACCGTTACCGCAAGCATTCCGGATTACAGAAAGACAGCTCCGAATTACTACAACAATGTTGCAAATATCACTCGTGATGATTTCGCTGCTGTTTACGGTGAGCTTCCGAATCCCGAAATAGATAAGAACAAGAAGATTGACCTTTACTGCTGCCTTAACGACGCACGCCACACCAAGTGGGGCGGCAAGCTTTGCAGACTTATCGAAAAGATAATGTCCGGTATGGGCTCCGACGCTAACGGCGACGGCAAAATGCTCGCGGCTATGGCAACGCAGATACCCGTTCGTAACTTCATTTCGATGAGTATGGGCGCGTTCTCGCCGAAGCAGGCAGAGGGACTCCTCAAAATGCTCAATGACGACGAGTCAAGCTTTGTAGGCTTCAATACGATTTTCTGGAGACTCGGCGGAACTCTCGCGAGACTTCCGAAGCTTCTCAAATCCATCTGATGCGATAATCAAACAAAATAAAAACGGAGCTGTAAGCCCTTCGGCTTGCGGCTCCTTTTTTGTTTCCCCGAGAAATATTTTACGGCTTTATCTCTCTGCAAAGAAAAAAGCAAGCCTTTATTTTGCGTTACGGCTACATTAGATTTGATTATGTATTCCAATAACCCACAAAAAATTTTGTTAAATAACGATACCATACAAAAAATTTATTTATAGAATTTTTCTATGGCTTTGAGATATTTATACTAATATTATATTGATTAGTCACTCTGTTTCAATATAAAAAGCCGAGCAAAAATGTGACAATGCAGTCAATTTCTTCTCGGCTTTTGTATAGATTAATTCTATAATTCCGCTGATACTGATTACTTATTTTATATTTAGCATCAATGGATATATCAAATAATTTTACACACTATCTTTTGTACTTATTTAACTATAAACATCAAAAATTTATTGAGTATCAGTATGATTCTAATATATGAAGTCATTCATATAAGTCATTTGTATCTTCACAATCATCAATTTTATCTAACCAATACATACCAAGCACTTTAGGCCATTTGTTTGTATTGTAGATAGTTGTTGCATTTATATTACCCATATGGCAATGAAAGTGTCTAAATTGACCCAGAATTAACGATAATCTGTTATACTCACACCCATCGGGTTTTTCATATAAATCCTCATCACATAACGAGTTTAAATATTTCATTATTTTCTCTTTGATTGTTTCAAAATAACCAATTAACATTTCTCGTGATAATACCTTTTGATTATCATAATCATCAAGACTATTTAAATGTGGTTCATGGAAATCCGGTTCAGTATATACTTTAGGATTGATATACCACTGATCCAAAGAATGTAAAGTATGGTACACATGTTTCCATATTGGCATATCGCATAATATCAAATCCATATCACATGTTTTTAATGTAATCGAAAAATTATAAAACATCATATTCGTATGTTCAATAACTGTATTTATTAAAACATCATTCATAAAATATCTCCAAATTAAAGGCCCGCTTAAAACAAAGCTTTTGATATTTACTTTATATTTCTGAAGTTCTTTATGACTTTGGTTTTTCTTCTGCGCTTTTTGTTTTGATTGCGCCGTATCACCGAGAAAATGTATATTCCGAGAACGATTACAGCCAAAATGAATATCACGCGGAAAACAACCGATGTGAACACAACCTTTATGCCGTGCAGAATCCATTTAAACGGATTTACCTTTATGTCCTCCGCGGCAACAAGGTTTACGGTTGCTATTTCCTGTTCGGCATACATTATGCGCGCCTTGCCTATGACTTCGCCCTTTTTTACGGGTGCGTTTACGGTCGTCGGGGTTTCCTCGGGGATAACCTCAAGCATAACGCTTGTGGAATCGGTACCCGTGGGAACAAGTGCCGTGACTTCCTTTTCGGGAACGAGTCTTACGTGATCCACGCTCCACGAGAGCTTTACGTCTATCACCGTGGCTATTTGCGACGGGTCGGCAATCTTAGTGAGTTTCAGGTTGTCAAACGCCCACTTGAACATCTTTTTACATTCGAGGAAGGCACAGTTGTCGGGGTTCCCGTCGCCGTTGACATCCTGCTTCGGAGCGTTCATTATTATGCCGAGATAGTTGTAGCCGTCCTTGCTCGCCTTGGAAATTACGCAGTGACCCGCTTTTGAGGTCGTGCCCGTTTTAATTCCCTGAGCATAAGGATAGTAATATGTCTTAAAGTTCGGATTTATCATCCAGTTGGTGGAGAGAAGATTTCTTTCGCCGCTTTTATTGGAAGCGGGCAGAGTGTAGGTCACGGTGTTCACTATTTCGGTAAAAACGGGTAAGGTCAGAGCGTGCTGTGTGATTTTCGCAAGATCCATCGCCGTGGTGTAATGCCCGTCCATGTCAAGGCCGTGGGGATTCATAAAGTGCGTGTTTTCGCATCCGAGCTTTGAGGCTAAGTCGTTCATCATACCTACAAATGCGTTAACATCTCCGCCGCCGATATAGTCCGCAAGCACAACCGCTGCCTCGTTGGCACTTTTTACGAGCATACAGTACAACAGATTTTTTATCGAGATTTCCTCGTCTGCCTTGAGCCCGGCAGTAGAGCTGTCCGTACCCTTAAGTAAGTCTAAGGAGGACTGCTTTATGGTGATTACGGTGTCAAGGTCGGCGCAGTTTTCTATGGTCAATATTGCCGTGACGATTTTAGTCAGCGAGGCAGGTGCCGCTTTTTTGTCGGCATTTTTATCAAAGATAACCGTTCCGTCATCGAGGCTTACAAGGAATGCTATATCCGCGCTTGTGTCGAGCGAAGAATTATATGACGCACTCGCCGGTAAAACGAGTGAGCAGATAAGTATAACTGCGGTTAGCATTATTGATGCGACACGTTTCAATTACAAAATCCCCCTTGAAAAGAATTAGGAAAAAGTGTATCATAAGTAGTATAGCAAAATACGCTCTGAAATTCAATTATAATTGTATTAAGGATGTGAAAATCTTGATATATATTACCGGTGATACACACGGCGAGGTCGAAAGACTTGTCCCGTCAAAGCTCCGTGCCCTTAAAGAGGGGGATACGCTTATAGTTTGCGGAGACTTCGGTTTTATATGGGACGGTTCAAAAAAAGAACAAAAAATATTAAAGCAGCTCGGCAAGAGAAAATACAATATCTGCTTTATTGACGGTACCCACGAGAACTTTTCACTTCTGAACGGCTACGGAGTCAGCGAGTGGAACGGCGGCAAGGTGCATAAGATTTACGATAATCTCTACCACCTTATGCGCGGCCAAATATATAATATTGACGGCAAAAGTGTGTTTACAATGGGCGGCGGCGAAAGCCCCGATATTGACATACGCTCCGAGAACGACGGCTGGTCGCGTGACGAAATACCTTCGCAGGATGAGCTTTTGGAGGGTGCAAAAAATCTTGAAAAGCACGGCTTTTCCGTTGATATAGTTGTTACCCACGAGCCGCCTACGCGAATCAAGGGCTTTTTACAGCTCAAGGATTACGATATGCTGCGTGTTACAGCTCTCAACGCGTATTTTGAGGAGCTTTCCGATTCGTGCAAATTTTCAAAATGGTTCTTCGGCAGTATGCACGTGGATAAATATATATCGGGTACGCATATAGCCGTGTTTAAAAACATAGTAAATGCCGAGACCGGAGAAAAGGTTTAATTTTTCGGAGGAAGAAGTAAGACCGAATGAAAGAACTTACCAAACGTAAAAAAATAATCGGTACAATAGAAACGGTGCTTGCGGCGGCTGTTATAATAATCGCGGTTGTTACGGCGCCGAAGCTCTCTGCCCAAAAGGAGGAAACCTCCGCAGCGGCGAGCGAGACCGCGGCAGCTACACAGGCGGTCACCGAAACCGAGCAGGAAAAAACCGAGCCTACCACCTCATCCGTCGGAATCGGCGTTCAGCCGATAGGCGAGTATTCTCTTAACGGATATATAGTAGTTACGGGCGATGCCGCAATGGAGATGTATTCCATAGCGAGCACGAAGCTCAAGGAATATGCCGCCTCCGCAAATAATCTTGCGTCTAAAATCCCGTCATCAAAGGTATATGTGATGCTTGCTCCCACGCGTATGGAGTTTTACGGTCCGGAGGAATACAGAACCGGCAGTCATTCTCAGCAGATGGGCATTTCCACAGCATATTTGGCTCTCAATCCCGAGGTTACCGGTGTTGACGCATACAGCGAGATAGCGCGCCACACCGATGAATACGAGTATTTCCGCACAGACCACCATTGGACGGCGCGCGGAGCCTACTATGCCTACAAGGCGTTTTGCGAGTCGGCGGGGCTTACCTGCACACCGCTTGACAGCTTCCAAAGCGGCAAGCTTGACGACTTTGTCGGCAGTATGTACCGCTACACTCAGAGTGAAAACCTCAAGAAAAACCCCGACTATGTCGAGTATTTTCTTCCGCGCTACGATGTAAGTGCCGAGTCATTTTCCACCGCGGATATGACTGACGGCAAGCCCCTGCGCGTTATATCGACAAATATCACCGATGAGTCAAGCAAATACCTTACGTTTATACAGGGCGATAAGCCGCTCATCAAAATGGTGTCGTCCTGCGGCAGCGGCAAAAAGGTGCTTTTGATAAAGGAATCGTACGGCAATGCGCTGGCGCCGTTTTTACTCGACACCTTCAGCGAGGTCTATGTTCTTGACCCGAGGCAGGAGAGCATACAGGGTATGAATATCCCGTCGTTTGTGGAGAATAACGGCATAGATACGGTGCTATTTTGCAACTATACCATGGTGCCGTCAAATTCAAAATATATGAACGCACTCAACGCAATGATAGGCGCTTAAAAATTTTTAATGACAAAGTGCCCGTCTTATGATACAATTAACTATATAAATTTTAGGCAGGTATATGAAATGATGGATTTAAACAATGCTGTATCCGTTCTTATGAAGGGTGTTGACAGTGCTGTTACCGAGGCGGGCTTTACGCTTGTCCGTCCCGAAAATATTGAAAAGGATGCGCTCCCGATAACCGTCGATAAGGAGACCGGAAAAACGTTTATCGACTATGCGGGTGATAACGGTAAAATCAGAATTCAGATAGACGGCGTTAAATTGAGTCTCCTCTTTTCTGAGGACGACGGAGAGTATAAGAGCGCGTCGGAAAACTATTTTGACCCGAAGGACTTTGATGAGCGCGACGTTAAATCGCTTTGCAACGAGCTTAACGAGACAATTTTGCAGAAGTACGGCAAAAACAGAACCGCCGGCGGCAAGGCCAAGAAAATACCCGTTCCGGTTTCAAAAACCGCTGTTAAAAACGGAACTTCGTCTTATGACGGCAACACTCTCGCAAACCGCCTTTCCGCTCTGTACCCCGACCTCAAGCCGTATTACAAGGAGAATTTTGAGGAGTACGGCGAGTTCCTGCCCGACACCTTCTTTACCGAGCACGCTAATTCCTATATTATGAACACCATTCGTCTCGGCATAAAGCAGGATATGACAAAGCTTTTCAGAATACTTAACGACATATATGAAAACGGCACAAATGACACACAGAGCCTTGTTGCCGTGACGATTCTCGGCGAGATGAATAACGACCCGGTTATGCTCGAGAATGCAAACGCATATATGTGCGACGATATGAGAGATACGGTTATTCTCATAAATAAGTTTTTGGCCTCCGGCAGCAGCAAAAAGCTCCGTGAAAAGCTCAAAAATCCGCCTCCGTACAAGCCTAAAAAGAAAAAGAGCGGCGGTATTATGTCGCAGCTTATGGGCGCAGGCGGTCAGATGCCGCAGCAGTAATCGCAGTTTAAATTTAATCAAACAAAAAAGGCACTCTTGGAAGAACCTTCGTAAAGAAGGTTCTTCCATTTAAATTAATCCTTGCGGATTAGTGAAATATTCTTTCAGAATATGAAATTGCTTAGCAATGAAATACGCCTACGGCGTGATAAGGATTAATTTTATTTCATATCGAGCAAAGCGAGATATTTCATAATTTGGTTTAGCAAATTATTTTATATTGCACAGCAATATTTCATTTTATATGTTCAACTGCTTATGAGGCGATATTGTGAAAGAAAACAAACTTATTGATTTATCAATGGATTTTTCCGTTACTGTTTTAAAAGCAGTCGACTCAATAAAAGGGCATTATGCGCTCGTCAATCAGATAGAACGTTCTGCAACAAGTATCGGTGCAAATATTCACGAAGCAAACTATGCTCAAAGCAAAGCAGATTTTATATCGAAATTACAAATTGCTCTCAAGGAAACTTACGAGACAGAGTATTGGTTAAAACTTTTTCAAAGAGCAAACCTACTTAACGCTGATGCGGCAAAAATGCTATTAAATCTGTGCGGAACGATACGCAGACTGTTGATTGCCTCTATTAATACCGCTAAAGACAATAAATAAGTTTCACAGACCGAACGAGTAGTTTCCCTTTCGGTCTGTTTTTTCCGGATTTGGCAGTATAAACCATATGCTCGCTGTACTCCGTGACATTTTTATTTGATAATCGAGAAATATTAAGTTATGGTTTAATCAACAAGTCGGGATTTGTGAGGATAGCGCTTATGGAATTGTGGGACGCCTACGACGAAGGATTGAATAAAATAGATGGCAGTGTTCTGGTTCGAGGGGAGCAGATTCCCAATGAATGTTTTCATTTGGTATGTGAGATAATAGTAAAACACAAGGACGGAAGTTATCTTATCATGCAAAGGGATAAAAGAAAGCACCTTGGCGGAATGTGGGAAGCTACAGCAGGAGGATCTGCATTACAAGGCGAGAATCCTTTGTCGTGTGCCTGTAGGGAACTTCGTGAAGAAACGGGAATTATCTCTGATAATTTAGTCGAAATAGGAAGGGTGCTCCACCACGAACATAAATCGTTTTATGTGGAGTATCTTTGTATTACGGATGTAGATAAGGATAGTATTGTATTACAAGAAGGAGAGACATCGGATTACAAATGGATAACCGCTGATGAATTGAGAAAAATGTCAAAAGATGAGTTGGCAACACAACGTATTTTCAATTTCATTGAAGAACTCTATTGATAATTGTTATTTTGCAGATATTACAAAGAAAGTGGATGAGTGAAAACTCATCCACTTTCTTTATGACGGACACCCCTTTCGAGTGCCTTTTCTTTATGCGGTTTGTTAATTGTCTCCGTTGAGGATTGCAAAGTTTTCCTTGTTCGCCTTATAGAGATTTGTGTAAACCTTGTAGTTTCTGTCGTAAACGGGCTTGAGTGCCGGGTTAGGTTTAAAGACCTTAGCCGCAGGGATAAGCTTTTTCGCTTCGCCGATGTCCTTTATAAGACCCGTGCCGACGGCTATTGTTACCGCCGCGCCGACAGCGCCAATATTCTGCGGACTGTCAACGGTTTCAACGGTTCTGCCCGTGCAGTCTGCGAGTATCTGGCAGGTGACATCGTTAAGAGCTCCGCCGCCTACAAAACGAATAGTGCTTGAGGTGCTGACCTTTTTGGCCTCTGTCTCAAGGAGCCAGCGCATATGGAAGCAAACGCCCTCCACAACGGCTCTTATCATTTCGGATTTGCCGGTTTCAAGGCTGATGTTAAAGAACATACCGCGTGAATTCGGGTCCTCAAAGGGGCAGCGGTTGCCGTGGAGCCACGGAGTGAACACAACGCCGTTTGAGCCTGCGGGTACCGTGTTTACGACTGCCATCATATAATCGTAAAGGTTTGTGTAAATAACCTCCTGATCTGCCTTGCCGTGCTTTAAATTTTTGCTCTTGTCGAGGTATATGTCGATTTCGTCGAGAGCCAGGTGGTCCTTAACCCACTCAACGCACTTTGCGGCAGTCTCAAGCTCTGCAAAATAATTGTAGTAGCCGTCGCGTGCGCCGACTATTGCGGCTATCATGGCAGAGGTGTCTACAACGCTCTTGTCAACTACGGTTGATACCCAGCCCGATGTGCCGGAATAAACGTGCGTGTCGCCGAGGTCAACCGAGCCTGCGCCGACGCCTATAAGCGAAGCGTCGCCGCCGCCGCCGAATACCGCGGTGCCGGGCTCGAGCTCAAGCTCGTCGGCGGCTTTCTTTGAAAGCTCGCCTACCTTGTCGGTACATTTTACTATCTTTGCGAGGTGCTTCGGATTTATGCCGTAGATTTTGCACATTTCCTCGCTCCAGCATTTCTTATGTATGTCATAGAGCATTGATGCAAAGGCGGAGTCCTGAGTCATAACAAACTCGCCCGTCATACGGCCTATGAGGTATTCCTTAACGTCAAGCCACTTGTAAGCTCTGTTGAATGCGTCCGGCTCGTGAGCCTCGACCCATTTGTATTTCCATACCGGGTCCTTTACCGATGCCGCAACCGCACCGGTGATTTTGAGAGCCTTTAAAAGCTTAGGTATATTTGCACCGGCTATCTGCGGACCGTAAGCAATACCTTTTTTAAGCTCCTCTCTCGCGCGCTGATCCATATAGCTCATGGCACGTCTTACGGCGTTACCCTCTTTGTCAACGAGAACGAGAGCCTGCATCTGCGAGCAGAACGAGATACCGGATATATCGCTCTTCTTTATTTTGGCTTTTTTCATTACCGTGTGGGTGCTTGTGCGCATTGCCTCCCACCACTCGTCGGGGTCCTGCTCCGCTCCGCCGTCGGGATAAACATAGAGGTTGTATCCTTCACTTGCAGCTCCGAGCAGCTCAATTTTGTCCGTGATGGAAAACAGGCAGGTTTTAACGCCCGTGGTTCCCACGTCATAGGCAATTACATATATCGGATTTCCCATAAACAAAAACCTCCCAAAGGTTAAGATTTATTCTTAAATGCAGACTTTATAAATTTCAAACTCTGCTCAACGACAAATTCATCACGCGATTCAATATCGTTCCCGACATATATTTTAAATCTCTCCCTATAATAGTCACAGGAATATGAAAACTGAAGCGACATAAAGAGATTGTCAAGCATAAACGCAGCGAAAGCCGGGTCGATATCCTCTCTCACGTCGCCGTTTTTCTGCCCCTCGGCAATTGCGATGCGGTAGATGCGCGACGTCATTGATTCCATTTCGTATGCGAATTGAGAGGCAAAGCGCGGATCGTTTTCCGCCGTCATTGCGTTGTAGAGCTTTACAAGCACCGCGCTCTCACGAGAGGATGACTGTATTGTGCGTATGATTTTTTCGACCTTTATGAGAATGTCCTCATCGCTTACGGCGAGTACGTTTAAAAGCTCCTCCATCTGCGAAATGCTGTGCTGAACGACAGTCAGAAAAAGGTCCTGCTTGTTCTCGAAATATTTATACAGAGAGCCGACGCTGACTCCCGCTTTTTTTGCAATAGTGCCTATGTTGCCGTTTTCAAAGCCTTTTACAGCGAATTCGTTTGTCGCGGCGTCGAGGATTCTGCTCCTTTTTTCAGCCGAGATATTGTCAAATGTCGGCTTGTGATGCGCGCGAAGATCCATTTTTTTCACCTATTTTATAAAAATTTTAGAATTATTGTAATATGTAAAATTTATTTTATCACAGTATTATGTATGTTTACAAGGCTTTTTTGAAAAAAGTGAAAAGAAATTCACCTTTAAAATTCAAAAAAAGGCGCCATATATTAAAAAACGGCGTGCCGGAAACATCAAAATGAATAATTATACCGTCCGTGCACCGAAAACGACAATTTGCGCAGTTTTGCTTGCCGATGCACACGGCAAAAGACAGGAAAACCAAACAACTTGTACAAATTGTGCAATCGATAATTTAATACTGATATATTTTTGTAAAAAATAATGGATTTTTTAAGACGCGTCTGCTATAATGATAGCAATGTCTAATTTATGAGTGAAAAGCCGCGCTTTTCGCTTTACGGATGCAAGGAGGAAAGACCCGAATGCTTAAAAAAGTAAGCAATATACCCTTTAAGGGTACAAAGGAGCAGGAGGAGAAGCTCAAAAAGGTAATCGATGACAATAAGCACGATAAAAGCCTTTTGATGTACGTTATGCAGCAGGCACAGGAGATATACGGCTATCTTCCGTATGAGGTTCAGGTTATGATAGCCGAGGGTATGGACGTTCCGCTCGAAAAGGTCTACGGAGTTTCGACCTTTTACGCGCAGTTTTCGCTGTCGCCGAAGGGAGAAGTCAATATTTCCGTTTGCCTCGGAACCGCGTGCTACGTTAAAGGCTCGCAGAAAATTCTCAATAAAATAACCGAAATACTCGGAATAGAGCCGGGTGAATGCACCTCAGACGGCAGATTTTCTCTTGAAGCTTGCCGCTGTATAGGTGCGTGCGGCTTGGCACCGGTTATGACTGTTAACGATGAGGTATTCGGTAAGCTCGTTCCCGAGGACGTGCCCGGCATACTCGCAAAATACGGTGCGTGATGAGAGAGCTTTCGTTAAATATTCTCGATGTCGCCGAAAATTCGCTTAAGGCAGGCGCCGATACGATTAAAATCGATGTTGAATTCCTGAGAGAGGAAAACAAGCTGACCGTAAGAGTCTCCGATAACGGATGCGGTATGACAGGTGAACAGATAAAACACGTTACCGACCCGTTTTATACAACGCGCACCACGCGCAAGGTAGGCCTCGGAGTTCCGCTTTTCAAAATGGCGGCGGAAATGAGCGGCGGCTCGTTTGAGATATCATCGGTTGTAAACGAGGGCACATCTCTCACGGCGATTTTTAAAACCGATAATGTGGACTTTGTTCCGCTCGGCGATATAGCGTCTACGGTGGAGCTCTTGTGCGTGTCAAATCCGGACGTTAACATAGCTTTTACCGAGAGTGACGAAACCGACACATTCTCATTTGAGTCGCAAAAAATTCGGGATATTCTCGGCGATGTGCCGATGGATGCGCCCGAGGTCAGAAAATGGATACGTGAGTATTTAACCGAAAATACGGAAAAATTCAGCGGAGGAAACAGAAGATGAAAAGTATAGAAGAGCTTATGGCAATAAGAGATAAAACCAGAAAAAATATGACGGTGCGCGAGGATACCGGAGACTCAAAAATCAGGGTGGTCGTCGGTATGGCAACCTGCGGCATAGCCGCCGGAGCAAGGCCCGTTCTCAATGCGTTTGTCGATGAGATTGCAAAAAGAGACGTAAAGGGCGTTTCCGTGCAGCAGACCGGCTGTATAGGAATGTGTCAGTACGAGCCGATAGTTGAGGTGACCGAGCCCGGAAAGGAAAAGGTCACGTATGTTAAGATGACGCCCGAAAAAGCAGTAAGAGTTGTAAATGACCATATCGTAAACGGAAACCCCGTTGCGGAATTCACGGTCGGAGCCATTAAAGATTAAGGAGGTTAAACGATGTATCGTTCACATGTGCTCGTTTGCGGCGGTACCGGCTGTACCTCTTCAAACAGTGCCGCTATCATTGAGGCGCTTGAATCCGAAATTAAAAAGCACGGCCTCGAAAACGAGGTCAAGGTTGTAAGGACCGGCTGCTTCGGACTTTGCGCGCGCGGCCCGATAATGGTGGTTTACCCCGAGGGTAGCTACTATTCGCTTGTAAAGCCCGAGGATGTTCCCGAAATAGTTGAGGAGCATCTCTTAAAGGGCAGAATAGTTAAGAGGCTGCTGTTCGAGGAGTTCACCATGGACGACATAAAGTCGCTCAAGGAGACGGATTTCTACAAAAAACAGCACCGCGTTGCGCTTCGCAACTGCGGTGTTATAGACCCCGAAAACATAAACGAATATATAGCGTATGACGGCTATGCGGCTCTCGCAAAGTGCCTCTCCGAATACACTCCCGCGCAGGTTATAGACATTATCTCCGAGTCGGGACTCAGGGGCAGAGGCGGCGGCGGCTTCCCCACAGGTAAAAAGTGGAGCTTCACCGCAGCGCAGAAATCGGAGCAAAAATACGTTGTCTGCAACGCCGACGAGGGCGACCCCGGCGCGTTTATGGACCGTTCCGTGCTTGAGGGCGATCCGCACTGCATAATAGAGGCTATGGCCATCTGCGGTTATGCCACCGGTGCGAGCGAGGGCTACATATACGTAAGAGCAGAATATCCGATAGCGGTCAAGCGGCTTGAAATAGCAATCGGGCAAGCGAGGGAGTACGGCCTGCTCGGCAAAAACATATTCGACAGCGGATTTGATTTTGACCTTCATATACGTCTTGGAGCGGGCGCGTTTGTATGCGGCGAGGAAACCGCACTTATGACCTCCATCGAGGGCAACCGCGGAGAGCCGAGACCGAGACCCCCGTACCCTGCGGTCAAGGGACTTTTCGGAAAGCCGACCACGGAAAACAATGTTGAGACTTTTGCAAATGTCGCTCAGATAATACTTAACGGAGCGGATTGGTTTGCCTCCATGGGTACCGAGCGTTCAAAGGGAACAAAGGTATTCGCTCTCGGCGGCAAAATCAAAAATACGGGACTTGTAGAAATACCAATGGGTACAACTCTCCGCGAAATAGTTGAGGAAATAGGCGGCGGCATACCCGGCGGCAAAAAGTTTAAGGCTGCTCAGACAGGCGGCCCCTCCGGCGGATGCATACCGGCTGCGCTTATGGATACTCCCATTGACTATGACAATCTTACGGCGATAGGCTGTATGATGGGCTCCGGAGGACTCATAGTAATGGATGAGGACGACTGTATGGTGGATATTGCCAAATTCTTCCTTAACTTTACCGTAGACGAATCATGCGGCAAATGTACGCCGTGTCGCGTCGGCACAAAACGCCTGCTTGAAATGCTCGAAAAGATAACATCGGGCAACGCAACGCTTAGGGACCTTGACAAGCTTGAGGAGCTCTGCCATTACATCAAGGCAAATTCCCTCTGCGGACTCGGCCAGACGGCTCCGAATCCGGTGCTCGCAACTCTTAAATTCTTCCGTGACGAGTATGTGGCTCACGTGGTTGATAAGAAATGTCCGGCAGGCGTATGTAAGGCGCTTTTGTCTTATGAGATACTTGAGGACAGATGCCGCGGGTGTACCGCCTGTGCGAGAAAATGTCCCGTAGGTGCAATAAGCGGAAATGTAAAAGAGCCTCACGTTATAAATAAATCTCTTTGCGTCAAGTGCGGAGTTTGTATGCAGACCTGCAAATTCGGCGCAATAGTTAAAAGATAAGGAGTGTGCCAAATGGAAAATGTCAATATAAAAATTAACGGCATGCCCCTGAGCGTGCCAAACGGAATTTCAATACTTGAGGCGGCGAGATACGCCGGAATTGAAATCCCGACGCTTTGTTTCTTAAAGGATATAAACGAGATAGGCGCCTGCCGCATATGTATGGTAGAGGTTAAGGGCGCAAGAAACCTTGTTGCGGCGTGTGTTTTCCCCGTGGCCGAGGGTATGGAAATATTCACCAATACCGAGAAGGTCAGACGTTCGAGAAAGACCACTCTTGAGCTTATACTTTCAACTCATGATAAAAAATGTTTAACTTGTGTGCGCAGCGGAAACTGTGAGCTGCAAAAGCTCTGCAAGGATTTCGGCGTGGACAATGCGGACGAATACAAGGGCGAGACAATCCATTACGATATTGATGATTCGGCCGCTCATATGATAAGAGACAACAACAAGTGCATACTCTGTCGCAGATGCGTCGCCGCCTGCGATGCGCAGGGAATAAGCGTTATAGGTGCAAACGCGAGGGGCTTTGATACGCATATAAGCTCGGCTTTTGACAGAGACCTTGCGACGGTGTCGTGTATATCGTGCGGCCAATGTATTGTAAATTGTCCCACGGGCGCAATAGTCGAAAAGGACGACACGGGCAAGGTGCTTGAGGCCATAAACGATCCGGATAAGTTTGTAATCGTCAACACCGCACCGTCAATCAGGGCAACTCTCGGCGAGGCGTTCGGTATGAAGATAGGCACAAACGTTGAGGGTAAAATGGTTGCCGCTCTTCGCAGACTCGGATTCGACAAGGTTTTTGACACCGATTTTGCAGCCGATCTTACCATTATAGAAGAGGCCAATGAGCTTGTTGACAGAGTTAAAAACGGCGGAGTTCTTCCGATGATTACCTCATGCTCACCCGGCTGGATTAAATACTGTGAGCACTATTATCCCGAGCTTATACCGCATCTCTCCACCTGCAAATCACCGCAGCAGATGTTCGGTGCAACCATGAAAACCTGGTATGCAAAGAAGCTCAATATGGACCCCTCCAAGATGGTGGTCGTCGGCGTTATGCCGTGCACGGCAAAGAAATTCGAGACGAAGCGTGACGGCGAGGCGGCAAGCGGCTATCCTGACGTTGACATCTCGATTACGACAAGAGAGCTTGCCCGTATGATTGAGAGCGCGGGAATTTACTTTAAGCACTTGCCCGATGAGGAATTCGACAATCCGTTCGGCGAGAGCACCGGTGCCGCAACTATTTTCGGCGCAACGGGCGGAGTTATGGAGGCGGCTCTTCGTACCGCGGTCAAGCTTATAACGGGTGCGGAGGCTCCGTCGCCGGAATTTAATGATGTTCGCGGAATGAAAAATATAAAAGAGGCACAGTATGAGGTCGGCGGTCTTAACGTAAAGGTCGCTGTTGCAAGCGGCACCAAAAACGCAGGCTATCTTATGGATAAGATAAAGGACGGTACGGGCGACTACACCTTTATTGAGATAATGGGCTGCCCCGGCGGCTGCATAAACGGCGGCGGTCAGCCTATACAGCACGCCGTTGTACGCAATTTCGTCGATTTAAAGGAACGCCGCGCAAAGGCACTCTACGAGTCGGACAAAAATAATGCGAAGAGATGCTCGCACGAAAACTCGGCTGTCAAGGAGCTGTATGATGAATTCCTCGGTGAGCCGGGAAGCCACAAGGCTCATGAAATATTGCACACAACTTATGTGGCACGTAAAAAGTACGACTGAAGCGCACTTTAAAAATCCGAAGCGGCAAAAATAAAATTAACCCCGATATGCCTTATGAACGGCATATCGGGGTCTTATGTTATATAGTTATTTCAGCGGGTTGTTGTGTCGTAAGCACACGCTTTTTTCTGCATCTTCAATGGCTGCATACGCATATAAGTATTGGCTCAAGAACCGAAAGGACGGCGGTTCTCATATTTTGAGAGCTGTGACAAAAGCCTCTCGACATATTCGTCGAATCTGTCGGCAAACACCTTCCTGCACAGAGGCACTTTCTCGGCAAATCCCGTAAGCCAAGCGGTAAACTCCGCATATTCGGTGGCCTCGCGAGGCGTTATCGTAAATCGAAATTCAATGTGATACGGATATTCCGACACTTTTCCGGAAACAACACTGTAAGGCACCAAATCATCGAATGCGACAGAAAACTTGTGATGTTTCAGCACAATTGTAAATCCGTCTTCTGTGTCTACACGTTTCTTAAATGAGGGCAGAAACTCAAAAAATCCGTCCCCTAAGAGAAGTTCCCAAAGCTTTTCAACGCTGCTGTTGCTGATTTCAACCGCGAATCTTATTTTCTCCATATTTAATTTTCTCCGCATATTTCCGCAAGTTTATTCCGGCGTCGATGTGATTATATATCACTTACTGCCGGTAAATTCTATAATAGCACATATATTCGGTGTTTGCAATAAAATATAACAAAAAAGACTGCCGCATTATGAACATTTGGTTCTGCGACAGTCTTTTTGAAAATGAATTGAGTTAAGCTTCAGCTTAATTATTTAGCAGCCTCTTCAACTGCAACAGCGCAAGCAACGGTAGCGCCTACCATCGGGTTGTTGCCCATACCGATAAGACCCATCATTTCAACGTGAGCCGGAACGGAGGAAGAACCTGCGAACTGAGCGTCGCCGTGCATTCTGCCCATAGAGTCGGTAAGACCGTATGAAGCGGGACCTGCCGCAACGTTATCCGGATGAAGAGTACGGCCTGTGCCGCCGCCGGAAGCAACCGAGAAGTATTTAACGCCGTTTTCGTTAGCCCACTTCTTGTAAGTGCCTGCAACGAGGTGCTGGAAACGTGTCGGGTTGGTTGAGTTACCGGTGATGGAAACGTCAACGCCCTCTTTCTTCATTATGGCAACGCCCTCAAGAACGTCGTTAGCACCGTAGCACTTAACGGCAGCTCTCTCACCGTCGGAATACTTTGTCTCGTTTACGACCTTGAGCTCTCCTGTGTAGAAATCATAATCGGTCTGAACATATGTGAAGCCGTTGATTCTTGAAATGATCATGGCAGCGTCCTTGCCGAGACCGTTAAGGATAACGCGAAGAGGAGTCTTGCGAACCTTGTTTGCGGTCTTAGCTATACCGATAGCACCCTCGGCTGCCGCGAACGACTCGTGACCTGCGAGGAATGCAAAGCATTTTGTATCTTCATGAAGAAGTCTTGCGCCGAGGTTTCCGTGACCGAGGCCGACGTTTCTCTGCTCTGCAACCGAGCCCGGTACACAGAACGCCTGAAGTCCCTGGCCGATAACCGCCGAAGCTTCCGAAGCGGTTTTAACGCCCGATTTAATAGCGAGAGCAACACCGAGAGTGTAAGCCCAAACAGCGTTATCAAAAGCAATAGGCTGAACGCCCTTGACGATAGACTCAACATCTATGCCCTTTGAAAGACAGAGGTCTCTTGCAGCCTCAAGGCTTTCTATGCCGTTGTCGGCAAGGCATTTTTCTATTTTGGGCATTCTTCTTTCTTTGCCCTCAAATACTACATCATTAGCCATTTGTAAGTCCCTCCTTCAATTATTCTTCACGAGGGTCGATGAATTTAACGCCCTCTGCATAACGGCCGTAGCTTCCGGTATTCTTCTTAAGAGCCTCGTTGGCGTCCATGCCGTGACGGATGTCCTCAAGCATTTTGCCGACTTTTATGAATTCGTAACCGATAACCTGATCGTCCTTATCAAGAGCCATATGGGTAACATAGCCCTCTGCCATTTCCATGTAACGAACGCCCTTCTTTTCGGTAGAGAACATTGTACCTACCTGAGAGCGAAGACCCTTGCCGAGATCCTCAAGACCGGAGCCGACGGTAAGACCGTCCTCCGAGAAAGCGGACTGGCTTCTGCCGTATACGAGCTGAAGGAAAAGCTCACGCATAGCAACGTTGATTGCGTCGCAAACAAGGTCTGTGTTAAGGCACTCAAGAAGAGTTTTGCCGGGGAGAATTTCCGCCGCCATAGCAGCCGAATGGGTCATACCCGAGCAACCGATTGTCTCAACGAGTGCTTCTACAACAACGCCGTCCTTTACATTAAGGCTGAGCTTGCACGCACCCTGCTGCGGAGCACACCAGCCGACGCCGTGTGAAAATCCGGAAATATCTTTGATGTCGTATGCCTTTACCCATTTGCCCTCTTCGGGGATAGGCGCGGGACCGTGTTTCGGCCCTTTGGCAACGCAACACATTTTTTCAACTTCCTGTGAATAGTTTATCATTTTGAAGCTCCTTTCAATTTGTTACGGAAACATTATACAGTTTCGTGATAAATTTATCAATAGGAAAAGTTACAATTAGCCGACAGTTCGACAAAAAATATTGTCAATGTTTGCGGTAAACAGGCCGCATATCACCCTTGTCGTAGTAATTTTCGAGCTTCCTTGCCACGGCTCTCACGTCGCTGCGCATTTCATAAAGACACATAAGCCGCCGCCTTGCGAGGTAGAGGTCCTCGCCCGTCAAACGGTGAATTTCGGGAGTGAAGCTCTTAATTTGCCGCGTAAGCTTCTCCTCCTCCTTTAAGTATTCCCCGGATAATTCGGATAATGTCAAATTTATCGCCCCTTTCTGCTGTCGAACAAATGTTCGTCTGCAAATACAATATTAGCAGAAAAGGGCTTTTCGGTCAATAGAACATACCAAAGAGCAATGAAATGTCCTGATTAACGGACTTACTCAAGGATTACCGTGCAAAAAAACACCGACTCGCTTAAAAAGCAAATCGGTGCAATGCTCAGCATATTTTGACGGGCAGAGGGGCGTCAAAGGTCATTCTATCAGTCGTAATACCTCATAAGACCCACGACCTTGCCGAGAATTATGACCTCATCCACTATAATGGGCTTAAAGGCGTCGTTTTCCGGCTGAAGGCGGAAATGACCGTTTTCTTTATAAAACCTTTTTACGGTTGCTTCGTCATCAATCATGGCGACGACTATTTCGCCGTTTGCGGCAACGGGAGTTTTTTCGACAATTACAATATCGCCGCTGAGAATACCGGCCCAAATCATACTTTCGCCGCGAACCTTCAGCGCAAACAGCGGCTTATCGCGCGAGACTCTGCCGCTGTATGGCAGATAGCCCTCAATCTGCTCAACTGCGAGTATCGGCATACCGGCCGTGACCGTTCCGAGAAGCGGAACATTGGTTACGTTTTCCGCGTCGCCGGTAACACGTATCGACCTTTTTAACATCGGGTCACGCTCTATGTAACCCGCCTCTTCAAGCGCGTCGAGGTTTGCCTGCACCGATGAGGTCGATTTAAGCCCCACGGCGGCACCGATTTCACGGACTGAAGGCGGAACTCCGCACTGCGAGCGCTCCATAAGATATTCGTATATTTTCTTCTGAGTTTCGTTGATGGTTTTCATCTCACTGCCCCCATTCGATTGCGTTTTTTTCATTGTAACACAAATGTTCTGAAAAAGCAAACATTTGTTTGCCGAAAAACGAGAAAAAAATAAAATTTTTAATTTTATTGTATTTTTTTATAATTTGTTCATTGTTAATTCACATTTATCGGTTATAGTTTACCTGTACTCGACAGGAAGGGAGCCGCAACCCGTCCGACTGAGTACTTTATACCCCCTCCTCAAGCAACCCCTCAATAGGGAATCCCCGATGCCGCAATCGGGGATTTTCCTTTTTATGTAAAATTATTTTTTGCCTGTACTTTTAACAAAAGTTCGAATTTCAAAGGCACCGTAGGCTGTATGCTTACGGTGCCTTTTTCTATACTATATTATATTGCGGATTGCGGCGGTTTTTCTTCTTGTCGTATACGTTCGATACTTTGTGTCAAGAATAACCTTGGGAGGTGTTCTTTTGATACAAAAAGAAAAAAGCTCAAAAAAGAAACTGCTGAAGAAATTGAGTCCGTTTTACATCATAGCCGCGCTGTGCATAGTTTCGGCTCTGGGCGTTTCACTTTGGTCGGCAAAATTTCGAGTAAAGACCGACAACGGCGAGTCAACTCGAAAAACGGAGCAGAGCGTTACCGCTGTGTATACCGTCCCTGCGGCGGATATAGTGACGGATGTGCCCGATACTCGTCGCGAAACGACACCGGATACATCGAAAACCGAGGAGGAGACAAAGCTGTCACGGGCGGCGCAGTTTGTAAAACCGATAGATACCGATGTCATAAAGGCTTTTTCGGGCGACACGCTTGTAATGTCAAAGACAATGGGCGATTGGCGAACCCATAACGGCACGGATTATGCCGGAAATATCGGCGACCCCGTAAGAGCCGTCAACAACGGTAGGGTCACAAGGGTATATGACGACGTTTTGTGGGGAACGACGGTTGAAATCGACCACCTTGACGGGCTTACCGTGAGGTATTGCGGACTCGGCAAGGGCAGCACCGTAAGCGAGGGCGATGAGGTAAAAATCAACGATAAAATCGGAAATCTCTCCGAGATACCTGCCGAGTCGGCGGACGGAACGCATTTCCACATCGAGGCCGAAAAGGACGGAAAATATATTGACTTTGAAAGCCTTTTGCTTGCTTAAATTAAATCATGCCGCAGCAAAAAGCGTGACGGAGCGTCTTAATTTTAAAAGACGCTCCGTCTTTGCGCGTTAAAGGTCAAAAAGCACTTTACATAACAGCGAATTTAAGATAAAATATATTTAATTATAAGTATGACTTAAAATATGAATGGAGGAATTAAAAAATGCAGCCTGCATATAAAAGAATACTGTTAAAGCTCAGCGGTGAGGTTCTCGCCGGCAAAGAGGGTCACGGTATCAATTTCGACACGGTAAGCGACGTGTGCAAGCACGTAAAAAAATGCTCCGAGATGGGCGTTCAGATAGGCCTCGTCGTAGGCGGAGGAAACTTCTGGCGCGGCCGCTCCAGCGGTAATATGGACAGAACCAGAGCCGACCATATAGGTATGCTCGCAACGGTTATGAATGCGCTTGCTCTTGCCGACACTCTTGAGCAGCTCGACGTTCCGGTCAGAGTTCAGACGGCCATCGAAATGCCCCGTGTGGCAGAGCCTTATATCCGCAACAGAGCGGTTCGTCACCTTGAAAAGGGCAGAGTTGTAATATTCGGCTGCGGAACCGGCAACCCGTTCTTCTCAACCGATACTGCGGCGGCTCTTCGCGCTGCTGAGATAAACGCCGACGTTATATTTAAGGCGACAAATGTTGACGGCGTTTACGATAAGGACCCCAATCGCTTTGCCGACGCCGTAAAATATGATGAGCTTACTCACACCGAGGTTCTCGCAAAGGGACTCAAGGTAATGGACAGCACCGCGGCTTCGCTTTGCCGCGACAACAACATTCCGATACTTGTTTTCAATCTCAACGATCCCGAAAACATCATTCGCGCCGCAGCGGGTGAAAAAATAGGCACGTTAGTCAAATAACAATATATTTTCAGGAGGAAAAACCATGCAAGAGGTTTATGATTTTGCCAATGAAAAAATGACGAAGAGCGTTAAGTCTCTTCATAACGAATATGTTTCGATGCGCGCCGGAAAAGCTTCCGTTTCGCTGCTCGATAAGGTAGTCGTAGATTATTACGGCTGCCCCACTCCCGTTCAGCAGATGGCTGCCGTCTCGGTTTCCGAGGGCAGAAATCTTGTCATTCAGCCGTGGGACGTAAGCACTATAAATGCCATTGAAAAGGCGATACAGGCGTCAGACCTCGGAGTTAATCCGATGAATGACGGCAAGGTTATCCGCCTTAACTTCCCGCCTCTCACCGAGGAAAAGAGAAAGCTCCTTGCCAAAGAGGTAGGCAAATATGCCGAGGAGGCAAAGGTTGCCGTTCGCTCCATTCGCCGTGATGCTATGGAAAAATTAAAAAAGCTCAACAAAGATAAAGCTATAACCGAAGACGAGCTCCACGACGGTGAGGACGAGGTTCAGAAGATAACCGACAAATACGTTAAAGAAATTGACGATATGGCAAAGAAAAAGGAAGCCGACATTATGGAAATCTGATTTTTCGGGCTGTTTTTCCGCAATACTGTGTCAAATTTCGCTCGGAGTACCGACAGTACGCCGTCGCTTATTTTCCTTGTCTTGCGAAAAAACATCACCGAAAAATGATTTGAGGTTCGGGCTGAGTTTCCTGTAAAACTGCGTTTCTTGCGCCTTGCGGTATGCATATACGGCGGTGAGGTTTTTGCTGTGAGAAAATGCGCGGAAAGCCCGAATATAATTTGCAAATAAAAGCCTGCTTCGTCGGTTGCGGAGAGCCGCTCGGAGCAATATGCAATCTCCGCAATTCACAAAAAGGGTAAAAGTAAATGGATTACGATAATCTGCCGACCTTTGAGGTCTTGCCGAAGCACGTCGGCGTAATAATGGATGGAAACGGCCGTTGGGCAAAAAAACGGGACTTGCCGCGTTATAAGGGGCACATCGAGGGTGCCAAGACCTTCCGCAAAATAGGTGAGTTTGCGGCCGACCTCGGCATAAAGTACATAACCTTTTATGCTTTTTCAACAGAGAATTGGAAGCGTCCCAAGGAGGAGGTTTCCGCAATAATGAATCTCTTCCGCGAGTACCTCAAGGAGGCGCTCGGCAGAGTGGAAGAGGACAGAAAAAACGGTATCCGCATAAGCTTTATAGGCTCTCGCGAGGGTATCCCTGCCGACATAAGGCTTCTCATGAAGCAGGTTGAGCGAATAGGCAGAAAAGAGGACCGCATAATGCTCAACATTGCCGTGAACTATGGCGGCAGGCAGGAGATAGCAGAGAGCGTGCGCGAGATTGCGGAGGACGTGAAAAAAGGCAAAATAAAGCCGTCGGAAATTGATATGGACACAATTTCGTCACATCTCTACACCGCCGGTATGCCCGACCCCGATCTCATTATTCGACCGAGCGGAGAGCAGCGCCTTTCTAACTTTTTATTGTGGCAGTCGGCCTATGCGGAATTTTGGTATTCCGATGTTTTGTGGCCGGATTTTACCGAAGAAAATTTTGTGGAGGCCTTGCGTGCTTATGAGCATCGCAGCCGCAGATTCGGTGGGGTATAATATAAAGGATACGGGTTTTTGGCAGAGAGCCGAAAACCTAAATGTCGAAACCAATATTTAGGAGGCTCTTTATGCTTACAAGAATCGTCGTAGGCGTTGTTGCCGCGCTGTTTGCCGTGGGAATGCTCGCCATCAGATTTACACCGGTTTTTCCCATAGTGGTTGCCTTTTTTGCCGTTATGGCCGCATTCGAGCTTGAGAGAGTTATCGGTGTCAAAAACAAAGCGATACATATTATAAGTCTTATATTTGCAGGTCTTATACCGCTTTACTACGGCTTTAATCATTATCTTACCGAGCGGGGCATTTTTATTCCCGCGCTTGCCGTAGTAATACTTTACATACTGCTTTTGTTCATTCTTATGATAACCGACTACGAGCACACAAAGTTTGAGGACGTTGCCGCGGTTGTGGTGGCCTCGTACTTTGTTCCGTGGGGATTTTCAACGCTCATAATGATGCGTGACGTCGGCGTTACATATCCGGAGCTTTACGATAAGCACTACGGCCTCTTTTTCATACTGCTTGGGCTTTTCTCGGCGTGGCTTACGGATTCGCTTGCGTATTTTGCGGGCAGATTTTTCGGCAAGCACAAAATGGCTCCGAATATCAGCCCCAAAAAGACCATAGAGGGTGCCGTCGGCGGAGCGTTTGCGGGAGTCCTCAGCTCAGTAATACTCTTCCTTGTTTTCGACAGCAAATATTTTACCGTTCATCTCTTTACTTGGTGGGAGATAGCAATTATTTCGCTTATCCTCTGTGTTATCGGTATGTGCGGTGACCTTTCGGCGTCTGTACTCAAGAGAAATTTCGGCGTCAAGGATTACGGCAAGCTCTTCCCGGGTCACGGCGGAGTTATGGACAGATTTGACAGCGCGCTCTTTGTTCTCGGTGCGCTCTATGCGATAATCATTATTTATTCAAGGATTAAATTGGCATGACAAAGAATTTATCACTTTTAGGCTCGACAGGCTCAATAGGAACTCAAAGTCTTGACGTTGCCCGCAAGCGCGGGTACCGCGTCAGGGCTTTGTCCGCTTTTTCAAACGTCAAAAAAATCGAGGAACAGATTCGCGAATTCAAACCGGATGTCGCGGCGCTGGTGTCCGAGGACGCGGCAAAGGATTTAAAGGTGCGCGTAGCCGATACGGGCACAAAAATTCTTTCGGGCTCAGAGGGAGTCTGTGAATGTGCCGCTTATGACAAATCCGATACGGTACTCAATTCCGTTGTCGGTATGGCTGGCCTTGAGCCGACTCTGACGGCAATCAAGGCTCACAAAAAATTGGCGCTTGCCAATAAAGAGACTCTTGTTGCCGGCGGCAGACTTGTTATGGACACTGCCGAAAGGGAAAATGTCGATATTCTTCCCGTGGATTCCGAACACTCGGCTATATTTCAGGCTCTTCAGGGGAAACCTTCTAACAGGGCGTTAAAAAAGATAATTCTCACGGCCTCCGGCGGCCCGTTTTTCGGCAAGACCGCGCAGGAACTTGAAAAAGTTACCGTGAACGATGCTTTAAAGCACCCGAACTGGTCTATGGGCGCAAAAATAACCATAGATTCCGCTACAATGATGAATAAGGGCTTGGAGCTTATCGAGGCCGTCTGGCTTTTCGGCGTAAGTCCGCATGACGTTAAAATCGTCGTTCATCGTGAGAGCATTGTTCATTCTGCCGTTGAATATGACGACAATTCCGTTATAGCGCAGTTAGGGCTTCCAGATATGCGAATCCCGATACAGTATGCTTTGACCTATCCCGAAAGATATGAGTCTCCCGTAGGCGAGCTTGATTTAGCTTCTTTGGGTAAGCTCACGTTCTTTGAGCCGGATTACGACACATTTCGCTGCATAAATATTTGCAGAGAGGCGATAGACCGCGGCGGACTTTATCCCGCTGCCGTAAACGGAGCAAACGAGCAGGCAAACCTCCTGTTTAGAAACGGCAAAATCGGCTTTCTCGATATTGCGAAAAAGGTTGAAGCGATACTTCCGTATGTGCCGAAAAAGGACGTATATACTCTCGACGACGTCCTTGAAATCGACCGTTTTGCGCGTGAATTTGTAATGAAATCCGTTTGATAAAGACTTTATTTCTTATTTTATGAGGTGATTGAGATTTTACTCAGCATAGCTTCCTCGGGGATTTGGAGCAAGGTATGGACTGTTGCCGTGGCAATTTTGTTTTTCGGTGTGATAATTATTATACACGAGTGCGGCCATTTCCTTTTTGCAAAGCTCTTTAAAGTAAAGGTTAATGAGTTTTCCATAGGTATGGGGCCTGCTGTTTTCAAGCGTAAAAAGGGCGAAACACAGTATTCGGTGCGTGTTTTTCCGATAGGCGGCTATGTCTCCATGGAGGGCGAGGATCAAGACAGCGACGATGACGGCGCATTTAATAAAAAGCCGGTTTGGCAAAAGATGATAATAGTTGCCGCAGGCGCTTTTATGAACATCTTGCTCGGCGTTATAATAATGTGCATAATGCTGTCAACCTCGGGCGACTTAATAGGCACCAATACGATAAAATCCTTTTACGACGGAGCTGTTTCGGAGCAGTACGGTCTTAAAGAGGGCGACCGTTTTCTTGAAATCGACGGTCATCACGTTTGGTCGGAGCGCGATCTCAGCTTTTTAATGAGCCGCAGCAAGGACGGCGTATTTGATTTCGTTGTTGAGCGTGACGGCCAAAAGGTTGAGCTTTCCGACGTTCATTTCGATACCGAACAGCAGGACGGGATAACTCTCATAAAATATGATTTTGTAATTATAGGCGAAAAGCCGAACTTTTTAAATGTTGTAAAAAACTCGTTTACACAGTCGGCGTCCGTTGTGCGTATGGTTTGGCTCAGCCTGTTTGACCTTGTCACGGGGCGTTACGGTATGTCGGAGCTTGCGGGGCCCGTCGGTACGGTAAACGTCATAGCCGATGTCACAGCCTCGGCGGCGTCGTCAAAAAATCTCGGCAGCCTGCTTATGATAATGGCGTTCATAACCATAAATATCGGCATGGCAAATCTTCTTCCCTTGCCCGCGCTCGACGGCGGCAGATTTTTCTTCCTCTTGATAGAGGCGATTCGCCGCAAGCCCATAAATCCCAAATACGAGGGCTACGTCCACGCCATAGGTTTTATTTTACTTATGCTTCTTATGGTAGTTGTTACGTATAACGATATTGTCAGACTGATCAAAACTTGATTTTTGAGTCTTTTTCCGTAATACTGCGTCAAATATCACTCGGAGTACATTCGTACGCCGTCGTTCATTTTCCTTGTCTTACGAAAAAATCCTCCAAAAATCGAGATTTGGGTCTTTTCGGTGATACTGCGTCAAATTTCGCTCGGAGTACCGACAGTACGCCGCCGTTCATTTTCCTTGTCTTACGAAAAAATCCTTCAAAAATCGAGATTTTGGGTCTTTTCGGAGATGCTGCGTCAAATTTCACTCGGAGTACATTCGTACGCCGTCGTTCATTTTCCTTGTCTTACGAAAAAATCCTTCAAAAATCGAGATTTTGGGTCTTTTCCGTGATACAGCGTCAAATTTCATTCGGAGTACATTCGCACGCCGTCGCTTATTTTCCTTGTCTTACGAAAAAATCCTTCAAAAATCGAGATTTTGGGTCTTTTCGGTGATACTGCGACAAATGTCACTCGGAGTACATTCGTACGCTGTTGTTCATTTTCCTTGTCTTACGAAAAAATCCTTCAAAAATCGAGACTTTGGGTCTTTTCCGTGATACAGCGTCAAATTTCGCTCGGAGTACATTCGTACGCCGTCGCTTATTTTCCGACAGAGCGACCAAGTGTGTAACGCACTTTACATTTAATACGAATTTTAATTTGTGCCATTCTTCGGGGTGGCGCGCAAATTTATATAAAACAAGAATCGTTTAAGCGGCAAACCGTTCAGGCTCCCTTTTGCCGCAAATCGGAGGTACATACAAATGCCAGAAAGACGAAAAAGCCGCGTTGTAACGGCAGGTAACGTAAAAATAGGCGGAAACAACCACATACCCGTTCAGTCGATGTTAAACATTCCGGCCGAGGACGCAGAGGGCAATGTTAAGCAGGCATTGGAGCTGCAAAAAGCCGGTTGCGAGATTATCCGTCTCACGGTTCCCAATAAAGAGGCGGTAAAGACCTTAGCCGCCGTAAAAGAAAAGGTTTCGATTCCGGTTGTTGCGGACATACACTTTGACTACCGCTGCGCGCTTGAGAGCGTTGCGGCAGGTGCCGATAAAATCCGTATAAATCCCGGCAACATCGGCTCCGACGATCGCGTTAAGGCGGTTGCCGACGCATGCCGTGCAAAAAACATTCCGATAAGGATAGGCGTAAATTCAGGCTCGCTTGAAAAGGATATTCTCGCAAAATACGGGGCTCCCACGCCTGATGCACTTTGCGAGAGCGCGCTTTATCACGCAGGGCTTCTCGAAAAATTCGATTTTCACGATATAGTTATCTCCATAAAATCCTCCGACGTGCCGACCATGGTATCTGCATACAGAAAAATAGCGACTATGTGCGATTATCCGCTTCATCTCGGCGTAACCGAGGCAGGTACGCGCCGTATGGGGCTTATTAAATCCGCCGCCGGAATAGGCTCGCTTTTAATGGACGGCATAGGCGACACGATACGTGTTTCACTTACCGCCGACCCCGTAGAGGAGGTCTCGGCAGGCTTTGATATATTAAAGGCGGTTGACATAAAAAAAGATTGTCCGCAAATAGTGTCGTGTCCTACCTGCGGCAGAACCAAAATCGATTTGATTTCTCTTGCCGAAAAAATCGAAAACGCTTTAAGAGGCTGCCGTAAGCCTATAAAGGTTGCCGTTATGGGGTGCGTCGTAAACGGTCCGGGCGAAGCTAAGGAGGCAGACATCGGCGTAGCCGGCGGCGACGGCTGCGGTATGATATTCAAGCACGGCGAAATACTCAAAAAAGTAAGCGAGGATGAAATAGTTCCGGAGCTGCTTAAAGAAATAGAAAAAATGTAATTGTGAAAGAGACGGCAAATGACAAGCTTTTATGACCTGTTTATAGAATACAGAAACGATTTCGCGGATATGGACGCGGTACTCGGCGACGCTCAAATAATTGATATGAGCGCAGAGTCTGCCGAAAGAAGGCTGTACATTAAGGTGCGCTTTCCGCGTCTTGTGTCCGAGAAAACACTTGATAAAATAAGCGAAATAATAAGAGACAAGCTCGGACTCGGCGCGGTTAAAATAGCGCCGGTCTTTTCTTCGTCGCTGTTCTCGGATAGGTATTCGGGTGAGATAAGCGAGTGGGCAAAGAAAAACGTGCCTATGGCAAACGGATTTTTTGTTGATTGCAAATATGATTTTTCCGAAGATGAAATCAAAATAGAGCTCATGCACGGCGGTAAGCAAATTCTTGAGGACGTCGGCGCGCAAAATCTCATTTCAAAAATGCTCCGTGAACGCTTCGGAGTATCAAAAGAGCTTTCTTTTGTTCAGAGGGACGACTATGATGCACGCGATGACATTTCCGCGGCGCAGAAAAAGATCGACAGTATGGCTCCCAAGGCTGCACCCGTAAAGAGCGGTTCATCGCGCAGCTTTGACCCCGTCAAGGAGGACGATACGCCAAAGGAGCACATTGTAAAAGAGGGCATACCGTATTATCTTGAGAGTGTAAAGCCGATTTTCGGCAGTAATATCAGAAGTCAGCCCATAAAAATAGACGAAATCACTTTGCCCGAAGAGGGTGACACGACGCCCGTTACAATTTACGGCGAGGTTTTCGGCATTGAGGTCAAGGATACGAAAAAAGGCAAGGTAAAGATAGTATCCTTTAATATAACCGACAATACAAATTCGTTTTCCGCCGTTATGCTGCCAAAGGTTGAACATTGCGACGAGCTGCTGTCAAAGCTGAAAAACGGGGCGCACATACTTATGTTCGGCGAGGTCGAATATGATACGTACCGCGGCGATTACACAATAAAACCTAAGTGCATAAGCACCGTTCAGATGATAGAAAAAGAGGATAATTACCCCAAAAAGCGCGTTGAGCTTCATCTTCACACAAATATGTCGCAGATGGACGGTATGACTCCTCCCTCAAAGCTTGTGGAGCGCGCTATAAAGTGGGGGCACAAGGCAATAGCCATAACCGACCACGGCTGTGTTCAGGGGTACCCCGAGGCGTGCAACGCCGCCGCGGGCAAAATCAAAATCATTTACGGCATTGAGGATTATTTTATAGACGACATCAAGGAGCCGGATAAAACATATAAGGAGCTTCGCTCCTATCACCAGATAATTCTCGTAAAGAATCATATAGGGCTTAAAAATCTGTATAAGCTCATTTCAAAGTCCAATATAGACTATTTTTACAAAAAGCCGAGAATGCCAAAGAGCGAAATAATGAAGCACCGCGAGGGGCTTATAATCGGCTCGGCGTGCGAGGCGGGCGAGCTTTACCGCGCCATACTTGAGGAACGCCCCGAACAGGAGATTATGGAGATAGCGTCGTTTTACGACTATCTCGAAATTCAGCCCGTAGGCAACAACCGTTTTATGATTGACGCCCACTCCGACCCATCGGCGAAAAATCCGGACAAAAACAAGGAATTTGACAAGATAACCTGTATTGAGGATATAGAAAATATAAACCGCAAGGTTATAGCTATTGCCGACAAGCTCGGTAAGCCCGTGGTTGCCACCTGCGACGTCCACTTCATAGACCCCGAGGACGCAAAATACCGCGCTATTCTTATGGCGGCTCAGGGCTTTACCGACGCCGATAAGCAGGCTCCGCTGTACTTCAGAACGACCGAGGAAATGCTCAATGAGTTTTCATATCTCGGCGAGGAAACCGCGCACGAAATAGTCATAGAAAATCCCAACAAGATAGCCGATATGATAGATGTTGTACGCCCGTTCCCGATAGGCACGTTCCAGCCCTCCATAGACGGAGCGGAGGAACAGCTCAGAGATATTTGCTGGACTAAGGCTAAAAAGTGGTATGAATTTGAGGGCAAGGTTCCCGAAATTGTCGAGAACCGACTTAACCGTGAGCTTGATTCCATAATCAAAAACGGATTTGCCGTACTTTACATAATAGCTCAAAAGCTTGTATGGGATTCCGAGGATCACGGTTACCACGTAGGCTCACGAGGCTCCGTCGGCTCGTCGTTCGTCGCCTCTATGGCGGGTATTTCCGAAGTAAATCCGCTGCCGCCTCATTACAGGTGCCCCGAGTGTCGATACTCCGAATTTTACACAAAGGGCGAGTACGGCTCGGGCTTTGATATGCCGCCTAAAAAATGTCCGCATTGCGGCGCGGAAATGATAAGAGACGGCCACGAAATACCGTTTGAAACCTTCCTTGGGTTCCACGGTGACAAGGCACCCGATATCGACCTTAACTTCTCCGGCGAATATCAGGGAAAGGCGCACAGATACACGGAGGAGCTCTTCGGCAAAACGCACGTATTTAAAGCGGGCACAATAGCTTCGGTTGCCGACAAGACCGCCTACGGCTATGTTTTAAAGTATCTTGAAGAGCGAAATATCCGTGCTAACAAAGCCGAGATAGATCGTTTGGCGCGCGGCTGTACGGGAGTTAAGCGCACCACGGGTCAACACCCCGGCGGAATGGTAGTCGTGCCGAACGAATATGATATATACGATTTCACCCCAGTTCAGTACCCTGCCGACGATACCGAAAGCGATATGGAGACGACGCACTTCGACTTCCGTTCGATGCACGATACCATATTGAAGCTTGACGAGCTCGGCCACGATGTTCCCACGCTCGACAAGCACCTTGAGGATATGACGGGCATAAACGTAACCGACATAGACATTTGCGACCCCGAAATAATAAAGCTCTGCACCTCGCCCGAACCGCTCGGCGTGACACCCGAGGATATAAGCTGGAAAACGGGCACGCTCTCCATACCCGAAATGGGCACATCGTTTGTTTGCCAGATGCTTTTGGAGGCACAGCCCAAGACCTTTGCCGACCTTTTGCAGATTTCCGGTCTTTCACACGGAACCGATGTTTGGAACGGTAATGCACAGGACCTTATAAAGGACGGTATATGCACCATTTCTTCGGTTATCGGAACGCGTGACAGCATTATGATTTACCTTATGCACGCAGGGCTTGACCCGAGTATGGCGTTTAACATAATGGAGAAAACGAGAAAGGGTATAGTCGCGAAAAAGGGCTTCCCCGAGGGTGCCGAAGAAGCCATGCGTGAGCATAACGTTCCGCAGTGGTATATGGATTCGTGCCGCAAGATAAAGTATATGTTCCCTAAAGCCCATGCCGCGGCATATGTAATTGCCGCGCTGAGGCTCGGCTGGTATAAGATATACAAGCCGCTCGAATACTACACGGCATTTCTGACCGTGCGCGGAGACGGAGTTGACGCGGCGGTGGCAATAAAGGGTAAAGCCGCCGTTATGGCGCGTATGGCGGAAATCGACGATAAAACAAGAAGCAAAACAGCCACAGCCAAGGACAAAGAGCAGTATACCGCCTTGCAGGTGGTAAACGAGATGATGGCAAGGGGCATAGAGCTGCTCCCGGTCGATATATATAAATCCGAGGCCACAAGATATGTCATAGAGGACGGCAAAATAAGAATGCCGTTCGGAGCGCTGTCCGGTATAGGCGAAAGCGCCGCCATACCGCTTGCCGAGGCAAGAGACGACGGTGAGGGCAAGTTTATATCGGTTGACGATTTTGCACGCCGCGCCGGTGCCGGCAAATCCACAATAGAAATGCTCGAAAGCGTCGGGGCGTTCGGCGACATCCCGAAAACGGCGCAACTGTCACTATTTTAGCCATCCGACGAGGCAGTTTAAAGGTAAAATGCGGTTTTAAAGCAAATTTGCCTTATAAACACGATGACTTTTCATCTTCTTTTGTTCAAAACTACAAAAAGACGTTTTTTGACGGATTTTGCATTGACAAAAGCCTTGTCGGTGATATAATGAATGCATAAATGAAAGGCAACGAGGTCTTTTAAAAGATCTCGCTGCCCTTTTTTTATATTTGAAAGGAGATTTAAAATGGGTTACACAAAAGAAGATGTACTTCGCATCGCAAAGGGAAAAGACGTTAAATTCATAAGACTTCAGTTCACTGATATTTTCGGTCAGCTTAAAAATGTTGCAATCACCGCGAGCCAGCTTGAAAAGGCTCTTGACAACGAGTGTATGTTCGATGGCTCCTCAATAGAGGGCTTCGTAAGAATCAACGAGTCCGATATGTATTTGAGACCAGATTACGATTCGTTCGTTATACTTCCTTGGAAGGACAGAGTTGCACGCCTTATCTGCGACGTTTATTGCGCTGACGGCAACACTCCGTTCCTCGGCGATCCGAGAAACGTTCTTAAAAAGGTAGTTAAAGAGGCTGCCGATATGGGCTATACGTTCAATGTAGGCCCCGAGTGTGAATTCTTCCTCTTCCAGCTTGATGAGGACGGAAATCCCACCACAAAAACAGGCGATGTTGCAGGTTACTTTGATATGGGCCCCGCCGATCAGGGTGAGCAGTGCAGAAGAGACATCTGCCTTGCGCTCGAGAGCATGGGCTTTGAAATCGAGGCTTCACACCACGAGGTTGCCGAGGGCCAGCACGAGATAGACTTCCGTTTTGATGAGGTTGTTAAGACCGCAGACAACGTTATGACCTTTAAACACGTAGTAAAGACCTATGCGCGCCGTCACGGCCTTCATGCAACATTTATGCCGAAGCCCGTATTCGGTATAAACGGCTCCGGTATGCACACCAATATGTCGCTTACAAAGGACAGTAAAAACGCTTTCTATGATGAAAATTCCGAGTTTGGACTTTCCGAGACCGCTCTTCACTTCATTGCGGGCGTATTAAAGCACGTAAAGGGCATTACCGCCATAGCAAATCCGCTTGTTAACTCTTATAAGAGACTTGTCCCGGGATATGAAGCTCCCGTATATATAGCTTGGTCGGCTTCAAACCGTTCCTCGCTTATCCGTGTTCCCGCAGCTCGCGGAAAGGGCACCAGAATAGAGCTCCGTTCTCCCGACCCGTCATGCAACCCCTATCTTGAAATGGCTCTTTGCCTTGCAGCAGGCCTTGACGGTATCAAAAACAACCTTACTCCTCCGCAGAACACCACAAAGAACATCTTTGAAATGTCCGCAGAAGAGCTTGCCGCAGACGGCATAGATTATCTCCCCGGTACTCTTGAGGACGCCATGAATGAATTCCAGGCTGATCCGTTTATGAAAGAGACGCTCGGCGACCACATCTATGAGAAGTATGTTGAGGGTAAGCTTCGCGAGTGGGATGAATATCGTACCAGCGTAAGCAACTGGGAAACAAACAGATATTTAACTAAATATTGATAATACCTCATTTTTTCTCCTGCGAAAAGGGAACGGCGATTTTGCCGTTCCCTTTTCCATTTTTTTTATGAGGCTTTGAATTTGATTTGCCTTATCGGCGCATAAAAAAACACGGTTGACCGAAGACCGAATACTCAGCCAAAGTCAACCGTGCTTTTGTAATTTTTATTCGGTTTCTTTTTTGAAGCCTTTTCTCTCAAGGAGAGCATAAATTCTGTCAGCCGGATTCAAGAGCTTGCTTACCGACATATCGTGGTTGAGGGTGTCGATAATGTATGAAAGATACTTAGACATATCAACCTCGCAGTACCAATCACGCTGTAAAAGCTCGGGTGTGCGGTAAACAAGGTTTGTTGTAAATACCTTTGTGATATTGCCCTCGGCAAAGGATTTGTCAAAGTTTTCGAGTCCTTCGCAGAAAAGACCGAATGCCGAGAAAATAAAAATACGCTTTGCGCCGAGCTCTTTTAATTTTTTGGCAACCTCAAGCATTGATTCACCGGAGGAAATCATATCGTCAACAACCATTACATCCTTGCCCTCTATGTTTGAACCGAGGAACTGGTGCTGGAGTATTGGGTTCCTGCCGTTGACAACTCTCGAATAGTCGCGGCGCTTATAGAACATACCAAGGTCAAGACCGAGAACGGTAGAATAGTAAATGCAGCGTGACATACCGCCTTCATCGGGAGATACTACCATCATGTGCTCTTTGTCGAGATGCAAATCATCAACGTTGTTTACAAGAGCCTTTATCATCTGGTAAGCGGGCTGAACGTTTTCAAAGCCCTTGAGCGGAATTGCGTTCTGAACTCTCGGGTCGTGAGCGTCAAATGTGATAATGTTGTCAACGCCCATATTGTTGCAGAGCTCCTGAAGAGCTATTGCACAGTCGAGGGACTCTCTTGATGAACGCTTGTGCTGTCTGCCCTCATAAAGCATGGGCATAATAACGGTTATTCTGTGAGCTTTGCCGCCTACTGCGGAAATCGCTCTTTTAAGGTTGGCAAAATGCTCGTCCGGACTCATGGGAATTGTTTGACCGTACATATTGTAGGTCACGCCGTAGTTGAACATATCGCATACAATAAAAATATCGTAACCGCGAACGGACTCGTGAAGCGAGCCTTTGCCTTCGCCCGAGCCGAATCTCGGGAATGAGGCATCAATGATATAAGTATCTCTTTCATATTCTGCAAAGGAAAGGCTGTTTTTGTGCTCAGACTGCTTCTGAGCGCGCCATTTGACGAGATAACGGTCGATTTTTTGGGCTAATTCTTCACAGCCGGGGAGCGCGATGATACCGAGCGGACCGTAAGGGATGGTAGTGAACTCCTGTGTGTAATCAGGCATAATTTTCCTCCGTGAAACACAATTTTTGCGGATAAATATTATCGTCATTTATCCGCATTACATTAGATAATAATATTTTACTATATTTTGTGTCATTTTCAAGGGAAAAAAGGCAAAAAATAAAAGATTAGTTAAAAGAGTGGTCAACAGTAATGACACAGAAATATCTTTCGTCTATTTTGCTTAGTTTTTCTTGAATTGAATTTGTAAGCTCGCGATCGGAAAGACTAAAATCCGGAGGTGCCATTACATCGAAAATCAGATTTGAGTGTGTGGGACCCTCAACCACTCTGAAATCGTGTATTGAAAGCGCGGGGTCAATTTCCTTGACGGCGGATTCGGTCAAATCACGCAGACTGTTTATATGTGCGTCGTTTACCACGATAGGGTCAAGGTGTATTGAAATGAGCAGATTGTATTTTCTCTGTATATTTCGCTCGATAAGGTCAATGGTGTCGTGGCTCTTCATAACATCAACGCTTGATGGAACCTCTGCGTGAGCCGAGGCAAACTGTCTGCCGGGGCCGTAGTCGTGGATTATAAGGTCGTGAACACCGACTATGTTGGGATATGAGAGAATTTCGTCCTCAATCTGCTTCACAAATTCCTTTTTCGGCGGCTGACCGAGCAGGGGGGAGACGGTGTCCTTTATTATACCGATGCCGGAATAGATGATAAATCCGGATACGACAAGGCCGAACCACCCATCCACGGGAACCGACGAAAACTTTGATATTATCAGCGATATAAGAGCCGCCGCCGTTGCCGCTGTATCCGAAAGACTGTCGGCGACTACGGCCTTGTTGGCTGTGGAGTCTATTTTTTTTCCCGACGGAATAATTGAAGTATGCGAGCCACAGCTTAAACAGTATCGATATTATCAGGACTGCCAGCGCGGCGGTGCTGTAAGTTACGGCGTCGGGAGCCTTGATTTTTTCAACCGAGCTTTTCAAAAGCTCAACGCCCATCAAAAGGACGAGGAAGGACACTATCAGCGCGGATATGTATTCTATTCTGCCGTGCCCGTAAGGATGCTCCTGTCGGCGGGCTTTTTTGCCATTTTAAAGCCGACGAGAGTAACTACCGACGAGCCTGCGTCGGAGAGGTTGTTTATGGCGTCTGCGGTTATTGAAATACTGCCGGTCAAAGAGCCTACCGCAAATTTTGCGGCGGTCAGTATCACGTTTACCGCTATTCCGACAAAGCCGGAGAGCACACCGTAAGAGGTGCGCGTCCTCGGGTCGTCGGCGGACGCGTTTTTACCCACAAAAAGCCTTATTAAAAGCTCGGTCATCTTATCACTTTTCTCCCTTGATATAGTCTTTTACGCCGAATACGAATATTCTCTCGATTATATCGGCTATGTCATCGGCACTCTTGCCTGTCTTCGGATGCTGAAGCCAGTAGCGCGCAACGCCTATAAAGCCTGACTCAAAATACGAATAGAGAAATTCAAATTCGGCTACATCGCTTATATTATATGCCGCGGATATGTCGTTAAAGCATTTTTTGCGTATGAAGCCGCGGAGCTTCTGAGCGAAATTTATGTCGCCGTTGTCTCCGAGGAGAGCCGAGCAAATATCGCGGTTTTCATCGAGAAATTTGCACACGTCGGTCAAAAGCTGTTTCGGACGGCGAGAAATATCGTCTATGGTGTAGCTCATGAGAATAGACTCAAATTCTTGAAACAGTTCGTTTTCTATTTGCTCCACAAGGTCATATATGTCTTTGTAATGCAGATAAAACGTACCGCGGTTTATATCTACAAGCTCCGAAAGTTCCCGTACCGTTATTTTTTTTATGCTTTTTTGAGCCATAAGCTCGGTGAGGCCCTGCTTTAAAAGCCTTTTGGTTCTGCGTACTCTGCTGTCAACTGCTTTCTCTGCCATTTTGCTTAAACGCCCTTTCCTTTGCTGATTTTAGACAAACAAACATAGTTTGTTTATTGATTTAATAGACACACGTTATTATAATATAAATAAGTTCATTATTCAACACTTTTTTGAAAAAATCTGTATAATAGGCTGATGTTGATAATACAGAGAGCTAAAATTGATAATATTTTTACAAAAATAATATATTTTTTATAAAAATAATTACAAAACAGTTTTTTTTATGGTATACTTCTTCTAAAGCTGTTTTTTATGAAAATGCATATAATAAATGAAAATCTGATATGAGGTGAAGCGTATGGCGGCAGAAATGCTGAAAAAGGTTATGGCCACGGAAAACGAGGCGGCGGAGAACGAAAAGAACGCTGCGTCCGAGGCCGACAAAATTATAAAGAAAGCAAAAGACGACGCCGAAAAGCTCCTGTCGGAGAAAGAGAAGGAATGTGCCGTATATGAGGCCGCCGAAATCAAAAAAGCCAAAGATACGGCAGAGGTTATCGTTACCGAGGCTGTAAAGGAGGCTCAAAGGTACGCGGACGGATTGAAAAAACAGTCTGCGGAAAAGCTTTCGGAGGCTGTCGGCATCGTAAAGGATACATTACTTAAATGATATAATATTTTGCAAAGTGAGGTGATGGCTTACGGCAAAATTGAAAATGAAAAAAATCGAGCTTTTGGCGATGCTCGGCGAGAGCAAGGATATTATAGATTACCTGCAGCGAAAGGGCACGGTTCAGGTTGAAAAGTGCGACGCGCCGGAGTCTATGTATTACACCGACACCGATTCGAGCGTATCACAGCTTGAAAGACTTTTGCAAACCGCAGAGAATGCAAGAGAGACAATTTCATTTTATTCGCCGGAAAAAAAGAAGCTTACTGACTCTTTTTTGCCCCGAAAAGAAGTCGAGCTGTCCGATTTTTACGAGGAATCGGAAAAGACGGACGTGGCAATGGCAAAGTGTCGGGAAATTATCGACATAAAAAAGGAGATAGCCGACAAAAAGGCCGACATTATCCGCGAGCAGACCGCAAGAGAGGCTCTGATTCCGTGGGAGAGGCTTGATATTCCGCCGAATACAACGGGGACAAGGCACACGGAGGTGTTTGTGGGGTCGCTCCCGGACGAGTGCACAGAAGAGGCTCTCAAGGCCGGTTTTGCCGCGGCTCTGCCGGACTTAACCGCTATCGACTGCGAGGTCGTTTCCTCTTCAAATACGCAGAGCATAATCGTTGTCATCTGTTTGAAAAAGGACTCAAGGCGAGTATACGATTATCTGCGAAGTCTGAATTTTGTGAGAGCGTCGGGCGGCGATAACGAGAATATCAAAGCGGCAATGGATCGCCACGGAAAAAATATCGAAGCGCTTTCGTCGGACATTGACGGCGACGAGGAAAAAATAAGAGAGCTGTCGTCATACCGTGAGGATATAGACTTTCTCATTGATTTCCTCACGATAAGGAAAGACAAATACGAGGCGTTTAAAAAGATGTCTCTCAGCCGCAATGTTTTCTATTTTGAGGGCTACATTCCGGAGCGGTACTGTGAAAAAACGGTCAAGGGCCTTGAAGAGAAGTTTACTGTTGCCGTAACGATAAGCGATGTTCCCGAGGACGACGAAAACGAACCGGTGCTTCTTAAAAATAATGATTTTGCCGCACCGGTTGAAGAGATAACCGAAATGTACGCTCTTCCGGGCAAGCACGATATAGACCCAAATGCGATTATGGCATTTTTCTATTACTGCTTCTTCGGTATGATGTTTTCGGACGCGGGATACGGTCTCATAATGTTTTTGGCAACGCTGTTTATTTTGCTTAAATGCAAGCCTGAGGGGCAAAAGCGAAAAACGGTTATGATGTATATGTACTGCGGTATTTCCACAATGTTTTGGGGAATTATGTTCGGAAGCTTTTTCGGAGACATAATCAATATCGTAAGGTACGATTTCATCGGACTGCCGAAAATACGGTTGTATGCGTGGCTTGACCCGCAGGAGCAGCTGATGACCACCATGCTGTGGTGCTTTTTGTTCGGCGTCGTTCATCTTTTTGTGGGCGTCGGCATCAAGGGCTATATGGAGTGGCGCGACGGGCAAAGGTTTTGGGCGGTATGCGATACGCTGTCCGTTTATCTTGCTGTCGGCGGTGCGCTTCCGCTTTGCGCCGGTATGATTATAGATGTTCCGTCGGATATAAAAACGGTCGGCAAATATTGCGCAATAGCCGGCGTAATCATAATAGTCCTCACGGCAGGCAGGGAGTCAAAGTCGTTCTTCGGCAAAATCGGCTCCGGACTTTACGCCGTGTACAACACGATTTCGGGCTATCTCAGCGATATTCTTTCATACGCAAGGCTTTTGGCACTCGGACTTGTTACCGGCATAATCGGCAGCGTAGTCAATATGATGGGTGCTTTGCCGAGCAATAAGGTCGCGAAGGCAATAGTTCTCGCGGTGGTGTTCGTTTTCGGACACGCGGTAAACTTCGGAATAAACGTCATAGGCGCTTATGTTCATACAAACCGCTTGCAGTACGTGGAATTTTTCTCGAAATTCTATAACGGCGGCGGAAAGAAATTTACCCCTCTTAAAGCAAATTCCAAAACTTTCAAATTCAAGGAGGAAATCAGTAATGGATAATATGGGTTTGGTATTGGCTATCGTCGGAGCGGCGTTAGCGGCACTTCTCAGCGGACTCGGTTCGGCAAAGGGCGTAGGCCTTGTAGGTGAGGCCGCCGCAGGTCTTCTCACGGAGGATTTGTCAAAATTCACTAAGGTGCTTATTCTTCAGATTCTTCCCGGTACACAGGGCCTTTACGGCTTCATTACCGCAATAATGGTTCTTGTTAAAACAAAGCTTCTCTCGGGTTCTCCCGCCGAGCTTACGGTTTCACAGGGACTTATGCTTCTCGGCGCGTGCCTGCCTATGGCAATAGTCGGTTATTTCTCGGCAATTGCTCAGGCAAGAGTTGCGGCTTCGGGTGTTTCGGTAGTTGCAAAGAAGCCCGAGGGACAGAGTAAGGCAATGGTTCTTGCCGCAATGGTTGAGACATACGCCGTTCTCGCTCTTCTTATTTCGATTCTTATGATTTTGAACCTCAACATCGGTTAAGGGTGAAGCTTTATGACGGGATTAGATAAAATTATTTCAGAAATAGGCTCGGACTCGTCACAGCGTATAAAAGAAATTTCCGATGAAGCAAACAAAAAGGCTGAGGAGATATCCCTTGCCGCCGAAAAAAAGGTTTCCGAGATGAAAGCTCAGAGCGAAGAGAGGACTGCCGCAGAGGTTGCCTCCGTTTTGGCTTCAGCCAAAAGCTCCGCCGAGCTAAAAAGAAGCAGACGGTTCTCGAGGGTAAAATCGAGGCCATAGAGGATATGCTCGGCAGGGCGGTAGATGTCTTAAAGGCTCTCCCGAAAAGAGAGTATTTTGAAATGCTGAAGGAGCTTGCCGTTAAAAATGCGATCTCGGGAGACGGCGTTATGCGTTTCTCGAAAGATGACACCGCAAAGCTGCCGCAGAATTTCATAAGCAACGTAAATTCCGCTCTTTCCGGTAAGGGCAGCGTCTCTCTCGGAGAGCCGTGCGACATAGACAGCGGATTTATGCTTGTTTACGGCGACATTGACGTAAACTGCACCTTTTCGTCGCTTGTTTCGGAAAAGCGCGACGAGCTTTTTGACGAGCTTAACAAATTACTTTTTAACTGATATAAAGGAGGGAAGCGTTTAAATGGATAACAACTATCTTTATGCGGTAGCAAATATAAGAGCTAACGAGCTGTCGCTTCTCTCGCGTGCCGATATTGACGCGCTTATAGACGCTCCCGATTACAAGACGGCGCTCACGCTTTTAGACGGCAAGGGCTACGATACGTCCTTCGGCAGCGATTATTCCGCTATGCTTGACGGCGAAACCGAAAAAACGTGGTCGCTGATAAAGTCGGTCGCACCGAGTGCCGAGGCTCTCGATATATTCATTGTAAAAAACGATTTTCAGAATTTAAAAGCGGTGCTCAAGAGCGAAAAAACGGGAGATGACGCGGAAAAATATCTTGTTTCACCGTCTGTAATACCAAAGGAGCTGCTTTTAAAAGCGGTCAAAGAGCGTGATTTTGCCTCCCTTCCGGATTTTATTTCCGGTGCCGCCGAAAAATGCCTTGAGGTTATAACCAAAACCGAAAACGGTCAGCTCTGCGATATAGCCGCAGACAGAGCCTGCCTTGAGGCTATGTCGGGATTTGCGAAAAGTGCCGATAATGATATTGTTGCCGCATACGGCGACATATTTATAAAATCGGCGGTGTTAAAAACCGCTTATCGCGCCATTCTTACAAATAAAAAACGCGGATTTCTTGAAGAAGCGCTTCCCGACATACCCGAAATAAAAAAGGCGGATTTGATTGACGCTTCTTTGCAGGGAGCTGACGCTCTTTATGACTTCGTTTCGTCGCTCGGACTTGAGTCTTTTGCCGAGGCTCTTAAAAACAGCCCGTCTGCCTTTGAAAAATATTGTGACGATGCTGTTATGGAGAATATGAAAAAAGCAAAATATACAGCCTTCGGGCTCGGTCCGATTGCCGCATACATCTTTGCGCGAATGACCGAAATAGGTTGTGTGCGTATAATTTTGTCGGCGAAATTCAACGGCACGAGTGAAGAAACAGTCCGTGAAAGGATGCGTGAACTGTATGTATAAAATAGCCGCAATGGGCGACCGCGACAGTATTTACGGCTTTGCGTCGCTCGGGCTTTCCGTATTTCCCGAGGACGATCCGCAGAGCGCTTCGCACAAGCTCAAAAAGCTTGCCGAGGAGGACTACGCCGTTATCTTTATAACAGAGGCTCTCGCAGAGCTCATTTCTCCGGAAATCGAGCGCTTCAAAGACAGCCCTCTCCCGGCCATAATCCCCATTCCCGGAGTCGCCGGCAATACGGGACTCGGAATGAGAGAGGTAAGCGGATATGTAGAGCGAGCCGTTGGTTCCGACATCGTTAATTAAGGGTTGCTGCACATTCCCGTAGAATTTTTTTCACCCGCTCGCGTACCTTTGTACGCTTCGGGGCAAAAGAAAATCCCACGGCAACGCACATCAAGCCCTTAATTAAAATTGATGTAGAATTTGGTGCAATCCCGAGAAGATTTTTTACACGCTCGTGTACCGCAGTACGCTTCGGGACAAAAGAAAATCCCACGGCAACGCACATCAATCCCTTAATTAAAATTGATGTAGAATTTGGTGCAATCCAGAGAAAATTTTCACACGCTCGTGTACCGCAGTACGCTTCGGGGCAAAAGAAAATCCCACGGTAACGCACATCAAGCCGTTAAGTTAAACGGTATCATAATAATACAAATGGTTTTTGACTGAATTTAGGTGTGAAATATGCACCGTACAACGCATATCCGCACTTAAAACAAATCCATAATAATTAAAAAACGGTATGCGGCGCAGCCGCAGCCGCTAAACTCGTAAAATCAACCAAACCTTTGAAGGGTGGAACAGATATGAGCAAAGGAACAATACTCAAAGTAGCCGGACCTCTCGTAGTTGCCGAGCATATGCGTGACGCAAATATGTTCGACGTTGTCAGGGTAAGCGACAAAAGGCTTATCGGCGAGATAATCGAGATGCACGGCGATAAGGCGTCAATTCAGGTATATGAAGACACCTCAGGTCTCGGCACGGGCGAGCCTGTTGAATCCACGGAGGAACCGTTGAGCGTTGAGCTCGGCCCGGGACTTATCGAAGGAATATTCGACGGTATTCAAAGACCGCTTGTCGAAATAATGAAAAAGGTTGGCAACAACTTGCCCAGAGGCGTAGAGGTGCCGTCACTCTCGCGAGAGAAGAAGTGGCATTTTAACGTCACCGCCGAAATCGGCGCATACGTGACATCGGGCGATGAGCTCGGCTTTGTTCAGGAGACCGATATTGTCCGCCACAAAATAATGGTGCCGATAGGCGTTTCCGGTAAGGTGAAGAGCCTTTCGGAGGGCGACTACACGGTTGAAGATACGATAGGCGAAATAGAAAAGGACGACGGTACCGTTGTTCCCGTAAAGCTTATGCAGAAGTGGCCCGTAAGGCGCGGCAGACCGTACAAGAAAAAGCTTTCTCCCGACGTTCCGCTTATCACGGGTCAGCGTGTTATAGATGCGCTTTTCCCGATAGCAAAGGGCGGCGTTGCCGCAATACCCGGTCCTTTCGGAAGCGGTAAAACCGTAACTCAGCATCAGCTCGCAAAATGGGCAGAGGCTGATATAGTTGTCTATATAGGCTGCGGTGAACGCGGCAATGAGATGACCGACGTTTTAAACGAATTCCCCGAGCTTATAGATCCGCACACAGGCAAATCGCTTATGGAGCGCACGGTTCTTATAGCGAACACTTCGGATATGCCCGTTGCGGCTCGTGAAGCTTCTATTTATACAGGCATTACAATTGCCGAATATTACCGCGATATGGGCTATTCCGTGGCACTTATGGCGGACTCCACCTCACGTTGGGCAGAGGCTCTGCGCGAAATGTCGGGCAGACTTGAAGAAATGCCCGGCGAAGAGGGCTACCCCGCATACCTCGGTTCGCGACTCGCTCAGTTCTATGAGCGCGCCGGACGTATAGTCACTCTCGGCTCGGACGACAAAGAGGGCTCGCTTTCGGTAATAGGTGCCGTATCGCCTCCCGGCGGCGACATTTCGGAGCCGGTATCTCAGGCAACTCTGAGAATAGTAAAGGTATTCTGGGGGCTTGATTCCGCGCTCGCATATAAGCGTCACTTCCCGGCTATCAACTGGCTTACGTCTTATTCGCTCTATGCCGACAGTCTCGGAAAATGGTTCAACGAAAATGTTGACAAGGATTGGACGAATATGCGTACCCGTATAATGGGTATTCTTTCCGACGAAGCGTCGCTTGACGAAATAGTAAAGCTTGTCGGTATGGACGCCCTGTCACCCTCCGACAGACTTAAAATGGAGGCGGCGAGGAGTATTCGCGAGGACTTCCTGCATCAGCTCGCATTCCACGAAATCGACACCTATACAAGTCTTAAAAAGCAGTGCTTTATGATGAAGCTTATGCTTATGTATTATGACCGCTCGCTCGACGCATTGAATAAGGGCGCGGATATAGAAAAAATCGCCGCGTTGCCCGTAAGAGAGGCGATAGGCAGATTTAAATACGTTAAAGAAGAAGACATCGACAAAGAATTTGCCGAGATAGACGAAAGACTTTCCTCGGAACTCGCCGAGGCAGTAAAAGAAGGGGAGGATGACTGATGCCTAAGGAATACAGAACCGTTCAGGAGGTAGCAGGACCTCTTATGCTCGTAAAAGAGGTTGAGGGAGTCAAATATGACGAGCTCGGCGAAATCGAGCTTGAAGGCGGCGAGACAAGAAGGTGCCGTGTGCTTGAGGTCAACGGAACAGATGCTCTCGTTCAGCTGTTCGAGGCGTCCACCGGCATAAACCTTTCAAACAGCAAGGTGCGCTTCCTCGGCAGAATGATGGAGCTCGGAGTTTCCGAGGATATGCTCGGCAGAGTATTTGACGGACTCGGCAGGCCCATAGACGGCGGCCCCGAAATAATCCCCGAAAAAAGAATGAATGTAAACGGTATGCCTATGAATCCGGCGGCGAGAGCTTATCCTCAGGAATTTATACAGACGGGCGTTTCCGCGATAGACGGACTTAACACCCTTGTAAGAGGTCAAAAGCTTCCCATCTTCTCGGCCTCGGGTCTTCCGCATGCACAGCTTGCCGCTCAGATAGCAAGGCAGGCAAAGGTACGCTCGGCTGATGAAAAATTCGCCGTTGTTTTTGCCGCTATGGGTATTACCTTTGAGGAGTCCGACTTCTTTATTCAGTCGTTTAAGGAAACGGGTGCCATAGACAGAACGGTTATGTTCTCGAATCTTGCAAACGACCCTGCAATTGAACGTATAGCTACGCCCAAAATGGCACTTACAGCCGCGGAATACCTCGCATTTGACAAGGGTATGCACGTGCTTGTAATTTTAACCGATATAACGAACTATGCCGATGCGCTCCGCGAAGTTTCGGCAGCAAGGAAAGAGGTCCCGAGCCGCCGCGGTTATCCGGGATATATGTACACCGACCTTGCATCCATTTACGAGAGAGCCGGTCGTCAGCGCGGTAAAAACGGAAGTATCACCATGATACCCATTCTTACCATGCCCGAGGATGACAAGACCCACCCGATTCCCGACCTTACGGGATATATCACAGAGGGTCAGATTATTTTGAGCCGTGACCTTTACCGCCGCGGAATTACGCCGCCTATCGATGTTTTACCGTCGCTTTCGAGACTTAAGGATAAGGGCATAGGCGAGGGCAAAACGAGAAAAGACCACTCAAACACCATGAACCAGCTCTTCTCCGCATATGCAAGAGGTAAAGACGCAAAGGAGCTTATGGTGGTTCTCGGCGAGGCTGCACTCACCGATATAGATAAGCTCTACGCAAAATTTGCCGATGAGTTTGAAAAGGAATATGTGTCTCAGGGCTACAATACAAACCGCTCCATAGAAGAAACGCTCGATATAGGCTGGAAGCTGCTCAGAATTCTTCCGAGAAGCGAGCTTAAACGTATCAGCGACGAGCTGCTTGACGAGTATTACGACAAAAAATAACCCGGTGCATTAACTTCTCGAAAGGAGGGACCGTTTTTGGCAAGACTTAATGTGAATCCGACAAGAATGGAGCTCACTAATCTGAAGAGAAAGCTTACGACCGCAAGGCGCGGACATAAGCTCTTAAAAGACAAGCAGGATGAGCTGATGCGCCGTTTCCTCGACCTTGTAAGAGAAAACAAGGAATTGCGCCGCAAGGTGGAGGAGGGCATAGAGGAGTCAAACAGGCATATGGCTTTGGCGCGCTCGGTTATGAGCGATTCATCTCTTGATGTTGCTCTTATGATGCCGTCTCAGAAAATGAGCCTTGACGTCAGCGAAAAAAATGTGATGAGCGTAATGCTTCCTGTTTTTGATACCAAGCTTAAAACCGCCGATGAAAACGATATATATTCATACGGCTTTGCGTTTACATCGTCCGACCTTGACGCGGCGGTAAAATCGCTGTCGGATATAATGCCGTATATGCTGCGTCTTGCCGAGGTCGAAAAGTCGTGCCAGCTTATGTCCGCAGAAATAGAAAAGACAAGACGCCGAGTAAATGCGCTTGAACACGTTATGATACCCCAGTATGAGGAAACCATAAAATACATTTCTATGAAGCTCGACGAAAATGAGCGAAGCTCTACAATACGCCTTATGAAGGTTAAAAATATGATGCTTGAAGAGGCACGCCGCAAGGCAATCGAGCATGACCGCGAGGCGGCTCTCGAAATGAGCTGATTGCTTCACTTGAAGCCTCGGACAAATAATAAAGGGTTGTAAAAACATTTGTTTTTACAACCCTTTTCAGTTGATGAAATGCGACTGATTTTATGCCGTTTCCGATTTAATATTATGTTATTTTGCCTCGACAGGCTCTTTTTCGTCCTCCGATTTTACAGCGGAGGAGTCATTCGGCAGCTCGACCCAGTCGCTTTTGTGCAGCATTATGCGTACTGCGTTATGTATACACGAAGCGTCTATTTCGGTAAAAGCTCCGCCGTATTCGCCGTCAAGCGTAAACGGTGTCGGCTTGTCAAATATAAATTTGACATTTTTACAATGTCTTATTGTGACAAGGCGGTTGTTCTTGACATTTTTACGCACCATTGAATTTGCAAGATATGCGATTTCTCCGGGGTTTTTGAACATATCCACAAGTACCATTTCAAAAAGTCCGTCGTTAAACTCAACGCCCATATTGTGAAGAACCGGCATACCGCCGACCGAGTATGAATTTGAAAATGCGCCGTAAAAATAGTCGCCCTCAAAAACCTCGCCGTCGGCTATAACTTTGGCGTGAAAAGGCTTCATTTTGAAGAATTCGCCCACGGCCTGCAAATAGTAAGCGTTTTTGCCGAGAACGTTTTTGACCTTTTGGTTGGCCGAATACGATATTGCGGTAAAGTTGCCGAAGCCCGCGACATATATAAAGCTGTCTTTTCCGAACACACCCATATCAACCGGCATTGGCGTACCGTTGATTATGGCATCTACGGCGTCGCTGACATCGGTGGGAATACCGAGCGATTTGGCAAAATCGTTTGTGGAGCCGAGCGGAATGAATCCGAGCGGAATATCCTTGCCGAGCTTCATAACTCCGGCAACGGTTTCCTTTAAGGTTCCGTCACCGCCGACGCAAACTATCAAGTCGAAGCCGGCGCCTCTTGTGAGCGTGATGTCATACGCATTTTTGTTTTTTTGCGTGCAGCAGGCTGTGACGCTGTATCCGGCCTCGTCAAAACGGTTTATCATTTTCATCATATACCGTTTTGCCATTTTTTTGCCGGAAACTGGATTTACAATAAGCAAAAGCTTTTTAGCTTTATCCTCTGCCATAATGGTTACCCTTGCGAATGTTAAAATTCGAGTCTTTCTTCAATGTATTTTACAAGGCCTGAAACAGGTATTCTTGTCTGCTCCATAGTGTCTCTGTCACGAACTGTAACGCAGCCGTCCTCTTTGCTGTCGAAGTCATAGGTTATTGAGAACGGAGTACCGATTTCATCCTGACGGCGATAGCGCTTGCCTATTGAGCCGGCGTCATCGTAATCGACTGAGAAGTGCTTTGAAAGCTCGGCATAAATGTTACCTGCTTCCTCCGAGAGCTTCTTTGAGAGCGGAAGTACCGCCGCTTTCATGGGCGCAAGAGCCGGATGAAGTCTTAAAACAATTCGCTTGTCGTTCTTTGCTTCGTCAATTACCTCTTCGTCGTAAGCGTCGCAAAGGAATGCGAGTGCAACTCTGTCCGCACCGAGTGACGGCTCTATGACGTAGGGGATATATTTTCTGTTTTCCTCCTGGTCAAAGTATGAGAGGTCCTTGCCCGAATGCTCCTGATGTCTTGTGAGGTCGTAGTCGGTTCTGTCGGCAATGCCCCAAAGCTCACCCCAGCCGAACGGGAAGAGATATTCGATGTCTGTGGTTGCCTTTGAGTAGAATGAAAGCTCTTCTTTTGCGTGGTCGCGCAGGCGAAGATTGTCGTCGTGAAGTCCGAGGTTGAGAAGCCAATTGTGGCAGTAGCTTCTCCAATAATCAAACCATTCGAGGTCGGTGTCGGGCTTGCAGAAGAATTCGCACTCCATCTGCTCAAATTCACGTATTCTGAATATGAAGTTGCCGGGAGTTATCTCGTTTCTGAAGGATTTACCTACCTGGCAAACGCCGAAGGGAACCTTTTTTCTTGTGGTTCTCTGGATATTCTGGAAGTTTACGAATATACCCTGTGCCGTTTCGGGTCTCAAATAGATTTGGCTCTTCGCGTCCTCTGTTACACCCTGGAACGTCTTAAACATAAGGTTAAACTGACGGATATCGGTAAAGTTCTTTGAGCCGCAGTTCGGGCAGGTTATGCCGTTGTCCTCGATGTATTTTTTCATCTCTTCGTTGGTCCAGCCGTCTGCCGACTGACCGCTGAAGTCCTCGATAAGCTTATCTGCTCTGTGTCTTGTTTTGCAGTCGCGGCAGTCCATAAGCGGGTCGGAGAAGCCGCCTACGTGGCCTGTTGCAACCCAAACCTCGGGGTTCATAAGTATGGCCGAGTCAAGTCCTACGTTGTGAGGATTTTCCTGAACAAACTTTTTCCACCAGGCTTTTTTTACGTTGTTTTTGAATTCAACGCCGAGCGGGCCGTAGTCCCAGGAGTTTGAAAGGCCGCCGTAAATTTCGCTGCCGGGATAGACAAAACCTCTGCTTTTGCAGAGAGCAACTATCTGATCCATGGTCTTTTCTGTGTTTTTCATATTGGTTAATCACCCTTTATAAGTATTTAGCGCACCGGCTGTGCGCGAAAATATCAATATATAATTTTATAGTATTCTTAACCGAATGTCAACCGACAAGAACAGGCATAACAGATGATTTATTCGATTTGCCGCGCAAATGACGGTAACACAATACTTTTTTGTTTTAATGCCGAAAAATCCCATACTATTATATATATAATATACGGCGTCGGTGTAACGGAACTTTTTTCTCGGAAAAAGCTTTACATATTTGCCGATATGGAGCTAAAAACACTATATGTTGTGTAGTGCGAACACGCGGAACGGATGACAAAAAAATTTCAGCTTTTTTAATGAACTTTTTTGAAAAAAGTTGTTGCATTTGCCGGTCTTTTGTGTTAAACTACTTTAGCACGCGTGGAAAGGGCGTATTATGCCTTTTTATACGCAGCTTGATATGCGATGATGCGGTAGGTGGCTGCACTTTGATGCAGGGAATTACCGCGGAGTATGTCCGATTTTAAAACCGGGCGAACTAATAAGCTTCTTTTTCCGGCCGAGAACCCAACCTCTGCCGTGAAATAAGGATGCTGTGTGCTTTTTGTGCCGTCCGGAAAACATTGGTTTTTCGGATTTTAAAAAGAGAATGGTGGAAACACCCGGCAGGGTTGCAAAAAAGCTTGCCCTAAATATCAAGGAGGCAAAAAAATGGCTACCGCAAAAGGAAAGAAAATCAGAATCAGGCTCAAGGGCTACGATCATGACCTTGTTGACAAGGCTTCGGAAAAGATCGTTGAGACCGCAAAGCGCACAGGTGCTCAGGTTTCCGGTCCCGTTCCGCTTCCCACAGACAAGGAAGTAGTTACAATCCTCCGCGCTGTTCATAAGTATAAGGACAGCCGTGAGCAGTTTGAGCAGAGAACACACAAAAGGCTTATCGACATACTCAGACCTTCAAACAAAACCGTTGAAGCTCTGACGAGTCTCGAGCTTCCCGCAGGCGTAGACATCGAAATCAAACTCTGATTTTGATTTTGCGCTTACAGGTCAAGTCGGCGAAAGCCGACCAATAACCAAAGGAGGAAAATAAAAATGCAAAAAGGTCTTATTGGTAAGAAGATCGGTATGACACAGATCTTCGACGATAACGGAAACGTTATCCCGGTAACAGTAGTTGAGGCCGGTCCCTGCACAGTAGTGCAGAAGAAAACCGTTGAAAACGACGGTTACGAAGCCGTTCAGGTAGGCTTCGGCGAGGTTAAAATCAGCCGTGTGAACAAGCCGCAGGCAGGTCACTTCAAGAAGGCTGACGTAGCACCGAAGAAGGTGCTCAAGGAGTTCAGACTCGCTGATACAAGCGCTCTGAACGTCGGCGACATCCTCAAGGCTGACGTATTCGCAGTCGGCGACAGAGTTGACGTTGTCGGCACAAGCAAAGGTAAGGGCACCGCTGGTGCCATCAAGAGATGGAACTTCTCACGCCTTAAAGAAACTCACGGTTCGGGTCCTGTTGCAAGACATGCCGGTTCACTCGGTGCTTGCTCCGATCCTTCAAGAGTATTCAAGGGCAAGAAGCTTGCCGGTCATCTCGGCGCGGAGAGAGTTACGGTTCAGAATCTTGACATCGTAAAGGTCGACGCAGAAAACAATCTTATAGCTGTCAAGGGCGCAATTCCCGGCCCGAAGGGCGGAATCGTCGTTCTCGCAGATACAGTTAAGAGTAAGTAAGAAAGGAGTGTTGAATAATGGCTAAATTAGCAGTACTTGATAAAACAGGCAAGAAAGTATCGGATATCGAGCTTAAAGACGAAATATTCGCTATCGAGCCCAACAAATCGGCTATGCATCTCGTAGTCGTCAATTATCTCGCAAATCAGCGTCAGGGCACTCAGTCAACACTTACTCGTTCTGAGGTCTCCGGCGGCGGCAAAAAGCCCTGGAAGCAGAAGGGCACCGGCCGCGCAAGACAGGGCTCAACGAGAGCTCCGCAGTGGACTCACGGCGGTATCGCACTCGGCCCGAAGCCGCGTGATTACGGCTTTGATGTAAATAAGAAGGTAAGAAGACTCGCTATGAAGTCTGCGCTTTCTTCAAAGGTAGCTGCCGACGAGATGATCGTTGTTGACGATTTCTCAATGGACGCTATCAAAACAAAAGAGATGGCTAATATCCTCTCGGCCGTAAAGGCAGGCAAAAAGACTCTTATCGTTCTCCCCGAAAAGAACGATGTTCTTTACAAGAGCGCCCGCAACATTGAGGGCACCAACGTTTCTCTTGTGAACACACTCAATGTATACGATATCCTCAACTGCAACACCATCGTTGTTCTTAAGGATGCCGTTGCTAAGATAGAGGAGGTTTACGCATAATGAAGCTTGCACAAGACATAATCCTCCGTCCGGTAATAACAGAGGAAACAATGACCGGTATCGCTGAAAAGAAATATGCTTTCCGTGTTGCCAAAACAGCAACCAAGCCCGAGATCAGAGAGGCTGTTGAAAAGCTCTTCGACGTAAAGGTTAAGGACGTCAACACCATGAACGTCAGAGGTCAGAAGAGAAGATACGGCAATAACGAAGGTTATACTTCTTCTTGGAAGAAAGCAATCGTTACACTTACCGAGGATTCAAAGACAATTGAGTTCTTCGATAATATGATGTAATTTTACCGGCAGTAATTAAATTTGATTTATCCATCCGGCAATGTATGGAGTCCGACATACTCCGCTAAGCCGGATCAAGGAGAGTGAAAAAATGTCTATAAAAGTCTATAAGCCGACAATTAACTCAAGAAGAAATATGTCGGTAACAGATTATTCCGAGCTTTCAAAGGTAGCTCCCGAGAGAAGCCTCTTAGAGCCTCTTTCAAAGAACGCCGGCAGAAACAGCTACGGAAGAATCACAGTCCGTCATCGCGGCGGCGGAAACCGCAGAAAGTACCGCGTGATCGACTTTAAGAGAGATAAGGCAGGCGAGGCAACAGTCCTCACACTTGAGTACGATCCCAACCGTTCGTCTCATATCGCTCTTATCCAGTATGCCGACGGCGAGAAGAGATACATCCTCGCTCCGGTAGGCCTCAAGGTAGGCGACAAGGTTGAGGCAGGCGCAGACGCCGACATCAAAACCGGCAACGCACTTCCTCTTACAAATATCCCGACCGGTACCGTAGTTCACAACGTTGAGCTTTATCCCGGACGCGGCGGCCAGCTCGCACGTTCGGCAGGTAACTCCGCTCAGCTTATGGCTAAAGAGGGCGTATATGCGCTCCTTCGTTTACCCTCGGGCGAGCTCAGAAATGTTCCCGCAACCTGCATGGCAACAGTAGGCACAGTCGGCAACACCGACCACGAAAATGTCAAGCTCGGTAAGGCAGGACGTACCCGTCACCTCGGTATCCGCCCGACAGTCCGCGGTTCTGTAATGAACCCGAACGACCACCCGCACGGCGGTGGTGAAGGTAAGGCTCCGGTAGGACGTCCCGGTCCCTGCACACCGTGGGGCAAGCCCGCTCTCGGTTATAAGACCAGAGCTAAGAAGAACCGTTCGGATAAGCTTATAGTTAAGCGCCGTAACAGCAAGTAAGTCGAAAGGAGTGTAGATTATGAGCAGAAGTACTAAAAAAGGCCCTTACGTTGCACCGAAACTGCTTCGCAAGGTTGAAGAAATGAACAAGAACGGCGAAAAGATCGTTCTCAAAACATGGAGCCGCAGCTCGACTATATTCCCGGACTTCGTCGGACACACGTTTGCAGTTCACGACGGCCGCAAGCACGTTCCGGTTTATGTTACAGAGGATATGGTTGGTCACAAGCTTGGTGAATTTGCTCCGACAAGAACCTTCAGAGGTCACAGCGGATCAAAGACAACAAACTAATCAGCGAAAGGAGTGTATTAACTAATGGAAGCAACTGCTAAGGCAACTCACGTACGCATCGCTCCCCGTAAGGTGCAGATCGTACTTGATCTTATCAGAAATAAGCCTTGCGACGAAGCATTAGCTATTCTCAAGTACACACCGAAGGCTGCGTGTGAACCGCTTGAAAAGCTTTTGAAGTCTGCAATGGCTAATGCAGAAAACAAAGATATGGATACCTCATCGCTCTTCGTTTCGGAGTGCAAGGTAGACCAGGGTCCGACTCTTAAACGTATTCGTCCGAGAGCACAGGGCCGCGCATACAGAATAAACAAGAAAACCTCGCATATAACCCTTGTGGTTAAAGAAGCAGAGTAAGTAAGGAGGAGGTAATAAAATGGGCCAGAAAATAAATCCTACCGGCTTCCGTGTCGGCGTTATAAAGGATTGGGAGTCCCGCTGGTACGCCGGCAAAAAGGACTTCGGCAACACTCTTATTTCGGACTATGAGCTTCGTAACTACCTACTCAGCACTCTTGCTCCCGCAGGCGTTCCGAAGGTCGAAATCGAAAGAGATCCCAAGAGAGTCCGCATCAACATTCACTGCGCTAAGCCCGGTATGGTTATCGGTAAGGGCGGTGCTGAGATCGAGAAGCTCAAGGATGTATGCAAAGCAAAACTCGGTGAAGACAAAGACGTTTTCATCAATATCGTAGAAATCAAGCAGCCCGACCTTGATTCTCAGCTTGTAGCAGAGAATATCGCAGGTCAGCTTGAAAGACGAGTTTCTTTCCGCCGCGCTCTTAAACAGGCTATCGGCAGAACAATGAAGCTCGGCGCAAAGGGCATTAAGATTCAGGTAAGCGGCCGTCTCGGTGGTGCTGAAATCGCACGTACCGAGCAGTACCACGAGGGGACCATTCCGCTTCAGACCATGCGTGCCGACATTGATTACGGCTTCGCAGAGGCTAAAACGACTTACGGTCGTGTCGGCGTAAAGGTTTGGCTTTACAAAGGTGAAGTCCTTCACGACAACCGCAGGCCTCGCAAGGAAAAGGAAGGAGGCACTAAATAATGTTATTACCTAAGAGAGTTAAATACCGCAGAGTTCAAAGAGGACGTCTTACCGGTAAGGCTTTAAGAGGAAATAAAGTAACTTACGGTGACTTCGGCCTTGTAGCAACCGAGCCCGCATGGATAACCGCAAACCAGATAGAGGCAGCCCGTATCGCTATGACAAGATACATTAAGCGTGGCGGCCAGGTTTGGATAAAGATCTTCCCGGATAAGCCGATTACAGAAAAACCGGCTGAGACCCGAATGGGTTCCGGTAAAGGTTCTCCCGAATATTGGGTAGCAGTAGTTAAGCCCGGCAGAGTTCTTTTCGAAATCGCCGGTGTTCCCGAGGAAGCAGCTCGTGAGGCTATGCGTCTTGCAGCAAACAAGCTTCCGATTAAATGCAAATTTGTCGCAAAGGCAGATCAGTCAGAGGATGGTGAGCAGTAATGAAAGCAAAAGAAATAAAAGCACTCTCCCCCTCCGAGTTGGATGCTAAACTCACAGAGCTTAAGGATGAGCTTTTCAAATTACGCTTCCAGCAGGCCATCAACCAACTCGATAATCCAATGCGCATAAGTGCCGTTAAAAAAGACATCGCAAGAATCAAAACCGTTATGCGCGATGTTGAATTACACGGCGCTCAAGGCTAAGGAAAGGGAGGACTTTTAAAATGAGTGAAAGAAACCTCAGAAAAACTCAGGTTGGTATCGTAACAAGCGATAAGATGCAGAAGACCGTCGTTGTTTCAATCAAGGACAGAGTTAAGCATCCGCTTTACAATAAGATCATTAACCGTACAGTTAAAATCAAGGCTCATGACGAGAACAATGAGTGCGGAATAGGCGACAGAGTTCTTGTTATGGAAACACGTCCCCTCTCAAAGGATAAGAGATGGCGTGTAGTCGAGATCATCGAGAAAGCGAAATAATTTTCTAAGGAGGCTATAACTGTGATACAGCAACAGACTTACCTCAAAGTAGCCGACAACACCGGTGCGAAAGAAATTATGTGCATTCGCGTACTCGGTGGTTCAGGCAGAAGGTATGCAAATATCGGCGACGTTATTGTAGCTTCGGTCAAAAAGGCAGCACCCGGCGGCGTTGTTAAAAAGGGCGATGTTGTAAAAGCGGTCGTTGTAAGAACAGTAAGCGGCGTTCGCAGAGACGACGGAACTTATATCCGTTTCGATGAGAATGCAGCGGTATTGATAAAAGAAGACAAAACCCCGAGAGGCACTCGTATTTTCGGGCCGGTAGCAAGAGAGCTTCGTGATAAGGATTACATGAAGATCTTGTCACTTGCTCCCGAAGTGCTTTAATGGGAGGTGCAATGAGATGAATAAAGTTCACGTTAAAACAGGTGATACCGTCGTAGTCATCAATGGTAAAAACCGCGGCAGAAAAGGAAAGGTCATGCAGGTCTCTCCCGCCGAGGATAAGGTAATCGTTGAGGGCGTAAACGTAGTCACAAAGCACGTTAAGCCTAAAAAGATGGGCGAGCAGGGCGGTCTTGTTAAGGCCGAGAGCGCGCTTTACGCTTCAAAGGTTCAGCTCGTTTGCCCCAAGTGCGGCGCTGCTACAAGAGTAGGCCACACCAAGGTTGAAAACAAAAACGGCAAGACTGTTTCGATGCGCGTATGCAAAAAATGCGGCGCACAGTTTGAATAAGGGAGGGACATAACAACATGGCAGCAAGACTTAAAGAAATGTACGCTTCGGAAGTTGCTCCGGCGCTTCAGAAGAAGTTCGGCTACAAGAGCGTTATGCAGATCCCGAAATTTGACAAGATCGTTATCAACGTAGGCTGCGGCGAAGCTAAAGACAACTCAAAGGTTGTTGACGCTATAATGACAGACCTCGCTACCATCACCGGTCAGAAGCCGGTTGAGTGCAAGGCTAAAAAGTCAGTCGCAAACTTCAAGCTCCGTGAGGGCATGACGATTGGCGTTAAGGTTACGCTCAGAGGCGACAGAATGTTTGAGTTTATGGACAGACTCTTCAATCTCGCTCTTCCGAGAGTTCGTGACTTCAGAGGAATCAACGGCAACTCTTTCGATGGCAGAGGCAACTATGCTATGGGTATTAAAGAGCAGCTCATATTCCCCGAAATCGAGTACGATAAGATAGACGCAGTTCGCGGTATGGACATTTGCTTCGTAACGACTGCCGAAACCGACGAAGAAGCCAAAGAGCTGCTTACGCTCATGGGCGCTCCGTTCGCCAAATAAGGAGGGATAAACAGTGGCAAAGAAATCAATGAAGGTTAAGCAGGCTTCTCCTGCTAAGTATTCAACAAGACAGTACAACAGATGTAAAATCTGCGGTAGGCCGCATGCTTATCTCCGCAAGTACGGAGTATGCCGTATCTGCTTCCGTGAGTTAGCTCACAAGGGTCAGATACCCGGCGTCAAGAAGGCCAGCTGGTAATTACGAGCAATTGCAAAGGAGGTAAACAGTATGCAAATTACTGATTCCATCGGTGATATGCTTACAAGAATCCGCAACGCGAATTCTGCTAAGCATGAAACGGTGAGCGTTCCCGCATCTAACATGAAGAAGGCGATTGCTCAGATTCTTGTTGATGAGGGCTATATAAAGAGCTTTAAGGTTGTTGAAGACGGCAAGCAGGGCATCATTGAGATGGATCTCAAATACGGTCCCAACAAATCGTCTGTCATCACCGGTATTCGCAGAGTATCAAAGCCCGGTCTGCGTATATACACAAACTGTGAGGATATGCCTAAGGTCATGAAGGGCCTCGGCGTTGCTATCCTTTCAACTTCAAAGGGCGTTATGACTGACAGAGCAGCTCGCAAGGCCAATGTTGGCGGCGAGGTTCTCGCATTCATCTGGTAAGGAGGTTTCAGTATGTCAAGAATCGGCAAACATCCGATTGCCATTCCCGCTGGCGTTGACGTTACTATTGACGGCAGTACTGTTACCGTTAAGGGCCCCAAGGGTACTCTTACCAGAACCGTACACAGCAATATGAACGTCGCCATGGAAAACGGCGAAATCGTAGTTACTCGTCCCGACGAGTCAAACCTTAATAAATCACTTCACGGTCTTACCCGTACTCTTATCCACAATATGGTTGTCGGCGTTACCGACGGCTTCAAGAAGGAGCTTGAGATAAACGGTGTAGGTTACCGTGCAGCTAAGCAGGGAAGCGACCTTGTTATGAATATCGGTTATTCACATCAGGTAATCGTTCCCGAGGTTGACGGTATCACAATAGAGGTACCGGCACCCAATAAAATCGTAATTTCCGGTCCCGACAAGCAGCAGGTAGGTCAGTTCGCAGCCGAAGTTCGCGAAAAGCGTCCGCCGGAGCCTTATAAGGGCAAGGGCATCAAATACGCTGACGAGCATATCCGCCGCAAAGAAGGTAAAGCCGGTAAAGGCGGAAAATAAAAAGGAGTGTTTTAAATGGTTACAAGGCCTGACAGCAAAAAGGCAAGACTTAAACGCCACACAAGAGTCCGCTCAAAGATCTCCGGAACAGCTGAGTGTCCTCGCCTTGATGTTTTCCGTTCACTTCAGAACATCTACGCTCAGCTCATTGACGACGTAAACGGTGTTACACTCGTTTCTGCGTCAACGACCGAGAAGGATTTTAAGGATTACGGCGGAAACATTGACGCTGCGAAAGCAGTCGGCAAAAAGTTGGCAGAAAGAGCCGCAGAAAAGAACATCAAAGACGTTGTTTTTGACCGCGGCGGTTACGTATATCACGGCAGAGTTGCTGCTCTCGCCGAAGGCGCCCGTGAGGGCGGCCTCAACTTCTAAGAAAGGAGAACAAAGAAATGGCTTATAAAAACGATTCCGCAGAGCAGGAATTTCAGGAGAGAGTCGTTACTATCAACCGTGTATCCAAGACCGTTAAGGGCGGACGCATATACAAGTTCTCCGCTCTTGTGGTTGTTGGCGACGGTAAAGGCAGAGTCGGCTTCGGTATAGGCAAATCCGGCGAGGTTCCGGATGCTATCCGCAAGGGTATCGAGGACGCTAAAAAGAACATTATCAATGTTGCTCTCAAAGGAACGACAATTCCCCATGAGATCACCGGTAAATTCGGCGCAGGCGTAGTTCTTCTTAAACCCGCTGCTCCCGGTACCGGCGTTATCGCAGGCGGTCCCGTACGTGCCGTTGTTGAAACAGTCGGCATCAGAGACATCAGATCGAAGGCTCTTCGTTCTAACAACCCCTGCAACGTAGTAAGAGCTACTATCGACGGACTTTCAAAGCTTCGCAATGCTGATGAAGTTGCTGCCGTACGTGGCAAAACAGTTAAAGAAATATTAGATTAAGGGAGGGCTTACAATGGCAAATTTAGAAGTAAAGCTCGTTAAGAGCCTTATCGGAAGCAAAAAAGACCAGATTGCTACTGCTTCTTCCCTTGGTCTTCGTAAGATCGGGGACAAGGCAACACAGCCCGACAACCCGCAGACACAGGGTAAGATAAAGAAGATTTCTCATCTTATCGAGGTCACGAAAGCGTAAGGAGGTGCGAAAATGAAATTGCACGAACTTTCACCGGCAGAGGGCTCCAAGAAGGCTGTAAAGCGTATCGGCAGAGGTCCTGCATCCGGTCAGGGTAAGACAGCGGGCAAAGGCCATAAGGGTCAGAAGGCTCGCGCAGGCAGAGGTATGCGCCCCGGATTTGAAGGCGGCCAGATGCCTTTACAGAGACGTATTCCCAAGAGAGGATTCAACAATATCTTCGCTAAGGAAATCGCTGCTGTTAATGTATCAGCTCTTGACAAGGCGTTTGAAGACGGCGCAGTCGTTGATGTAAACGCATTGATCGAAAAGGGTCTTGTTAAAAAGGCTCTTGACGGTGTTAAAATTCTCGGAAACGGCGAAATCAGCAAAAAGCTTACTGTTAAGGTTAATGCTTATTCCGACTCGGCTAAGCAGAAGATCGAAGCAGCCGGCGGAAAGGCTGAGGTGATCTAAGGGTGTTTAAAACGATCATAAACGCGTGGAAGATTGCGGATCTTCGCAAAAAGATGCTCTTTACGGCACTTATCGTCTTTATATTCAGACTCGGTGCCGCGCTTCCCGTCCCGTTTGTCAATATCAGCGGTGGACTCATCTCTGATCAGAACGCAAACAACTTTATGACATACCTTAGTATGATGACAGGTGATGCTTTTAACTACGGTACACTGTTCGCAATGTCGATTACCCCGTACATCAATGCATCAATCATCATTGAATTGCTCACAGTAGCTATCCCGGCTCTTGAAAGACTCGCAAAAGAGGGCGAAGAGGGCCGCAAAAAGATTTCCACTATAACGAGGTATTCTTCGGTAGTTCTTGCACTTATGCAGAGCACGGCTTATTACTTCTATATCCGTTCTCAGAACTACCTCTCACTCGATGCAGACGGCAACAAAATTACCGGCTTCTTCGCAGTGCTTCAGGCTATAACGATTATTTTCTGCTACACTGCCGGTGCTTCACTCATTATGTGGCTCGGCGAGCAGATCAACGAAAAGGGTATCGGCAACGGTATTTCAATAATCCTTTTCGCAGGTATCGTTTCAAGAATGCCTACCACGTTATACAGCCTCTACTCCTATATGGATAAGGGCGGTGCTTACTATGCACTTGCTCCCATAGCGTTTGTATCACTCATACTTATGATAGGCTTCATAGTATGGATGGACAACGCCGAAAGAAGAATTCCCGTTCAGTACGCTAAGAGAGTCGTAGGACGCAAGATGTACGGCGGTCAGAGCACTCACATTCCGATTAAGGTAAATATGTGCGGCGTTCTTCCCATAATCTTCGCTTCGTCCATTCTTTCTCTTCCGCCTACAATTCAGATGTTTGTCACAGTTAAAGAGGGCGGCTTCTGGGCAGGCTTCTTCAAGATTTTTGAAACAACTCATTGGGCATACGGAATTATGTACTTTGTGTTGATTATATTCTTCGCATATTTCTATGCAGCCATTCAGTACAATCCCATCGAAATGGCGAACAACATCCGCAAGAACAGCGGTGCCATCCCCGGCATTCGTCCCGGCAAGCCCACGTCGGACTATATCACCAAGATATTGTCAAGACTTACATTGCTCGGTGCTCTTCTTCTGTCGGTAGTTGCGCTTTTCCCGCTTCTGTTCTCACAGATTACGGGTGCGTTCCATCATCAGGTAAACCTTTCACTCGGCGGTACTTCCATAATCATTATGGTCGGCGTTGCTCTTGAAACGGTTAAACAGCTTGAGTCTCAGATGATGATGCGTCATTATAAGGGATTCCTTGATTAAGATACGGAGGAAAAGTATGAATCTTATACTTCTCGGCGCCCCCGGCGCAGGTAAGGGCACACAGGCTGAAAAAATCTGTGCAAAGCTTTCGATTCCCGCCATTTCTACGGGCAATATCCTTCGTGAAGCGATGGCGGCTAAAACAGAAATGGGACTTAAAGCCAAGTCCTATATCGATGCCGGCAAGCTCGTCCCCGACGAGGTCGTTATCGGTATTATCGAAGACAGACTTAAGGCCGAGGACTGCAAAAACGGCTTCATCCTTGACGGCTTCCCGAGGACTATTCCTCAGGCCGAAGCTCTCGATAAGATGGGTGTCAGAATAGACCGCGTCCTCGAAATTTACGTACCGGACGAAAAGATAACCGCAAGACTTTCAGGCAGAAGAGTCTGCCTCAAGTGCGGTGCAACTTATCATACCGAGTACAAAAAGCCAAAGACGGAAGGCGTTTGCGACGTCTGCGGCGAAAAGCTCGTCCAGAGAAAGGACGATATGCCCGAGACGGTACTCGACAGGCTTAAAACCTATCATGAGCAAACCGAACCGTTGAAGGGTTACTACGAGAAGAAAGGCATTCTCCGCGTAGTGGAAGGTCAGGAAGATGTGGCAGATACCACAGCTCTCACCTTCAAAGCATTGGAGGATTAAGCATGATAGTGCTGAAAACCGCGAAAGAAATCGAGCTTATGAAAGAAGCTTGCCGTATTTCAGCGGAGGCATTAAAAGTGGCAGGCGAGGCGGTTAAACCGGGCGTTACTACCTGGGAGATTGACCACATCGCGTATGAGTATATAAAGAAACATGGCGCTGAGCCGAATTTCTTGCATCTGTACGGATTCCCTGCCACCGCATGCATTTCCATAAATGATGAGATCATTCACGGTATTCCTAGCAAAAAGCGTGTTATCCGTGAGGGCGACATAGTCAGCATTGACCTCGGCGCCAAAATTCACGGCTACAACGGCGATAATGCCGCTACTTTCGCTGCCGGAAAGGTTTCCGACGAAGCGAAGCGGCTGTGCGACACCACAAAAGAGAGCCTGTATAAGGGCATCGAAGCGGCTGTCGCTGGCGGCAGACTCGGTGATGTAGGCCACGCGGTGCAAAGCTATTGCGAGGACAGAGGCTACGGCGTCGTGAGAGAGTATACCGGTCACGGCGTAGGTACAAAACTCCATGAGGATCCCAGCGTACCGAATTTCGGCACTCCCGGCAGGGGTGTGCGCCTGTTGCCGGGCATGGTAATTGCCATTGAGCCTATGATAAATGAGGGCACGGCGGCAATCAAACAGATGCCCGACGGTTGGACCGTCAAAACAAAAGACGGAAAGCTATCAGCTCATTTCGAGCACACCGTGGCGATAACCGCAAACGGTCCGCTCATCTTAACACAAGCGTAACTGAGGTTTCCCGAATTCTCGGTTCAGGACTAAAAGCATTATTAAAGTTAGTGAGGCTTCTGCTATGTCAAAACAGGATATGATAGAAATTGAAGGTACAGTCGTCGAGGCTCTCCCGAATGCAACATTCCAGGTTGAGCTTGAAAACGGACACAAAATCTTAGCCCATATTTCCGGCAAGCTGCGTATGAATTATATCCGCATTCTTCCGGGCGATAAGGTGACGGTCGAAATGTCGCCATATGACCTCACTCGCGGGCGTATAACATGGCGTTCGAAATAAGCGAAATTTTCGCTTTGTAAGCAAGACAATAGAAGTTCTTTTTTAAGGAGGTATTCCAATGAAAGTCAGACCTTCTGTCAAGAAAATGTGCGAAAAGTGCAAGATAATCAAGCGCAAGGGTAAAGTCATGGTAATCTGTGAAAACCCGAAGCATAAGCAGCGCCAGGGCTGATTGCCCGTATCGTTGTTAAAGATCTAAACAACGATGCTTGCTCTTTTTGTAAAAGCTTTTTCAATGGCGGTCAGAGTTGCCGCCGCATCAAAAATGGAGGTGCAACTGTAAATGGCACGTATTTCAGGTGTTGATTTACCGAGAGATAAGAGAGTCGAAATCGGCCTCACATACATCTACGGTATCGGCAGAAAAACTGCAAGCGATATTATCGCAGCAACAGGTGTAAATCCCGACACTCGTGTAAAGGATTTGACCGAAGAAGATGTCGCTAAGCTTCGTGAGTATATCGACCATCACGTAAAGGTAGAGGGCGACCTTCGCCGCGATACAGCATTTGACATCAAGAGACTTATCGAAATAGGTTCATACCGCGGTATTCGTCACCGCAAGGGCTTGCCCGTAAGAGGTCAGACCTCTAAGAACAACGCCCGTACACGCAAGGGTCCGAAGAAGACTATTGCAAATAAGAAGAAATAAGGGAGGGATTAGTAAATGGCTACCAAAGCAACAGCAAAAGGCGCTGCTTCTCGCAAGCGTCGTGAACGCAAAAATATCGACAAAGGTGCAGCTCATATTCAATCCACCTTCAATAACACTATCGTGACCATCACCGACGTACAAGGTAATGCGGTTTCTTGGGCAAGCTCAGGCGAAATGGGCTTCAGAGGCTCTAAGAAATCAACTCCGTTCGCAGCTCAGACCGCTGCCGAGACCGCTGCTAAGGTTGCGGTTGACCACGGAATGAAGACCGTTGAAGTTTACGTCAAGGGTCCCGGTTCGGGACGTGAGGCAGCTATCCGTGCGCTTCAGACAGCAGGACTCGAAGTAACTATGATTAAAGACGTTACTCCTATTCCTCACAACGGATGCCGTCCGCCCAAGAGAAGAAGAGTTTAATTCGGAGGTGTAATTTTTATGGCAAAGAATACGGAACCCGTAGCAAAGCGCTGCAAGGCGCTCGGTATTTCACCGGCCGTTATGGGTTATACCAATAAGGAAACTACCAGAAATTCCTATACTAAAGGCCGCCGTAAAAAGAGTGAGTACGCTATGCAGCTTAACGAGAAGCAGAAGGTTAAGTTCATCTACGGTATTCTCGAAAAGCAGTTCCACTCATATTACGAAAAGGCTGCTAAGGCTCAGGGTCAGACCGGCGTTGTACTTCTTACAATGATTGAGACCCGCCTTGACAACGTAGCTTTCAGAACAGGTTTCTGCAAGACCCGCCGCGAGGCAAGACAGGCAGTTTCTCACGGCCATTTCACTGTAAACGGCAAGAGAGTAAACATCCCGTCATACCTTGTTAAAGCAGGCGACGTAATCGCAGTTGCAGAGACAAGCAAAGATAATGCAAGATTTAAAGCCGTTAAGGAAGAGGGCGTTTTCGGCGTTTCTCCGAAGTGGCTTGACGTCAACGCTGCCGAGCTTACGGCAAAGGTAGTGGCTCTCCCCGAGCGCGAGGATATCGACTATCCCGTTGAAGAGCATCTTATCGTTGAGTTCTACTCAAAATAATAGGCTCGCTGCATTACTTTTCATACGAATACAAACCACAGTCGGGCTTAGCCCGAACCCACAATTAGGAGGGTTTTGAATGATAGGAATTGATAAGCCCAGCATTGAAGCACTCGATTTGTCGGAAGACGGCACCTACGGCAAGTTCGTAATGGAGCCGCTCGAAAGAGGATACGGTACAACAATCGGAAACAGTCTCCGCAGAGTTTTACTGTCTTCTCTTCCGGGATACGCCATCACATCAGCAAAAATTGACGGCGTACTTCACGAATTTTCGACCATTCCCGGTGTTAAAGAGGATGTCACGGAGATTGTTCTTAATCTTAAGGGCGTTATCCTCAAGATACACGGCGACGGTCCTAAGACTATCTATATAGAAGCGAGTGGCAAATGCACTGTTACGGCAGGCGACATAAAAACCGATTCGGATGTTGAAATACTCAACCCCGATCATCTTATCGCTACACTGTCAGAGGGCGCAAATCTCAGCATGGAGATGACTTGCGACAGAGGCAGAGGTTATGTTTCCGCAGAGAGAAACAAGCAGATGATGAAGCCTGTTATCGGCGTTATTGCTATCGACTCTATCTACACACCCGTGTTGAAGGTTAATTATACGGTTGAAAACACCCGCGTAGGGCAGATCACCGACTATGATAAGCTTTCCATTGAAATTTGGACCAACGGTACTATTTCTGCAAAGGAAGCAGTTTCTCTCGCAGCTAAGATTCTCAATGAGCATCTCAATCTCTTTATTGAGCTGTCGGATGAAGCAGGCAATACTGAGGTTATGGTCGTTAAAGACGACAACGGCAAGGAAAAAGCTCTGGAGATGACCATTGAGGAGCTTGACCTTTCGGTACGTTCTTTCAACTGCCTGAAGAGAGCAGGAATCAACACGGTTGAAGATTTAATAAGCAAGTCAGAAGACGATATGATGAAGGTGAGAAACCTTGGCAGAAAGTCTCTTGAAGAGGTTATCGCCAAGCTTGAGTCGCTCAACTTCACTCTCCGCAAGGATGACGAATAATCAGAAGGAGTGTTATAGATGCCCGGAACAAGAAAACTCGGCAGGACTACCGATCACCGCAAGGCTATGCTTCGCGGAATGGTAACTTACCTGTTTGAAAACGGAAAAGTCGAAACGACCGTTACAAGGGCTAAGGAAGTTAGAGCAATGGCAGAGAAAATGATCACCATTGCTAAGGATAACTCCTTACACGCAAGAAGACAGGTTTTAGCTTACGTTACCAAAGAGGACGTTGTTAAAAATCTCTTCGACGTTATTGCGCCCAGATACGCAGATGTTAACGGCGGATATACAAGAATCACCAAGACCGGTGCACGCCGCGGCGACGCAGCCGAGATGTGCATTATAGAGCTTGTTGAGACTAAGGCTGAGCTTGAAGCTAAGGCTGCCGCAGCTAAAAAGGCTGCAAAGAAGCCCGCAGCAAAAAAGCCTGCAGCTAAAAAGTCTGCTCCCAAGGCAGAGAAAAAAGAAGCCGAGACCGACGCTACGGCCGAAGCTAAAGAATAATATATAGCAATATAATTATTCGCAAAGGGGTTGTGAAAAACTTATGTTTTTTGCAATCCCTTTTGGATTTGAATGCGCCTGAAAAGCAAAGCCGTTTTTCTGCATTCAAATTTATTGCCCACGAAATGATAAAGCCCGTTTTTGATGGAAAACCGCGCGGATTTTTTTGCGGTTATTAAAATCGAGGGCTTTTTTTGGTTTGGTGCGCTTAAACTTGATAATTCTATTGTAAAAACAGGCTGAGTTATGTTACAATATAATATATATAATTTATTGACGTTTACCGGAGAGTATTTTGATGGACGAAGCAAGAAATGACCAGAACGATTTAATTATAGGCAGAAACGCGGTATTTGAGGCAATCAAATCAGGCCGTGAGATTGACCGCCTGTTTGTTCAACGCGGCGAGCAAAACCCTGCGGTTAAAAGGTTAATCTCAATGGCGCGCGAAAAAGGCGCAGTCATTAAAGAGGTTGACTCAAAAAAGCTCGATTTTATGTGCGGCGGAGGAGTGCACCAGGGTGTGGCTCTTTCGGCGGCGGCGCATGAATACTCTACCGTTGAAGATATTTTAAATAAAGCGGCCGAGAAAAATGAGAAGCCGTTTATAATAATTTGTGACGGCGTAGAGGACACGCATAATCTCGGTGCAGTAATAAGAACCGCCGATGCGGCAGGCGCACACGGCGTGATTATACCGAAGCGCCGCAGTGCTTCTCTGAATTTTACTGTGGGTAAAACCTCGGCAGGCGCACTCGAATATGTGCCGGTTGCGAGGGTTGCAAATCTTGCGTCAACCATTGATGAGCTTAAGGAAAAAAATATTTGGATATACGGTGCCGATATGGACGGCAGCGATTACAGGTCTGTGGATTATTCAGGCGGAGTCGCTTTGGTTATCGGTTCCGAGGGTCGCGGTATGAGCCGTCTTGTCCGCGAAAAATGCGATTTTATCGTCTCGCTTCCCATGAAGGGAAAAATAAACTCATTGAATGCTTCTGTGGCGGCAGGCATCCTTATGTATGAGGCGGCGTCGCACAGATAAAAATTGGGGTGTGAAAAATGGCAGACCGTAATATGTCGTCAGGATTTTCTCTTGACGATATTCTCAGCGAAACCGAAAAAGATACAGAAAAAGTGCCGGGCAAGCTCTGGTCGCTTGCGGAGATTGATGCCCTTTTAGCTGATGAGGGGCTGTCCGAGTCCGAAAAGGTTCAAACGGAGAAGGCTCACGAGCCGAAAGAGCAGACGGAACACGCAGAGAAAAAATATGAGTCAGCCGAAGAAAGAAACGGCAAGACACCGGTTTTACACACATCAAAAAGAGCCCGACAAAAAGTCGGACGACAGTTTTTCCATAGACCCCGCCATTTTTGACGAGATTTTATCCGGCGGCAGCCGCAGCGAAAAAACCGAGGGCAGAAAAATCAATGCCGCGAAAATTGAAGAAGATAAGAAAGCTTTCGGCAAAGACGATGACTCGAAAAAAGCGGCCGGAGTAAATAATGCTTCTTCCGAGATTCTCCCCGAGAATCCGCTTTTCGGAGGGACAACCCCAAGCCTTACAAGCGATAATGAAAATTCGCCCGTGCAGTCGGAAAACGAATCGGTACCGGGGCAGATTTCGCTCGAAAAGACGCGCGTTTTCAATGAGGTTGATGCAAGAGCCATACGCAGCGATAAAATCGAGCATCATATAGGCAAAAAAATAACCAGAACAACATCTTCGGAATTTACCGACAAAAAACCCGCTGTCAAAAAGGGAATGGAGACGGATAAATACCGCGAGAGGTTTCTTAATAAACCGAAACTCGATATGGAAAAAACACGCGAGCACGAAAAGCTTATGTCGTCGCTCCCGCCCAAAACCATTGAAAAGTTCGGGGTTATAGTAAAAAAGCCCGACGGCGAAAAGACGAGCGAGGAGGGCTTGATGCCCGTTCCCACAATAATCTCGGCAGAGGATGAGCTGAGGGAACAAAAAAGCAACGCCGAAAAATACCGCACCGGCGAGCTTAAGTCCCTCGCCAAAAAGAATGCTGCGGACGGCGATACACAGCAGCTGCAAAATCAGATAAAGCTTGACGGCTTTGAGGAAGAGGTTAAGCCTGAAACAGTTGACGAATATGAGGCTGAAATAGAGCTTCTGGGCAGGCGAAGCAAAAAGCAAAGAGCTTTAAATTGCAGCCTGCGTTCAGACAGACCGAAAAAGAGGAAGTTCACCGCAGCGAGCCTGAGGACGATGAGTCGGACGAAGAAAACAAAACTGCGGAAAAGATAAGAAAAAATATTCGTATTCTCGACGACCTCCCCGAGGAGGACGAAAACGGAGATGTCATAGACGAATCCGCCGAAAACGGTGACGACGGCGTAGATCTTGAGCCGAAGAAAAAGCAGCGACGCAGCAAGCGCGAAAAATCAGATAACGGCGACGAGCCGATAAGGATAGCGCGCGAATATTACAGTAACAAGGATGCAAAGGCCGTCTATGATATAATGATGGGCAATAAACGAAAAGCGACCGCAAAGATAATTGTTTTTGTGATTTTCCTTGTGGTACTCACGCTGTTTTCTTCGCTCAAAACCCTGTTTGCCGATTTGTCGGCTTTCGGGAACAGCGAATATGCCTTCTTGGGCGTTAATCTTATGCTGCTTTTGATTGCGGCACTTATTGATGTCGGAGAAATTAAAAAGAGCTTTTCGCTTCTCGGACGGAAAAAAATTACGCGTTCTATGTGTGTTACCGTAGCGTTGCTTGCAGGCATTTTGCAGTGCATTGCGGCTTTTTCGGGGCACGGGGAGCTGCCGGGCAATATCCACATTTATGCGCCGGCGGTGTTTGTTCCGCTTATATTTACGGCTGTCGCGGATAAAGTGCGAGCCAAAACCGACATTGCTGATTTTGAGTACATAGTGAAGCATCCCGATGAGCTTTACAGCGTAAGCAAAATCGAGGACGAGGGCGAGGCCTTTGAAATAGGCAGAGGGCTTTTGCTCGGTGACCCCGATATAAGATACAGCGCAAAAATCGGATTCCCGTCAAAATTTGTCGAGATGACGCTTCGCCGCGACCCGTCGGACGGCGTTTATGCGCTCTCTCTGCCTGCCATGCTTACGGCGGCGGTGATTACAGCCGTTGTAGCCGGAGTTATTTCAAAAAATTTAGTTTACGCCGTGTCGGCATTTACCGCAGTCACTCTTATAGGGCTTCCGGCATCGTCGTGCCTGTCGGCGTTTGATATACTTAAAACGACTAATAAGCAGCTCAGACGCTCGGGTTCGTTAGTCTCCGGCTATTATGCTGCCGAGGACGCCTCAACCGCAAATGCGGTGGTTATAGATGCGTCCGACCTTTTCCTCTACGGCGGATGCAGCTTGCACGGTTTTAAGCTCTACAATTCGATGCGTATAGACGACGCATTTCTCTATACGGCGGCTGTCGTTATTAAAAGCGGCGGCGCATTGTCGGACGTTTTTGACAGCGTCATACTTTCAAAGCGCGACATTTTACCGCCTGTGGAATCGCTTGTCTATGAGGAAAAGCTCGGTTGCTCCTGCTGGATAAACAATCAGCGCGTGCTTGTGGGTAACCGTGATTTGCTCTCAAAGCACAATGTGACACCGCCAAGCGAAGATGAGGAAAAGAAATTCTTGAAATCCGGCAGGCAGGTTATTTATCTTGCAGTAGAGGGCAAAACAGCGGCAGGCTTTTCGGTTGAATACAAGCCGAACGGTGATATAGCAAGGTACTTGAATAAGCTTGAAAAATACGGTGTGAGCGTGCTTGTCAGAACGACTGATCCGAATATCACCGAGGAGCTTGTAGAACAGTATTTTGACCTGCCTCACGGCTTTGTCAAGGTCATAAGCCCTGTTGCCGGCAAAATGTTTAAGGAACTGTATGAGACTGTTAAGCCGTCGGGAGATTGCAAGGTGATACATGACGGCAGCGTCTATACGCTGTTGAAGTCGTTTGCCGCCGCATTCCTGATAACCGACAAATTCAGGCTTTCCTCCGTCCTTCAATATATCGGCGTGGGCATCGGAATACTTGCCGTCGCCGCTATGGCGTTCACCTCGGGACTCAGTCAGGCGGGGGCGCTTCAGATAATAATGTTCGTCCTTATTTGGACGGCACTTGTGATTTTTATACCGCGGTTTAAAAAACCGTAATTTATACGGAAATGAGTTGATAATATTGGCATGGATAAGGGACGCAGCCGAGTGGCTGTGGGCGATAAGTCCTGTAAAGTACACAATTATATCAATAGTACGTTTGTGCCTTGCCGCATTACTCGGCGGTATAATAGGCTACGAGCGCGAGCATTCTCACCGCCCCGCCGGCTTCAGAACTCATATTCTTGTGGCAGTCGGATCGGCTGTTGTTATGCTGACGGCTGTATATATGTCAGAGAGATACCCTGACCATCTCGATATTTCAAGAATGCCTGCACAGGTAGTCAGCGGCATAGGCTTCCTCGGTGCCGGAACAATTCTCCGCGAGGGCTTTTCCGTTAAAGGCCTTACGACAGCCGCAAGTCTTTGGGCGGTATCGTGCGTCGGTCTTGCTGTAGGCTCAGGCTTCTTTGTAGGCGCACTTGTCGCAACCTTTGTAATATATCTCACCCTGAATTCTCTCAAAAAGGTAGTCGCGAAAGGCCACGCAGGAAAAGCACTTTATATAGAGGTTAAGGACCTTGCCGACGAAGTGCCGCAGCTCTCAAAAATAATCAGACGTTCGGGTGCTGTTATACATTCCATGGAAATACTCTACGACAGCGATTCGAAATTACGTAAGAAGAAAAACACTTCAACCATAAAGGCTTTGATTTTCCCGAAGAGCGATGAGTCTCTCAATATGATAATTTCCACCATACGCGCTGATGAAAATGTTGTCGACATCTATGTCGATTAGCATCTCGGAGGAGTGATTGAATGTCGCAGGTCACAAAAAGGGCGCTTGCAGCGTCTTTGATAAAGCTTCTTTCGCAAAAGCCGCTCGATAAGGTAACGGTAAAGGATATTATCGAGGATTGCGGCGTAAACCGTCAGACCTTTTACTATCATTTTAAAGATATTTATGACCTTGTGGATTGGATATTTTTGGAAATGGCTTCCGAATTTCTTGAGGGCAAGGAAACGTATGATACGTGGCAGCAGGGATTTACGCAGATACTTTACGGCGTGCTCCGAAACCGCAGGCTCATTATGAACGCATACAATTCCCTCAGTCACGAGCAGGTAGAGCGGTTTTTATACGCTCTGACATACGACCTCTTGCTCGGTGTAGTCGAGGAGGAGGCGGTTGACGTTTCAATAAGAGAGGAAGACAAGAAGTTTATAATCGACTTTTATAAATACGCCTTTGTCGGCTTTATGATAGATTGGATAAAAAAGGGAATGAAGGAGCAGCCGGAGGCTTTTATAGAAAAACTTTCGGTTTTGATTAAGGGCGACATAAAACGTGCGCTTGACAGATTTCGCACAGACAAATAGTTTTCGCCTTTTATACACATAGGCTGTTTTGTCAAAAAATAATACACTTTAACCGCTGTGTCGGAATTTCCGACACAGCGGTTTTTTTGTCGATTGAAATAAAATTTGTATCATTTTACAATATGGTTACAAAATAAAAAAAGACCGAGCGACGCAAAAAAGCTTGCCGAGGCTCGGAGGAAAAACGGAGGAACCTTTTATGTATTATTCTGCAGGAACTTACGAATCGTTTGCACATCCCGAAAAGCCGAAGGACGTCGACAAAAAATCGGCATACATCATCGGTACGGGACTTGCCGGTCTGACTGCGGCATTTTACCTTGTCCGTGACGGTCAGATGAAGGGCGAACACATACATCTGCTTGAAAAGCTGGAGCTTGCCGGCGGAAGCTGCGACGGCCGCAAGGACGTGACGAAGGGCTTCTTTATGCGCGGCGGACGTGAGATGGATAACCACTTTGAGGTTATGTGGGATACCTTCCGCGACGTTCCGTCAATAGAAACTCCCGGTGTATCGGTGCTTGACGAATACTATTGGCTTAACAAGCACGACCCCAACTATTCGCTCTGCCGTGCCACGGTAAGATGCGGCGAGGACGCACACACCGACAAAAAATTTGAGCTTGACAAGGAGTCGGCAATGGCTCTTTCACAGCTTTTCCTCACACAGGAAAAAGACCTTGAGGACAAGATTTCCGATATACTTCCCGACTCGTTCTGGAGCACAAACTTCTGGCTCTACTGGCAGACTATGTTTGCTTTTCAGCGTTGGTCAAGCGCACTTGAGATGAAGCGTTATCTTTGCCGCTACGTTCATCATATTGACGGACTTCCCGATTTCAGTGCACTTCGTTTTACAAAATATAATCAGTACGACAGTATGATTTTGCCGCTCGTAAAATATCTTGAGGCACACAATGTCAGAATCGAATACGGTATGGATGTTAAAAATGTAATAATCGAAACCGTCGGCGACAAGAAAATCGCAAAGCAGATAGTTTATGTTAAGGATGGCAAGGAGCAGACCATAGACCTTGTTGAGGATGACCTTGTGTTTATTACAAACGGATGCTGCACCGACACATCCTGCTATGGCGACCAGACTCACGCTCCCGACTTGTCGGGCGTTAAAAACGGCGCAGGCGAGTCGTGGGATATGTGGAAGAATATAGCAAAACAGGCGGCACACGGCGAATTCGGCAATCCCGATGCTTTCTGCAGCAATGTTGAAGCGACAAACTGGATGAGTGCCACGGTAGAGACGTCAAACGAAGAAGTTATCCGTCATATTATGAAAATCTGCAAGCGTGACCCCCGCGAAGGTAAGGTTACGACAGGCGGCATAGTCACCGTAAAGGACAGCACGGAGAACTGGTATCTCTCTTGGACCATTAACCGTCAGCCGCAGTTTAAATCGCAGGATAAAAACGCCGTACTCATTTGGCTCTATTCGCTGAGCACAAACAAAGAGGGCAACTTTGTTAAAAAGGCAATGCGTGACTGCACCGGCGAAGAGGTCTGCCGCGAGTGGCTCTATCATATCGGAGTTCCCACAGACGAGATAGAAGATTTGGCAAAGAATGCCTGCAACACAACAACGTGCTTTATGCCTTACATCAACGCATTCTTCCAGCCGAGGAAGAATGAGGACAGACCGAAGGTCGTGCCGGACGGTGCCGTGAATTTCGCTTTTATCGGTCAGTTCGCAGAGACTCCGCGCGATACCATATTCACTACGGAATACTCAATGCGTACAGGTATGGAATCCGTCTACACGCTTCTTAATGTTGACAGGGGCGTTCCCGAGGTTTGGGGCAGTAAATACGACGTGAGAGAGCTTCTGCGCGCCTGCTACTATGCGATAGATAAAAAGCCCATAACCGATATTAAGCTTTCCTTCAAAGAAAAAGAACTTCTTAAAATAGTTATGAAAAAGGTTAAGGGTACCGATATTGAACTGCTTCTTAAAGAGAGCGGACTCATAAAGTAAGGCTCCGTAATTCAAAAGGGACTGTAACAAAAGTTACAGTCCCTTTTTTGTGTGTGCCTATTCGGAAAAAACCTTGCTGAGCGTAAAATATGTGTCGAGCACGAGAGCCCCCGTATCGCGCACATAATGCACACCGCCGCTCTCACAGCTTGTGACCGTGTACAGCTTTTGCGAATACAGCATAGCCGTGACTATTCTGTCAAGTATTTTGTGCGTCTCGTATGAGCCGTAGCTGTACGGAGCGAATATTGATATTTTTAAGACCAAATCCGCCTGTCTGTTTGAGGTTACCGTAACTGACCCGTCTGCGGCAGTTTCGGTGAGATAGTCGCCGACGGTCATCTTTTCCACACCCAAGGCAACTATTGCTTTTTTCATGGGTGTGGGTTTGATTTCGTTTTCGTATGCGAGCGTTAATTCACAGTTTCGTGTAATTTCAGTCTGTGAGGACAGAAATCCGAGAATATCGCTCGGCGCAACAACCGCAAAAAACATTTATATTCCGTTCGTCTCCCTTACTATTGCCCATATATAAAACGGCGTATTTTTGTAGTACACCGTTTCACAGTGATCCACCGTAAAGCCTCTGCCGCTTGAGTCGATTATTCTTGAGTCTGCCGACAGACGGCTTATATCGTGGTCAGGCGGGCCTATATATAAAAAGTAATCATATTTTGCCTTCCCGATTTCGGTGTAAACTCCGCCGAGATACATCTTGTTTTTGTAGCGGAGCGGCTGTATTGCGGCACGAAATACGGGTGACTGCCAGCCGGTGCTGTTTGTTATGAATACGTCCTTGCCTATCCTTGCGGATACATCCGAAAACTTCATATCACACCCCCGTAAACACAAATCCGTCGTCAATAAGGAGCGGTGACGCAAGCTTTTCTGCCTCGTCCTTTAATTCGGCGGCTTTTTTAAGCGGCATTGATGCGTCCTCCTTTACGGTGACGTCGCCGGCCTTCACAGATTCCACAGAGCAGCCGCTGTCGGTGTTTTCGAGTATACTGTAATACAGGCAGTTTACCGCAGCAAGGTAAATTATCCTCTCGTCATTTGCAGCCTTTTTGTCCTTTAACCGTGAGAACAGTTCAAGGCAAAACAGATGACATACGCAATTAAGAGAGGCGAGTGCGGCGTTATCTAAGCCGAAAAGGCTTTTTGCCTTGTAAAGCACCATATTTTCGTTTATCATTTTGCTCCTTGCCCGAGAATGGCTGCTCGGGCTTCCTTTCTGTCGAATTTATCAGGCCTTTGTGGTGAGAATTTTTGAAGCGTCTGTAAATATTTTAGAAAAGCCTGCGGTCTGAGTAATTGCGGCGCGTTCTATTTGGCGGTCGATAAGCTTGTCGTATTCGGTGAGAATACCGCCTGCTTCAACCATTTCGAGGGCGCAGTTTTTATCAAGACCTATAAGCGTGCCTGCCTGCGCTGCGCTGCTTTTCAGCATATTAGCGCCGAGCGGCGTTACGGCTTTACCGGTCGCGTGGAAATTAAGGCCCGCCGCAGCGTCGCGCATTTCCGACATATTGAGTATGGCTGCTGCGATGTCGGGTGAGGCTATAACGGTGTTGAGTTCATACGGGTCAAAGCCGTTCCAGAACGAAACGAGGTCGGAATATGTGAGCTTGCCCGCAGTTGAAACCTTGAGGGTGGCAGCAGGGTTCTTGTTTCCGTCGCCGAGCGATAAAACGCTTACCGCGTCCTTAAAGAGCGCACGGGAAATATATGCGCCTATCTGCTTTAATGTGACGGTGAACAGGTCAAGCTTCTGGAAGCGTATAGCCTCGTATGACGCGCATAACATTCTGCCGCGCTTTTTGAGCTTTACGAGGTTCTCCTGAGTTTTAACCGAGGTTTCGGGTATGGCGGTACCCTCGGCTGTCTCCTTCAGAGCCTTGTCGTCGTCTGTGAGAACCGAGGTTATCGGGCGGTAGTCAAGGCCGTCGATAACGGTCTTTGCCGCAATGATTTCCGAGAGAACGTCAGCGCTTTCAAGTCCGGTTCTCACGGCTCTTGAAATATATTCGGGGAAGAGTGCGGCACTGTCGGTGGTTGCGAAGAATTTATCGACGGGGCTTGACATATTGCCGCTGACCTTTATGTCAAAGCGTTTAAGCTGACGCTCAAATGCGTCAAGGCCCTCAAGAGAGGTGCCCTTGTAGTTTTCTGAGGGGTCAATGCTCTCAAGCTCCGCGAGGAAGCCCTTTGATGTTCCGTAAAGTCCCTTGTCGAGCTTGATGTTTTCGTAAATTGCCATTTGTTTTATCCTTTCTTTTTACAGTCTGAACTGCGAATTTGAATTTGCTTCGGCTTTTTTAGCCGGTGTGAGCTGCGGAGAGCTCAAGGTAAAATTATTTTTACTCACGGCTTTTGCTGCGGCGCAAAGCTCATCCGTTTCAAGACATTCCGCCATTTTTTTACACAGCTTGTCATCGAGTGACGGAAACGCGGCGACAAACGCTTTTATAAGCTCCGTCTGCTTTTCGGTGCGGTACAGCTGTCCGGCTTTTGCAAGACCTTTCAGACGTTCGTTTTCACTTTTCAAGAACGTCAGCTGCCGATTTGCGTCGCCGTCTGCGGTGAAACCGAATTTTTTTGTTATACCGGCGTTTTTCTGTGCAGGTACGGCGACAAACGACCACTCGTATGCGTCCGTGGGATTTTGCAGCTCACCGTAACAGAGCCTACCGTCGTAAATGCCGCCTCTGACGTGTGAGCATTCACTCTTGCCGAGCTCTTTTCCGCAAACGGAGCAGATGCAGCTTTTAACTGCGCAGCCCACGCTCACTTCTTTTATAATGCCTGCCTTGATTTCCTCAATGAGCTCCTCGTTTTTCTTTATCCTCGGCATATAGCACCATGCCTTTAAATATACATAGTCCTCACCGAGAGAATTTTTGCGCGTGCTGTCCTTAATGACTTCGGTCTTATAGGTTCGCGCGCTCTGGTCGGAGCTTTTCATGCTGTGATCGCGTATTGCGGTTTTGCCTATAAAAAAGTCGGCAAGCTTATGAAGAGAGTCCTCCGTGAATCGCTCGTAATCACGGTCGATTTCGTTGTCGCAGAGTATTACGCAGAAAGAGAATATATCGTCCTTCGTCATTTCCTTTTGAGTGAATGTGTTTATGAGCGCCAAATCCTCTTTTGACAGCTCGTTTTCATCCGTCTGACTTTCAAATGATTTGTTCAATCGGTTTTTTCCTCCTTTTCAAGTGCTTTTGCCTGTGCCGAATACAGCCTTGCTCTGGCATTTTCCACCTCGTCCTGAAGCGTGATGTCGTCCCACACAACGTTCGGTTTTAAGGATGAGCCCGAATTACGAAGAAATGTTGAGCAAATCCTTTCTATTACAGGCGTCAAATGTCTCCTGTAATGCCACAGCTCCGTAGTCAAAACGTCCGTCTCCACCTTGGACATCGTCTCGGTGGTTGACCACGAGAGTCCGAGCAAAAACGGCGGTATACCAAGCTTTGCGACAATTTGCTCAAGCATCTCGCGCACGGGAATCTCGCTGTCGGGAATTTGATTATCGGCACCTATGACCTTTATATCAACGTCTCCGACGGCGACAAAGTCCTTGACGCTGCCGCTCTTCATAGCTTCGCTCCACTCGCTTGCTATAAGCTCGGCGCGCTCTTTAGCAAATGATTTCGACAACGCTTCTCCGTCCGGCTTATAGGTGACGGCAAATCGTACATTGCCGACTCTGTCCCAGTTGGATTTGGTGGCTTCGAATATTTTAAGCAGTACCGAGCTTACAAACGGCAGGCCGTAAAGCACCGAGGTACCGTAGAGCGAGCCGGGCTCTGCGTCAAGTGCCGTAAACAGTATTCTCTCCTGATGCTTTACCGGAGTCGGCACCGCGTCTGCGCGGCATACGAGAATCCTTGAAAAGTCGTTAGGATCTCTTAAAAGACTGACATCGTCCGGTCTTGCATTGTAGAGATAGCGTATGTTTCCGTATTCGTCCGTAAGCATTTCGCCGACTGCCGTGCCGTAAATCAAGAGCTGCTCAAAATAAGTATCCAAAAACGAATAAATGCTTCTTTCGCCCGAGTCGCATGGTATGTCGGACAAAAATTCGGCAAGAGCTTTATCGCAGGCGTCGCTTCCGGTCTCCACCGAGAAGCCGCCCGTCAATCGGATTATCTTGTGAACAGCCGCATTTATTATGGGAACCGCCTCCATAAGGCTTTTATAAAGCGTGTTCTGGCACAGCACAAGCGGCGTGTAGCTGTTGACGGCGGGAAAAAGCCCCGAGGCTGTGCCTTGTGCGGCGGCGGTAACCGGAGCCTCAATGCGCTTGCCTCTTCTGAATAGCTTCAAGCATAATTACCTCCCTTCATCGTTCCACCGAAACGGCAAAAAAGCCGTCGGCGGAGTTTTCGAGTGACATAACGAAATATCTTATGTCGTCCATGGCGTGGTCGTTTTCTTTGCGCGGGGCGTCGTATTTTGCACTCTCGTCCCAGCGGTATAATGAAAACTCACGTATGGCGTCGCGGCACGGCTTGCAGATTTTTATCCTGCCGGATTTCAGCGCGTCCGACGTTTTGCGTATGCCCTTTACAACGTCGTTGTCGGCACGCACCACGCGTATTTTGCCGTGCCTTTTTATACATTCAATGAAGCTTGCGGCCGAGGGGTCAACTACCGCGTATTCCACTTTTCTGTCGCCGATAAGAGCTGTAAGCGAACAATAGTACTCCTCATCGGTCATCTGAAAGCCTTTTTGCTTTGAATCGTGGTAGAATTCATCCACTCTGAAAAAGGTGCCGTCTTTTTCGCCCCAAAGCCCCATGGATGTCGGATTTACCGTGCCGTAGTCGCAGGAAACAAAATATTTCGTGATTCCCACAGGCACGTCGTATATATATGAGCTGTCGAAAAAAGGGTAAACCGCGCCGTCACAGCTGACCCATTTACCTTCAATAAATCGCTCGTAAAATGAACCGCTGTAAAGATTTTTATAACGCTGTTTAATCTCCTCCGACAGCGAGGGATTGTCGTCCATTGTGAAATGCAGGTATAGACAATTTTTATCTACCGCCTTTTTTATCCATTCCGTGTAGAACCAGTGCGCCGGATTTTCGGGGTTGCAGTTGAACCAAAGACGCGAATTATCGACGGAGCAGCGAGCTATTGCCTGCTCGCAAAAGGAGCGCGGCATAAGAGCCGTCTCATCGAGCATGACGCCCGAAAGAGTCATACCCTGTATCAGCGCCGCTGAGCCTTCATCCTTACCTCCGAAAATGTAAAAACGGTTTTCTCGCCCGTCTTTTTTTATGATTATCATATTTTTTGAAACAAGCTCCTCGTATGTGAAGCCGAGAGAGCGCAGCATCGGGAGCATCGGCGTTATTATGTTACGTCGCAGAGAGGTGATGGTTTTTCCGCAAACGGCAAAGCTGCTGTCTGAAAACATATAAAATGCCCAAAATATAAATGAGAGAAACATACACACCGTCTTACCGCTTCTGACAGAGCCGTCGCAGATTATCGCATCTCGGTTTTTATACGGCGAAGAGTCCGTCCACCAATTCAGCAGTATAAGCTGCTTTTTCGAGAAGCTTTTAAAGGCGTCAACAGTCATCGTCGTTCCCTCCGGCGGAAGCCTTTGCCGAATTTTCGATAGCCTTATAAAGTGAAACGGAATATTTGTCGCTTTCTGATAATGACAGCTGCTCGATTTTTTCAAGTGCCTTCAAACGGTCAAAAAACTTGATTTCCATTCCTCCGCCGCGCGGCTTTTTGATTTCCGCCACATTGAAAAGGTCAAGCTTTTCGGCGTCAAGCCTGTCACCGTCACTTTCGAGTATGAGCTTTACAGCGTCCGAAATGTTACCGAACGCAATACGGCGGTAACCGCAAAGCGCCTCGGCTCTTGTAGCGGCAAGCTTGCCTTCAAGCTCGGCTATCTCATCTTTGATACGTTTCTCCGTTAGGAGTCGAATACCGCACATTTCCGGGAAGACGGTGTATCCGGCTCTCAGCGCCGCATCTTTCGGATTACCGCAGTAAACGTATTCGCGGCAAAAATCTTTTTCGCGTTTTTTAAGACTTTTTCTGTCCGTAATAATTCCTCCCTTGTGATTTTGTATAAGTTTTTTCATACATAACGGCAAAAAGGGAGCAATGCTCCGAAAACGCTGCGACACATTTCCGATATATGTCTATTAACGGCTCGGAAGCGTTGATGCAGGCGGACTTTAATGATTCGAGATTTTTTTGAAATGTTATTGACAATAAAAAAAATCGGTATTACAATAAGTAAACCGATTAACAATTAACCGACTAACTATAAATCGGTTATCTTATATTTAAAAAGGAGGAAAAGGCTTTGGCTTCGGAACTTAAAGAATTGGTCTTTAAGATGAACAGGCTTGACTGCTATAAACGCTATGCCATGCATAAAATGCTTCGCGACAGCGGCGTGTATTTCGGCCAGCCGCCGGTGCTCGATTATCTAAGTGAGCACGGCGAATGCTCGCAAAAAGAGCTTTCCGACGGCATAAATGTTTCGCCGGCATCGGTGGCGGTATCCGTAAAACGAATGCAAAAGAGCGGACTTATCACAAAAATTTCAGACGAAAACGACCTGCGCTGCAACCGGATAGCTCTTACCGAAAATGGCAAGCAACGTACGGAATATATACACAGTCAGTTTGACAAGCTTGACAAAAGGATGTTCAAAGGCTTCACAAAAGAGGAGCTTTCACTTCTCAACAGCTTTTTGAATCGTCTTATTGACAATATTTCGGAGGACGCTCCGAGCGAAAAAGCAATTTTTGAAATGATGATGAAATCACACGAAAAAGGAGGCGACGACAATGTGTAAGCTTATGAAATACGCAAAGCAGTACACTTGGCAGTCGATAATCTGCCCTATACTTATGGTTGGCGAGGTAGTGCTTGAGCTTATGCTGCCGTATTATATGTCGTATATAATCGACGTGGGCATACCGAACGGCGACAGGAAGTACATTATCGAAATCGGCGTCAAAATGGTTGCTATGGCATTGGGCTCGCTTTTCTGCGGTGCCACCGCGGCAAGGCTTGCGTCTGTTGCGAGTATGGGCTTCGGCACAAATCTCCGCACAGCTATGTATGAGAGCATCCAGAATTTCTCATTCTCGAATATCGACAAGTTCAGCACTGCTTCTCTTGTAACGCGAATGACAACGGACGTAACTCAGATACAGAATATGTATATGATGATGCTGCGAATTTTCTTCAGAGCACCGCTTATGTTTGCAATAGCACTCACCATGAGCTTCAAGATAAGCAGAACGGTATCAAATACCTTTCTTGTGGTTATACCGATAATCCTGATATTCCTCGCGCTGTTCGGACCTATTGCCGTAAAGCGCTTTAAGAAGGTATTCAATATGTTTGACGGGCTCAATGCGTCCGTTCAGGAAAACCTTATCGCAATGCGCGTTGTAAAGGCGTTTGTCCGCGAGGATTACGAAAAGAAAAAGTTCAAAAAGGCAAACGACGACCTTATGGATGCGTCGGTAAGCGCGGAAAAAATGATGGTTATGGCACAGCCGCTGATGATGTTTTTGATGTTCGGCACCATACTCACTATTACCTATATCAGCTCAAAGCTCATTTTGAGGGGCGAAATGGAAATAGGCAAATTCAGCACGCTTACGACCTATGTTATGATGATACTTATGTCTGTCATAATGATAGCCATGATATTGGTACAGTATGTTATGTCGAGAGCCGCCGCAGCACGTATAGCCGAGGTCATTGAGGAAAAGCCCGACATAAACGACGATGACGCTCAGCCGGACCTCAAGGTTAAGGATGGCTCCGTAGAGTTTAAAAATGTCAGCTTTAAGTACAGCTCGGACGGCAAAAAGAATGTTATAGACGGGGCGAGTTTTAAAATAAATTCCGGCGAAACCGTAGGCGTTATAGGCGGTACGGGAAGCGCAAAGACAACGCTCGTAAGCCTTATTCCGAGACTTTACGACGTGACCGGCGGCGAGGTTCTCGTCGGCGGCGAAAACGTAAAAAAATACAAGCTTTTTGAGCTTCGTGAAGCCGTAAGTATGGTGCTTCAGAAAAATGTACTTTTCTCGGGCACAATTATTGATAACCTCCGCTGGGGTAACGAAAACGCCACAGAGCAGGAGGTAATAGACGCCTGTAAGGCAGCTCAGGCTCACGACTTTGTAATGAGCTTCCCCGACGGCTACAACACCGACCTCGGCCAGGGCGGCGTTAATGTTTCGGGAGGTCAGAAGCAGCGTCTTTGTATTGCGCGTGCTCTCTTGAAGAAGCCTAAAATACTCATTTTGGATGACTCCACAAGCGCGGTAGATACGTTTACGGACTCCAAAATTCGCGAGGCGTTCAAAAATGACATACCGAATACCACAAAAATCATAATCGCTCAGAGAATAAGCTCCGTTGAGGACGCCGACAAAATCATAGTTCTCGACGACGGTAAAATAACCGATATGGGTTCGCACTCGGAGCTTATGGAGAGAAGCGAAATATACCGTGAGGTCTATACCTCGCAGCAAAAGGGTAACAAAGACGAAGGAGGCGAAAACTGATGCCGAAACCTAAAAACGGACCGGGCGGCCACGGCGGAGCCCCGAGAGGCGGCTTCCAAAAGCCGAAAAATATGGGCAAAACCGTTTCAAAGCTTTTTTCTTATCTCGGTAAGTCAAAGGGCCTGTTGGTGCTTGTCGTAATTTTCGTCCTTTTAAGTTCGGTCGGAATGATTGCGTCCTCGTACTTCATTAAAATTGTAATAGATAACTATCTTGTTCCCATGACAAACGGTACGATGACGCCGGATATAGGTGCTATTGCGTTATCTCTTTCCAAAATGGCTATGCTTTTCATATTCAGTGCGATATCAGCCTATGCGTATGCAAGAATTATGATAAAGGTGTCGCAGGGAACGGTAAATACGATAAGGCGCGACCTCTTTGACAAGATGCAGGATTTGCCTATAAGCTATTTTGACACGCATACTCACGGCGACCTTATGAGCCGCTATACAAACGACGTCGATACCGTCCGAAATTTCCTGAGCAACGGCTTTGTGCAGGTGATTTCCTCGGTTATCAGCGTTATCGCAACCTTTGCCATGATGCTGTATCTCAGCTGGCAGCTCACTCTTCTTGTAATTCTGATGCTTATAATTATGCTGATTGTAATTAAGGTTATAGGCGGCAAGAGCGCGCTGTACTTCAAGAAGCAGCAAAAGGATCTCGGAGCTGCAAACGGATATATCGAAGAGACCATAGAGGGACAAAAGGTCATAAAGGTATTCAATCACGAGGAAAATGTCAAGGAGGAGTTTGCCGCACTTAACGGTGCGCTTAAGCATTCCTCTACCAACGCCAATACCTTTGCAAGTGTTCTGATGCCGATAATGGGTAACCTCTCAAATATCAATTATGCCGTGATTGCCATGGCAGGCGGACTTCTCTGCATAGGCGGCTTTACCACAATCGGTACAATAAGCTCGTTTTTGCAGTATTCAAAATCGTTTTCTCAGCCCATAGCAAATCTCTCTCAGCAGTTCAACAATATTCTTGCGGCCTTAGCCGGTGCCGAGCGTATATTTGACGTTATCGACAGAGAGCCGGAAGAGGACAACGGCTATGTAAAGCTCGTAAACGCAAAATATGACGAGAACGGAAATTTGACCGAGTGCAAGGAGCATACGGGTCTTTGGGCTTGGAAGCATCCGCACAGCGGCGACAACACCGTAACCTATCAAAAGCTTGAGGGCGACGTTGTGTTTGAAAACGTGTACTTCAGCTATGACGGCAAAAAGACGGTTCTCGACGACATTTCGCTCTATGCAAAGCCGGGTCAGAAAATTGCGTTTGTCGGCTCAACGGGCGCAGGCAAAACCACGATAACCAATTTGCTCAATCGCTTTTATGAGATACAAAAGGGAAAAATCCGTTATGACGGAATAAATATACAAAAGATTTGCAAGGGCGATCTTCGCTCTTCGCTTTCGATGGTGCTTCAGGATACACACCTGTTTACGGGTACAATCGAAGACAATATACGCTACGGCAAGCTTGACGCGACTCACGAAGAGGTTGTAAAAGCCGCTAAGCTCGCCAATGCCGATTCGTTTATAACAAGACTTCCCGACGGTTACGACACGGTTATAACAGGCGACGGCGCAAACCTGAGTCAGGGGCAAAGACAGCTCATAGCGATTGCGAGAGCGGCTGTGGCAGACCCGCCCGTGCTCGTGCTTGACGAGGCTACAAGCTCCATAGATACACGCACCGAGCATCTTATAGAAAAGGGTATGGATAAGCTTATGAACGGCAGAACCACCTTTGTGATAGCTCACCGTTTGTCCACGGTACGCAATGCGAACGCCATAATGGTGCTTGAGCACGGTAAAATAATAGAGCGCGGCAGTCATGATGACCTTATTAAACAGCACGGGAAATATTATCAGCTGTATACCGGTCAATTTGAATTGTCATAATAAAAATCCGCGGTTTTTACGGGGAAGCATCGCTTTGAGCCTTGCTTCCCCTTAATTTTTATAGGCTTGAGACAAAAAGGGAAGTTTTACACGGCAAACTTTGTTAATTTTCAAACTTTGCTTGAACTAACCCTTGAAATATTGTATATTTAATTGTAGTGTCGTCGAATTAGGCAGTTGTGAGGTGAAACAAGCTTGGCAAGGTCGTTAAAAAAACTTATTGCCGCTGTGTTTTGCCTTGTTTTACTGTTTGAGCTGTCTTCGTGCGCGGTAAACACAAAATCAGCGGAGCAGACGGGCTTTTCTATGGGGTCCCTTGTAGGCATTAAGCTTTACGGGAAAAACTCCGAGGCGTTGGAAAACGCAAACCTTTTGGCTGAAGTGGTTAAAACAGACGAGCGCATTTCAAAAAATTATGAGGGCAGCGATATATACAGAGTAAATTCCTCTGGCGAGCACGGAGAAACGGTGAGCGTAGAGACATATGATGAGCTTCGCACCGTTTGCGACGTGTATTCCGATTCCCACGGTAAGGCTGCCGCTTTATCGGGAGCGCTGACTGAGCTTTGGGGCTTTGATACCGACGAGTTCCGTCTTCCGAGCGAAGATGAAATTATATCCGCAAAAGAAAAATGCGGTGACGATAAATTGATTTTCGACGACGGCAAAAAAGTTTATATCCCCGACGGCGCAAAGCTCAATCTCGGCTCCGCAGGCAAGGGAATAGCCCTTGACGAGGCGGTTAAGAAAATAGACGAAATAAATTCGCAGGGCGGCAAAATAACGGGTGCCGTAATTTCCGTCGGCGGCAGCGTAGCGACATACGGCTTACCGAAAAAAGGCAAAAGCTGGAATGTAGGAATACGCGACCCGTACCAAACGGAAAACGATTATTTTGCGGTGCTGTCGCTTACAGATGCTTTTATATCAACCTCGGGCGATTATGAAAAGAGATTTACCGCCGAGGACGGAAAAACATATTTTCACATTTTGGATTTGACCACCGGCTATCCGGTGCAAACGGAGCTTACAAGTGTTACGATAAAGGCTCCTACGGGGCTTTTGAGCGACGCTCTCTCAACGCTCTGTTTTATTCTCGGAAAGGAAGAGTCTCTGCCGATACTCGAAAAGTACAATGCGGACGCGGTGTTTGTCTATAAGGACAGAACCGTCTTTGCGACGGACGGCATAAAGCCGTATTTAAAAATAACAAACGGCGATTACTCTCTTGTCTGATATGGAAAGAAAGCTTTTGGGAAAGCACGGAGCGGCGCTTATAATAATTACGGTTATGGTAATTGCGGTGCTTACGGCGTATAAATATACAAGGGCGAAAACATCACTTACTGCCGTTGTCACGTCGGACGGTGTGACCGTTTTGACGCTGTCTCTTGATGAGATTGCGGAAAAGCGAGAGTTTACGCTCGACAACGGTATTGTAATAGCCGCCGAAAACGGCGAAATATGGGTAGAAAGCTCTCCGTGTAAAGACAAGATATGTATGAGAACGGGTAAGCTGTGCCGCGCGGGTGAAAGTGCCGTGTGCGTGCCGCTTAAAACAGTCGTAAGCATAAAGGGCACTACCGAAAATATAGACGTGATTACATATTGATATGAAGATAACTAAGACAAAATCATATAAGGCCGCATTTACGGGTATAGCTGCGGCTGTGGCAATAACACTCTCGTTTCTTGAGGGGCTGATACCGACAGCTGCGTTTATGCCGCCCGGAGCCAAGGCAGGTTTTTCCAATATAGCGGTTATGTTTGCCGCCTCGGAATTCGGGCTTATACCGGCACTGTCGGTGACGCTTTTAAAGTCGCTGTTTGTTTTTCTTACGCGCGGTGCCACGGCATTTTTTATGTCACTCGCAGGAGGAGTGCTGAGCACCCTTGTGATGTATTTATTATTTCGTTTTTCAAAAAACGCAGGATATATAGAAATAGGTATTTTGTCGGCTTTGGCTCATAATGCAGGGCAGTTTTCGGTTGCCGCGATTATGGTTTCCGGAGAGTCGGTTATAGGCTATGCCCCGGTGCTTCTTTTGTCGGCTCTTGTTACGGGGGCAGTTACGGGAAGCATATTGAGGGCTGTTATGCCAAAGCTTCATAATATAGATAAAGCTGTAAAGGGAGGAAGATGAATGCGCTCTGAAATAATAAAACCTGTAAAAAAAGTCAGAGGCGGTATAAGTGTCTCGCACGAAAAGCACACCAAGGATATGCAGGTTAAACGCATTCCGGCTCCGGAAACGGTCACGCTTCCGATGAGCCAGCATATCGGCGCGCCGTGTACGCCAACGGTAAAGGTCGGCGACAGAGTTCTTGTAGGTCAGGTAGTAGGCGATACCGATAAGTACGTAAGCGCACCCGTGCACGCGTCCGTGTCGGGTAAGGTTACGGCGGTAAAGGAAATCAGAACCGCTCAAGGTATTGTGTCTCAAGCCGTCATTATCGAAAACGACGGGCTTATGGAGGAGGCGGAGTTTACACCGCCAAAGGTCGAAACTCACGATGACCTGATAAAGGCCGTCAGAGCTTCCGGCGCGGTAGGACTCGGCGGAGCGGGCTTTCCGACTCATGTAAAGCTCAATTTCCCGCAGGACGGCAGCGTTGACACACTTATAATAAACGCGGCGGAATGTGAGCCGTATATAACGGTTGACTACCGTGAATGTCTCGATAATTCGTGGGACGTAATGAGCGGAGTGCATCTTTTAAAGGATATGCTCAATTTCAAGAAGGTCATAATAGCGGTTGAGGACAACAAGCCCGACGCCATCAAAATTCTTGAGAGAATAGCCGAAAAGGACGACCCCGACGACGTAATTAAGGTTATGCCTCTTCGCTCAAAATACCCGCAGGGTGCAGAGAAAATGATGATACTCTCCGCAACGGGCAGACGCGTTCCCCCCCGGAAAGCTTCCGTCGGACGTGGGCTGTGTTGTTATGAACGTGACCTCGGCGGCATTTATTTCACGCTATTTAAAATCGGGCAAGCCGCTTGTATCGCGATCTCTTACGGTTGACGGTTCTGCCATAACCGCTCCGCAGAATGTGCGCGTTCCGATAGGCACCGAGATAGATTACATCATCAAGGCGTGCGGCGGCTTCCGCGAGCCCCCGGTTAAAATAATTACCGGCGGACCCATGATGGGTACCTCGATAGTCGATACGCACCACCCGATATTAAAATGCAATAACGCAATTCTTGCCTTCACCGATGACGATATGAGCCTTAAGACGGAAACGGCTTGTATACATTGCGGTAGATGCGCTAAGGCCTGCCCCATGTATCTTCAGCCGACGGTAATACATAAGTACGCGGTGCAAAAGGATGTAAAGAATCTTTTAAAGGCGGGCGCAATGGTTTGTATGGAGTGCGGTTCGTGCGCGTATACGTGCCCTGCCGGCAAACCGCTTGTTCAGTTTATGCGTGACGCAAAATCTATTGTAAGATCGGAGGCGCAGAAAAAATGAGTGAAGAAAATATAAAGCTTACCGTATCTCCTTCGCCTCACAAGCGTTCAGTCGATACAACAAGAAGCATAATGCTCGACGTAATTATCGCCCTTATGCCGGCACTTATAATGTCGGTGGTGCTGTTCGGATTCCGTTCGCTGCTCGTTACGGCGGTGAGCGTCCTCTCATGTGTTTTGTTTGAATACATAGCGCGCAAGGTTATGAAAAGAGACAATACCATAGGCGATTTAAGTGCTGTGGTAACCGGTATCCTTTTAGCTTTCAATTTGCCGTCCACAATGCCGATCTGGATGGTAATAATCGGCGACGCAGTTGCAATTATCGTCGCAAAGCAGTTCTTCGGCGGCATAGGTCAGAACTTTGTAAACCCTGCGCTTGCAGGCAGAATCGTGCTTATGACGTCGTTTGCAAATGCGATGTCCGACTATCCGGCTCCGTTTGCTTGGAGAAATACCGCAGTTGACGCGGTCACGTCCGCAACGCCTCTTTCACAGATGACAAGCGTGTATAAAGCAGGCGATATAGATGCCGCGGTCAATGCCGCAGGGCTTCCCACGCTCACAAATATGTTCTTCGGCGTAAGGGAGGGCTGCCTCGGCGAAACGTGCGCCGTTGCGCTGCTGCTCGGATTTATCTATCTCTTAATACGCAAGGTAATATCTCCCGTAATTCCGCTCTGTTTTGTCGGCACAGTTGCCGTAATAATGCTGATAGCGGGCAAGGGCAGTCTTACCTTTACGGCATATCAGCTCTTGTCTGGCGGCCTTTTGCTCGGTGCTGTATTTATGGCTACCGATTACAGCACCTCGCCGATAAGCGCAAAGGGAAAAATAATATTTGCCGTGGGATGCGGAATTGTAACGTCTCTCATTAGAATATTCGGAAATTTGCCCGAGGGCGTTTCATTCTCAATAATTCTTATGAATATTCTCGTTCCGCATATTGAGCATCTCACAGCTCCAAAGCCCTTCGGAACTCTCAAGGAGAAAAAAGAGAAAAAGGAGGCGGCAGCGTGATGAAAAAGAAATTCACCGCAAAGGACATTTTGATTCCTACCGTTTCACTCTTTGTGATTTGCCTTGTGGTCACCGCTCTTCTGGCGGTCACAAATATGCTTACGGCCCCGCAGATACAAAAGCTGTCAAAAGAGACAGAGGATAAAACAAAGGCAGAGGTCTTAGCCTCGGCAGACGAGTTTTCGGACGCTCTTACGGTGAGTGCCGACGGCAAGGACTACACCTACTATGAGGGAACCGCCTCCGGCGACACAATAGGTTATGTGTTCAAAACTTCGGCAAAGGGCTACGGCGGCGACATTGACCTTATGGTAGGCATTGATACGAGCGGAAAGGTTACGGGCGTGTCAATACTCTCGATAAGCGAGACGGCAGGTCTCGGTATGAATGCCAAAAACGAGAGCTTTATAAATCAGTACATGGGAAAATCCGGTACGATAGGCGTTTCCAAAAACGGTGCGTCAGATACCGAAATTCAAGCTCTTACGGGAGCTACGATAACATCAAAGGCGGTCTCGTCGGCGGTTAATACGGCGCTCAGTCTTTATTCACAGATAGGAGGCGAGAAGGTTGGCTGAAAAGAAAACGATATTTCAGGAGTTTTCCAAGGGACTTTTAAAGGAAAACCCGGTTTTAAGACTTGTTCTCGGAACGTGTCCCACACTCGCCACCACCACATCGCTTGAGAGTGCCATAGGTATGGGTCTTTCGGCTGCCATAGTTTTGGTTTGCTCAAACATAGTAATTTCGGCACTTCGCAAGGTAATTCCTTCAAAGGTAAGAATTCCCTGCTACATAGTTGTTATAGCCGGCTTTGTAACGATAGTGCAAATGCTTGTTAAGGCGTATTTGCCGGCGCTTAACGATATGCTCGGCGTGTATTTGCCCCTTATAGTCGTTAACTGCATAATTCTCGGCAGAGCCGAGGCGTTCGCAGGCAAAAACAGCGTTATACGTTCGGCTGCCGACGGTCTCGGTATGGGCATAGGCTTTACCTGCGCGCTCATAATAATGGGCGGCGTCAGAGAGCTTCTCGGTGCAGGCAAGCTTTTGGGCTTCCAAGTGCTTCCCGAATCCATACCGCCTATGACGATATTTGTATTGGCTCCCGGCGGCTTCTTTGTGTTCGGTTTGGTTATGGCATGTGCAAACCGCCTTGCCGAAAAGAAGGGTAAGCCGAAGGCGGAACTCCATTCGTGCGGCAGCTGCCCCATGGCGGCTTCGTGCAGTCTTAAAGACAGCGGCGACAAGTGCGAAAACGAGAAAAAGGAGGCGGCTGAATAATGAAAATATATTTGTCCATAATTTTGACCGCTATTCTTACAAACAACTACATACTCTCTAAATTCCTCGGTATATGCCCGTTTCTCGGCGTATCCAAAAAACTAAATACAGCCGTCGGTATGAGCCTTGCGGTAATTTTCGTAATGGTCATCTCTTCGGCGGTTACTTACCCGTTAAATACATTTCTTGATAATCACGGGCTCGGCTATCTTCAGACGATAGTGTTCATTCTTGTAATAGCCGCTTTGGTTCAGCTTATTGAGATAACCTTGAAAAAATATATTCCGTCGCTTTATAAGGCGCTCGGCATATATCTTCCGCTTATAACAACAAACTGCGCCGTGCTCGGTGTTACCATACTCAATATAACCGAGGGCTACACTTTCCTTGAGGGCCTTGTAAACTCCTTCGGTTCGGGCGTAGGCTTCCTTGTAGCTATGGTAATGTTCGCCGGAGTAAGAGAAAAGCTTGAAACGGCGGATATACCGAAATTTTTGCAGGGCTTGCCCATAACACTTGTTGCCGCAAGTCTTACTTCTCTTTCGTTCCTCGGCTTTTCCGGCCTTGTCGAAGGCATATTTGCATAAGGGGGGCTTTTAAATGAACACGATTTTATTGGCTGTTATCCTTGTTGCGGGCATAGGTCTTATATGCGGACTCGGTCTTGCCGTGGCGAGCATAGTTATGGCTGTTCCGAAGGATGAAACCGCCGAAAAAATAAGAGAATGTCTCCCCGGTGCAAACTGCGGCGCGTGCGGCTTTTCGGGCTGCGACGGTTATGCCGCGGCACTTTCGGAGGGCAAGACAAAAGAGACTAATCTCTGCGCTCCGGGCGGAGCCGATGCTGCCAAAGGTGTAGCTGCGGTGCTCGGCGTGGAGGCAGGCGACATAAAGCCGATGGCGGCGTTTGTTCACTGCAACGGAACCCACGAAAACAGTAAACTCAAGCTTAACTATGAGGGGCAGAGAAGCTGCAAAATGGCAAATCAGCTCTTCGGAGGACCCAAGGACTGCGTATACGGCTGCATAGGCTACGGCGATTGCGTAAACGTCTGCGAGTACGGCGCAATAAGCATTTGCGACGGCGTCGCGAGAGTTGATCCGCTTCTTTGCAGAGCTTGTAAAAAATGCATAAATACCTGCCCTAAGGGGCTTATCGAGCTTTTACCGCTGTACGAAAAAAAGGCTGCGGTAACCTGTAAAAATCACAACAAGGGCGCATTCACAAGAAAAGAATGCAAGGTCGGCTGCATAGGCTGTATGAAGTGCCAAAAGGTTTGCCCCGTAGGCGCGGTTACAGTTGAAAACAACACGGCGCACGTGGATTACGATAAGTGTGTCGGCTGCGGAAAGTGTGCCGCAGGCTGCCCGACAGGCGCAATACATATAGTTACGCTCGGAAAATCATAATCATCGGAAGGATATCTTAATGCAGGATTTTGAAAAAGCTGCCGGTATAGTCCCGGAGGAAAGACAGTTAAAGTGGCAAAAAACCGAATTTTACGCTTTTTGCCATTTCGGAATGAATACGTTTACTGGTAAAGAATGGGGCGACGGCAAAACGCCGCCCGAGGTTTTCAATCCCACCGATTTTGACGCCGAACAATGGGCAATGTCGGTAAAGAGCGCCGGGATGAAGGCGCTGATATTAACCTGCAAGCATCATGACGGTTTTTGCCTTTGGCCGTCCGAGTACACGGACTATTCCGTTAAGAACAGCCCGTTTAAAGACGGAAACGGCGACATTGTAAAGGAGGTCGCAGAGGCTTGCCGCAAGTATTCTCTCGGCTTCGGTGTGTATCTGTCCCCGTGGGACAGACACGAAAAAACCTACGGCAGCGGAGCCGCATATAATACTTATTACAAAAACCAGCTCCGTGAGCTTCTTACAAACTACGGCGACATCTTTTGCGTGTGGCTTGACGGCGCGTGCGGCGAGGGCCCTAACGGTAAGGTTCAGAAATACGATTGGAACGGTTACTATGCTCTTGTCCGAGAGCTTCAGCCGAATGCGGTTATCTGCGTCAGCGGACCCGATGTTCGCTGGATAGGCAACGAAGCGGGCGTGTGCCGCTCATCCGAGTGGAGCGTCGTGCCGGCATGGCTTTCCAAAAACGACTATATCGCCGAAAAATCGCAAAAGGTTGACGACGAGAAGTTCCGTAAAAAACACAACGAGATGACTTTGGACCTCGGTTCGCGCAAGGCGATAAAGGGCGAAACCGCTTTTATATGGTATCCCGCCGAAGTAGACGTCTCAATTCGTCCGGGCTGGTTTTACCACGAAAACGAGGACGCAAAGGTCAAATCCTTAAAGAAGCTCTATGATATTTATATAAAGTCGGTAGGCGGAAACGCCGCTTTGCTTCTTAACATTCCGCCCGATAAACGCGGTAAGATAGCAAAGACGGATGAGCTGACGCTCGACAGCTTCGGCAGACTTTTAAAACGCCGCTTTCCGAAAAATCTTGCTTCTGACGCTAAGGCGACCTCGTCAAGCGAAATTGACAACGAGCATCTCGCCAAAAACATAATAGAGGACGACGATTCGCTTTATTGGCAGGCCGCGTCTGACGATGAAGAGCCGGAAATCGTAGTGGATTTCGGAAAACCCGTAAACTTCGATAAGCTTGTGCTTCAGGAAAATATTGCAACGGGTCAGCAGATAGAGTCGTTTAAGATTTACTACGAGAAAAACGGCAGATGGAAAAAACTTTGTAAAGGCACGGTTATAGGTTACAAGAAAATTTGTCTTTTAAGGCGTGTGAAAACCGCACGCAGAATAAAAATCGTGATAACCTCATACAGAGTAAAGGCTACACTGCTGAAAGCCGAGGCGTATCTTTCCGAATAGAATAGTGCGTAAGGCCTCGGAGGTTAATTGAATAATCAAGCTTGTAAAACGGCACTGTCTGTGCCGTTTTATTTTATGCTTTGCGCCTTCGACAGCGAAAAACAGCTTTGCAAAGCAGCTTTTAAAAATGAGCCCGCGGCAATGAATAATCCGTAAAATACTGTTGATTTTAAAGATTATGATTTGACATATCCGATACTGTGAGTTATAATATGTTCGCACTTGAAGGGGTATTTAAGTGCTGAAAAAACAATCAATCAAATAATATAAAAACTCAAGGAGTGACTTTCAATGCCATTGGTAACAACGACAGAAATGTTCAAAAAGGCTTATGAGGGCGGCTATGCAATAGGCGCTTTCAACGTCAACAATATGGAGATTATCCAGGGTATCACAAGAGCTTGCAAAAAGCATAATGCGCCCGTAATTCTTCAGGTTTCCGCAGGCGCAAGAAAATATGCTTCTCACAATTATCTTGTAGCTATGGTTAAGGCTGCCGCAGAAGAGACCGGTCTTCCGATAGCCCTTCACCTTGATCACGGTCCCGATTTTGAGACCTGCAAGGCTTGCATAGACGGCGGATTTACTTCGGTTATGATAGACGGTTCCTCTCTTCCCTATGAAGAGAATATCGCTCTTACAAAGATGGTAGTTGAATATGCTCATGCTCACGGTGTAGTTGTTGAGGGCGAGCTTGGTACTCTTGCCGGTATCGAGGACGCGGTTAACGTAAACGCAGAGGACGCTTCCTTCACAAAGCCCGAGCAGGTGCTTGATTTCGTTACGAGAACAGGCGTTGATTCGCTTGCAATTGCTATCGGTACAAGCCACGGCGCATATAAGTTTAAGCCCGGTCAGAAGCCGCAGCTCCGCTTTGACATTCTTGAAGAAGTCGGCAAAAAGCTTCCCGGTTTCCCGATCGTTCTCCACGGCGCAAGCTCTGTAAATCAGGATCACATCAAGATGATCAATGAGTACGGCGGACAGATGCCCGATGCTATCGGTATCCCCGAGGATATGCTTCGTGAGGCTGCTAAAATGGCTGTCTGCAAAATAAACGTAGACTCCGATATCCGTATAGCTATGACGGCTGCTATCCGTAAGCACTTTATTGAGAAACCCGGCGATTTTGATCCCCGTAAGTATCTTGCTCCGGCAAGAGACCTTATCGAAGAGGTTGTTTCTCATAAAATCGAGACTGTTCTCGGCTGCGCAGACAAAGCGTAATTTAAGAGAAATCAAGAGCCGCCGTTTGGCGGCTCTTTTTTTGTCCGATTTTTCCTTTTTACGACATTTTTAATGCTGTAAAAGTAATATTAAATTTTAATGTCTATGTTGCACAAAAGAAAAAATATTTTTTGTGCAAAGAGCGGTTTTAGTTATAAACTATCACAATATATAGTTGTTGAAACTGAAAAATACTCAAAAAATTCATAGATATTGTGTTTTGCTCTTGCAAAAAGAACCTGTGTGTAGTAATATATATTTATAACGCGACAAAAACATATGACTGCGCGAAAAATTAATTGTATATAAATCAATCATAAAAGGGGCAGAAGTAATGAAAATCATCAAGAGGAACGGCGCCGAGGAGACATTTGACCGTCAAAAGATAAAGGACGCCATAGCTAAGGCGAATAACGAGACGGACGGCACGCCTGAGCTTACCGACAGGCAGATAGATTATATTTCTCTTGTTATAGAGGATCACTGTAACGAAATGAATCGCGCACTCTCCGTGGAAGAGATACAGGAGCTTGTCGAAACCCACATCATTTTGCAGGGTGCTCCCGAGACCGCCAAGAGATATATCCGCTATCGCTTCACCAGAAACCTTGCCCGTGCCTCAAACACCACCGACAATCAGATTTTATCTCTTATCGAGTGCAATAACGAAGAGGTTAAACAGGAAAACTCCAATAAGAACCCTACCGTAAACTCGGTTCAGCGTGACTATATGGCGGGCGAAGTCAGCAAGGATTTAACTAAGAGAATTCTTCTTCCCGAGGATATAGTAAAGGCTCACGAGGAAGGCCTTATTCACTTCCACGACGCCGACTATTTCGCTCAGCATATGCACAATTGCGACCTTGTAAATTTGGAGGATATGCTCCAAAACGGTACCGTTATTTCGGGTACCATGATAGAAAAGCCTCATTCGTTTTCTACTGCTTGCAATATAGCTACGCAGATAATAGCACAGGTTGCTTCAAATCAGTACGGCGGTCAGTCGATTTCACTTGCGCATTTGGCTCCGTTCGTTCAGATTTCGCGTGAAAAAATAACACGTCAGGTGAGAGCCGAGATGGAAGAATTCGGCATTGCTGCAGACGACGAGCAGGTTAAGAGCCTTGTCGAAAAGCGCGTCCGCGACGAGATCAAGCGCGGCGTTCAGACTATACAGTATCAGGTCGTAACTCTTCTCACCACAAACGGTCAGGCACCGTTTGTAACCGTCTTTATGTATCTCAACGAGGCTAAAAACGAGCAGGAGAAAAAGGACCTTGCGATAATAATCGAAGAGGTTTTAAAGCAGCGTATAAAGGGCACCAAAAATGAGGTGGGCGTATGGGTCACTCCCGCATTTCCTAAGCTTATTTACGTGCTTGAAGAGGACAATATAACCGAGGATTCGAGATTTTGGTATCTCACAAAGCTTGCCGCCGAGTGTACGGCAAAGAGAATGGTTCCCGATTATATTTCGGAAAAAATTATGTTGGAGCTTAAGATCGATAAGAACGGCAACGGTAACTGCTATACCTGCATGGGCTGCCGCAGCTTCTTAACTCCGTACGTCGATGAAAACGGTAAGCCGAAATATTACGGCAGATTCAATCAGGGTGTCGTAACCATAAATCTCGTAGATGTCGCCTGCACAGCCGCACGTGACGGCAACAAGAGCGAAGAAAAATTCTGGCAGGTTCTCGATGAAAGACTTGAGCTTTGCCACAGAGCTCTTCAGTGCCGCCATGAAAGACTTGAGGGCACACTCTCCGACGCAGCCCCCATACTCTGGCAGTACGGTGCGCTTGCAAGGCTCAAAAAGGGCGAGCCTATCGATAAGCTTCTTCACGGCGGTTATTCCACGCTCTCGCTCGGCTATGCCGGACTTTGGGAATGCGTTTATGAGATAACAGGCAAAAAATTAACCGAAAAAGAGGGCGAGGAGTTTGGTCTGCGCGTAATGCAAAGGCTTAACGATGCCTGCGCCGAGTGGAAGGCTGCCGAGAATATAGACTATTCTATTTACGGTACACCGCTTGAGTCCACAACGTATAAATTCGCAAAATGTCTTCAGAACCGTTTCGGTATCATAAAGGGAGTTACAGACAGAAATTACATCACAAACTCCTATCATATCCACGTCACCGAAAAGATAGACGCATTCAGCAAACTTGAGCTTGAATCCAAATTCCAAAAGCTCTCACCGGGCGGCGCCATTTCGTACGTCGAGGTGCCCAATATGCAGCAGAACATCCCTGCGGTACTTGAGGTAATGAAGTTTATCTACAACAATATTATGTACGCCGAGCTTAATACAAAGTCGGATTATTGCCAGGTGTGCGGCTATGACGGAGAAATACAGATAGTCGAGGAGGACGGCAAGCTTGTGTGGCGTTGCCCCAACTGCGGCAATGAGGATCAGTCTAAGATGAACGTTGCAAGACGTACCTGCGGCTATATCGGTTCTCAGTTCTGGAATCAGGGCAGAACTCAGGAAATAAAAGAAAGAGTGCTTCATCTGTAATGAATTACGGTGCTATTAAAAAATGTGACATCGCAAACGGAGTGGGCGTGCGCACGGTGCTTTTTGTATCGGGCTGCACACACCACTGCAAGGGCTGCTTCCAACCCGAAACGTGGAACTTCGATTACGGCGAAAGGTACACAAAGGAGACCGAGGATGAAATAATCGAGTCCTTAAGGCCGGACTATGTAGACGGCATAACTCTTCTCGGAGGAGAGCCGTTTGAGCCTGAAAATCAGCGTGAACTCGTAAAGCTGCTTCGGCGTATAAAAAAAGAACTGCCGCAAAAGACCGTGTGGAGCTTTTCGGGGTACACCTATGAAGAGTTGACGGGCGACAGCCGCGCCGTGTGCGAGGTTACAAAGGAGATGCTGTCTATGCTCGATGTGCTTGTTGACGGCGAATTCGTAGAGGCCAAAAGAAATATTTCATTGAGATTTCGCGGAAGTGAAAATCAGAGACTTATTGATATGAACAAAACGCGAAAAGAGGGCAAAATAGTCCTGTGGGACAAATAAAAGCTACGGGTGTAAAGGTTTCCTTTGCATCCGTTTTGTCTTTTCGGTATATCTGAAACAGTATGCGCCGCGCTTGTTATATTCGGCGCGTTGTGTTATAATCATTGTTGTACTTTATGTGTAAGGTCACTATCACCCAAGGAGATGCAAAATATTATGGAATATGTATTTTCGGACAGAATTTCGGCTCTTCAGCCGTCCGCAATCCGTGAAATATTAAAGGCTACGGCAGACCCTGCGATAATCCCGTTTGCCGCAGGCAATCCCGACGTCGCGGCGTTCCCCGTAGACGACGTAAGACGTATCAGCGCAAAAATTTTTGAGAACGAGCCTATAACGGCTCTTCAGTACGGCGTTACCGAGGGCTATGAGCCGCTCAGAAAAACCGTTGCCGATTATATGAAGAAAAAGAACAATATAGGAAGAGACTTTGATAAGCTTATCATAACTTCGGGAGCTACTCAGGTTATGGATTTGGCGACTAAATCACTCTGCAATTTCGGCGATATAATAGTGTGCGAAAATCCGTCGTTTATAGGCTCGCTTAACTGCTTCCGCTCTTACGGCTGCAAGCTTAAGGGCGTTCCGGTTGAAGAGGACGGTATGGATATGAACGCTCTTGAAAAGGTTCTTAAAGAGAATAAGAACGTGCGTTTTATTTACACCATACCCAATTTTCAAAATCCGTCCGGCAGAACTATGTCACTCGAAAAAAGAAAGACCTTGTATGCACTTGCCAAAAAATACGGCGTGTTAATTTTAGAGGACAACCCATACGGCGATTTGCGTGTGTCGGGTGAAAATGTACCTACCGTCAAGAGTATGGATGAGGACGGTATCGTAATATATGCCGGCTCCTTCTCAAAGGTGTTGGCACCGGGTATCCGCGTTGCTTACGTAATAGCTCCGGAGCCGATTGTCGCAAAGATGACAGTCTGCAAGCAGGGGCAGGATGTTCACACGGCAATGTTTAATCAGATGCTTGTATACGAATGGATGAGCACTACCGATTTTGAAGCGCATATAGACAAAATCCGCGATATTTACCGCCGTAAGATGACTCTTATGTGTGACCTTATAGATGAAAAGCTCGGCGACCTTGTATCGTATGTACGCCCCGAGGGCGGAATGTTCGTCTGGTGCGAGCTTCCCGAAAAAATCGATATGCTTGACTTTGTAAAGCGAGCCATTAAGGAAAAGGTGGCTGTTGTTCCCGGTACTGCATTTATGGTGGAGGACGGCGACACCACTAATTGCTTCCGTATGAATTACACCACACCCTCCGATGAAAATATCGTACTCGGTATGGAAAGACTCGAAAAGGTTAAAAAAGATGTCTGTTGATTTAGCTGATATAAATATTGTAAAATCTGTTCTCGCACGGCACGGCTTCGCGTTTTCAAAATCTCTCGGGCAAAACTTTTTAATCGACAGCAGCGTTTGTCCGCGTATGGCAGACGCCGCGGCAAAAGACAAGTCTTACGGAGTGCTTGAAGTTGGACCCGGCATAGGGGTGCTGACGAGCGAGCTTTCAAAGCGCGCTGAAAAGGTCGTTTCGGTAGAGCTTGACAAGCGGCTCTTGCCGGTGCTTCACGAAACGCTTTGTGACTGCAATAATGTGGAAATAGTAAACGACGATATTTTAAAGCTTGATTTAAAAAAGCTTATATCCGAGAAGTTCGCCGATTGCAGCGAAGTGACGGTGTGTGCAAATTTGCCGTATTATATCACTTCACCCGTAATTATGAAGCTGCTGTCCGAGCAGCTGCCGCTTAAAAAAATAGTGGTGATGGTTCAAAAAGAGGCGGCAGACAGATTCTGTGCCGAAGTCGGCGGTAAAAATTCCGGTGCGGTAACGGTAGGCGTGAATTATTATGCCGATGCGAGGCTCCTGTTTCCCGTTCCGAGAGAGAGCTTTATACCGAGTCCGAAGGTTGACAGCGCGGTGATTGAATTGACGCTTCTTGACGGCAAAAGGGTGACTCCTAAGAGCGAAAAGGTGTTTTTCAATACGGTCAAGGCGGCATTTTCAATGCGTCGCAAAACAGCTGTAAACGGCTTGTCGGGCGGACTTTGCATATCAAAGGAGGCAGCGGCGGCGGCAATAGAGCGTGCAGGGCTGTCGCCTACGGTGAGAGCGGAAAAGCTCTCAATGGAGGAGCTTTCACGGCTCTCGGATGAAATAGGAAAGGAGCTAAAATGATGTATAGCTATAAAACCAAGGGAACCTGCTCAAGGCAAATAGATGTGGAGCTTGACGGAGATGTTATCAAGGATGTTAAGTTCTACGGTGGATGTAACGGAAATCTTCAGGGTATTTCGGCGATAGTGCGCGGTAAATCCGTGGAGGAGGTCGAAAAGGCTTTCTCGGGAATCAAGTGTGGGTTTAAAAACACATCTTGCCCCGACCAGCTTGTCTGCGCGCTGAAGGAAGCCAAGGCTCACGAAAGCAAATAAGCCGCTGAAAAGCCGCAATGTATTATAATAAAAAGGCGTCATCAAAATTTTGATGACGCCTTTACGTTTATGCTGTTGCGATTTTATTTTTTCTTTTTCTTAGCTTTTTTGCCTGCGGAAGCGGCTGTTTTTGCGACTGCCTTTTTTTCTGTCGGCTTTTTTTCTGCTGCCTTTTTTTCTGCCGGCTTTTTTTCTGCCGGCTTTTTTTCGGCTTTCTTTTCAGGGGCTTTCGCCTCTGCAGCTTTTTTATCTGTGATTTGTTCGGCTGCCTCTTTTTTTACCTTTGCAGGCTCAGCTACCTGGTATGTCTCGCCGTTGAATGCGGATTTTGTATGCCAAATGTTATCGGCATATTCATGTATTGCCCTGTCTGCCGAGAAGATGCCTGCACCGGAGATGTTCATAAGCGACATCTGCTGCCACTTTTTCTTATCCGCCCAAACGGAAACGGCGTACTGCTGCACACGTCTGTAATCGGCAAAATCGGCAAGAACCATATACGGGTCATTGTTGATGATGTTGGCAATTTCGGGGAAACGCTTTCCTGCAATATCATTTTTCGCGATGAAGTCAATGACGTTATGCAGCTCTTGATTGTTGTTGTAGTAATTCATCGGGTTGTAGCCGCGGCGCTTGAGCTCGTTTACCTCCGGAGTTTTCATGCCGAAAATAAAGATGTTGTCGCTGCCTACGGCATCATGAATTTCAATGTTTGCACCGTCCATTGTGCCGAGGGTTATGGCGCCGTTGAGCATAAGCTTCATATTGCCCGTACCGCTCGCCTCTGTGCCGGCAAGAGAAATCTGCTCCGAAATGTCGGCGGCCGGCATAAGCTTTTCGGCCATTGTTACGTTATAATCCTCAATGTAAACAACCTTGAGCCTGCCGTTTACGTCGGGGTCGTTGTTTATCATTTCGCCGAGAGCATATATAAAGCTGATTATTTTCTTCGCCATATAGTAGCCTGCGGCTGCCTTTGCGCCGAAGATGTAAGTGTGCGGAGTATAGTCAATACTCGGATTTGCCTTAATCATTAGGTAATCGGCAAGAATATTGAGCGCATTGAGATGCTGACGCTTGTACTCGTGAAGTCTCTTTACCTGCACGTCAAAAATTGAGGTCGGATCAAGCTCTATGCCGGTATTTTTCTTAACGAGTGCGGCAAAATGCTCCTTGTTGTGCGTCTTGATTTCACGCAGCTTTTCGAGAACCTTTTCATCGTCCTTGAATTCACGGAGCTTTAAAAGCTCGTTTGCGTCATACACAAAGCCGCCGCCGATAAGCTCGGTGAGAAGTGCGGTAAGCTCGGGGTTCGATTGGCAGAGCCAACGTCTGTGGGCAATACCGTTTGTGACATTTTTGAATTTGTCGGGCGTGAGAACGTAGAAATCGTGGAATACGGTTTCCTTAAGAATTTCGCTGTGGAGCGCCGATACGCCGTTTACGCTGTGCGAAGATGCAACACAGAGATTAGCCATTCGTATAACGCCGTTTGAAACAACAGCCATTCTCTCAACCTGATCGGCATTGTTTGTTGCCTGCCATACAAAGGAGCGCAGACGATTGTCTATCTCTTTTGTTATCTGATAAATTCTCGGAAGCAGGCGGCTGTAAATATCCTCCGGCCAGCATTCGAGAGCCTCTTTCATAACGGTATGGTTGGTGTAAGCCACGGATTTTGTGACTATCTTCCATGCATCGTCCCAGCCGTAGCCGCATTCGTCGAGGAGTATTCTCATAAGTTCGGGTATTGCGAGCGTCGGGTGAGTGTCGTTTATGTGGATGGCAACCTTTTCGGGGAAGTTATCCATTGTGCCGAATACGCGCAGATGTCTGTGAACTATATCCTGAATTGACGCCGATACAAGGAAATACTGCTGGCGAAGACGAAGACTCTTGCCCTCGGGGTGGTTGTCGGCAGGGTAGAGAACCTTTGAAATGACTTCGGCCATGGCGTTTTGCTCCATAGCACGCATATAGTCGCCTTGATTAAAGAGGGTCATATCAAGAGCCGGTGCTTTAGCGGCCCAAAGGCGAAGCACGGAAATTCCCTTTCCGTCTTTACCCGCAACATACATATCATACGGAACCGCCTGTACGGGTTTGTAATTCTCAATGTCTACATGGTGGAAACCGCCGTCCCACGATTCGTTTACGTTGCCCTCAAAGCGAACCTCAAGTGCGCTCTCTTCGTGGGGGACAAGCCAAACTTCGCCGCCCGGAAGCCAAAAGTCCGGAAGCTCGGTCTGCCAGCCGTCAACAAGCTTCTGCTTGAAAATTCCGCATTCATAAAGTATGGAATATCCTCTTGCAGGGTATCCGTCGGTTGCGAGCGCGTCAAGATAGCAGGCGGCAAGTCTGCCGAGGCCGCCGTTGCCGAGTCCTGCGTCCGGTTCGCACTCATAAAGGTTTTCAAGCTTAACTCCGTAGTCGGCGAGAACACTCGCGAAAACGTCTGTGAGATTTAAATTGTAAAGATTGTTTTTAAGAGAACGTCCCATGAGGAATTCCATGCAGAGATAGTAAACCTTTTTCGTTCCCGCCTTTGCGGCCTTTTCCGAAAATTCGGTTCTACCCTGACTCATCATGTCGCGGACGATAAGAGCAATAGCTTTATAGTATTGCTCGTCGGTAGCCTCCTCGGGAGAAACTCCCATAAAGTGAGAAAGTTTTGCTTCGACGAGCTCTTTTGCTTTCTTCTTGGAAAGTGAATAATTCATACAAAACCTCCAAATATATTGAGAAAAAATGCGTTTTTTAAACTTCTCTTTGTCTATACTATACTAATATTAAGCAAATTTCAACAGTAATAAGATAAGTAACGATTATTTCAGCGATATAGACAAAAAATCACAGATAACCCTTATTTTTAAGGATTTCTCCCGCCTTTATATAGCCCTCGTTGTAAAGGTGATTTAATTCTCGTAGATTTCTTGTAAATGCGGTGACGGAATATCCGTCATCCGGAGCTATAATCGTGACCTTACCCTCTTTTGATAATTCAAGTGCTTTTTTGATTTCGTTATTATATGTTTCGTGGCGTATATTCAGCTTTTTGATAACGGCGGGATATTTTTTCAATACCTTTGTGTATGCGCTCTTGAACATTTCGGGCTTTTTGACGAAATCTATCGGCTTTGTCAATATGAGAAATACGTGGTCGCAGCCGTCCGCAAGTGCCTTTTCAACGGGGATCGGGTCGGAAACCCCGCCGTCGAAGTAGTCGGTGCCGTCTATGCTTACGGGTTTGCAAACGCCGGGTATTGCGCTCGAGGCCTTTAACGGCTCATAGAAGTCCTGACGGAAATCGTCCTTTGTAAAGTAATGCGGCTCTCCCGTTTCGCCGTTGGTGGCAACAGCCTTGTAGATTTGATTTGACTGCGAAAGAGTTTTGTAATCCAATGGGTCCTCACCGTCGGAATCGGATAGCACGGAATAGACATAGTCGAGATCAAAAAACGAGTGCTTTGTTACAAAGTTGAACGCGCTCATATATTCGGGACGCAGCGAGTATTTGGTGTAGTATCTGTAATTTCTGCCGCGCTGCCTTGATACATAGGACGCTAAATTGGCACTCCCGGCGGATACGCCCAGGCAGTAGTCAAAGGTTATATCGTTATCCAAAAGAAAATCGGTGACGCCGCAGCCGAAAACGCCGCGCATACCTCCGCCTACATCAACTATTCCCATCATAATTCATTCCTCCGATTAAAAACGTTAACAGCGCTGCATCATTCCGCGTTGCGCACAGTAAATATTAAATCACATTACGGCGAAAAAATCAAAGAATACAGCGAAATTCGACGTTTTTGAGAGCGTTGTCGTTCGCCCCATTTTGTGCTGTTCGGTGAGTTTGAATTCACTTGAATGCTGCAAAAATGAATTTTACGAAAAATATTTAGTCAAATTATATAAAAAACGCAAAAATCAAAAACAGTGTTCTTGCAATCTGCTTTTTCTGTGTAATTGTTGAAAAACAAGGGATAATTCACTTGAAAAAAAATTAAAATCCGATATAAAATATTTCCCATATTTATATCAAAGTGAAAGTTGCTGATGTAAAACTTTCATTTTGCAATAAGCAATAAATTAAAACCGGAGATGTTTTTATGCTCAAAAAAGAAGGCGAAGTGCGTATACCGTCCGGCTGTGCCATCGCGGCGATAATCGACAGAACGGGCGAACGCTTTGACGGCACGGATATAATAGACTGCATTGCGCTGATGCATGACCGCTCAAACGGTCTCGGCGGCGGCTTTGCGGCTTACGGGATTTATCCCGACTATGAGGATTTGTTTGCTTTCCATATTTTCTATGACGACAATGATGCACGAATTAAAACCGAGGAGTTTTTATTCAGACACTTTGACATAGAGAATTTTGAGCAGATACCTACGCGCAAGGTAAAGTCAATACACCACGCGCCGCTTATATGGCGTTATTTCGGAGCCGTACCGGCCAGTAAAATCAAAAAGAACGACTTTGACGAGGACGAGTACACGGCTCGCTGCGTTATCAAAATAAATAACGAGATAGACGGTGCGTTCGTTTTTTCAAGCGGAAAAAATATGGGCGCGTTTAAAGCCGTCGGCTACCCCGAGGATGTCGGCGAATATTATATGCTTGAAAACTACAAGGCTCACACGTGGACCGCTCACGGCAGATTTCCCACGAACACTCCCGGCTGGTGGGGCGGCGCGCACCCGTTTACGCTGCTTGACTGGTCAATAGTCCATAACGGCGAGATTTCAAGCTATGACGCAAATCGACGTTACGTTGAGCAATTCGGCTATCGCTGTAATTTACAGACCGATACCGAGGTTATAACCTATCTTTTTGATTTGCTTGTAAGGCGTCAGGGCTTAAGACTTGATACGGCGGCGCAGATATTGGCGGCACCCGAATGGGACGTTATAGACCGTATGCCCGAGGAAAAGCAGAAGGTATACACCGTTCTCAGGACTGCGTATTCAAGCGCGCTGATAAACGGTCCGTTCTCGATATTGGTAGGCTCAAAGCACGGCTTGCTCGCTCTTAATGACAGGCTTAAACTGCGTTCGCTTATCACTGCGGAAAAGGGTAACAAAACATATTTTGCGTCAGAGGAATCGGCTATACGCATAATTTGCCCCGATCCCGAAAAAATAGCCGCGGTTGACGGCGGCACTCCGATATTTATTCCGTTTGCAAGGGAGGGCGACAGATAATGGATTTTACCGTTCCCGAATTTGATATAGAGAGAAACCGCGACCGCTGTACGCTTTGCGGTGCATGCGTCAAGGAATGCTCGTACAAGGTGCATTTTTTCTCGAAGGATAAAAAAGCCGTTTTGGCTGATGAGAGAAAGTGTGTGGCGTGCCATCGCTGTGCCGTGATTTGCCCGTCGCACGCGATAAAAATCGTAAAATACGATATGGCGTATCGCGACCACGCTAACTGGACTCCGACGGCGCAGAAAGAAATTATAAAGCAGGCGACTACCGGCGGCGTTTTGCTCTCGGGTATGTCAAACAATAAGCCGTATCCGATTTATTGGGATAAAATGCTTTTAAACGCGAGTCAGGTAACAAACCCGTCCATAGACCCCTTGAGAGAGCCTATGGAGATAAGAACCTTCCTCGGCAGAAAGCCCGACAAGATAGAGTTCACCGAGGACGGAAGGCTCAAGACGGTTATGCCGCCGCAGGTAAAGCTCGAAACCCCGATTATGTTTTCGGCAATGTCCTTCGGTTCGATTTCGTTCAATGCTCAAAAAACGCTCGCTATGGCAGCCAAAGAGCTCGGAACGATTTTTAATACCGGTGAGGGCGGACTTCACCCGGGTCTTACCGATTTTACCGATTATGCCGCAGTACAGGTTGCATCGGGCAGATTCGGCGTTCACAAGCAGTATTTAAATAACTGTCGGTTTATCGAAATCAAGATAGGGCAGGGCGCAAAGCCCGGCATAGGCGGACATCTTCCGGGCGAAAAGGTTACCGTGGAGGTAAGCAATGCGCGTATGATACCGTCCGGTTCGGATGCCATATCTCCCGCTCCGCACCACGATATATATTCGATAGAGGATTTGCGCCAGCTCATTTGGTCTTTAAAGGAGGCCACCCAGTATAAAAAACCCGTTGCGGTGAAAATAGCCGCCGTACACAACTGCTCGGCGATAGTTTCAGGCGTTGCGCGCGCAGGTGCCGATATAATAGTTATGGACGGTTTCCGCGGCGGAACCGGAGCGGCTCCCACGAGGATAAGGGATAATGTCGGTATACCGATAGAACTCGCCTTGGCGGCGGTAGACCAAAGGCTCAGGGATGAGAGCATAAGAAATTCGGTTTCGCTTGTCGTATCGGGCTCTTTCAGAAATTCTGCTGATGTTGTCAAGGCCATAGCCCTCGGAGCGGACGCGGTATATGTCGCAACCGCACCTTTGATTGCCATGGGCTGCCATATGTGCCAGCAATGCCACACCGGCAAGTGTAATTGGGGTATCGCAACTCAGCGGCCCGAGCTTACGAAAAGACTTGACCCGGACGAAATGACTCCGCGCGTGGTAAATCTCGTGAATGCATGGAATCACGAGATAAAAGAGATGCTCGGCGGCATGGGGCTTAACTCGATAGATTCTTTAAGGGGCAACAGACTTATGTTGCGAGGTATCGGTCTTAATGACAAAGAACTTGAAATACTCGGAATTCGCCATGCGGGCGAATAAGCAAATCAGAAATTAACCGGAGGTGTCCGAAATGATAATAACAGCCGGAAAACGCAGCTTTCAGGAATTAAATAATGAAATACGCGGAATGCTTTTAAGTGAAGATATGATACGCGTCGAGGACGTAAACGGCCAAAGGTATATAGGCGCAGCACTCGATAAGGGCAAAACCATTGAAATACACGGAACGCCCGGCAACGATATGGGCGCGTATTTAAACGGCGGCAATATCGAGGTGTACGGAAACGGTCAGGAGGCTGTCGGCAATACCATGGGCGGCGGCTCAGTTACAATACACGGTCATGTCGGCGATACTCTCGGCTACGCCATGCGCGACGGCGATATTTTTGTCGAAAAACGCGCGGGCTCAAGAGCGGGAATTCATATGAAAGAGTTTCACGAGCTTTTGCCGGTGGTGGTCATAGGCGGCGTCGCAGGTGCATTCCTCGGCGAATATATGGCCGGCGGAATACTCATAGTCCTCGGACTCGACAATTCGGAAAAGCTGCCGATTGTCGGACCGCATTGTGCCACCGGTATGCACGGCGGCAGAATATTCATACGCGGTGAGGTGCCGCAGGAGAATATATCTGAGCATATAACCGCCGTAAAAGAGCTTGACAGCCGCGATACGGATGAGCTTCAAAGACATGTGCGCGCTTACTGTGAAAAGTTCGGCAAGAGCTTTGATGAAATTATGTCCGTGCCGTTCACAAAGCTTGTTCCCACTACTTCGCGTCCGTATGCAAATCTCTACACACCCAACTGATAAAACCTATGCAAAATTCATATCTGCGCCGCACAACGCTCAGCTTTGCGCGGCGCTTTTTTTGTCCGCTTGACATTACGGCTGAGTCGTGCTAATATAATATGTAATTAGTAGTAACTGATTACCGTAAATAGCCGGAAAACGTAAGTCGGTATTTACGGTTTTTTTATGTAAAGGAATGAGTAATTTGAAAACGGACGTATTGATCATCGGCGCAGGCCCATCGGGTATTTTTACCGCTCTTGAGATGCTGAAAAACGGTTCAAAGAAAAAAATAATGATCGTTGAAAAAGGCTTGCCCGTGGAAAAGAGGCATTGCCCCAAAGCCAAGACGGGTAAATGCGTAAACTGTAAGCCCGACTGCAATATCACTACGGGCTTTTCCGGTGCGGGTGCATTCTCAGACGGCAAGCTTTCGCTCAGCTGCGAGGTCGGCGGAAATTTGCCGGACCTTATCGGGCATGAGTTCGCTCAGCAGATGATAGAGTATACGGACGGAATATATCTTTCGTTCGGTGCAGATAAAAAGGTCGAGGGCGTAGGTCACGACGAAAAAATCAAGGCGATAAGACTGCGTGCGATACAGGCAGGATTGAAGCTTGTGGATTGTCCCATACGTCATCTCGGCACAGAAATGGCACAGGAGCTTTACGGGAAAATCGAAAAGCATCTTACCGACAACGGCGTTGAGATTATCTTTAAAACGGAATGCGTGGATTTGATTGTCGAGGACGGCAGAGCAAAAGGCGCGGTATTCCTTCCGTGCGGTAAGCCGGAGAGCGAAAAATTTTCCGTTTCCGCCGACAACGTAGTCATAGCAACGGGCAGAAAGGGTGCCGACTGGCTTGAGGATATGTGCAAAAAGCATAATATCGAGCATCTTCCCGGAACCGTTGACATCGGCGTCAGAGTCGAGGTCAGAAACGAGGTAATGGAGGACGTAAATGAGGCTCTGTATGAGTCAAAGCTTATAGGCTATCCCGAACCGTTCACAAATAAGGTGCGTACATTCTGCCAAAATCCCGGCGGCTTTGTCAGCCAGGAGAATTACGACAACAATTCGCTTGCCGTGGTAAACGGGCACAGCTATAAAAATACAAAGAGCGACAATACGAACCTCGCTATTCTTTGCAGCCACAATTTCCGTCCGCCGTTTGATGAGCCTATACCGTATGCAAAGAAAGTCGGCGAACTTGTGAATATGCTTGCCGACGGTCACATCCTCGTTCAGAGATACGGTGATATTTTGGCAGGTAAGCGCACATGGCAGGAGGATTTGACGCGCAGTAACGTTCGTCCGACCCTTCCGGACGCGGTGGCAGGTGACCTTACAGCCGCAATGCCGTACAGAACTCTTATGAATATAATCAAATTCATAGAGGCTGTAGATAAGGTGGTACCCGGCTTTGCAAGCGAGGAAACGCTGCTTTACGGCCCCGAAATCAAGTTCTATTCCAATAAGGTAAAGATGGATGAGAAGTTCAATACGAATATTGAGGGGCTTCATTGCCTCGGCGATTCAAGCGGTTGGACTCGCGGCCTTATGATGGCAAGCGTTATGGGCGTGCTTATGGGCAGAGAACTTATATAAAAATTTAAAAGCAATAAAAAAGGCTGTAAAAACTAGAGTTTTTACAGCCTTTACTTTTTGAAGTCTTATTTGCTTTCTCTGTAATCGAGAGCGGCGCCTATAAGTCCGCTGAAAAGGGGATGCGGTTTTGTCGGACGCGATTTAAATTCGGGATGTGCCTGGCTTGCGACAAACCACGGGTGATCCTTGAGCTCTACCATTTCAACAATATGCTTGTCGGGGGAGAGTCCGCATATGTGCATACCGTTTTTCTCAAGCAGGTCTCTGTAATCGTTGTTTACCTCGTAACGGTGACGGTGACGCTCGGAAATGAGCTGCTTGCCGTATGCTTTGTATGCTTTTGAGCCCTCGTCAAGCATACACGGGTATGCGCCGAGTCTCATGGTGCCGCCCATATCGGTTACGTTGTGCTGGTCGGGCATAAGATAAATTACGGGGTTTTCCGTATTGGGATCAATTTCCGTTGTGTTTGCATCCTTGAGACCGAGTACGTTTCTCGCGAATTCGATAATTGCTATCTGAAGTCCGAGGCAAATGCCGAGATACGGAACCTTGTTTTCGCGCGCATATTTTGCTGCGGCGATCTTTCCCTCTATTCCGCGTGTGCCGAAACCGCCGGGGACAAGTATGCCGTCGGCATTTTTAAGACGTTCCGCAACATTTTCTTCGGTTATTGATTCGGAATCGACCCAATCGATGTTGACGTGCGCGTCGTGGTCGAGTCCGCCGTGCTTTAATGCCTCGTTTACGCTGAGGTATGAGTCGTGAAGCTCAACATATTTGCCGACGAGCGCAATGTTGACCTCCTTTGACAAATGCGAATTTTTGTCTATCATATTCATCCAATCGGTGTGGTCGGGCTCTTTGCAGTCAAGCTTTAAGGTGTTTACAACTATTTTGTCAAGTCCCTCTTTTTCAAGTGCAAGCGGAATTTCATAAAGAGTGGGGAGATCGATATTTTCTATTACGTTTTCACATGGAACATTGCAGAAGAGAGCGATTTTTTCCTTTATGTCGCGGTCTATGTGATGCTCGGTGCGGAGGACTATAACATTCGGCCTTATGCCGATGCCGAGCAGTTCTTTTACCGAGTGCTGCGTGGGCTTTGTTTTAAGCTCCATTGATGCCCCGAGGAAGGGTACCAACGTCACGTGAATAAACATACATCTGCCGGCTCTTTCCTGAGCGAACTGACGTATGGCCTCAAGGAACGGAAGGCTTTCGATATCGCCTACGGTACCTCCGATTTCCACCATAACTATGTCGGTATTTTCTGTTTCGTTAAGAGCGATTCTTCTCTTGATTTCGTTTGTTATGTGAGGAATTATCTGAACGGTTTGCCCACCGTAAACACCCTTGCGCTCATTTGAAAGCACGTTAAAATAAACGCTGCCGGATGTGCATGAGCTGTTTTTGGTGAGGCTTTCGTCAATGAATCTCTCATAATGTCCGAGGTCAAGATCCGTTTCCGCTCCGTCATCCGTTACAAATACCTCGCCGTGTTGTATGGGATTCATTGTGCCGGGGTCAACATTGAGATACGGGTCAAGCTTCATTACGGTGACCTTAAGACCTCTGTCCTTTAAAAGTCTGCCGAGAGAAGCCGCGGTAATTCCCTTGCCGAGACCGGAAACAACGCCGCCTGTTACGAAAATATACTTTGCTGCCATAAAATTTCTCTCCTTATGAGAGCGGTTTCCCGCGTGATTTAGTTATATATAAAGACTGTGCTGCGGTATGCCGTGCGTCACGCCCGGTGCAGCACCGTGTTTTATCTGTTGAAAAGATTTCTTGTCTCGCGCTCGGGCTCACATGTGACGTTTATGCCGAGCTTTGAGAGTGTGTCGGAGTCTACCGAAGAGAGTATTACGGTAGAGTGGACCTCGCATCCGCGAAGATATTGTAAAGCGTCCATAGCTTTTTGTGCATTTTCGTCGGTTGCAGCGGAAATCGAAAGCGCCAAAAGCACCTCGTTCGTATGAAGCCTCGGATTTTTACTGCCGAAATGCTCTGTTTTAAGGTGCTGTATGGGACTTATGACGGATGGCGAGATGAGCTTTACCGAATCATCTATACCGGCTATTGTTTTCAACGCGTTTAAAAGCATTGCCGAGGTTGCGCCGAGAAGAGATGAGGTTTTGCCGGTTACAATCTGCCCGTCGGGAAGCAATGCCGCCGTTGCCGGAGCGTTAGTCTTTTTGCTCACTTCTATTGCAGGCTCTACGCATTTTCTGTCCGAAACCGAGACCTCAAGCTGCTTCATCAAAAGGTCGAGCTTGAAAATTTCGCCCGAAACCTTTTCGCCGTTTTTCTCTCTTACGAGGGCTTTGTAATAACGTCTTATAACCTCTTGCTTTGCGGCGTCGCATACGACCTTGTCGTCGGTTATACAAAAGCCTGCCATATTAACGCCCATATCGGTGGGTGAGCGGTAGGGCGAGCTTCCGTAAATACGCTCGAAAATAGTGTTGAGCACAGGGAATACCTCTATGTCGCGGTTGTAATTTACGGTGGTTTTCCCGTACGCTTCAAGATGAAACGGGTCTATCATGTTAACGTCGTTGAGATCGGTCGTTGCCGCCTCATATGCGAGGTTGACGGGGTGCTTTAACGGGAGATTCCAAATGGGAAAAGTCTCGAATTTTGCGTATCCTGCCTTAACGCCGTGCTTGTTCTCATGATATAGCTGAGACAGGCAAACAGCCATTTTACCGCTGCCCGGACCCGGCGCCGTTACCACGACGAGCGATTTTTCGGTCTTGATAAAATCATTTTTGCCGTAGCCGTCATCGCTGACTACGAGCTTTACGTCGGTAGGGTAGTTGTCAATGGCATAGTGACGATAAACGTCAATGCCGAGTGAGTTCAGCTTTTCGGAAAAAGCCTTTGCAAGCGGCTGAGAGTTGTACTGCGTTAAAACCACGCTTCTGACAACAAGCCCGAAGGACGAGTATATGTCGATAAGTCTCAGCACGTCGAGGTCGTAGGTTATACCTATATCACCGCGCACCTTGCTTTTTTCGATGTCGTTTGCGTTTATTGCGATTATCATTTCCGCTTCGTCTTTAAGCTCTATGAGCATTTTCATTTTGCTGTCCGGCAAAAATCCCGGCAGCACGCGCGAAGCGTGATAATCGTCAAAAATTTTTCCGCCGAATTCAAGATAGAGCTTACCTCCGAATTCATCGATGCGGCTTCTGATTTGCTCCGATTGGAGACTTAGATACTTGTCGTTGTCAAATCCTTTTTTCACTTTTTTCTCCTGTAAACGGCTGCGGATCAGCCTTTTTTGTTTTTCGCCTGCGGCGTTATTCAAACATAAAAAAACACACCTCAAACGGTCGGTATCACAACCGTCTTAAGTGTGACACAAATTATTATAATGTAGTTTTTTGAAAAATGCAATATCACACGGCAAAAAAACGACAAAAACCGATAAGTTTTTGTTGCGGATTATAATAAGTGCCGTTACACAATAAGTCTTCGCGGCTTGTTTTTTTTGTCGCCTCATAGTATAATATAAAACTGTATAAAAAGTGCAAACTATAATAAAGGTGGTATTCCGTTTATGGATAAAAACGAAAAGACCAAAAATGACGGCACTCCGGTTGAAAAAGAAATGCAAAAGCCTAATGCAGGCAATGACAAAAAAGCTCCGACAAAGGGTAAAACCGTTTTTACCGTAATAGTTGCGGTGCTTGCGCTCTTGATGCTCGGCGGCGCACTGTACCTTAAATCAACTGCTGACGGCTCTTCTCAGGGCTCGGCAAAGAGTGAAGAAAAGGCCGAGCTCTCCGCAATAACGCTCTCTCAAAAGGAAATTCAAATACCGTATATGAAAACGGATATTTCTTCCGTCGTTTATACCGTGGACACCGCCGGAACCGTTCAGTTCTATGAGTTCAAGGGCAAGAGTTATGACCCGATAGACCCCACCGGCACCATGGACGTTACGGTTTCTCTCAGCGGTCAGCAGATACCTGCAAAAATCTATTATGTTGAGCGCGACGGTGTTTTGACCGGCTACGGCGTGTACACGGCGCAGAGTGCGCAGACTCCCGTGTATATATACGATTTCGTTATGTTCAGGGTGGCAAATCTTCCATCGGCTTACGCTGCGGACGGTAAGTGCTTGCTCCTTCTTCATACAGACGCTCAAAAGGTGTATACCGACAATGTTGTCTGGGAGGAAGCGTATATTCTCAATCGTAACGACGGCACCTCAACGAGATTTCTCAATGAGAACAACCGTACCGTAAACATAAACGGAGCGGTTCGTCCGGACTTCTGTATGATAACCGATACGGAACTTAAATCTACTACCTCCGTAATACCGTTCTTCTCGTGCAGAAACTACGAGGAGCAGGAGGACGGCAGCACCCCGAAGGATATTTACATCAAAAACGGCAACAATAAAGATGTTGACGCGGTAACAGATGTGCTCGATACATATGCGAAGCCCACGTCGGACGGCGGCTTTGTGTATATTAAAGAAACCGACAACGGTTTTAATACTATGAAGTATCTTAACGGTCAGTCGAGTGTAATAAATATGTTCTACGGAACATACGGCAGCTCTTATGTCAGAAGCGGCGATTGGATTCTTTCGAAAGAGGACGGTAGACTGTTTAATACCGAGGATAACACGGTAATAGAGACGGTAGGCTATAAAATGAATCCGCTTCTTTTCACCGTAAGTCCCGACGGGAAATATGTTGTAATGCTCGGTACGGTGACAAATGCCATGGATTACCGTATGTATGTGTTCAATACCGAGACAAAGGGCTATAAGGTGTATACCGAGAGTAATTATGCCGCTCATTACAATCTCAGATTTTCTTCAAATGATACAGTTACCTTCTATACGATTGACGCAAACGGCGCTTATATAAATGTCGTTGCCGATGTATCAAAGGTGAAATAAGCGAGGATTTTATGAAACTTAACTTCGGCACAGTGCTTTTTGACTTCGACGGAACTCTTTTTGACTCGTCGGAGGGAATATTCAAAAGTCTTAAATATGCTTTTCGGGCGGATAATAAACCGGAGCCGACGGACGAGGAGCTTCGCCGTTTTATAGGACCGCCTATATATGACAGCTTTAAGAGCTTTTATTCCTACGACGATGAAAAAATAGATTTTATGGTGGAAAAGTACCGCGAGAGATACCGCGAAAAGGGCCTTTGGGAATCAAGGGCTTACGACGGTATACCTGAGCTTTTGAAAAAGCTGCGAGACTGCGGCGTGAAAACAGCCACCGCGTCGTCAAAGCCGGAGCAATTTATAATAAGCATTCTGAAGAAAAACAACCTATACGATTATTTCGACTATGTAGGAGGCGTCACTTTTGATGAAATACGCTCCGATAAGACGCAGATAATCGAAAATGCGCTGAAGAAGCTCGGCTCATCCAAAAACGACGCCGTTATGGTCGGCGACAGAAAATTTGACATCGACGGTGCAAAGGGAGCAGGCATACCGTGCATAGCGGTGCTTTACGGCTTCGGCAGTCTTGAGGAATTTCGTGAGCACAAAGCGGATTATATTGTTTCGACTCCCGCTGAAATCGAAAAGCTGATTATTTCCGGATAAAAACAAAAAATTTTAGTCGACGCGCGTCCTTTACGACTGCAACGGGGCGCGCCGCTTTATTCTTTATTATGGATATGCAGTCGGAAAGGCGGTAAAAATATGTCTTCACCGTTAGCTGACAGGCTACGCCCCGAAAAAATCGAAGATATGGTCGGTCAAAAGCACCTTTTGGCAGAGGGTATGCCGCTTCGCAATATCTTGAATTCTGGTACGCTTCCGAATCTGATATTTTACGGGCCGTCGGGCACAGGCAAAACGACGCTTGCCAAAATTATAGCAAAAACCACAAACCGCAAGCTGCATAAGCTCAACGGAACAAATGCGTCAACTGCGGATATTAAAGAAATAGTTTCGGAGCTTGACACCCTCGCGGCACCTAACGGGATATTGCTTTACCTTGACGAGATACAGTATTTCAATAAAAAACAGCAGCAATCGCTTTTGCAGTACATAGAAAACGGGGCTATAACTCTTATAGCTTCAACAACCGAAAATCCTTATTTTTATATATACAGCGCGGTTCTCAGCCGTTCAACGGTATTTGAATTTAAATCGGTTACAGCCGAGGATATGCTTCCGGCAATTGACCGCGGGTACAAATTTCTTGAGAACGAAAGCGGAACTTTGATAGAGGTTCCGCAAGAGGTTAAGGAGCATATAGCATACGCCGCAGGCGGCGATGTGCGCAAGGCTCTGAATTTTGTGGAGCTTTCGGTGCTGTCCGTAGCACCGAAGGACGGCAAACGGGTAATAACGCCGGAGAGCGTAATGTCGCTCACGCAAAAAAACACATTCAGATATGACAAAAAGGGCGACGAAAACTATGACGTTATGTCCGCGTTCCAAAAATCCATGCGCGGCAGCGACCCCAATGCCGCACTTCACTATCTTGCGAGGCTTCTTGAGGCAGGCGATCTCCCTTCGGCTACAAGGCGGCTTATGGTGTGCGCCTGCGAGGACGTGGGGCTTGCCTATCCGATGATAATTCCCATAGTAAAAGCAGCCGTGGATGCCGCCCTGCAGGTGGGACTGCCCGAGGCGCGCATACCTCTTGCCGACGCGGTGGTGCTCGTTTGCACCGCCCCGAAATCAAATTCGGCATACAATGGAATAAATGCTGCAATGGAGGACGTGCAAAACGGAAATTACGGAAGAATTCCGCGAACCCTTCAGAATAAGCATTTTGACGGGGAGGATAATCCCAATAAGGGGCAGTTCTATAAATACCCGCATGACTATAAAAATCACTATGTAAGTCAGCAATATTTGCCGGACGACATCAAAAGCAGGAAATATTACGTATTCGGCGATAATAAGATAGAACAGGCGGCTAAAGCGTACTGGGATCTTGTTAAAGGCAAAATATAAAAAATTCTTGCCGGGTGTCTGTTATTATGTTAAACTCTCCTTACTCGTAAGGGAGTAGTCAGCGCCTTTGTGCGCGGCAAGTCAACATACTGACCTTTTAGGTCCTGCTTACCTTAAAAGACAAGACTTACGTATGGCAAACGCCGTACGTAGGTCTTTTTTTGTTTACAAACGGAGGTTGTGTTATGGGTTTTTCCGAGCTTTTACTCATTGCCGTCGGGCTTTCAATGGATGCGTTTGCAGTAGCTGTTTGCAAGGGACTGAAAATGCGGCGACTTGATATCGGCAAAACAGCCGTTATTGCGCTTTTTTTCGGCGGATTTCAGGCATTGATGCCGCTGCTTGGTTGGGCACTCGGTAAGCAGTTTGAGCGCTACATAACGAGTATTGACCATTGGATTGCCTTTTTCCTGCTGTTGTTTATCGGCGGAAAAATGATAATAGAATCGTTTAAAAAGGATAAAGACTCTGATGAAAAGCCCGAATACGAAGAAAAGCTCGACCTTAAGGAGCTGACTCTTATGGCGGTGGCAACGAGTATCGATGCACTCGCCGTCGGCGTTACTTTTGCTTTTTTGCAGGTGAATATCCTGACATCGATAACCGTAATAGGAAGTGTAACATTTATACTCTCCGCTCTCGGCGTGGGCGTAGGACACAAATTCGGAGTGAAGTATAAAAACAAAGCGGAGCTTTGCGGCGGAATAATACTCGTTTTAATCGGAATAAAGATTTTGCTTGAACATCTAGGAGTGTTAAGCTTTTAATTGTTTCATAAAAAAAGCGGCAAGACGATTTTTCGCCTTGTCGCTTTTTTTATGTAATTTTTAAGCATCTGTTATTTGTCACGGAACAGCTTTTTTACGGCGTTAAAGGTTTCGTCGCTTATAACGTGCTCGATTTTGCAGGCGTCATTTGTTGCCGTTTCGGCGGAAACGCCTATCGACTCAAAAAATTGCGACAGCACCACGTGTCGCTCATATGTTTTGTGTGCAACTTTTTTGCCCTCATCGGTCAAAAACAAATAGCCGTTTTTATCGGTGTAGAGGTATCCGCCTTGCTTTAAAAGGCCAACGGCACGGCTTACGCTGGGCTTTGAGAAACCCATTTTCTCACATACATCTATCGAACGGACGCTGTCGCTGTTTTTTGACAGCAAATATATTGTTTCGAGATACATCTCGCCGGATTCCTGCAAATGCATTTATATTCATTCCTTTAAAAGTTTGAACAGCCTATCTTTTTAAAAGCTTTAACGGTACAAACAAATTTATAAAACATTTTAGCATAAATATATAATTTTTTCAAGTGACGCCGCGTTTAATCGCAAAAAGAGCGAAGCAACTCAATTTCTGCCTTGTAGCCGTCAAGGTCGTTCGGTGTTTCAAGATAAAACGGCAGGTGATTAAGAACGGGATGAGTGACTATTCTTTTCATGGCGTCAAGCCCAATATAGCCTTTACCTATGCATTCGTGTCTGTCCTTATGACTGCCGAGCGGATTTTTACTGTCATTTATATGTATGGCTCGAAGCTTTTCAAGGCCTATTATTCTGTCAAAATCCGTAAGCACCTCGTCAAGAGAGTTTACAATATCGTAGCCGGCGTCAAAAACGTGGCACGTGTCAAGGCACACGCCGACTTTTTCACTCAATTCGATACGGTCGAGTATTTCTCGAAGCTCATCAAAGCTTTTGCCGACCTCTGTGCCCTTTCCTGCCATGGTTTCCAAAAGCACGGTGGTAGTCTGCCCCTTTGTCAATATCCTGTTAAGCTGACACGATATCAGCTCAATACCGTTTTCAACTCCGAGACCTGTATGACTGCCGGGGTGAAAATTGTACATCTGATTCGGAGTGAATTCCATCCTCTTAAGGTCGTCGGCCATTGTATCAAGCGCAAATTGCCTCGTGTCTTCGTTTGCGGAGCACGGGTTCAAGGTGTAAGGAGCGTGTGCCAAAATACAGGGAAAACGATTTTCCTCCATAAGCTCAAGAAGCTTTTTTGCGTCCTCCGGGTCTATTTCCTTTGCTTTGCTTCCGCGCGGATTGCGCGTGAAAAACTGAAACGTGTCCGCACCTATTTTCAAAGCGGTTTCACCCATTTTGTAAAAGCCTCCCGATGATGAGAGGTGGCAGCCTATATGGAGCATAGCTTTGCACCGTCCTTAATTCTTTGTTGAATTTAATTTTATCATAAATTGCCCTACGACAGCAAGAGCAACACGAAGTGCGGCGGCGAAAGCCGCAATTTAGCTGTTCATTGTTCTCCGAAACGGTCAAAATCTTTGATTTGGTTTTTGTTTCGTGAGGTTATTTTAACATAAAATTCTGCACTGTAAGAATATAAAAAGTCGAGCAGCCAAGACTTTACCTTTACCGCTCGACTTTGCTTTTCGGTTCGCTTCTTGCCCGCTTATACAAGCACATACATATATATAGCGAGAAAGTGAAGAATAGAGCCTATTATTATAAAGAAATGAAAAACCGTGTGGAAATAACGCTTTTTGCTGCCTATGCCGTAGAGAATGACTCCGAGTGTATATGCTATACCGCCTGAAATCAAGAATATAACTCCTGTTCTGCTGAAAACCTCCCACAGGGTTTTTATCGAGATTATTATCAGCCAGCCGAGTGCGAGATACATGACAACGTCTATTCCCTTTGTCTTTTCAAAAATCGTAAGAGTAAGCGGTATCATTGTTGCCACAACGACCCATGCGACAGCGAAAATCACCCAGCCGAGAACAGGCTTTACCGGCTTGATTACGAGCAGCGCAAACGGCGTTATTGTGCCGGCAATCATCGGATATATCATCGAGTGATCTATCATTCTCATTACCTTTTTGCCGTTGTTAGGGCGCAATGCGTGGTAAACCGAAGAGCACGAATACATAGCTATCATGGTGATGCCGTATATAAAGCTCAAAAGCAGATAATCCCATCTGCGAAGAATTATTGATTTTATGCAGCACATCAAAAGTGCCACTATCGACAGTCCGCCGCCTACCATATGTGATATTGAATTGAGCCAGTCCTCTTTTCTTGTGTAATCGGCAAGCTTGACCTTATCGAGATATGCCATATTTTTTCCTCCTTTAGCTCTCGTTCGTTTGTGTCTCCATTTTAGCTTATGAATTATTAACTTCAAGACATTCTGCTTTGCAAAACGAAAAAAAGCGGAAAATATAGGTTGCGGAGCGGTAGCAAAAGCCGCAACTTAAAGTTGCGGCTTCAGTTTATCAACAAAATCCGATATTTTGTCGGTGTCGAGCGAAAACGTCTTGTAAACATCCTTTTCACGTTCGGCCTTTAAAATCATGTTTGCGGCAAATCGGTCTGTTCCGCGCAGCCTTTTAAAGTCAAGCTCGCCGCCTATTGCGGCGACGGCAACGGCTTCACTTAAAAGCTGAGAGGGGATATTGCGCTTAAAATAACCGTCGCCGTTTTCGGGAAAAATGCAGGTTAAAAAATATGCGCATTTTCTCTCGGAAAGCGGCTTTATGAACCGAAAGAGCAGCTTTGTTATCAGCTTGTCAACCGTTCCCATGCGTATGTCGCTGCCGATTATGACGAAATTATATTTAGACAGGTCAAAGCTATCCTCTGCGATGTTAAAAATATCGCATCCGCCGAGTTTTTCGGCAATCAACCCGGCAACCTTTTTTGCGGAGCCGTATTTGCTCGCATATATAATGCATACAGACATTTTCTACCTCTTAAACAGAATGTAAAATCATTATTTCAGTTCGGAAGAAATTTTGTCCTTTTCCTTAACGGCATCATACATACAGAAAAGAGTGGTGACGGCGGAAAAAATCAAAGCCGACCATTTGAACATTTTTTTTTATAAATTCCATTTGATATTTGCGCCTTTCCGACTGTCCGCCGCGGCGGCAGTCTGTCATTGCTTGTTGTCACGTCTTGATTTTTTGCTTTTTATATACTATATATAATATATCCGGCGTATATAAAAAGTCAAACATATTTTTCCGTTTCCGTGAATCGCGAGGAGATAGGCTTCTTTCGCAGGACGGACGGAACAATTGACAAAAACCGCAAAATTCACGACTTGCCGGACACTGTCGCCGCAAATTGAATAAAAACTATTGACTTAAAGCCCATAGTGTGATATAGTAACTGTACCTCTGAAAGAGGGTTCTTTTTTTGTGCCCGCTTTTTTCGAGGTAGGCTAACATAAGCGGCCGTGAGCCGCTAATAACGGAGGTGCCGAAATAAATGAGAGTCAAAATCACATTAGCTTGCACTGAATGCAAACAGCGCAACTACAACACGATGAAGAACAAGAAAAATTCACCCGACAGGTTGGAGATGAATAAGTATTGCCCCTTCTGCAAGAAGCATACTCTCCACAGGGAAACTAAGTAAGCGGAGGTAAAAATATGGCTGACGAAAACAAAAAAGTTTCTGCCGAAAATACCAAACCCGCAAAGCAAGTGAAAGACAAAAAGGCTGAAAAGCCTGCGAAAACCGCAAAAGTAAAGGACAAGAAGCCTAACGTATTCGTACGTATGGGCAGGAGTATAAAGAAGTTCTTTAAGGAACTTCGCGGCGAGTCCAAAAAGGTCGTTTGGCCCGACAGAAAAACCGTACTCAAGTCCTCGCTTGTAGTTATAGTTTCGGTTGTTATTATCGGAGTCGTTATATGGCTTATTGACACCGGACTTTCCGAACTCGTTAAGCTTCTTATAAATCTCGCTTCCAAATCAGGCGGCGGAGCAGGGGCTGCGACGGCTGGTGCGATTACAGCAAACTTTTTCAGCTTATAACGGAGGTAGCATATGGCAGATATCTCCAAATGGTATGTAGTTCATACCTATTCGGGTTATGAAAACAAGGTTGCGTCAAACATTGAAACAGTTGTCGAGAACCGTAAAATTCATGACCAGATTCTTGAAGTAAAGGTTCCCACGGAAACCGTTACCGAAATACGTGACGACGGAACCAAAAAAGAAGTAGAACGCAAAATATTCCCGGGCTATGTGCTTGTTAAGGTCGCCGTCTATGAGGACGAGGACTCCGACGAGCTTCAGATGAACGACGACACCTGGTACGTAATACGCAATACGCGCGGCGTTACCGGCTTCGTGGGTCCTGAGGGAAAACCCGTTCCGCTCACCGACGATGAGATTTATGCTCTCGGCGTTGAGAAGAAGGTAGTTGAGGTCAACTACAAGAAGGGCGATATGGTTTCCATAATCGACGGCGCGTTCGAAGGCGTTATCGGCGTTGTTGACAATGTCGATACCGACAACAATTCTGTCAGAGTCGTTATTTCAATGCTCGGCAGAGAGACCCCGGTCGATCTTGAACTCGACCAGGTTGAAGCAATAAACAATTAAAACAGGTAATCAGCGGTATATCCGCTTTTTATGGCGTATCTTAAGGGTGCGCTGTGGGAGGGGTGAGTCGAGCGCTCATTCCGCCACTACCACGAATTTTGGAGGTGCAAACAATGGCTCAAAAGGTAATAGGCTTTATTAAGCTTCAGATCCCGGCCGGAAAAGCAACGCCGGCTCCGCCTGTTGGTCCGGCACTCGGTCAGCACGGTGTAAACATTATGGCGTTCACAAAGGAATTTAACGAACGCACAAAGAACGACGCAGGTCTTATAATCCCCGTCGTTATCACGGTCTATGCAGACCATTCATTCACATTCGTAACTAAGACTCCGCCCGCGGCAGTCCTTATCAAAAAGGCTTGCGGCATTGAGAGCGGTTCGGGTGTTCCGAATAAGACTAAGGTCGCATCGATAACAAAAGATCAGGTAAGAAAAATCGCTGAGCAGAAGATGCCCGATTTAAACGCAGCTACCGTTGAAACAGCTATGAGCATGATCGCCGGTACAGCTCGTTCCATGGGCATAACTGTCGTAGATTGATCTCCCCCGTGGGAGGAAAGATCCGATAACCACTTAATGGGAGGAAAATTAGATTATGAAACACGGTAAGAAATACGTCGAAAGCGCTAAGCTTATCGACAGAACAAAGCTTTATGACGCTCCGGAAGCACTTGAACTTTCAGTTAAGACAGCTACCGCGAAGTTTGATGAAACAATAGAAGCACACATTCGCCTCGGCGTTGACTCTCGTCATGCCGACCAGCAGGTAAGAGGCGCTGTCGTTCTTCCGAACGGAACCGGCAAAAAGGTAAGAGTTGCCGTTTTCGCTAAGGGCGACGCCGCTAAGGCTGCACAGGCTGCCGGTGCTGAGTTCGTCGGTGACGCCGACCTCGTTGCAGAGGTTCAGGGCGGTATGATGGACTTCGACGTCTGCATAGCTTCACCCGATATGATGGGTCTTGTAGGCCGCTTAGGTAAGGTTCTCGGTCCTCGCGGACTTATGCCGTCACCCAAGGCCGGCACAGTAACACCCGACGTTGCAAAGGCTGTTACCGAGGCTAAGGCAGGTAAAATCGAGTACAGACTCGATAAAAACAACATCATCCATTGCCCCATTGGCAAGGCTTCATTCGGCAAAGATAAGCTCTGTGAGAACTTCAACACTCTTATGGATGCTATTGTTAAGGCTAAGCCGGCCGCAATGAAGGGTCAGTATATTAAGTCCTGCGTTGTTGCTACAACAATGGGCCCCGGCGTTAAAATCAACGCCAACAAGTTCGGTACCGCAGTAGTTGCCGAATAATCAAAATACTTGACAGAGCCGCGGCTCTGTGTTAGTATAATATTCGCTTGCCGAAGACAGCGGGTGCAAAATGCGTAAAACCCAAGTGGTTGCCTGCCGAGGAAGATCAGCTTTTTAAAAGTTTACGGTCTTTTTCGTCTTTGTGCGGAAAAGACCTTTTCTTTATTCTCATAGCGCAAGCGTCAATAATCTTTAGGAGGTGAATTCGTTTGCCAAGTGAGAAAGTTCTCGAAGTCAAAAAACAGCAGGTAGCTGCTCTCAAGGAGAGAATACAGAATTCCTGCGCAGGTGTAATCGTTAATTACGAGGGTATCAGCGTTGCCGACGACACCAAGCTCCGTAAAGAGCTTCGTGAGGCGGGTGTTGAGTACACCGTTATTAAGAATACACTTATCCGTTTGGCTCTTGACGGTACAGGTCTTGAGGGTATGGACAGCGTACTTGAGGGTACCAGCGCAATCGCAACCAGTAAGGAAGATTACGTTGCAGCTGCAAGAATTCTCGGTAAATACGAGGAGCAAATCAAGACATTTAAGATGAAGAGCGGCTTCATTGATAAGGATGTTATCGGTGAGGAAAAACTCAGCGAGCTCTCAAAGCTTCCTTCAAGAGAAGTTTTGCTTGCTACTGTTCTCAGCGCATTCAACGCGCCTATCGCAGCCTTTGCTCGTGCTGTTCAGGCTATTGTTGATAAGAGCGGTGAAGCTCCGGCAGAAGAAGCTGCCGAGGAGGCTCCCGCAGCAGAGACCGCTGCTCCCGCAGAAGCAGAAGCACCGGCTGCTGAATAATTTTAAAATTTATTACTATAATTTATCGGAGGTTAATTACCATGGCATCAGAGAAAGTTACTGCTATGATCGAAGAGCTCAAAGCTCTTTCAGTTCTTGAGCTTTCAGAGCTCGTTAAAGCCGTTGAAGAAGAATTCGGCGTATCGGCAGCTGCAGCAGTTGCAGTTGCAGCACCTGCAGCAGGCGGAGCAGCCGCTGCTGAGGAGAAGACAGAGTTTGACGTTGTTCTTGCTGACGTAGGCGCAAACAAGATTAAGGTTATCAAGGTTGTTCGTGAGCTCACCGGTCTCGGACTCGGCGAAGCTAAGGCTCTTGTTGACGGTGCTCCCAAGGCTGTTAAGGAAGGCATCTCTAAGGACGAGGCTGAGGCAGCTAAGGCTAAGCTCGAAGAAGTCGGCGCTAAGGTTGAACTCAAGTAATTTTAATTACGTCCACAAGGAAGCACTCATTTTGAGTGCTTCTTTTTTTGTGCCCGAAAGTATTAAGACCTCGTAAACGCGGCATTTTCTATAGTTATGCACGTTAATTAAACATTTTTGCACTTTTTCTTGACACGGCAAAAAATAAATGCTAAAAAAATATGAGATATTTTGTTATGTAAATGCAAAATCGGATTGTTATATATAATAGGTGAAAATATGATAGCGATGTATATGTCATTCATAGACAGTGAGGATGACAGAGAAAAATTTGAAATAATATATCACGAATACAGAAAAAGAATGGTTTCGGTTGCTTATTCGATTCTTCATAACAGTGAAGACGCTGAGGATGCAGTGCATGAGACGTTTATCAGAATTGCTAAAAATATGAAAGCCATTGATGACCCGAGGTCTAAAAAGACATCGGCGTATGTTATTACGGCAGCCAAAAATAATGCAATAAATCTTTTTAATAAAAATAAACGAGCGTGCGAGCATATTTTTACAGGCGATATCGGAAATCTGACGGATGAACGTTTCTTTGAAAAAATGAGCCTTACAGAAAGCTACAAGGAAATTGTAAACGCTGTTGAGTTGCTCAATGAAACATACAGAGACGTTATGTATTATCATTTCGTCTGTGATATGAAGATAAAGGATATTGCCGATTTATTGGGGGAGAAGCCCTCTGCCGTTCAGCAAAAACTGATAAGAGGCAAGAAAAAATTGCTTGAAATATTAGACGATGATTTGAGGGATTAAATTGGATAATGTCAAGAAATTATTTGTGCAGGCGCTGATTGAAGCCGAAAACAAAGAAATTTCAAAGCTTAAAGGCGAGGATGAAATAGAATGGGAGTTTTCGGAAAAATTTGAAAACTCAATGAATAAGCTGATAAGAAAAAATAATCACATTCGGCTGTCAACACGCAGAACCGTCAGAAGAGGCTTGCTTGCCGCAATTATAGCTTTAATTGCGGTGTTTTCCGGTCTTATGAGCGTTTCGGCTACAAGAGAGCCGATTGTTAATTTTATAATGAACAAATTCGGAGAAACAACGGAAATAAAAGTAAGTGAAAGTTATATTCCAACCCATAAAACAATTGAAAAAAATTATATTATAACAGATATTCCGGAGGGATATGCTCTTTACTCATATGAGGAAAACGAACACGATAATATGACCGTTTGGAAAAATGCAAACGGCAGTATATTAGAATTCAGTCAAAATCTTTTGAGTTTGAGTTTCAGTATTGATAATAAGTTTAATTGCAAAAAGTTGGAAATAAACGGGTATGAGGCCTTTTATTACACAGGTGAGAATTTTGCGTGCCTTGTGTGGACAGACGGTGAATATTGGTTTAAAGTATACGGCACGGCAGATGCCGAAGATTACATAATGACTGCTCCTTACCATATTATTGAAAAAAATTGAAAATTTTGTAACATAACCCCAGTTTTGGATTGTTGTATATTATGTAAGCAACATTTAAAAGGAAAAGATTCGCAAGAAGAATATTTATATTATTCTTTGCGTTTTTAGCGCTTCTTATATTGCCGACCGTAGTATACACAAGCTTATCAGTTTCGGAGAATCAGAGCCGATGTGTAAGTCAAGCCGTTTTTTATTCGGTGTTCCAAAATGTTTGGGGTGATTCCGATGTTTTATTGATTGTTATTTCAAAAAGAATAATAAAACATAAAGAGAGGGAATGTTATGAAAATAAAAAAATTGATAGTCTTAATGATGCTTTTAACTTCAATAATATCTTCATTTGTGATTTCGGCAAGCGCAAAAAATAATAAAGATGTAGCGTTCAGTTACAGTTTGCCGAACGAGGGATATTACAAAGTTTATGGTGAGGGACATAGAAAAGAAGATGCTTCGGGTTCCTATGTGTTCAGCAGCTATACTAATCCGTCAGGCGGAACATATTACTCAATACACGGCGGTTATACTGAATCGATTGAGGGTGGTTACAGGAATTGCACGAAAAATGATTCGGCCGTTATCTATGCAGGTCAGAAAAGACGTATAAGGCAGTATGTATATGAATGGGGATATCCGTATGCGTTTATCGGATTAGCACCGTCCTCGGGGCAGTCGGGATTAACAATTAGCGGAAAATGGAGCCCGGATTCCGTTGGCTCAGACCCGTATGCAAATTAATTTGTAATCTAAATGGGGGAGAATTGTTTAAATTCTCCCCTTTGAATAAGGAGCTGGTATAGTGAGAAAATTTGCCAAAACGGCACCCGTTTTAATTGTTTTTGCTTTGCTGTCGGTTATGGTATGCTTTTTCGGATGCACGAAAGACGATATACAAAATCAGGCGCAAAAAATTGTCGGAAACAGCGGCCAAGGCGGCGGTACTTCGCTTCAAAGCGGCGAAATATATACACAGCCTTTGCCAAGCAAAGAAAATACACATTATTTCGGAGAGCCGGTTCCCGTGGAAGTATTTACGGGAAACGAGGAATATACGGTCAACAAAATGACGGTTTTAAATTCATTTGACGGCGAAAACTTTACGTTTCCCAAGCGTCCGGTTGAAAACGGATGGGTATCAAAAGACGGCGCATTGAATCCCGAGTATATGTTTGTTCTTGTTGATGTAAATGTCAAAAAGACAACAGATGATGAAGCAGGTCAACCGGTACTCCTTAATAATCTTCGGTTAGTGCGCTCAGGCAAAGACGGGAAAGCTGAGAGTGTCGGTGGTGAGATGGAATATTTGTATTTTAAAGAAACGGATAATGCAAAACGCTCTTCGTTGCCGAATGAATATTTGGGCGTATACCTTGATGTGGGCTGTTCCGTAGAATGTCAAGTAGGTTATTTTGTTCCGAAAAACGAAGAGAGCGATGCAAGTAAGCTGTTTTTTGAGCTTGGCCCCAATCCCGATAAAGTGCAATACATTTATCCCCGATAAAGGAAGTGAGTTTTATGCGACCGATATTGCTTATGGAAATAAAAAAGGCATATAAAAATAAACTCTTTCTGCTGTCAATGCTGACTGCATCTTTGATTGCCTTGTATGCGGCAGTGTTCAGCATTATATCTTATCACAAATATGTAAATGCGGATTCTGCTTCAGCCGCATTGACGGGATATGCGTTAAATCCCGAGCTCCCCGGTATTACATTGTTTACAAACTGGATCGGTGCAGATCATATTTCTCCCGCTGCTTCGCTGTTTTATTTGTTATTGCCGCTTATTGCTTCTTTGGGCTACGGATGGTCGTATTGCTCTGAAGTGAAAAGCGGATATATCAAAAATGTTGTCACAAGGACATCAAAGAAAAATTACTTCCTTTCAAAATATATTGCTGTGTTCTTATCAGGCGGAACGGTTGTAGCAGTACCTATACTGTTGAATACAGCGGTTGTCTCGCTTTTTGTTCCCGCAATAAAACCCGATGTGTTTTATGATGTGTATTATGCCGAACATCCTTGGTCGACATTGACCCCGCTCTTTTATGCACATCCTGTGATATATATGCTTTTGAAGATAATTGCAACTTTTATTTTTGCCGGACTTATTTCCGAACTGTGCATCTGCGTTTCTTTTTTGAGCAAAAATAAATTTGTAACAGTGTTTTTTCCGCTGTTTTTATTCCTGTTTATCAACTATCTTTCAAATACAATCGGTAATATTCCGCAAATATCGCCGATTCAGTTTTTGCACACGGGAAAGGTATATGTTTCTCTCGGTATTGTATTATTTGAAGGCATTGTTTTGTTTATCCTTAGTTTTAGTATAACTATGATAAGAGGAAAGAAAAATGACATTTTTTAAGCTGTGTAAATATGACTTAAAAAACGGTATGTTCAAAGAGGGAATAAAATATCTTGCTTGCGTTGTTCTGTTTTTAGGCTTTTGTATCGGCTTTATATATACAAAGGGGAAAGACTTGGGGGCGCGCACATTCGGAGATTTTCTCTTCTTTATAACTGCGGGTATGGAGGAATACATACCTATGCCGGGAAATATTTTTATGTTTCCGGCGCTTTGGATGCTTATGATTTTGGCACCGCTATATATCACACTTTATTATCCGTTTTATGACTTAACCGCATACGGAAAAAACGTACTGATAAATTCAAAAAGCCGTGATGCCTGGTGGCTTTCAAAATGTTTTTGGGCAGTGAGCTGTGTGTTTACGTACTTTATTTTAATGTGGGCAATTATAATTATCTTTTGCGTATGCGGTGCGGGAAAATTAACTTTGAATGTTTCAAAGTCGCTTATTTTCAAGATGATTCCGATGCCGTCGGAAAATGTTTTCTTAAGTGAGGGTGACCTTTTTTCAAACAGATATTTAACCTGTCAAATGCTCTTAATGCCTTTTTTAATTGTTTCTGCACTTTCGGTAATGCAAATGGCTGTATCTTTAGTTATAAAACCGTTTTTCAGCTTTTGTATCAGTGCAGGCATACTCGTGTTGTCGGCATATTATCTTAATCCGTTATTACTCGGAAATTATGCAATGTCGCAGAGAAATGATTTGCTAATCGACAATGGCGTTAACACTAAGACCGGTATTGTTTTTTCGCTTGCTTTGCTTGTATTGTCGTGTGTAGTCGGTCTTTTCATATTTAGGCGTTATGACATTCTGAATAAGGAGGATTAGTTCGGATATGATGAATATAAAAATCAGTCATGTTTCCAAAATAATAAAAAATAACCCTGTAATAAAAGATATTTCAATGGAGCTTCAAAGCGGAGCGGTATACGGTTTCAAAGGCATTAACGGTTCCGGAAAGACAATGTTGATGCGGCTGATAAGCGGCCTTATTCGTCCGTCACAGGGCGAAATATCTATGAACGGCAAAATTCTCGGGAAAGATATATCGTTCCCGAACAGTATAGGCGTGTTTTTGGAAAACCCTGCATTTTTGGATGCGTATTCGGGCTTTAACAATCTGAAATTATTAGCATCGATAAAATCCGTTGCATCGGACGATGATATTCGCAACACACTTTTACGGGTCGGGTTAGACCCGGACAGTAACAAAAAATATAAAAAATATTCGCTCGGAATGAAACAACGGTTAGGTATAGCCGCGGCAATTATGGAAAAGCCGGAAATAGTTATTCTGGATGAGCCCACCAATTCGTTGGACGAGGACGGCGTAGACCTTGTTAAACATATTGTGCGAAACGAAAAAGAACGCGGTGCTTTGGTTATTGTTTCGTGCCATGACGAGGAAATCCTTAAAGGTATGTCCGATGAAGTGTTCCTGTTGGAGCAGGGCAGGCTGATCGGTCATATTACGGAGGAAGACAAATGAAAAAGAAAGTAACCGTTATTTCTGCTTGTCTTGTTTTGTTTGTTGCTTGGCTTTTCGGTGTGATTTATACGAATGTCAGAGCTGAAAGACCCGTTGTAAAAACATATTATATGAATGAAAATGTTCCGTATGAAGATGATTATTTCAGGCGCGCCGACAATATCTTAAACGGATATTCGGCAACCGTTCTGGGATATGAAATTATACCATATGATGAGTATGCAGAAAAATATAATATCGATTTGCCTGAAATTGAAACGGATGAAGCGGGAAACACAATATACAGACCCGAATATGTTTATGATGTGGAAATTAAATTTGTAAATACCGATAATGAAGACGGCACGATTGATATGTTTGACACTCTTTTGGTCAACGGAAAAGAATTGATGTTGCGTGCGGATGAATACCTATGGGACGAGATGTATCCCCAGCTTGCGGGATCGTATTCGTTCCGCCTGCGCACGAATACCGAAAAGGTCTTTCATATTCCGTTTGTTGTTGAATCGGTATACAGTAAACGATATCCGATTGAAAAAATCAAAAAACAGAATATGTCTATTGTGATTTCTCAATATCCCGAAAAAAAGGTAATAGAAATCTGTTAACATATTGATGAAAACGGCGTTATAGCTCTTAACAATTGTATTTGAATGAAGGTGCTTTCCGGAGCTTTCGCAGAAATAAAAAATTCTTGACTTATCTTTACTCAACTGTTATAATTATAACTCGCTGAAAATATTTTTAGTGTTTTCGGCTCCTTCCCGTAAATAAATATTTCTGTTTGCGGGCTTATGTCCATAAGGAGGTGCAAAAGAATGTCAAAATACGAAGCAGTTGTTGTTTTTTCAGTTAAAAACGGCGATGACGTATCAGCTCTTGTTGAAAAATTCAAGGCTCTTATTGAGAAAAGCGGCACTCTTGAAAGCGTTGATGAGTGGGGTAAGAGAAGACTTGCTTACCTTATCAACGACGAGGCAGAGGGCTACTACGTTCTCTACAACTTTGAGAGCGCTCCGGAGTTCCCGGCTGAGCTTGAGCGTATAGCAAGAATTACCGACGGTATTCTTCGTTCGCTCGTTGTAAAGAAATAATCGGAGGAATAGCAAAATGTTAAACTGTGCAGTTATAATGGGCAGATTGGTGGCAGACCCCGAGCTTCGCACCACGCCTAACGGCATATCGGTTACATCTTTTTGCGTTGCCGTTGACCGTTCGTTTGTCAAGGCAGGCGAGGAGAGAAAGGCCGATTTTATCAATGTCGTTGCATGGCGTCAGACGGCTGATTTTGTCACACGCTATTTCCACAAGGGCTCTATGATAGCAGTTCAGGGCTCTATTCAGACCCGTTCCTATGAAGATAAGAACGGCAATAAGAGAACCGCAGTCGAGATAGTTGCCGATAACGTATCTTTCTGCGGCAGCAAGTCCGAGCAGGGCGGCGGCAATCGCTATGAAGCGCAGCAGCCGGCAGCTCCGTCTTATCAGAGCGGCGACTCGGGCAGCTTTTCGGTACTCCCGTCAAATGACGACAACGATGGTATGCCCTTCGGCGGCGCGTCGGACGAGGATGACGGTTTACCGTTCTAAACATTGAATTTTTCTACATTTTAAAAGGAGGATACCATAATGGCTAACGAAAGAACAGCTCCCCAGGCTGGCGGCCGTCCTATGAACAGAAAGCACAGAAAAGTTTGCGCTTTCTGCGTTGATAAGGTCGAAGAAATAGATTACAAAGATACAGCGAAACTTCGCCGTTTTACTTCTGACAGAGCAAAGATTTTGCCCCGCAGAGTAACCGGTACCTGCGCTTATCATCAGAGAGAACTCACTAAGGCAATAAAGAGAGCACGTCACATTGCTCTTCTTCCTTACACTTCAGACTGATTTTCTTTTTAATCAATCAAAAACGCCCGTTCCGAGATACCGGAACGGGCATTTGTTTTGCCTGTATATTCAGACAATTTTACCGTAATGCTTCGGCTCCGCAAGCGGAGGCGCAATTTGTATGGCTTTTTGACATATCTTTGAGAGCAGCGGATTTTTGATAATTTCCGTGAAACTCCTTGAGAGAGTGTCAACTATTTTGTATGTTGACGGTGTCGATGTCGGAGTTATTGTTACCTTGTTGTTGCGACGGAAAAGGAAGTTGAGTGTTCTCATGCCAACCGTTTCCACCGGACGAACCATAACCTTGAGGTTAATGTCATCAATCCACTCGGCATTGGCACAGACTTTGAATTTGATTTTTCCGAGCGTCATCGTGCCGTATCGGTAACGTCCGTCCATACCGCAACAAACGGTATTTCTCTCGTCGCCCTCGTCCCATGTCATATCACATTCGTGATCGCCGAAATTAAACTTGATGTTGTCAATGTTTCCGGCTCTGTCGGACATCATAAACGTAACGGCGAGCGGAAGCATACTCACGGGCATACCTATAATGTTGAGCAGTATCTTTTTGCGAACTTTTATTGTCTTGCCTATAAGGCGGCTCTCGGTTACGGAGTGCTTTGAAGCCACGGGGCGGTTGACGCTCGACGTATCAACCTCAACGCCGTTGCCGTTTTCGTCGGCGAATGCTGCGGGGAAGAATGCCCATATTGCGGCTCTTGCCTCGTCCTCGCACGGGATGGCGGCGGTTGAAATTATTGTTGCGTCAAGAGAAGGGAAATTTATGCCGAACTGAGAGAACATACCGTCGGCACGGTATGAATAAGGCTCCGTGTCATCCATCCAAATGCAGTAACCGTAGCCGGCACAGCAATCCTTATCCTTGCTCGGCATTTTGATGTCGCCTATTTGGTTTACGGTAGCTTCTTTAACCCAATCCTTCGGCAGAATCTGCTTATTTTTATATTTTCCTTCGTGTAGATAACAGGTCATTACCTTTGCGAGGTCCATGGTTTTGATGTAAAGACCCCATCCGCCTGCCTCTATGCCGTTTTGGTCAGTCTCCCAAAACGGTCTTTCAATTCCGAGCGGCTCAAAAAGTCGCGGCATAAGGTAGTCTACCACGCTCGTTTTTGCCACGCGGTGGATAATGGCGCAGAGCATATAAATATTCTCGTTGACATAGAGGTATTGCGTTCCGGGCTCAAATACCCATGGCGAATTTATAAAATCCTCAATCCAGTCGATTTTTCCTTTTTCCTCAAGCATATTAGTCTGCTTACCGGAGGTCATGGTTATAAGACTCCGTACCGTCAGCTTGTCAAAGTACGGGCTGTCCGATTTCGGAGTGTATTCGGGGAAAAAATCAAGAACCTTGTCATCAAGTGACAGAAGCCCTTCAGATACCGCAAAGCCTATTGCGGTTGCCGAAAAGGTTTTACTTACGGAATACATGGAATGGCTTGTATCGGCCGTATATGGCTCGTTATACCACTCGACGGCAATCTTGCCGTGCCTTATAACCATAAATGAGTGAAATTCAAGATTTTGCTCTTTTATGTAATGTAAAAACTGCTCCGTCAATGCCGATGAAACGCCGACCTCTTCGGGAGACGCGGCGCGCGGAAGCTCTTTGCTTTTTGTACTCAAGCGACACAACACCTTTCAATTAACAATATAGAGACATTGTACCACTTCAACAAATATTTTGCAACTAAAATAAAAAAACTATACAATAAAGCAGATATTATGCACACATTACACAGCGGTGTTCATTATTAAAAAAGTGAGCAGGTCTTTCTTCTCGGAACGACTTGCTCACTTTTGTTTGAATATTTGATTTTCTCAAGCTTCACGATCGGGCGTGTATGTAGGAACAAGCTCCATGAGAAACTCGCGGGAATCACCCGGCTTCATCGAACGTATCTTTTCTATATGGGAAATCAGCTTTTCGTCATCTATATCTCCAGGAGATGTGACATAAATTTTGTCATTTTGAGTCTTGTGTATATCGTCCTTTTCGGATTGAAGAACAAGCTCCTCGTAGAGCTTTTCGCCGGGACGAAGCCCCGTAAACTGTATGTCAATATCAACATACGGCTCAAACCCCGAAAGCTTTATAAGCTTTTCGGCAAGCGAGAGTATCTTTACCGGCTCTCCCATATTAAGCACGAATATCTCTCCGCCCTTTGCAAGTCCGCCGGCCTGAACAACAAGCTGTGCTGCCTCCGGTATAGTCATAAAGTAACGGGTTATGTCGGGATGCGTTACAGTAAGCGGTCCGCCGTTTTCAAGCTGTTCTTTGAAAAGAGGTATTACGCTGCCGTTTGAACCGAGTACATTGCCGAAGCGCACGGCGGCAAAGGTGGTGTCCTTTGATATTTTGGCGAAGTGCTGAATTATAAGCTCGCACGTCCTCTTGGTTGCACCCATAACATTTGTCGGGTTGACCGCCTTGTCCGTCGAGAGAAGCACGAAGTGGCTGACCTTGTATTCGTTAGCACATTCGGCGGTGTTGTATGTGCCGAGTGTGTTGTTCTTTATTGCCTCAAACGGGCTGTCCTCCATAAGCGGAACATGCTTGTGTGCCGCCGCGTGAAAAACGCTTGACGGGTGAAATTCCTCAAACACCTCACGAAGTCTCGCCTTGTCGCGTACGGAGCCTATACGGATGATTATTTCGGGGCTTCCGAAATAATGCCGGTCCAAGGCCTGCTTTAATGTGTATGCGTTGTTTTCGTATATGTCAAATATTATAATTTTTTTCGGAGCATATTTTGCTATCTGACGGCACAGCTCGGAGCCTATGCTTCCGCCGCCGCCCGTTACCAAAACCGTTTCTCCCGTGAGATATTTACATGTTTCGGGGTCAAGCTTTATTTCGGGACGCGATAAAAGGTCGAGAATATCGACGTTTCTGATTTCCTTGTAATTTGCCTTGCCGCCGTCGGGGAGGTTGTTTATATCGGGAACTATTTTTACCTTGCAGCCTGTGGAGACAGCCTCCTCGAGCAATTCACGTTTTCTTTTCTCGTCAGCGTTTTTTATGCAAAAAATAATTTCGTCGGCGTTATATTTTTGGGCGATTTGAGAGAGTCTGTCACATCCGCCCTCAATAGGTGTACCGTTTATTGAGCGCCCTATTTTTTCGGGGTCATCGTCTACGAGTACAACAGGATTTCCGAAGCGGTAGCCGTTTTGCTGAAATTCATGTACAAGAGAGCTTCCCGCTACACCTGCACCCAAAATGAGTATTCGTGTGTTAGACCTTTTTGCGCGTGATGACTCGGCACTTGCGACTTTGAACGAACGCGGAGCAAGTCTCACCGCAAGGCAGGCGCAGATTATTATGAGCGAGCAGTCAAGGTATATTGACCACGGCAGTACATTGAAATATAAGATTTCGCTACCTGCGTGGCGACAGATTTTCATGCCTATGTAATCTGCCAGCCATACAAGAATTGTGCCTGCGGCGGTTGCCGCCGCATATCTGAACAATTCGTATATCCCGGCGTATTTCCACACCGAACGGTAAAGCTTTGATACGGCGTAAGAACCTATGTAAAACAGCGTTACAAACGGGATTCTTATCAGCAGCTTCAGCATAAGGTCCGGACTGTATCTGAAATTCCAATAAATCAGGACCATTATCGGATAAGCAAGGTTGACTATTACTATATCCGCCAGAATGAGCGCCAGCGACTTATAGTTGGCTTTGTGCCTTTGTGGTTTGAGTTTCATTATTTTTCTTTTCCCCCAAGAAAACAACTTGTGTACATTTTACACTTTTATGATAGTAGTGTCAATAATACTATGGTATCATTTGAGTACATAATTGATTTTATAAGCTGTCATTTAAGGCTTTTTATTTGTAATAAATCACCGCTGAAAAAAATCAACCGTTAAAATAGTATTGAAACACATAAATAATAATGATAAAATAATAAGGTTAATAATTGTGCCGCACCGATTTGACAGTTTGCTCGGATAAAGGCAGCTTAAATGCCTGTGGGCTTCGTCTGCGTAAAATCGTTAGGCGGTATTTATGTTTGGAGTAATATGTTTTGAGTCGTAAAAAGTGGACGGTATCACAATATGATAAGGACATGGCGGCGGAATTAGCCGAGAGCTATGAGCTTGACCCGTTTGCGGCGCTGCTTCTCGTTTCACGCGGAGTAACGGCGGATAACGCCGATGAGTTTCTGTATCCGCAGTGCGACATAGACCCTTTTTTGCTTCCCGATATGGAAAAGGCGGCAAACAGAATAAGAAAAGCGATAGAGTCATTTGAAAAAATCGCGGTTTTCGGCGACTATGACGCCGACGGTGTTACCTCTGCCGCGGTTATGTACAGCTATCTTGAAAGTCGCGGTGCCGATGTTATTTGCCACATTCCCGACAGAATAAATGAGGGCTACGGCATATCGCCGCAGGCTGTCGAAAACTTAAAGGAACGCGGTGTTTCGCTTATAATCACCGTCGATAACGGCATCTCGGCTTTTGACGCCGCTAAGACCGCAAAGGAGCTTTCGGTGGACCTTGTTATAACAGACCACCATAAGCAGAGCGGAGAGCTTCCCGAAGCTGTTGCCGTGGTTGACCCTCAAAGAACGGACTGCAATATACCGTTTCGCGATTGGGCGGGTGTGGGCGTAGCATTTAAAACGATTTGCGCCGTAGAGGGCGACGGCGAAGAAGAGCTGCTTGATGAGTTTTCCGACCTTGTTGCCATAGGAACCCTTGCCGACGTTGTTCCCCTGAAAAAAGAGAACCGCGCTCTCGTGTATGAGGGCTTGAAGCGTATAAATTCGGGCAGCCGCCAAGGAATAGAGGCTCTTAAAAATGCGGCAGGCGTTTCCGGCAAGAAGCTCGGCGCAGGCGGAATATCCTTTACCTTGGCGCCGCGCATAAACGCCGCAGGCAGAATGGGCTCCGCCATGACTGCGTTTCGCCTTTTGCTGAGTGATGACGAGAATGATGCCGCAGAGCTTGCAAAAACAATAGACACTTACAATAAAGAGCGTCACAGCGTTGAAAACGAGATAACAAAGCAGGCAATAGCGGAAATAGAGAGCCGTCCCGACGAAAAATATGCGAGCGTCATAGTGGTGTCGGGTGAAAATTGGCACCAGGGCGTAATAGGAATAGTTGCCGCAAGGCTTTGCGGAAAATACGGAAAACCGGCCGTTGTCATTTCCGTGGACGGTGAGAAGGGCAAGGGCTCGTGCCGCAGTATAGAGGGCTTTTCGATATATGATGCACTCTCCGCCGTTTCCGACACATTGACCCACTTCGGCGGTCATACTCTCGCCGCAGGTCTCGGTGTCGAAAAAAGCAGGATAGACGAATTTCGCACGGCGATAAACGAGTATGCAAAAACTGTCGAAATGCCGTTTCCGGAGCTCAGGCTCGATTGCAAATTAAATCCTGCATACATAAATATGGATTTGATAAACAGCCTTGAATTGCTTGAACCGTTCGGCGCAGGTAACGAAGAGCCGTGCTTCGGGCTGTTTAATATGAAGATATCCAGAATAACCCCGATTGGCGACGGCAAGCACTTGAGGCTTGCGCTGAAAAAGGGCAATACGGAGATTACGGCTTTGCTGTTTTCCGTGCGGGCGGAGGAATTTCCCTTCAGACTCGGCGATACGGTTGACGCGGCGGTTAAAATAACAAAAAACGAATTTCGCGGCGAGGTAAAGCCCAGTGTTCGCATATGCGATATGCGCTTTTCGGGCAGTAACGACGTAAACTATTTGAAATCCGTAAGACTGTACGAAAAATACAGACGGCACGAAAAGCTGAATGAAAAGGAACTTAGGTTTATTACACCGAACAGAGATTTTTTCGCGTCGGCATATAAATTTTTTAAAAAGAGCGGAGGCTGGCATTTTGACCTTCACAGCCTTCTTATAAGGGCAAATTGTCCCGAGGCTTCGGCGGCTACGCTGCTCGTTTCCGAGGACGTGTTGTGTGAGCTGAAGCTTATGGAAAAAACGGAGAACGGAGTTTTTTCGTTGTGCGAGACAAGTGAAAAGAAAGACCTTGACAGCTCAAAAATTTTAGCAGGCCTAAAGGCAGAAATGGGGGAAAACCATGGCTGATATCGAAAAAACAAAAGCCACCGAGGCAGAGAAAACAGAATATACAGAGCCGGATATGCGCCCCGAAAAGCTGATAAAGCAGCAGGAGCGAGAAGCAAAAATGACCCCCGACGAGCTGTATGCGGAATTAAAGGCTCGTCTTGATAAGGCCTTTACCGCCGAAGAGGCAGCCGAAATCGACAAGGCCTTCCGCGTGGCGCGCGAGGCTCATAAGGTACAGTTGAGATATTCGGGTCAGCCGTATATTATTCACCCTATTGCCGTGTCAAATATACTTCTTGACCTCGGTATGGACGCACAATCGGTAGAGGCGGCGCTTTTACACGATACGGTTGAGGATACCGATATAACCTTGGATTATATTAAGCACGAATTCGGCGACGATGTTGCAGCGCTTGTAGACGGTGTCACAAAGCTCGGCAAGGTGCCGCTTTCAAATCGCGAGGAGCAGCAGGCGGAAAATATCAGAAAAATGCTGCTTGCCATGTCCCACGACATAAGGGTCATCATAATCAAGCTTGCGGACAGAATACACAATATGCGTACGCTCAGTTTTAGGGTTCCGCAGAAGCGACGCGACACAGCGCTTGAAACACTTGAGATTTACGCGCCGATAGCGCACCGTCTCGGTATCAGACCGGCTAAAGAAGAGCTTGAGGATTTGTCGATACGCTTTCTTGACCCGATAGCGTACAAGGAAATTGAGGAAAATTTAAAAAGACTCAGCAAATCGCGTCTTGATTTTTTGGAGTCGATGGAAGGTAAGATACGCGAGCGAATCACGGGCGTTGTAAAAGAGCCTACTATTGAGGGCAGAATAAAGAGCGTACACGGCATTTACCGCAAAATGTATATGCAAAACAAAAATTTTGCGGAAATATACGACGTCTACGCCATACGTATAATAGTTGACAGCGTTATAGATTGCTATAACTGCCTCGGCGTAATTCACGATATGTTCAGACCCCTGCCGGGCAGATTTAAGGACTATATCTCGACTCCGAAGCCAAATATGTATCAGTCGCTTCATACAACGGTCATAGGCAAGGAGGGCATACCGTTTGAGGTTCAGATAAGAACCTGGGAAATGCACCGCACGGCCGAATTCGGTATTGCGGCGCACTGGAAATACAAACTCGGAGTTCACGGAAAATCAACCCTTGACAAGCGTCTTGCGTGGATAAGACAGATGCTTGAGGACCAGCAGGAGACAGGCGATGTACGCGAGATAGTTCAGGCCATAAAAAGCGACCTTGTCCCCGAAGATACGTTTGTTTTCACTCCGCGCGGCGACGTTATAAGCCTCCCTGCCGGTGCTACCGTTATTGACTTCGCATACGCTATTCATACAGCGGTCGGTAATAAGATGGTCGGTGCCAAGGTGGACGGCAGAATAGTTCCGCTCGATTACGTAGTCAAAACCGGCGAAATAGTCGAGGTGCTCACGTCCTCTCAAACGGGTAAGGGCCCGTCGCGTGACTGGCTGAGTATAGCCAAGACGAGTCAGGCGCGAAACAAGATACGCTCATGGTTTAAAAATGAGCGACGCGACGAAAATATCGCCGAGGGCAAGGCAGAGGTCGATCGCGAATTTAAGCGCAACTTCATAAGGCTCAGTGACGAAAACTATGAAAAATTTGTTGCGAATCTTGCGGAGCGGCAGCATTTGAGAAATGTTGACGACTTCTACGCGGCGATAGGCTACGGCGGAATATCCGTTATAAGGCTTATGCCGTATATAAAAGAGGAGTACAACAAAAATTACCGTTCTCAGGAGACCGTGGTGCTCCCCGAGGACGATAAGATAAAGACAAGCCGACGCAAGGGCGGTTCCGACGGCGTTACGGTAAGCGGAATAGACAACTGCCTTATCAAATTTTCACGCTGCTGTAACCCGCTTCCCGGTGACAATATAATAGGCTTTATAACGCGCGGCCACGGCGTTTCGATTCATAAGCGTGACTGCCCGAACGTCCCGTCCGACTTTTCAAAATGCGACGAGCCGCAAAGATGGGTCGCCGCCGCTTGGAATACCGACGTCAAGACCGAGTTCAAGGCTTCGCTCATAATAACCTGCCTTTCGAGAATAGGTCTTATGGCTGATGTTTCGGTGCAGCTTGCCGCAATGAAGGTCAATATCAACGAGATATCGTCTCGCGAGACAAAAGACGGCAGAAGCCAGATAAGTATGACCATAACCGTAAGCAATGTCGATCACCTGAAAAACGTAATAGCGCGTCTTAAAAAGGTAGACGGCGTACTTTCGGTTGAAAGATAACCGCAGTCGAACTTATATTATGGGCGACTTCGGCAATATGTCCGAATTTTAAATTTTTACGGGAGATTATTTCTCCTTGACAGCTGCACTTTAGCGTGGTAGTATATTAGCACGCTAAAGCGATTGCGCATAAAAAGCAGAAAGGCGGCGGATTATGAAAAGCTATGAAAAACTGACTCCGGAGGGAACAAGGGATTTTCTCTTTGAAGAGAGCGACGCACTAAGGCGTATTGAACGCGGCCTTTCCGAGCTGTTTAAAGAAAGGATACAAAAAGGTCATAACTCCCACCGTCGAATTTTTTGACGTATTTAACCGCGAGAGCGCAGGAACGCTGCCGGAAAATCTGTACAGTATGACCGACGCGTACGGCAGACTTCTTGTTTTAAGACCCGATTCCACGCTTCCGATAGCGCGTATAGCTGCAACAAGGCTCAAGGGTGCCGAGCTTCCCATAAGGCTTTACTACAATCAAAATGTGTTTTCACGCCGCAAAAAGCTGACCGGCAGAAATGACGAAACCTCACAGAGCGGCATAGAGCTTATCGGGGTTAACGGCATAAGAGCCGATATAGAGGTTATCGAAACCGCAATCGAGGCTCTCAAGGTCTGCGGCGCACCGGATTATAAAATAGAAATAGGTCACGCCGGCTTTTTTAAGGCTCTTTGCGATGAGCTTTCGGCTCCGCAGGAGGTAAAAAACGACATTAACGAGTATATGGAGCAAAAAAACTTCGTCGCGCTCAATTCAGTGCTTGATACGCTCGGCGGCGACAGGGTTGCCGAGACTATCCGCAATCTTCCGCGAATGTTCGGCGGAAGCGAGGTTATAGAAAAAGCCATGACGCTCTGCAAGAGCGATAAGGCTCAAAGCTCTCTGAATTACCTCGATAAGCTGTATAAAAAGCTCGGCGGCGCAAGCGGCGGAGATAATCTGATAATAGATTTAAGCCTTGTGCACCGAAGCAATTATTACACGGGCATAGTTTTCCGCGGATACACCGAGGGCAGCGGAGCCACCGTTCTTCAGGGCGGCAGGTATGACGGCCTTATCAAGGAATTCGGCGAGGATTTGCCGGCTATCGGCTTCGGCGTTCAGACCGACGACCTCGCGAGAGCGGCACTTATGCGCGGCGAAATAGAACCCCAAAAGGCGTCGGAGGTGCTCGTTTTCGGCGAGGACGGCTATGAGCTTGCGGCGGTAAACCTTGTGAGGGAGCTGTCACAAAAGGGCATTAAAAGCGAAAACAGCCTTTGCGAAAGCCGTGACGAGGCTTTGAAATACGCCAAAGAGCGCGGCATTAAAAAGCTTTTTGTAATTTCACGCGACGGCGTATCGGAGGAAGAATTATGAGAAAACTTCGTATCGCTCTTACAAAGGGCAGGCTTGAAAAAAAATCCGTAGAGCTTTTTGAAAAAATGGGGCTTGATTGCACCGAGCTTATAAATAAGGGGAGGCGGCTCATATTGCCCGTGGGAGACTACGAGGCGGTTTTGGCCAAGGCCGCGGACGTTATCACGTATGTTGAGCAAGGCGTATGCGATATAGGAATTGTGGGAAAAGACACAATAGTAGAAAACGGCAAAAGCTTTTATGAGCTTTGCGACCTCGGCATAGGTAAATGCGATTTTGCGCTCGCCGGCAAAAAGGGAACGGACTTTTTCGGCGGATACAATATAAAGAGAATTGCGACAAAATACCCCAACGTCACAAAGCAGTATTTTGAAAGCAAAAATATGGACGTCAAAATCATAAAGATTGAAGGCTCCGTTGAGCTTGCACCGCTTTTGGACCTTTCCGACGCAATAGTCGATATAGTTGAAACGGGAACCACGCTTAAAGAAAACGGACTTGAGGTTATAGAAAAAATAATGCCCATCTCGGCAAGAGTTATAGTAAACACCGCGAGTATGAAGCTTCGGCGTGATGAGATAGACGGCTTTATAACCGAAATAGAAAAGGCGAAGGAGACGGTAAAATGATACGCATAGCAAAGGCAGACGGCGTTTCGGAACGCGAACTCATAAATCAGCTTAAAGCCCGTTCGGGTGAAATTGACCGCAAGGTAACCTCTGCGGTAACCGACATTTTAAATAACGTAAAGCAAAACGGCGATGACGCCGTGCGCGAATACACGCTTAAATTTGACGGGCATATGCCGTCGAAATTTGAGATAAGCCGTGAGGAAATAGACTCGTCCCCCGATAAATGCGACCGCGATTTTATACTTGCTCTTTACAAAGCGGCAGACAATATACGTGATTTCCATGCCCGTCAGAAACAGCAGAGCTGGCTTGAGCCGAAGCAAAACGGCGTAATTTTGGGTCAGCGCATAAGAGGGCTTAAAAGAGTCGGCGTATATGTTCCGGGTGGCACGGCGGCGTATCCGTCAAGCGTGCTGATGAATGTCATTCCGGCAAAAATAGCCGGCGTTAAGGAAATTGTAATGGTAACACCGCCTCAAAAGGACGGTACGGCAAACCCCGATATACTCGCCGCCGCAAAGATAGCCGGTGTTGACAGAGTATTCTTAATGGGCGGCGCTCAGGCTGTTGCGGCTCTTGCCTACGGTACGCAGTCGGTTCCTAAGGTCGATAAAATAGTCGGCCCCGGCAATATTTTCGTGGCTACCGCCAAAAAGCTTCTCTACGGCACCGTGGATATTGATATGATTGCAGGGCCGAGCGAAATTCTCATAGTTGCCGACAAAAGCGCAAATCCCAAATTCCTCGCCGCCGACCTTATGAGTCAGGCGGAGCACGATAAAATGGCAAGTGCCATACTTTTAACCACAAGCGAAGAGACGGCAAACGAAACGGCAAAGGAGCTCTCGCGTCAAATGCAAACTCTTGAGCGCAGAGACATAATAGAGCAGTCTCTCAATGATTTCGGCGCAATAATAGTGTGCAAGGATATATCGGAAGCTGTTGATTTTGCTAACGAACTGGCTCCGGAGCACTTAGAGCTTGCAGTCGAAAATCCGATGGAGTATATCGGCAGAGTGGATAACGCAGGCAGCGTTTTTCTCGGTCATTATTCTCCCGAGCCGCTCGGCGATTATTTTGCCGGTCCCAACCATGTTTTGCCTACAAGCGGCACCGCGAGGTTCTTTTCTCCGCTGTCGGTTGACAGCTTCATAAAATCAAGCTTTATCTATTATACCGAACCGGCTCTTTCAGAGGCGAAGGATGACATTATAAAGCTTGCCGAAACCGAGGGGCTTACCGCTCACGCAAATTCAATCAAAGTCAGATTTTAAATCGGAGCATTTTGTTTTGTAAAGAAGGTATTTTAAATGTTCTCACTCAACCGCAAGGTAAAGGACCTTGTGCCGTATGACCCGATTGAGGGTACATACCGCATAAGGCTTGACGCAAATGAATCATATATAACTCTTCCGCTCGAAATCAAAGAGGAGATAGCACAAACGGTAAAGGACATACATTTTAACCGTTATCCCGACCCGTATGCCTCAAATGTTTGCGCTCTTTTTGCCAAATACTACGGCGTGCCGGCTGAAAATGTGACTGCGGGCGACGGCTCTGACGAGCTTATTTCGATAATAATGAATGCTTTTCTGCAAAAGGGCGACACCGTAATGACCCTTGAAAAGGATTTTTCGATGTATTCGTTTTATACGTCCGTCGTGGAGTGCAGGCACGTACCGTACACCAAAAACGACGATTATTCCGTAGATATGGACGATGTGATAGCGACTGCAAAAAAGGAGAACGCGCGTATAATAATTTTCTCCAACCCTTGCAACCCCACATCGCGCGTTATCGGTCGCTCCGACGTCGAAAAGCTCGTTTCGTCCGTTGACTCGCTCGTGGTTCTTGACGAAGCCTATATGGATTTTTCAAATCAGAGCTTACTCTCCGAGTTTAACCGATACGACAACCTGATTATTTTAAAAACGTGTTCAAAGGCTATCGGTATGGCGGCTGTCCGTCTCGGCTTTGCGGTTGCGAATTCCGTGCTCACAAAGGCGATGAAGGCGGTTAAATCCCCGTACAATGTAAACAGCGTAACACAGGCTATCGGCGAAGTTGTTTTCAGTCACCCCGAGTATATAGATTCGTCCGTAAAACGTCTTATCGAGGCGCGCGACGATCTCACGGAGCGGCTCACGCCCATTTGCAGGGATTACCCCGACAGATTTAAAATAATTCCGAGCGAAACAAACTTTATATATGTTGAAACTCCCGAAGCCGAAAAGATATTTACTTATCTTAAAGAAGCGGGTATAATTATCCGTAAAATGAGCAGCGACAGACTGCGTATCACCGCAGGCAGAAATTATGAAAACGACGCTGTGGCAAGCGAAATAAACGCCTATTTGAAAGGAGAACCTCATGAGAACGTCGTGTATTGAGCGAAACACCAAAGAGACGCAAATATCTTTGCTTTTAAATCTTGACGGCGGAGACTGTGAGGTTGACACCGGTATAGGCTTTTTTGACCATATGCTGACTGCTTTTTCGGTCCACGGCGGCTTTGGTTTGAAGCTCACGTGCCGAGGCGATCTCAACGTGGATTGTCACCACACGATAGAGGATGTCGGAATAGCTCTCGGCAAGGCCTTTTCCGAAGCACTCGGCGACAAGGGCGGAATTATGCGTTACGGAAGCTTTTTTATACCGATGGACGAGGCCTTGGGATTTTGCGCCGCAGATATCAGCGGCAGACCGTTTCTTGTGTTTGAGGCAAGCTTCCCCGAGGAGCGTATCGGCGCATTTGACACCTGTATGTGCGAAGAATTTTTCCGTGCCTTTGCCGTGAATTCCGGCATAACACTTCATCTGCGCGTCCCGTACGGAAGTAATTCGCATCATATGACAGAGGCGCTTTTCAAGGCGTTTGCCCATGCATTGAAAATTGCGGTACAAAAGAATGCCACGGGAGAAACTCTCTCGACAAAAGGAGTCCTCTGATGATAATTTTTCCGGCTATTGATATTAAAAACGGCAACTGCGTAAGACTTTACAAGGGCGATATGAACACCGCCGAAAAGGTTGCCGACGACTTTCTTTCCGCAGCGAATTCGTTTTATTCCTGCGGTGCGGAATGGATACATATGGTCGATCTTGACGGAGCGGTCAAGGGCGAAAAGGTTAATTCGGACATTTTTACAACGGTAGCCGAAAAAACGGGCCTTCGTGTTGAGCTCGGCGGCGGCATACGCACCATGGCAGATGTCGAATACTATCTGTCACGCGGAATCTCACGCGTTATCATAGGCTCTGCGGCTTTGAAAAATCCCGACCTTGTACGCGAGGCGGCAAAAAAATACGGTGAAAAAATAGCCGTAGGCATAGATGCGCGCCGCGGTATGGTGGCGGCTGAGGGCTGGCTTGAAACCAGCGACATTTCATATATCGAGCTCGCAAAGCGTATGGAGGATGTCGGCGTAAGGTACATTATTTATACCGATATAGACTGCGACGGCATGCTCTCGGGGCCGAATCTTCGGGAGCTTACGCTTCTCAACGACGCCGTGTCGTGTAACATCACCGCGAGCGGCGGAATAAAGGATTCGGACGATATAAAAGCTCTCAAAGACGCCAGGCTGTACGGTGCGATTTGCGGAAGATCTATATATAAGGGCACGCTTGATTTAAGAGAAGCTCTTGAAATTTGCAGGGAGTAAATATGGATTTAGATAAATACTTTGTTAAGTCGGAGCTTATTCCGGCTGTGATTCAGGAGCACGGCACAAAAAAGGTGCTGATGCTCGCGTATATGAATAAGGAGTCGCTTGCCAAAACACTCGAGACGGGCTATACGTGGTTTTTCTCGCGTTCAAGGCAAAAGCTGTGGAACAAGGGCGAAACCTCGGGTCATACGCAAAAGGTTGTCTCGATAAAGGGCGACTGCGACGACGATACGCTGCTTATAGAGGTAATACAAAAAGGCCCTGCCTGCCATACGGGCAGCAAGACCTGCTTTTTTAAGGAAATAAAATCGGAGGTAAAGTAAATGGAAGACGTACTTACGGAGCTTTACGAGGTAGTTACACAAAGGCACGAAAATCCGCAGGAGGGCTCTTATACCTGCTACCTTTTTGACCAGGGGCTCGATAAAATACTGAAAAAGGTCGGCGAAGAGTCCGCCGAGACTATAATTGCCGCCAAAAACGGCATAAAGGAGGATACCGTCGGCGAGATTTCCGACCTGCTCTTCCACCTTGTTGTTATGATGAAAAACGAGGGAATCACACCCGACGACGTAAAGGCGGAGCTGTCAAAGCGTCATCAAAAATCCGGGAACCTCAAAAAATTTCATCAGGTGGATAAAAATACCTGAAAGTCGCTGTTTGGCGTCCGCAAACGGAATTTTACCGTTTTGCGGACGCTTTTTTGTTATTTACTTGTTTTTATTGTCGTATAATGATAAAATATTTTATTAAAGCATTTTGATTTTTTTCGGATAGGGCAGATAATAATGCAGACTAAACTTATTAAAGCAAATGACAGCAATATAAATGAGACGGCACTTCTCGCAGGCGAGATACTCAGAAACGGCGGTATCGTGGCAATACCCACCGAAACCGTGTACGGACTTGCCGCAAACGCGCTGTCCGGCGAGGCAGTAAAAAAGATTTTTGAGGCAAAGGGCAGACCGCAGGATAATCCGCTGATAGTTCACGTTACGGATATATCAGAGGTCACGCCGCTTGTTAAGAGCATACCCGACGAAGCGCGCCGCCTAGCCGAAAGGTTCTGGCCGGGACCTCTCACCATGATAATGCCGAAGAGCGACCTCATTCCCGACGAGACATCGGGAGGGCTTTCGACCGTGGCTGTGCGTTGCCCGTCACACCCCGTGGCAAGGGCAATAATAAAGGCGGCGGGAGTTCCGCTTGCCGCGCCGAGCGCAAATATTTCGGGCAGACCGAGTCCCACAAACGCAAAATACGTTTTTGAAGATATGAACGGCAAAATAGATATGATAGTTGACGGCGGTCAGAGCGAGGTCGGTGTTGAATCAACCGTGGTAACATTGGCTCAAAAGCCGGCAAGACTTTTAAGACCGGGCGGAATTACCGCAGAACAGCTTAAAAGCGTGCTCGGCGAAGTGGTTATAGACGACGCTGTGCTCCATATGCTGAAGTCGGGAGAAAAAGCTGCGTCTCCGGGTATGAAGTATAAGCATTACGCACCCAAGGCAGACGTTACGATTGTCAAAGGCAGTTTCGACGCTTTTCGCCGTTTTGTGGCGGAAAAGGGTGACTGCTTTGTGCTATGCTTTGAGGGTGAGGAAAAATATTTTAAAAATTATGTCACATACGGCAGAGCCGACGACCCCTCGTCACAGGCTAACAGATTGTTTGACGCTCTGCGTGAGCTTGACGAAAAGGGCGCAAAAACCGTTTATGCACGTGACCCCGGGACGAGCGGCGTAGACCTTGCCGTATACAACCGTCTTATCCGCGCTGCGGCATTTAAGACAGTGGACGCAAAATAAGTGAGGTGCCTTGAATGCTTGTGATAGGAGTTACCGGGCAAACGGGTGCCGGCAAGGGTACGGTTTGCAAAATGCTTGAAAAATACGGGCTGTACCACATAGACGCAGATAAGGTGGCACATTCGGTTTACAAAAAGGGCTCCGATGTGCTTTCGGCTCTTTCCGAAGCCTTCGGCGAAGATATTTTAAATACGGACGGCACGGCGAACAGGGCTAAAATAGCCGAAAAGGCGTTTTCGTCCGCCGAGAATACGGAAAAGCTAAACAGCATCGTCCACCCGGCTGTCACTCAAAAAATAAAGGCAATAATAAAAGAACAAAGCTCCCTCGGCACAAAGGGAGTCCTTTTGGACGCGATAGCGCTTTTTGAAAGCGGCGAAAACCGGCTTTGTGATTTTACATTTGCGGTTATCGCACCGAAAAAAATGCGCCTTGAGCGGATTATGGTACGCGACGGCATCGAAAAAAATGCCGCACTTCGGCGCATAAGGGCACAAAAGGATGAGAGTTTTTATAAAAATCATGCGGATATAATAATAAAAAACTATCCGCCGTATAATTTAGATGACGAGGTAAAAAAGGTATTGCTATGGGCAAAGCTATGAAGACCGAAAAGGGCAGACGGGCAATCGGTGCCGTAAAAATCACCGTGATTGTTGTATGCCTTGCGACGGTAATAATTTCGGCGACGTTTTTTGCCGTAAGAAGTATTTTAAAAGCCGAATTTCCGATGAAGTATCAGGATAAAATATCGCTGTATGCCGAAACCTACGGCGTCCCCGAGGATCTGCTCTACGGAGTTATCCACACGGAGAGCGGATATGACGAAAAGGCTAAATCGCACGCGGGTGCAATAGGACTCACGCAGATAACGCCCGAAACGTTCTTATGGCTTCAGACCAAAACCGGCGAGAATTTGCCGGAGGAGGCTTTGTATGACGCGGATACGTCGGTAAAATACTGTGCCGTATTTTACGGGCTGCTTTTAAAGGAGTTCGGCGGCGACGAAAAAACCGCAATTGCGGCATATCACGCAGGGCGCGGTCAGGTAAACGCGTGGCTTCGCGACCCCGATATTTCACCCGACGGCAAAACTCTCGTGAACATACCCGAGAGCGAGACAAAAAAATATGTAGAAAAGGTCCAAAGGGCTGTTTCGATATATGACAAATTATACAAGAAGGAGTTAAATAAAATATGAGCGAAGAAAACAAAAAAATTGATTCTCTCAAAGAGAAGCTCTTTTACACACAGAAGCACGCGTCGGAGATAATAAGCGACGACGAGACGAAAAAGGCCGACGAATTTTGCGACGGCTACATGGACTTTCTGCGCACTGCAAAGACCGAGCGCGAGGCAACCGAATATTTTGTCGAAAAGGCGGAAAAACTCGGCTTTAAACCGTTTGTCCGTGGCGAAAAATACAAGTGCGGCGATAAAGTATATTTAAACAACCGCGGCAAGGCGGTTATACTTTGCGTAATGGGAAAAGAGCCTGTTGAAAACGGAATCCGTCTTTCTGCGGCGCACATCGACTCTCCGCGCCTTGATTTAAAACCGAATCCGCTTTACGAAGACAACGAACTGGCATATTTCAAAACCCATTATTACGGCGGCATAAAAAAATATCAGTGGACCGCTATGCCGCTCTCGCTTCACGGAGTTATGGTTAAAAAAGACGGCTCTAAGGTTAAGGTAAACATCGGCGAGGACGACGGCGACCCCATGTTTGTTGTTACCGATCTTCTGCCGCATCTTGCCGCAGAGCAGATGAAACGCACGCTTTCCGACGGTATCCGCGGTGAAGAGCTTAATATTCTCATAGGCAGCCGCCCGTTCTCAAAGGACGAGGGCAGCGAAAAAGTAAAGCTCAATATCATCAGCATTCTCAATGAAAAATACGGCGTTACCGAGAGCGACTTTTTAAGTGCAGAGCTTGAGGCCGTACCTGCGTTAAAAGCGGTGGATATAGGCTTTGACCGCAGTATGATAGGTGCTTACGGGCACGACGACAGGGTTTGCGCATATCCGGCTGCCGAGGCTGTTTTCAGCGTGACCGAGCCGCGCTATACCGCAGTTGCTATACTCACAGATAAGGAGGAGACGGGCTCCGACGGCAACACCGGACTTAACTCTTCTTACTTTAAGTATTTTGTATCGGATTTGGCTGATTGCTTCGGTGCTAATTACCACACAGTTCTCTCAAATACAAAATGTCTCTCCGCCGATGTAAACGCCGCATTTGACCCGTCGTTCCCCGATGTATCGGAAAAAATGAATGCGTCATATTTAAACCACGGCGTTGTCATAACAAAATACACGGGCGCAAGGGGTAAGGGAGGTACAAGCGATGCCTCTGCGGAATATATGGGCAAAATCAGAGCACTGCTCGATGAAAACGACGTAGTATGGCAGACGGGCGAGCTCGGCAAGGTTGACGCGGGCGGCGGCGGAACAGTAGCTATGTATCTTGCAAATCTTGACATTGACGTAGTCGATTTGGGCGTGCCGGTGCTCTCAATGCACGCGCCGTTTGAAGTGGTATCAAAGCTTGATGTCTATATGGCGTACAGAGCGTTTAAGGTTTTTGCCGAAGGAAAATAAAAAAAACACAACGGGGCTGCAAAATTTAAAAGTTTTACAGCCCCCGAAAAGGAATATACTTATGAAGGCTGTTTTACAGCGTGTCAAAAACGCTGAAGTTACCGTGGACGGTGAGTCCGTCGGAAAAATAGGCGAGGGGTATATGCTGCTTTTGGGCGTAATGAACGGCGACACAAAAGAGGACGCCGAACTGCTTGCCAAAAAGACCGCAATGCTGCGCGTGTTCACCGACGAAAACGATAAAATGAATAAATCTGTGCTCGATATCGGCGGTGAGGTGCTTGTTGTGTCGCAATTTACACTCTGTGCCGACGTAAAAAAGGGCAACAGACCGTCTTTTGACAATTCCGCAAAGCCCGATGAAGCAAAGGCTCTCTATGAGTATTTTTGCTCGGAACTTCTGAAAAACGGAGTTAAAAAAGTTGAAACCGGTGTTTTCGGCGCACATATGCAGGTGTCGCTTGTAAACAACGGCCCGGTCACAATAATTTACGATACTTCCGTATGGAAAAAATAACGGAGAAAACAATGTCACTTGATATAAAGGTTATGCCGCTCGGTCCGATAAGTGCCAACTGCTATATTCTGACCGACAAAAAAAGCCGCGAGAGTGCGGTGATAGACCCGGGCGATTTTAACGCAGCACTTAAAAACGCCGTAAAGGATTTAAACATCAAATACATACTTTTGACACACGGGCATTTTGACCATATTCTCGGAGTCTGCGGCTTAAAGGAGTTTACCGGGGCTAAGGTGCTCATACATAAGCTTGACGGCGATTGCCTGTCAGATGAAAATAAGAGCCTGTGCTCATGGGAGTGTCCGGGAAAGCAGAAAAAGATGTCCGCCGACATTTTGCTGTCCGATAACGATAAAATATCAATCGGCGACGCCGTTCTTCGCGTGATGCACACCCCCGGGCATACAAAGGGCGGCGTGTGCTATATTGATGAAAAAGACAAACTTATTTTTTCGGGTGATACGCTGTTTTGTCTCAGTGCAGGCAGATCGGATTTTCCCGGAGGCAGCACAAAGGAGCTTTTCGAGTCTCTTAAAAGGCTGCGCGATTTGCCGGGCGATTATACGGTCTGTCCGGGGCATAACAAGGCAACAACCTTGGACTTTGAACGCAAAAATAACAGATATATGAGGGCGCTTTGATGAAGCTTCTTATAATTGGGCATAAATATCAGTATGAGATGTTAAAGCTCACTCAGATATTTTATCCGAATACAAAAATCGACCTGCTGTTTTCGTCTGCAGATACAGGCGATGACGAAACGGTAATCACAACCGAGCTCACAAATGATAATGTTACCGTGTCGTTTGCCGGGCAAAAAAAGCAAAAGGTTCTCACCAAACCGCGTCCCGAAAAAGAGGACGAAGAGCGGTGTATGGCATCTATGCTTTTTTCGCTGCTCTGCGAAAACACGGGATATATCCCTAAGTGGGGAATGCTCACGGGCATAAGGCCGTCTAAGCTTTTCAGGGGATTTGCCGAAAGGTACGGCGAGGAAAAGGCGAAAAAAATATTCACGGACGACTATTTCGTTTCAAAGCAAAAGACCGGTCTTACGGCAAGCGTTGCCTCGGCAGAGGAAAAAACAATTGCTCTGTCGCGCCCCGATTCTTTCAGCCTTTACGTCGCAATACCGTTCTGCCCGTCGCGGTGCAGTTACTGCTCATTTGTATCGCATTCAACGGAAACAGAGAGTGCAAAGAAAACAATTCCCGAGTATGTTAAGCTCTTATGTGAGGAGCTTCGCATAACGGGCAAAATCGCAAAAGAAGCAAAGCTCAGGCTTGAAAGTGTATACTTCGGCGGCGGAACGCCCACATCGCTGTCGGCCTCTCAGCTTACTATGCTGTTTGACGCCGTCAGAGAAAATTTTGACCTGTCAACGTGCAGGGAGTACACCGTTGAAGCCGGCAGACCCGATACGATAACGGAAGAAAAGCTGCTTGCGATTAAAAACGGCGGTGCCGGCAGAATCAGCATAAATCCCCAGACCTTCAGCGACGAGGTTCTCAAAAATATCGGTAGGCGTCATTCTGCAAATCTTACGAGGGAGAAATTCCTTGAGGCGCGCTCAATAGGGTTTGACAATATAAATACCGACCTTATAGCGGGGCTGCCCGGCGACACCTACGAGGGCTTTTGCGATTCGCTCACCCAAACACTTGAGCTCTCACCCGAAAACATAACGGTACATACGCTCGCCCTAAAGCGCGCATCAAATCTCGGCACGGAAATAGGCAAGGTCAACACCGAAAACGGTGCCGCGGCAGATAAAATGCTCGATTTCGCCTACGGCTTGCTCACCGGTAACGGCTATTTTCCGTATTATATGTACCGTCAGTCCAAAACCCTGAATAATCTTGAAAACACGGGGTATGCGAAAAAGGGCAGAGAGTGCCTCTATAATATCTTTATGATGGAGGAGTGCCACAGCATATTTGCGGTTGGAGCAGGAGCCGTCACGAAGATATGTATTCCCGAAAAAAACGAGATAAAGCGAATATTCAATTTCAAATATCCGTATGAATATATTTCGAGGTTCGATATTATAAAGGAGCGGAAAAACGAGATATCCGCTCTGCTGACAAAATCGAAAGAGTAGGCTTTGATATGTCAAATCTTCACAACACAATAGAATACATAAATTCGCTGTCTCAAAGCGACCCAAAGGAGCTTATAGACAGAAGTGAGCAGAGATTTAAAAATATTATCCGTGATGTGTCAGATAAGGTAGAAAACGATTCGGGACTTCAGGTGGTTATGCTCGCGGGTCCCTCCGCGTCGGGAAAGACCACAACGGCGCAAAAGCTTGCCGAGGAATTCACAAGGCGCGGTATGAAAACATACCGTGTTTCACTTGATGATTTTTATCTTGACAGAACCGATATTCCGGGTTACAGCGAGGGTAAACCCGACTACGAAACCGTGTTTGCGCTTGATTTACCGCTTATAGATAAGTGTATAAACAGCCTTTTGCGCGGTGAGACAACGGTTATGCCGATGTTCGATTTTGTGTCGGGTAAGCGCAAGGACGAGAGCTATGAAATAACTCTCGGCAAAAGCGACGCCATTGTTGTGGAGGGGCTTCATGCGCTCAATCCGATAATTACCGATAAGCTCCCGCACGAGAGAATACTTAAAATATACATCAGCGTGTCGTCGCGTATATATGACGAAAACAATAAGATAATTCTAAATAAGCGCAACATGCGTTTTATAAGGCGAATGGTGCGCGATTACAATTTCAGGGGCAGCTCGGTTGAAAATACATATGAGCTTTGGGATAACGTCCGCAGCGGCGAAGATAAATATCTGTTCCCGTATTCGGGGCTTGCCGATATGCGTATAAATTCGATACATCTCAGTGAGCCGTGCCTGTTTAAAGAGACGGCTTTAAATCTTCTTCGCAATGCCGAGCTTGACGGCGAACGTGCAAAGGATGCCTCAAGGCTTATAAGAGCTCTTGAAAAATTCAATTCCATATCTCCGGATATGGTGCCGGAAACATCGTTGCTGCGCGAATTTTTGGGATAATTTATTGACTAAACCGACATAAAATGATATTCTATCTTTTACTGCAAAATATGAGGTGATTGTCAGTTGGCGCAAAAAAAGAGAAAAAGCCAGTCGCTTTTAAACGGCGCGCTCGTTTTGAGCGTCTCGACGCTGCTTGTTAAAATTATAGGCGTTATCTATAAGATACCCATTTCCAATATGATGGGCGCGGTAGGTCGCGGCTATTTTGACTCGGCATACAACCTTTACATACCGATATATACCATTTCAATGGCGGGTCTTCCCGTTGCTGTTTCAAAAATGGTGTCGCAGCACGTGGCTCTCGGCAGATACCGCGATGTGCGTATGATTTTTCGCGTGTCGGCAAGGCTGTTTACGTTTACGGGTATCCTGGGCACGGTGCTTCTTCTCATTTTTGCATATCCTTATGCTCTTATAGCAAAGACAAATGAAGTCATCCCCGCCATTATTGCCATAACTCCGTCCATATTCTTCTGCTGTATGATGTCGATATATCGCGGATACTATAACGGACTTCGCAATATGAACCCCACAGCCATCTCGCAGGTTATAGAGGCAATAGGGAAAATGATATTCGGTATTGCTGCGGCAAAGTTGACCATAACATACGGTTATTCGCAGTTTGAGTCGGGTGCTAAGGTGTTCGGAAAGGTATGCGCGACCGAATCCGAGGCTATGAGTGCCATTTACCCTTATGCGGCAGCGGCAGCGGCCGTAGGCGTTACCATGGGTACCGTTATCGGTATGATATACATGATAATCATGCACAAGGCGAAGGGCGACGGTATAACGCGCACCGAAATAGTCAATTCGCCGCGTCCGGTAAACAGCGGAGCCATTGCAAAAACGCTTGTGGCAATTGCGATTCCCGTAGTTACGTCGTCCATAATTTTCAGTCTTACAAATCTTATAGACGCCATAACCATACAAAACAGGCTTGACGGCGTTATTTCAAATAACCTTGACCTTATAAAGAGTATATATGCCACGCAGATAGCCGAGGCTCACGTTCTTGACGCTGACCTTAAGGATTTCCTTTACGGTGCATATACGCTCTCTCTTGACTTTAAAAACCTTATTCCGTCCATAACAACAACTCTCGGCGTCAGCGCCATACCGGCACTCTCGGCGGCTTATGCCGTTAAAGATAAGCATGCGCTGAAGTCGTCGGTAGAGTCCGTTTTAAGAGTGGGTATGATAATATCGCTTGCCTCCGGTATAGGTATGGGCGTTTTGGCGGAGCCGATACTTCGTATGTTTTACGAGAACGGCAAATCCGCACCCGCCATATCAATAGCCGCGCCTATAATGGCGGCTTACGGCTACACCATTTTCCTGATGGCAATTTCCCAGCCCATGACTAATATGCTTCAGGCTGTCGGCAAAGCAAACGTCCCCGTTAAATCGCTGACTGTCGGAGCCGTTGTCAAGGTAGTGGCAAACTACATTTTCATAGGCATACCATCCATCAATATCAACGGAGCGGTCATAGGTACCGTTTTGTGCTATCTCATTGTGGTGATATATAACTATATAGCACTTATTAAGGCGACTAAGGTCAAAGTCAACCTTATGTCGGTTGTGGTGAAGCCGCTTATCAGTTCGGTTCTTTGCGGCGTAGCTGCATACTGTGCATATGGCATATCCTATAAGATATTGCCTCAGAGACTTTTACATGGATATTCGTTTGCCAATATAACCGCAACACTGATTGCCGTAGTTGCAGCCATAATCGTCTATGTTATTTCCATGCTGCTTATCGGAGGGCTTGCAAAGGACGATATAATTATGATGCCCAAGGGAGAAAAAATTGCCAAAAAGCTTGCAAAATATGGATTTATAGAGTAAAATACAAAGGAAGGCTTATTAAAAATGGCGGTTGATTTTGAGTTTAAATCAAAATACAATGTTGATGACCTTTTAAGCATTATGCGCATACTCCGTGAACCGGGCGGCTGTCCTTGGGATATGGAGCAGACTCATGAGTCGATAAAAAAGAATTTTATCGAAGAGACCTATGAAGTTGTTGAGGCCATCGACAAAAAGGATAAGGAGCTTTTATGTGAGGAGCTCGGCGATGTTTTAATGCAGATCGTGTTCCATGCGGAGATGGAGAGGGAAAACGGCTCGTTTGATTTCTCCGATGTTGCGGACGGTGTCTGCAAAAAGCTGATAGAGCGTCATCCGCACGTTTTCGGCAATACCGAGGTTTCGTCCACGGACGAGGTTTTAAGTAATTGGGACGCCATTAAGTCTAAGTCGAAAAAGCGCAAAACCGTTACCGATAAAATGCTGTCCGTTCCGAGAGAGCTTCCGGCACTTATGCGTGCACAGAAGCTTCAGGAAAAGGCGAGCAAGGTGGGCTTTGATTGGCCCGATGTGAGCGGCGCGATAGACAAAATAGACGAAGAGAGCGCCGAATTCAAAGCCGCTGTAAAAAACGGCGACAGCGAAAATGCGTTTGAGGAGCTCGGCGATTTACTTTTCTCGGCAGTCAATGCAGCACGTTTCATAAGTGTTGATGCCGAAGAGGCTCTTACCCGTTCATCCGATAAATTCCTGTCTCGCTTTGCGACGGTGGAACGCCTTGCAAAAGAGCGGAATATCAATATGGAAAAGTCCTCTATCACGGAGCTTGATAAGCTTTGGGACGAGGCAAAATTAAATTCAGCTTTCTGTTCGCACGCCGAGGGCGAAGCGACGGATAAATAAAACATTGTAAAACGGAGGAAAACAAAATGAATAAGACAGAACTTATCGCAGCAGTTGCTGAAAAGACCGACCTCTCTAAGAAAGACGCTGACGCAGCAGTATCGGCAGTTCTCGGTGCTATAACCGACGCTCTTAAAGCAGGCGACAAGATTCAGCTCGTTGGTTTCGGTACCTTCGAGGTTCGCAACCGTGCAGCTAAGCAGGGTCGCAATCCGAGAACAGGCGAGACCATGACTGTTCCCGCTTCCAAGGTTCCGGCTTTCAAAGCAGGTAAAGCTCTTAAAGACGCTGTTGCTGAATAATTAAGGCTTAATAAGAAATTTACCCACCGCAAAAAGCGGTGGGTTTTTCTTTTGCTTTGTATATTTTCCGTTCTTTAGGCGTGCAAACGGTTATTCCTCCATCTGTTTGCCGAGAAAAGACGCCGCAACAGCTACCAGTTTGCGCTCCGTCTCAGAGGGAAGAGAACCGTCGGAATTTAAAAGCAGCACAACGCAGCCCGAAACGTCGCCGCTGCCTATTATCGGATAAGCTACCGCCGCTTCACGGCTCATTCCGCTTATCGGGTAAACAGGCTCTTCATCGGCAGATGCGGTATAGTTGGTTCTGCTTTCCATGAGTGTTTCAAGCTCCGACGATATTCTTCTCTCAAGATATTCTTTTTTCGATATTCCCGAAACGGAAATCACGTGGTCACGGTCCGTTATTATAACAGGCAAGTCGGTAGCTCTGCAAAGCACCTCGGCATATTGGTCGGCAAATTCGGACAGCTCGCCAATCGGCGAGTATTTTTTAAAGATAACTTCTCCGTCCGACGCCGTAAATATTTCGAGCGGGTCACCCTCTCTGATACGCATTGTTCTGCGAATTTCCTTAGGAATGACAACTCTGCCGAGATCGTCTATTCTACGCACTATTCCTGTCGCTTTCATAAATTTTGCTCCTTAAAACTTTGTTACTTTTATAGTTTTTCAAACAGTTTTAAAATTATACCGTTTGTTGTTTCAACCTAAACCGATTTATAATTTTTTATGGGCGCTCGGATGGCTGAATAGCATGTATACAGCCGTCAACTGTTTAACATGGTAAATATATATTAAACAGTTGACAACAAAAGTGCGGCTGTGCTAACATTATATAATTAAAATATAAAAATAAACGAACTGTTATAATGTCGAAGTTAGTCAAAACTAACACACTGCGGAGGATCAAAATGACTCTTGATATGTTGAAAAACGGCGAAACGGCCGTAATCAAAACGGTTGGCGGCGAGGGTGCGCTGAGACTGCGCTTTCTTGATATGGGGCTTATTCCGCATACGGCCGTCACTCTTCAAAAGACCGCGCCCATGGGCGACCCGATAGAAATAAGGGTCAGGGGATATGAATTGACGCTCAGGAAGGCGGACGCGAAGCTTATAGAGGTAGAAAAAGCATAAAGCTTTTAATTCGGAAAGGTCAAGGATAATAAATGATATTTGCACTTGCAGGAAATCAAAACTGCGGTAAAACAACACTTTTTAATGCGTTGACAGGCTCAAATCAGCACGTCGGAAATTTTCCGGGCGTTACGGTTGACCAAAAAATGGGAAGCATAAAGGGGGCAAAAAACTGCTCCGTTGTCGACCTTCCCGGCATCTATTCGATAAGACCGTATACACAAGAGGAGATAGTTTCGCGAGACTTTATACTCGACGGCAAGCCCGACGGAATAATCAATATAGTTGACGCCACAAATATTGAGCGGAATCTCTATCTGACCTTGCAGCTTTTGGAGCTGAACCTGCCTATGGTGCTGGCACTGAATATGATGGACGAAGTCAGGGCAAACGGCGGAACGGTCAATGTCAAAAAGCTCAGCGAGAGCCTCGGCATACCGGTAATTCCGATAAGTGCCGCAAAAAACGAAGGTGTTTCGGAGCTTGCGGATAAAATGGTATATGTCGCAAAAAATCGTATTTTGCCGAAAAGAATAGATTTTTGCTCAGACGGCCCCGTACACCGCTGCATTCACTCGGTAGCCCACGTGATAGAGGACCATGCGCGAAACATCTCGGTCCCTCCGAGATTTTGTTCCACAAAGCTCATAGAGGGCGACGAATATTTTGCCGACAAGCTTGAGCTTGATAAAAACGAACGAGAGCTTATTGAGCACAGCGTTGTGGAAATGGAGCATGATACCGGTCTTGACCGTAATGCGGCTCTTGCCGATATGCGATATACGTTTATCGAAAAGGCGGTTTCCGAGTCGGTGGTTAAGTGCCGTGAAAGCCGTGAACATAAACGAAGCGTGAAAATAGATAAAATACTCACGGGAAAATACACGGCGCTGCCGGTGTTTTTCGGCGTAATGTTCCTTGTATTTTGGCTCACCTTTAACGTAATAGGCTCGCGCCTTTCGGATCTGCTGTCACTCGGAATTGACGCGCTGACGGACATATGCGACAGGGGACTTACCGCATACGGCATAAATCCCATAGTACACAGCCTTATTATTGACGGTATATTCGCCGGAGTCGGAAGCGTTTTGAGCTTTTTGCCTATAATAGTTACGCTGTTTTTCTTCCTGTCAATTCTCGAAGACACTGGCTATATGGCGCGCGTCGCTTTCGTTATGGATAAGCTTCTCAGAAAAATAGGCCTTTCGGGCAGAAGCTTTGTTCCGATGCTCATAGGCTTCGGCTGCTCCGTACCTGCGATAATGGCGACGAGGACTCTCTCGTCAGACCGTGACCGCAAAATGACTATTCTTTTGACTCCGTATATGAGCTGTTCCGCAAAAATACCGATATATGCCGTGTTTACGGCGGCATTTTTTACAAAATACCGCGCGCTTGTTATGATAGGACTTTATGCCACGGGTATACTTCTCGGCATAATTGTTGCGCTGATATTAAAAAGGACTGCCTTCCGCGGCGAACCCGTACCGTTTGTAATGGAGCTCCCGAATTACCGTATGCCATCGCCGAAAAGCGTCTTTTTACTGCTTTGGGAAAAAGCGCGTGATTTCCTGCAGAGAGCATTCACCGTAATATTTATTGCGACGATAATAATTTGGTTTTTACAGTCGTTTGATACAAGACTCAATGTTGTGGACGACAGCGCGGACAGCCTGCTCGCCATGATAGGTAAATTTATAGCACCGATATTTAAGCCGCTCGGCTTCGGTGATTGGCGAGCCGTAACGGCGCTTATATCGGGCTTTACCGCAAAAGAAGCCGTTGTAAGTACGCTGTCTGTTCTTATGAATACGGGCACGGCGCAGCTCGGCTCGGTTCTTCCGAGCCTGTTTACGGGGCTTTCGGCTGTCAGCTTCCTTGTGTTTACCCTTTTGTATACACCGTGCGTTGCGGCTGTTGCCACCATTAAAAAGGAACTCGGCTCGCGCATTAAAACAGTCGGCGTTGTATTTATGCAGTGCGCCGTCGCGTACATAGCGTCATTTATAGTTTACAGCGTCGGAGGCCTTTTTGTATGAGTATCGCCGACATTGTGATTATCTGCATTTTGGCGGCGGCTGTGGCGGCGGCAACGGTCTTTATAGTCAGGCGCCGCAAAAAAAGGCAAGTGTATAGGCTGCTCCGGCAATTGTGCCGCTTGCGCCGCATCGTCAAACAACAAAAACGCTGATTTAAAAAAGCTTTGACCGATAATAAAAAAAAGGAACTGTAAAAACAGCGGTTTTTTCCCGTGTGCTGATAAGACAGTAATTTGAAGGGATTACGAAATCGGCATCTGTCAAACAGGATTGGACAACAAAACAGACGACATTCAACTTCGGTTGGGTGTCGTCTGTTTTTGTGCGTTTAAGGGTTGAAAATCACTTATTTTCTGCTCTGTGATGCATTGTTCAAAGACGGGCATATCTGACTTCATTTATTCGTTCGATTTGGTCTGAAAGCGTGAAAATTGCTATTATTCAGCAAATCGACTACACGAATTAAAGAAGCACAATCGGGTGAAAGATTTTCGTTCTGTGGCAAAGTTTTTTTCGAAAACCACAACAACCATGTTTTGGTTGCCAAAACAAGTGAGAACATTCTTTCTTACGTACTATTTGAGCATTTTTCTTGAACTAATTGTAACTTATTCTTAAAGCCTCTTGACAAGAAAACTTGGAATTACTATAATGTGTAATAGTACAATAAAACTTGGAATGGTGCTGAGTATGAATAACGAAAAGATATTAGAAGCCGCACGCAAAAACAAAAATAGAGGCAAAGAATTTGAACAAAAGGAATCTACTCGTAGTAGCCTTTTGGGCACTCTCGTTGCCTTGCTTGTTGGTATAGGCTTGTTTTTGCTGGAATATTTCATCAATGATACTGTGAACATAGGATTTATTGCGGTTGGAATGACTGCTTCGGGGGTACAGTCGCTTTACGAGGGGCTTAAAGTCAGGAAACTTTCTCTAACTGTAATCGGTGCAATTCAAACGCTGATTGCTTTAATTGCTATTTTAGCATTTGTTGGGCAGGTGGTGTTGCAGTGAATTCGCATCTTAAATTAAAAAACAAATTAAAAGAGTATCGGCAAAATGCAGGACTTACGCAAACGCAGCTCGCAGAAAAAGTTGCTTCTTCAAAAAATACAATTAGCTCAATAGAAACTCGTCAATTCTGCCCGACGGCTTATCTTGCGGCATTACTGTGCGTTGCTCTTGACTGCAAATTTGAAGATTTGTTTTACTTCGAAGAGGATTAAAGATGTTATTTGCAAGCGATTTTGAAGATAATCGTGTTCACATAGATGATACACACAGTAATCAAGAATACTATTGCCCTTACTGTGGTGCGCCTTTGGTTACTAAAAAGGGCGATATTCGTCAGCACCATTTTGCCCATAAACAAAGCCATGTTTGTTCTGATACATGGGCTAATGGCGGTAGCCATGGTTATGATCTTTCACCATGGCACAATGAGTGGCAATCCCTCTTTCCCAAGGTGAACCAAGAGGTGAAATTGTGTTTAGGTGAAACAAAGCATCGTGCCGATGTCTTGGTTGATAGGACAGTTATTGAGTTCCAACATAGCATTATGCCAGTAAAGGCATTTGATGATAGAAATAACTTCTATTTCAATTTGGGTTATAAAGTTATATGGCTCTTTGACTTGTCCGATCTTTATTCAATTGGACAACTAACTTATAAACCTATAAATAACGGACTGTTTTTTACATGGAAGAATCCTAAGAAGGCTTTCAACAACTACGACATTCAGAGTGGTTGCATAGACCTTTTCTTCCAACTTGGCAGTAGCATTGTGCGTGTTACCGATGTTTCTCCTATGGGATTTGAATCGTTTTCCACGACAACTCTTATGGAGAAAAATGATTTCTTGACCTATGTAGGATTGTGCGACGGAACTTGCTTGCCTCCATGCCGTGATGATTTGGAGCATAATCAACTATATCACCAATTCAAGGAACAGTATCATATTAGCCTAAACAAGCAGCAAGAGCGAGCGCTGCAGGCTGTAGAAGGTTCTAATCTTTTATTGGCGGTACCAGGTTCCGGAAAAACCACTGTCCTCGTTGCGCGATTGGGCTATATGGTTCTTAATAAGAATATCGCTCCGGAGAGCATCCTTGCAATCACCTACAATAATTCGGCTGCAAATGAGATGAGGGAACGCTTTAGCTCTTTGTTTGGAAGGAACATTGGTAGGCGAATTGATTTTAGGACAATTAACAGTTTATCGCAATTGATTTATACTGATTATTGCCGCAAAACAGACCAGCGCAGCAAAACACTTATTGAAGAGAAAGAAAGGAAAAAGTTAATTCGAAACATATTTAAGGAGTACCACCATAAATATGCTTACGAAAACGATTTGCAAAAACTATCTTCTGCAATTGTATATATCAAAAACATGATGCTTGCGGGAAAGCAGATTCTTGACATTGAAGCAGATTATCTCCACTTGAATGATATGTATAACGCTTATCAATCCGCACTGGACAAGCAGAATCAAATGGACTTCGATGACCAAATGATATTTGCTCTCAAGATATTGCGTGAGGATGGTGATGCTCTGCATTCATTGCAACAGCGATATAAATATATCTGCGTGGATGAAGCGCAGGATACATCCAGAATCCAACACGAAATCATTCGCTTATTAGCCTGTGGCAATAATCTATTTATGGTCGGCGACGAGGATCAAAGTATATATGGTTTCCGTGCCGCTTACCCCAAAGCTCTGCTAAACTTCAGATACGATTATCCCAACCCATATATTCTGCGTATGGAGCGCAATTATCGTTCGACCAATCAAATTGTGGAGAAAGCTCAAACGTTTATTTCTCAGAATAAAGGTCGATATGAGAAAAACATGACAGCAGCGCGAGGTGATGGCGAAGATGTTTCTCTTATAAGTGTTGCTTCGAGAGAGGCACAATATATGTATTTGCTCAATGTAGCGAAAACAGCAAAAACAGAAACAGCATTTTTGTATCGCGATAACGAAAGTGCCATCGTTCTTGTGGATTTGTTTCTAAGGAACAATGTACAGTTCAAACTCCGCAAGCCGGAAATGAATTTCTTCGAAGTTCGCATCGTTAAAGATATTGTTGCCTTTCTTTCTCTTGCGATAAATAATCATGATGCTCGTCTGCTTGATCAAATATGCAACAAAGGGATTTTGTATCTTGAAGAAAAACAGCGTTATTGGGCTAATCGAAATTGTCATGAGAAACACATATCCGTTTTTGATGCAATTGATGAACGGATGCAATATGTCGCTCCTCGCTATCGCAACCGATCTTCTCGGTTTCGCGATATAATAACTGAAGTATCTAAAGCGAGTCCTGTTGAGGCGATTTCTATTCTGTTGGAGTCTGGATATGGAGCATATCTTAGTGAAAAGCATTTCGACACAGGAAAGATAGAGATTTTACAGATTCTTGCAAAGCAGGAGTCAACGATTGAAGGTTTCTTGAATAGGCTGCGAGATTTGGAACGACTCTTGAAACAAGGTTTTACTTCCGAACATGAAAACCCAATCATCCTCTCAACAATCCATTCAAGCAAAGGCTTAGAATATGACACTGTCTATATGGTCGATGTTTATAAAGGGCGGTTCCCGTCATTAAGATCCAATATTTTTTGTCGTTCTAAGGATAGTGCTGATGGTGAACAAGAAGAACGACGCCTATTCTATGTAGGTATTACACGAGCCAAAAATAAACTGCACTTGTTCGAGATTAACGAAAGAGAAAGTCCATATATTGATGAACTCTTTCCCGAAGCAAGAATGCTTCGACTTCAAAAGCAAGAAGAAAAACAAAAAAAGTTTGTGGAAGAACGGGAGCAAATGCGTGCTGAGCAAGTGCGTATACAACGAGAACGTTACCTGCAACAACAAGAAACTTTGAAAAAGGAACGAGAAGAAGCTGCAAAAAAAGCTCGTGAAGATCAAAAGCAACGTGCTGAGATGGATTATATGAAGCGCTACAATGAAGTTAAAGGAAAATTTGTTCAACAGGAAACGCCAATTAAAGATTCCTCTGGGCGACGCTGGGTACAATGTGAGATTTGTCATGAAATAAAAGAAGAAAGTGAATTCAGCTATTATGGCGGAATGAATCAAGTTAATCTCGGAAAATGTTCCAAGTGTTCACGAAACTCATCTTTATAAATCAAGAACTGATCTGTCCCAATCAAAAAATCAGCACCAACGGTGCGCAGCCAATTCCTCTGAAATTGTTAAAGGGCTTGGGATGCTTCCAACAAGTACGCACAAGTGGGTACTGCCGTGCCCTGCTTGCTACAGATGATTGCATCTTAGCAAGCAAATCGAAGATTTCTAATTTTTCGCAAAATCGGCAAAGCTGATTTTTGCAAAAATCGCAGAGTGTACGTACACCTGCTGTGCTTGCTATTCCTCGTTTTCCATAATAGCAAGCGCCATTTCCTTAAATGAAAATCGGCGGCAACCGCCGCCTTGTCTGCCCAAAAGCGAAACGGACGGACGCTGTCAATGGCGGCGAAGCCGTTCATCTTGACCGTTGACAGCGTTCGTCTGTTTTGCTATCTACACGATATTTAATTGAAACGAATCGAAACGAATGAATGAAAAGGAGGCTTGACGAAATGAGTCCGAAAATCAAAATGAGCGATATTCACGATAAACGTGATGACGATATTATCGAATTGTCCGACGAGGAGCTGAAAGAGATTTTAGCCGATGACGATTTTGATGATAGCGAGGGGGACGGTGAAATCCACTCTTTTGTTTTCTCCAATCCCGACCCGTATGCCAAGGTTGAGCCTCGTCCCGACGATGCCCCCAAGAGGGAGTTTCCTTTCGATGAAAAGGACAACATCGTGGTGAAAAATCCGTCCGCCTTTTGGCTGCCCGACGTCAAAATCGTGGATGAACGCTTCGCCATGATGAGCAAGAACTACACCGAGGAACAGAAAGACCTCAAAGCCGAGGTCAAGGGTCTGCAATAGCAAATCCATGAACAGGAACAACAGGCAGAGAATATAGAGCAGTTTGTTCAGCGGGTAAAGAGGAACAGCACCGTCACGGAGCTGACCCCCCTATGCCCTCAGAGAGCTTGTCAAGGCGGTCTATGTAGATGCACCGGATAAGTCCAGCGGCAAGCGCAGGCAGAAGGTACATATCGAGTACGACCTTGTGGGTTATATTCCCGTGGATGAGCTGCTAAAAGCGGAACAGGCATGACCGAAATCATACCTGTTCCAAGAAATTTGAATTTTGCTGTCTTACCAGCAGGGAGCCTTACGGCTCCTTTTTTCTTTAATTCGTGTGCTTATTTCTTTTCGTAGCTTTTGCAGAAATGCGGATCCTGAATCTGCTGATTTGTGCATGAGCAGTCATGAGTTACCTCGATAACGCTTCTGTCGCAGCCGCAGCCGGCGGTGTTGTGTACGCATTCGCATACATCGCATTTTACACCCTTATTTTCCATAATGTCACCTCCTGTAAGATGATATTATATTTTGCGCAGTTATAAATTCTTTATACGGTAAAGAGACAAGTAAAAACGTATTTTTCGGATAAAATTTCCAATCGAATTTTTTATACGGCGGAGCGTTCAATTCGCGGCGGCATTTTTGATTTGCTTGCCGGCGGAATCTATTTTGTAATCGCCGTCGTATATAAGCTCGCTTACCGTAACAAACGAATAGCCTTTTTTCTCAAGTTCCGTGAGAATTCGGTCGAGCGCGTCGGGCGTGTTTTTTATATCGTTGTGAAAGAGTATAATTGAACCGCACTCGGTCTTATCCGTTACGCGCTTTACTATTTCATCGGTGTCAAGTCCCTTCCAGTCAAGCGAATCGACGGACCATTGTATTGTTTTCATATTGAGCTTTGTCGCCGCGGTTATCGTGTCATTTGTATAATCCCCCGACGGAGCGCGCAAAAGAACGGGTGTAATTCCTATGGCTTTTTTTACCGCTTCGTTACAGAGTGTTATGTCTTTTATGATTTCGCTCTCTGTAAGACTCGAATACATATTGTGCGATGCAGAGTGATTTCCTATCTCGTGTCCGGAGGCATAAAACGCCTTTACGCTGTCGGGATATTTTTCCGCCCATTCCCCGACGACGAAAAACGTAGCCTTGGCATTGTGATTTTTTAAAATTTCTATAAGCCTTTCCGTGTCGTCGGCTCCCCAAGCAGCGTCAAAGGTGACTGCGACCTTTTTTTCGTCCGTCTCAACGCAGTAGATGGGCAGAAGCCGTTTGCCCTCCTCGGCAGCGGCAGAGCTGAGTGCGCTTTTTCTGCCGCAGATTCCGAATACGATAAGCAGCGCGGATAATGTGACAGCGGTTATCGCCGTAAGCCCTCTCTTAGTCAAAATTATACATTTCAAAAAAAACACCCCCTCATACTAAATGTATGAGGGGGACAAGTTTTTAAGACTTTATTCGGCTACCGGCTCGCTGTCTTTTTCACGGAGCTCACAAAGCTCTTTTTCTATGGCTTCCTCCATAGACGGATCTGTGGCTTTTTTGTTTTTGAATTTTTTGGACACTGCAATATTGATTATGACATTTGCGAGGAACAACGCTATTCCTACCGCAAAGAACGGGGATACCGAGCCTGTGATTATGTTTACGCTTGTTTCGGCCGCGGCATTTAAAAAGGCGTAAACAAAGTATGCCGAAAGACTCCAAAAAACGGTGCTGAGGATGTTTAATACCGTGTCGGCTTTGCTGCTGAGTGACATTGACGCTATAAGCACAACGAAGAAATTTACAACTCCGAGCGCGGCGGCCAAAAACGCAAATCCCACGCCGAGAAACATTTTTGCAAAAACACCGCCGAGCGCCTCGCCGTGCATCAGCGAGAGCGAAGCCTTTATATCATATTTGGTCAAATAGTTAAGTATAAACGTGAGAAATGAAACACTCTCCGTTTTTTCGTAAAACGGGAAGCAGAGTGTGATTTTTACAAGCGGCACAACAAGAGCCACAAGCGGCAAAAGAGTAAAAACAAGGCGCACTATCATAAGCGGAGAGCCTATCGTGCCGTATTTGAAGTTACTCATTTTGTAATGCAGCTTTGCGAATGATGTCTCGGCCGTATCGGCATCATTTTCAAGCCTCTCTTCCCATTTGTAGTTGGGGATATTAACTCCGCAGTGCTTACATTCGGCACGGAAGTCGTACCAATGAAGCTTTGCTCCGCACTTGGGACATTTTGCCATAATTCTCAATCCTTCTTTATTATTTGTTTTTATAAAATCTTATAACATTCCATGAAAACGGCTTTAAAACGGCGTGTGCCGTCTTGCCGTCAACCGTGGGGATTTCTCCGTTTACGGGGAAGACGTTTATTTTGTCGAATCCGTTGACAGCGTTTTTGTCAAAGCCGCACATTTCAATATGCTCCTTGCCCGAAAAGTCTTCAAGATCCAAAAGCTTTATGCACATATCATAGCTTTCGTTCGGGTCTCTGTTTACCGCAAATACGGTAAGAGCGTTGCCGTCGTCACTTAAAACCGCCACGGAGTCCACGTCCGGAACATCGGTAAACTCTCTTGTGTCGTGCTTGCCGCATACTGTGTTTGAGAGTAAAACGGTTCCTCTGCCGTAATTTGACGCGTGCATAAACGGATAGAATATAGTCTGCTCAAAAATTCCGCCGCCGTTTTCCGTCATAATGGGGGCTATGACGTTTACAAGCTGTGCAAGACACGCGACCTTAACCCTGTCGGCATGCTTTAACAGAGTTATCAGCATAAGCCCGACCAAAAGTGCGTCCTCAAAGGTGTATACGTCTTCAAGCTGGTGCGGAGCGGTGCTCCACTTCTTTACCTCGTCGCCGTTTGAGTGGAACCAAACGTTCCACTCGTCAAAGGAGAGATTGACGGTGTGCTTTGAATGCTTTCTGCCCTTTACGGAATCGCATATACAAATTACCGTTTTTATGAATTCGTCCATAGCCATGCTCTTAGCGAGGAAGCTCTGCGTGTCGCCGAGCTTGTTGTCGTAGTATTGATGAAGCGATATGTAATCTACGCTGTCATAGGCTATGTCGAGGCAGGTATCCTCCCACTTGCCGAAGGTTTTCATATGATCGTTGGAGCTGCCGCAAATTACGGTTTCAATTGAGTCGTCCGTGAGTTTCATTGCCTTTGATGCCTGATCCGCCAAAAAAGCATATTCCTTCGCTTCCTTGTGGCCGAGCTGCCAACCGCCGTCCATCTCGTTTCCGAGGCACCACAGCTTTATACCGTAAGGGCTTTCGGCACCGTTTTTACGTCGCATATCGCTGTAATATGAGCCGGACGGGTGATTGCAGTATTCAACAAGATTTCTTGCGTCGTCGACTCCGCGCAGACCGAGGTTTACGGCCATCATACAAGCTGTGTCCGCCTTTTTGCACCACTTCATAAATTCATCCGTGCCGAAGAGATTGGGCTCCGTGACGCCCCAGGCGAGCTCAAGCCTTTTCGGCCGTTCGCTTACGGGACCCACACCGTCCTCCCACCTGTATCCGGAAACAAAGTTTCCGCCGGGGTAGCGCACTATCGGTACGCGAAGCTTTTTAACCTCGTCGATAACGTCTTTTCTGAACCCGTCTTCGTCGGCACAGGGGTGACCCGGCTCATATATTCCGCCGTAAACAGCTCTGCCGAGGTGTTCTATGAACGAACCGAAGATCCTGTCGTCAACCTTGCCTACTTTAAATTCGCCGGCAAGTGATAATTCAGCTTTTTTCATATTGTATCTCCTGAAAAATTATTTCTTTTTGGAATTCTCCGTTGTAGTCTCGTTATTTGAGGTGTCCGCCTTTTCGTATATGAATGTGCGCATTGCCGAAACGTTTTTATCCATATCTATCGAGAGCACGTTGCCGGCTGATTTTTTAACGCTCTTCCAGCTTCCGTCAATCGGAACCTGCATCTGAGCAAGATCGTATTTCATATATTTTACGGAGCCCTTTGCGAGATTTACAAGCTCGTCCGTGGTAAGATCCGTTTCAATCATCGGCATAACCTTTTCGGCTATCGAATAGAGTGCCGTCGGATTTGATTTTGCCTTATCTATAATTGCCGAAATGACCTTGCGCTGACGCTGTGTGCGGTAGAAGTCGCTGTCGAGATAGCGCATACGGCTGTACCAAAGAGCCTGCATACCGCTGAAGTGATTTACACCTGCGTTTGTGGTTCCGGGGAAAGCGTCTTTTTCGGCCTGAGTCATATTGTAACGCGCGTTTATGTAGTTTGCCTCTTTTTCGGTTACTTCAACATCTACGCCGCCGAGCTCGTCGATTATAGTGGTAAACATATCAAAGTTCACAAGCATATAGTTATCTATATCCACTTTGAAATTGTATTCTATTGTGTCTACAAGCAGCTGCCTGCCGCCGTGGCTCTGCGCCGCGTTTATCTTGTTCCACTTCCAGCCCGGAATTTCAACATATGTGTCGCGAAGAATGGAGGTGAGCTTTAACTGCTTGTTCTTTTCGTCAATGGAAAGAATCATCATGGTGTCGGACCTTGTGCTGTCTGAGCTTTCCCCCTCGCGCGCGTCAACGCCTATAAGGAGAATGTTGCGTACCGAATCCGAATGTGCGAGCTTTGAAGAATCTATGTATTCGTTTTCCTGAAGCGGAGAGTAGTTGACCTCGCCGAGCAGCTTCTTTGCCTGATGGTATGTAACTGCGGCAAAGGCGGCGCAGAGCACCAGTAAAATCAATATGACTATACCGATTATCTTGCCTGCGCTGTGTCGGTGAGGCTTTTTTTCTTTCGGCTGCTTGCCGCTTGAAATATCGGTAAAGCCGTGCTCGTCGGAAACCTTTTTGGCTCTTGAATTTGCGGCTCTGTTATAGTTGTAGCTGTAAGGTTTTACCTCCGGGCTTGTGTTTATCTCTCTGTGGCGCGGAACGGGAGTCTCGTTTCCGAAATCTTCGTTGTCTGATTTGTCGTCTCTCCCCGTAAAGAAGTCCTCGAAATCGTCATCGCCCTTCTTGTCGGAAGAGACTGCACGTCCCTCCTCCTCGCTGTCGCTGTATATATCCTCGTAACCGTCCTTTTCGGAAGAACTGTAAATATCCTCAAAATCGTTATTGCCGAATTTCTTGTCATCTGCCATAATTGACACCCTTTCACACAACAGCTTAATATAATGAGTATATTTTATCGTAAATTACTGCTTTTCACAATCCCTTTTGATTAAAATTTTATTACAAAAACAGTAATTTTAATGTCAATTTAAACATTGAGGCGTGATTTGAGACTTAATGTTTAAATTTGTCTTGAAACGAGCGAAAAAAACCTGTATAATATTTTCAGATTTTTCTAAGGAGAACCACGATGCTGGGAAGGTTTGTCAAAGTGAGGGTCACAAGACCCATAGGATTCTTTGACGGCAACAGCAAGACGCAGTACCGCCTTAATTACGGTACCGTCGAAAGCGGGCTTGAGCCGCACTCTCCCGTAAAGGGCGCCTTTATTATGGGCATAAATCACCCCGTAAGAAATTTTGACGGCAGGGTAATAGCCACCGTTAAAATACCTAAGACAAAAGGCGTAATTATTGTTGTGTCGCCAAAGAGTAAAAGATTTATAGTAAATGATGTGCGTGACGCGCTCGCGTTTATGTACAAAAAAGGCTCCTATTCGATAGATTGTCTTTATGAGCGCAGCTGCGGCGCGATAGTTTACCGGGAAATAGCGGGCAAAAGAAGATTTTTGCTTATCAAAAACAAGCGCAGCGCAAATTGGGGCTTCCCCAAAGGCCACGTCGAAGAGGGCGAGAGCAACGAGGATACCGCAAGACGCGAGGTCCTTGAGGAAACCGGGCTTCATATAGCCATTCTTCCGGAATTTAAGAGCCGTTCGGAGTATACGATTCAGGGCAGAATAGAAAAAACGGTTATAATTTATATCGCCTCCACAAAAGATACAAGAACCGTTATTCAGCCGGAGGAAATTGAGGACTACATTTGGTTAAGCTATGATAATGCTTATAAGACCCTTAATTATGAAAACGACAAGGCTATTCTCAAAAAAGCAAAGGCTTATTTGACGGAGCACTCTATCTGATTATAAGGAGAATTATATGCTGTCTACATTTTCGCAGTACTTTATGACGCTGTCCGCGACAGAAAATCTCGCGGAAAAAATGGTGCATCTGTTCGGAGATACCATACCGTCATGGCTTACGGTGTTTATAATTTCGCTGTTCCCGATTCTTGAGAACCGCGGCGGTATGATAGCCGCAAGACTGCTCAATATGAATATGCTTCAGGCATTCATCATCTCGTATCTCGGGAATCTTGTGCCGATACCGTTTATCCTTTTGTTCATCAAAAAGATATTCGAGTGGCTGAGAAAGATAAAGGGCTTTGACAAAATAATAAAGCACTTTGAAGCAAAAGCCGAAAAGAATCGAGATAAAATAAACCGCGGTAAGCAGTGGGGGCTTTTGCTGTTCGTTGCGATTCCGCTTCCCGGAACCGGCGGCTGGACGGGCGCGCTTATGGCGTCGCTTTTAGAAATACCGCCTAAAAAGGCATTTCCGATAATCGCCCTCGGCGTGCTTATAGCCGGGCTTATAATGACCACCGTGACATACGGCATAGGCTGGATAGTTTCCGGCTCGTAAGTCTTATATGGTTTTATGATTCCAAGACCTGTTTTCGCTTTGCGGCGAGGGCAGGTCTTTTAAGTGCCAAAAATTTTTTTGATTATTTGTGAGTATTGCCTATTGATTTTTCAAAAAACGGTTGTTAAAATTTTAACGTAGATGGTTAAACGTTTACCCACGTTGCCGTTAAATTTATTTTATTGAATACGGAGGAATAAGTTATGGCTAACAGATTTGTTCTTAACGAGACTTCTTATCACGGCAAGGGCGCAATAGAGAGCATTGCCGACGAGGCAAAGGGCAGAGGCTTTAAAAAAGCTTTTATTTGCTCGGACCCCGATCTTCTTAAATTCGGAGTTACCAAAAAAGTTACGGATGTTCTTGATAAAGCCGGACTTGACTATGAGATATACTCCGACATCAAGGCTAATCCCACAATAGAAAACTGTCAGCACGGCGTTGAGGCATTTAAGGCTTCGGGTGCCGATTATCTTATCGCAATCGGCGGCGGCTCCTCAATGGATACCTCTAAGGCGATTGGCATAGTTGTTGCAAATCCCGAATTTTCAGATATCAGAAGCCTTGAGGGAGTGGCTCCCACAAAGAATAAGGCTGTTCCGATTTTTGCCGTTCCCACAACCGCAGGCACAGCCGCTGAGGTTACCATAAACTATGTTATAACCGACGCCGAGAAAAACAGAAAAATGGTGTGCGTCGATGTTCACGATATCCCGGTAGTTGCTTTTGTTGACCCGGATATGATGTCGAGTATGCCAAAGGGGCTTACTGCCGCAACCGGTATGGACGCTCTTACACACGCTATTGAGGGCTACATCACAAAGGGTGCTTGGGAGCTTTCCGATATGTTCCATTTAAAGGCAATCGAAATAATTTCCCGCGCTCTTCGAGGCGCTGTTGAAAACACCCCCGAGGGCAGAGAGGAAATGGCTCTCGGTCAGTACATAGCCGGAATGGGCTTCTCAAATGTCGGCCTCGGCATAGTTCACTCTATGGCTCATCCGCTCGGCGCGCTTTACGACACACCTCACGGTGTTGCAAATGCAATTATTCTCCCGACTGTTATGGAATATAACGCTCCGGCTACCGGTGAAAAATACAGAGATATAGCAAAGGCTATGGGCGTAAAGGGTACGGACGATATGACTCAGGATGAGTACAGAAAGGCTGCTGTTGATGCAGTAAAACGCCTTGCTTCCGATGTAGGTATTCCCGCAGACCTTAAAGAAATCGTTAAAGAAAAGGATATACAGTTCCTCTCGGAGTCTGCGTATGCGGATGCCTGCCGCCCCGGTAACCCCCGCGACACAAGCGTTGAAGAGATTGCAGAACTCTATCGTTCGCTTATCTGACGCATTATTACTCAACAATAACGAAATTTTGGTTTCCTCGCTTAAGGGACGAGCCGCCGTAATGGCGGCTCGCCCCTTTTTTAACGGTACTTTACACGCGACTTGTGTTTTGATATTATATTATCGATATATTATAGATTTAAAGGAGGCGTTCGGATTTTGGACAATGACGAAAACAAACTGAAGAAGCGCTTCGCGGAGCTGTCGTTGCGCGCCGTCGAGCAGCGAAGAACCGTAAGCTCCGATTTTTTAACGCTTGACGAGCAAAGCACTTTAGCATCTGCGCAGCTGTTTTCGAGGGTGTATCTTTACGGCGGCTATCCACTTGCCGAGCGTCGTGCGGCTCTTTTCGGCGAAAAGAGCGAGGAGGAAAAAGCAGCCGAATGCGATTTTGTGTGGGTGAAAATTTCACCGGTGGCAAAAGTTTGCCGACGAGCTCACTCACCGTGATTTTCTCGGTACGCTTATGGGGCTCGGCATCAAGAGAGAGACAATAGGCGATATTCTCACGGATGATAATTGCGGATACGTTTTTTGCGAAAAAAAGGTTGCGCGCTTTGTGCTCGACAATCTTGATAGGGTCAAGCACACCACGGTGCGATGTGAGATGACCTTATCTCCTCCGGACTTTGTCGGAGCCTTGCCGGAGGAGCGGACGGTTACGGTGCCGTCTTTGCGCCTTGACGCGATGGTTGCCGCGGTTTATAAAATATCGCGCAGCGAGTCACAGCAGCTTTTTATGCAAAAGCTTATATTTGTAAACGGCAAAATGACCGTCAATTCATCATACATACCGAAAGAGGACGAGATAATATCGGTGCGGCACAAGGGACGGTTTGTGTTTTGCGGAAAAATCGGAGAGACAAAAAAACAGCGTCTTAAAATCTCCGTCAGAGTTTTTTGAAATACGTACAAAAAATCGGACTGTAAAAACGTGCTTTTTACAGTCCGACATATTTTTATATTGTGATTATGAGTTTTGGTCTATCTGCTCCTGCAAATTAGGTATCAGAACCTTTTGTGTAAGTAAAAATACCGTCAGTCCGTCCTTTAAGGAACAACCGTCATTTCCCGTATAGCCGCCGGTACGGCTTACCTTGGAGCAATCGGCGTTTACGTAATAAACGTATTTAAGCGTGTCGGCGTTTCTTATGAGCTTGCCGTTTTCGTCTCGGCTGCCGTTAAATTGCCAGACGTAGTTACTGTCTCTGCCCTTTACCGAATATGCGGTTATAAGACCTTCGCGGTCAATTCCGTATTTCGCGACTACGGCGTCAACAAATTTGTTCTCCGTATCGAAGTCAAGCTGCGAATCGCCGTATTGTGCTTCGTATTCCGTTGTTTCCGTGCTGACTGCGGCGGGAGCCGTGCTTTGAGGCTTTGCGGATTCGGCCGTGGTTTTTTCAACCTTTTTTGTTGTCGTTTCGATGGGAACGGTTGTTTCGGGATATGAGACGGCAGGTGTGGTATAATCCTCCTGCTTTTTTTTGCCGCAGGAGCAAAGACACGCGAGCATCAGCAATATACATAATGAGATTTTGAAGTGCTTCATAACAAATCCTTATAAAAAATCAAGCGGTGTAACCGAAATTACACCGCTTGTCGATTGGCTTGATTATTTGCCGCCGATGATGCCGCCGATGAGACCCATTATAGCGTCGATGATAGGCTTAAGGGTCGGAAGCACGTTAGCCTCGAAGAAGCCCTTGATTGTTTCAAAGATAGAACTGAAATCCATGGATTATCTCTCCTTTTTTTAAATTGGTTTTAGGATCCTTCCTGTGTATAATATATCAGAGAAAACAAAAAAAGAAAAGAACTTTTTTCGAAAAAACACTACAAAATTAAACTGCTTATATTGGTAAAAACTAACAAGTCGGGCCGGAGTGTTGATTTGTTGTGTGCAATGAGGCGGATGTTTTTATTGTAAGAAAAGACATTTTGTGATACAATAATATTGTTGCCGCAAAGGTATCGGGCAGATACGGCGGCAGAATACAAATATATTGGGAGAGTGCTCTTATGGCTCTTAAAACAGGTGCGCTGATTATAGCCGCAGATAATAAAAAACGCGAAAAACCCATTTATATGTGTGAGGCTTTGTCTTTGCCGCTCATTTCGTATGTGAAATCGTATGCCGAAAAGGCTGATGCGGAAAAAACGGCAATTATAATTGAAAGTGATAGCTCCGGTGTTGAAGCAATAAAGGGCGACAGCCGGGTGTTTGTATCGCCGGATGCCGAAAATGACAGCGATTTTCTGCTTGCAGCCGACGGCTTTGCAGACGAATTTGACTATGTATATGTTCTCTATGGAAATGTACCGCTTATGAGCGGCAACTCCCTTAAAAACGCGCTTTCTCTCTGCGTGAACGAGGGAAATGAGGCGGCCGCCGTCTTTTCAAGACAGCCTAATGGTGAGGACGTGACCGGAGCGTATGTGTTCTCTTCAAAAAAACTCATGACACTCATTAAAAACGGCGCATCGCGCTCAGCCGAGGAGCTTTTCCGCGCCTGTGATAAAAAAACACGGTTCCAAACCGATTGCAGATGCGAAACGAGCGCCGTCTATGATATGTGCTCACTTCACGAAATCAGCGAGACTGTTCGCTTAAGAGAGATAGAGCATCAGCTTGACTGCGGTGTGAATATCCCGTGCTTTGACGGAGTTATGATTTCCCCGAACGTAAAAATCGGCGAGGGTACACTCATTTTGCCCGGCACGATTTTACGCGGAAACGTAACGATAGGCAAAAACTGCACCGTAGGGCCCAATACGCTTCTTCACAATACAACTGTCGGCGATGATGCGTATTTAAACAGCGTTCAAAGCTTTGACGCAAGGATAATGAGCGGCGTAAATATAGGCCCGTTTGTTCATATCAGACCCAATTCGGTGATAGGCGAAAAGGTGCATCTCGGCAACTTCGTCGAGGTGAAAAATTCCAATATAGATACCGGCACAAAGGTTTCGCACCTTACGTATGTCGGCGACAGCGACGTGGGCAAGAGGGTAAACTTCGGCTGCGGAACGGTAACGGTCAACTATACAGGCAAGGCGAAATTCAGAACCACCATAGGCGACGATGCGTTTATAGGCTGCAACACAAATCTTGTAGCTCCCGTGACGGTCGGTGACGGCGCATATACCGCGGCAGGCTCCACAATAACAGAGGACGTTCCCGGCGATTCGCTCGGTATAGCACGAGCACGTCAGGTTAATAAGATAGGCTGGTGCCTAAAAGATAAATAAGGACAGGTAAACACAATAATGTTAGGCAGATTCAAAAAAACGGAAGCTGTCGGCGCACCCGAATTTTTAGTGGCAGGGCTCGGTAACCCCGAGAAAAAATATACCCTGACACGTCATAATTCGGGGTTTTTGTGCGTTGACTTTCTTGCCGAAAAGCACGGTTTTAAAATAAATAAACTCAAGTTCAAGGCGGTTATAGCCGATACGGTTATAAACTCGCACCGCTGCATTGTAATGAAGCCGCAGACCTATATGAATTTAAGCGGAGAGGCCGTAAAGGCTGCGGCAGATTTTTATAAGATACCTCCGGAAAAAATCATTGTGATTTTTGACGATATATCGCTTGACGTAGGCAGACTGAGAATACGCCGCAAGGGCTCAGACGGCGGTCATAACGGTATAAAGAGCATAATATCCTGTATAGGCAGCCAAAATTTTCCGAGAGTCAAAATCGGCTGCGGCAAAAAGCCTCATCCCGATTACGACCTTGCCGCATGGGTTCTCTCCGAGTACAAAAAGGACGAGGCACCGGAGCTTAAAAAGGCACTTGATAATGCCTGCTGTGCGGTGGAGCTTATTTTGGACGGCAAAACAGACGAAGCTATGAACAAATATAATTCCTGAAGGAGCTTTAATTTAATATGTCAGCATTTGCTGAGGTCTTAAAGGCCTCGCCCGAATATAAGACGCTCGAAAAGGCGGTAAAAAGCAAAAATCTGCCTGTCGGAGTTCTCGGCGTTTCGGGAATCCACAAGGCTCATATTATAAATTCGCTCTGCGGCAATTTGGGCCGCAGGGCTCTTGTCATTATGCCCGATGAAGCGGCTGCGACGAAGCTTTGCGAGGACTTGCGTGTTTTCGGCAAGAATTCGTTTCTGTATCCGGCGAGGGACTTTTCGTTTACCTCGGCGGAAAATCGTTCCCACGAATATGAACAGCGCCGTATAAATGCGCTCACAAATATTTTAAACGGCACCGCCGATATAGTGGTTTGCTCCGCAGAGGCGGCGGTTCAGAGGACTATTCCGCCCGAGGACTTAAAAAAACATTCGCTTACGATAAGGCGAGGCGAGGATATTAAGCTCGGCGACATAACGAGTGTGCTTCTTTCCGCAGGCTATACGAGAGCCGATATGGTGGAGGGAGTAGGTCAGTTTTCCGTGCGCGGAGGAATACTCGACCTGTTTTCGCCAGACGACCAAAATCCCGTCAGAATAGAGTTTTGGGGCGATACCGTTGACACCATGGCTCATTTCGACATAATGTCTCAGCGAAGAACCGACAATGTTGATAAGCTGACGCTTATGCCGTCAACCGAGATAGTCTTTTCGGGCGGCGACGACTTAATGAAAAAGATTACCGCATTTTATGATACCGTAAAGGGTAGGGAGCCAAAAAGGCTCGCGAAATGCTGCAAAAGGATATAGACAGGCTCAAAAACGGCGTGAGCTTAAGCTCTGCCGATAAGTATCTTCCGCTCGCTTACGAAGAGAAAGCGACAATTTTAAGCTATGCCGATTCGCTTTTGCTTGTTGTTTGCGAGAGCGCCGGAGTCAAGGAAAAGGCAAACACCGCAATAAAGCTCCAAAACGAGGATATCAAATATCTCCTTGAGGACGGCGAGCTTTGCCGCGGACTCGACGAGTTTACGATGACCTTCCCGGAGCTTACACGCGAATATGAAAAAAAGGATACTGTTTTTCTCGACGATTTTGCGCGCGGTTCGTTTGACGTACCGGTACGCGACCTTGTAACGTTTACGGCGTCAACACTTCCCGTATGGAACGGAAAGCTCGACATACTCTTGGACGATTTGTCTCCGCTTGTTCAAAAGGACTCGACGGTTGTAGTAATGGGAGGAACGGAAAAGGCTGCAAAAAACCTTGCTGAGGATCTCGAAAACGAGGATATTCCGGCACTTTATTTTCCGCTCGAGCCTGCCGAATTTCCGCGTGGCAGAGTTTCGGTTTTGCCCGGTGCGCTCTCGGGCGGCTTCGGCTATCCGCACGAAAAATTTTATGCCTTTACCTATGGCAGAAACGCCGTTGCGTCAAAAAAAAGAAAAAGCAGGAGCGGATTTAAAAAGGGACAGAGCCTCCACTCGCTTGATGAGCTTAAAAAGGGCGACTACGTTGTTCATTCGCTCCACGGTATAGGCGTGTTTGACGGCATCAATAAGCTTGAGGTCGGCAAAATAACTAAGGATTATATCAAAATCAAGTATGCAAAGGGCGACGTTCTGTATGTTCCGGTAACGCAGCTTGACCTTGTCTCAAAATATATAGGCCCTCACGAGGACGACGGCAGAACAGTAAAGCTGAATAAAATCGGCGGCAAGGACTGGGAAAAAACGAGAAATAAGGTTCGTGCCGCAGTCAAGGATATGGCGGATCAGCTCATAGCCCTGTATTCAAAAAGGCAAAACAGCCCCGGCTATGCATTTTCTCCGGATATAGATATGCAGAGCGATTTCGAACGGCGATTTGAATATGACGAGACGTCCGATCAGCTCAGAGCAATCGATGAAATAAAGGGCGATATGGAAAAGCCTTATCCCATGGACAGACTTCTCTGCGGCGATGTCGGCTTCGGAAAAACCGAGGTCGCGCTTCGTGCGGCTTTTAAATGCGCGGCAGACGGTAAGCAATGCGCGATACTTGTTCCCACAACAATTCTCGCGTATCAGCATTACCGTACCATACTTAAAAGATTTGACGGTTTCCCTGTCGAGATAGAGATGCTGTCACGCTTCAGAACTCCTAAGGAGCAGGAGAAAATACTTAAAAATTTGAAGCGCGGCTCGCTTGACATAATCGTAGGCACGCACCGTCTTGTTTCAAAAGATGTAAAATTTAAGGACCTCGGCCTTTTAATAGTCGATGAGGAGCAGCGCTTCGGCGTGGCTCAAAAGGAGAAGCTCAAGGAGCTGTTCCCAACGGTTGATGTTTTGACCTTATCGGCGACGCCTATTCCGAGAACGCTTAATATGGCTATGACCGGCATACGCGATATGTCCGTAATAGAGGAGGCTCCGCAGGACAGATACCCCGTTCAGACATATGTTATAGAGCATGATATGGGAATTCTCTGCGAGGCCATGGAGAAGGAACTCCGCAGAGGCGGTCAGGTATATTATCTCCACAACCGTGTCGAATCAATCGAAAGCACGGCGGCTAAGATAAAGGAAATGATGCCGTCGGCTCGTATAGCCGTGGCACACGGCCGAATGGGCGAGGAGGAGCTGTCTGAAATCTGGCGTGACTTGCTTGAGGGCGACATAGACATACTCGTTTGCACCACCATCATCGAGACGGGCGTCGATGTTCCGAATTGCAATACGCTTATTATTGAGGATGCCGACAGGCTCGGACTCGCACAGCTTCATCAGATACGCGGACGAGTCGGCAGAAGCACACGCAGAGCGTCGGCATATTTCACGTTTAAGCGCGGCAAGGAATTGTCGGAAATAGCGAACAGACGACTTTCGGCAATAAGGGAATATACCGAATTCGGCTCCGGCTTTAAGATTGCCATGCGTGACCTTGAAATCCGCGGAGCGGGCAACGTCCTCGGTGCGCAGCAGCATGGCCATATGGAGGCGGTAGGCTACGATATGTACTTGCAGCTTCTCGGTGAAGCCGTGGAGGAGGAAAAGGGCGAAAAGCCGATTTCGCGTAAGAAGGAGTGTCTCATAGATATGCAGATAGACGCTCACATTCCCGATAATTACATCAAGAGCATTCCTCAGAGGCTTGCGGTTTACCGCAGAATTGCGGACATTAAAAATACAGAAGATGCAGAGGACGTTAAGGATGAGCTTCGCGACCGATTCGGTGAAATTCCGCAGTCGGTTCAGGGACTTATCGATGTTTCGCTTCTTCGTAATACCGCCGCCGCAAAGGGTATATACGAAATAGGGCAAAAGGGCAATTCCGTTATCCTTTATGTGAACGATATAGATACAAATACGGTTTTGAACCTGTCCTCCATGATGCGCGGCAGAGTGTCCATAATGGATTACGGCAAAAAGCACATCGCGGTAAAGATTGCCGATGGTCAGTCGCCGCTCGATACGCTCAAGGAAATATTCGGATATATGGTGTTCTGATTATGAAGATAGCTGTTGTTTGCGACTCTTTTAAAGGGAGTCTTACGTCAAAGGATGCTTGCGCCGCGGTTAAAGACGGACTTCTTCGGTGTAACAAAAATTTTGAGGTGCTTTCTCTGCCGTTTGCCGACGGCGGAGAGGGGACCTCTCGCTGTTTTTACGATATACTCGGAGGGCAGCTTCGAAAAGCGGCGGTGCACGACCCTCTGCTTCGTGAAATCACGGCGGAATACACCGTCTTGCCCGACGGTACCGCTGTAATTGATATAGCCTCGGCAAGCGGGCTGACGCTTCTCAAGAGCAGCGAGCGCGACGCCGTGAAGGTGTCGTCATTGGGAAGCGGAGAACTGATTTGCGACGCTGCGGAGCATGGGGCAAAACATATAATTCTCGGACTCGGCGGCAGTGCTACCACGGATGCGGGGACGGGCATTTTGTATGCCCTCGGTATGCGGTTCTTTTCGGAGGACGGCGTCGAGGTTTTGCCCGACGGTCAAAATATGATACGAGTTAAGAAAATACGGCGAACCGAGAATTTTGAAAGATTCAAGGATATAAAGTTCACTCTCGCGTGTGACGTCACAAATCCTCTGTGCGGAGAAAACGGAGCGGCTTATGTTTTTTCTCCGCAAAAGGGAGCCTCGAAGAACGATGTGGAGCTTTTGGACGACGGCTTACGAAATATAGGAGAGATTTTTGAAAAAGCGTCCGGCAAAAAGATTATAAATCTTCCGGGAGCCGGAGCTGCGGGCGGCATCGGCGGTGGATTATCCGCCTTTTTGAACTGTGAGCTCCAAAGCGGATTTGATGTGCTGGCAAGGGCTGCATCGCTTGAGGATAAAATACGTCGCTCCGATGCGGTTATAACAGGCGAGGGCAAGACGGACAGGCAAACCCTATTCGGCAAGCTTCCTAAGAGGGTCTCGGACATAGCCGAAAAATTCGGTGTTCCGTGTATCCTTTTGAGCGGCGACGTCGAAAACGATATTTCCGCCGAGGAACTCGGAGTATGCGAAATACATAAAATAAAGGAAAACGGTATAAGCCTTGAGCATTGTATGAAAAACGCCGCCTCGCTTTTGTCCGAAAGAGCTTTTGCGATAGGCAAAGACTCAAAAATAATAAATAAGCAATATAGCAGAAAACAAGAGAAAATGCGAGAAAACGAGAGATAAATCATATAATCGTTAAAATATTGAAAAAACGGTGTTGACGAAATCGTTTCTTCGTGATAATATATTCGGGCAATAAAAAAGAAATAATTATTCGGAGGTTATGTTTTATGTCAACTTATATGCCTAAGGCTGCCGACATCAGCCGTAACTGGTATGTTCTTGATGCTGACGGCAAAACCCTCGGTTCCGTTGCTGCGGAGGCTGCTACGCTTCTTCGCGGCAAGCACAAGCCGACATTTGCTCCTCACGCTGACTGCGGCGATCACGTAATCGTAATCAACGCCGGCAAAATAGTTCTTACAGGCAACAAGCTTGAAAAGAAAATGTACTATCATCACACCGGTTATATCGGTAACATGAAGAAGATTCAGTATAAGACCCTTATGGCTGAAAAGCCCGAATTTGCTCTTAAAAAGGCAGTTAAGGGTATGCTTCCCGATAACTCACTCGGCAGAAAGCAGCTTACAAGACTTCGTATCTTCAAAGACGGCGAACACACACATGAGGCTCAGAAGCCCGAAGTTAAAGAATTCTGAGAAAGGGAGGCAAAAATAAATGTACGAGACTAATCCTTATTTTTACGGCACAGGCAGAAGAAAGAAGTCGGTTGCAAGAGTTCGCGTTTATGCAGGCTCAGGCAAAATAACGATAAACAATCGTGATATCGACGATTATTTCGGCCTTGAAACACTTAAACTTATAGTTCGTCAGCCTCTCGCTCTCACCGGCACAGCTGACAAATTCGACATCGTCTGCAACGTTCAGGGCGGCGGTGTAACAGGCCAGGCAGGCGCAATTCGCCACGGTCTTTCAAGAGCTCTTCTTCAGTACGACGAAAATCTTCGTTCGGCACTCAAGAAGGCCGGCTTCTTGACTCGTGACCCGAGAATGAAAGAGAGAAAGAAATACGGTCTCAAAGGCGCTCGTCGCGCACCGCAGTTCTCAAAGAGATAATCGGTTACGATTTTTCAATCAAATACTTCAAAAGCCATGGGAAATCAACGGTTTTCCGTGGCTTTTTTATATAGCGATACCATAACGGCTTCTTTGCATAGACCGAAAAAAGGATTTTGCATTCGGGTCGCTGTGTTTTAAAATTTCCCCAAAAAAGCCTTGACAGGTAACCGAACTGTTACTACTATTTGGAAGTGAATTTATGACGGGAGATACAAAGGAGCGTATTTCGGAAACCGCGCTTTTTGAGGCAATGTACAATGAATTGCCTTCGCGATAAAAAGAGATTGCGGTTTTTGTCCTGTACGATGGCGAGACTAAAAGCGTTGTCGGGAAATTGTCTTTTATTTAACAAAAAAACAGCCTAAGCTATTGCAATTATTGTTGAAATATTATATAATCTGCTCATTGATTAAACAGAAAATAAATTTGGGGGATAACTATGAGCTGGACATTATATTGGGTGCTTTTGGCAATCGGCATTGTTATGACAGGTATATTTTTGTTCTTGCGCGTTAAAAAGGGCGGAATTTCCGCACTGTATGCCAAGGCGGCGGCGAGTCTCTGTTTTATTTCAACCGCTTTTGCCGCAACAAGCGCAAACCGCGACAATATTCAATTCGGCCTTTGGGTGGCGTTTGGGCTTATACTCGGAATGGTCGGCGATATTTGGCTTGACTTGAAATGGATTTATTTGCAGGATAAGGATTCATATCTTTATTCCGGCTTTATCTCATTCCTTTTAGGTCACATCTGTTTTAACGTGGCGATTTATAAAAGCTACAGATTTACCGGCAAAACACTTGCTGTTTCCATAGGCGTATCGCTTCTTATAGCTCTCGGCAATATATTGACCGAAAAGCTTATGAAAAATCATTTCGGTAAGTTTAAATTCATTGTATTTCTCTATACCTTCTTCCTGGCGTTGACTATGGTTTCGGCCATTATAGCGGCAATTGCCACCGGATTTGAAAAGGTTTGGGTTGTTATGGCTGTGGGCGGTGTCCTCTTTACTCTGTCCGACGCCGTGCTTTCGGGTATGTATTTCGCCGAGAATAAGAATACAAAATTCAACATATTCTTAAATCACATCTTATATTATGCCGCTCAGTTTACGATGGCGGCGACAATCCTTTGCATTAAATAAAAAATCGGTGGGAGCTTAAATTTAGTTCCCACCGTTTTTTACAGCAGCCTTTAGTTAAAAAATAACTAAGCCTTGATTATTACATTTTTAATGCTTTCAGTCCTGAAATGACTTTAAGGCGTCAATTGTATTTTGTATCAGCTCATCAAGCGAAATACCGAGCATATCCGCACCGCGCTGTATGACCTCGCGAGAGCAGCCGGCGGCAAAATTCTTCGCCTTGAATTTTTTCTTCACGGATTTAAGCTCAAGATCCTGTACGCTGTGCGACGGGTGCATTTTTACAACGGCTCCTATAAGCCCAGTAAGCTCATCTACCGCATAAAGGACCTTTTCCATCTCATGTTCCGGCTTAATGTCTACCGTTATGCCGTACCCGTGGCTTGCCGTTGCGTGAATTATCTTTTCGTCAATGCCTCTTTCGCGCATTATTTCCTGTTCCTTTATGCAGTGCTCTTCGGGATACATTTCAAAGTCAAGGTCATGTAAAAGACCTACGATTCCCCAAAAATCCCTGTCGCCGCCGTAGCCGAGTTTGTCGGCAAAATACATCATTGTTTTTTCAACCGTTTCGGCGTGCTCAAGGTGAAACGGCTCTTTGTTGTATTCCGTAAGGAGCGCGTATGCTTCGTCTCTTGTCATATTCAAACACCCTTTGTGTATTTATTTTGCCCTGTAATTCGTCAAATCTTTTACGACTTCACCTGCTATTATCAGCCCGACTACCGACGGGACAAACGCATTACTGCCGGGGATAGCGCGTCTTTGCGTGCAATTTCTCGCCGTACCGGGAGGGCAAATGCAGTGCTCGCGGCAGCTTATCGCCGTATCCTCAATGGGTACAAGCGGCTTTTCCTTTGAATAAACAACCTTGAGTTTTTTAACTCCGCGTTTTTTCAGCTCGTATCGCATAACTCTCGCAAGCGGACAGACCGAAGTCTTATAAATATCAGTCACCTCAAATGCAGTCGGGTCCATCTTGTTGCCGGCGCCCATTGAGCAGATTATGGGAGTTTGGCTCTTTTGCGCCTGCATAACAAGCTCGATTTTGCCCGATACGGTATCTATGGCGTCAACAACATAGTCGTACTGTGAAAAATCAAATTCCGCCGACGTTTCCGGAGTGTAAAACTTCCGATGCGTTGTAACCTCGCAGTCCGGATTTATGTCCTTGATGCGTTCTTCGGCAACCTCGACCTTATATTTTCCTATTGTTGAACGCGTTGCGATTATCTGACGGTTTATATTCGTAAGGCAGACCTTGTCATCGTCTATAAGGTCTAATTTACCAATGCCCGATCTTGCAAGCGCCTCCACGGTGTAGCCGCCGACGCCGCCTATGCCGAATACGGCAACGCGCGAATTTTGCAGCTTTTCCATGGCTTCTTTTCCGAGAAGCAGCTCGGTACGTGAAAACTGATTCAGCATAATTTCCGCCTTTGTATTATAATAAATATTTTTGCGCAACAGGCAGCGTGCTGTCTGCGATGCCGTATATGGGTTGTTTCGAATTTATTTTTATCAGATGCAGTAAGAGCCGTTTGCGCCTACTGCCTTGTCGATTAAATCCTGAATAGTGACGCTGTCGGCATATTTGTTGATAACATCGTAAAAGCCGCGCCAAAAATCAAGTGTCTCACAGTATGCGCTGCGCTCGCAATAGCTTTTTTCGTCCTGTAAACAGGCAACGGGCGACAGCGAACCCTCGCAGACTCTGAGAATGTCTCCCGCCGTGCATTTTTCGGGGTCAACATTGAGCTTGTAGCCGCCGGCATTGCCGCGAAAGCTGCGTATAAGGCCGGCCTTACTCAGAATTGAAACCACCTGTTCAAGATATTTCACCGATATATCCTGCCTTGAGGATATATCTTTAACAGAGACCGGTGCGGCATTTTGGTGGCGGCCTATATCTATCATAACGCGCAAAGCGTAGCGCCCTTTTGTTGAAATCATAACATATCCTCCGTTTCAAAATATATCCCTATTATACTACCGATTTAGTAGGATAGTCAAGACCGAGTTTATGTGTTAAAAATCCCGGTTTAACAACAGAACTTAAAGAATAATGAGCAAAACAAAGAGAATGTTATTAAGACGGTTTCAAGAACCGTCCTCTGACAAAAACAAAAGCCGAAACTAAGAAGTAAAATTTACTGCTGCGTTTCGGCTTTTCGTATTCGTAATATGTAATATTAAATGCTTCGAGGGTTACATATCGCCGTTTTTATCCTGCGGCTTCTCGGAACTTGCCGCACGCATACTTTGAGGCATATACGCATTTGACTTTTCTTCCGGAGCGTTGTATTTTTCAGCCTGAAAAGAGGGCTCGTTTTTGTACTCGGCAGCTTTGTTTTTATTGCCTTTTACAATATTTATAATAGGTCTGACTGCGCCGAGTGCACACAGAAATATGCCGATTATCAGGTCGGTCACATATGATTTGGAGATTTCGGGCTCACTGAGAAATCTGTAAGCATTTCTCAATGACTCGGCAAAGGTGAGCGTAAAATCTATCTCGCCGTCGGCAAACCACGACTGATAGGCACTGTAAACATCCTTTGCAAGACAGCAGTACCAAGCGAGAATTATCACAAGCAAAGCCATAACCACGGAAATTATGCAGCCGAATTTGCTGAGCTTTTTAGCGAAAACCTCATATCCTTTAAACGCACATATAACTCCTATCAGTCCGCTTATTGCGGCAATATAGCCTACTTGGTACAGCAGAAAATACACTACTCCTCCCGCAAGTGAAAAAAGGAGCGCACCTACCGTGCCTGCAAGACGATTTTCGGGAACGACCGCAGTATCGGAGCTCTCCGTATATTGTGAGAGAGGTTCGATTTCTTTTGAATTTTTCATTTTGAAATTCATCACCTTTCGGGCATCGGATGCTTGCAGGCACCGTTTTGCCGCAGTTTTGATTTAACTTGACATCGGCAAGGCGAACCTTACAGAGAATGCAACGATAAGATTATACATAAGAATGCGAACTTTGTCTATAAAAAGATTATGTTGCCATTTCTTACGGCAATGTTACAGCGAATAAAATATAATCTTTCGCGAAATGGTATAAATACGTCAGCAGTTAGTAAGCGGATATTTTTTATACAAAGAAAAACGGAGCAAAGTTTGCTTTGCTCCGACGTGGTGCGGGTAGCAGGACTTGAACCTGTACAGAGTTGCCTCCACAAGAACCTGAATCTTGCGCGTCTGCCAATTCCGCCATACCCGCATATTAAGTTTTGTCCTCTGAATTTTACACGGCGAGGACATCCGAGGCGGAGCTTACTTTCGGCTTGTTCCGCAAATATAAAAACGCATTTCTGCGATTTTACCGTTTTCGGCGTGGGCGCATTATCGGACACGGTATCTGCCGATTTGCCGCACGATATAATATATGATATTAAAAATCAAAGCCTCGTATTACCGAGAAGCGATAAAGTATAGATTTTTAATTTCCGCTGTTTATAATACCATTTAGCGGCGTTGTTGTCAAACCCTTTTTATGCGCGCGTAATTGACAAAACGGTCAAAGTAACTTATGATATAAACATTAAAAGGAGTTGATAAAATGGGGAGCGGTAAATTGCCTGCCGATGGAACAAACAGCCCAAAAAGGCTTTATTATATCGATATTCTCAATATTCTGTCTTGTTTTGCCGTTGTGGTGCTGCATTGCTCCGGCGGAGTTTTTTATTACCAGAAAACACGCCTTTGGTTCATATATATGTTTTTGCAGACCGTAGCTCATTTTGCCGTGCCCGTGTTTTTTATGATAACCGGTGCAAATTTACTTGATTACCGTAAAAAATACGATACAAAGACGTTCTTTAAAAAACGTGCCGCAAGAACACTTGCACCGTTTCTTTTTTGGTCGCTGCTTTACTGGGTACGCCCGTTTGTGTTAAAGCAGGCAACCGTGCCCATGAGCGCAAAGGGGCTTTTCCTTGCGATATTCAATAACGAGGCAAATTATGTATTTTGGTTTTTCTATTGCATTTTTGCCGTATATATGTGCCTGCCGCTGTTTTCGCTCGCCGCGGATAAGAAAAACATCAAAACCATAGAGTATGTGTGCGTTCTCGGCTTTGTGTTCAATTCGGTTTTGCCGCTCGTCAACAGATTTGTAATTCCCGTATACGGTGGACTGACTCCGGTTATAGTAACGGGCTATGTGGTATTTGTCTTTATGGGCTGGCTTATAAAAAACAAGGATTATACCAAAAAGGCGCGTATACTTATTTATATGTCGGGTATTTTCGGAGCCGCCCTAATGTTTTTCGGAACATATATTGTCAGCAAAAAAAGCGGGGAAACCGACACTTTGTTTATGGACTATACGTCGATAGCCTGCCTGCCTATGTCCGCCGCCGTATTTACGGCAGCGAAATATATCAAATGGGAGCGGCTTTTCAGGATTATTCCGGAAAAATTCATAAGAGCCCTGTCGTCGCTCAGCCTCGGAATATATGTTACGCATATGCTCGTTTTGTTTGCGTTTGATAAAGTGGCTGTTTTTGCGGAGCATCCCGTGTATTATTCGGTGTTTATGCCGTTTATAGCATATATTATATGCGCCGTACTGTCGTTCATTATCAAAAAAATACCGATTTTAAAACATATTATGCCTTAAAATCCTTTTTCAAAAATTCAGCTACGCCGTCATTATTGTTTTCCCCTATGACTTCATCGGCAATCTGCCGAAGCTCCGGGACAGCATTTTTGACGGCGTATTTTCTGTCCGCCAGCGAAAACAGAAGTATATCGTTTCTGTTGTCACCGAACGCCGCGATTTTGTCCGCGCCGACCAGGGCCATAACCTCCTGTGCGCCGTTAGCCTTACTCGCCTTACTGCTGTATATTTCGAGAAACCAGTATGGGGTGTATGTGTCGGCGTAAAAAGAACAGGTAACTCCGTTTATTTTCTGCGCCGCGTCATGGATGGGCTTCAGCTCGTCATATTCGTCGGAAAGACTTATAAAAACGGGGTGCATATCGTCTAAAATCTCGTATTCGGAGACTTTTTTAAATTCGCCGAAGAATTTACCCTTCCTTTTTTCGTAAAAATCACGGTGAATAGGCAATTTGAAATCAGTGTATTCTATTGTGAATTTTCCGTCGTCGCCGTAGAAAAAGACAAACGGCGATTTGTTCCTTTTCACAAATATTTCCGTTATCGCAAAAAAGGCGTCCTTCGGTATCTCGTGGTAGGCAACCGCTTTTTTGTTCTTTAAATCAAACAGAAACACACCGTTCATAAGCACCGCCGGCACGGATATGTCAATATCCTTCAAAAGCTCTGCGGCAGACATTGCGCTTCTTGCGGTAGCAACGGTAAACAGCATACCGTTTTTTATAAGCTCATTTATTATTTCGACGCTGCGGCGGCTTACTTTCCCGCCGTCATTCAGGAGCGTTCCGTCCATATCCGATATGTAAAGTGTTTTCATTTATCTCTCCGTTAATTTTTTAGAAAGAGTTTAGCATACGCAAAATGCATTGTCAAACCATACGGCAGGATAAAAATTTTAATTGCCTTGAATGTTGATTTATGGTAAAATTTATGTAAAATATCCGAAAGGGGTACATGAAATGACAAAAAAATCTAAAACCCTGATTTCAATATTGCTGTTTGTAGTTTTGTTCGGCGGACTTCTTTTAACCGCTACGTTTACCGATTTGCAGGTGAGCGATATCCTGACGCGGCATGCTTTGGCGTCACATTCGTATTACACTAACGACCCGTTCGGTGCCACATTTGAGAGCGTCGGCAGCGCGCCTGTTTATTTTATGCTTGCATTCAGTATACAGATACTCTTTTGGGGTGTTCGCAGATTTTGGAAAAAACGCCCGATAAAGGATATTGTTGAAGTTATAGGCGTCATAGCGGGTACTGCGGCATATTACGCATTTTTAAGTGAGACCGTGGGCTATCTTTTACAACACCTGAATGCGGAGAGCTACAAGGGCTCGGCTTTTTTGTCGGGGGTTGCGTTGTTTTTGGCGGCGCTTTTTATGCTGTTCGGAACCCTTGCCGTAAAGAATTTCTCCGATGAATCCATAAAAAAGCTTATAAACTTTGCGTTTGCAATGATTTGCACCGTAATACTCGCAAATGCCGTGGTTGCGATAGTTAAAATTCCGTTCGGACGTATGCGTTACCGCGCTATGAATACCGCCGGCGGTGCTTCGATAGGCGGATTTGCGAATTTCACAAGATGGTATGTGAGAAACGGTCAGATGGACAAGGCGCAAATGATGACGCTCTTCGGCACGACAGACGCGTGCAAGTCTTTCCCGAGCGGTCACACCTGCGCCGCGGGAATGAGCTACGGGCTTATAATGCTCGCGGATTCTCTCGGTATAAAGAGTAAGGGCAAAAGAGCCGCCCTTTGGATATGCCCGATATTGTTCACGGGAATTGTTGCCGTAAGCAGAATAGTTGTCGGCGCTCACTTCTTCAGCGACGTGCTTATGGGCGGTACTATTTCTTTTCTCTCGGTTATGCTTTTCCGCGAAATATTCATTTTAAAGGGTGCAAATCTCAAGGCCGTTTTTGCAAAAAGCAAAGAGTGATAAAAAATTTTTTACATTATCAAATATGGTATTGAAATTCAAAAAATATATGTTACAATGTGTTTAAACATAATAAAGGAGGTCATGTAAAATGGCATATAAGATTTCGGATGACTGCATTTCATGCGGCGCTTGTGCTGCTGAGTGTCCGGTTGAGGCTATCAGCGAAGGCGACGGCAAGTATGAAATAGATGCAGATAAGTGCATTGACTGCGGTACTTGTGCAGATACATGCCCGGTAGGCGCTCCCGCACAGGAATAATTTAAAGAAATAAAGGTAAGCGAGGATGTTTTCCCCGCTTACTTTTTTTATGCCCCGAAAATGCGGCGAAGCACACATTTTTGCTCGTTTCGGCTTCGGCGGTATCGTCGGGAAAATATATTCCGCCGTTTTTCGATAAAAACATTGACTTTTTATGATTTTCAAATTATATTTATCTCATACCAATTAGGGAGTGCATACTTTTGTACTTCCCAACAATATCTATCGGTTGGAAAGGGGCTGCATAATTGGAAAACAAAGCAGTAATAATTGACCTTAAGAACATTTCAATAAGCTTTGATGACCAGCCTATACTAAAAGATGTGAGTCTCGAGATACACGACGGCGAATTCGTCACTTTACTCGGACCCTCGGGCTGCGGTAAAACGACGACACTTCGTATAATAGCCGGGTTTCTCTCTCCGGACAGCGGCGATGTCATTTTCGAAGGTGAAAAAATAAATGGTGTTCCTGCTCATAAACGACAGGTGAACACCATTTTTCAGCGTTATGCACTGTTCCCCAACCTTAACGTTGCGGACAATATCGCCTTCGGTTTAAAGCTTCAGAAGAAGTCAAAAAGTGAAATTAAAAAAATCGTTGAAGAGATGCTCTCGCTCGTAAACCTCAAGGGATTTGAAAAACGCAATGTTTCTTCGCTTTCCGGAGGTCAGCAGCAGCGCGTCGCAATTGCGCGCGCCCTTGCCGTTAAACCGCGCGTATTGCTTCTCGACGAACCGCTCGGAGCACTTGACTTAAAGCTTCGCAAGGATATGCAAAGCGAGCTCAAAGCCATACAGCAGCGGCTCGGCATAACGTTTATATATGTAACGCACGACCAGGAGGAAGCACTCTCCATGTCCGATACCATAGTGGTTATGGACGGCGGCGTTATTCAGCAGATAGGCTCGCCCACCGATATTTACAATGAACCGCAGAACGCTTTTGTTGCGGATTTCATAGGCGAAAGCAATATTGTGGACGGTGTTATGCTCTCCGACTACAACGTCGAATTCCAGGGTATGCGCTGCCGCTGCGTCGATAAGGGCTTCGGCCTTAACGAACCCGTAGATGTAGTTGTGCGACCGGAGGATATAGATATGGTGCCGCCCGGGGAGGGTATGCTATCCGGCGACGTTACCTCTGTTACGTTTAAGGGCGTTCACTATGAAATAATCGTTGACATTAAAGGCTTTAAGTGGATGATACAGACCACCGAAAAAGCCGAAGTCGGCGACCGTATAGGTATTTCGATAAAGCCGGATGAAATTCAGATAATGAAAAAGAGCGAATATTCGGGTCTTTACGGCGATTACAGCTCGTTCAGCGAAGAATTTGACGAGCTTTCCGACCCCAATGCAGAGCTTACGGATGAAGACGAAGTCTCCGAGATTGGAGAGTAAGCCATGAAAAAGTCTTCTCTCACCTTAAAGCTCATAAACGCTCCGTATATGATATGGGCGGTGCTTTTTATCTTGGCTCCGCTTATAATGGTAATCTACTACGCTTTTACCGACCGCAGCGGCGCATTTACCCTTGACAATATCAAGGCGCTCTCATCCTACGGAGCTATCTTCGGCAGATCTGCGTGGTATGCGGTTTTGGCTACGGTCATTTGCCTTATTCTTGCATATCCGCTCGCGTATATTATGGCAAAGAGCCGTGCGAACACTCAGCGAACCATAATGATGCTCATAATGCTCCCCATGTGGATGAATTTCCTTATCCGCACATATTCGTGGATAACGATTCTCTCAAATACAGGCCTTATAAATTCGCTTTTAAAGGCTGTGGGGCTGCCCACGGCACAGCTTATCAACACTCCGGGCGCGGTAATCCTCGGAATGGTATATAACTTTTTGCCGTATATGGTGCTGCCGATATACTCCGTTATGTCAAAGCTTGATAAAAGCCTTGTTGAAGCGGCACAGGATCTCGGAGCGGGTAAGCTTCAGGTGCTCAAAAAGGTCATCTTTCCGCTAAGCCTGCCCGGCGTTGTTTCCGGTATAACAATGGTGTTCGTCCCGTCGGTAAGTACCTTTTATATCAGCCAAAAGCTCGGCGGCGGAAAATTCCTGCTTATCGGAGACTCCATTGAAATGCAGTTCCAGTCAGCATACAACTATAATCTCGGAGCGTCGCTCTCACTTGTTCTGATGCTTCTCATAATAGTATGTATGCTTATTATGAATCGCTTTGCCGATAATGAAGAGGGGGCGATGATAATATGAAAGCTCTCAAAAAAATATACATCGCTCTTATAATGCTGTTTCTTTATGCCCCGATGCTCGTTATGGTGGTGTTCTCGTTTAACGCCTCAAACAGCACAAGCGTTATGTCGGGATTTTCGCTGAAATGGTATGTCGAAATGTTCCGTAACGCCACGGCTCTTACGGCTCTTCGTAACACACTTGTTTTAGCCGTTACCTCCGCTCTTATTTCGATTATTATCGGAACGGCGGCGGCAGTCGGAATAAATGCAATGAAAAAACGGTGGCTGAGAAGTGCCGTTATGACCGTTACAAACGTACCTATGATGAATCCGGAAATAGTTACGGGTGTTTCGATGATGCTCCTTTTTGTATTTGCCGGCAAAATAGTGTCGTCGAGCAGCGTTTTGGGCTTCCCCACGCTTTTAATAGCTCACGTCACGTTTAATTTGCCTTATGTCATACTTTCCGTATTGCCGAAGCTTCGACAGACCGACCGCCATCTCTCGGAGGCGGCGCAGGACCTCGGCTGTACACCGACCTCCGCTTTTTTCAAGGTTGTGCTTCCCAATATCAAGTCCGGTATAATAACCGGCTTTATAATGGCCTTTACGCTTTCGCTGGACGACTTCATAATCAGCTATTTTGTAAGCGGCGCAAAATTCCAGACTCTTCCGATAGTCATTTTCTCAATGACAAAGAAGAAGGTAAAACCCGATATGTATGCGTTATCGACGCTGATATTTGTATCGGTGCTTGTGCTTATGATTCTTATGAATGTGCTTCAGGCGCGCAGCGAAAAGAAGGAACGTAAAAGAGCCAAAGGCTCAGAGGGTTGAGAAAGGAACGTGAAAAATGAAAAAGATAATTTCTGTTGTATTAACATTGACCTTGCTTGCGGGAATACTTATGCTTTCGGGCTGCTCGCTTAAAACCGAAAAGCTTGATACGGCCGCTCTTCTCGGAAATTATAATATCGAGGAGCTTAAAGGTACCGAAATAAATGTATATAACTGGGGTGAGTACATTTCCGACGGCGAGGGCGGAAGCGTTGACGTCATCTCCGAATTTGAAAAGCTCACGGGAATAAAGGTCAACTATAATATGTATGACAGTAACGAGGACCTTTATGCAAAGCTCAAGAGCGGCGGAGTAAATTACGACGTTATAATTCCGTCGGATTATATGGCAGAGCGTTTAAAGAACGAGGGACTCTTACAGAAGCTTGACTATTCGGTGATAACCAATTACGAGGGTATCGGCGACGAATACAAAAACCTTTTCTTTGACGAAAACAACGAGTATACAGTAGCTTACACGGGCGGTATGGTCGGACTTATCTATAATACGACCATGGTTTCCGAAAAGCCCGACAGCTGGAGCGCTATGTGGGATCCGAAATATTCCGGCGAAATTCTCACATTCAACAATTCACGCGACGCATTCGGTGTGGCACAGTATCTACTCGGCTACGATGTAAACTCGACGAATCCCGATGAGTGGCGCGCTGCGGAGGAAAAGCTCAAGGAGCAAAAGCCGCTGATTCAGTCGTATGTTATGGATGAGGTATTTAATAAGATGGAGGCGGGCGAAGCCGCCATGGCTCCGTATTACGCAGGAGATTACCTCACAATGAAGCAGGAAAATGACGATCTTGCATTTGTTTACCCCAAGGAGGGAACAAATAAATTTGTTGACGTAATGTGCATCCCGTCAAGCTCTGAAAACAAAAAGGCTGCTGAGCTGTTTATAAATTATATGTGCGAGCCCGAGGTAGCCCTCCACAACGCCAATTATCTCGGCTATCTCTGCCCCGTTACGGCTGTTCTCAGCGATGACAGGTATGAGTATAAGGATAACGAGGTGCTCTACCCCAAGCAGGAAGTGAAAACGCAGTTCTTCCACAATCTTGACCAGGATACGCTTGATCTTCTTTCAAAGCTTTGGGAGGATCTCAAGCTCGCGTAATTCGGTTTCGGCTATACGTTAAAAATTTTAAATCGTGTTTGGCGCGTCGCAACGGCTGTGAGCATTTGCGGCGCGTCTTTTGTATCTTATATATCGACAGTTTTTGTGCCTAACGGTCCGCTTTTTCTTGACTTATTATATAAAAAGATATAAAATATCTTAGATAGTGTATTAAAATGCGAACAGTATTACAAATGATACCGTTACACTGTCAAAAACCAATAAATTTTCTTATTTTCAAGCATGATAATCGGAAAACTAAAAACCAAAAGGAGGTGCAGAACTTTTTGAATCCTGTAACGATAGCTATAATAGCCGCAGTCGCAGCTGCAGTTGTTTTCGGAGTCGTCGGATTTGTACTCGGCGAGGTACACCGTAAAAAGGTGGCGGAGTCTGCCATAGGCTCGGCTACGGAGGAAGCTACCAGAATCGTAAATCAGGCTGTTCAGACAGCGGAAAATAAAAAGAGAGAAGCGATTTTGGAAGCAAAGGACGAAATCCATTCGTTGAGATCCGAGGCTGAAAAGGAAAACAGAGAGCGCAGAGCGGAGGTTCAGCGGCAGGAACGCAGAATAATTCAAAAAGAGGAGTCTCTCGATAAAAAGACAGAGGCTCTTGAAGCAAAAGAAGAAGCTTTAAACGAAAAGGTCAAAACAGCCGATAAAAAACTCGAAGAGGTTGAAAAAATCAAAAAGAGCCAGTTCGATATGCTCGAAAAAATTTCGGGCTATACAAAGGAACAGGCTAAGACCTTGCTTTTGCAAAATCTCGATGAGGAGCTCACTCACGACAAGGCCGTTAAAATTATGGACTTTGAGCAGAGAACCAAGGATGAGCAGGACGCTCTTGCGCGTGAGATAATCTCTACCGCAATACAGCGCTGTGCCGCCGATCAGGCTGCAGAAGCCACGGTTTCGGTGGTTACTCTTCCCAATGACGAGATGAAGGGCCGTATAATCGGCCGCGAGGGCAGAAACATACGCACACTCGAAACAATAACCGGTGTTGACCTTATAATCGACGACACACCGGAAGCCATAACCGTTTCAAGTTTTGAACCGGTTCGTCGCGAAATAGCAAGACTTACTATCGAAAAGCTTATTTCCGACGGCAGAATACATCCCGCACGCATTGAGGAGATGTACGAAAAATCAAAGCGCGAGGTTGAGCAGACCATACGTCAGACCGGTGAACGCGCAGTAGTTGACGCAGGTGTAAACGGCATACATCCGGAGCTTGTCAAGATACTCGGAAAATTAAAATACCGCACAAGCTACGGCCAGAATGTGCTTAATCATTCGCTTGAGGTTTCCTACATAGCGGGGCTTATGGCGGCAGAGCTCGGTGCCGATGTTAAAACGGCTAAAAGAGCGGGACTTCTTCACGATATAGGCAAGGCGCTTGACCGTGAATTTGAAGGCTCTCATGTCGATTTGGGCGTTGAATACGCAAGGAAATATAAGGAAAACGAGAATGTAGTACATGCAATTCAGGCTCACCACGGCGACGTGGAGGCAAAGACGGTTGTTGCTTGTCTCGTTCAGGCGGCGGACGCAATTTCAGCCGCAAGACCCGGCGCAAGACGCGAAAATGTTCAGAACTACATCAAGCGTCTTGAAAAACTCGAAGAAATAGCAACGTCGTTTGAGGGCGTTGAGAAGTCATTTGCAATTCAGGCAGGCCGTGAGATTCGCATAATGGTTAAGCCCGAAGTTATAAGTGACGATCAGATGGCACTTGTTGCGCGCGAAGTTGTCAAAAAGATTGAGGATGAGCTTGAATATCCCGGTCAGATAAAGGTCAACATCATACGCGAAAACAGGACTGTCGATTACGCGAAATAATTTTTAAGCCCTGATGCCTTAAAGAGAAAAACTTTGAGTGTTATCGGGGCTTAGCTTTTCGAAAAAACAAACAGAAACGGTGCATTATGTCAAATACAATAAACATCCTCGCCGTGGGCGATGTCGTATCGGCATCGGGCTGCGAAAAGCTGAGGAATTGTTTACCGAAATTTAAAAGAGAAAATAATATAGACGTGACGGTTGTAAACGGCGAAAATTCCGCTGTCGGGAACGGCATATTGCCGATGTCCGCCGATGATATTTTTACGAGCGGCGCGGATGTTGTAACCGGCGGCAACCACACCTTCAGACGTCGTGAAATATATGACGAGCTTGAGAGAAACGAGTTTCTTTTAAGGCCAGCAAACTACGGAAAAGAGGCTCCCGGCAGAGGCTATACGATAGTTGACAGGGGCGCATACAGGGTAGGCGTGGTAAATCTCTGCGGCACGGTGTTTATGGAGCCGCTCGAAAATCCCTTTATATGTATAGACCGTGTATTGGAGAAGCTGAAAAGAGAAACCGATATAATAATTGTCGATTTCCATGCAGAGGCGACTGCCGAAAAGCGCGCTATGGGCTTTTATCTTGACGGAAGGGCTTCGGCTGTGTTTGGAACTCACACCCATGTGCCCACGGCAGACGAGCAAATATTGCCGCACGGTACGGGATATATAACCGATGTAGGCATGACCGGGCCTAAAATGTCCGTATTGGGCGTTACCCCCGAGCTTGCGATAGAAAAGATGAAAACCAATTTGCCGGTGCGCTTTCAAAATCCCGACGGTGAAGCCGAGCTTGACGGTGTTATATTCACCGTAAGCCGTGACACGGCAAAAACCGTTCGGATTCAGAGAATATCGCTTTAAAAGGAGAGTGCGACAGTGAAAAAGAAAATATTTTCTGCAATATGCCTTTTGCTTTCTGCGGTATGTATTTTTTCGGCCTGCCGCAAGGATAACGGCAACGGCGGCTCGGATGAGCAGACCGGCTCTGCCGCCTCGGGCGACAGCACCGCCTCATCGGCAAACGACCTTGTTTTGCCGTATTCCAATAATGATTCGCTGAATCCTTTTTTTGCCGTCGGCACGGAAAATATAAGCCTTACGGATTTAGCCTACGACCCGCTTTTTAAGGTCAAGGCAGACTATACGCCCGAAAATGTGATAGCCGAAAAGGGTGATATTAGCGGAACTTCGGTTACCGTTACACTCTCAGGTGCGCGCTTTTCGGACGGTTCATCCGTTTCGCCGCAGGACGTCGTATATTCGTTCAATAAAGCAAAGGCGTCGTCGCGCTACGGGCAGCTGCTGTCAAATATTCAGTCGGCAAAGGCGTCCGGCGGAGCTGTTACGTTTACGCTCTCTTCACCGGACCCGTATGTGCTGAATGCACTCAGTTTTCCCGTTGTAAAAAACGGTACAGCCGATAAGACGGAAAATATACCGATAGGCAGCGGCCCTTATGTGTACAGCGACGGGGTGTTTTCCAAGAATGAAAATTACGGCGGCAGCGTAAATATACCCGAGATAAAGCTTTATGAAATAGAAAATTTCACCTATGCCGAAAATGCTCTCGAAATAGGCAATGTGAACTTTCTCTTCAAGGATATGAGCGACAGCGTTTACCGCCATGTCTCCGTTGACAGCAGTACGGTCAATATGAACAACCTTGTTTTTCTCGGTATTAACGACTCAAAGGACGTTCTTTCATCGTCCGCCGTCAGAACCGCAATATATTATGCAATAGATAAAAAAGACATTGCTTCGTCGTCGTATCAGGGCTATGCAACAGCAGCTCCGCTTCTGTTCAATCCTGCGTTTTCAGAACTTTCGGGAATTACAAACATCAATTTCGCCGAGAGTGCAAATGTCGACAAGGCAAAGTCCATACTGACAAAAACAGGATATAATAAATATGCAAAGGACGGTTCTCTTACAAACGGCTCACAGAACCTTAAGGTGTCTCTTCTTGTGAACAGCGAAAACAGCTTCCGCGCGGCGGCGGCGAACAGCATAGCCGAAAGCCTCAGAAGCATAGGCTTTTCCGTGACATTTGATGCCGTTCCGCTTGATAAATACAACCAGAAAATCGCTTCCGGTGATTTTGACCTGTATTTAGGAGAAATCAAGCTTACCGAAAATCTTGATTTGCGCCCGTTCTTTTCGGAAAAGGGGTCTGCGTCAAAGGGTATAGATTTCTCGTTGCGTGCGGTTACCGATTACGAAGCCTTTTGCGAGGGTAGCATAGGGCTTTCAGAGTTCCTTGACAGCTTCTTAAACGATATGCCGTTTGTTCCCGTTTGTTACAGGAGCGGCCTTGCGGCGTATAAAAAGGGCCTAAAGCCGGATTTCTCGTATTCCTCCGACCATCTCTATGCGGGGATTTGCCGCTGGAGCTTAAGCTGAGCCGCCGTTCGGATACAATATTGTATTTGTGCGGTTTATGGTATATAATAACAACATCACAGGAAAGGAGAATATTGCGCTTTTGCAATATAAACCGATGTATGATTAAAATTGAAAATTATCTCGGCGTTATTGAGATACATCAGCATTATTTTTCGGAGCTTATCGGTCAAACCGTAACCTCGTGCTTCGGCGTTGCGGGTATGGCTAACAGCGGCGCGTCACAGGGGCTTCGGTCGCTTCTTTTTAAACGTAAGAATTATCCGGATAAGGGCGTCGGCGTGCGTGCCGACGGCGGCGATTTAATAATAGATCTTCACATAATCGTGACTTACGGCGTTAATATCGGAACCGTAGTGGATTCCATAACAAACAAGGTCAGATATACCGTCGAGCAGTCAACGGGTCTCGGCGTGAAAAAAGTCAATGTGTTTGTTGACGGAATGAAAGAATAATAGGAGTGTACAAGTTTTGTTAACAGGTAAGCAGTTTAAACGCGCTTTCATTTCCGGCGCTAACAATATACTGAATCACAGAAAGGACGTTGACGCGCTCAACGTATTTCCGGTACCGGACGGCGATACCGGAACAAATATGTCAATGACCTCCTCGGCGGCAGTCAGGGAGCTTCAGGTGGTAAGCGATGACGAGGATTTGAGTATCGTCGCGGCCAAAACCGCCGCAGCTCTTTTGAGAGGCGCGCGAGGAAATTCCGGCGTTATATTATCGCTCGTTTTCAGAGGTATTTCAAACGGCTTCAAGGGTAAAAAGGAGGTAGGCGGCAAAGACCTTGCCGCAGCTCTCACTCTCGGCAAAGAGTCGGCTTATAAGGCTGTTATGAAGCCCACCGAGGGTACTATTTTAACCGTTGTACGCAAGGCGGCGGCAGCGGCGGAGGCACTCGCCTCAGATGACTGCGGTGCTGTTCTCGACGAGGCTTACCGCGCGGCGCAGGAGGCTCTTGCCGAAACACCTGAGCTTTTGCCCGTTCTCAAAGAGGCAGGCGTGGTAGATGCCGGCGGCCAGGGATTTCTCTATATACTCGACGGTATCAGAGGCTATATAAACGAGGGCAAGTTTATAGAAAGCAATGACGATGCCTCGCCCGCAAAGAGCAATGCCGAGGAAAGCAAATCCGTCGTGGCGGCGGCTTCGGGAGACATCAAATACGGTTATTGCAGCGAGTTCCTCATAACCAAATCGAAAAATCCGGAGAGCACACCGCTCAAATTAAAGGCATATCTTGAGTCGATAGGCGACTGCGTTGTTGTGGTTGACGATGACGATATAGTAAAGGTTCATGTCCATTCAAACGAACCCGGCAATGTAATTCAGGCCGCTCTCAAAATAGGTCAGCTCATAAATATAAAAATAGACAATATGCGTTATCAGCACGCGAATGCCGATGTCGGTATGGATGCCAAAAAGGACAACAAAGAAGAAAATTTAAGTCGTGACACCGAAATCAATAGAGTACAGCCGACCAAAGATTACGGCTTTGTCGCAGTTGCGGCAGGTGACGGTATGGCAGAGCTCTTTAAGGAGCTTGACTGTGATGTAGTTGTTTCGGGCGGTCAGACCATGAATCCGAGTACTGATGATATTTTAAATGCCGTTGAGTCAACTCCGGCAAAGCACGTTTTTGTTTTGCCGAACAATAAAAATATTATAATGGCGGCGGAGCAAACCGTAAATCTTGCTGACAGGGGCGTCAGTGTTGTCGCAACAAAGACTGTTCCGCAAGGCATTACCGCAATGCTCAATTTTGACGAGAGCCTTTCAAGCAAGGAAAACCATTTGAATATGGCGAAGGCAGCCGAGAGCGTTCATACGGCTCAGGTCACGTTTGCCGCACGTGACAGCGTGTTCGGCGGACAAAAAATCAAGGAGGGTCAGTACCTCGGCATGGAGGACGGCAAAATAACCCTTGTGGAGGATGACCTTGTAAACGCCGCATACAGAGTTACACGCCGTCTTGTCAAAAAATTCGGCGGCTCGCTTATAACCGTGTTTTACGGTGAGGACGCCGACGAAAACTCGGCAAATGTCCTTTCGGCGCGGCTTCAGGAGCGTTTCCCCAATGTTGAGGTAAATGTCATTAACGGCGGTCAGCCGGTTTACTACTTCATTTCGTCCGTCGAATAACAGGACGTTTTCAAAAACAATTCTCGGATGTGTTCATAATGGACTTTTCAACCGAAATACAATATTTAAAGGGTGTCGGACCCGCTCGTGCCGAGGCATTTTCAAAGCTCGGCGTCGATACGGTCGGCGCCCTTTTGCGCTTTTATCCGCGCGCGTATGAGGATTGGAGCCGCGTTGTTCCCATAAGGGAAGCTCCGGTTGATACGGAATGCTGTATTCGTGCCGTTGTCAGCTACACTCCCTCTAAGGTAAGATTACCCGGAGGCAGGCTGCTTTCAAAAACAAGCGTTACGGACGGCATAGGCATATTAAATCTTGTCTTTTTTAACAACAAGTTTATTGACAGTATGCTGAAGGAGGGCGAAGAGTATCTCTTTTTCGGCAAAATCACAGTAGATAAGCACGGCATAAGACAAATGGTATCGCCGTTGATTTCAAAAGGAGAGGATAAGGACAGAATACGTCCCGTTTATCCGCAAACGGCTGATGTGAGCTCCAAACTCACGGAAAAATGCACAATGCAGGCATTAAAAGGCTGCAAAGAGATACCTGATTTTATGCCGTCCGAAATACTTGAGAAAAACGACCTTTGCTCTCTTGATTATGCAATACGCAACATCCATTTTCCGGAAAGCTTCGAGTCACTTGACAGGGCGAGAAAAAGGCTTATTTTCGACGAGCTTTTCATATTGCAGCTGGGACTTTTATCCATCAAGGAACGAACGGGTGAAGAAAAAACCGAGATGGTTATCAAAAATGACTGTACTGAAGAGTTTTATCACCGTCTGCCGTTTTCTCCGACAAGAGCGCAAAAAAGAGCGGTCTTTGAGGCACTGTCCGATATGAAATCGGGTGAGCCGATGAACCGTCTGCTTCAGGGCGACGTCGGCTCCGGTAAAACTCTTGTGGCGGCGGCACTTATATATAACGCGGCAAAAAACGGTATGCAGAGCGCATTTATGGCACCTACGGAGGTTCTTGCCGAGCAGCATTACAGAACTCTTTCAAAAATCTTTGACGGTACAGATATAAAGATTGTGCTTCTGACCGGAAGCAGCACGGCTAAGGAAAAGAGAGAAATAAAAAAAGAGTTGCGCGACGGTTCCGCGAAGCTTGTCATAGGAACGCACGCGATTATACAGGGCGACGTTGAGTTTAGCCGCCTCGGATTAGCCGTCACCGATGAGCAGCACAGGTTTGGTGTGGCACAGCGGGCATCGCTTTCCCAAAAGGGAGAAAATCCAAACATTCTCGTTATGTCGGCTACGCCCATACCGAGAACGCTCGGACTCATAATTTACGGCGACCTTTCGGTGTCGGTGCTCGACGAGCTGCCGCCGGGCAGGCAAAAAACCGAGACATATTGTGTGTCTCAGGCTCTGCATGAGAGAATATACAAATTCATAAAGAAGCATCTTGACAGGGGTTTTCAGGCATATATCGTCTGTCCGCTTGTCGAGGAGGGCGACAGCGACCTGATACCTGCACAGGAGTATTACAAGCTTTTACAAAATACCGCATTCAGGGGTTACAGGCTCGGACTTTTGCACGGTCAAATGAAGCCAAAGGAAAAGGACAACATAATGCGCGATTTTGAGAGCGGCAAAATACAGCTTCTTGTGTCCACCGTGGTTATCGAGGTAGGTGTGGACGTGCCGAATGCCGTGGTTATGGTCATCGAAAATGCCGAGCGATTCGGACTCTCGCAGCTTCATCAGCTTCGCGGCAGAGTCGGCAGGGGAAGTGCGCCCTCCACGTGTATTTTGGTGTCGGATGCACAAAACGATGAGGCAAAACGCAGATTTGATATAATGTGCAAGACTACCGACGGCTTTTTAATAGCGGATGAGGACCTTAAAATGCGTGGCCCCGGAGACTTCTTCGGTTCAAAGCAGCACGGATTGCCGTCGCTGCGGATTGCGGATATTCTGACGGACACCGGAATGCTCAACGAGGCGCAAAAGAGTGCTCAAATGATAATTGCGACAGACGGCGGTTTGCTTTTGCCGGAGCACAAAGGAATAAAACGTCAAATAGATAAGATGTTCGGCAACGGGTATGTAAAAGCGTAAGGTTGAAATTTGTCGCATTGTATGGTAAAATAACTTTTACTATTTTATTGTGAGGCTGTTATGTTTTTTGAAAAGCTTTACAACTTAATATATCACATAGGTTTTACGGCAGGCTCCGGATTTATGAAATTCGGGAAATGGTTGTCGAGGGGGGCTTTCGCGTCCCGTAAAAACAGTCGGAGCGGTATTTTTTGCCGTGTTTCTTGTGATTGACAAATTTATACTCAAGACCTTCAAAACCGTAAGCGCGGAATTCAAGCTCCTTATGGCAGATATAAAAAGAGTCAGTTCAGGCTTAAATTCCCTTATCCATACAGATAGAAAATCCGCCGAAGCGAAGCTGCGTATTTATATAAAGAAGGCATTTTCGAGGCATGGCATAGTGTTTACTTTTGCGGTAAATCTGCTTGTCCCGATTATTTGCCTCGGTGTGCTTTGCTCCACGATAGGCTATTGGAACAAAGCCACGCTCGCTCTTGAGATAAAATATAACGGCTCCGTAATAGGCTATGCCAAAAACGAGTCGGAATATCTCGACGCCGAGCAGCAGGCCAAAACAAGGCTCAAAACCGCTGCGTCTGCCTCCGGTAAGGAGCAGGAGCTTATTAAGCCTGCGCAGTATCAGCTCAAGGTCGTAAATAAGACCGACCTTACCGACTCCTCGTCAATGTGCGATAAGCTCATAGAAAATTCAGACAGCAATATCACCAATGCCTGCGGCATATATATTAACGGTGATTTCTTGTGCGCCGTTAAAAATGAGACGGACGCTACAAGCGTTTTCGATAAGATACTCAGCGATTATAAAATAGACGACCCCAACGCGGCAAAGAGCTTCGTTGAAAACATAACATATGAGCAGGGGCTTTATCCCGATAATGAGGCCACGGTTTGGGACGCGGAAAAGCTATCCGCCAAGCTCAAATCAAAAAAGAGCGAAGCGGTGTATTACACGGTAAAGGACGGAGATACCGTTTCGGGAATCGCTTCCGCAAACGGGCTCACCGTTTCCGAATTGGTACAGCTGAATCCCGGCCTTTCCGAGACGATTCGTTCCGGCGACAAGCTGCTTGTTTCGAGTGAGGTAAACTATGTCAGAGTGCAGGTCACAAAGACCGAAACTCATAATGAAGCAATAGCCTATACAAGCACAAACGTAAATAATGCCAATCTCTATACAGGCACAAAAAAGGTTACAACAAAGGGTGTGAACGGAGTTCAGCAGGTTACAGAGCTTGTAACCTATATTGACGGTACTCGTGTTTCATCGAAAGAGGTTTCAAGAGTGACTCTTTCGGAGCCTGTAAACGAGGTTATACAGATAGGCACAAAGGCGCCGATCACCGGAAAAGGCAGCTCAGGCGGCAAGGTCATTACAACAGGCGGCAGATTCGTTTGGCCGGCAATAGGCGCAACGTCCGTTTCTTCGGGCTACGGCGGAGCAAGACGTCACGGCGGTATAGATATAGTAAAGCTGGGCGGCGGAAGTACCGGTCTTACAATAGTAGCAGCGGCTTCGGGAACCGTAACCACGGCAACATATCATCCGAGCTGGGGCTATTATATTGTCATAAATCACGGCAACGGCCTTTCAACGCTCTATGCACATACCTTACCCGGTTCGTTTAAGGTGCGTGTCGGTCAAAAGGTTTCGGCAGGTCAGCCTATTGCGAATATAGGTTCCTCGGGTAACGTAACCGGACCGCATCTTCACTTTGAGGTCTATGTAAACGGCAGACGAACTAATCCCATGCCGTATCTCGGAAGATAACAAATAAACAGTAAAAGCACGTTTGAGCAATAACTCAAACGTGCTTTTTTGCTTTATAATCAAAATTCAGATCAAACCGAAATGCGCAAACGCTTTGTATAGACCGTCATCCGTGATATCGGCGGTTATATACGAGGCCAAGTGCTTGAGCTCGTCACAGGCATTCCCCATTGCGATGCCCGTGTTTACGCTCTTAAACATTTCGACATCGTTTTCCGCGTCGCCGAATGCGAATGCGTCGTTTATGTCTCCGCCGCAGCAATCGAGATATTCTTTAATTCCGCTGGCTTTGTTGACTCCGCGCGCCGCAATCTCCCCGCTTGTATTGCCGAGATTGCCGAAGCTGTATCCGACAATATAGAATTCATCGCCTATATTCTTTTGCAGCTCGGAAAAATCAACACCCGAATCGTAATATATCAGCTTTTCAACATCGCTCCTGCCTCCGGCGTTATCATCGATTACCGTTTCTCCGAAGAGCGTCAGTAAATCCTCCTTGGTGTATCCAAGCTTATTAAAGAGCGAAAGCGTGCGGTCGACGCACCATTTTTTGGATACGAGAAAACTCTGTGTTTGCAGATAATATGCGGTGTTGCTGTTCTCGAAGTAGTCGGTCAGCTTTTTAAGACTGCTTTGACTTATAAAGTGATGAGCTGCCACTTTGCCGTCATTTATAACCATAGCTCCGCCCGATAAAATCAAACCGTCAAAGGGAATCTCCTTTAAAAGCCACGGATAAACCTGCGAGAGCTGTCTGCCGGTGCAGATTACGAGCTTGTGACCGTTTTCGTGAGCTTTTTTCAGCGCCTCCGACGCCGACGAGGGCATAACGCCGTCAAAACCTACGAGTGTGCCGTCTATGTCAAGAAAAAGATATTTGGTATTCATCAGCCTAAAATTTCCTTGAGTATTTTTTGAACCTCTTGAGCCGGTGCCTTGCCCTTGAGAGCGCGCATTGCCTGACCCATGATGTACCCCATTGCCTGGGTTTTGCCTGCTTTATACTCGCTTACACTTTTTTCGTTGTCGGCTATTACCTGCTCAATTACGGGGCGAATAGCCGAAAGGTCGGTGACAAGACCGAGGTTGTTTTCTTCAACATATTTTTCGGGATCGACATCCTCGGTGAATATTTTTTCGAATACCGATTTTGCCGTGCCGCGGTTGATTTTACCGGCCTTTATCATATTTATGAGTTTGCCGAGCGAATCGGGATTAAACGACATATTTTCTGACAGGGTGCCGGTGTCATTGAGCATTTTCATAAGCTCGCCCATTATCCAGTTTGCCGCATCCTTAGGCGAATTGCAGATTTCAACGGTATGCTCAAAGAGCTTTACGAGATTTACGTCCGAGGTTATGATTCCGGTGTCGTATTCGGGAAGACCGAACTGTGACATATAGCGAGCTTTTTTTGCTTCCGGAAGCTCGGGCAGAGTGTTTTTGACATTTTCTATATATTCGTCCGAGATTTCAATCGGCGGAAGGTCGGGCTCGGGGAAGTATTTATAATCCTGAGCGTCCTCCTTGGAACGCATTGCATAGCTGTATCCCTTGTTATCATCCCAACGGCGCGTTTCCTGCATTACCTTTTCGCCGTCCTCAAGAAGCTCGATTTGTCTTTCGGCCTCATACTCGATAGCTCTCGCTATTGCTCTGAAGGAGTTGAGGTTTTTCATCTCGGTACGTGTTCCGAATTCCTTTTGTCCCTTTGGGCGAACCGAAAGGTTCACGTCCGCTCTTAAAGAGCCCTCCTGCATCTTGCAGTCCGAAACGCCGATGTACTGAAGAATCGAACGCAGCTCCGTAAGATACGAGAGCACCTCCTCGGCACTTCTGAAATCCGGCTCCGAAACAATTTCAAGCAGCGGCACGCCGCAGCGGTTGTAGTCTACAAGAGTACAGTCCTCAAATTCATCGTGGACGAGCTTGCCAGCATCCTCCTCCATATGAATTTCGTGAATTCCTATCTTTTTGGAATTGCCGTCCTTATCCTTGACCTCTATAAAACCGTTGCGGCAGATAGGCAAATAAAGCTGTGATATCTGATACGCTTTCGGCAGATCGGGGTAAAAATAGTTTTTTCGGTCGAATTTGTTATTTTGAGTAATCGTGCAGTTTGTTGCTATGCCGGTCCTCACGGCAAACTCCACAACTCTTTTGTTGAGAAGCGGAAGTGTTCCGGGCATACCGGAGCAAATTTCGCAAACGTGAGTGTTCGGCTCACCGCCGAACTCGGTGGAACAGCCGCAGAAGATTTTAGTCTTGGTGGCAAGCTCCGTGTGGACTTCAAGTCCCATAACTATTTCCCATTCCATAAAGCTTTACCTCCTTAGCCTAAATCCGGCAGCTTATTGTGAAAGTCGGTGACATTTTCAAATGCCTTTGCGGCACTCATAATTTCCGCCTCTTCAAACGGCTTGCCTATAATCTGCATACCTATCGGCATATTGTCTTTGTCAAATCCGCAGGGGACGGACATTGACGGCATACCGGCTATGTTTATCATAACCGTGTATATGTCGCCGAGGTACATTTTAAGCGGGTCGGAAAGGCTTTCACCTATTTTAAGCGCCGTAGTGGGAGCTACGGGGCCTAAGAGCATATCATATTTTTTGAAGGCGTCGTAAAAGGCGTTCTGTATAAGCTTTTTAGCCTTAAGAGCCTTATTGTAGTATGCGTCATAATAGCCGGAGCTTAAAACGAAGTTGCCGAGCATTATGCGACGCTTAACCTCCATGCCGAAGCCCTCCGAACGCGTTTTCACGTATGTCTCCATAAGCGTGTCGGCGTTGGGGCTTGAATAGCCGTATTTTATGCCGTCATATCTCGAGAGGTTTGAGCACGCCTCCGCACAGGCAATAATGTAATATGCGGGTATTGCATATTTTACTATCGGCATCTTAAAGGTTTCAACAGAAGCACCGTTTGCACGGAAGATATCGGCAGCGGCAAGAACCGCGTCCTTTACGTCGGGCGAAATGCCCTCGCCGAGATAATCTTCGGGAATACCGATTTTTTTGCCGTCGACGTCGCCTTTGACGGCTTTATCAAAGTCAAATTTCGGATAGACCATGGAGGTGCCGTCTTTTTCGTCCTTGCCTTGGATTACGGAAAAAAGAGCGGCGCAGTCGTCAACCGTTTTACCCATAGGGCCTATCTGGTCGAGAGACGACGCATAGGCTACAAGCCCGTAACGCGAAACCGCACCGTAAGTCGGCTTGAGGCCTGAAACGCCGCAGAAAGAACAGGGCTGACGGATAGAGCCGCCGGTGTCGGAGCCGAGAGCCACGGGAGAGAGTCTTGCTGCCACCGCGGCTGCCGCACCGCCCGAGCTTCCGCCCGGAACCTTGTCTGTGTCCCACGGGTTATGTGTGACTCCCGTTGCCGAGGTTTCGGTTGTGCTGCCCATGGCAAATTCGTCCATATTGAGCTTGCCTATTATTACCATTCCCTCGTCATTCAGACGGTTTACAACCGTTGCATTGTATGTGGGAATGAAGTTTTCGAGTATCTTGGAGGAGCAGGTTGTAAGAATGTCCTTAGTGCAGATGTTATCTTTAATGCCTATCGGTACGCCTGCGAGCCTGCCGTTATATTTACCGCTGTCAATTCCCTTTTGCACTTCCTCGGCTCTTTCATAAGCCTCTTTTTTGCAGAGGGTGTTATAGCAGTGATATTTTCCGTCGTATTCGTCTATTGCCGCAAAAAATGCGTCAACTGCGTCCTTTACGGAAATTTCTTTATATTTTTTACGGCATTTGATATTTCAAGAGCCGTCATTTCGCAAATATTCATAGTTTACCTCACTCAACCGTTTTATGAACGACAAAGCAGCCGTCGCGACTTTGCGGAGCATTTTTCAAAATGTTTTCCGTATCGGCGCCGTTTGTAACTGTGTCGTCACGCATTACGTTTGCAACCGGGAAAGAGTGGGAAGCCGGCTCAACACCGTCCGTGTCAAGTTCATTGAGAGTGTCAATGTATGAGAGTATGCTCTGCAAATCCTTTTCAGAAGCGGAGCGCTCTTCCTCGCTCAGGTGTATTCTGCCGAGCTTTTCGAGGTATTCTACAAGGCTTCTGTCTATCGTCATAAGATCACTTTCTTTCGATTAGTATGTCGGTTATTTTTCGGGCACGGGGCGGCGAAGCTTTATGTGAACCTCGCGCAGCTGCTGCTCCGAAACGGTATTGGGCGCACCGAGAAGAAGATCTTGGGCGTTTGAATTCATCGGGAAAGCTATGACCTCTCTGATATTTTCCTCGTCCTTTAAGAGCATTATCATTCTGTCAACACCGGGAGCCATACCGGCGTGAGGCGGTGCTCCGTAATGGAATGCGCGGAACAGCGCTCCGAAACGCTTTTCGACCTCATCGGCTGTGTAGCCTGCGAGCTCAAATGCTTTTATCATAATGTCGGGACGATGGTTTCTGACCGCGCCCGAGGACAACTCAACACCATTGCAGACTATATCGTACTGATAAGCCTTTATTGTCAGCGGATCCTGATTTTCGAGAGCGTCCATACCGCCCTGAGGCATTGAAAACGGATTGTGAGTGAAGTCGAGCTTGCCCTCGTCCGTCTTTTCATACATCGGGAAGTCTGTTATGAAGCACATATCGAAACGGTCCTTGTCGATAATTTCAAGTCTCTCGCCGAGGGCCGTTCTTATCTGACCGGCAAGAAGATTTACAACCTTGATGTTGTCGCTTATAAAGAAGAGCGTGTCGTCAGTCTTGAGGCTAAGCATGCTGTTAAGCTCCGCCTTCTTTTCGGGAACGAGGAATTTGTCAATAGGACCCTTGAAGGAACCGTCCGGAAGCACGGTAAGATAACCGAGCCCCTTCATTCCTATCGAGAGAGCATATTCGAGGAGCTTTTCAAAGAAGCCCTTGCTCTTTTTGCCGCAGCCGGGAGCCACGATTCCTCTGACGGGTTTGCCCTTGAATGGCTTAAAGTCAACGTCCGAGAAGAACTCGGTGAGGTCGCAAATCTCAAGCGGATTGCGAAGATCCGGCTTATCGGTGCCGTATTTAAGCATTGCCTCTTCAAACGGTATTTTTCTGAACGGAGCGGGGCTTACCTTTTTGCCGCCTCCGAATTTTGTGAATGTGTCATAGAGAACCTCTTCGGCTACGGCGAAAACGTCCTCTTGTGTGGCAAAGGCCATTTCAAAGTCAAGCTGATAGAACTCTCCCGGGGAACGGTCGGCTCTTGCGTCCTCGTCGCGGAAGCAGGGAGCTATCTGGAAATATTTGTCGAAGCCCGAAGCCATAAGCAGCTGCTTAAACTGCTGCGGAGCCTGCGGCAGAGCATAGAATTTGCCCTCGTGCTTTCTTGAGGGAATTATATAGTCTCTTGCGCCCTCAGGAGAAGAGCAGGTGAGTATGGGCGTGTTTATTTCCGGGAAGCCGAGGCTCTCCATTTTCTTGCGGAGATAGCTTACTACCTCGGAGCGGAACAGAATATTGTCGTGAACCTTTTTGTTCCTGAGGTCGAGGAAACGGTATGTCAGTCTTACGTCCTCTCTTGTGTCGGTTGAGGTCTCAACGTCAAAGGGGAGTGTTTCGGAGCATGGGCCGAGAATTTCGACCTCGTTTACACGTACCTCAAGCTCGCCCGTGGCAATCTTTTTGTTAACGGTGTCCTCGTCGCGCTTTACGACTTTTCCCGTAACCGAGATAACGCTTTCCTTTTTTACGCCCTCTAAAAGCTCGTCGTTGTTTATTACTATTTGGGTAACGCCGTATTGGTCACGAAGGTCGATGAATGCTACTCCGCCGTGATCGCGAATGGTGTCTACCCATCCTGCAAGGCTGACGGTTTTGTTTAAATCGTCAAATGTAAGCTCGTTGCAGTTGTGTGTTCTGTAAGCCATTGATTTATACATCCTTCCGAGATTTTTGCAGCGTTGCCGCAGCGGACACCGTACTGCATAAAAAACCTAATTATACAGTATCGTATTATATCATAATGTTCGGATAATGTATAGTATTTAATTACATAATATTGTAACAAATATTATGATTTTTGAATTGAAAAAGCTTATGCAATATGATACAATACGAACGTATATGTTTATGTGTTTTTAAAGTGCTTCATCTGACACGGAGGTTTAAAACGATGAATTCAAATAAAAAAATAGTCATAGCTGCCATCGTTATGCTGCTTGCCGTATTTTGCGTAATGTCGGCTTGCAAAAAGAACATCGCAAATTCCGGCGACGGCGAGGTTGTGGTAGTTACGGATGAAAACGGCGTGCCGATAACCGACGAAAACGGCGAAGCGGTAACCGTTGTGCTTGATACCACCATAGTTGATGTAACAAACGAAAACGGCGAGCTTGTCTATGATGAGGACGGTAATGTAAAGACCTCTGTTGTCTATATTTCAAAGGAAGTCGGTATCCCCGTTACGGACGAGAACGGCAAGGCGGTTACCAATGCGCGCGGCGAAGTGCTGACCACAATGATAATCGTGCCGCCTACCACGGGCGGACCCGTCGTTACCGAGCTTCCCGTAACCGACGGAAACGGGAATGTCGTTACAAAGCCGGGCGGCGAAACGGTCACATACACCATGGTCTATACAACCTCTCCCGCAACGCCGGGCGACAACAGCGCAAACTGGGGCTCAAGCTACGGCGGAAGCGGTAATGATTCGTTTAACGATACCGCCAAAACTCCCGACGGAGGCTTTGTTGCCGTGGTTCAGGCAAATTCCGACGACGGCAGCCTTAAAAATCTTTCGGTTAAGAGCACTCCGGCAGCTGTCGTGATTAAATATGACAAGGACGGCAGGCTGCAATGGCAGAAATATCTCCCGTCAAATAACGGTATAATATTGTCGTCCGTCGATACCGATTCTTCGGGCAATATAATAGCGGCAGGCTACTCAAAATCCACCGATCTCGGCGTGCAGAGCTACGGCGATTACGACGCTGTTATATACAAGTTAAATTCCTCGGGTGATATACAATGGATACGTTCCTTCGGCGGAAGCAAAACGGACGGCTTCTATTCCGTCAGTGCTTCTCCGGACGGCTCATATATAGCGGCAGGCATTACGTTTTCATCTGACGGTAACGCGTCGGATGCCGGCGCCGTAGGCTCTTCTAAGGCAATCATCGTAAAATACTCTTCGTCCGGCGACGTGATTTTCGTTCGCTCCTTCGGCGGAAACGGCGACACCTTCAACGATGTAAAGACCGCCTCCGACGGCAGCATATATGCGGTCGGAGCGTTCCAATCGGGCGCTTTGTTCCGAAGCCGCGGCAGAGCCGACGCAGGCGTAGTAAAGCTAAGCTCCGGCGGCGATACGCTGTGGGTCAAGCAGTACGGCGGCAGCGGCATAGACAATTTTGTGTCGGTAACGCCCGCAAATGACGGCGGATGCGTTATAGCAGGCAAGAGCAATTCCTCGGACGGCGACCTCGCGTCACTCGGCAACGCAGGCTCCTTTGACGCGGTAGTCGTGAAATATAACGGTGACGGTTCGTTCGGCTGGCACACTGCCGTAAAGGGTTATTTCGATGAGGAATTCAATGCCATAGAAGCTACTGACGACGGTTATGTTGCGGTGGGAAGCTCGTGCTCAAGCAACCGTGACCTCAAGGCGGTAGGAAACCGCGGAGGCTCAGATGCTCTCGTTGTGACCTTCTCTAACGGCGGCTCGCTCAAGAGCATACAGAGCTACGGCGGCAGTCGTGACGACTCGTTCGGCGGCGTATGCGTGCTCTCCGACGGTCAGATAATAGCCTGCGGCTCCACATACTCCGACAACGGCGACCTGATAGGCTCAAAATACCTCAGTAGTGGCTCCGCAAGCATGGGTATGATAGCAAGATTTAAGTAAAGGACTTTTGGTTGATGAAAAATTATCCCGGCTATTTGCCTCAGAGCCACAGAATACTTTGGCTTTTAATTCGCGTCGCTTTGATGCTTTGGGGAATTTACGGTATTTTCCACGGTTCAGTGGTGGAGTTTCTCGAAGCGATATTTGCAATTCTTTTTACGCATCTTTGGGACTATTTTCAGGTGTTCGGCGGCAGATCGTTTATTATAAGAATCGGCTACGAAAATCAGACAATGCTCAACGTGTTCATGTTTGTTTGCGTTGTAATAGGCTCTACTCTCAATAACAGAACCGATTTCGGCAGCTTCGACATAGTAACGCACACCTGCTCCGGCTTTATCTCGGCGTGGTTCGGCTATGATTTTGCGGTGCTTATGCAGGAGAAAAATTATTCAAAGCTTTCTCCGGCTCTCGCGGCGATGTTCGGCCTTTGCTTCTCACTCGGCATTGACGTCGGCTGGGAGATATATGAATTTACCATGGACCGCCTCTACGGACTTTCACTTCAGTGCTCTTCGCCGACAACGGATTACGGCCTTATAGACACAATGGGCGACTTTATATGTGCCGCAAGCGGAGCACTTGTGGGAATGTTCGCCGTGGCGTTTTACAGGAACGGCGTTATCGGTAAAAATAAAAAAGAGGTTCGCGCAAGGCTTATGAGAGAAAAAGAAGAGGAAAAGCTCAAAAGGCAGCTTCTCGACGAATATCTCAAAGCACACAATGATAACAATATCTGATTTAACGGAGGTTCGGCGATTGAAAAAAGCTGTAATTTTGCTTATAACAGTTCTTACGGCGACATTGGCGTTTTCGTCGTGCAATAAAAAAAGCTCCGTTTCGGTGAACGGCGTACCCGTTTCCGAGGGCGTTTATAATTACTATTATGATATAGAAAAGAATTCCGATGAGGACAAGTCACAGCAGGAGATTTCCGACGCCGCGCTGTCCGATGTCGCAGCCTATGTTGCGGTAAATTCGGAATTTAAAAACCGTGCTCTCTCGCTTTCGTCCGAGGACAAAAACGAGATTTCGCAAAATGTCAATAATTATTGGCACGTCTTTTCCGTATATTACAATACCATCGGAGTGTCCAAGCAGGATCTCCAAAAAATTGAAGAGAGCAAAAAATACAAGGATGCCGTAATGGCGGATTACTATTCGGAAAACGGCGACCAGCCTGTTACCGACGATGAACTGCGTTCGTATTTTTCCGAGAATTTTATTGCCTTTAAGGCCGTAACGGGCTATCTCCCGTCGGGAAGCGATACCGATGAGCTTGAAAAGCAGGCACTTTTGCAGAATTTTACGCAGTATGCGGGCGCCGTTAATGACGGTGCGAGCATAGACGAGGTCGGAGCGGCTCTCGAAAACGTTAACACCGATTCCGATACCGTTGTAATAGGGAAAAACGACACCTCGTATCCGGACGGCTTTTTTGACAGCGTTTCTGCCATAGAACCCGGCAAGACAGGGGCGTTTATCGCAGGCGACTATGTTTATATTGTCAGTCGTGAGGATGTAAGCGGAAACGACAATCTGTTTTCGGCTTATCGCATTAAATGCCTTAAGGAATTTTGCGGTGAGGAATTTGATAAAAAGCTCTCGGAAATTTCCAAGGCTTATAAAGCGGTGAAAAAGTAAAAAAGCTTATACGGCATATATGTAAAAGACCGATTCGCTCTGGCGAATCGGTCTTTTTATGCGCTTGTGAATTTGATTTTAAACTCTTTTGAGCATTTTTTGAATCTCTTCTTTTGAAAAATGATATTTTTTGTGGCAGAAGTTGCAGACAACCTCTGTGGTTTCGTCCTCAGCCATCTCCGAGAGACCGCTCTTTCCTGTTGCGATTAGTGCCTTTTCGACTCTTTCGCGCGAGCATGTGCAGCGATAAGCCGTATCCGTTTCGTCAAGCAGCTGCAGGTTGAATTTTGAGAGTGCCTTTTTACATATTTCTTCGGGAGTCATACCGTCGGAAAGCATTTTTGTGACGGGCGGCAGGTCTTTTATGCTCTCTTCAACTCTTTCTATTATCGTGTCGTCAGCCGTTGGGAGCAGCTGTATCATAAATCCGCCGGCGCATATTATTTCGCCGTTGTCATGCTCCGTGAGAACGCCGAGCGCGCAAACCGTGGGTATTTGTTCGCTGACGGCGTAATATGAGGTTATATCCTCGGCTATCTCTCCGGATACTATCGGAGTTTTGCCGATGTACGGTTCCTTAAGCCCGAGGTCTTTAATAACTGTTACAAAGCCGTCTTTGCCGACAGCTCCGGCAACATCGAGCTTTCCTTTTTTGTTTAGAGGCAAAGAAATATCGGCTTTGCCTATACAGCCTCTGACATTGCCGTCGGAGTCCGAAACCGCCAAAACCGTGCCGCACGGACCGCCGCCGTTTATTTTTACCGTGATTGAATCGTTTTTCCCTTTGAGAGTGCTGCCCATCATGGTGGCCGCGGTAAGCATTCTGCCGAGTGCGGCGGAGCAAACCTTTGACGTGCCGTGTATTGAGCGCATTTCGCGTACTATATCGGTGCTGTCCGCAGCTATTACGGAAAGCGTACCTTCTTCGTCTATCATTCTTACGAGCTTACCCATTTTTTCTGCCTTTCCGAGCCGCAAATACGGCTCTTTGTGAATTGTCGCTTATAGGGCTATTGTCATATCCGTCATAAATTCCTATGATTTCAAAGCCCGCTTCGGTGAGAGCGTCCTCTATGTCGCAAAGCTCATATGCACGTTCGGAAAAGCTTTCCGAATATCTCTCGTAAAGGCCGTTATCCGCCTCCGCAAAGAAGTCAAGCTCAATATTTACCGTGTCGCCGTCAAGGCTGTTTTGCCACGCGCAAAGAGCGTCGCCGTTTTCATAGATAAACGCATTGTTACCGAGAACTTTTTTGTGCTTGTAAAGAGTGTTGACGTCGAAAACGAAAATTCCGCCCTCCTCCGTAAAAAGCGAAACGAGGGAGAATACCTTCTTTATTTCGTCAAGACTTCTGAGGTGATTCAGACTGTCAAGCGTGCATACGGTGCAGATGATTGTGCCGTAAAGATTAAGCTGTGTCATATCCTGGCACAAGAAGAGTATGTCGGCATTTTTAACTGCCGCCTTTTGCTGTGCAACCGACAGCATTTCGGGAGATACATCAGTTCCTATTACGGAATACCCCTTTTCGGAGAGGCGCACCGCGAGAGAACCCGTACCGCACGCAAGGTCAAGCAAAAGCCCCCCGTTTATTCCTTCTCGGGATAACAGGGAGCATACAAATTTTTCGATTTTGTCATAATTCACGTCATCTGTGAAGCTGTCATAGAATTCCGCAAAATAACCGTAACTCATATTTATTTGTCTTTTTCTTCGACGCGCTCAAAGATTTTTTCGTATCCGTTGCAGCCGAATTGAAGAGAACGGTTAACTCGACTAATTGTGGCTGTGGACGCGCCGGTCTCCTTTACAATGTCGCTGTAAACGCGATCGTCAGACAGCATTTTGGCCACGACTATTCTCTGAGATATAGCCTTGAGCTCGGTTACGGTGCACAGATCCTCAAAAAAGTCATAACATTCCTCACGGGTCTTTAAGGAGAGCACGCAGTCAAAAAGAAAGTCCGTATCGGCGTTTTTTAATTTACTGTTCATAATAATTCCAATGCCTTTCGCACCGCGATATTGTTTGGACTTGCGAGCCCCTTGCCGCGGCAAAAATCAAGGAGCCGAAACAGTCGCATATTTAAATTATGCGCAGTTGGTTTCAAAGTGAAAAAAACAGGCAAAAATCAATAGTGAAATTGCCCTGTTGTTTTTATATTTTAGCACACTAAATCTTAAAAGTAAACACAAAAGAGGAAAATAACAAAAATCTTTACAATTCATATAATGTAATATATAATAAAACGGTACCGAGACCGAAAAAATAAAAAAATTAATTTTTTTGCAAATTAGTGTTGACATCGGGCTTAAAATATGTTATCTTATTTCAGCCGTCAGAAAACGGCGGCCAACAAATGGGAGCATAGCTCAGCTGGGAGAGCATCTGCCTTACAAGCAGAGGGTCATAGGTTCGAGCCCTATTGTTCCCACCATTATGGCCTGGTAGTTCAGCTGGTTAGAACGCTAGCCTGTCACGCTAGAGGTCGTCGGTTCGATCCCGATCCAGGTCGCCAATTTGCCTCTGTAGCTCAGTCGGTAGAGCAGGGGACTGAAAATCCCCGTGTCATTGGTTCGATTCCGATCGGAGGCACCATAAATGCGGATGTAGCTCATCCGGTAGAGCGCCACCTTGCCAAGGTGGAGGTAGCGAGTTCGAGCCTCGTCATCCGCTCCAAAAAGGACGCTTAAAAATATTAAGCGTCCTTTTTTCCTAAATCCAATGACACAGAAATAAGGCGACATAGCCAAGTGGTAAGGCATGGGTCTGCAAAACCCTGATTCCCCAGTTCAAATCTGGGTGTCGCCTCCAAATAAACGGTAAGTATCATTTGATGCTTGCCGTTTTTATTTTTTTACTTTTTCACGCTTTGGTCTGTCCTGAATTATTGACAAGTTTCCGTCGCTGAATTATAATATTTTTAAAGCTTAGTTGTACCTAGCGTGTGCAGCTTTATTGCGATAGTTTAATATCGGGGGTGTCGGCGCAAAAGCCGGCTGAGATTAAGGATAAATGCTCCTTTGACCCTTTAACCTGATACGGATAATGCCGTCGTAGGTAGTATAATCTCAGCCTTACGGTATTTTCATATCGTAAGGCTTAATTTTTTTGAGAGGGATTGATATTGTGGAAAAAAGAAATTCTACAAAAAGACTCACAGAAAGCGCATTGCTTCTTGCAATAGCTGTGGTATTGGAACTCGTTTCAAAGCTTTTGGGACTTGAGCTTCCGTTCGGAGGAACAATAACACTTGCAAGTATGTTCCCGGTAGTTCTCATTTCTTACAGATACGGTGTGAAATGGGGGTTGCTCAGCGGCTTTACCTATTCACTTTTGCAGATGATAATGGGTGCTAAGGTGGTTTCGGCTATGTTCCTGCCTGGTGAAGACCAAATGGCTGTTTGGCAGGCAATATGCGTTTGCCTTCTTGACTATGTGCTCGCTTATACCATACTCGGCGTCGGCGGTATGTTTAAGGGCAAATTCAAAAAACCGGCATTGGAGCTTGCACTCGGCGTATTTGTCGCCCTGCTCTTAAGGTATATTGTTCATATTATATCGGGTGCGATATTCTACGGAGCATGGGCCGAATGGTTCTTCTCTCAGGAGGGCTTCTATAAGATAGGAGAGAGCATACTCGGCAAATATTCCGGTACGGCTCTGTCGATAGTTTATTCGGTATTCTATAACGGCCTTTATATGGTTCCGGAAATAATCATAACAACCGTTGTGGCAGCTATTCTCGGTAACGTTCCGCAGATAACCGGAGTTAAAAATCCGAAAAAAGATAAATAACAAACGCTTGACAAATTTTTTAACTGTAATTATAATATAAAGCACAATCGAAAAGATCGCCTTTAAAAACTGTGAAGGAAACAAGACGGTTACCGTGAGTTTCAGAGAGCTGCCGTGTGGTGAAAGGCAGTACCAAGTATCCGTGTATAACTCGTTCCGGAGTTTCATAGCTGAAGTCATAGGCTGTGACGGCAGACACCGTTATATGTCAGGTCTTGTTGGAGACCGCAGAGGGCAGCCTCGGCTGCCGAATTAGGGTGGTACAGCGTGGTTTTTACTTCGCCCCTATCTTCTTCAGAGATAAGGGCGATTTTTTGTTTTGTAAAGACTGCGCTTTATTTTTTGTATTTTTCGCTGTGCTGTCAGTCTTTGCAAAGCAAGCTATATGATTGGAGTACTTCATAGGAGAAATAATTATGAAAACAAACAAGTACATTCCTTTTGAACCTATCGACATTCCGGACAGAACTTGGCCGTCCAAGACCATAAAAGAGGCGCCTGTTTGGTGCTCTGTGGATCTCCGCGACGGAAATCAGGCTCTTATAGACCCCATGAACCTTGAGCAGAAGCTTGAGATGTTCAAAACGCTTGTAGACATCGGCATAAAGGAAATCGAGGTCGGCTTTCCTTCCGCATCGGAGACGGAATATGAAATTCTCCGCACGCTTATAGACGGGAATTATATTCCGGACGATGTGACAATTCAGGTGCTTGTGCAGAGCCGCGAGCATCTTATCAAAAAGACCTTCGAGGCTGTAAAGGGCGCAAAGAACGTTATAATACACTTTTACAATTCCACATCGACTCTTCAGCGCAAGGTCGTATTTAAAAAGGATATGCCGGGCATTATCGATATTGCGGTAAACGGCGCAAGACTTATTAAAAAGCTGTCGGATGAGCTTATGGAAACGTCCGACATAAACATACGCTATGAATATTCGCCGGAGAGCTTTACCGGTACCGAAATGGATAACGCAGTTGAAATATGCCAAAGAGTTTTGGAGGAGCTCGGCGCAACGCCCGAAAACAAGGTCATACTCAACCTTCCTTCAACCGTTGAGGGCAGCACGCCGAACGGTTATGCCGATCAGATAGAATATTTCTGCCGTCACCTTAAAGACCGTGACAGCGCCGTAATCAGCCTTCATCCTCACAATGACCGCGGTACTGCGGTCGCAGCTGCCGAGCTCGGTCTTCTTGCAGGTGCCGAGCGTATAGAGGGAACTCTTTTCGGCAACGGTGAGAGAACCGGCAATGTGGATATAGTTACGCTTGCTCTCAATATGTATACGCAAAATGTCGATTGCAAGCTGGACTTTCACGACATCAACCATATTAAAGAGGTATATGAGGACGCCACAAATATGAAGGTAGGGCCTCGCCAGCCGTATGCCGGTGAGCTTGTTTTTACCGCCTTTTCAGGCTCTCATCAGGATGCCATAAACAAGGGTAAGGCGTTTATGCGTGAGAATAATCCCGACAAGTGGGAGGTTCCTTATCTCCCAATAGACCCGGCAGATGTCGGCAGGGATTACGAGCCGATAATCCGTATAAACAGTCAGTCCGGCAAGGGCGGTGCCGCGTATATTATGCAGGAATACGGATTTGCGATGCCTAAGGCCATGCACCCCGAATTCGGAGCGGTCGTTCAAAAGGCCTGTGATGAAAAGGGTAAGGAACTCAGAGCCGATGAGGTATTTGAGCTGTTCTGTGAAGAATATCGCAATGTCTGCGGACCTTATAAGCTTCTCAACCATAAATTCAGCGAAGAAAAGCTTGAGAGCGAGTCTCACACCAGGGTGCATTTTACGGGTACCATAAAATATAACGGAAACGAGCCGGTATCTATCGAGGGCGTCGGTTCCGGCCCCATAGAGGCGTTCTTTAACGCTCTGTCGCACGTGGGAATCACGGGATACAAATTCAAGAACTATGCGGAACACGCAATTTCAATCGGTGCGGACGCCAAGGCCTGTTCCTATATCGAGCTTGAAGCTCCCGACGGCAAGGCCGTTTTCGGCATAGGCATTTCACACAACATAAACTATGCTTCAATAAAGGGTATTTTGTGTGCCATAAACCGTTGTCAGCCGAATGTTGTGCGCGAGCCGCAGCAGCCGATATTTGAGAAAAAACAATAAGCTTTTGCGGCAAAGGCATTTTTTCTAAACACAATTCGGCGTTTTATATGTTCGCTTTATTCGGCAAAACGTGCCGTGAGCGGCAGGAAAGGATATGGAAGTAATATGAGAGAACATAATATTGTAGTATTAAAGGGCGACGGTATCGGCCCCGAAATAGTCGACGAGGCTGTAAAAGTGCTTGATGCAGCAGGCAAAAAGTACGGCTTTAAGATGAATTATGATTATGAGCTTATGGGCGGCTGTGCCATAGACGAGACGGGTGAGCCGCTTCCGCAGAAAACCGTAGATGCCTGCAAAAAGGCGGATTGTGTGTTTTTGGGAGCGGTAGGAGGTCCTAAGTGGGACGGCGTTCCCGGCAATAAACGCCCCGAGGCAGGGCTTCTCGGAATACGCGGTGCGCTCGGACTTTATGCAAATCTCCGTCCTGCAAGAATATTTGCCCCCTTAAAAGATGCGTCGCCGATTAAAGACAGCATAACCGAGGGTAACCTTGACATAATGATAGTTCGCGAGCTTACCGGCGGAATTTACTTCGGGGAGCGCGGCACGGGTGTCGAAAACGGCGAGGAATACGCTTATGACACCGAAAAGTACACCGTTTCCGAAATTAAGAGAATTGCGAAAACCGCTTTTGAAATGGCAATGAAGAGAAGCAAAAAGCTCACAAGCGTTGACAAGGCAAATGTGCTCGATTCATCAAGACTGTGGAGAAAGACGGTTATCGAGATGTCAAAGGACTATCCCGAGGTAGAGCTTAACCATATGTATGTTGATAATTGCGCCATGCAGCTTGTACGCAATCCAAAGCAGTTTGATGTTATAGTTACGTCAAACATATTCGGCGACATTCTCTCGGACGAAGCGTCTATGATATCGGGCTCGATAGGAATGCTCGCTTCCGCTTCGCTCTCGGACGGAAAATTCGGACTCTATGAGCCGATACACGGCTCTGCGCCGGATATTGCAGGCTTCGGCGTCGCAAATCCGCTTGCCACCATACTCTCCGCAGCCATGATGCTCAAATACTCTCTTGATGAGAGTGACGCTGCGGCGGATATAGAAAACGCGGTAAACGCAGCACTCGAAAATGTTCGCACTCCCGATATATACAAAGACGGATTTAGAAAGGTATCTACTTCGGGTATGGGCGACGAGGTTATTAAGCGCCTTTAATAAAAAGCAGAATATTGCTTCGGCGGCTCCGTTTTTACGGAGTCGCTTTTTAATTTGTGAACAAAAACTGAATTTATCGTATTTTGTTTGAAATATCATAAAGTAAGTGTTAATATATAGAGGTATTGTACTTGTTTGGTACAACGCCGTAATAATTTGCAAGGAGGATTTTCCCTTGGACGAAAATAAAGACAAGACTTTATCCGGCGGAAACGACGAGAGCTACGGCTCAACATTTGACCGCAATACCGAGGATGTCAAAAAGGAAATGGAAGAGCTTGCGGCTACATTTCAGCGCGAGCTTGACAAAACCAAGGCGGAGGCAGAGGAAAAAGGCGAGCTTATACAGGAGCTTGAGGATATCCCCGAGGCTTCGACCAGAAATGATGACGAGGAGCCTTCGGAAGCCGAGCTTTGCGAATGCTGCGGTGAGAAAAGGCGCGGCACAAAAGCCGACCCCGATTCGCCGTATTGTGAAGAATGTGATCTCGGTCTTCGTCACTATCCGTTCAGCTTCTTAAATATATTCTTTGTCATTGTTGTTATTGCGCTTGTTTTTTACAGCGGCTATGTATTTGCGGGGCGTATGGGCGTTTTAAACGATGTCTATAAGGCAGATAAATATGTTTCGCAGAAGAAAATGGATTCAGCCGTTACCGCATATGAGGATACGGTTTCCGCAATGGAGAAGGCAGGTATAAAGGGCGAGCTTGTGTATAAGCGCCAAATAATGGCAAATTACCGCATAGGCTACCTTCAGGATATTGACTCTATGAGCGGCAATATAAATTCTTGGGAGCTGTCTCTTCCGCACTTCAGAAGCGTTAAAAAAGCAATGGGCGAGTCGGCGGATTTTATAGCCACCGTGCGCAAGGCTTATACAATACTTACAAAGTATGATGTCAACGATCCTTCGGATTTCCCGTATGACGACGCTATGGCGGCTTTGGTGTCGCTTGAGAGCGAGCCTTATACCGAGGATACAACGGCAAATACTTCGTCCGCGACGACGTCATCCGTTAAGGCCACGCAGTATAATAAGGCCATGGTATATTACTATGAATATTATATATCGGTAATCTGCAATAAGGATAACGACGAACAGCTCAAATACCTTGAAAAGATTAAAGAAGAATATCCTCAGTATATTTGGCTTTACGGTTCGGCCCTCGGCGATCTTTACGCAAAAACAGGCAAGGACGTCACCGAAATCTGCGATAAAATCCGCAGCAATAATTCCGAGGACCCGTCGCCGGATCTTATTGAAATAGAAAGCCTGCGCATAAAGGGCGATTATGACGCGGCAATAGCGAAATGTGAAGAATACGCTTCACCGGATGACTGCACGGTCAAATATGAGATTTACCGTCAGGAGGCACTTTGCTATATCCTCAAGGACGATTACGACACGGCTTTAGAAACGGCGAAAAAGGCTTATGACGATAACGGCAATTCTCTTGAGGTTATAGATACCTTGGCACTTTGCGCTGTTTTGAAAAACGATGATGCCACATACAACAGCATGGAATCGCTTTTGGACGGCAGCGGTTACAGCCTGTCCGATAAGGTTACCGGCTTTAAGGCAGGTACCGTTACGCTTGATGATATTCTTTTGAAAGGAGCTTATGACGTAGAATGAGAGCAGTATATCTTACAGTAAAATATATAACCATCGTCGGTACGTTCCTTCAGGGCTTTTTTGAACATCTCTCATGTCGTATGTATGATGTTCTGATAGAGGACGGCAGATATTTGAGATCAAATGAGATGTGCGGGCATATAGAGCACGAGCTTATTAAAAAGAGAGGCACCGCATTCGGTGTGTGCTTCTTCCCGTTCCTTTTCAATTTGCTGATAGGTCTTATCCTGACCGCGGCAGGCTCGGTAAATATTTTCTATCTCGGTGAATTTTTTATGAGTGCCGATTCAAAAGTACCGAATTTCCCGAACTTCTTATTTCTGTGGGTCGGTATTTCGTGCCTTACCAATCTGTTCCCGCAGATAGAAGACGCTCTTACCCTCAAAGAGCAGATTTACGGCAAGGGCAAGTCAAATCTCTTTGTGAAAATAATCGCCGCGCCGATATTCGCCGTGCTGTATGTCGGCTCATATCTGCAGAGCGTCGGGCTTACGCTTGTCACGTCTGTGGTATTCTCGCTGTTTATGCCGTCGATTCTCGGCACGTTTATACCTCAGCTCTACAATGCCATAGCAGGCTGATCGGCATTACAGTATATATTATGCTAAACGGGAAGTGTTTTTGCACTTCCCGTTTTTGTTGTATAAAATATTGTAAAGTGGTAAAATCAAAGCGGTGAAAACATTGCTTACGGTACGCGGTCTGCTTCGGCGACGGTGACTGCGTGGATGAATTCTCCCGGTCATAAAGAGAATATTCTCTCGGAGAATTTTACGGAGGCCGGCTTCGGCTGCTATGAGGTGAGCGGAGTAAGGTATTGGGTTCAATTATTTATAGGATAGGCTATGAGCTGCTTTTTGTACGTGCAAAAAGCAGCTCGCGTGCTTATTTGCAAAATACGTGTGCGCCTATGGTCTGTATAACGGGTCTTGTGCGTATCCACTTGTTTGAAGTCTTTGCCGGATTATAGTAGTATATGGCACCGCCCGACGGATCCCAGCCGTTTATTGCGTCCTGAGCCGCCTTTCTTGACTGTGCCGTAGGCTCTGTGCTCCAGTTGCTGTCGTTTACGCAGGAAAATGCTCCGGGCTGATAGACTACTCCGGCTATTGAGTCCGGAAAAGACGCGTGCTGAACGCGATTCAGAACAACCGCACCCACTGCAACCTGACCTATATACGGTTCACCTCTCGCTTCGGCTGCAATCACCTTTGCAAGCAGATATATGTCGCTCGAGCTGTATTGTCCCGAGGACGCAGAACCGATTCCGAGTGCCGACAATGTTTTCGGACCCGCAATGCCGTCGGCAGCAAGACCTGCGGATTTTTGAAACTTCTTTACCGCGTCTTTGGTAAGTGTGCCGTAAATACCGTCAACGGATCCGCTGTATATTCCCTTAGATTTCAACTTGGTTTGTATCTGTCTGACCTCTTCGCCGCGAGAGCCCATTTTTGATAAAACTTCGGTGCTGTGGCTTGCACTCTGTTTGTATACCGCTATCGAGCCTACGGCAAAAAGCAGTGCGGCGGCAAGACACACGGCTAACATCTTTTTGAACTTTGCACCGGGAGAATTCATCTTCATAATAATTTACCGACCTTTTATCTGTTTAAGTGCTCGCTTACGCAATTATTGTTTTCATGCGTGACACTTTTATACACATAAATTGTGTGTCACAAAAAGACATATACTAAATATTGACAGATAAAATTCGTTTTGAAAAAAATTCGATTTTTTTAAAAATAAGTGTTGACTTTTGGGTTGCGCTGTGATATTATATCAAAGCTGTCGCGAGAGACACGGAAACAAAATTGAACAGAACGCTTGATAATTCAACGTTTTTGATTAAACAGTTTGAAAAAAGCACTTGACAATTTCGTTAGCTTATGTTATTATATAAGCCCTCCGATAATCACGGAGAACAGCACAATGGACCTTGAAAATTAAACAACGACAAAAAACAAGGAACCCTGAGATTCTAAAAGTTGAAAGACTTAAAGAGTTTTAGAAGTACGAAAGTACGAACAGTAAATTCGGGAAATTGAGAAATTTCTTGGATAAAGTAAAAGAGCTAAAGAGCTACTTTGAAGAATGATTAAAGCGAGCCGAGAGGTTCGAGTTAATACAATTTTTTAGAGAGTTTGATCCTGGCTCAGGATGAACGCTGGCGGCGTGCCTAACACATGCAAGTCGAACGAAGCTTGACGGATGATTTCTTCGGAATGAAACCAGATATGACTTAGTGGCGGACGGGTGAGTAACACGTGAGCAACCTGCCTTTCAGAGGGGGATAACGGCTGGAAACGGTCGCTAATACCGCATGATGTGTTCGGATGGCATCATCTGAACATCAAAGATTTATCGCTGAAAGATGGGCTCGCGTCTGATTAGATAGTTGGTGGGGTAACGGCCTACCAAGTCTGCGATCAGTAGCCGGACTGAGAGGTTGAACGGCCACATTGGGACTGAGATACGGCCCAGACTCCTACGGGAGGCAGCAGTGGGGAATATTGCACAATGGGGGAAACCCTGATGCAGCAACGCCGCGTGAAGGATGACGGTTTTCGGATTGTAAACTTCTTTTCTTAGTGACGAAGACAGTGACGGTAGCTAAGGAATAAGCATCGGCTAACTACGTGCCAGCAGCCGCGGTAATACGTAGGATGCAAGCGTTATCCGGATTTACTGGGTGTAAAGGGAGCGCAGGCGGGACTGCAAGTTGGATGTGAAATACCGTGGCTTAACCACGGAACTGCATCCAAAACTGTAGTTCTTGAGTGAAGTAGAGGCAAGCGGAATTCCGAGTGTAGCGGTGAAATGCGTAGATATTCGGAGGAACACCAGTGGCGAAGGCGGCTTGCTGGGCTTTAACTGACGCTGAGGCTCGAAAGTGTGGGGAGCAAACAGGATTAGATACCCTGGTAGTCCACACTGTAAACGATGATAGCTAGGTGTGGGGGGTCTGACCCCTTCCGTGCCGGAGTTAACGCAATAAGCTATCCACCTGGGGAGTACGACCGCAAGGTTGAAACTCAAAGGAATTGACGGGGGCCCGCACAAGCAGTGGATTATGTGGTTTAATTCGAAGCAACGCGAAGAACCTTACCAGGTCTTGACATCCGACTAACGAGATAGAGATATGTCAGGTGCCCTTCGGGGAAAGTCGAGACAGGTGGTGCATGGTTGTCGTCAGCTCGTGTCGTGAGATGTTGGGTTAAGTCCCGCAACGAGCGCAACCCCTGCCATTAGTTGCTACGCAAGAGCACTCTAATGGGACCGCTACCGACAAGGTGGAGGAAGGTGGGGACGACGTCAAATCATCATGCCCCTTATGACCTGGGCTACACACGTAATACAATGGCCGTTAACAGAGGGAAGCAAAGCGGTGACGCAGAGCAAAACCCTAAAAACGGTCCCAGTTCGGACTGTAGGCTGCAACCCGCCTACACGAAGTTGGAATTGCTAGTAATCGCGGATCAGCATGCCGCGGTGAATACGTTCCCGGGCCTTGTACACACCGCCCGTCACACCATGGGAGTTTGTAACACCCGAAGTCAGTGACCCAACCGCAAGGAGGGAGCTGCCGAAGGTGGGATAAGCGACTGGGGTGAAGTCGTAACAAGGTAGCCGTAGGAGAACCTGCGGCTGGATCACCTCCTTTCTATGGAGAAAAGCCGAAAGGCAAAATCCAAGGTCAGAGGATTTCTTGGAAGAAGTCGTTGTTTAATTTTTGAGGTTCAAAAAGAACTTCAAAAAGCAAGTGGAGAACGGACCCCGTGTGAAAAATGGGGGTGTAGCTCAGCTGGGAGAGCACCTGCTTTGCAAGCAGGGGGTCATCGGTTCGATCCCGTTCATCTCCACCACGCTCTGGCAAGAAAGAGCGATGAAACCGTTTACGGGCTCATAGCTCAGGTGGTTAGAGCGCACGCCTGATAAGCGTGAGGTCGGTGGTTCGAGTCCACTTGAGCCCACCAGATTACGTAGAGACGTAATCGAAATTGCACCTTGAAAACTGAACAAAGAAAAAGGTAAAGTGATAAGAAAAATATTTTAGGGTAATAACTACAATATTAATTATCGTCGAGAAACAACCCAAAGAAGAACCAAAAAAAGATTCGAGCAAATTTGGTCAAGCTACAAAGAGCGTAAGGGGAATGCCTTGGCACCAGGAGCCGACGAAGGACGCAGCGATCTGCGAAAAGCCACGGGGAGCCGAAAGCAGGCTTTGATCCGTGGATATCCGAATGGGGAAACCCGCATGGTTAATAGCCATGCGACGTATACTGAATAAATAGGTATGCGTCGGGAACCGTCTGAACTGAAACATCTAAGTAGGACGAGGAAAAGAAATCAACCGAGATTCCGTAAGTAGTGGCGAGCGAACACGGAAGAGGCCAAACCGAAGGTAGCAATATCTTCGGGGTACGGACAGTAAACGGCATTGCGGTATCTTAGCAGAAGTGCATGGGACGGCACACCATAGAGAGTGATAGTCTCGTAAGCGAAAAGAGAAGGCAGCCAACTGTATCCAGAGTACCGCCGGACACGTGAAACCCGGTGGGAACATGGGGGGACCATCCTCCAAGCCTAAATACTCCCTGGTGACCGATAGAGAACAGTACTGTGAAGGAAAGGTGAAAAGAACCCCGGGAGGGGAGTGAAAAGAACCTGAAACCTTATGCTTACAAGCACCGAGAGCCCATCAAAGGGTGATCGGGTACCTTTTGTAGAATGGTCCGGCGAGTGAATGTAACTGGCAAGGTTAAGCACTTCAGGTGTGGAGCCGAAGCGAAAGCAAGTCTTAATAGGGCGTCAAGTCAGTTGTATTCGACCCGAAACCGTGTGACCTAGCCATGAGCAGGCTGAAGTGGAGGTAAAACTCCATGGAGGGCCGAACCCACTCCCGTTGAAATGGTAGGGGATGACTTGTGGCTAGCGGAGAAATTCCAATCGAACTCGGAGATAGCTGGTTCTCTCCGAAATACTTTAGGGCTAGCCTCGATTTGACATTACCGGAGGTAAAGCACTGAATGGGCTAGGGGCCGAGAGGTTACTGAACCCTATCAAACTAAGAATGCCGGATAATGATAATCGGGAGTCAGACAGTGTGAGATAAGTTTCATTGTCAAAAGGGAAACAGCCCAGACCCACAGCTAAGGTCCCAAAGTACAGTTAAGTGGTGAAGGATGTGGAATTGCATAGACAACCAGGATGTTGGCTTAGAAGCAGCCACTCATTAAAAGAGTGCGTAATAGCTCACTGGTCGAGTGATTCTGCGCCGAAAATTTAACGGGGCTAAATTGTACACCGAAGCTTGGGATACATCTAATGTATGGTAGGAGAGCGTTGTATACGGGGTGAAGTCAGAGCGGAAGCGCTGGTGGACTGTATACAAGTGAGAATGCCGGAATGAGTAGCGAGAATTATGTGAGAATCATAATGGCCGAAAGACTAAGGTTTTAGAAGGAAGGTTCGTCCGCTTCGTCAGCCGGGAGCTAAGGCGAGGCCGAAAGGCGTAGTCGATGCACATACGGTGGAGATTCCGTAGCCGCCATTAATTTAAACAGAGGGACACTTTCAAGGGGCATGACCCGGGCGTTGGTAGACCCGGGCGTAAGGGACCGAAGATTAGTAGGGAAGCATGCTTTAAGGAAGGCGAGAAAAGCTCTGTGTATAGAAGATGGCGCCCGTACCGCAAACCGACACAGGTAGTCAGGAAGAGAATTCTAAGGCCAACGGGAGAAGGGTAGTTAAGGAACTCGGCAAATTGACCCCGTAACTTCGGAATAAGGGGTGCTCACGAGAGTGAGCCGCAGTGAATAGGTCCAGGCGACTGTTTATCAAAAACACAGCTCTCTGCTAAATCGAAAGATGACGTATAGGGGGTGACACCTGCCCGGTGCTGGAAGGTTAAGAGGAAGGGTGCAAGCTCTGAATTGAAGCCCCAGTAAACGGCGGCCGTAACTATAACGGTCCTAAGGTAGCGAAATTCCTTGTCGGGTAAGTTCCGACCCGCACGAATGGTGTAACGATCTGGACACTGTCTCAACTACCCACCCGGCGAAATTGTAGTACCGGTGAAGATGCCGGTTACCCGCGGCAAGACGGAAAGACCCCATGGAGCTTTACTGTAACCTGATATTGGGTTTCGGTATTTTATGTACAGGATAGGTGGGAGACTATGAAACTAAGGCGCCAGCCTTAGCGGAGTCGCCCTTGGGATACCACTCTTAAAGTACTGAAATTCTAACCTGCGGCCGTGAATCCGGTCGGGGGACATTGTCAGGCGGGCAGTTTGACTGGGGCGGTCGCCTCCAAAAGAGTAACGGAGGCGCTCAAAGGTTCGCTCAGCATGGTCGGAAACCATGCCTTAGAGTGTAAACGCAAAAGCGAGCCTAACTGCGAGGCTGACGGGCCGAGCAGTAACGAAAGTTGGAGTTAGTGATCCGGCGGTATGTGAATGGAAATGCCGTCGCTCAACGGATAAAAGCTACCCTGGGGATAACAGGCTGATCTCCCCAAGAGTCCACATCGACGGGGGAGGTTTGGCACCTCGATGTCGGCTCATCACATCCTGGGGCTGAATTCGGTCCCAAGGGTTCGGCTGTTCGCCGATTAAAGTGGTACGCGAGCTGGGTTCAGAACGTCGTGAGACAGTTCGGTCCCTATCTGTCGTGGGCGTAGGATATTTGAAGAGCGCTGTCCCTAGTACGAGAGGACCGGGATGGACGCACCGCTGGCGCATCGGTTGTCATGCCAATGGCACGGCCGAGCAACTATGTGCGGTTTGGATAAACGCTGAAAGCATCTAAGCGTGAAGCCATCTCTAAGATAAGATATCCCATAGCATAAGCTAGTAAGACCCCTCAAAGACTATGAGGTTGATAGGCTGCGTGTGTAAGTACGGCGACGTATTTAGCTTGGCAGTACTAATAGGTCGAGGGCTTGACCTTTTGTGACAGCTACGTCACCTTTGGTCGAATCTTTTGTTTCTTCCTCTTCTCCTTTCTCTCTTTCCTTTGTTCAGTTTTTAGGGTGTAATTCAATATGCACCATTAGCTCAGTTGGTAGAGCACCTGACTCTTAATCAGGGTGTCCGGAGTTCGAGTCTCCGATGGTGTACCACCTGATTTAAACATGGCCCGTTGGTCAAGTGGCCTAAGACTCCGGCCTCTCACGCCGGCAACAGCGGTTCGAATCCGCTACGGGTCACCAGAGTGTATAACGGGGCAACCTGTTTATATAAATCCCACTTTTGTGGGCTAAATATTTAGAAATCAGTTTTTGCTGATTTAGTCGGTGTTTATTACGATGAGGGTCCACCCGTTCCCATTCCGAACACGGTAGTTAAGCTCATTCGTGCCGAAAATACTTGGCTGGAAGCGGCCCGGGAAAATAGGTCGATGCCGACATAAATAACCGATTAAGCTTTGCTTAGTCGGTTTCAATATTCCTCCATAGCTCAGTCGGTAGAGCACGCGGCTGTTAACCGCGGTGTCGTTGGTTCGAGTCCAACTGGGGGAGCCAAAAATAGAGACGTTCTTTTGAACGTCTTTATTTTTTTTTCAAATTGAATTCGGTCAATGGCAGCTTGTACAAACAGCCGGAGGCTGTTAACTGCATCGTGACCGAGCGCTGCCGGTGGCAGGAGGAGCGAGGGCAGGATGGCGCAGCGGTCGACAGAAAAACGACGCTTCAAGGAAGTTTTTCGTCGGGCACCGCAAGAGATGGTGTCGTTGGTTCGAGTCCAACTGGGGGAGCCAAAACAAAACCTATCACAATCGTGGTAGGTTTTTGTTTTGTGTTTTTATTCCTTCATTATTTTGTTCTAAGCATTAACTTTTTTATTAGAATATAATGAAATTAAAGCAGATAGATAAATAAGAATCTATCTGTTTTTTTATGCTCAAGATTTAGAAAATAAAAAAACGTTGAGGTATGAAACTGAGCTTAAGTAAATAAGCAAAATTTTCCGCCGATTGTTCCGGACTCGTTCGTACTTTTAGGTTTTGCAGAAATCGATAAAAATGACGATATGGGATTGCTGCAGATATCAGAGAGTATAGAAAGCAAAAGCCGTATTTTTCTAATTGCAGAACGATTTCTAAAAAGATACAATAATTTGGTTACGCTATCTCGTCGCACAGTCACGTGAACAGCACCGAGCTTTATGCGGAGTGTTTTTTCATATAACCGCTTATATATTTTGACACCATATTTTATTCAGCGGTAGGGAAACTGAATTTTAGGGCAAATCAGGTTTGATTTGCCCATTTTATATATTTCTTCCATTATCTGTATTTTTATGCTAAAATATCCGTATAGTTGTAATATTTTCAGCTCGCAATATTAGAGTATAAATCGAGGCGTGTTTATGAGAAGAGATAAAACGGCAACATATGTATTTTCGTCATTTGTTGTGGCAGGTGCACTGTTTTTTATTATCGGATGCGTTATAGGATTCAGGTCGCTTAACCACAAGAATATGACTGCTGCCGAGGCGGAAATTGTTAGGATAACGACCGAGAGAGGCGCCGATGATGAGACAAACCATCGAGTCTATGTCGCATTTGATGTTGACGGTGAAGAGCATATCACCGAGATAGGCACTTATACGAGCTCCTATCGTGTCGGAAAGGTAATTAAGATTTACTATGACAACGATAACCCCGACAGAGTTGTTGTCGGCGACGATTATGGAATATCAATATTTATATGTGCTTTCGGCTTTATATTTATCGCGGTAGGCGGCTTAAGCCTTATAAAAGAACACCGTGCTTATAAGCGGTATCTTAAAAATTTAAGGACGGTTTACGCGACGTACACCGAAGTAAGCGTAAATGAAAATTATTCTGTCAACGGTCACAATCCGTACGTCGTGCTCTGTGAATGGACCGATCCCATAGACGGAAAGGTTTACGTTTTTGTAAGCCCTAATCTCTGGTTTGACCCTACGGATTTAATTGCCCGCAGAAATATTACATCATTTCCCGTGCAGATAGATTCGGAGGACCCGTCCTATTATTATGTCGATATAAGCTGTCTGCAAAATCGCACCGACGAATAATGCGGCAGACGCAATAAATTCAATTTCAGTATAGAAAGAAGTATAGCTATGGATATTATGGAATTATTAAAGACCAGGCGTACATACCGCAGATTCAAGCAGGATCCCGTGCCCGACAGCGTGGTAGAGGATATTTTGACTGCTGCGCGCTACGCTTCAAGTGCGGCGAATAAACAGCCTCTGAGTTTCGTCGTGGTAAAATCTCCCGAAATGGTTAAAAAGACCTTTTCGTATACAAGATGGGCCGGCTATTTGCCGCCTGAGGTGGGACAGCCAAAAGAAGGAGAAGAGCCGACGCTGTTTATAGGAGTGGTTGAAAACCTCGATATTAATAAAAACTGCGATACGGACGCGGGACTTGCCATTTCCAATATGACGCTTGCGGCGTGGGATAAGGGCGTCGGAAGTTGTGTTATAGGCGCCTGTAACAAGGTAAAGCTGTCTGAGCTTTTCGGACTCACGGAAAATCAAACGCTCCATACTGTGGTCGCATTCGGTTATCCTACACATAAAAGCAAAATAAAAGACATAAATGGCGAAGACGTGAAGTATTTCATCGACGGTAACGGCGATTACGTTGTCCCGAAACGAAAAACCGAAGATGTAACAAAATATTTGTGATTTAGGTCACATATACGGCTTGATACGCAGTATATGCAAAACGGGAGGTGAAAATTTTTCACCTCCCGTTTTTTGCTTTCAGCAATTACCCTTGTTTTTTATACCGCGCATAATGTGCGTAAATATCGGCGAGACTGCACTCTCGTAAGTCTTTCCGCCGAGAAGAAGCTCCGTAACTTTGATTTCTCCGAGTCTTTCCTTGGGGACAGTATAGGGATTTTCGGAGAGAATTGCCATATCGGCGATTTTTCCCGTTTCCAGAGAACCGCGGTCCTTTTCGTCAAATGTGGCGAGGTACCCGTTGTAGGTGCACATTCGCAGGGCGTCTTTTACGGACAACGCTTCTTCGGCGCAGGAGTGGTTGCAGGCTTTGTACATCCAGTTAATGGGGTCGGGCGTTGTGCAGGGCGCGTCCGAGCCCGCCGAAAGCCTTATATCGTTTTCGGAGAAAGTCTTAATCGGATTCAGTCTTTTTGAGCGCGCGCCGAGTATCTCTTTGAGATATTCATCCGGCTCTTGTCGCCAGTCGATAAATGCGGTTTGTACCGATAATGAGATGTTGTATTTTTTGCATATTTCAATGCCCTCTTCGGTGGGCAAACACGCGTGAATTATTGTGTGACGGTGATCTTCTCTCGGATAATCGTCAAGGGCTGCTTTCAAGGCTCTTGTCGCCTGATTAAAAGCCCTGTCACCTATTGCGTGCATCTCTATCTGTAAGCCCGCGCGGTTTGCTTTTTTACAAAATTCTGTCACCTTTTCATCGGAATAATATAAAACTCCGCAGTCGTTACTGTTTTCATACGGTGTGAGAAGAGATGCGTCTTTTGAGCCGAAGCAGCCGTCGAGAGCTGTTTCAAAGCATCCGCCGATTCTTGTAAGACCGCGTTTGATTACCTTTTCGGTATCCATGGTTTGGAAAAATACACGATATTGCATACCGTTTTTCAATCCCGCACCGAAATAGCGTTCCATATCGACGTCCAAATCGTGAGAAAATCCGACACCGCTGACGCTGTGTATCATTCCTATGCCGACAGAGGCCATATAGTCGGCTGCCTTTTGCATATTCTTTATAAGGTGCAACGGTGAAACAGAATTTGTAACATAATCCGAAACGGCAAAAAACGCTTCTTGATTCATTTCGCCTGTATCCTCGTGAAAGCCGCGAAGACCTTTTATTTTATCACGGATTTTATTTAAAAGAGCGGTGTTTATAACGCAGGCGTGACCGTCGTATTTAACTATAAACACAGGCTTGTCGGGGCAGACGCGGTCAAGCTCGGTGCGCCTGACAAGATGACCGTCGGACACCGAATACGGAGAGGCTCCGAAGCCTATAATTATTTTTTCCTTGCTTTTTCGGACGTGAGACTGCAGCATTTCAAGTATTTCCGAGTTGCTTTTTGCCTCCATAACGTTAAGACCGGCATAAAAAGTGGCAAAGCTCGCAAAATGTATATGAGTATCGACAAATGACGGTACCAACGCCTTTTCACGAAGCTCTATCGTCTTTGCGTCTTTAAAAGCCTCCGGCAGACTGTCACCGACATAAACTATCCTGCCGCAATTTTCAACAAGATATTCGGCGACGGTATCGTTTTTATCTACCGTAAGTATGTTTCCGTGATAAACTTTCATATTTTTCACTCCTAAATAAAAAAGAAGCGAGCTGTACAACTCGCTTCTTTGCTTTAAATTATTATATTATCGCAAACCGTATTTGTCAACAATTATTCTGTTTTGCACACAATACCGCTTTGGTGTTTATCACTTTTCGGGGAATTGTTCATTGCCGATTTCGTGTTTGTGTGATATTATTAACTTGATGATGTATCCGATTTGTCGCAGAGAAAACCGGGTGCAATTTATAAGTGTATTATGGGAGTTGGAACAAATGTTAAAGCAAAAAGAAATGCCGGCTGTCGGCGAAAAAATAGCAGTTATCAAGACCGACAAGGGCGATATTAAGGTGAGACTTTTCCCGGAGGAAGCACCCAAAGCGGTTGAAAACTTTGTTACACACGCTGAAAACGGGTACTATGACGGACTTATATTCCACAGAGTAATAAAGGATTTTATGATTCAGGGCGGTGACCCCAAGGGTACCGGAACGGGCGGCGAGAGCATTTGGGGCAAGCCGTTTGCCGATGAATTTTCAAGCGAGCTGCACAATTTCAGAGGCGCGCTTTCCATGGCTAATGCAGGCCCCAATACAAACGGCAGTCAGTTCTTTATAGTTCAGGCGGATTCAGTTTCCGACGATCTTGTTGATCAGCTTGAAACCGCTTCGGAAAAGCTTTTCCCTCTCGAGGCTGTGCGCGAATACGAGAACAACGGCGGTACTCCGTGGCTCGATTATCATCACACGGTATTCGGCCAGGTCTTTGAGGGAATGGATGTCGTTGACGATATAGCAAATGTCAAGGTGGATTTCTTCCAAAACAAGCCGTTAGAGGATGTAAAAATACAGACAATAGAAATAGTCGAGAATTAAGGGCGCAAAACGCCCTTTTTTCGTAATATGCAAAGAGGAGCTTTTATGTTATTTAAAAATATCGGTATTGTTGATGAAAACTTTGATTATGTAAAATCAATGTTCGTGGAAACAAAGGACGACAGAATTGTTTATGTGAGCAGCGTCCGTCCCGAAAATTATGAAGGCGAAGAATACGACGGTACCGGCAAGGTGCTGATGCCCGGCTTTGTAAACGCACATTCGCATTCGCCGATGACACTTTTGCGCGGCTATGCCGAAAACCTGCCGCTTCAGCGTTGGCTGAATGAAAAGGTTTTTCCGTTTGAGGACAGAATAAAGGGCGAGGACGCATATTATTCGTCAATGCTTGCGATAGCCGAAATGCTCCGATACGGAACCGTATCTTTTTCCGATATGTATTTCTTTTCCGAAAATGTCGCGAAAGCCGTAACTGACAGCGGTATTAAATGTAATTTCAGCCGCGCAATAACGAGCTTTGAGGATACCGATATTGAAAATCTGCAAAGCTTCCGCGAAAGTGAAGATATAGTAAAGCGGTTTCACAATGCCGCAGACGGCAGACTTAAAATAGATATGAGCCTGCACGCCGAGTATACAAACAGAAGAACAATAATTGAGCAGTTCGCCGAAAAGGTCCGCGAGAGAGGGCTTAGGGCGCACATACACCTGTCTGAAACGAAGAAGGAACACGAAGAATGTAAGGCGAAGTACTCGTTAACTCCGACGCAGCTCTTTTGTGAATGCGGAGTTTTTGACGTGCCGACAACTGCGGCTCATTGTGTTTGGGTTGAGGACGGAGATATTGAGCTTTTACGCGAAAAGGGCGTGACGGCAGCCACGTGCCCGGCGAGTAACCTGAAGCTCGGCAGCGGTATATGCGATGTCTACAAGCTCTTAAAAAGCGGCGTCAATGTGGCAATAGGTACAGACAGCGTCGCCTCAAACAACAATCTTAATATGATAAAGGAAATGTTCCTTTGCGCGCTTTTGCCGAAAGGTCTTCATAACGACGCCTCGGTGGTTTCCGAACGCGATATTTTAAAAATGGCTACCGTAAACGGTTACAAGGCACAGGGCAGAGAGGACAGCGGTGCAATAAAAGCGGGGTACAAAGCTGACCTTTGCGTTTTAAACATCGAAAGCGAGCATATGTATCCGCAAACCGATATGATAAATAACCTTGTGTATGCCGCAGACGGTGCCGATGTTGTGCTGACTATGGCGGACGGAAGAGTGCTTTATAAGGACGGAGAATTCACAACGATTGATATTGAAAAGGTCAAAAGCACCGTAAATGCCGCAGCGAGCAGAATTATAAGCGAGGTAAAGAAAAATGGCTGACATCATAGAGCGAAACGCAGATTATATAAGGTCGAAAATAACCGAAATACCGAAAACAGCAATAGTTTTGGGCTCGGGGCTCGGCGATATGGGCGAAAAAATCGAAAACCCCGTGTATATAGATTACGGCGAGCTTGAAGGCTTTGCCGTATCGACCGCTCCCGGTCACAAGGGCAGATTTATCGTAGGCAGGCTTTCGGGAAAACCCGTTATTTGTATGCAGGGCAGGCTTCACTGCTATGAGGGGTGGGAGCTTGATAAAGTCGTATTGCCGATAAGAGTTATGCGTGCCCTCGGAGCGGAAAATCTGATACTTACCAATGCCGCCGGCGGAGTTAATCTCGACTTTAAACCCGGGGATATTATGCTTATAACCGACCATATCAATTTTATGGGCAGAAATCCGCTCGTGGGAAAAAATGACGACAGCGTAGGCACACGTTTCCCGGATATGTCGTTTGCATATAATCCGTCACTTCGTGAAATTGCCGAAGCATGTGCCGAAAAAACGGGTACCGACCTTAAAAAGGGCGTATATCTCGGCTGCCTCGGGCCGTCGTATGAAACACCGGCGGAAATTCGTGCATTTCGTATACTCGGAGCGGACGCAGTCGGTATGTCCACCGTTCCGGAGGTAATAGCCGCCAATCATTGCGGATTTAAAGTGCTCGCTTTTTCTCTTATTACAAATATGGCGGCAGGAGTTTTAAAACAGCCGTTAAGCGAGGAAGAGGTGCTGACCACGGGTAAACTCAAGGCTCGCGAAATGCAAAAGCTCATTTCGGAGATACTTCTGAATTTGTGATTTTACGGTGCAAATCTTCTTCCGAAAGCTCGTTATAAAGCAAAAAAACATTGACACAAAGCGAAAACTATGATATTATAGTTTTCGCCTAATACGGAGAGATACCGAAGTGGTTATAACGGAACGGTCTTGAAAACCGTCGTACGGCAACGTACCGTGGGTTCGAATCCCACTCTCTCCGCCACTTAAAAGAGGAAGCGGATTTTCCGCTCTCTCTTTTAACAATCGAATAGTGTCATAGACGCTACCAATGCAGAAGTACTCAAGTTGGTGACGAGGCGCCCCTGCTAAGGGCGTAGGTCGGGTAACCGGCGCGAGAGTTCGAGTCTCTCCTTCTGCGCCAGAAAAAGCACAAGGATTTTTCCTTTGTGCTTTTTCTTTTTGTATATATGAATTTGTTTGGAGAGACTCGAACTCTCCGTCCATCTTTTTGCGGAGCAAAAAGGGACATAAAATAAACTGTTCGCAAAGCGAACACGACGGGTTGAAAGCCCGTCGAGTCTCTCCTTCTGCGCCAAAAAAGGTATCGGGATTTTCCCCGGTACCTTTTTTCTGTATAATGCAAAAAGGGTAGGAGACTCGAACTCTTCGTCCATCTTTTTGCGGAGCAAAAAGGGACATAAAATAAACTGTTCGCAAAGCGAACACGACGGGTTGGAAACCCGTCGAGTCTCTCCTTCTGCGCCAGAAAAAGCACAAGGATTTTTCCTTTGTGCTTTTTCTTTTTGTATATATGAATTTGTTTGGAGAGACTCGAACTCTTCGTCCGTCTTTTTGCGGAGCAAAAAGGGACATAAAATAAACTGTTCGCAAAGCGAACACGACGGGTTGAAAACCCGTCGAGTCTCTCCTTCTGCGCCAGAAAAAGCACAAGGATTTTTCCTTTGTGCTTTTTCTTTTTGTATATATGAATTTGTTTGGAGAGACTCGAACTCTTCGTCCATCTTTTTGCGGAAAACAGCCTCCCTTGTAAAGGGAGGTGGGCCTCGTTAAGGCAAGCCGGAGGGATTTTCTCAAAAAATAGATTTCAAAAAGAAAGTGCTTCGCTTTTTAATCCCTCAGTCATCTTCGATGACAGCTCCCTTTACAAGGGAGCCTAATTTAAGCCCTCAGTCTGTTCGCGTTGCTCACAGCCAGATCCTGACGGGAGAGAGTCCCCTTTGTCGCTTCGTGACATTTCACCACACCGTGGGGAATCTCCCTTTTTGAGGGAGTCTACTAAATCCCTCACTCTACTCCCCTCGTTCGTAGCAGGTCCTAACGGGAGAGAGCCTTTTTTCACGATTGTTGACGTTTTCTGTACACAAACGGATATTATGTATAAAAATGCCCACATTGCTTGTCTGTTTTGTTATTTGTCTTGAATATAATGTGAAATAGTGATATAATTCAAAGCAGTCTACTTTTAATTTTTCTACAAAATAACAAGAAAGAGGTGCTTGTGGTGCCAGCTAAGGCAAAAAAGGTTATTAAGGTTATTTTAATTATTTTACTTGCGGCGGTTCTGATAGTGGGGGGATATGTCGCCTATGTTATGATTGATTATCACAGAATTGAAGATAATCAAGCCTTGCAAATTAACGATGCAACGAGTGATGCTGCTCTTGTAGATACGGAATATAAGGTCATATCCTACAATATCGGCTTCGCGGCATATACGCCCGATTTCGGCTTCTTTATGGACGGCGGTACACAAAGCCGTGCTGAATCGGAGGAGTCGGTCAAAAATGTGATAAGCGGCGTCGGGGATTTTCTTAAATCAGAATCTCCCGATTTCATCCTTATTGAAGAGGTCGATAAAAATGCGACTCGCAGCTATCACTATGACGAAGAGGCTGCTCTCAGAAATATGCTTGAGGGTTATGACTCTACATTTACCGTGAATTTTGACAGCCCGTATCTATTCTATCCGATCAGCAAGCCGCATGGAAAATCGTATGCCGGTATGCTCACATTATCAAGATTCAATATTGAAAGCGGACTCAGACGCAGTCTGCCTATCGAAGACGGATTTATGAAATTTGTTGACCTTGACCGTTGCTATTCGGTATCAAGAGTTTCCGTCAGCAACGATAAGGAGCTTGTGCTGTATACGCTTCATCTTTCCGCATACACTTCCGACGGCACAATCGCCACCGAGCAGCTAAATATGCTCATAAATGATATGCAGGCGGAGTATGAAAAGGGCAATTATTGTATCGCAGGCGGCGACTTTAATAAGGATTTGCTCGTCGACTCCGGAAAAATATTCGGAATCGACGGTGCCGACTATACTTGGGCACAGCCGGTAGATCCGACGCTGTTTGACGGTACCAATCTCAGTATGGTAGCTCCGTTTAACGAGGAAAAACCCGTTCCGTCATGCAGAAATGCGGACGGTCCGTATAACGACAATCAATTTGTCCTTACTGTTGACGGCTTTATAGTCTCAGACAATGTTACCGTTTCCGGCAGCGATGTCTACGATCTCGGATTTAAGTATTCCGATCACAATCCGGTGTATATGACGTTTAAGCTTAATGGGTGAATTTGAGATTTTCGGTCGCAGAATAAAGAGAGGGGCATTCCTTATGTCTGAAAAACACAGCTCGGCGTCAAAGAGTAAATTACTCGGCACGGTGCTTTTGATTTTGGCTCTCTTCGGGTTCTTTGTGTTTATCTATCGACTTTGTTGCTATCACTACGAGTACGACCCGCAATACAGCCCGGTGGATTACGGTAAATACAATATCCTGTCTTACTTTACCGTGCAGTCAAATTTCTTTGCGTATGTGTATTTCCTGTGCGCGGCACTTTCGATATTCGGAGTTAAAAAGGCGGAGAAAATAGGCTTTAATCCTTATATTGGTGCTCTTGTTACCGTATATGTTCTCGTGGCCGGAATTACATATTGCGCCGGTATCCCAATGGGGCTTACTCCGCCCTTCAAGTGGGATACGCCGGCTCATTCGATGTCGAGCTTTATACAGGTGTATTACCATATGATAATGCCGCCGGCGGCGCTTATAGTATGGTTTTTCCCGTTTACCGACCGTGCAATAGGCAAAAAATGCTTTTGGCTGTCGGGAATTTATCCGCTTGTTTATTCGATTTTTTCAATAGTGCGCGGAAGATTTTCCGACCCTACATATTATCCGTATCCGTTTTACAATCCTGAATTTATATGGGAAACCGTTGCAAAAAATATGCCGTTCAATATCGGACTTTCATATTTAATTATAGCGGCTTTGCTTATTTTCGGCATATTGATTTTTGCGCTGTTGACTCTTCTTATCGCCGCTATACATAATAAACTAATCAAAAGGACTAAATGAGTTTATAGTAAGTAGTGTTAAAAGTTACTTTGAACTCAAAAAATTGACAAAAAATTGACAAATTTTACACTGAAATAAAACAGATTTCACAAAAATTTTAATTGCTTTACATTTTATACTATGTTATACTGTATTTTACATCAGTATAAACGGGGGAGAATAATGGAGAAAAAAGAATCCAAGGCAGTTGAAACGACTGCTCCGCATCCGAACAAAATAGGCATCAAGGAGGGCATAGGCTATATGCTCGGCGATGCCGGAAACCTTTTTGTTTTAACTTATGTTTCGTCATTTTTAAAGGTGTTTTACACCGATGTACTTAAAATAGCGACAGATAAGGTAGCCACATTGTTTTTGGTTTCGCGTCTCTGGGATGCGGTAAACGATCCTATGTGGGGAACGATTGTTGCAAAAAGACGCCCAAATAAGGACGGTAAATACCGTTCGTATCTCAAATGGCTCGCAATTCCGCTTGCTCTCTCGCAGCTTGTGTGCTTTATTGATGTTAGGGCGATAACAAATAAGCAGTGGGCACTGCTTTTGTTCGCGTATGTTACATATATAGCGTTCGGTATGCTCTATACCGGAATGAATGTTCCGTTTGGCTCTCTTGCGTCTGTTATAACCGACGATCCCGACGGCAGAACCCTTCTTTCGACCTTCCGCTCAATAGGCGGCGGAATCGGCGGAGCGGCTCCGCTTCTTTTGGCTCCGTTTATTATTTATACCAAGGTCAAAAATCCCGACGGATCTACATATAACGTTGCAAATCCCAACGGTATGTTTTGGTTTGGCGCGGCTATGGCGGCGTGTGCGGTTATATTCTATTATGCCTGCTATGCTAACACAAAGGAGCGTGTTCCCTCCGAGGCAGAGCCTAAGGTGGATATGAAAAAGCTGTATGCCGGAATGTTCAAGAGCCGACCGTTTATAGTTTTAGCTCTTACGGGAATACTGATAAGCGGCCAGCTTCAATTTGCTTCGCTCAATCAGTATCTCTATAAGAACTATTTCTGTAATACAAGCCTTTCCGTTATAGGTACAATAGCACAGTATTTGCCTATGGCTGTTATGATACCGTTTGTGCCGAAACTCGTTAAAAAGTTCGGCAAAAAGGAGCTCAGCGGATTCGGAGCGTTTTTCTCGGCTCTTGCCGCAATAGCCTGCTATATTATAAAGCCGAGACCCGATCAGGCAGGCATTTTCATTTTCCTGCTGTTCATTATAGGCTTCGGATATTCCTTTGTTTCCATAACAAACTGGGCGGTTGTCGCCGACGTTATCGATTATCAGGAATATAAGACCGGAATTAAAAACGAGAGTGCGGTATACGCTGTTTATACCTTCTGCCGTAAACTCGGTCAGACAGCGGCTGACTACGGCGGACTTATGCTTCTCGGCAAGGTAGGCTATGATGTGCAGCTTATGTCAAACGCCGGATATGTCGACGGCGTAAGCGAGGGAATACTCAAAATCTGCACACTGATTCCCGCAATAACTTATACTCTTATATTCCTGCTTTATCAGTTCGCATATCCGCTTTCGAAGAGCAAGCTCGAACCGGTTTACGATTATGTTCGTAATATGAACTGTGCGGCGCAAAGCAGAGAAACTTATTGAATAACAATAAAAAATAAAAGCGCAAACCGGAGCCCCATAAAAGGCTCCCTTTACAATGAAACGCGACATAAGCTTCAAGCTGTCAGTCATTCTGCTCTCGACCCATTCCGAATGGCAGCATATGGCGATAGTGGTGTAAACCGTTCTATTGGAAGACAAAATGGATATAGGCAGGATACTATTTATGATGTCGTTAGTTCTTTGCCTTCAGATTCACCGGTTAATTTTAATTTGTTGTACAACCATAGGCATCTTTAAATATCATTTTTAGTCGAAAGGAATATAGAAATGAAATTTTCAGATGAATATAAACTTACAGAATACTATCAAGTGCAATCGACGATTGATTATATTACGAAAGGAAAGAATAAATTATCCGCTGGAAGCTACGGAGATGGTATTTTCAGCATTTTGGATATCGATACTTCTGTTAATATAATTAAAAGTTGGAATTGGAAATTCAATAAAAGATTTATTCCTATTGTAGCAACTGCATTTGGTGATCTATTTTTGTATTGTGTTGCCAACCAATACGTGTACTATTTTCAGCCACAATACAATACTAACGATATGATTACAAAAAATATAGATGAATTGTTTGATGAGGCATTCAATCATCCAAGTATAAAATCGGGATTACTACAAGAGGAAAAATTTAAAAAAATCACATCACTATTTGGCTATCTCAAATATGGAGAAGCATTTATTCTTAAACCATGGATTTTACTGGGAGGAACAGATAAACCCGAAAATTATGTTATAGGTAATTTGAGTACATATTTAGATTTAGTTTCACAAACACTCAATAAATAAAACATAATTTGGTTCAAAAAACATGCATGTTGAATTTTTTGTGATTAAGTAATTTCAATATGACTGTATTACTGGTAAGATGATATAAGAATAAATTTACTCTGAAAGAACCCCAATGCCGTATCTTGCGATATGACGGTTGGGGTATACTGGATAAGAATAAATCTCCAAAGGGGATGAATGGTATGAATATGTACTTTTCTGCAAGAACGCAGACGCTGGCACAGTTCAAGGAAGCCTATGACAACGGCAAAAATCCGGAACTTGTCTTATATAAGAAAAGATGACAAATAGGACTCCTCCCGTCAGGAGCCGTCACCACAGATAACTTAGGGATTATCAGGCTCCCCTAAAAAGGGCGATTCCCCACGGTGTGGGAAACGTCGCGAAGCGACAAAAAAGGCTCCCTTGTAAAGGGAGCTGGCTGTGAGCAATGCGAACAGACTGAGGGATTAAAAAACCAAAGTATTTCTTATTTAAAATCTATTTTTTAAGGAAATCCCTCCGAGTTGCCTTAACGAGGCCCACCTCCCTTTACAAGGGCGGCAAATCCCTCCAGCTTGCCTTAACGAGGCCCACCTCCATTTTAAGGGAGGCACGTCGTCGAGAAAAGTGAATGGTAAAAAGTAAAATCGGCAAGCATTTTTTATGCTTGCCGATTTATGGCTGGGGTGGCAGGATTTGAACCTACGAATGCAGCAGTCAAAGTGCTGTGTCTTACCGCTTGACGACACCCCAATATTTACTTTTTTAAAATTATACCTTAATAAACGTAAATCTGCAAGAGAAATATCTTGCAGATTTAGAAAGTGGGGTGGATAGTCGGATTCGAACCGACGGTCTCCAGTGCCACAAACTGGCGCTTTAACCAACTAAGCTATACCCACCATATTAACTGGCGCGCTTGGAGGGACTCGAACCCCCGACCCTCTGCTTAGAAGGCAGATGCTCTATCCAGCTGAGCTACAAGCGCATAACAGGTACACTTTTAAGTGCTTGAATATTATATATGCAACAGGCGTTTTTGTCAAGTACATTCTTGTGATTTGTCGTCGAAAATATAGCATAATGGCGGCGAAGCCGAAACGACGGTTTATCGCCCTATTTATAAAAATATTATGTTAAATCACCAAATGAGGTTTTTGCTCTTCAGATACCGTTAAATTATCGGGTCTCTTTTTTTCTTCTTCTTCTTTTTTCTTCTTCTCCTTTTTCGGGCTTTTTGAATTCCTCCTCCGGGAAATCGACTGTATTTTTGCAAATCTCATCAACCGGGAGTCCTTCGAACAAATTCTTTTCGGAAAAATCTATTTCATCGTCGCCGTTTTGGTTAAGCGGATCAAACATTTTTTACACCCTCTTACTTATCAATCAAATGTACATTGAGATGATTATACGTCATTTCAATGCCTGCGTTGTCAAATTCGGTCTTTATCCTCTCCATAAGGGCAAAGTGAGCGTCCCAATACTTCGGTGTTTCAACCCATGCCCTTACAACATATTTTATGCTGCTGTCATCGTAAGAGAGTACCGCCGCAAAAGGTTTTTCGGGGTCGTCCAAAAACATATCCGTATTTTCAACTGCCTCAAGCAGAGCCTTGCGGACTTTTTCAATGGGCGCGTCATATGACGCCGAAATTTCTATATCAACACGCCGCTTTTCCTGCGAAGTGTAATTTACTATTTTTGCCGCTATTATTTTGCTGTTGGGAACATATATTACCTTGTTGTCTATCGCCTTTATTCTTGTGTGAATAAGTCCCGTCATCATAACAGTTCCCGTAACCCCGTCAGCCTCGACATAATCGCCTATTTTAAACGGCTTTGTAACAAGTATCATAATACCGCTTGCAAGGTTTGAAAGCGAATCCTGAACGGCGAGAGATGCGGCAAGGCCGACCACCGAGAACGCCGCTACAAGCGAAGTCGCGGAGACGCCGAGCGTATCTATAACTATTATTGCGGTTATGAAACAGAGAATAAATTTTATTACCGCCGTTATTATTTTACTGAGTGTCGCGTCAAGGCTTGTTTTGCCGAGCACTCTCTTAAGCACCTTCATAATAATGCGTATCAGAAAGTAGCATATAACAAATACTATGACGGCCTCAAATATTTTCCCCACAGTAAATGAGCCGACGGAGTAATTCAGTATGCTTTGCAGCTTTTCCATTTCTTATACCTCGTTTAAAACGAATTATCATTTACACTATATAATGTTAGCAGAAAAATCGCAGCTTATCAAGTGCACCGCATAATTTATTGAAGATACAGTCAATTTGTGATATTATTTCAGGGAAAAGTAAAAGGAGAGCCGTCTTTATGCTTATAACTAAACCGGATTTTTATGACAGCTTTAAATGCAGGGCGGGTGAATGTACGGATTCGTGCTGTATAGGCTGGGAAATAGACATTGATGATGAAACAATGCGAAAATATGAGAATGAAAACGGCTCTCTATCTGTAAAGCTGAATAGGTTTACAGATAGAGAGAAGCAATGCTTTATCCTGACAGAAGACGATCGCTGCCCGTTTCTCAAAAGCGACGGTTTGTGTGAGCTGATACTGACAAAGGGCGAGGATATGCTGTGTGAAATATGCCGTGAACATCCGCGGTTTTACGCGCGATACGGCGATTTTTACGATATGGGCGAGGGGCTTTGCTGCGAGGAAGCTGCAAGCTTACTTTTTCTCAATACATCTCCGCTGAAGCTGATTACCGAGGCAGAATCACGCGACGATGCCGCATATTTTGATGACGGCCTCATTGATCCGGAAACGCTATATATGTTAAGGCAAAGCACTTTACATATGCTTTGCGACAGAACACAGACTCTTCATGACAGAATTCACTCAATATTTGAAAACTTACTTTTAAAGCAGTACGGAAAAATCAACTTTGCTTTTCCGAGCGAGGATGAATTTTACGACATTTTAATTAAAGCGTCGAAAAAAACAGAGGCGTATGACGCCGATTTTACTCATCTGTTAAAGTGCCTGTGCGAAAACAAAGCCGAGGTTTTAAATTCCCGAAAGACTTTTATATCTTATCTCGGCGAAAGAACGGCTGACTACGAAAAGCTCTTATCGTATCTTGTGTTCCGCCATTTCCCTAAAGCCGTGTATGACGGCGATGCTTTAGGCAAATTCTGCTTTTGCGTCGGCGTTACGGCGATTACATTTTATGCCGACGTATTGCTTTTTGCGGAGCGCGGAAAATTTGACCTTGACGACAGGATAAACAGCGTGAAATATCTCTCAAAGCAGTTTGAATACAGCGATGAGAACCCGGCAATTCTGTCTGAAGAGCTTAAAAAGAGAATATTACGGATATGAGTTTTACAGTGAAACACACAATAAATCCCATCAGAGTCGGGAAAATAAAGGAAACGGCGGTCCAAAAATGGCTGTGCGTTTCTTTTTTTATTGTCAAAAGAGTTGTTGAGCACGGCCAATGCATCAGGGAAAACAGAATAAAGCAAACAGCAGTCGTATAAGTCCAACCGTTACAGATGAGAATGTCTTTTAGCCCTAAAAGCGAGTCAAAATCCGTAAGCGTACCGGTTGCTGTGTATGCCATTATCATTATCGGTACAACTGTTTCATTTGCGGGAAAACCGAGTATAAAGGCTGTCAATATGACTCCGTCGAGCCCTATGAGCTTTGCAAATGGGTCCAGCGCACCCGAAAAAGCAGATAACAGACTTTCACCGCGAACAGTTACATTTGCCGCAAGCCAGATTATAATGCCTGCCGGAGCGGCAACTGCGGCGGCTCTTCCGAGAACAAAAAGGGTCCTGTCAAAAATCGAACGCACTATGACCTTTAAGACCTGCGGCTTTCTGTACGGAGGCATCTCAAGAGTGAATGACGACGGTACTCCGCGAAGAAGTGTTTTTGACAGTATACGCGACGAAACAAAGGTTAAAAGTACGCTGAATACAATAACAAGCGTCAAAAGTGCGGCGGTAAATACCGAACGGCATATGCCGAAGCTGCCGGCGGCAAAAAATATGGTTATAATACTTATGAGCGACGGAAAACGCCCGTTGCAGGGGACAAGGCAGTTTGTTATAACGGCTATAAGCTTTTCGCGAGGACTGTCTATTATGCGGCAGCCGGTGACCCCTACTGCGTTGCACCCGAAGCCCATACACATCGTGAGAGCCTGTTTGCCGCAGGTACCGCATTTTCTGAAGCCGTGGTCAAGATTAAACGCAACTCTCGGCAGGTATCCGAAGTCCTCAAGCAGGGTGAACAGGGGGAAAAATATTGCCATGGGAGGCAGCATTACCGATATGACCCAGCATAAGACCTTAAACATTCCGTTTACAAGCATTTCGCGCAGCCACACAGAAACGCCGGCATTTGTCAAAAGGAGCATAAGCTTTTGTGTGAGAAAACCGCTTGCACGCTGTAAAAGCTCGCTCGGGTAATTTGCACCCACCGCGGTAATCCAAAATATGAGCAGTAAAAGCAGCAACATTATCGGTATTCCCGTAAGCTTGCTTGTGAAAAGCTTATCTAATTTGCGGTCAAAGTCATGCCTCTTGTTTTGATTTGTTTTTACAACGCCGTCAACTGTATTTTCGGCTGTTTTAACTATGCTTTCGGGAATATCGTCTTCTATGTTTTTTCTTCCGCCGCACACACGGTACGCTCTTTCCAGCGCGTCCGAAATATCGCAGTCTTTTAATTTGTCATCGCCGAATATCTCCTTAAATTCCTCCGTGTTTTTTTTCGGCTCTGTTAAAAGACGCAGAGCCATGTATCTTTCATTCAGCGGAAGATTTGTATTTTTTCTTAATGCGTCGCAGAGAATTTCTATTGCCTTTTCGGTGCTTTCACTGTATTTTACGGGGAAAATCGGTGCTTTTTTATCTGCCGACATTTTTTGAACTGCGGACAAAAGCTCCGGAAACCCCTGCTTTGTACGTGCACAAATGCCGACTGTCGGAACACCGAGTCGTTTTTCGAGCTTTTCCGTGTCAATTTCTATGCCCTTTTTCTTCGCCTCATCTAACAGGTTTATACAAACAATTATATTACCCGTTATTTCCATGGCTTGCAGGACGAGATTTAAATTGCGCTCAAGGCAGACCGCGTCGCATACAACGATTACGGCGTCATACCGATGAGATTGCAAAAATTTACCTGCATTTTCCTCTTCTTCGGAGTGTGAGCAAAGAGAATATGTACCCGGCAGATCGACCAAAACATATTCTCTTTCTTTATAAAGAAACCTGCCCTCTGCGGAGTCTACCGTCTTGCCCGTCCAATTACCGGTGTGCTGGTGCATACCTGTGAGCGCGTTAAATACCGTGCTTTTTCCGACGTTCGGATTGCCGGCAAGTGCTATTACTTTTTTATTGGGAATTTTTTGTTTTTTCAAATTATCACCCTATTTAAGAAGTATCTGCTCTGCGTCGGACTTTCGTATCGCAATGTATGCACCGCGTATCATGTAGACTTTTATGTCGCCGGATATGCTGTCGAGAACACAACCGATTTCGGTGTCCCTTATAACTCCGAGATCCTGAAGCCGTCTTTTCATATTTCCTCCGTTTTCAACCGATAACACCCTTGCTTTTTCACCGACGGGCAAAAAGGCAAGGCTTTTTTTATGCTCCAAGGCTGTTCTCTCCTTTGCTCTGATATATACAGTATCATTATATTTTGAAAAAACGGTATTCGTTACCATATTGCGACAGCTTTTTTAATGCTTGTCCGTTAAAATGAAAGAAAACTCGGAAGGGATGAAAAAATATGTCCGTTGAAATTAAGACAGACGAAGATGTTGTTACGTCATTTTTATCAGGTGAAATCGACCATCATGTCGCTTTGCCCATACGTGAAAAAACAGACGCGGCAATTATTTCGGCACACCCTAAAAGAGTCGTGCTTGATTTTTCGGGAGTCACATTTATGGACAGCTCCGGAATAGGACTTGTGATGGGCAGATACAAGATATGCGAGAGTATGGGAGCCTCACTCGAAATTCACGGCCTGTCACGCCATGCATATAAGGTAATGTGCCTCGCGGGGCTTCAAAATCTCGCGGTGCTGAAAAAGAAAAAGGAGGCGGATAAAAGTGAAACCGCTTAATGAACTCAAAATGCAACTGGAGAGCCGTTCCGTAAACGAAGGATATGCACGTACGGCGGTGTCGGCGTTTATTTCACAGCTTGACCCCACAATAGAGGAGCTGAACGATATAAGGACCTCCGTCAGCGAGGCGGTGACGAACTGTATAGTCCACGCCTACAAAAATTCGTGCGGAAAAATATACATAGACGTCAAAATTTTCGGCGACGGTAAAACTGTGACGAAAATACGCGACAGAGGCCGCGGAATAGAAGACATAAAAAAAGCCCGTCAGCCGCTGTTTACAACACTCGGCGGTGACAGGTCGGGTCTCGGGTTTTCCGTGATGGAGAGCTTTTCCGATAAGGTGAGAGTGACGTCAACGCTCGGAAAAGGCACAACTGTGACCTTATATAAAACGATAAAGGGTAAAGAGCAATGGACCGAAAAGAGCTGATTGAGCAAAATCTCGGCTTGGTACACGCCTGTGCAAACAGGTTCCGCGGCAGAGGAATAGAATATGAGGAGCTTTATTCCGCAGGGTGTCTCGGACTTGTCAAGGCGGCGGACGGCTTTCGCGAGGAGCTCGGCTTTGCTTTTTCAACGTATGCCGTACCTGCGGTTTTGGGTGAAATCAGAAGACTTTTCAGAGACGGCGGAGCGGTAAAGGTCAGCCGCTCCTTAAAGGAACGCTCGCGCGAAGCCGTTAAGCTCAGCGAAAAGCTGACAAAAGAAAACGGCAGAGAGCCTACCGTAACAGAATTATCAAAAATTCTGGGGATAGACTGCTTTGCCGTATCGGAACTTTTAAATATTTCCTTGCCGCCCGTGTCGCTCACTGCGTCGGACGATGACAATGAACGTCAAACCGATGTTCCCGTGCCCTCGGGCGAAGATGCCATTCAGGATAAATTGGCTCTCGAAGAGGTTTTAAAAGCTTTGCCCCAAAAAGACCAAACCCTTATAAGGCTCAGATATTTCAAGGGGTTTACACAAAGTGCGACAGCCGAAAAACTCGGAATGTCACAGGTGCAGGTTTCAAGAAAGGAGAGAGCCGTGCTTGCGATTATGCGAAAAAAGCTGACGGACGATTATTCTCAGTCGGCAACATAGGCTCTGACTCTAAGCGGGATACCGAGACTGTCGGCAAGCTCTCTGCATTTTTCAATATCCTCTTTGGGGATCACATCGACCACCGAAAAACGCAGATCCTGACCGTACTGTTTACACTCTTTTGCAAATTTGATGATGGCGTCAAACGATTTTTCACCGAATGCCGGAGCACACAGCTCACAGTATTTTTCGCTGCTGTATTCGTTAAGGCTTATCGAGATTTTATCGGTATTTTCACATAATTCCTTGGCTGTCGGCTTTTTGTTGAGCAGGTCGGAAAGGCCGTTCGTATTAAGACGAACCTTTAAGCCGAGTTTTTCGTGAATGTATTTGCACGTCTTTATGAGATTGTCATATGCAAAAGTCGGTTCACCGTAGCCGCAGAATATAACCTCGCCGTTGTAGCCGGTGAAATCGTATGCGTCAATAGCTTTTTTAATTTCATCAAACGAGGGGTTGTGACCCGAGAACCAAAGCGTGTCCGCGTCGCCTACCGAATCCGAATTATTGCGGATGCAGAATTTGCATTTGCACGGACAGGAATTTGTGATGTTAAGGTATACGCTGCCCTCAAAGGTGTAAACTATGTCAGCCATTAAAAAGACTCCCTTTAGGATAATTTTGTTTTGAATTTAACTTTATCAAGCGCCGGAGCGGCAATATAGTAGATTATTGCACTGCCGACTGCCTGAATAATCGAGAACGGAACGGAGGTTAATGCCGTGGGGAACGAATATAAAAGTCCCTCCGCAAGAAGATAACCGAAGATTGTTATAAGACCGGAAACAAGAGGCATAAACGCGGTGGTCTTATTAAGAATTTTGTTGGGGCTCTTCGTTGCGTGGCAGGTATAAACGAGTGCAAACGGCAGAGCGTTAAGAGCCTTAATTACTGCCGTAAACGGAGCCCAAGCGGCAGCACCGGCAAGTATATCGGCACAAAAACCGCCTATTGCCGCAGCCGCCATTGCGTACGGAAGCGGAAGAATACATGCGGCAAGGTAAATCATACTGTCGCCGAAGTGGAGATAACCGTCGTTTATACCGGTGTTAAATTTGATGTATGCCGTCATTACGGCAATAAGAGCGGCAAAAACCGCAGCTTTAACAAGGTTTAAAAGCGCTGTCATTGATTTTGATTTTGTGTTCATAGTGGTCACCATATTCTTTCGTAGTGAAATATCCGAGAAGCTCGCGGTGCCGGATTGCAGGGCGCAATACGGCTCTTTGTGAGATGCTTTACATAAGCTTCCCCAAATATTTTTCAAAATTTACCCCGAAATTACGATCCGTGTTTTCTTCGTAAGAATCCCTTATGGCGCCTTCAAGGAATTCTACGGCTTTTTCGGTGGCACATAGCGGAGCTTCGCCTTTTACGGTAAGTCCCGCAACAGCCGCGGCAAACAGATCACCCGTACCGGGAAAAGCTTCCGCCGTATTTTTTGGATGAAACAGTTTTAAAACCGCTTTTATCGGCGACAACGTTTAAAACGGTGTCGTCTTTTTTTATGCCGGTAACAATGACCGTGCTCAGAGTATCGTTTAAAAGGGACGATGCGGCTTTTGCTATATCGTCCGGTTCCGATGAAGAGAGAGCTTCGTAGCTTTCCCCCCGTCAGAACACACAGCTCCGTGAGATTCGGAGATATAATGTCAGCCCTTTTTGCGAGACGCGTTACGGCGTCGCACATAGCCTTGTCGTATATATCGTAAATTTTTCCGTCATCCGCCATAACGGGATCACAGAAAAAAACGGTGTCGTCATTTTGAAATTCGTCAAGAAAACGAAATATTTTTTCCGCCTGACGGTGCGACGCTATAAAGCCTGTAAGAATGCCGTCAAAGCGAACGCCGAGCTTTTTCCACTCGCTCGTGAAAAAATCCATTTTATCGGTAAAATCATCGCAGTAAAAGCTCTCAAAGCCTGTTTGATTTGACAGTACCGCCGTCGGCATCGGGCAGCATTCAAGCCCAAGAGCCGATATAACCGGTATAGCCGCCGTGAGAGAGCATTTGCCGAAGCCGGAAAGGTCGTTTATAACGGCTATTTTTTTTCATGGTTTTTAACACCCTTCCGTTTTTTCGAGATGATTTGCCGAAATACGAGTCGGTATTTAATACTTGCCCAACTCCTGATTTTAATATATAATATACCCGATGTGTCATTATTGAAATACACAAAAACTAAAATTTTTTAGGGGACAGTTATGGAGAATACTGTGGATTCCGGACTGAATAAGGAAAACATTCCGCTGTATATGCGAGTTTACGAATATTATAAAGACCTAATCACCGAGGGCAAGCTGTCTCCGGGCGCAAGGCTTCCGTCAATACGGCGGTGTGAAAAGGAGCTGTCGGTAAGCCGCACTACGGCTGAGGCGGCGTATTTTCAGCTTGCGGCGGACGGATATGTTGTATCAAAGCCGCAGAGCGGGTACTTTGTGACGGATGTTGCGCGGCGTGAAAAAAAAGACGGCACGGTAAGAGGGATAAAAGAACTTGAGCCGAAAACCGACTATGATTTCACTTCTCTCTCGGCAGACAGGGAGAGCTTTGATTTCACGCTGTGGCGAAGATACATCAAAAGTGCTTTGAGGCAGGATGAAAGACTGCTGTCCTACGGCGAGGCGCAGGGAGAACGCGAGCTTAGGGAGGCTCTTTGCAAATACATCACGGAGCACAGAAATGCGGTCTGCTCACCAGATAACATAGTCATAGGCGCGGGCGTGCAAAGCCTTTTACATATAATATGCGCCGTGCTGCCGCGTTCGCAAAAGGTCTTTTTCGGAGAGTCGGAATTTGAACAGGGCGCAGCGGTGTTTTCCGACCACGGCTTTAAATCATGCCGTACAAAAGAAGAGGCCGATATAATTTATGTGAGTCCGTCGCATATAAACCGCCTCGGCGACGTTATGCCGACAAGTGAAAGACTTCGTCTTATCCGTCTTGCAGACAGAGAAAACAAGCTTATAATCGAGGATGATTACGACAGTGAGTTTGGATATTTCAATCGCCCCACACCATCGCTTCAGGGACTTGACTGCGGCAGAAATGTAATTTATATCGGTACGTTTTCAAAGCTGCTTTTACCGTCTATCAGACTCAGCTTTATGATACTTCCGGACGCGCTGCTCGGCGAATACGAAAAAAAGGCGGAGCTGTATAACCAAACCGCCTCAAAGACCGAACAGATAGCATTGTGCAGCTTTATCCGCGACGGAAATCTGTCAATAAGAATAAGAAAAATCAAAAGACTGTATACCCAAAAAATGAAGCTGCTGACATCAGCCCTGAAAGAGGTTTTCGGCGATAAAGCCAATATCTATATCGGCGAAACGGGCTTTGTTTTAAGACTCGAAATAAAGTGCGCCATGTCGGAAAAAGAAATCGCGGAGCGAGCCCTTATAAGCGGCGTGGCGGTAAAGGAGAGCGGCACGGGGAAAAAATATCCGCAGATTTTGCTCTTGTGCTCGTCCGTGGCGTCTGAAGATTTTTTGCCGGCTGCAAAAAGACTTTACGGCAGTATATTCGGAGCATAAAAAACGTTAGTAAAACGCTGTTTGTATGTTGTATTACGCGTTTTACTGTGATAAAATATCAGCAATAAAAAGCAATATCGGGAGGCAAATATGCAGACAGACTTTTATGAGGACAGGCTCAGGGTGTTCCTTGAGGAGTTCAAAAAAAATACCGTGGCTTACAGCGAAAAAATCGAAGGCTTTTTATATAAGCCGTGCGAATATAAAGTCGGTAACGAATTGCCCGTTGTTGATGAGAGCTTTAAGAGTTTTGAAAAAAATGACCGCTGGGGCGGAAAATATGATGCACACGCATGGTTTTATAAAAAACTGATTGTTCCGAAAGAACTGACAGGCAAAAATCTCGAGCTTACCGTCTCCACTCAGCTTGATGGCTGGGACGCGGTAAATCCTCAGTTTATAGCGTATGTTGACGGCAAATTGCAGCAAGGGCTTGATGTGAATCACCGCGAAATATTCCTTGATAATGCAAAGGACGAATATGATATCTTCCTTTACGCCTATTCCGGCAGAAACGACTGCTTGCTTGATTTTAACGTGACTCTCAACGCGTATTACGAGAACGCACGCCGCCTCTATTATAAAATCGCCGTGCCGTATGAGGTTACGCTTTATCACGAGCCGTATGAAAAGGTCTATGTCGATATCGAAAACTACGTTGTCGGCGCAATAAATCTCATTGATATGCGCGTGCCGGGTTCAAAAGAATTTCTTGACTCCGTCGATACTGCCGAAGCATATCTTGACAGGGAATTCTACGGCAAATACTGCAAAAAAGAAGACGTAAACGCCGTCTGCATAGGCCATACGCATATAGACGTAGCTTGGCTCTGGACTCTTGCACAGACGAGGGAAAAGGTGTTGCGCTCTTTTTCGACCGTACTTGAGCTTATGAAAAAATATCCCGAATACAAGTTTATGTCGAGTCAGGCGCAGCTCTATAAATTCCTGAAAGAGGAAAGCCCCGAGCTTTACGCCGAGGTAAAAGAAATGGTACGCCTCGGCAGATGGGAGGTCGAGGGCGCCATGTGGGTCGAGGCGGACTGCAATCTGTCGTCGGGCGAGAGCCTTGTAAGGCAGATATTATACGGCAAGAGCTTCTTCAAAAACGAATTCGGCGTTGATTCAAAGGTGCTTTGGCTCCCCGATGTATTCGGTTATTCCGCGGCCCTGCCGCAAATCCTCCGCAAAAGCGGCGTTGATAAATTCGTGACCTCCAAAATCGGCTGGAGCGAGACCGATAAAATGCCGTATGACACTTTTTTCTGGAAGGGGATAGACGGTACCGATATATTCACGTATTTTATGACCGCGCAGGATAAGGTCAGAGGTAAAAAGCCGGCGACAAACGTCACTTACAACGCAAAACTCAACCCTTGTCAGCTCATAGGCGGATACGACCGCTATCAGCAAAAGGATATAAACAACGAAGTGATGATAACCTTCGGTTACGGCGACGGCGGCGGCGGACCTATAAGAAAAGACCTTGAATATTACGATGTGCTGAAAAAGGGCGTTTCGGGAGTACCGTGCGCTAAAATGGAATTTGCCGGCTCATTCCTTGAGCGAATTAAAAAGAGAGCCGAAAAAAATCCGAAAACTCCTTGTTGGCAAGGCGAACTGTATCTTGAATATCACCGCGGAACCTATACCTCCATGGCGCAGAATAAAAAGCTGAACCGCCGAAGCGAATTCCTTTATGAAAATGCCGAAATGCTGTCCGTGACGGCGCAAAAACTACTCGGCAAAGAGTACCCGAGGGAGGCTCTTCACGATGGCTGGGAGACAATACTTTTAAATCAGTTCCACGACATAATACCCGGCTCATCAATAAAGGAAGTATATGAGGTATCGCATCGGCAGTATGAGAAAATCTGCGAAGCGGGCAAAAGAATCAAAAACGACGCCGAAACCGCCGTCGCGGAAAATATAAACACACGCGGCGGAGTGCTCGTTTTTAATCCGAACTCCTTTGAGGCGAGCGGCGAAACAAAGCTTGACGGCAAAACCGTGTACGTTAAAAATATACCTCCGAAGGGATATAAGGTTGTAACGGACGTCTGCAATACAAATTCCGTAAAGGTTACCGATAAATTCCTTGAAAACAGGTTCTTTAAAATAAAGCTTGATAAGACCGGAGCTTTTTCTTCTCTGTTCGATAAGAAAAATAAACGCGAGGTGCTCAAAAAGGGCGAGCGCGGAAATGTGCTTACTGCATACGAAGATATTCCGCGTGACTACGACAACTGGGAGATAAGCAATTACTATACCGACAAGTCTTGGGAAGTTGATTCCGTAGTTTCAATAAAACCGCTGTCGGACGGTGTCAGAGCCGGCATCGAGATAACAAGAAGATTTCTCTCAAGCACCATAGTACAGCGCATATGGCTCTATGAAAACACGCCGAAAATCGACTTCGAAAACGATATTGACTGGAAAGAAAGCCATATACTTCTCAAAACCGCCTTCCCCACGGAAATAAATGCCGACAAGGCAACATACGACATACAATTCGGAACGGTTGAAAGACCGACTCACAAAAACACAAGCTGGGACGCGGCAAAATTTGAGGTGTGCGCGCATAAATTCGCCGACCTTTCAGAATACGGCTACGGCGTAAGCCTTTTAAACGACTGCAAGTACGGCTATGATATTCACGACTCGGTTATTCGCCTTACGCTGATTAAGTGCGGAAACTATCCCAATCCCGACGCCGATAAATGCAGGCACGAGTTTACATATTCGCTGTTCCCGCACAGCGGTGATTTCAGGGAGGCAGGTACGGTAAAGCTCGCTTATCTGCTCAATTCTCCGCTTGAGGCAAAAAAAATCGAAAGTCAAAACGGTACTCTTCCCGAAGAATATTCCCTTTTGTCGATTGATTCGGAAAATGTCATATGCGAGACAGTGAAAAATGCAGAGGACGGCGACGGCGTAATCGTGAGATTGTACGAGTGCTGTAATTCACGCGCAAATGTAAATCTCACGCTCGGATTTGATTTTGACGATGTGTACTTGACCGACCTTCTCGAAAATGAAGAGAGAAAGCTTCAAAAACACGGCAGAACGGTAAATCTTACGTTGAAACCGTTTGAAATAGTAACTTTAAAGCTGAAATAAAACAGATTGCTTTTTTTCGAAAGGATAGGTGCTTAAAATGAAAAAATTTATGGACGACGACTTTTTGCTGTCAACCGATACCGCAAAGGATCTCTTCAGGGCGGCGAAAGAAATGCCTGTATTCGATTGGCATTGCCACCTGTCGCCGAAGGAGATATACGATAACAAAAACCCCGACGATATAGCTGAGCTGTGGCTTTCTTATGACCACTACAAGTGGCGCGCCATGCGTTCGTTCGGCATTGACGAAAAATATATCACGGGCGACGCCGACGGCTATGATAAGTTTAAGGCGTGGGCTAAAACAATGCCCTATCTTATAGGTAATCCGCTTTATCATTGGACTCATCTGGAGCTTCAAAGATATTTCGGAATTTATAAAACGCTGTCTCCCGAAACGTGCGATGAGATATGGGAAAAATGCAACGCAAAAATCAAAAAAGGCGGCTTTTCTCCGCGCGAGCTTATAGAAAAATCGGGTGTTGTGTGCGTCTGCACAACAGACGACCCGGCCGATACACTTGAATACCATAAGCTTTTGGCTAAGGATAAGAGCTTTTCATGCCGCGTGCTTCCGGCGTTCAGACCGGAAAAGGCTCTCGGTATAGAATTGCCGTCGTTTCCGGAGTGGCTTTCCCGTATGGAAAAAACGGCGGGCGTGAAAATAGATTCTTATAAGACGTTAAAAGAAGTCCTTAAAGAAAGAATACGTTATTTCGATTCCGTAGGCTGCCTTGCCTGTGATCATTCTTTTTCATATATACCATATGAAAAATGCGGCGAGGATGAGCTCGAAGAGATATTCAGAAAGGGTGCGGCAGGCGAAAAACCGACAGAATTTGAGTGCGACTGCTACAAAACCGACCTTTTAACCGAGCTTGCAAAAGAATACGCGGCACACGATTGGGTCATGGAGCTGCACGTAGGTGCTCTTCGCAACAACAACACAAGAATGTTTAAGGAAATCGGTGCCGATTCGGGCTTCGATTCGATAGATGATTGTAACACGGCTTCGGGACTTTCAAAATTCCTCGACTCGCTTGACAGCCAAAACGCTCTCCCCAAAACGGTCATTTTCAATCTTAACCCGCGTGACAATTTTGTCTACGGCTCTATGATAGGTAATTTCCAGGGCAGCGGCAATTATTCAAAAATACAGTACGGAGCGGCTTGGTGGTTCAACGACAATTACGACGGAATGAGAAAGCAGATTGCGACGCTCGCAAATCTCGGATGTCTCGGCAAATTTATCGGTATGGTGACGGATTCGAGAAGCTTTTTGTCATATCCGCGCCACGAGTATTTCAGACGTATTCTCTGCGAATATATAGGCGACCTCGTCGAGGAGGGAAAATATCCGCGCGATATGGAATTTCTTAAAAATATCGCGGAGGATATATCGTATAACAATGCCGCGGCTTACTTTGGCATTTGACAAGCCGAGGTTAATATAATAAAATACATAGAGTGAGCAGCCCGAGCAGTTGCGGAGCGCTTTGCGCGATGAGGAAAGTCCGAGCATCACACAGCAGGGTAACGGCTAACGGCCGCCGAGGGTGACCTCCGGGACAGTGCATAGAAATATACCGCCGCTTTTGCGGTAAGGGTGGAATGGCGAGGTAAGAGCTCACCGGAATGTCGGTAACGGCATTGCCAGGCAAACCCTACCCGATGCAACATCGACAGAAGTTGTCAGCTGGGCAAATACTTCGAAGGATGGCTTGAGCGTGCCGGCAACGGTACGCCTAGACAGATAACTGCTTTAAACGACAGAACTCGGCTTACAAGGCTGCTCACTCTTTTATTTCCGCCTCATATGATGATATGGGGTGGTTTTAATGTTAGAGGGCTTTTTCGGCGCGGTTTTTGTGGGATTTATAATATTGGGCGTCTTTGCCGTAGTATATGCTGTGCTGTTAAAACTGCTGCTGAAAGCAAAATACGAATACTATGTACTTATCCCGTCTAAGCATTGCGGGAAAAATGTGTCTGCGGCAGTATACGCCGCGAGAATGAAAATGAATCTCATAGGCGATGAGGATTACGGTAAAGTCATAGTGCTTGACACGGGAATGACCGAAAAAGAAAAGCTCGGCTGCCAAAATATTTGCCGTGAAACAAACGGCATATATCTTTTTACCGCCGAGGATTTAGAGGAATATTTGAAATGAGCGAAACTCGCGAAAAAGAAATAATAGAGGGTACGGTAGAGGACATAAGGTTCAGAAATGAGCAAAACGGATATACCGTGCTTTCCGTCGGCTGTGATGATGACCTTATCACGGCCGTCGGTGTATTTTCCGATATTTCCGTCGGCGAAACCGTAAAGCTTCAGGGTGAATGGACTTATCACACAACCTTCGGCAGGCAATTTAAGGTGGAGGCGTTTGAACGCAATATGCCGGCAACAACCGAACAGCTTTATAATTATCTTGCCGCAGGCGCAATAAAAGGAATAGGCAGGGCTACGGCAGAGCGTATTGTGGATATGTTCGGCGAAAAAGCATTCGATTATCTCGAAAGCAATCCCGAGATGCTCTCAAAGGTCAAGGGCATTTCGCCGGAAAAGGCAGAAAAAATCTGCGCGTCATATCGCAGCCAGTTTGCGATACGCAGCATTACCATGACGCTCGAATCGTACGGTATAGGTCCGCGCGAGTGCCTTGCCGCATATAAAGCGTTCGGCGGTGATGTGGTGGGCAAGGTCACGGAAAACCCGTACGTTCTCTGTTTGCCCGAGGTCGGCGTACCGTTTGACCGAGTTGAGACAATAGCTGACAATCTTCCGCACATACCAAATGATTCATACAGGATAAAGGCGGGTATAGAGCATATTTTAAGACATAATTTATATGTCGACGGACACACCTGCATACCGCGTGATAAGCTTTTGCGCGTGGCTGCCGAATTCCTTAATACAAATGCAGACACCGTAGATATAATGACGGACGAGCTTTGTCATGAAAACCGACTTGTCTCAAAGGTGTTTACCGACAAGGAGTACGTCTTTTTAATTCAGGCATTTCGCGATGAAAAGAGTATAAGCGACCGCATAAAGGTGCTTTTGAACTTTCCGCCGGCTGGCCATTCGGCACTTGACAGCGAAATAGAGAAAATCGAAAAAGCCGATAATATATCGTATGCCGAAAAGCAAAAGCTTGCCATAAAGACAGCGGTGAACAAGGGCATACTGATTTTGACCGGCGGTCCCGGAACAGGCAAAACCACCACGCTCAAGGGCATACTTCGTCTCTTCCAAAGCGAGGGGCTGGACATAAGCCTTGCGGCACCCACGGGAAGAGCGGCAAAAAGAATGACTGAGCTTACCGGCAAGGAGGCTAAGACCATTCACCGGCTTTTGGAGGTTGAGTGGGACGAGCATGACAGACCTACATTTAAACGAAATATCCGCAATCCGCTTGAGTGTGAAGCTCTTATACTTGACGAGCTCTCCATGGTGGATATAAGCCTTTTTGCGAGTCTTTTAAACGCATTGCCTCTCGGTTGTCGCCTTATTATGCTCGGTGACTCCGATCAGCTGCCTCCGGTCGGTGCAGGCAATGTGCTTCACGATTTAATTGAATCGCGCCTTTTGCCTGTGGTTGAATTGAAGGAGGTTTTTCGTCAGTCCATGGGCAGCCTCATAGTCACCAACGCACACCGTATAGTGAACGGTGAAAAAATCGTGACAGACCGAAAGGACGGCGACTTCTTTTTGATGGAACGGCAGACCCCGGCTCTTGCTGCGAAAACGATAGCGGAGCTTTATGCCGAGAGACTGCCGCGCGCATATTCGTATTCTCCGCTCAGAGATATACAGGTGCTTTGCCCGTCGAAAAAGGGCGAGGCCGGCACGGTAAATCTCAACAAAATACTCCAGTCTCTTGTGAATCCGCCGTCGGATAATAAAAACGAGCTGAATTCGGGCTTCCGTCTTTTCCGCGAGGGCGACAAGGTAATGCAGATAAAAAACAATTACGATATTCATTGGGACAGCGATAAGGAGTCCGGCGAGGGAATTTTTAACGGAGACATCGGAATAATCGAAAAAATAGACTTAAAGAGCGAGACTGCGTTTATAAGCTTTGACGACAGAACCGCACAGTACGCAAAGGAGCAGATGACCGAGCTTGAGCTTGCATATGCCGTTACCGTGCATAAAAGTCAGGGCAGCGAATTTAAAGCCGTTATAATGCCCGTCGTAAATGTAATACCGCAGCTCTGTTACAGAAATCTGCTTTATACCGCCGTAACAAGGGCGAAGGAGCTTATGATAATTGTCGGCACGGAAGACGAGCTTATGAAAATGGCGGCGAACGATAAAAAAACACGTCGCTATTCGGCACTGAAAAAGCTGCTGCTTAATGATGCCGCTCCCGCAATTCTCGGTACAACGGGTATTTAAAAGAGCTGAACCGATTTTTAAGAGCAAACAAAAGACACCCCTTGGGCACTTTAAGTACCCAAGGGGTGCTATTTTATCTTGGATTATATCAGGCTTCTTCTTTTTTCTTTTTGATTATCACGCCTGCCGCGGCAGCTGCCGTAATAACGGCAAATGACGATATCGCAATACCGCGTTTTGCGCTTCCGGTTTTTGGGATTTTGGATGAGACCTTATTTTCGCCGCCTGAAAGTCTTACTTCGGCGCGCTCTTCGATATTCTCCGGCGTGTTTTCCGTTGTATCCGCCGGAGCTGTTTCCGTTACGGGCACAGGCTCATTTTCACCGATTATAAGCTTTGCGGCGTCATTTATGAACGGATAATCCTTAATTTCATCGTCGCTTAAGTGCGTAAAGGTAAATGTTTTTTCCTTTATGAGCCTTTGCGGACTGTTGAGACGGTATCTGACCTTTATGCTGATGGGCTGAGTGCTTTTGGCAAAGCAGTGGTCGGTCATGGAAATTACCTCGGTACTGCCGGCGCCTATTCCGGAATATGAATTGTACTCCGGGAAAAGGTTAAAGCCCTTAGCCGAAATGTCGAGAATGTCTATTGTGTATTGCTCCGAGAGATTTGTAAATACAAGTGCCGTATCCTTCGACGTGTGGAAGCCGGAGTTTGTATTGTCAAATCTCATGTAGAGACCGTCCGCCGGATTCTGGGCAAGCTCAAATTGCGGATATTTGGGATTTGAGTATATATCCTTTATACTGTCGCCGAACATAAACTCGAGTATAAACTCGCGAGAGTATGAGTCCCAGTTGCTTTGACCGTGGAACTGCCCCTTTATAAACCATGTGTTTTCCGGAAGATAGGAGCAGGTGGCGTCTATATCCCTGTTGGGAGATATGTGCCAATGCTTTTTGTTGCTGCACTGTGTTCCGACGTGAGTGTAATCCTCCGGAAACCGCTCTCCGAACGGAGCGCAGGCAGAGCCTGATGAAGTGTGCACGTCTATTATATAGTCGGAGTTTTTGTATGTACCGGTAACGCCGTTTATGCCCGTATTTGACATTATGGCTATCTGAGTGCCGGCTTTTTGTGCTCTTTTAAGACCCTCACTCATATTTGCGAGCGCGTTGTAGTGAAATTCGTCCGAGGCTGCTATCAGCGGAGCGGCCGCGACGGGGTCTACATATCCGTCTCTTATAAGACGGGCTTTCACTTCATCGTATACGTTAAGAGGGATAAAGTCCCATATACTGCCGAATTTGTCAATGTAATCCACAATGTATTTCTGCGCGACGAGATTGACTATTTTGTTGAGGTTTTGGTAACCGCCTGTAAGAGATGACAGGAACTCGAGTATCCATTCCCACTCGTTTTCGGAGCGGAACCCGATTTCGACAAACTGCAATATCGTCGGGAAGTCAAGCGTTATATCGTTGCCGAGCAACGGGTCGCCTACCATATTGGTTCCGCCTATTGCCGGAACGTTGAGACAGGCCTTGTGAACCTTTGCTTTTTCGCCGTAATAATAGAGATACGAGGCACCGCATTGACCGCCGAAGCTGAGGCCGTATATATCTACCTTGTCGGAACAAGTCAAGGCTCTTACTTCATCGATATATGCGTCAATGTCCTTTGCGTATTGCGCCTGACCCTTACGCCAATCGTTGGTGTAAATGAATATGTAGTCGGCGGCATTTTCAACGCCCTGCTGTGTGAGTTTTTCCACGAAGCCGGTCATTATGGGCTTTTCGCCGATATACTCCTCCTGACCGTTTGCAATAAGCGTGGACATTCGCGTGGCCTCGGCGCCCTTCGGGAAGGTATCGAGGTTGTATTTCGATGAACCGTCCGCGTTGCAGGCTATCGGGTCCATCACGTCGAGAAGAATCGTGCCGAGTGTGTCCACAAGCGGATCGGGGTTGCCTTTTGCATATTCCTTCGCGCCGTTTGCAAGCTCCTTGCCGTAGTCGTTTAAAACGTGCTCCTTGACCTTGTCAAAGTCAAGACCCCAGGCTTTTTCACCGGTGTCCTGATTAAAGAGCTGCGGACCGCTGTAGCCCTGCAAGAGAATGACCGGATAAACTTTTTCTTTTTTGCCGTCTGCCGCAAAGGCCGCCACAAAGAGCGAGCCTGCTGCCAGTATCAGCGACAAAAGTACCGCTAAAAACCTTTTCATTTTTTTACTCCTCCAAGCTTTGTGCATTTTATACACAAATTATTATTGATTATAACATTTTTAATTAAAATTGTAAATAAAATATTTTTCGTTTCGTATAACCCCTGTTTGTGTTAAGCAAAATTCGGCTTTTCGCTCTTTTTTATTGACTTTAATACGCTTTGGTGTTAACATAACAAGGATATGCCAACTCGCAGGAGGGTAATTTATGAATATTTCAAGCTCACTTGCATCGCTTATAAGCGTGCCGTCGGATAATATTATATATGCCGTTATCTTGTTTGTTATAGGTCTTGTGCTTATAGTTAAGGGCGGCGATGTTTTTGTTGACGCCGCTACATGGATAGCCGAAGCTACGGGAATTCCGAAATTCATAATCGGTGCTACGGTAGTCAGCTTTGCCACGACGCTTCCGGAACTTCTTGTTTCGTCAATAGCGGCGGCAAAGGGGCAAAACGATATGGCAATAGGCAATGCCGTAGGCTCGGTAACCGCCAATATCGGCCTTATAATGAGCATTTCCGTTTTGTGTATGCCGGCCGTCATTAAACGTAGCTCCGTTGCGTTAAAGGGCTCGCTTATGATTCTCGCGGTTGCCGCACTTTTTGCATTTTCTTATGACCTTGATTTAAATCTTTGGCAGAGCATTATAATGATAGCGATATTTGCCGTCTTTATGATAGAAAACATCATTTCCGGCAAAAAATCTCTCTCCGCCGATTCCGGCGAGGTTGAGAAAATGGAACACACCGGAAAGCAGATGGCACTCAATATAGTTAAGTTCTTGATAGGTGCCGCGGCCGTTGTTGTAGGAGCCGATTTGCTCGTTGACGACGGTACCGTGATAGCTCGCCATTTAGGCGTGTCCGAGGCGATAATCGGCGTTACCATAATAGCGATAGGCACATCCTTGCCCGAGCTTGTAACAACTCTTACCGCCGTTGCCAAAAAGCAGTCGGAACTTTCCATAGGCAACATTATAGGCGCAAATATCATTGATTTGACTCTCATTCTTCCGATATGCGCGTTTTTATCGGGCGGAACTCTTACGGTCGGCAAGCAGTCGGCGTTTCTTGATATGCCGGTTTGCCTGCTCGTCATAGCGATAGCCATAATACCTACGTTGATTTTCAAAAAGCTCAGCCGTTGGCAGGGCGCTTTGATGGTTTGTATTTATATCGGCTATGTGGCGGTGCTTGTCACGAATTCGTCCATGCATTATCTTCCGTTTTAAATGATAGGGGCTGTATTTTTTACAGCTCCTTTTTTTCGGGATTTTCAAAGGTCGTTTTTATTTTTATGTTTAATATTTGTATTGAAATAGAACCCGAAATATGATAAAATTTTCAATTAAGTAGAAGCATTTGTTTGAAAGGTCGGTGTATTGTTTGAAAGCGTATTTGATGCTTGAAGACGGTTCCGTATATGAGGGAACCGCAAGGGGCGATTTTAAAGAAACTGCCTGCGAAATAGTGTTTAACACTTCCATGACCGGATATGTTGAAATCCTTACTGACCCGTCGTATGCGGGGCAGGGAGTTGTTATGACCTATCCCATGATAGGCAATTACGGTATAAGCCGAGAGGATTTTGAGAGCGAAAGGCTTCAGCCGAGTGCCTTTATAGTCCATGAGCTCAGCTCCGACCCGTCAAATTTCAGATGCACCGATACAATAGAGAATCTTTTAAAGGAATACAATATTCCGTGCATATCGGGCGTTGATACGCGCGCCGTCGTAAAGAAACTGCGCGAGAGCGGAACCATGCGCGGCGTACTCACTTCGGATATTGGCGACAGGGAAAGGCTTATGGATGTCATTAAGTCCTTCCGCCAAATTGACCTTGTCGGCAGTGTTACCGCAAAGCAGACAAAGGTATACGGCGAAGAAAACACCGGTGCTGAAATAGCACTTATGGATTTCGGAACAAAGCGGAATATAATAAATAATCTCGTGAAGAGAAACTGCATTGTAACGGTTTATCCGTCATTTACGTCGGCAGACGAAATAATAAAGACATCGCCCGACGGCATTATGCTTTCAAACGGGCCCGGCGATCCGTCGGAATGCGTCGATATAATCAAAGAGATAAAGAAGCTTTACGATTACGGTATACCGACCTTTGCAATCTGCCTCGGCCATCAGCTTATGGCACTTGCCAACGGCGGTGAGACCGAAAGAATGAAGTACGGTCACAGGGGCGCAAATCACCCGGTCAAATTCCTTAATGAAGACAGGACCTACCTCTCGTCGCAGAACCACGGCTATATGGTAAACGGCAAGGGGCTGCCGGATAACGCCGAAATCAACTGCATAAACGTAAACGATAAGACCGTTGAGGGAATAGTTTATCACGGAAAGCCCGTGTTCACCGTGCAGTTCCACCCGGAGGCCAACTCAGGTCCGCGCGATACGGCGTTTTTGTTTGACAGATTTTTGAAGATGGCAGCGGAGGGCAGATACGATGATTGATAAGACGATAAAAAAGGTACTTGTTATCGGCTCCGGTCCTATTATCATAGGTCAGGCTGCCGAATTTGACTACGCCGGAACTCAGGCGTGCCGCTCTCTGAAGGAAGAGGGGATAGAGGTTGTACTTGTAAACTCAAACCCCGCTACAATAATGACAGACGGCGATATAGCGGATAAGGTTTATATCGAGCCGCTGAATGTTCCCACGCTCACCAAGATAATAGAAAAAGAAAAACCCGATTCGATTCTTCCCACGCTCGGCGGTCAGACAGGACTCAACCTTGCTATGGAGCTTGACGAAAAAGGCGTTTTAAAGGCCAACGGCGTGCGCCTTATCGGTATCAAGGCGTCCTCTATCAAAAAGGCTGAGGACAGGCAGGAATTTAAGGATACCATGGAAAAAATCGGCGAGCCGTGTATCGAGTCGCTCGTTGTACACGACGTTGAGGCTGCAGTTGAATTTTCCGATAAGATAGGCTATCCCGTAATAGTCCGCCCGGCATATACGCTCGGCGGTACGGGCGGTGGAATTGCCGACGATGAGGAGGAGCTTCGCGAGATATGTTCAAACGGACTTCGCCTGTCGCGCGTAAACGAGGTCCTTATCGAGAAATGTATTGCCGGCTGGAAAGAGATAGAGTATGAGGTAATGCGTGACGGCAAGGGCAACTGCATTACCGTATGTAATATGGAAAACCTTGACCCCGTAGGAGTTCATACCGGAGACTCGATAGTTGTCGCACCGTCTCAGACCCTTATGGATAAGGAATATCAGATGCTGCGCTCCGCGGCTCTTAACATCATAACGGAGCTTGGCATAGAGGGCGGCTGCAATGTTCAGTTTGCACTTCATCCCGATTCATTCCGCTATGCCGTAATCGAGGTTAACCCGCGTGTTTCACGTTCCTCGGCACTTGCTTCAAAGGCAACCGGCTACCCCATAGCGCGTATTGCCGCAAAAATAGCTCTCGGACTCGGGCTTGACGAGATACCGAACGCGATTACCAAAAAAACATATGCTTCGTTTGAGCCGGCTCTCGACTACTGCGTTGTTAAAATTCCGAAGTGGCCGTTTGACAAGTTCGTAAACGCAAAACGTACACTCGGCACACAGATGAAGGCGACCGGCGAGGTTATGGCAATTTCACGTTCATTTGAATGTGCGCTGCAAAAGGCTCTTCATTCGCTTGAAGAAAACAAGACAAGCCTTTTGATGTCCGAGTATACCGAAAAAAGCTGCGACGAGCTGCTAAAGCTTCTTAAAAATATCGATAACACGCGTCTTTATGTTGTGGCGGCGTCGATTTATAACGGCATTTCTCTCGGCAAAATACATGACATCACAAAGATTGATATGTGGTTCCTGACGAGAATAGAAAATATCGTCAATATGGAAAAAACGCTTATGACCGGTGCGTGTGACCGCGACACTCTGCTTGAGGCGAAACGTCTCGGCTTTACGGACGACGTTATAGCAAATGATGTCGGCGTTTCCGAGGCGTCAATCAAAAATCTCCGCAGAATGTGGCATATCACTCCGTCATTCTCGATAGTTGATACCTGCGCCGCGGAGTTCAAGGCCGAAACTCCGTATTATTATTCGGATTACTGCGTTGAAAACGAGGTCGATACAACTCCGAAGAAAAAGAAGATTATCGTTCTCGGCTCGGGACCTATAAGAATAGGACAGGGCGTAGAATTTGACTATTGCTCGGTGCACTCTATTTGGGCGCTTAAAAAAGCCGGCTGCGAAGCCATAATCGTAAATAACAACCCCGAAACCGTATCAACCGATTTCGACGTTTCCGATAAGCTTTATTTTGAGCCTTTGACTCCCGAATACGTTACCAATATAGTCGAGGCGGAAAAACCAGACGGCGCAATAGTTCAGTTCGGCGGTCAGACCGCTATAAAGCTCACAAAAACGCTTAACGACCTCGGAGTCACGATTCTCGGTACCGACGCCGACCACGTTGACGCCGCAGAGGACAGAGAGCGTTTTGACGAGATACTCGAATACTGCGACATTCAAAGACCTAAGGGACATACTGTGTTTACCGTAAACGAGGCTCTCTCGGCGGCACATTCGCTCGGTTATCCCGTATTGGTAAGACCGAGCTACGTTCTCGGCGGTCAGGGCATGCAAATTGCCGCAAGCGACGATGACATAAGAGAGTTTATGGGTATCATAACCCGTACCATTCCCGATTTGTCCGAGCACCCCGTGCTTGTAGATAAATATCTTATGGGTCAGGAGGTTGAGGTCGACGCTATATGCGACGGCAAAAACATACTGATTCCCGGTATTATGGAGCACATTGACCGTGCCGGTATCCATTCGGGCGACTCGATTTCCGTCTATCCAGCAGTCACACTCTCCGAAAAGGTTCAAAAGACCATAGTTGATTATACAAAGCGTCTCGCTTCCGCGCTTCACGTTATCGGTATGATGAATATACAGTTCATCGTGCTCAAGGAAGAAGTTTACATCATCGAGGTAAATCCGCGTTCTTCAAGAACCGTACCGTATATAAGCAAGGTAACCGGCATTCCGGCTATTGCACTCGCTACAAGAGCTATGCTCGGCGAAAAGCTCTCAGATATGGGTTACGGCACAGGCCTTTTCAGAAACAGCGGATATTATGCAATCAAGCTTCCCGTATTCTCATTTGAAAAGATAATCGGTGCCGATACATCTCTCGGACCCGAAATGAAATCTACGGGCGAGGTGCTCGGTATTTCGCAGGATTACAACGAGGCACTTTTAAAGGCATTCGACGGCGGCGGAGTTTCGCTTCCTAAGGACGGCAAGATTATTGTCACCGTCCGCGATAAGGACAAGGCTGAGGTCTGTGAGATGCTTAAGGCATTTAAGGATTCGCAGTTTAAGTTCTATGCTACTCCGGGAACGCGTAAGGCTTTGCTTGAGGCAGGCATAGATGCGAAGCCCGTAAATAAGCTCACCGGAGAGAGTCCCAATATTATGGATATGCTCCATTCCGGCGACGTTTCGCTTATCATCAATACGCCTACTCACGGCAGACGCCCCGACAGAGACGGCTTTAAGCTTCGCCGAATTGCGGTTGAGAGCGGCACTTCCTGCCTTACCTCGCTTGATGCGGCAAAGGCTCTTATGGAGAGTACGTTTATAGTTCCGAGCGATAAAATGTCGCTCACCGATATTGCGACGCTCAAAATAACTCCGAACGTAAACTGACAATTCGGTTGTCACTTAAAAAGACACCGAGGCTTTACTTGACTTTTCTTTGAAAGGCTCTTGTGGTTCACAGGAGCCTTTTAATTGTGATTATGAATAAATTGTGAAGTTTTGTATTGCATATTTATACATTATTTGTTATACTAAAAGGGCTATTTAAAAACCGTGGGAGTGTTTTATCGCTTCCGAAATCTCATTAAGAGGAGTAAAACTATGGCAGATAAGAAAAAAATAAGCCTCGGCGGTATAGACAACGCCGCAGAGGAAAAGGGCTCTTTTATGAAGGCTCTTTGGCAGTTCATTAAGTTCCTTGTAGTAAGCGGACTTGTCACCATCATTCAGCTGGTGCTTGCAAACGTTCTTCCGCTTATCTTCGACAGCGTGACAGCCACTCTTCCCGCTTTCCTTCAGGGAATCTTCGCACCGAACACAATCTTTGACGCAGCTACCGCAAAGGGCGTTGAGCAGATAGGTAAATATGTTGTCGGCGGTGTTATCGAAAACGGAACCGTCATAGGCGGCGTAGTTACTTGGGGCTATCTTCTTCCGTTCTTCCTTTCAAACCTTGTAGCCAATATCTACGGCTTCTATCAGAATAAAAAGACGACATTTAAATCTGACGCTCCCTGGTATAACTTCGCAATTTACATATTCCTTATGATTGCACTTATACTCTTCTCAACCTGGTTCCAGGGCTGGCTCGTCGGCGTTATCGGCAGATCCTCATGGGGCTGGTTACAGGCTCTCGCAAGAACTATTGCGAGTCTTGCGGCAGGCTTTGTTCAGATGGTAGTTCTCTTCCCGATGGAGAAATTCGTTCTTCTTAAAGAAAAGAAGAAAGACGGCGAAGATGACGCGGACGCTGACAAAAAAGAGGAAGCTAAGGCATAATTCAACCGATGAAAAAGGTTCGCGTAAGCGGACCTTTTTTTGTTGCCCATAAAAACAAAAGCGGCCGTAAGAACCGAAGCTCTTACAGCCGTCTTTTTGTTATAAATACGAATTCCGATTGGCTATGTGGGTTATCAGAAAAGCCCCGACACATTCCCGTCGTCGTCAACGTCTATTTTATACGCCGCAGGCTGCTTCGGGAGTCCCGGCATTGTCATTATGTCTCCTGTGAGAGCCACTATAAATCCGGCGCCTGCCGACAGGCGGACATCGCGTACCGTGAGTGTGAAGCCCTTCGGACTGCCGAGCTTTTGCGGGTCGTCCGACAGAGAATACTGCGTTTTCGCAACACAAATCGGGAGCTTGTCTTTGCCGAGCTTTTCAATTTCGGAAATTGCTTTTTCCGCATTCGAGGTGAATACAACATCTCCGGCGCGGTAAATCTCCTTTGCAAGAACATTCAGCTTTTCCTTTATCGAAAGCTTTTCGTCATATATGGGCTTAAAGTGAGCTTCTTTTGTCTCAATCGTTTTAACGACCTTTTCGGCAAGCTCCTTTCCGCCTTCTCCGCCGCGGGCAAATACCTCCGTAAGCGAAACCGGGACGTCTTTTTCCTTGCAAAAAGCTTCTATCGTTTCGATTTCCGCTTCGGTATCCGTCGCAAAACGGTTTATCGCAACCACAACGGGTAAGCCGTATTTTTTCATGTTTTCAATATGAGTTTCAAGGTTTACGATACCATTTTTCAGAGCGACGATATTTTCCTTTGACAGCTCGGTTTTCGGTACGCCGCCGTTGTATTTCAGCGCGCGGATTGTGGCTACTATTACAACGCAGGAGGGCTTGAGGCCTGCACAGCGGCACTTGATATCGAGAAACTTTTCGGCACCGAGGTCTGCCCCGAAGCCGGCCTCGGTTATGCAGTAGTCGCCGAGCTTCAGCGCGAGACGTGTGGCGGTTACCGAGTTACAGCCGTGTGCTATGTTGGCAAACGGTCCGCCGTGCATTAAAGCGGGAGTGTTTTCGAGTGTTTGTACAAGATTCGGCTTTATTGCGTCTTTTAAGAGAGCCGCCATTGAACCGACTGCATTCAAATCCCTTGCGTATACGGGAGTACCGTCGTATGTGTATGCGGTGAGTATTGAGCCGAGGCGATCTTTTAAATCTTTGATTCCGGAAGAGAGGCAGAGTATAGCCATAATCTCGCTTGCCACCGTTATCATAAAGCCGTCCTCACGCGGTACGCCGTTTACCTTGCCTCCGAGACCTATCACAACATTTCTCAGCGCTCTGTCATTCATATCAAGGCAGCGCTTGAAGAGAATCCTTCTCGGGTCGATGCGAAGCTCGTTTCCCTGCTGAATATGATTGTCGATTATCGCGCACAAAAGATTGTTTGCGGCCGTTATAGCGTGCATATCGCCCGTGAAATGAAGATTTATGTCCTCCATCGGTATTACCTGAGCGTAACCGCCGCCGGCAGCACCGCCCTTTATTCCGAAAACAGGGCCCATAGACGGCTCACGCAAGGCTATTACGGCTTTTTTGCCTATGCGGTTCATCGCTTCGCCGAGACCTACCGTGACGGTGGTTTTTCCTTCGCCTGCAGGCGTCGGATTTATGGCTGTTACAAGTATGAGCTTGCCGTCCTCTTTGTTTTCATATTTTTTGAGCAGCGACAGCGGAAGCTTCGCTTTGTATTTGCCGTAAAATTCAAGCTCGTCGGCACTGATGCCGAGCTTTTCGGCAATGTCGGATATAGGCTTAATGTCGGCCTGTTTTGCTATTTCGATATCAGTTAACAATTAAAACCCTCCAAATGATAATATTCGATAGCACATATATTAAATTATAAATGAAAACACACAGTAAAACAAGCCTTATTTTTTAACCGGCACAGCCGCGTCAAGGTTGACAAGAACGGCTATTGAATGTATAATTTTTTATTATGTTGATAAGTGTGCCGTAAGGTTTAAGCCGTTTCGCTTAAACGGATAAGACCCGCGACACGTTAAGGAGATTTACAGTATGGAATGGACAGGTCTTAACGAATTAAGAGAAAAATACCTCAGCTTTTTCGAAAGCAAGGGCCATTTGAGACTGCCGAGCTTTTCGCTCGTACCGCAGCACGATAAGAGCCTTTTGCTTATAAACTCCGGTATGGCTCCCATGAAAAAGTGGTTTACGGGCGAGGAAACGCCTCCGCGTAAGCGCGTAACAACTTGCCAAAAGTGTATAAGAACGCCCGATATAGAAAATGTCGGCAAAACCGCGCGTCACGGAACGTATTTTGAGATGCTCGGCAACTTCTCGTTCGGCGATTACTTTAAGCACGAGGTAATTCCGTGGGCATGGGAATTTTGCACCAAGGTATTGGAGATGGATCCCGAAAAGCTCTATATCAGCGTTTATGAGGATGATGACGAGGCTTACGATATATGGACTAAGGATATAGGCGTTGACCCGTCGCACATGGTTCGTTTCGGCAAGGAGGATAACTTCTGGGAGCACGGAGCAGGTCCGTGCGGACCGTGTTCGGAAATATATTATGACCGCGGCGAAAAGTACGGCTGCGGCAAGCCCGACTGCAAGGTAGGCTGTGAGTGCGACCGTTATATCGAATTTTGGAACCTCGTATTCACTCAGTTCGAAAATGACGGTAACAACAATTACTCGCGTCTTGCGCATCCCAATATAGATACCGGTATGGGCCTTGAAAGACTCGCTTGCATATCGCAGGACGTTGACAACCTCTTTGAGGTCGATACGGTTCAGAATATAATGAAGCACATTATGAAAATTGCCGGCGTGAAATATCACGATGATGAGAAAAAGGATATATCTCTTCGTGTTATAACAGATCACGTAAGAAGCACCACAATGATGATATCCGACGGTGTTATGCCGTCAAACGAGGGCAGAGGCTACGTTTTAAGACGTCTTTTGCGCCGCGCAGCACGCCACGGCAGATTGCTCGGTATTGACAGACCCTTCCTTTATGAGGTTGCCGAGACGGTTATTAAAGAGAACGATACAGCTTACCCAAGTCTACTTGAAAAGCACGACTTTATCATAAATGTTATTAAAGCGGAGGAGGAAAACTTCGCAAAGACCATTGATACGGGTCTTAATATGCTCGAGGAAATGGTTAAAACCACCGACGGTAAGGTTATGAGCGGTGCCGATGCGTTTAAGCTCTCCGACACTTATGGTTTTCCGCTTGACCTTACAAAGGACATTCTTGACGAAAAGGGTATGACCGTTGACGAGCAGGAGTATACGGCTCTTATGACCGAGGCTCGCAAAAAAGCTCGCGAGGCTCACAAGGACGCAGGCGCAGAGGCTTGGAAGAGCTCGGGCAATGCCACCAAGGGAATGGATAAAACCCCGTTCGTCGGCTATGAAACTCTTTCGGGCGACAGCGAGATACTCGCTGTTGTAGTTGACGGCGAAAAGAAACAGGCTGCAACGGAAGATGACAATATAACACTTGTGCTTTCCGAAACTCCGTTCTATGCGGAAAGCGGCGGTCAGGTCGGCGACGTCGGCGTTATCAAGGGCAACGGATTTGAATTTACCGTTGAAAACACCACTAAAACACATGAGGGCGTAGTTCTTCACCACGGCTACATCTCGGACGGCGAGACTGTATCGTGCGGCGACAAGGTTCACGCTGAGGTAAATCGTTCTGTACGTGAAGCCACCATGCGTAACCATACCGCGGCGCATCTTTTACAGGCGGCTCTGCGTAAAATACTCGGCACTCATGTTGAGCAGGCAGGCCAGCTTGTAAACAGCGAGGCTGTCAGATTTGACTTTACTCATTTCTCGGCTCTCTCGGCGGAGGAGCTCAGAAAGGTTGAAAATACCGTAAACGAAGTAATAATGTCGGCTGTGCCGGTTGTTACAAGCGAAATGCCGATTGACGAGGCTAAAAAGCTCGGCGCAATGGCATTATTCGGCGAAAAATACGGCGATATCGTAAGAGTTGTAAAGGCAGATGATTTTTCTGTCGAGTTCTGCGGCGGAACCCATGTTAAAAATACCGGATCAATAGGGCTCTTCAAAATAGTATCCGAGTCATCGGTAGCGTCGGGCGTCCGCAGAATAGAGGCTGTTACGGGCAATAATATTATGAAATACATTGACAAGAACAATGAGCTTATTGCCGAAACCGCCAAAAACCTTAAGCTTACAAATTATCATGAATTGGCGTCCCGTGCCGCGGCTCTCTCTGCGGAGCTTAAAGAAAAGGAACGCGAAATATCGTCTTTGGAGGCAGAGATTGCAGCATCGAAAACTGCCGACCTTATGAAAGATGCAAAGCAGATAGGCGGTGTACGCCTTGTCACAGCCGATATAGGCGAAGCCGGAGCCGATGCTCTTCGCTCGCTTTGCGACAAAGCACTTGAAAGCGGAGATGATATTATCGCCGTGTTCGCAGGCAAAAATGCCGAAAAAGGCACAGCGTCGTTCGCTTGCCGCGTCGGTAAAAAAGCCATAGAGTGCGGAGCTCATGCAGGTAATATAGTTCGCGAGGTAGCACGCGTTGCAGGTGGTGCAGGCGGCGGAAAACCCGACAGTGCCATGGCAGGTGCCAAAGACGATTCAAAAATACCGGAAGCTCTTAAAAAGGCTTCCGAAATAGTCGGCGCTATGCTTTTAGGCAAGCGATAATAATCCGAGCTCGCCTAAAATGGCGTATTTTCGGCGTATTTTAACTTGTCGTCTTTGTGAGGCGTCAGCCTCACTGCATCCTCCGCATGAAACTCCACTCGAAAATCAGCTCATTTTAGGTCGCTGATTTTTATGCTTGGCAGATTTTTATGCAGAGCGAGGCAAAAACGCAGTTAATCCTGTCGGATTAACGAGTATTTTAACATGGCTATGCGAAAAATCTGCAGCCTAAAAACGGGTTCGGATTTATTATTGCTTGCCTAAACGGAGGGTTTAAAATGGAAGATTGCCTTTTCTGCAAAATAATAGCCGGAGAAATTCCGTCAAAAAAAGTATATGAAGACGATTTGTGCTATGCGTTTTATGATATAAATCCGCAGTCGGATACGCATTTTCTCGTCGTCCCGAAGCAGCATATCAGCGGAGCGGATAAGATAACAGGCGAAAATTCCGCTGTTGTTGCGCACATTTTTGAGGTGATTTCCTCTCTTACAAAGCAACTCGGCCTCTCATCATATCGCATTATAAACAACTGCGGCGAGGGTGCCGGTCAAACGGTGATGCATCTTCATTTCCACGTTCTCAGCGGAGGTAATCTCGGCGAAAGACTCGTTTGATTATGAAACGGCCGCTTGCAGTTACGGGATTTACAATGCTCTTTACACTTCTTGTATTGAGCGGTTCAAATGATAAAGCGATAAGCGCAGTGCTTTTGGCTGCGCTTATCGCTTTTGTTGTTTTTATGTGTATTAAAAAGGTGAGGCGAGATAAAACCTTGCCTTTTGCGGCTCTCAGCGCGGCGGTTGCCGTTTTGCTCCTGATGTCAAATAACGCATACTATTTAGGCAAAGCAAAGCCGCTAAACGGCAAAGAAGTAATCATTAGCGGCACCCTCTCGGATTTGCCGTACGAAAAGGACGGAAGCTTTTATTATGTGCTGAAAGCGGATACGGTGAACGGCGAAAAAAGCTCTCTGTCATTTCGCGTGGTATCAAAAACTCCGCTCTGTATAGACGTGACGGACGAGGTCAGCCTTTCGGCAAAAGCATTCCTCTTAGGCGGCGACAGCGATGAAATACTCAAATACTATAAGTCAAAATCTTTGTTTCTCGGCGCGCATTCACCGGAAAATATAAGCATAAAAAGAGGAGAAAAGAAAAGCATCGGCACTATGTTGCTTGCGCTTCGTCAAAAATTGACAAGCGAGACACTGTGCCTTTTGCCGAACACATACGGCGGACTTGTGGCAGGGCTTTGCTACGGTGACAAGTCGAATATTCCCCGATATGTTACTACGGCGTTCTCGGCAGCCGGAGTTTCGCATTTGCTTGCCGTTTCGGGGCTTCACCTAAGTGTGTGGTCCTCGCTTTTGTATATGATTATGCGAAAGCTGCGTGTGTCGCGCCGTATCTCTTCTGCGTCGTCAATCGTGTTCATTATTTTCTTCGCAATACTCACGGGAATGAACCCTCCCGTTGTAAGAGCAGGCACTATGATAGGTCTTGTATTTGCTGCCGATTTGTTCAAGCGAGAGGCTGATTCTCTGAATTCAATAGGACTTTCGCTTATTTTATTGCTCGTATTTAATCCGTATATGAGTACCTCTTTAAGCCTGTGGCTGTCGCTTGCCGCTACGCTCGGTATGATGTACTTCTTAAAGCCGCTGTCACGGGCACTCGACAGACTGATAGCTAATGTAAAGCAAAATATCTTTACAACGGCGTATAAATCCGTATCGTCTCTCATAGCTGTGAGCTTAGCGGTAACGGCAGCATCATTGCCTGTCTTTGCCGTCAGCCTGCCGACCGTCTCAACAGTATCCGTGCTTTCAAATCTGCTTATGGTTACCGTTGGCTCCGTTTGTATGACAAGCGGCGGACTCGGGGCACTTTTTATGCTCATAAAGCTTGATATTATAGGAAAACCGCTTGTTTTGCTATCGGGAATTACGGCGAAATATCTCACGGAAACAGCTGTTAAAATATCGGAATTTCACCACGCTTTGCTACCGATAGACTCGATTTTCACAAGAATCAGTATCGCCGCAGCGCTTATTGTTTTTGCAGTCGTTTTGCTGCTCGGATACAAAAACAAAACGGTTGTAAAGCGAATTGCCATTACACTTTTCTGTATGATATTTTTATCCGCAGCCGTAGTTTCAACGGTGCAAAACAATAAACTGTGCATTGCTGCCGTGTCGGTGGGCGACGGATCTGCCGTTGTTATGAAGTACAAATATAAAACTTATGTCGTAGGCTGCGGCGGTAACTACTTTTCAGGCTCGGCGGTTTGTGATATAATAAATACATTGGGAAGCTCGAATATAGATTATATCATTTTACCTGAGGACAGCGAGAAAAGCCTTTCCGGTGTGAGACGCGTAAAGGAGACATACCGGATATCGTCGGCGGTTACGGCAACCGACCGCATAAAAGACGGCTTTTCCTTTGATTCCGTTGTTTCTTTGAACGGAAATTCTGTGGAAATTACCGACGGTAAGCTTAAAATCACCGTACAGGACAGCCGAGTTTATGTTTTCTTTGGTGACTCTTTATCGGAAATAACATTCGGCGACGTCAATGACGGCTCGGATGCGGGGCTTTTAATTTGCCGCGGGATTACAGGATACGAAAAATCCGATATAATACTTGTTTCAACCGATAAAACCGATATAGGGGATTTACCGTCACAAAAGGTTATATTGACTTCACAAAACGGGACGGTGCTTTTTACCTTGTCCCATAACGGAAAAATGACATACCGGAGGATGGCATAATGCCGAGTCTTGACACAAAACAGCTCAAAGCGCAGCTGAAAGAAGAAAAATTTGAGCGTTCATATTTAATATACGGAGAAGAGGATTATTTAAAGCATTATTATTCGGAGCTTATAGCCTCAAAATGCGTTGCGTCGGGTATGGAGGGCTTTAACTTAAAGCGATTCGATTATTCGCAGGGCAGTACCTTTGAAGAAGTGCGCGCCGCATCGGAAACTCTTCCGGCTTTCGGCGGATATGCCTGCGTTGTAGCTAAGGATTACCCCTTGGATTCAATATATTCATCGGATAAAAGCGCATTTGAATCGTTTCTCAAGGAGCTTCCCGACAGTACCGTGATAATATTTTTACAAGACACGGTGAGCGTAGATGCAAAACGTAACGCAAAATATAAAAGCATCATTGCGCAGTTTCAAAAATACGGAGCGGAGATATGCTTTGACAGGCTCGATGTTACGTCACTTACAAAAATTATAATGTCGGGTGCCGCAAAGCGCGGCTGCAATATAGACCGTGAGACGGCGGCATATCTTATAGAGACAAGCGGAAACGACCTTACGATTCTGCAAAACGAGACCGATAAGCTGTGCAATTTCAAAAACGGGGATCAGATAACAAAAACGGACATTGACGAGGTGTGCGTAAAATCACTTGAAGCAAGCGTGTTTGACCTGTCAAGGGCTGTAACGAAAAACGACGGCAAAAAGGCGTTTTCGGTTCTTCATAAGCTGTTTGCGGAAAAGGAAAAGCCGGAGCTGATTTTAGGCACTATGATAATGGCGTTCGTCGATATGTACCGCGCCAAGGTTGCCGTGTCATCGGGAGAAAAAGCGAATTTTGCCGCAAGCTGTTACAATTACCGCGGCAGGGAATTCAGGCTTCGCAATGCCTCTTACGACAGCCGCAATATAAGCATAAAGACTCTGCGTAAAAATCTCGATTCGTTAAATGAAGCGGACAGAAAACTCAAAATCAGAGTAACCGACGAAAAAATAATTCTCGAAAAGCTGCTTGTTGAGCTGCTTCGGAGTGAACAGTAAATGATACAAATAAAGCAAGCCGTCATAGTTGAGGGCAAATATGACAAAATAAAGGTATCAAATATACTTGATACCCTGATAATCGAAACAGACGGATTCGGAATATTTAAGGATAAAAACAAGCAAAAGCTCATACGCCGCTTAGCAGAAACAAGGGGTATACTTATTTTGACGGACAGCGATTCGGCAGGCTTTACGATACGTTCTTTTTTAAACGGAATCGTTCCGAAAGAGCAGCTCATAAACGTGTATATTCCCGACATATTCGGAAAGGAAAAACGCAAGAGCGAACCGTCAAAAGAGGGAAAATTGGGCGTCGAGGGCGTAAAGAGCGACGTTATAATAGATGCTCTCAAAAAAGCGGGCGTTAAGTTTGACGTCGATGCCGAATCCCCTAAAAAAATACGGTCTGTTACTAAGACCGACCTTTTTCTTGACGGTCTTTCCGGCGGCAAAGACAGTGCCGAAAAAAGAGCAAGGTTTTTAAAACAGCTTGATTTGCCGGAGCATCTCTCCTCTAATTCTATGCTGAAGCTCATAAATTCATTTATGGATTTTGATGATTACAAAAGAGAAATACAGAAGCTAAACGAAGGTGTAAAAATATGAAAATACTTGTGTTGTCAACAGGCGGAACAATAGGCTCTGCGACAAAGGACGGGGTTATGTCACCCGACAAAAACGCAACGGCCCTGCTTGTACTGCTCTATGAGTCCTCGTTTCAGGACGTGGCGGAATTTGACTGTGAGAGCGTTTCGGATATTCTTTCCGAAAATGTCACCGAGCCTTTTTACGAAAAGCTTATAAACAGGCTGCTTGCGGTTGATACCGAAAAATATGACGGCGTAATCGTTCTGCACGGAACCGATACGCTCGCATATACGTCGTCGCTTGCGGCAATGGTGTGCCGCAGTCTCCCTATTCCCGTGGGATTTGTCGGAGCGAATTATCCTCTTAAGCACCCGAAGAGCAACGCGTTTGTAAATTTCCGTGCCGCCGTGGAATATCTTAAAGCCGGCGGTAGGGGGTTCTTTGTCCCATACGAAAACAGCGACGGCAAAACATATATTCACCTTGCTACAAGGCTCACCGAAGCCGACTTCCTTCACGACGATTTCCATTCGCTCGGCGATGCCGTTTTGGCAGAATTCAAGGACGGTAAAATTATATTCTCAAATGATTCGCGTTTGCCGTCTCAGGAGGAGCTTTCAAAGCCTCTTTCCGGTATAACGGACGGAGAGTTCGAGCTGTCCGGAAGAGTGGTGCTCTTAAAATCATATCCGGGGCTTGACTATTCCGAGCTTCGCATAAAGCATGATAATGTCTGTGCGGTTGTTAATGTTACATATCATACGGGCTCGGCACCCTGCGCGGGCGGCTCCTTTGGGCTTCCCGAATTTTGCGACGAGTGCCACAAAAACGGTGTAGACGTATATCTTGCCGGGCTCAGAAAGACAGATGACATATACGAGACGTCAAAGCAAATTTACGAGCACGGTGCCGAGCCTATCTATTCAGTCAGCGTGCCGGCCGCCGTTTCAAAGCTTCGCGCGGCATATAATTCGTCTCTCGAAAATATTGATACGCTGATTTCAAATGATATTTATTACGAATCATTGCCGCAGGAAGAAAAATGAGACGCTACCGTTCGTTAAACGATTATCTTAAGGATACCTTCGGCGAAAAGGTGTATAAATTAGCCCTTGACGGCGGTATGACCTGTCCGAACCGCGACGGGACAAAAGGAACAGGCGGCTGTATATTTTGCAGCGAGGGCGGCAGCGGAGACTTCGCGGAAAGATATACCGGCAATATAGAGACACAAATCACCGATGCTATATCCCGTATAAGCGGCAAGACTAAAGCGGAGAAATTTATAGCCTATTTTCAAAGCTACACAAACACCTATGCACCGCGTCCGTATCTCGAAAAGCTGTTTTGTACAGCTGTCGAGGACGAACGCATAGCGGCTCTGTCGATAGGCACAAGACCCGATTGCCTGCCGCCCGATGTAGTTGAGCTATTGGAAGAATTAAATAAAATAAAGCCTGTCTTCGTCGAGCTTGGGCTTCAGACCTCGAATGAGGCAACGGGAAAACTTATACGAAGGGGCTATCCGCTGTGTGTTTATGACGAAGCCGTATATAAGCTTAAAGGCATCGGCGTGAATGTTGTGACGCATATGATAATAGGCTTGCCGCATGAAACGACCGAGGATATGAAAAATACGGCGCGCCATATAGCTGAGGTTCATTCCGACGGTATAAAATTACAGCTTTTGCACGTGCTCCGGGGAACCGCACTTGAAAAAATGTATCTCGAAAATGAATTTAAAACGCTTACCTTAGACGAATACGTCGATATTTTGTGCGAAATTTTGCCGATTTTGCCGCCGCAAACGGTAATTCACCGCCTCACCGGAGACGCGCCGAAGAGCCTTTTGGTGTCGCCCTTGTGGTCGGCGGACAAAAAGAATGTATTAAACACTATAAACCGCGCCTTTGCGGATCGGAATGTTTTTGAGGGCAGCGCATACGAAAATACCGCGGCTAAACCGTAGGTAAGTTCGGATTATTATCGCTTGCCTAAATACTTTGTCTTGCTTTTCGGAAGAAATTTCGATTGCAAATATATTATTTTTAATAGAAAGAGGTAAAAGCTATGGCAGAACTTAAAGGTTCAAAAACCGAAAAAAATCTTATGGCGGCATTCGCAGGTGAATCACAGGCGAGAAATAAGTACACTTATTATGCGTCTAAGGCTAAAAAGGACGGCTTTGTTCAGATAGCAAATATTTTTGAAGAAACCGCAAACAACGAAAAGGAGCACGCCAAAATTTGGTTTAAACTCCTGCACGGCGGCTCGATACCTGATACCGCGGAAAACCTCGAGGACGCGGCTAACGGCGAAAACTACGAGTGGACCGATATGTATGCCGGTTTTGCCAAAGAGGCAAAAGAAGAGGGCTTCGATGAGATAGCCGACCTCTTTTTGATGGTTGCGGCTATTGAAAAGGAACACGAGGAGCGTTACAGAACGCTTCTTCTAAATGTTAAAAATGAAATGGTATTTTCAAAAGACGGCGACGCTATATGGCAGTGCTCAAACTGCGGCCATATCGTAATCGGACAAAAAGCTCCCGATGTTTGCCCCGTATGCAAGCATCCGCAGGCATATTTCCAGATGAAAGCCGAAAACTATTAAGCGAAATTCCAAATAATGCAGAAAAAGAGCGGTAAAGGTACAAGCCTTTACCGCTCTTTTGCGCTATGCTGTGTATTTAAACTCTATGTATATTCCGTAAGCACTCGATTCGACAGACATTATATTGTGCGTGGCTTTGTCTCTTGTCACTCGAAAATCGGTGCCGCCGAAGGTGCCCTCGTTGATTATCCTGCCGCCGAAAGCATAACCGTCGCATTCGCCGTTTTTCAGAGCGTCAAAAACCTTTTCCGTAAAGCACATTGCCGATGAGGGCGGTAATTTCAGAGTGACCGGTTCCATTTCGGGGCAGGTAACCTTTGCTGTGTCGTCTTTAAGCGACACGGTGATGCCCGCTATGTCCGACGGCTCGGAATAGCTGAGCGTAAGACCGCTTTCCGATGAAAATGAGAGCAAGCCCGAAAACGTAAAGTCGCCTTGCTTTGCCGTTATTTCGGCAGAAAAGGTGTCTGACGGCGGAAACACATATTTTTGACCTCTGCCTTTTTTACCATCCTTTCCGGAACATCCGCACAGCAGTAAAATGAGTGCAAAAAGAAGCGAAAGGATTTTTTCATTAAATATACTCCTTCAATCAGCGCTCAAGAGACCTGAGTATCTTCGGCAGCTCCTCTGTCATCCTTGTGGGCGTGGTGCCCATCATGGAGTATTTGCTTTTTACAATATCTCCCGCCATTCCGTGTACGAATACGCCGCACACCGCCGCGGAAAAAGGCTTTATTTTCTGACAGATAAACGACAGTATAATACCCGACAGCATATCCCCCGAGCCTGCGGTTGCCATACCGGGATTACCGGTGAGATTTACGTAGAAGTCTATTCCGTTAGCGGTCACAATTGTGCGCGAGCCTTTGAGCACAACCACCGCGCCTGTCTTTTCGAATATGGCCTTGCAGGCGGCTTTTCTGTCTTTCTCGATTTCGCCGACCGTGCAGCCGAGAATTCTTGCGGCTTCGCCCGGGTGAGGGGTTATGACTACCGGAGACAAACAGCTCTTTATAACATTTATATTGTCTTTAAGGGCATTTATGCCGTCTGCGTCTATTATTACGGGCACGGCGGAGTTTTTCAGCACGGTTTCCGCTATGGCGGCGGTGTCATGGTCGCAGCCCATTCCGCAGCCGATTAAAACGGCGTCACATTTGCCGAGTTCGTCCTCTATCTTTTTAATGTTTTGCGATGAGATTCTGCCGTTATTGTTTGTCATAAGCGGCAACAGTATTTTTTCCGGACACGATGAGGTTACCGCGGGATATGCTTTGTCCGGAAAGGCGAGCTTTATAAGCCCCGCTCCGCTGTTTACGGCTGCTGCGGACGCTATGACCGCGGCTCCCGGCATATCATAGCTTCCGGCAATAATAAGGCCTTTGCCGAAGTCGCCCTTGTTTGCGTTTTCTTTTCTGTGCGGAAATTTAGAGCGTATTTCATCGGGACTCAGGGTATAAGCTCCCGTGTATTCGCTGAATATTTCCTCAGGGATACCTATCGGTACCACTATAACATTGCCTGCGAATTCCGCAGCCGGGAATGTCACGAGTGAATTTTTCAGCGCCATAACCGCTATTGTCATTTGAGCCTTAACGGCGGCACCTTTTACATATCCCGAATCGGCCTCGATGCCACTCGGTATGTCAATGCTTACAGTGTATCCGAGGCTTTTTGATATAGCCTTGAAGATGTGCGCGTTCTTTTCGTCGGCGGCTCCTTTAAATCCGGTTCCGAAAACAGCGTCAACAGTAATGTCGGCTCCGACTATGAGCTCTTCACAAAGCTCGGTGTCATCATCGTAAAGATAGATGCCTATATCCGTGCCGCGAATTCGCGACAGCATCTCGCCTGCGTCTCCGACAGGCGGCTCACGTGATGTAAGTACAACGTTGACATTATATTCATTTTCGGCAAGCTTTCGCGCTATAACATATCCGTCTCCTCCGTTTTTGCCCTTGCCGCACACAATGGTTACGTTTCGTCTTGTCGTCTTGTCGAATTTCTTGCGTATCGCCTTGGCGCAGGCACTGCCGGCGTTTTCCATAAGCCTTAAATACGATATACCGCTTTGGTTTGCCTTCGCCTCTATCTCTCTGATTTCATTTGACGGCAATATTTTCATCATAATATGTTTTCACCTTTCGTAACGCAGATTACAAATGCCGTGGCATAGTCGCCGTCGTGCGAGAGCGACAGCGAGAATTCGGCGTGTATTTTATCCGATACGGCTTTTGCTTTTCCGGACAGAAAAAGGTACGGCGCGCCGTTTTCCTTATGCAGAACTTCCGCTTCGCACAGGGAAAAGCCGCGTATTCCGGTTCCCAGGGCTTTGCCGAATGCTTCCTTTGCCGCAAAGGCGGCGGCGAGACTTTCAAGCCTTGCGCCGCGTTTTTCAAATTCCGCACGCTCGTTTTCACCGAAAACCTTTTCATAGAAGCCGGGCGTTTCCAACGCCTTTTCAAGCCTTGATATTTTTACAATATCGGTGCCACAGTTTATCATGGTTTTCCTCCGTATTCGCTTTTGATTAATTGTATCATATTTTGCGCGACAGGTAAATAAATGTTGAAAAAAGTCTTTGTTATGCTATAATAATAGGCGTTTATGAGTTTAAAGCATACGGAGTGAAAAACATGGAAATCAAAATTTATGACAATGCCGAAGAAATAGGAAAAGAGGTCGGCTCGGAATTTGTAAAAGCCGTCAATGCAAAGCCGAGTATCGTACTTGGACTTGCCACGGGAGCGTCTCCGATACCGACTTACAAATATATTTGCGAGCAGTATAAAAACGGACTTGTAAGTCTTGAAAATGTCAAAACTTTTAACCTTGATGAATATGTGGCTTTGCCAAAAAACGACAAAAACAGCTATTACACATTTATGCACGTTCAGTTTTTTAATAATACCGATATAAAAGAAGAAAATGTGCATTTCCTGAACGGCAACGCCGATGATGTCGATGAGGAGTGCCGCGCCTATGATAAGCTTATAAGGAATGCCGGAGGTATTGATATTCAGCTTCTCGGCGTCGGCAGAAACGGTCATATAGGTTTTAATGAGCCGTCAAATCATTTTACAAAGGGCTCGTTTAAGGTAAAGCTTACAGAGAGCACCATTGAGGCAAACTCAAAATATTTTGATGAAAACCCCATGCCGCACTATGCGCTTACCATGGGCGTCGGTTCTATTATGAGCGCGAAAAAAATTATACTTATAGCTACCGGCAAAGCCAAGGCAGACGCCGTAAAGGCTCTCGTTGACGGTGAGGTTTCGCCCGCTTGCCCGGCGTCGATTCTTCAGTTCCATCGCGATACCGTGATTTATCTCGATAAGGACGCCGCAAGCCTTCTTTAATTAAAATACAACTATAAGCTCCGAAGCCTTGTGTGCTTCGGAGCTTTTTTTCTGCCTTGCACAATGCGACAAATTACGGAGAGGTTTTATCGTATAATTACAAAAAGAACAGTATTGATTTTTTGCCTTGCGGAGTGATTAAAACGAAAATATATGTAGATGTGCTTGTTGTAATAAATATCTTTATAAACTATTTTTTGTTGTCGGCGGCCTCACTGATTGTAAGGCTAAAGCCGAAAAGAATACGGCTTGCGGCAGGCGCGTTTACGGGCGGGGCATACTCTCTTGTGATTTTTTTGCCCAATATTCCGAATATACTGTCTGTTTTTATGAATTTCTGTATGTCGGTGCTTTTGGTTCTTATTGCCTTTGCGCCGAAAAAAATTACGGTGTTCATAAAAGAATTTGCCGCTTTTTTTGCCGTGAATTTCATTTTCGCCGGACTTATGCTTGCCGTCTGGCTCGTTTTTAAGCCGAGCGGTATGGTGTATAACAACGCCGCGGTCTATTTTGATATAGATGTGAAGCTTCTCGTTTTGTCTACGGTTGTCTGCTATGTGGTTTTGACGCTTTTTTCAAAGCTTTTAAAACGAAATTCGCCCGACGACAAGCTTTTTGACGTAAAACTATGTAATAAAGGAGCGGCTGTTTTTACAAAGGCGCTTTTTGATACGGGAAATCTTCTCTCCGACGGCTTCTCGGATACGCCCGTAATTATAGCCGAACGCTCTGTTGTGAAAAAGCTTGTGCCGGAGGGAATCTTTTCGTTTATTGACGGAGAAGCCGCTCTGCCGATAAATGCCGATGACGGAAGCATCAGACTGATTCCGGCGGGAACGGTAGGCGGTGAGAGTATACTGCGAGCCGTGCTTATAGATTCGGTTACGGTAATCGGAAAAAAAGAAGCAAGAGAAGTAAAAAATGTCATTTTGGCGGAGAGTAAGACGCCGTTTTCTTCAGGTGATTATTCGGTGCTTTTAGGACCGAAAATTTTTGAGATAAGAGAGGGAAACCAAAAAAATGAACGCGCTAAAAAAACTGCTGGCAAAGATTAAAAAGCTTTTCCTTTTAAATGACGTACACTACATAAACGGACCGGAGACGCTGCCTCCGCCGCTTTCAAAAAAGGAGGAGGAAAAGCTGCTGTCCGATATACTCATCGGCAACGGAAACGATGTCGAAAAGGCCAGGCAAGCCCTTATAACTCACAACCTGAGACTTGTGGTTTATATTGCAAAAAAATTTGAAAATTCCGGTGTGCCGGTAGAGGACTTGATTTCGATTGGCACAATAGGTCTTATTAAATCCGTAAACACCTTCAGACCCGAAAAAAACATCAAGCTTGCTACTTACTCCTCGCGCTGCATCGAAAACGAAATACTTATGCATCTGCGCAAAACAAATTCGCATAAGGGCGATGTTTCCATAGATGAGCCGTTGAATGTCGATTGGGACGGGAATGAGTTGCTTTTGTCGGATGTGCTCGGCAGCGAGCCGGACGAAGTAAATCGAAATATCGAATACGATGACGAGAAGAAGCTCCTTTTAAAAACGGTTGACGCCTTGCCGGACCGTGAAAAGCTGATTATGAATATGCGCTTCGGTCTCGGCAGATATAATGAACACACTCAAAAGGAAGTGGCGGATATCTTGGGCATTTCCCAAAGCTATATATCAAGACTGGAAAAACGAATAATAGCGAGATTGAAGACGGAAATAGAAAAAGTTTCGTGAAAAATACGTCTTTGGAGCTGAAAAACGGTGCGTTGATAATATTTATCAAAAAAGGCTGTTAATTTTGAGAATTTTGTGATACAATACTAAAGCTAATATATGTTTGTGGTGATATCTTTTGGTCTTTTCAAGTTTGACTTTTTTTATACCTGTTTTTACCGCTGTGCTTTATTTGCTATTACATAGTGCAAAAAACATCCTCGCGCAACGTGATTTTGCTTGTCTTTTCTCTTGTGTTTTATGCATGGGGCGAGCCTAAATATATATTTCTGATGATTGCCACCGCGTTTGTGGATTACGTTTTCGGGCTTCTTATCGAACGCTTTCGCGACAGATGGCAGTCAAAGCTTTTTCTCACTCTTGCGGCGGTTATAACTTTGTCTTCGCTCGCGCTTTTTAAATATTCTTCGTTTTTCAGCGAAAATGTTAATTCTCTTTTTTCGCTGAATTTGCCGAGCCTCAAGCTTGCGCTGCCGATAGGAATTTCATTTTATACCTTTCAGGCACTTACCTATGTTATCGACGTATACCGCGGCAGCGTCAAGGTGCAGCCGTCGTTTTACAAATTGCTCTTGTATGTGTCTATGTTCCCGCAGCTGATAGCAGGACCCATAGTTAGATACAGCGATGTGGAGGAGCAAATAGAAGAGCGTACAGTTACGCTGAAAAATATTTCCGCCGGTGTTATGCGTTTTTCGGCCGGACTTTTGAAAAAGGCAATTATAGCAAATTTTGCGGGTCAGCTCACGGAAAAGCTCATAGGCGGAGATTTGACCGGGCTTTCAAGTGCGGGTGCGTGGATAGGTATAATCTCATACACCCTGCAAATCTACTTCGATTTTTCGGGCTATTCCGATATGGCAATAGGCCTCGGGCATATGTTCGGCTTTTCGTTCCCCGAGAATTTCAATTACCCGTATTACGCCGTGTCTGTTTCTGATTTTTGGCGCCGCTGGCATATAACGCTGTCGTCGTTTTTCAGAGATTACCTTTACATACCGCTGGGCGGTAATCGTAAAAACTGGGCGCTGAATATGCTTATAGTTTGGCTTCTCACCGGTCTTTGGCACGGTGCAAGCTGGAACTTTGTCCTTTGGGGACTTTATTATTTTGTGTTCCTGATGCTTGAAAAAATGTATATCGGAAAGTTTCTCGAGAAATTGCCGCGAGCAGTCGGGCATATTTATTCGCTGATTGTTGTAATTATCGGATGGGTGTTCTTCTATTTCGACGACTTATCCAAGATTAAATACTTTTTCAAAGCGGCGTTCGGTGCCGCAAACGGATTTGTTACGCTTACGGAAAAGACCGTAATTGTAAATTATGCGGTGCTGCTTATAATAGGTGCCGTGTGTGCTATGCCGCTTTTGCCGCGCATCAAAAATTTTGCCTGCTCTCTTTCAAAGACGCGAAGCGGAAAAGTTACCGTGGACGTATTATCGGTTTTGTTTGTGATTTTTTCGCTTGCAATTTCAACGGCGTCGCTTGTCGGGAACAGCTATAATCCGTTCCTTTATTTCAGATTTTAACGAAGGGAAGACCTTTTTTTGCATATAAAAAGCTACTGTGCCGCGCACAGACACGGCTTATTCAGTCCGCAGTCAAACACGGGCAGGGCGGTTTTAAGCCTCGCTTTTGCGCTTGTTTTGACCGTTGTAGGACTTATATCGATATTCGATACCGATAAAACCGTATCCGAAGAGGAAAACAGAAAGCTTGCGGCAAAGCCCAAGTTTTCGTTCACGGCACTTTTTGATAAGAGCTATACTTCGGATTTTGATACATATTACGCCGATACATTTCCTTTCAGAGATGAATTTCTCGGACTCAACAGGAAAATATCGGAAATACTCACTGGGACCAAAGGCTCGGGAGACATTGTTCTTGTCAGCAAGCAGGATAAGGACGATTTTGCCGGCCAGGATATAGATTAGTGAAGTCTCACTAAGCTGAATAAAAACAAGGGGTGGATTTTTTATGAAGTACGATGTTGCCGTTATAGGCGGCGGCGTTGTCGGCGCTCTTATTTCGAGAGAACTCTCGAAATATGACGTAAAGGCAGCAGTGCTTGAAAGGTGTAACGACATTGCAATGGGAACTACCAAGGCAAACAGCGCAATCGTCCACGGCGGCTTTGATGCTGTGTCGGGTACCGTGAAAGCAAAGCTGAATGTTGAGGGTACGGCTATTATGCCGAAGCTTTGTAAAGAGCTGAATGTTCCGTACAGAAATAACGGCTCTTTGGTAGTCGCTTTTTCCGAAAAGGAAATGGAGCATGTGCATCTTCTGTATGATCGCGGAATTAAAAACGGCGTTCCCGAGCTCGAAATAATTGATTCAAAGAGGCTCCATGAGCTTGAGCCGAATATCAGCGACGAGGCAGTCGGCGCACTTTACTCAAAATCCGCGGGTATAGTATGCCCGTATGAGTTAACAATAGCGGCGGCTGAGAATGCTTGTGAAAACGGCGTTGAATTTATAAGAAATTGTCTTGTAAAGGCAATAAGCTTTAACGGCTCGGAATTTGTTCTCGATACCACGAAGGGCGATATAACCGCGTCATATGTAATAAATGCCGCAGGTACTCACAGCGACGAGGTTGCCCGTATGATAGGCGACGATTCCATAAAGATAGTAGCCCGTAAAGGCGAGTATTATCTTCTCGATAAATCCTTCGGCCATCTTGTTGACCGCACCGTATTCCAGTGCCCCAACGAAATGGGCAAGGGCGTATTGGTAACTCCTACGGTTGACGGCAACCTTCTTGTCGGCCCGTCGGCGACGGATGAGGATAATAAGGACGATGTGGATACAACTCCCGAGGGCCTTGAGTTTATTCTCTCTAAGGCTTTGAAATCCGTTCCGAACGTAAATGTCAGAGGCGCAATAACATCGTTTGCAGGTGTCAGAGCGCATCCTGTTACGGATGACTTTATAATAGGCTATTCCGATAAAAACGACCGCTTTATCAATGTTGCGGGTATAGAATCGCCGGGTCTTTCCGCTGCGCCCGCCATTGCAAAATATGTCGCGGAGCTTTTCGCCGAAAAGGCCGCTCCCCAAAAGAAAGCAGACTTTAACGGCAGTCGTCCGGCACCAGTTCGTTTCCGCAATATGACAAAGGAAGAACGTGAAAAGCTTATTGCAAAGGATAAGCGTTACGGCAGGATTATCTGCCGCTGCGAGACCATTACCGAGGGCGAAATTCTCGACGCCATACACGCTCCCGTAGGCGCGAGAGACGTTGACGGGGTTAAGCGTCGCACAAGAGCAGGTATGGGCAGGTGCCAAGGCGGCTTCTGCGGCTCAAAGGTGGTCGAGATACTTTCGAAGGAACTCGGCGTTCCGATGAACGAGATAACAAAATTCGGCGGCGAGTCAAAGATTATCTTTGACAGGACGAAATGAGGTGGAATAATGGAAACGTGTTATGATTTAGTGGTTGTAGGCGGCGGCCCTGCCGGAATGGCGGCTGCTCTTGAGGCCTATGACAAGGGAGTTAAAAAAATCCTTATTTTGGAACGTGCCGATACTCTCGGCGGTATACTTGAGCAGTGTATACACACCGGCTTCGGTCTGCATTACTTCGGCGAGGAGCTCTCCGGCCCCGAGTATGCCGGCAGATTCATAAAGCAGGTTAAAGAAACCGACATTGACGTTAAAGTCGATACAATGGTTCTTGATATTTCAGATGACAACGTTGTAACTGCCGTTAACAATAAGGACGGGCTTCTCACAATAAAGGCAAAGGCTGTTGTGCTTGCAATGGGTTGCCGTGAAAGACCGAGAGGTGCGCTTTCAATAGCAGGCTGCCGTGCGTCGGGTATTATGACCGCCGGAACCGCTCAGAAATACGTTAATATTGACGGATATATGCCCGGTAAAACTGTTGTAATCTTAGGCTCGGGCGATATAGGTCTTATTATGGCAAGACGTATGACCTTAGAGGGCGCGAAGGTTAAGGCTGTTTGCGAGCTTATGCCGTATTCGGGCGGACTTACGAGAAATATCGTTCAGTGCCTTGAGGACTTCGGTATTCCGCTTCGCCTTTCCTGCACGGTTGTCAGCACTCACGGCAAGGACCGTCTTGAGGGTGTTACCGTTGCCAATGTAGACGAGCATTTGAAGCCAATTCCCGGCACGGAGGAGTATATACCCTGTGACACGCTTATGCTGTCGGTAGGTCTCATTCCCGAAAATGAGCTTTCAAAGAATGCCGGTATCGAGCTTGACCGTATAACAAACGGCCCGATAGTTGACGAGTACCGTGAGACAAAGCACAAGGGCGTGTTTGCGTGTGGAAACGTTTTGCAGGTGCACGATCTTGTTGACTATGTAACAGAGGAGAGCCAGCTTGCAGGCGCAGGTGCCGCAAAATATATCCGCGGTGAAAAGAACTGCGACGAATTTGTAAATACAAAGGGCGAAAACGGCGTAAGATACATAGTTCCGCAGAGAATTTCCCACGATACCGATAAGGACGTTAAGCTCTATTTCCGCGTTGGCAGAGTCCTTAAAAACGTAACTCTCACCATTACCTGCAACGGCGAGGTTATCTATACCAAGAAGAAAAAGAAAATGTGCCCCGGCGAAATGGAATATGTTCCGATTAAGGCTGATATTATCCATTCTCTGCCCGTAGACAGCACCATGGTAGTTTCCGTAAAGGAGGATGCGTAATATGGCTAAAAAAGAACTTGTATGTGTTTCATGTCCTATCGGCTGTTCCATAACGGTTGAGCTGTCAGACAGCGGAGAAGTTCTTTCCGTTACGGGAAACACGTGTAAACGCGGTGATGCTTACGCGAGAGCCGAGTGCACACACCCCGAAAGAATGGTAACCTCCACCGTTAAGGTTGAGGGAGGCAGACTTCCCGTAGTGCCGGTTAAAACAAGCTCGCCTATACCCAAGGAGAAGATTTTCGAATGTATGACCGAAATAAATAAGGTCACACTTAAAGCTCCCGTCTCAATCGGAGATGTTGTAATCGAGGATGTTCTCGGCACAGGTGTAAATATAGTCGCCACAAACAACGACTGAATAAGATAAATAAAACCGCTTTTCGTTTCGGCGAGAAGCGGTTTTTGTTGTTTGTATGATTGATTATTATTCCTGCGGATAGTCGTACAGCGACTTAAATGTGTATCCCTGCTCTCTTGCCGAGTCAATAATTCTGCCGAGAGCCGCCGCATTGTCGGGAGATACCGCATGCAGAAGTATTACGGCTCCGGGGTGCAGCCTTGACATAACGGTGTTAAATGCAAATTCTTCGCCTTTTTGCTTTTTTAAATCCCAATCGGAATACGCCACAGACCAAAATACGCTTGTGTATCCGAGCGAACCTACCGCGTCGAGTGCGCTGTCGGAGTATTCTCCCATCGGGAAACGGAAAAACGGCGCGCTGTATCCGAAATAGGTTCTTAAATAATCGTCCATGCCCTTGATTTCGTTTGCCATTTGGAGTCTTGTTAAGGTCGGGAATGATGGGTGGGTTACGGAGTGATTTCCGACAATATGGTCTTCGTTTATCATTCGCGCTATGATTTCGGGATTTTCCTTTACCTGCGGAAGTGTGCAGAAAAATGCGGCGGTAACCTGCTTTTCCTTTAATGTGTCAAGAATTTTTGCCGTGTAGCCGTTTTCGTAGCCGCAGTCAAATGTAAGGTATAATACCTTGTCAGTCGATTTGGTGTCGAGGCAAAGCGCTTTGTAGCCGTTTGTCTCAAAGTATTTTTGATTGTTTACGGATATATCGTTCGGCTTGCCGTCTTTCGCTATGCCGTAGCCGTAGCCGTGCTTTTCGGTCGAAAGACCGCGTGTGTTTTCGGGATCGGAAACGTTAAAATCGACAAGCGGCAGCGGAGCCCTACCCGTGTAGGTTTCGCCGTCTTTTAAAGCGGCGTCGCCCGATAACACCGGCTTCGGGTCGGGAGCGGTCGTGCTTTCTGTCGTGGGAGCGGCGGTTTCGCTCTGCTCGGCAGCGGCTTTATCATTCTTTTTTCCGCATCCGAAAAAAGCTGCTCCGAGCACTATCAGCAATGCGGAAAAAATACAGAGAATTTTTTTCATTTTTTCTTCCTCCTATGTAACAAAGCGGCGAAAACCGCTTTGCTCAGAGAATGCTTTGATACGACTATTTTATCATATCCTGCATATTATCGACAATGGTATTTATGGTGTTTGCCGCCTTTTTTGCCGCCTTTTTCATCTTGCGTTTTCTCGAAGACGATTTAGCGGCGGTTGACATTACCGCGGCCGCCGTTCCCACGGCAAGACTTACGCCTACTGTTTTCATTGCCGAATTCATATTGTTATTCATTATTTTTTCCTCCGTTTTATAAGATTGTATTAGTATCTTGTGCAAAACGGACGGTAAAAATACTGTTTAGTTCTTTATATTTTTGAAAAATATGGTAAAATTGTTTTTGAAATTTTTTGAAAACGGTGATAAAAATGATATTGAATGTGGTTATGGTCGAACCGGAAATTCCGCAGAATACCGGAAACGTGGCACGTACGTGCGCTCTGACAGGCGCAAGACTTCACCTTGTAGGCCCCATGGGTTTTAAAATCGACGACAGGAAGTTAAAGCGTGCCGGTCTCGATTATTGGCACCTTTTGGATATAACATATTATGAGAACCTCGAAGAGTTCTTTCGCAAAAATCCGGATAACGGAAACTTTTATTATTTCACGACAAAAGCGACTCATCGTCATACCGATGTAAAATATCCCGACAATGTATATCTTTTCTTCGGAAAGGAAACAAAAGGCCTGCCGGAAAATCTTTTACACGATAATCCGCAGACCTCTGTGAGAATACCTATGCTTAATAACCCCGACGCGCGCAGCCTAAATCTCTCAAATTCCGTGGCGATAGGTGTGTACGAGGTTTTACGCCAATGGAATTACCCAAAGCTTCTGTGCGAGGGTAAACTTCGCGACTATGAGTGGGATGTGTGACGTTTAATATGTAGGGTGCTCTTGGTGCTTGCGGTAAGCGTCCATAATGTCTTTAAAGACCTCTCCGTTTGTCGGCGGCGTCCATGTTACGGCGTTTGCGCCGGCGGCGATTGTGGCCTTGATGGTTTCGTCTGTGGGACCGCCCGTTGCCATTATCGGTATATCGGGATATTTCTTGCGGATTTTTTCGATAAGCTCCGGAGTTTTAGACGCCGCGGATACGTTGAATATCTCCGCACCCGCCTCAAGTCTTCCGGCAATATCGTCCTCCTCTGAAACCACGGTGACAATAACCGGTATGTCAAGAGCCTCCTTAAGCTCCTTAACGGTTGAATTAGGCGTCGGTGCATTTACAACAACGCCGAACGCGCCTTGATATTCGGCGTGTCTGCCGAGGCCGAGAACTCGCTCGCCCTTTGTAAGTCCGCCGCCTATTCCGACAAATACCGGCGTGTCCGCTGCCATCATTACTGCCTGAGTGATGACAGGCTGCGGCGTAAACGGGTACACGGCAATAACCGCGTCGGCGTTGGAATTTCTTATTATGCTGACATCGGTTGAAAACAGAACCGATTTTATTCGTCTGCCGCATATTTTAATCCCGTTGCAGGTATAAATAGCTTCGGGGACGCTGAGTCTGAAATCTCTCAAAAAACCTTTTACTTCTGTCATTGATTTTTTCCTCGTTTCGTAATATATTATAAAAAGAAATGCTTTAACGGAGTTGATAAATATGTTTAAAGAAATAAACGTGCGCGAGCTGGACCGTTCGCCGATACAAATGATAAGCGATGATTGGGCTCTTTTGACCGCAGGCAAAGAGGGCGATTGGAATACTATGACCGTTTCGTGGGGCGGCGTAGGAGAGCTTTGGGGCAAGGATGTAGTGTTTGTTTTTGTCCGTCCTCAGAGATATACCCTCGAATTTATGGAAAAATACGATGAGTTCACGCTCTCGTTCTTCGACGGCGAATATAAAAAGGAGCTCGGCATATGCGGTGCAAAATCGGGCAGGGATATTGATAAGGCCGACGAGACGGGTCTTGTCCCGGGAATATATAGATAATGCCGTCACATTCAAGCAGGCTAAAAAAGTGCTTGTCTGCAAAAAGGTAGCGTTTAAGGATATGACTCCCGACGGATTTTTGGACAGCTCAATAGAAAAGTGGTATACAAATAAAGATTACCACAGAATTTACGTCGGCACAATCGAAAAAACGCTTATTTCGGAATAATTTTAAAAATTTTTAAACTTTTTAAACTTTTTTGCAAAAAACACTTGCAATTTGAGAAACCTTGTGATATACTTACTCTCGCACTTGAGAGATGAGTTCAAAAACAAAGTTTCTCAAAAGTCGGTGTTTATTACGATGAGGGTCCACCCGTTCCCATTCCGAACACGGTAGTTAAGCTCATTCGTGCCGAAAATACTTGGCTGGAAGCGGCCCGGGAAAATAGGTCGATGCCGACATTTTATGAAAGTAGTTCTCCAATAGGGGAGCTATTTTTTTGCCTTTTTTTACTCCGTGAATTTTTCACGGAGCTTTTTTAATGCCCTTTTTTCTATTCGGGAAACATAGGAGCGCGAAATTCCCATTTCTTCGGCGATTTCACGCTGCGTCATCGGCTTTGACATAAAAAGCCCGTATCGCTTTAAAATTATCTCTCTGTCGCGAGAGTCTTCCATTTCGTTGATATATTCGCGCAGCTTTTCTATTTTGATTTTTTTATCCAAATCATCTGCGATGGTATCGTCTGTATAGACAATATCTGAGAGTGTCAGTGGATTTCCCTCGGAATCCGTATCGATAGGTTCGCTCATGGAAATATCCTGAGCCGACTTTTTTTGACTGCGAAAGTGCATGAGTATTTCGTTTTCAATACAGCGTGAGGCGTATGTCGCAAGGCGTGTACCCTTGGTGTAATCAAAGCTGTTTATGCCTTTTATAAGCCCTATTGTGCCGATTGAAATAAGATCCTCTTGGTCGGAGTAATTTGAATAATATTTTTTAATTATGTGCGCCACGAGCCGCAGATTGTGCTCTATCAGGCGATTTTTGGCTTCTGTGTCACCGGAAGCCATTTGTTCAAGAGCCTTTTTTTCTTCTTTTGCGGACAGCGGCTTCGGAAATGACCCGGCATTTTCAATATGCAGAATCAAATAAAGCATTTTTGTGGTTATGGCGGATAAAAGCTCCAAAAGCATTAAAATCGACCTCTCTTTCATATTAAGAATATGATTGTGAAAAGCCGTATTTGCAAGTCCCGAAAAAATGCTGTGATAATTGGAGAAAACGCCGTACTGTGCAGCGGTAAATTCCTTTTTGACTTTCACCGAAACTTTTTATATAATTTGAGTAGACAGAAGGTTTCTCAAAATGGAGTCTTAATTGGAAGCCTCAATCTTCCGGTTGTTTTCGGTGCTGCGTTAACAATCGGTATTGGTACTGCGTTAACTATTGGAGAAGACCATTGGAAAAAAGCATGGATTGGCTATTAAAAGGAGGACTATATATTGTTTCATATAATAAAATCTATGGATATGCCAACATACGTAGGCTTGATGTTGACACTTATTGTTATAGGTATCTATTATATAATAAAATACAGAAGGGTTAAAGTGCCTTGGATAATACTTGTGTATTTCATGGTTGTTAACTCTATTGTTTTAATTATTAACAGAATTATAGAGGAATATCAATCAAATACTCATTTGGAAAAAATCAGCTCTAATGTAGCTTTAATATCCAGTGGTATATTTATAGCTTCTATATTTGTTGTAGGAATTATTACAAAGATAAAGGAAAAGCGTTAAAACGATATTATTCGCCTACACTTATTACTTGTCGGCGCATTTTAGGCGTTTGTTAGCTATATTTGTACTGATATGTAACATCTTTATTAACCATAGCGCAAAAAAGCCCCTGCTTTCAAAACGAAAGTAGGGGCGTTCTTGTATGTTTACGGGTGTCGCTTATATCATACTTATGCAGTAGCAAAACATTTTAGAATTACAGCATCGTCGTTGTAGTCAATGTTGACAAATTATCAAAGCAATAATATAATATCTTGTACATAAACAACGAATTGCGGAAGTAACACATATTGTGTTCTTTATAAAAAACAAGTGGGGGAAAATATGAAAAACAAGAAGATTTTAATAATATCGCTTTGTGCTGTTCTGATTGCCCTCGTAGCGGCAGCTTCGGTTATGCTCAAAAGGAACAGCATATCAAAGCACAGTTTGATTTATGCCGATGTAAATGATAATAAGTTGATTTCCTATAAAATATCCGAGAAAGCGGAAACCCGGATTTCTTTTGACGGATATTCGGAATATTTGCTTGTCGGCAAGTATATCGGCGGGGAATATTGCTGTGTTTCCAAGGGCGAAAATTCATTTTTTGATGTGCTGCTGATAAAGAACGGCAATATTGAAAAAACATATCAATTAAGCTTTTGCCCCGATGAAATTGCGGCAACCGACGACGGCATTTATTGCTTGACGGACGGTAAAATTTACCGTTTAAGTACAGCGGATAATACCGAAAACCTATATAAAGACAATGTTTATACTAATTACCGTTTAAATATGCTTATTACCGATAAAGGGGATTTGGTATATTCAAGGCAGGAAAACAACGGAAGCGTCTCTCTTGTGCTCGACTGTGACGGACAGGAAACCGACGTTTTTACATTTAATCCTGATGATACTATTGCCGTGGGACTTAATACAGATAACCGATTTTTATATAAAGACAAAAGCGGCAATTATAAGACGATGGCTGTGTCGGTTTACGGCGGTAAGCAGCAGAAATACGGCAAATCCGCTACATTTGTTCAAGCTTCGTCGGACGGCAAGCTTGCCGTCAAATGTAAAAGACAGGTTTTGGGCGAGTGCTCCGATGTCTATATAGTTGACGGTAAAACGGGTATTGCCGTGTCAACACATTTGGTCGATTTGGATATACCGTATTCGGTTGTTGTAGTGTAGATTTTATAATCTGTTCAAATGTGCGTAATTGGCTTTTAAAATGTCACACTAAAAGGAGACGGTTATAATTATGATAAAAAAGGCAAACAAAAAAGTTGCGATTTTAAATTTTGTTGTTTTATTTATTCTGATTCTTGTTGGTCTATTTGTTTTGAGCGTTCCCCAATTTGACCTTTCGTCATTGAGTGTCGCTTCATTTTACCTGTATTTCCCGAGTGTCGCATTATTGTTGGTATACTGTATTCTTTATCTTTCCTTTGCCCTTACCAAAAAGGAACATTCCGCGTTGGAAAAGATATTAAATGTTTATACGGCGCTTATGATTGCGACGATTGCTATTGCCGTGTGTGCTTCTCTGATTGTGACATTTTGCGGCAAAAACGGGAAAGCCGAAAAAGAAAGATTTTTAAACACTTTCGGTACTCAATCCTTATTTGGACTTGACAGTGCCGACGCCGATTTATCCGTTCCAAGCTCAAAAGGGAATGAATATAACACGCGTAATTTTGTATTCGGTAATACATATATTACCGACCAGAACCGTTCGTTTGTTTTCCGCGGCGAACAAAACAATGACGGCGGAGATTTTACACTTATAAATATTGCCGGAAGCGGTATACTTAATGTGCCAAAACCTATATGTGAATTATTATATTCATTTCATTTGCTTTACACTTTTGACTTGACGGATACCAAAGTCGAACAAATCAATGATGATGTACAGGGGTGTGCCCGTATCATCGACTCTTCCGACGGATTCAACTATGGTTCTTTTCTGTTTTTCAACGGTAAGTCGATTGTTTACTTAAACATTCAATATTCGGACAGCCTATCGCTTGATAAAGACTATGTTACAGAGCAGTGCGTTCGGTATCTTGAAAATACCAAATGATATACACAAACTGCCGAACATTAACCGCTGTGCATCTAATGTGAGACAAAGCTGAATATCCGGCGAAAAGCAGGTGTTCCGTTTTTACCGAAAAAATACCCCTCCTGATGTGTACTCCGCATCAAGAGGGGATTTTTTACTTTGTACCCGATAAAAAAAGTGTTACGTATCAGCACAAACATAGTTAATATATATCTAAAATGTGCCGATGCGTAACATATATTTCCGGACACTTATGTTTTAAGTTTGACTGTTTTCTCACTATTTTACCGTCAAACAGTTCTAAACTGTCAAGTCCAATATTTCAGACGTTTGCGTTTGTTTTTCCCCTGATAAATATGTCAGTAATAAAGATGCTCCGTCTTTTGAAAATTCTGCTTCAATAACAGGGGTATCAACATTTGAAAAATTCAATTTAAACTCTTTGTAAAACAGGCTTTTGTCGAAAATGTTTTGCACAACAACCTTTCTGTTTTCCAAAGGATTCTCTTTTGAAACTTCAATATATGCAATTAACTTATCTGAATTAGTCAATACATTTGTGAATTCCTCCGAAAAAGTATTTTCGTTTGCATTATAGTACTTATGTATTGTAATTCCCGTCCCCATACCGATTCCAATGTCAATTATGTCGCCACCGATCGTGTTAATTTCAATAGGACGGTCGGTTTTTTCCGACAACGCAATTTTGCCCTCAGGATTATAAATTTCGTAACGGACTTGATTGTTGTTCTCTTTATAAATGCGATAATATTTTCCGGAATCAATAATTTGCGTTTGTTTAAGGTTGCTGTACGGTGAGCATGCGGTTAAAAAACAGAAAAGAACGGGAAGTAATATGTATAAATATTTTTTCATGAAAGTTTCTCCGAAACAAATCTTTTATGTCGTTTTCTATTTTATCGGTGTTTGAAAATGTAACACCGTCTAATCCGATATTTATTTTATTGCATAGATTTCTAAATATCTAAAAAATAAATTAAAAATAATATTGCAGAAAGAACAAATAAGGCGATTCCTAAAAAAAGATAAGATGAAATAATGAATTATCTTCTTTAGTATGCCCCCATTTTTTGTGAACATAAATACTTGTGGCCCAAGGCACAATAAAAAATACGAAGAAATATACAAGAATTATTGTATCTGCTATGTCAGAGTATTTATAGGTCTTTGAAAAATCATGAAGACATCTTGCAACAGTAAAGACAGGAACACCTAACATTGTGACATACATCATCGAACACCAAGGTCTTTTTTGAGGTTCAGCCTGCTTTAGTTTCTTTAAATTTATTACACTAGCGACTAGCATCGCTATCATTAACAGTACAAAAGGTATGAAAGGTATGTCATACAATAAATTACCCATAATATGTCGTTTCTCCTAATATTCTCATACGTGCATAATTCTCTACCGAAGATATGACCGGTAAACCTGCCGAAAAGTAACAAAAAATAAAAATCGGACAATATCATAGATATTATCCGTGCGTAAATTTAAAGTTTTTTAATTTGCCGCACTTGAAAGCTTTTATTATTAACCCTTAAAATTCGCCGTAGGGGGTTGCCCTCTTTTTGTCCGCATCGGCAGTGCCGCCCGTACAGGGCGCACATTGTTTAATATTAACAAAGTAGGTTTACACAACAATATTAACTGAAATTACCATGTTTGTCAATTTGTTTTTTGGTAGCTTTGTCGAATAAAACGGCATTTGACGATTTTGCGGCGAAAAACAAAAAATATGTTACGTATCAGCACAATTATAGTTAATATATATCTAAAAACGATGAACTGCAAAGCTTGGGCGAGTATCCGACGATTGCTTTAAATACTGTCATTTTGGGTAATTGCTTATCTGGTGAATCGTATATATTGCCCGCGCTGCCGTCATCCTATCCTTTTAGCTATGGCGGCGGTTACGGCGCAAACCTCTTTTGCGCCTGCTATTTTCAGCATTTTGGCACACTCCGAAAGCGTGGAACCGGTGGTCTTTATGTCGTCTGCAAGAAGTATTGTTTTGCCGTCAAGATATGAAAACTCTTCCGCTGTCGCGAATATGCCGAATACATTGCCGCGCCGTTTGGTTCCCGGGAGAGTGTGCTGGCGCGGAACATCATATAGCTTTACGAGCATCTCCCGACACGGCAAACAAAGCTCCTCACCGAGCCGTTTTGCCAAAAGCTCGCTCTGGTTAAATTCCCTGTCGTGTTTTTCGGCTTTTGAAAACGGCACAAAGGTTATTATGTCAAATTTCTTTTCGCCGTATTGCTCTTTTACGGTTTTTGCCATATCCTGCGCGAGAGTACGTGCAACAAAATCCTTTCCCTCAAATTTCAGGCGGTGTATTGCGGCTTTGGCGGCACCCTCATAGTAAAACGGAGCGGCGACGGCGGAATATTCGTTTTTTGCCTGCTTGCATGAGCAGTCCTCTTTGCTGTGACCGCAAAAACGGCAACACGGAGGCAAAATACGCGGCAGGGAGCTTTCGCAGCTTTCACAGACGTCTTTTTCCGGGACTATCAATTCTCCGCAGTATTTGCACCTTTTTGGGAAAAAGACGGAAAGAATCCTATCCGCAAATTTAAGCAAAATATTCACCTCCGCAAGCTCAGGCTTTTTTTATGTCAAACCAAAATACAACTCCGTCGTCCGTGTTTTCGGCACCGTATTTTTCGCCGTGCAGCTTTTGTATTGCACCGACTATCGAAAGGCCGAGTCCGAAACGCCCCTCTGCGCGCGAATGTGACTTGTCGGCGCGGTAAAAGCTTATCCATATTTTATCCATATCATCGCTGTCTATATGACTTCCGCTGTTGTATACGCAAATCCGTATACTGCCTTCGTTCGGGCTTTGCCCTTTATAGACTCTTATAATGTTGTCGCCGGAAACGTGTGAGCAGGCGTTCGATATGTAGTTGTTAAATACCATTCGTATTTTAACGCTGTCGCCGAGTCCGAAGCAGTCGCTCGGAATATCATTTATAAATTTGATTCCCTTGCTCTCAAATTTTAATCGGTTTTCTTCGCCGTATTCTTCAGCGGCTGCGCGAATGTCTATCTTATCCATACTGAGCTTGACGTTACCTGATTCATACATTGAAAGCTCGAGAAGCTGTAAAACGAGCATATTCATCTTGTGAGTTTCGCCGGTTATTATTTCACAATATTCCGAAGCACCTTTTGTGTCGCCGCTGTCGAGCATCAGTTTGGCACCCTCCGAATAGCCCTGTATTATTGAAATCGGAGTTTTCAACTCGTGCGAAACATTAGAGATAAAATCCTTACGGATTTTGTCGAGCTGCTGCTCTTTCTCTATATCCTCCTGCAACCTGCGGTTTTTCTCGTTTAAATCGACAAGCGTGCTGTTGAGCGAATCGGACAGCTCGTTTATACTGCTTGCCAAAGTGCCTATTTCATCGTTTCCGCCGTATTCGCATTTCTTTGAGAAGTCCATATCTGCCATGCCGCCGGTGACGCTGCTCATTTCAATAAGCGGCTTTGTAAATTTCTTTGAGTAAAAATATATTGCAACAAGCGTGGCACAAAGAGCGAGTATGCTGGTTATAAGCATTACGTTTATGGCTGTATCGGCATATGAGTCTATCGTCGTTTTTTTGCTGTACATCTCAAGGTCTCCGCCGAATTTAAGACTTTTTCCGTAGACTATGAATTGCGTGTCGCTCATAGCGTTTTCCTGAATTTCAAAGAAAGAGCCGTCGGGGTTGTCGTGTCGGTCTTTTATCACTATTTTACCTCCGGTTATACCGGTAGGCACGGCACCGTAGTAAAGGGGAGTGCCGTCCGACATATATACGTCTATGGTAACTCCGTTGTCTTTTTCGAGTAATGCGATTTTAGAGCTGTAATCGGCGGCGGAAACGTCGTAGGTGTCGATTTCCTCCGCAAGATACTGCATGGTACGCTTTTGATTGAGTATGTATATTGACGAGAGATACCATTTGTTGAGGGCGAGTATCAGCATTACGGCAATAAGAACTATGGCTCCGACCTGTAAAAACAGCCGCAGCCTTATACTTATGAAGCGCTTACTCTTAGTCTCCTTGCTCATATTCACTCCTCTATCTTATAGCCTACGCCGTATACGGTATGTAAATGCTTTGTTCCCCAGTCGCCGAGCTTTGTACGAAGCCTTGCAACGTGAGAATCTACGGTTCTTATATCGCCGTCGTAGTCAAAGCCCCAAACATCGTCAAGCAGCTGTTCGCGTGAGTAAACTCTGCCGACAAAGCCGAGCAGCTTTATTAGAATACTGTACTCCTTAAGCGTCAGCGAAACGGCTTCGCCGTAGACCTTGACCTCGTGCGCGTCTTTGTTTACCGATAGCCCCCAAAGCTCGTCGGTGTCGGAGACAAATCCGCTCCCGGAGCGGCGCAAAAGAGCCTCCACTCGTTTCATAAGCACGGCCGGGGAAAACGGTTTTGTTACATAGTCGTCTGCACCGCTTTCAAATCCGGTTAATTGATCAAAGTCCTGACTTCTTGCCGAAAGCAGCATAATGGGCACGGCGGAGTGCCGTCTTAATTCCCTTGTCGCTTCCCAGCCGTCGAGCTCGGGCATCATAATATCCATTATTATGAGGGCGGTGTCTGGATTTTGGTTGAAAAGCTCTACGGCCATTTTGCCGTCCGCGGCCTCAAGTGGCGTGTGACCCTCTTTAATCAGGAAATCGCACACAAGTCGCCGTATGAGCATTTCATCGTCTGCCACTATTATTTTTGCCATTATGACATCGTCTCCCGTTTCCTGCCGACATATCGGCGCAAAAAAATAATCTCAAAAACAGCAGATGCCGTTACTGAGATTATTTTATCACAAACCGATAGCTTGTTTCAATATATAAGAGTTATTTAAGGTATTTACGAAGTCCCGTTTTGTTTATTGCTGCGCAAAGCGGCATTCCGGCGGCGTAGCATACCACGAGCTCGCCGAGACCTACAAATGCTGCCTGTATAAGAAAGCCCTTGAACGTAAAGCCCTCGGGCAAAAATACGGCTATTTCCGCCCCGACTATAACGGCGTTGAACACTACCGAAAAAACCGGTGCGAGAAGCGGCAGCCCCTTTACCTTGACCTTTCTCGTGAGATACGTAAATACGGCGGCCAAAAGCGTTGCTGCCGAGCCGCATATTATGTCCGTAATACCGTACGGACTTCCGAGGTTTGCCAAAATACAGCCTATTGTAAGCCCGGGTATTGCGGCCGGTGTGTATGCCGCAAGAACCGTCAGAGCCTCGGAAAATCTGAACTGTACCGCTCCGTAGGCAAGATTTACGGCGGATGCGGCATAGGTCAGCGCGGCATAGAGAGCGGCAATTACCGCACCGCAGACGAGAAAGTTAACATCTTTTTTCTTATTCATTTTTCAAACTCCTTAGTTTTGATTTGGGTATTTGCCCTGTCAGGCGGATCTCGAACTGACAACTTTGATTATGAGATTTTCAAAGCATTGAAATTGTATAATAAAAGAGCCTGCTCGTCAAGGAAAAACAAAAAGATTTTCCGTGAAACGGCTCAAATATTGACTTTTTCGCTTCCGTTTGCTATTGTTTTTATAAATAAAACGGTAAGGAGCGTTTGTCTTGAAAAATTACGTTCTCAAATATAACAAGCCTGCGGAGTATTCCGAAAACGGATGGCAAAACGAGGTTTTGCCCATAGGCAACGGCATGCTCGGTATGTGCGTATTCGGAGGTGTTTCCGAGGAGCATTTGCAGTTTAATGAAAAAACTCTTTGGACGGGCGGCCCGTCAAAGAGCAGAAAGGACTATATCGGCGGAAATGTCGAAAACAGCTATGAATACCTTGAAAAAATCAGAGAAGCACTGCGCCGCGGTGATAAAAAGGCCGTCCTTAAATTTAAGGATAAGCTTGTAGGCGTAAAGGACGGCTACGGGGCGTATCAAAATTTCGGGGAGATAGTGCTCAAATTTCCTCACGATGTTTTTTCGGATTATGAAAGACAGCTCGATATAACAAATTCCGTTTGCACGGTGAAATATAGGAGCGGCGGAGTTTCCTTTATACGCGAGTGTTTTGCGTCGCACAATCCGTCGGTTATCGCCGAAAAAATCACCGCCGATAAAAATGGTGCGTTGAACACCGAAATTTCATTTTCGGCGTCTCACGAGACCGACAGCATAAGAGTGCAGGATAATTCCCTGATTTTGTGCGGCAGGCTCTCGGATAATGACCTCGCATACTATGCGCGCCTTTGTGTTACAACGGACGGTGAAATGGTAAAAGGCGACGGTAAGCTCGTCATTAAAGACGCTTCATATATTGTTTTTGCCCTCTCTGCCGGAACAAACTATAAAAACGAATATCCGAATTACAGAGGCGAAATGCCCGAAGGCAAAGTAAATTCCGCAATAGAAGAATTTTTGAAAAATGGCTATGACGAGGTTAAAAAAGCTGCGGTCGCCGAATACAAATCGCTGTTTGACCGTTTTTCATTTGAGGTTACAAGCTTCACAAGCCCCGAATACACGGATAAACTCCTTTCTTCATACCGTGAAAACCCCGATTCAAAGGACGGGCGGTACTTGGAAGAGCTTTTGTGCCAATACGGCAGATACCTGCTTATTTCAAGCTCTGCCGAAAACGATGAGCTGCCCGCCAATCTTCAGGGCGTATGGAACAATTCCAATTCGCCTGCGTGGAGCTGTGATTATCATCTGAACGTAAATCTTCAAATGTGTTATTGGCATGCGTATGTCACGGGACTTTTCGGCGCGGCAAAACCGATGATACGCTATATGGAGTCGCTTCGTGAGCCGGGCAGAGTTACCGCGCGGTGTTACCACAATATCGTTTCCGATGAAAAAAAACCCGAGAACGGCTGGGTGTGCCATACTCAAAATACGCCCTTCGGTTGGACTTGTCCCGGTTGGGATTTCTACTGGGGCTGGTCTCCTGCGGCGTCCTCGTGGATGATGCAGAATTGCTTTGATTATTATGCGTTTACCGAGGACACGGACTATCTTCGCTCCGACATATATCCCATGATGAAAGAAAATGCTGCTTTTTGGCTTCAAAATCTTGTTTACAGTAAAGAGCAGGACAGATATGTTTCGTCTCCGTCGTATTCTCCTGAGCACGGGCCCATAAGTATAGGCAATACATACGAGCAGACGCTTATATGGCAGTTGTTTACCGATACGGAAAAGGCGGCAAGGGTTCTCGGAGACGACGACTTTGCGGCTGAGCTTGAAAGAGTGCGTGTAAAGTTAAAGCCCATTACAAAGGGACGCTGGGGTCAGATAAAGGAATGGTATGAGGAGGACGAATGGTATAAGTCCTTGAAGCTCAGAAAGCTTAAATATAAGCTCCATTCCTGCCAAAACCGCCACAGACACGCATCTCATTTGCTCGGACTTTATCCCGGAAACGCGATAACCGATAAAACTCCCGAACTTATCGAGGCTTGTAAAGTTTCTCTGCTTGACAGAGGCTTCGGCCAAAAGAGCGGCGCAAACGGCTCGGGCTGGGGCAAGGCGAATAAGGTAAACCTTTGGGCGAGGGCAAAGGACGGCAACAGAGCATATTCAATGCTGCGTGAGCTTATAAACAAAAACATCGCGCCGAACCTTTGGGATTTCCATCCGCCGTATCAGATGGACGGAAACTGCGGATACACAAGCGGTGTCTGCGAAATGCTGTGTTACAGCTCCGATGATATTATAGAGCTTTTGCCGGCACTCCCCGAGGAGTGGAAAAACGGCAGCGTAAAAGGGCTTTGTGCCCGCGGAGGATATTCTCTTGATTTCACGTGGGAAAACGGCGAAATAAAGAGTCTGTCGGTATATTCGTCCTGCGGCAAAAAGACGGCACGCATTAAAACGGGCGATGAAATCAAAACGGTGAAAACGGTCGGTTAAAAGCACCGAAAATTTGCTCGCTGTATTTTTGAAAGGATTTGAAAACAGTGAAATATCTTGTTATAGGTGTCGGCGGAACGGGAGGCGCAATAGCCGCATATCTTACAAAAGCCGGAATAGATACAACTCTGATTGCGAGAGGTGATAATCTGTCGGCTCTCAGGGAAAACGGCATTACTCTGAGCCTTGATAACAACGAATACACAAATGCCGTAAAAGCCTTTGATATGAACGGTTTTGAAAATGCTGTGAAATCCGGCGCAGCCCTTTCTCCCGATGTAATTTTTGTGTGCGTAAAGGGGTATAGCATTACAGACACAATACCGTTTATAAAAAGCGTATCCAAGCCCGAAACCGTGGTAATACCGATACTCAATATTTACGGCACGGGCAGACATATGCAAAAAGAGCTTCCCTCTCTTACGGTGACGGACGGGTGTATATATGTTTCCTCAAGTCTTGTCTCTCCGGGGAAAATACATATGTACGGTTCGATTTTTCGTATAGTTTACGGGCTGCCTTCGCACAAAAAGGATGATTCGCGGCTTATAAAAATCGAAAGAGACTTAAAACTGGCAAACATAACGCCGGTTTTTTCAGATAATGTCGAAAAGGACACGCTCCAAAAATTCTCATATGTTTCGCCTATGGCGGGATGCGGTTTGTATTTCGGAGCAAATGCCGCCGAGATGCAAAAACCGGGAGCGGAGCGCGAGCTTTTTTCCGAGCTTATCTCCGAAATTGAAACGCTTGCGGCTGCAATGGGAATAAAATACGAAAAGAGCCTTGTAAAAATAAATCTCGATATTCTCGACGCTCTGTCACCGGACGCCTCCACCTCTATGCAGCGCGACATTGCTGCCGGTAAGCAGTCGGAAATAGACGGCCTTATATATGAGGTTGTGCGCCTTGCCGATAAGTACGGACTCTCTCTTTCGGCTTACCGTAAAATATCCGAGAAATTTCGGCTTGACGGCCTTAAATAATGAAAAGCCGCCGAAGCTTTTCACGGTTGACGAAACAGAGGGTTTGTAGTATAATTTTTCCTAATATATTATTTTGAAAGGAGTCCACAAATCATTATGGACGACGCAGGACCTGCGAGTATTATTCTTAAACTTTTTTTACTATTTATTCTTATTTTGATCAACGCTTTCTTTGCAATGTCGGAGATAGCTATCATTTCGCTGAATGACGCCAAGATGGAAAAAATGGCGGAGGACGGCGACAAAAAAGCAAAACAGGTATTAAAGCTTACCAAAAACTCCAGCAACTTCCTCTCGACCATTCAGATAGGCGTAACCCTTGCCGGCTTCCTTACTTCGGCTGTCGCGGCTCAGAACTTTGCGGTAATGCTGACCGACGCTCTTGCGAAAACATCTGTTGTTAAGGTAATTCCGGTCGGTGCGATAAGCGTAATTTCGACTATACTTATAACGCTTATTATGTCTTATTTTTCACTCGTTCTCGGCGAGCTTGCACCCAAAAAGTTCGCTATGCAGAAGTCTGAAAAAATCTCCTTTGCAGTCACTCCGATACTTCTCGGCTTCAGTAAGATAACAAAGCCGTTTGTAAAGCTTCTTTCTGCTTCCACAAACCTTATAGTCCGTATGTTCGGTCTTGACCCCAACGCTGATGAGGAAACCGTCACAGAAGAGGAAATCCGTATGATGGTTGACGTCGGTCAGGAAAAGGGCGTAATTGAGGACAGCCAAAAAGAAATGATAAACAACGTCTTTGAATTTGATGATATTGACGTTGCCGATATAATGACTCACCGCACCGATATGGAGTGCGTTGACGTCGAGGATTCTCTCCAGGACGTAGTCAAAACCTCAATGGAGCACGGCTATTCGAGAATCCCCGTATATGAGGAAGACCCCGACAATGTTGTCGGTATTATATACATTAAAGACCTTTTAAAATATGTCGGGTCCAATCTGCCTAAAACAAAAACGCCTAAGGACATAATGCGCGAGGTATATTGCGTTCCCGAAACAAAGCGCTGCGGCGAATTATTTTCGGAAATGACCGCTAAGCATATTCAGATGGCAATAGTGGTTGACGAGTACGGCGGAACTGCCGGCCTTGTAACCCTTGAGGATATAGTTGAGGCTATCGTCGGTAATATTCAGGACGAATATGACAACGAGGACGAAGAAATATCCAAGATAAACGATACCACCTTTACGATAGACGGTATTACCGATATCGAAGAGGTTGAGGAAAAACTCGGCATAAAGCTGCCCGAGGGAGACTACGATACTCTCGGCGGATTTATAATCAGCCTTTTGGGCTTTTTGCCGGTTGACGGCGATATGAACACCGTTCAGTATAAAAACATCAGGTTTACCGTGTTGAACGTAGAGGAGCGCCGTATAGGTAAGGTCAAGGTCGAATTTTTGCCGGAGGAACAGCTCGGCAACGAAAAAACGACTGATGAAAAGTCCGAGGAAAAGGATAAGCGTAAAAGCGGTGACAAAGACGATGAATAATGTGCTTCTTCACTGCTGCTGTGCGCCGTGCTCGCTTTCCTGCATAGACCCTCTGCGAAACGAGGGAATAGAGCCGGTCGCGTTTTGGTATAATCCAAACATCCACCCTTGGAAAGAATACGAGGCAAGGCGTAATTGCCTTATCGACTATGCTTCGAAAATAAATATGAGGGTTTTGGTCGAAGAGGATTACGGACTTCGCGAATTCGTGAAAAATGTTGTCGGCGATATAGATAACAGGTGTACCTATTGCTATGAGACGAGGCTTCGCAAAACAGCCGAATTTGCGGCGGAACACGGTTTTAAGCAGTTTACAACCACGCTTCTCGCAAGCGTTTACCAAAAGCACGAGCTTATAGCCGCGGCAGGCGAGCGTTTCGGAAAAGAGTTCGGCGTGGAATTTCTCTACCGCGATTTCAGACCGAATTTCAGAGACGGCAATCAAAGGGCAAGAGAGCTCGGCTTTTATATGCAAAAATACTGCGGATGCGTCTTTTCTGAGGAGGACAGATACAAAAAAGCAATCCTCCGCGAAAAAGAAAGGTTTCTTGAAGAACTTGATTCTTTTACATTATAAAATAAAGATAAAACGGCTTATAGGGAGCTTGATCCCGATAAGCCGTTTTTTTATACGTGATTTAAAATCCGACTACCTGATGAGTTCTCGGCACCGACGGCGGATCGCCTATTCTGCCGTAGACCCTGAGCGACGCTATTCTTTCCATATCTTCGTCGGAAATTTCAAAGCCGAACACATCGGCGTTGTTCCGAATTCTGTCGGGATTTGCCGACTTAGGAATGGGAACGGCACCCTTTTGCACTATAAAGCGTATGCAAAGCTGGGCTACCGAGACCTTGTATTTTTCGGCAAGCTCTATTAGGAGTTCGCGCTTAAATGCCTGACCTTGTATGAGCGGACTCCAGGCTTCGGGCAAAACAGAGTTTTCTTTGCAGTATGCTATCATTTCGTCCTGCGGATTTTGCGGATGCATCTGAACCTGATTTATCAGCGGATAATCGCCGAGATTTTTCTTTAAAATCTCAATATGCTCCGTCATAAAGTTGCTTGTGCCGATGGCTCTTACCTTGCCGTCGTCGCGCAGTCTCATCATTGCGCGCCAGGTATCGCAAAGGTCGTCTTCGAGGCGGTCCCAGTTTGTGACAAGCACCGGCCAATGTATTAAATAGCCGTCGAGGTAATCCGTACCGAGCTTTAAAAGCGAGCTCTCGCACGCAGCTATGGCTTTTTCATAGCCGTGGTCGTCGTTTGGCAGCTTGCTTACCAAAAATATTTCTTCCCTTTTAACGCCGCTCTTTTTTATTCCGTCGCCGACGCCTTTTTCGTTCCTGTAAGCGCCTGCGGTGTCGATATGACGGTAGCCTGTATCTATTGCGGCTTTTACGGCATTTTCTGCGACTTCATCCGGCATTTTCCATGTGCCGAAGCCTATGCACGGTACTTCTACGCCGTTTCTGAGTATATATTTGTCCTGTAAGCTTTTCAAATTCTCACCTTCATTTCAAAGATGAGTATATTGTATCACAATATGCGGCGATTTTACACCTTAAATTTATCGCCGCTATCGTTATATCTTATCATATTTCGGTTATGCCGCCTTTAAGAATCCCCACGTTGTCGCTGTATATTTTGTCAAACTGCGTGAGGGGCAGGGGGCTTTGACCTAAGCCTACCTCTATTGTGTATCCGGGTCTGTCATAATACTGTATAAACCAGTCCTTGTACCCTGCAAAGCCCGAATTATACGGTGTTTCCTCTACCGCATAGCCGCTGATTCGCCCGAAATATTCTGCGATTTCACGTGATTTTTGCGGCTCAAAGTCAAGGTACTTCCAGTATATGATTTCACCCTGGCTGTGGTATGACAGGGTAAGCGCAAAATTGTGCTTCATTGTAAAATTAAATACAGCCTCGCTTTCGGGAGCGGAAAGGGGAGCCGTGCCGACAAAATCGCGCGGAGCGGGAGACGTAAAACCGAGCGAATACTTAATCTTTTTTGCTTCGTCCCAGCCTGCCGGATATTGAAGATTCAGGTCAACTCCCGCAATGTTCGCTTTCCACCCGTTCGGATACGGTATGTCGGGATAGCGTGCCGAAATTTTGAGCGTCTCATTTTTATATCTGTCGTTACGGAGTACACCGTTTACAAGGTCAACGCCGTCGGGGTTAACCATGGGAACAATATAAAGAGATGCCTTTTTAAATAACTGTACCGCGAGAGTACCGTACAGCGAGCCTCCGTTTGCAAAGCTTTCCGAATATTCTTCGATGAATTTTAAAAGTAGTGGAGTTGTTATCCATTCGTTTGCGTGGTGCGACGCGTTGTAAAATACCTCGTCTTTGCCCTGCCCTATGCTTAGATACGGTATGCTTTTTCCCATAACGCTTTTTCCTATAACTCCGCCCGAAAGGAACGGATACCGCATTAAAAGTCCTTCGCAGATGTATGTTAAAAGCATATATGAATACGGCACGTCGGTGGGAACTACCGAAAAAGCAAACGGAACGGTTAAATTTGTGCCTATCTGCAGGTTCAGCGGATCAACCGTCGGATTTGCAAGCAAAATTTTTCTTATGCTTGTATTGTGCATGGCGGCAATCGAATAGAGTGAATCTCCCTTTTTTACACGGTGAATCGTGTACCCTTTTAGATACGGTAAAAGTGCGGCGTATGTTTTCGGACCGACAATTCCGTCGGGCGACAGAGAAGCGGCCTTTTGAAAAGCAATTACGGCGTTTCTTGTATCGCTTCCGAAAATGCCGTCGATTTCACCATCTAAAAACCCGGCCCTTTTAAGTGCCAGCTGTATTACGGATGTTTCTGTTTTGTTGTTTTGATAATTCATAAAATGCAAGTGCCTCCCAAAACGTTTATTATATTATACGAATTCGGCGGCACTTTGTTGCAAAACGGCATAGCTTGATTTTTGCGGACTTATGAATTATTATAAAATAAAGATAATATGACGGGAGACGATATTATGACGCCTTGTGAGCTTTTGGTATGCGCCGAGGACGCTATGGTAAATTCATATTCGCCGTACTCGGGCTTTTCCGTCGGTGCGGCGCTTATTACCGCAGACGGAAGAGTTTATAAGGGGTGCAATATCGAAAATTCGGCTTTTTCACCCACGATATGTGCCGAGCGAACAGCTTTTTTTAAGGCAATCAGCGAGGGCGAAAACGATTTCGAAGCTATTGCGATAGTCGGTAAATACAAAAATGGCGAATACAAGCACCTTTGCTATCCGTGCGGCGTTTGCCGTCAGGTTATGAAGGAGTTTTGCGGCGGTGATTTCAAAATAATTCTCGGCGACGGCAAGGGCGAATATGAGGTGCATACGCTCTCGGAGCTTTTGCCCGGCGGATTTGATTTGCGAAAGGAATAATTATTGAAAATCGGCACAAAATAATTTCGAAAATCGGAAGGGGAAATGTTTTTTGCTGATTTTTCTTAAAGCGTTTTTTGTCGGCGGACTCATATGCGTTATAGGACAAATACTGATAGACGTGACAAAGATGACGCCTGCAAGAATACTCGTTGCCTTTGTTGTGCTCGGAGTTATCCTCGGTGCGACCGGAGTATATGATAAGCTTGTTGATTTTGCCGGAGCGGGGGCTACGGTACCGCTTACGGGCTTCGGTAATGTCCTTGTGAACGGAACCAAGGAGGCAATCCGCGAAAAAGGCTTGCTCGGTGTTCTTACGGGACCGTTGTGTGCGGGCTCCGCAGGAATTGCGGCGGCGGTATTGTCGGGACTTGTGGTTTCGTTTTTTGCAAAACCGAAAAGCAAATAAAAAACACCCGTTCAAAGGCTGAGTGTTCGTAAGAAGGCAATGGTTTCCTGCCTTCGGTATAAAAAGATTTTTACGACTGCGAAACTGCAAAGCACTTTAAAATATTATATTTTTGATACAAGAAAATGAAAACCCCTCAGATAAGCCGGAGCTTATTTGAGGGGTCGATTATTATTGCACAAAAAATATTGTTTTGACGCAAAGCTTCCTTATAAACACTCAGCCAATCGGGCGTTTATAATACGTTTTTATTTACGCAACGGTTTCGGAAACGAAGTTGTCGTCGCAGCAGGAGCATGAAACATAATTTTCAGCGTCATTGCCGATAACTACTTTTTTGCTGTCAACATATTTTTTCACTATTACATAAACGCCGAAGATAGCGCCTGCAACAGCGGCGATGATACCGATAACTTTAAGAACTTTTTTCATAGGTAAAATGCCTCCCTTAATTTTTGTAAAACTATGTGTTTATTATATACGTAAAAAAGGCAAAAGTCAATGAATAAAATGTAAATTTGACCGAAAAAGCAAAACACCCCGGTCTAAAGACCGAGGTGCATTAAAAACAACATTAAGCCTTGTTGAGTTTGCAAACGAGGGCTGACTTTTTGCGAGCGGCGTTATTCATATGAATAAGACCCTTTGCAGAAGCCTGGTCGATTTTCTTAACTGCAGCTTTAACAAGAACTTCTTTGTCGGCAGCATTTGACTCAATAGCGGCATTAGCCTTTTTGATAGCTGTCTTGAGAGCGGTGTTTCTTGACTTGTTGCGGTCTGCTCTCTTGTTGTTAACGATTACACGTTTTTTAGCTGATTTAATATTCGGCATAGTTTAACCTCCTTTGCGTATCACATTAGCGGAATATATAATACCATTCTTTCCGAAAAAAAGCAAGTTTTTTTTCATAAACAGCCTATAAAATTTATGCCGGTGCAAATAATATATCGTAAAGCGCGCCCGAAATTCGCAAAATGCGGCAAAACGGGCTGCAGTACACAAACATTTATCGAAAGAAAGGCAGCAGTATTTATATGATTTTCGGAACCGATCTCGCAATTGAGCGCAGAGAGATAACAAACAGCGGCAAAAATGACGGCGTGACGGTAAAAAAGCGAAGGGTAAAAAGCGCGTCGGTCACCGAAATAGAAATTACAACGGATGCCGGTGCCGAAAAGCTCGGCAAACCCGTCGGCACATATGTCACGGTGGAGCTGCCGCCGTTTTCATCGGAATTTGATGATGCAGACAGCAGAATGCTTGCCGTGAGAGATGAAATTAAAAAGCTGTTGCCGAAAAACACCTCGGGAGTTCTTGTGGTGGGGCTCGGCAATTCGGATATTACACCCGACGCTCTCGGTCCCAAGACCGCAAAAGATATATTTTCGACGCGCCATATCACAAAATCGCTCGCAGAGGAGGTGGGGCTTCCGTCTCTTCGGCCTGTATCGTCCGCTTCTCCGGGAGTGCTCGGTCAGACCGGCATAGAAAGCGCCGAGATGATTCGCGGAATAATGAATGAGACTTCCCCCGACGCTGTAATAACCGTGGACGCGCTGTCGGCACGCAGCATAAAAAGGCTCTCGGCTGTACGGTTCAGATGACAAATACCGGTATAGTTCCGGGTTCGGGAGTCGGCAATCATCGCGCCGAGATAAGCCGAAAGACCCTCGGAGTGCCGGTAATAGCGATAGGAGTGCCGACGGTGGTAGATGCCGCCGCACTTGTCTTTGATATAACGGGAAATGAAAATATACCGCAGCCGGAACGCGAAAGAGCCGAAAAAATGATGGTGACACCGCGCGAAATCGACGTTATGATAAGCCGTGCGTCACGCCTTTTGGCTCTTGCGATAAATTCCGCTCTGCAACCCGATATGGATATGAAAACTCTTCTTTCTCTCGTATAACATCGGAAAAACGCGCATATAATCTTACAAAGGTCATATGTGCAGCTGTGTGATATTGCCGTATCGTCCTAAGCCTTTTGTTATACGCCGTATACGGCTGCAACATACGGCGTATGACTTGCGAAAAAACAAATTGTGGCCGGAAAGGCTATGAAAATCAAATGAAAAAACAAAAAAGACATACGGGTAAAATTCCGAAAAAAAGAAATGAGGTGCTTGTCGCTCTGCCGATAATCATAATATTGGCATTTGTGTGCGGAAGCCGTTTCGGAAATGCCGTCGGCAGAACCGCCGTTATAGGCGCGGGGCTGATGCTGCCGGAGGGTGCCGTTCTGTCTGCAAAAAGCAGTGCGGTAAGGTCAATTGAAAAAAGCGTTTCCGCGCAAAGCTCACAGCAAAACGCCGTAATTTCATTGCCGAGCGAAAAAGACGAGCAGAGCGAAAGCGTCGTCGGAAGCACTCCGTCTGTTCCTCGTGATATAGTTAAAATGATGGCTGACGCCGAAAAACAATATGCCTCGGCAAATCATGACGGCACAATAGTCGAAAAGAAATTCGATGCATCGTCCGCAACATCGACATATAAAAATATATCGGTACGAAACACAACGCCGTCGCACAGCATAAATATCGAAAGCTCGTTAAACGGCGAGTGTAATCTCGATATTGCCGATAAGAGCGCGCCAACGGTTCTTATTTTTCACACCCATACCACAGAGTGCTATCAGCTTATGGATAAGGGCTGGTATACGCGCGATTTTGAACTGAGGAGCGATGACTCGTCGCGAAATATGGTGCGCGTGGGCGACGCCGTTTCGGAGGAACTTCAAAAGGCGGGAATAGGCGTAATACATGACACCGAGATACACGACAGAGCGTATACCGGTGCATATGACCGCTCGCGTGAGACAATACTTAAAATAATGGAAGAAAATCCGTCCGTAAAGATAGTTCTTGACGTTCACCGCGACGCGATTGAGCAAAGCGACGGTACGCGTATAAAGCCGACAACCACGGTAAACGGCAGAAAAGCGGCGCAGATAATGATAATTGCAGGCTGTGAGGACGGCAAGGTCACGTCGTTTCCGACATGGGAGCAAAATCTCACATTCGCGCTAAAGTTGCAGCAGACAGCCGAAACCATGTATCCGGAGCTTATGCGGCCGATATTGTTTTCCGCAAGAAAATACAATATGGACGTAACGCCGTGCTCGGTGCTGCTTGAGTTCGGCAGCGATTCAAATACAATAGCCGAGGCGGAATATTCCGGGCACCTTATGGGAAAAGCTATTGTCGAATTTATAAATTCCAACGTCTGAAGCATTAAATAAACGAAAGGAGCATTGTGCCGTATACGGAGATGACCCGTTGCGGCAAAATGGCCGTATTAAAATGAAGAAAAAAGACAGGATAATTAAAAAATATCTCGCGGTACTGACCGTTGTTTTGTGTGCCTTTGCGCTGTTTGCAGGAGTGTCTGAGTCGGCAAACAGAACGTCTCAGCTCACTCGCGGAGTATCGGATTCCGTTTATACCGAAAAGCAGATACTGGAGAGCGTCGCGAAAGAGGCGAAAAACGGCAGAGAATTTCTAAATGCGATAGATGAAAAAATAACAGAGATGATTTTCGGCTGAATACAGAAAAAAGATACTTTTTTTGAGGGCTGTAAAGCTTTTTACAGCTCCTTTTTTTATGGCGTTTTAACGTACAATGCCTTCTCTGCGTAGAATAGAAACAGGGGAGGCAGATAAAGTAATGAAAAGGAAAAGCTGTGCAAAAAGGGTGTTCTTCTCTTTTTCCGTGTTCGTTATGAGCATTTCGGTGCTTGTTTTCACCTTTACCTGTCGTATGCGCCCCGTCATTACGAGGTACAGCGAGACAGTAGCCGAAAGAATACTTTTAAACTCGACAAACAAAGCGGTTGCCGAGGTCCTCGCCGAATCGGAAACAGCATATAACGATATAGTTAAAACAGAAAGAAACGCGGAGGGAAATGTAACTTCTCTCCACGTTGATACAGTTAAAATAAATTTACTTCAAAGCAATATTTCCCTTGCCGTATCCGAAATCGCCGCAGAAAACGAAACATTCAGCATATCTATACCAATCGGAACGTTTTTGGGAAGTGAATATACAAACGGCTACGGCCCGCGCGTGAAATTTAATGCTCAGCTGACCTCCGGTACGGTTGTGTCATTTTCAAACGAATTCAGGGAGGCCGGGCTCAACCAGGTAATACACCGCATTGTTTTTAATATTGAGACAAGCGGCAGGCTTGTTATGCTCGGAAAGACTGACGGCTTGTCCGTAACAGCGTCCGCCGTTGTTGCGGAAACCGTTATAGTCGGCGTGCTGCCGGAGGCACTCACAAACGTGATAGGCTCGCCGAGCGAGCTTGCCGGAATTATAAACGACTACGGAGCGGCGTTTGATTAAGCGGGAATATCAAATATCAGCCACAAGCTCCACGGGACAGTGGTCTGAGCCTTGTATATCCGAGAGAATGTCGGCGGAAACAAGCTTGTCTTTGAGTTCTTCCGATACAAGAAAGTAGTCTATTCTCCATCCTGCGTTGTTTTTACGCGCGTTAAATCTGTAAGACCACCAAGAGTATCTGCCCGGCTCGTCAGGGTGAAAATACCTAAATGTGTCTATAAAGCCGCTGTCTAAAAGGGTCCCGAATTTTTCTCTTTCTTCGTTGGTAAACCCGGCATTACCCATATTCGTCTTCGGATTTTTCAAATCGATTTCTTTGTGTGCCACGTTTAGGTCGCCGCAAAGAATAACCGGCTTTGTCTTTTCAAGCTTTTTAAGATATGTCAGGAATTTTTCTTCCCACGACATTCTGTATTCAAGCCTTTTGAGTTCGCTTTGAGAATTCGGTGTGTAGCAGGTTAGAAAGAAATAATTTTCAAATTCGAGCGTTATGACTCTGCCTTCATTGTCGTAAAACGGCTCGTTTATGCCGTAAAATACGTCTTTTGGTTCCTCTTTTGTGAATATCGCTGTGCCCGAATAGCCTTTTTTTTCAGCATAGTTCCAATAGCTTTTATAGCCGTCAAATTCCAGGTCGATTTGACCTTCCTGAAGCTTTGTTTCCTGTATGCAAGATATCCGCATCAAGAGAATCGAATACCTCCTTGAAATTTTTACCGACTGCGGCGCGCAGTCCGTTTACGTTCCATGATATCATCTTTTTCATTGCGGTAATTGCCCTTTCGGGTGCTCCTTTTTTATAATAATATTTGCTTTAGGCGCGGCGCTGCAAAACGCAAGATGTATTTTAGCGGTCTACTGCCTTTTTATGTAGCCCGTGCCGAAGCCGAGCTTGTTTCCGCCGAGCATATATTCCTTTGCACTCTTTTGCAAAGAGGTATCTTCGCAGTAGTCGTTTATATCGCTTTTTCTTTCTCCGAATATGCGCTCTATTGCCTGCGAATCGTTTTCCGTCGAATATGCCGGAGTGAACAAGTCCATAAATTTAACTATGTTGCTGTCTTTTGCCATAAAGCTTCGGTTGCCGGGAAACAAAAGCCAGCTCTCACAGAAGAAGTAATCATATTCGTAATTCGGAAAATGGCTTCTGAAAAATTCCTCGGCACGCCTTAAGGAATCCGTACAGCTCTCCCTTGTCAGCTTTTCTCCCTGAGGAATGTGAATGTATAAGAGGTTGTCGCCTCTTTTAAACGGTAGCTTTGTGTAGTCTGGCCCCATGGGGGCTTTATACATTTGGAATTGCAGTCTGCCTATTTTAAATAGCTTGCCCGATGCGTGATTATGAAGCCAACGGTAGTTTTTAAGACCGTTGTTTTGATTGTTTTCGCACCAGACGGCTGCATCCTTTATCGTATCGTAAAAAACATCATCACTTATTATTTTGCTCTTGTAAAAATCGTGAGTTCGTTCAAAGCTCTTTAAAACAACCGCGAGTCTAACCATATCCGATTGTCCCTTAAGTATGTCGGGAAATGGGAAAAACAGCTTCGAGAGCGCATTGATTTTAGCTTTGCTGTTTGTGTATATATCATCCGCTTTTTCGCGCAGCGACTGCGGCAGTCCTACTTTTTTTATGTCGTAATTCAAATTTAAGAACCTCTTTTACAGCAGCTTCTGAAGCTCGTTCAGCTTTTCCTGCGGCATTTCCTCTCTGTCGCCGAACGGGAAGAAAATATTTAAGCTTTCATATTTTTCTTTGCAAAGCTTGCGGAACGGCAAAAGCTCTGTTTTTTCAACGCAATTAAAGGGCTTTAATATTTCGCGAAGCTTCAGAACATCGTCTTCGGTATCGTTAATGCCGGGAGTTATAACCTGTCGGATTATAACTCTTTTTTTTTGCCTTTTCGCATTCCGCAAGAAACGCAAGCGGAGCGGAAAGGCTCACTCCTATGTATTTTTTATACAGGTCGTCACGTGAAAATTTTATGTCGAGCAAAACTATATCGGTTTTGCCGAGAAGCTTTTTTTACGCTGTCGTTCATTATGACGCCGGAGGTGTCAAGCGCGGTGCCTATGCCTTCCTCCTTAAGCCTTGTAAACAGCTCGTATACAAATTCGACTTGCAAGAGCGGCTCGCCGCCCGATACGGTAACTCCGCCGTCCTTGCCGAAATATGAGCGGTATCTTAAAATTTTCTTTACCGCGTCATCAACAAAAATATCTTCTCCGGCATTTTTGTCCCAAGTGTCCGGATTGTGACAGTATGGGCAACGCAGGGGGCAACCCTGCAAAAATAGAACTGTGCGTACTCCGGGGCCGTCTACTGTACCGAGACTTTGAAATGAATGGACTTTGCCTGTCATAAATTCACCTTGCATTTTGTCGTAATAATGTTACAATATATTGTATTTGTTTTTTAGGAGTGTCAGCTTTGTCAAATTCAGTTTTTGCCGAAACCAAATATTTTATTATAGATATGGACGGCACTTTTTACCTTGACGGTAATATTATACCCGGTTCTGTTGATTTTCTCAATACGGTTAAGCAAAAAGGAAAGGATTTTCTCTTTTACACCAACAATTCGTCAAACAATGTCGAGGTTTGCAGAACACGACTACACAATATGGGCTACGATATTTCGCCGGACAAAATCGTAATTTCGTCTCACGTTACGATTGATTTCCTCAAAGCCAACAGGAAGGGCAAAAGGGTGTACCTGCTCGGCAACGAACGGCTCACGGCTGATTTTGTGAATGCGGGAATTATTCTTGACGACAAAAACCCGGATATAGTGGTGCTCGGTTTTGATACCACTCTTACGTACGAAAAGCTGAGACGAGCCTGTCGCTTTTTGGCGGAGGGGAAGGAGTATATTGCGACGCATCCCGATTTCAATTGTCCCACAGCTGACGGTTTTATGCCCGACACGGGCTCTATGATGGCTCTTTTTTGAGGCATCAACCGGCAGAAAACCCGATATGATAATGGGCAAGCCGCATAAATACACGGTCGATTATCTTACTCGGCTTTTGTCCTGTAAAAAAGAGGAGCTGTGTTTTATCGGCGACCGACTTGAAACCGACATACTGATAGGGCAGGCTAACGGTATACCGTCTGTGCTTGTGCTGTCGGGTGTTACGAGCCCCGAGCAATATAAAGAGCGATATTCGTGCGAGTGAGGTCGTCGGCTCGTTAAAGGAGCTTGCGACTTTGCTGTAAAGGCAATTACAATTACGTATTTTCTTGTGTGTAAAGCATATCACATTATAAAAAACAACCGACAGGCAGCAAACAGCGCCTTGTCGGTTGTTTTTTTGTTACAGAATTATACAGATAAGCCCGTTGCAGCCCTCGTTTATAACTCGTTCGAGCGTCTCTTGAAGCTTCATTCTCGCGTCTGACGGCATATGATTAAGCTTGCCTCTGAGTCCTTCGTTTACAAGCTCGTGAAGCGATTTCCCGAATATATTTGACTCCCATATCTTTTGCGGGTCTTCCTCAAAGCCCTGAAGCAGATATTTTACGAGCTCCTCCGACTGGCTTTCGCTGCCGACAATCGGCGCAACCTCGGTCTTTATGTTGGCTTTGAGCATATGAATTGACGGTGCGCTGGCGGACAGCTTAACCCCGTATTTGCCGCCCTGCTTTACAAGCTCGGGCTCTTCAAGCGTCAGTTCGTCTATCGACGGCATCACTATTCCGTAGCCTGTCGCTTCCACCTCGTCAAGCGCGCACTTCAGCCTGTCGTATTCCTTCTTTACCGAAGCGAGCTCGCGCATTGTGGCCATAAGACTTTGCTCGTTTTCCACGGTAAGACCGGTTGATTCTGAAAGAACCTTATAAAAAAGCCCCGACCCTACGCGTACCGAAATATTTGCGCTGCCGCACCCCAGATCCATGCTGCTTACAGAACAGTCATCCGTATATTCGCATTCCTTCAGGCGCTCCGTCATTAAGGATACGTCGCGTACAAGCTCCATTTCGTTTGCCGCGGAAGCTACTGCGCCGAAAAGTGCTTTCCTCAGCCAATGGTCGTGCGGCAAAGCCGTCAGCCAGAACGGAAGCTTTACCGATACCTCGCGAATGGGAAATTCAAACAAAAGCTGCGTCATTATCTCTTTAATTTCTGTTTCGGTAAGCTCAAGGCAGTTTATCGGAAGCACGGGAACGCCGTATTTTTCGGAAAGCTTTACAGACAGCTCCTTCGCGGGAGATGCGTGTGGGTACATACAGTTTAAGAGGACTATAAACGGTTTGTTTAATTCTTGAAGCTCGCTTATTACGCGACCTTCCGCCTCTTCGTATTCGTCACGAGGAATGTCGCTTATGCTGCCGTCTGTCGTTATGACAAGACCTATTGTCGAATGTTCCGCTATGACCTTTCGTGTACCGATTTCGGCGGCCTTGTCAAACGGCATTTCGTCCTCCGCCCACGGAGTGTGAACCATTCGCGGCCCGTCGCCCTCAATATAGCCGAGCGAGCTCGGAACAATATAACCGACACAGTCAATCATCCTAACCTTAAAGCTTGCGTTATCCGGAAGATTTATCTCTACCGCATTTTCGGGGATGAACTTCGGCTCGGTCGTCATTATTGTTCTGCCGGCTGAGGATTGCGGTAATTCGTCTACCGCTCGGTCGTGCTGACCGGCGTTATCTATATTCGGTATCACAAGGGTGTCCATAAATCGCTTTATAAACGTTGATTTTCCCGTCCTCACGGGACCTACGACGCCAACGTAGATGTCGCCGTCGGTTCTTTTTGCAATATCGTTGTAAATACTTGTTTTTTTCATTTTCGGCTCCCCCTTATGCACGCGGAATGAGCAGCCTGCATTTTTCGGTGACGAGCATGCCCTCAAGATTGTTTTCACTTATAATTTTGTCGGCTGTCGTGTTGTAATGTCGCGCTATATCCCATACCTTTTCGCCCTTGTCGGCGAAATATACCGTAAGTGCGGCTTCGGACGGCTTTTTCGGCCTTTCGCTGTCAACGGTAATATCCGTAATGACGTTTACCGTGCTTACGGAAAAAACAGCTGCGGATATTGTAATTTCCACACGGGCGTCAAGAGTGTCACCGGAATTAAGTATATAATCAGATCCCGTGACGGTTATAAACGGCGAAAATTCCGTTCTTTCTCCCGAGAATTCCTCACGGCGTCGGTATTCAAAATCAAATTGCCGTTCAAAAAACGATATTTCGTTTTCTTTGCTTACGGTGAGCAGATTAACTTTTATTGCCCCCGAGATTAAAAGCTCGTCTTTTACGCGTGAGGTATTGTACTCTATGTCGGCGACTGACATATCTAAAATTCTCTCGGTATCGGTACCCGATAAATCGAGCCTGCCCCTGCAAAGATGAGTGTCGGTAAAGCTGTCGTCAAGCCGCCGTATCTCCGTCGGTGTCAGCTTTGATTCGATTTCGTAATTTACCGAATATGCGTCCGTCACCATGCTCATTTCTTCGCTTTTGTATGTTTCGGTGTATGCGCGTATTTCGGCTCCTGCGTCCAAAAGGCGAAGTGCTCCTGCGGCGTCGGACTTAGCGGATACGGCTAAATCCGATATCACAAGCTTTATTATATTGATACTTTCGTCATCTGCTTTTTCGACTTCAACTATTTGATTTATCGGCATGGTGTGTTCGGTTGTTTGCAGCTCGTTGTCATTTGTCTCCGCAATATAGAGAGTTTTTACGGTAAGCTCGCCTTTAATAAGAATTTTTCCCGATACCGCCCTTGTATCCTCTATTACGGCACTTGCGTAGGAACGCACTATCTGCGATATCGACGGCTTTGCATCTCCGATTTCGTATATTTCGCTGACGGTGAAGCCCTTTTCCGAACAGCCGAGCATATTGCACACTTCATTCTTTTCGCATTTGGTTTCGACCCCGCCGCCGCGGCATGCGCAAATAATTTTTTTACGCTCGCACGAATAGCATGAAAAGGTTATGCTTATACTGCCGTGAATATCAAGTCGCCTGCCGGAAACGGCACGGCAGTTGACATATTCCGTTTTCGCTCTGACGCAGCATTCGCATTCCTCAACCGCTCTGTTTTCAAAAAAACGAGAAAAGGGGACGCCCTGCTCAAGGCATTGCAGCTTTCCGGTATCGCTCATGTATAGTACCGAGAGTCGACCCGTTCCGTCTGCCGTTACCCTGTCACCGGTTTTCTGAACGCTGCTTATATGTGCAGTCAGCGAACATTTTAATACTCTTTGAATATCGGGGAGGTATTCGGGCAGCGTTATATCACATTCAATAGGTTGCTCCAAAGCTTCCCGACAGGCTGTTTTTCTTTTTGAAACTTCATTCGTTTCCGCACAAAAATCCATTACTGTCTCTCCTCTTTGCTGAAATGTATTTTTCGTTTCTAAGAATATTTATTCAAATCCTGTCCGCAATATTACACCGCTGTGCAAATTGGATATGCAGTTGATTTTACAGCTTTGAAAAAATTTTAAAAAAATTTCAAAAAACACTTGCAAAAATAAAAATCTGTGCTATTATAATAATAACGATAATCGTTACTGATTATTGAGCGGTTACAAGCCGCAACGTAAAACGCAGTTAAAGCCGATGATATAGACACGGCTTTTTACGGCGCACGTTATCCGATATATAAAGAACGGAGGCTGAATATTGCAGGAACAGCGTTACAGTCGGCAAAGGGAGGCAATCCTTGAAAATTTAAAAAACAGGTATGACCACCCGACTGCCATGGAGCTTTATCTCTCCGTCAGGGAGGATATTCCGAATTTAAGCCTCGGTACTCTCTACCGCAATCTTACTCTTCTTCGTGACAGCGGCAAAATCATAAGCCTTACCCTCGGCGGGGAGGAGCATTTTGACGCTAATACAAATCAGCATTATCATTTCAAATGCACATCCTGCGGCAGATATTTCGATTTACCCTCTGAGCCGCTTGACTCGTCCGTTACGGCACGTTGCTTGGGCGATTTTAAGGGCAGGGCAGAGGGTTACAGCCTAATCTTTTACGGCAAATGCGAAGAATGTTTAAAGCATTTGTCCGTGTCAAATAATAAAGATAATAATTAAATTCTTGGAGGAATTAAAAATGAAAAAATTTGTATGTCCCGTATGCGGTTATGTTTATGAAGGCGAAAATCCGCCTGAAAAGTGCCCTCAGTGCGGCGCTCCCGGTTCAACCTTCAAAGAGGTTAAAGAGGAGTCAAAATCTTGGGCTGCAGAGCACGTTGTAGGTGTTGCGAAGGATGTTCCCGAGGATATCCTTGAGGGTCTTCGCGCTAACTTCACAGGCGAATGCTCCGAGGTCGGTATGTATCTTGCAATGGCAAGAGTAGCTCACAGAGAGGGCTATCCCGAAATCGGTCTTTACTGGGAAAAGGCTGCCTATGAAGAGGCAGAGCATGCCGCTAAATTTGCAGAGCTTCTCGGTGAGGTCGTCACAGACAGCACCAAAAAGAACCTTGAGATGAGAGCCGAAGCAGAGAACGGCGCTACACTCGGTAAGTTTGAACTTGCTAAGAGAGCTAAGGAAGAGGGCCTTGACGCTATTCACGATACCGTTCATGAGATGGCTCGTGACGAAGCGAGACACGGCAGAGCTTTTGAGGGTCTTCTCAAGAGATATTTCGGTTAATTTTTTAAGCTTTGCCAAGTAAATATATTGTTAGGAAGTGTTTGCTTTGAAAAAATATGTATGCCCCTGTGGCTATGTTTACGATCCCGCAGTGGGAGATCCCGATAACGGCGTAGCTCCCGGAACCGCGTGGGAGGATGTTCCCGAGGACTGGGTTTGCCCCGTATGCGGTTTGGGTAAAGACTCCTTTACGGAAGAAGATTAATTTGGCTAAAGTCGGATTGCGTTTTTAGTGCAGTCCGACTTTTCTTTTTGTATGCAGCTTTGCTAATGTCGAAATTTGTTGATTATTACGTCTTGAACACGGTTTTGCGCTGTGATAAAATATCTTCAGAGATTTGTAAACGGAGGATACATATGGAGAGACGCGATAAGATAAATTATTATCTTGATTTGGCTGAGGCGGTAGCTCAGCGAAGCACTTGCCTGAGACGTCATTTCGGTGCGGTCATAGTAAAGGATGATGAGGTTATATCAACCGGTTACAGCGGTGCACCGAGGGGCAGAGAAAACTGTACTGATCTAAATTACTGTGTCCGTACAAGGCTTAATGTTCCGCGCGGCGAGAGATATGAGCTTTGCCGCAGTGTACACGCCGAGATGAATGCCGTTATAAGCGCGGCGAGAAATCAAATGCTCGGAAGCACAATGTATCTCGTCGGAATAGAATGCGATACCGGCGAATACGTAAAAGAGGCGAGCAGCTGTGCACTTTGCAAACGAGTGATAATAAATTCCGGAATAGACCATGTTATTATCCGTGACACTCACAATGATTACCGCATAGTCAATGTGAAAAAGTGGATTGACGATGACGAGACTTTAACGGGCAGCGTGGGATATTGATTACGTAATCAGTATATAAAAAAGACGTGAAGCGAGATTTTTCTCACTTCACGTCTTTTATTGTTGTGTTTTTGCCGAAGTGTCAGTTGTCGGCGTTTATCGGAATTTCGCCGTTTGTTTCCGAGCTTTCGAGTGCTTTTTCCTCCTCGGTCATCTTGCGTACTCTTTCAAGGCGTCTCTCTTCAAGCTCTTTCATCATATCTTCCTTGAATTTGCCGTGAACGTTAAAGAATATAAGTATTATACCAAAGAGAAATCTTGCAATGGCAGGCATAAGGGCAAATACCGCAAAAAATCCCATGAGAACCTTCGGACTTGTGTCACGTATTACGTTACCGAGTGCGTCCTTGTGCGAGGTGTAGCCGACAAAGGTTATGACAAGACCCGAGAGAAGTCCGGTAACGGCATTGGCAAGCTTTGTAAAATAGTTTGATACCGTTGCTACAAGGCCCTCGTTGCGGACACCGTATTTCCATTCGCTGTAATCGTAAACATCGCCCTGCAAAACCGCCTGACAAACACGAATTATACAGTTCGGCAGACCGCATATTGTCAGCATTATGGTAATGTAAACCATATTTGCGACTCCGCTGCCGCCGCTGTAATTCTTGTACCTTTCCGCACCGGAATAGCTTCCGAACGGAGCATAACCTATTATGAACATCAGCGTGTATGCTATGCCGCCGAAAATGCCGGCACCGATTGCGGTGTTTCTGGCACCGAATTTATGTATAAGCTTCGGCGTAATCGGCGTTATTATGAAGTTGGGAATGCCCGTGAATAAGCCGGCTATTGTGCCGTTTGCAAGGCTGCCCGTGTTGTGAAGCCAAAAGAAGCTTTCGGTAGAAGCTCCGACTGATTTGAATCCGTTGAAAAAGTTTGCGAGCATAAGTATAAACATAGGCTTGTTTTTGACCGCATTTTTAAACGAATCAAGAACGCTGATTTCCTGCATCTGCTCACGAGATGCGAGCGGGACTCTTTCTCTCATTGCAAAGAATCCGTATATTGCCGTGCCGCCGGCTATTACCATCATGGCTACGGCAAATCCGGAGTAGACGTCCTGCATACCGATGCTTTTCGAAATCTTCGGCATAAACGAAACAAATATCGGCACAAAAGCCGGAATCCACGTTCCGAAAAGCTCAAAGAACTTTGAAGTCGCTATAAGGTTGTCTCTCTCGCGAAGGCTCGGGGTGATATTGTAAAGAAGTATCTGCCAGGCATTGAAATATGACATACCTAAATTGTATGCGAATATTGCAATTACTGCCCAAACTATTCTTGATGTGTTACCCGAGAGGAACTGCGGCGTTGTGAAAAGCATCAGCGTGGCAAGACCCCAAATCGGTACGGTGATTATCATGTACGGGCGAAGTCTGCCCCAACGAGTTCTTGTTCTGTCAATAATAAGACCCGAAAGAGAATCGTCAACGGCGTCGTATATTGATTCAATAAAGACTATAAGACCGTAGGCACGTCCCGAAATTCCGAGAAAGCTTATCATAAAGAACTGCCTGTATGCGTTTACAAACTGGTCAAGGTTCTTTTGACCGAAGGTCGTAAGCAAAAACGCTACGAGCTCGCTCGGTCGGATATAACGTCTGTTTTGCTCGGAGGCTTTTTTGACCTCTTTTTCAAGCTCCTGCTCGGACGGCTCAGCAACAGTTGTACTTGTGGCATTTTCTCCCAAAAAAATCACATCCCGGAAATTATTTGTAAAAAATAAAAATATTTTTATTATTTTAGCATAATGATTTCCGTAATTCAATAATTTTACGGTAATTTATTTTATATTTATCATATGGTGAACATTCATATGGCGAATATTGCCGCAAAGCACGCGAACTTTTTTGCAAAAACCGGCAGTAATTGACTTTTTATGCGCACAATGCTAAAATTATTTAAATTGATTTCCAAGGAGGCTGTGTCATGCTCGAAACGGATACGGAAAAGAATTCATCATACGGCAGCAAGCCTGCTTTGCCGCGTGCGGGCGAGCAAAAAAAACGTGCCTGCGAGGAATTTCAATATGATTTTTCGAACGGCACAAAGCGAAGCGAGGCAAGACCCGAGGAAACATATTTTTACGGCGAAAATCAGCCGATGATGTTTGAAGAAGCTGTCAAAGCAAAGAACGGCGGCGGAAGCAAAAACGCAGAAAAGGGGCTTGCGGTGTTTTTGACCGTGGCGGCGGTGCTGCTTGCTTTGGTAAGTGCCTTTTCGATTTTAACCGGGTTCGGCATCATAAAAAATTATACAGGCCTTTTTGAGAAAACAACGACTGAAGCCGCGGCGGATACCGACAAAGGCTCAAATTACATATACAACTCCGGTGTTTCCGCAGAGACTTCGGAAAGCGAGACTTCATCCGGAGAGAGCATCACGACCGGCCAATGATGTTGTTTCACAATGCTTTTTATGCGAGCCGATAAAAAACCGCTCGCGGCAATGAAAGCTGCAAGCGGCACAAAAGCTTTTACGGCAAACGCTCTTTATGTGTAAAGGCTTCTGCATTAAATAATATGCTCCGAAATCGGCGATATATGCAATGAATTTTCACGGCATATAAAAAAATTATAAAAAAGACTTGCTTTTTTACACCCAGTGTGATAGAATGCTTTAGCATTCTGAAAACGAATTCAAATTTGAACGGAGGAAGAAAATGTCGGCTCTTGAAATAATTCTTGCTGTATTACTTATATTATCATCTGTTATACTGACCGTTGTTATCCTTATGCAGGAGAGTCGTCAGGCAGGCCTTTCCGGTGCAATCGCCGGCGGTGCCGATACCTTCTTCGGTAAGAATAAAGGCAGAACCATGGAGGCTAAGCTCAGCAGATTCACGAAATACTTCGGTTTATTCTTTTTTGTGCTTGCACTCGGTGCCACACTTCTGCTTCTCTTTTTCTAAAATATAAAAGCGGTAAAACGCTTTTTATATGAGCCATTAGCTCAGTTGGCAGAGCACTTGACTTTTAATCAAGGTGTCCGGAGTTCGAATCTCCGATGGCTCACCATTCATAAAACCCTTAAAAAGCTTGATGTTATAAGCTTTTTAGGGGTTTTATGTTTTGCCTTTTTATGAAAATGCAAAGTGCCGAAATAGGAAAAAAGGTCCGTAAAAATGCTCAAAAAGTCCGTACATAATCAATGGGGGAGAGCAATCGAACTACCACTTAAATTATAGCTTACTGCTCCTCTGCCACCGAAATGTTGTAACTCTATATTAAGCATTGTCAATTCTTCTTTTGAACATAAAAATACCGCTGACTGTTGAGTCAACGGTAAACAATAAGTATATTTACAGCGATAGGCGCCCGGATTTCCACCGGGACCTCAACACGATGGAAGGTACTCATTCTTATACTACTACCTATCGCCTTTTTTATTATCCCACAGCTTTTTAACTCAGTCAACCATTGTTTTTTCTTCGGTTGTTAAGTTAGCATACCCCTTAGCTGTGTCATTTTCGTTGTGGTTATAGCCGCTGACTGTTGAGTCAACGGTTAAATGATTGTATTATAATGATAAGCACCCGGATTTGCACCGGAGTCTCCCATGCTTCTAAAACAAAGAAAACATAGAGGCTAAAAAGCATAATGCTTAATTAACCGAACGTGTTGACCTTTTTGTAAAAACGGCATATAATAAATTTGGAAGAGGGAATTGATCAGCCTGGAGATTTACCCCTTTGCCCCGAGAACACGGACTTGGCCTGTGTTCTCATTTTTTATATTTAACAGCTGCAAAGTTGCAAAATAACATTAAAAAAGCACCTTGCATTTCTGCAAAGTGCTTGGCATATTAAATTATCTGCCAAATATCATATTTCATATTATTATCACGCTTCTATAAATCTTCAACTATCTCTATCCCATGATTTTCACAATACTCCTTGAAATCTCTGTCTACTCGTTCCTTTTCTTCTTTTGACAACTCCTTGTAGCCTGTAACAACGGGAAGCTGTTTGTCATTCCACCTTGGGTGTGAATATGGTTTGGATTTATCGTTATTTTTTATCATTTTGCTCCGATGTTTTTTCAACGTATTCGTCAAAGGTAATCGCTTCATCAAAGAAGTGACCGGGCGTTACGTCGATTATGCGGTCGGCAACCGTCTCCACAAACTGATGGTCATGCGATGTGAAAAGTATTGTTTCGGGATATTTGATAAGGCCGTCGTTTAATGAGGCGATGGATTCAAGGTCGAGGTGGTTTGTCGGCTCGTCAAGCAAAAGTACATTTGCGCCAGAGAGCATCATTTTACAGAGCATACATCTTACACGCTCTCCGCCGGAGAGCACGTTTGCCTTTTTGGTGGCTTCTTCTCCCGAGAACATCATTCTGCCGAGCCAGCTCCTTATATCGGCTTCAAAAACAAGATTAGAGTAGCTCCTTACCCAATCTATAAGAGAATCTTCACAGCCGTCGAAATAAGCGGAGTTGTCCGTCGGCAAATAACTGCGTGATGTGGTTACACCCCACTTGAATGTGCCTTCGTCCGGCTCGATTTCTTCCATGAGAATTTTGAATAGTGTTGTTTTTGCAAGAGGGTCACTGCCGACAAAAGCAACTTTTTGTCTCGGCAGTATGGTAAAGCTTACGTTGTCGAGAACTTTTCTGTCACCTATCGTCTTTGAGATTCCCGTTACGGTCAGCACCTCGTTGCCTACTTTGCGGTCGGGCTTGAAGTCAACATACGGAAAACGTCTTGACGATACGGGAATATCCTCAACCTTTATGCTGTCAAGAAGTTTTTTGCGGCTTGTGGCCTGTTTTGATTTTGACGCATTTGCGCTGAAACGGGATATGAAGTCCTGAAGCTCCTTGATTTTTGCCTCGGCCTTTTTGTTTTGCTCGCGCATCTGACGCTGAGCCATTTGTGTGTATTCATACCAGAAATCATAATTTCCCACATACATGGTGACTTTCTTATAGTCAATATCTACCGTGTGGGTGCAAACCTTGTTTAAAAAGTGACGGTCGTGCGATACAACTATGACGGTGGAATCAAGGTCGATAAGAAATTCCTCAAGCCAAGCTATGGCTTCAAGGTCGAGGTGGTTTGTCGGCTCGTCCATAAGAAGTATGTCGGGGTTGCCGAAAAGAGCCTGCGCAAGCAGAACCTTAACCTTTTGGTCGCCCGTAAGCTCGCTCATTTTGAGATAGTGGAGGTCGTTTGTTATGCCGAGGCCGTTGAGCAGTATTTCGGCGTCGCTCTCGGCACTCCAACCATCCATCTCGGCGAATTGCTCTTCGAGCTCGCACAGTCTCATACCGTCCTCGTCTGTCATCTCTGCCTTGTTGTATAAGACCTCTTTTTCGTCCATTATTTCGCAGAGCTTGGGGTTGCCAAGCAAAACGGTGCGTATAACATCGTATTCGTCATAAGCGAAGTGATCCTGCCTGAGAACCGAAAGACGCTCGCCGGGTGTGCGGATAATCTCACCCTTTGTAGGCTCTATTTCGCCAGAAAGAATTTTTAAAAATGTGGATTTGCCGGCGCCGTTCGCACCGATAAGACCGTAGCAGTTGCCGCTTGTGAACTTCACGTCCGCGTGCTCAAAAAGCGTCCTGCCGCCGTATTGTAAACCTACGTTTACCGCTTCTAACATCTTTTGCTTCACCTCATATATTTACTCACAAAAAACCGCCTTAGCGTCACACAAAACAGCGCAAGACGGTTTTTAATTTAAATTTTACTGTTTGTTTTCTTGCTCGCAGACATTTGATTCTGCGTTTTCGGGTTCGCCTATAAGCTCGGGAGACTCGTCCGCGGTGAAAAACTCGTAGCTGTCGCTGTGGTGGAATGCCTCTGTGCTGTCGTCGGCTTTAAAGAATACCGTAAGCGTCTGGAAGATAAGCTTAATATCCTGCCATATGCTGTATTTCTCGATGTACATAAGGTCGAGCACGAGCTTGTCCTTAGGCGAAGTGTTGTATTTGCCGGCGATCTGTGCCAGACCCGTAAGACCTGCCTTGACACGCAAACGGTAGCTGAATTCCGGCAGCGCCTGTGTGTATTCGTCTACATTTTCTATCATTTCCGGACGTGGGCCGACAACGCTCATTTCACCCTTGAAAATGTTGATTATCTGCGGCAGCTCGTCTATGCGGAATTTGCGCAGAATTTTGCCGACCTTTGTAATTCTGTCATCGTCCTCGGTTACGGATTTGTTTATTGAGTTCTTTTCTTTCATCGTGCGGAATTTGTAGACCTTGAAAATCTTTCCGTCCTTTGTGGCACGTTTCTGCTTGAAGAATACCGAACCGCCGTCCTCAGCCTTTATGGCTATTGCGCAGGCGAGCATTATGGGGCTTGTAATAATTAAACCCACGGTAGATACAAAAAGATCCATGGCACGTTTCATTATGCGCTGTTCAACCGTAAGCCCTTTAACGGTTGAAGCTATCATCGGCTTGTCGTCAAGTATTGCGTTTCTGCCGCGAAGCGAAACAACGTCGCACATCTCAAAATTATAGTAGATGTTTTTGCTGTTTGCGTAGCAGTATTCGACAATCGTTGTGCGTGAGGCTGCCGGTACGTCATATACAAATACCGTGTCACAGCGATTTATGATGTCAAACAAATCCGGATTTGTGAAAAGTATGGCGTCCGTTATTAAATACTGCTTTTTATACTTCTTGATTTTAGGGACGATGTTGTTTAACGAATACTTTGAAGTCGTTATGACACAACATTTTTCGGGAGAGTTTATTGAAAAGTATACGAAATTTCCGAAGTATGCGAAAAATATAATAACGAGTATCTGAATGACCATAACAAGCAGTAAAAGCAGGGGGTGCTCATACTGGAATTTTTGGTTGTTTGCCGCATTTGTGTTCATTATGCAAAGCTGCAAATGAGTTACTATGTCGGTGAATACGGTGGAGAGCGTCATAGAATAGATTATAGGCTTGCTCTTTGTTATTCCCACGGAATATCCGCCGTATATTGACATAAGTGCCGAGCCGAGAACGACAAACGTAAGCATGGTTACCGCGGCGGTTCTCGAAAGGCGCAGCAGCCATTCGTTTTCAATACCGAAAAAAACAAAAAAAGTGGCAAACAAAATAAAGAATAGCAGTACCTTTAAGAGAAGCATAACCGTTCTTTGGGTTTTCTGTAAAAACTTCATTATATTTACTCCCTGTCGGAAACATATTTTTTTACACAGATATATGCGATATTTTACGCTTTTTATTGTCTTTTGTCAACTTGCAACATAGTTTTTCGGGCTTGACGCGCTTAAACTTCACTCTTTATTTTGTCGCTGGGGTGTTATATAATACAATTAACTCGGTAAGCTTAACGCGGATACGTTAAATATAACGATTTGGAGAAAAGAAAATGGTTAAAAAAACAGAGTACAAGATTTATACGGAATGCGAGTGCAAAGAGGAGCCGTACCGCAAAAAAGTACAGCTTTTCGGATATGTTGTCGGAGAAAATGCGCCCGTGGTGCTCATATGCCCCGGAGGTGCGTATAAATTCATCTCGGATTTTAACGAGGGAGAGCCGTTTGCGCGCGAATTTAACAAAAGGGGAATAAACGCCTTTGTGCTTTTTTACAGCGTGGGCTACAACGCGAGGTATCCGCGTCCCGTTAAAGATGTGGCAAGAAGTATGCAGTTCATAAAGGCAAACGCCGAAAGGCTCTGTGTTGACGGAAGCAATATTTCTCTTATGGGCAGCTCTGCGGGCGGCCATCTTTGCGCTTTCTTCTCTTCACAATGCGAAAGATACGAAACCGAATACTGCGGCAAGGAATACTCTTTAATCCCCAAAACCCTTATGCTCTGCTATCCGCTCATAACCATGGGCGAAAAAACGCATAAGGTATCGCGCAGGAATTTTCTCGGATTGTTTCCCGGTAAGACCGAGATTAATGCTTCAAGCGTTGAAAAGCTTGCAAACGGGAGCTTTCCGCCGACGTTTGTCTGGGCGTGCGAGGATGACGGTACGGTCGATTACAATAACAGCGTAATGCTGTGCGACGCGCTTCGCAAAAACGGTGTACCGCATGAATTTAAACTCTTTAAAACCGGCGGGCACGGCATAGGTCTTGCAAACGGCAAAGAACCGGAGGGATGGTTTGACAGCTGCTTTGAATTCTACAAAAAGCATATTTAATGTATATTTTACACTAAATTGTATATTTAAATGGCAAAATAAATGTGGTAAAATAACTATAATGAGAATTTGAAAGGGGTTGTACTTATGAAACATTTACCCGCATATCCGCTTGTGACGGTAGATCCGTATATCAGTATTTGGAGCATGAAGCACAAAAAGCTGTATAAGGATAATACGAGAATGTGGGCAGGGTATCAGAAGTGCCTCCACGGCCTTATGATGATAGATGACAAGCCGTATCGTTTTATGGGCGAAAACGGAGTACATCATATGCACCAAAAGGTGCTTAAGGTCACTCCGCTGTGTACTACATATGTGTTTGAAAAGCACGACGTTCAGCTCAAGGTCGATTTTTGGACTCCGGCTTTTCCCGATGACCTTTTGCTTTTGTCTTTGCCGTGCGCCTTTATAGATTATGAGGTTACGATTCTTGACAAAAGACCGCATTCCGTTTCGATATCGCTTCTTGTGGACGAGAACTTTTGCTATGACAGCGAAAAGGGAAAGGAAATTATCGGCGATGCGGTTAAGACAGACAGCTCATACTACGCATATATGAGGCAAAATGAGCAGAACGTTCTTGAGTATTCGGGTGATTTCAATGCCGTAAACTGGGGAACGGTTTATGTTACAGGCGGCTTTGTCTCATTTGGCAAACCCACAATTAAGCGCAATAAGCGTGACGGCTTTGTAAACTACATTCACAGCGAGCATAAGGCATATGAGCCTGTAAGCGACAAATTCTGTGCGCACGACACATTGTTTTTTGACGATGGCTTCAGCATAGAATATATGGGTAAAAAGCTCCGAGGATATTGGACCGAGAAATTTCCCGACGCCGTTTCGGCACTCAAATACTGCGACGAAAAACACGACGAATTGAGGAAACAGGTTTCTTTGCGAAATACGCGGATTTTGCGCGACGGTCAGCGTTTCGGCGATGATTACTGTATGCTTTTGTCGGCCGCGTACAGAGAGGTCATAGCGTCTCACAAGCTTGTAAAAACCGATGACGGAAAGCTTTTGTATGTTTCCAAAAACTGCACCGCCGGCGGATTTGCCGCCGAGACCGATGTAACGTACGCGTCGTCGCCGCTTTTCCTTTTGTATAATCCGAGTCTTGTGTTTGCCGAGCTTAACGGAATATGCGATTTTGCGCGTTCTGCCGCGTGGAAATTTGATTTTGCGCCGCACGATATAGGCACATATCCCATAGCTGACGGGCAGACATACGGTCTTAAAGCCGACTTCGACGGCGACAAGGCTAAGGTATATTCGACCTCGGACAACATATATGACGAAGAGGAACAGATGCCCGTCGAAACAAGCGGCGATGTACTTATACTCGCTTATGCCGCGACGGTTCTTTTCGGCGACAGGAGCTTTATTGCCGAAAATAAAGATTTGATTTTAAAGTGGGGAGATTATCTTGTCGAAACGGGTAACGATATAGCTAACCAAAAGAATGCCGACGACTACGCAAAGGCAATATCGGGCAGCGTCAATCTCGCCGTTAAATCCTGCATAGCTCTGCGCTGCTGCGGAGAAATATGCAAAATGCTTGATTCTGACGGAGAAAAATATCTTAAAGCCGCCTCTGAGAACGCGGTGGATATTCTCAAAAGAGACGAGGGCAGGGAGTGCCTTTCGTTTACTCTGTTAAAGAAGGAGAGCTGGAGCCTTAAATATAATCTTGTGTGGAATTATATATTCGGGTTCGATTTGTTCCCGCTCAAAACGGCCAAAAATGAAATTGCGCGATATATCAAAATTAAAAACGAATACGGCCTGCCGCTCGGGCCGCGCAGAGACTATGCGCGTACCGATTGGACAATGTGGGCGTGCGCCCTTGACGATACCGGATTTATGACCCAAAAGCTGTCGGTGGATATAATGCGTATGCTTGACCATACCGAAGATAAATATCCGTTTACGGATTGGTATGATACAAAGAGCGCAAAGTCAAAGGGAAGATATCACCGACCTGTTCAGGGCGGACTTTGGATGCCTGTACTCGCGAAAAAGTGGAATGAAATTTTGCCGTGAGATAAAATGCCCGTGCGTTGCCGACAGCGATATATAATAAGTAATAACAAATAAATAAACGGCCGCCCTCGGAAATGCTTCCGAGGGCGGCTTTCTCTGTTTTGCTTGATTTTAGGATTCGTATGTGCTTTCGTATTTTTCGTAAAGCCATTTTATGCAGTTTGTAAGACCGTCCGGCGTCAACGGGAAATCCTCTTTTTTATCGGTAACGGTGCATTTTTCGTAGCAGAGATCCTCGTGCCATACCTCGCCGACTATGTTCTCGTCGGTGTGCGAAATTCTGTATCTGAATTTGCTGCCGCTGCTTCCGAAATAATCATTTCCGCTTGTAAAAAAGTTTATTGCGGGGACGTCAAATATTTCATCGGCTTTGCCCAAATCCCTTTTCATATGTTATATACCTCTCTTTTGATGTGTTATTACTGTTTTGATTATAATATTAACGACGAAATTAAGCAAGAAATTTATTGAATTAGCACTCTACGTGGTAGAGTGCTAATAGTTTACAGTTTGTTCATATTTATATAACAAACGGATAACATTACAGGGTATAATGATAATTGTAAACAGAAAGAGAGAGCGAGAGGCCGAGAGGCCGACGGAATCTCTTTTAGCTTGCGGCTCGCAAGTCACCTGACCGAGCGAGCAAAAAATAAATCGGGCAGCATAATTCAACTTATATCGGAGGAATTTATATGTTTGATTTAAGACCTTATAACCGTAAAAACAATGTTACATCCTATAATCCGTTCCGTGAAATGGACAGCTTCTTTGATGACCCGTTCAGATTCTTCGACGGTAAGGCGCTTGCCGAATTTAATACCGACATTATTGAGAGCGGCAACAATTATATCCTTGAAGCAGATCTTCCCGGATTTGAAAAGGGTGATATTAAGCTTGATGTCAAGGACGATATCCTCACCATCAAGGCAGAACGTCACACCGAAACCGAGAAAAAGGACAAGGACAGCAGGAGTATCTGCTGCGAGCGTTCCTACGGCTCATATTCAAGACAGTTTGACGTTTCCGGTATTGATACCGATAAGATTTCGGCTAAATACGAAAACGGTGTCCTGAAGCTCACAATGCCTAAGAAGGAAGCTCCGAAAGAGACTTCAAAACATCTTGAGATTGAATAATCAAAAGATAACGCGACCCGGAGAGCGACAGCTCCCCGGGTCTTTTTTTGCTCTTAATGCTTATAACGGGCAATCCATATCCATATGCGGAATGTGTATATCGAGATATTCATTCCCGTATGCCCTGAATCCGTATTTTTCGTAAAACGGAACGGCATATACCTGTGCGCTGACGTATATCTTTTTTGCGCCGAGAGCCTTAGACCTCTTTTTAAGCTCTTTTATAAGCTCTGCGCCGAGATGCTGACCGCGGTATTCCTTTAATACCGCAAGCCTGCCTATCTTTGCCGTCTGCTCGTCTGTCATAAAAACGCGCGCTGTTGCGGCAGGTGTGCCGTCAACCGTTAAAAGCAGATGATCGCATGTTTTGTCGTGGTCGTCGAATTCGACGGAAATAGGGTATTTCTGCTCATTCGCAAATACCTTTTTTCTGATTTCATCGCCGTCGGGGCAGGCTGTGCCGCCTAAAAACCAAGTGCTTTTTATCATAGTTTAAAAATAACCTTAACCTTTCCGGCTCTTTCGGTAGCTTATCTTGTTATCGGCTTCATGGCAAAGCGGAATTCGATCGCGTCGTCTAATACAAATCTGTATTTCATAAGCGTGTCCTGACCGCAACTCGCCGTGCCTGTTCCGCGAACAAAACCGTCAATTGAAACAAACGTGGTGTCCTCGTGTATTACGTCCTCGCGGTGACGTGCCGCGCAGAGGATTTTTTGTGTGTAATCATGTGCCGAGAAGCTGAATTTCGGAGCACCGAGGAACGCTAAGCCTTTTCCGTTATCGTCGGTAAATTCCGCAAATCTTACGGCTCCGTGGTTGCCGTTATCCTGGGGCTTGATATAGTCAACGTGCATTTCTTTAACGGTTGTTTTATATAAGCCTATCGGAGATTGACCGTTAAAATCACAGAGGTTTTCATATGGCCCTCTGCCGAGGTATTTCACGTTCGAAAATTCCTTCGGAAGCTCCGCTGTAAGGCCGAATCTCGGCAACTCTTTCCAGCCGTATCTCTTCCTCGCGAGAGAGGAACGAACTTTAACCGTGCCGTCGGAAAATACGGTGTACTCTATAAAGCTCTTGTAGTAGAGCCTTTTACCGTCAGTCATATCGTAATAAGCGGTTATTTTTACCTCTTTTTCCTCGCTCTCGGCTCTCATTCCCTTGTAGACCGCTTTAACCTTAGCAAGCTTTTCGCGATTCCACTTCGGTATGGGATTTACCTCTTCGTTGTCTGACGGAGCACGGTAAATATTCGGTAAGAAGCCTGAGATGCCGCTCAACGGAGTTTTGCTGATAAGCTCTGTGCCGTCAGCCGTATATGAGAGAATTTCTCCGGTGGAACGTGAGAATTCGATTTTTCCGTTATCAAATTCCGCCGAGTAACCGGAGTCGCTCTCTGTGAGAAGAACCTTTTTATCGCCTGTTTCGATTGCGGCAGGAGCGTCACAGAGTACGTGCTGCTCTCTTGATATTTCGACTCCGTTCTTGTCTTCGTAAAATATGTTGAGCGTTACAAGGCGGTCGCTCGGTATTCGGCCGAGCGGCAGCGTTACTTCCGCGGTAGCAGACGGGGCTATTACCTTGTCGATAACGCCGTCCTTTACCTTTTCGCAGTCGAAACAAAGCTCCCATTTTACGGTAAGAACATCTGTGCTTAAAAATCTGTATGTGTTTGTAAGAAGAAGTGTGTTGCCGCCCGATACTACTGACCTTACGGGTCTGTATGCGTGCTTCATTTCAAGCGCGCCGGTATGGAGCGTGCGGTCGGGGAATACAAGACCGTCTACGCAGAAGTTTTTGTCGTGCATTTCCTCGCCGTGGTCGCCGCCGTAGGTGTATTCGTACTTGTACTTTTTATCATCCTTGCCATGGTATACCGCATGGTCGCACCATTCCCATATACAGCCGCCCATAAGCTTGTCGCTTGAATAAAAGACATCCCAATATTCTTCGAGCGCGCCGGGGCCTACGCCCATGGCATGGCAGTATTCACAGAGGAAAAACGGCTTTTCAAAGTACTTCTTGCCTCTTGTGCCCTTTGCGGTTTTTATAACGTTTTCTATGTCGGTATACATTTCCGATATTACGTCATACCCGACTCTCTTTGTGCGGATAGCACCCTCATAGTGTACGGGTATTTCCGGACATACAGATTTCAAAAATTCATAGCATTTGTCCTGGCATTTGTATCCGCCGGATTCATTGCCGAGAGACCACATCGTGATTGACGGGTGGTTTCTGTCTCTGAAATACATACGGCTCACTCTGTCAACGTATCTCGGTGCCCACGAGCGGTCGTTGCTTATGAAATTGGGCTTATAGAGGTTGTATTTGCCGAGACTTCCGCAGCCGTGTGTCTCGATGTCGGCCTCGTCTATTATGTAAAATCCCATAATGTCCGCAAGCGTAATGAGCATCGGGTCAGGCGGATAGTGCGACGTTCTTATCGAGTTTACGTTAAGCTCTTTCATAAGAACAAGGTCTTTTTTTATGTCCGCGGCACTCATCACGTAGCCGGTTTTTGCGTTGCTGTCGTGATGGTTTACACCCTTGAATTTTATTTTTTCGCAGTTGAATTTAAATACGTCGCCGAGAATTTCTATATGCTTGAAGCCGGTATAATTTCTTACGGTACATAGTGTATCGTCACCGTCCTTAAGCGTTAAATAAAGCTCGTAAACATTCGGTGTTTCCGCAGTCCATTCCTTTACGTCGAGTGCCGAGAAGGAAAATTTGACGCAGACGTCGGCATCCTTTTCGTCGGAGCATATCTTTTTTCTGCCTGAGAAAAGCTCTGCCGAAACTTTTTTCCCTGCGGCTTCGCCCTCAAGGAATACGTCTATATCGAGGTCATATTCTTTTCCGCCGTTTAAGCGTGTTTTAACCTCGTAATCGTTTATATATGCTTTGTCATATGTGTAAAGCAGAACGTCTCGGAAAATTCCGTTTTCTCTGAACATATCCTGACATTCGAGATATGTCCCCGTGGACCAACGGTAAACAACGCAGAGCAGTTCGTTTTCATCGGAAATCAGCATATTTGAAATGTCAAATTCCGCACTGTTGTGTGAGCCCTCGCCGTAGCCGCAAAACTCACCGTTTACATACAGCTCAAGGCACGCGCTGAAGCCTAAAAATGAAATGATATGAGTTTTGGTTTTGTCGTCAACGGTTATCTTTTTTCTGTATACGCCTACGGCAACCTCTTTCGGAAGCTCCGGCGGAAAAGATGAAATTCGTATCTTGTATTTAAATATACAGGCTCTCTGTACCCGGTTCTCTGCCAGGTGGACGGAACCTGTATCTTATCAAAACGGATACGCTCCGTGTCCATTTCATACGGTAAAACATTCTGCGTTTCGTAATATTTAAAATCCCATTCTCCCGAGAGGACCGTAACCATATCGCTCTTATAGCGTTCGGTCAGACAATCGGTCTTTTTGAGACGCGAAAGCTCTCTGAAGGGAATCGAGTAAGCTCTTCCGGGCAGTCTGTTTATGTTCAGTGCCGAAAAATCTCTGTAATTATCTCTGTTTAGCTTGTATATCACAAAATTTTCCCCTTTCTGCAATCTGTAAACAGTTTAACACAGAATTAAATCATTTACAATTAAATTGCGATATATTATACTTTTTAAGGTAAAAGTATCAAGCGCTTTTTTATGCAGTTTGCGTAAAAATAAGTCGAAAGGACGCAGGTGGATTTTATGGAGCTTTCTAAGGTACAGTGGAACGGCAGGACATATGCGGAATTCAGAGATTATCTATTGTCGTTTTCAGATGAGAAATACAGAGCTTTTCACAGCGGGCTCTGCAAGACATCGAAATATCCGATAATCGGAGTAAGGCTCCCGATAATGCAAAAGATTTCCTCCGAAATAGTAAAGGGCAAGCCGCTTTATTTTCTTATGGCGGCTTCTGTGCAGTCGTATGAGGAGATTATGATAAGAGGACTTGTCACGGCCAAGCTCAAAATGCCGTTAGCCGAAAAATTCGTATATATAGAGGAGTTTTTGCCGTATATTGATAATTGGGCGGTATGTGATTCGTTTTGCACGGCGCTGAAGCCTAAGAAGAACGAGCTTTATATGCTTTTTGAATTCTGTAAGGAGCACGCTTTTTCACAGAATACGTATGAGACTCGTACAGCTGTTGTTTTGATGATGCGCTATCTTTTAACGGACGAATTCGGCGAGGATGTCATTTCGATTTTGGAAAATATCGATTGCACAGAATACTATGTCGGTATGGCGGTTGCATGGGCTCTTTCGGAGAGCTTTATAAAATTCCGAGAGAGAACACTTGAAGTATTTTCATCGGGGAATGTAGACGCCGTAACTCAAAACAGGGCGATACAAAAAATCAGAGATTCATACCGTGTGTCCGACAGCGATAAAGCATTTGTAAACAGCTTGAAAAGGTAAAAAACAATATACGGGTTTCGGTAAAATTTGTATAAACTCTCAATTTTTCATTGCCGCTATTGAAGAAGAATGCAAAAAAGATTATAATGTTTACAAAACGGAAGCATACCGTGACTGTAAAAAAATAAAGGGATGGTAATTTATGAAAGCACGCAATCTTATTGACCTTGAGGACATAAGCCTTGAGGATATTGACGAGATAATTCACCTTGCCGGTATGATAAAGGCAAATCCGTCGATTTTTACCGACGCCTGCCACGGCAAAATAATGGCGACGCTTTTTTATGAGCCGTCAACAAGAACTCAGATGTCGTTTAAAACCGCCATGCTTCGTCTCGGCGGCGAGGTTATCGGGTTTGACAATCCGTCTAATGCGTCCGTGTCAAAGGGCGAGAGCTTGAAGGATACCGTAAGGGTGGTCAGCAATTATGCCGACGTTTTGGTTATGCGTAATCCCATAGAAGGCTCCGCTTATGCAGCGTCGCTCTATTCCAAAAGTCCCGTTATAAACGCAGGTGACGGCGGACATCTTCATCCCACTCAGACCTTGGCCGACCTTGTGACCTTGTCGCACGAAAAGGGGAGGCTTTCCGATCTCACCATAGGCCTTTGCGGCGATATGAAAAACGGCAGAACCGTACATTCGCTCGTTAAAGCTCTGTCTAAATATAAAAACAATAAATTTGTTATGATATCCACTCCCGAGCTCCAAATGCCGGAATATATAATTGATATTCTTAAAAAGAGCGGATGCGAATACAGCTTTTCTTCAAGTCTTGAAGAAGCAATTTCTTCGCTTGACGTTCTCTATATGACTCGTATTCAGCAGGAGCGCTTTAAATCCGAAGAGGAGTATGAGCGCCAAAAGGGCGTTTATGTGCTTGATGAGGAAAAAATGAAGCTTGCAAAAAAAGACCTTGTTGTGCTTCATCCGCTCCCGAGAGTCGATGAGATTACCATAGGAGTTGATGATGACAGCCGCGCCAAGTATTTCGAGCAGACCGAATACGGTATGTATGCGAGAATGGCTCTTATTATACTTATGCTTGAAAACCGCGGGGGCAAAGTTCCCGAAAAGACATACAGTACCCATGATAAGCAGTGCAAAAATCCGAGATGCGTCACAAACAGCGAGAGCTATGTACCGCACCTCTTCTACGAAAACGGAGGAAAGCTTGTCTGCAAATACTGCGACAGCGAGACGGAAGAATGAAAATACTTATCCTCTTCGGCTCGCCGAAGACAAACGGCAGCACCGCAAAGCTTACCGGTGCTTTTATGAAGGGTATAAGAAAAAGCGATGATGTTGAAATAGTCCATCTTTTTTCATTGCAACCGACCCCGTGCAATGCCTGCGGATATTGTAAGGCGGCAAACGGCTGCTCTAAAAAAGACCTTGAAAAGTTTATGGCAAAGCTCGAAGACGCCGATGCGGTAATTGTTGCAACTCCGGTTTACAATCTGTCTTTTCCTGCACCTATGAAAGCCCTGTTTGACCGCTTTCAGCGTTATTACGAGGCGCATTTCAGAAGAAAAATTGCGCAACCTATAACAAAGCACAAAAAAGCATTACTTTTGGTAACCGCCGGAGATGACGAGGACGACGGATACAATATAATAGAAAAGCAGGTTAAGCTGTCTTTTTCTGTTATGAATACCGAGCTTGTCGGCGGCGTACTTGCCAAAGATACCGATAACGGCGGTGTCAAAGAGGACGATTTGCGCCGTGCTTTTGAGCTTTCAAAAATAATATACGGTTAAAAAGTGCCGCTTTTCGGCGCTTTTGAAAGGAAGATGAAATATGTCCGTGACAAAAATAACACTTCAGAACTATGCTGACGAGGTATCGCACAGCGAAAAACCCGTTCTTATAGATTTCTATGCCGATTGGTGCGGTCCGTGCAAAATGACCGCTCCCGAGCTTGAGGCGTTTTCGCAGGAATACGACGACGTCAAAGTGTGTAAAATAAATGTGGACGAGTCCGCAGATCTTGCCGCGATGTACGGTATTATGTCTATACCGACGATGATTTTAGTGAAGAACGGCAAGGAGGCAGACCGCCACGTGGGTGGCTGTGAAAAGGCTGATATCAGAGCGTTTTGCGATAAAAATATGTAGGGTTGTAATTTTTACCGGTATATGCTATGATAAAAATCAATAAATGCGGTTTCTGACGTCGAAATCTGTTTTGAGACGAAAGATACGGTGAATAAGTAAAACTGCTGTGTGTTTGCACGGCATACTTAGGCTGTATCTTTAAAGATACAGCCTTTTTATTTTAATTACAGGTGGATAATAATATGGAATCAAGAGTAGCCCTTATAGGGATAATAGTAGAAAACGAGGACGCTGTGGAAAAACTCAACTGTGTTTTACACGAATACGGAAGATATATTGTCGGCAGAATGGGTATTCCTTACAGAGAGAAAAAAATAAATATTATAAGTATAGCGGTGGACGCTCCTCAGGATATAATAAGCGCAATGTCAGGTAAAATCGGAAAACTCGACGGCGTAAAGTGCCAAAACCGCGTACTCAAATGTGGTAACAGAGATATGACAGGAAGAAAAGAATGTAAAGGCTTAGAGCTTTCCACCATTTCGAAGGTCCTGCTTTTAATACTGCCGCTTGTTGTCGCTGTTTTGGCGCTTTGTATAGGCAGACTCGGTATTTCTCCCGCCGAGGTGATAAGATCGATATTCGGTAAAATAACGGGAAATGCTGATTTGGAATCTAAAAACGAGCTTGTTTTATGGAATATAAGAATGCCGCGAATAATCCTTGCAGCCCTTGTGGGAGCGGGACTTTCGGTTTCGGGCTGTACATTTCAAAGTCTTTTTTTCCAATCCTCTTGCCACGCCCGATACCGTCGGAGTTTCAAGCGGAACCTGCTTCGGAGCGGCTGTTGCGATTTTTCGGGGCTGATTTTATTGTCACTCAGGCAGTTGCTTTTTTGTTTGGAATTATTGCCGTGTTGCTGACTTATCTTGCAGGTAGCGGTAAAGGTAAATCACTTAACAGCGTGGTTTTGGCAGGAATTATGATAGGCTCGCTTTTTTCGGCACTTGTCTCGTTTATAAAATCGGTAGCGGACGTAAATTCCGTGCTTCCGGTAATAACCTTTTGGCTTATGGGCAGCTTTGCGGGCGCAGGCTATCGCTCGCTTATGCTCGGTGCGCCGGTAATGCTTGTCGGAATGGCTGTTTTGTATGTTATAAGATGGCGGCTTAATATTTTAACTCTTCCCGATGATGAGGCAAAGGCGACCGGCACGGATATTAAGGCTCTGCGTGCCGTTTCGGTAATATGTGCAACGGCAATTACCGCCTCGTGCGTTTCAATGTGCGGTCAGGTGGGCTGGGTAGGGCTTCTGGTGCCGCATATGTGCCGTATGAAATTCGGAAACAATCATGTGTCGCTGCTGCCTGCCTGTATCAGCATGGGTATGACCTTTATGATAATTGTCGATACCGTTGCGCGAAGTGCCACAGCCGCCGAGATTCCCATCTCTGTGCTGACCGCAGTTATAGGCGCACCGTTCTTTATAATTCTTATGCGAAAAACAGGGGGGTGGCAGCTGTGACCCTTACTGTTGAAAACGGTTGTTTTTCATATGACGGCAGGCACACGGTACTGTCCGATATAAGCTTTTGCGCGTCACCGGGAGAGATAGTGGCGATTCTCGGAAAAAACGGCTCGGGCAAAACAACGCTTCTCAAGTGCAGCGTGGGCTTGCTCAAATGGAGCGGTGGACATAGTTTCCTTGACGGCAGAGATGTTTTGCATATAAAAAGCAGGGAGCTTTGGAGCAAAATATCATACGTGCCGCAGGCAAAATCCTCATTCGGCGGCTATACCGTGCTTGACAGCGTTTTGCTCGGCTTCGGGAGCAGCATCGGGATTTTCGGAAAGCCGCAAAAAAGCGATGTGGAAAAAGCACTTTCCGTTTTAAGAAGGCTGAATATAGAAAATCTCGCCTATAAAAAATGCTCGGATTTATCCGGCGGCGAAAAGCAGATGGTCTTGATAGCGAGAGCAATAGCGTGCGACCCCGAAATTTTGATTTTGGACGAGCCGGAGTCGAACCTCGATTTTAAAAATCAGATAACAGTTCTTGACGTTTTGTCAAAGCTTCGCGACAGCGGGATTTGTTGTATATTCAATACTCATTTTCCCGATCACGCGATGAGAATAGCGAATAGGGCATTGCTTCTCGGCGATGACGGAAGATGTATTTGCGGCAAGACAACCGATATAGTGACAGAGGAAAATATACAAAAGACATTCGGTGTGAATGTTAAAATAGCCGAGGTCACGTCGGGCGGCAGAACCGTTAAAACGATAGTGCCCGTAAGTGCGGCCGACGGTTCCTAAAAAATCCGAAATAAATGCGAATAGCATTTTTAATATAATTAAGAAAGAGGTAATGTAAATGAAAAAAGCAAAAAGAGTATTAGCTTTGCTTCTTTGTCTTGTGCTTATTTTGTCGGCGGTAGGCTGCTCCGCTAAAAAAGACGACGGCAAAAAGAGCAGTGACAGCGAGGTTGTCACCGTTGTTGACAATAATGGCAATACCGTAACCGTTAAAAAGGACATTCAGCGAATAGTGGTATGCGATATTTACCCTATACCGTCGGTGCTTGCCGTGTTCTTTGATTCGGCTTCAAAAATAGTCGGTATGGCACAGCCGAGTATGGCAGCTGCAAAAAACAGCCTTTTGTCGGAGCTTTATCCGGAAATACTCAATGCCGAGACCGGATTTATAGACGGAACAACCGTTAATATGGAGGCACTCGCGGCTTTGAATCCCGACGTTGTATTTTACAGCTCGGGCAATAAAGAGCTCGGCAAGCAGCTTACCGACGCAGGCTATGCCGCAATAGCGATTTCAGCGAATAAATGGCAATATAATGCCATTGAAACCCTCAATAACTGGATAGACCTTCTCTCTCAGCTTTTCCCCGAAAACAATAAGTCGGAAAAAGTAAGAACTTACAGCGAGAGTGTCTATAATATGGTTCAGGAAAGAGTAAGCTCAATTCCGGACGCGGAAAAGGCAAAGGTATTTTTCCTCTTCCAATACAGCGCGTCAAACATCTCCACTTCGGGAAATTCGTTCTTCGGTCAGTGGTGGGCAACTGCCATAGGCGCAAAAAATGTCGGCGAGGAACTCGATTCCGATAAATCCACCAATGTAAATATGGAGCAGATTTATAAATGGAACCCCGATTTTATTTTCATCACAAATTTTAATACCGCAAAGCCCGACGATATTTATAACAATACCGTAGGCAGCTTTGATTGGAGCGGAATAAAAGCAGTTAAGGATAAGAATGTCTATAAAATGCCTCTCGGTATGTACCGTACCTACACCGCAGGAGTTGATACCCCGATAACTCTTCTTTGGCTCGCAAAGGCGACTTATCCGGAACTCTTTGAGGATATTGATATAACCGCAAAGACCAAGGAGTATTACGGCGATGTGTTCGGTATAACTCTTACCGATGAGCAGTCAGCGCGCATTTTTGCACCGCTTACGCAAGCAGGTAAGCTATCGGTAAAATAAAGTCGGATTAAGACACAAAAGCTACGGTTAACCAAAATAAATAATGATAAAACGGACCGTTTTTCGCGGTCCGTTTTTTTACTTTTATGCCTGAATTAAAAGATGTATTTGGTGCGGGGACAGGAAAAAATTCTCATAGCTCGCAGAAATGTTACGTATCAGCACAATTGTAGTTAATAAACATCTAAAATGTGCTGATACGTAACATTTTATTAGCATTTACAACATCTTGCGTGTCTATTTTTGATATATCAAATGACATTCTTTACACCTCTTCTTTCTCTCATCATTCATTTACTTCCTCAACCGCGAATAATGCAGATTTCAGGTTTATCCAAATCTTACACGTACCCTTGTATTTTATAGGGCAAAAGTTTTCGCATGAACAAATACAACACGGATTGCTTTTTACATAACGTATTGCTTGATTTGTTTCATCTGCAACGTCAACTTTGTATTTCCCGACCTTTTGGAACTTGGTTTCTGTATTCAAAAAAATCTCCCCTTTTTACTTTTTTATGGAGCGTTTTGGAGCAAGATAGGAGATTTGAACTCCCACCCTCAGTTTTGAAAACTGATGTGCTGACCGTTAACACTAATCTTGCATATAAAGGTGGGGAGCCAAGCTCTCCCCCGCGCCATATTTAACGTGGTTTTTTGACGAGATGGTTTCACCACAAACTCTCCGCTTGTTTTTACGGCGGCTTTTACGCAAGTCACACGAGATGGACTACTTGATTTTCACATCTATATATGACGAAAAAAACGTCTGATTTGCCCTTAAATGCAAAAAACACCCCTACTTTCGTTTTGAAAGCAGGGGCTTTTTTGCGCCTGTATCAGTTTTTAGTTTGACTGTTTTCTCACTATTTTATAGTTAAACAGAGGCACTTGCTTGAATAGCACAAATCAATAAAAACAAACCTTATGCCAATCTCCAAGATGCAATAACGGTCTTGATTTTTGGTTGTAAGGCATAATAATTTGATTGCCCTTGGCACTTGCCTCTTTGCAAACTGCAGCAAGACCGCTGCCGTTTCGATAAGGGGAAAACTCCTGATTAGATAATACTATGAAGTCAGCTCTTGAATATACTCCTTCAATCAGCAGCACAATTTGATAGTAAATAGGTTCATCAGAATTAACGGCACGTTTCCGCTTTCCGCTAAATGAACACTGAGTAAATTGATTATTGCTTACTTCAACATAATCAAGAAGGTATATTACTCTTGATTGCACATAGTAAGTAATACCAATAAGAACTAATGAACAGATTATCAAAAGAATGTTCTCTTCATCTCTATATTCAATACAAAATGCAGCAGTTGCAACGACAATAACCACCTCCACACATACCAAACTTATATGGTCCGCTATCCAGTATTTTGACAAATATATTTTCATACAACCACCTCCGATTAAAACAAGTCAATAATAGATTGCAGTATGGAAATGTTGCCGCCCATCGCAAAATTAGCCGCAAACTGAGCCACAAACCCGGTTACTCCCGTTATATCAACACCAGAAAAAGCAGAATTTACTACACAACTCGCTCCTATTGATGCCGGTGCAAATGCCATTGCGGTTACGCTTGAAACAACAATACTTTTAACATCAACATAATCCATAAAGCTGTTACATTCGTTTGCTACCTTGCCGTTTGAAGATGTTTTTCTCTTGTTGCCTTGTGAACTGTTGTTTTGAGAATTTTTGTTTGTATTCTTGTTTTTTGTCTGTGACTTCTTTTCTACACGATAATTAGCGTATTGGTTAATAAGATTTCCAGCACCAACGACAACTCCGCATAAGGCTACTGCAAGGATAGCAGACATTCCGCATGTAGTAACAGCATCACAAAGTGCTCCTGTCAATGCCCCTGTAACGGCCCCTGTCAACAGTCCGGCCTTTATGGATTTGCCTTTTACTGCCGCTGCCAAAGCACCTGTAGCTCCGCCGACTATTCCTCCGATAAGCGCACCAAAGAAGAACTGCCCATCGGGGTCTTGATTATTTACAGGATTGTTTCCGCAATAAACAAACAAGTTAAGCGCATTTGTATTTCTGCTGTCTAAGACGGAATCCGCATTCAAGAACCTGCCGACTTCGGGAGAATAATAGCGTGATTTGAGGTGGTAATAACCCGTCTCGCTGTCGTAATAGTAGCTTCTGTACCGCAGAGGGTTCGTTTGAGCCAAGGCGGTGTTGCCGGTTATTTGGGTTACGTTACCCCAAGCGTCGTAGTAATAGTTTGCAACTACGGTGCCGTTTTTATCGGCTATTGCGACTATATCGTTTTGTACATTCTTTATGTAGTAATATTCTTCGCCGTTATAAATGAAACCGAAAGCGTCGCCGTTATTATCATACATAAAGATAAGCGTTTCGTCGCCCGTCTTTTGACCTGCCAATATACTTCCGTTATAGAAATATTCGGTCTTTACGCCGTTTACGGTTTTGCTTACTCTGTCGCCGTCGGTATTATAGCTGTAAACATATGTGTTGTCGCAGTCGGTTATACGCTCAAGCTGCCTGCCGCACCACTCAAACGACTTACTGCCGAAAGTGAGCGGATTGCCGATTTCGTCATAGGTTACAGCCTGACCGTTAAAGCTTGTTAAAAGGTCAATGTGTTACGTATCAGCACAAATATAGTTAATATATATCTAAAATGTGCCGATACGTAACAAAAATCGCAGAACACTATACCGAAACTGTCATTTTATGTTTTTCTGCTTGATTATTTCAGCATTATATACTGCCCAATAACTCTTTGTTCCGTTTGCCTGTGCTAAAAACTTCGCTATTTGTTGTTACAACAAGCAAGATACATATCAATCACGTAATGCTCAAATTTTTCGTTGTATTTGCTTGTTTCCCACCCAACCGGGATATAATTCAGCCAATAATCATGGCCACGGAAAGGAATTAAATCGTTTCCGGGAAGATTTCCGAGGAACATAAGATTGTCTTTCGGAATAGCCTTGTCAGATTCCGAAATCAGTAAAATTCCATCAGGCGATTCTTCAGTGGATAAATCCAAGTCATATGAGGTTGGAAGTATACCAAAACTTGACAATTTATCTAAAGGCGGAACATTGTCGCCAACCCATTTATAAACCTGAACAACAGGAACAATGTGTCCGGGCCACCAAGAATACTCTGATACTTTCCTGAAAACGGTATATTTCTCATAGAAGCCTTTTTCTTTGCTGTAATTGCCGGAAAAACGGTATGCATAAACATCTCCAAGATGCCATTTGCACCGGTAAAGTCTATATTTACACACCTTTTTTTCAGGGGGTTGAGGGGACTCAAGTTTTTCTTTCAGCGTATCAAGAGTTTTTATCCACGAAGTCAGCTGCCTTTCATCGGACTCTTTCCATCGCTGCAATTCTTTGTCTTGTGAAAGAAAATACAACGCTTTTTCTTTTACCTTTGGAAGCAGTCTTCCGTAATTCCATTGCGTGTCTGCTAAGGCAAACCAAAACAACGGTTCTTCCTCAACATCTCCCATAATATCACGGTTGCTGTTAATCAGTTCTTGTGTTGCCTCATCATTTGTTTTTCCGCGCTTTAGTTTGTCTATATAATCGCCGCGAATATCGCAAGCAGAATCATTTGAATACAGGCCGGTGCCCCAAGTACCCATTTCATCACCGCCCCATCAAATTTAATAACTCATCTTCTGCAACACCTTCAAAGATGCTAATAACATTATCAATTCTACCTGTAAAACCAGCAACATTTCCCACTGCAATTTCTCTTCTAGCATTGAGTAAATTATCAAGTGTATATGCAGAAATTAAAATCTGCTCCATTGCACGAGCTTCCGTTTTTGTTAATCCAGTAAACTTCACCTCTAATGGCTGCAAATTTGCTTTCCTTGTGTCTCTTGTGTGTTCCTTTTGTCTACGTTGGGGATTATTAGTTCGTCCAACATATTTAACATGATTTGTTGTTTTATCTCTCATCACATAGACGCTTTGATTCCGTGTTGGTCTTTGATAGCTTTTGCGTTCTACAGCATCGGTTACAATTGCAGCTGTCGCAGCAATTCCCGATGTTAATAATGCCGCTGAAGCAACCGAAGCGGCTGTAGCCGCTGCTCCCGCAGATATTATTCCGCCACCAGCTACAGCTAATGCAGGTGCTGCTACTCCAGCCGTTGCAATCACCATAGCAACGGCTGCCACGGCAAGGGCAGTAACAGCGACGACAGCAAAAGCTTGGCTCCATGATGGCCAATGTCCCGTTGTATCAGACAAATTAACCGGGTTATTGAAGCAGTAGGCAAAAAGATTGTAACCATTGATGTTGCCACCAAGTTCTGCAAGATAACCGTCAGCATTCAAGAACCTGCCGACTTCGGGAGAATAATAGCGTGATTTGAGGTGGTAATAACCCGTCTCGCTGTCATAATAGTAGCTTCTGTACCGCAGAGGGTTCGTTTGAGCCAAGGCGGTGTTGCCGGTTATTTGAGTTATGTTACCCCAAGCGTCGTAGTAATAGTTTGCAACTACGGTGCCATTTTTATCGGCTATTGCGACTATATCGTTTTGTACATTCTTTATGTAGTAATATTCTTCGCCGTTATAGTTGAAACCGAAAGCGTCGCCGTTATTGTCATACATAAAGATAAGCGTTTCGTCGCCCGTCTTTTGACCTGCCAATATGCTTCCGTTATAGAAATATTCGGTCTTTACGCCGTTTACGGTTTTGCTTACTCTGTCGCCGTCGGTATTGTAAGCGTAAACATATGTGTTGTCGCCGTCGGTTATACGCTCAAGCTGCCTGCCGCACCACTCAAACGTCTTACTGCCGAAAGTGATGGGATTGCCGATTTCGTCATAGGTCACAGCCTGACCGTTAAAGCTTGTTAAAAGGTCGCGCCACTCGCTGTTTGAATAGCCGTAGCTCGTACTCTTTATTTCTTCTCCGACATTGCCGAGAGTGTATTTATATACCTTTTTGCCGGTAATGTTACCGTTTGTATATGTAAATACGGTTGTGGTGTCTGCTCTTTGGTCGTTTTCACGCACAAGCTGATTTAATCCGTCATAAACATAGCTTACGGTATATGTTCCGTCGTTTATACTCAGAATATTGCCGGCCGCGTCATAGGTATATGTGTATGTTCCGTTTGCGGTTTCGAGGGACTTTACTGTTGTCGAAGTTCTGTTGCCGCTCTCTCGGTTGTAATAAGTATAGCGATTATGCAGCGTTTTTGAAAGCGACGGCATAACGGTTTTGTCGGTAATTCTGCCGAATCCGTCATAAGAATAGCCAATTTTTTCCTTGCCGTTCCACGTAACGCCGTATATTTGGTCGGGCATTTCACCGACACTTAAATTACCGTAACGATAACCGATGGTTTGCTCACCGAGTGCAAATTTGTGTTTGACACCCACAAGGTAATTTGTTTTATCGGCGTAGGTATACGCTAATGACGAAGAAAGCGTTGAACCCACATATGTTTTTTGACCGACCGCACGGTTTGCAAGGTCGTAACAGAATACTGTTTTTTTGCCGGTAGCACTGTCGAAGCTTGACGCAATGTTACCGTCTCTGCCATAGCTGTAGCTTAGCTTTCTGTTACCGTCTCCATTATACATTTTATACGACAAACGGTCAAGATTATCATAAGAATAATTTATACAATCTCCGTTGCCGTAATTTTGTTTCAACAGAAGTCCCGTTGCAGAGTCATACTCAAAGCTTGAGAGCATGCGGTATGATGGATATGCTTTTATTGCCCGGTAAAAAGTTATTTAACGCTTAATATAATTAGCAAAGCACCCTCCACTTTCATTAAAAAAGCAGAGAGTGCTTTACATGGTAAAAAAATAGGAGAACGTCGACGACGCTCCCCATACAAAAACAAAAGTTTTTTGATTTCAATGCTATTATGCGCATTATTCTTTAAAAAGTCAACTGATTTATTAAAAATTCCGCAATTTTTCGGATGAAATCATAAGTAGAGCTTAGTAATTGCTGGTTGGTATAAAATCAAACAGGGAACATATAGCATTAACTCTATATGTCCCCTGTTAATTTGTTGTTTATTCTGTTGCACGATCAACAGGCAAGCAACACCACTCGAATACCACGGCACTTGTCAGGAGTGCCCCTGAAACCTTTCAGGCTTGGAATTATCCCAGCAGTTGCCTTTTGCCCCCAAAAGAAGATGCTTGCTTGTATGGTGTATGCTCATTCGTCCTTACACGTCAGAATGATAGAACGCCATATCCCCCATATGATTCTCGATAGAACGCCATCTAAACCCTGAAGCACAAATCAAAGTACCCGCATAATCATCTAAATCAGATTCTGACACATTACCACAGTCACACCAGTAAAAGTTTCCGTCTTTCATAATCATTGTAGAATCTAATATTTCGCAGGTATAACTTTCATCAACTGGAAAAAGTTTCATGTGTTTTAATCCTTGAAACTCCATCTCTATCATAGAGTCCTTTTCGTATTGTCGTTGAATTACAACTCGCAAAACCCTACGAACATTCAATGGATGCATTGAAAGGTTTTCACTAACATATGCTCCACTTATATAACTTATCTCTTTTATACAACTATCGTGAAAATGGCATACACTCTCCATAAACTTTAATATTTCGTCGTTGGTGTGAATTGTCTCCCACATAAATGTTTCCTTTCTCAAACTAACCAAATATCAGAATCAAGCCCTCTCCAACACCGGCACCTAACGGTCCAAACAAGAAATCGTCAATAACACCGATTCCTGTAACATCATCTGTAGCTACAACAACAATTCCAATCGCACAAACGGTCACCAATGCAACTCCTGCAATTGGCTCCAATCCAATGCTGTATGCTGGACCTCTAACGCCGTTTTTCCAATCGTGATTATGACCCCCATTAGAATCATGAGGATGCTTATCTGGCCTTCCATGGTCATCGTGGTCATAATCGTGTTCAGGAGTTCCATCCGGTCCGTAAGTTCTCGAATCGCCATTAGGTGCTGTGTAAGTACTTCCGGGTTCGCCAGTGTATGGGCGTCGATTAGCATCATGTGAAGAGGCATTTACCACATTGTTTTGCTTCGATGAAGAGAAGAAATTCTTTACTGGCTGAATAATATTATTATTTACCCAGCTTGCAGCCTCCTTTATCCACTTAGGCCAATGTCCCGTTGTATCAGACAAATTAACCGGGTTATTGAAGCAGTAGGCAAAAAGATTGTAACCATTGATGTTGCCACCAAGTTCTGCAAGATAACCGTCAGCATTCAAGAACCTGCCGACTTCGGGAGAATAATAGCGTGATTTGAGGTGGTAATAACCCGTCTCGCTGTCGTAATAGTAGCTTCTGTACCGCAGAGGGTTCGTTTGAGCCAAGGCGGTGTTGCCGGTTATTTGGGTTACGTTACCCCAAGCGTCGTAGTAATAGTTTGCAACTACGGTGCCATTTTTATCGGCTATTGCGACTATATCGTTTTGAACATTCTTTATGTAGTAATATTCTTCGCCGTTATAAATGAAACCGAAAGCATCGCCGTTATTATCATACATAAAGATAAGCGTTTCGTCGCCCGTCTTTTGACCTGCCAATATACTTCCGTTATAGAAATATTCGGTCTTTACGCCGTTTACGGTTTTGCTTACTCTGTCGCCGTCGGTATTATAGCTGTAAACATATGTGTTGTCGCCGTCGGTTATACGCTCAAGCTGCCTGCCGCACCACTCAAATGTCTTACTGCCGAAAGTGATGGGATTGCCGATTTCGTCATAGGTTACAGCCTGACCGTTAAAGCTTGTTAAAAGGTCGCGCCACTCGCTGTTTGAATAGCCGTAGCTCGTACTCTTTATTTCTTCTCCGACGTCGCCGAGAGTGTATTTATATACCTTTTTGCCGGTAATGTTACCGTTTGTATATGTATATACGGTTGTGGTGTCTGCTCTTTGGTCGTTTTCACGCACAAGCTGATTTAATCCGTCATAAACATAGCTTACGGTATATGTTCCGTCGTTTATACTCAGAATATTGCCGGCCGCGTCATAAGTATATGTGTATGTTCCGTTTGCGGTTTCGAGGGACTTGACTGTTGTCGAAGTTCTGTTGCCGACAATTATCAAAAACTAAAAAAACGGACAATATCATAGATATTATCCGTGCGTAAATTTAAAGTTTTTTAATTTGCCGCACGTTTTTTTATCAAGCCGTGAAATTTTACCGCATGGGGCTTGCACTCCCGTTCAGCTGCATTTTAAACGTTGTTTGCCGTAACGGTATGTTTTCATATTAACATTAACAGAATGTATAAAAAAAGTCAACAAAAAAGCAGACGATATGTGTCAATTTTTGGTTACAGTGCTTTTACTCGCTGCCGGAGACGATATTTAACCTTAAATAAATATCACCAAAAAATCGGCCGCGATTTTTCACGGTGCGTTTTGTATTAAGAGTGAGCTGCACGGCAATAATCCTAATGACAATAGTTATAGGAGAGAGCGCCATGCAGTACAGCAAGGTTGAAATTTGCGGTGTCGATACCTCTAAGCTCAGGGTTCTTAAGGAAAAGGAAAAGCTTGAGCTTCTCAAGAAAATCAGGGAAGGTGATAAGTCTGCGCGCGAAAAACTGATAAACGGCAATTTGCGCCTTGTGTTAAGTGTGATACAGCGTTTTACAAACCGCGGAGAAAACCTTGACGACCTTTTTCAGGTCGGCGTAATAGGTCTTATAAAGGCGATCGATAACTTCGACGTGTCGTTAAAAGTGCGCTTTTCCACTTATGCGGTGCCCATGATTATCGGTGAAATACGGCGATACCTCAGGGACAACAACACGGTGCGCGTCAGCCGCTCTGTAAGAGATACGGCATACCACGCCCTCGGGGCAAAAGAAAAATTACAGGCAAAGCTCGGCAGAGACCCGACGGTTGACGAAATAGCAAAAGAGCTTGGCACGAGCCGTTCTGACGTAGTATTAGCACTTGAGGCGATAGTGGAGCCGGTTTCGCTCTTTGAGCCTGTATACTCCGACGGCGGAGACACCATATATGTTATGGATCAGGTCGGAGGAAGTGAGACGGATACCGATTGGCTTGACGAAATATCCATTAAGGAGAGCATAAAGGAATTGTCACCGCGTGAAAAAGATACTGGCACTTAGATTTATGCAGGGGAAAACGCAAATGGAGGTGGCGTCTGAAATCGGTATTTCACAGGCGCAGGTATCAAGGCTTGAGAAGGGGGCTATCAGAAAAATCAAAGAATAGTGTTATTTTTTCGCCTTTTGCGTCATACGTATTTACGGCGGAGGTGTTTTTATGGTTTGCAGTGTGCAGGATTTGAGAGAACGTGAAATTATAAATTTAAAGGACGGCGCAAGGCTCGGCTCTGTCTGTGACGTTGAGATTGATACCCTGAGCGGCTCAATCGTTTCAATAGTCATATACGGCAAGGGCAGATTTCCGTTTAAGAGCGGCAAGCCGAAGGACATCAAGATAAAATGGGACGAAATTGAGGTCATAGGCGACGACACCATACTTGTAAATTTTGACTGTCCTGAAGAGCTTATGCCGCAAAAGCCGAAAAATCCCATAGATACGCTTTTCAGACTTTGAATTTGAGGGGATATTATCATATAACGCAAAAGGGACTGTAATTGCTTTATGCATTACAGTCCCTTTTGTGTTTGAATATGGGTTATTATTTTGTTGTTGCACGGTGCTCTTTAAGTATTTCAGCAAGGCACAAAAGGCTCTCTGCAATAATGCCGGCCGCTATACCCGATGCGGCGGAGTACACTTTAAAGACAAGCATAATGATTGCCGTCAAAAGTGATACCGCGCAAACGAGCCGACATATTCTGCGATAAGCCGTTATTCTGCTGTCCTCATATCCCGTTCCTGTCGGAGCAAGAATAAAAAGAACTACAGTACCGGCTGCCGCCGCAAGCAGCATGAAAAAAGAAGCCTTTTGTACGGCGGTCATTTTTACCGCAATTATGAACGCCGTTATTATTGCGAGAGACGTTATCTGGCATTTTAGTTCTGTATCCATGTGAAAGCCTCCGCCGAAAAGACGCAGCAAAAGAAAGGATATAAAAAATGCGAGCGCTCCCGGTAAAATCCTTAAGACCGTGCCGAGAATGACCGAAACAAGCAAAAATTCTATTATATTGAGCAACCAAAAGATGCCGTATCCGCAGACATCGACATCCTCGGCCTCAATAATTTTTTTGCTTTTCAGCCATTTTGCGATCTGTTCCGATAAAGAACCGATCATTTACCGAGCTTTGAGAATTTCTCAAGACCTTCGGGTTTTTTCGGCTGATACATAAATGTGGTAGCCGCCGAATTGGCGCTGCCCTTAACCGATGCCGTGATGAGAGCTTTGGCGAAGCTCTTCATGGTTTTTTCTGTCTTTTTCATTTGGTACTTCCTCCCTGTGTTTTTTAGGATTGAGGTGTTGACCCTCTTTCCAAACACGATTATATGTGCTATAATAACACAAGTCAATGCAAATTGCTAAAGTGTTAAATCGTTGAAACTAAAATGCTTAAAATTAAAGTGAAAGGGTAAATTACACTAAAAAGAGGGGCTAAACAATGAATATTGACTACAAAGCGGCGGGGAAATGATGGGTTCTTATCGCAGAAAGGAGAAAATCAGCCAAAAAGAACTTGCTAAAGCTGTGGGGATAAGTAACAACTATTTATCTAATATCGAAAACGGGTATACCGTACCGAGCTTGGAAACCTTTACGGAGCTAAGCGTTACATTGGGCAAAACGCCCGACTTCTTCCTGCTCGGACACATCAGAGATGATATTGTCGGAAATATCGAAGATTCTCTAAAGCTTTGCTCAAAGGAAAGGCTAAACCTTATCTATAAGATTGTCGAACTTCTTAAAGATTGAAATTAATCGGATTTTGTAATATAATACAATATCGGTAAAGGCAAAGCGATATGCCTTATTTTTTATTCGGAGGGGGAGCTAAATGAATATTGCAATATGCGACGACGAGCAGCTTTATGCGGACGAGATAAAAAAGCACGTCGAATGTTATTTTACGCGCAGAGAGGTTCCGCACAAAATATATGTGTTCACCGACGGGCAAGAGGCTGCTCGGAGCGAAGTGAAATTCGACATTGCCTTTCTTGATATAGAGATAGGGCCTGTCAGCGGGCTCGATGTGGGAAAGGCGATGCGAAAAAACAATCCGAACATCGTTTTTATAGTTGTTACGGCGTTTTCAAAGTATCTCGACGACGCGTTGGATTTAAAGGTTCTGCGATTTCTCGAAAAGCCGATAAACAGCGAAAGGCTATATGCCGGTATAGACCGTGCCATAGACACTTTAAATGATACCACGGTAGGCTTTTACCTGCGTGACGGCGATATGGACTATAAAAAGATACTGCTTTGCGACATTATTATGATAGAAACGGACAGGCGCAGAACAAAGGTCTATACCGATGCGGAAGTTTTCCGCACAAAGAAAACGCTTTCCGAGTGGCAAAGAGAGCTGACCGAGCCGTTCTTTATGATGCCGCATAACAGCTTTATCATAAATATGAATAAAATAGTAAAATTCTCAAGAACGGAAATCGAACTTGAGGGCGGCAAAAAGCATTATATCGTGTCGGTGGCACCCAAGCGTCAGGCGGAGACAAAGCGTATACTTATGAGTTATTTTGAAAGCAGGCGATGAACTATGCTCGGCGAGGTCACAACCGTATATGTTTTTCTGATAGAGCTCGGTTCTCTTCTTTTGTATTGCTATCGAGTGTTCGGAGTAAGACGTAGGATACCATCGACGCTGCTTATGGGCATAGCCTGTTTTGCCGTTTATTATGCCGTAAATAAGCTTGCCGATAACAATGTGGCGGTAAATATTATCTTTGGCTTCTTGGTAAATTACGTGATATTGAAGCTCGGCTTCAAGGCGAATGTCAAGTCGGCGGTTTTTCACAGCGTCTTGCTTGCCGGCGTACTTACGGCGACGGAATTTATAGGTATACTGTTGATTTCGGGCTTCTTCGGAATAAATATAGCCGATTACAGGTCAAACGATGTGCTGTACGCCATGGCGGCGGTAATCGCCAAAACATTGTACCTTATTTCCTGCCTTGTGATTTCCAATTTCACCTCGCGTGAAAAACAGCATATAGACCACGGCCATTCCTGGTATCTGTTGATTTCTCCTTTTTCAAGTGTGTATATCATAGTTCTTATAGCAAAATTGTCACTGCTCGTTGACATAAGCGGCACTCTTGCTTATGCCTGTATAGGCGGCAGTGTTTTGCTCTTCATATCTGATATAATGGTATTTGCGGTATACGAAAATATGCAGCGCAAGTCCGAAGAAATAATGAAGGTCAATATGGAACGCCAGAGAGAGGATATAAACAGAGATTATTACGCCGTGCTTGACAAGCAAAATGAGAATATGCATATTATGGTTCACGATATAAAGAATCATCTCGGCGTAATAGAGAGCATAGCGGATAATGACAAGGTTACGGCTTATATAGGTGAGCTTTGCAGTAATATCGGTAAATACTACGCGGTATCACAGCTTACCGGAAATAAGATGCTTGATATTATCATAGGCAAATATACGGCTCTTTGCAGTAAAAACGGCCTCGATTTTAATGCCAAGGCTTTAACCTCGAATCTGTCCTTTGTGCATGACAGCGATATTTCGGCAATGGTGGGTAATCTGCTTGACAACGCTTTTGAGGCGGCGAAGCAAGCAGAAAACGGTAAAATTGAGTTTTCTCTTTATACCATTGACGGTAAGAGCTGCGTGGTCAGCGTCATAAATACAGCCTTGACAGCACCAAAATGCGAAAACGAAACTCTTTTGAGCGCCAAGCCGGACGCAAAGTCTCACGGATACGGAATAAAAAGTATTAAAAAGACAGCTGAGAAATACGGCGGCAGCTATTCGTGGTTCTATGATGATAAAAACAGGGAATTTCACGCTATGGTTATGTTTCCGATACCGTCTGTAAGCTGTTAAAGTAATCAGCTTTACATATTATTTTAACTGAAATGACTGTAAAACTCCGATAGGCACTCTGGTGCCGGTCGGAGTTTTTTGTTTTAATGACGCAATACTCGACGCTGTTTATTTTGGCATAAAACAACGTTATTGTTATTTATTTGCTTAAAAAGTACGCTTCTGTTCATATTCCGTTCACAAATAGACTGTATTATATTTATCAACAATTGTCTATAAAGGGGAATGGCTTATGGAGAAAAAGAGGCTCGACAAGGAAAAAATAAAAAACGCAAATCAAAATTTTAAAAGAATTTTTTTGAAACAGATGACGATAATCATCTCAGCGGCTATGAGGTTTTCTATATCTTTATGATATGTAACGTTATAGGCTACTGTGTGGAGATGGTGTTTTGCTATCTGAAGCACGGATATTGGGAGAGTCGCCAATCTCTTATCTACGGGCCCTTCGGCCTTGCCTACGGTCTCGGAGGCGTGCTTTTGAGTTATCTTTTGTTTAAGGATACAAAAAAGGCATGGTGGAAGGTATTTATCAAGTCATATATTTGGGGCACCGTTGCCGAATATATCTGCTCTCTCGGTGAAGAGCTGGTGTTCGGTCACGTATCTTGGGATTACAGCAAAATGCCGCTTAATATCAACGGCAGAGTTTGCGCTCTTTATTCGGTGTTTTGGGGGATTATGGGTCTTGTATGGGTTAAACTCATATATCCGCTGTTTATGAAGCTGATACATAAAATACCGCTTAAAATAGGTAAGGTGCTTTTCTGGATAATGTTTATTCTTATTCTTATAGATATTATTCTGTCCTGTGAAGCCGTATCTCGCAGAAATGCTCGTGACAAGGGAGTGGCGCCGCAAAATCGCTTTGAGCAGTTTATGGATAAGCACTATACGGATGAATTTCTCGACAAGGTTTACGCAAATGCCGTTGCAACGTCATGATGGTGCCGCGAAGCAAGCACGGTTGCCGATAACCCCTTTGCTGCATAGTATATACTGTGCAGCCCGATATTAAGTCTTGAGCAAGCGGCGGCGAGATGCGCACTTAGGAGGCATCGCGCGCATTGTGCTCCGGCTTTTCTAAGAGAGCAATTAAATATAGCTTACACAAACGCCGAAGTGACGGCTGAGCGTTCCATTTGAACGTATACCGTCTCTTCGGCAATTTTCATATTCCGCAGCGGCAATATATGTAAAGCAATACACATTTACACGTCATTGTTCGTTATATTTAACAAATAAGGACATCTTGTTTTTTACGTGAATTTAACATTATATTATGGTACTCTTTATATTTTTATGTTAAAATTAGATAAATTTATGATTGGGAGGAAGACAATGGAAAACAAGATGCTTGATGACCCTAACAGGAAATACGTTCCTAAAAAAGAATTTATAACATATTCCGTTTCAGCACTCGGGCAGGGCATGATATATGCGATAATGTCGTCGTATATATCCGATTTCTACTTGAATGTGCTTCGAGTAACCCCTATATTCGTATTGCTTTTAATGTTTTTGGCAAGAATATGGGACGCAATCAATGACCCTCTTATGGGTATGATAATGGACGCCCACGAGCCGAAGCACGGCAAAATGCTGACTTATATTATCGCAACGCCTATTCCGATAGCTTTGCTTACGCTCTCGCTGTTTTACGCTCCCGATATTTCAATGACCGCAAAGATGATATATGCGTCGGTTACGTATGTTTTATGGGGAATGATATACACAATGTCCGATGTCCCGTTCTGGAGCCTTCCGAACGCGATGACTCCGAATCCCTCGGAGCGCGGCAGTATACTGTCAATAGCGAGAACGACCAACGGTATAGGCTCGGCCGTACCCATGGCTATATTTATGATACTCGGCTTTGTACTTCCGTCTCTTACAGGGCTCTCGGGGCTTGCGCTTGAAAAGACAAAGTATATGTCGATTGCCTTGGTGGCGTCTATAATAGGTAATTTACTTTTTGTAATGACGTATTTCAAGGTTAAGGAGCGCGTCAAAATACCCAAGCCGCCGAAGCGTAAAAAGGGTGAGCCGTCCTCTTTAAAGCTCATATTTAAATGCAAGCCGCTTATGCTTGTTGTTATAATGGGCATATTGGCGTCGGGCAGATATATGTATCAGGCGGCGGCAATACACGTTGCAAGATATTCGTTCTATATCGGAAAGGATATTACCGGCCTGTCGCCGGAGGAGACTGAGCAGGCTTTACAGTCGAGTATATCGCTTGTAAATACGGTGTTTGCCGTAGCGACGGCTGTCGGTATGTTCGGGGCAATGCTTATAGTTCCGAAGCTTATCAAAAGAGTGTCCTACAAAAAGCTTATAGTCGTTTCCTGCATACTCGGCTTTGTTTCGAGTTTTATCACATTCTTTATAGGCTACAATCATTTCTGGGCGTGTATACCGTTTGTTATTCTTTCTTGCGTTCCGTGCGGAGTTATAAACTGTGTATCTTCCGCAATGGTCGGCGATTGCCTTGACTATATGGAACTGACTACGGGCCGCAGGCAGAATGGGCTCGGAAATGCCTGCCAGTCCTTTGTAAGTAAGCTCGGGAATGCGGTTTCAACAAGCGTCATAGTGCTTATGTATATCCTGACCGAGCTTGACCTTAACAAAATCGGAACCTCTTATACGGTAAATCCGCTCACCATGTCGCACGGCATAAGAGAGGGTATGTTCTCGCTTATTTCGATAGTTCCGGGCATATCGCTTCTTCTTTGTATGATACCGATGTTCTTCTATGACCTCACCGGCGACAAAAAAGAGCGCGTGACAAAAGAGCTCGCCGAGAAGCGCGTAAAAGAGGGTATAGTAATAAGCGAATAATGCCTACTGCCGCTGTAAGCCTTAAAAATGCAAGGAATATCAAACTTTAATTTATTTTTAATAATTTTACTCTTTACAATCCTTTCGAATGTGTTATCCTATAAGAAAAGATTTGACACAATTTTAAAATGTGTTGAAAAAGAATCGGAGGGGTAAATACGAAGGCTTATATAAATCGTATATTGCACGGTGAAAACAAGGCGAAAAAATGGGAAATAATATATTGGTGGGTTCTCAGAGCCGTTATGGTTGCGGCGTTCATTGATTCGGTTTTTGTGAGAAAGGACGTTCAGCAGAGCTTGCAAACGGCGGCCAATTTGCTGCTTATGTTCCTGTGGGAAATATTTATGATTTTTCCGGAAAAACGGTGGATGCATTATGTTCCGTCGTATATTCAGGACTTTTTGGCGGCAGGGCTGTTTATGGGGTCGTTCGGCGGCGCATATATGGATTTTTATTACAGCTTCCCTGCGTATGACCTTGTAATGCACAGCGTAGGCGGAGTCCTTTGCACATTTGTAGGATACGAAATACTGGTATGTATGCAAAAGCGCGACAAGGTTAAGGTCGATTTGCCGATTGTGATTTTCGGAGCGTTCGGTATATCGTTTTTTGCCGGTACCGCATGGGAACTTTTCGAGTTTGTGTTCGACCAGGTGGCTCCGCAGATAGGCGACGCTCAGCATTGGTCGCTTGCTCTTGCCGAAAAGGCGGCGGAAGAGCACGGCATAGGCCTGCCGAATGTCATAGCCGCAAGAGATCCAATGCGCTATGCACTTATTGATACCATGGAGGATACTGTGTGTAATACGGTAGGTGCCGTTGTGGGGTGGATAATTTTAAAGCTTCGCCCGTATCACCACACAGGTAAGCACAATGTAAACGACCTTTTTAATACATATGAGGCCGAAAGCAAAGAAAAAGTGAAAAGCTAAACCAAAAAGGCAAATAAAAAATCCGATACGGCGTATACCGTATCGGATTTTTGCATATCGGGGCTTTGTCGGCACAAAATACTGAATGCAATAAAAAGTGTCGGGGTGCTCATATGAAAAAGCTGTTTAAAATGTCGGCTGTGATTTTGTTTGTACTTATTGTTTTTTCGGCGTGCGGAAGAAATGAAAGCGTCAGCGGAAAAATCACATCATTTCCGCCGTACGGCGAGCGAGTCGTTACCGCGATAGGAGATTCGATAGCCGCAGGCTACGGACTGGATTCACAGGAGGATAATTATTTGACGCTGTTTTCCGATAATATCGGAGCGGTATTGAATAATGATGCCGTCAGCGGTTATGACAGCGGCGAGGTGCTGAAAAGTCTGTCGGACGAAAAGACTGCGGCAGATATAAAAAATGCCGATGCGATTGTTGTATCCGTAGGAGGGAATGATTTTTTTCACCGCAAGGACATTATGATAGACGCACTTAAAAACGCCCTGCTGCACGGCGAGGGCTTCTTCCCGGAGGAAGTGACAAATATATACGATGAATACGAAAAAAATCTTTCGCGCATAATCGATGAAATAAAAAATATGAATCCCGATGCCTATATCATAGTGCAAACGGTTTACAACCCGTTCCTAAAGCAAACGCTCAATTTTTCATATATAAATGTCGGGAAAACGGCAAACAGATATGTTACGAGACTTAATGACTCGATAAAAAATGTTTGCAAAACAAAAAACAGGGTTTTTGTTTTTGATGTTGCTCCGGAGATGAATGAGGATGCCGAAAACTTTTACGGCACGGATGAAAAGCTTGATATTCACCCCACAAAGCACGGGCACGCTACGCTGGCAAGGGTGTTTACCGAAAAATTCAACGGGCTTTTAAAGGATTGAGCGGCAGCGTTTTCGGGAGCCGAAAATTTAATATCTGAAGCCCTCGCCGATTATTTCGTCAGCGCCCGTAATTACGGAAAAAAGCCTTTGGGTCGGTCTCCTTGACTGCCGCCGTAATAAATGCTGCCTCCTGTATTTTTACGGCGGTTATTAAAACGCTCTTTTCTTTTTATCCGTGTATCCTCCGCGTGCGTTTAATACGCTGACGCCGCGACGAAAATCCTTTGTTATTTTTTCCTTTATCTCTTTGCCGTGCTCGGTCACTATGAATATCAACTTGCCGTCGCCTGTACCGTAGAGCAGGTAGTCAATGGTTTTTGAACTTAGATATATTACGATTATTGAATAAAGCAGGTTTTCGACGCTTCTGTACACGAAGAATGACGAGCCGACGACCAAAATATCGAAAAATAAAATGATCCGTCCCATAGACAGGTGCGGATGCTTCAGCTTTATAAGCTTTGCCGCCGTATCAACTCCGCCCGTGGTTGCGTTGCGGGCAAAGACAAGCGCGAGCCCTGCTCCTCCGGTAACCGCGCCGAAAAGGGATGAGAGAAGTCGGTCACCCGAATATACCGGCAAAAAAGCGGAGGTGTAATCTATTATAAACGATACTGTAAATGTTGCGAAAACCGTTTTGACTATAAAGCCTTTGCCGAGCTTTTTGTATGCCAAAAAGAAAAGCGGTATGTTCATAATGAATACCGCTGTGCCGATAGGCAACGAAAAAAGCCTGTTGAGTATGGTGGCTATCCCTGTAAAGCCTCCGTTTATTATGCCGTTTGGCGCAAGAAAGCTGTTTACGGATACGGCATACAAAATGCCTCCGCCCAAAAAATAAAATATGCTGACTGTAAATTCTCTTGCGATTTTATAAGTTATTTTCTCTGTCCGCGTTTTCTTCGCCGCCTTCGCATATCATACGGAACAGCTCTTCAAGACGATTTTCTTCGCCCTTTAAAAACAGCCATCCGAATAAGCTTTCAAGTCCGGTGGCATAGTGATAATCACCCTTGGATTGGTTTTTAGGTGTGTGGTTGGTGTGAGCGTTTCTGCCGCGCTTTAAAACCGACAGCTCGTCGTCGGTCAAATGCGGCATTATAAGCTTTGCCGCATTTGCCTGAGCAGCGGCGTTAACCGTCTTAACCGAAAGCTTATGTAATTTATCGGCGGGGCGATTCGCTTCAAGCACAAGGCGTTTTCTTGCAAGCAAGCCGTAAACCGCGTCGCCGAGAAACGCAAGAGTCAGGGGACTTAAATTATTTATATTATTTTCCATTATTTATTCCTTATTCAAAAAATTCGGCTTTGTATTCGTTGAATTTTTTAAGTAGCTCTTCCTCCGTGAGATACTCGGTGAGGCAGCCGACGCCCGTTACGCATTTACCGCCCGTTAAATTCCCGAGCAGTATGCAGTCCCTGAACCGGTAATCGTTGAAAAGTCCGTACATAAATCCGGCAAGAAATGCGTCGCCTGCTCCTGTAGAGTCCACGCGCACATATTCGTCTATTACGGGAACGGTAAAGACCTTGCCGCCCTCCATACCCATACAGCCGTCTTTGTCAAGCTTGACCATGGGATTTTCAAAATACCTTGACAGCACCGAAATGGCGTCCTCGGGCGATGCTGTTTCGGTTATTTTCATAGCCTCCTTTTGATTTGGGACATAGTAGTCGCAAAGCTCTATAAGGTCACGGTAGAGCGAAAGGCTCATATCGTCGGTATATCCCGTATCCAGCACCAGGAGCGTGCCCTCGTCTTTTAATTTTCTGTATACGTCATAGTATCCGTTTTGAACCTCAACTATTTTGGCACCCGTTGACATTCGGTAAATTTTTTCCGCGGTAACATCATTTTCTTCGGCGTCGGGGCCGTAGGTTACAAATGTACGGTCCTCCGGAGTTATCATTGCTGACGTTATGTTAAGCGGAAGTACACCGCCTTCATAAAGGTTTGTGATTTCCACGGAGTTGTCGCGGTACTCATTGGACGCAAAATCCGAAAACATATCAAGACCGAGCCACGTGGCGGTTCTAACTGGAATGTTCAGTCTGCCGAGATTCACCATTGTACCGGGGACTCCTCCGCCGAGACACAGCTTGAAACCGTCTGAATAAAGCTCTTCGCCCAACTGCGGCAGCCTTTTAAGACTCGCATAAAGAATATCGACGTTTGTTTTACCGGTACCGGCTATAAAAGACATTCGTTTTTCATCTCACTTGCTTTGAAAATATATTTTATTTTGTTATCATACAACATTTTGTCTCATAAGTCGAGGCATAAAATGCATAAATTGACAGTTCACAACATTGTATTGTACTACGTGAATATAAAAAATCGTTTCAAAGGTAATTTTTATTGACTTTGCACAGTTTCTATAATAAAATATTAGATATACTTTTGAGAAGGAGAGTTCATATGGATTTAAAACCGCTTATTGACAAAAAAGACGAAGCAGCAAAGTACATGATTGACGAAATCACGCATATCTGTAAGGATATGGATACCCGCAGCCCCGGCACTAAGGGAGAGAAAGAGGCTTGCGAGTATATGGCAAAAGTTCTTAAAGAGGATTGCGGCTGCGAACGTGCGGACGTTGAATCGTTTAAAGAAAACCCCGGCTCATTCTTCGGCTGGATATACTTTACGATTACCTTCGTTCTTTTGGCAATCGCGCTTTACTTTGTGGCACCGATTATTTCACTTATTCTCATTGTTGCAGGTCTTGCAATAGTATTTTTACAGTTTGGCCTTTACAAAAAATGCGTTGACCGTTTCTTCCCCGAGCTTACCGGTCACAATGTTACCGCAGTTAAAAAGTGCACCGGCGAAGTAAAACGCCGCATATTCTTTAACGGACATCCGGACGCTGCTTGGGAGTGGCCTGTAAACTATGCGCTCGGCGGCATAGGCTTTGAGGGTCATGCCGTAATCTGCGCCCTTGGCGCAGTTTATTATATGGTAATATCCATTATTTATATGGTCCAAAACGGTATTTCCTTCGGTGTTATAGATACTTCCTCTTATCTTTTCAAAATGGCTCTTTGGGGACTTCTTTTTGTTCCGTTCCTTGTAGGCCTTTATTGGATGTGGAATAAAAACCGCATTGTTGACGGCGCCAACGATAACCTTTCGGGCTGCTATATGGGTATTGCAATTCTCAAGGCTCTCAAGGATAACGGCATCGAGCTTGAAAACACAGAGGTAGGCGTTATTCTTACCGGTTCAGAGGAAGCCGGCCTTCGCGGAGCAAAAGCTTGGTGCGAGGCTCACAAGGGAGAGTTTGACGACGTTCCCACATTTATTTTCTCATATGATACAATTCATGACCCGAAATATCTTATGACGAATTATCGCGACCTTAACGGTACCGTTAAAGCCGATAAGGACGTCTCCGACCTTTTTATGGAAGCAGCAAAAGAATTGAATATTCCGTGCAAAAAGGGCTGGGTTCCTCCGCTCGGCGGTGCTACCGACTCTGCCGCATTTGCACAGGCGGGCTTCAGAGCAACAGGCGTTACGGGTCTTAATCATAAGCTTGAGGATTACTATCATACTCGCCGCGATACATATGACAATATGAACGCCGAGGGTCTTGCAGGCTGCTATGCCGTCAGCGTTAAGGCTCTTGAGATGTTTGATAAAGGGGCAAAACAGTAATCCGGTTGTAAAATACAACAAACAGGCGAACCGTAAACGCTTTAGTTAAGTGAAATGTTACGAAATATGACTTTGCGTCGCATTTAATCTTGACTAAACAATATTTTCGGTATAAAATCTAAGCATAAACAGCGAAGGCGTTGTGATGTAGTTCACAGCGCCTTTTTTGTTTGTACGAGAGCTTTTAAAAGGATTTGTTTTAAATCCGTATTACATTTAACTCTCGTGCTAATCGACAGGCGTTTGGTTCGTACCGATTGATAGAAACGCCGTCGGTTTCTGTCATACGAAAAGCTTCGGGCTTATATTCCGAACGGCTTTTCCGTACATTTTCCTCATCCCCTTGCAGCTGTCTCGGCGGCTCTGCCCTTTTTTTTTTTTTCGCCGAGGCAAGGGGGCAAACCTGCCCTTTTCATTTTAATTTATTGCATAGGAAACACCGCCTCGGTAAAACGGGGCGGTGTTTCCGTTATATTCTAATGTTCGCAACACAAAAGGGGACTGCAAAAACATAAGTTTTTACAGTCCCCGAACGCAATATTAAATTTATTTTTTCATACCGACAAATTCATACCTGCGTATTATTTCTTCTACCTCTTCGAGTACGCCGCTCCAAAGCTCCGAGCCGAGGGAGGCGTATTCCTCGTTTTCCTTACCCTTACCGCATAGCATTGAGAAACATTTACCTATGTTTTGCGATATGTCGTCGTTTTTTCTGACGGCGAGGTAATAAAAGCTGTACTCGGCACCGTCGGAGAACTCTTTGTAGAATTCCTCTGCCTTGTCGTGTATGTCATCGTACAGGGCATTTATTGCCGTGTTCCGGAGTATGTTATTTGGCAAAAGCGAGTTGAGCTGATACTCGGCGGCAAAGAACATAAGGATTTTTATCTGGAAACTCTCGGCCTTTGTGTACTCCTTATCGCCGATAATCGGACGAAGCTTTTGAAGCAGGACGTCCTTGTCAAGAAAAATCGAAGCAAGATAAGAGCCGAGCTGCTTTGATTTGTCGATGTTGCCGTTGCCTCTCTCCTCGTTCATTTTGGAGATAAGACCGATCTCGTCGAATTTGTCATCTCTTTTTTCTTTTTTGAAAATTTTTACATCGCTGTCGTCCATAGTAAACCCTGCCTTTTAAAGGCTGCCTTTCTTAGGTTAATTTGACTTTGCGGCTTCCTCAGCGGCTTTTTGAGCCTTTTTCTGCATTCTTCTGATTTTGGCCTTGTATCCGAGAAGCTTTGTAACGGCATCATCGGGAACATCAATGTCGCCTACGGAAACCGGATACCTGTTGTAAAGACCGCAGAAATCTGTTCCGCCTGTCATTAAAAGCTTGTTTTTGGTAGCGAGCTTTTTAAGCTCGGCGCGCTGTGCCTCGGTTGCCGACGGATGCCAAACCTCAATTCCGTCAATTCCGCATTCTATAAGACGAGGTATTGAGTCGATGTTATCGTATAGATACGGGTGAGCGAGAACCGCTATACCGCCCGCGTCGTGAATCGCACCGACAACCTCCTCGATATCGGGGTATTTCGGCGTTACCAAAATGTTGCCGTCGGACTCTTTGTTGAACAGCTTGTTATAAAGATCACCGAAAATGGTGTTTGTATAGCCGCTCTCCATAAGAGCCTGCATTATATGCGGAATAAAAATATTTGTTGACCCGGTGGCGCATTTGATGATAAATTCGGCCGATACCGGATAACGCTTTGTAATCTGGAGCATCATAAAATGAGCTGCTTTTTTACGGGCAAGCGAGTTTTTGTGGCAAAGCCCCTGGAGCCTGTCCGGTGCGTCGCTGAGATAGCAAAGTATATCTACGTATTTTCCTGTTTTTTCGTCTCTTGATGACAGCTCTACCCCGGGAATGACATTCACCCCATATCTGTCTCCGATTATTTTTCCTCTTACTGTACCTGCGAGACAGTCATGGTCTGTTATGGCTATTGTCTCGATTCCCTTCTTTTTTGCCAAAAGAACCAAGTCCTCTATTCCGAGTGAGCCGTCGGACAGCTTGGTGTGGCAGTGTAAATCTCCGCCCAAAATGTTCCTCCTTGAATTACCTTACATACATACTGTTTTTACACTGAATGAGTAATTTACACCAAAAAAAATGATAAATAAAGCGCAAAATCCCTCAATATAATATGACAATATTATACACTTTTCGCGAAGTTCTTGCAAGTTTAATATTCTTACGGGTAATTTGTAGTATTTAGACATACAATATGTATAAGTGACGATATTATTGTTACATTTTTGTGAGTTCGCACAAGAAACAGACGACTTTTTGTGCATGTGAAATTGAAATTTGCGGTTGTTTTTGTAAAATATCCGGATATGCGTAAGCTTAAAAAAGTATATTTTTTTGTTTTTGTGCCGAGCTCGGGGAAAATAGACTTAAAACGGCCCTGTTTCGCACTTCTTTGAAAATTATTGACGTAAAAGCCTCTCCTTATTCAAATTAAGTGTTGACAAAAGGGTAGTTCCTTGTGTATAATATTCAAGCATTCGCAAGTAGTGCGGTTTGCTGATATGGCTCAGGTGGTAGAGCACATCCTTGGTAAGGATGAGGTCGGCAGTTCGAGTCTGCCTATCAGCTCCAAAAAAGGACTAAGCAAAAGCTTAGTCCTTTTTTATTTTTAAAAAGTCTGTTTTTATAAGCCGTTTTTGTAATCGTCTATCACAAGGCGGTGAGTAGACGGGATGTTTTTCGGTATCTCTTCCGGATAGAACCACTCGAGAGCCTCCGATTCGCCGTCGTTTATCATAAGCGTCCCGCTGAAATCCTTTGTGGTGTAGGCGGTCACGACAACATACCATTCGTCGCCGTTTTCCGCTTTGCAAAGATGATCCTTGCCGGAATACACACCGAGCAGCTTGAGATTTTCGACGGTAAGATTAGTTTCCTCCCGAACCTCTCTTACAGCTGTTTCAACGGTTGACTCGCCCAATTCCATAAGACCTCCGGGAAGCCCCCACTTGCCCTTCGGGTATGTTCTTTTTTGCATCAAAATTTTTCCGTCTTTGTTTTCTATGATTACAAGGCTGCCGTTGAGAACAATTCTTTTGTGACCTATCAGCTTGCGTAAATCTTCGATATAGCCCATTTTAAAGCTCCTTATACATAGACGACGCGCTTTCCTTTGTTGCATATTCGGTTACATTCAAGACCTGATATTTTGTGACCTTTTGCCCGAAGGTGATTTCAATAACATCGCCATCTTTTACATCGTAAGATGCTCTTGCCGGCTTGCCGTTTACGTTGACATGCTTTGCGTCGCACACCTCGTTTGCCACAGTACGCCTTTTTATGATACGCGAAACCTTTAAAAATTTGTCAAGTCGCATTTCTTCACTCCCTTTACAGCTTAATTTTAAAATAAGAGCCGCCTTAAGTCAAGAAATTAAATTGTTGAATTCCTACTGCTTTTGTATTATTATAAAAAAGAATGTAATAACGATTTTTTTCGGCACAGAGGATGTTTCACTTATGGATATAAACACAAAGGAAGTTCTTCGCTATCTCGGCTATAAAGGTCGTGAGGCGGACGAAAAAACCCTTGACCTTATCAATCACGTTAAAATTGAAATAATTACGTCGATTCAGCCGAGAAGTCTGTACAGAGAGTGCAAACTCGAATACCTGTCCGACAGTGCCGTAAAGCTTGACGGTATCGAATTTCACTCCGAAAAGCTTGTGAAGCATTTGAGAAATTCCGACAGAATATTGCTTTTTGCCGCAACGCTCGGTATGCAGAGCGATATTCTCGTAAGACGGTACGCGGGAGTTGACACCGCGCGAGCGGCGGTTATGCAAGCGGCAACGGCGGCGGCTGTCGAAAGCTTTTGCGATGACGTCTGCGAAAATATAGCAAAGGAAGAGGAGAAGCGAGGCTATTATTTAAGACCGCGCTTCAGCCCCGGTTATGCCGATTTGTCGCTTGAGAGCCAAAAGGAGTTTTTTAAGCTGCTTGACTGCACCAAGCGCATAGGGCTTACCCTGTCGGAGAATTGTATGATGATACCCACAAAGTCCGTTACGGCGTTTATAGGGCTAACCAAGGATAAGGACTGTAATTTTAACGCCTGCGCCGCATGCGGAAATAAAAACTGCGAATTCAGAAGAGGTTAAGCTATGAAATTTATCGACCTTTTAGGTAAAGAGAGATTGTTTTTTGACGGAGCCATGGGTACAATGCTCCAAAAAAACGGACTTTCTGCCGGCGAAATTCCCGAAACATGGAATATTACTCATCGGGATACCGTTTATGCCATTCACAAGGCGTATGCGGACGCCGGCTGCAATATAATAAAATCAAACACCTTCGGTGCAAACGCGCTGAAATTCAAGGGTACCGATTACACGGTGGAGGAAATTGTTACTTCCGCGATAGATATAGCTAAAACGGCCGTGTCCGGCAAGGATAAAACCTTTGTCGCTCTTGATTTGGGACCTACGGGAAAGCTCTTAAAGCCGTACGGCGAATTACCGTTTGAGACGGCATACGAGCTTTATAAGCAGCAGGTTATCGCGGGCAAAAAAGCGGGCGCAGACCTTGTGCGAGACGATGGGTGACACATACGAAATAAAAGCGGCGGTTCTTGCCGCCAAGGAAAATTGTGACTTGCCGATAGTTGTAACCATGATATTTGATGAGAGCGGCAAGCTGCTTACCGGCTCCGACATCAAGACGGCGGTATTTATGCTTGAGGGGCTCGGTGTTGACGCAATAGGCTTTAACTGCGGACTCGGACCTCGTCAGATGCTTTCTCTTCTACCGGAGCTTTTAAAATATTCAAGCACGCCTTTGGCAGTAAATCCCAATGCGGGGTTACCCGAATGTGTTAACGGAGTTACGTTTTTCAATGTCACACCGGAGGACTTTGCCAATGATTTAAAGGAACTTGCCGAAATGGGTGTCTCGCTGCTCGGCGGTTGCTGCGGAACTACGCCTGAACACCTGAAAGAGGCTGTAAAGCTGTGCAAGGATATCCCTGTTTTACCTGTAAAGCAAAAAAGCATTACAGCGGTTACATCATACTCAAAAACGGCTGTAATAGGCGAAAGACCTATAATAATCGGTGAAAGAATAAATCCGACGGGCAAGAAAAAACTTAAAGCGGCACTCGTTTCGGGCGACAGCGGATATATCTTTTCCGAGGCTCTGTCTCAGGTCGAATGCGGAGCGGATGTACTTGACGTTAACGTCGGTTTGCCCGAAATCGATGAGCCGAAAGTGATGTGCGATACCGTTAAGGGCATACAGGGAATTACAAATCTTCCGCTTCAAATAGACACCTCCGATCCCGCGGCAATGGAGCAGGCACTTCGCATATATAACGGCAAGCCGCTTATAAATTCGGTAAACGGCAAAAAAGAGAGTATGGAAAAAATCTTTCCGCTCGCTAAAAAATACGGCGGAGTCGTGGTTTGCCTTACGCTTGATGAAAGCGGTATTCCCGAAAGTGCCGAGGGCAGAATCAAAATAGCCGAGAAAATAATAAATACCGCAAAGGAATACGGTATAGATAAAAAGGACCTCATAATAGATACGCTTGCTATGACCGTAAGCACCGGGGCTGAAAACGCAAAGAGAACGTTACAGGCTCTGTCATATGTTCGCAACACCCTAGGCGTAAATACGGTTTTGGGAGTTTCAAATATTTCCTTTGGCCTTCCGAAACGCGATAACATAAACGCGGCATTTTTCACTCTTGCCATGGGCAGCGGACTTTCGGCAGGTATTATAAATCCGAAATCCGACAGTATGATGAATGCTTTTTATTCCTATTGCGCGCTTAACGGGTACGATGAAAATTTTGAGACGTACATAAGCAAGACGTCGGATTCGGCACCGACGGCAAAAAATGATAAAACCGACCTTAAAACTGCGGTTATAAACGGGCTTTCCAAAGCGGCAGGGGAGAATGCAAGAGAGCTTTTAAAGACGGAACAGCCTCTTGACATTATAAATCTATATTTGATACCGGCACTTGATATTGTCGGTAAAGGTTTTGAGGACGGAACAATCTTTTTGCCTCAGCTTCTTATGAGTGCCGATGCGGCAAAGGCGGCATTTGACGAAATCAAGGCAAGCATACCTGCCGAAGCGAACGGCAGCGAGAAAAAGAATAAGGTAGTTATAGCCACCGTCAAGGGCGATATTCACGACATAGGGAAAAACATTGTTAAGGTATTGCTTGAAAACTACGGCTTTGATGTAATCGACCTCGGTAAAGATGTTGACCCGGAAATTATAGTTGATACAGCAATAAAAGAGAAGGTCAAGCTCGTGGGTCTGAGTGCGCTTATGACTACAACGGTTGTGAATATGGAGGAGACCATTCGCCTTTTAAGAAAACGTTATCACGAATGTAAGGTGATGGTCGGCGGAGCCGTTATGACTCAGGATTATGCCGACAGAATAGGTGCCGATTCTTACGCAAAGGACGCCATGGGCGCTGTGCGATACGCGGAAAAACTGTTTTCCGATGAGCAATGAAATAAGCTTGATACGGCAAAGTGTAATTTACAACTAAATATATTTAATAAAGGGCTTTGCGGATTCTTGTGTCCGTAAAACCCCTTATTTATCAGAAATTACGGGGCTTTTACTTTATGCGTTTCCTGTTTGTGCAAATTGCGAAAAAATATCCTTGCAAACGGATTTTATGTATGGTAAAATTACCGTTACAATGTAATGAAAGAGGGATATATATGTTTTGGTTCTTGGGAGTTCTTGCGGGACTTCTTTTGAGCGTTGCGGATATTTTTCTGTTGACGCGCAAGAGAAACGCGCCTGCTTGCATTATTGCAGTGTTACGCGATACTCTAGTGAGTAACTTGGCATCACTCGGAATTATGTCGCTGATACTGAAAATACCGAATGTGCTTTTGACATCGGAGCACGGTAAATGGTATCCGCTCAAGTATTTTGTATTTGTTTTGGCTGTCGGGCTTGTATTTTTGTTCGGTCGCGGTGTTGTCGAGGGTGTGATATCCTTTTCACACACAAAGCCGAAGCACAAGGTCGGCGCATGGATACTTCGTATTTTGTCGGTGCTTTTTGCTGCTCTCGGTATGGCGGCATTCACGGCTTCCATCTGGGCGGCAGATACATTTGCCGGACTTACACCCGACCAGATGATGATAAATTTGAATTCCGACACCGGTGGCGCAAGCCCCGAGGTTATGAATACGCTGTTCCAAGGTCCTGTTTTGCTTACCGCTGTGGTAACAGTTCTGTTTTGCGTATTTGCTTTTTCAACGAGAAAAATCTTATACAAGCTTCACGAAAAACAGCGCACAGTATTTTCGGGACTTGCAAGACGTCTCACGGCTCTTTTCTTGGCACTTCTTATGCTTTCCGGCGGCGTGGTGTTCGGTGTAAAAAAGCTTTCTCTTCAAAAGCTCTATGCGGCTTATGCTGATGATTCGCCGTACATAGAAGATAATTTTGCCGATCCCAAAAAAGGTTAAAATGACCTTCCCGGAGAAAAAACGCAACCTTATCCATATTTATCTCGAATCTATGGAGAACTCGTATTTCTCAAAAGAGCTCGGCGGATATATGGACACAAATCTTCTTCCCGACCTTGGAAAGCTCTCAAAGGAGGGCTACAATTTCTCGGATCTTCCCGAGGGCTTCGGCGGTAATCCGTCCTCGACGGGCGCCAACTGGTCTGTGGCTTCAATGGTGAATATGAGTAGCGGCTTGCCCATGAAGGTGCCGGTCGGCGCAAATGCATACGGCTCTGCCGACAACTTCCTGCCGGGAGCTACCACAATAGGTGATATATTAAAAGAACAGGGCTATAATCAAACCGTTATGTTCGGTGCAGATGCATCCTTCGGCGGACTTGACTACTTCTTTGAGGAGCACGGCGATTACAAGATAATGGACCACAAGCGTGCGAAGGAAGATAACTTTATTCCTCAAGATTACAGCGTTTGGTGGGGCTATGAGGATGACAAGCTCTATGAATATGCAAAGATGGAGCTTACACGCTTGGCAGGCGAAGACAAACCTTTCTATTTCGTTATGGAAACGGCTGATACGCACTTCCCGGACGGCTACCTTTCTCCCAATGCCAAGACTCCGTTTGATAAGCAGTATGCAAACGTAATATTCTACAGCCAGGCAGAGACGGTTAAGTTTGTACGTTGGATACAGTCTCAGCCGTTCTATGAGAATACTACCATTGTAATTAACGGCGACCACCTTAGTATGGATCAGAATTTCTTTAAGGACTTTGACCCGAATTACAGACGTACATGCTTTAACCTTATACTTAATCCCACACCTAACTGCACCTCGGCTCCCGATACTCGCTTCCATAACCGCGAGTGGGCGACGTTTGATATGCTGCCGACAATGCTCGCAAGTATCGGCGTTGAGATAGAGGGCAATAAGCTCGGTATAGGAACAAACCTCTTCTCTGATACACCGACTCTCTTCGAGCGTGACGGAACCGATTTTGTAAACGAAGAGCTTGAAAAACGAAGCAATTTCTATAACGAGCATATTCTTGTCGATTGGTCAAGAGTAGGCGGCGATAAAAAAGACAAATAATAAATTCGGGATGTAAAACATAAGTTTTACATCCCGTTTTTTGCTTATACGATTTTTGTATACAGAACCTTGTAATTACTAAATAACTATGCCGCCGTTTACGGAGATTATTTGCCCTGTAATATATGACGCTCTGTCATCGGCTAAGAATGAAACCGCATTTGCCACGTCTTCGGGAGTACCGAGTCGCATCACGGGGATTTCTTCACGCAGCATATCTACGGTATCTTTACCGAGCTTTGTCACCATTTCGGTGTTTATAACGCCGGGGGATACTGCATTTACAGTAATTCCGGACGGAGCAACTTCTTTTGCAAGTGCTTTGGTAAGACCTATAAGGCCTGCTTTTGCCGCGGAATAATGCACCTCGCACGAGCCTCCCGTCTCGCCCCACATAGAGGAGATGTTTATTATCCTACCCGATTTTCTGTGAACAAAATAGGGGAGTACGGCACGGCAAAAGTAAAAAGCACCGCTTAGATTTGTGCTTTATCATATTTTCCCAATCCGAATCCGTAATATCGGTGAGGAGCTTTTGCTCGGATATTCCGGCATTATTTACAAGTACGCTTATTTCGCCGAAGTCACGCTCTATTGCTTCAATTGCCGAAGTTATTTCCGAGCTGTCACGTACATCGCATTTATACGTTTTTGCGCTGCCGCCCGAAAGAGTTATTTCGTCAGCCGTTTTCTGTGCTTTTTCGGCGTTTCTGTTATATATAAGTGCAACGGAAAAACCGTCCTGTGCCAGTCGTTTTGCAATTTCGGCACCGATACCTCCGGAGGCACCGGTAACTACGGCTATGCTCATTATATTACCCCTTTAAATAAAAAGTACAGCTTGTGTGCGAAGTAAACGGAAAATCCGATTACAGACAGCCTGCAAGCTTATAATATATTATCACATATACGGCGATTTCACAATCCAAGATGATATGTTTGTCAAAAACTGAACTTTTTTGCTTTTTACTCTTGCAAAAACAGCGCGGTTCATTTATAATATGTGAGCAGCTAAATCAAGGCTGTTTTTGTTTTGAATAACATTTGCTACTGTGGCTCAGTTGGTAGAGCAGCTGATTCGTAATCAGCAGGTCGCCGGTTCAAGTCCGGCCAGTAGCTCCAAGGGCAGAGATAATCTCTGCCTTTTATTTTTTCTTCTGAAACGCATTTCAAAATTCAATACGCAAAGCGTGTCGCACATTCAAAGAATTTAGAGGCTTCGGCACAAAAGAAAATGGACGATGCCTTAGCCGATATGCTCAGCGGTAAAGATTGATGAATGTTGTAATTAACTGTTTGATTTGTTATTATTAGGTGGGTGATGAAAATGTTTAAAGGTGTTTATGAAGGTAAAAATGCAAAACATCAAAGTAAAAGAATACTTATATTAGGAGAGTCGCATTATGATAAAGATGGGTATAATGATTTCACTACTGATTCAGTAGTTCAAAATTTTTATTCAAATCCAGGTGAAAAGAAATATCAATTTTTTCATAAAATTGCTAAATGCTTTTTTGAAAATGTAAAGGATATTGATGATGAATTTGAAAGTTTTTGGAATAATGTATATTTTGCAAACTATGTTGACGGATTGTGTGGTATAGGTGATTCAAAAGCAAAAATTTTAATTAAAAACAATAAAGAAATATACAATAATGAATTATTTGAATTTATAAATAAAAATGAAATTGATATAGTATTTGTTTTCGGTAGAACAGTTTATAATAATCTGCCTAGTTGTTCCAAAAATAAAACAGCTGCTGAAAAACAACCTGATTTAGATAACGGTAATTTGTTTGTGGGCAAAAAAAGAGATTTTATAAGACATTGTGTTTATTTAAAAGGTGAACAACATAAAAATGCAAAAACAATGCTAAAGAGAGATGTTCACGTTTATGGGCTTCGTCATCCTTCTGCGAGATGTGGTTTTAATGCTGAAAATTACAAACCATATTTGAAAAATCTAATATAACATTGACACCACGGTGAGAAATCATTGTGGTGTTTTATTATGCCCGAAATTCGGTTCATAACGTTTTATATAATCACATCAAGAAAGGGTGATGATATGAAGCAAGGCGTGTTTTGGTTAATTGATAATAAGTTGCTTGCAATTCCGTTTGACAAAAGTAAATATCCCGACGGCATTGCAAAATCGGGTGATACATATAATCACGAAAAACTGTGGAAATATGTTAAGCCCCAAAATTGTAACAAGCCATACAATTACTACCCTCGTGGAAGGGTTGTCAAAGGAACTAAAAACAAAGCGATTGTTTATATGAATCCGGATATATCAAACGAGTTTATCTTAGGTATAAAAGAAGCGTTTGAAATTGAGGGCGAACCGATTATTAAGTTGGATTTCAGCAAGCATTATAAATGTTATTTGGATTAAGCAAAACGGAGGAGAAATTATGAATCGCTCAAAAAACGATCATATAATTGAAATGGCAAAAAAATTTATTGATAATTGCAACAGCTTTGAAATTAAAGATTTAGATGCCGACAACCAGTATCTCAACAATTTACCCGCAATAACTCCTTTTACCGATCGTATTAAAGAATACTTAAACCCGTTTGAGGAAGAACAAAATCAAAATCTTACAAAAACGAGTAGCAATGATTTAGATGAGCTTTGCATATTTGAAAAAGATATGTTTAAGTTGTTTTGTACCGATGAATTTAATACATATCTTATAAGAATGGTGAACAGTTTTGTTATCGAAGCCGTTAACGTAGGCAAACGAGTTTTAATTATATCGCCTTTTTCTAATGCAATTGTTCGCGATTTCTTAAAAGCTGTTGGACGAAAAAATCACCAAAACAACCTTTCTTGATTTGATGATAAAAAGCTCTATTTTTGCGAGTGTATGCCCGATGATAACATAATTGCTTTTACAGAGGATATTAAATCAAAAATTCTCGATTTGAATATAGATATTGTCTACATTCCGTATCTTGAGGCCTTGCTTAAAAAATACAGCCCAAAATTACAAATTGAAGTGTTGAAATACTTTTATGATTTTGCTTTTGATAAGAAAATTTGTATCGTTTCAACCTTGTCGTCATTTGAACAATACAAAGGCGCAAATGATGATTGCTTGTTTTATCCGCAGCATAAATTAGATGTTTGCGTGTTAGGGAAAATTATGCCTATGGAGGCATTGTACATTACTTCGTTTTCAAATAATACAGCGAGCTTTGAAAACTGGAGTGTGTGGAATTATATTAACGATACCCCGTCAAGAGTTTCGGTGCAAAGCCTTGATAATTTTTATACCTTTGATTCAATAAAGATAAATGATGAAGAATTTAATAATATGCAGCTTTAAAAAATGTTTTATGTCCGAAAAAAGAACCATAAACTATTGCATAATATGGATCATAAATTCGATGTAGATATTATGATCGGAAGCAATCCCGAAAAAAGATAAATATGTGGGTGTTATGCGGTTGCTCGTATAAAACGGCGAAATAAGTGCCTCGGATGGCAGTTGACGAAAAAATACGATTTGCTATAATGAAAGCAAATAAGCAAGGGGGGAATTTATATGAGTTTTGATTTAAGTGCTGTTCCGACCTGTGAGCTTGTCGATGAGTTCAAGAAAAGAGAGGGCGTTTGGGCAACCTCGGTCGAGCCTTATGAAAAATATTCAATTACCGTCGGTGAAGAGATATTCAAGGATAGCGGACCGGTTGTAATGTTAAGAATTTGGGATTGAATTGAAAAGGAGTTTTATTATGGAAGAATTAAAAGAATTAAAGCTGGGAAAAGATTTAGTTGGAAATAAAGATGCACAAACCCTTGCACATGATTTGCTAGGTAAAATAATACACTGTGCTGATGGCGATTACTTAATAACGGTAACCGAAGCATATCCTGCAGATGATTATTACAGTTATATTTACAGAGCAACTCATAACGAGGATGGTACTAAAAAAAGTGAAAATGAGATAGATAAAAATGGTAAAGCGTATAAAATTCTGACCGATGAGAACATGGTCGGTGAGTTTTTTCTTTACGGTGGAATGCTTCATTTAGCCTGCAAAGCGAATAAGGCAGAAGCGCGAATTGAGCTTGATAATGTACTTATAAGAGGTGCTGTCAAAGTAGAAGATAACACTCTGATTATTGATGATAATATAAACATGAATTTTGGCGAAGGCAGACCGACAACCTTGGCCAAAACTTTGGGAATTGATGAAAATAACCTCTCGACACTGAGAATTTATGATAGTTCATTATCGTTTACGAGGAAAGAATGTGAACGAATAGGGTTAAAAGGTGAAGATAAGACCGACGCAAAAGTAGCGTACAGGTTTTTCATAAATAAAATTAAAATATAAAGTTAATGGATGACATTGATAAAGGAATATACAATGCTTTATTTTTCATCTCAATTAAACACACCAAAATACAAACCTGCGGCGGACAGAATGTTCGCCGCACTTGATTTATTTAATATAAAATATAAATTATTAAATAATACAAAAGATATATGGCTGCGGGATTTTATGCCTGTGAAAACTAAATCTGGCAAATATGTGTCATTTCGATACGAGCCGAGTTATCTTGACGGCTCTCCCGAGCTTCGCACCGATTTTCGCAGAGATATTGTGCCGAATTTTGATTTCAAAAAGCTTGTTTATTCCGATATAAATTTAGACGGCGGGAATGTGGTCTTTTCTCCGTCCAAAGAAAAAGTTATCATAAGCGACAGAGTTTTTTCGGAAAATCACGGCATAAGTGAAGCAGAACTCACAGCCAAACTTGAAAAATTGCTCGAAGCAAGTTTAATAATCATTCCATCGCTCAAAAGCGATATGACAGGACATGCCGACGGTATGGTGCGATTGGTCGGTGAAAATACCGCTATCGTTAATGCTCCGCTGTCGCCGTATGGATTTGAAACGAAAGTTAAAAAGTCTTTGCAAAATTACGGATTTAATGTTATTGATTTTCCGTATTTTTACTCTAAGGGTGACAGTGCCGTCGGTTGTTATCTTAATTATTTAGCAACGGAGAAATCTATATTCCTGCCGGTGTTCGGTGTTGACACGGATAACGAGGCAATAGAACTGGCAAAAAACATTTTTTATAAAACAATTATTCCGGTTAATATAAATGAAATTGCCGAAAAAGGCGGTTTGCTTAACTGTATCAGTTGGGAATTTGAATAGCAAAATATGTACTTATTTTTGTGCATTGCTTTTACTATCATATAAATAAGAATTGAAGAAAGGAAGAAAATAATGGAAGTTGAAAAAGTTTTAACCGCAGTTTATGACGAGGATTTGGAAAACGGTGTGTTCAGGATTCCGGAGGATATTCGGCATATTGATGGTGGCGCATTTAGTTACTGCCCGAACCTGAGAAAGTTGATTGTACCAAACTCCATAGATTGGTTGCCCGATTTTTACGACTGTCTGCTCTTAGAATCAATTGAAGTATCAGAGGGCAATGAGGAATATTCTTCTTTAGACGGTGTTTTGTTTGATAAAGATAAAAAACTACTTGTGCGATTTCCGAGAAATCATCAAGCAACATCTTATTGTGTTCCGCAGAGTGTAACCGGAATATGTCACTATGCTTTTCAGTGTTGTGAAAACATAGAAAAAATATCAATTCCGAATAGTATAAAAGCAAATGGGAAGATGGATTTTTTATGGTTGCAAAAAGCTAAGAGAAATAAATATTTCAAACCATATAACTAAGATTGAAGGAAATACCTTCTTTGGATGTGAAAATTTGGAAAGAATCTATATTCCGAATAGTGTGACAGAATTTGATAGTAAGATTTTTACGGATTGCGATAAGCTGACAATATATTGTCACAAGGGCTCTGCGGCGGAAAAATACGCAAAAGAAAACAATATTCCTGTTTCTTATGCGCAAGAAAACTAATAGTCATGTATATTTATCGGTCGGGTAGTTCTATGGCATCACATTCGTAAAAAAAATAAAACAATTGTAACGGTAAACAGTAAAAAATTACCGAAAATGCCGGTTTACTTAACTGTATCAGTTGGGAAGATTAAATCAAGGCAAATATAAAAAGAGGTTTACTCCGATTGAAGGGCAAACCTCTTTTATCGTTAGTGATTAATTCATTTCCAATATCTATTAATAAGTCGTTGCATATTTTCTCTGCCGACCGGATTCATTGTGTGCAACTTGACAGGATAATATTGCTCGGTTTCTGCAAGATAGTCAAGCAATTTAATTCCGTCACCACCGTCAAAAGCATAGTCGCCTAAATCATGATCTAAGTCAAGTTGTTCAATCGGTTCTTTTGCGTTTTTAATCAATTCAATTGCTTCATTAACGCTGTGACAATGAATATAACCGTTTGGAGCAGGTCTTATATCGTCCAGCCAAATTTTCATTATATATACCCTGCTTTCTAATTTTTTGATAAATATTAAATCAGATATTTAGCATACTGTTTTTGTAAATTATAAAGGCCTTTATGAACGAAAAACGGTACAAATGATTTATTAAAGTGTTATTAGAATGAAATGCGGCGGAACTTATGTACTGAAAAAGTCGCATAACCTATTGCATAATGTGAGCATAAGATATAAAATAAGTTTGAGGTGAATATTATGCTTGGAAGCAGACCAAAGAAAATGATGAATATGTATATTTACGATATACTAAGGCGAAACACCGATGCCGAGCATCCTATGACGCAGAGAGAAATCCAAAAGCGGCTTGAGAGCGAATACGATATGACGGTTGATAGGAAAGCGGTCAAAGCTAATCTTGAAGATTTAATCAATGACGGCTCATACAACATTGAATATTCAACCAAAATTCGTTTTACCCCAAATCGTTCAACGGGAGAAATTGAGAAAAGCGAAATTTTAACCGGCTTTTATTACAACAATGTATTTACGGATTCTGAGCTTCGGCTGCTTATGGACTCGGTTCTGTTCTCAAAAAGCATTCCGATGGCAAATAAAAAGGAACTGCTTGTTAAACTCAAGGATTTATCAAATAAATATTTTAAATTCAGTACGGCAAATATTCGGTTCTATGAAGCAGCCGACAGAGAAATTAACAAAGAATTATTTTACACTATAGAGGTGCTTGACGAGGCGATTTCAAATGGCTTACAGGTTAAGTTTCTCTATAACGAATACGGTGTCGATAAAAAACTTCATCACCGTATAAACAAAAACGGCGATGTCAGAGAATACATAATCAATCCATATACTATGGTGGCAAACGGCGGTAAATATTATCTTATTTGCAATTACGATAAGTACGATAATCTTTCTCATTATCGTATTGACAGAATCAGTAATATTGAAATTTTGGATACACCCAGAAAGCCTAAAAAACAGGTTGAGGGGCTTGTGGGTCTTGATGTTGCAAAGTATATGCAGGAGCATATTTTTATGTTCGGCGGTAAGTCAATCAGGGCAAAATTTGAAATGCCTAAATATTTAATTTCAGATGTACTTGATTCGTTCGGAGCGAATGTTAATTTCACTGATATCGGCGACGGCAATGTGCTTACAAGCGTTAAGGTTAATGAAAATGACATACGCTATTGGGCAAGACTTTATGCAAGCCAAATCAAAATCACCGAACCGAAAGAGCTTGTCGATATGTGCAAACAGGATATGGTTAATGCATTAAAATTATATGATGTTTGAAAATAATTAATTTCCAATGATATAATGATATATTATATAATATCGAACATCAAAATATTTGAATTTGGAACTATGATAAAAAAGAGTACATCAGTATAGATGATATTAAAAATTACATTGGACTAAACGAATTGTATTTATCTTTTTGCAATATGATTGAATATTTGTGAGAGAGAAACGATGACCTATGTAATATCCGACCTACACGGTTACTCGATAGAAAAATTAAAAACATTGCTTGAAAAAGCCGGGTTTTGCGAGGATGATTTTCTTTACATACTCGGTGATGTGATTGACAGAAACGGCGACGGCGGTGTTGGGATTTTGCGGTGGTTGCTCCCTCGGCCTAATGTTCAGCTTGTTCTCGGCAATCACGAGGCAATGCTTCTTGCTTGCGAGTTTTTGTTTGATGAAATCACTGACGACAGCATTGCTGATTTTGACAGCGAAAAAATAGAAATTCTATCAAATTATCAGCTTAACGGCGGTGATGTTACGCTGAAATCGCTTGCAAAACTTAACAAAGAATCACCCGAAACGGTTGCGGATATTCTCGATTACCTGCGTGACTGCCCACTGTATGAAGCTGTTACGGCAGGCGGAAAGGATTATTTCCTTTGTCACAGCGGCATTGATGAGTTTGAAAAGAGCAAAAAAATCAGCGACTATCCTGCCGATGCTTTTATTTGGGCGTGGCCTAGAATTGACGATGATTATTTTGACGATATTATAACCGTTTTCGGTCACACACCGACAATGAATTACGGTGAACAATATCGCAATAAAATAATCAAAACAAAAACTTGGATTGATATTGATATGGGCGCAGCAGACGGCAAAACCGAGCCTGTCCTCCTCCGCCTTGACGATATGAAAGAGTTTAGAAATTGAATATAAATATAAAAGCACCACGATACTTTTTATCGTGGTGCTTTTATATGCAAAAAAAGTGTTCGGTGGTGTTTTCAATAAAGCGATGGCCTATTTTTGTCCCACTTGCTTTTGTATACTCCTGTTAAGGTGGTGACAATATGAGCAGCAGTAATACAAAGAATATATTGGACGAGTTTTTTCAAAACTTAAAGGATTTTGGCGATAGACTTTCCATGGAAGATATAGATGTTGCCGTTGAATCGCTTCAAATTGCATTTGATGATTTGAAGCTCATGAAAAAAGCAGCTGTTGAAAAGAGAAAAGAAGCCGAACGCAAGCAACGAGAAGAAGATGAAAAGCGAGAAAAAGAAGAAAAAATCTGTAAGCAGAAGAAACATATTAAAGAAGTAACCTGTATGGATCTTCCACTTGACTGGAACAATCCTTTTAATGCGGATGAGCGCGCATCCGGAATATATATCGAAAGTATCTCAGACGCACTTGTAAAATCCTTGACCACTCTCGGAAGAGTCGATATTGAATTCATTGCATCGGTTACAGGCAGTGATTATAAGACTGTTATAACCACCCTGAAAGGTTCAATTTATCAAAATCCGTTAACTTGGAACGAGTGTTTTTATCAGGGTTGGGAAACAGCCGATGAATATCTTTCCGGCAATCTTATGCAAAAGTGGAAAGAGGCAAAAAAAGGCAAACAAAAAGTATAACGGATATTTTAAAGATAATGTCAAGGCCATTGAGTCGGTTCTTCCGCCGACTGTTGCAACTGAGGATATTTATATAACTCTTGGTTCACCGTGGGTGCCGTCAGATGTTATTGATGATTTCATTGAGCATCTTTTTGGCGGACAAGCAAAATACTGGAGTAACAGTAAAAGCACACAAGAATACCTTTCTGTAAAACATGACGAGCTCACCGGAACATGGGAAATACCGGAAAAAACTCGCTATGGACATGGCGTGACAGATACGGACTCTTATGGCACTTCTCGACTTGAGGCCTTATATATTCTCGAAAGAACGCTTAATATGAAAACGATTGCCGTAAAGAACGAGGTTGCTTGCAAGATAAATGCTTCGGGCAAAAAGCGTGTTATCAACAAAGAGGAAACTTTGCTCGCACTTGAAAAACAGCAGAAAATGATTAAAGAGTTTCAGGATTGGGTGTGGAAAGACGAAAAGCGTAAGAAACGCCTGGAAACCATATTTGAAAACAAATATAGCTGTGTTCGCAGGAGAATATTTGACGGTTCGTTCTTGACTTTTCCGGATTTATCTCCAAATATAACTCTTTTTCCATATCAAAAAAATGCAGTTGCAAGAATTATTTTCACGCCGAATACACTTCTTGCTCACGATGTCGGAAGCGGAAAAACCTATATAATGATTGCTTCCGGTATGGAACTCAGAAGAATGGGACTATCCAAAAAGAATTTGTATGTTGTTCCAAACAACATTGTCGGTCAATGGCAAAAAATCTTTATTGAAATGTATCCTAATGCAAAGCTTTTGACTGTTGAACCCAAAAGCTTTGTTCCTTCAAAGAGAGATACGGTGCTTGAAAAAATCAGAGACGAAGAATTTGACGGCATCATTATGGCTTACAGCTGCTTCGAACAGATACCGCTTTCGCAAGATTTTTACATCGATGAGCTTCGGGATATGAAAGAAAAAGTAAATGACTTGTTGAATGATTCGAAAAAGGTAACCAAGAGTCTTAGGAAGAAAAATGAAAAATTGGGGAAACAACTTGCCGTACTTGCGACCACGCTTGATAATATTGATTGCGGCGTTTTCTTTGATGATCTTGGTATAAGTCGTCTTTATATTGATGAGGCACACAATTACAAAAATGTACCTATCGAAACAAAAGCGGACAATGTGCTTGGAATTACTCGCAGCGGCTCAAAAAAATGCAAAGATATGCTTGATAAGGTTCGTGTAGTTCAAAAAAGCGGAGGGGGAGTTGTTATGGCGACAGGAACACCGATAACCAACTCAATAACTGATGCGTTTATTATGCAAAAATATTTACAAAACGGAGAACTCGGACTTCTTGATTTGCAGAACTTTGACAGTTGGATAGGTATGTTTGCCGAAAAATCAACTGAATTTGAAATAGATGTTGATACCTCAAGCTACCGCCTTGCTACAAGATTTTCAAAATTTCATAATCTGCCGGAGCTGACAACGCTGTTTTCACAGATTGCCGATTTTCATCATATGGACGAGGTTAACGGAATCCCTGCGTTTGATGGCTATTCGGATGCGCTTATCGGTAAAACGCTAAGCTTTGAAAATTATTTGGATCTTATTTCTTCTCGTGCGGATGTTGTCAGAGCCGGCTTTGTTAACAGAAGCGTTGATAATATGCTTAAAATCACAACAGACGGTCGTAAAGCTGCACTTGATATAAGGTTGGTTGACTCGAATGAGCCATTTACACAGCAGTCTAAAGTGTATCGTTGTGCCGAAAATGTTTTTGATATTTATCTAAAAACCGACGGAACGCAACTTGTCTTTTGTGACACATCAACGCCTAAATCGAGTTTCAATATGTATGACGAGCTCAAACGGCTGTTGATTGAAAAAGGCATATTGCCGTCGCAAATTGCGTTCGTCCATGATGCAACAACTGAGGCAAAAAGAAACACATTATTCAAGATGATGAGAAACGGCGATATTCGTGTTTTAATCGGCTCTACATTCAAACTCGGTATCGGAGTTAATGTTCAGGATAAACTGATAGCCATTCATCATCTTGATGTTCCATGGCGACCGGCTGATATGACTCAGCGTGAAGGAAGAATACTCAGGCAGGGCAATCAAAATCCAAAAGTTCAAATATTCCGCTATATCACCGAGGGAAGCTTTGATGCGTATTCGTGGCAACTTCTCGAAACAAAGCAGAGATTTATTACAAGCTTGTTGTCAGGCTCGTACACAGAGCGTGAAGGTAGTGATGTTGAGGATACCGTTTTGAATTATGCAGAAATTAAGGCTCTTGCAGTAGGAAACCCTCTTGTTAAAAAGCGTGTTGAAACAGCAAACGAGCTTTCTCGGTATTATACATTGCAGAGAAAATTGGTCGAAACGAGAATAAGACTTGATAAGGAACTTAAAGAGCTCCCTTCAAAAATGCTTCATCAGAAAGAGCTTATCAACAAGGCAATGCAGGACAAGCAATATTTCGACCAATATCGCAAAGACGTGCCGGTTGCGGTGACCTCTGCTGACAAAAACAAAGAAGCGGAAAAAAGAAAGCTTTTGCGTGAAACACTGTTTAATGCAGTCAAAAACAATGAATTACAAATCAAAGAAAGGACAGCCTTCGAATATTGCGGATTTAAGATTATTCTGCCTGCAAATATGGCAAAGGGAAAGCCGTTTGTTTGGTTAGAACGGGAGGGCAAATATTATGTTGAACTCGGCGATACAGAGGTTGGCGTTTTAATCAGAATCGACAACTATCTGAACAATCTTGATAAGCATATAGAAAATCAGCAAAAGCAATTATTCAATATGGGTGAGCGCAAAAAAGGCATTCAAAAGGAACTTGGCAATGATGAAAACTATGCGGATGTTATTGCCGAATTAAAAGAAAAGCTTGCAGAAATAGATAATAAATTGGGGGTAAATAAAAAGTGAGCGGAAAAGAACAAATAAAAAATGCAAATATTCCGCAGATGAATATTAACAGACTTGTAGATGAACTGACAACGGCATATTGTAATATAATCAATGCAAATGTGCCTATCAGAAAATTTCCGTCAGTTATGTTGTGGGGAGCGCCCGGTGTCGGCAAATCACAGGCTGTTCGACAGATTGGAAAAGAAATAGAGAGTCAAACAGGAAAAAAGGTACATATCACCGATGTGCGGTTGCTCCTTTTTAATCCGATTGACCTGCGTGGTATTCCAACTTCAAATGCAGACAAGACGCTTGCCGTTTGGCTAAAACCGCAAATTTTTCAAATGGACGAAAGTGACAGCATTGTCAATATCCTTTTTCTTGATGAAATTTCAGCAGCGCCTCAATCTGTTCAGGCGGCGGCATATCAGATTACGCTTGACAGAGCAGTTGGAGAACATAAACTTCCCGAAAACTGCATAGTCATTGCTGCCGGCAACAGAACAACCGACAAATCCGTGGCATTTAAGATGCCAAAAGCACTTGCCAACAGACTTTTGCACATTGAGGTTGAAGTCAGTTTCAATTCGTGGAAACAGTGGGCTATTCAAAGTGGAATAAACGAAAAGGTTGTCGGATTTCTTACTTTTAATCGTGAGCGTCTTATGAATTTTGATTCTAATGCCGACGACCTTGCTTTTGCAACACCTCGTTCGTGGGAGATGGTGAGCAACATTTTAAATTATGTAGATTCTGATGTTGACAAGATGTATTCATTGATAGCCGGTGTAATCGGGTTTGGACCTGCCATTGAATTCAGAACATGGTCAAAGGTTTATAAGGACCTGCCAAATATAGAAGAAATATTCGACGGAAAACAGCCAAAAGTTCCTACACGCACGGATGCCATGTATGCGTTGTGTGCCTCTATGACTGCTTACGCCAGAGAGTATAGAGATGATATGAAGCGCATAGCAAATTCGATAATATATGCCCAACAAATGGCTCCCGATTTTTCAACGGTTTTGCTTAAAGACTATATGTATATAGAAAAGGATTACAGAAAGAAGCTTCTTAATATCCCCGAATTTTCTGCATGGCTGAACTCGAAAGGGAAGTTGTTAAATGGTAATATCTAACAAAAAAGTAAGGCAGTATATCAATCGGCTTCTTTTGGCACGAATGCGTATTCTGTGTAGTCACGGCTTTTACGGTTTGCTGTTAATGCATATGATTTATTCTATTGATGAGGGTTGCGAAACTGCCTATACCGACGGAGTGCGTATTGCGTTTAGTCCATTTTTTTTCTTGAAGAACTGTCAGATAAAGAATTAGACTATGTTTTGATGCACGAAATACTTCATGTTGTTCTTCAACACTGTTTAAGAGGTGAGTACAAAGATAACGAACGGTATAATATTGCTGCCGATATAGTGATAAATTCAACTATTATGCACGAGAATGACGACAAGGCGAGCAGTATAACCTTGTCAACATACGGCGAAAGTATGCACATTGCTCCTGACGGAAAGGAAGGTTATCTTTATACAGCCGAAGAAGTTTACGAGATGTTACAGAGCAAGCAAAAGAATTTTGACAGCGGAAACAATCAAATGCAAAGAGATGGGACGACCATTCTCAATGGGGAAAATTTGAAGAAGACAGCAAGCTGAGAGATGTCTGGGTAAAGAATTTTGCAGAGTGTTGCGAAGCTATTAAAGTCCGTGATGCTTCAAACAACAGAGGAACGCTTCCGATGTTTGCACAGCGTATGCTTGAAAAATTAAAAAAACCGCAAACAAACTGGAGAACGATATTGAACGATTTTATTCAGGAAGAAATTTGCGATTATTCCTTTTCTCCACCGGACAGAAGATTTCAAGACAGTCCGTTCTTCCTTCCGAATTTTAATGAAATGGGCAAAAACGATAATGTTAGTGATATATTGTTCTTCATAGACACCTCCGGTTCAATTTCAGACAATGATATGACCACCGCTTATTCTGAAATAAAAGGTGCGATTGACCAATATGACGGAAAACTGCAAGGCTGGCTCGGCTTTTTTGATGCGGCGATTATTGAGCCGAAACCGTTTTCATCGTTTGAGGAATTTAATGTTATAAAACCGGCAGGCGGAGGCGGAACGGATTTTCAAATTATTTTTGAATATGTCAATCAGCATATGAAAGAAAAAGAGCCAAACTGTATTATCATTTTGACCGACGGTTACGCTCAGTTTCCTAAAGAGGAACTTGCAAACGATATTCCTGTTCTCTGGCTTATAAATAATCAAGATGTAACTCCACCGTGGGGCAAAGTCGCAAGATTCACCATTAGAGCATAAAAAATCAATTAGAAAGATAAGAAAATCATTTATAAAAAGTGCCGACTCGGTGACAAGCTTTTTAATTTTGTCTGTATAATCATTAAGAAAATCGTTTTTATAATGATTGTAGATTTCGTTGGTGAGCCACGCTCCGCATGTTTTAGAAATTCAGCTATCCTGAAATATGATTCTTAACGTAAGCGAGTTACTTGCTGTTGTTCGGAAAGACATTTATATAGTTCGTCGGGCTTGGCACAGTAGGATTCTGTACTTACCGTTTATCAAAAAAAGAATGTAAGACAGCAAAAGCCAAATGTATTTACAGGATATTTTATGTACTTAAAAAGGTACATCACGAATGATATTATATATGCGTAAGAAAAAGCCGGAAGTCAGTTATTTGTTTTTGGAGGTTTATTATGCGATATTACAAAATTGAAGCTACCGTTCTTTCGGATGTTGAAATTCCGAGAAAAAAGTCGGACGTTTTTGATGAATTTGCTGATAATATGCAGAGCCTTTCACAGACGTTTTATATCAAGTCGGATAAAAAAAGACTATGTTTTTGCCATAAGCACCGGCAATAATAATGTTATCTATTTCGGAGCGATTATAAATGAGCGCGGCAATATAAAAAGTGTCCTCGATAATTATATGAAATTATGCAATTTCAAGACGGAGTATAACTCTATCGAAGAACAGGTCTTTGATAGACTAAGGGATAATCTCCGAATAGCAGAATATTCAAATTTTATAAGAGATGACGAAGATCTCACCGAAAAATTTGGCATAACTCCTTTATTAAATCAACACGGTTTTAACAGCTTAAAATACGGTGAAAACATTATTGAATTAAAAAGCCGAGAGGAAATTGTCGACGAGGCGAAAAAACATCTGTATTCAGACAGCTTTCTTCCGGAAATCGACAGGATTTATGCAGGCAAAATGATTAAAGCCCCAATAGGTCATCCTGTTCACTATTTCCTTAGAACTCGCTTAAATGAAACGAGAGAGGGACTTTCGCGCTCGCTGATTTCAGCACTGTATGATAACGGCCGAATTTTTAATAAGCGTTATACTTATGTTGACTTTTATGAAAATGATAGTTTTAACGATAGTGCCCTTGAAGCGCTTTACAGAAGCTGCGGAGGCGGTGCAATAATCATCAGGTATCACTCGGATGATGAAAGCAACGACCGGTTTGCGCGAAACAACCGTAATAGCATTGAGAGAATTTGTGAAACGGCAAAAACATTCTGCCAATCCGTATTGACTGTTTTCTGGACGAATCTCGATTCCGTAAAAACACGCGATTCTTTTCTTGCAAATCTGACGTCTGTGCCGATAGTTGAAATTACAGAGGATATGGCAAATGCCGAACGTGCTGAGATTTATCTGTCCGAAAGGGCAAAGGATAACAAAATAGATGCCGACGACAAGCTTTTCAACAATATCAAGGACGGAAAAAGCTTCCATATTACAGAACTAAACCGCTGGTTTGATGAGTGGTATACGGAGAAACTGCATACCGTCGTTTATGCTCAGTATAAAGATGTAAAAACAGTAAAATCGGAGATAGTAAAAGCAGCTCCGAAAGGAAATGCGGCCGTAGAGCTGCACGAAATGATCGGTCTTGACAATGCAAAAGAGGTTATCGAAAACGCGGTAAGCTTTTTCAAAATGCAAAAGCTCTATGCGGAAAAAGGAATAAAGGCTGACCGCCCGTCAATGCACATGGTGTTTACGGGAAATCCGGGCACCGCAAAGACAACCGTTGCCCGATTGTTTGCACAGATAATGAAGGATAACGGGCTCCTCACCAAAGGCGATCTTTATGAAGTAGGCAGAGCGGATATTGTCGGGCAGTTTGTCGGTCAGACAGCGCCGCTTGTCAAAAAGCATTTTAATATGGCAAAGGGCAGCGTGCTTTTCATTGACGAAGCATACTCTTTGGTTGACGACAGGAACGGACTTTACGGCGACGAAGCTATCAACACGATTGTTCAGGAAATGGAAAACAACCGTAGTGACCTTGTTGTTATTTTTGCAGGATATCCCGATAAAATGGAAGAGTTTCTCAATAAAAACCCCGGTTTGCGTTCAAGGATTGCATTTCATGTGAACTTCGACGATTACAGTACCGACGAGCTTATAGATATAGCCGATTTGATGATTAAAAAAAACGGGCTTTAAGTTTACCGGAGAAGCGCATAAAAAGCTCGGTGAGGTTTTTGATGCCGCAAGAAAGCAAGATTTCGGCAACGGGAGATATGTCAGGAACTTGATTGAGCTCTCCTCATTAAAGCAGGCATCACGACTTGCAAAATCAGACATTGACCATTTGACGGATGACGAAATGCGAACTATAACCGTAGCAGATATTGCCGCACCGCTTTTAAGCCGTGACGACGGCAAGATGGCTGCAATCGGTTTCTGATGATGCACCTTTAAGACCACGGGTGTTTAATCAGCTTCGCTACCGCTTATTGATTCTTATGTCTCGAAATTTAAAATTCGGTGCTTAACAAAAAATCTCACTTCGTTACGGAGTGAGATTTTGTTTATTTATCCGATTCTTTAATGCGTCTGTTTCCTTTTCATACAAGGATTTGTCAAATAAAAACTTACGCTCTTTGTTGTCGCTGTCCGTGAAATAAAAATAATAAATACAGACAACGCCGCCTCTTCTCATTGACGTTTTCTGCTCTGTTTTTGCGTTTTTCACCTCTGAATATTTATATGTCTTTTCGTTAAACGGAGCTGTGCGAAGAGAAAAATCGTTCTCGCCCACGCATACCTTAAAGAAAAAATATCTGTTAATCAGCGGAATTGAAACAAACAACGACAAAGCAAAGCCTACCGAAAACATAAGACCTACTGTAAAAATTTTACCACTCCCGCCTCTTAATTGGTCAACAGCCAAAGCTAAAAACACTAAGCTGACTGCCGAAGAAAAAAGCACTGGGAATTTTCCGTATAATTTACCGTCAATCACGTATTTTTGTTTATTGCTCATCTTCGCTACCGTCGGCCTCTTCCTTATTAAAATAATCCTTGTCAATTTTCTCAATAAGAAAAGAAATTTCATCATATTGACACGGCGAAAAATAAAATTTTTCCACTTCGCCGCTCGGGGTTCTGTAATTCAAATAGTTCTGGCTCGCACCGTTTACCGATTTACCTGTGCTTTCCCAAACTTCTGATATATCTGTGTACTTGTATTCCTTTTTATCCCAAGGTGATTTGCAATGGCAAAACGAGTCTTCTCCTATCAAAAGTTTTATAAATATAAAACGATAAGCAGAACAAAGAGTCAATGCAGCCATTACTATTGTAAATACCAAGGTGATAATAAACCCATGCAATACTGCCGTAACAGCAGCGAATATGACCGTTACTATCAGAGACAAAAGCACACTTATTTTATCGTTTTCAACTTTGTATAACCACTTTTTTTCCATTATTATTTCCTTTCTCGGCTGACTTCAATATAAATAATTTTATGAAATCGATATATAAAACGAGATTTACCCGACTGTTTAATGATAATTCTTTTTATTTCGTTTGCGGATAAAGAAATTTCAAGGGCTATATATCCGCTGTTGTATTCATATTCCGCATTGCTAACGCCTTAAATTTCTTCTTCTTTTTTAAATATATAATCGCAAGCGGGATGTCTGCAAGAAGCCATGCGGCGGGGGCTGCGTAGCATACTGCATTGAAGCCGATAAGCGGAGTGAAAATAAGCGCTATTGATATTCTTCCTATCAGCTCGCCGGCACCCGCAACCGCATTTGCATATGTAAAGCCGAGACCCTGCAGAGTGTTCCTTAAAACGAACAGCACCGCGACAAGACTGAAGCACTCCGCCGTGGCGATAAGATATTTATGGGCGGCAAACAAGACGTCTTCATTAGGCTCTGTCATAAACAGCCTGACTATCGGCATACCTGCCGTCAGAAGAGCAACGCTTAAAGCGACGGAAAGAAGTATGTTGAGCGTAAATATTTTTTTAACCGATTTAATTATTCGATCGTACTTTCCGGCCCCGTAGTTTTGCCCGACGAAGGTTTGTGTACCGACGCTGAGTCCGCTCAGCGGTATATTTGCAATATTCTCGACCCTTCCTGCGGCGGTAAAGCCTGCAATAGTCGCCGTGCCGAATGAATTTACCGCGCTTTGAAGACACATCGACCCGATAGAGGTAACGGTAAACTGAAGCGAAACGGGTATTCCCAATTTTAACTGTATGAATGCTGTCTTGAGGTCGAGTTTGAGCTCTTTTTTTGAAATATGTACGCTTGTATTGCGCCTTAAAATGTAATTTCCCGTAAGGACGGCTGCCGTAATGTGAGAAATAAGCGTAGCAAGCGCAGCTCCCTCAACGCTCCAGCGAAATACCTTTATGAACAGCATGTCAAGCGCGAAATTTACAAAAATACTTGCCGTAAAATATATGAGCGGTTTTCTGCTCTCACCGACGGCTCTTGAAATTGCGGTAAAATTGTTTGAGAGCATCTGAAACGGTATTGCAAAGTAAAGAATGTTTACATACGCCGAGGAAAGACCGAGAATTTCGTCCGGCGTGCCGATAAGCTTCAAAAGAGGAGTGGAAATAATGTGCGCGACAACAACAAGTAATAGGCCGAGCAAGAACGACACCGTAATGCTGCTTCCGGAATATCTGTTGACCCTGTCTTGGTCCTTTGCGCCGTAAGCATGCGCCACCGGTATCGTAAATCCGCTTGTAAGGCCGAGTGCCGCACCGACAATAAACGAGTTTATCGAGGCGACTCCGCCGACTGCGGCAAGAGCGTCCGTGCTTACATATCGCCCGACAAGTATATTGTCGACCAATGTATAGTTATACTGTAAAAGCGATGAAGCCATAATCGGCAGCGAGAATTTAATTATACTTTTTATCGGCTTGCCGGTAAGCATAGAATTTTGTTTTGTCATTTGCCAACTCTTCCAAAGTATTTTTAAAAATTAAATTCAATTAGAATTTGCTTAAATTTTAGCACTTGTGCAGTATTATGTCTATAAAAATATTCTGCCGGGAGAACGATGGACGAAACCTTCGGGCTTATCGAAACCGTGGAAAAAGCGGCGCAGATTTATATGCTTACCTGTAATATGCCGAGAGTCAACACGATAAAGGACGGTGAAATGCAGCGGCTCGCCGAATACTTTGGAGTAGATTACAGAAAAGACTTTTTGAATTTGTAAAAAACAAGGTGCAATTCCGAATGAATTGCACCTTTCTTTCTTTTTCGCTTTAATGAAGTGCCTTTGTGGGGCAGTTTTTTTGTACACTCGTAGCAGAGAATACACTCTGTTCCGTTTTTTCGCTTGCGTGAATCCTTGTTAACCTCGACATTCATTGGGCATACTTTCAGGCACTTGCCGCAATGAACGCATTTGCTCTCGTCACAGTGGACGCGCAAAAGCGAAAAATAACTCATGGGCTTCAGAAATACTGTGATAGGGCAGAGATATTTGCAGAATGCGCGGTTATCCTTAAATATAAAGGCAAGCGCAATTCCTGATATATAGTAAAGCGCATTTCCGGCTAGAAACAGCCAAAACATAATTTTCTCAAGATTTGCGACCTTGAACAAAAACAGACCCGACACAAGAGCCAATGATAACGCAAACATCACATAGCGCAGAATTCCGAGCTTTTCTTTTCGCGGCTTCCGTGGCTGCTTATAAGGAAGAAAGTCCAAAACCATAGCCGTCCAACAGGCATAGCCGCACCATCCACGTCCGAACAGCAGCGGTCCGAAGATTTTAGCCACGGCATAGTGAATGGTTGCTGCTTCAAAAACGCCGAGGAACAGATAGTACCAAAAGCCTTCAATCTGCATATTTTCTCGGGAGATTATGCCGAGATACAGCAGCATATAGCTTCCGACTGCCAGCTGTACAAAATGACGCGCATAGCGTTTCTCGGCGGTAAAAAGTGCCGTCCCCAATGCGAGACAGGTGCCTATGTAGCTGAAATTCAGCAAATAAAACAGATTATCCTTTATTAGCCATAGTGTGATTGCCACCGCTTCGAACAACAAAAACAGTAATACCGACACAAGGTATCTCGATAAACCCTTGTTATTTCCTTTCTCTTTTTTCTTTTTCATTGTTTTTCCATCCTTTTTTGTGAATATGAAACGGCTGATTTTATTCGGATTTATACCGATTTTTGTGCCGCTTTTAATGCCTGCGACAATATAACTATATACTGTAATTTTAAAGCTTATGAGCAAAATGTGCAACTGTAATTCTGTTAAAAAACGGTAAAAGCGCCGCAAATTGTGAAAATCGGCAATCGGTCTTAGGAAGCTCGGCCGTTTGGTATCGCCGAATATACCGCAAGCAATATAGACGTATTTATTATCGGCTTGTTTAATAAAATAAAATAACGGACGATTTGGCAAAATACGGGACTATACGGCAAGGCAATATAATAATCTTACATACGGCTGCACATACAGAATTTACGGATATTTTTTCGCATTTAGTTGCGAAAACGTTTCCGCTGTGATAAAATTCTTTTGTATTTTACGGGCGCGGCGGCTTTGCGCCTTTGCCTGCTTTAACGGAGTTGAGATTGATGAAAACTGCAATTGTTACGGGCGGTTCGAGCGGAATAGGACTTTCCTGCTGCCGTAAGTTTCTTGAAAACGGATACAGGGTGTATGAGCTGAGTCGCCGCGAGCCGAAGATTCAAACGGTCGGCGTTAAGCATATCTCGTGCGACGTCACGGATGAGCACTCGGTTTCCGAGGCATTCAAAAAAATATATAATGACAGCGGAAGCATTGATATACTTGTGAATAATGCAGGCTTCGGCATCTCAGGGGCGGTTGAATTCACAGAGCTTGCAGAAGCTAAAAAACAGTTTGACGTCAATTTCTTCGGCTGCTTTATTTGCTCAAAAAACGTAATTAAATATATGAGACTTCAAGGCGGCGGAAGAATTGTTAATCTCAGCTCTCTCGCGGCTCCGCTTGCCATACCGTTTCAGGCGTTTTATTCGGCGTCAAAGGCGGCTGTAAATTCGCTGACTCTGGCTCTTGCAAACGAGGTGCGACCGTTTAATATAAAGGTCTGCGCCGTAATGCCGGGCGATGTTAAAACGGGTTTTACCGCGGCAAGAGAGAAAAATACCGCCGGTGACGAATTTTACGGCGAAACACTTAAAAGAGCGGTTGCCGGTATGGAGCGCGACGAGCAAAACGGTATGTCGCCGGACGATATAGCCGATGCGGTGTATGCTGCGGCAACCAAAGCTCGTCCGAAGCTTTTGTCTACAAAAGGCACTAAATATCATCTGTTTTTGGCACTTTCAAAGGCATTGCCGGTTTCTCTTGTGAACATCATAGTCGGAAAGCTTTATTCTTAATAAATCGGGGCGTAAAGCAATACTGTTATTAGCTGCTTTTGCCCCGTTTTCTTGTTATTCAATAAAAACACATTCGGAGGTACTATGCAAAATTTTGTAGAGCTTATTCAGAATATCAACAGTAAGGTAAACAGCGTCGTTTGGGGGCCTCCGATGCTCATATTGATGCTGCTTACCGGTCTTTATCTCACGTGCGGTACGCGATTTTTTCAAATACGCCGTTTTTGCTACACAATTAAAAATACGGTTGCCGCAATTTTTAAAGACCGCAAGGTAACAAAAACCAAGGACGAAAAAGCCATATCGCAGTTTCAGGCACTTGCAACGGCTCTTGCCGCAACGGTAGGCACGGGCAACATTGTAGGCGTAGCCACCGCTATTTCCTCCGGCGGAGCGGGTGCGGTATTTTGGATGTGGATTTCTGCTTTGCTCGGTATGATGACGAGCTTTTCCGAAAATGCGCTCGGCATATATTTCCGCAGAAAAAACGAAAAAGGCGAGTGGGTGGGCGGCCCTATGTATTATATTGAAAAGGGACTCGGTCAAAAAAGTGGCTTGCGGTTATATTTTCTGTTTTTTGTCTGTTCGCGTCGTTCGGAATAGGCTCGGTGGCTCAGGTCAACGGAATATCCACGGCGCTTAAGGGTTCGTTTAATATACCGGGCGTTGTCACGGGGATAGTCGTTTGCGCCCTTATAGCCGTTATAATTTACGGCGGACTGAAAAGAATAGTCACGGTGACGGAAAAATTTGTGCCTTTTATGGCGGCGTTTTACATAATAGGCGCGCTTATAATAATAATCGTAAACTTCCGCCATATAGGCGACGCTTTCGGCGAGATATTTTCGGGGGCGTTCAGTATGCGCTCCGTCGGAGGAGGCGTTATGGGATACGGTATTTCAAGAGCCATGCGTTTCGGTGTGGCGCGCGGAGTATTTTCTAATGAGGCGGGCCTCGGCTCGTCGGTAATGGTCCATTCCTCCTCTGATGCCAAGGAACCCGTAACACAGGGTATGTGGGGCATATTTCAGGTGTTTTTTGACACCATTGTTATATGCACCCTTACGGCTCTCGTAATACTGACTACCGGGGCAAATCTGCAAAGCGGACTTGAGGGAGTCAATATAACAATATATGCCTTTGAGAGCGTGCTCGGCAAATGGGGCTCCTATATAGTATCCATAGGTATAGTTATGTTCGCTTTTTCAACCATACTCGGCTGGTCGGTGTACGGCTCGCGCGCCGCAGAATATATAGGCGGAAAAAAGCTGACTGCGGTGTATAAAATAATATTTCTCGCAATGACATTTATAGGTGCCGTGTCGAGCATTCAGCTTGTTTGGGATCTTTCCGATACGTTTAACGGTCTTATGGCTTTGCCGAATCTTATAGGTCTGTTGCTTTTGTCTGGGACGGTGTTTAAAATAACCAAAAACTACGAGCAGAGAGTGATAGGCGGCAAAAAGATAAAGCCGATGCTGTCTTTTTATGACCGTGAGAAATAATTTTCGGTATTCACATTTAACTCCGAATTTGATATAATATACGGGATTTAAAAAGATAAAAGAGGAAATTTATGTCAGGTAAAAAGGACTACATCAGAAATTTTTGCATAATTGCCCATATCGACCACGGCAAGAGTACGCTTGCCGACCGTTTGTTGGAGCTTACGGACTCCGTAGCGAAACGCGATATGGAGGCGCAGCTTCTTGACAATATGGATATTGAGCGTGAACGCGGTATAACCATTAAGGCACGTGCCGTAAAGCTTGATTACAAGGCTGCCGACGGCAAAAAATATGAACTGAACTTAATAGACACTCCCGGTCATGTTGACTTCAACTATGAGGTGTCGCGTTCCCTTGCGGCATGCGAGGGAGCTGTGCTGATAGTTGACGCGTCACAGGGGATAGAGGCTCAAACTCTTGCAAATACCTACCTTGCGCTTGACCACGACCTTGAAATTGTACCGGTAATAAATAAAATCGACCTTCCCGCCGCAGAGCCGGAGCGCGTTGCTAAAGAAGTGGAGGACGTTATAGGCATACCGTGTATGGATTCGCCGCGAATTTCGGCAAAAACGGGCGAGAATGTCCCCGCTGTGCTCGAGGAAATCGTAAACCTTGTGCCGCCTCCGGATGATAACGATTCAAAGCCGCTCAGAGCGCTTGTATTTGACTCCGTATATGACAGCTATCGCGGTGTAATTGTCTATGTCAGAATAGTTGACGGTGTGGTAAGGCCGGGGCAGACCATGCGTCTTATGGCTACGGGTGCCGAATTTACAATTGTGGAAACGGGATATATGCGCGCCAAGAGCTTGGAGCCGACAAAGCAGCTGTCCTCGGGCGAGGTCGGTTATATCACCGCTTCGATTAAAACCGTAGGCGATGCGCGCGTAGGCGATACCGTGACTCTTGCCGAAAATCCGGCTTCGGAGCCGCTTGCAGGATATCGCAAGGTAAATCCGATGGTTTTCTGCGGAATTTATCCGGCGGACGGAGCGGATTATGAGGCTCTTAGGGATGCTCTTGCCAAATTACAGCTGAATGACGCCTCGCTCTCGTTTGAACCCGAGACGTCAAGTGCCCTCGGATTCGGCTTCAGGTGTGGTTTTTTGGGGCTTTTGCACCTTGAAATCATACAGGAACGCCTCGAGAGAGAGTATGACCTCGACCTCGTAACAACAATACCTTCGGTTGTCTACAAAATACATCTTACCGACGGAAACGTAGTCGAAATAGACAATCCGTGCAACTACCCCGACCCCGCAACAATAGACTTTGCGGAGGAACCCATGGTTGAGGCGCACATCTTTTCTCCTAAGGATTATGTGGGAGCCATAATGGACCTTTGCCAAGACAGACGCGGCGAATATAAAGAAATGACGTATCTTGACGCCGACAGGGTGGACTTAAAATATATACTCCCGCTTAACGAAATAATCTACGACTTCTTTGACGTCTTAAAATCGCGTACGCGCGGCTATGCTTCGTTTGACTATGAGCTTTGCGGCTACCAAAGGTCAAGCCTTGTAAAGCTCGACGTTCTTTTGAACGGCGATATGATAGATGCCCTCTCGTTTATTATTCACTCCGAAAAGGCTTATCCGAGAGCGCGCAGAATAGCCGAGAAGCTTAAGGACAATATTCCGCGCCAGATGTTTGAAATTCCCATTCAGATAGCCGTGGGCGGCAAGGTAATAGCGCGCGAAACCGTAAAGGCAATGCGTAAGGACGTGCTTGCTAAATGCTACGGCGGCGATATAACGCGTAAAAAGAAGCTGCTTGAAAAGCAAAAAGAGGGTAAAAAGCGTATGCGCAAGTTCGGTACGGTAGAAGTTCCGCAAGAGGCGTTTATGGCTGTGCTTAAATTAGACGATGAATAATATAGGACTGTATATTCACATTCCGTTTTGCAATTCAAAGTGCCCGTATTGCGATTTTTACTCGTTTCGCGCCGATGACGATACAAAAAACAGATATGTTTCGGCTGTTTTGCGAGAACTTCGGAACAATTCAAAACAGCTTAATTGTAAAGCTGATACTCTTTACATTGGCGGCGGAACTCCGTCGGTTTTGGCTCCGGATTATCTTTGTCAAATCATAAACAGCGCAAAATCAACGTTTTTGACCGATGATGCGGAAATAACGGTAGAGTGCAACCCGTTTTCGCTCGGCGACGAATTCTTTGAAAAAGTAAGCGAGTGTAAAGTAAATAGGCTTTCCATAGGCTTGCAGTCGGCAAATGACGGCGAACGTAGGATTTTAGGCAGACGAGCCGGCAAAAGCGAGGTTCAAAGTGTCGTTTCGCGGGCAAAAAAAGCGGGAATAAATAATATTTCGCTTGATGTCATGCTCGGCGTGCCGGGTCAAACAAAAGAGAGCCTTAAAAGCACGCTTGATTTCTGCATTTCTTCGGGTGTGCCGCATCTCAGCTGCTACATTCTCAAAATAGAGGAGAATACGCCGTTTTTTCGTATGAGAGACAAATTGCCGTTCCCCTCTGACGACGATACGGCCGATATGTACCTTTTTATGTGCGAATACCTCGAAGAACACGGTATTATGCAGTATGAAATATCAAATTTTGCGGTTCCCGGCTTTGAGAGCCGCCACAATCTGAAATATTGGCACGATGAGGAGTACCTCGGCATAGGTGCTTCGGCACATTCGTTCTTAGGCGGAAAACGCACATATTATCCGCGTGATATTGAGTATTTCATAAGCGGCAACGAGCGTTTAACTGAGGGTGACGGCGGCGACGAAGAGGAATTTTGTATGCTCGCTTTAAGGCTTCGCGAGGGGCTTACTCAAGAGCGTTTTTACGCCCGTTTTCATCACGAGATACCGCAAAAAATGCTTGAAAGCGCAAAGCAATACGAAAAATACGGGCTTTGCAGCTGTGAGAGCGGCGGAATTTTTCTGACGCGGCGCGGATTTTTACTCTCCAACTCCGTAATATCCGAAATTATCTTATAGATATAAATATTTCAGGGCTTGTAATTTGCTTTACAAGCCCGTTTTTTTGTGCTTTTCGGGCGTTTGTGAAATTAAAACGGCTTTTTGTTACAATGGCGTTTTTTTGTCGCACAGCACGTGATAAAATCAAGAGGCTAAACGGAAGAGTTCTCCGAAAGTGAATTGATTATATAGAATTTCCGGTGTGTAATTTGTACAAGATTACCCAAAACGGCTGCAATTTTTGTCGAAGAGTGCTTGCAATCTAAAATTTTACATATTTTCATTTTAAAATGACAAAAGATTGTCAAACTGCGTTCACAATCTGTTAATATTTGGTTTAAAGACTGTTTAAAATGAGTTTTTAAATTAGCTAAAAACTCTTTACACCAAGTCATTTTTGGTGTAAACTTAAGTATAAATATACGGTGTAATAGTGTACCCGTTTGCGCCTTAAAATCGGTAAATAGACGCTTGCTCCGCAAAATGATGGAAAACAAACGTTAAAGTAAACCCGAAGCGGTGCGGATTTATCGTATACTATTATATATAGCGTTTTTAATCAATTTATCGGAGGTTTTTCATTTGGCAGATCTTATATTTCGGCATCTTACCGGAGCCGATGGCGAGGGCGTTTACAAAAACGGCAAAACCGGCTTCTCGGTTTCTTATTTCAAAAAGAAAGAAATAGACTCGCGCTATCCCTCGGGCGGCTATACGGTTGTCGGTCAAATAGGTAAGGGCAAACGCGAAATCGGTGATTTGCAGTCTGACGACGGGCAAACCGAAAAGGTGTATGCCGCAACGAAAATGCCTCATACCGCGGTAGTCGGCTACATAGAGACAGAGGCTGACAAATTCATTGCGATAGTTAAAGACAGGCTCTTACTTTGGCTTTTGTTTGCGCTTTTGATAGCGGCACTTATAATAGGTCTTATATTCCTTTTAAAGGCCGTTATACCGACAGGCGGCGATGGCACAACCACAACGCCCCCCGCAGGCGTAATCGACCAAAATGCCATATTGGGCGAGGGCGAGATTTCCGTACCCGATAAAACAAAAACAAGGGGCAGGCAGATAAAGGTCTACGGTATTCCCGAGCTTCCATTGGCGGCAAATACCAAGGAGCAGAGCTTCGTATTCTCAAATCCCGAGGAAAACCCGTGCTTCTTTGTTATAGAAATAGAGCTTTCAGATACAGGCGAGGTTATATATACCTCAAATCTCTTGCCGCCGGGCTATTCAATATCAAAGTTCACGCTGAACCGTGAGCTTGCGGCAGGAACCTATCCTGCAACAATCCATGTTAAGACATACAGCTTTGATAAAGAGCAGCGTAAACTTAACAATATGGATTTAAAAACGACCATCGTGGTTTCATAAGAAACTATATTCAAAATACAGATTTTGAGGAAAGGAGTTGCAGTTTATGCAAAAAATTTCAAAGATTAAAATCGGAAAAAGCATAACTGCTGTGCTGCTTTGCGTAGTGCTTTTGGTAACGTCGATTCCCATGGTTCTCGCGGCCGGCGAGGGCGAATATGACCCGATACCGACCTTTACCGAATCGGATAAAAGGGAAGCGGCTGCAACACTTAATGACGACGGCGGAATTACGGTCAGCTTCCCCGCGGCTAAGGTTAGCGAGCGCAAAACCGGCACAAAAACAATTGACGGGTATATGTTAGAGCTTGTTGATCTCGGAACATATACCGAAGTTCACACAAGCACGGTTTTGCTGCGCAAGATGGTTAGTCCCACCGGTACCGCACCGTACACGGCTGAGATTACGGCAGACGAAATCAAAACAAAGGTGCCTGCGGGTCTGTCTGACGACCACCGTTACAATATTACGATAACGGCGTACGACAGCGACGGCTGGTTCTCGGAGGCTGTTAACGCATACGTTTCGGATGTTCCGACTTATGTATACGATGCGTCCGCTTATGCCCCCGTTACAAACAACGTTCTTGCCGTGCGTGAAATTCTTACCTTTGATAAAAAAGGTAACGCAGATGACCACGGTTCGTTTTCGGATACCGGAATCAACGAGAGAACCGCCGAAGTCAACAATGTACGCAGTACGTCAGGCTCCCTTGACTATATGCAGGAGGGTAATCACATTTCATTCGAAGGCAGAACCGATGGTGTAGGCGTTAAAGACACGGGCGATAGCTACGGCTACGCAATGCGTATCGAGTCCGCCGCAACCACCGACAGCCCTCAGTCCTTTGATACGTCATGGAGCCGTCAGACTTGGGACCCGACGGGTGCTTCCGAGATTTGGTACTATCTCGACTTCTCAGAGGTCAGCGTAACGGGGCTTTCATTCCGCCTTCGTTCAAACGAAAAGTATTTTGTACAGGATTTTGACAACAAATACAGTGAAAGCAGTAATGCTTTTAACAGATACGGCGATATAATTTACTCTACTGTCGGCACCACAAAAGCAGGCTATATGGGTGAGGCCCCATATTTATTCCTGCAGCAAACGGACGGCAGCTGGAAAAAGGTTATGTTAAACGACGGTACCGTTGACCTTGACCATTTCAAGGGATATGTCCGCATACCGCTTCAGTTTATGTGCTCCGAAACCGACTCCGTTGTTACGGATTCCAACGAGGATTTCGGTGTAAACAATCCTGTGTCCGATATGTATGTGTGGAACAACTCGGATAAAACTAAAGCAAATGCCGACAAGTATTATAACGAGAAAATTAAGCTTTCGCAGTCGGTAGTTGTTGACCCTGCCGGTACTTCGATATCCGATGCTCTGCTTATTAGACGCTATTCCTTCAGAATCAACAAGACATCATGGACTAGCGGCGAATACTATATCGACGGCGGCACAATGCTCGCTCCGTGTATGACTACGGCGGACGGCAGCAAGACAACAGCCGATTCGCCCAAAAGAGCTTATATCGATAAGACCAAAATCGGTACGGGTGAAGATCCGGTAGTTAATCGTACAAATGCTTTTAAAGCTATCGAGGATATTATGTCCGCAGGCTTTAAGTTTACGGGTTGCACATATGATCCGGCTTCTACGAGCCTTGAAACCAACAACGGCAGCGTAGGTAAAAAGATTTTCCTTGATAATGTATTGTTCTACCGTACAGACGGTCAGAAATACAGCGAAAATACCCTTAACGGAGCGGCAAACACAGGCACGCCCGTTAAGACATATTATGACCAGGAAACAGAAATTCCGCGCGCTATTTTCAATGCCTGCCAAAAGTACATTGAAGATCCGAACTCTTATGATTACCGCGCCGTTAAGTATATCGAGGACTTGATAGCCGGTTATAAAAAATCAATTGAGGAATATAACAAATCCGAAGAAGCCGGAAAATCCGGTATAATCGACGCTTCATTCCTTGAGGAGTCTGCGCTCGATACCAAGGCGGCAGCACTCGGTATGACCGAGGCTTGGGAAAAGTTCAAGACCGCCAAGCAGGCTTGTATAGACGGTAAAACCTACGGCTCTGCTAACTCGGGTGCCGACGACTTTGTTCCGATGATTGCAACTAAGCTTGAGCAGCTTCCCGATTTCGACGAAAATACTCTCGCGGTAAGCGATGAGGATAAAGCCGTTGTTAAGAGCCTTTATGAGGTTTATATCCGCCTTAACTTAAGCCAGCTCACTATGCTCGGCAGAGCGGAAGAGGAGAAGCTCTTAAAGTACTTCAGCTTTATAGAAGAAGAACTTGCCGACAACTCTGTTGTAATAGGCCAGGCGCTTACAAACAACAAGGTTATACCGTTCGGCGACTTCGATTCCTTGGAAAAAGGCACCAGAAGCTGGCAGTTTGAAAACTCAAAATATACCGGCCAGGTAGGTAAGGATTACTACTATTCTAAGGGATATTTGACATATCAGGTTCCCTTTGCTTCACTTTCGGCGCATTCTCAGGATACCGCAACGCCTACACTTATACCGACCGGCGCTCTCGGTAGTGACCCGCAGAGAAACGGTATTACAAGCTATCGTCAAAACGGTACTTCGGCAATCATTACATCAAACGGCCTTGAGGGCAAAAACGCCGCAACGGTTACCATAAATAACCAGTATGCCGAAGACAGAAAAGGCTGGTATAACTGCATAAGCATTACAAAGGGACTTGTTGACAAGGAACCGAGCAGCAGCGGCGATTACTCCACGCTGAGAGCCAACAATATGTCGTCTGAGAGTCTCGGCGATTTTGCTAAGTCGTATACCAAAAACGACATAGGCGAAACCGACCGTCTGGCACTTGTATTCTACGCAGACTTCTCTCAGCTTGACACATTCTCAATGGCGTTTAATATCAGCTCATACTATGAAGGTGCCGCCGAGGACTACACCCTCGACTTCGGTAGCAACAACGCGGCTTCTTACTTCTATCTCATTAACCCCAAGACGGGTGAATGGGCTAAATGTACTCCCAAGGATGAAAGCAAGAGAAGAATTTACGCTTACACCTCGGAGTACGGCATAGATACGGGAGACGGCGATTACCTGACCCTTTCTCACTACAAGGGCTATGTTATGGTTCCGCTCTTCCAGTTCTCGAGAGGCGTTCAGGGTATTTCGGTAACCTCTAACTATCGTATAGATGAAAAAGCCGAGTCCCTTAACAACATTTTCCGTGTTACCATAGGTATAGCGCCCTTGTCAAATTACGACGATTCGTCCGTAAACGGAAAGAGCGCAGCCGAAATGAACGGTAAGAGCTTTACAATAGGCTCTGTCGGCTTTACATACAGACAGGGTACCTCGGCATACGGCGCAGGCGTACAAAACAGAACCGGCGACGTCTCGTTCGACGATTATGCACAGGTTAAGTCTCTTACTTCAATGCAGTTTGAAAACGCGGTAGCGGATGTTGATATTTATAAAGCGAACACTCGTACCGAAAAGATAAACACGGCACTTGCTCTTTATGCACAGCTTTCGGATTATCAAAAGTCAATACCTTCCGTTGCAAGAGCATACAGCGTGCTTCAAAAGTACAAGAGCATCGACGACGGCATCACTTTGCTCGATCAGCCGCAAATTGCAGTTGCCGATTTGAAACCTTTGATTGAGGCTATGCCGGCTGCAGCAACCGGCGGTTCCGTAACAGACAGCAACGCCTTACCTTATCCCGGTTTTGTTATCGGCACCGATGCGAGCGGAACAGAGAAGCCGCTTATAAATTACGGCGCATATTCTCTCACCGCGGCTGACGTACAGAACATAATCGATTGGTATGAGAAGTCATATGAGCGCTATACCGACGAGGCGATTGCGGCGCTCGGTACGGAGAACGTCACAAAAATGGAAAACCTTTATAAGGTTGCAAAACGCTTGAGACTTCTCGAAAATTACCGTGACGGCTACAAGAGTGACTCCGGTACCGCTATAACCGGTATTAAAGACCTTAACGCTCTTGTTGCTTCAATGTACGGCGAGACCGGTAAAGCGACCGACCTTACGACCGACTGCAGGCTTATGCCTACCGGCCAGACCGCGGCGCTTGAAAACTACCTCGAAAAGTATAACGACCTTGATTATTATGCTAAGTATATCTTAACTGATAAGGCCGACAAATTTGCAAGTGCTCCTCAGTATAAGAATTATGCTAAGTCGGCCGCGGCGGTTAACAAGGTGCTTACCAATATCAAAACTTACACCGACGACATCACCGGCAAGACGGTTAAGGGCGGCGTTGTTCGACTTGAAGAAAAGTACACGGCTCTTTACAATACCGTTAAGGGTCAAATGGACAATAGCGGTATTCAGGACCTTACCGCAATAACGGAAGCGGTTGAAGAGTACAATTCGTTTAAGGGCTATATAAGGCAGGTTCAAGAGGTTAACGACGGTAACACCGTTAATTCCTCGGGCGGCGAAGCTCTCCACGGTATTATAGATACCCTCCGTATTTTCCCGAACTTTGTTTCGGAGGTAGACAAAGACAGCGTCGCTCTCAATAAGGATACAACAACGGGAACCGCAGTCTTTACTCTTTCAAATGCCGTTAACTATCCGGACGGAAGCTACACACTTCGTGTAACCTCTAAAAACGGAGGTCTTAAGGACGTTTCAGGCAACATCCTCGATTACAACGTTGCAATGACGGGTGCGATTGAAAAGACCGTAACGGCAAAAGCTCTTAACACTTCTCCCGAAACCGCGGATGTCGCAAATAACACCGCTTCGGCGGCAGCTCCCAAGGCAATAAACTTTACGTTTACCGTCACGGGCGTTACCGTAACGAGTGAAGATGTTATTACAATAGAGCTTATCGATAATGCTACCGGTGAGGTTGCTGTTGACAAGACAACAAACGAGCCTGTCAGAAAAACTATCAATATTCATTTTGCCGCAGACGACTTCTTTGAGGTTACAATTCCTGCGGAAATAGATGTTCCTTGGGGCGAGACGGAACCCGTTGATGTTTCCTATAAGGTTACGTCTTCACTTGATACGGGCAGCAAGATTGGTGTTTCCGTAGCACGCAGCGCTTCTGTCGCAAATGACACTCTTACCAATGCAGCAACATCGACATACGCTCTTCCGTATACTTCACAGAACTTTACTTCCACAGAATTTACAGGTACAAATGAGGGAGCGCTTCCCGCTCAAAAACCGTCATTGACGATTTCCGGTTGGACGGACGCTCCGATAGCCGAGTATTCGACTACTCTTACTTATACCGTAGATTACACTAAAGGTTAATTAACAAATTAAATGCTTTATCAAGACCATAAGGAGGTGGTTCTATGAAGAAAACATTATCAGTTTTGCTCTCAGTGCTTTTATTGTCGCTCGTGACTGTTCCGTCTTTCGCGGCTCCGGCTACGCTGAACAAAGAGAACCCCGTAGGCTCCGTAAAGATTTTTACCGGCGAGGGCAAACAGGATGAGTATGAGCTTACAATTCCTGCCGATACCGAAATACCGTGGGAAGCTACTTCTTACGCAATAGGTAAGGTTACGGCAACTAAAATGTGGCTGTCTCCCGGCAAGACCGTTAAGGTGGCTGTTTCATCGCTCAACGGCTCAAAGCTTGTCAACACTTTAGACAGCTCAAAGACTATCGCCTACACGCTTACAGGCGCAGAGCAAATGGCGTTTTTACCGGGCGATTATATGAAGTCTTATGACCTCTCCGTGAACATCGCAGAGGCTGAATGGCAAAAAGCCGCTTCGGGTGAGCATACAGATGTTCTTACCTTTACGGCAGAATATACTAACGCGTAATAAATATAAGGAGATAAATTATGAAAAAGCTTATTTCTATCGCACTCGCAGCGGCTATGCTCGCAGCTGTTTCGGTTCCCGCTTTTGCAGCTAATCCCATAACCAAGGAAACAGAGCAGACCGGCACAACCATAATTAAGACATCCACAAAAACAGGCCCCGATTCGCCTGAGGATGTTGCTGTCAGATACACCGTTTCTATTCCGGCAGATACAGAAATTTACTGGGGCACCGAGGAGACAAATCTTGTTTACTCTGTTGAGTCTCACCTCAAGAGAGGCCAGGCTCTCAAGGTTACCGTAGCAGGCACAGGCTCTATGAAGACCGATGCCGCAGCAGGCGAGGTTTACACTCTTCCCTATACTCTTTCGGGTGACAACGCTTTCACGGCAGACAGCCCCGTAGTTTACGGCAACAAGGAAACTCCGGCCGTTGACAAAAACCTCAAGGTTACAATAAGCAGCGAGGACTGGAACAGAGCTGTTGTTGATGTTTACAACGACACCCTTACCTTTACCGCTGAGGTTTAATTATTGAAAGGAGACTACTATAATGAAAAAGCTTATTTCAATTGCACTTGCAGCGGTTATGCTTGCAGCAGCTTCGGTTCCCGCTTTTGCAGCTAACCCCATAACCAAGGAGACTGACAATACCGGTACAGCTATTGTTAAGACCTCCACAAAAACAGGCCCTGATGCTCCCGATGACAACGCTGTTAAATACACCGTTACAATTCCGGCCGATACCACAATTTACTGGGGCGCAGAGGAAACAGCTCTTGACGGATTTTCTGTTGAGTCTCACCTTAAATACGGCCAGAAGCTTAAAATCGGCGTTGAGGGCTCAAGACTTATGAAGCTTACCGAGGATGCAAACGAGACATTGGCTTACGATTTCTCGGCTGACTCTAACCTCGAATTTATAGCTGACGGCCCCGTTATCAATCCCGCAAAGGCACTTACCCTCAAGGTTAAGGTTGCCGCAGACGATTGGAACAACGCCATCGTCGGCGAGTACAGCGATACTCTTACTTTCACCGTAAGCCTTTGATTTTGAAAGGAGATAACCACAATGAAAAAATTACTTTCAATAGCTCTTGCGGCGGCAATGCTCGCAGCGGTTTCCGTTCCGTCATTTGCAGCTGACAAGACGCTTACAAGCGACCATACCTCCGATACGGCTAAGGTTATTACTTCTACAAAAACCGGTCCCGACGGTCCCGAGGCGACTTCTTACACGGTAACCTTCCCGGCAGAAACCACTATTTACTGGGGCGTAGAAAGCACAGACTTTACATACAACGTAAAGTGCCAGCTCAAATCAAACGACCGTCTTAATGTTACGGTAGCAAAGGAAGACGGAACAACCGACCTCAAGGCTATCGCATCAGGCAATACCGCTACTCTTCCTTTCAGCGTAGCAGGCACCACAGCTTATACTTCAGCCTCTGCAGTTGTTGCAGATGAAGCTGTTAACGCAGCAGTAAACATTGCCTCAGCTGATTGGGCAAAGGTTCCGGTAGATGAGTACGAGGGCAATCTTACACTTACGGTTTCGATAGCTCCCGCTACAATCTAAGAGTCGGAAACCCTTCCAAAATACAAGGAGAACCAATTATGAAAAAAATTCTTTCAATAGTCATTGCAGCTGCGATGCTCTTGGCTATATCGGTTCCCGCTTTTGCTGCTGAAATAAACCAGTCTACTTCCGGTGGCGTCGGTAACTCCTCGGTAGTTACCGACCGAAGCGGAATAAGCGGTACCTTTACCGTTTCTTATCCCGCCGAAACCACCATTTATTGGGGCACCGAAAGTACCGAAATCGGTTACACTGTATCGAGTACGCTTGTGAGCGGCAATAACCTCCGTGTTACTGTAGCTCAGGACAACGCAAATCTCCATACAGGCGGCGGCAGACTTCTTCCTTACACTATAGCCGGTGATACCAACATAACAACCGGTCACGAGACAGTTACCAACAGCGCATATTCGGTAAATGTCAATATTACTAAGGAAAACTGGGAATCCGTTTCCATTGATGAGTATGAAGATACTCTTACATTTACAGCTTCTGTTGAAGCGATAGCTTAATTTTTTAATCCGAAAAGGAGTTATATTATGAAAAAGTTACTTTCATTAGTTCTTGCGGCGGCTATGCTTGCGGCAGTTTCAGTTCCGTCCTTTGCAGCTGAAATCAATAAGGATACAGCGGACGGCAAGGGTTCCGCAACCGTTAAGACCGATACAACAAACGTTCCCGCAGACGGTTATTTCACAGTAACATATCCTGCTGAAATGAGCGTTAAATGGGGCGCTGAAACCTCAGCCTTCACCTACAATGTTACGTCAACTCTCAAGACCGGCAAATGTCTTTCCGTTTCGGTTGCTTCTGCCGACGGCAAAATGAAGCCCGCTACCGATAACGGCTATACCATTCCTTACGCCTTCAGCGGCGACACTTCCGTTAAGACTGATGCCGAGGTAGTTAACAATACTTACAACATTAATGTTGACGTTGCAGCAGCAGCTTGGAACGCTACCATCACCGATTACAGCGATGCTACCGTTACCTTCACAGCAGCAGTTGTTGACAAATAATTTATTTAACATTAAACATTAAGTACATCAAGGAGTTATAATTATGAAAAAGATAGTATCAATTCTTCTTGCTGTTATGATGATAGCCGCTATTGCGGTTCCATCATTCGCAGTTGACCCCATAACCATAACCGAGAAATCAGACCCCAAGCACGCCGAGGTTCAGGTTAAGACAATGATAACCGATAAGGACAACAACGATCCCGAAAACTACACCGTTACCATTCCTGCTGAGATCGCAGTTCGTTGGGGCGAGACGGAAGCTAAGGCCGCTCATTACACCGTTAATTCTCAGCTTAAGCTCGGTGCTAAGCTCAAGGTTTCGGCTGCTGCTGAAAATGAAGGAAAAATGACAAACGCTGCTACCGATAAATTCCTCACCTTCACCGTAGCAGGCGGAGATGTTACTGAATATCCCGAGCTTAACAAAAATGTTGAGTCTGCAACAACCGTTACAATCGCTGACTTCAACGCTCCCATAGCTGAGTATGTCGGCCACATGCTTTATACCGTAGAGTACGTTGCTGCATAATTATTGCCAGATTTTGATTTTTAAAATTTTTAAGGAGGTGGTTTCATGAAAAAGGCTTGCAGTGTGCTGTTGTCTGTTTTGCTTATATTCACCATGCAGCTTTGCGTTTTCGCCGAGGCAGGTGAAATCGGTAAAACACAGCTTAAAACTGTAGTCCCGAGTACCCATGAAATTACCGTAACGTATAACGACGGAGGTTATGTCCTTAAAGACGGCAACCTTATTGCAAGCGGTGCTAAGTTCGCCGTTGACCGTTTTGATTCGCTTTCTCTCGGAGCTGTTGCAAAGCTTGACAGCCACCTTGAGCGTGTCACGGTAAACGGTAAAGATTATACCGGTAAATTGCAGTACGGTATGTTGAGATTTGATTCGGTTACCACCGATATGAACATTGTGTTCACATTTAAAAAATGCTTCGGACCCACAGAGCCGACTACAAATCCCACAGAACCTACCGAGCCTACAAGACCCACAGAGCCGACAGCTCCGACAGATCCCTCAGGCACAACAAATCCTTCAGGCACAACTAATCCCTCAGGTACTACCAATCCTTCGGGCACTACAAATCCCTCGGGCACTACAAATCCCGGCGGAGATCACGAAGATCCTTGTGTTCGTATGGGTATGAATGGTAATGTGTATCGCGGTAAAAACCTTTTCCCGGGCGCTAAGCTCGACATTGACCTCGGCGAAATCAAGGCTGAAGCAGGAAAAGACGGTGCATACAGCGTTGACGTTATTAAAGACGGTTTCCATGTTGTAACAATCACCGACGAAAACGGTGAAGTAGCCGGCAAGACTACTTTCTCGGTAAGCGTAAGTGATACTGCAACAGAAACAACCGTTATTAAACTTGATGACGGCTCGCAGATTGCAGTTGTTCCGAAGGGCACCAATACCTTATGGCTCGACTTTGTCGTTAACGACGACGGTACTATTACTATTGTTCCCGGCACACCCGTAGAGGAGCCGACAAACGAAGTTCCGGTAACCAAACCGAGCGACAGCGGCAACCCGATAATTAATAACCCGGTAATATCCAAAACCGGTGAACTTATCCGTGAAAATCCGCTCGCCGCAGCTGCTGTTTTCCTTTGTGGATTGTCACTTATATTCTTCATAATTCTTCGTAAAAAACGTAAGGATGACGAGGAAGAGGAAAACACAAAACCCGTTTGCTGATATAAACGGTAATAAATAAGTTTAAAATACCCCGACTGCGGTCGGGGTATTTTTATGTGTATCGGCATTGCAAACGGTGATGTGTTATGTTATAATACTTTGTCAGAACTTAAACGGGTAAAAGACCGAGGTTCGTCTTCTTGAAAGAGGTGGCTGTATGCCCATAAAAATAGATAATCAGCTTCCGGCGCATCATAGCCTGGAGCTTGAAAATATATTTGTTATGACGGAGGACAGAGCCGTCAAGCAGGACATTCGTCCGCTTAAAATTATAATACTGAATTTAATGCCTACAAAAATCGAGACCGAAACTCAGCTTTTAAGGCTTCTCAGTAATTCTCCGCTTCAGCTTGAAATAGACTTGCTGCAGGTAAAAAGCCATATTTCAAAAAATGTGTCAAGGGAGCATATGCTCAAATTCTACAAAACCTATGACGATGTCAAGGACGAAAAATTCGACGGTATGATAGTTACCGGAGCGCCCGTTGAGATGATGGACTTCGAAGAGGTCGATTATTGGGACGAGCTCTGCAAAATATTTGATTGGGCCAAAACAAATGTGTATTCCACATTTAATATATGCTGGGGAGCGCAGGCTGCGCTTTACTATAATTACGGTATTCCGAAGCATCTGCTTCCCGAGAAGGTTTTCGGCGTATTTCGCCATCAACCGCTTGATTTGTATCATCCGCTTTTGCGCGGATTTTCCGATGTCTTTTATGTTCCGCATTCACGTCACACGGAAAACAGAAAAGAGGATATAATAAGAGTAAAGGATCTTCAGATTTTGTCTTATTCCGAGGAAGCCGGAGTCCATCTCGTGTCGGATATGGCGTGCCGCAATTTTTACTGTTCGGGTCATTGCGAATATGATAGCGACACCTTGGCTCGCGAGTACTTCCGCGATTTAAAAAAGGGTCTTGACATAAAGATGCCGCACAATTACTTCCCCGATAACGACATCAAAAAAACGCCCGTAGACACTTGGCGCGGTGCGGCAAGCCTGCTTTTCCAAAATTGGCTTAACTACTTTGTGTATCAAAAAACGCCTTATGACATAGCCGATATTAAATAGTCGGCGAGGCACTAAGCTTTGTAAATATATAAAAATTATAAGTAAAGGAATTATATTTATGCTTCAATACGAAGAATTGAGACTGCGACTTATAAATCACGAAAAGACTCTTGATGACCTCTCCGAGGCTCTGGGTCTTGATAAGATGAAAGAAGAGATAGCGCAGCTTGAAAAAGAGCAGACTGTTGACGGCTTTTGGGATGATATAGCAAATTCTCAAAAGGTCGTTCAGCGCACAAGCAACCTCAAGAGCAAAGTGGCGGCTTATGAAAAGCTCAGACAGGATTATGACGATGCGCTTGTTATGATTGAACTTTCAAATGAAGAAGAGGACGAGGGTATGCTCGATGAGTGCACCGAGAGCGTAGAAAAGTTTGAAAGTGATCTTGACACCATGACCCTTACAACTCTTTTGAGCGGTGAATATGATGCCAAAAATGCAATTCTTACCTTCCACGCCGGCGCAGGCGGAACGGAGGCGCAGGATTGGGCGCAGATGCTTTTCAGAATGTACTGCCGATGGGGCGAGCGTCACGGCTTTAAGGTTACTACGCTTGATTTCCTTGACGGCGACGAGGCAGGTCTCAAATCGGCAAGTATCCTCATAGAGGGCGAAAATGCCTACGGCTTTATGAAAAGTGAGACGGGCATACACCGTCTTGTAAGAGTTTCCCCGTTTGATGCGGCAGGCAGACGCCATACCTCTTTTGCTTCGGTTGAAGTAATGCCCGAAATCGATGATACGGTCGAGGTTGAAATAGCTCCGGAGGACATTAAAATGGATGTTTACCGTTCAAGCGGTGCAGGCGGTCAAAAGGTAAACAAAACCTCATCTGCCGTAAGACTTACTCATATCCCGACGGGAATTGTTGTAGCATGCCAGGTTGAGAGAAGTCAGCATCAGAACCGAGAGGTTGCCATGAGAATGTTAAAATCCAAGCTTCTTGAAATCAAGGAGCGCGAGCATCTTGACAAAATTTCGGATATTAAGGGCGACCAAAAAGAGATAGGCTGGGGCAATCAGATACGTTCGTATGTATTTATGCCGTACACACTTGTCAAGGATAACCGCACGGGCTACGAAATGGGTAACATCAATGCGGTTATGGACGGCGATATTGACGGTTTCATAAATGCGTATCTCAAAATGCAGTCTCAGAAAAAGCTTGAGGAATAAACGCTTTATCAGTGCGGTAAGGCAGTATATCAATATGTTATTAAAGCGCGGAGTGTGTAATTTCGCGCTTTTTTGTTTGTTCGTATTTGTATAATCACTAAAACACAGACCGGCTTATAATACTATTTGTAATAATGTGTGCATTGAAAAAATATGTAGAATTTGTTATTATTTGTATGTAAAAACGGTTTTTTAGGAAAGGTAGATCTGTATGCAAAAAACATCAACCAGGATTTTGAGTGTTTTGCTGTCTGTCATTATGCTGTTGACTTTGGTCCCGTCTGCTCTTGTGAGCTACGCGGCAGAAGTCTCGCTTAACATTACGGACGAAAACGGTAATGACATTACCGAAATACAGCAGTTGACCGAGTATAAAACGCTTCAACTAAAGTATACCACGACAGGCGAATTGCCTGAGGGTACTACGGTAAAGTGGGAGAGTAACCTACCGCTTCTTGCCGACGTAGACGATAACGGTAAGGTTACGGCATATGATTCGTCAAAGACGGCTATAATTCAGCTTTGGCTTGATGAAAACGTGCGCGTGCTTCCTCTCGTAGGCGATAAAATGGCTGACGAGATTATGAAACAGCTTGAAAAGTCGGGCGTTAATCTTGACAGTATGAACGATGACCTGATAGTTTCTATTGTCAGAGGCATTGCAGGTGATACTCTTGCGGACAGCCTTGCGTCTGCTCTTGCCAATATGAATGTCGAAATAACGGCTACTGTATATGACGCAAGCGGAGCAAAGCTTGCAAGTGATAAAATTAAAATAAAGGTTCAAAAGAGTGTTGTTGCGAACATCTTTCCGACCGGAACTCATATAACCAATAAAAAGAGCGTTCCTCTTACCGTTGCCGTGGGCAAAACGGTTCAGCTTTACGCGGCGGTAACACCGGTAAGACTTAAACACTCTGTAAAATGGGAGATGGGCGGCAGCGTATTTGATACAAGCTCCGGCAAGCGTGCAACGATTTCCGATACGGGACTTGTCACATTTACTGCAGCAGGCTCGGTAACGGTTAGGGCATACGACGCGAGCAATGTAGCTTTTGTTGATACCATAACCTTTAATGTAGTTGAGCAGAAGGATCTCCCGGTTGAATCCTTTGATATTATAAGCGGCACAAAAACCGTAACAGATTCATCCGTATCCGTAAGTGAAGGCTCCACAACGCAGCTTGCAATTACAAATGTTGTTCCCGCAGGAGCATATACCGGCGACCTTACTTGGGATATCGCCGATAAGTCGATTGCCGTGGTTGATGCCTCCGGTACGGTCACCGGCCTTGACGGCGGCGACGGACTCGTTGAATACAGTAAATCCACAACCCTTACCGCAACGGCGGGCGGCGTTTCCAAAAATGTTACAATAAAGGTGTCAAGAGCCGGTGTTGTCGGCAGTATCTCCTCTGTTAAAATTGAGGGTAACAGTGCCGTTCCCAATGATACGCCGACTACCTTTAAGGCAAATGTTTTGCCGTCAAGACTTAACACAAACTCGTCGATAAAACGAGAGTGGGGACTTACAAATCCCGATACAAAAGAAATAATATGGGCAACCGCCGAGGCACCCGCCGAGACAAAGCTTGCTACGCTTTCATCCGACGGTGTATTCACCCCGAAATCGAGCGGTATTAGCGAAATACACGTAAGAGCAACTCTTAACGATAAAACCGTTGAGGACTCTCTTACCGTAACGGCGGGCAAGGCGATAACAGACTTCAGCATCGGCGGCAGCACAACGGTTAACGAGAGCAAGACCACGCAGCTTTCAATCGCGAATATAGCACCGTCCGATTATGACAAAGCACTTCTCGGAACTGTCGTATGGACTTCTTCCGACCCGTCAATAGCCACTATTGATGCAAACGGTCTTGTAAAAGGTCTTGATTCCGGCGGAACGGCCCTTTGGAACACCAAAAAGGTCACAATAACCGCAACCATCGGAAGCGTGTCTAAATCCGTAGAGATAACGGTACGCGGTAACTCAATAAGACACCTCACGGGAGTTACCATAACGGGAAATGATTATGTAATCAAGGATTTTCCGGTTACCTACACCGCTAAATTCTCTCCCGAGAGAATTTCGGTCGATAAGCAGCGCTGGGGTCTCACTAAGGACGACGGCTCGGCTCCCTGGACCTCCGACTGGAATATCGGCGACGTAAATCAGAAGAATGCATATGCTTCGGTCGATTCAAACGGCGTTGTCACGGGTATTTCGGCAGGCGATACAACACTACATGCATTCGGCAGGAACGGCGTTACAAAGGTTGACGGCGCATACGTAGAAACTCAAAAGAATATAACGGTAGTTGAGGTTGAGCCGGTAAGTATTGCGTTTACCGCGCCCACTAAGACCGATTATGTAGAGGGTAGCACAGAGCTCGATCTCACCGGTATGGAGGTTAAGCTTACATATAATCGTGCGGATATTGCCGAGTATTACGGTGAAGAGGCGGCAAACGCCTATACCGACGATCAGCTTTCCGTTCCGGTAACGGATTATACGGTAAGCTCCGTCAACACTTCGATACTTGATTCGGTGCAGTATATTATAGTTAACGTAGTAAGAGCCGGCAAAACATATCACGCAATATTCCCGATAACCGTTCACTCTAAGGCGGTAACATCAATTGAGCTTGAAAATCCTAAAAAGGATTATCTCGAGGGCGATAAGACCCTTGATCTTTCGGGTCTTAAGGTTAAGGCAAATTACAGCAACGCCGAGTCCGAATACGTCACCGATTATACGGTTGACACATCGTCATTTGACCCGGAGCTTTACGACGTTGAGCAGAATATAACCGTTACATACACACATGCGGGGCGCAGCGCTTCGGCTACATTCCCCGTAATTGTATACGGTAAACCCGTTGTCAGCGTTGATAAAGGCGATTATAACGGCGGATGGACAAGCAAGGACGTAACCTTTACTCTTTCATCGACTCACGAGCTTGACGGAGTTAAGTATTACTTTAAAACCGATTCCGCAGGCGTAGAAGCACCATTGGAAGGCAACACGCTTACCGTAAATGTGAACAGCAGCGATACATATTATTTTAAGGCTGTAAATTCCAAGGGTATTGAGAGCGATTACACAGAGGGCTACACCGTTATGCGTGATGATATAGAGCCTTCGTTTACACTTACTCCCGCCGTAACCGAGCTTACAAATAAGAGCTATGATGTTACAATAGGAAGTCTTAACGTAGGCGCTTCGGGAATAGCCTCCGTTACATTAAACGGTGAGGATATAACCGCTTCTCATGATTCGTTTACCGTTGCTGAGAACGGAACCTACACCGTAGTTGTAACTGCGGGTAACGGCCTTACGGCAGAAGAAAGCATCGTTATAAACAATATCGATAAAATTGCTCCCACCGTAAACAGCATAACCGTTTTACACAAAGGTATAGGCGGTGTCGCAAGAGAGGTTTCCGGAAACTTCTTCAGCAAGGCGGACACTTTATGCAGATTCTTTAACAAGACTGTTGAAATTACCGTTGATGCGTCGGATGAGGGCGTATCGGGAATAGACAAAATTGAATATCGCTTTGTAGATGCAAACGGTCAGCCGACCGGCTCCGACTGGAGCGTCTACGACAGCGAAAACAAACCGGCTAAAGACCCCGATTTCAAGGGCTTTGTAGAGGCAAGAGCTACCGATAAGGCAGGCAATGTTTCCGCGATACTTCGTTCGGACGGCGTGGTTATAGACGGTACGGCTCCCACCGATGTTACCGTTTCCGCTGTATACGGCGGTGATAAGGAATATCAAGAGGGTGCTTGGAGCGCAACAGATGTAAATATAACTCTTTCCTCCGAGGCTTATTCGGGAATTTATAAATATTATTACCGTGTTGACGGCGGCGAATGGCAGGAGCTTTCGGGCAATACCTTTACCGCAACCGAAACAGGTGAGCATAAATACGAATTTAAGGCCGAGAGCTATGCGGCTCTTGAGAGCAACGTCACCGCGTTTACGGTTAAGATAGACCGTCAGGTACCTGTTATCCGCGTTTCGTTCGAGGGTACCTTCGGCAGATGGACGGGTGAAGGCGTTACCTTCAACTTCTCTACCGAGGAAGCTTCTCTTTCCGGTATTAACTATTATTATGACAACGGAAACGGCTGGACTCTTATCGACAGCGGCGCGAGCATTGAGATAACCGATACAACCAACGCCGTTTACAGATTTAAAGCCGTTAACAATGCCGGCACCGAGAGTTATCCCTCTGACAGCTATCACGTAATGATAGATGCAAAGGTTCCCGAAATAACTCTTACTCCCGAGGTTACCGATGTTACTCCGAATCCTTATAAGATAAACATAAGCACCGAGGTAGGCGAGTCGGGACTTCGCGAGGTTACCTGCAACGGTCAGGATATAACCAATGAAGACTCTTACACCGTGTCACAGAACGGTACATACGTATTTACCGTAGTAGGCAAAAACGGCAGAGTTGCAACAAAGATATTTACGGTTACAAATATCGACGGCGATAAACCCGTGCTTACCGTATCTTCTTACGGTAAAACAGGCGAGTGGACAAGCGGCGACGTTACAATAGTTCTCTCGGCTACAAGCAATACCGGCGTTACATATTACTATGACGACGGATCGGGCTTTAAGGAGATGAACGGCAGCGTTCTCAATATTGCCGAAAACTGCAATAAGACTTATACATTTAAGGCTGTTAATAAAGCGGGCGTTGAGAGCGATGTGTCGGACGGTGTTGTCGTTATGATTGATAAGAGCGTTCCGGCGGACGTTACGGTAACGGCATCTTGCGGTGAAGAAAATGTGGCTTCCGGTTCGCTTGTAAGGCAGGATGTGACATTTACTCTCAGCTCTTCGGCTTCGTCGGGCGTTAAATATCAGTATTCGCTTAACGGAGGCGAGTGGACAAATATTGAGGGCAACACTCTCACCACAAACGGCAGCGGAGCATATAATTACAAATTCCGCGCTGTCAGCGGCTCGGCTCTTATCAGTGATAAGAGTGAATTTAACGTACAGGTTAAAATACGTTTGTTCGGCGATGTGAACGACGACGGCAAGGTTGACAGTACGGATTACAACCTTATCGTATATCATTCGCTCGGCATTGAAACTCTTACCGATGATCAGCTTGCTGCGGCGGACCTTAACGGAGACGGTGTTGTCGATCTCTTCGATGCTTCCGTGCTTGACCTCGTTATGGCAGGCAAATATAAAGCAGGCGAATAAAGTAAAGCAAGCCCAAAATAAAACGCTTATTCCGATTTTTCGGAATAAGCGTTTTTTGTTTAGTAAGCAGCCGGAGTTTTTATCAGAATTTGTTGTGAACCTTTTCGCAGAATGCGTACATATCTTTAATATTAAGCTCCGTGCCGTCGTCGAGAACGACCTTGCCGCTCCAAAGTCCGTGAACCTGATGTGTTTTCATACCGAACAGGTTGAGCGGAAGCATGTTTGTATAGTGGTCGTAGTACGGCTTCATGGTCAAATCAAGTCTGCCGTCCTCCGAAATAAAATGCCATTCATTCATCCATCCGGCGCCATCTTCAGGGTCTTTCTCAAGATGCACTGCGCCTATTTTATGGCATTTACCGTCATAGAATATAGCTGTTTCGGTTGCATTTGATTCGTCGCCGAAGCCCCATGTAAGCTCGAAGCCGAAGAGCTTGCCGTCAAGATAAGTGCTGCCGTTTCCCCAGTACCATGTATTCGTGTGCGGCCACACACCGCGCCCCCAGTCAAGAACCGTAAAGGTTTTATCCTTTGTAAATGTGTATTTCTCGTTCCCGGCAACAACGGTGCCTTCTGTCGCAAGGCAGTTGAGCTTTTGAGTAAGGAAGAAGCATCCCTGTTCCTTAAACGGAGTCGCTATTGTTATGCTTTCGTGCTCGGGAAGCTTATAGCAGGTAACGTCGAATTTAACCTTTTTGCCTGAAGCCGTGCCTTCAAAATAGAGGCGTCTCTCCGTTTCGCGAACGTCAAATATAAGCTTTGTTCCTCCGCGCTTATATTCGGTATAGTTCGGAACGTCGCCGTTTTTGCTGAGTCGGTTCTTGTGCGGCGTGAAAAGCTCAGTTGCCATACCGCTTATTTTTCTGCCGGTCTTGAGGTTAACAAGTCCGAAAGTAGCACAGGTGGCAAGCGATATATTAAAGAAATTGAGCTGTATCATTATATTTCCGTCGCTTATCTGGTAATAATCCCATTCCTTAAGGCGCATGGTATTTTCACGTTTTATCATTTCGGGATTATATCTGAAAAGGTTGTGCTTACAATAGCCGGGTCTTGCAAGGTTCCCGTCCGGCATAAGAAGGACGGTGCTTTCTTTTATTTCGGTCTGTTTGTTCATTTTATCCAAAATCTCCTCGCTTTATAAATTTTATATTATTATACTCCAATATAAATACAAATTCAATCTGCGTTTTTTTGTCGGAAATATACAAATACCGCTTGTGCGATTATAGACAACTGTTAAGCTGCTTGACATAATATGTAAAATGTGATTTTTTCGCAAAAAAAAGTTTATTTCTAAAATGATTTGTATTATACTATTTAAGTAAAGTTTGTATGGAGGAATATTAATGGCAAAAAACAAAATGAAAAAAACCAACACCATACATTTCGGTATTCAGCGCAAGATTGTAGCCAATATGACGACCGAATCGTGGGCAAATGTTCCTCACGTTACATACAACTACGAGCCGGACGTCACCGAATTTATGATAGAGTATAAAAGGCTTAATGAAGATTGTCCGCCCGAGAAAAAGGTCACTTTAAATACTCTTATGCTCAAAATAATAGTTGAGGGGCTCAAAGCGGATCCGATTATGAATTCTCATATCGAATTTGACCGCAAGCTTGTCAGAGGCGAAATACATACCTTTGAAAATATTGATATTTCTATGCCGATGGTCTTGCCGAGCGGCGAGATGATGACAATAAATCTTCACAACTTTGAAAACAAAAACCTTGATGAAATGGTTTCGTATATCGCGGACGTAAACCGCCGTGTCGCAAACACAAATCTTGACGAGGTTATGTTTGATGTCTCTCTTGATAACACGCTTACAGCTTTAAAGCAGGGCAAAATCAAACAAACCCTTTATCGTCTTATCGGCTCAAAGACCGGTAAGCACAAGGTTAAGACCCTCAGCGGAAAGGAAAAGAGCAATTATTATAAAATTCCCGAAAATGACAGGCTTACAAAGCACGATATCGAGCAGGGTACGATAACCGTTTCAAATATCGGCTCGGTTTACCGTGCGCAACGCGGTGAAACCTGCTTGCTTGAAATTGTTCCGCCGCAGGTTTGTGCCATAGCAGTCGGTGCCGTTCAGGATAAGCCCGTAGTCGTTGTAAATGAAGCGGGCGAAAAGGAAATAGCCATTCGTCAGGTTATGCCGCTTTGTATTGCTTTTGACCACAGAGCGCTTGATTTCGGCGAGATTGTTCCGTTTATCAAACGTCTTGATGAGATATTTGCCGCTCCGGAAATAATCCATACTTGGCGCAACACCGGTATCAGCGAGGAGCATATGGCTGAAATAAAGGTTGAGCGTGAACAGCGCGAAGCAAAGTACGAGCAGAGCAAGGAACGTGAAAAAGCGCGCAAGGATGCAGAAAAGGCCGCCGAAAAAGCCCGCAGAGATGCCGAGAAAGCTCGCAAGGATGCAGAAAAAGCCGAGCGCGAAGCGGCGGAAAAAGCTAAAAAAGCCGATGAAAAGGTGAAAAAAGAGGCTGAAAAGGCGCGCAAGGATGCAGAAAAGGCCGAGCGAGATGCCGCAGAAAAAGCCGAAGGCACGCCGAGAGGCAGAAAAAGCAAAAATAGAAGCCGTTGCCAAGGCAGAAAAAGCAAAACGCGATGCCGAGGAAAAGGCACGCAAGGAATCCGAAAAAGCCCGTAAAGAAGCCGAAAAAGCAAGAGCCAAAGCGGCAGAGGCAAAGGCAAAAGCCGAAAAGGCTCGTAAGGCAGCGGAAGAAATTAAGACTGATAAAGCCGAAAAGGCGGCACAGGAAGCCGAAAAAGAGGCTGAAAAGGACGAGGCAATAGCCGAGCAAACCGAAAAAGAGGCAAATAATAAATAAAACAAGCCAATGGGGCTAAAGGAGAAAAACAATGGGTAAGGACATAACTTTGGTTGTTATGGCTGCCGGTATGGGCAGTCGTTTCGGCGGATTAAAGCAGCTTGAGCCGATAGGGAAAAACGGAGAGGTAATTCTTGATTTTTCGGTTTACGATGCGGTAAAGGCAGGCTTTAATAAGGTTGTTTTTGTTATAAAACACGCAATCGAGGATGATTTTAAACGTATCGTCGGCTCACGTATAGAAAAAAAGGTTAAGGTTGAGTACGTTTTTCAGGAGACAGATGCTCTTCCGGAGGGCTTTACCTGCCCTGCAGACCGTCAAAAGCCGTGGGGAACCGCTCATGCAATTCTCTGCTGTAAGAATGTTGTAAAAGAGCCGTTTGCGGTTGTAAATGCCGATGATTATTACGGCAGAAGCGCATTTAAGAAGATTTACGACGAGCTGTCATCGGCCTCAGAGGATTATTGTATGGTCGGCTTCAGACTCAAGAATACGCTTACGGAAAACGGTACTGTTTCAAGAGGCGTTTGTGTTACAGATAATAATGCCTTAGAGAGCGTCACCGAATATACAAAGATTCGCAGCGATTGCTCATTTACCGAGGATGACGGCAAGACTTGGAATGCGTTGTCGCCGGATACGGTCGTTTCCATGAACCTTTGGGGATTTCGTCCCGATGTATTCAAATACATAGAGGATGGGTTTGTTTCTTTTCTTAAGGAGAAGCTGAATGTGCCGAAATCCGAGTATTATCTCCCGTCCGTCGTATCTTCTCTTATCGAGAGCGGAACCAAAAAGGTTAATGTTCTCGTCGCCGAGGATAAGTGGTACGGCGTAACATATAAGGAGGATAAGCCGGCTGTTGTAGCTTCGATAGGCGAGCTTATCGACAAAGGCTATTACGACGGAATATAAAAAAGAACAATAAAATTAACGGCTGTAAGATTTGCTCTTACAGCCGTTTTGTATTGCGTTTATTTATTCCTTCCAGAATTTTCGGTCGAGACTTCTGTATTGTACCGCCTCGGCTATATGCTTGGTGTCTATCACGTCGCTGCCGTCAAGGTCGGCTATTGTTCTTGCCACTCTCAACACCTTGTCATAGGCTCTTGCCGAAAGACCCAATTTGTCAAAGGAGAGCCGCAGTATGTTGGCCGCTGCCGTGGTCATAATACAGTATTTTCTTGTGAGTGCAGAATCCATTTTAGCGTTGCAGGTGACGCTTGTCCCCTTGAAACGGCGGCGCTGAATTTCTCTTGCCTTGTTGACTCTTGCCTTAATTTCGGAAGAGCATTCTTCGGAGCCTTCCTTTTGCGAGAGGGCGTCAAAATCAACCGGCGGAACCTCAATATGTATGTCAAGCCTGTCAAGCAGAGGACCCGATACCCTTGACAGATATTGCGGCGCGCCCTTCGGACAGGTGCATTTTCTTGTCGGATGTCCGAAGTAACCGCACGGACACGGGTTCATGGCGCATACAAGCATAACGCTGCAAGGATATGAAAATGTTGCGGCAACGCGCGCTATTGTTATTTTACCGTCCTCTATCGGCTGACGTAAAACTTCCATTGACGTTCTCGAAAATTCGGGCAACTCGTCAAGAAACAGTACGCCGTTATGCGCTAAGGATATTTCACCCGGGCGCGGTACCGTGCCGCCTCCGGAAAGTCCGGCAGGGGAGACGGTGTGGTGCGGCGAGCGGAAGGGACGCGCTTTTATAAGGGATATTCCCTTGGGCAAAACTCCCGCTACCGAGTATATATTGGTTGTTTCAAGCGATTCTTCAAATGTCATATCGGGCAAGATTGACGGTATGCGTTTCGCGAGCATACTCTTACCCGAGCCCGGAGGCCCTATCATCATAACATTGTGTCCGCCTGCGGCGGCAACTTCTAAGGCTCTTTTAGCTTCGTGCTGACCCTTGACGTCGGAGAAATCCGGCAGATTATCGGGTAGGCTGTAAGATTTGAAATCGGATTCGGAAACGGGTGTTATTTTTTCTCCGCCCGTGAGATGTGACAGCAACTGCCCGACGTTTCTTACGGGATATACGGTTATGCCGCGCACAACAGCACCCTCGGCAGCGTTCGGAGCGGGTATATATATTTTTTTAACACCGCAACGCTGTGCTTTAATAACCATCGGCAAAACGCCGTTAATTCTGCGCACCTCGCCGTTTAACGACAGCTCTCCCAAAAAAGCCGAGCTGTCGGTATCGCAGGACAGCTGCCCCGTGGATTTAAGTATAGCTATAAGAATGGGCAGGTCGTAAATCGGCCCCTCTTTTTTTATGTCCGCCGGTGCGAGATTTATTGTAATGCGTGACGGCGGAAAGTCAAATCCGTTATTTTTAATGGCGGAGCGGACTCTTTCGCGGCTCTCGCTGACTGCCGTATCGGGAAGTCCTACAACGTCAAAGCGCGGCATACCGCCCGAAATATCCGCTTCGACGCCGGTCATATAGGCTTCCATGCCGAAAAGCCCGACGCTTATGATTTTAGCAAACATTTATATACCCCTTTTTGATACCGCGGTAATTACGGTATATAGTCGAATTCGAGATCGTAAATCGAAACGGTGTCACCCTCTTGAATTCCCTGCTTTACAAGCTCGTCGATTATTCCGCTCGACTTTAGAACCGTTTGAAAATACTGAAGCGACGCGTAGTCGTCAAGGTCGGTCTTTGAAAGTATTCTGTAAAGCCAGTCCGCCTCAACAGAATATACGCCGTCATTCACGGTAACTTTAAAGCCGTTGTTCTTTTTGCTCTCGAGTACCGAAAGCGGTATTTCCTCCGCCTCATATTTTTTTACGGGCGGCAGGGTTGAGAGCTTTTCCGCAACAGCATTTATAAGCTCCTTTGTGCCGTATTTTATCGGTGCGACTATCGGGAAGTAGGGAAGTCCCTTTTTCTCAATGAAGCTCTTGAAATCCTCAAGCTGCTCGTCGGTTGCAAGGTCTATTTTATTTCCTGCAACTATCTGCGGACATTTTGCAAGCTCGGGATTGAACTTTACAAGCTCCTCGTTTATCTTTTCGAAATCATCCTTCGGGTCTCTTCCCTCGCTGCCGGCGACGTCAACTACGTGCACCAGCATACGACAGCGTTCTATATGCTTTAAAAATTCGTGACCGAGGCCCACACCGTCCGCAGCACCCTCTATAAGACCCGGAATATCCGCCATTACAAAGCTCTGCTCCGGACCCATGGTGACAACGCCGAGAACGGGTATTATAGTTGTGAAATGATAATCGCCTATAATGGGCTTCGCCTCACTCACCACAGACAAAAGCGAGGATTTACCTACATTCGGAAAGCCAATAAGACCAACGTCGGCAATGAGCTTCAGTTCAAGCGAAATATCCCACTCCTCGCCCGGAGCGCCGCTTTTCGCAAAGCGCGGAGTTTGGCGTGTCGAGGTGGCAAAATGAGAATTGCCCCATCCGCCCTTACCGCCCTTCGCCGCTATAAACGGCTCGTCGGTTGACATATCCGCCATAATAGTTCCGCTTGTTACTTCGCGTATTACCGTGCCGCGCGGAACACGTATTATAAGGTCTTGACCTTTTTTGCCGTTTTGCCTTGCGCCTCTGCCGTCCTCACCGCTCGGAGCCTTATATTTTCTTTTGTATCTGAAATCGGATAATGTGGCAAGACTGTCATCTGCCTGAAATACTATGTTGCCGCCTCTTCCGCCGTCGCCGCCGTCGGGACCGCCCGCAGCCACATATTTCTCCCTGTGAAAAGCAACCGCACCGTTGCCGCCGTTGCCTGCTTTAATATTTATTTTAGCTATATCTACGAACATTTCTTTTTACCGTTCCTTACTGAAATTACATATATTTGACCGTATTATTGTACCATAAATATTATCCATAATAAATACCGAACAAACAATTATTTGGTCGTTTTATGTATAAATAGCATAAGTTGTGCCTAAAGTATTGACTAACACAATATGTTGTGGTATTATGCGTTTGGAATTAAAAAAGCATCAGCTCTGCAACGTAAATGTCCTAATTTTAGGACTTATATACCGAAAAAATCCGAACATTTGTATTGACAAAATATAAATTGTTGGTATAATAAGGGTGTAATGAAACACAAACAAATGTTCTAAAGAACCGGAGGTCCTGTATATGTCAGCATTCACAGCCATTTCTTCTATGATAGAGCTCGCAGTTATTATCTTTCTTATATACGGATTTTATAAGGAGGATAAGTTCATCGCCTTTGAGCAAAAGGTCAAGATGATTATAGTTGTCAATTACCGCAGATACAAGAGAAAAAAGCGTATTGAGCAAATGCGTAAAAACCGTGAATTCAAGCTTGTTGACGGCGGCAGAAAGGGTGCCGAGAGAGGTAGCTTTCACGTAGCTTAATCTTCCATTTCTATATAAAGTCTTAAAGCAAGAAGCCGTGGGTATTATCCGCGGCTCCTTGCTTTTTTCGCAGTCTTTAAACTGCGGAAACGCCGTATGGATTTTAGCACATAAAACGACAAAATCAACGGCTTTTCAAAAGTGTACAAAAACAGAGTGCTGTGTTTGTGCAACTTCGTCATTTTTTCGCGACTAAATTTCGGCAATTTATTGACAAATCCTATTTTTGCGTGTAAGATAATTTTCATCATAAATGATTTATTGCAGGATTCGCTTTTAAATCTTGCAAAATTAGCTACAGGAGGTCATTTTATGAAAATGTCATTGAAAAAGGTTCTGGCAGCAGTTCTTGCTTTGACTTTCCTTGCAGCTTGCTTTACGGCTTGCGGCAGTAAGGGAACCGGCAGCAGCTCTTCAGACGGTAAAACACTTAAAATAGGTTCCAGCGGACCGCTTACAGGCGACGCGGCAGCTTACGGTATTGCAGTTAAAAACGGTATACAGCTTGCTGTTGACGAAATTAACGCTGCAGGCGGCGTAAACGGTATGAAGCTTGAGTTCCAGATGGAGGACGATGAAGCCGATGCCGAAAAAGCAGTAAACGCATACAATACTCTTAAGGATAACGGTATGAAGGTATTCATAGGCACCGTTACCACAGGTGCTTGCCTTTCTGTTGTCAGCCAGACTAAGGCTGATAATATGTTCCAGATAACACCTTCTGCTTCGGCAGCTAAGGTAATAGCAAATGACAACTGCTTCCAGGTTTGCTTTACAGACCCCAACCAGGGTACTGCTTCCGCAGACTACATCGCAAGCAAGGGTCTTGCTACAAAGGTAGCTGTTATCTATAACAGCTCCGACGCTTATTCTTCGGGCATTTACGACAACTTCAAGGCTGAGGCAGCTGCAAAGGGTCTTGACCTTGTAGCTTCCGAAGCATTCACAGGCGACAGCAAGCAGGACTTCTCTTCTCAGCTTTCAAAGATTAAGGCTTCCGGCGCAGAGCTTATATTCCTCCCGATTTATTATCAGGAAGCTTCTCTTATCCTTTCTCAGGCTAAGAACGCCGGTATTACCGCTAAGTTCTTCGGCTGCGACGGTCTTGACGGACTTCTTAACATCGAGAACTTTGATAAGTCTCTTGCAGAAAACGTAATGCTTCTTACCCCGTTTGCAGCTAATGCTACCGACGAGACAACCAAGAAGTTCGTTGCCGCTTACAATGCAAAGTATGACCCGTCTACTCTTAATCAGTTTGCGGCAGACGCTTATGACGCTGTTTATATTGTAAAGGCAGCTGCGGAAAAAGCAGGCATTACAGGCGATATGAGCGTTTCCGATATTTGCAATGCTCTCAAGGGAGCCATGACCGAAATCACCGTTGACGGTGTAACAGGTTCAGGTATGACCTGGAAAGCAACAGGCGAAGTAAACAAAGAGCCGAAAGCGGTTAAGATTGAAAACGGCGAATATCAGCCGATGGACTGATTTCTTCGGTTAAAGGCTGAATACGGGTCGGCAGCTTACGGCTGCCGACCCTTTTTGTTTCCTACATTATCGCTTTAATTGGGTGAAATATAATGAAAAGCGCGCCGCCCGATTATTCATTTTTGCATATTTTTCTCGTTGTAATGGCAAAGAGGATATGTTATACTATTTGTATTTTAAACAAGAAACATTTTTAGTTTGGGGTGCAGTAAATTGACTTTTATAACAAACCTTATAAACGGCGTCAGTCTCGGCAGTATATATGCCGTAATAGCGCTCGGCTACACCATGGTTTACGGTATCGCCAAAATGCTTAACTTTGCGCACGGCGATGTAATAATGGTCGGTGCATACATAGTATTTGCGTTGACCTCATACGCCGGGGTAAATCCTTATCTCGCACTCGTTATATCTATGGCGGCGTGTACCTTGCTCGGTATGGCAATAGAAAGATTTGCCTATAAGCCGTTAAGAGGCGCTTCTCCTCTTGCCGTTCTTATAACCGCAATAGGTGTCAGCTACTTTCTTCAGAATATGGCACTTTTGATTTTCGGCTCGCAGGCTAAGAGCTTTACCTCTATTGTAAATCTACCGGCACTTACGCTTGCCGGCGGTAAAATAACAATAAGCGCAGAAACTATAGTTACCATAATAGTTTCGCTCATAATAATGGTTTCGCTTACTCTCTTTGTAAATAAGACAAAGCCGGGCCGCGCAATGCTCGCAGTATCCGAGGATAAGGGAGCGGCTCAGCTTATGGGCGTAAATGTAAATGCGACCATTTCTCTCACATTTGCCATAGGCTCGGGGCTGGCGGCCGTTGCAGGCGTACTCCTTTGCTCGGCTTATCCCACACTTTCGTCGCAGACAGGCGCAATGCCCGGCATTAAGGCATTCGTAGCTGCCGTTCTCGGCGGTATCGGTTCTATTCCGGGCGCCGTAATCGGCGGTGTTCTTATAGGCGTTATAGAAATACTCAGCCGCTCTTATATTTCTTCGCAGATGGCTGACGCTATCGTGTTTGCCGTACTTATAATAGTGCTTCTTGTTAAGCCGACGGGCATTCTCGGCAAGAAGTATATTGAAAAGGTTTAAGGAGGGTACAAAGATGGCATCAACAAAGTCAAAACTGATTAAAAAAAGTACCCGAAGCGACCTCATAACCTACGCTATGGTTTTAGTTGTATTTGCCGTAGTCGAAATACTCAAGTCCACGGGAAATATATCGAGCCTTTTGAGGGGCCTTTTGGTTCCTCTGTGTATGTACTCCATACTTGCCGTTTCTCTTAACCTTGTAGTCGGTTATCTCGGTGAGCTTTCGCTCGGCCATGCGGGATTTATGTGCGTCGGTGCGTATGCAAGCTCGATTTTCTCGGTAGTTACGCAAAACACTCTTACAAATGTATGGATTCGTTTTCCGCTCGCCATACTTGTCGGCGGACTTTGCGCGGCAATATTCGGCGTGCTTATAGGCATACCCGTTTTAAGATTAAAGGGCGACTATCTTGCAATAGTAACGCTTGCGTTCGGCGAGATAATTAAGAACATACTCGGAACAATATACGTCGGATATGACAGTCACGGTATTCACGCATCCTTTACGAGTCAGTCGTCGTTAAATCTTGAGGCTGACGGTACTGTTCTTATAAACGGGCCGCTCGGTATAACCGGAACACCCAACGATTCAACATTTATAATAGGTATAGTTCTTCTTCTTATCACGCTGTTTGTAATTCTGAACTTTATTCATTCGCGCGCCGGCAGAGCGGTAATGTCTCTGCGTGACAATCGTATAGCCGCCGAATCGGTGGGTATAAGCGTGACTAAATATAAGCTTATCGCATTTTCGCTTTCCGCATTTTTTGCAGGCATAGCCGGCGTTTTGTATTCGCATAACCTCAGCGTGCTTGCCGCAACATCAAAGAATTTCGGCTACAATATGTCAATAATGATACTCGTATTTGTGGTTCTCGGCGGTATAGGCAATATACGCGGCTCTATAATCGCAGCGTGTGTGCTTACGGCTTTGCCGGAGGTTCTCCGCGGACTTCGCGATTACAGAATGCTCATATATGCGGTAGTGCTTATTGTTATGATGATAATGACCTCAAGCCCCAAGGCAATCGCTTTCTGGGAGACTCATTCGATAAAAAAGTTCTTCAAAAAGGGAAACGGTAAGACCAAAAAGGAGGCACGGTAATTATGGCATTGCTCGAAGCTAAAAATTTAAGCATAACCTTCGGCGGTCTTAAAGCCGTTGATGATTTTAACGTAGAAATAGAAAAAGGCGAGCTCTACGGCCTTATAGGACCGAACGGCGCAGGTAAAACGACCATATTCAACCTTCTTACGGGCGTATATAAGCCTACCGAGGGTCAGGCTACTCTCGACGGCACCGTTATAACGGGCAAAAAGACCATTGATATATGCAAGGCAGGCGTTGCAAGAACCTTCCAAAACATCCGACTTTTCGGTCAGATGTCGGTTCTTGATAATGTTAAGGTAGGACTTCACAATCATTATAAGTACAATACGGCAGCAGGTATATTCAAGCTTCCGTCATATTTCAAAAAAGAGCGTGCAATGGACGAAAAGGCCATGGAGCTTTTAAAGGTTTTCGACCTTGATAAAGAAGCGTCTTATCTTTCTTCAAATCTTCCGTACGGAAAGCAGCGCAAGCTTGAAATAGCGAGAGCACTTGCGACTGAGCCGAAGCTTTTGCTCCTTGACGAGCCGGCGGCGGGAATGAATCCCAATGAGACAGAGGAGCTTATGGAGACAATACGCTTTGTCCGCGATGAGTTCGATATGACCATACTTCTTATAGAGCACGATATGAAGCTTGTTTCCGGCATATGCGAGGAGCTTACGGTTCTTAACTTCGGTCATGTCCTGTGTCAGGGCAAAACGTCCGATGTGCTCAATAATCCCGAAGTTATCACGGCATATCTCGGCGAATAAGGAGGAGCAGCTATGGCATTACTTGAAATTAAGGATCTTGAAGTTAATTACGGCGTTATAAAGGCTATTAAGGGTGTTTCCTTTGATGTAAACGAGGGCGAAATTATTGCCCTTATCGGAGCCAACGGCGCAGGTAAAACAACTATTCTTCACACGATTACCGGTCTTATTCAGGCTAAAAAAGGCTCTATTGTGTTTGACGGCAAAGAGCTTACTAAAACTCCGCCGCACAAAATAGTTTCCATGGGTATGGCACACGTTCCGGAGGGCAGACGTATTTTCCAGCAGCTTTCGGTACTCGAAAACCTAAAGCTCGGCGCGTATACCCGCAAGGACAAATCCGAAATTGCCTCAACTCTTAAAATGGTTTACGAGCGTTTTCCGCGACTTGAGGAACGCAAAAATCAGGTTGCAGGCACGTTGTCGGGCGGTGAGCAGCAGATGCTTGCAATGGGCAGAGCACTTATGTCCAAGCCGAGAATTATTTTGATGGATGAACCGTCCATGGGACTTTCCCCGTTGCTTGTTTCGGAAATCTTTGATATAATAAAGGTGATCAATGAGAGCGGAACAACCGTTCTTTTGGTTGAGCAAAACGCCAAGAAGGCTCTTTCGATTGCCGATAGGGCATATGTACTCGAAACAGGTAAAATAACTCTTTCGGGAGACGCAAAAGACCTTATAAACGACGAGTCGGTTAAAAAGGCTTATCTCGGCGAATAATATCATATCGTTTTGAGAGGTTCGGTGAGTTTATGAACGAAAAATTTGTAATTACCATCGCAAGAGGATACGGAAGCGGCGGCAGAACAATAGGCAAAATGCTGTCAAAAAACCTTTCGATTCCCTTTTATGACCGCGACCTTGTCTATATGGCGTCGGAGGAGAGCGGAATAAACGTAAAGCTGTTCGGCCAAAACGATGAGTCCGTGAAAAAAAGTATTTTTTCTCCGGCAAGCGACAGATATACGGGCGATTTGATTCCGCCGGAGAGCAGTGCTTTTGTTTCACATAAAAACATCTTTAATTATCAGGCGAAAATAATTAAAGACCTTGCCGTAAAGGGCTCGTGCATAATAGTAGGCAGATGTGCCGACTATATACTTCGCGATATGCCGAATGTCGTGAAGGTGTTTGTTTGGGCACCCATGAGCGATTGCATTAAGAACGTCAAGGTGCTTGAGCCGTCGCTCAGCGATAAGGAAGCAGAGCGTAAAATCAAAAAGATAGACGCTCACCGCAGCGATTATTACCGCTACTATACCTGCCGCGAGTGGGACAGCTTCAAAAACTACGACCTGTGTATAAACAGCTCGTCGGCGGGATTTGATAAGACCGCAAAGTATATAGAGGAATTTGTAAAAATTAAACTCGGCAAGTAAACAAAAAAATAAGCTCCGCAGTTTTGGCTTGTGACCTTAACCGCGGAGCTTTTTTATTATTCTGTCGGGATTTAATATACGGCAAACTGGCTGTTATAGAGCTTTTTGTAAAATCCGTTTTGCTCTATAAGCTCATCGTGACGTCCGCGTTCGATTATTTTCCCGTCGCGCATTACAAGGATTGCATCGGCATTTTTTATGGTGGAGAGGCGGTGTGCAACGATAAACGTTGTTCTGCCCTCCATCAAAAGGGCAAACGCCTTCTGTATTCTGACCTCGGTTCTTGTATCAATGGAGCTTGTGGCCTCGTCCAAAATGAGCATAGGCGGCTTTGTAAGCATTACTCGTGCTATGCACAAAAGCTGCTTTTGACCTTCCGAGAGGTTATCTCCGCTCTCCGAGATAAAAGTGTCATAGCCGTTTTCGAGCCTTTTTATAAAGCTGTGAGCGTGAGCCGCCTTTGCCGCCTCAATTACCTCCTCGCGTGTGGCGTCCGGCTTTCCGTAAGCTATATTGTCAAATATTGTGCCGGAAAACAGCCAGGTGTCCTGAAGAACCATTCCGAATCCGGAACGCAGCGAGTCGCGCGTGACAGAGGCTATATTTACGTTGTCTATGTCAATTTCACCGCCGGTGACATCGTAGAATCTCATTAAAAGGTTTATGAGCGTTGTCTTGCCGCAGCCTGTGGGGCCTACTATGGCTATTGTTTTGCCGCTGTCAGCCCTTATATTAAGTCCCTCGATAAACGGCTTGTTTTTGCTGTATGAAAACGAAACATTGTTAAATTCAACCGTGCCGTTTTTGGCTTTAAGCTCCTTTGCGCCATCGTCCGACGGTTCATCATTGCAGTCAAGAAGCTTGAATACACGTTCGGCGCTTGCAAGTGCATTCTGAAATTCGGCAACAACGCTTGATATTTCGTTGAACGGCTTTGTATACTGTGTGCAGTATGTGAGAAAAGAAGAGAGCTTACCTACGGAAATACCGCCCTTTACCGTGAGTATTGAGCCGAGAACAGCAACAACGGCATATATCATAGCGTTAACAAATCTCGTGCAGGGATTGGTAAGTGCCGCATAGAAATGCGCGGTTGTACCGACCTTTTTAAGCTTTTCGTTTATTTCGAGAAAATGACGGTAAGCGTCCTCTTCGCCGTTGAATGCTGTTACTATATCGGCTCCCTCTATCATCTCGGCGGCAAATCCGGTTATTTCACCGCGGTATTTTGCCTGCTTTACGTAATTTTTGTGCGCGTGCTTTGCTATAAACGAAGCGACAAAAAACGAAAGGGGAGTCAGCACCACAACTGCGAGCGTGATATACCAGTTTATCGTGAACATAAATATCAGCGTACCGAGTATTGTCACAATGCCGGAAAATATTTGGGTAAAGCCCTGTAAAAGACCGGTGGAGACAATATCTATGTCGGTGACAACAGTATTTATTATGTCGCCGTGTGCCGTGGAGTCAATATATGAAAGCGGTACCTTTGTAAGCTTTTCAAAGACCTCGGTTCTCATTTTTTGAACGGTTTTAAATGAGAGCTTATTTGAATTATACGTCATTATCCATTGGAAAAGCGCCGAAACAACAATGCATATCGCGAGAACCGCGCCGACCTTAAAAAGCCTTGCGAAATCGACGTCGCCCTTAGCCGTTATGCAGTCTACGCCTTTACCGATGAGAATGGGTACCATAAGCGACAGCGCAATGCCGACAAATGCGGAAAAAATCGCCCCGAAGAGATTGGATTTAAACGGACTTATATATTTTATGAGACGTTTTGTGTTTTTCATACGGAGGCAACCTCCTTTTCTGAAAGCTGGGACAGACAAATGTCGCGGTATACTTCATTTGTTTTGTATAGCTCCTTGTGCGTACCGGTTGCCACAAGCTCACCGTCGTCGAGAACGAGTATTTTATCGGCATTCTTTACCGTGTTGACGCGCTGCGATACCAAAAATACGGTTGTGTCATTTAAGTTTTCTTTCAAAGCTTTTCTCAGAGCTGCGTCTGTGGCGAAGTCAAGCGCGCTTGATGAATCGTCAAAAATCAATATCCGAGGGTGTCCCATTATTGCCCTTGCTATGCAAAGACGCTGCTTTTGGCCTCCCGACAGATTTTTGCTCTTTTCCTCAATTAAGGTGTTTGTGCCGTCCTTTAGCTTTGATACAAATTCCGCGCTTTGCGAAACCTTGAGCGCAAAATCAATGTCTCTGTCATCGGCGGAGCGGTCACCCATCAGCAGGTTGTCCTTTATTGTACCCGAAAAAAGATTGCTCTTTTGCGGTACAACATGTATGACGTGCCTTAAATACCCGAATTTACAGTCTCGCACATCGTGGCCGAATACCTTGACGCTGCCGTTTTTAACGTCGCTGAAGCGCGGTATCAGATTTACGAGTGTGCTTTTGCCTGCGCCCGTACCGCCTATAATTCCTATCGTTTCGCCCTTCTCGGCTGTAAAGCTGATGTTTGACAGGGCGTTTTCGTCGGATTTTGGGAACGCGTAGCTGACATCGGTGAATTCGACCGCCGTAGCGGCTTCATCGCCGTTTTGATATGCCGCGTCGTCATCTTTTATGCTCGGCTCGGCGTCCAATACCTCTTTAACGCGCTGAACACTTGCGAGTGCCTTTGTAAATACGACTATGACGTTTGCAAATACGATTATTGAAAGAAGTATCTGTGTCATATAGCTTATGAGAGCTATTATTTTTCCCTGCGACAGCTCGCCCGAATATACGTTTTCCACCGAAATACAGCAAAATTACTATTGCGAGGTTCATCACGGCAAATGTCATTGGGTTCAGAAGTGCCGAAAGGGAGCCCACACGGAAGTTTATTCTTGTCAGCTCGTCATTCTTATCGCCAAAGCGCTCTTTTTCGTGATTGCTTTTTGAAAATGCGCGTATAACTCTGACGCCTGAAAGATTTTCCTTGACAACAAGCGAGACCTTATCAAGTACCTTTTGTATCACCTTGTAAAGCGGCAGGCTCTTAGTCAGAACATAGTACATAATAAGACTGACCAAAAGACCTGCGGCAAAGAAGATTATTGACATTTTAAGATCAAGCTTCATTGCCATAATAAGCGAACCGGCTATTAAAAACGGCGAGCGAAACATAAGACGTATAAACATTGCAACGCCCGACTGTATCTGGTTTACATCGTTCGTAATTCTCGTTATAAGCGATGACGAAGAAAAGGCGTCAATATCGCTTTGTGCAAAGGAATTTATCTTTTTAAACATATCGTTTCTGATTTCCGTGCCAACTCCCTGTTGGGCAACGGCAGCGCTGTATTGACATACTATGGCACACAAAAGGCCCAGTATACCGAGGCTTGCCATCAAAAGCCCCATTTTTATAATGTATGGCACATCGCCGTTTTTGATTCCCACGTCAATGATTTTAGCCATAACGAGCGGGACCAAAAGTTCAAGTATGGCCTCGGCGAGCTTAAACGCCGGCCCTAAGATAAATTGCTTTTTATAAAGAGCGTAATACTTTTTCATAGTTGCTCCTTTTGAATGAAATTTTAATTATAATAGTATATCACTTTTATTCTCTTTTTCAATCTCTTAAGTATATATTCGCTTTTTTATCGAAAAAACAGCCGCCCGAGAACTGCTTTTGTCTCTCGGACGGCTGTTATGTTAAATCTCAAAATCGCTTTTTGAAAATTCGGGCGCTGTCGGGTGTAGTTTCGGTTCACGTTTAAAAATATCATACTTGTATTTTTTACAGCACCAATCTTTTGACACAACGCCCTTTTTGGGGCAGAGCACCGTATCGCCGTCATTTGTCGGCGTTGAAAATTCACAGTATTCACATTTCGGAGAAATGTTTCCGCCAAGCATCTTATCCTTCATCCGTTTCACCCCGATTACATTGTGTATTACTATGCTAACACATTTTTTTATCCGAATCAACCTCTAAGATGAGCAGTACGCTCATTATAAGCAGTGCCGCAAGAGCCGGTACGGAAACCGAATAGGCTGCCGGAGTTACGGAGCTGTCGGTTGCAAAGACAGATACCTCGCATGGGAAGACCTTTAAAAGCTCCATACATATTATTGCCGAAAAAGACGCGCATACCGCTCTTGCCGTGTAAAAATACCGCATTTTGAGTTTTGTGTATCTGAGATACGACATTATCTGGCAGTGTACCGACAGACCGCCGAAGGATATTATTGCGGCTAAGGCGGGTATCGGAGCTTTTCCGGCGGCAGCGCGGCAGCCGTTTGTGACCTCGAGGATGAATTCAAAGAAAAGAGCAGCTCCGGGCGGTATAGGTAAGGTAGATAAACCGTCGCATACGGTTTTAAAAATAACTACCCAGGCGCATATTTTTATTACGTCGTTTGTGGCGTCACCCACGGAACGTACAAAAGCTCCGACAGGGTCGCAAAGTGTAAACGGAATTTCGCTTTTACCCTTTTCCTCCGCCGCTTTATCATACAGAGCCATTGAAAAGATACCGGTAAAAAATGATGCCGAAACAGTGGATATGTATAACAGCACGCCGGCTTTGACGCTTCCGAGCATCTCCGAGCCAACCGTCCCTATCACAAAGGCGGGGCCCGCGTTTATGCAAAAAAGACAAGCTCTTTGCGCCTCGTTTTCGGTTATCGCATTTTTCTTGAGCAATTCATATGTCATTTTTGCGCCTATGGGAAATCCTCCTATCTGCGACATAATAATAACCGGAGCCAAAACGCCCGGAAGCCTGAACAGCTTTTCGCACACCTTATCAAACGGCTTTCCCGCGGCTTCTCCGAGACCCGAGCGCAGAAGAAAGGAGGCCACCGTCATAAACGGAAACAGGGACGGCACGACCGTTTCCGCCGCCAAAAGTATTCCGCTTCTGACGCCCTCGGAGCATATCTCCGGCCTTGTAAACAAAAACAGGCACACCAAAGCAGTCAATATAACCGGGAACTATATATTTTCGGCATTGCTTTTTATCCATTCTTTTCACCCTTTTCCGTAATTTAAATATATGAGGCGGCATATTTATATATGAGCTTAAAATGACTTTTCGGAGGGATCGGTTTTGACCGCAAGAAGAAAGCAGCGAAAAAAAGCGTCCGAGCAAAAAATTGTCGGCGCGCTTGATATGCCTAAAATTTTGAGCCCGTCCGTGCCGCATATTGAGACGGAGGGCAATAAGGAGGCGGTCGTTGACGGCTGCTTCGGAATAACGGAATATGACAATGACAGGATTTCGCTTAATGCAGGCTCTCTGACCGTTACCTTTTGCGGCAGCGACCTTACGCTGTGTTCTTATTCCGACGAACAGACGGTGATAAAGGGCAGTATAATTTCGATTGAATTTACGGGCTGAGGTGATTTTATGTCGATAATACGTTTTTTGAGATTTATTTTCGGATATGTTGAATTTTGCGCGGAGGGTGGTTTTCCCGAACGCTTTATAAATCTGTGCTCCGTTTATCACGTAAGATTGTGGGATGTAAAACGAGTAAAAGACAAGCTGTATGCAAAAACTATGCTTCGAGACTATAAAAATATCAGGGAGGCGGTAAGGCGTTCCGGGGTAAAAACAAGAATAATCAAAAAAAACGGGTTTGCCTTTTTACATTTAAGCAGCGAAAGAGAGTGGGACTTGTAATAGGCGTTGCCGCGGCGATAATCACCGTTTCGTATTTATCGACTATGATATGGACTGTATCCGTCAGCGGAAACGAAAACATATCAGACGAGCAAATTCTCAATGTATTTTCTTCATTGGGAGTAAAACCAGGAGCAAAGCGCCGAGATATAAACGCAAAAGAGATTTCAGACGAGGCTTTAAAAATATTTGACGGTGATTTGTCGTTTGCGGTTGTCAATCTGAACGGCTCTAATGCGTCCGTGGAGGTGCGTGAAAGCGTGCCGGCACCGAAGATAGAGGACAACGAAACCCCATGTAATATAGTTGCGTCGGAGGACGGCGTGGTGACCAAGGTACAGTTGTATTCGGGTCAAGAGGAAATAAAGGCAGGCTCTGCCGTGCTGAAGGGCAATCTTCTCATATCCGGGGTAAAGACAAATCAAGACAAGACCGAATCTCTCGTACATGCGGCAGGCAACGTGTATGCGGAAGTCGAAAAAAAACATTTCTTCCGATTTTGAAAATTCGGAATTTTGCGCGCCTTCGCGTGAAAAAATAAGGTATGCGCTGTATTTTTTCAATGTTAAAATTCCGCTCGGAGGTGTTCCCGATTACGGAGAAAATATGCGGTGAGCTTTCTTGCGTCAACGGATAAAACCGTCTTGCCCATGGGTATAATAAGGGTGCGCGCTACCGAATACAACAGAGATTTTTTGTTGGAGGATGAAAGCTGTCGGGAGCTTTTGTCGGCAAAAAAATACACGGACCTTTGCAGGAGCGAATTGAAAAATTGTAAGATTATTTCCTCTGATATACAAAAAAACGGTTCAAGACTCAGCGGAGCATACAAATGTGAAAAACAAATAGGCGTTGAGAGCGAGATTTTTGTTGAAAAAAATTAGTGACTAATCACAAAAATTGTGATACTATATATTAAATATCGACAGAAAATTATCTAAGGTGGTTTTTCAGTGTTTGAGCAGGTCCTCAGTATTGACCGTATGGAAAATGCCGTAAGCTTATTCGGCAGCTTTGACGAGAATATAAGACTTATAGAAAGTGAATTTTCGGTTACGGTTTTAAATCGCGGCTCCGACCTTAAAATAAGCGGCGAGGCGGAAAATGTGGCTAAGGCCACAACCGCCATAGAGCGCCTTTTAGCCCTCATAAATAAGGGCGAAGCTCTTTCCGATCAAAACGTGCGATATGTTATATCTCTTGTTAAGGACGGCGAAGAGGACAAGCTTATGTCCTTATCTGGCGATTGCGTCTGCATAACATCTAAGGGCAAACCCGTAAAGCCGAAAACGCTCGGTCAGAAAAAGTATGTCGAGGCAATACGAAAAAATACAATAGTTTTGGGTGCGGGTCCTGCCGGCACGGGTAAAACATATCTTGCCGTCGCCATGGCTGTCACTGCCTTTCGCGCAAAGGAGGTCAATCGTATTATCTTGACACGTCCGGCGGTTGAGGCAGGCGAAAAGCTCGGATTTTTGCCGGGCGATTTGCAGCAAAAGGTTGACCCTTATTTAAGACCGCTGTATGACGCGCTTTTCGATATGCTCGGGGCAGAGGCGTTCGCCCGTTATCAGGAGCGCGGCTCTATTGAGGTGGCACCGCTCGCGTATATGCGCGGCAGAACTCTTGACGACAGCTTTATAATACTTGACGAGGCGCAAAACACCACTCGCGAGCAGATGAAAATGTTTTTGACCCGACTCGGCTTCAACTCTAAAATGGTAGTAACCGGCGATGTTACCCAAATAGATTTACCGGACGGGAAAAGGTCTGGGCTTACCGACGCTATGAAAATACTCAGAAATGTTCCGGATATTTCAATAAATACGTTCACCGAAAAGGACGTAGTAAGGCATAAATTAGTACAGGATATAATCAAAGCATATGAGAAAAATGAGGAGAAAAGAAAATGACAGACAAAATTAAGGTAATCATCTCAAACAAACAGAAAACGGTAAAAATACCTACGGGTGTGCGTATGCTCGTTCGTCGCTGCTGCAATGCGGTACTCGCAATGGAGCAATTTGAAGGCTCCGCCGAAATCAGCGTGTCCTTCGTGGACGACGCCGAGATAAGAGAGCTTAACAAAAAACACCGTAATATCGACGCGTCAACAGATGTTTTGTCTTTTCCGCTCGGTGAAAACGGCGTTTACGATATAAATCATGACACCGGTGCAAAAATGCTCGGCGACATAGTTATATCAATCGAGCATGCAGTAGCTCAAGCAGAGGAATACGGACACTCTCTTCAGAGGGAAATCGCGTTTTTGACCGTCCATTCTCTTTTGCATCTTCTTGGTTATGACCATGTGAACGGCGGTCTTGAAGCGGTACATATGCGCGAAAAAGAGGAGACTGTGTTAACACAGCTCGGTCTCAAACGCAACGGCAGCTATTATATAGACCAGAGTGAGGATAAAATCTGATGCGCGGGCTCATAAGGAGCTTCGGCTATGCTTTCCGCGGAATATTTTACACACTTAAACACGAGCGCAATATGAGAATACATTTTGTCTGTATGATATATATGTATTCTTTTTTGCTGATGGCGGACTTTTTTGAGATTACAAGAACTCAGTTTGCGATAATATTTCTTGCAAACGCGCTTGTTGTGTCTCTTGAGCTTGTCAACACCGCAGTTGAAAGAACCGTCGATTTGGCAAGCACCGAATGGACTGATAACGGCAGGGCGGCAAAGGATACCGCGGCAGGAGCCGTTTTGGTATCGGCAATATTTGCCGTTCTCACGGGAATTATGATAATGTGGCAGCCAAAGGCCTTTTCGGCACTTTATGTTTATTTTAAGGAGCACATATTATATTTTGTGCTGTTTCTTTTAAGTCTTGTTGTCGCTTTTATTTTTATATTTAAAGGTTTTCCGCAAATTAAGAAAAAATCTTCCGACAGAGCGGATAAGGAGAAAAAATGAACGAATCAAAATCAGCTTTTGCAGCCATAGTCGGCAAGGCAAACGTCGGCAAATCTTCGATACTCAACCGACTTATAGGCAGTAAAATAGCCATAGTATCCGGTAAACCTCAGACCACCCGTACAAAAATTATGGGCGTTTTGACTACCGATGATAATGTGCAGCTTGTTTTTACCGACACTCCGGGATTTTTTAAACCTAAGGACAAGCTCGGCGAATATATGGTTGAGGCGGTAAACGACAGTATTTCGGGCGTTGAAGAGTGCTTGTTTGTCGTCGATGCGACGGATAAAGAGCTTAACGCCGCGGAAAAGGAGCTTATAAATAAATTTCGCTCGGCAAAAATGCCTGTTATAACAGCTCTTAATAAAATAGATATGATAAGCCGTAAGGAAGAGCTTATCTCTAAAATTGCCGCTCTTTCGGAGCAGTATGATTTTGAAGCGATCGTTCCCGTCAGCGCAAAAACGGGCGAGGGTATAGAGGCTTTGCTCTCGGAGCTTAAAAAGCACGCCGAAAACAGTCCGCACTTTTTCCCGGATGACACGTTGACCGATCAGCCCGAAAGAGTGCTTGCAGCTGAGATGATACGCGAAAAAATGCTCCGCCTGCTTGATAAGGAGATACCTCACGGTGTTGCGGTTTCCATTGAGCTTATGCGCGAGCGTGATACGAGCGATATTATGGACGTAGAAGCCACTATTTACTGTGAGCGCGAGTCCCACAAGGGAATAATTATAGGCAAGGGCGGAAGCATGTTGAAAAAAATATCGACCTTTGCCCGTGAAGATATGGAAAAATTCTTCGGCATAAAGGTCAATCTCAGATGCTGGGTCAAGGTTAAAGAGGACTGGCGTAACAGAGAGGGACTTATACACAATTTTGGTCTTGATTGACAGACATAATACCGCCGCACACGGAGAATTTAAATATATAAGTTTTCCGAGGGCGGTGTTTTTTATCTATAACGAGATTTATTGGAATTTGTTTGCGAAAAGCGGTAAAATCGAGGACTATCTTATATACCGCCGAGAGCAAAACAGCGTCGGTTGTTCAGCCGAAAAGGGCAAAAGCGATGGGTGTGAATGTAAAGGGGCTTATCTTAAAAGAACAGAATATAGGCGAGAACGATAAGCTTGTAACGGTGCTGACTGACAGCCTCGGAGTGTTACGCGCATTTGTCAGGGGTGCCAAAAAGTTAAACAGCAAAAAGCAGTCGGCAACGGGGCTTTTGTGCTATTCCAAACTGTCGCTTTACAAAACTAAGGACAGCTACATAATAGAAGAGGCCGAGAGCATAGAGAGCTTTTTCGGCTTGCGAAACGATATAGAAAAGCTGTCGCTTGCACAGTATTTTTGCGATATAGCCTTTGAGCTGTCGCCTAAGGAGGACGATGCGACGGACTTTTTGCGCGTGGTGCTCAATTCGCTGTATTTTTTGGCAAACGGAAAAAGGCCTCCGCTTTTGTTAAAGGCAATAACCGAATTAAGACTTGTTTCTCTTGCCGGCTATATGCCGAACCTTATCGCCTGCGAAAGGTGCGGAGCATTTGAGACGCCGATAATGTATTTTGATATGGAAAGAGGCTTGCTTTACTGCGATAACTGTGCCGACGAGAACGCTCTTTTCCCTCTTGAGATAGGCGTTGTCAGCGCAATGCGCCATATAGTTTTTGCCAAAATAGATATATTATACAATTTTAAGCTGTCGCCTGAAGCGAGCGAGGACCTCAGCTACATCACCGAGAAATACCTTGCCTCAAAGACGGACAGACCGTTTAAAACACTTGATTTTTATTATTCTGTAAAGGACTAATTATGAATAAATACCACATTTCACTTGAGCTTCCGAAAATACTTTTAACTCTTTCGGAAATGACCTCCTGCGAGGAGGCAAGGCTTGCGGCGTTGTCGCTGCAGCCGAGCGGCGATTTTTTTGAGGTGCAAAAACGCCTTTCCGAAACGGAAGCTGCTCATATACTCATAGCAAAATTCGGCGCGCCCTCGTTCGGAGGCCTTATAAATGTTAACAATCAGCTGAGCCGTGCGTCGTCCGGCGGCACGCTGTCCATGCGTGAACTTTTGGATATTTCCTGCGATTTGCGCGTGATACGCGGTATAACCGAGTGGCGCTCAAAAAGTGCCGGTATGGATACCGCGATAGACGACCTTTTTAATTCGCTCTACACAAATAAATATCTTGAGGATAAAATAAACAATGCTGTTTTGTCCGATACCGAAATGTCGGACAATGCTTCACCTGCGCTTAAAGATATACGCAGGCACAAAAGACTTGAGGAGTCCAAAATACGCGACAAGCTTGACGGTATGATACGCTCTCCGAAATACAAATCAAGCTTGCAGGACGCTATAATCACACAGCGAAACGGCCGATTTGTCGTTCCCGTAAAGGCCGAGCACCGAAGCGAGGTCTCGGGTATGGTTCATGATACATCCGGAAGCGGTGCCACGGTATTTATTGAACCGGCGGCTGTAATAGAGGCAAATAACCGTATAAAGGTGCTTGAAAGCCGTGAACGCGATGAAATAGAAAGAATTCTTTCGGAACTGTCAGAGGAGGCAGGGAGCTTTGCCGATACAATAAAAATAAGCTGCGAATCGGCGGCGGAGCTTAACCTGATTTTCTCAAAGGCTCAGCTTGCCTATAAGATGAAGGCTACAATGCCGATTATAAATTCGCGCGGTGTTATCGAACTTAAAAAAGCTCGTCATCCGTTACTTGACCCAAAAAAAGCCGTGCCCATAGACGTGTCGCTCGGCGACAAATATGATTCTCTTGTCATAACAGGCCCCAATACCGGCGGTAAAACCGTCTCTATAAAAACAATAGGACTTTTAACTCTTATGGCGGAGTGCGGTCTTTTTATACCGGCAAACGAAAACAGCAGTATAGCCGTATTTAAAAAACGTGTTTGCCGACATCGGCGAAGAGCAGAGTATTGAGCAGTCGCTCTCCACTTTTTCGGCACATATGACGACGATCGTAAATATAAGCAATAACGTTGATGAAAGCTCTCTCGTTTTAATCGATGAGCTCGGAGCGGGAACCGATCCCGTAGAGGGCGCAGCTTTGGCTGTTGCGGTGCTTGAGGATCTCCGCCGTAAGGGTGCCAAAATAGCGGCGACAACCCATTATTCCGAACTTAAGGAATATGCGCTTCGCACGAACAGAGTCGAAAACGCATCCTGCGAGTTTTCTGTCGATACCTTGAAGCCTACATATAAGCTGATAACGGGTATACCCGGTCGTTCCAACGCATTTGCGATATCTCAAAAGCTCGGCTTGTCAAAAGAGGTCATAGATGAGGCGGCAAAGCTTATCTCGGAGGAAAATACCAGATTTGAGGATGTTGTTGATACGCTCCAAAAAAACACGCCTCGAAATGGAAAAGGAAAAAGAAAAGACCGCCGAAATGCAAAACGAGATAGACGAGATAAAGAAAAAGGCGGAAAACGAGCTGTCACTTGCAAAGCAAAAGGGCGAAACGCAAATACTTATGGCTCAAAACGAGGCGAAACGCATACTTGAAAACGCAAAGCGTGCCGCAGCGTCTCTTATGATGGAGCTTGACCGCCTGAAGCGCGAGCAGTCGAATGAGAAAAACGCTTCAGAGATGGCACGCAAGGCAAAGGCGGCGTTAAAGCAGCATCTCAACACCATAGATGATATGACATACGAGAAAAACGACTTTGACGGCGATGACGACGATTACGTTTTGCCGAGACCGTTAAAGACGGGTGATAATGTATTTGTTAAAACGCTCGGCACCGAGGCCGAGGTCGTATCGCTTGATAAAAACGGTAACGCCGAGGTAAAAGCAGGCGTTATGAAGATGAAGGTCAAGGCATCGGAGCTTCGTCTTTTGGCTCCGAAGAAAAAGCCAAAGAAGCAGAGCCTTTACCGTTCCGTAAAGGAAAAGTCCTTGCCGAGCGGTAAGTCAAGCGTGGATTTGCGCGGTGAATCGGTTGAGGAGGCAATAGCCGACCTTGATATGTTTATTGACGGAGTGCTTCGCTCCGGTCTTAATGAGCTTACAATAATTCACGGTAAGGGAACAGGCACGCTCAGAAGAGCCATACAGCAGCACTTAAAAGACCATCCGAACATAAAATCGTACAGAACGGGTGTATACGGCGAGGGTGAAGAGGGCGTTACGATAGCCGAATTAAAGTGATTTCGTCATATATATTTGTAAGATTATTACGGTGTGTTGCATTGAAATGACGATTGTGCTAAAATAATTTCAGCAAAAGCCGTAAAGGAGAAAAATATGAATAAAAAAATTATTGCTGTCGCACTTTTGATACTTATGATTTCTGTGGTGTTTATTTCCTGCGGAAAAAAGAGAAGCTGGGAAAAGGACGATACTACAGCCGCTCCCTCCGAAACAACGTCCATTGAATACACAACCGATGAATCGGGCGAAAAATTCGTAACAAACATAAACGGAGAGCTTATTCCCGTAACCACCGGCAAGGACGGTTCTGTTGAGTTCTACGAAGACCTTATAACCAAGACCTCTGAGCAGGCTGCCGAGACCGAGCCGAACGGCAAGGATGAGCCCCAAAAGCCGAATGATGCTCCCACTAAAGGCGAAAGCGGTACCGTAAAAATAGGAACAGGTGATCCTGTGGATGAGAGCCATGCGGCTGTTATTGATTGGAGTGCTCGATAATAAAAGGATCTAAAATGAAAAAACTATTCAGTATTCTGTCAGCGGCCGTAATTGTGCTGTCGGTTGCGGCGGTAATGGCTTTTGCTGTCGGCGACGGTAAAAACCGCGGAGACGTAAACGGCGACGGTAAAGTCGATTCGGCAGATGCCATGCTTGTTATGAAATGTGATGCCGGACTTTTGAGCCTCTCAAATGACGAAATCAAAAGAGCCGATTTAAACGGTGACGGTAAAATTGATTCGTGCGACGCCGTATACATTTTGCGTATAGCGGCAGGGCTTAAGGTTTCCGATGCCGAGACTACGGCAAAAGAGACTTCGTCCGTATCCGAGCCGACAACCGAAGAAACAACGAAGCCGACAACGGAAAATACCACGAAGCCGACAACAGAAAATACTACGAAGCCCACGGAGCCTGTAACCGAGCCCACCCGGCCGGCTACAAAACCCTCTGAGCCCGTAACCAAGCCCACCGTACCCGCCACAACGCCCACAACCGCCGATTCCAACTGGGACCCCTCAAAGAACGCCGTTATTGACTGGGGCGGCGGAACAACCAAGAAGAACTAAACTTTTTCTTGACAATTACAATATAATTTAGTATAATATGTCCTTGTAAAGTCGCTGGCTTTACAGGGACTTTTTCTTTAAGGAGTGGTAGTTTTGGCAAATAATGTTGAAATAACGATTTTGCTTGATTTCTACGGTGATATGCTTACTGCGAAACAGCGTGATTTTATCAATCTTTATTATAACGACGACCTTTCTCTTGCCGAAATTGCCGAGAACGAGGGCATAACCCGTCAGGGTGTGCGCGATGCGATAAAACGTGCCGAGGGGCAGCTCTACGAGATGGAGTCGAGACTCGGATTCGTAAGAAAATGGAATGGCATAAAAACCACTCTTGGCGATATTATAAACTGTGCCGAGGAAATCAGCGATTATAATTTAAATCACGGGCTTTCTCGAGAGATAAACGACACTACGGTAAAGATAAAATCTCTTGCTTTGTCTATCATAGAGTAATTACAGAGGTAAGTTTATGGCATTTGAAGGATTATCGGACAGACTTGAAGCCGCTTTCAAAAGGCTTCGCAGCAAAGGCAACCTTACCGAGAGCGACGTTAAAGAAGCTATGCGTGAGGTTCGCCTCGCTCTTCTTGAAGCGGACGTTAACTATAAGGTCGCAAAGGATTTTACAAATAAAGTTACCGAGCGCGCAATAGGCTCGCATGTTTTAGAGAGTCTTACACCGGCTCAAATGGTTATAAAAATAGTCAATGAGGAATTGACCGAGCTTATGGGCGGAACCGACTCAAAGCTCGCATACGCTTCACACGGACCCACAATCATTATGATGTGCGGCCTTCAGGGCTCCGGTAAAACAACTCATTGTGCTAAAATAGCATTGAAGCTTAAAACCGAGGGTCACAGACCGCTGCTTGTTGCGTGCGACGTGTACCGCCCGGCTGCCATAAAGCAGCTGCAGGTAGTCGGCGAGCAGGCCGGAGTCACCGTGTTCGAAGAGGGTCAGGGCGACCCGGTTAAAATAGCGAAAGATGCAGTTTCCCTCGCCAAGGATAAGGGATATGACTACGTTTTCATAGATACGGCAGGCCGTCTTCATATAGATGAAACGCTGATGAACGAGCTTAAAAACATTAAGGCTGAGGTTCATCCCCACGAGATTCTTCTTGTTGTTGACGCTATGACCGGTCAGGACGCCGTCACGGTGGCAAGTGCATTTGACGATGCGCTCGGCATCGACGGTATGGTACTTACAAAACTTGACGGTGATACAAGAGGCGGCGCGGCGCTCTCCGCGAGAGCTGTTACCGGTAAGCCTATAAAGTTTGTCGGTATGGGAGAGAAGCTCACGGAGCTTGACTATTTTCACCCCGACCGTATGGCTTCGCGAATTCTCGGTATGGGCGATATGCTCTCCCTTATCGAAAAGGCGGAAATGGCTCTTGACGAAAAGAAGGCCGCCGAGCTTGAAAAGAAACTCAGAAAAAACAAGTTTGATTTAAACGATCTTCTGTCTCAGCTTCAGCAGATAAGAAAAATGGGCTCTATGAAGGATTTGCTCGGTATGCTCCCCGGCGTCGGCAGTAAGATAAAGGATATGGACGTAGACGAGAGTCAGTTTGACCGCGTTCAGGCAATCATCTTTTCGATGACATATAAGGAACGCTCCAACCCCGATATTATAAATCCGTCGCGTAAGCGCAGAATTGCCGCAGGCTGCGGTATGCAGGTTGAGGATGTCAATAAGCTTTTGAAGCAGTATCGCGATATGCAGAAGCTGTTTAAACAGTTTAATTCAAAATCCGCACGTCGTCGCTTCAGTAAAATGGGAAATTTCGGCAATTACGGAATGTAACTTTTGTTAATCGCACTTTATAAGTGTAGTTTATAAATTTAATAATTATATATTTGGAGGAAAAAACAATGGCAGTAAAAATCAGACTTCGTCGTGTAGGCGCTAAAAAAGCTCCTTTCTATCGTGTAGTTGTTGCAGATTCAAGAGCTCCGCGTGACGGCAGATTTATCGAAGAAATAGGTACTTTTGATCCTATGAAGTCTCCGGCTGAAATTAAGATTGACGCTGAAAAGGCAGAGCAGTGGCTCAAAAACGGCGCTCAGCCCACAGAGACCGCTAAATCTGTATTAAAGCAGAGCGGAATCATTAAATAATAGGAGGTCTTTTAGTTGAAAGAGCTTCTCGAACAGATCGCTAAAGGACTCGTTGATGAGCCGGACTCGGTTTCCGTTACAGTAGATGAGACTGATGACAGAGGCGTTACGGTGTATCACCTTCACGTTGCCGAAAACGATATGGGCAGAGTTATAGGCAAGCAGGGCAGAATAGCCAAGGCTATCAGAACCGTTGTTAAGGCTCGAGCCACAAAGGACGGCACAAGAGTTCAGGTTGAGATCGACTGACAGTAAACGAGTACAGGGGGGCTTCCTCTTGTACTCATTTTATTTAGTGCCGTTTTAAAGCGGCAATCGGTGAATTTATATGTTAAAACAATTTCTTGAGGCCGGTAAGGTAGTCGGTATGCACGGCGTCAGAGGCGAAATGCGCTTTGACGTATGGTGCGACGGCGCGGACTTTTTGAAAAAAATCAAAACATTGTATCTTGATGCCGACGGTAAGATGGCAGTCGGCGTTGTTTCGGTGCGCCCTCATAAAAATGCAGCCCTGTTAAAGCTAGACGGCGTTCTTACAATCGAAGAAGCAGAGAAATACCGCGGCAGAGTGTTGTATTTTGACCGAAAGGATGTTCATCTTGACAGCGGCAAAGCGTTCGTTGAGGATGTAATAGGCTGCGCTGTGTATGACGCGGATAATACCGATGTATTGTACGGAACAGTTACCGATGTTATGAAAGGCGTTGCAAATGACGCTTGGACTGTCAAAGATAAAAACGGAAAAGAGACGTTGGTTCCCGTAATTCCCTCAGTGGTAGTGAAACTTGATGTCGAAAACAAAAAAGTATATCTTCGTCCGCTCAAAGGCCTTTTCTCCGATGAGTGTGCAATAAGGGAGGACGGAGAATGAGAATAGACATAATGACGCTTTTTCCGGAAATGTGCGAGTCGGTGCTGTCCGAAAGTATTATAGGCAGAGCGCGAAAAAACGGCTACGTCGAGATAAACTGTGTAAACATAAGAGACTTTACACTTGATAAGCATAACCGTGTTGATGATGCGCCGTACGGCGGCGGAATGGGTATGCTGATGGGTCCGCAGCCCATATATGACTGCTATAAGAGCCTTTACGGTGACGGCGAAGAAAAACCGCACCTTATATATATGTCGCCGCAGGGCAAAACTTTGACGCAGCAGAGAGTAAAGGAGCTTGCCCTTACAGACCGGATTGTGCTGCTTTGCGGTCATTATGAGGGCGTGGACCAGAGAATTCTCGATGAGATAGTCGATGAAGAGATTTCAATAGGCGATTATGTCCTGACGGGCGGCGAGCTGCCTGCGCTTGTGCTTGCCGACAGTATTTCACGTATGCTCGAAAATGTCCTGCCGAATGACGAAGCTAAGGAGCTTGAAAGTCACTATAACGGACTTTTGGAATATCCGCAATATACAAGACCGTACGAATGGCACGGGGAAAAGGTTCCCGATATACTCTTGTCGGGACATCACGCGAATATTGATAAGTGGAGACACGAAAAGGCACTTGAGACTACATTAAAAAAACGCCCTGAATTGCTTCTTGATGCGGAACTCTCGGACAGGGATAAAGAGTATTTGAAATCGATAAAAAAATGAGCTGCTCGAATTGTCGAAAAAAGCACGTTTTTATTGGTGATTATTGCTGTTGAATTAAAACCATCCCGATGTTAGAATAATTATACAAAATCATTAAGCCTTCGCTGATTTTATTGTTCAAAACAGCATATTATTTTATATGCTGTTTTGTCGCAATAGCTTTTGCGGCGGCATTATTTATTTTGCAGGAGAAATGTATTCGAGAGGATACGCGCATTGGGAGGATAAAATGAAAAAGGTATTAAACATTATTTTATCGGTAATTCTTTGTTTATCGGTGGTTTCACCGTGCTTTGCAATTCAGAGCTTTGCCGAAACAGGGGATGAAACTACGCTTAAATTTAAAGACGGTAAATTTCGTATACTCGTATTTGCGGATCCGCAGGATGATTTAAATCCGTGCGAAGAGACGCTTGATCTTATGTATGCTTCGATTGAAGCTGCAAAGCCCGACCTTGTTGTATTTACCGGCGATAATATACACGGCCCGTCGCCCGTGCTTTACGGAAGCAAAAAGCGTGTCGAAAAGGCAATCAGGCAGATTATGGAGCCCGTTACCTCACAGAACATACCGTTTGCAATAGTATACGGCAACCACGATGACGAGGGTAAGGTCTCCAAACAGTTCCAAATGGCGGTCTATAATTCTATGCCGGGCTGCCTCGCTTCCGAGGGAGAAGCTATGACCGGCTGCGGCAACTATAATCTTCCTATAAAAAGCTCGGACGGCGCAAAGAACGTCTTTAATCTTTGGTTTATAGATTCCGGTACATATGATAAAGAAAACGGCGGATATGCCCACGTTGCCGAGGATCAGCTTGCTTGGTACAAAAAAACGAGCGATGCCCTGAAAGCTGAAAACGGCGGAGAACCTATGCCGTCTCTCCTTTTCCAGCATATACCCGTTCCCGAAATATATGAACTTTTAAAGGAGGTTCCCAAGGGCACGGACGGTGCGGTAAAAAAAGACGGTAAGTATTATGTGCTTAATACGGATATTGCAAGCGGTCATCTTGACGAGGGGCCGTGTCCCGCAGAGGTGAACGGCGGCGAATTTGACGCTTGGAAGCAGCAGGGAGACATTAAGGCGGCGTTCTTCGGGCACGATCATAACAATGACTTTTGCGGCACGTATGATGGCATTGATATGGTGCATACGAGCGGAGTCGGATTTTATATTTACGGTAACGGACCTCTCCACGGGTCGCGCGTTATAGATATAGACGAAAACACTCTCGATTACAGCACTTATATGATGTATTATAATGACCTTGTCGGTTACAAGAGCTCAAGCAAGGCAAGATATTATGAGGGACAGTATGTGCATAATATAAAGGTTGCGGCTTTTTCGGCAGGCACTGTGATAATTGCCCTGACGGCCGGGCTTATAACGTGCGGAGTCAAAAAGTCCAAAGCGAAAAAAGCTTTAAAAAATAACCAAAAAATAACGGCTGAGCCGGGCGAAATTTCTCGCTCGGCTTTAGTTTTTGCATAAAAATTCATAAATCAGGTTAAATATTGCATAAAACAGGGTGCATAATGTATATTTATGTCGTTATATCGCACAAATATACACAAAACTTGAATATTTATGCAAAAAACACTTGATTTTAAATGTGATTGGTGTATAATCTCTTCGTAATCAAAAATTAAAGGCTTTTGCCGATGCTCGGAGGTAACATTTATGAAAAAGGACAAGAAAGACATCAAAAAAGTCGTACTCGCTTATTCCGGCGGACTTGATACGTCAATCATCATTCCGTGGCTTAAAGAAAATTACAATAACTGCGAAGTTATAGCGGTTTCCGGCGACGTGGGTCAGGGAACTGAGCTCGACGGACTTGAGGAGAAGGCTCTCAAGACCGGCGCTTCAAAGCTCTATGTACTCGACCTTAAAAAGGATTATATCGAAAACTATATCTGGCCTTGCCTTAAAGCAGGTGCCGAGTATGAAGAGTATCTTCTCGGCACATCGCACGCTCGTCCCTGTATCGCAAAGGGCCTTGCCGATATAGCAAAAAAAGAGGGCGCAGACGCTATTTGTCACGGCTGCACCGGCAAGGGCAACGATCAGGTTCGTTTCGAGCTTGCTCTTAAAGCACTCGCTCCCGAGATGGAGATTATAGCTCCCTGGCGTGAGTGGGACATAAAATCGCGTGATGAAGAAATAGACTACGCCGAGGCTCATCAGATTCCACTTAAAATCAATCGTGAAACAAATTACTCAAAAGATAAAAACGTATGGCATCTCTCTCACGAGGGACTTGACCTTGAAAATCCGGCAAATGAACCGCAGTACAATAAAGACGGCTTCCTTGAGCTCGGAGTTTCTCCCGAAAAAGCTCCCGATGAGCCTACATATGTTACAATCCATTTCGAAAAGGGCGTTCCCACAGCTGTTGACGGCGAAGAGCTTGACGCTGTTTCCCTTGTCGAAAAGCTCAATAAGCTCGGCGGAGAAAACGGTATAGGCCTTCTTGACATAGTCGAGAACCGTCTTGTAGGTATGAAATCACGCGGTGTTTATGAGACTCCCGGCGGAACAATCCTCTACAAGGCTCATGAGCTTCTTGAAATGATAACTCTCGACCGTGACACATCTCATTACAAAAAACTCGTTGCCGAGAAATACGGCGAGCTCGTATACAACGGCAAATGGTTCTCACCTCTTCGCGAAGCTCTTGCGGCTTTTGTCGACAACACTCAGCAGACCGTAACCGGCGACGTTAAGCTTAAGCTCTATAAGGGCAACGTTATAAACGCAGGCGTCACCTCTGTGTATACTCTTTATGATGAAAATGTTGCTTCGTTCGGCGATGATGGCGGCGCATACGATCAGACCGACGCTACCGGATTTATCAATCTCTTCGGACTCCCCACAAAGGTAAAAGCTTTACTTGACGCAAAGAGAGATAACAAATAATCATTGTAAACCGCTTGAAAAAATAAACAACAGTGCTTAGCACTACCACGTGCGACAAGAGATGTTTCTGTCTCTTGTCGCTGTGTAGTATTTGATAGGAGTAAAAAAATGCAGCTTTGGCAGGGCAGATTTCAAAAGGCTTTAGACCCCAAAACCAACGATTTTAATTCGTCAATAGCGTTTGACAGCAGAATGTATAAGGAAGATATAGACGGCAGTATTGCACACGCCACTATGCTTTGCGCGCAAAATATCATATCGGCGGACGATCTTTCAAAAATTGTTGACGGATTAAAAGCCATTAAGGCGGAAATAGAAAACGGTACGTTGGAGATAGACCCGAATGCAGAGGATATACATACCTTTGTTGAGGGCGAGCTCACAAAGCGCGTAGGCGCGGCCGGCAAAAGACTTCATACCGCGCGTAGCAGAAACGACCAGGTAGCTCTTGACGTGAGACTGTATTTGCGCCGCGAGTGCAACAGCGTTTATTCGCTTGTCACGGAGCTTATAGGTGTTCTATGCAAAAAGGCTGAAAAGTATGCAGACGCCGTTATGCCGGGTTACACTCATATGCAGCGCGCTCAGCCCATAACATTCGGCCATCATCTTTTGGCGTATGCCGAAATGCTTCTGCGTGATCGCGAACGTATTGCCGACGCGCAGAGAAGAATGAATTACTGCCCGCTCGGCTCATGTGCACTTGCCGGTACAACATATAATACCGACCGCGAAATGACAGCCGAGGCACTCGGATTTACGGGACCTATGCTCAATTCGCTTGACGGCGTATCGGACAGGGACTTTTGTATGGAGCTTGCGTCCGCTTTGTCAATACTTATGGTTCATCTCTCGCGCTTTTCTGAGGAAATAATTCTCTGGTGCTCGTGGGAGTTCAAATTCGTTGAGCTTGACGATGCTTTTTCAACAGGCTCATCAATAATGCCGCAAAAGAAAAACCCCGACATAACCGAGCTTATCCGCGGCAAAACCGGTCGTGTTTTCGGCGACCTTATGACACTTCTGACAATGATGAAGGGATTGCCGCTCGCTTATAATAAGGATATGCAGGAGGATAAGGAAGCTATATTTGACGCCTTTGACACCGTTAAAATCTGCCTTACCACATTTATCCCCATGCTTGACACAATGACGGCTCTTCCCGAAAATATGCGTAAAGCCGCGGCAGGCGGATTTATCAACGCTACCGACTGCGCCGATTATCTCGTCGGCAAGGGATTGCCGTTCCGTGACGCATATAAGGCCACAGGCGAAATAGTGGCTCTCTGCATTAAAAAAGGACTTACGCTTGAAACGTTGCCTCTTGAAGAATACAAAAAGATATGCGATTTGTTTGACGACGGCGTTTATGACGCCATAAATCTCGACAAGTGCGTAAACGGCAGGACTTCGCTAGGCGGACCCGCACCGCAGAACGTGCTGAAAGAGGCAAAGAGAATAGAAAAAATATTGAAAGAACAAGACAAATAGTGTGAAAAGTTACACTTCTTAAATTATATTGCCATCAAAATTTGCCTGCGGCATAATTTTGAGACGGCGAAAATCACCGGTTGCGCCACGCTAAGGCTTCAAAGAATATACGGTGATTTTTAATAAACTGTTTGGTGCCTGAAAGGCTATGGTGAATAATATGAAAAAAGTATTTATAGACGGCAGTCAGGGAACTACGGGTCTTAAAATATTTGACCGTCTGAAAAAAAGAGATGATATTGAGCTTTTAACTCTTCCCGATGAGCTTCGCAAGGACATAAAATCAAGAAAGGAAGCTCTCAACAGTGCCGATATAGCTTTTCTCTGCCTTCCGGACGCTGCGGCAATCGAGGCGGCAGAGCTTGTCACAAATGACGACACGGTTATTATAGATACATCAACCGCTCACCGTACAAGCGAGGGGTGGGCTTACGGTTTCCCCGAAATATTTAAAGACGGATTTAAAACCGTGGCTTCTTCAAAGCGTATAGCATCGCCGGGCTGTTATGCAAGCGGATTTATAGCGCTTGTAAAGCCTCTTTTGGACGAGGGTATTGTTTCTCCGGACCACGGATTTATCTGTCACGCCGTTTCGGGTTACAGCGGAGCCGGCAAAAAAGGTATCGCTATGTATGAAAGCGACGAGAAAGCACCGGAGCTTTTTGCTCCCCGTGAATACGCTTTAAATCAGGAGCATAAGCACCTCAAAGAAATGCGAAAAATTTCGGGCCTGTCAGTTACACCGATATTTTGTCCGTATGTCTGTGATTATTTCAGCGGTATGCTCGTCACGGTTCCGGTGTTTAAAACGGATCTCAAAGACGGAAAAACCGCAGAGGACATTAAAGCGGTTTACCGCTCAAAATACGCTTCGGACATAGTTAAATATAAAGAGGCTTTTGATAACGGCGGCTTTGTCGCGGCAAATTCTAAAGCTGAGCTTGACAGTATGGCTGTCACCGTAGCCGGAAATGACGACAGACTTCTTCTTATGGCTCTTTACGACAATCTCGGTAAGGGTGCGTCGGGAGCGGCTTTGGAATGTATGAATATTGTTATGGGTTTACCTCCCGAATACGGACTTGACCTGTAAGATTATAAATGAAAGGTAAATTATAATGGAATTAAGTTTTATCGGCGGCGGTGTCGCCGCACCGAAAGGATTTACCGCAAACGGAATTCATTGCGGAATCCGTAAAAATAAGGAGAAAAAGGATCTCGCACTTATTTACTGTGAAAAGGACTGTGACGCGGCGGCTGTTTATACGCAAAATCTTGTGTGCGGAGCACCGATAACCGTCACACGTGAAAATATAAGCGACGGCAAGGCGCGCGCAATTGTCTGCAACAGCGGCATAGCCAATACCTGCAATGCCGACGGAGTTGAAAAAGCGGAGGAAATGTGCAAAATAACCGCGGACGCACTCGGCATTTCAAAAAGCGATATTGTGGTAGCCTCCACCGGAGTTATAGGTCAGCCAATAGACCTTGAGCCCATCAAAAACGGAATGTCGAAGCTTGTTTCGGGTCTTAATAAGGACGGCTCGGATTCTGCGGCAAATGCGATAATGACAACGGACACCGTAAAAAAAGAATTTGCCTGTGAGTTTTCTCTCGGCGGCAAAAAATGCCGTATAGGTGCCATTTCCAAGGGAAGCGGTATGATTCACCCGAATATGGCAACGATGCTTGCTTTTATTACAACGGATGCCGACATTTCGGCGGAAATGCTTAAAAAATCACTTCTCGAGGTGGTTAAAGACAGCTTTAATATGCTCTCCGTAGACGGCGACACATCCACCAATGATACCGTGGCTGTTTTGGCGTCGGGTCTTTGCGGCAACGAGAAAATAACCTCCGAAAACGCAGATTATAAAGCCTTTACTTGTGCGCTTGCGGCAATTTGCGAAAAGCTTGTAAAGCTTATGGCGAAAGACGGCGAGGGTGCAACAAAGCTTGTCGAATGTATTGTTTCGGGTGCCGCAGACCAAAAGACGGCAAAAATATGTGCAAAGTCGGTTATATGCTCGTCGCTTGTTAAGGCGGCTATGTTCGGAGCGGACGCAAACTGGGGCAGAATTCTCTGCGCTCTCGGTTACAGCGGAGCCGATATTGACGTTCATAAGGTTGATGTGAAATTCAGCTCGGCAGGCGGAGAAATAGAAGTGTGCAAGGACGGCTCGGGAATTCCGTTTTCCGAAGAACTTGCGAAAAAAGTCTTAGTCTGTGATGAGGTGTATATCCTTGTCGATTTAAAATCAGGCAGCTTCTCTGCCGCGGCTTACGGCTGTGATTTGACATACGATTACGTCAAGATAAACGGCGATTACCGCACCTGAGCGTAAAACGCATAAACGCAGTATTCACAGACATTTATCGGAGGAGAAATATGGAAATATCAAATATAACAAATTCGGACCGTTCCGAGGTTCTCGTTCAAGCCTTACCGTATATTCAGAAATATCAAAATAAAACGGTCGTCATAAAGTACGGCGGCAATGCCATGGTAAACGAAGAGCTTCAGGATGCCGTAATGACCGACATAGTTCTTCTTCGTTCCGTCGGAGTAAATATTGTGCTTGTTCACGGCGGCGGACCGGAAATATCCGATATGCTCAAACGTGTCGGCAAGCAGAGCCGCTTTGTAGACGGACTGCGCTATACCGACGAAGAGACAATAGATATTGTTCAAATGGTTTTGGCAGGCAAGGTGAATAAGCATTTGGTACAGCTCATTTCAAAGCACGGCGGCAAGGCGATAGGCCTTTGCGGTATCGACGGCGAAATGATGAAAGCCGTAAAATACACAAAATCGGACGTCGGATTTGTAGGCGAGATAACCGAAATCGATACCGACGTTATAGATTACACTCTTGAAAATAAATATATCCCCGTTATTTCCTCCGTTGCAACGGGCGAGAACGGCGAGGTGTTCAATATAAACGCCGATACCGCCGCGGCGGCAATAGCCGCAAGTCTCCACGCGGAAAAGCTTTTGCTTATGACTGACATCAGCGGACTTTTAATGGATAAAGACGATGATTCCACTTTAATTCACGACGTTCAGGTTTCCGAAATACCGTCGCTCAAGTCTCAGGGCGTTATCTCCGGCGGTATGATACCGAAAATCGACTGCTGCGTAGAGGCCGTCCGCCGCGGAGTTCTTCAGACCAACATAATCGACGGACGTATACCGCATTCTATTCTTATGGAGTTATTCACGGATGAGGGCTTCGGCACAATGTTTCACGGGTGATTTTTCGTCTTTTTCCCGCCATACTTCGTTCTGTGCAGCTCGCAGTATATACATACAGCACCGCTGCACACGCCTTGTCTGACGAAAAAAATACTGAAAAATCAAGATTTTGCGCTTTTTTCTGCTAAACTTCGTTTTGTGCGATTCGCGGTAAATACATACAGCATCGTTTTACACGCCTTGTCTAACGAAAAAATTTCACGAAATCAAGATTTTGCGCTTTTTTCTGCTAAACTTTGTTTTGTGCGATTCGCGGTAAATACATACAGCATCGTTTTACACGCCTTGTCTAACGAAAAAAATTTCACGAAATCAAGATTTGTGCCTATTTCCGTAATACTTTGTTTTGAACAGCTTGAGGTAAATACATACAGCTTCTTCAACAACAGCTTGCGTTAAACGGCAATTGCATTTTTCGGACTTTGTATATATAATAAGATTAGTTTATTAAGGACTGATAAAATGGATTTTAACGAAATTAAAAATACTGCCGACAAATATTTAATGCCGACTTACGGTCATTTTCCGATAGCCTTGACGGGCGGCAAAAATGCGTCTCTGACGTCCTCCGACGGCAGAGTGGTAATTGATTTTACTTCGGGTATAGGCGTTAATATTTTCGGCGTAAACGATGATGGCTGGAAAAAGGCTGTTATCGGGCAGATAGATAAAATTCAGCATACATCAAATCTCTATTATAACGAGCCTGTTGCCAAGGCGGCAAAGCTTCTGTGCGAAAAAAGCGGATTTGATAAGGTGCTTTTTTGCAATTCCGGAGCGGAGGCAAATGAGTGCGCCATAAAGCTTGCGAGAAAATACAGCTTTGACCGCTACGGTGAAAGCCGAAATACGATAATATCGCTTGTGAATTCTTTCCACGGCAGAACCATGGCCACAATAACCGCAACGGGGCAGGAGCACTACCACAAGTATTTTATGCCTTTTATGGGCGGCTTTAAATATGCCGAGGCAGGCGACAAAAAAGCGTTTTCCGAGCTTCTCGACGGAACGGTTTGCGCGGTAATACTTGAGGTTATACAGGGCGAGGGCGGAGTCGTAATAACTCCGCGCGATTATATAGAATACATAAGAGAGCTTTGCGATGAAAACGATATTGTTCTCATATTCGACGAAGTGCAGACAGGCGTCGGCAGAACAGGTAAGCTCTATGCTTGGGAAAATATCGGCGTAAAGCCGGACGTTTTGACATCCGCAAAGGGCCTCGGCGGCGGACTGCCGATAGGAGCGTGCCTTGCAAAAGAGCAGTTCGGCAGCGTTTTGACTCCCGGCACTCACGGTACGACCTTCGGCGGAAATCCCGTGGTTTTATCGGGCGCGGTCGAGATATTAAGCCGACTTGATGAAGAATTTTTAAAGGACGTCCGCGAAAAGGGCGAATACATAAGAAACAAGGTTTCTTCGTTTAAGGATGTTTCCGAGGTGCGCGGTATGGGCCTTATGATAGGTATAGACCTTAAAAATCAAAAGGCGGCGGATGTGGCGGCGCGCTGTGTTGAAAACGGGCTTCTTATTTTAACCGCCAAGCAGTCGCTTCGTATGCTTCCTCCGCTCACCATAACATATGACGAAATAGACAGGGGACTTGAGATTCTCGAAAAGACCCTTTCTGAATAAACTCCTATGCAGTTTTCACGCCTTGCACGGCTACGGCAGGGGCAACGTGACTATATTTGTAGCCGGAAAGGCTCTGTGAATTAAAATGAAGCATTTGTTAAGTCTTTTATCGACAACTCCCGGTGAAATATCTGACCTTTTAAATCTTGCCGATCAGCTTAAATATGAAAATAAGCACGGCATAGCGCATCAAAGACTTAAGGGTCAGACTCTCGGTATGATTTTTCAAAAATCCTCAACAAGAACAAGGGTTTCTTTTGAAACCGGTATGTATCAGCTCGGCGGTCAGGCACTCTTCCTTTCAAACCGCGATCTTCAGATAGGACGCGGCGAGCCTATACAAGACACCGCAAGAGTTCTCTCTCGCTATATCGACGGCATTATGATAAGAACGTTTGAGCAGTCCGAGGTTGAGGCACTCGCGAAGTACGGCTCTATCCCGATAATTAACGGCCTTACCGATTTTTGCCATCCGTGCCAGGTGCTTGCCGACCTTATGACGGTACGTGAGCACAAGGGGCACCTTGACGGCCTTAAAATGTGCTACATAGGCGACGGCAACAATATGGCAAATTCTCTTATAGTCGGCGGACTTAAAACAGGTATGCAGGTATCGGTGGCTTGCCCCGAGGGGTACAGACCCGACAGCCGCGTGCTTGACTTTGCAAATAATTATGCGGGATTTTCGATGTTTACAGAGCCTATGGAGGCTGCAAGCGGTGCCGACGTCATCTTTACCGACGTTTGGGCGTCAATGGGGCAGGAGGGTGAAGCCGAAGAACGCAAAAAAATATTCGGCGGCAAATATCAGGTCAATAAGGAATTGCTTGCGGTTGCAAACAGCGGCTGTATGGTTCAGCATTGCTTGCCTGCTCACCGCGGTGAAGAGATAACCGCAGATGTGTTCGAGTCTCACGCGGATGAGATATTTGATGAGGCCGAAAACCGTCTCCACGCTCAAAAGGCGGTAATGGTAACGCTCATGGAGAAGTAATAGTTTGACTTTTTTGTTGCAATGCGGCTTTTGAAAAACGGCATGCCGCATTGCAATGTAATTTTTATTTTGTCATAAATAAACTATTGACAACCGGCACACTTTATATTATAATATCAAAGCCGCTGAAAAAGCGGCATATATGGCGGCATAGCTTAGTTGGCTAGAGCGTCCGGTTCATACCCGGAAGGTCGTAGGTTCAAGTCCCACTGCCGCTACCATAACGGCCCGGTGGTCAAGCGGTCAAGACACCGCCCTTTCACGGCGGTAACACGAGTTCAAATCTCGTCCGGGTCACCAAAAAGGACTTAGCGTAGGCTGAGTCCTTTTTTTGCAATACCGTTTGGTATTCCTTTGTGTATACACATTTTATTTGAAATATTTGTTTTTAAGATATATAATATTCTTAACAGTACGATACCGTATGTTTATGAGGTGAAAAATAATGGCTGATAATAAGTGCGACTGTAATGCCGTTATGCAAGAGGTTGTTGACGATATAAAAAACAATATGTTTTCGGAGGAGGAGATAAACGGTGTTTCAAACCTGTTTAAAGTCCTCGGCGATCCCACGAGAGCCAAAATAGTTATGGCACTTGATAAGCGCGAGGTGTGCGTTTGCGACCTTGCCGCAGCACTCGGTATGACTAAGTCAGCCGTGTCTCATCAGCTTGCGCTCTTAAAGGCGAACAACATAGTTAAGGCTCGCCGAGACGGCAAGCATGTGTTTTACAGCTTTGACGATGAGCACATTACAACCGTTATCGAAATAGCGGACGAGCATATCCGCCATCAGCACTTGGGCGATTAAGGCTTCTTAAATATACATGATATAAAATCGGCGATTATATTGTCGATATAATATTCCGTCACAATTGAATAATTTATAGGGCCCCGAATATGCGAAAACATTATTCGGGGCTTTTTTTCACTTTCTATGTGAAATCGTACAGACAGAAAGACTTTTATCCGTGCGAATTTTCGCTTGAGAAATGATGCTTCACCAAAATAAAAAAATTTTAAAAAACATATTGACAATTGAGCATATGTTCAACTATAATATAGATAACAAATGAATGGTTGCTCAACTGTTCCGAAAGAGAGCAGCCGAAGAAAGGGCTGTTATTATGAAAAAAACATACAATATAGAAGTCGATTGTGCAAACTGTGCCGCAAAGATGGAGGAAGCCGCTCAAAAGACCGACGGCGTTCGTGAAGCCGTTGTATCTTTTATGACACAAAAAATGAAAGTGGAATTTGACGACGGTGCCGATGAGGCAGCCGTTATGAAAAAAGTCCTCAAAAATTGCAAAAGAGTAGAGGACGACTGCGAAATATATATCTGATGTTATGAGATGCCGCTTTCGGCAAATAAATAAGTGAGGGAGATATTTATGAGTAAAAAACAGAAAAACGTTCTGTGGCGGATAATTGCTTCGGCTGTGCTGATAGTATGTCTTACCGTCATCGGCAAATTTATAACTCTCAATAAATACATTTGGCTTGTTTTAAACCTGATACCGTATTTTATAATCGGCTACGACATTCTCAAAAAGGCCGTTAAAGGCATTTTTAAGGGTCAGGTCTTTGATGAGAATTTCCTTATGGCGGTTGCTACCGTCGGTGCCATAGCACTCGGCGATTATAAAGAGGGCGTTGCCGTTATGCTCTTTTATCAGATAGGTGAGCTTTTCCAAAGCATAGCTGTCGGTAAGAGCAGACGCAATATTTCCGCCTTAATGGATATAAGACCCGACTATGCAAATGTCGAGGTTGACGGAAAACTCGAAAAGGTCGATCCCGACGAAGTGGCGGTCGGTACCGAAATAACCGTAAATCCCGGCGAGAAAATTCCGATAGACGGCATTGTTACAAGCGGTGACACATCGCTCAATACAAGTGCTTTAACCGGTGAGAGCCTGCCGCGAAATATCAAAACGGGCGATGAGGTTATAAGCGGCTGCATCAATATGACCGGCGTTATCAAGGTAAAAACCACTAAGGAGTTCGGCGATTCAACCGTATCAAAAATACTTGACCTTGTTGAAAATTCAAGTATGAAAAAGTCGCGCTCTGAGAATTTCATAACAAAATTTGCAAGATATTATACTCCGGCGGTTTGCTTTTCGGCACTTGCACTCGCAATTTTGCCTCCGGTTATAAGGCTTATTGCCGGTCACACGGCCATGTGGAGCGATTGGATATTCAGAGCGCTTACCTTCCTTGTCATCAGCTGTCCGTGCGCTCTTGTAATATCGGTTCCGCTCTCGTTTTTTGCGGGTATAGGCTGTGCTTCGGCGAACGGTATACTTGTAAAAGGCTCCAATTATCTTGAGGGGCTTTCAGATACGAAATATGTTGTGTTTGATAAAACCGGAACTCTTACAAAGGGAGTCTTTGAGGTAACCGGAGTATATCCCGAAAACGGATACACAAAGGATTCCATTGTACGCTTGGCGGCGTACTCAGAGAGCGCTTCAAGCCATCCGATAAGCCTCAGTCTTAAAAAATATTACGGCAAGGATATTGACGAAAATAATGTCAAAGACATAAAAGAGATTGCAGGGCATGGCGTGTCGGCTGCAGTTGACGGTAAAAGAGTGTTAGTCGGCAATTTAAAGCTGATGAAAGAAGAGCATATCGCTGTCTCAACCGAGCATAACGAGGGTACGGTTGTGTATGTTTCCGAGGACGGAAAATATGCCGGCTGTATTGTAATATCAGATGTTGTAAAGCCCAATACAAAGCTTGCTCTCAGCGAACTCAAAAAGCACGGTGTCAAAAAGACGGTAATGCTCACGGGCGACTCCAAGACCGCTGCCGACAGGGTAGCCGCGGAAATAGGCATAGACGAGGTTCACTCTGAACTTCTCCCTGCCGATAAGGTATCGGAGGTCGAAAAGCTCCTTGACAAAAAGGAGCCCAAAGAAAAGCTGGCGTTTGTCGGCGACGGAATAAACGACGCTCCCGTGCTCTCAAGAGCCGACATAGGCATAGCGATGGGCGCGCTCGGCTCGGACGCGGCAATAGAGGCGGCCGATATAGTGCTTATGGACGACGATCCGGCTAAGATATCGCTTGCAAAAAAAATCTCGGTTCACACGCTGAAAATAGTCCGTGAAAACATTGCGTTTGCCCTTCTTGTGAAAGCCGTTTGCCTTGTGCTCAGCGCAGTAGGCATTGCAAATATGGGAGTCGCCATATTCGCCGATGTCGGAGTTATGGTTGTAGCGGTTATCAACGCCACAAGAGCACTTCGATTAAAGAATAAAACCGAATAATATTGACATAAAACGACTTTGTGATTATAATATTCAATGCTGTTAAAAGCACACCGTTCGGGGCTTCACCGAGGTGTGCTTTTTATATCGTAGGGAAGAAAACGCAGGAAGAAAAAATGACGGAATTTCAAAACAGTTTTAAAAAAGGCCTGAAGGACGGTCTGCCGATAGCGCTCGGCTATCTTTCGGTTTCGTTTACATTCGGTATGATGGCTGTCGAGGGCGGCTTGCCCGTTTTTTACGGCGGTGCTTATCTCTATGACAAATTTGACTTCGGCAGGTCAGTTTGCAGGGCTTGATTTAATTCTCGCCGGCGGTGCTTATCTTGAAATGGCACTAACACAGCTTGTTATAAACATACGCTATGCACTGATGTCGGTTTCTCTGTCGCAAAAGCTTCACAAGAGCGTAAATTTGCTTGACCGATTTTTAATAGCGTTCAGCAATACCGATGAAATATTTGCCGTAGCCTCGGGTCAAAAAGGAGAGGTCGGCAAAAAATATATGTACGGGCTTGCCCTTTTGCCAATAGTCGGGTGGACTCTCGGCACTCTTATAGGTGCTGCGGCGAGCACCGTGCTTCCGCTGTCCGTGCGCTCTGCTCTCGGCATTGCGATTTACGGTATGTTTATAGCTATATTTATACCGCCTGCAAAGCATAATAAGACTGTGGCTGTTGTGGTATTATTGTCGGCGGCGTTGAGTATATGTTTCAAATACGTGCCGGGCCTTTGCAAAGTCTCTTCGGGATTTGTAATAATCATTTGCGCCGTTCTTTCCGCAACTGTCGGCGCCCTCTTAAAACCCGTAAAGGAGGACGACAAAAATGAAAACGGCTGAGAACATATTTATATATATAGCGGTTATGGCGCTTGTCACATATCTTATAAGAATGCTGCCGCTTGTGATTTTTCGCAAAAAAATCGAAAACAGATTTATAAGATCGTTTCTTTATTACATTCCGTATGCAGTATTGGCGGCGATGACATTTCCCGCGGTTTTTTCGTCTACGGGGAGCGTGTGGTCGGCTGTGGCAGGGCTCATAGTGGCGCTGTTGCTTGCGTTTTTTGAGAAGGGCTTGCTCACGGTTGCGCTGTCCTCCTGCGTCGCTGTTTTTGTAATAGAATTTTTAATTAAAATCATCTCTTGACATATCGGAAAAATGAGTATAATATAGAGCCAAAGTAAAAAGGTTAAACCGTTGACGGAGAATGACGGCAAGTCGTTTGCACATAAGAGAGCTCTTTCGTTGGCTGAAAGAAGAGCGTGCAAAGCTGCCCGATACCGCTCCCGAGCGCGCGTCGAAAACAGATGATTAAGGCGTGACGTAAGCTTGCGTTAAAAGCAGTTGAGCGGGCGATTTTTATCGTCAATTCGGGTGGAACCGTGGAATGCATAGCACTTCATCCCAGATTACTGGGATGAGGTGCTTTTTAATTATAATGGAGGTAGTTTTTATGGTAAAAGTTACATTGAAGGATGATGTTGTAAAGGAGTTTCAAAGCGGCACGACCGTAATGGATATAGCAAAGTCTATCGGCATGGGGCTTTACAAAGCCGCCTGCCTTGCAAAGATTGACGGCGAGACTTGCGACCTTCGCACTCCGGTAACAAAGGATTGTCATGTAGAAATACTTACCTTTGACGATGAGGACGGCAAAAAGGCATTTTGGCATACAACTTCGCATATACTCGCGCAGGCTGTTAAACGTCTTTATCCGAGTGCCAAGCTTGCAATAGGACCGTCGATAGCAAACGGATTTTACTATGACTTTGACGTGGATTTTTCTTTCACTCCCGAAATTCTCGAAAAAATCGAGGCTGAAATGAAGAAAATCGTAAAGGAAAATATTCCGCTTGAGCAGTTCGACCTCTCCGCAGATGAGGCTTTAAAGCTTATGGAGGAAAAGGACGAGCCGTATAAGGTTGAGCTTATTAAAGAGCATGCCGGCAAAGGCGAGAAGATTTCATTTTATAAGCAGGCGGAATTCACCGAGCTTTGCGCTGGACCGCATATTCCCGATACAGGCCGAGTAAAGGCGTTTAAGCTTACGTCCATAGCAGGTGCATATTGGCGCGGCGATGAAAAAAATAAAATGCTTCAGCGTATATACGGTATATCTTTCACAAAGCAGTCCGAGCTTACGGAATATCTTGAAAGAATTGAAGAGGCAAAAAAGCGCGACCACAGAAAACTCGGTAAGGAGCTTGGGCTTTTTGCACTTCGCGACGAGGCTCCCGGAATGCCGTTCTTCCTTCCCAACGGTATGATTCTTCGCAACACCCTCATTGATTATTGGCACGAGGTTCACGAGAGGTGGGGTTATCTTGAGATATCCACTCCTCAGATAATGAAGCGTTCGCTTTGGGAGACTTCGGGTCACTGGGATCACTACAAGGATAATATGTATACAACCGTTATCGACGGTGAGGATTTCGCCATAAAGCCGATGAACTGCCCCGGTAGCATACTTGTTTATGAGCTTGAGCCTCATTCATACAAGGAATTGCCTCTTCGTTACGGTGAACTCGGCAGAGTACATCGCCACGAGCTTTCGGGCGCGCTTCACGGACTTTTCCGCGTACGTTGCTTCACTCAGGACGATGCTCATATACTCCTCGCTCCCGACCAGATACGCGACGAGGTTGTAAGAATATCACAGCTCTTTGACGAGGTTTATAATCTCTTTAAGCTGCCGTATACCATAGAGCTTTCAACCATGCCCGAGGACCATATGGGCACAAAAGAGGAATGGGACAAAGCCACAAAATCGCTTTCCGACGCAATCGAAAGCATCGGTAAGGAATATACCGTAAATGAGGGCGACGGTGCGTTCTACGGTCCGAAGCTTGACTTCCACATTGAAGATTCGCTCGGCAGAACCTGGCAGTGCGGTACTATTCAGCTTGACTTCCAGCTTCCCGAGAGATTTAATCTTGAATACACGGGTGCCGACGGTGAAAAGCATTGTCCCGTTATGATTCACCGCGTTGTTTTCGGCTCGGTAGAGAGATTTATCGGCGTTCTTATAGAGCATTTTGCAGGCGCGTTCCCGCTTTGGCTGTCACCCGTACAGGCCGTTATCCTTCCAATAGCGGATCGCCATTCAGACAGAGCGCATGAAATCGAGGCGGAACTTAAAAAATACGGTATCCGCGTAAAGGTTGACGATCGCTCCGAAAAAATCGGATATAAAATACGTGAGGCGCAGCTTCAAAAGACGCCGTATATGCTCGTTGTCGGCGACAAAGAAGTTGAAAACGGTACTGTTTCCGTTCGCCATCGCGGCGAGGGCGATATAGGCTCCATGGAGCTTTCGTCTCTTTGCGACCGCCTTGCAGACGAAGTTAAGACAAAAGCGATAAAGTAAAAAAGGGGGTCAGTAAATTTGGCAAAAACACCTCTTACCGTGACCGTGATAACGGACACGCATTACTATTCAAAAAAGACCGGCACTAAGGGTAAGGCTTACGATGCGGCAAACGCCAAAAGCCAAAAGCTTTTAAAATACAGCGAGGAGCTTTTAAGAGCTGCCTTTAAGCAGATAAAAGAAGATAAACGAACCGATATCGTTTTGCTTTCGGGCGATACCACCAACAACGGTGAAATTGAGGCACACGAGGAATTTATCGAAATGCTCCGCGATTTAAAAAAGAGCGGAAAACGCGTTTATGTTCTTACGGCAACCCACGACTATCAGGATGACGGCTTGACAGACAGCTTTGTAGGCAATGAAAAGGTGAAAATTCCTGCCGCAAAGCGTGAGCAGCTCTATGATATGTATAAAGAGTTCGGCCCCGATGAAGCGATTGCTGTTCATCGAGACAGTATGTCGTATGTAGTGCAGCTTGCTGACGGTTACAGGCTTTTTGCACTTAATGACGACCGCAATCTCTCGGGAAAAAGCGGCTTTTCGGATGAGTGCTTTGAGTGGATAAAGGCTCAGGCGGAGGATGCACGCAAAAACGACCAGTTTATTTTGGCTATGACTCACCATCCGCTTATAGCCCCGTCGCCGATTTATGAGCTGATAGGCAAAAACGATATGCTCGGCGACTACGAGACGCGCAGAAACGAGCTTGCCGACTTAGGCATACAGTTTATTCTTACGGGTCACACTCACGTACACGATATAGACGTGATAACGAGCGACCGCGGAAATACGCTTTACGATATAGCAACCGCCGCAACCGTAGGTTATCCCGCACCGATACGCACCATTGTTTTTGACCCGGATGTAAAAATGGTTTCAACCACAACCGACCTCATAACCGAAACGGTGGACTTCGATTTGGAGGGCAAAACCCTTCAGGAGTATCTCAAATATCAGCTTATCGGTATGGTAAAGGATATGATAAAAGCCGCCGGAACGGATATTCCGACGCTTGCCGATATGGCGACGGCAATGAGCATAAAGAAAAAACTCATTTATAAAATCGGCTGGCTTATAAAACCGTTTGCCAAAAAGCTTAATGCTCTTACAATAGGCAAAGTCGCAAAGCTGACCCGTGCCGAAACAGGGCTGAAGCCCGAGGATTATGCCGATATTGCCGATAAAAGCGTTGTTGACTTTATCTGTGACCTTGTAGTCAATTTGTACGGCGGAGAAGACCTTTACAGTGTTGACGATAACGAATATAAAATAACCGTAGGACTTCTTCACATTGTAGATTCGGTTTTTGCCGCTCTGCATATAAAGCCGCGTAAGCTTATAAAGGTTGCTGATTCGTTTACCGACTTTGCGGAACCGCTTTTACATAATTCGGGCATACCGTCATATGACGCCATACTTCCTATAAGACCGTTCTATAAAGAGGGCGAGCAGGGGAAGAAGCCTCAAGAAGAGAAAAAGCCCGAATGCAGCGTCAAAAAGAGCAAAAAAGGCGTTCCGATTGTCGTTTGCGGTATATTGGCTCTTATTATACTGTTGATTCCGCTTCTGCTGGTTCTCGGTGTAGGCTTTGTAGTTAACAGAATTAAATACGGCAAATACATTAAAGAGAATTCTTGATACAAAAAATGAGCTGTAAAAATTTACAGCTCATTTTTTCTTTGTTCATTTTGCTTTTTAATCCAAAATGTTTCCGTCGGTCGATATCGTCACCACGTGCCACGGTATAAATTTTCCGCTTCGCTTTACAGCCTGTTTTGCGGCGTTTTCAATACCTCCGCAGCAGGGAACCTCCATTCTCACAACGGTAACGCTTTTGATGTTGTTGAGCGCTATGATTTCCGTCAGCTTTTCAGAATAGTCCGTGTTGTCAAGCTTCGGGCAGCCTATAAGAGTTATACGATTCTTTATGAAATCTGCGTGGAAATTTCCGTATGCATAAGCAGCACAGTCGGCTGATATGAGTAAATCCGCATTCTCAAAGTACGGAGCGGTTACCGGAACGAGCTTTATCTGAACGGGCCATTGCCTCAAACGGCTTTCCGAAACCGTGTTCGTGCTTTTCGGGACTTCGTTTTTGCGCTCAATTGCCCTTGAACGTGAACTGGGGCAGCCGCCGTGAAACATAGCCGCCGCTTTGTGCATTTTTGCCTTTTTAACGGCTTCTTCGTTGTATTCGGGAGCTTCTCTTTCTTCAAATGTTATAGCTCCGGTGGGGCAGGCGGGAAGGCAGTCGCCGAGCCCGTCGCAGTAGTCCTCGCGCATGAGCCTGGCTTTACCGTTTACCATATCTATTGCACCCTCGTGGCAGGCGGCGGCACAGGCACCGCAGCCGTTGCACTTTTCTTCATCTATTTTAATGATTTTTCTTATCATGGTATATCCTCCGAAATTTATTTTTCTTGACTTGTGAGGACATTATAATATAATAAAACTGAATTGTATGTTGAATTTTCAACAAACGGAGGCAAAATGGAAAATTATTTTGAAATACTCAAAAAGTGTCGTATGTTTACGGGACTTGACATAGACGACATAAAGTGCCTGACCGAGATTTTGAACTCTAAAGTTGTTAAATACTCTAAAGGCGACGTTATTTTCTCCGAGGGCGAAAAACCTGAGCATATAGGTGTTGTACTTCACGGCAACGCGCAAATAGAGCGGACGGATTACTACGGCAATCGCAGCATAGTCGCTGTGTTGGAGCCTTCTGAGGTGTTCGGTGAAGCGTTTGTATGTGCCGGAATAAAAAGTATTCCGGTAGATGTCGTTGCCCTTGACGAAACCGTTGTCATGCTTCTCAGTCTGCCGGATATTCCTCCCCAAAATACGGATATATATAACTGTTTTATTCTAAATTTGCTGCGAACGTCATCGGTGAAAAATCTTGTCCTTATGAAAAGACTTGAGGTGACAAGTAAACGCTCTACGGAGGAAAAGCTGATGACATATTTAATGCAGACGGCTAAGGAGCAGGGGAAAAGCAGCTTTCACATTACCTATGACCGTCAGCAGCTTGCGGATTATCTCGAGGTTGACCGTTCGGGACTGTCCGCTGTTATAGGCAAGCTTAAAAAAAGCGGAAAAATCAAATGCCGCAAAGATTTGTTTGAACTTTTGTGAAGATATGCGGAACAAAGGCTTTCCGGTAAAATCACAACATAAACCCCCGATAGGAATGCTTGCTCCTACCGGGGGTTTGTACAATTCGGTTTCTTCAATTTGCTTAATGCTTATTTCACGGTTTTTAAAACTGTAAAATAACTAATCCTTCGGCTGCTGCTTTCTCGAAGACAGCAGCGATTTCAGCTTTTCAAGTGCAAGCGTAAGGTTTTCCGTAAGGAACTTTTCCTTTAAAATCAGAAGCAGAACAAAATAAATTCCAAAGAACGAAACCGCACCGATGACAAGCCGTAAAAATGAGTTTGAAACACCCATATAGTGCTGTATCACGATTCCGGCACCCGTGGATACGGCGGCACTTAAAAGAATGGGCAATGCCTTTACTCCGCGTATGACTTTGCCGAGATGGTCCTTTAAAAAGAATGTCTGTACCACCAAAACCAAAAATTCCGTAAGAAGTGTCGAGAGTGCCGCACCGGCAGCTCCCATTTTCGGAATTACGAAGAAGTTTAAAACAAAATCAAAAACAGCACCTATGCTTACCGACAGCATTACAGCCTTTTCTCTACCGAGCGGTACCAGCATCTGATTGCCGGTCATTCCGCTGAGGGCGCAGAAAAATACCGTGGGCATCAAAAGTCTCATTGAAAGGGAGGCGTCTAAGAAGGCTTCGCCGGAAAGCAATATAATGGAGTCTTTAACGTAGAGCGTAAAGAATAACGTCAAAGGTATAGTTATCAAAAGCAGAAAGTTCAGAACTCTTGACAGCGCCTCTCTGAATTTACTGTAATCATTGTCGTGTATATATACCGACAGCCTCGGTAAAAGAACATTTCCGAGTGAAGAGACCACAGCGAGCAAAACGGTTTTAACCTTAACGGAGGCACTGTATAAGCCTACCTGTGTGTCGTTGGTCATAAATCCGAGCATAACCGTGTCAAGGTTTGTGTAAATGCTTATAGCAATCGATGTCGCAAAGAAAATGAATATCGGCTGCAAATGCTGCTTAAAATCATAATGCCCTACGGGTCGCAGAGAAATATATTTTTTCAGATTGATAAAGTTCAAAAGGTTCGAGCCGCCCGATGCCAAGACCGCAATTACACCGTAAATCACATAATCCGATGTGTTGTGGACGAATATGAACATCAATATTACGGAGACAAGCTTGCAGGCAATGTTCCTTACCGTGATATACGAATATTGCTCAAGAGCCGAATAAAGCCATGTAACGCCCAAGGTGTTGAGTATAATCGAAACGCTGGTTACGGTGAGCAGCGTTTTGTCCTGATAGAACCTGTCAACGGTAAAGAGCAGTATAAAAAATACAGCGTATGTTATTGCCGAGGTGATAAGGTTTATTATTATAAGTTCCTGTGCGGTTTTTGTGAGCTTTTCGCGGTCATCGCGAACTCTTGCGCACGCGCGGATACCGTATGTCGGTATACCGAGCGAAGCGAACATGGTAAAGTATGAAATTACCGACGTTGCGAAATTCACCTTTCCGATACCGTCTACCAAAAGAGTACGCGAAATATACGGGAACGTTATCAGCGGAAAAATAAATGAAGAAACGGTCAGTATGGCGTTCATTATGAAGTTGAACTGAACCGAATGCATCTTAATATTTTTTTGTGCTTTGTCCTTCATATAAAAACTCCTATAAGATAAGGCTTGTATCATTACTGTTGCAATACAACACGCCTTACCGGAAACAGCTACATTTGCAGCGAGTAATTAATGTGTCTTTTATCGTTATTTTTGGAATAAATTATACAGTATTGCGCGGTAAAAAGCAAGAGTATGTATTGTGTCGGCAGGCAGTCATATTTGCAAGAGGTTTTAAACCCGTTTTCGCCGAGTGCTCTTAATTACCGATTCACCGAGAAACGGGTTTTACAAAGTTTTTTAAAAAATTTTAAAATTTGTGTTGACGAAACCGCCCTTTTATGATAATATATTCAAGCGTTCGAAACGCTGGTGTAGCTCAGTTGGTAGAGCAGCTGATTTGTAATCAGCAGGTCGGGGGTTCAAGTCCGTCCACCAGCTCCATTTTACGCATCATAATTTAATATGGGAGAGTTCCCGAGCGGCCAAAGGGAACAGACTGTAAATCTGTCGTCACTGACTTCAGTGGTTCGAATCCACTCTCTCCCACCAAAAAATAGACTTGCATTTGTAAGTCTATTTTTTTATCCATTGCGAAAGCAATGGCATATCATCAAGGGCGACTTGTCGCCATTGTATCTCATCAGTCCGTCAGGGCTGTATATCATCACACCTTTAGGTGTGTATCAAAAATGCTTTCGCAATGATGATATACAACGGTTAGCACCGTTGATGATATCCACGGCGTTGCCGTGATGATATGCAATTCCTTGCAGAATTGATTATATACAATGCTTCGCATTGATTTCAACAAAAATATGTGTTACAGTTTTGTTGAAAAGGGAGTGATATTATGCCTAAGAACTATTTGATTATTTATTCAGAACAACTCGCAACTGATATTGCATTGTTGTGTCAAAACATTAAAGCACCAAGCAACTCTATTTTCCAAATTCAAAAAAGTTCAAGCAGTGTTTACGCAAATATTCGTGAAGCAAATTATGGTCAAAGTAAGGCAGATATGCTTTCTAAATTCGAAATAGCACTAAAAGAATGTAGCGAAACGGAAGGTTGGCTACAATTATTATTTAATACCAACGCTATTGATGAAGATACATATAAAAAACATAGAAATCTTTGTGGCAGAATCAGACGAATGCTGATTTCAAGTTGTAAAACGTTAAAAAAAGATTTAATTTTCAACTAAAGGTGGTGAGGCTTTGTTTAGTTTTTTTAGAAAAACAAGAGAAAAAATAACGCCCATAGATTTAAATAATCCTGATGCAGTAGTAACTGTTATCAACTGTCGACACTCTAAAAATCCTTTTGGTAAAAACTATCGTGGCTGTTGTGAAATTCAAGAAAAATATTTTACTTCAGTTTGTTTTCAGACGATTGATGGGAATGATATGATTTACGAACAACCTCACCGATGCTTTGTGAATTTTTTAACTCCGGAAGCATATCCATATTCGTTATGGGCTGGTCGAAAAATAGAACTCTACGAGGGCAAGCATCATGTCGGCACAATGGTTATAGAGGAAATTATGAATAAAAACCTTGACCGAAACACTGAATTTGAAAACGACAAAGATGTATTGCTGAATCCTGATATTATAAATATTGCTTTGAAGCTCTCTCTTGAATGGGGTAAAGGTTTTGTAAAACCACTAGATATTAAGCTGATGAAAGCATTGCCCTATCTGTCAGGAACAGATATTGAAAAAATATCTGAATATGTTATTCAGGTGCGAGATGATGTTCTTTGGAAAATATATTATCCGAATTGGGATGTAGAAGAAGGAGCTTTGAAAATTGATGCTCAAAAAGCAACAATTAAAAAATATCCTTGGATTAATAAAGATAATTTAGCTTCATTAGATTCTCAAGGGAAGTATTATGCTTGGCACGGTTAAATAATTCTCTGGACTTATAACGGTTCCTGTGCATAATTGTTGTTACCAAAAAAAGAAAGGCGACAATAATATGAGCACAGAAGAATTACAGAAAGAAATTTGACTTTTATACGGACTTTGGTATAGGTATTATCTTCTATATACTTTTCTTAGGGAGAACAAAAGAGAATTAGAGTTAGTATCAAAACTGCAGGAAAGACAAAATGAGCTTTTACGGCTTATCGACTTTGCAAAAGATCAACTCTAAGTCGGCATCTAAATGGTTCGGAACAGCCAAAATCGGTGAGTATCTTTTGATACTTGCCGATTTTTATTTTCCGATGGGTTTTGTAAATGTTATAAATGCTGTGTCTCCGACGGTTGCAAACAAAAAAGAATAATGGTACAATATTTCATATTTTTTCTTCGGGGAGAAGTATTATATGATAGCAATAATAGATTACGGCGCCGGGAATTTACAAAGCGTAAAAAAAGCTCTTGATTTCATCGGAGCCGAGAGCCTTGTTACGAGCAGAGCGTCCGAAATTGAAAATGCAAGTGCTTGCATTTTGCCGGGTGTCGGCTCGTTCGGCGATGCCATGAATTGTATGACCGAAAGCGGACTTTGTGAGGCCGTTAAAAAGGCGGCACTCGGAAGCAAGCCGTTTTTGGGAATTTGTCTCGGGCTGCAGCTTCTTTTTGACTCCTCCGAGGAAAGCCCCGGCGTTTCCGGGCTCGGCATATTAAAAGGAAGGGTGAAGCGTTTTCCGTCGGATATGGGGCTTAAAATTCCGCACATCGGGTGGAATTCTGCAGACATCAAAAAGCCTTGCCCCATATATGACGGCATTGCAGACGGCTCGTTTGTCTATTTTGTTCATTCCTATTATCTCGACGCCGAAAATCGCTCGGACGTCGCTACGAAAACGGAATACGGAATTTCGTTCGATTCTTCCGTGGCGGTCCCCGAAATAAACCTCTATGCTACGCAGTTTCACCCCGAAAAGAGCGGCAGAGTAGGACTTAAAATACTTGAGAATTTTGCGAAGCTCGGAGGTGACACACTTGTACGCTAAAAGAATTATCCCGTGTCTTGACGTTAAAAACGGCAGGGTTGTCAAGGGTGTCAGCTTTGTAAATTTACGCGACGCCGGCGATCCCGTGCAATGCGCCGTGGAATATGATAAAAAGGGCGCAGACGAGCTTGTGCTTCTCGATATAACCGCTACCAATGACGGCAGAGGCACAATGCTCGATATAGTCTCACGAGTAGCAAATTCTATATTCATTCCGTTTACGGTGGGCGGCGGAATCCGCTCTACCGACGACTTTAAGGAGCTGCTAAGAGCCGGTGCCGATAAAATTTCGGTGAATTCAGCGGCTGTCAGAAATCCCGACCTTATAAATGACGCGGCATACAAATTCGGAAGTCAATGCGTTGTCTGCGCCATTGATGCAAAGCGTACCGACAACGGAAAATGGGAGGTCTATTTAAACGGCGGACGAATCCCCACGGGAATTGACGCGGTCCTTTGGGCGACTGAGGCGGAAAAGCGCGGCGCAGGCGAAATACTTTTGACGAGTATGGACTGCGACGGTCAAAAAAAGGGCTACGACCTTGAGCTTACAAGAGCTGTCTCCGAAAGCGTCGGTATTCCCGTTATCGCATCGGGCGGAGCGGGTGAACTTAAACATTTTTACGATGCTTTTACGGTAGGCAAGGCGGACGCTGTTTTGGCGGCGTCGCTTTTCCACTTTAATGAAATCCCGATAGAATCGCTGAAAAAATATCTCAAGGAGAAAAATATTCCGGTAAGACCTGTTTAAAAACGGCCTTTTTAAGGTCAAAATACGATAATTTACGATACGGTATTCGGCTATTATGCTGAATACCGTTCTTTTATGCCCAAAAATCATGTCGAAAATTCATTTAAATTTAACAAAGTTTTTTTTGCTTTAGTTATTGCAAAATGGGTGAGTATGCTTTATAATTACAGTCAATAGGTGAGAAATGTTTAAAAAACCCATATTTGGGGAGTAAAAACCCACACTTTGGAGCAGAAAGGAGGAATGAATAAAGTGGCTGACGAAAATGTTAAAGAAAAAACTACCGAAACCTCGGCGGCGCAAAAGCGTACCGAAAGCTTCGGCAGCTATAAAGAACACACCATAGACGCCAAAAACCGCCTTTTCATTCCTGCCAAGATGCGTAATAAGCTCGGTTCTACCTTCAGAGTGTTCTGCCCGATAGACGGCAGCGATTGCCTTTACATTTATTCCGACGAAGAGTGGAGCAAGATAGCCGAGTCTGTTATCAATACTCAGAATTTTGATATGCAGCGTCTTTTCGGCGGTATGGTTGAGGTTGAGCCGGACAAGCAGGGTAGGATTACCATTCCTACCGAATTTTGCGACTTTGCCGGGCTTAAAAAGAATGTTGTCGTTGCCGGCGTAGGTAAGCGCCTTGAAATATGGGATGCAGATAAATACTACAAGACCATGGAACGTGCGAGAAACATTCGTCAGACCTTCGACTATTCGCAGATTCAGTTCTGATAGGTATTTAAAATGGATTTTGAACACATTCCCGTATTATTTAACGAAACTGTCAATTCACTCGAAATAAAGCCCGACGGCCTTTACGTCGATTGTACCGCGGGCGGTGGGGGGCATTCCCACGCTGTGGCTCAAAGGCTTTCCGATAAGGGCAGGCTCATAGCCATTGACCGCGACCCTGAGGCTATAGAGGTATTGAAGGCGCGCTTTGCGTCTTTTCCGAATGTTGAGATAGTTCGCAATACATTTGATAATATATCCGCAATATTAAACGGCAGAAAAGCCGACGGAATTATGGCGGATCTCGGCGTCAGCTCTCATCAGATAGATACTGCCGAGCGCGGATTTTCGTTTCATATGGACGCGCCGCTTGATATGCGTATGAGCAAAGAGGGCAAAAGTGCCGCGGATGTTGTTAACACTTATTCCGAAAATGAGCTTTATCGTATAATCAGAGACTACGGTGAAGAACGGTATGCAAAGAGCATAGCTAAAAATATAGTAAAAGAACGTGAAAATAAAAGAATTTCAACAACATTTGAGCTTTGCGACATTATTAAAATGTCAATGCCTCAGCGTGCAATGCGAGACTCGCATCCGGCACGCAGAACTTTTCAGGCAATCCGTATAGAGGTAAACGGTGAGCTTACAAAGCTTGATTCGGCACTTGATGATATGTTTTCGTCGCTTAAGGTCGGTGGAATTCTTTCGGTAATAACATTTCATTCTCTTGAGGACCGTATGGTGAAAAAACGCTTTGCACACTTTTGTGAGGGCTGCACTTGCCCAAAGGATTTTCCGGTTTGTGTTTGCGGAAAAACGCCGCGCGGTGAGATTACCGTAAAGGGTGTTGCGGCAAGCGACGAAGAGTTGGCACGTAATCCTCGTTCACGTTCGGCGCGGCTTCGTTCAATAAAAAAGATTAAAGATGATTAGATTTTAAGATAAATTTCCCGGAGGAGAAAAAATGGCAGGTAATTACGACAAGTACGGTAATTATGATTTTTCCATGTTTGAGCCGAAACCCGTCTCATTCGATCATAATGCCGCGAGAAAAATAGCTACCCTGCCCGGCGTCGGAGAGCGTACGGCCGACTCCGGTATGCGGCTTGTAACACGAAAAAAGAAAACAACGGTCGAGGCAAAAAGCGAAATGCGAGCCACGGCTCTGCGTGCGGCAAAGGTGCTTACGGTTGCCGCTGTTTTGCTCTCACTTTTTGCGGCTCTGCTTTACAGTAAGCTGCGCGTGGACGAGCTTGACCGCCAAATCGCCAAGACTGAGTCAAATCTTACGGCGGCGCAGGCCGAGACCGTCAGACTTAATATGCAGCTCGATTCGACAATATCTCTTGAAAAGGTCGATGATTATGCACAAAATGTTCTCGGAATGGTAAAGGCGGAAAATTATCAGATAGAATATATAGACCTTTCCGGCGATGATAAGGTAACTGTTTCCGGAGGAAAAGCATCGTCCTCCGACTCAAAAGAGTCAAAGTCGCTTATAACCAAACTTTTGGAATATATACACGTAAAATGAAATAAAATAAAACGAGGGTTAAGGTAGCTATACTTAACTCTCGTTATGCTATTTATTTTGTCTGAATCGCGCGCCTTTTGCACCTTTTTCGCTCCTCGTGTATCAAAAATACAAGTCGTCGCAAAAATGCACAAAATGCACACGATTCAGAATAAGAGGCGGAGAAAGCGCGCCTTTTGTACCTTTTTCGCTTTTCAATTCGACAAACGAAAAACAAAATCAAACTTAAATTTAATGAAAGGAGAAAAATATGCAGACCCGGACCTTCAAAGAGAATGGGTAAAAGAGCTGTTACGGTGCTGTGCTTCATCGCCGCAGCTTTTCTTGTATGTGTCGGCTCGCTCGCATATATCTCTCTTATTCACGGCAACGAATATAAGCTTAAAGCCGAGCAAAATCAGCTTTCGGACACCACGGTTTCGGCTCAGCGCGGAACGATTTACGATTCAAATATGAAAGCTCTTGCCAAAAGTGCTTCGGCGTGGCTTGTCTATATAAATCCGTCAAAGATAACAAGCGACGAGCAGCGCGACCTTGTGGTTACAAATCTCAGCACCATGCTCGGTGTGGACGAAGAGACGGTTCGCAAAAAGGCGGAGCGCACAAGCAGCGGCTACGAAAAAATAGCCGGCGAGGTTGAGACGGATGTTAAGGACCGTCTTAAAACGTTTATTTCCGAAAACAAGCTTTCCTCAATAATCGGTGTTGATCCCGATACAAAGAGATATTATCCCTACTCGTCGTTTGCTTCCACAATAATAGGCTTTACGGATTCCGATGATTCGGGCAGGCTCGGGCTTGAGCTGAAATACAACGACGAGCTTACCGGCACCGCCGGCAGAATAATAACGGCTAAAAATGCCAGACAGGGCTCTATGTCCACGGATTATCAAACCACATATGATGCTAAGGCAGGTTACAGCCTTGTACTTACAATAGACGAGGTAATACAGTATTACCTCGAGCAGTCGCTCGACCAGGCACTTACGGACACGGGCGCGAAATATGCTTACGGCATAATAATGGACGTCAAAACCGGCGCTATACTCGGTATGACGTCAAAGCCCGACTTTGATTTGAATTCTCCTAATAAGATTTCAAACAAGGTGCTTGCCGAGAGCATATCCGCAATATCCTCTCCCGACGAGCAAAAAAAGGCTACGACGGACGCTCTTTATGCTCAGTGGCGAAACCGCGATATAAGCGATACATATGAGCCGGGTTCGGTATTTAAGACGATAGTCGTTTCGGCGGCTCTTGAAGAGGGTGTTGTGGACCTCAATACAACATATACCTGCACCGGCGGTATTCAGGTTGCGAATAATTATCAGAAGTGCTGGAAGCCGGGCGGCCACGGTACGGAAAATTTGACGCAGGGACTTATGAATTCCTGTAACCCGTTCTTTGTGACAATAGGGCAAAAGCTCGGTAAAGATACTTTTTATAAATATTTTGAAGCGTTCGGTTTTACCGAAAAAACAGGCATCGACCTGCCTGCGGAGGCGACTCCCGTAGCCGACGTGACATATCACTCTCTCAATAAAATGGGTATTTCGGAGCTGTCTTCAAGCTCGTTCGGTCAAACCTTCCAGGTGACGCCCATTCAGATAATAACGGCGGTTTCGGCGATAGCAAACGGCGGTAAACTTATGCAGCCGTATGTAGTATCATCTATGCTTGACGGTGACGGCAATGTCATGAAAAAGACGGAGCCTATAGTAAAGAGGCAGGTCATATCCGAAAAAACCGCTTCCATAGTATCTAATATGATGGAGCAGGTCGTATCCGTGGGAACAGGTAAAAACGCATATGTTGCGGGTTACCACGTGGCAGGCAAAACGGGTACCTCCGAAAAAATCGGACACGAGGGAGCGTATATTGCCTCCTTCGCCGGCTTTGCCCCCGCCGATGATCCGCAAATAGCAATACTTGTAGCGATAGATGAGCCGACAGGTGCTCACGGCGGCGGTGCGGTAGCAGCTCCCATAGCAGGCGATATACTTGAAAAGGTGCTGACCTACTTGAATGTTGAGCCGAGATATGACGATAAGGAAATGGCAAACGTATCGTCCGTAGCTCCGAGTCTTGTCGGATTGTCTCCTCAGGATGCAAAGACAAAAGCCTCGGGCTATACCGTAAAGGTTGTCGGAGACGGTACTAAGGTAGTTTCACAGACGCCTGCGGCAGGCCAGCAAATGAGGTCGGGCGGAGTAATAGTGGTATATACCGATTCTTCGTCGCAAAAGGCAGTTGCCACCGTTCCGAATCTTTGCAATATGTCAATCAGCGCAGCCAATAAGGCCGCTGTTAACGCAGGCTTTAACATAAAGGTAGCCGGCAATTCTTCTTCAAATGACTTTGTGTCTTATAAGCAGAGCATTGCGGAGGGCACCGAGGCAGAGCAGGGCTCTGTAATTACAGTTTACTTCAAGTCGTCCGTAAACGTACAGGACGGTCCCGCATAATATTAAAGTAAAAAACAGGAGGAAAAAACCGATGCTGTTATCAGAGCTTTTAAAGGGCATTGATACAAAAAGCAATTTTAATGACACGGAAATTACTGATATTACCGATAATACCGCAAAGCTTTGCGAGGGCTGCGTTTTTGTGTGCATCAAGGGCGCACATTTTGACGGCCACTCTGCCGCCGAGGAGGCTGTGAATAAAGGAGCCCGTGCGGTAGTGGCGGAGTATGATACCGGTGTTGAAAATCAGATTTTGGTTAAGAACACAAGAGATGCATATTCTTTATTGTGCGCCAATTTTTACGGTAATCCGTCCGAGAAGCTTCATCTTATAGGCATTACCGGAACAAACGGAAAGACTACAACAACCTTTATTTTAAAAGGAATTTTCGATAATCTCGGAATAAAATCCGGACTTATAGGCACGGTTAAAAACGTAACGGGCGACAAAGAGTACCCGTCGTCGCTTACCACTCCCGACAGCAAAGAGCTTCAGAGACTCTTCAGGGAAATGGTTGACAGCGGCTGTAAATACTGCGTTATGGAGGTCTCTTCCCAAGCACTCGCGCAGGGAAGGGTAGACGGATGTCATTTCGACATAGCATTGTTTACCAATCTCACGCAGGATCACCTTGACTATCACAAAACCTTTGAAAACTATCGAAACGCCAAGCGCAAGCTGTTTGAAATAGCGGACACGGCTGTTATAAACATCGATGACGAGTCGGCACATTATATGGTAGACGGACTCCCGATAAAGGTCGTGACATTTTCGGCTAAAAACAATGAGGCGCAGTTTGTGGCAAAAAATGTTGTTTGCACCTCCTCCTCTGTGCAGTACGAACTCCTTTGGAACGATAAAATAGGCAGAGCAAACGTAGGCATACCCGGTCACTTTACCGTTTATAACACGATGGGCGCCGCAATTTGCGCCATACTCACGGGACTTGATTTTTCCGATGTCCTTTCTTCGCTCAAAAAGAGCAAGGGCGTGCCCGGCAGAGTTGAGGTAGTTCCGACGGATACGGATTATACCGTTCTTATAGATTACGCACATTCTCCCGACGGCCTTGAAAATGTAATATCATCGGTCCGTGAAACCACAAACGGCAGAATTATAGCCGTATTCGGCTGCGGCGGCGACAGAGACAAGACCAAACGCCCTAAAATGGGCAAGATAGTAGGCGACCTTGCAGATGTTGCGGTTGTAACCTCTGATAATCCGCGAAGCGAAGACCCGCAGCTTATAGTTGACGATGTTTTAGAGGGTATGCATAACTGCAAAGCGAAAATCAAGGTTCTTGTTGACCGTACCGAGGCCATAAGATATGCCCTCGGCGAAGCGAAGAAGGGCGATGTCGTTCTCCTTGCCGGCAAAGGGCACGAGACGTATCAAATATTAAATACCGGCAAAATACACTATGATGAACGTGAAGTTGTGGCAGGTATATTAGCAGAAGGAAAAGATAAGTAATGGAATTAACTCTTTCGCGTATTGCAAAAGCCGTAGGCGGCAGGCTCTCGGGCTATGATTGTATTGTGACATCGGTTTCGACCGACAGCCGCGACATACCAAAGGGGTGCCTTTTCATATGTCTTGAGGGAGAAAAATTTGACGGGCACGACTTTGTGTCGCAGGCGGCTCAAAACGGAGCTGCGGCGGTGCTTGTCCGTAAAAAGGTTGACAGCCGTATACCCGTAATCACAGTTAAGGATACCGGCAAGGCTCTGCTTGACCTTGCGGGGTATTACCGCGGTACGCTTGATAATTTGACGGTAGTAGGCCTTACCGGTTCGGTCGGCAAAACGACGACAAAAGAAATGACCTACGCCGTGCTTGCCGAGCAGTTTAAAACGATAAAGACCGAGGGTAATCTCAATAATGAAATCGGAATGCCCAAAACCCTGCTTCGCCTTAAAGACGATACCGAGGCGGCGGTTATTGAAATGGGTATGAATCATTTCGGCGAAATCGAAAGAATGACAAAAAGCTCTCGTCCCGACATCGGTATAATAACCAATATCGGCGTTTCGCATATAGAGTATCTCGGCTCGCGTGACGGAATCCTAAAAGCGAAGCTTGAAATTCTCAAGGGTATGAAAAAGGGTGCGCCGCTTATATTAAACGGCGATAACGATAAGCTCGTTACCGTAAGGGAACCCGACTATAAGCTTGTTTTCTTCGGAATCGAAAATCCGAATGTTGATTTCAGGGCGAAGGATATTGAAGAAAAAAACGGTTTTACATCCTTCACGGTCGAATTTTACGGCGCATCACAGCGCGTCACCGTGCCTACCGTCGGTATTCATAATGTATACGACGCTCTTGCGGCGTTTGCCGTGGGATATGAAATGAGAATGGAACCGCGGAAAATAGCGGCAGGGCTCAAAAGCTTTGTTCCGTCCGGAATGCGTCAGCGTATTAAAAAAGTCGGCGGAATAACGGTTATAGAGGATTGCTACAACGCAAGTCCGGATTCGCAAAAAGCGGCTCTGGATGTGTTGTCCTCGTTTAAATCAAACCGCAGGATAGCAGTTCTCGGCGATATGCTTGAACTCGGAAAATACAGCGATATTTCTCATGAAAATGTCGGAAAATATACCGAAAACAAAAATATCGACATTCTTTTTACATACGGCGCAAAAGCAAAACACATTGCCGAGGGAGCAAAAGGATTTGTCGATGAAATAAAATCATTTGACGATAAAAACGAGCTTGCAAAAACGCTTCTCGAAACGCTTAAAGACGGAGACGCAGTTCTTTTCAAGGCGAGTCGCGGAATGAAGCTCGAGGATGTTATAAACAGCTTATACAGAGAGTGGGAAGAGTAAATGAAAATTTGGGTTGCGTTAATATTCGGCGTTCTGCTTAGCTTTTTAATAGCTTTTTTGCTCGGATTTGTTATAATTCCGTGGCTTAGAAAGCTTCACTTCGGGCAGACTATTCTTGACATAGGTCCTGCATGGCATAAATCAAAGCAGGGTACTCCCGTAATGGGCGGTCTTATGTTTATAATAAGCATAATCGTATCGTTCGCTGTCGTCCTGATAACCGATAAGCTGCTCGGCGGTCATATTCTGACTTCGGGAAGCGTTGTCATAGGCGACGATATGAAGGTCAAAATATTCGCGGGACTTTTAATGGCTGTCGCTTTCGGACTTATCGGCTTTGCGGACGATTATATTAAGGTTGCCAAAAAGCGTAATCTCGGTCTTACCATAGCGCAGAAAACCGGCGCGCAGATTCTTGTGATGCTGGCGTATCTTGCGGCGCTCTATATGTCGGGAAACACGTATATGTTCATTCCGTTCGTCGGAAATGTCGACCTTAAATTTTTCTTTTGGATATTCGGAATTGCCGTTATTTATCTCACGGTAAATGCCGTAAACTTCACGGACGGCGTAGACGGCTTGTGTGCAAGCGTTACCTCCGTGGCGGCAATTTCATTTATAGCGGCGGCACTTATCAGAGGTTTCTTCGGTGTAAGCCTTCTTGCGGGATGCCTTCTCGGCGGATGTCTCGGATACCTTATCTGGAACTGGTATCCCGGAAAGGTTATGATGGGCGATACCGGCTCAATGTTCCTCGGCGGTATGGTTGTAGCCCTCGCTTATGCCATAGACTGTCCGCTTATAATCTTGCTTTACGGAATAATCTATGCAGTCGAAATGTTCTCGGATGTGCTTCAGATATGCTACTTCAAGGCAACGCACGGCAAACGAATTTTCAAAATGGCGCCCATACACCACCACTTTGAAATGTGCGGCTGGAAAGAGCGCAAGATATGCGTCGTGTTTACACTCGTTCAGCTTTTCGGCGGAATTATAGGAACCGCTCTTTTGTATTACGGAATGAAATAATTTAATTTGCCGTTTTCGGCAGATGTCCGTTTTAATTTTTAGGAAAAGGAGGAAGAATTATGGCAGGGAACGCCCAAAATGCAAAACCGCGTCCTCAAAAGACAAAAAAGCGCTCGCGAAGACCCGATTTTCTCGCACTCGGCGGAATTGACGTATTCTTCCTTCTTCTTGTAATCGCAATACTTACAATAGGACTTGTAATGCTGTTCTCGGCAAGCTACACCTACGCCTTTTACAACAAAAAGGGGGACAGCACATACTTTTTTAAGCGTCAGCTGATTTTTGCCGTTGTCGGCGTTATTTGTATGCTCCTTATCTCAAAGCTCAGGTATGATTATCTTAAAATACTTGCTGTTCCCGGTCTTATTGTCTCATGGGGCCTGCTTGTTATAGTTCTTATACTGCCGGCGTCGTTCGGCGAATTCCACCGATGGATAAATCTCGGCTTTTTTACCTTCCAGCCGTCGGAAATAGCAAAGCTTGCCATAATTTTGTTTTGTGCATACGAAATGGACAGAAATCATAAAAAAATAGTCGGAAAGTCAATAAACCGTTCCAAATTTGCAGACGGAGTAAAGGAACTGTCGGGCGGACATATCGTCGTGTATAATTCGTTTTTGCAGCTCCTTTTCTATGCCTTGGTTATAACTGTTACGGCGGGTCTTGTCTATCTTGAAAATCACCTTTCCGGCACTATCCTTATTCTCGCCATAGGAGTAATTATGATGTATCTCGGCGAGATAAAGAGACATTGGTTTGTGCTTATAGCGATAATTGCCGCCGTGGCAATTATCATATTCGTGCTCAATCCGCAGCTTCTTGAAAAATACGCGGGCGCGCGAATTACGGCGTGGCTCGATAAAAGCTACGACCCCAAGGGAGCAAGATGGCAAACCAACAACTCGCTCTATGCCATAGGTTCCGGCGGACTTTTCGGAACCGGTCTCGGTAACTCAAAACAAAAGCATCTGTATGTTTCCGAACCGCAAAATGACTTTATTTTTGCGATTGTCTGCGAGGAGCTCGGCTTCATCAGAGCGGTAGGAATAATTTTGCTGTACGTTTTGCTTGTTTGGCGTGGGGTCGTTATAGGACTAAAGGCAAAGGACCGCTTCGGTGCCATGCTTGCAATGGGCATCGTCTTTCAGGTGGGACTTCAGACGGCGCTTAACATCGGCGTTGTTACTGATACGTTGCCGAATACAGGCATAAGCTTACCCTTCTTCAGCTACGGCGGTACATCGCTTATGATGCTGCTTGTTGAAATGGGAATAGTGCTGTCGGTATCAAGGTATTCGCGAATAGAAAAATAAAAAGCCTAAGAATAAGGAGTAAACATATGAAAGTCATATTCGCTGCCGGCGGTACCGGCGGACATATAAATCCGGCGCTTGCGTCCGCAGGCGAGCTCAGACGTCGCCATCCGGATGTCGACATACTTTTTATAGGTACAAAGGAGCATATGGAGTCAAAGCTCGTACCTGCGGCGGGTTTCGCCTTTAAAACCATTGAAATTACCGGCTTTCAGAGAAAATTTTCCGCTAAAAATATAGCTAAAAATATTAAAACACTCTTTCTTATGATAAGCTCCTCGAGAGAGGTCAAAAAAATAATCAAAGAATTTAAACCGGACGTTGTGGTAGGCTTCGGCGGATACGTCAGCGGTCCCGTTGTCAGAACGGCCTGTAAGCTTGGCGTAAAGACAGCCATTCATGAGCAAAACGCCTATCCCGGCGTTACAAACAAGGCTCTCGCCAAAACGGTGGACAAGGTTATGCTCACGGTTAAAAAGGCAGAGGAACACCTTGAATGTAAAAATGAGCCTGTAGTTACGGGGCTTCCGGTAAGAAGCGAAATCATAGAAGCGGACAGGGAATTTTCACGTGCAAAGCTCGGTGTCTCGCCCGACAGCATAATGGTGCTCTCGATGGGCGGCAGCCTGGGTGCAAAGGCAATAAATGAAAATATGACTGCCTTGATAGCCGAGCGTTGGCAAAATAAAAATCTGTTCTTTATGCATTCTACCGGAAAATACGGTAAATGGGTTCCCGAAAAGCTAAAAGAGCTCGGCGTGGACGAGAACAAAGCAAGCAACGTGGTAATACGCGAATATATAGATGATATGGATGTCTGTCTTGCGGCAAGTGACCTTGTTATCGGCAGAGCCGGTGCGTCGTCACTTTCCGAGATCGAAGCAGTCGGCAGAGCGTCAATACTTATTCCCTCACCGAATGTTGCCGAAAACCATCAATACCATAACGCCATGGCTCTTGTGGAAAACGATGCCGCGCGCGTTATTGAGGAAAAGGATTTAACCCCCGAAAAACTCATTTTCGAGTTTGACTCACTTGTTGCAGACCGCGAGACTCTTGTAAGACTTGGCAGGAATGCAAAAAAAATGGCGGTTGAAAACTCTTCTGCGATGATTTGTGATATAATAGAAAAGTTAGCGGAGAAAAAATAACAGCTGTCGTTTCCAAAACATACAGCCCTGCATAATATGAAAAAGGGTTACCTTTTTCTTTAAGGGGTGTGTATGTATTGGATAAGATAATAATAGAGGGCGGACGAAGGCTCTGCGGAGAAATTGAAGTTCACGGCTCGAAAAACAGCGCGCTGCCGATTTTAGCGGCTACGGTCTTGACCGGCGACAAATGCAAAATACATAATTGCCCGGCTCTCTCGGATGTAGACGCCGCTATTCAAATACTTCGGCATCTCGGCTGCAAGGTGATACGCGACGGTCACACGGTAGAGGTGGACTCGTCCGTTATTACCGTAAGCGAAATTCCCGATGACTTAATGCGTGAGATGCGCTCATCGATAGTCTTTTTGGGTGCTGTGCTCGCGCGTACGGGCAAAGCGGAAATATCTTCGCCGGGAGGCTGTGAAATAGGCCTCAGACCTATTGACCTGCATTTATCGTCGATGCGAAAGCTCGGTGCCGAAATTACCGAAGAGCACGGCAGACTGTATTGTTCGCTCGGCAAATGTCTTCACGGTGCCGATATTACGCTTTCTTTTCCGAGTGTCGGAGCCACAGAAAACATAATGATAGCCGCCGCTGCGGCGGACGGAACCACCGTTATCACAAATGCGGCGCGAGAACCGGAAATCAGCGACCTTGCCGATTTTTTAAACGGCTGCGGCGCTAAAATTTCCGGCGCCGGCGACAGCACGGTAGTAATAGAGGGCACTAAAAAGCTTCACGGCACATGCCATACCGTTATACCCGACCGCATAGAGGCGTCGTCTTATCTTATAGCCGCATCGGCAACCGGCGGCAGAATTTGCATAAAGGACGTAATTCCGGCACATATCGGCGCGCTGATTCCGGTGCTTTCCGAAGCGGGCTGTGATATAACGACGAGCGGCAGGTGGATATGTCTGTCTGCACCGCCGAGACTTAAAAGAGTAAAAATGATACGCACTATGCCGTATCCGGGCTTTCCGACCGATGCTCAGGCAATAGTCGGAGCTATGCTGTCTGTAGCGGACGGCACGAGCGTAATAATTGAAAATATATTTGAGAGCAGATTTAAACACGTAACTGAGCTTATGCGGCTCGGCGCAAAAATAAGCGTCGAGGGCAGAATGGCGGTTATAGAGGGTTCAAAGTATCTGACGGGCGCAAATGTTGTAGCTCCGGATCTTCGCGGAGGCTTTGCGCTTATAACGGCCGGTCTCGCCGCAAACGGCAAGACGGTTATTACAGGTACGCAGCATTTGGACAGAGGATATGAAGCTCCTGAAAAGGTACTGAAACTGCTCGGAGCAGACGTGAGAAGGATAAATGAAAATGACGGGACCGAAAAACAAGAGACAAGGCAGCTCGCCGAAAACGTCGGGAAACCCGCGGGGGAGTCGGCAGAAGACTGCACCGACCGGCACTCGCAGGAGGCAGACGACCGATGTAACATACGGCAGGGCAAATGAGCGCACGCAGGGCGGCAGGCAGCAGCTCTCGCGCGATGAAATGCGCCGTCGCAGCAGGCTCATTAAAATGAAAAAACGCAGGATAAAAAAGCTGATTGCTCTTATCCTGGGTATTATAATTATAATTGCCGTCGCAGTAACTCTTTCGCTTACGGTCTTTTTCCGTATAGATAATGTTGCGGTTACCGGTGACGAGATATACAGCAATGAGGATGTTATAGCTGCGTCGCAGATAAATATAGGCGACAATATGTTTATGACAAGCAAGAAAAAAACAGCCTCCGGAATCGAATGCACCCTTCCTTATGTTGAGTCGGCCGAAATAAAACGCAATCTTTCGGGAACAATAACGATAAAAATCACGGCTGCAACCGCCAAGCTTGCAATAGACAACGGCGACAGCTTTACGTTGGTTTCCGACAAGGGCAAAGTGCTTGAGGACGGACTTATGACTATCGGCGACGGTATTATCATAATTGATTCCTCACCGGTGATTTCGGCGGTACCGGGGGAAACCGTGGAATTTCAGGATAACGATGACCTCGGCATTATAAAAAATGTGCTGACATTGCTTGAATCAAATGAACTCAGCGGAATAACAAGTATAGATGTGAGCAACCATTCCAATATTAAAATGGTATATAAGGAGCGCGTTACCGTGCTTTTGGGACTTTCGTCCTCCGTGAACGATAAAATGGACTTTGTAAAAGCTGCCCTGACAAGGCTTGACAGCGATAATCCCGATTTTACGGGCAGTATAGATTTCACGATTGACAAAAAAGCATATCTCAGTCCCCAGCGTGAGGATAACACAACGGTTCCGTTTATATCTCCGTAATTATATACAATATAAATGCAAAAAAACGTTGAAAACAGCGGGATAATATGATATACTAACCTAAATAGGTATGAGTTTAACTTTATTTAGGTGTGAAATAAAAGACTTTACATAATGGAGGATGTTCTCAAATGGATTTTGAAATGGACAACGAATTTAATGACGTTACTAATATTAAAGTTATAGGCGTTGGCGGAGGCGGCGGAAATGCTGTCAACAGTATGGCAAACAATGACTTCGGCAGAGTTCAGCTTATAGCTATAAATACCGATAAGCAGACGCTTGCTTTTTCAAAAGCCGGCCAGAAAATTCAGATAGGCGAAAAGATTACGCAGGGCAGAGGCGCCGGAGCAAAGCCCGAAATCGGTCAGAAAGCTGCCGAGGAGAGCCGCGACGCAATTATCGAAGCTCTCAATGATACACAGATGGTGTTTATTACCGCAGGTATGGGCGGCGGAACAGGCACGGGCGCAGCTCCCGTTATTGCCGAGATTGCTAAGGAAAAGGGAATCCTCACAGTAGGTATAGTTACAAAGCCTTTCGATTTTGAGGGCAAGGTACGTATGCAGCAGGCAGAGGCAGGTATTGCAGAGCTTGCAGGTCATGTAGACAGCCTTGTTGTTATTCCCAACGAAAGATTAAAGCAGGTATCCGAGCAGAAGATTACTCTTCTCAATGCGTTTGATATAGCAGATGATGTTCTTCGCCAGGGCGTTAAGAGTATTTCCGACCTTATTATTAAGCCGGCTCTTATAAACCTTGACTTTGCCGATGTAACCGCAGTTATGAAAGATGCGGGCCATGCTCATATGGGCGTTGGTACCGCCAAAGGCAAGGATAAGGCTGAGCAGGCGGCTCAGAGAGCTATTTCAAGCCCTCTTCTTGAATCCACAATCGACGGCGCTAAGGGCGTTATAATAAGCATTTCCGCTTCTGAGGATATCGGCCTTGATGATATCGACACCGCGGCAGGTATAGTTCGTGCAGCGGCTGATGAGGATGCTAACATCATCTTCGGCGTAGATCTCGATAAAGAAAAAGAAGACGAGATGACAATTACCGTTATCGCAACAGGCTTCGGTACTGATGAGAACGGTATGCCTAAAAAGCCCAATAAGACCGATGATTTTTCGTTCGGCGGCAAGGATGACGGCTTTGAGGATGTAAGCAGCACTACCGACAACGGCAAGGGCTTCGGAAGCGACGACGGGTATATGGATGTTCTTGACATTTTCAACGGTAAGAAGTAATTTTTTACACAGTATTTTTTCTTATTAAATCCCTTAAAAAACGGGCTGTAAAAATTTTACGGTCCGTTTTTTGTCGAAAAAATATCCGCACTCGATCTTTTACGAATGCGGATATTTTAGTTGTGCCATTCTTCTCTTTGTGTGGCTTTACGATATTATTACGGGCTCGGTCTGTTTGCCGTTTAAAGCGTCCAAAACGGTTATGGGTATTTTTTCAAAATCCGCAACTATGGAATTCGGCTTGTTAATGCAGTCATCCTGCCTCATCGGTACGAAGTAAATATATTTGCAGTTCATTAAAAGACCTATGTTTTTAGCGGTGGCACCGAGCGCGTCATTTGTGGAAACGGCTATTACCACCGGACGTCTGTTGCGAAGGTGCGCTTTAGCTGCAAGCGTTACGGTCGTATCAGTTATGCCGTTCGCCATTTTCCCGAGAGTGTTTCCCGTAGTCGGCGCGATAATAAGTAAGTCGAGCAGCTTTTTGGGGCCAATCGGCTCGGCCTTCGGCAGAGTACTTATAATATCATTTCCCGTTATTTCGGTTATTTCGTCGGCGAAGTCTTTAGCCGAGCCGAAACGTGTATCGGTCGTAAATGCTGTTTCAGACATTATGGGCACTACGTTAAACCCGTCGCTTTTAAGCTTAGCCATAATCGGGATCACCTTTTTAAACGTACAGAACGAACCGCACATTGCAAATCCTAAGTTCAGCACATTTTTCCCTCCTTACAGAAGCGGTTGAGCTTTCTTAAATATCAGCCTGCCGGCTTCTTCGGGGGCGTATTTTCCGGGAAGCCCCAATGCTCTGACAGCGTTTATCCCGTAAGAGTCGGCAAGCCCGATATCCACTCCGAACGGGGGGGAAGCTATATCTATAAGCAGAACATCTTTTCTCAATCGACTCAAAATATTTTTATCTATTATTTCAGCGGGAACGGTGTTTATTAAAATATCCGCGTCGTGTGCTATGCAGTCATAATCTCTCAGCAGGCATATGCTGTATCCCTTTTTGACCGCGTCTGCGAGTGCGTGAGGGTCTCTTGCCGTTATCAGTACCTTTGCGCCGTTTTCCTTCATGAATTCGGCAATAGCCTTCGCGGTTCTGCCGTATCCGGTAATCGCCGTCTTTTTGCCGCTGAAATCATATATTCCGTTTTCATTTAACACAAATTTAAGACATTGTGCGGTCAAACGGGCATTGTCCGTAATAAATTCCTCATCATAGTAATCATATACTTTTGTGCCGTTTGCCGACAAAACAGTGCGACTGTCGCCGATGATTCCTCCTGCTACCGTATCGCTTTTTCCGAGACATTCGCCGATTTCCGATAGCCTGACGTCTTCGAACGCTTTGCCGGTGTTCAGGTGAATTTTATCGCGGCTTACGGGGAGCGGCAGTATCAGCAGTATATTATTGTTTTCGCGCAGATAACAAAGAAACTCGTCTTTGGTAAGACCACCGTTTACCGCATATGACGCGAAAGAATACCCGCTGTTAAAAAGCAGCTCGGCGAGACAGCTCATTCTTTTGTCTCCGCCGGCAATAACGATTTTTTTCATTTATTTCCCTCCTTTTTCGGATGGATATCTATACACTATAATATGAATACAGAAAATATATTGTGAAAGATAATTTAAGGGTTTAAATTTTTGCCGAAATGCAATATAATATATTTTAGTCGGAAATACTGACACAATAAACCGAAAGGTATGACTTATATGAAAGACATAGATACACTTTTAAAAGAAGTAAAGAGAGTACACTTTATTGGGATAGGCGGCAGCGGTATGTGCCCGCTTGCCGAGATACTTCACAGCTGGGGCTATGAACTCTCCGGTTCGGACAATAACGAGAGCGATACGCTTGACCGAATACGTAAGCTCGGTATCCCCGTTACCATGGGTCAAAGGGCGGAAAATATAAAAGGCGCCGAGATGATAGTTTATACCGCGGCCTTGCTTAAAGATAATCCGGAGCTTGTAGCCGCTAAGGCAAGCGGAATACCGACCTTTGAGCGTTCAAAGCTTTTCGGCGCAATTTCGAGAATGTATAAAAACTGCATAGGCATTTGCGGAACTCACGGCAAGACCACAACTACATCTATGACTACGCAGATAATGATAACCGCAAAGCTTGACCCGTCTGCCGTAATCGGCGGAAAGCTTCCGATGATGGGCTCAAGCGGCAGAGTGGGCAAGAGTGAAAATTTTGTCTGTGAAGCGTGCGAATTTGTCGATACATTCCTTGACTTGTCACCGGATGTTGCCGTTATACTCAATATAGACGAGGATCATCTCGACTATTTCAAAACACTTGATAATCTTATTAAAAGCTTCCATAAGTTCGCTTCTATGGCGACAAAGGCGGTAATTTACAACGGCGATGATGCCAACACATTAAAGGCTATGGAGGGCATTTCCGGCAAGGATCTTATTACCTTCGGCATGGCTGAAGAAAATGATTATTATCCCGAAAATATCGCTCCCGTACATGGCGCTTATTATGAATTTGACGCTATGCACAAGGGTGAATTTCTCTGCCACATAAAGCTCAGAGTTCCCGGGCTCCACAATGTCCTTAATGCACTTGCGGCCTTGGCGGCTTCAATGTATTCCGGCGCGGACGCCGAGTCTTGCCGCGGGGGACTTGATGCATTCAGCGGTGCTCACAGACGTTTTGAGCTGCTCGGCAAATATAAGGGCGTTACTTTTGTAGATGACTACGCTCACCACCCGGCTGAGCTCAAGGTTACCATTGACGCCGCTATGGAGATGGGATATCACAGCGTTTGGGCGGTGTTTCAGCCGTTTACCTATTCGCGCACATATATGCTGATGGATGACTTCGCAAAGGTACTCAGCATACCCGACCATTGCGTTATGACTGAAATAATGGGCTCGCGTGAAGTCAATACCTATAATGTATACACTTCTCAGCTTGCCGCTAAAATTCCGGGTTCCGTGTGGTTTAATACATTTGAGGAGGTTGCCGATTATGTTGTTAAAAATGCCGAAGACGGCGACCTTGTCCTGACTCTCGGCTGCGGTGATATATACAAGGCGGCTCATATTATGATAGATAAGCTTAAATAAGTTAAACTATTTTTTACAAAGGCATAATGCCAAGTGAAAGAATTTAGATTTTCCAGTGGATTACAACTTCCTCACTGGTAGCGTCAATTTGTGATATGAGAATATCAACCACCTTGCGCTTATCGTCAAAACTTACGGACTCCCAATCATCCAGATAGCCCGTAATGCTGTCAATCTGTGAAGCGGAAACGGAATTAGCGGTGAGGTCTGCAACCAGCCGGAGCTGCTTTTGACGTTCCGCGTCCAGTTCCTCAATACGGTTATTTGCGTATTGCAGGAGCAGCGGGTTTGCCCCGGACAAAGTGTCCAGAAGTTTCTCAATCTCGCTTTCTGTCTTTGCAAGGGCAACGCGGGCGGCAGTCAGTTTCGGGTTATAGCTTTGTTCCTTTCCGCCTTTCAGCGTGTGGAATTTCTGCATCTTCTTAACCATCTCGCCGTACACAAATGCCTCCATGCTTTGCGCCGTTAGTGTACCGGCTCCCTCACAACTCCCATTTTCGGCCCGCTGCTTGCACCGCAGATAGGTAACGCCATTTTGGGCTCTCAGAGCTGCCAGCGCATAGCCACAGCGCCCGCACTTGATTTTCCCGGCCAGCCAGGTATTATGGCATTTACGGCCATTCTGGAAAGAGGTGTTCTGTGACAGCTTGCGCTGGACAGTCAGCCAGAGCTGGGAAGAAATGCGGCCCTGGTGTGGGGCAATCACAAGGATTTGTTCCTCGCCCTCGCGCCCCTGATAGAGATAACAGCTATTGTCCCCTGTGAACATTTCCGGGGGACTTTCGATTTTTACGCCCTGGGCCTTGTAATATTCATAGATGTCCATATCGGCCTGGACATAAACAGGATTTCTCAGAAGTTTTGAGATAAAGCCCCGTTGCAGCGCCTTGTCATAGACCTTGATGGAGTGTTTGACAAAGTACCGGGTTATATCGCCGTAGGAATTGCCCGGCTCCGCATACATTTGAAACATGAGCTCGGCAAAATCCATTTCTGCATTTTCCACCAGCTTCTTTGTCTTGATCCCGTCCATAACGATGGGCTCGGTATCAAAGCCGTATGGCGTCCGGCCCCGCATATAGTAGCCTTTGGTACACCGGGAATAGAAAGCGTCCTGCACACGCATCTGGATGCTTTCGCGTTCCAGTTGGGCAAAGACAATGCAGATGTTGAGCATCGCCCGGCCCATTGGGGTGGAAGTATCAAATTTTTCCGTACAGGAAACAAACTCCACATCGTATTGCTTGAACAGCTCCATGAGCTTTGCAAAGTCCACAATCGAGCGGCTGATCCGATCCAGCTTATAGACGATCACCCGCTTAATCAGACCCAGCCGGATGTCCTGCAAGAGCCGCTGGAAGTCGGGGCGTTCAATGTTCTTGCCGGAATACCCTTTGTCTTTGTATTCCTTTGCCTCACCGCCTTTAAGTTCGTAACGGCAAAATTCAAATTGACTTTCAATGCTGATACTGTCCTTTTTGTCAATCGACTGCCGCCCGTAAATTGCATCAATTCTATTATCCATAATTAGCTCCCTTTCTGTCCGTTGGGAGCCAACCTACAAGTATATTATACCTCTGTCGCCCCCTTACAACAAGGATGACTCCGGCCTACCCCCGCTGCCCGGCATACTTGCGGAACACATCAAACAGCCGCCGCTCAACCTCACGGCTCTGCTTGTCCTGTTCCTGCGGGGAAAAAACGGGGGTGAGATTTTTGACGGTAATCGTACGATCTCCGAGAACAGCCGTTTTCACTTCACTTTTATATTTGACCTGCGCCTGCATAAAATCCCTCCCATACGATAATAGAAACAGAATGTTGGAAACACCAAGGGCCAGCACCGCAAAAGTGCTGGCCCTTGTTCGTCGGCACCTCTGGACAAAGTGTCCAGAGGTTTTGCGTGCTTTAGGAGCGCCGCGCTCATTTTCTTGCTCCGTCATAAGACAGCCATACTCGGCAGCGGCGCTCCCCCACAAAGGGGGCGGCGGCCTGCGGCCCCCGCGCCTCCTTTGCTGAGAGGAAACTTCCTCTCACATACCACCAGAAAAGAGGGGTGAATGGAGATGGTAACTTAGAAATTTTCCTGCAAATATTTTTTCATGCGCTCAATTCCGCATTTCACGGAGCAGCGAACGGCGCTCTTGTCCACACCCTCCTCGCGGGCAATCTGGCGGTAGCTCTTTCCAAGGATCAAATGAGCGTCCACGCGGCGACCCTGAATTTCCGGCAAGGAGTTGAGGGCGTTCCACAGCCGGAAGAACAGCTCCTTGCGATCCATAAGTTCCTGGGGGCTGGGCTCGTGCAGGCAGGCGGAGTATTCGATCCCATCGTCACAATCCAGGGAATAATAAGCCTTGTTGTAGCGCACCCGTTCCGCATGGGCGGCCTCGCGCCGCTTACTGGCTATGAGTTCCTCGGCTACCTCGTCAGGCACCTCCACCAGCACGTCCGTTAAGTACCAATAATAAAAATCTTTCAGATTGATCGTTGTCATAGCTTGTCCTCCATTTTGTTTCGGTTGATGGGTTGAACGGAAACAAAATGGGGAGCTGGCGGGGAGCGGCACCCTGGGGAGCCGCCCCGCACCTCTGGACAAAGTGTCCAGAAGCCGGACAAACAAAATGCGCCTGCGTAGCACAAGGCCACGCAAGCGCGTGAAACGACAAATTCACTTATATACTGCCAAATTTCGCATCCACCGCCGAACTGCTCCTGTTCGGTGGATGAGCTTTTTTTTGACAGGTTAGGGGGATGGAAAAAGGCCACGACGATACCTCCTGGACACCGCCGTATCCTTAAAAAAAGGGCGACTTTAACACACCCCCCGTATTCTTAATATTTCAAAAAAGAAAACGGCGGCTTTGATTTTGATATTTCAAGGCCGCTGTTCTCTAACTTCGCGCAAATCTGCTATTAGCGGCTCTGTGCGAATGATTTATGAAACTTGGTGTTTTGCAAATACGCGGCGAGATATAACTGCGCCAATTCCTAAAAAGAGCAGTGCTGTCGGGATTGCCCACACCGCATACAACATACCGTTACTCATTTGTTCCACTGATAAGAGCGAAACGGCTTGCACATGATGCAAAGGTAAAAGCCCAATCAAGCGGAACAACGGATTTGCTTCTGTGATTGGCAGCAAAACCGGAAAAAGAAAAATTGCCATAGACGCAACGAAAGCTACAATCTGATTTTTACTGATTGCAGATATAAGCAGCGTAATTCCCGTTACGCTGAGAGTACAGGTAAACGCCAAAAGGATTTGATATTTTAGCAACGTTCCACAAGTGATATTGAAAGGAATGAACCCCTCTGCATAGTCGCTGGGAGCGAATAGAATACTACAATCCAGCCCTTCCGTTCCGTAAAAGATAAGAGCAAGAAGCAAGTTAAAAGCCGCAACCAGCGCGGTAGTGAGAATGGCGGTAAGAATACCTGCTGCTACCTTTGCAGTAGCGCATTTGGTTTTGCCGTATTTGCTTGTCAATATGATATTGTCAACGCCTTCATACTCTCCGGAGAAAATCGGAGCAAGCATGATGATAACCGCAAGAGCAAGCACGATAAAAACCCGCACCATGTTTTTACTTGTTGAAAGCCAACCATCTACATAGCCAATTTTGATTTCTTCATTACCGAACACATCCGAAACACTTAATCCGTTCCAATTTCCCTCTTTATCAGAAAATCGGGAAAAGGCGGCGGATTGTGTAGCGTTTTGATACAGGTACATCGCATTGAGACCATGCAGATCATGGGTCGGCGCAAAGTCATTCATCATTTGCTGTACTTTTTCGTCGGTCAATATTCCCTCGTATTTCGCGGCAATTTCCTTGTCGATTTCTACTGCCGTTTTACCTGAACCTTCCGCACTTACACCGTCAAAAGCATATTTGTTTTGATAGGTAGAAAAGGAAATCAAGACAGAAAACAGAAGTATTCCAACCAGAACAATCAAAGATAAACGCTTTGAAAATACTTTTCGCAGTTCAAAAAGAATTAGTTTTTTCATTCTTCACAACCCCCTTTGAAATAGAACAGGTACAAATCTTCCAAAGTAGGCTGCACCCTTACCACATTTTCCATAGGCGGACGATCTCCAATAATCCGTAAGATTGTCTGATTTCCGCTGATGTTACGCAGATTGCTTGTATTGTAGGCAGCCGCGTATTTTTCCGCATAGGCAGTCGGAACCGTACATTCCCATACTTGACCGTCGATTTCAGAAGTAATCTCCTGCGGATTTCCAAAATGAATGATCTGACCGGATTTCATCATAATGATTTCCTCTGCAATAAACTCCACATCGGAAACAATATGCGTAGACAGAATTACAATGCGGTCTTTGGAAAAGGCGCTGATCAAATTGCGGAAACGGACGCGCTCTTTCGGGTCAAGCCCTGCCGTTGGCTCGTCTAAAATCAAAATGCGGGGGTCATTGAGCATGGCTTGTGCAATTCCTAAACGCTGTTTCATGCCTCCCGAAAAAGTTTTGATTTTGTGCTTACTTTCCCTCGATAAGTCTACTGCTTCCAGCAACTCTTTTGACTTCTTACGCGCCGCCTTTTCGTCCAATCCTTTCAGAGCCGAAACGTAGATCAAAAAGTCATACGCCGAAAAGTCGGGGTAATACCCGAAGTGCTGCGGCAAGTAGCCTAAGAGGTTTCGATATTTCTCACCCAGTTCAACAATGTTCCTGCCATTCAGCAGGATTTTGCCGGAAGTAGGCGTTTGAATATTGCAGAGTAGCCGCATAAGCGTTGTTTTTCCTGCGCCATTTGCGCCCAGCAAACCGTAAACGCCATTTGTCAAGGTGATGTTCAAGGCGTTCACAGCCGTTTTAGAGCCGAACTTTTTTGTCAGGCCGATTGTCTTTAATTCCATAAAAAACGCTCCTTTCTCCATAGGGAGCAATAAAAATACTCTCCATGTGTTTTCATGGAGAGTATAAAGGGGAAATATCTACTTTTTATCTACAAAGTGGGAGATTTGAAATAGGCAGATACATTCGCTCCGTTGACGGTATTCCGAATTTGCAAATAGCCGTTATGGTGTTCACAAAGCAGCTTGCAAATATATAACCCAAGTCCGAAATGCTCAGAATGGTTGCTTTCCCCTGTGAAGTACGGATTTGCAGCTTTTTGTAGGCTGTCTTTATCAAAACCATTCCCATCGTCCGATACGGAAAGCAGCAAACCGTTGTCATGCAAGGTGAAAGATATTGTTACTAAAGTCCGGGCATACCGCACAGCGTTAGAAATCAAGTTGTTGCATACCTGTGAGATAAATGCACTGTCAAGAGAAAGTTGCAAAACAGATATGTCATTTTGTAAAATCAACTCTTTTCCGTTTTTCGTACAAATGATTTTTGCACTGTCATACAAAGAAGATACCAACGGTTGTAAGTCAATCAACTTGTACTCTGGCTGCGTATCTTCCATACGCCTAATGTTGCTCATACTGCTTACATAGTTTTCCATACGGGAAATATGCTTTCCCATTGTGGCGGCGGTTTCCCTCGTTTGGGAATTGTCGCTGGTTTGCAGCATTTCGTTATAGCCTTTTAGTACTGTTAGAGGGGTACGCAAATCGTGAGCAAAAGCGGCGTTGAGTGCTTTTCGTTCTTCAACTTGCCGCCACATTTTAGAGAAATTGTCCGCAAGGGTTGTCCGCATGATTTCAAAGGACGCGCAAAGCTGTCCCAATTCATCGTTGTTATCATAGTCGATTGAAAAGTCCAAGTCATTGTTCGCTATTTTTTCAGAAGCAGTCCGCAGTTCCGCAAGCGGCTTTTTCAGCCTGTTTCTGTAAAACAGCAGCGCAGCAGCGATAATACAGAATGCAGAATAGATAGGAGTTGCAACAATGGGAAGTTTCTCCAGTAGCGCAATGGTACGCTCGTCCTCTTTAGACATCGGGACGGGCACTATTCCGATGTAAGCGCCGTCACCCAACTGTTCCCCCTGCTCATTCGTCAAATAATATTTTTCGCCGGACGGGGGATAAGATGCTCTGATACCTTCGGCAGCACTACCACAGATCGAAAAAGTCGTTACGGATAGAAAGACTGCGAGTACAACAAAGGCAATTACATAGAGAACAAGGCTTTTTCGGAGAGATAAATAGTGCTTGCGGCAATTTACTTGACCCATTTGTATCCACACCCCCAAACCGTTTCAACATACATATGGTCGGTATATGCAGCAATTTTAGTCCGTATCCTGCGGATATGCTCTGCCACAACGCTGCTGTCGCCCTCGCTGTCATAACCCCAAATACGCTCATAAATCCGTTCTTTATCAAAGACCTGTCCTGGACTTTGAGAAAGCAGTTCCACAATATCAAATTCCTTTTTTGCAAGACCGATACGCTTATCACCAAAGAACAAGCAACGTTCTGAATAGTCAATCGTCAAATCACCGGAAAACTTGACTTGTGCTTCAAAATTGTGTCGTGCCTCCCGGCGCAGATGAGCACGCACCCGCGCTTCAAGTTCCACAAGTGAAAAGGGCTTCACAATGTAATCATCGCCACCAACAGTAAAGCCTTTTACCTTATCTGTATCTTCGATTCGAGCAGTCAAAAAAAGGATTGGGCAGGATATGTGATCGCGGATACGCTTGCAAACTTCTAACCCGTCTGTTCCGGGCATATTGATGTCAAGCAAAATAATATCCGGTTGTTTTTCCACTTGCTTTAGTGCTTCTGCACCATTGAAAGCGGGCAGGACACGAAAGCCCTTGCTTTCAAAAAAGCTGCCGAGCATAGAAACAATGTCGCTTTCATCATCAGCAATCAGTATTTTTGATTCCACTTTACGCACCTCCTAATAATTGAGTGTAGCACTCAACTTTCAATTATTTATCAATTTTACTTGCGGAAAGAAATCGGAACTTTAATATATATTCTACTTTACATCGGTCCAAAGCTCAATATCGGAAAGTGAAATTAAATAGTCGGTATTATGAAATATACACTCGTTCAAATAACGATACCTGAAATGTAAAATTACATTAGGTGATATTATGAAGATTGAGAGAGATGAACGACGATTTGATTTTCGCGATATAGGGCTCGCCATCAAGCGGGCACGGGAAGCCGCCGGGATGACGCAGGAGCAACTGGCTTATATTGTTGACCGGGCTCCACGCACTATCATGTATAATGAGAATGACGGCCAACACCCCAGCCTCAACACCTTTTATCAGATGGTAACAATGTTTGATATATCGGTAGATCAATACTTCTATCCGTCCAAAAATAAAGGGAGCGAGTGCAGAAAGCGGATTGACGCCATGCTGGGTTCCCTGGACGAAAAAGAATTAAAAATTGTAGAAGCCACCATCCAAGCGATGAAAGCGGCTAAGGAGACGGAGGATGCGTAAAGAGCACGCGCCTCCGTTTTTTGCACCCATTTCCGGGCCTGCACGAAACGGCAAGCAATTCGGGTGTGGCCACACTCCGAAATTTTCACAGGCCGCAGGCCCGTGAAAATGCTTGTTGGGGAGCTCCCCAAACCCGCCGGACTTCTGGACACTTTGTCCAGAAGTCCCTGGTTGTCTGCGGCCCGGAGCTATCGCTCCTGGGCCTTATTTTCACGCCCATCCGTATGGCCGAGCAGATGGTCAATGTTCGCCTTGACCGCCACGGCCTGCCGCATTTCCGCCTGGGCCTTGCGGTATTCCGCATAAAGGGCCTTTCTCTTTTCGGAGAGCTCCCGGCGCTCCTTTTTCAGCGCATCCATTTTCGGGAGCTTCGCCCCGCCTAAAAGATCGCTCATAGTAGCTTTGGCCGCCCGGTAGTCAGCCAGCTCTGCCTCGTGCTGGGCCAGGTACTTTTTAGAATACCGGGCCGCCTTGTAGCCGTCGAACACAGGGCGCGTCTTTGCATACTGTACCACCGCGCCCATGAGCTCAGAAGTTTTAGAGAGGGCCGCCTCTGTGTCCCGCAGCTCCCCGGCCAGCTTGTGGGCGCGATCCACCGCCGCCTCGGTGCTGGCGGCCAGCGCGTCATAATCCATCAGATCGTGTTCCCGGAGATATTGGAGCGCGGCGGCCATCTGTTTGAGGTTGTAAACTTTGGCCCACCGCTCATAGCCGGGCCCCTTGCCCTGGGCCATGCGCTCCCTAATGTCGATAATCAGATTGACCCGCCGGGGCGGAGCCGGGCCGTCTTTTGGGAGCTCCGGGATGGGACGCTCCCCGGCAATTACCGCCCGGATGTCATCCGGATCGAAACCGGGGCCCAGGGTTGATGCCCGCAGGCGGGTGTACTTATCCTGCCCAGGGGCCAGGAACGAGATCGCGCCGCCCCGCCCATGCTTCACTTGAAAGCCGGACTCCTCCATAAGCCGCAGGAACGCCGGGAAGTCAGCGGGCCGTTGCCCCAGGGCCTCCACGATGGCCAGCCGCACCCTCTGTTGTGCGGTGGGCGGCTTTTCTCCAATCCACTGGCCATAATGGAGAAAGCGGCCCTTGCTGTGCTGTTTCGGATTTTGGATAACAGACAGCTCATGCTCAATGCACACCCGGTCAGAGAGCCGCCGCACCGCAAAGCTGGAGCCGATGAAGTTATGAAACTTCCGGGAGCAGTCCTGGGCCGTGGAGTTGTAATAAATGTGATTATGAATGTGGCCCTTGTCGATGTGGGTACAAACGAAAAACTGGTACTTGCCCTTTGTCCAGCGCATGGCCGTTTCATAGCCGATTTTGTTGGCCTCCTCCGGCGTGACCTCACCGGGAGGAAACGCCTGCCGGATCTGAAAGAACAGGGCCCCGCGCTCTACGGCCCGGCCCGTTTCCGCCTGGTACTGGCTCTTTGTCAGGAGAAACTCAGCGGGGGCCGATGCCGGATCGCAGAGGTAGGCAGACACAGCTCCTATCTTTTTCGGATTGAGCCCGTAGGCAAACCGATCCTCCATTGTCTGGACAGCCGTTTTTCCCGCCGCTACCTTGTAGGGCCGGATGTAAGTTGTAGCGATAGCCGCACCTCCTTTCCCAGCAGAAAAAGCGGGCGGCGGTCTATGTCACCCGCCGCCCGGCACCTCTGGACACTTTGTCCGTAAGTATCAGCTCGCCATAAAGTCCATCGCCGCATACTTCACACCATGCAGACGCTCCACCAGCCAGCCGCCCAGGGCCGGGAGCCCAAAGGGGGAAACCAGGAACGCCAGCACAAACATGGCGATGCAGCCTACTGTCTGCCCGGCCAGCAGGCAGAGGATCGCCAGTAAGGACAGGCCCACACAGGCCACAATGCACACCGCTCCCGCCACGCAGGACAGGAACGTAAGCACAGCCACAATGAGGATCAGGGCCAGGACAAAGGGAGCCGCGATGATTTTTAAGATTGTCCGCATCGTTCATACCTCCTACAAAAAGTTCGTTGTTTGCCTCTATATGTATATTATAACTCCGCAGGAGGGGGCCAACAAGGATGCCTCGGCTATCCCCACCTCTGGACAAAATGTCCAGAAGTCGAGATAGCCGGGGAACGGCAAAACCGCTCCCCGGCAGGTCAGAGCCGCACGATGGCGGAGAGCTTTTCCAGCAGATCGGAAAGGGGCCGCCACAGCTTTTCATAGTCCCGTTGCAGAGCTTTGATCTCCTCCGGGTAAATGCCGCCGTAGGTATTCGCCTGGATCGCCACCTGGTTTAGATTGTTGGAGCACCGCCGCTGGAGCGACACCAGCTCCTGGACGGGTGACAGGTCAACATGGAGCACATAGCCATTGAGGGCCATTTTCCGCATATAGGCCCCCATGTTGCGGATGCCCGCCTCGGCCATACGCTCCTGGATCAGCGCCTGCTCCTCCTCGGACACCATCACATGGAGATGGATGGGGCGGCGGCGTTTCTTTGTCACCGCTCCTCCCGTTCCAGGCTCCGGCAGACGCGGGGCGGCTCCTTTACCTTGTCCAGCGCCTTTTCCCGTTCCGGGGGCTGGGCGGGGATCGGCGTATTGAATACCCCGGAGAGCCGCAGGGCCTCCTGGTTGGCAAAATCCTCTTCACGCTTCTTTTCCATAAACAGTCCTCCTATCTGTCGCCCCGGTCAGGGGCTTTCTTTTTAGGGCCGTCCGGGGCCCGGTGTTCCTGGGCCTCCTTTTGCGCCGCTTTCAGTTGTTCCGCAATCGGGGGCTGGCGTTTGGCCTCCTTATGAGCCCGCGCCGCCTCCTGGCGTTCCACGCCACGGGCAAAGCTGGCCAGTTGCTCCGGGGTGATGTATTCTTTCACCACATAGCTGCCGAAGTCAGGGTAAAACCACGTCAGCCGCTTTTGATCCGGGACACGGTGAGCGTCCTCCCATTTTCCTACCACCTGGGCCTGGGCATCCATCTGCCGCCGAATATCCAGGTTATTGCGGGAGGGCCGGAGCTCATAATCCTGCATTTCCCGTTCCGTCAAGGGATGGGCATAGGTGATGGCTCCCCACGCCTGGAACGCCTCACCCGTCACTTGCTGGCGGGTAAAGTATAAATCCATGTGGACAGGGCGGTTAAAATAGCTGTTCGGGTAGGTGCCGATGTCGATAGGCCGCTGGGTGGAGTAGTACAGATAGGTTTCCTTGTCCGGGGCCTGCTCCACTTCCTGCACATGGTAGCGCCGCTGGTAGTCCTCGGCCCGATTGAGTAAGTCCCGTTCCGCCATATCCGGCTCATTCATGTAGTGGCCCCAAAAGTAATTCCGCTGGCCGTCCTGCTCATTAAACCGCCACGTCACATAGGGATTAGGGGCCCTGCTATTTTCCCCAAGGGCAAAACCGCACTGATTGTCAAACAGGATCGTGCGGCGGATCACATAGCCTTGATTTTCTTCCAGAATAACACCTCCTTAGATGCCCCGCCACCTCTGGACAAAGTGTCCAGAAGCGGCGGGGGTAGATGTGGAAAGCATTTGAGCAAAATAAGGGCAGGCCATAGAAAGATACGGCCCACCCCCAAAAGGGCCCCGGAAAGCCTTGATACAAGCGGGTTTTCCAGAGCCTAATTTTCCACACATCACCTCCGCTTTTTCCGCATATAGTCCCGCTTTTGCCGCCGCAGGGCAATCCGGGCACAGGACTCGGAGCAGTAGGCCATGCGCCCATCCGCAGGGACGGCCCCGCCACAGACCGGGCAAATCTTGAAATCCGGCCTGGGGCCCTCACTCAGCAGGGACACCTCCAGGGCCGGATCAAGGGGCAGGACAGCCTCCCGAAAGTAGCGGCAGTAAGCGCCCGTCCAGCATTTCCCCAGCATATAGCACTCACAGTCCAGGGGCAGGCAGCCGCACTCCCGGTCATAGTTAGCGCACCATTTTGTTACCAGGGCGCGGATCGCCCGTTTTTCCTCGCGTGTCAGTTCACGGGCCAAGCCGTCACCTCCCGCCAGCCGGGGCCCGCATAAGCTCCCGGTAGCAGGACACGCAGCCGATCCCGCGCCAGTAGGGACACCCGGAGCACCGGGAGCCCCTGGGCGGTTTCGCCGGGGCAGGAGCCTGGGGACGGGGCTTCTGCTTCATCATTTTTTCAAAGGGGCTGTCGGTAAACCTCATTTGTCAGCCTCCTCTCCGTCCTCGTCCTCCTCATCCCAGGGCGGGCCGTCATCGTCCTCGTCCCCGTAGCCGTCCGGCCCGTCATAGTCATCCAGCTCCCCGCCATAGTCCTCCTGGGGGTCGGCGGCTTTCTGCTGTTTGGGGCGCAGTACCTTGAAATAGAACGCCGCGCCGCCGCCCACTAAGGCCACGGCCAGCACCGCCAGGAGCATCCCCATGTTGCCGCCCGTTTCTGGCTCGGCCTCCTCCGGGGTGGGTTCCTCGGTTTCCGTGGGTTCCGGCTCCGGCTCAACGCCCGCGCACTTGTTCATATTGACCGAGCAGACGGCGCACTCTGTATTCACGGCACCCGCCGCGCATTTTTCAGAGCAGGAGCAGACCGCCTGCTCCACCCCGGCGGCCTCGGCTGCGGCCAGCAGATCGGCCTCGTCTACCACGCTGAAGAAGTAGGTTTCATACTGCTCGCCCTCCTCGTCCACGGGCTTGTCGTAGTCAATGACGATGTAAAAGGTGTTTCCGCCCGCCGTCTGGACGGTAATAAACTGCTTGTTGGTGTGCTCGTCATAGAGCAGATCGCGGGTTACAAGGTTGCCCTCCTCCGAAAAGCCCTCACCCGGTTCGATGGTGGGTTCCGGCTCCGGGGCCTGGGTTTCCTCGGTCATAGTGGGATCGCCATAGTCCGCGCCCTCACCGCCGTCCGCATAGGCATAGGCCGGGACGCTAAATCCGCATAAAAGAACGGCGGCACACAGCGCCGCCGCCATCACCCGAAAGCGTTTCATCTTCAATTTTCCTCCTTTCCGCCGTCCCCGGACTTCTGGACACTTTGTCCAGAAGTGCCGTCCCGGAGCCGCTGGAGCACCAGGGGGGAGCTCCTCCAGGGAAATGCTCATGCCCCGCACGATGTCCACGATCTCGCTGTTTTCGGCCTCCTGCTTGTTCTTTTCCAGCTCCTTGAGCCGGGCCTGCTGTTCGCTGATTTTGGCCTTGACCTTATCAATCTCGGCCTGGATTTTCTGGCTTTTGCTTGCCGCCATAGATACCTCCTTGTCAGGGTAAACGCCCGTAGGCGTAGAAATGGGATTGCCAGTAACTTGTATTCAAATTTGCATATTGGATGGGATCGCCACAGTGGATCATCATCCCGTCCCCCACATAGATGCCACAGTGGGACACGCCCGCCGTGTCATAGGTGCCGACAAAGAACACCAGATCGCCGGGCTTTGGATTGCTGGTAGGGGTGCAGATGTTATAGAGCCCCTGGGCCCCCAGGCGGCCCACATTCCAGCCGGAGTGATTGATCACCCAGGACACGAAGCCGGAGCAGTCAAAGGACGTAGCCGGGGAGCTCCCGCCCCACACATAGGGATAGCCCAGGTATTTCTCCGCCTCGGTGAGCATGGCCGCAAAGGTTTCATCGTCCAGATATTCCCCCGGCACGTCATATCCGGCGGGCGGGTTGGTAACGTATTTCCCCACATAGGCCGACTCCGGGAACAGGTCAGGCCGGTTTCCCAGGGTGGACATATAGAGGGAGTACCGGGACATCTGCTCCTCGTTCATCATTTCCAGGGGCAGATGGGACAGGTTGCGGTTTTCCAGCGTGACATAACAGATATAGTAATTGTAGGGCACCTCTACCGTATAGGAGTTGCCCTCGCTGTCCGTTCGGCTTTCCGTCCGATAGCGCACCTCAACCACCACATCTTCGGTGAGAATGTACTGGCGGTCAAAGAGGTTTTCCAGCGTCCCCTGCACCTGATCCAGCATCCATGCCCCCTCATGGAGCACAGACAGGATAGAGATCAGCACATAGGGATCGTGCTCAATGCTGTCCAAGTCGAAGTGATACTCGTCATAGTCATGGGTGCTTTCGTAGCTGTCCAGGTAGTCCTGGAGCTCCGCCTCCATGCCGCAGTAGGCCGCCTCCGCCGCCAGCATTTCCTCGTCCTGGGATGGGTAGGTAGTCGCGCCCACCGCGCCCGCCCCGGCGTTGCCAAGCGTCACCAGGGAGGACGAACAGGACTGCATCATAAAGAGCAGGAGCACACAGGCCAGGGCCAGCACCACCCCCACGGGATGCCGCTTCACAAAGCCCGCGATCTTTGCCCCGGCCTTTTCCGTGGCGGCGGCTGTCTTTTTCGCCGCGCCTGCCGCCCCGGTCTTGACCGCCTCCCGCGCCCGCTTCTGGTACTGCTTTTTCAAGCGGTGCTTGCGCCACATCCGGGAAACCGGGTTGCCGGACATCTCCGGGTGTTCCTGGGCGGCCATGCGGAAGTGATAGTCCGCCGTGGCTTTGACATATTTGGACTCGGCCCGCTGGACAGCCTTTGCCGGGTGTTCCCGGACTTTCCGCTTCACAAACCGGGAGCCATGCCGCAGGGCGGCCTCGCCCACCAGCTCGGAGCGGTGGGCCCCCTCGATGCCCACATTCTCATGCTCGTTTTCATAAATCTTCCCATGCACAAAGCCGTGGGCGGCCCCGCCAGCGGCGCGGCCCACCCGCCGGATGGGGCCGGGCTTTTTTTGGGCGGCTTCTGTTTTGCCAGCTTGTCTTTGGCCGCCTCCAGCTTTTCCCCGCGCTTTTCCATGCGGAGCTTAGAAGCGGCGGCCTGTTCCTGTTTGCTTTTCTGCCGGAACTTCGACTTGTGGACACTTTGTCCAGAAGTGCCCTCTGTCCCGGCACCGCCTGGAGAGCCGCCCCCAGCGGCCCCGGAAGAAGCGCCGCCGGGATCGGCGGGCTCCTCCCAGGAGCCGGGGCGCTCCCTGGGCTCTTGTTCGGGTTTATTCGGTTTTCGCTTCATTCTTCAAGTCCTCCGGGCGCGTGGTCAGCAGGTTATAGATCTCCCCACGGGGGAACCGATCCACAAAGGGGATGGTCACATCACCATAGAACAGCAGGCCCTCGCCGGAATTGGAATGGGTGATATAGGAGAGCTGATGCTCGGAAATACCGAGCTGTTTCGCCAAAATCGCCCGGTCACTTTGAGCCTGGGACAGCAGGATCATAAAGTCCGTGTTGTCCAGAATGGCCTCGATCTCCCGGCTGGCCAAAAGGTCTTTGACGTTCTGCGTTAAAGCCGAAGGCACGCAGCCCTTTTTGCGGAGCATCTTCCACACCGCCACAAAGTAGCTGGCGGTCAGCGCGTCCCGGAGCAGGATGTGGAACTCGTCAAAGTAGCACCAGGTAGAAACGCCGCTGTGGAAATTCACATTGACTGCCGAAGTTACAAAGTCGTTGGTAACGTGCATGGCGATCTTGCGGAGGTTTTCTCCCAGCCCTTTGAGGACGATGCAGACAATATGCGCCGTCAGTTTTACGTTGGTCTGGTGATTAAACAGGTTAAGGGAGCCCGTACAGTAGAGCTCCAGGGCGGTTGCCACCCGGCGGGCCTCCGGCTCCGGCTGTTTGAGAAGCTCCTCGTACAAGTCCTGGAGCAAGGGCGGTTTACCGTCCCCCAGGCCCAGGGCCATGTCCCGGTAAATGAGCCTCACACAGCGGTCAATCACCGTCTTTTCGATGGGTTGCAAACCGTCCTTGCCGCCTACCACCAGCTCGCACAGGGACAACAAAAAATCCGCTTTCATGGAAAGCGGGCTTTCGTCATCGTCCAGATCAAGCTGGATGTCCATTGGGTTGATATGGTTGGGGGAGCCGGGCGCGATCTCCACCACCTGGCCGCCCAGCCTCCGCACCAGCGGGGCATATTCCCCCATCGGATCGACAATGATAATGCGGTCTTTGGGGATAGCGAGAAACACGTTGATGATCTCGCGCTTTGCGGCAAAACTCTTGCCGGAGCCCGTGGAGCCGAGATACAAGCCGTTGGCCGATTTCAGCTTCTTGCGATCCGCCATGATGACGTTGTGGGAAAGGGCGTTCATGCCGTAGTAGAGGGACGGCCCGGCCATCCGCAGCTCCCTGGTCATAAAGGGGATAAAGATCGCCGTGGAGCTGGTAGTCATGCCCCGCTGGATTTCCACCTCGTTATATCCCAGGGCCAGAGAGGACACAAAGCCCTGCTCCTGTTGCCAGTCCAGCCGCTTCAAAGCGCAGTTGTATTTCTGCGCGATGCCGCCCACCGTGAACACATCGTTTTCCAGCCGCTGGCGGGTGGGCGCGATATTGATAACCGTAAACGTCAAGAGGAACATCCGCTCGTTGCGGGACTGCAGATCGGCCAGGAGCTCCGCCGCGTCCTTGCTGAATGTAATCAGGTCAGGGGGCAGGATGTCGGGATCGTACCCGGCCCGCACCGCCTTCCGCTGTTCCTCCACCTTCATTTTCCCGATGTCGGAGAGCTTGCCCTTGATGGTCTTAATGGCCTTGAGCTGATCCACCGTCTGAATATGGAGCGTAACCGTCATTTCCGCATCCAGCTCCAGGATCTCCGCCAGGAGCTTGTCAGAGAGCTCGGACGCCAAAATCTGCAAGTAGGACGCCGCGCCCCAGTATTGGCCGATGCGGAATGTCCGGGCCTGCCGGAAGTCGAAGCTGTCCGGCGCGATATAGTCCTTTGTGCCAAGCCCGGTTTTGGGGATGTCCTGCCAGGAGAAGCGGAACGGCTCCCGGTTGCCGGGGTGCATTTGGCCGTGTAGCAGAGCCAGCCGCGCCTGCCCGTCCATCGGGACAGAGGGAACGCCCAGCCGTTTGAGATTGCCTGTCACGTCGGCCTCCACCCGTTCCAGGCGGGGGCGGGCCTCCGCGATCCCCTCGGCGGGCAGGCCAAACGTGATGTATTTTGACCGCTCGATGCCGTTGTTGCTTTTGGCAATCTGGCTTTTTAACATCCCCGTGAACTCCGCCCGGATGCTGTCATAGTCATCCTGGGCCGGGGGAATGTTTACCTTGTACTTGCTCCGGGAACGGGAGCGGCGGTTGATAAAGGAAAGCTGGAACGGCAGGGAGCTGTCGAAGTAGTTGAGGAACGAGCTCCACCCGCCAAAAATCGCCGTCTGATCCTCCGTGGACGCAACGGAATAGTTGATGTCCTCATATTCCACCGTCTTTGTGTAGAGCCCGCCGGGGAGCTGGCACACCCCGTCCGGGTGCATCACCAGATAGGGGATCGTCTGCTGGGCGGAGAGCGCCGCTTTCCGTTTAGCGGCCTTTCCGGGGCCGCGCTTTGGGCTTTTTGCGTTCTGCAATCGCATCCTCCTTTCTCACAGCGCCCCGCTGGGTGAACGGGGCATAGATATTTTCCGTCTGGTAGGGCCTCACCCCAGGCCGCAGGAACTTTGCCCGCAGGACGTTCCGCACCACCTTTTCAAAGGGGAGCCCGTCTTTTTCATACATCGCCAGCAGGAACGCCGGGAGCGCCACAGCCATCATCAGGAACATAGCCCCCGTGTTGCCGATGGCGCTCCGGGCCAGCAGGTAGGACGGGATGCCCACCGCCGCCGCGATCCCGAAGCACACAAGCTGGCGTTTCGTCAGGTTAAAGGCAAGTTTGGTCTTGATTTTGGATAAGTCGTTGGGGACATTTACATAGGGAATTTTTACTCACTCCTTTCCGGCCCGGCCACCTCTGGACACTTTGTCCAGAAGTCCGGGATAGTGCTTTCCACCTCGTTCCCCCACACGTCCCAGCCGGGCGGGGACTGCCTTGCAAACAGCTCCACCCTGGGCACGTCGCCCATGAGGGCCACGATCTTATCACGGGCCTCCTCCGGCTTGCGGCTGTGCTCCTGGATCGGGGAAATAATGAATTGATGGACGTTTGCCGCCTGCCGTTTCGGGTGTCCCCGTGTCGCCAGCAGGCAGACCTCCGCGTTGCCCCGCGTCCAGAAGCCCAGGCCGTAGAACCAGCCCTCGGACTTGCGGTTTTTCTTTAGCCAGACGAAAGCAACGCTCTTGTAAGTGAAGCCCCACGCCTTGATGAGCCGCAGGGCCTCCGGGAGCTGCGGGAACGTAGCCCACAAAAAAAGCACGCTGTCCGGGGCCGCCAGATCCGCCACCGGGAGCGTGCATAACTCGTCAATCCCCATTGTGGGGTAGTGTTTTTCCGCCGCCCCCTGCAAGCCCTTTTGAGCATACCGCCAGGGGGGATCGGCGTAGATCACAGAATATTTCCTGATAATTACACTCCTTTCTCCCCAGCCTCCACCGCCGCACCTGCCACACGGATGCGCTCGCTGGCGGCGGCATAGTAGGCCGGGACGGTTTCAAAACAGATGAAGCGGCGGCCCGTATTGAGGGCGGCCACCGCCGTTGTGCCGGAGCCCACGCAGATGTCCGCTACCACCTCGCCGGGGCGAGTGTAGGTCTTGATGAAATACTCGCACAGGGCCACCGGCTTCTGCGTGGGGTGGACGGTGCGCTGGACGGTGGGGAACGTGAGCACATTCCCCGGAAAGCGCAGGCCGTCCTCCGAGCCGCCCGTGGTACGGACGAATTTTCCATAGTTTGGGCTGTCCCCGTTGTTCGTCAGACTCCGCTTGTAGGGCTTGCCCTGTTCAAACTGCGGGTTGTAGAGGGGGAGCTTCTGATAGAATACCAGGATGTTCTCCGTCTTTTTCAGCGGGGCACGCCTCGCGTTGAGGAAACCTGTGCATCGGCTTTTGTACCACACCCACTCATAGCGGAGCATAGGCAGGTTGGAGGCCCCCAGCACCTTGTCATAGGGGCACTGCGCGAAAAACAGGATCGCGCCGTCCGGCTTCACCGCCCATTTCACCGCCTCCCACAGCTCCGGGAGCGGCAGGGGCACATCCCAAAAGTTCCGGGTTGTGCCATAGGGCGGATCGGTCAAGAGCATATCCACGGAATGGCGGGGCAGGGAGCGCAGGCCCTCGATGCCATCCATAAGGAACAGCCCCTCCGTGAGTTCCGGGGACTTCTGGACACTTTGTCCAGAGGTGCCCTTATCGGTCATCCCTGGCCTCCTTGCCCTTTGCCGGAGCGGGCCGGGCGGCGTTCTCACGGGCGGCCTGCGCCCGCCCCTCGGCTAACTGCTGTGCAATCGTCTTTGCGTCATCCCTGCCGCCCAGCAATTCCCGCTTTTGCAAGACGGCCTCCGTTTCCGCCATGAAGCGGGCAACATCGGCCTCGTTAAAGTCCTCCGGCGCTTTCCCATACCACAGGCGCGTCCCATCGGGCCCATATCTTCTCGGCATATAACACCCCTTTCTCAATGCGCGCTAAAGATACTGCGCGCTATTGTCCCGGTTTTGAACAGCATGAAACAGAGCAAAACCGTATAGCCCACGGTGCCCCAGATCGCCCCGATGGGATCTCCGCCCGTGGCAATTCCCTGGATCAGCACCGCATAGATTGCAACGCACACCAGAATGAGCATCCCCTGGAAGCCCACGGCAAAGAGGGAACGCAGATAGTTCTGCCCCATCTGTCCCACTTCCCGGTGGGAGATTGTCGCCATAGGGATCGGGGCCAAACTGGTGAGCAAATAGATTTCCAGCATCCTCCCGTAGACCAGAACGAAAATGACGATGCCCAGCGCCCACATGGTAACGCCGATAATCGAGGACTGGAGCCATAGTCCGAGAAGCGGCCCTAAGTCCATCCCCTCCAGGGTGGTTTCCAGTTCCGTGATCATATCCGGCGTGATGTCCGTGGAGCCCTGGATCAGACCGCCCGCCTGGGCAATCACCGTCTGCGACACGTCAAAGACGGCCATCACAATGTCAAAGGTATTTGAGAGAATGAAGATGGCACAAGCCGTTTTGAACATCCATTTATAGATATTCGCCACGTCAAACTCGTGCATATTGTTCTTTTCCAAAAGCATCTGAATGAGCTCATAGGTGGCAACAAAGGTCAGCACCAGCCCGGCAATCGGCAAGATCACCGTTTCGGAAAGCTGGCGGATGAGGGAAAATACCCCGGCGTTCCACGCCGCCGGGGTAGTCCCCACCTGTACCGCAATCTCTCCGACTTGGGTATTGACGTAATCAAAGAGCCCCTCCAGGTTCCCCATGATCCCGCCAATCAACAGCTCTTTGAGCCAGTCCGTGAGCCAGTCGGTGAGAAAATCCATAGGCCGTTACCTTAGAACAGGCCGCTCAGCAGAGGGATCAGGGTAGTGCCCAGCAGGATGATGCCGCCGCCCGCCATGAGCTGCTTCATACCCTGGCTTTTGGAGCCCGGGTTGTCGGAACCGTAGCCCTCCAGCAGATTGACAACGCCCCACACGCCCAGGCCAGCGCCCAGCGCAACAACGAGAGTCTGCAAAGTCGTGATAGCAGAAGCGAAAAATTCCATATATCCTCCATTTCTCCGGGATTGTCCCGGCCATGAAAAAAGCCGCCCGTTTGGGCGGCAAAGTTGCGACCTCTGGACACTTTGTCCAGAAGTGATTTATACATAGGCATCCGGATCGTCCACGTCGTCGTAGTTGAGGATGTCCTCGTCCTCGCTTACGGGCCCCGCTTCGGATACGTCTACCTCGTACACCTCACAAGCCTCGTTAAGCCCAGGCCGCCTGCGGCGGTTGATGAGCTTATCAAGGTCAAAGGCGTTTTTCTTTTTATCGGCCTCAGCCGTGTACTTGTAGTTCGGGTGCTGCTTCAAATCGTATTTGGACGAAAAGAACGGGGGCAGGCCCCGCAGCTGCAAAATGCACTTGTCGCCCGGCATGGTAGCCAGCTCGCTGGGTGTCATCAGCTCCCGGCCCAGCCGCTGGGTGTTTTGGTTGTAGCTTTCCGACTGCCCACGGGAGCGGCCCTCGGTCTGCATGGAGATGGTGGCCTTTCCCAGCCAGTTTTCCGATATTTCCTTGATGGTGGAGCTCTCCCGGCCACCCAGGAAGATCACGCTGTCCATGTTTCCCAGGATCGTTTCCGCGTTGTCTTTGTAAATGGCTTTGCACTGCGCGTACTGCTGGTAGAACAGGCACAGACTCACCTCGCGGGAACGAATAACGGCGACAAGTTTCTCCAGCGAGGGCACCTGCCCCGTGTTGGCCGCCTCGTCCCACAGCACCCGCACATGATGGGGCAGGCGGCCACCGTGAACATTGTCCGCCCGTTCACACAGCAGATTGAACATCTGCGAAAAGGCCAGGGCCACAATGAAGTTATAAGTCGGGGTTGTGTCGGAAATTGTGAAGAAAACCGCCGTTTTCCGATCCCCGATGCGGTCAAGCTCCAGTTCGTCATAGCTCATGATCTCCCGGAGCTGGGGGATGTCAAAGGGGGGCCAGCCGAGAACCGCAGGAAATAAGGATTGATTTTGCGGTCTTGCCAGAGACGAAAAGTCAAGGACTTTTTCATCAAATTCACAAACAAGTTACATTTTGAATCTCGTTGCGAAGCAGTCGCTTGATTTTGTCCTCCATCGTCTCTCTGGCGTTCTCGTTGAAGTGGACACGGACAATATAGGTCGTGCCGTTTATCTGCTTTCTGACGGTGGGTGCGGTGTGCTGTGCGGTGGTCTGTGCTGCTGTGTTTCTGTTTTCTGTCATTCAATACCTCCTATGAATGAAAAATGCCCGACAAGGAAAGGCTGACAACGAAGTCCTGACAACGGACATTGAAAAACCTTTTATCTTATCGGGCGGCTCTTATTACTTACTATTTACTTTTTCTTTGAAATCTTGGTTGTCATGGTTGTCAGAGAGAGAAAAGTCCAGTCTGGACAAGGCTTTTTCGGATTTTGCCCGACAACGGGATTGACAACCGGCTCGGCAACAAGCCGACAACAGGATAGCAATTTTCTATCGCCATCCCTCCGGCAGCTCCATCTGTTTAAGCTCCGCATCGGAGAGAGGAATAAATTTTCCGTCCCCGTTGTCAGCTTCTCCGTTGTCGGGCAACTCACGCTCCCAACCTTTCTGACGAAGATACGGCTTCGGAAAGTGTCTCGGATTGCTGAAAGACTTCCAACCTTTGACAACATTGTTCATAATGTCGTTTATCTCTCGCAGTTCCCATTGCTTCGGCTCGTCATACTCATGCCCCAATGCTTCTCGGTAAAGCTGTTTGGAGCAGACCGCATTTCCTTTGTAGCTGTCCAGATAATCAAGTATCTGTCCGGCTTTGGTGTCCTCCGGCATAAACTCCCTTTGATGGGCTTTCAGATACTCATTCATTGTCGGGCTAAACCGCAGCTTGAAGTCTCCGCTTCGGTAGATCGCCATTGCTTCTGCCCACATCTGATGAATGTAGGCTCTGGATTCTTCCTCATTGTCGAGGATATGCACCTCGGCTCTTTCGGGGTAAACCATGACCGGCACGAAACGGCGGTTGCCTGTGCGGTCAAGGGGTAGGAAGTCCAGAGTATTTGACGAACCCCCGAACACGCATTGTCGCTTGCGGTCTGCCGGATGTGTCTCATAGGGGACTTTGTATGTCTCTTTCTGTCTGCTCAAAAAGGACTTGATTTCCTCAATGCTCTTTGCATTGGCGGTGGCTATCATCTCTGACATCTCGATTATCCAATGCCCCTGCATTTTGCGGTACACATTTTCATCGTCCAGCTTTTTAAGGTCATCGGTAAACCAATCGTCCTTGACCGCAAGCAGACGGAAGAAAGAGGACTTTCCGGCTCCTTGCCCTCCGACAAGGCAGAGCATGACTTCAAACTTGCATCCCGGCTTAAAGGCTCGGCTGATTGCACCAAGCAGAAACAGCTTCAAGGCTTCGTAGGTGTAATCATCGGCATCCGACCCAAGAAAGCGGTGCAGACAAAAGCGTATGCGTTCCTGTCCGTCCCACTCCAAGCCGTTCAGAAAATCACAGACAGGATGATAGCGGTTTTCGTTGGCTATAACCAATGCGGCATCCTCGATTTTCTTCTCAACCGTCAAGCCGTAGTGTTCTTCAAAGTAGAGAAGCAGATATTTAATATCCACATCGGTCAGAGTGGAGCTTTCACGATACCAACCAAGCGGCTTTACAATGTCGGTGCGTTCCGTCAACAGATTTTTGCGGATAGCACCTTTCAGCAGAGGGTCATTCTGAAATACCGTCTTGTAGTTCATGGCGGTATTCGCAGGCTTACCTTGCTGTGTCAGTTCTAATCGGTCTCGAATTTCCTCTCTGGCGGCTGTCTGCAAATCTTCGTTCAAGTTTCATCACCTCGTTTCTTTGCTCGGCTACAAGTGCCTTTCTATCTTCAAGCGTTCCGTAGAGCATGGTGTCAAGCAGATATTCGATGTAGTCCCGTCTCTGCAAGGCTTCTGTGAATAGCGGATGCCATTCATCCTCCGGCTGCTTCGGTGCATAGTCCTTTTCCCACGCTCGGAGCTTATGGAAATAATCGGACAGCACACGAAAACACAGTTTTTCCTCCGCTTCAAACTTCTGTTTGGCGGTAGGCTCTCGGATTTTTGCCACGATGGACGGCTTGCCGTTTCGGTCATAAGCGATACCGAAATCGTCAGCCAGTTTCATAGCGGCTTCTTTGCTCGGCAATTCAAACAGTCGGGAAACAAAGTCAACGGCATCCCCATCCGCACCGCAGCCGAAACAATGAAAACGCTTATCCACTTTCATGCTCGGTGTGCGGTCATTGTGAAACGGACAGGCTATCATTCCGGCTCGGTTTACACGAAAGCCGTAAAACTCTGCCGCCTGTCTTGTCGTGACCGACTGCTTTACTGCTTCAAATACATTCATTATCAACCTCCCAAAATGGAAAAAGCACCTGTCATTCTCAAATCGAAAATGGCAAGTGCCTTAAAGCTCCATATTCTGTTTTTTGTGCGGACGGTGTTCGCTCCGTCTTGCTTCATTTTCCTGTTTTGCCAGTTCCTTGTTTCTTTCAAGTCTGGCAAGGATAGAGGGCTTGACCTTTTCCTTAATCTGCTCTTTGCTCGTTTTCTTGACCTCCGGCGAAAGCAAAGCAGACTTGATTTTATCCAATGCAGACTGCATGGCGTTTTTGATTTTTCCAATCACGCCATCCAAACGGCTGATTGCATAATCACGCTCTTTCTTTGGTGCCTTGCGTTCCGGCGATTGAAGCCATATCTTTGTTTCCTCAATCAGCCGAATGTCCTCCTTGTGGGTTTCCACTCTGACCGTATCTGTCACGACCTCCACCGCCTTGTCATAGGCAATATCGGCAACATCATCAATCAGCGTTTCCACATCCTCGATTTTCAAAGTCAGTTCCTCTAACTTCTGCTCCTGTGCCTCCATCTGCTCTTTCTGCTTGGCAAGAATGAAGTCCTGTTTTTCAAGATAGGCTCGTCCTCCGTATTCCGGCTCTTGCTCCAAATGCAGACCATGCTTTTTTGCAATATCAAAGAGCATTGCACGACAGGCAGAATCGAAAGTCATTTTTCGGTTGTTGTGTCTGCCTTGCTTCTTGGTGGGGTCTGGCAGTTCAAAACCTAATTCTTCAAGTGCCTTTTCCTGTTGTGGGCAAATCTCGCCGTATTTGTTTTCACAGTCAAACACATGGCGTTCTTGAATGTGCGGTGTCGCTTCATCCAGATGTAATGCCCAATCCAGAATGTGAACATGAGAGCCGAAACGCCGTTCCATCTCCACAAAGAAATCCGTCACGACTTTCAGCAGAACATCCGGCGGAACATGGTCGCCCATCTTTCCGATCTGATAGATAGTTTCCTCTGGACAAGTCCTTTTGTCTTTGAGCAAATCCGTTGTGGTGCGGTTGCGTTCCGAGTGCCTGTTCTTATCGTTTCTGGCGTTCTGTGCTTCGACATAAGCACCGTATTTTGCGGAGTAGAACAGTTCCTCCACTTCCTCAAAAGTGTCTGCAAGCTCGCTCTGGACTTGCTTCTCTGCAAAGGTGCGATAGCCGTTGAAGCAGTCCCAATAGACATTGTGCTTGGCTCGTTCTTCGTCAATGTGTTCGCTGTTGCTCACATCAAAAGTGCGGTCATTGTGCTTCGGGTTGTAAGTGCCATGCTTGCCGGAGCGACCGTTGTGTCTTGTTAATTTCAAACCATTTCTAACCTCCGTTCAGATTTTCCCCGCAGGGGAAAGGGGCAGCGAAGCTGCATCCTTGCTGCAATTTTGCGACAAGTAATACCCAGTACTAAGTGGCGAAACGCCACTTAACTGGGCAAGGCTGCCGCCCTTGACCTGCACAGGGATATTGCATTCCCTGTACCCATGCACAAAGGGCTTGCCGCCCTCTGTACTCCTGCCCGATAAACTGCTCCACATCGTCAGCTGCCGACATTCGCAGTCCATCGGTTTTTGCGAAACTCTCCATCGGAGACTTTCACAAAAAAATGGAGAAGCCCGATTTCGTCAAATCGGATTTCTCCACTTTTCGGATATGCCGTTTCCGACACATCCGCTTTGCAAATGAGCAAAGCAAAAGCGACCAACTTTTTACGGTTAGTCGCCTTTGGTTTGTTCATTCTATTCAGTTTTTACGAAACAAGAGAGTTTCTACCATTACCTTTCTAACGCTAAGTATTCTTGCCCCATAAAGAAGATTGTCAATTCGTCATGATCTACTTCTATCTCAAATTCCACGCTGTTATCTCCCTGTGTCACGCAGATTATATCCGAGTAAGAAAAACCATAAGATGCGTTACCGCAGGACAGACCCGAATCGGGCATATCTTTACTCACAGCAAGTTCCCCGTTCTCTTGAAAGGTAAATACCTCCTCCGCATTTGTATCCTTCCATGTGCCAATAATATCTTTTTCGTTCTGAATGCGATTTACTTTACCGACACATACAATGGCAAGTATAACTACACCAACAGTCAAAGCAATGCCTGCAACTCTCTTTACCAGTTTCTTTTTACGCAATTTCTATTACCTCCGTTTCAGTTGCTTTGTTAGATTGAATGATTACATATTGCTCAATTTCAGTTCCTCTACAATTTCCACCTTTGATACGCTTCTGACAGCAAACAGCATAGCGATACATACCATAGCACCGACCGCCAGAACTGCAAGAGCATAAATACCACCGTTGATATAAAAAGCAAATGGTGTCATACCCGACGATATGAAGTAGTAGATGGCACAATGAATCAAAAAGCTCACAGGCAACGCAAGAACCAATGCTTTTACGCCGTACAAAACAGCTTCAAGCAATAGCGTACATTTCAATCCTTTGGCAGTCATACCAACAGAACGCAGAACAGCAAATTCGCTTCTTCTCAAATGAATTGTATTTGAGATAGTGTTGCAAACATTCAAACTGATAATAACCGTCATCAGGATCGAGAACAGGCAGATTACCAGTTTTGCAATCGTATATACCTGTCTGGAATTATTCGTTGCGGCTGCAATGTCCACAGTTTGCGGAAATCCTCTGTCAGCCAGACAGTCCATTGCTTCTTTATGCTGTGCTGTCTGTATTCTCATTTCCACATAGGCGTTATCATCTATCAGCCAGTTAAAATAACTTAAAGGCACAATGAGGACAGCTCGATCTCTCACAAACATGGATTGGATATTTGCATTTTCATCTGAAACGATTTCTTCCACGATAATCGGCAAGGCATCCTCGGATGCCCCCAACGGAATGATTTCAGTTCCCGGTTCAATAAGAAACGGGGAGCCTGCAATCACTCGATTTTGACCCGCATTATAATATCCCATTGTCTGATTGAGCAGGATTCCACGATTGGAGCTGCCAGTCATAATATGAAAGCCATTTTCCTCACAAAAGGAAGTAAAATGTTCTTCGTCCAGTCCTACGACATATACCTCTGCTTTCGTACCATTGATAAAATATCCCTGCATATCAGGATTGATTTGTTCCTGCGAAAATTCAGCAGTCATATATCGCTGAAAAGAATAGGAAACATCCGCAGTGATATTTTCATCCGATAATGCCCCGATTGCGGTAGGAATATCTTTGTATTGAATCGTCGAAATCACATCAGTATAACAGGAACCGTCCTCCTTCATGTCCAAGGATGTCTGATAAAGCATAAAATCAGACAAACTGTATAAGGAAAGGGCAATTACCACCGACAAGAAAATAGAGCCAGTAATTGCTCGGAAGCGTTTTGGATTACGCTTAATATTTTTAGCTGCCAGCGAACCATAAATGCCAAAAACCAAAGAAACGATTTTTCCATCACGGAATTTCTTTTTTGATACCGCATTGTTAGACTGGCGGATAGCTTCAATAACTGTAATTTTAGCAGCTTGCTTCACAGGCTTTCTGCTTCCGAAGTACAAAGAAGCAATGCCGGATAATCCGCTGACGAGCAGGATAAGTCCGTTTACCTTTAAGGACAGTTCTACAATGCTAAAAGTGAATGTTTCTCCAAAAGCTGCCCTGACCACACTTAACAACAGAGCAGACAGCAGTATGCCGACAACCAATCCCAAAGGTATGCTTACCACACCCAAAAGAAAGGCTTCTAAATATACACTAAGGCGTTTTTGCCCTTTTGTGGCTCCAATACTGGATAACATTCCCATCTGCTTAATTCGTTCCTGCAAGGAAATGGAGAGGGCGTTGCTGATCATTGAAGCGGATGCAGCCATCAAAAGGCAAATGACCATGACTACCAAAGCAATCAGTTTGGCAGCTCCTTTGCCGCCGGTAATTCCATGATAGACTAACAGTTCAGAATGAAACTTTGCTACATGACTGTCTACTGCCGCAGCCACTTCTTCGGCTTCTGTATAGATCGAATTGGATAAATTCTTTGCCTTGACATACGCAGCAAAATCGGATGCCGTTTTGTCAACGCCTGCAAAGGCATTATAGTTTGCTGCGATTTTTGAGTCATTCACATCTGACAGAATACCAACAACTACATACGCTTTCTCTTTCGTTGGAACGAAACTTTCTTCTTCGCCCCTATAATTTGTCAGTCCGGAAAGCTGGGCATTATATTCATCCCAAATTCTTGAACCAAGGGTTAAAGAAATCGTATCTCCAATCTCTGTGTTCATATTGTTTTTCTTCAAAAAAGATTCTGAAATAACAAGCTCATTTTCATCTTGCGGGAAACGCCCCGCAAGCAAATACTGATTTAACGAAAATCTTTGGGTAAAGTTCTCGTCAATCTCGCCAACGGAGAGCATTGTACTGTTGGATTTCTCCCCGTAAAAACTGTTTCCGGCAAAGCGGAGAAGCGAAACCTCGCCTACATTGTTTTGACTATATAGCTCTTGAACCTGCTCCCAAGTCAAATCCTCCATGTAGTAGTCATAATCGCCACCATACACTTTTTCTTTCTCTTTCAAAAAATCAACCAACGACCATCCCCCACAGAGAATAGCGGTTATCATACTGATTGACAAAAGAATGGTTAAAAGTGTGAGTAGGGTACGCTTTTTATTCGACAGCAGATTCCTGAGTGTAAGCGTGAAAATCATATTCATCAGCGTATCACCTCATCCCTCACAAGTCTGCCATCCTGAATTTCCAGAATACGGTCTGCCTGCATTGCGATTTCACGGTCATGGGTAATCAGGATCATTGTCTGGCGATAGACTTCATTGGATTCACGCAGAAGTTTCATAATATCCCTTGTGTTCTCCGTGTCCAGATTTCCCGTCGGCTCGTCCGCAAGGATAATCGCAGGTGCGTTAATCAACGCTCGTCCGATTGCCACTCTTTGTTGTTGACCGCCGGATAACTGACTTGGCAGGTGCTTTCTACGCTTTACCAGTTTGAGCGTGGATAGCAGTTCTTTCAAACGCTCCTTATTGATTTTACGCCCATCCAATCGAATCGGCAGCGTGATATTTTCCTCGACAGTCAAAACCGGGATCAGATTATAAAACTGATAGACAAGCCCAACCTGCCTTCTTCTGAATACAGCCAATTCATCTTCGTTTTGCTCATAAACATCCTGTCCATCCACAAATACTTTTCCCGAAGTTGGTCTGTCAACACCACCTAAAATGTGCAACAGGGTAGACTTGCCAGACCCAGATGCTCCAATGATTGCAACAAACTCTCCTTTATCGACGGAAAAAGAAACATCTGACAAAGCATGGACAGGAGCATTGTCCATTTCATAGGTTTTGCAGATATTCTCTACTCTTAATATTTCCATAAAAAGTTCCTCCATATATTTTTGCAATTCAGTATAGCAAAGCCAAGTGACTGCTTCATTACTTTTTCATTACAAAAATGTCACTTAAAAAGGGTCTGCATTAAGCAGTCCCCCGATAAAAGCAGATTTCAAATTCTGCACCGCCTGACTTCCGGTTTTTCGCCTGGATGACGCCGCCCTGGTTGACGATGATTGTTTTTGCCAGAGCCAACCCCAAACCGGCATTACCGATTGTAGAGCCACTTCCTTGATAAAATCGGTCAAATAGATGCGGTATATCCTTTTTCCGAAAACCTGCTCCATTATCCGCTATAATGATCTGTGTCAAAAGAGGTCTTTCTATTGCCTTGATTTCAATACTGCTGCTCTCTGGTGAATGTTCGATACAGTTTTTAATTACATTCCCCAAGGCTTCAGCAGTCCAATCAGCATCAAGAGCAAGTTTCAGTTCTGCCGGAATCACTTGCGTGATTGTCTGCATTTTTAATTCTGCCGCAATCTCCAGAGGACGAATTGCTTTTTCTACCACATCTTTTAAGTATATCTCCTGTGGCTTTAGAGTAATCGTTCCTGCATCCAGCTTGGATATTTTCAGAAGTGTGGCTATCAGCCACTCCATTCTTGATAAGAGCATAGTCTGTTTGCGGATCAGCTCATACCTTTCTTCGTCAGTCAGTTCCTCATTACACAGAGAAGCATTTAGGATATTCAGCGATGTCAAAGGTGTTTTTAATTGATGTGAAATATCGGCTAAAGCATTCGCCAAATTACCTTTCTCCATTTTCAGAGCTTCTGCCTGTTCAATAAGTCGTCTTGTCATCTTAGATATTTCATCATGTAAAACAGATAATTCGCCTTCTTGAAACTGCTCAAAAGAAATCGTTTCATCTCCATGCAGCAGCCTATCAATATGCAAACTAAAATCAGCAATTTTCTTGTATCTCTGATATGTAAAAAAGAGGGAAACTGCACTTGATGAAATGATAGCCGACAGAACAATCCACACAGCTTTGCTATCAACGATAATGCCAATGCCGCCCCAAAATAGAATAAGAATACTGCTGACAACAATTTGCCTTTTCACTTCTTTATTTCTGATAAAGTCCATATCAACCCACCTTATAGCCAAGCCCACGAACAGTAATTATGATTTCCGGCTCCTGCGGATTGGTTTCAATTTTGTCACGCAGCCTTTTCATGTAAACAGTCAGCGTATTATCATTGATAAACTCTCCGGTAGTGTCCCATAAAAGCTCCAACAATCTTCTGCGAGAAAGGACAATACCTTTGTTACGCAAAAAGACTAACAGCAACTTATATTCCATAGCAGACAATAAAATCTCTGTTCCGTTTTTTACCACGGTTGCTTGATTTGTGTCCACAACTAAGTCATGGTAGCTGATAATGTTTTGCGTGTTCTTAGTTCTCCTTAATACGCTGTTGATCCTTGAAAGAAGCTCCCTTGGTCTAAATGGTTTACTGATATAATCGTCAGCTCCCATGTCCAGTCCTGCCACAACACTATATTCATCATCAGACGCCGTTAAGAAAATAACCGGCATAGTTCCTCTTTCTTTAATTGCAGAACAAACAGAAAAGCCATTTCCATTTGATAATTGAATATCCACCAAGGCTATATCGTATTGGTCGTTATCCAATTTTTCTATTGCTTCTTTTTGCCCGGAAGCACTTTCGATTTTGAACCCTTCATTTCCTAAATAGTCCGATAATGAGGATACGATACTTTGGTCATCCTCCACTAATAATAATTTACTCATCATGTATTCTCCTTGCTGAAAGGATTTCTGGCATCATTGCCTTTTTCGTTAGGTATAAATTCAAGAATATCATCAACTCCGCAATGGAGTGTGTTGCATATCTTTTCGATGGTGTCAAGGGAAAGGTAATTATCTCGTTTCAATCGGGTTATGATGTTGGCACTAAAACCTGCCTGTTCCATCAATTCCGCATTGCTCATACCCTTGTCAATCATTAAATGAAACAACTTTTTATATGTTACCGCCATAGCTTACCCTCCTTGTGCTTACATATTCTATTATTATATCACGCAAGTGTGAATAAATCAACGCTATTGCGGTAAATTCGTAGTTCATATTAGCTCCGTAACGCATACTTTTCCTTTTTGGGGTAGGTAAGGACTTTATACCTTGACGATATGTAACAGTCAAAACATCGGGTACAGACCCGACATTTTGACCGCAAACAGACCCGAAAAGCTACATTATCCGTTCTGACCGTTAAAACCGTTTTGCTTCGCCAATTCGCTTGCTTTTCGTCTGCGTTCCTCGCTCATGGGCGGCTGAAAGCGGATAGACAATCTGGACTTGTCAATCCAATAGGACACACCGCCTTGCCCCATACTCATATCCAAACGGCAGAGGTCGGGGTACTTCTTGCTGAACGCTTCAAGGCGTTTCCGAAGTCCGGCATTGTAAGTCTGGATATGAGCTTCTTCGTCTGCTTCATTAAACAGGACGATTGTTTCTTTCTCATACTTCGTCAGCTTACTCATAAAGCCCCTCCATAATCGGAACAGGATAGCTGTCCGGCACATACTTGTGGTGAGCAAAGCGTTCCATTTCCACCCTCATGTTGTAGAAGAAACAGCGATACCAACGGTCACAGTCCTTGTCATTCAACTTGACTGCCAGAGCGAAAAACAGCTTCTTAGCCGCAGGGTCGGGAGCAAGTGCAGCCACAAGACGCAAGCGTTGAACGGTCGCTTCTCGATTCGGACAGCCAAAAGCGTAAAGAGCTTTCTTTTCATTGATGTTCATATTCATAGTGGGTTCCTCCTTGAAAGATTAAGATTTAAGGTTAATAAAAGCGACAAGCATTTCACGAAGAACGAAACACTTGCCGCTTGAATTACGGTATTAAATTGTCGGGTTCAGACCTTACTTTTTTAGTCCTCTTTGGGGTTGAGCGGATATTCATAGGCTTCTTTCATAAGTAGCAAGCCTGTGGACAGTCCACATTTAAAATGCTCGGTGCTTTCATACTGCTGAACAATCGTCATTCGCTGATGAAGTTCCTCCACTTTGGAAAAGTCGGCTTTTGAAAACTTGTTCGCCAGTTCGTCCATAAGGCCGGCAATGGCTTTGACCTCTGCCTTGTAGCCGTCCTGTTGCGGTACAATGTTCTCCAATGGGTACATATCGCCGCCGAAAATCGCTTCCATAATCATTTAATCACCCCCTCCGCTATAATGGCAGTAAATCATTTCGTGCTTGATGATTTCCTCGGCTCGGTTGCGGATGGAGTTCATGGACTGCACCCACAACATCTGATTATCTGCTTTCATCTGCTCGGTCACGCCCTCGGCTCTTGCCATCTGCTCCATAATCAGAGAGAAGCGGTCATTTGCCTGTTCGTTCAGATCTGCAAGGACAGAATGAAGCCGACAGGACAAAACAAGCTCGTTATAAACGGCGGGGCGGTAATTCTGCAAATAGGCTTTGTGAAGTCTGCCCCAATGCCCGATAGGTCGCTTTTCCTCCGGCAGCTTCAAATCCGGCACATAGTAATCTCCCACAAGGATATAGTCAATGCCGTTTTCGTGGATTCTCGGTTTCAGTTCGTTCATGCTGTGATAGCTCCTTTCTGTGGCTCTCGCTTCGGAAGATTGCTGACAGGGATAAACACACCCCTTGCAATGTCCTCGGCTCGAATGGCATTTTTCTTTTCGTCCATCTCGGCTTTCTTCGCCGCCTTGATTTTGTCCTCATAACGCTTCTGGGCACCGCTGGCTTTACGCTTCAAGTAGTTCTGATGAAGTTTGTCCTTGCGTTCCTCTCGCTTGCGGATTTCCTCTAATTCTTCCGGCGTAAGCTCCACTTCAGCAAATGCCGGAGGGACGAAACGCCCGACAAAGTTAAAGAAGATTTCAACCTCTTGCGTAGTCTCTCGACTGCCTTTTCTGGCACGCTCATGGACAAGGATTTTATCGACAAACTCGTTGAGCATGGTATTTGTCAGCTTGTCGAAGTTCTGATACTTGTCAATCAGAGTGATAAAGCGGTCTGCGGATTTCTCATGCTTCTCATAATCTCCGACAGCCTTTTCAAGTGTTGCAATCTCGGCGGTAAGTGCCGCCTGTTCCTTTGCGTACTGTGCATCCAGAACGGCATATCTGGCATCGGGGAGTTTGCCCAATACATTATCCTCATAGATTTTACAGAGCAAAACTTCCAGTTCCGAAACACGCTGTTTTGACGTAGCAAGCCTTGTGCGTTGCTTCTTGACCTCGCTTGTCTGCTGACTGGACTGTGCTTCTTGTACCACTCGGACAAACTCGGCTCGGTCATGCTTTGCATACTCGGCTATGGCTCGGAGCATATCGGAGACAAGAGACAATACCACATCTTCATTGATACGGTGCTGTGTCTTGCAGAGCGTTCCACAAGGGACTTTTGTGTACTGTGAGCAAGTGTATTGAGAGATACGCTTGCCGTTGTTAGTGCGGTGGACATACATCTTGCCGCCGCAATCGGCACAGTAGAGCAAGCCTGTGAGAGGAGCAGCTTCGCCCCATCCATCGGGGTATCGTCTGACCTTGCTTCGGATTTTCTGTGCAAGGTCGAAAGTCTCTTGGCTGATAATGGCTTCATGAGTATTCTCGAAAATCGTCCATTCGTCCTCCGGCACATAATGGCTTTTCTTGTCCTTGAAATGCTTTCGGGTCTTGAAATTGACGGTATGACCGAGATATTCACGCTTGTCCAACAGATTGACGATAGTGGAAGAACCCCAACCGTACACATCCTTGAAAGTCTTGTTTTTGTTCACGCCCTCGTTATGCTGTGCAAGGTAGGCAGAGGGAATGAGTATCTTGTCCTCGGACAGCTTCTTTGCAATCTGATACGGTCCGTAGCCGTCAATCGTCATAGCAAAAATACGCTTGACAACCTCGGCGGCATATTCATCAACAATCCATTGGTCTCTTGTCTCATTCCAGAGATAACCGTAAATGACCGTCCCTGTCAGATGCTTGCCTGTCATGCCTTTGGTCTTGAAAGTGGACTTGATTTTGCGGCTTGTGTCTCGTGCGTAGTATTCGTTCATGATGTTACGAAAAGGGGTAAAATCATCGTCCCCTCTGGCACTGTCCACACCGTCATTGATGGCAATGAGACGGACACCTCTCTGGCGTAAAATCTCCATAATCTGACCGACTTTGAGATAGTCACGCCCCAGACGGCTCATGTCCTTAATGCACAGATAGTCCACATTTCCGGCTTCGACTTGCCGCATCATATCCAGAAAGCCGGGTCTATCGAAACAAGTTCCGCTTATTCCATCGTCCGTAAAGTGGACACAGTTTGTGAAGCCTTGCTGTGCGGCGTATTCCTCCAATAATTTTTTCTGATTGGATATGGAATTACTCTCGCCTTGCAGTTCATCGTCACGGCTCAAACGCTCGTATAGGGCGGTTATTTTCTGTTTGCTCATGGGGTCTCCTTTCTGCTTTGTAGCCTTATATGTTTTAAGAGACTTACTCATATCGTGATGAATAAGTCTCTTAAAGCATACAACACCGCTGGCCAGTTTGTATTTTTTGTACTGTTTCACGGCAAAGCAATCCGGCTTGCGCTTTTCCAGGCCCTTGAACATATAGTCCACCGCGTTCATATAGGACTCGTCATCCTCTTTCACGTCCATGCCGGAAATCATGTCCACCAGGGTATTGATGTTCCGATCCTCGGCGGGAGCCTCGAAAATGATATAGGCAATCAACGCACAATAAAGGAGCGTTTCTGCCTTTGTCCAGAACGGATCGCCCTCCTTGCCCTCGCCCTTTGTGTTTGCTATGAGGGTGTCCACGAATTTTAGGATGTCCGCCTCATTGTGGATATAGGACAAGGGATTGTAGTGCATAGATTTTGAAAAATCTATGCTGTTGAACACTTTGACCTTATATCCCCGGCGTTGCAGGAAAGTACCCACCTGGGAGAGCACCCCGCCTTTCGGATCTACGCACACATAGCTGCATCCGCCGTTTTTATCCGCGCTGGCCTGCAAAATCTGCGGAGTGAGCCAGAAGCGGGTTTTGCCCGACCCGGACGAGCCGATGATGCAGGCGTTGAGGTTGCGGGCGTTGGCCGGGTTTTTAGGCCGGGTGTTCATGGTGAGAAACTCCGTCTTTGTCAAAATGACGTTGTTCTCAAATTTGGGATCGATAAAGTGCTTGATGTCCTTTTCCGTTCCCCAGCGGGCGGAGCCGTATTCTTCATCCCGCCGGAATTTCTTTGCGTTCTTGCTTTTGAAGTAGATCAGCAGGCGGAAGCCCACCGCGCCAACAATGCCGATGAGCCAGTCAAGGGGATGGAGCCCCGGCGCAAAGTCGGCAAAGGCCGGGCCGATGCTCTGGCCCAGGCCCATCAGCTTGTGAGCAAAGTCCGCTCCAGGAGCCAGGCGGTAGGCCGTCCCCAGCTTTAGGCAGGCCCACAGGATAAACAGGTACGGGATGTTGGGTATCACATATTTCTTGACGCTATCTGTCCTCATGCACCGCCTCCCTTGCACGTTCTTTCTTGTGGGACGGCTGGCGGGCCAGTTCAGCGGCGGCCCGTTTGAGCTGTTCCCGGATCGGGACGCGCCGGGACTTGGAACGCTTCATCACACGCCGGGAATATTCCGAAAAACAAGCGGTGATGGCATCGGCCTGCCCGCTCTTGAAAAACAGCAGGTACTTGTCCGGCCCGGTCTTATAAAAGGCATAGTCTACATTCCATTTCCGGGCCACCCGGTCAAAGTCCTTTGGGGACTCCACCTCGATGCTGTTCGTGGCGGCCCCGTGGCCCATGAGCTGGCGCACCGTCTGTTTGCCGTGGGGTGTCTGGCGGGCCCGGTGAGCTTTCTTGATTTTCCGGCCTACCGCCAGACACGCCTGGGCCAGCACCCGGCCCGTGAGCTTTGTCGCCTTAATGGAAACTGCTATGGTACGTCTGGAAACGTCCTCATCAATCAGCCGTATTCCTCCTTTCCATGAAAAAAGCACCTCTGGACAAAGTGTCCAGAAGTGCCGCTATCGCTCCTCATGCTCCTTTTTGGCAATCTTCCGATAGCCCTCCAGGGAGGAGCCGTCAATAATTTCTTTGTAGGCCGCCATCTGCTCCCGCACCGAGAGCTGCGGGAACGCGAAAACCTTATGCTCGGCGGGAATGTCCTCGATCCCGTGGTAGTGCTCGATGAATTTGCCGCCGTTGTTCAGCACATAGCCGCCGGGGGCAAAGTGGCCGTCCTCGTTGATCCGCACGTCCCGCCCGTATGCTTCATAATCGAAGTAAGGGAGCAGGTGATCGGGAATGTCAATGGCCTCCATATCCTCCACATAAATGCGGCCCAGGGTTTCATCGTCCTCCACACCGGGATAAAACTCGTAGCAATCCAAGTTTTGCGCCAGATTGATGAGGTCAGCCACGCTGGAAGTATGTTCGCCGCTGTCAATGACCGCTTCAAACTTCTCCAAGTCGCTTTGCTCCAGCTCGGAGAGTAGGCAGGCCAGATGATTGAGCTCGTCCAGGTTTTCATATTCCGTGAGATAGTCATAGAGCCCCAGCACATCACCGTCAAAGCTGGTGATGAAAAATTCCTCATACCGCACCCCGTCCACGCCGATGCGTTTCAGAAGTCCCTGCACCTCCTCCGTGGTAGTGGGGAATTTCAAGGTTTCACCGACCAGCTCGCCCTCGTTGTATTTTCCCAGGTTGGTGATGTAGGCTTCAAACAGGGACGCCATCAGCGGCGGCCCTGGCCCTTGACGGTCAGGATGCCCTCAAGGGTGGTAGCGGTGATCCCCAGCCGCTGGGCCACGGCAATATCATTTTTCATGGCCTCGGTGACGGTATGGCCGCACACCACCAGCACACGGGAACGCCGGAGCAGGTCACGGCCCATGTCGATGCCGTTCTTGTGCTCCTCCGGCACCGCGTCATTGAGGAACAGCGGCAGATAGAGCATGGGGCAGATGGGGGAATAGCCCGCATCGTAGACCACACGGCAGAAATGCGCCGCCTGTTCCATGTCCACCGCAGGATCGCCGCGCCATGCGGCGGTAATATAAGCAAGGGATCGTTTCATCTTCAACACCTCCGATATTTATAATAGGTAGTTCGACCCTATCCCCCCGCCCTTTCCCTATCCAGGGAAAGGGGGCGGCTCTGGAGGATATATACCCCCGCCGCGCCGCTGGAAGTAGCACAGCCGGGGCAGACCGTCAAGGGCAAGCCGCCGCGAGCGGCGGTGCGTTGCACCCTTGACGGCCCACTCCCGGCTGTGCAGGAATATAGGCGGCGACGGGATATATCACCACAGAGCCCATCCCAAGCGCGGGGCGCTTACCTCTGGACAAAGTGTCCAGAAGCGGGGCCGGGTTACTTCTCCAAGTCCTTTTTCTTGTCCGGCTTCGCCAGTTCGGGCGGCTGTTTCTCTTTCCACTCGTCCAGCAGCGCCATGATCTGCTCTTTCATTTTGGCAGGAGTGACCTCCTTGCCGAAATACTTAGACAGTTCAGCAGTCGAAATAATCACACCGCGATCCTCCTTTTTTTCTTCGCTCAAAATACCGTCAATCACATCGCCGTTGAGCTTGCCCTCCTTGTCCAGCTCGTGGAGCCGCTTCGCCTGGGCCACCGAGGGGGAGGACTGCTCCCCGTCAATGGAAACGGCAATCAGCCGCTGGTTTTCCGGCCTGATATACGAGATCTCCACCGCAGGCATAAAGCCCATCTGCTTTGCGTCCACCTTGTCCAGAAGCTCCGGCACCAAGGAGTTGAGCCGGATATACCGCATGACCTTTTTATAGTTCATGTCGTGATCCTTGCCCACGATCTCCACCGAGAGCTTACCCAGGGCCTCCGCCTCTTTCTCATTTTTCGGGCGGGCCCCCTGGCGTTTGATGGCCTCCACCTCCAAATCCAGCAGCTTTGCCAGTTCGCTGGGGAGAGGATCGCCCCGCTGCTTGTTGCTGTTCCGCATTTCCCGGACAGCTTCAAGATCGGTCATCTCCCGGACGATACAGGGCATTTCCTCCAGCCCGGCCCGTGTACCACCATGATGGCGGCGGTGGCCCGCGATAATCTCATAGCCCTTGCCGTCTTTTTCCGGGCGGACGGTGGCGGGGGTCATAATGCCGTGTTCCTTGATCGTCCCCACCAGATCGTCCATCGCCTTATCGTCCTGCACCTTGTAGGGGTGTTCCCGGAACGTGTGGAACGGATGGAGCTCCGCCATTTTCAGATAGACGATTTTTCCCTCTTCCACCGGGCGGGGCGGCACGTCAGGCGTGGGCGGCAGATTGATCTCCGGCGGCGGGACTGCCGCCTCCTTGACGGGAGCGGCCTTGCCCGGCTTTACCGTCTTAGCGGATTTAGACGCAGGCGCACCGCCGGAGCCCGTTTCCTTGCCCTTGTCGGCTTTCTTACCTCTGGACACTTTGTCCCGAACAGCGGGCGGGGCCTCCTCACGGGCCGCCTTGTCAACCTTAGACGGGCGGCCTGTGCGGGGCTCCGCCGCTTTCGACTTTTTCTCCACAGTCGGCCCGGCCTGCTCCTTCGGCGGACGGCCCCGGCGCTTCGGCGGCTTATCCGCCTCCGGCGCTTTCTTTTCCGGGGCGGGAGTAGAAGCCTCCTTGCCGTCCTTATCAGCGGCCTGGATGTCCGAGAGGTTGATCACCTTGCTGGACGGTGCGGGAGTGTCCTCACCCATACCAGGGATAACAGACTGCTCTGGCTTGATGGGCCCCTCCGTTTTTTCCGGCATGGCGGGCTCCACATGAGCGGGGGCCGTCTGATCTCCACCAGGGACAGCGGGCCCCTCGGTGTGCTTCGGCGCAGGCGGATCGCCCGGCCCGGACGGGGCCGGAGCTTCCGGGCTTTCTTTTCCTCCGGGCTCACGTTTACTTTTTCATCTGCCATTGGCTAACCTCCTTTTTCGTGAGATGAAAAAAGGCCAGACCTCCCGGCCCAGCCAGCTAAAAAAATTCCCCCTTTCGTTTTAGTATAAAGTCAGCACCACTCCTTTCCAAAACCGGGCCATGAAAAAACGCCGCCTTTTCCTCGAAAAAAGCGACGTTTTAGTGTAGGTTGGCTCGGTTTTTGTTGTGATTTATGATTATGCCTTTGTAAAGAAACCTAAGATAAAATACAATATAAAACGGGGTTGTAAAAACGAGAAATTTTTACAGCCCCATTTTTATAGCTTTTATCAGTGCCTTTGCGACATATCGTCGTAGATTTCGCAAAACCGCGCGGCAAATGCGGGCTCTTCGTTCCCTGCGTACAGATGAGAAATATCTCCGAATGAGCTGCAGCGCCATACCGCTATGCCTTTTTCTCGCTCCTCGGTGTACAGCGTAGTGACCGAGGTCGGAGCAGCGCAAAAGCCCTGCCACAGGCATACGGGCGAAATGTTGAGAAGATGTGAAAGCATTACACATTCCACGCCGAAATGACAAAAGAATACTATTGTGTCTTTGTTTGCATTTACGGCCTTGTAGTATTTATCTTTTCTCTCGTATCCGTGCGCTTTAAGTACCTTGTCAAGACCCTGAGAAACTTTTCTGTACTCCTGCTTTACTCTGCCTTGCTTCATAAACTCTGTGTCCGCCCATTTTTTCACATCGTAAAGGTCATCCTCTTTAGTGAAAAACGAAGGCATAAGATCCCACGGACCGCGGAGCTTTTTTGTCTTTTTGTCATATATCGGCGCGTGAAATTCCCTGAGCCAATGATAAGTTTTTGCGCTTCTTCCGAGCCTTTTAAGTGTAACGCTTGCAGTGTCCTGCGCTCTGCCGAGCGGAGAGACATAAAAAGCCGTAACGTCGGTCTTTTCCATTTTGTCCGCAAGAAGCTCGGCCTCGTGCCATCCCTTTTGAGTCAACGAATCCTTTTCGTAGTCGGGGTCACCGTGTCTTATAATGAGAATCCTCATTTTTCGTCACCGTCAGCAGCTCTTTTTTCAGTAATATAGCTATGAATTTTTTCGGCAAGCTCGCCGTGAATTTTAAACTTGCTGCGGAAAACTATCATTGAAATTATTATAAGTATTGGCGGTATTCCGAAGGCTATTATGCCTATCGCATTTTTGGTGGCGTTGTTTATAACGCCCTCTTTAATTTGCTCGTTGTAGCCGAATATACCAAGACCGCCGAAAAGAATAACAGTCTGAATGGTGTATGCCATTTTTTGTAAAAAGCCCTTCATAGAGAAGGTTATACTCTCGCTTCGCGAACCGTTTTTGTACTCGCCGTAATCGACTATGTCCGCAAGGAATACAGTTTGCGAAACAAACATCGAACTTATGCCCACCGAGGCCAAAATATAGCAAATATCAAGTGCTATTGCGATTTTAAGCACCGGGCCGAAGAGGAACATCAGGGCGTATCCCAAAATAGTCATCGAGAGCGATATGGTGTATATTGAGCGCATGGTAAATTTTTCCGAGAGCATGGGTATTACCAAAAGGCCGACTACCGAGCCGACTGCGCCGATTGTTTGGAAAAGCGATTGACCCTTAGGCTGACCCAAAACATCGGTGAAATAGTAAACAGCCGTGGAGCTTGTCAGGTACCAGCCTGCATTTGAAAGCATGGCGAATATCATAAATACGACGAGCTGATCGTTGTGAGCCACGGTTTTGAATATCTGCTTGAAGCTGAATTTTTGCTTTTCGTTGTAGACAACATTTGTCTCTTTTGTATTGAATACGCATGTAGCCGAAAAAAGTATAAGTGCTATTCCGCATATCATAGCCCAACGCGAAAATCCGGTTGCGCTGTAACCCTTTTCTGTGGTCATGCCTGTTGAGAGCAGAGGAAGAATTATGGGAGTCAATATTGTTATGATTCCCTGGCCGAGACCCGAGAAGGTTCTCGCGATTGTTGCTACTAAGCTTCTCTCTTTAGCTTCGCTTGTAAAAGAGGGTATCATCGACCAATAGGGAATATCCGCCATGGTGTTGGTCATTCCCCAAAGAATATACATGGCGGCTATATATATGTAGAGCTTTGTTCCGCTCATACCGAAGGATGTGAAAAGGAGCGTAAGAACCACCGCGTTCGAGAATGCACCTATGAGTATCCACGGGCGGTATTTACCGAATTTTGTGCGCGTATTGTCAACTATCGTTCCCATCATCGGGTCGTTAATACCGTCCCAAATACGTGCTATCGGGGTGAGTATCAAAAGAAATGCGGGTTTAAGTCCGAGTACGCTTGAAAGGTAGTAAGACAAAAACGAATAGAACATTCCGTAGCTGAGGTCAAGCCCCACGGCACCTACGCCGTAGCCTATGTACCCCGGTAATTTTTTCAGTAAACTGTTTGATTTTTTCACGCCGTCATCCTCCGATTTCAGACAAATACAAATAATTATACTATATATAATAAATGTTTAAGAGAAATAAGTCAAATAGAAATATTCGGTTTGACCGCCAAAAAGGGCGGCTCATTTCCAAATGTGAAAAAATAACGGTCACAAACGAGTTTTGTGTCTTTAATCAAATAAAGATGAAAAATTTGTTGTATTCAAATTGACTATTTTAAGTTTCTGGATTATAATATTTTTTATGACTTTTGAAGTTGTATAAAGTTGTAAAAAAGGAAAAGGAGTTAACTTAATGGAAAATCAATCTGTTAAGAGAGGTTTTTGGCATAAGCTGTTCGGCACCACGCCGAATGACGGTAATTTGCAGCCGCGTGAAGCTATTGCGTACAGTATTACCGGTATAGGCCAAAACTTTATCTGCACCATCATCGGCTCATATCTTACCATATTTATGACCGATGCACTTTTAATGGCGGACGCCAGGATCGGCAAAACGACAGGTGCCACCGCAGTAGCGCTTCTTATGCTCTTCACGAGGGTGTATGATGCTCTCAATGACCCGATTATGGGCTCTATTGTTGACAGAACAAGAACCAAATGGGGCAAATGCCGCCCGTATCTTAAATGGATGGCTGTTCCGATAGGCTTGGTTACCATAGCCTGCTTCCTGCCTGTCTATAACAGCACGGCAAAATCATTCATCATTATTTCGGTTATCTATGTCATTTGGTCAATGGTATTTACCGTAGCCGATGTTCCTTATTGGGGCCTTTCAACGGCTATGACAAATAACACAACCATTCGCGGCAATCTTCTTACTGTTGCGCGTCTTTGCTGCACCATAGGCGCAGGCGCCGTAACGGTATTTGTACCCGTAATTACTTCGGCTGTAACCGCAAAATATAAGGATGCCGACGGTGTGCTTATAGCGGCTAATTCCGTAGCAAACGCAAACACACTTAAATGGACATATTTTATTTGCGCAGTTGTTCTCGTTATTGTGTCAATGCCGATGTTCTTCTATGGCTTTAAAAACACAAAAGAGAGGTATACCTCCGACACAACTCCGCCTTCACTCGGCCATAACCTTGGGCTTCTCTTTAAAAACGATCAGCTTTTGCTCATACTCATTTCCGGTATTTTGGGTGCGGCAAGAACCGTTTATATGTACACGGGCTCGCTTTATTTTGCAAAGTATGTTCTCGGAAACGAGGCAGTATACAGTATTCTTACAATACTTGTTGTTCCCGGCGGAGCAATTGCAACCGTGCTTATTCCGTGGTTCACAAAGCATTTCGGAAAGAAAAATACATATATCTATGTACATGTACTCGGCGCCGTAGTTATGTTCGCTATGTACTTTATAGGCAGAAACGGCGGCTATAACAATTCCTCAAATCTCCTTTGGCTTGCCATAGGTTTTGTTCTCCTCGGACTTCCGCAGGGTATCAATAACGTAATAACCTACGCTATGATAGGCGATACAGTTGAATATCTTGAGTGGAAAACGGGCGAGAGAGCAGAGGGCATCTGCTTCTCAATGCAGACCTTCATAAATAAAATCAGTATGGCTGTCGGCGCATTCATAGGCGTTATGGCATATGGAATTTCCGGCATTTCTCCGTCAGACCCGTACAATACCGTAACTCCGGAGGGCTCTGAAAAGCTTTGGGCTGTGCTCATACTTTCGGGTGCTATTTCGATGGTTGCCACCATTATCCCCATGCTCTTCTACAAGGTTACCGAGAGTAAGCAGAGAGAGTATGTAAAAGAAATAGAGGAAAGAAAAGCCGCTAAGGCTGCAAAAACCGCAGAATAATTCATTCGGAAAAATTCAGGAAGCCGTTACCGTTTGGTAACGGTTTCTTTTTTCCTCCCAAAAGGGCAAATTTTTTCTTCATATATAGGTGTAAGCAAGCAAATCACCGCAGCGATTGTCTTTCTCGTCAGACGAAAAATGCAATATTGAGACAAAAGGCTCATATATGAATTATTACCGTAAAAAAAACAGACCTTGTGAATTGTACCGACAAGGTCTGCTTTATCTATGCCTTTAATTTATAAAAATACCGCTTGGTTATGAAACGCTTTATGAACATTCGGTAAAAGCAATTTACCGTATTTCAGTCTGTCAGAGTGTAACGCCTCAGACCGATTGAATGCTTGCCGTATTCAATGGCATTTGTGGGACAAAAGTTAATACATGCCATACAGTGTGTGCAGCTTTTGCCCCAAACAGGCTTGCCGTTCTTAAGCTCAATGTTGTTCAGCACACAGCTTTTTACGCATTTTCCGCAAGCTATGCATTTGTCGGTGGCGTAGAATTTGTCTGCGGATACGATGAATTTGTAAAAGACCGTATTTACTATGCCGCTTTTTAGTCTGTCCGCAATGCCGACTTTAATATCGGGGAAAGGCTTTTCGGCTTTGATGTATTCTGCTGCGTCAAGAGCCGCTTTATCCGCTTTTATTATAAGCTTCTCTGCGGTTTTTTCATCAGGTGCGCTGTAAAGAGCCGTGTAATTTTCGGGCATTACAACCTCGTAAACACCCATAAATTCGAAACCCTTGTCAGAGCAAAGCGCTTGTAATTGTTTCCTTGCATTTCCTATTTCGCCGCCGCAATCCATTATGAAATATGCTTTATCGGAGCCGTGAAACACGGATTCCCTTATGAGTTTTTCAAAAATGTGCGGTATTTGCCAAGCGTAAGTCGGGCATACAAAAACATAGGGGGTATCGCTGTCAAAGCTGCCTTTTTTACGCTCCTTTATGTATTCAAACGAGTTGACCGGAATTTCGTTTATTGCTTCTCCGACCTTTTTTGCTAAATGGCGGCTGTTTCCGGTACCTGTAAAATATATTATCACTTTTATCGCTCCTTCAAATATGTTTTGAGGCTTTTATTACTTAAGCTTTTTGCCGTTTTTTCCGAGCAGGCGGTCAATAACAAACGACAGATAACCGAGAGCCAAAAACGCCGCCGTAATAAAGACAATTATAAGCGCAACCTTGTTTTTGCCGTAAAGGTCTGCGTCGAGAAACGGATACGGATAACGGCTGCTGCCGCCGAAGGCGGAAAAGATCTTGCTGCCGAATTTAGCGCAAATCATTGTAAATGCGATATAAAGATATGGCAAAATCAGCCAACAAAGCGGGTGCAAAGCCTTGTATAACCCTTTCGGGAAAAACAGCAGATAGTCGAGTATCACCATGAGAGGAACTATATAGTGCATAAGAATATAGCCTGTGTAAAAAGCCTTATCGGAGGCCGCTGCCTCTTTGGCACCGTTCGGCATAAACAAATAGGCAATTGCGGTCACGGCTATACACATGGTTACGGCACCTCTGATAACGGCCTTTTCCTTTTTCGGGCTGAAAACAGCGAGAAAAAAGAAGTATAAAAAGCAGAGTATGCCGCTTTGTACCGTGTAGTAATATAAAAGCGTGTCGGCGTTGCCGCGTCGCAGACTGTCAATATATTGTAATATCATCCCTGCCTCACAGCACAATAAAAAAATTATGCGGTAGAGCTGCTTCAAATTCTGACTTTTTATATACATAAAAAATGCCACCCCGAAAAACTATTGATATAAACTCCATTTTAACACAATAAGTCGTTTGTATCAATGTATTTCGGAGCGGCAAAAGCAAAATGTACTTTGGTGATTTTAGTTATCGGTCTGTCTTTTTCGCTTTTAGCTTTTCCTCGAACGGAATGCATTTGCTCTCGTGATTTTCAATCTTTCTGTTGAGTCTTGCGAGAGTGCTTTCAAGCTCTGCGATTCTCTTTTTGCGCCCTTATTCTTCAAAAGTTTTTGCAACTTGAGGCATAAGCTCGCTTACCTTAATGTGCTGCGGACACGCTTTTTCACATTTCCTGCACTTTATGCAGTCCGAGGCTTTTCCGTATTCCTTAGCGAGGTTTTCGTAGTATTGGCCGTTAACCGAAAAATCTTTATATGTAGCGCGTTTTTCCTCGTTATAAAGAGCAAAGTACTTTGGTATCGGAATGTGCTTCGGACAGCCTGCCGTGCAGTAGCTGCAGCCTGTGCAGGGCACGGTTATAGAAGCTTTTATAATGTCTACTGCCTTGCCTATGATTTCAAATTCTTCCTTTGACAAGGGCTTGAAGCTTTCCATGTATCCGGTGTTGTCAAGGAGCTGTTCGTATGTGCTCATTCCGCTGAGTACCGTCATAACGCTGTCGTGGCTTGCTGCAAATCTTACCGCCCAAGAGGGAATTGACGCGTCCGGAGCATAGTCTTTAAACAGTTTTTCGGCTTCGTCCGGTATTTTTGCGAGTGTTCCGCCCTTTACAGGCTCCATTACAATTACCTTTTTGCCGTGCTTTACCGCCGTTTCATAGCATAGGCGCGACTGAATACCCGGATTATCCCAATCGAGATAGTTTATCTGAAGCTGAACTATCTCAATTTCGGGGTGCGCGGTTAAAATTCTGTCGAGGAGCTTTGCGTCATCGTGATACGAAAATCCGACGGTCTTTATTTTGCCCTCTTCCTTCATGCGAGCCACGAAATCAAAGCAGTCGAGCTTTGTTGCCGTCTCGTAATTTGATACGTTCAGGTTGTGAAGAAGATAGTAGTCAAAATAGTCAACACCGCAGTTTTTGAGCTGCTTTTCAAATATGCGGCTGTTGTCATCCTTTGTTTTCAACATCATTGTGGGCAGCTTTGACGTGAGTGTGAAGCTGTCACGCGGGTGGCGGTCAACTATGATTTTCTTTGCGGTTTCCTCGCTCTTGAAATCGTGATACATATATGCTGTGTCAAAGTACGTGAAACCGCGCTCCAAAAATTTATCTACCATTTTTTCGGCTTGCGGAATATCTATTTTAGAGGGGTCGTTACTGTCAATAACAGGCAGTCTCATAAGACCGAATCCGAGCTTTTTCATATTATTCATCCTCATAGTTTTAATTTTTTCTTTTATGGCTTTTAATGCCGTGTCGGCGTCGTCTATGCCTTCAACGGTTTGCTCCATCGGACAAATCCCCGTGCCATATCTGTTTTTTATGCTGTCGGTTACGGTGCCGAAAGAATAATTTATACCGTATTTTTCGAGTATCGGTATGGCTTTGCGGCTTAAAACCTCACCGTACACACTTTTGATTTTAAGCAGCGAAAAAAGCATGGCGGCGGCTTTTCCTATGATTTTATCGGCGGCGCAAAAACGCGATAAATCGTTTCTTTCGCTGAGCAGCTTCAAAAGAGGGGACAGCCCCTTGCCGTTTTCTTCGATGAACTCTTTGCCGTCATACAGCACGAGCGAAGCACCGTTTTTAAGACGCTCCTTTGCTTTTTCGATATTATTCATAGAATTTGTTTAACCCCTTAACGCGGTATATAAGAAGCGGAAGCAGCGTCCATTGTAAAACAAGACCCGGCAGACCAGAAGTGATGCTTGAAAGTATTATTGTCGGTGAAACCGCCGTGCTTTTAAAGCCGTAAAACGCGATTAAAATAGCAGCTGCGCGTATGGCTCTTCCGAGTATTTGAGCCGTGAGTACCTTTAAAATGACGGGCATTTTTTTGTTTTTGAGGAGTCCGCATACAAGACCGTATACGGTAAGCTCTATCATCATAAACGGAAGAAGTGCCGCCGACGGCATACCCGTGAGCGCGAAGCTCAAAAGGGGACTTACCGCTCCCGTTACGGCACCCACCGCGGGACCTGCCAAAAGAGCTGTGAAGAATACGCCGAGATGCATCGGCAGAAATGCCGAGCCGGGTAAGCTGCCGGTACCGCTCACGATACCTATAACGTGGAACAGCTGAGGTATGGCAACCGATAGAGTTATTCCTATTACCGTCGTGAGAGCTTTAGCTGTTATGATTTGCTTTTTTCTTGTCAAGGTGTTTTCCATAAATATCGGTCTCCTTAAATTGTTTTAAACGTTTTTGCCCATATTGTAGCATTCTTTGTATTCCGATTTGTCTTTGATTTCGCCTTTTTCAAATACACCGGCACCCCTGATTATTTCTTTTTCCTTTGCACCGTCAAGGCAGTCGAGCGTAAAGCCCCTTATGCATTCTATCGACTTGTCAAATGCCGATTTATCGGAATCCGCCGCAGTCAGAATATAATAGAAATCCTTGTCCGACATCTCTGTGTAACGCGGCACGCACCTGTCTATAAATGTTTTAAGCTGTGCGTCAACAGTATAGAAGTACACGGGAGAAGCCAAAGCTATAACGTCGGCTTTGACCATTTTGTCATTAAGCTCCGCCATATCATCCTTTTGAACGCATTTATGCGTAGAATTACATATTCCGCAGCCGCGGCAGTAATTTATGCTTTTGTCGGCGAGAAAGACCTTTTCGACCTCGTTTCCTGCGTCTTTTGCTCCGCGTGCGAATTCATCGCAGAGTAAATCCGAGTTGCCGTGCTTTCTCGGACTTGATGAAACAATGAGAACCTTTTTATTCATTGCAGTCAGCTCCTTTTGCAGTATCGTCATAGCCCATTGTGGGCGATGATGTTAAGTGTGCTTACATTTAAATATAATTTAACACTTGAAGTTTACTCTAAGTCAAGCCTTTTTTTGAAAAGTTTTGCCCAAAACAAAATAATAGAATTTTGTCTGTTAATATGTAAACTGTTTATTAACTCTGTTTGACTTTTCTTGACTTTTAATTTTGCGGTGATATAATATTATTACTCTTTGAAAAAGGGCTATTTTTATGGAAACAGGTGATTTGTATGCGTACAAAACAGTTTAAAGCCGAATCAAAGAAGTTGCTTGATTTAATGATAAACTCCATATACACGCATAAAGAAATATTTTTGCGAGAGCTTATATCAAATGCAAGTGATGCCGTTGATAAGCTGTATTTCCGTTCGCTGACCGACCAAAATGTCGGAATGTCGCACGGGGATTTTGAAATCAGAATTACTCCGGATAAGGAGAACAGAACTCTGACAATTTCCGATAACGGTATAGGTATGACCAAGGAGGAGCTTGAAGCAAACCTCGGTACTATCGCTAAGAGCGGCTCTCTCGCTTTTAAGCAGGAAAACGCCGACGCAAAGGATATAGACGTTATCGGTCAATTCGGCGTAGGCTTTTATTCGGCATTTATGGTGAGCGACTGTGTAACCGTTGAAAGTCGCGCTTACGGCGAAAGCGAGGCTTACCGCTGGCAGTCTAAGGGCGTTGAGGGCTATACCGTTGAGGAATGCGACAAGCCCGACGTCGGCACTACGATAACTCTCCATATCAAAGATGATACGGATGAAGAAAAGTATTCTCAGTTCCTTGAGGAATACACTATTAAGACAATAGTTAAAAAGTATTCGGATTATGTTCGCTATCCTATCAGAATGACGGTAGAGAAGAGACGTCTTAAGGAGGGTACCGAGGACGAATACGAAACTGTAAAAGAGGACGAGACATTAAACAGTATGATTCCTCTTTGGAAAAAGAATAAAAAAGAGATTAAGCCCGAGGAATATGAAGCTTTTTATAAAGATAAGTTTATGGACTATGAAAAGCCTCTCAAGGTTATTCATTATAAAACCGAGGGTCAGGCAACATATGACGCGCTTCTTTTCATTCCGTCACACGCTCCGTTTGATTATTATACCAAGGAATACGAAAAGGGCTTGCAGCTTTACTCAAAAGGCGTTTTGATAATGGACAAGTGCAAGGACCTCTTGCCCGACCATTTCAGCTTTGTTAAGGGTCTTGTAGACAGCGAGGATCTCTCGCTTAACATTTCGCGTGAGGTGCTTCAGCATGACCATCAGCTAAAGCTTATTGCAAAAACCATAGAAAAGAAGATAGATTCCGAGCTTAAAAAAATGCTCGAAACCGACCGTGAAGCTTACGAAGAATTCTTTAAAGCGTTCGGTATGCAGATTAAATTCGGCGTATACAGCGATTACGGTATTCACAAGGACAGCCTCAAGGATTTGCTCTTGTTCTATTCGTCGAGCGAAAAGAAGCCCGTAACCTTAAAGGAATATGTATCCCGTATGAAGGACGGCCAAAAGGACATTTATTACGCAGCAGGCGAAACAACCGACAAAATAGATATGCTTCCGCAGGTGGATTCGGTTAAGGACAAGGGCTATGAAATACTCTATCTCACCGATTATGTCGATGAATTTGCCCTTCGCGCACTCAGCGAATATGACGGAAAGACCTTTGTTAACGTTTGCACGGAAGATGTTGACCTCGGAACCGAAGAGGAGAAAGAAGCCCTCAAAAAGGAAAACGAGGATAACGCCGATATGCTCAAAGAGATGAAAGAGGCTCTCGGAGAAAATGTCCATGAGGTTAGATTTACTGATAAGCTTAAGGACCATCCCGTCTGCCTATCGAGCGAGGGTGCTATTTCTCTCGAAATGCAAAAGGTGCTGAATGCGATGCCCGACGGTAAGGACGCCAAGGCTACGGTAGTGCTTGAAATAAATGCAAATCACCCAATAGCCGAAAAGCTCAAGTCCCTTTATAAGGACAATAAAGACAGTCTTTGTGATTACGCAAAGATTCTTTATGCTCAGGCGCGTCTTATAGGCGGTATGTCGGTTGACGACCCGGTGGAGCTTTCAAATCTTGTCTGCAATCTTATGACGAAGTAATGTCGGAATATTAAAGTCGCCGCAGAAAGGGACACTCCATAAGGAAGTGTCCCTTTACACTTCTGTCAGCGGGCCAGAATACATGATAACTTGCCGAAGCAGTATTGTTTCTATTATGATTATGTGCTACACTTATAATATGATAAATAGAAATTTTTATTAGGGTAATATATGACTGAAATTTATTGCATGACCCAAAAACACAAATATTGGAACGAAACCATTTGTTTAGCTGAAAAAAGCCCGTGGAAAGCGGGTCCCTATTTGGCTCTAAAGATGAAAAACAATGACTTTAATACATGGGAAAGGGTGTTTGTTGCTTGCGTAAATGGAAAAGTGGCGGGATTCTGCACATTTGCTGAAAAGGACGAGCTGCCGGAGGAATGCAAGTTTACACCATTTATAGGATTCGTTTTTGTTGATGAACCATACCGTGGTAAGAGATTATCAGAGTTGATGATTCAAAGCGCAATTTTATATGCGCGTGAGCTGGGATATGAAAAAATATATATCATGAGCGGAGAAATCGGTTTATATGAAAAATACGGCTTCGAAAAATTAGGTGATTATGAAACAATATATGGCTCAATTGACCAGCTATTTGTTAAGTCAACAATATTATAGTTTTAGGTAGTTGGCTTAGAGGTTAACATATGAGCTTACTCTCAAAATAACTGTGTCCACAGGTTTAGCAAGCATCGGATTGTGACACCGTAAAAGTAAGAGTCCGTACCCTTTTCAGGGTACGGACTTTGCTGTTTCATGTATTTTTGGGTAATTTCCTTATGTAGGGGGCCCGAGGGTAAGCTTCTGCGGCGACTTTTTATAATTGATAGTATCTAAAGTCTATGGTAAAATAATTACAGTATCTGACCGATGGAGGATTAAAATGGATATAAACGAAATATTATCGCATTGCGACCACACAAATTTAAAACAGACCGCCGTTCCGAATGACATAAAACGTCTGATTGATGAGGCAGTTAGGTATAATACCGCAAGCGTTTGTATTCCGCCGTGCTATGTAAAGCTTGCTTCGGAATATGCAGTCGGTAAAATGCGTATCTGCACCGTTATAGGTTTCCCTAACGGGTATAACACGACCGAGGTCAAGGCATTTGAAGCAAAGCAGGCACTGCTTGACGGTGCGGACGAAATAGATATGGTAATAAACATCGGCGCGCTTAAAAGCGGAAATGCAGACTATGTGGAAAATGAGATAAAAACGCTGAAAGAGGTTTGCGGCGACAAATGCCTCAAGGTAATAATCGAAACTTGTCTTTTGACCGAGGACGAAAAGAAAACAATGTGCCGCATTGTAAGTGCGGCCGGAGCGGATTATATCAAAACCTCAACGGGCTTTTCCAATGCCGGCGCAACGCATGATGACATAAAGCTTTTTAAAAAGTATGTGTCTCCGTCCGTAAAAATTAAGGCGGCAGGCGGTATTCACACGCTGGAGGATGCCGCAGAGTTCCTTTCGGAGGGAGCCGACAGGCTCGGTACGAGTGCAATCGTCGGAATAGCCGAAAAGGAGTTAGACAAAAATTAACTAACGCTTATGTAATAGCCTGATATAAAAAGACGGACCGTATGTTTTACAGTCCGTCTTTTATCTTTTATGCTTGATTCAAAAACTGTTTATCAATGACCTTACCCACAAAGTCGTTTATATATTTAATGCTGAAATCGTTTTGCTTGAGTCTTGAGGCTTGGGCTTTTGCGAGCGAATCGGTGTATTGCGAAAGGGGATAGATCTGAGCATCGTGGCTGCCCCGCACATAGTGGGTCACGATAGGCTCAAAAACCACATTGTCAACCGTTGTTTTTCCGGTGTCATAGTCCTTTGTCAAGTCGTAGTGAAGCATACCGCCTATAACTCTCGATGCCGTGTTTTGCTGCGAGATGAAATTGCCGAGAGAATATGCCACAAGTGTTTTTGTGCCGTTCCCGTTGTCTATCCATTCTACGGGCTGTATGACGTGAGGATGATGCCCTATAATTACGTCTGCACCCCACGACGCCATTTTGCTTGCAAGCTCGCGTTGGTCGTTGTTGGGGGTTGTCGTGTACTCTTCACCCCAATGAACGTTTACCAAAACAATATCGCATTCGGCTTTGGCTTTCTGAATTTTTGATTTGATTGTGTCCTCGTCTGAGGTGTATATTATTTTCAGAGCACTGTCTTTAGGCAATGACAGACCGTTTGTATAGCGGGTTATGCCTACAAGGCCTATCTTAATGCCGTCTTTTTCTATGTATTCGAGGCGGTTCATATCGTTTTCGTCCTTGTAAGCACCGGTCATTGTGATGCCACCTATGTTGTTCCAAAAATCAATAGCCTCCGAAAGTCCCTTAGCACCCTTGTCAAGCATATGATTGTTTGCGAGGTTTACAACGTCAAAGCCTATTTTCTTAACTTCTTCGCCGACCTCCTGAGGAGAGTTGAAAAGCGGATATCCGGATGGCTCATAGCTTTTTGCTATTATCGTTTCCTGATTTATGGTAGCCAAATCAGCTTTTTCCACTGTGGAGGCAATATTTTTGTATGCGTATGAAAAATCATAACCGCCGTTTTTTGAACGCTTTTTTGCCTGCTCGTAAATTCCGTCGTGTATGAGATTATCCCCAACGGAGAGCATACTGATTTTAACCGGTTCTTTTTTCTCCGCAGTCACGGTTTCATCGGAAACCGCGGCAACAGGTGCCGCTTTTTTGGTTTTCGGCTCTTTGGTTTCTTTAACAGACGGCTCCCAACCGTTTTTTGAAGAATTTACTATTGCCACTGTGCCGGATATGGCTACGACCGCCACAATCAGCACCATAAAAATTTTTACAGCCTTGTTTTTCACTTGTTCACCCCACACCAAAAACTACTTTTCAAATACCTGTGTATAGCGCTTTATTGAATCCTCGACAATATCAGCCGCTGCAAAAGCGCCTTTTGTCTCGTCAATAACCGTCTTTTTGTTTTCGAGTGTTTTATAAACTGAGAAAAAGTGCTTCATTTCATCGGAAATGTGGGCAGGAAGCTGAGTTATGTCGGTGTATGAGTTATACATCGGGTCATCAAACGGAATCGAAATGATTTTATCGTCCGGAAAACCGTTGTCAAGCATGGTTATAACGCCTATCGGATAACATTTGACGAGGGCCATCGGCTCTATCTGCTCAGAGCAGAGAACAAGCACGTCAAGAGGGTCGTTGTCCTTTGCGTATGTTCTCGGAATAAACCCGTAGTTGGCAGGGTAGTGGGTAGATGTATACAAAACCCTGTCAAGCCGCAAAAGACCGGTTTCTTTATCAAGCTCATACTTCATTTTGCTGCCCTTGCTGATTTCTATAACCGCGTCAAACGAGGTTTTTGTTATTCTGTCCGGGCTTATGTCATGCCATATATTCATAGTGAACCCTCCGTTAAATTATTTAATGCCCTTAAATTTCTCTATAAGACCGTTTCTTTCCGCCCAAAGATTTTTTGAGAGATCGACATAGTATTTGTGAGGATTTTCAAAACGCTTTACTTCGTCCCAAAGCGTGTCTGTCTGTCTCAGGCAGTAATCGCGTATTTCTTTGAGCGATGGTTCCTCGTAGACCTTTTTGCCGCCCTTAAATATCGGTACGAGAAGCTTTCTCGTTACAAAGTTTTCTATTTCTTTTCTCTTCCAGGTGAAATCCGGGTCAAAGAGTACATACGGCTTTGTTTCGTCGATTATTTCGTCATCAAGAGTAAGTACGTCCGCTATCGCTTTGCCTGAATCCTTGTCTATAAGCCTGTATACCTGTTTTGATGACGGAATGGTAATTTTTCTGACGTTTTCCGAAAGATTTATTTTCGGCACCGTTTTGCCGTCCTTTTCTATCGCGGAAAGCTTGTAAACGCCGCCGAAAAGGGGAGAAGAAGCCGAGGTTATAAGTCTTTCGCCGACTATAAAGCAGTCCACCTTTGCACCCTGCGATACCATATCGCTTATGAGGTGCTCGTCAAGCGAATTTGACGCCATGATGTCGCAGTCCGGATATCCTGCAACGTCGAGCATTTTTCTGACTCTCTTTGAAAGATATGTGATGTCGCCAGAATCTATTCTTACGCTCTTCGGCCGTTTGCCGAGCGGAGCCAAAACATCGTCAAAGGCCTTTATTGCATTTGGAATACCGGAGCGGATGGTGTCATATGTGTCAACCACAAGAGTACAGTCGTCGGGGTGACGTCTCGCATATTCGCAGAATGCGTCATATTCGCTGTCAAAAAGCTGTACCCATGAGTGTATCATTGTATTGACCGACGGTATGCCGAATTCCTTTTCGGGTATTACGCCTGAGGTTGCGACACAGCCGCCGATGTAAGCGGCTCTTGCACCGTAAACCGCTTCGTCAACGCCCTGAGCGCGCCTTGTACCGAATTCCGCGACCGCTGTTCCGTGCGCCGCTCTTACAAGCCTGTTTGCCTTTGTGGCTATAAGACTTTGCTGATTTATTGAGAGCAAGAGCATTGTTTCAATAAGCTGAGCCTCTATTATCGGGCCTCTTACCTTTATGATAGGCTCGTTCGGAAAAATCGGAGTGCCCTCGGGTATTGCCCATACGTCACAGGTGAATTTGAAATCTTTGAGATAGCTTGCAAGCTCGTCGGAGATGCCCTTTGATTTGAGGTATTTTATATCTTCCTCGCGAAAATGCAGATGTTCAAGATAATCGATAACCTTTGATAGGCCTGCCGCGATGGCAAAACCGCCGTTATCGGGAACGCGCCTGAAGAATAAATCAAAATATGCTACGGTATCTTTCATACCCGCGCCCATAAACCCGTCTGCCATGGTAAGCTCATAGCCCTCGGTCAGCAGAGCAAGATCGGAAGCCTTTATATAATCTTCCAAAATAATCACCTCTCATATAAGTTATAAATATTGTATCATAACAGCTTATCTTGTGCAATTAAATATTGTCCGCACTTAAAGCTTTTTTACTGTTTTATTTTTCGCCTCGATATGTTACAATAGCGATAGGATTTTTGAGAAAGTATGAGCGAAAACGGGAGTGCATAGCCAAATGAGCTTTTCTGGATTTGTCACGGTAGAGGTATTAAGCTTTGTGCTGTTTTATTTTTTCAGCGGCAAGGCGCGTCTTCACACGTGTGTACTTGGCCGAAACAAAAAGAGTACAAACATCGCCTTTGTTTTTCTTTGGCTGTTGTGTATTTTATTCGGAGTTTTCATATATGCCGGTATTTTCAAGCCCGCGGCGACGTATCCGTTTGAAACGCTCTACAATAAAAATGCTTATGAGCAGCAGTTCGACGCCTTTTTAAAGCATCGGCTATCTATTGATATTGAACCGGCAAAGGAACTATTGGCTCTTTCAAACCCATATGACCGAGCGAGCAGAACGGGTATACGCTTCCTGTGGGACAGAGCACTGTACGACGGTAAATATTATTCTTATTTCGGAATAACACCCATTATAACGGTTTATTACCCGTATTACTTTATAACAGGAAAGGTGCCGTCGGCGGCGACGGTATGCTTTATAATGTTTACGGTGGCTGTAACTGCTGTCGCGCTTACGTATTTAAAAGCAGTCGGAATATTTTGCGAAAAACCGAATAAAGCTCTTGTATTTTTCGGATTTGCCGCGGTAGAGTCGGGAAGCCTTTTGTTTATGCTTTTAACAAGTGCCGATATGTATTATACGGCTGTGATTAGCGGAGTTTGCTTTTTATCTCTGTTTATGATGTTCTCACTTGCTGCTTACGAGAAGAAAAAGACGGCGGCAAAATGTGCCGATTTCTTTTTTGCGGGTATTTCGTTGGTTCTTACGGTTATGTCAAGACCCAATATGGCACTTATGTCTGTTGTTATGGTGCCGCTTTATTTAAATGTCCTTTGCCGTAAGGATATAAAAACGAAAGTGAAGCTGTTATCCGTTTTGTCTTTTGCGTTACCGGTTTTTGCCGGAGCGGCATTTCAGATGTGGTACAATTACGCGCGCTTTTCGTCGGTGTTCGACTTCGGCTCTGCATATCAGCTGACCGTTGCCGACGTTTCAAAATATGCTGTGACCCCGGTTCTGTTTTTGCCTGCGATTTATCATTACTTCCTGCAATTACCGGACTTTAAAACCGAATTTCCGTTTTTTCACCTCAGCGCGAGTGCGTACAAAGGCGGCTATAAAGGATATATCTATTTGACAAGAACTATGGGTATATTTAATTTACCCGCTTCACTCGGCCTTTTCGGATTCCCGTGTGTTCTTACGAAAAAAACGGAGAATTGGAAAAGAGCAACGTTTTTGCTCGGCGTGATAATGCCTGTTGCGGTGGCTTTTCTCGATATGTGCTTGGGAGGCGTCAATATACGGTATCTCGCCGATATTGCGTTTATTGCCGTGCTTTTCGGAACCCTTATAATTATAAATCTCTATTCGGCTGTGCCGGATAATCAAAAGGCTCTTAAATTCACGGCTTACATTATATTTACTCTTATTCTGTACGTTTCGGCATTTGTAGGTTTCCTTACTGTGTTCGAAAACGAGCGGTACAGCAATTTTTCAATATTGAGTTAAAGGTTCGGGGTGTTAAAATGGAAAATCATTCTTTCGGTAAAAAAATAGCGACCCTGCAGAAGCAGCATGGCATAACCAAAACCGCTTTGGCTGATATTCTCGGCGTCAGCGTGAATACCCTCTCAAGTTGGGAAAAGGGTGAGACATCCCCATCGTTTGATGCAATATGCAATCTTTGCAGCGCATTCCATCTGTCACTTGATGATTTTGCATTCGGTTCGGGTACACAAAAAGCCGAAAAAGAGCTGTCAAATGGGCTTCAGTCAATTAGGCAGATGTATAAAATAGGCAGAGGACCCTCAAGCTCGCATACTATGGGACCGGAAAAAATCTGCCGTATTTTTAAGAAGAAAAACCCTGATGTCGATAAATTCAAGGTGATATTATACGGCTCTCTTGCCTTAACAGGCAGAGGTCACGGCACCGACCGCATAGTCAAGGAAACATTGTCTCCGATTGACACAACCGTTGAATTTGATTTTGCAAAAACCGACCTTCCGCATCCGAATACTATGGAGCTTTTTGCCTATAAGGATGATAAGCTTTGCGACAGTATGCTCGCTTGCAGCATAGGTGGCGGCGAAGTCACAATCAAGGGTATGAAAATGGCTGAGAGCAAGCCGATATACGAATTCAGCACATTTAAGGATATTGCGGAGCATTGCCGCAAAAACGATATACGTATATGGGAGTATGTCGAAAAGACAGAGGGGAGCGATATATGGGATTTTCTCGGCGAAGTCTGGGATTGTATGCGTGATTGCATAAAAGATGGACTAAATACAGAGGGAATTTTGCCGGGAGGACTCGGCGTGTCGAGAAAAGCGGGATTTTTATTCAGGCAGAACCATATTGACGAATCTCCCGAAACTCGTGAAAACCGCATTGTTTGCGCGTATGCTTACGCTGTGGGTGAACAGAATGCCGCGGGCGGACGCATAGTTACCGCGCCCACGTGCGGTGCAAGCGGAGTCTTGCCTGCCGTAATGCTGTATTTCCAAAAAAAGAGGGGATACAGCGACAGAGAAATAGAACAAGCACTCGCTACGGCGGCGATTATCGGGCTTTTGGTAAAAACAAATGCATCGATAAGCGGTGCAGAGTGCGGCTGTCAGGCGGAAATCGGAACGGCGTGTGCCATGACCGCAGCGGCTCTCGGCGAGCTTTTCGGAATGAGCCTTGAGCAGATAGAGTATGCCGCCGAAAACGCTATAGAGCATCATTTGGGACTTACGTGCGACCCGATATACGGCCTCGTGCAAATTCCGTGTATAGAGCGGAATGCCGTAGCCGCAATGCGTTCCATAAATGCCATTAACCTTGCCAATTTCCTTACCGCAACGCGAAAGATCTCACTTGACCTCATAATAGAAACAATGTATGAAACAGGCAGAGACCTCTCCGCTAAGTACCGCGAAACAAGCACCGGCGGTATGGCTAAGCTTTATCATCCCAACATAAAGTGCGATTAACGGTATTTTATGATGCGGCGGTTGCATGTACTTAATATTGTTTCGGCGCGGCACAGCAGTACCAAGATTGATTAAGCCTGCCGTTTTCCTCTTGAATTTTACGGCTGCCGTTGTTCTATTTAATCTTGCAATTTAGACAATTTGGATTTTTTAAAATTACCGTAAAAAAATGTTGACTTTGTCTGTGCCTCATAGTATAATATCATTCGCAACGAAAAAGAAGTTGTCGCTATTGGGGAATTGTGTAACGGTAGCACGACAGACTCTGACTCTGTTTGTTGGGGTTCGAATCCCTATTCCCCAGCCAATACCTCGGAACAATTTGTTCCGAGGCTTTTTTATGCCCGAATACTGCTTTTTACGGCGGCATTAGGGCATTCTTTCTTTGCTTCAAAATATCGTGAGGGTTTTTAAGAGATTTTAAGAGACAGCTAATTTCAAAATTCCAAAGTCATTTTAGTGCGATTTAGGGCATTTATGACTGATACTATTGAGAGACATCGCTTAAATCGATTTTTTCATTTTCAGGTCAAAATAATTCGGTAATAATGTCCACGCACTTATCAATTCCGAGGACTCCGCTGTCCAAAGTCAGATGATAATTTTGAGCGTGTCCCCACTTCATATTAGTGTAGAAACGGTGATATGCCGCACGGCGCTTATCCTTATCTCTCAATCGCTCCTCGGGAGACTGCTCTCGCTCGCCGTACACTTCAACAATCCGCGTTGCTCGAAAATCTATATCAGCGTGAACAAACACTTTCAAGCAATCTGCATTGTCCTGCAAAATATAATCCGCACAACGACCGACAATTACGCACGGCTCTTTTTCTGCAAGCTGTGTGATGATTTTATACTGATATTCCCACAGAATATCCTCATTTGTCGGTCCGAACATTCGATTAGAAAAAGCATTAGATAGAAAACCGCCGGGTGCGTATTCTCCTGCCTCTTTTACATAATCGGGTGCAAAGCCCGTTTCTTTAACCATTTCTTGAATAATTTTTGCATCATAGCACGGAATTTCGAGCTTTTCTGCAACCTTTTTGCCGATTGTGCGTCCGCCGCTGCCAAACTCACGGCTGATGGTTATAACTCTGTTTTTCATATGCTCTGCGCTCCTTTCGTATTCAATTCTTTATATGTTTTCACGATGATAATTGCCGAGATGATAAAGGTTAAAATATCGGACACAGGCATTGAATAAAGCACTCCGTCCAAGCCGAAGAACACAGGCAAGAGCAATGCAAAACCCACACCGAACACAACCTCTCTGAACATTGACAACATAGTTGAAGACAATGCCTTGCCGACTGCCTGCAGGAAGATGAAGCAAGCTTTGTTGACGCAAGCCAAAATCATCATACAAAGATAAATTCTGAATGCCTTGATTGCGAATTCGGTATAATAAACACTCTCATTTTTTGCACCAAAAATGGCGATAAGCTGATGAGGGAAGCCCTCTGCCAACACAAGTGCAACAGCACCCACCAACGCTTCGGCAACAAGCAACTTGGTAAACAGTTCCTTTACACGCAATTTTTTCTCTGCACCCATATTGTATCCTATAATAGGTATACAGCCTGCCGCCATACCGACTACTATTGAAATGACAATCTGGAAGAATTTCATAACAATTCCAACTACCGCCATTGGGATTTGCGCATACTGTTCCTGCTTGAAAACAGGGTCTTGCGCACCGTATTTGCGAAGCATATTGTTGATTGCAGCCATTGCCGCAACAAGACTGATTTGAGACAAAAAACTTGTAATTCCGAGCAACAACATTCTTCCGCAAATGTTCCATTGCAAAGCAAAATCTTTGCGTGAAGGCTTGACTGTTTTCATATGCACAATATACCAAACGGCAAGAATTGCAGTCACTACCTGACCGATTACCGTGGCAACAGCCGCACCCATCATTCCCCATTTGAAGCAGAAAATAAAAATAGGGTCAAGAATGATATTGATGACCGCACCTGCCAAAGTTGAAGCCATAGCAAATTTTGGATTTCCGTCTGCACGAATTACAGGATTCATAGCCTGACCGAACATATAAAACGGAATACCCAAAGTGATGTAGAAAAAATATTCCTGCGATTGGCGAAATGTTTCCTCATTGACCGTTCCGCCAAACATAGCAATGATTTGGTTTGCAAAAATCAAATACAGTGCCGTCAAAATAACACTGCCTGCAACGGTTAGCACAACAGCATTGCCCACGCTACGCTTTGCTTTGTCTGATTCTTTTCTGCCAAGCGCCATACTTACAAAAGCACAACAACCGTCACCCACCATTACGGCGATAGCGAGAGCCACAACCGTCAACGGAAAAACGACTGTGTTGGCAGCGTTTCCGTAAGAGCCGAGGTAACTTGCATTTGCAATAAAAATTTGGTCAACAATGTTATAAAGCGCACCAACCAACAATGATATGATGCAAGGGATTGCGTACTGACGCATAAGCTTGCCGATACGCTCCGTCCCTAAAAATTGATTTCCTGTTTCCATATTAAATCACCTTTCTTTCAAAAAATAAAAAACACGTAAGCCCTAAAATCCGGACTTACGCATTTCTGCTACTCGATTTTTAATGTAATTGTGCTTTATTTATCGTTTCTCACACGATTTCATAAAAAAAGCGTGTGACTTCTGCAACTGGATTTACGCAGAAATGCCACACGTTATATTTTTATTATAGCAGGAAAAAATCGCAATTTCAAGTGATTTTATTTCAACCTTTTAATCCATATGCTATCCCGTGATTAAAACCAACAATAGACATCAATAAAAAACTAAAGCGATCCGTTTATTACAGACCGCTTTTTTACTTGCATTTTATATTAGGTCAAGTTAACTTAACTTTAATTGGTTTTTCGTAGAACTACCACATCTACACATACTTATTTACAGTAGTATAAAATCACATTTTCATCTATAGGTCAACTAATATAAATATTTTAGTTTTTCCTATCAAATTACAGTTAATTAGTCTCAAAACAATCATGCCGTTTGAACAAACAATATGTTCACGCAAGGAGGGAGTTCGGTTCTATTCGGACGAATACGACAGCAAAACTTTGTAGGACGCAGACGAAATAGCCAACAACTACCGTATTCTCGAAAAGACAAATAATCTTATGGTAATAAATCTGCCTCCGAACAAAAACGGCAGGCTCGTATAGAGAGACGTGAAAAAATTGATGCTCATTGCTGACAAGCTGGGAATAAGAAGAAAAATCGGCGGAGAGCTATAATTTTGAACTGTCTCGTTTGGCAATTATAGATTTTTTATACTCGTTTGGGCTGATATTGAATTTTCGTCTAAACGCAGCGGCAAAGGAACTTAGGCTCGTATAGCCGCATTTTGCGGCACATTCATTTATAGTAATGTTTTCGCTCTCAAGGAGCGATGCTGCCATAGCCATCTTTGATTCATAGCGCAGCTTTCTGAAAGATGAACCGTAATAATCTTTGATAATTCTTTCTGCCTGACGGGGTGACACACCCATACCTCTGGCAAAGTCATTAAGGGTTACATCACTGCAATCCTCCAGCAAAAGAGTATCGAGTATCCATGAGCGATTTTCATTCAGGTCGCAATCTTCAGGAGGGAGCAGAGAGCTGGCATTGTCGGGATAGTAGAGGCGTGTCATCTCCGTAATCATCTGTAGGGTAAGGGCGGACAGAATGCTTTCTCTCCACAGACCTGTTTTTGAATTTTCGGAGACGAGCTGATTAAATATCCTACGCAGCTGAGGACTGCATTTTCCTATCCAAAAAAACTTGGAGGCAAAAAATCGTATTGCCGCATCATCGGTATTGCCGAGAATTTTCAGATAAACACTGATTTCAAACACCGGGGCATCCTTGCTGGAAAGTTGTTTGTGGAGCACATTGGAACCGGTAACATAGAGAGAATCTTTCTTTATGTCATACCGGTCTTTTTCTGTTTCGAGTACACCTTTGCCCCTGGCAATATAATGAATCTCGTACCCGTTTTTTGCGTGAGAATGCATCTGAACCACGGAATCGAGCGTATCTGAAAATATTTTGAAAAGCTGAATTCGGCAGCCGTTATAATTAAATGATAAAATCATATTAAAGTCCTCTCTGTCTATACAAACAATATAATACAAACCGAAATTTATTTCAATAAAAACTTTATATAATACGACACAATATTTAATTTATTGTCGTATTATATTCTTTTATTGGCGGCACAACAATACTATAATTATGTGTATAGAACAGCAGCCGGAGGTATATGTATATGAAAATAACAGTCATCGGAGGGGGCGGAGTCCGCTCAATGTTCCTCGCAAAAAGCATAGCACAAAAAGCAGAAAAGCTGCGGATAGACGAGCTTTGCTTTATGGATAACAACAAAGAAAAATTAAGAATTTACGGCGGTATGGCGAGTCATGTTGCAAATCTCCTTTGTCCTAAAATGAAATTTATGCTGACGACGGACAGCATTGAGGCAGTAAAGGATGCCGACTATGTTATAACCACAATCCGTGTAGGCGAAGATGAAATGAGAGCAAAGGACGAAAGAATCGCACTCAATCACGGTGTCCTCGGTCAAGAAACAACGGGAGCGAGCGGACTTTCTTTTGCAATGAGGAGCGTACCGGCTCTTGCCGAATATTGCGAGCTTATCAAAAAGTTTTCAAAACCCAATGTAAAAGTTTTTAATTTTACAAATCCTGCCGGTGTAGTGAGCCAAACCCTGCGTGATATGGGATATGATTTTACATACGGAATATGCGACGCTCCATCGGGAATGCTTCGCACCTTTGCACTCATGTACGGCGAAAGTCCCAATGACATAACGGGCGAATGTTACGGCCTTAATCACCTGTCATATTTCAAGAGTATAAAGCTAAAGGGCAGAGAAATAATGCCGGAACTGATCGAAAATGACGAGGCATACAAAAAGAGCGATATGCGTTATTTCGAAAAGGAGCTTCTAAGAGACAGAGGCTGCGTTTTAAACGAATATCTCTATTATTTTTACTATCGTGAAAAAGCTGTTGAAAACATACTCAAAGCCGACCAAACCCGTGGCGAACAAATACGAGATATAAATAAATCCATGACGACGGAACTTTCGCAAATGGATATAGAAAACGATTTTGGAAACTGCTTAAAGATTTTCAGCAAATGGTACGGTATGCGTGAGGGCAGTTATATGGCAAGTGAAACAGGTGAAAAGCGTACTCAGCCATGGCACTTTGACATTTACGAAGAAGATGACGGCGGATATGCCGGCGTTGCACTCAAGTTTATCGAAACTGCTCAAAGCGGAACAAATGGTACTATGATTATGTGTATTCCAAACGACGGCTCTATTGACGGTTTAAGGAACGACGATGTGGTCGAAATCACCTGTGATGTCGATAAAAACGGTTGTACACCGCACCGTATCGGCAAGGTAGACGAGCAAAATCTCGAGCTGATACGCAGAGTCAAAAACTATGAAAGACTCTCCTCCAAAGCAATAAGGGAGCGGAGCCGCTCTGCCGCAATTCAGGCGCTTACACTCCACCCTCTCGTAAACAGCTACTCGATAGCGGTAAAACTTGTAGATGAATTTATAGAGCACAATAAAAACTATTGCGGCGGATGGAAATAAAAAATCGGATAAAAATTATTGAATGGAGCAATTTTTATGGATAAAGAAACAAGGTATGTAGGCGTAAAAGAAACGCTGTCATACGGTCTTGCAAATGCAGGTCAGGTGTTCGGATACAATCTGATAGCCGGCGGATACCTTTCGCTGTTTTTTACAAAGGTTTTTGAAATTCCTCCTGCTGCAGTGTCAACAATGATTTTATTCCTGGGCATTTGGGACACAGTAAACGATCCGCTTATGGGCGGAATAATTGACAAAACGAGAACGAGATACGGCAAACTGAGGCCTTATCTTTTGTTTGTGCCGCTGCCTCTTGCAATAACTACGATTATGTTGTTTGCCGGTCCCGAAATATTGGCAGATGCAAAATCGACGACCGTAAAAATCATTTATATGTATGTTTCCTATTTCATATGGGAACTGTTTTATACTCTCGGTGATGTTCCGTTTTGGAGTATGAGTGCGGCTATTTCGCCGTCGACGAGTGACAGAACAAGGGTTATTTCAACTGCAAGATTTTTGTCAGGCCTTATCGGCGGCCTTTCGACAACAATGCTTGTGGTTATGATGGATTTCAGTAACAAAGGTGTTTGGAATATCACACTTGCACAGGACTTCTTGATTCTCGCTTGTATAGCAGGTGTGTTCGGTATGGGGCTGTTCTCTCTTGCAGGACTGAAAGTAAGAGAAAGAGTAAGTCAAAGCGTAAAGGAGCCGTCACTGCTTGATAACTTCAAAGTTCTCATTAAAAACAAGCCGCTGCTCCTAATTATTGTTGCGAATGTGCTCGGAAGTCTCGGCGGTATATCAAATGTTTTTCAGACCTACTACTATTCGGAGGTACTCGACCTGAACTCTGCTGTTTTGTGGATAACTCTGCCGGGTACTCTGCTTGGCTTTATATCATATTTGCTGATACCAAAGCTGAAAGAAAAAATGGACAACAAGCATATAGTTATGATGAATATTATTTTCAACGCTGTTTTGGGCACGGCAGTATTCTTCTGCGGCCTCGGATTTTATAAAACAAATGTTGTTGCCATCTCTGTTCTGCTTATGCTCCAAAACTTTTTCTTTGCCTTTTTCCAAACTGTCAACAATGTCATTCCTACTGAGATGATAGGCGACACGGTAGACTATATGGAATGGAAAACGGGAAAAAGAAATGAGGGAGTCAGCTTTTCCGTACTCACCTTTGTAGGCAAGCTGACCGGTTCTCTGTCCACCTCTATTGGTACTGCACTGCTGCCTCTGATAGGTTTAACTTTCACTAAAGACACAGTCGGTAATTCGGTAGCCGTAAAAGGAGAACACACTGACTTGTGGATATGGGCGCTGTTTATTCTGATACCTAAACTGTTAGGTCTTATTACTCTTATTCCGTACGCATTCTACAATCTGAATGGCGAAAAGCTAAAGCAAATTCGTGAAGACTTAAAAAAACAGACGAGAAGAAAGCAAAAGTTCAGGCGATAGGAGGCAACGAAAATGAGTAACATGTGTCCTAAATGCGGTGCCAAGTTAAGCCCGTTTTATCTCAAGCCAAACTGTCCGAGCTGCGGCGTGAATATCGTGCAATATGGCTTTGACGAAAGGCTCGAAAGCGACAAAATAAGGGCAGAAAAAGAATGGGAACGATTCGATAATTTTTTGAACGGACTCAAGAAGTCCTCCATCGGCTCGCCCATAGCAATCGTCAGACTCATTTCGTTTTTTCTGCCGATAGTCGTACTGCTGATACCTGTATATAAAGTGAACGGTGCAGGCGTAAATCTTATATCAATAATTAAAAGTATCATTTCGGATTCCGCATCGGTGTTCCAAAACAAAGCAATGCTGCTTTGCTTTATATCCTTTGCGGCAGTTATTTTGACTTCGCTGGTTTGTGCGGTTATATCCCTGTTTTCTTATACAAAAAACGGATATAAGCGAAATATCATTTTGTCGGGCATACAAATCTGCACATTTATAGCTTTAAGCACAGCCGCTGTTATAAACGGGGCAAGCATTTATGCAGGGGCGGCAGCAGTAATTCTGCTCCAAATACTCACATTGTACCTACACAAAAAGTATAAAAAAAGTATCGAGGAAAATAAAAACAATGAGCAATAAAAAGAAAATCTATACAGTCGCAACCGCACATCTCGACACCGTTTGGAGCTGGGACTTTGAAACTACCGTAAGCAAATATATCTACAACACACTTGTTGACAACTTCAAGTTGTTCAAAAAATATCCTACATACACTTTTTCATTTGAAGGCTCATACAGATACGAGCTGATGGAGGAGTATTATCCGGAACTTTTTGACAAAATGAAAGAATATATAAAGAAGGAAGATGGAATGTTTGCGGTTCTTCATTTGAAAACGGAGACGTAAACATTCCGTCACCTGAGGCTTTGTTTAGAAACATTCTTTTCGGCAACTCATATTTTGACAAAAAATTCGGAAAAAGAAGCGTTGATATATATTTGCCGGACTGCTTTGGCTTCGGCTGGGCATTGCCGAGCATCGCAAGTCACGCCAATCTGATGGGATTCACCACCCAAAAGCTCGCTTGGGGTAGTGCCTACGGAGTGCCGTTTGACATAGGTCGATGGAGAGGCGTAGACGGCAACGAGATATATGCGAGTGTAAATCCTCACGACTACTACTTTACGCTCAAAAAATTGCGTGACTGGGATTTTGTCCAAAACAAACTGAAAGAGAATGAAAAATACGATCTCGATATGACTTATATTTTCCACGGAATCGGTGACCGTGGCGGCGCACCCAAGGAAAAAAGCGTAAAATTTGTTGAAGAAGAAATAAGCAAAAACAACAGAAGTGATATTGAGGTTTTGGCATCTTCAGCCGACCGAATTTATCACGATATTGACGAAAATTTCACACCGGAGCAAAAGGCGAAGCTCCCTGTCTGGAACAATGAGCTGGTCATGAAAGACCACGCAGTAGGCGGTTACACTTCCAGAGCGGTGGGAAAACGCTGGAACAGAAGATGTCAGGAACTGGCTGACATTGCAGAAAGAGCAAGTGTAACAGCATCTTATCTCGGCATCAAAGAATATAACAAGAGTGCTATCGACATAGCCTGGAAAAGATTCATTGCTCACCAATTCCACGATGATATTCCGGGTACAAGCTGCCAAAGAGTTTACAAGCGTTCATGGAACGACTATGCCGTGTCAATGAATCAATTTGCAAACGAGCTGGAAGCTTCCGCATCGGCACTGGCACTGAATATGAAAACAGATTTTTGCAAGGGTACACCTATTATGGTATACAACCCGATTGAGTCCCAAAGGCAGCAGACCGTAACTGCCAGACTTAGCGGTATAGGCAATAAAAATGTGAGAGTGTTCGATGATGACGGAAACGAGATTAAGAGTCAAGTTATAAACCGAACCAACACTTATACCGAAATTCTGTTCATTGCAGATGTAAAGAGTCTCGGTACAAGAATTTATGATGCGAGAGTAAGCGATATACCGTGCGACGCAGAAAGTGCTGTTTCCATCTCAAAGAACAGAATGGAAAATCAAAAGTATATCGTCACCCTAAATCCAAACGGCGATATTGCGTCAATTATTGACAAGGAACAAAACAATTTCCAAATTCTGAAAGAGCCTGTTTCTCTCGGGCTGCTCAAGTACAACGGCTCACGCGTTTGGCCTGCGTGGGAAATGGATTATAACGAAAACAAAAATGCGGCAGACAGAATCCCCGTTAAATCTAAAATGCAAATAATCGAAAAAGGCCCATGCCGTGTCGCATTCAAGGTTACACAGCGTGACAAAAAGAGTACCTTCACAAACATTATTGCACTTTCGGACGGCGGAAAATGTGTAGAGGTATATTCCGAAATAGAATGGCAGTCTCTGCGCACATTGGCAAAAGAGCAATTCAGCTTTAATGTAAGCAACGGCACAGCCACATTTGACCTGGGGCTCGGTGCAATAAAAAGGCAGAATATGTGCGACAAACTCTATGAGGTACCTGCTCAAAATTGGGCAGACATTACAGACAAAAACGGAAAAAGCGGTGTATCCGTAATCAGCGAATGTAAATACGGCTGGGACAAATTCAACGACAGCACGCTGAGATTTACCGTTCTGCACACGCCTAAGCACAACTATCGAATCGACTCTATGCAGTCAATGATGGACTTGGGGCTCAACAGATATTCATTCGCCATTTTCAGCCACAAGGGAGATGTCGGCACAGACACACAGCTTGAGGCACGAAAATTCATTACTCCTATGACTGCATATATTTGCAAAAAGCACAACGGAGCTTTGGGTACAAATTATTCTTTCGGCAGTGTTTCTTCCAACGATGTCATTGTTCGTGCTATCAAAAAAGCCGAAAACAGCGATGAAATCATCATAAGGCTCAATGAGGGTGCAAACAAAACCATAAACAAATTTTCGCTCACACTCGGAAACGGCATAGAGGATGCAAAAGAAGTTTTTGCAAGTGAAGAATACAAGGGCAAGGCTGAAATAAAGGACGGAAAACTTATTACAAGCTTTAAACCATACGAAATCAAAAGTTTTGCACTCAAGCTAAAGAGCGGTGAAAAGGTAAAAGCGGAAAAGGCTGTACCGATTGAACTGCCTCTCGACAAAAATATTATCACAAAGCAAGGCGAATGCGGCGACTATGACTATACTGTTCCGTTTGAAATTGTGCCTGATGAAATCAATTCAAACGGATACAAATTCATCATTAACAAGAATGAAAACAACGCTCTTACTGCCTCTGCACAAAAGATAAATACGGGCAGTAAAGACAGCAAAATTGCACTTCTTTGTGCCTCATTGGTCGGGGATAAAGACGCCGAATTTGTCATAAACGGCAGAGGAGTAAAGGCAAAGGTAAATTCCTGCTTTGAGCGTTTTGCAAGATGGGATTTGTACGACTTCGGTGAAACCGCATATATCAAAAAAGGCAAAATCGCATATGAAGCAACCCATTGTCACAAAAACGGCAAGGATGAAATTGCAAAAAGTATGTACTTTTACATTGTCGAATTTGATGTGCCTAAAAACAGCACCGTCATTTTGCCTAATGACAGCGACATTGTAATTTTGGCGGCTTGCTCTCTGCACGACGGAAAAGCAACTCTCGCCGCTCCTGTCTATGACGAAATCCAAAACAACAGACCTTTTACATTCAAAATGAGCAAGAAAGAAAAGGCTGAATACATCTTAGGTAAATGTGTATGGAATCTAAACGACAAAGACGAGTTCATAAAAGCCAATAACAGAGGGAAAGAAGAATGAATGATGAATTGAAATTCACGGTTATCAGCGACACCCATTACTATTCAAAAAAGAATTTTGTGGACGGCTTTGACAAAAACAAAAAGCCAAAGCCGGGCCAGCTCTTTTTCAGCAGGAGCGAAGAAATCGTTGAGCACACCTTTGACTGCTTGTGCAAAAATGATACGCCGGACATTGTTCTCATAAGCGGTGACCTTACATATAACGGCGAAAGGACCTCTCACGACGAGATGAAAGCCGCTCTGAAAAAGCTACAGCAAAAGGGCAAGAGAGTGTATGTTATAACCGCAACCCACGACTATACCACTCCTCGTATGCCCACATACGGCATAGACAAAAACGACAAGTATATAGAGGTTGAGTCAGTAAACCGAACACAACTTTTGAAATACTACGGCGATTTTGGCTATAACAACGCCATCGCAAAGCACAAAAGCACAATGTCGTATGTGGCACAGCTTGCAGACGGATACCGCCTGTTTGCACTCAACGATGACTACGGCGATCCCGATTGCGGATTCAGCGACGAACTGATGAACTGGGTAAAAACAGAAGCGAACAATGCAAAAAGAGACGGTCAATACATTATAGCAATGACACATCACCCTCTTGTGCCGCCGTCGCCTATATATGCGGCTGTTGCAAAGGGTGATATGCTGAATGAATATGAGCTGCGCAGGAATCAGCTTTCCGACTTAGGCTTTGATTTTGTGCTTACCGGTCATACGCATATGCACAACATTTCTTATTGCAAAATAGGAAACAAAAAGTTTTATGACATTTCTACAGCGGCATTAACGGGATTTCCGCCGTATTATCGCCAAATAGTGCTGAACAAAGAACAGAAAAAAGCAGAAATAAAAACCATTTGTGCAGACTGCGCAGACAGCATCGATACAAACGGGCTTGCCCTCGAGGAGTACACAAAAGACTTGTTTTTGGGCGTTGTATCAAAAGCACTGTACGATGCCGAATATGACTACGACAATTTTGCCGACTTTGCCGTAGGCATGAGTATCTCTAAGGAAACGAGTAAAAAATACAAGCCCATTATTCATAGTTTTGCTAAATTTCTAAATCATCTTACATTCGGAAAGGTATGGCACTTCGTTCGTTTTTCGAGTGGTGTAAGCAAGAGCGAAATAAGCAAAATCAGCTCAAAAAAAGTAGTCCCATTTGTTATCAACATTGCGGCAAATCTTTACAGAGGCGACGGAAACATACCTACTTCCTCCACAGAATACAAAATGACATGTTCAGTGTTGAAGAAAGCCGACCGTCTTGCAAAACCGTTCGGTAAAAAGCTCAATTCAATCGGCCTATCGAGTATTAGTGAGGCTGTTTTGCCGCTGGTAAACAGAGGTGCGGACAGCGACAGAAACGCTACTGTTTATTTTGGAGAATAAAAATGGATAATCATTCAAAAACAAACAAAAAATTCGGAAGCATATTAAAAGATTCTGAGGCTAAAACCCCGTGGCACATAATGCGGCTGCTCTCTTTTTTAGCATCCCTTGCTGTGTTGTGCCTGCCGATGTTTTATGCAGGTCACAAAAATGTTTCGCTAATCACTTTTGCGGCAAGCATACACAACCACGGAATAGACCTAACCGCCATATTGAGCGACAGGGCATATCTGTTTGCTGTGTCGGCAATACTCTGTGCTGTGATTTTTGGTATTGCAGAAATAATTTGCTCCTTCTTCACTTCTGCCAAAAGCGGATACAAGCGTGATATTATTGCATTCAGCGTAAATTTCGGTGTGACGGTACTGATGTCATTTTGCTCTGTCGGATTTGGCGCAAGGGTAAAGGCAGGATTGATTTTGACTCTTTTGATATATTTCATTAGATTCATTTTGCAGAACGCAGTTCACAAAAAGGGAGTCAATACCTACAATACCGTAGTGGCTCTTATAATCGCCGGTGTTGTTATCGCTTCTTCTTGCTTCGTTTATCGCTCACCTAAAGTGACATATACACCTCCGAAAAACGCTGACTGCGACATAAGCGCAGTAACATTCAATGTTGCTGCTGCTTTTGGTGAAAAATTAGACGGCACTTCAAGTGCAGAACGCTGTGACCGATTTGCAAGCTATATGAACAGTATAAAACCGGACATAATCGGCACGCAGGAAATGAATTCTATTTGGCTGGAAAAGCTCAAATCTACTATGCCGGATTATGAAAACTACGGAGTAAAGCGAGGCGGCGACAGCGAAGAAAAGAACAGCGAAATGAATGCTGTATTTTGGAACAAAACCAAGTTTTCCGCTGTGGAAAAGAACACAATCTGGCTCAGCGAAACTCCCGAAAAGGAAAGCAAATACACCTACACCGACAAAGACGGTAATCACTGTGAAGCCGGATGCTACAGAATTTGCAGCTATGTTGTTCTGTTGAATAAGCAGAACGGCAAAAACATCATTTTTTTGAACACTCATCTGGATAACGCATCGGAGCAGGCAGCTGATTTCGGTGCAAATGTAGTTATGAACAAACTCAATGAGCTAAAAGAAAAATACAACAATACCGACTGCACCGTTTTGACCGGTGATTTCAACGAAACCCAAGACGGAACGGCTTATAAGCTCGTTGCGTCCAAGCTGAACGACTGCACGAACCGAGCAAAAAAGACAGCCACATATCAAGAGTGGGGCTATCGCTTTACCGGTAACGAGCCTATCGATTTTATATTTACCGACGGAAAAGCAGTAGATTATACCGTGCTGAACGACCTGAACAACGGGTATGTGTCCGACCACTACGGAGTATATTCAGGTATTAACTTTTAAATTGACTGACAAGAATAATATTTCTTAGATTGTGTTTGTTTGTTCAGCAAGTGTAATACTGACATCAAAAGCAACATAGCAAAAACACAGCATTAAGTTTTACTTTTTGCAAGGTAGAAAAGGTCAACAAAGTATTACAGATAAAGGATTTTTAGACAATTATCTCTCATTACAACACCTTATCAGTATTTCACAAGGCATTTACACCGCTATAATGAATGGGAGCAGAATAATCCGGACAAAGCAAAGTCCGAGGGATTAGAGGAATTACCGATTATTCCGCTTCATGGGTTGAGACATTCATGTACTACCCTACTTAATTATCTGGAAATCAACATCATTGAAATATCAAAGACATTAGGACATTCAACCTGTTCCACTACCATGAACATTTATGCTCATAGCTTTGAGGAACAGCAAGAGGAAGTAGCAACAAAGGTAAATGAGTTCTTGCGATTGAACGCATAAATAATTGAGAGCCAGAGGACAAAATCCAAAGGCTCTCATTTAGTCATCATTCATCTTTCAATTCCATGTGGTCAAGGGCATATTGCAAAGCCATGCTGATTAGTTCATTACGAGAACGATTCGTTTTAGCTGCTAAATCGTTATATTCCTCTTGCAAGGCTCTATCTATGCGTATCGTCATGGTGACAGATTTATCTTCTTTAGGTGTTACGATAAAATTCTCCATAATGCAAATCCTCCATTGATTTTAGTTACATTATAGAGTTGACAACAGGCACAAAACTATGACATAATATTAATTTATATTTATAATTCACATTTGCATTGAATTATTACATCACATCTATTAAAATGTAAGAGCAGAGTTTATAGAACTCTTACAGTCCATATAGATGAGGTGATGAAATTTGCAACCAATTTTTACAATGCAGTATGGAGAGTTTGCAGTCGCAGATTATCTATCAAAGAAAATAAAAGGTACTTCTGTTTTTATTCCTGCTTCGGCACAGGAAAAAGGTATTGACTTATTGCTATATCGCTATGACAATGGGTGCAACAAGACCAACACTATTCAAGTTAAAATGTCCAGGACATATTATAATGACAAGGAAGATTCTGGCTATCCATTCTACTTGTGGTTCAATAGGTTCCCTGTTCAGCAAAACGCAAACTGGTATATACTGGTCGGGATATATGCAAAGCATTCTGATGAACCAAACGCAGGAGTAAAAAGCACAACTTGGGATACTATCATGCTTGCTTTCACAAATAAGGAAATGTCATTGTTTATGTCGGAAGTGAAGCAGAAAAAAGACCCAACAAAAGATGATAGAATGTTCGGTTTCGGATTTGATTCAAGTAAGGCTATTTATCAAACAAGAGGTTTTAGGGAAATTCGTGATATGAGCCAATATCTTATAGAAAATAGACTTGACGAAATCAGAAATTCCTCATATTAACGATATTGAAAATATAAAAGAAAATGAGATCGAAAAAATAAAAGATTGGATAAATCATAAATCTGAAACAGCGTATAACATTTTTAATGAAGAAAATCTTCCTGATATGCTTAATTATGGAGAAAGTATTACTATAATAGGAATTGATGACAGCAAATTTACTCTCAACATCGATGAAATTGATATATTTCCAACTGAAGGAAGTGAAGAAACTATAGATATAGGTTTATGCAATAGTAAAAACGAAGTGATTAGAGGATACATAAAATTAATTGTTGGTTATCTAAATTTTGATGAGGATGGCGGTGCTTCTGATGGCACAAGTGATGAAATTATATATGAGTATAAAGATATATTAAATGTATTAGATGAATTTATTTCTCAACAAAATTGTATTGTTGAAGATGAAAAGCAAGTTGTTGAAATAATCAAGTCGGTTTTACCGTCAGATTAATAAAAATACTACATTGAATAATTAATCATGCTTGAATTTATAGAACAATGGGGATATATAGATGATTGATGAAAATCTAATGAAATTTATTGAGGATTATCCTAAGCTTGTAAAATCGTTGATATCACATAATTTATTTAATTTTAATCTTAGAAAAAGATTAAAATCATTTTCTAAAATATTGCAATCTTCTGATTTTTCTTTAGAACAATCGAATGATATTTTTACAGAGTACTTCGACGCTACCGTATGTTTAAGAACAAATTATCTTAATGCCACTTGTCCGGTTGAAATTAATATAAGTAAATTAAGAAAAAAAGTAATCAATAAACCTACTGTAAATATAGTTACGGAACAGCTCTACAATTTAGTACTTGATTCCACCAAAAATGAATACGATCCATTATTTAACTCTAATATAAATGATGAACCTGTTTTATTATTGCATGATAAAATTTTTGATTATCAGATTATTGATGGAAATCATAGAACAATTAGAAATTATAAGTGTAATAATTATTATACTGGTGCAGTAATATTAAATACATTTGATATACTTGACTGTATTGATAATAATATTTATAAAGAAATTGTTAATCTGTTTGTTGACATTTATGATATTCTTTAGTCTAACGAAATAACATAACTATAGCAGTAGATGTTAAATATGTTATAAATGATATTAATGAACTATATATAATTTGTTGATTTTGAATTTTGATTTCTGTAGAGTTTATGTAAAAAAGATTCAAAATAGATAATTACTTAATAAGGTAGTGGCAATACTTTTTCTAAAATTGTCAAAAAGCAAATATAAACAATCCTTGTGTTTAAAACGGTTACCCACAATTCTTTATATTATTGAAGTAATGAAAAATAAGCGAAAGGGTATGATATAGTCACTGACTATATCATACAAGATAAATACATAATATGATTAGAAAATTCAACAATGAAAAGTTATACGAATATCAAACAGCAATAAATAAAATAAAAGAAATGTATGGTAAAGATTTTCTCGTTTTTAATAATTCTAAAGAAGCAAAAGCTTATTTTGATAAATATTCATATACCAAAGATACATTTTCAAAGGAACTTCAAGATACTTTGATTTGTTATAGTGGTGATTATTGCCAAGCTGTTAATCAATACTTGAAACATCGCCAAGAGAATGAAACTCCAAAACAGTTTGATCAATGGAGACGTCCAATAATTGAGAAATGTTTAAAATACTTATATGATTATAAAAATTGGATAAATTGAAATGACAATATCTTGGCGGTTAGATATATGCGGCTTGGCAAAAACGAACTTAGAATGTCATCAAAAACAATAATTAGTTGTTCTATTAATTTCAATGTAATGGAAGAAGTATTCAAAAAAAGCTATACATATTTTAAAGATGGGCCATATTTTATGGGTAGTTCCGATACCTTATTGATAGTGTTAATAAAAGGGACCAATTTTTGGTCTTATGAGCAACTTGACGATTATCACTCAATAAAGCAATCCGAATTATTACCACATTATACTAAACTATCAATATTAGAACATTATAAAATTATTGAGCATCCCATAAACAACATATATGTTGTTGAAGCGGTTTAGCCCATTAATTATGTAATTAAAAAAATTATTATATTATTCTTAGCATTGATTAAGTATCATTAAGGTGAGCTTGTATTTGATTACAAACCTTAGTAATTTTGAATTGAAAGTTCAAAAAGATTAATGCTTTTATAATTAGTGTAATAATTTACATCTTCTGTTGTTTCCTCTATGTAAGGTTAAAAATTTTTCATACGAATTTGGCAAAAACTGCTGATACACAATTGATAGAGATTTTTGAGAGACGCAAAGGCTGAAAAATGGCTTAAATAGGCGGTTTTGAAAAAAGATTGCGAGGCTCTGACTCCGCCATTTTAGGTTCGAATCCCTATTACGGGTTTATAATGCAATTAAACCCGTAAAAACGTTCTGTCAAGTCTTTAAGGTGGAGATTTGCAAAGCAAATACTACCGTGACTTGACAGGTTGTTATACCTCTGCCAATACCTCGGAACAATTTGTTCCGGGGTTTTTTTATGCCCGAATACTGCTTTTTACGGCGGTGTTCGGGCATTTTTTCTTTGCTTCAAAATATTCCGAGAGCTTTTAAGAGATTTTAAGAGACAGCAGATTTCAAAATTCCAAATCCGTTTTGGTGCGATTTGGGGCATTTATGACTGAGACTTTTGAGAGACATCGCTCAAATCAAAATCGTAACACGAATTGAAATGAGCAAAAACTCCGAGCGAATACAGAAAATCATATTTATAACCGTTGACTTTATAAAATCTCGGGTGTATAATCAAAAAAATAAAGCTGTCTCGGCTGATGAAGACTATAAATTTTGCTGTTTCTGAACACAACAGCAGAGTTTACAGTCTTATTTTTTTGTAGGCGATAATATGAAATTTAAAAAATATGCAACAAAAACGCTGATGATTGTTATCGGATCAATAATATCCGCATACGGAATTACGCTTGCAATAGGCGCAGGTTTCGGCGGCGCAACACTTGCGATATTGTGGCAAGGGCTGACGAATGTGACAGGTATGTCAATCGGCACATCGTCACTTGTTGTGGCTGTGGCAATGATAATTTTTGCCTTTTTCTATGACAGAAAGCAAATCAATGTCGGCACAATTCTTTACCAAATCATTTACAGTTTTTTCGTGGATGTATTCACAAAAATTCAGCATTATACAGATATTAAAGCGGTTAATTTTGTTATAATGCTGCTTGGCATTGCTATATTTTCGTTCGGAACGGGGCTTTACTCCGCCGCTGATTTCGGCAGGGGCTCATATGAAGCAGTCACATTTTCGCTTGCCGAAAAAAACGGGTGGAAAATCAAAATTGTACGAATTGTTCTTGATATTATAATGGTAATTATCGGCGTTTTGCTCGGCGGTAAATTCGGAATTTGCACAATTGCCACCGTTTTGCTCTCCGGTCCGATAATTCAGGCAACCGTAAGCACTGTTAAGAAATCAAAGATTTTAAAAAACATTTCTTAAACTTCTTATACAAGCCTAAAAGTGATAAGACATACAAAAAGGACGGAATTAGATTTTGAACAAGTCCGTAAAAAATGGACAATAGAAAAAGAGCCCTCTTGATGTAGAATATACATCAGGAGGGATTTTTAATGCCAAGAAATTAATGAAAAAATCGTTTTTCTTTAATTCAATTTCTCTGCCATCGGCTATAAGCGTGCCTTTACCTTCGATTACAAAATGCAGTTCATAGCAGTCTTTTGCGTGAACGTGCATCGGTATTTTTTCGCCGAGTTTGCCGCCACCCAAATCTGTTATTGCAAATTGTATTTTGTTCCGAGTGAAATCCATTTAAATCACCTTGCTTATTATAACGTAACACGACATTTACATAAATATAATGTCGTGTTGTTTTTTTATGCCTGTATGTTATAATTTTTACGAGGTGAGTTTATGAACAGATATGTAAAAAAAGCACTTTGTGTGTTATTAACTGTAACTTTTGCTTTTTCGTTGGCATCTTGTTCAGGGGGCAAAGTAAGCGAAGGTGATATTAAATCTCTCTTTAAAGATACTTCTAAAATTTCATTTTCATATAATTATACCGAGCTTAAAGATTCGAGAAAAAATAAAACTAAATCTTGGAGGCAGGGGATGGTATCCGGAAACGGACTTCAAGGGTTTATTACAAGCGGCAGTCCGTACAGCGACACATTTATTTTTCAAAATATGCATTTTATAATGCCTAATGAAAATCAGCGTACTTGTCCTCAAACTTATGATGAACTTGAAACAGTAAAGCAAAGTATTATTAAATGTAAAGATATTACGGATAATGCAAACTATGATGACGTATACCGTTATCACCCGGGCGGCCAATTACGGCTTGATTTTGATAAGAAAAGCACTAAAAAATATATTCGCTATACAGATTATGAAACATCGCAGGTCGGTGTTGATTTTACGGATAAAAACGGCACTTGGAAGCGTACATCATTCACTTCAATGGCAGATGATGTTGTGATTACCAAGCTTAATAAATCATCTTCCGGCAGTAAGCTTAATTTAACTTTATCATTTGATAACCTTTCAACTCTTGCAAATTTCGGCGACAGTGACGAAGCTAATATGAAGTATAAAAAATTAACTGATGATAATGCAAACTACCTTGCGCTTGTTTCACACTATCCTGATTATGAAAAAAGTGAACTTAAAAACGGCGGTTATGCAACAGTAACTTATGTAATTACTTCAGGCGGAAACAAAGAAAAAGTGTTGATAGATAAGAAAACAGACGAAACACAGTTTTTGGGTGAAAATACAGGCATTAAAATAACCGATGCCGACAGTGTTTATCTTCTTACCGTAAGTGACAGAACTTACGATATGGGAAAAATTGAGGATTTTGAAAAGCAAAATGGTTTCAAACTTGTCGAAGATTGTATAGCAAAGCTTGAATGTGTAGCTGCAAAATATGCAGGTAATAATGATTTTGATTATGATAAAGCATTAAATAATCACTTGGAAATTTATCAGCCGCAATTCGACAGCGTTACACTTTCGTTGGGTGATGATAATTTTGAGTCAAATGAAACACTTTTAAAAATACAAAAGGGTAAAAAGAAAATAAACTCCGCTCTTGCACAGCGTACATATTATGCCGGCAGATATGCGTATCTTTGCTGTTCGGGTTATTCCACAAGCCGACTTTACGGTATGTGGACAGGTGAATTTAACACCGGCTGGGGCAGTAAATATACAATGGACGCAAATGTTAATTTGCAAACTTCTTCAATGAATACGAGCAATATGTCACGCAGCCCTATCGGCTATGCATATTTCATTTTGCGGCAACTTCCTGATTGGGAAGAAAATGCATATGCAACACATGGGTTTAAAGACGCTATTCAGGCTCCGGTCAATACCGACGGTGATAAAGCAGTAATTACTGAAACCTGCTATCCTTATCCTTTCAGATATTGGAACGCCGGCACATCTTGGATGATTAACCCGCTTTATGAAACTCTTCTTTCATATGGTAATATCAATATTCCTTTAAGTGATGAATTTGACCTTGAAAATCTTAAATCGGTTCTCTCCGTTACCGAAAAAGACTTAACAGAAAGTCAAATTGAAGAAATTAAAAAGCGTGGATATTTAAGGCTTGAAGAAGATATTTTATATCCGCTTTTGGTGAAAAGTGCAAATTATTGGAGTCAGCTGATGAGCCCTGAATATTATACCGCAAAAGACGGTTCTATTCATTATGAAGAGGGCAAAACATCATTAAATGACGGTGAAACATATTGCATTTTGCCAAGCTATTCGCCTGAAAATAATCCGTCAAATTATAACAGCCCATCTGATGCTAACTGTGCTATTGATATTTCTGCCTGCCGTGATAATCTTAATATGCTTATTAAAGTTATGGGCGATGTTGATAAAAGTGCTGATACTTCTAAATGGCAGGAACTTGAAAAAAATCTTCCGCCGTATCTTTATGATGAAACAGGCGCTCTTAAAGAATGGGCAACAACTTCATTTGATGAAAATAATAAACATCGTCATTTAAGTCATCTTTACGGTGTATGGCCGCTTTTTGAAACGCAGGGAAATGATGAACTGTCAAAAGCCTGCGAGCAGGCAATTGCAAACAGACAGAGTGAAAATGAAGCGTCACACGCACTTGTTCACCGCAGTCTTATTGCTTCAAGGTTAAAGGATTCAGATTCTTTAACAGATGCCCTCGTTAAACTTATGAACCATAAAATCAGGTACGATTCACTAATGACTAACCACGATTATGACCAAGGCAGTTGCTATTGTACTGATTTTGCGATAGGCTATCTCGGAATTATAAATGAAGCTCTTGTTTATTCACATAATAATGATATTGAGTTTCTTCCGGCCCTCCCGAATTCGGGTTTTGAAAACGGAACGCTTAAAGGGATTAAAACCCGTAACCGTGCTACCGTAACTGAATTAAAATGGACAGACGGCGGTAAAACAATAAGCGCAACCGTTACTTCGGATATTGACCAAAAGCTTAATATTAAAGCCGACGGTAAATCACAAACAGTTGAATTTAAAGCAGGGGAAAGTAAAACATTTAGGTTTTAAGTGTTTAAAAGGATATAGCCAAAGCTATATCCTTCAGTTTGTCGAAAAGGGTTCGAGAAATCAACCCTTCCGAATTTTTGTCGATGGTGAAAATTGCGATCCTTATCGCTTAGCTGCTATGTTTGATAGCCTTAAGGGTTATGAAATACAGAAGATTGATAAAGTAGTAGACTTTGCGTTTCAATCGACACCTCATTGTAAGGTTCGCAATTCCTCATACGAAGTTGCTATACAGAGCAAAAATAAAATTCTGAGAGATTTTTGAGAGACGCAAAGTCTGAAAAACGGCTTAAATAGGCGGTTTTGAAAAAAGATTACGAGGCTCAGACTCCGTCATTTTAGGTTCGAATCCTTATTACGAGCGAAGCGAGTAACAAGGTTATCGGGACCCATTCAAAATCTGTGATTTTGTAAATGGGTGATGTTCTTATTACGGGTTTATAATGCAATTAAACCCGTAAAAACGTTCTGTCAAGTCTTTAAGGTGGAGATTTGCAAAGCAAATACTACCGTGACTTGACAGGTTGTTATACCTCTGCCAATACCTCGGAACAATTTGTTCCGAGGCTTTTTTATGCCCGAATACTGCTTTTTACGGCAGCATTCGGGCATTTTCTTTTGCTTCATATTTTACAAAAACAATAATCATTTATTCGCATAAATAATTATTGTTGTATTGTTTAACGAGATTTACAATACAGAAAAAATAAGAAAATAAAATCATAATAAGCGGCGGAAAAACGCCCAAAAACAATGCTGAAATTTTATTAAACCCTGCCATGTAGGCATCTGCTTCCCAATGTATAATATCATAGATAGCGAGTCCGCCAAAAACCGTTATTAACAAAATAAAATAAATTGTCCAAATAACCATCTGAGAAAAATAAAATTTCTTCTTCAAAAGCTTATTATATAATACAGAAAATTCCTCTTTCTGAACTTTTATATTTGAGCTTTGAACAATTACAGGATGCAAACATTTAGCCCCTATATAAAGGAAATTATTATAATAGCTTGTTTTAATGGCAATTTCCAATTTTGCATTACGATGAATATGCAGCATGTATGTTACTTTGAAACAGGCTAAATCATATCTGAAAGCAAACAAATGATTCAATATTCTCTTTTGAAATGATTCGGATAAAAACGAAAATTTCAATTTTCCTAATTGATTTTTCTCAAAAGGAATGCTTTCAAATGTTAAAATATGATTTCCAACTTCTGTTTCAAATACATAATTGATTGCTTTGCCTGTATTTTCAAAGTCCATAGGTTCTTTCCCGTCTAACAGAAGCCGAAAATTATTATACTCGTTAAAGTGCAAGGTCAATGACAATTTGACCTTACCGTATTCCGCATTTACCATCGAAGCTACAATCCATTCTGCACATTATTCGCAATAGTCTTTAAAATACATATGTTTATTTCCGCCGAACGGCACGGCTCAAATTTTATTTTTCTAAATATTTATCAATGAAGCTCTCAACCGTGTTCCAATAAAGCTCCGGCTCAACCGAGGATGAAAGCGCGTGTCCGGCACCATTGACGGTCAGACATTCCTTTTCGCAGGCCGCCGCCGAATACAGCTTATCGAGCATACTGTATGGAACAAGCTCGTCATCGGAGCCGTGAATAAACAGAGTCGGAATACGGCTTTGTTTGACCTTCTCAAGAGCGCTCGCTTGCTTGAAATCATACCCGTCGCGAAGTCTTGACAACACAGATGCGGCGTTGAGTACGGGGAACCACGGGATATGCAGAGCGTTTGCTTCGCATTTGAATTCATCCCATTCCGAGGTGTAGCCGCAATCTGCGATTATAACCTTGACATTTTCGGGCAGCTCTTCACCGGATGCCATAAGCACCGTCGCCGCTCCCATGGATACGCCGTGTAGTATTATTTGTGCATTCGAATCCCAAGAAATAATAAGCTTTATCCATTCGATAACGTCAAATCGCTCCGGCCAGCCCATTCCTATTTTCGTGCCCTCACTGTCGCCGTGTGCACGTGCGTCTGCTGCCAGAACATTATACCCGAGTGAGTAAAATTTGTTTACAAAACCGGCCATATGCTTGGCCTTGCTTGTGTATCCGTGGCAGACAAGTACATATTTTGAACTGTTGTTTTTAAATATCTTACCGTGCAGACGAAGAGAGTCGGACATAATGTAAACATCCTCACCGTGCTCATTGTACCATTTTTTCATTTCGGGCGTACCGGTAAGTCCGCTGTATTTTTCGCTCGCGTCTTCTTCGCTGCCGGATGTGTTCGTGACCTTTTGAACGAGATTGTTGAGCTTACTCATATGTATAGGTGATTTTGTGTTTATCGAGAAATTATAAAATATTTCAGCCGACATTGCGGTCAATGCCGTCAGTCCGCAGAGAGTGCCGAAAACCGCACCTGCATTTTTTCTGTTCATAGAAATTCCTCCGTCATTTTTTTAAAATTATACCATACTCACGAATTTTGTTTCAAGTCTTTTGCTATTTATATATTTTATACGGCGATTAAAACTGTTTTTTGTTAAAAAAGCGAAGAGGCTCAAGCAGACCGTTTTAAGCGTTTTGCTCCGTATCGAAAATATTGTGTGGTATTGATTCCGATTTATCGCTTTGATATAATAAGATAAGAGTAATAGAGGTGGATTATGAAAATAACATACATTAACCACAGCGGATTTTTGGTTGAAACCGAGAACTGCTATTATGTTTTTGATTATTACAAAGGCGAGATGCCGAGGCTTGACAAAAGCAAGGAAGCCATAGTCTTTTGCAGTCATTTTCACCAAGACCATTTCAATCCGAAAATTTTTGAAATTCTTGATGATATGGGTATGAATTATCAGGCTGTTTTGGCGAAAGATATCAGCAAAAAGAAGTATCCTGCCGGTGTGAAAGTTACGACGGCTTATCACGATCAAACCTACACTCTTGACAATGGTACAAAGGTTACTACGCTTCTATCAACCGACAGCGGTGTTGCTTTTATCGTCAAGACAAGCGAGGGCATGATTTACCACGCAGGTGATTTGAACGATTGGCATTGGGAGGGTGAGACGGAAGCCGATAACCGCCAAATGACCTCCATGTACCGTGCCGAGATTGACAAAATTAAGGGCACGCATTTTGATGCCGCATTCGTTCCCCTTGACCCAAGGCAGGAGGAGCATTATGCCGACGGTATGCTTTATTTTTTGAAACATGTCGATTGTGACGCCGTTTTTCCTATGCATTATTGGAACGAGCCGAGCGTGATTGATAGGTTTATCACCGAATATCCGCAGTATAAATCACGAATAAAAAACACAGAATCAGCGAAAGGAGAAGAAATATGAGCTTTAGAATGATTCATGAAAACTATAATGTTTCAGATTTGGATAGGTCGATTAAGTTTTATGGCGACGCGCTTGATTTGCACGAGGTCAGACGAAAAACGACCGACGATTTTATTATCGTTTATTTGAGCAATGATTCAAGCGATTTTGAGCTTGAGCTCACTTGGCTTAAAGAACATCCGCAGCCGTACGATTTGGGTGAATGTGAGTTTCATTTGGCATTTAAGGCAGATGATTTTGATTCGGCGCATAAAAAGCACGAAGAAATGGGCTGTATCTGCTTCGAAAACCCTGAAATGGGTATCTATTTCATTGAGGACCCGGACGGCTATTGGCTCGAAATTTTGCCGTAACACAGAATAAAAGAAAAAGCGTCGGAGAAAGCAAATCTCCGACGCTTTTTGCGAGTATATGTTCAGGTTTTGGCGGGAAACCCGTTGCCCGATTGCTTTTACAATTCTAAAATCGTATATATGAATTTGCCCATTTCGTCTATCACGTCCTCTGCTTGCGGAAAAACTCCGGTCGCGTTTAAATATCCGTGGCCGAGTCCGTTGTAAACGACAAGCTTTGTTTTTACATTTGCGTTTGCAAGCTTATGAGCCCAAGCGACGGCGTCTTTTTTCAGATAGTCAAGCGCGCCTACTGTAATAAATGTCGGAACATTGCCGCTTGCGTCGAAAATGTACGGATTATTGTATTCGTCGGGCGAGAGTATGCCTATCTGCTTAAAATTGCAGTGTGTAAGCATTTGCATTTGTTTTATTACGCCTTTTGAAACGGCCTTTTGTGACGGCTCAAATTTGTAGTCGGAATATCCTTTTTTATAATACTCGTCGGTAAAACCGAACATATTCAAGGTAGGATAAAGCAGAAGCTGCGCTTTGATTTTTCCGGTACCCTTGTATTTGGTAGAGCACGCTTGAGCAATATTTCCTCCGGCACTGTCGCCGCAGACAAAAATTCTATCCTTGTTTATTTTGAATTCGCCACAGTTGCGGCTTATATATTCCAATACGTCAAAGCAATCGCTGTACGGTGCGGGATAGGCGTTTTCGGGCAAAAGTCTGTAATCTATGCCTATTACCTTAACGGCGAATTTATCAACGAGCATTTTTAAGCTTTCGTCATACGGCGCGAGCGTTCCGCCGACAAATGCGCCGCCGTGAATGAAAATCATTGCCGTCCTTGTGCCTTCACATTCCGCATTTTCATATATTCTGATCGGAATATCAAATCCGTCGGAAGCTTTAATGTGCTTGTTTTTGATTGAAACGCCTTTTATATGACAGTTTGCATAAGAAATTCTGTCGCAGCCCTTTCTGAAAAAACCGAGGCTTTTCTCGGTTATTTTTAAATGAATACCTTTTAGAACAAAATCCGGGACAAGCCTTAGTTTCCTTGCCATTCTGCCTATGGGTCCGCCGAGCATGCGCGGATCTATGCCGTATTTTGATACGGCGTCAGGAGCATACTTGGCTGTGTAAGTTAAATTTCCGTCGGCTTCCGCGTAGGCTGTTTTCTTTAATTTGTTCAAGAACTCCTCGCTGTACCATTTTTTATCAAAGCTTTTTTTATTATTATGCATAATACACCTTCTGCCGATGATATGGTATAACTATATCATAATAAGGACAGTTGTCAATAAAACAAGTCAAGTGTATAATTATTAATATATAGATTATGCGAAAGGTTTTTTTATGTCTCATATTATCCCAACTCCGTTATTTGAAAAAACAGATGAAACAAAAAGATTGTTCATAAAATCTTTGTCGCTTGACGAAAGAAATGTCAACGGTTCTGTTAAAGATGATTTTTATGATTTTATACGTAAACTCGAACTGCCGGTCGGAAATGATGTTGTTGTTAGTTTTACGCATGATTTTTCGCTTGAAAATGAAGAATACAGACTTGAAGTAAACGAGAAAATCACCGTGTATTCGAGTGGGGAGGCAGGAAAAGTGTTTGCTCTGCAAACACTCAAGCAACTACTGTTTGAATACGGCCGAACGATTCCGTTTATTGAGATAAAGGATAAGCCTAAGTATAAAATCAGAGGCTTTATGCTTGATGTCGGGAGATATTTCTATCCCGTTGACGATGTCAAGCTGTTTATTAGAAAAATGTCTCTGCACAAGCTTAATTTTCTGCATTTGCATTTGACGGAGGACCAGGGATGGCGAGTTGAGATTTACAAATATCCGTTGCTGACGCAAATCGGGTCTGTAAGGAAAAAGACAAATTTTAATCATAGGCAACATAAGGGCTATTACACAAAAGCTCAGATTAAAAGTATAGTCAAATATGCACATGATTTCGGTATTTCGGTTATGCCTGAATTTGATATTCCGGGGCACAGCAGAAGTGCGCTGGCTTGTTATAATTACCTCGGCTGTTTTGAAAGAAATTTGCCGGTCGCAGACCATTGGGGAGTAAAGCATGATGTTTTGTGTGCAGGGAAAGAAAGCACATATGAATTTGTCGAGGATATAGTGGATGAACTTTGTGAGCTTTTTCCGGATAAGTATTTTCATATAGGCGGCGACGAGGTGCCGAAACACAGATGGCATCTTTGCCCGCATTGTCAGGCAATGATGAAGAAGCTTGGCTTAAATAACGAGGATGAGCTTCAGTGCTGTTTTATGAACAGAATCAATGATTATTGCGCAGGCAAGAATAAGCAGGCGTTTATGTGGAGTTGGGATTTGAAGGATGATAAGCTGCTTTCCGAAAATTTGGGCTTTACGAAATGCGGAGACATAAACACGGGCGGCAGACCGTTTATCGATACAAGTTCAAAAGCATATTATATAGATTTGCCTTACGGCTACATAAGTCTCAAAAATACCGCCAACCATAAATTATACGACGGAAATTGCCTCGGTGCGGAAGCAACGTTATGGACGGAATATGTTCCCGATATGAAAAAAGCGGACAAAATGACTTATCCTAGGCTTGGAGCTATGTGCGAAACTGTTTGGCGCGGAGAAAATTCATATGAGCAGTTTCATAATAAGCTTGATTATTATTACTCATATCTTGATAAAAACAGAATCGGATATTCAAAGCTGTATTTTGCAAATCCGAACAGGGCTCTTGGTTTTTTACAGAGGATTTGGTTTGAAAAACGACAGCTCACATGGGAAGGATTATCAAATATTTTTGACGATTTAAAAGTTAAGTATATTGCAAAAAAGAACAGTAATTTATAATTTTATGCGGATTCAGACGAGTGTGATGCTGATTAAAAAACTGTTCGCTTTTTCGCTTATGTATGAAGACCGTTACATTTATTAAGCCGGAGGAGCGGCTCGACGAGATAACAGCATATCAAATAGGAAAAGCGTATAAGTATACATGGGGTATAGGAAAGGTATAATATGGGGGTTATAGTGTGGAAGTGAAAAAAATTATATTTGTCTGCCACGGTAACATATGTCGTTCTCCTATGGCAGAATTTATATTTAAAAGTATGGCAAATAATCTCGGTGTGTCGGATAAATTTTCGGTATGTTCGAGAGCAACGAGTGATGAGGAAATATGGAATGGCGTAGGACAACCAATATATCCGAAAGCTAAAGAACAGCTTTTATATCACGGAATAGCAATAGGTGATAAAAAGGCGATTCAGCTAAAAAGAAATGATTATTATGAAGCGGATATGTTTATCGGCATGGACAGCGCCAATATACGTAATATGAAAATACTATTCGGCGGCGATGCGGATTACAAAATACACAAATTGCTTGAGTTTACGGGAAGCAATTCCGACGTTGCCGACCCGTGGTATTCGGGCGACTTTGACAAAGCATACAATGACATAGAAAAGGGCTGCAATGCTCTTCTCAATTTCCTCCTCATTGAAAATTCTTGACTTTGATTACAAAAGTTGATACAATACAATAGCTCACTCGGAGGGCTGGTTATCGTATGGAAATAACAAGCCGGATAAGGTGCAGGCTGAAATGCCCGTTCCATATCCGGTCTTTTTTAATATTCAAGGAGTAGGTATGGATCTTTTAAAGGATAATGTCGGTAAGCTTTACCGTAAATTTTTTATAGCTTCATTCGGAAGTGCACTGATAGCGTGCATTTACGGACTTGTGGATATGGCTATGGTAGGACAGTATCACGGACCGGACGGCTCTGCCGCAATGGCGGTAATTGCCCCGATTTGGAATATTATATACAGCTTTGGGCTTTTGTGCGGTATAGGCGGCTCGGTGATTTATGCCGTCGCAAGGGGAGAACGCGATGACGTAAAAGAGGCAAACGGATATTTTACCTCTGCATTTATACTCGGAGTTTTATGGGCGTTGATACTTTGGGTCTTGGTGTGGGTCTGCGAGGAACCGCTTCTCAGGCTTTTCGGCGCAAATGACGCACTTATGCCGCTTTGCAAAGAATATATGGTAGCCCCAAAGCTTACTGTTCCCGTATATGTATTTATAAATCTGCTCTCGTCGTTTCTCCGTAATGACGGTGACCCCGGCAGAGCCACAAAAGCCGTTATTTTCGGTGGTATATTCAATGTGTTCGGAGATTATTTCTTTGTGTTCACATTGGATATGGGAATTAAAGGCGCGGGAATTGCAACGGCAATGGGAGCTTCAATGTCCGTTCTTGTGATGCTTACGCATTTTATCGGCAAAAAGAATACGTTGAAATTCGTAAAGCCTCTAAGAATACTTAACAGCTTTAAAATGATAAGCGTCAACGGATTTTCTTCGTTTATAGTTGACGTGGCAATGGGCATAGCCACAATGCTGTTTAACCGCCGTGTAATGGAGTATCTCGGTACGGACGCACTTGCGGTTTACGGAGTAATAGTTGTTGTAGGCACTCTTGTACAGTGCTGCTCTTACGGTATCGGTCAGGCGGCACAGCCTGTAATTTCGCGTAATTTCGGTGCCGGACTTACAGACAGAATTAAGACAATGCTTAAGTACAATATCATAACTGCTGCCGTTTTCGGAGCAATTTGGACGGTTCTTTCTATGGCTATGCCGCAGGTGTTTATAAAGCTGTTTATGACGCCCACTCCCGAGGTGCTGTCAATAGCTCCCGGAATAATCAGAATTTATGCGATTTCATTTATACTGCTGCCGTTCAATATCTATTCAACGTACTATTTCCAGGCTATTATGAGAGCCAAGATATCACTTATCGCATCCGTTGCAAGAGGTATTGTAATAAGCGGTGCTCTGATACTTTTATTGCCTGTTGCTTTCGGCGGAAATGCAGTTTGGTGGGCAATGCCTATAACAGAAGCCGTTGTATTTGTGTATTCGGCTGTTATGATGAAAAAAGTGAAGCTGTCAAGATAGTATTCTGCTGTCGAGCAAAAAACGAGTCATTGCAAAAGCAGTCAAAAGGGTGTATGCTTATCTTGATTTTTACTGAAAAGAGGAGTTTTCGGTTGACTGTTGACGAAGCACTCTCAAGGCTTCAAAAATCTGCTTTCAGAGCTAAATTCCATCTGTCCGATGAGGATATAAATTATATCGACAAAAAAGGCTTGGATACCGTAAAAAGCCATGCGGAGGATTTTATAAAGAAACGTCTTGCACCGGCGGTTATACCAAACGACGGTAAGCAAACGCCGATGCGCGGTCACCCCGTGTTTAAGGCTCAGCATGCCTGCGCCTGCTGCTGTCGAGGGTGTTTAAATAAGTGGTATCATGTAGAAAAGGGCAGAGAATTGTCTTATGACGAGCAAAGGCGGATAGTTAATCTGTTAATGGCTTGGATAGAAAGAGAATACCGCAGTTATAAAAATAATACATAAAAGCAGTCCCGTGAAGGAGAGTAAACTTCACGGGACTTTTTCTTTATTCAATTATTTGCTTACTAAGTTTTTAATGACCTCAACCATCTTGAGCATAGCATTTACAGGTATTGCTTCATAAATACTGTGGAAGTTCATTCCACCGGTTGAAAGGTTGGGGCAGGGCAGACCCTCAAACGAAAGCCTTGCACCGTCGGTTCCGCCGCGTATCGGTGTAATTTGCGGCTCCACACCGGATTTACGCATTGCTTTTTTTGCTCGTTCTACTATGTCTATATGCTCTTTAATGACATCAAGCATATTGTAATAGCTGTCTTTAATTTCAGCCGAAACCGTGTTTTCTCCGTATTTGCGGTTGAAAAATTCAACAAGTACGGTAATAAATTCCTTGCGCTTTGCAAAGCTTTGCTTGTTGTGATCTCTGATTATCATATGAAGAGTTGCCTTGCTCTCGTTGCCGTTAACCGATGAAACGTGATAAAATCCCTCGCGATTTTCGGTGTGCGCGGGAGCTTCGGCGGCAGGAAGCATATTTATAAATTCCGCAAGATACAAAACAGCGTTTTTCATCTTGTTTTTAGCCGTGCCGGGATGCGTGTTGACTCCGTTGAAGGTTATTTTTGCACCTGCCGCGTTGAAGTTTTCATATTCTATTCCGCCAAGCTCTCCGCCGTCAACGGTATATGCAAAATCCGCGTCAAAGGTTTCAAAATCAAACTTGTCGGCACCTCTGCCTATTTCTTCATCGGGTGTAAAACAAATTGAAATTTTGCCGTGGCAAAGCTCTGCGTCATCGCAAATTTCGCGGCACGCCTCGATTATTTCGGCAACACCGGCCTTGTCATCCGCGCCGAGAAGCGTTGTTCGGTCGGTAACTATAATATCCTCGCCCGAATATTTGGCATCTATCATCGGCGCATTTGTGCCGTCAAATTTTATTATTTTGGCTTTGACGTCTTTTCCGCTGACATCGGGGGATGTGTCCATATGAGAAATTAATCCGATTTTGGGAAGCTTCTCAAATCCTTTTGTCGCAGGTATATGTCCGTAAACATAACCGTATTTATCACGGTAAGCGTCACTTACACCTATGCTTTTCAGCTCTTTTACAAGGTAATCCGCAAGAACTGTTTGTTTTTCCGTTGACGGTATGCTCTCGCTGTTTTCGTTTGAGGTCGTTTCGAATTCGACGTATCTTAAAAATCTGTCAATAACACTCATCTTATTCATTCCTATCTGAAGGAATTATGCCTTTTCGGTACAAAATGATTTTAACATACGGCTATTATCTTTTCAAGCATATAAAAACCGCCCGTATCTTAAACGATACGGGCGATCTTTTTTTGCGCTTAGTGTCTTAAGAGAAATTACTTCTCAAGGGTAGCATACTGGAAGTACCAATAGCCGTACGGGCTGTGCCATACGCCCTTAAGCTCGGGCTTCTGGAGCCAGAAGTCATTGTAATAAGCAACGGGGATGCAGGCGTAATCTTCCATCATGGTCTTTTCAGCCGCGTGGAGAGCCGCAAAGTGAGCTGCGGAGTCTGCAACCTTAGAGTTAGCAATGTCAGCGTCAAAAGCAGAGCTGTTGTATTTACCGTCGTTGTTGCCGTTGGTAGAAACGAAGAGCTCAAGTATATTTGAGGCGTCATTATAGTCCATTACCCAGCCGTTGCGAGCCATATCGTAATTGCCTGCACGACGCTGAGGAGTGAATGAAGACCATTCAACAATGTCAATCTTCATAGTGATACCGAGCTGAGCATAAGCACTCTGGAGATACTCTGCAACAGCCTTGTGGTAACCTGCATCGTTTGTTGAGTAGGTGATGGTCGGGAAGCCCTTACCGTCGGGATATCCTGCCTCTGCGAGAGCCTTTTTAGCCTCCTCGAGATTAGCCTGATAATCCTTGCTGATATAGGTCTCTCCGCCGTTTTCCTTAACTGCGTTATCGAAGAACATACCCTCGTTATCAACAACACCGGGACCTGCAAAGTTATAGGCGGGGGAGTATGTGCCCTGCATTATGGTGTTTGCAATGTAGTCGCGGTCAATTGCAAGGTTAAGAGCCTTGCGGACATTCTTGTTGTTGAAGGGAGCCTTGTTAAGGTTCATGCTGAGATAGTAGGTGCCGAGATTGGTGTCAACATAGAATTCTCCGCCGTCAGCAGCCTTCTTGAGAGTCGGGATTTCCTCGGTGGGAACATCCTTAATGAGCTGAGCCTCGCCGCTGTTGTATGCGGTGAAGGAAGCACTTGAGTTTTCGAGAAGCAAGAATGTGAGCTTGTTGTTAACTATGCGCTTTGAATCCCAACCACCTTTGTAGTTCGGGTTCTTTTTGCATACAATGCGCTCACCGGGAGTCCATTCGGTAATCATGTACGGACCGTTGCAGACATAAGTATCGGGTTTTGTAGCCCAAGAGTCACCGTTAGCTTCAACGGTAGCCTTCTGTACGGGGCTCATAGTGCCGAATGCAACGATTTTGTCAAAGTAAGAGCAGGGGTAAGCAAGCTTGACTGTAAGAGTTTTGCCGTCCTCGCTTGCTACAACGTTAAGCTTGTCGGGATCGGGAGTAGTAGTGGGCTTACCGTCTTCATCCGGATTGCCGATAGCGTCCTGATAGCCCTCAACCATACCGATAACAGTCTCGGCATAGGGAGCGGCAAGCTCTGTGTTTGTAAGGCGCTTAAAGGTATACTCAAAGTCCTTGGCATTAAGCTCGGTGCCGTCAGACCATTTAAGACCGTCACGCATTGTGAAAGTCCAAGTAAGACCGTCATCGCTTACAGTGTACTTTTCAGCCTGACCGGGCTGAACCTTGTTGTCCTCATCAATTATGAGAAGTGTCTCATAGAGCGTGATGAGCATATTGCCGCCGTCAACAGCACTGTTAAGAGCGGGATCGAGCGTTTCGAGGTTAGGTCCTATCTGAACCGTTATACCGGCGTCGTCCTTTTTGCTGTTACCGCATGAACTCAGGAGTGCCATTGCCGACAGACACATGACAACTGCGAGTATCACAGCAATAAGTCTTTTGGTTTTCATTAAATACATCTCCTTCTTATAGCAACTCGCGCTGCTTAAAAATATATCCATTGTGCTCCAGATGCACAATAAACAACTATTTTACCTTGTCAAGGTGATGGCAAGCTGCAAAATGGCCTGCCGAGATTTCGCGAAGCTCCGGGCATTTTTCGGCGCAAAGGCCGTCGGCATACGGGCAGCGGGTCCTGAAACGGCATCCGCTCGGGGGATTCAGCGGACTCGGAACATCGCCCTCAAGAGGAATTCTGTGAGAGGAGCGTGCAATTATCGGGTCCGCCTCAGGTATAGCCGAAATAAGGCTCTTAGTGTATGGATGCGCGCTGTGTGTTATAAGCTCGTAGCTGTCGGCGAGCTCAACGAGCTTGCCGAGATACATTACGCCTATACGGTTTGAAATATGTCTTACGACGCTTAAATCGTGCGCTATGAAAAGGTAGGTGAGACCGAGCTCGTTCTGCAAATCCTCAAACATATTGACGACTTGTGCCTGGATTGAAACGTCAAGAGCCGATACAGGCTCGTCGCATACGATAAATTCCGGATTTACCGCAAGAGCTCTCGCTATGCCTACGCGCTGCCTCTGACCGCCCGAAAACTCGTGCGGATAGCGGTTGGCGTGTTCGCTGTTAAGACCGACGGTCTCAAGAAGCGATATGATTTTGTCGCGTCTTTCCTTTTTGTTGGCGGCAAGATGATGAATATCAATGGCTTCGCCTACAATATCTCCTATCGTCATACGCGGGTCAAGACTTGCATACGGGTCCTGAAATACCATCTGCATCTTTCTTCGGTAGGGGAGCATATTCACCGCGATTTTTTTCTTTTTGTCAAATATGACGTCTCCGTCATATATTATTGTTCCGTCTGTGGGCTCGTAAAGCCTTAAAAGAGTGCGCCCTACTGTGGTTTTACCGCAGCCGGATTCGCCGACGAGCCCGAGAGTTTCGCCTTTTTTTATATAAAACGAAACATCGTCTACCGCCTGAACGTATTTTTTCTTTTTTTTGCCTCTGCCTCCGGCAGGAAAGTACTGCTGCAAGTGCTGTACTTCTATGAGCTTTTATCGTCACTCACAGTCTTTCTCTCCTTCCTCAAATTCTTCTTTTTGAAGCAGCCAGCAATGGCTGTAATGTGTGTCGCTTAAAACCGTTTTCGGCGGCATTTGCTTTAAGCATATCTTCATGCATTTTGAACATCTCGGTGCAAACGGACACCCTGCCGGCGGGTTGAGAAGATCGACCGGCTGCCCTTCAATCGGTACAAGCCTTTCCTTACTTTCGACATTCAGCTTCGGAATGGATTTTATAAGACCCTTTGTGTATTCGTGCTTCGGCTCATAAAATATCTCGTCTGCCGTGCCGTATTCAACTATATGACCCGCATACATAACTGCAATTTTTTCGCACATACTCGCGACAACGCCAAGGTCGTGAGTTATCATAATTATGCTCATTCCGAGCTTTTTACGCAAATCCTGCATAAGGTCAAGTATCTGCGCCTGAATTGTGACGTCAAGAGCCGTTGTAGGTTCGTCGGCTATTAAAAGCTTCGGCTCGCAGGCAAGAGCTATGGCAATCATAACTCTCTGGCGCATACCGCCCGAAAGCTCGTGCGGATACTGTTTAAGTCGCTTGGTAGGCTCGTTAATGCCTACAAGCTCCAAAAGCTCCTTAGCGCGCTCATATGCCTGTTTTTTGTCTTTATCCGTATGCAGCCTTATAACCTCTGTTATCTGGTTGCCTATTGTGTAAACGGGATTAAGGCTCGTCATAGGGTCCTGAAATATTATGGAAACCTCGTTTCCTCTTATCTTTCTGAAATCCTTATCGGTCATCTTTTCAATTTCGTGACCGTTAAATCTGATTGTTCCGCCTATAAGCTTGCCAGGGTATGCGGTAAGCCCCATTATTGAATATGCTGTGACGGATTTTCCCGAACCAGATTCACCGACTATTCCGAGAACCTCGCCTTCATCCATCGAAAACGAAACGCCGTTAAGTGCTTTGACTTCGCCTGCGGGAGTAAAGAACGACAGCTTCTCGTCTTTTATTTCCAAAAGTTTTTCACTCAAAATATTTACCCTCCTTTAGTTCTTGAGTTTCGGGTCGAACGCGTCGCGCAGCCCGTCTCCGAGAAGGTTAAAGGCAAGTATGATAACGCTTATCAGTAGCGCCGGTAAAAACAGCAGATATGGATAAGTGTTCATACCCTTTACGGCCTCCGTGGCAAGAGAACCGAGCGACGGCATGGGAGCCGTAACGCCGAGTCCGAGGAAACTCAAATAGCTTTCGGTAAATATTGCGGAGGGTATCTGAAGTGTGGTTGTTACTATAAGAGTACCTATGCAGTTCGTCAAAAGGTGCTTTCTGATTATACGCGAATTGCTTGCACCGAGTGCTCTTGCCGCGGTAACGTATTCGGACTCCTTGAGTACAAGTATTTGAGAACGTGTTATTCTTGCCATACCTACCCAGTATATCAAAACGAATACAAGGAATATTGCTATAAGGTTCGGTCCCATTCTCTGCATCCAAGTAAAACCCGGATTAGCAGAGAGCGCTTCGAGTCGCGGCTTTAGGGAGGTTGCAAGCAGAATTATTAAAAGTATATCGGGAATGGTATATAAAATGTCGGTAAAACGCATCATTATATTATCGACCCAACCGCCGGCAAAACCGGCTATTGCACCGAACAGCGAGCCGACTATAAGAACCAGCGCTGCGCACACAAGACCTACCGTAAGGCTTATTCTTGTGCCCATCATAAGGCGAACGGCAAAGTCTCTGCCGAGCTTATCCGTTCCGCAGATGTGAGGAAATACCTTTTGACCCGCGTCTATTTGCGCCTGTTCTGTTTCGCTGTACTGAAACGGGGAGAGGTTCTCGCTGTATTTTATTTGCTGCTCATAGCTGTACGGCCAAAAGCTGGGAAGAATGTAAGCAAAAACCACTATCAGTAAAATAAAGACAAGACTTATCATGGCAACCTTGTTTTTACGCAGACGTCTGAGGCCGTCCTTCCAAAAGTTGACGCTGTCTCGCATTACAACAAGGTTTTCTTTTTCCGTCGTTGTAGCCGGTATAAAATCGTCTGCCTTCAAATGCAGACTCGGAAATTTTTTGTTCATCGGCGATGCCGCTCCTTACTTAAGTTTGATTCTCGGGTCGATTATTTTATACAGTATGTCAACTATGACGTTTGCAACTATGATAAGTGTCGCAAGGACAATTGTTGTTCCCATTATCATGGTGTAGTCGCGGTTGACTATGGCCGAAACAAATTCACGGCCGAGACCGGGTATTGCAAATATCTGTTCTACTATAAACGAACCCGTCATAAGGCTTGCGAGCATTGGTCCGACGTATGTTATTACGGGGAGTATTGCGTTTCTGAGAGCATGCTTGAAGAGTATTTTGAAGTTCGAAAGGCCTTTGGCTTTTGCCGTTCTTATATAATCCTGCCCCATAACGTCCAAAAGACTTGAGCGCATAAGCCGCGTTATATATGCCGTCGGGTAAACCGACAGCGCCGTCACCGGCATTATATATGATGACAGCGTGTTAAGACCTACCGTTGGCAGCAGATTCAGCTTGCTGCCGAATGTATACAGTAAAATTACGCTGATTATAAAGCTCGGTATTGCGATACCGCACGTCGCGAGCACTATAATAAAGTTATCGGCAAATTTACCTCGGTTGTATGCCGAAAGACATCCGAGCGGTATGCCTACAAGAAGAGAGACGAGAACAGCTATTCCGGCGAGCTTTGCCGATACGGGGAATTTAGAAAAAATAATGTCCGATACGGTTCTTCCTCTTTGACGTAAGCTTACGCCCATATCGCCCTTGATAAAATCGGTAATATAGGTTATATATTGCTCGAATAAAGGTTTGTCCAATCCGTATTTTGCCGCGAGAGCTTCCTGTGCAGCCTTGCTTATGGATTTTTCCGCAACGAACGGACCGCCGGGAACAAGGTTCATAAGGAAAAACGTCAGCGTGGCAACAATGAAAATGCTGAGCAAGCCCATTGCTATGCGCTTGATGATGTACTTGGTCAAATGATAGACCCCCTGTTAATTTGTGTATTTTTTTCAAAAGACATAGAAGTCTTTTTATATTATTGTCTCAAATAACCAATTATTGCTAAATCACAGGTATTCTTGACGACATTATTTGTACATTTTAGCACAATGTCTCACTAAAATCAAGATTTTTGCCTTGTATTTATTTAATTATTCCGCAAAACAAAGCATTTTTTCGTGATATGTACCGATATAAGACATTTTGCCCCATAAATAACGATTTAAAAATATTTGTAATTTTTTCTTGACAAAGAAAGAACGGCGTGATAACATTGTGGCAACATCTAAAAAACCTGTGATTAAGAAGAGTAGCTTTACTTAAAGCTTGCAGAGAGCGGTTGTCGGTGGAAATACCGCAGGGGAGAGTACAGCGAATGGACTTATGAGGGCGGCACGAAAGCGTTTGCGAGTAGCGGCCGACGGGTTCCGTACCCGTTATCAGAGCGGCTTATATGTAAGTATAAGAAACGAGCGGTCGGTTTATCCGGCAATTTGGGTGGTACCGCAGGATTCAAAGTCTTGTCCCATATATGGGATAAGGCTTTTTTTATTTGCTTATTAAGGAGAAAAGAATGCAATATTATTTAAGACGATGGCGATTTTTAAATTATAACATTGTACACTGATTTATTTTAAAAATTAAGGAGTCATCATCATGAAAAAAGTAAAAATAACGGTAGCGGTAATTTTAGCGGCAATAACAATATTCTTCGTAGGCTGTACGGCGAAAAAAGACAAGGTTCCGGTAATAGGCATCAGTCAGTACGGTGAGCACGCCTCGCTTGATAATTGCCGCGAGGGCTTCCTTCTCGGTCTTAAGGAGGCCGGACTCACAGAGGGTGAGGATTACACAATAGATTATCAGAATGCTTCGTTTGACAATGCCACCGCAACACAGATTGCCAATAACTTCTCTTCCAAAAACGTCGCGCTTATGTGCGCCATAGCAACCCCCTCGGCAACAGCTTGCTACGCTGCGGCAGAGGATAAGAATATTCCGGTTGTATTCAACGCTATAACAGACCCAGGTGAAGCAGGTCTTACAACAGGCAACATCACGGGTGTTTCGGATAAGCTTCCTGTTGACCCGCAGCTTGAGCTTATAAGAAAACTCCAGCCTGATGCAAAAACAATCGGTATCATCTACACAACAAGCGAACCGAATTCGGTATCGGCAATCGCCGAGTATAAAGAAAAAGCAGGCAACTACGGATTTACTATTGAAGCCATAGGTGTTGCCGATCAGGCGTCCGTTACACAGGCTGCCGATACTCTTATAAACAAGAAGGTTGATTGCATCACAAACCTTACCGACAATAATGTTGTAGGCGTCCTTCCGTCAATACTTGAAAAGACAAACGCCGCAGGTATTCCCGTATACGGCAGCGAAATTGAGCAGGTTAAAAAAGGCTGTGTGGCGTCTGCCGGTATCGATTATGTGGAGCTCGGCAAAATGGCAGGTAAGCTTGCCGCTCAAATTTTAAAGGGAGAAGCTAAGGCTTCCGACCTTCCGTACGAAACAGTGACCGAGTACAGCACATATATAAATTCCGACGCAGCAAGCGCTATGGGAATTACCGTTCCGTCGGATGTAGCCGCAAAGGCAATAGAATGTAAATAAGGTAAATAAGGTAGTGTAAAAGAATGCTGGATCTTATTATAAGCACGTTAACTCAAGGCTTTATATACGCTCTTCTCTCCTTCGGCGTATATATTACATATAAAATATTGGATTTTCCCGATCTCACCGTAGACGGCAGTTTCCCTTTGGGAGCTGCTGTAACGGCTGTTTTACTTGTAAAAGGCGTAAATCCGTATCTCGCTCTTTTAATATCTTTTCTTGTCGGAGCTCTCGCCGGATTTGTCACGGGATTTATCCACGTCCGTTTGAAGGTACGCGACCTGCTTTCGGGTATTATAACAATGACGGCTTTATTTTCAATAAATCTGCAGATAGCCGGTTCGAATCTTTCAATCGCGCGTGAAAAAGATACTATATTTACATCTCCCACTACAATGTCGGTTTTCGGGTCGATGTCGCTTATTTTAAGAAAACTTATCGTTTCCGCAATTCTGATGATAGTCTGCAAGGTGCTTCTTGACCTTTACTTTAAGACAAAAAACGGCTTTTTGCTTCGCGCGGTAGGCGATAACAGCGTACTTGTAACCTCTCTCTCAAAGGACAAGGGCACAATAAAAATAATCGGACTTGTAATATCGAACGCTCTTGTGGCTCTTTCGGGTGCCGTTGCCTGTCAGGAGCAGCGCTCGTTTTCCGCGACGATGGGAACCGGTCAGATAGTGTTCGGCCTCGCAGCTGTGATTATAGGAACAACGCTTTTCAGGCGCGTAAGCTTTATAAAGGGCACCACCGCCGTAATAATCGGCAGCGTAATTTACAAAGCGTGCATACAAATTGCAATAAGCCTCGGCTTGCCTGCAAATCTTTTGAAGCTTATAACGGCTGTTTTGTTCCTAGCAATACTTGTTCTCGGCAATCTTCAGAAAGGCTCGGTGAAGAAAAATGTTGGAGCTTAAGCATATTTCAAAAATATATAATCCCGGGCTTGTTACGGAGATGTGCCTTTTCGACGATTTTAATTTTACCGTAAATGACGGGGACTTCGTCTCCGTAATAGGCTCAAACGGCAGCGGAAAAACCTCCATGCTGAATATAATATGCGGAAGTATACCCGTAAACGCAGGCGAAGTTCTTATAAACGGCAAGTGCGTGAATAAGAAGAAAGATTTTGAACGCTATGCCTATATCGGCAGAGTGTACCAAAATCCCTCAATGGGCAATTGCCCGAATATGACGATACTCGAAAATATGTCGCTTGCCGACAATAAAGGAAAGCCCTTCGGTTTGTCATTTGCGCTCAATAAAAAACGGTATGATTTTTACCGCGAACAGCTTTCGTCGCTCGGCCTCGGACTTGAGGATAAATTGCACGTAAAAATGGGCTCGCTGTCGGGCGGTCAACGTCAGGCGGTTTCACTTATTATGGCAACGCTGACACCGATAGACTTCCTTATCCTTGATGAGCACACCGCCGCACTTGACCCAAAGACCGCGGAAATAATTATGGAGCTTACCGATAAAGTGGTTAAGCAGAAAAAACTTACGGCTGTTATGGTAACGCATAATCTGCGCTATGCCGTGGAGTACGGCACGCGCCTTGTTATGATGGACAGGGGCAATATCATACTTGATAAGGCGGGCGAGGATAAAAAGAATACGTCGATAGATGATATTCTCGCAATATTTAATAAGATAAGCATTGAATGCGGAAATTAACATTTTTTATATAAATACGTATATCAAAGCAGCTTTGAATTTTAAAATCGGCTTCTCAATTTAAAATATATAAAAATGACCGAAAGCAGAGATTATTTTCCGCTTTCGGTCAAAATTTTGGTCGGAGTGAAGGGACTCGAACCCCCGGCATCCTGCTCCCAAACGGACCTATGAAGGCAATTTCCGCTAAAAATAGTTTTTTCCGCCCCTTTCCGCTCGGAAAACCGCGCTCTTCGGCACTCTTATCTCCGCTGTTTCCGAGTGCTCCGAAACGGTAGGTGGTCTGTTATGTGGTCAACAGCAATTTCTGCAGAATAATACACACTACACGCCTCTCGCATTTTCGCGAGGGGCGATTGCTTTTTATACGGTTATTATAACTCTGAACAACCCCTGATTCAAGTCAAAATTTGCACCGCAGTAGACAAAGAAAAAGAGATCAAGCTTCTTCGGAGAGACTAAAAAGAATTTCCATCTCCTCAATAAGTGTTTTCATTTCCGTTAATAGCACGGGACCTTTCGTTATTACTTTTGAATCAGTTGGTGTTTCAATGATATAGGGAATGCCATCTTCTAAATCGGGTGCTTTCTTGGATGTATCAAAAACCACGGGTTCTATAGGGATGGGTTGTCCCTGCTTTTTATATGGATATCGATAACGATCTGCACCGATATCTTTTTTGTTTAGTTTTTCGATAGCTTTATTGAGAGAAACTACACTTCCTTCCGGAATGTGATAAAGCGTTTTAAAATGATTCCAAAGTAATCCTACGGAATGGGTTTGGTTCAATTTTCGGCCCCCAATGGTGATTCTATTTGCAGCAATTCTTCTTGCTTTTTGTGTTTCTCTAATAATAAGTCCTTTCAGGAGCAATTCGATTGAATGTCTAAGGAGAAACGCTGTGGGGTTGTATAAGTACGGTGCATCGAAGATATTTACATGTAATGTTAATGCAGCGACGTGGTATTCGAACGCCATATCAAAATATTTTTGAGCCGTTTTATTCAAGTGGGTTCTCCTTCCGTTCTTGCCTATTTATCTCCATTATATCATGCAAAGTACTTTTTCACAATACTGCAATGGTAAGAATCTGTGATGAAAAACCGAAAAATACTGAAATCGCAGTATTTCTCTGCCGAAAACTGTTGCTATTTGGCGTGGAGTATGGTATAATAACTAAAAGTGATAAAATGCACTGACTATAACTAATTATGAGGTGTAATACAATGGCCGCAAGCTATAAAAAATTGTTCAAGCTTCTGATCGACCGTGATATGAAAAAGAAAGAACTCGCCGAAAAAGCCGGCATCAGCATCGCAACCATTACAAAAATGGGCAAAGACGGTGCTGTCGTCTCCAGCGATGTCCTTGTGAAGATTTGTACGGCACTGGATTGCAAGATGGACGATATTGTTGAGATTGTACCAATCAAGTAAAGTCCTGTTTATCGTACATTAAATGTTGTAAAATTGATATAAGCGATATAAGGAGTAGTCTTTCTTATGATTACTATCGATGATTTATCTTTATGGATAAAAGAAAATACTGCATTAAGCGACAGTTCGATTTATAAATACTCTCGTGCTGTAAATACAATTTCAAATGAAATGCAGCAAAAAGGAATAATACCTGTTGGGTTGTTTGACATGTCGGTATTGCAGTGTGATTTTTATTTACCTATTATACTGAGAGATCCGGATTTTATTTCAAAGAACAGTACCGGAAATAACATGTACAGCAATGCCCTCAAGCAGTATCGCATGTTTAGAACAGCAACCTCAGACATGGTCATCAACCAATCTGAAGTTGAAGACGCGATTTTAGGGTACGAGAATCTTAATGAAACAGAAAGAACCGCTATTGTAAAATCCCGGGTTGGACAGGGATTGTTCCGAAAAAAGTTACTTGAAAAATACAATAGTACTTGTATTATTACCGGCGTTTCTGTTAAGAGGTTATTGATTGCAAGTCATATTAAGCCTTGGGCGGTTAGTGATAACGAAGAAAGACTCAGCGATGAAAATGGTTTGTTGCTTAGTCCTACATATGATAAACTTTTCGACTATGGATTAATTACATTTACAAATCTAGGGAAGATTATTGTTTCATCGCAGCTCTCCGTTGAGGATCGAACAAAACTCCACCTGTCGACAGATAGAGAATATGAATTAAAAATGACTTCAAAAATGAAAGAACACTTGGATTATCACAGGGATATTATTTTTGTTAGAAAGTAGTTTTTGAAATGAGGTTTATTTGTGGATAATCATACTCCTGAGCAGCGCCGCAAAAATATGCAGGCGGTTAAGAATAAAGATTCTAAAATTGAATTACTTTTGCGCCGGGAGCTTTGGACTCGAGGAATCCGATACAGAAAAAACACCTCAAAAGTATTCGGACATCCTGATATTGCCTTTATAGGAAAGAGGATTGCTGTTTTTTGTGACAGCGAATTTTGGCATGGATTCGATTGGGAAAACAAAAAGAACGAAATCAAATCTCGGCGAGATTTTTGGATACCGAAGATAGAACGTAATATGCAGCGTGATATTGAAGTGAACAACAAACTTCGTTCGGAAGGTTGGCTGGTATTGCGGTTTTGGGGCAATGAGATAAAAAAGAATGTTATTGCCTGTGCCGACGAGATCGAGAAAGCATGGAGGGAAAGAAATGATTAGATTTGCGGCTGAAGAATACCAAGAATGCAAAAAATGGATAGCGAAAAAGATCCAGGGGGGTTATTCTTGGGCTGATGTGAAAAAACTTTGCACGACCGACGAAATGTTTGAAGAAGAATTTTATCATATGCAAGAAGATGAAATGATTATTCCTCCAACAATGAATCCGGAAGATTGGGAAGCACTGGTATGCGAGCAAGAGGAAAATCATATTCCTATTGTTGATATGTTCGGCGGTATTTCTGCTGAAGGTGCCACGAATACTCTTTCTGTTCCTATGGGCGGTGCGTCTGCATGGAATAACTACAAAAACCATCTGTTGGGCAGAACTGACGGAAAACCTAAAATGTCTGAAGAAGCTGTCACTTTGGTAGAAAAGAACTGCCACTGGTTACTGAACCATATGAAAAGAGAGACTCGCGACGTAGGCCCTGTTAAAGGATTGGTTATGGGGAGCGTTCAATCAGGTAAGACGGCCAATATGATCGGTCTTGTTTCTATGGCGGCAGATTATGATTGGAATTTCTTTATCATTATGTCGGGCTCGATTGACAATTTAAGAAAACAAACCAGAGATCGCTTTTGTGCTGATTTAATGCAAAGTCAAGGTGTCAATTGGAGAGTGCTTGATTATATAAGTAATCCTGACTATTTGATAGATATTAAAACTCAAGAAAAATATACTGAGTGCGATTTAAAGCTGAACAATCTCGGAAATAACACTTGGGGCTACCGCTATGTTACCGTTTGTTTGAAAAACAGCACCCGTTTGGAACGGTTGATAAATTGGTTGCATTCCGATCCTGTTCGTGCCGCAAAACTCAGAATCTTGATTATAGATGATGAAGCGGATCAAGCGGGAATTAATACAGCTAAGATGTCTGAATATCTCACTGAGGAAGATATCATTGAGCGAACGGCAATTAACCAATATCTCGTTAATTTAGCAAATGGAAAAAACGCGGACGGAACGGAAACAACTGCTCCGTTCCAAGCGATGAACTACATTAGTTTCACTGCCACTCCTTATGCAAACGTGCTTAATGAAGCTTTTGAGGAATCTCTTTATCCGAAAGATTTTATTTGCAGTTTGCCTGAATCTAACGAATATTTCGGTGCAAAAGTTATTTTCGGAAGCTGTTCCGATGAGGCATTTCCCGGTCTCAATATTGTTCGTACGGTCTCTGAGGCGGAAATGAAAGAGCTCAAAGCGATTCACAAAGGAACAGCATTCACTTTGCCGACAGAATTTAAGAAATCGGTTTGTTGGTTTTTGTGTAGTGCGGCCGTTTTACGACTTCGCGGACACAAAAAGCCGATTAGCATGTTAGTACATACCACCGCACGTCAACGGAGTCATTTCGAAGAATATGAAATACTGAAAAATTGGCTTTTGCGTGAGCGTATTACCGGAGAAATTATTTCCCTCTGTGAATCGATATACAACACCGAAAGAGAAGCGTTCACGCTTGAGGATTTAAAAAACAGCTATCCCGGTTACGGAAGAATTAATGAGATAAACGGAGAATATCCCGATTTTTCCGTTATTAAACCGGAAATCGAGTTGTTGCTTGGTCATATAGAAAATATTATGATGGCTGACGATCGTTCTTCTGATTATCACAAAGATGCAATTCATCTTTGCGTAGATAATTGCGGAGCGAATAGGCATGCAGAAGAAGGAACATATTTGAGAGTGGTTTATCCTTCTTCGGAACAATTGTCAGCTATGGATAAAGCACCCGTCTTCATTGTTGTCGGCGGCAATACTTTGGCGCGTGGTTTAACATTGGAAGGCCTTGTTTGTACATATTTTGCACGCAACGCCAATCAAGCCGACACTTTGATGCAGATGGGGCGCTGGTTTGGCTACAGAAAAGACTATGAACTATTACAGCGAATTTGGATGCCTGTTGCGCTGCAGGACAAATTTGTATTACTTGAAAAGATCGATGAAAAATTGAAAGAAGAATTGCAGGACTACATGGAGAAAGGTAAAAGTCCTGCACAATTCGGCCCGCGCATTGTTAATTCCGCTACGATTAAGCGCTTTATGATTACCGCTAAAAATCGTCGACAAAATGCAGAAGAATGTGATTTTGATTTTAGTGGCGACAGTTATGAAACTACCAAATTTGATGAATCCGAAAACACACTTAACGGCAACATTTCGGCAACCGAGAAATTCCTTAGCGAATTGGGACAAGGTAGAAAATCCGCTGTTGCAGGGTCGGCTTTTGTATGGCACGGAGTGAGTTTTGAAACAATCAAAAATCGATTTTTGAGCGAGTATTCTATATCGGAACATTCTTCTCTTTCGGTTGATATTCCTATTTTTCTTAACTGGATGGCTGAAATGAATAAGGAAGGAAAATATTTAAATTGGAATGTTGCTATCGCAGGAGATAAGAATTCAGATGCTCAGTGGACTGTAAATAATTGTACAGTGGGAACAATAGAACGTTCCAGAAAGATAGATAAACCGTGTGTTGATATCGGTTCGTTGCGTTCCGGCAGAGATGCAATTTGTGATGTCATCCCCGAGGATCTTACACCTGAGCAAAAAGTTGCATTCGATTCCACTCGTAAAAACGGGAAAAACATTATTTCTGCAAGAAGCAAATTCGGATTAGAAGATCGCCCGCTGTTGCTCTTGTACCGTATTGATAAAAACCGTGGGAAAGAATCCAAGTTGAGATGTAAGATCGGAACAACAGCCGATATTATCGGATTCAGTATTATTGTTTCAGGCGAGAGTCTCGGAGGTGGAACTCATGCCAGAACATTAACAGTACGCATCCCCGTTGATGCCTAAAGGAGAAGAATTATGTTTTTAGATACGAAAGTGCTTGAATTAACACAGTCAGTTTCATATGGCAGTGTGACTCTCAAATCATTGCAAAATGATAACATTCCGGAGCTGGATTTACTTGTCCGTGAAGCCATACAAAACAGTTCGGATGCAGCTCTGCAAGAGGCGGATGACTCTTTTACGGTGAAGTTTAATACCGGCACTTTCGTTCCTGCTCGATTTAATACAAATCTGAGCGGTATAGAAAGTATCCTTGATGAAATGTTCCCGGGAGAAACTGCTGATTTTTTGGAAATAAGAGATACAAAAACGCAGGGACTAACCGGTCCACTTCGCATAGATGATATGCCGTCTGACGATCACGGGAATTTCTTTAAATTGATTTTTGATACAGGCAAGAAACAAACCCAAGCAGGAGCAGGAGGAAACTGGGGCTTCGGTAAAAGTGTTTATTATCGTGTCGGAATGGGTATCGTTGTTTTCTATTCCAGAATAAAAATCGAGGGTAGCTATGAATCACGTCTTATTATTACCTTGGTAGAAAATGAGGAAAATCCTGATGCAATACTTGCTAAAATTAATCCTCGTTCCGCAGGAAAAGCATGGTGGGGAATAAAAGCATTGATGATCGTGTTTATGATGTTCTCGGCGAATTGTGTGTGTTGAACAGATTAATTGATGTCGGAGAAGAGGCAAGCTGGAACGGTCCTTTGGGAGCATCCTATGATATTGAAACCGACAAGCGATTTGTAGAAGTCAAGTCTTCTGTAGTGAGAGATCGACGAGAAATAACAATCAGTAATCATTTCCAATTAGATCCTCCCGGAAAACATTTGGATTTGATTTTTTGTCAATTTGAGCCCTCAGTTTCTTCCGGTTATTCAATTAATGCTATTGTTGAACAGCTAAAAGCTAAAGGAATTAACGTAGGTGACATTAACCGAAAATTAAAAGAGCTCGGTTTTGAAGAAGGTCGTAGCTCACGAAATAAAAAGTTTATTTTACACAGTATGCTAAAGTATACTGTTGATTCTGATTTTCCGCGCATAACTCCCGCATCGTTTGCAGGCGGTATTATGCCTTCCGGGATCACGAAAATGACATACACCGTCGATCTCAGTGGGATAACTCCTGAATCGATGATGCAAGGAGAAAAAAATGAGTTATAAGACTATTGACCTATGCGCCGGGATAGGCGGTATACGTCGAGGATTTGAGTTAACAGGTGCTTTTGAAAATGTTCTTTCCGCTGAAATTGATACAGCAGCAGCAAGAACTTATGAGCACCTATTTGGTGATAATCCTTTAAACGATTTGACTTCCGAGGAATTTAAGCAGAAAGCCGTAGAAACAAAGTACGATGTTTTGTTGGCGGGATTTCCTTGTCAGGCGTTTAGTCGTGCAGGATTGCAGCTCGGATTTCGTGATACAACCAAAGGAACGATTTTTTTCGATATAGCCGATATTATATCTCGCACGCGCCCGAGAGCGGTTTTCCTTGAAAATGTAGAGAACTTGGTTTCACACGATAAAGGTGCAACACTGAGACGAATTGTCAAGACATTGGAAGATGAACTTGGCTATCGAATCATCGGGGTTACATTAGACGAAGATGGTGAGTATGTTTACACGAGAGATTCTTTTGTAAGGAACTCCCGTTTCTTTGGGTTACCTCAAAACAGACCTCGTGTTTATATTATGGCGTTCAGCAAGAGAATTTACGGCGACGCTATAAAGCTTCTAACAGACGATCTTCCGCGCAAAAGATCGGAAGCAAACATTGCAGACGATTTGAATGATATTTTGGAAACCGAAGTCGACGATTTTTACTATATGTCATCAGGTTATTTGGAAACGCTGAAAAAACATAAAATAAGAGAACGGTCAAAAGGTCATGGCTTCGGTTATATTGTGGTAAATGAGCCCGATAATCCTACTCCTGTCGCAAACACCATTTTGGCTACAGGCGGTTCAGGAAAAGAACGCAATCTGGTCAGACAACATAAAGCCGGTGTTGCGGGAAGAACTGTAAAGACGAAAAAAACACCGCTGAATGATGAAGGGATCAGAGTGATGACTCCGACTGAATGGGGGCGTTTACAAGGATTTATAGGATACGGATTTGTTAATTCCGAAACTGGTGAGGATGAATTTTCTTTTCCCGAAAATGCATTAGCGCAACAATATAAGCAATTCGGAAACTCTGTTACGATTCCTGTTATTGAAGAGATGGCAAGGTTTATGTTGGAATGCTTTGATAAAATGACGCGAGATCAATTAAAGCTGATTATTCAGTTTGCGAAAAATAATGAATATATAACGCGGCGTGATGCGATTGAGTTGTTACGTATCACGAGTAATCAGGCAGGGTATTTACTGCGTAAGCTAGTGGCGGATCAAAAGCTTAATATGATTGATACTCGTAAAAAAGCAAGATATACACTTGTTTAAACACTATAGACAGGAAACTATATCTCAAAGGAAGCACAATGGTAAAAGATATGATTGACGATCCGATATTCCTTGCGAGAAAGTCGGAAGTTGCGACAAAAGAAGATTTTCAGGCAGCACAGGACTTGCTCGATACGCTTATAGCGCATAAGGATAGTTGTGTTGGCATGACGGCGAATATGATCGGTGTCCGCAAGCGGATTATTTTGTTTGATAATGAAGGAACATATATGATTATGTTCAATCCTGGGATTATCAAAAAAGTCAGAGCCGTATGATATCGAAGAAGCTTGTCTTTATTTGTTGGGCGTCCCCCACAAATGCAAACGTTATCAAACTATTAAAGTTCGATGGCAAACCACAGAATTCAAAATCCGAATCAAAACCTTCACTGGTTGGATGGCGCAGATTATCCAACACGAGATTGATCATTGCGAAGGGGTATTAATTTAAATAATTAACAAGAAGTGGAAAGGAGGCAGAGGAACTGATATGTTTTTTAAACCAAGATATAAATTTGGCGAAATAACGAAGCGTTGGGGTGATGCCAATTTCAAAAAAGAATTCGATACCATCTTGGATAATTGGTTAAAACAATTCAATGAAGAGGATATCCCTGTTCTTCTGGAACTCCTAAAAAACTTCTATTACTACACCGAGACTGCGATTAACCAAAAGGTTGTTGAGTTGCATGAAAAGTTCATAACTGTAAATGGTGAAGATATTAGCAATGTGCTTTTTGCTAAAATGCCAAAAGAGTACGGCGTTGCAAACTCAGATATAATCTTCAGTTCATATTGGTTTAATAACAATGTGAAAGGCTTTTCATCTAACGATGTTATTCGCGAGTATTTAGAAAATGATGCCATTCCAACAGTGCTTGCTATCGTAGATGATTATATGGGATCTGGGGATACTATCATAAAAGCATTATCAAAAATGTTTTCTATTGCTCCAGAGTTGCAAAACTCAAAGTTATATGTACTTATGGTCCACACGACTATCACAGGACTACAAATGATAGAGGAATTTAAAACTAAATTAGGAATAGACCTTACAACGATATATGTAGACAGCACAGATAAAGCCTTTAAAGATGATTACATTTTCCCACGAATAGAAGCGAGGCTAAAAAAAGAGCAATACGAGTTAATTTGCGCAGGAAAAAACGTTAGTAGTAACGCAATTCTAGGTTATAAAGATATTCAGTCGTTGGTGTCGTTTGAAAAAACCACGCCTAATGATACTTTAGGACTATTTTGGCACAGCGCAGAAAACTTTGTGTCGTTGTTCCGTAAAAACAGCAGCCCTAGGAATACATCAATAAGTATGTTGAAAGGTGTTGCGCGAAAGAACGCTCACAGGTCAGTTGTTTTGTTTGATATAACAGACAATCAATACAATCGCTTTATTGTATATTGCATTTTGAACGGGAATGACTTTTCTTTTGAAAAAGCGTGTGCGGATTTTGGAATTACTATGGATTTGCTTCAAAAAAGGTTAGAATACATATCGGAAAAGAGATATATTAAAATAGAGGACGGGAAAATACTGCCTACAAGTGAAACTCAAGAAAAACTCATAAAGAAGAGATTAAAGGGATGGGAGAATGCTGAGCGATCATTATTAAGTGAGCATAAAATTCCTCTTGTTGAAACATCATATATACCTAGAAACTTTGGCAAATCTTTTTCTGGATATAAAAAATAACATGTTAATATTCGAGCCCCTACACCTAGAATACGAAGAGTGTGTATCTCTTCAAAACTACAACGGCACTAATAGCCATATGCCTGCTTCGGGGGCGGCGGTGCTGCGCACTCCGCTCGCCAACCCCTCCGAAGGCATATGCATATGGCTATGCCTATGTAACCAATGTGACGATTGTCGTCGCTCCGCTCCTCCATTCGTCATTCAGGCTTTCTTAACAGAAAGCCTGAATGCCGGATAGGTTAAAACGCTTACGCAGTTTTAACCTATCCGGCACGAATATCAGACTGAAGTAGGTGTAGGGGCTCGTTTATATTTATATTAAAGGGTGATATTATGGAGCATATTGAAAAGGCATATCAAGCGGGAGTTATTACTGAAGAAGAAAAACGACTTATAGAAGAGTACAATCAACGGCTTACAGATAACAATGTGCCTGTGATATATAATTTGAAACATCTAAGACAACTGCTTGGCATTCATAAAAGTGCTCAAGACAGACTTTTTGGTGACAAAAAGTGTGATTCCTACAGGGTTTTTCACATTCCAAAGAAAAATGGTGGATTGAGAGAGATTGAAGCTCCTAATGAGGAGTTAAAAAGGATTCAATTATGGATAAAAGAAAATATACTCGATAAATTTTCTGTTTCACAATTTGCCAAAGGGTTTGTAAAAGGAGTGTCGATATACGATAACGCAGTTCAACATACTGGAAAAGAGTTGGTAGTAAATATCGATTTGAAAGATTTCTTTCCTAGCATTCAATATCGAGAAATTTACAAGATATTTAAATACATTGGGTATACAGATAGCGTTTCAAAGCTTTTGACAAACCTGTGCACAAATGCAAGAAGTGTTCTGCCGCAAGGTTCTCCTGCAAGTCCAACTATATCAAATTTGGTTTCGCTGAAATTGGATAAGCGATTAGGGCGACTAGCAGATAAAATTGGTGCTAGTTACACCCGATATGCAGACGATATTACTTTTTCTGGGAAGAAAACTATACAAAAGTATATTGAACTAATTCGTAAAATCATATACGAGGAAGGCTATGAAATAAACGAAGGAAAGTTTAGACTACAATATGCTCACCAACGACAAGAGGTAACTGGTTTAATTGTTAATAAGGAGGTTGCCATTCCCAAAAAACACATTAATGAACTTGAAAATGCGATATATTATTGCAAAAAATATGGTGTGGTGGATCATATGTCGCACATCGGGTGCGAGAAAGGATTTTATAAGGAACACCTTTATGGATTAGCTTATTTCATTAAGATGGTCAATCCAGAAAAAGGACTAAAGTATCTTTTGCAATTGAATGAGATTGAATGGCCAATATAAACCGTAGGAGATCTTGTTATTTTATTTATTCCATAAACCCCTGGACTTTCGCAAACCTGTGTGGTACTGTTGTGTACTGCAAAGGAGGTGCGGAAATGGCACAGATGAGTTTAGAAGAATTGTACCGAGGAGAAAGTGCGGGAGAAAAGTGCGGTATCTTGGGAGAAGTTATGAAAGACTTCCTCCAAAATGGGCGTCCGTCGGAATACGACGAGCGTACTTGGATTGAAATGCTGCTTGTCAAGCACACGCTGATGGCAGCAGAAAAAATGAAAAATGAGGGCGACACGGTGTCGGGTGTGACCGATGACATGTCGTCCTCTTCTTATGTGAGGTGGGATGAAAATGACAACACTTGAAGATTTATATTACGGCAATATCGTTCCGCACGAACACAGTTTTAAGCGCGGGAGTGCTTACAGTGAAGTGTTGAGCTATGTTATTCGGCATCAGGACAGTTTGATACCGACGCTTACGGCTCAGCAAAAAGAAACCTTTGAAAAGCTCAAAGACTGCGAGGCGGAACTACACGGTATGAATGAGCGCGAAGCGTTTATCAGCGGCTTTAAGCTCGCGGCGAGAATCATGACCGAAGTGTTGTGTAAACCGTCAGAGGATTGAATTTGCAGAAACAAGGCCGAGCCGATTTCGCGGTTTGGCCTTGCGATTTTCAGTTCGACACAGCACGGTTAAAATCTGCACCGCAGAAAACAAAGAAAACAGTATTCCCGCAAAAGCGCCGGAATATACACTGTTGGCGCAAAAAACTTGACAAAATTTTTCCGGTATGTTATACTGCAAGTAAAGAAAGCAACCGACAATTGAATACACATATTTCTGTTTTGAGTTTCAGACTCGCACTTACATAATCACCGATGCAACTACGCATCGGGATTGAGTGCGGGTCTTTTTGTTTTGCAAAACAGCAGTCCTCTACATAACACGGCGAAAAACCGTGTGAATTTAACAGGAGGAAAAACTAATGAAAGAATCTGTTTACACCGCTTATGAGGATCTGCCACTGTTCCTTAATGCTGAAACGGTAGCCAAGCTCCTCGGTATCTCCATCTCAAGCAGTTACGAGCTGATGCACGAGAAAGGATTTCCGTCGTTGCGTATCGGCTCACGGCTTATCGTACCGAAAGAGAAATTCCGCGCATGGGTCGAAGAAAAGACGGGAGGCAGCATTTGAAATTCACCCGATATCCAAAGCGTGATACGATCCGGGATTATTTTCCTCTGCCGAATGAAATTTTCAGCTTGGGTCTCAGCACCGGTGAGATTGCTGTCTATGCGTATCTGCTCCGATGTGAAAATCGAAAAACCTTTCAGTGCCATCCAAGCTACAAAACGATTGGCAACGCTGTCGGCATGAGCAAAAACACCGTCAAGAAATATGTAGACAGCCTGATTGAAAAGCAGTTGATTACTGCCGAGCCGACTTCCGTCATCACCCAAAAAGGAGAAAAGCGCAACGGAAATTTGCGCTATACAATCCGCCCGATTGCGGAAGCATTAGAGCAGTATTACGAGCAACAGCTGATACGGCTGCACGAAGAAAATCGGCGTCAGGCAGCATTGAAAAAACTCGCCGAATTTGACCGCAAACACAGGAAATCGGCGGTTTAAGGGCAGTTTTACGGCTCGTCCGAAAATAAGCAGGAGAAAGAGTTGGGGTCGCAAGCGACCCGCAACTCGATTCACAGCGGACGGCAACGCCGACCGCACAAGGGTTTGCAGGGCTTTTACGGATGGCAACAAAAACCGCAATTTAGGGGTTGCTCGAATTTTAACCTCGCTGGTTTAGGGGTTGCGAATTTTACCGCAAATTTAGCTGGATATTGTAAAAAATATGTGGTATTGTGTTGTGCTGCAAGGAGGTGATACTATGGCAAAACGAAGACCGTCGGGAGACGGTATGGTGCGCAAGCGCGATGACGGACGGTGGGAAGGCAGAATCGTTGTCGGTCACAAAAAGAACGGAGCTCCGATTCACCGCTATGTGCTTGCCCGAACACAAAAGGAGTTAATCGTAAAGCTCCACGACTGCATCGAGATGTACCGCGATGCCGACCTCACCGAGGATTCGAATATGACGCTCGGCGAATGGCTCGACCGATGGATCAATGAATATATGATCTTCACGATTCGTGAAAGCACGCTTGATTCTTACAAAGCGATGATTAAAAATCAAATCAAACCGTATCTCGGCGACAGACCTTTGTCGGCGCTGACCACGCAGGAGCTTCAAAAATTCTATAACACCGTCAAAAAGAAAGGTCGTGTGAAACCGGACAAGCTGCACGGTACAGAGCTTGCCGACAGCATGGTGCGCGGTATTCATATGATGCTTCACGAAGCACTCGATATGGCGGTGCGCCTACGGCTGATTGTTAAAAACCCAACGGTCGGCACAACGATTCCCAAAAACAATTATCCGCCGAAGCAGATACTCAATGACGAACAGCTTGAGCGATTCATGCAGCGCATCCGACAGGATGAGCGGTGGTACGATTTCTTCTACACCGAGCTGACCACAGGACTGCGGCGGGGTGAAATCTGCGGACTGAAGTGGGAGGACTTCGATGCGGAAAACGGAAAGCTGAAAGTGAGGCGCTCGGTTGCTAAAAGGAAAGGCGGCGGATTGAATATCGGCGAAACCAAAACCGAGACGGGAACGCGCACGATTGTCCTGCCGCCGAGCACTGCAGAACTTCTGCGGAAGCGAAAAGAAACGGCAGTCAGCGAATGGATATTCCCGAATATCTATGAGCCCGAAAAACCGATGCACCCCGACTATGCTTACCACCGATTAAAAACACTGTTAAAACAGGCGGAGCTTCCGCTGATTCGGTTCCACGATCTGCGCCACACCTTCGCCACTCACGCGCTGGCGGGCGGCGTGGATGCGAAAACCCTGTCGGGAATCCTCGGGCATACCAACGCCAGCTTTACGCTGGACACCTACACCCATGTGACCACCGATATGCAGAGAAACGCTTCCACTATCGTGGGGAGCTTTATGGATGAGATTATGCTTGAAGGAGATGATACCAATCGCTAAAAAAAGAAAAAATGGTGAGGGCACATTACGCCTGCGTAAAGACGGTCGGTGGGAAGGAAGAATTGTTGTCGGGTACAATGAGAAAAGCCTGCCTATTACAAAATGCGTAACGGCGAAAACAAAAACAGAATGTTCCACTAAGCTCGAAGCGCTGAAAGAACAGTACGGACGCTCTTCCGATAAAATTAAACCGGATATGCCGTTCGGGGATTGGATCGACTTCTGGTATCAGACCTACTGCCGGCACACTCTCCGCATTACCACAAGAACCGACTATGAAAACCGCATTTACAATCATATCATTCCCGAAATCGGAAAAATTCTGCTGAACAGGCTGTCACAGTCGGATTTACAGCAATTCTACGCAAAGGAAAAGACAGACGGAAGAAAACTGCACGCAAAAACTTACGGAAAGGGACTTTCGGACAGAACGATAAGGGGGATACATGCCAACTGCCGCACAGCTTTACAGCGGGCGGTACAGGACGGTTTGATACGAACAAATCCCGCTGTCTGCTGTAAACTGCCGCCGAAAAAAGCGCGGGAGATGCAGGTGCTGACGCAAAATGAGATTCTGCGGTTTCTGCATCAGGCAAAGGAAGAGGGATATTATGAGCTTTTTCTGCTGGAGCTCGGCACGGGAATGCGGCGCGGTGAAATATTGGCGCTCAAATGGAGCGACCTTAACTTCGCAACAGGAGAGCTGCATATCGAGCGGCAGGTATATATCATCAAGGCAGAGGTGATTATATCGGAGCCGAAAACAAAAGCCTCGATACGCACCGTTATTCTGCCGCCGTCACTCATCAAAACTCTCGCAGTGTATAAAGAAACGGTGGATTCGGAATGGATGTTCCCGTCACCGACGGATAACGGCAGACCGAGAAATCCGTCATCGGTCAGAACACGGTTGCAGCTGATATTGGAACGGGCGGGCTGTAAAAAGGTACGCTTTCACGATCTGCGCCACACCTTTGCTACCATGGCGCTGGAGCACGGTATGGATGTGAAAACTCTTTCGGCAACTATAGGTCATGTGTCATCAGCAACCACGCTGGATATTTACAGCCATATCACCGATACTATGCAAAGGCAGGCGGCGGCGCATATTGACCGCAAAATCTGCGGCACAGACGCCCAAATGCCGACGGCTCAGCCGTCGGCAAGGAAAGATACCGCCCCGGTCGAATTCACGCCGTACAAGCCGAAAATACGCAAACCCGGCACGGGCTGTGTCACCATGATTAACGACCATCTCTATGAGGGACGGTACACACCAACCAATGCCTACGGCAAGCGGGAAAGCCACAATATCTACGCGAAAACAAGAGAAGAATGCGAAGAAAAGCTCGTGGAAATGATTGCAGAGGTCAAGGCGCAAATCAAGGCGAAAAAAGAGAAAATGACAGGGTGACCGAAAAAGTCACCCTGTCAAGATTTTTGAGATGCTGTAGACAAAGAAAAATCATTTTTTGCGATTGAGTTTCCAAAGAAAATAAAAGTCTTGGTTTTCTATTGTATTGCCAGCAGTTAGTTTTCTTTCTATTGTTGATGTTATATATTTAGCCATTGCCTCTGTTCCTCCAACAGCAGTAATAATTGCCGGAGCATTTTCGGGTATTACCGAATTCATAACCCCCAAAGTAACTGTAGCGGAAGTAACAAGCAACTCACCGATATTCTTAAAAATTTGCATTTTCCTTGACCGTTTGAACATTGTATCAAGTTTGACGAAGGCAGGGTAAATTATATCATCATATATATCCGATGCTTCTGTAGTTTGAGTGGTTGCAAGATATGCTTGAGTAGCCTTATCTAAAGCAATACGATATTCATTGAATGAATCTTGTTCCGAATCGCGCAATTTTAAAATAGTATCTGTATCTACATTTTCCAAAAAAGGCATTTCAAACACCGGAGGTGTCACTGATGCAGTGATTTTATTTGTGCTCAAAATTTCTTTGTGAATAGGCTTGTCCGTGATATACTTTGAACGATAGGCTGAACTTATGAAGGTTTCAAATCTGGATGTTATATAACAATCTTCTACATATCTTTGAATGAAATGCGATATAAATGTTTTGTCTGTTATGATCGAAGGAAAAGATTTTATTTGCTCCATAACATTGGTTTCGTATTCTCCATATACATTCACATATGCATCGTGATTGGGGAATAACTCGGGAAGATTTTTGATTACAATGCACCCGTTTTTAGTTTTTGAGTTATATTCTATAACTTCAAGTACGGCTTTCTCAGAGTACTTTTGTGAAATGGGGTTAAGTGACAACAAGGCATCTTCGTTGCAAATACACTTTGCAAAACAATCTGGACAAATAGAAAAATGAGGCGGAATAATTTTTGCAATGTTACGAACAATCAATTCTGAGTATAGAAAAATCAAAGAGCAGTCACTCATTAAATGATATCGATACTCAAATTCCTTGTGCTTGTCATCAGAAAAATCAGGGATATGAGGATTAGTTATAGAGTTTACTATAAAATACACCGTATCACCATACAGTGACGCAAATTTATTAAAAACAGACGCACGTTGTAATTTGCAATGATATTCCTCGCATCCACCAAAGCCACACAGTTCCATAGATGGTGCAAATGAATAAGGGGAATAATCCGATATGCTCCAGTCTTCATATGCTAACTCTTGTAGATATTCATGGAGAGAAATAATGGTTTCGAGGTTGCTCTTAAAAAAATAATCTTGGATGTTATCAAAATTTGTGAGACCAATTTCATTCATGTATTCAACTATCTTGCTCATTATATCCTCCCATAAAAGAAAAAGCCGCAGAGTCTCCCCCTGCGGCTCTCTTGCGGTCAAAACCGCCTAATTGGTCGGAGTGGCGAGGCTCAAACTCGCGGCCTCCGCATCCCAAATGCGGCGCGCTATCAACTGCGCTACACCCCGATAGTTATTAAATTGTGGTCATGTAAGTGGTCAAATCTGTGGTCAAACACATTTTTGACCGCTATTTTTTGTTTTCTAAACCGCCCGAAATCCGCACGGTTGAAGGGCTTTCTGCGATTTTCGCTTTCGTGCGGTGTGAAGACCGCCTATGCTCCCAAAGCAGGCGCGCTACCAACTGCGCTACACCCGGTTATTTCGTTATTTTATTCGGCTGGTCGTATTCTCCCAAAGCAGGCGCGCTACCAACTGCGCTACACCCCGTTATATTTGATTTTTTTACTTTGTTATTTTTGCGAAACACAGCATAACAATCCGCTGCGCTTCCCTCAAAAACATAGTCGCACTGCTCGCTTGGAGCGCGTCGCATTGCTCGTTGTTTTTTCACCTCAGAGCTTCGCCTGAATCGTCCGCAGGACGCGGCGAACCTCTTCGCCCAACTGCGCTACACCCCGTTATAATTGATTTTTTTACTCAGTTATTTTTGCGAAACACAGCATAACAATCCGCTGCGCTTCCCTCAAAAACATAGTCGCACTGCTCGCTTGGAGCGCATCGCATTGCTCGTTGTTTTTTCACCTCAGAGTTTCGCCTGAATCGTCCGCAGGACGCGGCGAACCTCTTCGCCCAACTGCGCTACACCCCGATATATTTGATTTTTTACTTTGTTATTCTTGCGAAACACAGCATAACAGTCCGCTGTTTGCACGAAAATGTATTGAATTCCGGCTGAATGCTTAGATATTATACATTTTTAACCCCTGTTTGTCAATGACGACTATTGCTATTTTGTTTTAACGGTTGTATTATAAATTCGGTGAATGAAATGAACAAAGAACTTACGCGCGAAATGATCAAATATTTAAACGGAGACGTAAAACGCATTAACCATATGCTTAAGGTGCGTGCTTTTTCCGAACTGATTGCCGACGGAGAAAAAACAGACGGAAAAATAAAGGATATTTTACTTTCTGCTGCCGCGGTGCACGATATCGGAATACATATTTGTGAGAAAAAATACGGCAGTACGGCAGGCACTTATCAGGAAAAGGAGGGACCGAGTGAAGCTCGTAAGCTTATGACCTCTCTCGGCTTTTCTAAGGACGATATTGAACGTGTGTGTTATCTTGTGGCGCATCACCACACATATACCGATGATATGTCACCGGATTACAGAATTTTGATTGAAGCGGATTTTATCGTAAACGCATTTGAGGATTCGCTCGACAAAAAAGCCGTAAGTGCGGCAAGAAAAAATATTTTCAGAACGGAAACAGGCAAAAAGCTGTTGGACGAAATGTATTTGGAGAAGCATTGTGAAGAATAGTATCGGATTTATTTGCCCTGTGTGCAAAAAACCACTTGTAAAAAACGAAAAAAGTTATATTTGCGAAAACGGACATAATTTTGATATTGCAAAGAGTGGTTATGTCAATTTGCTGACGGGCAGCAGTCGAAAAAATCACGGTGATAATCGCCTTATGACGGATTCGCGCAGAGAATTTTTGTCCAAAGGATATTATGAGCCGCTGAGACGTGCTCTGTGCGATACAGTACAGAAGTACGCCGCCCAAAAGGGAAATGTGCTTGACTGCGGCTGCGGCGAGGGGTATTACACAAAGGCTGTTGCCGATGTGTTGCCGCTTTCTTCGGTTTTCGGTACGGATATTTCCAAGGACGAGCTGACCGTTGCCGCAAAACGCGCCAAAAATGTCGATTTTGCGGTGGCGAGTTCTTTTTCTCTTCCCTTTGCGGATTCGAGCATTGATATTTTACTCGAAATTTTTTCGCCGTACTGCGGTGCCGAATTTAAAAGAGTATTGAAAAAAGATGCTGCTTTTATAATGGTGATACCACTTGAAAATCATCTGTGGGAGTTAAAGTGCGCCGCATATGACACACCTTATAAAAATGAGGTTTCGGACACATACCTTGACGGCTTTGATTTTACAGACAGAATAGACGTAAAATACAAATTCGATTTAAATTCAGGCGAGGATATATCTTCTCTTTTTAAAATGACTCCTTACTATTACAAAACCGGAGTTAAAGAACAAAAGAGGGTAGAGGAGCTGGAAAAGCTTTCGGTTAGTGCCGAATTCGGTATACTTGTCTACCGCAAAATATGATGTTGCAGTTTTTTGAAATATAAAGTATAATAATGCTTGTAATAAAAACAGGGGTGTGAATGTCTTGGAAAAAAACAAGGTTAAAGTAACTATTGCCGGAGTTGACTATGCTCTCACGACTGAGGAGACTCCCGAATATACTACTATGCTCGCTGCCGAAATCGACGAAAAGATGAAAGAGCTTCGCGCTGTAAATCCGTTTATTTCAACGAATCAGGCGGCTGTTTTGATAGCACTTGATTATGCCAACAGTGCTAAAAAGGCAGAGCAGAGCGCCGATAATCTCCGTGCCCAGATAAAGGATTATCTTGAGGATGCGTCTCAGTCGAAGTCCGAAAGAGACTTCTATAAGCGCGAGATAGACCGCCTTAAAACAGAGCAAAAAGCCGGAGCGGCGCAGATAAATCTGTTCTCTTCCGAAAAAGAGCCGGATTCCGCTAAATGATAAAGCCCGAGATATTGGCTCCCGCAGGCAGCTTTGAAGCATTAACTGCCGCGGTAAGAAGCGGAGCGGACGCCGTGTATTTCGGCACCGGCAACTTTAACGCGCGCAGAAATGCCTCGAATTTTTCGGGGGACGATTTGCAGCGCGCGGTGGATTTTTGCCACGAAAGAAATGTTAAAGTTCATATAACCTTAAATACTCTTGTTAAAGACAGCGAAATGTCGGAGCTTAAGGAAAGCGTCAGGCGTATCTGCAAAAGCGGTGCAGATGCGCTTATTTTGCAGGACCTCGGCGTTTTGCGCGTCGTAAAGGATATTTGTCCCGATATAGAGCTGCACGCCTCCACCCAAATGTCGGTGGGAACGTTGGACGGCATACGTACTCTTGCCGATTTAGGATTCTCAAGAGCTGTTTTGCCTCGCGAATTATCAAAAGACGAGATTAAATATCTGTGCGAAAACTCGCCGATTGAGCTTGAAATGTTCGTCCACGGGGCGCTTTGTATGTGCGTTTCCGGGCAATGTCTCTTGAGTGCGTTTTTAGGGCCGCGAAGCGGCAACCGCGGTCTGTGCGCTCAGCCCTGCCGGCTTCCTTTTGCGGCGGAAAACGGAACGGGGCATGATTTGAGCTTAAAGGATTTGTCGCTTATCGAGTACGCACCGATATTGTCTAAAATGGGAATATCATCTTTCAAAATAGAGGGCAGAATGAAACGTCCCGAGTATGTCGCAGCCGCAGTTACAGCTCTGAAAAATTCGCTGTCGGGGGAGTATTCAAGCGAGAATGCCGAAGATCTTTGCTCCCTGTTTTCACGCTCCGGATTTACAAAGGGATATTACGAAAATGCTCTGGGCAGAAATATGTTCGGTTTCCGCGAAAAGGAAAATGTAACATCTGCTACTGCCTCGCTTCTCAAAAAATATGAGCGTATTTACGAAAAAGAGCGTGCGGTTTACAGGGCGCATTTTGTTCTCTCTGTGAAATCCGATAAGAAAATCAGCCTTACGGCTTCCGCAAATGATTTAAGCGTTACTGTTTTATCCGAAAGCTTGCCGCAAAAAGCCGTAAACAGACCTTTTACCAAAGAAGAGGCTCTTTTGAGACTTAAAAAATGCGGCGGAACCGTATTTTCATTCGGCGATGCCGACATCTGTATAGACGACGGCTTGAGTGTGTCGGCAGCCGAAATGAATGCGCTCCGCAGGGAGGCTCTGTTTCGCCTTGCCGACAGGCTTAAAGAACGAGCACCGTACCGCATAAACAAAGCTAATATTATTTTTCAAAATCGCAAGCCGACGAATAAAAAGCCGCAGACGTATATTTCGTTCCGCGATACATCCGCCATTCCCCAAAATGTGGAATGTGATAAGCTCTTTATTCCGCTGTCTTCAAAGCCGGAGCTTTTTGAAAAGTATTCCGCAGGTGCAGTTTTGCCGAGGGGTATATTCGGTAATTTTGACGAGATTGTCGAGAGGCTTATAAAAAGCGGCGCAAGGTATGCCCTTTGTAATACGCTCGATTCGGTTGCAGCGGCAAAAAAGGCGGGTGTTCAGATAATAGGCGGACCGTTTTTAAATATTTTTAACTCGGTTTCTCTGTCCGAAATTCAAAAGCTCGGAGCGGCGGAATGTGTGCTCTCATATGAAATGACTTTGAAACAGCTGACTGCGCTTGAGGGAGAATGTCGGCGCGGTGTTTGCGTCTACGGCAGAGTACCGCTTATGCTCACAAGAAATTGTCCGGTAAAAAACGGGAAAGACTGTCGCGAGTGCGGCGGAAAATCCTTTTTACGCGACAGAAAGGGCATTGAATTTCCGGTTCGCTGTACAAACGGATTTTCCGAACTGTTCAATTCAAGACCCATATATATGGCTGACAGAATGAGCGAAGTCAAAAACGCGGATTTTGTGCTTTTGGAGTTTACAACCGAGGATAAAGAACAGATAAGCTCGGTGCTCAAAGCGTATCAAAACGGTTCTTCGCCCGAAATTGAATTTACACGCGGACTTTTGTACCGCGGCGTGGAATAAACGCAAAGAATTTTTATGTGTAAAAATTAAAACGGAGCTGTAAGACTTTGCGTTTTACAGCCCCGTTTATTTTATGCTTTTTTACTTGTACTTTTCGCACAGATATTCCATAGCTTTTTTGTATCCGTCAAATCCGATCCCTATAAAGTGCGCCTCGCACGCCATACCGGCGTATGAAATATGTCTGAATTTCTCGCGTTCGTTAACGTCCGAAATATGTACCTCGCAAGCCGGTATGGAAACGGCCTTCAGCGCGTCGAGTATTGCAACGCTTGTGTGTGTGTATGCCGCCGGATTTATGACTATACCGTCGAATTTACCTAATGCGTCCTGTATTTTGTCTACTATATCGCCCTCGTGGTTCGATTGATAGCATTCAACCTCGGCGTGAAGCTCTGCGCCCCAGACGTTTATCTGATTTATTAGGGTCTCGTAATTTCTGTCGCCGTAAATCGCAGGCTCTCTTATGCCGAGCATATTGATGTTCGGACCGTTAATTACAAGTATTTTCATTTTGCAGCTCCTTTAAAATATTGTTCGCAACATTTTCTATCGTGTCATTTCCGTCCGCCTCAATATCACAGAATTTTCTGTAAAGCGGAAGTCTTTTTTTGAGCATCTCGTTAAGGTCGTTGCTCTGCGACAGCGGCCTGCCGTCTGTCGGCAGATAAGAGGTGCTGCGGTTTAAAAAAATTATCGTCCCGTTTTGTTTCAGAGCGTCGAAGTTATCATCGTTTACAACGACTCCGCCGCCTGTTGAAATTACCTTGCCGCTGAGCTTGCCCGCCGCAAGCACCGCCTCGTGCTCATATTTTCTGAAGAGCTTTTCACCGCCGTTTGCAAATATGTCGGGAATGGGTTTGCCGACGTTCTTTACTATCATTTCATCCGTGTCTATAAAGTCGCGGTTCAAGGCCTCGGCGATTCTTTTTCCGACAGTCGTTTTGCCGGAACCGGGCATACCTATTAAAATAATATTCTTCATCTCAAGTGAGAGCTTATGATATATATCGTCATTTTTACTGTCGGGTATTTTTGTATTCAAAAACAATTCGGCAGCTCTTTTGGCCTGAGCAACAAGCATTGAAAGACCGCTCAGCGCTTTGATATTTTGCTTTTCGGCGTCAAGTATCAGCTTGGTCTTTTGCGGATTATACACTATATCCAGAACACCGGAAAGATTTTTAAATCCGTCAAGTGATAAAGGCGATTTCAGATTGTTCGGATACATTCCCACGGGCGTTGTGTTTACGATTATGTCCGCGTCAAAATGTCTGTCGATATTTTTGTAATTGTTTTCTCCCGAGCGTGAAATATTGACAATTTCGCGCGCTTTTTTATCCTTCAGCACCGCTATCACCGTTAAAGATGCGCCGCCGGAACCCAAAACGAGACATTTTTTGTTTTCTGCCGATATTCCGGAAACATCAATTAAATATGAAAACCCGTCATAATCCGTGTTATATCCCGTGAGCGTGCCGTCCTTTTCGGCAACTATCGTGTTAACGCTCCCTATTTTCTCGGCGGAGGGCGAAAGACGGTCGAGATAGGGGATGACGGCTTTTTTATACGGAATTGTAACATTTATGCCATCCCAATTTCTGTTTTTAAAAAAGTCGTCAAGCTCATTCTTTTGCTTCTCAAACAATCTGTATTCATAATCGCCGAGCAGAGCATGTATCTGCGGCGAAAAGCTGTGACCTAATTTTTCACCCAAAAGTCCGTACATATAAGTCTCCGTTTCAATCAGTATTTAATAAGAAGCGACAGAGTACCCGCCACTATCAGCACAAGTCCCAGAAAAGCTTTTTTTGAAAGCTTTTCTTTTAATATTATGTATGAAAACGCTACGGTTACAACGATGCTCAATTTGTCTATCGGTGCAATGATGCTTGCGGGGCCGTTTTTCAGGGCTCCGTAATAGCAAAGCCATGAGCCGCCTGTGGTGAACCCCGAAAGGACCAAAAACAGCCAGCTCTTTATCAATGTTCTTGATTTCGCTCTGCTTCTTTTCCGCAAAGACCAAAATCCATGCCATCAGAAGAACAACCACGGTTCTTATCGCCGTGCCGAGATTTGATTCAACGTCCTCTATGCCGATTTTTCCAAAAATCGATGTTAAGGCCGCAAAAACAGCTGAGAACATGGCATATACAAGCGAAGCTCCACTCCTTTTGTCGGCGGAGGAATTATCTGTTTTTTTCTTTTCTATCATAAGAAATGTTCCTGTGCCGATAAGAACCATACCTATTATTTTAACTGCGGTCAGCTTTTCTCCGAGAAAAATCAGGGCAAGTATCATTGTAAGTACCGTACTTGACTTATCGATTGGAGTTACCTTGTTTACGTCGCCGAGACGCAAAGCCTTAAAATAGCAAAGCCAAGAAGCCCCGGTGGACAGTCCCGATAAAAACAAAAATATAAACGTTTTGACGCTTATATCCTTTATTTCGGATGCTGATCCGACAATAAAAACCATCAGCCACGAAAACAACAGCACAACTATTGTGCGCAGAGCCGTGGCAAGATTTGAGTTGACGTTCCGTAAGCCGATTTTAGCAAGAATTGCCGTTATTCCGGCAAATCCGGCAGATAAAAATGCTAAAACGAGCCACATAAAAACACCTCTTATAAGCAGCTGTATAATTATTTGCCTGATTTTTCATTGTAAAAAAATCGCAGCGTTACGGTTTCGGTGTCATTAACGCTTGTTGCATCGGTTTTATAAGCCTTGTAACTTACAAGACAGCCGCCGTCAGTCCATACAACGTCTATATCTCCGTTCTCGTCTGCCATATCAACGACTTTTTTCCCGTTTCCGCGAGCGGACATAAGAAAAGGGGAGTACCGTCTGTAAACGGTCATATTCCATTCGCCCGAGCCCGGTTCGCTGTCTATTATAATAGTATGGCGCTTGTCATCCGATGTGGCTTTTTTTACGGTATCGGTGTATAATATTCCGTCAATTGTAATACCGACAAGGCAAAGCATTATGCAAATTATTATCGAAAGCACTCTTAAAAAAATCCGTGTTCCTTTGCTTTTAAAACGGCCTCGGTGATTTTTAACAACAAGAAAACATAAGACCGTGAAGCTGACGGCACATACTATAATAAGTATACCGATATAAGAAATAAGCCGCTTAGAGCCTATAAAAAGCGATGCGGAAAAGACCTCAAGAAGCAGGTCCGAGAGCATAAGCAAAAACGACGCCGTTCCGATTCCGAAAAATACTTTTTCCTCCGTTCGCATAAGTGCCTCCTTTGATTTTTATATACATTATATAGTTGTCAGCCTTTGCCGTCAACACAAAATCGGCGGAAACACCGCATCAAATCGGTTTTTTAAAACATTGACGCCGCAAAGTGTGGAATTATTAAAAAAACACCAAAATTACGGAAAAATATTCTCTTTTTATAGTTGACAACCGCAAAAACATATAGTAAAATGTCATTAAATAATGAGTGACAACTCAAATAATTGAAATAAGAGGGATTTAATTATGAAAAAGTTCTTAGCAGTGTTGCTTTCCTTAGTGATGGCATTTTCATTCTGCCTCCCGGCTTTTGCTGAAGACACTACTGCAAGCGGCGGCGGAATCGGCGACATACTCGGCGGTATCACTCTTCCCGATGTTGATATAAGCGGAGCTGCCGATACCATTAAGCAGCTTGTCGGCATCATCATCAACAGCAACGGCAAGATGGATGAGGCTGTTATCGCAGAGATCATTACTCTTCTCGGTAAGATTGGCAGTAGCGGTAAGATTGATATGGAAACATTACTTAAAATACTTAACGCTCTTACAAAGGGCGGCAATTCCGGCGGAAGCACTCCGAACCCCGACGCTCCGGCAGGCGGCTCCGTAAGAAGTGCTCTTGATGCTTTGACAACTGAGCAAAGAGATTATATTGCCGGTGTAATTGAAATGTATCTCACTACCGACTTTGATAACAATGACTATAACGATAAAGACGGCAATCCTGCTTACAACCCGGCAAAGGTTACTGCTCTTATCAATGCTATGAGCAGAATGGATTATGCCGATATCCAGAAGGTTCTTGATGAACTTCATTCTTCCAAGAATGCCAAGGGCGAAGAAATCAATCCCGCTTTGACAGATGAGGCTTATGAGGTTCTTACAGCCGAGGTTGTTCGTCAGGAAGAGGTTTCCAAGAACAATGCTGCAACTGCAGGCCCGACAGAGGCTACCACAAGTGCTATCGACGGCGTTAAGGGCTTCATCGGTAAGGCTTTTGAGACAATTAAGGGTCTCTTCGGCGGCGGAAGCAACGGCGGAGATCCAAACACAACAACCAAGAAGTCAACAACTTCTAAGGGCGGCTCTTCAACCACAAAAGGTAAGATTCCGCAGACCGGCGACGTTGCTCTCTTCTCAGTAGCAGGCGTAGCTGTGGCAGCAGGTATTGCTCTTGTTCTCACAAAGAAGAAAAAAGAGGATAAATAATTAACTCTGTAATTATTACAAGCGGCTTTGTAAAGGCAAAGCCGCTTGATTTTTTTTGTCGGATGTATTAAAATATAAATGTCTCAAGATTTAAAAGCAATATGAAAGGAACGGCACATTTTGTGCTTTTGCTTAATTTATGATACTGACGATCGATATCGGTAATACTAATATTACCTTCGGAGTGTTTGACGGCGATAAGCTGAGCTTTGTTTCGCGACTTGCTACCGAGCGTAACAGAACTGACGATCAGTTTGCCGTTGAATTTCTTGCCGTGTTTAAAATGCATGATTTGGAGCCGGCTGAAATTACCGGAGCTGTTTTAAGCTCTGTTGTTCCTGAGCTTACCGGGAAAATTAAAACAGCGGTTAATAAGGTGTGCGGCATTGAGTCTGTTATAATAGCCCCCGGTGTAAAAACAGGGCTTAATATTTTAATAGATAATCCGGCAGAGCTCGGTGCCGACCTTGTAGCAGGTGCGGTAGGAGCTATGGCGAGATATGAAATGCCCGCATTTGTCATTGACCTCGGCACAGCCACAAAAATATATGCAGTTGATGAGCATGGCGGCTATCACGGCGGCACAATAGCACCGGGTGTTGAAATCTCTATGAAAGCACTTTCGGGGCAGGCTTCTCTCTTACCGTCATTTTCACTTGCTTCTCCGCCGCATGCCTGTGCCACTAATACGATAGAGTGTTTGCAGTCGGGCATCATTTTCGGCACCGCAGATATGATTGACGGTATGCTTGACCGTTTTGCAAAACAGCTCGGTGAGCCGAAAACCATTGTTGCAACAGGTGGGCTTTCCTCCTATGTAATAGGATATTGCCGTCACAATATAATTCATGATGACAATCTTCTTTTATACGGGCTTAAAGCCATTTACGATAAAAACAGTAATTAACCGTAATTAAAAATTAAATATCTTATCCAGTTTTTACATAGTTTATTATTTTGCGTTGCATCCGCTCTGCGGAGCAGCAGCAAGGAGGATTATATATGTCAAAAACCACAAACAAGGCAAGGATGCAAAAAACCGTTCGCTTAGTCGAGCTGGCTCTCCTTACCGCAATCATCGCCGTTATGACCTTCACGCCGATAGGCTATCTGAAGCTCGGGCCGCTTGAACTGACACTTATTATGGTACCTGTTATCATAGGCGCAGTTACTTTAGGGCCTGCCGCAGGAGCCTTTTTGGGGCTCGTTTTCGGTGCATCGAGCTTTATTCAATGCTTTTCTCTGAGCGCATTCGGCGCGATACTTATTTCTATAAGCGTATTTAAAACGCTTGTTGTTTGCGTAGTTCCTCGCGTGCTTGCAGGTTGGCTTACAGGTCTCATTTTTAACGCCGTGACAAAAAAGACAAAAAAAGACGGTGCCAATTACCTTGTCGCGAGTATCTGCGGCTCGGCTTTTAATACTATCTTTTTCCTTGGATTTTTAGCTTTGTTGTTTATAAATACAACCTTTACGCCCGAGCAGTCAGCCGCTCTCGGCGGAGCTGAAAATATTCTTACCACCGTTATAGGTATAGCGGCGGGAATCAACGCTCCCATTGAGCTTGTTGTGTGCGCCGTTCTCGGTTCTGCGATAGGTAAAGGCCTGTCTGTCGGACTCAAAAAAATCTAAGCAAAAATAAAGCGCTTTTAAGGATAACCCTTAAAGGCGCTTTTTCTCTCTTATAGATTATATTCTTGCTACGCCGGATTTTACGGCTGCGCCATAAACCGCTTTCGCAACGGTTTTCCCTATTCTGTCATCAAATGCTTTCGGTAAAATGTACTCGGCGGAAAGCTCATCATCAGAGACAAGCGAAGCTATCGCTCTTGCTGCGGCTACCTTCATTTCCTCGTTTATTTCGGAAGCTCGGCAGTCAAGTGCTCCGCGGAAGATTCCGGGGAACGCAAGTACATTGTTGATTTGGTTGGGATAATCGCTTCTGCCCGTGCCGACAACGGCGGCACCTGCGGCTTTTGCCTTATCGGGCAGTATTTCCGGAACGGGATTTGCCATGGGGAGTACGATGGGATTTTCAGCCATGGAGGCGACCATTTCTTCTGTTACGATTCCGGGAGCCGAAACGCCTATGAATATGTCTGCGCCCTTGAATGCGTCGGCAAGAGAACCGCTCTTGTGCTCCTTGTTTGTGATTTTCGCGATTTCCCTCTGTGCGGGATTCAGCTTTTCATCGCCGTCACAAATAATGCCGCGACTGTTGCACATAATTACATTTTTAATTCCCTGACTTATGAGCAGCTTTGCAATGGCTATGCCTGCCGCGCCTGCACCGGAAAAGACAGCCGTACAGTCCTTGAGCTCTTTTTTAACGACTCTGAGCGCATTTATTATTGCTGCGGCAACAACTACCGCTGTGCCGTGCTGATCGTCATGGAAAATCGGAATATCTGTTTTTTCCTTGAGTTTGCGTTCTATTTCAAAGCATCTCGGAGCAGCAATGTCCTCAAGATTTATTCCGCCGAAGCTGCCTGCGAGGAGAGAAATGCAGTTTACAATCTCGTCAACATCCTTTGAACGCACACAGAGCGGTATGGCGTCAACATCTCCGAATTCTTTAAAGAGAACGCATTTGCCCTCCATTACGGGCATACCGGCTTCGGGTCCTATGTCTCCGAGTCCGAGAACCGCCGTTCCGTCCGTTACAACGGCCACGGTATTCCAACGTCTTGTGAGCTCATAAGACTTGCTTATGTCCTTTTGTATTTCAAGGCACGGCTGTGCTACACCGGGTGTGTAGGCGAGCGATAGCGCGTCCTTACTGTCTGCTTTGGCGCGTGTTTTGATTTCTATTTTTCCGTGCCATTCATAATGTTTTTTGAGAGATTCCTTAGCGTAATCCATTTTTTTTCAGGCCTTTCCGGCTACAGCTTTAATTAAGGCGGATGTCTTTATGTAGCCTGATAAGACGCGGCAGAATTATTCGGACTTTTTACGGCAAGTTAATACAACGGCGGCGATGCATATAAAAGCACCGGCAAGAACGCAGATGAAATAGGCGGTAAAGAATTCCCTGTTAAAGAAGAATCCTAAAAGTGCCGTAAATATTGCAACAAAAATCAAATATATGCCGAATATTCTGCACAGCTTTTTTGTATCGAAATTATTCCTCAGCTCATTGTCGGGCGAGGCGCTTCCGACGACAAAATTCTCCGCTTTGCCGCTCACCATCGGAATTCCAAGTCCCAAAAAGAGCAAACCTATTGCTATTGAAATTACCTTCATTACCCATCAACCTCTACTTTTGTATACGCATTAAAAATATATTTTAACATTTTTGCTTTTTGTTGTAAATGTGCAATCTAAATAAAAACCATGGAATTTGGGTTGAGTATATTCATCTTGCAGCACAGTAGTGGCATTTTATCTCGGATTCTGATATTTTAAGCAAGTGAAAGCCCGGCACAAAGCATCGGCCGAAAAAACGATTGTAAAATCGTACAAAAACCGCCGCGCCGAACCGCTTAATTTGTTTATGGCTATAAATGTTAAAATAATAACAATTTACCATTGACAAACATTTAACAATAAGCTATGATTTTATCAGTAAGTAATTACTGATAGTGAGGTCAAAGATATGCGAGAGCAGGCTTTGCCTGTCCGTGAAATATCAAGGCAGGCACTTTATAGATTACCTTTTTATTTGTCATATCTCAAAAAGGCGGAGGCTGACGGGGTATTGTATATATCCGCGCCGAAGGTGGCGGCAGACCTTGACCTTAATGAGGTTCAAGTAAGAAAGGACATTGCAAAGGTAAGCTCCTGTGCGGGGAAGCCTAAAATCGGTTATGAGACCGCGAAGCTTATAAAGGATTTGGAAAAATTCCTCGGCTACGACAACACAACCGATGCCGTTGTAGTAGGAGTCGGAAGTCTCGGCAGCTCGCTTTTACATTACGACGGATTTTCCGAATGCGGGTTTCGTATAGTTGCGGGATTTGACGCGGTAAACTATGACGAAGAGCCGTTCAAAAAGGAAAAGCCCGTCTTTCCCATGCGAAAGCTCGGCGAGCTTTGCGAAAGACTCAAGGTGCATATGGCGGTTATAGCTGTGCCGGCGGACAGTGCTCAGGATGTTTGCGACGAGCTTGTCAAAAGCGGAATACTTGCAATTCTTAATTTCACTCCGGTTCATCTTACGGCAGGTCCGGGCATACTTATACAGAATATGAATATTGCTTCGGCTTTGGCGGTTCTTTCCTCTCATATCAGAAAAGAACTTTTGTAAATTTTGTAATATCTGAAAAGGAGATTATATACCTATGGAAACTCAAAACAAGCATGAGATTGTCGATTCGGTAGAAAAACTCGAAGCCCTTCTCGCAAGAGTCAGAGAGGCAGAAAAGATTTTTGCGACTTATTCTCAGGAGCAGGTCGATAAGATTTTTAAAGCGGCGGCTATCGCAGCAAACAAAGCGAGAATCCCGCTTGCCAAAATGGCTGTTGAAGAGACGGGAATGGGCGTAGTCGAAGATAAGATAATCAAAAACCACTATGCCGCAGAATATATCTACAATGCATATAAAAATACAAAGACATGCGGTGTAATAGAGGAAGACAGCGCGTTTGGTATGAAAAAGGTTGCAGAGCCGATAGGCGTTGTTGCGGCGGTTATCCCCACCACCAACCCTACATCTACCGCAATTTTCAAGACCTTGATTTGTCTTAAAACCAGAAACGGCATTATTATAAGCCCACACCCGAGAGCGAAAAAGTCCACAATAGAGGCTGCAAAAATCGTTCTTGAAGCGGCAGTTAAAGCCGGTGCTCCGGAGGGCATAATAGGCTGGATAGATGTTCCGTCGCTTGATATGACAAATCTTCTTATGCAGGAGGCCGATATAATACTTGCTACGGGCGGCCCCGGAATGGTTAAAGCCGCATATTCGTCGGGCAAACCGGCTCTCGGCGTCGGTCCGGGCAATACCCCCGCAATTATTGATGATACCGCCGACATAGTTTTGGCTGTAAACTCCATAATCCATTCGAAAACCTTTGACAACGGTATGATTTGTGCTTCCGAGCAGTCGTGCATCGTACACGAAAAAATATATAAAAAGGTTAAGGACGAATTTTTATATCGCGGTTGCTATTTCCTTAAAAAGGATGAGCTTGATAAGGTAAGAAAGACAATTATCATAAACGGCGCGCTTAACGCAAAGATAGTCGGTCAGCCGGCATATAAGATAGCTGCACTCGCAGGCGTTACAATTCCCGAAACAACAAAGGTTTTGATAGGTGAGGTCGAGAGTGTTGACATTTCCGAGGAATTTGCTCACGAAAAGCTCTCTCCCGTGCTTGCCATGTATAAGGCTAAGGACTTTGAGGACGCACTTTCAAAGGCTGAGCATCTTATAGCCGACGGCGGCTACGGTCACACCTCATCCGTATATCTTAATGCTGTTACCGAAAAGGATAAGCTTGCCGAATTCTCCGAGAGGATGAAAACCTGTCGTATACTTGTTAATACACCTTCTTCACAGGGCGGTATCGGTGACCTTTACAACTTCAAGCTTGCTCCGTCGCTTACACTCGGCTGCGGTTCTTGGGGCGGCAACTCGGTTTCCGAGAATGTCGGCGTAAAGCATCTCATCAATATCAAAACTGTTGCAGAAAGAAGGGAAAATATGCTTTGGTTCCGCGCTCCGCAGAAAGTATATTTCAAAAAAGGCTGCCTTCCCGTTGCTCTCAATGAGCTTCGTGACGTTATGGGTAAGAAAAAGGCGTTTATAGTAACTGACTCGTTCCTTTATAATAACGGTTATACAAAGCCTGTTGAGGATAAGCTTGACGAGCTTGGTATTCAGCACACTTGCTTCTCGGAGGTTGCTCCCGACCCGACTCTCCAGTGCGCTCGCAAGGGTACAGATATGATGCGTCATTTTGAGCCCGATACAATTATCGCAATCGGCGGCGGTTCCGCAATGGATGCAGCAAAAATTATGTGGGTAATGTATGAGCATCCGGATGTTGACTTCTCTGATATGGCTATGGACTTTATGGATATCCGCAAGAGAGTTTATACATTCCCGAAGATGGGTGAGAAAGCATATTTCATAGCTGTACCCACCTCGGCAGGTACAGGCTCGGAGGTTACTCCTTTTGCGATAATCACAGATGCCGACACCGGCGTTAAATGGCCGCTTGCAGACTATGAGCTTATGCCCAATATGGCAATAGTCGATGCCGATATGATGATGAATGCTCCGAAAGGTCTGACTTCGGCTTCAGGTATCGACGCCGTTACACACTGCCTTGAAGCTTATGCTTCGGTAATGGCTACCGATTACACCGACGGTATTGCAATTCGCGCTCTTCAGATGATATTTGAATATCTTCCGAGAGCATATGATAACGGCCCCAATGACCCTGTAGCACGTGAAAAGATGGGCAATGCCGCTACTATGGCAGGTATGGCTTTTGCCAATGCCTTCCTCGGCGTATGCCACTCCATGGCACATAAGCTCGGTGCATTCCACCATCTTCCTCACGGTATAGCCAACGCTCTTTTAATAGATTATGTTCTTCGCTTCAATGCCGCCGAGGTTCCTACGAAGATGGGTACCTTCCCGCAGTATGATCATCCGCACACACTTGAAAGATATTGTGAGGTTGCCGACGCTCTCGGTGTAAAGGGCAAGAATAACGAAGAGAAACTTGACAATCTTATTAAGAAAATAGACGAACTCAAGGACCGCATAGGAATTAAGAAGAGCATCAAGGAATACGGCGTTGATGAAAAATACTTCCTTGACACACTTGACCAAATGGTTGAACAGGCATTTAACGATCAGTGCACAGGTGCTAACCCCAGATATCCGCTTATGAGCGAAATCAAAGAGATGTACCTTAAAGCATATTACGGTAAATAAGGGAGGATTATTTTATGGAACTCAAAAAAGTTATTGCAGTCAGAACGGCAAAAACAGTTTACAGAGACGGTGACAAAGCCATTAAGGTTTTCGGTGACGAATACAAAAAATCCGATATTTTAAACGAGGCCTTGAATCAGGCGCGTGTTGAAGAAACCGGCATTCCTATGCCGAAGCTCATAGAGGTTTGCAAGCTTGACGGCAAATGGGCAATTGTTTCAGATTATATCGAAGGCAAAACTCTTCAGCAGCTTATGGACGAAAATCCTGCTAAGACAGAGGAATATCTTGACCTCTTTGTTGATATTCAAATGAGCATTTTGGCTAAGACCTGCCCTATGCTCAACAAGCTCAAGGATAAAATGCAGGGTAAAATATCTCAGACCGACCTTGACGCAACAACACGTTATGACCTTCACACACGTCTTGCCGGTATGCATACCCATAACAAGGTTTGCCACGGTGATTTCAGACCGAGTAACATTATTATCGGCAATGACGGCGTGAATTACGTAATCGACTGGGCGCACGTAACACAGGGTAACGGAGCGGCCGATGCCGCAAGAACGTATCTTCTTTTCTGCCTCAGAGGCGATCAGAAGCTTGCCGATAAGTATCTCGATTTGTTCTGCAAAAAGACCGATACCGCAAAGCAGTATGTTCAGAAATGGCTTCCTATCGTAGCGGCTTCGCAGAGTGTTAAGGGGAACCCCGAAGAGAGGGATTTCCTCTTGAGATGGGCAGATGTAGTAGATTACGAATGATTATTTTCGGCGATTTTTCGCGATAAATTCACTTTGCTCGCCCTCTTGCGTACCTTAGTACGCGTCGGGGCACGCAAAGCAAATTTCTCATCGAATCTCGCCGAAAATAATACTTTAATGTTCGATTTTTCGCGATAAATTCATTTTGCTCACCCTCTTGCGTACCTTAGTACGCGTCGGGGCACGCAAAGCAAATTTCTCATCGAATCTCGCCGAAAATAATACTTTAAGGTTTGATTTTTCGCGATAAATTCACTTTGCTCACTCTCTTGCGTACCTTAGTACGCGTCGGGGCACGCAAAGCAAATTTCTCATCGAATCTCGCTAAAGTTGTGCTTAAAACAAAACAATAACTACAAACAGGTACGGTTTGAATACTTCTTTCCGTACCTGTTTGCGAAATAAGAATTTTCCGAAAAAACCTATATACTTTTTATTTAAGTTTTGGTAAAATGAATTAAAGTAAAATTCATATGCAAAGTTTTACGGGAAAGGGATTGTAATAATATGAAAGTAGTAGTTTGCATCGGCAGCTCCTGCCACCTTAAGGGTTCGCGTGAAGTCGTTGAAAAGCTTCAGAACCTCATAAACGACAATGACCTGAAAGACAAAGTCACTCTCAGCGGAAAGTTTTGTATGGGTAACTGCCAAAACGGCGTCAGCGTTACCGTAGACGGGGAGCTGTTCTCCGTTTCTCCCGATACCGTTGAGGAATTCTTTAAAACCAACGTGCTTGACAAACTGTCATAAAAATCTTGCGTCGCAAGGAAAAAGGTGTATAATATGGCGGGGTACATAAAGCTTAAAAAATCAAACTGTAAAAACTGCTATAAATGTATCAGGAATTGTCCTGTCAAATCTATCAGTTTTTCGGCCAATCAGGCGCAGATCGTTGAGGACGAGTGTATTCTCTGCGGTATGTGCTTTGTTGCGTGTCCGCAAAATGCCAAAATCATACGCGACGACGTCTATAAGGCAAAGGAATTGTTGTCCGGTGACAGCGAGGTCTATGTTAGCCTTGCGCCGTCGTTTATTGCCAATTACGATGTGTCGTTTACCGCGATGAAAAAAGCACTTATGTCGCTAGGCTTTGCCGGTGTTGAAGAAACGGCGGTCGGAGCCGCAATAGTAAAGGACGAGTACGACAGAATAGTTGACGGTGAAAAGCAGGATGTTGTTATTTCGACCTGCTGCCATACCGTAAATCTCTTGGTACAAAAGCATTTCCCCGATGTAATACCCTATCTTGCCAAAGTGGTATCCCCAATGCAGGCGCATTGTACGAAACTTAAAAAAGAGCATCCGGGGGCTAAAACAGTATTTATAGGTCCGTGCATATCAAAAAAGGCAGAGGCCGAGGAGTATCCCGGCACGGTTGACTGTGTGCTGACATTTGAAGAGCTTTCCGATTGGCTTGCCGAAACCGATACTGTTTTGGCGCAGGAGCCTGATGATGACGGAGTTGAAAAGGGGAAAACGAGGTTTTTCCCGACCTCCGGCGGAATTCTCAAAACAATGCTTTGTGATAACGACGATTACACGTATATGTCGATTGACGGTATGTCGTCTTGCATCCATGCCGTAAAGGATATTGAAAAAGGTAATATACACCATTGCTTTATAGAGATGTCTGCGTGTCCGGGGAGCTGTATAGGCGGTCCGGCTATGGAGAAAAATCACCGCGCTCCGGTGCGTGATTATATAACCGTGCGTCGTTTTGCCGAAGACGCGGGCGACAATGATTTTAAATATGACGCCTTGAGCGAAAACGAGCTTTCAAAAAATCTTATTTATCTTGCTTCACCGCGCAATATGGCAGGCAGCAGAGCGATAGAGGAGATACTTCGCAAAATGGGTAAGCAAAAGCCGGAGGATGAGCTTAACTGCGGTTCGTGCGGCTATAATACCTGTCGTGAAAAGGCTCAGGCGGTTTTTGAGGGCAAGGCAAATCTCGAGATGTGCCTTCCTTTCCTTAAGGATAAAGCAGAAAAATTTTCCGACAATATACTCAACAATACTCCCAACGGCATACTCATTTTAAATGAGGATATGGTGGTTCAGCAGATAAATGCCGCGGCAAGGGAGATTATGAACATTCGTTATGCTTCGGATGTTGTGGGTGAGCCGGTTGTGCGTATTTTGGAGCCTTTTGATTTTATAGATGTTCTTTCAAACGGCAGGGATATTCACGAAAAACGCGTATACCTCGCCGAATATAAAAAATACATTGAAGAAACAATAGTATACGACCATGTCTACCATATACTTATGTGCATTATGCGCGACGTTACCGCCGAGGAGACAGAAAAAGAGAAAAAGGCGGAGCTTAGCCGTCAAACGATAGAAATAACGGATAAGGTCGTCGAAAAGCAAATGCGCATAGTTCAGGAGATAGCTTCTCTGCTTGGCGAGACTACCGCCGAGACAAAGATAGCCCTCACTAAGCTTAAGGAGTCGTTGAAGGATGAATAATCTTTGCACGGACATAGGCCATATGAGTCTTACCAAGTACGGCGAAGAGCTGTGCGGCGATATGGTGGAGGTTATAGAGCATGGCGATGACGATTATGTTGTTGTGCTTGCGGACGGGCTCGGCTCCGGTGTAAAAGCAAATATTCTCTCTACTTTGACTTCGAAAATAATATCCACCATGATTGCAAATAATATGCCGCTTGAAATGTGTGTTGATACAATAGCGAAAACACTGCCTATATGTTCGGTACGTCAGGTGGCATACAGCACTTTTACAATAGTGCGTGTAATAGACAACAAAGAGGCAGAAATAGCCCAATACGACAATCCGCATGTCATTCTGCTGCGCGACGGAAAAAATCTTGTGTATCCCGAGAGCGCAGTGGAAATCGACGGTAAGATGATATATAAATCGAAAATATCGTTAAAGCTTAACGATACGCTCATTTTTACGAGTGACGGAGCGGTTTATGCCGGTATTGGTGAAAATATGAATTTCGGTTGGCAGCGCGACCAGATAATCGAGTTTATGGAGGAATATTATCGCCCCGATTTTACGGCAAAAACGCTTTCATCATTACTGCTTGACCAGTGTGATAAACTATATGGCGGAAGGCCCGGTGACGATACAACCGTTTGCGTTGTCAAAATCCGCGAGAGAAAATCCGTGAATCTTCTCATGGGACCGCCGAGGAACCCCGCAGATGTCAATAAAATGATGTCGTTGTTTTTCGGCAAGACTGGCAAGCATATTGTATGCGGCGGAACAACTTCAACTCTTGCGGCGGATTTTTTGGGCAAAGAGGTTAAGACGGATTTAAAATATCTCGACCCCGAAATACCGCCCATCGCCGAAATTGACGGCGTCGATTTGACAACCGAGGGTGTAATTACAATGAGCCGAGTGCTTGAATACGCCAAGAGTTATCTAAATGACGATGATATTTACGCCGACTGGAGCGTCCGTGCGGACGGTGCGTCGCAGATAGCGCGCATACTTTTCCAGGAGGCGACTGATATAAATTTCTTTGTCGGAACTGCAATAAATCCGGCACATCAAAATCCAAATCTTCCCATAAACTTTAACATCAAGATGCAGCTTGTTACAGAGCTTTCGGAGTATCTGAAAAAAATGGGTAAACGAATCAAAGTAAGCTATTTTTAACAAAGGGTGAATTGAATGAGAAAATTTGATACGAAGGTACAGCTTTTAAAATACAAGGTCCTTCGTGAGGTCGCAAGAATAGCCTTTGACGAGGGAGAGTTTTCCCTTGCCAACAATTTCAATGATATTGCAAAGACCGTAACGAGTGACAAGGCAACTATGCGCTGCTGTATATACAAGGAGCGTGCAATAGTTGCCGAGCGCATAAAGCTCGCCTGCGGAGGCAACAGAGCAAATCCGAACATAATAGAGGTTATAGATATAGCCTGCGACGAATGTCCTGCCAGCGGTTATCAGGTATCACACGACTGCCGTGGCTGTATCGCACACCGCTGTGAGAGTGCCTGCCGCAAGGGAGCCATTTCCTTTGACGAAAATCAGAAAGCGCATATTGACAAAACAAAGTGCGTAAACTGTGGTCAGTGTGCCAAGGTTTGTCCGTACAGCGCAATTTCAAACTATACAAGACCGTGTGAAAAGGCGTGCAAAATAAAGGCTATTTCTATGGCAGACAGCGAAGAAAATCCCGCTCAGATTGATAACAATAAATGTATAAACTGCGGCGCCTGCTCTTATGCATGCCCGTTCGGCGCAATTATGGACAAGTCGTTTATACTTGATGCGATCAGGATTTTAAAAGACAGTAATAAAGGCGACGGTTTTAATGTGTATGCAGTAGTGGCTCCGTCGATAGCGAGTCAGTTTGTGTATGCGAAGCTCGGTCAGGTTGTGACCGCGATTAAAAAGCTCGGCTTTTACAGCGTGGTTGAAGCTGCTCTCGGTGCCGATATTGTAGCATACAGCGAATCAAAAGAGCTTGCCGAAAAAGGTTTCCTCACAAGCTCTTGCTGTCCGGCGTTTGTTGACTATGTAAAGAAGTTCTATCCGAAGCTTACCGAGAACATTTCGCACAATCTGTCTCCCATGGCGGCGATTGCAAAATATATAAAAGAGACCGACGAGACCGCAAAGGTTATATTTATAGGCCCTTGTACGGCAAAAAAAGCCGAGGCGAAGCAGGAAAGAGTCGCACAGTATGTCGACTGCGTTCTCACCTTTGAGGAGCTTCAGGCTCTCATAGATTCGCGTAATATCGAGCTTACCGAGCTTCCTGAGGATGTTCTTGACAATGCTTCCTATTACGGCAGAATATTTGCACGAAGCGGCGGCGTTTCGGAGGCTGTCGGTCAGGCAATTAAGGAGCAGAATATAGATTTCACCGTTGATCCGCTTCCGTGCGACGGCATAGAAGAATGCAAAACGGCTCTTTTGAAGGCTTCAAGAGGAATCCTTAAAAATAACTTTATCGAGGGTATGGCGTGTGTCGGAGGATGTATCGGCGGCGCAGGCTGTCTCACCCATGAGGCAAAAGATAAAAACGAGATAGACAAATACGGTAAAGAAGCTCTTGAGAAGAGCATAGGCGACGCATTGAGTCAGCTTTAAACATCGAGCTTCGGGAACGCAGGGAAAATTCCCTGCGTTCCTTTTTTTGTATAAATATGATTTTTCTTCCAATAATTACCTTACGAAAGGATGAAGAACATATGAAATCAAAAACAGAAAAGCTTATTCGAAGATTTGAAATATCGTTAGCCGCAGCATTTGTCATAACATCGATTTTCAGCTTTGTGTCATTTGCCGCGTCGTGCAGCGACGTAAGACGCGACGTTTTGCGTATGCATGTAATAGCTAATTCCGACAGCGACGAGGACCAAATACTGAAGCTTAAGGTGCGCGATGCCGTGCTCAATGAAGGGGAGGAGATATTTGACGGTTCTTTGACAAGTGCGAATGCCGAAAAGCTGCTTATTCCGCAAAAGGAGCGGCTTGAAGAGACGGCGCGCGAGGTAATACGTAAAAACGGCTTCGATTATGATGTAAGGCTCGAAATAGGCAAGGACTTTTTTTCGACGCGAACTTATGATGATCGTATAACTTTGCCTGCCGGTGAATATGAGGCCGTGCGCGTCATAATAGGAGAGGGGAAAGGCAAAAATTGGTGGTGCGTTATGTTTCCGCCTATGTGTCTGCCCGCAGCCGAGTCATCAGATGATGCGGAGCTTCAAGACATTTTGTCAGAGGATGAGCTTAAAGTTGTAGAAAGTAACCCAAAATTTGAACCTCGGTTTAAAATTATAGAGATTTATGAGAAATTAACGCAGAAATTGAAATAAGGCTTTTAATATCCTTTTATTTTTGTTATAATTACCACAATGGTAATTCCTGAGATAAAAGGATATTATTTATTGCGAAAGGGTTATTGGAAATGCTTAAATACAATATTATTCCCAAGCCGAATAACTATACTTCAAAGGACGGTACATATGTAATTTCTTCAAATACCGAGGTCCTTTGCTCACCCGAGTTTGTTTCTGCGGGTAGATATTTGACCGATTATCTCAGAACAAAGCCCGTAAAAGGCGAGGGTGCAATTAAATTTCAAAAGGTAGCCGGAATGGAAAACGAGGCTTACTCTATTTCGGTTTCCACAGACGGTATAATGATAAAGGCTTCATCTTCTTCCGGTGCGTTTTACGGGGCTGTCACGCTGAAAACCATAATAATGCAGGCCGAAAAAACAGACGGCAGGGCAGTTATAAACGGACTTTACATAAGCGACAAGCCTGCATTTAAATATCGCGGATTTATGCTTGACGAGTGCCGCCACTTCTTCGGCACGGAAGCCGTGAAAAAATTGCTTGACAATATGGCAATGCTGAAATTAAATAAGTTCCATTGGCATCTTTCCGATGATCAGGGTTTCAGAATAGAGAGTAAATTATTCCCGAAGCTCAACGAAATAGGCTCAAAGCGTGAATATGCCGGGCTTGAGGGACTCGGCTTAAAGCACCGCGGCGGAGAATATTTTTATTACTATAAGCAGGATGAAATAAAGAATATTGTGGCGTACGCCGCAAAGCTTAATATAGAGGTTATTCCCGAAATCGATTTGCCGGGTCATGCTTCGGCTCTGCTTGCCGCATATCCGGAATTTGCCTGTAAGCCGCGTGAATTCAAGCCTACTTGCGAAAACGGTATATTTGACGCTGCGATTTGCCCGGGAAACGAAGATGCGTATGATTTCATTGACAAGCTGTTTTCCGAGATTTGTCCGCTCTTTACAAGCACACATTTCCATATAGGCGGAGACGAGGCCTCAAAGGGGCACAAGATATGGGATGATTGTCCTAAGTGCCGTGCGGCAAAAGAGAAAAACGGTCTTAAAAACTCAAAGGAGCTTCAGGGCTACTATATGACTCGCATAGGCGAGATTCTTAAAAAATACGGCAAAACACCCATTGCCTGGAACGATTGCATCAATGACAGCTTTTCTCCTGATATTACGTGTCAGTATTGGCTGCCGTCAAATTCGGGCGAGGTCAAAAGGCAGTCATATAAGCGTGATATTATTCTTTCTCCCACGGCGTACTTTTACTTTGACTGCAAATATTCTGTTATATCGCTTAAAAAAGTGTATAAATATAATACCGTTAAATCCGGGTTCGGAAAATCCGGGCAGCGCGTAATAGGCATAGAAGCCGAAATGTGGACTGAATGGGTAGATTCGGAGCGTGCATTGGAGTTTTCCGTCTATCCGCGTATTTTGGCACTATCCGAGGTTGCGTGGACAAATCTTGAAAACAGAAGATACAAGGACTTTTTAAGAAGACTTGAGTGGTATAAAACTTATCTTCGCAAAAAAGGCGTAAACTATTCAAGGGTAACCGGTAAAAGCGGCATTTCCGTGAGCAAAACAATATATCACATGGGTGAAGACGGCAAGGAATTCAAGCTCAGCGAAAAACGCAGAGAAGCGGAAAACTGAGTATTTTAAAGGGGAAAAAATTTGAGTATTACTAATTATCTGACCTTTGCAGGCGGTCTCGGCTTGCTTTTGTACGGTATTAAGCTGATGGGCGAGGGACTTGAGCTTGCAGCCGGGTCGCGTCTTAAGCATTTACTTGAAAAAATGACAAAAAACCGCTTTCTTGCGGTACTTGTCGGCTTTCTCATAACAACGCTTATACAAAGCTCCTCGGCAACCACGGTTATGGTTGTGGGCTTTGTTAATACGGGTCTTATGAATTTAACGCAGGCGATAGGCGTTATTATGGGTGCAAATATCGGTACCACAACCACAAGCGTTCTTGTTTCGCTGAATCTTACCGGGATAGCTCCGATAGCTATATTTATAGGCGCATTTATGATTCTTTTTGCCAAAAAGAATTCGCTGAAATATGTCGGGCAGGCACTCGCCGGTTTCGGCATGCTGTTTATGGGTATGGAGCTTATGCAAAACGCCATGGATCCGCTTAAGGATTCCGAGGTTTTCCGCAATTGGATTATAAATGCGGACAATCCTCTTGTAGGCATACTCATAGGCGCCGGAGTTACGGGCGTTATACAGAGCTCCGCGGCAAGCGTAGGCATACTTCAGGCTCTCGCATCGCAGGGGCTTGTGCCGCTTTCGTTTGCGGTATATATTATTTTCGGCCAGAATATAGGTACCTGTGTTACCGCGCTTCTTTCGACAATCGGTACAAAGACAAATTCAAAACGTACCGCGGTTATGCACATTCTCTTTAATGTAATCGGCACGGTTGTTTTTGTTGTCATATCTACGTTCCTTCCGTTTACAAAGTGGATACAGGCTATGAGTGACAACGTGATGATGCAGATATCGCTCGTTCATATCATATTTAACGTAGTGAGCACCATAATAATGTTCCCGTTTGCCGGCGCCCTTGTAAAGCTTTCCTGCATTCTTGTCCCCGACAAAAAGGGTAAAGAGGATGACGGAATGCACCTTCAGTTTATTGACGAGAGAATGCTCAACACCCCTCCGCTTGCCGTAGTGCAGGTGGGAAAAGAGGTCCTTCGTATGGCTGCTTTGGCAAGACGCAATTTCGATATTGCGTCAAGCGACCTTATAAACAAGGAAATTAAGCATTTTGACGAAGTAAATCACACCGAAAAGATTATCAATTATCTCAATCACAATATAACGCCCGTGCTGGTCAAGATAAACTCTCTTGATTTAAGCTATAAGGACGCTAAATATATCGGTCGACTGTTCCATGTTATAAACGACATAGAGCGCATAGGCGACCACGCGACAAACCTTGAGGAAGCCGCCTTGTCGCGTGTAAATGAAAATATAGAGCTTTCAGAGGAGGGTGAAAAAGAGTTAAAAACTATGCATAGTACCGTCATTTCGCTGATTGACGGCTCGGTAGATGCTTTTTCGGAGCAAAATCTGAGTGTACAAACGGCGGAAAGACTCAATTCCCTTGAGGCGCAGGTTGATAAAATGCAGGAGACTTTTGAGCAAGCTCATATTGACAGGCTCAACAGTCACGAATGTACAACCCGTGCGGGAATGCTGTTTATAAACACAATAACAGACTTTGAACGTGTGGCAGACCATGCAATTAACATAGCCTGGAGCGTTCAGAGCAAACCTAAAACAAAAATACCGGAAGTTTTACCGGTGACAGATACAGAAAATTAAGGAGTATATCTAATGTCAGATTATATTTTAAGCTGCTGCTCCACGGCAGATCTTTCACAGGAGCATTTTGATAAAATCGGAGTGCATTATGTTTGCTTTCACTTCAATATGGACGGTAAGGAGTATCCCGATGACCTCGGTAAATCAATGCCGTTTGCCGAGTTCTACAAGAGAATAGCCGACGGAGCCGAGCCTACCACTTCCCAGGTCAACGTCGGTCAGTTTAAGGAGTATTTTTCAGAGTTCTTAAAGGACGGCAAGGATATTCTTCACGTCTCTCTTTCAACCGGACTTTCGGGCGTATATAATTCCGCCTGCATTGCGCGTGACGAGCTTCTCGAAGAGTACCCCGACAGAAAAATATATATAGTAGACTCTCTCGGTGCTTCCTCCGGCTACGGTCTTTTAATGGACACTTTGGCAGAGCTTAAAAACAGCGGCAAGAGCATAGAAGAGGTTCGTGATTTTGCCGAGGAGCGTAAGCTCAATGTTCATCATTGGTTCTTTTCTACCGACCTTACAAGTTATTATCGCGGCGGCAGAATAACAAAGACCGCGCAGATTTTCGGCACAATGCTCAACATATGTCCTCTCCTCAATATGGATAATAACGGCAAGCTTATACCGAGAACAAAGTATCGCGGTAAGAAAAAGGTTATTGAAGAGATAGTTAACCGTATGGTCGAGCACGCAGACGGCGGTCTTGATTACAGCGGCAAGTGCTACATTTCCGAATCCGCCTGCTATGATGACGCAAGAGCCGTTGCCGACCTTGTTGAGTCAAAATTCAAAAAGCTCAACGGCAAGGTCGAAATCAACAGCGTTGGCACCGTTATCGGCTCACATACGGGCCCCGGTACCGTTGCGCTCTTCTTCTTCGGCGACAAGAGAGTAGACTGATATAATTTAACCGCTCATTTCGGCGCAGTATAGGGTAGTATTGTCTTATACCGCGCCGATTTTTGTTTTATATCGACAAGTTGCCATATTCGTGTTAAAATACATATGAAGGTGAAACTATGCAAAAGATACTTATAATTGAAGACGATAAGGTCATAGCGAGAACCCTTAAAGAGCATCTTTGCAAATGGGATTATGATGCGGATTTTGTTGTTGACTTTAAAAATATAACCGAACAGGTAGTGTCGTTTGCGCCGCAGCTTATACTCCTTGATATATCTCTGCCGTATTTTAACGGATTTTATTGGTGCGGCGAAATACGCAAGTTTTCAAATGTGCCTATAATATTTATTTCCTCGGCAAGCGACAAAATGAATATAGTTATGGCTGTTAATATGGGCGGTGACGATTTTATATCCAAACCGTTCGATTTGAGCGTTCTCACTGCAAAGGTGCAGGCGGTAATGCGCCGCACGTATTCTTTTTCGGGGACAACGTCGGTTATCGAACACGGCGGTGCAATACTCAACCTCAATGACGCGACGATAGATTTTAACGGCAAAAAAACCGAGCTTACGAAAAATGAGTTTAAAATTTTGCAGCTGCTTATGGAGAATTCGGGCAAGGTTGTCCCGCGCGATATGATTATGGATAAGCTTTGGGAAAGCGACAGCTTTATTGACGACAACACACTCACGGTAAATATGACGAGGCTTCGCAAAAAGCTTGAAGATGCCGGGCTTTGCGACTTTATAGTTACCAAAAAGGGTCTCGGTTATATAGTCAGGTAGGTTTTATGAAAGATTGGTTTAAAGCACTTTTCGGATATACGGCGGGCAATATCTTGTCCGTATTATCGTTTGTATTTGCAGCGGCGGTATTTTATACGGTGTTCTGGCTTTACGGAGTGGAAACGGAGCCGGTGCTGTATGCGACGCTCATCTCCGCCGTAATTCTATTGATTGTATTTGTTCTGCGTTTTTCCTCGGTATACAAAAAGCATAAGAGACTTGAAAAAATTAAAAACGACGCAGAGTATGCCGTTCTTAAATTGCCGGATTATAATGACCCAATAAAAAAGGACCTTGCCGATATTGCCGAAAAGATGTCCGCACTAAAAACAGATGCCGAAACACGTATGAATCGCAAATACAGCGATTCGGCGGACTATTTTACTCTCTGGGCGCATCAGATAAAAACTCCCATAGCCGCCATGAGGTTGCTGCTGCAAACAGACTGTTCTCCGGAAAACGACGAGCTTGAAGAGCAGCTTTTTAAAATAGAGCAATATGTTGAAATGGTGCTTCAGTACATCCGTTCCGACAGCATCTCTTCCGACCTCGAAATCAAAAGCTATGATTTAGGCGGAATAGTCAGAGCGGCGGTTAAAAAATACAGAAAGCAATTTCTGCGTAAAAAGACAAAGGTTATTGTGGGCGACATCAATTGCCGTGTGCTTACCGATGAAAAATGGTTGTCGTTTGTAATCGAACAACTTATTTCGAATGCGTTGAAATATACGTCCGAGGGTGAAATCAATATTTATTTGGATGAAAATACTGCGAAAACGCTTGTCATTTCCGATAACGGTATCGGAATAAGGCCTGAGGACTTACCGCGTATTTTTGAAAAGGGCTTTACGGGCTTCAACGGCAGAGAGGATAAAAAATCTACGGGAATAGGACTTTTTCTCTGCAAAAAGATACTTACAAAGCTCTCCCATACAATTACGGTGACCTCCGAGGTGGGAAAGGGGACTACGGTCAAACTTTGTCTTGACACCGTCAGCCTCGGAGTGGAATAACGCTACCTTACATAAATGTAAGTTTAAAAGGGGAATTGTAAGCCTTTTCGATGGCTTGCGATTCTCCGTTTTGATATACTGAACGTGCAATAAACAAAGGGATACATTCGGTACGTAAAATCACACCGAAAAAGAAAAGCTATTCGGTTATGATTTTGAGACAGACAAAATTCCCGTCACGCCTTGTACGGCTACAGCAAGGGTTAACCGTGTTTGTTTATGTAATATTTGTAGCAGAAAGGCTACGGTAATTATTATGCCGCTTTTAGAAGTAAACAATTTGAAAAAGGTTTATACGACCCGTTTCGGCGGAGCGCACGTTCAAGCTCTTTCCAATGTCAGTTTCTCCGTGGAAAAGGGCGAGTATGTTGCAATAATGGGAGAGTCGGGTTCCGGTAAGACAACCTTGCTTAATATTTTGGCGTCGCTTGATAAGCCTACGAGCGGAGAGGTGCTGTTGAACGGCAGAAGTCTATCAGCAATAGGAGAGAGAGAAATTTCGGCGTTTAGGCGCGATAATCTCGGATTTGTATTTCAGGATTTTAATCTTTTGGACACATTCTCTTTAAAGGACAATATCTTCCTGCCTCTTGTGCTTTCAGGCAAGCCGTACGATGAAATGGCAAAGAGGTTGAGACCCCTTGCCGAAAAGTTAGGAATTACCGATATACTCTCAAAGTTTCCATATGAGGTTTCGGGCGGACAAAAACAGCGTGCCGCCGTCGCAAGAGCTCTCATAACAAATCCGCAGATTGTATTGGCTGATGAGCCCACCGGTGCGCTTGACTCAAAGGCTTCCGATGCTCTTTTAAAGCTGTTCGGCGATTTTAACGAGGAGGGTCAGACCATTTTGATGGTTACTCACTCCACAAAGGCGGCGTCCTGCGCCAACAGGATTATGTTCATAAAGGACGGCGAGGTGTTCAATCAGATTTATCGCGGAAGTATGGATAACGACGAGATGTTCCAGAAGATTTCGGACACTCTGACCGCAATGGCAACGAGAGGTGAGAGCAATGAATAATTTTTTCTATTCAAAGCTTGCCGTTCAAAATCTTAAAAATAATCGTAAAACATATGTGCCGTATATTTTGACGTGTATATTTACAACGGCTATGTTTTTTGTGGTCGGTACAATAGCAAACATAAAATGGGCAGATAGCGACGCTCTGCATTCCCTCTTGACGTTTGCCCTTGCAACAGTCGGTATTTTCTCTGCTATATTTTTATTTTACACAAACAGCTTCCTTATTAAACAACGTAAAAAGGAATTCGGATTATACAACATTCTCGGTATGGAAAAACGCCATATAGCGAAAATACTCTTTATTGAAACTGCCTATACCTATATTTTCGGAACTGCGGCAGGCATCGCCATAGGTGCGCTTTTTTCAAAGCTGACCTTTTTGCTGCTGCTTAAAATACTGAAATTCGGCGGAAACATTGATTTCAGATTTTATCAGTCAACAGTTGACATTACTGCTTTGGTATTCGGCGCAATAGCTCTTTTGAATCTTGCACATAATCTTTTATGCATCAGCCTATCAAATCCCGTTGAACTTTTAAAAGGTGGAAATAAGGGCGAAAAAGAGCCGAAGGCAAAGGTGCTTACGGCTGTTTTAGGTGCAGCCTTTCTAGCTTCTGGCTATACCATAGCTCTCGTTGTAAAATCACCGATAACGGCGATGGGCGCGTTCTTTGCGGCGGTTTTGCTCGTAATAGTCGGAACCTTTATGCTTTTCTCCTCGGGCAGTATATGGATATTAAAAGCTCTCAGAAAAAATAAAAAATATTACTATAAAGCAAAGCATTTTACTTCTGTTTCAAGTATGATATACCGTATGAAGCAAAATGCGGCAGGACTTGCGAGCATCTGCATTCTTTCCACCGCGGTGCTTGTCACCGTGTCCACTACGGTATCGCTATATGCCGGTACGGAGGACATTATGCGCACGCGGTATCCTCGCAATATTTATATCGACGTGCAAAATGCAACAACGGAAAATTGCAAAGATTATGCCGATGTTATGACGACGCAGGCTCGAAAATACGGTATAGAAAGTAAGAACGAGCTTTATTACCGCTATCTCTCATTTTCGTCTTACGCTAACGACAGCGGCTATACGGCTACCGTAACCCCCGACTATAACGACGGACTCGGAGTAGACATTGTGACGCTGATACCGGTATCGGAATACAACAGGATAACAGGAAAAAACGAAACGCTCCAAAGCGATGAGGTGCTGTCTTGTACGCCGCGCGGCAAGGCTTTTTCGGGTACGGTTAAATTCGGCGACGACGCATATAAAATAAAGCATACCGTGGACGTTTTCCCTACTATTGACTCTTATTCGGCGTTTACCTCAAATTACAGCTACTATATTGTTTCCGATGAGAAAGCCGCCATGTCGATATATAATTCCATGGGTTACAAAAGCGAGGGTGCAGACGCCTCTCACACCGACATGAGCTTCGCCTACGGCTTTGATACCGATGCGCCGAAAGACGTGCAAAAGGGGTATATGAAGGACATATCGCTTCTTTTTTGCGATATAAGCGAGACCTCCGCAGTCGATTTAAATTGTGCCGAAACCTCTCGCGACAGTATGATGTCTCTGTACGGCGGTCTGTTTTTTATAGGCATAACCTTGGGACTTCTCTTCCTTGTTGCAACGGTCTTGATAATTTATTATAAACAGATTTCCGAGGGCTATGACGATAAGCAGCGTTATGTAATAATGCAAAATGTCGGAATGAGCAAAAAAGAGGTCAAAAAGAGTATCCATTCCCAAGTGCTCACCGTATTTTTCCTGCCGCTCGTTACAGCCGTAATTCATATCTGCTTCGGATTTAAAGTAATTACAAAGCTGTTAAAGCTGCTGAACCTCAGCAATGTTACGCTGTTCTTCTGGTGCACCGTCGCAACAATATCCGTATTTGCAATTATTTACGTTTTGGTGTATGCTGTAACGGCAAGAACATATTACAGAATAGTTGAGGATAAAAACCAATGACTTCGGAGCACCTTTTGCATACTATACCGCCGATTTATGACCGCAATTCCAAAATATTGATTCTCGGTTCATTTCCGTCGGTTAAATCAAGGGAAGTATCCTTTTACTACGGGCATCCCCAAAATCGTTTTTGGCGTGTGCTCGCCGCCGTACTCGGCTGTGCGGTGCCATCGTCTAATGAAGAAAAAACAGCTCTTTTGCATAGCCATAATATCGCGCTTTGGGACATTATAAAAAGTTGCGATATAGTGGGATCTTCCGACAGCTCTATTAAAAATGTTGTACCGAATGATATAGGGACGATTTTATCCTCATGCGGTATAAGACAAATCTACTCAAACGGCAAGACAAGCGAAAAATTGTTTAATAAGTATATTAAAGATACCGTCGGCAGAGATACCGTGGCTTTGCCGTCAACAAGTCCCGCCAATGCGTCATATAATCTCGAACGGTTAACAGACAGTTGGTCGGTGATAAAAAACAACATTCGATAAAAGAGAAAAGAATCGAGCAGATATACGCTGCTCGATTCTTTTTTTGAAACAAATTCTGCTTTCAGTCGTCATCGCCGCCGAACATCTCGTCGTAATCCGCCGTCTCGTCAATCTAACTCGGGTCATAACTGTGGTAGCTTTGATACGATGTCATTTCCGAGCCGCATGCGGACACTCTGTATAGGGCTTGTCGCTTTTGTTGCCGCAATTCGAGCATTCGTATTCGCTCGCTCTGAAAAGATGAGAACACTTTGTCAAATGGGCCATGGATAACCACTCATTTTTATATTTCTTCCACCGTAGCCACGATGCTTTGGGTTTGAGTGCCTCCGCCGATAAAAAGTCCGCGGTTGATGCCGCAGTCCGCAAAGTCTCTGCCGTGGCTTAGCGCAAGGTACGTTTCATCGCACATTCTGTGATTTGTCGGGTCAATTCCGACCCATATGCCGTCGTCGTAAAACTCTGCCCAGGCGTGCGTTTCACCGGTTCCTTTTTGTATGCCTGCAACATATCTTGCCGGAACGCCCGAAAGTCTTGCCGCCGATAAAAATATATGCGCGTAGTCCTGACAAACGCCGCACCCGAGGTGCAGTGCCTCTTCCGCTGTGGTATTTATATTTGTTACGCCGCTTTTATAGCTGAATACTTCGCCGATTCTTTTTGAAACCGCCTGTGCGGTCTCAAGCGCGGTAAGGTTTGCCATATCACCGAGCCCCGACACGAGTTCAATGATTTTTTCTCCGGGTACTGTGTGCTGCGACGGATATTTATAAATGCAGTTAAGCTCTTCCTTTTCGCGCTTTGAAAAGTCTAAACTCGCTTTTCCCTCAACTATTGCAACGAATTTTGAGTGAGGCTCGATAATTCTGTCGGTGAGGACTCTGTTGCCGAAGCCGTCGGCCGTTTCGGTAAGCATGTTATGCGGCTCTATGTCCACATTTATGAGTTCTATCCTCTGCGACGGCGTATCAAACGGCAAGCATCTCAAAGAAAAGCAGTGCCTTATCACAGGGGACGAAAAATCAATTTTCATACTGTAAAAAAATTTGATGTGCTTCACGTTTATCTTCCTTTTTTGATCAATACTGCGGTGCCGTAATAAATACCTTAGACAACTCGTCACGCACGGTATATAGGTCGTAGTCGCTGTACTCATCTTTTTCGAGAATGATGTTCATAAGGGTGTTGATAGCGTCTATGTTACAGTCTACGCCGACTTTGTAAAGACGGTTTAAAAGTATACTGAATTCCTTTTTGATGAGAGTCGGAGAAAAGGAAAAACGGGTATAGAGGTCAAGTCTTTCAACGCTTCTGCCGAACTTCAGTATATTTCTCGTTGTCTCCGATTCAACAAAGTCGTCGGCGCTGCCCCAAAAGGCAAATATGCAGTCAAATACCTCCTGCAATTTGAGCATCGGTGCGCTGCTCTCTCTGCCTTGCTCCATATAATTTACCGCCATTTGAATATATGACAGCGTTTCGGAGCTTATCTCGTTACGCATAACAACGGCGTTATCATAGGCGCAGAGTAAATTACTCATAACAGAATTCGGGTCGTTTTCATCAAAGATATTTCGTTATAAATTCCTGCTTGTATGAATATGTGTTTTCTATACCGAGCTTGTTGCAAAAATCAATATAGGCGTTTTCGTCTTTGTCTATCATTTTATCGTAATATTCCGAAAAAACGCGAAGAGTGGTAAAGACGCGCTCTACATATCTGCCGAGCCAAAAGAGATTGTCAGTGGATTTTATCGAGATAATACCCATGTGTCTTTAAATCCTCCTCCCTGAGATGAGTTCACAACAAAAGAATCCGGATCTTGAGAATAGCGTGTAAGACCGCTGTGCCAAACTTTTATTTCGTCGCCGTAGAGCACAAACGCGCGAAGATCCGCTTTCCTTTCGACTTGCCTGCCGTTTTCAAAAACCTTGAGCCCTTTAAAGTCTATTACCTCCTGCGCTATAAATCGGCGCGGCGACGTTTTAACGGCTTCTTTTATGGCAGAGAGTTCGTTTTTAGACAGAGTATTTCCGAATATGACTCCGTAGCCTCCGGACTCCGATACATCTTTTATAACCAGCGATGGCAGATTTTCGATTATATAATCGAGATCTTTTTTTATTATCGGCAGATAGGTAACGGCATTGTTTAGTATCGGTTCTTCGCCGAGATAATATTTTATCATTTGCGGGACGAAATAATATACGCCCTTGTCATCCGCTATGCCGTTTCCGGGCGCATTTACAATCGCAACATTTCCGGCTCTGTAAGAATCTATGATATGCGGTACTCCGAGAAGAGAGCCTGCGTAAAATGTCATAGGGTCAATGTATTCATCTGAAATTCGGCGGTAAACCGTGCCTACGCGCTGTCGCTTACCGGAATATTCACTGTAATAAAGTACGTTGCCTTCAACAAAAAGGTCCTGCGGCATAGCAAATACAGCCTTTGTGCGCTCCGCAAGGTACGAATGCTCAAAGAAAGCTGAGTTGTATCGGCCGGGGGTCAAAATCACGTTGATTCCGCCGGTGTTTACATCATCGAGAACACGGCGCAAAAGCCCGCCGTAGTCGCGGTTGTCGTCTACCGAATTGTTTTGGAACGTGTCGGGACTTGCTCTGCGGCAAAGCTCGCGCGCTATCATCGGATATGACGCGCCGGAGGGTATGCGTAAATTGTCCTCAAGTACATACCAGCACATATCCTTGCCTTGTACCAAATCTATACCCGAAATGTGATTATATATCTTTTTAGGCGGAGTCAGCTTGTCGCACGGTGCGGAAAAGCCCGGCGAAGTATATATGAATTCTTCGGGAATTATTTTATCGCGTATGATTTTTTTGTCGGAATAAATATCGTTTAAAAACAAATTAAGAGCGTAAACGCGCTGTTTCAAGCCTTTTTCAAGAAATTCAAATTCGTTTTTCGGTATTATGCGCGGTATGGTGTCAAAGGGGAAAAGCCGTTCATTGAATTTGTTGTTTTTATAAAGTCCGAATTTTACGCCGTAACGTGACATAAGACGGTTAATTTCTTCCTGATGATCTATAAGTCCGTACAAGTTCTCACCTCACTTGATGTATGTTTTGTACAAAAACAAAACCGGATAAAAGTCTGTTTTTATAATTATATAATAAATCTACGGATTTGCAATATGTAAAAGCGTCAAAAACATATAAAATTATGCGTTTTTACACAAGTTTCGGCGGCGAACTTCGAAAGGTCAACTATTTTAAAAAAAGAAAAATTAACTCTTGACAATTGTGCCGTTTATATATATAATAGTCAAGCAGTTTAGATGCGGACCATTAGCTCAGTTGGTTAGAGCATCCGGCTCATAACCGGGCGGTCCGGGGTTCGAGTCCCTGATGGTCCACCAAAGAAACGACAATTTTCGTGAGAAGATTGTCGTTTCTTTTTGTTTTGTATGTTTATCTTTTCGCTTTTCTCTTTTTGATTTGAAAGATAACGGACAAGAGAAAAATTATGCGGAAACCGGTCTTTGTCATCGATAATGCATCATCCGATTGCAGCTTTTGCCGAGCAATAGCACCGACGCCGATTGTTATCGTTTTTTCTGTTGTGTATTAGATTTAAAAAGAAGCTTCATAAAAACATTTCGAAATAATTATTGTTGACAAAATGATGCAATATATGTATAATATCAAAGTGATTTCCGTAAGGAAGAATTTAATATAGGGGTATAGCTCAGTTGGTAGAGCAGCGGTCTCCAAAACCGCGTGCCGAGGGTTCAAGTCCTTCTGCCCCTGCCAAATCGAAAACGGTTACCGAAAGGTGACCGTTTTTGTTTTGGCATTGAGTAAAATGATTTAGACTCCGAGGCACGCGGAGCGTGTTGAGGGGTGCGGGTCTCCGGTGGAGACCTCTGCACGAAGTGCAGAAGCACCGACCGAGCCGGCAGGCGAGACCAAGTCCTTCTGCCCCTGCCAAAACAAAAAGACACCTGCGGGTGTCTTTTTTGTTTTGCTGTTAAAGCAGAAAGACTTGAACCACGAAATTCAAAAGTGCTTGCACTTTTGACAGTAAACAGTCCGGTGGACTGTTTACGCATTGAGTTGATTATAAAACCCCTGCCAGCACCGAATTTTCGGTGCTTTTTTCCTTTATTTACGCTGTTTTACTGCGATTTTACTTGCTTTTTCCATATAGATAAAATTACGGCGCACGGTCTTTTCCGTACGCCGTCTTTTCATTTTCACACCGTTTTTTGTTCACTATGTGCCACACAATCCACGCAATCCGTTTGGTACATCATCAAAAAAGCATCAATCACAAGTCAAATTCGTTAGTGATTATTTTTTCTTTTTTATCTAATTTTTCATTCTTTGTGTGAATTCATATATGCAGATTTAACGCTGTTTGGTAATTCATCAGGAATCATACTTTTTATCCTATCTTCGCTTCCGTCTTTGATAGCCTCACTGTAATACCAACATTTGAAATTTAACATATCAAGCGTTTTATTCAACTTGGTAATCTCAGCTTCTACTTGCTTTTTTTGGCTTTCAAACAACTCTTTCCTTTTGGTATATGTTGAACTTCCTTCCAAACACCAAGACATAAATTGCTTAATGTCTTTTATTTGTAAACCTGTTTTTTTCAAGCATTCAATTACACGCAATGCCTCAATTTCATTTTCGCTAAATTGTCTAATTCCCGATGTGCGATTTAATTCAGGAAACAGCCCTTCTTTATCATAGTAACGCAAAGTTGATACCGGTAAATCAAACATTTCAGATACTTGACCGATTGTATACATATTTTTCCCTCCCAAAAAATAAAAAACTCTTGACTTAAAGTTAGGTTTAGGTGCTATTATCAATATAACAGAGATTAAAAAAATATTCAATAGCGAATTTTAATTTTTAGGAGGTTGAAATATATGGCAGTAAAGCAAACAGCCGGTAGAAAAGAATTAGGAGAATTTGCTCCGAAATTTGCCGAATTAAATGATGATGTATTATTTGGTGAGGTTTGGAACAGAGAAGACAAGTTATCGCTCAGAGACCGTTCACTTGTTACAGTTACTTCTTTAATGTCGCAAGGTTTAATCGATTCCGCTTTTCGTTACCATTTGGAAAGTGCTAAGAAAAACGGAATCACAAAAGAAGAAATCACGGAGATTTTAACGCATAATGCTTTTTATGCAGGATGGCCAAAAGCTTGGGCTGCATTTCGTATGGCAAAAGAAGTGTGGAATGATAAGAACGAGGAAACTGAAGATAATACGATTGAAAAACATATTTCATCAATGATATTTCCGATTGGTGAGCCGAACGACAACTTTGCACAGTATTTTATAGGCAAAAGCTACCTTGCACCTATTTCCACGCAACAGGTCGGAATTTTCAATGTAACCTTTGAGCCAAAATGCAGAAACAATTGGCATATTCATCATTCTGAAAATGGTGGCGGACAAATTTTGATTTGTGTTTCCGGACGAGGATATTATCAGGAATGGGGCAAGAAAGCTATAGAAATGCTACCCGGCGATGTTGTGAATATTCCTGCGAATGTCAAGCATTGGCACGGAGCTTCGGCTGATAGTTGTTTTTCTCATTTAGCTATTGAAGTTCCGGGAGAAAATACATCAAATGAATGGCTGGAAGCTGTGTCAGATGAGGAATATTTTAACGCAATAAATTCTTAAAGGGAGAACTTAATTATGAGTAAAAAAGTTTTAATTCTGTCAGGCAGTCCTCGAAAGAATGGTAACTCTGACATTTTGTGTGATGAATTTGCCAAAGGTGCAACAGAAGCCGGTCATAATGTTGAAAAAATTCATGTGTCCGAAAAGAATATACACCCTTGTATTGCTTGTTACCATTGCAGTAAAAATAGCGGTGCGTGTGTATTTAAGGACGATATGGCTGAGATTTTACAAAAAATGATTTATGCTGATGTTCTTGTGTTGGCGAGTCCGGTTTACTTTTATTCAATAGATGCTCAGCTAAAAGCAGTTATCGACCGTACTGTTGCTCGTTGGTTAGAGGTTAAAAACAAGGAATTTTATTATATTACTACTATGGCAGACAATGAAAAATCGTCAGCAGACACAACATTAGCTTGTTTCAGAGGTTATGCCGATTGTGTCGAAGGTGCAGTTGAAAAAGGAACTGTTGTTGCCGGCGGTGTGTATGAAAAAGGTGAAATTAAAAATCACCCTGCAATGAAACTTGCATATCAAATGGGTAAAAATGTGTAATGAAATTTCTACATTATTAAAGAATGGAGCAAAATTATGTTAGGAAATTTTAGTTATTGTAATCCGACAAAACTTTATTTTGGAGAAAATTCATTATCCAATTTAAGTGATGAATTGAAAAAATACGGTGATAATGTTGTACTTGTATATGGTACAGGTTCTATAAAAAAGAATGGTATTTATGACGATATAATCAAAATCCTAAAAGGAAGTAATAAAAACATCACAGAAATTGAGGGCGTGATGCCAAATCCGACTGTTGAAAAACTTTATGAAGGTATAGAAATAGCAAGAAATCATAATGCGGATTTTATTCTCGCAGTTGGCGGTGGTTCTGTTTGCGATTTTTCAAAGGCGCTTTCTGTTTCTGTTAATTGTAATGAAGATCCTTGGGAAAAATATTTTGTCCGTTTTGAAGAACCAGATTGTGAAATAATACCGATTGGATGTGTTTTGACTATGGTTGGAACAGGCTCGGAAATGAACGCAGGTTCTGTAATTACAAATCAGAATACTAAAGAAAAAATCGGTCATGTTTTTGCAGATGAAAAGATTATGCCGAGATTTACAATCCTTAATCCTCGCTTTACAATGACATTGCCGAAATACCAAATGGTGTCGGGAATTTATGATATTTTCAATCATATTTGCGAACAATATTTTTCAGGAACTGATGATAATACAAGCGATTATATCAGCGAAGCACTTATGAAAAGTGTTATTCACTCAAGCCTTGTTGCGATAAAAAATCCTAATGATTACGAAGCAAGAAGCAATATTATGTGGACTGCTACTTGGGCGCTTAACACCCTTATTGCCAAAGGCAAAACAACCGATTGGGAGGTTCATATGCTCGGTCAGGCAGTCGGAGGTTATACAAATGCAACCCACGGTATGACGCTTTCTGCTGTTTCTCTCGCTTATTACAGATATATTATGCCTTACGGACTTGATAAATTTAAGCGTTTTGCAATCAATGTTTGGAACGTTTCCCCTCAAGGCAAAACAGATGAGCAAATTGCAAAAGAAGGATTACTTGCAATGGAAAATTGGATGAACGAAATCGGTGTTATTACTAATATATCCGATTTGGGAGTTACCAAAGATGATATAGAAAACATTGCCGATTTAACACTAACAATGGATGGCGGTTATAAGACTCTTAGCCGTGATGAAAAAATCAAGGTGTTATCTGATAGCTTATAATATTTATTGATCAATCACCATTTGATTTGGAAAATCTGACCATATAACATTTTATTGAATATTTAATTACTTACAGCGTGAGGAATTCTCACGCTGTTTTTTCATCTGCTCAAATAACGATTATCCGTCTTATATCACAATTCAAATCCGTTTGTAACGCCCATCAGCATATCCGTGTTTCGCTTGACATAATACATTTCGGTTATTTCTGAAGTTGTGTGTCCGAGTAAGTCTGCCACCTGCCTCGGTGTTAATGCTTTTACCGTTCCGTCATCTGCTCGCACTCCTGTTACAAGCTTTGTTGCGAAGGTGTGGCGCAAACTGTGTAAGCCTTTTTTCTCAATTCCTGCCGCATCGAGTATGGAATAAAACTGTTTTCTTAAATTCAACGGTCTTGTAAAGTTTCCGTCTGCATCGGGTATCAACGGTGCGTCCTCACCGAAATATCGCTCGTTGCGTAATTCGATAATCGCTTGTATTGCAGTTTCGCTTAAGGGTACAATACGCTTGCTTGAAGCGGTTTTCAGCTTGCCTACAACAATTTCCCGTTCGCTTTTTCTGCTTTTTCGTCAAAAAGAGAAACAGTCACCGTTGCGGTGACTGTTTCTTTAGATATGGTGGATTTCCTGCTCCAAAGCATTTTTCGGCCAAGATTTTCTCAGTGCCGCATAGGAAATTACAAAGTTGGCTAGCCAACCTGCCGGAACTGCAAGCCATACAAATGCAATGCCGAAATGCGGTGCAAAAATCAATGCTACGGATAACCGAATCGCAAGGTTGACCATATTTGCAGTCAAAAACGGGCGCATATTTCCAAGTCCGCGAAGAACACCGTCTGTTGCCATTTTGATACCCATAAATATGAAAAAGTATCCAATCCATTTCATATAATCACCGGAAACTTGATACGCTAATTCCGTTCCGTCTTTTCCTAAGAAAAGTGAAGATATTTGAGTGTGCATCGTTTCAATAATTACAAATGCAAGTACGGCAAAGCATACATCTAACAGCAAAGCGGCGCGGTAGCCTTTTTTAATACGGTCAATTTTTCCGGCACCGAGATTTTGCGAAACAAATGGTGACACGGCATTCCCGATTGATACAAATATCAGTGAAAAAACATTCTCTATTCTCATCGTTGCCGCGTAGCCTGCGAGTGCTTGCGTGCCAAACGGATTTACAACCGCCTGCACAATCATCATACCGATTGATACCGTGGATTGTTGAAGAATAGACGGAACGGCGATTTTAAGCATTAAACGCAGTCCGCTTTTGTCAAATCGATGAAACGGACTTGCGTATTTTCGCATTCGATAAAGAAAAATCAAAAGGGAAAGTACGGCAGAAATGCCCTGTGCAATAAGAGTGGCAAGAGCCGCACCGAATACTCCGAGTTTAAGACCGCCCACCATCCAAAGGTCCATGATGATATTCAATACAGATGAAAATATTAAAAGCCATAACGGAATTTTCGATTCACCGATTGAAGTAAACATGGTTGAAAGAATGTTGTACATAAATAAAAACGGAAAGCCCGCAAAATAGATGCGCAAGTACAGTACCGCATCCTCCATTATATCCGCAGGCGTTTGCAGTATGCTCATCATCCAATTAGAACCGAAAAATCCAAAGATACCGAGAAATATGCTTAAAAGCAAAAAGCTGATTAACGAGGTTGATACGATTGTTTTCATCTTGCCGTAATTTTGAGCACCGAAATAACGGCTTACAAGCACACCTGCGCCCACGCCTGCACCGAGTGCGATACAAATAAAAACATTTGTAAGTGCGGCACAAGCTCCGACGGCCGCAAGGGCAGAGGAGCCGACAAATTGACCGACGATAATTGAATCAGCCATATTGTATACTTGTTGAAAGAAGCTGCCTAAAATCATAGGCATCGCAAAAACAGTCAAAGCCTTGAGCGGCGGATCGGTTATTAAATATTCGTCCTTTGTCATTTTAATATTCTCCTGAAAATCACTTGCGTTATCCTTTTAATTTATGCATCCGTTTTCTTAGAATTGTAGCACAAAAGCAATGTTATATTTAAAAAGCCAAACAAGATACAGCTTTCTCAGTCTGCACCCTGTTCGGCTTACGTCTTTACTGAACAATCGCTCCCTGAGCGAACATTAGAAGTATATCATCGGCATAAATAAATGTCAATGAGTTATAGTCCTGAATAGCCTGACCGTTGATATTTAATAAGCAGTAAAAAGTGTTGTTTTAAATATAAATCAGAACAAAAAGCAGCACACAACCAATATCCGGTGTGTTGTTTTTGTCGGCATTTAGCCGCATATTGTTTTGTGACGCCGTTTGTTACCTTGAATGCGATGTTTTGTAAAAAGAATATAAAGCGGCGGAAATGAGGTTATGTGATAAATCAGCACAAATTCCGAAAAAAGCCGAAAAAGGTGATACAATCAAGCTCATAAAAGGGGCGGAGAAATGAAATGACAGCTGTTTGTAATAAAATAAAGTCAATAGTTGCATTTGCGGTTATTTGCGTTATATTGTCGCTGCCTCTCGATGCTTTTGCCTCGGGTGACAGCGACTTTGTGTATTATATTAAGAACGGAAAGGTTTGCGTAAGCGGCTACCGCGGAGTGAGCGATACGATTTTGGTACCAGAAAAAATTAAGGGCAAAACGGTGGCGGCGATTGACGATTACGCATTTTCGTCAAACGGAACCGTGGAATTTATCGGCTTACCCGATTCCGTCACCGCAGTCGGCAAAAACGCTTTTTCCGACTGCACGGCTCTGTCATATGTCAGCTTCGGCGCGAATTTAAACGAGATAGGCGACAATGCCTTTTCGGGCTGTTATTCCTTAAAAAAAGCAGAGCTTAAAAAAGGAGTTACATATATAGGCAAGGGAGCCTTTAAAGGGTGTTCGTCGCTTTCTTTCGCCGTAATTCCCGACGGAGTGGCATTTATCGGTGAGAAAGCCTTTTTCGGTTGCTCTGCGTTACAAAAAGTTATGTTGCCCGAGAGCGTTACGGAACTTCATACAAGCACGTTTGAAAATTGTTCGTCTCTTTTAAAAGCTGAGCTTCGCGGCGTAAAAACAATAGGGGATCGAGCGTTCTATAATTGTGCCGCACTTTCGGAGATAAGCTTTTCACCGTCTCTTAAAGAGATAGGGGCTTTTGCCTTTTCGGTAAATACTTCTTTGGAAAAAGTTACTTTGCCCCCAAATACTGAGCTTGTTTCAGACGAAGCTTTTTCGCGCTGTACGTCTTTAAAAACCGTTACCGTTTTCAGCGAAGCTCTGAAGATGTCGGCTACGGCATTAGACGGATGTACCTCACTTTATGCAATATACGGAAGCTCCGCGTTTTCATCCGAAGCGGCAATCGGCATAAGAAATGCAACGGTGTCTTTCGATTGTGTGTCCGAGGAGAAAGAAACCGGTGTTGTAAATACGGCAGTCGGTGTTACGGTACAAACGCTAAAGGAGATATTGGTATTCAAAGGAGTTATCGATGCTGCGGATGAATTGACCGTGTTTGATGAAAACGGCAATATTTTGCCTGATTTCGCCGTTGTCGAGGACGGTGCAGGTATTCGCATACGCAAAGGCAAAACGGATTATTATTACGTTGCGCGAGTGAATTTCGGCGATGTGAATTCAGACGGTAAAACGAACAGTGCGGACGCTGTTATAATGCTTAAATATTCGGTGGGCTTAACAGGCTTGTCTCCGATAAAACTCAAAGAGGCCGATTTAAACCGAGACGGAGCCGTAGATGAGAGCGACGCGGTTTTACTGCTTCGCAGGTCATGCGGTCTTATGGCATAATAAAAAAGCATCGCTGATTCTTTTTACCAAAATCGCGGTGCTTTTAATTATTTTGTATTTTCTTTCAGATATTCCAACAATACGTCTTTTCTGTTTTGGCACTTACCCTCTATAACGCCGTTAAGTAAAAAATCAAGCGAGCTTTTAATCTCTTTTCCCTCGGCTATGCCGAAGGCCTTAATATCATCGCCGTTTACTGCGAGAGATTTTAAATTATAACACTCGTTGTTTATCTTTATCTCCTCATAGAACGAACGCATATTTTTAAGCTTTTCGTCTATTGCGTGCGGATCGGCCTTTGCCATGTTATCGGCGCGTTTGATTTTTATAAGGTTAAGGTATGTTTCGTCTCCGAGACTGCACATCATTTTTTTTGCCTGAATTTTGTCGCGTGGGGATTTCATATCGTGTATCAAAACGAGCTTTGATACCTCGTTTATTGTATTATTGTCAAATTTCAGCCTTTTAAGAATGTCTCGCGTCTTTTTTTCACTTATCACGGCATGACCTTTGAAGTGCGAAGTGCCGTTTTCGTCAGTGGTTTTGGCGTCGGGCTTTCCGAAATCATGGAAAAACATTGTAAGACGCAAAATTCTGTCATTAAAATCTATTGCGTCTACGGCGTGAAGCGTATGCTCGAACACATCGTATTTGTGATATTTTGTGTGCTGCTCGCATTCTGCAAGTGGGGCAAGCTCCGGGATAAATACCTCTATAACCGCGTGATATTTCCGTATAACGTCGGTTGCGTATTTTCCCGTGATAAGCTTTGTGAATTCAACCTGTAATCTTTCTTTTGACACATCCGACAACAGCTGCCTGTTTTTCAGTATGCTGTCCGATGTGTTTTTTTCTATTTTGAATCCGAGCTCCGCCGAAAAACGGACGGCACGCATTATTCTGAGCGCGTCCTCCGAAAAACGTGTGTCCGGGTCGCCGACGCACCGTATTATTTTGTTCTTCAAATCGTCTTTGCCGCCGAAAGCATCAATTATTTTGTCGTCGCAATTACAGCAAAGTGTGTTTATTGTGAAATCACGCCTTGAGAGATCGTCTCTGAGGTTATCCGAAAATGATACCGTTTGCGGATGACGGTGGTCTGTATAGTCGCCGTCTATGCGATAAGTGGTTATTTCGAGCGGCATACCGTCAATTATAACAGTTACCGTCCCGTGCTTTATACCTGTCTCTATTATCCGTTCGCCGCAAAACACCTTTTCGGTTTCTTCGGGGCGTGCGCTTGTTGTGATGTCCCAGTCAAACGGGACTTTGCCTAGCAGACAATCACGAACCGCGCCGCCGACGGCATAGGCTTCAAAACCGCTGTTTTTCAGCAGGCATATTGCCTTGTTCACTTGTTCGGGGAGCTTTATCATAATAATTCCTCAAAGTATGCTTTTGATTTCTGAGAGACTGTCAATTCTTATATCCGCGCCCACATTATCATATCCCGTGCCGTTGTGGTCATACCAACAGGTGGTGATTCCGAAGCTCTTCCCTCCGGATATATCGGCAGTAAGCGAATCGCCTATAAGTATAAATTTTGATTTGTCGGTTTCGTGCAGCTCATTGAGGCACCGCTCAAAAAATTCCCGTTGGGGCTTTTGTATGCCTATTCTCTCCGAAACAAAAAGGTGAGAGAAGCAGTCTATCATTCCGGCAAGTGTCAGTCGGTGCTTTTGCTGCTCAAAGGGACCGTTGCTTGCGGCACAGAGTATGTATTTTTTTGACAGATATTTAACCGTATCCACAGCTCCGTTTACAGGCTCGTGGCTGTCATATATCCCTTTTACGAATTCTTTTTCAAATTCACGTCCGTCAAAAGTGATACCCATAACCGAAAAAACCATATTCCACCGTTTTTCGTGTATTTGATCCCTTGTGATTTCTCCCGTTTCGAGTCTTTGCCAGAGAGAGTCGTTGATTTTATGAAAAACCGACGGCATTTCTTTTTTGAAACCTACTCCGCAAGCTTTGCAAGCGTTTGTCATAGCTTTTTCGGCACATTTGTTGAAATCCAAAAGCGTATTGTCAATGTCTATCAGAACATATTTAAACATATCGTAATCCTTCCTTCATCATAATGAAATTATATGATATTCACTTAATATTTTCAAGTGTTGAGCCGCTCCTTTACTTTATTTAAAAAATATTATAAAATAATAAAAAATAACCTTTACGTGGTGATGATTATGGAGCAAAGTAAAATTGAGCGTATAAACTTCCTTGCCAAAAAGCAAAAAGGGGATGGGCTTACTCCCGAAGAAAAGGAGGAGCAGGCAATTTTGCGCCGCGAGTATATCGACTCTTTTAAAAGAAATCTTGTCGCAAATCTTGAAAATACGTATATCGTTGATGAAAACGGAAATAAACATAAGGTTAAAAAGCATACCGATGACGATAAAAGCTGACTTGAGCTGTCTGCTTTGGGCGTATGAGCCCTAAATATCCGTTTAAAAAGGCAAATAACTTGACTTGACCGCTATATATAGTGTAAAATATATGGCGGTATTTTTCGGCAGGATTTTCCTGCGTGCATTTTTTCCGCCGCTCGGAATTTAAAAGGTGGTTTATTTAAATGGCAAAAAAAGCGGTATACAATGAAGAAAGTATTTCGCAGCTAAAGGGTGCTGACAGAGTTAGGCTTCGCCCTGCCGTTATTTTCGGCTCGGATGGTATTGAGGGCTGTGAGCACGCTGTATTTGAGATACTTTCAAATTCCATAGACGAGGCAAGAGAGGGCTACGGTAAAGAGATAACCGTGACCCGTTTTCTCGACGGCTCCGTTGAGGTTGTCGATCACGGCAGAGGTATGCCTATGGACTACAACGAAAAGGAAAAGCGTTGGAACTGGGAGCTGCTCTTCTGTGAGATGTATGCCGGCAGTAAATATAATACAAACAACGGCGGAACATACGAGTATTCACTCGGACTTAACGGACTCGGACTTTGTGCCACACAGTATGCTTCGGAGTATATGGATGCCGAGGTGCACAAAAACGGATTTCGCTATGAGATACATTTTAAGGCGGGCGAGCCCGTCAGCGAGCTTCAAAAGGAACCGTACAATAAAAAAGATACCGGTACAAGAATACGCTGGAAACCGGATATCAAGGTGTTCACCGATATTGATATTCCTCTTGAATACTATCAGGAGACTATATTAAGGCAGTCGGTTGTAAATGCGGGAATAAAATTCGTTCTTCGCAATCAAATCGGCGAAAAGAGCTTTGATAAATACGAATACTGCTACGAAAACGGTATAGTCGATTATATAAAGGAATTTGTCGGCGACGATGCGTTTTCTTCCGTGCAGTTTTGGCAGGGTGAGAGAAAGGGCAGAGACAGAGCCGATTTGCCCGAATACAAGGTTAAGCTCAATGTTGCGCTGTGTTTTTCCAATAAAAAACAGCTTAAGGAGTATTACCATAATTCCAGTTTTCTTGAACACGGCGGCGCTCCCGAAAAAGCTGTAAAAAGTGCGTTCGTTTCGCAGATTGACAGCTATTTAAAAGCAAACAGCAAGTATTTAAAGAGCGACAGCAAGATAAATTTCCAGGATGTGGAGGATTGTCTTGTGCTTGTTTCGTCATCCTTTTCAACTCAGACGTCATACGAAAATCAGACCAAAAAAGCTATAACCAATAAATTCATTCAGGAGGCTATGACGGATTTTCTCCGCCATCAGCTTGAAGTGTATTTTATAGAAAACAGAATAGACGCCGAAAAAATTGCCGAGCAGGTGCTCATAAATATGCGTTCGCGCGTCAAGGCCGAATCCACAAGGCTCAACATTAAAAAGACGCTTCAAAGCGGCAACAGTATGACTGACAGAATCGAAAAATTCGTTGACTGCCGCTCAAAGGACGTTTCGGAGCGTGAAATATTCATAGTGGAGGGCGACTCGGCTCTCGGTGCCTGTAAGCAGGCGAGAGACAGTGCCTTTCAGGCAGTTATGCCGGTACGAGGGAAGATACTCAACTGTCTTAAGGCCGAATACCCCAAAATATTTAAAAACGACATTATAACAGACCTTATCAAAGTGCTCGGCTGCGGCGTTGAGGTAAGCTCCAAGGCAAATAAAAATCTGTCGCTTTTCAATATGGATAATCTGCGTTGGAGCAAGGTCATAATTTGTACCGATGCCGACGTTGACGGTTATCAGATACGGACGCTGATATTAACGATGATTTATCGTCTTATGCCCACGCTTATAAAAGAGGGTAAGGTGTTTATAGCCGAATCTCCGCTTTACGAAATAACTTGCAAGGACGAGACCTGGTTTTGCTACACCGAAAAGGAAAAGCAGGATGCCCTTCTTGAAATCGGAGACAGAAAATATACCATACAGCGTTCAAAGGGTCTCGGTGAAAACGAACCCGAGATGATGTGGCTTACCACAATGAATCCCAAAACCCGTCGTCTTATAAAGGTCGAGCCGGATTATTCACCCGAGGCTGTCGCCGATAAATTTGACCTTTTACTCGGCGACAATTTACAGGGCAGAAAAGATTATATTGCCGAAAACGGTGCTCAGTACATTGATATGACTGACCTTTCTTAACGTTATCACGGCAAATCAGGAGAGTCGGAAAATGGCTAAAAGAACCAAGAAAAACGAAACAGACCGAAATTCGGAGGAACTTAACATAAACGCTCATATTCTCGGTGCAGGCGAGGTGGTAGAGCAGCATATAACCGATACGCTTGAAGTTAACTATATGCCGTATGCCATGAGTGTTATTATGTCGCGTGCCATTCCCGAAATAGACGGTTTTAAACCGTCACACAGGAAGCTGCTTTATACTATGTATAAAATGGGGCTGCTTCAGGGAGGCACTATAAAATCCGCCAATATAGTCGGCCGAACCATGCAGCTGAACCCCCACGGCGACGCGGCAATTTACGAGACGATGATTCGTTTGGCTCGCGGCAATGAGTCGCTCCTTCACCCTTATGTTGAGTCAAAGGGTAACTTCGGTAAATCGTATTCAAAAAATATGCAGTATGCGGCTTCGCGTTATACCGAGGCAAAATTAGCCCCGATTTCAGCCGAGCTTTTCCGCGATATAGATAAGGACACGGTCGATTTTGTACCGAACTACGACAATACCATGACCGAGCCCACGCTTTTGCCCGTTACATTTCCGTCGGTGCTTGTAAATGCCAATATGGGTATAGCCGTCGGTATGGCTTCAAATATTTGTTCGTTCAACTTGAAAGAAATCTGCGATACTACCGTGGCGCTTATAAAGGACCCCGACGCCGATATAACCGAAACGCTAAAGGCTCCCGATTTTATAGGCGGCGGTCAGATACTCTACGATGAAGATAAGATGAACGAGATATTCCGCACGGGTCGCGGAAGCTTCAAAATTCGCGCAAAGTACAGCTATGATAAAAAGAATAACTGTATTGATATATACGAAATTCCGGCGACCACCACTACGGAGGCGATAATCGATAAGATAGTCGAACTCGCAAAGGGCGGCAAGGCTAAGGAAATTTCCGATATCCGCGACGAGACCGATAAAAAGGGTCTTAAAATAACAATCGACTTAAAGCGCGGCACAGATGCAGACAAGCTTATGAAAAAGCTCTATAAAATGACTCCGCTTGAAGATTCATTCGGCTGTAACTTTAATGTCCTTATAGCAGGAACGCCGAGAGTCCTCGGGGTGCGCGAGCTGCTTTTGGAATGGATAGCTTTCCGTACCGAATGTGTAAATCGCCGCGTCTTTTTTGACCTTTCCAAAGCAAAAGACAGGCTGCATCTTTTAGAGGGACTTCAAAAAATTCTTCTCGATATTGATAAGGCAATAAAAGTAATACGCTCAACGGACGAGGAGTCCGAGGTTGTTCCGAACTTGATGATAGGCTTCGGAATAGATAAGATACAGGCGGATTATGTGGCTGAAATCAAATTGCGCCACTTAAACCGTGAGTATATTTTAAAGAAAACGGAAGATATAGAAAAGCTGAGAGCCGAAATCGAGGATATGGAGGATATTCTCGCAAGTCGCTCAAGAGTTAAAAAAATTATCGTAAACGAGCTTTCGGATGTCGTTAAAAATTACGATAAGCCGCGTCGTTCGGAAATAATCTACACGAGTGATATAGATGATGAATCGGAGCCCGATGAGGAGATACCGAATTATCCCGTCACGCTATTCTTTACCAAGGAGGGCTATTTCAAAAAGATAACTCCGCAGTCACTGCGTATGAGCGGTGAGCAAAAGCTAAAGGAAAACGATGAAATAATCGAGACCGTTGAGGCTGCAAACAATACAGAGCTTTTGTTCTTTACCGATAAGTACCGTGTTTATAAAGCCAAAGCTGCTGACTTTGACGACAGCAAGGCGAGTGTTCTCGGCGATTATGTGGCTTCAAAGCTTGAGATGGAGCCCGATGAAAATGCCGTGTATATGGCGGTTACAACAGACTATAAGGGCTTTATGCTGTTCTTCTTTGAAAACGGCAAGCTTGCCAAAATAGACCTCTCCGCCTATGAGACTAAAACGAACCGCAAGAAGCTGATTAAGGCGTATTGTGAGAAATTCCCGGTAGTCAATATGTTCTGTGTGACTGAGGATAAGGAGTATGTTATGAAGTCCACCTCCGGCAGAATTCTTCTTCTCAATACCGGTGCAATAGCCGTCAAAACGACCAAGGATTCTATGGGCGTATCGGTTATGACTCTTAAAAAAGGGCATAGGGTGTCTTCCGTAAAAGAGTATACCGACGGTGAGTTTGTAAAGCCTGCGAGATACAGGACGAGAACCTTGCCTGCCGCCGGTGCGACTTTGTCGGCTGATGATGTCGGCGAGCAGCTTACACTTTAACTTAAAAAATATACCGTGTTTCGAAATTCGTTTTTCGGAATTAGGTATATTTTTTTGTTTTTCGGGTGTCAACCGATAATGCATGAGTGTTGACTATGCATTTCGAATGTTGTATAATTCCGATATAAGTAAATGTCTGTTTCGCGGCTTAACGGAGGTTAATATGAAAAGACGAACTAAAATAATTTCGGCTGTTATGGCTCTCGCAATACTTGTATGCGTGTTCGCTGTACTTGCGACGTCGTTTGCCGTTGACACTTCTTCCGAAAGCGCATCCTTCAGAGTTGACGCTCAGATTATGGGCTATAACAGGGTAGAGGTAAAAATATATGCTCCGGCAGGGGCCGCGGGCGGTAGCTATACACTTAAATACGATTCCTCATATTTGAGGCTCGCAAAGCCGGATGCGGATAAAAACGGCGAGCAGACGTCGGTTACTTCGTACGAAAACGGCGGTACGGCAATAACAAATTATAATTTTTCACAGGATTCTTTAAGATGCTCGGCAGCCGCGCCGAAATCCTCTTCGACGGAGCAGCTGTACGGAAGTTATACTTTTTATTTTGACGGCAACTATAAAGAAGGCAGTATATCGGTAATCGCATTTGATATTTACAGCGGAGACGAAACTCCAAAGCTTCGCGGCTCCGATAAAACCGCAAAATGTGACTTTGACGTTAAGGCGGCTCCCGCGAACACAATATCGCTGAAATATATAGGAGATAAATATTACTATATGGTTAGCGGTAAAAATGATACTTCATACAGCGGGCTTGTAAATTATTACGGCACTTATTATTATGTCGAAAACGGTGTGCTGAACTGGGATTACTCAGGTCTTACTAAGTATTATGATACTTGGTATTATGTCGAAAACAGTGTGCTGAACTGGGATTACTCAGGTCTTACTAAGTATTATGGTACTTGGTATTATGTCGAAAACAGTGAGCTTAAATGGAATTATACGGGTCTTACAAAGTACTACGGTACATGGTATTACGTCGAAAACAGTGTTCTTAATTGGAACTATACGGGGCTCACAAACTATTACGGCACCTGGTATTATTGCGAGGGCAGTGTACTTAATTGGGATTACACCGGTCTTACAAAATATTACGGCACTTGGTATTACGTCAAAAAGGGCGTGCTTGACTGGAATTATACGGGATACACCTATTATTACGGCACGCGTTACTATGTCAGAAACGGAATTCTTGCGTAATACGCATTGTATTTGATTGTTTCTCGCTTGCTTAAAGACTGCTGCATACAAAATATTGCAAAACCGTTCATTCATTTGAACGGTTTTGTGTTTTTTAGAGAAATGTGTCAATACAACACTTTTGCATAAAAACTATTGCAATTATATACTGATTGTTGTATAATTCGAATAAACGGCAGGGCTTTATGCCGTAAAAATCAGGGAGGATATTAAATTTATGAAAAAATTCAAAAAGTTGATTGCGGTTGCATTGGCTGTTATTCTATCGCTGTCTGTAATGTCGGTCGCCGCTTTTGCGTCTACTACCGATTCACTTAAACGAACGGCTGACGGTACTTGGCTCTATATGGAAAACGGTGAGCATAATGCCTACTACACAGGCCTTGTTAAGTATTATGACACTTGGTATTATGTTGAAAACGGCGTTCTTAATTGGAACTATACAGGCCCTACCGAGTATTACGGCACAACATATTATGTCATAAAAAGTATACTTGAATGGGATTATTCAAGCCTTGTTTGTGTTAATGATGTTTGGCATTATGTAGAAAATGGTGTTTATTCGAATGATTACACCGGTCTTACAAAATATTACGGCACTTGGTATTATGTTGAGGACGGCGTCCTTAATTGGGATTATACCGGACTTACTAAGTATTACGATACTTGGTACTATGTTGAAAACGGCGAGCTCAATTGGAACTATACCGGACTTACTCAGTATTTCGATACTTGGTATTATGTTGAGGACGGTGTTCTTAACTGGAATAAAAACGGTCTTTATAATTACTACGGCAATGAATGGTGCTATCTTACAAACGGTCAGATCGACACTTACTATACAGGACTTGTAAATTATTATGGCACATGGTATTACGTCGAGGAGGGCTTCCTCAATTGGGACTATTGTAGCCTTACAAATTACTACGGAACATATTACGGTGTGGTAAACGGGGTTCTTGACTGGAATTTCTCTGGTGTTTTAAGATACGGCACTACCCTTTATTATGTAAGAAACGGCGTTCTTGATTGGAACTATAAAGGCAAGGCGATGTATTGTACGGGCAAAACATACACCTTCAGAAACGGTGCCGCCATAGATTATGATGGCTATGTTGCCGACGCCGCACAGGCTCTTGCCCTCATAAAATATTATGAGGCTAAGGAGGGCAACACAGTTACATTGGTAGAAGCCGAGGGAATGCCGGATGATGTATACAACGGTGTGGCTGTTACAGTAAAAATAAGAAGTAACGACGGCTCGGAGGAATACTATACCGCTATTACCTTTAAGAACTTCCAACAGTACACAAACCTTACAGGAATTATGGAAAACGAGGGAGACGGTTATCTGTATGTGATTATTGTAGCCGGCAACCATAACGAGGATAACTCGGTGGTACTGTCAAATGACGCGATATTAGCTTATCTTGACGGAATGGATTCTTTTGCCCTGTTAAATCCAATTAGTGTATAATAATGTTTTATGATATCGGATATAAAGCCGTATCCGTCCGCTGAAATAATTAATAACAAACACAGAAGAAGGTCTGTCGGTTTAACCGGCAGACCTTCATTTTGTCCGAAATTTATTGAAGAATCAGGGATTTTATACTTCTTATTTCATGCCGTCTTCATAAGCCTTGATCATCTTCTTGACCATCTGTCCGCCGATAGAGCCGGCCTGCTTAGAAGTAAGGTCGCCGTTATAACCCTGCTTGAGATTTACACCAACCTCATTAGCAGCTTCCATTTTGAATCTGTTAAGAGCTTCCTTAGCTTCCGGGAACAACGTTCTTGGAACTTGACATTTGAAAACACTCCTTTTCATTACAATTTGCGTTTGCATTACTATACATTGAGCGTTTTTATATTAAATAAAATAAATGCTAAAAATGTTATTTTTTGTAACTTAATAAACGGATATTTCAAATGCGTTGTTTGATTCTATATAAAACTCTTTTAAAGACGAGCTTATTATATGTGAATTGATTTTTCGTATTTTTACTCGTTTCGGTGTGATTCTCATAAAATCGGCGGCTTAAAACCGTATTGCGTTTCGTTAAACAAAAAAATCTTGATAATAAAGCGATTGTATGTTAAAATATTTTCCGTAAATTTTGACAGAGGGTGAAAAATATGTCAGGGCACTCAAAATGGAGTACTATCAAACGTAAAAAGGAAAAGACCGATAATGCCCGTGCAAAGGTATTTACTAAAATCGGCCGTGAAATAGCTGTTGCCGTCAGAGAGGGCGGACCCGACCCTGCCGGTAATTCAAAGCTTAAGGATTGCATAGCTAAGGCGAAGGCTTGCAATGTTCCGAACGATAATATCGAAAGAATCATTAAAAAGGCTGCCGGAGACGGCAATACCGATAATTACGAAAGCATAATCTATGAGGGCTACGGTCCGTCGGGTGTTGCCGTAATAGTCGAGACTCTTACAGATAACCGCAACAGAACCGCAGGCGATATGCGTCATTATTTTGATAAGTTCGGCGGCAATATGGGAACCTCGGGCTGTGTTTCGTTTATGTTTACCCGTGAGGGCGTAATTATTATCGACAAAGAGGATGTTGACGAGGAAAAACTTATGGAAGACGCTCTCGAAGCGGGTGCCACCGATTTTCTCACAGACGGCGATGTTTTCGAAGTTCGCACAGAGCCTAACGATATGGGTGCAGTACGCGACGATCTTGAGGCCAAGGGTTATAAATACCTGACAGCCGAGGTCGATTATATTCCATCTACCTATACAAAGCTCGAAAGTGAAGAGGATATAAACAATATGGGCAAAATGCTCGAAATGTTTGATGATAACGACGATGTTCAAAATGTTTTCCATAACTGGGAAAATGAGGACGATTACGAAGGTTGACGGATTTTGAATTTAGGGAATATTCTGTTTTAAATTCAATGCGTAATTTAAGTTAAAGACGGCTTGATTTGTTTTTCAAGCTGTCTTTTTTATTTTTCTTTCGGCATTTGTCGAACAAGGTATTGTAAATTAAAATAATACAAAATAATGTTCTTTCGTAGCATAAAAATATATTAACGTACAAACCTAAAAAATATGCCTGATATGATTGACATTTGACAAAACTAATTATACAATGTATCTGAGGAAGATTTGAAAAACATATTTATATATATTTTTTGGAGGTGCTTTTAAATGAGAAAAACAAAAATAATATGCACCGTCGGTCCGGCTACCGATGAGGACGGAGTCCTTGAAAAGATGATAAAAGCCGGAATGAATGTTGCGAGATTCAACTTTTCTCACGGCACTCATGAAATGCATAAAAAAAGGTTTGATGAGCTGGTGGCTCTTAGAGACAAACTTGATCTCCCCATAGCTACAATGCTTGACACTAAGGGTCCGGAGATACGTATAGGCTATTTTAAAGACCACAAAGCCGTAACGCTGAAAGATGGCGATGATTATATTCTCACCTCGCGAGATATAGAGTGCGACGAAAAGCAGGCGAGCGTTTCCTTTAAGGAACTGCCGCAGGATGTCAGAATGGGCACGATTATCAGAATAAACGACGGTCTTGTATCTCTCAGGGTCGAAAAGGTCGAAGGCCCCGATATTTATTGTAAGGTTGTTGACGGCGGCGTTATTTCAGACCAAAAGGGCGTAAATGTTCCGGATACAAATTTATCAATGCCTTATCTTTCCGAGCACGATATGTCCGATTTGGCGTTCGGGGCAAAGCTCGGATTCGATTTCATAGCGGCTTCATTTATTCGCTCGGCCGCGGATGTTGATTATCTTCGTAATTTTACAAATTCCGTGGGATTTCACAAGGTAAAAATAATTGCAAAAATAGAGAATATGAGCGGCGTCAACAATATTGATGAAATTATTGCCGCTGCGGACGGTATTATGATAGCGCGTGGCGATATGGGCGTCGAAATACCGTTTGAGCTTATTCCGTCAATACAGAAAAAGCTCATCAAAAAGGCATATACGGCAGGTAAGCAGGTTATAACCGCAACTCAGATGCTTGAGTCGATGATAACGAATGCCCGTCCCACAAGAGCAGAGATTACCGACGTTGCAAATGCAATTTATGACGGCACTTCGGCAATTATGCTTTCCGGTGAAACTGCTGCCGGTAAGCACCCTGTCGAGGCTGTTGAAACAATGGCACTTATAGCCGAGACCACCGAGGCAGATATAGACTATCTCACTAAATTTAAAAATGATTCGTCTGAGTACGATAACAGCATAACAAACGCTATTTCACACGCCACCGTTACAACCGCTCACGACCTCGGCGCAAAGGCGATTATTACGGTAACGAAGAGCGGTTCGACTGCCCGTATGATTTCAAAGCATCGCCCGTCCTCCATGATAATCAGCTGCACGACCGATGAAACCGTTTGCCGTCAGATGAATATGTCTTGGGGTATGATACCTCTTATGTGCGAAGAAAAAAACAACTCTGATGCACTTTTTTCTCACGCTGTTGAGGTTGCACGTAAGCACGGTCTTATTTCAAAAGGCGATATTGTTGTAATAACCGCGGGAATTCCGCTCGGGATTTCCGGCACAACGAATATGTTAAAGGTTGAGCGCATAAAGTAATCGGTTTTTGCGTTTTTCTCATGTGTATATAAAAACAAATTATACCGAAAATATTAAGGCTTCGTTGTTTGCGAAGCCTTAATATTTTATGTGTGGCGGTGATATATAAATGAGCGATTATGAGATTATAAAGTATATCCTAAACGATATAAACGAGGATCTCGACGATGAAGAAAAAGTGCATCTGCTTTTGAATAAAACGGTTTCAGAAAACAACGAGTGTAAAGAAAGCTTTGGGCAAAGGGCCTCAGACAGGCTCTCCTCTCTTGCCGGAAGCTGGACGTTCGTTATAGGTTTTACTCTGCTTTTGCTCGTTTGGATAACAGTAAATACGGTTTTGGCGGCAAAGTCGTTCGACCCGTACCCGTTTATTCTGTTGAACCTTGTCTTGTCGTGCGTTTCGGCTATTCAGGCGCCTCTTATTATGATGAGTCAAAAGCGACAGGATGAAAAAGATCGTCGGCGCAGCGAAAATGATTATAAAATAAATTTAAAATGTGAGATTCTGCTTAAAAATATGCATTATAAGCTCGACAGGATAATCGAATGTCTTGACGAAAAAACGAAATAAGGCAGAAAAGCCGTATGACGCATAATATATAAAATTCTCGTTTTTTTAACCGAATTATTTGCATTTCTACAAATTGATGTTTTGCTTGCCCATTGATATAATTATAATCGGTATCGCGGTTATGCAATACCGATATTCTTTCTTCCAAGGTGAAATATATGCATATAAAACTACTTGCTCTTGATATAGACGGAACTCTTGTTACCACCGAAAAAAATATACCGGCAGGCAATAAGACAGCTATACGGAGATTTATGAAAAACGGAGGAATAGTCACAATAGCATCGGGTAGACCGATAAGCGGCGTTACGCGTTATGCCGAGGAGCTGGGGCTTAACGTCGGCGGAGGTTATGTTATAACATACAACGGGTCGCGCATTTTTGACGCGCGCACGGGTGAACTTTTGTACGAAAAAAATCTCTCGGCGGAGCAGAGTGCCCGTATTATCGATGTCGCCGAAAAGTATAATGTCCCGATAACCACATACAAGGGCGATACAGCGGTTACCGACAATGCCGACGACAAATATTTTTATCTTGAGGTAAATCTCAATAACTTGGGACTGCAAAGAGTTCAAAGTCTGCGGAAAGAGGTTACTTATCCCGTGCCTAAATATCTTATAACGGGTGAGCCCGATTATATAACCGAGACAGAAAAGCTGTTTAAAAACGAGCTTAGCGGAGTTTCGGTATTTCGCTCCGAACCGTTTTTCCTTGAGATAACGCCTCTTATGGTAGATAAAGGTACCGCACTTATGTGGCTTGCCGACAGTCTCGGTATAAGGCGCGAGCAGGTTATGGCATGCGGAGACGGATACAACGATATTACAATGATAAGCGAAGCCGGTATCGGTGTAGCTATGGAGAATGCTCAGGAGCCTGCGAAAAACGCAGCCGACTTTGTTACTCTTTCCAACGATGATAATGGCGTAGCGGCAGCAATAAAGAAGTTTGCTCTTTAATTATTCAAGCGTTGATAAGGGCTTTAAGGGGATACATAATTGGAAAACACATCTGAAAAAACACAGATTACAACTGAAAACAGCGACCCGAAAAAGGAAAAGAAAAGACTTAAAGCTTTAAAGCCTTTGCAAAAACTTAAAGCTTTAAAGCCTTCGCAAAAAATAATGCTGATTGCGGCTGTTTTTGTTTTAGCGGCGGCAATAGTATTGACGTCGGTGTTAATTGTCCGCAGCAATAAAAAGAAGCATGCTGCAGTAATCGGCGAGACTCAGACCGAGGCCGCTGTTACCGATGCGGAGTTAGAAGTTTTCGGCGAGGATGAGTCTGTTTCGTCAGAGGAAGAAACCACCTCGGCAATTTTATTTGAAATTGACGAAAAAATGAAAAACGTGCAGGTTGCCACTGGTGACAGCAAAAAAAGATGAGGACGCCGAAATCAACCGTGATTACGGTACCAATTCGTCGCGCCTTGCGCCGGCAAAATCTCCGCGGCTGAACGGCAGATTAACGGGCGTTCCGCTTTCATCAGACAGTATGTACACGTCCTCTCTGCTGCCTTTAAAATACGTGAACCGTGATTTTATGTCGGGACTTATCGATATAGATGGTACACTTTTTAATTTTGATTCGTCACACAACCCGATAAGAGGGCATAAAGCCATAAGCGATATGCAGTATTATTTCAACGATAACGGTGCTCTTTCCTCTATGGTAGGTATTGATGTGTCTCATCATAATGGTAAGATAGATTGGGCGGCGGTGCGAGCTGCAGGCGTTGATTTTGCTATAATACGTGTCGGATTTCGCGGATACGGCGACAAGGGAACACTCAAGCTTGATTCACGCTTTAACGAAAATGTTGAGGGCGCTTTAAATAACGGCATACAGGTAGGCGTGTATTTTTACAGCCAGGCGGTTACGGTTTACGAGGCCGTTGAGGAAGCGAGCGTGGCTGTAAACTATTCGAGAAAATATAATATAACGTTACCCATATATTTTGATACGGAGTTTTCAAACAGTGAGCATTCGGGCAGAGCAGACCGCCTCACGGCAAGTCAGCGAACCAACATTGCCGTTGCATTTTGCGAGGCCGTAAAAAATGCAGGATACAAACCGGGAATTTATGCGAGCAAAACGTTTTATACCGATGAGCTGAATTTTTCGCGCCTTTCAAATTATGAAATTTGGGTTGCACATTATACGAGTGAAACCACGGATTTTAAATATGACTATAAGGTATGGCAGTATACACCCAAGGGTAGGGTAAACGGAATTCCGAATGACACCGACATAAACATAGCTTTGTTTGATTACGGCAATAATGACGATATGAGCGACAGGGGCGGCAGCGTGGCGTTCTTTGATTCCGACACGGATATTCAAAACGCTCTGAATGCGGAGAACAGCATAAAGAAATATCAGCTGTTCAGAACACAAACACTTTATAATTCCGCGCAATCGGACATCGATTTTGTTAATCAGCCGGAAGTAAAAGCAAAGCTTTTTGATGCGCTTGAGAATTTGAAAAACAAACTGGGATTTTTGGCGGAGCCAACCACAAACAGCGAAAATGATGAAACCACCGGTGAGCTGAGTGAGGAATAGACGGATATAATATAGTTTTAAACTTCCTATTCCCGTGTGAGGCGAACTTAAAGCCTTACGGGCTTGTGTAATTTGATTGCGATTTGAGCCCTGCCTACAAAAATTTGGGCTTGCTTTAGTATATCTCGGCATCATCCTTAAAACTTGTTTTTCCTCCGATTTGCCTAAAAATTGAAAACATTTAATAAAAAATCAAAATACCACTTGATTTTATCGCGCCGATATAATATAATACTAAAGCACTTCGGGGTGTGGCGAAGTTTGGTATCGCGCTTGGTTCGGGACCAAGAGGCCATGGGTTCAAGTCCCGTCACTCCGACCAAAAAACGGTAAGTATCGTAAGATGCTTACCTTTTTTTATTTATCCGCAACTTTTTGTAGCTATGAAATTGTTTTTGTGATACAATCATTTACAGAATATACTTTGACTTGTTAAGGAGCGCGCTATGAAAAGATTATTAAAAAACGGAACGGTAGTCAATGTCTTTACGGGTGAGCTCATAAAGACGAACGTTCTTTTTGAAAACGGAATTATTTTGGGCGTAGACGACTACGGTGACGATGAAGCAGATGAAGTAATCGACGCTGCCGGAAAATATATTTGCCCGGGCTTTATAGACGGGCATATACATATCGAAAGCACAATGCTCACTTGCCCGGAATTTGCCAAAACGGCGGTTTCTCACGGTACGACCGCGGTAATAGCCGATCCGCATGAAATTGCCAATGTCAGCGGTAAAGACGGCCTTCGCTATATGATTGAATCAAGTGAGGGCCTTCCGCTTACCGTGTATTTTGTAATACCGTCATGTGTTCCGGCAACGAGCTTTGACGAATCGGGCGCGGTTCTCTCGGCGGATGATATAGAGGAATTCTATTCTGAAAGTCGTGTTCTCGGGCTCGGCGAGGTTATGAATTATGTCGGCGTGGTTGCCGGGGACGGCGAGCTTGAGAAAAAAATCAAATCCGCATTGTCTCGCGGACTTGTTGTAAACGGTCATGCTCCGCTTTTGTCGGGCAAGCCGCTTGATAAATACATTTCCGCGGGAATAGGAGATGACCATGAATGCTCTTCGGCCGATGAAGCCAAGGAGCGCATACGCAAGGGGCAGAGAATAATGATAAGGCAGGGTACTGCGGCGAGAAATCTTTCGGGGCTGATTTCGCTGTTTGACGACCCATGGGAGCAGAGATGCCTTTTGGTGACCGATGATAAACACCCGGCTGACCTTATCTCAAACGGCCATATAGACAGTATAATCCGCTCTGCCGTGCAAATGGGCAAAAGCGCCGTCACGGGTATAAGAATGGCGACCCTCCATGCTGCGGAGTGCTTCGGACTTAAAAATACAGGCGCAGTAGCACCCGGTTACAAAGCGGATTTGCTTGTCCTTGATAACCTTGATAAGGTAATCGTGCGCGATGTATACAAAAACGGAGAAAAGGTTGTTTCGGACGGCAAAACGCTTTGTTTTGATATGCCGAAAATAAATGATGCTCTCGAAAAGAAAGTGCGTAACTCGTTTAATTTGCCCATGCTGTCTTCGTCTGATTTTGTCGTCGATTATAACGGTAAAAGAAAATGCCATGTTATTTCCCTTGTGGACGGGCAGCTTTTGACCGATGATTTGGTATCGGATATTGATTTCGACTGCAATAACGGCATAGATATCGAGCATGATATATTGAAAATAGCCGTTATTGAAAGACATCACAACACGGGCCATATAGGAAATGCTTTTATAAAGGGTATCGGACTTAAGGAGGGTGCCATAGCATCTTCCGTGGCGCATGATTCGCACAATCTTATTGTGATAGGCACAAATACCGATGATATGGCGTTTGCCGCAAACCGTATACGTGAGCTCGGCGGCGGTATAGTTTCGGTTAAAAACGGAAAAGTCGTGGCCGAAATGCCTCTGCCGATAGGCGGACTTATGTCGTGTGAAACAGCGGAAAGAGCGGCGGAAGAAAACGAAAAGGTACGCGAAAGCGTGTATTCTCTCGGTGTGCCGAAGGGCTTTGAGCCGTTTATGATTATGTCGTTTTTGAGCTTGCCGGTAATACCGCATTTAAAGCTTACCACCAAGGGCCTTGTTAATGTTGATACTCAGAGTGAGGTTCCGCTTGCGGCGGAATAAATAAACTGTATTTATAAGAGTTTTTGTTGATATTATGCCGTGTGAAGCATTCTTTCACACGGCATTTTTGCGCTTAATAAATTATTAATTTTCTTGTAATTATTTGTTGCTTGATTTTGTCGAACAGTATTATATAATGGAGTTGTAAATTAAATCAAAGGATGTAACTGCGGTGGAAAAGCAAAGGTTAAGCATTGTTGTAAAACAAAATAATTTGTTTAAAAAAATGATATTTGTTCTGTCTTTGTTGATTATTTTAATCTCAATACTGCTTGCGGTGTTCGGAGTCAAATATAACAAAACCAAGCAAAATCTAAAAACGGTTGCGGCACAAAAGGCGGCTGTGGAGCAATCGCTGAGTGAACGGGAATCGTTATTTGCGGATGAAAAGGGCAGTCTGAACGGCGAAATATCAAAGCTTAATGAGCAGGTGTCGCTTAAAAGGGAACAAGAGAGCAGGGCACTCGCCGAAGCCAATGCCGGCAAAGTTGTTTACCTGACCTTTGATGACGGCCCGTCGCCTAACACTCCGAGGATAATCGATATCCTGAATGAGAACGGAGTTAAGGCGACTTTTTTTGTGAAAAACGGCGGTAAGTATAACGGGTATATGAAAAACATAACCGAATCGGGAAACCAAATCGCGCTTCATTCATATTCTCACAATTATCCGCAGGTGTATGCTTCAAAGCAGGCGTTTTTTGACGATTTGCAGAAAATATCCGATCTCGTATACAATGAAACGGGAGTCCGTACAAACATATTTCGTTTTCCCGGAGGCAGCAGCAATACCATAAGCCGCAAGTATTCGCCGGGGATTATGACGACGCTGACAAAAGAGGTGCAAGAAAAAGGATACTGCTATTTTGATTGGAACGTTTCTTCGGGTGATGCCGTATCAAGGGAACAGCCTAAAAACACTATAATAGAGAATTGTAAAAAAGTACCGAAATCCAACACAATAGTTGTGCTTTTGCACGATTCTGCGGTGAAAAACACAACTGTGGATGCACTTCCCGAGATAATCGCATATTATAAAAGTATGGGTTACAGCTTCGGCGTTTTAAGCGAAAAAACATATCCGGTGCATCAAAAAGTCAATAATTGATGTGTGCCCGATTTTTTTGTGTATATTCAATATGAACTAAAGCTTGCGGTTGTTATTTTGCACAAACATTTAAAATTGTTTTGATTTGTCTTTGGAGGTACAGCCGAATTATTGCAAAATCCCCCATATATCGTGTCAAAGCCGTTGACGAGGACAAGTTTTGTGGTATAATATGTTAACGGTACGAAGAAAAAACATTATTATATATCAATATTTGGGGAGAATAACTATGTACGTTAAAGATGTTCTTGTTCAAAATCAGGTAGGACTTCATGCTCGTCCTGCAACCTTCTTCATTCAGAAAGCCAATGAGTTTAAATCTTCTATCTGGGTTGAAAAGGAAGAGAGAAGAGTTAACGCAAAGAGCCTTCTCGGCGTTCTTTCACTCGGCATAATGGGTGGCACAAAGATCAGGATCATTGCCGGCGGCCCCGATGAAGAACAGGCCGTTGAGGAGCTTGTTAAGCTTGTTGAATCAGGCTTTGCCGAGTAATTTAAATATTCAATTAAAACGGCACACCGTATTTTCTTCGGTGTGCCTTATTTTTTAACGAAGGGCGGTGAGTGCTTTGAATCCGAAAATGAAAATACTCAGAAAAAAGGCGATGAGCCTGCCTCTTTTGCCGGGCGTTTATATTATGAAAAATGCCGATGGGGAAATAATATATATCGGTAAAGCAAAAGCACTTAAAAACCGCGTCAGCCAGTATTTCGGCTCGCAAAATCGCCATCCGATAAAAGTACGTAAAATGGTGGAAAATGTCGACCGTTTTGATTATATAGTAACGGGAAGCGAATTCGAAGCTCTCGTTCTTGAGTGCAGTCTGATAAAACAGCATTCGCCGAAATACAATATTCTTTTAAAAGACGATAAGGGTTACAGCTACATTCGCATATCCGAAGGTGAATATCGCAAGATTTCCGCTGTGTTCAATAAAAAAGATGACGGTTCGGAGTATATAGGTCCGTATCTCAGTTCGTATTCGGTAAGGCAAAGTGTGGATGCGGCCAATAAAATATTCAAATTACCGCAGTGCAACAAGGTCTTTCCGCGTGATTTCGGCAAGAGCAGACCATGCCTTAATTATTATATTTCGCAGTGCTGCGGACTTTGTACGGGTAAAATAAAAAAATCCGATTATGACGAGGCGGTGGACGGCGCGATTGCGTTTTTAAAGGGTGACAGCCGCGATATAATCGCCGATTTGCGTGTCAAAATGGAAAAGGCGGCAGAGGAGCTTGATTTTGAACAGGCTGCAAAGCTGCGCGACCGCATTAACTCCATAGAGCGAATTAAAGAAAAGCAAAAGGTTGTTTATAAATCCGTCGAAGAGCAGGATGTGTTTGCAACCGCTGATATTGACGGCAGTGTGTGCCTTGCTGTTTTAAGGTTTTCAAACGGCAGACTTTTTGACAGTGAGCATTTCTTCTTCGATGACCCCGGTGATAAGGAGGGTATGCGTTCCGATTTCATCACGTCCTATTATTCTATGCGGGACAATATTCCGAAGCGCGTTACTGTAGACGGCGAGGTTGCCGACAGAGAGCTTTTGGAGCAATGGCTTTCCGAGAAAAAGGGCAAAAAAGTTACGGTCTTTGTTCCGGCAAGGGGCGAACAGCTCGAAATAGTTAATATGTGCCGTAAAAACGCCGAGGAAAAGCTGGCGATTAAAAAGGGCAGAACCGGAAGAGAGATAGCCGTTCTCGACGAACTTAAGGATTTACTCGGCCTAAAAAAGACGCCGGAGTACATTGAGTCCTACGATATATCGCATACCGCAGGGCAGGATTCTGTTGCGGGTATGATAGTTTTTAAGGGCGGTAAGCCTTATCGTAAGGCGTATAAACGTTTTTCCATAAAGAGCTTTGACGGTAACGACGATTACCGCGCTATGAATGAGGTTCTTACAAGACGCTTTTCCGAATACGAAAAAAGCAAGGATTCAACCGAGGGCTTCGGTAAATTGCCGGACCTTATACTGCTTGACGGCGGCGTTGGGCAGGTCCATGCCGTAGAACCCGTGCTTCGTGAATTCGGACTTAAAATTCCGCTTTTCGGTATGGTAAAGGATAATCGACATCGTACGCGTGCCATTTCGGGTGACGGCGGTGAAATAGCCATAAATTCAAAACGACAGGTGTTTACGCTCGTTTCCGAAATACAGAATGAGGTGCATAGATTTTCTGTGGCATATCATCACCAAAAGCATGCAAAACGCGGGCTTTCGCTATCTCTTACCGAGATAGAGGGCGTCGGAGAAAAAAGAGCATCCGCGCTTTTAAAATATTTTAAAACCATGACTGCAATTAAAAACGCTGAGGTCGATGAGCTTTCAAAGGCTCCGGGGATAACCTCTGCCGTTGCACAAAATATATATGATTATTACAGAACAAAGGATTGTTTAAAATGATTAACTCGGTTATATTCGATCTCGACGGAACTCTTCTTAACTCTCTCGACGACCTTGCAGACAGCACTAATTACACGCTCAGAACCGCGGGCTACCCGGAAAGGACGCGCGACGAGGTGCGCAGGTTTGTCGGAAACGGTATATATAAGCTTATCGAGAGAGCCGTTCCCACAGGCACCGATAAGGCAGAAATAGATAAGTGTTTTGATATATTTTGCCGCAATTACAAAAAAAATATGGCAAATAAAACAAAACCGTATCCCGGAATTACGGATATGCTAAAGACCCTTTATGAAAACGGCTTTAAGCTTGCCATAGTTACAAATAAGGCTGATTTTGCCGCACAGGAGCTTTGCGGCGAAATGTTCGGCGATTACGTTAAAACCGTTGTCGGAAGCGTAAAAGAGCGCAGAAACAAGCCCTATCCCGACAATGTTTTGTTCGCTATGGATAAGATGGGTGCCGAAAAGAGCGAGACCGTATATGTAGGCGACAGCGAGGTTGATGTCGAAACGGCAAAAAATTCGGGGCTGAGTGTTATTGCCGTGCTTTGGGGCTATCGCGATATAGACGTTCTCAAAAAAGCCGGAGCGGAAAAAACCGCGAAAAATGCCGAAGAATTAAAGAATATACTCTTAAATTTAAAAAAATAGTGAAAACTGTTGACAATTGTGATAAAATAATGAAATAATATTAGAAGCATTTTATGGAGAGATCTTATGAGAGTTATTACCGGTATAGCCAGAGGACGTAAGCTTGTGACTCTTGAGGGCGAAGAAGTGGTGCGTCCCACTACCGACAGGGTAAAAGAGGCTATGTTCAGTATAATACAGTTTGATATTCCGGGGAAATCTGTGCTTGACCTTTTTGCGGGGTCGGGTCAGCTCGGAATTGAGGCTCTTTCACGCGGTGCCGAAAAGGCTGTGTTTGTTGATAAAAGCGCAGAGGCTTTTTCCGTTGTTAAGCAAAACCTTAAAACCTGCGGTTTATCGGATAAAGCAACGGTTATAAATTCCGACAGCTTTAGTTTCCTTCGCAGCACCGCAGAAAAGTTTGATATAATTCTCATTGATCCGCCGTATAGCAGGCAAATGGCAGAAACAGCTCTGTCTCTTGTCGACGGTGTTTTAAAAGACGGCGGCATTGTAATGTGTGAAACCGATTACCGCGAGGACTTGCCGGAAGAAGTCGGTGATATTAAAAAAATTAAGGAATATAAATATTCCAAGACTAAACTCACTACCTATAAAAAGTAATTCGGAGGGGTTTTCTTGAAAACGGTTATATGTCCCGGCAGTTTTGACCCTGTTACAATGGGGCACCTTGACATTATCCGCAGAAGTGCGAAAATGTTTGATAAGGTCATCGTTGTCGTAATGACAAATTATCATAAAAAAAATAATTATGCCTTCACGTCGGAGGAGAGAGTTGAGCTTTTGAAGCGCTGTACCGCAGATATGCCAAACGTCGATGTGGACCGATACGACGGTTTGCTTGCCGATTATGCGCGCCGCAAAGAGGCGGTTGCCATAGTAAAGGGCCTTCGAGCGGTTTCGGATTTTGAGTACGAATTTCAACAGGCGCTCACAAATAAAAAACTCAATAACGAGCTTGAAACGGTATTTATTACAACGCGAGCCGAGAATATGTACTTAAGCTCCAGCGTGGTAAAGCAGGTTTGTGAGCTCGGCGGTGACATTAGCACATTCGTTCCTGCTGAAATACGTGAGGACATCATCAAAAGAATAAAAAAATAAACTGAGAGACAGCAAATAAGAGGTGTAAAACAAATGACTATTGAAAGCTTAATAGAGGAGCTTGAGCAGATTATTGATGAGGGAAAATCCGTTCCCTTTACTTCAAATCAGATAGTTGACGTCGAAAGGCTCAGAACCACTATCGAGGATATGAGGCTTAATATGCCCGATGAGCTTATGCAGGCGAGAAAAATAGCCTCCGAGAGAAAGGAAATACTTACTGCGGCGCAAAGCACCGCCGAGGGGATTATTACCGCGGCAAAGAAAAAGGCCGATGAGCTTATTTCCGAGCACGAGATAACGAAGGGCGCCGAGGCCGAGGCTGAAAATATTATGGCGGAAGCACGTAAAAAGGCAAACGGTATCGTCGAGCAGGCGAGAGGGACTGCAGCGGAGCTTACAGAGCAGGCTCAAAAGTGGTCAAACGATATGCGTAAAAGCGCAGGCGAATACGTTGAGAGGGTTGTATCTATGGCAGACGAGGGTCTTACCAACTCCGTAAATGAAATAAGACGCGTGCGTCAGTCTCTCAAGGCTGCCGCTCAGCACAAAAAGGCTCCCGAAGAGAGCAAGTAATTTTTGCTGCCTTATATAGTATTTTATTTCGCCTCGTTGCATATATTTGCTTCGAGGTGAATTTATATGTTCGTATACTCCGTAAAGAAAAGGCAGGTAAAAATGGCTCTGCTTGTGTTTTTTGTGGCATTGCTTGCAGTCGCGCTGATTATTGTTTCTCATCATACGGCAGAGGCGGGGAAAACGGCGGCGCTGAATATCAGAGCAGCTTCCTCCGAGGACAGAATCGCGTATCTTTCGCAGTTCGGCTGGAGCGTAAAAGAAGATCCGGTTGAGGTTTGCGAAGTGATTATTCCCGCGGAATTTGATGATGTATACGAAAAATACAATGAGCTTCAAAAGGAACAAGGCTTTGATTTATCCTTGTATGCGTCGAAACGGGTAAAGCGTTGGACATATGAGATTACAAATTATACGGGCTACGAAAATACCGGCTTTATCCACGCAAATATCTTGGTGTATGACGGCAAGGTGATAGGCGGAGATGTGTGCTCCACAGAGCTTAACGGCTTTATGCACGGCTTTGCAAAGCCTGATAACACCGGCGAATAAATAAGGAGAAACGGATGAAAAAAGAGCGGATAGATAAGCTTATAGCAGGCAGCGGTAAACTCAGCAGAAAAGACGTGGCAGGTCTGATTTCTCACGGCAATGTTACGCTTAACGGCAGGACTGTCAAAAGCGGCTCCGAAAAGGCTGATGCCGATGCGGACGAGATTAAAGTATGCGGTGAAATTTTCACAATAAAAAAACATATATACATAATGCTCAATAAGCCGAAAGGCGTTGTTTCGGCAAGCGACGGAAAGGGCGAAAGAACAGTTTGTGACCTTGTCCCCGAAAAGCTTATGCGCCGTGGGCTGTTCCCCGCCGGCAGACTCGATAAAGATACTACGGGCTTTGTGCTGATAACCGATGACGGCGAGTTCGCACACCGTATTCTCTCACCGAAAAACCACATTGATAAAACGTACATTGTGTCTCTTCGTGACAATATCGAAGAAGAGGCCGTTTCGTTGCTCGAAAACGGAATTACTCTTCGTGACGGGACGGCTTTTTTGCCGTCAAAAATAAAAATACTCTCCGATAAAGAGTGCGAAATTACTATTTGCGAGGGTAAATATCATCAGATAAAGCGTATGTTTTGCGCCGTCGGAAACGAGGTTACAAATCTTCGCCGTATAAAAATGGGACGACTCTTCCTCGATGAAAGGCTGAGAGACGGCGAGTGCCGCGAAATAACAGCCGATGAATTAAAAATGATTTCCGAAAAAGAATAAGTTGATGCGGTATTCGCAAAGCTCCCTTTACGGGAGCTTTTTTGACGTAAAAGAACAGGACGCTCTCCCGAAGAAAGCGTCCTGTTTTGCTTATTTTAGTCTATTTAATGAATTTATGACTTTCCCTTACTGCCATACTGTCGCATCGCTCATTTTCCGGATGACCCGCATGCCCCTTGAGCCAAACAATATTAAGACTGTGCTTTGATATGAGCGTCAACAGCTCATCCCATAAATCGGAATTCAACGCCGGCTTGCCGTCGCTCTTTTTCCAGCCCTTCCTTTTCCAGCCCTCTGCCCAGCCTTTTGTTATGGCGTCCGCAACATATTTTGAATCCGTATAAAGAGTTACGTCGCACGGCCTTTTAAGTGCCTTAAAGCCCTCTATTACCGCGGTCAGCTCCATTCTGTTGTTTGTGGTGCTGCGTTCTCCGCCCGACAGCTCTTTTTCAGCCGAACCGAAACGCAAAATTGTACCCCACCCTCCGGGACCGGGATTTCCGGAGCACGCACCGTCGGTGTACATTTCAATTTTGTCAAGCTCTTTTTTCATGTGTTCACATCCGATTTGCTATAAAATCACACGGATATTTTAACATTAAATTCGCATTAAAACAACAGATTATTTTATAGCGACGGGGCAATAATACTTTTATGCATATATCCCTCTTTTTCCCCGAAGTGCGGAATACGTATGAAAGGTTACGGTGGTTTTGTGAAAGCGGTAATAGCATCTGAAGTCAGAAACGGATTTTTTAATGATGATTTTTTCGGTATGCCTAAAATTCTTTTGCCTTTACTCGGTAAACCGCTGCTCGGCTATATGACCGATATGCTTTCTTTTTACGGAATGAACGAAATTGTACTTTTGCTTGATGCACAATCGGAAAAAATAAGCGAGTATTTAAAAAATAATCCGACTTGCGGAGCAAAGGTTAAGCCGGTTATCGGAAAAAGTATAAACGACGCTTTAAACTCACTTTTCTGTTCTGATGAAAAAGAGGATGACAACGTTTTACTGATAACCGACAACGTGCTTTTTGATTTTGATTTGAGCGAAGCCGAAAAATATCACCGAAGTATGGGGGCGGATGTAACCGTAATAATCACGCATTGTGACGGAGTTACCGGAGAGAAGCTTGTTTTCACGTCACCGTCCGGCAGAATTACGGGCTTTTCGGGGAGCGTCGGCAGGTGCGGCTTTCTTACGGATAAGGCGGACACGGGCATTTATATAATTTCCGGCAAAATATTAAAAATGCTTCGCGACCGCACAATCACGGCTTTTTCAAATGAGATACTGCCTGAATTGCTCTCACAAAACAAAAGTCTTTTTGCATTTCGGTGCGCCGGTTACAGGCGCGGTATAAATACGGTATTATCATATTTAAAATGTACTCGCGATATGCTTGACGGAAAAACAGTATTTCCTCTGTCGGAAATATGCGACGGCATATATTCAAACAGCGAACTGCCTTGCGGCAAATACAATATTACGCCGCCTGTGTTTATAGGTGAAAATACCGAAATTTCGGACGGAGCGGATTTAGGACCGTATACCGTAGTGGGCGACGGCTGTTTTATAGGCGAAAAAGCATTTGTTCGCGGCAGTATTATGCTCAATAAATCCGCAGCCTTACGCGGAGCCGATATATCGGGAGCCGTTATGGGTGTAAATTCGGTTGCGGAGGAAAACAGTAAAATGTCTTTAGGCAGCGTGCTGTGTGAGAAAGCGATTGTCGGCAGAAATATGGCGGTGGGCGAAAATGTAAAAGTCACACCGAAACCGCACGGCGGTGTTTCCGCGCCCGAAAGTCAGCCGCAGGCTTATTATTACGCCGAAAATATTACCGCTTTAGGCAGCCGCGGTACCGATTCGCTTTTCGGCGATTTTGATATAGGCCTGTTTTGCAAAGTCGGCAGAGCCTTGGGCAGCTGTGAATTCGGTACGCGAACAGGAATAGGGTACGATGACAGCGTTTCTTCCGCAGCGGCGGTAAAGGCCGTTACGGCGGGACTTATATCCTCGGGCTCGCACGTGTTTGATTTCGGCAGATGCTTTTTGTCAGAAGTCGCTTTTTTCTCTTCTTTTTGTTCTCTCGGCTGCGGAATTTACATTTATTCGGAAAAGAACGGTATTCATTCGGCGTTTTACGGAAATGGCGGATTGCCGTTATCGCCTGATTTTGAGCAGGAACTTGAGCACCGTGCGGAAAACGGCGAATTTCGCCGCTGCTCGGCACAGAATATGCGAGCCGTCTCCGATATGTCAAGCATGAGCAGTATGTATCGCCGAGAACTTTTGAGACAATCGGGAGATATGCTTTCGGGTGTTTCGGCCAATGTAATGAGCGATAATAAGGACATACTTTTACTTATGGAGGATTGTCTTTTATCACTCTGCTGCGGTAAAGGCGATGACATCACGTTTAAGATAACAAGAGGCGGCACGGAGGTTTCTGCATTTTGCCGTGAATGCGGGTGGATCAATATGGATAAACTGCTTTCGTTGTGCTGTCTGTATGAGTTTCAGTGCGGACATGATGTTGCCGTGCCGTATGATGCTCCGGCAGCTATAAATGATATGGCAGACGGATATGAAAAGCGTGTTTTGCGGTACCCCGTGCAGGCGAAGACGCCTGTTCGCGATGAACTCAAATATCTGTCATCAAAACAGATTTTTTTGCGTGACGGGCTGTTTATGGCGGTAAAAATACTCGGTATAATGCGCGAGACCGGATATTCTTTCCCAAAACTGCTTTCACAGATACCTGAATTCTTTGTAAAACACAAAACCGTCAGCTTTTCATCCGTTCCCGAGGATATTTGCAGAGCTTTCCCAAATGACACCGTTTATCCGTCTCATAACGGGGCGGTAATGTATCGCAGCGGCGGCAGAGTGATGCTGAAGCCGTCTGAAAACGGAAAAACAATCGAGATAGTCACAGAGGCACTGAACTATGAGGTGTCGTGTGAGCTGTGTGATGATATTGAAAATGAACTGAGAGATTTAGGCTCTGTTCTCAATTGACATCCGAGGCAAAAAATAGTATTATATTATAATCCATGATTATGCGGTGGAGTGGTGCCGTATCTTGATTAGGATTTTACCTGCTTTTTGTACGTTTTGAAAAGCAGGATACATATATTCATTTTTTATTAAGGAGATATTTAATGTTAAAGAAAAAAACAGAGAGACTTATTCCGCAGTCGGATCAGCCTAAAAAGCAGGTCAGCCGCGGAAAGGTAACTGTACCCAAAAACTCGAAACAAAACGCTCTCTCTACCGAAAAAAACAGTCTTGAGAACCGCAAAACAGCAAAAAAACCAACTTCCGGCAAGAAAAATTCCGCCGGGCAGAAAAAACAAAATCCGCAAAAAACAAAAAACCAAAATTCAAAAACACAGCAAAAATCCGTTCAGAAAAACGGTGCTTCAAGGCCTGTGAAAAACGAACGCAAGACAACCAAAGCAGCCGGCAACTCAAAGGGTCAGAGTAAGCGCCGCGGCAAAAAGAATAATGTGCCGCTTAAAATTGCGTTTCTCGGCGGACTCAATGAAGTCGGCAAGAATATGACGCTCTATGAGTGCGGCAACGATATGATGCTTGTTGACTGCGGACTTGAATTTCCGGATACGGAAATGCTCGGTGTAGACCTTGTAATACCGGACTTTACCTATGTAACCGAGAATGCAAGCAAAATACGCGGTATAGTCATAACCCACGGTCACGAGGACCATATAGGCGGGCTTGCGTATCTTTTAAAGCAGGTTAACATTCCCGTGTACGGAACGCGCCTTACAATAGGCCTTATCGAGGGCAAGCTTAAAGAGCACGGTATTTTAAAGCAGTGCAGCCTTAATGTTGCAAATCCGGGCGATCATATAAAGCTTGGCTGCTTCGACGTTGAGCTGATACACGTAAACCACTCGATTCCCGATGCCGTAGCCCTTGCTATAAAATCACCCGCCGGAACCGTTATACAGACGGGCGATTTCAAAATTGATACAACTCCTATAGACGGCGGAGTTATTGATATAGCTCGTTTATCTCAGCTCGGAACGGAAGGCGTGCTCGCACTTCTTTCCGATTCCACAAACGCGGCAAAGCCCGGCTTTACCGAGAGCGAGAGGAAGGTCGGCGAGACGTTTGAAACGCAGTTCAGAAAAGCTAACGGCAGGCGTCTTATCGTAGCAACCTTTGCGTCGAACATTCACCGTGTGCAACAGATAATCGATGTTGCCGAAAGTCTCGGAAGAAAGGTCGCTCTCTCCGGCAGAAGCCTTGAAAACGTTGTTTCGATAGCAGCCGAGATGGGTTACATCCGTATTCCCGATGGCATACTTATAGGAATCGACAGTATTAACCGCTATCCTGCGGATAAGCTTGTTATTATAACCACGGGCAGCCAGGGCGAGCCGATGTCAGCACTTTACAGAATGGCGTTTTCCGAGCACAGACGTGTTGCTATCTGCCCCAATGATTATGTAATAATCTCTGCAACACCTATTCCCGGTAATGAAAAAATGGTCGGCAAGGTAGTTGATGAGCTCTTAAAGCAGGGCGCAGAGGTAGTGTACGAAAAAATGTATGATGTTCACGTTTCGGGTCACGCCTGCCAGGAAGAACTCAAAATAATGATGAGCATTACGAAACCCAAGTATTTTATCCCCGTGCACGGCGAGCAAAAGCATCTGCGTAAAAATTCCGGACTCGCGAAAAGTGTCGGAATACCTCCTCAGAACATCCTTATTGCCGACAACGGTAAGGAGGTTGAGTTGACGGAGGATAAAATAAGAATTTCAGGCGATGTACCGGCGGGTATGGTCTTTGTTGACGGCTCAGGCGTCGGAGATGTAGGCTCGGTTGTGCTGCGAGACAGAAAGCGACTCGCCGAGGACGGTCTTATAATTATTGTCGCCACAATAGATAAAGAAACGGGAGACGTTCTTTCGGGACCAGAAGTTATTTCTCGCGGCTTTGTTTATGTACGCGAGTCAGAGCAGCTTATTGATAAGGCGAGACGGCTTTGCGACAGCGTTATAGCCGATTGTATGTTTGAGAGAGTTCACGATTGGACTACCGTTAAAAATCGCCTTCGCGACGAAGTCTCTCACCTTATGTACCACGAGACCAAGCGCAGTCCCATGATACTTCCCGTTATAATGGAAATATAACTGTTTTTTATTTGCTTTTTACAGAGTGCCGCGGTTCGTCTGGATTTAATAGTTAAAGCTTTGATTTTACGCCGCAGTGCCAAAGGGAGTAAAAATGAAATTCAAAATAAGTCATCTTGTAAAAACCTATCCGATTACATTTTTTGCGGTTATTGCGCTGTTTACGGCTTCAGCTGTGACGGCGGCAAAAGGAGTGCTTTTGCCTCTCGCCATAGGCGAGGCGGCTCTTTCCGTTGTGCTTGCGGTTTCCGCAATCCTTAAAATGCACAACGAATTTCGTATAATAAAAAATGCGGTGATTTCACTCAATGCGTCGCTGTCGGATAAGGATATGTTAAAATATTTTCCACTTCCTGCCGTAATATGCAAGACAAACGGGAAAATTCTTTGGTTTAACGACCTTTTTAAAGCTGCCGTTATAAGAAACCGTCAGCCGAGAGAAGATAATATATCCGTTTTTATAGGCGGTAAGGCTTTGTCGGAGCTTGCCGCAAAAAAAACATTTTCAGCGACTTATGACGGTCGAGATTACACCGTTATAAGTGAAACGCTTGACTCTTCCGGAGAGTCCTGTACGGTTTTTTATTTTGTAGATGATACCGACCTTAAGAGTATAGTCAGAGAATATCGTATGTCAAAGCCGGCCGTAGCTCTTGTTGCGGTTGACAGCATAGACGAGTTTTACAGAGTGTATAAAGAGAGTGAATATGCCGAAATAACAAGTGCTGTTGAAAGACTTACCGAAAACTGGTTTTCTGAATTCAGCGGCGTTTTCCGCAAACTCGGAACAGGGCGATTTATAGCAATAGTACCCGAATCCGAGCTTGAAAAGATGATTTCAAAAAAATTCAATGTGCTTGAAAACGTCAGAAGCTATACTTATAACGGTGCTACTGTCGGAATAACGCTTTCCGCGGGCGTCGGCAGGGGAGATAATTTAAGCGACGCCGAAGGTGCCGCACGTCAGGCTCTCGATATGGCTCTCGGTCGCGGCGGCGATCAGGTAGCGGTAAAGGATAACGATAAGTACACGTTCTTCGGAGGCGTTTCAAAGGGCGTTGAAAAGCGCACAAAGGTTCGCACAAGAGTCGTGGCTTCCGCTATGTCGGAGCTTATAAGAAATGCGTCTAATGTAGTTATAATGGGTCACAAATTCTCCGATCTTGACAGCGTCGGTGCCGCATACGGTATGTACAAGGCAGCTTTGGCGCTCGGTAAAGACGCAAAAATAGTGGTAAACAGAAAAACAACGCTTGCCCAACCTCTTATTGACTATATAGGAAAAAGTGACGATGATTGCTTCGTTTCTCCTTTAACGGGTGAGCGTCTCACGGTCAAAAAGACTTTACTTATTGTAGTCGACACTCACAAGGCGGATTTCGTTGACTCGAAAAATGTATATGAAAAAGCTCAAAATGTAATAGTTATAGATCACCACAGGAAAACAGTCGATTACATAAATAATGCTGTTATTTTTTATCACGAGCCGCATGCTTCTTCAACGTGTGAAATGGTGACGGAGCTTTTGCAGTATATTAGCAAGCATCCTGTTGCAGACTCAGTTTGCGCTACGGCCTTAATGTCGGGTATTATGCTTGATACAAAGGAATTTGTTTTAAGAGCCGGAGTACGTACTTTCGAGGCGGCAGCATATCTTCGCTCCCGTGGAGCGGACACCGTAACGGTAAAATCATTTTTTGCAAATTCCATGGAGTCAAGAAAGCTTCGCGGTATGGTTGTTATGAATGCAGAAATGTATCGTGCTTGTGCGATTTCGGTTACCGATATTGAATCTGACGATATACGTGTGGTTTGCGCACAAGCTGCGGATGAGCTTCTTTCTGTAAGCGGTGTCGATGCGTCATTTGTTATATTTAAGACTGATGATATCATAAATATATCGGCGCGTTCCATGGGCAAGGTAAACGTCCAGCTTATAATGGAGGCGCTCGGTGGCGGAGGACATCAGACCATGGCGGCGGTTCAACTCAAGGATATTACCGAGAGTCAAATTAAAGATATGCTTAAAACCGCCATTGATAATTATTACAGTAATTTATGATTTCGGTTCCGAAAAACGGGTGCCGTATAAAAGAAAGGATTGATAAATATGGAGGTCATTCTTAAAAAAGATGTAAAGGGACTCGGCAAAGCCGGCGAAAAAGTCAAGGCGTCCGATGGTTATGCCCGTAACTTTCTTTTTCCTAAGGGACTTGCAGTTGAGGCAAATGCTCAGACTCTCACGGAGTTTCGCAACAGCGAATCCTCCAAGCAGCATAAGATAGAGGTCGAAATAGATAATGCAAATAAAGCAAAGGCAAAGCTCGATGGCAAGACTGTAAAACTTAAGGCTAAGGCCGGTGAAAACGGCAAGCTTTTTGGCTCGGTCACGGTTAAAGAAGCTGCAGATGCAGTCGGCAAACAGCTCGGCGTTACCGTTGACAAGCGCAAGATGTCTATGGACGACATCAAAAATTTCGGCACATATACGGCAGAGGTGAAGCTTTACAACGGAATTACCGCAAAGCTTTACGTTGAAGTCGGAGAATAAAACATAACCGGATGTGAAATAAATGGACAACCTGACTTTTGACAATTTAACAGAGCCGTATTCGCTTGAATCGGAACAGGCTGTTTTGGGCTCCGTGCTTATAGACCCGCAATGTCTTTCGGATGTAATGACGGTACTAAAGGCTGAGCATTTTTATATTCCGCAGCACCGCGATATCTATTCGGTTATTGTAACGCTTGACGCTCTCGGTTCAAAGATAGACCCGTTGATAGTTCTTGAGGAGCTCAAAAAGAACGAAGTTTATAACGATGCCGACGGCAAAAATTACCTGGCACAGCTTGCTCAGGCAGTACCGTCAACGGCAAACGTTATGAATTATGCCAAAATCGTTAAGGAAAAGTTCACTCTTCGTGAGCTTATGAATGTTTCGCACGATGTACTTCACCAGTGTTCGGAACAATCGGAAAATGCCGAAACTATACTCGATTCGGCGGAGCAGCGCATATATAACATTCGTCAGGGCAAAACAACCGACGGACCGACTAAGCTCGGCGATATAGTGATAAATGACGTTATCCCCAACGTGACATTGCTTTCAACTCCCGAGGGCAAGGACCGAAAGGGTATTCCTACGGGATTTTCCGTGCTTGATAAATATATGACCGGACTTAACAAGTCCGACCTTATTCTTATCGGAGCTCGTCCTGCGATGGGTAAAACAAGCTTCGCGCTGAATATTGCACGCAATGCCGCGGTTACTTCGCGTAAAAAAGTTCTTTTCTTTTCACTTGAGATGTCAAAAGAGCAGCTAGCTCAGCGTATTCTTGCCACCGAAGCGAGAATTGAAAGCTCAAAAATGAGAACGGGCGACATTTCTCCCGAAGAGTGGGTCAGAATTGCCACGTGTTCCGACGCGCTTTCAAAGGCGGAGCTATATTTTGACGATACGTCAAATATAACCGTTCCCGAAATGAAAGCAAGAGTGCGCCGCCTTAAAGATGTTGACCTTGTAGTTATTGACTACCTTCAGCTTATGACCGGAACGAAGCGTACCGATAACCGTGCGCAGGAGGTAGCTGAAATCACAAGAAGCTTAAAGCTTATGGCAAAAGACCTTAAAATACCGGTGGTTACCTGCTCACAGCTTAACCGTCAGTCGGCGTCGGGTAAGGGCAAGGATCACAAGCCCACTATGTCGGAGCTTCGTGAATCGGGTTCAATAGAGCAGGACGCCGATATAATTTTACTCTTGTACCGTGAATCGTATTTTGATGAGGACAAGGGCGAAAGCGTTGTTGCAGACGAGAATAAGGCGCAGGTCATAATAGCCAAAAACCGTCACGGCGGCACTACCGACGTAGACCTTAACTGGAACGGTCAGTATACCTTGTTTACGACCGCGGAGTACAACAGAAATGAACCGTGACGTATTATCGGCAACAAAAAAATATGATATGCTGTCTTACGGCGATAAAATCGTTGTGGGGCTTTCCGGCGGAGCGGATTCGGTGTGTCTTACACATGCTCTTGTTTCACTCAGGGATTCGCTTTCGCTTGAAGTCGAAGCTGTTCACGTAAACCACGGTATACGCGGCGAAGAGGCTTTGCGAGATGAAAAATTTTGTTCCGATTTTTGCAAAAGCCTTGGAATAAAATTGACCGTGTTCCGCTTTGACATACCGCTTGAGTGTAAAAAGACGGGCGAGAGCGAAGAGGAGTGCGGCAGGCGAAAAAGGTATGAGTGCTTTAAAAACACGGCAGGCGAAAACGCAAAAATCGCAACGGCACACAATCTTAATGACAGTGCCGAAACCGTACTTTTGAACATTGTACGCGGCACGGGCTGCAAGGGACTTTGCGGTATACCGCCGATACGCGGCAATATAATAAGACCGCTCATTATGACTTCGCGCGACGATATTGAATTGTACTGTAAAGAAAATTCTCTTGATTTTGTTACCGACAGCACAAATCTTCAAAACGAATATAAGAGAAATGTTATCAGAAACGTAGTTTTTCCGACTCTGCAAAAAATGAATCCGTCCGTTCTTTCGGCATTTTCCCGACTTACTGAAAATGCGACGGATGACGAAAAACTGATAGAAGAAATCACAGAGCTTAAATACTCCGAATGTAAAACTTCGCTCGGCTTGGACGAAGAGAAGCTTTCGGGTTATCCCAAGGCATTGCGCCGCAGGATCTTAATGAAGTTTTTAAGCGATAATATTAAAAAGGATATTTCCGCAGTCCACATATATGATGCCGAAAATACGGTGGGTACGGCTAAAAGCATAACCTTGCCGGGTAAAATAATACTCGCTCACAAGGACGGTTCACTCGTCCTTTCCGAAAAAACAGAGGAGTATTTACCATTTTCCGTAACGTTCAATGTAAAAGACGGCATCGTGGAATATCCGTACGGTAAGCTTAAAATTCAGATTTTCACTCAAAAAGATTTACAAAATCTTAACAAAGTACTATTGGATAATGCCGTGGATTGTGATAAAATAGGCAATGTTCTTTCGGTGCGGAGCAGAAAAGAAGGGGATAAATTCTCTTCTGCGCGCAGAAAGAATACAAAGACGCTTAAAAAGCTGTTTAACGAAGCGAAAATTCCGCAGCCGAAGAGAGTTTGTATACCGGTTGTCAGCAGCGGAGAAAAAACCGTTTGGGTTGAGGGCTTCGGTACATCATCTGAATTTCGCGTCGATAAATGTACAAGAAGATTTATAATTATAACAGGTTTAACGGGGGAGAATTAATGAAGGTAGACTATAAGAATGACATTGAGAGTGTTCTCTTGTCCGAAGAGAAATTAAAGGAAATAGTTACGTCGCTCGGTAAGCAGATAAGCGACGACTACCGCGACAGCGGCAGAAAATTACTCTTGGTCAGCGTGTTGAAGGGCTCGGTGGTATTTATGGGCGACCTTATGCGCGCCATAGATATTCCGTGCTGTATAGACTTTATGTCGGTATCGAGCTATGGCTCGGGTACTTCAACAAGCGGCGTAGTTAAAATAATCAAGGACCTCGACACAAATGTTGTTGAGGGCGCAGATTTGCTTATAGTTGAGGATATTCTCGACAGCGGCAAAACGTTGAGTTACCTTAAAGATATTCTTCTTCGCCGCAATCCGGCAAGCTTTAAGATTTGTACCTTGCTTGATAAACCGGAGCGACGTCTTGTAGACCTCAAGGCTGATTACAGCGGCGCTGTGATACCGGATGCTTTTGTTGTAGGCTACGGCCTTGACTATGACGAAAAGTACAGAAATCTTCCGTATGTAGGCATATTAAAGCCTAAGGTTTACGAAAAGTAACAACCGATAGTGCAAAATTACAACTCTGAGGAGTGATTAGTGAATTGAAAAAAATTGACTGGAAAGCAATAGCTCCGTATATCGTAATTCCGCTTATATTTGTTTTGTGTATTTCGATTTACGCAACAATGGGCGATACGCAGAGAGATAAAAAACAATATTACGAAATAGTTGATTTGTTTGAAGATAACGAGGTGTCAGAGTACACCTTGAATCTTGCAAGTGGAAGCTTGGAGTACAAGTTATTCGGGGACGACGACACTACTTATAAATATACCGTGCCGAATGTTTCGATGTTTGTTGACGATATTCACGACAGCGTTGTTGAATATAATAAGCAAAATCCCGATAATCAGATTAAAATGGATTACAAATCGGGTAATTCGGGCTCGTGGCTTGTAAGCCTGTTGCCTACGGTTGTCATAATGATAGTGTTGACCGTCATTATGCTGCTGATGTTCCGCAAAATGAATCAGTCATTCCAAAACGAGAATAACCGTACACTCTCTTTCGGAAAAGCAAGGGTTAAAGATGCCAATGACGGCAAACAGAAAAAAACCTTTGATGATGTAGCAGGAGCCGATGAAGAAAAAGAGGAACTCGAAGAGATAGTTGAATTTCTTAAAAATCCGTCGGCATTTAACGCGCTCGGCGCAAGAATACCGAAGGGTGTGCTCCTTGTAGGACCTCCCGGCACAGGTAAAACTCTTCTTGCAAAAGCGGTCGCCGGTGAAGCGGGTGTTCCGTTTTTCTCAATATCGGGTTCGGACTTCGTTGAAATGTATGTCGGCGTAGGTGCGTCAAGAGTCCGTGACCTCTTTGATCAGGCTAAAAAGAACTCTCCATCTATAATATTTATAGATGAAATTGATGCCGTAGGACGTCACAGAGGTGCCGGTATGGGCGGCGGTCACGATGAACGTGAGCAAACCCTTAACCAGCTGCTTGTTGAAATGGACGGCTTCGGAGAAAATCAGGGAGTAATAGTTATAGCGGCAACAAACCGTCCCGATATACTTGACCCTGCGCTGTTAAGACCAGGTCGTTTTGACCGTCAGGTAACTGTTTCGTATCCGGATATTGACGGCAGAGAGGCTATTTTGAAGGTTCACGCGAAGCGTAAGCCCTTAGGACCCGATGTTGATTTGAGGTCAATAGCATCGCAGACTGTCGGTTTTACGGGTGCCGATCTTGAAAATTTGCTTAATGAGGCCGCTCTTTTGGCGGCAAGGCGCAAAAAGAAAGCTATTACAATGCCCGACATTGAAGAGGCTGCAATGAAAGTCCTTGTCGGAACAGAAAAGAAGTCGCACCGTATGACAGAGCGCGATAAGAAAATTACCGCATATCACGAGGCAGGTCATGCCGTTACCTCGTATTATCTTGAGCATAAGGATCCTGTAACGCATATTTCGATTGTTCCGCGCGGTATGGCAGGCGGCTTTACCATGTATCAGCCTGAAAAAGACGAGATGCATCTTATGAAGTCCCGTATGCTTGACGATATAGTCGGGCTCCTCGGCGGACGTGTTGCCGAAAAGATAATTTTCAACGATATTTCAACAGGTGCGTCCAACGACATCGAAAGAGCCTCCGATACGGCTCGTAAGATGATAACAAAGTACGGTATGAGCGAAAAACTCGGACCGATAACCTTCGGTACAGGAAACGATGAGGTTTTCCTCGGAAAAGATTACAATCATATGCGCAATTATTCCGAGGCGGTTGCCTGCGAGATAGACGAGGAAGTTGAGAAGATAATTCTCAAGGCTTATGACCGTACAGAGTCAATCTTAAATGAGCACATTGATAAGCTTCACGCCGTTGCAAAGGCTCTTGTCGAGAGAGAGAAGATAGACGCCGAGCAGTTTAAAATTCTTATGGAGGGCGGAACTCTTCCCCCCTTATGAGCCAAAGAGTGAAAAAGCTGAAAATAAAACCGAGACTGTCGAAAAAGACAAGCCGTCAGCCGTTGATGATAAATGCGGACGAGGCGGTAAAGGACCTTGAAGATAATTTCAACGACGAAAAGAAATATCTTACGAAGGATGTAGCCTCAGAGGCGGAAAAGGAAGTTGATTCGGATGAAAAGAAAAATTCGTCCGATGAAACCGGTAAAGAAAACTGATTTTATAAAAAATGAAAGCGTGTCCTTTTGGACACGCTTTCGTTTTTTCCTGCTTTATAAAATTCTTATTTTTATATAAAGATGCCGTTGAAAATTGCAGGTCTTAGTGTTACAATTATTTATCACGGAAGGGGAGCAATATGAAAAAATTTCGTCTTGAAAAAATTGAGATTTTGCCTGAAAAAAACGCAAATCCTATATACAATGAACTTGAAAGCAAAGCTCATACTGCATATGAGGCGGAAAAACTGTTCTATACCTGTATCGAACAGGGAGACACAGAGCGTCTCAGCTATACCATGGACGAATTTTTTAGCAATGGGCTCGTAATAGGCAAGCTTTCCGAAAACAACTTGCGCCAAATGCAGTATTGGGCGGTAAGCTGTATAACCCTCGCTATACGGTATGCCATTGAAGGAGGGCTCTGTGAATCCGAGGCATATGAGATGAGTGACAAAATGATACGCCGCGTCGATTCCATGACTTCGTCAGAGAGTATACCGCCGTTTTTGCAGGAAAAGGCAATAGAGCTTACAAATCTTGTACGCTATTCATCAATAGGCAAGGATTATCCGCCGCCTGTGAGAAAGTGTATAAGCTATATCAAGGAAAATCTTGAAAAAAAGCTTACGCTCGGCGGGCTTTCAAAGGTGTGCTCTTTGTCACCGGATTATCTTTCCGCGTTGTTTAAAAAAACGACGGGTCAGAATATCAGCCGTTTTATTTTGAGACAAAAATTGGAGCTTTCAAAATCATTGCTCAATGGCAAATATGATTACAGCGAGATAAGCTGTTATTTGTTATTTTGCTCCGAGAGTTATTTCATATATTGCTTTAAACGAGAGTATGGTGTGACTCCGCGCGAATATGCTAAGGCATTAAAATATTAAAAGGAGATGCTTATATGACCCAACTTGAAAAATTCTTTAAAAACCTTAAGGCAAGCTTTTTTGCTTCGGCGGCAATTTATCTTGTCACGGGAATGCTTCTTATGATTTTTCCCGAGCAGATAGCTAAAGTGGCATGTTATCTTTTCGGCGGCCTTTTTGTTCTTGCGGGTATTTATCTCGTAATTAAATTCTTTTCATGCCGTTCTGTTTCGTCGCTGTTTTCTATAACTCTTGTCAGCGGAATTATAATTGCCGCAATAGGCATTTTCCTTATGTTTAAGCAAGACGTTGTTTACTCTGTAATTCCGTTCATTTTCGGTATAGTCGCCATAATTGACGGACTTATCAATATCCAACGTGCCGTAATGCTTGCTCGCAATCATTTTCCGATGTGGTGGCTGTCGCTGCTTTTCGCCGTTGTAGCGATTGTGCTCGGACTCATTATGGCGATAAGACCTTTTGAAACTGCTATGTTTGCGTTCCGCTTTATCGGTATCTGCTTTGTTTTCAACGGTGTTATGGATATGTGGGGCACATACAGCTTTAATAAGTTTGTTAAAGATACAAAGGACGATTATGTTATCGAAGCAAAGACGGAAGAGAAGAACGGAGAAAACAAATGAATTTTACTAAGCTTAACAATAACGGCCTTGTTGACGGGTTCGGAATACTGACAAAATGTGAAAAAAAGACAAGCTCACGAGGCGGAGCATATCTTGATATGATTCTTTCCGACAACGACGGCGAAATTTCCGCAAAGCTTTGGGACTACAATGAAAATACACACGGAAAATTTGAAACCGATATGTTTGTCAAGGTTCGCGGTACAATATCACAGTATAACGGTGCCGATCAGCTTCGCGTTGAAAAAATGCGTAAAGTAACACCCGAGGATAATGTGGATATTACCGATTATGTCAGGCACGCGGGGTACACCGGCGAATATATGTATAATAAGATCACGGAGACAATAAACGCTTTTTCAGATGAGGATTTGAAAAAGCTTGTCGGTACAATCTTTACAGAAAACAAAGAAAAGCTTTTGAAATGGCCGGCGGCATATAAGTTACACCATGCCATACGCGGTGGACTTTTAATGCATACTCTGTCTATTGTGAAGCTTTGCGAGGGCGTATGCGAGGTTTATCCGTTTGTGGATAAAGATCTTTTGTTGTCGGGTGCCATTCTCCACGATATAGCCAAGACCCTTGAGTTTAACGTGGGGGAAACAGGACTTGCGAACGGATATTCCGTAGAGGGCAATCTTATAGGACACCTTGTTATGGGTGCTATGATGGTACGAGAGGCAGCCGACAAGCTCGGAACTGATAAAAAACGTGAAATGCTGCTTGAGCATATGATTTTGTCTCATCACGGCGAGCCGGAATTCGGGGCAGCGGTAAGACCTCTCTTTCTTGAGGCAGAGCTTCTCTCTGAGCTTGACCTTATGGATGCGAGAGTATATCAGATACATGAGGCAATTACACCGCTTAAAGAGGATGATTTCTCCGGCCGGCTTTGGGCACTTGACAATCGAAAAATATATAATCACGGACTTTCCGATAATAAAAAGGATGTAGATTTGGACTGAGTTTAACAAAAATACGTCGACACTTTAAAATTTGTGCATATTTTTGTTAATTTTGAGACAACTAACTATTGAAATATATTTACCTTTGAGTTACAATAATACGAGTGAATAAAAATTCAATATTCCAAAGGAGAGAGTTATGGATCAAAATTGGATGAATAATACGACCGTTATCGTAACCGGCGCGTCAGGCGGTATGGGCAAGGGAATTGCCGAATCCCTTATCGTTGATCATGGTTGCACCGTTATCGGTATCGCTCGCAGTGAAGAAAAAATGAAAAAGGTAGTTGAGGAGCTCGGTCCCAATGCCGAAAAATTCAGCTATAAGCTTTTCGACGTATCGGTTGAGCAAAATTGGATAGATTTTGCAAAGTACCTTGAGGATAATGACATTCATCCCGACATACTTGTCAATAATGCGGGAATTTTGCCGAAGTTCGACAGATTTGAACATTATTCAATGGCTGATATTGAAAAGGCTATGAATATCAATTTCTATTCGGCGGTTTATTCGATACATACGCTTCTTCCGATGATTCTCAAGTCAAAGACTCCCGGAATCATCAACATCGATAGCTCGGCTTCTCTTATGTCTCTTGCAGGTACTTCGGTATATTCCGCAAGTAAGGCTGCTCTTAAGTCTCTTTCAGAATCACTCAGAGAAGAGCTTCGCGGTAAATGCTATGTCGGCATTGTTTGCCCCGGCTTTACAAAGACAGATATATTCAGAAGTCAGGATGCTTCCGACGCAAAGGGTCAGAAGATGCTCAATGCTGTCAGCACCTCTTGCGACAGAATGGTAAAGATGATAATGCATGACATCAGAACAAGACGTCCGCTCGGCGTTCACGGTTTTGATGCTGCATTTATGAATTATTTCGGCAGACTTATGCCGGTACTCGGCGGCCATATTTTCAGCAGCGTTATGAAGATTTCAAAGCTTCCGCTCTTTGACCCCGTATTCAAGGACTGATTTAGTTTTTAATTTAGCAAAAATATATAGTTAGACAGGAGAATTGCTATGAAAATCTTTATGATCGGCGGTACAGGCCTTCTCGGCTGTGAAGCTGCCACGACTCTCATTAAGAGAGGTCACCAGGTAAAGAGCGTTGCTCTTCCGCCTCTTCCGGAGGGAGCTCCCATTCCGAAGGAAATGGAACTCGTTTTCGGCGATATCAACAAGAAGACGGATGAGGAAATTGAACAGATGCTCGAAGGCTGTGATTGCTTTATCTTCGCAGCAGGCGTTGACGAGAGAAAAGAATTCCCGGCGCCCGTAATGGATTATTACTACAAATACAACATTGCTCCGCTTGAGAGAATCTTCCCGCTCTGCAAAAAAGCAGGCGTTAAGAGAGCTGTTGTTCTTGGTTCTTACTTCTCATATCTTGCTAAAATCAAGCCTGATATGAATCTTGAAGAGAGAAACCCCTATTTCAAATCTCGTCTTATTCAGGAAGATGTTTGTAAAAAGGCTTGCGATGACAACTTCAGCGTAGCAGTTCTTGAGCTTCCTTACATATTCGGTACTCAGCCGGGCAGAAGACCTGTTTGGACTGTTCTTATTGAGCAGATTTCCGGTATGGACAAGCTTCCTTTCACCCTTTATCCGAAGGGTGGTACAGCAATGCTTACTTGCCGCCAGGTTGGTCAGGCTATTGCCGGTGCAGCAACCAAAGAGGGTGCCAAAGGCTTTGAGGCTATTCCGATCAGCATGTACAATATGAAGTGGGATAAATTCCTCGGTATTGTATATGAGGCTCGCGGAATGCATAACAGAAAGATTGTCGGCATACCTCCGTTTATGATGAAGCTCGGTATGTACGGTATTGTTAAAGATTATAAGAAGAGAGGCATTGATTCCGGTATGGATCCGCTTCAGCTTCCCTACATTATGGACTATGATCTCTTCATAACTGATAAGTACACCCGTGACCTCGGCGTTGAGGATGACGACATTGAGGCTGCTATAACCGATTCTATCAAGGTTTCTCAGGAATCCTATGAGGGCAAGGTTAAGCTCCTTGATATGAAGGGCGAATAATCTGCATTTTGCATTGAACAGAGTACGGTTTTTCCGTGCTCTGTTTTTTTATGTTGTAAATTATTACAAATCAAGCTGTTTAGCAAAATGCACAAACAATAAATTTAATAATTATCGTTTATGTACACAAATTCAACGTTTGTGAACAGTTTGTTAACAATTGAAACAAATTATTGACTGTTGGTCATTTTTGGAGTAGCATTTTGAAATGTAAAAAGTGACTAACGGTCATTTTAAAGAGCGCAGAACTTTAATTTGCGGTGGATGATAAAATTCTGTTAAGCCTCAGAAATTTAACCGAAAGAGATAGTGTAAAATGCCGAGTGTGGAAGAAAACAAGCTTAAAAAACGTAATAAAATTTTAGAAGCCGCATATAATCTATTTGCAAAAAACGGTATAAACACCACCCCGATAGATGAAGTTGTCAAATGTGCAGGCGTGGCAAAGGGTACGTTTTATCTCTATTTTCATGATAAATACGACCTTATGGATCAGATAATTCTTTATAAGAGCGCAGCGATTATAAAGTCTGTTATAGCGCAGATGAAAAATATAAACACCGATAACAAAATGGAGGCTGTCGATCAGCTCACATTTTTTGTTGACGCAATTATAGATTATATGATTGAAAATAAAGAAATGCTTTCCGTGATAAGCGAAAAAAGCTCAATATTGTATTCGCTGATAATCGATAACGGCGACGATAACATCAAACTCGATTTTGATTATCTTACAGATATAATAGTTAAACTCGGAAATCCTCCCGAGAATGCCAAGAAGCTGTTGTTACTCGTTTCTACAATGATATTCACAACCGCTTCGAATGCTATCCTTTCGAGATCTCCGTTCACCATAGAAGAAATACGACCGGAAATTCATCTGGCCGTCAAAAAAATGTTAGCTTAGTATTATTATAGCAAAGGGGAGATACGATGATAGACAAAATGGCAAGGGGAATTGCAAAACACCCCAAAACAGTCCTTATAGTTTGCCTTATATTATTGATACCGTCGATAATATGTTATCTTAACACATTCGTAAACTATGATATTTTGTCTTATCTGCCGGAAGACCTTAATTCGGTACAGGGCGAGCATATCCTTGATAAAACATTCAATAACGCTGCAAGTGCCATTGTTGTTATTGAAAACGAGGATCAAAAAACCGCTGTCAAGCTGAAGGAAGAAATTTCCGAAATCGACGGAGTAAGCAATGTTATGTGGGTCGATGATATCGCTGATATATCGATTCCCGAGGATATGCTTCCCGATGACTTAAAGAACGTCTTTTACAGTAAAGACGGTAATGCCACACTTATGATGGTTCAATTTACGCAGGGCGGCGCTTCCGAGTCAACAATGGATGCTATAAAGTCCATACGTAAATGTATGAACAAAAATATGTTTATGAGCGGTGTTTCCACAATAATGTATGATACTAAGGCTCTTGCCGACGCGCAGGCTCCGCTTTATGTAGTTATTGCAATAGTGCTCGCTCTTATTGTTTTGATGTTTACCCTGAAATCGTATGTCTTGCCGTTTGTGCTTCTTATGGCACTGTGTACCGCGGTTGTATATAATATGGGTACAAACATTTTCTTCGGGCAAATATCATATATTACACAGTGTATAGCGGCTATACTGCAGCTCGGCGTTACCATGGACTACTCGGTATTCCTTATGGACCGTTACGAAGAGGAACGCAAGCATAATGACGACAGAACCATGGCAATGGCTTCGGCAATAAGCAGTACGTTTGTATCGCTGGCAGGCAGCTCATTGACTACGGTATTCGGCTTCCTCGCACTTTGTTTTATGAGCTTCAAGCTCGGTCTTGACATAGGTCTTGTAATGGCAAAGGGCGTATTGCTCGGTGTTATCACGGTTGTTACATTCCTTCCGGCACTTATACTTTTGCTTGACGATAAAATCGAAAAGACAAGGCATAAGAGCTTGGTTCCTCATTTCGGTAAGCTTAATGAATTCACCCTTAAGCATCGCCGTGTAATTGCAATAATCTTCCTTCTTCTTATAATTCCCGCATACGGAGCTTCAAAGAGCGTTAATGTATACTACAATATGGATAAGGCTCTTCCCTCCGACCTCGCGTCTATTGTTTCACTTCACGAAATGAAAGATAAATTCAATATGGCAACTACACATTTCATTATAGTAAGCGATGATATACCGAGCCAGAAGCTTGAAGCTATGGAGCAGGAAATTGAAGATGTTGACGGTATAACAAACGTAGTTGCAATGAACGAGTTTTTAGGTTCTGCAATACCCGCCGATATGATTCCCGATGATATTCGTAATATCTGCATTAAAGACGGTTATCAGCTTATGATGGTAAATACAAGCTACGCTACGGCAACCGATGAAGAAAATGCACAGATAGATACGCTGAAGAGTATTGTATTGAAGTATGACCCGAACGGTTATCTGACAGGCGAGGGTGCTATGACTAAGGATCTTGTTGATGTAACGAACCGAGACTTTATAATAACCAATATAATTTCCGTCGCGGCAATATTTATACTTATAGCGATTATCTTCAAGTCAATATCAATACCTGTAATACTTGTTGCGTCGATAGAGATAGCAATATTTATAAACGAGAGTTTTTCGTTTATGTTCGGCGAGACGATACCGTTTATCGCGCCTACGATAATCGGTTGCGTACAGCTCGGCGCAACGGTTGACTATGCTATACTCATAACCTCGAGGTTCCGTGAAGAACTGAGAAAGGGTCTGTCTAAGGATGAAGCCATCAGAAAGGCTGCCAACGAATCCGACCGTTCGATTTTCCAAAGTGCAATGGTGTTCTTTGTTGCGACCTTCGGTGTTTATCTGATTTGCGATATAGAGATAGTCAAGAGCATTTGCGGTATGCTTGCACGCGGTGCAATCATAAGTGCGTTTATAATAATCTGTACTTTGCCGCCCATACTTTATATCTGTGAAAAACTCATAAACAAAACTTCGTTTAATTGGCGTACAATGCCGAAAGAAAAATTTAAGAAATCAAAGGCAAAAATAAAAGCCGTCAAGGCTAAGAAATCGGAGGCAGCAAAATGAAAAACACAAATAAAATCAAAAGTATAATCTGTGTTTTGCTTGTTTTCTCAATGCTTTGTGTCACCTTTACCGGTTGCTCGTCCAAAAAGGACGACGACACGGTAGCCGAGGTTGATAAAAAGACCGAGGAAACTATTTACACAAACAGAATCAATAATTATAAAAAAACCGAAACGGTTTACGCTACACTTGATAACTCCGGTGCGGTTCAAAATATATCCGTTACCGATTGGATTCACACCGACACCCCCGAGGTTTACCTCAGAGATGTTACGGACCTTGAAAATGTAACAAATGTTAAGAGTGATACCGAACCCTATTTTAAGGACGGTGGCTTGTTCTGGAATATGCCGACTACCGACCTTTATTATCGCGGCACAAGCAATAAGACGCTTCCTGTAAGCATCTCTATTAAATACTATCTTAATGATGAAGAAATAGCTGCCTCCGAGCTTGCCGGCAAGAGCGGTAAGGTAAAGATAGAAATACAGATGACAAACAACATCTTTAAAACCGAAAAAATCAACGGTAAGGATGTCAAGGTTTGTAATCCCGTGCTGGCCGTCGGCGGTATGATTCTTCCCGAAACCAACTTTCAAAACGTAAAAGTGGAAAACGGCATTTCTCAGGGAGACGGTTCAAAGGAAGTAGCTGTGGTGGCCGGCTTCCCCGGAATTAACGAGACGCTTGGCTTAGATTCCAAAACTCTCAAAGACGCTGCCGATATCACCTTTAACGATAACTTTACAATTACCGCCGATGTAACGGATTTTGAACTTACAAATATGTATTTTGCGATCCTTCCTCTTTCGGCAGTAAGTAATAATATGGCTGTTCCTTCAAGCGTTGATGATTTAAAATCAAGCCTTAATCAGCTCAAGGAAATTGAATCCTCGATTAAGTCAATAGATCCCAATAACGTCTTATCGACTCTTATGTCAAATCCCGACAAGCTCGGCGAGCTTGCACAGATGATAAATGATGCAACATCGCTTTATGAGAGTAATAAGCCTCTTATTGATGTTCTTTCCAAGAACCTTACTCCGCAAAATATAGAAACGCTTAAAACTCTTCTTGATTCATCAAATAATTCCGACCTCCAGAAGATGATAAAACTGCTTTCTGACCCCAATGTACAGCAGTTCTTAAGCCTTCTTCCGTCGGCTTCAGGTGAGTTTAAAGACGCACTTCCGCTTCTTCAGAGTCTATCAAACGATATGCAGGATCCGGAGGTACAGGCCGCAATAGATAATTTGCCTGATACCATGAGTAAGATTTCGGATATCCAGAGCGAACTTGATAGCAACCAGGAGCTTCTTAACAGTCTCAGCACTTTGTTAAATGAAGACAATATGACAAAGATAACAAATCTGATGAATTCCGTCAGCGCGGCTGATTTTGCATCAAAGCTTGAAAAATACGGTGTGCTTACCGATAATTCCGATGAGCTTTTACAGAAAGCCACCAAAATGATTGAATACGGTAACGAATATAAGATTTACTCTTCGGTTGCCGACGGTATAGAGTCAAGCGTAATGTTCGTTATGAAAACACCGAGTATTGAAAAGGCTGCGGAGGTTACTACTCAGGCAGAAAGCAGCAAACAAAATTGGTTCCAAAAGGTGTTTGGTAAAAACAAGTAAATAATTGCTTTTAAAAACGCGTTGCTCTAAAATGAGCAACGCGTTTTTTTTGTGTGAAAATGCACAAACGGAGAGCCGCAAATTTGACGTTTGCAATTTAAAGTTTACTTTTTGACCAATGTGCAATATGAAGAATTAAGCACTTCTGACAAAGATGTTTTTTCTGCAAAAAAAGAGTTGACTTTTGCCGTAACCGGAAGTAAACTATGGGCGTAGGGTAAACGATTACCCGTTATTTATCACAAACTGAGCAAACGATTACATAATTTTTCGGAGGTATTTAAATTGAAAGGGAAAATTTCAATGGTTGAGATTGCCGAAATGTCCGGTGTGTCCATCGCCACCGTTTCGCGCGTTTTAAATCATAACGGCAGATTTTCCTCAGAGACCGAAAGAAAAGTTATGAATATTGTTAATAAGTACGGCTACAAGGTAAATCTTAATGCCAAAGGGCTCAGAACCAATAAAACGCAGAGCATCGGTGTTATTGTCCCAGATATAACAAACGAATTCTTTGCTAAGATTATCCGTTCCATCGAGACGTCTCTGTTGCAAAAAGGCTATACCGTTTTTGTGTGCGACTCTAACGAGGACAGCAGCACAGAGGACAAGCATATTTCTTCGCTTGCCGCCAAAGATGTTGACGGTATAATCTATATCAGTACAAAGAGCGATGTTAAGCAGATATATAAAGATTACAAAATACCGGTAGTTCACATAGACCGTCGTCCTGAGCATGCGGGTACCCTGATAATTTCAGATAATGAGATGGGCGGTTTTTTAGCTACGGAGGCTCTTATAAAGGATGGCTGTAAGGATATATTGATGCTGAGCGACAAAAACTATTATTCTACCACACGAAACAGATATAAAGGTTATGTTGACGCTCACAAAAAGTATTCTTTGCCGCTTAACGAGGGAAATGTTATAAAAACGGATGTCAGTTACGCTTCATCTTATGACGCGATAAAAAAAGTCATAGCCGACGGCAAAAAGTTTGACGGAATTTTTTGTAATAACGATATGATGGCACTCGGTGCTTTGCAGGCTCTTAAGGATTGCGGAATATCTGTGCCTGAAAAATGCAAGATCGTCGGATTTGATGACATTACTCTGTCAGAGATATGCGATCCGCCGATAACCACAATACAGCAGGATACCGATATGTTCGGTAAAAAATCAGTTGAAACTCTTTTAAATCTAATCGAGAATAATGAGACAAAAAACAAAAATGATATTTATGTTATTCCCGTAAAGCTTGTTAAAAGAACAACCGCATAAAAAATCAGCTAACATAAGCAAACGGGAAATATTATTTCCCGCATATTTTTGGAAATTGAGTAAACCTTTACCCAATAAAATGTATATACTCTTCACATACGGACACAATTAATATGTGAAAATAATAGATTTCAAGGAGGAAAAAATGAGCGCATTAGTTGAGATGAAGGGCGTCGTTAAAAAGTTCCCGGGCGTAACGGCACTTAAAGATATAACATTTGACATACAGCCCGGTGAAGTACATGTGCTGCTCGGTGAAAACGGCGCCGGAAAGTCGACACTTATGAAAATTCTCAGCGGCGTTTATCAGCCCACTGAGGGAGAAATAATTGTCGGAGGAAAAAGCTATAAAAGGCTAACTCCCAAGGATTCCGCCGAAAATGGCATCAGCGTAATTTACCAAGAACTGAGCGTCATAAACGAACTTTCCATTCAGGAAAACCTTTTTGTCGGTAAGTTGCCGATGAAAAAATACGGCCCTGTTAAGGTCGTAGATTATAAGTATATGAATGAGCGTGCAAAAGAGCTGCTCTCGAAGGTAGGATTAAAACGAGACCCCAAAACTCTTGTTGAGGATATAAGTATTTCCGAAAAACAGCAGGTTGAAATAGCCAAGGCTCTTGCCGCCGACAGTAAAGTAATCATAATGGATGAGCCTACGGCTTCTTTGACAAGTGAGGAAGTAAATCATCTGTTTAAGATAGTTCGTCAGCTTAAGGAAGAGGGCAAGGGAATAGTCTTTATTTCTCACAAGCTCGGTGAAATTATTGAAATAGGCGATAGGGTGTCGGTGCTGAAAGACGGAGCTTACGTCGGCACGAGAGACGTAAAAGGTGTTACGGCAGACGATCTCGTTACCATGATGGTAGGAAGAAAAATTCAGAATACTTATCAGCATGAGGATGCTCCCGATACCTACGAGAATACAGAAGTCATTTTTGAGGTTCGTAATTTGTCTCGTAAGGATCAAAAGGTTAAGAATGTCTCGTTTAAACTTCATAAGGGTGAAATCCTCGGATTCTCGGGACTTGTCGGTTCCGGCAGAAGTGAAATGATGAATGCAATATTCGGGTCTGAGCCTCGCTCGGCAGGAGATATATTCATTCACGGCAAACAGGTTAAAATCAATAGTCCTTACAGCGCCATAAAGAACGGTCTTGCAATGGTAACCGAAAATCGTCGTGAGACAGGCTTCTTTTATAACTTTGATATTAAGCAGAATATTTCGATTCTTCCGTTTATCAAGACTTCAAAGGGAAAAGGCACCATAGGTCTTACAAACAATAAATTTGAAAAGGAATGCGCAGAGGAGCAAAAGAAAAACCTGAATATAAAATGCGCTTCAGTTGATCAAAATATAACAGAGCTTTCCGGCGGCAACCAGCAAAAAGTCATACTCGGAAAATGGCTTGCCGCAGATTCTCAAATAATTATTTTTGATGAACCTACAAAGGGAATCGACATTGGTTCTAAAAGCGAGATTTACACTTTGATGCGTAAGCTCGCCGATGAGGGTAAGGGCGTACTTGTTGTATCATCAGAGCTTCCGGAACTTTTGGCGGTGTGTGATACCATAGCGGTTTTCCGTGAGGGTAAGATCGTACAAACCTTCCCACATAAAGACGCAACAGAAGAAAAAATAATTATGGCTTCAACTGCCGACCTTAAAGAAAGGACTAATTAAAATGTCACAGTCTAAAACATTAAAAAAAGAAAAATTAACCTTTAACACGATCTGGCAGAGGTACGGTACGTTTGGTATTCTTATAATCCTTCTTGCCATCTTGGCCATACTGAAACCAACATACTTTTTCTCAAGCTCTACGGCACCTCAGATTTTGGCACAGAGCTCGGTAAATATACTTATTGCAATGGGTGAGTTCTTTGCAATTCTTATTGCCGGCATCGATCTTTCGGTAGGATCTGTGGTAGCCCTTACCGGAATGTGTATGGCAAAGTTAATGGTGGCAGGGGTAAACCCGATAGTTGCTGTTCTTCTCGGAATTTTGCTCGGTGCATTCCTCGGTTTCCTTAACGGGCTCCTTGTAAATGTTACAGGACTTCATCCGTTCATCATTACGCTTGGCACACAGGCAATTTATCGCGGCGTTACACTTATAATCTCAAATTCAAGCGCGGTTTACGGCTTCCCGGCAAGTTTTACAAGAGTTATTTCAAAATCTGTTATAGGTATTCCTCTTGTTGCGATAATAGCGGTTATTGTAGCTTTGATCCTTGCGTTTCTCACTAAAAAAACGAAGCTTGGTCGTAATATCTATGCGCTCGGCGGAAACAAAGAATCCGCTTGGTATTCGGGTATAAACGTAAATCTTCATACCCTTATAGTTTTCATTATTTCCGGTATTTGCGCCGGTATAGCCGGTGTGGTTCTTCTCGGTCGTGTAGGCTCGGCAGAGCCGGCAGCGGCAACAGGCTTTGAGACCTATGCAATAGCCGCTTCGATTATCGGCGGAACAAGCTTCTTCGGAGGCAAGGGTAAGATCTTCGGAGTTGTAATGGGCGGTCTTATCATCGGCGTTATCAACTTCGGTATGAATATACTTTCACTTTCGAGTACGCTTCAGCAGGTTGTAATGGGCGCTCTTATCATCGGCTCCGTTGCTCTTGACCGATTCGTAGCTAACAAAAAATAACCGTGTAGCTTAAAGGAGGTATTTTTATGGAACCTATGTTTAACCCGTCGCTCATGTGTATGGATCTTCTTGATATTAAAAATCAGACGGAAATATTAAATGAGCGATGTGACCTCTATCATGTCGATATAATGGACGGACATTTTGTGAAAAACATCACTTTGTCTCCGGACTTTGTAAAGGCGTTTTCAACAATCGCCAAAAAGCCTATTGACTGCCATCTTATGGTCACCGATCCCGATGATTATATTGAAGTTCTAGCTGAAAACGGAGCAGGTTATATTTGTCCGCACGCTGAAACTATAAACACCGATGCTTTCCGTATTATGAATAAAATCGAAGCATTAGGATGCAAAAAAGGTGTGGTTTTGAATCCTGCAACTCCGCTTTCTTATATCAGAGAATATATTGATCGCATAGATAAGCTTACCATTATGACGGTGGATCCCGGATTTGCCGGACAGCCTTTTATAAAAGAAATGCTCGGCAAAATCAGAGAAGCTAAGGAGCTTAAAGAAAAATACGGTTATAAGTTTTTAATCGAGATTGACGGTTCCTGCAATCAGAGGACGTTTAAGGAGCTTTACGAAGCCGGAGCTGAGGTCTTTATTGTAGGCTCGTCCGGACTTTTCTCAAAGGACAAAGACCTTAAAAAGGCTTGGGACATAATGAGAGAAGAATTTCGTACAGCAACAGGAGCATAGTATTAAAAGCAATTTTTAAAGGAGGTGACCGACCATTGGATTTTACAATCGGTATAGATATCGGCGGTACAAACTTTCGCATCGGAATGGTCGGCCGTGACGGTGAAATTATCAACTTCGAAAAAAATTCAAGCAGAATTTTTGATAAAGGCGATGTAATCGAGACCCTGTATCTTAACATTTCGGATTATATGAAAAGATATAACGCGTCAGATTCGATAAAAGCGGTAGCAATTGGATTGCCGTCCATGGTCAGCAAGGATAAAAAGACTGTTATATCCACTCCTAATCTTAAGGGATTTGATAATATACCGTTCGGAGATACGCTCAGCAAAAAGCTTGGCATACCCGTATATGTTGACCGCGATGTAAATTTTCTTCTTCAAAATGATATTGTTACATTGGGTCTTCCGAAAGATTCTACTGTTCTCGGTTTTTATATCGGAACCGGCTTTGGGAATGCCATTTATTTAAACGGCAGCTTCTACTGCGGACGCAACGGAGCGGCAGGAGAGCTCGGGCACATACCGTTTCCGAATATTGAGGAAAAGTGTACGTGCGGAAATGTCGGGTGCAGCGAAGTAATTTGCTCAGGCAAGTATCTTGAAAAGATTACCGCGGAGCTTTTTCCCGAAACCGATATAAAAAATGTTTTTTGCGAACACGGCGACGATCCGAGAATAATCAAGTATGTTAAAGATCTTGCCATTCCTATAGCTACCGAAGTCAACATACTTGATCCCGATTATATTATAATCGCCGGCGGAGTGGTATATATGAAGAATTTTCCGAAGGACATTTTGATAGATTCGGTACACTTTCATACACGAAAGCCTTACCCCGAAAAAAATCTCAGAATCCTTTTTTCGGAGCATACACAACAGAGCGGAGTTTACGGGAGTGGAGACTTTGCATGGCATCAGCTTAAACAGTAGTTTCGACTGCTGAAAAAATAAGTAAAAAGAGAGAGGAATTTATTATGAAAAGGAAAATTTTAAGTATCGTTATGGCATTGACGGTAGTTATCGGCATTGTTTTCGCAGGCTGCGGAAGTAAGACCGACGACAAGAAAACGACCGACGGTTCGGGCTCTTCTTCCGGAACCGCAGAATACGCAATTATTCTTAAACCGCTTTCTAACGATTTCTGGGCAAATATGAAAGCCGGAATAGAGAAGGAAGCTAAAGAACTCGGCGTAACCGTTGATGTTTTCGCCGCGCAATCCGAGGATGATACCGAGGGTCAGCTTAAAATTCTTGAAAACTGCATATCCAAGGGCTACAAGGCCATAGGTGTTGCACCGATTTCCCCGACTAACCTTATTAACGGTATAGTTGAGGCAAACAAAAAGGGTATTTATGTAATGAATATTGATGAAAAGATTGATATGGATACCCTTAAGAATGCCGGCGGAAGTGTTATAGCTTTTGCTACAACCGATAACGAAAAAGTCGGTGAAAAAGGCGCAAACTATATAATGGAACAGTTAAAGGACGGCGGCGAGGTTGCAATAATCGAAGGTAAGGCAGGCAACGCATCCGGTGAGTACAGAAAGAACGGTGCAACAACTGCATTTACCGCAAATAGCGCATTCAAGCTTGTTGCTTCTCAGCCGGCTGACTGGGACAGACAGAAGGCTCTTGATACTGCCGCTTCAATGATTCAGAAATATCCGAATCTTAAGGCTATATATTGCTGCAACGATACCATGGCTCTCGGTGCTTTACAGGCAGTTAAAAACGCTAACAAGCTCGGTAAGATAATGGTAGTAGGTACAGACGGTGCAGCCGAAGCCATAGACAGCGTAAAAGCAGGCGAGCTTTCAGCAACAGTTGCTCAGGACTCAGCGGGAATCGGTGCTGTTTCACTTAAAACGATGGTTGAGACAGTAAAAGCAGGCAAAGCAATTGATGTTAATGCTACTCCCGAAACTATCCCGGTTGATTCTTATATAGTTACAAAGGATAGCTAAAAAGGTGTTTTCCATCCGTTTATTAGATAAACGAACTCCCTAACTCACAAGCTCAGACAGCACCGATTTTTCGGTGCTGTCGAGCTGTATAACGGAATATTGAAAGAGGTTTTAATATGAAAATAGCAATAGGTAGCGACCATGTAGGATACGAACTTAAAGGCAAGGTTATTGCTCACCTGAAAGAAAAGGGTATAGAGGTAAAGGATTTCGGAACGAACAGCACCGAGCGTACCGATTACCCGATTTACGGTGAGGCTGTGGCAAACGCGGTAGCATCAAAGGAATTTGACAAGGGTATACTTATATGCGGTACAGGTGTTGGTATTTCTCTTGCGGCAAATAAGGTTAACGGTATCAGAGCGGTAGTTTGCAGTGAGCCGTATTCGGCACTTCTTTCAAGGCAGCATAACGATACCAATATTTTGGCTTTCGGTGCAAGAGTTGTCGGCCTTGACCTTGCACTTATGATTGTTGACACTTGGCTCTCCGGTGTTTATGAGGGCGGAAGACACGCACGTCGCGTGCAAATGATATCCGACATTGAAGAAAGACAGAAAAATAAATAAGCTTTTATTTAATTAAACAAAAGGAAGCCGCAGAAACTGTGTTTTGCGACTTCTTTTTTTCTTGAATTAGAGCTTTTTTTCTGATACAATATCAGCGTGTTTTCTACGGAACTGTAATGTTTGCAGCGATTGGTTTTTATTCTGTAAATGGAAAGGCTATGTAAGAATTATGAGTAAAATGTCAGAAGTAATGCCTAAATGGGGGCCTTATTCAAAAAAGTACAGCGGTGTGTCAAGAGTCACAGAGCACGAAACGGAAAAAGGCGTCAGGTTTGATTTCATTTCGCTTCCCGCAGTTTCAAATACCGATGCCAAGGCTCCGAATGTGACTATACCGGTGGGTGTGCATCCTTGGGATGTAAAAAGTGATTATTCTTTTTATTCTTACAGACAGGACCTGGAGTGGAAGGATGTTATTTATTCCGACGTTTCTTTTACCAAACTCAGCGATGAGAGTGTGCTTGTCAGGACAGAGATTTTCAATAATTCAGAGCTTATGCAAAATTGCCTTGTCAATTATTTCTCTTCGCTGCAATTTCCGTTTTTAACATCATACAGAGTTTCTCTTCCAAATAAATCGCTTATGTTTGACGCGCTTGATTACAGCGAGTTTACATATAAAACAAGCCGTCCGTGGGATAATGAAACTATGGACGCCATGCATAAAGGCGAGTTCTTTGACGATCGCTTTACTTCGCACAGAGGGCTCGGAGACCGTGACGACAACCGATATATATTGCCGAAATATCCGCGTCTCGGAGAAGAAAAAGGCGACAAAATCGTATATAAAATAAAAAATGATTTAAACTTTTCAGATGCTGCTTTATATGTCAGATACCGTACCGTTGATAATAAGCCTTCGGCTTTTACCGTGAACGGTGACAACGTTGTGTTTCCGCCTGCACAGGATATGGGTGAAATCACGATACCGATAGGTAATGTGGATAAAGGGGATTATACTCTCGTTCTCGTTTCCGAGGGCGAAGGCGGCATAGAATTTGATTTCTTTGCAATATGCGAAAAAGACGAAACCAATAAAATATTAGTTGAAGCAAAAAAGAATAATTTTATCCCGGATGTTAAGGTTCACGACGAAATAAACGGTAAAACCGTTGAGATAAAATACGAGGGCGTTGAAAAGCCCTTTGTTTTAAGAACATTTAATGATGAAACAAGACTTCGCAGCATACCCTCCGGCTGCCTTGAGGATGTACCGACTCCCCGTATATCTCAACCGGATAAAAGCTTTGACAATATGATGGAAACTTTTTCCGGAGAATTCAGTTGGAAACACAGCGACGAGGGATACTATCAGAATACTCTTGTCCACACCTTGTACATAGAGCCGGGGAAAAGTCATACCGAATATGCGGTAATTTCGTATGGCGGTGCAGAATATGAAACGCCGGAAGATTATGAAAAGATCTATTTATCGGCGTCAGGTTCGGTTGAAAAGCTAAGCTATAATGACAGCGGAAAAAAATATGAGTTTTCAAACCGCCTTTTGCGAGCTGCAATGTTCCAAAACACCGTGTATCCGCTTTATCATCACGGAGAATATGTTATACATCACACTCCCGGCAAGAGGTGGGATTCCTTTTACACATGGGATTCGGGCTTTATAGGGCTTGATATGCTTGAATTTTCACCGAAAATAGCGGATTATATCCTTGATTTGTATTTGAGTGATAAGGATAATAAGGACTATGCGTTTTTGCTGCATGGTTCTCCTGTGCCCGTCCATCTTTATCAATATTATGAAATGCTCCAAAAAACATCTGATAAATCCGAGCTGTATGATTATTACGACCGAGCAAAGATGTTTTATGATTTCCTTGCGGGAAAAATAAACGGTTCAACCACCGCTAAATTTAAGAGCGGTCTAACAACTACATTTGAGTATTTTTACAATTGTTCCGGTATGGACGATCTTCCGCCTCAAGTTCTGATGTACAAAAATAATTTGCAGCTTAAAACCGCACCGTGTATTTCTTCTTCTCAGGTTATAAGGACGGCAAAGCTTCTCTCTGTGATAGCTGAACATCTCGGTAAATCCGAAGATGTAAAAGCCTATTCGGAAGATATAAAGAGAATATCAAATGGGCTTCAGAAATACGCGTGGGATGATGAGGCGGGGTATTACTCATATGTAATTCACGATGAAAACGGCGAAGCAAAAGAACAACTGCGCTCCGAGTCGGGCGAAAATATGAATAAGACCATGGACGGTATATATCCTCTTATAGCCGGAATAACTACGGACGAGCAGACTGGCAGAATTCTGTCTCATTTGGAAAGCGAAGATGAGATGATGAGCAAGGTTGGTATAAGTGCCGTTAATATGAAGGCCGGCTATTATGCCACTAACGGCTATTGGAACGGCAACGTATGGTTTTCGCATCAATGGTTTGTTTGGAAAACCATGTTAGATATAGGTGAGGCTGATTTTGCATATAAAATAGCCAAGGTCGCGCTCGATTCGTGGAAGCGTGAGGTGGAGTATTCGTACTATACTTTTGAAATGCTTTCGATAACTACGGGCAGAGGAGGATGGTTCCATAATTTCGGAGGCCTTTCCGCTCCCGTGAACATTTGGGCTTCTGCATACTTTAAGGCGGGCACGTTTAATCTCGGCTTTGACAGCTTTTGTGAAAATTACAGCTTCGAAAACGATTTCACTCATTTTTCCGCAGACGTTTCGCATTATAACGGTAAAGACAGCATAATGCTTGTTGTTATGAATGACAAAAATAATTATGTGGTAACAGTTGACGGAGAAAAAGCCGTTTTTAACGAGCGGGACAAAGGAACATTTGAAATAAAATTACCCTCTGATAAAAAACGTGTAAAAATTGAAATTCAGCTTGTGTAATCCTCTACAAGCTTTTGTGCTTCTTCATCGGAATAAGCCGTAACACCTACAATTATAAGCTCCCTGTCGCTTTGCGGCAGGGAATTTGTATTTACGTCAAAGATTTCCACCGGCATAGAGTATCCGCGTTTAAATAAAGCTATTTTACCGTTATAGTCGGTTATGGTGTAAAGTGCTGCAACGGTAGTTTCTTCACTTTCCGTAAAGCTGCTTTTCTTTTTAGGAGATTTTAAAATTATCACTGTTACGGCACCTAATAAAGTCAGAGCAGCCACCGATGCGGCGATACATTTAAGTAAGGCTTTTTTCATTTTATTCACTTCCGTATATTATTTTTGACAAGAATAGGAAAAATATAATATTTTTTCAAAATTATGATGAAATAATCAACGGTTTGTGTTACAATAAATCAGTATAGTTATATCGTATCCGATCTTTTAAACGGAGGACTTTAAAATATGACTCAAAAGCGACGCGCAGTCACAAAGAGAGTACCTAAAAACAGAAAAAAACGCAGTAAGGGCGCAACGGTTTTGTTGTCGGTTCTTTTACCTTTTTGCTTACCGCGGTTTTTGTATGCTTATATCTTCTTGTGTTTATGGTGTCTTACGTAAACGGCGACAGTAAGATAAATCTTGAGGAATATAAAGAAAATCAAGATCAAACCACAATTATATATGCGTATGACACCAACAATGAAGTCACGGAGCTTTCGCGCCTTCACGGTGAACAAAACCGAGTTTGGGTAACATACAGCGAAAATCCGGATGAAAGCGTTATACCGCAAAATCTTGCGAATGCGTATATTGCACTTGAGGATAAGCGTTTTTACGATCACGGCGGTGTCGACTGGTTCAGAACATTATCGTCGGCGGTTAGATACCACTTCAAGCAGGGCGGTTCGACCCTTACTCAACAGCTTATTAAAAATCTTACGGGAGAAAACGGCAAAACCGTAAATCGTAAATTTTATGAAATACTGTCTGCGCTGAACCTTGAGAAAAATGCCTCTAAGCAGACAATACTTGAGGCGTATATGAATACGGTCTATATGAGCCACGGCTGTTATGGCGTACAGACCGCCTCCGAAAAGTATTTCGGAAAAAATGTGCAGGACCTTAATCTTGCGGAGTGTGCGTCTTTGGCGGCAATAACTCAATCTCCGTCAAAATATGATCCGCTTATTCACCCAGATGAAAACAAAAAACGTCAAAAGGTCTGTCTTGACAATATGCTTAAGCAGGGCAAAATAACAGAAGACCAGTATAATGAAGCAATAAATTACACAATGGTGTTCACGAACAGTGAGGGCTATGTGCCGAGCGAAAACCTTACAAGCGCTCAGCAGCAGACCACTACCACCATTCAGAGCTACTATGTCGATTACGTTATTCAAAAAGTTATTGCCGACCTTATGGATAAATACGGCTATACAAAGCCGCAGGCGTCTACGCTCATTTATTCGGGCGGACTTCGCATCTACTCCGCTGTGGATATGAATGTTCAGAATATTCTCGAAAACGTATATGTAAACAGAATATCATTCCCGTCCTATAATAAAAATGTTCCCGATGCTCAGTCGGCTATGACAATTATGGATTACAGCGGTAGAGTGCTCGGTATGATAGGCGGAGCTGGAGAAAAGACCGAAAACCGCGGACTTAACCGTGCGGCAAATTCGTATAGGCAGCCCGGTTCATCAATAAAGCCCCTCTCTGTTTACACACCGGCAATAGAGGAAAAATATGCTTATTGGAGCACAAGAGTTAAGAACTATGGTATTCCTCACTATTACAGCGACGGCGGAGTGGGTCCCGTCAACTACGGTAATGACCCCGGTTCTCCCGATTCGTATGTAAACGTACAAAAAGCTATTTGTAAGTCTTACAATACCGTACCGGCGCAGCTCCTTAAAAAGATGGGTTATGAATTGAGCTTTAAGTATGCCAACGGCAAATTCAGACTCGATCATCTCTATGATGTTGATAAGAACGCCTCGTCGCTTGCCGTAGGCGGTACAAGTAAGGGAGTATCAACTCTTCAGATGGCAGCCGCATATGCCACCTTCGGAAACGGCGGTAAATATTACGACCCATACTGTTACTATAAGGTTACAAATTCAAGCGGTACTATGGTATACCTTCAACATGACGAGACCGATGGCGATCAGATTATGTCTCAGGATACTGCGGATATTATGAATGAGCTTCTGCAAACCGTTGTTACCGATACGGCAGGTGAAGCTACCGCGCGCAATTACGGCCTTAACAATATGAAACTGTTTGCGAAAACCGGTACCACAACCGAGGATAAGGATCGTTGGTTCTGCGGAGGTTCCCCGTATTATGTAGCTGCAGTTTGGTATGGCTGCGATACTCCTAAGCAGCTTTCGAATTATGTTTCGGGCAATCCGGCGGGTAAAATATTTGATGAGGTTATGAACAGAGTTAATAAAGGACTCGCTTCTAAAGATTTTACAAAATTCTCATCTATTGTTGAGCAAAAAGAATATTGTACAAAGACTGGCTTGCTTGCGGGCAGCGGATGTTCGAGTCGCGCAACCGGTTGGTTCTCAAAGAGCAATATGCCGGGCTATTGTACATCTTGCTCCGGCGGCGGAAGTAAGGATGGCAAGATCGAGGGAGAGACCAAAAAGACAACCGACGGTAGCACTAAGCCGGCAGAAACAACAAAGGCGGCTGCTGAGACGACAAAAGCTCCCGAGGCCACAAAAGCCGCAGAGGCTACCAAAGCTCAATAATCAAAGGAGTTTTTATGGGCAATTTGCTGTTTAAAAATGCACACGTTATAGACCCTTCACAAAAGATTGATACTGTCGGCGACGTTCTTGTCGTCGACGGTAAGATTGCCGATTTTGGCAAGGTTTTAAGCTGCTCTGCCGATAATATCATTGATGCTTCGGGGCTTGTTTTGGCGCCGGGGCTTATTGATTTACATGTGCATTTGCGTGACCCGGGTCTTGAATATAAAGAGGATATAATTTCCGGATGCCGTGCGGCGGCGGCTGGCGGCGTGACAACGGTTTGCGCCATGCCTAATACAAAACCGGTATGCGATAACGCAGAAACGGTAAAATATATACTTGAAAAAGCGGCTAATGCCGATGCTCACGTTCTTCCGATAGGTGCCGTTTCCGTCGGCGAAAACGGTGAAAAGCTCACCGATATGCAGGCTTTAAAAGAAGCCGGTTGCTGTGCTTTTTCGGATGACGGCGTTCCGGTTAAAACCGCAGAGCTTATGCGTGAAGCACTCAAAGAAGCAGCAAGACTCGATATGCCTGTTTTTGCCCATTGCGAAGAAAAAACAATTTCACGCGACGGCATTGTGAATGAATGCGATGTTGCAAAAGACCTTAATATGCCTCAGATACCGGTTTCGGCAGAAGACGTGGGAACTGCGCGCGAGACAGCCCTTTTAATGTCAGCCCCCAAAAATGCACGGTTGCATATTTGTCACGTCAGTACGGGCAATTCAGCACTTCTTATAGCCTCCGCAAAGAGAAACGGATTTAATGTAACTGCTGAAACTTGTCCGCATTATTTTATATTTAACGATGAAAAGCTTTTGTTAAAGGATGCGGATTATCGAATGAATCCGCCGCTTCGCAGTGCCGTGGACCAGTTTTCCGTTCTCTACTCGCTTATTGACGGCGTAATAGATGTAATTGCAACCGACCACGCACCTCATTCACCGGAAGAAAAGGCAGATTTTTACAAAGCTCCCAACGGTGTTATAGGTATGGAGACATCTTTTTCCGCTTCATATACCGCGCTTGTTGCGTCGGGACTTATCAGTCTTTATGAGCTTATTGATAAAATGGCGTGTAAACCGGCCGAGATTTTAAACAGACCGATAGGCACGTTAAAAAAGGGGAGTGCTGCGGACATTATTTTGATAGATGAAAGTGAAAAATTTACAGTAGACATAAATAAGCTTCACGGTAAATCCAAAAACTGCATCTTTAAAAACCGTGAACTTCAAGGCAAGGTAAAAATGACCGTTCTCAGCGGCAGAATAGTATATAATGATTTAGGAGATTGACAAATGGCTTTTGACAGACTTATCCGTGCAATTGACGAAAAGAAAAATCCTACTGTGGCAGGGCTTGACCCGAAGCTTGACTACGTTCCCGAGTTTATAAAAAAAGACTCGCGTGAGAAATACGGAGATACGCTTGAGGCTGCGGCAGATGCGCTTTTGACATTTAACAAAGGGCTTATAGATTCTCTTTGCGATGTTGTGGCGGCCGTAAAGCCGCAATGCGCCTATTATGAAATGTACGGGTGGCAAGGAGTAAAAGCACTTTATGACACAATAGCTTACGCAAAAGAAAAAGGCCTGTTTGTAATAACCGATGGTAAAAGAAATGATATCGGCACTACCATGGAGGCGTATGCCGCCGCACATATCGGTAAAACAGAGGTTTTCGGTAAAACCTTTGAAAGCTTTTCCGCCGATGCCCTCACGGTTAACGGTTATCTCGGAAGCGACGGTATAAATCCTCTTTTGAATATTTGCAAGGAAGAGGACAAAGGCATTTTTGTGCTTGTGAAAACTTCTAATCCATCCTCCGGTGAACTTCAGGACAGATTGCTCGGCGGCAAAACCGTCTACGAAACTATGGGTGAAATGTGCGAGAACTGGGGCAAGGATTCTATAACGGATTACGGATACTCGTGTGTCGGTGCGGTTGTCGGAGCAACTTATCCGAAACAGCTTTCAAGTCTTCGCAAAGAATTACCGCACACATTTTTCCTTGTACCGGGTTACGGTGCACAGGGCGGAGCCGCCAAAGATATTGCAGGTGCGTTTGATGAGAACGGACGCGGAGCCGTAATAAATTCCTCAAGAGGTATAATGTGCGCATACAAAAAAGGCGGTTTCGATGAAAAAGATTATGCCGTTGCCGCACGTAAAGAAGCTATCAGAATGAGGGACGAAATCAATTCCGTTTTATAAAGGGTGATTTATATGAAAAATAAAAAGGCTTACCTTGTTTTGGCTGACGGAACCGTATTTAACGGAATTTCTATGGGTAAAGAGGGAACAGCTTTAGGAGAAGTTGTTTTCAATACGTGTACGGCTTCTTACGGAGAACTGCTTTCAGACCCGACATATTACGGTCAGATAGTGGCGCAAACCTATCCTCTTGTAGGCAACAGAGGCGTAGAAAAAAGAGACAACGGTTCAAAAATAATGGCAAGCGGCTATGTTGTGCGTGAATGGTGCGACACCGGCGATCTCGGCGAAGAAACGCTTGACAGCTATTTAAAAGAGTGCGGTATAGTAGGAATCAGCGGTATTGATACACGCCGTCTTACGCGCGCCGTCCGCGACAAAGGCTATATGAAGGGCGCTATAACCGATAATCTCAATGATTTTGACGTGCTTATTAAAAATATCAAGAATTATACAATTTCCGGGGCGGTTGAGGCTGTTACCGTAAAAGAGCCGCAGAAATTCACGGCGGAAAATCCGAAATGCAATGTTGCGGTGATTGATTACGGTTCGCCGCGCAGAACTCTTGACGGCTTTTTGTCACGAGGCTGTAGTTTGACTGTCGTCCCGGCTGACTTTACGGCTGAGCAGTTAAAAAACATTTCACCGGACGGCATTTTCCTTTCCGACGGTCCTGCCGATCCTGACGATAACCCAAAGCTTATAGAAAATATCAAGGAGTTTAAAAAAACTCGGTGTTCCGATGTTCGGAATAGGTCTCGGCCATCAGATGCTGGCTCTTTCGGAAGACTTTAAAATTGAAAAAATGCCGCAGGGGCATCGCGGCTCAAATCAGCCTGTAGTTATAAAATCTACCGGAAAGCTTATGGTTACAGAGCAGAATCATGGCTATTCGGTTGAAGTTTCGAGCATCAGTGCCGATAAAGCCGATATTACAATGATAAATGTCAACGACGGCTCATGTGAGGGACTTGAGTACAAAGATTTCAACGGTTTCGGGGTTCAGTTTACACCGGACAGCGACCGCGACAGCAGTACATCCTGGATATTTGACCGCTTTGTTGATATGATGGGGGAATGAGTTATGACAGAAAATAAATATTCAAAAATACTTGTTCTCGGAGCCGGCCCTGTGGTTATAGGCTCTTCCTCTGAATATGATTATTCGGCTGCATCTGTTTGCAGAGCGTTGAAGGAAGAGGGCATTTCAGTAGTTTCGGTAAACTCAAATCCGGATACAATAATGACAGATAAAAATGTTGCGGATACAGTTTATATTGAGCCATTAAACGGCGAAACAGTAAAGAAAATAATTGAAAAAGAAATTCCCGATGCCATTATCGGCACCACGGGAGGAGAAGCGGGGCTCGAAATTTGCCTTGAGCTTTTACAAAACGGTTATCTTGATGAGCACGGTACCAAGCTTCTCGGAATTAAGCCGGAAACCATAAAGGCAATAAGAAACGAGCAGGCTCTTCGAGATACTCTTGAAAATGTGGGCGAACCGTATGTATCCGCAAAGGTGTTGCCGACAGACGCGGAATGTGTGACATTCGCCGGTGAAATCGGTTTTCCCGTACTTATAAGTCCGGCATTCACGCCTGATTTTTCGGAGCCGATACGTTGCGAAAATGCAAATGATATTTTGTCAGGCTTCGGCAGTTGTGCCGAGCGATCTCTCGTAAACGAGGTATACGTAAGAAAATGCGTCGATGATTATAAAGAAGTGGAATTTGTCGCAATGCGCGATTCTTTCGGCAACTGCATAAGCGTAAGCAGTACCGAAAATATTGACAGCGTCGGCATTCATTCCGGCGACAGTATTGTTGTTATTCCTGCGCAGACTCTTACAGACAGCGAAACCGTAAGGCTTCGCAGAGCCGCAAGAAAAATAGCCGATTATTTAAATATTGAAGGAAGCTGCAATGTCCGTTTTGCAATAAATTCGGATGGCAGTGAGTATATGGTTTTGGCAGTTGAACCACAGCTTAACCGTACTACCGCTCTTGTTTCAAAGGCTACGGGTTATCCCATAGCGCAGGTCTCTGCCAAAATTGCTCTCGGATATAAGCTTTACGAAATCAAAAACGATATAACAGGCGTTACCACAGCGGCAAATGAACCTGCCATTGATTATTGTGCCGTAAAGGTTCCGAGATGGTCTTTTGAAAACTTCGATGCCGCCACCAGAAAGCTCGGCGGAACTATGCAGGCTACGGGTGAGGCACTCGCAGTCGGCACTTCGTTTGAGTTGGCTCTTATGAAAGCGATACGCTCGATGAATCCGCGTACCGAATCCGTATCAATGCCCAAAATGAAGCAAAAAACCGACAATGAGATAAAGGAGCTGCTGTTAGGCTCCGATGATGAGCGAATTTTTGCTGTTTACGAAGCTATAAGACGCGGATTTGACCTTGCTGAAATACAGTCTCTTACAAGAATAGATAATTATTATCTAACTAAGCTCAAGAATATAGCCGATACGGAAACATCTCTCGGTAACGGCTTTTCGGGTGATTTGTATTTCCGTGCAAAAACTCTCGGTTTTCTCGACAGTACAATTGAAAAAATAACCGGTGAGGAGATTTCGGCACCCATAGCTGCAGGATATAACACCGTAGACACTTGCGCAGCCGAATTTGACGTTAAAAAGCCCTATTTCTATTCTTCGTTTGACGAGGATAACGAAGCCGCAATGTTCGGAAAAGCGCACCCGACATCGAAAAAGAAAATCCTCGTAGTGGGTTCCGGCCCTACATCCATAGGTCTTGGAACAGACCGCGATTATGCGGTGGTAAACTGTATAAATACACTTAAGGACTTCGGTTACTCCACTATTTTGCTTAATAATAATCCTGCGGCTGTTTCCACAGATCCCGGAGTTGCCGATACACTTTATCTTGACCCCATTACAGACGAAGATGTCAGAAATGTTGTGCTCACCGAAAAACCGTACGGAGCTGTTTTGCCGTTCGGCGGTGGTAACGCCGTCAGAAAAGCCGAAATGCTTCGTTCATTAGGCGTTAAGGTTTTCGGTTCGGATGACGAGGCTCACCGCAGACTAAAAAACAAAATTGAGTTATTTGATATCCTTGATGATCTCGGTATACGTCACACAAATAACCGACACGTTATGATTGGTAAGGGTGCCGAGGTGGATGTCCTGTCCGATGGCAGCGATATACTGGTTCCGGGAATTTGCGAGCATATTGAAAAGGCCTGTGTAAATCCCGGCGACACTACTACGGTTTTTCCGTCGATAACGCTTACCTCATCGGATAAAGAAAAGATATACGAATATACCGAAAAGCTTTGCAAAGAACTTAAAATTAAAGGGCTTATAAATATCCAGTTTGTTATATATGATAACGAAGTTTATGTTTCGTCGGCAAGCGTCGTGGCAACGCGAAACGTGCCGTTTATGACTAAGGCATCGGGGTTGCCGATAGTTGCCATGGCTACGCGGCTTATGCTCGGCGAGACGCTCGGTGATATCGGTATGGGATGCGGTATTTTACCGGAGCCTACAAGGTATTTTGTCAGAGTACCGGTATTCAGCTTTGAAAAACTTCAGGGTACCGATGTTCAGATAGGCGATACCGAAAAGTCAACGGGTGAAGTCATGGGCATAGCAGATACATTTGACGAAGCTCTTTTGAAGGGCTTGATAGCTTCGGGAATGCGTATAAAGCGCACAGGCGGAGTGCTTGTTTCCGTTGCCGATACCGATAAGAGGGACAGCGTTATGCTTGCCGGTGAATTTTTAAAGCAGGGCTTTAAAATTTATGCTACTTCAAATACTGCTAAGCTTTTAAATTCGAACCATGTTGCGGCAAATTCCGTGCGTAAAATACATGAGGGCGAGCCGAATACAATGTCGCTTATTAAGAATAATAAATTATCATATGTTGTTTCAACTGCGGAGCAGGGGCCTAAGGTGAATGAGGACGACATTCGCATACGTCGTACCGCTCTTCTGCGCCGTATTCCGGTGCTTCCGTCGGTTGATACTGCCTTTGCATTTGCAAAGTGCCTCGAAAATAACAATATTCTTGAAGAAATAAAGGTTTGCAAGCTATAATTATAGGTGAATGATTTATGTTTCAAAAATCGTATAAAATCCTGTCGACCGAAAAACTGAATAATACAACTTTCAGCTTTGTTATTTCCTGCCCGGAGCTTGCCGAAGAAAGCTGGTGCGGAAGATTTGTAAATGTCTTATGCGGAGAAAAGACTCTGCGCCGCCCGATTTCAATTTCTGAAATTGACAAGCAAAACGGTACAATAACAATCGTATTTGAAGTCCGCGGAGACGGAACAAAATGGATGTCGGAGAGAAAAGCAGGGGACGAGCTTGATATTTTAGGACCTCTCGGCAACGGATTTTTCCCCGATAAAACAAAACGCGGAATTTTTATCGGAGGAGGTATAGGCTGCCCACCTATGCTCGGTGCTGCAAAAGAATACGGCAGCGATGCAGAGGTGATTCTCGGCTTCAGAAGCCAAGAAAATGCAATACTTACAGATAAGTTTAAGTCTGTCGCTAAGCGGGTGGAAATTACAACAAACGACGGTACCCTCGGCGCAAAAGGCTTTGTTACCGATGTGCTTAAAAATATGGTTCAAAACGGCGAAAATGCCGTAGTTTATGCCTGCGGACCAACACCAATGTTAAAAAGCGTTGCCGCGCTCTGTAAGGAAAAAAACATTAAGTGCTACGTTTCGCTGGAGCAGCGTATGGCGTGCGGAATAGGTGCTTGCCTTTGCTGTGCACAAAAGACTCGCGATAAAGACGGCGAGCATATGAAACACGTTTGCAAAAACGGACCTGTTTTTGATTCCGAGGAGGTCGTATTCTGATGGCTGATTTAGGTGTTAATATAGCCGGAGTTCATTTTAAAAACCCCGTAATTACAGCGAGCGGAACTTTCGGATTTGGGCAGGAATATGCCCGTCTTTATGATATTTCGCGTCTCGGAGGTATATCTTGCAAGGGGACTACGTTGAAAGAACGCCCGGGAAATCCTGTCCCGCGAGTTTGTGAAACGCCGTCAGGTATACTCAACTGCGTCGGACTTCAAAATCCGGGCGTCGACGCGTTTATAAAAGATGACTTGCCTTTTTTGGAAAAGTCAGGTACCGTTATAATCGCTAACATTGCAGGAAGCGCAGAAGAAGATTACGTTGAAACCGTATCAAGGCTTAACGGTACGAGTGTGGATATGATTGAGCTTAATATTTCGTGTCCTAATGTTAAAGAGGGCGGAGCTTCTTTCGGAACAAACGCCGCGAGCGTCGAAAAGATAACGTCGGCTGTCAAAAAAGTAACCGAAAAGCCGCTTATGGTAAAACTTACGCCTAACGTAACCGACATAACTGAAATGGCTCTTGCCGCAGAGAGTGCCGGTGCAGATGCCGTTTCTCTTATAAATACGCTTACCGGAATGATTATTGATATAAACACAAAAAGACCGCTTCTTCGCAATAATACGGGCGGTATGTCAGGTGCGGCGGTTTTTCCCGTGGCACTTCGTATGGTTTGGCAAACCGCATCCAAGGTTAAAATTCCCGTTGTCGGTCTCGGAGGTATAACAAAGTGGGAGGACGCTGTACAGATGCTTTTAGCCGGAGCAAGTGCGGTTCAGGTCGGTACCGCAAGCTTTACAGACGCATTCGCACCGCTTAAAATTATAGACGGTATAAACAATTATCTCGACCAAAACGGGTATAAGAGTGTGTCCGAGATAGTCGGAAAGGTTGAACCATGGTAATACTTTCGGTTGATTACGGCGATGTCAGAACCGGAATTGCCGTTTGCGATAAATTCGGTATGTTGGCGTCACCTGTTAAGGTTATTGTCGAGCGCGACAGCGGCGCGTTGGCAGATGAGATAACTGAAATAGCCACAGAAAAGAAGGCTGAAAAAATAGTATTGGGGCTTCCGAAAAATATGGACGGTTCAGAGGGCTTTCGTGCCGAGGCTTGTCGGCAACTGGCAGAGCTTATTTCAGAAAGGATTAATCTTCCGATAGATTTTGAAGACGAGAGATTGACTACCGTTTCGGCGCATAATGCGCTGAACGCCACAAACACCCGTGGTAAAAAGCGTAAGGCGGTTGTTGACGCTGTTTCTGCAGTTATAATTCTTGAAGATTACTTGAGAAAAACGAAAAATCAAAAATAAAATCAAAAGCAGCCCGTATGTCATATGATATACAGGCTGCTTTTGGCAAAAGAACAAAATTAAATTGTTTAAACACAATAGAAATTTGTATCCCATCCGGGAATGTACGGATGATGTCTGAAGTATATTTTATATTCGGGATTTACCTCGAGTATTTTTTCGGGCAAAATAAATATATCTTCGATTCTGTGGTATGCCGCAATGTTGAGTTTGGGCTTCAATCTTTTTAGCGTAATTTCGGCTCCGTCAAGCATTTCGCTTTCCGCTCCTTCGATATCCGCTTTTATATATGAAATGCTTTCACTCTTTGAAATTTCATCCACCGAAACAGTATCTGTCTTTGCTTGTGCGGCATTTAAAAGATATGAATTTCTGCCGCCTTTTCTCGCAAAACCCATAGTCAATTCTCCGCTCCAAATGCCCTTGTTCACAAGAGTTATATTGCTCATACTTTTTGTGTATTCCATAAGCTTTTTAAAATTTCGCGGAGCAGGTTCGACAGCTGTTATACTGCCGTATTCGTTGCCGGAGAAATACAAAAATTCCTTTATTGTGTCGCCGTTATAAGCACCGAGATCAAGGTAATCTTCATTTTTGCCGAGCCTTAATATATCGCTAAACACTTCTTCTTTATCGCTCTCGCAGGATAGAAGTATGTCTAAGCCTCCGCTGTATTCAAAATTGACAAACTTAAAAAACACATCTTTGGATTTTTCGTCTGCAAGCAGCGAATAAATGTTACAGATGCGGCTTTTGTTGCGTTCAAAAAATTCTCTGTTTGCTATGCCGTTTCCGTAAACCGACACGCTCGGTACAAAAGTTTTGTGCTTTGCTGCAACGCTTTTAATGTTATCGATGACCGATTTAAGCTGAGAACCGAAGCATATTACACAGTAAAAATCGCTGAATTCATTTTCGCAGTCAGAGAGACTTTTAACTTTAAATCCACGGAAGCTTCTGTCCCTGACAAATCCGTCACTTGCCATAACGGCAGATATTTTTATACCCAGTCTTTCAAATTCGTCAAATATTTTATCGGCGCCGTTTCCGGTTCCGTAGCAAACTATCGGAAGGTCGGCACCTTTTAATTTTTCCCATACAGAAGGAGATTTCAGCATTTTATCAAGCATTATAACCACTCTTTTTATTTCTGCAAAAGTTCGGTATTAATTGTAACATATAACGTGAGTTTTCACAAATGTTGTTATTTACTTTGATAAAAAAAGATATTATAATATAAGTGATGAATTCTAAGGAGGTATTATTATGAACGATATTAACTCTCTTTATAAATTATGGTGCGAAAAAGCCGTGAATGATAAAGACCTTATTCCCGGAGCTTAAATCAGTTGAGGGAAATCAGGATGAGATTCTCGACAGATTTTATAAAAATCTTGAATTCGGTACGGCAGGTCTGCGCGGAGTTATAGGAGCCGGTACAAACAGAATGAATGTTTATACCGTTAATCAGGCAACACAGGGCCTCTCGGATTATCTTAACAGCGAGTTTAAAGAGCCGAGCGTTGCCATTGCCTATGATTCGCGTATAAAATCGGATGTATTTGCACGTTCCGCGGCTTCGGTGCTTGCCGCTAACGGTATTAAGGTATATATCTATCGTGAACTTGTACCGACTCCGATGCTGTCATATGCGGTTCGCAAGCTTCATTGCAGCTCGGGCATAATCATAACCGCAAGTCATAATCCCTCAAAGTACAACGGCTATAAGTGCTACGACCCAAACGGCTATCAGATGACCGATGCAGCCGCCGCCAAAACCTATGAGTTTATAAGCCGTGTTGATATGTTCTCGGGCGTTAAAACCGCCGACTTCGAAGAATGCGTCAAGAGCGGAAAAATTGAATATATCAGCGATGAGGTTTATGAGTCGTTCTTTACCGAAGTGCTGAAAGCAAGAGTCAATCCCGGCATATGTGAAAAAGCGGGACTCTCGGTAATTTATACTCCGCTTAACGGCACCGGAAACAAGCCTGTCCGCAAAATCCTTAAAATGATAGGTGTTGAGGATGTAACCGTTGTTCCTGAACAGGAATTGCCCGACGGAAACTTCCCGACCTGCCCGTATCCCAATCCCGAAATCAAACAGGCCTTTGAGTGCGCAATAAACCTTTCAAAAACAAAAAAGGCAGACCTTCTTGTTGCAACCGATCCCGATTGCGACAGACTCGGCATTGCTGTGCTTGACGACGGCGAATATAAGCTTATGACCGGTAACGAAGTGGGAGCAATGTTTACAGAATATTTGCTTGAAACTCTTACTGAGCAAAATAAACTTCCGAAAGCTCCTGTTGTTGTTAAAACAATAGTTACTTCACCGCTTATCTCGGCCATTGCTGCTGCCCACGGCGCAACTACGGCAAACTTGCTTACCGGATTTAAATATATAGGAGAGCTTGTTACAAAGCTTGAAAGTAAAAATGAGGCTGACCGTTTTGTAGTCGGTATGGAAGAATCCTACGGCTATCTCCGCGGCTCACATGCAAGAGATAAGGATGCCGTCGTCGCTTCAATGCTTGTATGCGAAATGGCGTCATACTATAAGCTTAAAGGTATGAGTCTTTATGACTTTATGCAGAGCATATACAAGAAGTACGGCCTTTATCTTAATACTCTTCTCAATTTCGGCTTTGAAGGTGCCGCGGGAATGAAAAAGATGGCTGAAATGATGGATTCACTTCGCGCTGACGGCCTTAAAAATATTGCGGGTATGGATGTCGTAACATCTTCGGATTATGAGGCAAGCATCGAGACAAATCTTAAGACAGGCGAGAAGGCTAAGATTACTCTGCCGAAATCAAATGTGCTTGCATACACCCTTGAGGGCGGCAACAGCGTAATAGTTCGCCCGTCGGGAACAGAACCGAAGATAAAGATTTATATTACGGCAGTAGGCAACACGCGCGATGAGGCTAAGACTGTTACCGATAAGATAAGCGACGATATGGAAAAAATACTCGGTATTAAGAATTAAAGGAAGATTCTGAAAATGATGCAAAAGAAATGGGCCGTTCGTGTTATAGCCATAGTATTGGCTGTGCTTATGGTGGCAACAACACTTACGGTTTTGCTTAATGTTTTTTACTTTAAATAATTGAAATAACACGTCGCATTTGTCGCGGCGTGTTATTTTATATGTAAAATTTGTCATTATTGCTCGCGTTGTGTAATGTACACAAAAAGTGTGGTTGACAAATGCTTAAAATATGCTATAATAATTAAGCTTGCAGTTTTATTAGCAATGATTAGCCAAGGGGTGTGCCTGTTTTGACTGATAATGATGATCTTCTGAGGTTGGTCAAGCTGGCATCTTCAGGCGATAATGAAGCTTTATCTCTGCTTGTATCAAAAATGATTCCCGATGTGCGTCGTGAGGCTTCTAAGTTTTCCGGAGCTGTCGGCGTCGATTCCGACGATCTTTTTCAGGAGGGTATGATAGGGCTCTTGTCTGCCGCGCGTTCCTATAAAACTGATTGTGGCGCGTCATTCAGAACTTATGCCTCGGTTTGCATACGTAACAGAATCATTTCGGCTGTAAAAAAAGCGTCAGGCGGCAAGAGTGTGCGTCGTGACCTTTTGGTTCCTTTGGAAACAGAGCTTTTATCTGTGCCGGAGCTTTCTTATGATGACGGTCTTGTTGTTAAAGAGGAATGTGACAGGCTTTTTGGCTTTATCGAAACACAGCTTTCCGAAAGAGAACGCAGCATTTTAAAATTATTCCTTAGCGGGTTAAGCTACGGCGAAATAGCCCAAAAACTCGGTTCTTCATCCAAATCCGTTGACAATGCGCTTCAAAGGGTTAGGCGAAAGCTGAAGAAGTATAACTAAGGCGGTAATTAATACTTCATCAAAAGCCCTTTTCTCATTAGGAGAGCATTTTTGCGGCGGTGCAATTCCGCTTAGGGTAAAAATAATTTTTTTCAAGCGAGGTAGCAAAATGTACGAAGACAAAACCCTTATTTGTAAGGAATGCGGTAAAGAGTTCGTTTTTACAGCAGGTGAGCAGGAGTTCTATGCTGAAAAAGGCTTTGTAAACGAGCCCCAGAGATGCAAGGCTTGCCGCGATGCAAGAAAGAACGCTGCTAAAGGCGATAGACAGATGTACACAGCAACTTGTGCACGCTGTGGCGGCGAGGCAAAGGTTCCTTTCCAGCCCAAAGATGATCGTCCTGTTTATTGTAGCGAGTGCTTTGCAAAGATGAAAGAAGAGCAGGCATAATTTTAACATAAATTAAATATATATGTTTCGCTGAGTCTGTTCGTTAATTCGGGCAGACTTCTTCTTTTTGTATTTTTTTGAAAAATTTATGCTATTATAAATGTGGTGATATAATGAAAAAGACTGTTTCTGTTTTGCTTGTTGCAATTATGCTTTGTACATTTTCTTTTTGTGCCTTTGCGGTGGATAATACCGCATCCGTAAATATAGTTGAAACCGTAAGTAACGAATATACGGTTTATCTTGGATTTATCGATAACGGTAACGAGGTATGCGGCGGCAGTATGAATTTAGTATATAACAGCGACAAGCTTAAACTTGTTGATTATTCGACGGACTCCGAAAGGTGTATGATGCTTATAAATCCGGACTATCAAAATAAAGGCAATACTGTTCGTTTCGTTTTTGCCTCGGCCAACGCTTTAAGTAATGGGGAAAATTTGGCAACAATAAAGTTTTCGTCGAGCGGTGACAAAGTTACATTGTCGGATTTTTCGGTATCCGAGTATAGACTGTATGATGTAAATTCGTCCCTCATAGCCAACGAAAAGTCGGTTTCTCCTGCTATTTCGTTTAATGCTTTGTCTGATAAAAACAGTGTTGACACATCTGTTGTTGCGGACGGTAAGAATACAGATTCTGTTAGGGAAAGTACCGATTTTTCAAGTAATGATTCATATTTTTCACCTGAGTCGATTGCCGAAGACATTAACAATGTATTGCCGGACGAAACTTCTGCCGGTACTCCGGTAAAACATTCTTCCAAAAGCCGTAAAGCGCTTATCATATCGCTGATAGTTTCATTGGCTCTTGTTATTATTGCCGCAGTTATAATTTTAATTATGCGGAAGAAAAAAAGGTAATCGGATTTAAAATAAAAAATATAATTTAGGGCTTGCAAAATCCCCCGTATTATGTTAATATATTCGGGCAGTAAAAAAGCATACGATTTATCGGGGTGTGGCGCAGTTGGTAGCGCACTAGACTGGGGGTCTAGGGGCCGCAAGTTCAAGTCTTGTCACTCCGACCATAAAAGGATTTAGCATAAGCTAAATCCTTTTTTAGTTTTATTAGCTTTTGTTTTTGTAGAATCTGAAAGTAAGATGTGATAAAATAATAATTATTGTTGCGCGAAAGTAATTAGCTTTTTGGAATATATTGTTGTATTTCCCAAAAAAGCTTGTTTGGTTTTTGATTGTTGAGAAATTCTTGCATCGTAACAGGTGTTTAGTATAATTAATATATGAAAACGTGAAAGGGGTTAAAAATTATGAGCAACAAAAAAGAGCGTCGCAGAATAGTAAAGGAATTGCTTGACGTTACGGATAAGGAATTTACGGATGAGGAACTGATACATCAGCTTATCAACACCGAGCTTTCTAAGGATTCGGATAAAACCGACAAACTATCTTTCGGTCAGCGTGCGGCGGATGCTGTTGCGCGTTTTGCCGGAAGTTGGGCGTTTATATTCAGCTTTATAGCTATAATGGTTATTTGGATGGTTCTGAATATAGTACTTAAAGATAAGGCTTTTGACGCATATCCGTTTATCCTTTTGAATTTAGTGCTTTCTTGTATTGCGGCAGTACAGGCTCCGCTTATTATGATGAGCCAAAACAGGCAGGAGTCCAAGGACAGAGAGCGTGCGGAAAATGATTTTAAAGTCAATTTAAAAAGTGAACTTATAATCGATGATTTGCACAGAAAGATGGATCTTGTTCTTGAAAACCAAAAGAAGATAAATCGCCGCCTCGATCTTTTGGAACAGGCGGAAAATATAAGTCCCGAGCAAAAAAATAACATCGTTTCTTCGTCGAAAAAAACACTTCCGCAGGATAGTGATTCTCTCACATAAAAGTATTATATTGAGCAATGAGATTTTTTGGGGGTGAAAAATTATGACAGAAAAGGATTATTTAAAACAAATTGATTACGTTATCGAATCGGGACCTTATACCGACAGTTGGCAATCTTTATGTAAACATAAAACACCGGAATGGTATAAGAATGCTAAATTTGGAATCTTTATTCACTGGGGAATTTACAGCGTACCTGCATTCGGCAATGAGTGGTATTCGCGTGAGATGTATGATAAATCAAAGCCGGCATATCGGCACCACCGTGAAAAGTACGGTAATCAAAAGGACTTTGGATATAAGGACTTTATACCGATGTTCAAAGCCGAAAACTTCAATCCCGAAAAGTGGGCGGAGCTTTTTAAAAACAGCGGCGCAAAATACGTAATGCCGGTTGCTGAACATCACGATGGCTTTGCCATGTATAATACCGAGTTTAACCGTTGGAACAGTGTAAATATGGGACCGGAACGAGATGTTCTCGGAGAACTGAAAACGGCTGTGGAAAATGTCGGACTTGCCTTTTGTGCGTCAAACCATCGTGCCGAACATTATTTCTTTATGAATATGGGCAGAACATTTGACAGCGATGTGTGCAATGAAAGATATGCCGACTTTTACGGACCTGCTTATTATTGTAGGGAGCTGTCATCCGATAAAATGGGTGTAACGGCATCAAACTGCCGTTCTGTACCTCCGACGGAGGATTTCTTAAAAGATTGGCTTGTCCGCATATGTGAGCTGATAGATAAATACAAGCCGAAAGTTGTTTACTTCGATTGGTGGATACATAACAGGGCGTTTAAACCGTATTTAAAGAAATTTGCGGCATATTATTATAACCGTGCCGCAGAATGGGGAACTGAAGTTACGATAAATTATAAGCTTCAGGCTTTTGCTCCGGGAAGTGCTACGTTTGACGTTGAACGGGGAGCTTTGACAGATATTTCGCCCGTACCGTGGCAGACCTGCACTTCAATAGCAAAAAATTCATGGGGATATACCGAAAATAACAAGTTTAAGTCGGCATACCATGTTATATGCGATTTAATCGATATTGTAAGTAAAAACGGCGTTATGCTTTTAAATGTCGGCCCGAAACCCGACGGCACGATTACAGATGAAGAAACTGCGGTTTTGAATGAAATCGGCGATTGGCTGAAGACTAACGGTGAGGGGATATACGATACGGTTCCGTGGAAAACCTTCGGCGAAGGAAAAGTCAATACAAAGGACGGGTCCTTTAAGGATAATAAGACAAAAAAGTATACCGAAAATGATTTTCGTTTTACATATAAGGACGGAGCGGTTTACGTTTTCCAAATGAAACCGACACATGACGGTGTAATAAGAATTAAGAACTTTAAAAAGATAGCGCAGGACGCAATTGTATATTCGGTAAAGCTCCTCGGTAATCACTCACCGATAATAATCAGCCGAACCGAAAAATATATGGAACTTAAACTTATGGAAATTCCGCAAACGACCTTGCCGTTATGCTTTAAAATTGTTCTTGAATAAAAAGAGTCTCAATGATTGCTTATAGCAACCGTTGAGACTCTTTTTTTAGCTTATTCGGTAATTTCGGCATCCTTTGTAAGTCTGCCGTGGTATATAGCGTTTGATATATTTGTCGGTGATAAAAAGACCTTGAGCTGTTTAAACTTTGTATCAAGCTTATTATTACTGAACGGTATGTCCGAGAGGGAGTATGTCGTAATACTGTTTCTGAGCTCGGTAGTTGAAATAGACGTGTCTTTTTTAATCGTTACAGTTTTTTTCTGACCCGGAAGCAGATCAAAAAAGTTATCGCTGAACGGCAAAGTGCTTTTGCTGCTTTCAACTTTGACTAGGCGAGCATATTTGTCGGATGACACAGTAACATTCAATCCGTCTGCCGTTTCCTCAAAAGCGGTTTTAAGCTTGGCTTTTGGCAAGTGAAGCTCGTTTTCGCGGCAGAAAAGAACAGCTTTTTGCTGAATAAGGGCACTGTTCTCATAAAGTCTTACTGCAATGCCTGTTCTTTTTTTATCGTATTCCGAGCAAATGAACGGAACATTTAAATCAAAAACAACTGAATTTTTTACGGCACCGACGGTTAATGTTTTTTTGTTTGTTTCAAGAGTTCCGTTTTCAAAATCAAATATTTCATATTCCGCATCAACTGTTTTGCTTTCGTTTAAATCATTCAGCACAAAAACACGTATATAGTCGCTTGTATTCTCAATCGATATGCTGAGCGGCGCGTTAAAGTGCTTTGCACCGTATTGTAAGGCTTTGTAATTGCCATAGTAATCAAGACTTGACCAAGAGCATACACCCCAGCAGTCATTAAACTGCCAATACATTGAACCGTTGCATCTGCCCTTGTTTCTGCGCCAATGTTCGGTGGCATCTGCGATACATTCGTTTTGCGTTACCTGTGACAAATAGACATAATCCTTGAACTCCTTTGGTAAATTAAACCTAGATGCTATATAATATATCATTTTGTCATTGCCGTTGGCACATTTTTGGTGAGACTTAAACACATCGCTCGAAAGGGAGTAGTCGGAAGGCTTTGCAAACTTTTCGATAGCCTTCATATCAGGCAGGCTTTCAAAGCCGAATTCGCTGCAAAAACGTGTCATACGTTTGCGGTAATAATTCATCGGCTTCAAACCGTGCCATACGCCCCACAGATGGGTGTCGCCTACATTGTCGCTTTCTACTCCGACGTTATGAGATTCACCTACAGGCGAACCGGGTGTGTATGGAGTGTTTTTGTCATATTTTCTTATTTCGGGTTCAAGTATATGATAGAAGAATTTCTCGGTCCATTTGACATACTTTTGCATATGTACCCAAGCCATATGCATATCTTCAATTTCATTGTTGCCGTTCCATACAGCGAGAGAGGGATGATGACAGAGGCGTTTTACATTGTATTTAACCTCTTCTTTTACATTGTCAAGAAAGTCATTATCAAAGAACGGATAGGCTTGACAGGCGAATTGAAAATCTTGCCAAACAAGTATTCCTTTTTTGTCACAGAGATTATAAAATTCGTCGCTTTCGTAGTATCCGCCGCCCCAAATGCGTATCATATTTATATTTGAAAACAGGGCTGTGTCAATTAAATATTCGAGCTTGTCGGAAGTAAACCGTGTAATGAAGCTGTCGGGCGGTATGTAATTTGTGCCCTTGATGAAAAGAGGGACACCGTTTAATCTGAATTGGAAATTTCTTCCGTATTCATCTTTTTCTCTGTTTAATTCAATTTTTCTGATTCCTATTTTTTTAGAAGTGAAATCGACTTCTTTGCCGCCGGATACTACTGCTGCACTTATTTCGTACAACGGCTGCTCGGCTTTGCCGGATAATTCGTATGTCCACCAAAGCTCGGGATCGGTTATTGTAAAGTCAGCTTCTGTGCCGCTTTTTTCAAGTGTGCTGCCGTCCGGCAATACAACCTTTAACGAACATTCGTAATCTTTATATGCCTTTATATCGGCTCTTACGGAGATAACGGCAGTACCGTCGGCATTGAGCGCTTGTGACGCAAAAAGATATTCAATTTTTGCACCGTTCACAAACTCAAGACTTATTTCCTTTGTTATACCGCTGCACGGCAATACGGGACCCCAGTCCCAACCGAAATGGCATTGCGGTTTACGTATATGAACAATACCGTTCTGACCGTTTGAATTTACGGGAGTAGGACAGGACTTGTATTTTTCTTTAACATAATTTACCGGGGAACGAAACAATATTCTTATTTCGTTTTCACCCTTATCAAGACGTTCTTTTATTGATACGCTGTAAGCTTTAAAACAATTCCTAGCGGAAAAAGCAAGCATATTATTTACAAAAACATCACATATTGTATCAAGCATTTCACAGGTCAGAAGTATATCATCACAGTTTAATTCTTCTTCGGTTATTTCAAAAGTCTTTTTGTATTCCCAATTTGTTTCGCCGACCCAGTATACATCCTTTTCATTAAGGCCGATAAATGGGTCCGGAATATCTCCGTTTGCCATCAGGTCAAGATAGTTGCAGCCGGGTACGGTGGCTTCCTTGTATAGCTTATCACCGACTTTTCTGAATTGCCATTTCCCGTTTAGTGTCTTTTTCATTTTTCCAAATCCCTCTCTTTGAAACATCATTGGTATTATACTTTATCCCTCTGTATATTGTAAATGCTTTTATGCGCTTTTATTTTATGATTTTTTACCTGTAAGTCTAAATGCAACTCTGCGGCGGATATCTCTATTGACAATTTAATATATTTCATTTAAACTGTAATGGTATTTTGTGCATTATGCCAAAAACAAGAAGAGTGTTAGGGAGCTTTTTATGGAGAAGTCAAAGAATAAAGTCGGTAATGTTTTAAAATCGGTAAAAGAGCATTGGAAAAATCCGCCTGAGGGCCGGTATATACCGTATAAGGAGATATTGTCTTATTCGATAGGCGGTATCGGAGTCAAATTTGTATTGTACACGGTCTCGTATATCGGACTTTCGGCGACAAGCCTTCTTGCCGGAGCTGCGTTAGGACTTAAAAACGGAGATCTTGTAAAGCTCAATCTGATTGCAACGGTAATTGGTATGTTTTTAGGTCCGCTTCGCGGTATGATAATTGATAATACGCGTAGTAAAAACGGTAAATTCAGACCGTATCTTATCTATGCCGGTATACCGTCGGCAGTTGTAACCACGGTGTTTGCTTTTTTACCGTTTGAAAGTATGAGTTATGACGGAAAACTATGGTCGCTGTTTATTACCTATATGATGCTCCAGCTTTGTTATCCGTTTTACGACCAAGCGTATACAACTCTTGTGCAGGTTATGAGCCCGAATTCGACGGAGCGTGCGGATGTTATAACAATATCGACATTTATATACTCTTTGGCACCTTCGGTAATGGGCTTTGTTGTACCGATAGTTGCCGGATTTGCCGGCGGACTCGAGCATATAAATGCCTATCGCGTAATTATGCCTGTTTTTGGCATAGGTGGTGCTCTTTTGGGAATTTTCAGTTATGCCGGAACTAAAGAACGTATAATTGTATCCAAGGATTATTCCCCTAAAGTACCGTTTTTCCAAGGAATCGGAGCAGGTATCCAGAATAAGTACCAGTGGGCGCGCTCAATAACTTCATGGTTTATTCTTTTACAGGCTGGCGTCGGCAATGTTACAACATGGTATTTTTATTACGGTATTAAAGATACTTTAGGTCTTACAACGGAACAACAGGGCGTTTTAAACGGCACTCTTACAACAATTATCGGAGCAGCTGCAACACCGGCTATGCTTTTGTCTCCTTTTTTGATAAGAAAAATCGGTAAACGCAATTTGTTCATTATGTATGTTGTTTGTTCTGTTTTCTGCTTTGCCGGTATGTATGTTTTTATAGAGCAAATATGGGTGCTGTTTGTTTTTATATGGCTTAGGGGGTTTTTCTCGACATTTACGCTTATAACCGATGGTGCTATGAATGCCGATGTGCTTGATTATCAGCAATACAAGACGGGGGAGCGCCTTGAAGGGCTTATGAGTCAATTTGTAGGTATAATCGGAACATTTGTTTCTATGGGTGTAACTTATCTTATACAGACGATAATAATGCAAAATCATTACGGCCTTGTAAATAATTACGATGACCTTTACAATGTGTCTTTCAGAGAGCCGCTTTCAAAAGGTATGATTGCTCTTGCGGCGGTGGGATATATAATTTCACTAATTCCGTTTATTACAATGTACACTCTGACAGAAGAGGAACACGAGGCACATATTTCCGTTCTTAAAATTAGGGCGGCACTTGAAGATTATGCGACAGAATGCTTGTCGGAGGGTGAGCTTGAAGAAGCCAAAAATATTTATGCCGATGCAGTAAACGAACTCGAGATTTGTCGTGACAGAATAGACATCGTAAAGGGCAAGGAGAAGAGAAAGCTTAAAAATAAAATGAAAGCTCTTCAAATTGTTATAAACGAAAAAGATCGTTTTAATGACCCTAAAATGATAAAGAAAACCGAAAAGCAAAAGAGCTTTTGTCTCATTCGGTAGAAGAGCTTTACGGAATATCAGAGCCCTCGATGGATAAATACAACGCCGCAAATGCAATGAGCGAGTCTACAAAAGAAGAAATACGTTCAAAATCAGCGGCACTTAAAGAAGCGTCAAAAGAGCTTGATCATTTCCATAAAAAAGCATATGCGTATATTCAGGCGCGAAAGCTTTTAAAGCAGCTTGAATACTATTCGCATTGGTCTGATATCTTTAGTTCGGAATCGGTTGAGATTTCGGAATGATTTCAGTTCCGTATTTCAGAGCGGTGTTTAACAACACCGCTCTTTTTAAGAAAAAGTTGTCAAAATGTTAACAATTTTTATTGCACACTTTAAAACAAAGATGTATAATATTTTTCGGTGATGTGAAATGAGTAAATCAACAATTATTGCAGTTGCGGGCAAAGGCGGTGTAGGCAAAACTTCATTATCGGCTACTATCGTCAGGTGCCTTACAGAAAAGTATCCCGATAAAAAGATACTTGCCATAGATGCCGATCCGGCAGTAGGTCTTTCGACCGCTCTCGGAATAGACGTCAAAATGACCATTGATGATATTCGTAAAGAGATTATAGCTTCCGTGGACGAGGGCGATACCAGAGGAGCCGTTGAGCTTTTAGGCGAAGCCAAGTACCGTATTTTCGATGCTCTTGTCGAGACAGACGGATATTCGTTTATTGCTGTTGGAAGACCCGAGAGCGCGGGGTGCTATTGTAAAATAAACTCATATCTTAAAGAGGTTATCTCCATACTTTCCGACGAATTTGACTATGTTGTTATTGACGGTGAGGCGGGAATAGAGCAAATTAACAGACGTGTTATGGAGAGAGTAACGCATCTTATCTTAATAACGGATCCCAGCAAAAAAGGCTGCCAAGTAATAAAAACAATAAAAGGTGTTGCCGATGATCTTGTTATGTATGATAAAATCGGTGCAATAGTTAATCGTATGACGGACGAGTCTTTAAAGGATTATATTAATATCGACGGTGTTGAAGTTCTCAGTTATATTCCGAATGATACAAATCTCGCTATGTTTGATATACAGGGCGAAAATGTATTTAATTTGCCGGAATCTTCACCGGTGGTAAAGGGAGTACGGGAGACTTTAACTAAAATAGGGGTGCTGTAATGAAAGATCTGAAACATCTGATTTATTTTGAGAATCTGCTTCAGGAGGCAAACAATGAACTTGTGCAGCGGGCAATAAGCGATGGCAAAAAAGCGATTGCGTATACCTGCTATCATATCCCGGAAGTTCTGCTCAATGTCGATAATTGTTTTTCGGTAAGACTCAGAGCTCCGAGAACAGGTTCTATGGATATTGCAACTTATTATCTCAGTTCGTACCTGTGCGGATATTCCAAGGCTCTTTTGGAGCGCGGTATTGAAGGCGGTTATAATTTTCTTTCCGCTCTTATAGGCTCGGAATCATGCTCGGAAATGAATCGTACATATGAGCATTTTATGCTTTTGAATCTTGTACAAAACGATAAATTCTTCGTTTCCATTGCCGATATTCCTTTTAAAATTGAGCCGCATACAGTCAGGCATTATACAGAGCAGATGAGAGTCAAGGTGCTCGATAAGCTACATGATGTTTACGGTGTTGATACAAGCGATGATATGCTTCGTAAAGCTGTTGAAGAGCATAACGAAGTTTGTCGTCTCATAACAGAAATAGGTGAATATCGCAAAGAGGAAAATCCGCGAATAACGGGATATGAATTTCACGTTATAAATCTTGTTACATATTGTTGCCCCAAGTATTTGATAATCGACAAGCTCAGAGAAACCGCAGAGGAGCTTAAAACAAGGGTTCCTGACGAAAAGAAAAATTATCGTGCTAAAGTTGTTGTTGTGGGTTCTGAAATGGACGATCCGGATTTCACAAAGCTTATTGAAGAATCCGGTGCTCTTGTAGTTGCCGATCGCTTTTGCTTCGGTTCGCTTCCCGGCAGAGAAGAAATAAAACTTAACGATACCGATGATGTCTTATCTCAGATTGTATTGCATTATATGGAAACATGCCAATGTCCACGTTATATGAGCAAGGAAAAGGTGCAAGGCAGAAAAACCTATGTTCGTGACCTTGTAAACACGTATCACGCAGACGGTGTAATATATGAGCAGATAAAGTTTTGTGAATACTGGGGATACGAAAGGGCACTTGCATCACATATAATAACAAATGAATTCGGAATTCCGTCGGTTTCGGTTGACAGACAGTATACGGCAAGTGCATCTGGTCAGCTACGAACTCGTGTTCAGGCATTTGTAGAAAGCCTTGAAATTAAGAATATTCAAAAAGCAAAGGAGGCGAAGTAACGTGGCAAATCAGCCTAAAAATCTCGGTCTGTTGCATGAAGATAAGACCGGACTTTTAAAGCACCGCGAGTGGCGTGGGCTTAAAGACACTATGTATGATTACTATCGTTGGCTCATAACTTGGAAAGATATGATAGTTATGGTTTTAAAAGCACCCGTGTCGACGATAAAGGGTCTGTGGAATTATCGCTGGATGGCAAGTTATCTCGCGGCTCCTGCGTGGATAGACCGTCATACGGAGGGTACGCGCGGAACACACCTTCGTATAGCACATCTTCATTTTAACGCGATGATTAAGCATACATGTAATATGATACATATGCTTTTTAAACATGATAAGCATTTTCATCCGAATGACAAATTTTCAGATAAAACAGTTTGTATGGATGAACTTTTCTCTTTTGAAATAATGGCGGGTTTCCCGAACTTATATGGTGTTCCCGTACAGACTATACCGATTTTTTTATCATCGATGGTTGATCAAAACATAACGCCGCCGTATCTTGATATAACCGAGAGTTACGGCGTTCCCGCCGATGTTTGTCCTCTTCCCTCCGCGGAGGCAGGCGTGGCAATAAACGACGATTACCCGATGTTCGGTAAATGCTTTTTATCATGCAATATGCCGTGCGACGGCTCAACAATGAACTCGTCATATATCGACAGGCGTTTTAATCTTCCGTCTCATGTTGTTAATGTTCCGCTTAGATACACCGAAGAAGAAGTACAGAAATATGCCGTTGACGAGGTTAAATCTTGCATCAGATTTATCGAGGAACAGACAGGCGAAAAGTTTGACTGGGACGCATATTTTTCCGCTATGAAGATATACAACAAACAGCTTGAATATGAGCTGCAAAAATGGGATGTCAACAAAACCGATTATCCTCAGATGACCGGTGCCACATTTTGGCTGTACAGACTTTTTTACTTCCATCTCTCCGGCGGAATCGATAAGATATTTATTAAAACCGATAAAAAGGTTAATAAGCTTATGATGAAAGGCTATGAGAGAAAAGAACATGTTTCCAAGGAAATGCGGCACAGAGCTATAGTTTGGTCGTGTCCTGCAAACTATTATACGAGTCTTGCAAATTGGCTCGAAAATTGCTGGGGCATAAATGTTGTTATGGATATGGAGACGATGATATCTTATATAATGTACGATACCGAGGATAAAGAAAGATCGCTTGCCACATATGCAAAAACTCTTCAGCGCACCACAATGCGTAAGCATACCAAGGGCGGTTATCAAAACGTACTTGATGAACTTTGGCGCATTTGCGATGAATATAATGCCGATACCGTAATAATGTATAATCAGATTTCATGCAAGGGAATGGATGGTCTTAACGGCATATTTGATGACCAGGCAAGAGAAAGAAATATCAATTTCATTTGGGTTGATCAGGACCTTATGGATCCAAGAACCGTTTCGCGTCGCGATATGCGTGAGCAGATCAATAAATATATGACAACTGTTCTTCAGGAAGAACCCGTTGACCCGACGCTGGTTGATTTCGACGATACAATGGCTTGGTAAAAAGATAGGAGAGTGTTTATGAAATATTTTGGCGGATGCGACGTTGGTTCAACGTATGCAAAATGTGTAATTTTAGATGAAAACGGTAAAATTATTGCCGATGCTACCGTAAGAAGTAAAATAAATCCGGTGAAGAGTGCCGAGCTTGCTCTCGGTGAGGCTATATCGAAAGTCCCGGAACTGTCTTCTCCAGAGGATCTTACGTATCTTATAGGTACCGGCTACGGCAGAAATAAAGTTCCGTTTGCCGACGAAAATATATCTGAAATCAGTTGCCACGCAATGGGTGTACATGTTACAGACCCGAGTGTAAAGGCGATTATAGATATCGGCGGTCAGGATGTAAAGGGCATTGCAATAGACACCGACGGTACGGTTAAGAATTTTGCAATGAATGATAAATGTGCCGCAGGCACAGGGCGCTTTTTTGAGGCGATGGCAAACGCATTTGAAATGTCACTTCCGGATTTCTGTAAATTGTCTCTCCAAGCCAAAAATACTATTCCTATAACGGCACAATGCACTGTATTTGCTGAGTCGGAGGTAATTTCTCTTGTAGGCGAGGGCAAACCCATGGATGAGATAGCGGCAGGTATTCAGCTCGCAGTTGCCAAACGTTGTTTTGTTATGGCAAAAAAAGCAGGTGCTACCGACAGTATAACGCTTACCGGCGGTTGTGCTAAAAACGAAGGTCTCAAGCGTGCTATTGAGCACGTTCTGAAAATTAAGGTTGTTGACCTTCCAATAGACCCTCAGCTTATGGGCGCGCTTGGTGCTGCCGAGTATGCAAGGCAAAAGGGGATGGCATAAATGAAAGCTTTAATTATAATTTTAATCGTTCTTGCAGCGCTTTTTGTGCTCACATTTTGCATCTATTTTTTCAATCTCGATATGAAACTTGTTCGTAAGATATATGATGCGCTCGGCAAACATTATGATTCGCTTGAAAAGGACAAAAAACTTTAATGAAACTTTATGACAAGCTTATCGGGCAAATAAAAAACCTTTTGCCGGAAAACGCCAAAAGGTTTTCTTATAGTGAACCGACGCTTAAAATAAAAAAAGACAATTCAATACTTTTATTGAAAGAAACGGCGTATGAACTCGGCGGATGTCAAAAGCCGTGTGTAAGCACGGTTGCGGTGAGCGACAGTATAAAGTTTGACAATTGCACATATCTTTACGGAAAAGATATTCCGGAAATAAGGTCTGATTGTTGTTTCGGAAAAATAGTTTTTCTTGAAATCAAAGATATTGGGGAAGAGCAATCGGCTTTTGATAAGATAAAAGAACTCGAACGTCTTAAATATAGCTTTTGCCCTGAGGAATTTATGACAAGAGCATCTGCTTTTAATATGCGGGAGCAGATAAGAGTCAGCAAAAAAGCGGTAAAAAACGGTGTGACATTCTCGGACTACGGCTCATCGCTTATTAAGGCTTATCTTAAATTCCCTATGGTGAAGAGTGTGCAGATAATATTTATTACCGATTTCGACCGTTTTAATGAACTCGGTATGATTTGTGATAAAGTAAGGCAAACAACCGATGCTCTGAATCACATACTTGACAATGTGCTTCTTGATTGCAACACATGCAATTTAAAATCAATTTGCGACGAGGTTGAGGGTATGAAAGAACTGCATATGAAAAACGCTGCAAAGAAACAGTAAAAAAAGCGCAGGCAAGGCCTAAATGCTTTGCCTGCTTAAATTTTATTTGAATTCGTTTTCAACAGCCTTTTCAAGTTCTTCTTCTTTCTTCTTCAATTTCAAGGCGGATAAACATAATGATAAAGCTTATAAACAAAAATGCACATGAAAACCAAATCGAGCGTATGCCCCATCTGTCTGCCGCAAGACTACCGAATCCGGCACCTACAGCAAACATGAATATAATGCTGAAATATTCAATTGCCTTTATAAGCAGTATTTTTTTACGTGTTTTAAAATAGCCGCACAAAGCTTCCGCGCCGCTTCTCATATTGCCGATGCACATTGTGCTTGCATAGGCGTTCCCGCGCAACTTGCGGAATGTTTGAACCTGCATTGCCGCCACAAAAGAAACAAGAGCATTAGCGAGTATGTTTAAGTTAATCGGGATAAAACCGACGGCCAAAAGTATAACTATTTCAAATGCTAAAACTATTTGACGCCAATGTATCTTTTTGTAATTTTTAAAGAAAATATGCTGTATTTCGGCAACGCATATCCCGAATATAAAAGAAATTACCGGTATAAGATAATGTAATATTAACCCGAATTCTCCCTCAAAAAAATGTGTGCTCATAAGCACGATATTTCCGGTTTGAGCGTTTGCAAAAACCTTTCCGCGGCAAAGATATGTATAAGCGTCCTGAAATCCTCCGGAAAGAGTCAGAAAAATTGCATTTGTAAAGGTGTCTGACATTTGATTAGATTTTAATCTTTTTGCCATTTTGGTTTTAATCATATTTTACCTGTCCTCTAACAAAGTTTGACAATCCCAATCTTTATTATTATAATACATACATATTTATATTTAAAATATATTGTTGATATGGCTAATATGTAATTTTTATATTGAGAGGAATTAAATGTTGGTAAATTACGAATATTACAAAATTTTTTATTACGTTGCGAAATATCAGAATTTCACAAGAGCTGCGGTTGAGCTTGATAATAATCAGCCCAATATATCAAGGTCTGTTAAAAATCTTGAAAACACACTCGGATGTGTACTATTCAGTAGGACAAGTCGCGGAGTTAAGTTGACACCCGAGGGTGAAACCCTATATTCCCATATAGTTCCTGCCATTTTACAAATTGAAGCAGGAGAAAAAGAACTCCTGATGCAAAAAGAACTTAAAAGCGGCATTGTTTCAATCGGCACTACCGAAACTGCTCTGTCCGAGGTGTTGCTTCCGGTTCTTGATACGTTTCATAAGAAGTTTCCGGATATTCGCATAAGGATAAACAATTCCACAACGCCGGCGGCTATGAACGCGCTTAAAAGCGGCTCTGTTGATTTTGCGGTCGTAACATCTCCGGTTGAATATGACGATGAGTTTGAAATAGTTAATATTAAAGATTTCAACGATGTACCCGTTTGCGGAAAAGAAATGGCTTTTTTGAAAGAAAAGATAATCGGCATTGGAGAGCTTAAAGAGCATCCTCTCATAAGTCTTAGCAAAGGTAGCTCGGCATATGATTTTTATAGCAAAATATTTGCCGAAAACGGGCTGAAGTACGCTCCCGATACTGAAGTTGCGACAGCCGATCTTATATTACCTCTTGTCAAAAACAATCTCGGTATAGGCTTTTTGCCGAAAAATCTTGTAGAGAGCGATCTTGAAAGCGGCGAAATATTTAAACTTAATTTAAAAGAGAAAATTTCGTCAAGACAGATTTGTATTGCCGAAAATAAAAATGTCAGTCTCGGCGTTGCTGCGAGTGAGTTGAAAAATATGCTGCTTGATTATAGCCACCGCTTCGGTAATTAGCGTTTTATAAACATATTAATAATTTGCTGTTGCTTTACTGAAAAAAGAAGTATAAAAATGAATAAAAATCTCGAAAAAATCTGTGCTTTTTATTGACGAATGCACGCAAAACAATTATTATTTATTTATTATTTTTTATTGAGAGGATGATTTTTTTGGGAGCGACAACAGAGAAGCATATGAATTTTAAAGAAATTGCGGCATATTCGCTCGGCCTTTTCGGGTTTCAGGCGATAGTCGGTCTTTTGAATTCATATCAAGCGGAATTTGATGCATCTATTTTAGGAGCTGACATTGCGGTTGTCGGCATACTTATTCTTGTAGCCAAAATATTGTCTGCGGTTTTTGATCCGGTTGTAGGTAGTATGATAGATCGTTCAAAAAGTAAACGCGGAAAGTTTAAGTCTATGATATTGAAGTCAATTATCCCTCTTCTTGTTATGACGGCAGCTGTTTTTATTAATGTTCCGTTTAAAGAGAATCGCACGGCAACGTACATTTGGATATTTGTTACATATCTTGTATGGAGTCTTGCTATGACGCTCGGCGATGTACCGTCTCAGGGTATTGCTTCGGTTTTAACGCCTAACCCTACAGAGCGCACAAATGTAGTATCGATATCAAACACATTTAAGCAGATAGGTTTTTCGGCTTGTGTTGTTATTGTGCCGATAGCTTGTCTCATAATTCCCGGAGGGTCAAAAGTATTTGTTAAATCCGGCGAAACCGATATGCCTATGATAGCTCCGGAATATCTTTGGACGGCTATTCTTACGGCTGTTTTCGGCTGTGCGTTATTTGCACTTATACCGCTTTTAAACAAAGAGCGCGTTCCGTATGTATCCGGTGAAAAAACTACTGCCAAGGATATGTTTAAAGCTCTCAAAGACAACAAACCTCTTATGCTTGTTATTGTATCATACTTTCTCGGGTTCGGCAGACAGATGTCAATGGGTATACAGGTGCAGGCCGCTAATACAATACTCGGTTCACAAAATCTTGTTGCGGTACTCGGTATAGTTACTGCTGTCGGCTCTATGATAAGTATGGCGATTTGTCCATTACTTATCAAAAAGATGGGTGAGAAAAAGGTATATATCCTTCTCTCGGTATATGGCTTTGTTGCATCGGCACTATCGTTTGTTGTAGGGCACTTCTGGTTCAAAAATCCCGATAATACAGTGCTTACTGTATTATTCTATGCATCGCTGTTTTTAATCGGCCTTCAGTTTGCCGCTGTTACGCTTATGCCCATGATAATGACAGCCGATTGTGTTGATTATTATGAGTTTGAGACCGGCAAACGCATGGAGGGCGCAGCATACTCTATTTTAACCCTTACCATAAAGGTTTGCCTTGCACTCGGAACTGCTCTAGGCCTTGTGTTTATACAGGTATCGGGCTATTCGGATACTGTTGCTCAAATTGCTGCCGGTACTGCAAGCGGATTTAGTGAGAAAACAAAAGACATTGTGTTTTTTGCTTATACCGTGGTGCCCGGCTTTCTTGCTCTCATTTCTATATTCCCGATTTTTAAATATGATATAGTCGGGAAGAAAAAACAAGATATAGCCGATGAGCTGCAAAAAAGAAGAACAAAAGCAACTGCGGAAATCGATAATTGAGATATATTAAGTTTAGGGCTGTACCGTTGAAAAAGCGGTACAGCCTTTTTGCTTCTATATATTTAAAATCCCATTGTTTTCATGATATTTTCCGGAAATCAGAAGAATTCCGGCTGCAGTTAGAAGAGTGTGAATGTCGGTAATATCTGATGTTTTGGATTTTATTTCACACGGATATATATTTTTCCCGGATAAATCCTTGATAATCGTTTGTATTCCGAAGTAAATTTCTCCATCATTTAAGCTTGACAGTGTTATATCGTCTTTGAAATCTGTCCCAATGTTCAGCCTTTGTTTTATCCCGGCAGAATCATTATATATTAACGCTTCGTTAATGATATCGCCGTTTTTTGATATTTCCACGGAAATTGTATTTTTGAAACTGTCGTCAAGTTTTGCACCGATGTCTGTAATTACATATTCGGGTGTATCAATATAGCTTGCCTCTATTATATTATTTCCGAGCAGTAATACGCCTCCGTGCTTGCTTAGCAGCTGAGAAAGTTCAGCTGCTAAACGGCTGCTAAAATCCTCGGAGACTACAATAAGCTTCACTTTATCACCCCGAAATATTATTTTCAAATAACATAAGGTTATTCAATGGTTAGAAACGTTTAAAATACTAGCTCAAAATATTAAAAAAATGCTAAAAAGCTATTGGAAAGTCTGTAATAATAGATTATAATATTACATTATAACAGTTAAATAAGGGAGGCTATGGGTTGGCTTCAAAGTATTCCGTTTCATTAGATAAACTGATAAAAGAATTCGGCTTTGAAACATTGTATTTGCCGGAAGACGCACACGACCTATCCGTTACATCGCAGGACGTTAATAGGCCGGGTCTTATTCTTGCCGGACGTGATGATTATTTTGACCCGGAACGTGTGCAGTTCTTGGGGCTTTCGGAAATAGAATTTCTTAAAACTCTAAGCGATGAAATGCGTTATGAAAGCCTTAAACGGCTTGTCCAAACTCAACCGCCGTTTATTTTAATTACACGGAATTTAGAGATCCCGTCGCATCTTTCTTCACTTGTAGAAGAATACAAAGTGCCGCTCTTACGTACCGGTGAATCCACATCGAGCTGTATGTCTGCGCTTATTTCTTTTTTGGGAACAGAACTTGCCGAAAGGATAACACGACATGGAGTGCTTGTAGAAGTGTACGGCGAGGGCGTGCTGATTGTCGGCGACAGCGGCGTAGGTAAAAGTGAGACTGCGATTGAACTTATCAAGAGGGGGCACCGTCTGATTGCGGATGATGCCGTTGAAATTCGTAAGGTTTCTTCAAAAACACTTGTCGGTTCTGCACCGGGACAATATCAGACATTTCATCGAACTTCGCGGTGTAGGAATTATTAATGCTCGCCGCATTTTCGGTATGGGAGCCGTAAAGCTTACCGAAATAAATATGGTGGTTCAACTTGAGCCTTGGGATTCCGCTAAGGTTTATGATAGGATGGGCCTTGATAATGACTATATTTCAATTATGGACATTAAGGTGCCTGTTACTGTTGTGCCTGTAAAACCCGGCAGGAATCTTGCAATAATCATTGAAGTTGCCGCCATGAATAACAGGCAGAAAAAAATGGGATATAATGCCGCACGCGAGCTCCTTCATCAACTCGGCATGGAAGAGGGCGAGTCAAAGGACGAAGAGCTTGAGATTTGGCAAAATTATTAAAGAGAATATAAAAACGGAGGATTATGATGTATAGAATTGGTGTTGATCTCGGAGGAACAAACATTGTAGCCGGAGTTGTTGACGAGTATTATCGCATAGTGGGCAAAGGAAAGATGCCTACTGCTTGTCCGCGTCCGTCATGGGAGATAATCAACGATGTTGCTTTGTCAATAAATATGGCTCTCGAAGAAGCAAAAATTTCGCTTGATGAGGTGGTTTCTATTGGCATAGGAACTCCCGGCTCGGTAAATAAAAAATACGGAATTATTGAGTATGCCAATAATTTAGGATTCGATAATGTTCCGGCAAAAGATATTCTTCAATCTAAGTTCAGCAAACCGATTTATCTTGAAAACGATGCTAACTGTGCGGCGCTCGGCGAAGCAAAAGCAGGTGCCGGCGAGGGAGTTGCGAATTTTGTTGCAGTTACTCTCGGTACCGGTGTTGGCAGCGGAATTGTTGTAAACGGCAAGCTGCTCAATGGCTGTAATGATGCAGCAGGCGAGGCCGGCCATATGGTTATTTTTGCTGACGGAGAGCAATGCACCTGTGGCAGAAAAGGCTGTTGGGAGGCATATTCCTCAGCAACGGCACTTATTCGCCAGACGAAAGAAGCTATGGGCAAAAATCTCGATTCTGCTATGTGGACTCTTGTTGACGGAGATATAAATAAGGTCGACGGCAGAACAGCCTTTAATGCTATGCGCAAAAATGATCCGGCAGGTATAAAGGTTGTTGATACATACATACATTATCTTGCGATGGGTATTACAAATATGATTAACCTTTTCCAACCGGAAATACTCTGTGTGGGCGGCGGTATCGGTAATGAGGGTGAGTCACTTCTTGAACCTGTACGTAAAATAGTAAATCAAGAGCATTACAGTGTGCACAGCGTTGTTCAAACAAGAATATGCTCTGCTAAGCTCGGAAATGATGCCGGTATAATCGGAGCAGCACTTCTTGACGAATAATTTTGAGGGGAAATTATTTTGCTAAGTAATATTAAAGCTGTTGCAGATAAGTTTGGCTGCGAATTTCGCGAAGATGCTCCTATGAGCGATTATACGTCGTTTAAAACCGGTGGGCCTGCCGAGCTTGTTATAATGCCTAACAGCATAGAAGCTCTTTCGGCACTTATATCTGCTTGCCGTGAGAGCGAAATAAAGCCGTATATTATAGGAAATGGCAGTAATATACTTGTATCTGACAGCGGTTTGCGCGGAGTTGTTTTAAGGCTCGCAAAGGGTTTATCTGAGCTCAAGTACCTCGGTGACGGTGTGATATATGCCGATGCCGGTGTTTCTTTGTCAAAGCTTTGTGCTTTTGCTCTTTCCAACAATCTCTCGGGACTTGAATTTGCCTATGGAATTCCCGGCACAGCCGGCGGAGCCGCATATATGAATGCCGGAGCTTACGGTGGGGAAATGAAAGATGTTCTGTGTTCTGTGTCGCACATAAATTTTGACGGTGAGGTAGGGCACTTTGAAAAAGAGAGCTTAAAGCTCGGCTATCGTTGCAGCGCGTATACCGACAGTAATCTTATTATAACCGGGCTTACACTTAAACTGAAAAACGGCGATTATGATGAAATTAAGGCTGCAATGAATTTAAATCTCAATAAGAGGAAGTCTAAACAGCCGCTAGAATATCCGAGCGCAGGCAGTACTTTCAAGCGCCCCGTGGGATATTTTGCCGGTGGACTTATAGAGCAGTGCGGTTTAAAAGGATACAGTATAGGCGGCGCCGAGGTTAGCGAAAAGCATGCCGGTTTCATAATAAATAAAGGCGGCGCAACAACTAATGATGTTTTAAGTTTGATAAAATATGTACAGAATAAGGTGTTTACCGAAACCGGTGTGCATCTCGAAACGGAAGTGAAATATATTGGGTAAGAAATCTGCAGAAAAGACAGAGCTTGTTATTGTTACGGGACTTTCAGGAGCAGGGAAGTCAAGAGCAGTTGACGCTCTTGAGGATATAGGCTTTTTTTGTGTTGATAATATGCCTCCGAAGCTCATACCTACTTTTGTCAAGTTGATTTTTAATTCTAACGAAAAACGTGACAGGGTAGCCATTGTTGCCGACATCAGACTCGGCGACTCGTTCTCTGATATTTTCGGAGTGTTGGATGAGTTAAAAGAAGATGAGATTAATTACAAAATTCTGTTTATAGATGCGGACAACGATGTAATTATGCGCCGTTACCAAGAGACAAGGCGTAAGCATCCTCTTGCCGATGAATTTAACACACCTTCAATACTTGAAGCCATCCAAAAAGAACGTGAGATACTGTTGCCTGCACGTTTACAAGCGGATTATATAGTAGATACGTCGAATGTTACAAGCTCTCAGTTTAAGGAGCGTATTGCAAAGCTTTTTCTTGATAATGCTTCGAGTTCTCTTAAAATTTACAGCATATCATTCGGCTTTAAATACGGCATACCGAAGGAAGCTGATTTGGTGTTCGATGTCAGGTGCTTACCCAACCCGTTTTATATTCCCGAACTTAAAGAGCATACCGGGCTTGAGACTCCCGTGCGTGATTTTGTTATGAAATTTGACCAGTCAAAGGCTCTCGAGAAAAAGCTGTTTGATCTTCTTGACTTTTTGTTGCCTCTTTACAGAACGGAAGGGAAAAGTCAGTTAACTATTGCGGTCGGTTGTACAGGGGGAAAACACAGGTCTGTTGTATTTGCCGAAGCAATAAATAAACATATTCTTGAAAACGGAGCTAATTCAAGCGTATTCCACAGAGATATTAAAAGGTAGTGCTATGACTTTTTCATCAAAGGTTAAAGATGAATTATTAAATGTTGAGGCAATAAAGCCTTGCTGTATATTGGCTGAGTGTTACGGGCTTCTGCTTTTCGGCAGGGGTTTTTCGGCAGGTGAGGTTTATATATCCACAGAAAATAAAAATGTTGCGCTCAGATATAAAGAACTTGTTGAGCGTTTTACGGAAAATCCGTGTAATGTTTCAGAGTCGGCATCCGGTAAAATTAAAGTCAGCGTCGGAAATAAACAGGATCGCTTAGCTGTTTTAAACGCTTTCGGATATAACGGCAAGGAGCGAACACGTAGGTTGAATTGGGCAAATATATCAGAAGACTGCTGTATAGGTTCTTTTCTGCGCGGAGTCTTTTTGGCGTGCGGAACGGTCAATTCTCCTGAAAAGAATTATCATCTCGAATTTGTTGTTCCGCATATGTATTTGAGTCGAGACCTTCAGAAGTTTTTGTCTGATAACGATATGGCGGCAAAAGAGGTTACGCGGAACGGCGCCTATGTTTTGTATTTTAAGGATAGCGGCGAAATCGAGGATATGCTGACGGTTATGGGCGCTTCAAACTGCGTTCTTGAGCTTATGGGCGTAAAAATGTATAAAGATATGCGAAATAATGTTAATCGTCGGCTTAATTTTGAAAGCGCAAATCTTGACAGAACCGTAAATGCGGCGCTTGTTCAGATAGATGCGATTAACAGACTGAAGAAGTGCGGAATGCTAAACGATTTGCCGTCGGAGCTTCGTGAAATTGCCGAGTTGAGAACAGAAAATCCCGACTTTTCGCTGAAACAGATAGGCGACAGTATGAGCGTTCCAATGACTCGATCCGGAGTTAACCATAGGCTTAAAAAGCTTTGTGCGTTAGCGGAAAAATGTAAGTAGAATATTGCTGCGAATTCAGCCGTAAACTTGAGTTGTTTACGGCTGTTTTTATGTAGGTATAAGAAAATGCACAATTCGTTTTTGCTGTACAAGACGTTTTAAAATATAACCAAAACATCACAATTCGGACAAAATTCACAAAATATATTGACAATATATATATATATATATATTATAATTTGAACAAGGGGCGGGGAATTAAAAATATATGATAATTATCAGGGCTCGCTTTTCTTATAAGTGCGGCTTTATTTTTTTAGGAGGAGCTTTTGTGAAATAATTATACGGCGGCGGTTAATAGGCTTACTTTTTATAGGCAAAGTTTTTTATATCTCTTATGGCAAAAAATATCAGATGGGAGTATATAAGTGATGAAAAGCAAAACATATAAAATAACACTTGTAATTGAGGCGGCAATAGCGGTGCTAATCGCTTTTTGCTTGGCTTTTTTCGGACCGCTGTCATTAAATGATATGACGTACGGCGAATTTGACATGCAGGTTTTTAAACTCTGCTTTACATATCCGGCAATCATAGTTTTTATTGCTTTATTTGTTGTGCTGGCGGTAATTTCGTATAAAAAAGAACACACAAAAAAACGCTATGCAACCGAAATCGTTTTGTTTGCTGTTTTGTTGATATTTGTATATTTAGGTGTGTTTGTGCCTCGTACATTCAGATATGAAGGCGTTGTTATGAATGCCGCCGAATACACTGATATTATGCATGAATTAAAGCCGTCTGAATGTTTCGAGGGTGAAAATACCGACTATATAGAAAAAATCGGAGAAAACCTTTCCGGTGAGTCGTGGTCCGTCTACGGTATGCGATATACCGAGGTTAGAAAATATGATTGGTCCATGGCGGATAGCGGATACCAAGATTTATGCTCAGACTACGAATTGATATATTACAGCGGTATACCGAAGTTTATTTCAGGTGAAGTTGATTGCGTTGCAAAAATGCAAGACAGCCTCAGAGTTAAGGATATAGACAACTCGCATATCAAAGGTGATAACGCAACAAATATCGGAATATACACAAACGGAACTTATGAAAATATGAAATACAGTATGTATACGAAGGACTATAACGGTCAAAAGGCAATTGTTATCTACGCCGATGAAGGTGATAAACATATTTTCCTGACGCTTCAATTGTTTGATAAATCTTCGGAATTGTCCTTAGCTGACGAAAACACTCTTTTGCAGCATATATATAATGTGTTTGAAAAAGGAAATTGATTATCATCAAAACCATAAAATTTGCCGTGTGAATTTGCTGTGTAATAATATCTTATATTTTGCGTTGTTTGCTATTGATTTTTTTTGCCGGTTCGGTTATAATAGTCTCCGTCAGTTCGCCGGTGTGATGGAATTGGCAGACGTGCTGGACTCAAAATCCAGTGGTAGCGATACCGTACCGGTTCGACCCCGGTCACCGGCACCAAAAAAACGGCATTCTTTGTAAAAAGAGTGCCGTTTTTTTATTGTATTTTTTACAAATTTTTACATAAAGATTTTTATCCTATATTTTTGATTTTTACTTACTTTTTATTATTGTTTGTGATATAGTATTTATTAAAGTTAACTCTATTGGCTCTGTTTTGAGAGAGGAGAATTTATATGGGAAAAATCATAACAGTAGGTCGTGAATTCGGCAGCGGAGGGCGTGAAATAGGTCGTAAGCTGGCTGAAAAACTCAGGTTTGCTTATTATGACCACGAAATCGTTGTTGAGATTGCCAAACGTACTGATCTTGCAACTGAATACATACAAAGTGTTGAGGAAAAACGTCCGTTTCCGCTTATGAGTATTACAACCGGGCATACTTTTTGGGCTTCGCCGAATCCGGTAATGGATCAGCAGCTTGAAGTACTTAAAACAGAGAGCGTTATAATAAAAGAAGTTGCCGAAAAGTCTGACTGCGTTATCGTAGGAAGATGTGCAGACTATGTTTTGCGAGACGAAGAGCCGTTTCGCATATTCCTTTATGCGGAACTTGAGTTCAAAATGAAACGATGCCGCGAAAGAGGAGACGATGCTAAAAAAATGAGCGATCGAGAGCTTCAAAGACATATGACTCAGATAGATAAAAAGCGCGCCGAATACTATGCGTTTCTCAGCGGACAAAAGTGGGGAGCAAAAGAGAATTACGATTTGTGTATCAATACCTCGACGGCTGATGAGGATAAAATTGTAAACAGTATAGCTGAGTTATATCGGTAAAATAACAACAATATTAAAAGGAGCTGTAAAGTTGTTTTTACAGCTCCTTCTGTTTTTTATAGGCCCGCCCGACCGTACACGGCAATAATTAACCTGCATTCAAAAGCAGGTGGGGATCTATCGTCAGCATTCGTGCTCCCAACATCCGCCGAATGGGCGGGAGGTCTGCTCCACAGCATCGGAATCCGAACCCCTAAAATATAGGTGTTGGGTCAATATTGTCCGTATATTTATCGCATCGGGCAGGTATTTATATTTTACGATTTTAATCAGCTTTTATTCTTGTCATCATCTTTAATAAAATAAAGATCTTGAAGTCTATCCTCAAAAATTTCGGCTATTTCGTCGTATTCTTTTTGATTTTCGATAGGCTCCAAATAAATGTCATCGCTTTCATCATTTACTTTGACAATAATAAGTTCACCGTCACCGTCAAGAATTTCTTCTGCGTCGTCATATACAGGTGTCAGCGCAAGGTATTTCCCGTCATCGGTTTCTATTCTGTCAAGCTCTTCAAAAGTATGCGTAACGCCGTCTTCATCTTCAATTGTTACAAGATCGGCAGTAAATTCGTTATCAGCCATATATTTCACCTCCGATTGCTTTATATTTTACCGCGAAACTATACTTTCGTCAACCTGAAAAGGCTTTTTGTTTCAAAAAACATAGATTTAATGTTGAATCATTTTTTATATTTCTCCCAACAGCAAGGCCATCACAGTATCGCTCTAATTGATGTTTTTTATTATTGCGAGATTATATTGTATGCGGTATGAAAGTTTAAGTATAAAGAGATAAAATTAATAAAAAATATAAAAAAATTACAAAAAAACTATTGACATTATATAGATATGGGTTATAATATAATCAGACAAGGGAAAGAAAAGAAAAGCAAAATAAATCCCTTGAATATTTTAAAGGAGGCGTTTCCGATGTACTGTTCAGAGGGCATAGAGCCGCAGACATCATGTTTCGCCGCTCATCCGATCTCGTAGAGACAGAGTTAATAAAGTGAGTACTTAAATATCGTATAGGCAAAATTATTGAATGTTCTACTTCGGTTGACCGGTACATAATAATAACGAATTTGCGTTACTGTAATGTGATCGGATGAGTGGCAAAGTAAAATTCAATATATATGTAAGACGAAAAGTAAACACAGTTTATAAAGTTAGAGGAACCGATTAAAAACCGGTTCCTCGTTTTTTAGTCTTCTTTAAACTCAGCACTCCACGAAAATTCAAATTTTTCATCCGAACTCAGCTTTTGAATACCTCGTTTTTTTGAAAAATCCGTAGTTTTTTCATAAGAGTCGTTTACACCGTACCACGGTTCTATGCAGACAAAGGGTGCAGCCGGCTTTGCCCATATTGCAAGGAACGGAGAATCGCCGAATGTGAACCTTATGTGCTTGCCCGCCTTTTTTTCGTTAAGTATAACGTAATTGGATTTTACATTTGAGAAAATCAGTGCGTCCTTATCAAACAGATGCTCCGTTAATTCTATTTTATTGCTATTTTGCAATATAAGATCCTTATCTCCCGTAATTACCGAATCGCGGTCGATTCTCTCGGAATAAAGAGTCTCATCATACTCGAAAGTTAATGTGTCACCGAGATTGCAGTTAAATGCAGGGTGAGCTCCGATTGAAAAATACATTTCTTCGTCGTTTGTATTTATGACCTTGTGAGTAACAGTCAGTTTATTATCGATAATTTTAAAAGTGATATAAAGCTCATATTTGTAAGGATAGCATTTCAGCGTATCCGCATTTTCCTTTTGTAAGAACACAATCTCGTTTTCTGTCAATACTACCGGTTCAAACTCTCTGTGCCTTGCAAGACCGTGACGGATTATGCTGTATGTTTTCCCGTTGATAATACATTTATCATTTAACAGCTTACCGATTATTGGAAACAGAATAGGGGACTGACCGTTCCACACCGTCGGATTGCCTTGCCATAAAAACTCATATCCGCTTTTTTTCGAAACGATACTTGTAAGGGTGGCACCGAAGCTTTTAACGCCGACTTTGATAATACCGTTGTCAATATAATTTGTCATATAATCAACTCCTTTTTGAGTGTTAATTAATATTATCATTACTGATTGAAAAAGTCCATAATATATAAAAAGACGCTGTATTTTTACAGCGTCTTTTTAGGAGCGTTTTAAATTAACTTATTTCGCAGCGGATATTTCCTTATCCTTTGGAAGGATTGAGTTGGTAATTATACCGAGGATAAGCGCACAAGCGATGGAAGTGAGCGTTACGCTGCCGAAGTTTATTGTGAGTCCGCCTATGCCGGCTATGAGAATGACCGCTACAACAAAAAGGTTGCGGTTTTCGTCAAGGTTTACCTTCTGTATCATCTTAAGACCGCTTACGGCAATGAAGCCGTAAAGAGTAATGCAAACACCGCCCATTACACAGTTGGGTATGGAGGCAAGAAATGTAACAAACGGGCCGAAGAATGAAATGATAATTGCCATTATAGCAGTAGCAAGAATTGTAACAACAGAAGCGTTGCCGGTAATTGCGACGCAGCCAACCGATTCACCATATGTTGTGTTCGGGCAGCCGCCGAAAACAGCACCTACCATTGAACCTACGCCGTCACCGAGAAGAGTTCTGTGAAGGCCGGGCTCCTCAAGAAGGTCTTTGTTAATAATGGATGAAAGGTTTTTGTGGTCGGCGATATGCTCGGCAAAAACAACAAATGCAACCGGAACATAAGCTACGGCGATGGTGGCTACATACTGTCCGGTTATTTCTTTTGTTCCTTTAAGAGCCTCAATAAATGTGAAGGCCGGAACAGCAAAGAGCTTCATATTTGAAAATACACTGAAATCAATTATTTGAAGAGCGGTATTGTTTGTTTTTATGCCGATAGCGGTAAATATGGCAGCGGCAACATAGCCTGCGAGAATGCCTATGATGAAGGGGATAAGCTTCATCATTTTTTTGCCGTATACGGAGCAAAGAATAACGGTGAAAAGGGTGACAAGTCCGCAAATGAGTGCAACATACGGGCTTGCGGTCGATACTTGAGTCACCTTATCAACAATAGTACCGTTTTCAACAACCTGCTCTACCGAGTCTGCCATAACCTTGCCCTGTGTAAGGTCGGAAATAGCATTGCCGGCAAGCGAAAGACCTATGATTGAAACTGTGGGACCGATGACAACTGCCGGCATAAGCTTGTTAATCCATTTTACGCCGGAAATCTTTACGGCAATGGCAATTACAACATAAACAAGGCCTGCGAAGAATGCACCTAATATAAGGCCTAAATATCCAAGCTGCATTGAGATGCTGCCTGCAAACGCCGCGAGCATTGATCCTATGAATGCAAATGAAGAACCAAGGAAAACCGGGCTTCTGAACTTTGTGAAGAGAAGGTATACGATTGTGCCTATGCCGGCACCGAAAAGTGCTGCCGATTGGCTCATATCGTGACCGATTATCGCCGGTACTGCAATTGTAGCTGCAAGAATCGCAAGCAACTGTTGAAATGCAAAAACGATTACTTGCCCGAATTTGGGTTTGTCTTTGATGTCGTAAATAAGTTTCATTTACTACGCCTCCTGAATATATTTAGGCTCGGATAAAATCACGAGACCTTATTAACTGTTTTTGTAAAGCTCAGCTCTGAATGCTCCGTCAATTTCATTTACCTTAACACTTACGAACTCATCACTTGATGTAGGTATGTTTTTACCGACGTAGTTTGCACATATCGGAAGTTCTCTGTGGCCTCGGTCTATTATTACTGCAAGTTGAATTTTAGCGGGTCTGCCGAGCTTGATTATTGCATCCATTGCGGCTCTTGCTGTGCGACCGGTGAAAAGCACATCGTCCACCAAAATGATATTTTTATTTGTTACATCAAAATCAATTTGAGTACCGTTTAGCTGTGGAGAGGAATATTTTTCTGACAAATCATCTCTGTATAAAGTTATGTCAAGCTCGCCGAGGTGCACTTTCAAATTTGAAAAACTCTCAATATTAGTTTTGAGCATTTTAGCAAGCGGTACGCCGCGTCGTTTAATTCCCACAAGATAGACCTCTTCATAGCCTTCACTGTGTTCAATTATTTCATGAGCAAGGCGGGCTAATGTTCTTGTCAAAGTTTGGGTGTCTATAATTATCTTTGAGCTCATCTTTAATACCATCCGCGCAACAAAAAATACCTTGACGCAATGCGACAAGGTACACCTACACAAATATTTCTTCGCGTTACCTTGTCGGCATCTCGTACCGAATTAAAGGACTGCTTTACTTTTTGGTATAATACCATATCAAAGTGTAAAAGTAAATAGGAAAAAGTCGTTTTTTGAAACTTTATGCAAACCTATTTTGCTTTTGGTCTTTATGCGCGATTGACAAAACCGATGTGTGTAATTATAATTAAAGGACTTTAAATAATCATTTGAACGGGAGGGTTTTTATGCAGCCCATAATCAATTATGCTATATGTGCCGTTTCGGCCTATCTTATAGGCTCACTGAGCTTCGGTATAATTATATCAAAACTGTTTTATCATAAGGATATTCGCAATTTTGGCTCTAAAAGCGCGGGTATGACCAATATGCTCAGAACCTTCGGAAAAGCCCCGGCAATAGCTACTTTTATATGTGATGTCGGAAAAGGGATAGTTGCTGTTGTTTTGGCAAAAAAACTGCTTTGCGGAGATGCTGACCCACTGGTCTGCGGATATATTGCTGCCGTCTTTTCAATACTCGGTCATATGTTTCCTATCTACTTTAAATTTAGAGGAGGAAAGGGTGTCGCTACTGCTCTCGGAGTTACAACAGCTCTCGCATGGCAAACATTTCCGATAGTGATGATTCCGTTTGTTATTATTGTTGCCGCCTCTAAAATGATTTCTCTCGGTTCAATTATTTCGGCGGCAATATTACCGATAGCGACTTACTTTGTATATTACTTTTGGTATCCCGAATGTTCTCCGGTTGTTCCGACCGTTGCAACTGCCGTTATAGCCTTGCTCATAATTTTTATGCATCGGACGAATATCAAGCGAATGGTTCGCGGTGAAGAAAACAAGCTCGGAGCCAAGAAGTCGGACGAACAATGATTTAATATAACAAAAAGCCTGTTCTTAAGAACAGGCTTTAACTATTAAGATTTACAATATGTAAACGCCGGATTCAAGCACGGCTATTTCTCTGCCGCAAACTCTGAGATAACGATAAATCGGTTCGTCAAAAAGGCGAAAATCATTTACCGAAAAATCTTTAAGGTTGATAGTTCTTATTTTGCAAGAGCCGGCATTGCAGATAAACAACTCGTTACCGTATATACTGAGCGAATAGGGATTATCAAAAGCCGTTGAAGAATCTCCGCCGATACGTAAACTGAATTTTTTGTGTGTAACAGAGTAATTTATAATTGCATTTTGCTCCGGTACGGTACACCAAATTAAAGGACCGTCGGCAGCGACGCCTTGAACAGGGGAGTCATGATAAAATAAATCCCCGCTCCATTTACTGTTGCCGTCCTTATCAAAAATTCCGGTTTCGCCACTCGGATAGACAACTGCAATATCCTTATTCCTCATTACGGCCGTGTCGCAGGAGATATAATCACCTATATTATCGCAAATTGCCTTAAAAGCATTGCCGAATTTATTAAGCTGATAAACGCTTTTTGTGACCGGAATCGGCTTCGCTCTTTTTATATCATAACCATAAAACGTAACCTTGCATCTGTTATCGTCAAGCATTTCTTTTTTAGCAAAAATAATTCCGTTTGAATACGGAACTATATCGCAGATTTCAAAATCCACTATTTTTCATTTTTATATCACCGTTATATGTAAAAAACTAATATTATATTTAATTACATAATATAATACTCGTTTTTTTTCCTTCGGTCAACCGCATTTGACTATTTTTGCGTAGTTTTTGAAAATTTGTAATATTTTAATCTCTCTATACTCTTGCAGTTGCTTTTACAATCGGTACAACCGCGACATTTTAAAATCCTTTTACCGTCATTCAGTATTCTTTCTTCAACAATTATATTTTTGTCAAGCTTTTTGCAAAATTGCTCGAATGTGTTTATTATTTCTCTCATAAAATCACCTACTTAAAATATAGCGGTATTTCACCGGTTGGGAAAAACGGCACTTTTGTCATAAAAGCATATGTTGTCCTCATAGTATAGCGTATGAAGGGGAGAATGTAATGACAACTGCAATATATATTGTTCTCGGTATATTCGGTTTTATCATAATTATTTCGATGTTCCGCACAAAGAAATTTTTATTATCGCTTTTCATGACGGCTTTACAGGGTATAGCCTCGCTTATAGCTGCAAATTTTATCGGGGGATTTTTCGGTGTGCATTTAAGTGTTAATGCTTTTTCACTCGGTGTGTGCGGCCTCGGCGGACTGCCTGGAACCGTAATGCTGCTTATAACCGATACACTTTTTAAAATATAGAAAAACCTCTTGATTTTTATTGATGCATATTGTATAATAACACCCGTCGCCGATATGGACGTTTAGCTCAGTTGGTAGAGCATTCGCTTGACGTGCGAAGGGTCAGCGGTTCGAGTCCGTTAACGTCCACCATTTTAAACAGGACTTTAATTTATTCGTAAGCAAAAAGTACCGTTTTTATAGCATCCGCTTTAGCCGGGTGTTATTTTTTTGCCTGATTTGTGTTGACTGTGATTATTTGAAATGGTATTATTTTCTTAATATTTTGTATATGAGGAGTAGCCTATGGGGCCAAAAAACAAGTTCAAAGCAATATTTTTGATAGTACTTGCTTTTGCGGTGTCTTTAATGCTTGTTTTCGGGACGATTGATTATATAGCAAATCACCGCACCTTTGAATCGGGTGTTATAGCCGGATGTTTGACAGAAGAATATAATTTTAATAAATGAAATTTACTTTAAATGTCTTTTCAAAATGAAAAGGCATTTTTCTTTTTTTGCTTTAATATACATTATCGGGTGATTTAAATGTATAACGCTTACGAGCATGAGCCTAACGGTATCGCCTCCGGCAAAAAATACGATTATTGTGAATACCGAAGAGGACACGAGTCCGGGGAACCCAAAGTGAAAACAGACTTTTTGTTGCCTGTTTTGAAGGTGCAAATTATACTCTGTATTGCAATAGGAATTTTTATGCTTATAATGTTTAAAACTCAATCGTCTGTCTTTTTATTTCTTCGTGAGTCCTATTATAATATTTCATCTACCGATATTCCGTTTGCGGAGGTTGTAAAAAGCATAAAAAAATCTGCCGATTTTGTTTTTGAGCCTGTAAACGATACCGACAAAGTCAAAAAAAATGACGAAACCGAATCGTATAGCCAAGAAGCTTTCTCACTTGCTTCGTATGATGATAACGAGCTTACCGGAATCGGCGGAGAGGATATATTGACCGCAAAAGAAAAAACATCATTTGCGCCGGTAAGCATGTCTCAAAAAGCTGTAATGCCGGTAGAAAATGCAAAAATCACATCAAAATTCGGCTATCGTGTAAATCCTGTTACGGAGGAATATGGCTTTCACACCGGACTCGATTTGGCGGTGCGTGAGGGTACGCCTATAAGAGCGACCTTCGGCGGAACCGTCATAAAAGCACAGGAATCCAAGCTTCGCGGCAACTATGTTGTTATTTCTCATTCAGATAATGTCGAAACTGTTTATTGCCACTGCAAAGAGCTTTTTGTTTCGGAAGGTGACATCGTTTCGGCAGGCGACATCATTGCGCTTGCAGGCATGACCGGGCAGGCTACAGGACCGCATCTCCATTTTGAACTCAAAATAAACGGGTTGTGGTGCAACCCTGTTTGGATACTTGATATCTGATGTCTTTTTTTATTAAAGATACCGAAATTAAAATCGGCTTTTTGTTCGCGGCATCTGTTGCAGCACTTTTGTGTTTTGATGTCGGACCGCAGGTGCAATTGTCCGTCCTCTCGGGAATTCTCCACGAGGGCGGACATGTTTTTTCACTTTTGCTTTTAGGAGAACGTCCGCAGAAAATCTGTTTTGGCCTTTTCGGTCTCACCGTTTTGCGTCGTAACGATATTAAGCTAAATTATAAAAACGAAATAATTACCGCTTTTTGCGGTCCTTTTGTGAATATAGCGATTTGTGTATGTGCACTGTTGTTCTATCTTAATTACAGAGATAATCAAGCTTTGTTTTCGGTTGTTGCTATAAATGCTGCACTTGCTTTGTTTAACCTTTTGCCTGTGTCGGGGCTTGATGGCGGCAGAATACTCGAGTGTGTGCTTTTGAAAAGATTTTCTGTCGAAAAATCCGAAATAATATTATGTGTTACGTCGCTTGTTGTTTTAATTCCGCTTACGGTGGCGGGATTTTTGACGCTTGTAAAAAGCAGATATAATTTTTCGTTGTTATTGTTGTCTGTTTATCTTTTGATTCTTCTTGTTTTTAAAGGGTTAAAATAAGCTTAGCGGTTGCATAAAATCTGCATTTGTTGTATGATATCTCTACTAATTTTTATGAGGTATGGTATGCTGTCAAAAAAACAAGAGTTTCTTTTGCAAAAAGTGCAAAAGCCGGCACGATATATCGGCGGCGAAGTAAACAGCGTTGTAAAAGATAAAAGTAAAATTAAATTCAGGTATGCCTTTTGCTTTCCGGACAACTATGAAATAGGTATGTCACATCTCGGTATGAAAATACTTTACAGCCTTGTTAATGAACGCGAAGATGCATGGTGTGAGCGAGTCTTTGCTCCTTGGGTGGATATGGAAGAGGAGATGAGAAGAAACAATGTTCCTCTGTTCGCTCTTGAAAGCGGCGACAGCTTGTCCGAATTTGATATGATAGGATTTACGCTGCAGTATGAGTTGAGTTATACTAATATTCTTAATATGTTGGATTTGGGCGGCATTTCGGTTAAAAGTAAGGACAGAAAAAGTCTCACTCCGCTTGTGGTGGCCGGGGGTCCCTGCGCCTGCAATCCGGAGCCTATAGCGGATTTTATTGATTTGTTTATGCTCGGAGAGGGCGAAGAGGTTACAAACGAGCTTATTGACCTTTTGGAAAAACACAAGGAAATGGGCTCGGATAAATATGAATTTTTATGTGAAGCGGCCAAAATACAGGGCGTATATGTACCGTCACTGTATGATGTAAGTTATAACGCCGATGGTACGGTTAAAAATATTGAGAATAAAGCCACTGCACCGAAACGAGTAAAAAAACGTATTATCAGTGATCTTGACAAGGTTTATTATCCTGACAGGTTTGTTGTGCCGTTTATTGATGTTGTGCATGACCGAGCTGTTTGCGAGATTTTTCGCGGATGTATTCGAGGCTGCAGATTTTGTCAGGCAGGGTTTATCTATCGTCCGATTCGTGAAAAAAACTACGAAACCGCAAACCGTCAGGCCAAAAGACTTTGTGACTCCACCGGATATGATGAAATATCACTTTGTTCGCTCAGTACAAGCGACTATACGGGAATAGACAAGTTGATACCGGAAATGTTTTCTTGGGCGCTAAAAGAAAATATAAATGTTTCGCTCCCTTCGCTCAGAGTCGATAATTTTTCTGATGAACTTATGGACGAGCTTAAAAAAATCCGTCGCAGCGGTCTTACGTTTGCGCCGGAAGCCGGTACGCAAAGATTGCGTGATGCCATTAACAAAAACGTAACGGAAAAAGAGGTTATAAACACTTGTGAAAAGGCTTTTGCAGGCGGATGGACTGCCGTAAAGCTGTATTTTATGATGGGCTTGCCAACGGAAACTCTTGACGATATCGCAGGAATAGCCGAGCTTGCTCAAAAGGTGGTTGAGCTTTATTACAGTAATCCAAATAAGCCTAAAGGCAAAGGTGTTACCGTCAGCATAAGTGTAGCCTCATTTGTTCCGAAGCCGCACACTCCTTTTCAGTGGGAACCGCAAGATACCATGGATATGCTCGTCGAAAAACAAAAGCATTTGTTGTCTTCCGTACATTCAAAAAAAATTCAGGTGTCATGGCATCAGTCTCCCACAAGTTTTCTTGAGGGCGTTTTGGCTCGCGGTGACCGAAAAATCTGTGACGTTATTTATTCCGCATGGAAAAAAGGTTGTAAATTCGACAGCTGGGATGAATTTTTCGATTTCGATAAATGGATGAAAGCGTTCGAAGAGTGCGGCGTCAATCCTTCGTTTTATGCTAATCGTAAACGTGAGTATGATGAGATCCTTCCATGGGACCATCTTGATTACGGTATAAGAAAAGAATTTCTTATTGATGAAAATAAGAAAGCGCATATGAGCGTTACAACTCCAAATTGCAGACAAAAGTGCGCCGCCTGCGGTGCAGCAAAGCTTAACGGAGGAAAATGCGATGCAAAATGTTAGAGTCTTTTTTGAAAAAACAGGTATGACGAAATACATATCGCATCTTGATCTTATGCGTTGTATGACGCGTGCCATAAAACGTGCGGCGATACCCGCATGGTATACGGAGGGCTTTAATCCGCACCTTTTTATTACGTTCGCTTTACCGTTGACTCTCGGAGTTGAAAGCTTGTGTGAATCCATGGATATCAGGCTAACGGAGGAAATGGGCTTTGAGGAGGTTAAAAACAGACTGAATGTTAATTTGCCTGACGGTATCAGAATAACTAATGTTGCCGTGCCGGTTTACAAAGCAAACGACATAGCTTTTGCCGAATATAAAATTACGTTCCACACAAGAAAAAACGAAAAGATAAAAAATGAAATAGAAGAGAAACTGTTATGCGATGAACTGCTTGCCGAAAAGATGGGAAAACAAGGGAAGAGAAAAGTGCTGAAAACAATCAATCTGAAAGAGTTCGTCAATTCTTACAGCGTTATTTCTTTAAATGATAAGACGGTGCTTACTGTAGTACTTACGGCAGGCAGTAAAAATAACATCAATCCAAATCTTTTTGTTGACGCGCTTAAGCTCGGAGATGATGTCGATTTTTGCGAAATATTAAAGCAAAAAATGATGACCGAAGATCTCAAAAGCTTTGAATAATATTTTTTAAACAATAAATTTTATAATCATTTAAAAAATGCTTGCTTTTAGAAAAACAATGTGATAATATATATAAGCATTTTGTGCGTTGGGTTTTTATAAACACTAACGGCAGTTAATGGCAACATTAAAGCTGACGGTCCTCTGCATTTGTATTTAGTGCACGAACGTCTGATAAAAATTAGGAGGACATTATGGACGCATTAAAAGTTATTACCGATGGTATGATTAAGGAAGAACGCCCTCATATCAAAGTAGGCGACGTTGTAAAGGTACACGTTAAGATTCGCGAGGGCGAAAGAGAAAGAATTCAGGTTTTTGAAGGTACTATAATAGCTCGCAAGGGCAGCGGTGTTTCTGAGACGTTTACCGTTCGTCGTATTTCTTACGGTGTTGGTATTGAGAGAGTATTCCCTGTAAATTCTCCCAACGTTGCTAAGGTAGAACTTGTCAGAACCGGTAAGGTACGCAGAAGCAAGCTTTATTATCTTCGTGACAGAGTCGGTAAGGCTGCTAAGGTTAAAGAGCGTATATAAGCTGATTGAAAAAGAGGGTGGCTTTTTGCCGCCCTTTATTTTTTTTAAAATGCTTTGCTTTTTCAGCGTTTTTGTTGTAAAATATTTGATAATGCTAAAATGTAAGTTGGTGAGTTTTTTGAGAAAAGTAGAGCAGTTCGAAGTCGATTATCGTGAGCTTTGCAGAGCTCCGGCGGCACACACAAAGCACATAAAGGCTGTATTTGATTGGTTCGATTCGGTTATATATGCTCTGCTTGCTATTTTTGTGATATTTGCTTTTCTTTTCAGACTCGTCGGTGTGAGTGGGCAATCTATGGAACCGACCTTACATAACGGCGATTGGCTTGCGGTGCGCGCTGTTAATACAAAAATAAACCGTGGGGAAATAGTGGTTGTGACGCAGCCAAACAAGCTGAATGAGCCTATTATAAAACGTGTGATAGCTGTTGCCGGTGATACAGTTGATATTGATTTTCGTACAGGTAAGGTTACTGTTAACGGAGTTGTCTCGGATGAGCCGTACATAGCGGAAAAAACCGAGAGATCATTTGATACATCTTTTCCGTTGACTGTTCCGCAAAACTGTGTTTTTGTGATGGGTGACAACAGAAATCACTCGCTTGACAGTCGATCATCCGTGATAGGATTTATAGACACGAGGTATATTCTCGGTGTTGCTGAGTTTAGATTAATCCCTGTGGGAGATTGGAAGATAGATAGCAATGGAAAATAACAAAAAAAGAGCAAGCGGTATTTATGATTTTGCTTCGGTGCTTGTAAGCGCAATTATCGCGGTAACGTTTATATTTACTTTTCTGTTTAAAATATCTTCGGTTAACGGCCCGTCGATGTTGGATTCGTTTCACAACGGAGACAGAGTCTTTATTACTGCTGCCGGATATCAGCCGAAGTACGGTGATGTTGTTATAATATCTCAGCCCAATCAATATAATGAGGTGCTTATTAAAAGAATCATAGCGGTTGGCGGTCAAACTGTTGATGTGGACGCGACTGCGGGTACTGTTACGGTTGACGGCAAAGTTTTATATGAACCGTATATAAGAGAGCAAACTTTAACGCAGGGCAATATGAATTTTCCGCTGACGGTTCCTGAGGGATATGTTTTTGTAATGGGTGATAACCGTAATCATTCTACGGACAGTCGCTATAAATCAATCGGACTTATTGATGAAAGATATATAATGGGCAAGGCTTTTTACAGGGTAGGGGATAAAACGCTTTTGCCGAGCTATGGTGTTAGTTATGAATGATACTATAAAACAAAATGTACAATGGTTTCCCGGGCATATGGCGAAAACGCGCCGAAAGATAAAGGAAAGCCTGCCGCTTATTGATGCAGTCGTTGAAATACTTGATGCTCGCATTCCGCGAAGCAGCCAAAATCCGGAAATTGCTGAAATAATCGGAGAAAAGCCGCATATAGCAATACTTAATAAGTGTGATATCGCAGATGATGCGGCTACAAAAAAATGGCTTGAATATTTTCGGCAAAACGGTATATATGCTTTGGCACTTGATTGTAAAACCGGTAAGGGCTTAAATCGATTTGTTCCGCTTGTAAATGAAGTCCTCAAAGATAAAATACAGAGTAATATTGATAAAGGCATGGCCGGTAGACAAATACGTCTTATGGTAGTCGGTATTCCCAATACAGGCAAATCGTCATTTATAAACAAAATGGCCGGCAAAAAACGAGCCGAGGTTGCGGATAAAGCGGGAGTTACAAGGCATAACCAATGGTTTGCAATAGGCGGAGGGCTTGAGCTTCTGGATACTCCGGGCGTTTTGTGGCCTAAATTTGAAGATCCGGAAGTCGGCGATAAATTAGCTTTTGTCGGGTCGGTTAAAGATCAAGTTGTTGATATTGAAACGCTTGCTGTTCGTTTTCTTCGCGTTATGCGCGATTTTTATCCCGAAAGGCTCACCGAAAGATATAAAATTGAAAACTTTGAAGAGCTTGAACCGTATGAAATACTTGAGCTTATAGGCAAAAAGCGCGGTATGATTATGCGCGGCGGCGTCGTCGATACCGAGAGAGCTTCCGTAATGCTGCTCGACGAGTACCGTGGGGGTAAGCTCGGAAAAATTACTTTGGACGGAATTTATTGATGGTGAATTTTGAGATTGAAAAAGAATACATTTCCGATGGATTTAACTGTATTTGCGGAGTGGACGAAGCAGGACGCGGACCGCTTGCGGGACCTGTATGTGCTGCTGCGGTTATACTGCCTGTGGGAGCCGTGATACCCGGGCTTGACGACTCGAAAAAGCTGACCGAAAAAAAGCGCGAGGCACTCTATGACGTTATTAAAGAAACGGCTGTGTCTTACGGTATCGCTTTTGCAAGCGAAAAGGAAATTGACGAAATGAATATACTTAACGCAACTTTCCTTGCTATGAAACGCGCCGTGGAAAAACTTGGCGTGAAACCTGATTTGGCGCTGATAGACGGAAATCAAAAGCCGCATACGGGCATTAACGAAGTTACCGTTATTAAAGGCGACGGCAAGTCGATGTCAATAGCGGCAGCGTCGGTCCTTGCCAAGGTAACGCGTGACAGATATATGCTTGAACTTGATAAAAAGTATCCGCAATACGAGTTTAAAAAGCACAAGGGTTACGGGACCAAGCTCCATTATGAGAAGCTTTTAGAATACGGCATTTCGGATGTACACCGCAAGACTTTCCTTAAAAATTTGGAGGACAAAAGGTGAATAAGGCTGTTACGGGAAAGCTCGGTGAACTTGCGGCCGGCAGATATCTGCGTGAAAACGGATATGAAATAATTACCGCCAATTACCGATGCCGTCTTGGAGAAATTGACATAATTGCAAAGCAAAACAAATATATATGCTTTGTTGAGGTTAAGACGAGATCTGAAAATTATAAGTACGCACCTGCCGACGCCGTTACTTTTTCTAAAAGGAAAAAGATAATAGCGGCGGCAAAGCTATATATTGCGTCACACAATGTTGATTTGCAACCGAGATTTGATGTCGCTGAGGTGTTCGTTGAGAAAAATCAGGTTGCAAAGATTAACCTTATTACAAATGCTTTTGACGGAGAGGGAAAATGAATCTTATTGATTTCCATTGCGACACCTTAAGTGAATGTTATAACAGAAAGTCCGAGCTTTATAAAAATGACCTTCATATAGATTTAGAGCGCGGAAAAAGAGTATTCAATAAATATTGTCAGGTGTTTGCCGTTTGGATACCGGATGAAAAAAGAGGCGACGAGGCATACGACTATTTTAATAATGTTTACGCTTTCTTTGAAAAACAGCTTTTAAAGAATTATAATACTGTGGCATTCTGCTGTTCTTCCGGTGAAATGGACAATGCCTTTGGCGAAAATAAAATTGCTGCGTTTTTGTCTGTTGAGGGCGGTGCGGTTCTCGGCGGCGACATAGATGTGATCGATGCATTGTATGAAAAGGGCGTTAGAATTCTTACCCTTACATGGAACGGTCAAAACGAGCTCGGCGACGGCTGCTTTACCGAAAATGCAAAAGGACTCTCGCCGTTTGGTGTTAACTGCGTCAAGAAATTGCAGAAAAAAGGAATCATTGTTGACGTTTCGCATTTAAGTGAACGCGGCTTCTACGATGTGGCGGAGTATTCAGAAAAACCTTTTATTGCAACCCATTCGGATTGTGATATTGTTGATAATCCGTTTGCCGAAAAACGCAATCTTACAGACGCTCAGATTAGAATTATTACAGAGCAAAAGGGTATAATCGGACTTAATCTTTATGAGAAATTTCTCGGTGTGGAAAACGGAGCAGGCCTTTGTTCGGTTATCAGACAGATAGAGCATTTTTGCTCGCTTGGAGCTGAACACACTATTTGCCTTGGGTGCGATTTTGACGGATGCACAGTAAGCGATGACCTTTGCGGGATAGATAAACTGTACAAAATAGCTAACGGGCTTGCGAGAGAAAATTACAGCGATGAATTGATAAACGGCATTTTCTTTGATAATGCAAACGCTTTTATCGTTGCAAATATGTAATTTATATGTTAAAATACATCTGATTTTTCAGTTAGGAAGTGCAAATTTATGTATTACACAAGTACGAGAGACAAATCAATCAGGATTTCTTCGGCTGAGGCTATTACAAAAGGTATTTCGGCCGAGGGCGGACTTTTTGTTCCCACGGAAATTCCGCATATTACGCTTGATGATATAAAGAGAATAGGTACACTTCCGTATACCGGCAGGGCAAAAGAGATTTTGAAGCTCTATCTTACCGATTTTACCGAGGATGAGCTCAATTATTGCGTAGAGGGTGCATATAAAAAGTCGAGCTTCAGCTCCGAAAAAATTGCGCCGCTTTATAAGATATCTGATAAGGAAAGCATACTTGAGCTTTGGCGCGGTCCCACATGCGCTTTTAAGGATATGGCTTTGCAACTTTTACCGTATCTTCTTTCCGTATCTGCTTCCAAGACTCTCAAGGATACTAAGATTGTTATTCTTGTCGCAACCTCGGGTGACACAGGAAAAGCAGCACTTGAGGGCTTTAAAGATGTGGATAATACTCAAATACTTGTCTTTTACCCTGTTGACGGTGTGAGTCCTATGCAAAAGCTTCAGATGACTACACAAGAGGGTAATAATGTAAGCGTGTGTGCTATCAAAGGCAATTTCGATGATGCACAAAGCGGAGTTAAGTCTATATTTACAAATTCGGAAATTAAGAAGAAATTTGCAGAAAACCATCTCGCGTTTTCATCGGCTAACTCAATTAACTGGGGCAGGCTTGTTCCTCAGATAGTATATTATGTATCGGCATATTGTGATATGGTCGAGAACGGTTCGCTAAAGCTCGGTGAGGAAATGAATGTTGTAGTTCCTACCGGCAATTTCGGCAACATCCTTGCCGCTTATTATGCCAAGAGAATGGGCGTGCCGATAGGTAAGCTTATTTGTGCATCCAACTCTAATAATGTACTGACAGATTTCCTTAAAACAGGTACATACGACAAAAATCGTAATTTCTATTGCACGGCATCTCCGTCGATGGATATACTTATTTCAAGTAATCTTGAAAGGCTTTTGTTCCACCTTTCGGGTGAAAATGATGCTGAAGTAAGAGAATATATGAAATTGCTTGCAAACAGCGGTAAATATACTGTAGGGGAACAGCTCTTTGAAAAAATCAAAGAATTATTCAGAGCCGGCTATTGTGATGATACCTTGACAAAGGCGACTATCAAGGAAAACTTTGATAAATATCATTATCTTTGCGATACGCACACGGCTGTCGCTGTCAAAGTTTATGAGGATTATGTCAGCGAAAGCGGCGATAAAACGCCTACAGTAATAGCCTCTACTGCAAATCCGTATAAATTCTCCGCAAGTGTTTTGTCAGCTCTTACAAGTGATATTCAATCTACCGACGAATTCTCAATGGTTGATGAATTGCACACGCTTACAGGCGAACCCGTACCGCCGCAGCTTGCTACGCTTAAAGATAAGAAAGTAAGATTCGGTGATGTAACGACTAAAGACGATATGGCAAATGTAGTATTCAAAATGCTCAACATTTAATCTGTTCATTTCCGGATTTTTGTTGTCTGAACGGAGCTTTGGTATGTCATTATTTGCTATCGGCGATACCCATTTGTCGCTCGGCACAGATAAGCCGATGAATATTTTTCGCGGATGGGACAACTATGTTGAAAGACTCGTTTCAAATTGGAATAGGGTAGTTGACCCGGGTGATACTGTTGTTATAATGGGTGATGTGTCTTGGGGAATGTCTCTTTCCGAAGCATACAAGGACTTTGAACTGCTGAATTCTTTGCCCGGCAAAAAGATAATAATGAAGGGCAATCACGATTATTGGTGGAACACCAAGAAAAAAATGGACGAGTTTTTTTTCAAAAACAAATTTGAAACTCTGTCTGTTTTGCATAACAATGCATACAGGGTCGGTGACATCAGTATTTGCGGAACGAGAGGTTGGTTTTTTGACGCGGAGAGCGATCTCGACAAAAAAGTTGTAAAACGTGAAGCCGAAAGACTTCGCCGCTCAATAGAGTGCGGAGAAAAATTGGGCGGTGAGCCTGTTGTATTTTTACACTATCCGCCGATAAACAACTTGCAAATCTGCGACACGATTTATGATGTGCTGGTTGAAAAGAATATAAAGAGATGTTATTATGCACATCTTCACAGTGCCTCTGTTCATAATTCTTTTAACGGTGAAAAAGACGGTATTCATTTTCAACTTTTATCGGCAGATTATCTTAAATTCTGCCCTAAACTGATAGAAAAAATAAATTAATAAAAAAGTATGGTAATTTAAGGTCTTATCTGTTATAATACCATAGTTACTGTAAATATTCAGGAGGAATTTGTATGAGTTTAAAATCTTCAAACAAGGTGGATACCAATGTTTGGGAGCTTGAAGTAAGCGTAGATGGCGACACTTTTAAGGATGCCGTTACAAAGGCTTATCTTAAGCAGAGAAAGAACATTACCATTCCGGGATTTAGAAAAGGAAAGGCTCCGCGTGCTTTTATTGAAAAATATTACGGCGAGGGTGTGTTCTATGAGGACGCTCTTGAGGCTATATATCCCGATGCGGTAGCTTCCGCTATTGAGGAAGCGAAGCTTGAACCGGTTGATACACCTTATGACCTTGAAATTCCCGAGATGGGCAATGACGGTGTAACCATGAAGTTCAAAGTAACTGTTAAGCCTGAGGTTGAGCTCGGCGAGTATAAGGGCCTTAAGGCTACAAAGAAATCTACCAAGGTTACGGCAGATGAAGTTAAAGCTGAGCTTGCAAGGATGCAGGAGCAGAATTCAACTGTTTCGGATGTTGATGACAGAGCGGTTAAAAAGAACGATATAGTTGTTATCGACTTTGAGGGCTTTGTTGACGGCAAGGCGTTTGATGGCGGAAAGGCTGAAAAATATGAGCTTACCATAGGCTCAAATCAGTTTATTCCCGGCTTTGAAGATCAGATTATCGGCCACAAAATCGGGGACAAGTTTGATGTTAATGTTAAATTCCCTGAGGATTATCAGGCTGATCTCGCTTCTAAGGATGCTGTGTTCAAAATTAAGCTTCATGGTATAAAGGTTAAGGAAGTACCGGCACTTGATGATGAATTTGCTAAGGATGTCAGTGAATTCGATACTCTTGATGAGCTTAAAAAGGATATTAAGAAACAGCTTGAAAAGAGAAAAAATGATGATGCCGAAAACGAGCTTCATAATACACTCCTTGAGGAAGTTGCAAAGGGTATAAAAGCTGAAATTCCCGAGGCAATGATTGAAAAAACGATTGATGATGACGTTAATGAGTATTCATATCGTCTTCAGTCACAGGGCTTAAAGCTCGAAACATACCTCAAATATACCGGTATGGATATGAAGGGCTTCCGCGAAGGCTTCAAAGAGAGAGCAGAAACACAGGTAAGACTTAATTTGGCTCTTGAAAAAATAATTGAAAAAGAAAAAATAGAGGTTACCGAAGAGGATATCGAAGCGGAATACAAGAAATATGCAGATGCATATAATATGGATATAGACACTATCAAAAAGGCTGTTTCCGCTGAGTCTCTTAAGCCGGAGCTCGCTTCCAGAAAAGCAATTGATTTAATTGTTGACAGCGCTGTTGTCACAGAGGAAAAAGCTGCAAAGAAGACAGCTGAAAAGAAGCCGGCAACAAAAAAGACAACCGCAAAGAAACCGGCAGCCAAAAAGACTTCTGAAAAGGCTGATGATAAAAAGTCAGCTGATAAAGCGGAATAAGATTCGAATTTTATTCCAATAATCTAAATGCTATTTTATGCGGCGGGCGCTTTTGCGTTTCGCCGCAGGATTTTAGGAGGAAAAACCATGGCTTTAGTCCCCTATGTAATTGAACAGTCATCTCGCGGAGAGCGTTCGTATGATATTTTTTCCCGTCTTTTAAATGACAGGATAATAGTTTTATCCGATGAAGTAAATGATGCTACTGCAAGTCTTGTTGTTGCACAGCTTTTATACCTTGAGGGGCAGGATCCCGAAAAGGATATCAGTCTTTACATTAACAGCCCGGGTGGTTCTGTTACTGCCGGATTTGCCATATATGATACTATGCAGTATATTAAGTGTGACGTATCGACAATCTGCATGGGTATGGCTGCCAGCATGGGAGCATTTCTCCTTTCTTCCGGTGCAAAGGGAAAGAGATTTGCATTGCCCAACAGTGAAATAATGATTCATCAGCCCTCAGGCGGAGCTCAAGGGCAGGCTACCGAGATTGAAATTACCGCAAAGCAGATTCTTAAGATAAGAGAAAGACTTAATAAGATACTTGCCGATAATACAGGTAAGCCCATAGATATAATTGCTAAAGACACAGAGCGCGATAACTTTATGTCTGCTGATGAAGCACTTGATTACGGTCTTGTTGATAAAATACTTTACAAAAGATAATTTCGGAGGATTTTTTGATGTCAAGAGATAATGACAGCAAAGGTAAGACCATGCGTTGCTCTTTTTGCGGTAAAACGCAGGATGAAGTCGGTAAGCTTGTTGCCGGTCCCGGCGGTGTATGCATTTGTGATAACTGTATTGAACTTTGTCTCGAGATAATTGAAGACGGCGGCGGATTTAAACAAGTCAGAAAAAACAGAGCGCAAACCGATAAACCGCTTCCGAAGCCTCACGACATAAAAAAACTTCTCGACGAATACGTTGTAGGGCAGGACGACGCAAAAGTTGCATTGAGCGTTGCGGTATATAACCATTATAAAAGAATATATTATGGTGCTAAAAGTGACGTGGACATACAAAAGAGCAATGTTATTCTTTTGGGTCCCACAGGTGTAGGCAAAACAATGCTTGCCCAAACACTTGCTAAAATCCTGGATGTTCCGTTTGCAATTGCTGATGCCACGACTCTTACCGAAGCGGGCTATGTCGGCGAAGATGTTGAAAATATTTTGCTGCGTCTTATTCAGGCGGCCGACTACGATGTTGAAAAAGCCGAAAAGGGCATTATATATGTCGATGAAATCGACAAAATTGCAAGAAAGTCTGAAAATCCGTCTATTACACGTGATGTCAGCGGTGAGGGCGTTCAACAAGCCTTGCTGAAGATTCTTGAGGGAACTGTTTCCAATGTTCCGCCTCAAGGCGGCAGAAAGCATCCTCAGCAGGAGTTCATTCAAATAGACACAACTAACATCCTGTTTATCTGCGGCGGCGCTTTTGACGGAATAGAAAAAATCGTCGAAAACCGTACCGGCAAGTCTACTCTCGGCTTTGGCGGTAAAGTTTTGGATAAATCCAATTTGGAAACTGAAAAGATATATTCGAAGGTTATTCCTCAGGATTTGGTAAAATTCGGTCTTATACCGGAGCTTGTCGGCAGACTTCCCGTTATAACAACGCTCAACAATCTTGACAGAGAAGCACTTATAAGAATTTTAACCGAACCTAAGAACGCGCTTCTTAAACAGTTTAAGGAACTCTTTAAAATGGATGGAGTTGAGTTGGAGTTTTGCGATGACGCGCTGTCTGCGGTTGCGGATTTAACCCTTGAAAAAAAGACCGGAGCAAGAGGCCTTCGTTCGATAATTGAGAAAACTCTATTACCTATTATGTATGATATTCCGTCCGACAGCGATGTAAAAAAGGTCGTTATAACAAAGGAGTGCGTACTGAACGGTGAAAAGCCGCTCACCGAAACAGCTAAAACATCTGTTAAGGAAAAATTCAAAGCTAAAACTTCTGCCGGACCTAAAAATGTTGGTTGAATGTATGACCGGTTGCTTTTGCAGCCGGCCTTTTTTGTGTTAGCAGTTTCTTTACTCTTTACGGCAAAGACTAAATTGCCTCCATAACATCTTTAATTATTGCTGTATTTGTGTTATAATATAATAAATTATTATAGGGCGGTGAGAAGATGAAACCTAAGAAAAAAATACGTAATTTGGATTTTTCGAGTGAAAAACAAGCCAAACAGAAAAAAATGCGTTCTTTTATCATCGCCTTTTCTTCTTTTGTTATCATATTGGGAACAATTTCGGTATTTATATTTATGAAGTCGGTTGATTTTAATTTGAACAATTTAGTTCAAAGTACGACCGTCTCGGACGAATCAACTTCAGATTTGACAACCGCATCATATGCTTTATCGGGTAGGGTAGGTATTTTACTTGTGTTTACCGATGATTCCGGGGAATTGATCAGCGTTTCAGCTCTCGACTGTAATATGGACATCAAGTGTATTTCCGTGGTGCAATTGCCGGCTGAAACCTCAGTGGGTTCCGACAGTCTTAAAGCCATTTATCAAAAGGGCGGTGCTGCCGCACTTGAAAAGCCGCTTACGGATATATCGGGGCTCAGCTTTACTAAGTATATTAAAATGAGTCAGACACAGCTTAAAAAGGTTGTATCGAAAATAGGTGATGTTACTGTTCGAATCCCGTCTGACATTAATTATAAAGGTGCGGATTTTTCTCTGTTGCTTGATGCAGGTAATCAAAATCTTACTTCCGACTTGTTTTGTAAGTACTTTTTATATGCCGATAATTCAGGTAAGCGAGATGCAGCTGTCTCCTTACTGAATGCTTTAATGACAGCAAAGAATGTTACCGCGCAGGATACCTTATTTAACTTTATAATGAATAATACAGATACTGATATTTCCGTTGTGGATTATTCGAAGGTTTCCTCCGCTTTGACGCTGTTTGTGCAGGAAAAGAGCGGAAATGTTGCTTCTGCCGCAAATGAATTTCCGGAGGTAACAAAGAAAAATGAAAAGTAGAATCAGCTTTTTGTTACTGTTACCCTTGTGCTTGGCGTTGTTATTATCGTCGTGCGGATTTTCGATTTATAACCTTCCGACCGATTTTTCATCAGTCGAGTTAATATACGAAAATGACCCGTCAAGATATTACTATAATCAGCTTACTGATGACGGTAAGACAGCGTACACTCTTATTGTAAATAATATCAGCGAACATCCGGAAAAAATTGAAATTCCTCAAATTGATGAGGATGAATTCGGCAAAGTGTTTTATGCGGTTACATATGATAATCCGGGAATTTTATGTTTCGGTATGTCAAGTTCTGTTAAAGCCGACGGAAATAAATTCTTTTATGTGCCGGAATATTCGGCAAATAAGGAAGAATGTGACAAAAAAACAAATGAACTTAATACAGCTGTTTCGGAGTTCTTAAAGACTGTTCCGGAGAACAGCAGTGATTATGAAAGAATTGCTTACACATGATTATATCTGCGACAAGTGCATTTATGTATATAATGAGGGTGAAAGCTTAAAGGGTTCGTCTTATGATGCGATTATAAACGGCGAGGCTGTGTGTGAAGGCTATGCGCGGGCTGCAAAGCTGTTTCTTGATAAACTGTCTGTAATCAATTATTTGATTTGCGGTGATGCTACTAATTCGGATGGCAAAACCGAAAGTCATATGTGGAATATTGTAAATATTGACGGTAAAAACTATCATCTTGATTTAACCTGGGACGATTATGATAACGATAGTGCGGCAGTAAGTCATTCATATTTTAATTTATCCGATGATATGATTAAAGCAAATCATTTCAATCTTGCTCCGAGTGATAACAATTGTGTTTCAACTGATGCAAACTATTTTAAAGTAAATAATTTGATGTTCGAGAGTTTTACCAAAAACGAAAAGAAAGCTATGACTTCTACTGCGGTAAAAAATGTGAGAAACAGCTGTAACCAAGTAGAAGTGTGTTTCGTTAACGCTTACGCATTCAATAAGGCTATTACCGATTTAGCTGATAAAAGCGGTATTTATGATGTCTTAGATGATGTCAATAAGCAATGCGGTAAAAAGTTCTCTTCTGTTACATATGCCGAAGACGATGATATATATACGGTACAGTTTGTTTTTGAATAGAGGTTAATTAAATGGATAAAGCAAGAATCGAAAAAGCTGTCAGAGAAATTCTGATAGCAATAGGTGAGGACCCCGACAGGGAAGGCCTTGTTGAAACACCTAAACGTGTAGCTAATATGTATGAAGAGATATTTGCAGGACTTGACAGCGATCCTCATAGGCTGCTAAAGGTGTTTGATGAGGGCGATAATGATGAAATGGTTGTAGTTAGGGATATACCCATGTATTCCATGTGTGAGCACCACTTACTTCCTTTTATCGGCAAAGCTCATATCGCATATATTCCGGCAGACGGAAAGGTGATAGGGCTTTCAAAGCTTGCAAGGATTGTTTCGGATTTTGCTAAAAGGCCACAGCTGCAAGAACGTCTTACTTCGCAGATTGCCGACTTCCTCGAGGAAAATCTTTCTCCGAAGGGCGTTGCGGTGGTTGTTGAGGCAGAGCACCTTTGTATGACAATGCGCGGAGCGAGAGCGGCAGGAGCCACTACCTTTACGTCGGCACTGCGTGGTTCAATGCGAAAAGATGCCAGAACACGCGCAGAAGTAATGTCGCTTTTGAGAGGAGCAAAATAAAGTGTTCTTTTTTCGAGGAAAAAACTTCAGCTTTGAGTTAAATACACGTACATATGTAATGGGCATTTTAAATGTAACTCCGGATTCGTTTTATGACGGCGGTAAATGGAATTCGCCCGGTGCAGCACTTAGCCACGCTTTACAAATGCAAAACGACGGAGCCGATATAATAGATATAGGTGCGCAATCCACAAGACCGGGGCACAAAGAGCTTTCGGAGAAAGAGGAACTTTCAATTATTAAGGAGTATATTGATGCGATAATTCCGAAGCTCTCGGTACCGACTTCTGTTGACACTTTTTATCCGGCGGTAGCTGAATACTGCTTAATGCACGGAGTGGCTGTTGTAAATGACGTAAGCGGAAGATTCAATCTGGATATTGCTTCCTTAGTGAAAAATTACAATGCCGGTTGGATAGTCATGCATACAGGCGGCGGTGATGCCGACAGAATGACCGATTACGAAGAAAATGTTGTCGGAAATGTCAATGCTTTTTTTGACTATATGTTGGAAAAGAGTGAAAACTTCGGCATAAAAAGAGAACAGATATGTCTTGATATGGGCATCGGATTCGGTAAAGATTATGAGGATAATCTTACCCTTATAAAAAATATAAAGCGGTTGAAAAGGCAGGATGTTATGTTGCTTACCGCTCTTTCAAATAAACGTGTAATTAAAGCAGCATCACACTCCGACGCGGAAAACTGTTTGTTTGGAACGATAGCCGCAGATACAGCTGCTGTTTTCGGCGGAACGGATATGATACGTGTGCATGAAGTGAAGGAGTCGAAAATTGCGGCGGATATGGCTGATGCCGTTTTCAGAGGGTGATGCAATGGATAAAATAATCGTAAACGGATTAAAGCTTTATGCATATCACGGTGTAAATCCCGAAGAGAAGGAAGACGGACAGCTTTTTATTTTAGATATAACCGCATTTCTTTCTCTTTATGTTCCGTGCCAAACGGATATGGTAGAGAATACCGTGAGCTATGCTAAAATAATAAAAACGGCGCGTAGAGCTTTTTTAAGCGGAAAATTTGATTTGCTCGAAAAGGCGGCACAAACAGTTGCCGACGCTGTATTAAATGAGTTTTCCGAAATTAAAGCTTTGAAAATAACTGTTAAGAAACCTCAAGCGCCTATTAAGGCTGATTTTGATTATGTTGCGGTTGAAATTGAGCGCAACAGAAACGGAGTGGCAGTATGAAAGCAGTAATCGGTGTCGGAACAAATGTAGGAGACCGACTTCAAAATATCAGAGACGCAAAAAAAGCGTTTGGGCTTGTTCCCGAAACAAAAGTTACGGAGGTTTCTTTTGTTTACGAAACAGAACCTTGGGGATATGACCAACAGGATAATTTTTTAAATTGTGTTATGACTGTTGAAACAAATCTGTCTTCACGTGCTTTGCTTGGGGTCTGCCTCGGAATTGAAGCGGGGATAGGAAGAGTGCGCACAATTAAAAACGGGCCGCGTGTTATTGATCTTGATTTGCTGTTTTATGAAAATGAGACGGCGGATACACCGGAGTTGATGTTGCCGCATCCAGGAGTAAAAGAAAGAGCGTTTGTTCTTTATCCGCTGCATGATATTTTTCCGGATATGAAAATATTTGGATATGATTATTCGGAAAATTTCAAAAACTGTGATGGCAATACGGTTACTTTTTATTCGGAATTATAAGATGATTAAGGAGCATTAAAGCTATTTATGCAGTTTATTATAATGGACCTCGAATGGAATAATGCATATTGCAAAAAGCTAAAGGGGTATATCAATGAAATTATAGAATTCGGTGCCTGTAAGGTAGATAAAGATTTTAATGTGATTGATGAGTTTTCGGTAATTGTAAAAGCACAGGTCGGAAAGAAGCTACAGGGTAGGGTAAAGGCGCTTACGCATATTACTAATGAGGATATATCTAACGGAGTTCCGTTTTTTAAAGCCCTTTCAATGTTCAGAAATTGGGTCGGCGACGATGAAAATGTGTTCTTTTCTTGGGGAGACGGAGACATCAGAACTCTAATAAAAAACTATGAGTTCTTTTTAAAGAAAAATCGTATTCCGTTTGTCAATAACTATTGTGACGCACAAAAATATTGTCAGTCTTTTATAACCTCGGCTTCGTCTTCGCAACAAATCGGGCTTTCTGCCGCTGCTTTCGAGCTTGGAGTTAATCCGGATGAATTTCCGCATCACAGGGCACTTGATGACAGCTTGCTTACTGCAGCTTGTTTGAAAAGAGTAAACGACTCGGAGAGACTAAAGCGGTTCATTACCCCGTGCAATCGCGTGTTTTATGAAAAGCTTGCATATAAACCGCACATTATACGTGATATAGATAATCCGATAGTTGACCGCTCGGTGTTTAACTGCGTTTGTGATGTTTGCGGCGGAAAGGTTAAAAAAAAGAAGGACTGGCGTTTTGTCAATCAATCTTTCAGAGCGGATTTTTATTGTCCTAATTGCGATCGCAACTTTAAGCTGTGCGTAAGATTTAAGCAGTATTATGACCGCATTGATATTAAAAGAACTTTTTCCGAAATTGTCAAAGTAGATAAATCTCAAGAAAATGTTAAAGCTTAATAAGTGTTAAATAAAAAAAGAAACCGGCTTCAAAATGAAGTCGGTTTCTTTTTTGTATTTTTTTATTTAAAGTAGCTTTTATTTGATGACTCTTACTCTTATGGCGAAGTCCTGAGACGAAATTGCGGTTATTGCATCGTTTGAAACCTCCGTATCGGTATCAAGCATGGTATATGCATATTCTCCGCGTGATTTATTCACCATGTTATCAATGTTTATATTTTCTTCGGCGACGATTGCTGTAATGCGGCTGATAACGTTAGGGACATTTTTATGAATGATGGTAATTCTTGTTTTGCCGCTTCTCGGTACAGATACAGCGGGCATATTTACGGAATTTGTTATATTGCCGTTTTCTATATAGTCCTTTAATTCATCAACGGCCATAACGGCGCAATTGTCTTCGGATTCCGGTGTAGAAGCTCCGAGATGCGGGATTGTTATCACACCGGTTGCGTCAATTAACTCATCTTTAAGAAAATCTGTGGCGTATGCGGCAACTTTACCGTCAGCGAGAGCGTTAATAATATCCCCGGTATTGACGAGTTCTCCTCTGGCAAAATTAAGTATGCGTACCGAGTTCTTCATTTTGGCGATTGTTTCGGCATTTATAAAGCCGCGAGTTTCGTCAGTCAGCGGAACATGAAGCGTTATATAGTCGCAATTTGCATAAATATCATCAAGGGTAGCGGCGTGCTTTACGGCACGGGAAAGCTTCCATGCCGCATCAACAGAAAGAAAAGGATCGTAACCGTAAACTTCCATTCCGAGAGAATGAGCTGCGTTTGCTACAAGCACCCCGATTGCGCCAAGACCGATAACGCCGAGCTTTTTACCCTTGATTTCCGGTCCTGAAAAAGCGGATTTTCCTTTTTCGACAAGCTTGGAAACTGCATCTCCCTCACCCTTGAGCGTTTTTGACCATTCGATTGCGGGCACGATTTTTCTTGATGATAAAAACAGCGCACACAAAACAAGTTCTTTAACAGCATTCGCGTTAGCACCGGGAGTATTAAAAACTACTATTCCCTGTTCGCTGCATTTTTCAAGGGGAATGTTGTTGACTCCGGCTCCGGCTCTTGCTATTGCAAGAGTATTTTCTGAAAAATCATATTCGTGCATTGATGCCGAACGGACAAGTATCGCATCCGGGTCTTTGACGTCATTCGAGCATACATAGCGTTCACCGAATCTGTCAAGTCCGTTTTTTGAAATTTTATTTAGTGTTAAAATATTGTTCATTGTGAATTTCTCCTGAGTTATGAATTAGCTTTTTCGAAATCGGACATAAAATTAACCAGCTTTTCTACGCCATCGTAAGGCATGGCATTATAAATTGACGCTCTCATACCGCCCACTGTTCGATGTCCTTTAAGATTAACAAGACCGTTTTTGGTTGCTTCTTCAATAAATTTTGCGTTGAGTTCGTCACTGTCGGTAACAAAAGGTACATTCATTAAAGAACGATCCTCCGGAACAACCGTACCTCTGAACATTTTACTGTTATCGAGGAAATCATAGAGAAGCTTTGCCTTTTTATCATTGCGTTCTTTCATTTTTTCAAGACCACCGAGCTTTTCTATCCATTCAAGAACAAGCTTACATATATATATTGTGTAGCAGGGCGGTGTATTGTAAAGCGAATTTGCGTCTGCGTGAATTTTATAGTTGAGCATTGTTGGTGTTATGTCTCGTGCATTGCCAAGCATATCTTCTCGTATTATGCAAATCGTAAGACCTGCGGGGGCAACATTTTTTTGTGCTCCGCCGTAAAGCATGGCGAATTTTGTTACATCTATAGGCTCCGAAAGGAAACAAGATGAAATATCCGCGATGAGAGGAATGTTACCCGTATCCGGAATTTCGTGATAAACGGTTCCGTAAATAGTATTATTCATACAAATATATACATAATCCGCATCGCTTCTGAACATCGATTTATCGAGCTTTGGTATATATGAGAACGTTTTGTCAGCAGAAGAAGCAACGGCTTTTGCATCACCGTATTTTTGAGCCTCGGCAAATGCCTTTTTAGCCCACTGACCGGTGATAACATAATCGGCTTTGTTTGAACCGTTCATAAAGTTCAGCGGTATTGCCGCAAATTGCGTTGAAGCTCCGCCTTGCAAAAACAGAACTTTGTAGTTGTCGGGTATATTCATAAGCTCCCTGAGAAGCCTTTCAGCTGTTTTTATGATATTGTCATAAACTTTGGATCTGTGGCTCATCTCCATTACCGATTGACCCGAACCCTCATAGTCAAGCATTTCGGATGCAGCCTTTTTTAAGACCTCTTCCGGTAACATAGACGGACCTGCTGAAAAATTGTAAACTCTGGACATGTTGATATTGCCTCCAAAAATTATTTCCGCTACATTATATCAATCTGTGTTAATAAAAGTCAACGAATTGACAAAAAAATAACAAAGAAAAATGCATATTCTGCATTTTGTACATAAAAGTTGTTGCAAAAATTAACAATCTTACTAAAATTTTAGCTTATTCTTTATTTGTTGACACTTTTTTATTGCAGATAAATCTTATTCATTGTATAATAAACTCTAATTAATTAAGTAGGAGATTACATAAATGGACCTTTTTGACAATAATGCTCTTAATATGCCTATGGTTGCATTGAGAGGATTGGTTGTTTTCCCTAATATTACATTGCACTTTGATGTTGGCAGGAAAAAAAGTATTTCTGCCGTCAAAACAGCAATGATAACAAAGCAGGACATATTTCTTTCTACACAAAAGGATATGTCGGATGAGGCCGAAAATATTGATGCGGTGTACGATATAGGTGTTGTTTGCGAAATAAAGCAAATTGTAAGAATACCCTCAAGCGATTGCTTAAGAGTAATAGTTGAAGGAAAGTACAGAGCAGAATTATTAGCTTTTTCGGATGTGAATCCATATCTTACGGCTGTTGTCAAACGAATAGACAGTATTCCTTATTCGGAAAAGTACAATTTGAGAGCAGAAGCACTTGTCAGATATGCCAAAGGGTTGTTTAACGAGTATTCTATTATAGCTCAGAAACTCCCAAATGATATAAATATGGGTGTTGCCAAGCTGTCTGAGCCCGGTGCGCTTGCCGATTATATTGTCGGCAATATTCCTCTTGATTATCCGCAGAAGCAGGAGGTTTTATCCGAAATTGATTCGCTTAAGAGAATACAAAAACTTGTAGATATACTCGGCAAAGAGGTTAAGCTTCTTCAGCTTGAAGAGGATATAAATGACCGAGTACAGAGCCAAATAGATGAAAATCAAAAGGAATATTACCTTCATGAGCAGTTAAAGGCTATTAACGCCGAACTCGGCGAAGGAGACAATCCCGCTTCCGAGGCTGACGGCTATCGCGAAAAAATACTCAAGCTGCATCTTGATGCCGACAGCGAAAAGAAGCTGCTAAATGAGTGCGACAGGCTTAAATATGTGCAGCCGAGCAGCCCCGAAAGTGCAGTATCAAGAAATTATCTTGATAAGATTTTGGAGCTTCCGTGGCATATTTACTCAAAAGAAAATCTTAATATCGATAATGCTCGAAGAATACTTGACAGAGATCATTACGGACTTAAAGACGTTAAAGAGCGAATTCTTGAATTTATTGCTGTGAGAAAACTGTCGCCAAATATTAAGGGGCAGATAATATGTCTTGTCGGCCCTCCCGGTGTTGGCAAAACCTCTGTTGCAAAGTCTCTTGCCAAGGCGCTGAACAGAAAGTATGAGAGAATATCTCTCGGCGGTGTTCACGACGAGGCAGAGATAAGAGGTCACAGAAAGACTTATATCGGTGCAATGCCGGGCAGTATAATTGAAGCTGTTATCAGGACTAAAACCTCTAATCCTTTGATTTTACTTGATGAAATTGATAAGCTCGCCAGCGACTATAAAGGTGATCCGTCAAGTGCTTTATTAGAAGCTCTTGATCCCGAGCAGAACAATACATTCCGTGATCACTATATTGAAATCCCGTTTGATTTGAGCAAGGTGCTTTTTGTTACAACTGCTAACGATAAGAACGAAATACCAGCTCCCTTATTGGATAGAATGGAAGTTATCGAACTTTTCAGTTACACACACGAGGAAAAGTTCAATATAGCCAAAAAACATCTTATACCGAAACAACTCAAGGAAAACGGCATCAAAGCGTCACAGCTTCACTTTACCGATAATGCCATACACAGTATAATAGACGGTTATACAAGAGAAGCCGGAGTCAGAACGCTTGAACGCACTTTTGCAAAGGTAATGCGTAAAGCTGCTGTTAAAATAACCGAAGGCTATACCGGAAAAATCTCTGTGAAGCCGACCGGCCTTGAGGCCTATCTCGGTCCAAAAAAATATAAGCCGGAATCTCAGGGTCATAAGGATGAAGTCGGTGTTGTAAACGGTCTTGCATGGACTTCTGTAGGCGGAGAAATGCTGAAGGTTGAGGCAGTTAAGATGCCGGGAACGGGAAAGCTTGAGCTTACCGGTTCTTTGGGCGATGTTATGAAAGAATCCGCAAGGACGGCATACAGTTATATCCGGAGTATTTCGGAAGCATTGCCTCTTGATATGGATTTTTATAAAAACACTGACATTCATATTCATTTCCCCGAGGGAGCTGTTCCTAAAGACGGCCCTTCTGCCGGAATAGCAATAACAACTGCGGTTGTTTCCGCACTCACGGGTATACCGGTAAGAGCCGATATTGCTATGACGGGTGAAGTTACTTTGACCGGTAATGTATTGCCGATCGGCGGATTGAAAGAAAAAACAATGGCAGCATACAGAAACGGAATTAAAACCGTTCTTATTCCGGAGGAAAATGTTTCGGATTTGAAAGAAATCGATGATGCTGTTAAAGAAAATGTCGATTTCATATCGGTGTCAAAAGCCGACGAGGTATTGTCTCTAGCGCTATCCAAAAATGTAGTCGTCAAAGATAATAAACAAAGGAGCATAAAGCTCAAACAGGACAGAAGCCAAACGGCCTCTGTATGCCAACAGAACTAAGAGGTAAAAAATGAATTTGAATAAAGCTGAATTTGAAGCGGCATTTGGAACATCGTCGCAGCTGCCGTCTTCCGATTTGCCGGAAATAGCCTTTGCGGGTAGATCAAATGTTGGAAAATCATCTTTGCTTAATCGCCTTTTTAACAGAAAGGCACTTGCAAGAGTGAGCTCAGTTCCGGGAAAAACCGCTACGATAAACTTTTACAAGGTTGACGATGCCAGATTTGTGGATTTACCTGGATACGGATATGCAAAAGTATCGAAATCCGAGAAAATAAGATGGGCTGAAATGCTTGAAGGCTATTTTAAGACGGGTCGTAACATAAGACTTGTCGTTCAGCTTATCGATATGAGGCACAAACCGAGCGCAGACGATCTTATGATGATTGACTTTTTGCGCTCAACCGGTTATCCGTTTGTTATTGTTATGACTAAGAGTGATAAACTTAACAAAACGCAGTTTGCCGAAAGATCAGCGGCAATTTACGATGAAATACCGGATTCTGAAAATGTTACTATTATTCCTTTTTCTGCAACTAACGGATTGGGCAGGGAAGAGATAACCGAGTATATAAATAATGCACTTTAAAAGGAGAGAACCAAATGTTTGTATCAGACGGATTAGGAGTTAATGAGAGCGGCCATTTGACCGTCGGCGGTTGCGATACCGTATCTCTTGCAAAAAAATACGGGACACCGTATATGTGCTATGATGAGAATATGATAAGAAAAAACTGCCGTGAATTTGTAAAATCAATGGAAGAAAACTACGACGGTAACGGGCTTGTATGCTATGCGAGCAAGGCTTTTTCCTGCCTTGAAATGTGCAGAATATGCAAAGAAGAAAATGGGATTAGACGTTGTTTCGGGCGGAGAAATTTTTACCGCCGTTAAGGCCGGCTTCCCGTCAGAACGTATTTGTTTCCACGGCAACAATAAGACTAATGATGAGCTTACAATGGCTCTTGACAATAATGTCGGCAGAATAGTTGTCGATAATGTGGAGGAGCTTAAAAGGCTGAGCACGTTGGCTTCGAAAATCGGTAAGGTTGCAAAGATAATGCTGAGAATCAAACCCGGTATAGATGCGCATACACATTCTTTTATAAGAACCGGTCAGATTGATTCTAAATTCGGCTTTGCTCTTGAGACGGGCGAAGCTATGACCGCAGTTAAGCTTGCGGTTGAAACCGACAGCATTGACCTCTGCGGACTTCACTGCCATATCGGTTCGCAGATATTTGATATTGCGCCGTTTGAACTTGCTGCAAAGGTTATGATTGATTTTATTTCTGAAATCAAAGAAACCGTAGGATATGAAATCAGAGAACTCAACCTCGGCGGAGGATTCGGCATTAAGTATCTTGAATCGGATACCCCGAAGCCGTTTTCGGAATATATGAAGAGAGTTTCTGTTGTTGTCAAGAATGAAGCAGAGAAGAAAAATGTTAAGCTTCCGTTTATACTTATTGAGCCCGGTCGTTCTGTGGTCGGAGCAGAAGGCGTTACCGTTTATACAGTCGGAGCCGTTAAGCATATTCCGAATATCAGAACCTATATTTCGGTAGACGGAGGAATGACAGACAATCCGCGCTATATTCTCTATCAATCGGATTATGATGTAATGTGCGCCAATAAAGCAAACGAGCCTAAGACTGAAAAAGTAACCGTTGCCGGTAAATGCTGCGAAAGCGGTGACCTTATACAGGAAAATGCTCCAATACAAAAAGTTGAGGCAGGAGACCTTTTAGCTGTGCTTTCAACAGGTGCTTACAACTACTCAATGGCTTCAAATTATAACAGAATTCCGCGTCCTATAGTAATAATGGCAAAGGATGGAGAATCGCGTATAATTATAAGACGTGAAACATACGAAGATATTACACGTAATGATGTTTAAAATGAAAGGAATTTAAATGTCTTTTACTCATTTGCATCTTCATACAGAATACAGTCTGCTCGACGGCACCTGCCGTATAGGACAGCTTGTTGATGCTGCAAAAGAGCTCAACATGGATTCTTTAGCCATAACAGACCACGGAAATATGTTCGGTGCCGTTGAGTTTTATAAAGCAGCTAAAGAGAATGGGATAAAGCCCATTATCGGTTGTGAAGTTTATGTTGCTCCACGTTCGCGCCTTGATAAAGTTCACGGTATTGATAACGAGCGTTTTCATCTTGTTTTGCTCTGTAAAAATAATACGGGATATGAAAATCTTATCAAAATTGTGTCTGAATCGTGGGTGACAGGATTTTATACAAAGCCGCGTATTGATAAACAGCTCCTCGAGAAATATCACGAGGGGCTTATTGCTCTGTCTGCCTGTCTTGCGGGAGAAATTCCGAGAAAACTGTTGCAAGACGATTATGACGGAGCTAAGGAAGCTGCACTTTGGTATGACAAGACTTTTGGTCGCGGCAATTATTATCTCGAAATACAGAATCACGGAATTGCCGAGCAACTCAGGGTTTTGCCTCAGATAGTTAAAATTTCGCGTGAAACCGGTATACCGCTTGTCGCTACAAACGATGTCCATTATATAAAAAAAGAAAACGCAAAAGTACAAAAAGTTCTTATCTGTATTCAAACTAACCATACAATAGATGAAGATACTGGTTTGGAATTTGGAACCGATGATTTTTATCTCAAATCCGAAGATGAAATGCGTGAATTATTCGAAGATTATCCAGATGCGGTTGATAATACTTCTGTTATAGCTGATATGTGCAACGTTGAGTTTGAGTTTCACAAAACTAAACTACCGCATTTTGATGTTCCCGATAATATGGACCATTTTGAATATTTTCGTAATGAGTGCTATAAGGGCTTGCGCAGAAATTACGGAATTGCTCCGGAGCAGAAATATATCGACAGACTCGAATACGAACTTTCGGTTATCAATAAAATGGGCTATGTTGACTATTTCCTTATTGTTGCCGATTTTATCAGCTATGCAAAACGCCATGGTATTCCCGTAGGTCCCGGCAGGGGATCAGGAGCCGGCAGTATAGCCGCTTATTGTATGGGAATTACGGGTATAGACCCAATTAAATATAATCTGCTGTTTGAGCGTTTTTTAAATCCGGAGCGTGTAAGTATGCCGGATATTGATGTTGATTTTTGTTATGAACGCCGCGAAGAAGTAATTGATTACGTTATAAGAAAATATGGCTCGGATCACGTTGCGCAAATAGTGACTTTCGGTACTTTGGCCGCAAGAGCGTCTATTCGCGATGTCGGCAGAGCACTCGGGATACCGTACAATACAGTTGATACGGTTTCCAAAATGATTCCGCGCGAGCTCGGCATGACAATAGAAAAGGCTCTTACGAAAAATCAGGAGCTTAAAGCGCTTTATGATAAGGACGCCAAAATCAGGGAGCTTGTCGATACGGCAAAATCAGTTGAGGGTATGCCAAGGCACACCTCAACCCATGCGGCGGGCGTTGTTATAACCGATAAACCTGTTGATCGATATGTTCCGTTAGCAAGAAATGATGAGTCCGTGGTTACGCAGTATACCATGACTACCATTGAAGAACTCGGACTGCTTAAAATGGACTTTCTCGGTCTCAGAACACTTACGGTAATAAGTGATACCGTAAAATCGGTAAGAGAAAACAATATTCCCGATTTTGATATCGAAAAAATTCCGCTTGACGATAAGGCGACATATGATATGCTGTCGGCAGGGTATACTTATGGTGTATTTCAATGTGAGTCGGCGGGAATAAGAAATGTTATAACCCGTCTGAAACCGCAGAATATAGAGGATATAATTGCTGTTATTTCTTTGTACAGACCCGGCCCTATGGATTCGATTGATATGTATATAAATAACAGACATAATCCGAAAAGCATCAGATATAAGACGCCGCAACTTAAAAATATTCTTGATGTTACTTACGGCTGTATGGTATATCAAGAGCAGGTTATGCAAATATTCCGGGAACTTGCGGGATATTCTTTCGGACGAGCAGACGTTGTAAGACGAGCTATGTCAAAGAAAAAGCACAAGGTAATGGAGCAGGAGAGGGAGTATTTTGTAAACGGATTGAAAAATTCCGACGGTACTTATGCGTGCGACGGATGCGTAAGGCGCGGAATACCTGCCGAAGTTGCCAACAGCATTTTCGACGATATGTCATCTTTCGCTTCATATGCGTTCAATAAGTCTCATTCTGCCGCATATGCTGTCATTGCATATCGTACGGCATATCTGAAATGCCATTTCCCGGCGCAATTCACTGCCGCACTTCTCACGAGTGTTATTGATGATTCAACAAAAATAGCACTTTATATAGACGATTTGGCAAGGCTGAAAATAAACGTTCTGTCGCCGAGCGTCAACGAGAGTTTCAGAGCATTTACCTCTGACGGCAAGAGCGTTCGTTTTGGGCTACTTGCTATTAAAAATCTCGGCTACAATTTTATTGATACTATTGTCAAAGAAAGAAGCTCTAACGGAAAATACAAATCACTTTATGATTTTTGTAAGAGAACATATGGCAAGGATTTTAATAAACGAGCTGTTGAGGGCTTAATTAAAAGCGGAGCACTTGACGGACTCGGACTTAATCGTCGTGAAATGCTTACAAATTTACCTCTGATTGTTGAGAATATCGAGCGTGACAAGAGAAATAATGTTGACGGACAACTCGGCTTGTTTGATTTGAGTGGAGTGGCTTCTGGCGGCAATGAACCGCAATGTAAGCATTGTGATGAATTTCCGGCACTTGAACTTTTATCGATGGAAAAGGAAATGACCGGTTTGTATCTTACGGGGCATCCTATGGTTCAGTACGAGACGCTTTCTAAAAAGCTTCATTCCGACAGCGTTCTTGAAATGGTGAATACGGAAGAAAATGTTTCGGGAAAATATACGGATAATAGCCCTGTACGTGTCCTCGGAATAATAACTTCTATAAAGAAAAAAGTTACAAAATCAGACAGTACCATGGCTTTTTTAGGTTTTGAAGATGTTCATGCAGCTATTGAAGTAATAGTGTTTCCCAAACTTTTGCTCAAGTATTCAGAGCTTTTAAATGTCGGAAGCGTTGTATTGCTGTGCGGCAGATTGTCTCTCAGAGAGGACGAAGAACCGAAAATAGTTATGGACAGCGTTTCTTTACCTCCGGATGAAAACAGTATTGTTACCGCCGACACAGCTTCCAAAAATTCCGACAAGCCGAAAAAATCGGTGAGAAAGGGCCTTTTTGTGAGATTTTGCACAAAGAACTGTGAGGAGGTTAAAAAGAGTACAAATCTGATTACTATTTTTGAGGGGATGTTACCCGTATATTACTATTTTGATGATGCTAAAAGCTACGAGAGACAGCAATTTTCGACGACTGCCAATGACCCTATGATTTCAGAGTTGAAAAGAATTAACGGTGAAAAAAATGTTGTTGTACAACTCTAAGAAAAATGTCAAAATTGCTTGACAATATTTTTCATTTGTGTATCATTATATTTTGAATGTATTTATTTGAGGTGATTTTTAATGAAAACGATTGGCGTATTGACAAGCGGCGGAGATGCTCCGGGCATGAATGCCGCAATCAGAGCCGTTGTAAGATCGGGTTGTGAAAACGGCTTCCGTGTAATGGGAATCAGAAGAGGCTGGAACGGTCTTATGCATGGTGATATGTATGAAATGAATCTTCGCAGTGTTTCTAATATTATTAACCGAGGCGGTACAATTCTTTATTCTGCAAGAAGTCCAGAATTCAAGACCGAAGAAGGTATGAAAAAGGCAATTGAAATATGCAAAGAGCATAATATGGAGGGCGTAGTTGTTATAGGCGGAGACGGTTCTTTCCGCGGCGCTCGTGACCTTTCGCTCAGAGGCATCCCTTGTGTGGGTATTCCCGGAACGATTGACAATGATATTGCTTGCTGTGATTACACAATAGGTTATGATACCGCAATGAACACGGCTATGGAAATGGTTGACAGACTTCGTGACACGACAGAGTCTCATGATCGTTGCTCGGTTGTTGAAGTTATGGGAAGACGTGCGGGCTATATAGCACTCAACGCCGGTATAGCTTGCGGTGCAACAACAATTCTTATTCCGGAAGTTGATTTCGATTTTGAGCGTGACGTTATCGACAGAATGAAGAAAACTCAAAAAACAGGAAAAAGACACTTTATAATCATTGTTGCCGAAGGTGTCGGCGGCGTAGAAGAAATGGCGAAAAAAATCGAAGCGGAAATGGGCGTAGAATCCCGTGCAACTGTTTTAGGCCATGTGCAGCGCGGCGGCTCGCCGACAGTTCGCGACAGAGTTGTTGCAAGCCAAATGGGTTATAAAGCGGTTGAGCTTTTAAAGCAGGGGATAGGTAATCGTGTGGTAGCTATGCAAAAGGATGAAATTGTTGACTTTGACATATTCGAAGCTCTCAATATGAAAAAGTCGATTGATCTTGACCTTTATAAGATGGCTCATGAGATATCTATTTGATGAAAAATATTGTTTTAATCGGAATGCCGGCTTCGGGCAAAAGCACAGTCGGCGTTATCCTTGCAAAGACTCTTGGTATTGGCTTTGTAGATACTGATCTTGTAATACAGCAACGTGAAAATGCACTTTTGCAGGACATTATAAACGAAAAAGGGCTTCAATGCTTTCTTGATAAAGAAAGAGACGCAATATTGTCGCTTGAGTGTGAAAATTGTGTTGTTGCGACCGGCGGAAGCGTTGTTTTTCGCGATGAAGCTATGCAAAAGCTTAAGCGTAATTCCGTGATTGTCTTTATAGATGTTCCGCTTGAAAATGTAAAGGCAAGGCTTAAAAATATCAAAACGCGAGGCGTTGCTGCGCCTAAAAATCAGACAATAGACGATATTTTTTTTGAGAGACTTCCTCTTTATAAAAAGTATGCCGATATTACCGTTGATACAGCGGATTTATCTCCGGAAGAAACGGTTTCAAGGATTATTTTTTCATTAAAAAATTAAATATATTATATGCAGGCTTTACGGTTTATTCGGAAATAATATTTCCGTGTAAATTAACCGTAAAGCCTTATTTTTTCATAACATAAAATCCGTAAAAAAGTAAAAATTATAAATGCAGTGATCACTGTATATACGGAGGTGAAAAATGAAAAAATTTTTTAAAGTTCTCAGCATTTTCGGATTGTTAGCTGCCTCTGTTATATTTGCATTTGTAATTTACGGTATAAAAAGCATTCCGGACAGTATTCACCTGGTGAGTGACGAAAAGCTGAAATTTAACGAGATATATTCATACCGGATATCAAGCGGTGACGTTTCGGTTTCCGTTAATTCCGAGAATGCGGCAAAGGGCACTCTGCTTAGTGAATACACTGTGGATATTTCCGCTCTGAAGGTTATTCCGGTAAAATCCGCCGATGTTATTGTTTCTGAGAGAAAATATGTAATTCCCTCAGGCGATGTATTTGGCATACGCATGTTTACAAAAGGCGTTGTGGTTGTCGGTTCTGATGATGTCTATACTGAAGAAGGAATTTCAAATCCCTCTAAAACAGCGGGCCTTAATGCCGGGGATATAATATTGACTGTAAACGGAAACAATGTGAACTCAACATTGGAAATTGAAAAAGCGGTACAGGAAAACGGCGGTAATGAATTGAAGTTGTCGGTAAAGCGCGGAAAAAAAGTTCTGAATCTGAAATTGACGCCTGCTCTGTCAAAAAATGATAATTGTTATAAAGCCGGTATATGGGTCAGGGACAGTATGGCGGGGGTAGGCACAATAACTTTTGTTGACTCCGCCAGCAAAGTGTTCGGCGGACTCGGACATGCGGTATGTGATGTTGATACAGGTATAGTTATGCCGCTTGCCGACGGCGATGCCGTCAAAACAAAGATAACCGGTTGCTATAAAGGTTCTTGCGGTTCAACAGGTGAGCTTTGCGGCGTATTTCAGGATACTAATATAGGAACACTTTCGTTGAATACAGCTTGCGGAGTATACGGGTTTTTGAATAATATAGTTTCAACAAATGAGGCCGTACCCATTGCAACAAAGCAAGAGGTTAAAACCGGTTCGGCAAAAATAATATCCACTGTTGATGAAAAAGGTCCGCAGTACTATGATGTAAGAATCGTGAGAATTTGTAATAACGACAGCAGCTCATCTAAAAATATGATAATTGAAATTACAGACAGCTCTTTAATAGAAAAAACAGGCGGTATAATTCAAGGTATGAGCGGCAGTCCCATTATTCAAGACGGTATGCTTGTCGGTGCTGTAACGCATGTGTTTGTTAATGATCCGATTCGCGGATATGCTGTTTTTGCCGATAATATGCTAAAAGTATCCGAAGCCTTAAATGCTGAGAGGCTGCTTGAAAAAGCATCGTGAAAGGTGCCGGAACGGTATTTGCCGTTCCGGTACTTTAATAACGGTATGATATTGCGTAAAAAATAACAGCTACCTTTATTGCACTTTTTCTGTTGTTATGGCGATAATAGAATTAATTTGAAAAAAATATTTGCTTTTTATAAAAAAGCTCTTGTCAAGATATAACTAATATGGTAAAATATGTCAGAAATAAAAAATTTGGAGGTATACAAAATGAAAAGCGGTTTAAAAGTAATGATGGTGTCAGAGGGCAATGATTTCGGGCAGACTTGTGCGGGAGTTCTGCGCTCTTACGGTTGCGATGTGAAAATGGTGCCGAAAAACGGTGCTGAAATATTACATAAAACCGAGACCGAAAAGCCTGATGTCGTTGTTATGGACGCATTTATGACAGCAATCGATGCTTTAGGTGTGCTGAAAGAAATGCCGAAGATGAAACTCGAAAAGAAGCCTTTAATGATGGTTATGTCAAGTGTCGACAATCAAAGATTTGAGCAGGAATTATTATCTGCCGGGGCAGATTATTATTTCTTGAAACCTTTTGATATGAATATGATGGCTGAAAGAATAACTCAGTTGACAGGCTGGAGAGACAATTCGAAGTTCGGGAAACTTCACCCTGCTGACAGCTCTGCTGATTTGGAAGTCGTTGTCAGCGATATTATGCATCAAATTGGTGTTCCGGCTCATATAAAAGGTTATCAGTATTTGCGAGAGGCAATTATTTTATCAATAAACGACAGCGAAATGATGAACTCTGTAACAAAAGTTTTGTATCCAACTGTTGCTAAAACTTTTTCAACAACTTCTTCAAGAGTTGAACGTGCCATACGCCACGCAATAGAAGTTGCATGGGATAGAGGCGACGTTGATGTTCTTAGTTCTTACTTCGGCTATACAATACAAAACTCTCGCGGAAAGCCCACTAACTCTGAGTTTATTGCCATGATAAGCGATAAATTAAGACTTAGTATGAAAATATCATAAACAGTTAATTAAAATGACCGCCCGGATTAATTTGCCGAGCGGTCATTTTTTTATAAATATTTGATTAAACCTTTGCTTTTTTCCACACGCCTGAGAGATACAGCGCAAGAGAAGCTAAGCTTGCGACTATCCAACCTATCGGCCACGACCACCAAATTCCGAGTTGCCCGATATGCGGGGTGAGAATAAATGCGAATATCACGCGAAGTATGAGGTCGGTGAAGGTTGAAACCATAAAGCTTAGCATAGCTCCGGATCCACGTAATATGCCGTCAACAATTATTTTAACTGTTGCTAAGAAATAGAACGGTGATACGATTTTTAAAAATTGGACGCCGGCTGTTATAACATCGGTATTATTGTGTGTGACAAATATCATCATCATATATTTCGGAAAAATGAAAAATGCTATAAAAAACGGAATAGCAACCAATAATGCGATTTTCAGGCCCGATCCGAACCCTTTCTTTACTCTTTCGGTGTTATGTGCTCCGATATTTTGCGCTGTGTAGCTTGAAATGCCGTTGCTTAATGTGACAAGTGTTGTTATTGTAAATGTATTCAGCTTCATTGCTGCAGCGAAACCTGCAACAACGGCAGCACCGAAACTATTAATAAGGCCTTGTATGAATACATTGCCTACCGAGACGAAGCTTTGCTGCAATATGCTGGGTACGGCAACCTTTGTAATTCTCAGCAACATTCTTCCCGAAAAAAATTTAGGTTTTTCACTTTCGATATTACGTATCTTTTTCAGTAATGCAATAAAAGCTAAAATGCCGGACACTCCTTGCGCAATGAACGTTGCCCAAGCAACTCCGGCAACTCCCATTTTCATAGGACCGGCAAATATTAAATCGAGCGCAATATTAGTAAGAGAAGAAAAAATTAAAAAGTACAATGGTGTTTTTGAATCACCGAGAGCCGTAAAAACAGCTGTACTTATATTGTATATAAACAGAAACGCCATTCCGGCGGCGTAAATATTAAGATAAGTAACCGAATCAGCCATTATATTATCCGGTGTTCCCATTGCCTTTAAAAGCACTTTTGATGATGAAAGACCGACTGCAGTCAGTATAAGAGATAAAATAAGAGATGAGATAATAGAGGTATTGACAGCCGTTTTCATATGCGTAATGCGTTTCCCGCCGAACAACTGCGAGATTACAACAGAGCATCCGATATTTGAACCGTTTGCGACAGCGATAAAAAGCATTGTGATGGGATATGACGCGCCGACAGCGGCAAGTGCGTTAACGCCGGCAAACTGACCTGCCACTATACTGTCAACAGTGCTGTAAAGCTGCTGAAACATAACGCTGATTATCATTGGTAATGTAAATTTCCAAAGTGTTTTATCAGGATTTCCCTTAGTCAGATCTGTGACCATTTTTTTCCCCCGTTGCTTTTGTATTAGTAATTATACCTAAAAGAAAGCGATTTGTGAACATAAAATGATAAATTCAGACAGATTTACAGTTTTCTCGAGTTTTAGTTGAAATGTTTGTAAAGTTAATGTATAATAATGATATATTTTTACGTGGGGCGATTTTATTGAAACTGCTTGAAGACAGAATTGTAAAAGACGGTATTGTTAAGCCCGGCAATGTACTCAAAGTTGATTCTTTTTTGAATCATCAGATGGACATTTCTCTGTTTAATGATATGGGCAAGGAATTTAAACGTCTTTTCAATGATACCCCTATAAATAAAATACTGACCATTGAAGCCTCTGGTATCGGTATAGCTTGTGTTGCGGCGCAGTATTTTGATAATGTTCCTGTGGTTTTTGCAAAAAAATCTCAGACTGTTAATATTGACGGAGAGGTTTATTCCACTAAAATTGAATCATTTACTCATAAAAGGGTGTATGATGTTATAATTTCAAAGAAATATCTTTCTTCAAAAGATCACGTCCTTATTATTGATGACTTTTTAGCTAACGGGTGCGCTTTGAATGGGCTTTTGGATATTGCACAAAAAGCCGGTGCTACTGTTGAAGGCGTCGGTATTGCGGTTGAAAAGGGTTTTCAACGCGGTGGCGAACTTATTAGGCAAAAAGGTATACGTGTCGAGTCTCTTGCCATTATTGAGAGCATGGATGCGGATAGTGGAAACATCGTATTTAAGGAACAGTGACCTTTTATTTTGTATGATACAGGGGGAGAGCTTCTGTTCATAATATTATGTCAAAAAACTGGAGGAAACACAAATGAAAAAGGTTCTCAGCATTCTTTTGTCAGTTGCTATGATCGTTCTTTGTTTTGCAGCGTGCGGCAAGACAGACGGCGATAAAAGCTCGACTGGCAAAGCAGCAAATGTCAAAGTAGGATTCATATTCCTGCATGACGAAAACTCAACATATGACAAGAACTTTATTACTGCAGCTGAAGAGGCTTGCAAAAAAGCCGGTGTTGAAATTCTTAAAAAGACCAACATCAGCGAAACACAGGCTTGCTATGATGCAGCAGCAGAGCTTGTTGACGAAGGATGCAATGTCATCTTCGCGGACAGCTTCGGCCATGAGCCTTATGTAATTCAAGCAGCTAAAAAGTTCCCGGAGGTTCAGTTCTTACATGCAACAGGAACTAAAGCTCATACCGAAGGCCTTTCTAATTATCATAATGCTTTTGCTTCAATATATGAAGGCAGATACCTTGCGGGTGTTGCTGCCGGAATGAAGCTTAACGAAATGATTTCTTCCGGTAAGATTACAGCTGACAAAGCCAAGATGGGTTATGTCGGTGCTTATACTTACGCAGAAGTTATTTCTGGCTACACTTCTTTCTATCTCGGTGCTAAGAGCGTTTGCCCGTCAGTTACCATGGAGGTTACCTTTACCGGTTCTTGGTATGATGAGACTGCCGAGAAAGAAGCCGCTCAGAAGCTTATAAACAATGGTTGCGTACTTATCAGCCAGCATGCTGACTCAATGGGTGCTCCGACTGCTTGCGAAGCTGCAGGTGTTCCCAATGTTTCATACAATGGTTCAACAGTAAGTGCTTGCCCCAACACATTTATTGTATCTTCAAGAATAGATTGGGCTCCTTATCTTGAGTATGCTATTGATTGCGTTAAAAACGGCAAAGCAATTGACACCGATTGGACGGGTACTCTCAGCACAGGATCTGTTGTTCTTACCGATGTTAACACTAAGGCAGCTGCCGAAGGTACACAGGCTAAGATTGATGAAGTTAAGGCAGAGCTTGAAAGCGGTAAGCTTCACGTATTTGATACCTCTGCATTCACTGTAACCGTATCTGACAGCAAAAACAAGAATGCTACTGTTGATGCTGACGGTCATCTTACCGGATACAAGGCTGATATTGACTCCGATGCAGATAACACCGGTGATACCGAGGTTGTTTCTGACGGTTACTTCCATGAGTCAGAAAAGCGTTCTGCTCCTTGCTTCGATGTACAGATAGACGGTATCACTCTTCTTGATACAAAGTTCTAAGATTAAATACACAGATTTATACTGTATCCGTGGCCGATGAAAATCGGCCACGGTATAGTTATTTATTGGGAAATAGTTTTTCAACTGTTTTCAATTATTTTACAGGACCTTATTCTCGAATGAGCATGGTTTTGAATTTTAAATTTGCGTGAGAAAGGCTGTGTGGATATTTATGGGTTCTCCTTTTGCCTTGGAGTTGAAAGGGATAACTAAGACATTCGGCAGTACAATAGCTAACAAAGACGTTGACTTACAAGTAAAAAACGGTGAAATACTATCTATACTCGGAGAAAACGGCTCCGGTAAGACAACACTTATGAATATGGTTTCGGGAATATATTACCCGGATTCCGGCGAGATTTATGTAGGCGGTAAGGAAGTTGTTATTAAATCTCCGAAAGATGCTTTTGATTTAAAGATTGGAATGATACATCAACATTTTAAGCTTGTTGATGTTTTTAACGCTGTCCAAAATATTGTTTTGGGTGTAAAAGACGGAAACAAATATAATCTGAAAGAGGCCGAAAAGAGAGTTAAGGCTATATGTGATAAATACGGTTTCGTCATTGACTTCGATAAGAAAATTTATGAAATGTCTGTTTCGGAAAAGCAGACAGTGGAAATAATTAAGGTGCTTTACAGAGGTGCTGATATACTAATTCTTGATGAACCGACCGCTGTTTTAACACCGCAGGAAACTGAAAAATTATTCGACGTTCTCAGAAGAATGCGTGAGGATAATAAGTCGATTATAATAATTACACACAAGCTGCATGAGGTGCTTGAAATATCCGATAGGGTAACAATTCTCAGAAAAGGTATGTATGTCGGAACGGTTGAGACGAAAGATGCAACGGAACAATCCCTTACGGAAATGATGATGGGTGAAAAAGTCACTCTCAATATAAAGAGAACTGAGCCTAAGAATACCGAACTACGTATTGATGTTAAGAATCTTTCCGTTAAAAATCACGAGGGCAAGCTTGTGCTTGATAACATCAACTTTACTGCTAACAGCGGCGAAATACTCGGTATTGCCGGTATTTCCGGATGCGGGCAAAAAGAATTACTTGAGTCAATAGCGGGATTACAGCAGACTGTAAAGGGCTCAAGCATATTGTACAAGTCTAAAGACGGAGAAGAAAGTCAGTTAGTCGGGAAATCTCCCAAAGAAATCAGAAAGCTTGGAGTTGCTCTTTCTTTTGTTCCGGAGGATAGGCTCGGAATGGGTCTTGTCGGCAATATGGATATTATTGATAATATGATGTTGAGATCTTATAAGGGCGGTCATACGGCTTTTCTTGAACGCAAAGCCCCTAAGGATCTCGCGAATGCGATTATCAAAGATCTTGAAGTTGTTACGCCGAGTGCAGAAACTCCGGTTCGTCGGCTTTCCGGCGGTAATGTTCAAAAGGTTCTTGTTGGTAGAGAAATTGCGTCAAATCCGACAGTTTTAATGGTTGCATATCCCGTCCGCGGACTTGACGTAAATTCTTCATATCTGATATATGACCTTCTCAACAAACAAAAAGAGCACGGGACATCCGTTATATTTGTAGGAGAGGATCTTGATGTTCTTATTGAACTCTGCGACAGAATAATGGTTATGAACAGCGGAAAAGTAACAGGTATAGTTGACGGCAGAACTGCGAAAAAAGATGAGATTGGCATTCTTATGACGAAAAATACTGACGTGGAGGGAAAAGCATGAGTAATAAAAGTGTTCGTGAACCTCTTTTTCACGTTGCAAAAAGAGGCTATGTTCCTAAATATAAATCTTGGGCTATACGCCTAGGTTCAATTGTTGCTGCTCTTTTGGTATGTGCTGTTGTTACTATGCTTTTAACCGGTGAAAATCCGATAAGTGTTTACAAAACTATGTTTGAGGGCGCATTCGGAACCGAAAGAAAAATTTGGAAGCTTTTACAAAGTCTTGCAATGCTTCTGTGCGTTTCGCTTGCAATTACGCCGGCGTTTAAAATGCGATTTTGGAATATCGGCGGTGAAGGGCAAGTGCTTATCGGAGGTCTTGCTACCGCGGCATGTATGATTTTGCTCGGCGGCAAAGTCCCCAATGCATTTTTGATTATTATAATGCTTGTTGCAAGCATTATTGCAGGTGCCGTTTGGGCTTTGATTCCCGCGGTATTTAAAGCTAAGTTTAATACAAATGAAACTTTATTTACATTAATGATGAACTATGTTGCAATTCAGATTGTTTCGTATTTCTGTATGTATTGGGAAAATCCCAAGGGCTCTGGCAAGATTGGTGTTATTAACAGCAATACCATGGACGGTTGGCTTCCCACAATCGGTAAGTATGATTATCTTCTGAATATAATAATTGTTTTGGTAATAATGATTGCTATGTATGTATATCTCAAGTACAGTAAGCACGGCTATGAGATTTCGGTTGTAGGTGAATCTGAAAATACGGCAAGATACATAGGTATCAATGTAAAAAAGGTTATTATGAGAACTTTATTTCTTTCGGGTGCTATTTGCGGTATAGCCGGATTTTTACTTGTTGGCGGAACCGATCATACCATTTCGTCGACAACGGCAGACGGTAGGGGATTTACTGCAATAATGGTATCCTGGCTTGCAAAGTTTAATCCGATTTATATGATTTTGACATCCTTCCTACTTGTTTTCCTCGATGCGGGTGCCAGTCAGATTTCAATGGTGTTTAATCTCAACGAATCATTTTCTGATATATTGACCGGTATAATTCTGTTCTTTATCATAGGTAGTGAATTCTTTATTAACTACGAATTGAAGTTCAGAAAAACGAAAAAGGAGGTAAAGTAAAATGTTTTCATTGATTACTTTTCTCCATAGAGCTATAATGCAGGGTATACCGCTCCTTTTTGGTTCGACGGGCGAAATTATGACTGAAAAGTCCGGAAACCTTAATCTCGGTATCCCGGGTGTTATGTACATCGGCGGTATGAGCGGTGTTATAGGTGCGTTTCTTTATGAAAATTCGCTCTCGTCTCCATCCGATGCAGTCGGATTTCTTGCGGTTATGATTCCGCTTTTGTGCTGCGCTTTGGGTTCTTTACTCGCAGGTTTGATTTATTGTTTCCTCACAGTTACTTTACGAGCCAATCAGAATGTAACGGGTCTTGCACTTACTACTTTTGGTACGGGCTTTGGTAACTTTTTCGGAGGATCTCTTATTAAACTTGTAGGTTCAGACGTTCCGTCGGTAGCACTTACAACAACAAGCAATTACTTCAGAACAACATTACCGGGAGCAGAAACCACCGGATGGTTCGGTAAGCTGTTTTTATCGTACGGATTTTTGGCATATGCAGCTGTAATAATAGCAATTATCTGTTCATATTTCCTGAATCATACCCGTCACGGATTAAATCTTCGTGCGGTAGGCGAAAATCCTGCAACAGCAGATGCTGCAGGAATAAACGTAAACAGAGCCAAGTATCTCTCTACCTGTATAGGAAGTGTTATTGCGGGCTTCGGAGGTCTTTATTATGTAATGGATTACGCCAACGGCGTTTGGTCAAATGACGGCTTCGGCGACAGAGGCTGGCTTGCAATTGCGCTTGTTATATTCGCTATTTGGCGTCCGAATCTCAGCATACTCGGTTCTATAGTATTCGGCGGACTCTATATTGTTTATCTTTATGTTCCGGGTGCACTCCGCACACAGGAGCTTTACAAGATGATACCCTATGTAGTCACCATAGTTGTTCTTATTCTTGTAAGTGTAAGAGATAAGAAAGAAAACCAGGGACCGGCATCACTCGGACTTTCATATTTCAGAGAGGACCGATAATTCAAGTAATTATACTTTCTAAACCGTCTGTTGTTTTAAAAAGACGGATTACAGCAAAATATTAATCAAAAAAGACAGCATAAAGAGTAATTTTTACTCTCTATGCTGTCTTTTGCTATCTGAAAAAATATTTTATTTGCATCTTTTAATTTAAGGTTGTTTACGGTCGGGGAAAAACAAAAAAATTAAGTTGCATCAACATGGTTTTTACCAAATCTTTACTATTTTGTTATTAAAAAGTAATACGAAAGACCTATAATCAATGTATGTAAAATAATAAATACCGGTAAACCTATCATAAATTTTTTGTGAAGAGTTTTATGCCTTATTGCCTTCATAGTTACATACATTGCGGCAGCTCCTCCGAGGGCGGCAAAAGTCATTAGAGTCCTTTCGGGAATTCTCACGGCTTTTTTTATTGCAGCTATTTTGTCGTAAACGGTTATAATTACCGACGGGATTGAAATAGAAATGTAGTAGACAAGTATGTATTGCCAAGCATCCATAATATCACCGCTACTATAATATAATTTAATCATTTGCTTGTCAATGCGAAAAGGAAGGCTTTAAATGTTTAAAAAAGTTACTGTTATTTTATTTGTGTTGCTGCTTCTATCGTCATGCAGCCTGAAGAACTTAAATCTTTCTGAACCCGAAAGCGCATCATTTGACAGCGGTAACGACAACTGCCCTAACACCGATGATATTATCGCTGATGAATATCGCGGCGTGTGGATAAACTACAATGAATTGTCAATGAAATCAGTCGGTGGCGGAACTGCCGAAGAGTTTAAAAATAAGATCGATACAATGTTTGAAAATATCAAAGCATTCGGGCTTAATACTGTTATTTTTCAGGTCAGACCCTTTTCTGACAGCTTCTGCTCCTCCGAAATTTTTCCATGGTCATCTTATATAACAGGCGAGCAGGGAAAGAATCCCGGATATGATCCGTTTCTTATAGCAACAAATGAAGCAGAAAAATACGGATTGAAAATTGAGGCGTGGATAAATCCGTACCGCGTAAGCTATAAAGATAATTTTGACGACTTAAGCGAATTAAACCCGGCTAAACAATGGTACACAGATAATCCTTTGACAGATGATCTGATAATAACGGGCAGCGGAATTTATTATAATCCATCATCAAAAAGAGCACAGAAAATAATCATCGACGGCGTTCGCGAAATAGTGAAAAATTACAATATATCGGCTATACATATGGATGATTATTTTTATCCGACCGTCGATGAAGGAATTGATGTTGATTTATATACAAATTATCGCAATGAAGGGGGTGAGCTGTCTCTTGATGATTGGCGCAGGGAAAATGTTAATACTTTTATAAGCGGGCTGTATTCCTCCGTTAAGTCAATAAAACAAGACGTGAAAGTTGTGATAAGTCCTGCAGGGGATATAGAAAAAAATTACTCAATGTTGTACGCGGACGTTTTAAAGTGGTGCTCACAAAGGGGATACGCGGACATTATTATGCCACAGCTTTATTATGGTTTTAAAAACAGCAGTAAGCCGTTTTTAAAAATGTTAAATCTATGGTCGGAGGCGGTTAAAAGCGGTAATGTTAAGCTGTGTGTAGGTCTGGCATATTATAAAAGCGGAAAAACGGACGACAATGCGGGGGACGGAATAAATGAATGGTGTGAAAACGGCAATATATGTTCAGAAGAAATAAGATATTCAAGAAGGAAGGATAATTACTGCGGTTTTTCCGTGTACTCCTATTCTTATTTATTTGCGGAAAACAAGTCGGAAAATGCCGAAAAGGAATACCTAAACATGAAAAATGTGTTATAATAATTAAAATTGATGTGGGATGTTAAGATGCAAGGATTAAAAGAATTGTTTAATAAACAACGTGTAATACTCATATTGTGTCTCGTTATTTTAACGGCGGCAATTGCATTGTTTGCTGTCAGTTCAAATAGTGCTGAGTCATTATCTGTTTTTCGTTATACCGATAATAATTCCGCTGTGAAAAATATTTCTTATACCGATAATTATGGATTGGGACAGGCAAAGCTGTGTATAATAAACGTTCCTTATTCCGAAACTATACCTGCCGACAGCGTGAGTGATAAATCTGATCCGCATTGTTCACCGCTTCCGGACGGTACGATTGATTACTACGTTGATGAAAAAATCATTGATAATAAAGAATATGTGTTCCTCGGTTCAGGCAAAATAATAAAAAAAGACGAGTGCAATGTTGTTGACGGCTTTGTTTTGCCTGAAAATTCAATAAGCGTTGCCTCCGTAAACACAGAAAATCAGACAGTTTTATTGCTTAAAACTGATTGGAAAGTACCGTTTAATACAGATTTTCCCGATCAACAATACTATACCGGTTATCTTGAACGTGCATATAATGTTAAATCTTTTAATGCATCGTATTTGGATTTTACTTTTTACTATACTGACAGTGCTGTCGGAAAACTCAATTTTAACGGCAGCAAAATAATAGATCGCGGCGAATGGCTAAAATGTGATAACGGAACTTGTGTATTGCGTCTGTATCTTAAAACACCGGGTGTGTTTTACGGTTACACCGTTTCCTATACGGCAGACGGCAAGCTGTCAATTGTTTTCAAGGATGCGCCGGACAAACTGTCAGATGCAATCGTAGCACTTGATGCCGGCCATGGAGGTAAGGATTGCGGAACTATCGGTGTGAACGGTATATATGAGTCGGAGGTTAACCTTAATATAACTATTTTGGTTAAGGAAAATTTGGAAAAAGCAGGAGTAAATGTTATATTGACACGTTCCGATAATACTTTTTTGTCTGTTGATAAAAGACAGTCTATGGCTCGTTACAGCGGCGCTGATTTGTTTGTTTCGGTACATAACAATTTTTCCGAGAGTGCATCGTCTCTTTCGGGTCCCGAAGTGTATTATTACAGAGCAAATTCTGAATTGCCTGCACGTCTTATTTTAAGCGGACTTGAAGAGAGTTGGAAAAATATTTATGCAGATAACCCCGGTATGAGAGCTAAAATTATACAGCCGGACGGCAGCAAACGCTTCTTTCCGTATAAGGTTACAAGAATTGAGGAATGTCCGTCGGTTCTTGTGGAGTGTGGTTATTTTTCAAATCCCATAGAGTGTACCGTACTCAGCAACCGTGATTCACAAGAAGTTATAGCTGACGGTATAGCAAAAGGCATAATTTGCTATTTGAATGATGTGATATCTGAAAATAAGACTTGATTATTTGTCGATATTTTGTTATTTTATTGTTATAAATAATAAAAGGACAGTATTATGAAAAGCCGCAGAATTTTTAAAATAATATTAATTACAGCCGTATTGGTGATTGTTCTGTCTATTCCGGCTTTTGCGACTGCAAAAAACGGTGTAGTTAAAAGTCAAGCAAACGTCAGAAGCGGGCCCGGAAGATCGTACTCATTGGTTTATGAAAATCTTCCGGCGAACACTCAGATAATCATTATCGACAGGGTCAAGTGTAACGACGGAACAACTTCTAAAGATTGGTACAGAGTTGAATTTAATTACGGCGGTAAGTTTTACGAAAACTGTTATATTTCAACGGGACTTGTTACCGTTACAAGCGACAGCGGTATCTCGGACGAAGCCCCCGAACTCTATAAAAGCTATATAGATAATCTAAAAAAAGCACATTCGAATTGGAATTTTAAGTTTTTATATACTGGTCTTTCGTGGGATGAGGTGCTTGAAAATGAAAACGTTAGCGGCAGAAGTGCTCTTCAAGTCCCTCCGTACGATAAAAAATACTTATCCACGACAGATAAAACATATAATCCGTCAACAGGCACTTGGACACCGATTGACGGCAAGACTTGGTTTCAAGCGTCAAGCGATGTTGTCTCATATTATCTTGATCCGAGAAACTTTTTGACAAAAGAAAGCGACATTTTCCAATTCGAAACATTGTCCTATGATAAAAATGCACAAACGCTTTCCGGCGTCGAATCAATGTTAAAAGGGACTTTTATGGAAGATTCCAAAATCAGTACCGGAGAAAAAGAGAATGTCGGAGGCTCTTGTGATTTAAATTCGGACAATAAAACTGACATAGCGGACGCCATGATGCTGTTTCAGTATTCTGCAGGCAACCTTGCTGACTTAGGCAGCGGCAAAGATATTGCCGACCTTAACGGAGACGGTGAGATTGATGTTGCCGATGCTATGATATTATTTCAATATGTAGGCGGTTCAAGAAAAACGATCGGTAATAATACAGAGACTGATGTTACGGTAACATATGCACAGGCGTTTATGAACGCCGCCGAATTGTATGACGTCAGTCCATATCATTTGGTATCGCGAGTTATTCAGGAGGTTGGCTCTAACGGCAGTCGCTCCGTAAGCGGTACAGAGCCCGGGTATGAGGGAATATATAATTATTATAATATCGGTGCTTATCAAAGCAGCGATCCGGTAATAAATGCGCTTAAATGGGCTTCAACGCCCTCATCCAATGAAAAATACTTGCGTCCTTGGAACAGCAGATATAAAGCGATACTCGGCGGGGCTAAATACATAGCTACGGGCTATATCAGTGTCGGTCAAAATACTCTGTATCTTCAAAAGTTTGATGTGGTTGCAAACGGCGGTCTGTATTCACATCAGTACATGTCAAACATAATGGCCGCAAGCTCAGAAGGAATAAGAACATATAATAAGTACAGTAATATGGGGCAGCTTTCAAACTCATTTACTTTTCTTATTCCAGTTTACGATAATATGCCGAATCTTCCTGCCGGAGTTAAGCCGACAAGATAATATTAAAAAGCTCTGAGATATCTCAGAGCTTTTTTTCGTAAAGCGTATAATCTTGATTTGCCAGAGTATCTAAAAGTATTTTATTCGAAGTAATTTCATGTCTGCTGATAATTCCGGCAAGTCCCTCATTTCCTTTTTGATGGTGGTCTGATCCGGCTGTCTCTTTTAGCCCGAATTTTTCCGCCCAAAGAGCAGCAATGTCGTTGTGTGAGTCATGTTCAATATTTCTGTTGCACACTTCAATCCCGTCAAGATATTTGACATTTGTTATTTTCATTCCGAATCTGAACGGGTGAGCCTGATATATCATTAAGCCGTTTTTTTGCGCAAGCGCGGAAAAGCTTGATATATTCATATTTAAAAGATCTTTATTATCTCTCAAAAAAACTCTCTTCTACGCCGTAAACTAGATAATCGTTCGGGTCGCTATCGGAATCAAAACGAAGCTCCATGCCCAGTAATATGTTTATTCGACCATTTGCCGCTTCTTTGGCTGAATTAAAGCCCTTCAAAAAAATGTCAACTTTATCCTGCCAATTAAGACTGTCATAATTATATTTGTAATAAGTGTGTGTGCTGAAATGATCGGTTACGACTATTGTATTATATCCGAGAGATATATAGCTTTCAACTGTTTCCGCCGCCGGCATTTTACCGCAATTACTGGTTTCTTTTGTGTGCAAATGCATTTCAGTTAAATATTTATTTATCATATATACACCTCTGAAAAAACTAATTTTATTTTACAACTTTTTCGTCTGTGTGTCGATAGTTAACAGTTTTTTCTGCTAAAGTTACAATATTTTTAAATTGCTTTTTTTGTGATTGTATATTATTATATTTTTAAGTTTAACTGACCTTGGAGGAAGAAATCATGAGTCCATGTAATTGCGATAAGAATAAAATCAATCTTTCGCTGATTGACGATGTGTTGGATGAATATGCAGCTGTTCCCGGCAGCCTTATTACAATACTGCAAAAAGCACAGGATATTTACGGCTATCTGCCGACCGACGTAATAAAATATATTTCAGATAAAACGGGTATAAAACCCGCTAAGATAATGGGCGTTGCGACTTTTTATACTCAATTCAGGTTAAAACCAGTCGGCAAATACCTTATTATGTTGTGTAAGGGTACTGCGTGTCACGTAAACAATTCCGATCTGATTGAAAAAACTATTATAGAAACCCTCGGCATACACGACGGTGAAACAACCGACGACGGTCTGTTTTCGCTTAAAAATGTTGCGTGCCTCGGCTGCTGCAGTCTTTCTCCGGTTATGATGATTAACGGTGAAACATATGGTTCGCTTACCCCGGATAAGACAAAAAAAATAATCAACGATATAAGAGATAAGGAGTGCGCCTTATGAAAATTGTAGTTGGAGAAGGCAGCTGCGGTATAGCTGCAGGAGCAGCTAAGGTCTATGACAAGCTTGCGTCTGCTTTGGACAAGAGTAACGAACTTACCATAACAGGATGTATAGGTATGTGCTTCTTGGAGCCGATTGTTGACATTTACGATAACGGCACTCTTACGCGGCTTGTAAAGGTTTCGGAAAACGACTGCGAGAGAATAGCAAAGGCAGTTAACTCCGATGATTTGTCAACGGTAGAGGACCTTAAAATATCCGAGGACGACGAGCTCTTTTTAAAAAAGCAGACTCGAATTGCTTTGAGGCATTGCGGCATTATAAATCCTGAAAAGATCAGCGACTACGAAAATACAGACGGATATAAGGCTGTAAGAAAAGTTCTTTCCGAAATGACGCCTGAGCAGGTAATTGAGGAAATCAAAATTTCCGGCCTTGCCGGTCGCGGCGGTGCCGGGTTCCCGACGTGGTTTAAATGGAATGCCGCGCGTTCTTCAGACGGCACGGAAAAATATTTGATTTGTAATGCTGATGAGGGTGACCCGGGCGCATTTATGGACAGGGCTGTTATCGAGGGCGATCCGCATAACCTGATAGAGGGTATGCTTATAGGTGCGTATGCCATAGGTGCGAAAGAAGCAATTGTTTATGTAAGGGCGGAATATCCGCTTGCTATAAAACGACTCGAAAAAGCCATAAAACAAGCAACCGAAAAAGGTTATCTCGGCAACAATATTTTCGGTAGTGGATTTTCTTGTAAAATGCGAATTAAGGCAGGAGCCGGTGCTTTTGTGTGCGGAGAAGAAACCGCGCTTATTGAGTCTCTTGAAGGTTCACGCGGTATGCCGCGCCTCAAGCCTCCTTTTCCGGCACAGGCCGGTTACTGGCATAAGCCGTCTAATATAAATAATGTTGAAACCTTTGCCAATGTTTCGTGGATAATATTAAACGGCGGAGCCGCTTTTGCCTCTATGGGAACCGCCGACAGCAAGGGTACAAAGGTATTTGCGCTTACAGGTAAAATTAAAAAAGGCGGTCTTGTTGAGATTCCGATGGGAAAGACCTTACGTGATGTTATCTTTGACATCGGCGGAGGAATTAAATCAGATAAAAAATTTAAAGCCGTTCAGATGGGCGGTCCTTCCGGCGGATGTATTCCGAATGACTTACTTGATACCGTTATTGATTATAAAGCACTCGGTGCTACTGGGGCAATTATGGGCTCGGGCGGTATGGTTGTTATGGATGAGAGCACGTGTATGGTCGGTATGGCGAAATTCTTCCTTGATTTTACCGCTAAAGAGTCATGCGGTAAATGTGTGCACTGCCGTCTCGGAACAAAGCGTATGCTTGAAATCCTTACGCGAATAGTTGACGGTAAAGGTGAGGAAGGCGATATAGAGCTACTTGAGGAGCTTTGCTATGCCGTTAAAGACGGTGCGCTTTGCGGCCTAGGTCAAACTGCACCTAACCCGGTGCTTACGACGCTTAAATATTTCAGGAATGAATATGAAGCGCATATTAAAGATAAAAAATGCCCTGCCGGCGAATGCACAGCGTTGGTTACTTATAAAATAGATAAAAATAAATGTGTCGGATGTACATTATGTGCAAGAAACTGTCCTGTATCTGCAATAAGCGGTACTGTGAAAAAACCGCACGAAATAGATTCGCTTAAATGCATTAAGTGTGGTAAATGTAAAGAAAACTGTCGTTTCGGTGCGATAGAGGTGTTATGATGAAAGAAATCAGTGTTATTATTGACGGTAAAAAAATAAATGTACCCGAAGGCACTACCGTGTTACGGGCTGCTGCCGACAACGGCATAGAAATACCGAATCTCTGTTTTGACGGAAGAGTTGAGCTGTACGGTGCCTGCGGACTTTGTGTTGTCGAGGCTGAGGGAATACCGAAGCTTTTACGTGCTTGCTCAACAAAGCTTAATGACGGTATGATTATACATACTGAAAGTGAGCGAATCCTGCGTGCCCGTAAAACGGCTTTAGAGCTTCTCTTATCTGATCATGATGGAGACTGTAAAGCACCGTGTACACTTGCTTGCCCGGCTAATACGGACTGTCAAGGGTATGTGGGGCTTATTGCAAACGGGGAATATAAAGAAGCGGTTAAGCTGATAAAAGATAAAATTCCTCTGCCGTCATCCATAGGTAGAATCTGTCCGCATCCTTGTGAAAAAAAGTGCAGAAGACAATTTGTTGACGAACCTATTTCAATAGCCGGTCTCAAAGCTTTTGCTTCGGATATGGATATGGCAAGCAACGACAAGTATGTGCCTTACGTCGAGCCTGACACGGGCAAACGTGTTGCAATTGTCGGCGGCGGGCCGGGAGGACTGACAGCCGCCTATTTTCTCAGGAGGCTGGGGCACAGCGTCAATGTGTTTGATATGATGCCGAAAATGGGCGGAATGCTCCGATACGGTATACCTGAGTATAGACTGCCTAAAAAGCTTCTTGACAGAGAAATTTCACAGATAGAAGCTCTCGGAGTTAATTTAAAAAATAATGTTAGGCTCGGCCGCGACATTCAACTTGAAGAATTACGACACGATTTTGATGCCGTAGTTGTAGCTGCCGGAGCTTGGAAAAGCAGCTCAATGAGAATTCCCGGTGAAGAATTGAACGGTGTTTTTGGTGGTATTGATTTCTTGCGAGAAGTGTCGCTTGGGAATGCTCCGGTAATAGGCAAAACTGTTGCCGTTATAGGCGGCGGAAACACCGCAATGGATGCGTGTCGCACCGCAGTTCGTCTCGGGGCTGAAAAGGTTTATGTTATTTATCGCCGTACAAGAAATGAAATGCCTGCCGAAGAGCTTGAGATAACTGAAGCAACCGAAGAGGGTGTTGAGTTTAAATTTCTCAATAATCCCATTGAATTTGTAGGAGAAAACGGAAAGCTTAAAGCCGTAAATCTGCAAAAAATGAAGCTCGGTGAGCCGGATTCGGGCGGAAGGCGCAGGCCTGAACCGATTGTCGGTGACACGGAAATGTTATATCTAGACTCTGCCGTTATGGCTATCGGTCAACATCCGGATTTATCAGGTCTTGACGGTTTGGATACGACAAAACGTAATACTATATTTGCCGATGAGGGAACATTCAGAACGTCGCTTGACGGAGTTTTTGCAGTAGGTGACATTACAAATAAAGGCGCCGATATTGCAATTTCGGCTATCGGAGAAGCACAAAAAGCAGCCGTGGTCATTGACAGATTTTTAAATGGCGAAAGCGTAAAATACAAAAAGCCTTTCCGAGTTGAAAGAGAATTGCCATCGGATTATTTTGCCCGATTTGAAAAAGCAAAACGCCAGACTGCAGATGTTTTACCTGCACTCGAGAGGAAAAACAGCTTTAAGGAAGTCTCTAAGGGATTTACCGAGGAGCAGGCCAAAGCCGAGGCAATGCGCTGCCTTGAATGCGGTTGCCATGATTTCTTTGATTGTAAGCTTATAAAGTATGCAAATAAATACAATGTTAAGCCGGAAAAATTTAATGGAGCGAAGCACAGCAGAAACAATGAAAACAAATCTTCGCTTATAATAAGAAATGTTGACAAGTGCATTCTTTGCGGACTTTGCGTCAGAGTCTGTGACGAAGCAATGGGCAATACGGCATTAGGTCTTATCGGTCGCGGATTTGATACTGTTGTTTCGCCTGAGTTTGGACTGCCACTCGAAAAAACGGATTGCTCTTTTTGCGGTCAGTGCGCGGTTGTTTGTCCGACGGGTGCAATTATCGAAAAGCAGCCGTGTGTCAAAAACCTTACCGTTAAGGAAGAAATCGTAAATTCTGTGTGTAATCTTTGCTCCGCACTTTGCAAAACCGAAATCCACAAAATCGGAAATACTGTAATTCGAATTAAACCGTCAGGGGAAAACGGTCTGCTGTGCAAAGCGGGTAAGTTCTCTGTGTTTGCCCTTAACGACTTAAAAGCCCAGGCGTTAACTAACCAAAGAAAAATGCTGCAAGCGGTCAAAAAGATTGTTTCGGAGGCTGACAGAAGTAATATTTCGGTTGTTCTCGGTCCATCTGTCACCGTGGAAGAAATCAAGTCTGCATTTAATATTACAGATAATGTTTTTGCAGAGCTTAATCCGTCTGCCGCTGCATTCAGAGCTTTTGAAAAATACGGGGTAAAATCAGTTGATGATATGCCTTATAATGATGTATGTATTCTTGTAAAGAGCACATTCGATAATGTTAAAAAAAGCACTTTAATTGCAATTGACTTTAAACAAAATGCGGAAGCCGATATTTCAATAGTGTGCACGCCTTTTGTCTCAGACAGCGGAACATATATTGATACTGATGGTATTAAGCATTTGAATTGTGCGGTAAACAGTGCTCTGCCGACGGCTTTGTCGGTTATGAAGGCACTTGTAATCAAAAACTTTGATGAAAAATCCGAAGATGTTCATGAAAGCTCAGCGATTCACAAAGAAATAATCAGAAAGGGCGGAGCGTACAGGCAGAACCTAAGCGATTCGTTTGTAAAGACTTTTACAGATATTTACTAAAATATTTATCTGTGAGATTTATAAAGGAGTTTTCACTATGAAAAGAAAAACAAGTAAATTTTTTGCAGCGTTAATATCGGTAATTGTTGCCGTTTCGGTATTGACTGTTACTGGTTTTGCTGCGGACACAAAGGGCCTTTCGTCGGGTCTTAAAAAATATCTTTCAAATCCCGAAAACACACAATTTGATTTTTCGGATACCTCGGTTGTTGACAATGACGCCGATTGGACTGTTTTTGTACTTTCAAGATGCGGTGAAAAAGATGTATATCCGGAATATTCGGAATACATAAATAACGCAGTCAAAGAAAATTATGCGTCATTAAAGCCGAGTGATTTAGCAAGAATTGCGCTCTCGGTTAAAGCGTATGGATTGGATCCTGAAAATATCGGAGGAAAAGACCTCATTTCCGCACTGAAGTCAGTTGATTATTCCTCTCAAACCTATATGAGCAGCATTACTTATCCTCTTACGGCTCTTAACTTTGCAGAAGAAAATATAAGTGCCGAGATGCTTGATACAATGCTTAAAACAATAATAGCCGGTCAGCAAAGCGACGGTGGATTCCCTTATTGCACCGTAGATATGGGATACGGAATATCATCGGACGTTGATACAACCGCTATGACCGTTCAGGCCTTGGCTAAATACTATAATACCGATGAAAGAGTTAAAGACTCTGTTGACAAAGCCCTCGCTTATATCAAAACCCAACAGTTTGATGACGGTTCTTTTGGATATGTGGCTTGGAACTCTAAAAGCGGTGAGAGCACATCTCAGGTGATAATCGCACTTTGCATGCTTGGAATTGATCCCACGGGAAGCGAATATTCTAAAGCCGACGGCAACCCCGTGTCTGCATTGGCTCAGTTCGTCGATTCTTCTACGGGTGCGGCGCTTGACTACAGCAATCAGCCGAATACACTTTCTTCTTATCAAATGCTTATGGCTCTTAATTCATACGAGAGATTAAAAAACGGCGAGGCCAACATTTACACATTTGAGCATGCTCCGACTCCGGAACCCGGCTCTGATAAGACGTCAGGTACTACATCGGTTACCAAAACCGAAACGGCTGAAGCAACAACCGTTAAGACTGTCGACATTCCGAGAACAGGCAGTTCAAACATAATTTTAATGTCTTCTGCCGCTTTAATGGTACTTTCGGGTGTCATTATTGCTTCAAAAAAGAATAATGAAGAGCAGTAATCTCAAAAGGCTCTGTTATGTTGTTTTAGTCTTTATATTAGCATTTTCAATGTCTTCATGTAAACGTGAAGACATTGTTTCTGATACAGTTGTTGACAGCACAGAAAGTACGTCGCTGTGTGAAACAGAATCCGCAACCGAAAATGTCGATGAAAGCTTTAGTGCTGATTCGGAACCGGCGAGTGAATTACGCTCTATCGAAAAAAATTCAGCCAAACAGAAGCACATAAAAAATGATAACGGCACTGTTAAGGAGACTGACGACAACAATAACGTCGGCACCGATGCGGAACAAATTGAAAACAATACAGCTAACACTTATACATTATCAATAACCTGCATTAATGCGGTTAACTATGCGAACAGCCATAATATGTCTTTGCCTGCCGCAATTCCGTCTGACGGTGTAATACTAAAATCTGTTACAGACGAATTTAACACCGGAGATTCTGTTATGAGAGTGTTAAAAAGCACATTAAAGGCTAACGGCATTTCTTATCAGATTACATCAGGAGGATATGTAAGAAGTATAAGCGGTCTTGCAGAATTTGATTGCGGTCAGGGAAGCGGATGGATGTATAAGGTTAACGGTGTGCTGCCAAATGTTTCATGCAAAAGCTACAAGCTGACGAACGGTGACAAAATAGAGTTCGTTTTTACATGTAACCTCGGTAATGATGTTTGATTTTTACTATAAAAAGCTTCGGGTGATATTCTTTTCACCCGAGGTTTTTCTTTTTTTATCCATTGTTTTGTTAACAAAGTGTAAATTTCGTTGATAAATCAGTGTTTTTACTTGTCTATTATTTTTTGCTATGCTATTATATTAAAATATAAAAGTAAATTTGGAGTGACCGTTTTTGTTAATAACCGAGACATTTAAGGACAACGGATTGTCAACGTCATTTGAAGTTTTTCCGCCTAAAAATAATGCACCTTATAAGCCGGTAGAGGACGCCGTTGATAAGCTTGCCGTTTATCGTCCCGACTTCATCAGCGTTACATACGGGGCAGGCGGGGGTACATCTGTTAATACTCCGAAAATAGCCGCTCATATACAAAATGACCTCTCTATTCCTGCACTTGCTCACCTTACGTGTGCTTCTTCTACCAAAAAAGAGCTTGACAAAATTATAAACGATCTCGGTGCTGCCGGCGTTAATAATATACTTGCTCTTCGCGGAGATCTTCCGGACGGATATGACCCTGATAATCCCGATTATTATCATTACGCATATGAATTGATTGAAGCTATTAAATCAAAAGGTGACTTTTGCATAGGTGCTGCATGCTATCCGGAATGTCACCCGGAAGCCGAAAGTCTGCAAAAGGATATTGAAAATTTAAAAATAAAAGTTGACAGCGGCGTCGATTTTTTAGTTACACAAATGTTTTTTGATAACAATGTAATGTACAGCTTTCTTTACAGAGCATTGAAAGCGGGCATAGATGTTCCGGTTATAGCAGGCGTTATGCCTGTAATTAACGCTAAACAAATTAAGCGTTCCTGCGCTCTTTCTCAGACCTCATTACCGCCGCGATTCAGACGTATGATGGACAGATTTATTGATAATCCGGAAGCTTTAAAGCAAGCCGGTATAGCATACGCCACGGAGCAAATAATAGATTTGATATCTAACGGCGTAAGTGGCATACACATATATACAATGAATAAACCGGAGGTTGCCGGAAAGATAATGGAGAACTTGTCCTCGGTACTTTCTGCGAGGTGATTTACATGTTCGGCTACGTAAGGATTTATAAGCCTGAGCTTAAGATTAAAGATTACGAAATCTATAAAGCCGCTTATTGCTCGGTATGTCGTGCGCTCGGAAGACATTACGGCGTTATTGCAAGAGGTCTTTTGAGCTATGATGCAACTTTTCTTTATTTGTACAGAGCTGCAATTTCCGAAGTTGCGGATTGCAAATACGAAAAAGGTGTGTGTCCGTTTAATCCTCTCAAGAAATGCGGCTATATATGCGGGCAAGACAAAGCGTTTGAGTTTGTTGCGTCGGTTACAGTAATTTTATCGTATTTTAAATTGATTGACAGTATTAACGACAGCGGCTTTTTCAAAAGATCTTTTTGTCGACTCGCATTACTGTATATGAAAAGAAAATATAAAAAAGCAAAAGCTCTTTATCCGAATTTGTGTGCCGTTATAGAAAAAACTATGAACGAACAAGCTCAAATTGAAAATGAAAAGACCTTATCAACAGATCTTGCGGCCGATCCAAGTGCAAAGGCTTTGGCTGCTATAATGACTTACGGCATACAAAACGAAGAAAAGAGACTCATATCGAAAAGAGTCGGTTATTGCCTCGGCAGATGGGTATATCTGACCGATGCATACGATGATATTACAAAAGATTTAAAGAGTCATAATTACAATCCGTTCATTGAGAAATATAAGATTGAAAGCAAAGCGTTTGATCGTGAACCTATAATCAAATCATTGCGGCTTACCGCAAATGAAGCTGCGCTTGCTTTTAATTTGCTCGATATAAAATGCTATAAAGAAATTCTTGAAAACATTATTTTTGATGGTCTTGAGAATCAACAAAAAATGATTACTGAAAAAGATAAAGAGGTGAGCAGATAAATGAATACAGATCCGTACAGAGTTCTTGGTGTCGGCAGAAATGCCTCAAACGATGAAATAAAAGAAGCATACCGAACGTTATCCAGAAAGTATCAGTCGGACAATTATTCAAGCAGTCCGCTCTCCGATATTGCCGAGAAAAAAATGGATGAACTTGACAGAGCATACGATGCCATCATGGCCGAACGCTATGGAGACAACGCTGCATCTTATGGTCCTTCTTACAACACTTCCGCTCAACACAACGGTTATTACGGTGCTGATAACGGCTATGGAAATTCACAGTATCCGGATGTAAGAGCGCAAATTCGGTCCGGAAGAATTGATGATGCTGAAACGATTCTTGACGGTATTCCGAAGGATATCAGAAATGCCGAGTGGTATTTTTTAAAAGGTCAGGTTCAGCAGAGGCGCGGTTGGTTTGATGAAGCATATAAAAATTACTCCACCGCTTGCAGTATGGAACCTCAGAATCGAGAATACACAGATGCTTTTAACAATTTGAATAATAACGCATCAGGCGGATACCGTACTTCTCATGAAAAAGGAACAGGGTGTAGTGCTTGTGACATTTGTTCGGGACTTATGTGTGCCGATTGCTGTTGCGAATGTATGGGCGGCGATTTAATCCCATGGTGCTGAGCTATGAATAAGAGCTTTTATAAAAATTCGACGAAAACCGCAATCGGCGGTATTATTGCTGCTTTGTCAATTGTTCTTATGCTTTTGACTTCGGCGATACCGACACTTACGTATGCCATACCTGCTATTGCCGGCCTTTTGCTTGTTATAATAGTTATTGAAGTTAACAAAAAATGGGCTTTCGGTGTTTATTTCGTAGTCGGCTTGCTCTCGATGTTGCTTGTTGCCGATAAAGAGGCGGCCGTTATGTATGTGATGTTTTTCGGCTACTATCCGATTATTAAGGCTATGGTTGAGAAAAAACTCAACAAAGCACTGTCTTGGACCGTTAAATTTATAATATTTAATATCTCAATGATATTGGCGTTTTTGATTGTCACCTATGTATTCAAGGTGCCGTTTGAAGAGATGAAAAAGTATGGTGCCGCGGCCGCTTGGATTTTGTTGGCTCTCGGCAATGTTGTGTTTTTAATCTATGATATAGCTCTTACGCGACTCATTACTTTATATATGCTGAAGTGGCGTAAAAGCTTTAAAAGGATATTTAAATCATAAACGGAACTTTTTTTACGCTTGTTTCTCTTTTCAAAAGAGAAAATATGAGTTATAATATAAAAAAACATTTCGGAGGTTAATTATGCTTTCTAAAGAAAGAGTACTTGAGGTATTAAAAGAAGCAGGTGTTTTACAGGAAGGACATTTCCTTTTAACATCAGGCAGACACTCAAATAAATATCTTCAGTGTGCAAAGATTTTCTGTAATACAAAGTACAGCGAAGAGCTCTGCGCAGATCTTGCTAATAAGTTCAAAAATGACGATGTGGAAGTAGTAATCGGCCCCGCCATGGGAGCAGTCCAAATGGCGTATGAAGTCAGCCGCGCTCTCAAATGTAAAAACTTTTTTACCGAACGTGACGAAAACGGCAAGATGACTCTCAGACGAGGCTTTGTTATTGAGAAGGGTCAGCGTGTTCTTGTTGTAGAGGATGTTGTGACCACAGGCGGCTCTGTTCGAGAAGTAATAAATCTTGTCAAAGAAGCAGGCGGTGTTGTTGTCGGTGTTGGTTCTATTGTAGACAGAACCGACGGAAAAATTGATTTCGGCGTTCCGTATAAGGCTGTATATTCGGCTGACGTTGTTTCGTGGGAAGCTGATAATTGTCCGCTTTGCCGTGAAAGCGGATTACCGCTTGTCAAGCCCGGCAGCAGAAAGATAAAATAAAATGTCCGACTCAAGCCGTAATTTGCACGAAAACCATCGAGCAAGAGTAAGGAAAAGATTTGAACACGAAGGTTTGAAAACTTTTGCCGACCATAATGTGCTTGAACTTTTACTTTTTTATTCCATTCCGCAAAAGGATACAAATGATATTGCTCACAGATTGCTTGACGAATTCGGCTCTCTTTCGGCTGTGTTTGATGCACCTAAAGATGTGCTTATGAATGTTGTCGGTGTAGGAGAGAATACAGCTACCTTAATTAAGCTTATGCCGGAACTGTTTTCTCGTTATGAGCAGGATAAAATCAAAAACGAAAGTATTGTTCTTGATTCTGCTGAGGCTGCCGGTAAATATTTTATGTCGCGGTTCATCGGGGCTAATACCGAAAAGCTTTATGCTGTTTGTCTTGATAATAATTGCAAAGTGAAAAAGTTTATTGAAGTTTCGGAAGGTAATCCTGATTACACCGATCTTAATATGCGAAAGCTTGTAAGTGAGGCTATCAACACAAATTCCTCTTCGGTAATTATATCGCATAATCATCCGTCAGGAGTTGCGGCTCCTTCTGCTGCCGACGTTGATGCGACGCGAGCCCTTATTTTGATGCTTAAAAAGCTTGGAATTAGGGTAAATGACCATATAATAGTTGCAGGAAAAAATTACTTTTCAATGGCAACCAGCCGAAAATTCGAGTATTTGTTTATGTAATAAAAAACGCTCTCAAATGAGAGCGTTTTTTAATTGTTGATTTTGAATCGATATTAAATATATTTTTTTATTTTCTGATTTATTTTTTCGCGATTTTCAAGCAGCCAAGAATTACTGTGCGGATATTCGGAAAAGGTTATAGGCTTGTCTGTAGAATCCTCCATAAGCTTAACAACGGCTTCTTTTCCGATTTTTGTTTCTAAAAGCTGCAACGCCATCATATCCTGCAGTCCGTCATAAAACACATTTAGCCTCAGGGAATTTAATGGCGTAAAGTTATCTCCCGGATAAACTACGAAAGAATCTCCCGAAGCAAAAGCTTTTCCGGCATCGGTCACCTTGTATGGGTCAATAGGCTTTCTGGAATACTGACTGAAGTAAAAATTGTAGCCCCAGTGAAGAAATCCTTTGACTGAGTATTTGTACATTTGGTAACCGAGAATTCTGTTCCTGACAGACGGCATTGAAAAAAATCTGTTAGAAACATTTTTTGACGATTGTGCGCTGCAATAATATGTCCAAAGCTCTTCGGTTTTTCCTATAAAGCTATCAATATAGTCATTAGCAGGTATCGGGTAGCGAACATTGCAAATTTTAGCAAGCGGATAAGAAGACATAGCATCTATTATTTTGTATTCCGGGAAAAGATGATGGATTATTCTGCTTGCTTTTTTATATGACATAAGACAACTGAACGGGGGCTCATCAGATACATGAACCAATATATTGTTTTCAAGATTTTCTTTTCGCAAAAAACTTTTTAACGCAAAGGCAAATTGACGTAAAAAGTGTTTGTATTCAATTCCGGTTGCTTTTGTGTTCCACCCGAAGATTTTCTCCTCTTTCCCATTTACGCAAGCTTCTATTTTAGGCGCGTGTTTCGCTCCCCATTGTGTGAAAAAGTGTGACAACTCAAAGTATTCGATTCCACACTCTTTAGAGATGCTTATCCACTTTTTCAATAGCGAAAAATCAAAAGAGTAAGCACCGTTTCCGGCAGTATTTATCTTAACGAGTTGAACGGTAGGACGTTCCTTGCCGATTTCGGTATCAAGCGGCGGTGTGAAAATCGGTGTTAAAACGCAGTTCATACCGTATTTTACGGCTTTATTTAAATAATTACGCAATGTTTCCCAATATTCATCGGTAAATGCTTTGAAGCCGTAATACGTCATAAGGCAGTCGGTGTGAATCCAATTTGTGTAAATAAGAGTTTGCTTTGGCAAAAGTGCGTCAATTACTTCAACAGATAACTCTGTTTTATATGAGATGCTCTTTGTTCTTGCTGTTACTACTATATTGTGGTTGCCGCTCGGTAAAAGTTTTTCCCCGCTAGGAGAAATTTCAATCCAAAAGGCGAAGGTTCCGGAAGAGTCAAAAGAACAGCCTTCGGAAACAGGAAGTAAAAGATCTGGATATAGTCCCGGTACTTTTTTTATGTAAAAGTTATCGGTTCTTTTCGGTGCCGCCAAGTCGCTAGGCACGTTTTTGACAACTGAGATGTTAAGAAAATCATTTAGCGAGGAGGCTATATCAATATTTGTAAATTCACTATCAGTTATATCTAAAGCTATTTGAAAAGACTTTTTTTCATTTTTCAGCATTGAAAAATGCTTTAACTCCGTGAGGTCCGATACATCTGAATCGATAAAAATTTTTTCAAGTGATGAGACTGCTTTAATTGATTTTAACAAAATTAACACATCCGGATACTTTTTTGTCTATTTTACAAAAAATTGAGTCGTTTGTAAAGCCGCAATTGTGTTATAATTTGCTTGCACATATTAAACAGTAATGGTAAAATATATGTCTGTGAAAAAATTTGTGAGGGTGAATAGTTTGAAATACAGAGAAAATCTCAGAAACGTAGCCATTATAGCTCACGTTGACCACGGAAAAACTACACTTGTGGATCAGCTCTTAAGACAGAGCGGTACATTTAGGGATAATGAGGTGGTTCAGGAGCGCGTTATGGATTCAAATGATATTGAACGCGAGCGCGGAATTACCATTCTTTCCAAAAATACATCTGTTCATTATAAAGGAATAAAAATCAATATTGTCGATACTCCCGGTCATGCCGATTTCGGCGGTGAGGTTGAACGTATACTCACAATGGTTGACGGTGTTCTTTTGCTTGTTGATGCCTTTGAGGGCTGTATGCCGCAGACAAGGTTTGTTTTAAAAAAGGCACTTGCACTTAATAAAAAAGTAGTAGTTGTTGTTAATAAGATTGACAGGCCGGGGGCTCGTCCTGCCGAAGTTATAGACGAGGTCCTTGATTTGTTTATTGAACTCGGCGCGAATGACGATCAGCTTGAGTTCCCGGTTATATATGCTTCCGCTAAAGACGGATATGCATCGCATAATCCCGATGACAGAAGCGGTGATATGCGACCGCTTTTTGAAGAAATTATCAGTGAAATTCAGCCGCCTGAGGGCGATGTTGACGATCCGCTTCAGTGTCTTTTCTCAAGCTTGGATTATGATGATTATATCGGACGTATAGGTGTCGGCAGAGTCCAGCGCGGCAGAATAACGGTTAATGATAAAGTCGTGCTCTGCAGAACCGACGGTACGCAGGAAAACGTCAAAATCTCTCGCCTTTATCAGTTTGAAGGCCTTAAAAGAGTTGAAGTTAATGAGGCTGCTGCAGGAGATATTATTTGTGTTTCCGGTATAGCGGACCTCAATATCGGGGAGACTATATGTGACCCCGAATGTGTAGAACCATTGCCTTTTGTTAAAATAGACGAGCCTACTCTTTCAATGAACTTTATGGTAAATGACAGTCCGTTTGCAGGCAGAGAAGGAAAATTTGTTACTTCTCGCAATCTTCGTGACAGATTGTTTAAAGAAGTTGAAACTAATGTCAGCATGAAGGTTGAGGAGACTGATTCCACAGACTGCTTTAAGGTTTCCGGCAGAGGCGAACTACATCTTTCTATTCTTATTGAGACAATGAGACGTCAGGGATATGAGTTTCAGGTTTCTCGTCCGCAGGTTATCACAAAGGTTGAAAACGGGCAGCTTTTAGAGCCTATTGAACTTTTGATAATTGAGGTACCCGAGGAATATGTAGGGACTGTAATGCAGAAAATAGGCTCCAGAAGAGGCGAACTCGAGAATATGGGAACGCGCGACGGCGGTTCAACACATCTGGAATTTAAAATACCTGCAAGAGGTCTTATCGGTTATCGTTCCGAGTTTATGACAGATACCAACGGTAACGGCATTATGAATAACGTGTTTTCGGGATATGAGCCTTACAAGGGCGATATTGAAACCCGTGAGCGTGGTTCGATAATCGCTCATGAAACAGGCGAGAGCACAGGCTACGGTCTGTTTAATACGCAGGACAGAGGTCGACTTTTCATAGGTCCCGGTGTTGAAGTTTACGAGGGTATGATTGTCGGCGAAAGCTCACGAAACGAGGATATTGTTTGTAATGTTTGCAAAAAGAAGCAAATGACCAATACCCGTGCGGCAGGCTCTGACGATGCACTTCGTCTTGTTCCTCATACCGTGCTCAGCCTTGAACAGTGTATGGAGTTTATCAAAGATGATGAACTTTTGGAGGTCACTCCCGAATCTTTAAGGCTCCGTAAACGTATACTCGCAAAGGATCAGCGACTTAAACAGCAATTCAGAAAGAAGTGATTGTTTGATTATAGATTTCCATACTCATGTTTTTCCCGACAAAGTTGCGGCTAAGGCACTTCCTAAGCTTGCTGCGGGTTCAGGTGGTATGGAGCCTGTTTATGATGCAACCGTTGACGGTCTTGAATCGTTTCTTAGTAAAAACTGTATAGACAAAGCGGTTGCCCTCAACATTTCTACTAATACGCATCAGCAAAAAAGTGTCAACGACTTTGCTGTTTCGCTTCTTAAAAGTGACAGAATAATTCCCTTCGGAAGCGTCCATCCCGACAGCCCCGATGTTTTCGACGAATTGGAAAGGTTAAAAGCGGCCGGTATAAAAGGAATTAAACTTCATCCCGACTATCAAGGCTTTTTCGTGGACGAAAAACGTATGCTGCCGATTTATAAAAAGATTTCGGAGCTTGGCTTTATTACCGTATTTCACGCCGGTGTTGACATAGGATTTCCGGAGCCGGTGCATTGCACACCTACGATGCTTTTGAGAGTCTTAGACGCTTTCGGTGACGCACCGGTTGTTGCCGCGCATTTCGGCGGATATCTTCTGTGGAAAGAAGTTTATGATGTTCTCTGCGGCACCGATATTTATCTTGATACCGCGTTTTCATCGGGCAAAATGCCTCCGCGATACGCAAAAGAAATTATCGACAAACATTCTCCCGATAGGATTTTGTTCGGCAGTGATATGCCTTGGAGTTCTTCTGTTAATGAAGTTAACTTTATTAAAAGTCTTGGATTAAATGCTCGGGATGAAGAGAAAATATTGTCGGGTAACGCTGAAAGGCTGTTAAATTTATAATAAATAAAATAACCTCTTGACTAATTTCGGTTAAGAGGTTACAATTATGCCATTACGCTTTAACAGATAAAAGCTTTAAAGCACAAAATCATTAAAGAGGAATGAAGAGATGGAAAATAACACCGTTTTATGGATTACCATTGCAGCATACATAATTTGTCTTGTTGTAATAGGTATTGTGGAAGGCAAAAAGGCAAAAAGCATTGCCGATTTGACGGTAGGCGGCAGAAATGCAGGCGCATGGCTTTCGGCATTGTCTTACGGAACAGCTTATTTTTCGGCTGTAATGTTTGTAGGATATGCGGGCAAAACAGGCCTTAGCTTTGGACTTTGGGGCGTTCTTGCAGGTCTCGGAAATGCTGTTTTCGGCTCATTACTCGCATGGCTCGTATTAGCGAGAAGAACGCGCGAGATTTCCGGAAGACTTAAAATACATACAATGCCCGATTTCTTTGAAAAAAGATATAACAGCAGAGCCATGAGAATTTTTTCGGCTGTGGTTATCTTTGTATTTCTTATTCCGTATTCGGCATCAGTTTACAGCGGTCTTGCCAGCGTTGCTGATGTTTTACTCGGAATAGACGATACGATTTTCCTTATAATAATTGCCGTTCTTGCAATACTTTTGGTAACTCTCGGCGGCTATCTTGTACAGGCACGTGCCGATTTTGTGCAGGGTATTGTTATGATGTTCGGTGTTGTTTTCCTGATAGTTGCAATTGTAAGATGTGATAAGGTCGGCGGAATTGACGGCCTAATTGAATATGCGCATACAGACGCAGGTCTGCCGAAATTAAACGGTTCGCAATGGGTTTCGCTTATGGCAACGGTTCTTATGACAAGCTTCGGTACATGGGGTCTTCCGCAAATGATACAGAAATACTTTGGTATAAAGGACGACAAACAGGCGAAAAGGGGAGTTGTTATATCAACCTTTTTTGCATTGCTTGTTGCGGGCGGTGGATACTTTATCGGTTCCCTTTGCCATCGCTTCTTCACGGTAGGGGTAGATATGCCGTCAGCCGATTACATTGTACCTAATATGCTTAAAGCCGCTAATCTTTCTTCAATACTTCTCGGAATAATAGTTGTGCTTTTGCTGTCGGCTTCGGTTTCGACGCTTTGTTCCATAACTCTTTCGGCAAGCTCTACGCTTACCATTGATCTTGTTGCGACGAAAATAAAGCCTGATATTGACGATAAAGGGAAAAGCAGGCTTACAAAAATTTTCTGTGTGCTGTTTATTATACTTTCTTACGTGGTCGCAAATACGAAGACCCCGATACTTGATATGATGAGCTATTCTTGGGGCATAATCTCCGGCTCGTTCCTTGCTCCGTATGTACTCGCTCTGTACAGTAAAAAGCTTAATAAGCAGGGCGCGTGGGCAGGCATTATAGCCGGATTTGTAATTGCGATAATTCCTGCCGGATGCAAAATACTTAACCTCTGCGGTGTAAATAGCAGTCTTGTTTTAAAATTACTTGCACAAGGGCCGCTTTATGCGTGCATAGCTATGATAGCTTCAATAATTATGTGCCTTGTTGTAAGCTTTGTCACAAAAAACAAAACAGATAAAGAAAATGTCGAATTCTTTTATAATGGTGTTGTAGACAATGAATAATTATGCTATAATTATTTAAATTTATATATTCTGCCGCAGCTGATAACTGCGGCTTGTTGTCTGTATAAATTCAGAAGATTGGAAATGGTAAAATGTTTTTTCAAAAAGATGTCGAAACAATGAAAAGAAAGGATATTGAGGCTCTTCAGCTCGAAAAGCTTCGTCATATGGTAGATTATTGTTATCGTAATGTTCCTTTCTACACAAAAAAGCTTGATGAAGCTCATGTTACGGCTGATAAAATCAAGTCCCTTTCTGACATTAAGTACATACCTCCTACAACCAAGGCAGATTTGCGAGACAATTATCCGTTTGGGATGTTTGCAGTGCCCATGAGCGATATTGTCAGAATCCATGCTTCATCCGGCACTACCGGTAAACCGACCGTTGTAGGGTATACAAAAAAAGAGACCTTGATATGTGGTCGGATTGTGTTGCTCGTATCGCCGTAGCGGCAGGGGCAACAAAAGAAGATATAGTTCAGATTTCTTTCGGTTATGGTATGTTTACCGGTGCTCTTGGGCTTCATTGCGGTCTTGAAAAAATAGGATGTGCCGTTGTTCCGAATTCGAGCGGCAATACGGAAAAAGCTCTAATGTTTATGCGCGATTTTAAGACCACCGCGCTTGTAGCTACACCTTCGTATGCCCTTTATATGGCAGAAACCGCAAAAAAACTCGAATATCCAATGAGTGATTATCATCTGCGTCTCGGTCTTTTCGGTTCCGAAGGATGCACACCTGAAATGAGAACACAAATCGAAAAAGGCTGGGGACTTTTTGCAACCGATAACTACGGAATGAGTGAGCTTATAGGTCCGGGTGTTTCGGGTGAATGTACCGAGAGATGCGGCCTTCACATTAACGAGGACCATTTCCTTGTTGAGGTTGTTGACCCGGAAACTCTTGAACCCGTTGACGAGGGTGAGGACGGTGAACTTATTGTAACGCCGCTTTCCAAGGAGGCTTTCCCGTTATTGAGGTACAGAACAAGAGACATTTCCAATGTTATATATGAACCTTGCAAATGCGGAAGAACATTTGCGAGGATGGAAAAAATTAAGGGCAGAAGCGACGATATGCTTAAAATACGCGGAGTTAACGTATTCCCGTCACAAATTGAGAGCGTACTTGTCGGAATGAAAAATGTCAGTCCGCATTATCAGCTTATCGTCAGAAGAGAAGGCTTTGCGGATACTCTTGAAGTTCAGGTTGAGCTTTCCGATAATTCTCTTCTTGAAAGTTTCGGTATGATTCAGGATCTCCAGAATTCCATAAAACATAATCTTCATACGGTTCTCGGCATTCAGTGTAAGGTCAGCATTGTAGAGCCGATGACAATTGAGAGATTTGTCGGCAAAGCAAAAAGAGTGATAGATTTAAGACACGAAAAAGACTAATTTGGGGTGAAATAATGAGTAAAAAACTTTTAATCGGTAATGAGGCAGTCGCCCGCGGACTTTATGAGGGCGGCCTTAGGGTAGCTTCAAGTTATCCCGGTACGCCAAGCACAGAAATAACGGAATGCATCGCAAAATATGATGATGTTTACAGTGAATGGGCTCCTAATGAAAAAGTAGCCATGGAGGTTGCTATCGGTTCATCTATCGCCGGTGCGCGTTCTTTCTGCGGTATGAAACACGTTGGGCTTAATGTGGCTGCTGATCCGTTGTTTACCGCTTCTTATACAGGTGTTAATGCAGGTATGGTTATAGCTGTTGCCGATGATCCGGGGATGCATTCCTCACAGAATGAACAGGACAGCCGTCATTACGCAAAAGCTGCTAAGATGTTGATGCTTGAGCCGTCGGACTCCGAGGAATGTCTTGAGTATGCCAAAGCGGCTTATGAGCTTTCGGAAAAGTTTGATACTCCCGTCATATTAAGATTGACAACAAGAGTCGCCCATTCAAGAAGCATAGTTAATATCGGTGAAAGAAACGATATAGGCGTTAAGGAATATGTTAAAAATCCGGGTAAATATGTTATGATGCCTGCCATGGCAAAGAAAAGACATATTGTTGTAGAGGACAGAATGGTTGCAGAGCGCGAATGGGCTGAAACCGCCTCTATAAATACCGTTGAATATAACGATAAGAAAATCGGTGTTATCTCTTCCGGTATTTGCTATCAATATGCAAAAGAGGCATTGGGCGACCGCGTTTCGTATCTTAAACTCGGCTGTGTAAATCCGCTTCCGATTGAACTTATTAAGAACTTTGCCGCTAACTGTGACAAGGTCTATGTTCTTGAAGAGCTTGACCCGTTTATTGAGGAGCATTGTAAGCAGATAGGAATAGATGTTATAGGTAAAGACGCTTTCACATTACAAGGTGAATACTCACAGAACCTTATAGCAAAAGTCATTTTCGGTGAAACAAAGCCGACTATGAAAGCGGATATTGATATTCCCGCACGTCCGCCCGTGCTTTGTGCCGGTTGTCCTCATAGAGGTCTTTATTATGCGCTGAAAAAATTAAAATTGACGGTAAGCGGCGATATAGGCTGCTATACTCTCGGTGCACTTCCACCTATCGGTATGATGGATACCTGTGTTTGTATGGGCGCTTCGGTATCTGCGCTTCACGGCAGGAATAAGGCTGATGAAAACAACTGCAAGAACTCTGTAGCGGTTATCGGCGATTCAACGTTTATTCATTCCGGTATTACAGGACTTATTGATATTGCTTATAATCAAAGTAACTCAACCGTTATCATACTTGATAACAGCATTACGGGTATGACCGGTCACCAGGACAATCCGACTACAGGAAAGACAATTAAGGGCGATCCAACTACCGCAGTCAGCTTAGAGCTTCTTGCAAAGGCTGTCGGTATCGACAGAGTCAGAGTAGTAGACCCGTATAACCTTAAAGAGTGTGAAGATGTAATCCGTGAAGAAGTTGCTGCAGACGAGCCGTCGGTTGTAATTTCGAGAAGACCTTGTGCTCTTTTAAAATATGTTAAACATAATCCTCCGCTTAAGATAAACAAAGATAAATGCGTCGGTTGTAAAATGTGCATGAAGATAGGCTGCCCGGCTATCAGCATGAGAGACGGAAAGTCGGAGATTGATTTTACACAATGTGTCGGCTGTAATGTATGCAGTCAGCTCTGCAAATTTGACGCAATAGAGGAGGGCAAATAACATGGAAACAAAAAGTATCATGATTGTCGGGGTCGGCGGACAGGGCACTCTTCTTGCCAGCAGAATACTTGGCGCGGCGCTTATAAGTAACGGCTTCGACGTTAAGGTCTCGGAAGTACACGGTATGAGTCAGCGCGGCGGATCGGTTGTTACTTATGTAAAATACGGTTCAAAAGTTAATTCGCCCATAGTTAATGAGGGCGAAGCCGATTTGATTCTTGCATTTGAGCAGCTTGAAGCTGCAAGATGGCTTCAGTATCTTAAAAAAGACGGAACACTTATAATAAACACGCAAAAAATCGACCCGATGTCGGTAATAATCGGCAATTCGATTTATCCTGACGGTGTACTTGATGCTATTAATAAAGCAGGAGCAAAAACTACAAATCTTGATGCACTTTCTCTGGCTGTCTCGGCAGGCTCTGCCAAAGCCGTAAATGTCGTTCTTATCGGTGTTATGGCCTCACATATGGATTTGAATCGTGATGTTTGGATTAACGCTATTAAGAATACTGTACCTGAGAAATTCCTTGAGATGAATCTCAAAGCATTTGACCTCGGTTACAATTATAATAAGTAAAAAAGAACGGAGATATTCAAATGCAAAACTATTTTACCCCGGACATTGAAACCGCTTCAAGAGATTATCTTACTGCTATACAGTCTGCAAGACTGATTAAAATGGTTGAAAACTGCTACAAGCACGTGCCCTTTTATAAGCAGAAGTTTGATGAGATCGGTCTTCTGCCCGGTGATATTAAATCAATAGCGGATATAACTAAGCTGCCTTTTACGATTAAACAGGATCTTCGCGATAATTATCCGTTCGGCCTTTTTGCCGTTCCAAAAGAAAAGCTTGTACGAGTTCATGCTTCTTCGGGAACAACAGGTAAACAGACTGTTGTAGGTTATACCAAGCATGACATTTCCATTTGGAGCGAAAGTGCTGCACGAGCTTTATCTGCAGCAGGTGCTACAAAAGGAGACTATATACATATATCTTATGGTTACGGCCTTTTTACGGGCGGCCTCGGACTGCATTATGCCGCTGAAAAACTCGGAGCAACCGCCATTCCCGTGTCATCCGGCAATACTAACAGACAAATGCAAATTTTGCAGGATTTCGGTTCAGACATTATTTGCTGTACTCCGTCGTATGCCATGTATATCGGCGAATCACTGAAAGCTGCCGGTGTCGATTCCACGAAGCTGCCTTTAAGAGTGGGAATTTTCGGTGCGGAAGCATGGAGTGAAAATATGCGCAAGGAAATCGAAAGGTCACTTAATATCAAAGCTTATGATATTTACGGTCTTTCAGAAATTGCAGGACCCGGCGTCGCTTTTGAATGCTCTGAGCAAAACGGTATGCATATTAACGAAGATTATTTTTATCCAGAGATTGTTAATCCTGATACGCTTGAAGTTTTGCCGGACGGAGTATTCGGCGAGCTTGTGTTTACGTGCATTGGGAAAGAAGCCCTTCCTTTAGTGAGGTACAGAACACATGATATTTCCGCCCTTACTCACGAAAAATGTGATTGCGGAAGAACGCTTGTAAAAATGCTTAAACCCAAGGGCAGATGCGATGATATGCTCATAATCAGAGGCGTTAATGTTTTCCCGTCACAAATTGAGCATGTAATTCTGTCTCTCGGCATGGAGCCGAATTATCAAATAGTTGTTGATCGAAAGAATAATCTTGATATAATGACGGTCAAAATTGAAATGTCGGATGCTCTTTTCTCTGACTCGGTTCGTGTGATTGAAGAACAGGAGAAAAGGATTAAAGACGCAATGCATGCAACTCTCGGTCTCTCTGCAATTATTAAGCTTGTTGAACCTCGCTCTCTTCCTCGTTCGGAGGGCAAGGCAGCAAGAGTAATAGATAATAGACACATTTAAGGAGGCAAATGTTATGGCAATTAAGCAGATCTCAGTTTTTGTTGAAAACAAACCCGGCAGGCTTGCCGATATTACGGGCTTTTTGGCTGACGGCGGAATAAGCATACGTGCTTTTTCAATTGCCGATACAACGGATTTCGGCATTTTGAGACTTATTGTGTCGGATACCGATAAGGCTGCAAAAGTATTGAAGGAACACGGTGTTGCCGTTTCCATAACAGAGGTTGTCGGGATTTCTATTCCGGATGTTACCGGTGCTTTTGCCAAAGTTGTCAAGCTTCTTTCCGATGCAGGAGAAAATGTTGAATATGCTTATGCTTTCTTAACTCCGGAAGAAGGGCATGCCTATGTTATTTTCAGAGTTGATAATAACGAAAAAGCTTGCGAGCACCTTAAGGAAAACGGCGTCGATGTTATCGAAGAAAACTCTCTGCTGTAATTTAATCAGTTTGAAGCCCGGTGCTGTTGCATCGGGCTTTTTCTGCGAATTTGCGGACGTTTTTAATTTACTTTTTTTATTCGCTGTGATAAAATATTTATTAATAAAATTGTAGGTAGGTGATTAAGAATGATAGGAACAAATATAGCAATTGACTTTGGTTCTTCCTCAACGGAATTATATGTTCAGGGGAAAGGTGTCATTCTTGATGAGCCTACTATGATTGCTGTTGATGTTGAAACCGGTATGCCGATAGCAATAGGCAATGCGGCATACACTATAAATGGTAGAACAGATGATAGTATTGAGGTTATAAGTCCGATTGTAGGAGGTATTATCTCTAATTATACTATGGCAGAGCATATACTGAAGTATTATTTGCAAAAGATTTTAAAAAACAGCGTTATAAAGCCGAATGTCGTAATATCGATACCGAGCGGAGCTACGGGGCTTGAAAGACGTACTTTCCTGGATGTTGTTACGGCAGCCGGTGCCGGGCGAGCTTGCCTGATTGAAGAGTCACTTGCTTCTGCCGTCGGCATCGGAATAAAAAATGACTCTCTTTCCGGCAGATTGCTTGTAAATATGGGCGGCGGCTCAATCGATGTTTCGGTTGTAACCATGGGCAGTATTGCTGTGGCTAAGTCGCTGAAAATAGGCGGAATTTCAATTGATGAGGCAATAATGCGTTATTTAAAGAAAAATCGTGATATTTTAATCGGTCCTCAAACTGCTGAAAGACTGAAAATATGCTTGGGTAGTGCTGTTCCGCGTGAAGAGGAGCTTGCGGTTATAGCCTCCGGCAAAAGCTGCCTTGACAATATGCCTATATCCTTTGAAGTTACTTCCACTGAGATTTTTGACTCAATAAGCGAGCAAATAAATATGATGATACAAGGTATAAAAGATGTGTTAGAAAAAACACCTCCTGAGCTTGTTGGAGACATTTCGGATAACGGAGTTACTTTGACAGGCGGCACTTCTCTTTTGTGGGGAATGGATAAGCTTGTTGAAAACGAAACCGGTATAGAAACAAAAATTGCCGAGGACGCCATGTACTCAACAGTTAACGGCGCCGCTGCGGCAATCAATGATATTGAATATTTAACCAATAACGGTTATACATTTCAAACGGTACGCGAAGTATAATCAGATTTTGATGCCTTCGCTTGCATTTTTGAGAAGCTCACAGGATTCTTTAAGCTTCTTTTCTTCTTCAGCTGTTATGTCAAGAGTAACTATTTCTCTGACTCCGTCTCTTCCTATAATGCTCGGGATACCGGCATATACTCCGTTGATGTCATATTCTCCGCGGAACATTGAAGAAACGGTTAATACGCTTTTTTCATCGCCGAATATAGCTTTTACGATTCTTACCAAAGCCATTCCTATTCCGTAATAGGTGGCTTTTTTTGCTTCTATTATTTTTTGTGCAGCTCCTGTAACATCTTTTGCTATTTCATCAAGGTCGGTAAGCTTGAATCTATCCGGATTGTTTTCAACAATGCTCATTATGCTTTTTGTGCCGACGAAAGCTTGCGACCAAGGTACCATCTCGCTGTCTCCGTGCTCGCCGATAACGTATGCGTGAACATTTTTCGGGTCGACGTTAAAATAATCGCCGAGAAGATAACGAAGTCTTGCCGTATCTAGCGTAGTACCGGTGCCTATAACTTTTTTGCAGTCGAATCCCGAAAGCTGCCATGTAATCTTTGTCATAATGTCAACGGGATTGGTTGCAACAAGGAAAATTCCGTTGAAACCCGAATATATTATAGGAGAAATTATTGTTTTGAAAACCTCTGTGTTTCGTTGAAGTAACGACAGCCTGTCTTCTCCGGGCTTTTGACCTACGCCGGCGCATATAACTACTATGTCCGCATCTCTGCAATCGGTATAAGAACCTGCATATATCTTCATATTTGTTTTAGCAAAGGATAAACCGTGATTAAGGTCCATGGCCTCTCCTTCAGCTTTTTGTTTGTTTACATCAATCAACACAAGCTCATCGCAAACACTTTCGCAAAGCATAGCGTATGCAAAACTCATTCCTACAAAACCTGTGCCGACCAAAGCTATTTTCTTTGTAAATCCGTATGTGTTCATTTGTTTCATCCTTTCTTTGCTTGTTGCTGTACGTATTTTGTACGCGTTGCATTTTTAGTATATCATTAAGCCTGTAAAAAATAAACAAAATTCACTTGTTTAGGAAAAGTTTCAGCATATTATTCATATGCAAGAGAAAAAAACAATTTATACTATTGAATATTATGAATAAATGATGTAAAATCCGCGGATTTTTTATCGCCGCTATTCTTTTATATTGAAATCCGGCATCGCTTGTGATATAATTAACAAAATGTTGATGCTGAGCAAGTGTAATTTATATAATTTGCTGCAATTAACGCAAGAATATAAAAAGGGGTTGTTATTTATGGTCTTAACAAAAGAGCAACAAGCACTTTTGGACGGCGAAAAAGGCGAAACCATGGCAAAGGTTATGAAAACTCTTGTTATGTACGGTGAAGCCTTCGGCGCAGAGCGTATGGTTCCCGTTACAAGCAAGTATGGGCATACAGTTATCAGCTTCGGAATAGGGGTTATGAAGCCGATATATGAGCTGTATGATACTCTTCTTGAAGCCGGTGCTGTCAGTAAGCAGCCATTTTCGGCCGACCCGAGACCGCTTGATAAAAACGTGCCGTCATCATTTTTGCAGGACATTGTATTTAAGTTTATGTACAGTCAGCAAGAGAGGTATGAGTCACAGCTCAAACACTTCGGACTGATGGGTGATAAGGCGTATACGTGCGCCTGTTATCTTCCAGAGGTTGGTAATACTCCTAAACGCGGCGAAATTCTGTCCTGGGCTGAGTCCTCGGCTGTTGTATATGCCAACAGCGTTCTCGGAGCGAGGTGCAACAGAAATTCAGGTATTATTGAGTTGATGGGTTCAATAGCAGGATTTGTTCCTGAATTTGGATTGCTTACCGATGAAGGCAGAAAAGCAGATTGGATAATAGAAATCAAAACAACCAAAAAGCCTGAGGCCCAGATACTCGGTTCTGCCATAGGAATGAAGGTAATGGAAAAAGTACCTTATATAAGGGGCCTTGATAAATGGATAGGAACCGAATTGAATGACGAGGCTTGTGCCTATCTCAAGGATTTCGGTGCCGCGACAGCATCCAACGGCTCTGTGGGTCTGTATCATATAGAAAACCTGACGCCGGAAGCCGTTGACTACGGTAAAAAGCTTTTAAGGGATAACGCGCCTACATACATTATTGATGACGCCGAGCTCGAACGTGTTAAAAACAGTTATCCTTGTATTTGGAAAGACCCGAATGCAACGCCTAAGCTTTGCTTTATGGGCTGTCCGCATATGACATTGAAACAACTTGAAATTTGGACGGAACGCGTTGAAAACGGCTTAAAGGAGTCAGGTAATAAAAAGGTTCTTGTTCCGACGGTATTTACATCCGCTCCGGATATAATAGAAGAGTTTAACAAAACCGAGTATGCCGAGCGACTTAAAAATACCGGCGTTATATTGAGCTATATTTGCCCGCTTATGTATATGAATAATCCGTTATCAAAGAAGATGCCTGTTATTACTTCATCAAATAAGCTTCGTACATATACAAGTGCAAAGTTTTATTCTGATGACGAAATTGTACGTATTATAACAAAGGAGGGCAAATAAGATGAGTAAATCATTTAAAGGTCGCGTTGTTACTCCAGGCAGAGTTAAAGCTGAAGCCCTCGTTTCACACGGTGGTTTTAATACGCTTGCAAGCTTTCAAATGGCTTTGATGTTCGGCGATAAACAGGTTAAGTGCGGTGACCAAAATAACAGTGATATTTATAAAAAGCCCATGATAGGCAAAGCGCTTTGCTTACCGGAGACCATCGGCTCAACAACCGGCGGAATGGTACTTTACGCAGCCTGTGCTCTTTCAAAGCAACCTGCTTGCATGTTGTTCTCTAAGCCGATTGATTCGCTTGCTGCCTCGGGTGCGATACTTGCGGCAAATTGGACAAATGCGTCTATGCCGGTAGTCGATATGCTCGGTGATGAATTTCTTGACTATGTCAAGGACGGTATGACGGTCTCAATCGGGGATGACGGACTCGTCACGGTAGAATAACGATTGCAAAATTTTATAGGACGGTGATAATATGAAACAAGAATATGAGGCGTTGTTTACGCCGTGGCGCATAGGTAATGTAGAAATTAAAAACCGTATTGTTCAATGCTCAATGGGCGGTACTTCTATATTCGGCTGGATGGAGCCTAACCATTTTGACAAAGAAGCCGCAAATTTTTTACTTGAAAGAGCTAAAAACAATGTCGGTTTGATTTTGCCGGGTATAGCACCTATACGTGACACCTTCGGTGGTAAATGGTTATATCAGAATACGGGGAAATTCAAGCAGCTTAAAGCTTTTATGGAAGAGTACCATAAAACCGGTGCAAAGCTTTTTATACAGTTAACGGCAGGCTTTGGTCGTTCTATGGCAGTAAATGACCTTATGGAAAAGGTATATTGCAACAAAGCTTTACGTGTGCTTGCAAAGCCTATTCTTGATGTTGAGTACCTTTGCGCAAGCGCATCTCCCAATCCGAACAGATGGAGCGATAAAGTCCCGTCGAGAGCCTTAACAATCAAGGAAATCGACGAAATGATTGACGCTTTTGCGAAAACCGCTAAATTATGTAAGGAAGCAGGAGTGGATGGCATTGAAATTCACGCTGTGCATGAGGGCTATTTGCTTGACCAGTTTACGATGAAATATACCAATCAGCGTACAGACGAATACGGCGGTTCTTTTGAAAACCGTTACCGTTTCCCTGTTGAAATAGTAAAAGCCGTAAAAAAAGGCGTGCGGAAGAATTCCCGGTTTCCCTCAGATATTCGGTTGTTTCAAAGACGAAGGGCTTCCGCCAAGGGGCATTGCCCGGCGAAGAGTATACGGAAGTCGGCAGAGATATGGAAGAATCTGAGCGCGCCGCAAAATACTTGCAGGACGCAGGTTATGATATGCTCAACTGCGACAACGGTACATATGATGCTTGGTATTGGGCTCATCCTCCCGGATATATGCCGGAGAACTGTAACCTTAAAGATGTGGAACACATAAAAAAGTTTGTCGACATACCTGTTGTTTGTGCCGGCAGAATGACTCCTCAAGAGGGAGCGAGCGCCGTTAAAGAAAATAAAATTGACGCTGTCGGATTTGCAAGACAGTTTCTTACCGATCCCGCATGGGTTACAAAACTGATGGAAGACAGAGAAGAAGATATCAAGCCGTGTATTTGCTGTCATAACGCCTGCTTTAATATGGCACATTATGAGGGTGTGCCGAATATTCAAGATATGGATGACACTTCGAATATGTCTCGCTGCGCGCTTAATCCGATGACAATGCAGTCAAAGAAGTATAAGATTGTCACGGCAAGAGTTTCAAAATCCGTTGCTGTTATCGGTGGCGGTATCGGAGGTATGGAGACTGCTTTAGTTGCCGCTGCACGCGGTCATGCCGTTACTCTTTATGAAAAGACCGATAGACTCGGAGGTATATTTATTGAAGCTGCCGCTCCTTCATTTAAGGAGAAAGACCGTGATTTAATTGAATGGTACAGGCGAGCAATAAATAATTCGTCCGTAACAGTTAAGCTTAACAGTGAGATTAAAAGATTTTCGGATATTTCTGCAGACGAGATTATTGTTGCTACCGGCTCGGCAGCTAATAAACCTCCGATTCCGGGAATTGAGTATGCAATGGACGCAACAACATATCTTGACGGCATAGATGTAGGGGAGGATGTTGCAATTATCGGCGGCGGTTTAACCGGCTGCGAAAATTGCTTACGACTTAATCCTCAAAGGCAAAAAGCCGACTGTTATCGAAATGAAAAATGACCTTATAGCAGTTAAGGGCGTTTGCCTTGCCAATTCATCGTTTCTCAGAGAAATGTTAAAATACAAAAGCTCCTGTTTATCTTAATACAAAGGTTAAAGAGATATTAAAGGACGGAGTAATTGTTGAAACAAGCGACGGTAAAACACAAAAAATATCTGCCGATTCAGTTATTTTGTCTGTAGGTTATCATTCAATGCCTTTGTTCCCTGAGAGCAAAAATGTCCATTTGGTTGGCGACGCGGATCACGTCGGTAACTTGCGTACCGTTATATGGCGTGCTTGGGACGTAGCTATGAAACTTTGATTTTATAATACTATAAAAACATTAAATCCCGACAGAGCTGTTATCTGTCGGGATTTTTATCGGTACGTTATTGATTTATTTGCACTTTTATTATAAAATGTGGAAAGATTTTTTATGAGGTTCCGAACGATGAAAAAAAGCTATAAATCAACAATGTGTGCTTGCTTTACAGGGTATATTGTGCAAGCAATTATTAATAATTTTGCGCCGCTTTTATTTGTAACATTTCAAAAAACATTTGATATACCGTTATCGCAGATAACCGCTCTGATTACGGTTAACTTTGTCATACAGCTGCTGATTGACCTCTTATCGGCAGGATTTATCGATAAAATAGGTTATCGGGCATCGGCTGTATTATCGCACGTATTTGCCGCGGTCGGTCTGATTTTGTTAACGGTACTTCCTGAGGTATTTGCATCGCCTTTTGTCGGGCTTTTAATAGCTGTTATCATATATGCCGTCGGCGGCGGTTTACTTGAGGTTTTGGTAAGCCCGATTATGGAGGCGTGCCCTACCGAAAACAAAGAAAAAGCTATGAGCTTACTTCATTCATTTTACTGTTGGGGACATATGGCGGTAGTTTTGCTCTCAACGCTGTTTTTTACGGCTTTCGGTATATCAAATTGGAGAATATTAGCGATATTTTGGGCTTTAATCCCAATAGTAAACGCCATATTTTTTACACAGGTACCTATATATTCTTTGCAGGAGGAAGGGGAAAGAGGATTAACGCTAAAGGAACTTTTCCGTAACAAGGTTTTTTGGCTAATGATGATAATGATGGTGTGCTCCGGAGCCAGCGAACAGGCAGTAAGTCAATGGGCGTCAACATTTGCGGAGCAAGGTCTCGGAGTCAGCAAAACCGTCGGTGATCTCGCAGGACCGCTTGCTTTCGCCGCTCTTATGGGAACTTCACGTTTGTTATACGGCAAATTCGGTGATAAATTAAATCTCAATAAGTGTATGTTTTTTTCAGCGTGTCTTTGCGTTATTTCATATCTATGTATTGCGTTGATTCCCGTTCCTGCAATAGGTCTTATAGGCTGCGCTTTATGCGGATTTTCTGTCGGCGTATTATGGCCGGGCACGTTCAGCAAATCTTCTGCAGCAATCAAAAGAGGCGGAACTGTTATGTTTGCAATGTTGGCTCTTGCGGGAGATCTCGGATGCTCCGGCGGTCCTACTCTTGCCGGTTTGGTTTCGGGAAACTTTAACAATAATCTCCATATTGGTATTTTGTCGGCAATTATCTTCCCGGCGATTATGCTTTTATGCTTATTGATAAGCAAGTATAAATTGTCAAAATCATAATATTTTTCTATACAGTAGTTGAATAACGTGTAAATCCTGTCACAATGAGATTCCGTAAATAGAAAATAGAGAATATCAAAAAGGAGTAATGTTCATAATATAAAGGAACGACAATCTTACGTTGAAGATTGTCGTTCCTTTTTTGGTAGAGACAGGGGGATTTGAACCCTCGACCTCACGGATGTGAACCGTGCGCTCTAACCAACTGAGCTATGCCTCCGAATAATATATAATTATAGCACGAAAATAAAAAAGTGCAAGAAAAAAATCAACTGTTAAAGAGAGCACAATTAACTAAAATATTGAACATAATGTAATTTTATGTTATCTTATTTATTAGAAAATCCAAGCAGGATAAAATGAAAACTTTGCGGATTATATCGACGGATTTATGACTGGTGCAGTAAAATATAAGCCGTATGTTTTGCTTTCGGCAACCTCTCTTAACGGTGAGCTTACCTTATCAATGTGTGTCAGAGGAAATGAAAAAGACAAAACTGTAGCATAAAAGTTCTTTGATCTTATGGAAAAGAACATAAAAATGATTGCTGAAGAAAAAACACAAACAATTTTTTGCTAAATGATTAAAATAAGCGGTTGTTTTGTTATACAATCGCTTGTTTTTTATAATCAGCAATTGTGTGTTGCGTTTTTTTGTGTTATAATACAAAAGAGGTTTTGAAAATGGTTTTAATTTTATATGGTTTTGTTGTTTTTTTGGCGACACTTTTAGGGTCGTTTGTAGGACTCGGCGGCGGAGTTATAATCAAGCCGGTCCTCGATGTTATCAATGCACACTCCCTAACCGAAATTTCTTTCTTTTCGTCTTGTGCTGTTTTTGCGATGTCGATAACATCAACTACACGTCACATCATTAAAAAAACGCCGATAAAGCCGTCTATTGTGTTGTTGGTTGCTTTGGGCTCGGTCGGCGGCGGTCTGCTTGGAAATTATCTTTTTAATTATGCGTTAAGTGTTTCTTCAACTCCGAATACCGTAAGAGGCATACAGTCTGCAATATTGGCTGTTCTTTTAGTGTGCGTTATTATTTTTGTGTCCGGTAATTTCAAAACATTTAATGTTAAAAATCCCATAGCAATTTTGCTGTCCGGATTACTGCTCGGTACCGCGGCGGCATTTCTGGGTATTGGCGGCGGACCGATAAATGTTGCTTTTTTAACTCTTATGTTTTCGTTTACGATGAGAGATGCAGCGGTGTATTCGGTGGCTGTTATTTTCTTTTCCCAATGCGCAAACATTATATCCACATATATAAAAACGGGATTTTCCGGATTCGATATGAAGGTATTGCTTGTGATTATCCCTGTTGCGGTTATCGGAGGGTTCATAGGTTCGATTTTAAATAGGAAATGCAATGAAAAAGCAATTAAAGTCACGTTTACAATTGCCGTATCTTCGGTTGCGGCACTATCTTTATACAATGCTGTAATGTCATTTATATAATATAACGGAGGAACATAATGAGGCCAAATATTATTTTTTATTTCAGCGATCAACAGAGATGGGACACTGTTAATGAAACCGTTACTCCAAATCTTATGAAGCTTGCCGAAAACGGTGTGAATTTTACAAATTCATATACGTGTCAACCGGTTTGTGGACCGGCTCGCGCTTGCCTTCAAACCGGTCTTTATGCGACGCAAAACCAATGCTATTGGAATGGAATTCCGCTTCCGCAAAACATTAAGCCGTTAGCGGAATACTTCAACGAAGCAGGATACGAAACAGCTTATGTCGGGAAGTGGCACTTAGCCTCCGACAGACTGCCTAACGTAGGCTTCCACTGCGAAAAAAGCGCAATTCCTGAGAACCTGCGCGGCGGTTATAAAGACTGGTGGCGTGCATCCGATGTACTTGAGTTTACATCACACGGATATGATGGATATGTCTTTGACAATGAAAACAGAAAAGTTGATTTCAAGGGCTACCGCGCTGATTGCATAAACGATTTCGCCCTTCAATATCTTGAGCAAAAGACATCGGATAAGCCGTTTTTTATGTTTGTATCTCATATTGAACCACATCATCAAAATGATCATCATTGTTATGAAGGCCCTAAGGATACTGTAGATAAATTTAAAGACTATCCTATACCACCCGACTTGTCGTTTTTACCCGGCGATTATAATAAAATGTATCCGGATTACATAGCTGCAATAAACAGACTTGATGATAATGTCGGTAAGCTCGTTAAAAAGCTGAAGGAAAAGGGACTCTACGATAACACAATTATTATTTATACAAGCGATCACGGCTCTCATTTTAAGACCCGCAATCTTGAGTATAAGAGAAGTTGCCACGACAGCGCAACGCATACGCCGTTGATTATCAGCGGAGGGATGTTCAAAGGCGGTGTAGTTGATGACAGGCTTGTTAGTCTTATAGATCTTCCTCCGACATTGCTTGATATGGCAGGAATACCGATACCGAAAAGCTATTCGGGCATATCACTGCTCAAGGAAATGCGTGAAAATAAGGAACGCGACTGCGTATTTATTCAAATAAGCGAAAGTCAGTGCGGAAGAGCTATACGCACCAAAAAGTACAAGTATTCCGTAAGGACTCTTGCTCCTACCGGATATGTTGCCCACAACTCAGATGTATATTTTGAAGATTATTTATATGATCTATCAGTTGATCCGATTGAGAAAAACAACCTAATAAAATCTCCAGAATATGCTTCCGTAAGGGCTGAACTCAAAGATATGCTGATAAACGAAATGGTCAAAGCGGGGGAGCGCAAGCCAAAAATTTTACCGGCTTTATTTGTAAGAAAAAAATAACAAGGAGTTAAGGGAATGGAAAAGAAATATTTAACTTTAAAAGAAAAAATATGTTTTCCGCTTTCTGCTTTCGGCAGAAGCGGAATATATACTATAATGACAATGTTCTATCTTGTCTTTTGGTTGACGTTGCTAAACTAAACGCTGTTACAGCAAGTGCTATTATACTCGGCGGTCGTATTTTTGATGCGCTTAACGATCCGATAATGGGAATGATAGTGGATAAGACGAGAAGTAAATGGGGAAAAATGCGTCCGTATTTGCTTTTCTCTCCGATACCGGTTTGTGTGTCGACCATCCTTTTGTTTATTGCTCCTTTTCAAAGCAGCGCGGCGGCTACTGTATATGCTGCGTGTACATATGTGCTTTGGGGTGTTTGCTTTACGATACAAGACGTTCCTTTTTGGGGACTGACTTCGGTTATAACACCAAACGAAAAAGAACGTACACAGTTTATTTCAAACGGACGTTTGGGTTCTACATTTGGCGGTATTCTTCCGGCACTTCTTATTCCTATTTTACGTCAGTCTTCTCTCGGATTGCGCGGCGGTTATCTTTTCGGCGCAATTCTTTTTGGTGTCATGGGCGCGCTTCTTTCAAGTCTTGCGTTCTTTACTACTAAAGAGCGAATAGAGCCGTCAACAACGACACCTACTTTTAAAGAGACTGTTCATGTTGTCGGTCAAAACAAACTGCTTTTACTTGTAATCGCAGCGGCTATACTCGGTTCTACAATGGTTATTGCCAATATATCTGCCGACTATATAGCTAACTATTTAATAATTCAAGGTTACACGGACTTTGATGTTCTTGCTTCTACAAACGATGTTGTAGCCGCTTATAAAGCGGGCGGATTTTGGATACCGCGCGGAACTATCCTCACGACTTTAACTGTTGCCATTGGTGCCGGTATGGTGCCGGCCATGGTCGTATTCCCGATGCTTCGCAAGAAATTTGATTTGAAGCAGATTTACATCGGCTCGTCTATTTTCGGAGTCATTGCACACTGTGTTTGCTATTTGCTCTTTATGAATGATCCGGGACATATTAATATTTATATTCTTTGGGTATGTCTGTTCTTAATGGGCTTCCCTCTCGGAATTTATAATGTAATTACATATGCTTTCATAGCTGACTCGGTTGATTATATGCAATGGAAAACAGGCAAACGATCTGAAGGTGTGTGTTTTGCTTTCCAGACCTTCCTTTCAAAGGTTACAGCAGGTATAGCCGGAGTTGTAACAGGTTGGGTTCTCGAAATAGGCAAGTATCAAAAGCCGATTGACGGTAATCTTGACATAAACGGCAAACAGATTTTGGCTCAGCAAACACCTTTCACTCAAAAATGGCTTCTGATTATGGTAACTCTTCTTCCTGCTCTTGGCTTCCTTTTAACTATGATACCGATGTTTTTCAATGATTATACCGGAAAGAAGAAAGAAAAAATACAAAATGAACTTGAAGAGATACGTAAAAAAGAGCATGAGTTGAGTTCCGCTGTAAAAGACTGAACTATTATTTATTTAAAATAGACAAAAAGACAGGCTGTATTTTTAGCAGCTTGTCTTTTTTTATAATTATTGCAAGAATTTAAAACAAATATTGCAAAATCGAGTAAAATATTATAAAATCTATAAGGTTAAAAAAGTATTTTTAAATCTTGGAGGCAAGAATAATGCAATACTGCAAAATGAAAAAGGAAGAACTTGAGGATTTAAAATGTGAGCTTAAGAAGCAATACGATGACGTTAAGTCACAAAATCTTAAACTCAATATGGCGAGAGGTAAGCCGTCGCCCGAGCAGTTGGCGCTTTCCATGGATATGCTTAATTCATCGCTTTCAGCTTCTGATTGGATATCAGAAGACGGTACGGACGTGCGCAATTACGGTGGCCTTGACGGTATTCCGGAATGCAAAAAGCTTTTTGCGGATGAGCTCGGTGTCGCTCCGGAAAACATTATTGTCGGCGGCACATCAAGTTTGAATCTTATGTATGACTATATTTCACAGTGTTATACGCATGGTGCAGGTGCCGAGCCATGGTGCCGTCAGGGCGATGTTAAATTCATATGTAATGTTCCCGGATATGACAGACATTTCGGTATATGCGAGCATTTCGGCATTAAAATGATAAATGTCAGAATGACAGAAACAGGACCTGATGTTGCAAAAATTGCCGAGCTTGTTAAAGATCCTTCGGTAAAAGGTATGTTCTGCGTACCGAAGTATTCCAATCCCGACGGAATAACGTATTCGGATGAAACAGTTCGTGCGTTGGCCGCTTTAAAACCGTCTGCGCCAGATTTCCGTGTAATATGGGACAACGCTTATATTGTGCACGACCTTTGCGATGATGCTGATACTTTGCTCAATATTTTTGATGCCTGCAAGGAATTCGGAACAGAGGATAATTTCATTGAATTTACTTCAACATCAAAAATAACCTTCCCCGGAGCAGGTATTTCGGCAATAGCTGCTTCACCGAAGAACATTGCGATGATTAAAGACAGATTAAAGTCGCAGACAATAAGCTATGATAAGATGAATCAGTTAAGACACGTTAAATACTTCAAAAATGCCGATGGTATTAAGGCACATATGAAGAAACACGCTAAACTTCTTGCACCTAAATTCAATATAGTGCTTGAAACGCTTGAAAAAGAGCTTAAAGACAATGATCTTGCATCCTGGTCATCTCCTAAAGGCGGATATTTTATAAGTCTTGACGTTAACCATTGCAGCGCAAAACGCGTGGGTGAAATTTGTAAAGAACTCGGTGTCGTTCTTACTACCGTAGGTGCAACCTTCCCGTACGGAATAGATCCCGATGACAGAAATATCAGAATTGCACCTTCTTATCCTTCAACCGATGAGCTTCAAAAAGCAGCCGATATTCTTTGCCTTGCAGTTAAGCTTGCAACTATAGAGGCTTTGGTGTAAAATATACTCATAAAATCTATTTGTTTGCCCTAAGTATTACAAAGGGGTTATGAGTATGCTAAGAACAAAAAAATATAATAATGAGGCAGCTTCTTATCCGTATGTTTCCGCGATTATTGTAGCTGCCGGAAATTCAACAAGAATGGGCGGCGTCAATAAGCAGTTTTTGCTAATTGACGGCGTCCCTGTGCTTATCAGGACTTTGAAGGCATTTGAAAATTCGGATCTTATTAAGGAAATAATTATATCGGCACGCGAAGAGGACATTCCTCAAATTTTTGCTATGGTAAAAGATTATTCGGTTAATAAGGTAAGTAATATCGTTAAAGGCGGCTGTACGCGCCAGGAAAGCGTTTTTAATGCTGTTAGGTGTTGTATGACAGAGTCCGATTATATTGCCATACACGACGGTGCAAGGCCTCTTGTGGACAGAGAAACGATTGAAAAAACGATTTTTGCGGCTTTTGATTTTAATGCCGCTGCGCCCGGTATCCCGGTTAAAGATACAATAAAAACCGTTAGTGATGAAGGAATAGTAACTTCAACGCCGGCGAGGGATTCGCTAAGGGCAATTCAAACGCCGCAGGTATTTAATAAAAAAATGTACTTAAACGCTATGCAGGGCGTTCCGAACAGTGAACTTTTTACGGATGATTGCGGCTTAATCGAAGCATACGGTAAACTTGTCAAAATTGTTGATGGAGATAATACAAACATCAAAATTACGACTCCTGAGGATTTAATCATTGCCGAAGCAATTATCAACAAAGGAGAAAAAGATGAATTATAGAATCGGGCATGGATATGATGTTCATAAGCTTCAAAAGGGTAGAGAACTAATATTAGGCGGAGTTCATATTGAAAATGGTGGGATTGGTCTTTTAGGCCATTCAGACGCAGATGTACTTGCCCACGCTGTCTGTGACGCTTTACTCGGGGCAGCTGCGCTCGGTGATATCGGAAAACATTTTCCAGATACAGATGAAGCCTATAAAAATGCCGACAGTATGGTTCTTTTATCTAAAGTGTGTGATTTGCTTAAGAAGAACGGTTATTCTGTCGGAAATATAGATGCCACGGTTTTGGCTCAAAGCCCGAAGCTTGCGCCGTATATTGCAGCGATGCGCACAAACATTGCAAAAGCATGTAAAATACCGTTGTCTGATGTCAGCGTAAAAGCGACAACAGAAGAGGGGCTTGGCTTTACAGGAGCAAAGGAAGGAATTGCGGCGCATAGTGTGTGTATTATAATAAAAGAGAAGGAGATAAAATTTATATAATATGCAAACTCAAAAAACATTGATGTTGATATTGAACTTTACCATAATATGTTGTGTTTTATTCAGCGCTGTTTTATTAAAAATTCTTTATAAAAAAACCAAAAGAGAAAATGCAACATCTCCGGACGATAAAAACGTAAAAAAATATCTGCGTTTTCTTATGGTAATTTTGATAATTCTGATTGTTTTAAGTGTTATCGCAATGATGTTAGGCATATTCAGTAATATTCACATTTATAGCTAAAACCACTCGTTTATGACGAGTGGTTTTGTATTTTATTGACAAATATTTGCTCTTTTGTTAATATGTTTATAAAGAATTTATTGGGGAGAATTATATGGATAAAATCATTGAAATATCTCATTTGAGCAAGTCGTATGGAGACATAAAGGCTGTTAATGATTTATCCTTTAGTGTTTATCACGGTGAATTGTTTGCATTTCTCGGCGTAAATGGCGCAGGAAAGTCCACAACCATTTCAATTATGTGTGGGCAGATAAAAAAGGACAGCGGAAAAATAGTAATCTGCGGCAAAGATACTGAGAAAAATTTCAACAGTGTTTCATCGGATATCGGTGTAGTTTTTCAAAACTCCGTACTTGATAAAGCGTTGTCGGTAAAAGATAATCTGCGCAGTCGTGCCGCTCTGTATGGCATAACGGGCAAAGAATTTAATAAACGTCTTGATGAGTTATCGGAACTTCTCGGTTTTGAAGATATTCTTAACAGAACTGTCGGAAAACTGTCCGGAGGGCAAAGACGACGTATTGATATAGCAAGAGCTTTGCTTCACAATCCAAAAATACTGATCCTTGATGAGCCGACAACAGGACTTGACCCTCAAACAAGACAGCTTTTATGGTCGGTTATAACAATGCTTCGCAAAACTCATGGGCTTACCGTCTTTCTCACAACACATTACATGGAAGAGTCGGCGGACTCCGATTATGTAGTGATACTTGATGCCGGGAAAATTTCGGCAGAGGGGACTCCGTTAGAACTGAAAAATAAATATACAGGTGACTTTATTACTCTGTATGGGGAATCAGCCGCTCTTGCCGAGAGTCTTAATCTGCCGTCGGAAAAATTGAACGGCGCCGTTCGCATTGCTGTTCCGAATTCCGAAAAAGCAACCGAACTGATAATTAAAAATCCTGATATCTTTAAAGACTATGAGGTAGTTAAAGGAAAAATGGATGATGTTTTTATGGCGGTTACAGGTAAAAAACTGAGCGGAGGTGACGTAAAATGATGGGTCTCGGCAATCTTATCAGAAGAAACAGCAAACTGTTTTTCAAAGATAAGGCAATGTTTTTTACTTCGCTTATAACTCCGATTATATTGCTCATTTTATATACAACTTTTCTCGGAAATGTTTACAAGCAAAGCTTTTTATCCGCAATACCTACAGGCTTTGAGTTGTCGGAAAAACTCATAAATGCGGTCGTTGCAGGCCAGCTTGTGTCATCACTTCTTGCCGTATGCTGCGTAACTGTTTCGTTTTGTTCAAATATGCTCATGGTTCAGGATAAGGTCAGCGGTGCGCGTGCAGATTTAACCGTAACTCCTGTAAAAAAATCAACGCTTGCCGTAAGTTATTATATCTCGACGCTTATTTCTACACTTACAATATGTATTGCGGCTTCAGTTATTTGTTTTATTTATTTGTCAAATATTGGCTGGTATCTTTCATTTAAAGAGACGGTTTTATTCTTACTCGATGTGATATTACTTGTAATGTTCGGAACAGCGCTTAGCTCTATAATCAACTTCTTTTTAAACTCACAAGGTCAGATTTCCGCAGTAGGGACCATAGTCAGCGCAGGATATGGATTTATCTGTGGCGCATATATGCCCGTCTCAAGCTTTTCTGCCGGACTGCAAAAAGTTATTTCTTTTTTGCCGGGTACATACGGCACGGGACTTTTACGCAATCACGCTTTAAACGGTGTTTTCAGTGAACTGTCCGAAATGGGTATGCCGAAGGAATTTGTCACCGTATTTAAAGACAGTATTGACTGTAACTTGTACTTTTTCGATAAATGCGTCAGTATAGAAGCGATGTATGCTGTTCTGTGTTGTTCGGTGGTTGTGCTGGTGTTAGCATATATTATATTAAATGTTGCAGTCAAGAAAAGATAAATAAGTTTTCAATTGTTATATCAGAATATATAAAAAGGTCACGGTAACAAAATTTGTTACCGTGACCTTTTCTATAACTTAATAATTATTTACCAAAAGTAAGAAGTAAATATCCGGCTGCAACAGCAGAACCGATAACTCCTGCAACATTCGGACCCATAGCGTGCATTAAAAGGAAGTTAGAGGGATTGTATTTTCTTCCCTCAACCTGAGATACACGAGCCGCCATAGGAACAGCCGAAACACCTGCGGAACCTATAAGTGGATTAACTTTACCATGAGTTACGAGGTTCATAAGTTTGCCGAACAATACGCCGCCTGCGGTTGAGAAAGCAAATGCGACAAGACCGATTACTATTACAAGTATAGTTTTGGTAGCGAGGAATGTTTTGCCTTCTGCTGTGGCGCCTACGGTGGTACCGAGCATTATTGTTACGATATTGCAAAGAGAATTCTGAGCAGTATCACTGAGGCGTTCGGTTACGCCACATTCTTTGAAAAGATTGCCGAGCATAAACATACCGATAAGCGGAGCGACCGACGGAAGAACAAGTACACAAAGAACAGTAACAACAATCGGGAAAATGATTTTTTCTGTTTTGCTTACGGTTCTAAGCTGATCCATCTTGATTTCGCGCTCTTTTTTGGTAGTTAAAAGCTTCATAATCGGGGGCTGAATCAGCGGTATAAGAGCCATATAAGAGTATGCCGCTACTGCAATGGGTCCTAATAGCTGCGGAGCGAGCTTACTCGTTAAATAAATAGCTGTCGGTCCGTCTGCACCACCGATGATAGCTATTGAAGCTGCCTCCTGAGGCGTAAAGCCCTCAAAACCGGGGATAAGGTTGGTTGCGATTGAAATAAGAAAAGCAACATAAATACCAAGCTGAGCAGCAGCGCCGAGAAGAAGACTTGAAGGATTCGCAAGAAGCGGTCCGAAGTCGGTCATAGCGCCTACACCCATAAAGATAAGGCAGGGGAATATACTCGATTTAACACCTGCGTAAATCAGTCGCAAAACGCCAGTATCATACCAATGGGCACCTTCAACAACTTGGCCGCTGTATGACGACATCATAAGCGGATCATACATAATATCAGGATATATGTTAACAAGTAACATACCGAAAGCAATCGGAACTAAGAGAAGCGGTTCAAATTTTTTGACAATAGCCAAATATAAAAGAACAAAGGAGACTAAAATCATAACCCAGTTTTGCCATGACAACGATACAAAACCGGAGCTTTGAAATATCTCCACCAAAGCATTTACAACAGACATTTATTGACCTCCTCAGTTCAAATAAGCAAGGACGTCATCAGTTGCAACCGAGCTGCCTTTTGCGGCTACAACCTGTGAAACTGTACCATCCGAGGGAGCTACAATTTCGTTTTCCATCTTCATTGCTTCAAGAATAAACATAATGTCGCCGGCCTTAACGCTCTGACCTGCGGTAACATTTACTTTAAGTATTGTTCCGGGCATGGGAGCTTTAACAGCGGTTCCGCTTCCTGAAACAGGAGCAGGTGCGGGAGTAGCAGGTGCCGAGGGCTGTGTAGCCACAGGTGCTGCCGGAGCAGAAGCTGCGGTAGGCGCAACGCTTGTTACTATTGCCTCACTTAACTCGTCAACTTCGACTTCATAGTCTTTTCCGTTTAAAGTAACTACATATTTCATATTGTTAACCCCTTACTTGTTTTCTATAAGCTTAATTGAATTGAATTTTAATCTGTTCAAAGGAACTCCGCTTTCTTTGCTGACTATTGCCATAATTACAGCCGCAGTCTTTTCATCGGTTTTATAAAGATTCAACGTTCCCAATGTTTGATTTTCCGGAAGAGCAACACCGTCTTGGGGTTTTACAACCTCTTTAACGGCATCGGATTTTTTTGCGTTCTTTGCATTCGGCTCCTTTACAAACAATCTGATGAGCTTAGAAAGAAGCTGAACAAGAACTGCCAAAACAACAAGGACAATGAACACAACTACAATGCCGGTTATTGAAACATTAAGAGCTTCACCTATGGACATAACACTGTCTAATAAATACATCTTAACACCCCTTAGTCAATTCTTTTTATTGAATATTTAAAAGTATTTTTTTCTTTTTCTTCGCGTTTATCAAAAAATGCTTCAGCTTGAGTCGGGAATGCAATATAAGAAAGAACATCTTCGTCACTCTTTGCCTTTTCTCCGATTTCTTTTTTAGCCTTTTCAAAACCGGGTTCGAGAGAGTCGGCAAATCTGCCCTTAATAGGCTCTTCGTCGCCGAGAACCTTTTTCATAAGGTCCTTATCGATTTCGCCGGGAGCGCGACCGTATTCACCCTTAATATAAGCTTTTACTTCTTTGGAAATATTCTTATATCTCTCTCCGACAAGAACGTTAACAGTTGCCTGAACGCCGACCATCTGACTCATAGGTGTTACAAGCGGGGGATAACCGAGATCCTTTCTAACCTTGGGGGTTTCAAGGAGAACATCATTAAACTTATCCATTTTGTTCTGTGCGGTAAGCTGTGCAACAAGGTTAGAGAGCATTCCACCGGGAATCTGATAATTGAGTGCATTTGTGTCGGTTGAAAGCACAAGAGGATTTAAAGAGCCTTTTTTTAAGTATTCATCTTTTATAGGCTTAAAGAAGTCGTTGATATCTTTAAGGACAGAAAGGTCAAGGTCAATATCATAACCTTCCTGTTTTAAAGCATAAGCCATAGTTTCCGTAGGAGCCTGTGAAGTGCCGCCGGAGAATGAGGATATAGCAGTATCTATTACATCACATCCTGCTTCAACGGCTTTCTGAAGAGTAAGCATACCGAGTCCTGTGGTACAGTGTGTATGAAGAATAATGGGAGTTTTTACATTTTCCTTAAGAGCCTTTACCATATCATAAGCTTCTTTCGGACCTAAAATGCCTGCCATATCCTTAATGCATATAGTCTGGCAACCGAGCTCTTCCATCTGCTTGGCAAGCTTGATGTATGATTCAAGATTGTGTATTGGGCTTTGAGTATAGCAAATTGCGCCGGATGCAATGGCACCATTCTTTAAAGTCTCGTCAACTGCAACTTCAATATTTCTAACGTCGTTAAGAGCATCGAATATTCTTATGATATCAATGCCGTTTTCAATTGATTTTTTGACGAACATTCTTACTACATCATCAGGGTAATGATGGTATCCGAGCAAATTTTGACCTCTTAAAAGCATTTGAAGTTTTGTATTGGGGCATTTTGCTCTGATTTTACGGAGTCTTTCCCACGGATCTTCGTCGAGGTAGCGAAGGCAGGAGTCAAATGTTGCACCGCCCCAGCATTCAAGTGAATAATAACCCGCTTTGTCCATTGTTTCAAGAATGCCGTCAAATTCGGAGTAAGGCAATCTCGTTGCAATAAGAGACTGATTTGCGTCTCTTAAAACGGTTTCAGTAAACTGTACTTTCATATATATTACCTCCAAAAAAGTAACAAAATAATATCAAACACAATATAAAATCCAAATTGCTCCAATTTAATATTAATTATACAATATATAGTTTTGTTTATCAACATAAAAAATACATCAAAAATAAATTTGGTCAAAAAGAAAAAAAGAGAGACTTTACGGCCTCCCTTTTTTGTTAATTTTATAACGATATGTTTTTGGTTAAATATTTTTGCAAAGCTCATACGCCTGAGAGGTTGCATCTGCAATTCGGCCTGTTTTTTCCGCATCGCCAATGAGATAAACATTTTTAAGTTTGCCGTTTATATCATCGTAAAGCTTATTTTCAGGTCTTACGCCGAGAGACAGAACAACATAGTCCGCATCGACCAAAAGTATGTTCTCCGTATCCACCTTATTAAGCTCTATTCCTCTGTCGGTAATTTCCGTAAGCTTATGACCTACAATAAACTTAACGCCGTGTGCTTTAAGTCTCGGCATACAATCATCAATGTGCTGCATCCAAGTGCCGGGAGCTATCGAATCAGCCATTTCAACCACGGTAATATCATTGCCGTTTTCAGCCAACATTTCAGATGTTTCAAGGCCTGTCATGCCGGAGCCTATGACCGCAACCTTCTTATTTTTTAGCACTACCGAACCATCAAGAATATCGGTTGTCGTGAAAACGTTATCTTTATCGGAGCCCTTAATTGATTTAGGCTTAATTGCTTTACCGCCTGTAGCTATTATAACAGCATATGGATTGTATGACTTTATAATACTTTCGTCGGCAATTACATTATATTTAATTTCGGCACCGTAATGTGTTGCGTTTGTAACCAAGTCCTCAATGCACCAATTGATTTTTTCCTTAAGAGGCGGCTTATTAGCGAGTTGTAGTTGCCCACCGGGGAAAGCGTTCTTTTCAAGAACTATCGGTTTAAATCCTCGCTTAGCTAAAACTTCCGCGCTCATTAGACCGGCAGGACCGGCTCCGACAATTACAACAGTTCTGCCGTTGCCGTTGGCAATTGGATGCTCCGATTCTTTGCCCAATTTAGGATTCACAGAACAATGAGCATGTGTTCCTTTATATGCGTTTTTCTGCATACTTTCCATACAATACAGGCAACAGATGCATCTTTTGATTTCATCCTCTTTGCCCGCCTTAACCTTGTTTACCCAGTGCGGATCGGCTATGTGAGTTCTGCCGAGGCTGACAAAATCTTGAATACCTTCCTCGAGCTGTTCTTCCGCTTGCTTAGGAGAGCGAATTAGGTTAGCAGCCAATACCGGGATTTTTACTTCCTTTTTTACTGCTGCGGCCATATATTTTCTCCAGCCGGGCTCAAAAGAGGTAGGCTCCAACCAATAATTATATGTATCATAACCGGCACAGGAGACATCAATGGCATCAATCCCTTCTTTTTCAAGAACTTTCGCCATCCTAACTCCGTCTTCAAGCTTATAGCCGATTTCGGGTTTACCGATCATAGAATAACATTCATCAACAGATAAACGAACAACAATCGGGAAATCATTGCCGCATGCAGCTTTAATTCCATTGATAATATCAATTAAGAATTTCATTCTTTTTTCAAAGCTTCCGCCGTACTCGTCATTCCGCGTATTCGTGTAAGGACTCAAAAACTGCTGAATCAAATAGCCGTGTGCCGCATGTAATTCTACACCGTCCGCACCGGCCTTCTGCGCACGAACCGCACCGTTTATAAACTCTGAAATTATCTTTTTGATTTCCTTAACGGACATTTCCCTGTTTAAACTCTCAGCAGAGTATGCTCTGTCACATTTTGACGGAGAAAATGTACGAAGCACAAGGTCTTTCTGCATGAGCATTTTGCCGGCAGGAGCAACCTTATAAAACATTTTATCATAGAGCTTACCCATTATTCTTTCGGCACCTATCGATACCGGTACGGTACCCATAAGTAAGCCCAGATTTTGTCTGCCGGGGTGGTGAAGCTGAATGAACATTTTGCAACCATGTGAGTGAACTCTGCTTATCATTTCCGCAAGAGGTTTAATGTGATAGTCGTGGCTTATTGCAAGTTGGGCGAAAGCCGATGCTCCACTGAAATCATCAACTCTCGTAATCTCGGTAATAATAAGCCCGGCTCCTCCGATAGCACGTTCCTCATAATAATCCATCATTTCCTTTGTCGGACAACCGTTAAACTGACCGAAACCAAGCATCATAGGGGGCATAACAACACGGTTTTTAATTTGAACCGTACCGATATTCATAGGGGTGAATAGCATCTTATATTCCATTTTGGCAATCTCCCTAATCTTTTTTCGGGAAATGTTTTGCCTTTATCTTAACATAAAAACGGACACTTAACAATGATTTATTCTTTTTTTACAGACTTTATGAGGGAAAAGATGCCGGACAGCAATAAAAAAGCTGCAAACATCTTTCTAACAATCGCGCTGCTAATATGAGATAATGCTGTGTAGCCGACAATAACCCCAGCAATTCCGCCTAAAACAATCGGCCAAATATATTTAAAGCTGATAATTTTCTTTCCGGCATAAACTATCACAGATATAACAGCGCATGGAAGAAAAAGCAATAAATTATAGCCTTGAGCAGTAAATTGCTCAGTGTCAGTAAAAAATGTTAGATATAAAATGTAAAAACTACCGCCGCCGAGACCCATCGAAGTTATTACCGAAGATACGAAAACGGCAAGCAAATTCAAAATCGTTCATTTAAATAACAACCTTATTCCGGCATAGATCATAAAAAAAGAAAATGCGACCGATAAGAATCTGTTTGAAAGCTTAGAGAAAACAACCGTACCTATAATCGCTCCCAAAGCCGAAGCGGGAAGAATTGTAATTATACTGTTAAAGCTTGTAAATCCCTTTTTAATATACATATAAAATGATATTACGGAGAGAGGCAGAATAATAGCAATCGTATTTGCCTGAGCCTGTTTTTGCGACATACCGGCAGCTTTAAGAATCGGAACCGATATGATTCCACCGCCTGCGCCGAGGGTAACGTTTATGATACCTATCGGAATGCCGATCAGGAATTTCTTTATCGTACTAATATTTATCACCGATGTTATGTTTTACCGCAAAAAATATTATATTCATAAAAAACAGCGAAGTGAAAAATCACTTCGCTGAAAAATTATTATTTTACTATTTATTTTTTTTGCAGAACAAGGCATCTCTGATAACACTATTCGGGTCCTTTATCAGCAATATAATTATCCAAACAATGAGACCCAATGCAATAATCGAAAAACCTAAAAACGCATCGTTCAGCATATCCTCCGGAGCAGGAGTAAAATATGCTGCCTTCAACTCGGAGTATTCAAAAACCGCATCAACGAACCACATAACGGAAGCACCCCAAAAGATATAGCACGGAACGTTAAGCAGATATTTTTTTCGTTCAGCACAAAAGTACCAAACAGCAGTTGAAATAATTGCGGCAAATACGCTGATAAGTAATGTCATTATTCCATTAATTCCTTTTCTTTGGAAATTTTTGTTTCTTTAATCTTAACGACCAAAAGCATAATTCCCCAAACGGCAGTAACCAAAAGAGACATTGCAACACCGACGGTTGCCATTTCATGAAGCATTGTAGCTGTATCCTCGGCGTTTGATGCGCCTGTAAGGAAGGGGAAATAAGGAGTTAACTCTCCATGCCAAAGGTGTTCAAAGGCAAGAAGTAAAACACCGCCCCAAAGTAAATTGCGAAGCCAAGAAAGCTTTCTTGAAACCGAAATTTTATACTCAGGAGCCTGGACAGCACCCTCAGGCAGCTTACATTCAAGCTTCTCCTGTGAAATTTCATGCTTTTTTGCGATTTGCACAGCTACGGTTGCAATAACAGCTTCTGCAGCCGGTACTACGAAACAAGCCATAATTTACCTCCGGTAAAGTAAAATTTGAATGATAAAAGTTTATCAATACTAATAATATAATAATTCTTTAATAGAAGTTTGTCAATTGAAAATTGTCTAAAATTTCATAAATAAACAGATTTTTTTGTTTTGACTTATTTTCTTATGATTATTGACAATTGTATGAATAAAAGCGTAAAATATATTCATATAAATTTTATCGGGAGATTATTATGGATAAAGTAAGAGTAATTGAAATAAAACAAAGTGTTTTTAAAAATAATGACGAACAAGCCGAAAAGCTGAGAGGCGAGCTTAAATCCAAAGGTGTATTTTTATTAAACCTTATGTCCTCTCCCGGTTCAGGTAAAACCACCACACTGAAAGCTACAATAAATGCGCTTAAAGATAAGCTGAAAATCGGTGTTATGGAAGCTGATATTGACAGCGATGTTGATGCAATAAAAATTGCCGAAACAGGTGTAAAATCAATTCAGCTGCACACAGGAGGGATGTGCCACCTTGATGCAGCCATGACTAAGCAAGGTGTTGAGGCTCTCGGCACAGATGGGGTTGAACTTGCAATTCTCGAAAATGTCGGAAATCTTGTTTGTCCCGCAGAATTTGACACAGGTGCCGTTAAAAATGTAATGATATTATCTGTTCCCGAGGGTGACGATAAACCGCTTAAATATCCTCTTATGTTTAAGGTAAGCGATGTTGTGCTTATCAACAAAATCGATGTTTTACCTTATTTTGATTTCGATGTTGAAAAATGCAAGGAATATATCAAGCACAGAAACCCAAACGCAAAAATCTTTCTCATCTGCGCCAAAACAGGCGAGGGGATTGATGAATGGGCTACTTGGCTTAATGATGAAGTCAGAGAATGGATTGACAAATAAAATAAATGATAATAAAAAACGCTTGATGAAAATCAAGCGTTTTTTTATGTCTGTAACAATTTAATTGTTAAAAGCGCCTTTAATTGACTCCAACGTTGCTGTAAGGTCACTCTGAGGAACAAGCATTGATATATCTACTTCCGAAGTAGTTATCATTATTATGTCTGTATTAGCTTTTGCGGCAGCCGCAAACACCTTGGCGGCTACACCGGGTTGACCTTTCATAGCTTCTCCGAAGACAGATATTTTGCAGTTCCCGTTGCTTACCGAAAGTTTAACATCGGGATACAAATCTCTTATTTTAGCGGAAAGCTCCAAAATTTTTCCCAAATCGTCACCGCTGACGGTAAATGACAAATGCGGCTTGTTGCTGTGCGGCGGTGTTTGAGAAATCATATCAACATCAATATTATTTGTCGAAATCATATCGAAAATTTTTGATATGGTATTCATATCGGCAGGTGAATCGTTGAGTGAAACAAGCGTCACATCTTCGACTACTGATATATTTTGAATGGTTTTCATACAAACGACCTCCTTATTTAGCATCAACAAGCTGACGCATATTGTATAGTCCTGCAGGTTTTCCCTCTAAGAAGAGAGCGGCATTTATTGCACCTGTTGCAAAAAGCTCCTTGGAACGCGCTGAATGAGAAATTGTAATTATCTCATCATGACCCGCAAAAATTATTTCATGCTCACCGACTATTGTTCCGCCGCGAATCGAATGAATGCCGATTTCGTTTTTGCTGCGCTTTGCTCTTTTCGAGTGTCTGTCAAACTCATATTTCGGTTTAACCGACAATGCATCGGATATGCTGTCTGCAAGCATAAGAGCTGTTCCTGAGGGCGCGTCAATCTTTTGATTATGGTGCGCTTCGACAATTTCAATATCAAAAGAGCCTTCAAGTACACGTGCAGCCTTGGCGGCAAGCTCCGATATTAAATTTACGCCGATAGACATATTCGCCGAGAAAAACATAGGGACTGTTTTTGAGCACTCATTTATATCGGCAATTTGATCTTCGCTGAGGCCTGTGGTAGCTACAACCGCAGGGCACTTTTTTGCAGAAGCATATTCCAAAAGTCCGCTCAAAACAGACGGGTGAGAGAAATCAATTATCACATCGGCATCAACACCGCTGGTTGAGTCAAAAGATTTAAACACCGGAAATTCCGCTTTTCCGTCACCTATATCTACGCCGGCAACTATTTCACAGTCGTTTCTCGAGGAAACACAGTCTCGTATAACATGGCCCATTTTGCCGAAGCAACCGCTTAAGATTATTCTTATCATTTTTTCACATCCGTAAATCTTAATAATTACTTAATAAGTCCGTACTTTGCCAAAACTTTTCTCAAGTGTTCGGTCTTTTCCTCGGACATATCGCATAACGGCAGTCTGAGAGGACCGACGTCAAAGCCCATCATACGCATTGCAACCTTGACGGGGATGGGATTAACATCCATAAACAGAGCGTTGCAAAGCTCAAGATACTTAAGCTGAAGCTCGGCACTCTTTTTAAAGTCACCGTCAAGTGCGGTAGCGGCAATATCATGAGCCTCCTGCGGCATAACATTTGAAAGAACCGAGATAACGCCCTTGCCGCCGAGAGACATAATCGGAGTTATTTGATCATCATTACCTGAATAAACGGCAAAATCATCGCTGCAAAGGGAAATGGTTTTTGCTATTGAAGACAAATTTCCCGTAGCCTCTTTAGCGGCATAAATGTTTTTATGCTTTGAAAGTTCGGCATAAGTTTCCGGTTTAATTTCACAACCGGTTCTACTCGGTACATTGTACAAAATAATCGGTGTGGAGACACGATCGGCTACATAAGTAAAGTGTTTAATAAGACCTTCCTGAGAAGCCTTGTTATAGTAAGGAGTTACCATAAGCAGACCGTCAACGCCGGCTTTTTCGGCCTCATTTGACAAATTCAAAGCATATGCCGTGTCATTGCTTCCAGTTCCTGCTACTACGGGAATTCTTCCGGCAACAACATCAACTGTGTACTTGATTACTTCTGTGTGCTCCTCATGAGAAAGTGTGGCACTTTCACCTGTGGTACCGCATATAACGATACAATCGGTTGAATTAGCTATTTGGTATTCAAGAATTTCTTTAAGTGCCGGATAGTTCACCTTACCGTCAGAAGTAAACGGGGTAATTATCGCAACACCTGCACCTGTAAAAATGGGCTTTTTCATTGTTATCCCTCCGAATAAAATCAGTCCATGTAGCCTTCGGCACAAAGAAGTTCCGCAAGGAGAACAGCTCCGCCTGCAGCGCCTCTCAGCGTGTTATGAGAAAGGCATACAAATTTATAGTCGTACTGGGTATCTTCACGAAGTCTGCCAATTGATATAGCCATACCGTGTTCAAGCCCTCTCTGCAGTTTCGTTTGAGGAAGATTATCCTCGGTAAAATAGTTAAGGAACTGTTTGGGAGCACTGGGGAGCTCGAGCTCCTGAGGTCTGCCTTTGAAATTCTTCCAAATTTCAAGCATTTGCTCCTTGGTGGGCTTATCTTCAAATCTTACGAAAACCGCGCCCATATGACCGTTTGAAACGGGAACACGAAGACACTGAGCAGTAAAATTGGGGGAGGTGGCGTCAACAATTTTGTCGCCCTCAATGTGACCCCAAATTTTAAGCGGTTCTTTTTCGGATTTTTCTTCCTCGCCGCCGATAAAAGGTATTACGTTATCAACCATCTCGGGCCACGTATCAAACGTTTTTCCTGCTCCGGAAATAGCTTGATAAGTGCAAACCAAAACATCTTTTACACCGAATTTCGAGAGCGGGAACAAGGCGGGAACATAACCCTGAAGCGAGCAGTTAGGCTTAACGGCAATAAAACCGCGCTTTGTACCGAGACGCTTTCTCTGCGACGGTATAATTTCTATGTGTTCGGGATTAAGCTCGGGAAGAACCATAGGAACATCGGGGGTGTGTCTGTGAGCACTGTTGTTTGAGACAACGGGGCACTCGGCCTTTGCATATCTCTCTTCCAATGCTTTTATCTCATCTTTTTTCATATCTACGGCACAGAAAACAAAATCAACCATAGAAGCGATTTTTTCAACATCTTCCGTAGCATTCATTACTACCATATCTTTAACGGCGTCGGGAATATCCTCATCCATGCACCATTTGGCTCCTACAGCCTCTTTATACGGTTTGCCGGCTGATCTTGAGCTTGCGGCAAGTACCTTTATGTTGAACCAAGGATGTTCGCTCAGCAATGTGATAAATCTTTGTCCTACCATGCCGGTCGCACCGATAATACCAACATTATAATTTTTTCCCACTTGTATTTACCTCCAAAAAATGTTATTCTATTGTCTGCAAAAAAAGACCGGTTAAAAAACCGGTCATCATTTGTCAAAATAAGGCTTGCATTATCAGGAAAGATAATGTCGATAGCTCTCCATCACAACAAAATGATGACAGTCGCATTGCTGTTAACAATGTGCCCAAAAAGCATTGCCCGGAGCAATTGCTTTTTTCGGCAAAAATCCCTTTCACATATCGGTTATCAACGTCCGGCGTCTGTCAAAATGCTACTGATGATTTCTGCACCTCTATCGCAGTTTTACTTATAATATCATTTTTATTATATATAGTCAAATATTTTTGAAAAATTTATATACATATCGGAGATAAGCCATGAAAAAGCATGATTTTTATTATGATTTACCAAACGAACTTATTGCGCAGACTCCTATTGAGCCTCGTGATGCGTCAAGAATGATGGTTGTCAACAGGCAAACAGGGGAAATTGAGCACAAGCATTTTTATGATGTTGTAGACTATTTAAATCCCGGCGACTGCCTTATTTTAAATGACACCAAGGTTTTGCCGGCACGACTTTACGGTATTAAAGATGAAACCGGCGCAAAGGTTGAATTTCTGCTTTTAATGCAAAAAGAAAAAGACGTATGGGAAGTAATTACCGGCCCCGGAAAGAAAGCAAAGACCGGCTCCAAATTTACATTTAACGACGGTATATTATATGCCGAAATAACCGCTGTGCTTGACAACGGAGACAGAATCGCTAAATTTACGTACGATACCGACAAATTCGGTAATTTCTTTGAGGTACTTGACAAAATCGGTGAAATGCCGCTTCCGCATTACATCACGCACAAGCTCGAGAATGCAGACCGTTATCAAACGGTATATGCTAAGGAACTCGGATCTGCCGCAGCTCCTACGGCGGGTCTTCATTTTACGCCGGAGGTTTTACAAAAGATAAAGGATAAAGGCGTAAAAATCGGCTATGTAACCTTACACGTAGGCATAGGCACTTTCAGACCGGTTAAAACCGAAAATATCGAAGAACATAAAATGCATTCGGAGCACTATCATCTTCCAAAAGAGACGGCAGATCTCATAAACGAAACACACAATAACGGCGGAAGAGTGGTAGCGGTCGGAACTACCTGCTGCCGTACTCTCGAAAGCGTGGCAACATACTGCGGTGAAATATGTGAAAAGGATGATTGGACAAGCATTTTCATATATCCGGGGTATAAATTCAAATGCATTGATGCGCTTATTACAAATTTTCATCTACCGGAAAGTACGCTTATAATGCTTGTATCGGCTTTTTATAACAGAGACGACATTTTGAAGGCATACGAAGAAGCAGTTAAAGAGAAATACAGATTTTTCAGTTTTGGCGACTGTATGCTCATTGTTTGATTTAAGGAGATTTTATGTTAAAAGTTATTAAAAAGGTCGGCAATGCAAGGCTTTGCGATTTTGAAACAGTACACGGAACCATACACACCCCGGCATTTATGAACGTAGCAACGGCGGGCGCAATAAAAGGCGGTCTTTCTGCCGTTGATCTTGAAAATATCGAAACACAGGTTATGCTGTGCAACACATACCACCTTCACGTAAGACCGGGGGATGATTTAATTCACGACCTCGGCGGTCTTCACAAATTTACGGGGTGGAGCGGTCCTATTCTTACAGACAGCGGCGGATTTCAGGTCTTTTCGCTTGCTAAACTCCGCAAAATAAAAGAAGAGGGCGTCAGCTTTAATTCTCATGTAGACGGTCGCCGTATTTTTATGGGACCGGAAGAAAGCATGCAAATACAATCTCATTTGGGCTCTACCATTGCCATGGCTTTTGACGAGTGTGTTGAAAATCCTGCCGAATATTCATACTCCAAACAGTCATGCGCACGAACTGTAAGATGGCTTAAAAGATGTAAGGCTGAAATGGAAAGACTAAATTCTCTGCCTGACACCATAAATAAAAACCAACTCTTATTCGGAATCAATCAAGGGTGCACTTTTGATGATTTGCGCATAGAAAATATGAAAGAGATTGCCGATTTGGATCTTGACGGATATGCCATAGGCGGGCTTGCCGTCGGCGAACCCAAGGAAGATATGTATCGTATAATTTCGGCTGTTGAGCCGTATATGCCTGCGCAAAAACCGCGGTATCTTATGGGTGTAGGCACGCCCGGCAATATAATCGAAGGTGTAAGCAGAGGTGTTGACCTTTTTGACTGCGTAATGCCGAGCCGCAATGCAAGGCACGGTCATCTTTTTACTCATGCCGGTATTATAAATCTCAATAATGAAAAATATAAAAGAGATGATACCCCGATTGAGCCGGGCTGTAACTGTCCGACCTGTCGGAATCACTCAAAGGCCTATATAAGACATTTGTTTAAAGCAGGGGAAATGCTTGCATTCAGACTTGCCGTAACACACAATCTTTATTTCTATAATAAATTGATGGCCGACATCAGATTATCTTTAGAAAATGATACATTCCCCGAGTTTAAGAAGCAATATGTTGATATACTTGACACAAGAATATAATTCGGCTTATTTTATATCTATGTTGTATTTATCTATAATATAAACATAAAAGATAATTCGTATCTGCTGTTCGTTTTGAATGGCAGATTTTTTCTTTAGAACCAAAACCGAGCATTAAAAAGATATTTAACGCTTAATATAATCAGTAAAACACCCTCCACTTTCATTAAAAAAGTAGAGAGTGCTTTAGTTGTTGCGTTAAGAGTTAAGTATATTAACGATTAAATTATTTCAACTTCTTTTCTTGTTAATATATCCTGTAATACATATTATAACAAACCATATGCCACCGATTGTTAAAGTTACAGCAACGCTGACATTATGTAAATGAGTATACGGTGCGTATTCCTTTATAACTCTGTTTATGGCCATAGCAATCAATGTAACCGGTTGTAAATATACTGGCACTTTCCAAAGAGCCTTTACTTTCCTGTACTTTATAAGACCGTAAACATCCATTCCGAAAATTACCAACAACATAATCATGTATGTCGGCATATCCATAGAATTTATTAAGGTCAATATATAGTCCTCCTTTTAATAGCCAATCCATGCTTTTTTCCAATATTTTTCTCCGGCAGTTAGCAGAGCTCCAGTTGAGATTGTTAATGCAGCGCCGAGAACAACCGGAAGATTGAAGCATACATTTCCAAACACTTATGTTTTTAGTTTGACTGTTTCATCACTATTTTATAGTTAAACAGAGGTACTTGCTTGAATAGCACAAATCAATAAAAACAAACCTTATGCCAATCTCTAAGATGCAATAACGGTCTTGATTTTTGGTTGTAAGGCATAATAATTTGATTGCCCTTAGCCATTACCTCTTTGTAAACTGTGCCAATAACGCTGCCGTTTCGATAAGGGAGAAACTCTTGATTAGATAATACTATGAAGTCAGCTCTTAAAAAAAATCCTTCAAACAGCGGCACAATTTGATAATAAATAGGTTCATCAGAATTAACGGCACGTTTCCGCTTTCCGCTAAATGAATACTGAGTAAATTGATTATTGCTTACTTCAACATAAGCAAGAATGCATATTGTTTTTGATTGCACATAGTAAGTAATACCAATAAGAACTAATGAACAGATTATCAAAAGAATGTTCTCTTCATCTCTATATTCAATACAAAATGCAGCAGTTGCAACGACAATAACCACCTCCACACATACCAAACTTATATGGTCCGCTATCCAGTATTTTGACAAATATATTTTCATGCAACCACCTCCGATTAAAACAAGTCAATAATAGATTGCAGTATGGAAATGTTGCCGCCCATCGCAAAATTAGCCGCAAACCCTTTTACCGTCACCATTATACATTTTATAATACAAGCGGTCAAGATTATCGTATAAAACGTATAAAATCCGAGTTGTCGTTTAGCAAAGAAACTGCTTAGCGGTAGACAATTTAAGAAAGCATAAGGATATATGCGGAAATATTTAATAAACAGTTTATTAATTTTAATGTTAATAGTTGCAAATTTTTATATTTATATGTATAATAATTTGGAATTATAAATTGGAGGAACTCAAATGAACAATTATTTAATGTTATTAGAGGCCAGTACTTCAGCCTCGGGCAAAGGCTCTTTTCAAATGATTATTTTGATGGTCTTGCTTTTTGTCGGTATGTATTTTCTGATGATTCGTCCTCAGAAAAAACAGCAAAAAAAAGAGCAGGAGATTCGTGAGAATACTCAGGTTGGCGACGAAATAACAACCATCGGCGGTATAGTCGGCAAGGTTGTTACCGTTAAAGAGGATTCTCTTATAATCGAAACGGGCGCAGACAAAAACAAGATGAAAATAACCCGTTGGGCTATTCAAACAAATGTTACTGCAAATGAGAAGATTAAAGCCGAAAGGGAAGCCGCAAAGGCTGCCGCTCTTAAAGCTAAAGAAGAAAAGGCAAAAGAGAAGGCAGATAAAAAGAACAAAGACTGAGAATAAGCGTTATAAAAGAATTCACCCTCTCATAGTAATCTATGAGGGGGTGTTTTTATGCATAAACAAAAAAATTATGTTTTACCGTTTTGGCTCAAAAGCATTATAGCGGGGATTTATATCGTTCATTTTTGAATCCCTAATGTTTTTGGGCGCATCAGCCTTTATACTGAAATCAGAATCATTTTCGGCCAATCGTTATCCATTAATATCCTATGCTGTTTTTGCCGTTTCGGTTATAGTTTGTTCGTTATTAACTATGAATAGAACTAAAAACAAGGCGGCACTCTGCTGTTTTATATCGGAACTCTGCTTATTGCTGCTAAATTTTCTGACAATAGCAATTATAAATGATTTAACGCTGAATATTAAAAGCTTATTGCTTATTCCAATCTGTTTTGTCTTGTCGGCTGTGATTGTTGTTATAGTCAAAGTAAAAAAATAATAGGCATTAACCGCAAGCTTCAGTCATAAAATGTACAAGTTTAAACAGGAGGAATTGAAATGGAAATCAAAGCTTTAAGAACAAAAAAGATAAAAGCCGCAAAGATTGGAATATTGAGCCAAAAAATGTTTTTGCTTATGACGGTTTTTATTATAGGACTTGTTTTTGGCACTATGAGCTTAAGAAATCCGGGAGATGATTATGCACTAAAAATTCAATCTTTCATCAAGAATTATTTTCTTGCCAAATCGTCACAGTCGTTATTCACTATTTTTGCCACGACGCTACTTCGCGACTGCGTGTTTTTATTAATACCGTTTATATTCGGATTATGTCTTATAGGCGAACCTATAGCGTGGCTTGAGCCGGTTTTTCGCGGACTCGGAATAGGCTTGATATCCGGATATTTATACAGAACATATAATATTGACGGTATGAAATTTTACGGCATTGTTATGTTAATTCCGTTTGTACTGTCTTCATCAATTATGCTGGCGGCGTGCCATGAAAGCATACTTATGTGCAGAGACATAAACAGGAAAACTAAGGATAATACCGTGATACCGAACAAATTTATAAAGCTGTATTTGATTAGATATGCGGTTTTGCTTGTATCCGAAATACTGATTTCAATAATTTCGACAATAAATATAAGATTTTTAGCCGAAAAACTCACTCTTCCTTTTTAGAAGGATTTTTATTCGCTTTACTTGCTTTAACCTCAGCCAACGGATTAGCTTCGGAGGCTTTTCTTAGTTGTTCATCAACAATGTGAGTATAAATCTCCGTTGTGCCGAGATTTTCATGACCCAATATATCCTTTAATACCAATACATCAACATGCCCGTGCTGGTACATAAGAGTTGCGGCGGTATGGCGAAGCTTATGTGCCGAAAAACCTCTGTTGCCGAGACCCGCTTTGTCCAAATACTCATAAACAATATGCTGTACGGTTTTAGGACTTATGCGTTGAAGCCGTGAGCTTAAAAACAACGCGTCTTTGTCCTTTTCTTTTAAACCGTCTTTGGGCCGAACCGCCATATAGTTTTTAATAGCATCCATACAAGCGTCATTTAAATATATTGTACGTTGTTTGTTGCCTTTACCTGTTATCGTAATTGTATTATTGTCTCTTATATCATTATAGTTGATTGAAACAAGCTCTGACAAACGCAGTCCGCAATTTAAAAACAAAACAAGTATGCAATAATCCCGCTCTTTATGTTTTCCGTCAACGCTGCCGAGCAATTTAAGGCTCTCATCAAGAGTCAGATATTTCGGCTGTGATTTTTTGAGCTTAGGCGTTTCGAGCTCAAGCATTGGGTTTTCCTTAAAAAACATTCTCTGTACAGTCAGATATTTATAGAACATTCTGATTGAAGTAACTTTACGTGCTCTTGCCGCCGAATCATTATTGCGCTCATTTTTGCAATATGATAAAAAGGCATATGCATCCATTAAAGTTACATTTCTCAAAAAGTCTATATCAACATCGGTTATGTCAATTTTGTCAAACTCCTCGGAGGAGGGGACAAGCGCTTTTTGCCTCTTCAAAAAGCGCAAAAACATTTTTAAATCCAACGCATATTCATCAATGGTAAGCGATGATTTATTTTTAACAACATAAATGTGGTTTAAAAATTCTTTAAGTATAATAGGCAGATCGTCAGCAGTACTGTATTTCATTATTAAAGAGCACCTCCGTGTGAAACCGTTTCACATATGCTGATTGAATATATGAATTTGCCATAACACCGAACCGGAGTTCGTAAATTATGCCCAGGCAAATAAAGTAAGGATAATACGTTATTAAATTATCATTTTATCAATTATACAATAAACTGCAAGAATTGTCTATTTATAGAATAATTTAGCTTCTGCTAATTCTGCAAATCCAAACAAAAATAATCATTAAGACAATGCAATGAATTAACATGGAGAAAACTAATTAAGGAAATAATTATTAAAATTATTTATAATATTTTTTATAAAGCAAATAATGCCGTAATTTAAGTAAAATGTAGATAACATTGCAGATAAAGTTAACAATGCCGACTTAAGCCATATATTAACTTTAAAAGGCAAAAAGTCCGTCAATAACCCTAAAACCACCGGAAATGAGCTAAAGTGATTATACGGTAATTTCAAAGTAATTTAAGGACTTTTCCTGTTTTAACTCCCCCTAATTATACAAAACATTTATTTTGTATAATTAACAATTTTAAAAAAGCCTGAGATCTTCAGCACCTGCTCCGGTTGAAGCAACTAAAAGCAACTGCTATAAATCGAAAAATGGGATTAAGTCAAACACTGCGATTTAATCCCATTTACTTCATCTTTTTAATTATAATTACAGCTTCAGCTTATATCCGCTGCATTTCTGTTCTAACATGGCTTTAATCACATCTACAGCATAAGCCGCAGCTTCTACCGGCGGCATACCGAATCTGCTTATATTTGAAATTACCGTATAATCGCTTTCGCTCATTTCCGGATGAGGTTTGTATGCAATATATGCGCTCATACTTTCATCTGTAAGAAGTCCCGGTCTTTCTCCAATAAGCACGCAAACAACCTTTGCGTTTAACAAAGGGCCTATTTCGCGGGCTGTATTTACTCTGCAATACCGTACAAAGAACGGCTTTCCAACACTTATGCCTTCTTCTTCAAGTCCGAGATGCAGTATCGGTAACATATTTGAAACGTTTGCTTTTATTGACGGTGCAGACAACCCATCACCGCAATAAATTTGAACATCAGCACCGTATGTCGCGTTTTTTAGCAGAAAGTCTTTAGTTTCTTCGTCAAACAATCTTCCGTAATCAGGACGTGTTAACATCTCATATTTATCGTGACATTTTGTCCTTACTTCAAAAACACCGAGATCATCTAAGGTTTCTTTGCTGACTTCACTCATAACTGCATCGTTTGCCGCAGCATGTGCCGCCCTGAAGTCAAGATATGCTTTTGTTTTATATCTGCTGCCTGCCCTGCCTATTTCCAATCGCGCAGGCGTTGCACTTCTTAGACTGTCAAAATAATCGCCCATAACTTACACCGTCCGTTTACAGAAATATTCGCGGATTCCCCGCGTTTTTGCCAAGATGGCCGTTTTTCCAAATGCCGTACCCCTCAAGCCATTGCTTGAACTCTTCTATCGGCGATAGACCAAGCATTTCCCGTATCGCCGCGATATCATGGTAAGAGGTTGATTGGTACATAAGCATTACATCATCGCTCTGCGGAATCGACATAACATAATGACATCCCGCAGAAGCCAACATAACCAATAGTGAATCGCTGTCATTTTGATCAGCCTTCATATGATTAGTGTAGCAAATATCACAGCCCATAGGCAAGCCGTGCATGTGTCCGCAAAAATTATCCTCAAGAGCGGCGCGTATCAGTTCCTTAGTATCATAAATATATTCTGGTCCTATAAAGCCTACGACTGTGTTGACAAGAAAAGGATTGTAATGACGAGCAAGGCCATAGCACCTACTCTCCATAACAAGCTGGTCTGCGCCGTTATGAGAATTAGATGACAACTCACTTCCCTGCCCTGTCTCAAAATATATATAATTAGGACCGATTGACGTACCCTTACTTGCCATCAATTCGTTCGCTTCCGCGAGCATGTCAACATCTGTTCCGAAAGAAGCGAGAGCTTTTTCGCTTCCGGCGATTGACTGAAAACAGAGATCCATGGGTGCTCCGCTTTTTAAAGCCTTTAATTGTGTCGTGATATGGCTCAAGACGCATATTTGAGTGGGTATTTTTAAACGGCTCTTTACATCGTTAAACAGATTGAGAATATCAGTTGTGCTCTTGACATTATCAATGGCAGGGTTAAGGCCTAAAACCGCATCACCTGCGCCGTATGATAAACCCTCAAGCAGCGAAGCTGTTACGCCTTTTACATTATCGGTAGGATGATTAGGTTGTAAACGTACTGCAAATGTTCCTTTTTTGCCTATCGTCGTATTACATGTAGCCTCGATATGCAATTTGCGTGAAACGTACATTAGATCGAGATTCCCCATAAGTTTAGCCAAAGCGGCTATAACTTCGGAGGTCATACCACGGGCTTTTTTTAGAATTTCATCTCCGCTAATCATATTGTCGAGTATAGCTTCACGTAATTCACCTATTGTAAGTGATTTGATTTTGTCATATTCTTTTTTGTCAAGATCACCGAGAATTATTCTTGTTACCGCATCTTCATTTGCAGGAACAGCAGGCTCTGCCGTAATTTCTTCGACCGTTAAATCGCTCAAAACTTCTTTTGCGGCTATTCGTTCTTTGGCGTTAGCGGCAGCAATCCCTGCGAGCGAATCACCGCTTTTTTGCTCATTGGCTTTAGCCAAAACCTCTTTAATTGAAGAGAATTTATACCTGTTACCCAAAAGTACAGTTTCTAACTTCATTTCTTTTTTCCTCCGAAAACAAGGGTTTTAACAACTACCGGTACGGCCTTATTGCCTGCAATAGGTTCACCGATATCTATATAATCGTCTGACTTACACTCGATACCGTCAAGACAAATAAATGGATACTTTGGAGGCAACCGTCTGCGAAGACATTGCCCCAAGGCTTTTGAAAAATCTTCTTTAAGAATCACAACTAATGTTGTATTGTTATTAATCAATTCTTTACAAGCAGTTACTATCTTTTCAGAAAGAGTATCGACATCTTTGAATGACGGGGATTTCTCTCCTCTTATGCATATGGCGCACGCCTTATCGGATACACGCTCAAGCGATTCGATACACGGCAGATTTTTAATCGGTAATGCAACATCGGCATACTGTATGGTGCTTCCCGAAATATCCATACTGAATTGGCCTGCTCCGATAACTGTCGCCCGTATAGGATTATCAAGCTCAGTTATAACCTTGCACGGATAAGTTTCGGTGTCGTTTCTAATTTCATCGGCAAGAATAACGCCGATATCACCGTATTTAAATAAATTATCCGTTTTTTCCTGCATACATTCAGAAACGCCGCCTGAAAAAGTAACGATTTCGGGGATGTATTTCCCGGATAGCAAACTATCGGTTATTAACTCGGTTTCAATATTTTTTTCTTTACAAAAACCCAAAGCCTCTTTGATTTTTGAGGCAAGTATAGAGCAAAGCTTATGAATCGAATTTATGCTATCCGCATCATCAAAGCTTTTTATGTTTATGCCATTTGCGCGGCACAAATTTAATAACGACGATGATATAAAAATGCCATCGTCGTTACTTTTTCGTACGAGTCTGCCGCCGATATTTAAGCAACAGGTTTCCACACAACTTCCGTTTACAAATACCGAGATATTGGTAGTGCCGCCGCCTATGTCAACATTAGCGGTACATTTTCCCTCGTTTTCGCTGATAACGTCTGCCCCGGCGCCTTTGCCGGAAAGATAAGATTCAAGCTCGCTGCCTGCCTGTGCTGCAATAAAATCGCCTGCAAATTCAGATACGGAAGAAATAACCTCCGAGGCGTTTTCTCTGCAGGCACTCTCGCCTGTAACTATAACAGCCCCGCACTTCAGCTCATCCGGTGTTACGCCGGCTTTTTTATATTGTTCTTTAATAATTGCTGTAACTGCACTGGCGTCAATTTTACCGTCGGGTAAAAGCGGTGTAAAAACAACATCACTTTTAAATAAAACCTTTTTTGATGTTATATGCACGCTCGGAACTGTACCGAAGCCCTCCGTCACACCTATGCCGATGCGGCTTATAACAAGATGAGTGGTTGTAGTGCCGATGTCTATTCCGGCACTCAGCATACTTTCCGTTTTCATATTAAGCCTCTTCGACCGCAGATAATGATTCTGCCGCCATTTCTGCTTCTATTGTTGATTTTTTTCTGCGATGAATAATAAATCTGTTGCACGGATAAGTCCATAATGTCGGAATCGTCATTCCGATAAGCTTTATAACCAGATCCCAAATGTTGCCGGTAAGGTTGTGAGATTGTGCAAAGGTTGTCATTGCAGACCCTATCCAACCGTTAGCAAAAATTGTAAACACAACCATAATTGCATACAAAATCATACTAAGCGTCGGATTCACATCAGCTTTAAATGTAATTTTTCGATTGATAATAAATGCAATTGCATATCCGATTGTTGTAGAAATGAGATAAGTATAAAGATAGCCTTTTGAGGTTATACCGATCATATTAAGTGCATCATTCACAACAGGCACTGAAGTAAGAGCTTTAAATGCCGTATTCAGTAAAACCATATGTACAATCAACTCAACAGCAGATGAACTGCCCCCGGCAATCGAGTATTTAATAAACTTCCAAAGCTCAGCGTGTTTTTTTGACCAACGCGTAAATCCGTTATCTTTTTTTAGTTTCGCTCATTTATCCTCCGGTAATTATAAGAATTTTGCAAGTAAAATGATTAGAATTATAATTGCAGCAATAATACCGATTGTTTTAACAATCATGGGTATGGCGGCATCGACCGTAGTCGGAGCTTTACTGGAAAGATAATCAAAAACAGGTCTTGACACTTTTTTGCCGACTAAATCTTCATATGTTCTCGAGTATGTCTTATAGCTGTCAGGTTCCTTTTCGTCAAGTATAAAACATCTGACACCACGCTTGGTTCTGTTACCGTAAGCATTAAATCCGGATGACGGGGTAAAACCGAGATCGACGTTTTTATAAGTACCAATAAAATTATTTTTATGGTCGTGACCTACATAGACTGCCATTATATCACCGCATTCAGAAAGGGCGTCGAATTCGCCGCTGTTGACATCGGGAATTGACGGCGGCTCTTTAAAAGTTCCGCCGACTCTGCATGTTTTTCCGAGTCTGTAATACTCGTGTTTATGCGTCCTGTATGCTTGAACAGCTTTTCTTTCATTCTTTTGAACTCTTCTTAGAATACAATAGTATTCCGGAAGCGGTATATGCTGGAAAACTATAGAAGGCACATATTTTCCGTTTTTCTCTTTAAGCTCATCACGTTTTGCTTTATACCAGGAAATTATTTTTTTATCAAATGCTTCATATCCGCCACCTTTTGCATCGGTGCCGCTGTCAAAAAGATACAAATTGAAAGCATCTCTGTCGGAACCGTCCGAGGCTTTAATAGGTATATTATATGTACCGCCGCCGTCTATGTCTTCGGCTTGAGTTCCTATGCAATTTGGCAGGGCTTTATATATATCGTTGAACTGGTCTTTATTGGAGATACCAACCTGCCTATCGTGATTACCGAAGGTTACGGCAAAAGGTATGTTGCGTTTTGTAACAGGTTCAAGCAAGGTGTTTATCGTTTTTGCAACGGCGTTCTCAAGTTCTTTCCCCTTTCCCTTGTACGACACTCCATATCCTTTGATTTGGTCGCCGGTATACACAACAAGATCCGGTTTTTCATCTTCAATTGCCGCATCGAGCAGAGCCATAGTGTCAGGCGATACTTTAGGTATCTCCTGCATATCGGTAATCTGCATAATTTTAAATAGCCCGTCTTTGTTCATTCTCATAAGACATTTCTCCTACAAACACATAAAAATAAAGGGACACGATGAGTATGAGCAATACTCATTGCGTCCCCTTTGACGTTGTATATTCAAGTACTATAAGATAGTAACACGTTAAAAGCTGATTTGTCAACCTAATTTACGTTAAATTATTGCAAAATGTCTGTATGAAGTGTTTTTTAAGTAATTCACGATTCAGACGCAGGACCGTTTTCGGAGTCTTTTTTATTTTTGTTGAGAAGCGCAAGCAGCTTTTCCTGAGCCTTTGCCCCATCGCCGAAAATCCTGCCTGCCGCATAGTCAAGAAGATATAATCCGTTAATGCTGATACCCTTATATTTCTGACCGTATTTCTTTGCAACGTGCTTTGCTGAAAGTGCGACGGTAGAGACGGTACCTATTGCCAAAATATCACCGAAAAGATTTGACCATCTGTTTTTTCTCATTATAATCACGTAGTCCTTTCTTTTTTATAACTGCTGTTCCGATAGAGGTATTATACTACCTATATCTGTTAGGACATCGCCGTTTAACGACTGCGGCGTTATTCCATAGTTTTGCAAAAATGCTTTTATTCGGTCTTTATCGCTGTGCATTTCAAAATTGCCCAAAAAAAGCAAAACATCTCGCGAAATCATCGCGGAACACCCGCCTATAAATCCGTAATCAAACCCATTCAACCTAACACTGCCTTTGCTGACTTTTAAAACATCGTATCCGTTATTGAGTAGGACTTTTTCTACGCCCGAGTCATCGGTTATTACGGCGTTTTCTCTTACAGGACACAGCGAACACTTTGTATAACCCTGTTTAACATCGATTATACGCAAATTTCTGGATATGGCAACACCTAAAATTTGCGGCGAAACTGTTTTACTGTTGCATATAAAATCGGTCCCAATGATAACGCAGTTAAAAGGCACGTCCAAAGGGTATTCGTAACCTAAATTTTCATCGGCGATAACAGCTTTACCTCCGACGGAATCAATCCACTCCCCTATCCTGCGCTGTGTCTTGCTTAAATAATACAAGCCACTGCCAAACGACATAACTGACATATCAATATGCCCTCTCACGGGAGCTTGTAAAGCTTTTTCGGAGTCTCCGACAATAGTTTTAATACCCAAAGCGTTAAAATCGTTTATAAAGGGCTCTGCGGCGGCACCTACTATTATTTCTTTTAAATCAGAGTCGGGCAAAAACGGATTTTTTAAAAAATGCTTCATGTTAATTTATTATTGCTTCAAACGCCTGTCTTATGTTGCTTACACCGATTACTTCAATATCGACTTTTAAGTTTCCGGCAATTTTCTTTAGATTGTATTTTGGAACTATGCATTTTCTAAAGCCCAATTTTGCCGCCTCTTTAATGCGCTGTTCGCAGGAGTTTACCGCTCTTATTTCGCCGCCGAGTCCGATTTCTCCGAATGCGAGAACATCCTCCGGCACAGGCTTGTCCTTAAGACTCGAAACAATCGCCAACGCAATAGAGAGATCCGACGCAGGTTCATCAACTTTAAGTCCGCCTATAATATTTATATAGCAATCCATATTGCCGAGAAAATAGCCGGCGCGTTTTTCAAGAACGGCTATCAGCATTGACATTCTGTTATAGTCGACTCCGTTTGCCATTCTTCTCGGAGTGCCGAAGCCGGTAGGCGTTACAAGACTTTGCACCTCAGCCATTATCGGTCTTGAACCCTCCATAATGCAAGCGACGCACGAGCCCGAAGTATTTTTCGGTCGCCCGGAAATGAGCATCATCGACGGATTTTCCACCTCGTTAAGTCCGTTGTCAAGCATTTCAAAAACGCCTATTTCGTTTGTGGAGCCATATCTGTTTTTCACGGCACGCAAAATGCGATATGAAAAGTTTCGGTCGCCCTCAAAATATAAAACCGCGTCAACTATATGTTCCAAAACCTTGGGTCCTGCAATATTACCGTCCTTATTCACATGACCAACTATTATTATGGGAATATTCAAAGTTTTTGCGGTACGCATAAACATATTTGTGGTTTCTCTTACCTGAGTTATGCTTCCCGAAGAAGAGCTGAGTTCCGCAATATTCATTGTCTGTATTGAATCTATCATAACAATATCAGGTTTTTCCGCGGAAATAAGTTCACATATATACTGTGCATCCGTCTCGCAAAGAAGTGAAAGGTTATCGGCGGTTACCCCAAGTCTTGAGGCGCGAAGCTTTAACTGGTGTGCTGATTCCTCTCCCGATACATATAAGATTTTAAGATTACTGTCTAAATACTGACATATCTGCAAAAGCATTGTGGATTTGCCGATACCGGGGTCGCCGCTTAAAAGGACAAGCGAGCCTTTAACCAAACCGCCGCCGAGGACGCGATTAAGTTCGTGCAGTCCCGTGTCGTATCTATGCTCGGTATCAGTAACAATATCGTTTAATTTATATACTTTTCCGTGGAAATTGTCCGAATAAGCTCTTTTTGCCGTAACGGTTTGCGGAGCTTTCACTTCCTCGTTCATTGTGTCCCACTCATGGCATCCTGGGCACTGTCCGAACCATTTTGCAGACTCATACCCGCATTTTGAACATACAAAAACCGTTTTTAACTTTGATGCCACTATTACACATCCTTTGTATTTATATATTCCATTATTCCGAAAGCAATGGAAAATGCCATTTTTCTTTGATAATCCGAATTTTCAAGCAATTTGTTTTCTTGAGGATTTGAAACAAATCCGCACTCAACAAGCACAGCAGTTCTTTTTGCGTAATACAGCAAATAAATATTACTTCCTGATTTCTTAATAACACGCTTATTATCATTTTGCAAAAGACTGCAAACAGAATTTTGTATGCAATTCGCCAAAACTGCACTATCGGTAGTGTTAGGCGAATAAAAAACCTGAGTACCCCAAAGCGAACTGTTGGAAAATTTATTTTGATGGATACTGACGAAGATATTGTTTTCGTCTGATTCCATTATCGACATACGCTTATGTATATCGGAAACTTTCTGCTCACGCAGAGTTTTTGCGTTACTGTCGTGTATCGACTCGTCGTCTGTTCTTGTCATAACGGTATTAAGCCCGTATGCTCTGAGGATATAATTCAGCTTATATGCGATTTCCAAATTGATTACCTTTTCCGATATGCCGTCACTCGCAACTGCTCCGCCGTCGGCACCACCGTGCCCGGCGTCAATCACGATTGTGTATTCACATTTTCCCGGTAATTTTCCGGTCGAAACATTACTTGTAGCACGTAGAAATTCAAAAGCATAAAAGCCTACACAAAAAGAGCATAAAATAAATATACATATGGGAAACACCCTTTTGCTCATAAAACATCACCCGTTAAATTTTATGAGCTTTTCGTGCTGATTATTATATTTATCAGTATATCATATTTTTTGCCGTTTTCAATTAAAACGTCCTATATATGCGATTGTTTGTTCTTCACACAAAGGTGTTCATCCACGCTAAAATCATCCTTATAAATTGTATCATAATGCACTTTTGTTTTCAACAAAAAAAGAGCAAGCCTCTTGGCTTGCTCTTTATCTTTAATATCAGAAAATATTAGCCCTTAACCATATTGGCAATTTCATCGGCAAAGTTTTCTTCTTTCTTCTCAAGGCCTTCGCCCTTAGCATAGCGGATGAAAGAGGTAACCTTGATATCTGCGCCGAGCTTCTTAGCTACGGAGTCAACATACTTCTGAACATTCATGCTACCGTCCTTAACGAACTCCTGTTCAAGAAGACAGTTTTCTTTATAATACTTGCCGACTTTACCCTCGGCAATCTTAGCAAGAACCTGATCGGGCTTGCCTGCCATCTTAGGATCCTCAGCAAGCTGAGCCTTTATTATCTCGCTCTCATGTTCAATAACGCTTGCGGGAACGCTTGCTCTGTCAAGATAAGCGGGAGACATTGCGGCAATCTGCATTGCGACGTCCTTGCCCATCTCCTTAAATTCAGCAGTAGCGGCAGTCTTTTCATCGGTATCAAAAGATACAAGAACGCCTACTGCACCGCCCGCATGAATGTAAGTTGCGGCAATACCGGTAACTCTTTCAAAACGGCGAATCTTCATATTCTCACCGATAGCAAGAACCATATCCTGAAGATTTTCCTGAACTGTTCTGTCGCTTCCGTCAAGCTTCTTTGTAAGAAGATCGTCAACATCTTTGGGATCTTCATTTATAACAGTCTTAGCAACGCTGAGAACAAAGCTCTGGAACTTATCGTTCTTTGCAACGAAATCGGTCTCGGAATTGACCTCGATAATAACGCTTGTCTGCTTTGCTTCATCGGTGTAAGCCATAACTACGCCCTCGGCAGCAATTCTGCTTGCCTTCTTGGTAGCTGCGGCAAGGCCTTTTTCTCTGAGAAAATCTATTGCCTTATCCATATCGCCGTCAGACTCAACGAGTGCTTTTTTGCAATCCATCATGCCAACGCCGGTTTTCTCGCGAAGAGCTTTTACATCACTTGCAGTAAATGCCATAATTTATTCCTCCAGTTAATTAAACTTAAACAGAGCCCGCACTAAAGCACGGGCTTTGCTTCTTGTTAAGATTATTCAGCAGCAGCTTCGGTTTCTGCATCGGCGTTGTCTTCAGCTTCTGCAGCTGCAGCACCCTGCATACCCTGCTTGCCCTCGATAACCGCGTCAGCCATAGCACCGGCGATAAGTTTTACGGCACGGATAGCGTCATCGTTACCGGGGATAACATAATCGATTTCATCGGGATCGCAGTTTGTGTCAACAATAGCGATAATCGGAATGTGAAGCTTCTTAGCCTCTGCAACAGCTATTCTCTCTTTTCTCGGGTCTACTATAAACATAGCAGCCGGCTGTTTCTTCATTTCGGTTATACCGCCCATAAACTTTTCAAGCTTTTCGATTTCAAGCTCGAGCTTAGCAACTTCTTTCTTGGGAAGCATATCGAATGTGCCGTCCTCTTTCATTGCCTCAAGCTGACCGAGTCTCTTAATTCTCTGCTTAATTGTAGTGAAGTTGGTAAGCATACCGCCGAGCCAACGAGCGTTAACATAAGGCATTTCGCAACGAGCGGCTTCTTCTTTAATAGAATCCTGAGCCTGTTTTTTGGTACCTACGAAAAGGATTTCCTCACCGTTGGCTGCAAGATCACGAACAAACATATAAGCTTCTTCAAGCTTTTTGACCGTTTTCTGAAGGTCGATGATATAAATTCCGTTTCTTTCTGTGAAAATGTACTCAGCCATTTTCGGGTTCCATCTTCTTGTCTGGTGACCGAAATGTACACCGGCTTCAAGAAGCTGTTTCATTGATACTACTGACATTGTTTTGTCCTCCTTATTTTATCCTCCGCACAGATCACTTTAACGCAAGACATAAAAATGCAATTTTGCGATAATCACCATGCGTGCGAATTGCGGAAGCATTATACCATTATTTAAATGTAAATGCAAGTCTTTTTCACCTATTACCGAAAATTTTTTCCTGAAGAGAATAGGCTTGTGCTTTTCTTTTTTTCTCTTCGTCATTTGACAACGTAAATGTACCGTCCGATTTTTTTTAATAAAACATTGCCCTCTCTGACTTTAAAAGGTAATGAATCAACCTCAACATTTAAGAACTTACCGTCGGGACACTCTAAAACCGCAATATTGTTTTCAACCCTGTCTACAACAAAAAACTCATCCATAGCTATTTCTCCGTTGATACATAAATGTGTTCACCGTCGCTGCCAACAACAATCGTACCGCTCACATCGGTACGCTTATACTGAATACCGAGCTTGTCGAGCATATCGAGAGTTTTTTCAGACGGCAGATTATATTGATTATTCACGCCGCAAGATATAATTGCAAGCGTGGGGTTAACAGATTTCAGAAAAACTTCCGAAGAAGATGTCTTACTGCCGTGATGCCCGAGCTTTATCACATCTGCCGAAACATCAAATCCGGCATTTAAAATATCTTTTTCGGATTTTTTCTCGGCATCGCCCATAAACAAAAATGAATTTTTACCGTAAGTCGCCTTAATAACCACCGAAGAATTATTCAGCTCCTCATAATCGGCATTAGGTGCCAAAACAGAAAAGCAAAATCCGTTTAAATCATATCTGTCTCCGGGAGTTGCGGCATAAGCCGTTGCACCGCTCTCGGATATAGTCTGAAGCAAATTTGTATAAATGTTTGTATCGGGCATATTCTGCTCTGTATAACGCGGCATAATTATATTGGTGATTTCAAAATTTTGAATAATTTTTGCGGCACTGCCGATATGGTCGGAATGTGCGTGTGTCAAAATAAAATAGTCTATTTTTTTAATATCAAGAGCATTAAGATATGCGGCAATTTTATCGTATGCGTCTATATCTCCGGAATCAATCAGGATAGCTTGACCGCCGCAGGTTATAAGCTCACAATCAGCTTGACCGACGTCCAAATAGCTTACCATAAACGGATATGTGTCTGTACTCGCAGTCTCATTCACTCCGGCATAACGGTAAATCGAACTCCAAGTAGGAAATACCTTTCCAGGGAAATATGTAATTACAACGGAAACCATAAACAAAACAGCGATAATTGCGTATATCAATATCTGCTTTTTATTTGTTTTTCTTCTTTTTGCCATATCTGTTGTTACCATTTTTACCGTAAGATTGTTTTGCTTGGTTTGTTTTGTTCCGGGACGCGGCTTTATAAGGCAATTGCTTCCGAGGCCGATTAAATCCTGTCTCCCGGCGCGTTTAAGTGCCTCTTCAACAAGATCATAATTTTTCGGATTAAAATACTGCATTAGTGCTCTTTGCATGGCCTTATCATGCGGATTTTTCGCCACATACACAGGCTCAAGTGTATACGGGTCAAGTTCCGTATAAAACATCGCAGTTGAAATTGTTCCCGGAGTGGGATAATAATCCTGCACCTGCTCTGGGTGTAAATGTTCTTTTTTTTATAAATTCCGCAAGCTTAACCGCATCCTTTAGAGTGGCTCCCGGATGTGAAGACATTAGATATGGGACAAGATACTGTTCCTTCCCAATACGCTTAGTATAATCAAAATACTTTTGAAAATTCAATGTAAGCGTCTATATGCGGTTTACCCATTTTGTCGAGAACTGCAGCGGAGCAATGCTCCGGCGCAACCTTTAGCTGCCCGCTTATATGATATTTTACAAGTTCTTTGAAAAAATCATTATTTTTATCCTTTAGCATAAAATCATATCTTATACCAGAGCGAATAAAAACTTTTTTGATGCCCGGAATCCTTCTCAGTTCTCTTAAAATATCTAAATATTCAGTTTCATCCGCTTTAAGAGCGGGACAAGCACTCGGAGCCAAGCATTTTTTACCTTTACACAAGCCGCTTTTTAACTGTTTTTCACACGAAGGATACCTAAAGTTTGCGGTTGGGCCTCCTACATCATGTATATACCCTTTAAAATCAGGTAATTGTTTCAGTTTTTCAGCCTCGGCGAGAACGGATGTTTTGCTTCTTGATGTAACAAACCGCCCCTGGTGAAATGCTAATGAGCAAAAGTTACACGCGCCGAAACAGCCGCGGTTGTGTGTTATTGAAAACTTAACTTCTTCGAGCCCCGGAACTCCGCCAAATTCTTCATACATAGGGTGATACTCACGAGTATAAGGAAGAGAATAAACGAAGTCAAGCTCATCTCTTGTTAACGGAGACATCGGCGGATTCTGCACAAGCATCATATTACCGTGACGCTGCTTCAGAAGCTTTCCGCGAATATGATCCTGCTCATCCTGCTCAATTCTCACGGAAACAGCATATTCCTTTTTGGATTTCAATACATTCTCGTAAGATGGACATTCTTTACCGTACAGCGGAGTTTCGGAAACAGGAACTGCATAGCATGTTCCATTAATGTCATGCATCAAATGTATATCTTCACCGTTTTTCAGCCTGTTCGCCACTTCAAGCGTTTGCTTTTCTCCCATTCCGTAAATAAGCAAATCAGCCCCCGAGTCAAAAAGAATCGAGGGTCGTAGCTTATCTTCCCAATAATCGTAATGAGCAAATCTGCGAAGCGAAGCCTCAAGCCCGCCTATTATTATAGGAATGTTATTATAAGCTTCTCTGATTTTTTTACAATAAACGATTACGGCTCTATCAGGTCTTTTTCCCATTTTTCCGCCGGGAGAATACGCGTCCTTACTTCGAGGCTTTTTAGCTACGGTGTAATGAGCAACCATAGAATCAATATTGCCGGAAGAGAGCAAAAAGCCATACTTCGGCCTGCCGAAACGCATAAAATCGCATGTGTTTTTCCAATTAGGCTGCGACAGCATACACACCCGAAATCCTTGAGATGCCAGCACACGTGTAATTATAGCTGCACCAAAGCTGGGATGATCCACATATGCGTCACCGGAAACATAAACAAAATCAGGGCTATCCCATCCGAGCGCAATCATTTCTTCTTTTGTTACAGGTAAGAAACCATTCATAATTTACTCCGGAATTTCCGTATCATCGTTCATCGGAGGCAGTATAATCTTTTGCAGCTCCACCCTGTGCCAAAGCATTCATCTCATACCACTGTTGCTTTGTTACGAGAACTTTTCTCGGTTTACTGCCTTCATACGGACCTATAATATTTCGCTCTTCAAGAGTATCTATAATTCTTGCGGCTCTTGCATAACCGAGCTTAAGTTTTCTTTGAAGCAGGGTTGTAGAAGCCATCTGCGCATCAACGACAACCTCTATTGCTTTCGGAACCATTTCGTCTGTTTCGCCGTCGGAATCATCACCGTCCGAAACAGCTCCGCCGTTTTTCTTCTTTTCCATTGCAGCCTGTCGCTCGATTTCATTCATTACTTCATCGTCATAAGAAGATTTCTCCTGCTTTTTAATGAAGTCAACAACAGTTTCTACTTCTTTATCCGAAAGAAAGCAACCCTGTATACGTTGAGGCTTTGCAATTCCTACCGGGTAGAATAAAAGGTCGCCATTACCTAAAAGCTTTTCAGCTCCTGCCGTATCAATTATGGTGCGCGAATCGATTTGGGATGAAACCTTTAATGAGATACGACTGGGAATATTAGCTTTAATAAGACCTGTAATTACGTCAACAGACGGTCTTTGAGTGGCAATAACAAGGTGCATTCCCGCAGCACGTGCCATTTGAGCAAGACGACAAATAGAATCTTCTACCTCGTGCGGCGCTGCCATCATAAGGTCTGATAGCTCATCAATAAAAATAACGATTTGCGGCATTTTTTTCTGACCGATACTCTCGCATATGCTGTTATAGCCGCTGATGTCGCGCACATTGTTATCCGAAAAAGTTTTGTATCTTGACAACATTTCGGTAACCGCCCACGCAAGAGCACCCGAAGCTTTACGCGGGTCCGATACAACAGGAACTATAAGATGCGGAATTCCGTTATAGACCGTAAATTCAACCTGCTTCGGGTCTATCATAAGAAGCTTAACTTCATCGGGTTTTGCATTATAAAGTATGCTGACAATCATCGAGTTAAGGCATACAGATTTACCTGAACCGGTAGTGCCGGCAACCAAAAGGTGCGGCATTTTGGCAAGGTCTGCATATGTACAATTTCCCGCAATATCTTTGCCCAACGCGACAAAGAGCTTTGATTTCGCATTTCTGTATTGATCTGTATCTATAATTTCGCGCAGAGTAACCGTAGAACGGTTTTTATTCGGCACTTCTATTCCGACAGCCGCCTTATTAGGTATCGGAGCTTCAATTCTGACACCCGAAGCTGCAAGGTTTAATGCTATATCGTCCGAGAGATTGGTTATTCGGCTGATTTTAACACCTGCGGCAGGCTGGATTTCATAGCGAGTTACCGACGGTCCCCTGCTTATATCAACAATTCTTGTTTCAACCCCAAAACTCTTAAGAGTATCAACAAGCTTAGTGGCATTCGCCTTGAGTTCGTCCTCATATTTAACATTTCGGCCGTTTTTAGGCTCGGCCAGACAATCTAACGAAGGCAATTGATATTCGGCTTTCGGTTTGTCATTTTCATCATCGGATAAGGTGCCTTTTACCGATTTTAACGCAGAAGCAGACGCAGAGCTTTTTGCAGCTTCTTCTATCGGTTTTGAAATTTGTGAATTTGCTTCGTCACCGTTCATCTTTTTAATTATATCATCAAGAAGCACCGGTTTTGACTCCGTAAGTTCATTTGTTTCAGCTTCGTCTTGTTCTTTTTTATCCACATTATCAAATTTGACAATATCGGCTGTTTTCTTTGATTTCTTTGCTGATTTTTCCGTAACCGGCTCCGGGCCTAAATCAACATCGGGATTAAATGACTCTCGATTTCGCTCTTCCGCACTCGCGAGCTGCTCAAGCTTTTCCTCACGATACTCACTGACTTTCTTGACAGGACTGTAAACACCCTTCATCAATTTTTTTAAGGTTGTCCCGGTCATCAGCATTAAAAACAAGAACATTAATATCAAAATAATAGCTATCGCAGCCGGCTTGCTGCTGCCGGTAGCAAGCAATATCGCACCGCCTATTATTGCGCCGACAGCGCCGCTGCCGACAAGTGAACCGTCAAATCTATAAGCATTGTAGGCATCTATAACATTTTCCGAAAAGTCAACAACCCCGTGAAAGCCGAAAATATGTATAGCAGCGGATAAAAGTATTATCAGCATTGCGGCCTCAAAAATCTTAACTCCGATTTTTTGGTCGGTCTTATCAAGCGTAGCCATAACTGCAATATATATTAAAATCAACGGCCATATAAATGCCGAGAAGCCGAAAAGGCCAAAACTGAGAGTCCGTAAAACACCCCACAAGCCTCCTCCGTTAATAAACGAAAGACATATAAAAAAGACCGAAACGGCAAAAAGAGAATTATTGCGGCAAGCTGCCTGTTAGCCGCCGCTTTTTCTTCATTTTGTTTTGTGCTTTTTGTAGAAGAAGGTCTTTTTCCTCTTTTCGGCGGAGAAACTTTCTTATTTTTTGTTGCCGGCATTTAATTCAGCTCCATTAAAATCATTAAAAGTGAATTTTGAATATCTGGCACGCAAGCGTAAATATACCGATTGCTATGCAATAATATCCGAAATATTTAAACATATCTTTTTTCAGTATCCATTGAAGAAGTTTAATGCAAAGAACACCTACTACCATTGCAGTAATTATGCCTATCACGGTAGGCAACACTTCGATGCTTTGATGAATTTCAATTGCATCTTTAGTCTGAGATATATTAGCGGCAATTATTGCAGGAATACCAAGAATGAACGAATACTGAACCATATACTCCTTGTTTACGCCGCACATCATACCGGTTGATATCGTCGATCCGGAACGTGAAAGCCCGGGAAAAGCCGCAGCAAACGCCTGAGCTACACCTACGGCAAACGCATCTGTCGTATTAACTTCTCTAACAAGCTTCTTTTTCTTTGATATATATGTAGAAGTGAGAAGTAATACAGCTGTTAACAGGAAACTGAATCCCTCGACCCAAAGGTTATCATCCTCAGCAAAACTGCCGCAAACGTCCATAAGTTTTTGACCGCCGCCCACAGGTATAAGCAAGAAAAGCAACGGAATACACGAAAATACAAACATGATCAGCATTTTTCTTGTTCCGGTAATTTCCTTAAATTTAAATTTACCTGTAAAAATGTCCTTGATTAGTTTAAAGAACTCAATAACAAGAGCCCAAATAGTTTTGTAATAAACAATAAAGACTGCGATTAAAGTTCCCAAGTGAAGCATTACATCAAACAAAAGGGATGTATCGCTTGTGGTTCCCAACAGATAATGGAAGAGTGATAAATGTCCACTGCTCGAAACCGGTAGAAATTCGGTAACGCCCTGCACTATGCCCAAAATAATAGCTTTTAAAACACTCATAATATCCTCCGATAATGAATTTTTGGATTAAAATATTTTGAAGATATATAATCATACGGATTTGTAGAACGCAAAGAAACTGCGGTACATTTTCCGTTAATATTTCTATATTCCACATAACCACCGTCAATAGACCTTACTGAATTTTCCGGCGCCGTAAAAGGAAAAATCTCATATGGCGAAATCACAGAATAAAGAACCACTACCTATTCTCCTTTGTTATCATACCGTAAAGGCAATCAAGAGCATCGGATAAACCGCCGAGACTGTCAATAAGGCCCTCTTTTACAGCAGCTTCTCCGTCAAGAACCGTTCCGACATCCATAACGAGTTCTCCGGTTGCAGTCATAAGTTCTCTGAATCTTTCTGATTTCATCGAAGAATTATCTGCAACAAATCTTACTATTCTTTCCTGCATCTTATCAAAATAAGACAATGTTTGAGGAACGCCGAGTACAAGCCCGTTCATTCGCACCGGATGCACAGTCATTGTTGCCGACGGAACAATAAAAGACTTTTTAGCGGAAACCGCCAACGGCACGCCGATTGAATGCCCCCCGCCGAGAACAAGCGATACAGTAGGTTTTCTCATACCGCTTAAAAGTTCCGCAAGTGCAAGCCCGGCTTCTATGTCTCCACCGACGGTATTCAAAATTATAATCAGACCTTCTATATCTCTACTTTCTTCTATAGCAACAAGCTGAGGTATAACGTGCTCATATTTTGTTGTTTTATTTTGCGGCGGCAATATAAAATGCCCTTCAATCTGCCCTATCACAGTAAGGCAATGAATATAATGACCGTCTTTGGAAACAGTAACCGAACCCGTCTCAACAATCTGTTTTATATCGCCGTCCGTATTGTCATCTTCGTCTACCGAAGCATCCGGAAATTCCGTGGGAGATTCTTTTGGAGAAATAGGTTCAATCAAATTACTATAAGTCATAACAATACCCCCATATAAAGTCAAATATCATTATGCCCATAATAACTCATTTTATAACTGTAGTTATTTTAGCACAAATGTTTTTTTATAGCAATAGCTGTTCCAGGTTGATATTTAAAATACTGTTATTGCCATTAGTGTAAAAAAGCACTTGTTTTTTACTTTTTCTCAAGTTCGAATCAAAAACTCATTTAATTTATAAAAGAATTTAAACTTTTTTAAAATTTTTATTGACTTTTTCCATTATGACGTATATAATTTAGTTTATTGAGGGGATCAAATATTTTCTGGGCAAAAAAATATTGTTTACCGCCTTTTTAAGCGGTAAGCTTTATTTTTTTGCTTTTTTTAGGTTATTTTGTTTTCAAAGCGCAAAGCGGTACACATAAACCTCTTATATTTATGCAGACTTGCTATGATATAATCTCTATTTCCCTATTATTAAAGAAAATCAGGTTATATGATGAAAATTCACTTGATAATTCATTGACAAAGTATTTCATATGGATTAAAATAAGATTGTTAAAAATGTGAAAAAGTTAGGAGCGATCTATATGGGTTACACAGTAGCTCAAAAGCTTATTAAGTCACATCTTGTCAGCGGAGAAATGAAAGTCGGCAGTGAGGTCGGTCTCAAAATAGACCAGACTCTTACTCAGGATGCAACCGGCACTATGGCATATCTTGAATTTGAAGCCATGGGCATTAAAAGAGTTAAAACAGAGCTTTCGGTTGCTTATGTTGACCATAATACCTTGCAGACAGGATTTGAGAATGCAGATGACCATCGTTTTATAGGCAGTGTTGCAAAGAAACGCGGAATTAGATTTTCTCGTCCGGGAAACGGTATTTGCCATCAAGTACACTTAGAACGTTTCGGCAAACCCGGAAAAACGCTTATTGGCTCTGACAGCCACACACCCACAGGCGGCGGTATAGGTATGCTCGCTATGGGTGCAGGTGGACTTGACGTAGCTGTTGCAATGGGCGGCGGCACATACTATATTACCATGCCGAAAATCGTCAATGTACATCTTACCGGAAAACTCAGCCCTTATGTTACGGCCAAAGACGTAATCCTTGAAGTTCTCAGAAGAATGACTGTTAAGGGCGGTGTAGGCAAAATAATCGAGTATACAGGCGAAGGCGTTAAATCTTTATCCGTTCCGGAGAGAGCAACTATAACTAATATGGGTGCTGAGCTTGGAGCAACAACGTCGGTTTTCCCGTCAGATGAAATAACCAAGGCGTTTCTTGAAGCACAAGGCAGAGTTGATGATTGGACAGAGCTTTCTGCCGACAGCGATGCGGTATACGACGAATTTATTGAAATAGACCTTTCTTCTCTTGAGCCTCTTGCAGCTATGCCGCATATGCCCGATAAAGTAAAAAAGGTTTCTGAAATAGGCAAAATTAAAATTGACCAGGTATGCATAGGCTCATGCACTAATTCCTCTTTAATGGATATGCTGAAAGTCGCGGCTATATTAAAGGGACATACCGTTGCCGAAAACGTCAGCCTGAGCATCGCTCCGGGTTCAAAGCAGGTGCTTAATATGCTTGCACTCAACGGAGCACTCTCGGATATGATAAATGCGGGTGCCAGAATTCTCGAAAGCGCTTGCGGACCATGTATAGGTATGGGTCAGTCGCCTAATTCAAAAGGCATTTCTCTCAGAACGTTCAACAGAAACTTTGAGGGACGTTCAGGAACCGCAGACGCAGGAATATACCTTGTAAGCCCCGAGACTGCCGCGGTATCGGCAATCACCGGTGTATTGACCGATCCGAGAGAAAACGGAGAACCGCTTCACATCCTTATGCCCGACAGATTTATTGTTAATGACAATATGATAGAAATGCCCGCTTCAGAAGAAGACGCAGACAAGGTTGAGGTTATTTACGGTCCAAACATCAAACCGTTCCCAAAAACCGAAAAATTACCGGAGAGCATTGAAGCTAAAGCACTTCTCAAAGTCGGAGATGATATAACCACCGATCATATTATGCCGGCAGGTGCCAAGATACTACCCTATCGCTCAAATATACCTTACCTTTCACAGTTCTGCTTCGGAGTGTGCGACAAGGAATTCCCCGACAGATGTAAAAAAGAAGGCAAAGGAATTATAATCGGCGGCGCCAACTACGGTCAGGGCTCTTCTCGTGAACATGCGGCTTTGGTTCCGCTTTATCTCGGTATAAAGGCGGTTATCACAAAATCATTTGCAAGAATTCACTGTGCAAATCTTATTAATGCCGGTATATTGCCTCTCAACTTTAAAAACCCCGATGATTACGACAAGATTTCCGAGGGCGACCTTCTCGGTCTTAAAAATGTAAAAGACGAGATACTCTCAGACAAACCCGTGATGTTGCTTAACGAAACAACCGGCGAAAAGTTCGAGCTTAAATATGATTTGTCAACACGCCAAAAGGATATTATCCTTGCGGGCGGTCTTCTCAACTACACAAGAGAATCATTATAATAGGAGGATAAAAATGACTGAAGAAAATTTGCAGGAAGCTTTAAAAAAGTTTGAAGCACTCGTTCGCGAGCAATCGGAACGTTCAGACAGAATTAAAGCTCAAAAGGACAGTATTGACTATGATAAACTTGATAAAATAGTCATCGGCGTTTGCGGCGGAGACGGCATTGGACCGATTATAACAAAAGAATCGGCACGAGTTCTTGAGTATATGCTTGAAGACGATGTTAAAGCCGGAAAAGTTGAGTTTAAAGTCATCGACGGACTTACAATAGAAAACAGAATTGCCCATATGCAGGCTATTCCCGACGATGTTCTGGAAGAGCTTAAATCATGTCACGTTATTTTAAAAGGCCCAACAACGACACCGCAAGCAGGCAGCGGTATGCCCAACATCGAAAGTGCCAATGTTGCCATGAGAAAAGCTCTTGATTTATTTGCAAATGTTCGCCCTGTAAAAGTTCCTGAAAAAGGAATAGATTGGACATTTTTCCGCGAAAATACCGAGGGTGCTTATGCCGTAGGTTCAAAGGGCATAAATGTTGACGACGATCTTGCATTTGATTTTGTTGTAGCAACAAGTGAAGGTTCGGAAAGAATTGCCAAAATGGCGTATGAGTATGCTCGTAAGAATCACAAAGATCGCGTATCAATTATCAACAAAGCTAATGTTATTAAAACGACAGACGGTAAATTCCTCAACATATGCAAAAATATCGGCAAGGAGTACCCTGAAATCACTACTGATGAATGGTATATCGACATAACCACAGCAAAGCTTATTGATGAAAAGCGCCGCAAAGACTTTAAAGTTTTTGTTCTCCCGAATCTATACGGCGATATTATAACCGACGAAGCTGCCGAATTCCAAGGCGGCGTCGGCACGGCAGGAAGTGCTAATCTCGGGAAAAGATATGCAATGTTCGAAGCTATACACGGTTCTGCTCCGCGTATGATTTCCGAAGGAAGAGGTCAATATGCCGATCCTTGCTCCATGCTCCGTGCTACAGTTATGCTTCTGTCGCACATCGGTAAACAAGACAAAGCAGATCTTCTTGAAAAGGCTCTGGATTACTGTATGTTCACCGATAAAAAATATGTAATTACCGGACGAGAAGACGGTGCAACATGCAGCGAATTCGGCGATTATGTAATGGAAACCGTTCAAAAGCTTTCAAAGTGAGGTGAACTGAGTAATGGCAAAAAATGATTCGGTATCGTTATCTGTTGTTAAAAGACTTCCGAGATATTATCGCTTTTTAGGTGAAATAAAAAAGAACGGAACAGTTCGTATATCATCCGGTGAGTTATCAAAAAGAATGGGTTTTACCGCTTCACAAATTCGCCAGGATCTTAATTGCTTCGGTGGCTTCGGTCAGCAAGGATACGGATATAATGTCGAACAGCTGTACAAAGAAATAGGTTCTATACTCGGTGTCAACAATCATCTTAAGACTATACTAATAGGTGCAGGAAATCTCGGTCACGCCATAGCTTCTCATATGTCTTTTGAAGCACGCGGGTTTAACCTCATCGGTATTTTTGATAAAAACGAAGCACTTGCAGGCAAGCTTGTACGTAACATACCCGTAAGACATATTAACGGTCTGTATGATTTTTGTCGCGACAACTCCCCTGCCGTTGCAGTGCTTTGTATACCAAGCGATAATGCAAAAGAAATTGTTGATGAGCTTGTTAAACTCGGTGTAAAAGGATTTTGGAATTTCAGTCATTATGATATTGCTTCGGATTACCCAAATGTTGCAGTTGAAAATGTACATCTTTCCGATAGCCTTATGACTCTCAGTTATCATGTAAGTAACCTTTAATTACAATCAACACAAAAAAACGATATCGAAGTTAAATCTTCGATATCGTTTTTTATTTATTCTCAATTAAACTTTTAAGAGACCTTAAAAAATCTTCATTTTGAAAATCTTTTCGTTTATGCGGTCCTTTCGTTCTGCCGCCAGACATACGAATTTCACGAGAAATATGCCTTGACTGCAAAAGAAAGTCAATGTTATTGTCAGTATAAATCAAACCGTTTTGATTTATAGCCCTTGCATTCTTTGCAAGGCACATAGCAGCAAGACCATAATCCTGCGTTACCACAATATCGCCGGGTGATATAAGATTGACTATTTTGTAATCTGCACTGTCTTTGCCTTTTGAAACTGTAATAACACTTGCATAATTAAACGAAAATTCATGAGAAGTATCACATACAACATAGCACTCTATATTGTGTTGTTTGGCAAAATTAATGGCTGATTCGGTGACAGGACATCCGTCGGCATCAATAAAAATACGCATTTTATTCTTCTGCAAGTGCATTTAGTTTTTCAATACACTGCTTACAAATTTTATTTCCTTTATACTCTACAATATCATCTACACTATCGCAAAAAATACACGCCGGAACATATTTTTTTAAAACGATGGAGTCGTCATCAGTATATATCTCTACGGCACTTTTACCTGCTACGAGGTTCAAAAGCTTACGGGTCTCGGTCGGCAGTACCACCCTGCCCATTTTATCAATTCCACGGACCATGCCCGTAGATTTCATAATATTCACTCCTAACATTCAACAAAAAGCAACATTCGGAACTTCCTTTTGACATAATATAGCATTTTAAAATTATTATGTCAACGAAAATGCAATATCTATTTATCATTTCATATGAATATACATGGTATCGGTGATAGAAGTGATGAATTATATATGGTGTGCCATAATTCTTCTAAGCGTAATATTTTCATTTATTTGTGGCAGTACAGAGGGCTTATCAAGTGCTATTATTGCATCCGGCAAACAATCGGTTGAATTTTTGCTATCTGTATTAGGGGTATTTTGCTTTTGGGGTGGCATTATGAATATTATAGAAAAATCAGGCTTAAATAAATTATTTTCAAAGGCCCTGTCCCCTATTATTAAGCTTTTATTTAAAGATGTAAAACCCAAAAGCAAACTTTTTGACGCGATAAGTCTCAGCATGGCAGCAGGACTGTTAGGACTTGGAAACGCCTCGACTCCGCTTGGTATATTGGTTATGAAAGAGTTTGCAAAAGACAGACCTAACGGATATACAGCCACAAACAATATGGTTATGTTTGTAGTCTTAAACTCAACAGCTTTAAAGGTGTTTCCGTCTACAATAGCAGCTGTAAGGCAAAATAACGGTGCCGCAAATCCCTTGGACTTTGTGGCGGCTTCGCTCGTAGCCTCATTTGCATCGGTCGCAACAGGTATTATTTTGACAAAGATGCTCGGTGGTAACAAATATGAATAAAATAGGTGCTTACATATTCATTATTTTCATTGCAGGGACAGTATGTTATTCGCTCTTGAAAAAGAGAAACGTCTTTCAGGATTTTACCGATGGCGTGCCGTCAGGACTCAAAACCGGGTTGGCCATCTTCCCGGCGATTACGGCAATGATGCTGGCAGTAAATATGTTTACAAAATCGGGTCTCTGCGATTACTTCACAAAACTTATAACGCCTGTTTTTACAAATATCGGTATCCCTGCCGAACTGATACCTCTGATAACACTAACTCCGCTGTCAGGCAGCGGGTCCCTAAGCATATTTGAAAATCTGCTAAAAGACTATGGCTGCGACTCATTTATAGGCAGATGTGCTTCCGCTGTAATGGCGTCAACTGAAACCACTTTTTATGTAATAACCGTTTATTACGGAGCAATAGGTATAAAAAAGATAAGGCACACAGCTTTTGCTTCGCTGTGTGCCAATATGGTTAGTGTAATTACAGCAACCCTAATGGTGAAGCTTATTACTTTTCAATAAGAGAAACACCTGTCATCTCAGCAGGTTTTGCAAGTCCCATAATGTCAAGCATTGTAGGCGCAAGGTCGCAGAGTCTGCCGCCATTTTGTTTGAGCTTGCAATCATAACCTACTACAATCAACGGAACGGGATTGGTTGTGTGGGCAGTAAACGGTGTTCCGTCCTCAGCATACATTTTATCTGCATTACCGTGGTCCGCGGTTATAAGTGTAACGCCGCCCATCTTATTGACTGCATCAACAAGCTTACCGACGCATTCATCAACAGTTTCAACAGCTTTTACCGCCGCAGGGAAAACACCCGTGTGCCCCACCATATCACAGTTAGCGTAGTTAAGAATTACAACATCGTATTTTCCGCTGAGTATTCTCTCACAAGCGGCGTCGCAGACCTCATAAGCACTCATCTCAGGCTTCAAGTCAAATGTTGAAATTTTGGGTGAATCGATAAGGACTCTGTCTTCGCCCGGATATACTTTTTCTTCTCCACCGTTAAAGAAAAATGTAACGTGCGCATATTTTTGTGTCTCAGCTATACGAAGCTGTGTTTTGCCGAGAGAAGAAAGATATTCTCCCATAGTATTTTTAAGAGCCTCAGGTGCAAAAGCGACCTTAACATTCGGCATAGTCTCATCATACTGAGTCATGCAAACATAATAAAGAGGGAAATACTTCCTTTCGAATCCTTTAAATTCAGGATCCACAAAAGCTCTTGTTATTTCTCTTGCACGGTCCGGACGGAAATTAAAGAATACCACAGAATCATTTTCTTTAATTTTGCCGTCTTCGGAGCATACTGTGGGCATAACAAATTCGTCTGTAAGATGCTTACCGTCACCATCGATTGTCTCATAAGACTTTTCGACTGCATCAACGGCGTTTGAATTGTGTACGCCTTCACCGTTGACCATAGCCCTGTATGCCATTCCGACTCTGTCCCACATATTGTCACGGTCCATAGCATAAAATCTGCCCATTAAGGTAGCAATTTTGCCAACACCGATTTCGCTCATTCTATCTTCAAGCTCTTTTATATACTCAACTCCGGATGCCGGCGGTACGTCACGACCGTCAAGAAGACAATGAACATAAACGTCCTTAATGCCGTTACGTTTAGCGAGTTCCAGTAAAGCATAAAGATGAGTATTGTGGCTGTGTACGCCGCCGTCGGATAAAAGGCCTATCAAGTGGAGAGCCGTACCGTATTTTTTGCAATTTTCAACCGCACCCATAAATGCCGGATTCTTAAAGAAATCACCGTCGGTTATTGCCTTAGTAATTCTTGTGAGTTCCTGATAAACTACTCTGCCGGCACCGATATTTGTATGACCTACCTCGCTGTTACCCATTTGGCCGTCCGGAAGGCCTACATCCATTCCTGAAGCTCCGATATATGTCATGGGATCATTCTTCATAAATTCATCTAACCGCGGAGTATTAGCAGCTTTTATCGCATTGCCGTAATCGGACGGGTTGTGGCCGAAGCCGTCCATTATACATAAAACAACAGGTTTTTTCATTCAAATCACCTTATCTAACTATTCAATCATTATTTAGAAGCAGCGGCAACTATTACGGAGAAATCCTGGGCTTTAAGAGACGCACCACCGATAAGTCCGCCGTCAACATTTACTTTAGAAAGAAGTTCTTCGGCATTTTTCGCATTCATTGAACCGCCGTACTGAACTGTTACGCTCTCAGCAGCATCTTTACCGTAGGCTTCCTCGATAGCAGCTCTTACAAAGCCGTTACCCTCATCAGCCTGATCGGATGTGGCTGTTACGCCAGTACCGATTGCCCAAACAGGCTCATAAGCGATTATGACATTTGCAAGCTGTTCCTTTGTTACATTTGTAAGTGCCATCTTAGTCTGGAATTTCAAAAGAGTTTCAGTATAACCAAGTTCTCTCTGCTCAAGTGTTTCGCCGACACAAATAATAGTCTTAAAGCCAGCGTTCAAAGCTGCAAGAGCACGAAGGTTAACGGTCTGGTCGGTTTCACCGAAGTATGTTCTTCTCTCCGAGTGACCGACAATAACGTATTCAACTCCTGCTTCCTTGAGCATATCTGCCGAAACCTCGCCGGTAAATGCACCTGAAGCCTTAAAGTGAATATTTTCCGCACCGATTTTTATATTGGAACCTTTAGCAGCCTCAACAGCGGCAGGGATATCAATATAAGGTACGCAGAGAACCACATCACAATCTGCATCCTTTACAAGCGGCTTCATCTCCTTAATAAGAGCCTTAGCTTCGCTCGGAGTTTTATTCATTTTCCAGTTGCCTGCAATAACAGCTTTACGAAGTGTTTTATTCATAATTATTACTCCTTTATCATAATTAACAGGTGAGTAAAAATACTCACCTGTATTTTTATTATTTCTTGTCGTTAAGAGCTGCAATACCGGGAAGTTCTTTGCCTTCAAGATATTCAAGCGAAGCACCGCCGCCGGTCGATATATGAGACATCTTATCAGCAAAGCCAAGCTTCTGTATGGCTGCCGCAGAGTCTCCGCCGCCTATAATCGAAATGGCGTTACTATCAGCAATGGCGGTAGCAACTGCTATTGTTCCGGCTGCAAAGTTGTCCCACTCGGAAACGCCCATAGGTCCGTTCCAAATTACGGTACCGGCATCTTTAACAGCGTCGGCAAAGAGCTGCTGAGTCTTAGGTCCTATGTCAAGTCCCATCCAACCGTCGGGAATTTCGTCGGAATTAACAACCATTGCTTCAGTATCGGGTTTATACTCTTTACCCACCTTATTATCAACGGGAATAAGGAATTTAATACCTTTAGCTTTAGCCTTATCCATCATTTCCTTAGCAAGGTCAACTTTATCAGCCTCGAGAAGAGAATCACCTATATTGTGGCCGAGAGCTTTCATAAATGTATAAGCCATACCGCCGCCGATGATAAGAGTATCACACTTGTCAATTAAATTTGTGATTACGCCGATTTTATCAGAAACCTTTGCTCCGCCGAGAATTGCAACAAGCGGTCTCTTCGGATTTTCCAAAGCTCCGCCGATAAACTTAATTTCTTTCTGAATAAGATATCCGCATGCTGCTGGAAGATATGCGGCAACGCCGGCAGTTGAAGAATGAGCTCTGTGCGCAGAACCGAAAGCATCATTTACATAAAGATCTGCAAGAGAAGCAAATTCCTTTGAAAGCTCGGGATCATTTTTAGTCTCGCCGGGTTCAAAACGGACATTTTCAAGAAGCATTACTTCGCCGTCTTTAAGCGAGGCGGCAAGAGCATGAGCGCTCGGGCCGACAACATCGTCAGCCATTTTAACTTTCAGACCGAGAAGCTCCGAGAGACGAGCTGCAACGGGCTTCATAGAAAACTCGGGATTAACCTGTCCTTTCGGTCTGCCGAGATGAGAGCAAAGGATAACCTTGGCTCCGTTCTTTATAAGATACTGAATTGTGGGAAGAGAAGCTACTATTCTCTTGTCGCTTGTTATAACGCCGTTTTCCATTTTAACGTTAAAGTCGCAACGAACGAGAACTCTCTTACCTTTGACATCGAAATCTTCGACTGTCATTTTGTTTAAAGCACTACTCATTTTTTACATCCTTTCGGTTGTTAATTAACATTTTTCATCTTGTTTATTTTATAACAAACTTAGATTTTTTTCAAGTATCGCTATGGATAATGGACAGAAAATATTGATTATTTTTTGTAAATTTTGCACAACAATCAAATTATATATGCAGACTTGATTTCTTCCGCCCTTTTAAGCACCATATTTTTCAGCTCATTTGGAGAGGTTACTTGAATGTTTCCTCCAAATTGAATAATCCATGAAACTAATCCGTCATTTACGGCTGAATTGGCATTTAAAACAAATTTTGACGGTCCGTTTTTGTGTATATTAGCATCCTCTCCGAACCTGTCAAGCACATTTTCGACAATATCATTACTGCACAATAAAGAAATCGGCTTAGGTTCGCCGGAAAACATACCGAAGTGCTTGCTTGCATAATCGGCGGAATCAAAGCTGAATTTGTAAGGAGACACTTCCGAAAACGGTCGGGAAAAAGAATCGTCAATAATCTCTGTGTGTTTGATTCTGTCAATTCTCATAATCATAAGATTATCGTATTTTTCTTTGTTACCGACAAGATAATAGTGGTCACTTGACCAAATTAAAGAATAAGGACTTATTATATGCTCTTTTTCCTCATAAGCTTGGTCAGGATTGTCCGATAATATACGTCTGCGATATATTATTTTTACTTTACGGTTATCGTTTATAGCACGGTCAAGCTTATCAATTGTATAATACAGCTCTTCATTTTTACATTTCGGCCTATTATCAACATAAACCTGAGATTTGATTTTTTTTGCCTGCTCTGCGCTTGTAAGAGTAAATATCTTATTCAGAAGCTGTTTTGTTTTTTTAGCAGAAATAAAATTTGCAGCTTGAACCGCATCACTTAACAGTCTCAGCTCGGCAAGCTCAAAGTCACGACTTGCAAGAAAGTAGCCGCCGCCGGAACCGTTACTCTTAATTATATCATATCCAAAATCAATAAGGATTGAAATATCGCTGTATATTGATTTCCGCTCTGCGGCAATACCGTGATTTAACAAGTAAAGCTTTATATCCTCGGCATGCGCAATGTGGTTCTCATCTGTATTCTCTTGTAAAAACTTTAATATATAAAGAAGCTTAAGTTTTTGATTGTTTGTCGCCGCCATATATATCCTCTCAATATCTTAACTGACTGTTAATGTCCTTCAAAACATTCTCATCAATTTTTAAAACTGCTCTGTCATATGTATAAATTCCGTTAACTTCATTTTCAACATCGCTTACCTGAGTATAAACGGTACCGGATAAGCCCTTATCTATTATTGGGATAATTTGCTTATCCAGCAGTTTTTTATAGGCCTTCGTAAGACTTTCTTTGGATTTAAACATAAGATATCCGAATGCTTTTTTCTCATTCCAAGTATGGCCCCGAACTATATTCGAATAGCCGCCGAATTCAGTAACTACAAAAGCGCGTTTTTTTGATTTTCTCAGATGAATCGGGAGGATATATTTATGCATACTGTCAATATCTCCGCCTCCCTGATCATACCAACCGCTTGCGTGGTCAATAACACGATGGCTGTCAAGGCTTCTGACAAAATCGCAGACTTTCAAAGCATCAAACTGCCCCCATGCCTCATTAAACGGAACCCAGCAGTAAATTGACGTGACGCTGTAAAGCTGTTTTATCATTTCTTCAAGCTCTTCATAGTAGTTGCGACGCCATTTTTTATCGCCGCGGCTGAATCTGTTGTATTTGTTATCCTTGAGCTTATAAATACCTACATTAGGTAAAACTCCCGCGTAGAAATCTCCGATGTACGCTCCGCCGCTTACCATATCCTGCCAAACAAGCATGCCGAGTCTGTCGCAATGATAATACCAACGCATCGGCTCAACCTTAATATGTTTTCTCAACATATTAAATCCGAGACGTTTCATTTCAGAAATATCAAATATCATAGCCTCATCCGTAGGCGCCGTAAGTCCTCCGTCGCACCAATAACCCTGATCCAAAAGTCCCTTTTGGAAATACGGTTCATTGTTAAGGAAAAGACGTGTTATTCCCTTTTTGTCGCGCCCTATTGAGAACTTTCTCATGCCGAAATAGCTTTTAACAGAATCTACCGCTTTATCTCCAACGGAAACGGTAATAAACAAATCATAAAGTTTGGGATTTTCGGGCGACCAATATTCGTACTTTTTAAGCTTGATTTCGTCATGCTGCTTAACTGTTTTCTCGGCTATAACGCTGTCGCCGTCCATTATCCGGGCTTTAATTTTAACGCCTTTCATTTCGGCGGATAAGTCTATATCAATTGATATAAGATTGTTATCAATATCGGGAACAACATCAAGCTTTCTGATATAACAGCTGTCAACCGCCTCCAGCCAAACTGTCTGCCAAATGCCGGATGTAGCCGTATACCAAAAGCCGTGCGTTTTGTTAACCTGTTTTCCTCGTTGCTGCCAGCCAGAATCCGTTGGGTCAAATACACAAACGGAAAGTTCATTTTCACCGTCACGTAAAAAGTCGGTAATATCAAAAGTAAATGCGCAATAACCGCCGATATGTGAACCTACAAAGGTGTCGTTAATATATACTTTGCATTCCCAATCAACTGCTCCGAAATGTAAAAGAATACTCTTTCCTTTCAAATTGTCGTTTAATGAAAATTTTTTAAAATACCAAAGTCTTTCGGTGGGCTTTAATCCCTTTTCGACCTTTGACAAAAAACACTCGGGAGCAAATGGAACTAAAATCTTTCCGTCAATATCATTCGGCTTTTTCTCACTGCTGTCTGATATTTTATAATCATAAAGGCCGTTAAGATTTTGCCATCCGTCGCGCACAAGCTGAGGCCGCGGATATTCCGGCAGCGGCATCGTGTCTGAAACCTTGTCGGTGAAAATACTTCTCATTGCTACAACTCCCTTTTGTACAATAATTGATAATTATTATATAACAAAATGTCTAATTTGTCTATTGATATTGAAAAAAACATTTGGTATAATAACGGAAATTTGCGGATATGGTGAAATTGGCAGACACGCAAGATTTAGGATCTTGTGCCGAAAAGCGTGCAGGTTCAAGTCCTGTTATCCGCACCATCGCTTCGCGGCTGCAACCGTGAACTATGAAGAACAAGCGTGAATATAGGCGTATCAAAGAGCTTTTTTAGACGTTTCCGCCCTTTCAATCCCTTACATTCACTCTTGTTCACTCCATAACTGCAGTAAAATTGCAGTAAAAAAGCCATACTATATTTTACTGAAATTTTGGAAAATCAAGAAATATAAACCGGTTATTTTCGACCGGTTTATATTTTTGTCCTTTTCAGACCGCTAATTCAGCACTATAAGTTAAGCTGTTTTCATTTAAACATGTATTTTATCAGCTTAATAACACTATTAGTTATAGCATAAAAGCGCCCCTCCTGATGTGCAACCTACATCAAGAGGGGTATATTATATTACGAACGGCAAAAAATGTTACGTATCAGCTCACTTTAGATATTTGTTAACTGCATTTGTGCTGATACGTAACATTTTAATAGCATTTACAACATCTTGCGTGACTATTTTTGATATATCAAATAACATTCTTTACACCTCTTTCACATCTACTAATGCAGATTTCGGATTCACCCAAATCTTACACGTACCCTTGTATTCTATAGGGCAAAAGTTTTCACATGAACAAATACAACACGGATTGCTTTTCACAAAAAAACGTCTGATTTGCCCTTAAATGCAAAAAAACACCCTCCACTTTCATTTAAAAAGTAGAGGGTGCTTTACATGGTTAAAAACAATTCACTTGGACGCAAAGGCCGCAAGTATCAGCTATATTTTGTTATTGGCAGCTTTATATCTTCGCCATTAAGGGTAATAACATATTCGCTATCCATATTATTTATGCAAGCATAGTAATGATAAACCGGTTCAATATCTGCTGACTGATTCTGTATTACGGAGATGAAGTTGGAACCACGATTGTCAGTTATATTGATTTGACCGCCATCAGTATCAAACAATGCGATATAATAATCCGAAGAGTTTTTATATCTGTATATATGAATAGATATTCCGTTGCAAAAATACTGAAACATATCTTTTGTTGCCAATGCACTGCTAATTTTCCAGCCTTTTTGCGTTTTAGGGACAATTTTATAAGTATTCACATTGTTTTTGCTTGCAATCACAAAGCTTGTTTCCGTTCCGCTGACTATATTGTCTATATCCCAAGAGTTTGTATAATGAAATGCTTTCTCAGGAGTAGAAAAGGTAATAAATGCGTTTTCAAACGGAATCAGGTACAACAAGCTGACAGTTATTGAAACAGCTATAAATGCTGCAATACAACATTTACGCTTATATATTGTTTTAGTATATTTAATAAGAACAAAGAGAACAATAGCAATTATGAACCCAATGCCTAATCTGAACATTCCATACAACATTTTTTTCTCCTTTCTTACTGTGCCGGCACCGGTTGTGGAAACGTTTCCGGAGCTTGGGCTGGCTCACCTGAGGTTAGAAAATAGGAAGGGCTAAAAGCGCATATCCACTAAAACCTACATCGGTATATATTGTTTTCGTGGTTTTATCATCCCACTTAATTTCTGTAGTTCCAGTATATACAATAGCATATTCTATTGGTCATTCGATAACAACCGAAACAATTCTTTCATGTCGTTTTCAATATCATCAGTGTCTGAATATAGTGATGCTTTTGCTTTTAAAAAGCTCCTTTCTATTGATGACACCATCCATGTAGCTGATAATGAATAGTAATCTGCTTCGCCATCAGCACTTTTTACTTGTACTTCTTTGCCGTCTCTCTGAACTTCACAACATACATAACACGCATAACCAATACGAAACGGCAAACGACGGTTAGAACGCCTCTCGGTAGAAAAATCAATCCAAAAAAGTCTAACTTTAAGAGAACAATCGTATTGTTCAAACAATGATGTATAGGTACTAATAATCTTAGAATATGTTTTAAGCATTATATCTTCATGATTTATGATATGCTGTGCCTTACTTTTATCATATGCAAATTTCATCAAAATCTCCTCCCAAATAGTGTCCAGTGAATTGAACGTCCTGTAATTCCACCTGTTTTTGGATTCCATGTGTTCCGTTGCCAGTGCCATTGCTGGTGAGGACCACTTTTATGAGGAGAGTGGAATGGAAGTATGCGATATAACATCTCATAAAGTGTCATAAAGATTTTGTAATCTCAAAACACACTCTCCTAAAGCGGTATGAGACAAATCATTTAGTGAATCTGTTATCAAATATGATGATTCCAAAAGTCTTTGTTTCTTTCTATACTTGAAATAAATTTTACCTTTATTTGCATACGATAGCAATTCGCTTATTTCAGGAACGATGACTTTTTGTACTTGTTCTAAATTCCACAAAGACTCTTTCCCATCAAGTATTGCATTTTTTTCTTTTTCCGCACAATCCAATATGTCAACCAACGAGCAAATAAATAAGTTATTTTTCTTCATCACATTATCCTCCTATCCTAATACAGATATCCACCACTGTACACCACCGCCGGATTGCCCGAATAATGGTGTGGTTGCCCACTCTGCCCTATTTGGTACAATAAAATCGTTTCCTTGTGTTCCTACTTTTTATTTAAAGTTTTTCTATAATTAATCCGATAGAACCATCTTCTAAAGAATTTAAATCATCAAAATGAATATGAGTTCCAGAAGGAACACTATCTTGTGCTAATGTTAATAAATGTCTTGCTAAAGAAATCAAACCAGCCTTATTCGCTGAAATTAATATCTCCTTATCAAATGATGTATTAATTTCGAAACCATATTCCCAATTAAATTCTATTCCTTTTTCAGAATTGTATGGTATTATTTCAATTTCTGTTTTCAAAATATTAATCCTCCAAATAAATATGCATATTATCAATAACTTGCATTTTTCCCGGTTTTGCTGGATTTGGTGCCATGGTTTCAAAATTCATATGTGGTCCACCACCATGTTTTCCCAAAATATCATTATCTCCCATTCTAACAACCTTTGTACCATCAGCCGAAATAAAACGACCATTTCCTGCATCCTTATATCCTTTTCCGAGAAAGTCTTCTGCTGCATCTAAAGCATCGTTTGTTTTGAGTTTACTACCATTTTTTAATCCAACATTTGTTGCCTCAGAGGTACTATCTTTAACAGCATTCTTAACAGCTTTATTATCCGTAGCACTATCAGCGATAGCATTTTTAACTGCTTTATTATCAGTTAAACTATCTCCAACAGCATCTTTAATAGCTCTGTTATCTGTAGCGCCATCAATAAGCTGATTTCTTGCAGTAGAGTTGGTCTTTGCAGCACCGACTAAATCTCCGCCGAAGCTTGTTACAGCACTAAACAGAACATCTTTGCCTGTTAATCCACCGTTTTCGGTAGCCGTCTGTGTAAGATCAAGCGCCATATCAGCGCCGTCTTCAACCAGCTTTTTACCGACTTTGCCAAGTACATTTGAGCCGACATCCTTGAAAACTTCAGTAGTTCCGCCGCCTACTGCACCGCCGATTGCACCCCACATAAATGCACCGGATGCTACCTTCTTCCAGTCTACATTCTGGATGAATTCCTTTGCATCCTTAACAATACGGTCTTTGGTTGTACAGACAAACTTCTTAGCCTCTTCGATGGCTTTCCGCATTTTCGGAGGTACATAGTCATTATAGAACTTCTGAACCTTGGCGCCTACATAGTTAGTAACTTTGTTGTAGGTTTGTTAAGATTTTTAGAGTATTTTGCAAAGCAGGGTGATTGCTCTCCCTGCCTATAGAAATTTTCTAAATAACTGTTACATATATTCAATTTAATATTTGACTTATTTGATTAATTATGTCCAATAAATCAGATTTATAATGCTTAAATTCATCTAAATTCACGATGTCCAATAAAAATAATTTTAACTCTCCAAAATATTCAGTAGTTGTTGTGTAATTTATATTACTAAACCATTTTAAATCATTATAATATTTACTATTTTTATCAGTTGAATTCATTATTTGAACTATTTTACTTTTTAATTCAGCAGTATTTTTATAAATCATATTTATTCTCCAATCATATTAAATGAATCCAATTTAACACCGTTTGGATTTGTAACAATTTCTATAGCCCCTCCTGAATTATTTCCAAGTCCAGGTGCTGATCTGGTTATAAAATCTGCATTTGGATCAAGTTTGCCTTTTATAACATAATCGGTATCTTTAAAATCAACTCCGTATTTATCAGCATATCCAGGGGACAAAGGACTTTCAGGTGCCAAAAATTGTGCATCTGTAGTGTTGGATCGACCAAAAGATCCTCCTCTATATAAATCTCCTCCATCTTCAACATATTTTTTTACTCTTAATGCCTCTTCAGAGTTTTCTTGGAATGCTTTGCCATATGGAGTATCTATATATTTTGTAGTATTTTTACTTGCATCAGAAACACTATCTCCAACAGCATCTTTAATAGCTCTGTTATCTGTAGCGCCATCAATAAGCTGATTTCTTGCAGTAGAGTTGGTCTTTGCAGCACCGACTAAATCTCCGCCGAAGCTTGTTACAGCACTGAACAGAACATCTTTGCCTGTTAATCCACCGTTTTCGGTAGCCGTCTGTGTAAGATCAAGCGCCATATCAACGCCGTCTTCAACCAGCTTTTTACCGACTTTACCAAGTACATTTGAGCCGACATCCTTGAGAACTTCAGTAGTTCCGCCGCCTATTGCACCGCCACCAATCAATGCGCCAATACCAATTCCAATTAGAACAGCTGTAGATATTACAAACTCTCCTTGGGGTCAAAATTGTTAACGGGATTGTTGAAACAATAAGCATACACATTGTATCCAAGGATTTCAGAACCTTCGTCAAATTCACCATAATCAACATTAGGTTCAGGGCTAATCCATCGTCCGACTTCAGGAGAATAATAGCGTGATTTGAGGTGGTAATAACCCGTCTCGCTGTCGTAATAGTAGCTTCTGTACCGCAGAGGGTTCATTTGAGCCAAGGCGGTGTATTATAAAATAAATATACACACTTCAACTGTTTCGCACGGCTTTCAACACACAGAACCGTTCTCTGTATTATTATCTGCCAACAATTTAACGTCTTGCTCGTAATCGGTGTCAACGGAAATGGTTTCAACCATTTCCAAATCAATTACGGTAACACCGCTGTATTTACCGTATTCATTTACGGTTTCAAGCTCAATTTGGGTGTCGGAAAAGCTTTTCAAAAAACCGGTTACGCTGTTCTCTTCATCCTCCAACGAAACCAAAAGTTTGCTGTTTTCGGCAAATTTCAGCAATGAGAAGAGAATATTTTCTTCATCAGGTTCAAATTGCGGGTGACTTTGATGTTTTAATTTATACAGCGTTCCGATTTTATTTTCATACTCTCCGTCATAATCGACACGATAAACATTGCTTGCATATTCATATACAAATCCGTCGTATTCGCCTCGTGTGTTAATGTGGGCTATCAGCACCTCGTCATCATTACAGGCGGTAATATATCCCGTCAGATGATGGCATGTGTCCTCTTTATCGAGGTATACGTTTGCAACCTTTCGCTTGTCTCGACAAAATTTTATGCTGTTTATAATATCCATATTATTTTACCTCCTTCTTTTCCAAGACGGTTTCATCTTTTTCTTTTCACTTTGACGCCCCGGTCTTGGTCTTGTATGTTTGTCATTAGTTTTTTCTCTTTGAACCATTTTTAGTAGTCCTGTGTCCGGCAGTCTGCGAACCATTTTTTGTAGTTTTTTTGCCAGATGTTTTATCGTAAACTATTTTTATTGCTAATACAATAGTTACAACAGCCATTCCAACAAGTACTACTTGACCAATAATATTCCATGCATTTGCCCCGGCAAACGCCCATACATATAAACCACAACCTCCTGCTATAGCTACTGCGCTATTTCCATCATAATCGACCATATTTACAGGATTATTAAGGCAATATGCAAATAAATTATTCTCAAGAACATTATTTTGGTCTTCATCAAGTACATCAACACTATTAGCATTCAAGAACCTACACAATTCAGGGTTTTAGTACCTTGATTTGAGGTGGTAATAACCCGTCTCGCTGGATTCTGTTATGTACCCCGGAGGGATGCCCCCTACGTGGCTGTGTCTTTTCGGACGGTTACCTGCTGAAACAAAATGCCGTCTACCGGCAATCACCGCCGCTCGAATACCACGGCACTTGTCAGGAATTACTTGAAACATTTAAGGGCTTGTGAATATCCCAGTAGAATGTTAAAAATTTGTCGTTAATATTTCAATGAAATACTTATCCACCTCCTGACTTTCGTCAAAATATTCTGATATATGTTCACTGACTCTTTTCCGTTTCCTTTCAATTTCTTTATCAGAACGGTTGTCCAACGCAAATAGTAGTTGTGCAAACATGTTACCATTTTCGCTTGCTTTTTCAATTTGAATTTTTCCTTGCTGTTCTATTGCAGTATACTCCACTCCGGAATTGAGAAACAAATCTGGTCTAACTTCCATCATATATCCAAATAGCCATTGGCAGTTCTCATTAGCAGAAAATGCAGAATTGAAATACTTGAAACAATGACACAACATATCGGTCAATGTGTCATATTCGCCTTTTTTCAAGGAAAGTACCGGTCCATCTAAAGTCAAGGTATACCAAGTGTTAACCGATAGTTTCAAAAACAGCGAAACATTTTTTCTATCTGCTGTCAGCTTTTCGTGCGAATACCGGACACAATCAATCCATTTTCCCTCAAGCTCAAGCTTTCGAGTATATTCATCGCTGTATAAAATCATATTATCACCTTGTTTTCACCCTCAAGTGGATTAGTTATAAAATCTGTTTCAAGGTCGCTTTCATCTGTAAGTAGAAACACAATACATCTATAAAAAAAGTGCAACGACGCTGATTAACAGACAAGGTAGAGCTTTAATTTACAAAGCAGTTAGAAATAATGTCGTCCGATATGCTATTATTGACGGTGTAATTAAAATATCTGATGTGAGGTTTTTGCCCCCAGAGCAACACCTACGCCATAGCCTACAAATCACACTATTACACCTCCAATAACTGCACCAACCAAAGCACATCCAACAACGTATCTCCAACGCTGTCCTTTTGGAATATTGCTTTTTACAGCCTTGTTATAGCCGTAGCCACCTCCTGCAACGCCACCAATCAATGCGCCGTAGTAATAGTTTGCAACTATATCTCCGTTTTTATCGGCTATTGCGACTATATCGTTTTGTACATTCTACATATCAGCACAAATGTTGTTAAATATCTCCGTTAGTTGGTATCGGCGGTTACGTGCTAACTTTGTACTACTTTTAACTTGCCGACGGAATGATATAGGCTTCTGAAGCCGGACTATACGTGTAAATGGATGTTACATACAACCATTTGTTTTGCTGTAAATCATATTCCAAAAGAACAGCATATGCACCGCCTAAATCATCTGTGCATTCACCGAACGCATAGATTTTTCCGTTAATATACTGAATGGCATTGTCAACGAAAAAATCGTTTATGAAGTTACAACCGGTAACACGGATTTTTCTGTCTTTAAAAGAATAAACGGTTGAAACTCCGGTGCTTTCTTGGCTTATGTCATAAAATGAAAACGTCTTTTCCCATTGCGGAGTATGAATCTTTATGGCATTATCGCCGACATACTCGCCGTATATTTCCTGTACGGGAAATTCAAAATCGTCATAACCGTATTCTTTTACCGAACCCGATTTTAAATCGTATTCCCAAACAGAAGCATAGTCGTTGAGTACGATTTTACCGTCAAAATAATATCCGTTTCGCTTGCTGTATTCTGCTAAATTCATAAAGTCGTCATACGCTACGGCAGGATTTTCAAACACAAAATGAGTCTGAATAATATGCGTCTTTAAATCTACGGAAGATATACACCACTGCTTATTTGTTTTATCCGACTCGGAACATATAAAATAAGCTCTGTTATCGTAAATACAAAGTGTATCATAATAAGTTTTATGCTTCTTTTCACACAAATCAAAAAGCGAAATTACTTTTTTGCCCTTATATATATTGCCGTATGCTTCAACATAAGGAATATCCTCGCTTTCGCAAGATATAGCGGTAATTTCCTTGTTAAAAGACTTAACGGGACGCGTTGCCGCGTTTGCAATATACGGAATGGATACATAGAATAATACGGCGAGAACCAAAACACCCAATATAATCAGTAGTGTATAAACTCTTTTCTTGTTCATAATTACTCACTTCCTAAAATTTCCAATACTTTTGTTGAAATATACACATAAGGTCTACAATCACCTGTATATTCAATGTCAGCATCTGCTGTTGATTTGCGTTTAAGATGTAATTCGTAGGCAATGTTATGAAATAGCCATTCTGATGTCATATTGAACATTTTTAATGTAGTAATATTCTTCGCCGTTATAGTTGAAACCGAAAGCATAGCCTTTGTGATACCACAAAGGCAAAACTTGTCAGGAGTGCTCCTGAAACCTTTAATGGCTTGGGATTATCCCAGCGGTTGCCTTTTGCCCCAAAAGGCGTTGCTTGCGGGCATATGTTATTTGCGATATTGAATCAATATAGATTCCACAAGTATTGCAAGTCGATAGTACACCACTAATTCATCTTTTTCCATTCCTGTTGATTGATTTATCAATTCTGAAAAAACAGCTTTTTCGGTTTTAGAAATAATTTCACTCGATGGGAGTTCAATGAATTTTGCTCGATGTATCAATTGAGAGCAATACCCCCCTACAACAGAATCAATAGCAATAAGTTCTGGAGAATATCTACGAATCGCCATAGGAATTCTTGAGTTTATAAACGCTTTCAAAATGTACTCGTGTTGTTTGTTTTTCATTAGATTCACCTATACCAAAACGTTAAAATTTTACCAGTCGATGTAAACATTCCGCCCTGTCCGGTCAAATAAGTAAAATTCCAAGATGCATTTCCATATTTGTAGTTGTAGGTATACTTCAATGCCGAAGAATTTCGATTGGCAAAGCTTACTGCATCTCGTGTATATTCGAGCACATTATTTCCCTTTGTCAATCCTTCGCTTACTACGTGCTTATTGTAGTGGTATTTCATTGATTGATACCCTGATTTAAAGGCGCCACTATTCCACGCTTTCGCTGCTTGTGAGACTTTTACCGCACTACCGGCAGCGCTTGTTATTGCGCCAGTAACGGCACCTGACAATGCCCCGTCGCCCATTCCATTCAAGGCTGCCGTACCGGTTATTCGGGTTACGTTACCCCAAGCATCGTAGTAATAGTTTGCAACTACGGTGCCATTTTTATCGGCTATTGCGACTATATCGTTTTGTACATTCTTTATGTAGTAATATTCTTCGCCGTTATAAATGAAACCGAAAGCAACGCCGCTCGAATACCACGGCACTTGTCAGGAATTCCTAGAAACCTTTAAGGGCTTGGAATTATCCCAGCGGTTGCCTTTTGTCCCCAAAATGTGTTATTTGCCGGCGCTGTGCATAATGTTAGTCAAAACATAGTTTCTTTAATCTCTTGAACACCTCCTGAGGTATGACTAAAGATTTATTCATACAAATCAGCAAGGCATTTTCATCTAAAGCAATAGATATAAACACATCGGTAATTCCAGTAATTACCAATTCTTCAAAAGGTTGCTGTAAACATACGTTACCTGCAGGTTCAAGTAAATTGAGCATAAATATATTTTCTGGATTTTCTTTAATTGCTTTATCCAAAAAAACTTCAAATAAAGGGCATGGCACAACCACAGACATCTCTATATTACCACTTGAATGGTGACGTATAAAGTTTTTTAATCCTTGAACCTTTACAAATTCTAATAACGAACTTCCTTCTTTTACAGAATCAATCGTCACTTCAGTCCATTTGAAGTCAAATATAGTTGAGATTTTTGCTATATTATCGAAGTTACATCTAATACCTGAAATACATATTTCCGCTGGATTAAATAAAAGGTTTTTTGTAAATTTAATCACGCATAACACCTCCCCACAAGCCTGCGCCAAACACGCCGATTGGTAGATGATAATTTGCAGTCTTTGTCAGCTGGATATTCATATGGAACAGGCTCTTGCTACCGACCTTTATACTTGTTTTCTGCCGTTTTAAATACATCGTTGCTTTTAAGAAAAATACATATAAGCAATAATTCTATAAAAACAGACACGACAAATAATAATTTAACTGTAAATTCTTTGGCAGAGGTTTCATATAAAACATTTTTGTTTTTATCAATAATTTTATATCGCCCGAAATTATTTTTTAAAAAATATTCATTGTCAGATGTCACGAAATGTTTTTTTGACTTCTCTATATCGGTATATGTTTTTGAATTAACATCTTCACTTTTTTTAATTACATTACCTTTCAAATCAATTTCATACACGAATTCTGCCGTAGATAATACAATGGTATCATCGGTTACAGTAAAAGCATATGACCGCGAAGTTTGAGGATTTATCTCTAAAATCTTCTCTGTTCCGCTATAAACCTCTATTGCATTATCTCTTCCTACGTATAATAATTTTTGACTGTCAAGGGCAAATCCGCAAAAAGGAAAAGTGTGAAAAGCGCCAAGAAAAACTGAAAGAACAGTTAGGAAACCAAATAATACGAAGCAAAAAATAAGTTTAGTATTCTTCACATTCATCACCATTCCATTATCATATTGTAAATATAATTCATTTCATCGTAAATATTAAATCCATACACCAACGAATAACCTATCTCTCCATGTATTTCTGCCGGAATGCATGAAACGCCAAAACTGGTAGAAATAGTTGTCCCTTGATAAACATCATTAGTTGTTGTATCGGGAAAGACTACATATTCCAGTCCTAAAGATGCTCCTATATCTATACTACCACCAATTTGTGCCGAAGTCCCTTTTTGATGATAAATTGTCGGGGCGTTAGTTTTGCTTTTATATTTAGAAAGTGAGGCAGATAGTGTTCCTCCTCTGGTATTAGCCGATACAATAATGCCAACATTTCCTTTCCTATCTCTCATCACACAGAACCACCCCCTGTGTTAATTTTTCTGTTATTTTATTCGTTAAGGGTGATCAACGATATTAGCATAATCGCTATAAACAATAACATTTGCGTAATATAATGCTTGGCGTTCGTAATAATTATTCAAAATATCATCCGCATAACACCATTCATCATGATGTTTTATCCATTGAAAATAATGAGTTAATTCATGAGTTATTGATACAAGAATTACAGCTAATGCATCATCTTTGTCACTCTTATTTAGCAAATCATAATAGTCGCCAACAGCAACTCTGATAAAAGGTTCGTTATTTATATCAAATGGGCCAAAAAAAGAAGCACTGGCTTTCTCTCCGGCACAGCTTATAATTTCACAGCTGGATTTTAAATATATTGGCACTCGAATTGGAAAGTAGTATTGCGTACGTAGCCAATTAACATATTGCTTACATGCACGTTTCACTTCAGGGTCTACATTCTTATCAAATTTCAGTCGAATTCCGGGTCTTGATTTTTCACAAATATATTCATTCCAATTGTTTGACGTCCATAATTTTCTCATTATTTATCAAACTTCTTCCTATGACATTTTTTACTAGGGCTGTGTGATCTTGGTTGTTTTCTTTACTTTTTACCGGACCTTTTTCCCAACCTGTTCCTTCTTGTTCCTTTTTTTCAAGTCCCTCTCGTCCTTGTTTTTTAATTCAGGTCTACCAGTTTCTCTTTTGCTTTTAGCATACACAACTAAAATTTGTACAACCACAATGGTTGCAATCGCTATGATAATAGCCGCAGATACTTGCCATCCAAAAAGCAATCCAGTTGTCAATATTCCTAAAGGGGCAGTGCTACGTATAGCATTTGACATTTTTCCATCATCAACCATATTTACAGGATTATTAAGGCAATATGCAAATAAATTATTCTCAAGAACATTATTTTGGTCTTCATCAAGTACATCAACACTATCAGCATTTATAAACCTGCACAATTCAGGGTTGTAGTACCTTGATTTGAGGTGGTAATAGCCCGTCTCGCTGTCGTAATAGTAGCTTCTGTACCGCAGAGGGTTCGTTTGAGCCAAGGCGGTGTTGCCGGTTATTTGAGTTACGTTACTTACTCTGGTTAATAAAGATGTCACGTATCAGCACAATTATAGTTAATATACATCTAAAGTGTCCCGACACGTAACAAACCGCCGAGAGTTGTAAAGTGCAAATTAAAAAGTATTTATGGCAATTTAATTCTGTCACGGGTGCTCTCTGGTTGTGGCGTACTCATCTATTATATAACGTGCATATCTGCTTGCCTGTCGCTCTCTGCCCATTGATGTTAGTTGAAGATTATTTATCCACTGATAGTAGTGAGTCAATTCATGCGCCAATGAAATAAGAATTGAAGCAAGCGCATTGTCTTTTCCGTTCTTGCTTAGCAATTCCTCATAATCGCCTGTTGCAATTCTGATATATGGTTCATCATAGTATGAATAGGGCTCAAAAAAGGTTCCAACTACATGATTGCCGTCTTTTGCTCGAATCCTTTCTGCCTCTTTAACATAAACAACAATCCTTACCGGAAAGTAATACTCTGCACGCAACCATTTTCCGAATTGTAAGCATGCACGTTTAACTTCCGGGTCAACATTTTTGTCACATCGAAACCGTAACCCAGTTCGCCCTGAGCCGTCTTTCGGCAAAATCTTTTCCCAGTTATCTAATCTCCAAATATGCATATTATTTATACTTTCTATGTCCTCTGCCGGGTGTATGTTCCGTTTGCGGTTTCGAGGGACTTTACTGTTGCCGACAATTATCAAGGACTAAATAAAAACGGACAATATCATAGATATTATCCGTGCGTAAATTTAAAGTTTTTTAATTTGCCGCACGTTTTTTATCAAGCCGTGAAATTTTACCGCATGGGGCTTGCACTCCCGTTCAGTTGTATTTTAAACGTTGTTTACTGTAACGGCATGTCATCATATTAACAGAATGTATTAAAAAAGTCAATAAATGTTCATATTATCAAAATTGATATCAAAAAGCGTTGTCAAACAGAATCATATAAATTATTGAATTTGCAAGCATTTTTTGATAAAATATTTATAAAGGAGGTCTTTAGATGATACTCAAATTAAAACCCGCGTTCAAAGATTATATTTGGGGAGGAACAAAACTTCGTGATGATTTCGGATTTAAAAGCGACTTAAAAAAAATCGCTGAAGGTTGGATGCTGTCTTGTCATAAAGACGGCGAAAATATTATTGACGGCGGAAAATTTGACGGTAAAACATTGTCCGAAGTCATTAATGAAACAGGAAAAGATATACTCGGAACAAAGGCACAAAAATATGACTTTTTCCCCATTCTCATAAAACTGATTGACGCTAAAGATAATTTATCCGTACAGGTGCATCCAAATGATGATTATGCGCTTCGAGTTGAAGGCGAATACGGAAAAACCGAATGCTGGTATGTGATTGATTGTGACGAAGGCGCTGAACTGATATACGGATTCAAGAAAAAAATTTCAAATGAAGAATTCAGAAAACGCATTGAGGACAATACATTTTTAGACATAGTAAATCATGTGAAGGTTAAAAAGGGTGAATTTTTCTTTATCGAATCCGGCACACTACATGCAATCGGAAAAGGAATTCTTCTTGCGGAAATTCAGCAAAATTCCAATACTACATATCGCGTATACGATTACAACCGTTTGGGAGCTGACGGAAAGCCAAGAGAGCTACACACCGAAAAAGCCCTCGACGTTACAAAATGCGAACCACCGAAAAATAACGGTGTAATGCCACCTGTTGTTAAGAAAGATGGCTATGACGAAAAACACCTTACTTCGTGCGAACTGTTCTCGGTCAAAGACGTTACCGTAAACAAAAGCTATTCCTCCGTAGCCGACAGCAATTCGTTTGTATCCATTCTCGTTATCGACGGCAACGGCTCTTTGATTTGCGAAAACGAAACATTTCCGTTGTGCAAAGGCGACAGTTATTTTATAAGTGCCGATAGCGGAGAATTCAAAATATGCGGAAATGTCAATTTAATTGAAACAAGGGTATGACTTTTTAAATTGACATATTGACAATATATCTGTACCGTCATATAATGTTAATGCAAAATATTGCTGTCTTCGAGGCGGGGTGAAATTCCCCACCGGTGGTAAAAGTCCACAAGCTTCGGCTGATCGGGTGCAACTCCCGAACCGACGGTACAGTCCGGATGAAAGAAGATGTACTTAAGCTACACTTTCACCTCGCAGGTTATATCTGCGAGGTTTTTATTTTGTTTGGCAGCATATTTCAGCAAAAATATGAAAGGTCTGATACCATGTCAAACAACAAAAATGAAAAGAAAAAAATAATGTCGGGATTTCAAATCAGAAAGATGACTGTAACAGCCATTTTAGCGGCTGTTTCAACCGTCCTTATGTTTCTGAGCTTTAATGTTCCGTTTATGCCGAGCTTTATCAAAATGGATTTTTCAGAGCTTCCGGCGCTGATTGCTGCGTTTGCATACGGCCCGTTAAGCGGTGTTATTGTTTGTCTGATTAAAAATCTGATTAATCTTTTAAGTACACAAACCGGCGGAGTCGGTGAACTATCCAACTTTATTTTGGGATGTGCATTTGTGCTTCCCGCGGGACTGATTTATAAGCACAAGAAAACCAAAAAAAGTGCTGTTCTCGGCGCACTTCTCGGAGCCGTAATAATGGCAGCATTCAGTATGGTTTCAAACTATTATATTGTTTATCCGATTTATACAAAGTTTATGCCGATGGACGTTATAATTGCTGCATACAGTTCTATTTTGCCTTCGATTAAAAATCTTTGGCAGGCTTTATTTGTATTTAATTTACCGTTCACTTTTGCTAAGGGTCTTGTAAATGTTCTGATAGCAACGCTTATTTATAAGCCGCTGTCCCCTATTTTAAAAGGCAAGAATATTTGAGTTGATTTTATTGACAAACGTTGACAAAAATAGTAGAATATAATCAAATAAATAACAATCCTTATAAAGAGTGGCGGAGGGATCGGCCCTGTGAAGCCCGGCAACCTGCACTTAGATGCAAGGTGCTAAATCCCGCAGCATTTTGTGCTGAGAGATAAGGTGAGTTCTATGGGACGCCTTATGCGGATTTAGCACGGGCGTTCTTTTTTTGATTGTTAAACATAAAGGAGTAATTTTAAAAATGGCGAAACATCTTTTTACATCAGAATCGGTTACAGAAGGACATCCTGATAAAATATGCGATAATATATCCGATGCTGTTCTTGATGCTATTCTCGCACAAGATCCTGACGGCAGAGTTGCTTGCGAAACAACTTGTATAACCGACCAAATAATGGTTATGGGTGAAATAACCACGAAGGCAAAAATCGATATTGAGAAAATTGCAAGAGATGTTGTTTGTGAGATAGGCTACGACTCACCTGAAAAAGGCTTTGACGGACATACCTGTAAGGTTCAAATCGCTATTGACAAGCAGTCACCGGACATAGCTCTCGGCGTAGATAAATCATACGAGCTGAAAGAAGGGTATGATGACAGTTATAATCTTCACGGTGCCGGTGATCAGGGTATGATGTTTGGTTACGCCTGCGACGAAACCGAAGAGCTTATGCCGCTGTCAATTTCACTTTCACATAAGCTTGCAAAGCAACTTACAAACGTCAGAAAAGACGGTACACTCCCCTATCTCCGTCCGGACGGCAAAACACAGGTTACCGTCGAATACGATGAAAGCGGTGCGCCCAAAAGAGTTGACACTATTGTTATTTCCTCTCAGCACAGTGCTGACGTCTCTCTTGATCAAATCAGAAGTGACATAGTAAAATATGTTATCAAGCCCATTGTTCCCGAAAATCTTTTAGATGACGATACAATTATTTATGTGAATCCTACGGGCAGATTTGTCACAGGCGGCCCTGCAGGTGACAGCGGTCTTACAGGAAGAAAAATTATTGTTGACACATACGGCGGTATCGGTCGTCACGGCGGCGGTTGCTTCTCCGGAAAGGACCCCACAAAAGTAGATCGTTCTGCTGCTTATGCTGCGCGATATGTCGCCAAAAATATTGTTGCGGCAGGTCTTGCAAAAAAATGTGAAATTCAAATTGCTTACGCAATCGGCGTAGCACATCCTGTTTCTGTTATGATTGATACATTCGGAACAGGCATAATTTCCGACGATACTTTAAGTGAAATTGTCACCGAAACATTTGATTTGCGTCCGGCGGCTATAATTGACAGCCTCAACTTACGCAGACCTATTTATCGTCAGCTCGCTGCATATGGTCACATGGGCAGAACCGACCTTGATCTTCCGTGGGAAAAGACCGATAAAGCCGTTGAGTTGAAGCAAGCGGCCGGGATCTAAGAAACTGTATAAAACTCTTTTTTTGGTTCATAATAACAATGAACTATTTAAAGGAGTTGAAAACTGATGTTAGACAGAATTGCGTTAATCCTTGTTATCATCGGCGGTATCAATTGGGGTTCAATCGGACTTTTCAAGTTTGATATTGTCGGATGGATATGCGGCGGTCAAGATGCAGTTATCAGCAGAATAATATACACTCTTGTTGCGTTGGCGGCAGTATGGTGTATATCATTGCTATTCAAGCAAAATGAAATTCTATCCTCCGATAACGGCGAAAAAAGAGCATAAAACTAAAAGTCCGGCTCAGCCGGACTTTTTTTCTGTAATCTTTGTTTTATCTGCAATGACGTAAATCATATTGTTTGTGTAATACACGACCTTACCGGGTAGTGCTCCCGCCGGCTTTTTAACATTTTTTACTAATGTATAATCAACTGGTACCTTAGTATTTTCCTTTGCAGAACTATTACAAGCCGCTATAATCGCAGCCTCCGAAATTGCAAGGTCTGTAAATTCACGTTTATCTGAAACAAGTATTGTATGTGAACCCGGAACACCTTTGGTGTGAAACCACATATCATAATTTTTGGCTGTTTTAAATGTAAGTTTATCGTTTTGCAAATTATTCCTACCGACAAGAACCCTGAAGCCCTCACTTGTTACATATTCAAGCGGAGGAAGTTCACGAGGCTGTTTTTGCTTTGCGATTTTATGCTTCTTTATAAAACCGCCTAAAACAAGCTCATTTCGTATACTTGCAATTTCACTCTCTGTTTCGGCACGCATAAGGCTGTCTTTTACCGAGTCAATATAAGATAATTCCTGTTCCCCGGATTCAATTAAATCGGCGAGCATTTTTTCTGCAGTATGCGCTTTTTTATACTCCTTGTAGTATTTCTGTGAGTTTTTTGCGGGAGATAAAGCCGGATTTACAGGTATTTTAACAAGACGATTGTTATCATAATAATTTTCAACCTCATAATACGAACAGCCGGAGCTTAATTTATATTGGTTAGCACTTATAAGCTCTGCATATGTTTTCAACGTGTCTTTATCATCACACTTTTGCAATTCCGCCCTTTGGTTAGCTATTTTACGGACAAGGCGCTCTGTCGTATTATTCAGGATTTTTATTATATCCCTAGCCTTCACCTTCATGCGCAACGCAAGGTCTCGTTCATAATAAAAAACATCAAGAGCTTCCGAAACCGACGCAAAAGTCTTTTTGCTAAAGAGCCTACCGTATTGCTTGATATCAATTATCGAAAAATCATATGGTTTACCGTCAACATCAAACAATACGGTAACACCGACTTTATCGCTCACCAAATATGCCTTTAATTCGGATACAGCTTTTTTGAGTATATCGCTGTCGCACTCCGAAACCGCAAGATCTTCTTCAAAAGCTTCGTACGCAATTTCACGACACATAAGAGGCGAAGAACCCTCAATTGAAAACAACAAAGACTTGCTCATTTTCAAATGAGAATTCAACAGTACCGAAGTACAAATATCTTCGACTTCGTCCTTGAGAATATTGCATTTTTTCTGCTGCGGCGGCAACACATATGTTACGGAAGGCAATATTTCTCTGACGGATGATTTATTTTCGTCAACCCTTTTTACCGCATCGATTATTTTCCTGTCATTGCCTATAAGTATAATATTACTGTGTTGAGCCATTATCTCGACACAAACCGAGAGATTAACCTTATCTCCTATTTCGTTAACTGCGTCAAAATCAAAAAACAGTATTCTGTCAAGGCCCGATTGACGAATGCTTCGGAGAATTGCTCCTGTAAGTTTTTTTCTAAAAAGCATACAAAGCATTGGCGGTTTTTGCGGGTTTTCAAGCGAATGAGAGGTCAAATGCACCCTTGCCGAGCTTGGTTCTGCCGACATAAGCAGTTTATATGCACCGTTTCTTGTTCGCATATTAAAGACCAATTCAAGCCTTGACGGCTGATTGACCCGTTCAACTCTCGCTCCTATTAACTTTTCGGCTATTTCGTCTTTAATAAAATGTAATGTAATACCGTCAAGAGCCATAATGATATATCCTCAAATATTCTTAATCGGAGTTTTTTGTTCCGCAACTTTAAATTGTATATCTTTAAACTTATCCTCAAGCAATTTACACAAGCTCACTACAGCCGGAAACTCAGTCTCATAATGCCCGGCAGAAACAAGTAATATTTCTTCATCGGTTGCATCCAGAAACTCATGATATTTTCCGTCTCCCGTAACAAGTGCATCAGCGCCGGCTTTTTTTGCGTCCGATGCAAAATCCGAGCCTGCACCGCCGCAAACCGCAACAGTCTTTATTTCTTTTGTACAGTCATTATATCTAAGGTGCGCCGAAAGACATTTGCTCACATATTCCGAGAACATATCCGAGGACATCGGTTTATCAAGCTCACCTACCATAAAGCAGCTGTCATTACTTGAAACAACATTATGCAAATTCAGTTTTTGTGCCAGAACCTTATTTACACCAATGGGAGATAAATCATAATTGGTGTGGGCGGATATAACAGATATATCGTTTTTAAAGCAAATTGCTGCCGGTGTTTTTTCGGTAAGTGCAGACAAAGAACCGAAAATTACCGGATGGTGGGAAACAATAAGGTCATACTTTCCGTCAATCGCTTCATTCAAAACTTCTGAAGTAATATCAAGTGTAACCAAAGCCTTTGAAATAACACAGTCACCGCAATTTACCAAAATACCGCTGTTATCCCATTCAAGTTGTAAAGAACGGTGCAAAACCGTCAATATAATCATATATTTCGCTTAGCCTGCTCATATTTAATTTCCTCCAAAATTTTGCCTATTTTGTTTGCATCATAACCGGAATTTTTAAGCGCCGTATACTTTTTTTCAAGCCTGTTTACAATTCTATTACAAAATTCAATTTCATCCGGATTATTGCTGTAAATCAGATTTCCGACATAGAAGTACCACTCGCCAAAATCAGCCTCTTCTTCGGTATATTCGGCGGACAGTGCAAGATACAGTCTTTTACCTTCTCTTACAACCGTCTCCTTTGTAATTTTATAACCGTTATCGCACAAAAAAGCCCTCAAATCTTCAAAATGAGTCATTGGCTGCATAATAATCTGTTTATTATTTTTAAGCCATGGTGCGTCACCGATTATTTTAGCTATAAGCTCACCGCCCATACCCGCTATAACAACGGCGTCGGCTTCGGTTTCTTCAATATTTTCAAGTCCGTCGGAAAGCCGTAAAACCACTCTATCTTCAAAACCGTATTGTTTAACGGTTTTTGCCGCATTATTTAACGGTCCTTCGTTTATATCAGAGGCCACAACAGTTTCAGCAAGATCATTTTGTAATGCGTAGACCGGTATGTATGCGTGATCGGTTCCGATGTCGGCAAGCTTTTTGCACGGAGTAATCAATTCTGCTGTTTTCAGCAAACGAGGAGTTAAGTTAATCATAATTACCGTAATTTAAAGGCTGTGTTTTGAGCACAGCCTTTTTAAGTCAGTTATTTTTTCCTTTTAAAAATTCGTTGATATTCTCAACAAGCACGTCCGGGTCAACACCGTGAACCATACAAGCCTGCTCTACTGTTTCGCCGCGCGAAGCCGGGCAACCCAAGCAATGCATACCCATTTCAAGGAAAAAAGGAGCTGTATCTCTCTCGGCATCAAGAATGTCGCCGATTGTCATATCTTTATTGATTTCTGTCATAATTAAAACCTCCGATTATGCTTTTGCGACCGCTAATTTGACTTTACCGTCGCCTATCTCAACTTCTTTGGTAAGATCCGCGTCAGAAAGAGTTCCGCCGAGGATAAGTTCATCGGCAAGAAGCTCAGACTTAATGTATTCGGTCTTTTCTTTAAGAGCACCAATAACGGCTGTGTCAAGAGACTCAATTGCCATTTTAACTCTCTGCTCTACCTCATACCCTGCTTCTTTTCTTATAAGCTGACACTGTCTTACCGTATCACGTACCAAGCCCTCTTTAATGAGTTCGTCGGTAAGCACGGTATCCAACGCCACAACGCCCTTATCATTCTGAAGCTCGGCAGATACAATACCCTCTTTAGTTTTTGTCTGGACACTGAATATATCAGCGGCAAATTTATCGTCCCAACCGGGAACGAAAACTTCATCTCCCTGTTCAACTGCAGAAACAAGCTTCGTCATATCATCCTTTGAAAGTGTTTCAAGGGTTTGCTTCATCTTGTTAACATTCTGCTTAAGAACAGCACCGGCTACCTTAAAGTTTACGGTCAGATATTTATCCTCAAGAACATTAACATCATCAATATATTTAATATTCTTAATGTTAAGCTCATCAAGTATTATCTTTTCAAATACACCTATTTTATTTGCCGTTTCGCTGTCACAACAAACATAAAGTGTTGAAAGAGGCTGGCGAACCTTGAGCTGCTGCTCATTGCGAAGTCTCATTGCAGTAGCTATTATCTCTCTTGAGACAGCCGTTTTTTCAACAATTCCGTCATCCTCAAATCCCTCTATCGGCTTCGGCCAATCGCAGAGATGCACGGAGATCGGTGACGAAGGCATAACTTTTCTCGTAAAGTTCTGCCAAATATGCTCTGTCATAAACGGAATAACAGGTGACATAACAAGAGTTGCAGTATTAAGTGCATAATAAAGCACCCAATAAGCAGTCATCTTATCTTTTTCATCGCCGGTTTTCCAGAAGCGACGACGATTTGTCCTTATATACCAATTTGATATATCGTCAACAAATACCTCAAATTCTTTTACAAGCATATAAACTTTATAGTCATCATAAAGCGCTTTAGCTTTTTTCAGGAATTCATTGGTACGAACAACAAGCCATATATCCGTAGGAGTCATCGCAGACTTGTCCGGTGTGTAATTTTCAAAATTAGGCTTGTCGATTTTTGCATATGTCTCAAAAAACGTAAAAATATTCCAATATGAAAGGAGCTTTCTTCTCGCCTCATCGCCGAGATTATAACCAAAACGAACATCGTTTGACACAGGAGCACCTGCATATAAATAGCGGACTGTGTCAGCACCTATTTTTTCGGCCGCCTCATCGAATTTAATCATAAATCCGGTTTTCGAGAACTTTCTGCCGTCTTCGGCTATTACGGCACTATTAGTGAGAACTCTCTCATAAGGAGCTTTACCCTCAAGCACAACACTCATAAAGAGCTGTGAATAAAACCAAAGTCTAACCTGCTCGTGCATTTCGGTAACCCACTCTGCAGGGAAGTTCTTTTTCCATTCTTCCTTATCACGGAAATATCCGAATGTTGAGTAAGGAACAATGCCGGCATCAAGCCAAACATCACCGATTTCAGATATACGCGAAACCTCTTTGCCGCAATGCGGGCATTTAATTTTAATCTTATCCACCCAAGGTCTGTGAAGCTCGGGCAGTTCATCAACAAGTTTAGGGTCAACCGCAAGAGAACGAAGCTCTTCCTTAGAACCTACAACGGTTACATGACCGCAATCGCAAGGATAAAACGGAAGCGGCATACCGTAATAACGCTTACGGGATATGTTCCAGTCTCCCATATTATTTAACCAATCGTTCATACGTTTGCCGTTTGATGCAGGCTCCCATTTAACGGTATTGGCAGCTTCAATAAGCTTCGGACGTAATTCATCTGTTCTGATGTACCAAGCCGGTACAAGTCTGAACACAACCTCCGATTTACATCTCCAGCATACGGGATAGCTATGCTCATGCGGTTCAACCTTATAGAGCTTATCATCAGCTTTAAGGTGCTCAAACACCTCATCTGCAACGGTATGGCTGTCTTTTCCGGTCATCCAGCCGAATCCGTCAAGATATATACCCATATCATCAATGGGCATTACTTTTGCGAGACCGAGTTTTTCACCAAGCTCAAAGTCTTCGACGCCGCAACCTGGAGCTATATGCACTATGCCGGTACCTTCGTCTGCGGCAACATCCTCCCAAGCAACGATTTTATGGTCAATACCGCTTTGGGCGGGAATATCCGGGAAGCATGTTTCATAATGATAGCCTACAAGCTCAGATCCCTTAAACGCACGAAGCACTTCGACTTTATCGTCGCCGAGATGACCTATTGCATTCTTAGCGAGAATCAGAGTTTTTTCATCGCTTTTAACCTTTACTTCAACATAATCAATTTCGGGATTGACTGCAAGCGCAACATTAGAAGAAAGCGTCCATGGAGTTGTTGTCCAAACAAGCATTTTGGACGGTATTTCTTTAATCGGGAGCTTAAAATATACCGAATTGTGCGTCATCATTTTGTATGAGCCTGTCATTTCGTGCTCGGATAGCGATGTTCCGCATCTAGGACACCAAGGCATAGGCTTATACTCACGCTGAATCCATCCGTGCTCATCACATTTTTTAAGAAAATACCAAATACCGCCTATATTTTCATCGGTGTTAGTATAGTAGGAATGATCCCAATCCATCCATTGGCCGAGTCGTTTGGACTGTTCGGTAATAATCCCCGAAAAATGCTTGACACGGTCTTTACAAGCTTTTGTAAACTTGTCCATACCGTAGTTTTCAATATCCTTTTTAGTCTTAAAACCAAGGGCTTTTTCAACCTCAACTTCAACCCATAGTCCCTGTGAGTCAAATCCGTTTTGGTAACGGCAATCACATCCTTGCATTGCATGATAGCGAATAAAAATATCTTTTATACTTCTGCCCCAAGCGTGGTGAATACCCATAGGGTTATTAGCTGTTATAGGACCGTCAAGGAATCGGAACATTTTGTGACCACGATTTTTTTCGCGGAGCTTTTCAAAGCACTTTTCCTTTTCCCAAAAATCCATGACTTCATGTTCCATATCTACGAACATATTTTTTTCATCTGCCACTTTATTTTTTCCCCTTTCAGAGCACAATTATTAAAGCCATAATATTTAGATTATATCTAAAAAAGTCAATATTTACAAGGCTTTTTACTTATTTTTTTCATTAAATTTCGGAATGATGTTAGTTTCATCGACAATATATATAGGGCGGTTTTTCACTTCAAGATAAATTCGAGAAATATACTCGCCCGCTACGCCGAGAGACAGCAATATGAGGCCCCCTATAACAAACACGGCACATATCAATGAAGGATACCCGGGTACGTCAGAACCATAGATTAAAGTTCGTATAAAAATATAAATCGCATAAACTATTCCGATCAAGCTGAATGCAGACCCTATATACAGCGAAATCTTTAAGGGTGCAGTCGAAAATCCTATAATACCGTCAAGCGCGTATCGCAGCAATTTCCAAAACGACCATTTCGTCTCACCTGCCACGCGGCTGTTGTTCTCATGTTCAAACCATTTCGTCTTAAATCCTACCCAACTGAATATCCCTTTGGAAAATCTGTTATATTCCGGCATAGAAATTATTGCATCGACGACCTTACGCTTCATTATTCTGAAATCCTGCGCGCCGTCCTCAATACCCGTGTCCGAAATTTTATTGATAAGTTTATAAAACTGCTTTGAGAAAACACTTTTAAGCTTTGCCTCACCTTTTCTGTCTATGCGCCTTGCGGCAGCTATATCGTAATCTTCGTTAATAAGCACATTCATCATATCCGGAATCAAATTCGGTGAGTGCTGCAAATCGGCGTCCAAAATTCCGACATATTCTGCGTCCGACATCTTCATACCGGCAAGCATGGCGGCTTCTTTGCCAAAATTGCGCGAAAAAGAAATATATTTTACATAATCATATTTTTCCGCATAATCACGCAGTAAACCGAGTGTATTATCGCGGCTGCCGTCGTTAACAAAAATAAACCTTACCGAAACATCGTTCATTTTATCTTTGACATCTTTTACCGCTTCAAAAAAAAGAGGTAAAGACTCCTGCTCGTTAAAGCAAGGAATCACAAGATCAAGCTTTCTCAAAGATATGCACATCCTTTAATTGGTTTTATGATAGTATAACATATTATACGTTAAAAAAAAACAAAAATATAAGCGGTATAAAAACCGCTTAAAATTTTAGCTTTATTGTTTTTTCTCGGATAAGTATTTTTGCTTTGTTGCCTGGCCGCCTCTTATATGTCGTTCAGCTTTATTAACCTCCAAGACCTCTCTGACTTCTGTATATAGCCCCGGATTTATCCTCCTAAGTCGCTCGGCAACATCCATATGTACTGTTGATTTGCTCACCGAAAACACCTTAGCTGCCGCTCTTACGGTGGCTCTGTTTTCAACAATATATTCTCCCAAGATCACAGCGCGTTCTTCAACAGTATCGTTCAAAACAAATCCCTCCTTAGTCTATCAATAATTGATATGACAAAGGAGGGACAAATATTCTTAAATTATTTTAGGCGTAAATTACTTTGTGCCGAATATTCTGTCACCGGCATCACCGAGACCGGGAATAATGTAGCTGTGCTCATTAAGTCTCTCATCAAGAGCAGCGCAGAAAATATCAACATCGGGATGAGCCGTCGTAAGAGCTTCAAGACCCTCGGGAGCAGCGATAATACCCATAAATTTAATTGATTTCGGATGGAAAGTCTTTATCTGATCTATTGCATCAATAGCGGAACCGCCTGTTGCAAGCATAGGATCAAGCACGATTACTTCACGCTCCGAAATATCAGACGGTAACTTGCAATAATACGGAACGGGCTTTACCGTAACCGGATCACGATACATGCCGATGTGGCCAACCTTTGCCGAGGGAACAAGCGCCAAGACGCCGTCAAGCATTCCGGTTCCGGCTCTGAGTATCGGAACGAATGCGAGTTTTTTACCCGAAATAACTTTAGCTTTAGCAATAGCAATAGGAGTTTCGATTTCGACTTCCTCAAGAGGAAGATCGCGAGTAGCCTCGTAGCACATAAGCGTTGCTATCTCTGAAACAAGTGCTCTGAATTCTTTAGAACCGGTATTTTTATCTCGGAGCAACGTCAGTTTGTGCTGAATAAGCGGATGGTTGGTAATAGTAACCTTACCCATAATTAGCCTCCAATAATTTAAATTTCTAAAATATTATATAACAGCCGTCAATAAAAGACAAGATATTTTTATTTGTTTTCGATATCGGTTATTTGGTCTATTCTTCTTTGATGGCGGCATCCCTCAAATTCGGTTTTCAAAAAGACATCAGCCAGTTCTGCAGCAAGGCCGGCACCGACTACCCTGCCGCCGAGGCAAAGAATATTAGCATTATTGTGAAGTCTTGTATATTTAGCACTAAAATAGTCGGAACAACAAGCTGCGCGTATACCCTTGACTTTATTTGCCGCCATAGACATACCTATACCGGTTCCGCAACACAGAATCCCGAGGCTGCCCTCATCCGATAAAACACTTAAGCAAGTTTTTTCGGCAATTGGCGCATAATCCACCGATTGTGTAGAATCAGTTCCGCAGTCTATTACTTTATAGCCTTCTGCATCAAGATGTTTTTTCAATGCCTCTTTCAATTCAAATCCGCCGTGATCTGCTCCTAAATAAACCGTCATTTCTTAAGCTCCTTTTTCTTTTTTAATTCTCGCTCTGCCTGAGGCAGTCTTAAATAAACCGGTAAAAGCTCGTTGGCGCTAACCGGTAATTTACCTGAATTGATATATTTTTCAGTAAGAAATGCAACGCTTGATGCGCGCTGATACCTGTTTTGTGCGTCCGCCAATATGATATTGTCAAAGCTATCCGAAAGCTTTTCATAGGTTACTGTGGCACCGTCGCCTGCAAATAAAATAGGCTTGTCTATGCTTTTTAAGCTGTCTGCCAATTCCGATATGAGCATCGCGCTGTCGGGAGTAAGCCTTTTCCCATTTTCAAAAAGAGCTGTATACACCTGAGAACATCTTGCGTCCATAAGAGAACAAACAACACAGTTTCGGTCAAAAAAGGGATACGCTATTGTCTCAAGAGTAGAAATACCACAGCACGGCTTGCCGACTCCATCGGCCATTCCCTTTATGGCAGCCACGCCGATTCTGACACCCGTAAATGAACCCGGTCCGTTTGAAACAGCAAATACATTCACTGTGCCTATATCGGTTTTAGTATTATCAAGTATATTTTTCACCATCGGCATAAGGGTTTCGCTGTGTGTCAGTTTTACGTTTGTGAACTCTTCACCTATAAGTACCCCATTATCCGAAAGCGCAACACTGCAAGAAGCAGCTGAGCTTTCAACAGAGAGAATTTTCATCTTTAACACCATCTATTCTAATAATACGATCATTATCGGAACCGCCTTTTTCCATATATACCCTCACAGTATTCTCAGGCAATGCGTTTTCAACATTTTCACTCCACTCAACACACAAAACCGAGCCCATATCTATATAGTCAAAAAAGCCGGTAGAATAAAGATCGTCCCAGCTCTCAACACGGTACATATCAAAATGACAAAGCTCATTATGCTCACCGTAAACATTTACAATTGCAAATGTCGGGCTTGAAACATTACAAGTGAGCCCCATACCCTTTGCAATACCGCTGATAAGAGTTGTCTTGCCCATTCCGAGACCGCCGTAAAAAGCCACAACCGTTCCGCCGTCAAGCTTTTTTGCCAGTTTTTCGCCTAAGGCAATTGTTTCCTTGGCGGATTTACTTGAAAACTCTATCATTTAATCACCTTAGTTATTTTAGCATTAAATTTATTATCAGTAAATACTTTTTTGCTTGAAAATATCAGCTCACCATAATATAATATTAAATAATAAATTCGGAGGTAAAAAAATGAAAAAGGTTTTTTCGACAATAAAAAGCTTTTTGAAGGAAACTGATATTTTGTTGTTTTCTCTTTGTGTGATTACCTCCGCATTTGGATTGTTAATGGTTTACAGTGCCACCCGATACACTCTTAAAGACGGAGCTCATTTTTCGAGAGAATTTATAATAATGCTGCTTGCGATTTTCCTCGGAATCATTGCTGCGTTGTTCTTATCATATTTCGATTACCAAGTATATACCAAGTTTTGGCCGGTTATAGCTGTTTTCTGTGTTATCATAATGCTTGTTCTCTTCAAATGGGGCACAGGGCCGTCTTCAAGACCGGACGCCAGAACATGGCTTTCAATAGGACCTATAAATTTTCAACCGTCAGAACTTGTAAAAATCGGATTTATTATAACGTTCGGTGTGCATTTGGATAAAGTGAAAGAAAAAATCAACAACATTTTCAGTATCCTTCAACTCGGTGCACACGCTGCCGTACCGATAGTTCTTGTTGCGGCAACCGGCGATATGGGTTCTGCACTCGTATTTATGGTTATTGCCATTGTCATGATGTTTGTAGCAGGCGTTCATTGGGGATATTTTCTCGGCGGTATAGCTTTAGTCGGAGCGGCAACTCCTCTTATTTGGACTTATGTTTTAAAGCAACTCCAAAAAGACAGATTTTTAGCTCTTATTTATCCCGATTTATATCCTGATATTATATATCAGCAGCAACGCGGTCTTAACGCCATCGGCGCCGGCGGTATTACGGGGCAAGGCTTGTTTAAGGGAGCTTACACACAGGCAGGAGCTGTCCCGGAGAGCCAAAATGATATGATTTTTTCCGTTGTCGGTGAAGAATTGGGATTTATCGGCTGTATAACCGCACTGCTTCTTATAGTTTTAATAACCGTGAGAATTATTTATGTCGGAAAAAAGTCAAGCGAACAATCCACCAATCTGATTTGTACGGGAATGGCTGCAATGATAATCGGGCAAATGATTATAAACGTAGGCATGTGTTTAATGCTGCTACCCGTCATCGGTATAACGCTTCCGTTTTTCAGTGCCGGCGGTTCTTCCAACCTTTGTGTCTATTTAGGTATAGGTATAGTTATGAGCATTTACAGACACAACTGTGATACGGGTGCCGTAAATATAAGAGTATATGATTCATTAAAAAAATAGTCTGCTGTTTATACAGCACCAAATAAAACTAAATAAAGCAAAAGAGCACGGACAAACTCATGTTTTGTCCGTGCTCTTTTGAGTGAGCGCAAAAAACAACCAGTCCAGCCCCTCAAAAACTAAATGCTGTCTTTTGCGCAAAATGCGGACTACCGTTTTTCAGGTAGCAAGTTTATTATAATCCATTAAAAAGAAAAGGTCAATATTTTTTCGACAAAAAAGCCTCTTTTTCGCAACTAAAATATTTTTACACCTTTTGAAGCTTTGCAAGACGTGCCATAATTTTCTTCGTACCGGCTTTAACGAAAGCAATTTCGAGCAGCAAATCGTTTCCCATAGATGTTGTTTTTGTAATAACGCCTTCCCCGAACACCTTGTGAATAACCGTGTCGCCGACTTTATAATCAATATCTCCCGTTGTGACTTTCTGAGAAGCTTTTCCGGAACCGCTGAAGCCGCGATCAATATGGTGTTCTCTTGCAGAAGCAACATACGGCGAGTGTTTTGCGGCCCTATCGAGTCCCGCCATTGCTCTGAATCCCGTCTCCTGCCTGATGTTCAGTAAATTCTCGGGGATTTCGGAGATAAATCTGGATTGATGGAAATAGTTAGTAGAGCCGTACAACATTCTGCTTTTAGCCTTCGTAATATAAAGCTTTTCTTTAGCCCTTGTTATTCCTACGTATGCAAGCCTGCGTTCTTCTTCAACTTCAGTTTCATTATACATACTCTGTATCCCGGGGAATATTCCCTCTTCAAGTCCGGGCATAAATACCACCGGAAACTCAAGCCCCTTTGCCGAATGAAGCGTCATAAGAACGACGGCATCCTCACCCGCGTTATAATTGTCAATATCGGTAAGTAAAGCTATTTCTTCGAGATAATCGTTGAGGGTTGCATCTTCATTATCTTCTTCGTATCTGACAAGATTTGATTTAAGCTCGTTTATATTTTGCATACGGTCGTCGAACTTTTCGGGATTGGACCGAAGATAGCCTACATAACCGGTTTCTTCTATAATACTGTCATATAGCTCCGGCAAGCCCTCTGTTTCGGAGAGAGACATCAGTCTATCCATCATTGCAGTAAATTGAATCAGCTTTCCAGAGGTACGCTTTAACACCTCGTACTGATCGGCGGTTTTTAAAACCTCATATAGCGTAATACCGAGAGTTTCGGCTATTTCGCCGGCTTTGGCAACCGTAGAATCACCTATACCGCGTTTCGGTACATTTATGATTCGTCTCAATCTTACAGAATCGGACGGATTGTTTATAACGTTAAGATAGGCATGTATGTCTTTGATTTCGGCTCTGTCATAGAACTTATGGCCGCCTATAATCCTGTACGGAATGGCATTTTTTACAAGTGCGCGCTCAATAGAGTTTGACATTGCGTTCATCCTGTAAAGAACAGCATGATCGCTCCACTTTCTGCCCTTCGCCACAGAATTTAAAATTTGCTCGGCAATATAACGCGCCTCATCTGTCTCATCCGCAGCGGTGCTCAGTTCTATTTTTTCTCCGCTGCCGTTTGCCGTCCATAAATTTTTAACCTTACGTTCGGTATTGTTGGCTATAACCGCATTTGCGGCATCAAGAATGTTCTGTGTGGATCTGTAATTCTGCTCAAGTCGTATTACAACTGCATCTTCATATCTATTTTCAAAGCTCAAAATGTTTTCAATAGTAGCGCCCCTGAAACGATAAATGCTCTGATCGTCATCACCGACAACACAGATATTTTTATATTTGTCCGCGAGCAGAGATGTAAGTACATATTGAGCATGGTTCGTATCTTGATACTCGTCTACCATTATGTATTTAAATCTGTTTTGGTAATAGTCAAGAACATCGGGTTCGTTTTGTAAAAGCGCAACTGTATTGGCTATAATATCATCAAAGTCCATAGCATCGGCATTTTTTAAAAGTTGCTGATACTTTTTATAACACTCGCCCATTTTGCGAAGTCTGACATCATTGCCTGCCGATTTCAAATAATCGTCGGGAGATATTAACGAATCTTTAGCCTTGCTGATTTCATTAAGTATAGTCTTGTGTGACAGAAATTTATCGTCAACACCGAGCAATTTCTGACATTCTTTCATTACGCGCTTGCTGTCGTCGGTGTCATAGATTGTAAAATGAGATGAGAAACCGAGTTTGTCGCCGTTTCTTCTCAGAATACGCAAACAAGCAGAATGAAACGTGCATGCCCAAATATCCGCAGCATTATCCCCTAACATTTTAACGAGGCGTTCTTTAAGCTCATTTGCGGCTTTATTGGTAAATGTTATAGCGAGAATTTGCCACGGCATGGGAGCGTCATAGGATAATACATCACGTATTTCATGGTACACAGAGCTGTCACCTGCAAGATAGCGCTGCATTAGTTCAACATCGTACTCATCCGGAGTCCTTGAAGATTTTTCCGTATTGTAAGCATCGCCGTATTTGAGCAGATTTGAAATTCGATTAACAAGCACGGTTGTTTTTCCCGAACCTGCGCCTGCGAGAATTAAAAGCGGTCCTTTTATTCTAAAGACCGCTTTTTTTTGCATATCATTCATTCGAGAAAACTCTTTCTCGATTATGCTTTTTCTTATATTCAAAAAGTTGTTATAATCCATCTGTTTTATATCTCCGATATTATTATTTAAAAAGATTTCCTCCATGGCAGTCAATGGCAACGGTAAGCGGAAACTCGCAGAATTCAAGCTTTTTGACAGATTCGCAGCCAAGCTCCGAAAATGCAATAACTTCACAACTCTTTATGCATTTTGACGCAAGTGCACCGGCACCGCCTACGGCGCAAAAGTATACAGAGCCGTTGCGTACGATAGCTTTGCAAACCTCGTCGGAACGCGGTCCTTTGCCTATCATCGCTCCAAGGCCCATATCTAAAAGTTTTGGAGAAAAAACATCCATTCTGCTTGAAGTAGTAGGCCCGCAGCTGCCTATTGCCAATCCCTTCGGAGTCGGAGTAGGACCTGCAAAATACTGTACAGCCCCATTTATATCATAAGGAAGAGCTGCTCCTTTATTTATAAGTTCAAATATCCTTTTGTGGGCAGCGTCACGCGACGTATACACGATTCCGCTCAAATATACCGTATCGCCGGCGTTAAGGGTTTGTGCAGCCGCCTTGATATCCTTTGTATTAATGTGGTAAAGAGCCAACCTTATCCCTCTTTATGTTTGTTAAAATTAAAAACCGTTGAGGAATCAAGATTAAACCCGTCCTCTATTTTCTTTGAATTATCATCTTCTGTATTTTGCAGCATTATATTGTTTTCATCATCGATTTTAATTGATACATCCGGCACAAAGGAAGGTGCATTTTTTCTCTTGGAAAGCTCATTTGCAGAAACGGACATTTTATTGGCAAGCGCAGCGATGCTTGAATGTAATTCATCAATAGAGCGATTAAATCTTTCGGATATCGCATTGACCTCTGCCGTAAGCTTACTTATCTCAACAGCTTGTTCCGATATTTCAGCCGAAGCCTTTGCCGAAATATCAGAGGCTTTAACATTGGCAGCCGATACAATTTCATCGGAATACTTGCGCGCATCCAAAAATGCCGCACCGAGTTGAGCCTCTGCGGTTTTAATTTTTTGCTCTTTAAGCTCAAATTCGCTGACGGACTCATCATACTTATCAGAAATACTCTGCAATTCTGAGACCTTGTTATTCAGCTCAACGTTTTCATTTTTCAAAGCTTCAACAGTATCGCACTGAACATTGTATTTCTCTTGCAGATCATTTAAAGACGCGCATTTCTCGGTTAAATCGCCGACTTTATCTTCAAGCTCATTAATCTTTGTTTCCTTATCGGCATACTTCCTTTGAAGATCACTTATCTCATTTCTCAGGTCCTCAATATAAGAAATAACATCTGAGCGATTAAATCCGCCGAATACGGCAGAACGAAATATTTTTTCGGATGCCATCAAAATTCCTCCAATTTAATATTACACAAAATATTTTATCAGATTTCTACGACAAAAACAACACATATTTTAATTTCAACATTTGATTTTAATAGACTTTTGTTGTATAATAAAAAACAGTTAATGATTTAGAGGTGAGACTATGGCAAACACAACCGGCAAAAAAATAAAAGACGCTGCGATAATCGGTGGATGCGCATCACTGATATATCTCACAATCGGCGATATTTCTTACAGACTTTCACTTTCAAGAGGAGGCCTAAACAGCAAACTTATTACCGATATGGTGGCTAAAAGTGCCGCAAAAAAGCCAAAGAACGAATACAAGGAAAAGCTTGACAGTATGATTGATGACGGTGCCGACTGGTTTATGCATCAAGATACAGAAAAAATTATAATCGAAAAAAAGCATAGACAGTCACTTTATGCCGATCTTATTCGTCCTGATAAGCCCAGTAACGTATACATTATATGCATTCACGGCTACACTTCTTCACCTGCAAATATGGGTATTTATGCAAAAAAATACCATGAATTGGGTTATAATGTCTTACTGCCTAGCCTTCGCGGACACGGAGATTCGGAGCAGGATTTCATAACAATGGGCTGGAACGACCGCCTCGATGTAATTGAATGGATAAACTACATTGCTGAGCGTCATCCAGAATCAAAAATAATTCTGCACGGAGTGTCAATGGGTGCTGCAACCACCATGATGGCAACCGGAGAAAAGCTGCCTGAAAATGTAAAAGCGGCAATAGAAGATTGTGGGTACACCTCCGCTTGGGATATATTAGGCATAAGGCTTACCAAGAGCATTAAACTACCGAGATTCCCGTTTTTATATAGTGCTAACATTGTAAATCTTCTCAGAGAAAACTTTAATCTGAGAAACGCTTCGTCTGTAAAACAGGTTAAGAAAAGCGTTACGCCTACTTTGTTCATTCACGGTGAAGCCGATACCTTTGTTCCATATGAAATGCTCGACAAGGTTTATTCTGCTGCCGCTTGCGAAAAGGAAATGCTGTCTGTTCCCGATGCTCCTCACGCAAGAAGCGTTTGTGCTCATCCGGAACTTTATTGGAAAGCTGTAACCGGCTTTATCAATAAACATATTTAATCATTCTTTGATATTTCAACAAAAACAGCTCTGTTACAAAAAACAGAGCTGTTTTTTCTGTTAAATTGTTAAATCGTAGCTTAAATCAAGTAAATCACATATTTCGTTCTTTGGAACCGTACCGTCAAGAAAAATCGTAATCCATTTTTCCTTATTCATATGGTACGCCGGAAAAAAGCCCTCTTTAAGTCTTAATGAACCGATTAAAATGGGATCACTTTTAAGATTTAATATATCAACCGCATTATCGCTCTTAATGCCGAATTTGCTTTTTGACACTCTCATAACAAGTGCAAACCACTTCCTGTTTTCCGGATGCCTCAACACCGCACTTGCATCGTCACTAAACGGGTAATCCGGCTCAATTCCGTAGTGCTCATTTACAAAACTAAATAAAGCATCTTTCCCGAAAATCTCACTCATTTAAGTTTGATTGCCTCTTTTGCTTTTTCTTCAATGTGAGCGGCATCAAGGCCGTAAATATGCAAAAGCTCAACAGCGGGACCGGATCTGCCGAAAACATCTTCAACACCTACTCTGAGGACAGGGGCAGGACACTTTTCGCATACAACTTCAGTTACGGCACTTCCGAGGCCACCGATAATATTGTGTTCTTCGGCAGTAACAACGGCACCGGTCTTTTTAACACTGTCAACTATAATATCGCTGTCAATCGGCTTAATGGTTGCCATATTTACAACTCTGGCGGATATACCGTCAGCCTTTAAATTCTCAGCGGCAATGAGAGCCTCATTTACCATAAGGCCGGTTGCGATAATGGTAACATCGGTTCCGTCAACAAGCACATTGCCCTTACCGATTTCGAAGTTATAATTATCATCAAAAACTCTCGGAACCGCAAGTCTTCCGAATCTCATATAAACAGGTCCGTCATGCTCTGCCGCAGCAAGCACACAAAGGCGAGCTTCAACGTCATCGGCAGGATTTAAAATAACCATATTGGGTATGGAACGCATAAGTGCAATATCCTCACAGCACTGATGGCTTGCACCATCCTCGCCAACCGAAATACCGGCGTGAGTGGCACCGATTTTAACATTGAGATTAGGATAAGCAATAGAGTTTCTGATTTGCTCAAAGGCTCTCCCGGCAGCGAACATTGCAAACGAACTTGCAAATACGGTATGACCTGTCGCAGCTAAACCGGCAGCAATACACATCATATCACATTCAGCTATGCCGGAGTCAAAAAATCTATCGGGGAATTCCTTCTTAAACTTTCCGGTTCTTGTAGCTTCTGCAAGATCGGAATCCATAACAATAACATTTTTATCCTTATGCCCAAGCTCAATAAGAGCTTTGCCGTAAGCGTCTCTTGTAGCAGTTTTAATTATATCAGCCATTGTTTACGCCTCCAATTCTGCCAAAGCGGATTTAAGTTCATCCATGGCTTTGTTATACAATTCTTCGTTAGGAGCTGCTCCGTGCCAATTCACGGCATTTTCCATATAGGAAACTCCTTTACCTTTAACAGTTTTCATAATAACGGCAGTAGGCATTCCCTTGCAGGCTTTAGCATCATCAACAGCCTTTTTTATAGCATCGAAGTCGTGGCCGTCAATTTCAATGGTATTCCACTTGAAAGCAGCAAACTTTTCGGCTATCGGATAAGCCGAGTTAACTTCATCAATGGTACCGTCAATCTGAAGTCCGTTGTAGTCAACAAATGCGGTGAGATTATCAAGATGGTGGTTGCCGGCAAACATAGCTGCTTCCCAAACCTGACCTTCTTCAATTTCTCCGTCGCCGAGAATTGTGTATACTCTGTAATTCTCTTTGTCTATTTTTCCGCCGAGAGCCATACCGACAGCGCACGATATACCCTGTCCGAGAGAACCGGTGCTCATATCAACTCCCGGCACCTTATTCATATTGGGGTGTCCCTGTAAATACGAATCGGACTTGCGGAGGGTTTTGAGGTCCTCTATCGGAAAATAACCTTTAAGTGCAAGAGTAGCATAAAGAGCCGGAGCTGCATGGCCCTTTGACAAGACAAGTCTGTCTCTTTTGGGGTCTTGCGGATTTTTAGGATCTACATTCATTTCGACATTATAAAGATATGAAAGCAGATCGCATATCGACAAAGAGCCGCCCGGATGCCCTGCTTTAGCACAATAAATGCCGTCTATGGCACCTATACGAGCTTTACAGGCAAAAATTTTCAACTGTTTTTTTAAGTTTTCGTCCATAACATTAGTCCTCCTTATAATTATACATAATATAGTTTAGCAAGTCTGCAACAGCGCCGTTATTACAATGACAAGCTTCAAATTTCACTATGTCATGTATTGCCTTTGGTGCTTGCCCGCAGCAAGCGGATAAATATACACTTTTAAGCATTTCATAATCATTGAAATAGTCCCCGATGGCTGCGGTGTGTTTGTGCTGAATTCCGTAAAGCTCTGCAATTTTCTTAACACCTACGCCCTTGTGTACACCTTCATCAAGCATTTCAAAAGAAGAAATGCTCGATGACATAAAATTAACTTGAGGGTTTTCAATTGAAAGCAGGTATTTTTTTACGGAAGCGATTACTGTCGGTAGGCTTAAGAATATAACCTTGCCCCACTCTTCCGGCGGAACTTGACTGATTTTTGAAAATCTTTTATGCGGCAACAATCTGTCGGCATGCAGCATTACATTTGCAAACACATGTGCATTAACAGCATATGCTTTGTCCTTAGTTAATATTTCAACCTCCACCGAAGGAAATTTTTTCATAACAGCACTGACGATTTCATAGCCTGCGGGATTTATCTCTTGAAACCAAAGCATTTTTTCATGCTCGTAGTCATAAACTCCCGCGCCGTTTAATATAACAGCCGGTGTTGATGTAATCGGCAGTCCCATAAAAGGGCCTCGCATTGTTGCAACATTTCTGCCGGACGCCAAAGTGAAACGCCCCTTTTTATTGACAACAAACTCTTTTATTGCATCGTAATTTCGCTGCGGAAGTTTTCTGAATTTATTATTAAGGGTCCCGTCAATATCAGAAGCTACAAGCCACTCTGAAAAATCGGTTTTAGTTTCATTCGTCAACAGTCAAGCCCCCTATAAACTTTTTAAAGTACAATGGCAAATCAGATGTAAACTCCACATATTCATTTGTTCTCGGATGAATAAAACCGATAAGCCCGGCGTGCAGGCATTGTCCGTTAAGAGCAAGCTCTTCTTTTGTTCTCGGAGTTCCATAAACAAAATCGCCTGCTATCGGATGGCCTAAATAAGCCATATGTACGCGTATCTGGTGCGTCCTACCTGTTTCAAGCCTAAGCTTTAACAGAGAATATCCCCTGTATTCTCGCAAAACCTCATAATTAGTGACGGCATTCTTTGAATTCTTATCAGTTACTGCCATTTTTTTGCGATCCCTCGGATTTCTTCCGATTGGTGCCACAACTCTGCCGGACGACTCTTTTAAATGGCCTATTGTAACAGCTCTATACTCACGCGTAAAACTGTGAGCCTTAATTTGCTCCGCCAAAGCCCTGTGAGAAAAATCATTTTTTGCAACAATAAGCAATCCGCTTGTATCTTTATCGATTCTATGAACAATACCCGGTCTTAAAACGCCGTTAATTCCCGAAAGACTGTCTTTGCAATGAAAAAGCAAAGCATTGACAAGTGTATTCTCATAATTCCCCGGTGCCGGATGTACAACCATACCTTTTGGCTTGTTTACCACAAGCAAATCATCATCTTCATATACAATATCAAGAGGTATGTTTTGGGCTTTAACTTCAAGCTTTACAGGCTCTAACGGAATATATTCAATTCTTTCGTCGGTTTTAAGCTTATAATTCTTAGCTACAGTCTTTCCGTTTACACTTACATTTCCACAGTCAATGGCTTTTTGAATAAAAGAGCGAGACAAATCGGGAAACACCACGGATAAGTATTTATCAATACGTACACCGTCAAATTCACTGTCGGCAAAAATACTGATGCTATTCATCTTTTTTTCCTTTTGAAGACCCGGTTTTTGATTCTTTGGCGGTATCATATATCAAACAAACTATGAGAATTGCGGCACCGACAGTAACAAGAATATCGGCAAAATTGAAAACCGCGAAATTCACAAACAAAGGCTCAATATAATCTATAACATACCCTCTGAATACTCTGTCAATGAGATTACCGAGACCTCCGGGAAACTATTAAAGTAATCGCCGAATACGCAACTCCGAATTTAAGCCTTTTGGAGAGCAAGAAAATTATAAGTGCCGCCAAAATAACAGCTGTAAATACTGATAAAACAGCAGTATATTTACCAAAGAACCGAAAGCTGCTCCGGTATTTTCAAGATAAGAAAGCTGAATCACTTTCGGAATGACCGTTAAGCTGCCAATCGGTTCTAAGTATTTTAATACAGCGAGCTTTATCAACTGATCAATTACCACCAAAACAGCAATTATGAATACGGTGAGAAATTGAATCATCAGTTCACCTCAACTATTTATTTCTTATTTCTTTTTAAAGAAGCTTTTGAACGATACGGGCTCATCGTCCTCGTCATCATCAGCCTCACCGCTGTCATCGTCGGACAAATCGTTTTCCGCTACAGTGTTGTTCTCTGTCGAATCATCTTCATCATCGAACTCAGCATCCGAAACATTCAGAGAAAAACCTGAATCTGAATCATCATCGAAGTGTGAATCGGACGAAATGTCATCATATTCATCAGCGGGGCCTATATCCGAAAGTGAAAACCGCTCCAATCCTGAATCGTCGTCTTCTTTTTCGTCAGCTTCCTCCTGAATTACCTCGGGTTCCGTATTCTCAGCAGGCTCATCGGGTTCATCAATTTTTTCCTGTTCAGGCTCGACCTCCGGCTTTTCATCCTCTTTAGGAGCGAGAGCAGCTTCCTTCTTTTCGATTTCCGCAAGCTTTTCTTCAGCTAAGGCAGGAAGATCGTTTATAAGATTTAAGTGTTCCTTGTACATCGAGATAAGCTTTGAGCGAAAATCCGAGGACTCCTTCTGCAGCATATCAAACGCGAGGCTTTCCTGAGTTACTTTTCTGTTAACCGTTCCGAGAATTTCGTCGGCTTGTTTTTTAGCCTGAAGAATTGTTCCGTCGGCTTCATTTTTAGCCTTTGCCACTATATCGGCAGCCTCGCCCTTCGCGGACGAAAGCATACCGTCAACTTTATCCTGCGCATCGGCAAGATCGCTTTTAATTTTCTCTTTAGCATCGGCAACAATCTTATCGGCAAGCTTTTGAGCCGCTAAAAGTGCTTCCTTCAAAGAATTCTCGTCCTTTTTATATTCTTCCACTTTATTGGCGAGAAGGCTTATCTTCTTAACAAGCTCTCCGTTCTCTTTAAACATCTGTTCGTATGAAGAGCTCACTTCAGCCAAAAAGCTATCAACATCGTCGGCTCTGTAAGAACCGCGACCTGTCGTTTGAAATTCTTTTTCTTTGATTTTATCAGGATTGAGCATAGTTTTACCCCTTATTAAATTTATTTAAATTCAAATTAAAAAAACATACCGTTGTTCTCGAGTTCATCCAAAAGATCACCCATAACATCAACGTTGTACGGTGTGATTATAAACGTACTGTTTGCAACACGTTTAAACTGACCGCCGTTGGCATATGCAACGCCGCTCAAAAAGTCTACAAGACGTCTTGCTACATCTCTGTTTGCAGATTCAAGGTTTAAAACCACGGTTCTCTTCTCGTTAAGGTTATCCGCAACAGCCTTGGCCTCTTCAAAGCTCTCGGGCTTTGCAAGAACAACCTGAAGCTGAGCCGTAGTATTAATGTTTACAACTTTATTGGGATCATTTCTGTCTCTATCTCTGTCTCTTGAAAAAGAACGTGATGAACGCGGTGCGGGAACATCGTCGTCATCGTCCCTGTCTTTTGATGAGTAATCGCCGGAGTCCAGATCATCATAATATTCCTCTTCAGATACATTGACCATATTTTTGACTTTGTCCAAAAAACTCATTTTTTCAGTCCTCCGCTTAATATATTCTCGGTCCGAATATCTTTGAACCGATTCTTACGTGATTTGAACCTTCAAGGATTGCGGTTTTATAATCGCCCGACATACCCATTGAAAGCACATTCATACATACATTATCTATTTTTTTGCTCTTAATGTCAACATACATATTGTATATATTCTCAAAAAATTTACAAAGTTCAGTATTTTCTTCGCAAATAGGCGGTATTGTCATAAGTCCGCATATATGAATACCGTTAATTTCTGCAGCTTCATAAAGTACACTGTCAAGCTCCTCCGGCATTATTCCTGTTTTGCTCTCCTCGCGGCCGATATTGACCTCGAGTAAAACATCGGTAACCAGACCCTTTTTAACAGACTGCTTTCCTATTTCCTTGGCTATCTTAATCGAGTCAACAGACTCAATCATGTCAACCTCACCTACTATTTGAGACGCCTTGTTTGTTTGTAAATGTCCGATAAGATTTTTTCTGACACCGTTCAAATTAAGGTTTGGCTTTTTACGAAGCATTTCTTGCACCTTGTTTTCACCGATAAGCGTAATACCGCAGTCGATGGCATGATTTATGTACATCTCATCTACGGTTTTTGTTACCGCCATAAAATCGATATCCTCAGGACGCCTGCCGCTCTTTATCGCTGCCTCGGCTATATCCTCACGGATTGCTTTAAGATTGTATTCGATATCGGAAAATTTCTCGTCAATCAAGGATTTTTCCGTCATAAAGATCAGTCCCTTCTACTATAATTTCATCATATTGTTTTATATATCCGCTCTCACCGTCGGGAACGGAACAAATTGAATACTCGGAGTCGGAATAAACAATGTTTATCTTTTTGAATTTTACTATATTACCGTTTAAAACATAAACACCTTTTTGCCCGTTGATTTCGCGAACAGCCTTATTGTTTACCTGATATCCCGTATATGTATTAAAAATAAGTTTAACGGGATTTTTACGTAAAACCGCATATTTTTTGTTCATGAGATTGCATTTAAGAATAATTGACGTTCTTCCGTCCGCAGCGTCGTTGATTTTTACAACATCAGCCGACAGCGGTTCGGCAGTCGTTCCCGTAAATTCAACGGTTATCTTTCCTCCGACCTTTAATGATGCGGCATCCTTATAATCAATAACACAGAGGATATACCAGTTAAAAGCGTCAACAAGCTTACCCATATAACTTGAATTGTCGGCGTTCGGCAATGTACTGCCGTCAATCAATGCATCGATTTTGTCGGTGGTCAGATTTAAAACACCTGTATAAGATACTGCATTTTCGTACCCGTCAACAGTGCTTATATAATACCCGGGGTTGTTTGCCTGTATTTTTGTATAGCCGCCCTCATTCTTTTGGAGCTCGCTTAGTCTTGTGTTTAATTCACTCAGTTTTTGCGTTGGGTCTATAACTGTTCCTGTTGATAATTGACGTGAAGTAATGGCGTCTCTCAGCGTGCTTTCCTTTTCCGAGTAATTATCAACTTCTCCGGTATTTATCGCCGAAACCAAATCATCGCAAGCGGAATAAATCCTGTTGTCAAGCGTTTCAACATCATTTGTCTGAACGCCGACTTTGTTTTGAAGCGATGAGTAATACGCAATATCCTCTTTTACTTTTTTCAGTTCATTATAATTTCTTGCCGCATTTTCGGAATCGAACACAACTGCAACGTCGTCACCGTTTGCCACACGCTTACCGTCTTCGACAAGCGGAACCAAAGTTCCCGTAACATTCGCCTTTATAGGTGTTTCGTCGCGCACCACAAATGCTGAAGTAGATACCGAATTAGACACAGTTTTTTCAAGGGCTATTTCGGTTTTTACAGGGCTGTAATTGATTTTATACACCTGATACATAAATATGCCGACAATAATCAAAGCAAATGCCGCATATAAAAACGGCAGATATTTTTTCTTCTTTTTTCGTCCGCCGAACTTTACGACTTTTTCATCGCTCAAGAATACCCGCCCTTTCTATAATTTCATAAACCTTGTTCAGCATTTTATCTCTTGTATCATACTCATCGGGATAAATCCAATTGATATTTTGATTTCTGCGAAACCATGTTAATTGCCGTTTAGCATAATTGCGCGTTGCACGTTTTAGGTTTTCAACGCACTGAGAAAGCTCGGCTTCACCCGAAAGATAAGGCTTTAGCTCCTTATATCCTATTGCCTGAACAGCTGTACTACCCATATTACCCAAATACGTCTCTGCTTCTTTTAAAAGACCGTTGTCAAGCATTAAATCAACACGTTTATCAATGCGTTCATACAACTTTGCCCTGTCTCTGTAATTTATCCCGATAAAAACCGGTTCATATTGAGACGGCTCCGATATTGATTTTTTCAATGCAGAGCTCATATTTTCTCCCGTAGAATAATAAATTTCCAAAGCCCTGATTATTCTTTTGACATTGTTGGGGTGTAGCGAAGCGGCATAATCAGGGTCAATCGCACGAAGCTTTGACAGCATAGCTTCGCTCCCCTTTTCTTCACATTCCTTTTGTAATTTTACACGTAATTCATTGTCGGTAGGCGACTGTGTAAATTTTATATTATTTACAAGACTGTCAATATAAAGTCCGGTACCTCCGACGATTATAGGTAATTTCCCACGCACATGAATATCTTTAATATACTTTTCTGCATCACAGACATAATCTGCTACGCTGTATGTTTTATCGGCAGGCAAAAAACCTATCATATAATGCTTTATGCCGTGCATTTCATCTGCGGTCGGCTTAGCAGTAGCTATATCTAAGCCCTCATATATTTGCATTGAGTCCGCAGATACAATTTCGCCGCCAAACTTTTCGGCGCAAGATATCGAAAGTGCCGTTTTTCCCGAAGCGGTCGGACCGACAATTACCAATATTTTAATTTTATCCATTACTGGATTCTCCCGAATTGCTTATCTAATTCATACTTTGTCATTTCAACAATAACAGGTCTGCCGTGAGGGCAATACCGGACATCTTTGTCGGTAAGCAATTTTTTTACAAAACGCATTAGCTCATAGTCGCTGTTATCGTTGCCTGCTTTAATAGCAGCTCGGCACGCAATTGAGTGATAAATCCAATCGAGTTTTTCGGGCAAAATATCTCTTTGATTTTTGAGCAAATATCCTGCTATTTCAGTAATCAAAGAAACAATATTTTCCTTTTCGAGATTTAATGGACAAGCCCTGACAATCACGGTTCCTTCACCGAAATCGTCAATTTCAAACCCGCTCTCTCTCACGGTGTCTATATTCTCCAATATTGCAGTATACTCTTCTTTACTCAAAGTAACGCTTATCGGAGACAAAAGCATTTGGCTGCCGTTTTTTCCGTTTTCTTTTTTCAGTTTGTTAAACAACATTCTTTCATGAGCTGCGTGCTTATCTATTATTATAAGCTTTCCGTCAAATTCGGCAAATATATATGTCTTAAATGCTTCGCCGATATAACGTATATTCACAGCCTTTTCATTGTCGTCAACAATTTTAACTCCGAACTCTTCGGATATTTCCGTTTTGTTTTCGCTTATCGGAGGCGTAACAGACTGAGTCGGTACAGCTGTTCTTACCGACAAATCTATTGTGTCGTCATCATTGCTTTTATTGTAATCCGTTTTTCCGCTGTCGTAAAAAATCTGTTGCGGTTTATTCGGAATACAAGCATTCCGGTGTTTCTCCGCGAAAGAATTATAACCGATATCGGAACTCGATGCGACAGGCGAAGTCTCATCAATTATAAGTCTTTCCTGTACGGGCTCTGATTTTGCAGGCTCAAGCAATTCATTGCGTTTAAAGCTTGCCTGCGGCCTTGAATCATCACCGTTCAACGCATTTTTCGCCGCATAATAAATTACGTCAAAAATCGCTTTTTCATTTGAAAAGCGAACCTCGGTTTTGGCGGGATGGACATTAACATCAACAGCCTGAGGAGGCGTTGTAATAAACAAAACACAAGCAGGATATCGCCCTACCATAACGGAGTTTTTGTACGCCTCGTTAAGCGCGGCGCACGCAGTTCTACTTTTTATAAATCTGTCGTTTACAAAAAAAGTCTGCATTGAATTTGAGCCGCGAGAATTAAAAGGTTTGGATATATAACCGCGAACGGTTATTCCGTTTATGTCATATGATGCAGGAATCAATGTTTCGGCAAACTCTTTACCGAATACCGAATATATCGCTGAATAGAGCTCACCGTTTCCGGAAGTGCATAAAAGTTGCTTACCGTCTTTAATAAATCTAAAAGATATTTCGGGATGTGAAAGTGCGATTTTATCCACGATTCCCGCAACAGCCATTCCCTCCGAACGATCTGTTTTTAAAAATTTCATTCTTGCAGGAGTGTTGTAAAAAAGGTCTCTTATAACTATTGTTGTACCGACAGGACAGCCTGCATCCTCACATTTTGAAAATTCACCGCCAGATACGGTCATTCTTGTGCCTATATTACTGTCATTTGTCCTTGTGAGCATTTCGGTATGCGAAACAGCCGAAATTGAGGCAAGCGCCTCACCTCTAAAACCAAGTGTACCTATTGAAAAAAGGTCCTCTTCCCTTGATATTTTACTTGTCGCATGACTTGTAAATGCAAGCGGTACATCCTCGCGAGAAATTCCGCAGCCGTTGTCGGTTATACGTATGTACTTGATTCCGCCGTTTTGTATTTCGACCGTAATGTCTTTTGCGCCTGCGTCGATTGAATTTTCAACAAGCTCTTTGACAACCGAAGCCGGTCGTTCAACAACCTCTCCGGCGGCAATCAGTTCATATATACTTTTGGGTAATCGGTTAATTTTCGGCATAATAACACCTATTGCTTTGCTTTATTTGAAAGTTCGTATAATTTTGACATAGCTTCAATCGGAGTAAGAGTATTGACATCCAACGCTTTAAGTTCGCCCAGGATTTCATCGTTATTGTTTTGCTCGAACGAAAGCTGAAAATCACTGCCGGATTCGGACTTATTATCATCACGGAATTCTTTTTTCGGAATTCCCTCTGCCTCAAGTGATTTAAGAATAGCTCGTGCTCTTCTTACAACGCTTTCCGGTACTCCGGCAAGCTTTGCCACGTCTATACCGTAGCTGCCGTCGGCACCGCCGCGTACAATTCTGCGTAAAAATGTTATGTCATCGCCGCGCTTTTTAACGGCAATATTGTAATTTTTAACGCCATCAAGAGTATTTTCGAGCTCTGTCAGTTCGTGATAATGTGTTGCAAACAGAGTTTTTGCACCGATTTTATGCTTGTCCGTAACATATTCAAGAACAGCCTTTGCTATACTCATTCCATCATATGTCGATGTACCTCTGCCGATTTCATCGAGTATAATCAAACTCTTCTTTGTGGCATTCTCAAGGATTTCGGCAACCTCATTCATTTCAACCATAAAAGTTGATTGCCCCGACGCCAAATCATCGGATGCACCTACACGTGTGAAAATACTGTCAACAAGCCCTATTTCGGCACTCTCGGCAGGAACAAAGCTTCCCATTTGAGACATAAGAACAATTATGGCAACCTGACGCATATAGGTAGACTTACCTGCCATATTCGGTCCGGTTATTATAAGCGTTCGATTATCTGTACAATCAAGAGTCGTATCATTCGGTACAAATGGCGCACCGCCGAGCATTTTTTCTATGACAGGATGTCTTCCGTTAACTATGCTTATACGATCTCCTGCATTGACTGTAGGGCGAGAATAATTATTTGAAACAGCAACAAAAGCGAGACTGCAAAGCGCATCAAGGGTCGCTATTGCCTTTGAAGTGCGCTGAGTGCGCTCATACTGCTCACCAATTTTTTTACGCACAGAGCTGAATACTTCATATTCAAGGCTGACTATTCGTTCCTGAGCTCCGAGGACTTTGGTTTCAAGTGCTTTTAGTTCCTCCGATATATATCTTTCACAATTTGTCAGAGTTTGCTTTCTTATGTATTCATCGGGAATAAGCTCTTTGAAAGCATTAGGTACTTCGTAAAAATAACCGAACACCCGGTTGTATCCGATTTTAAGCTTCTTAATGCCGGTTTTTTCCTGCTCATTTTTTTCAAGCTCGGCAAGATAAGTCTTTCCGCCGTTTACTATATCGCGAAGCTCGTCAAGCTCGGCATTAAAATTATCCTTAATCATACCGCCCTCTCTTACAGAAAACGGTGCATCCTCACTTATCGCGTCATTGACAAGATTATAAACGTCTTCGAGAAGGTCAATATTATCATAGACAGATTTCAGCATAGAAGATGTACAGCCGGAGAGCATCTCTTTTATTCTCGGCAACGGAGACAGCGTAGACTTCAGCGACAAAAGCTCCTTCGCATTTGCCGTATTATAAAGGACACGTGTCATAAGCCTTTCCATATCATATATTCCGCCCATAAGTGACATAAGTTCTTCACGTAACGGCGTGTTTCCGTAAAGCTCATCGACCGCATTTTGCCGCCTTATTATTGCGGCACAGTCATACAACGGACATTCCGTCCAATTGCGAATAAGCCTTTTACCCATAGCTGTTTTGGTTTTATCCAATACCCACAGAAGAGACCCCTTTTTCTCGCGGTCACGCATAGTTTCGGTGATTTCAAGGTTGCGTCTTGTGGAAAGGCCGATTTTCATAAACCTCGAATCGGAGTAGAAATTTATACTTTTTATGTTATTGAGGTCATTTCTCTGAGCGTTATATAAGTATGAAAGTGCAGCGCCCAAAGCGCAAACGGCACTTTTCTTATTTTCAAGATCAAGTGAATCAAGACTGCTCTTCTCAAAATGGGAAAGAACGATATTTTTACATTTTTCAAAGTCGAATTCGGATGATGATAATGTTTCGGCTGTGGCCTCCGTCTTTTTGCTGACAAAGGTACAAAATCTTTTAAGAGTTGAGGTTTCTTTATTCATAAGTATCTCGCTCGGCATAAACCTTGCGAGTTCATCTACCGCTTTTTCATCATAATTTTCGGAAAACTCAGTTAAATACAGTTCGCCTGTTGAAACATCAACAAAACAAAGCCCTAAGCCGTCAAACAAAAGACAGCAAGAGCAAAGATAGTTGTTTTTTGTTTCATCGAGCATACTGCTTTCGATAACGGTACCTGCAGTAATAACACGTATTACATCGCGTTTTACTATACCTTTAGCCGTTTTAGGGTCCTCAAGCTGTTCACATACGGCAACCTTGTACCCCTTACTGACAAGCTTAGCAATATACCCGTCAGCACTGTGAAAAGGAACGCCGCACATGGGCGCGCGTTCCTCCTGGCCACAGTCACGACCCGTTAAAACAAGGTCAAGTTCTTTGGACGCCGTTTTGGCATCGTCAAAAAACATTTCATAAAAATCGCCGAGACGAAACATAAGGATAGTATCGCCGTAATCCTTTTTTATTTCAAAATATTGTTTCATCATAGGTGATAATTCAGCCATTTTTTTACCTCGGTAAAATCAAATTTATCAATGATTGCAGCCGCTGCACGAAGAGCATTCGCCGCCGCAATCATGCTGATGAGCTCTCGGATCGCAGGTCTCGGGATCCTCACCGTTTACGCAAAGGCCGAGAATACCGGTAATATAATTCATCATATCGTCAACAGCCTGTCTCGCTTTTTCGTATTCCTGCATATTCTTGTTAGCCATTATCTGAGAATAAACACCCTGAAATTCCTGGTTAAAACCATTCATTTTATCCTCATCGGGCTCATCCTTGGCAGCCTCAACCTGATAAGACATCTGTATAAGTCTTATTTTGCCCATAAGGTCGTTGAGCTCCTCGTCAGCCTCATTTGCAAGTCTTGCTTTTTCAAAATTAAGATAAGCCTCGTCCTGCTGAATAGCAGCGCCGAGCTGCCTTGCCATTTTCTCAAGTTCCATTTTTAACTCCTTTAAAAGATGTTTTTAAATAACCCTCACGGGATAATTTACTGTTGCAATTCGCCCTTTAATATCCAATTAAGCGGTTCGGTAACTTTAACATTTCTGAATGAACCTATCAAACTGCTGTCACCGGAAAATTCGATAATAATATTTCCTTCGGTCCTGCCCGAAAGCATACCGGGATGATTTTTAGATTCGGATTCGACAAAAACCTTATATATATTGTCTTTCATCTTAGCGGTTCTTTTTGACGCAATTGACTCCTGTAGGTCACAAAGTTCCTTAAACCATCTTGATTTTTCATCTTTTGTTACAGGGTCTTCCATCGACGCCGCCTTTGTACCCTCTCGTGGAGAATAAATAAACGTAAAAAGTGATGTAAATTCCACTTCTTTTATAAGCGACAACGTATCTTTGAACTCCTCGTAAGTTTCGCCCGGAAATCCGACAATAACATCGCTTGTAAGCGACAAACCGGGAATTTTTTCTTTTGCATAATTTATCAGTTCAAGATATTTTTTACGGTCATAATGCCTGTTCATCGCTTTTAAAACACGATCGTTTCCCGATTGGAAAGGCAAGTGTAAATGCTTGGCAATCTTGTCGTTCTCCGCCATTACATCTATAAGCTCTTTTGTACAATCCTTTGGGTGTGAAGTCATAAACCTTACCCAAAAATCGCCGTCAAGGTTAGCTACTTCACGGAGAAGTCCCGCAAAATTCATATCGGAAACATTGTTTTTTCCGTATGAGTTAACATTCTGCCCCAAAAGCGTTATATCTTTATATCCATTTGCGATGATATCCTCTGCTTCGTTCAGAACTGCCTGAGGTTCTCTGCTTCTCTCTCGGCCGCGAACATACGGCACTATGCAGTATGTGCAAAAATTATCGCAGCCATACATTATAGGTAACCAAGCTTTAATACCTCTGTCACGGTAAATCGGTATGTCCTCCGCAATTTCACCGTGACTATCCGGAGCATAGAAAACGCGTTTGTTTCCCGAAAGCGTCCTGTAAAGCAATTCAGGGAGCGATGTAACCGCGTGTGTGCCGAATACAAGATCGACAAACGGATAACTGCTGTATATCTTATTTCTTATATGCTCCTGCTGCATCATACAACCGCAAAGGGCTATAATAAGATGCGGATTGTCCTTTTTATATTTCTTTACTGCTCCGACGTTTCCGAAGACTCTGTCCTCGGCGTGTTCGCGCACGGCACAGGTATTATAAAGGATTAAATCGGCCTTTGACGCATCATTTGTAAACACATAGCCCATCTCTTTAAGCATACCCATTATGCGTTCGCTGTCGGAAACATTTCCTTGGCAACCGTATGTATGAATAAATGCTTTAGGAGAGCACTCGTAAAACTCAGCCGCCAAGACTGTCTTAACTTTATCCGCAAACTCTGCCTGTCTTATTTTTTCTTCTTTTGAAACATTATACTTTTCTGACAATTAAACAACCTCATTCGGCAACATATTGTGAATCGAGCCAAGCTAAAACGTCATGGTACACAACGTCCTTATCGCTTTCCATAAGTATTTCATGCCTGTCGCCAGGGTACAGAACCACCGTAGGCTCTTTTCCGGCTAAAACCAAATTATCCGAAACAGCCATAACGCCCTTGCCGTTAAGACCCACAGGATCAAGCGCGCCGGAAATAATTAAAATCGGAAGATCAAGAGGAACCTCAGACGCCCACTCCTTGCGTGATGCATCATTGGCAATCGCAAAAAGGTCTCTGTAACCGCCGAGTGTGAATGTAAATCCGCAAAGCGGGTCATCCTTATATGCTTCAATATTATCTGCATTTGCGCTGATCCATGATAACGGCGAAGTTTTATCGGGAACCATCACATTAAAAAATGCATTCATAGCACTGCCCATGATTTCATATTTAGTGTGTGGACCGAGCTTTTCACAAAGTTTGTTTATCGGTTCCTGTAAAGCGGCGGCAACTGCCGGAAGCTCCCCTGTTCCGCAAAAAACAGCTCCGTTCAGCTCGCCACCGAAATGTGCTGTATAAACTCTTGCACAAAAAGAACCCATGCTGTGGCCAAAGAGGAAATACGGTAAATCCGGATATCTCTTTTTCATGATCTTAGTAAGTATATGCATATCGTCTACAAGCCGCTTATCACCGTTCTTTTCGGCAATAAATCCGAGTTCGGAAACATCGTTTACCGATTTACCGTGGCCTAAATGGTCATTTCCGCATACAACAAATCCGTTAGAAGCAATAAACTTCGCAAACTCATCGTAGCGTCCTATGTGCTCAGCCATTCCGTGCGCTATCTGGAATACGCCGCGCGGAGTGAGTTCATCATCTTTCCAAATAAGCGTTCTTATTTTGTTAATTCCGTTCGAAGAATTAAAATATGCTTCGGTACGAACAATCGCCATGGCATTTTCCTCCACTTTATATACATTTTCATATTAAAGTATTATACATTATTTTCAACCGTTTGTCATCATTTTTTAATTGCAAAAGATAAATTAATAGAAGTGTCTGTTTACTCGGCTTTTCTGTCGTCAATAATCGACATATTAAGCATTTTGTATATTTTTTGAATAAAATCTTAGTAATAATATATATAAAAAACGTCTGTTTGACGATTAAATAAACTTGCATACCATTTATCAAAGTGATAAAATTATAATAACAAATTAAAAAGGAGTTAATATTTATGACTTACGAACAAATCGTATCAAAAGTTAAAGCGAAATATGCAGATGCAGATGCTTCTTCACTTAGCGGAACCGTTGCTATTCAGATAAATCTTACAGGCAAAAATGTGGAAGGTATTTTCTACATAGAAGCAAAAGACGGCAAGGTTAATGTTGAGCCTTACGATTATCATGACAACAAAGCTATCGTAACCGTAGCACCTACCAATCTCTTAAAGATACTCGACGGTAAGCTTAAACCCGCTATCGCTTATACAACCGGCAGAGTTTCGGTTGACGGTGATGTAAATGCCGTACTTCAGCTTATAGACCTTGCAGTAAAATAATAAATACAAATTCAACAAAAAGCACCACATGATTTCAAAAATCTGCGGTGCTTTTTTGTGTTAAGAATCTGACGTGTTAATATTTTGTGATTTTATCGTTTATTATTACCTTATCGCCCGTCCTGACTGTAGGACCGTCATTCCTTACCGTAACTCCGTTATAATCCACAATCTTTACCGAGTTGGAAATATTTTTGTATGCGGAATATAGGTTTCCGGCGGTTTCTGTATCTTTGCAAAACAGCGTTTCGCTATCATAGTTATAAACATTAATGAACCCGCTGTATGACAGACTGCCTCTTGATGCACCGTCGGTACCGTATGACTTACCGGATATTTTAATTTGCGGGCGCACATCGGATTTTAATATTTTAAGCTCAACTCTCATAACCGCACCGTTTACATTAAGGGCGTCATAACTGTCAACAGAGCCGGTAAACCTAACGATGTTACCGCCTGAAAGCACAGTTGATGAATTATAATTAAACCTTAGACCCGCAACAAATGTTCTCGCCGAAACAAATTCCAGAGCAGTATTGTCATATTCAAGGTCAATATAAACAGAACCGATATCTTTACCGCTTAAATACACATCAACATTTATTATATCGCCGGCGGCTCCACTCTCGCTTACCGCAAATGCGGAATCATTGTTTGAAGCCGCGAAAGCTACCGAACAAAGTACACATAAAAGTGCGGCTGACAAAGCCAATATTGAAACTGTTTTTCGCAAATGCTTCACGTCGTCAACTCCTTTGTGTTTTTTATATAATAACATACTTTTCTCACAGAAACAATTTTATTTTTCACATTATGACTTTATTTTACAAAAAGATTGATGTATAATCCATTTAAAATATTTAAGGAGGTCTGTTTCGTGCGTAATCAGCCTATCACAGCCGTTATTGTGGGAGCCGGTCACAGGGCTTTTGTATATTCAAAGCTTGCCCTTACCGATCCGGACAAATTAAAAATTGTCGGCGTTGCCGACCCGGACAAAATTCGACAAAAAAAGGCAATGGAAATGTTCGGTTTCCCGAAAGAGAACTGCTTTGACTCGGCACTTGAGCTCTCCAGAGTTCCTAAATTTGCAGACGCCGTAATCAACGGTACAATGGATGAACAGCATGTTGAAACATCTATTCCCCTGCTGAAAAAGGGATATGATATGCTTCTCGAAAAGCCCTTTGCAACAAATGAAAAAGAGATGCGCGAGCTTGTGTCATGTGTAAAAGAAAACGGCAACAAAGTTATGATATGCCACGTATTGAGATATACGCCGTTTTATCTGTCAATTAAAGAAAGAGTAGCTTCAGGAGAAATCGGCGACATTATAAACATACAAACCTGCGAGCACGTGAGCTATCATCACTTGTCAACATCGTATGTAAGAGGAAAATGGGCTAATTCCGATGTTTGCCACACATCTATGCTACTTGCAAAATGCTGCCACGATATAGACCTGATGATGTGGATGATGTCCGATACACAGCCGAGTATGATATCAAGTTTCGGCAGCAAATTCCAATTTAAGCCGGAAAATGCGCCAAAGGAAGCCGGCACAAAATGTCTTGTAGACTGCCCGCTTGTTGACACATGCCGATATTCAGCAAAAAGGCTCTACCTTGATCAGCCTAAACGTTGGGCATTTTATATTTGGGATAAGCTTGAGGGAATTGAAAACCCCACAGATGAAGACAGGATAAATCTGCTTAAAGGCGACAGCAACTACGGCAGATGTATATACAAATGCGACAACAATGTTGTGGACCATCAGTCGGTGCTCGTGAACTTCAAAAACGGAGCAACCGGTACGCATAATATGGTCGGCGGTTCGGCAGGACCGATGAGAAGAATACATATTATAGGCACAAAAGGCGAAATCTACGGTGATTTTGAAGAATCTAAATTCACCGTGGCTAAAATTCATCCTACTAAAACGGATGAAAAAACGGTCGAAGTTGTTGATCTAAATGTAAACGGTGATATGGTAGGCGCTTACGGAGGTCACGGCGGCGGCGACGAAAAGCTTGCGGCCGATTTCGTCGAGTTTTTAAGAGGAGGTAAACCCTCTCTCGCCTGCACCTCAATATTTGATTCGGTGGCAGGTCATCTGTGCGTTTATCTCGCAGATAAATCACGCGAAGAAAACGGTATGCCGCAAAAAGTAAATTTGTAATATAAAACGGCAGCAAATAACCCTCGGTCAACTCCGAGGGTTATTTTTATTGTAATCTCTTTAACGCATCATATTATTTTTTATTTTTAATATAGAGTGCCGCACCCAACGCTACTGCCGCAACGCCTCCTGCAATTGCGCCTTTTTTTATAAGCGGTAATACGGATTCAAAGCTCGGCGGAGCAAATTTGTAATAAGCATATTTCAGCTTATCATGTAAGTCCTTTGATGTGTAAAAGTCCTTATACATTACCGTATGTGTTTTGAACTCCCGCACATTGTTTTCGTCTAAGTCAATTACACGCACGCCTCTGTTTAAATCGGGACCGTAAACATTAAATCCGCAACCCTGTGTATAACCGAGAATAACATTTTTATAACGTGCAATAAAGCTGTTATTATGGTCATGACCGAAAAACATGGCAAGTACATCGCCCTTTTCCGCCGCCGCATTAAATTCGCCGCTGTTTTTCTCGGGTGTAGCCGGAGTTTCAAGCAAGAAATCGCAGTTACCCGGGATAAGATATTTCTCATCCATCCAATAGTATTTTCCGTAATGAGACCTATATCCGACAGCGTGCGGCTTATGTGATTTCGGAACTTCTTTCAGCACGTTCCACATTTCGGGTACCGGTATATGCTGGAACAATAAAGACGGCACGTAATCCCCTGTTTTGTCTTTTAAATAATCTCTGGCACTCTTGTACCAAGCAATCTGCTCCTCGGAAACCGCACTGCAATGGCCGTCAAGACTTGCGGAAAGTGAATCTATAAGATATATATTAAATAATATTTTTTTGCCGTCCGAACTTAAAATGTTTATATAATGGTTGCCGTATCCGCTGATAGAAGGATCGCCGGGTTCTGCAAGACAGGTAGGAAAGCTCTTGTATACTATCATCTGCTTTTCCTTGGAAATACCGAAAGCCTGATCATCATGATTACCGAATACAAATGTAAACGGAATGTTTCTTTCGGCAACCGGTGTTACGATATTACGTATTGCTTCGGCAACCTTTTTGTCGCGATTACCCGTGGCAAAACTGAGGCCGTAGCCTTTTATCTGGTCACCCGTAAACACTACAAGGTCGGGGTTTTCGCTGTCAAGCGCTTTACCGATAAATTCCACAGTGTTTTTTGACGTGATGTTTGTATCTTGAGTGTCGGCTATCTGCATAATGCGGAAAGTACCGTCTTTCTTAAATTTTAAGCTTTTCGCTTTGCCTATCGGAGAAGCCATAACGCACCAACTTTCTTTTTTATGTCAAAAGTATAACACATAATCGCGCAAAATAAAAGTCAAAACTCACAGCAGAACACACTTTATCTACATGAACATAAAAAATCACCGCACAGCAATAACTGTGCGGTGATTGAAAAATTTTAACTTATTTAAGGTTTGCCTTAAGAGTTTCGAGACTCTCTTTAAGCTCCTTGGGAAGCTTGTCGCCAAACTTCTTGAAGAACTCTTCAATACCGTTTGCTTCCTCTTCCCAAAGATTCTTATCAACATCAAGAATCTTTTCAAGCGATTCGAGTGAAACTTCACCTTCAAGGCCTTCAATGTTAATGTCTTTTGCATAAGGAATATAGCCGATAGCTGTTTCCTGAGCATCAACTTTACCTTCACAGCGTTTAATGATCCATTCAAGGACACGAAGGTTATCACCGAATCCGGGCCACATAAAGTTACCTTCGTCATCTTTTCTGAACCAGTTAACATTAAATATCTTCGGAGCTTTATCAGGGTCAAGAGTAGCACCGATATCAATCCAATGCTGCCAATAATCAGCCATATTGTAACCGCAGAACGGAAGCATAGCCATAGGATCACGACGAATTACACCGACAGCACCTGCAGCTGCAGCCGTTGTCTCCGAAGCCATGGTGGCACCTACAAATACGCCGTGGTTCCAGTCTCTTGACTGATATACCAACGGAGCGAGCTTAGCACGTCTGCCGCCGAATACAAATGCGGAAATCGGAACACCGTTCGGGTTGTCAAACTCTTTGCTGAGGCACGGGCAGTTTCTTGCGGGAGCGGTAAAACGGCTGTTCGGATGAGCAAGGTTTTTGCCCTCGGCCTTCCACTCTACGCCGTTAACCTTTTTACCTGTCCATTCTTCTGCATTAACGGGCGGATTCTTGTCAAGACCTTCCCACCAAACGGTGTTATCGTCAAGATTTAATGCTACGTTCGTAAAAATTGCGCCTTTCTTTGTTGAAGCAAGTGCGTTCGGGTTTGATTTATCATTAGTTCCGGGTGCAACACCAAAGAAACCGTTCTCAGGGTTAATTGCATAAAGACGTCCGTCCGCGCCCTTCTTAATCCAAGAAATGTCGTCGCCGACAGTCCAAACCTTGTAGCCTTTTTTACGATATCCCTCCGGAGGAATAAGCATTGCAAGATTGGTCTTGCCGCAAGCCGACGGGAAAGCCGCACAGATATATTTAACTTCGCCCTTCGGATTTTCAATACCAAGGATAAGCATGTGCTCTGCCTGCCAGCCTTCGTTCTTGCCCTGGTAAGAAGCTATACGAAGTGCAAAGCACTTTTTGCCGAGAAGAACGTTTCCGCCGTAAGCCGAGTTAACGGAAATAATTGTATTGTCCTCGGGGAACTGGCAAATCCATCTCTTTTCGGGATCCACATTGCATTTGCAATGAAGTCCGCGAACCCAGTCATTGCTGTCACCGAGAACGTCAAGAACCTTCTTGCCGACTCTGGTCATAATTGACATATTAAGAACAACATAAATTGAATCGGTAAGCTCAATGCCTGCCTTAGCGAGCGGTGAACCTACGGGACCCATCGAATAAGGGATTACATACATTGTTCTGCCCTTATAGCTGTCTTTTGCGATAGCATAGAGCATTTCATAAGCTTTGCCGGGCTCCATCCAATGGTTTGTGGGACCGGCATCTTCTTCTTTCTTTGAGCAAATAAGAGTTCTGTCTTCAACACGAGCAACATCGTTGGGAGCCGTTCTGTGATACAGACATCCCGGAAGTAAATCCTCATTTAATTTACGCATCTCACCTGACTTGCAAGCTTCCTCGCGAAGCTTTTCAAGTTGCTCTTCGCTACCGTCAATCCAAACGATTTCGTCGGGCTTAACAAGAGCTGCTTTTTCGTCAATCCATGACAAAATGCTTTTGTTAGTTGTAAGTGCTGCCATAGTATTATCTCCTTTTAACTAATTCGGCACAGCCGAAATATTTAACTGATTCAGACGAATTTTCAGGGTTTTCCCAACCTCCGCCATTATGAATTATTATAGTCTAAAACTTTCATTTTGGCAAGCAAAAAAGTGTTAAATAGTTGTCAATATTTATCGTATTTTTGATGAACAATAAACAAATAGAAATGATATGACAAATATTGCTTAATGATATGGCAAAAGTTATTGAACACTGTCGATATCAAGCGTTGCTCTGGCGTTTAGTGTCATATCGCCGCGAGTGCCGGATACATACTCAAAATACCCTTGTGCCGACCATTGCCGCATTGTCTCCACATAGTGAAAGCTCGGGAAAATAAATTTCGACGTTTTTCTCTTTTGCAAGAGAGAGCATACGTTCTCTCAAAACAGAATTAGCGGAAACGCCGCCTGCTAAAACAAGCTTGTCGTATCCGGTAGAGTCAAGTGCTTTTCTGACGTTGTCTTCCAAAGAATCCACAACGGCCTTTAAAAACGATGCTCCGACATCGGGCACACTGACAGTCTCTCCTTTTTGTTCTGCATTATGAATCAGATTAATTACCGAAGTCTTAAGCCCCGAAAAGCTGAAATCAAGCGGAGAACCGTCAACGTGCGGTCTTGGAAATTTATATGAGTCGGAATTCCCGTTCTTTGCAATTTTATCAAGATTTACACCGCCCGGATAATCAAGTCCCAATGTACGCGCAGCCTTATCGAGTGCCTCTCCTGCCGCATCGTCTCGTGTTCTGCCGAGAATTTTAAAGTCCGTATAATCCTTAACTTCTGTTATCAGTGTATTCCCGCCGGAGACTACAAGGCACAAAAACGGAGGCTTCAAATTTTCATAAGATAAATAGTTAGCGGCAATATGAGAACGAAGATGATGCACGGGAACCAACGGTACTCCGGATGAAAGAGACAAGCCCTTTGCGTAATTTACACCGACAAGTAATGCGCCTATCAGCCCCGGTGCATAGGTTACAGCTATGGCATCAATATCGGACATTTTGCAATTTGCGTCGGATAACGCTTGTTTTGTAACCGCACATATTGCTTCCGTGTGCATTCTTGAAGCTATTTCAGGTACTACGCCGCCGAATATTTTATGTTTTTCAATCTGTGTCGCCACTACAGATGAAACTATTTTTCTGCCGTTTTCTACAACGGCAGCCGCAGTTTCGTCGCAGGAGCTTTCTATTCCGAGAATTAACATTAAACCACCACATTCCATTAAAAAGACTGTCGTTCAGTTGTTTCTTATAAATATTTTGTCATTATCAACGCATCTTCACGCGGATTTTCGTAAAAGTTTTTCCTAATACCTATTTTCTCAAAACCCAGCTTACCGTAGAGCGATATTGCCGGTGTATTTGAACACCTGACTTCAAGAGAAACAAATTCGGATTCGGCCTCTTTTGCCAAATCGATAAGCTCCGCGAGCAAACCCACAGCTACACCCTTTCTCCTGTATTTGTTTTTTACGGCAACATTGGTTATATACACTTCGCCGGAAACAAAATATGAACCGACATATCCCGCCGTTTCTCCGTTTATTTCAGCTAAAAGAAATCGCGCATTTGCATTTTGGAGTTCTTCGGAAATTGATTTTATACTCCACGGCACGCTAAAGCACTCTCTTTCAAGCTCATACACCGACATCACATCTTTATCCGTCATAGAATGAAATGACAAAACATCATCATGCTTTAGCATCATACCAACTCTCTCCCGAATGTGCGTCGCTTTTAAGCAAAACTTTCATTTTACATGCGTTTTCCATTTCTTCCTTAACAATCAGCTCGGCTTTTGTTTTTTCATTCTCCGGTGCCTCTACTATAAGTTCATCGTGAATCTGCAATATCAGACGAGCATTGAGATTTTCTTCTTTAAGCCTTGTATATACCCTTATCATGGCAATTTTAATAATATCGGCAGCCGTTCCCTGTATCGGCATATTCCTTGCCACCCTCTCTCCAAACGCTCTCAACATACCGTTTGAGGAAGACAACTCAGGAAGATATCTGCGTCTTCCAAACAAAGTTTTGACATAACCGTTTTTCTTTGCTTCTTCAACCACTTCGTTCATATATCTGTCAACGCCGGAGTAATGGTGTAGATAATCCTTAATATATCTGTCTGCTTCGGCTCTACTGACGCCGATATCCTTTGCCAAAGAGAACGCACCTATGCCATATACTATCCCGAAATTGACCGCTTTGGCACGACTTCTCATAAGCGGCGTCACCATTTGCAAAGGCATTTTAAATACCTGCGACGCTGTAATAGCGTGAATATCATCACCGTTATTAAAAGCGTCAATCATAGCTTTGTCATCGGCTATATCAGAGAGAACCCTTAACTCTATCTGCGAATAATCCGCATCGACAAGCACTTTGCCGTCATCAGCAATGAAGAACTTTCGCATTTCTCTGCCCAGTTCTGTCCTGACGGGAATATTCTGAAGGTTCGGTTCGGTAGACGAAATACGACCGGTTCTTGTCTCGGTCTGATTAAATGTCGAGTGAATTCGTCCGTCGGCGGCTATTTCTTTGAGCAAACCGTCACAATAAGTAGACTTCAGCTTTGTGTAGGTTCTATACTCTAAAATAAACTTAACTATTTCATATTCATCGGCAAGCTTTTCCAAAACTTCGGCATTTGTGGAAAATCCGCTTTTTGTTTTCTTTTTAGTCGGTATGGCAAGCTTAACGAAAAGGATTTCTCCGAGCTGTTTCGGAGAATTTATATTAAATTCTTCACCTGCAAGTTCATATATGCGGCTTTGCAGCCCTTTTATTCTCTCACCGAGCATATCTCCGAAAGCTTCAATGCCGCTTTTATCTACTTTTACACCGATTTTTTCCATGGAGGCAAGAACCTCTGCCAACGGCAATTCAATATTGCTTAAAAGTTCCGTTTGGTCCCGTTCCTCCAACAAAGCCGAAAGCTTCACCGTAAGAGGATATACGGTTTCGGAAAGTGCCGAAAAGCCACCATCAGCTTCATAGTACACATTGTACTCTGCCGCCAATTTTTCAATGTCATAATCCTTAGCCGACGGATTAAGCAAATACGCCGCGAGCATTAAATCCATTTTTACATTTTTAATCTCAAATCCGTGAGAAAATGCATACGCATACAGCGGCTTTATATTAAAAGTATATTTCTCTGTATTTTCATCCTCGAGAATGTTTATAAAAGCTTCGACTTCGCTGTCATTCTCGGTATTTACTTCACATATGTCATCGCCGTTGCAAGCGGCAAGACTTTCAAATCTACCGTCTTTAACAGAGTATACAAAGTAAAGCTTATTCGCTTTTAACAAAAAGGCATTTAAGCTGTTTACCCTTTTATATTCCTTTACAGTCGTATTTTCCGGCTTAGCGTCATACGTGACGGTATTTAAGCCGATTTTGTCTATCAGCTTATACATTTCAAGAGAACGCAAAATAGACAAAGCCTCACCCTTGTCACCTTCGTCCGGAACATAAAAAGAGTAATCGGTCTCAATCGGAACACTTTTGCAAATCTCGCCGAGCTTGTAGCTCATAAAAGCCGAGTCTTTATCGTTTTTTAACTTATTGCGTAAAGTTTCCCTTATGTCAATAGTATCAATGTTATCATAAATATTTTGTATTGAGCCAAGCTCGGAAATGAGACTCTGAGCTGTTTTTTGCCCAACGCCCGATACTCCCGGAATATTATCGGAGCTGTCACCCATAAGAGCCTTAATGTCTATCAATTGATGAGGAGTAACACCGTAATCATCTTTAATTCTTTTAACATCATAAATATTGGTCTCAGGTCTGCCCATTTTCGTTGACGCAAGCAATACCTTTACATTATCTCCGACAAGCTGTAAGCTGTCACGGTCTCCGGTGGCAATATAACATTCATCGCCTTCCTTACAGGAAAAAGCAAGAGTACCGAGAATATCGTCTGCCTCATACCCCTCTTTTGTTACTATCTTATATCCGAGCGCCCTGAGCAGGTCTTTAAGGACCGGCATCTGTTCCGCAAGTTCTGGAGGCATGGGCTTACGTCCCGCCTTATACTCATCATACATTTTGTGCCTGAATGTGGGTGCCTTTAAATCGAAAGCGAACGCAACGCTGTCAGGATGAAGCTCGTCGCACAGCTTATAAAATATATTCATAAATCCATAAATGGCATTGGTATATCTACCATCCTTGGTTGTCAGAAGCTTTATACCGTAAAAAGCACGGTTAATAATACTGTTCCCGTCCAAAACCAGCAGTTTCATTTGTCATTCTCCTAATAAATTTTCAATATATTGTATCATAAAACACATACGAATGCACTATATTTTTAAGTTGTTAATATTTTTAGTATGTGATATACTTTATAAAAAACTATTGAAAGCTGTTATTATGAATATCGGAAATTTACACATAGATGGATTTGCGGCGTTGGCACCTATGGCAGGCGTTGCCGACAGAGCATTCAGAGAAATTTGCAGAGGTTACGGTGCCGCTTTTACAGAGAGCGAAATGATAAGTGCCAAAGCACTTTCCATGGGCGACAAAAAATCATACGAGCTTATGCATATAACAAACGGTGAACGCCCGACAGGTATACAATTATTCGGAAATTCACCGGAAGTTATAGAAAAAGCGGTGAAATCGGCTGAAACCGAAAATCCGGATTTTATTGATTTTAACTTCGGATGTCCCGCACCTAAAATAGCCGGTAACGGCTCCGGCTCGGCTCTTTTGAAAACGCCTGATGTAATCGGAGAAATACTGAAAAGTGCCTACTCTGTTACAGATAAACCAATAACCGCTAAAATCAGAATCGGTTGGGATAACGAAACGAAAAATGCTGTTAAAACGGCAACAACGATTGAGAAAAACGGTGCGGTCGCAATAACAGTACACGGAAGAACGCGCGCACAAATGTATGCTCCCCCCGTTGATACGGAAGCAATTCGCGAAGTAAAGAATGCCGTTTCAATACCTGTAATAGGCAATGGTGACATTACAGACGGTCAAAGTGCTGCGCTTATGTTTGAAAAAACGAACTGCGACTTGCTGATGGTCGGCAGAGGTGCTCTCGGCAGACCGTGGGTTTTCGCACAAATAAACGCTTATATGACAGATGGCAGAATTTTACCGGAGCCGCCCGTTTCAGAACGCATGCGCGTTATGGTAAATCATGTAAAAAAAATATGCGAATATAAGGGCGAAAAAATCGGCATAAAGGAAGCCCGTAAACACGCCGCATGGTACATAAAAGGCATAAGAAATGCCGCCGAATACCGCCAAAGCGTAGGACTCCTTGAGAGCATTGAGCAGCTTGAAGAAATTGCATATAAAATATCAATATCAAATTAAAGCTTTTACATCAAAACAGCCGCCATAAGGCGGCTGTTTACTCATATACAATGTTGCTTCTAAATAATTATCATCTTAATATGCCTATGGTGATAATTTCAAACGGCTTATAATCAATTTCATCTGTCAAATACAGTTTATCTTCGAGCATATTAAGGACATAAACCTGCTGTGGGAATTTCATTTTGCCGCGTCTGCCGTTCTGTTCGGATAAACGCACAACAACCATTTCGCCGTCTTCTGAAAGTTTCATCGCCTGCAAGAACATTCCGTCAAATGTATTTTGGCATGAAACATCAGCCCTTGTCAGCGGGATATTAAATTCAAATGCGATGTCATTTATATGAGCGTCAACCGCCGAACCGGAATGCGGATAAATAAGGTAAGCGAAGCTGTGCTTGCCTATGTCGCTTTCAGGGTCAGGTCGCTCGGTAGCGCGAAGCAAGCTAAGCGATAAAGTGTTTTCCGAAATACCTATTCCGTATTTTGAGTCGTTTATCACAGCTATACCGCCGTCAGTTTCCGAAACATCAAACCATTTGTGATGGCAACATTCAAAGCGGGCACTTTGCCAAGATGTGTTTTTGTGAGTTTCACGCGCAATAAATCCCGCACCGGTATCACAAAGGACCTCACGGCTTAAAACATTCGGAGAAAACAGTACCTTAGCGAGCTTATGTTTTTCGTGCCAATCAACATTGTTTTCGACTTCGATTTTTGGAGAACGTCTGAATATCCTGATTATTCTCTCCCATTTGCTGTTTTCGGTGCCGAGTGTTACTCTAAAGGAACAAGCCTCTCCGCTTTTTTCCGTAAGCTTCAGCGGTGAAACTACCTTTAGAGGAATTATTTTATCGGTATAATTCGGTAAAATATCCCATGCATCATATACACCCGGATTATCCTCATATATTTCAAGGCGATTAAATACTCCGTTTACCCATTCCCTGTCAAGTTTCTTATCATACAGCCCGGAGATAGAACCGTCAGAAGCAAATTTGATTTTATAAAACGGTGTTTCTGCCGAATTACCGTTAACAATACACCATTCGTCGCTGAATTCTTCGTCAGGCTTTTCAATAACTGTACAGTCAAGAGGAGCTATATTGGGCACGGTCCAAAAGCCCTTTTTTCCGAATCTCGTCTCGCTTCCGTCCTCATCTTCAAAGAAAGTCAATTCTTTACGCTTAAAGTTAAGCGAATTAAAATAAGCTTCGCCGTAGCCGATAATTCCGCTCAGAGTTTTATCAACGTATACATAATCTGCCAAGGCGTCATTATAAACAGGGTTTATATGGCTGCCGGGTAAAATATCGTGAAATTGATTGATAAGAAGCTTTTTATAGCATTCCTTGAGTTTTTCTCCGGGATAATCAAAGCCCGACATTGCACGCAACGTAGAAATGATTTCCGCCTCGCGTATTTTATACTCAAGCCTTCTGTTTAATTTTTTTAAGTTCGCCTTTGTTGTGAATGTCCCCCTGTGCATTTCAAGGTACAGTTCACCGTCCCACTTAGCGAGTGAAGTATTGCCTTTAAGATTTTTTTCCAAAAATTCGGCTCCACCCATATGCTTTGTTTTAGGCATAACGGAAATTTTATCAAAACGCCTCATAACCTCAAGCATTTCTTCGGTAACACCGCTTCCGCCGTCGCCGTAGCCAAACATAGACATTGTTTGTCCGCCTGAATTTTTATCCTGATACGCCTCCCAATTTTCCTGTATTTGGCTCGGCATATTCCAAGTAATAAAATGTGTGGGCGGAACGCATGCATATACTTCGCTGCCGTCTATTCCTTTCCATATAAAATTATTGTGAGGAAAACGGTTAGTATCGTTCCAAGTGGACATTTTATTAGAGACAAAATAGTCCACTCCGCATTTTTTCAGTATTTGAGGAAGTATCCAACTGTTACCGAAAACATCAGGCAGCCAACAATTGTTTATGGTTTTTCCGAAATTCTCCCTGAAAAACAGTTGCCCGTAAAAGCACTGCCTTATTAAGCTCTCGGCTGACGGAATATTACAATCAGGCTCGATATACATAGCTCCTACGGGTTCAAATCTTCCTTCTTTAACTCTTTTTTTGAGTTCTTCAAAGACTTCGGGATAATACTGCTTTAAGGATTCATAAGTATATGCCTGAGTATGCGTATATTTAAATTCGGGGTATCTGTCCATAAGGCGAAGCTGTATCAAAACAGTGCGCAAATTCTTTTGAACAGCATGAATTCTGCGCCAATAATACGCTATATCAAGATGTGAATGTGCTACAAGTGCAACATCACCGCTACCCTTATAGTCTCTATTTGCAAAAATGACATCATTGACATATTTTTTTGCTTCTTTTATCCCTGTAGGTCTGCTGTCCGTGTCAAAATCAATCAGATTAAGCGCATTGTTCAGCTCGGTATTTACAAATTTTCGATAGTCCTCGTTGAACAATTCCGATTTTGCTATGTCCAAAAGTGTTTCAATATCGTATACAAGGCTTTGTACATCACGGTCAATCGTTACGAGGTACGCGCCGTTAAAAATCTGCCTGCAACCGCGAACCGCTAACGACTCCGGATTTCTTTCATCGTCGGGTTTGGAACGGTTGTATCCCTGCATTTCAAATTTAATTTTATCCGGAGTACCAATATACGGGGTAAGAAGCACTCTGTCTCGGTTTGGGTCTATACCTCCAACGAACTTACCGTTAGCCTTGACGATAATTTCGGCAGCCGTTTTGAGGTAAAGCCAAAGTTCTTTGTTTTTTAAACTGTCGGGCACTTCCGTTTCTGCTTTTATAAATGCTGTGCCGTCCGGAGTAAAATACAAGTCTCCTTTTTTCAGCGGTCTGAATTCGTCGGAATAAAACTCATAGTTGTTTTCCGTAACCTGACGGGCATCTTTAATAACTATATTATCTATCGGTAATTTGTCATTTATAATATATCTTTTGAGCCAACCGAATCTGAGATCATTCCATTCTTCGGGACGCATACTGCGCCTGACGACTTTAATATGTGCCATAATTACTCCTCTCAGTTATCCCAAAAATACGGTTTTTTACGAATTGCCTTTATTTTTACAAGTTTACTTGTATTTTTCAGCACTTCCTCCGCTATCCAGTCAACGCATCTGTTCAAGATAAGGCATTTGGAACATTCTCCTCTGAAAATCAAAGTTAACGTCCCGTCCTCAGACAATGACTCAAATTCAACCTCACCGCCGTCGCCCTGAATTTTAGGCCTTATTATTTTTTTTATATATGTTTCAATATCCATACCCATTATTCCGTTTATAATTGTTCGGATATTCTGAAGCGAACGCTCGCACGATGAAGAGTCAATACCCCTTACGGAATAATACATTTTTAATTTCGGCTCGGTTCCCGATGGTCTGACGGCAATCCAAGAACCGCCTTTAAGGAAAAACTTTAAAACATTTGATTTCGGTAAATCGCCGATGCCCGTACTATAGTCCTTAACATCTGTAATGTTTGGAAAAACGGTTGCTTTATTAGCCCTGAAATAAGACATAATATTCTTTATACGCGAAGCACCGTCTTTCCCTTTTAGAACAAAAGAATCAAGTGCATCAAGATAAAACCCGTATTCCGAATAAAGAACATTTAAAGCGTCTACCAACGTCATTTTATTTTTCTTATAATATGCCGCCATCTCGCATATTAGCATTGAAGCGATAACCGCATCTTTGTCTCGCGCATATGTTCCGACGAGATAGCCATAGCTCTCTTCATACCCTATCAAGAACTCGTTCTCGCCTGTTTTTTCATACTTGGTAATCTGATCACCGATATATTTAAATCCGGTCAAAGTCTCAACAACATTCAAGCCGTTTTTCCGTGCAATTTCCGCACCCAAATCATTTGTAACAATCGTTTTAACAAGTGTTGACTTCGGATTTAAGCTTTGTTTCTTAAATTTGAGATAAAAATCCACAAGCAATGCTCCGGTTTGATTGCCGGTAAGCAAAGTATATTCCCCGTTATGTAACACCTACACCAACTCGATCACAATCCGGATCGGTTCCTATAACCAAATCGGCATTTGCTCTTTTGGCCTGTTCAAGTGCCATATTAAGCGCATCCTTCTCTTCCGGATTCGGTGATCTGACTGTTGTGAAATTACCGTCGGCAACAGCCTGCTCCTTGACAACGGAGACGTCAAACGACATATCGGACAATACTTTCCTGACGGGAATATTGCCTGTTCCGTGCAAAGGGGTATAAACTATCTTTAAGTCGGACGCTTCTTTGTAAACAGCCATTTTTTCAACTTCCGAAATATAGCTGTTAAGCACTTCATCTCCTATATAGGTCAAATAACCGTTTGACAATGCCATATTTAAATTCATATGCTTTACGGACTTTATATCTTTAACATTGTTGATATACGATATAACCTTATCGGCATATTGCGGAACAAGCTGACAACCGTATTCATCATACACTTTATAACCGTTGTATTCTTTCGGATTATGACTTGCGGTAATAACTATTCCGGCATTACAATTTAAGTATCTTACTGAAAAAGAAAGTACGGGAGTGGGCATAATCTCCTCAAAAAGAAAGGTCTTAATCCCGTTATAGCACAGAACCTCTGCGGCGCATTCCGCAAAAGCCTTCGAATTATTGCGTGAATCATAAGCAATAACAACGCTTTTTTCTCCTGCAAACTCGTTTTTTAAATACTCACAAAGACCTTTTGTAGCTTTGCCGACAGTATACTTGTTCATTCTGTTGGCACCTGCTCCCATAATGCCTCTCAAGCCACCGGTACCAAATTCCAAATCCTTATAGAATCTATCCTCAATCTCTTTTTTATCTGTTATTGATTCCAGTTCATTTTTGGTATTGTCATCAAACGTCAGCCAATACTCGTATTTTTCGTGAATATCCAATGTTGCTCATCTCCGATAGCTTTTTATTGATTTTAACACAAGGACTTTTCCTCGTCAAACAAATTAAAAAAATGATGAATATTATTTTTTGTTATGCTATAATAAAAAAGGTTTAGCATAAGCCGAGCGAGACAACTAAAATTCTCACGGAACACAAAGGAGGAACCCATGGAAAAATTCAAGCTCAATTTGGAATATAAGGTAGGAAAAGCTGTTTTTTCCACCAATCTTTTTGAAACCGAACATTTCAAAATTACTTATAAAGCAACCAAAAGCCATATTTCACTTAAAATGGCAGCTTTTGTCCCATTGGAAATTTTAAATCTGACAGCAAGCATTCCATACAACTTCAAAGCTGACAGCAGAGTTTTTGCCAATGGGTATCAGTCTTGGACTGAATGTCGTGAAATGTTTAAAGATGAGAGACAGTCACACACATTCGGACCTATAAGTTTTGCTTACAGGCGCACCCTCCTCGGAGCGGCGGGAGCTTATACATTCGATGACAATGTAAGTCGACGCGGCGTCTTTCAGGGTTTTTCTTATATGTATGTAAGGAACGGTGAAGAATACGATCTTTTCGCCTCATTGACTGAGAGAACCGGATATACAATATTTACCGCCGATTTCAACAGCAATATGATAACCGTACAAAAAGACCTTGAAGGAGTAATTGTTGACGGTGAATATGAAGTTTTAAATTTCGCAGAATATGTGGGCGACGAGGATTCCGTTTTCGATAGTTGGTTTGACGAGCTTAATATACCCAAGCCTTCTGTGGCCCCCAAAAACGGATATACCACGTGGTATAACTATTACAGCAAAATTAATGAAAAAATAGTATCTGACGACCTCGAGGCGTTATCCAAGGTGAAATCCGATATTGATATATTTCAGATAGACGACGGATATCAATCGGCAACCGGTGATTGGCTCACTATAGACAATAAGAAATTCCCTAACGGTATGAAATCTGTTGCCGACAAGATTCATTCAAAAGGAATGCTTGCAGGCCTTTGGCTGGCTCCTTTCGGCGCAGAGTTCACTTCCAAAACCGCTACGCAGCACCACGATTGGCTCATTCGCAAGAAAAACGGTCATCCGGTAACTTGCGGAATTAACTGGGGAGGCTTTTACGCCCTGGACATTGAAGTTCCGGAGGTTAAAAACTACATCAAACACTTTTTTGATGTCATTCTGAATGATTGGGGGTTTGATTTAGTTAAGCTTGACTTTTTATATGCTGCCGCAATAATACCGAATCACGGCAAAAGCCGCGGCCAGCTTATGTGTGAGGCTATGGATTTTCTACGCAAATGTGTCGGCGAAAAAATGATACTCGGTTGCGGCGTTCCTTTGATGCCGGCATTCGGCAAAGTAGATTATTGCCGTATCGGTGCGGATATGGGGCTTAGATGGAAAGTTCCGTTCTTTTCTAACAGAGAATTCATCTCAACGTACCACACCCTCGGCAATTCCATATTCCGCCGACAGCTTGACGGCAGAGCATTTCTCAACGACCCGGACGTTTTCCTCTTGAGAGATGAAAACATCCATTGCACGTTTGAGCAGCGCAAGATAATAGCAACTGTAAACAAGGTTTTCGGCAGCGTTTTATTTACATCTGATAATGTCGGGAAATATAGCGATGAGCAAATGTCAGTACTTCTCGACACATTTAAAAAGAGCAAAATCGATGTTAAAAGCGCCGAGTTTTTAAATGAGAACAAACGAATAATGAAATTCGTATACACACAGGATGGTATTGAACACACCTTTAAGTTTAATATTGATAAAGGCACAATAGTATAAAAAGGAATCCGCAGAGCCAAGGCTCTGCGGATTTTAAGTAATCATCTAAATTATTTATATTTTTAAACTGTGGTATTCTTCTCCGTCAAGTGTTTTCCAAATAAACTCTTCATTTTCAAGAAGCATATATCCGTGAGCACTGTTTTCTTTCGGAATTGAAACCGAACCGGGATTTAAATAAAGATTATTTTCTCCGAATTCTTCCCATGCTGGAATATGAGTGTGTCCGTGGAGCAAAATATCTCCTCCGCAAAGCGGCGGAAGGTTATTCAAATTAAAATTATGACCGTGAGTTGCATAAATAAGCCTATCGCCTACCGGTATTATACAGTAATCGGCAAGTATCGGAAAGTTAAGAACCATTTGGTCTACTTCGGTATCGCAGTTGCCGCGCACACAAAAAAGCCTGTCTCTCACATCGTTAAGCATAGAAATCACCTTTTTCGGTGCATACTCTTCCGGCAAATCGTTTCTCGGTCCGTGATATAAAATATCGCCGAGCAAAAGAAGACGGTCAGCCTTTTCGCGGTCAAACGCTTCCATTAAATTTTTGCAATACATCGCCGAGCCGTGTATGTCGGAGGCTATCATAAGTTTCATTTTACCACATCCGTTTAAATAAGCGGCAGGCTGCCACCTGCCACTTATTTTTTATTATTTTGTTTCGAGGATAACCTCATCACCGTCTGCAGACAAGTTAATAGCCTTCAACGGTTTATCATAATTGTCAACTAAATAATTAGATATTTTATCCTCAACATTACGTCGAATAACATTTCTGAGATCTCTTGCACCTCTTACGGTACCATCCATTTTTGAAACCAAAAGAGCCGGAACATCGTCGCTGTACCCGAACGATATACTTTTTTCCTTTAGAGAGTCGGAAAGCTCCGAAAGCATCAGCTTCGCAATATCTTTATAGTTATCCTCAGTCAACTCATTAAATACAACTATTTCGTCAACTCTGCCAATAAATTCCGGCCTTAAAAATTCTCTAAGCCCCTTAATGGCATTTTCTTTTTTTATATCTGACGGAGCTTTAGCAAAGCCGAGTGCACTTTCTCTTCTTTCGCTTCCGGCATTGGAGGTCATAATAATAACGGTATTTGCAAAGCTGACGGTTCTTCCGTGAGCGTCATTTGTCTTTCCTTCGTCAAGGATTTGCAAAAGTATATTCATAACATCAGGATGAGCTTTTTCAATCTCATCAAACAGAATAATGGAATACGGCTTTCTTCTGACCTTTTCGGTTAACTGACCTGCCTCGTCGTATCCCACATATCCCGGAGGAGATCCGATAAGTCTTGATACGGAATGCTTTTCCATAAACTCTGACATATCAAGCCTGATAAGAGTTTCAGGCGTGTCAAAAAGTTCTTTCGAGAGCAGCTTAACAAGTTCTGTCTTTCCGACACCGGTAGGACCGACAAAAATAAACGAAGCGGGTCTTCTCTGGACGGATAATTGCACCCTGTTGCGCTTAATAGCCGCAACAACAAGGTCCACTGCCTCATCCTGACCGATGAGATGTGCTTTAAGTCTATCCTCAAGCCCGGCAAGGCGCTTTATGTCGCCCTCCATAACTTTGGTAACGGGAATACCTGTCCAAAGATTTATAACCTTTGCCAAGTCTTCCTCTTTTACATCGTTGTGAGAGGCTTTTTCTTTTAATTCGTCTTCTTTTCCGTCATACGACAGTAATTCGGTTTTAACCGTTGCCAAGTCCTTATACACCTTATCACGTTCGGCATCCTCTGTGGTTGTTTCTGCCTTAGACGTAAGCTCTTCCTCTTCGCTCTTTAATTCATCACGCTTTTTAAGGAATAACTCATAGTCACTTATAGCCTTGTTTCTAAGGTTCGCACAAGTGCAAGCTTCGTCAAGCAAATCTATGGCTTTATCCGGCAAAAATCTGTCGGTGATATATCTTTCGGACAAAGTAACGGCTCGATAAACCAAATCATCAGAGATTTTCACCTTATGATAATCCTCGTAATACTTCTTAATTCCAAGGAGCATATCATACGTATCGTTGATTGACGGTTCTTCTACCTTAACAGGCTGAAAACGGCGTTCCAACGCTGCATCTTTTTCGATATTGTTACGGTACTCATTAAAGGTTGTTGCACCAATGACCTGTATTTCGCCACGTGAAAGAGCAGGCTTTAAAATATTAGCGGCATTCATTGTTCCTTCGCTGTCGCCTGTTCCGACAAGATTGTGAACCTCATCGATAAAGAGGATAATATTACCCTCGTTTTTAACCTCCTCTATAAGTCCTTTAATACGGCTCTCAAACTGACCGCGGAATTGTGTTCCGGCAACTAACGCGGTAAGGTCTAACAAATGAATTTCCTTGTCGGCTATTTTTGCAGGAACATCGCCTGCTGCAATTTTAAGAGCGAGCCCTTCGGCAATGGCAGTCTTACCGACACCGGGTTCACCTATAAGACAAGGGTTGTTCTTTGTTCTGCGGCACAGTATTTGAATCGTTCTGTAAATTTCCTTATCTCTGCCGATAATTCTATCAAGCTTACCCTCTCTTGCGCGTTCCGTAAGATCGGTACAATAAAGATTCAAATACTTTCTTTTCTTGTTTTTTGTACCTTTCCTCTTTTTGCCTTTTGTATTATCACTATCGTTTGATGTATCTTCCGGCTCTGAGCCGTCGGAACCGTCTTCGGTATCATCGCTTTTCTCCGGAAACATTCCTTGTAAAAATGATAACGGCAAAGCACCGCCGGGTTGAAACCCTTCAATACCGTCCGGATTTTCCATCATCTGATTCATCTGCTCAGCAACGTCGTTCATCTCATCTTCCGAGATACCCATTTGGTCCATTATTTGCTTTACGGGACCGATATTCAGCTCCATAGCACATTTTATACAAAGGCCCTCATTGGTGGTTTTGTCGCCGTCTATTTTTGAGATGAAAAATACAGCAGGATTTTTATGGCATCTGCTGCACAGCATATTTTTGTTCATCTGATTGTTAATCCTCTTTCTTAGTTTGCTTTTTTAATTTTTTCTCTTTAAATTGCTGCATGGTATTGGGTACATAACTGAGAAGAGCGGCAAATGTCAAAAGAGCGGCAATTATTACAAGAGCTATCATAACAGGATCAGGAAGCGTAAAATACGCTCTGAGAGCTCCGACTTCCGGTCCGAATGCAATAACAAGAATCATAACACCGTAAAATGCCGTTGTCGCAACCTTGCCCCACATTACCGCTGCACTCGGGCGAAGACCGATGCCTATCATAATTGCACCGACAAGCACCATAAGCAATTCTTTTGCAATAAAGAAAAGAAATACCCATTTGAACCATTTCATAGTAGGATTGGTTGATTTATTAAACTCAAGGAAAAGCACAACAGCTATAGTCATCTGTGTCAGCTTATCTGCTATGGGATCAAGTATTTTTCCAAGCTCACTGACCTGATTAAAGCGACGGGCAATCTTACCGTCGAACAAATCTGTAAGTCCTGACACTGCCAAAACTATTACCGCTGCCAATACATGGTCATGATAAAATAACACCCCGAATACGGGAATTAATATTATTCTGATAAGTGACAAAAGATTTGGAACGGTAAGACAGCCTGTAAACAGTCTTTTTAAATTTTCTTTCATAAGTTTACCCCTTAAATTGTTATTTTAATACTTAATTATGTAGTATCTCACCCGATGGGTACAACACTGTGGTTCTGTATAATTGTAATAATAGCAGAATTATTTACAGCTTCATAAAAAGAAGTATTTTGCTTGCTGTTCGCGGATAAAAGCAACAGAATAATACCGATAAAATATACCGCGATAAGCCCTTTAAGTATTCCGAAAGCACCTCCTAAAACAGTATTTGCAGTCCCTATAAGGGGCAACTTGCATATTTTATTGAGCCATTTTGCCACTACACTTAAAAGCAAAGACAAAACAATGCTCAAAAGCAGAAAAATAACAGGCGACAGTACCGTTACCGCTATCGGTTTTGCAATATCACTGCTCAATTTTTCAGCAGCGTCGGTGCCGGAAAAATCCCCGTTCAATATTTCGCTCGTAATGTTGTTTTCATCAGGATCTGTTCGTAAGATATAATTCTTTATAATCTTCGGTAAATTATCTACCACAGCAGATGCTTTGCCGGCAGATGACATAATATCAGAGTTTTCCGAAAGAGATGCAGATACTTTTTCGGTGATATTAGGGCCTATAAAAGTGTCATAAATACTATTCGCCGCGGGCTTGCACAAATTTGCGGCTGAAATAACGGCAATCGCAAAAACAAGCACCTCCAAAAGAGTAATCAAGAAGCCTCTTTTTGCCGAAACAATAAGAAAAATCAACATAATTGCTAAAAGTGCCATATCTATATAAATGCCCAAATTATCACCGCCGTAACAAATATTATACTACCATACAACAGCCCAAAAGACAAATTAACAAAATGTTAACTATCGTTAGTGACTGTTGCCGTGTCATCCTCGGAATTGCTGTTTGTACTATATGCGGAAATCTTAGACGTAGAATATACATACGTATAAGTACCGTCAGAAAAACAGCGTATACCATCACTTTCAACCGAATGTCTGCTGACTTCGTTTCCCTTCATATCAAAACAAATCAATTCCGAATCAGTCAACACACTCACTCGTTGATTATCACACGAAACCGATTTAACGGCACTCGTTATATCAACAGTAAACAGCTTTTCCCCATTTCTGTTATACACATTTAAAATTTTGGCTGAAGAACTGCCGTATTTTGAGAGCACAGCCGCAACCACATTGTTATCCGAAACGGAAATACGCGAAAGAGAATTTAAAGAAAGATCCTCGTCTTGCTTGTCTGTCTTATTTTTCACTATAGAAAAAACATTCTCGCCGGTTATAAGAAGTGTATCTCCTTTTAAGAAGTTCACTCCTGAGATTATATCAGAACCAAAATCAAATTCGCTTACTGCCTCTTCGTATGAAAAATCAAAAATAAGTACTCTCGAATAAAGCTCTCCGTTCTCAGCACCGACAACGGATACTGCAGCAAGCTTACCGTTATCCGATATGTCAATTGCTACAATATTTTCTTTTGCACACTTCCAACTGAATATCACTCTTTGATTTTTATTATAAACGGTTAAATCCGACTGTGAATTTGTTCCGCGCGTAGCAATTGCCGCAGTACCGTTTTTACCTATTGCAGCCGATATTATTTTCTTATCTGTTGTCCCCTCGTAAAGAGTTTTGGTCTTGGACATAATTTTAAATGCATTGCCTCCGATATCGGCAAGCAAAACTCTACCCGAGTTCTCATAACACAAAGGGGACGAATATGTATGCTGTATTTCACTTACCTTACGAGCTGTAGAATCAAGCACCACAGTCGAAGAATCATTGATGAGTATAAGATCTGAGCCTATCGCTTTAACGTCTTTCACCTGCAAGCTGTCAAATAAATACGGGTAACCGTCTCCGCGTTTTGTCCCCGAAACTGCGGACGATATATAGTCGCCAACCGAAGAAAAAGTGATATTACCGAATTTATCAGCCATAATAAACAGCAAAATCAGTATTACCAACACAGTCGAAACAGATTTTATCAGTTTGACTATATGCTCCTGTCCCTTGCTTTTTTTTCTTGCAGACGCTTTTCTTTCGCCGTCTTTCATAATGCACCTCGTGTTCAGTCGTAATTTACACGATTAAGATAAAGCCCTTCCGGTGCCGCCGTGGCTCCGGCTTGGTTTCTGTCTTTACTTTCTATTATTTGCGGAATACTGCCGGGTACTATTTTCCCGCGATTTATATCAAGAAGAGTTCCTACCATTATTCTCACCATATTATAGAGAAAGCCATCAGCCTCAAAAGTAACCTCAATGATTTCATTATTTCTGATTACAGAAGCATTTTTAACAGTGCGTATTTTATCTTCAACGCTGCTTCCTGCGGCACAAAAAGCTGAAAAGTCATGCGTACCGATAAAATCCTGAGCTTCACTATTCAGCATATCCGTATCAATATAATACGGATAATACAGCGCACGCTTAAACAAAAACGGATTTCTGTAATCACTGTTTAAAATCAAATATTTATATTCTTTTGATGTACAGTCATACCTGGCATGGAAAGAGTACGGTACTTCACCGCAGTTCTTAACGGATATACTCGATGGAAGTAATGCATTCAGCGCCTTTTTCAGTTTTTCCGGAGAGATATCCGAATCGGTTCTCATATTACAACAAAACATATTTGCGTGAACACCGCTGTCAGTTCTGCTGCAGCCTATGATGTTCTCTCTTTTGCCGAGTATTTTTTCAATTGTGTTCTGTAATGTCTGCTGAATAGTAACGGCATTATCTTGTACCTGCCAACCGTGAAAGTCGGCTCCGTCAAACATCAATGTAATTAAAATATTTCTCATTGAGAAAAACATTCCTTTCGGAAGCTAAACTAAATCAGATAACGGCAGGGAGAAATTTATTTGCAACTATAATTCCGGCGGTAAGCAAAATAATAACGGCAACCGCCACATAATCTCTGCCCTCAAGACGCATAACCTTAAGTCTTGTTCTGCCCTCTCCGCCTCTGTAGCAACGGCACTCCATTGCAAACGCAAGTTCATATGCCCTTCTGAACGAATTTATAAACAAGGGTATGAATATGGGAACAAGTGCTTTTCCGCGCTTGATAATTCCGCCGCTCTCTATATCGGCACCTCTCGCCTTTTGAGCTGACATTATCTTATCAACTTCGTCAATGAGAGTTGGTATAAATCTTAAGGCTATCGTCATCATCATAGCTATTGAGTGAACGTTTATTTTAATAACCTTTAGCGGCGAAAACAGACGTTCCATAGCGTCGGTAAGCATAGTGGGAGACGTAGTGTAAGTAAGCATAGAGCTTGCTATAACAAGACATATAATTCGTACCGTAGTAAAAATAGCCATATAAAGCCCGCCGGTATATAACGAAAATTTACCGATTGTAAAAAGCACAGTTCCGTCTTTATTGTAGAAAATCTGTAAAAGCGACGTAATAGCAATAATAATAAATATCGGTTTTACACTTTTCCAAATCAGCTTCGGTGAAATCTTAGATAAAAGTATTACCACTGTTAACGCTACTACAATGGAAGCAAGTGAAACAAAGTTTTTGCACAGAAAAACAATAACAATATATACGAAAGTTAAAACAAGTTTTATTCTCGGATCAAGCTTGTGGATAACTGAATTACCCGGAAAAAACTGTCCTATTGTTATATCCTTAATCACGATAAAACGCCCTCCTCTCGCAAAAGGCGCAATAGCTCTGCCTCGGCGTTTTTAATAGTATATATATCTGTACGGACAGCCATACCGTTATGTTTTAAGTTTAAAAATATTTGTGTTAACTGCGGAACATTAAGTCCTATATCCGCAAGGCGCTCAACCTTGGAGAATACCTCGTTTACAGTGCCGAACATCTCAACCTCGGATTTATTCATAACGAGCACCTTATCAGCACTTTTCGCAACATCTTCCATACTGTGAGAAACAATTATAACCGTGCTTCCGGTAGTCTTGCGATAGCTTGAAATCATTTCAGCTATCATATCGCGGCCGCGCGGATCGAGTCCCGCCGACGGCTCATCAAGAATCAAAATTTCGGGTTCCATAGCCATGACACCGGCTATGGCTACACGTCTTTTTTCTCCGCCGGACAAATCAAAAGGAGACTTATTTAACATATCCGACTTTAATCCGACAAAATCAGCGGCTTTTTTCACACGATTATCAATTTCATCTTCAGACAATCCCATATTTTTTGGTCCAAAAGAGATATCTTTATATACGGTACTCTCGAATAATTGATATTCAGGATATTGGAAACACAGACCTACTTTAAATCTTGCCTGTCTACGTGTTATTTTTGATTCGTTTATATTTTTCCCGTCAAGCAAAACCTCACCAGAGGATGGCGTTAAAAGCCCGTTCAAATGCTGAACCAATGTACTTTTTCCCGAACCTGTGTGCCCTATTATACCGACAAATTCGCCTTTTTCAATAGATATATTTACATTATTTATTGCAGTTACGCGAAAAGGCGTTCCGTCCGAATAAACATATGAAAGGTTTTTTGTTTCTAAAATGGGCATTATTTTCTCCTAAGTAGTTTTAATATTTCATCAGAAAATTCATCAGCCGAAAGTATGTCTTCAGGAAGAGGAGCTCCGCTCTCCCGCAAGTCATTTGCAAGCTTCGCCGTCTCCGGAACGTCAAGACCGACTTTTTTGAGAAGCTCCGAATTATGAAAAACCTGTTTCGGTGTTCCGTCCAAAATTATTTTTGCATCATCCATTACAATAACACGGTTGGCTAAAACTGCTTCTTCCATAAAATGAGTTATAAACACAACGGTCATACCCATCTCTCTGTTAAGCTTTATGCAAGTATCCATTACTTCTTTTCTGCCGCGCGGATCAAGCATTGCGGTAGGCTCGTCCAAAACAATACACTCCGGCAGCATTGCTATTATTCCGGCTATGGCAACTCGTTGTTTTTGCCCGCCTGAAAGCTTATGCGGCTCATGGCCACGGTATTCATACATACCTACAGCTTTTAACGCATTGTCAACGCGTTTTCTTATTTCCTCCGGAGGCACTCCGAGGTTTTCGGGCCCGAACGCAACATCCTCCTCGACTATTGTGGCAACAATTTGGTTATCCGGGTTTTGAAAGACTACACCTACCGTACGCCTAATGTCATACGACAAATCCTCGTCTGCGGTATCCATTCCGTTAACGAGCACCTTGCCACTCTCCGGAATCAAAATCGAATTGGAAAGCTTGGCAAGTGTTGATTTACCGGACCCATTGTGGCCAAGAATTGCGATAAAATCGCCTTTTTTAAAATTTAAACTAATATTATTTACAACAAGCGGCAGTTTTTCTTCGCCATCATCCGCCTCATATCGATAAGACACATTTTGAAATTCTATTATGTTATCGTTTTGCATCTTGACATCCTTAAACCGTTTTTTTATTTGTCCAAATAGCTGATGCTCCGCACGGAAGCACCATTCCTGTACTTTTTACAGGCAGCCCTATTTCATCACTTGATACGGTTCCGCCGAATTTTTTCGCTACAGCGGAGCCTAAAATATACTGCATAACAGACGGTGAAAGCCCCGTAGTGTATGAATTTATCAACATCAAAAGAGGATCGTCCGACAATACGTCTTTACACAAATCCACAAATCCGTATACTTCATTCTCAAGTTTCCAGACTTCTCCGCCGGGGCCTCTGCCGTATGACGGGGGATCCATTATGATAATGTCATATCGATTACCTCGACGTATTTCTCTCTTTACGAATTTAATACAATCGTCAACTATCCAGCGCACGGATTTATCCGCAACAGCACTTGAGGCAGCGTTTTCTTTTGCCCACTGCACCATTCCCTTGGAAGCATCAACGTGCACCACCGAAGCACCTGCCTTTAATGCAGCCACTGTGGCAGCGCCTGTATATGCAAAAAGATTAAGTACTTTTACTTCTCTGTTTTGGGCTTTAATAAGCTTACTTACCATATCCCAATTGACGGCTTGCTCAGGAAAAATACCCGTATGCTTAAAGCCCATGGTTTTCACATTAAACGTAAGGTCCTTATAAGCGATTTTCCAACTTTGCGGAAGTGCTCCGTTGACCTGCCAATGACCGCCGCCGGTGTTTGACCTGTGATACACAGCGTCTGCCCTGCTCCAAAGGTGCATATCCTTAGGCGTATTCCAAATAACCTGCGGATCGGGTCTTATCAGAATTTTATCGCCCCATCTTTCGAGTCTCTCACCGGAGGAGCAATCTATAAGCTCGTAATCTTTCCAAGCGGATGAATAACGCATTAAACTAAACTAACCTTTCTCTTACAACATCGGCTATTGCTTCGCCGAGCGACTGTATTTTAGCCTTATCTTTGCCCTCAAGCATTACGCGCACAAGAGGTTCTGTACCGGAAACTCTGACAAGCACGCGCCCGTCATTACCAAGCTCATTTTCCGCGCGCTTAATAGCATTCTTTATTTCCATATCGCTTGTGAAACGGACTCTGCCGTATTTTGACACCTTAACATTTATAAGAACCTGCGGGAATATTTCCATTTCTCCTGCAAGCTCCTTGAGAGTTTTGCCGGTGTTTTTAATTACTTTTAAAACCTGGAGTGCCGAAACCTGACCGTCTCCGGTTGTAGCGTAATCAAGGAAAATAACATGGCCAGACTGCTCGCCGCCTATTGAATATCCGTTTTCGAGCATATTTTCAAGCACATATCTGTCGCCGACTTTAGTCTTTTCACAATACATACCGTTATCATCGCAAAATTTGAAAAAGCCCATATTACTCATCACGGTCACAACCGCAGTATCTTTTTTGAGAGTACCGACGGACTTCATATATTTGGCGCAGAGCGCAATAACCTGATCGCCGTCAACAACATTACCTTCGTTGTCAACAGCCAACATTCTGTCAGCGTCGCCGTCAAATGCAAAACCGAGATCACAGTGATTATCGATTACACATTTTCTCAATCCGTCCATATGCGTCGAACCGCAATCGGCATTTATGTTTACACCGTTGGGCTCGGCGTTTATAATTATGCAATCCGCTCCGAGGGATTCAAATATACGTTTTGCGGAAACGCTTGAAGAACCATTTGCGCAGTCTATGGCTATTTTAAGGTTTTCACATCTTACGTCAATAGTAGACAGTACATGTTTAATATAGTCATCTGCCGCCGTATCGGAGCGTGTTATTCTTCCGACATCTCCGCCAATCATAACAGGCGGAACCTTTGCGTCATCAAGGATAATACTCTCTATTTCGTTTTCAAGTTCATCCGGCAATTTATAACCCGTGGACTGGAAAATTTTTATACCGTTATATTCGCATGGGTTATGCGATGCGGAAATCATAACACCCGCATCGTACCCGTATTCCTTAACCAAAAAAGCAACAGCCGGAGTCGGCACAACACCTAAAAGAAGTACGTCCGCACCGACAGAGCAAAGACCTGCCGCTATTGAAGCCTCGAGCATCTCCGAAGAAGCCCTTGTATCCATACCTATCATAACTTTAGGCCTGTGAGAAAGATTTTCCGTAAGCACCATTGCTGCGGCTCTTCCTATCTGCATTGATAATTCACATGTAAGTTCACTGTTCGCAACGCCTCTTGCGCCGTCAGTTCCAAATAATCTGCCCATTTTACATTCTCCTATCCGTATAATTAAATATCGAGTTTTTGCTGACCGTTCATCGGCAGCTTTAAATGCTCATACGCTTTTACCGTAACAACCCTACCTCGCGGGGTCTTTGAAAGAAATCCTATCTGCATAAGGTAAGGCTCGTATACATCTTCGATGGTTACCGCTTCTTCGCCTATGGTTGCTGCGATTGTTTCAAGACCTACAGGTCCGCCGTTATAGTTTTTTATCATTGAAGTCAAAAGAAGTCGGTCGATAAGGTCAAGACCCAATTCGTCTATTTCCATTCTGCCGAGTGCTATTTTAGCAGTATCGCCTGTTATAACTCCGTTACCCATAACTTCCGCAAAGTCTCTGGCGCGTTTTAAAAGACGGTTGGCAATACGCGGAGTGCCTCTTGATCTTGACGCTATTTCTCTTGCTCCGTCCTCGTCTATGGGTATTTCAAGTATTCCCGCACTTCTCTTTACTATAAGAGACAACTGTTCGGGCGTGTACATTTCAAGTCTCAATATTACTCCGAATCTGTCGCGCAAAGGAGCGGTAAGCTGCCCTGCACGCGTTGTGGCACCGACTAATGTAAATCTCGGCAAATCAAGTCTTATTGAGCGCGCCGAAGGTCCTTTGCCGATAATAATATCAAGCGCATGATCCTCCATTGCGGGATAGAGCACTTCCTCTACGCTCTTTGAGAGACGGTGTATTTCATCAATAAATAAAACGTCTCCGTCGCCGAGGTTTGTAAGAAGTGCCGCAAGGTCGCCCGGTTTTTCTATTGCCGGACCCGACGTCACTCTTATTTGTACACCCATCTCGTTGGCAATTATACCTGCAAGCGTTGTTTTACCGAGCCCGGGAGGTCCGTAAAGCAATACATGATCGAGCACGTCGCCTCGAGTTTTTGCTGCTTCAATATATATTTTCAGATTCTCTTTTGCTTTTTCCTGACCGATATACTCGTTAAGAGTGTGCGGACGAAGCGATAATTCAATATCATTATCGGTTTCCTCAAGGTCCGGAGATATTATTCTGTTTTCGTTATCAAAATCCATTTATTATACCTGCCTTGAGAGAATTTTTAACGCCTGTTTTATTATTTCCTCTACCGATAAATTTTCATCGATTTTCGCAACGGCAACCGACGCTTCGCTTTGTGTATAGCCTAACATAGTAAGAGCACTCACCGCTTCGGCTTGATTGCCGGAGGAGCTTGCGGAATTCACCGCGGACACATCAATTGTATTCACCGATAAATCAAGGCCTTTAGCAAGCTTATCTTTAAGCTCAAGTACAATTCTCTGTGCAATTTTGGGTCCTACCCCCTGCGCTCTTGTAATTGCCTTATTGTCACCTGAAGCTATACAAATTACAAGCTTTTCCGGTGTAAGCTCTGAGAGTATGGCAATTCCGGCTTTAGGTCCCACACCTGAAACCGAAATCAACGCTTTAAAGCACTCGAGCTCCTGCTCTGTCGAAAATCCATATAAATCAAGCGCATCTTCCTTTACGCTCAAATATGTATAAAGAGTAGCCTTGGCGCCCTTTTCACCGATTTGTTTTAAAGTATTAAGACTTGTAAAGCACCTAAAAGCTACTCCGTTGCAATCCAATGCAACACTTACCGAATCGACATAGCATATAGTACCTGTGATAGAATAGAACATTATCTTATCCCCATACTGTTAAGTTTACCCATAAGCGAGCCGCTCGCGTGAGCGTGGCAAATAGCCATTGCGAGAGCGTCGGCTGTATCATCCGGTTTCGGTATTTTAGCAAGCTTCAAAATAATACGAGTCATTTCCTGAACCTGTTTTTTCTCCGCTCTGCCGTAACCGACAACACTCTGTTTAACCTGAAGCGGCGTATATTCAAATATGGGTATATTATTTTTTTTTGCCGCAAGAACAGTTACCCCTCTTGCCTGAGCAACGTCGATAACCGTCTTGGCATTTGTGTTATAAAAGAGCTTTTCTATTGACATAGCCTCCGGATGAAACTTTCCCATAAGAAGATTTAAGTCATCGTAAATCAGCTCAAGTCGTCTTTCGAAAGGCGTGCCGGCGTTTGTTGTTATCGCACCGTAATCAACAACCGAAAAGCGATTTGATTTGAATTCAATTACGCCGTAACCGACAATCGCATAACCCGGATCAATACCCAATATAATCATAACAGCCCTATTTCACCTAATAAAAATATTTTAAAAATTTTACCATACTTCAGCTGAAATATCAAGGAAAATACCTATAAATAAAAACATTCTGCCTTTGAAGCAAGTCAAAGGCAGAATGCAACAGTAATTTTTCTTAATCAGCAATATTTATCAAGCTCTGTTTCACATTTTTCATATTTTTTAACAAGTTTTTCTTTATAAACCTTCCCTCTCGCCACTACCATATAAGGAACCGCCATATTTTTGAAATCGTCGAGAGGATTTTTGTCTGCTACTAAAATATCGGCGGATTTCCCTACCTCAATGCTGCCGGTTATCGCATCAAGCCCGGCTATCTCGGCATTACCGAGCGTGGCGGTATAGAGCGCAAATTTGGGAGTAACACCGACATATTTGGTGAAATATTTAAGCTCACGCCACATATTGTAATGTGTTGTGTAAGGGCATCCCGTATCGGTTCCCAGCCCTACCTTAACTCCGTTTTCCAATGCGGCTTTTGCGCCGGCTACCATATTATTGAACACAACATTTGAATTATACTGAACAACGTCGGTAATGCCCAATATCTCGCGCGGGAACTTTGCCATCGGCAATGCCGGCGACAACGTGCAAACCAACGACGCGTTTTTTTCTTTGAACGCATCAATTTCATGCGAAGTTAAAACAGAACCGTGTTCAATGGTATCTACACCGTTTCGAACGGCGGCTCTTACTCCGTCGGGGCTTTGTACATGAGCCGCAACGGGCAGATTATGTTTATGTGCGGCGTCACAGCAAGCCTTTATCATATCGGGCTTCATCATAAGTATGCCGGGCTCGCCCTTAACCTTGGCATCCATAACGCCTCCGGTTATCATTAACTTTATCAAATCAACATTGTGAGATGCAAGGTCTTCAACCATTGCTACGGCTTCATCAACCGAAGAAGCAACTCTTGATACCGAACCTGCCATATGTCCGTTCGGTACACAGATTGCATAATCGGCAGCAAGTATGCGCGGTCCGTTCATACCCTCTTCAATTTTATCTCTCAGACGAGTATCAAGATCTCCGAGACCTCCGACAGCCCTTACGGTAGTTACACCGGAGAGCAAATCCTGCATAGCATATGCGTGGCACATTTTCAGCACAACAGATTTTATCAATTCGTTTGAAAGAGCAAATTTTGCAAGTTTTTCAGCCTTCAGCGGCTTATTTTTCGGCTTCCCGCCCGCAGGTAAGTGAACGTGAAGATTGATAAGACCCGGCATAACATATTTACCGTTAAGGTCATAGCAAACATCGCCTTTTTTCGCATTAACCTTGCCGATTTCCGTAATCTTTCCATTTTCAAACACAATATCCATATCGTTTTGAATCAGCATATCTTTTGTACCGTCAAGTAAAGTACAATTTTTTAAAACAGTGCGCATACTATAACTCCCATCTAAAAAACAGCTGAATACACAAGACGAAAATCCCACGTATTCAGCTGTTTAATCACTTTGTATCCTTTTTGCCGTTGCGCTTTTCTCGCTCTCTTACGACATATCTTGTGGGCGTTCCCTCAAGCCCGAAGACCTCACGTATTTGGTTGTCAATATATCTTTGATAACTGTAATGGAACAGGTCTTTGCTGTTGACAAAGCATACAAATGTAGGCGGTCTTGTGGAGGCCTGCGTCATATAATATATTTTCAGTCTTCTGCCTTTATCCGTAGGCGGCTGAACTCGGGTAGTTGCAGCGGACAAAACATCGTTCAATTTACCGGTGGAAATACGCATTGCATTCTGCGTATTAACAAACTTGATAAGCTCAAAAAGCCTGTCAAGTCGCTGACCCGTTTTAGCGGAGATGAATATAATCGGCGCATAGCTCATAAATGAAAAGTCATTCATAAGCTTTTTGCGTTGAACGTCCATTGTAGTACCGGTTTTCTCTACGGCGTCCCATTTATTGACGGCAATAATACAAGCCTTGCCGAGATCATGGGCGATTCCCGCGACTTTTGAATCCTGTTCGGTAAAGCCCTCATTCGCGTCAATCATAATTACACAGACGTCAGCTCTTTCGACAGCCATTCTGGCTCTGATTACAGAATATTTTTCGATTTGATCGTCTACCTTGCTTTTGCGTCTCAGACCTGCGGTGTCAATAAACACAAAATCTCCGTGAGAATTGTGTATAACCGTATCGGTAGCATCGCGAGTAGTGCCTGCAATATCGGATACAATTGCTCGCTCTTCACCCGAAATTTTGTTTATAAGCGAGGATTTGCCGACATTTGGCTTACCAATAACCGCAACTTTAACAATATCTTCATCCGTGTCGTCAAAGCTGCCCTCAGGGATATTTTTGATGACCTCATCAAGAAGGTCTCCTGTTCCGTGTCCGTGAACAGAAGATACCGCTATCGGATCGCCGAGTCCCAAATTATAGAATTCATAAAATTCCGGCGGAAGAGCACCTATATTATCAACCTTATTTACGCAGAGAATTATCGGCTTACCGCTCTTTTGCAGCATTGAAGCAACTTCGCTGTCGGCGGCTACAACGCCGGAGCGTATATCGGTTACGAATATTATTACATCTGCACTCGTTATGGCGAGCTCTGCCTGTCTTCTCATCTGAGAAAGTATAACGTCATCGGAAAACGGTTCTATACCGCCGGTGTCAACAAGAAGCATATTGTGCCCGAGCCATTCGCAATTCCCGTATATGCGGTCACGCGTTACGCCAGGTGTATTGTCGACGATTGAAAGACGTTTTCCGACAAGCTTATTAAAGAGTGTACTTTTGCCTACGTTAGGTCTGCCCACAATTGCAACAACCGGTCTTGCCATTCTATTTCACTCCCAATATATTATAAAGTAAATCCTGCCCGTTATTTTTTACGGGAATAATTTTAACATTCAGTGCTTTTTCCGCTTCTTTCAGCGTTATATCGTCAAGGAACTTATTGTTCTCTGTTGAATGAGACGTATAATCTATAGTCATAACAATAGGAATCAGTAAAACTTCGCCTCGAATTTTACCCCTCATCTGTTCAATAAGGTCAGTTCCCGTAAGAAGCCCAGCAACCGTAATATTTTCTCCGAAAAAATTATTGATTATTTTTTCGGTCTGTACATCAATACCGTACTTTTCATGCGCCGCGTCGCAAAGCTCTTTTATAAGTGGATAAGCCGCAACACCGGTTATAACGGTAACGCTTTTATGCGTCGGTGCCTTTTCACAGACAGATAATTCGTAAAAGAACTCGTCACGAAGCGATGTCCAAAGGCCAACGCCGTTGTCAATCTGCGGATAGTCATCGTAATACTCCTCGGATGGCATCGGGCGTTCCGCTTTTAAGAAAAACTCGTCCGACGGGTAACAAACACGTACTCCGTACTGCTTTTTAAATTTTTCCGAATACTCCTCGATGATGTCAATGACCTCTCCCGCAGTCTTTTTTGTATACGGCTGCATCGGAAAAAGCCCATCTCTGTATTTAGTAAGGCCCACCGGCACACAGGCTATGCTTTGAACCGTAGGCATATATTTTGACAATTCTTCAATACTGTAACGAAGCTCGTCTCCGTCGTTTATACCCGGGCACAAAACAAGCTGAGCATTCATTTTTATTCCCGCATCGGACAATCGTTTAATAATCGATAAACACTTACCCGCGTTTTTGTTTTTCATCATCTTTACGCGAAGCTCCGGATTCATGGTGTGAACCGAAATGTTTATCGGGCTTATATGCATACGTATGATACGGTCAACCTCATGCTCAGTAATGTTTGTAAGTGTTACGTAATTGCCAAACAAAAACGATAATCTGCTGTCATCATCCTTAAAATAAAGACTTTCGCGCATTCCTTTCGGCAGCTGGTCTATAAAGCAAAAGATACAGCCGTTTTTACAGTGATGCTGCTGGTCCATAAGATAAGTGCGGAACTTCAGACCCGTATCGTCGTTTTTAAACGGAATATCTATAAGCTTACCGGAGGCGGTTCTGAAATTCAAAACCACGGGCGGGAAGCTCAAATAGAAATCGTAGTCAAGGATGTCGGTAACTTCCTTGCCGTCTACGGACAAAAGCTCGTCGCCGCTTTTAATACCGTGAAACCAGCATTTTGAAAACGGCTTAACACTGCTTATTTTAACCGACAACAAAGTCACCTCCCATTTTTAAAGACGACAAAAAGGCGGGGAAGAAAACCTTCTCCACCTTTTAACACTCAAACAAAGGTATAAGATAAATTATGCTTCTTCCTTTTTAGAGAGGACCTGTCTGCCGTTATACATACCACATGCCGGGCAAACTCTGTGAGCTCTCTTATATTCGCCGCAGTTAGGGCACTTCTGAAGCTCGGGAGCCTCCATTTTCCAAACGTTTGAACGTCTCTTATCTCTTCTTGCTGATGAAACTCTTCTCTTCGGTACTGCCATTTTTAGCTCTCCTTATGTTAAAATAAATAATTTATTCATCTATCAGCAGATCTGCCAGTGCCTGAAGCCTTGGGTCAATCGGCTTTTTGCACGAACAGCTGCCGAGATTAAGATTTTTACCGCAATACTGACACAAGCCCTTGCAATCGTCACGGCACAAAATCTTAGCCGGCAAGGCTAAAATCATATCTTCTCGAACAAGCGAATCAAGGTCAAGCTTCATATCCTCGACCAAAATAAACTCATCATTATCTTCATCATTAAGATGAGAAATAAGGATGTGCTCAATCGGGACCTCAGTTTTCCTTTCAACCGGAGCACCGCATCTGTCGCAATTTGTTTTCAGAACATACTTTGCAACAGCCTTAACGGAGACAATATCCGTATTGTTAACGACTTCGCCTTCTACCGAAACATTATCGGTAAAATCAATTCCGTCGGGAACAAAACTGTAAGAAAACTTTTTTGAGCTGCCTACATTATTAAAAATCGGCTCTAATTCGATAAACATAACATACCTCGTCAAACTTACGCAAAGGATATTATATATTTAAAGGCGCATTTTGTCAATAAAAATTTATATTTAGCCTTTAAATGGCGTCAATCTTCGCCTTCAATCAGGATATCCCCGTCCTGAGATGAAACAGCGGTTTCCGTAAGGCTGTCGTAAATCGTGGTTAGCTGCTGTTTAACCGACAAATCCGGATTATAATATTTCCCGTCAACACAAATAAATGCATCGGAAAATAAATAACTGTGACCGTCATAAGTAACCGTTATATCCGTATCTCCGGAAGTATAATCTGTTTTTTCGTGTGACGCCGCCGAATATGAGCAAGCTTCAATGATTCCTTTAATCTTAGCAGAATCGTCATTGTTGCTTACATTTTTATATTCGTTATTGCCCTTACCTATCACCAACGATACCGACGGCGTGTTTTCGGCTTCACTTCCGTCATCAGTAACATTTAAAGAAACTTTAAGCTTGTCTGATATGTCGGAAGCGTTTACCTGCACCAAGAAAAGCCTCAAGCTCTTTTCTGCATTTCCGCCGCTGCGTAATTTGGCATTTATGATTCCGCCGGTTTTACTGACCGAAAAGCTGTCAATAATCATCTCCGAATCGGTAGCAAAGTTTTTTCTTACAATTATAAGACTTTTATTTTCAAAAAAGCTTGTATTGTAAACCGATAGTTTTTGAGAAACAGTTGCGGTACCGTCACCCTGAACACCCTTTTCGGTGTCAACGGTAGAGGCAAGCTTTGTTTTATACTTATTGAGGTCGTCCACAGAGCTTACAACCGTTATATCGTCGGAGGTTTCATACATAACGCTGTCGGTACATTTCACGCAGGAATAAGTAAACACTATATCTCTTTCGGAACTGCCCGCTTCGGACACGGAATTGTCTTTTTTCGGCGTACAACCGAAAAATGCCGTAAGCATAAAAATTATTAAAAACAGAGATAAAACTTTTTTCATAAATAATACCGCAAAATATATGCCGCTGTGTTTTCGGCACAGCGGCAAGGAATTTCAGACTGTTGTCAATTTACCTTTTCGCAATACTCGAATATTCTTTCGGGAAGATTTTCAAGATCGGTTGAAACGGTAAATGTAAACGCTGTATCGGTAATCTTAGAAAGCTCATCAACCTTCTTAAGAAAGTCTGCAAAAGCTTCATAATCTCTGCCGCCTATTCTAAAGGTAGCGTCAACAAAGACGTCTGTAATATCATGGTCACCGGCGCAAAGACCGCTAAGGAAACCATAAAGCGAGTCAAACCCGGAAACAGAAAAACTGTCAGCTGCGACAAGTCTTGCACGATAGTTTACATCGTATGTAAGTTTAGTCTCTTTTTCGACACAGATAACATTGCCGTTTGACTTTTCAACGGCTGCATTAACTCTGTCAACCAAAAGTTTTGTTTTTCCTGAGCCCTTGTGGCCAATTATAAGAGATACCATAGAATCTCCTCCTGTTTATTAATATCCGCCCTTGCGGGATTTAACTGAATTTATTTGCCAAGGCGAGCCTCAAGCTCTGCTTTTTGATCTTCATAGCCCGGTTTACCGAGAAGAGCAAACATATTTTTCTTGTAGCTTTCTACACCCGGCTGATTAAACGGATTCACACCGAGAGTATACCCTGATACGGCACAAGCCTTTTCAAGGAAGTAAACAAGGTAACCGAAGTTATACTCATCCATTTTGGGAAGCTCCAAAATGATATTCGGAACGCCTCCGTCAACGTGAGCCAACACAGTTCCTTCAAACGCTTTACGGTTTACATAGCTCATGGTTTTGCCTGCAAGGAAATTAAGTCCGTCAGAATTTGATTTTTCCTCTTTAATTGTTACTTCGTGCTTTGGTTCGTCAAATACAACCGCGGTCTCAAACATAAGTCTGGTACCGTCCTGTATAAATTGGCCCATTGAATGAAGGTCGGTGGAAAATACCGCAGACGCCGGGAATATTCCCTTATGGTCCTTACCTTCGCTTTCTCCGAAGAGCTGCTTGAACCACTCGTTCATCATTGTATAATCAGGCTCGTATGAGACCATCATTTCAACCGACTTGCCTTTTCTATAAAGAATGTTGCGTAATGCAGCATACTTATAGCAGTCATTTTTATCTAAATCTTCGTCACAGTAAGCTTTTCTCGCATCCGCTGCGCCCTGCATCATCTTATCAATGTCACAGCCGGAAACCGCTATCGGGAGAAGACCAACCGCTGTAAGAACCGAATATCTGCCTCCGACATCATCGGGAACAACAAAGGTCTCATATCCGACTTTATTCGAAAGCTCCTTTAATGTTCCTTTACATTTATCGGTAGTTACATAAATTCGCTTTGCAGCCTCTTCTTCGCCGTACTTGCTCTCAAGCAGCTCTCTGAAAATTCTAAATGCAACGGCCGGCTCGGTAGTTGTACCAGATTTTGATATAACATTAATAGAAAAGTCCTTATTCTCGCAAAGAGAAACAATATCGGAAAGAGCCGAAGAGCTTATACTGTTTCCGGTGAAGAATATCTGCGGCGTATCTTTGCATACCAAATTGTAATTCTGTGATTTACAAAATTCAACAGCCGCTCTTGCGCCGAGATAGCTTCCTCCTATACCTATAACAATAAGAACCTGCGAGTCCGAACGTATTTTTTCGGCTGCTTTTTTTATTCTTTCAAATTCCTCTTTATCATAATTCTCCGGAAGATCCACCCATCCGAGGAAATCATTTCCCGCACCTGATTTTTCAGTGAGAGTCTTGTGAGCTTTTTTGATTTCGGGTGCGATGCTCTCAAGATCGGTTTTAGACACAAAATCTTCAGTGTATTTTGCGTTCAGTTTAATAGACATTGCTGATTGTTACCCCTTTTAATGTTTCAACATCTTGTATAATTTGCTTTTATTTTACCCTAATCCCGGCAATATTTCAATATCATTTTGTTAATTTTCTAAAAATAAAAGTGTTTTTATAAGATATTAAACAATTCGGTCTTAAAAGGACTTTTAATAAGGATTATTCAAAGCGGAAAACAATCTTAAAACAACATCTTTAAATGACAGCTTTTCAATTCTTATCGGGCTTGTAAGCGGTATTTCACATTGTTTTTCTCCATCAAGCGACAGCACAACAGCACCGAGTTTCTGCCCTTTTTCAACAGGCGCGGAAACATCTTCCGAAAGAACAACTTCGTTGCTTAGCTTACTCATATCTTCTTTTTTCAGCACCACGGTCATTTCCTTTGACAAAAACGGTGTAATATAATCCTCGGTTCCCCCCCAGTACTCTGACACTCATAATTTTGTCGCAATCTACGGATACAGTCACTTTGGAGTAATTGGCAAAGCCCCAATCAAGCATTGCTCTTGCGGCGGAGAAGCGATCTTTGCTATTATCACTTCCGAGGACTACCGCTATCAGCGACATTCCGTCGCGTTCCGCCGTCGCCGACACACAGCATCCGGCTTTATCTGTTGTTCCGGTTTTAAGACCTGTTGCACCGTTATAGAAGCGAATGAGCTTATTAGTGTTGACAAGCTGCGTTTTACCGCCGCGAAGAGTGTCCATCCATATTGTCGTATAATTCGTTATCATTTTGTGCTTTAACAATTCCCGTGACATCAAAGCTATATCATAACAGCTTGTGTAATGCTGTGTTACCGTGTCATCCAAGCCGGTGCAATTTTCAAAATTTGTGTCGTTCATTCCGAGCTCTTTTGCTCTTTCGTTCATCATTCGCACAAAAGCGGATGTACTTCCGCCAACGTATTCCGAAAGTGCCGTGCAGGCATCGTTGGCACTGTATACCGCCGTTGCCTTTAACAAATCGTCAACGGTCATAACCTCGTTCTCTTTAAGCCAAATTTGCGAGCCGCCCATTTTGGATGCCTCTGTGCTCACGGTGACCTCATCCGTAAGTGATATTTTTCCATCATCAATCGCCTCTGCCACTAACAGCAGAGACATAATTTTAGTAACGGACGCCGGAGGCAGTTTTTCGTGCGGATCAGATGCCATTAAAACCTTACCGGTCTCAGCCTCCATTAGTAAAGCAGCCTTGGCATTTATTTCAACCTGCATAGGTGGAAAATCTTCGGCAGACGTATTTGCCGCAAACGCGCCTACCGAAAAAATCAAAATAAAAATTACGGTTGCCGTCATTATAGATACTGCCCTTTTCATAGTTTACACCATACCCCTTTCAAGCGGTTACTTGCCCATAGTAAAAAATTCCTTGCTTATATTTCGCCGCACGATGTTTTTCGGAAAATTTAATTTATTTTCCCGAAAAGCATTCAATAATAAATATGAAAGCGGAATTGAAATAATTATATTTTATGTTACAATATCTGTAAACTGTTTTCGGAGGGCACAAATGAATTACGAAGATACGGTAAAGAGAGCCGAAAAACTCAGAAAAGATTTAAATTATTACAGCTATCGCTACTATGTTGACAATGAAAATGACATTGACGACTATGAATACGATATGATGATGCGCGAATTAAAAGCGATAGAGGAAGAATATCCGGAGCTTATAACACCGGACTCCCCCACACGCAGAGTCGGCGGCGAAGCGACAAATATGTTTGAAAGCGTAGCCCATACCGTAAAAATGGAAAGCCTGCAGGATGCCTTTTCTTTTGACGAAATAAGAGATTTTGACAGAAGAGTTAAAGACGCTGTAACAAACGCAACCTATGTTGTTGAACCTAAAATCGACGGGCTGTCTGTTTCTCTCGAATACCGCGACGGTGTATTTGTTCGTGGGTCTACAAGGGGCGACGGCTCTGTGGGCGAAGATATAACCGCCAACCTCAGAACTGTACGTGCAATACCGCTTCGTCTGAAAACAGATTTGCCGTTTATAGAAGTGCGCGGCGAAGTGTATATGCCTCACAGCGTTTTTCACAAATTAGTTGAAGAACAGGAATTAAATGAAGAAAAGCCTTTTAAAAATCCGCGCAATGCCGCAGCGGGAAGCCTGAGGCAAAAAAACCCGAAAATTACAGCAAAAAGAAAGCTTGACATTTTTGTCTTTAATGTGCAGCAAATAGACGGTCACTCATTAAGCAACCACAAGCAGTCTCTTGATTATCTCAAAGAGCTTGGATTCAAAACGATTCCGTTCTATACCGAATTTAAAAATATTGACGGTGCAATAGATGAACTGAAACGCATAGCAGATATTCGTTACACTCTCCCCTTTGACATCGACGGAGCGGTTATAAAGGTAAACGACTTTGAGAAACGGAGAATTCTCGGCAGCACAGCTAAATTTCCGAAGTGGGCCATTGCTTTTAAGTATCCGCCTGAAGAAAAAGAGACAAAGCTATTAAGCATTGAGGTAAATGTAGGCAGAACCGGCGTTCTGACTCCGACAGCGGTATTTTCACCTGTGCTTATAGCAGGATCAACCGTAAGCAGAGCGACACTTCACAATGAAGATTTCATTAAGGAAAAAGGTATTTGCATAGGCGATACAATAATTATACGCAAAGCCGGAGACGTCATACCGGAGGTCGTATCGGTAAAAGAGCACATTCCCGACGCAGTTCCGTACAGAATGCCGGAAATATGTCCGTCGTGCGGAGCAAAAGCCGTCAGAGAAGACGGCGAAGCTGCGATACGTTGCAATAACCCCGACTGTCCGGCACAGCTTCTGCGTATGCTCATTCATTTTTGTTCTCGCGACGCTATGGATATAGAAGGTCTCGGTGACGCTTTACTTAATAAGCTTGTAGAGCAAAATATGATAAAAACCGCCGCCGATATCTATTCGCTTGACTTCGGCAAAATTGCCGAAATGGATAAAATGGGCAAAAAAAGCGCCGAAAATTTAAAGAAGGCCATTGAGAAATCAAAGGAAAACGATTTGAGCAAGCTGGTATTTGCACTCGGTATACGTCATGTCGGTGCAAAAGCCGCCAAGCTTTTATCTGATAATTTCAGAGATATAGACAGCATAATGAATTCGTCGGCAGAAGATATTTCAAAGATAGACGGCTTCGGCCTTGTAATGGCTCAATCCGTGGTTGATTTTATGTCTATGCCTCAATCACAAAAGCTTATTGCGGACCTTAAAGCTGCCGGGGTTAATATGAAAGCCGAGGATACTCATATTGACAACAGATTTTCGGGGAAAACATTCGTCCTTACCGGCACACTTACAAAATACACAAGAAGCGAAGCGAGCCGAATAATAGAAAACTACGGCGGCAAAGCCTCATCCTCGGTATCTAAAAAAACAGATTATGTTTTAGCCGGAGAAGCGGCAGGCAGTAAGCTTGCAAAAGCAACTGAACTTGGAGTTAAGATCATAAATGAAGATGAATTTGCTGAAATGATACAATGATATTTCTATTTATTCAAGCTTAATAAACAACATAAAAGAGCGAGCAGATTTTTTAATAAAATCTGCTCGCTCTTTTCAAATGGATTTATGCGTTACTGTCGGAGTTTGGAGTTGCGCCGAAATTTGAGTTGTCATTCAAAACCGCACCGTCTGTCTGTTGTTTGATATCCTCAGGCAACATTGATCCCGAAATGCACATGGCATATGCTGTTTTTTCATTTTCTTCTCCGACAATCTCAAAGGTCACTAAATAATCATCCTGAATGCTAACTATATGACGCATTACCGAAACAGAATAGAGCTTGTCTATCACATTTTTATCGGTCGATTTATATTGATATTCGCCACCCGGATATACAGACTGACCAAGTGCCTCTTTGCCCATTGATAATCTCGATACATATCTTGTGTAGTTGTTACTGTTATAAAGATCGGATATTTTAGAAACATACACAGCTTTAATATTATTTTTTGTGTTGAGCGCAGCATCCAAGAAGCCGAGTTCTTTTAAATATGCAACGGTTTCTTTCATATCGGGAGTAATATATATAACAGGTGCGGATTGTGAAGGAGTATCAAACTGCGCTACTCCGGTGGCATAGGCAAGGCTGCCTGAATAATAATCGCTTGACATATAGGAATCCTGTGCTTCGAAGGAATTCGGTGCTGCGGTAAAAGCCAACGCGCCGTATGTCTCGGTAGGATTATAGAGCTTTGCGGGAGACAGGGTTGATATATCATTGTAAATATGAGCCAGAAGGGTTTTCCTTTCCGCGGATGAAATTTCGAGCTCGGTACCAAACGCAGACTTGTTATAAAACGTAATTGTACTGCTGTCGTCCTGTAGTGCCCTTTTATAGGTATTAAAGTTGTATTGAGAGGTATATTCAAGATCGCGCTTTTCCACGGCATCTTTATAAGCCTTTATGTCATCCTTTGAATATTGAGCTTCGGTTTTGTATTTACCGAAAAAGGCATCATAAAGACGGGCAGTACGATAATCGGATTTGTCAAGGTCTAAAAGCATATTATAGATATCCTGATTCACTCCGTAATATGCGCGCTTAACCTGCTTTCCGTCATTTAGCGTATACACAATTTTGATGTACATGGGATGAATATCACTGTTGTAGGTATCCGCAACCGTTAGCAAGCCGCATTTTGCGAGCGCATTATGAATATCCAGTATTTTTTGTTTATCGGCAGCCGATTCAAATTCGCCGCTCGGATAAAAGCATCCGCTAAAGCTGAAATTGTTAAGTCCGTAATAGCTGCTGTCGGACTCTGCATCATCAGAGTAGCTTGTGTACCCCGATGTTATTTTTATATTGCTTATTTTTTCAATTTTCGGTGTTTTGCTCGCTGCTCCGAAATATCCGGTAGCAAAGAATGTAAATATCAACAGAGCCGCTGCAAGATGTATCGGAAGCTTATATAGACCTTTGGCAAAAAGCTTTAGGTTTCTTATAAATATAATATCCAACACAAAATATATAACTGCAAATATCAAGCAAGAGATTGCAAGCGACGGCCATTTGCCGATATATGTCGACGAAAAGCTGTATGCCAATACAAATCCGTAAAATCCGATTGTAAAGGTGCACAGGAAATTAAGCACATTGTTTTTGCCGATAAATCCGCCTATTTCCGCTTTACGTTTTTTGTAAACAATCATAGCGCAGAAAAACAATACAACCGTTATTCCGAACCATAATAATATGCTTCTGAAATCCGGAGTGGTCCAATCAACTAATTTCCCTGTTTCGTATCCGGCTATCTTTCCCTTTGCATTGGCATACATATTTTGATATAAGCCTTTGGATAGATAGGTAAACGGTGTACACCACGGAAGCTTATTAAATATTGATTCTTCGCTGCCCGAATATCCCGACAGCGAAAAAACCACACCAAACGGCGTTCCAGGCACAAGTCTTATGATAAAAGACTGAACGCAATAGAGAATAATTGCGGGCATAGACACTATAATACCGGAAAATACCACGCCCTCAAAAACAGTTCCGACTGCGCTGAAAACCATCGCTGTAAGCGAATATGAAAGGGCTGACAAAGAAAATAAACCCAAGAAATAAAAAAGTGCGGAAAACAAGAGTTTAGAGGACATTCCGAGCTTTACGGTATTCATTATTACATCTGCCAATATCGGCAAAAAAATCGCAACCGCCATAAGCGTAAGTCCGGAAAGATACTTGGCTGTAAAAAGATGTGTCCGCTTTATGCCGAGACTGTAATAAACATTCATAGTCTTCTTTCCGGTCATAAACTTAAACGTCACTATTCCCATTATAATGCCAAGTATCAAAAAAGCAGCAATAAGTAAATAACGAAGATACTGCATATTATCGGTCAAATAAAAAGAGTAATCGTTTTTTACGTTATAGCTTTCAATTTTGCCTGACGCAGAGTCAGCGGCGACCTTTTTAAACAGCGCCTTAGCCGGTACATATACAAATGCCAACGCACCTATAAAAAACTGTATAAGTGCTACGGCAATGTTGCTTTTAAGACCTGTGCGATATGCAAAGCCGAAATTGTTTTTAAAAGATTTTTGAGAAGTCATAATTTGTTCCCTCCATTTCATCGAGAAATACCTCTTCAAGTGAAAGCGGCATAGGTTCAACCATTATCGGCGATAGAGTATTAAGCTTCGCAGCGGTTTCTTTTTCACTGCCCTTAACTGTTATAACAATGATTCTGCCGTCACGCTTGAGCGACTTCACATTGATTCCGATGCTCTTTATATCTTCCTCTGTAACATCATCCTTAAAAACAATACGGAATTTCGCTCTTCCCTCGCTCAATTCTTTTATAGACGAATCAAGCACAAGCTTTTTGCCGTTGATAAGGCCGAAATGGTCACAAAGCCCTTCAAGTTCATGAAGGTCATGTGAAGAAACAATAACGGATGCATTTGTATCTTCCATATATTCATTAAGCAAATTCTTAATAAGTGCTCGCTTAGCAGGGTCAAGGCCGTCAAATGTTTCATCAAAAAGAATAAAATCCGGCTTTGTGGAAATACCGAGTACTATCTCTGCCTGCCTTTGCATGCCCTTTGAAAATCCGTTGATGCGTGCTTTTGTGTCAAGACCGAACACCTCCGACAGCTTTCGGAATGTGTCAAAGCTGAAGTCAGGATAAAAGCCGTTATAAAACTTAGCCATTTTTTCCATATTAGCATACGGAGCAAAATAAATGTCATCAGGCACATAAAACATATGCTGCTTCATTTTTGCATTGTCAAAAGCATTTTCTCCGTCGAGACGAACCTCTCCGCCGTCAGGCTTGTAAACTCCCGTTATAGTTTTTAAAAGAGTCGTTTTTCCGGCACCGTTATATCCGATAAGACCGTAAATAGAACCGTCACTGACCTTAAAATTTAAATCTTGTATAGCTGTGAAGTCTCCGAATTTTTTTGTAACATTAACAACCTCAATCAAGAGTTATTCCTCCTTTTGGTTTGGTTTACAAGCTCAATATATCATTATATATTTGTATCGTCAATTATAAACGCCGTTTTGTTATCATTTTTTAACAAAACGGCGTTTTATGAAAAAAATCTTAATATGATTGTAATAATTAAGCGATAAAAAGGTCATGCATAACTCATACCGATTTTGCATAACAGTAATCCTTGTCGCTGTCGGTAATTTTAACAAGTACTGTTTTGCCTATTGTATCTTTGCTCACCTTAGCCATAACCGGAGTATAGTTTTCGGTATATCCGAATACAAAACCTTCCTTTCCGTGAGTTTCCGGAATGATACTTACGGTTTTACCGATTTGAGAGCGAAAAAAAGCACTTCTGATTTTTTCGGCTGTAACGGCAAGTGCAGCAGCTCTTTCCTCTTTAATGTGCTTTTCGATTTGCGGTTTCATAAGAGCCGCCCGTGTTCCCGTGCGTACCGAATAAGGGAAAATGTGTATCTTCTCGAACCCGACTTTTTCTGCAAAAGCCACAGTCTCCTCAAAATCTTTCTCCATTTCGGTCGGAAAGCCCACCATTATATCGGTAGTAAGAGTACAATTTTTAAAAGTGTTGCGAAGCTTCATTGCCAACTCGTAATATTCTTCGGCGGTATAATGTCTGTTCATTGCTTTAAGGGTAGAATTGCTTCCGCTCTGAAGAGAGATATGAAATTGAGGACAAAGCTTATCTATTTTGGCAAGATTACAGAGAACCTCATCGGTAAGGTGGTCAGGTTCGAGTGAGCCGAGACGGACTCTCTTTATACCATCAACATCGGCGGCAGCCTTAACGGCGTCATAAAACCTTTCTCCAGTATCCTTACCATACGCAGAAAGATTGATTCCCACAAGTACAACCTCCGTAAAGCCGGAAGCCGCTAAAGCCTCTGTCTCTTTAACAATATCTTCAATCGGCTTTGAGCGGACCCTGCCCCTTGCCTTCGGTATAATGCAATACGAACAGAACCTGTCGCAGCCGTCTTCTATTTTTACTATTGCTCTTGTACGTTCGGAAAAAGCATTTATACTCGTTTTGTAAAACTTTTCTCCGGTACAATGCTGCTCAATATCAATCATTCTTTCGTGTGAAGATAAGTAGCGGCGGAGCTTCGGAAGTATCTCTGCATTGTTTTTATTGCCGATAACTATATCAGCTTCCTCAAGTCCCTGAGCCATTTCCGGAAACGCCTGCGGCATACAGCCGGTAAGTATAACGATGCTGTTCGGATGATTATGTTTCAGTCTGCGAACAGTTTGGCGCGTTTTACGGTCGCTTTCTGATGTAACCGTACAGGAATTAACCACAAATATGTCGGCATCGTCATCAGATAAAGTTATTTCATATCCGCTTTTTAAAAAATCCTCGGTTATCGATTCGGTTTCATACTGATTAACCTTGCAGCCGAGAGTGTGCATTTTGACTTTCATTTTAGCTCCTAAAAATCCAATTTAAGCTAGTAACGTACTGTATTTTATTATTGTAACATAATAGTAAGTTTTTTTCCATACTCACGGTATATAAAACGCCTAAGCTCACAAAATATTTTCGGTGATTTTAATGGCAAAGACACGTGAATATGCATTTGTCTACCTGTTCGGCGGTATTATGTACGGCCTTATGGAAGTAATATGGCGCGGACACACGCACTGGACAATGACTCTGACAGGCGGTACAGCTCTTTTAATACTGTATATAATCAATATCAAGATGAGTAACTGCAATATTTTTTTGAAATGCCTGATAGGTGCATCTGCAATAACATTGCTGGAGTTTACGGTAGGCGTTATTATAAATATTATATTAAAATGGAATGTTTGGGATTATTCAAATAGGCCATTGAATATTTTGGGACAGGTATGCCCTCTTTTTTTCTTTTTTTGGTACTTACTATGTTTTCCGGGATTTACCATCTGCCGCCTTGTCAAAAAAGAAAACAGAAACAGATGTCGCAACAACCCGGTTTTTTATAATGAGTCTTTTTCGAAGGGATAACTATCAACATAAAAACAAAATTCCCCGCGAATAACGACGATGCATATTCGCGGGGAATTTAGCGTTACTAAAACTAATTAAAAAGTATTGTGTCAAATAGATTTGACTCTGTAAACCTTAACACCGTGAGACGGTACATCTGCCGTTATCTTATCGTTGGTAACGGATATTTCATTATCCCAGAGCTCTGTGTACTGATAATTGCCGCTGTTATTAAGGTCTACAAACGCCTCATTGGCAATAGCCTTTAAGGAAACGGTCATATTCAAAGTTGATGGGGATTTATTAAAAAGACACACAGCAACTTCGCCGCCTTCAAGAGGCTTTACCAAAACATCGGAAATTACATTTGTTTTTACTCTGCGGCATTGGCAGCCTTTTTTATCCTGGTCTATTGCAATAAGCTCTTTATTTGAGGATTGAAAGAACTTTATTACTCTCATCAACTTTGCCGTCGGAATTGATAAAAGTTCTTATATCATTTCCCAAAATCAACGGAGATGCCATCATACACCACAAAGAAAAATGGGATTTATTCTCTTCGTACGTAAGCTTGCCGTTCCCGACTTCAAGCATATCGGGATCATTCCACGCACCGACACTTGCATACTTATAAAGCCTGACATTTGCTTCATAAATAGCTAAAACCGATGGCCATATAGGTTTTATGTCCGGTGTAGTTCTCCAAAGGTTACCGGCTTCCGCTCCCCATTTCCACGGCTGATTTGTGCCCCATTCGCAAATAGAATAAACAATAGGTTTCTCCGGCACATTATGCTTTTCGGCATAAAGTTTTGTCGCACGTTTAAGCTCTTTTCCCATATTTTTGTATTGTGTAGCGGCACTGTCCATAGGTGAACCAATCGGATTTTTTAACTCTATTGTGTTATCACCCTTATTAAGAGAAATAAACGTCTGAGTACGTCCTTCACGCGAACAAGCCTTTGTCTCCGGAAATTCCATAGGATAGCTTTCGTCGGCGTTCACGGTAATTTCAAGATATTTTTTCTTTTTATTTGCCGATTTCACAAATACAACCGTGAGAACATACTCACCGTCTTCGGGAACATTAACAAAGCTGAATCTGACAGAGCCGTTACCGCTGTCAAGATGCGAAATATATGAGCCTTTTGCATCGGTTATAACCTTTGCTGTTCCGTAAAGCTCACCGTTTTCGGCTTCAAGAACAATGTCCTCTGCAAGCTTATCTCCTGAAATGATTATTTTATCTATGTTAGGAGCAAGAGAAGAGATCAGCTTATGATGGCAATAATCATATTTAAAATATTCTATTCCCCAATCAGCAAACGTCTCGGCGTCAATTCTTTCATTTCCGAGAGACGCCGGCAAATCCTCACACGTAAGAGTACCGTTTGACGAATAAATACCGGCTTTAAAACCTTTTTCGTTTAATTGCTGCACAAGCGACTTGATACCCGAGGAAAATAACTTAAGATCGCCCTGAAGCCTGCCGTCCTTGTCGCGTACCGAGCTGTGCCAACAATCATCAAGGTTCACATATTGATAGCCTGCATCAAGCAAGCCGCTTTTTTTCATAGCATCGGCAGTATCAAGAATCAGCTGCTCATTTATATTGTTCCTAAAGGTATTCCAGCTCGACCAGCCCATGGGAGGTGTAAGAGCAGCATTATTTCCGTATTCTCCCGCGGCTTTAATATGCACACCGCATTTTGATATAAGTTTTTTTACCTCGCATACGGGGCAAATGTTCTTCTTTTTCATAGCTGTTACGCCTGCAGCCGCAGTAAAAACAGCAGCGGCAGAAATAATCTTTCCTATCATTTTGTTCCTCCGTTATTCCTTTTTATACACAAAAAGGGAGTCAGCTAAAGCCGACTCCCCAAAATCGCAATAATTATTCTTAGGTCTTTTCTTCCTCTGCGGGAGCTTCATCGGCAACCGGAGCATCAAGCAATGCTTTTCTTGAAAGGCTGACACGTTTTTTGTCAAAATCAACGTCAAGAATTTTAACCTTAACGGTGTCGCCGACTTTAAGAACCTCAGCAGGATTTGCTATATGCTCATGGGCAATTTCAGAAATGTGGATAAGGCCGTCTATTCCGGGAAGAATGTTGGCAAACGCACCGAATGTAGTGAGTCCGACAATCTTAGCTTCACATTCGGTTCCGACAGGATAATCACGTTTGAGAATCTCCCAAGGATTGTCCTCAACCTTTTTATAACCGAGAGAAATCTTCTTATTCTCTCTGTCAAGAGCCTTTATGTATACTTCAACGGTATCGCCGACTTTAACTACATCAGACGGATGCTTAATTCTTGTCCAAGAAAGCTCTGAGATGTGAATCATACCGTCTACGCCGCCAAGGTCTACAAATGCGCCGTAAGAAGTAAGTGAACGAACTACACCGTGATAAACCTGGCCTTCTTCAGCCTGTGCCCAGAATTTTTCTTCGGCAGCCTTTCTCTCTTCTTTAGCAACAGCTCTGATAGAACCTACAACGCGCTTTCTTTTTTTATCTACCTCGATAATCTTGAACTTAACAGTCGTTTTAACCATGTCTTCAAGGGAATCGCTGCGATTAGCCTTTGCAAGTGAAGCGGGTATAAATACTCTTATTCCGCCGTACTGTACAAAGAGACCCTTGCCGTCTCCTACAACACCTGTAACCGTTCCTTCTACGACCTGATCGCTCTCTTCGGAAAGCTCATCCCAAGCCTTAGCCGCGTCGTAACGCCTCTTGGAAAGCATCATAGTGCCTTCTTGATCGTTAGTCTTCATAATTATAAGATCAAGCTTGTCACCGACTTTAACTTCCTTCTGAGGATCGGCATTCGGGTCGGCACTGTATTCGTCAAGCGGAATATAGCCTGCGTGTTTTCTGCCGGCAATCTCAACCTGAATCTCGGTAGGTGTAACGCCTACTACATAACCGACAACTTTTTGGTCTGAGCTTGAATCTATATATTCGTCAACCAAATCAGCGAAACTCTCACCGGACGGCTTCTCTTGCTCCTCCTTTTCGACTGATGTTGATGCGTTTTTGATTTCTTCGTTTTCGGACATTGTTTTCAGTACCTCCTTAATAATACTGTCGGGAGTTGAAGCTCCGGCAGTAACGCCAACTGAATGAAACCGCGACAAATCAATATCTTGCAGCTCTGCGGCAGTCTCAATTAAAAAAGTCGGACAATTGGATTCGCAAACAGATTTAAGCTTCGCGGTATTGCTGCTCTGCCTTCCGCCAATTATGACCATTGCATCATTGGTCAGCGAAAGTGCCGCAGCTTCCTTTTGTCTTTCTTCAGTCGCACAACATATTGTATCAAAAATTACGGCATTTGTATATACCATTTTTATTTTTTTTACACATTTTTCAAAAATTTTTGTACTGAAAGTGGTCTGAGAAACCAAAATCAAGCCGTTTTTTGATAAATCCGGATGATTTTCAATGATTTTGTCAAGTTCTTTTTCACTGTTAAACACAAAGGAACGACCGTTACAGTAGCTTCTGATTCCGATAACCTCCGGATGCGATTTATCACCTGCTATCAAGGTTACATTCTCTTTCAATGAATTTTCGCTTACTATTTTATGTATTTTTGTAACGAAAGGACATGTGGCGTTGCAATAATTCGGAGAAATACTCTTCACCTTTTCCATCATATCCTTGGGTATACCGTGCGTTCTGACAACGATTAAGTCGCCTTCTTTGCACTCGTCCGGACTGTCGATAATACGCACGCCCTTATTCTCAAAATACTTTATAACCTGAGGATTGTGAATTATAGGCCCCAATGTAAAAACATTTTGATTCTTTTTTACAAGCTCTTCAAGCAATTTTACGGCACGATTGACTCCGAAACAAAAGCCTGCACTTTCAGCTAAAGTTATTCTTTGCAATTCTCTTCCTCCCAGAGTGCGGTAATTTCCTCCATAATCTTTTCAGAGGCTTTTGTTACCTCTTCATGAGAATCGCTGTCGGTAAACCCAAACTCCTCATTTTTAATGACCTTACCGAAACGCACGGTAAGCAGCGTTCCGCTCTTGTAATTATTATCACTGTAAATGCTACAGGGAAGAACATCAGCATGGGTCACCTTTGCTATCAAAGCCGCTCCGGCTTTCGGCTTGCCCGGTTTTCCGTCGTGATTACGTGTACCTTCCGGAAAAATTCCGAGCACCCATCCGTTTTTTATAAGCCGCTCCGCATAATCAATAGCCGTCTTATCGTTATGACCTCGCTTAATCGGGAATGCATTAAGATGGGTTAAAAACCATGCGGAAAACGGATTTTTAAACAACTCCGATTTTGACATAAAATGTATCGGTCTGACATTAGAGCCGCCGAGGGCTATCGGATCAAAATTGCTTGAATGATTGCAAGCAAGAATAAGGCCGCCTTCCTTCGGAACATTTTCCTTGCCTATGTACTGAACCTTCATTTTTGTTTTACATACCGCAAGGCAAATCGGCATTAAAATATGATACATTTTATATTCTTTCAGCTTATCGAAATTGAACTTCATGGTTCACATATGCTCCCTAATAATATCTGTTATTTTTTTTATTGACTCCTCAAGCGTAAAAAGCGTCGTGTCCACCGTAATGCTGTCTTTGCAGGCTTCAACGGTGCAATTTTTCTATGTGAATCATTGTAATCTCGTTCTTTAAGGTCTGCTAAAACCTCATCATAACCAACCGAAGCACCTTTTTCCTTAAGCTCCTTATAACGTCTCATGGCACGTGACTCCGGCGATGCGGTTAAGAATATTTTAACATCTGCATTAGGCAATACGACTGTTCCTATATCCCTGCCGTCCATAATACAATTATTCTTTACCGCTATATCTCTTTGCAAATCAAAAAGAAAGCTTCTGACCTCCGGCACGGCAGAAACGTCGGAAGCCGCCATAGAAGCTTTTGGTGTACGTATTTCTTCTGAAACATCCTCGCCGTTTAAATAAACGTGCTGGACGCCGTCTTTAAAGGCGAGCTCAACCTTTATATCGGGTAATGCCTTTTTAAGCTGTTCGCCTGATTTTGTGTTTATTCCGTTCCTCAACGCATAAACACCTACAGAGCGATACAACGCTCCGGTATCTACATATATAAAACCCAGCTTGTCGGCAGCAGCTCTTGAAATAGTGCTTTTCCCGGCACCTGCAGGACCGTCAATAGCAACATTTATCATATTTTTCTCTCCTGTATACATTATTGCGCGTTGCCTGCGGCAAATCCGGTGGAAAAGGCGATTTGGAGGTTGAATCCCCCTGTATATGCATCAACATCAATAACCTCACCGGCAAAATACAAATTACGGCACAGCTTACTCTCCATGGTTTTGGGAGAAATCTCATTAACATCTACTCCGCCCGAAGTAATAACAGCCTCGCTGATAGGTCTGAATCTAAGGACAGTCAGTTTTAAATTCTTAATTGTGTGAGCAAGCCTTTTTCTTTCTTCCTTTGTGAGTTGATTGCACTTTGTTGAGTTTTTAATTCCGGAAAGGCGCACAACGGGATTAATTATGGCTCTCGGTAACAAAAGCCCCACGAGATTTGAAATAGCCTTATTGCTGTTTTCCGACATCTCACGTAAAATGCGAGCATCGAGCTTTTCGTCATCGAGTGCCGGTTTCATATCAACATATATTTCATAGCGGCAGGGCTCCATATTTCGCATATGTGCGCTTGCAGATAAAATCATTGGGCCGGACACGCCGAAATGTGTAAAAAGCATTTCTCCGAAATCAGAGTAAACCTGCTTTCCTGTTTTGGTGTCAATAATCTTCAAGGCGCAGTTACGAAGCGACAAGCCCATTGCCTCTCCGCAAAATCCCTCTCGGCATTCCAGGGCAACAAGCGAAGGCAGACAGGCAGTTACCGTGTGACCGGCTTGCTTTGCAAAAGAATACCCATCTCCGGTAGAACCTGTTTTCGGATAAGATAAGCCGCCTGTTGCGACTATAACGGAGTCTGCATAATGTATAAGACCGTCTTCGGTTTTTACACCTCTTACCTCTCCGTCGGAAATCATCAATGATTTAACGCGCGAGGTTTTTCGCTTAACTCCGTTTACGGTTACAAACTTATTGAGCGCATCGACTATATCCACCGCTTTATCCGAAACCGGGAAGACTCTGTTTCCTCTTTCAACTTTAAGAGGCACCCCAAGCTCTTCGAAAAAATCCATTGTATCTCTTGCGGAAAACTCAGAAAAAGCGCTGTATAAAAATCTGCCGTTCCGCGGAACATTATCAATGAGACTTTTAGTATCAAAGGTGGCATTTGTGACGTTACAACGTCCTTTACCGGTTATCATTATTTTTCTGCCGACCTTATCGTTTCGTTCTAAAAGAATTACGTCGTTACCGTTTTTTGCCGCTGTGCCGGCAGCCATAAGTCCTGAGGCTCCGGCTCCTACAACTATAACTTTTTTATTCATTTTCGGAAATATCCTCTGCTTTTTCGTATACCTGGTATTCGTCCCAAATACTCTCGAGCTTATTGAAATTGTTGATTACCTCTTCACGCTTACTCAGCGTTACAGCAACAATAAGCGCATTTATAAGACTAAGCGGTGCAACAAGAGAATCAACTACGGATGCCATATCGGAGCGCGCTACAAGCAGGCAATCGGCATATGACGCTATGGGTGACGTATCCGAATCGGTTATCGCCACTATTTTGGCTCCTCTGTCCGATACAAATCTTATTGCATTTACAGTCTGCTTTGAATACCTCGGAAAGCTTATGGCTATGCACACGTCCTCTTTATCTATTCTGAACATCTGTTCAAACATTTCAGACGCGCTTGATGTATCTATAAGCTCAACCGAATCAAAGACAAGATTAAAATAAAAGCCGAGAAAACTTGCAAGTGCCGCAGAAGAACGGACGCCGAGAATATATATTTTGCGAGCCTTATTTATGGTAGATACGGCTTTTGCAAAATCCTCCCTTGATGTCTTCTCGTAGGTTTCGCGAATCAAATCAATATCCCCGTTAAGAACGGTTCTGACAATATCGTTGTCACCTATAAGGCTTTCCGAAACCTCCATTCTTTGAACTGCGGTCAGCTTTGATTTTATCATCTGCTGAAGCTCTTTTTGAAGTTCCGGATAGCCCTTAAATCCAAGCTCCGTTGCAAACCGCACGACGGTACTCTCGCTGACCCCGACTTTTCGGCCGAGGGCAGAAGCAGTCATAAATGCGGCTTTATCATAGTTTTCTTTAATATACGAGGCAATCTTCTTATGCCCCTTAGAGAGCTTTCTAACGTTTGAATCAAGCTTTGAAAGAAAAGAACCCTTCACTTGTACAGCGCTTCCTTATCTTACATAATAATGCCGCATTCGATGCAGCAACACTATTATTATAATGTCTATTATACAAAAATCAAGCAAAAATGCAGGATTTGCTGCAAAATTATTCAATCCTGACTAAATTATCCGTCATATCAGTTCCGCTTTGCCTAATTTTAGGCAATGTCATATTGAAAATATCCGTAGTTCTGCATTCAAGGGAGTATAATCTTTCAGAAAGACCTCCTGACTTTTTGACGTCGCCGACAGTCATAACAATCGGTAAGGATGCGTTTTTCCTCGCAATTCGCAATATGTCTTTGCCCTTGTGTGTAAATCCGAGCACACGAATATACGGAGGGTCTGACAAGGTGATATCGTTTGTTATACCGAAAAACGAATTTAGAACGACGCGCCGAATACGCGAATGAGTAAAGCGCTTTGTTTTTGCAAAATCATAAAGCTCCGTTAGGTTTCGCGCGGATGCGGCTGCTGAGAGCAGACGGTTTTCTATTCCCTCGCCGACGCCGTAAATATTATTAAAATCAGACGGAGTTTTAAGCTTTAAGGACGCTATTACGGCGTTTCCTATTCTGTTCATATCGGACGGTGCCGCTCCGATTGCGATTTCGTTAGTTAAAACAGCTTGAGAGTCAGAAGGCAAAAACAAGCCGGTATGCGCGTTGCTGCGTATCAGCTCTCTGATTTTAGAAGCGGAGGCGATATTACCGACGTATTCGTCCGAATCATGCGACGCACCGGTTCGCTTTACGGTATGAGGTTTTATATCCGAAGATAACGCTTTAAGCGCTTTTATATACTCTACCGCCAAAATGTTGTTAGGCTCCGAAAGGACTGCAGCTGTTTCCGCTCCGAACACGTCTCTTACCGCGGCAAACCTCGCCGCCGGATAGCTTACACCGTTTTTAAGTTCGGCTTTCAGCTTTAAATTGACATTTTCATCGTATAAAGCCTCAACGGCTTTTTGTAAAAGGCTTATACTGCCGCATTCACTGCCGAATGAAATATCAGTAACCGCTCCGAGGGAATTTAAAATATGCACGGAAGAATAGGCAAAACGCTCAGCAGATGATATGGCATACGGCATCGGAAGCTCAAGCACAAGGTCAACTCCGCCGAGTAGGGCGGCTTTTGCCCTCGCGTACTTTGACATCACAGCCGTTTCGGCTCTCTGAACGTAATTACCGCTCATCACCGAAACTATCGCGCAGTCCCCAGCCTTTTTTCGTATATCGTCTATCTGAAATTTGTGCCCATTATGAAACGGGTTATACTCTGCCACAATACCGTAAATCTTCATAAACAATCTCCGTAACATAAAATACGTGTCTAACAAGTCCTGAATCGCTTAAAATTAAACATATTTTATAATATCGGCGTAATTTAGTCAAATCTCTTCGGCATATATTATTTCTTGAAAAATCTGTCGAAACAGTATATAATATCTTCGATAACTTTATTAGCTATTTGGGAGGTATTATTTTTGAAAATTCTTGTTATCAATGCAGGCAGTTCATCGCTTAAATATCAGCTTATCGATATGGACGACGAGAGTGTTATTGCAAAAGGCATCTGCGAAAGAATAGGCAATGAGGGATCTTGCATCAGCGGTAAGATTCACGGTAAATCGGAAAAGTTTGAAAAGACCGTTGTAATGAAAAATCACACCGAAGCTTTCAACGAAGTTAAGAAAGCTCTTACCGAAGGTGAATACAAGGTTATAAACGACATTTCGGAAATAGCTGCTGTCGGCCACAGAATAGTACAGGGCGGTGCTCTTTTCAATCACAGCGTTTTAGTAGATGACGACGTTATTAAGGGCATTGAGAGTCTTTGCGACCTTGCTCCGCTTCACAACGCAGCGCACATTCAGGGTATTAAAGCAAGTATCGAGCTGTTCGGCAAAGATGTTCCGCAGGTAGTTGTGTTTGATAACGCATTCCACAGCACCATGCCTCCGGAAGCATATATGTTCGGCCTCCCCTATGAATATTATGAAAAATACGCACTCAGAAAATATGGTTTCCACGGCACTTCGCACCGGTTTGTAAGTGCTCGCTGCGCAGATGTTATGGGCGAAGATATCAAAAAGCTTAAAATCGTTACATGCCATCTCGGAAACGGTTCTTCGATTACGGCTGTTAAATACGGTAAATGCATAGATACATCTATGGGTCTTACCCCACTCGACGGCGAAATAATGGGAACAAGAACAGGCAGCATAGACCCGTCTGCCGTTCTTTACATTATGAAAAAAGAGGGTAAGACTCCCGATGAAATGAGCAACCTTCTCAACAAAAAGTCCGGTATTCTCGGTGTATCAGGTCTCTCTTCCGATGACAGAGACGTTAAAGTAGCTGCCGCCGAGGGCAACAAGAGAGCCAAGCTCGCAAGAGATATGCAGATATACGAAATAAAGAAATATATCGGTTCTTACACCGCTGCCATGGATGGCGTTGACGCAATAGTTTTCACAGGCGGTATCGGTGAAAATGCCGACGATATGAGAGCTACCGTATGTGACGGTCTCACCTTCCTCGGTATCAAAATCGACAAAGAATTTAACAAGACTCTTGTAAAGGGCAAAGAGGGAGAAATTTCCACACCCGACTCAAAGGTTCGCGTTTTCGTTCTTCCGACAAACGAGGAGCTTGTTATAGCAAGAGACACAAAAGAGATTGTTACAAATCTTAAAAAATAATCTTCTTAAATAGATTGCAGTTATTCATTATATTTCAAGAAGCACCTCAGGCTTATACTTGAGGTGCTTCTTTCTTATTTAAGTATCTTTTTAAGATACATTCCGGTATACGATTTTTTGCAGGCGGCAACCTTTTCCGGCGTTCCGCAAACAACAATTTTGCCGCCGTTATCGCCGCCCTCCGGGCCTAAATCTATAATATGGTCGGCAACCTTAATCACATCGAGATTATGCTCGATTACAACAACCGTATTGCCTGCGTCAACAAGCTTCTGGAGAACGTCAATCAGCTTGTGAACATCGGCTGTGTGAAGTCCGGTGGTAGGCTCGTCGAGAATATATATAGTTCTGCCGGTCGGCCTTTTTGAAAGCTCGGTAGCAAGCTTTACGCGCTGTGCTTCACCGCCTGAAAGAGTGGTTGCAGGCTGACCGAGCTTAATATAGCCCAAACCGACATCATACAGGGTTTGCAGTTTACGCGCAATTTTCGGCATATTACGGAAGAACTCAAGGCCCTCCTCAACCGTCATCTCGAGGACATCATATATGGATTTACCCTTGTACTTTACCTCGAGAGTTTCATGGTTGTATCTTGCGCCCTTACATATTTCACACGGCACATACACATCTGCCAAAAAATGCATTTCGATTTTTACTATGCCGTCGCCCTGACACGCCTCACATCTGCCGCCTTTTACATTGAAAGAAAATCTGCTCGACGTAAATCCGCGGATTTTAGCGTCTTGTGTTTGCGCAAACAGTGTTCTTATATCCGTAAAAACACCCGTATAGGTAGCCGGATTCGAACGCGGAGTTCTGCCTATCGGCGATTGGTCAATATTTATTACCTTATCTAAAAACTCAAGCCCCTCAATCGACTTATGCTTGCCTGCCGGCTTTTTTGCTCCGTTTAAATCATTCGCAAGCTGTTTATAAAGTATTTCATTTATAAGTGAAGATTTGCCCGAACCCGATACGCCGGTTACGCAAATAAATTCACCGAGAGGAAAAGAGACGTTTATATTTTTCAGGTTATTTTCGGCAGCTCCGATTACCTTCAGTACATTGCCGTTTCCGCTGCGCCTCTTTTCGGGGACCTCGATTTTTCGCTTACCGCTTAAATACTGGCCTGTAAGCGAACGGTCACATTTCAAAATATCATCAAGCGAGCCCGCGCAAACCACCTCGCCGCCATGAACGCCCGCTCCGGGGCCGATATCTACTATATAATCGGCCGCGCGCATGGTGTCTTCATCGTGTTCAACAACTATGAGCGTATTACCGAGGTCACGCATACGCTTAAGCGTTCCGATAAGCTTATCGTTATCGCGCTGATGAAGTCCTATGCTCGGCTCGTCAAGGATATACAACACTCCCATAAGAGACGAGCCTATTTGAGTAGCAAGTCTTATGCGCTGACTCTCTCCTCCGGAAAGCGTACCTGCAGAACGAGACAGCGTAAGATAATCAAGACCGACATTTTGAAGAAAGCTCAGACGGCTTTTAATTTCTTTCAAAATCAACGACGCAATCATCTGCTCACGGTCGGTCAAAACCAAAGTGTTTATAAAATCAAGTTCCTTTGTCACCGACAGCTTTGTAAGCTCGTAGATATTAAGTCCGCCCACCGTAACGGAAAGAGACTCTTTTTTTAATCTCGCGCCCTTACAATCGGGGCAATCGCAGGCTGTCATAACCTGCTCTATCTCCCAACGCGCCCAATCGCTTGTACTCTCTTTATAGCGGCGTTCCATATTGTTTACGATACCCTCAAACTCGGTATTGTAGGTACCTGTGCCGTAAACGTTTTTACGCTGCATTTTCAGCTTTTTGCCACCGGTTCCGTAGAGAAGCGCATTATACGCTTCATTGGAGAAGTCACAAATGGGTGTGTCGAGAGTAAAACCGTATTCCTTACCGAGTGCCAGATAGTACATTTCGGCTATTGTTCCGCTGTCGGCATTTGACCATCCGCTTGCCCTTATAGCGCCTTCTCTTATGGAAAGCTTTTTATTCGGAATTATAAGATTAGGGTCTACCTTAAGAAAAATGCCGAGCCCGGTACAAGTCGGACATGCACCGAAAGGATTATTGAACGAGAACATACGCGGCGACAACTCATCAATACAAGCACCATGTTCGGGGCACGCGAAATTCTGTGAAAACAGCAATTCATCTCCGCCGATAACATCAACAATGACATTTCCGCCCGTAAGAGTTGATGACATCTCTATCGCCTCGGCAAGACGACTACGTATATCATCGTTTATAACAAGCCTGTCAACTACTATTTCAATGTTATGCTTTATATTTTTTTCAAGCTTAATATCCTCGGAAAGGTCATACAAATTACCGTCTATACGCACACGTACAAATCCCGACTTTCTTGCGGAATCAAGCTCTTTTTGATGTTCGCCCTTACGCCCTTTTACCACAGGTGCCAAAATCTGTATTTTTGTGCCGCCATCAAGCGCCATAACCTTATCGACTATAACGTCTACACTCTGCTTTGATATTTCCCTACCGCAAATCGGACAATGCGGAATACCTATACGTGCATATAAAAGCCTTAGGTAATCATAAATCTCCGTAACCGTGCCGACTGTTGAGCGTGGGTTTTTTGAAGTGGTTTTTTGGTCTATGGATATAGCCGGAGAAAGACCGTCTATATAATCGACATTCGGTTTTTCCATCTGCCCCAAAAACATACGCGCATATGAAGAAAGTGATTCAACGTATCTGCGCTGACCCTCGGCATAAATTGTGTCAAATGCAAGCGAGGACTTTCCGGAACCCGAAAGACCCGTAAATACCACAAGCTTGTCTCGCGGTATTTCAAGGTCAATATTTTTTAAGTTGTGCTCTTTTGCACCTTTAATAATGATTTTATTACTTGCCATTATTTACCTTCTCTTAATTTTTGTATCTTATCGCGCAGCATAGCGGCGTGTTCAAATTCAAGAATTTTTGCAGCCGCTTTCATCTCTGCCGTCAATTTAACTATAAGAGCCTCACGTTCACGCGCGCTGAGACGCTTTTTGGGTTTATCGTCAGCGTGAGTTGATATTTCAATAATATCGCGCACGTCTTTTTTAATCGTTTTAGGCGTTATATGATGTTCCTTATTATAAGCCGTTTGTATCTCACGCCTGCGATACGTTTCGGATATTGCTTTTTCCATAGACGGAGTTACGGAATCGGCATACATTATTACCTGACCGTCGGCATTTCGCGCGGCACGGCCTATGGTTTGTATAAGAGACGTTTCCGAACGTAAAAATCCCTCTTTGTCGGCGTCAAGTATTGCCACAAGCGAAACCTCGGGAATATCAAGTCCCTCACGTAAAAGGTTTATTCCTACGAGCACGTCAAATTCGCCGAGACGAAGATCACGAATTATCTCCATTCTCTCAATTGTATCGACATCGTAATGCATATAGCGAACCTTTATACCGTGTGTATCCAAAAACTCAGTCAGGCTCTCAGCCATTTTTTTGGTCAAGGTTGTTACAAGCACACGCTCCTTACGCTCGATACGGATATTTATTTCTGAAATCAAATCCTCTATTTGACCGTCGGTAGGCTTGACGATAATTTCGGGGTCTAAAAGACCTGTCGGCCTTATAACCTGCTCAACTATCTGCGAACTCTTTTCCCGTTCAAAATCACCCGGTGTGGCGCTTACAAATCTTTTGACCGACACGGGAATAAAATTCATCGAAGGTCAGCGGTCGGTTGTCGTATGCGGATGGGAGACGGAAGCCGAAATCAATAAGCGCGTCTTTGCGCGAACGGTCACCGCCGTACATTGCTCTGACCTGAGGCAAGGTTACGTGCGATTCATCAACAAAAAGCACAAAGTCCTTGGGAAAATAATCAAGAAGCGTAAACGGCGCCGAACCCGGTGCTCTGCCCGACATAATGCGGGAGTAATTTTCAATGCCTTTACAAAAGCCCGTTTCTTTGAGCATCTCCATATCGTATTCGGTGCGCTGCTTTATTCGCTGTGCCTCCAACAGCTTTCCCTGTTTTGTGAACTCCTCTACCCGCTCTTCCATTTCCTTTAAGATTTCATCAATGGCGCGCTCAAGCTTTTCGGGTGCAACAACATAGTGCGAAGCCGGATATATCGCAACATGGGACACGGTATTTTTAACCTGCCCCGTCAGAGCATTTATTTCACAAATTCGGTCAATCTCATCGCCGAAAAATTCGACTCTTATTGCCGTATCATTTGAATATACCGGGAAAATATCCACAACATCGCCGTGAACACGGAATTTATTACGGATAAAGTTAATATCGTTGCGCTCATACTGTATGTCAACAAGCTTAGCAAGCAGCTCATCACGGGACTTCGTCATACCCTGCCTAAGCGAAATTACCATATTTCGATAATCTATCGGGTCACCGAGCGAATATATGCATGAAACGCTTGCGACTATAATGACATCTCTCCGCTCCGAAAGCGACGATGTTGCCGAATGACGAAGCTTGTCTATTTCATCGTTAATAGCGGAATCTTTTTCGATATAGGTATCGGTAGTAGGTATATACGCTTCGGGCTGATAATAGTCATAATATGATACGAAATACTCTACCGCATTTTCCGGGAAAAACTCGCGAAATTCAGAACAAAGCTGTGCGGCTAAGGTTTTATTGTGAGCGAGTACAAGCGTAGGACGGTTTATGTTTGCAATGATATTTGCCATTGTAAAGGTTTTGCCGGAACCCGTAACGCCGAGTAATGTTTGCTCCTTGTAACCGGCATTTATCCCCTCGGTTAATTTTTCAATCGCTTCCGGCTGATCTCCTGTCGGTTTATATTTTGAATGTAACACAAAACGATCCATACGCACCTCGTATTTACCAAACAAATGTTTACCAAAATTATATCATATACAATAATTATTGTAAACCAAATTATTTAAAATAAAGCGGCCAAAATAAGACTGTGAATCGGTCATAAAATAAGCACCATCGGCAAATCGGCTCTCATCAGAGCTATAATACCGTTGATGCTGTAAAATAAATCGTCAGCCGCACTCGCTTGTATTGAAGCTGCATTTTCAAGCACTATTCACACCGCGATTTTGCATAATCAGAAAAAAATCCAAGCATATCGGAAATTGTTTCCTTACCAGGGACGGAAAACGGGTCTATAACCGAAAAGACGTGAGGCAAATTTTTTCCGTTATATTTATCGCGGTTTTCAAGCTTACACTTAACGCCCTCTCCGCACAATAAATTATATATCTTTATTGTAGGCAATTTACCGACAGCATCGCCCGAGCTCGTCACAAGAAACGTCGGCGGCATTGACCCCTTATTTAAAACGGCATCAAAATTCTCAAATCCGCGCAGCGTACTCTCCGAAAACTCCTTTCCCTTAACACGGCTGTAATACACATCCTGAAAAGTGTGCGTATTCATAAAACAAACAGGCGAAGTTAAGCCACACGCTCTGAACTCAAGTCCGCTTTCGGTGACTCCGAATATTCTTCTAAGTTTTTCAGATGAATTTAACAATGCGGAATATGCCGCCAAAAAATCCACCGGCCGAATCACCGGTAACAAAGACATTGTTTAGATCACCGCCGTATTTCTCTATGTTTGTGCTTACCCATTTAAAAGCGAGCAATCTCTGAGTTGGTCGGCCACTGAAAAATCCGGAGCTAATCTGTAATTAATATTGACAACAACATAATCGTTTTGTGCAAGGACAAGACAATAATTTTTATTTATTTCTTTCGTCCCGTACATCCACCCACCGCCGTGAATGTCAATTATGACAGGACAATGTGAGAGCTTACCGGATTTAGAGTAAACATCAAGCCTGTGCTGCCATAACCCGTCGTCTATGTATTGAATATCGCAGAATTGTTCGATTTCGGTAGGCGGGGTTTGAGAATTAATCCTTCTCGCATCCTTCCTTTCGACAGTTTTCCAAAAAAGCTTGAAAATCTCAGGCAACATAAAAGATCACTCCATTTAAAATATATCAAGTAATTCGTGAAGGGAATTTACAATAAAATCCGGAATACAACCATATTTCTCGGGGCTTTGCAAACCACCGTACCCTTGCCTTATCCAAACAGTATTTATACCGAGAGATTTAGCAGGCGCAATATCATTATCAATTCTGTCGCCTATCATAAAGGCCTCGTAGGCGTAGCAACCGGCTTTTTCGAGTGCCGTTTTAAATATAACCGGATTAGGTTTTGAAACGCCTACATCGCTTGAGGCGAGGACAAATTTGAAATCGTCATATATACCGAATTTCTTTAACCTTTTATCCGTCCCCGCAAACTGATTTGCTATAACCGCCAAATCATATTTGTTTTTGAGTGCCGACAGCACAGGTACTGTGTCGTCATAGAGCACTTCAAATTCCGCAGGATACGGTATGAAAACATCATCATGAGAAAATTTTGAAAATGCAGTAATAAAAGGAGACTTAAAATTTCGCGAAGCATTTTGCACTTCATGATAAAATTGCTCGTATGTAACACTTACACTTACAGAATTTAAATACGAAACAGCATTCTCTATGCGTTTACGCTGCGACACATCCTCATTGACCAATGTATGACCGAGATCAAAAAACAACCACTTAATTTTTTTCATATCTAACAAAAATCAGAACATATACCCGTCATATCCCCATTTATCGGAGAATTTAAATTTAACGTAAGATCTGTCGGACGGTACACTTGCTTCTTCACTCAAAATGTCGCAAACAGCCGCCGTAAGATTTTCACAATCGGACTTTGCGGCAGAACCGAAAATACTGACGTCGGTAAATGCAGTCGGTTTGTCATTTGTCCCTTTAAAATACAGCTTGCAATTATCCTGAATATTCACCATAAGCCAAGCTTCGCTTTTTCCCGGGATAAGAGAAATGGCTTTGCCGAGCCTTGATTTAATATTATCGACTTGGGTATCGGATAAATTCTCGGAAATCTTGACATTTATAAACGGCATAAAAACACTCCCAAAATTTAATAATATATAATAATTAAGATAACACAAAATAAAAAAATATACAAGAAAAAAGGACCTGCAAATGCAGATCCTTTTTGAATTACACCCTAAAAACTGAACAAAGGAAAGAGAGAAAGGAGAAGAGGAAGAAACAAAAGATTCGACCAAAGGTGACGTAGCTGTCACAAAAGGTCAAGCCCTCGACCTATTAGTACTGCCAAGCTAAATACGTCGCCGTACTTACACACGCAACCTATCAACCTCATAGTCTTTGAGGGGTCTTACTAGCTTATGCTATGGGATATCTTATCTTAGAGATGGCTTCACGCTTAGATGCTTTCAGCGTTTATCCAAACCGCACATAGTTGCTCGGCCGTGCCATTGGCATGACAACCGATGCGCCAGCGGTGCGTCCATCCCGGTCCTCTCGTACTAGGGACAGCGCTCTTCAAATATCCTACGCCCACGACAGATAGGGACCGAACTGTCTCACGACGTTCTGAACCCAGCTCGCGTACCACTTTAATCGGCGAACAGCCGAACCCTTGGGACCGAATTCAGCCCCAGGATGTGATGAGCCGACATCGAGGTGCCAAACCTCCCCGTCGATGTGGACTCTTGGGGGAGATCAGCCTGTTATCCCCAGGGTAGCTTTTATCCGTTGAGCGACGGCATTTCCATTCACATACCGCCGGATCACTAACTCCAACTTTCGTTACTGCTCGGCCCGTCAGCCTCGCAGTTAGGCTCGCTTTTGCGTTTACACTCTAAGGCATGGTTTCCGACCATGCTGAGCGAACCTTTGAGCGCCTCCGTTACTCTTTTGGAGGCGACCGCCCCAGTCAAACTGCCCGCCTGACAATGTCCCCCGACCGGATTCACGGCCGCAGGTTAGAATTTCAGTACTTTAAGAGTGGTATCCCAAGGGCGACTCCGCTAAGGCTGGCGCCTTAGTTTCATAGTCTCCCACCTATCCTGTACATAAAATACCGAAACCCAATATCAGGTTACAGTAAAGCTCCATGGGGTCTTTCCGTCTTGCCGCGGGTAACCGGCATCTTCACCGGTACTACAATTTCGCCGGGTGGGTAGTTGAGACAGTGCCCAGATCGTTACACCATTCGTGCGGGTCGGAACTTACCCGACAAGGAATTTCGCTACCTTAGGACCGTTATAGTTACGGCCGCCGTTTACTGGGGCTTCAATTCAGAGCTTGCACCCTTCCTCTTAACCTTCCAGCACCGGGCAGGTGTCACCCCCTATACGTCATCTTTCGATTTAGCAGAGAGCTGTGTTTTTGATAAACAGTCGCCTGGACCTATTCACTGCGGCTCACTCTCGTGAGCACCCCTTATTCCGAAGTTACGGGGTCAATTTGCCGAGTTCCTTAACTACCCTTCTCCCGTTGGCCTTAGAATTCTCTTCCTGACTACCTGTGTCGGTTTGCGGTACGGGCGCCATCTTCTATACACAGAGCTTTTCTCGCCTTCCTTAAAGCATGCTTCCCTACTAATCTTCGGTCCCTTACGCCCGGGTCTACCAACGCCCGGGTCATGCCCCTTGAAAGTGTCCCTCTGTTTAAATTAATGGCGGCTACGGAATCTCCACCGTATGTGCATCGACTACGCCTTTCGGCCTCGCCTTAGCTCCCGGCTGACTAGAAGCGGACGAACCTTCCTTCTAAAACCTTAGTCTTTCGGCCATTATGATTCTCACATAATTCTCGCTACTCATTCCGGCATTCTCACTTGTATACAGTCCACCAGCGCTTCCGCTCTGACTTCACCCCGTATACAACGCTCTCCTACCATACATTAGATGTATCCCAAGCTTCGGTGTACAATTTAGCCCCGTTAAATTTTCGGCGCAGAATCACTCGACCAGTGAGCTATTACGCACTCTTTTAATGAGTGGCTGCTTCTAAGCCAACATCCTGGTTGTCTATGCAATTCCACATCCTTCACCACTTAACTGTACTTTGGGACCTTAGCTGTGGGTCTGGGCTGTTTCCCTTTTGACAATGAAACTTATCTCACACTGTCTGACTCCCGATTATCATTATCCGGCATTCTTAGTTTGATAGGGTTCAGTAACCTCTCGGCCCCTAGCCCATTCAGTGCTTTACCTCCGGTAATGTCAAATCGAGGCTAGCCCTAAAGCTATTTCGGAGAGAACCAGCTATCTCCGAGTTCGATTGGAATTTCTCCGCTAGCCACAAGTCATCCCCTACCATTTCAACGGGAGTGGGTTCGGCCCTCCATGGAGTTTTACCTCCACTTCAGCCTGCTCATGGCTAGGTCACACGGTTTCGGGTCGAATACAACTGACTTGACGCCCTATTAAGACTTGCTTTCGCTTCGGCTCCACACCTGAAGTGCTTAACCTTGCCAGTTACATTCACTCGCCGGACCATTCTACAAAAGGTACCCGATCACCCTTTGATGGGCTCTCGGTGCTTGTAAGCATAAGGTTTCAGGTTCTTTTCACTCCCCTCCCGGGGTTCTTTTCACCTTTCCTTCACAGTACTGTTCTCTATCGGTCACCAGGGAGTATTTAGGCTTGGAGGATGGTCCCCCCCCATTCCCACCGGGTTTCACGTGTCCGGCGGTACTCTGGATACAGTTGGCTGCCTTCTCTTTTCGCTTACGAGACTATCACTCTCTATGGTGTGCCGTCCCATGCACTTCTGCTAAGATACCGCAATGCCGTTTACTGTCCGTACCCCGAAGATATTGCTACCTTCGGTTTGGCCTCTTCCGTGTTCGCTCGCCACTACTTACGGAATCTCGGTTGATTTCTTTTCCTCGTCCTACTTAGATGTTTCAGTTCAGACGGTTCCCGACGCATACCTATTTATTCAGTATACGTCGCATGGCTATTAACCATGCGGGTTTCCCCATTCGGATATCCACGGATCAAAGCCTGCTTTCGGCTCCCCGTGGCTTTTCGCAGATCGCTGCGTCCTTCGTCGGCTCCTGGTGCCAAGGCATTCCCCTTACGCTCTTTGTAGCTTGACCAAATTTGCTCGAATCTTTTTTTGGTTCTTCTTTGGGTTGTTTCTCGACGATAATTAATATTGTAGTTATTACCCTAAAATATTTTTCTTATCACTTTACCTTTTTCTTTGTTCAGTTTTCAAGGTGCAATTTCGATTACGGCTTTCCGTAATCTGGTGGGCTCAAGTGGACTCGAACCACCGACCTCACGCTTATCAGGCGTGCGCTCTAACCACCTGAGCTATGAGCCCGTAAACGGTTTCATCGCTCTTTCTTGCCAGAGCGTGGTGGAGATGAACGGGATCGAACCGATGACCCCCTGCTTGCAAAGCAGGTGCTCTCCCAGCTGAGCTACACCCCCATTTTTCACACGGGGTCCGTTCTCCACTTGCTTTTTGAAGTTCTTTTTGAACCTCAAAAATTAAACAACGACTTCTTCCAAGAAATCCTCTGACCTTGGATTTTGCCTTTCGGCTTTTCTCCATAGAAAGGAGGTGATCCAGCCGCAGGTTCTCCTACGGCTACCTTGTTACGACTTCACCCCAGTCGCTTCCACCTTCGGCAGCTCCTCCTTGCGGTTGGGTCACTGACTTCGGGTGTTACAAACTCCCATGGTGTGACGGGCGGTGTGTACAAGGCCCGGGAACGTATTCACCGCGGCATGCTGATCCGCGATTACTAGCAATTCCAACTTCGTGTAGGCGGGTTGCAGCCTACAGTCCGAACTGGGACCGTTTTTAGGGTTTTGCTCTGCGTCACCGCTTTGCTTCCCTCTGTTAACGGCCATTGTATTACGTGTGTAGCCCAGGTCATAAGGGGCATGATGATTTGACGTCGTCCCCACCTTCCTCCACCTTGTCGGTAGCGGTCCCATTAGAGTGCTCTTGCGTAGCAACTAATGGCAGGGGTTGCGCTCGTTGCGGGACTTAACCCAACATCTCACGACACGAGCTGACGACAACCATGCACCACCTGTCTCGACTTTCCCCGAAGGGCACCTGACATATCTCTATCTCGTTAGTCGGATGTCAAGACCTGGTAAGGTTCTTCGCGTTGCTTCGAATTAAACCACATAATCCACTGCTTGTGCGGGCCCCCGTCAATTCCTTTGAGTTTCAACCTTGCGGTCGTACTCCCCAGGTGGATAGCTTATTGCGTTAACTCCGGCACGGAAGGGGTCAGACCCCCCACACCTAGCTATCATCGTTTACAGTGTGGACTACCAGGGTATCTAATCCTGTTTGCTCCCCACACTTTCGAGCCTCAGCGTCAGTTAAAGCCCAGCAAGCCGCCTTCGCCACTGGTGTTCCTCCTAATATCTACGCATTTCACCGCTACACTAGGAATTCCGCTTGCCTCTACTTCACTCAAGAACTACAGTTTTGGATGCAGTTCCGTGGTTAAGCCACGGTATTTCACATCCAACTTGCAGTCCCGCCTGCGCTCCCTTTACACCCAGTAAATCCGGATAACGCTTGCATCCTACGTATTACCGCGGCTGCTGGCACGTAGTTAGCCGATGCTTATTCCTTAGCTACCGTCACTGTCTTCGTCTAAGAAAAGAAGTTTACAATCCGAAAACCGTCATCCTTCACGCGGCGTTGCTGCATCAGGGTTTCCCCCATTGTGCAATATTCCCCACTGCTGCCTCCCGTAGGAGTCTGGGCCGTATCTCAGTCCCAATGTGGCCGTTCAACCTCTCAGTCCGGCTACTGATCGTAGACTTGGTAGGCCGTTACCCCACCAACTATCTAATCAGACGCGAGCCCATCTTTCAGCGATAAATCTTTGATGTTCAGATGATGCCATCCGAACACATCATGCGGTATTAGCGACCGTTTCCAGCCGTTATCCCCCTCTGAAAGGCAGGTTGCTCACGTGTTACTCACCCGTCCGCCACTAAGTCATATCTGGTTTCATTCCGAAGAAATCATCCGTCAAGCTTCGTTCGACTTGCATGTGTTAGGCACGCCGCCAGCGTTCATCCTGAGCCAGGATCAAACTCTCTAAAAAATTGTATTAACTCGAACCTCTCGGCTCGCTTTAATCATTCTTCAAAGTAGCTCTTTAGCTCTTTTACTTTATCCAAGAAATTTTTCAATTTCCCGAATTTACTGTTCGTACTTTCGTACTTCTAAAACTCTTTAAGTCTTTCAACTTTTAGAATCTCAGGGTTCCTTGTTTCTTGTCGTTGTTTAATTTTCAAGGTCCATTGTGCTTCCGGCGTTTTCGGTTTTGCCCTCTCGCCTTAGCGCTCCGATATAATATCAAAATGAGCGACAAAAGTCAACACTTATTTTCAAAAAAATCGCATCTTTTTGCGCCTTCTTGAAACGCTGCCGGGTGTTTTTTGCAGTGTAACCAAAATGCCGAAGCACATATTCAAATTTTAGTTGAATTTGGCTCCGGCACTTTTTTCACTGTACTTTTAGACCTTATCTGTCACTCAGCGGAAGATAAATATTGTCTTTTGACACACTTTTATAAGCAGGTCTTATAATTTTATCGGTATTTATAAGCTCCTCTATCCTGTGAGCCGACCAGCCGGTAATTCGCGCTATTGCGAATATGGGTGTAAACAGCTCCACGGGAATATCAAGCATACTGTAAACAAAGCCGCTGTAAAAATCCACATTTACGCTGACACCTTTATAAATCTTGCGTTTCTCGCTTATTATTTCCTTGCCGAGCCTTTCAACCGTATTATAAAGGGCAAAATCGCCGCTTCTGCCTTTTTCGTCGGCAAGCTCCTTAGTGAAACTCTTAAACACCTCGGCGCGCGGGTCCGAAACGGAATAAACCGCATGCCCCATACCGTATATAAGCCCCTTCTTGTCAAATTCCTCTTTATTGAGAAGTCTGTTAAGATAGGCACGTACTTCATCCTCATCCGACGTGTCTCGGACATTCTTTTTGAGGTCCTCCATCATACGGACAACTTTTATATTGGCACCGCCGTGCTTAGGACCCTTAAGCGAGCACAGAGCAGCCGCCATAACAGAATAAGTGTCGGAACCTGAGGAGGTGACGACATGAGTGGTAAAGGACGAGTTATTGCCGCCACCGTGCTCCATATGGAGGATCAGCGCAGTATCAAGAACAAGAGCTTCAAGCGGAGTGTAGCTCTTGTCGGGTCTCAGCATACGCAATATATTTTCTGCGGTAGACAGCTTCGGGTCGGGGCGATGAATATAAAGACTGTCATTACAAAGATAGTGATTGTAGGCATGATAAGCATATACCGATAGCATAGGAAACAAGCTTATAAGGCTCAGACACTGCCTTAACACATTATCGAGTGAAATATCAGACGCATTGCTGTCATAAGCCGCAAGAGTCAGAACACTCTTGGTCAAAGAATTCATAATATCCTTACTCGGAGCCTTCATAATAACGTCACGTGTGAAGTTTGTGGGCAAAGTTCTGAGTGACGACAAAATCGAAATAAACTCCTTCAGTTCGTCCTCGGTCGGGAGCTTGCCAAACAAAACAAGATATGACGCCTCCTCAAAGCCGAAGCGGTTGCCGTTTCTGCCTTTTATGAGATCCACAACATTTATGCCGCGGTAATAAAGTTCACCCGGGCACGGGATTCTTCCATCGGGCGTATCCTCAAAGGATTTGATTTTAGATATTGAAGTAAGTCCGGCCAAAACGCCGTTTCCGTTTTTATCGCGAAGTCCGCGTTTTACGCCGTATTCATCATAAAGCACCGGGTCTATATAACCCGTTTCTCTGCAAATATCTGCATATTTTCCGGTATACTTCAGAATATCGTTCTTTTTGTATTTCATTTTCTCTCCTCATTTCCGGCGGTAAGCTGAAATCAGTGCCGGTATTATACCTGATTTTTACATTTATATGTAAAGTATTTCCATCTAATATTTTATATTATACCAATTTAATTAACACCTGTCAATTAACGTAAAATTAAGAATTTATTAACAAAAAAATCCCCGAATGCGACAGAATGGCATTCGGGGAAGCTTTTTGCGGTTTTATCAGTCGAGGAAATCCTTGAGCTTTTTGCTGCGGCTCGGGTGGCGGAGTTTACGGAGAGCCTTTGCCTCTATCTGACGAATACGCTCTCTTGTTACATTAAATTCCTTGCCGACTTCCTCAAGTGTTCTCGGGTGTCCGTCCTCAAGTCCGAAACGAAGCGAAAGCACCTTTTCTTCACGTGCGGTAAGTGTTTTGAGAACCTCACCGAGCTGTTCTTTTAAAAGCAGCATGGACGCAGCGTCTGCCGGTGCCAGAGCATCGTCATCCGGAATGAAGTCTCCGAGGTGGCTGTCTTCCTCCTCGCCTATCGGGGTTTCAAGAGAAACGGGCTCCTGTGCGACTCTGAGGATTTCACGCACCTTCTCCACAGGCATCTGAAGCTCATCTGCTATTTCTTCTGCCGTCGGGTCTCTGCCGTTCTTATGGAGAAGCTGGCTGTTTGTCTTTTTAACTTTGTTGATTGTCTCAACCATATGAACGGGAATTCTTATGGTTCTTGCCTGATCGGCTATCGCTCTTGTTATAGCCTGACGAATCCACCATGTGGCATAGGTGGAGAACTTAAAGCCCTTAGTGTAGTCGAATTTATCAACTGCCTTTATAAGGCCAAGGTTGCCCTCCTGAATCAAATCAAGGAACTGCATACCTCTGCCGACATAACGTTTGGCAATACTGACTACAAGACGAAGATTTGCTTCGGCAAGACGCTGTTTAGCCTGCTGATCCCCGTCGGCTATACGCATTGCGAGCACCTGCTCCTCCTCAGCGGTAAGAAGCGGAACACGCCCTATTTCCTTAAGATACACCTTGACCGGATCATCCATGGCAAGATTATGCGTATCGGCACTTGCTACCGCAGCGGCATCTTGACTCTTAGGCAATTCGGTATCAAAGTTTAGATTGTCCAATTCGACATCGCCGAAATCATCAATGATTTCTATATTCATGCTTTCGATGGTTTCGTAGAGCTTATCAAGCTCTTCCATATCGAAATCTTCCTCTACTATCGCGGCGTCAATTTCCTGCGTAGTGAGCTTGCCGGTTGACTTACCCTTTTCAAGCAATGCTTTTACGGAGTTTTTCTTTTCGCCCGCTGCCGCGGCAGTGGTGTGGTTTGTGTTGTTGTCCATATTTTTCCCTCACACATCTATGTATTTTTTTATTTAAACAGCTTCATAAAGTCCTCATCGGACATTTCAGACGGTTTCACATCGATATGTCTGTTCTTTTCTTTCTTGAGAACGTTTATACAATCCTCACATTCCCTGACAGAATTGGAAATATCGGTTGAAACAGTTTCTATTCGCGCAATAACGCTTATCTCCTCCGGAGTAAACTCCGATGAAAAAAAAGACAACCCAACCGGTCTTCCGTCTTTAATTCGCTCCGATATTGCCGAAAAAACACGTCGGTTGAAATCGGTAACGAAAAGCTCCGGAGTCAGTTTGCTTTCAAGCTTTCGGTAAAGCTCCGGGTCGGACATAAACGACGCTATGAGTATCTCCTCTGCTTTTGCTGCCCGAAGAGCCTTTGCGCGCTGTGTGTTGACCTTATTTATCTTATCGCCTTGATTTATAACCGAATCACGCACTTCGCGATAAAATTCGTTTTTTTGTTTTTTAGCGCGTTTTGCACGTTCGATTTTAACCTGTGCAGCCACCGCGTCTTTATTCACCGAAAATTCCTCCGAAAGCCTCGAAATATATATATCAAGCTCAACCGGACTGTTAAGCGACGCCAAAACAGCTGCCGCTGATTTTAAATAATCGCTTCTGCCGGCAGGAGACGATATATCATATTTTGAACGTTCGGAAAGAAGCGAAAACTCAACGTCGTTCGCCGCAGAATCAAGGCAACGCTTGAAGCCTTCGGCACCGAATTTTTGTATTATTTCGTCGGGGTCCTTGCCGCCGGTCATATGTATTATACGAACCTTGAGAGTTGTCTTGCCGAGTATGTTTATCGCTTTTCTTGTTGCCTTTTGGCCTGCCTCATCGGAATCGTAACAGATAAAAATTTCGCCCGCATAATGTGAAAGCAAATGTGCCTGCTCTTCCGTAAGAGCTGTGCCGAGACCCGCTACGGCATTTGTAAAACCTGCTTGGTGCAGTGAAATAACATCAAGATTACCCTCGCACAGAATTATCGAATCGCTCTTGGACTTTTTTGCAAAATTAAGGGCAAAAAGATTGCTGCCCTTTTTATAAACAAGCGTGTCGCTTGTATTTACATACTTACGGTCGCTGTCCGCATCGTGAATACGTCTTCCGCTGAAGGCAATAACATTGCCGCGCAAATCAATAACCGGAAACATAGCCCTGTTTTTAAAGGCGTCATAATAATATCTTTTTCCGTTTTTTACCGTTGACCTCAGAATATTCGCCTCATACAGAAGCTGCTGACTGTAACCCTTTGACACAAGATAATTTTCAAGATCGTGCCAAGAATCGGGAGCGTATCCGAGCCCGAAATGACGTATTGTATCATCGGTAAGGCCACGCGAATAAAAGTACTCAAGGCCCTGCCTGCCCTCCGGCGAATAGAGCTTCGCGTGAAAGAACCTTGCCGCCTCACGGTTGGCACCGTACATCTCGGTCCTTTTTTTGCTGAGTCCCGAATCATATCCGTCCTGCGGCATGGAAACACCGTGTCTGTCGGCAAGAAGCTTAACAGCCTCCATATAATCGAGATTTTCAATATTTCGTATAAAGGTTATGACGTCTCCGCCGTTGCCGCACCCGAAGCAATAATACGACTGCGTTTCGGGATAGACGGTAAACGACGGTGTTTTTTCGTTGTGGAACGGACAAAGTCCCGTCAATATTTTGCCCTTTCGTTTAAGCGAAACATACGAGGAAACGGTAGATTCAATATCGGCGCGGCGGCGAAGATCATCAAGAAATTCATCGCTTAAAGCCATATAATATCACCTCTCTCAAAGATTGTCCCACCCAATCCAGGACTTAGGAATAAACAAATTATTATACACGTGAAGAACATAGCTGTCGGACATTCCGGCAACATAATCGCAAGCGGCTCTTTCGGCACCCTCGCTTAAATATATCGACTCATATTCGGTAGGCATAGAAAGAGGATGATGGGCAAAATAGTCAAACAGCGTTTTTATAAGTGCCTCGGCTTTTTTCTCCTCACCCTTACACACCGGATTTGTATAGACGTTACGGAACATAAAATCACACAGCTCCGAAAACGGCTCTGTTTCATTTTGACCGAGGACTATATCGTCGCCGCTGTTGTTGATTACCGACATAACAAGCGTATTTATTCTGTCTGACTTACTCTTGCCGAGAGCTTCTCTTATATCATTCGGAATACTGTCCTCAGACAGCACGCCCGCGACAATCGCATCATCTATATCATGATTTATGTACGCTATCTTATCGGACAATTTTACTATTCTGCCCTCAAGAGTATCGGCTTCTTTACCGGTAGTATGGCAAACTATACCGTCGCGTACCTCATAAGTAAGATTGAGCCCTTGTCCGTGCTTTTCAAGCTTGTCCACAACGCGAAGACTCTGTTCATAGTGCTTAAAGCCTAACGAGCAAACATCGTTTAACGCCCTCTCGCCTGCATGGCCGAAAGGTGTATGACCGAGGTCGTGGCCGAGTGCCACCGCCTCCGTGAGGTCCTCGTTGAGTCTCAACGCACGGGCTATTGTGCGTGCAATCTGTGCAACCTCAAGGGTATGGGTAAGTCTTGTGCGGTAGTGGTCACCCGCCGGAGACAAAAAGACCTGAGTTTTATGCTTCAATCTGCGAAACGCGTTGGAATGTACTATCCTGTCACGGTCGCGCTGAAAAGAAGTCCTTATGGGACATTCGTCTTCATCTCTTTGCCTGCCCATGCTGTTTTCGGAAAGGCAAGCTCTTTCGGACAGTGTTTCACGTTCGATTTTCATCGTGGTTTCGCGTATTACGTCAGACATAACATCACCTCTGTTCTCTGTTCAATTATATATACTCGAAAATTTACTTTTTCCCTCTTTTTATTTCAAAATTTCCGTTTCGGCATATTTCTCGCCGATTTTTTCGGCAAAAAACCTGCCGTTTGAAGTGTCGACTATCAAATTCTTTATATTATCGCTTTTTTCGCACGGAATACTGAATTTAACCTTTACGTTGTCGGCAAAATCCGCAGAAATCACCGTTCCCCCGTTTTCCGGAATAAGCGACGCAAGCTTACCGTAATAATTGTAATCCGACAATACACAGAGCTCGTCGCACTTTGCCATAGTGACAATCACACCGGAATCAAGAGCTATTTTTGCGGTATGCGAATACGCTCTGACGAGTCCTCCGCCTCCCAAAAGTATGCCGCCGAAGTACCTTGTTGCGACAACGCAGACATCTTTGACGTCGCTTTTTTCGAGAACGTCCAATACGGGTACACCTGCCGTTCCCTGCGGCTCGCCGTCATCCGAATATTTTTTTATATTGCCGTCGCGCAATATGTATGCATAAACATTGTGCTTTGCATCCCAATGCTTCTGCTTTATTTCGGATATAAAGCAGTTTGCCTCCTCCACCGTTTGAACGGGACAAACATAGCCTATAAAACGTGATCTCTTTTCGGTAAATTCATCATGGGCTCTTTTTTTGACCGTTTTATAGCTCGGCATATCTTTCACCGCACTCCTTATAAAAATCAAGAAGCGGTACCAAAGTACCGCTTCCCTAAATTACTTATCAAGATTGTATCTCTTCTTGAATCTGTCAACACGTCCGCCGGTATCAACAAGCTTCTGCTTACCGGTGAAAAACGGATGGCATTTAGAACAAATATCAACGCGGATATTTTCTTTAGTAGAACGAGTTTTGTACTCGGCGCCGCAAGCACATTTTACGGTCGTCTCTTTGTACTCGGGATGTATGCCTTCTTTCATTATCTGTCACCTCTTTCGGGAATACATATTAAGTTACATTTTAACAGCGATAGAGATTCTATCACACTTAGCTTTAAAAAGCAAGCGTTTTTTCAAATTTTATATATCCAAAACCACAGTTTTATTAAGTCGGAGTGAAAAGATAAGCGTTTCCTTGACGGGCTGTGAAAAAATCTCCTCTGCGGCACGCTTATAAATCGAAAGCTGCCCGGAATATCTGCGCTTTAGCTCTGCCTCATCTTTCACGTTATCGGTCTTGTAATCAAGAACAATCGTCTCTCCGTTTTCAAAGAAAGCGCAGTCGATAACGCCTTGGACAACTGCCTTTTCGGACAAGAACTCTTTAGGTACATCGCTGTTTAATTCGCCGAGCGGAACGGCAATTGTAAATTTTTGCTCTCTGTATATCTTATCTGCATTCTTGATTCGCTTGAACAAATTGCTTTCAAAAAATCGCTCAAGCATTTTTTTGTCTGCTGCCGCCGCCTCGACTTCCGTCAATTTACCGAGAGAAACAAGCCTTTTCGTTTCTTTTTCCACGGACTGTGCACCCATATCCAAATCACACACTTCGAGAAAATGATGTGCTGCCGTTCCGCGCATCGCAGGAGTCATATCATTTTTACACAAAAAGTCAGGCTTGGCTGTAAAATACCAATCAAGACTGCGCGAGCTATTTTCGACTGAAGACGCAGACATTTTTGCGGCATATCCGGAAAGACGAGAATATCCGTATACGTATGAAGTCCGTTTTTCAATATCCCTGAGCAGATTTTCATCAGGCGCGACCGCATCTTCGTCCTCGGTGATATACTCTCCGGTTGATACCGAAGTGACATACTCAACATTAAGCGAAAAATTCGGATTATAGGTGTAACGTTCGGAGACTGCCGCAAACTCTCTGAGCAGCTTTGCATCTTTGTGCCACATAAGGCTCAAAATTAAGAGTTCAAGATAAGACCCGGCTTTTTTTATGAGTACGGGCGACGGTGTTTTGTCACCGCAAAGGGAGGCCCCGCATTTTTTCACGAGAGTTTCCGGTTTTTCGGAGGAGCCGACCATTATCAGCCGTTCCCTCGCTCTTGTCATTGCAACATATAAGACTCGCAGCTCCTCTGCCCGCTCGCTGTCACGTATCGCAAGACGACAGGCGCGATGTTGAAGAGTTTCAAACACTCTGCCTGTTTCGGCAACAATTCGTTTCATACCCGCTCCGAGAATTGCGGCAGGGTCGATGATCAGCGAATCCGTCAGAGAACTGGTATTCATTTTATTTCCGCAGCCTGCGATAATGACAACGGGAAATTCAAGGCCCTTGCTCGCATGGATAGTCATAATTCTTACAACATCGGCATATTCGGAAACGCCCGTGGAAGAGTCAATGCTGCTCTTGCTGTCTCTTGTACGGGTTAAATAACGAACAAAGCCCGAAAGCCCCAAATCGGAATTACTCTCATACTTTTCGGCATATTGCAACAGCAGCAATAAATTCAAACGTCTCGTATCGCCGTCAGGCATTGACATTACTATTGACGGATATGCCGTTCTCTCATATATAGAGCGCAAGAGGTCGCTGACTGAGCATGTGGTACTCATCTCTCTGTATTCAGTGAGACTCTTTATAAAATCACGGCACTTTTCAAGACCGCTATTTGAAACGGCGTTAAACAGATAGCCGCTTCTTTTTTGTGTTCTGATAACAGCAAGATCGTCGGGAGTAAAGCCGTACAGCGGCGATACCAGAACCGAGAGAAGCGGAATATCCTGTAACGGGTTATCAATAATTTCAAGAAACGACAGCATCACGTTTATTTCGGTGTTTTGGAAAAAGCCGCCTTTTTTCTGATAATACACGGGGATATTTTTCTTTGTAAGCGCATCAAAATAATCGTCAGCATCGTTCAATCCCCTCATAAGTATACAAATGTCCTTATACATTACCGGTCTGTACCCGGATTTTGTTTTTACAGGCATTTTTTCCGCAACCAGCTTATTTATAATATCGGCTATGTGTGACGCCTCGGGAAGATATTCACAGTCGATTTTTGATTTATCGACTATATGCAGTTCGGCGCATGGAAAGGCAGATTTTTCATAATCGGCACCCGCCTTCAGCGACTCGGAGTCATCGTAATTTATGCCGCAGCTGTCTTCGCTCATTACTCTCGAGAACACATAGTTGATGTATTCTGTAACCTCTTTGCGACTTCGGAAGTTTTCGTCAAGATTTATTTTGGCAGGATAATTTTTGCCGTTGAAGTCGGGAAGGTGCTTGCGTTTTTGCAAAAATATTTCCGGCATGGCAAGTCTGAAGCCGTATATGCTCTGCTTAACATCACCGACAATGAAAAGATTTTCTTCGTTATCGGATATTGCTCTGAAAAGCATATCCTGCGCCTTATTTGTATCCTGATACTCATCTATGAGTATTTCGGTATACTTATGCGAAAGCTCTTTTGCCAGCTCCGTTCTGTCAACTGTGTCATCATCGTTTCTGCTTACGAGCAAAGCAAGTGCCATATGCGAAATATCGGAAAAGTCATACGCATTTTGTTTTTCCTTAAGCTCTGAATAATGCCTTGAAAACAGCATAACCGCCGAAAACAGTTTAATAATTACAGCTCTGAGTGCTGCCGTATCCTCACAAAATTCATCCTCTGTGACACAAACCTCCTTTTGGAGAGATGCGTATATTTTTTTGCAATTATCCCTGAGCGACTTAACTCGTTCCTTTAAAGGCGAGTCGGAAAAGTCTCTCGGCGCAGTACCAAGCCTTTCCGGCTTGAACCCGTCGATAAGCGTTTTAACGCGGTTCCAATCGCCGCGACGTGCCGCATCATACGTCGCTTTATAATACATGCTGTCAGAGTACACAGCCGGTAAATAGCTCGCCTCAAGTCTAGGCTCTTCGCGGAGCATAATCGCACATTTACCGAGTGTTTCGCCGCAATAACGCAGCTGCTCGATTACATCCTTTAATATTTTCTGCCCCCACGGCGTCTGCTGCGGCAAGAGTGACGGATTATAAAGCCTTACTACGCTGTTAATCCATTTTTTCGGAAAAGCGTATGCACAGGCGTTTTCATATAGCTTATATATAACCTCGGATAGCTTATCGTCGGTTCTGCCGCTTATCAACAGCTCCGTAAAGCGATTTAAACTCCTTTGAGCCTTCTTCGTAAAGCTCCTCCAAGGTTTTGTCGGCAGCCTCTTTTATTAAAAGATTTTTTTTTCGTTATCATCGAGTGTGCGAAAATCCGGAGTAATGCCGACGGAATCGTAATTTGCTCTTACAAGCTTTGAGCAAAACGAATCTATTGTGCAAATGTCGCTTGCAGGCAGCATCATACGCTGCCTCGCGAGATAACGATTGCCGGGGTCGGACTGTAAAAGCTCGGTAAGGCGCGCATTTATACGTTCCTTCATTTCGGCTGCTGCGGCCTTGGTGAAGGTAACGACAAGCAAGCTGTCAGCCGGACAAGGATTTTTTTCGTCGCATATCCGTTCGATAACACGCTCAACAAGCACCGCCGTTTTACCCGAGCCTGCCGCCGCCGAAACTAAAACCGAGCCGTCGCGAGACTCAATTGCTTTTACTTGAGCCTTGTTCCATTGTATCTTTTTTTCAGCCAACGTCGTCACCCTCCTTATTCAGTGCTTTTTTCGCATCTTTAAGCGACATTTTTTCTATTTTTCTGACGGGAGCGCCCTGCTCAAATCCGCAAACGGCATAATAATCGCAATAGGCACACACATCGCGGTCGTTTGTTTTCTCGCACGGAAGAACCTCAACATTTCCCGCCTTCAGAGAATTTGCCATTTCGCGCAAAATTCCGTCTATCTCTGTTTTAAGCCTTCCAAGCTCCGCAGCGGTCAACAAATCGCCCTTAAAGCCGCCGCTCTTTTTATCGTAAGTTACATTTATAAAACGACCGCTGACATCTCTGTCCATGCCCTCTATGACATCCTTATCGTTTACGACTATGCCGCTGAGTCTTGAATTTTTGATTTTTTGCTCAAGCACTTCTTCGCTTGTTGCTTTTCTGCCAAGAGCATCTGTGCCTTTTTTTGCGGGCATATACAACACTCCGCTCGGGAAAACATCGCCGTACTTTTCCTCTCCGTTTTCTCCGATGGCAAACAGATATATCAGCATTTGCATATTAAGACCCGAAAGCACGTCGGACAAGACAAAATCCTTTCCTCCGGACTTGTAATCTATGACACGCAAATATGTCTTGCCGTTTTTTCTCATTGTGTCCACTCTGTCCACAGAGCCTCTGATTTTCAGAAAGCCTCCGTCGGGAAGCGGTACGGCATAAGGCGGAATTTCGCCGTCCTCATCTATTTTCACCTCAAATCCCGTGGGTGTGAAATCAGACACCTTGAGCTCTTCGGTAATTCGTTTAACGACTTCAAAAAGCGAGTCCGAAAGGCGGTTATAAAGATATAAAAATCTCTTTTCCTTATTTTCTTTTCCGCCCATTGTCTCGTTGAGATATTCCGATAGTAAATTTTTAACTATCCTTTTAATATCATTGTCTGAGAGCTTAATGAGCTGCGGCTTCGGATATAAGGATAAGACGTGTTCGAGCACAAAATGAATAACCGTACCGCTCTGCGCAGGGTCAAGCTCGGCAGTTTTTCTCGGCTTTGCGTTTAAACCGAATTTACAAAAATATTCAAACGGGCATTTATAATACGTTTCTACACGAGACGCGGAAACATACATACTCTTGCCGAATAGGGAAATTGCATTTTTCGAATCTCGGATTTTCATTTTATCTCCCGAGGCAATCCTGTCGAGAGACCTTATCCGGGAAGAATACTCGTTTTTTTCGCCGAAATATTTTTTCAGCGTTACAACAAGTTCAGTATTTTCACAATAGTCGGTTGCAAGCACTTTAAACGCCGAGGCGTCGCTCTCTATGGAATACAGCGGCTCCGAAAGTGCCGTATCAAGCTTAGGTACTGTCGGAAAAGCTGTGACAATATTGTTTACTATCTCGGACGGGCGCATAGAAGTACCGTCAAAATTTGAAAGCGAATAGGTTACATAAAGCTTTTCCGACGGCGACGTTACGGCACGATAAGCCGTAAGCTTCTCATCAACCGCTTTATATTCGGCGGTTTCGGCAAGCTTAACACCCAAAGCCCCCATCACCTTACGCTCGCTGTCGCTTAAAAGTCCCTCGGTTGAAGGGTCAAGCGGAAAAACTCCGCTGTCGGCACCGATAACAAATGCCACCTTACAGTCGGTAACCCTGATTCTGTCCGCTGCGCCGACAGTTACGCTGTCAAGCTCCTGCGGCAGCGAGCCGAGTGTCACGGCAGACAGCAGTATATTAAAAAGCTCGCTGTACCGTTTTGCCGTTATAACCGTCTCGCCTATCGCCGACGCCATTTTCCCGAGCATATCCATAAGCGTTGCCCAAACTGTATCCTGCTCCTCACAGAGAACGGTATCACCAGACGAAACGAGGTATTCAATTTTTTCTCGCAGTCTTTCGGTAACGCCGTTTTTGATTAAAAACTCATATATGAGCCGCGACTTTTTTTCGCCGTCAGCCTCTTCAAAATCCTTTTTAAAGGCAAGTACCGGTAAAACCGATCTTTTGCGGATGTCATTCAGTCTTATCAATTTTTCTTGGCTTTTTTCGGTCACATCAAATCCGAGACCGTCGGGATTTTCCGTAAAATCTCTGCGCCATTTCGAGCCGTCGATGTTCCATAAAAAGGCGTAATTTTCGAGCTCGGATATTTCATCACCCGACAAGGCGGTAAGACCCGTTTTCAAAAGCCTCATAAAGCTTTCCGTGGAAAAGCCCTCGGCGCAAAGTGCCAGTAGACATTTGACGAATACCATTACAGGCTGAATACCGATAGGCCGGCGCTTATCCTCAAACATCGGAACACCGTATTTTTTAAAGCTCTCGGAAAGTTCCTTGTCGTATGTTCCTGCAGTACGCTCTATAACGGCTATATTGCGGCATCGAAGCGTTGGATTACACCTTAACAGCTTTTTAATTTCACACGCAACAAAATCCGCTTCGTCAGCTCTGTTTCCCGCCGCACACACAACTATGTTATCGCATTCTTCTTTATATGGTTCGGATTCTTCGCCGCACAAATACTTTTCAAGATAAACAAGCTCGGGGCTTCTGCCGTCCTCTTTAACATTTAGTATTTCGGGAGACGAAACGCCGACATTTTGCTCTGCGGCACACTCCTTAAGGTGCGAAAACTCCGAATTAACATTTTCAAAAACGGAAACGCCCTCACGAGATAAATCTCGGTCTGTGCAAAGAGAAATAAAGACATTTTCGGCTTTCGGCAAAATACTTTTAATACAGTTCCGTTCCTGCTTTGTAAAGCCGCAAAATGCATCAAAATAGACGGCTTTTCCGTCAAAAAAGTCGGTTTCAGATATCATATCGGCGGCAATAGTTAACAAATTCTCATCATCAAAAAAGCTGCGGCTCACTAAGGCATCATACGATGCCGCAATAAGTGAAAGCTCCGAGAGCTTTTTACCGAGTGATTTATTTCCTGTCTTGCCGGAGATTTCCGCAATCTCGTCAGGAGTTACGGCACACTGCTTAAGCTCGGTTACGAAAGTCAGAAGATTCGACAAAAGCGCAGGCTTGGACGAAAACCTTTTAAAATATTCGAGCTTTCCCGACAGTGCCTCAAGTGAAAGACTCATCAACACTTTGCGCGTGCCGTCGTCGATTGTCTTATTGAGTGCCTTGCCGTACTGCTCGTTTATTACGAAAGCAAGGCGCGTAAAGCTCAATATATCTACGTTAAGCATTTTTTGCGCGCCGATTTTTTCGAGAATACTGCGTTCACTTTCAAACGAGAACTGCTCGGGCACTATGAGTATACACTTTTTATTTTCGGACGCTCTCTCTGCGATAAGAGCTCTGATTTTTTCGGTTTTGCCGCTGTTGTTGCGACCGATTATAAAATTAAGCATTTCGCACCCCCATCTATGCTGTTAATGCCAAAAATCAATATATCTCAAAAAATTCCGACGAATGCGGTTTTAAAGAGACAGTAACGTCATTTTCACATTTTGAAATATCTTTTCTCGCCCATAAATCGCGAACCGCACGGACGTTCTCAATGCCCAAATTCAAAAAACTTAATTTATAATGTTTTTCTTCATCGGAAAGATTGAAAACCGCAACCGCAGTACAGTTTTCGATTTTAGTCTGCCACACGGCAATGCCGCCTTTATTATATACAAGCAACGGTTTTTCGGAGTTTTGGTTCACATTTATAACTTCGGGATTTGTGACAAGAGACAGAGTATAATTATCCGTAAGGCGAAGCTCGCCGCCGAAAAAAAGCGGAGAGCGAAAAACAGCCCACAAGGTCATCATAGTTTTTTGTTCTTCCTTTGTAAACCCCGAATCACGCCCCATATCGCCCATATAAGAGCCGTCTATGCAGAGCTTGCCGAGCGGCAAAATGTCGCAATCGGGAAATGAGCCGTCTTTCACATACGGATACCACTTTTCGCAGAGTGAAAACATATTGAGAAGCTTATCCCATCTGTCCCAAAAATCGCCCGAAATACGCCACATATTTGCATTTTCCGAGAGATGCTCGGCTTTGTTTAACGGTGCGGGACCCGGCGACAGGCTCAGTACCATATCTCTGCCGGAACGGTCTATTGCGGCACGTATCATTTCTATTTCTTTTTCCGCGGAATACGGGTTTTGCGGACTGAATTCGGTATTTGCTATATCATCGACTTTTACAAAGTCAACGCCCCAAGAAGCATACAGTTTAAAAAGAGAATCGTAATATTCTTCGGCCCCTCTTTTTTCCGTATCCACCCCGTACATATCGGTATTCCAAGGACACAGCGAAAACTGAGAAGCAATGTCGCGCGCACGGGCAGTTGTGCCGTAAATACGCGTATTTCGGTGAACCGCCTGACGCGGAATACCTCGCATAATGTGGATACCGAATTTAAGCCCCATAGAGTGAATTTTATCTGCAATCGGCTTAAATCCCGCGCCGTTTGCGGAGGACGGGAAGCGATTTACCGCCGGGATAAGCCGCGAATATTCGTCCATACAAAGGTCGGCAAAGTTATTGTATACATTGCCCTTAGCCGCCGGCTCATACCACTGTATATCGCAGACAACATATTGATAGCCGTATTGCTTTAATCGGTCACGCATAAACCCGGCATTTCCGAGAAGCTCATCTTCGGTTACGCCTGCACCGTAGCAATCCCAACTGTTCCAACCCATAGGAGGCTTTTTTATAAAGTCCTTCATATCTTCACCCTGTAATCATTTGCTTTATTATACAATATAAGGCACGACAAAACAACCGAACTGAAAAAAATAATGAGTCAAGAAAAAAGCCGGCGCGGATAAGGCCGGGCGTTCATAAGGCAGTATTAAATGATATATTTTTGATGCTATAAAAAATAAGCCCATCAGATGAGTTTCGGCTCATCTGAGGGGCTTATTATTGTTGTACAAGAGGTTCTTTTGAAGCAAAACTGCCTTATGAACACTCAACCAACGGTCAAAAGTCAGCAAAATTATTTCTTTTCTTTGCCGTTTAAGGCCTCGGAAAGCGTATGCCAACCGAGAACGGCACATTTTACACGCGCCGGCATATGTGAAATATCGCGAAGTGCGGACGCCTCTTCAAGGCCTTCTATCTCATCCTCGGTAGCTTCGCCCTTAATCATTTTAATAAATGTATCACCGAGCTTTAACGCATCTTCCTTTTTCTTGCCTATAATCATACCGAGCATAATATCCGCAGACGCCTGCGAGATAGCACATCCGTCGCCGACAAAGGCACCGTCGGTTATTGTATCTCCGTCGGTTTTAAGCTTGAGCCATATGTCGTCGCCGCAGTTGGGGTTAACGCCCTCCAAAACTATATCGGCGTCGGGCAAATCGCGCTTAAACTCCGGATGAACATTGTGCTCCGTCAGTATTTCATTATAAAAGCTTCTATTCTCCATAACCCATACGCTCCCTTATCGTTGCTACGCTGTCGGTAAATTTATCGACTTCGTCCTCGGTATTGTAAAAAGCAAAGCTTGCTCTTGCTGTGGAATTAAGTCCCAAATGCGTAAGCAGCGGCTGCGCACAGTGGTGACCGGCTCTTACGGCTATCCCGTCCGCAGCCAATATTTCGCTTATATCATGCGGATGTACATTGTCGATCGTGAATGTAACTATTCCCGTATGCTCGTCGGCATTTTCCGAACCGATAATATTTACGTGAGGAATTTTTTTCATTTTTTCGATTGCACGTGATGTAAGTGCAATTTCACGCTCACTTATATAGTCAAATCCGACTTTTTCAATATAATCTATTGCTGCCTTTAGCCCTGCGGCACCTGCGGCATTTACTGTACCGGCCTCAAATTTGTGCGGCAACTCGGCATACACAGCCGATGTGCGCGTAACGGAATCTATCATCTCGCCGCCCGACAAAAACGGAGGCATTTTTTCGAGTAATTCCTCTTTGCCGTAAAGAACACCTATGCCCATAGGTGCCAAAAGCTTATGACCCGAAAAAGCGAAGAAATCCGCGTCGAGGTCTGTGACGTCAACCCTCATATGCGGTGTGCTCTGCGCTCCGTCAACAACCATAACGGCGCCCTTTTCGTGAGCGAGCTTTGCAATTTCTTTTACAGGATACTCTCTGCCGAGCACGTTTGAAACCTGCGTCATTGCGACAATTTTCGTTCTGCTTGTTATAAGCTCTTTCACCTTTTCAAGGTCGATGCTGCCATCCTTAGCACATTCGATGAATTTAAGCTCGGCACCGCAGGTTTTAGCCACCATTTGCCAAGGCAAAAGGTCGCTGTGATGCTCCATTATCGAAACAACTATCTCGTCGCCCTTTTTAACATTTGAAAGCCCATAGCTGTATGCAACAAGATTAAGGCTTTCCGTGGTATTTCTTGTAAAAATTATCTCGTTGCTCTTTTCGGCACCTATAAATTTTCGAACGGCTTCTCTTGCGTTTTCGTAGACCTCGGTGGCCTCGACACTCAAAGAGTAAAGTCCGCGCAGAGGGTTTGCGTTGTAATTTTTGTAAAAATCGCCCTCGGCGTCAATAACGCATTGCGGACGCTGTGAAGTCGCGGCATTATCGATATAAATTATTTTATTCTGCATAAGCAGCGGAAAATCATTTCTGTAATCGTAGTGCATTTTAAAGATCCTCATCAAGAATTTTGATTATGAGCTTTTCGGTTTCTTCGTCGCCGGTTTCGCGGGCCAGACGCTCAATTGCGGCTCTCGCAAGAATATTTTCAGCCTCGGCTTTTCCTATGCCGCGGCTCTCAAAATAAAACAGCGTTTCATCGTCAAGCTCGCCTATTGTTGCGCCGTGATTGCCGACGACGTTTTCTTCGGCGCAAAGAATAAGCGGTACGGTTTTATTTATAACGCCGTCGCCGAGCATTAAAACAGTCTCTTTTTCGTTGCCTACGGAGTCGGACGAGCCGGTTTTAAAGTCAATTGTGCCTCTGAATATTTTTGAAGAAGAATCCTTCAGCGCACCGCTTGCGTTTATTTCGCTTTCGGTGCTCTTGCCGTAATGATTTACGACAAGATTTATATCTACCGTCTGCTCCCTTTGGCCGAGATAGCCTATGTCGGATTTAAAACTGCTCTTATCTCCCGTAAGCTCAATGAGGCTGTCGGAATAAATATCTCCTTTGCCCGGGAAAACCTGTAAAAGCTCTACCCTGCCGCTTTCATCGCAGAAAGACGTTACTTTATTGTAAACAAGTGACTTTTCTCCGCTTCTTTGCACCTGAATAAGACGCACAAGAGCATTCTCTTTTACGTTAAGCTCTGTTTCGACAGCAAGATTATTTTCCGTCGAAAGAACTTCTATAACGGTAACCGAGGTTTCGCTTTGAGCATTTATCGTAACTTTCTTGCGGCTGAATTCATTTTCGCCGTTTACCTCGACACGCACTACCTTTTTGCGTCCCGTTACGTCAACAGTAAGCGGAGACATCTCGGTTGTGCCGTTTTCGTCCCAAGAAAGAGCCGTTTCATTTACGCCGAGCCGATTCCAAGTCCGTGTCGGAAGTCTGTTTATCAAAGTCATATAATTCACCCTTTCAAAAAGACCTTTAGCCTATACTGCCTTTCATTTCAAGCCTTATGAGGTTATTCATTTCAACGGCATATTCGACGGGAAGCTCTTTTGAGACATTATCCGCAAAGCCGCTTACTATAAGGGCGCGTGCGTCCTCCTCACTCATACCGCGGCTCATAAGGTAAAATACAGCTTCGTTGCTGATGCTGCCGATTTTGGCTTCGTGACCGACTGCGGCATCTTTAGTGCGTATATCCATAGCCGGTATTGTATCGGAGCGCGACTGCGAATCAAGCATCAGAGATTGGCACGAAACCGATGACTTAGTCCCTTTTGCGCTCTTTTCGACAACAACGCTGCTTCTGAAGGTGCTTATTCCGCCGCCCTTGCTTATTGAACGGGTATTCATATAAGAGCTTGTATTTTTCCCTACGTGAACAACCTTTGCACCCGTATCAAGGTTTTGACCCTTGCCGGCAAAGGTGACGCCCGTAAACTCCATACGGGAATTATCACCCTTTAAAATGCTCATGGGATAAAGGCAGCCGACATGTGAGCCGAACGAACCCGAAACCCACTCGATAACGCCGCCCTCTTCAACAAGAGCACGCTTGGTGTTAAGGTTATACATATTTTTAGACCAGTTTTCAATAGTTGAATATCTGAGCTTGGCATTTTTCTTGACAAACAATTCAACGCAACCCGCGTGAAGGTTTGCAACATTGTATTTCGGTGCGGAACAGCCCTCGATGAAATGTAGACTTGCGCCCTCATCGACAATTATAAGTGTATGCTCAAACTGCCCTGCGCCCTTTGCGTTAAGTCTGAAATACGACTGAAGCGGAATTGAAACCTGCACACCCTTAGGCACGTATACGAACGAGCCGCCTGACCAAACAGCACCGTGAAGAGCGGCAAACTTATGGTCGCGCGGAGTTACAAGCTTCATAAAATATTTTTTTACCATATCGGCATACTCGCCGTTCATTGCGCTCTCCATATCGGAATACACAACACCCTGCGCCGCAACCTCATCTTTCACATTGTGATACACAAGCTCCGAGTCGTACTGTGCACCGACACCTGCGAGAGATTTACGCTCTGCCTTTGGAATACCGAGTCTTTCAAAGGTGTCCTTTATATCTTTAGGCACGTTTTTCCAATTGTTTTGCATTTTTGTGTTGGGGCGAACATATGTCGCGATATTAGCTATATCAAGTCCGTCAAGAGAAGGTCCCCAATTTGGCACCTTCATCTCGTTATATATCTGCAAGGACTGAAGACGGAACTGCTGCATCCAAACAGGGTCGTTTTTCTCCTTGGAGAGCTTGTCGATAATTTCGGGAGTAAGTCCGCTCTCCATACGATAAGCGTCGTGCTCCTCATCGCGTATATCATAGACGCTGCGGTCAATGTCTTCAATTTGACTTTTCTCTTTCATTTATAATCACCAGCTTTTCCATGGGATAAATCAGATATTGCCGAAGCCGTTTTCATTTATTTCCCCGACAAGCGACGCATCGCCGTTTTTGACTATAACGCCGTTTTCCATAACATGAGTTTTGTCAACGGTCAAGGCTTCAAGTATTCTCGTGCTGTGAGTTATGATGAGCAATGAGCCTTTTACTCTCTCTCTGTAAAGCTTTACTCCGTTTGAAACGGTACGAACTGCGTCTACATCGAGACCGGAATCGGTTTCATCAAGAATCGCCAGCTTCGGCTCCAACATAAGCATTTGAAGTATTTCGGCTTTTTTCTTTTCTCCGCCGGAAAAACCCACATTTAAATCTCGCTCGGCGTAAGACTCATCCATTGAGAGAAGCTTCATGGTTTCAGAGAGCTTCTTTTTAAAATCCCAAAGGCGCAGACGGCTGCCTGTTTTCTGCTCAAGAGCACTTCTTATAAATGCACTGAGAGTAACGCCCGGTACCTCAAGAGGATTTTGGAACGACAAAAATATACCCTTGTTGGCTCTTTCGTTAACGGGAATATCTGTTATATTCTCTCCGTCAAATATAATTTCGCCGCTTGTGACGGTATATTCCGGATTACCCGTTACGGCGTAGCCGAGCGTGGACTTACCTGTTCCGTTCGGACCCATAAGAACGTGTGTTTCATCTTTTCCGACCGTAAGATTTACACCGTGAAGTATCTCTTTTTCACCTGCACTGACGTGAAGGTCTTTAATTTCAAGCAGATTATCGTTTTTCATATTACATCATCCTCGTTTTCGTTGTGGGAATCACATTTACAGCATGAATTCTTTTGTTTATTTTTAAGTTCGAGAACATCTTTAAGCGTATAGCTGTTAACATATTCTTTTATATGCTCCTCAAGTCCGAGCCAAAACGGATAAGTATAACAGGAATCTCCCCTGTCACACTTTTTTCCGTCTTTTGCAAGACAAGATACGGGAGTAAGCTCGCCCTCGGCGGCATATAGGATTTCACCGACCTTGTAATTCTCCGGTGCACGCTTTAATTTATATCCGCCGGTTTTTCCGATGGCACTTTCGACAAGCTCGTTTTTTGAAAGCTCGGTCATAATGCTCTCAAGATATTTTCGGGAAATGTCCTGTCTCTCCGCGATATCTTTAAGGCTTATATATTTATTGCTGCCCTGCTCTGCCAAATCCAGCATAACCCGCAGAGCATATCTGCCCTTTGAAGATATCATCATAAAAAGCACTCCTTTCCACGCCGTTTCACAACAGCGAAACAGCCGATTACAGCACAAAAGACAGTAAATTGTTTTAATCTCCTATCTTTCCACTGGCAATTATACTTCCCAACTCCCACTTTGTCAATAGGAATTAACGCCGTTTACAAAAATGAACATATTATATAAAAAGTGTATTTGCGCGCAAAAAGGCAGCCCGCAAAAGCGGACTGCCGAAAAGCTTTTTTTAAATTACGCTCAACGAACACGATAAATCGTGCAAAACGGCTCACTCTTAATAGAGGGTGCTTGCGTTTGAGCTTGTAGTAGATGTAGTCTTGCTGTTATACTTTGAGTTAACGGCATAGGTTTTGAGAAGCTTCTCCTGGTTCTTAGAGGTCCACTTAATCACAGACTTGTTAGCCTTTTTTGCATAGTCTCCCGTATCGGAAACAAGCTCTTTATCAAATTCCTCGAACTTAGAGGTTGCAAGAGTGCTTCTGACCTTTGCCTTCCATACGGTTTCATCGGCTGTGCCTACAAAGTACATAATATGATAGCCGTACGTTGTTTCGATTATATCGGTATCGCCGGGTTTTCTTGATGAATCAAAGCACCAGTCGTTAAACTGAGTAACCATCTGACCGGGCTTAACATTCTCATAAAGGCCGCCTTTGGTATTTGAACCGGTGTCATCGCTGTTGCTGTTTGCAAGAGCCGCAAAATTATCCTCTGTGGGATTTGCAAGATACTGGTCGTAAACCGTCTTGGCCTTATTATAATACTCTGTCTTTTGCTCATCGGTAAGATTTGCGGTAGATCCGCTGCTGTCTGTTGATTTGAACTGGAAGAGAATATGACGTACATTTACAGCCCTTGTTTCGTCAAGATGAGCCGTGGCTGTAATATACATTACAACATAACCGCCGTCAACCTCTATAACACCTACTTCGCCGACCTTTCTGTCGGAGGAAACCGCCCAATCGGCTGCAGCCGAACCGAGCGAACTGCTGATTGAAGAATATGTTGTATCCGACAAAACAACCGAGGATGAAGTGAGTGAAGAATTATAGCTCTGAGCCTGCTTGAGAAGGTCATCCGCGCTCTTTACGTTTGCCGCGTATTTATCGGCAGAAGCCTTTGCCTCGCTCATGGCAGCGGTATTTGCCGCCGTTTTTTCCTCATCCGTGGCATTGCTGTCAACATTTGCATTAGCCGATACTTTAAACGCAGATACGGAAAGAGTGGTATAATTATTCGGATTAGCCTCATACTCGGCTACTATCTCATCATTCGTTATCGCATCCGATATTTCGGACTGCTTCTGCTGCGCATACTTAGATGCAAGCGTGCTGTCTTCAAGAGCGGCTCTGAGAACCTTTTCGGTTACGCCCTTGCCGTATATTTTCTGAATATAGCGGTCAAGCGAAAAATCGTTGTTGTCGGCACTCTTCTTGATGCTTGATACTCTCTCGTCAATCTCGGCCTTTTCTTCGTCATTGAGAGTAAGACCGTTTTTCCTCGCCAAATCCGCATATGCCGTATAGGACTGCATATAATTCAGTGCCGAAACCCTGAGAAAATCTGCCCAAGTCTTGATTTCCTCATCTGTATTAAGACTTGAAGTATCACCTGTATATTCCTGATCCATGGGAGTTTTCGATGTATCATAGCCGGTATACATCTTGCCCATACCCTTGCCGTAATATGTATCATACTGATTCGACATATTATAATAATAATTATAGAGCGTCATATAATAGTAATTATATGTTGCCACGTTATCTTTTTCAGAGCCGAATTTAGCGGCTTTAAGCACCTTTTGCGGAACACCGAAGAAATTGAGTATACCGCCGACGGCCGCAAGACAAATAGCCACGGCAAGGACAATAGCTATAACCTTTCCTACTATTCTGCCGGCCTTTGCTGCCTTAGGATTCTTTTTAGTCTGCTTTTTGGCAGCCTTGGCCATACGCTGCTTACGTTCTTCTCTGTACGCTTCGGCAGCGCTTTTTTCACGTTGCTTGTTTTCCATCAAGTTTTCATCCTTTACAAAATGATCTTCAGTGAAATACTGATAAACAGATACATTTTATACTATTTTTTAAAAAGTTACAAGACAAAAAGACAAATTTTTAGCAAATTTAAAAATTGTTAACAGTTTTGGGGCGTCGGTCAAAAGAAGCGATTGCTTTTATACAGTTGTCAAATATATTTCTTGACATACTTTTTGCACACAATTATAATAGATGAATGATATTTTATATGAAATTGTCACAAACAGTTTCATACATTGAAAAGAGGGAGATAATGAAAGCTGAGACAAAAAGTCCGCTCAAGAAAAACGGCGCAGCAGACAGCAAATTATCCGGAAGAATTTGGTTCAACATTTGTCTTTTCGGATTTACGGGTCAAATGGCCTGGACGCTTGAAAATATGTATTTTAACACATTCCTTTACAACACGGTTTACGAGGGCGGGAAAGTAACCGGCTCGCTCTCGTCAATGACGGCAATAAAGCTTATGGTAGCATTCAGTGCCGCAACGGCGGTTATTACCACATTTATAATGGGTAATCTGTCAGACAGAGTAAACAAGAGAAAAATATTCATTTCTCTCGGCTACATAATTTGGGGTATTACAACCGGAGCATTCGGTTTTATAACAAAAGACAACATAGGCAGCCTGTTCGGCATCTCCGATTCTTATAAGGTTATCACCGCCACCGCCGTGACTGTAATCGTTATGGACTGCGTTATGACATTTTTCGGCTCAACAAGTAACGACTCGGCCTTTAATGCATGGATAACGGACATTACAACTCCGAAAAACAGAGCTACTGCCGAGAGCGTGCTTGCCATATTGCCGGTTGTTGCGATGGTAGTTGTAATCGCCTTCGGCGGTATGATAGACGCAATCGGCGGATATCCCGTATTTTTCTTTGCCATAGGCGGATTTGTTATTGTCTGCGGCATTCTCGGCCTGTTCACGCTTAAAGATTCTCGGAGCGGAGTGCATGAAAAAAGCGGTAATTACTGGAAGGACCTTATTTACGGCTTCAAGCCGTCCGTAGTGAAAGAGAACAGCAAGCTCTATCTTGCGTTCATAGCTATATGTCTTTCCAAACGGCAGTTCAGGTATTTTTCCCATATCTTTTAATATATCTTCAGCACAGTCTCGGATTTAACATTGAAGATCTGCTCGGTTACGTAACCAAGCCCGTGCTTATTGCAGCACCGTTTGTAATAATCGCGCTTGTCGCCGTAATAGTTCTTGTCGGCAAGCTTATTGACAAAATAGGCAAAAACATTCTTTTATTTGTTGCAATAGCACTGTTTACAGTCGGACTTTTTGCCGCTTCATTTATGCATACCGCCGGCAAATTTGCTCTTGCCGCAATACCGCTCTTTGCAGGATACGGTCTGCTCGGCATAATGCTTAATTCAACGGTACGCGACTACACCCCTGAAGATAAGACAGGTCTTTTTCAGGGAATCAGAATGATATTCTTTGTGCTTATACCGATGATTGTAGGCCCGTCAATAGGCGACCGGGTTTGTAAAGCGTATGCCGGCGGAACATATGTCGGTGATGACGGACTGTCAAACTATGAGCCGTGCGCACAGATGTTTTTAGCGGCTGCAATAGTTGCGGTGCTTGTTTTAATACCGTGCATTATACTCCGCAAAAAGGGAATTAACAAAAACACGGATATTAGAGAATAAGTCTTATTCAGAAGACTAATCAATATAAAAAAGGACCTTGCGATTCAGCTGAGAGCCGAGTCGCAAGGCTTTTTTACTGTCAAACGGTGTTGCGTAAAAACATAACAGTATGCGATTATTCCAAAATAATTTTATAAAATACCTTTTTGCCCTTTTTGACTATTATACTGCCGTCCGAAAAATCATCGGCACAGACGGTTTCAACGGCAGAGGCAACTTTTTTATCATTTACGGAAACTCCGCCCTGCTCTATAAGACGTCTGCCCTCGCCCTTTGATTTAGTCATACCGGCTTTAAAGAGAATGTCGTTTACGGCAATTTTTCCGTCGGTAAGATCATCTTTTGAAAGAGTGTAAGAAGGCATATTGTCAAGGTTTCCGCTTCCCGAGAACAATGCTCTTGCGGTCTGCTGAGCTTTATTTGCCTCTTCTTCGCCGTGAACAAGCTTTGTAAGCTCAAAGGCGAGTATTTCTTTGGCGGTATTAAGCTGGCTGCCCTCCCACTTATCCATCTTGTCAATTTCTTCAAGGGGCAGGAAAGTCAACATTCTGATGCATTTGAGAACATCTGCATCGGCTACGTTTCTCCAATACTGATAGAACTCAAACGGAGAAGTTTTATTGGGGTCAAGCCAAACCGCACCCGACTGAGTTTTGCCCATCTTCTTACCCTCTGAATTCAAGAGAAGCGTAATGGTCATAGCATAAGCGTCTTTACCGAGCTTCTTTCTTATAAGCTCAGTTCCGCCGAGCATATTGCTCCACTGATCGTCGCCGCCGAACTGCATATTGCAGCCGTAATGCTTAAACAGATGATAGAAGTCATAGGACTGCATTATCATATAGTTAAACTCAAGGAACGAAAGTCCCTTTTCCATTCTCTGCTTATAGCACTCGGCTCTCAGCATATTATTGACCGAGAAACAAGCACCGACATCACGTAAAAGGTCGATATAGTTAAGCTTTAAGAGCCAATCTGCGTTATTTACCATTATTGCCTTGTCGGGCCCGAATTCTATAAAACGCTCCATCTGCTTTTTAAAGCAATCGCAGTTATGCTGTATGGTTTCGGGAGTCATCATAGAACGCATATCGGTTCTGCCGGACGGGTCGCCGACATAGCCTGTGCCGCCGCCTATCAAAACGACCGGCTTGTTGCCTGCCATTTGAAGACGTTTCATAAGGCAGAGCGCCATAAAGTGCCCTACGTGAAGAGAGTCCGCCGTCGGGTCAAAGCCTATATAGAAGGTTGCTTTACCGGCGTTTACAAGCTCGCGTATCTCATCTTCGTTAGTTACCTGAGCTATTAAGCCCCTGGCTTTTAATTCTTCGTAAATTTCCATTTCAATTCTCTCCTTTAATTATCGACATAAAAAAAGTCCTCTGTCAAAAGACAGAGGACGAAAAATCGCGGTACCACCTCGGTTTGCCTTTCCCTCACGGAAAAAGCCTCGTGAAGTTATAAAAACTTCGGCAATTAACGCTTGCAAAACGGCATAACCTACTGTGCTTCGGAAATGCGGCTCCGGGACGTAACTTCAAAGAGCTTTTTACCGTTTCGCAGCAACCAACGGCTCTCTTAAAAAAATTTACTCTTTTACCTTGACCCTTCGCGGCCTGTATAAATATGTGCCTATTGTACCATTAAAAAAATATTTGTCAACCTTTAATCGTCAATTTCGGCAGACGAGAGTAGTTCCTCTGCACTGTTTAAAATGCTTTGAGTAACGGTGAGACCGCCCATTATCCTCGCAAGCTCATACTTTCTGCCGTTATAATCGAGAGAAGCTATGCACGTGTAAGTGCGCCCGTCCTTCTCTTCTTTTGAAATAAGCTTATGCTCGTCGGCAAAAGCTGCTATCTGCGCCAAATGAGTTACGCATATAACCTGATGTGTTTTTGAAAGCTCTTTCATTTTTGCGGCAATCTTTAACGCCGCTCTGCCGCTCACACCGGAATCGATCTCGTCAAAAATGAGGGTGTCGATGTCGTCAAGCTCAGACAATACGCACTTAATGGCAAGCATAATTCTTGAAAGCTCGCCGCCGGAGGCTATTTTGGACAAAGGCTTCGGCTCCTCACCGGCATTTGCCGAGAGTAAAAACTCAATATTGTCTATGCCGTTTTCATAAAGCTCGCCGACAGAATCATTTACAATAAACTTAACCGACGGCATATCGAGAAATGCGAGCTCTCTTTCGACATCGGCGGAAAACTTTTTGCCGGCTTCAATTCTGATTTCGGAAAGCTTTTTTTGCCGCGGCGAGAGCCTCGTTATATGCTTTTTCGGTTTCTGCGCGCAGCTGCTCGGCTCGCTCGTCCGAAAAGGACAAAGCATCTCTTTCTTTCGGCATTTTCAAGATAAGCGAGTATATCTTCTTCGCTGTCGCCGTATTTTTGGGATAATCTGTAAATGACGTCAAGACGCTCCTCGGCTCTTTCGGTCTCATTGGGGTCATAGTCGAGCGAATATATTTTGTCGCGAAGCTCCTCGGTATATGCGCTGAGGTTCATTGCGGCATCATTGACACCGTTTGCCGTCTCGGTAAAATCCGAAGAATAATCTGCCGCTGACAGCAACTTTGAGGCAGCGTCAGCCGCAACATCGGCAGCACCCGGCATTTCACCGTCGCCGTTAAGCGCGGCATATGCCGTATGCAGCAAGTCGAGGACCTTTTCGGCATTTCTGAGGAACCCGAGCTTTTCGGTCAATTCATCTTTTTCACCCAGCCTTATATCCGCCTTTTGTATTTCCTCAATCTGATAATTAAGTATATCAAGCCTTCGGTTTTTCTCATTTACATCTGTGTTGAGGGATTTCAGCTCGTTTTCCTTTTTGATATACAGCGAATAAAGCTCTTTGAATTCATTAAGCTCTCTGCCGCTGCCTGCGAGCTTATCAATAAAAGAACAGTGCGTCTCCGGCGATAAAAGGCTTTGATTATCAAGCTGACCGTGAATATTTACAAGCTGCACACCCAATGCTTTAAGCATGGAAACGGTCGCCGGTATACCGTTTATGCGGCATACATTTTTGCCGTCAGGAGTTAATTTGCGGCTTACAATCAGCGTATCGTCTTTTTCTATACCGAGCTTTTCAAGCTCGTTTTTTACATTGTCGCCGACATTTTGAAATTCGGCGCACACCGACGCGCTGTCGGCTCCGCTTCGTATAAGCTCACGCGAGGTACGCTCGCCCAAAATTGCGTTAAGAGAATCTATAACGATAGATTTACCGGCACCGGTTTCACCTGTCATTACGTTAAATCCGTTTTCAAAATCAATAGACGCGCTTTTGATAACGGCTATATTTTCTATCTGCAAATTTGAAAGCATTTTTTCAGTCTCCGTTCAGCATTGCTTTTATCTGTAAAGTAAACTCCCGCGCCTCAGAATCACTGTGGCAAAGCACAAAGATAGTGTCGTCGCCTGCCAAAGTTGCAACTACCTTTTCGAGCTTCATTGCATCAACCGCGGCTGCCGCAGCATTTGCTGTTCCCGAAAAGCACTTAATTGCGCAGATATTACCTGCGGCTGCCACCGAAATTACCGACTGTGAAAAGATAGAATAAAACTTAGCACTGTCGTCATCTGAGCCGCTGCTGCCGACGGAATATTTTGAACGTCCGTTTTTTACGGGCGTTTTTATGAGTTTCAATTCCTTTATATCGCGCGAAACGGTAGCCTGTGTTACATTGTATCCGTTCTTTTTAAGAAGCTCCAAGAGCTCGTCCTGCGTAGTAACGGCGTTTTCGGTTATAAGCCTTAAAATAAGCTCATGTCTTTTCTTTTTCAACTTATGCCCTCCTCTGTGCCAATTTACTGTTAAGCACATCAATAAACGATTCGTTTTTAATTCTGATGAAGTCCGCGTAGTATTTTGACTTGCCTACTCTTACGCAGTCTCCCGGTCTCAGCTCTACGGAATCGTCGCCGTCACATGAAATTCTGATTTTGTCGGACGTATTTTCGGGAATTTTAACCGAAAGCACGGAGTCGTTGCCGAAGATAAGCGACCTTGCAAAAAGTGAGTGTGTGCAGATAGGCGTTAAAAGTATACTCTCGATTTTCGGGTCTACAACAGGGCCGCCTGCCGACAGCGAATACGCCGTGGAGCCTGTGGGTGTGGAAATTATGATACCGTCGGCGTAATAATCGTTGATTTTTTGCCCGTCGCACTCAACATTAAGCTTAACGAGCTTTATCTGCTCGCCTCTTGCGATTACTACGTCGTTAAGACAGCAATCGAGCGTTTTTTCACATGAGCCGTTTTTAACGGTGACATCGAGCATCATTCGTTTATCTATTGTATAATTGCCCTCTATAAGCTCCTTTAAAAGCTCGAGCTCGTTTTTTTCTATGCCCGCCATAAAGGCGAGATTGCCTGCATTGACGCCGAGTATCGGCTTTTTATATTTAACCGCTTTACGTGCCGCGTGGATAAGCGAGCCGTCACCGCCTATGGCGATAACAACGTCGCAAAGTGACAAAAGCTCTGCTTCGGGCAAACCGACGGCTTTGATTTTATGACATATTTTTTCCGCGGTTTCCGTTTCAAAATAGTATTCGGCATTGTATTTTTCAAGGTATTTACATACATCGTCCGTAACCGAAAGCGCATGAGAACGCGTTAAATTCGGCAACAATGCAATTTTCAAATCAGTCACCTGCTTTACTGTAACGTATTGTGTGAAAGCTCGGCTACTTCCGATTCTTTGCCCTTCACAGCATTTATATTGTTTTGCTCTTTTCGAAGATACATAAGGTATTCAATATTGCCCTCGGGACCTTTTATGGGCGAAAAGTCAAGCCCGACAACCGAAAATCCCGTATCAAAAGCAAAATCCGTGATTGTTTTAATAACTTCGGCGTGCGTTTCTTTGTCGCGCACAACACCTTTTTTGCCCACCTTTTCGCGGCCCGCCTCGAACTGCGGCTTTATAAGGCATACCGCCTCGCCGCCGTCGTTTAAGAGTTCAAAAAGGACGGGTAAAATGATTTTAAGCGATATAAATGAGACATCCACACTCGCAAAATCAAGCTTTGTGCCGATATCGTCAATTGTAAGGTATCGGAAGTTTGTACGTTCCATATTCACGACGCGTTCATCGGTGCGAAGCTTCCATGCGAGCTGACCGTATCCCACGTCAACCGAAAACACCTTTGCCGCTCCGTTTTGCAGCATACAATCTGTAAATCCGCCGGTTGATGCGCCTATATCCATACATATTTTATCTTGAAGTGAAAGATCAAATGCCTTAACCGCCTTGTCGAGCTTATAGCCTCCGCGGCTGACAAACGGCATTTTTTCGCCGCGAACCTCGATTTGATCGTCTTCTTTCACATTTTGACCCGACTTAAGAGCCTTTTGCCCGTTTACAAAGACCTGACCCGCCATAATTAACGCGCCTGCCTTCGCACGGCTGTCCGTAAGTCCGCGTTCAAAAACGGCTACGTCAAGCCTCGTCTTTTTTTCCGCCATCGTCATACTCCAAAATTGTTTTTATCATACCGTTTTCGTCAAGCGAATACTCGCTTAAAAGAGCGGAAACCGCTGCGTGCTTTACAAATTCATTGTCTACCGCCGTTAAATTGAAATTGCCTTTAAAGCCTTTTTCCGACATCATTTCGGAGAATACCGAGCCTATACCGCCGACTTTGATGCCCTCTTCAAAGAAAAACACTTTTTTTACATGAGAGAACCCTTTTAACAGCGTCCTCCGAAATGGGCTTTATACGGTTAAGCTTTAATACAGAGACGTTATATCCGCGGCTTATAAGCTCATCTGCCGCAGAGCAGGCATAGGAATAAAGTCTGCCGTATGTGACAATGAACGTATCCGAGTCATCTCTGCCGTAAACCGCAAACGGTTCAAAAGAAAGATCGTTCGACTCCGGTACGGGCTTTTCGGTACCGCGCGGATAGCGTATGGCTACCACACCGTTACTGTGGTATATCGCCCTTATAAAAGCGTGTTTTAATTCTGTGTATGTAGACGGTGAATAAACCGTTATACCGGGTATTCCGTTTAAAAATGCCGCATCCAAAATACCTTGGTGCGAAATGCCGTCCTCGCCGACAAAGCCCGCGCGGTCAACAGCGATTATCATATGAAGATGCTGCATAGCTCCGTCATGTACAAGCTGGTCATAGCACCTTTGAAGGAACGTAGAATATACGGCGAAAACCGGCACCATACCGCCTCTTGCAAGTCCCGAGGAAAAGGTTACGGCGTGTTCTTCGGCTATGCCGACATCATAAAATCTGTCGGGAAACTGCTTTCTGAATTTTTCAAGGCCCGTGCCGAGAGACATAGCCGCGGTTATAGCGCATATACGCTTATCCTTAGAGGCTATATCGCACAGGAAATCGCCGAACTCGGCGGAAAAATTCGTGCCGCCGTATACGGGCTCGCCCGTATTTATATTGAATTTTGAAATCCCGTGGAACTCGCTCGGGGATTTCTCGGCAAAGTCGTAACCCTTACCCTTCACCGTGTTGATATGAAGAAGCACCGGGGCATTTACCATTTTCGCACCCTCAAGAGCCTCGCAAAGCTGAGTTATATTGTGTCCGTCAATGGGTCCCATATAACGGAAGCCGAGCTCCTCAAAAAAAGTGCTTTTATATATTAAATTCTTTAGCCTTGTCTTTGATTTAAAAAGCTGCTCCGATATTTTTTTGCCTATGAGCGGTATGCGATTGATTATTTTTTCGGTACGCGCCTTCAAGCGGAAATAACCCGGTTTTGAACGAAGCACGGCAAGATACCTGGCGACAGAGCCGACGTTTTTTGAAATAGACATCTCGTTATCGTTAAGTATGACTATGAGTCGCTGCTTGGATCTGCCTGCATTGTTGAGTGCCTCATAAGCGAGCCCGCCCGTCAGCGCACCGTCGCCTATTACGGCTATTGCGGTATGCTTATCATTATTAAGACCGTTTGCGGTTGCAACACCGAGAGCCTCTGAAATAGAAGTACTCGAGTGTCCGCTGTAAAAAATATCGTGCTCGCTCTCCGACGGATTTGTAAAGCCCGAAAGTCCGCCCTCACGGCGTATTGTCTCAAATTCGGGATACCTGCCCGTCAAAAGCTTATGCGTATATGCCTGATGGCCGACATCCCAAATAATTTTATCCTTGGGCGAATCAAAAACCCTGTGAAGAGCAATTGTAAGCTCGACAACACCGAGATTCGACGCCAAATGACCGCCGTTTTGCGAAACCGTATCTACGAGAACCTCTCTGATTTCCTGCGCCAAGAGCGGCAAATCATCTTCATTGAGATTTTTTACGTCCGCAGGCGATTTTATTTTATCAAGATACTTCATTAAAAAAACTTCCCCCGAAGACCGGTTATTTTTTTCTTAAAGCCAGCTTATATGCTAATTTTTCAAGGAAAGACGTGTCACCGTCAAAAACTCCGAGAGCGTTTACCGCCTCTTTAGTCAATTCGTCAACCGTCTCCTGTGATTTCTCAATACCCATAAGCTTAACATACGTTATCTTTTCATTTTTGTCGTCGCTGCCGACGGGTTTGCCGAGTGTGGCGGTATCGCTTGTGACGTCAAGTATATCGTCTACAATCTGAAAAGCAAGCCCTATGTTTTCGGCATAAACAGACGCCGCGGCTATCTTTTGCCCATCATATTTTTCCGATGCGAGACAGCCTAAGGTACACGCTGCCTTTATAAGTGCACCGGTTTTAAGACGGTCTATCGTTTGAAGAGCTGAGAGCGTTGGTTTGCTTTTCTCCGCTTTGAGGTCAAGCACCTGACCGCCGACCATACCGTTGATGCCTGCAAGATTTGAGAGCGTAAACAGTGCCTCTTTAAAAGTATCGACTTTAATGTCTTCGGCTTTTGAGAGCGTTTCAAACGCAAGAGTCAAAAGCCCGTCGCCTGCCAAAAGCGCATATTCCTCGCCGAATGCCTTGTGGCACGACGGCTTGCCGCGCCTCATATCATCGTTATCCATACACGGAAGATCGTCGTGAATCAGCGAATAAGTGTGAATCATCTCTACGGCGCATGCAAACGGTATAGCCCTTTGCACATCTCCGCCGCACACACGGCAAAACTCAAGCGTCAATACGGGTCTTATTCTTTTTCCTCCGCCCTCTGCACTGTATTTCATCGCGTCAAGAACAACATCTTGACCGTCCGAAACCGAGCCGAGGTACACTTTCAACGCCTCGTCTATCATCTCAATATATTTTTCGTGAGTATATTCCATAAATATCACTCCGCTTCTTTGTTTTTGAGCTCCGTTATTTTCTGCTCTGCATTTTTTAGACATTCGCTGCAATAATCCGAAAGGCGCGTGCCCTCTTCAAAAAGCTTGATTGAATCATCAAGTGAGATGTTCTTGTCTTCAAGCAGCTTTGATATTTCTTCAATCCGCGTTACGGCGGACTCAAATGTCTGTTTCATTGCGTTATCTCCTTAACCTCACAAACGGCAGAGCCGTCGTGAAATCTGACATTGATTTTATCACCCTTCTCAAGTGCCTGCGACGAGTATACATTTTTTCCGTTTTTGTCGGAAACAAAGGCAAATCCGCGCATAAGCACCGACATAGGGTCAAGCTTTGACAGCGCAGTTGCGGCAGATATAAATTCCACTTTTTTGCCGCCGATACGGTTTTCATATGATGACAGCATTTTTGAAAAAGCCGTATCAAGGCGTTGACTCCGATTCGACAGCATTTCGTCGGGAGATTTTAAAACTCCCTTAGACGTAAGATATTCAAGCCTCGAGCGTCTGTCTGCAATTCCGGAGGAAACGTTTAAAAACATTCGGTTCTTTAAAGCCGACAAAGCGTACTGTAATTCGTTCGCATCCGGAACCGCCAATTCCGCTGCTGCCGACGGCGTGGGAGCGCGCATATCCGCAACAAAATCACAAATTGTAAAATCGGTTTCGTGCCCTACCGCGGAGATTACGGGAATTTCGGAATTGTAAACGGCTCTTGCAAGCCCCTCGTCATTAAACTCCCAAAGATCCTCTATTGAGCCGCCGCCCCTGCCGATTATTATAACATCCGCAGCCCTTTCGGAGTTAAATAAATTAACCGCGTCTGTAAGCTGCAAATGGGCACCGTCGCCCTGAACCAAAACGGGGCAAAAAACTATTTCGGCATAAGAAAAGCGTCTGCCGAGGACGTTTATTATATCGCGCACGGCTGCGCCTGTGGGCGAAGTGATAACTCCGACTTTTTCGGGGTACGGCGGCAGCGGCTTTTTGTGAAGCTCGGAAAAAAGCCCTTCCTTTTGAAGCTTTTCTTTAAGCTGCTCATACGCAAGGTTGAGAGCACCGACACCGTCGGGCTGCATATCGTCAACATACAGCTGATACTGCCCTGAAGCCTCATAGACACTCACTCTGCCTCGGGCGATAACCTTCATTCCGTCCTCAGGCATAAATTTGAGCCTTTTTGCGGAGGAATTAAACATAACGGCCCTTACCGCGGACGAATCGTCCTTTAACGTAAAATAAAGGTGACCCGTGCGATAGTGATTTGTAAAATTGGATATTTCGCCGCTTATAAAAATATTCGCGAGATTTTCATCGGCGTCGAAATTCATCTTGATGTATCTGTTGAGCTGTGATACGCTCAGCACCAATGTATTCTGCATTATTTTCTCCGATCATACATAATGGAAGAAAGAACCGCCGTGCCTGCCGCGTTATCTGCCGAATAAGCCGGCTCGGCGAAAATCGCGTTGTATTTATCATGAAAATAATTTTTAATTCTCTTGTTTGAAGTGACACCGCCCGAAAAAACAACCGGTAAAGCTCCGTACTTCGGCATAAGAGCCTTGTACATACCGTCAAGCGCGGCAATAACGCTGTCTATGCAAAAAAGTGCAATATCGGATTTTTCGTAGTTTTCGGTCAACATTTTTTTGCACTTATTTTCGACTCCGGAAAGCGAACAATCGGTATTTTTCATTGACGGTTTTATTTTAAATACCGCATTGCTTTTTTCCGACAGCCTTTCAATCTCCGGTCCCGCGGGGAAATTCAGCGAGAGCATAACCCCGACACGGTCTATTGCCTGACCGGCCTTTAAGTCGGAAGAGCTCGCCACTATTTCGGCGTTTATAATGTGCTCATTATCGGGATTTACCAAAACGGCTTCCGTGGTGCCTCCGGATACGTGAAACGCAATAAACGGCTCATTTAAAAGCTCAAGCCTGCCGGCGGAATAAAGAGCCGCAGCTATATGCCCCTCTTGATGAGAAAAGCGGTAAAGCGGAACCGACAGAGCTCTTGACACAGCCGTTGCGGCTGAAATACCCGTTAAAAAGCACGGCATATATGAGCCTTCCAATCGCCTCGGAGCATAAGAAACGCCCACAGCGGAAATGTCCCTTTTCCCCGTCTTCGTAAATAGCTTGTCGATTATTTCGGGAAGCTGCACCGTATGGTGGAAAACTGCGTCGCTCTGACGTATTCCTTTTTCGCCTTTTTTTACCGGCAGCAGCATTTTTTCCTGAAGCAGCACATTATGAGGGCTTTCGTAAATTGCCGCCGAGGTAGTATAATTACTCGTATCTATTCCGAGAAAATCACTCATTTTTATTATCTCTCGAGTAGCTTCCCAAAATGCCGTTTACAAATGACGCATCCTCCGCCGTGGCGTACTTTTTGGCAAGCTCAACGGCCTCGTTTATGGATACGCTCTCGGGGATAGAGTCAACAAACATCATCTCGCATATGGCAAGACGAAGTATAGCGAGAGTTGTTTTGGGAAGTCTTGATTTTTTCCAGCCTATGGAATACTTATCTATAACGGCGTCAACGGCGTCGATATTTTCGAATACCGCCTTTGCAAGAGAAGAGGCAAAAGCCGATTCGGAAAACACATCGGCCTCGGCGGCATAAGAGATTATGTCATCCATAGAAGTATCCATATTAAATTCTTTTTCAAAAATAAGTACGAACGCCTGCTCGCGTTCTTCGGTTCTTGTCATAGCTTGTCCGCTCCCGATAATTTAATAAAACAAAACCGGCTCTTTACCGCCGAATACAGCAAAGAACCGGAAAACGTCAGTTTTTCAATTCGTTAGGTTCGCAGTAATCAACGCCTTGTACGCAAACATTCACCTTGCTTACAACCTTGCCGGTCATACTCTGAACGGCATTTTTGACGCTTTGCTGAACGGCGGTGCATACAGATTGAATATTAAATCCGCTTTTGATATTTATAAAAAGCTGAACTTTAATATCGTTGTCAAGGCTCCACACCTTAACCGCGCGAGGCGATTCCGATAAATGTGCCTGTGACAATAAATCCGCAGGGCGGCTCGAAAAGCTCCCGAAGCCGTCAACGTCCTTTACGGCGTTTGCGGCAATAGATGCAATTACGTCATTTGAAATAACTACTCCGCCGCTGTCACGATTGTCGTTATAACTCATGTGGTTACCCACCTTTCGACATTGAAACAAATATATTTCAATCGATTATTTGGTTTAAGTATAACACAAACAATCACAATAATCAATTAAAATATGTACACGTATGTCCTATTTTGCCTCAACAACGGTAACCTTTGAAGACGGCAGTCCCGACTTTGCGGTTACGATATCCACAATCTGCGTCAAAGCTTCGTCGGTAAGATAGCCCTTTTCAACCGTAACTGACGCGGACTCACCGAGAGATACAAGGCATTTTCCGCCGAGCTTTGCGGTTATCAGATTTTCTATATCGCTCTCGTCGGTTATGTTTTTTGTAAGCTTTTCGAGTCCTTCCGAAGCCTTTTGCTTACTGTCCGAGTCGGCATCGGAGCTGTTAATTACATCCTCAAGCGCCGATTTGGCTTCGTCGTGCGCAGACGTTCTCTTGAGCTTCGCCTCAGAAAGCCAATCGCTCTCTGCGGCCGCCGCGGTTCCGTTGACATACATGGCGTCTCCGAGATTTGCGCTAACCGTTGTTGTCTCATCCGCTGCCTTGTTTACGCTTTTCGCCTCGGGCTTTGTGTAATACCAATTTACGAACATAGCAGTTCCGAGGGCTATTACAAGTCCCGTAAGTACAAGATGCTTTCTTTTTATTGTTGCGCTCATCATTTTGCCTCCGAATTTTTCATTTTTAATACTGTTATCTTATTTGAGTCCACCGAGAGAGCCGCTCTTACGGCGGAAGTTATGCCGTTTTTTACCGCGGCATTGTCGCCGCCGTCGCACACAACTATAACGCCTCTAACTTCCGGCTCTGTGGTTTTCAGCACCACTCCGCCGTCGTCATCCGTCAGGACAAACTTTTTCTCATAGGATTTTTCGGATGTTTTATCGCCGCTTTTGGAATTTTCCTTTTCATCTTTTGCATACTGGGTCTGCTCCGAGGTATCAAGCGTTACCATAACCTGTACCCTGCCCGCCCCGTCAACCGAGGAAATAATGCTTTCGAGACGTTTTTCAAGCGTTTCCTCATATGACGATACGGAATTCTTATTTTGCTCGCCTGTTTCCGCTTTCTTATACGAGCTTTTCGGGATAAACTCAGATATGACTATAAACACTATACCGAGAATTCCCGCTGCGACTGTCAAAAGCAGCTTTTTATCCTTTTTCAGTTTCTCGGAGAGCTTTGGCAGCTTTTTCATTGTTCATCCCTTATTATTCTTATTATTTCCCGTGAAAAACCGGTATAATCCGTTACCGCGGATATAATCTCATCGTCCGACGGCGAATTATACGGCACGGACAAACACACGTTACTAATCTCTATGATGTCGTCTGCCGTTTTATTCATATCGAAGGTTATCTTCTCATACTCGATTTCACGGGAAGAAAGTGCTTCGGCAAGACTTTTTTCGACGGCGATTTCATAAGCCGACATATTATCGGCGGCAGTTTCCTCTGTCTCGTCGCCGAAAACGGAGAAATCGGATTGTGAAAAAGCCTCCTCCCCGTTTTTAGCTGCCGAGCTTATTATAAACAGCAAAAATATTAAAGACAACGCGGTACCTGCGGTCTTTTTGACATTGCCCCGAGGCAGTAAAATGCGGAACAGGGACATAATTACCGAAAAAACACATACAGATAAAAGCCAAAGCTTTATATTGCTCATTTTACGACCTCAATGATAAAATTATGCCCGTAGACAGTATAAAAACAACAGCGGAAAAGACGGTTATTGTGTTAGTCAGAGATAAAACACCTGAAACGCCGTCAAGCACTTTTGCCGCATTTTCTTCGCCGAGCAATCCGCATAACGCGGAGCATATATTTACGGCTATCATCCACAGCAGCATCTCGGTTATTACGGGAATGTTGACAGCCGCTATCGCAAATATACCGAATGCTCCCACGGTACCTTTGATAAGATTAAGACTGCCGAGAACCGAGGTATAAGCGTCGCCTATTGCTCCGCCGACTATGGGTATGGTGTTTCCGGCAAGCAGCTTTATTCCCTTTACGCTTACGCTGTCGGCGGAGGAAGCAAGAGCACCCTTTATTGTGACCAGCCCCACAAATACGGTTGATAAAACACCGAGAACAATCGAAATAATCTTTTTCAAAAGCGATATTATTTTCGCGGAATTTACATTGTCCGAAACGGATGACAAAAGCGTAACCATCATAATGAGCCCGGTTAACGGAACGAAAAACATTGATGAAAGTTGTGATACCGCCTCTGCCGCCGCAAGCTCAAGTGCACTGTAAGAAGCCGAGGTAAGAGTCATTCCGCTCGCGGCTACCGTCCCGGCAAAAACGGGAATATAACCCTTCATAAAATCAGCCGTCAGCGCAATCGACGATGCCGCAGACGAAAGGGTGCTCGCAAGAGGCACCGTCAAAGCAGAAACTATCAGAAAAGAGCATACCGTACCGACCGAATATTTTTCTGCGGTTTTTGATGGGGCGAAGCTGCCGACTACTGCCGCGACAACCGCTATTGACAGTACAATACCGAGCGTCTTTACGGGTTCTTTCAGCTTACCCTTTGCAATATCTATAATGCAGGTTATTATTTTTCTCGGCGAAGCGCTTATAAGCGAGTCATAATCTATGTTTTCAATGCCCATTGACTCAAGAATTTTGCTTGTCTCGTCGCTTATTTCCACGGCAAAGTCATCGGAAGTGATTTTTTCATCACCTGTATCGGCGGCACTCGCGGCAATCGGAAGCAAAAATATTACGAGCATTAAAAATGTAAGTATTGTAACCGTTTTTTTTACTTTCCGCAAAGGCTTACACATAATTTGATTATTTCTCCGATCACAGGCAAAATCATACCCGCTATTGTTATTTTCCCTATAAGCTCCGCCGTCTTTGCAAGAGCCGTTTCCGAAGCGTCCCGGCATACGGCCGAGGCTATTTCGGTAACCACCGATACACCGGCTGTTTTTACCATAAGCTTTAAGCCTTCGGTATTTATTTCCGCATCTCCGATACTTTCGCCGATTTTATCCGATAGCACGGAAAACGCCGCAACAGCCGAAAACAGTACTGTCAAAAGCACAGCTATGCGAAGTAAAAACGAATACTCCGGCCTTAACTGCTTTATGATAACTATCGACAAAACACCGGTCAGAATTATAAGTATCAGCTTAATCATATATCAAAGGTTGATTCTATGATGCTGCGAAGCTCCCCTATACCCGGCAGTAGCATCATCACTATTACGGCTATACCCGCAATAACCGTCAGCGTTGCGTATTCCTCGCGTCCCGAGCGCGACAACACCTGATAGAGCACAGCCACGATTATTCCGATGGCGGCAATTTTAAAAATAAAATCAACTTCCATACTTCCTCCGTTTTAAAAGAGCACTATCACGGCAAGCGCACCGAAAAGCACACCGAGAGAACCGTAAACGCGCGGCGCACTCGCAGCTCTTTCGTGAAGCTCCTTTTGCCTGAGTTCAAAATAAGAGATAAATGTATCGCAATTTTCGAGCTCGCTCTGTTTGTCTGCCGAGCCGAAGGTGTCGGAAAAAGCCTTAAGCTTTTCAATACAGTCCTGCGGTAAGCAAGTATCGGATTTGTTTTTATCAATCGCATTTTTCCACGCTGAGGAAAAGCTGTCTCCCCGGCGAAAACGCTCTCTTGCGTCCTTTATAAAAAACATATCCTTGTATTCCGACTCAAGAAGGCTGTCTAATATTTTGTCGGCGGGAGTCGATACATACGATATCAGCGTCCTTATGTATTTGAGCATTGAGATTACCGAATACGCCTCCCTGTCGCTCGCCGTTATTGTCATCGCCTTGTTTATCCCCGCAAGGCTCAGTGCCGCAAATATCATCACAAGGCCCACAGTTTTCATAATCTTCCGCTCCGAAGTAAAATATTTCCTTTATCTTTCCTATATTCTTCCCTGTATCCAAAAACACGGCGGCGTCAATAAGTCCGCTCTCCAAAAGCTTCTTCGTACCGTGCCGTAAATAAAGCTCGTTAAGACTTGAGGCGTGCGCGGTAACGATAAATTTAACTCCGCAGGCAATACCGTTTAACACCTCGTTTGCCTCACTTTCGCTTCCAAGCTCGTCACAGAATATAATGTCGGGAGACAAAGTCCTCACCGCGGTCATTATTCCGTACGGCTTCGGGTAAAAAGAGAGAATGTCGGCGTTAAAGCATTCCGAGCTTTTAAGGCACGAGAGCTCGCCGCGTTCATCAATAACGGCACATTTATAAAAGCTTCCGATAAATCCGTCGGAAAACTTACGTACAAGGTCTTTTAAAACCGTTGTTTTACCCGACATCGGCGCACCGGCAACAATAATGCTACGCGGTTCGTTTAAAAAAAGTCTGTCCGATATGGCGTCGGAGCAGCCTTTGATTTCACGCGCCACTCTGATATTTACGGAGGTTAGCTCGCGTATTGCCGTAACAGCTCCGTTTTGTATAACAGCGGTTCCGCAAATGCCGACGCGACAGCCGCCTTTAAGCGTTATAAAACCGTTTACAAGGTCGCTTTGGTGGCTGTACACGGAATATCCGCACATTTTGGTAACCATATCCGAAATTTCACTTCCCGTTATAACGGGGAGATTATCCGAACAGATAAAGCTCATTCTTCCGCCCGAAGTTATAAACGCACAGCCGTTTCTCGTGACTATCGACACGGGCTTATCCGCTCTGAGGCGTATCTCGGTTATTTCATCGCAGATATTCGGCGGCAATTTCAGAAAAAACGCTCTTATACGCGGCGGTAAATAGTAAAAAATATCGCTGAGAAAATCTTTTCCGCTTTCCATTGTTTTTCACCTCGTTTATATATATGTTACTTGTCCGCAAGTAGAACTAAATTCTTGAAACAGACAAAGCAATGTGATATACTGAGGTAAAAATTTACCTATGATACACAAGACACCAAATAATTAAACAAAGGAACAACCGAAATGAGCAAAACTAAGGTCAAAAAGAAAAAAGAAACCAAATTTTCACTCTTTCTGAAAAACAACAAATATATTTTGATATCGGCATTGATTGCCTTTGCCGTAATGCAGCTTGTTTACTTCTGCTTCAGCCTTATTCCGTACGGCGATATGACAATCCTCAGAATGGACCTTTATCATCAATACGGTCCGCTGTTCGCAGAGCTGTATGACAGACTCACAAGCGGAGAATCGCTTATATACTCGTGGAATTCGGGTCTCGGAAGCAGCTTCCTCGGCAATTTCTACAACTATCTTTCGAGTCCCGTTACAATACTCATTCTCTTTTTCGGTCATAAGAACATTCCCGAAGCCATAGCGGCTATGATAGCGGTAAAAGCCATGCTCTCGGCAGGCTCGTTTACCTACTATATAAAAAAATCACTCGGAAGGCACGACCCGACAACGGCGGCATTCGGTATTTTATATGCTTTCTGCGGCTATTTTGTGGCTTACTACTGGAATCTTATGTGGCTTGACGCCATGGTACTTTTCCCCGTAATTTTGCTCGGAATCGAAAAAATAATTAACAAGGGCAAGCCGACTCTTTACTGCATTTCGCTCGCCCTGATGTTCTTTGCGAACTACTATATGGCATATATGATATGCATTTTTGCCGTTTTGTATTTTCTCACCTACTATTTTGCAAATTACTCAATCGAGCAGAAATTTAACAGAGCCTTGAGCAAAAAAGCACCTCTTTCAAAAAGGCTTTCAAATTCGCTTTTTTGGAGTTCGGGAGTTAAATTTGCCTTTTACTCAATAGTCGCCGTACTGCTTGCGGCTTTTGTGGTTATACCCCTTATAACGATTCTCACCGACAGCTCCGCAACCTCAAGCGGCTCTCCCGCCGAATACAAAAAATATTTCAGCACGTTTGATTTTCTCGCAAATCATCTTGCAAGCTCCGAGCCTACAATCAGAAGCAGCGGCACCGACGTTTTGCCGAATGTTTACTGCGGCGTGATTACTCTGCTTTTGGTTCCGCTGTTTTTGTTCTGCAAAAAAATCAAAACACGCGAAAAGATTTCATACGTCTGCCTTTTGGGCGTGCTTTATTTAAGCTTTAATATGAATTATCTCAATTTCGTATGGCACGGCTTCCATTTCCCCAACGATCTGCCGTACAGATTTTCATTTATGTACTCGTTTGTGCTGCTCGTTATGGCGTACAAGGCTCTCATACACATAAAGGACTTTTCAGGCAAAGAAATATTGGCGACCGGCCTCGGATTTGCGTTGTTCCTTGTTCTTGTTGAAAAAATCACATCTAAAAATATCGGCGATATGTCGCTCGGTCTCAGCATAATATTCGGCGTCGGTTATGTTCTTATTCTGAGGCTGCTCAAGGATAAAAAATACCAGGCGTCGGCGGTTTCGATACTGCTTTTGTGCACCGTCACGTCAGAAATAGCTCTCGGTAACACAAGTCACTATTCAATGAATCAGAACAAGACCAATTACACAAGCGATTATGACGATTTCAGAACAATGAAGAAACAGCTTGACGACTATGACGGTAACGGCTTTTATCGTATGGAGCTGACAAATCTCCGCACGAGGATGGATCCGTGTTGGTACGATTACAACGGCGTTTCGGTATTCTCGTCGATGGCATATGAGAGCGTATCAAATATGCAGCAAGAGCTCGGTATGTTCGGAAATTATATCAACAGCTACACATATAATCCGCAAACACCTGTATATAACGCGATGTTCGGTCTTAAATACCTCGTTGATAACTGCGGATATTATTTAAATGACGAGCTTTATTCAAGCATTATGCAAAACGGAAAGTTCACCGCATACAAAAACAATTACGCTCTGCCCTTAGCCTTTGCCGTAAACAAAGATGTTGCGTCATGGTCAAGCAAGGATGCCTTAAATCCGTTTGAAGCTCAGAACAGCTGGTTTGAAAAAGCGACAGGTGTTTCCGATGTTTTAAAGCAAGTCGATATAAGCAACGTAACATACAGCAACCTTAGCACATTCTCGGATATGCAGTTGTCCGTTGGCCTACTTGCATACAGCAAAAACACTTCCGGCGCTTCGGCGAGCTTTACGGCGGAGATAGTACCGCAAACCAATGCAAATATGTATGTATACGTTAAATCCGCTTCAAGCGACAACGCGACAATCACGGCTGACGGTTTTTCAAAGACGTTTGACACAGACGACGGATATATAATCGACCTCGGCGAACGCACACCCGAAGAAACCGTTTATGTGGACGTACCGATAAAGAACTCGGCAGCGGACAGCGGAACCATTTCGTTCTATGTTTACTCACTTGATATGGACAAATTCAAGGAAGGATATGAAAAGCTCTCAGGAAGCGGCGAGCTTAAAATAACCTCCTATAACGACACTGAGATATTCGGAGACATAACCGTAAATGACGGCGAAATGGTCTATACCTCTATTCCCTACGACACAAACTGGGAGGTATATGTTGACGGAGTTAAAGTAAAAGCCGATGATATAGTTAAGATTTCCGACAGCCTTATGGGCTTTTACGCCGAACCGGGAGAACACGAAATTTACTTCCGCTATTATTCCTACGGACTCAGAAACGGCGCAATAATCTCAATTATTACTATTATCATAGCAACGCTGCTAATAATAATGAAACGCCGCAAAGTTCTGTTTTATAAAAAGAATAAACAGGATAAATGGTTGTTGTTAAACGAAAACGCCGCCGCTTTTGACGTAAGTTCGGCTGCAAATCCGAATGATACCTCGATAAGTGGCCGCGCGGATCCGCCGACAGAAGCCATAAAGCCCGACTTACCCGAAGACAATTCGACCGCAGACAAAACTCCGGACGAAGAAATCAGTTCACCCCAAAAAGGCTCGGACAATGCGGAAAAAGAGAAAATAAAAAACGACAATAACGGTGAAGCTTAAAGCAGGGGGGTAATCCCTGCACAATATGATTTTTATTTGCTTAAGCCGAAAAAATCACGACCGATAAGCAAAGAGGACATTTAATATGGCTGAGATTTCGAAAAAAATCAGACAGAGCAAGGTCTTGTGCGGGGAAAATAAAATTCCTTACGCAAGGGCGGTTGTGCTCATGAGCCTTTTCACCTTTACGTTTTTAGGTGCTGAATTTTTGTTTGTCAATATAATTGCGCGCACGGCATCGGGCAATCTGTCGGTAAACGCGCAAAACTATGTGCTCGGCATCTACGGCGGCGCGCTGACCTTATTTATCATCGTCGGCAAAAAGAAAAAGGCAGTATTGCCTAAATAACGGGTAAACACCGAAATCCATATAAAAGCGGACAGCGACATTCAAAGTTGCTGTCCGCTTTTTAAAAATTTCATAAGGCAATTTGACAAAACGCGTTTTATACAATACCATATATGCAGATTATTTCTTGAAAGGAAAAAACTATGTCTGTAAAGAATGACATACGCTCGGAGCTTGAAGCACACAGAGGAGAAGATATTTCCGGACAATATCTTGCCGAAAAGCTCGGTGTATCGAGAAACGCCGTATGGAAAGCAATAAATTCACTTAAAAACGACGGATATAAAATTACATCTTCCACAAATAAGGGGTACTGTTTGTCGGAGTCCTGCGATATTCTCTCGCAAAGCACCATTGAAAGGCTTTGCGGCGAAAATACGGACATAAAAATATTTGAGAGCTTAGACTCCACCAACAATGAAGCAAAGAGAGAAACGGCAAATGGGAAAACCGACAAGCCGTTGCTCATCATTTCGGAGGAGCAAACTCTCGGTCGCGGCAGAAACGGACGCAATTTTTACTCGCCTAAGGGTACAGGATTATATTTTTCGCTCGTCACCTCTCCTAAAAGCGATTTGACGTCAGCCGTCGGTATAACGTCATATGCCGCCGTCTGCGTAGTTGAAGCAATTAAGGAGCTCACGGGAACCGATACAAAAATCAAATGGGTAAACGACATATATCTCGACGGCAAAAAGCTGTGCGGAATACTGACGGAAGCGGTATCCGACTTTGAAACCGGTACCGTAAGCAACATAATAATAGGCATAGGAATCAATCTGAAAACCGCCACCCTGCCTGACACACTCAAGGACAAGGTAGGTTTTTTGGAATACGATTTACCGATTAAAAACGAGTTAATTTCGCTTATAGTTAAAAAATTACTAAAGTATGATGAGGAACGAAACAGTTTTATCGGTAGATATAAAAAATATTCTCTTGTTTTAGGAAAAGACATTAAATATACGAAGAATAATACTGAATTTTACGGCACGGCTCTCGACATCGACAAAGACGGAGGGCTTATCGTAAAGAGCGGGAATTCAACAACGGTGCTGAAAAGCGGTGAAATAAGCCTTTACCTTTAATTATTGCCTTCATCGCAAACAAAGCCTTAACACTTTTTTATTTCGCAGCATATAGTGTATTAGCGCAGTAAAAAAAGATAAGGCGGTGTCGGCATGATAAGAAAACGACGTATCGGTATCGGAGCCGTGTTTGTGACCTTGGGGATAGCCTTGGCAGTTGCTTTTATTCTGCCGGCACAATGGCTCGTAGTTGTACTCGCTCTCGCTCTTGTTTGCAGCGGGATAACGCTTTGCAGAAACTGTTGTTAAGGAGGAGTCTGTTTTGAAGGTTATTGTTTTTAAAAGCTCGAAGCTGCTCGGAGGTTTTCTGAGACTGATTTTCGGAATAAAAAAGGATACAGTAACACAATAAATACATAAATGGCTGCAAAAACCTCGGTTTTTACAGCCATTTTATTTTACGGTTATATTCTTCAGAATTTAAGCCATTCGGTAAATTCGGCATCCGACGGCATACGGAAATCTCCGCGCGGCGAAAGGCTTACAGAGCCCACCTTAGGGCCGTCCGGCAAGCACGAGCGCTTAAACTGGCTTATGAAAAATCTTTTGATAAAAAGCCTGAGCCACTCTTTGAGCTGCTCCTCTGAATACTTACCCGAAAAAGCACGAGATGCCATAAACAGCAGCTTTTGCGGTTTAGTGCCGAAACGCACGAAGTAGTAAAGATAGAAATCGTGAACCTCGTACGGACCGAGCTTATCCTCGGTTTTTTGCTTGATATTACCGTTTTCATCAGGCGGTAAAAGCTCGGGACTTACGGGAGTTGCAAGCACACGCAAAAGGATCTGCTCTATTTCACCGCCGAGTTTTTCGGCTTCAAAGCGAACCAAATGTCTCACAAGAGTTTTCGGTACAGAGCAGTTCACACCGTACATACTCATATGGTCGGCGTTATATGTGCACCACCCGAGCGCAAGTTCGCTGAGGTCGCCTGTGCCGACGAGTATGCCGCCGACCTTGTTTGAAATATCCATAAGTATCTGCGTGCGTTCCCTCGCCTGCGTATTTTCATAGGTGATGTCGTGAATATCGCTGTCGTGCCCTATATCGCTCATATGGCGCAGGCAGGCAGGTTTTATATCTATTTCCTTAAAAGTTGTATTGAGTGCTTTTATAAGCTCTACGGCGTTATTATACGTCATATCGGTAGTGCCGAAGCCCGGCATTGTGACACATATAATGTTTTCATTGGGAAGCGACAACATCTCCATAGCCTTAACGGCTACAAGAAGTGCCAGCGTGGAATCAAGTCCGCCGGAAATACCGATAACAGCCTTTTTAAGTCCCGTATGCGCAAGACGCTTGGCAAGTCCCGCGCTTTGAATTGAGAGTATTTCGCCGCAACGAAGCTCCCTCTCGCTTTCGTTTGACGGAACAAACGGATAGGGATAAAAATTTCTTGTAACATCGTCATATTCCGCCTCATTTACATATGCGGGAATGACGGTAAAATCGTTTTCGCGCAAAATCTCATTATTGTCGGAAAAAGAGCCGTTTCGTACACGCTCGGAATTCAGCTTTTCAAAGTCGATAAACGCCGAGGCACTGCTGCCGTCAAACGCAAAGCGTTCACTCTCCGACAAAATCGCTCCGTTTTCCGCTATTGTACAAGCTCCCGAAAACACAAGGTCGGTTGACGACTCGCCTACTCCAGAAGAAACATATACATAAGCGCAAAAGCACTTGGCGCTCTGCACGGAAATTATATTTTTTCGATAATCATTCTTTGTGACAGCCTCATTGCTTGCCGACAAATTCGCTATAATATCGGCACCGTTAAGGCAAAGCTCGCTGCTCGGCGGAACGGGAACCCACAAATCCTCACAGATTTCAACTCCGAGAACAGCTCCAGATGACAGAGTAAAAAGCAAATTGCTGCCGAACGGCACCTCTTCGTCATCAATTATAACGGATGAGCAATTCACCTTTTCGGAGGAGGCAAACCACCGCTTCTCATAGTATTCATTATAGTTAGGTATATACGTTTTCGGCACAATTCCGAGAATAGCTCCGCTCTGCAAAACAGCGGCGCAATTATAAAGCCTGCCGCTCACACGCAGAGGTAAGCCTATACATATAACGGCATCGCTGTATGCCGTTTCTTTTGAAAATTTAATAAGCGCGTCAAGCGCACTCTGTATAAGCGCGTCCTGTAAAAACAAATCGCCGCAGGTGTAAGCCGTAAGATAAAGCTCCGGGAACACTATAAGAGAGCTACCCGACTCGCTTTCGGCCTTTACGGTTTTAAGGGCATTCTGAAGATTTTTTTCGACATTTGCAACCGTTACGCGCGGCGAAACCGCCGAAACTTTAATAAATCCGGTATTCATATTGAGTCTCCGTTTTTTCAAAATCTTTATCAGTATTTTTTCAAATATAATAATATTATAACACAAGAATTATATACCGAAAAGATATATTTGTCCATAATCACGTTAATAACGCAAGTCGGTTGACAACGGTGTTAAAATAAAAACTATAATTATATGAAGGCGACTGATAATATGAGAAAATTCAGCAAATCACACAAGCTCGACCACGTTTGCTATGATATACGAGGCCCGGTCCTTGAAAAAGCGAGCGAAATGGAAAGCGCCGGCACAAAAATACTGAAGCTCAACATCGGCAACCCGGCACCCTTTAACTTTTCCGCTCCCGACGAAATAATTCACGATATGATATACACCCTGCGCGACGCAGAGGGCTATTCGGACTCAAAGGGTATTTTTTCGGCAAGAAAATCGATAATGCAGTATTCGCAGCTCAAAAATTTGCCGAATGTCGGAATTAACGACATATACACGGGAAACGGCGTCAGCGAGCTTATAACAATGTCAATGCAAGGACTCCTTGACAACGGTGATGAAATACTTGTCCCCGCCCCCGACTACCCCTTGTGGACAGCTGCGGTAACGCTTGCAGGCGGAAATGCCGTTCACTATATCTGTGATGAGCAGAATGAATGGAACCCCGACATTGACGACATCAAGAAAAAAATCACCGACAGAACCAAGGGCATCGTAATTATCAACCCGAACAATCCCACAGGCGCGCTTTACTCGGAAGAGATACTTAAAGAAATAGTCGCGGTGGCACGCAGTCATCAGCTCATAATCTTTTCGGACGAGATATACGACAGACTTGTTATGGATTCGTTAAAACACATTTCGATAGCCTCTCTCGCTCCGGATATTCCGTGCATTACCTTTAACGGACTTTCAAAATCGCACAGAATAGCGGGATTCCGTTGCGGTTGGATGTGCATAAGCGGCAACAAAGCACCTATAAAAGATTATATTGAAGGACTCAACTTGCTCTCATCCATGCGTCTTTGTTCAAACGTTCCGGCTCAGGAAATTATACAGACTGCATTAGGCGGCTATCAGAGCATTGACGAATTGCTTTTACCCGGCGGCAGAATATACGAACAGCGCGAAGCCGTTTGGAAAGCTTTAAACAGCATTGACGGCGTTTCCGCAATGAAACCCAAGGCGGCATTTTACATCTTCCCGAAAATAGACAGCAAAAAATACAACATCAAAAACGACGAGCAGATGGTATATGATTTCCTTGTAAGTAAAAAAATTCTATTGGTTCAGGGAAGCGCATTCAACTACCCCACGCCCGACCATGTGAGAATAGTGTATCTGCCCACAGTAAAGCAGCTTAATAAAGCCTGCGAGGAATTTGAATACTTCCTTAAACATTACAAGCAAAAATAAAAGCACCGACCGTTTTAAGGCCGACACAGCAAATAAAAAACCACCCGCACAGCGAGTGGTTTTTTTATATCCGTCTGCTCCACGTTTCTTTGCGGAGACGATAAGTCTACGGGATTATATTCGGAGGGTGGAATTTAAGAATGATTTTAGGCGATCGCTCTTCGGATTGTCAAAAATCTCTTCCGGTGTTCCCTCTTCCGCGATAACGCCCTCATGCATATATATTACCTTATTTGAAACCTCGCGGGCAAATCCCATTTCGTGGGTGACTATAAGCATGGTCTTGCCGTCCTGTGCGAGTTTTCTGATAACATTTAAAACCTCACCGGTAATTTCGGGGTCAAGGGCACTTGTGGGCTCATCAAAACATAAAAGCTGCGGAGACAGCATAAGTGCGCGCGCTATCGCGACTCGCTGCTGCTGACCGCCGGAGAGCTCGCAAGGATAATTTTCCGTCTTATCCCTGAGGCCTACACTTTCAATTATTTTTATCGCTTCGGTGCTGATAGCGGCAAGCTTATTCTTTTTATCTTCGCGTGAGAGCTTATTTTTTTTACACTCTTCTTTTACCAAAAGCTCTTTGGCAAGCGTTACGTTGCGAAGAACCGTATACTGCGGAAAAAGATTAAATGACTGAAAAACAAGCCCTGTGCAAAGCTGATTTTCACGCTTTTCTTCTCTTGACAGCTTCTCCTTACGTTCGCTGTCAAACGTAACTCTTCCGCCTACGGAAATTCTTCCCTCGTCTGCAGATTCAAGTCCTGTTATGCAGCGCAAAAGGGTAGTTTTACCGCTGCCGGAGGAGCCTATGACGGAGACTACCTCTCCCTCTTCTATTTTAAAATCAATGCCCTTTAAGACATCGGTTTTACCAAATCTTTTATGTATATTGTTTACTTCAAGTACAGTCATAAATTAACCTCTGAAATAATCGAGTTTCTTTTCAATCTTATTAAAGATAACAGTCAGCAAGCCGTTAAATATCAAGAAAAACGCACCTGTATAGAACAGCGGCCAAATTATTCCGCGTGCCGAAAACCTGTCGGCAGCCATTATTATTTCCGCAACGGCTATTACCCTTGCCAAGGAAGTATCTTTTACAAGGGTTATTACTTCGTTGCTCATCGGCGGAACTATTCTCTTTACCACCTGCAAAAGTATTACCTTAAAAAATATTTGCGGCTTTGTCATACCGAGAACCTGCCCTGCCTCGTACTGACCCTTTGAAATGCTCTCAATACCGCCGCGGTAAATCTCGGAAAAATAGCAGGCGTAATTTATTACAAACGCTATCAGAGCCGCCGTAAAACGCACTTTGATAGGTGTGTTAAACAAAAGCCCCCGGAACATACAGCACAACAAAAAGCTGGAGCATAAGCGGTGTGCCGCGAATTATCCATACAAAGGTCTTAGAAAGCCACTTAAGCGGCTTGAATTTTGATATAGAGCAAAACATAACAAGAAGTCCTGCGGGAACAGAAAACAGAAGTGTCAACGAAAACAGCTTCAAATTCTCGCAGAACCCCTTTAAAAGCTCCATTGATATATTCACAAAAGAGTCCATAACTTCACCTTAAACAAACTTTTAGACGGCCAGCGCAGACGCGCCGCCGCCTCAAAAAGTTATTTTTTAGTTTTTTCAGCCTACAAGGAGCTGACCGCCGAGTTTATATTTTTCTGCGATGGTTCTGAGAGTACCGTCCTTTGCAAGCTCGTCGATTGCTTTGTTAACCTCGGGAGTTATATCGCTGTCTTTTCTGAAAGCGATACCGTATTCCTCATCTGCAAAATTCGCGCCGCTTACCATAACTATATTTGTATAGTTGGTGCCCTCGCCTATTGAACCGATGCCGGTAACATAGTCTATAACAGCGGCATCTGCCGTGCCGGAGGAAACCTCCATTATCGCCTTTGCCATTGAGTCAACCGCCGTGTAGTTTGCACCCTCAAAGAATGCGTCGCTTGTTGCAACCTCTTCACCTGCGGATTCTTTTTCGGCAACTACCGTTGCACCCTTTAACGAACCTGCCGAAGAATATTTATCGGCATTTTCGCTCTTTGTTATGAGAACCTGTTTATTTGCCATATAGGGCGTTGAAATAGACATGGTGTTTTTTCTCGCATCGGTTATTGTAAGGCCGTTCCAAAGGCAGTCAACATTTTTTGAATTGAGCTCGCTCTCTTTTGCCTCCCAACTTATTACTTGGAAAGTGGGCGTAACACCGAGTTTTTCGCAAACAGCTCTTGCAAAATCAGCCTCAAAGCCCTTAAGGTCTGTGGTATTACCCTCTTCATAATAATCCATAGGAGCAAAAAGAGTAATGCCGATAACAAGCGTTCCTTTATCTTTAACATATGCAAGGTCCGAAGAAGTATCGGTTTTTTTGTTTCCGCAAGCGGCAAATGTGCATACAATCAAGGCAGCGGCAAGCAAAATACTTAAAATCTTTTTCATAACGTCCTCCGTGTTTTACCGTGGTAAAGTGTTAATATGCTAATATGATAACTTATTGAACTCGGTTTGTCAACTGTTATTTAAAACTGTCCCGTTTATCTCGCCGCGATAATTGATGAGTTCACTCACGGTGACAAGCTGAAAGCCGCGGTTCACAAGCTCGGGAATCAGTATTTCCGACGCTTCCGCCGTAGGGACAAATAAATCGTGCATCAAAATGATATCTCCGTCCTTAACGCTAGAAAGCACCGTATTTACCGTGCGGTCCTTGTTTTGATGACTCCAGTCTCTTGTGTCAATCGTCCACATGACGAGCGGTCTTTTCTCGTTTTGTCTTATAAAATCATTATAACAGCCGCACGGAGGTCTTACGACGCTTGGCTTTATTCCGACGGTATCAAAAATCACCTCATCATTTTTTGCAAGCTCGCGTAAAGCGTTTTCGTTGTCTGTTTTGGTAAGCACGACATGTCCGTAAGTGTGATTGCCTATTTCGCAGCCGTATTCTGTTATTTTCTTTGTTATTTCCTCGCGACCGTCTATTCTGCTGCCGACAACAAAAAAAGTTGCTCTGCCGCCCACCGCCTTGAGGCTTTCGAGAATTCTTCCGGTGACGGGAGTGTACGGACCGTCGTCATACGTCAGGGCAACCATCGGCTTTTCCGGATCAACGGACGTATCGTGCTGAGCTATGGTCTTTTTTGCTCTTATTTCTTCGTCACCGTTCATTCCGAAAACGGCATAAAGCAAAAACAACAGTCCGAATACCATCAGAATAATTCCGCAAAAAATCGCTGCAGGCCTTTTGAATTTTATTATCATGGCGCACACATCCGCTCCGTATTTTTTCTTAATACATATATATTGCCCTATGCCGTTATACAGACCGATTTTTACGACAATTTGGCTATTTTATATAAACCGACAAACAATATAAATTTATCTATTATGTCAATAACAAAAACACAAAAAAGATGTTATAATATATTACAAAGCACAAAAGAAGTGATACCATGTCAGACAAAAAAGATTTTACGGATAAAAGCAAAAACAGCAACGACACATTTTGCTGCATATATTGCACGGAAAGAAACGACTGCTCCGTTTTAAGCGTAAAAAAATGTCTCGGTGAGAAATGCTCTTTTTACGAAACGTCGGAGGAAAAGCTGCATTCAAATGATGCTTGGTCGAAACGCATGAACGCTTTGGACTCGGTAAAACAAACCGAAATTGCAAAAAAGTATTACGGAGGAAAAAACCGTGGGAAAAATAAAAGAAAACACTACATACAAAGAAGGTGACGTTGTTGTTTACGGCTCTCAGGGAATATGCCGCATAACGGGAACCGAAAAAATGCGCGTCGGCGGTAAAAGCACCGTATACTTTATATTAAATCCTGTGTATAGGAAAAACTCAAAGATTTTTGTTCCGTCGGACAATGAAAAGCTTATGGAAAAAATGCACAGCGTCATTGAAAAAGACGAAATAGACGAGCTTATCAGGAATGCCGCAGAGGACACATCGGAGTGGATTGAAAACGACGCCGAGAGAAAGGATTTTTTTAAGAGTGCTTTAGCTTCGGGAGACAGAGGCAAAATAATCAATGTGATTAAAACCATCCGCCTGCACAAAACCGAACGCGAAGATAGCGGCAAGCGGCTCCACCAATCGGACGAGGCTTTTTTAAAGGAAGCGGAAGCTCTGATATATGAGGAATTTGCCGTTGTACTCGGCATTGAGCCCGTGAAGGTTCTCGACTACATAATGGACGAAATAAGCAAACTGTAAAAAGTGCCGTCGAAGCTCAGTTTCGGCGGCATTCTGTATTATGTGAAATGTCGAATGCACCGATAACAAAGCCGGAGCATCGAAAATAAGTGTCTCACAGGCAAAAACATCCGATAAGACCCTGCATTGACATTGACAAAAGAGCAAATTCAATTTAAACTATAAGCAGTCTAACCGTAAAGTTAAAATTACGGTATTATTGCATAAAACAGTAACGGAGTAATAAAAATGGAAAACAATCAGGAAAAGAAACAAACCGTACTCAGTTTAATACAACCGACGGGCACGCCGACCCTCGGCAATTATCTCGGCGCTTTGAAAAATTGGAAAAATATGTCCGACGGCTATGATTGCTTTTTCGGCGTTGCCGATTTGCACTCGATAACGGTAAGACCGAATCCCGCGGATCTTCGCAGAAGAACCACGGAGATGTACGCTCTTTTATTGGCACTCGGTCTTGACCCACACAAAAACACGGTGTTTGTTCAGAGCCACGTTCCCGCTCATGCACAGCTTGCGTGGATTCTTGACTGCTATACCCAATTCGGAGAGGCTTCAAGAATGACACAATTTAAGGACAAGAGCGAAAAACACCCCGACAATGTAAATGTCGGTCTTTTCGCATATCCCGTACTTATGGCGGCGGATATACTCTTATATCAGACCGACTTTGTTCCGATAGGCATTGACCAAAAACAGCATCTTGAAATAACAAGAAATATTGTCGACAGATTTAACGGCCTTTACGGAAACACCTTTAAGCTTCCCGAACCGTTTATAGGTAAGAGCGGCGCCAAAATAATGTCGCTTCAGGAACCGAATAAAAAAATGAGCAAATCAGACACCAATCCAAAGGCGTTTATTTCCGTACTTGACGACGACAATACAATTATGAAGAAAATCAAAAGCGCCGTCACCGACAGCGAAGCACGCGTTTACAAAAAGGACGGCAAAGACGGCGTAAACAACCTTATGGGAATTTACTCGTGCTGCACCGGAAAAACAGATGAGGAAATAGAAAAGGAATTTGACGGCAAGGGCTACGGCGACTTTAAAAACGCAGTCGGTGAAGCCGTGTGCGACGAGCTCCGTCCTCTGAGAGAGGAATACAACCGCCTTATAAGCGACAAGGCTTATCTCGCGGAATGCATGAAGGAGGGCGCAGAAAAAGCCTCCTACACCGCGGAACGCACTCTCAAAAAAGCAATGAAAAAGGTTGGATTTTTGCAGATTTAAAATATATTCGACAAAAACTGCATAGGGCAATAAAAAATAACGGCAATGATTAAATGTAACAATCATTGCCGTTAGCTGTTTTTTCTTATATTTTTTCTCTTCGTATACGGTTACTCGGGAGGCAGCTAGAGCCCCAATTCTGTCAGCCGCCGTAAAATACCACGCTGTTATCTTTTAACGCAAGAGATAATATCAAAACCGCCGCCGTCAGAAACGCTGCCGCAATCAATACATAAGAATATCTGCTGCTCATTTTTATACTTCCTCTATACCCCTTTTTACGGGTCTTGTAAGGTATGTTTCGCTGAATTGCATTTTAAGCTTATTAAAGCAAAGCCTGGCTTCGTCTTCCGATGTGAATATGCCGAATACAGTAGGTCCGCTTCCGCTCATAAGCGCAGCCTTAGCGCCGCAGCGCTTCATGGTCTGTTTGATATACGGGCGTTTCGGTACCTCTATCACCTGCTCGAAAACATTGTTCATTTTTTCGTACATAAGTGCGGTATCGCGGTTTTTCATTGCATACAGCATGGCGGTGCGGTCTGCATGACGTATACGCTGCGCCTCGTCTATCTGTTTGTATGCATTCACGGTAGAAACGCCCATATCGGGCTTACACAGAACAATAAAGCAGTCGGAAATTGCGGGAAGCGGAGCTATAACACCGCCCGTGTCCACGCAAAGGCTTGTTCCGCCCGTCAGAGAAAACGGTACGTCCGCTCCGACTTTTTCGCCTATCGAGCAAAGAGTAAATTCGTCAAAGCCTGTTTTATACAGCCTGTTCAATATATACAGCACTCCTGCACCGTCGGCACTTCCGCCGGCGAGACCTGCCGCCATGGGAATTTTTTTACCGATTTCAATCTCTATACCCCTATCGGAAATACCGGCGTAATCAAAAAAGGCCTCGGCGGCTTTATAAGCAATGTTTTTTTCGTCCTTCGGTACACGTTCGTCGGAGGAAATTATCTTAATGCCGTTTTCGCCTGTTCTGTCAACACGCACGGTATCATAACAGCTTACCGACTGCATTATCATAAATAAGCTGTGGTAGCCGTTCGGAAGTTTTCCGACAACATCAAGCATCAGATTTATTTTTGCGGCTGCTTTTACAATCATAAATAAATTCCGTTTCGATTTAAATTATTATTCAATGGGCATCAGAAGAGGTGTGCGCTGCTGAAATAGCGTCATCTCATTAAAGCCGGCGGCTTTCATAGCGTCATATGCTTCGGTAAGTCCGGCCGCAAGGTCTTCTGCAAAATGCGCGTCAGAGCCGAAGGTTACATATTTTCCTCCGAGTTCTTTAAAACGCTTTACAACATCAGCTTCGGGTGCAAGCTTTTTAATAGGTTGGCGAAGTCCCGCCGAATTCACCTCAAGTGCCTTACCCTTTTCGGCAGTCAGCTTTAATATTTCATCTACTTTTTTGCTGTATCTTGACATATCAATAATGATGCCGGATTTTGAATAGAAATATCTGAGAGGATATGTCAGATGAGCGAGTATATCAAAATTACCCCACTCCAAAAGGCCGAGAATTTCATCAAGATAGCGATTAAAATAATCGTTTGCACTCTCCTCGGTAAAGCTGTCCATATAATAAAAGTCCTGTGTATTGCGAAGATTATGCACAGAACCTATGACCTGGTCATACTCTCGCATGGCAAGCACCTTTTCGGCAAGCTCCGGGTCATAGTGAGGCTGGCCGAGCTCTATGCCCTCAAGCACAAGCACCTTCCCGCGGAATGCCGACTGCGCCATTGCCACCTCGTAATACGCCGAGCGTATACGTTTATCATACTTGTCCTGATAAAAGCTGTCTATTTCGCAATGGTCACAGAAAGCCAAAGCGCGAAGTTTCGTAAGTTCTGCTTTTTCGCAGATAAACATTGCGGAATGGTTACCGTCGGGGGAATTATCGGTATGCACGTGCAAATCAACTGTTCTTTTATACATCAAATCGCCTCAAGTGGAATTATTCTTAGGATATAATAGCATATTTTAAAAAAAGAATATACTGTTTTTTGAAAAAAATTGTCATTTGATATGTTAAACGGAGCAAAAGTGTGATAAAATATCCTAAGAATTTTTTTGGAGGTACATTTTATGCGTTCTATTATAACCGTTGTCGGTAAGGACACCGTGGGCATACTCGCCGAAGTATCTATGCTCTGCGCGAAGCATTCCGTCAACATAATTGAGGTCACACAATCGATTTTACAGGATATGTTTTGTATGATAATGCTCGTTGACGTTGACAAATGCGATATACCCTTTACCTCTTTTGCGGATGAAATCTCCTCTCTCGGTGAAAAGACCGGACTTTCGATGAATGCCGTTCACGAGGACATTTTTAATACGATGCATCACATATAATTTATAAATATTCCAAGTAAGGGAAGAATTCTATGATAAACACACAGGATATACTTGAAACTATCAATATGATTCGGGAGGAAAATCTCGACATACGAACCATCACTATGGGAATATCTCTTCTTGACTGTGCGGACTCGGACGCTGACAAGGCGTGCGGCAGAATTTACGATAAGATATGCCGCAAGGCCGAAAACCTCGTCAAAACAGGCGAAGAGATAGAAAAGGAATACGGTGTTCCGATAATTAACAAGCGAATATCAGTAACTCCCGTGTCAATGATATTCGCGTCTGCCGGAGGCGACCCCATAAAATACGCCAAGACTCTTGACAAGGCCGCAAAGGCAGTCGGAGTAAACTTTTTAGGCGGATATTCGGCACTTGTGCAAAAGGGGTTTGCAAAGGGAGACGAGGAGCTTATAAGAAGCATACCCGAGGCTCTTGCCGTAACCGAAAGACTCTGCTCAAGCGTTAACATAGGCTCCACAAAAGCCGGTATAAATATGGATGCTGTTGCCCTTATGGGAAAAATAGTCCGCGAATCGGCTGTTCTTACTAAGGATAAGGGTCTTGTAGGACCGTCAAAGCTCGTTGTGTTTTGCAACGCTCCCGATGACAACCCGTTTATGGCAGGTGCTTTTCACGGTGCGGGAGAGCCCGACAGCGTTATCAACGTAGGCGTATCCGGACCCGGAGTTGTTCGCTCTGCTCTCACAAAAATACCCGACGGAAATATTACGGATGTTGCCGATGTTGTTAAAAAGACTGCATTCAAAATAACGAGAGTCGGTCAGCTTGTAGCATCAAGAGCCGCAGAAAAGCTCGGTGTCCCGTTCGGCATTGTAGACTTGTCTCTTGCCCCCACACCGGCGGTCGGAGATTCGGTTGCGCACATTCTTGAAGAAATGGGTCTTGAGCAGTGTGGTGCCTGCGGTACAACAGCCTGCCTTGCTCTTTTGAATGACGCAGTAAAAAAAGGCGGCGTTATGGCGTCCTCACATGTCGGAGGACTTTCCGGCGCATTTATACCCGTTTCCGAGGACGCGGGAATGATAGACGCCGCAAGGAGCGGAACACTCAAAATAGAAAAGCTTGAGGCAATGACCGCAGTATGCTCCGTAGGACTTGATATGATAGCCGTACCGGGCGATACACCTGCCGAGGTAATATCCGCAATAATCGCCGATGAGGCGGCTATCGGTATGGTTAATTCAAAGACCACAGCCGTAAGAGTTATCCCCGCAATCGGCAGAAGCGATGACGATGAGGTTGAGTTCGGCGGTCTCTTCGGCAGTTCGCCCATAATGAAAGTTAACACCTCTTCCCCCGCTAAGTTCATTAACCGCGGCGGAAGAATACCGGCTCCGCTTCAGAGTCTTAAAAACTAAGGCTTAAAAGTACAAAGACAAAATGAGGTACGCTGTTTTCGGTGTACCTCTTTTTTTACTGTTGTTTTTTGCAACTGCTGTTATTGCTGCCGTTTACATTTTGCAATGCTGAAAAGATACCGATAGCTTTATCCGCAAGAAATCGGTTTTTACTATCGGTACAACAGCAAAAATAAAAGGCACCTCAAATGAGGTGCCTTAAGATTTGTTTGTTTAGCTTAATTACCAAGCAATTGTGAAATTCTTTTCAAGTCCGAAGGGAATTGAAACATTCGCTGACAATGCGGTAAGAGAAAGAGTCCATACGAAATAGTATGTAGCCTCAGTAACATTGCCCGACGCCTTATCAACGGTAATCTTAACATAACCGTCGCTGTGACCTGTTTTTACATCCTTGATAATCTTTGCCGCACCGCCTGCATTATCGGTAACTATTGACGGCATAACAACAGAGAATACTTTGCCGTTGTGGCCGTTGCCGTGAGCGGTGTCCGTCGACGGCTCATCTGCCTTGATGTAAAGAGTTATAACATAAGAGCTGCCGTTATCAACTACTTCCTTGCTCTCGATGTCGTCAGCTGTAAGCTTACTTGACCAGTTCTCGTTCTCTACGGGGAACATAGCGTTTTTATCTTCAACGGAAGTTGCCGGAGAAACGGCAGAAACATCCTTGTCGCCCATATTTGCAGCTATAAGGGAATCAGCTAAACTTGTAAGACTCTTGGGAAGATCACCTGAAATGCTGCCTGCCTGGGAGTTTGTCTCTTTTGTAAGAGTTATCTCTTTAGCGTTCGGCTTAACATTATTGATGGCCTTATTGAAGTAATTAACAACATCTTCTACCGAGCTTGATGCGGAAAGCTCTGTGGGAGCTGCGGCATTGCCCTGAGCAGCCGAAGAATTGTCCGAAGAAGCAGAAGCGGTATTATCGGAAGAAGCACTGCTTGAAGCACTGCCTGAAGAGCTGCTGCCCGATGAAGAGCTGCCCGACGAAGAACTGCCCGACGAAGAACCTGATGAGGTCTGAGTGCCGGCACTTGGTGCAACCGTAGCGGTAGCAGGTTTAAAAGCTATGCTGCATACCGAGTAAACAAGCAAAAGCGCAAGCATAATTCCGAAAGCCTTTTCAAAAGTCTTACCGAAAATCTTTCTCTTTTCGGCACTGCGAGCAAGCTTTTGGGCTCTCATTTCGGGAGTTGAAGGTATTTTTTCTTTTTTAGACATAATGAGTTTCCCCTTCCGAGTGGTTTTAAAAGCTAAACTTCACTCATACATATTTGTTGCATAACATAATATAATTTACAATAAATCGCAAAAAAAGTCAATGGATAATATATAAATTCATCACAAAAATCCGACATTTTTTCGGCAAACGGATTAGCGGCATTCATTTAACACGGATTTGTCGGTTTTTTCCAAATACACTTGACCTTACAAATACTATTATGTAAAATATCAGTATTGCACCGAGTGCGGCAGCAATACATATCATTAATAAACCGAAACGGACTGATAATAAATGAACAATCTTTTACTTAACGAAAGAAGCCTTATATATCACTTAAGACAATATCGCTCAAAGCGCAGGCTGCATTATTTTGCCGAAACCGAATCCACAAACGAGGTCGCTAAAAAGCTTTGCGGCGACGGCAAGGGCCTCGGAGCTTTCGTTGTATCCGACTGTCAAACCGCCGGCAAAGGCCGCTCCGGGCAGAACATTTTGCTCACAAGGGTACCGGCGTATACATTTCAATCGTTTACGAGATAAGCGGAAAAGAGCCCAATTTTGACCTGCTGTCAAGTCTTGCCGGGCTTGCCGTGCGCGATACGCTCTTTAACTTTTTTGATTTTGACTGCAAAATAAAATGGCCGAACGATATTTTACTCGACGGCAAAAAAATATGCGGTATACTGTGTGAAATAGTAAATAAAAACGGCAAGCCGAAATACGCCGTAGTCGGAATAGGTCTTAATATCGAAAAGCAGGAATTCCCGGAGGAAATAATGTATACTGCCGCAAGCATAGGCGATAAATACGAGGGTGAGCTTGACCACAACGAAATAGCGGTTGACATAGTAAACAATCTTGACCGCTACATCATACGCCGCGACGCCCTCAACGCCGAAAACACCGGTGAAATAATAAACAGGCTGAAAATGTACTCGGCGTCATTAGGTCAAATCGTCAGGGTTATAACGCCCGACAGCGAATATGACGCAAAGGTTCTCGACATAGCCCCGGACGGCGGCCTTGTAATTCTGTCGGACGGTGAAACAAAAACCATAACCTCGGGAGAAATAGTACATATACGATAATTTTAGTCAATTTCGACATTATTTTACGATTTGTTTAATTTTTATTGACAGGTAAAAAATGCCGTATTATAATGTCTTATTGTAAGTTAAGTCTTTTTGAATTCTGTGCGATGGCGGGCAAAACTCAATTGGGCTTGACTTGTTTTGCTTTTATAACATTATTTTGGGGAGCTGACAAAAATGGAAAATATCGGTTATTACAACGGCAAATTCGATCTTATTGAAAAGATGACGGTCCCGATGAACGACCGCGCCATGTACTTCGGCGACGGAGTTTACGACGCTACATATTCGGTAAACCGCACCATCTTTGCGCTTGAGGATCACCTTGACAGGTTTTACAACAGCTGCAGGCTGCTCGAAATACCTGCTCCGATGCCGCGTGAAGAGCTTAAAAAGACACTCTATGAGTGCGTGAACAAGGTGGATGACCCCAATCAGTTTGTTTATTGGGAAGCCACAAGAGGAACCGGAATACGCAATCACGTTTTCCCCGACTCGCCCTCTAATCTCCTTATATACACAAGACCCTGTCCGATGAAGGATTTATCTCTTCGCTACAAGCTCGCTACCATGGAGGACAAGAGATTTTATTACTGCAATGTTAAAACTCTTAACCTTATACCGAGCGTTTTGGCTTCGCAAAGAGCTCTTGAAAAGGGTTGCGACGAAACTGTATTCCACCGCGGAGATCTCGTAACGGAGTGCGCTCACTCAAACGTTTCAATAATAAAAGACGGCAAGTTCATTACCCATCAGCTTGACTGCCTTGTTTTGCCCGGTATCACCAGAAAGCACCTTATAGAGATTTGCCACGAAAAAGGCATACCGGTAGAAGAACGCGACTATACTCTCGAAGAGCTTAAAAACGCCGACGAAATAATAGTTTCGTCCTCGGGCGCTCTTTGTATGCCTGCATGCGAGCTTGACGGTGAGCCCGTCGGCGGCAAAGCTCCCGAAATCATCAAAACTCTTCAGGACGCATACCTCAAACGTCTTCATGACGAATGCGGTGAATAAAACGATAATACACATCTGCAATACGGCTGTTTCGCTTAAATCGAAACAGCCTTGTATTCTTTTTAAAGAGGGAGAATAATTATGGATCAAAAAGCACTTACAGACCTTAATATAGGCGAAAATCTTGATAATCTCGCAAATCTCGATCCGCGCGGATACGGGGTTTGCCGCATTCTCTACAAGGCCTCGCGCGAGTATACCGGTATGCCCACTACAATGAACGCTGCCAAAAAGCTGTGCGCGACACTTAAAAAAGACGATATTGTATATATAATGACCGGCTTCGTTTTGCTTGACCATCATCATGCCGAGACTGACGGCATAGTAAGCTCGATGCTTCTTGCAAGAGCACTGTCGCTCGCATTTGATGTAAAACCCGTTATAATCTGCCAAGACGAAAATGTGGAAGCCGTCAGAAATATGTCAAGGGTGATAGGTCTTCACCTTTACGATACTATCGAAGAGATGAATGCTCACCCCGTTTCCATGGCATTCATCCCATTCACAAAGGACAAAGATAAAGCGGAAGCTCTTGCCGACGAGATTATTTCAAAGGGGATGCCAAAGGCCGTAATAGCAAATGAGTTCCCCGGCGCAAACGGCGTCGGCGAATATCACAACGCGGTAGGCAAAAACACTACGGCTCTTGAGGCAAAGGGTGACATACTCTTTACAAAGCTTCAAAAGGCCGGGGTTTTGAATATTGCAATAGGCGACCTCGGAAACGAATTGGGTATGGGCACAGTTCTTGACCACATTAAAAAATATGTCCCCTACACCTCTGAAAAATCGAACTGCGTATGCGGCTGTAACGGAGGAATCGCAAGCGTTGTCGCCGCAGACAACATTATAACCGCAACCGTTTCGGACTGGGGCTGCTACGGTATGATTGCTGCAATAGCCTATCTTAAAGGCGATATAAACATCATGCACGACGCAGAGCTTGAAAAAGACGTCTTAAAGACTGCGGCGAGAAGCGGCATGGTTGATATGTACGGTTGGCAGATACCGTCGATAGACGGTTTTGACCTCACTACAAATATGATGATGGTCAATATGATGCGTGAGTGTATAAGATACGCTCCCACGCTCACCGAAAAATGCAAGACCTGGTTTGATAAAACAACAGAGCTCGGGTTTTTTGACGACAGAAAATAATTTTAAGAGGTATTTGTATGAATGCTCCTAAATTTCTCTCTTCCGGCGACAGCGCAATAACCGTCGAATTCGGCAATGAAATAAGCGCCGAAATAAACGCCTGCGTTCACGCGCTTGACAAAGCACTCCGTAAAAAAAAACATTCTCGGTATTGTCGAGACTGTTCCGACGTTTCGGTCGCTACTTATAATCTATGACCCGTGCATTACGGGCGGAGAGCTTAAGGCAAAGATAACAAAGCTTTGCGGCGACCTTGAAGCGTCCTCGGAGGGCAAGAAGAGAATTATAGAAATACCGGTGCTGTACGGCGGCAAATACGGCGAGGATTTAAAAGACGTTGCAGAAATCAACAAGCTTACCGAGGATGAGGTTATAAAGATACACTCGGGAACCGATTATTTGATTTATATGCTGGGCTTTTTGCCCGGATTTGCGTATCTCGGAGGCCTTGATGACAGAATCAAAACTCCGAGGCTGCAAAATCCGAGAACTAAGATTCATGCAGGTGCTGTCGGAATAGGCGGCGAGCAAACGGGCATTTACCCTCTCTCCTCCCCCGGAGGCTGGAGACTTATCGGTACGACACCCGTAAAGCCGTACGACCCGGAAAGAGACGAGCCGATACTTTATTCTGCCGGAGATTATATAAGATTTGTCCCGATTGACAAAGAAACCTTCGACGATATATCGGCAAAGGTTCAAAACGGCACATACGAGTGTCGCATCATCGGAGGTGACGGCGAATGAGTATTAAAGTCATTACTCCCGGAATGTTATCCACAATTCAGGACGGCGGAAGAAAAGGCTTTGCGGCTATGGGGTTTAACGCATCCGGCGTTATGGACGTTCGCTCCTACCACATAGCAAACGCACTCGTCGGTAATTTTACCGATGAAGCCGTAATAGAGATGACATATCTCGGCGGTTCCTTTAAATTCTTAGAGTCAAATCACATTGCGATTACGGGTGCCGATATGTCGCCTAAGATTGACGGTGTACCCGTTGAAATGTATACGACCGTATTTGTAAAGCAAGATGAAACGCTGACATTTTCCGCTGCAAAAAGCGGAATGAGAGCTTATATAGCGGTTCGCGGCGGTATAGATGTTCCTGTTATTATGGGCAGCCGCTCTACAAATCTGAAATGCAAGCTCGGCGGACTCGACGGCAGACCGTTAAAGGCGGGCGACATTGTTCCGTGCAGAGATGTATACGATGAATTTCAAAAGCATCTTATACATTCGGCACCGAAAGAGGATTTCGGAAGCGACGAAATAACCGTAAGAGTGCTTTTGGGCCCACAGGACGATTATTTTACGGATCACGGAATTAAAACATTTTTAAACAGCACATACACGGTTACAAACGAATCCGACAGAATGGGCTGCAAGCTGTCCGGCGAAAAGATTGAATACAAAAACACGGTCGATATTATTTCCGACGGCATTGTTTTCGGCAGCATACAAATTCCGCGCACGGGGAACCCGATAATAATGCTTGCAGACAGGCAGACTACCGGCGGTTATGCCAAAATCGCAACGGTAATTTCTGTGGACCTTCCGCTTTTGGCTCAGGCAAGGCCCGGCACCAAGGTTCATTTTGAGCTTATCGACAGGCAAAAAGCAGAACGGCTTTTAAAGCAGGAACAAAAGGAATTCCACTCATATCTGCTCCACTATTAACAAGAGGTGACAACAATGGATTTAGCACATATGGCTCCGTATGAAGTCAGAAAACTGATAAGAGATAAAAAAATAACCGGTCAGACATCGGGAATGTGCCTCGGCTATGCTCAGGCCAATCTTGCAATACTGCCAAAGGAGCTTGCATACGACTTTCTTCTGTTTACGCAGAGAAATCCGAAGCCCTGCCCCATACTTGAGGTATCAGACGTTGGAGATCCGTATCTTAAAAAGATTGCAAAGGACTGCAATATCGCAACGGACATTCCCAAATACAGAATATATGAAAAGGGTGTTATGACCGGCGAATATGACAGCGTAGAGCAATTTTGGCGCGACGACCTTGTAGCGTTCCTCATAGGCTGCAGCTTTTCGTTTGAAAGCGAACTTTTGGACAGCGGTATTACGGTACGTCACATTGAGGAGCACAAAAACGTTCCGATGTATCTTACAAATATCGACTGCGAACCCGCCGGCGTATTTTCCGGCAAGATGGTTGTAAGTATGCGTCCCCTGCCCCGCGACCAGATTGTAAAAGCGGTCAACATCACCTCCTCTATGCCGCGCGTACACGGCACGCCTATTCAGATAGGTCATCCCGAGCAGATAGGCATAAGTGATATAAACAAGCCCGATTTCGGCGACGCAGTTACCGTAAAGCCGGGTGAAACACCTGTATTTTGGGCTTGCGGCGTAACTCCGCAGTCTATAATGATGAATTCAAAGCCCGACTTTTGCATAACGCATGCTCCGGGTCACATGCTTATTACCGACATTAAAAACACCGATCTCAAATTTTAACGGGAGGAGATAAAATGGCAACAACAGTAGATTTAAACTGCGATATGGGCGAGAGCTTCGGCGCATATAAAATAGGTCTGGACGAAGAGGTTGCAAAATACATCTCATCGGCAAACGTAGCCTGCGGATTTCACGCTTCCGACCCCGTGGTTATGGATAAGACGGTTAAAATACTCAAAGAAAACAACGTTAATCTCGGCGCACACCCCGGCTACCCCGATCTTATGGGCTTCGGCAGGCGCAATATGAATGTAAGCCCCGCAGATGCAAAGGCTTACGTAATGTATCAGATAGGTGCACTGTCGGCTTTTGCAAAGGCTAACGGTCTTAAAATTCAGCACGTAAAGCCTCACGGTGCGCTTTACAACACCGCCGGCAAGGACTATGCGCTGTCAAAGGCAATATGCGAGGGAATATACGAAGTTGACCCGAGCCTTATACTTCTCGGTCTTTCGGGCAGTCAAATGCTTAAAGCCGCCGCCGACACCGGTCTTAAATGCGCCAAGGAGGTTTTTGCCGACAGGGCGTATGAGGAGGACGGCTCTCTTGTTGCGAGGACAAAGCCGGGCGCAGTCATAACCGACGAGGACGAAGCCATAAAGCGCGTTATCGGAATGGTAAAGCACGGCAAGGTAACCGCGATAACCGGCAAGGAGATTGCGATAGAAGCAAACTCTATATGCGTTCACGGAGACGGAGCAAAGGCTTTGGAATTCGTAAGGAAAATAAGAGCCGCATTGACAATAGAAAACATTAAAATCGCACCGCTGTGCGAAATAGTATAAAGAAGGTTTGAAATATGCTCCCACAGAGAGTTTACGCCAAGATAGACCTTGACGCAATTTGTCAAAATATCAAAAATGCCATGGATAAGGTCGGCAAAGAAACAAAGGTAATGGCAATAATCAAAACAGACGCATACGGCCACGGTGCCGTGCCCGTAGCAAAGGCTTTATCTGAAATCGGCTGTTATGCATTCGGCGTTGCGACCGCCAAGGAAGCAGTGGTTTTACGCAAAAACGGCATCAAAAACCCCATACTTATTTTGGGATATGTTTTTCCGCAGGATTATGACGACCTTATAAATTACGAAATAATGCATGCGGTATTTGAATATCACACCGCCAAGGCTCTTTCAGACGAGGCTGTAAAGCTCGGAAAGACCGCCAAAATACACATAAAGCTCGACACCGGTATGGGCAGAATCGGAATGCAGCCGACAGATGAAAGCATAGAAGAAATCAAAAAGATATATTCTCTGCCGAACATTGAAATAAACGGTATATTCACCCACTTTGCCTGTGCCGATGAAGAGGACAAAACTTCATGCAACAATCAGAAGAAAAAGTATCTTGATTTTGTCGGAAAGCTTGATAAAGCCGGAGTTGAGATACCGATAAAGCATATGTGCAACTCCGCGGGAATTATAGAATTTGACGACAACTTCCTTGATATGGTAAGAAGCGGTATTATGACATACGGACTTTACCCGTCGGAGGAAGTAGACAGGTCAAAGCTTGAGCTTCATCCTGCTTTAGAGCTGAAGAGCCATATAGCATACATAAAATCCGTGGGACCCGGCTTTACCGTCAGCTACGGCAGCACTTTTACGTCAAAGAGCAATATGCGTATAGCGACTGTACCCGTAGGCTACGGCGACGGGTATCCGAGAGCACTGTCAAACAAAGGCAAGGTTTTGATTCACGGCAAATTCGCCAATATCATAGGCAGAGTTTGTATGGATCAATTTATGGTCGATGTCACGGATATTCCCGAAGCAAAGCAGGGTGATGAGGTAACGCTTATCGGCAAGGATCAAAACAATGTAATAACCGTAGAGGACGTTGCCGATAACGCTCACAGCTTTAATTATGAGTTCTGCTGCGGAATAAACCGCAGGGTTCCGCGTGTTTATTATAAGGACGGAAAATATCTCGAGACCGTAGATTACCTTGATTGACACGTAATGCACTTTCGGCTATAATAAAAGAAGTGATTTTTTCGGAGGTGCAAAATGGAATTTGACGCTTTTGACGAGGGTATAGAGCTCGGCGGGCTTCGTAACCGCGACGAAATCAGACTTTTGATATGCTATATTTTGAGAGCCGTTGACGCTCCGATTTCGAAACAGAACCTCAACGATTCCATGCTTCAGGATGGCCTTGCCAATTATTTTGAAATAAATCAGGCTATATCGGAGCTTTTGAAAAACGGCACCATAGATATGGATATTGACGAGAATGGCGAAGAGCTGCTCACGGCTACCGAAAAGGGAAAGGACATAGCTGACACGCTTGAAACCTCACTTCCCAAAACCGTCCGTGAAAAAGCCGTAAATTCTGCTATAAAGCTTATGACGCTCGCTAAAACAATGCGAGAAAACAAGATAGAAACCGTATCCGCTCCGGGCGGCGGCTATTATGTCACATTCTCGCTTATGAACGGTGACGAGGCACTTATGAAGCTCACGATATTTGTAGCGGACAGTATGCAGCTTGAAGCGGTCAAAAACAATTTCTTAAACGACCCGGTAAAGCTATATTCAAGCATTATTACGGCACTCACCATATAACCTTTATTTAAAAGAACCGCGAAAGCCGAGACTTTTGCGGTTTTGCTTTGCTCTTTTAAGTCCTTGTAAACGTTTTTAAAAAGCATTGTTTTTTGCTTCTTATTATATTATAATCAGTTTGTACAAAAATCGGAGGTGTTTTATGGATTCAAAAATGCTTCTCACGTGTGCTCTCGACATAGGAGAAAAAATGCTTATAAGCGGTGCGGAAATCAGCCGTGTTGAGGATTCCGTAAAAAGAATCTGCAATGCATACGACGTTAAAAGAATTGATGTTTTCACCATAACCTCAAGCATGGTTGCAACACTTGAGGACAAGGACGGCAATTCAATAACGGAGACGCGCCGCATTACAAAACACCACACCGACTTAACAAAGCTTCACAAGCTAAATGACCTGTCAAGGAAAATAGTACGAAGAGTCCCCGATATTCACTATATCCGCAATCAGATAGATGAGATAGAAAAAGGCACCAAGGAATACAACCTCCCGATACAATGTACCGTAAGCGCCCTGATAGCCGGAGCGTTTGCAATCTTCTTCGGAGGAGCCTTTTTGGACGGAATTGCTGCGGCACTGATAGGAATTGTACTGAAGCTGATTGTATATGCCACGGAAAAGACTCAGGTAAATATGATATTTGCCAATGTTGTATGCTCTTTTGCGGTATGCTCGATAGCTTTTGCCTTTGTAATGCTCGGCTTCGGCTATTCAACCGACAAAATAATAATAGGCAATATAATGCTGCTGATACCGGGAGTGGCACTGACTAACTCCATACGCGATATGATAAGCGGAGACATAATGGCCGGAATGCTCAGATTTTGCGAAGCGTGCCTTGTATCGCTTGCAATAGCCGCCGGTTACATCATTGCGGCCCTCATTTTCGGAGGTATCGGCAAATGACATATTTTATACAGATATTGACCGGCACGTTGGGAGCCTTCGGATTTGCGATACTTTACAATCTGAGGGGCACTAAACTACTTATCGCAACCCTCGGAGGAGCTTTATCCTGGGGCACATATTTATTTTTCGGAATATGGTTTCACAGCGAGCCGCTCAGGTATTTTTTTGCGGCAATCGCAGTTACGATTTATGCAGAGATATTTGCAAGAATTAAAAAGACTCCGACATCGACATTTTTGATAGTACCCATGATTCCTCTCATTCCCGGCGGCGTTCTCTACTATACCATGAGCTATGCCCTGAAAAATGATTGGAACAATTTTGTAACAAGCGCATTTTACACCATAAAGCTCGCTATGGCTCTTGCGGTGGGGATAATAGTGGTATCCACACTCGTCAGGATGTTCTCGGCGGTAATAAAATTTTTAAGGGATAAAAATGGAAACAAAAAAGAAAGAAAAGAAACGTAAATTCAAGCTCTCGCCGATGAAAAAAATAATCCTCGGCTATATAACTATAATATTTCTGGGGGCGTTTATTCTGACGCTGCCCATTTCTTCGAGAGACGGAATCCACACATCGTTTGAGAATGCGCTGTTTACATCCACCTCAGCTACGTGTGTTACCGGGCTTGTGGTACAGGACACCGCCACATACTGGTCGCTCTTCGGGCAAATTGTTATACTCTGTCTCATCGAGATAGGCGGCTTGGGTTTTATGACTCTTGCAGTCTGCGCCATGACATTTACAAAAAAGAATATAGGACTTCAAAGCAGATACACTCTTTTGGAATCGATAAATGCGCCTCAAATGGCCGGAATAGTCAAAATGGCCCGCTTTACGATTCGAGGAGCATTTCTCATAGAAGGCATAGGAGCGCTTTTGCTTGCAACGAGATTTGTTCCGAGATTCGGAGTCTTAAAAGGACTTTATTTTTCCGTATTTCACTCTGTTTCCGCATTTTGCAACGCCGGCTTTGACATAATGGGTACACCGGGAAACGAATACACCTCACTCACCGAATACAGTGCCGATATAGTAGTCAACATTGCTGTTATGCTGCTCATCGTAATCGGCGGACTCGGCTTTTTTGTATGGGCGGATCTTATAAACACAAGATTTATATTCAGAAGATTGAAGCTTCATTCAAAAATCGTTCTTGTCACAACTGCCATGTTGATAGTCGGAGGTGCAGGTCTGATACTTATATTTGACATAAAAAGCGACGCTTTTAAAGGGTTCTCGGTTCCTCACAAAATAATTGCCGCCTTTTTTCAGTCGGTAACGGCTCGAACCGCCGGCTTTAATACTGTCGATTTGACAAAACTTTCCGACGCATCAGTAATAACCATGACCGCTCTTATGCTTATCGGCGGCTCGCCGAGCTCAACGGCCGGCGGATTTAAGACAACAACGCTTGCGGTGCTTATTGCAAGCATCTTTTCTGAGCTCAAGCACAAAAAAGATGTTGAGATTTTTAAACGCAGAATCGCGCCGGACGCCCTACGACACGTAGTATGCCTTATATTTCTCTATATGGCTCTTTTCTCTGCCTCGGGTGCGGCAATTACTTGGATTGACGGCATAACCATGAAGGAAGCACTGTTTGAAACAGCCTCGGCTATCGGTACGGTAGGTGTAACGCTCGGTGTGACTCCGTTTTTACGAGGTTATTCGCACCTTATACTGATATGCCTGATGTTTTTCGGAAGAGTCGGCGGTCTGACATTACTGCTGTCTCTCAGAGAATCTAAGGCACCGGATATATCAAGATATCCGGAAGAACAGATAACCATTGGGTAAGGAAGGATAAAAAATGAAATCTATTTTAGTAATCGGACTCGGACGTTTCGGACGCCATATGGCGAAGAAGTTCAGTGAGCAAAATAATGACGTTATGGCCATAGACATAAATGAAGAGCGTATAAACAATGTCTTATCGGTTGTCACAAACGCTCTTATCGGTGACGCCACAAATGAACGGTTCATGGAAACGATAGGCGTCAGAGACTTTGACCTGTGCGTTGTTGCCATAGGAGATAATTTCCAAAGTTCTCTTGAAACCACGGCTCTATTAAAGGATCTCGGTGCCAAGTTTGTACTCGCACGGGCAAGCCGCGACGTTCATGCAAAATTTCTCTTGAGAAACGGTGCCGACGACGTAATATACACCGAAAAAGAGACCGCCGAAAGACTTGCGGTAAAATACGGCTCGGACAATATATTTAATTATATAGAGCTTAACGATGAATACTCTATTTATGAAATAGCCGTCCCCTCCTCTTGGCTTAACAAGAGCATACTCAAGGTAAATGTGCGTTCAAAATACGGAATCAGCATACTTGCAACAAAGCAAGGAAACAACATATACCCCCTTCCGAAGCCGGAACACGTTTTTACCGACAGCGAATCGCTTATGATATTGGGTAAAAACGAAGATGTATCCCGTTTCATCAAATAAGGAGCAGGAATGCTTGTAACACTTGATAAAATCTGCAAAAGCTTTTTGGACGAAGTTGTTTTAAAGGACGTCTCGTTCAGCATAAACGAAAATGAAAGAATAGGTCTGCTCGGTGTAAACGGTGCCGGCAAAAGCACGCTTCTCAATATTATCACCGGGATACTCCCCTTTGACAGCGGCACGAGAACCGTCAAAAGCTCGCTTGAAATAGGATACCTCAAGCAAAACGAAGCTTTGAACTCCGAAAATACTCTGAGAGAGGAAATCGAGGACGCACTCTCGGAGGTCTATGACGTAAGAGAAAAGCTGCTTGAAGCATCAAAACGAATTTCAGCCTCAACACCCGGCTCCGAGGAATACAGAAATCTTTCGGAAGCTTACGAAAAACTGACAAACCAATATGACGCTCTTGACGGCTACACTGCAGACACGAGAATAAACATAGTTTTAAACGGGCTCGGGTTCGGCGATTTTAACCTCGAACAAAAGACGGCTCACCTGAGCGGCGGTGAAAAAATTCGGTTCGGCATTGCCAAAATACTGCTTCACAATCCGGAATTGCTCATTTTGGACGAGCCTACAAACCATTTGGACTTTACCATGCTGACTTGGCTTGAGGATTATCTCTCTTCATACAAGGGCTCGGTACTGATAGTATCACATGACAGATATTTTCTCGACAAGGTAGCTGATAATATATGCGAAATCGAAAACGGAAGTCTGTATAAATACAAGGGCGGCTACAGCGCATTTTTAACTCAGAAGGAAGAGAGAATACGCCACGCCGAAAAGGAATATGAAAAGCAACAATCCGAGCTTGCCGCAATGCGCGATTATGTCGCAAAAAATCTCGCTAAATCTTCAAGCAGCAACAGCGTAGGCTCACGAGTTAAGACTCTTGAAAAAATGGAGCTTCAGGCAAAGCCCAACCCAAAGCAAAAGGAAGTCCATTTCAAATTCGAATATGATTTTGAGCCTCACAAGGTGGTGCTCTCTTGCAAGGATGTCGGAATCTATGTCGGAAACGCCGCAACCGGCAAGCAGCTTTATGAAAACATCTCTCTTGAGGTTTTAAAAGGCGAGAAAATCGCGATTATAGGCAAAAACGGAGTCGGCAAATCATCTTTTTTAAAGGCTATTCTTAAAAAAATACCATATACGGGGCAGATCAAATTCGGAGGAAACGTAAAGGTCGCTTATTTTGACCAGGAGCTCGGCGACCTCAACCTTGATGACACCGTAATAGAGGCTGTGCACAGAGCTTATCCGACAAAGACTGAATTTGAAATAAGAAGTGCGCTCGGCAGGCTGCTGATTGAGGATGAGGCTGTATTTAAACGGGTACGCGATCTGTCGGGAGCAAACCGTGCCAAGGTGGCATTTTGCATTATAATGTTTAAGCGCGCCAATGTGCTGATTTTCGACGAGCCTACCAACCACCTTGACTACATTGCCAAAGAGGCTCTTGACGACGCTCTGAAGGAATTTACGGGTACGCTGATAACGGTATCTCACGACAGGTACTTTTTAAACTGCGTACCGGATAAAATTATCGAGATGTTCCCGACGGGATTTAATGAATACAACGGCGGATACGACTATTACCTTGAGCATAAAAAGCCGGAAATCGTCGAAAAAACCGTTAAAGCGGACAGCGAGAATAAAGCCGCATATAAAGAGAAAAAAAAGAACAAGGCGGACGACAGAAAACGCAGAGCTAAGCTGTTATCTCTTCAGCGCGAAATGGACAGTCTTGAAGATGAAATTGCAACGCTTAAAGCGGAGTCGGAAAAGCCCGACGTCTCGAGCGATTATCAAAAATTATCGGATATTCTCGCGTTGATTGCGGACAAGGAGAGCTGCCTTGAGGATGCGGAAACCGAGTGGCTTGAGCTTTCGGAATAAACTTAAAAGCGACTGTAAATGCTGAGTGTCGCTCAGTCTTTACAGCCGCTTTTTTATGTTATCTCTCTAAGGCAAAAACGATATATCCTTATCGGCTGACGGTACTGTTGTCGGCATTTTTGTGCCGTTTAACACCGTTGCCTCCACAACGGTACCCTTGCCGTATTTCTCGTTTATTTGAAGTATTGCTTTATCGAGTCTTTCGAGCTTTTCATGACGCGTCATATCAAAGCCGAGGCTTAGCTGCTGAGGCTTATCCGGATTTAAAAGCTCTATTGCACGCACCGTGACAGCTCTTACCGGAGTTTGCCATTTATATGTCTGCTTAAACAGCGAAAAGGCTTTAAGGGCAATTTCTCGGCTGTTTTGTGTTGGATAAATAAGCTTACTCTGCGATTGTGACGTGAACAATGCGGTGTTTTTAATTCCTATCTGCACACCGCCGGCAAGAAGTCCGTCCTCCCTAAGATGCTTCGACACCGCATGGGACAGAGATAATAGGACGCGCCACACCTCATCATTATCTCGTAAATCGTCTACGCACGTAACTCCCCTGCCAACACTCTTGACCGGAGGTCTGTATCCCATATTACAGACGGGCGAATTTTCAAGGCCGTTGGCGCAGCGCCACAACACAACACCGTTCTTACCGAACGTAGTCTTTAAGAACGCAGGATCACTTTTTGCAATGTCCCCTATTGTTATAATACCGTACTTTTTAAGCACCTTAGAGGTGCTTCTTCCGACCCATAGCATATCCTCGGCGGGTAGCTGCCAAATCATATCGCGAAAATTTTCTCGTCGTATAACCGTAACCGCATCGGGCTTTTTCATATCGCTACCGAGCTTTGCAAACACTTTATTAAATGACACACCCACGGAAATAGTAAGTCCGAGTTCTTTTTTTACAGCCTCTCTGACATCATCGGCTATGGTTTCGGGAGAGCCGAATAGCCGTGTACTTCCGCTTACATCAAGCCAGCACTCGTCAATACCGAACGGCTCTATCATATCGGTGTATCTGCCGTATATTGATTTTACCGCACGTGAATATTTGATATATTCGGAAAATCGAGGAGGAAAAACCAAAAGATTGGGACATTTGCCCTTTGCCTGCCATATAACGTCGCCTGTTTTTACCCCGCATTTTTTTGCCGCCTCGGACTTTGCCAGCACTATGCCGTGCCTATCCTCGGTTCTGCCGCAAATTGCAATGGCTTTGCCGCGCAGCTCCGGAGAAACAACCGTTTCGACCGAAGCGTAAAAATTATTCAAATCACAATGAAGTATTGCCCGTTCCATAAAATCACCGAAAAAATTATTGTACCGTCATTGTAACCGAACATTTGTTCTGTGTCAATAGTAAAAATATAACAGTCCCGAAATTCGGACTGAACATAAAAAAATCACCCCTGAAAAACAGAGGTGATTTTTGATTATCGTATTAACGAATTATTCGTCAATTTCAGTAACAACGCCTGAACCAACGGTACGTCCGCCTTCACGAATAGCGAAACGAAGACCCTGCTCAATAGCGATAGGAGTGATAAGCTCAACGCTCATAACAACGTTATCGCCGGGCATGCACATCTCAGTTCCCTCGGGAAGAGTGATAGTACCGGTAACGTCGGTAGTTCTGAAATAGAACTGAGGACGATAGTTATTGAAGAACGGTGTATGACGGCCGCCCTCGTCCTTAGTAAGGACGTAAACCTGGCCCTTGAACTTTGTATGAGGATGGATTGAACCGGGCTTAGAAAGAACCTGGCCACGCTCAATCTCAGTTCTCTGAATACCACGAAGAAGTGCGCCGATGTTGTCGCCTGCCTCAGCATAATCAAGAGTCTTTCTGAACATCTCGATACCGGTAACAACGGTCTTCTTCTTTTCGTCGGTAAGACCAACGATTTCAACTTCGTCGTTGAGCTTAAGAACACCACGCTCAACACGGCCGGTAGCAACAGTACCACGGCCTGTGATGGTCATAACGTCCTCAACAGGCATAAGGAACGGCTGGTCTGATTTACGGTCGGGAGTCGGGATGTAGTTATCAACAGCATCCATAAGGTCCCAAATCGGCTTAAGCTCGGGAGCGTTAATATCGTCGCCCGAATACTCAAGAGCTTTAAGAGCAGAACCAACGATGATCGGTGTGTCGTCGCCCGGGAAGTCATACTCGTTAAGAGTCTCACGAACTTCCATTTCAACAAGCTCAAGGAGCTCGGGATCGTCAACCTGATCAGCTTTGTTAAGGAATACTACGATGTAGGGAACGCCAACCTGACGAGCGAGAAGAAGGTGCTCTTTAGTCTGAGCCATCGGGCCGTCGGTAGCAGCGATAACAAGGATAGCACCGTCCATCTGAGCAGCACCGGTGATCATGTTCTTGATATAGTCAGCATGGCCGGGGCAGTCAACGTGAGCATAGTGACGCTTTTCGGTCTCGTACTCAACGTGAGCGGTGTTGATCGTTATACCACGCTCTCTCTCTTCGGGAGCCTTATCGATCATTGAATAGTCTTCGAACTGAGCGAAGCCCTTCATTGCGAGTGTTTTTGTAATAGCAGCTGTTAACGTGGTCTTACCATGGTCAACGTGACCGATAGTACCGATGTTAACATGTGGTTTGGTTCTTTCGAATTTTGCCTTTGCCATTGAATTTTCCTCCTTTTTTATGAGAACAAATAAATTTTTTCATTGTGGTTGATATTTTATCAATAAATGAATAAAATATCAAGTCTTTTCAGCTATTTAATCAGTCTTTTTTAGTTCTTTCGCTGATAATCTTTTCAGCGATTGACTTCGGAACTTCTTTATATCCGTCGGGTTCCATTACATACTGACCGCGTCCCTGAGTCTTGGAACGAAGGTCGGTAGCATAACCGAACATTTCGGAAAGCGGAACGTGAGCATTGATCTGCTTAGCACCAGTTCTCTCTTCAAAGCCCTGAATCTCACCGCGGCGAGAGTTAAGGTCGCCGATAACGTCGCCCATATATTCCTCGGGAACGATAACGGTAACTTTCATTATGGGTTCGAGGAGAACCGGATCGGCCTTCTTGGAAGCATCCTTGAATGCCATAGAACCGGCAATCTTGAATGCCATTTCCGAAGAGTCAACCTCGTGATAAGATCCGTCGTAAAGAGTTACCTTTACGTCAACAACCGGATAACCGGCAATAACGCCCGACTGCATAGCACCCTGAATACCCTGGTTAGCAGGTTCGATGTATTCCTTCGGAATAGCACCGCCGACGATGTTATTTACGAACTCATAGCCCTTATTGGGGTTAGGCTCAATGTTGATCTTAACGTGACCGTACTGACCTTTACCGCCTGACTGACGGGCATATTTGGTATCGGAGGAAGCGGGCTTACGGATTGTCTCCTTGTAAGCAACCTGCGGCTTACCTACGTTAGCCTCAACCTTGAATTCACGAAGCATTCTGTCAACGATAATTTCAAGATGAAGCTCACCCATACCGGCGATGATGGTCTGACCGGTCTCTTCATCGGTATAGCACTTAAAGGTAGGATCCTCTTCTGCAAGCTTCTGAAGAGCGATACCCATCTTTTCCTGACCTGCTTTGGTCTTAGGCTCGATTGCTACACGGATAACAGGATCCGGGAATTTCATTGATTCAAGAATTATCGGGTGCTTCTCATCGCAGAGAGTATCACCTGTCGTAGTATTCTTAAGACCTACGGCAGCTGCTATATCACCTGCGTAAACACAGTCGATATCTTCTCTGTGGTTAGCGTGCATCTGAAGTATACGGCCCATTCTCTCGTCGTCGTCCTTAACGGAGTTGTAAACGGTTGAGCCGGCAGTCAGAGTACCCGAATAAACTCTGAAGAAGCAGAGCTTACCGACATAGGGGTCGGTGGCAATCTTGAATGCGAGGGCCGAGAACGGCTCCGAATCCGAAGAATGTCTGTCTTCCTCTTCGTCTGTATCGGGGTTTACACCCTTTATAGCCGGGACATCCGTAGGAGCCGGCATATAATCAACTATTGCATCGAGAAGAGGCTGTACGCCCTTGTTGCGGTAAGAGGTACCGCAAGTTATCGGAACCATTTTATTCTCGATAGTTGATTTACGGATAGTTCTCTTGATTTCCTCAACGGTGAATTCCTCGCCGTTGAAGTATTTTTCCATAAGCTCGTCGTCCTGATCTGCGACATGCTCGATAAGCTTTGCACGATATTTCTCGGCAAGCTCCTTCATATCGTCGGGGATAGGCTCACGTCTTACGTCTTTACCGAGGTCATCATAATAAATCTCGGCATCCATTTCTACGAGGTCAACGATACCCTTGAATGTGTCTTCAGAACCGATGGGGAGCTGAATCGGCACGGGGTTACATTTGAAACGCTCGTCTACCATGTCAAGAACATGGTAGAAGTCCGCACCCATGATATCCATCTTATTGACGTAAATCATACGCGGAACATGATATTCGTCAGCCTGACGCCAAACGGTTTCAGACTGAGGCTCAACACCGCCCTTTGCGCACAAAACGGTAACCGAACCGTCAAGTACACGAAGCGAACGCTGAACTTCAACAGTGAAATCAACGTGGCCGGGAGTGTCGATAATATTGATACGATGGTTTTTCCAGAAACAAGTAGTTGCAGCGGAAGTGATGGTTATACCTCTCTCCTGCTCCTGCGCCATCCAGTCCATGGTAGCGTCGCCGTCGTGGGTCTCACCGATTTTATGGTTTACACCCGTGTAAAACAATATACGCTCTGTGGTAGTTGTTTTACCGGCGTCGATATGCGCCATTATACCAATATTTCTTGTTTTTTCAAGAGTGACCTTTCTTGGCATAACATCCTCCATAACCGTATAAATACGGTAACATAAATATTAGTAAGCTTACCACCTGAAATGAGCAAAAGCTTTGTTTGCTTCTGCCATCTTGTGAGTGTCTTCGCGCTTTTTGAATGCCGAACCTGTTTCATTTACGGCATCCATTATCTCGTTTGCAAGTCTTTCCTTCATAGTTCTCTCGGAACGCTGACGAGCATAGAGAGTGATCCATCTAAGACCTAAGGTCTGTCTTCTTTCGGGACGAACCTCGATCGGGACCTGATAGGTAGCACCGCCTACGCGGCGAGCCTTAACCTCGAGAACGGGCATAACATTTTCCATTGCGGCATCAAATACCTCCAACGGTTCCTTACCCGTCTTCTCAGCGATAATGTTAAATGCGTCATAAACGATTTTCTGGGCTACGCCCTTTTTACCGTCATACATAACGCTGTTGATAAGCCTGGTTACAAGCTTTGAATTGTAAAGCGGATCCGGCAAAACATCACGTTTTGCTATCTGGCCTCTTCTTGGCACTTCGCTTCCCTCCTTCATAATTATAATGATATCATAGGTACTCGGTGACAAAACCCCGTGGTGTCAATGCAAGAGGCATAATATAAGAAATATATATACACCCTGCACGGACTTAAAACCTTGCAAGTAGATTCTGTCTTTAAATAGTCGGCGAAATTACGCCTTTTTAGCTGCCTTGGGTCTCTTAGCACCGTACTTTGAACGGCTCTGCATTCTGCCCGTAACGCCCTGAGTATCAAGTGTACCGCGGACAATATGGTAACGAACACCGGGGAGATCCTTAACACGCCCGCCTCTTATAAGAACAACTGAGTGCTCCTGAAGATTGTGACCTACGCCGGGAATATAAGCTGATACTTCGATTCCGTTTGTAAGACGAACTCTGGCGAGCTTACGGAGAGCTGAGTTAGGCTTTTTAGGAGTGTCGGTCTTTACAACCGTGCAAACTCCTCTCTTCTGCGGAGAAGCGTTGTTAGTCATAACGTTCTTCTTCGAGTTAAGACCCTTACCGAGAGCCGGAGCCTTCGATTTCTTCTCAACTGTCTGTCTGCCACTGCGAACAAGCTGGTTAAATGTCGGCAAATTCATTGCACCTCCTTCTGAAAATATGACACAATGTGTCAGCAAAACAAACACTTCCGTTAAAAAAGTGTTTGTTTTGCTCACACAATCAAAGATTTTAACATTTAAAACCTTTGATTGTCAAGCTTTTATTTAAATTTTCTTTTACGCGGGCTCATTTGCAGGCTCATCGGGATTAGTATCATCCGAATAAGTCTTTTCGAGCTCGACCTCGCTGTAACACTTCATACCAGTGCCGGACGGAAGAAGCTTACCGATAATAACATTTTCTTTAAGGCCGATAAGAGGATCGGTTTTGCCCTTAATAGCTGCATCGGTGAGAACTCTTGTGGTTTCCTGGAAGGAAGCCGCCGACAGGAAGGAATCGGTAGCAAGCGAAGCCTTTGTGATACCGAGAAGCACCGGTTCGCAGGTGGCCGGAGTAAACTCCTTACCCTCTGCCTCGCACTCTGCGCTGACGCGCTTGTTCTCTTTGTTGAAGTCGGATTTTTCAATGGTAGCTCCGGGAAGAAGCTCGGTTGAACCCGGCTCATCCACCTTGAGCTTTCTCATCATCTGACGAACGATAACCTCAATGTGCTTATCATTGATATCAACACCCTGCATACGATAGGTCTTCTGAACTTCCTTGATAAGGTAGTCGTGAACCGCATTGACGCCGTTGATGGCGAGTATGTCGTGGGGATTGGGAGCACCCTCTGTAAGAGCGGTACCCTTCTTTATGAATATCGGGTTGCCGTTTTCATCCTTATCGCTGTTGAACTTCTTGCGGAAGCCGTAAGGAATAAGGTAGGTTTTTTCTTCGGCCGTCTCGGGATTGGTGATGACAATGTGCTCATTCTTTTTGATTTCGCGGAATGAGAGATAGCCGTCAATCTCGGCAAGAATTGCGAGAGTCTTGGGCTTTCTTGCCTCAAACAATTCCTCGACACGGGGAAGACCCTGTGTAATATCCTGGCTTGATGCGATACCGCCGGTATGGAAGGTACGCATTGTAAGCTGTGTACCGGGCTCACCTATTGACTGAGCCGCTATGATACCGACAGCCTCGCCCACGGTAACAGGCTCGCCTGTCGCAAGATTCGAACCGTAGCACTTAATGCAAACGCCGTGGTCCGATTCGCAGGTGAGAAGCGAACGTATCTTTATTCTTCTGTCTGCTTCATTGGGACGGGCGTTAACGATAGCCGCGACTTTAGCTGCATCGTCCTCGGTCATCATCTTATCCTTGGGCATAATAAGCTCGCCGGTTTTTTCGTCTACAAAATCCTCAAGAAGGAATCTGCCTGTAAGTCTCTCCTGGAGAGTCTCAATCATTTCCTTGCCCTCGTGGATATCGTAAACCTCAATACCGTCATGGCAATGGCAATCCTCTTCACGGATTATAACGTCCTGTGAAACATCGACAAGACGACGGGTAAGGTAACCCGAGTCAGCCGTTCTAAGCGCGGTATCGGCAAGACCTTTACGCGCACCACGCGATGAGATGAAGTATTCGAGTACATTAAGACCTTCGCGGTAATTGGCTCGAATCGGAACCTCAATGGTTTTACCTGCCGTATTTGCAATAAGTCCGCGCATACCGGCAAGCTGACGAAGCTGTGATTCCGAACCACGGGCACCGGAGTCAACCATCATATAAATGGGATTGTTTTTACCAAGGTTCTCTTTAATACCCTGAGAAACCTTATTGGTGCATTCTTCCCAAACCTTGATGACTCTCTTTGAACGCTCATTGTTGCTCAAAAGACCCATCTTATACTGTGCGGTGATGGCGTCAACCTTTTCCTCGGCTGCCTCAAGAAGCTCTTGCTTGTGCGGCGGGATTATAGCGTCGCATACGGCAACCGTTATACCGGATTTTGTTGAGTATTTATAGCCCTGAGCCTTAATGCTGTCAAGCATTACGGAGGCTATGTGTACGCCGTGCTTTTTAATGCACTTATCGATTATCTTGCCGAGGCCCTTCTTATCGACAAGGAATTCAACCTCAAGATTGAATGCGTTTTCGGGATTGCTTCTGTCGATAAAACCGAGATCCTGCGGAATGGGATTGTTGAATATGATTTTACCGAGAGTTGTGGGAACAAGCTTAGTAACCTTTTCACCGTTTATCTCTTTGGTCATACGAATTTTAATTTTTGAATGAAGACCGATGTCGCCCTCGTTGTAAGCCATGGTAGCCTCATCAACGCTGAGGAACGCTTTGCCTTCGCCCGGCTCGCCGTCTTTTTCCATAGTGAGGTAGTAAGAACCGAGTATCATATCCTGTGTGGGAACGGTAACCGGTTTACCGTCGGACGGCTTGAGAAGGTTATTTGCGGCAAGCATAAGGAGCCTTGCCTCTGCCTGAGCCTCTGCCGAAAGCGGTACGTGAACAGCCATCTGGTCGCCGTCGAAGTCCGCGTTGAATGCGGTACAAGCAAGCGGGTGAAGCTTAATGGCTCTGCCCTCTACGAGTACCGGCTCAAATGCCTGAATACCGAGTCTGTGAAGAGTGGGAGCACGGTTAAGCATAACGGGGTGATCCTTAATGACTATTTCGAGAGCGTCCCAAACCTCGGGCTTTGCGCGCTCTACCATTTTTCTCGCCGACTTGATGTTGCCTGCAACGCCGGTTTCAACAAGACGTTTCATAACGAACGGCTTAAACAGCTCAAGTGCCATTTCCTTGGAAGACCGCACTGATGCATTTTAAGCTCGGGTCCTACTACGATAACGGAACGGCCGGAATAGTCGACACGTTTACCGAGGAGGTTCTGTCTGAAACGACCCTGCTTACCTTTAAGCATATCGGAAAGAGATTTAAGAGCACGGTTGTTGGGGCCCGTTACGGGTCTGCCGCGTCTGCCATTGTCTATAAGAGCATCGACAGCCTCCTGAAGCATTCTCTTTTCGTTTCTTACAATTATATCGGGAGCGTTGAGCTCAAGAAGTCTTTTAAGACGGTTGTTTCTGTTGATAACACGTCTGTAAAGATCGTTGAGGTCCGACGTTGCAAATCTGCCGCCGTCGAGCTGTACCATAGGACGGATATCGGGCGGAATTACCGGAATAACGTCGAGAATCATCCATTCGGGACGGTTACCGGAAAGCTTGAATGCTTCGGCGACTTCAAGTCTTTTAAGTATTCTTGCTTTCTTCTGACCCGACGCCTCAGAGAGCTCCTCACGGAGCTGCTCTGTAAGCGCGTCAACGTCGATTTCGCAGAGAAGCTCTTTGATGGCTTCGGCGCCCATACCGGCCTTGAAGTCATCCTCATACTTCTCTCTCATATCGAGATACTCTTTTTCGGAGAGTATCTGCTTCTTTTTAAGCTCTGTATCACCGGGATCGGTGACAATATATTTTGCGAAATAGAGAACCTTTTCAAGCTCTCTCGGAGAAATGTCAAGGATAAGTCCCATTCTTGACGGGATACCCTTGAAATACCAAATATGCGAAACGGGAGCGACAAGCTCGATATGGCCCATTCTCTCACGTCTTACCTTGGATTTGGTAACCTCAACTCCGCAGCGCTCGCATATTTTACCCTTATAGCGAATTCTCTTGTATTTTCCGCAATGGCACTCCCAGTCCTTTGTGGGTCCGAATATCCTTTCGCAGAAAAGTCCGTCGCGCTCGGGCTTTAAGGTACGATAATTTATGGTTTCGGGCTTTTTGACCTCGCCGTAAGACCACTCTCTGATCTGTTCGGGTGAAGCAAGACCGATTTTTATTGATTCAAAGGTTATATTTTCCATTGGCTCTTTACCTTTCTTCCATTAATTTTCAGAAATCTGCGAAACGTGAAATCAGAAATCCTCGTCATTGAGGTCATCCGAATCAAAACCGTCTTCGGAATCGCTTGTATAATCGTCATTCTCGTATTCGTCGGCGTCTTCTTCTCTGTCAGGAATATAACCGTCATCATAAGAAGCGTCGTTGACCTCTGAAAATGCTTCGTTGTCAGCCATCGTAGGAGTAACATCATCGTCATCGTAGGTCTGTTTAAGGTCAATCTCCTCGTTATTTGCGTCAAGAACCTTGACGTCAAGAGCAAGCGACTGAAGCTCCTTAATGAGAACCTTGAACGACTCCGGAATACCGGGCTTCGGAACATTGAGACCCTTGACTATCGACTCGTAAGTCTTTACACGGCCCACAACATCGTCCGACTTAACGGTGAGAATTTCCTGAAGAGTATAAGCTGCGCCGTAAGCCTCAAGGGCCCAAACCTCCATCTCACCGAAACGCTGACCGCCGAACTGAGCTTTACCGCCCAATGGCTGCTGGGTAACGAGTGAATACGGACCCGTGCTTCTTGCGTGAATCTTATCGTCAACAAGATGGTGGAGCTTAAGGAAGTACATAACGCCTACGGTTATGGGGTTGTCAAACTTTTCACCCGTTCTGCCGTCGGTAAGTATCGACTTACCGTCCTCACGGTAGCCTGCCTCTTTAAGAGCCTCGCGAATATCGGATTCATGCGCACCGTCAAATACCGGCGTTGCGATTTTTTGACCGAGCTTGCGGTAAGCAAAACCGAGATGAACCTCAAGCACCTGACCGATGTTCATTCGGGAGGGTACGCCGAGGGGGTTAAGAAGAATGTCGAGCGGAGTACCGTCATCAAGGAACGGCATATCCTCCTGCGGAAGTATTCTTGAAACAACACCCTTGTTACCGTGACGACCTGCCATCTTATCGCCGACGGAAATCTTACGTTTCTGAGCGATGTAGCAGCGTACTACTTTATTAACGCCGGGGCTGAGCTCGTCGCTGTTTTCTCTTGTAAACACTTCGACGTTTACTACTATGCCGTATTCGCCGTGCGGTACGCGAAGGGAAGTATCGCGAACCTCTCTTGCCTTTTCGCCGAATATTGCGCGGAGAAGTCTCTCCTCGGCGGTAAGCTCCGTCTCGCCCTTAGGCGTTACCTTACCGACAAGTATATCGCCCGAGTGAACCTCGGCACCGATACGGATTATACCGTTTTCGTCAAGGTCGGAAAGAGCGTCTTCACCGACGTTCGGGATATCTCTCGTAATATCTTCCGGTCCGAGCTTGGTATCTCTCGACTCAAGCTCATATTCCTCTATATGAATTGAAGTATAAACATCGTTGCGGACAAGCTTTTCGTTGATAAGAACAGCGTCCTCGTAGTTGTAGCCTTCCCAAGTGGTAAAGCCGATAAGCGCATTCTTACCGAGTGAAATTTCGCCGTTTGAGGTTGCAGGACCGTCGGCTATAACCTCATGAGCCTCAACCTTTTGACCCTCGGAAACTATCGGGCGCTGATTTATGCATGTGCCCTGGTTAGAACGCATAAATTTGATTATGTCATAATGGTCAACCGAACCGTCATCCGTAGTGATTTCAACAGTTTCCGCATCAGCCTTGGTTACGGTACCGGCGCGCTTTGCGAGAACTACGGTGCCCGAATCGACCGCCGCCTTGTATTCCATACCGGTTCCTACTATAGGAGACTCGGTTGTGAGAAGCGGAACCGCCTGTCTCTGCATGTTTGAACCCATAAGTGCACGGTTTGCGTCGTCGTTCTCAAGGAAAGGAATCATTGCGGTTGCAACGGAAACTACCATCTTCGGCGATACGTCCATGTAGTCGGCTTCCGAAGCCTCAATCTCCATAAACTCGTCACGATAACGGGCATTGACCTTTTTGCGCTTGAATTTGCCGTTTTCGTCGAGAGGCTCGTTAGCCTGAGCTACCATGTAGTTATCCTCGACGTCTGCGGTCATATAGGTGACCTCATCAAGCACCGTTCCCGTTTCCTTATCTATGCGGCGGAACGGAGCCTCGATAAAGCCGTATTTATTGATTCTTGCAAAGGTTGCAAGATAAGAGATAAGTCCGATGTTCGGTCCTTCGGGGGTCTCTATGGGGCACATACGGCCGTAGTGGCTGTAATGAACGTCACGAACCTCGAAGCCTGCACGGTCACGTGAAAGACCGCCGGGACCGAGAGCGGAAAGTCTTCTCTTATGAGTAAGCTCTGCGAGTGGGTTTGTCTGATCCATGAACTGAGAAAGCGGAGACGAACCGAAGAACTCTTTTATAGCCGCCATAACTGGGCGAATATTTATCAAAGCGGCGGGAGTTACCTTATCGGGCTCCTGCGCCTGAAGAGTCATTCTTTCTTTTACAACTCTCTCCATTCTGGAGAAGCCTATTCTGAACTGATTCTGAAGAAGCTCGCCGACGGAACGGATACGACGATTGCCGAGATGGTCTATGTCATCCGTTGTACCTACGCCGTCCGCAATGCAGTTGAGGTAGTTGATAGAAGCCATTATATCATCGATTATGATATGCTTCGGAATAAGGTCGTCGCAACGAGCCGAAAGCTCCTCGGAAAGTGCATCCTTATCGTCGCCGCACTTTTCGAGCACTTCCTGAAGCACGGTAAAGCGTACCTTCTCGTTAATGCCGATATCCTCAAGCTCAGCCTCTGTGAACATGGGAACATACTCGCCGATATCAACCATACCGTTTGAATAGACCTTAACGGTTTTATCCTCCGGAGTTACTATAACGGCGGTATTAACGCCCTCCTGCTCTATTCTGTAAGCAAGCTCGGGGGTTATGGTTTCGCCCGGCTCCGCAAGTATCTCGCCGGTAAGATTGCTGATAATCGGTTCATCAGCCTTGAAGCCGGCTATGCGAGCGGAGATTGCAAGCTTTTTATTGTATTTATAGCGACCTACTCTTGAAAGGTCATATCTGTGCGGATCGAAGAAGAGATTATCAATCTGTGCCTGAGCAGTCTCGAGTGTGGGAGGCTCGCCGGGACGCAGTCTCTTGTATACTTCGATAAGAGCCTGCTCGGTATTTATGGTAGTATCCTTTTCGAGAGTAGCTTTGATTCTCTCGTCATAGCCGAAAAAGTCAAGTATCTCTTCGTTTGAGGAAAGTCCGAGTGCTCTGATAAAGGTAGTGATGTAAATCTTTCTGTTCTTATCAATTCTTACATAAAACAGGTCGTTCTGGTCAGTTTCGTACTCGAGCCATGCGCCTCTGTTGGGGATAACGGTAGTCGAGTAGAGCTCTTTACCCGTTTTATCATGCGTCATACCGTAGTACACGCTGGGAGAACGGACAAGCTGCGAAATGATAACGCGCTCCGCACCGTTGATTACGAAGGTACCGCTGTCTGTCATGAGCGGGAAATCGCCCATATAGACTTCGCTTTCTTTAATTTCGCCCGTTTCTTTGTTGAGCAGCCTTGCAGTAACTCTTAAAGGAGCAGCATATGTCGCGTCCCTCTCTTTACATTCCTTGACGGTATATTTGGGAGCATCGTCCATTCTGTAATCGACAAAGCTCAAAACAAGGTTGCCGGAATAGTCCGTAATATCTGCGACATCGCGGAATACTTCCTTCAGACCTTCGTCAAGAAACCATTGATAGGAATTTTTCTGTACCTCGATGAGGTTGGGCATCTCCATTACCTCATTGATTTTAGAAAAGCTCATGCGTGTGTTTCTTCCGAGTTTTACTGGTTTGACATTCACCATAGGGCTTATCACTCTCCGTTCGCAAAATTATTCCAAACGCCGACCGCAAAAATCAAGGGTATTGACAAATTGCAACCCGGCGGGAGATTACTATAATAATTGATTGTGATATGCTATTGATTTAATTGATTTTTTGTGATAAACTACTAATACAAAAAAACGACAAGAGCATATGCTTCCATTTTATAGCAGTTTATTATTATATGCTTGTCAATGGCATATGTCAAGTCTTTTTTGATTATTTTCGGAGATGTTATTGTATTATGTTGAATTTTGAAGAGCTTTCGCACAAGCTCTTTTCTCTTGTCATTTTCAGAAATCTGTTAAATGACGAGGTCATCAAGTCGTTCACCGAGCTTGCCGATGAACAAAAGAGCGAAAAAAAAGAGGTTTACTTATATGCCGATTTTCTCTCGAAGCTATTTGCGGAAACCGATAATTTTTCAAAATATGTTTTAAACGCCGTTCTTGAGGACGAAAACGCTTACATATTAAAGTATGGTCACAAAAAGCTCGGCAGCCATTATGACGAGGCTCTGAATATGGAGCTTGACACGCTTAACGAATTGGCAGCCGTGCGGTCGGACGATGTTAAAAAGAGCCTGCGTCTCGAAAATGAGTCTCTACCCGGCTGGACTACCGAGAAAACCGATGTAAAAAGCATTTATCTCTCCAGAATAAAAAACATATCCAAAACCGGATACGGCATATGGGCAAAATACCACGTCTTTATCATTAAAAACGGTGATATTGTGCCTGTTAAATACCCCGACACGCAAAAACTTTCGGATTTTTCCGGTTACGAGCGCGAGCGCAGCGAGGTAATTGATAACACAAAGGCTCTTTTAAAGGGAGAACCGTGCAATAATGTTCTTTTATACGGCGACGCCGGAAGCGGTAAGAGCAGTACCGTAAAAGCAATAGCGAACGAATTTAAGGATGACGGTTTGAGACTTATCGAGGTTAAGAAAAATCAGCTCTATTCCCTGCCGGACATAATGGACAGAATATCGGGCAATCCGCTTAAATTCATAATATTTATAGATGATTTGAGCTTCACCAAAAACGATGAGGACTTCGGTGCGCTGAAGGCTATTTTGGAGGGCAGCGTAAACGGCAGAGCCAAAAACATAGCGATATACGCAACATCAAACCGCCGTCATCTTGTCAAAGAGAGCTTTGCCGACCGAGACGGAGACGATGTTCATATTCAGGATACGATGCAGGAGCTTACAAGCCTTTCGGCAAGATTCGGCTTGCAAATTACGTTTTCAAGGCCGGACAAAAATCTGTATTCGGGCATTGTTGTTGAACTCGCAAAAAAATACGGCATAAATATGCCGGAGGACAAGCTTATAATGAAAGCGGAGGCTCACGCTTTGAGAGCCGGCGGCAGAAGTCCGAGGACCGCAAGGCAATTTATAGAATATCTCGCATACAAGCAGGATGCGGAAAAGGAATAAGCTGTTATTAATTTGTTTGTATAAATTCAGTATAAAAAGATTGGAGAAGAAAATGGAGATCAAAAAAAGATACGATTGGGAAAACCCCGCCGTTATCAAAAGAAACAAAGAGGACGGCCACGTCATCGCCTTTTCATACGATAACGCGCTCGACGCCGCGGAAAGAAAAGAGTCACCTTACAAGGTAACTCTTAACGGAAAATGGAAATTCCATTGGCAGATGGGCATAGACAACTGTCCGCCTGATTTTTATGAGCCGAGCTTTGATGATTCAGATTGGCGATACATAACCGTTCCGTCGGTTTGGCAAACGGAGGGTACGGGCAGTGCTCCGTATTACTATGCAAGTACTTTTCCGAGGGCTATCAGCCGTCAAAAGAGCAAAATCCCCTGCATTGATCACAATATGCAGGAAATCGGTCTTTACAGACGCGCATTTACCCTGCCCGAAAACTTCGACGGAAAAGAAATATTTTTACACTTCGGCGCAGCCAAATCCGCAATCGAGGTATATATAAACGGAAGCTTTGTAGGTTATTCTCAAGGCTCCATGACTCCGCACGAATTTGACATCACAAAATATGTTAAGAACGGAATCAACGAGGTAGCCGTAAAATGTTATCGTTACAGCGACGCTCAGTACATAGAGGATCAGGATATGTGGCTTCTCTGCGGTCTTTACAGAGAGGTATATATCTTCGCCGAGCCCAAGACCTGTCTTCGCGACTTCTTTATAACAACCGACCTTGATAAGGATTACAAGGACAGCGATACGAAGCTTGAAGCAAAAATCATAAATTACGAAGGCGAAGACAAAGCTTCAAAGCTCAGTGCTTATATTGAAAAAGACGGCAAAAAGCAAAAGCTGGGTTCGGAGGAATTCACGGTTGCCGGAAAAGACAGCAAAACAATAAACCTTGAAGCGGTAATAAAAAACCCGCTCAAATGGAGTGCCGAAACTCCGGAGCTTTACACTCTTGTTATCGAGCTCAAAACCGATAAAACAACAACATACAAGTCAATCCGTTTCGGTTTCAAAAAGGTTGAGATAGTAGGAGAAAAAATTCTCTTTAACGGCCGGCCTCTGATGATTCGCGGTGTAAACCGTCACGATTTCGACCCGGATCACGGTTGGGCGGTTCCGAAGGAGAGATATTATCAGGATCTCGACATAATGAAACGCTGCAACATAAATTCTATCCGCACTTCTCACTATCCTGATGATCCGTTCTTCTATGAGCTTTGCGACGAATACGGTTTCTATGTTATGGACGAATGCGATATGGAAAGTCACGGCGTCCGCAGAAAGGGCGTTCCCGGAAGCAATCCCGTATGGACTAATGCGGTTGTTGACAAAATGCAGAGAATGGTACTTCGCGACAGAAACCACGCCTGCGTATTTATGTGGTCACTCGGCAATGAGGCCGGCGACGGCACAAACTTCGCTAAGATGAAGGAAGCCGCTTTGGAGCTTGACAAAACGAGACAGTTCCACTATGAAGGCGATTTTGACCTAACAAAGAGCGACGTTATATCAAGAATGTATCCCCTCCCCGACATTATGGAAAAGCTCGGCAATCGCGAGCCAATCACCATAAGCCTTTACGATAACGTTGCAAACCAGCTCGCCGCAGATTCAAAGCCCATTCCGAAAGAGGCTTACACGAAGCCCGTAATACTATGCGAATATGCGCACGCAATGGAAAACAGCCTCGGCAACTTCCAGGAATATATGGATGACTTCGAGAAATACGATAATATGTGCGGCGGATTTATTTGGGACTTCGTAGACCAGGCTCTTCGCTACAAGGCTCCCGACGGAGATCATTGGCTTTACGGTACGGACTTTGAAAAATCAGAGCCGCGCAGACCCTTCCAGCTTCCCAACACAACCGCTATGACAGGCAGTAACACATACTTCTGTGCAAACGGTATAATTGCCGCCGACAGAAAGGTTCACCCGTCGGCATATGAGGTCAAAAAGGTTTACGCCGAAATGAAGGTTATTGAAAAAGACCTTAAAAAGAAAGAATTTACCGTTAAAAATAAGCACTTATTCACCGACCTTTCGGAATTTGACCTTAAATGGACCGTAACCGCAAACGGCAAAGAGATTGAATCGGGTATTATCGACAATCTTTCGGTTCCCCCACTCTCTTCAAAGGACATCACGGTGCCGTTCTCTTCCGATAATCTTCCGAACGCCGAGTGCATTATCACATTCTCATTCCTTCGCAAAAACAAGGAGCGTTACTGCGAAAAGGGCTATGAACAGTCGTTTGACCAGATAATTCTAAAGAAGATGCCCGAAGCTCTTCCCGATAATTCAAAGGGTAAACTTCAATGCGTTCAGATAGGCACAACAGCTACAGTTCAGGGCGAAAACTTCACGGTAAAGGTTACCGACGGTAAAATAGTTTCGCTGCGCTTTGACGGCAAGGAATATTTAAAAACTCCCTTGAAGCCGAATTACTTCCGCGCGCTTATCGACAACGACTTTTCACTTACAAACTTTGTTCCCTTCCTTATTCCGCTTCACCCGTACTACACATGGAGAACCGCAACCGATACGGCACAGGGCACAATAACAGCCATAGATGAGGGCGCAAACGGAGAAATCATCATATATGTAGACTGGGCAGTATTCTCATTCTCGGGCGTTAAATCGAAATATATTATCTATCCCGACGGCAAAATCGAGGTCAACCACGAGGGTACTCCAAAGGCCTTTACACTTCTGAGATTCGGTACGCAGATGGGGCTTATACCCGAACTCAACTACGTAAAGTGGTACGGCAGAGGTCCACAGGAAACATATATCGACCGTAAAACCGGCGGCAAAATAGCTATTCACGAGATGAGCGTTGACGACCTTGAGCACCACTATATGCGTCCGCAGGAAAACGGCAACAGAGTTGACGTCCGCTATGTCGAAATAACCGACAAAGACGGCAACGGTCTTAAATTTACCGCTCCGTACAACACTCCGCTCGCATTCAGCGCATGGCATTACACGCAGAATGAGCTTGAGAAAGCCACGCATATTCATGAGTTAAAGCACAAGGATATTACGACGTTTAACTTTGATTTAACTCAGCTCGGCGTAGGCGGAGATATGCCCGGTGACGCACACGTGCGTGAGCCGTATATACTCCATCCAAACAAGAAATATGCTTATTCCTTTACCATAGAGAGCATAAAAAAATAATACGGTTTAATGATATTTACCGGAGTCGCAAAAAGACTCCGGTATTTTTTTGTTTTGCCATAGCATAGTCACATATAAAAACAAAAAAATAAATCAGACTTGACAGCATACCCCTCACGGGTATATACTCAAGATACCCCCTAAGGGTATAGAAACGAGGTGTGGTTCATGGAAAAAGAAAAGTGCTGTCACTGCTCACAGCGAAAAAAAGAGCGTTCCCCCGAGGAATATAAAAAGCTTATACACAGGCTTAACCGAATCGAGGGGCAAATCCGCGGAATAAAGGGCATGGTGGAAAACAACGCTTACTGCCCGGATATACTCATACAATCCGCCGCCGTAAACGCCGCGATAAATGCTTTTAATAAAGAACTGCTTGCAAATCACATCAGAACATGCGTTGCCGACGATATAAGGAACGGCAAAGACGAAGCGATTGACGAGCTTGTGGTTACACTTCAAAAACTTATGAAATAAAGAAAGACGGGTAAAATATAATGAATGTTGTTTTAATAATAATTCTCATAGCAGTTGTGGTATTGGCGGCGGTTTCCGGCGCGAAACACTTTAAAGGTCAGGGCGGCTGCTGCGGAGGCGGCGGAGAAATAAGACCCGAGCACAAAAAGCTCGACGGCCCCGTAACGGAAGAAAAGATAATTTCGATAGACGGAATGAGCTGCGAAAACTGCCGAAATCGCGTTGAGCGAGCTATAAACAAAATAGACGGAGCTTCGGCGAGAGTAAATCTTCGCAAAAAAGAAGCGGTTGTTTCGCTCGACAGAAAAATTGACGACGAAACGCTCAAAAACGCTGTTGAATCGGCAGGCTACAAGATTGTTTCCGTAAAGACACGAGAGGTAAAAAAATAATGACACAGTATAACGTCACCGGTATGAGCTGTGCGGCGTGTTCTGCGAGAGTTGAAAAAGCGGTATCAAAAGTGCCCGGCGTAACGTCGTGTTCAGTCAGTTTACTCACCAACTCCATGGGCGTTGAAGGGACGGCATCGGACAAAGCTATAATATCCGCAGTACAAAAAGCCGGCTACGGAGCATCTAAGAAAGGCGGAAGTAAAGCCGCCGAGAGTGCCGATGAATCCGCACTCCGCGACACAGAAACACCAAAGCTAAAAAAGCGTCTGTTTTGGTCAGTCGGATTTCTTATAATACTGATGTATTTTTCGATGGGTCATATGATGTGGGGATGGCCCCTCCCCTCTTTTTATAACAGCAATCACGTTGCAATGGGACTTACTCAGCTTTTGCTTACTGTTATAATTATGGTAATAAACCAAAAGTTCTTTATCAGCGGTTTTAAAAGTCTGTGGCACAGAGCCCCGAATATGGATACCCTCGTAGCCCTCGGTTCAACCGCCGCATTCGTATACAGCACTTACGCTCTCTTTATGATGACAGACGCTCAGACACACGGCGATATGCAGGCTGTAAGCACCTATATGATGGACTTTTATTTTGAATCAGCCGCTATGATTCTCACACTTATAACCGTGGGCAAGACCCTTGAGGCGCGCTCAAAGGGCAAAACGACCGACGCATTAAAGAGTCTTATGAAGCTCGCACCAAAAAGTGCGGTAATTTTAAAAGACGGCGAAGAAAAGACCGTGCCTATTGACACGGTACAAAAAGACGATATATTCTTAGTACGTCCCGGCGAGAGTATACCGGCAGACGGTGTAATAATCGAGGGTGAAAGTGCCGTAGACGAATCGGCGCTTACCGGTGAGAGCATTCCTGTAGACAAAGCCGCAGGAGACAAGGTTTCGGCGGCAACCGTCAATAGGTCGGGATTTTTGAAATGCCGTGCCATACACGTAGGTGAAGACACAACCCTATCGCAAATCATTAAAATGGTCAGCGACGCCGCAGCCACAAAGGCCCCGATAGCAAAAATCGCGGATAAGGTTTCGGGCATATTCGTCCCGGCTGTAATAATTATCGCGGTAATCACAACCGTAATATGGCTTCTGCTCGGTCACGGAGTAGGCTATGCGCTTGCACGCGGAATTTCGGTTCTCGTAATATCATGCCCGTGCGCCTTAGGTCTTGCGACTCCGGTTGCGATAATGGTGGGCAGCGGTCTCGGCGCAAAGAACGGTATTCTTTTCAAAACAGCGGCGTCTCTTGAGGAAACAGGCAGAATACAGATTGTGGCACTCGACAAGACCGGCACAATAACAAAGGGCGAGCCGAGAGTTACGGACATTATCCCAAACGGTGAAACAACAGAAAATGAGCTTCTTAAAGCTGCGGCGTCTCTTGAAAAGAAGAGTGAGCATCCGCTTGCAAAGGCTGTAATTTCATATGCGGAGAGCAAAAATATCATCTGCGACGACGTATCTATCTTTAAAGCTTTGCCCGGAAACGGCCTCAGCGGCACCGTAAACGGAAAGAATATATTCGCAGGTAATCTCAACTTCATAAAAACAAAGGCCGAAATATCGCCCGGCATCAAGGAAATTGCCGAAAGGCTGTCGGGCGATGGTAAAACTCCCCTCTTCTTCGCTCTGGATGGGAAGCTTCTCGGCATTATAGCCGTGGCGGACGTCATTAAAGACGACAGCCCTAAAGCCGTTAAAGAGCTCAGGAATATGGGAATACGCGTTGTGATGCTCACGGGCGACAACGAATGTACCGCAAACGCAATAGGTAAATCAGCCGGTGTTGACGAAGTAATCGCAGGGGTTTTACCGAGCGGTAAAGAAGAGGCAATCAAAAAGCTTAAAAAGCTCGGCAAGGTGGCAATGGTCGGCGACGGAATAAACGACGCACCCGCCCTTACAATAGCCGACATAGGCTTAGCCATAGGTGCAGGCACAGATGTTGCCATAGATGCAGCCGACGTCGTTCTGATGAAGAGTCGTCTTTCCGATGTGCCCGCAGCCATAAGGCTCAGCAGAGCGACGCTTAGAAATATACACGAAAACCTGTTTTGGGCGTTCTTCTACAACACGATAGGTATTCCGATAGCCGCCGGCGTATTTATCCCTCTCGGTCTTACGCTGAACCCCATGCTCGGAGCTGCGGCAATGAGCCTTTCAAGCTTCTGCGTTGTAACCAATGCCCTGAGACTTAATCTGTTTAAGCTTCGTGACGCAAGCCACGACCATAAAATAAAAAATCATTTAAAAAATGTAACGGAGGAATCAAAAGCTATGGAAAAGACAATTAAAATCGAAGGTATGATGTGCGGACATTGTGAAGCTGCAGTCAAGAAAGCTCTTGAAGAATTACCCGAGGTTGAGTCAGCCGAAGTAAGCCATGTAAGCGGTACCGCAAAGGTTACTCTTAAAGATGAAATCGACAATGACGTTCTCAAGAAAGCCGTTGAGGACAAGGATTACAAGGTTATCGGAATAGAATAATCATGTAAACAAAAAATGAACCGTGAAGTCATAAGACCTCACGGTTCTTTTATGCAATTCTGCAAAATTATCTCTTAATGTCGTCCCAAGCAACACCGTCTATGTGGAACAGCTCGTCAAAGTCGTAACGGTTGTTCTCGTCTTTTCTGTGGTTCGGATACCAAACCTGAGCAAAGAACGGATTTGTCTTGGCGATAGCATCATAATCCCAAGCCTTATGCGGGATATAGCACTCGGGGCACCAATGTCCGCCGAGAAGTATAAGAGCGGGGCTTGCTTCGAATTCTGCGCCGCAGTGGCCGCATTTCCATTTAAGCTTAGTAGCCATATCACCCTTAGTCATTGTCTCGGAGAGGCACTCGCCGCCGCGGAACTTAGCAGCCTGCTTCATATCCTCAATGTCAAGCTCTGCTTCGGGCTTTGTCTCATCATAACCGTGGTCAAGCTTAAACTGCTCAGCCGCGCTGTTATCCTTATCGAACTTGATGATGTCGAAATTTTCCCACTTTGACGGAATCTTCTTCCACTCGTCCATGCCGCCGAAGTAGATGTCAAGACGCTGCTTGTTGTTCTTTTCAACCCAGTCAAGAGTACCGAAGTCCGGAGTCTTGGCAATCTTCTTCATAAAGGGCTTCGCGCAAGCTGCAACGAGGTTCTTCGGAAGATATCTCGGAATTTTAAAGTAGAATTCAACCTGATCTGCAAGACGGTTGAAGTAATCCTTAACGGGGAGGTTCTCACGGAAGTGAAGGAAGTTTTCAAGCTTATCGCCGTCTGCATAGAACTGACCGTGGAAGTTCTTCGTTGTAAACCAGTTGGGGTCAAAGAGCTTTTCGGGGCCTGCAAGACCGAGAGTACCGAGAAGAAGGCACTCAAACTCATAGTTTGAAATTCTGTATTCCTTACCTGAACCTATATTGTAGAAGTGATTCCAGAAATCGGAACCGAGGTTGCCTTTTGCATCTTCATCGCAGAGGTTGGCAAGCAAACGACCCGAATCCTCAACGGTGCACCACTCAAGAACGCCGTTGATCGGAACGTGGAACATAATAGGATCCATATTTTTAAGAATGTTGGGATAAAGTATGCCCGACTGACGCATAACAACCCAATTCTTAATACCGCTCTCAACGAATACACGCTCTGCTATGCACTTAGAAACAGCATAATGGTCATATACCGAAACCTTGAGCGGATCGCCGCAACGTCCCCAATGGATAGGATAGTTACGACCGCCTGTTTCGGCAACGGTGCCTATGTAGCAGACCTTAACAGCGTCGGGATCCGGCTGAGCAAGAACTGCCTTGCAGATATTCTGAGCAGCACCTATATTTGTTTTCTGTGTTCTGTACGGTTTCCAGTCAGCTGCCGGAGAAACCATACCGCCTACATGAAGAATATAGTCAGAACCTGTTACTGCGTTGAGAACATCCTCATAGTTTGTAAGGTCGCCCCATACTATTCTGACTGAAGGATCATTTTCAAAATCCTTGAATTTAACACGGTTTTTTTCACTTCCGCGAAGTAAAAGAACAAGATTAAACTTATCTTTCTTAGCGTAAAGTTCCTTAAAACCGTGGAAACCCATATGACCGGAGGCACCGGTCAGCATTACGGTTTTTTTAGCTCCCATATTGTTCCACCTCATTTAAATCATAGTGCTTTTATTATAACATTTTTATGTGCAATGTCAACAAAAGAGTAAAAAAATCAATATATTCTGTAAACAGATATTTATTTTTGCAAAGAAACGCGCGCATTTTTGAACAGCGACGTTTAACTCAATATGTATCACGGCGGAATTCAGCCTTTACAGTTCACGCCGTTAAAAGCACCGCCGTCAAATGTACATTTTTACCTTGGCACAAAGGAACTCATAAAAATCATCATACAGCTCCTTTGAGATTTTACCGGGATACGTCATAATTTTAAGTTCAAAATCAGAGCCACCCCTTGTGTAAGCCGGTGCAAAATGCTCCAAGTCGTTTAATTTAAATCCGTTTCGCTCATAAAATCCGCGACGGCGGACGGATATTTCATCCTTCGGCGGGTCAATTTCCAAAATAATGGTTTTATTGCAGCCTTGCAGCATCGAGAGTGTGCGCTCTCCGTACTTGCGGTTGCGCTTTTCGGTTAAAATACAAAAATGCTCAATATATATAAAGCTGTCGGTATCCCAATAAAGCACTTCACCTATAAATTCGCCCTCATCATATATAAGGTCAAAATGGTACTGCTCATCATACATGGCCCTCTGCTGTGCGTCATATGACCTCCGCTCGTATTTCGGGAAGCTTTTTTCATAGAGCTTCATTGCGGTATCAAATATTTTTCCCCTGCTGTCTCTCAAACGTATAAGCTCCATATAATTCTCCGTATAATCAGTATTTTTGCAGGCGTTTTTATCTTATATCGCCCTACAAACATATTTTTAATAATATATATTTTATCACAAAAACGGTATTCGGACAAGGCATAAAGCAGAAAACAAAAAGCGTGTATCGCTCCTTTGAATTCGAGTGAAAAAAAGGTGTCAAACAGGTTGCTTTTTTATATTTACACATAACAAAGGCAGAGTAAACAAACTTGCTTACAACAAAAATCAAATAATATTTTCGACTATAAAATTCACTATTTTTTTGTATCTGCCTATTGTCTCGTAGCAATCTCCGTAAATCGGCGGGATAATAATCTTGTCTCCGACCAAGACCACATTCATCAAGCCCTCTACTCGCATTAAATTGTGATTGGCGTTATGTGACAAAAGGCTGTTAACTTCACTATTCATCGAATCAAGACAGATGATGTTTAACTGTATGGTTTTATAAATTTTGTATTTGTCATAATTACTGTGCGACAAATTAAATTCTTTCGTTGCTTTTCGGAGAATACGTTTTTTTGCGTTATCAAATTCTCTTTTTGAGAAGTTGTCTGTTCTATATATAATCGTTGTAAGGTACAAACCTTTTTTAAATTTGAAATAATGTAGGTTTTCTGATATGCTCAGCCGTTTTCCTTTATTTGATAAATCTTCGAGTTCTTTGATGAAATCGTCATATTTAATACCTGTATGCGAACACAAAACACACGGCCTTGCTTCAAATGCTTTTGCATCATTTTTTGCGGCAAGAATCACATAAACAAAAATGGCTATATTAACTCCGGCAATTGCAAGCAAAATAAGCCCGAAAATACGGGACTCGCTGTCAGATACGCAAACTCCTCCAAGAAGCAAAAAAACAGCAGCAATCCCAAGGCATATAATGAAAGCATTCGCTCGGCAATTTAACAGCTTTATACGTTTTTGAAGTTCTTTGTTCAATTCATCCCCACCTTAAAACAAATTTTGTTATTGCAATTTATAAAATTTGTTTCATTAACCATTATATCATCACATAAAATTTTAGACAATGAATAATACAGAAAAAGCACACGGTAATTCTATCAAAATTACGGTGGACTTTTTATGGCGGAGAGTGAGGGGATTCGGCTCACTTCGTTCGCCCTCGAGTTTGCTCCGCAAACTATCCTATTATAGACTTCTGTTGACAAGACTTCGTCTTGCAAAAGATTATAAGGGTTCGAATCCCTTTTTAATTTAAAGCAAAAAACAGGACATAGCTTTTGCTATGCCCTGTTTTTTATGTGACTGCGCGACGAAATCGCACAATGCGTTTAAGCCTTAAAACACAGCCCTTTCTTCCTAAATTATAATCCTATTCATAATTTGTATTAAAGAGACGAAATAGCACAATACTAACTGTCTTGACGTTTATTACCGCTATGTGGATTAGCCTTGTTTACGCAAACCTTTAATTTCATTCAACAATTATGTTAAAGTCATACCTGTTCCGTCACAAAATAAGATATTTCAAAATGTTAGCCTTCCATATTGGTTAATTCACAAGGCATATCAACATCTTTAAGCATTTCGTTAGTCGAATATTATTTTGGCTTTTTATAAATAATTCATTTATATAGCCCTTGTATTAACGCATAGTTCACCCTAAAACTGCGTTGCAAAAGAAAAGCACTATTACAACATCAAAATCCGGAATCCAACAGACTGCTTCCAGCGCACGGAAACAAGACTTCCCTATTTGCTACCGTTCCAACCTCTTCTCCACTTTCGTGGCCCCTATAGAAGAACCAAAACAGTTTACTTAAGAAAGCTACTCTTTTTTCACCCTTCGACTTGTCTTGTGCTTCAAGCCGTTCTGATGTTTTGTTGTACTCATTATACCATTGCCGAAATACTAGGTCAATGGGTTTAGCAGAAACATGACCCCACAGGTCATGCAAATTTTTATTCGAACAATTCAGCTACTGTGACCTTCAGAGCAGATGCGATATCAAACAGCACCTCAAAAGAAGGATCTTTTTTTACCATTGATAATACGGTTGATATATCCATCATTCTTTTATCTTACTACTCAGATACTGGCAAGAAAAATTTCTCTCGTTCATTAACTTGCAGAGCTTATTAACGAACAATTCTCTTCCATCTTCGTAACATAGTTTCTTTTCCATAATAAAACCTCACTTATATAAAAACGAAAGAGCCGCTCTCGCGACTCTTCGTTTATAAGTATAAGAATTGTTTTATTTGCGGTTTCAAGAAAACATTAATTTTGGCCCCCAAACACGTTCAAAAACTTAAAAACACATTTTTTCAAGTTTTTTAGAGTGCATTTTACACATTTTTTCAAATTAAAATAAAAATTATTCTTCATATCCTACTTTCAGCTGTTTTAATAATTTCTAATACTTGCCCCAAAGTGTCTATATTTATTCTTTCTGATGTTAATCCATATCTAAATGCTTTATCAGAAATCCATTCAGCAACCATATCTACTCGTTTGCTATCACGAGCTAGATATGCTAAATACAACAAAGTTGTATCTCTCATTATCACATCATAGTTAAAGCAAAGTTTCGCATAGGTTCCACCCACATCAATTGCCCTTCTACATTCTTTGGGTAACATTTTAGAAACTAAATTAATAAAATCATTTATATCTGTTTCTAAGTATGATTGAGTAAAAATTGGATCATGAGCCTTTTCTTTTCTTACTCTATCAAACGATACTTTCATATCGTCGGTCAACTCACAATTAATTCTTTCTTTAAGCGCCCATCGATCATCATACGATATAAAACAATCTTTCAACTCCGGATATTGATCAATTATATTTTGATATTCGTTTTTATTAAAAATGCAGCAAGATAATCCTCCAGGAGTTTCATTGTTAAAATGAACTACTTCTTGTCCCTTGTGTGAAAAGTCAAAACGCAAGTCATAACAATCATAATTAGGATAACCATATAAAATTTGCATACGAGTAGTATTATCCTTTTTAGATCTTTCATCGACTTGCTTGTCTGTTTTTCTATGAAGACAATTAATAATCATGGATACGACTTTGCCATTTTTCAATATTAATAAGAGTTTATTATATATGTCTGTTGCAATATTTTTCATCTCCCGAGTAAAACAAGGAGAGTGCTTGAAAATTTGGCATATAGTAACTAAATACAATGCATTTATCCTCGTTTTAAACTCGTATTTTAAAAGTTTAGTTAAAATATTTATTAAATCTTCATCATATCCTAAACAGTCCGCTGATATTGCAAGCAACGATAGCATCTCAATATCATTCTTGGGATAAAAACATTCAGCCGAATCATACATAGTATTATCATAAGAAAATGCATTCTCATGCATACACTCATACGTAGCAGCAATAGCATTTGCCATTTCAAAATAGTGATTAATGGTAAAGGAAGTTTGGATGTTTTCGCCAACTGCCTCATTGCCAAAATCATCATATATCTCTTCTAAATTTTTATACGCAAAAAGCAACTTGACAATGACATCAAAGAAATCATTTTTAAAATATTCTCCGCATTCAATCGTATCATCGCCAAATTTTATAATTGCATTTCCACAAGGAAAATTCATCTCATTTTCAAGAGCCTTGGCAAGCAATTTAAAATCAACTTCTAACCAAAGAGATAGTTCTTCGATATCCTTTTTACTTAATCGATATATAGGAGAAGCACCATAGGCAATTGCTAATATATAAATCGTTTTTTCATAGTCTGAAAGATTCTCATCGCAAAATACATACGGCTCCATTTGAAACATTGTTTCAAAACAATTCATACTAGACCTCTTTCACAGCAACGTGTATGTAAGCTAATTCCGTCTCAAAACATTCTACTATGTTCAACCTACATTTTGAAATATTCCGTTCAATTAATAGTGGATCATCTGGAAATATCTTGATTTTTCGTAGCCCCATATCAATACATTCATCTTGATTCTTGTCAATAGATAAAATAAATCTTCCGCCATCCTTTAACAACATAAACACCTTGTCGATTGCATCTTGTTTTTCTTTAATATGCATAAAGGTTAATGATGAATATATTACATCGAATTGGTCTAAAAAACTATGAATTAAAAAATTCCCGCATATCAAATTTACATTCGAATATTGTACAAGATTTTCTTTTGCCTTATTAACGGTCTTAGGTGAAATATCTATGCCACAAAACTTATCACAAAGCGGTGCAACTCTTACTGCCAAGCGGCCTGTACCCACACCTATTTCAAGGACACTTTTTGTTTTGTCGAGCTGCATTGCATTAATAAAATCTTGTCCGTCCCATTTATTCATATAGTCCTGCAGTGGCTCCGGGTCATGTACCGGATCGTTTCCTTCATCAATAAGTAAATCATAATGCAGAATTACGTCATTTGTACAACACACTCTATTGCCCCTTCATATAATCAAAAAAATATTATTGAGGTTTCAACTCACTTAGATAATTTTCCACAACATCAATAATTGATTTTAAATTAGCCGTCTTAATATTCATCCCCTGTTTTTCTAGAACATCAAAAACTTTACTTTTAGACTTGTTCTTATCACCCAACACCATAAACGAATTAAAATCTATTTTCTCATACTGATTCTTATCAAAACTATTGTACAGTACATGTGCTACGCTGCTTTTGAATACCATTTCTTGAATTTCAGGCACCTCTTCGAAATTACTCGATATTTTGATTAGATATTTAAACGCAACCTCATATCTAATATATGGTATACACTGACATGAACAGCACATAAACAATATATTTAGGGCCTGCGCTAAGTAACCTATAACCGCCATAAAAAACAGCTGATTAATATCACGTTTTAAATGTTGCACGTGTTTGGCGTTTGATAAATAAGCATTAAATCGCTCTATCAAACTCATAGATTTATCTTCACCACTGTCAAACACTATATTTTCAGCTATTCCTGGTAACAGAGAATCGTGGATTTCATCTATCGTTTTTAGCTGTCGATAATCAGAAAGTGTTTTTACATTATCATTAAACATGCTTAGAAAAGCATTCATAGCACCCTTTGATATAACCTCCTCATCATTACCGTACAAATATCTTAATGGCAAAATAATAATATGAGGATGGCATTGCTCAATGACTTTTATATTATCCTTTATTGTCAACAATGCTTGTTCGTAAAAACCTTGCGCCGCCTCTTTATCTGTAATTTTGTCAACAACCTCTAAATATCTACAAAGAGGATCATCCAAAATATGTTTCTCTCCAATAGCAAGAAATGGATAGTGTTCCAGATCGTCAATATCCATAAAAGTTGCACCAGTAAACACTAATGTTCTCATTGGCGTAATATAGTGGGTAGCTATGCTCAATGCAACCCGTTTATGTTTCTTCCAAAATACAAGAATTTCATCAACCACAGCATGATATGTGTCTTCATTTATTCTTTCGCTGGCCATTTTTAAAATCGCCAGATATTCTTCTTGCAATTTATCTATTTGCTCTTTTAATATATCCGGCATAATAAATCCTCATCAATTGCATATTTTTCTGGAAGACCATATACTTCCTTAAGAACACGCAAAATTTTATTCATAGTCGTTTTTGCGTCTTTCCATACCGACTTTAATTTTTGCTCATTTGTTATATCGGGGACACAATGAAATTGATGTTCTGCTGCATCACATTTAATCAAAGAACTTTCTCTCACTGCACCCCATAATCCATGTTCAAAAGCCGAGTCATAATCATAAAACAAACCAAATAAATCTTTTTCCCCAACATCAATTGCCTTTTCACGGATGTTATGTTTGTCAAAATATTTTGTATCCATATCAACATACTTATCATCCCTAAATTCAGAAACCAATACATCTAAATATTTATAAGGAACATGACTTGACTCTGTATCGAAAGTTGCATCATCCGCGCGTTTTGCTATAAGTTTATACTGCCCAATACCATAATATTGATATTCCGTCCATATGTCATCATGATCAGTTTCATGCTTTAGCAAATATTTCATCATTATGTAATTCTCTACCATAACTCTAACAATAGAGCGTCCGGATATTTCGTTATAAAGATTACAATTTATCAATTCTAACAATCGTTTATACGAATAAGTTGCTATACCTAACAGAACTAACATCTTATTATCCAAAGGATATGCAGATTTAAACATATCTGAATAATAACCCATTATGTCCTTGATTTTTTCTTCATATGCATCCGCATCTTCTGCTTCTGGTTCAAAATGCAATATATATAATTCGCAATCAGTCATTATGCTTACACTCTCCCAAAAAGATCTTATAAATTTATTATGTTCTTCAGTTTTTGGTTCTGACATCATTTCAGAAGATCTAATAGCGGGGCGTATCATTTTCATTTCATCTTCATCGTGAGATAAATAAGGATATTTTAATATTTGCTCAATCTCTGATTTCATCCCATCAAAGAATTTTATCTTACCAGACACCATCATAAAATATAACGCCACAAATCTAATATCTGTAGAAAAATACGATTGATGATCTGCACCTTTCTTTAATATTTCACCGACTTTTTTAATTCTCTCTTCTGGTGACTCACCTATGCAAGAGAAACGAGAGGCGAATAGCGGGTGTTCTGAATAACAAACAATGGCCGTAATCGGACTTAATGTCTCAACACCCGCTATATCAGCAATTGTCGCCCAAACTTCTACTTGGTCTTCCTGCTTTAACTCAAGCAATTCAGAAAAACACAATGTTTGCAGATTAAGATTCTTAATTTGTTGAATAATTCGACCGCAAATTTGCAACCCATCACTACGTCCATATTTATCTAAGATTAATCCAATCCATAGATATTCGGGTAACCTCCTCTGAAACCAAGGCGTTTGTGTCATTGTAAAACCCATGTCATTCCATGGTGATATAAATTTCCCCTTATGAAATCTATGCTCACTTAATTTAATATCCGACATTATTATTCATCACCAAAACATCATAAACTATCTATATAATTTCATTATAACATATTCCTCCCTATTTTACCATACAAAAGGCGCCGCATTTCTGCGACGCCTTTATATTTGTTATTTACTGTATGATCGACGCAATAATTGCAACAAACTCATCTTCTGTTACACCTTCTGCATCAATAAGGAATCCAACACCATTATACATAAACTCGGAATAGTAATAACCGTTTTCTGTAAGCCCGATTAAAACCTCATGGTTATTGATTACAGATCTTTCTTCCGTTCCTTTGAAATAGAGATAATCCTGCAGCACATAACTGCCTTTATCTACCTCAACGTGAACCAAACGTGTGAAATCCTCATTTGAGAAGTTCAGTACATTGCCATCCCAATACACTTCACCGGTCCCGCCGTTTCTGCGGTAGATAACGCCACTCTGATCCGGCCATATTTTAATATCAGCAGGTACATCGGGAACATAATCCACACCATAATACTCGCACAGTTCTTCAATCGACATTTCAATACGGTCATCTACCATAAGAGCAATATTCATCTTGTCAGCCGAAACCCCATTGATGGTGTTAATAATAATCTTGTTGTTCGCAGCAGGGTTGTCGAGAGATTCGCCATTCTTATCATCAAAGGTATCCTTGATGCCGGGGTATAAAGCATCATCGATTGTCTCATCGGGTGGAGTTGTATTAAACATACCACCTTGCCACATACCGAAGCCGAGCAATGCCACAAGGCAGAAGCAGCACAACGAGGTTGCAACGCCCATCACTCTTTTTCTTTTCTTCTTTTGATCTGCAACGTAACGGTCTCTACGTTCAAGCAAATCATTTGTCAATTCATCATAACTCTTCATAAACAAAGCCCTCCTTTTCAAGTTCTGATTTCAAAGCGCTTTTAGCACGGTAAACGAGGTTTTTCATCTGACGGGTATTCTTTTTCATAACTACTGCAGCATCAAAATTGGTCATGCCATCGAAATAGAGCATCCAAAGGACTTGTCTGTATTCCGGATTCAGTTTCTTTAATGCTCTATGTACAGCAATCTTTCGTTCCTCAATGATATAGAGTTTTTCTAAATCAAATTCGTCCTGAATATAGTTCTCCAAAACATCAAAGGGTGTATCCGATTGCTTTGCGGTATGCCTAAGATAATCAATCGCCACATTTCGCCCGATGGTATAAAGCCAGGTTTTGAACGAATATTTAACATTAAATTTTGGCTTCTTTGTTACTATCTTAAAGAAGGTTTCTTCCATCAACTCTTCAGCCACAGATATGTTATCCACGATACCGTGAAGATAAAGAATTAACCCGTCTCTGTAATCTCTTACGATTTCCGCTAAGCCTTTGTCATCGCCATCAAGGAAACGGCGGTAGCTACTTGCACCGTTATCCATTGACTTACTCCTTTCCGAAAGGTTCTTTTTGATCCCTTCACTTATTAAACGGATAAGATCCTGAAAGGTCTCACTTATTTCTGAAAATATTATAACACAAACAAAAAATGTAGCAAAACTCATTGTCCCACCGTTACTGTAACGGTCCTAGTGTGTTCACTTGGCATCCAGAACTTTGTACAATAATGATGGGTAAATTTACTTTTTACCCGTACAAAGTTCAGGAGGTTTATATTATGAAGAAAATTTATACTGAGGAACAGAGAAACGAAATCCTACAGCGGTATCGCTCCGGAGAAAAAGTATCAAGTATTTGTGAGGACACCGGCATTGCAAAAAGCACTCTCTATGCGTGGACAAAATCCAATAATAAAAAGAAAAGCAAAGCTATCAACATGTCGGACTTTCGGATACTACGGCAGCGTTGCGAAACATTAGAAAAGATGGTAGAGGTATTGCAGTTATCCCCCTGTCCGGTTAGTGCACCTTTGCATGATCGATATCAGGTAATTAAAGATCTATCAGGAACATATTCCGTTAATCTACTTTGTCAAGCGTTAAAAGTAGCAAAAGGCAGTTACTATAATCACATCCTCAGAAATGCTAACGAGAACACCTCGTATATGCGTAAAAAAGAAAGAGATTACCCCAATTATTGAAGAGATATTTAACGAAAGCAATCAGATCTTTGGTGCCAGTAAAATTAATGCCATTTTGAGAAGCCGCGGATACGTTGTTGCCGATAAAACAGTAGCAGCCATCATGCACGAAAACGGATGGTTTAGTGTGCGTGGTGGCGCGAAGGCAATCTATGAAATGAATAAGGAAAGAAAAGAAAATATTCTCAGCCAACAGTTTACTGCTTCAGCACCAAACGAAGTATGGATTAGTGATGTGACTTACTTCACATGCAAGAAAATTCAATATTTCATCTGCGTAGTTATTGACCTATTCGCAAGAAAAGTAACTGCTTACACAATTTCCACCGGAAACAGTTCACGAATTACAAAAGAAACATTAGCAAAAGCATACTATAATCGAAATCCAAAGGAAGGTTTATTATTCCATAGTGATCGAGGTGCTAACTACACCTCACGTTCTTTCTCAACATTTTGTAAAACATTAGGAATTACACAATCGCTATCAAGAACTGCAACACCATACGACAATTCAGTTATGGAAGCGTTTTTCAAATCCTTAAAAGCCGAAGAACTATATCGAAACAATTATCGTTCTGAAAGAGAGTTTAGAGAGCGAGTACAAAAGTACATTGACTTTTATAATGACAAAAGACCGCATCAAATCAATCGATATCGCACACCAAACGCCACAGAGGAAGCTTATTACAAACGCCATGCTGATGATATAAGCAAATCAATTTAATCGAACTTTCGTGGTTCAAATCATTTTAATTTTTTGGATATGGCACAGTTTTTAAACACTTCTTTCATTTGAGTTCGATAAAATAAAAAATAAGGAACGGCCAAGAAAGCCGTTCCCTACTGGATTTAAAAAGAATGAATGACATCTCAATCGAACCGTAACAGTTCAGATTTGGGATGTCATTCACGAAATAGCACAATCACAAATCCTCGGAAGATTTGATAACCTTCAAAGCGCCACGCTTCAACACATTGCTGAAAGTGACCGTAGAGGTGTGTCCCGATACAATCGTAACTCTCTGCACACTCTGCGGTTCGTACTTTTCTTCGGCAAGTTCCGTTACCGTGTAAACACCCGGCATAAGTTCAATATCCACCGTTCCGTCCTTTTTTGTGGTTATGGTTTGATTGACGCCGTTGCCTGCGATATTGAATTTAACGCCGTCTACCTTGTTATCCTCAGAGTGCTTCACAATATGACCGATGCCTGTGGTTTCGGTCTTGACTTTCAGATAGAAAACAACGGGATCTTCCACACCTGACATCATTGTCTGCTTGCCGGGGTAGCCCCAAATGAGGATATTGCCGTCGATATTCGGAATGTCTTTCTGTGCCGTAATGCTCACGGCAGTTTCAATCATCTTCTTGGAAGTGAAAGTATACTGATTGCCGCTTCTCGATACGGTAATGCCGCTTGCGCTGAATTTAATATCCGCCAGCGTGTTGTTGGTGTCGGTCAGCGTAAGACTGTAATTGTCTGCTGCCTGATTGTATTTCAGGGTGTAGACTTCTACCGAGCCGCTTCTGTGAGAAGCAAAGCTCGGTACGGTTGCATGGTTTTGCATCTGCGAGAGAAGCCAATCGTAGCATTTCTCGGCGGGTCTGCCCTGAATACCCTTGTAGTAGGTATCGGCAGGAATGCCGTGGCTGTTTGCCGCAAGACTTGTGGGTGAGGTGCGAAGCTGCTGCTGATATTCCCAAAGAATACTCTGCGTAGCAATTGCAAAATCGTCCTCATTCGTTCCGCTGACGGGTGCGGTCTTGCCCGGATGCCAACCGTAAACAGAGGTGAGCATAAGACCGTACTGCACGGCAGCGGGGAGATTTTGAAAGTATGAGTTGCTCTTGCCGCTTTCACTTGTATATGTCCCCTTGGCGTTATAGTCCACGCCCGACTCAATACACAATACCTGTCGTGCGCCGCTGCTGTCCTTGATCATCAGCTTACTTCGTGCACCGCCCGCTTTCTTTGAATGAAGGCTCACATTACCGCCGCTGTCGTAGGTAATGTACTGATATGTGGCGGGAGAGTGATATTTCTCGCCGTCATAGCCAACATACTTTGCTCCATAATATGCGTCCACCTTTTTTCCTTCCTCTGCCGTAAACGCAAAGGCGGAAAACGGGAGTGCGGCAATGCACATCACGGCACAGAGAATTGCTGCGGTAATGCGCTTTACATTGGTTTTTACAAAATGTTTCATTTTGGATTTTACCGTCCTTTCTTGATTTTGGGTATAAAAATACCCTCTGTCGTTTTAACAGAGGGTGTGGGGGTTCACGGACTCAGTACAGAAAATATATCCGGTAACTGCCGCCGTCAAGCGGTTCAATATATATCGTGAAATATTCGATTGTTGCGCCGCCGTAAGCGGAAAGAATACTCGGCATAGATTGCACATAGTCCGTGAGTTTCCGTTTGAGGTTTTCGCCCTGAAACGACCTTGAAGCCGTTACGGGAGTGGCCCAAGACGAATTGCTCGGCGTGATTTCCGTTCCGTCATCGCTTGTGATATGAGTAAGTCCCATAGACTCTCCGATAGCAATTAAATCGCTGCGGATCGCTTCAATGTCAAACGCATAATCATAAGCGGTTTTCGGCTTTACGGGTTCAGTCGGCGTTTCTGTCTTTGTGGGCGGTTCGGGAGTTTCAGGCGCTTTCGGTGCGTCCGTTTTCTCCTGCGGTTTGTTTTCGCTTTTCTGCGGTTGCTTGACTTCCGTTTTCGCAGGTTCAGTCTTTTTTTCGGATGGTATGGTGCTTTCCGGTTTAGGCTCTTTGGTTGTAGGGGAAGAAGTCTGCGGTATCTCCGTAGCCGTTTCGGTCACATCCTGACTTTCCGTGTTTTCGGGTTCTGCCTGTTTACCTGCCGAAGAAAAGACCTCGTTTTGCTCGGTGCTGCTCGGCAAATCTTTCTGCTCTGAACCGCAACCACAAAGCAAAGCGAAAAATACCATCGTCAGGCAAAAGCATAAGCCTATCCGTTTCATTATTCATCAACTCCTTTGCCGTTATTGTAGAAAACAGGCCACGAAAAAGCAACGGTGCGATTTCAGGTAATCTTTCATTTTACCCACAAGCGCCGCTTTCCGTGAAGTGTGCGTTGTCTATGAGATAGATTTACTTATATGAGATAGTTTTAGTTTAGGTGATAGTATTCTTTTTCTTCGGGTAGTCAGGTAGTTTTACGGGGGTTAGAGTGTGAGGAAGGGGGAAACGAAAAACATACTCCCGTTATCGGCTGTCACGCTCCGCCCGTTTTCGCAAAAAACTTGCATAGTGTTCGAGCGCCTTGCAGACATATTCCTCCGTTTTGTTCAGCGGAATACTTTTCGGAATAAACTTGCGAACCCTGTCGCCTCTGAGTACAATCCTTTCTTGCTGATTAGGCTTTTCTTCTGCCATAATATCTCGAACCTTATCGTAGTCGATTTTGCCGGCTTCATATGCTCTACGAATACTAATTGCCTGAGCATGCGATGGAAACACATCGGTTTCATCTATACGGTCAACAATATCTCTCTGAGTTTCCTCATCAAGATAGGAGAGCTCCACGGCGGGACGCATTTTCATCTTACCTTTATCCACAAAGTCTTGCAGCTCAGGTACAAGGTTGGTAAGGCGGATATAGCGTTGTATTTGTGTATTGCTATCTTCCGAGTTCTCAGCAAGTATTTCTCTCGATGTCTTTCCATTTAACTTCTGTCCCGATGGGACAGAAGTTAAATCTGTACGCTCACCTTGCTGCCTTTTGATTGCTTCCAACTTCATTTTATAGGCTTTGCCTTTATCTGTTGGGGCAATTTCCGAGCGCTGACTGTTAGAGTCAACCATTAAAATGATTGCTTCGTCACGGCTGACCTCTACAACCTCACAACGCAAGGTTTCAAGTCCGAGCCTTTCGGAAGCGTGTTTACGCCTATGACCGGAAATCATTTCATATCTGCCGTCATCCTTTTTTCGTACCATAGCAGGAGTGATAACCCCTCTGTCCTTGATACTTTCCATAAGGTTCTGCATATCTTCATCATCAAGAACGCGGTAGGGGTGACCGGGGAAATCGTCGATTTCCGAAAGTGGGATATCAAAGATTTTCGGGAGTTTATTTTCGGCTCGTTCCTTGTCATTCATAAACAACTCATCGAGAGCCGCCATCCCTAAATCGAGCTTTTTCACGCGCGGCAATATCTAACACCTCCTTCGTCAGATTTTTGTATGCGTCGGCAACCTTACATTTGCCGTCATAGGCAAAAATACTTCTGCCCTCCATATTTGCTTCTGTAACTCGCACGGAGGCGGGGATAAAGGTATCAAACACATTGATTTTCATTCCGAAAGTCTCGCGCATTGACTCAATTACCGACCTATCGTTTACGGTTCGTGCGTCCACCATTGTAAAGAGGATACCGTCGATTTTAAGGTCGGGATTGATACCACGCTTTACCTGTGAATAAGTACGCAATAACAGGTCAAGACCTTTGGTAGACAAAATTCTCGGCTGACTCGGTACGATAATACTGTCCGCCGCAACAAAAGCGTTGATCGGCAGAAGTCCGAGCGACGGGGTGCAATCAATAAGAATGTAATCATAATTCTTTTTAACCTGATTGATATAGTTCCTCATAATGCACTCGCGGCTCATTACCGTAAAGAGATAACTTTCAATGCCTGACAGCTCCACATTACAGGGCATCAGGTCGATACCCTCGTTGCAATGAATGATACCGTAGCCATCATCAAACGGTTTGTTGTCGATTACCTTACTCATTAAGGTTGCAAGGGAAACATCTAACTCGTCCGGTCTTTTGATTCCGAGACTGATGGAAAGCGAACCCTGCGGATCGGCGTCAATAAGCAAAACCCTTTTGCCTTTCATTTTAAGACCGACACCGAGGTTCAATGCCGTAGTAGATTTGCCCGTACCTCCTTTCTGATTTTCGATTGCAATTACTTTACAGTTCACTTTGTAACCTCCTTGTTCTTTTTTACCGATGTTAATTCGGTTATGTATTCATCTGTAAGGAGGAAAAATAGGCATAAAAGGACCGTAAAATCTTTATATGTAATAAAGAAATTACGGTCTATATATATAACTTTAGTTCAAGTCCGGGTGGTGAGGCAGCAATAAATTCTCATATAAAAAATGAGGTCTGATTTTGAGAAATATACGCTTCCCCGGTTCAAGTCCTTTTAGTCGAACATTCTATTCAATTTTGTGCCCTAAAATTATCTTTTGAAAATTGCCTCTAAAACAGCGAAAAACCCTTGATTTCTCAAGGGTTTTGGGCTTTTGTGCTTTATAGTCGCACAATCATGGCGGAGAGCAAGGGATTCGAACCCTCGAACCGTTTTAGGCGGTTACACGATTTCCAATCGTGCTCCTTCGACCAGCTCGGACAACTCTCCATAGATCAAATGACGAGGAATATTATATATGATTTTATTCAAAAAAGCAAGCAAATTTTTCGTATTATTCAAAATTTGCTCTATCGGCGCATACCCATATAAAACGGTCTCCGATGTGCCTGCCGAGTGAACCTAAGATATTGATATTCCTTCAATCGTAAAAACACAACAAACACGAAGCAACAACGTATAGAAGTTATGAACAATTCGAAAGTTTCTGTTTTGTGCATATCAAACATAATTTTAATTTATATGAAAAATATTATTGACAAAATGCAAAAAAGCTGTAATATAGTATTAAAGTGAATTTATATTCACCAATAAAAGATGAATGGAGTGTTAAGTAATGAGTTATAATCCTTATGACAACGTGCTCGCAACAGTTGAAAACGCAGCGCATATTCTCGGCTACAAGCCGGCGGAATACGAAGCTGTGAAGTACCCCGAAAGAGAACTATCCGTTTCTGTTCCGGTAAGAATGGACGACGGCAGCGTAAAGGTATTTAAAGGTTATCGCGTACAGCATTCTACGGTACGCGGCCCCGCAAAGGGCGGAATCCGTTATCATCAAAACGTCAATCTTGACGAAGTTAAGGCTTTGTCGGCTTGGATGACATTCAAATGCGCTGTTGCCGATATTCCCTACGGCGGAGGCAAGGGCGGCGTGGTTGTTGACCCGACAACTCTTTCCGACGGCGAAAAGCAAAGGCTCACAAGGCGCTTCACCTCTATGATATCCCCTATAATCGGACCCGATAAGGATATACCCGCTCCGGACGTCGGAACAAACGCCGAGGTAATGGGCTGGATAATGGATACATACAGTATGCTGAACGGTCACTCCACTCCGGCGGTAGTTACGGGCAAGCCGATAGCTCTCGGCGGAAGCGAAGGAAGAAACGAGGCCACCGGCCGCGGTATAATGCTTAACACTCTTTATATATGCCAAAAGCTCGGCATCGATATTAAAGCGGCCACGGTAACAATTCAAGGTATGGGTAACGTCGGCAGCATAACGGCAAAGCTCCTCAATAAAGAGGGGGCAAAAATAGTAGCTGTCAGCGATGTTTCCGGCGGTATCTACAATGAAAACGGTCTTAATATACCTGCAATTCTTGAATACCTCTCCGTTAAAGGCAACCTTCTTTCTGGCTACAATGAGGACGGTATGAAGAGAATTTCAAACGAAGAGCTTTTAACGCTTGACACAACCATTCTCATTCCCGCAGCTCTTGAGAACCAAATAAATAAAGATAATGCAGATAAAATCAAAGCTAAGGTCATAGTCGAGGGTGCCAACGGTCCTACAACAATTGAAGCGGACGAAATACTCGACAAAAAAGGTGTTGTATTGGTCCCCGATATTCTTGCAAACTCAGGCGGAGTTATAGTTTCGTATTTTGAGTGGGTTCAAAATCTTCAGTCGTTTGAATGGACCGAAGAAGAGGTAAACTCTAAGCTTGCAAGAAAAATGAGCAAAGCATTTGAAAACGTATACGGCATTGCCAAAGAAAAAAATGTTTCGCTCAGAACCGGAGCTTATCTCATAGCTCTTAAGAGTGTTGTTGACACCACTAAGCTCAGAGGCATTTGGCCGTAATTTGACCGATATGACAAAGAACGAACCACCTAAAGGCGGTTCGTTCTTTTTGTTTAAAATAAAATTGTGATTTGTTTGATAATTTATCCGATTATCTTTTATCAGCTTTCGTTTTTATCTTTTGACGGTTTTTCTTTTTTGCGAGTCTTATTAAACAGCGCGGCAGCCGTAACCGCAAGAATGACAGCTACAATTCCCGACGTAACACCGATAATAACAAATGTCTCGTTTTTGATATGGTTTTTAACGGCGTTTTTGATATTATCAGCAGAAGAAGCTATCGCGTTATTTTGTGTTTCCGGCTCTGCGGCGGTTACTTCCGTCATCGGCTCATCGGAAAGCCCCTCGGTATAAGGTTCTGTCTCAACAGGTGCTATTATCGACGTACCCGACTCGGATTTAACCGTAGTCAAAATATACGTCATAGTTGTAACGCCGTCCTCTGCGGTAACGGTAATCTTTGTGGTGTTGCTTCCTATATCCATTTTAAGATAGCCCATAGGTATACTCACCTGTGCCTTTTCATTATTCGGCACGGCGTCTACCTGAATTCTCGCTACGTCGCTCATTACGCTCGCATTATAAAAAAGCGTATCCGACGAAAACTCCGGAGAAAGCGTAAGGTCTACTGTTGTTTCGCCTGCATCAGTTATACCGTAAACACGCATTGATTTAAGCGTCGCATCACTTGAGCTTACGGAGTTATCGCCGCTGTTATTTTGCTGTACGGGAGCTTCCGTTACGTTGTTCTGCACCTGCTGACCGGAATTATTACCGGATGATGGCATTATGAGCACGGAATTGCCTTGAGATGTAACACTTATGCTCTTCGCGCTCGAATCATAGGCTGCCGCGTACACTGAAATTGGCGTACCTACGGGAGTAGAGCCCGATGTATTTCCGATAACAAGAAAAGTTATCGTCATAACGGTGCCTGCCTTTACCTGCACATTGTTCTGTGAGGAGGTTGCACCGGCATATCGCACCTGAGAAGCACTTTCGATATGTGTGCATGAGGCCTGCGGCAACGCGCTGCCGGCATCACCGAGTGAGCTTGACTTATATTGCAGCTTGGTTTTGTCATAATTTACATACACGGAATACGAGCCGAGGGAGGCTTCGGTATTTTTAATGCTTATTGTAACCGTCTCGCCTGTATGCGCCGTGGCTCCGGTTGAAAAAACGGAGAACCCGTCCGCCGCATCGGCGCCGAAAGAAAAAAAGCACAAAAAAAGTATCGAAAGCGAAATTATAATACCGATAAATTTTTTAGTGCCTCTCATAGGGTCCTCCGAAAGAATCATATTAACAAATTTGCAAACATTCGGATAATACACAAGCCGTACTACCCAACGCTACATTATGTTAACATACAAATATGAATTTTTCAATAAATAAGAAACGAAAAATTAAAGTCTGTCCGCTTCAACTATTATAACCGTCCCTTTTTTTACCGTTATCACGGCTTCATCGGAGGTTATCTCGTTGCTGACTCCGAGCGCGGAAAACGGCGAAAGTGTATAATCGGAGAGCGGATAGTACACGCCCTCCTCCGAAATAACGCTGTCCCCGCCGACGGAAAACACGGAGAGATAGTACTTTGCGGTTTTACGCTCAATTCTTACACTCTCGTTTTTGACGGCGAATATCTTATGATGAGAATCTATTATTGTTAAATTTGTGCCTCGCTGCTTAGCCTGTGAAACCAAGGCTAAGTTAGCCAAGGTATGGTCAACTCTGCCGCCGAGCGCACCCAAAAGAGTAATTTCCTTGTATCCCCTTTTTTCGGCTTCCGTAAGAGCGGTTTCGGTATCCGTTGCATCCTTTATGGGGTTCAGGGCAATAAGCTCATTCTGCGTTTTCGGTTTTTTTGAAGAGTCATAATCGCCCACAAACAAATCCGGCTCAATACCGACATCGCGGCAATAAACATATCCAGCATCGGCAGCGATAACAAAATCGGCACTATCGGCATATGCCTTTATCGCAGAAGTGTCGTCAATACTGCCGGCGGCAACTATCACACAGCGTTTTTTACTCATTTCTGCCATTCCTTTATGTCCTTAATCTCGTTATATATAGCTTTGTAGCTCTCATGGCGGCTCTTTTCGATATCACCGTTCTCTACAGCCTCCACAATCTTGCAACCCTTGTCACACGTATGACTGCAGGTGGTAAATTTACACGAGCCGAGATATTTTCTGAATTCGCGAAAACAATATGCAAGCTCCTGCTTGTCTATTGAACTTATCATTGCAAGCTCAAGCGAAGAAAAGCCCGGTGTATCCGCTATATATCCGCCTGCCGCCGAAAAAAGCTCCGCTTCACGCGTAGTGTGTCGGCCTCTGCCGAGCTTCTCGCTTATCGCGGAGGTGGCAAGCTTCAGTTCGGGAGCAATCCTGTTTAAAAGAGAAGTTTTTCCGACTCCCGAATTCCCTGTAAAAGCGCTTGTTTTTCCGCAAAGCAGTTTTCTGACTTCACCGACTCCCTCGCCTGTTTCGTTTGAAACGGCAACAGAGACAAAGCCCGCATGCTTATAAATAGACACAAGCTCATCGGCAGGTGCCAAATCATCCTTTGTCACGATTATTACAGGCTCTATGTTTTTATGCTCGGCAACGGCCGTCAGCTTGTCAATAACTAAAGTTGACGGGCGCGGCTTAACGGTTGACGCCACAATTATAAGGCTGTCTATATTCGCAACGGGAGGACGCATAAGCTGATTTTTGCGCGGATGAATCTCGTCTATTGTGTTTTCAGCTCCGTCGTTTACGGATATGGTGACAACATCTCCGCAAAGCGGTGTTGTTTTTTCCTTGCGAAAAACTCCGCGCGCCTTACATTCATATACTTGATTGGCGGCTTCAACATAATAGAAGCCGCCAATACCTTTTATAATTTTACCGTTTAATGTTTTACTCATACTCATCCGTTATCGGGCGTTGCGGATTTAACGACCAGTTTAATTTCCGTAGACGGAGATACTTTTCCGCCGCCACTCGGAGTCATACTCTCAACCTTGCCTGAAGAAGCCGAATTTCCGTTTTCATCGACAACCTTTACGTTTGTAAATCCTGATGTTTCGAGCGTCTTTTTGGCTTCGGAAACATCTTTGCCGACTACGTTGGGAAGAGCAACCTTATCGTCATAAGAGCCGTTTTTAACATCGCTTACCTTAGCCGGAGTCTGGGTAAAGTCAATCTTGCCCTCCTGAACATTTTGGTCGTTAATGAATATGGTGTATTTATTGTTTGCGCCCTTACCGGAAATCTCGTATGTCTTTGTGCCGCCGTTTAAAAGCACATCGGTGTAGGTAGCGTAAAGGTCACTGTTGAGATATATCTTAACGGTACCTGTGCTGCTGCCCGAGAGATTGGGAAGATTTACGGTTACACTGGCAGTTGTACTCGCGGGAGTGCCGCTGCTTATAACTATTTCAACGGTAGAGCCGGAATCCGCCTCGGAATCTCCTACCGGATTCTGATTTATTACCGTGCCCTTCGGCTTGTCGCTGTCGGTTTCGGTAACTTTAGCTTTAAGACCTGCCGCCTCAATAAGTTGCTTTGCGACGTCTGCACTGTATCCCTCAACAGACGGGACTTTTACGGAATTTGAATTTTTATCGGTTGAAACATAGAGCGTTACAAGTGAGCCTTTTTCGGCATAAGAGCCCTCCGTGGGATATGAATCGAACACAAGTCCCGGGGTAACATTTTTCTGATAACTCGTTATTATCTTGGTGGTGAAGCCGGCTTTTTTAAGCTTTTGCTCGGCATCATCAGACGAAAGGCCTATAATGCCTTCTATCATAACGCTGTCGTCGTTATATGCTATTTGAAGCTTTACGGTTTTGCCCTTACGAAGCTTTGTTCCTGCATCCGGAGTCTGTTTTATTACGGAGCCGGGCTCTGCATCGGTGCTGTATACCGACTCGGTCTCAAACTTGAAGTTACTGTTGTATTCGGCATTTGACATTATATCGTCGATATAATTTTTACCTACGAAATTCGGAACCTCAACCTTTTTGACGTTGCGGCCGAGAAGTATGCCGGTAACTATTGCGGCAATAACAACAAGACCTGCTATTATGCCGATAAGTATAGGAACGGTCTTATTGGCCGGCTTTTCATCATCGTTTTTATCATCGTCGCCGTTTACGGCAGGAGCTGCCGGTCTTCGTTCTGCGGGAACAGGCTGCCTTGCGGCTGTGCCGTTTACCGCTTTTGAATCAACAAACTTTGTAGGCTCGTTATCGACAAAGTAATCATAATCGAACTTTATTGACGGATTGCGACGGAATGCGTCAAGGTCAACAAGCATTTCGGCTGCCGAATGGTAACGGTCCTTGGGATTTTTCTGCATGGCGCGCAATGTAATCTGCTCAAGGCCGAGAGGAATATCGGGATTTATCTCACGCGGACGTTTAGCCTCCTGCTGAAGCTGCATTATCGCTACGGAAACAGCACTGTCCGACTGGAACGGAAGCTGACCCGTAAGCATTTCATACATAACCACACCTACGGAATAAATATCGGCCTTGTCGTCGGTTATTTCGCCTCTCGCCTGCTCGGGACTGATATAGTGAACCGAGCCGATGGCATTTTCGGTCATAGTGCGTGTATCGCCGCGACAGAAACGCGCTATGCCGAAATCGGTGACTTTAATGGTGCCGTCCTGCAATAGCATAATATTTTGCGGCTTTACGTCTCTGTGTACAATACCCTTATCATGCGCGTGCTGAAGCGCTTTTAAAATCTGCGTTACAAAGTGAACAGCCTCTTTCCAGTTTATAACCTTTTGCTGCTCTATATATTCTTTGAGAGTTATGCCCTCAATATATTCCATAACTATATACTGAAGTCTGTCGCCGAAGCTCACGTCATACACCTTAACTATATTCGGATGCGACAAAACGGCAATAGCCTTTGATTCGTTTTTGAAGCGACGGCGGAATTCGTCATTTGCAAGAAATTCCTCTTTGAGAATTTTGATCGCAACTATTCTGTCGTCGATCACATCATAAGCCTTGTAGACAACAGCCATACCGCCCACACCTATGATTTCTCTGATTTCATATCTGCCGTCAAGTCTTTTACCGCAGTAATTTTCCAAAAATGATCACTCCTTTTAATAGGTAACGGCTACGACAGTAACATTGTCGCCGCCTCCGTTTTTGTTTGCCCTATCGACCAGTCGCTCGGCAAACTCATAGAACATATCGTCTTTAGTAAGATCGCACATTTCATCGGACTCGACGAAATTTGTAAGACCGTCCGTGCAAAGTAAAAGCACATCGCCGTCTTTCATTTCCTGCTCGCTAAAATCCACAAGAATTTCGCGGCTCACGCCGACGGCGCGCGTTATTATATTCTTATTCGGATGCCTTTTTGCCTCAAGAGCGGTTATTTTGCCGTGTTCCACGAGCTCCTGCACAACCGAATGGTCACGCGTGAGCTGGGTTAAAGCTCCGTGCGAAACAATGTACGCTCTGCTGTCTCCGGCGTGGGCTATATATGCGGTATGCTCCATAACAATGGCACACACCACGGTAGTACCCATACCGTAAAGCTCCGAATTTGAACAGCTTATGTCATATACGCTGATGTTGGCGGCATTTATGGCAGACACCATCATATTTTTGATGGAATTTGCACTCATACCGGGTCTGAACGAAGATGTAATCTGCTCGGCTATTACTTTTACCGCTGTGGATGACGCCACGTTTCCTCCGGCAGCACCGCCCATACCGTCGCAGACCACGGCCCATGCGACACCGTTCGGCAGCTCACCGGTGGTGTATGAATCCTGATTGCTCTCACGAACCATGCCCACATCGGTTTTTGCGACTATTTTCACAGCAGATCACCTCTTTTTCACAATCAATTTTTATCGGTTATCTTTTTGGCTCTGAGCTGACCGCACGAAGCGTTAATATCACTTCCGAGCGTTCGGCGAACCGTAACATTGATACCGTTTTTTTGCAGTATTTCGGAAAAGCTCCTGAGCCTTTCTCTATCGCTTCTTACGTAATTGTTTTCCCTTACGTTGTTTACGGGAATTAAATTCACGTGGCACAGCATTCCGCGAAGTCTTGAGGAAAGTTCCCTCGCACATTCGTCTGAATCGTTAAGGCCGCTTATCATGGCATATTCAAATGATATTCTGCGAGAAGTTACTTCGGTATAATACCTGCACGCCTTTAAAAGCTCCTCGATATTCCACTTTAAGTTTACCGGCATAGAGCGCGAACGGATACTGTCGTTCGGTGCGTGAAGCGAAACCGACAGAGTAAGCCCAAGTCTTTTTTCTGCCAAATCATATATGCGCGGAACTATACCGCAAGTGGAAAGCGATATGTGGCGCATACTTATATTAAGACCGTTTTCATCGGTTACAAGCGACAAAAACTTCATAACGTTATCGTAATTGTCAAGCGGCTCTCCGGTACCCATAAGCACTATATGGGAAATGCGTATGCCGAGGTCGTTCTGAGCCGTTATTACCTCCGACAGCATTTCCGAGGGATGCAAATGACGCTTAAAACCGCCTATTGCGGAAGCACAGAACGAACAGCCCATTTTACAGCCGAGCTGAGTTGAGATACATATGGTATAGCCGTATTTGTATTTCATAACGACGCTCTCAACATATTCGCCGTCGGATAAATCAAAAAGATATTTTACCGTATCGTCTTTTTGCGAGACAAGCTTAGTATCTATTTTACAGTTACAGATATAAAACTCGTCATCAAGTGTTTTTCGGAGCTGCTTGCCGATATTTGTCATATCGTCAAAAGATACCGCGCCTTTTTCGTTGAGCCAGGAATAAATCTGCCCTGCACGGTATTTCGGAAGCCCCATTGAAACTGTCTTTTCCGTAAGCTCCGACAAAGACAGGGAACGTATATCAGTTTTACTCAAAATCAAATTCTCCCGAATACTGCAAAGAAGAAGCCGTCACCGCCGTTTTCGGTCGGAATAATCGTATTAAAAGATATTTTGCGGAACTCCGCGTTATTACCGAGGAATTTCTCGCAAACGCCTTCATTTTCGGCTCTGCTCAGCGTACACGTCGAATAAACAAGCGTGCCGCCGCTCTTTACATATTTTGCTGCATTTGCCAAAATATTATACTGCACAGGCAGTAAATTGTCAATAATCGCAATATCCTTGTAGCGGATTTCGGGCTTCCTGCCGATTATTCCGAAGCCTGAGCAGGGCACGTCACAGAGCACCTTGTCCGCCGCTTTTTCATACTCGGGCAAAAATACACAGGCGTCGCCCACCTTAGCCTCGATTATATCTATACCGAGCCTTAAAGCTCCCTCTTCACAGAGCTTTACGCGCTGAGGGTAAAGGTCAAAAGCGAGTATTTTGCCCTTGTTTTTCATAAGCTGCGCCGCCGTAAACGCCTTTCCGCCGGGTGAAGAGCACATATCAAAAACGGTATCGCCGGCTTTCGGCGACAGCGCTTTTACCGCCTTGCCGCAGGAGATGTCCTGAACATGGAAAAATCCCGCTTTATACGCTTTAAGCTCTTCTACCGCACCGGTATTTTTAAGTATTATGTAATTTTCGTCCTCGGGGCACTTTTCGGCAACCGCATTTTCGCCGGAAAGCAAGGCTATAAGCTCATCAGATGAAGCTTTAAGAGTATTTACTCTCGCAGTTACGGGTCTTGCGCCTATGGACGACGAAAGTATTTTCTCGGTTTTTTCTTCGCCGTAATCCTCGACGAATTTGCTTACAAGCGCCTTGGGGCACGAGTAGATTATGCTCAAATCCTTAATCTTTTCGCCTGTTTTTTCATATGTAAATCCATCTTTAGCCACCTTACGAAGCACCGAATTAACAAGCCCCGAGGCATAAGCGCAGCCGCAGCCCTTCACAAGCTTTACACTCTCGTTTACCGCCGCGGAAGCAGGCACTTTATCCATAAAGCAGAGTTGAAACGCACCGAGCCGAAGAGCCGTCAGCACCTCGGGCCTGAGTTTTTTGAGAGGCTTTGTAAGATAGCGCGACAATATGAAGTCAAGCGTTATTTTACGCTCGGTGACGCCGTAAACAAGTGCCGTGACAAACGCAGAAGACGCCGAAGCGGCCGCATTTTCACGCAGAGCCGCATCCAGCGTCAAATTTGAATACGCATTGTCGCGTTCTATTTTGTTGAGAATTTTGAAAGCTAACTGTCTTTCGTTCATAAATTACCTTCTCTTATTATTTGTGAGCAACAGCAATCTTAAAAGGTTTGCAGCCGAAACCGCAAAGGACGCAACATACGTCATAGCCGCCGCCTTGAGTACGCGCTTTGCACCGGGGAGTTCGTCATACGATAACATTCCGGTATTTTCGATAACATCAACGGCTCGGCGGCTTGCGTTAAATTCAACGGGAAGCGTTACAAGCTGGAACAGCATTACAAAGACATAGAAGAAAATCCCGATATTTACAAGCAGCTGCGAGCCTAAAAATATGCCTATTACAGCGAGCGGAATTGCGGCACGCGAGCCTATTTGGCACGGCATAAGAAGCGCATTGCGAACCTTTATCGGAGTATAATTTTCTGCGTGCTGCGCCGCATGACCGGCTTCGTGGCAGGCTATGCCGATTGCCGCTACCGAGCAGCTTCCGTAAACGCCGTCGGAAAGTCTTATCACGTTATCACGCGGGTCATAATGGTCGTTTAATTTTCCTCTGATATGCTCTATACGGACATTTTGTATTCCGTAAAAATCAAGCACACGTCTTGCCGCATCGGCTCCCGTCAGGCCGTTCATATTATTAAGGCGGGAAAATTTCGAATATGCGGAATTTACTCTCGCCTGGCATATCAGCGAAATAAACAGCACGGGGACTATCAGAATAAAATAATAATAATCAATATAATATGGCATTTCTTTTCACCCTTATTTAAAAGAATCGCCGCTTTGTATTTTATGCCCCAAAAGAAAAGCTTCTGCGCTCATCCTCTTTTTGCCCTCCGGCTGGAGCTCAAGAATTTTAAGCAGTTTACCGTCCTTGCAGGCGACAAGCATTTCGCCGTGAGATACGGTAATTTCTCCCGGTGCGCCGCCTTTAAGCTCGGTTTTTTCGGAAGAATGAAGCTTGACCTTCTTGCCGCCCAAAACGGCGGTTGCGGTGGGCCACGGCGAGAGACCTCTTATCTTATTGTGCACTTCATCAATCGTTTTAGTAAAATCAATCGGGCAAAGCGCCTTTGTAAGCATAGGCGAATAACAGCTCTCATCATCGTTTTGCTTTATGGGTTTAAGGCTGTCGTCAAGCAAGGCTCTGATTGTTTTTGAAAGGACGTCCGCGCCGAGCAGCGACAGCTTGTCGTGAAGCTCGCCCGCAGTCATATTTTCATCAATCGGGAGCTTTTCGGAAATGAGTATATCTCCGGTGTCAAGCCCCTCGTTCATAAGCATAGATGTAACTCCGGTCTCTTTTTCGCCGTTTAATATGCACCATTGTATCGGGGCCGCTCCGCGATATTTCGGCAGAAGAGACGCGTGTATGTTTATTGAGCAAAACTTCGGAAGATACAGTATTTCGGGAGGTAAAATTTTGCCGTAAGCGGTAACCACATTAAGCTCGGGGTTAAGTCTTTTAAGAATTTCGAGAGCTTCTCCGTCTCGCATGCTTTTCGGCTGAAAAACAGGTATACCGTTTTCCTCGGCAAAAACCTTAACGGGCGGCGGAGTAAGCGTATATCCCCTGCCCTTAGGCTTATCGGGCTGTGTAAACACGCCGACAACCTCGTTACCGTCATCTACAAGTCTTTTAAGGCACGGCACGGCGAAGTCGGGAGTCCCCATAAAAACTATTCTCATAAGTTACCTCGTCAATCAATTCGTCCGCTTTCGCGGCGTATACGCTCAACTACTTCCTCGGGTGCAAGACGTTCAATATACAAATGACCGTCAAGATGGTCTATCTCATGGCAAAACGCGCGCGCTTTAAGGTCCTCGCCCTTATAAAGGCACCATTTTCCCTCTCTGTTTTGCGCTCTTACCTTTACGGTTTTCGGTCGAACCGTAACGCCGCTTTTACCCGGAAGCGAAAGGCAACCCTCTATTTCGTACTGAACTCCGTCGCTCTCGACTATTTCCGGATTTATAAGCTCTATAAGACCGTCGCCGACATCTACAACTACCACTCTTTTGAGCATTCCCACCTGAACGGCGGCAAGACCGCAGCCGTCGGCATCGTAAAGGGTATCTCTCATATCGTCAAGTAATTTAAAGAGCTTTGCGTCAAAGCTTTCAACGGGACGACTGACCTTTCGAAGTATAGGGTCATCGTTTACCCTGATTTGTCTGATTCCCATCTTTTTCACCTCATAATACACTCTCGGGATCTATGTCCGCAAATGCCGTAACCGCCGAAAAACGTCCGTCCTTTGCGTAATCCTTTAAAAGTCCCGACAGGAAAAATCTGAATTTTTTTGTGTTTTTGCATTTTATTATTATACGGAATCGGTATTTGCCGGATATTTTTGAGACGCGCGGAGCGATAGGTCCCAAAACGATGATGCTTAAATCTGCGAAATCATTTTTTTGCCGCTCCTTGAGCATATTCAAAAATACCTTTGACGCCGATTTTGTGAGCATCTCATCGCTTCCGGTAAACGACACCACGCACAAGTTACAATACGGAGGATAAATCATGGCCTTACGCATTGATATTTCCAAATTGTAGAACGCTTCAAAATCCTGCTTTTCGGCAAGCCGTATTATCTCATTTTCGGGGAAAGAGGTTTGGATAACGGCTCTGCCCTTACTATCGCCTCGCCCTGCTCTGCCTATGACCTGAGTTAAAAGGTCAAAGGTGCGCTCGGCACTTTTATAATCATCATTGTAAAGCTGCTGGTCAATAGATATTATACCGACAAGAGTAACATTGGGGAAGTCAAGTCCTTTTGCGACCATTTGTGTTCCTAACATTATATCATACTCGCCGTTTGTGAACTTTTTTAGTGAATTTTCAAAAGAATATCGCGAAGTTGTTGTATCCGCGTCAAGACGAAGCACACGCGCCTCAGGAAAGCTGTCGTGAAGTTCCTCTTCAAGTCTTTGCGTTCCCGTTCCGGAAAATACCACGCTTTTTTCGCCGCATTCGCGACAAACGTTTGTAAAAGGCTCTGAATATCCGCAATAATGGCACATCAATCTGCCGTTTTTGCTGTGATATGTAAGTGAGATACTGCAATTCGGACAGGTCATCACCTTTCCACAGCTTTCACACGCGGCAAATGTATTGTAGCCGCGGCGGTTAAGCAGCAATATTGCCTGTTTTTTATTTTCGAGAGTTTCTTTGATCGAAAGAGTCAATTCGTCGCTTAAATTTTTGGTTTTTGTCGGGTCAGCTCCGTATTTCATCTCGGTTGTTATAACTTCGGGCAAAACTGCGTTACCGTACCGGTTCTTAAGTACATTCAAAGAATAAATACCGCTCTTTGCCGCCGCATATGTCGTAAGCGAGGGGGTTGCCGAGGCAAGAAGCAAAAGTCCGTTATGGCATCCTACGCGGAATGCAGCCACATCCTTGGCATGATAGCGCGGCGACATCTCCGATTTATATGTGCCCTCCTGCTCTTCGTCCATAATAACCAATCCGAGATTGTCAAACGGGGCAAAAACCGCCGAGCGCGTACCGAGCGCTATTTTGGCTTCGCCGTTTTTTACGCGTTTCCACTCGTCAAGTCTTTCTCCCATTGAAAGGGCGCTATGAAAAACCGCCACTTTTTCACCGTAACGGTTGTAAAAAAGAGACAGAAGCTGCGGAGTGAGAGAGATTTCGGGGACCATAACTATACAGCCCTTACCCGTTTTCAGCACCTCGTCAATAAGGCGCATATACACTTTTGTCTTCCCGGAGCCCGTAACTCCGAAAAGCAACGAGGTTTCGGCCTTGTCGCTTTGAAATCTACCGCAGAGGTCTTTGAATGCTGCCGATTGCTCACTTGTCAGCACTATATTCTCTTTATTTGCCCCGTGCAAAAATTTTGGGCGGCGGAAAACCTCGTTATCAAAAAATTCCAATATGCCTTTGCGCTCAAGCGTTGTCACAACGGCTGTTGTAACACCGGTGAAATAGCAAACTTCCTTTACCGAAGCAGAACCCGTATCCGTGAGGAACTTTACAACCTGCTTTTGCTTAGCGGTAAATTTAGGCGGTTCTCTGAGGGCATAATAGAATTCCGAGAGCTTTACCATTTTCACGGTGGCGTCGCCTATACGCCGCACGGAGTCGATATTTCTGATAAGAAACCCTTTATCTGCCATCTTTTCGGCAATTGGAAAATCCTGTTTAAATCCGAGCTCTTTGAGAAGTCTGTCGCCGCGGACATATACGCTCTTGTCCGCAAGAAACGAAAACACGCTTTTTTCGTCCGGTGACAGAGAAGTCAGCATATCGTCGGTAACATCGGGATTTACTATATATGATGTTACGAGATTAAGCCCGAGGCCGGTAGGCAGCATAGCCTTTACTGCCTCGTACAGCGTGCAGAAATACTCGTCCTTCATAAATACGGCAAGTCGCAGCATCTCATTATTTAAAAGCGGCGATGGGTCGAGCACCGCCGCAATATTTTTGAGCTTCACAGCATCTTTTGATTTTTCTCTTAAAGCAAATACGACGCCCTGGCGTTTCTTACTGCCTCTGCCGAAGGGGACGAGTACACGAACACCGGGACGCACGTCTTTTGAGAGTTTTTCGGGTATAGCATAGTCAAAAGCGTCATCAAAGCTGAAAGCGGTATTTTCAACCGCTACCTTTGCTATCATACGCTGCACCCCTTAAAATAAACTTATATATATCTTATCTCTTCCGGCTCGATTATTTTATATTTGCCGGAGAGTATCTCGTCAAGAGCTATGCTGACGGGCTTTTCAATCATTATTTCGCCGTCTTCCTCGGCCTTTTCCGAAATTTCTCTTGCTCTTTTTGCCGTGGCTGTAACAAGAGAATAACGGCTGAGATGGTCTTTTAAAATGTTTTTTAAATCCGGATTGAACATAAAATAAAACCTCACTTATCTATTTTTTCTATAATATCCAAAACTTCATCGGCGGCGCTTTCAAGGTCGTCGTTTATAACAATATAATCGTACCCGCGGCTCTTTTCTATTTCGCCGCGCGCAATTTCAAGGCGTCTTACAAGGTCGTCCTCGTCCTCCGTACCGCGGCAGCGAAGCCTGTGCTCAAGTATTTCAAGCGACGGCGGCATTATAAAAATCGCTGTTGACAAAGGATACATTTTTTTGATTTTTGCTGCACCCTGAACTTCGATTTTCAAAATAACCGTTTTACCCTCGGACAGCCATTTGTCAACCGGTTTTTTTTGGCGTGCCGTAAAGGTTTTTGCCGTATTTTGCGAATTCAAGCACGTCGCCGCTGTCGAGCATTGCCTCGAAATCGTCGGGAGTTATGAAGTAATAATCAACCCCGTCATGCTCGTTTTCGCGTTTAAGACGCGTTGTTATCGAAATTGATTTTTGGAGCGTCGGGTCCTTTCTCAAAAGAATGTCAAGGAGCGTGTCCTTGCCGACACCCGACGGGCCGGAAAATAATATAAGCTTCCCCTTTTTTTGTTCCATTATGCCTGCTCCTTATCGCTGTCGTCATTAAAGCGAGCCATAATGGTCTCCGCCTGCAAATAGGTTAATATAACATGGTTGCTGTCGGTAATTATGACGGCTCGGGTTTTTCGCCCCTGTGTTGCGTCAATGAGCATTTTCTGCTCTTTTGCCTCTTGCACTATTCGTTTTATCGGTGCTGACTCAGGGCCTGCCACCGCTAAAATTCGGTCTGCGTTTACCGCATTTCCGAAACCTATGTTGATTAGCTTCATTGCTGACTTCCTCACTCAATATTTTGAACCTGCTCGCGAATCTTTTCGACCTCCGCCTTTATGGCGATGACCTTTTTGGCTATATCGACGTCCTGCGCCTTAGAGCCTATTGTATTTGCCTCACGGTTTATTTCCTGAACAAGAAAATCAAGCTTTCTGCCTATTGCCTCGCTTGAATTCATAAATTCACGAAGCTGAGAAATATGACTGCGAAGTCTTACGGTTTCTTCATCGACGGCTATTTTGTCGGCATAAATTGCGGCTTCATTTAAAAGCCTTTGCTCGTCTACCGCGGCGTCGCCGAGAAGCTCTTTCATACGCTGCTTCAATTTTTCGTTGTATTCTCTTACGGTTTCGGGAGAACGGCCTTCAATGAACTCGACGCACTCGATAATATAATCAGCTCTTGAAAGTATATCCCCTCTGAGCTTGCTGCCCTCCGTCTCGCGCATTTCGATAAACTTTGAAACGGCGGTTTCGGCAACTGTCTTTACCGCATTCCAAATTCGCTCCTCGTCCTCGGACGCTTTATGAAGCGTTATAACGTCGGGGTAGCGTGAAAGCGTTACAGCCGATATATCGTCTTTGAGGCCGAATCTTTCGGAAAGCTCTTTTAACGCTTTGACATAGCCGGCGGCGAGAGTTTCATTGACATTAACCTCCATCTCGCGCTCTTCAAGGTCCTCAACTGAGACATAGCACTCGACTTTTCCGCGGGTTATAAGCGAATTACAGTATTTTTTGAGCTTTTCCTCAAGAAAACCGTACTCTCTCGGCACTCTTGCCGAAAATTCAAAATAACGGTGATTTACACTTTTTATTTCAACGGTCACATTGAGCGAATCGATTGTCTGCTCGCTCTTGCCGTAACCTGTCATACTTTTAATCATATCGGTTGCCCCTATGTTTAAATTGCGTACAAAATACGCCGCATAAAAAATAAAGCGAAACCCCGAATTTAATAAGACGGGGTTACCCTCGCTTTTAGTTATAATATTTTACTATTTTAAACCGACGTTGTCAATGTTTACAGCAGCTTCCCTGCAAAAGTTCGGCCGTATTTCCCGAAAAGACTCCGTCTTTTTGCGTAAAACCGAGAGAAATAAGCTCATCCGAAAACTCAAAAAAGGCTGCAAACCGCCGTATCAACACCGCGGCGAAAAGCAAAATCGAGCGCCGAACGAAGCAGTCCGTCGGTAACGGACGGCTCGTTCTTATCCGATTTTATGCGCTCTAAAATGCAGATATTTCCGTTTAAAGAAAACAGCAGAGAAAAATCATTACCGCCGTATTCTGTTTTATACGCGGCGTAACGCACGTTATCACAAAACGGTTCTCCGGGAAAGAGACAATGCAATTCGGATAATTCCGTAACACACTCAAATTTTATCATTTAAACCGCGCCTCAAATTACCGCTTTGCTCCGCCGATGTCATAAGCGCGTGCACTTCGTCGGGCGTAAGGTGGCGGTAATCGCCCGTCTTTAACATTCCGAGCTTTACGGAGCCTATCTTAATGCGCTTGAGCCTTGCGACCTCAAGCCCGAGGCTTTCGCACATTTTTCTTATCTGACGGTTTCTGCCCTCGAAAATCGTGAGCTCGATAACCACACGACCCTCTTCGCGTGAGACAACGCGGACTTCGGACGGCAGCGTCATTTTGCCGTCAATTTCCACGCCGTTTTCAAGAGCCGCTCTTTGCTCTTTTGAAAGAGACGGATGTATTGTAACGCGATAGGTCTTTGGCACGTGCATTGACGGGTGAGTTAAAGCGTTGGCAAATTCGCCGTCGTTTGTCATAAGCAAAAGGCCCTCGCTTTCACGGTCAAGCCTGCCGACGGGATATATTCTCGCGTCTATATCGCTTACAAGCTCCGCAACACATTTTCTGTCCATCTCGTCGCTCATTGTCGTGATAAATCCTCTCGGTTTATTAAGCATAATATAGACGTTTTCTTTCGGCGCGCTGAGCTTTTTGCCCGCAACCACAACCTTGTCGGTTTTGGGATTTACCTTATCACCCACGCAGGCTGTCTTGCCATTTACCTTGACTTTACCTGCCGCTATCAGCTCCTCGGATTTTCTCCTTGAAGCAACACCGCTCTCAGCCATAAATTTTTGCAGTCTGATCTTCACATCAGTCATATTTTTCACCAAAGCACTTTCCTAAAAAATTTTTTAATCTTTTGCGGTAACGACTTTTTTTGCATCTTTTCGGAGTCGGATATATATTCGGCACCTTCCGAAGTCACTATCGGCACCTCGGATAATACTCTTCCGTCATACAGATAATATACGGTACCTACATTTTTGCCGCTCTCAACCGGTGCATATTCAAAATTTTTAATGCAAATTTTGATTTCAGGCTCAATATTTTTGAGCGAGGCAAGGTACGGCGTGTATAAAGGCTTTACACCGACAGAGGATTTATCGGAGCCGACAACACACAGCCTGACGCCCGAAAGATCACAGAAAAGAGAACGATTTTTTACGACGGAAAAGCCGTAATTATACATTTTTTCGTGATCATTCCAATCGTCCGGCGCATTTAGCGTGACTGCTATAAGCGTTACGCCGCCGCGTCTCACCGCCGAGACGAGACATCTGCCGCTCTTTTTTGTGAAGCCCGTCTTAATTCCTATGCAGTCTTCATCTATGGCAAGAAGCCTGTTGTGGTTTGTAACGGTTCTGCGATACGGCGGATTGCCGTAACTTACGCTCATGCTTTTTTTGGAGCAAATGCTTAAAAACTCCGGATTTTTAATCGCCTCTGCTCCGAGAAGAGCCATATCGTATGCTGTGGAATAATGATTTTCGCTGTCAAGCCCCGAAGGTGTTTCAAACGAAGTATCGTTCATATTAAGCTCTTTAGCCCTTTGGTTCATAAGAGCCGTAAATTCGTCCAAGCCGCCTGACACGGCGTATGCCGCGACATTCGCAGCATCATTGCCGGAAGAGAGCAGCATACCGCACGCAAGAGTCTTTACCGAAACGCAGTCTCCCGGAAGAAGTCCCATAGACGTTCCCTCGACAGACACAGCCTCTTTTGTTACCGTTACAGCCTCGTCAGGGCTTTTGTATTCGAGAGCCAAAAGCGCCGACATAATTTTTGTTGTGCTCGCCATGGGCAATCTTTCGTGCTCGTTTTTTGCATATACGACCTCAAGAGTGTCGCTTGTCATTAAAATCGCCGCTCGTGCGCTTAAATCAAGCTCATCGTTTTCGGCATAAGCCGGAAATGCGCACAGTACCGTAAAGGTCACAGATAAAAAAACGCAAAAAAGTCTTTTATACAAATCAACCACCTGCCATATTTTTAAAATATGCAGGCGGTAGATTTATTATTATGAAATTCGAGAAACGCTTATTTGTTCTCGGAAGGAACATCCTCTGCGGGAACTGCGGAAACATACTCCGCGGCATCATTAGAAGCTGCTTTTTCCTTTTCCTTCTTTGCCTTATTAACAACGGAAGTAACCTTATCGAACATTTCGGGAACAAGGTTAACAACTCTTTCGGCAGCATTGTCAAATGCTGTGATATGCTTAATTGTAACCTCTCCGTCGGAAATAACGAGGAAAGCAACGGGAGTAATGGTAACGCCGGCTCCGCCGCCGCCGCCGAAAATCTCTTTATTTGTCTTGGAGGGGAAATCGGAACCGCCCGAAGCAAAGCCGTAAGTCACCTTAGACACCGGAATTATTGTAATGCCGCCGTCAATATTCATCGGCTCACCGATTATTGTGCTTACATTGACGAGATTTTTTACCTTTTCGATTGTTGTTTCGAGAATTCCTGCTGCTGATTGTTCTTTCATTTAGAAGCACCACCTTGTATATTTTGAGTTTCTGTTTTATTATCTCCCTCTGTGACAACTGCCTTTTTGGGCTTTTGCCGCAGTAATTTGAGTACGACCTTAAATAAAAGTCTGAACACAAGCCTTATGCCTGCGCCGACAAGGAAAAACGGACGTAACGAAAATGCCGTTTTAAATTGCGCGCTTGAGAATGTGCCTATGAAATCGGGTTCAATGCTCGCATCATACTTTTTCACTTTCAAGTTAGAGCAGATAAATCCGAGAGCCGGGAAAACATCCTCACATATCTCACCGTACTGAAGAGCGGTTTGAGCGGCGTCGCTGTTACTTGAAACAACTATCCAAAGGTACAGCTCCTCAATTATAAAGTGCTTTTTGACGCTGCGCATCATAAGCCCGACGGCGTCTGCCGAATCCTTAACAAGCTTTATTACACCGTCCATACCCTGGTTTTCATAGAAGGTTTTAAAGATATTGGGCTTTTTGGGTTTTTCCTCTGCGGGCTCTTCCTGCTTTTCTTTTTTGGGTTTTTCCTTTTTGGGCTTAGGAGGTTTCTTTTCTTTTTGGGGTTTCGGGTAAATGCTGAAATGCAAAAACAGCCAGCTTACGCTGAGCTTAAAGCCGTCGATATATTCCGCATCAATCCTGACTTTTACCAAAAGTACAAGACAAATAAATGCGATTATACCGAGTATTATGTACAGCGCTGTCAACCTATGGGCACCTCCTTCGCTTCACAATTTACTCCTATCCCGCACATTTTGCGAGACTATGTAATAGATTATATAAAAAAACGCAACATTATTCAAGAGAATTTATGTCGGAATTGTCAACTTTTTTGCTTTCTTCGTGATTTTCTTCTGCGAGAGGCTCATTTTTGGGGAGTTCCGGCAATTCATCAAGAGATTCCACACCGAAGCAGCGTAAGAATTCCGGAGTCGTTCCGTATACAAGCGGTCTGCCGGGAAGCTCGAGTCTGCCTTTTTCCTCAACAAGTCTCTTTTGGCAGAGTGTTGATATGACACCGGAACAATCAACACCCCTCACCTGCTCCACAAAAGCCTTGGTAACGGGCTGATTGTACGCTATAACAGCAAGAACCTCAAACGCAGCGTTTGAAAGCGGTGCGTTCTTTTTGACCTCAAGCACAGAACGTATAAGATCGGCATACTCGGTTCGCGACGACAGCTGATATTTGTCTCCGAGTCTTAAAAGGCATATACCGCTTGAGCGTTCGTCGAGAGACGCAGACAAATTAAGAAGCGTCCTGCGGCAAGTCTCCTCATCGACTGAAAGCACATCGGCAAGCTTGCCTATTTCAAGAGGTTCACCCACTGAAAACAGAACCGCCTCGGCGGCAGATGTAAGATTTTTTGCGTTTACAGGCATTTTTTATTCCCACTCCTCAGAAACGGTATCTCCGAAATCAGCCGACAAAAGTTCTATGCTCGTATCGCCTCCGTCGCCGCTGACCATAACTTTTTTATCCTTGGCAAGCTCAAGTACGGCAAGAAACGTGGCCACCATATCCGAACGCGACTGTGCGTCCGAAAAAAGGTCGGTAAATTTGCGTTTACTGCCGACGCTTGCGAATTTTTTATATATAGAACGAATCTTCGAACCGACCGACACTATTTTTTTTGCCACTATTTCGCGAAACGCCTCAATAGGCGGCGGCAGATTGCGAAGCTTTCTGCCTGCGGCGGCAAGATATGCTCTTAAAAGCTCTGCTCCGTCGTGTACTCTTGTATATGTGGGGTCGGTTTCTATCTTCATCGGCTCACGCACAAAATGGTCAAAGCCGTCTGTACGCTGAGATAGCTTTTCAGCCATGAGCTTGCAGTCTCGGTACTCGATAAGCTCACCGGTAAGCTCTCTTTTCAGCTCGTCCGCCTCCTCGTGAACCGGCAAGAGAGACACCGTCTTTAAATAGACGAGTCTTGCCGCCATCTCAAGGAATTCGCTTGCCACATACATATCTTCATCCTGCATACGGCGGACATAATCGAGATATTGGTCAACAAGCTCCACTATCGGAATATCATATATATTAAGTTTGTGTTTGGCGATAAGGCTCAAAAGCAGGTCCATAGGCCCCTCGAACACGTCGAGCTTATATGATATTTGGTCCATTTTTACGTCCTTTATTTTGATAATGCTCTGAACGGAAATCCTATTACGTAATCGAGTCCGTAATACAATGCGTTTTCGAGAAATGCCAGCGGCTTATCAAGCACGCCTAAAAAGATAAGCACAAATACGGCTATGATTATATATCTCTCGTAACGCATAAATTTATAATAATACTTATCGGGGATAAGCAGCTGTAATATTCTTGAGCCGTCAAGCGGCGGTATCGGTATAAGGTTAAACACAGCCAGGCCTACGTTTATAGTGGCGGCAAATCGGAAGAACAGAATAAATGCCTTCACTATAACAGAGGGGCCGAAGAGAGAAAAGATATTTTCAAAAAGCAAAAACACCATGGCCATTAAAATATTTGCGATAGGGCCTGCAACGGCTGTAAGTGCCATTCCCTTTTTGGGATTTTTAAAGTTTCTCGGATTTATCGGAACGGGCTTTGCATAGCCGAAACCGACAAGTATTATCATAAGCGCGCCTATCCAATCGATATGCGCCATAGGATTCAAGGTGAGTCTGCCCGACAGACGCGGCGTATTGTCGCCGAGCTTTGACGCAACGAGCGCATGGGCATATTCATGCACCGGCATGGTGCAGAAGATTACAAAAGCAAGCGCAAAAACACTTACCAATATTTCCATGGGCGTATAATCGCCTCTGAGGATACTAAAGAGCATTTGCTTTTCTCCTTTTTGCAGAAATGTAATTATACAATTATTTTAACTACCCTGTCAATATGATTAAAATCGTACATAATTTCCGACGATGAAGCCTTACCGTCAAAAATAGTTCTGATGTCCTCGCCCTGCGAGTCACCGCATTCCAAAAGTATTTCCCCGCCTTTTTTGCAGCACGGAAGCCATCTGTCACATATGGCTCTGTAAAACATAAGCCCGTCTTTGCCGCCGTCGAGAGCCGTTTTCGGCTCAAATCCGACCTCCCTTTGCAAAGAGGGAAGCTCCTCCGATTTTATATACGGCGGATTTGATATTATAAGGTCCGCCTTCGGTAAATCGGGACAGCCCGAAAGCACATCGCACTCGATTATATTTTCGTTCGGGAAATTGTAAAGCCTCGCATTTTTGCGGAGATATGACAGTGCCGCCGGATATTTTTCCATAAGGTAAACATCTAAGGAGGGATTTCGGTTTTTCACGGTGATACCTATACAGCCGCTCCCGGAGCAAAGGTCATACACGACCGCGTTTTCACGGTTTTTCAAAAACAAATCCGCGTTTTCGACAAGCATTTCGGTTTCGGGGCGCGGTATTAAAACACCCTCGCCGACATTAAACGTAAATTCGCAAAAATCCCATTCACCGAGTATATATTGTAAAGGCTCACCGAGAGCACGTCTTTTTGCAAGCTTTAAAAGAAGCTTCTCGTCATGCTCTGACAGGACGTCATCACCGTGGCACAACACATCGCGTCGTGTTTTGCCCGCGGCCTTTATCAAAAGGCACTCGCTGTCGAAACGATAATCGTCAATTCCGGCGTCCATCAGCATATTTTCGGTGCTTTTAAATGCGTCAATAAGCGTCATTTTATCTCGTCGTCCTCGGGATTATCGGTTATCACGGCTTCGAGCGACGCTATACCGACCTCGATAATATCATCTGTCGGCTCCTGCGTTGTTATTCTCTGCATCCATAGACCCGGCGCAGAGAGAATTTTCACAAGCAGATTATCGTGCTTACCTGCATATTTGATAAACTCATAGCCGATGCCCATAACAAGCGGAAGAACAAGCATCTTTACAAGTATCCACACCGCGCGATTGACATTTTGCAAACCGGGGAAAATGAGGACAAGCGCGGACGAGAGAAGTATGCTCAATATTATCATAACGAACATAAAGCTCGTTCCGCAGCGCGGGTGAAAACGGCTCTGCTTTCTGACATTTTCAACCGTCAGGGGCAAGCCGTGTTCATAGCAAAAAATCGTTTTATGCTCGGCCCCGTGATACATAAACACACGGTGAATATCTTTCATTCTCGAAACCAAAGCCATATAGGCAACGAATATTATTATTCTCACAATACCCTCGAAAAGAGGATGAAATTTTTGAAGATTGCCGCCCGTCACAAGGTCGATAAGCCACGACGGAAGCCACATAAACAGGAAAAATGCGAGCCCGAATCCGAGCACGGAGGAAATAACGCCTATGACATTCATCATTTTGGGCCCGAAACGGTCGTTAAGCCAGCGGTCGAATTTAGACATATCCTGCTCGTCTTCGGTAAGACCCTGAGTGGATTTTTCAGCCGACTCCATAAGATACCCGTAGCCGGTTACGAGTGATTCGACGAACCCGACAATACCTCTGATTAACGGAACACCGAAGAATTTGCACTTGTCGCGCCACGGCTTTACATTTTTATATGTTGTTTCGATTTCTCCGTTAGGCAGTCTTACCGCCATGGCGGAGCCTTTCGGTCCGCGCATCATTATGCCCTCTATAAGAGCCTGACCGCCAACGGAGGTTTTATGATATTTCTTAGCTTCTTCGTCCAAAATTATTCTCCTTTTTATTGCTGAGTTTGCTGTATCGGAAACACAACTGTCACGGTGGTGCCCTTACCCTCAATACTGTTGAGAGAGAGCGTGCCGTTGTGCCTTTTTACAATTTCATTTACCACCGCAAGACCGATGCCCGAGCCTCTGACAGACGCATTTGCCTTATAGAATTTCTCTGTGACATAAGGAATGTCCGCAGTAGGGATACCGCAGCCGGTATCTGCTATCGTTATTGTGACAAAGCCGTTTTCCGCCTTTGCCGTAACACTTATCGTGCCGCCCGCCTCGGTATATTTAAAGGAATTATCAAGTATGTTCACAAATACCTGCTTAATTCGATTCGGGTCGCCCGTCATAGGAGCCGGAACCTCGGAAACGTTATATAACAGCTCTTTGCCCTCACGCATTGAGCGGTCCTTAAAAACGAATACCGCCTCGTCAAGCTCAGCCAAAACGTCCATGGATGACATACGCATAGTCAAATTGCCGTTTTCCATTCTTGAAAAATCGAGAAGCTCCTCAACAAGGCTTGTAAGCCGCTCAGATTCGCTTATTATGACATTGAGTCCGCGTTTTGTAAGCGCCTCATCCTTTATCGGGTCCTCAAGTATCGTCTCGCCCCACCCCTTTATAGCTGTCAGCGGAGTACGAAGCTCATGTGATACGGTTGAAATAAACTCGTTTTTCATACGCTCGCTTTCTTTTATTTCATGCGCCATATTGTTTATGGACTCACAGAGCTGACCTATTTCATCATCTCCGCCGGTGTCCTCTATACGTGCGCCGAGGTCTCCCTTTGCGATTTTTATTGCCGTTTCGTTGATCTTTTTAACGGGCCTTACTATCGAACGCACAAAGAAAAGCCCCGATACAGTAACAAAAGCTATTATAACAAGAGCAATAAAACACATAAGAAGTATTACCTTGATAAGCTGCGAGTCAATGTCGGAAAGAGAAACAACATATCGAACGGCTCCGGAATTTTGCCCGCCGGACGATGGGAGCATATATGAAAGAGCCATAACCTTTTCACCGGAGCTCATTCTGCCAACCCATGTAGCCTTGCCGGTATCGGATAGCTTAGCCTCGGCGTAATCAGGGTATTTTTCGTTTTCGACAGAAAATCCGCTGGATGATACCACGACGTTACCGCTTCGGTCTATTACCCAAACCTCCATAACAGATTTATCGCTGAAGTCCTCGACAAATTCCTTGGCACGAAGATTAAACGCGTCGTCGGAGCTGTCGTTTGAAATACTGAAATATGACGAAACGACATTTGTGGCTCTTGAATCAAGTGTCACCCGCACAGTCTCGTAATACTGCTCTTTAAACAGAACCGAGACGACTATGATTATACAAAAAAGCACAAAAATAATGGCACAGAGTGTATTTAAAACCCAGCGTGCGGTTATACTCTTTTTTGCCACGTTTTTGTCGCTCCTTTCGTTCTTTTATTCTATCCACTTATAGCCTCTGCCCCAAATGGTAATAAGATGCTTCGGCTGAGTCGGCTCATCCTCCACCTTATTACGAAGCCTGTGAATGTTTACGTCCACTACCTTGTCATCCACAAAGTAGCCGTCGCCCCACACCTTATTGAGGATGTCTGAGCGCGACAATGTGACGTCGGGGTTTTTAAACAGATAGTCAAGAAGCTGAAACTCTATCTGCGTAAGCTCTATCGGACTGCCGTTTTTATAAAGAATTCTGTCGCGGTAATCAAGCGAAAAATCACCTACTGTTGTAAGATCCGGGTTTGCGACTGCGGCTTTTTCGTTTTCGTTCATTATTGATACGCGCCTGTAAACGGCGTCTACCCTTGCCATTAGCTCTGACGGTGAAAACGGCTTTGTAACGTAATCGTCGGCTCCGACCAAAAGCCCCGTCACCTTGTCCATCTCCTGAGTCTTTGCCGTCAGCATAATAATACCTATTTTGCTGCTTTTCGCGCGCAGATATTTGCATACCTCAAGCCCATCCTTCAGCGGCATCATTATATCAAGCACGGCAACATCTATATTGCCGTTTTCTTCCTCGTATTTATTGATTGCTTCCTCGCCGTTTTCCGCCTCAACTACATCATAACCGCTTCGTTTTAAATTTATAACTATAAATTCGCGAATTGAAGCCTCATCTTCGGCTATAAGAACTTTTTTCATTTTTACCTCCGGTCATTCTATTGCGTTCGAATGCTCCCTGATATATTCTTCGGTGATTTTCATATTTTTACCGGCTTCGGTTATCCTTGCCGCGTATGTGAGCGTGGACGTTTGGAATATTACGGTATAACCGTCCTTAGGCTTATGCTGCCAATCGGTGCTCGGTACGGTCACCACGCTGAAAAGCTCGGCCCCGTTTTTCTGAGCGGTTGAATCATATAAATAAAACGTACTTGTTCGCTCCTGAATGTCATTTTTGACGCACACCGTACCAACCCACTTTTTATCGAAGGAGAACATATACGACGAAGAGTACAGCATCAGCCTTTCGCTTTTTTCATAAAGCGTACCGTTGTCAAGCCCGTACCATACGGTAAGCGACAGCGGCTCCGTATCGTCACCGCTTACCGAATACGAATTCGGGAGCGGCAGGGAAACAGGAATCTCAAATCTGCCGTCCTTATCTATATCGGCAAATGACAATTTAGACGAGCGCTCCGTAGCCGGCGAATCCGAAGAGTTGCCGGACGTCAAAAGCGATACCGGTTTGCCGTCCGAAAGTCCTATTACATCGGTAATGACCGCGGAATCACTTATTACAGAGTCAACAAATATATGCGGATTGCTGCCCGTTTCACATTTTAAAAGCGATATGCTGACAGCAGGAGTCATCTCGGTTTCGCCCGCAAGATAAATACTTCCGCTGTCGTCCATCTTGAACAATCTGCCATAGGTTTTGTTTATATCCGAGGAGGAGCTTATTATTACGTTGAATATTTCCGCCTTGCCGTCTGTATCAATATCGCAGGTTATCGACTGCGAATAGTTCTCGGTTAAAATGGAGCGCAAAACAAAGGTTCCCGACGAACTATCCGGCTCATATACCGTCATTATTTTATTTCCGCGGCTCTCGTAAAGTGACCAACAGACCACAATCTCGCTTCTGCCGTCGGAATTCATATCGCAAAAATCTATTTTATAGACCTCACTGCCGGAACCTTTGATATCGGCAATCGAGAGCCACTCACCGTCGCGACAGTCGAGAAAATGCAAATACACCGCAGTCTCATCGGTAGAATAGCTGTAAAGTGCTATTGCCTCGTCTTCGCCGTCGCCGTCAAAATCATAAAGAATAAAAGACGAGCGATAATCGCCTGTCGTCGGTGTTTTCATAACAATGTTTTTATCGTTTACGGCTTTTTCAAACGCCTTTTGTATGCCTGCGTTTTCACCCGAAAGCGCGGGCGGATGCATCATTTTATCAACCGCCTTGAGAGTAAAATTGCATCCGCTAAAAGAAAAACAGAGGCAAAGACACAGAAGAAGCATTGCAAATAATTTCTTTTTCATATATCCCCGCCCCCTTTTTTTACTGCTCTGAAGCAGTTGAATTTATTGTGACATAATATGTGCCGTGTGCCCAAACGGCGGTATCGCCTGTTACCGTTATGAGAACCGGTATCTTTTGCTCGCCCTCTTTTACGTCATAAGACGTAAGATCGAGTTTGACAGACAGCATATCGGGATTTATTTTTGAAATACTGTCGGCAGGACCTATGAGCTTAACTCCGCTTATGCCGTTTGAGGTGACAACCGAATTATAGCCTTGCTTTTGACCGGTTATCGTGACATTTGCGGCCGGTACCGAAAACATTCCGGAGGTCATACCGGACATATTCACGCTGACCTTAAAGTTCTTTATCGACTGGTCGGTTATCATAAAATCAGTTATATCGGAAGCCTTGAAATTAAGCGTATTAAGCCCTGCGTCAAGCTCAGAAAAGTCAATCGTGCCAACGCTCAGAGACGTTATCTGGTCAACCTTCTCGACCGGTACCGCCGCCGATATTCTCGACGGACTTACCGAGAAAATCATATTCCCGTCAAGGTAATTTGCCGGAGCGTTTCTGAATGTCACGGTCGTAGGCAATTCTACAAGCTTTAAAACGGGCATTGTCATTGTAATTGCGGTATCGCCCTCAAGTATACTTACATTTGACAACTCATCCGCCGCGGCTCCGACAAGTTTCAATTCCGGAGTTACGGTAGTAGTAGCCGTAAGAGGTGCCGGAATCGACGTTTCGGCGGTAACGCTTGTTACCTTGTTAACCTCGGTAGACGGGCCGCTGACAATAACCGTATTTTTTGAAAATACGATGTTTCCGAGAATACAACCGTCCGTTACGGTTTTATTGCCCGGTGCAATTATGGACGGCTTTAACGCCATCTCGGTTTCTTTATATGTGTCAAAATATACTTCGATATAGTTTTTGGAAAGACCCACTATATCAAAATTATCCGATTTGGCGGACGTAGCTTTAAGCTGCAAACTCTTTTTGCCCGCCGAATCAACGTAATTGGTCTGCGCCACAACGGAAAAATCGTCTGCGGTAAGTGCCGACACAATAAATTTTTTGCCTTTGACGGTAACATCTACCGTATAATTATTGTCGCCGAATATCTGAAGATTGAGCTGAGCCGGCACGCTGTTATCCATATCTATTTTAACCGGTACGGAGGATATCGTAACTTCAACCTCGGGGCTTTTTTCGATTGACACCCATATCCATATACCAAAAGCTAAAATTACAGACAGCAGCAAAACAAATTTGTTGTTGTAAAGGAGACTGCGAAGCCCTTTGACGTTTGCTTTTTTATCTTTATTTTTGCTCATGAGTGCGTCTTCCTTTCAACCATTTCTTGATTTTCGAATTTCCTTCGTCCTCTTCCGGCTTAACAAAATGCTCCATAAGTATCTCTCGAAGGTCACCGTCCGAAATGCCTCTGCGGAGCCTGCCCTTATATGCCACGGAAATGGCTCCGGTCTCCTCGGATACAACAACTATAACAGCATCGCTTTGCTCGCTCATACCGATGGATGCTCTGTGACGTGTTCCGAGCTCGCTGCTGATATCGTGATTCGGTGTCAGCGGAAGTATACAGCCTGCAGCGCAAATTCTGCCGTCGCGGAAAACCGCGGCACCGTCGTGGAGCGGTGCGCCCGGATAGAAAATATTACCTATTATTTCGGGAGAAACCTTGGCATCGATAACCGTACCTGACGAAATAATGTCGCCCAAAATAGTCTCCTGCTCAAAAACCATAAGCGCGCCTATATGCTTATCGCTCATATCGGAGCTTGCGCGGCATACGGCATTGACCATTTTCTGCATCTCTTCACGTCGTTTTTCTTCAGCACCCGAACGGAATCCGAAAAAATTGAATTTCGACACCGAGCTTCTGCCGACGCTCTCGAGCGCATGACGAATTTCGGGAGTAAAGATGATAACAAGCACCAACAAAAGATTATTGAAAACAAGCGACAAAATATAGTTACTCGCCTGCATACCGAACAAATTGACAAGAGCATATACTATTAGGAGCAAAATAAACCCCTTGGCAAGCTGAACCGCCTTTGTTTCACGTATCAGCTTTATTGCGCTGTATATAACGAAGGTAACAAGAATGACATCAAGCACATCCGAAATGCTGTTAAAGCTCATAACCGCTCTGCCTATTTCGCTCCAAAAATCTTTGAAATTCAAAAGCTGCAACATACTTTACACCTGTTTCAATAAAAAAATACAATATATCGTAATTAAAAGCTATCATCTGCCGCCCTTGCGGCAAATAAAATAATCATAAATAATCACGATATATTGTATCACAATCAACTGTTTTTTGCAATTTTTACTACGGAAGTTAACAATAAATTCACATCCTGCTTTTTTGTGAATATTGACGGTGCTATTCTGACTGTACCTTCGCGAAGAGTTCCGTACGTTTTGTGAGCCGACGGTGCGCAATGGAGACCTGCTCTGACGGCAATATTGTCATTTGCAAGAAGTGCAGCCGTCTGTTCGCTGTGAAGACCGTCCACGTTAAATGACAAAAGAGGGACATAACTCTTTTCGGAAGAAAACGGATCCGTATACAGGCGAACGTTCGGTATATTTTTTAATGCTTTATATATATCCGCTATATGGCCTTGTTCGCTTTTATAAATCCGCGAGACGCCGCGATCCGAAACAAAGCGTATCCCCTCGCCGAGAGAAAGTATTCCCGGTACGTTAAGAGTTCCGCTTTCAAATCGGTCGGGATAGATTTCGGGCTGTGAAAGGACTGCTGAAAAGCTGCCCGTACCGCCCTCAATAAGAGAATTGAGATGTTCGTCGGAATTTATCACAAGAAGCCCTGTGCCCATAGGGCCGTAAAGGCCCTTATGCCCTGCCGTACACAAAAAATCAATTTCATCACGTCTCATATCTATATTGACAATACCTGCCGTCTGTGCAGCGTCAAGTATAAACAAGGCTCCGTTTTCATGGGCGAGCCTTGCGAGCTTTGCCGTAGGGAGTCTCTCGCCGAAAACGTTTGAAGCGCCGGTACAAATTACAGCCCTTGTATTACTTCTGAGCAGCCTTTTGAAATTAGCCACGGTTTCATCATCGGTTTTGCCGACAGGGGCAATATCATAGTCGGCTGTTCCGCTGCGCCTTAACTCCTCAAGCGGCCTTATTACGGCGTTATGGTCAAGGCTTGAGCATATAAAACGGCACCCGGGCACACAAAGACCCTTTATAACGATATTAAGAGCCTCGGTGCAATTCTTTGTAAATATTACGTTTTCGGGAGCATCCGTACCGAAAAATTCGGCAACCCTTTTACGGGTTTCGTATACCGCTTCGGAGGTGAGATAGGACATTTTGTGACCGCCTCTGCCCGGATTTGCACCGTACCGAACCGTTGCGCGGCTCATTGTTTTTATAACCTCGGGAGGTTTGGGATAAGTGGTGGCGGCATTATCAAAATATATCATTTTTCCCACTGCGTTTCGAGTATTTCTATGCCGGAAAGTCTGAGTACCCCTATGACCGACTCCGTGGCATTCGGAACGACGAGCGAATAGCCGCACCCCTCGCCCTTCGACGGATTGGGTGTTTTTCTCACAAAAGAACGGATATTCCGCGCCGATAAAATATCACGCGCCTTTAAAGCAAAGGTGACAGAGCCGACCTTTATTATCAGCCTATTCATATATATTTCATTCCCCTCAAATAAAGAAATTAAACACACTTGTCTTTTACATATTATGCGTTTTACCGCGCCGCGGTACCGTTTATCCGAAAAAGAGCCGAACAATACAAAGCCGAGGTAAAATCAAGTATATAAAGCAAATAAAAACGGTAAATCTCATCAGAGATTTACCGCTTTGGCTGTGGGGTACAGAAAAGATGTTTTTATGTTTTTTGTGGATAGAGTTGAACTCTCGGAATTTTTAATGAAATCGTTCGCGTTGCTCACGATGAAATCAAAACCTACGGTTTTGATGAAATTTTCGGCTACGCAGAAAATGAAATTAAATCCACCCATCGCCGCAGCGATTTCATACGCTGAAAGCGTATTTCATATTGCGAAGCAATATTTCACCCACCCGCAAGGGTGGATTTAGTTGAAAAGGACAGATTTCTAACGAAATCTGTCCTTTTCTGGCGCGCCTGACTGGATTCGAACCAGCCGCCTTCAGAGTCGGAGTCTGACGCTCTATCCAAATGAGCTACAGGCGCATATTAAATAAAACACAACTGCTTTGTGCGGACGAAGCATCTCGACCGCACGAAGCATTTTTATGTCTCAGACGTTAAATCTGAAAAGAACTATATCTCCGTCCTGCATAACATAGTCCTTGCCCTCGGAGCGTATTTTGCCCTTTTCCTTTGCAGCCTGCATCGAACCGCACGCCATAAGCTCGTCAAAAGAGATAACTTCGGCACGAATAAAGCCGCGCTCAAAATCGGAGTGTATTTTACCTGCCGCCTGGGGAGCCTTGGTACCTTTCTTTATTGTCCACGCTCTGACCTCGGGTTCGCCTGCGGTGAGGTAAGATATGAGTCCGAGCAAGCTGTATGAACGCTGTATAAGCATATCGAGTCCGCCGCTCTCAATGCCGGCGTCCGACAGGAACATTTCCTTTTCCTCTTTTGAAAGAGACGAAATTTCCGCTTCAAGCTCGGCACATATCGGAAGCACTTCGGCACCCTCTGCCTTTGCTATTTCACAGACGGCTTTATATCTCTCGTTATTTTCGATGTTTGAAGCAAAATCATCTTCGCTCATATTGCAGGCATAAATTACGGGCTTTGCGGAAAGCAAACCTATATCCGCCAATATGGCCTTTTCATCGTCGTCCGCCTCCACAGCACGGGCACTGACGCCGTTTTCGAGCTCCGTTTTAAGACGTTTTAAAAACTCGAGTTCCGTAAGAAGGCTCTTATCGCCCTTAGCCGCCTTTGCGGTACGGTCTATGCGGCGGTCAAGTATCTCAAGATCGGAGAGAATGAGCTCAAGATTTATGGTTTCAATGTCTCTTTTCGGGTCAACCGAGCCGCTGACGTGCATTATGTCGTCGTTATCAAAGCATCGTACAACATGTATAACAGCGTCAACCTCGCGGATATGCGACAGAAACTTATTACCGAGACCCTCGCCCTTGGAGGCACCTTTTACAAGACCCGCTATATCGACAAATTCGATTACCGCGGGAGTTATTTTTTTAGGCGAATACATTTTGGCAAGCTCGTCAAGCCTGTAATCGGGCACAGCCACAACGCCTACATTCGGCTCAATAGTGCAGAACGCATAGTTTGCAACCTCGGCGCCTGCATTGGTTATAGCATTAAAAAGCGTACTCTTGCCTACGTTAGGCAAACCTACGATACCAAGTTTCATTATGAATTTACATCCTTTATTTATAAAATTCCGATATTGCTTCGGACGCCTTACCGGGGTCGCCGCAAATAACCATAATAACATAGTCACCGCTTACCTCGACAAGACAATTATCTATTTTTCTGTTTTCGTCGGAGCTGAGTGTGGAATAAGAGCTGCGACAATCCGAAAGTCTGCCGTCAACAGCCGACGCCGCAATCTTTTTTTCGGCCTCGCTACTCACCCTGAACACCGCGATTTCATCCGCTGACAGCGCCGATGAGCTTTTGTATACCGCTGAATTCTCGATAATTGCGACAGGCACACCATAGTAATTGCCGACTTGCTCATTTTGAAGCTTCACAATGCCGGCGAGAGATGTTTCCGATATAATTCGCTCCGCTATCTGCTCCGCCGATGACGCCGAAATAACATGTGACGATCTGCCCCTGTTCTTATTACGTATATAGCCTTTGCCGAAAACAACGACAGCAAGAGCCGACATCACGAGCAGCAGTACTAATGCAAGTGCTATCCCCTTCTTCTTTTTGCTCCCTTGTGACATAAGCAAATTCCTTTTCCGTACATAACGGTGGATTTTTAATAAACTACCCCAAATACAGTTTAAAGCCGCAAGCCGCAAAACAACTTATAAATATTATCACAATTTGTGATATTTAGCAACAGCACAATTTTCCTTTTCGGTTTTTTGATGTCATTTGCCGCAAGGCAAAGGTATTTTCTCCTTGAAACACGCAAAACGGCGGAAAAACCGCCGTTTGATTTTACATGGATTTATTCACCGCAGCGTCTGTTACATACAAAACAATACCAATCGCCGTCACGGCGTGTTTCGATTATGTTAAACCCGTTTTCACAGAGCTTTGCTTTTACTTCGTCCGCGCGCGGTGCTATAATACCGGAAGTAATAAAAACGGCGTCGTCCTTCATAAATGCACCCACCTGTGATGAAAACATCATAACAACATCCGCCACGATATTTGCCGCGACAACGTCAAATTTACCCGTTACCTTATCTGCAAGATTGCCGCATATAACCGTAAATTCGGGCTCGGTAAAGCCGTTTACCCTGCCGTTTTCACGAGCGGTTTTAACAGCCAGCTCATCTATATCAACACCGACTGCTTTTTCCGCTCCGAAAAGAAGCGACGCAATTGACAATATACCGCTTCCGCAACCCGTATCAAGAACGGACGAGCCTTTTTTCACATATTTTTCAAGAGCCTCAAGGCATAGCTTGGTGGTATTATGTCCGCCCGTACCGAATGCAAGCCCCGGCTCTATGGAGAGCACGGCACGATTGTCGGAATTATCGTAATCATCAATCCACAGCGGTCTTATAAGAAGCTTATCGCCTATTTTGAGCGGTTTGAAATATTCTTTCCAATTATTTTCCCAATCCTCGTTTTTGCAAACGGAGAGGTCTATTTTATTTGGTATATTTTCCGCTTTCAGCCTCTCGCTGAGATACGAAACCGCCTCGCTCGGATTTTCGTCTTCGGGAATATATATGTGGATAAAGCCCTTTGTACGGTCTTTTTTCAGCAACTCTTCATCAATGAGGTCGATATTTACAATCTCCCAGGTTTCCTCTTCAAGATTTCTGTAATCCTCAATGTATATTCCGTAGGGAACGGTCATATTGGCAATTGCCGCCGCCTTATCAATGTCATCGGCGTTTATCTCAAGTGAAATTTCAGTCCAATTCATTTTAAAGTCCTTTAATTATTTTTTGCCGGTAGAGCCGAAGCCGCCCTCGCCGCGGTCTGTATCGGAAAGCTCCGAAACCTCGCAAACGGGCATACACGATACCGGCATTATTACAAGCTGAGCTATTCTCTCGCCCGGCATAATTGTATAGCTCTCGCGTTTTTGATTTATAACGCCTACCTTGAGTTCACCGCGGTAATCGCTGTCTATAACGCCTACGGAATTGAGGAGCCCTATGCCGTGTTTTACCGAAAGACCGCTGCGCGCAAAAATAAACGCCGCATATTTGCTTGACGGTATTTCAATGGCAAGACCCGTCGGAATCACCGCAGTATCTCCGCATGAAAGAGTAAGCGGTTCTTTTAAAAGAGCGCACAAATCAAGACCGGCACTGCCGGAGGTTGCTCTTTCGGGGACCTTGGCGTCGGGGTCGAGTTTTTTGATTTTTAAGGTTTCCATAAACAAATTCCTCTCTGAAAAAAATAAAGGATAGTTTTAACACTATCCTTTATTTTAACATAAACACGCTATGTTTTAAAGTTATTTTTTTCTTTTGCCGAAGAAGCCCTTTTTCTCTTCTTCCTTACCGTAATTTGCGGGATTTCCGAAAGAAGCGTCAAGCTGTTTCATAAGCTCTTTTTGCTCCGAAGTCAACTCTCGCGGAACATCAACGATAACTCTGACAAGCTCGTCGCCGTGACCTCTGCCGTTAAGACTCTGGATACCGCGGTTTTTAAGCTTAAATACCGTTCCGCTCTGAGTGCCTGCGGGTACGTTGTATTTAACCTTGCCGTCAAGAGTCGGAACCTGAAGCTCGCAGCCGAGAGCTGCCGCAGGGAAGCTTATATGCATCTCAACCCAAACATTGTAGCCGTCACGCTCGAATATCGGGTGAGGACGTACGTTTACCGCGATGCGAAGATCGCCTGCCGGGCCGCCGTTTGCGCCCTTGTTGCCCTGACCGCGCGCATTTATAATCTGACGGTCGTCAATACCCGCCGGAATATCAACGGTGAGCGTTGCGGTCTTACGAATTCTTCCCGCGCCGTGACATTTTTTGCAGGGCGAGTCAATAATCGTACCTTTTCCGTTACACTTAGGACAGGCTTTTTGAGTCTGAAACATACCGAACGGAGTTCTCTGCGAGGATGTAATCTGGCCTTTGCCGTGACAATCCGGGCACGTTTTGGGAGAAGTACCGGGAGCGGCACCGCTGCCGTGGCATTCGTCGCAGACCTCTATTCTGCTGTATGTGACATCACGCTTACAGCCCTTTGCCGCCTCTTCAAACGATACGGTAACAGTAGCCTGAGTATCGGTACCGCGCTGAGGTGCGTTGGGGTTTGAATTGCCTCCGCCGAAGCCGCCGCCGAACCCTCCGCCGAAAATATTGCTGAATATATCGCCGAGGTCAAAATCAAAGCCTGCTCCGCCGTATGCTCCCCCCTGCGCTCCTGCCCCGTAATTCGGGTCTACGCCTGCATGGCCGAACTGGTCATAACGCGCTTTTTTCTGAGGGTCAGAGAGAACCTCGTATGCCTCGTTAGCCTCCTTGAACTTTTCCTCGGCCTCTTTGTTGCCGGGGTTTAAGTCGGGATGATATTTTTTAGCAGTTTGGCGATATGCTTTTTTTATCTCATCTTCGGTGGCGTTTTTACTTACGCCGAGGACTTCGTAATAATCTCTTTTTTCTGCCATATAACAATCACTCCGTGGCGCCGTCGGCGCCGCTGTTTATAGTATATTTGAAATAACACATTACCGCCTTCTCCCCAAAAAAGGGCAGGAGAGAAAGCGGATAAAAGTGATTATTTCTTGTTGGGATCGTCCTCAACGTCGGTGTAATTTGTCTCGTAATAGCCGTCCTGACCGGGAGCATTGCCCTGTGCGCCGGCACCCGGGTTCTGCTGAGCACCGCCTGCTGCCTGCTGAGCCGCAGCAGCCTGCTTGTAGATTTCCTCCGAAATCTTGTAGAAGCTCTGAGTAAGCTCTTCTTTCTTAGCCTTGATGTCATCGGCATTGTCGCCCTTCAAGGCCTCTTTAAGAGCGTTGAGCTTATCTTCAACGTCCTTTTTGTCGGATTCGTTTATCTTATCGCCGTTTTCGGAAAGAATCTTGTCGCACTGATAAACCATCTGATCGGCTTCGTTGCGTACATCGATCTCCTCTTTGCGCTTCTTATCCTGTTCCTCAAACTGAGCAGCTTCTTTAACCGCCTTATCAATATCGTCCTTGGACATATTGGTAGAGGAGGTTATGGAAATGGACTGTTCCTTCTGAGTGCCGAGGTCCTTAGCCGAAACGTGAACTATACCGTTTGCGTCGATATCAAATGTAACCTCGATCTGAGGTACGCCGCGGGGAGCGGGCATAATGCCGTCGAGATGGAATACGCCGAGGGTCTTATTATCCTTAGCAAATTCTCTTTCACCCTGAAGCACGTGAACCTCAACAGAGGTCTGATTGTCGGCAGCAGTCGAGAAAATCTGACTCTTCTTTGTGGGAATTGTGGTATTTCTCTCGATAATCTTGGTGGAAACGCCGCCCATAGTCTCGATACCGAGTGAAAGCGGAGTTACATCGAGAAGAAGTATACCCTCAACGTCGCCGCCTAAAACGCCGCCCTGAATAGCCGCGCCGACTGCAACGCATTCATCGGGGTTGATGCCCTTAAACGGCTCTACTCCCGTGAAATTCTTTATAGCTTCCTGAACTGCCGGAATTCTTGAAGAACCGCCGACAAGAAGAATCTTATTGAGGTCGGACGCTTTAAGACCCGAGTCCGAAAGAGCCTGACGAACGGGACCCATTGTAGCTTCTACAAGGTCTGCGGTCATCTCGTTGAACTTAGCTCTTGTAAGAGTGGTTTCAAGATGCTTGGGGCCTGTGGCATCGGCTGTGATGAAGGGAAGGCTTATCTGAGAGGTGGTAACGCCGGAAAGCTCAATCTTGGCTTTTTCGGCAGCTTCTTTAAGTCTCTGCATAGCCATCTTATCATTGCGGAGGTCTACGCCCTGCTCCTTTTTGAACTCATCTGCAAGCCAGTCGATAATTCTCTGGTCGAAATCGTCGCCGCCGAGGTGGTTATTACCAGCCGTAGCAAGAACCTCCTGAACGCCGTCGCCCATCTCAATGATTGATACATCGAATGTACCGCCGCCGAGGTCATATACCATTACCTTCTGGTCGGATTCCTTATCAATGCCGTAAGCCAAAGCTGCGGCTGTCGGCTCGTTGATTATTCTCTTAACATCAAGACCTGCGATTTTGCCTGCGTCCTTAGTAGCCTGACGCTGTGAATCGGTGAAATATGCGGGAACCGTAATGACAGCCTCCGTAACCTTGCCGCCGAGATAGCTCTCTGCGTCGCCCTTGAGCTTCTGAAGAATCATTGCGGAAATTTCCTGCGGAGTGTAGCTTTTATCGTCTATGGTAACCTTATAATCCGAGCCCATATGTCTCTTTATCGAAGAAACGGTTCTCTCGGGATTTGTGATTGCCTGACGCTTTGCAACCTGGCCGACCATTCTCTCGCCGGTCTTTGAGAAAGCGACAACCGACGGAGTGGTTCTTGCACCCTCGGCGTTTGCGATAACAACAGGCTCGCCGCCCTCGATAACCGCTACGCATGAATTTGTAGTACCTAAGTCAATACCTATTACCTTAGCCATAATTTATTCCTCCAAAACATTATTTATTATTTAATTGGCAACCTTGACCATTGCGGGACGCAATATTTTGTCGCCAAGCTTATAGCCTTTTGAAAATACGTCGGTAATGACGTTTTCCTTTTCGTTTTCATCGTCCTCGTGCATAACCGCATTGTGGAGATTTGGGTCAAAGGAATCGCCCTTTTCGCCGAACGACTCAACGCCGAGCTTTTTAAACACCTCGGAGAACTGATTGTAAATCATATCAATCCCCTTCATATAATCCTCGGGCGATGCGTTTTTGTTTTCCGCGGCGCGTTCAAAATTATCCATTACGGGTAAAAGCTCCGCCAAAACAAGTGCCTTTGAATCGCTGTACGCCGCCTCTTTTTCTTTTTGAGAGCGCTTACGGAAATTATCATACTCGGCGAGTGTACGTAAAAGCCTGTCGTTAACGTCTTTAAGCTGAGAAGCTAAGCTCTCGGCCTCGGACACCTCTTTTTCGACCTCGATTTCTACGTTATCGGTCTTTTCGCCGTTGATTTTTTCGTTCTTTTTATCAGTGCCTTTAGGCTCTGTTTCTTTTTTCTTTGCCATTGTTTTCAGCCCTTTCATTATGAACAGGTTATGTTAAATTCGTTACCGAATTAAAAGCTAATCATCAATATTGTGCGAGAGTATTCTGCTGACAATATCAGTTAAATACTTAAGGCTCGGAATAAGGCGGCTGTAATCAAGCCTCGTGGGGCCTATAATTCCGATAGTACCGCTGTCTCTGCCGCCGACCTTATATTCACCGAATATCATACTTGAATTCTGAAGCTCGCGAAACAGGTTTTCGCGGCCTATTAAGACGTTCGGTGTATCCTCCGTCCCCTTCTTCTCGGTATACTTTTTGAATACCTGCGACAAAGGCTCCGAGCGGCGGAGAAACTCCATAAGCTCGTATGCGTTTGACTCAAACTCGCGATAGTTCAGAAGATTTGACTGACCTTCAAGCAATAGTTCGGTATGCTCCGTCAAAGCTGCCAAATCTGCAAGTGTTACAAGAAGCGGAGTCATCGCAAACGATTTATCACCGAGCGACAGTGCCACCGTTTGGATTTTTGCGATGCTGAGACTCGCCGCCGGCTTACCGATAAAATGTTGTTTTGTTATATTGTAAAATGTCTCGACTATATCAAGGGTTATCTCGGAATTTGTTCTGCACACGCGGCTTTTGAGTATACCCGACGAAGTCAGCATAACGACCATCGCGGTTTTTGTGCCTATGGGGACAAGCTCAACGCGGCGTATAACCGCCTGACTGTCGGCAGGCGTTGTGGAAACGGCAGCGCAGCCCGTAAGCTCCGATAAAACAAGTCCGGCTTTTCTGAGTACACTCTTTGTCTCGGACGGAACGCCCTCAAGCTTTGAGTCAATAATGCGTTTTTCTTTATCGGAAAGCTCATATCTGCCCATAAGGTTATCGACATAATAGCGATAGCCCTCACTTGAAGGAATTCTGCCTGCCGAAGTGTGAGGCTGCTCAAGATAACCTGCCGTGACAAGGTCGGCCATATCGTTACGAACGGTAGCGGACGAAACGGAAAGCCCGGGCAAATCCACAAGAGCCTTTGAGCCGACAGGTTCACCGGACAATATATATCTCTCTACAACGGCGGCAAGAATCTTTTTCTTTCGCTCTGTCATTTCCATATCGCTCGCCTTCTTTCTTTTTAGCACTATTAGCACTCTTTATCTCTGAGTGCTAAACTATACATATATTATCCCCAAAACAATGCTTTGTCAATACCAAAACAGGAATTTATTTGTAAATAAATTGTTAATACGCGCGGCTTATTTTTATGTGAAAACGCAACGCAGGCACCGCCCGAAGCGCAAAAGAGCCATAACATAAAAAAGGACGACCGCCGAGCGGTCGTCCGAAAAATATACATTTGGTTGTGAAAAGCTTAATATGCATCAAACTTTTTTATCCTTTTGAAGCGCTGCGTCTACGGCATTGCAAACCGCGCTTTCAAAGCCGTCCTTTTGAAGTGATACGACTCCCTCAATTGTGGTTCCGCCCGGAGAACATACCTTATCTATAAGCTCCCACGGATGCTCATCGCTCTCAAGTATTTTTTTCGCGCTGCCGAGCACGGTCTGAGCCGCTATCTCAAGCGCCACGGATTTATTCATACCGTTTTTTACAGCAGATCTCGCAAGCGAATCTATAAACATATAGGCATATGCCGGCGCACACCCGGCAATCGAGCAAAACAACGGAAAATAGCTTTCGGAAAGAGGCATAACCTTGCCAAAGGATGAGCAAAGTTTATTCACAAATTCCTTTTGGTCGTCGGTTACCGATTCGCTGCAGCAATATGCGCTCATGGCCTCAAGCACGGTTGCGTTGATATTTGGCATAATCCTGATTACGGGTGCTTTAAACCCGAGGAGCTTCTCTATAAATTCCGTCGTTTTTCCTGCCGCGATAGACACAACCAAGCTGTTGTTTTCACGGAGCTTTTTGGATATTGACGGAAGGAGCGTCGGAAAAATGTTCGGCTTTACAGCCAAAACCACCGCATCCGCAAAATCTATGAGACTGTCGGGAGTTTCGCTGACGCACACTGAAAATTCATCGCTCAAAAGACGGGCCTTAGTGTTGTCTATATCGTATACCGATATATCCTCCGCCTTGAAATTACCCGACGAGACCGCTCCGCCGACAATAGCGGAAGCCATATTTCCCGCACCGAAAAATCCTATTTTCATTTCAGCTGTTCCTCACTTTCAAGCACCGAGGTGCAGTTGGGGCATCTCGTTGCATCTATATCAATTTCACTCTTGCAATAAGGGCATATTTTGGTTGTAGGCGCCGATTTTTCCTCTTCGTGCGGCTTTGAAGTTTTCTCCCTCAGCACATTTATTCCCTTGATAAACAGGAATATTATAAATGCCATAATAAGGAAATCAAGCGCGGTGCCTATAAAGGTGCCGTAATTCAAAGTGGCTACACCTGCGGCTTTTGCGTCCGCCGCCGTGGCAAAATCGCCTTTGCCGAGAGGCAAGAACCAATTGTTGAAATCTATACCGCCTGTCACAAGACTTATCACCGGCATAATGATGTCGTTCACGAGCGAATTTACTATCTTTTGAAACGCACCGCCTATAATAACGCCTACGGCAAGGTCTATAACGCTTCCGCGAGAGATGAATTCTTTAAATTCCTTAACGAACCCGTTTTTCTTTGCCATTTTAGCACTCCTATCCCGTTGCCCTCACATCCGGGTGAGATTTTCGCCCGATTTTCAAGCATTCCGCTGTATTTAATTGATTTTAGCACATTTTCAAAAAAAATCAAACCCCGGTTAAATCAAATTTCGGTATAAAAACCGTTTTTGCCGCGGTTTTTTCCTGCATAAACCCGTTTTTCAGTCCCAAGTCAAAAAATGTGTTTATGACCTTGTCGTATTCGGCGGATACGATTTTTCTCCTCAAATCCTTATACTTAAATGCCTCGCCGCACGGTGTATATTGGCTCATTATGCTGACAAAGGTATCGCACGGCAGCTTTTCGCTTATCCATTTAAGTATTTTTACGGACTGAGCCGTATTGCCCGGCAATACGAGATGGCGGATTATAAGTCCCCTCTGCATCAAACCGTCTTTAAATATATCGGTTTCGGTCTGACGTCTCATCTCGAGTACGGCTTCGGAGGCCTTTTCAAAATAGTCGGGAGCCGCAGAATACTTCGCTGAAACATCCGCGTCATAATATTTTAAGTCCGGCAAATAAATGTCCACGAGGCCGTCAAGTGATTTTATACTCTCTACCCTGTCATAGCCGCCGGTATTGTAAACCACGGGCACGGGCGGCTTATACTTTTCAAGTGCACCGCGGATAAACGGCACAAAATGAGTGGGATTTACGAGATTTATATTATGCGCGCCCTTCGACACAAGCTCTTTCATAATATCAATAAAGCGCTCCTCGGATATACTTTTGCCGAAGCCATCGTGGCTTATGTCGTAATTTTGACAGAAAACGCATCTGAGTGAGCATCCGGAAAAAAATATTGCTCCGGAACCGTTTTCGCCGCTTATAACAGGTTCCTCCCACATATGAAGCGCCGCTCTCGCTATAACGGCATTATACGGCATTTTGCAAAAGCCGTGCGAGGGCTTGTCATACTCCCTGTCTGTATGGCAGGCACGCGGACAGGCGGCACATATCATATTGTCACCCCTTTTAATAATATGAATAACAGAAGCTTTAAACGTCGATATTACGAATCATATTTTTAACGCTGCCGCGAGGCAGACAATTTTACGCATAATCGCCGTCACATACTGCCGACAGTATGGTATCACAATTCGGCACAAAAAACAATGTATAAGCAAACGTCCGCTTAATCGGACATCGGACGAATTATTATAGAGATAAGAAAGGAGTTTTGACGATGCGTAAAATAGGCTTTTGGTCAGAAAACGAGCAATCCAAAGAACAGAAAAACAAAACGACGCAATTCAAAGCCGAAAAAACGGAAGCTAAAGAATCCGTGGTAAGAGTTTACTTTCCGGCGAGAGGCTTCGCCTGCTCATATTATAACGACAAATTCGACCTGAAAAAAGGCGACGGAGTTTACGTTGACGGCAAGCTCGAGGGACTTTTGGGTTTTATCACGGAGGTCAGCTATTGCTTTAAAATCAGGCTTTCCGAATACAAGCGCGTAATATATCGCGTTGACACTGAGATTCGCGGCAAGCTCTATTTGCTCGGCGACTTCTTTGCAGCCTTTGACGAAGACGTAATACCGAAAGAAAAAATATTACCGTGGTTTGTCCGTCCCGACATCGAAGATGACGTTGCATGCTCTTACGGTGAAGGAACCGAAGCCGAGCTTTCAGATCCGGAATTTACTTGTGACAAGCTGCCGCTCAGCCTCAGCAATGTAATACCGTATTTTTGCATAGATAAAAGCGCGGTTTCCGCCGTTGTAAATATGGGCAACGGCAAAAGCTACGGAACGAACGAGATCGAATTCACATTTGACAACGTTAAAGCTCGCAATATAACGTGCAGCTGCTACGAGGTTGGACTTTGCATACATGAAAGCATTGCCGTTTCGGCGCTTAACGGGATTTTGGCAGAAATAGAGAAAAACAAAGAATTTGCCGAAATGTATAATAAGAGCGGCTATATGGCTCTCATCGACAAGAATTCCGTAATCGAAAACACGGTAAATTCAAACAAGACCGGCTGTATTGAGCTTTTATAAAAGCCCAAGGCTTCAAAAAAAACGGTTCGCAAGGCTCAAGGCCGTGCGGACCGTTTTTCATTGTTATCACAGCATTGTTGCACACGCTGCATTATTTATTATCAAATACAAGGTCAAGAGCAAGTATTTTGCCGCTCGGACCGAGCTTTACGGGTACAAAGCCGAGATACTTATACCCTTTTAAGGTGTATTCTTCAATCACCTCTCTGTGAGAGGTAAGCTCTGCGCCGGCAACTCTATTGTTGTCATATTCAACTCGGACAAATTTCATTATCTTATCTCCTTTCCGCTGTTTTCATCTATAAAGTCATTTGTTCCACCGCATTTTACAATCGCGATTCCCTGCGTTTTGTCGCCGACAACCAAAAGCGCGTCCTTTTCGGTTATTTCAAATATTTCTATTGCCTTTTGCGGCAATCTGATTGTTCCGTTTTTGCCGAGAACCGTCAGTCCGAAAACGTATCTGTCCCTTTTTCCGTCCTCATTTATCAATTCCTCAAGCGGCTTGTTAATTAAGGCGTCAAGCGACACGTTATAGAGCTTTGACAAACGCACGCATTTTTCTATATCGGGATAGCTCTCGCCCGATTCCCACTTTGAAACAGACTGCCTCGAAACATCTATTATCTCCGCAACGTCTTCAAGCGTGCGCCTACTTCGTATTCTCAAGGTTTTGAGATTTTCACCGAGATTTATATCCATTTAATGCCTCCTTAAAATCTGTTGCCGTGCACATTGTCTTACAACAAGATTATTGTAGCACATATTCTCTCGGTATCAACCAAACGGATTTAACAATTCGGGTTAATTTCGGTTGCCTATTGAAAAGCCGTATATTTTATGTTACGATATATACGGTATTTCGAATTTCGATTCTCAACACACATAAATTAAAATCAGCATTCAGTAAATAAGCGGCTGCCTCAGAGCAGCTTTTCAAAGACGTGCGAGTTAGCCGTGACTAACCGTATAACACATACATATCCGTTAGACAAATCTGACGGGAAAAGGAATGACAGCAATGCGAGAACACAAGAATTTCTGGGACAAAAATGCCGGACGTTACGACCGCTTTATGCGAAAGGATCGGGCAGCATATGAAAAGATGTACGAACTTATTCGACCGATTGTGAAAAATAAGACGGTGCTTGAACTCGCAACGGGCACCGGATTGATTGCAAAAAACATCGTAAACGCGGCGGCACACATCGAGGCGACGGACGCCTCCGCGGAGATGATCGCCGAGGCAAAGCGGGATAACCGCTCTGCCAAGCTGCACTTTTCCGTGCAGGATATGTTCCGCCTGCCCTATGCGGACAAGTCCTTTGATGTGGTGATCGTGTCCAACGCGCTGCATATCGTGCCGCAGCCGGAGAAAGCCCTACAAGAAATCAAGCGGGTTCTGAAGGATGACGGCGTGTTGATTGCGCCGACCTTTACCCACGCAGAGAACTCGTTTTCCGGCAAGGTCAGGGCATTTTTTATGAAGATGGCAGGCTTTCCTCTCCACAGCAAGTGGACGAGCGAGGAATACCTGCGCTTTCTAAGTCAGAATGGCTGGGCGGTGCGGAAAAGCGCTGTTCTGAAGGCGTCATTTCCGTTAACTTATGCCGAATGTGTGAAATCGGAGGTGTGATAAGATGTCATTTTTTGAGAACACCAGAAAGCCTGTGGGGCTTGGCGGGAAAATCATGGTCGCCATGATGAACCTGGGGCACAGTCCTGTGGCACGGTGGGGACTTCGCTTTTTTGGAGCTTACTCCGGACGCCAAGGTGCTGGACTGCGGCTGCGGCGGCGGTGCGAACATCAAGAGACTTCTAAATGTCCGCAGGGCATCGTCAAGGGCATTGACTATTCCCCCGTCAGCGTGGAGAAGTCGAAAAAGGTCAACGACGCCGCTATAGCGGAGGGCCGCTGCGCCGTTCTGCAAGGCAGCGTGGCGGATATGATCTTCGCAGATGACTGGTTTGATGCGGTCACGGCCTTTGAGACCGTCTATTTCTGGCCCAATCTGCCGCAGTGTTTCCGAGAGGTTTATCGGGTGCTGAAGCCCGGCGGGACATTACTCATCTGCAACGAAGCAAACGGCGATACGGACAAGGACAAGAAGTGGACGGAGATTATCGGCGGCATGACCATCTACAAGGATGCCGAGCTGAAGACGTATCTGGAGCAGGCAGGCTTTCACGATGTGCAGATACACAAAAAGAAAAGCTGGCTCTGCCTTACGGCGTGGAAATGAGGGGGGCTAAATCATGAGTATCTTTGCATCTATCTTACGCAGCGTATACAAGCTCTCCGGCGCGAAAAAGGCGTTCGCCTTGCCGGAGGATGCACTGCGAAAGGAAATTGAAAAGCAGAACCGGCATCGTGGCGTTTTTACGCCCACCGACCGCAAGGCATATTATGAAACGATCGCGGTAAACGGCTTTCCCTGCCTGATCGTGCGAGAGCATCCGAAGCCGTCCGAGCGCGCGATTCTCTATTTCTTTGGCGGCGGCATGGTGATCGGCCCCGATAAGGGCGACCTGCCTGTGATGCGCAAGCTCTGCCGCGAGACCGGCTGTGATGTGTGGTTTCCGTTTTACCCGCTCTGCATGGAACATTGTATTACCGAGACCTATGCGATGGTGTACGAATGTTACCGCAGAATGGTCGGCTTGTATGGCGGCGGAAATGTCAGTACCTGCGGCTTTTCCTCCGGCGGTGCGCTGGCTTTGGGGATCGCGGCGCACAACAACGCGCAGCCCGAGCCGCTGCCGCAGCCGAGACACATCGTCGCCGTATCCCCCGGCGAGGTGCCGTGGAACGATGGCGAAAAATCGCGGATGCAGGCACTCAACGAAAGGGATGTTTCCATCGACTATGCCTTTATGGTGACGGTGGAAAAATTCATGCGGCATGGCTGCGAGAATGTGCCGGACTATATGCTCTCCGGCTCCCGGGGAGATTTTACCGGCGTAGGCGATATTCACTTCTTCTATTCTGCCGACGAGGTGCTCTACGGCGCATTGCCGGACTTTGAGGAAGCCTGCAAACGGGCAAATGTCCCCTATACGGTGTCCGCCCGCCCGAAGATGGTGCATTGCTACTGTATGCTGCCGATCTTCAAGGAGGCAAAAGAGGACTTTGCGAAAATCGTGGACATTTTAAAAAAATGAGATCGGAAACGGTCGTGTGATGATTGAAACACGGAGGCAATCAGATGAAGGACAACAAGCTTCTATTCGACCGCAAATGCCATGTGCTGTATTCAAAGCCCTGCAAGAAAGAGATACGGGCAAAAATCGCCCTGCACTATCCGGAAGCAGAGCGGGAGACAGTATGGGAAAAGGTACAGCGGCAGTATGTGGACTTCCTCTCCGACTGGCGCACCGATTTGGGCGGCAAAAAGAACTTCCACAACGGCGTAGGCGGCACCTACGACTGCATCGCCATCATGAGCTATTATGTGGTCTGCAAAGCAGTTACTTCGTTCCGTGAAATCGAAGAGATGGAGGAAAATCTGATTCTTCCGACTTTCCGCAAGCTGAAATTTGTGGACTGCAACAAGCCGTTCTGGAGGAAGCTGATGTACAAGGCGTTTGTTCGTGCGAAAAGCGGCTGCGACAAATGGCACGATTACGAGATGTCGGTTGCGCCTTATGAAAACGACAAGCCTATTTATTATGAATTTACATCGTGTCCGGCAGCGGAGTTTGCCATCCGGCACGGTCTTACGGATATTATGCCCGCCCTGTGCAATGTGGACTATGCGTCCATGGAGCTGCTCCATGCAAGGCTGGTGCGGACGACTACCTGCGTGGACGGCTGCCGGTGCGACTATACCATCTGCGGCGATAAGGACCCGTACGTAAAGGAGCATCCCGAATATCGGGATGAGGCGGGCTTCAGGAGAAACAAATAAAAACGCAATGCAAAGGCGGTGAGACAAATGGAAACCTTTCTTGGAATCATGATCCCTTTCTTGGGTACAACGCTGGGCGCGGCCTGCGTGTTCTTTATGAAAAAATCCCTTGGCGATCTGGTGCAGCGCGCCCTTGCCGGCTTGCCGCCGGCGTGATGGTGGCAGCGTCGATCTGGAGCCTGCTGATCCCCGCCATCGAGCAGTCGGAGGGCATGGGCAAGCTGTCCTTCCTCCCGGCCTTTATCGGATTTTGGGTCGGCGTGCTGTTTTTGCTCCTGCTTGACCGTTTGATTCCCCATCTTCATGTGGGAAGTGAACAGGCCGAGGGTCCGAAAAGCAAGCTCGGGCGCACCACCATGATGGTGCTGGCTGTTACCTTACATAATATCCCGGAGGGAATGGCAGTCGGCGTGGTGTATGCAGGCTTTCTTTCGGGAAATACGCAGATTACTGCGGCAAGCGCACTGGCGCTGTCCCTCGGCATTGCCATTCAGAATTTTCCCGAGGGGGCGATCATCTCCATGCCGCTCCGGGCGGAGGGGGAACGCAAGGGCCGAGCGTTTCTCGGCGGCGTGCTTTCCGGCGTTGTCGAGCCTATCGGCGCGGTGCTGACGCTTCTCGCGGCGCAGCTTGTGATCCCGGCGCTGCCGTATCTTTTAAGCTTTGCAGCGGGTGCCATGCTCTATGTGGTGGTAGAGGAGCTGATTCCGGAAATGTCGCAGGGGCGGCACTCGAATCTCGGCACGGTGTTCTTTGCCGTCGGCTTCAGCGTCATGATGACGCTTGATGTGGCGCTGGGATAAGGAAGTAAATGATGATTTTACAGGTGATTTTGGAAGGCATAGGACTTGGCGTTCTGCTCATTCTGGTTTGCGCCATAGGTATCCGCAAGGGCGCGGTGGGCATGGCGGTCATTTCGGCAGCACTGGCGGCGATTATGATGCTTTTATGAAAATATGAGGTGATAGAAATGCTGTTTCAAACTTATGGCGACAGGAGGAATCCTGCGGTGCTGTTCTTTCATGCAATGGGAGTGACAGGAGCGAGCAGCGAACCGATTGCGAGGTATTTGCAGGATCGATATTTCTGCATCTTGCCCACCTCCACCGTTTACTGCGAGGGGCAGAAATATGTCAGCAAGCTGGACGAAATACGGCAGGTGGAGGACTTTCTGCATCGACAGGGCGTGGAGCGGCTGGCGATGGTGATCGCTTCTTCCATCGGTGCAGACCTTGCCATGGCGTTTCTGACGCAGACGAAGCTGTCCGTGGAGCACGCTTTCTTTGACGGCGGGCAGTTTGCGCAAATCGGAAAGGGTACGCGCCGCATTATGACACCGTTTCTGTATTTCGCTATCAGGAGCCTGTACTGGTCGAAGGGCGGCACACTGAAAAAGATTCTGTGGTGTGACGACGACTCCATAAAGCCGTATTTTATAGCCGCAGGGAAAAATCTGACCTATACAGATTTGCGGCGGCAGATTTCGGACAGCTTGGAGGATAAGCCCTTTCCGTCACTTCCCGAAGAATTGCAAAGAAATATCTATTTCGAGTTTGGGAGCATAAAAGATCATTTCAAATACCGTCAAGCAGTGATGGAAGCCTATCCCTACGGCAATTATCCCGTGTTTGAGGGATACGATCACATGCAATATCAGATTCACAATCCAAAGGGGTTCGCCGAAATGCTGGCTCACATCGCCGAGCGTGACTGTATGCCGGAACTGCCATTTATCAGAAAGTGAGTGATACCCATGAAATACAAAATCGAGAAAAACACCGTACAGGAGACGCTGATCATTCCGCTGTATGCGCGGAAGGTCTGCTCAGAACTATACCCGAGCCTCTACCGGGACGAAACAGCGGTTCGCCTGATTGACGAGATCGACTACGATTTTTCTGAGGCGGAGAAAAACTCCCGCGGCCTGATGCAGCGTTTCGGTTCGTTGGAGGTAGCCATGCGGCAGAACGACTTGGCATGGGAGGTGCGCGATTATCTTAAATCTCACCCCAATGCGGCGGTGGTCAATCTGGGCTGCGGGCTGGACAGCACCGGAAAAAGCTGCGACAACGGCAGCTGTAAAATTTACAATCTGGACTTTCCCGATGTCATAGCCGTGCACAATGAGCTTTTGCCCGCCGGAGATCGTGAAGAAAACATCCCATGCGATTTGAATAATACCGAATGGTTTTCAAAAATCGACGCCTCCGGCGGCGCGGTGTTCTTTGCCTCCGGCGTGTTCTACTACTTTCTGACGGAACAGGTCAAAGCATTGGTGCAAAAAATGGCGGACGCTTTCCCGGGCGGCGTGCTGGTATTTGATGCGGCGAACCGGACGGCAGTGAAAATGATCGCCAAAACCTGGCTCAAGAGCGCGAAAATCAAGGACGTGGGCGCATATTTTGCTGTTTCGGACGCGAAAAGCGAGCTTTCTCCGTGGGACAGCCGATTGCAGGTCACAAGCCGCGGCTATATGCTGGGCTACAACGATCTGCGCGACCCATCCGTCAGCGGCTTTTTCCGTTTTCTCGCAAAGGTCGGCGACGACATGATGAAGATGCAGATTGTGAAGATCGGATTCGGAGGCAGAAAATGAAATCGAGTAAAGAAAAACGGGCTCTTATTGCCGGTATGATCGGGTGCTTGCTCTATGTGATCGGCGACTTTTTGTTTGCGGCGACCGGGAAAATCCAAAGCACGGAATCCGCCGGACACCTGCTGGTTCTGGTGCTGGTGCTGGGATTGGTTCTGCTGCGGGAGATGGCGAAATGCGGAGAATGTAAGGAGACAGTGCAATGAAATACTTGGGTATGCCCTTGGGGATGTGGGCACTGTTTGCAGGCTCATTCCAAAAGCAGCTGACGGCTGTGTTTGGTTATGATTCCGATACAGCAAAAGGTATCGCAAAAAACGCAAAACCGAAATACAGTGAGATCATCGCAGACCTGCCGGAGTTTGAAAAGGCCGACCGGTTCAAGATGAACATTGTCAACTGCGCAATGCTCGATGCGTTTATTCTCTCCATGCCGGAGCGCCCGGATGTGGAGCGGCTGACGGAGTATTATGCAAAATCCATGATGACAAAGCCCATGAAATGGTTCTGCCGCAAAAGCGGAAAGAGCAAATTCACCGAAAAGGACATTGCCGATATGAAAGCCACCGCCGCGCTGAGAGCCGCTGACCGCAACCCGTATTCATGGAATATGGAGCTTTACGAATACCCCGACGACAGCGGTTACGAGGGACGCTTCACCAAATGCGGCATCTGTGTGCTGATGAAAAAGCTGGGGCTATATGATCTCACACCCGCGCTGTGCCGTCTGGACTACACCATGAGCGAGGCGGGCGGCGCGACTGACTTTGTGCGGCAGTACACTCTCGCCTCCGGCGGCCCATACTGCGACTGCGGATATAAAAAGAAGGGGTTCGTGAAAGCCGGGACGGAGGCAGGACGATGAAGGAAACCTATCTCTCCCGTGATTTTCGGGAGACTGCGGCAAAATTTGCCGTCTCTGTCTCGCAATAAAAAAAGCAGGATTGTTTTAAAACAATCCTGCTTTTCTTGTCATAACCGAACAAAACAAAATAATACAATCCGAAAGTCCGTATTTAAATATTGATGTCGGGAAGTTCAATGGGTCCCGAGACGTCGGTTGTAGTCGGTTCAGAACTGATGGTAATAATATCAGCCGTGCAAAATTCCGTTATTTCAAATGACGGAGCAGAATACTCTTCTTTCATTCTTTTTTCTCCTTTTTTTAAGTCCTGTAAGCTGCGGCGGATTTTCCGTATCGCATCATAGCCTGCGTTAAATCATCAAGAGCAGTACCCTTATATGCACTTGACTGCTGAATAACACTTGCGTATGATTCGACGCTGAAAAGCATTGTGTTGCTGCAAGGAACACCGTTTTCATAAACCGTAAGCAAAAGCTTATCGCTCAGCTCGTGTGCAAAAAGTTCATTACAATAAACATAATATGTGCCGTCGCCGTTATTCACAAAATCATTTTTGTCATAGGTAAATTTTGTGTTCCTAAATGCGATTTCAACGGTCTTGTTTTCAACGTCCTTAGCGGAAAACTTAGCCCTGAGCATAATTGAATTGTTGAGCACCAAGCCGCAAGTATTCCATTGCGCCGTAGGACTGCTTATCGTTTTGTAATTTAAGTCGCTGATATTCTTAAACTTCTCTGCCCCATTGCTGCCCCAGCTTTTTTGAACAGCGGTCAGCTCGGAATTAACAAGATTATCCGTCTTATACCCTACATATTTCTGTGCCATCGCACCGTAATTCAGCAAATCCACAAGCAGCGTGCGAAGCTTTGAGTATTCATCGCTGCTGTATCTGTCGAGCAATGTATAAGCGTACTCCTTGACGCTCAACGCCTTTTCGGGACTTGTGTATTCCTCGTTTCCCTTTTTGGCGTGCAACACCGCAGTAACCTCATCATTCATAAGCTGCGGATTTATGCCCTTGTACGAGAATACGTAGTAATCCCCGTTCTGCTTATATTGTGTAGCCTTTTCTTCTTTTCCGTTACATTTAAATGTCATATAGAAATCATCGTAAGACGAAAGACTGCTTTTAGGTACTTTGAAATTCATTGTTATGCTGCTTTCGAGCGATATTGAAGCCTTGTCAATTGCAAGTGCGGGCTTTTCTTCCGGAGCAGCTTTGTTTTTGTAATAATATGTAACAACCGTACCGTCTGAAACAATCGGCTCATTCAAGCCGTCGGCCTTCACAAATTCATAACCGTAAAGCGATTTTGCCGGCGTCAAACCAAGCTTTGTGCCATACGGAACAGTAAATGTTCCTCCGGCAGTATTCGGTATTTCTGTGCCGTCCTCAAATTTATATTGAATTGAAACGGTTGTGTAACGCTGTGTTTCCGTATTATCGTCCGCTAAGATGTTACCGTTTTCGTCAAGCACCTGAAATGCCACGGTATCACCGTTCAAAAGCTGAGCGTCGGACGGAATTTGATAAATAAGCGAGCAGCTCTTCAGACCTGAATTGAAATCGCTTTTGATGTGGTCCAAAGCACCTATCGGCCAGAAATTCGCCTTATCATTCCAAACGGGAATGTCAAAGGTTTGAGTAGTCTGAAGCGGATTACCCGATGAATCGGTTGCCACGCTGCCGTCGGAATGCCTTATCCACATTTTGAACCTTATCTGCCTTGCTTGCTTATCCGAAACATTTTGAACGACAGTACGCAGTTCGATTTTTTTACCGTTCATATCGGTATTAAATCTGCTTTTACCGTTACCGCTCAAAAGCCTGCCGCTGCGATTTGAAGTATAAGTATAGTACGAGCTTGTTTCAAGGTCCGTAAAATCAGAGGGGCTTGAGTAGGCTCCGGTGTACTCCTTAACCTCAGGCGTGGCAACGTAGAGCTCTGCATCCTTGACAAGCTGAGACATTCTCTTGTAGCCCTGCAAGCGGCAAACCTCGCAAAACTGATAATTTGTATCTCTCATTATGCACTCATAGCTTGAGACAAGCATTTTTGAGCCGTAAGCATTGCGGCAGGTATAGGTGTTTCTGAAGCCTAAAAGCTGAGTCCATTTTATCTTTGCCGGGTCTTCAACCGAGGAGAGATTCAGGGACTTCAGCTCCTTATCCTCAAGCAAATATCCGGTGCCGTATTCATCGCCGAGGCCGAGCAAGCTATGCCCAAGCTCGTGTGCAAAGGTCTTAGGCGCACGATAGCTGTCTGACGGTGAAATAAAATAGTGGAAGCCGTATTCGCGATTGTTATAAGCGCCGCCGAAATCGGATTTTGTATTTACAACCACGGCGAACTGCGCAATATAATCGTGAACATAGTAATACGGTTCATACTCGTTCCACTCGCCGTTAGGCTTCGTCGGAATCGTGTTCGGGTCGGTTGTTTTTTTGATATGAGCATCGTGAATTTTCTCTATAAACTCAGGCCCGATGCATCTTTCCAAAATATGGTTCTTCCATTGGCTTCCGTGGAGATTGTTAGAAATAACCGGGGAATTGTAGCTGTCAACTATAACATCGAAGAAGGTGCTCCCCCCGTTATCAAATGTAGACTCTGAGGCTGTGCAGAGAGCGTAAACGTTAAATCTGTCGGCATAGCTGCGATACGGCTCGTATTTCATAGCCTCTTGCCAAAGTCGTTTTACATCATTGATAAATTTACCCTGCTGACTTTTTGTATATCCCTCACCGCAAATGACGACAACCATATTTTCCGTGTCGCTGCGAGTCTTCTGAATAGTGTATACGGGTATGGTAGGATTAGAGTATTTCCCGTCAGCCGAATACCATGGTCCGAGCGTGGGCTGAATGCTTTGCTCGGTGCTGACATTCCAATCGGGATTTGCCTCTTCCGCAGGCTCTGAAATTGTATAATCCGCCTCCTGCTTATTCGGAGCAGAGCCAACATAAGGATTGCCCTGAGTGCCGCTGCCGGAGGTTGCGACAAAATACTCGGTATCGAGATAAAACGCAGGTCTTACGCCCAAATCGGAATACCACGGAGCATACCTGCCCACCTCGCCCGACGAGCTGACATAACGCATATCATGATTACAGTCGGTAACGGGAGTGCGAAGCCAATAAGGCCAAGCCATACCGTCATTGTTGTATGCGACATAATAGCCTTTAAGGTTTTTCCACACGGCGTTAGCCTGTTTCACATCGAGAAGGAACACCTTTTCGGTCGTGGTTTCAAAATATGAATCATCATAATTAGCCACAGCCTCCGAAATATCGGTGTAGTATAACAAATCGGAATTTGCGTCGCCCTCAACAATACCCTTATTGTATTCGGGATGAGAGACAAGAGAACGCTGGGTAACGGTTTTCATAGCGGCAATTTCCGACTTTGAAAATTCATTTAAAAAGCCCGCTTTATTATTATAGGCCCCTGTTCCGCTGACATAACCATCCTTCGGCGGGTTACCGCAAAGCCAATCGACCTTACCTGCAGCCGCAGTCGAATTGAGCCAGGAACGCATATTGCTGTCTCTCCAATAATTTGAGCCGTAATCGGCGCGCTTATAGCTTCTGCTGTGCGATTTCGAATTGCTGTTGTCGTTTGTCTTGGCATCATACGCAAGAGTGTCAACAATTCTGTCTGCAAGCATAAGCGGGCCGTTATCGTCAATACTCACACAACGCCAAAGAATCGAGGCATTATTATATGTTCCCATTTTGACATAATCGCCCACCTTAATATCAGGCTTTGACGCCGCCTGAGCGAACATAGGCAGCAGCGAAACAGCCATGCACATCGTAAGCAATACTGCCGTCAGTTTTTTTACCATTAAATCAATCCTTTACCAAAGATATTTGCTTTTATTATATATGACTTGGTTATAAATGTCAACACAATTATCGTTAAACTTTTGTCAAGCATGGCAGCTGCCTCTCATAATAAAATGCTTTCCGCAGCGTTAACATTCACGCTTTCCTTTTGCCGCTTATATATGACGAAAAAAACGTATGATTTGCCCTTAAATACAAAAAACACCCTCCACTTTCATTAAAAAAGCAGAGAGTGCTTTACATGGTTAAAAACAATTCACTTGGCCGCAAAGGCCGCAAGTATCAGCTGCAAATTGAGCTGATAATTTTTTCCGCGTCAAACGGCTCGCCGAAATGATTTTTATAATCCGAATTTAATATATATACCGTTACCTTATCGCTGCTTTCCGCTACGATACTGAAATATGACGAAGACCGCATTTCAAATTTGTCTGTGTAATTACAGTATTTATATCGGTAATCGCCCTCGGTTCCGTCTGTATATTTAATGCTTTTTCCGCCGACCGAGGTCTCCCTTAACAGTTCTTTTTCAAGCCTTTTCTTAATAAGCTTTCGCGATGCCGCCGTTCCGCCGGTATACTCATATACGGTAGCTGTATAATAGTTATAGCTGCCGTCGCTTTTAGAATAATTATCAACAGTATAATAACCGCTTAAAAAGCCGTTTGAATACAGCTCATTATCCGAACGCTCAGCCTCGTAATCAGACAAATCGACAAAATTACCCAAGCTGTATTTACTCTCGGCGGCTTCTTTATAGCTGCTCGTCTTTTCGCTGCCAGAATTTACAAATACCGCGGCAAAAAACGACACGGAGAAAACCACGCAGAAGGCCGCTATACATAAGGAGCTTATCTTAAGCGCGGATTTTATTTTTGCGTCATTGACAAAAAAGTAAGCGATATAGCAAATTATTCCGGGTATCAAAATTATGCTCGGTATAATCAGTTCAAAGGTATCAACAACAATATATATCGGTGTTGTTGTTACTTGGCTTTTGACAAAAGCCCAAAGAAGCCCCAATGCCACCACTGCAATTAAAATGACGACGAGATTTTTAATTGATTTCTTTTTATCCATATTAACCCCCGCTTTTATAAGTAACAGAATATGTGTTACTTCCGCAACATATTGTATGTATACAATATGTTACATTGCTTTTTTTGTTTTGTCAACAGCGGCTGCTTTTAAGAACGATAAAGGAAACCAAATGCACTTTACCGACAACCGAACACGGTATACTCTGCCGCTTTTATTACGGCTTGTTCACACACAACGAAAATGCAAAAAACAGGACATAGCTTTTGCTATATCCTGCTTTTTTGGCGGAGAGTGAGGGATTCGGCTCGCTTCGTTCGCCCGCGAGTTTGCTCCGCAAACTATCCTATTATAGACTTCTTTTGACAAGACTTCGTCTTGCAAAAGATTGTAAGGGTTCGAATCCCTTTTTAATTTAAAGCAAAAACAGGACATAGCTTTTGCTATGTCCTGTTTATTGGCGGAGAGTGAGGGACTCGGCTCACTTCGTTCGCCCGCGAGTTTGCTCCGCAAACTATCCTATTGTAGACTTCTTTTGACAAGACTTCGTCTTGCAAAAGATTGTAAGGGTTCGAATCCCTTGCTGTCTTATCAACAAAAAAATAAAGGGTATAGCAAACGCTATACCCTTTATTCTTGGCGGAGAGTGAGGGACTCGGCTCACTTCGTTCGCCCTCGAGTTTGCTCCGCAAACTATCCTATTATAGACTTCTTTTGACAAGACTTCGTCTTGCAAAAGATTGTAAGGGTTCGAATCCCTTGCTGTCTTATCAACAAAAAAATAAAGGGTATAGCAAACGCTATACCCTTTATTCTTGGCGGAGAGTGAGGGATTCGAACCCTCGGTCCCGTTAGGGATTACCTGATTTCGAGTCAGGCCCGTTATGACCACTTCGATAACTCTCCGTATTCGATTTATTGAGCTCAACAAAGAGCTTATATATTTTACCAAACGTACATACCTTTGTCAAATGATTTATTCAAATATTTTAATTTATTGCAATCAATAAGGGTTTTGTGCCTACGCAAAACGGATTTGCATGGTAAAATCCGTCAATGTTTGCGCAAAAACGGCGATTAAAGCATCATTTCAGATAAAAAAGTCTTCTATCGGCACGGTAAAAGTAAAGGTGAATGATTTTATACGAATGCATTATTGCATTCCGTATTTTGTCTTAATTCGTTCAAGAACCGAGCCTATAGGCTTTGCAAGCACTATTATAAATGCAACATTGGAAACTACATAGGTAAGTGTAACGGGCACAGCCGACGTAACAGCGGCAATATACCGCGTCAGATTAAACGTGCCGTCATACCAAAGGGTTGTATAAATATCCATAAGCAAAGAATACAGCACTCCCGAAACGGCACTGTAAATTATTCTGAACACAAGACTCTTTTTAAGCTGCGGAGCGAAAACTCCGGCTATAAGCCCGACTATACCCCACGAAAACATCTGGAACGGTGTCCATGGACCCTGCCCAAAATAAAAATTCGATATTACGGCGGTCAGCGCACCCGTCATAAAGCCTGCCTGTGGGCCGAAATACATCGCTGTTATTATAACGAGTGCCGTCACCGGTTTTACGCTGGGTGCCCACGCAAAAATAAGTCTGCCGACTGCCGACAACGCGACCATAACAGCTATTAAAATCATTTCCTTTGTACCGCTTTTTCCCTTTTCAAAGGCGAGAAAAAACGGAACGCACGACAACACGGCAACGCAAAGCGATATCCATGCATACTGTTTATCTTTAAACACTGTGGCTCCGAGCAAAACCGCCGCAGGCACCAAAATGCACGGAAAAATATACGAAAGCCATTTTTTAACCATTATCTTCTCCGTTTCCGCGGCAACACTCAGCCGCCTCTTCACTCGTTATCGCTGTGGGACAAAGCGGACGGGCTATGCGGTTCGCCGCCGTCGTATAAAAATTATTTTCTGCGAAAAACGAATTCGGCGCATCGGAAGAAACGATTTCGCCGTCAAAGAACAGCGCGCACCTATCGGCACCGACAGCGGCAAACTCAACATCGTGAGTTACCATAACAACCGTTATTCCGTCCGATTTAAGTTTCTTCAATACATTCAAAAGCGAGGACTTTGAAAAGGCGTCAAGTCCCTTTGTAGGTTCGTCCAAAAGCAGTATTGTAGGCTCTGAAAGCAACATTTTCGCAAGGGCGCATTTTTGCTGTTCACCGCCGCTGAGGTCATAAGGATGCTTCGTAAGCAAATCCGTTATACCGAGTTTTTCGGAAATATCGCGTATTTTTTCTTCGCGCTCTTCTTTTTTATACTCCATCGCCTTGAGCATTTCTTCGAGATCACCCGAAACGGTGTCCTTTAAAAATACCGTCTGCGGATTTTGCGGCAGATATGCAAGCTTCTTTCGGTACAGCGAATTGCCCTTATAATCCTTGATTTTTTTGCCGTCTATCTTTATTTTGCCGCGATACGGCTTATTAAGACCCGAAATGACATTCAGCATTGTCGTTTTTCCCGTGCCGTTGCCGCCGAGAATACAAACTATTTCGCCGCGATCCGCTTTAAGATTTACGCCGCGCAGAATGTCGGGCAAATCTCTTTCATATCTGAACCAAACATTTTTAAGCTCGATTGCCGTATCGGTTTTATCGGAATATTCTGATTTATCACCGTCGGAAAAATCTATATTCCTTTTGAAATTACGTCTGAAAAACTCCTGCCCCTCTTTAACCGTAAGCGGGCAAACTTCGTCCGACGAGAGCAGATTGTAAAGCCTTACGGCACTCGGAAGGCCCTTGAGCATAGGGTGTTCGGGATTTATTTTTTTAAGATTTTTGCCGACGGCACGCGGTAAATCATATAAAAGCACACAGCCGTTTTCCATAAGCAAAACCTTGTCGGCTATCGGGAAAACGTCCTCAAGACGGTGCTCTACCAAAAGCACGGTAATACCGAATTCGGTATTCAGCTTCTTAAGCGTCGCTATAAAATCAGCCGCAGCTATGGGGTCAAGCTGACTTGTGGGCTCATCTAAGATAAGCACCTTGGGCTGCATTACCATAACCGACGCAAGGTTTAAAAGCTGCTTCTGACCGCCCGAAAGCTCGTCGGTTTTTTTGCGGAACCAATCCTGTATACCGAAATAGCTCGCCATCTCGCCCACTCTGCGGCGAATTACGTTTTGCGGCACACCGAGATTTTCAAGGCCGAACGACAGCTCGTGCCAAACCTTGTCAGTAACTATCTGATTATCGGGATTTTGCCCGACAAACCCTATGGCACATGCACTCTCGCGAAGGCCGAGGGAATCGATGCTTTTCCCGTTATAGAGTATCTCGCCGTTCTTTTCACCTGCGGGAGCAAGCTCGTTTTTAATCAACTTTAAAAGGGTGGTCTTTCCGCAGCCCGTTGCGCCGCATATTACAGTAAAATCACCCTGCCCGATATTAAGAGAAATATTGTGAAGAGTGTCTTTTTCCGCCTTGGGGTAACGGAAATTCAAATTTTCGATATGTAATATTTCCACTTTAAATTCTCCTTTACCTCAATAAAAAACGGAAGAAACGATAATATAAAAAACGAAATGTAAGTAATTAACGATTTTAACGAAAGACTGATTTTGCCGAGCTCCGGATAAAATGTAAAATCGATGCTTCCGCTGCCGACACCTGTTATTACGACGACAAAAAGCAATAATCCCGACAATAAAACCGCCGCGTCTCTCGCCCCGAATTTAAACAGCGAAAAGTTTGTTCTGCCGTGCAGACCGTATCCGCGCGCTCTCATAGACGATGACAGCTCCATGGAATTTTCAAGCGACCACGAAATCATCGCCGTAAAAACACGTATTCCGCCGCGTAATCTGTCAACATAGCTTTTTTGCGAATATAGCCCCATTGCCTTTTGCGCTCTGCTCACATTTTTCATCTGTCTTTTAAACATCGGAACAAATCTGAGAGCCATGGAAAGCACAAGCGACATTTTCGGGATAATTCTGCCGAACAGATACAAGAATTTATCCTCGGTCATAATTTCATTATAGCACTTACACCAAAACAGCACTCCGACAACCATCACCGAGATAAAAACGCCATAAACAACCGCTTCAAGCGTTACAGGGTTACCGTTCATAAAGAAAAGCGGAGTAACGCCGTTATGCGAAAACAGAGGATTTGTAACAGCCACAAGCAGAAAAAGCGGAAGATAAAAGCCCATATCGCTTAAAATAGCCTTTTTCCTCACGAGCATAAGCGAAAACATAATGCCGCCGAGGAGTGCTGTGAGCTGTATTACGGGATTCCATACAAACATAGCCGTTAACAGCACAGATATAAAATATGTAAAAGTAACAGCCGGATGATATCCGCCGAAAGCTTTCATCCCGTTTCATCTCCCATCCATATACAGCCGACGTCCTTGCCGAGATCGCAGGTATAGACCCATGCTATTCGGTCGCCGTCCTTCAGTTTGTATTTTGAGCATCCGTAATTCGGAAATTCGCCGTTCACCTGATACATCCAACCCGAAAGCGGTCCGCAGGAAAATTCGTACAGATAATTTATACCCTGAACGTATACGCTGCCATAGCTGTTTTTATCGGCACCCTGATACTCCATCTGTATTTTATTATACCTTACCGCCCTGTCAAGTATATCAAAAACGGTGTCGCCGGGTCTCAACACATATTCGGTTTCCGGCAATATAACGCCGTTTTGCGGCACATATTTATCGGATTGCAGGGCTTTGTCAAGCTCGTCGTAATTTTGAAGCACGGTATCACAGCGAATACTGATAAAAACCGTCTCGCTCTGCGGGGTTATATCGTCGATATGAGTAAGGTAGTACTCGTCAACGGACTGAATGTTTGTGCCGTGAATCAATACGGCTATTATCAGCGCCAACGACAGGAGCGCCAAAATATCTTTTTTCAATTATGACTCCCCTTCCACGAGAAAAAATTACCGCATTTCGTCGTCTTCATCCTTATACATTGCCGCAAGCTCCTCCATTTCGAGAGTTTTTTTCATCTTACGGCGTCTGATTCTTATAATTATAAACACGGTAAGTCCTACCGCTAAAACAAACAGTACAACAGATATTACTATGGCGCGAACGATATTGTCAAGCTTTGTCTTTGTCTTGACGACATCCTCCCAACGCTCGATTTTTGCTCTGTCATATTCGCTGAGCGCGTTATAGCGTTTAACGATTTTATTCACCTTGCCCCTATCCTTGAGCGTGATTTTATCAAACGGATAAAGCTCGGCTTTAATGTCGTCGTTCAGCGAATCTATTTCCGCCTGAACCGCGGCAATTTGCTCCTTTGCCGAAACAAGCTTTCGGAGATATGCGTCTTTACCGTCAAAATCTTCACTCCTTTCGAGCTTATCAAGCAATGTTACAACCAAAACATACTGCTCCGTAGTGAGTTTTTCGGGCAGAGAGTCAACCATTGCACGGTCGGAATCGGTAAAATACAAAATGGCGTCGTCGTTTGCGTCATCATCCGAAAACGCAATCACCGCGGTTTCACCCGCTATTTCCGAAACGTCTATTCCGCGTTTTTTGGCTTCATCGGACAAAGTCCAATAATTGCTCACGTAGCACCGCTCTGTTTCGGGCAACGAATAAAAAACCGCAAGAAGCTCGCGAAGCGTTTGTTTATCGGTCTTATTGCCGATTTTTGAAATGTCGGAAGTAAGGTCGTTTATTCGCGATTTAAGCGCGGAGCTCTGCTCTTTTCTGAAATCGAAAAGAGTTCTCATACCGTTTTTTTGCCGCCAAAGAGATGCCATGGTATAAAGGGTCTGCTCCGACGCCATGGTATTTGATTTATCGGGCAAAGATGTGGGATTGTCGGGGTCGTAAGTAAACGAATGGACAAATCCGCCGTCCGTCATTCTGTAACGCATTATACCGTCAAAAAGGGTGTTGCCGTTTTTTATGAAACGGCTGTCCGAGAGAGGGTCGATATTAAGACTGCACAGCGCCACCGCCACCCAATCGGTACTCTCTACATTCTGAGTTCCCCAGCTTTTGTAGTCGCCCGTGTCGAGTTGCAGACGTGAAAGGCACAAAACCGCTTCATCAACAACCTCGTGCACCGTTTTGCTCTCATCGGCGGACAACGCTTTTCTGTGATAAGAATATATTTTTTCGGAATTATAATATGGTGCGAGTGCCGTTATCGCCATAGCGGTAATATCGGGGTCTGCATCATCCGAGCTCAGGGCAAATCCGCCGTCGGAAAGCTGCTTTGAAATTATTTCAACGATTATATCGTCGCGGGTGTTGTACGCTCCGTCAGGCACGGTATAACGCATACTGTCAAGAGTTATAAGCCCCCATATCCAGCCGTTTATGCCCTGTCTTCCGAGCGGCGTTGTCTTGCCGCGGTCATAGGTTCCGTCCGCTATCAGATTTATCGGCGCGCCGTTTTCGTCGGTTCCGAAATTTGTCGGGTCGCCGCCCATAGCGAGAACGGCGAGTGCTATTCTGTGCCACTCGGTTGCCTTTGCGGCACTGAGCCTTCCGCTTTCGCGATAACGCTCCTCTACCCTGTCTTTTATGACCGCAAGGTAGCCCTCGTTGTTATCCTGTATTCCGAGTCTGCCGAGAGCTATGGGATACCAATCCCCCGGAGTAGTACCCGCATTTTCCAAATATTTATCGTTAATCAAATATCCGTCGGGTTCCGAGCCGTTATCGGCTTTTTTCCATGCGATAATACCGTCCGCGACGCTGAGGAAATTGTCGGACGTATACTCCTTATTCTCTTTTGCCGATACGATGAAAGAAATTGAGGATATAACACACAGGACGCATAAAAACACCGAAATAACACGTTTTGTCATTTTTGGGAAGAGCTCTCCTTAACAGATTTTTCTTTTTCGCCGTTTTTGCGGCGTTTCTTTACATAAAACACAATAAAGCATACTCCGCCTGCCAAAACGATAAATGCCGATACCAAGCATATTACCGCGACAAGCGTTTTTGATTTTTTGTTTTCCGACAATGATACGGCGTTTTCCGCGCTCTCTTCGCTCTCGTAAAGAGCCTCTGAAGCTTCGGTTATCTCCTCCGTTTCCGCATCGGTCGCGGAAAAAGCGGATTCCTCCGCAGCCGAAGCCGCGACAGCGTCGGCAGACCCACCGGAAGCGGCAGCTGCCGCGCCGCCCGACGCATTCTTGCCGCCTAATGCCGCACCGGAGGACACATGAGCGCCGCTGCCGCCGACGGACAAAGGAGCATCTGCAGGAGCGGAGTTTGTTTCCGACCCCGGATTTTGAAGTGCCGAATTGATAGCGGAAACCGCGTTATCGACCGCGCTTTGCGAAGCGTCAAGCGTCTCGGCAACGGATAATGCCGCGGCGTATGCATTTTTTACATTTGAGCGCGTTATAAGACCCGAATAAATGGTTCTTTCTATTGCCTTTGTAAGCGAGTCCTTATTCGCCACCGAAAAATAGCCGGATTTCGGCTGTTTTTCGACATTCGGAATTGAGGTTCCCATAGCACCGAAGCCGCCTATATCCGCTCCGTAGCCGAGAGTGAACTGTACTCTGACGATATCTCCGTCGGAAAGGTATGTATCGGCAAAACCGACATTCGGGAAAACGTTATTGACGGAATACATCCAGCCCGAGCCGTTTGTTATTACAAATTCACCGAGATGGCCTTTCCAGTTTTTCTCATAATCGCCGGGGTCATAAAACGTCATTGTGCTTTTAAGATGCGGCACCAAAACAGACGGTATTGTCGGTGAAATTCCGAGTGCTTTCGGAGACGAAGCGGACGAGCTTCTCTGATAATTGTTATATCTCGCCGCAGACGCCGTACCGTCGGCTACATATGCGAGGTAAAACGAAGAGCTTACGCTGCCGCCGTAATAACCCACATATCCGTTTTCGTTAAGCAGGCGCAAAAGCTGCTGAGCGGACGTCTCGCCCTCGTATATATTTACTTTTTGGGGATACACGAGATATCCGCAGCCTATGGTGAACATTTCGACGCTCCAAACAGCCGTGCCGATTTTTTCGCCCTGCCGCGCTTTCTCGTAGTTAATGTGATATGTAAGCTGCTTTTTTTCGCCCGCCGTCGGACGATGCCGAAACGACAACCGTGTTATCGCCCTCAAAGGTAAAGTTAAGGGTATAGCTTGATTTTTCGTTATCGTCCCATGTTGGCGAAAGCTTTTCGCCGTTAAACGTAACCGTCGCTTTTATTTTTTCGCCTGACGCATTTCTCGCCCATACGTCAAATGTCTTTTTGCTTCCGCGCTGAGTTGTATTGTCGGAAAGCGTAGTTCTGAGCGTAGGGCCTGCCGCGGCAAAAACCCGAGACGACGGCAGAATAAGCAAAAAACACATAAAAAAGCAAATAAGAGCTCTTTTGGTTTTGTTTTTATCCGTGGTATATACCTCCCTTGCAAAATGAATCCGCCGATAATCGGCATTTTTCGGTTTAGTGTAAACGATGTACCCGCCGGAGACAAAATGCCCCGTCGGGTACGTAATCAATCCGTCTTATTCTTCGTCCTTTTTGCGTTTGGCGGTAACAGCCATTGCCGCAGCAAAAGAAGAGAACATTAAAAATGCAACCGCCGCATTTCCGATTCTGCCTGTTTTGGGAATTGAAACGCCCCTAATATCCGTATCGGCGGTATTTCCGGAATTTGACGTATTCCCGTCTGTACCCGGTACCGACGGTACATTGACATTTCCGTTGTCATTGCTACCGAGTGACGAATCTGTCGGAATTTCGTCAAGTGCCGCCTTGGCTTTTATCAAAGCGGTATTCACTTCGTCCTTATTCTTCGCCGCACTTATATCAGCCATACCTTTTTCGAGAGCCTTGTTAAATGCCTCACGATTGAGTGTGTAATCCGAAGCGTCCTTGTAGCTCTCGAGCTGCTCGAGTGCTGTCTTTTTGGCTTCTTTGAGGCTTATTATTTCGGAAAGCTCTTTTTCGGCGTTCAAAAGCACATCAAGATTTGAAACGTACGGCTTTAAATCGTCGTCGAGATTGTCATATGCGTTTCTTGCCTCGTTTATTTTAACGCCGCTGTCTGCCGTTACATCGCCGATGTCGTTGATTTTTTCGACAACCTCGTTTACATCGTCGGCATCAAAAGTCTTTTGCCAATAAAGGATCGGATAGCCGCCGTTTACAAGAGAATATTCGTCTTTTTTGAATTTTTCGCCGAGAAGCGCGAGGAATTCGGGAGATTTCATAAACTCGGTTGTCTCGCCTGTGGTACTTCCGTCACCGTTTCCGATTCCGTTCTCTGTAACGGAAGAGTCATAATAGCATTCTTGAACCCTGTTATCATTTGTGAGCGAGCCTGCTATTGCGCCTGCCTGACCGTCGGATGAGGAAGTTATTTTACCTGCGTTATAGCAATTGACTATGGTGTGGCCGTCCTGAGCCTGTCCTACAATGCCGCCGAGTGAATAAATACCGTTTATGCTTCCGAGGTTGTAGCAGTTGTCTATGGTAACCTCAACCGAAGTATCACGTCTTGTAGTATCGAGATGTCCTACAATACCGCCTGTATGGCCGCTGCTTGCATAAAGCGAGCCTACGTTGTAGCAGCCCGTGATATTACTCTTGCCGCCGTCGCGCACTGTACCGACTATACCGCCCATGTAACCGCTGCCGTAAATATCGGCACCGTTCCAGCAGTTTATAAAGTCTGCGCCGTTACTCCATTTGGCGATACCGCCGAGGAACGAAGTGTATATATTTTCTTTGCCGATTTCGCCGCTTGCGACACCGACATTCTTAATTACGGCATTTTGGCAGACAGTTCCGAAAAGTCCGCCGCGGAGAGAAGTAAGATTGTCTATGACATATCCGTCGCCGTCAAATACACCGTCAAACTGATTTCTGTCAGAGCCTATCGGGGTCCAGTTGTCATAGTCGCTGAGGTCGATATTATCGGTCATTTCAAAGTAAACACCGGTAGTTGCCATAAGCTTGGTATTTACGTAATATGACAGATTGTAAAGGTCCTCTGCCGTGCTTATAATGTACGGTGAAGTCTCGGAGCCCAAGCCCTCCCACGGGATTTTATCCTTTACCGTAACTGTTACAAAGGTCTTGAGTTTACCGCTCTTTATACATACCTTTTGAGTTCCGACTTCAAGTGAATCACCGGAAATTATCTCATAATCCGTTACGGGCTTTTGCGCTCCGTCGCTGTAATATGCGGTAACCTCCATGCCGGCAGCGTCAAAAGAGTCGCCGTCATAATATTCGGTCTTATCGGGTGCTTTTGTAACCGCGATAGAAGTGATGTACGGCGTATTTGAGTCAAGCTCTCCCTCGCCGCCGACAAGCTCTATTGCCGAAACAAGAGCCGAATAATTATTTACGTATCTGCGTTCGTTTTCGGGAACCGCACGGAATTTTGCGAGTGCGCTCTTTGCCGCAGACTTATAATTTGCGTCCGTCGGCAGAGGAAGAGCGTCTATGGCGCTTACTGCGTCCGTGATTGCCGCTTTGGTTTCCGCGCTCCAGTCGCCGCGCATATCATAAAGTGCTCTCATCTTATTTTCAAATCTCCAATAAGCTACGAGAGCGTAAGTTGCCTGATCGTTTGCCATACTGTTCCAGCCGTTGCCGACAACATGGCAGAAGCCGCCGTTTGTATCGCGGAATCTCAGAAGTCCGTCAAGGAGCGTTAAGCCGTCGGAGGTTATAAATCTGCTGTCCTTTTGGGGGTCGATTCCGACAGAAGTCAGCGCAACTATAACCTGAGCTATACTTTCGGAGTTATCGGTATTCCAGGAAGTAAAGCCCGCTTTATCGTTCATCATTGAGCCTAAGCGGTCAAATGCTTCGTCCACGCATTGACGAACCGTTTTTGAAACTTCGTCGCCCGAAATTTCATTTTTATATGTATACACGGTATCGTCATTGTAATAAGGAGCGAGCGCCTGTATTGCCATAGCGGTAATATCGACATCCGACGATGAACCGTAACCGCCGAGAACCCAGCCGCCGTATTTATTGCCGTCTACGCCGTCGGTAAGCTGCATTTTAAGTATTTCTTTTATAAAAAGCTCACGCTGATATGCGGCGTCGCTCGGAACCTCATACATACCGGTATCAAGAGCAATAAGACCCCATATCCAGCCGTTTATACCCTGTTTGCCGGGACCGCCCTTTACCTTGCAGTTATAGCTGCCGTCCGCGATAAGATTTATCGGCTGACCGTTATATGTTCCGAAGCTTGTGGGGTCGCCGCCGAGAGCCGCTATTGCAACAACGCCTCTGTGCCACTCGGTAGCCTTTACGCTGTGAAGTGTACCGCCGTTTTCGGTGTATGTCTTTTCGACGTATGACTTCATGGCATTGAGATAGTCGGTGTAGCCTGTGCCGTCGTCGATAAGATAAGTATATTTTCCGTCTACGGAATCGAAATATCCGTAACGACCCATAGCAAGTGCCATCCAGTCGGTAGCCGTAGAGCTGGCGCCTGACATATAGCTTTCATTGCCCAAAAGAGTGTCGGCGGAAGTGAGCCCCGCTTTGGTTTTTGAGCTCTTGACTGCCTCTTTAATGTAACCCGAAAGCTTTGCCGAAAGCTCGGTTCCCTCGCTGAACGAAGGACGAACGGGCTTATCTGCGGAAACAAGGCTTTCCCAAGCAAGCTTCGGATTTGTGTCGCCCGAAACAAATGCCGAACCGAGCATAGTCTCGGTTACGGAGTCAACCTTTGCCGCACCGGCAACATCGCCTTTATTGCCTGTTGCCGCGAAAGACGAGGTTGAGAGATAATAGCAGTTCTCCGCCGTTCCTCTTGTGGCGCCTATCAATGCGCCGATATTGTTTTGGTAGCCTGCCGAGTCTTCAACCGTGCCTGCATTGTAGCAATTTACAAGCTCGGGAGACGCCGCTTTGTGTCCGCCGGCTACGCCGCCGACAGAGGCAGGACCTGATACCTTACCTGTGTTATAGCAGTTTTCGAGTTTGCCTGCGCGCCAATGCTGACCGCTTACGCCGCCTATGTAGCCTGTTGTGCCGCTGACATTACCCGAATTGTAGCAGCCCGAAACGGTAGACGCGCCGCCGACATAGCCCACTACGCCGCCGACTCCCGAAGAGCCGCTGACATCGGCATTATTTCCGCAGCCAATTATATTGCCTGCATTGAGGTAACCGACAACGCCTGCAACCGATGAAGAACCGCTGACGCTGCCCTTAACCGTAACATTCTTAATCGTACCGCCGTTTACCTTTCCGAAAAGTCCCGCATTGGAACCCGAAGAAATGTAAAGTCCGCTGATTACGTGGTTGTTTCCGTCGAATGTTCCGGCAAAAGCCGATGATGAGGAGCCTATAGGCGTCCACGGGTTATTGGCACCGCCGAGTTCGATATTCACATTGAGGCGGATGAGCTTACCCTCGTAAGAGTTGCCGTCGTTTACGCTGTCGGCAAACGCCTTCAACTGACTGTACGACGCTATTATAATGTCGGGAGTTTTGCCCTGCCAAGAAAGCACGGGATTGCCGCCGTTTATTCCCTCTTCATCCTTTATGAATGCCGAACCGAGCATAGTCTCGGTTACGGAGTCAACCTTTGCCGCGCCGTCAACATCGCCTTTATTGCCTGTTGCCGCGAAAGACGAGGTTGAGAGATAATAGCAGTTCTCCGCCGTTCCTCTTGTGGCGCCTATCAATGCGCCGATATTGTTTTGGTAGCCTGCCGAGTCTTCAACCGTGCCTGCATTGTAGCAATTTACAAGCTCGGGAGACGCCGCTTTGTGTCCGCCGGCTACGCCGCCGACAGAGGCAGGACCCGATACATTACCTGTGTTATAGCAGTTTTCGAGTTTGCCTGCGCGCCAATGCTGACCGCTTACGCCGCCTATGTAGCCTGTTGTACCGCTGACATTACCCGAATTGTAGCAGCCCGAAACGGTAGACGCGCCGCCGACATAGCCCACTACGCCGCCGACTCCCGAAGAGCCGCTGACATCGGCATTATTTCCGCAGCCAATTATATTGCCTGCATTGAGGTAACCGACAACGCCTGCAACCGATGAAGAACCGCTGACGCTGCCCTTAACCGTAACATTCTTAATCGTACCGCCGTTTACCTTTCCGAAAAGACCCGCATTGGAGCCCGAAGAAATGTAAAGTCCGCTGATTACGTGGTTGTTTCCGTCGAATGTTCCGGCAAAAGCCGATGACGAGGAGCCTATCGGCGTCCATTCGGAGCCTTCTCCGCCGAGGTCGATATCGGCTGTAAGCTCTACTGTCTTTCCCGAAAAGTCTTCACCGCCGTTCACCTTTTCGGAGAACGCGAGCAGCTCCTTTGCCGACGATATTGAAAGATCAGCCGGTGCGGCAAGTACCGCAACGGGTATCACAGACAATATCATCACAAAAGCAAGAAGCCATGACAGACATTTCTTTACTGTCTTTTTAGGTTTTAACATACCTTACTCCTTTCAAAACTCTTTACTTTTTGCGCTTCCCGCCGGGAGTTTTAAGACCGGCTTTTTCGAGAGCGCGCGGCCAAGGGCCTAAAAATGCCTTAATTCGCGAGCGTGTGGCGTCATCGAAATCGTCTTTTCGCGGAAGCCTTTTCAGCTCCTCGGATTTACGCACAAGCTCATTTACTGCCCATTTTTCTTTGTCGTCGCCAAACATAAAATCCTCCGAACACAAAAAATCTCTCCCTGCCGAAAAGCAGGGAGAGTGCAACAAATTAACCAACGAAAAAATCTTGTGCAATCGGGCAAAGAGTGCACCGACAGCACAAAGCAAAAGCTGATAAATCGGCTGCACTCTTCTCACCAAAGTTGTGTTTAACCATAAAAATACGGCAGGTCTCCTGACTTATGATCCCATACATCACGGGAAGAGTCGCCTTCTCGGAAAGCTCCAATGGATCGGACTCTCTTACGTCAAACACAGTAATGGCGGTTGTTCCGGATTTTGACCGGATTCCCTTTTAATTCGCGGCAAGAACCGCGAAACCGTATTTTTTATCAAATATTAAACTGTATAAGCCCAAGTTGCAAAGACGAACCGGCAAAAAGCGTCGATTCTGCGGTTTATCTTGCAACTTATTGATATTTTACTACATAAATATTGCGCCGTCAATAAAACACGGCGCAAAATATGTGCGTAATACCTGTTTGAATTTGAAAAAATTTTAGTAAATTATTGACAATGAGGCTTTAATTTAATATAATATCAAAGCATGAAATGCGCCGATGTGGCGAAATCGGCAGACGCAAGGGACTTAAAATCCCTCGGTAGCAATACCGTACCGGTTCAAGTCCGGTCATCGGCACCACCGGCAGTAAGCCGCAAAAAAACGCACCTCACGAATGGTAGCACCAGATAAGAAAACATTGAAAAAGTCAGTAAAATCAATGTTTTTCATGGTGCAAACACGGTGCGAAGTCAAGACAATCAAATACTGATAGGCTCAAAGGGCGTTGATATGCAAGTATCAGCGCCCCTTTCCTATACCCACAAGCCATAGGCATTGAAAACCTATGGCGTTTTTTTATACCCATTTTAGAAGGAGGCTGGCAATGAAACTGACAGAAGCAGAAATGAGGATGGTGTTTCAGATTGAAAGTACCAATCAGAACGCCGCCCTGAATGAGATTTATATGACATGGCGCTACGCGCCGAACCCGGCAGCGAAAGAAACGGCGGAAGGCCTTCTGGACAAGCTCCGCCCCCTGTCGGATCAGGAGTGCATGAATTTGATCCGCAAGGTGCAGGCCGAATACCGCCTGCCGGAGAAAGCCCGCACCATCGGGGAAATGCTGGCAGAGGCCAGACAGCAATCCGGGGCGCAGAAGTTATCCGGCCATGACATTATGGCTTTGGAGCGTTTCGACCCGGCGACCAGACACATGATCGTATTTGATGTTCTTACCCATGACTCGCCTGTTGGCTGGAAGGGTGAGAAAATGCGCCTGTTCCTGACCGACACCGGATACAGCAAGGCTTTGGAAAATCAGGAAAAGGGGCACATCAAAATCTGTAACCACGCGAAGGTGCTTTCCGGTGAACTCCACTATGACCATAAAGACCGTGAGAGGTAGCCACCTGAAAAATGTATCAAAATCAGTGGGATATCTTCTGTTTCTTCCTCTGTGGCTTGCGTTCTGAACAGGGCGTGGATGTTTTCCCATGTGGAAGGTAACGGAGGCATACAGACGGATAAACCGCTCAAAACCAACACTTTTTATTTTCACAGGAAGGAGGTGCGAAGATGGCTGTTTTTCGTATTGAAAAGACCCGTGATTATACGGTCATGTCGAACCATCACTTGAAAGATCGGACGCTGACCCTGAAATCCAAGGGGCTGCTGTCCATGATGTTGTCGCTCCCTGACGAGTGGAATTACACCACCAGAGGTCTTGCGGCGATCTGCCGGGAAGGTGTGGACAGCATCGGTGCGGCATTGAAGGAGCTGGAGACCCACGGGTATATCCGGCGCACCCAGCTTCGGGACGAAAAAGGCAAGATCACGGATACCGAGTATGTCATTTACGAAATGCCTCAGTGCGAGCCGCCGTCAAGCCCAGGTACGCCTTTACCGGGTACGGCAAAGCCATATACGGAAAACCCGGATATGGGTATCCCGGATACGGCGGAACCGTGTACGGAAACCCCCGCACAATTAAATACTAATCAAACAAAGACTGATTTATCAAGTACAGAGATATCAAATCCTATCCCATCAAATCCCCCTACCCCCGCAGGGGCAAGGATGGGAACGGATCGGATGGGAGCCAGAGAATGTTATCGTGAAGTGATTTTGGACAACATCGAGTACAGCTATCTGGTGCAGGACAGCCATATCGACCGTGAGCAGCTTGACGAGATCGTTGACCTGATCGTGGATACCGTATGTTCTGCCCGCAAAGTCATCCGCATTGCCGGAGACGATTATCCGGCGGAGGTGGTAAAGTCCCGGTTTATGAAGCTGGACAGCTCCCATGTTCAGTATGTTATGGACTGCATGAAGGACAACACCACCTATGTCCGCAATATCAAGAAATACCTTCTGGCGGCGCTGTATAACGCCCCGACCACCATCAACAGCTATTATTCTTCCCTGGTGCAGCACGATATGTACGGGGACGGGCAAAGGGGGCGAGGCTAAATGCAGGAGGAAGTAACGCGGGGCGCCGTAACGCTCATTGTTGACGGAGCCAAGCTAAGCGAGCAAGTCTTTGAAAAGGCCGTCAAAAAGTTCCTGGAGGAAATCCAGAAAAGCCAGGAGCCCAAAATCTACCGCGGCAGGCAGAGCCTTAAACAGCTTGCCAGCCAGAACGCCGGTCTTGCCAATATTGAGATCAGTGACAAGAATATCAAGGCTTTCTCCCGTGTGGCAAAGAAATACCATGTGGATTTTGCATTGAAGAAAGACACCGCCGCAGAGCAGCCCCGTTACCTGGTCTTTTTCAAAAGCCGGGACGCGGATGCCATCACAGCGGCATTTCAGGAGTTTGCCAGCCGCAAAATGAGCCGTGAGGAAAAGCCATCCATCCGGGAGCGGCTGACTCAGGCGAAGGAACAAACAGCGGAGAAACCGGAACACCGCACCATTGACCGGGAGAAAGTAAAGGTCAAAGATCGGAGCGTGCAGAGATGAACATGAAAAAACTGTTTTTGCTGAACCTTCCGTATCTTCTGTTCGTGTATCCCTTCGATAAGCTGGCACAGGCTTTCCGGCTTGCGCCCGGTGCTGACCTCTCCGGCAAGCTGCTTTCTATCGGGGACGGCTTCACGGCAGCGCTTTCCTCCGCGTGGCTCAGTTTCCATCCCACGGACCTGTTGATCGGCATAGCGGGTGCGGTGATCCTTCGCATGGCGGTCTACCTGAAAGACAAGAACGCTAAGAAGTATCGCCACGGGATCGAGTATGGTTCTGCCCGCTGGGGTACGGCAGCGGATATTGCTCCCTACATGGACAAGGACTTTTTTCAGAACATCCCCATGACGCAGACGGAGCGGATCACAATGGCGAGCCGTCCAAAGCAGCCGAAGTATGCCAGAAATAAAAACATTCTGGTGATCGGCGGTTCCGGCAGCGGCAAGACGCGGTTCTTCTGTAAGCCGTCGCTGCTGCAAGCTCATTCGTCCTATGTCTGCACTGATCCGAAAGGAACCTTGCTGCCGGAGATCGGCGCTTTCCTGGAACGGAAGAAATACCGTATCAAGTGTCTCAACCTGATAAACTTCCGAAAATCCATGAAATACAATCCGCTGGCTTACATTCGGTCAGAGAAAGATATCTTAAAGCTGGTGAACGCACTGATTATGAACACGAAGGGCGAAGGAGAAAAATCTTCGGAAGATTTCTGGGTCAAAGCGGAACGCCTCTATTATTCCGCACTGATCGGCTACATTTGGTACGAGGCCACGGAGGAAGAAAAGAACTTCATCACACTTCTGGACCTTATCAATGCCAGTGAAGCCAGAGAGGATGACGAAACTTATCAAAGCCCGGTGGACCTGCTCTTTTCTCAGTTGGAGGAACGGGAGCCGGACCACTTTGCCGTCAAGCAGTACCGCAAATTCAAGATGGCGGCGGGTGTTGTATGCTCTAAAAGACTTCTTAATCAAGCGGTTGGGAAGTCTCTTAGAACACACAACCTAAAACCGAAGAAAGGAGCGCAAGTTATGAGAAAAAATGAGAAAATCACAGCTCTGTACGAACGACTGAGCCGTGATGACTTTGGCAAAGATGATGACCAACAGCGTGAGAGCAACTCCATATCCAATCAAAAGGCAATGTTGGAGGAGTTCGCCGCACGGCAGGGCTTTACAAACCTTGTCCATTTCACGGACGATGGCATTAGCGGCACCTGCTTTGACCGTCCCGGATTTTTAGCAATGATGAAAGAGGTTGAAGCCGGGAATGTGGAGTACCTGTGTATCAAGGACATGAGCCGCATGGGTCGTGACTATCTGAAAGTCGGTCAGATTATGGAAATTCTGCGTCAGCGTGGCGTTCGCCTTATCGCCATCAATGACGGCGTGGACAGTGCCAGAGGGGACGATGATTTTACCCCTTTCCGCAACATTATGAACGAGTATTACGCCAGAGACACCAGCCGTAAAATCCGTTCCACTTTCCAGTCAAAAGGCAAGTCCGGCAAGCACCTCACAGGCACGGTCATTTACGGCTATCTCTGGAACGAAGCCAGAGACCAATGGTTGGTTGACCCCGAAGCCGCTGATGTGGTCAAGCGCATCTTTGCCATGACGATTGACGGCTACGGTCCGTATCAGATCGCCAGCAAACTGAAATCGGAAAAGGTGCTTATTCCGTCTGCTTACCTTGCCCAACACGGCGAGGGCGTGAACAAAAACAAGACTTTCAAAGATGTGTACGGCTGGGGTTCTTCCACCATCTGCAACATTCTTGAAAAGCGTGAATATCTGGGACACACCATCAATTTCAAGACCCGAAAGCACTTCAAGGACAAGAAAAGCCATTATGTCCCGGAGGACGAATGGACAATTTTCGAGAATACCCATGAGCCTATCATTGACCAGCAGACCTTTGACCTTGTGCAGAAAATCCGTGGGAATGTCAGACGCTACCCGGACGGCTGGGGCGAAGCAGCTCCCCTCACGGGCTTGCTCTATTGTGCCGATTGCGGCGGCAAGATGTATGTCCACCGCACCAACAATGGCAAGCGCATTTCTCAATATACCTGTTCCCAATACAGCAAAGTCCCAGTTGGAAAGCTCTGCAAGACCCAGCACCGTATCAATGAAGATGTGGTACTGTCCCTTGTCTCTGAAATGCTCAAAGCCATTGCCGAGTATGCGAAGCATGACCGAGCCGAGTTTGTCCGTGTGGTGCAGGAAGCGCAGTCCAGCCAGCAGACAGCAGAGGTTAAGAAACAGCGGATACGCCTTGCCACCGCAAAGCAGAGAGTGTCCGAGCTGGAAGTCCTGCTCTGTAAAATCTATGAGGACAACATTTTAGGAAAGCTGTCCGACAGCAGATACGCCACTCTGGACGCTCAATACGAAAAGGAACAGTCCGAGCTTACCGCCGAAATCTCTGCTCTGGAAAAGGCTGTCAAGAGCTATGAGAAGCACGAAAAGGACGCTGATCGTTTTATCGCTCTGATTGACAAGTATGAGAACTTCGACAAGCTGACCATTGCTATGCTCAACGAGTTTATCGAGAAAATCCTTGTGCATGAGCGTGACCGTAAAGGCAGTATACAGACCACACAGGAGGTCGAGATTTACTTCAATTTTGTTGGGCGATTCGTTCCCCCGGCGTTTGGAGAAGCGGAGCTTACCCCGGAGGAATTAGAGGAAATCCGCAAGCGTGAGGAACGCAAGGACAGGCTTCATCAGAACTACTTGAAGCGGAAAGCCAGCGGAGCGCAGAAGCGATACGAGGACAAAATCAAGGGGAGAAAAAAAGGCAGAAATCGAAGCCAAGAAAGCCGCCATTCGTGCAGAGGACATTGCAAAGGGAGTGTTCGTTCCCGTCAGCAGTTTACCGCAGAGAGAGCCGATGAAAGGAGTACAAACAGCATGAATATCACTTACACACAGAACGGCGATTATCTTATCCCGAACATCGTTATCCGCAAGACAAAGCCCCTCGGACACTACGGCAGACTTCGCAAGGCGTATCTGGAAATGCACCGTCCGATACTGTTCAATGAGCTGGTGCTATCCGACAAGCTCTTTGAGCATTGCGCCGAGATTGACGAAGCGGCACGAAGCCGCATGGAGCTGATCGTGCGGTCACTGGCAGAGCAAAACGGCGTGACCGAGCAACTGAAAGCTGAAAACCAAATGGAATGGGTGCGGCAGATGAACGCTTGCAAGGCGCAGGCAGAGGAAGTTGTGAAAGCAGAGTTGATTTATAATTGAGCGAGGAAGTCCGGGCAGAAAACTGTTCGGACTTTTCTCATATAGTCCAAAGTTGCGGTAGAATTGTTCACAAGTTTTATGGTACAATTTATGCGAATAAAGAAAACGGAAAATTAGAATCTAACAAGAGAATGTGGTTGTATGAAAAAATCCATATTAGTATTTTGGGCAATCGTGTGTCTGTTACCTATTCAAAGGAGGTTTAAGAATTTTAAATGAAACATATAAGAAATATATTGCTGTTGATTACGATTATTTTTGCTTTTGTTATGCAAGCTGAAGTATATCAAAATATGCTCTGGAACTTTAATGGTGCTTATTATTTATCGTCCAGATACACAACTACTAATGACGATATGGATTCATTTTTAGCCAATGCAGAAGATACAGCTGAGAAGCATGGTGTTCATATTTTTTCGACTTTTAATCAGAGAGTTTCTAATTATCAGACAAGACTTTATATTTATGGTGATGATACCGTTGTTCGGGATAGTCTTAAAAGCACAATGGATATTGAGGAAAAAACATATACGGCTTTGATAGGCGGAATCACCGTAATAGAATTTGAAGATTTTAGAGAAGCAAAAAACACAGGTAATGGACAGGAAATAATGGTCAGCTATATCGGTGACGATGATGACATTATTGCCACATATCAAGATTTGGCAAAAGAATATTCTATATCGCAGCCAGTTTTGGCAATCAACCGAAACTGATATGATGTTCATTGTTTGGGGCTTGGTTGCCATATTGATGATTGTACTTAATGTGATTGAGGTGATACGCAGACAAAAGGAAGTAGTTGTACGAGCTTCTCTGGGCGAAAATGCTGCTGTGATTGCTCTAAAAGCTGTAGTGGCTGATATGATTTCATATGCTGCATTATTCGTCTTAGCAAAGTTGCTTGTTTCTCAATTTATATCGGGAGCGTATGAAGATCATCTCATTTTGGCAGTGTATTGTGCCGGAGCAGTTCTTTCCGTAATTCCTTATGCTGCTTTTGTCCGCTTTGATGTAAAAAAAGCCTTTGCCAATGCTTCAGATAAAAAAGGTATGTTTTATCTTCTGAACGGTCTTAAAGTATTTGCTACTGCTATGACGATTTTTACAATAACTACAAATCTCAGTAGCATTCAAGGTAATTTACTTACAAACACTACTCTTTTAGAAAATCATTATAATGATTACTATTTTGGAGTTATGCAGATTGAACCTCCTTTTGAAGAAAATGAGGAGGAATCCAAAGAGAGCGAATTTTGGAATGACCTTTACGAAAATGAATACAACACTATAAATCCGGTGGTCTGCATAGGCAGCCGGATAAGCGATACGGATAATTATATTTTTGTAAATCATAATGCCAGAGATATGCTGCAAGGGTTTTCTGATATGCTTACTGAAGATGATGAAAAAGGATATCGTGGTCTTCGTGCCAAAGGGAAAAAATGCGGAATCATACAAAGATATCGCAAAAGAGGAAATTGACTCTCTTACCCAAAATGCAGAAGAACTGCGTGTTGTTTATAAAGAATATTCTGGCAGAGAGCAATTTTATTATCTCAATTCGAACAGAGAAGAGGCTATTGACGGATTGTCAAGAGCAACAAATCCGATTGTTATTTATCAGGCAAATGAGGCTGTTGCTTTGAATGGAAGTTATATCGAAACAGGAACATATAATGGTGAGGTGATCTACGGATGCGATGAAAGCACAATTCGTAATGCTGCGAAAAAATATGCAGAACAGCTTGGTCCACACTATTTTATGCTGACGAATGTCGGGGAGGATTATACTTATAGTCATAGTTTCCTCGTGAAACTGATTGGCTTTATAAGCTCTCTTTGCGTATTAGTATTGCTGTTAGATATCGCTATCATCATATCTGAAGTGAAAATGGAATTTAGACTTAATGCGATGGAAATCTCCCTCAAAAAGGTTTTGGGCTATCGCTTTTATGAAAGGCACAAAAGATTTATTTCCGTTAATCTCTTAGAAAATATAGCCGTTGTGATATTGATTTGCATTGTTTCGCTTTTTATATCTAACGCAAGTGTCGGGATTGCTTTACTGGTTGGAGCATTGCTCACCATTATTGAAATGGCAATCATTTTCACAAATGTTATGTGGGTTGAAAAAACAAATATCTCAAAGTCCTTGAAAGGTGGATGTTTATGATTATAATTCGTGGCTTAAATAAAGCATTTGGAGAGAAAATAATTTTCTCCAACTTTAATTTGGAAATTCCGGATGGAAGTTTTGTAGTAATCAGCGGGGATAGCGGCAGTGGAAAAAGCACTTTGCTCAATATGATTGGTGGTATCGAAAAGCCGGATAGCGGCAGTATCATAATCGAAGGGCTGAATATTACCCGGCTTAAAAATAAAAACAGTTTTTTTGCGGATACAGTGGGGTTTCTTTTTCAGAATTTTGCACTGCTTGAAAATAAGACAGTTAAAGAAAATTTAAGTTTGATTAAAAAATCAAGCCGAACTAAAGTATCACTTAAAGAAGCTCTTAATCGTGTGGGGTTATCAAAGGAAGTTAACAAAAAAGTTTATCAGCTTTCCGGTGGTGAACAACAGAGAGTTGCTTTAGCTCGTCTTATGATGAAAAAATGTTCTGTTGTTTTGGCAGATGAACCTACTGGCTCACTTGACAAGAAAAATAGAGATATTGTTATGAGGTTATTGCACGAACTCAATGAAGAAGGTAAAACGGTTATCATTGTTACCCACGATCAGGGTATTATTGAAGATGAACCTTATGTTGTGAAAATCTGAGAGTACCTCTTAGAAATGTCTTGATCTACATTTTATGTAATTTGGGTCAGAAGAAAATCCCTTTAGGAACTAAAGGGCGCACTTCTATACTCTCCTATCGGGAGTATGTGCGTCCTGCGGAGCTTCATTCCCGGTCAGCAGAGAAAAACTGCTTGACCGAAAATGTTTCGTCACTTCGTTCCGTCAAGGGAGCTACACTCCCTTGCGACGCTTGTGCGTCTATCCCTTGTGGACTTGCCGTCCGCAAACAGCATGAAATGCTGTTCGCCGCCAGCAAGTTTGGAAAAATAAATACCGAAAATCAGACCGTTGACTGGTCGCAATGTGCGAAAAGTTGACGGTCTTTTTTTATCCCAAAAATCAAAAAAGGAGGTCAATCACAATGACAAAACCGAAAACCCTCGATCAGCTTCGAGCCGAAAAGGAACGAGCTGAGACGCAGCTTGCACAGGAGAAGCACAAGCTGGAGCGTCTGGAGAACAGAAAGAAGTATCTGGAGAAAGGCAAACGCACCAAGCGCACCCACCGCCTTTGCAATCTGGGCGGCACGATTGAGAGCCTTGCCCCGGAGGTCAAAGATCTCACACGCACCGAAATGACAGAGCTGATGGAACACATCTTTTCTCTGTCCGAAGTCCAGCGAGCCGTCCGGCACATGGCGATTACTCACACCAACCAAGCGAACAGAGAAAAGGAGTTGAAAGCCGATGGCACTATTTCATCTGAGCGTCACGCAGACTAAGCGAAGCGCAGGACAGTCCGCTATTGCTTCTGCCGCCTACCGTGCCGGGGAGCGATTGTATAGCGAGTATTACGGCGAATACAGCGACTACACCCGCAAGGGCGGCGTGATCTGCTCTGACATTCTCCTGCCGTCCCATGCACCGCCCGAATACGCAGACCGCCAGACCCTATGGAACGCCGTGGAAAAAGCCGAGCGTGGAAAGAACGCCCAGCTTGCATACAGCTTTGACATTGCCTTGCAGAATGAATTTTCCCTTGAGGAAAACATCGCTCTTGCAAGGCAATTTTTATTGGAGAACTTTGTGAGCCGGGGCATGGTGGTTGACTTCGCCGTACACCAGCCAGACCGGGAGGACGGCGGCATACCAAACCCGCATTTTCATGTGCTTTGCCCTATCCGCCCCATCGAGCAGAACGGCAAATGGGGACTAAAGCAACGCCGGGTGTATGAGCTGGACGAGGACGGCAACCGTATCCGAGACGCAGACGGAAAGTTTGTGTTCAACGCCGTTCCCACTACCGACTGGGGCAGTCCCGAAACGCTGGAATACTGGCGGCAGACATGGGCGGAGCTATGCAACGCCAAGTTTGCGGAAAAGGGGCTTGACGTTCGTATCGACCACCGAAGCTATGAGCGTCAGGGCGTGGAGCTTCTTCCCACCGTCCATGAGGGCGCAACCGTCCGGGCAATGGAGAAGAAAGGCATACGCACCGAGAAGGGCGAGTTCAACCGCTGGATCAAGGCAACCAATGCCGTTATCCGGGACATCAAGAAGAAAATCGCTCTCCTGTTCGATTGGATTGCCGAAGCAAAAGCAGAGCTTGCCAAGCCGCAGGCACCCGACCTTGTTTCTCTGCTGAACGCCTATTACACCCAGCGCAGAGCCGGGGCATATTCGCAGAAAGGCAAGGTCAGCAATCTAAAGGAGATGAACGAGACTTTCAATTATCTCCGGGCAAACGGCATTTACTCCCTTGAAGATTTGGAACACCGTGTCAGCGAACACAGTGCTGCCACAGAGAGCTTGAAGAAAACGCTGGACGAACAGACCGCCCGAATGAAAGCAATTAAGCAGCTCTATGACAGCTCCGCTGCTTTCCAGAGCTTGAAGCCTGTCTATGACGGCTTGCAGAAAATCAAGTTTGAGAAGCCCAGAGCCAAGTACAAGGCAGAGCATGAAGCGGAACTGAAACAGTTCTACGCCGCCAGACGCAAGCTGACCGGAGAGTTCCCGGACGGCAAGGTGGATATGAAAAAGCTGACCGAAGAGTATGACGAGCTGGAACAGGCGCACAACACCACCTATGGCGAGTTTAAGACCGTCAGAGACGATTTACACCGTCTTTGGAAGGTCAAGTCATGTGTAGATACTGCCGCCCGATTTAACGAGCGTACAGAGGAACAAATGCTCCAAAATCGACCCCAAACACGACACAAAAAGGAGGAACTATCCCGATGAATTACACCCAAGCACAGATTGACCGGGCAAACGCCGTCAGTCTGGAAGATTTTCTCCGCACACAGGGAGAGACGCTTATCAAAAGCGGACGAGAATACCGCTGGAAAGAACATGACAGCCTGACCGTCCGGGGAAACAAGTGGTTTCGCCACAGCCAGAGCAAGGGCGGCTATCCCATTGATTTTGTCATGGAGTTTTATGGCAAGTCCTTTCCCGAAGCTGTCCAGCTCCTGACCGGCGAAAGCGGCGAGGGGCAGACCGAAGCCAGCACAGCACCGCCCACAGCGTTTCACTTGCCCTTGCACAACAGAACAGCCGACAGAGCAATTCAATATCTTTGCGAAAGCCGAGGTCTCAACAAAACGCTTGTTGAGGCTTTTCTTCTTTCCGGGGATATTTACGAGGACGCAAAGCGGCACAATGTTGTGTTTGTCGGCAGAGACCGAAGCGGTACACCGAGATACGCCCATGTGCGAGGAACGGCAGACCCATTCAGACAGGACATTGCCGGGTCTGACAAGTCCTATCCGTTCCGATATGAGGGAAACGGCAACCAGCTCTTTGTCTTTGAAGCACCGATTGACCTTTTGTCCTTTATCTGCCTTTATCCGCAGGACTGGCAGAAAAGAAATTATCTTGCCCTGGGCGGCGTTTCGGGCAAAGCTCTTGACCGTTTTCTTTCTGAACGCAAGGACACCCGAAAAGTGTTCCTCTGCCTTGACAGCGACACCGCAGGAAGTGAAGCCTGCACCCGGCTGGCACAGGACATTCCCGGCGAGATCGCCGTCATTCGCCTTGTCCCGGCAAGGAAAGACTGGAACGATGTTCTCCGTCAGCAAGGGGACATTCCGAGCCGCAAATTCATAGCGGAAACAATCACGCTGCGAGAGCTGCCCACCGCCCAGCCTGTTCCCATGCTCCGCATGGCAGATGTGGAGCTGACGAGCGTGGATTGGCTATGGTTTCCCTATATCCCCTTTGGAAAGCTGACGATTATACAGGGCAACCCCGGCGAGGGCAAGACCTACTTTGCCATGCGTCTTGCGGCGGCTTGCACCAACCGAAAGCCTTTACCCGGTATGGAGACCCTTGAGCCTTTCAACATCATCTACCAGACCGCAGAGGACGGTCTGGGCGATACCGTCAAGCCCCGGCTGATGGAAGCTGACGCAGACCTTGAACGAGTGCTTGTCATTGACGATAGGGACACACCGCTGACCCTTGCCGATGAGCGCATAGCAAGGGCAATCCGGGAAAACAACGCAAGGCTTGTTATCATTGACCCGGTACAGGCGTTTCTGGGCGCAGATGTGGACATGAACAGAGCAAACGAGGTGCGCCCGATATTCCGCAGTTTGGGAGACATTGCACAGGCTACCGGGTGCGCTATCGTGCTGATTGGACACCTGAACAAAGCCGCAGGAACGCAAAGCACCTACCGGGGATTGGGGTCTATCGACATTACGGCGGCAGTCCGCAGTCTGCTTTTTATCGGCAAGCTGAAGGACAGCCCCACAACGAGGGTGCTTATCCATGAGAAAAGCTCCCTTGCGCCGCCCGGACAGTCCCTTGCCTTTTCTCTGGGAGACGAGAAAGGCTTTGAGTGGATAGGGGCTTATGACATTACCGCTGACGAGCTTCTTGCCGGGACAGATACCGCAAAGACCGAGAGCAAGACCGCACAGGCGCAAATGCTCATTCTGGAACTGCTTGCGGACGGAAAGCGTATGCCGAGCGCAGAGCTGGAAAAGACGGTCAATGAGCGTGGGATTTCCTCACGCACCATGAGAACGGCAAAGAGCCGTATCGGGGACAGACTTGTGACCGAGAAAGACGGCACAGCATGGGTCTGCTATCTCCGAGACTGACAACAGGAACACGGCAAGCGTGGCAAAGACGGCAAGGTTTTTATAGATACCTTAATATTGCCGCCTTGCCTTGTTCCCTCATACCGACACCGCCCGATGATGAACAGTCACCGGGCATTTTTCATTTACAGGAGGATTTTGAATGAACAATACCGCAACCAACAGTACCCCTTGCCCGACTGTGAGAAAGCAGATCGGCAAGACAACCTATATCGTCCGTGTGCATTTCAGCGAGACCGCCAAGGAGACAATGGAGGACAAAATCAAGCGTCTGCTCCGTGAGGAAGTCCGCAAAATGTGACTTCTTTTTGAATTTGATGAAAAAGTCCTTGACTTTTCGTCTCTGGCAAGACCTTAAAATCCATCCTCATTTCCTGCGGTGCCCGGCTTGCTCCCTTCGATATCAAGGAGCTGCGGGACCTGATGGAATATGACGAACTGGAACTGGATACCCTGGGCGACCAAAAGACGGCGTTGTTTGTGATCCTTTCGGATACGGACAGCACTTTCAATTTCGTGGCCGCCCTCATGTATAGTCAGCTTTTCAATCTGCTCTGCGACAAGGCGGATGACTTCTACGGCGGGCGGCTGCCTGTCCATGTCCGTCTGATCCTTGACGAGTTCGCCAACATCGGCCAGATACCGAACTTCGATAAGCTGATTGCCACCATCCGAAGCCGAGAAATATCGGCTTCTATTATTTTGCAGTCGCAGAGTCAGCTAAAGACCATCTACAAGGACGCGGCAGATACCATCGTCGGTAACTGTGACAGCACCTTGTTTTTGGGCGGCAAGGAGAAATCCACGCTCAAGGAAATTTCGGAGCTGCTGGGGAAAGAGACCATTGATCTCTATAACCAGTCCGAAAACCGGGGCAGTCAGGTTTCCCACGGCCTCAGTTATCAGAAATTAGGAAAGGAGTTGATGACCCAGGACGAATTGGCAGTGATGGACGGCGGCAAGTGTATCTTCATGCTGCGGGGTGTGCGCCCGTTTCTTTCGGATAAGTACGACCTCACCCGGCACCCGAATTACAGATACACGGCCGACGCCGACCCTAAAAATGTCTTTGACATGGAACGGTACATGAAGAAGCAGCGTGCCGTGGTAAAACCCACGGACACCTTCGATGTGTACGAGATTGACGCAACAACTTAACCAAAAATCAAAAACATTTTTTAGGAGGATTATTTTATGGAATTTTTCAACAGTGCAGTTGGTGTTTTGCAGACTCTCGTAGTGGCCCTGGGCGCAGGTCTTGGTATCTGGGGCGTTATCAACCTTCTGGAAGGTTACGGCCAGGACAACCCTGCTTCCAATGCTCATGTGCGGTAAAGTAACACACAAGAATTTGATAGACAGCCTTCACTATTCAGAAAAATTAACCAAAAAAAAGCAAAATTGAATTTGATAATTGATATAATAGCTAAAATATGGTACTATAAAACAAAGGGAGATGATGCCAATGGTTTGATGAAACACACAACAAAATATAACTTTTTAAGCAAAGGAGGAAGTCCATAATGAGAAAAATCAAAACAATATTAGGGATAGTTTTTTCTTTAGCTATTGTAACAACAATGAACACTACTGTTTTTGCAGCTAACGATTCAGGAATACCAGAACGTAGAGGAGTATATATACGAGAATGTGTAGGTTATGAGCCTAATTATACGAATATTGATTATACTCATAAATTATTAGGTTCTGTTTCAGGCGATAATACTCAAGGCTCAAGTCCTATGCAAATTACATATCAATATGAACAAAGCGGAACAACCACCGCATCTATTGCGGGTTATGCCAATGGCACAACAGAAGCAAATGTTGTTTTTGCAAAAATGCAGGCGGAAGTAGGAGTTGAAGTTACCGGTTCACGTAGTTGGACAAAAGGAACATCAGCGGGTGTCTCATATAGTATTGCACCGGGGAAATTTGAAGTGTTAAATGTTTATATTCCTGCTGTTAGAACAGCTGGTCGTTTAAAATACAAGGTTTATATGGACGGCTATCCTGAAAATGTTTTTTATGAATATAAAACATTAACAGAATCTTATGCACCACAAAAAAATTCTGTCCATTATAAAGTAACAACTTCTAGCTACTCAGCCATAAAAGTTCCAAAGGGAATGACGGTATACACGCCAACAGGAGTATATAAAGCACAATGAAAAACAAATTGTTTATATTACTATTAGCTTTTGTACTTTTGTTGAGTGCTTGTTCTAATAATTCTCCACCTGATGACAACACAAAAGAAGTACTGCCAGAGCTTGAAAGTGCCGGTTCTATTGAAAGCCGGGGCGAGAAATTTATTGAAAATTTTCCACAGGACTATCCTTCATTTGAATTATTAGAATATGTTTTTGGTTCCGCTGAAAATGCCCCAATACAACTGGTTGCGATAGCCCGAAATAAAGAAACTGGTTCATCAGCTACATTATTTGTGCTTGATGAAAATGGGGTAGGTCAGGTAGTTCTTGCAAGTGGTTATTCAGCGACATATTGCAAAGAAGATGGATTACAACTTGATAAAAACGTAATTTCTATTTCTTTGAATTTGGAAATCTCTAGTACAAATTCTGAAATTCACGACTTTAATATTACAGTAACACAGGAGGAAAATCAAGGTAAAGTCAATACAGTGTATTCTTCACAAGAAAACATCAGATCGAAAGTAGCAAATCCAGCCGAGCCAGTCAACGGCAAGTAAATGGGCTTCGCCCACCGTTGACAGCCCCGCCTGTCTTTGCAAATGTGTAGCCAAGAGGACGATAGCCCAAAGTGCTACCGCCCTCTTTTATTTTACAACTGAATAACCGCTGCCCCATAGCGGCACATGAAGCAGTAAGTCTGAAAAAGATTTGCTGCTTTTTTTGCGCCCATTTTTGGCAAATCGAGAAAGTATCGGTACTGATAAGTGAGCAGGGGGAAATTCCCGTTTTCTATATCAAGCAGCGGGCAAAACACAGCTTCTGAAACGCCTTATTGTTGGGAAAGACCAAGCCGCCGGAAAAGTCTTTGCCAGAAAGAGAGGGAGAACGCCAGCCCGCAGCCTTTTATAAAAAAGCTGGTTGCGATTTCCTGAAAAAGTGGCAGTAGCAAGTGAACGGCAGTCCGGCAGTTTCTTAGAGCAAGATTCTACCGCAGTACCAAAATTCGCTTTTCGCTCATTTTGCCCCTGCGGGAATCTTGTTGGGGAGTGCCTTCCCCAAACCCTGCTTATGCGGCTTACGCCGCTTATCCCGCCGCAGCCATGCGGCAGCCGAAAGGAGGTTTTTACCATGCGAAAACGATATAACACACCGCACCGCAGCCGGGTAGTCAAGACACGCATGACCGAGGAAGAATACGCCGAGTTTGCGGAAAGGCTTTCTGCCTGCAACATGAGCCAAGCCGAGTTTATCCGCCAAGCCATAACCGGGGCAGCCATACGCCCCATCATAACCGTTTCCCCCGTCAACGACGAGCTGCTTGCCGCTGTTGGGAAGCTGACCGCCGAATACGGCAGGATCGGCGGCAACTTAAACCAGATAGCCCGGACGCTGAACGAGTGGCACAGCCCCTACCCGCAGCTTGCCGGGGAAGTACGGGCGGCGGTTTCCGACCTTGCTGCCCTAAAGTTTGAAGTCTTGCAGAAAGTGGGTGACGCTGTTGGCAACATTCAAACATATCAGCTCTAAAAATGCCGACTATGGCGCAGCGGAAGCCTATCTCACATTTGAGCATGACGAGTTTACCATGAAGCCCACCCTTGATGAAAACGGGCGGCTGATACCGAGGGAGGATTACCGCATTTCTTCCCTCAACTGCGGGGGCGAGGATTTCGCCGTTGCCTGTATGCGGGCTAATCTCCGCTATGAGAAAAACCAAAAACGGGAAGATGTGAAAAGCCACCACTATATCATCAGCTTTGACCCACGGGACGGGACAGACAACGGCTTGACCGTAGACCGGGCGCAGGAGCTGGGCGAGCAGTTCTGCAAGGAGCATTTTCCCGGACACCAAGCCCTAATCTGCACCCACCCGGACGGGCATAACCACAGCGGCAATATCCATGTGCATATCGTCATCAACTCCCTGCGGATTTATGAAGTCCCGCTTCTGCCCTACATGGACAGACCAGCCGATACACGGGAGGGCTGCAAGCACCGCTGCACCAACGCTGCTATGGAATATTTCAAGAGTGAAGTCATGGAGATGTGCCACCGGGAGGGGCTTTACCAAATCGACCTCCTAAGCGGCAGCAAGGAACGGATAACGGAACGGGAATACTGGGCGGCAAAGAAAGGGCAGCTTGCCCTTGATAAAGAGAACGCCGCCAGAGAAGCCGCCGGACAGCCGGCCAAGCCCACCAAGTTTGAAACGGACAAGGCGAAGCTGCGCCGGACGATACGGCAGGCACTTTCCCAAGCTGGCAGCTTTGACGAATTTTCTTCCCTTTTGCTGCGGGAGGGTGTGACCGTCAAGGAGAGCCGGGGGCGGCTTTCCTACCTCACGCCGGACAGGACAAAGCCTATCACAGCCCGGAAGCTGGGGGACGATTTTGACAAGGCTGCTGTCCTTGCCCTGCTCACGCAGAACGCCCACAGAGCCGCCGAACAGACCACAGACATACCCGAATACCCACACACCCAAAAGGAACGCTTGCGGGAGGAAAAAGCCGCAAAAACCACCCCGGCAGACAACACCTTGCAGCGCATGGTTGACCGGGAAGCCAAGCGAGCCGAGGGCAAGGGCGTGGGCTATGACCGCTGGGCGGCAAAGCACAACCTAAAGCAAATGGCAGCTACCGTTACCGCCTATCAGCAGTACGGCTTTTCTTCCCCGGAGGAACTGGACGAAGCCTGTTCTGCCGCCTATGCCGCCATGCGGGAAAGCCTTACAGAGCTGAAGCAGGTGGAAAAGACGCTGGACGGGAAAAAGGAGCTGCAACGGCAGGTGCTTGCCTATTCCAAGACCCGCCCTGTCCGGGACGGGCTGAAACAGCAGAAAAACGCCAAAGCAAAAGCAGCCTACCGACAGAAGCACGAAAGCGACTTTATCATAGCAGACGCAGCCGCCCGCTATTTCAGGGAGAACGGCATTTCCAAGCTGCCGAGCTATAAAGCCCTGCAAGCAGAGATTGAAACCCTTATCAAAGAGAAAAACAGCGGCTACAACGATTACCGGGCAAAACGGGAGGAATACCGCCGCTTACAGACTGTCAAGGGCAATATCGACCAGATTTTACGCCGGGAGCGCAAGCCTGTGAAAAGGCAGGAACAGGAGCGATAAAAACCACCCCAAAATGTACCCGAACCCATACAGAACAAGGGGGCTGCCCCGTACCCTATCCGCAATACCAAAGGATTTTTTAACGGGCTTACAGGGCAGAAAAACCCCGAAAATGATACCGAGATGATACAGAATTACCGCCGATACCGCCACACCAGCGGAAACGGCAGAAAGGAGCGCACCCATGCCAAGAATGAGCAAGAAACGGCGGCTGGAATGGTCTTTTTTCCTGCGGCAAGTGAAAGTCGGGAATACCACCTGCGACCGTATCACATACAACGACCTCTGCCGGGGCTGTACCCATAGCTGCAAGCAGAGCTTCCGGGCGGTTATCATACTCTGCCCCCGCTACTACTCCAAACGCCGGAAAAAGGAGGACAGGGACAATGGCAGATAACCGCAAGTATTACTACCTCAAGCTGAAAGAGAACTTTTTTGACAGCGACTCCATTGTGCTGCTGGAAGATATGAAAGACGGGATTTTATATTCCAATATCCTCTTGAAGCTGTACTTAAAATCGCTGAAAAACGGCGGGAAGTTGCAGCTTGACGAGCATATCCCCTACACAGCGCAGATGATAGCGACACTGACCCGCCACCAGATAGGGACGGTTGAGAGGGCTTTAGAGATTTTCCGGCAGTTGGGGCTTGTGGAGCAGCTTGACAGCGGGGCTTTCTATATGACCGACATTGAGCTGATGATAGGACAGTCCTCTACCGAAGCCGAGCGAAAACGGGCTGCAAGGCTGGAAAACAAGGCACTTTTACCGCCCCGGACAAAAGGCGGACATTTGTCCGACATTCGTCCACCAGAGATAGAGATAGAGTTAGAGAAAGAGATAGAGATAGAAAAAGAGAGAGAGGGAGAAACGGGACACCCCGTCCCCGCCGCTTATGGCAGATACAACAATGTGATACTGACCGATACAGAGCTTTCCGGGCTGAAAACAGAGCTGCCCGACAAGTGGGAGTATTATATTGACCGGCTTTCCTGCCATATCGCTTCCACCGGGAAGCAGTACCACAGCCATGCAGCCACCATTTACAAGTGGGCGCAGGAGGACGCTGCCAAAGGCAAGGCTGCCCCGAAACAGGGCATACCCGATTATTCATGCAAGGAGGGCGAGAGCTTATGAAAAACGAGATTGAAGCTATGATTACGGACATTACAGCCACTACCGCCGAAGCGGAGGACTACACAGGCGAGGACGGGCTTTTATACTGCGGCAAGTGCCATACGCCAAAAGAAGCCTACTTTTCAAAAGAAACCGCCCAATGGTTAGGGCATGACCGACACCCGACAGAGTGCGACTGCCAGCGGGCAGCCCGTGAAAAGCGGGAAGCCGCTGAAAGCCGACAGAAGCACCTTGAAACAGTGGAGGACTTGAAACGCCGGGGCTTTACCGACCCCGCTATGCGGAACTGGACATTTGAGCATGACAACGGCAGAAACCCACAGACCGAAACCGCCCGCTTTTATGTGGAGAGCTGGGAAACCATGCAGGCTGAAAATATCGGCTACCTGTTTTGGGGCGGCGTGGGGACAGGAAAAAGCTACCTTGCCGCCTGTATCGCCAACGCCCTTATGGAAAAAGAGGTTGCCGTCTGCATGACAAACTTTGCAACGATACTCAATGACCTTGCCGCCAGCTTTGAGGGCAGGAACGAATATATTTCCCGCCTTTGCAGCTACCCTCTGCTGATACTTGATGATTTTGGTATGGAGCGAGGGACAGAGTACGGGCTGGAACAGGTTTACAGCGTGATTGACAGCCGTTACCGAAGCGGCAAGCCGCTGATCGCCACGACCAACCTCACGCTGGAGGAATTGCAGCACCCGCAGGACACGCCCCACGCCCGTATCTATGACAGGCTGACTTCCATGTGCGCCCCCGTCCGCTTCACGGGTAGCAACTTCCGAAAGGAAACCGCACAGGAAAAGCTGGAACGATTAAAGCAACTGATAAAGCAGCGAAAGGAGAGCCTATGACAGAAACCAAACAGACAAGCACCACCAAAACAGACCGCCGCCCGGACTGTGTGACGGAAATCCGCATGGGCAACTCCGTCCTTACCGTTTCCGGCTTCTTCAAGCAGGGCGCAACCGACACCGCAGCCGACAAGATGATGAAAGTGCTGGAAGCGGAAGCTGCTACACAAAAAACGGCGATTTGACCGACCATAAAGAAGCAGATTTGACGCTTTTGCCGCTATACAGACCGCCGCCCCATGTGGTACAATCAAGGTACGGAATAGTGGGGCTGGCTGTCGGAAACGGAGGATTTTATGTTAAGACAGACCAACCAACAACCAATTACCGCCCTTTACCCAAGACTTTCCCATGAGGACGAGCTGCAAGGCGAGAGCAATTCCATTTCCAACCAGAAGCGTATTCTTGAAACCTATGCAAAGCAGAACGGCTTTTCCAATCTGCGCTGGTACACGGACGACGGTTATTCTGGTGCGAACTTTGCTGAGGTTAGATAGCGATACTTTTTACATCAACCATGTTACGGCGGTCATGGTTGACAACTTGCGTCGGCTCCTGCTCGGTATCAACCTGTCCGACAAAGCTGTAATGGATTTCGATTTTCCGGGTGTTGGTTTCCCGGTCTAATTCATGTATCAAAATACGGTCGATAAACTCATGGACGTTTTCATAGGTCAATTCCTGTATGTCGCTGTATTTCCCGACAATCTGAATAAACCTTGATATATCCCTTTTTCGCTCGGTAACGGTTGCGATCTGCTGTTGTAACTCGTCTATCCTTGCGGCAAGGGATTTCTTTTCGTCCTCATAGCCGGAAGTTAGAAACACAAACCGTTCATCTGTCAGTCTGCCTAATGCGTTGTCCTCATACAGCTTGCGGAAAAGCGTGTCAAGTTCGGTCATACGCGCCTGTGCTTTGAAAAGTTCCTTTTGCTGCTGCGCTAATGCCTTTCTCGCTTCCATGTCGCCGTACTCGGTAGCTTTACAGATAAAGTCCTGTTCGTGTTCCTTAACATACCGCAAAATCCGCCGCATATCTTCCAGCACTAAATCAAGAAGTACGTTTTTGCGGATATAATGAGAGGTACACTCGCTGCCTGTCCTTGCCCTGTTGCGCCATGCGCCGCAAGAATAGGAAAACTTGCGCGGCTCGATATTTACGCCCTGTTGGTAATACATCTTATGTCCGCAACCAGCGCAAAACAGCAAGCCGGAAAAAATATCAATCTCCGCTGCTTTTGTCGGGCGGTGGCGGGTAGCAATCCGCTTTTGCGCAAGTTCAAAGGTTTCCTCGTCAACAAGCGGCTCATGGGTGTTTGGGAAGAAATAGCGTTGTTCTTCTTCGTTCTTCCGGGTCTTTTTCGACTTGTAGGATACCTTGTGAGTTTTCGCGGTTATGGTATGCCCTAAATATTCCTGCCTTGCTAATATGTCATAGAGCGTTTTGTCCGGCCAAGTATAGGGGGCGATCATTGCCCGCTGATACCGCGCCTGTCCTGTACGCTGATAGCGCAACGCTCCAATCGTCAAGACTTTGTTTTCCGCAAGCCATTTTTGGATTTCGCACATACGCACGCCGCTAACAAACATAGCGAAAACCTGTTTGACAATCGGCGCGGTTTCCGGGTCGGGTATAAGGTGGTGGCGGTTGTTCGGGTCTGGGATATAGCCGTATGGATATTCCCCGTTGACGCGCTCGCCTTTTTGCGCCTGTGCCTGTTTAACTGCGCGGATTTTCTTGCTTGTGTCGCGGGCGTAAAACTCGTTAAACCAGTTCCGCAAGGGGGTAAACTCGTTATCCTCCCGCGCTGTGTCAACTCCGTCGTTGATCGCGATATAGCGTACTCCGTTTTCGGGAAATACAATCTCTATGAGTTCGCCCGTTTTCAGATAGTTTCTGCCAAGACGGGAAAGGTCTTTGGTAATGACCGTCGCCACTCGTCCGGCTTCCACTTCCTGCAACATCGCTTGCAGCCCCTCGCGCTCAAAACTCACGCCGGAAAATCCGTCGTCCACAAAAAACTTTGTGTTCAAAAAATGGTGTTCGTCCGCATAGCGTTGAAGTATCATTTTTTGGTGCTGTATGCTTCCGCTTTCTCCGGCCTGCATATCCTCTTGACTTAAACGGCAGTAAAGGGCGGTGATTTTATTCGACTGTAACATTAGTCCTCCTTTCCGACAGCCGAATAAACAGGTATAATGTGTTGCTATCATTATACCATATCCCGCCGCCTAATGCACTACTCGGACGCTAAAAATCCCGGATTTCCGGGCTTTTTCTGCAAATCCTTTACAATGAGTTTCTCAATCTTTTTATGGATTGTATCGGTTGCCTTTTCACTCGGCAACGCTTGAACAAGATAGGTGATTTTCCCTATTTTGCGTTCGGTTGTAATTGTCTGTTTTTTATCCATTAGAAAAACCTCCTTTTCCTGTATGGATAAACTATATTCGTCAAAAGGCAAAACGGGCGGTTGTTAGCTGCAACCTCACGGGAGTTTCACCCCGGCCCATGCTTATGGGTGCGCCGCGCAATACTTTGAGGGTGTTCAACGCGGGAGTATCATTGTGCCGCCTTGTATGTCGTCGCCCACAAGCTGCTAAACCTGTTTTACGGCGCGGTAGTTCTCGCTCGACTTTTCCCCAACGGGGAAAAGCGGTCATGGCGTACCCGCCGCCCGGCTCGGTACAGACGGAATGTACCCGTTGCCTGTTATGCTGCGCACCAAAGGCCGCTTTCTTTGTCAAGGAACAATAGGCTTTGTCGGCCTGTAACAGTACACCGTTTCCGATGTGCTGTTACGGAACGACAAATAGCCCATAACGGGAAGCGTGGAAAGGGGACACGCTCCCCGCATGGGCTAAAAGATTATCCTACATGAAAAGCAAGGGTGCGGGTAATAAGGCGCACTTGCAGCCTGTTACGCATTTCCTCGTCCACATAGGAATAGGTATTGCCCGCGTCGTCTTTCAGCGTGCGGGTACAAAGTTTCGCTATGTAACCCTCGTAGTGCTTCAAGATCGCGCACATGGCGGTTGTGTCGCCGTTTGCCGCTGCGGAAATGACAGGGAACGGCAACAGATTTTCAGACTTCCTAACGGTATTCATCATCTGCTTTTCCCTCCAAATACTGTTTGATTTTCGCAAGCGCGGATTTCCTGTGCCGGAAAACCGTCGTGCGTACAACATTCAGCAGTTCGCCAATTTCCGCGTCGCTCATATCCAAGAAGTAGGACAAAAGGATAATGTCGCGTTTCCTTTCGGGCAAAGCGTTAAGGGCTTCGGCAAGCAGTTCATTTTTGACGAGTACATCAAAGCCGGACACTTGAAAACGGAAATAATCGCTTTCGTATTCGTCCGTTGTGAAAAGCTGCGCGAGTTCGCTTTCGCTCAAATCCGAAAAAGTAACTTCGCGTGCTGCGCGTTTCGCAAGAGTGCGGCGGTGGCTTTTCGCTTCGCCGACCAAAGTTTTCTTTGCTAATGCGTCGTACTGATGTTGTATTCTTTCCTTGTCGGAAGAAGATAGCTCCATAGAGTTCACCTCCTTCCCGCGTGGAGTAGAGGACGGGAGTTAAGGGCTTGTCCTCTCTGCCCCTTTCGCTCCGTACCCGTTCGGGAGATGGCTCTTGAGTGCGCTTTTCAGAAAAAAGTTGAAAAAAGCAAAATGCGCCCGTCCGCAAGACGCGGACGGGCGCAAAGGAAATGTAAGCAGTAGCTAAATGTATTGACAGTTCACATTCATAGCCGGAATATCCCGCTTGCGGAGCATAGCTTTTTTTGACCGCAAAGCATTAGGCGGGTTACAGTAAATAAAAATGGACACGGCGATACCTCCCCGATACCGCCGTATCCTTAAAAAAGGGCGACTTTAATACACTACCCGCAATCCATTCTATAATAGGGAACAGCGGCTTTTGCGCAATATTAAATAAAAAAGCCGATAACACATAGGTTTTTTGACCTAATGCGTTATCGGCTCTGCGTCTATGCGTCTGGCACTTTTAATCATTTTTTTTTGAATTTATTATATGTGTTAGCTAACTGTCCACAAGCCGCGTTAATCTCTCTGCCATGAGAAACTCTCATAGTAACTTCAAGTCCTGCTTGCTCTAATTGATGTTTGAATGCAACTATTTCCCGTTTCTGTGGTGCTTTAATTCTTGAATTGCTTGTTGGGTTGTATTGTAACACGTTAATCATAACTTTTTTGCCCCGAAACCATTTTGCAAGTTGTCTTACATCTGAGGGCCGGTCATTTATACCCGGTAAAAGCAAATACGCAAAGACAATTTTGCGATTATGCCTTTCAGAATAGGATAAGGCTTGCTTAACAACATCTTCAATAGCATATATGCGCATGTGAGGAATAATACGATTTCTTGCAGATTGTGTTGCTGCGTGTAAAGATATTGTCAACTGAATTTTAAGATGTTCCTCGCGCAATTTTTTTAATTGATCGACCGGACCAACTGTTGATATGGTAATGCCGTCGGTTGGAAAGTTGAGCCCATATCTATCTCGGAGAATATGGATTGCTTTTATCAAGTTGTCATAATTGAATAAAGGCTCTCCCATACCCATAAAAACGATACGGTTTACTTTTCGACGCAACAATATAATCTGTTGTACGATTTCTGACGATGTTAGATTACGAACAAAGCCATTTCGCCCGGACTCACAAAAAATACAACCAACAGGACAACCGACTTGTGTGCTCACGCAAACAGTTCCACCATCTCGCCGCTTGATAAAAACCGTTTCAATGTATTTGTTGTCTTTCAGTTCGTAAACATACTTTTCAGTATCACTGCTTTTGCAAATATTTTTTACCAACATTGATAGATTTTTTTTGCGTGGTAATTGCTTATATAATTCTTCATATAAGGCTTTTGCTTCATTCTCGCCAATAACTTCCGACATTTCTTTGTAAGTAAATCCGTATGGATCATTCCGTACTTCCGCAGGCGTATATTTAGGTAAACGTTTCATTTTTATATCCTTTCTTCTAAATAATAAAAGTTTGTTTTTCTGTATTTTTGATTACAATCTCTAATTTTTCTACATCAATGATATGCGTCAATTTGCATTTAGGGCAGAAAAGAGGAAAATCTTTTAATACAGTATTATGAAATACTTGAACTCTCGTCTTTCCGTTACAAATCGGACATTTTATCCAATATTTTTTAAGCATTATATTTCACTCGTCCTTTTTACACAAAAAAATGCAGGTCAATCCTCAACATGAGCATTGACCTGCATTTATAATGCACAGAGCAGTACAACAAAACTAAGGCATAGCTTGCACTATGTCTATACTATATCTATACGTCGTTAGTTTTTTGTATAGCATCCGCAAAATAAGCATGACAAAAAAGCCCATGTTGAAAATGGGAAAATCCTTTTTTTCAATGCTTATCTAATACGCATGCTATGCAACATAAACGCCGCCTCCTTTTACATAAATTTTATTTTATCAGAAAATCAGTCTACTGTCAATACACAACAGGAAGTATTTAACCTAATGATATGAATTGTGTGGACATATCCAAAAAGAAAGGTGATCCAAAAAGAAAGGTGAACTGTAAAATGTAACAGGGTGAATGAAAATGGCAAAAAGACCCGTACCATTGTACGACTTTAAGGCTTTCGGGGCAGCTATAAAAGCCGCGAGAAATGAATACGGCGAGAGCCGCAAAAAGGTAAGCGACGAGTTATATATTTCCCCGCGCTACCTTGCGAATATCGAGAACAAGGGACAACAGCCGAGTTTACAGGTATTCTATGACCTTGTAACCCGGTATCATATTTCGGTAGATCAATTTTTCTTCCCGAACAGCAATGCGGAGAAATCCACCGGGCGGCGGCAGCTTGACGCGCTGCTGGACGGTATGAGCGATAAAGGCATACGGATTGTAACCGCAACAGCAAGGGAGATAACGGAAGTCGAAAAAGCAGAGGATTAACCTCACAATATGAGAAATCGGGAGATTGCAGCGCATGGCGGCTGCAATCTTTTTTTGCGCCAAATTAGAAAGAGAGTGTGCAACAAACGCTGCCTTTGAAACGGGATAAGGAGTAGATAGCAAGCACAGCAAACGAGTACCCGTTTGCGGAAAATGCTTGTTGGGATAATCCCAAACCCTTATACCGAAAGGCGGTGCGGAAATGGAAAACCGAAAGAGAAATATACAGATGAAGTTTTACGTTACGGAAGAAGAAAAGCGGCTGATCGACGAGAAGATGAAGCAGCTTCCCATAAAGCAGTATGGGGCATACTTCCGTAAAATGGCGATAGACGGGTATATTCTTGTCGTTGACCGAAGCGACACAAAAGCATATATCCGGGAACTGCAAGCGGTGAGCCGGAACATCAACCAAATTGCAAAACGCGCCAATGCGACGGGGACGGTTTACAGGCAGGATATAGAGGACATTAAAAAGGCGGTGGACGAGATATGGCGGTTACAAAGACGCACCCTATTAAATCAACCTTAAAGGCTGCGATAGACTATATCTTAAATCCCGAAAAGACAGACGGGAAGCTGCTTGCGTCCTCTTTCGGCTGCGGGCTGGAAACCGCCGATATTGAGTTTGCATGGACGCGGGAAGCTGCCGGAGATCGCGGCACACATTTAGGGCGGCACTTGATACAATCCTTTGCGGTGGGAGAAACCACACCGGAAGAAGCGCACAAAATCGGCATGGAACTTGCCGGGGCGGTATTAGGCGGCAAGTATGAGTTTGTTTTGACAACTCACGTCGATAAAGACCATCTGCATAATCACTTGATTTTCAACGCGGTTAGCTTCGTTGACTACAAAAAGTACCATTCCAACAAGCAAAGCTATCACTTTATCCGGCGCACCAGCGACAGGATATGTAAAGAGCATGGGCTATCCGTCGTCGTACCGGGACAGGACAAGGGAAAAAGCTATGCAGAATACACCGCCGAAAAGCAAGGGACAAGCTACAAAGCAAAGCTGAAAACGGCGATAGATACTCTCATTCCCCAAGTGAAAGATTTTGACGAACTGCTGCGCCGCTTGCAGGAAATGGGGTATGAAATCAAACAGGGCAAATACATTTCCTTTCGCGCTGCCGGACAGGAACGGTTTACCCGCACAAAGACGCTCGGCGCGGCCTATACGGAAGAAGCGATAAAGGAGCGTATCAAGGGCGTGTATGTTGCCAAAACAAAAACGCTGCGGGAAGATAAGAAAATCCGGCTTGTCGTCGATCTTGAAAACAGTATCAAAGCCCAACAGTCGGCGGGCTATGAACGGTGGGCAAAAATCCATAATCTGAAACAGGCTGCTAAAAGCATGAACTTCCTAACCGAAAACAAGATTGAGTATTATAGCGAACTTGAAAGCAAGATAGCCGATATTATGACCGCCCATGACGCGGCGGCAAGGGCGGTTAAGGACGTAGAGCAGCGTATGTCTGATTTGTCGCTGCTTATCAAGCACACGACCACATACCGACAATTAAAACCGATTTACGAGGAATACAAGAAGTCGCGGGACAAGGAAAAGTATCTGCGGGGGCATGAAAGCGAAATTATCCTGTTTGAAGCTGCGGGCAAGGGCATTAAAGGAAATGCAGATAAAGAAGCTGCCCGATCTCGCCGCGCTGCGCAAGGAGTATAGCAGCTTAAACGACAGAAAGCAAATTGTATGAGGATTACCGCCAAGCGAAAAAGCAAATGCAAGAATACGGCATTGTCAAAAAGAACGTCGATAGTATTCTTTACCCGTCCCAAAGCAGGGCGCGGGAGCAGGAGCGATAAGGCGCAAAACATGGGGTGGCAAGTGGAACGTTAAGGGCTGAAAACGCCTGTGTTTCTGCGGCTTCCAGCGCGGGGAAACAGCATAGACGATAAAGTATATTCAAACCCGCAAAAACGGCTTTCTAATTGTCCACGCAAGGACAAAAAAAGAACAGGGGCGCGGTGCCGGAAATCGGCAACCGCGCCCCTGTTTTCTATGGGCTATTCCTCGTCGGTCAAGATAAACTCCCTTTCGGAAAACTCGCTGTCCGTCATGGCTTGCAGCTTGTTCACCGCTGCGGCGGCAAGCTGGCGCATATCCTCGTCCATGTAGGGCATGGCGGCAAGGATATTTTCAAGCGTTGTTTCCCGGCTGTCCTCGGCGTAGATCGCAACAATGTTTTCTTCCTCAATGGTAAAGCGGGTATTCATGCTATCAAACCTCCAAATCCTTTTTATGCTCTTTCTGTTTATCTTTCGGCTGCTGCGCCGCCTGTTTCTTGTATTCGTCCAGCTTCTTCAAAATGGACGGTTTTTTCTGCGGCTGTTCCCGTTTCTCGGCTTTTACCGCTTTTGCAAGGTCGGTAACGGAAATCGCTTCCCCCGCCTTTGCCCGCTGCTCAAAATCTGCAACGGTGGGCGTTTGCGGCGTATTGTTGATAAGCCCGTCAAAATTGTTGTCGTTCTGCTCTATGGTGTCCTCGACGTGCTTTAAGGGATTATCCCGCTGCGGCTGCTCGGCGGCTATGGCATAAGCCTGTGTGCCATTCCCCATAATGAGATACTTCCCGTCCTCCGACGCATGGTGAAAACCAAATCCCGCCGCTTCGATCTGTTCACGGCTCATATCGGTAATATGAAAATTGCCCCTCGGCGTTCTAACGGTTTCACCCGTCAAAAGGCTGTCGGGGGTCGCTTCCGGCTGCTGCTTTTCAAGCTGCCCGTCCTTGTAGGAATATCCTTGCGCCGCGATTGCTTCAAGGGTCTTGCCCGTAACGTCGCCATAAATCCGCTTGTCTGCGTCAACCAGCATTTGCAAAGTGTCTTGTACGGTGTCGGACAAGGCTTGCTGCTGTTCGGGCGGCAGCTTGTCAAATACGGGGGTCTGCTGCTCCTGCAAAAACTCCGGCACTTGCTGAAAACCGATACTGTCTACATAGTGGGCGGTGTCCTCGTCGTTCTGATGAAGCACAACAATGTCGGAAACGGAAAGGCTATGCCCCTTGAAATCGGCGGGGTGGTCGATATTAAACCTTTCCCAAATGTCGCCCAGCGTCATATCCTTTGTAAGCGGTGCAGTATAGACGAGTTCATAATTTACCCGGTCAATGGTAAGTCCAGCCGCTTGCAGACGGTCATAAGGCTCAAAGCGCAAGTCCCTTGTTTCGTCCCCGCGCTTTAACTGATAAATGGAAAAGGTATCGCCCTGCTCCTGCTCGGCTTGCCGCTGCTGCTGCAACTCGGTAAAATGCCCCTCAATCTCGGTAATGAGTTCCTTTGCGGTGGTCTGTATTGTTTCAAGGGACGCTTTTAACTCGGTCATTTCCTTGCCGCTGCTCCAACCAGCCACATAGCCGAAAGAGTAATCGGAAGTATCAAGGCCGAAATGCTGGCAAACCGTATAAGCGACGCTTTCCGCTTCTACCTCGCAGGTATGGCGGTCAACGCGGTTTTGCTGCTCCGGCGGGGCGTTTAAGTCTACGTCGTGCAGCTTCGCATGGGCGATTTCGTGAATGGCGGTCTTTACCGCCTGTAATTCACTCACGCCCTCTTTGATTGCAATACGCTTGTCGGTCAAACTGAAATACCCATTTGCGCCGTTTGTGATCTGCTCAAATGCAATCGGGACGGGGGGACGCTTTTTCAAGGGCGAAAAAATCCTCGTACTGCTCCACATCGGCAAGCAGCGGTTTAACGGAAAGGTCGGGAAACTCCTTGCCCTCGGTCTGCGAAATATCAAAGACGGTTATAACCTTAAAGGCGGGGACGGTGATTTCCTTTTCTTCCTTTACCACTTTTCCCTCGCGGTCAAGCATGGGCTTTCTCGTTTCGGGGTCGATTTTATCAACCAGCTTTTTCACCTTGTAGGGCGCGGGGGCAAAGATTTTAATGCCTTTCTCGCCTTTCTTTACATGGCGGTCAAACTCTTTCTGCCATTGTCGGAAGCCCATTACCAAATTGCCGCCCTGCATGGCAATTAGGATAGTGTTATTCAAGCTGTAATCGTGAAACTTCGACATGGCAGTAAGAAACTCTTTGTAGCGGTCGCTGTCAAAAATCGCCTGTACGCCCTGTTCCAAACGCGCGGTGATCTCCTTTACCTTTTCGGCGGGCTTTTCGGAAGTAAGGATAATGGGGACGACGGGGCGGGGCTGCTGCGGCTCTGCGGCCTGTGCGTCTGCTTGCTGCGTTTCGGCTGCGTCCATATAGGCTTTGTCCTGTTCGCCGCGCTCCGGCTGCGGGTAACTCATAATGCGGTATTCTTCCGGCACTTCGCGCCCCTCAAACTGCCGTTCCCACTCGTCGCCGCTTTCCACGATATAGCCGTACTCGGTAAACGCGCCTTTTTCCTGCGCGGCAGCGTTCCTGCCAAAAGTAGAAAGGTCAATGCCGCCTTTCCATTCTTCGGGCATTTGTACCATGCCGGATTGATTTAAGTAATAGTCGCCCAAATCGTGGTAGTTATGTACTTCGGGGATATGGACGTAGAAATCCACGTTGTAGGTGAAGTCAATTACCTGTCCAATATTTGCAAGCCCGTTTTTCTGCTGCAAGGCTGCGTTCAGCTTGCCAACCTCGGCGGGGTCAAGCTGTTCGAGCCGCGCCGCAAGAAAATTGAGTTCGTCCACGTCGGCGGCGCATACCATTTCATAAGGCAAGGCAATATGTTTCTCCGGGTCGTCGGAATAGCCGCGAATGGAAAAATCCTGCGGGTTGTCGGCGGTAATGCCGACGTTCCGCATAGCTTCGTGCAACTGCTCCTTTGTGGCGGGCATATCCAGCCAATAGCCGCCGGGGTCGCCCGCGTCAAAGCGGCTGCGGTTGCCTATCATAATAGAAAACTGTTCGCTCATGTGTTCACGCTCCTTTTCCTGCCCGGTATTTTCGGGGATAGCTGCCGCCTGTTGCTGCTGCGGGGGTTCTTCGCCCTCTATGGTGTAGTCCGGCATGAGCATACCGTTTACTTTGAAATAGTCGGCGTACTCCTGCGGGATAGGCGGGGAGATTTCCGTAAACAGACGGTCATACGCTTTGATACGCCCATTCAGATACTTTTCCATAGCTGCCTTGTCGGTGAAAACCTTTCTATCTTGTCCGGCAATCTTCGCTTGGGTTCTGCTTGGGCTGTTGGTGCGCACGCTCCATGTAAGCGTCCATGAATACGGGATAGATTTCTGCGCTTCTTTGTCGTAGCGGGTATTCTCGTAAATGTAGTAATTCATCTGATATACCCGGTTGCTGCGAATATGGCGGTTATGCTCGGTGGTCTGCCACTCGTTAGCGGTGTGCTGGACGTGCGGCGTTCTCACATATTCAAGTGTTTTATCCAGCAAAAGCGTTCTTCCCGCCTGTTCTTCCCATGCGGCGGCGCGTTCTTTAAGGTCGTCAAAAATCGCCTGTTCTGCCGCCGCGCTTTCGCTGCGCATGGAAAGTAGCTGCGCAATCGGCAAGGAAGCATAAGGGGCAATCTCCCTGTCCTTTGCTTCAAAATATATCCGGCGTTCTATCCGCATGGTTTCGGCGGTTTCCAATTTGTCATGGTCGTATGAGGAATACGGCATATTCTTTCATCACGTCCTTTCTCGGTCATATAAGGGTTTGGGACTATCCCAACAAGCAAAATGCCCGCGCTCTCTATGGGAAGCGCGGGCATTTCTCGCAAACGGGTACTCGTTTGCTGTGCTTGCTATGTAGTTGTTTTTATCCGTAAACGCCTGTTTCTCTCGCTTTGGGCTTTCTGTCTGCGGCGTATCTTTGCCGCGCAATCGGGGCAGTATTTCGCCCGGTTGCTGCCCGCCGCAAACGTGCTGCCGCATACCGCGCAACGCTTCAAATCGGTTTCCCCGCTGCGGGTGATCTGTTCGCAAAGCTGCCTGTCGGCGGGTAATACCGCTTCGCGGAAATAGCGGCATAGCAGCGAATAGCTGATACTCTGCACACAAACGCAAGTTTCCCCGTCGTCCAGCAGCAGACAATTCCCGCAATCGTTGTTTGCACAAGCGGCGCGGGTCATTTTCTTTACGGCGCGGTATTGCTTTTCATCAAGCCTTATCATTTTCGGTTCTGCTCGACGCGGAAGTTTACATACTTGCCGCCTGTGTCGGCAAGCAGCACAACTCCGTCAAAGGTCTTTCCCGTCTTGGTCGAGTACATACCTTTGATTTTTACCTTTCCGTCTTTCAAAAGGGCGGCGGCAATCGCCTTTGTGAAAGCCTTTTTGCGCTGCTCAAAAAAGCGGTCATTCTTCCACATCACAAAGCTGCAAGCCCTGTCGGAGCAGTAAAAGTTTTTCTTGCCCTCGTAAACCGCCGCGCCGCAACGGGGGCAAGTGCCGATTGCTTCCCGCTGCGGGGTAAACAGCTTCGCTTTATCCTCGGAAATCGCGGAATAGGTCTTGACAAGCCCCGCTGTCATTTCCTCAATCCCGCGCATGAAGTCGGCGGGGCTGTCGCTGCCCTTTGCAATCCCGGTAAGGCGGGTTTCCCATTCTGCCGTAAGCTGCGGGGACGTAAGGACTTCGGGCAGGATAGCGGCAAGGTTATACCCGTCCTTTGTGGGGATTAGCTTTTTGCCCTTGCGCTCGGCAAAGCCCGCGCTAATGAGTTTTTCAATGATACCCGCCCGCGTTGCGGTAGTGCCTAACCCTTTGCGCTCTGCGTCCTCCGGCGTTTCTTCCTTGCCCGCGTTCTCCATAGCGGACAGAAGCGTATCTTCGGTAAATGCCTTTGGGGGCTGCGTGTAACGCTCGGAGATCTCCGCTGCCGGATTGTCAAAGGTCTGCCCCTCGGCAAGCGGCGGCAAAACGGTTTCCGGCTCTGCGTCCTCGTCCTGTTCCTCGGACGCGGCGCGGGACAGCTTTTCAATCTCACGCCACCCCTCGCAAAGCTCGTCTTTCCCTTTGCGGTAAAGGTATAACCGCCGCAAGAGATAACCGCCGTAACCGCTTCATATTCATAGGGCGCGGCTGCGGCGCAAAGCAGCTTCGCGCATACAAGGGTCATAAGTTTTGTTTCGCTGTCGGTAAGGGAAGAAAAGCCCGTTTTCAAAAACTCGGCTGTCGGCAAAATAGCGTGGTGGTCGGTTACTTTGCTGTTGTCGCAAACCCTTGTAAGGTCTGCTTGCAGCTTCACGTCCCGCATAAAGGGAAGCAGCGAACAAAGCCCGGTAATGAGTTCCTTTGTGCTGCGCTGCATATCGGAAGTGATATATTTGCTGTCGGTGCGGGGATAGGTCAAAAGCCGCTTTTCGTAGAGGGCTTGCGCATAATCAAGGGTCTGTTTCGCCGTAAACCCGTACAGGCGGTTGGCTTCGCGCTGCAACGCGGTAAGGTCAAACAGCTTCGGCGGTGCAACGGTCTTTTTCTCTTTTTTGAGGGAAGTACAAACGGCTTGCGATTTCTCGCAAGCCGCTTTCATCTGCTGCGCCGCCGCTTCTTCGTTCAGCCTTTCGGACAAAGCCGAAACACCGCCCGCGTCCAGACGGACAACATGATATTTTTCTTTCTTAAAACTGCTGATCGCATAGTCGCGGTTTACCAGCATGGTAAGGGTGGGCGTCTGCACTCTGCCGACATTCAGCGTTTTGTGATAGAGGATAGAGAAAAGGCGGGTCGCGTTAATCCCGACAAGCCAATCTGCCTTTGCTCTGCAAAGCGCGGATTGATAGAGGTTGTCATAGCTGCGCCCGTCTTTGAGGTTTGAAAAGCCCTCGCGGATTGCGCTTTCTTCCATGCTGCTAATCCAAAGGCGGGAAAAGGGCTTTTGGCAATTTACCTGTTCGTAGACAAATCGAAAAATGAGTTCTCCCTCGCGCCCGCTGTCGCACGCATTGACAATCTCGGAAACGTCGCTGCGGTGCATAAGGTCTTTGAGTACGGAAAACTGCTGCTCCTTGCCGCTGGCAACGGTAAACTGCCAATCCTGCGGGACAATGGGGAGATCGTCATACTTCCATTTTCGGTACTGCTCGTTGTAGGTTGCCGCGTCTGCAAGGCTAATCAAATGCCCGATACACCACGACACAAGGTAGCCGCTGCCCTCAAAATATCCGCTGCGCTTTTCATTCGCGCCAATAACGGCGGCAATCGCCGCCCCGACGCTCGGTTTCTCTGCAATTACAAGTTTCATACTTCCTCGTCCTCCTGCTCGGTTTCTAATTCTTCCTCGTCGTCCTCGTCAAAATCGAGATCGTCAAGGTTGCTGCTGCCTTTTGCCGCGTCCTTTTTGAGCTTCATAATCTTAAAGTAATAGAACGCGCCGCCGCTTACTGCGGCAAGAAGCAGCACGACAAGCAGAATACCCATGCCGCCGCCTTTTTCTTCCTCCGGCGGCTGCTCGGTTTCTTCCGGCTCCGGCTCGGCTTCCTTGCCCGCGCACTCGCTCATATTGACGCTGCAAACGGGGCAATCGGTGTTGACGCTTCCGGCAACGCATTTTTCAGTACAGCTACAAGCGGGGGCTTCGGTCTGTTCGTCCTCCATAAGCTGCAAAAGGTCTTTTTCATCAACTTGATTGAGGAAATGGACGGTGTTTTCTCCGTCCTCGGCGCGGTCAATGATGATGTAAAAATAGTTTCCGTTTTTCGTAACGACGGTAATAAACTGCTTATCGCCGGACGCTTCGCCCGTTATGTCGTCCACAAGGCTCATGTTGCCCTCCGGCGTTAAAGGCTGCGGCTCATAGCCGCCCGTCGTTTCTTCCGGCTCGGTTTCGGTTACGGGGGTAGGCGGCTCGTCGCTCACGTCACCGCCGCCCGCAAAAGCGGTAACAGAAAAGCCGCCCATGAGTACAAGGGCGGCAAGCAAAGCGGTAACGCTGCGGAACAGTTTTTTTATGCTTCATCTTCGGTTTCCTCCTGTTCGTCGGTATAGTCTGCGTCCGGCTGCGGCAAAGCAATTTCGCCGCTGGCGTAAGCGGAGAGGAACGCGGCAAGCTGCGCCCCGTCAAGGTGTACCGCTTTCACCATTTGAACGATCTGCGCGTTTTCTTCCTCGATTTTCTGCGCTTCAAGGTCTTTCAGTCTTTTTTGGTATTCAAGGATTTTCGCCCTCGTTTTCTCAATATCCCGTTCGATACGGTCAAGTTTCGTGTTTGCCATAGAAATAAACTCCTTTCAAAGTCAGTTGTAATGTAGCCGCCCATAGGCGTAAAAATGGGATTGCCAATAGCTTGTATCAAGTTTTGCGTATTGTATCGGGTCGCCACAATGCAGCATGACGGGGCTTCCGTCCCCGTCCTCGCCAACGTAGATACCCACATGAGATACGCCCGGTGTGTCGTATGTACCCGTAAAGAAAACCAAATCCCCCGGCTGCGGGTTGGAAACGCGGGTTGAAATGTTGTAAAGCCCCTGCGCCCCAAGTCTGCCCGTATTGTATAGGCCGCTGTTCGTCAACACATAACTCACAAAGCCGCTGCAATCAAAAGAGGTTTCCGGGGTGCTGCCGCCCCACACATAAGGAAAACCGACATACTTTTCCGCTTCCTCAATGAGCCGCGCAAACTGTTCATCTTCCAGATAGGCGGGCGGGATTTCATAATCCGCTGGCGGGTTTTCATAGTATTTTGAAATATAGCCGGATTGCGGGAAAAGGTCGGGTCTGTTCCCAAGCGACGACATATACATAGCGTACATGGATAGCTGTTCCTCGCCCATAATGTAAACGGGAACATGGGAGAGGTTGAAGTTTTCCAAATCCACATTGAGAATGTAATAGTTATAGGCTACTTCAACGTCGTATTCGTTGCCCTCGCTGTCCGTCCGCGTTTCGGTGCGGTAGCGTACCTCGACTTCCTCCGTAACCGTCAAGATATACTGTTTATCAAAGAGCATTTCAAGGGTGCTTTGCGCTTCATCGAGAGTAAACACGCCCTCATGCCAAGCGGAGAGGATAGAGATTAGCACATACGGGTCATGCTCGATCTCGTCAGCCGTTACCCGGTATTCGTCATAGCCGGGGTATTCGCTTTCGATGTTATCCAGCATATCCTGTAACTCGGCTTCCATAGCGACATACGCGCTTTCTGCGCCTGTAATATCCGCGTCCTCGGAGAGATAGGACGACGCAATCAAGCCGCTTCCGCTGTTGCCGCCGAACAGGGAACAAGAGGACAAGCCGCCGAAAAACAGAAGCACGATAAAGGCAATCCCGCCCACAATCAAGCAGCCTTTCCAATGCCGGACGACAAAGAACGTCGCCCGTTTGGTTTCCTGCGCGGTTTTCTTCGCCGCCTTTGCGGTGGCTTCGGCGGTCTTTTTCACCTTGCCGCCCGTTTTCAACGCCTTTGCATACTGCTTTTTAATGCGCTGCTTTTGCCAAAAACGGGAAATCGGGTTAGAGTGCGCAAGGGCGGGGTTATCATGCAGCGCCTTTTGATAGAGGAAATCGGCGTTTGCCTTTGCTGCCTTTTTCTCGGCTGCTGCCGCCGCCCGGTAAGGTTTCAGCTTATGGCTGCGTATGCCGCGTTTTACTGCCCGCGTCGTCATGCCGCCCGCTTTCTCGCCCACAAGTTCTATCCTGTGTCCGCTTTCCACACCGACGTTTTCTTTCTCCACCTCATAGATTTTTCCATGTACGGCGGCGTCCAATTCCTGCGCCGGACGGGATAACGGGTTATGACGCAACTTGCCGTTTGGGGGCTTATCCGTTTTTTCAAAAGCAAGGCGCGTCTTTGCTTTGCCTTTGGCTTCGTCAAAAACGCGCTCTTTCTTGATTTTGGTCTGCTTGGGGATAGCCGCCCGCGCTTTGTCTAAACGGTCAGCCGCCGTATCGGATTTTTTGATTGCCTTTTGCAGGTCCGGCGTTGCCCGTTCCGCTTCGGAAAACTGCAAGCGGGAAGAATGGGTTTTAGGCTGCGCCGCGTCAAGGGCTTTTTTCTTCCGCGCCTTTTGCTGCGTGTCGCTCAATCTCTGCGCCGATATGCTGCACAACCTTTTCCGCTGCCGCGCCTGCGGGCTGAATAGTTTTCCTCCTGCGGCCTTTCGCTGATACTGGACGTTTCGCCCGTCGTGAGGTTTTCCGCAACCGCACCGTCGCGGGTCATTTTCTGCGTTACCTTGTCCGGGGCTTTCCATTCCTTGCTCATGGGCTTTCACCTCCAATCCGCTGTTTCGCAAGGTTACAGTATTCGGGGTTGATCTCAATACCAATATAGCGGCGGTCAAGGCTTTTTGCCGCCGCTGCGGTGGTTCCGCTGCCTAAAAACGGGTCAAGGACAATCCCGCCGACGGGACAGCCCGCCAAAATGCACGTTTCCGCAAGTTTCGGCGGGAAAGCTGCGAAATGCCCGCCGCGATAGGAAGCTGTGTTGATCTGCCAAACGTTGCGGCGGCTGCGGACGGGGCATATCAACTCATCGGCGTATGCGCCCTTTTCGCGGGGGCGGTTGATTTTCTGCGGTTGGTTTTGCCCCGGAACAGTAACGTTATACTTGTTTCCTTTGCTAACTCCGCTTTTCAGCCGACCCGCCGTTGTGAGGGCTATCGGCTCGGCTACCGCTTGCCAATCGTAAAAATACTTCTTTGACTTGGTAAGCAGAAACACATATTCATAGCAGCGGGTCGGCCTGTCCCGCGTGCTTTCCGGCATGGGGTTCCCCTTATGCCAAATGATAGAACTGCGCAAATACCAACCGTCGCCCCGCAAGGCAAGGGCTACAAGCCACGGAATACCGATTAGGTCTTTCGGCTTGCAGCCGGGGGCGCGGTGGTTTACCGCCACTTGCTGCCCGTTCCTGCCTTTGGGGTATTTCGGGTCTTGGTGGTCGGCTTTGCTGCCTGTGCCGCAATAAGTGTCCGCGATATTCAGCCAACAAGTACCCTCCGGCGTAAGCACCCGCTTTACCTCATGGAAAACCGCCGTAATGCGGGAAACATATTCCTCCGGCGTTGCTTCCCGCCCGATCTGCCCGTCTGTGCCGTAATCGCGCAAAGCATAGTAGGGCGGGGACGTTACGCAACAATCCATACAGTTATCCGGCAAGGTTTGAAGTACCTGCAAGCTGTCGCCGCAATAGATTTTGTCCGTTTCTATCCTCATGCCGACACCTCGCCGGGTTTGGTCGTCATGACGCGATAGAGTTCTGTATTTTGCGGGAAACGGTCAATAAAGGGCAAAATCACGTTGCCGTAGAAAATAAGCCCCTCGCCCGCTTCGGAATGGGTTACATAGGTCATTTGCTGCTGCGAAATGTTAAGCTGCTTTGCAAGGATTTCCCTGTCGCCCTGGGCTTGGTTGAGCATATACACAAAGTCCGAGTTTTCAAAGATGTTCTCCACCTCGCGGGACGACAACAAATCTTTCACGTTTTGGGTGATACCTGTCGGAATACCGCCCCACTTTCTAAAACGCTTCCAAATCTCAACGCTGTACGCTGCGGTCTGTTCCTCTTTGAGCAGCAAATGAAACTCGTCGATGTAATACCGCGTCGCCTTGCCCTCGCTGCGGTTTACCGTTACTCTGTTCCATACTTGGTCTTGGACGATAAGCATACCGACTTTTTTAAGCTGCGTACCGAGTTCCTTAATATCAAAGCAGACAAGGCGGTTATGAATGTCAACGTTTGTCCTGTGGTTAAAAATGTTCAAGCTGCCGTTTACATAGAGTTCCAATGCCGCCGCGATACGCTGCGCTTCCTTTTCCGGCTGCTTCTTGATTTCGTCGTAGAGGTCGCCCAAAATCGGCATATTTTTAGGCTTCGGGTCGGCAAGGTAGTTGCGGTACACGCTGATAACAGCGCGGTCAATCAAGGTCTTTTCAACAGCTTCCAGCCCGTTTTTACCTCCCATAATCAACTCACAAAAGGAAAGGATAAAATCGCTCTTTAAGGCTATGGGCGTGTCGCCCTCGCTGTAATTGAGGTTAATATCCATAGGGTTAATGTACTGCGTGCTGTTCTGCGAAACCTTGATAACCTGTCCTTTCAAACGTCCGACAAGGGGATAATATTCGGCTTCGGGGTCGCAAATGATAATGTCGTCGGACGTGATAAGAAAAGCGTTTGTGATTTCGCGTTTTGCAGAAAAACTTTTGCCGCTGCCCGGTGTGCCGAGTATCAAGCCGTTGGGGTTTTTCAGCTTCTTTCGGTCGCACAAAATCATGTTGTTGGAAAGGGCGTTTAAGCCGTAATACAATGCTTCGCCGCTTTGGAACAGCTCTTGCACCGTAAAGGGAACGAAAACGGCGGTGCTGCTGGTCGTCAAGCCGCGCTGGATATGGATAAGGTTTTCCCCCAACGGGATAGAGGACATAAGCCCCTGTTCCTGCCGGTAGTCAAGGCGGGTCAAAATGCAGTTGTATTTCTGTGCGATTGCCGCCGCCCCAAATACTTCGTTATCCAATTTCTGCTTGGTATCTGCAAGGTTTAAGACAAGCAGCGTGAGCAGAAACATTCTTTCGTTGCGGCTCTGCAAATCGCGGAGTAGGTTTTTTGCTTCCCCGCCGTAGGTGGCAAGGTCAGACGGAATAATATCCATGTCGTAGCCGCTGCGGATTGCTTTCTTTTGTTCCTCAATCTTCATGCGGTCAAGGTCGGTGATCTTGCGCTTAATCGTCTTGATTGCTTCGTTGTGGTCGATACTCTGAATGTGCAGATTAACGATAATCCCGTTTTCCGCGTCCATGAAGTCGGCAAGCATACGGTCGGAGAGTTCCGGCGCGACGATCTGCAAAAAGGAAACCGCACCAAACTTGCCGCCCATTTGAAACATTCGCCCGTCGCCAAATCGGAAAGAGGACGGGGCGATAAAGTCCTTGACGGAAAGCCCACTTGCGGGTAGCCATTCCCACGCAAAGTTAAAGCGTTCCCCGTCCGGGTGAAAAATCCCATGCAGCACTTCAAGACGCTGTTTCCCGTCCAATACCCGCGCCGCCGCGCCGATCACCTTAAAATGGTTGAGGGTGTCCGTTTCAATGCGGGCAAGACGCGCCCGCGCCGATCTAATGTCCTTTGCTTCAACGGTAAAGGTGAGAAACTTGGTTTTGATAAGCCCGTTGTTTCCGCGTTCAAGCTGCGTCCTAAGCATTTCGGTGTATTCTGCTCTGATACTGTCGAAGTCGTCATTCTGCGGTGCAATCGTGATACTGTTCTTAAAATCGTCCTTGTTCGCATGGCGGCTGATTAGGGAAAGCTGCACGCTGATAGAAGCGTCGAACGAGTTATACATATCGCAAAGGGCTTCAAAAATGGCGGTTTTGTCGTCCGGCTGCGCAAGCTGATAATTTATATCCTCAAACTCAATGCACTTGGAATACCGCCCGTTTGCAAGGCGGCAAATCCCGTCCTTATACATTCGCTCAAACGGTATGCTGTCCTGCGCCGTATGGGGCTTCCCGTCGCCCTTTGCCTGTCGGATAAGGGTATCTATCTGTTTTCTTTCCTGTCGGGAAAGTTTACGCTTTTCGTTTTGGGTGTTTTTCTTTTCCTTTGACAATCGCCCGTACCTCCTTATCTAATTGCTCTTGCCGCGCAAGGGCGGCATAAAAATTGTTGGTCTGATAAGGTCGCTCTTTGGGGCGAAGAAACTTCACTTCCACAAATTGCCGAATAATCACTTCCAGCGGTTGCCCGTTTTTCTCGTACATGGCAAGCAAAAACATAGGCAGCATGGCAAGCACCATGCACAATGCCGCTGCGCTCGTTCCAACGCTGCCTTTTACCAAAAAGAACAGCGGCAGTCCGATTGCTACCGCCGCGCTGAAACAAATTAGCTGTCGTTTGGTAAGGTTGAACATTACCTTGCTTTTGATTTTTGTTAAGTCCTTTGGGACGGTTACATACGCCATTTCAAACCTCCTTTCTGCCCGGAATGTAATCTTCAAAGCGGGGAACAGCATAGAAAAGCCGCTTGTTGTTTACCCACCGTTGCAAATGGCGGGTAACAGGCGGGGCGGTTGGACGCTCGTAAATCATCACATACGGGTCAAAGCCCATAGCCCGCAAGGTGTTCACGCGGTATAAATCCTGTTCGTGAGTGCTGCCGTAGTTGGTAAGAACATACACGCGCCGCTGGCGGCTGCTCTTAATAGCTGTCAAATCCAAAAAACGTTGGAAATACCCGGTCAAGTCCTCGTCGGGATTATCCCATGCAAAATGTACCGCTTTTATCCGTACCCGATTTAACAGGCTGACATTATCCCTGTTCACAAGGCGAATATCCAGCCCTTGCGAAAAATCCACCCATGCGCGGCTTCGTATAAGCTGCTCAATGAGATTTTCATGGTCGGGACAGGCAAGCAGATTAGCGTCCATGATTTTTATTTCCGGCTGCCATTTCCAAAACTCGGACAAATCCGCAACCTTAACGCTTTTGCGTCCCTCTTTACCGCTGACAATGCAAAACCCGCAATTTCTCGGACAACCCCGGCTTAAAAAGCCGTAAGCAATCCCGAAAAACTGCGGGTAGATTGAATAATCCGGGTAACTGTGTTCCACTTCCGGCGGCAAGCGGTTTTTCGTGTCGTAGCCCGTACCGCCGAAAATGACCTGTTCCGCGTTGGTAACGGTTATCGTGTCTTTGGAATAGGTGTCCGTAAAGACGCGGCTTTTATATACAAGGTCGTACCGCTCCTTTGTGTTCCACCATTCCACCGTATGCCCCTTTGCTTTATGATACGCGGATAGCTTCATCAAGCAGAGGTTGGGGAAATTATGGCTGTCAACGTCGATTAAGCCGATTTTCAAATCATAACTCACCCCCTTAATGTGCCGAAAAGACGCTCTTTGCAAGGCTCCCTGTTTTGAAAAGGGTAAAGCACAAGAGGACGGTATAGCCCATGCAAGCCCAGATCGCGCCGGATATGTCGTCGGTCGCTGCGATTGTCTGTATCAACACCGCATAAATGCCGACACACACCAAAATCAAAAACGCTTGAAAACCAAGCGCAAGCAAAGATTTTAAGTAATTCTGTCCCATGCTGCCCCATTCGTGATTTACCATTGTTGCCATCGGGATAGGGGCAACGCTCGTTACAAGATATATTTCAATCATGCGCCCATACACCACAAGCATAATGCAGATTGACAGGGCTTTCATGGTAAGCCCTACAAAGAGGGATTGAAACCATAACCCCAAAAGACCGCCCACGCTCATAGCGTCGAGTTTTGCTTCAATGTCGGTAATGACAGTGGTAACGTCTATGCTTGTATCGGATATGATAACCCCCGCGCTCTGATTGACGACGCTCTGCGTAACGTCAAAAACTCCCATGACGATATTCCAAGTATTTGTTACCAGCAGCACCGCAACAAAGGTTTTGAAAATCCATTTGAAGAAAATCCAAGTGTCGAGATCGTGCAGATTGTTTTTCTTCAATTACAAGCTGGATTAGTTCGTAGCACATGACAAAGGTAATGATAACGCCCGCAATCGGTACAATGACGTTTTCCGAAAGGCTGCGTATCATGTTGAATATGCCCGCGTTCCACCCGGCGGGGGTCGTGCCGACTTGCGTTGCAATTTCTCCAACCTCTGTATTTACGCTGTCAAACAAGCCGGAGAGGTTCGATAAAATCCCGTCTGTCAAAATGCCGCGAAACCAATCTTCAATCATCTGCCATATCAAAAGTTAATCCCTCCTTTCCCGCGCCCTCCCGTTTCCGAGAGGGCGCGGCGGGTGGTATTTGTTTTAGGCATTATCCAAAAAGTTTGGAAAGAAGCGGAACAAGGGTGCCGCCGATCAACGCGACGCCACCGCCCGCCATAAGCTGTTTTATCCCCAATTAGGTGTAAAACTCTGCTCGATGGCGGGCGGCGGTGTCGCCCTCATCGGCATCACCCTTGTACCTCTGCTCTCCGGCCTGTTCGGTTGATCGTCTGGCGGTGATCGCTTATGGGCGGCATACTCGACAAACTCGATGAATGGCTCCGAGGGCTGCTCATTGAGGGGATCACGGGAAACCTGTCGGGCATGTTCGATACGGTCAATACCAAAGTAGGCGAGATCGCCGGTGAAGTGGGACAGACGCCGCTGGCATGGAACAGCGGCGTCTTTTCTATGATCCGAAACCTCTCTGAAACGGTGATCGTTCCAATCGCCGGGGTTATCCTGACATTCGTAATGTGTTATGAGCTGATCCAGCTTGTGACAGAGAAAAACAATCTGCACGATGTAGATACCTGGATGTTCTTCAAGTGGATTTTCAAGACCTTCTGTGCCGTTCTCATTGTGACGAACACATGGAATATCGTCATGGGTATCTTTGATGTGGGGCAAAGCGTTGTGAACAGCAGCGCAGGCGTCATCATCGGAAATACCTCCATTGATATCAGCAGTGTCATCACGGATATGGAGGCGCAGCTTGAAGCCCTGGGCACGGGAGAACTGTTCGGGCTGTGGTTCCAGTCCCTTTTCGTGGGGCTTACCATGAACGCCCTTTCCATCTGTATCATGCTTGTCATCTACGGCCGCATGATCGAGGTGTATTTGACAACTTCCGTTGGACCAATTCCGCTTGCCACTATGACGAACCGGGATTGGAGCCATACAGGACAGAACTACTTGAAATCCCTATTTGCATTGGCGTTCCAGGCATTTCTAATCATGGTGTGCGTGGGAATCTACTCTGTTTTGGTACAGAGTATCGCCACGGACGGAAATATCTCAGGCGCGATATGGGCCTGCATGGGCTACACGGTCCTGCTGTGCTTCGCCCTGTTCAAGACCGGCAGCCTCTCTAAGAGCCTGTTCGGAGCGCATTAAGGAGGCTTGATAAATTGGCGTATGTAACCATTCCAAAGGATTTGACGAAAGTAAAATCCAAAGTGCTGTTTGGGCTTACCAAACGGCAGCTTATATGTTTCGGAGCGGCGGCACTCATCGGAGTACCGCTTTTCTTTTTGCTCAGACGCACGGCCAGCAACAGTGCCGCCGCGTTCTGCATGATTATCGTCATGCTCCCGTTCTTTCTGCTCGCCATGTATGAGCGGCACGGCCAACCTCTTGAGGTGGTGGCCGGACAGATCATCCGCTGTATGTTCCTGCGGATGAAAGAACGGCCTTACCAGACAAACAATTTCTATGCAGCCCTGGAGCGTCAGGCTCAGGCGGAAAAGGAGGTGAAAGCCATTGTTCAGAAAGCGAAAGCCAAAGCCACAGGCACAACAGGCGGCAAAACCCGCGGTAAAGCTGACCGCCGCAGAAAAGCGTGAGATCAGCCGTATCCTGGAAACTGCCAGAGGCGACGGCAAGGTACATTCCGCACAGGACACTTTACCGTTCCGCCAGATGTACCCGGACGGCCTGTGCAAGCTGGACGATCACACTTGGTCGAAGTGTATCGAGTTCGAGGATGTGAATTATCAGCTTGCAAAGCCTGACGACCAGACGGCGATCTTTGAAGCCCTCTGCGATATGTATAACGCCCATGACGCTTCTATCGGGATGCAGCTCTCCCTTGTGAGCCGCCGCATGAACCGGGAGGATTTTGTGAAGCGTATCGAGATCGCAGCGCAGGGAGATCACTTCGACCATATCCGTGAGCTTTACACGCAAATGCTCCGCAAGCAGCTTGAACGGGGCAACAACGGTCTTATCAAAACAAAGTATCTGACCCTCACCATTGAGGCACGGGACAGCAAAACCGCACGGGCACGATTTTCCCGGATCGTCATGGATGCCCTCAACCATTTCAAGGTCATGGGTGCTCTGGCAAAGGAGCTTGGCGGCAAGGAGTGGCTGGAAACGCTCCACGGCATCCTACACCCGGACGGGGAACGGTTTGCCTTTGAATGGAGCTGGCTTGCCCCTTCCGGCCTGTCGGTTCAGGATTTTATCGCACCATCTTCCTTCCGCTTCGGTGAAGCACGGAAGTTCACGATGGCGGATAAATTCTGTGCCGTGTCCTTTCTGCAGATCAGCGCACCGGAAATGGATGACCGTATGCTCACCGAGCTGCTGGATACGGACAGCGGGCTGCTTGTCAGCCTCCATATCCGCAGCATGGACCAGAACGAGGCGATCAAAACGGTCAAGCGGAAGATCACTGACATTGACAGTATGAAGATCGACGCACAGAAAAAGGCAGTGCGGGAAGGTTTCGATATGGATATCATCCCCACCGATCTTGCCACCTACGCAGGCGAGGCAAAGAACATCCTCCGTGACCTGCAAAGCAGAAATGAGCGAATGTTCCTGATGACCTTCCTGGTGGTGAACTTTGCGGACAGCGGGCAAAAGCTGGAGAATGACCTGCTCCGTGCGGCAAGCGTGGCGCAGAAATATAACTGCTCCCTGGTGCGGCTGGACTTTCAGCAGGAGGACGGCTTCGTGTCGGCTCTGCCCCTGGGTGTCAACCGCATTAAGATACAGCGCGGGCTTACCACTTCGGCGGTGGCGGTGTTCGTTCCCTTCACCACACAGGAGATTTTCCACGGCGGCGAAGCTCTTTACTACGGGCTCAATGCCACTTCCGGCAATATGATCCTTGCTGACCGCAAAAAGCTGAAAACGCCCAACGGCATGATCTTAGGTACGCCCGGCAGCGGCAAGAGTTTTTCCGCAAAGCGTTCCATCGTGGGTGTGTTCCTGAACACAAAGGACGATATCCTGATCTGCGACCCGGAGGCGGAATATTTTCCGCTGGTGAACCGTCTGGAAGGACAGGTCATCAAAATCTCACCTACCAGCACGCAGTATGTGAACCCTATGGATATCAATCTCAATTACAGTGAGGATGATAACCCGCTGGCGCTGAAATCAGATTTTATCCTGTCGTTCTGCGAACTGGCGGCAGGCGGACGGAACGGTCTGGAGCCGGTGGAAAAGACGGTCATTGACCGTGCTGTGCGGATCGTGTACCGCCCCTATATCGCAGACCCCCGCCCGGAGAATATGCCGCTGCTGGAAGATTTGTATGACGAGATCAAACGGCAGCCGGAGCCGGAGGCGCAGCGGATCGCGGCAGCGTTGGAACTGTATGTGCATGGCAGCCTGAATGTTTTTAACCACCGTACCAATGTGGATATCAACAACCGTATTGTCTGCTTTGATATCAAGGAGCTGGGAAAGCAGCTCAAAAGCCTGGGTATGCTGGTGATCCAGGATCAGGTGTGGAACCGTGTTTCCCAGAACCGGGATCAGGGCAAATCCACCTGGTACTTCGTGGACGAGTTCCACCTTCTTCTGCGCGGTGAAGTTGGTTCCTGGAGCGTGGAGATTTGGAAACGCTTTCGCAAATGGGGCGGTATCCCCACGGGGATCACGCAGAACATCAAGGACCTGCTTTCCTCCCCGGAGATCGAGAACATCTTTGAAAACAGCGATTTTGTGTACCTTCTGAACCAGGCCAGCGGAGACAGGAAAATCCTCTGTGAGCGTCTGAATATCTCCAACCAGCAGGCGGCGCATATCAGCAACGCAGGCCCCGGCGAGGGGCTGATCTTCTTCGGCAATGTGATCCTGCCTTTTGTGGATGACTTCCCGAAGGACAATGAACTTTACAGCATTATGACAACAAAACTTGGTGAAACCGGGAAAGGAGGCGCGGCGCATGAATGATGAAAAATATGTGATTGGTAGCGGAAGTTTTCGGCTTCTGATCGGTGATTTGTATGATCTCTATTGTTATCATTTCAGTTTGACCCGCAGACTGGCGGAGGCTGCGGACGAAAAGGCACTTTTGAAAATCCAGAAAAGCGTGTCCGGCTATGAGCGCAGGATGAAGCGCCTTTGCAGGCGTTGGGGTCTACCCACGGATGATACGCCCTGGGCCTACGATACAATGGAGAAATCCATCCGGGAGCGGATGCTCCATGAATAACCTGACCCATGTGAGCCTGTTTTCCGGCATTGGCGGTCTGGACCTGGCGGCGGAGGCTGCCGGGTTTGAAACTGTCTGCCAGTGCGAGTGGGCGGATTTTCCGCACTCCGTCCTCTCCGCACGATGGCCGGATGTTCCCAGGTTCCGGGATATTACTACTTTTACGAAGGAGGCGTTTTTTGAAAAAACAGGACTTGAAACAGTTACCGTTATCTCAGGCGGCTTTCCCTGTCAGCCCTTCTCCACCGCCGGAAAACGGAAGGGCTTTGCGGATGAACGCTACCTGTGGCCGGAAATGTGCCGCATTATTACCGAGCTGCGGCCCCGTTGGGTGCTTGGGGAAAATGTTGCTGGCTTCATCAATATGGGGCTCGACAAAACGATCTTTGACCTGGCAAAAGCGGGATACGCTGTTCTCCCATTCGTATTTCCGGCTTGCGGTGTCGGCGCATGGCATGAGCGCCAGCGAACTTTTATCGTCGCGGCTGATGTTTCCCACACCCCTTGCCTCCGACAACAACACCGCCAGGGATGCGGCAAGCCTGGATGTGTTCCTGTCGGACAATGGGATATTCCGCAAGAGGAACCGAAACGGGGCGATCTGGAGCCTCAGCCTGTCGGCGGCGGTATTCTATCTGACCCCGGTGGCGTCGGACGGTTTCCGCTCGACCTTGAAGCCGTCGGCCTTCAATCCGGCGAAGAAGGACGGGAACCTGTCGGCGCAGATCATCTCCCAGGAGCGGCCGGTGTCCGAAACGGCGGCGCTGAATCCGGATTGGGTGGAATGGCTCATGGGCTTCCCGAAAGGATGGACGGACGTATCCTCTGGGCCGCCGAACCGGAAGGAATCCCCCGCATGACCGAGCGCATGGATGACCGGGCGCTACGGCTGAAAACATTGGGAAATGCGGTCTGCCCGCCCCAGGCCTATCCCATTTTCCGCTATATCGCCATGATCGAGAATGGCACCTGCGGTGACTTCTGCCCCTATGGAAAGGAAGGTGACTGCCTATGAGGGAACTGAAAGCGACCGATAAGATCACGCAGAAAATGACCCGTGACGGTGCGGTATCGGAAAACCTTGCCACGGGCGAGGTGAAACATATCAGCAGCCGAGAGCCGGAAACGGAGCTGTCTGTTTCTTCGGAAGAATCCGCTGGCGCTGCGGCTGACCTTGCCCTGCGTGCGGCGGAACACCATGAGAAGAAAAGCGCACGAACGGCGGAAAAGGCTGACACCCAGGCGGTGCGGGATGGTTCTGCTGCAAGGCAGCACCCGTCCTCCCGTCTGCAATTCACCGAGGAAGAACGCGCCGATCCCACACTTGGAAAGTACATCGACCATTCCGACCGTGCGGCGGACAGGCTGGACGCGGCAAAGGCCGCTATCCCCACAAAGAAAGTTCTCCGTACCGAGCGTGTTTTTGACGAGACAGCCGGAAAAGGCAAAACGCAGCTTCACTTTGAAGAAGTGGAGAAACGCCCCAACGGACGCCTGCGGCACAATCCGCTTTCCCGGCCGGTCCATGAGATCGTCCACGCCGTCCATGCGAAGGTGCATGAGGTGGAACAGGAAAATGTGGGTGTTGAGGCTGGACACAAGGGCGAGGTGCTGACGGAACGCGGGCTTGCCTACGGAAAAGGCAAAGTCCGTGCCGCCGTCCACCATCACCGCACAAAGCCCTGGCGTGACGCGGCGAAGGCAGAGCAGGCTTCTTTTAAGGCAAACGCCGACTACCTTTACCAAAAGGCACTGCATGATGATCCTGCATTGGCAGCTTCTAACCCGGTATCCCGCTTTCTGCAGAAACAGCGGATCAAGCGGAACTATGCAAAGGAGCTGCGACAGGCAGAGAAAACCGCAAAGAACACAGCGGCCACGGCGAAAAGTGCGGCACAGAAAGCAAAGGACGCCTTCAAGGAAACTTTCTTCTACATCAAGCACCATAGCCGGGCGGTGCTATTGGTGATCGGCATTGGTGCCTGTGTTGCCCTGCTGTTTGGCGGGGTATCTTCCTGTTCCATGATGGCGGGCTCCGGCATAGGTAGCGTATTTACTTCCTCTTATCTCTCCGAGGACACGGATATGCTGGCTGCAGAGGCGGCCTACTGCGAACTGGAACAGGAACTTCAATATAAGCTGGACCACTATGAGGCTCTGCACCCCGGATATGACGAATACCGTTTTGATCTGGATGAGATCGAGCATGACCCTTATGTGCTGATCTCCATTCTCACGGCGTTCCATGAAGGGGTGTTCACCATCGATGAGGTTCAGGCGGAGCTGCAAATGCTCTTTGAAAAGCAGTACATCCTGACGCAGACCGTGGAAGTGGAGGTGCGCTATCGGACGGAGACACGGACAGACAGCGAAGGAAACGACTATGACGTGGAAGTACCATACAACTACTATATCTGCAAGGTGAAGCTGGAAAACTTCGACCTATCCCATGTGCCGGTCTACATCATGGACGAAGAAACGCTTTCCCTGTATGCGGTCTATATGGCAACGCTGGGAAACCGGGAAGATTTGTTCCCAGGCTCCGGCTATGTAGACAAGTACACCAAACCACCCACCACCTATGATATTCCGCCTTCCGCACTGGAAGATGAAACCTTTGCAGCGCTCATTACCGAGGCGGAAAAGTACATCGGCTATCCCTATGTCTGGGGCGGCAGCAATCCGAACACTTCTTTTGATTGCTCCGGCTTCGTATCCTGGGTGCTGACGCAAAGCGGTGTCTGCAATACGGGCAGGCTGGGAGCCCAAGGACTCTACAATATTTCCACCCCGGTATCCTCTGCCAACGCAAGACCCGGCGACCTGATCTTTTTCGTCGGCACTTACGATACACCGGGTGTTTCCCATGTGGGTATCTATGTGGGCGGCGGAAAAATGCTGCACTGCGGCGACCCCATCCAGTATGCAGATATCAACACAAGCTACTGGCAATCCCACTTTTACGCTTTCGGGCGACCGCCCTACAACTAAAAAACGATATGGAGGTAATTTGATTTATGGCAACGACACAGAAGATCCGCAATGACATTGCGAAAACCAAAGAAAAGATCGCGGAGCAGCAGAAACGCCTTCGTGCGCTGGAGACCCAGCTTGCGGAGGAAGAAAATCTGGAAATCGTCCGCATGGTGAAAGCCGTGAAGATGGATAACAAGGAACTGACCGCCTTCCTGAAAGCCTATGCCAGCGGTATGATCTCCCTGCCGGAAGGTATGCTGCAGGAAGCCAGCACCGAGAATGAAGAAACGGAGGGATACGAGGATGAAACATAACTTTATGACAAAAATGGTATCGGCTCTTTTGGCGGTAGTGCTCAGCACTGCCGCTTTTTCTGTCACCGCCTTTGCAAGCGGCGGCGAGGAAACCACGGAGCCCGTGGCTGAACAGGAAACGGCCGGGGATGTTTCTGATCTGCTTTCCGCTCTGGCAGGCAGCCAGGTCACGGTATCCGTCACCGATGATGGTATCCAGTTCAGCGCAGCAGAAAATAATACCGGGCAGACCGGCACGGTCACAACTAACGGCGGCACTCTGAATGTCCGCACGGGTGCGGGAATGGACTACACCGCCTTCACCCAGCTTCCCAACGGAACGACCGTGAAGGTGATCGGCACGGACGGCGACTGGCTGAAGGTCATCCTGCCGGAGAAAGTCGGCTATGTCTATTCCGGCTATATGACGGTAAGTGACGGCGAGGCTGGTCCCGGAGAAGGTTCTTTCTCTCTGGACGCGGAAACACTGGAAAATCTGCTGGGTATGCTGGGCAGCGGTTTGAATGGCGGCGCCGCCCTGACACCGGACGGGAACCTTTCGCTGATTGACGATATTGGCAGCCCGACCGCCAGCGGCAAGCAGTTTATTACAGTGGAAACGAAGAACGGCAATGTGTTCTATCTCATTATCGACCGTGACGATGAGGGCGAGGAAACCGTGCATTTTCTGAACCAGGTGGATGAAGCCGACCTCATGGCGCTTACGGAGGATGGAGAAAAGGCGGAAACACCTATTGTCTGCACCTGTACGGAGAAGTGCCAGGCCGGAGCGGTCAATACCGCTTGCCCGGTCTGCGTAAAGAACCTCAGTGAATGTGTTGGCACAGAACAGAAAGCTACGGAGCCCACCGAGCCGGAGAATCCGGAACCCGAAAAGAAAAGCAATACCGGGGCGATCCTGGCGGTGCTGCTGATCCTTGCAGCCGGAGGTGGTACGGCGGTCTATTTCCTGGTGCTGAAACCGAAGCAGGGAAAGAAAGTTCCCGCTGATCTGGATGATTTCGACCTGGAGGATGAAGAAGAATATCTGACCGAGGACGAGGAAACGGAGGAAAAGAATGAGTAAACTGATTATCGCAGAAAAACCGAGTGTGGCAAAATCTATCGCGTCGGCCCTGGGTGCTTCATCCAGGGCCGATGGCTTTTATGAGGGCAACGGCCTTCTTGTTTCTTGGTGCGTGGGGCACCTGGTATCCCCGATGGATGCGGGCGGCTATGACGAGCGTTTCAAGAAATGGCGCTATGATGATCTTCCCATTCTGCCGGAGCCATTTCGCTATGTGCTGGCACCAGGCAAGGAGGATGCTTTTGAAAATCTCCGTGCCCTGATGAACCGCCCCGATGTGGATACCATTGTCAATGCCTGTGATGCCGGGCGTGAGGGAGAGCTGATCTTCCGTCTGGTGTATGAAATGACCGGCTGCCGCAAGCCGGTCCTTCGCCTCTGGATTTCCTCGATGGAGGACAGTGCTATCCGAGAGGGCTTTTCTGACCTGCGCCCCGGCGCCGATTATGAAGCCCTGTATCAATCTGCCCTCTGCCGTCAGAAAGCGGATTGGCTGGTGGGGATCAACGCCACTCGTCTTTTCTCCGTTCTCTATCACCGTACCTTGAATGTGGGCCGTGTTCAGACCCCCACACTGGCAATGCTGGCGGAGCGTGACGCGAAGATCACGCTGTTCCACAAAGAAAAATATCATCTGCTGCGCCTGACGCTGGACGGAGCCGAAGCGGTGTCGGAGAAGTTCACCGATCCGGCAGAGGCGGAACAGGCAGCGGCCATGTGCAAGGGTGCGGCCGTCACCTGTACCTCTGTCACAAAGGAGCAGAAGAAGGAACAGCCTCCGAAGCTCTATGACCTTACCACCTTGCAGCGGGAGGCAAACCGCCTGTTCGGATACACAGCAAAGCAGACCCTTGACTACGCCCAGAGCCTCTACGAAAAGAAGCTGCTGACCTATCCCCGCACGGACAGCCGCTATCTGACTTCCGATATGGCAGAAACGGCATCCTGCGTGATCCACCTGGTAGCAAAGCTGCCGCCCTTTGATGGCTGCGGCAACTTCTTCCCGCTGGTGGAGGCCATGATCTCCGACAAGGATGTATCTGACCATCACGCTATCATCCCGACTATGGAGATTGAAAAAGCGGATTTGAAATTGCTCCCCGTTGGTGAACGAAACCTTCTGCTGTTGGTCTGCTGCAAGCTACTGTGTGCGTCGGCGGAACCGTATGAGTATGAGGCGGTCACAGCAACTTTTGACTGCGGCGAACACGCCTTCACCGCAAAGGGCAAGCGCATCCTTGCCGAAGGCTGGCGGGAAATCGACCGCATTTTCCGTACCTTCTTGAAGGAAAAGCCTGCGGATGGGGACGGCGGCACGCTCCCGGACTTCACCGAAGGGCAGATTTTTGATGGTGCGAAGATTGCTGTTACCGAGCATTTCACCCAGCCGCCGAAGCCCTATACCGAAGATACCCTCCTGTCCGCTATGGAGAATGCGGGCAAGGAGGATACGCCGGAGGATGCCGAGCGGAAGGGACTGGGTACGCCCGCCACCCGCGCTGCTATCATCGAAAAGCTGGTGACAGCCGGATTTGTGGAACGTAAGGGCAAGAGCCTGATCCCCACAAAAGCCGGTATCAACCTTGTCACGATCCTGCCGGAGCCGCTGACCTCTCCCATGCTGACGGCGGAATGGGAACAGAAATTGACGGAGATCGCAAAAGGTGGCGCTGACCCGGATACCTTCATGGACGGTATCCGCACGATGGTTCAAGAGATCGTATCCACCTATTCCTGCATTTCCGAGGATGGCAAAAAGCTGTTTGCCCCGGAGAAGGAAGTGATCGGCACCTGCCCACGCTGCGGCCAGCCGGTCTATGAGGGCAAGAAGAACTTTGCGTGTTCGGATCGGTCCTGCGGTTTCGTCCTCTGGAAAAATGACCGCTTCTGGACGAGCCGCAAGAAGGAGCTGACAAAGAAGATGGCAACGGACCTTCTGAAAAAGGGTCGCACCAATGTCAAGGGAATGTGGTCTGAAAAGAAACAGGCCACTTATGACGCTGCGGTGATCCTGGATGACACGAGTGGCAAATACATCAACTTCAAACTGGAATTTCCGAAAAGAAAGGAAGGTGTCAATGGCAGAAAATAAGACTTTGGAACATTTACCCGAAGTGAGGGCGGCGGTGGCTGCCCTCTCCCCGGAGGACCGGGAGCTACTGATGGCGGTGCAGGCATCGCCCTTCAAGCTGACAACGCCGGAGCAGTTTAAGGAGTTTACGGACAACATCGACTATTTCGTATTTGAGCCCAACATCCACGATTTGAACGATCTGGGCTGGCGGTATCTGGCACAGCACATGGATATGCTGCTGCCCCCGGAACTTCTGAAAGCAATCGACCCTGTTCCGTTTGGCAAGTACGCCATGCAGGAGGAACAGGGCTATTTTACGGAACACGGATATATTTCTCTTTCCGGCGACGAGTGGAATCATGAACGCCCTGCGGAGCCGAAAAAAAAGCCTTCCATCCGGGAACGGCTGGAACAGGGCAAGAAGGAATGTGCAGAGAAAAGCAAGGCGCAGCCCCATAAGGAAAAGTCTGCGCCGGAACTGTAAGGAGGTGCTGATATGCCATATTACGATCACAACAAGGATTATCCCTTTGCCGCCTTTATCACCAATCTTGGGAAGTACAATGAGGGCGAGCTTGTGGGCGAGTGGGTGAAGTTTCCCACCACCGCCGAAGAATTGAAGGAAGTGTTTAAGCGGATCGGGATCGGCCAGAAGGATGACTTCGGCCAGCCCTATGAGGAATGGTTCATCACGGACTATGACTGCTATGTGGACGGTCTTTACAGTAAGCTGGGTGAATATGAAAATCTGGACGAGCTGAATTATCTGGCATCGAAGCTGGATGAAATGAGCGAAAGCGAATACGCACAGTTTCAGGCCGGTATGGAAATGGGCGACCATTGCGGCAGCCTGCAGGAGATCATCAACCTCACCGAGAATCTGGATTGCTATGAGGTTTACCCCGATATCCATGACTATGACGATCTGGGCCGCTATTACATCGAAGAACTGGACGTTATGCAGGTGCCAGAGCATTTGCAGAATTACATCGACTATGAGGCCTACGGCCGAGACGTTGCGTTGGAGGAAAACGGCACCTTCACGGATCAGGGCTATGTGCGTGATACGGGTGACAGTTTCCATGAGTATTACGACGGTGAGCGCGGCAGTATCCCCGACGAGTACCGGGTGATGACCTTTCAGGACGATCTTCCCGAAGAAGAAAAATCCGAGTGGGCTATGGATATCGCCTTTGACATGGATGAGTTTTTCCGTCAGAACGATCCACAGTATGCGGCGGAGCACCCGGAGGCGCACGCCGCAAAGGAGGAACTTTACGAAAGCCTGATGGCTGGGCGCATTTCTGCTTTGGATGAAAAGCTGGCGGCGTTAGGGCAGACGCAGGAGGATTATCTTCCTTCGGAGATTGAAAAATTCAAGGATGCTACGGGCTATGAGGAATTTTTAGACTTTGACCCCGCCGAGATCAAGGCAGCGTTGGAGAATCCGGACAAGTCCCGTATTGACGAAATGCTGGCTTTTGCAGAAAAGGCAGAACGGGAGTATGCGGCGGAGATAGCCGCCTATGTGCAGACGCCCGCCGACATTGCGGAGCAGGTGCAGGCCGTTCCGAGAGATACCTTTTCCATCTACCAACTGAAACCGGGGGACGCCACACGGGATTACCGCTTTGAACCGCTGGATGCCATCCGCAACAACGGGCTTTCCGTAAAGCCGGAGAACTATGAACTGGTCTATACCGCCCCGCTGACAGAGCAGGAAAGTTTGGAAAGCATCTATACCCGCTTTAACATCGACCACCCGGCAGACTTCAAGGGACACTCCCTGTCTGTGTCCGATATTGTGGTGCTGCATCAGGACGGGAAGGACACCGCCCATTACTGCGACCGTTTCGGCTTTTCTCAGGTGCCGGAATTTTTGCAGCCGGAACGGGCAGCGGAGGTCACGATTCCCACGCCGGATCAGATGGCGACACAGGAGCGGATCAGCACGCCCAGAGGCAGCTTTTGTGTGACCAATATGACGCGGGAGCAGATGGAGGCAGCCGGTTACGGTGTCCACCATATTTCCGATGATGGAAAGTATCTTATCATGGGAAACGGTACACGGGCCTTTGCCGTGGCAGCGGAGCAGCCGGAGAAGGACAATCCTCTCCGCACCGCTGAAATGACGCTGGAGGATGACTACGGCATGATCGACGGCGTTATCAACAACGGCAGACGCGGCGAAGAATTGGAAAAAGCCCAGGAGTATGCAGAGCGGACAACGCCGGAGAAGCCTTCCATCCGTGAGAGGTTGGAGGACGCAAAACGGGAGTGTGCCGAGCACAAGCCCCCGGAGGGCAAGAAGCCCGACCGTGATGTGCCGGAGCATGACTGCCTATGAGCCGAAGCAAGAAATGGCGGTTGGAATGGGCGTTCTTCCTGGGTGAGAACGGCAGGCGGCAGTATAACCATATCTGCAAAAAATGTGTTCATGGCTGCAAGCAGAGTTTCCGGGCGTGCCTGATGGCTTGCCCGCATTACAGATCCAAACGGTCTAAAATCTGTGAGGATAAGGGTGCGAAAACCGCAGAATAATTCCCTGTATCCGCATTTTCAAGGGGAGCCTTTATGATTTCTCATGTGTCGGTCTGCTTGTTGGCACACGGAGAAAAAAGCTCGATTTCAAACACTTTCTGTCACGCAAAACGGGAGTACAGCTTTTCGGTTCATCCGATTGGCTGTACTCCCGCTTTTTCTTTTTGCTATCATCAAATTACTTTAACACGGTTCTGTTGTGTGAACAGGGGTACAAATTGTACCTCCGTTGAAAAGGAATTTCCATAGTATTTTCTCATTAGGATTGGATAGGAAAGGATGGATAGCCGCCGCAGTAGGCGTTGTGGGAATGTGTGTAAACTGCCAGGATTGTGAGGCTGTGGGAAAGCTGTTTGCAGACTTGTGGGAAAAGGCTTGTCTTTTTCCATCAGGTTGTGAATGGCTTTTCCATCAGCACGAGCGGCAGTTTTCCATATTTCCATGACGCAAGAAAATCATCCAACGATCAGCCGGTACACCGTCAGCGGCACATACCATACCGCTACGATCAGCCGCCATACCAGAACGAAACCACCGATCACACCACCGATAATAAAGTTCAATGTAAACAGGGCGATCCCTCCACCCAGGGAGCCGCCGCCCGGCACGATCCAGAGGCACATCCGATGGAGGCCAAACGGCAGCCCGCAGAGTATCCAGAGCCATACATAGTCAATCTCTCCGTTCTTCATGCAGGCGGATTTGAAGATACAATACAGAATCAGTGCCATGGTCACGGGCAATACGCTTTTGAAGAAAAATGCTTTGATTGCTTCGCTTCTTGTCATCGGTAAAACCTCCTTCCGCAGTTCCATTATACAGGATGCCGGGAGCTGCGCCCAGCGTCTTTCAGAGAAAATTATTCAAGTTCATATCGCCGCTGTTGTTCCTGTTCCTTTGGAACGGTCAGCAGTGCATCTACATTCTGTTTGACAGTTTCGTATTCCTGTGCTTCGGTTCTTGCGGCTTTGTACTCTGCAAGGAGCCGTTCCTTTTCTGCAGCAAGATTGGTAAGCTCCGTTTTCATGCTTTCCGTTGTCGGCAGCGGCACAGCCCCCAGCCGTTTCAATTCTCTGGCGGCTGCTTCAAAAAGGATGATCTCGCTCTCATGCCCCCGCAGGAACTTTTCTTTATCATTCGATTTGCGGTATCGGTCATAGATTGGCTTTAGCTGACGGTAAGTTCCGGCATGCTTCATCACAAGGGTAAGTTCGGCACTTCTGCTTTCTATCCGCTTGATTTCTGCATGAGCGGTATCCCTGCGTGCGGATACTACGGTCAATTTGCTTTCCAATTCTCCATAACTGCTTATCCCGTGTTCGGTCAGGAAATTCATGGTCTTGGCGGCCTGTTTCAGATTGTTCAGCTTCGCCCAATGGGTGAAGCCTGCGCTCTGCTGTGCCTTGATGTTATTCTGGATATCAATGAGCAGGCTGATCTTTCCGTCCTGCCGTTTCGGTTGGCGGGAAGGTCTGGATCGTCCGGAGATCCGGGCGGCAAGGGCTTCTTCGGTGTAGTCCATCCCCAAGGTTTTCAGACGGGTGAATCGTTCCTGATCTGGCGCTCTGGCGGAGATATACTTGCCGCGCTTGATCTCATAGCCTTCTCTCTGCAGGCGGCGAAGCAGTTCTTCCAGGTTGGAACAGGCTGGCAGGAGTCGGTCAATGGCAGCTTTCAACTTTGCCTTATAGCTGGTGCCGTTCTGCATGGCCTGATGTTCAATATAGCTCTTGCCCTTGTCCTGTCCAGGAATAATGACAGACAGACCATGTTCCTCGCAAAGCCGGTCGGAGGTGCGGCGGATATAGTGATAACTCCGCTTGTTGGAATGATAATGCTTGTGATCCGCAAAGCTGACCACATTGAAAATCAGGTGGTTATGAACATGATCTTTGTCTATGTGGGTGGTAAGCACAAACTCATACTTGCCGCCCAGAATTTCTTTTGCAAGCTCCATACCGATCTCATGGGCCTGTTCCGGCGTGACCTCCCCAGGCTGAAAGGCTTGGATCAGATGGCGGCCCAGGTTTGTTCCTTTGTCGATGGCGTGGCGGCGGGTCCAGGAAAATTCGATATCCGCAGTTTCGGCGGCGCATCCATAGGAGGATACAAGCAGCTTTCCATCCGTCTTTTCCGGGTTGCAGATATAGTCAATGGCTGCTTTCAGCGTTGACTTGATAGGATGTGTCTTTGTAACTGCCATATCTCGTCCAGCCTTTCCCGTATCTCGTCCATATCGGCCTGATACGCAGGACCTCCGGCGTTGATCCGTTTGGCGATCTGGTTGATGTTCCGCCCGATGGCGGAAAGCTCTTTGGTGAATGCCTTGATATCTGCGGTGTCCGTATAGATGATGTACCCGTCAATCGCCATTTTGCGGAGGTATGCGCCATATCTGCGTGTGGGGAGCTGGCTCATTTTCTCGTCTATGAGCCGCTTTTCATCCTCCGTAACATAGAATTTCATTTGAATATTCCTCTTTCGGTTTGCCATGCGCCGCCTCCGTTCTTTATAAGGGTTTGGGACTATCCCAACAAGCAATTTTGAATTTTCGGGCAAGGGACCTGAAAATCTCAAAATTCGCAAGCGGGTACTCGCTTGCTGTGCTTGCTATCGTATCTTATCCCTACTTATAAAGCGTTTCGGAAACCTCAAAATGCCCGCAAAATAAGAAAAACAGAGGATGTTCAGACACCCTCCGTTTCTTCATTCGGCTTTTCAATTTTTAAGGCCCCGTCAATGGCACCCTCCACGATAGGCAAATACTGTTCCGGGCAGAGCTTTAACTTCTGTCCGACCCGCTGGCGCAGCTCGCTTTCCTCTCGCATGACCTCTGGATTGAAATATCTCTCCATCGGCAGGCCGCAGATTTTTACAAGCTGTATGATGACCGGCAGGCTGGGGATCGTGCCCTCGTTTTCAATGTTGGCAAGATACCTGGTATCAATATTCACCTTTTCAGCTAAATCTTTTCGTGCAAGGTTCTTCGCCTTCCGTGCTTCTTTTACATCTGCACCGAAGGTTTCAAAGCCAGGGCAGTCTTCAACTTTTGCCATTCAACATCACCCACATACATTCTATATTTCATAGTTTGCACATGGAATGATGTTATATCCACTTGATATACATTTTATATTTCACATACTATCAAAATACAACTTACATTAGAGATTCACTTAAAAGAGAAATCTCCCAAAAAGAATCGTCCAAAAGAAAAAGTCTTATCGGAACAAAAAAGACAGATTAGAGCGGAAAATATTTCTTCCTCCTGTTATCATATTCGCTGAAAGCGCTTTACGGCGCTTTCAAAAAAAACAAGAATTAGTCTAATCTAACCAAAGGAGGAATTTTCAATGTCTGAAGTGAGTACGGACAAAAAACTGAAAGGAAAAGACCTTATTACCATCGGTATCTTTTCCGCAATCTACTTTGTCATCAACTTTGCCTTTATGCTTCTGGGAGGTATTCACCCTGTTCTTTGGATGCTGATGCCTGGCTTCATCGCTGTGTTTGCAGGCATTCCCTTTATGCTGATGGTCGCAAAGGTTCAAAAACCGGGTGCAGTTTTCCTGATGGGGCTTATCACTGCTCTTATCTATTTTGCCACAGGACAATTTACCCTGGTGATCCTAATCTCGATGGCTTCTACTTGCATTTTGGCTGAAGCTGTCCGAGTGGTGACTAAGTATAACAGCTTCAAGGGAAATTCGATTGCCTATGTGATTTTTTCGCTGGGGATGGTTGGTTCTCCCCTTCCCATCTGGTTGTTTAAGGCCGATTTCCTGGCACAGATTACAGAACAGGGAATGCCCGCTGATTATGTTGCGGCAGTTGAAGCTCTGTCATCCAATGCAATGCTAATCGTTCTGTTTGTTGCTCCAATCATCGGTGGTATCATCGGCGCATTTATTGCCAGAGGTCTGTTCAAAAAGCACTTTGTAAAGGCAGGAATTGTGTGATGAATGGGGAGGGCAAAAAACATACATTAAGGTTCGATCCACGGACGGAATTGCTTTTGTTGGTGCTGGCAAATATTGTGGCCTTTACCCAGCACTCCGTATGGGTTGAAATTACATGGGTTGTTTTTCTGCTCCTGCTGATCGTTGCCTGCGGGTGCCAAAAATCCGCAGGCAAACTGGCAATCGCATTTGGAATTTGTCTGGCGCTGCAATACTATGTATTCCCAAACGGGCCAAAAATTTTAGCCAGCAGCTTCACGATCATTGTGTCTTATGCAAGAAAGATTTTCCCTTGTTTGATTGTCGGTACGATGGTTTTACAGAAAACGCCCGTCCGGGAATTGATGGTTGCGCTTCGAAAATGGCATATCCCGCAGGGATTGATTATTCCTTTGTCTGTAACCGTCCGGTACTTCCCAGCCTTGAAAGAAGAAACAGGTTATATTCGAGATGCCATGAAGCTCCGCAATATTCATGGAACGCAAAAAATCGAGTGCCTGTTAGTGCCGACAATGATTTCTGCAACTACAACAGCAGAGGAACTCTCTGCTGCCGCAGTTACACGGGGCATTGAAAATCCTGCTCCTAAGACAAGCATGATTGAAATGAAATTCGGCGTGCAGGACTTTGTGTGTTTGGCAATAGGCGTTGCTTTTTGCGTAGTTTCCATTATGGTAGGATAAGGAGGTGTTTCCTATGATTGAAATTCAAAATGTATCTTTTGAATATGAGAAATCGCAGGGGACGCTTTCTCATATAGACCTGAACATTCAGCAGGGCGAGTGCATTGTTCTTACTGGTGAATCAGGCTGTGGTAAGACAACCATAACAAAACTTATTAACGGTCTGATTCCTCATTTTGTCGAGGGCGGAACCTTATCTGGTACAACGATTGTAAACGGTATGAATGTAGCTCAAACAGAAATGTACCGTTTGGCAGAACAGGTTGGTTCCGTGTTCCAAAACCCAAAATCGCAGTTCTTCAATATAGATTCTGACAGCGAGATTACTTTTGGTTTGGAAAACGCAGGCGTTGAGCCAAGGAAAATCAAAGAGCGATATGATGCTACGGTTTCTGCTCTGAAAATTCAATCGCTTTTGGGAAGAAACATTTTTTCCATGTCTGGCGGGGAAAAACAAAGTCTTGCGTTTGCCTCTGTATATGCCATGAACCCGTCCGTTTTTGTGCTGGACGAGCCGACGGCAAATCTGGATGCTGACGCGATTGACACCTTACGCCAGCAGATTATCCAGATCAAAAAAGAAGGACGGACGGTTGTTATTGCCGAACACCGCCTATATTTCCTGATGGATCTGATCGACCGGGCAATCTTCATTCAAAAGGGGAAAATCGTTCAGATATTTTCCGGGAATGAGTTTCGCAATCTTTCGGATGAGCAGCGTATCAGGATGGGGCTTAGAAGTCTTGTCCATCCTGTGCTGGAGCTGCCTCCCGCCGATCCGTCAGGAGCGCAGGAAGGCTTATCTGTAGAAAACCTTTCCTGTGCCTTTGATAAGCAGCCGGTATTCAGCGGCCTTGGCTTTTCTGCAAAACGGGGCGAAGTGTTGGGGATTGTCGGTCATAACGGCGCGGGAAAAACGACGATGACACGCTGCCTGTGTGGGCTTTTGAAAGAAGTGGATGGAACGGTCCGGCTGGACGGACAAACACTGAAAGCAAAACAGCGTAATAAGGCCAGCTTTTGTGTTATGCAGGATGTGAACCATCAGCTTTTTTCAGACAGCGTATGGAACGAATGTGAACTGGCACAGCCGGATTGTCCGTCGGAGCGGATTGAAGAAATTCTCAGATCCTTTGATTTGCTGGATTTCAAAGACCGTCATCCGATGGCCCTGTCAGGAGGTCAGAAACAGCGCCTTGCGGTGGCAACCGCTATTCTCTCCGACAAAGATGTGCTTGTCTTTGACGAGCCGACCAGTGGGCTTGACTATCATCGTATGCTGGAAGTGAGCGACATGATCCGCAAGTTGAATGATGAAAATAAAGTTATCATCATCGTTTCCCATGATTTTGAGTTTTTGGGCCGGACTTGTGATAAAATATTTGATATGGAGGGATGCTCCAAAGAAAGGAGGTAGCGTCTATGCCGGAATTATTCCAGAAAATGTACTACGGCCCGAATGTTCAAAACCTGGTTGAGTCCGATGATTGTAAGGTCATGCGTTTAAGTGATAACTCTGGTGAAGGCATGATGACACTCTATCATGTCTTTCCCGGTGTGTTTCTCATGTATAATGATTTCCACATGAAGGAGTGCGTTTCGGGTTTCCAGACAGATATGGATCTGCTTTGTATCGACCACTGCCGGGAAGGGCGCATTGAACAGGAAGTTGGCCAAAATGCCTTTAGCTATTTAGAGGCTGGCGATCTTCGGGTGGATCGCCGCATCCATCATTCGGGCAAGGTGGAGTTTCCGCTTTGTCACTACCACGGAATTTCCATTGGCTTTCAGGTGGAGACTGCGGCAAAAGAAATACCGGCTTCTATGAAAGGCTTTTCTGTTGATCTTTATGAGTTGCAGAAAAAATATTGCAGTGACCGCACACCTTATGTCATTCCAGGAGAACCGGCCATTGAGCATATTTTTTCCGAACTTTACAATGTGCCGGTCAAAATCAAAAAGGACTATTTCAAGATCAAAGTGCTGGAACTGCTTCTATATCTGGATGCGTTAGAGCTGTCGGGACATACAGAGGAACGTCCATATTTCTACAAGGGTCAGGTCGAAAAAATTAAGGCAATTCAATCACTTTTAACACAAGATTTGACAAAAAACTACACGCTGGAAGAACTCTCCGCAAAGTTTGATATTGCATTGACACCGATGAAAAATTGCTTTAAGTCTGTTTATGGCAGTCCGATTTTTACATACATGAGGAACTACCGAATGAACTATGCAGCGGCTTTGCTGAAATCAGATAAGTCGTTGAAGGTGGCTGATGTTGCTGGTCTTGTAGGATATGACAGTCCCAGCAAATTTACCGCTGCTTTTCATCAGACGATGGGAAAAACGCCATTGGAATATCGGAAATCAATTATCTGATTGGCACAGAAAAGGCCGCGTGGAGCGGAAGAAAAAACTGAATCATGATAAATTAAGGATGGTTAGTAGGACTTAGCCATCCTTTTTTCTTTACTGACCGAATAGAACGAAAGAGGTGAATTACTATGAAACAACAAAAAAAGAGTTGGGTCAAAACTCTACTTTCCTTTGCAGAACCCTGCAAGGGAAAGATGATCCTCTCGGTTTTATGCGCCATTTTTAGTGTCGCTGGTGGATTTATTCCGTTTTGGGCAGTTTATAAAATTCTGCTTCTGTTTATCAACCGTACTGCCACAGGAAACTATATTCTGTTATGGTGCTTGGTTGGCGTAGGCGGGTACCTGATCCGTGTGCTTTGTTTTGGTATCTCCACAATTTTGGCGCACATATCCGCGTATACGATACTGGAAGGTATTCGTCTAAAAATTGCAAATCGTCTAATGAAAGCCCCGCTTGGCGAGGTGATGGGACGGAGAATCGGCTATCTGAAAAACATCATCATGGATAAGGTGGAGGACTTAGAGCCGCCCTTGGCGCATGTAATTCCAGAACTGACTTCTAATCTGCTCCTGCCGCTGGCTATTTTCGTCTGGATGCTGGCAATAGACTGGCGTATGGGACTTTCGATTTTGATTGCTCCTGCGTTGGCTATGATTCCGATGTTCTTCCTTATGAAAAATTATAACAGCCAGTATGCAGCCTACATGGAGGCAAATAACCATGTCAACAACATTATTATCGAGTATGTAGAGGGCATTGAGGTTGTTAAGGCGTTCAACCAAAGTACCAGTTCCTACGAAAAGTTTGTAGGCGCTGTGAAGTCCTTTAAGGATTTTACTCTCAACTGGTTCAAAAGCACATGGAAAACCATGAATTTAATGATGGCGATTATGCCGACTACCTTGCTTGGGGTACTCCCTGTTGGTTTGCTGCTGGTGCGTGGTGGAAGTATTACTCCCGCTGAACTTGCAATGGGAATTATCCTCTCACTTAGTATTGTGGGGCCACTGATGAAAGCTACGACCTTTATCAACGAAGCAAAATCTATGGAGTATGCGGTTGAAGCAGCAAATGAGCTTTTGAATCTTCCAAATTTGCCGGATTCCGGGGAATTTGTTCCAATCAATCATACCGATATTGTCTTGCAGGATGTGTCCTTTTCTTATGACGGTACAACACAAAATGAAGTGTTGCATGGTATCAGCTTAAATATGCCACAGGGGAGTTTTACTGCACTGGTCGGACCGTCTGGAGGAGGAAAATCAACGGTGGCTCGCCTGATTGCACGGTTTTGGGATGTAACTGGTGGCAGCATCTCCATTGGCGGCAAAAATATAAAAGAGCTTTCAATTCACCAGCTTTCTGAATTGGTCAGCTTCGTGACACAGGACAATTTCCTGTTCAACTGCTCGCTCAAAGAGAACATCCGCCTGGGTAATCCAAATGCTACGGATGAGGAAGTATATGCCGCCGCAAAAGCGGCTTGCTGCGATGATTTCATTGCTCGGCTGGAAAAAGGATATGATACCCCTGCCGGTGATGCCGGCAAGCGGCTATCTGGCGGAGAAAAGCAACGAATTGCTATTGCGAGAGCAATCTTGAAAAATGCGCCTATTGTGATTTTGGATGAGGCAACTGCCTTCACTGACCCGCAGAATGAAGATAAAATCCAGAAATCCATCATGGCCCTTTCCAAAGGAAAGACCCTGCTGGTGATTGCACATCGTCTGTCTACCATTCAAAACGCAGATCAGATTGTTGTTCTGAAAAAAGGGCAGATTGTTGACTGCGGAAAGCAGGGGGAACTCTTGGAACGCTGCCCGCTTTATGCAGATATGTGGCAGGCGCATATTGGCGCAAAGAACTGGTCTGTGGGCGAGAAAAAGGAGGTGGCTGGTAATGTTTAAGTCAATGAAACGCATCATTCGATGGGCTGGAAAGTACAGAGGTCGTCTTTATCTTGGCTCTGTATTCTCTTTTGTCAGTAGTTTATCTACAGCCATCCCGACAATGGCTGCTGCTTATGCGCTGGATAAATCTATTCAGGCATATTGGGCGCATACCACAATTGACGCTTCTTTGATCTGGAAAATGCTGTGGATTATTGTTGGCTCTATTGCGTTGAATTTCCTGTTTTCTTATCTACGGGCAATTTTGCAGGAAAGTATCGGCTATGAAGTTGCCGCAGGACAACGCATCCACTTGGGGGACGTTCTGAAACGAGTCCCTCTTGGGTACTTCTCGCAGAACAGTGTAGGGGACATTCTGGCCGGAGTTACCACGGAATTATCTACTTTGGAATTACAGGGCATGAAAATGGTGGATGTCATCATCAACGGTTATGCAAAATTTATTGCCATTGTTCTGTGCCTTATTTTCTTTAGTCCCGTCGCCGCAGTTATTTCTGTTGTCGGCGTTGTTCTTTCGGCGCTGGCTTTACAGGGTATCAGCAGGCATAGCGAAAGAACCGCTGCGACAACCCATAATGCGATGGAAGATATGTCCGGTGCAGCGATTGAATACATCAGGGGTCTTTCCATTGTGAAGTCCTTTGGACAGGAAGGGGCCGCTATTGAGAACTTTCGTAATGCCAGCAAGGAACTGAAAGATATTCATATCAAAGTAGAAAAGGGCTATACACCGTTTAACTGCCTGCACCTGTTCGCTTTGAAGGCGGCTTCTATGGGAATTGTTTTTATTTGTGCATGGCAGGCTTTACAGGGGCAGATGAATATGTCCTTCTTCCTGATGTTTGTTCTATTCTCTTTCGTTATTTTTGGAAGCGTGGAAAACATCAATGACGCAGCCCATACTCTTGGAATTGTAGACTCTGCTATGAACAAGTTGGAAGCATTAGAGAATGTAAACTATATCGACCAGGATGGCACCGATATAAAACCGGCAACCTATGATATTGAGTTTAGGGATGTTTCTTTCGGATATGACAGCCGGATTGTTCTGCATGACCTGAACTTCAAAATTCCGCAAAATAGCACAACGGCCATCGTGGGGTCATCTGGCAGCGGAAAATCTACGCTGTGTAACCTGATTGCCCGTTTCTATGATGTGAACAGCGGGACGATTACCGTTGGCGGAACAGATATTCGCCGATTTACCTGCGATAGCTTGCTAAAAAATATCAGTATGGTTTTTCAGAATGTCTATTTGTTCCGGGATACCATCAAGAATAACATTAAATTCGGCAGCCCGGACGCTACGGATGAACAGATTATCGCCGCCGCAAAAGCAGCCCGCTGTCACGACTTCATAATGGCTTTGCCGGATGGTTATGACACAGTGATTGGTGAAGGGGGTTCTTCGCTTTCCGGCGGTGAAAAGCAAAGAATTTCTATCGCCAGGGCGATGCTCAAGGATGCTCCCATTGTTATCTTGGATGAGGCAACCGCAAGTATTGATCCAGAGAATGAGCATTTGATCCAAGAAGCGATTTCTGCTCTAACACACGGTAAAACTATTATTACGATTGCCCATCGTCTGGCCACGATTGAGAACGCCGACCAAATCCTTGTGATTGATGGCGGAACTGTGGCTCAGAGGGGTACGCATAAGGAACTGCTGCAACAGGAAGGGACTTATAAAAAGTTCATCCAGATCCGCGAACAAGCCGAAGGCTGGCGGATTCAGTAATGGGTGTCCCTATGAAACTTCATGCAGCCGGGGAGGACTATTTAGAAGCTATACTGGTTCTCCAAAAGAAACAAGGAATGGTGCGTTCTGTGGATGTTGCCCGGTACATGGAAGTTTCAAAACCCAGCGTATGTTACGCAGTAGGAACTTTACGAGAGGGCGGTTTTTTGACAACAGACGAAAACCATTATATACACCTGACCGACCTTGGCCGGGATGTGGCTGAAAAAATTTACGAACGCCATTGCTTTTTTACAAAGCATTTTATATCCATAGGCGTTGATCCTGAAACGGCGGAGGCTGATGCCTGCCGAATCGAACACGATATTAGTGCAGAAACCTATGAACGACTGAAAGAATCTATCACGAAAGAATAATTGCATAGCGCATGAACCTGCCCCGACTACGGGGAAAGAAAAAAACCGCTGGCTGGGGCAGGTGATTTTGCACGCTCAATTTAAGTTATTACCCTAACGGCGGTTTTGAGAAATCAGAGCCGCCGTTTCTTTGCGTTTACACAAACCAATGACGACTTGCAGGGACACGGTAGCCGATTGGAGGTTATTTTGCCGTGTCCTTCTTTTTGTTTCGCAGTATCCATGATCTGCACCAGTTAAAAAAAAGCGTAGCCCCTCCATCGGAGTCGTCCGGCTTTGAGTATGAAATATACCATGTAAGCAATCTTCTTTATAAAACATTTCTGCGCCCAGCAGGTCCGTTGCGACTTGCTGGGCGCTTTTTGCTGTTTTCCGAGGACAAGCCCGCCTCGAAAAAATTTTTTGAGAAATTTTCAAAAAGGAGGTTTTTAGCGGGTAGCGAGCGGCTTTGCGTTCGCCTTGTTAGCGGAAAGGGAGAAACCCACCTCATTCCCCCAGGAAAGGGGGTGAAAAGATGGATATGATCCCCCGCAATGACTATGGCGAGCGGTGCCAGTTCGATGCTTACTGCAAGCTGGTACTGTACCATGAGGCAATCGACTACCTCCGGGAAATGCAGAGGCGCCGTGACAGGAAACTGTCATTCAGCGACCTTCCGCAAATGGAGATGGACAAGCTCTGCGTTGTAGATCATTACCCCAGTGACAGATTTACATTCTCGTCCCACGGGTATGACCTACATATCGAAAACGAGCTTGTGGCTGATGCCTTCGCCGGCTTGTCTGTTCAGGAGCAGAGTATTTTGATCCTGCATTTTGTTCTGGACTTGCCGGATCAGGAGGTTGGTCACCTTGTTGGAATGTCTCGCAGCGCCGTTCAGCGGCGAAGGGCAAAATCATTGACCGAGCTGCGGATCAAGTTGGCCGCACTCATGCCGAAGGGAGGTTGAAGGTATGAAGAAACCCACTTACAAGGGCAAGGAGCTTCTTCCTCTTTCGGTGATCGACGCCGCCCGTGACGGGGACTCTCAGGCTGTGGATCAGGTACTCCGGTACTATGAGGGCTATATCAATAAGCTCTGCACCCGGACGCTTTACGAGCCTGACGGCCAGCCCCATGTTCGGGTGGACGAGTACATGAAGCGCCGATTGGAGATCAAGCTCATTCATTCCATTGTCAGCATGAGCTGACAAGCCCGGTCTGAAAGCGGAAACAGCTTACCCTTTCCCTGTTTCTCTCTTTCGTGGCCGCGAAGGCAGCACCTTGACAAAGAAAGCCCGCTGGGAGGCCAGCGCCGCAGTATAAGGCAAACGGATACATTCCTGTTTGTGCCGAGCCATACGGCCGGTGCGCCATGACCTCGTTTCAAGTCCGCAGGACGGGACCACTGTAACGGGCGAGCGAATAACACCAGGCCGCAAAGCAAGCGTGGCGGCTTGCGGGCGATGACGCACGGGCAGGGTCAAAGATACTCGCGCATTGAACGCCCACAAAGCATTGTGCGCCGCACCCATCAGCATGGGCCGGGGTTAGACTCCCGTGGAGCTGTGCCAGCAGCCGTCCGTTTTGCCTCTTTTATTGCTTATCAACTTGCAAACAATGAAAGGGGTCAATCTATGCAAGAAGATAGAACCTTTGAAAACAAATTCGCCCCACCAGTACGGAGCGAAAAGAAAATTGGAAATACAACCTTCACCGTCAATTCGTTCTTCCTTGAACAAACAAAAGACGGTGTAGTTTCTAAAATAGAGCGGCTTATCAAGGATGATATCCGAAAAAAAGCTGCTGTAATTTGACCTCCATAGGCAGACAAACCCAACAAAGCGCGGTAGAATGAAGATAGAACTTCATACCGTGTTTGACTGCCAGATAGGAGGTTATTATGTTTCATCAGTCAAACACCGCTGCCGCGCTTCAATTCCCTTACAACGCTATGAGCGTCGAAGCTGTTACCGCTTTGTACTGCCGTTTATCGCGTGACGATGAATTGCAGGGCGACAGCAACAGTATCATCAACCAAAAGAAAATTTTACAGAAGTACGCTCTTGAACACGGGTACACCAACTTCCGCTTTTACATTGATGACGGCATTTCGGGAACAACCTTCAATCGGCCTGGTTTCCAGGAAATGATTGCCGATGTGGAGGCAGGGATCGTCAAACGGGTCATCATCAAAGATATGTCCCGTTTTGGCCGTGATTATCTGCAGGTGGGTATGTATACCGAGATCATGTTCCCGGAGCATGATGTTCACTTTATTGCCGTAAACGATGGGGTGGACAGCACCCAGGGCGACAATGAGTTTACTCCCTTCCGCAATATCATCAATGAGTGGTATGCGAAAGACACCAGCAAGAAAATCCGTGCTGTGATGAAGGTCAAAGGGAACGCCGGAGAACATTTGACGACTAATGCGCCCTACGGATACATGAAAGACCCGGATGACAACAAACATTGGATACCCGACCGTGAGGCTGCCGATGTGGTCTATGAAATCGGGCTGTATGTTATGGATGGGTTTGGACCGTCCCAGATAGCACGAAAGCTGCGGGAGCGGAAAATCCTCACTCCTGCCGCTTACTACGAAAGCAAAGGCATCCCTTGTAATGTAAAAAAGCAGGGTGATCCCTATGGCTGGGACAATACCACGATAGCAGGAATTATGGATCGCTGGCGTGAGTACCTGGGGCATACGGTGAACTTCAAGACCACAAAGAAGTCCTACAAGAGCAAAAAGAAAATTAAAAATCCCGAAAGTGAATGGGTCATCTTTGAGAATACCCATGAACCTATCTGGACAGATGCCATTGCCGAGGCTGTAAAGCAGGCGCGGCAGTCACGGCGCCGTCCGACAAAGATGGGAGAAATGGGAATGTTCTCTGGCATGATGTACTGTGCCGATTGTGGCTCGATCCTGTACCAGTGCAGAGCGACCGGCTTCCGAAAGGATCAGGAATACTACATCTGCTCTGGATATCGCAAAGGGAAGCAGGTGTGTGGCACACCACACTCCATCCGAACGGTTATCCTGGAGGAATTGATCCTTCAAAATCTGCGGGAGATCGTGTCCTTCGCCAGAAGCCATGAAAACCGTTTCGTTCAAATGGTCATGGATATGGATGTAAAGGAACGCAATAAAGGTCTTGCCAAAAAGCGCAAGCTGCTGTCAGAGGGTGAGAAGCGTATCACAGAACTGGATATGATCTTCAAGCGGCTGTATGAGGACAGCATCAGTGGCAAGCTGACAGACGAGCGTTTTCACAAGCTGTCCACCGATTATGAAGTGGAACAGGCTGGTTTGCAGGCACAGGCTGCAATACTCCGTGAGGAAATCGAAGAAGTAGAAGGCAAAAGTGCCGATGTTGACAGGTTTCTGTCCGTTGTCCGCCAATACACCGATATCCCGGAGTTGACACCCCGTATCCTGCATGAGTTCGTTGAGAAGATCGTCATTCACTCAGCGACCGATCCTCATAGCAAAATCAACCGCAGACAAGAGGTAGATATCTACTACAAAGGTATTGGGATTTTGGAAATGTCCAAAGTATTTGATAGCAGGCAAAAATGAAAGAAACGGCATAGCCGAAGCTATACCGTTTCTCTCTCGCCTTAGAATGTTTTCTTAACTGGACACACCTAAAGTGGGGTGCGTTTTTTTGCCTTTGCTTCGGCGAATGTTTGTTTTACTTGTCGGTATTTGGCTGTTTATTTGTGTTTTTTGCCTGCTTTCGGTTATTCTCACCTGTTTGGGGTTGGGGTTGGGTTTGGATTTGGGTTTAGGTTTGGGTTTGCTTATACTTATTTTTATTTGTTTATGTCAATTCTTCTACATTTAAAAGCTGACGCAGCATATTCTTTGTCATAAGATTATCGGCAAACGCCAAGGTTTCACGAAGCCGCTTTTGCGGACTCTCGTCCCAATCACATTCGGGAGCGGAAGAAACACCCATTTTTCTGAGCGCGTCGCAGTAAGACTTTGCCGCAAGACGAAATTCGCGGTAATTCTTTTCGTCTCTGCCGTTCCACGCGGTATCGGCTACGGCGAACCACCTCGGGAAGCACATATAGCAAAGCCGTTCAAAATCCGTGATGTACTCCGTCCATATCGGCGTTTCCACTCCGACTATTGATTTTTTGCCTGTTTCCGTTAAGCCCTTTATGCTCTTCGGGTCAAACATATATACATCTTTAAGAGGATACATACCGTACGGATAATCGGCATAATACGGCTTAAACTTTTCGATAATTACGGGGCAACCCTCATTTGCGCGCTTTACCGAGACGCCCGTTTTATCAAGCCAATATGCAAGCGTTATGTTTTTATCGAGAATACCGCCGTTTGCCGCTTCGTTCCAGCAAATGACACGCCTGCCCTTTTTTTCGAGATACTCTGCGGCTCTGTTCACAAGACTGCAGTGCAGCTCCTCTTCGTTTTTAAGCCCGAGCTCGCGTATTTTTGACTGACATTTGGGGCACTTTTTCCACTTATCCTTCGGGGCTTCATCGCCGCCGAGATGGAAGTACTTGCCGGGGAAAATATCGCAAAGCTCATCTAAAATGTCATAAATCAGCTTTAATGTCGCGGGATTTCCGGCGCAGAGCAAATCCTTGAATATACCCTGGCTTGTTTTTGCCTTAACCTGCTCTTTATTGCACGATAGCTCGGGATACGCCTGAAGTATGGCGCTTGCGTGGCCGGGAATATCTATTTCGGGAATAACCTCAATATATCGCTCTTTACAGTATTCGGCTATTTCTTTCAGCTGTGCCCGAGTATAAAAATGACTGTAAACGCTGTCGTCGTTTTCTTTTTTACCGAAATGTGAGCCCTCGCGGCTGCCGCCTACCAAGGAAAGCTCCGGGTGCTTTTTTATTTCGGCTCTGAAGCCCTGATCGTCGGAAAGATGGAAATGAAAATAATTGAATTTGAGCATTGCCGCCGCATCGATTATCTTTTTTATTTCCTCCACGGTAAAGAAATGACGACAGACGTCCACCATAAAGCCGCGATAAGAAAATACGGGCTTATCACTTATTTCACATTCGGGAAGCATATTCCCGTCCTCTCGCAGAATTTGCTTATACGTAATATCGGCATAGTGTAAGGCGCGCTCACTGCCGCCCTTTAAGAAAACGCCGTCACGGTTTATATTAAGCGAGTATTCCTCTTTTCCCATATCGGCGTCAACGCTCTCGGTTACGCTGCCATGCGGGACATATTTGCCGGAAAACGTAATTTTTTGCGGTTTCGGAATTATATTCATAAAATTCACCCGTTTCTCATTGAGTTTTGTTTTCAAAATAAGAATAGCTATAATATAACACACAAATTATAAAATTCAAATATTTTCGTTTTACGTATCGGCGGCAGTTTGTAAACACTTTCTAACTTTTTGTGCATTATACCGACTGAGCAATTATTTTAAGACAATATTATGTAAATTTTAACGTCAAAAAGGTCGAAAATTCTATTGACGTTGAAATAAAGTAAGACTATAATTAAATTGTTAAAGATTTAACCGATATGGTATTTTGGATAAAAAAATCCGTACCGAACTTTTAAAAGAGGGAGATCCTTTTTATGGAAAACAAGAATCAGCGCATCTGCATAATCGGCGGAGGGCCTGCCGGCACAAGCATGGCAATGTACCTTGAAAAAAACGGATATGATAACTATGTAATCTATGAAAAGTCCGACCGAGTCGGAGGTAAGGCTTTTTCCCCGAAAATGAAGGTTAAAAATGCCCAGGGCAAATGGGAGGACCGCACCATAGAGATGGGCGCGGTAATGGGCTGCGACACTTACTTTGCAGTTCATGAGTGTGAGGAATTCGGCGGTACAACACACGTCGGAGGCCCCCCTATGGGACGCAAATTTATGAAAGTTGACGGCACTCCTCAGAAAATGTCGCCCATAGCTATGCTCAAGAAGCTATCCAAGATGAAAAAACTATCAAAGCTTCTTGAGACAAAATACAAGGGCTATGATGTAAACGGTCACCGCGGAATTTCGGAGGGACGCTATGAAGGTCCCTGCCCCTCTCCCGAAATGAAGCTCGCTCATATTGAGGGCGTTAACCCCAACCTTAAAGACCTTTCAATGCCGTTCTCCGAATTTTTGAAGCTCAACCATTGCGAGGACGCCACCACGGTTTGGAAGGGTCCGTTCACTTCTTTCGGCTATGGTTATTTTGATGAAATTCCCGCCGCTTATGTCTTAAAATATCTTGACGCATTTACTGTTAAGCAATTCCTTTCGACAGGTAAACTGTGGACTTGGTACGACGGCACACAGAGCATTTGGGAGGGCGTTAACAATCACCTTAAGCATCCGGCGCTCTTAAATTCGGAAGTTACAGACATCAAGAGAGAAAACGATAAAGTATTTGTAACGGTAAACGGTAAGACCGAAGAATTTGACAAGCTCATAATCTGCACTCCGCTTGAGCTGTTCCTCGGCTACGGCGATCCGCGTGAAGAAGAAAAGGATCTCTTCTCAAAAATCGTACATAAGGAATACTTTACAATGGCCGTTCGCCCCGAAGAAGGCAACGCTCCCGAAATCTCATATTACTTCTTTGAAAATATGACTAACGAGACCCGCGGTCATCTTATGGTATTCTATCACCGTTGGTCCGACGGCGTAACAGATCAGCCGCTTGTTACCTTTACTCTTCGTAACCACGAGGGTATGGAGGATGTTCCCTTTGACAAAGCCAAGGAAACAACTCTTAAAGATATGGAACTGTGCGGTCTTAAGGTTGACAAGATTGAGCGCATAGACGACTGGTATTATTTCCCGCACGTAGGCAGCAAGGATTATGCCGACGGTTGGTATGAAAAGGTTGAAGCTATGCAGGGCAAGGATAACACCTTCTATGCCGGTGAAGTTATGGCATTCGGCGATATGGAGGAAACCGTTGAGTACAGCCGCGACTTAGTAAGAAGATTCTTTAAATAGGAGACATAAAAGTATGCCCGATCAGAATAAAAAAATCATCAGCAAATATCAGGGTGACAAAAACCCTGATAAGCGCTATTTGAAGCTCGGCAGAAAAATCACCGACGTTGTGGCTCACAAGATAGGCGGAGTGACATCGGACGATCCCGAATATTGGGGTCTGCGCGAGGTACTTACTCCCGAAATGTGCGACGTTGCTAACAAAATGAAGCTTCGTAAGCACTACACGTTTGAGCAGTTACTCGCTATGAACAAAGAGTATGAGGCTATCGATCTGCAAAAGCTTCTTGACGAGATGTCGTATATAGGCATTCTCGAATATGACTACGGTGATAATTACGACCACAATCACGAGCTTCAAGACCGTCCGAGAATCAGACGTTACCGCGTACCCTTTTACGTACCCGGTTCGGCCGAGCTTTTCAACTCTTCCGTTGACAGAATAGCCAAAAATCCGGCTGTTGCCTCATTCTTTGAGAGAATGACGTTTGTTCCGCTTGCAGGTATCACTCAGATGGTGCCTCCCGGAGGCGACGGCATAGGTATGCACGTTATTCCCGTTGAAAAAGCCATAGACGCCAAGAGCGAATCGGTGGATCTTGAGCATATTTCATACTGGCTTCAGAAATATGAGGGTCATATTTCTGCCGGCATTTGCTCCTGCCGCGCTTCACGCGCTGTTTTGGGCGACGGCTGCACAGACGATTTTGATGATTGGTGCATACAGCTCGGCGATATGGCGGATTACACCGTTGAAACCGGAAGAGCACACTACATAACAAAAGAACGTGCACTTGAAATACTCAAGCTTGCCGAAAAAAACGGCTATGTTCACCAGATAACCAACATTGACGGTGAAAATAAGATATTTGATATATGCAACTGCAATGTTAAGATATGCAACGCTCTTCGCACATCGCTTCTGTTTAACACACCTTATCTTTCGCGAAGCGCCTATACCGCCAAGGTTACAAAAGAGAACTGCGTAGCGTGCGGCAAGTGCGTTGAAACTTGCCCTGCAGGTGCCGTAAAGCTCGGTCAGAAGCTCTGCCACAAGGACGGCACGGATTTCAAATATAAGCACGCTCCCCTGCCGGACAACAACATTTGGGGTCCGTACGCATGGGATGAGAACTACCGCGATACGGCGCGTATGTCAAACACATATCCCACGGGTTCCGCTCCCTGTAAGGCTGCATGCCCGGCGCACGTTCCGGTACAGGCTTATCTTCGCCTTGCGAGAGACGGCAAATACCGTGAAGCACTCGCTATGATAAAGACCGAAAACCCGTTCCCGGCAGTATGCGGCAGAATTTGCAACAAGCGCTGCGAGAGCGAATGCACACGCGGAAAAATTGACGACCCGGTATCAATTGACGCAGTAAAGAAATTTGTAGCCGATCTCGACCTTAAAGCCGAGGACAGATATGTTCCAGAAAAAACGGTACAGTCGGTTCACGGTTCATTTGACGAAAAAATCGCCATCATCGGCGGCGGCCCCGCAGGACTCAGTGCCGCATATTATCTCGCCCAGATGGGTTATAAGCCGACGGTATTTGAAAAAAATCCCATTCCCGGCGGTATGATGACATACGGTATTCCGAGCTACAAGCTCGAAAAGGATGTTATCGCTGCCGAAATCGACATAATCAAGGCTCTCGGTGCAGAAATCAAGTGCGGCGTTGAAGTCGGCAAGGACGTCACCATAGATGAGCTCAAAAAACAGGGCTACAAGGCATTTTACATCGCCATAGGCTGTCAGGGCGGCAAACGTCCCGGCGTTAAAAACGATGACGCAAAGGGCACCGCTATTGCCGTAGAATATCTCCGCCACTGCTTTGAACACCGCGAGGATTCATTCTCCGGTAATGTTGTGGTAGTCGGCGGCGGTAACGTTGCGATAGACTGCGCGCGCAATGCTCACCGTCTCGGCGCAGCTGACGTTAAGATGTTCTGCCTTGAATCGCGCGACACCATGCCTGCGAGCAACGAGGAAATACTTGAGGCCGAAGAAGAAAACGTCGGCATAAATCCCTCTTGGGGTCCGAAGGAGGTCACCGTAAACGACAAAGGAGAGGTTACCGGCATCATCTTTAAAAAGTGCCTTCGCACAATAGACCCAGAAACTGGCAAATTCTCTCCCGTATATGACGAAAACGAGACTGTTGAAATAAAGGCAGACAAAATCGTTTTTGCCATAGGTCAGGCAATTGAATGGGGCAACCTGCTTGAGGGCTCAAAGGTTAAATTCTGGCACGGCAATTACCCGGTTGCAGACAAATTTACATACGAAACGGACGATCCCGACATATTCGTGGGCGGCGACGTATTTACCGGTCCGCGTTTTGTAATAGACGCCATTGCAGCCGGTCACGAGGCGGCTGAGAGCTTACATCGCCATGTACGCCCCGACGCTTCAATGACCATAGGTCGTGACCGTCGCAATTTCACACCGCTCAACAAGGACGACCTTACATATCCGTCTTATGATACGGCAGGACGTCAGGAAGCCGGTATGGATGAAAGCATCGACTACAAGATGTCCTATAAAGACGCACATCTCGATTTGACAGAGGAGCAGGTTAAAACCGAAACCGGCCGTTGTCTCGGATGCGGCGCATCGTATGTTGACCCGCACAAGTGTATAGGTTGCGGTCTTTGCACCACGAAGTGTGAATTTGACGCAATACATCTTGTACGCGATAATCCGAAATGCACCGATATGAGAGTTGCCGAAAAGAAGGTCGGCGGACTTATGGGCTACTCCGCAAAACGTGCGTTTAAAATACTCGGGCATCTTGGCTCGGATGAGGCGAAAGAGCTTAAAAAGAAGCGCATAGCCTACAAAAAAGCGCACAGCGACAAGGGCTAAGCCATGCACGAGCTCGGTATAGTTCTGAATGTCATAGACAGAGTAGAAGAGATTGCCAAGGAAAACAACGTAAAAAAGGTCACCAAGCTGACTCTTGAAATAGGCGAGGTTTCATCGATTGTTCCGTCATATTTTTCGGACTGCTTTGAGTGGGCAAAGAAAAAAACGGATTATATGAAAGACACCGAGCTTGAAATGATAATCCTTGAAGGTCTCTCCTACTGTCGCGACTGTAAAAAAAACATATAAGACCACCGAATACGCAAAAAAATGTCCGCACTGCGGCAGTGACAATACATATCTTGTCACCGGCGACGAGATGCGGATAAAGGATATTGAAGTTATCGGGTAGAAAAACGGAGCTGTATTTTTTACAGCTCCGTTAATATTTATACATTCAAATAACCGCACAGTAGCTTCAGCGTATTATAAACGCCGTCTATATGGCTGCGTTCATAGCCGTGGCTCGCATAAACTCCGGCTCCTATCAGCCCGTGTCGTATATCTGCACCCGAACGCAATGTGGCTTCAACATCCGAGCCGTAATGCGGATATACATCAACGGCATAATCGGCACCTACTGCCTTTGCGGCTTCAATCAGTTTGCCTACGGTATCATAGCTGTAAGGTCCGCCGGAATCCTTAGCGCAGACGGACACCTGCTTTTCCGTACATTTCAATCCGTCGCCGACGCACCCCATATCGACCGATATTGCCTCGGTAACTCCGCCCGGCACAGTCGAGGAACCGCCGTGGCCGACCTCTTCATAAACGGTAACGTGCACATACACACGCCGCGGTAAAACTATACCGTTGTCTTTAAGATATTTTGCAAAACCGAGCAATATGCCCACAGAGAGCTTATCATCAAGGAATCTGCTTTTTAAATATCCGGATTCGGTACGGCGTGTACGCGGTTCAAAGCAAACTATATCGCCCGTTTCTATACCGAGATTTCTTGTATCCTCATCGGTTTTTACGTCCTCGTCGATGACGATTTCGACGCTGTCCCAAGTACGCGAAGCAGTCGAAAAATCGCCGTTAACGTGAATTGAAGCGTTACAAAGCTGAAGCGCGCCCTCATATATTTTGCCCGAACGGGTATATATTCTGACATTCTCCGTTTCGGCGTTGCAGGCATTCATACCGCCGAGGGGCGTTATTCTCAGTCTGCCGTTGCTCTTGACTTCGGCGACCATTCCGCCGAGGGTATCTGTGTGCGCCTCCAAAAGCAAAGCATTGTTATCGTCTTTTCCGCCGAGGTCGGCAAGAACGCCGCCCTTTACCGTGTATTCGGCGGGAAATCCGAGAGCCGAAAATTCCTTTTTAACAAATTCGGCGGCTTTTTTGGTAAACCCCGTCGGAGAATCAATATTTAACAGCGTGCTCGCCTTTTCCCATGAGTAATCTGCATATTTTTTATCTATCACAGCTTATCACCGCAGCTTTCCGAAAAATTATACTATTAGTTTACCATAACCGCGCCGAAAAAACAAATATGCGTTGATTTTCAGTGTAGTAAAGCGAAAAATGCTGCTCCCTTATCACATTAGCTATTTACCATTACTTGTTATTTGGTAATGATTAAAAAGTTATTCCTTACGCCAATCATATGTTTCGCCACTTGACATATCAAGCGTTTTTCCGTTGATTGAAACGGTTGTATTATCAACCCAATCTATTTTAGCCTCGGATTCGTGATATGCATTATAAATTATTTCTTTTTGATTTCCGTTTATCATATAGACTCTGACGGAATAATCTACGGTTGCTCCGGGCTCCGTTCTGTATGCCTCTAAATTAAATTTGCCGTCCGGTGACTCCGATGAACATAAAAACGTTTCTTGAACGTTTTTTTGAGAATTTGCTATCGTCAAAACAGGAACAATGTAGTTGCGAATAAGCATGGCAAGTGAAAATACCAAGGCAATACCCAATATTATGGATATAATTGTTATAACCGTCTTTTTCATGGTTAGAACTCCTTTAATACTCTTTGTTATAAAACTCAATGTCATACTTTATATGCATATATGCTTTTTAACTGTTCCTTACTTCTTTCAACACGCAGCGCCTCCCCATAAGCCTGCGCACCGTAAAATATTAACAAAGCAAGTTTGCACCACAATATTAACCGAAATTGCCCTGCTTGTCAATTTGTTTTTTTGGCAGCTTTGTCGAATAAAACAGTATTTGACGAGCTTGCGGTGGCAAGCAAAAAAAGTGTTACGTATCAGCACAAGTATAGTTAATATATATCTAAAGTGTGTCGATACGTAACAAATACTGCCTGCAAAGCCGCACATGCCCGGGGCATAGGCAAAGGTACAGGACAGACACAGGCATAGACATAGGCACAGACAAAAGTAAAAGTAAAAGTAAAAGCAGAAGTCAAAGTCAAAAGCCATATGTCAAAAGAGAAATTACATTTTATTTTTAAACCGCCTTTTGTGGTGGAGATGAAGATGATAAATCCGAAACGGTATTAAGTTCTGATAATGTCAAGCTTTTAGCGTTATCTTTGAAATTGAAATAAAATCTATTCTGTCATCATAAAGCACAACGGAATTATCAAATGTGTCTATAAGCATTTTTCGATTTTTAAGTTTGTTCACATCAAAGCTTTTGAATCCGTCAAACCATGAATATAAAAACTCTTTTGTCAATAACGGATGTGATATGTTTTCTTTTGCGATTTCCGTTTCTAAATTTTCTTTTGTGCCTTAAAGTTCATCAAGTCGCTTTTTTATTGATTTTGTTATTATGCCTTGCTCAATCGCATTAAGCATATTTTCAATGGCTGTGTCGGTCTGTGCAAGTTGCTTTTTAAGAGATTTCAACATTGGGCTTTCTTTACCTTGAATAGACAAAATCTTGTTTACTAACAATTCAACGAGCGAATCATCATCTATGAATTTCATAACTTGATAAATAACAATATCTTCTATCTAGTCTTTTTAACCGCCTTTTTATCACATGTTTTATTACGCTTGGTGCTGACACATTTATAATAACTGTATCTTTTGCCACGGGCATTTCCGCTTTCACCAACCATAAACGCTTTGCATTTGCCGCAGTATAATTTAGTTGTCAACAAGCAGTCATCAACAGCCTTATGTCTTGACGGTGCACGCTTGTTAACGACTATCATTTCCTGCACCTTATCAAAAACATCATTCGGAATAATGGCAGGAATTCCGTTTTCAATAAGAACATCCTTATAAATATAATTGTCAATATAACGACGGTTGGTCAATATTTTAGAAATATTGTTTATTGTAAATTCTCGACCGTTAGCATTTTTTAAGCCCTTGTTGTTCAGTTCATCTCGGATTTCTTTCTGCGTTTTACCGGAAAGATAATCATTAAAAATATTCAAAACAACAGGAGCAAGAGTCGGATTGATTTGAAAATGTTGCTCATCATCAATTACACAACCCAAAGCGACAGAGCCACCGTTATATTTACACTTCAAAGCATTTTCGGTTAAGCCACGGTTGATTTTTTCTGCAAACTCGGCAGAATAATACTCGGCATAGCCTTCAAGCATAGACTCAAGCAAAATACCTTCTGCACCGCTTGAAATCGCTTCGGTTGCAGAAATAACCTTAACGCCGTTCTTTTTCAAGATGTTTTTATAATGCGCCGAGTCATAACGGTTACGGGCAAAGCGGTCAAGTTTCCAAACGATTATAACATCAAACAGACCTTTGGAACTCTCCTTAATCATCTGCTGAAACGACGGACGATTGTCCGTTTTTGCCGATAATGCTCTGTCAATATATGTATCAATTATACGAATATCATTCTTCTCGGCAAACTCCTTGCATTCACGAATTTGCCCATCAATACTTTCTTCACGCTGATTATCACTTGAATATCGTGCATATATAATTCCTGTCATTTTATCAACCTCCTGTGCTGTGTGTTATAACTCTTCGCAGCAGAGGTGTCAAGTCATAAAAAAAGCAGTCCTGAAATCAGGACTGCTTTAACAATTAACTTGCCAAGTCTATATTTTTATGACATTCGATACTATTTTTGTCTGTAATGTCTTTTAATTTTTTACTTGTCTTTTCCAAATCTTCAACTGCTTTTTCTATTTTTTGGTTTGAAGGTATCAAACTTTGTTCTAATGCGTCAGTTTCCGCATTGATTTTTCTAGTTTCCGCATTAATTTTATCAATTTGTGCTTGCTTCAACTCTTTATCTAATTGAATATTTTCCTCTATAACTTTAGTTTCGGCTATTTTCTTTTTTCTGTCAATATAATCATTACGCAATTTATTTATTTCATCAATTAGTCCAATAATTCCTTTTTTGTGCTACCATCTGAATCTTTTAATTTTCCTAAAACAGTATTCACAATAAATATAACTGAAAATGTAGTTGGTACCGCATAATTAAGTATAACTTCAATAAATCCCAGGAGAACCAACCGCTGTTTTAATTGTGATTTTTATAAGATTCATCCTCTCCGTATAACTCATAAAAAACATCAACAATCTCCAATATTGAAGCTTGCAATTCAACATTACTTTTCATTTCCAAATCTGATGAACTTGTTTTTTGTAATGATAAATGTATAAAATCATCTACAATATAACATGAGTAAATATTTCTATAAATATAGTCAGCATATTTGGTTATGTTAGCAATAGTTTGTTGAACTTTCATTATTTTGCTTAAATAAATATCTCGACTAACATCTATTTCACTGAACCACTTAACTTTTCTTTTATGTGTATAAGAACAAACAGCATATTCTTCATTAGAATTATTTATATGGGACACTTCTTCCACTGTTTCACCCAAAATTCCTACACGAATAAACTTAGTACCCTCTGAAGGAATTAATACTAGATCACCATTATTCATTACACAATGGAAATTATATAGTTGACTAAAAATTAAGCCAGGCCTTTTTTCATCTGGATATAATTCATTAATCTTTTCTTTTTTTGCATCATTACTAATACTACTGTTTAACAACAAGTCAACTGACACGGCATCCCAACCAAGTGCAACATATTTATTAGTTGTAAAATCATTATAATATAAACCACCATTAGTTCTAATAAGCCAAATTTGTCTTTCATTAGAAATCTCAGGTATCGATAATACAGTAAAATTATCCATAAAATATTTTCTCCAGATATTTATTTACAAAATTATATCACATATATAAAACAATTACAAATTTTGATATTGTTTACTAATATAAATCGTTAAATTACAATGTTATAGCAATATAATTCAAAATTTCATCTTTAACTTTATCGTAGTATATGATATGCTCAACAGTTTCTTTGACTTCACTGATACTCAGTTGTTGTTCTTCCTCGTTATCACATTCAAGCATCAATGCTCTTTTGATGTTGTATTCAAGCCAACCGAGTTTGCCATTGTTACTGTAATATAAAGCCTCCCAGTCAACATTTGCATCAAGATTTGTATTATAAAAATATGACTTAAAAAATGTATTAAACAAATTAAAATTTATATTACATCCTTCATATCCTGACCAGCAAAGTGCAAGTTCAAACAATTCGAGATAAGGATTTGAATATCCTAAACATTCCAAATCAATCAGCTTAAACTCATCGCTAAGCCAAAGTACATTTTTACTGTCCATATCGTTATGGCAAATTGCTTTGACCGGAGGTAATTTCTTTATAGCCTCGTTGCCTTTCGTAATGCTGTTATTAAACAAATCGGCATAATCCTTTATGTAATCATAAATCGGTGAGTTCATATCCTTGGCAAGCTCAATATATTTTTGCCAGTCAATGTGCATTTCGTCTTTCTCGAAAGGTTCATTTTTCAAATCAATATTATGAATTTTTGCCAACACTTCGCCTATCTTTTCGCAATGAACTGACTTGATTTCACCGTCTTTTAATGACTTGGCGTCATACCACTCAAAAACATAATAATATTGACCATTTAATTCCTGCATTTTTCTGTTCTTGAATTCCAAAGCATAAACTGCAGGAATATTGTTTTGCTTTAATATTGTCTCAATATCATCAGCGATTTTGTAGTTGCCCATTGCAGTAGGTCGTTTCATAATGTTAGGGTTTAAAAGCTTGATTATGTAACTGCCTTGTTCGGTAACAGCCTTAAACATTCGGTGCATGAAACCGCCTGTTACCTGAACAGGATTTTTAAGCACTTTGCCTAACTGCAAATCTTCTGCAACTAAATTGAAAAAGTTATCCATATTCATTATTTTTTACCTATTTCTTTGTACGCATATGAAAAATCAATTGGCGGAGTTGTTACAGAAATATATACAAACTCTTCATCTGAATCATTATATAATCCGTGAATATCTCCTGCCTCAAATCTCACAACATCACCTTCTGTGAATTTTTGCTCATTATCATTAGCTAGCAATAATCTACCGTTTCCTTTCAACGCATACCAAATTTGTTCTGAAAATTCGTGCGAGTGCCTACTCTGTTTTGCATTAGACTTTAAGTGTACTTCTGTAATTGTAACCTTATCATTATTTGAATTATTCGGATTAAGTAGTTGCCTTGATGTCACACCAGGATTTTTGAAATCCGCTATACTTTGTTTTGAAATAAATTCCATTAGTATTTCTCCATTTCAAATATTCCTAAAATCTTATCAATATCATTAATATCTTTAAAGGATCTTGGATAATCATAACCTTTGTTGATTATTGCAAAAATTCTTTCGGTATATTTTTCAGTACCATATTTCTTTATGTATAAAGCATAAGCTTTTGCATCGTTTTCGCCTGAATTAAAAAAGCCTGTTTGACAGTCTGCCACATTTTCACATTTCCAACAGCCGTCAATGTTTTTGCTTTTACAGCAAACAACATTAGGACATTTCTTATCTTCAAACAAATTTTCATAAGAACAGCTTGAATTATTGCTTTTACAGCCATCACATTTAGTAAAAAACAGTGCTCACAATGATTACCACAGTATCCTATTTCTTTCATTGTTGCACTCCATAAATTCTCTTAATCTGCTCATAGTAACCTTGTTCATCAGCAAAATCCGATAAGCCACCAAACTGACTCATTGTGCCTATGAGCGGTATGTTTTCAAATACTGTGCCTTTCAATTTTTCAACAGTTGCATCAACAAATTTATCTGCAAAGATAACCTTTATATCTCTGCCGAAATAAGATTCAATGCTGTAATCGACCTTGTCTGTAAGTCCGCTTGCGTTATGTAAATCAGCTACAAGTGCCTGTGCTTCAACAAGGTTGTTTTCTCGTTCTGTCAAGTCATTCGCTTGCAGTGCTGCATTGATTTTTGTCTTGATACTTTCATAAATATTTAACTTGTTGAAAGCTGTACCAAACCATTTGCTGTAAGGAGCATAAGTATCTTTATACAAGAAACACAATCTCATTAATCTTTATGTAATTCTTGAACAAATTATTTGTGAGACTATTTCATCACCGACCTCACCGCAACGCTTAACAAAGGCTTGCTCAGATGAAATTATCTCCCATTGTGATGCGATGAGATATAGTTTAACCTCATCAGGATAAAACTTTATTTTATCAGTCTGTTCTCTAATATTAAGCTCGTCCATAAACATTTTGCCGGACACCAAAGATAATAACCTATGCTCCGAGAATGCAAGCCAATCAAGAGGCTTGTTATTATCCAAATCTGCTGTGCCGATTTCATCAACAAGAAACTCACCAAAGGTTTGAATAAATATCAACGGATTAACCTTACCACATTTAATAAACTGCGGGTGCTGAACGCCGCAATAATTTGGGTCAGGCTCGGTAAAATTGACACTGTAACCCATATACTCATAGGGCAGATTTTCTGCAAATCTGTTTAATATTTCGTCTTTTTTATCTATGTCATTTTCACTCAGGAACATATAGAAACGAGGTCCCCACATGTGGTCACGGGACACCTCGTCATCGTAGCCAAGAACATCCGAGCCGTAACCAATTAGACCTGCAGAATAATGCAAGTCAGGGAAATATTTATCAATAATAGGCTTTGCACATTCATTGAAAAAGCCTTCACATAATGCTAACCCTTTTATAAAATCACTCATATTTTATCTCTAAATTTCGTTATATTTTTTTAAATAACTTTGCAGACCAAAAGCTCATATCCATTTTTTCAATATAAAAGTAAAGAATGCTTTTATAATTCTTCGTAGCAGTAGATAGAGTAATATAGTCAACATTCTGCTTATGGTAATTCTCGGTATATTCAAAGAGTGCCTTTCCTATACCTTGTGAACGATATTTCTCTTTTACATATATTTCATTTATATCAAAGCATTTTGAACCCTTGTCAATCGGTGTAATTGCTTCATTAAGTACTGAACATTTGCCAAATAAGTAGCCGATGATTTGAGCATCTGAATATGCAAGAAACAAATCGTTTCCAATTAGATCGTTCTTATCATTTGCGCAGTAACCGTATGTTAAATCTTCACTTTCCCATTCTTTTGAAAGTGCAATAACCGCTTTTATATTTCTGTCGTCTAATTCACACTTTTTAATCTCAATTATCATACATATTTCTCCACTGTTTTATCCACTCAAATTGTTTATCAATAAACTCTTTGTCTATACAATCTAAGCCTTTTATAAACCTATTCCTTTTCATAATACCAATTATCCAAAGCTTCCACAGCTTTTATTATATTGTCAGTATACATTGTATCATCAATGCCAATCAACATAAAAATTATTTTTCTATACATTATAGATAGTTTTGCAATATAAAAAACACATTGAACGCCATCTAAACACGCTTTATCTTGAAGTGATTTTACATGTGATATTTTGTTTCTTGTGTTAACTAATAGATCTAAAAAATCTTTAAAATTTCCATTAATTTCCTTGCTGAATATTTCAGTGCCAAATGTCTTTATTACAGCATTAAGTGCTGTTTTTAATATCAACTTCTTTTTATCACCGGTTCTTTCGATTTGAAAACTATCATTGTTTTTTTCCATTATTTCGCCAAATGGTTTTGTCATTTCAATCATACTTGATATTTTACAATCAACAGGCATATGAATATCTGATAAACAATACAAAAGCATATTAAAGGCGATATCTAATTCATTAGATATACGTGCCCACTCCAACAATGTATTTGTTAAATCAATATCCTTGAAATTGACCAATTTCATAAATTGATGTCTGCATATATCAATGGATTTGTAAATTGGAGGTCTATTGTTATAGTAGTGATTTACTTTGTTTTGATATATACTCGGGTCTTCATTTTCATCAATCATTGCAGCATTTTCAATTGGATAAAACCTTCCGTCAAAAACAAACAACAATTGTTCTATGAGAGATTCCATTTCAAACAGTTCTGAACATTTAACTACCTTATCTGTTCCGATTAATATTTCTCTTTTTATATATTGTTCTATTTTTACTCTATAATTTGTATTATTATAAACATACTCGAAATCATTTAAATAAGTTCCACCAAACATACCATTATCATTAGTTTGGATAATTTTTAATTCCATCACTGTAAGTCTCAAAGTTTTCTCCTACTAATTTATTATCATGTTTTGCGATAAGAGCAGCTTTCATATCTGCACCTGTAATTTCAACTTTTGCCCATTTTGCAGAAAGATCCTTTGCAAAGGCTGATACAGGCACGCCTTCAATACTATTCAACGCATCTGCAACTTTGATTGCAGCCGTTCTTTTTGTTTCAATTGGGGACATTGTATCACTCATTTACACATTTATTTTATATTATAGTATGGATAATTACAATAAATTTATTTTGATACCTAAATTTAGCAAAAAACAATTTATAGTAAAAGCCACAGCATACAAAAATCAGAATGCTGTGGTTTAATTTAATTGTCAGATTCATAACACAAAGCAGTTAGTCCAAATAGGCTACTTTTAATCATATTGTACCCGAAAAGTATGAAAACAAAATTATCGCCCTAAAAGGTTGTGGTATGTTACCTTGAACAGAGCGACATTGCAAGTACGATTTTCTATATTTACTTATGCATTTTTGATGGATAAACAATATAAAAGTCGGAATGAAAAAATAATGATTTTTGAAACGAAAATCTATGGCGGTTGAATGGGTTTTGAAGTGGATTTCAAGCCGTCGATTTTGAAGCAGGATAAAGGGGTATGATTTTCGGGCATTGAAATGCCCGAAAACGCCGTCCGGCAAAGCTTGTCGGCTTTTCGATTCGTAATACTTTTGCGTATGATATGAAATTCGTATGCAGTTAGGGGTGCTTTTCGCAGAAAATCAAGGCTTTTGCGTATTCACTTAAGCGTTGCGGTATGATGATTAAAAATCAAGAAATTTTGGCAACGCTGTAAGCTAAAATTGACGAGTTTGCTCTTAAATAGAGTAACTCGTCGGATTAAAACTAAAAACGGCTTGTAGGCGATTTGTGAAAGCCTGTGAGCAAAAAATCGTGCAAAATATAGTACTTGACTTCTAAAAAGTATTAGCGTATTGTGTGCTTGAAAAGGAGGCAGATATAAAATCAAAATAAGCGTGTTGCCTTATGACAGCAAAAGGCGAATGGAACATTCCGAATTATGAATTAGAAAAACTTGCTTATTATTTTCTCGAACTCATTACCGAGCAAAACGAGAACGAGAATAATGACGAAAATCCGAATAACAAGGCATAAAAATAAGGCAGGGATTAACCCTGCCTTAAACAACTAACAAACTGAATTACATAGTTAACAAGCAAAATACAACAATCTTATTGCGACAACTTCATTATTCTAATTTGTTTAATTAAACGTTTTATCATGGTATTCGTCAAATATTGGGTCCAATGAAAAAGCTGTTTTATCCTCTTTGCTGATTCTTAATTCTTGCGTATATCTATTTCCTATCATGTCGTAAAATATAAAATTGAAATACTCTGTCTTATCCAAATTAAAATCGCGATTAATTTGCAACTCATCATTTTTACATAGAGCAGAATTGCAATATAAAACTTTCTGTTTATCAATAGGTGAATTATTTGTTTATATGCCGTGAAAAATCGCAGTATTTAAGCCTATATTTTTTATTTTTCCACAAACATTATTATTTTCAATTGATTCCACAAAAAGCCATAAATAAGGCCTTAACTGTTTTATTTCATCATTCTTTTTTTCTTTTCGACTATTTTTTATTTCAATATTTACAACCATTAAGGCTGTTATTGCGCCAATAATTGAACCTATATATGAACCCAAAAAGCCAACCCATCCGTTAGCGTCAATATCAAAATCAAAAATACATTCTAAAATTCTAATAATAATTGGAAATAACACTATAACCAATATTATAATAATTATTTGTATTTTATTCTTAAATTTGTCTTTTAAAAATGATAAAATTTTTTTCATTACATTTTCCTTTAGCTATAATTTAGTTTTTTAATTAATCGAAAATCCGAAACTATTATCATTGATAACAAGTCTTGGATTATCCTTTGTTGGTGGAGCAGTACACGAACTTAATATAGTTAAAAATAAGGTTCATATTCTACAGAATATTTACTTTCAGGGAAAAGGAACTTGTGTAATGCAATAAAGTAATCATCCGTCATACTGGCAATGTAATCAACAACAATTTGATTGTTTTCTTCTGAAAGATAATCAATACTATGATATTTTCTCAAAGCATCACCAATAGGATTTATATGATGCTTAAAAATTATAGAATCTTCATCGTTTTTCTCAATATCATCCAGTAACTTATAATATATATCTTCAAACATCGGTTTTATTATACTGTTGTATTGATTATTTATATTTTTGTCTTTATAAATCACTTCAGTATTTTCTTTTTTTGCCATACTCAAATCCTTAAACGCATTATCGCTGAGTGATATATAATCTTTACCGTAACTGTGTTCAATAATATCAACAGTTAAATTATTAATTATTTTTGCATTTTCTCTACCTATTAATTTAGTAGTGAACTCATAATCGGGATCAATAATACCTGCTAACGCTGCATCCTGTCGATCTTTCCCTAAATACGCAATAATATCACATATTCTTACCACGCAGCCCTCAAGAGTCGATGGAATAAGTTTTTTGATTGCTTCTATCCCTTCTGTATAACACGATTCAATTTCAGTATCATAATCATCAAATGATTTTTCATACTTAGGCTTGTATCCTTGCTGTTCAAACTCACCATTATGACATAAGACGCCATCTAAAGTCTGCATTGTGAAATTTCGAACAAAAATAGTATCTAATACTCTTGCGCTATGAACATTATGATTGAAATATCTATTGGTTTCATTATGATACAACTCACTTAAGAATCTTTCACCGGCATGTCCAAAAGGTGTATGACCAATATCATGCCCTAATGCAATAGCCTCAATCAAATCCAGATTCAATCCTAAGACTGAGCCAATATTTCGTGCAATTCTTGAAACGAGTTGAACATGCTGTGCTCTTCGTGTAATATCGTCATTATTTTTAAACGAAAACACCTGTGTTTTATCAGCATATCTGTTATAGTATGGCAAATGCATAATTTTTTCCACATCACGAACAAACACGGGACGCCATAAATTGGCTTTATCAATGTCATTATTTCGTCTGACAGCCATTTCGTCCTTAAAAGCATATGGGTTTATCCAATGGCTTTCCCTGTTAGAAATAATTTTTTGCTGTAAATCCTCATCAATACGATTGTATTTTATATCCGACATTATTTTACACTCCCTATTATGCTGAAATTAAATATCCAAACTATCATTGTTAAGCAAAAATTCCTTTATTCCAATCATAACATACCCTTTATCATCTCTTCGGGGTTTAATGCTTTTTTCCACCACAACAATTTTTTTGAAAGAGTCATTAGTTTTTTCGAAAGGACGGGTTTCCTGCTTCCATTTTTCTTCATCGGGAATATTGTATGCAGATTGAACATAGTATCGCTTACTGCCTTGATTAGCTACGAAATCAATTTCTACTTGCTTTCGGGTATCCTTGCCCTCGGCAGTTTTTTCTCTAAACTCAACTACACCGACATCAACATTATATCCTCTGTATCTAAGTTCGTTATAAATGATATTCTCCATCAAATGAGTTTCTTCTATTTGCCTGAAATTAAGCCTTGCGTTACGAAGTCCGGTGTCCTCAAAATACAACTTATAAGGTGTGCTGATGTATTTTTTACCCCTTACATCATACCTCTCTGCTTTGCTGAGCAAGAAAGAGTCTTTTAAGTAACCGATATATTTATCGATAGTCGAGGCGCAGAGCGTAGAATTTTTAACGGATTTGAATGTGTTTTCTAATTTTCTTGGGTTTGTTAAAGACGAAATTCCCGAAGCCAAAATGTCTACAAGCTCGCTGATTTCCTGATCGGTATTAAGATTGTTTCGAGCGACGATATCCTTAATATATACATTTTTCATTTGCGTAATAAGGTAGTTGCTTTTTTGTTCATCGGTTTTCATTAAAGCGACCGCAGGCAGGCCGCCATACACCATATAGTCGTCAAAAGCTTCGTCCTTGCTGCCATCGTATGCAGAATAAAATTCTGAAAATGATAAAGGCAAAATGTGAATCTCATCCCCTCTACCTTCAAATTCAGTCAGAATATCACTTGAAAGAAATTTAGAATTACTGCCAGTAACATAAATATCTAAGTTGTCCTTTCTCATATATCCGTTTAATACAGCCTCGAAATTTCCAAGCAACTGAACTTCATCGAGTAGGAGATAATACATTTCGTCATCAATAATTTTACCTGAAATATACTTCATAAATTTTCGTGGATCAACTTTTCTGTTTTGCTCACTTATATCTAAAATATCTTCATCTATAAGCAATAAATCATCTGCCGAATCAAAAGCAAATCTGATAATATGATTTTTGTCTACACTTTCGGACAGTAAATAATTATAAAAGATTTTATTTAATAGATAAGATTTACCGCATCTTCTGATGCCGGTGATTACTTTAATAAATCCGTTTTGTTTTCTCGTAATAAGTCTGTTTAAGTAGATATCTCTGTTGATTTCCAAAATATCACCTCATTTAATATTTTTGCCGCTATCGTCATTTTTGTTAATTCGATTATACTATAGTTTACTCGATTTTTCAAGTTTTATAACAAAATGGTAACTTCATATGTAAAAATAGTGGTGGTATTTGTATCGTAGTATGTAAATGATACCGATGCAGACTTTGCAACGAATACTTATATTCATGTGACAGATACAATGCAACAAACAGTTACAGATATTTTGGAAAACTTGCTTTTGAAAAGCGTATTAAAATAATACAACAAACAGCATAAAACAAAAAAATAGGCAGGAAATTAACCCTGCCTTGTATCTATATAAACAGAAAATCCGAAACTGTTACCGATGATAACAAGTTTCGGATTATTCTTTACTGGTGGAGATGGCGGTAATCGAAACCGCGTCCGAAATCTCATCCTCACAAATTTCTACGAGCGTATCCGTCTATTTAAAATTCCCTCGGCACATCGCCCGACGGCGGTCTATGCGCTTTGGTAGCCCTGTTGTGTGTGACGGGTTACAAGGCGGTTACCCGTTCACATTTACCGCTGATGACGCTCCTTATCCGATCGCGGTACTTCGGAGGGAACGACCCGCTGACTTAAGCAGCGAGTAAAACTTTAGAATCTTTGTCGTTTATTTTTAATAAACTATGGCTGTTTAAAGCGGTACCACACCGCTGCTCGCTTATCGTGGTTCAAAGACCCCGTCGAAATCCTTTCATCCCCTTATATATTATCTCATTCGCTCTTTCAGCTCTCTGTCGATAGTGCGCGTTGCTTCCTTTTTGGCGGCAACGTCGCGCTTATCGTAATTCTTTTTGCCCTTACAAAGACCGACTTCCATTTTTGCCCTGCCGTTTTTAAAATAGACCGACAGCGGTATGAGAGTAAGCCCCTGCTGTTTTATTGTGCCGTAGAGCCTGTGTATTTCTTTTTTATGCATTAAAAGGCGTTTTACGCGCATAGGGTCGCGGTTAAAAATATTGCCGTGATCATACGGGCTTATATGAACCGAATTTGCAAATATTTCGCCGCCGTCGATACTGCACCAGGAATCCTTTAAGTTTATCCTGCCCTCGCGTATACTCTTGACTTCCGTGCCGAAAAGCTCTATACCCGCCTCGTAGGTCTCAAGAATGAAATAATCGTGGTAGGCTTTTTTATTTTGTGCAATTTTTTTGATTTGCTCGGCAGCCATAAGTTTTACCTTTCGTCAACATTATCGGCAGCTAACTGCCGAACCTTTTAATCATATAAGATTTCTGCCCTCAAGTGCGCGCATCAAAGTTACTTCGTCGGCATACTCAAGGTCGGCACCTACGGGAACACCGTAAGCAAGCCTTGTTACTTTTATGCCGATAGGCTTTAAAAGCTTGCTGATATACATAGCCGTTGCCTCGCCCTCTACCGTGGGGTTTGTAGCCATAATGACTTCGTTTACGCTGTCATTCATACGCAAAAGGAGCTCTTTAACGGTGAGGTCGTTGGGGCCTATACCGTTCATCGGCGAAATAACGCCGTGCAGCACGTGATACAGACCGCGGTATTCGTGGGTACGCTCAAACGCTATGACATCACGCGGACTTTCAACCACGCAAATTGTAGATCTGTCGCGCTTTTCATTACTGCAAATCGGGCAGATTTCATCTTCGGTAAGATTGCGGCAAATTTTGCACTGATGTATTTTTTCGTGAGCCGTCACTATGGCATTTGCAAGCTCTGCGGTCCCGTTATCGTCAAGCCCGAGCACATAAAAGGCCATTCTTTCCGCCGATTTTGTGCCTACTGACGGCATTTTGCGAAATTCATCTATCAGCTTTTCAAGCGCAGGGATATTGTATCCCATTAAAACATACCGCCCATTCCGGGGATATTAAGTCCGCCGGTAAGCTTATTCATTTCACGCTCTGCGGTTTCGTCGGCTTTACGCATAGCCTCGTTGAGAGAAGCCATAAGAAGATCCTCAAGCATTTCGGGCTCTTCGGGGTCGATAACCTCGGGTTTGATTTTGATAGCCTTAATTTCATGCGAGCCGTTTACCGTAACCTCAACCGCTCCGCCGCCTGCCGACGCATTGTACTCCGCTGCGGCAAGCTCATCCTGAAGCGCGCTCATATTACTTTGAACCTCCTGGAGCTTTTTCATCATATTGGCTCCGGTAGGACCCTGGTTCGGAATTCTTGCTTTCATATTATTACCATTTCCTTCCAATTTAATCTTATTTACTGGTCTATAACATTGATGCCGAGCTCCTTTGCCCTGCTCAAAAGCCCATCTAACGGGTCTTTTTTCGGCTTTGCCTCGGAATGCTCGTCATTGTATATTCCTATACGATATTTTTTGCCGCTGACCTCATACACGGCCTTTACAATGTCGTTTGAAAAATTGCCTGTCATCAGCATTTGGCCGAGTATTGAATTTGACGATTTTATAAGTAAAAATCCGCCCTGATGAACAAATGCCGTAGAGCCGTTTAAAAATCCCGTAAGCACCGGAGAAGTACGCGACAATATATCGACAACCTCAGCCCAATTTTCAAACACTTCGTCCGTTTTTATTTCTCGGTTTTTATCTTGCGACGTCTCATTTACTTTCGGCTCCGCATTGTTTGGCTCGGCATAAGCGGCAGGTGTTTTATCGGAAACAGCCTCTTTGCTTTCGGGCTTTTCGTTTTTAACCTGCTGTGTTTGCGCTTCGTTCGGCTCGCTTTGCTTCATCGGAGATGCGTTCGCGGCAAAATCCGACTCCAGAGATTCGGGAGAGGGCTTAAACACGCCGTTTTTAAGTTTCATTTCAATATCCGAAATTCTGCGTAAAACAGCCGCCGTATCCGTATCAAGCTTCGGACTTGTCAGTCTGATAACAGCCATTTCGGCACTTGTGCGTCTGTCGGCTCCCCTTTTGATTTCGACTATGGCGTCACCGATTCTGTCCATACACGAGAGAACACTCTCAAGAGTTAAGCTCTTTGCCTGGCGGCGTATTATCTCTATTTCGGAATCGGGGCAAATAACGAGCTCTCTGAAATTAGGCACCGTCAGCGCAACCATCATATTGCGGAAATGAGAGAGTAATTCACTTAAAAGACGTTCCATATCGCAGGAATTATTGTAAAGCTCATCTATTATCGTGAGTGCCCTTGGACTATCGTGAGAGATTACGGCGTCAACAAGCTCAAAAAGGTGCTCTCTGCCGGCTATGCCTGCGGCGTCGCTTGCCACCTTTTCGGTTATTTCGGTTCCGTAAGACGCGCATCTGTCAAGCAGCGACAAGGCGTCACGGAGTGCGCCGTCGGCAATACGCGATATAAGCATTGCCGCCTCGGGGGTTAAATCAATATTTTCCTTATCGGCTACAAACGAAAGCCTCTTTGCTATATCCTCGGGTGAAATGCGTTTAAAATCAAAACGCTGACAACGTGACAAAATCGTAGACGGGAGCTTATGTACCTCGGTAGTCGCCAAAATGAATTTGACGTGCTCGGGCGGCTCTTCAAGCGTTTTTAAAAGAGCATTAAACGCGCCGACGGAGAGCATATGCACTTCGTCTATGATATACACGCGGTACTTTACGGCGGACGGCGTATAATTAGCCTCCTCGCGGAGATCTCTGATATTGTCAACACCGTTATTTGACGCGGCGTCTATTTCGATGACGTCCAAAATCGAGCCGTCGTCTATACCGCGGCAGGCGGCACATTTTCCGCACGGATTGCCATCCACGGGATTTTCACAGTTAACCGCTTTTGCGAGAATTTTGGCACAGGAGGTTTTGCCCGTTCCGCGAGAACCGGTGAAAAGATAGGCGTGTGAAAGTCTGCCTGATTTTACCGCGTTTCTGAGAGTCTCGGTAACGTGCTCCTGCCCGACGACGTCGGAAAAGGTCTGCGGACGATATTTGCGATACAGCGCCTGATACATTTTCACACCTCCTGCTTTTGTGCCAAACAAAATACAGCGGCACTTTTCGGCTTCATCATAACAAAAATAAAGACCTTAACTTGGTCATGCACCGTGCAGGCGGACTGTGGCGCACAGGCTGACCACTTAATGCTGCTCGGTTCCCCGCCTGACATGGTTCGTGGAGCTCTGTCGCACAGGACCCGCACGGCACACGACCAAATTAAGGTGATATTATTATAATATAATCTTTTCAATATTGCAAGGGCTTATACAAAACTTTAGAGAATTTGCAAAAAGCCGCCGCAAAAGCTTTTTAAAGGAAAAGCTCTGCGGCGGAATTAAAATCAAACTGTCTTTTTACTCGGTCTTATCTTCGAAGGAGTCGTTTTTTTCCTCTGCGACAGGCTCCGTAACAAGCTCTTTAAGGCTCGCGGCAAGACCTGCAAGGCTTTGAATCTCGGACGGGATAATAATCTTAGTAGCCTTACCGTCGGCTGCCTTTGAGAAAGCCTCAAGGCTCTTTATGGCTATAACGGCGTCGCTCGGAGCAGCCTCGTTTATAAGCTCAATGGCCTTCGCATTTGCCTTTTGGACGGCGAGTATAGCCTCGGCTTCGCCCTCCGCCTCACGTATTTTAGCTTCTTTAACGGCTTCGGCGTGAAGAATTGCCGCCTGTTTTTCTGCCTCGGCGTTGAGTATTTGAGACTCCTTATGACCCTCTGCCACAAGTATTTTACTTGCCTTTTCACCCTCTGCCGTAAGAATTGCCTCACGGCGATGACGCTCTGCCTTCATCTGCTTTTCCATGGCATCCTGAATCTCACGCGGCGGGATGATGTTTTTAAGCTCGACGCGGTTAACCTTAATGCCCCATGGGTCGGTTGCTTCGTCAAGAATAACACGTATTTTTGCATTTATGGTATCACGCGATGTAAGCGTTGCGTCAAGCTCCATCTCGCCTATGATGTTACGAAGTGTGGTTGCCGAGAGATTTTCAATAGCCGAAATCGGATGTTCAACACCGTATGTGTAAAGCTTGGGGTCGGTTATCTGAAAGAACACAACCGTATCTATCTGCATAGTTACGTTATCCTTGGTGATAACGGGCTGCGGTGCGAAATCAACGACCTGCTCTTTTAATGAGACAACCTTGGCTATTCTCTCAAAGAACGGGATTTTAACGTGAAATCCGGTCTGCCACGTCGTAAGATATGCACCGAGTCGCTCGATAACATATGCTTTTGACTGCGGAACAATTTTAAGATTTGCTATAACGATAACCAATGCAATTACAATTACCGCCAAAATAATGTAAAGCCATGCCATAATAAAATACCTCTTCCTTTTATTTATTCTGTATTAAACCGACTATCAGCTTAACACCGTCGATTTTTTGCACCTCGACGACGCTTCCCGCCGGTATAATGCTTCCGTCTGCGGAACGAGCACTCCACGATTTTCCGTCGGCTTTTACGATGCCTGTGGCACGAAGATTGTCTATCTCCTCCGTGACTATCGCCCTTTCGCCTATGATACGATCTATATTTGTACGCTGTATTTTAGGAGTAGAGAACTTTTTCACGAGCGGTCTTGTCAGCAAAAGAGCCGCAAACGATACACCGACAAAAAGTGCCGCCTGCACAAGTGTATTTGCACCGCAAAAATTGGCAATAAGCGCGACAAGAGAGCCTATGGCAAACCAAATGGAAACAAGCTGAACGGTTATCGCCTCTGCAATTATAAACAGTATAAGAAGCACCGACCAAAGAACGGTGAACCCCGTAACGGTAAGTCCCACGGTAATACACTCCTTTTTTCATTTGCATATTATATTATATCAAAAGCTGCCGCAAAACACAACATTATTCAAAAATCGGTCTGCAATTGTCGAAAAATGACGGACAGCGAGCCTTGTAATTCAAAAAAATATGCAATAAATTTATCTCGAACAATACAATTATGCAGTTTTGACATATTATGCCACGGAAGTTTTTGACAATCAAAATGTTCAAAACCGTGTTCATAATGTTAAAAACTTTGGTTTTAAGCGGATTTTACGCTTTCAAAAATGTAAAGTAACGATCTTGTCGCGAAGTTTTAGACAAAAATAAATATACAATACCGTTTTGCAGGATATGACCCATCGAGAGACAATTTTTAAGTACAAACAAAAAAACGGGGCTGTGCCGTCTCTGCCCACAACTCCGTTTAAAAAAAATCAGTCTCTTCGAAGTGCCTCGATAGGCGGCATTTTTGCGGCTCGCTTTGCGGGATAAACGCCGAATATTACACCTATCGCCGTTGAAAATCCTATGGCGAGCGCAATTGTCGAGAATTTCACCTCAAGCGGAACATTCATAATTTTCGAAACCAGTGCCGCTCCCGAAACACCCAGCAAAAGCCCTATAAGTCCGCCTATGAGGCACAGAATTATGGACTCCGTGAGGAATTGGAACAATATCGTGGACGTTTTGGCTCCGAGAGCCTTTCGTATGCCTATTTCGCGCGTTCGCTCCGTTATGGAGACGAGCATAATATTCATAACGCCTATTCCGCCGACTACGAGAGATATTGCGCTGACCGCCGCTATGAATATGGTAAATACGTTTATGACCGTATCTAAAAGGTCAATATAGGTTGCCATATTGGTTACGGTATAGCAATCGCGATCCATGTTGTTATGTCTCGCCTTTATACGGTTTGCCGCCGCATTGCCGGCACTTTCAAGATCGTTTTCATCCTTTGCCATAATATAAACGGTATCGTATCGAGCCTCGCCGCCCATTATTTGAGTGGCTACGGTAGACGGAACCATTATCATGGCACTCGTCACCGCTGCACCGCCGGTAAGAGAATTCATATTTTCCAGCATCTTTTCGCTGTCGCCGCCGAACGAGCTCATCATATCGGTAACTCCGATAATCTTAAAGCTCACGGATACGTCGTTATAATTAAAGGAAACAAATTCGCCGACAACATTTTTCTTGCCGAAAAGCTGCATGGCACTTGTTGAATCGATTATACACACGCTTCTGCCGGCCTCAACCTCGGTTTTATTGAAGTATCTGCCGTATATGCAGTCGCCGTTCATAACATATCTTAAATCGCTGTTGCCTCCGACTATAAAACCTATGGCGTTTTTGTCGTTGCCGTCCACCGAAAGTGAGCCGAGAGTCATTACCATCGGTGATACGTACTGAACATTATCGAGAGATTTAATGGCGTTTATATCGTCGTCCGTAATATAGTCGGAATTTGAGATATCGGAATTTGCGGCATTTACGGTAATGCTTATGGCACTTGAGCCCATATCGCGAATCATACCCACGATATAATCTCTGCCGCCGTTGCCGACAGTTATTACAGCTATTACCGAAGCTACGCCGATTATAATGCCGAGCATTGTAAGGAGCGAGCGCATAAGGTTCGACTTAATGCTGAAAATGGCGATCCTTATGTTTTCTTTTATATTCAATTCGGAGCCACCTGCCTTTTCAGCCTAAATTAACCCTTAACCGCTATTTTTGTTCCGTCCGTGAGAGCCGCTTTCGGATTCATAACAACCAATTCGCCCTCGGAAAGACCGGATTTCACTTCATAATCGTCATCGGAGAACACGCCGAGCTCGACCGTTCTTTTTTCAACGGTTTTTTTATCTGGATTATATACATATACATAAGTGACGGCGTCATCAGTTGCCACGGCGTCAACCGGTATTTTGAGGACATTTGTTATTTTCTCGGTATTGACTTTTATGTCAACATCAAAGCCGATAACTATTTTTTCGTCCGGATTTAATATCTTGACTTTTGCAACCGCGCTCGCCGAATTTGACGATGAACCCGTAAGGCTTGAAGCGATGGAACTGATATTAAGCCCGTTATTTTCGGAAGCCGTGGCACCGACATACGACACAACCGCGTCATAATCGGAGCCGAGAGTCGATACAACCGCACTTTGACCGACCTTAAGTCCGAGAAGGTCATATTTGCCGACGGTAAAGCTTGCTATAAACTCACCGTAATTTTCAAGAACTATACCGTCGCCGACAGACGAAGCAGAGCCCGCTGTTGACGAAAGAATGTCGGTTAGAGTTGAGGCTACCTCGGAATTGCTCGTCATAGAGCCGATAATCGAAGAGAGATCAACGCCGGAGGAACCTGTATCCGCGGGCGTAAACTCCTTGCCCGCCTCAATATTGACAGTGGTGATTATTCCGTCCGCCGAAGCGACCCAACCGTTTTTAAGGGATTCATATATAGCTTTATAGCTCTCATAATCCTTTTGCTTTTGCTCCATAACGGATTTATAAATATCGGACACGGTTTCGTCTGTCTGAGCCTCATAAACGGCGCGCTGAGTTTTAAGCGAGGTCAGCTGTGCCTCCGCCTGGGCTAATTTCATCTGCTTTGCGGCAACTGAGTCCGATAGAGCCTTTTCTATATCCACATCGCCGGAGGAATTTTTAAGGGAATTGATTATATCCTGTATCTCTTCCTCGGTAAGTCCGCCGTTTTTAAGTTGCTCGCGAAGAGCCTCAAGCTGTTCTTCGGTATATTTTTTTGCGTTCTCGGCATTTTTTATATCGGCATTATGTGTTGCGGCTATTTCTCTTTTAAGTGCGGAAATATCGCTTTCCGTCTGAGAAATCTGAAGGTCGATTGCCTTTATACCGCTTTTTGCGGAACTCACGGTACCGCTTGCTTTGTCGTATGCCGCCTTGGCTTTGTCAAAGGCACTTTTATAATTTGCGAGCGTACCGTCTATTGAAGATACATCAAAGGTAGCAAGAACATCCCCCGCCTTTACTCTGTCGCCCACCGCGACATTGACGGAGCTTACCTTGACGCCTGCCGCCGCTGTGAATTTTTCGGTGCTTGTGGACTCAACCGTCCCCTTCGTATCAAATGTCGCCTGTATATCTCCGACAGAGGCTGCCTGCACCTGATATTCTGGTCTCGGCTCCGGCTTAAAGGTCTGATAGAGAAGCGCTGCCACAAGCGCAACTATAATTACCGAAATCAAAACCGTAAAAATCTGCCTTTTTCGGGATAATCTTTTGAATTTCTTAAACAAAATACCACCACTTTCGCATTTTGATTGGAATATAATATTTTAAAGTAATTGAGTATACCTAATAATTTTATACTATTAAAGGACAGAATGCCATATGTTTTTGTTAAAAAAGTATGAACAAACAGTTAATAAACACAAAACGTGCAAAATGCTCTGCAGGCAGTTTTTTTGCTTTTTCATATCGGCAAGCCTGTCAGCTGTTTGTCTAACCGCCTGCTCACGGCAAGAGAGCATTGACGCATATGAATTTTGCCGCCGCTACAATTCGGAATACGATTCTCCCGAAATCAAGTATGAGGAGTTTTTCAAGGAATGTAAAAGCGACGGCTGCTTTTACAGCTTTTACAAAATAGGAGACAAAACTGCATTATTAACGCTTGACACAGATGAAAATGGTACGGTAACGGGAATCGCGGCAACCGTGACCGGCGAAGAAGGCTCTTACAACGAACAGGAGCTTCGGGAGTTTTATGACTCGTATATAGCCTTGTCATCGGAGCTTATGGGAGTAACATCGATGGAGGCGGAAAAAGCCATTAACGACAGCGGTATATTCTTTGACAATTTGAAATTTTGCGATATTGATTATTACTGCGAAAAAGGGCGATATGTTTTTTCGCTGCTCTGCAACAAATACGTGATAACCGCATACACCGAAAAAGCAAACGGCAGGGCATATTAAATGCTCTGCCGTATATTTTTATTTTTTGTCGCCGAATTTTTCAAGCACGGAAACCGCGTTTGCATATTTTTTATTTCTCGTATATATCGAGAACTTTTTAAGCAAAATCTGCGGCGTTTCCTGTATAACCTCAGCAGCCTTTTTGAGCTTTGATTTTTTCTCCTCGTCCTCCTCTTCATCGGATGGAAGCGCATCTTTTTCGTTTATAAGAGCCTTTAACGAGCGGAGAAATTTGCGCTCCGTGTAAACGGTAAGACGCGGCAACTCATATTCCAAAGCAAGTGTTTCAAGCTCGTTTACCGCTTCGTAGCCGTAATGCTCCTGCATTGCCTTATATTCCTTTTGCGAGAAATAATAGAACTGACCGAAAAGCCTGCCGAAAGCTTTTTTGGTATCAAGATAGCCCATTTTGATTCGACGCTCCGTCGCTTCTTTATCGAACTCAAACGACTCGCCGAGCTCCTTTGCGTCAAACGGACGGATATAGACTATATTGGCACAGCTCAAGGCCTCCTTGTGACCTATTCCTTTTATGCCGGATATATCGACTACGATAAGGCGATTTATACCGCGCTTTCTGAGTATACCTATCGGGGTATTGTCATAAACGCCGCCGTCGAGGAATTTGCCGTCCTTTGGGCCTTGTCTGTTAAGCCCCGGAACTCTTGCCGAAGCCATAAGGTAATCGATAAGCTCGCCCTCGGGCATTTCATCGACAAACATCTCGACAGGCTTCAGCGAATCAAGGTCGACAGTTTCAATAGCGAGCGGAATGTTTGACGCTCTTACTTTTTTCTCGTCGATATGGGCAGCTATAAGCTCCTTTGCCGGCGTAACGTCAACACCGCCGTTGCGTATTATCTCGTGTGCGATTTTCGGGAAATTACTGAAGCTGAACAGATTTTTCGGATCCTTCAGCTCGCCCTGAATATTTACACCGCTCGAAACCTCAACGTTGCTCCAAAGCTCATACGCATCGTCAAAATCCCCTTGAGCTATCATAGCTCCGTTTATAGCGCCGATTGAGGCTCCTGCTATAGCCTCAAATTCAATGTCAAGCTCGCGCATGGCTTTCCAAGCGCCTATCTGGTATGCGCCCTTTGCACCGCCGCCAGCAAGTATAAGTCCGTACGGCTTCATATAACCACCTGCCACAATTCAATTTAGATTACATATGAATTATATATCACTTTATCGATATTTACAATAAAAAATCGCTGTCAAAAATACAAAAAACGTTACGGACTTTGAGTCCGTAACGCTTTTGTAATTAGGAATGAGTAAAACACGTTATCGGTTTTATTCGGTTCCTGAGAAAAGGTATTTGAGTTATCCTCCGGCTCAGTCTTCTCTGTAATGCTTGTATCCCGGGTGTCTGCCTGTTATGCCGTAATACTTACGAAGCTCTATCAGCTTGTCGATATTTTCGCGCGAAATTTCCTTTTCGCCGCCGAGAAGATGTGCCGTAAGGCTGATTTTTGCAAATAGCTCAAGTGTTTCCATACGGTAATATGCGGTTATTGCGTCGGCACCGACAGTAAGCGCACCGTGATTTGCAAGAAGCAATACATCGTGCTCTTGAAGATACGGGGCAATGGCATCCGGCACCTCGTATGTAGACGGCGTACCGTACGGTGTTACGGGGATCGAGCCTATCGCCGCAACGGTTTCTATCATCGTGTATCTGTCAAGCGGAATGTGCGCTACGGCGTATCCCGTGGCTGTAGGCGGATGAGCATGGAGCACCGCTCCTACGTCGTCGCGTTCTTTATAGCAGCGAAGATGCATTTTGATTTCCGACGACGGTCTGTAACCGTCAATAGCCTGGAGCACCTCGCCCTCGGGATTTATTATGACGAGTTTTTCGGGAGTTATGAAGCTTTTGCTGATGCCTGTCGGCGTTGCAAGGAAGTTACCGTCGGGCAATTTTACCGAGAGGTTACCGTCATTTGCCGCAACCCAGCCGAGCTGCCACATCTTATGGCAAATATCGCACATAACTTCTCTTGTTTCCATATAATCCATTTTTCAAGTTCCTTTCGTTATTTAATCAGACAACGCCCTTTTGGAGCATTATATTGGCATAAAGAGCCTTTTCGCTTGTAGCTATAACAGCATACGCCGTCTTTGTCTCTTCGTAAAATTTGAATCGCTCGATTTCGCCTATGGCGTTTTTCCCGCGCTCATCATATTTTTCGACTGTTTTTTTGTAAACGTCCCAAATCGGAGTCTGCACATCGTCGCCCGGCATAACCTCCATAAGATTTACCGGCTTTTCGATATATGTATCAAGCGGAAACACTTTTAGAATTGCATCAAGTATTTCAGGTACGCCGTGCCCGTCCATACGGATTATCTGAGCGTTTTTGCCCATACTCATAACGGGGAAATTGCCGTCCGCGATAACAAGACGGTCGCTGTGACCCATTTCACAGAGCACCTTTAAAAGCTCCGGGAGAAAGTATTTCCGGTATTCCTTTAAGCAAGAGAAACTACCTCCTTAAAAGTCTGATATTTTTTATTCCACGCTTCGGGTTCGCTTGGTGTAGCTTGTGACCTCTTCGGAATTACTGATTATTCTGCGCGCGTCACGGAGCGTTTTTATTTTGCCCTCCGCCAAAAGCTGAAGAGCAATATTGCCGAGAACGGTGGCCTCGGTAGGTCCGGCGGAAACATTTTTATTGCACGCCGACGCGGTAAACGATGAGAGAAGCTTATCCTTTGTGCCGCCGCCCACAATATATATTGTGTCGTATTCTTTGCCGGTGCAAAACTCAATCTGCTCTGCGGCATAACGGTATTTCATGGCAAGGCTCTCATAAATACAGCGGAGAATTTCTCCTTTGGATTCGGGAACATACTGCCCTGTTCTGCGACAATATGCCCTTATCCGCTCCGGAATATTCCCGGCGGCAACAAAATCGGGAGCGTCGGGGTCTATAAAGCAAGAAAACGGCTTCGCGTTTCGTGCGAGAGTCTCCATCTCGGCAAACGAAAGGCTGTCGCCCTCCTTTTGCCACTGTCGGCGAGTCTCCTGTATAAGCCAAAGACCGATAATATTTTTAAGAAAAGACGCTTTTCCGCCGTATCCGCCCTCGTTTGTAACATTGCAGCGGAGCGTTTTTTCGTTTATGAGAGGCTCTGAGAGCTCTGTTCCGAGCAGTGACCACGTGCCGCAACTAAGGAAGATGAAATCATCTTTTTCGGTGGGAACGGCTACCATTGCGCACTGTGTATCATGACCTGCAACCGCAGTAACGGCGCACGGCTGTATCGACAGTTCCTCACATATTTCATCGGACAAGGTTCCCGCCGCGGAACCGGTGGGTACAATATCGCAGAAAATGTCCTCGGGAAGAGAAAGAGCGTCAATTACTCTCTTTGACCAACAACGCTTTTCGGCATCAAGCAGCTGAGTTGTAGAAGCTATCGAATACTCGGTCGTTTTTTCACCGGTAAGGAAATAGCGAAAAAGGTCGGGCATCAGAAGCATTTTATCCGCCCGTGAGAGCAAATCGGGGCGCGCGTGCTTTAACGATAAAAGCTGAAACGCCGTGTTTATCTCCATAAACTGATTGCCCGTTATGTTATAAAGCTCCTCCTGTGGAATATAAGAAAAAGCTTTGTTTAACATACCGATATTTCTTTTATCACGGTAATGCACAGGATTTTCAAGCAGTTTTCCGTCCTTGTCAAGCAGACCGAAATCGACACCCCAAGTATCTATGCCGAGACTTTTTATATTATAAGGGCGCGATTTTAAAAGCCCCTGCTTAATTTCGTGGAACAGCCTTAGCACGTCCCAATACATAGTTCCGCCGACAAACACCGGGTCGTTGGGAAAGCGGTGTATTTCGGAAAGCTCAATTTTTTCGCCGTCAAACGAGCCGACTATTGCCCTGCCGCTTGAAGCGCCGAAGTCAAAGGCGAGTGTGTTATATTTTTCGTTACTCATTTTGCACCTTATTTATACATAGGGCCGAAGTTCTTGCAGGCTCTGTAATCCTGACCCTCTTTATCCATTCCGAAAGCGTTCCATGCCGCCGGACGGAATATTTTTTCTTCGGGTACATTGTGCATACAAACCGGAATTCTGAGTATGGAGCAAAGCGTTATGAGGTCGGCTCCGATATGACCGTAGCATGACGCTCCGTGATTGGCGCCCCAATTATTCATAACGTCATAAGCCGATTTAAACGCACCCTTGCCGGTAAGGCGCGGAGCAAACCAAGTGCACGGCCATGTATAGTCTGTGCGCTTCCAAAGCTTGTCGGAAACCTCGTCGGGAAGATTTACGGTGTAGCCCTCGCATATCTGCATAACCGGACCGAGACCCTTAACGAGATTCAGGCGGCACATGGTTACGGGCATTTCGCTTCTTGTTAAAAATCTTGAAGAGAATCCGCCGCCGCGGAAGTATCCGAGATCCGCCGCATTCCATGTTGTGGCGTCGGTGCAGGCTTTGATATCCTTATCGGTCATTTCCCAGAACGGTTTTACAATACCGTTGCCGTTTTCGTCTTTAACTTCGCCGCAGAAATCAAGAGCGGACGCGCCCGAATTTATCAGATGCAAAAATCCCTTTGACTCCTTTGCCACGCCCTCAAGCTCATAGCCCGTAGCCTTTTTGACTGCCTCGGGGCTCCAATATGTACGAACATCGGAGAAGAGCTGCGCGGTATTTGTAAGCAGCTTACCGAAAAGCATGGAAACGCCGTTCAACGTATCGTTTTCGGTAGCGAGAACATAGGTTTCGCGAGCACCATTCCAATCAAACGACGTATTTAAGAGCGCCTCGGGGAAATCACAGTTCGGGTAAAAATCCGTCCACTGTCTCTGACCCTGGAAGCCGCCGCAGATTGCGTTGTGACCTACTTTTTCCTCCTCGGCACCGTCGGGGAGATTTTCGTTGCCGTTATAGAGGTCTTTTATTATGCACATCATCTTAACGACAAATTCCCAAGCCTCTTCCTTTTCCTTATCGGACTTTTTAAACCAGTCGGGGTTCTTATCGAAGCCCTCCTTGCAGTTTTCTTTTGTCCATTTGAGAGCCTTTTTAAACTCTGCCTCGTCATATATGCCCTCGGTCATTCGGCGGATTATTTCCACCTCGTCTACCGACTCAACGCGCATACCGAGATACTCTTCAAAGAAATCGGGATTTATTATAGAGCCGGCTATACCCATTGTTATGGAGCCTATCTGAAGATATGATTTTCCGCGCATGGTAGCCGCGGCAACTGCCGCTCTGCCGAAACGCAGTAACTTTTCTTTTACATCGTCGGGAATTTCGGTGGCGTCAGCCTCCTGTACGTCTCTGCCGTAGATTCCGAACGCAGGGAGTCCCTTTTGAGCGTGTGAGGCGAGCACCGAAGCTAAATAAACCGCACCCGGTCTTTCCGTTCCGTTAAAGCCCCAAACGCCTTTTATGGTATTCGGGTCCATATCCATAGTCTCGCTACCGTAGCACCAGCACGGAGTAACTGTAAGAGTTATGTCTACTCCCGCTTTTTTAAATTTATCCTGACATGCCGCCGCCTCAGCAACTCTGCCTATGGTTGTGTCGGCAATTACAACCTTTACCGGCTCGCCGTTTGTATAGCGAAGATTGTCGGTAAAAAGCTTTGCCGCCGAAAGAGCCATATTCATGGTCTGCTCCTCGAGCGACTCACGCACCTTTAAAGGGCCGCGTCTGCCGTCGATTGTAGGGCGGATTCCTATAACCGGATAATCACCTATAAGTCTTGTTTTACTCATAATTTCCTCCTGTTTATAAAAATTAAATATATTTTTTTCATATATTTTTAATTATACTGTTGTCTTTATATAAATTCTTGTAGTATAATAAATAAAAAATATAACAATTTTCACTTTTGAGGTAAATTATGAATTTCGGTGAATTTCAGGAGAAAAAATCACGAGGCACTTTCGACTTTCCGATAGAGCTGCACCACGTTACAAAGGAGCACCCGCGTTATCAAATGCCGTTTCATTGGCACATGGATTACGAGCTTATCAGAGTTTTAAAGGGCAGTCTTGTACTGTCGCTCAACGAAGAAACTTTAAATCTTACCGAGAACAGCGGTATTGTGCTTGTGTGCGACGGGGTATTGCACGGCGGCATGCCCGTTGACTGCGTTTACGAATGTCTTGACTTCGATTTAAACGAATTCCTGCGCGGCTGCTCGGCAGGCAAAAAGGATATTGACGATGTGCAGAGTCACCGCATAATTCTCGACAATTTTTTTGCCGTTGACAGCGAAGAATATAAAACCGCAAACAGGCTGTTTGACACCTTTATAGAAGAGAAAAAGGGTTATGAATTTATAATACAGGGACTTTTGTTTGAGCTTATGGGGCAAATTCTCGGCAATCACCGTTATAAGATCAGCGACGACGAAACGTATAAAAGCCTCAAAAGGATACGGCAATTAAAAAGCTCCTTAAAAATTATCAGAGAGGAATATATGAACCAGCTCACTCTCGGTAATCTCGCAGAAGCCGCCGATATGTCGCCCAAATATTTTTGCCGTTTCTTTTCCGAAATGACCGGCAAAACGCCTATCGAATACCTCAATTATTACAGAATAGAATGTGCGGCAGAGCAGCTCTTGTACACAGACGACCTCGTTACGGATATTGCTCTCAACTGCGGATACAACGACCTGAGCTATTTTGTCAAAACATTTAAGAAGTACAAGGCTCAAACCCCAAAACAATTCAGAAAAAACAAACATACATAAAGAAAAATCCGCTTGCACCGAAAAAAGTGCCTGCGGATTTTTTAATTTCATACCATACCGTATTTTTTCAAATCGACTCTGCCGTTTTCGTCTACCTCGACGCCCTCGCTTTTAAGAAGCCGTATCTGCTCGTTTTCGCCGCCGAACGCAAACGCCTTTGACACCTCGCCGAACCTGTTTACCACGCGGTAACAGCGCACATTTTCGGGGTCGGGATTTACGTGAAGAGCGTATCCGACTACGCGCGACCATCGCGGATTACCGGCGAGAAGCGCAATCTGACCGTAGGTTGCGACCCTGCCGTACGGTATTTTCTTTACCTGCTCATATATTTTATCAAAAGTATTCATATTTTAATTTTACCGTTGTTATTCCCCTCTGTCAACTGCTCGGAACCATATTTTCGTCTCCGGCGCGGCGAAGCTTCGCATTTACGGTTACGCTGTACCCGGCCTTTTGCAAAACGCTTTTCCAGTTATCCGATTCAGCCCTATAATATTCGGCGTCGGCTCTTTTTACCCTCTTGTCAAATCCGAACGGGTCCTTATTAAACTCGGTAAAGCACTTTTTTACGGTATCGTCAATATTTCTTCGGACGGCTTTTTCTAAGGCCGTTTTTATATTTTCCGCCACCTCCGGAGTGAATGCTTCGTTCATAATTTTTGACGTCTCGGTACAATCTGCAACGCAATCGACAGAAATATCAAAGCTCGGGCATCCGTTTTTCACAGATGTTTTTATCTTGGTTTTTGACTTAGTCAGCAAAACGCCGACGCGCGTCCCGTCGTCAAGCACAGCCGTAAGAGAGCCGTTGTTAAAGTCATTACACAGCATCAAAAGTGCCGGAACATTGTCCTGCGGCAGAATGTTTTCCATCTTATCGCCGTTAAACAGCGCAGCTCCCCTAATCACGGGCTTGGCAGAATCCTTTCGTCCGTCCTCGCCACCATCGTCGTCTTTTTCATTTTGTTCTATCGCGATTAACGGAAGAAATGCCGATGAGGTCTTGCCGGTAACGCCGTTCACGAACTGATAAAAAGCTCTCTCGGCGGTTACGGAATTATACTTTGACGAGGAAAGTACATTAGACAGCTCCTTTGCGGGAATGACGCGCTGCCCCATTTCGGCACGCAAGATCTGTCCCGCGGTATCTTCGGCAACAGCCGCATAGACGGTAGCGCGGTTATCGGAATTTCGCACGAAATAATCAAGAGCTTTGCCGACGCCGGCTTTTGCCGCTTCATTTCCGAAAATAATAACACGGTTCTGAGACATCATGGGGAGCTTGCCGAGCGTCTTTGAAATACTCTGAATTGCGGAGGATATATTTTGTGAGTCTATGGTCATATTCTTCACTATATCGTCCGGAGTGCCGCCGTTATTCGGGTTGCTTGACTGGTCGGCGTTTAAAAACTGTACGGTCACTCGCACTCCGATATCGCAATAGTCTATTCCTATCGCCTCCACGATTATGCGGTTTTTAAGCTCAAGCTCTGTCGATGCGCATGAAGAAAATGTCAGCATCATAACAGCCGTTAATAAAAGTGCGGCGATTTTTTTCATATATTGCGTTGTTCCTTTCTTCTAAATTTCCCGAGAGCGAACGTCAAAAGCGGAATAAATATCACAACAACATAAAACAGTACGCTCCTTATATCGTTGCTTGTCGAAATCAAAAAGCCTGTAACATTTCTCGAAACAACAAACTGTAATATTACAGCAGCCGCTCCGAAAGCAAATATATATATTTTTTTATATTTCGCCGAAAATGAACGGCTTGCTATATATGACGACAAATAGAGCATAAAGCTGATTTTGATAAAAGCAGAGAGTATCCACACCCCCGTGAGTATTACGTCAATACGCTGAAAAACGCTGAATTCGGACAGCACGGCTATTGAATGTATCGGGAAAAGCTGGGTCATGGCATAATCTCCGAGTCCCGAAAAAGTGAAGAAAAACACAATTTCCAAAAACGCCGCAAGTACCGACATCCATATAAAAAAGCCTCTTTTTTTGTTTCCGCTGACTCTCGGAAAGAGCACCGCCATTGCGGCAGGCTCTATCGTTCTCACCGCCATGGTTTGTCCGGCGGATATCACACGTCCCGCTCCGTCGTAAAAAACGGGAGAAAAATTGTTCAAATCAAGCTTTGACAGCATTGTCACAATTATAAACACAAATGATACGGAAAATACAAAAAGCGATATGGCCCCGGCTCTTCCGAGAGCCTCAAGCCCCAAGTACGCGGAATAGCATGCAAGAAGTACCGAAAGAACCACGAACACCTTTGTATCAGACTCTCGAAAAATTACCGTACCCGAAAAAAGGTCAAGCCTCGAAAGCGTTGAAAAAGCGTAAAATAAGAAAAGCAATATATAAAAAACCGATATTATCTTTGAATAAAGCGGTGAAATCTCATACGCCATATCAAGCACACTGCGATTATCGTTGCTCTTATATATCAGTGCCAGCGGCAAGCATGAAAAAAGCACCATTATCATCCCTATGACGCCGGCGATAAGATAATCGGAGGAATTGAGCCCCGCGTTATAAATCGGCGAATATGTGAGCACGGATATAAACCTTGATAAGAGCAGCAGAGAGAAAAACTGCCCGGAGCTTATTTTGGCTTTCAAATTCATATACTACCTCTTCATCTTATCGATATTGAGCTCACGCCTGCCGAGTCTGCGCCACCCGAATCTCAATATCGTGTCTCTTACGGAGCCCGGCGTAAACGGAGAAATCGACGAGGTATACGGTACCTTATATGGATTTATCGCGCAGATATTCACAAGCAAAACACCGAAGCCGAGAACTATGCCGTAAAAGCCGGTTATACCGCCTATTATCATAAACAAAAATCTCAACACCGAAACGGGCTGATACAGCTGTGATACAACAAACGAGCTGATTGCGGTCATGGCCACAACTATCAGCATCGGTGCGGCTATGAGCCCTGCCGTCACCGCGGCATCGCCGATTACAAGTGCTCCCACTATACTAACGGCGTGGCCGACGGCCTTTGGCATACGAAGCCCCGCTTCACGCATAACCTCGTATAAAAAGTGAATGAAGATAGCCTCTACCATAACGGGAAACGGCGTCATACTCTCCTGCACCGCCATATCATACAGCATTGACGACGGCAAAACCTCCTGATGGAAGGTACATACCGCAACATAAATACCGGGAAAAAACACACTTATCAAAAAAGATATAAATTTCAGCGTCCTTATAAACACGGCATAATACGGACGGTAGTTATAGTCATCCATGGACTGGAAGTTTTCGACAAACAAATACGGTACAATCAGCGCAAACGGCGTACCGTCAACAAGCAGTACGACTCTCCCCTCCGCCATTTCAGCACAGGCAACATCCGGGCGTTCGGTGGTGCCGACGCCCGAAAAAAACGAGGTACTTTGTGAATCGAGAAACGGTGCAATGTAACCGCTGCCGAGTACCATATCGAGCTTTGCCTTTTTAAGACGCGCCTTAATATTGTCCACTGTCTCTTGTGACGCTCTGTCCGACATATAGCAGACGCAAATTCTCGTTTTGCTTGTTGTACCAACAGTCAGCGTTTCACATTTCATTATCGGCGAACGAACTCTGCGGCGTAAAAGCGCCGCATTATCCTTAAAGCTCTCCGTAAACCCCTCATGCGAGCCTCTCTCCTGCACCTCGGTCTTTGCATCATCAACGCTTCTTTTCGGAAAGCCCTGCACGCCGAATTCAAGGCAAAAATCAACTCCGTCGATAAAAAGAACTATAAGTCCCGACAATACATCGGTTATCGCTTCGTCCAAATCGTATGTCTGCGACTGGTCGGCTCCCGTGGTTATCCGGTCACGGATGTAATCAGCCTGCCTTGACGGCTCTTTCGGCATATTCGGCGCAAACAAAACAGGACCTATAACCTGCCATATCACCTGCATATTATTGCACATACCGTCCGCCATAACAAAAAGTGCCTTGTTGCCCTTAAGCGATATTTCCTTATACAATATATCAAAGCTGTTTCCGAACCGACTCTTTAAACAGATTGTATTCTCGGTGATGCTTTTCGACACGCGAGTTTTTTCGGCCGGCTCCGTAGCGACGGGGTCGGTTATTTTTTTTACTTCCTTTTTAAACCACTTGCTCATTTTTATCACCGTTTATGTTATTTCCGAAAGAAAAGTTTATATTCGGCAAATATGGGACAACATAAGTGTGGGTGAAATTATGCTGATAACTCTGTTTCGCACTTTGATACTCTACATTCTGATAATTTTTACAATGCGTGTTCTCGGAAAACGTCAAATAGGAGAATTGCAGCCTGCCGAGCTTGTAATTACCATACTTTTGTCTGAGATAATAGTAATACCGATGCAGGACACGGAAATTCCTCTCGTCAACACTCTTATACCTGTTTTTGTACTCTCCGGATTTGAAATGCTCGTATCCTTCATAGGTATGAAAAGCATTAAATTCCGCTCGGTAATGCAGGGCAATCCGGTTATTGTCATTCGCGACGGTAAGCTCAACGCCAAGAAGCTCAAGGAGCTTAGGTTTACAACAGACGACCTTGCGGAGGCACTGCGCAAAAAAGATATTTTTGATATATCGGAGGTACAATATGCCATAGTTGAGACGGACGGCACGTTAAGCGTTCTGCTCAAAAAAGAAAATCAGCCCGCCACAAAGAGCGAGCTGAAAATAAATACTTCGAAAAGCTCTCTTCCGTGTATAGTCATAAGCGACGGAAGAATAATCAAAACCGATTTTGCCGAATGTAATACCGACAGCGACAAAATAAAAGCTATCCTAAAAGACAAGCATCTAAACGAAGAAGATGTAATGCTTATGACACTTGATAAGGACGGCAACATAAATATATTAAAAAAGGACAAGGAAAAATGAAAAGACTGATAATTGCCGTATGTATGCTCATTACGGGAATAGCGATTTCGATAGGCGGGTATGTAAATCTGAAAAGCATTTGCCGCAATATGAGCTGCTCGGTAAACGAGGTCATAAGAGCGGCGGAAAACGGTGACGCCGACGAGACGAAAAGAAAATGCGACGATACGGAAAAAATGTGGGATAAAAAAAGTCCGCTGCTCGGCGTTTACACCAATCACAGCGAAATGGATGAGCTTATGATGCTTATGAAGCAGATACGACAGCTCAGTACAGATAAAGATTACGATGAGCTTATTGAAAAATGCCGCGAGAGCATCTACCGTTTCGAGCACATAGCAGAAACGGAAACGCCCTCGTTCGGAAATGTTTTTTAGTTTTTCGGCAGCTTATCAAAATTTTTCTTGGCAAGATATGCCGCTCCGAGCATTCCTGCGCGATTTTTGAGCATGGCTTTTTTGATTTGCACGGTTTTAAAGCTTCTTATATCCTTTGAATGAATACGCTTATCAATCTCGGAGATTATATAATCCTCATTCATAATACCGCCGCCGAGGATTATGACAGCCGGATTAAATATGAAAATGAGCGTAGACAAACCGCCCACTATTTCGTCTATCCAATTATCTATTATCGCTCTTATTGCAGTATTATGAAAATTTTGCGGCTCGAAAATTTCACGCCCCGTAAGCTCTTTTCCGGTGCCCTCCCTGACCATTCTGACAAGCGCCGATGTGGAAGCATACATCTCATAGCACCCGTTATTACCGCAATTACAGCGCAAGCCGCCCGTATGTGTGACGATGTGCCCGAATTCGCCCGCTGAAAAATCATGGCCCGTGTAAAGCTTACCGCCGAGCCAAACCGCTCCGCCGACTCCCGTTCCGTAAGTCAGGCAAAGAAAGTCGTTTGAGCCTTTGCCGCTGCCGAACACAGCTTCAGCCGTCGCGGCGGAATTTACATCATTCTCAACAACAACCGGTATATCATATTTTTCCGTTATCATCTTTTTGATTTCGGTGCCCGTATAGTGGGGGATACTCTCGTTTGCGAAGATTATCCTGCCCTCCTCGGAATTCACCTGACCCGCAGTGCTGATTCCCACACAATCGACACCGCCGTAATATGTACCTACGATGCTGAGCACCTTCAGCATAAGATGATCTCCGCCGAGTTTTGCCTCGGACGGTATTTCATAGAATTCACAGACATTAAAATTTTCGTCTGTAATACCGTATTTAATGGCTGTTCCGCCTATATCAATAGCTAAGATTTTCATTTTAACCCTTTCGCATTTTATTCTTCTAATGTCTTGAGGGCATTTACAAAACGTCTTGTAATATCTCTCGGCCTTGTTATGGCGGTACCGACAACTGCCGTATAAGCTCCGCTCTTATATGCGGCCTCAAGCTGCTCCGGTGCCCAAATTCCGCCCTCGGCAACCACTCTTGCCCGAAGCTCCTTGCTGTATCGCTCTATTAAATCAAGTGCCGGAAGCGAATGCCCCTTTGTATACTCGGTATAGCCGCACATAGTTGTGCCTAAAAGATCGCATCCGAGCTCCAAAGCTTTTTTCCCCTCTTCAAAGCATGATGTATCGGCCATAAAAAGCTGATTCGGATATTTACTGCGTATATTTTTAAAGAATTCTTCAAATGTTATATTACCCGGACGCATACGCTTTGTGGCGTCAACGGCAATTATATCAACGCCCGTTCGCACCAATTCCTCAACCTCTTTTTCGGTCGGAGTTATATAGACGTCGCTTCCCTCATAGTCTTTTTTTATTATTCCGATAATAGGCAAATCCACCTTTTTCTTAATTGCCTCTATATCAACCGTAGTGTTGGCACGTATTCCTACGGCTCCGCCTTCTTTAGCCGCATACGCCATCATGGACATTATGTACGGGTCGCAGAGCGGTTCGGTGCTAAGCGCCTGACACGACACTATAAGACCGCCTTTTATTCTCTTCAAAACTTCCTCGTTAGTCAAGTCTTTTCATCCTTTGTAAAATATCAAATTTACTATATTATATTTCCGATTCGTAAAAAATACAATACAAAAACAAAAAAGCATTGTTTTGGTTGCAATACGGTAATATAATATATGAAAATGCTTTTAGGAGTGATTATAATACCATGAAATACGATACTTCGATTTACAGAGGGGTTTTTTGCGCTTTAAACGCAATATACGACGAAAATGACAACATAAACACAGATGCGATAAAAGCCCTTGTGACAAAATACAAACAGCTGGGGGTAAACGGAATATATGCCTGCGGCTCCACCGGAGAAGGTTTTTTACTGAGCACCGAGGAGAGAATGCAGGTAGCAGAGGCTGTTAAAGAGGCCGCCGGAGACGATATGGCCGTTATTGTACACGTCGGAGCCGCGTCCACAAAGGAAGCGTGCATTTTGGCACGCCATGCCGAAAAAATAGGCGTTTCTGCCGTCTCGGCTGTTCCGAGCGTATATTACAGACTTTCGGAGGCTTCAATTGAAAAGCATTGGGACACAATAATGGACTCCACGGAGCTTCCGTTCTTCATATACAATATCCCACAGCTTACCGGATATGATTTGTCTTTTGAGCTTTTTGAAAAAATGGCAAAGAAAGAAAAGGTTATAGGCATAAAAAACTCCTCGGAAAGCACCTGCCAGACGGAGAGATTCAGAAAAATCGCAGGACCCGATTTTGTTATATTCAACGGTCCGGACGAGCAGCTGCTTGCCGGCAGGCTTATGGGCGCAACGGCAGGCATAGGCGGTACATACGGCACCATGCCGGAGCTTTATCTTGAGCTCACAAGGCTTATAGAAACCGGTGATATAGAAAACGCAAAAAAAATGCAGACAAAAATAAACGACTGCATTTACGAGCTTTTGTCATTCGGCTCTCTGTACGGAGCGTGCAAAGCGGTTATGACTCTCAGGTACGGCATAGACTGCGGTATTCCGAGGCTTCCGATGCTTCCCGTAAGTAAGGACGACCCGAAAATCAAGGCTTTGGCTGAGAAAATCAACCGTCTTGTCGCCGAAATAAAAAAGTAAGAAAAGATTAAAGCATAAAAAGGACTGCAAGGAATTATACCTTGCAGTCCTTTGGTTTTATTTAAGCCTCATATAGATTTGTATCAAAAGATTTTCGGAAAATCTATACCGAATCCGTTTGAGGATTTTGTAGTTGACGCCGAGGTTGTTGTCGGAGCCGCACCCCAAACCTGAAGATACACTTCGCTGCCGCTCTCTGCCGATGTGCCGGCACTCGGAGTGGAGGCTATTACTTTGCCTGCCTGATGTGTTCCGTCATTTGATTTTTCAACCTTTTTGACAGTAAATCCGGCATCCGTAAGAGTTTTTTCCGCATCGGCGTAATCCTTGCCGGAAACATCCGGTATATCAATATACTCCGTGCCCTTGCTGACAGTAAGCACAAGCTCGGTGCCGTAGGGAACCTGCTGGCCCTCTTCTATGCTCTGAGAAATAATATATCCTACGTTCACCTTATTGTTATATTCATATTTGGCCGTAATCTTAAAGCGCTGATTTTGAACCTCGTCTGTTGAAATTCTCGTATAGCTCTGTCCCGCAAAATTGGGAACGGAGACAAGCGAAACCTCCTCCGTAGGAGTTGTATTGTCCTTTTGCGCCTTTTCACGGGTAGCAAAAAGCCAGCCGCCGAGAACCACAAGCCCTATTGCAACGCAAATTCCAAAGGTTATGAGCAGAGTTTTGGTCTGTTCCTGTTTTCGTTCCTGCTCACGACGCAGCTTTTCGCGGCGCTTACGCTCCGCCTCCTCATCCGCGGTTGTTGTAGGCTGATCCTGTTTTTTGGGAGCATCCTCTATGGGAGTTTCATATTTTATTTTATTTGTCGCCATGGTGCTCGGACTTCCGGAAAGCTGTTCACGGAGATCATCAACGGTTCTTATTCTGTCCTCGGGCTGAAGCTGAAGACCGTTGTGTATGGCACTGACAAGATATGCAGGAAGAACCTCGGCGAATTTTGCCGGAATTAAAAGCTTATCGTTCACCACGCGCTCACTCGAATCGTCGGGAGTGCTTCCTATAAGTGTTCTGTAAACAACTGCCGTAAACGCATATACATCGGACCAGGCGCCTACCTTGCCGTTCGGGTCATACTGCTCATAGGGAACATAACCCTTTACAAGCTCGGCGTTAAAGTCGGTATTTGTAAGTCGCGCGTCGGATATCATAAAGCCCGTGAGTCTGAGCTTACCGTCACGTCCCAAAAGAAGTGTGTTTGGTGAAATACCAAGGTGATAAATTCCTGCCTCGTGCATTGTGGCAAGAGTTGAAAGCACAGGCATCAAAAGCGTCTTTGCCTGATCCCAACCGAGATAGCCCGTGCGACTCTTCAAAAGAAAATCGCGTAGCGTTATGCTCTCTATGTATTCGGAAACGGAGTACGCAGTATTATTTTCGGTAACTATATCAACAACGGGCTTTAACGCCGAGAGATCACGAAGTCTTGCGATTTTGCGCCAAAGCTCCAAAAACGCCATTATACCGTCGTGAACCACAAGAGAACTGTCCTTTTTAACGGTTATTGCCCTATCACCGAATTCACGGATTATATGCTCCAGCGGAAGGAACTCTCTTACGGCTACCGCGACATTGCGTTCACGGTCCCAAGCGATATATGTTACACCGTCTCCTCCGGTTGAAATGGCTTTACCTATAATATATCTGTCGTTGATAACCGTTCTAAGCGGCAGAAGCGGAGATTCCTGAACGAAATCCGCATGCAATCCGCAATGGGGACAAACCTTTTCTTCCCCAAGCTCTCTCATACAACCCATACATAAGTTATCGGTCAACATCTTTTTTCCTCCAAAACCAAATAGCATAAATACCTTTTTATATGATAACAAACTTACACATCATTTGTCAAGAAAACGAACATAAGGCAATCGGTTTGTTTTTTCAGCCGAGTTGCTTGTTTTAGGCTTTACCCGTATGAAAACATTACACGTGCCGAATATAACACAACACGAAAAAAGGCAAAAAAATACCACCTGACGGTGGTATATTTTTTACTGCTTTAAGTGTGGAGAACAAAGCAGCCGTGGCAGACAATCTGCCGTAGAAAAGTGTATAAAAAGAGAGGAAATGGAATAAGCAAGTTTATGCTGCGAATTTGCCGTTTGAAGATATTACTCCACCGCCGAAACGGCGAAGATCATAGACACGAACAACAAGTCTCGGCATTTTTGCGGCAAGCAGTTTTTCCGACACATGCTTGTTAAAGAACGCAACCACCGGGCCCATCATAAAGGCGGTAACCACAGTGCCGATGCCGACCGGTCCGCCGAAAGCAAATCCGACAGCCGTGCAGATAAGGTCTGTTATGACTCTGCACCATTTATATTTAATCTTAGTCCTGTCATCAAGGACAAAGCCCGTGGCGTCATAGGGAGCAACTCCGAGGTTCGAAGTGAAATACATCGAAGCCGCAAGAGAGAGGAATATTACGCCGAAGAGCATTAAGACTAAGCGTAAAGCAAGGGATTTTTCTAAAGGCAGGTGCGCGTCGTACAGTGAAGTGAAAAACTCACAAATATAACCGACGCCGACCATATTAACTACTGTACCGAAGCCGATAAGTCGTCTGCCGAGAAAAGCAATTGCAATAAGGATAACGCAGTTGATGCACATCTGATAAAAGCCGAAGCTGATACCGATTTTACCGCTTATCGCCATATTCATTGATGTGAACGGGTCAACGCCCATATCGGAATAAGAGAAAAGCGAAATACCGAAGCCCATAAGCAGTATGCTGAATATCATCATAAAAAAGCGTTTTACGCCTTTTTCCTGTTTAAACACACTTATCAAATTCATTGATCTGATGATTTCTGCCATTTTAGCTCCTCGCTTTGTATCTATTGCACAAGTATTGCTTTCTTTATTTGTACACATCTTACAGCCGCGTTGTCGTTTTGTCAATAGTTGAGCTGAATTTTTTGTCACTTCCTACAACTTTTGTATATTGGTACAAAACGACGGTTTTGATGTCGTAAATTTAGTGCGATTGCACAACACAAGCAGCATACGCCATATAATGTAATGTATAAAAAACGACCGTCGTGCACTCGGCACGGCGGTCTCAACAGTAATAGTTTCAAAAGTAGGCTTTACGACATAATATTCTGCGGAATATCGTCAGCCGCTATAACGCGAGCGACACCGTTGCGGTCGTCACCGAATGTCGGATGCTCGTTCAGCATGGGAACAAAGACAAACATTTTTATAAACAGAGCGGACATTATAAACAATGTTATAAAAAGTCCGAAAAGACGGCTCTTGATTTTTTCTTTTCGAATTTCCGAACCGGCGGGTTTAACGCTATACTGTATATCCATATATAATATCTCCTGTCAAATCTTATTGTACTCTTATCAACTGCAATACAATATATATCATCGCAAAATTACAAACAAGAGTCGAAATTATTAAGATTAGGTTAAAAAGTGTTTTTCGTTTAAACCCGGGCTTAAAAGGCAATAATGTTGGCTTGTTACCTCTTTGGGTATATTGCTTAGTTTTTACGATTGACTACTGCATATTTTTGTATTATAATTCCATTATGTCATTTTTGCTCTGCTGCGGATTTTTTACAAACGAAATCAACTTATCAGCAGCTATGTAAAGTATAATGCTTTACAGGTTTTTGTTTTTTATAGGCGTGAAAGATGAGCTGATACGGCTTATAAAGGCGCTATATAGCGGATTTCTTTCAAGTTCTGAAAGCAAAAAGCCTGTGTGTAAATGTAGTTTACTTTACACTACCCGGTATCATCCTATCAGGTATCGGAAAGCAAACAGCAAATGCAAAGTGTATAAAACACAAAAAAACGGAGGAATTATATGAGCAAATCGGAAGAAGCTATGCACGGCATAACCTTTAAAGACAAAATAGGCTACGCCATGGGCGATATGGGCGGACTGCTGACATTCGGACTTGTCTCCGCATTTTTGAATATGTTTTACACGGACGTTCTCGGAATATCCGCGGCGCGCATAACCGTACTGATGATAGTTGCGAGAATTTGGGACGCAGTAAACGACCCTATGTGGGGTTCTTTTATCGACTCAAGGAAGCCCACTAAATACGGAAGATTCAGGCCGTACATACTTTGGGCATCTCTGCCGCTTGCGGTAGGTGCTTTCTTTATGTTCTTTAAAATTCCGGGTCTCAGCGACAACCGGTATCTTATTTACGCATATATCACGTACATATTTTACGGCATGATGTACACCGGCGTAAATATTCCCTACGGCTCGCTCGCCTCGGTAATAACAGATGATGAAATAGAGCGGTCTTCGCTTTCGATGTGGCGAAGCATCGGTGCAGGCATCGGCGGTCTTCCCGCCTCTATTATTTTACCGCTCATCGTTTACACTACCGTGACAAATGAAAACGGAACAACCGCAAAAGTACTCGACGGTACAAAGCTCTCGCTGTCGGTAGCCGTTCTCTCGGTTCTCACTGTAATAATTTTCTTCTTACACTTTAAATTGACAAAAGAGAGAATAACCTTACCGCCGACGCAGAATCAAAAGGATTATAGTATCGGCAAAGCGATGCGCGCTCTTTTAAAAAACAAGCCGTTTATCGCGCTTTGCATAGTATCAATGCTTCTTATCTGCTTCCAGATGTATACTCAGACCGTTTACAACTATCTCTTTAAGAATTTCTATGAAAAGCCGGGTCTTTACGCACTTGTTACCGTATGTACATATTTGCCGATGGTACTGCTTTTGCCGTTTATGGGCAAGCTTATAAGAAAATACGGCAAAAAAGAGATATGCTCCGCAGGAATACTCTTTGCTCTTATTGTAAACATAGCAATGTTCGTCATTAAATTCACTCCGGCTGTGAGTAATCCGTATGTATTTCTCGTTCTCTCGTTCTTCTCAGGGGCCGGTCAAACCTTCCTTATTATGCAAATCTGGGCACTTGTTACGGATGTCACGGACTATCACGAATACATATCGGGCAGACGAGAGGAGGGCACATCTTACAGCTTTTATTCGTTTGTACGCAAGCTCGGTCAAACAGTAGCCGGTGCAGGTGCGGCAGGCGTTCTCGGAGCTATAGGCTATGACGGCAAGCTCGCCGTTCAATCGCCAGAGGTTCTGACAAGGCTATATGACATAGCAACAATAGTCCCCGCAATATTGCTTGCTCTTATATTCGTTGTATTGACGTTCGGCTATAAGCTTTCAAAGGAGCAGCTAGATGAGCTTCACAATGTTTTGCGCGAAAGAAGAGAAAAGGCAGAAGCCGAAACAAAGTAAAAACAGGTCTTGATGACAAAATCCCCGGATATGCCGAAGCAAGCATATCCGGGGCTCTTTTTTGTAATTTACAATGTATTATTCTACCGTCAGTATTCTGTCGTCTGCATCGCAAAGCACAATATCCGGGGTAAATGATTTTTCACCGATATTCTCGATACGGACTCTGACATACTCGCTGTCGCAATCCACGGTGAACAGCAAGTGAACGCAATCGCCGGTTTTATACGCAAAGCTCTCGCCGTCATCTGTAAAGAATTCCGATTTAAAGCTGCCGCTCCTTAACGGATACACAGTAAGCCTTAATTTTTCCGAGGATTTGAACCCGTACTCCCCCTCATCGGTAGCTATAACGCTTCCGCCTCGCACAAAATACGGGACCTCCCCGTCGGGCGGAATATTCAGCATTACGGACGTACCGCCGTCGTATACTTTATCGTTTAAATACCAAATTTCGTTTTTGGGGAGATAAACCTCGGTTTCGTTCACTCCTTCATCGAGAATACACGCGGTGAGAATATCTCTGCCCACGAGGAACGATGTGCTGTCGCAGTCTATCTCTTTGTCATCATAGTAGAGTAACAGCGGAGCTGTCATCGGCACATCGTTTTCGACAGATAAAAAGGCGGAATTATAAAGATACGGAATGAGTTTTTTTCTTTCCGCCATTATTTTTCGTGCGGCAGGAATGGCATCCGGATAGCTCCACGGCATAGTTGCGGAGCCGTCCGAATTCCACGAATGTATTGTAAATCTGGGCTCGAAAATGCCGTGCTGCATCCATCTTAAAAGCAGCTCACGTGACGGCATATCGCCCGAAAAACCGCCGAGATCATGCCCGTAGAAGAAAAATCCCGACAAAGACAGCGTCATACCTATGTAATGGCAATAACGCAGGTCATGAAATGATGTAAAATTGTCACCCGACCAGGTGGTTGCGAGACGTCTTACGGCACTGCTGCCGCTTCGTGTCGATAAAAACGGTCTTTTGCCCGGATATTTTTCTGTTTGCGCAGAATACGAGGAGGCGACCATAAGATACGTGAGTATCGGTCTTATTCTGCTCGCCTTTACGCTACCGTCTTTAAAGCCGTTTGCCACAGCGTCGGTATCTTTTATATCAAATTCGTTGTTATCGTTCCAAGTGGCGTCTATTCCGTAGTCCAGAAGCTTTGCCGCAACATTGTCGTGCCAAAACTTAAAGCCCTCGGGCAGAGTAAAATCAATGTAACTGCCCATACCGTCCCAAAACTCGGTTACAAACGGTGTGCCGTCTTTATTCTTTACAAAAAGCCCTTTTTCGGCTATTTCGTTGTACATCGGGTGCGACGTCAAAAAGGCAGGCTTGATATTGGGTATCAAGTGAATTTTCTCGCTGTTAAAACGCTCAATAAACCTTGCGGGGTTCGGGAATTTATCGTAATTCCAATTAAAAACACACCGCAAGTCGCCGATGGAGGTATAGCCCGAGGACAGATAAAATCCGCTGCAGCTCATATTTAAGGTATCAAGCTTTCTGAGAAATCCATACAACTGTTCTTCGGAATTCGGCGCATCGGTATAAGCCATGGTGCTGGCACAGTAATCAAAGCTCCATTTCGGAGGCAGGGTCTGTTTTCCGCAAAGAGAGCAATACTGCCTTAAAATTTCAAGCTTTGAGCCGAAGAACACATAATAAACAAGACAATCGTCATCGCTTTTGAAGAACTTGAAAGCGGGATAATAATTATTTATTTCTCTTCCGAAATCCATAACGGCACTGTCGGACGTATCGTAATAGATACCGTAGCAACCGACGGAATTTTCACACATATAAAACGGCACGTGCTTATAAAGCGGGTCCGACGTTTCCGCATCATAACCCATACTGTCGCTCGTCTCTATGCGAAAGGTGCGCCCCGCCTTATTGACACTGCCGCCCTTATCGCCGAGGCCGTATATTTTTTCGCCCTTTTCGCGCGTTAAATAATGATATGTACCGTTTCCGAATTCGTTCTGAAAATTATAGGCAAGCGGTGCTCTGTCGGCAAAAAGAAGCTTGCCGTCCTTTTTATAGCTCAGTACAAAGTTGTGCGTATTAAGCTCTGCTTCGACATTTCCCAAATAGAAGCGCTCACCATCGGCTGTTTCATTTACTTGCGGAGCAAACAGCGAAAATCCGTCAAGGCTCAGCTTATCCCTACCCTCTGTAAGAAATTCGTTTTGCGGGTCTACGGTAAAGGTGGGCAGCATTTTACAATCGTCACGGAATAAGGCGACGCGCATCATACTGCCGCTCAAGAAGTCGATTCGCGCCGTAATATCGCCGCAAACGTAAACTCTGCTGCTGCCGCTATGCTCGGACAGCTTAAAATCATATGAAAACTTCATTACAGCACCGGCCCCTTATTGAAGAGTGTATTTTTTATAAGCGTTGCGGTCTTCCAGCCTGCAAGGCGCGTCTTTTCGCAAAAATTCATCACCTTGTGCGTTCCGGGCTTCCAGGTCGGGATTTCCCTGCAATTCGGGTCTCCGCACTTTACAAAAGCGCTGACTGCCGCCACCATTTGCTCCGATATGAGATAGTCGATATCGGTAAACGGCCGCCAACCGTTTTTGAGAGTTGCAAACACATACGGCAAGTCACTCGAATGCCATGCGCCGCAGTTATCGCCCGGCAAATTGCGCGCAAAAAGATAGACAAAGCATTTACTGCCCTTATCGTTTCGCACCCACTTTTTCACAAGCAGTTTTAAAACTATCGGTATCATATCTGCCGTTGTAACGCCGAGTATTTTCGGCATTGCGCTTATTGTTTTTATGTTAAACGTATCTTTCGTAAGAAGCTTTCCGTCTTCACACGGAAGCGTGTAAGAGAGTGTACTTTTAATTCCCTCGTCGCGGCACGCCTTAAGCCATGCATAGTAAAGGGTTTTCGCGTCCGTATCTCTAAGCTCGGAAAGGCTTGTTTTACCGGCATTTTTGATTATTTCGTCCCAGAATTTTTTCATTTTTTGCGGCGACAGCGGGCGTGACAAAACTCGTTGAAGCGCGGCTCCGCTCAACATAACGGCACCCGACACCATATCCCTTGTAAGCGGACTTGACAGAAGCACATCTACGCTCATGGCTCCTGCGCTCTGCCCCAAAAGGGTTATTCTTTCGGGATCTCCGCCGAAGGAAGAAATGTTGTTTTTTATCCATTTAAGTGCCGCAGCTTGGTCAAAAAGGCCGAAATTACCGCATACTCCGTTTTCATCGGCGACATCGGGGTGAGAACAAAAGCCGTACGGTCCGAGACGGTAATTCACAGAGACAAAAACAATGTCATTTTCGGCATATGCCTTACCGCTGATATGCCCCTCGTTTGAGCTGCCGCCCGTAAAAGAACCGCCGTGTATATACAACAAAACGGGACATTTTTTTGCGTTTTTGGGCGCGCTGATATTGAGATATTGACAATCCTCGCTGTATGTAAAGCTCATACCGCGCCTGAATTCCCTGTGATAAAACGGGTTAACCTTTGCGTCGTCCTCAAAACCGCGGTGCTGGTAGCAGCAATCGCCGAAAGCGGTCGCATCATATACGCCGTCCCACCCATCGGTAACGACCGGATACTCCCACCTGCCCGCGTCGGCATACTTTATGCCGCGAAACTCAACATAGCTGCCGTTATCGAGCCCGACGATATCTCCGCACTCGGTTTTTAATTTTACCGTATTCATTTTATCGCCCCTTACGTTATCGCATAAATCACAGTAATGAAAATCTCGGAAAACTTCCAAAACGTTACATACATCATTATGTGCAAATTATATGCCACAACGAGAGCGGTGTCAATTATTTTAAGACAATATATACAAATTAAAAGTTGTTTTCAGCTCTGCGTGAATTCAGCTTATTACCGACCGCCTTTTTATAAACAACGGCGGAAATTACGGCCGACACGGCTTCTGCTATCCAAAAGGCATTCCAAACACCGTCAGCACCGAATATCCGTGTTAATACAAAAGCTGTCGGGATTATTATTACTGCATACCTGCAAAGTGATATTATGAGAGATTCAACACCCTTGCCGAGTCCCTCAAGAGCTCCGGATGACGTTACGGAAATTGACGAAACAACAAACCCGGCGCTGATTATTCTGAGCGCCTTTTTGCCTGCGTCTATCGTTTCGGGATTATCGGTGAACATTCCTATCAGCTTATGCGGCAGCGCAATGCACAGCACAGTACCGAAAAGCATTATGCCTGCCGTCAGCACAAGAGTTATATCGTAAATTTTTTTTACTCTTTTATGCTCGGCGGCACCGTAATTATAACCGATTATCGGTCGCATTCCCTGCACTATACCGTTAGCGGGGAGGTATAAGAACGTCTGAAGCTTATAGTAGACACCGAGCACAACAACATATATCTGTGAAAACGAAGCAAGCATTGCATTAAGGCTTGACACAAGAAGTGACGGCAGCGCAAGATTTATTGACGCCGGGATACCCACAAAGTACAGTTTACGGTCTATAGCCTTATTACGTTTTAAATATTTGCGGTTTATGGTTACGCTCGGTTTTTTCACGGCGTACAAAACTACATACAGTAAAAGGGTACTCACCTGCCCTATGCCTGTTGCGAGGGCGGCGCCGTCAATTCCCATTTTCGGAAATGGGCCTATACCGAATATCAAAAGCGGGTCAAGTATGATATTTACAATACAGCCCGTCATAAGTCCTGCCATGGAGGCATTCATTCTGCCGACAGCTTGGAAGATTTTTTCGTATGCAAGGCTTATCATAATTACAATCGAAAACGAAAAAACTATTGTTGAATAGCGCACCCCGAGGGAAATTACGTTTTCGGACTGCGTGAACATTTTAAGGAATGGGCGCATAATCGGAATGCTGACTGCGGCGGCGATAATGCCGTGGAGTATTGAAAACAAAAATCCGTGTGTGGCGGCGGTATCGGCTGCCTCTTTTTCACCTGCGCCGAGGTGAAATGCGATAACGGCATTAAGTCCCACGCCGAAGCCTATTGCAAGCGCATTGACAAGGTTTGCACCGGATAGACAAGCGACAAAGCTGTTATTGCGTCCTCGCCTATTTTGGCGACAAAAAAGCTGTCCACTATATTATAAAGCGAATTGACGAGCATTGATATTACCATGGGAGTGGCCATAGACATAATAAGCGGAAAAACAGGCTTTTCCTTCATAAATTTTTCGTTCATACAAATACATCTGCCTTTCGAATCCGAGCGTATTTTCTCAATTAAAAACGCCACGCAATTACTCAAAATCGAATAATTGCATGGCGAAAACACATCTTTTTAAGACCGGAAAAATCCATACGTTGTTTTATCGGTATGTAATATAACACACTTTCGCCGCTAAGTCAATAACGGCTGAAACATAATAATATATATGCCGAGAGAGAATAATGCTCTGCTCAAGGGCTTTTATTCGTCATCCTCCGAATAGTAATCGTCATCCTCAAAATAGTAATCGTCCTCCTCCAACTCCTCCTCATCAAAGTTCCAGACATCATAGCTGCCGTTTCTGACCAAATCCTTTTGCCAATCCTCCAAGCAATAAGAATTCATTTCCGCTTCAAGCTTTTCATCGTAGGAGTTATCTTTTTCATCGGAACAATCCGTCATCAGCTCATCAAAAACCATAAGGCTCGCCATCCCGGTCATAAGCCCGTCTCTGTTCTCGCTTAATTCGCAGGCTTCGGGAACAACCGTATCGGATTCGGCGATTTCTTCGCTTAATGTGCGCTTTATTTTCTGCCTTAATTCAAAGGAAACGGCTGACAAACTGTTCAGACGGCGCAGCAGTATTTCCTCCGATAAATTCCCAAAGCGAATTTTTTCGTAATCTTGCACGTTTAGGCTATACAGCCTTGAATAGCGTTTAAACTCCTTAACAGTCGAAGACGGAAAATGCTGCTTATTTTTTTCTAAATAACATTCCGCATTTTTAATCATTGTTTTACAGTCTTTTATCTGCCGGTTTATCTCCGCAATAATTTTTTGCTTGTTCGCCGCATTTCACCTTATACAAAAGTGCATATATGTGCTTACAGTTTTGCTTTCTCTCCGTATAATAGGGGCATGTGCAGCTCATACTTACTATTTTGTCGTTGTCTCCGAATGAAAGCTCAACATTATAGTCGGCGGTACCTTTTACAATACAGGAATAATGAGTCCCCGTTTTTTTAAGGTCTCTGATTTTGCCGTCGGAGCAATATGCTTCTCCGCGTTCTCGTATCAAGGGGCTGAATAAGCCGTCATAAATTCTCTTATCAAATAAGCCTAATTTCTCCCTGCTCACTTCCGCCGGAGCTGTTGAAGTCTCTTCGATATTTAATTCGGTATCGACAAACGGGACGTCGGTAATGTCCTTTTTGGCTTTCTTTCTCCTGTGCTTTTTGACAGCATTCCCCACAGCCTTTACAATCACCGCCGTTATCAGGCACAACAGCTTAAAAGCCCATTTTAATATGTAATATGCGGCCATTCCGAGAATCAGCAATACCATCACTATAAAATTCCCGGTCATTGCAATGTTTTTCTTCTTCATATATGTATTCACAATCTCACAATCGGCAAGTACCGTATGATATTATACTACTCTCAAACTACAGTCTTTACACTCGGCTGTCCTCCGTGTTTCAGTACCTTATGAAATTACACTACTCTCAAACCACGGACAATCCACATCGTGAAGTGCGATAGTTTCAGTACCTTATGAAATTACACTACTCTCAAACGGTTTAAGAATAAGAAAAGGGGATAAGATGTTTCAGTACCTTATGAAATTACACTACTCTCAAACTAAGAGGAGTGTTGCCAACGACACAACGAAGTTTCAGTACCTTATGAAATTACACTACTCTCAAACGAAGTCAATGCTTATGCGGTTACCGACAACGTTTCAGTACCTTATGAAATTACACTACTCTCAAACAAAGCATTATTATAAAGCCAATTTCTGTCAGTTTCAGTACCTTATGAAATTACACTACTTTCAAACGTCGAACAACGCAAAGAAATAAAGACAACAGTTTCAGTACCTTATGAAATTACACTACTCTCAAACCCGTTATAAACGAACGAAGCGTCGATATGGTTTCAGTACCTTATGAAATTACACTACTCTCAAACGTATATACAGCTTATGATGTTTTACTCAAAGTTTCAGTACCTTATGAAATTACACTACTCTCAAACTTGTCAGTATCCATATAAAGATACTTTTAAGTTTCAGTACCTTATGAAATTACACTACTCTCAAACTTTCCTGCCGGGGTATCGTTTAAGCGCCGGGTTTCAGTACCTTATGAAATTACACTACTCTCAAACAAATAACCAGGGTGAAAGCGACGAAATTCTGTTTCAGTACCTTATGAAATTACACTACTCTCAAACAATGAATTTCCCCTCCTTTGCGCTGTCCGAGTTTCAGTACCTTATGAAATTACACTACTCTCAAACGATACTTTAAAGTATATATGTAATTCATATGTTTCAGTACCTTATGAAATTACACTACTCTCAAACAGGCTATCGTTTTCCGAATTTTTGGGAGTTGTTTCAGTACCTTATGAAATTACACTACTCTCAAACGTAATTGGGCTTGCGTATCGTTTGATCCGTGTTTCAGTACCTTATGAAATTACACTACTCTCAAACCTCAAATAAACTGCGCCACTACAATGCACAGGGTAATAACATAAGGTACATTTATTATACTATCTAAGTATCTTCGTCGTCAATAACGCAAAGGTCATTGTCGACAACATACAGTTTTTCGCCGTCGCAGAGCCTTTGCGGCTCCGAATTCTCAAGCATTAAAAAATTGATATGCTCAAGAGCTAAAGCCTTTAACAGCTCTGATATTTCATCCGGCGAAAAGTAAAGACAAATATTGGCGGCAACAAAAACCTTCGTCTTGAGATACTTTGCCGATAATTTCAAATAATTTACAAAGCATTCCAAGAGCGAAGAAGACTCCGCCGAAAACCTGAAGCCCATTAGCTTTATTATTGCAGAGGTGTCCGTTTCATCGGAATATTCACAATCGAAATCACAAAACGCTTTAAGCTTATCGGCAAGCCTTGCGATTGCCGCCTTTACCTCGGTTGTATCCTCGGCGAACTCGTCATTTGCGGTCTGCTGCATATAGCCGTCAAGCTTGCCGAGGAGCTTTCTGCTGTTCATATCGACAAAAATCGGTTCGGATATAAAGCACCCGTCCTTGGAAAACTCAAACGGTTTAAAATCCTCGGAAAAGACAAAATAATCTTCCTCGCACGAATTTAAGAATGACGACATCACGCCTCTGTAAAGCTTTTTGTTTTCTATTACGAGAACCGGAAATATTCCCTCGCCTATTTTTATGCAATCATCAATATACGAAAACTTAGCCATCATAATATCAACAGCCTTTCGTCCGAATCCACAACACTGCTGTGGCTTTTGCCGACAATCATTTCCATTTTGGCGAACTGCTTTTCGGTAACGGTAAGCATTTGCACAAGACCCGACGGCGGTTTCTGCTTTTTTACCGAATCGCAAATACCCGTTGCGACATTTTGGTTAAGCGCAATTTTTGAATAAACCGATTCCTGCATCATCATAAATCCGCTTTTAATCAAAAATTTACGAAATTTTGCATATTCGTGCCGTTCGCTCTTGGTAGTTGTCGGCAAATCAAAAAATACAATTACTCTCATAAATCTATAACTCATACTTCACTTCCGCAAGCTTCACAAGCGAAGCGTCATTTTGCTCTATTGCGGCAAATACGCTTTTTACATAGAGTTTTATTACATTCACAAGCGTATTAGCCTTGCCGTCCACTACGAATTCCTTATTCAGTAAGCCTATCAGAGTGCTCTTCTGCTCCTTGCCGAATTCCTTGGGCATCATGGATTTTACGCAAAAATCGACTATCGGGCGAAACGGCTCCATTAAATCGCAGCCCAAATTAAAATGGTTAAACATATTATCGTGAAATATACCGAGCTGAGTCAAATAACCGCTGCAAACTATTTCACGGTTAACGCATGACAAAATCAAGCTGTAGCCGTAATTCAGCGCGGCGTTTACGGGAACATCGTCATTTCTGCTGAAGCTCTTTCCGAAAAGAGCGTTGAAATACACCTTTGCAGCGTGCCCTTCGCGGTTTGTTCCATCGTTGAATTCAAGCTCATTTATGTACCCCTCAAGGAGCTTATACTGCTCAAGACCGTAATGTTTTAAAAGCAGAGCCTGATTTTTGATTTTTTCGGCAACTATACTTGTCCACACAAGCTTTTTGGCATCGTCTGCCCAGGATATCTGGGTTTTCAGCTTCTGACTGCAATCATGACAACCGTAATATGAGACGAGCTCCGAGGACGGATTTCGTTTTTCGTCGCAGAATATCACCTTGATTTTTCGTTCGGTTAATTGGCTGAGCAGCGCCGCAGTAACGGAGCTTGCCGTATTCTCGACTATCAGAACGGAAATCTCGTCGAGGTGGACGCGCGTTGTTTTTTCGACATCGCGCACAGCCAAATAGCCCATGGAATAATCAAGCTTAGAGGGGTTTGTAACAACAACCACACGCCAGCCCATAACAATCCCCCTTATTTCAGCAGGTCGATTTCCTGCTCAAAAAGGCCCGTTACCGACTGATTGATTAGCTTTATGCTATGAACGTCTTTAATTTCGGAGAACTTAGCATTGGTCTTCATAGTACCTGTATTAGGACTTTCACCTATAAGACTAAGGTCTCCCGACAACACATTGGCGTGAAGGATTTTCAGAATTTCATTTAAGACGCAGCATTGCTCCTCCGGTGAGCAGAGCACAAATTTTTCACGGCGTTTTTCGAGCTTTTTACCGATGCCGCTGAATTTTACACTCAAAACCGTATTTAGCATTTTGCCCGTTAAGATATCGTAAAGCTCAATATTTTCTTCTGCTGAAATATTGTCCCTCGGAATAATCTCCCTGTCCTTATGCTTTGTCAGGTAATTTTCGATATTTCTTATATACTTTTCATATTTATATCCCAAAACAAGCTGCATTCCGGGCTTATATCCTATCCGATTTCCGGTCTTTTTGGTTATAAACATTCTGCAGCCGTCAAAGGATATGCAGGCGTCATATTTAACGCAGGGAATCAGAATTTTTACGTTTGAAGCTTCGGCTATACGGCTTGTAACAAAGCCCTGCATATCGGCTTCATATTCTTTCACCTCATACAGATTGACGGGGAACATCTGACGCACGGCTTTGCCCTTTTTGTCGGTATACTCCACATACGAAAAATATGCCGAGGTCGCTTTATCGTATCCGCCGTATTTTTCAATACAGCTTCTTGCGCCCGAAGCCTTCAGCGGAACCTGCCCGTTTCCTTTTTTCAAAGGATTGATTTTAAACAGTCCTCCTTGCTTTTTGCGCGGGAACCTTGTATAGCGAATGTTGTTCTTGTTCATAAATCTGCGGACGGTATTCATACTGTCCTTAACCGACCACGCGCCGGGTATATCGTGGCTGAAAAATTTTTCGGGATTTACGGTATATCCTTTATCGTTGTTTTGCAATCCTTTTATGAAATTCACCTTATTATGAGTGACCTTTACATTGTATGCATTGCCGACAACAATATTGAGGTAAGCATCCTTTGCGTGATGCAAATCGTTCACCTCACGGCACTTGAGCATATCGTTGCTTTGCCTGAAGGCGTGAACCAAAGCCGCTTTAACATAGACTATTTCGGTTTTCGGCTTCGGGTACAGCTGCTCCAATATATGCGCAACGGCCTTTGTAGACTGCTGAGTTTCGGTGAGCTGCCTTGACACAAACGCGGAGAGCTCATCATCGGTAAGCGGCGTTTTACGGGTAAGACGCTTATAGGTTTCCTCGCTTATCAGTCCGCTGCTACGAAGCATCTGCCAATACGGACTCATTTTGCTCTGTATAGCCGCATCAATGGGATAAACATTGGTTTTATTGTTATTTACTGTTTTATTGACAAGGACTTTGTTTGTAAGGCTGTCATCCTTTATCTTCGACCGAGGATAAATATGGTCAATATCAAAGCGGCCGTTACCGTTCATCAGCTCGCCGAGGGATATTTCCTCACCCGTATACATACATTTGCCGAGCTGAATATAATAGAAATAAAGCTTGTCACGTCTGAGCTTTGACTCGTCTTCATCACTCAGCTTTTTACTCAGGGCATCGAAATACGGGCAGAATTTTTCGGCTTCCTTTTTACAGTTTTTGTATAATTCCATAAGCCTGTTTTTTCTTGAGTCCCTGTGTCTTTCTTCTCTGTTATCAATACCTCTTGCAACCTCTACGAATATCTTCTTCGGAGGCCTTTCCTGTATCTTTTCTATTTCCTTTGCAATCAGCAACGCACGCAATATCGGCCGCTTAACCTTCGGAGAAACGTAAAGCGCGTCAACAGCCTTGCGCAGAGAATGCTGATCACCTGTATAGCTGAGCTCATCAAGCTTGTCATTTAAATTCTTTTTTTCATCGCCGTCACAGCAGAAATCTTCGGAATATAAAATCTGCATCAAATTGTAATTCGTTTCCCAAAGAGCCGTGATGACATTCATAACCTCACCGGTCTTTTTATATGTAAACTCGACATCGCACAAAAACTCCTTTGACAGGCGGCTCCAGCCGGTGTACTTAAGCTTGCATATTTTTTTGATGTCTTCATCCGTCAAGCTTTTCAGGGAAAAGCTTTTTCAGCCTTCTTGAGTAATTTTTTATCATCGCCGAAAATTACCGATGACGCAATAATACTCTCCTTGTCATCAAAGGTCAGGCTCTCAAAACCCTTAAAATCAAAATAAGATTTCAATGAGGATTTTACGGTTGTATCTATTCCGCTCAATACGTCGTTATTATCATAACAGCCTCTTGCCTTGAGATAGTCCTTAATTTGCTTTACGGTAACCTTGCGGCGAGTCATAAACAAATCTTTATAAATCCCCTGCTTTAATTCGACGGGTATATCCTCGCCGTTCAGTTTGAGATTGTTTATCTCGTTGAGAACGGTGAATTTCGAATAGAGAAGAGAGCATTTGGGAATAACGTCACACTCCGGCAAATAGGTGCATTTACTTGTGAGGTTGTTTATGAATTTCTCAGCCGAAGAGTCAATATCAACAACGTCGTCAAAGTTCCACGGATATATTTTTACGCCGTCTTTTCTTTTAAGCCAGCTGTTTTCGGTATGAGTATTAAGCGGCCCGACATAATACGGAATGCGATACTCAAATATTTTGATAATTTTATCGTACACGGAAACACCGTTTTCATCGCACGAATTTAAAAACGACAAATAATCCTTGGCATTATCCAAAATTGCTTTAAGCTCTTCCTCATTTACCTGCATCGGAACTACGCCGTTGCTCTTTGTCACCTGCTTCGGCATAAAGGTCTTATTCTCAATTTCGTCAAACATTTCCTTATATGACAAATCGGCGTTTTTGCCGAGCGTCTTTTTAAGATAAGCGCAAAAATTCTCGGAATTACAGGTCTTTTTAAGCTCGCCTGTTTTGCCGCTTTCCTTAATGTGACCGGAATACGCCACATAATTGTCTTTTTTGCCGTCGCTTATTTTAAATATCTCGTTATACTTTTCCGGTAAATAAGTTTTGACATATTTTTTAAGCGTTTTTAAATCATTTTTATGTTTTTCATATACGGCGACCTTTGCCTCGGAGATATACTTCTTACCGTCCAAAATATCGGCGAGTACGGCCCAATCATATACAGCCTTTAAAATTTTGACAAGCTCAAAGCGATCGCCTAAAACGGACGCGTATATTTCTTCGTTTTCTTCATAGCCGCTTGCAAAAGATATATTGTTTTTCTCTACGGTTTTTAGTTCATCATCGCCAAACAAATCACACATTTTAACAGTCGAGCCGCTTAAAACCGCCATTACGGCGTAAGAAACGGGATCGGATTTTTTTGTTATACCGAAAAGCGAGGCAAGATTCTTCGTCTTTTCTATTTTACCCTGACGCCTGTCCTTTAATATAGCTTTAAATTGCTCAATATCGGAGCAATTAAGCTGTATTTCGTTATCACTGAGATAAGAGCACATAGTTTCGTATGCCGAATTAAAGTCCTCTGCCGATGACAGGGAATCAAAGAGAAAATGTCCCCTGTTTTTGATAATATGGTGAAGAGCCAAAAAGACAAGTCTTACATCGTGCGGCTCTTTATTTTTAATAAGCTCGTATCTCAGGTGATATATCGTGGGATATTCCTTGTGGAAATCCTTATCGGTATAATTTTCGTCTGCAAAAACAGCGTATTTATCGTCGCCGGACTTGTCCTCCGGCCACAAGTCGCTCTCGTGTAAACGTCTGAAAAAGGTGCAGTCCTTTTTACAAATTTCTTCATCAAAGAGCGCTTCCAGCAAGGCTAAGCGCTCCCTTTTTCGCTGAGTGCGTCTTCTTGCGCTTCTGAAGCCTCTGCGCTTCACCGAGGTCTCTCCCTCGTCAAAAAGATGTACGCCCCACATAGCGTTGCCCTTGAACTTCGGAATGACATAGTACTTATCGGTTACCGCCCAGCCAACGGACTCGGTGCCGATGTCAAGTCCTAAATAATAATCATCCACATTCCGCAATTTGTTACCCATAAAAAAACTCCTTTAAAAAAATATATTGACAAAGCCTAAACAAGATGTTATGATGTAGACAATCTCAGTACCAAGATTACACTACGAGTTCAAATAAAAATTTATTCTAACCGTTGCTTTGGCAACATCACAGTGTGTGAGTTGAGACCTGCTTTTGCAGGTCTTTTTATTTTTCCCGGATTAATCCTGAAATGTCATCACAACAGTGCCGCACAAATTAAAGACTGCACTATTGTCATTTTATCATAAAAAATAACGGGTGTAAACCTCACATTGTGTCAGAACGCAACAAATGTCCGTATTTATGTACATATTAAAGACCGTCCCTGATTAGGAACGGTCTTTGCTTTATATTTTTTACGAACGTGACCGCACCGTTTGCAGAAAATCCGCTCCAAGGCAGAGCGTTAACAAGCAAAATCAGCGCGTTTTTTTGTTACATACCGTATCAAAGCTCGGATTAAAGGCGTAGAAATTTTTCTCGTTCATTTTGTCCGTCGCAATTCTGAGACCCTCGCCGAAGCGCTGATAATGAACCACCTCGCGCTCGCGCAGGAATTTTATAACATCTCTCACATCCGGATCGTCAACAAGTCTCAAAATATTGTCATAGGTAGTTCTTGCCTTTTGCTCGGCCGCCATATTCTCATGCAAATTTGTTATGACGTCTCCCTTTGAAGCTATGGCACCCGCATTGAACGGCACGCCGTTCGCCCCTGCCGGGTACACCCCCGTTGTATGATTTACAAAGTATGCGTCAAAGCCGCCTTGCTTAATTTGCTCTTGAGTAAGATTACGAGTAAGCTGATAAACTATGGCACCTATCATTTCGAGGTGACCGAGCTCCTCGGTACCGATGTCGGTGAGAAGTCCTTTAAGCTCAGGATACGGCATCGAAAAACGCTGAGAGAGGTAGCGAAGCGAAGCACCGAGCTCACCGTCGGGTCCGCCGTACTGCTCTAATACTATCTGAGCGTATTTGGGATTTGGATTTTTTATATTTACCGGATATTGCAGCATTTTTTCATACGAAAACATTATTTAACACACTCCTCTTGTTTTTCCCAAGGCCACGGCGATTTCAACCATTTTTCACCGTTGCCCTCCGAGGGATTCAGCGGGCCGTATTTCTTTGTAAATTCAGCTCTGACTTCATCGTAGGCTTTTTTGTATCCCATATAACGCGCTTCGGCCGCAGCATCCATGGGATGCGTATCGAGATAAAGATGCAGCTCCCAAAGCGAGAACTGAAGAGAGCCGAGCTTTAACAGCATAGCCTTTCTCATATTCATATACATCTTCCCCCTAAAAACGGCTTATTAAGGTCTGAAAACACAGTACCGTTTTTATACCCGGTTTCGGCATCGTACATTGTCGTATCGGTCTGAAACGGAACGTAAGCCATTGTAGTTACCGTATTTTCCGGAAAAGGCGATACGCCGAGATACTCGCTTGCCGTTTTCATGGGACAACAATTGTCTGCGTTTTCGGCCTTGAGAGATTTTTCACAGAAATCCAAAAATTCATTCAACAGATATTACTCCTTATAATTTATTTGTGCAGCCTTTCGATATCATATTATTCGGACGAGACATCAAAAGTGACAAAAAAACCGATCCTCCGCGGCTGAGCCGTTTCGGACCGGTTTATTTGGGAGCAAAGTTAAAAATCAGGCGTCGAGGCGAACGACCTTATTGTTTTTATCGCTGCTTTTCCAGGTGTGTATAACCTTCGGATTTTCGAATATATCGTCAAGCCTCTTAAGAAACGGAACAATATCGCCGAAATCGAGCGCGCGGTGGTCAAATGCTATACATATAGGGAGCACCTTGCGCGCTTCAATGCTCTTATTGCCGAAGCTGTCTGTTATAACCATAGGCTTATCCTGAACGGCACCTACGCCGAACGCCGTAACCTGCGGCGGTATTATTTCAAGTAAGGCGGCAGCGCCGGACTGTTCGCGGTAAAGCGAGCCGAGATTTGAAATGGTGGTGGTTCCCTGCTCTATGTCACGCTTTGTAAGGCGTTCGGTTTCGGGAATTGCCTCATACTCTTTTTTTGCATCGCCCTTTAAGGTCTTGACCTTGTGCTTACCTGTTTTAGATCCGATAAGACGATATACAGCCTGCATAAATTTTCCTTTTTTGAGAGCAGTAAGGGTGTTATCCAATGAAACGTCAAACATAGCCTCATTAAGGTCGGTATTCTCGGCTCTTCTTGCAACGTCATTTACGGCGTCGGTCATTTCGTCGAGATTTTTACTTTCAAAACCGCGAAGATTTACGGTCATCATTTCACCGCTCGGAAGAATCATCGGCATAGAGATATTTATATCTTCAAATGTGTCGACTCTGCCGCGTACAAGCTTGCGGTTAAACTCGATATGAGAATTCATAACGGGTGCTGCTTTAAGTCCTTCGGTAATGATTTTCATTATTACGGTATTGAGCGTTATTTTGCTGTCGCGGTTACGATCGAGATTTAATTTTTTATACTCGTGCATAAGCTTTGTAACGTCGGGCTCATACATATATGTTACGTGAGGAATTGTCTCCCAGCTTTCCGTGGTCATATTTGAAACTATCTTTCTCTGTATTCCGAAGTGGATTGTATTTGTTTTTTTCATGGTTGTGCGCTCCTTTTATGTTAATCGGTTTTTGGTTTTTTAGTTGCGTTGGTTTTCGCTTCCGTTGCCAAAATAATACAGAAAAGAGTGCGGTTGCGCTATACATTTTAGTTTTCAATTCGGTTTACAAGGGGGGAAAAAATCGGTTGCGGGCACGCTGTTTCAACAAAAACGGGCAGTTGCCGTGAATTTAAGGCGAGAAAAACGAACCCCCTCGGATAATGCCGACGCATCTCCGAGGGGGCCTAGCGCACTGCTGTGCAAATGTTATTTTCAGGCAAGTGCCATATAAACACTCAGCCGAATTACGGCCTGTCTTTTAAAATGGAAATAACAAAAATGAGGTTTTACAAAGCCTGATTATACCTTTGCTATAATCTCAACTTCCACAAGAGCGTTTTTAGGAAGGTCACCGACACCGACGCAGGAACGTGCCGGTTTTGATGAAAAATACTCACCGTAAATTTCGTTAAACGCACCGAAATCGGATATGTTTTTAAGGAAGCAGGTTGTCTTAATTACGCTGTCAAAATCAGCTCCCGCCTCTTTCAAAATCGCAGCGATATTTTCGCAAACTCTTTTGGTCTGACCCTCAATTGTATCTTCTTCTATGTTGCCGTTTGCAGGATTTATTGCTATCTGCCCCGAAGCAAAGAGAAATCCGTCAACGATTTTGCCCTGTGAATACGGTCCTATTGCGGCAGGTGCCGATGAAGTGTGAAGTGTTTTTATCATTTGTTTTTCCTCCTTAATATGACTTAATGATAAATCCGGCGTCGGTCAGTGCCTTCTTTATCTGAGCTATATGGTCAAAGTTTTTGGTTTCGAGAACAATGCGAAGATAACAGCCGTTAATATCGGAGCCTTCGGACGCACGCTCGTGATGAATTGAAATAACATTGCCGCCCTCTTTTGCAATGATGTCGGCAACGCCCTTTAACTGACCGGGCTTGTCAAGAAGCTCGATTGTAAGAGAATATGTTCTGCCCGATTTCAAAAGTCCGCGCTTAATAACTCTTGACAAAATGGTAACGTCGATATTACCGCCCGAAAGGAGGCAGCAAACCTTTTTGCCCTTGACATCTACTTTGTTAAACATAGCCGCTGCAACCGAAACGGCACCTGCGCCCTCGGTAATGAGCTTTTGTTGCTCGATAAGTGCAAGTATTGCCGCGGCTATTTCGTCATCGGAAACTGTTACAATACCGTCAACATATTTTTGACACATAGCGAAGGTGATGTCACCCGGCTCTTTAACTGCTATACCGTCGGCTATGGTTGAAACGGAATCAAGCTTTTCGATTTTACCGTCATCAATCGATTTCAGCATACTCGGAGCACCGGAAGCCTGAACGCCGTATACCTTAACATTCGGATTGAGCTCTTTTATCGCAAAAGCAACGCCGGAAATAAGTCCGCCGCCGCCTATGGGAACAATAACAACGTCAACGTCGGGTATCTGATCGAGTATTTCAAGTCCTATGGTACCCTGACCCGCTATAACGTCCTCATCGTTAAACGGATGAATAAACGTATAGCCCTTTTCATCTTTAAGCTCAAGAGCTTTATTATATGCGTCGTCATAAACGCCCTCTACAAGACAAATATCCGCGCCGTATTTTCTGGTCGCCTCAACCTTTGATATGGGAGCACCGTCCGGCAGGCAGATAAGTGATTTAATACCGTTTTTGGTAGCTGCCAAAGCAACGCCCTGCGCGTGGTTACCTGCCGAGCAGGCAATTACGCCGCGTGCCTTTTCCTCTTCAGAGAGCTGTGATATTTTATATGCGGCACCTCTGACCTTAAACGAACCTGTAACCTGTAAATTTTCGGTCTTGAGATGTATTTCACTTTCGGGATTTATGTTCGGCGCCAAAATCATATCCGTTTTACGAATTATGTTTTTTAAAACAAATGAAGCGTGATAGACTTTGTCGAGTGTTAACATCTTTATCTCTTCTTTCAAAAAATAGTATATATTAGTATATCACGTTACGGTCAAAAATCAATAAAAAGGTTTTAACGCTCCGGCAAAAAATAATCCCCGAAGACAAGGCTGAGCCAATGCTTCGGGGATATAAAAAGCTTAATTATTTCTGAGGTCCGTTAAAACCGTTTGCCTGCTGGAACTTATCTATTTTATCGATAACTCCGAGAATAACATCAAAGCCGTCACCGACGGTTTCGAGCTCAAAACGTTCGGGCATATCGTGCCAGGTATGATAATAATAGGTAAGAGTGGGGTCCTGAGCCGCAAAGGTAACCGATTTCATACCTGCCTTTGTCATAGGAGTGCTGTCGCATCCGCCTACGGGGTTATGTATGCAGCCGTTTGTCTTGCTGACTATACCGAGCTCGTTAAAGGTATCCTTAAACATTTTTTCAAGGTCGGTATCAAAGCGGCAGAACTGCCAATCATCCTTAATAACAACTTCAAAGAAATCTTTATCGGCAACGGAGTCGATATTGATGTTCCATGTGTTTTCAAGTATCGGCTCTCCCTTATGCTCACGGGTAAATGCGATAGAACCGCGAAGTCCCGCTTCCTCGGAGCCGCAGTTGAAGTCGATTATACGGCAGTTCTTCGGCATCTTTTCGGGATGATCATGGAAGTATTTTGTAACGGCAAAGCTGAGAGCACAACCGGTGGCGTTATCCATAGCGCCCCTTGAAGCGTTGCGCGGATTCGGATCAGCCCACATAACTACAAACATACAGCCTATTGCCGTAACAACGGGAAGGAAGTGCATAGCAAAAAGGAAGTTGGCAAAGGAGGCGGAATTGGCGATCTTTAAAGCCCAAACCTCACCGAAATACACACCGCTTGAAATAACGGTCATGGCTATTGAAACGGCAGTGAGGAAAAGGAAGCATATAACGCCGAAGCCAACCTTGGCGAAGGTTGCAACAAGGCCCATGGCAGGCTTTGTCTTTTTAAACTTTGAAGCGTGAGCGGAATGTCTCCAGCACCAGCTTGTATCCGTGTGTCCCGAAAGAATTATGGTGTAGTCGTATTTTCCGTCGGGCGGTAAAAGCTCACCGTAAGTGTTCTGTGATATTTCCTGCTTAAAGAACATATCGAACCATGTCTTATAAAGAAAAACGCTTAAAATAAGCCAAACCCAGCATACAACCGAAGCAAGCGCCATACCGTACCAAACCGCGCTCAAATGCAGAGCCACATAAACAAGAGCGCTCATAATAAGTCCGAGATAACCTGCATACGGAATGCCGCCTATCGACGCTCTCGGAGATACGGCAAATTCCTCACGTACAGGCTCAATACCGATACTTCTGAGCTTATCTCCCATATAAGCCGCGTACTCTTTTTCGCCGTCGGATCCGGGCAGACGTGAGCCGATTTTTTTGGCAGCGTGCTCGACTATTTCGAACGCTTCCTCGGCATACCTTCTGTTTTCTTCTTTCATATAATAAACCTCCCAAATAAAATACATAAATAAATATATTGCATTTATGCAATAAATGCAAGTGTAAAATTCAAAAAACAGCTAAAACCGGCGTAAAAAACACCTGTTTTGGTGCAAAATGAATTTTGTGTTTAAAGGTGAACCGAAATTCACTTTTTTAAATTGACAATCGGCAAAATAATTGTTTAGTAAAAGATATGACGCGGCACAGATAAAAAACATTAAAATCTATGCCGCGTCGGTATTTAATTATGTTTTATTCAGTTCAATTTATTTATTGCGTCAATAAGGGCTTTTGAAGCGTTTTGATTTGTTATTAATGAAGCGGCTCTTAACGCCTCCTCCTTATCCGAGGCAAGCCCCGTTTTTATGTAACGTGTTATCTTTTCCTCGGTGTTAACAAACGACAGGAAATCGTCGGACGATGCCGTTACCATAACATTTTTTCCTCTCTCCGACATATCGCTGTCATTCGCGTAATCATAATACGCTATATCGAGGTCGGCATATTCGCTTTGGACACCGCCTATGCTTCCCTTGCTTGTATACTGCCATATATTATAAGGATATTTGAAATCCGTCACGGACGAAATATGATGTGCAAGCCAAATTTCGTATCCTCTGCTTTGAAAAGCGGCATAACCAAGATTATTATAGAAGAATGATTTGCTCGCATATACGCCTGGCTTATAGCCTGCATTTCTGACTGTTTCGCAAAAAGCTATCGCCAAAGAAGTACGCTCCGCTTTTGTAAGGCCGTCAGCTCTGCCCGTGCGGTTTGGAGCTCCCGAATACTCGGAATCGAAATATACGGGCAATTTAATATCGTAACCCTTAATTATATCAAGCGCTCTTTCCGCTTCCTCCACAGCTTCTTCGGTCGTAACAGCCTGGCTGAACACATAAATTCCGACGTCGATATTTTGAGACAATGCTCCTTCAATGTTTGCCGCTATTTGAGAATCCGTCATCAAATTGCCCGAAGAACCATAGCCGCGCACCGCTGCTCTGAGAATTACAAATTCCACACCCGACTGCTTAACACTTGCCCAATCTATTGTTCCCTGATGCTTTGAAAAATCCGCTCCGAAAAGCGATGCCTTTGCACCGTTTGCATTAAAGAAATATCTTTTGCCGTCTATATATTGGTTTCCGTACAGCGGTCTGCCGTCACTTCCTATATAATATGTATTGTCCCCGTAATCATACCAGCCCGTTTTACCGTCGGCGTAAACGAGATTATAGTCGGTGTACTTAGACTTATATATTCCGGTTTGAGCAATGCTCCCGACAAAAATATATTTGACGCCGTTGTAATCCGCCGTACCGTTATAATCCCATGTTATCCTGCCGCCGTTTACATAGTAGAGTGTTTTGCCATATAAAACCGCTCCGCTGAAATTCCAATTTAAAACGCCGTTTTCTACGTAATACCAAGTATCATAGTATTTTGTAAGCCCCGTATAGTTCCAATTCAGGATACTGTTTTCGACATAGTACCATGTGCCGTAGTAATTTGTAAGACCTGTATAATCCCGGTTAAAGGCACTTTTCTCAACGTAAAGCCATCTGTCGCCGAAGTGCACAAGACCCGTATAGTCGTTTTTAACTGTACCGTTTTCAGCATAGTACCATTTATCGCTCCCAAAGAGCGCAAGCCCCGTATAATCCCAATTGAGTATGCTGTTTTCCACATAATACTTTGTGCCGTAATAATCGGTAAGACCCGTAAAGTCCCAGTTGAGTGCGCTTTTTTCGACATAAAACCATCTGCCGCAAAAATATGTAAGCCCCGTATAATCGTTTTTAACCGCTCCGTTTTCGGCATAATACCACTCGTCGCTGCCTAAGAGCGCAAGTCCCGTATAATTCCAATTGAGCACACCGTTTTCCACATAATACTTCGTGCCGTAATAATCGGTAAGGCCGGTAAAGCTCCAATTCAGGATACTGTTTTCGACATAGTACCATGTGCCGTAATAATTTGTGAGCCCCGTATAATCCCAGTTAAGGGCACTTTTTTCGACGTAAAACCATCTGCCGCAAAAATATGTAAGCCCCGTATAGTCGTTTTTAACCTCTCCGTTTTCGGCATAATACCACTCGTCGCTGCCTAAGAGTGCAAGTCCCGTATAATCCCAATTGAGTACACCGTTTTCCACATAATACTTCGTGCCGTAATAATCGGTAAGACCGGTAAAGCTCCAGTTAAGCTCACCGTTTTCGACATAGTACCATGTGCTGTAGTACTTTACAAGACTTGTAAACGAGGTATCCTTTACACCGTCTTTTACATAAATCCATTTGCCGTCAACATTTTTAAGCCCGTCATCTGCCGCAGATGAGGCAAATGCCGAAGTGAAAAGCAATAATATCACCGCCAAAACAGCACTTAATGTCGCAATAATTCTTTTTTTCATTTTCCGTATCCTTTCTGTCCTATATAAACAGTCCCACCCCGCATTAGAAAGCAATCCGAGACAAGACAAAAATATGTTTTTTCAACGTATATTTTTTTCGCGGTAATTGCGCTCCTTACGATGAGAGGAAAGCGACTTTACCGCATACAAAGCGGCAAGCATAATGCTCATAAGAAAAGAAAATACCGTAAGCAATATGAATGCTCCGCTTAAATTTACAAGCAGCAATGAAAAAATCGAAGTATAAAATGACCAAGCCGAAAGGCGTATATATTTTTTCGGCGACGCGGCGGATTGGTTTTTTCTTGCAATATATGTAAAGCTTAATTCCTTTTCAGCCGTTTCTTCCGGGTTTCCTCCGCAGATCTCCCAAAGCAGCAGTCGTTCGCGTTTTGACGGCTTAAAAGCTCTGTATTTTTTACCGTCTCGATATTTTACCGGAGCAGACGCTGCCTTTACCGAAGCACGGCAAACATTAAAAAGTCTGTTTGCCGCCGAAGCTATATCGGCATTTTTATCACACATATTTTGCGGCACGGAATTTAATGTATACGCCGACAATTCCGCAAGCTTTTTTAAAGAGGTAAATCTGTGTTCCGCTCCGTAGATATTAGAATAGCAGAAGCGTTCAAAATATTCCGAATTCAGCCCGGAAAAGTGGCTTGCAAGATAATTTTCGACGTAGACGCATACCGTTGTAAGCACAGACAGGTAAAGCTCATCGGCTTTTTCGGGCGAGTCTTTCGCGGTTATAACCAAGGAATTCACTTTTGCGGATAACACACGTATATCATAAAAGACATCATTTCCGAGCTTCGTCAGAGCATCGGTCGGAAGGGTTTCACTCATAAGTCATCGACTCCGTAATATGTGATTATTACATATTACGCGGATAAAGTCAATATGCCATTCGGCAACACTAGCTATTGTATTTTATTCTCCTCGGTCATCATTATATTTAAAACCTTGAGACAAATCGGCATTGAAAACAGGAATGCAGCCACGTCTGCTGCTGCCTGACTTATCTCGACTCCCGTAAGGCCGAAAAAGTGCACAAGCAATAACAGCGCCGGAACAAAAAACAAAAACTGCCTCGACATAGCCGTTAAGGTGGCTGCCTTTGCCCTGCCTATGGTCTGAAGATACATATTCGCCGTAACTATAAACCCCGAAAGCGGAAGAGATATGCACTGTGCCCTGAATGCAAACGAACCGATTGCAATTACATCGGTGTCATCGCGTCTGAATAAAGCTATAACATACGGTGACAGAATAAAGCCGAAAACGGCAACCACGGTCATAAATACGGTGGTCACCTTGACGGAGAACCAAAACGCCTTTTTTACTCTGTCGTATTTCTTCGCACCGTAATTAAAGCCGCATACGGGCTGGAAGCCTTGACCGAAGCCTATTACGGCGGCTCCGAAAAAATTCATTATCTTTGAAACAATGGACATAGCGGCTATCGCGGCATCGCCGTAACCGCCTGCAAGTCGGTTCATAGCCACCATGGCAAGCGACGCGAGACCTTGCCTTGCAAGGGACGGAATTCCGCCGCGGAAGATTTCTTTATAGAGCTGTTTTTTAAATCGGAAGTTTTTAAACGATATGCGGATATTTCCTTTTTTGGTACAGCCTATGAGCAATATCACAAAGCCTATTGCCTGGCTCAGCATCGTGGCGCAGCCCGCACCGCCGACCCCCATTTTAAATACAAATATAAATATGGGGTCAAGCAAAATATTGAGCACTCCGCCAGCCGTAACGCCTATCATCCCGTTTACCGCGCTGCCCTGAAAGCGAAGCTGATTATTAAGCACAAGCGAACTCATCATAAACGGCGTTCCGCAGAGAATGTAAAAAAGATACTGCTTTGTATACGGCAAAATGGTATCGGTTGAACCGAGCAGCTTTGACAGGGGCGAAATGAATATCAGCCCCAAAACGCCTATTATAACTCCCACGGCAAACGACGAAAAAAATCCCGTTGTTGACGCCATTACGGACGCCTCTTCTGTCTTTTGCTCGCCGAGCTTGCGCGACATATAGTTTCCCGATCCGTGGCCGAAGAAAAATCCGCACGCCTGGATTATCGCCATAAAAGAAAAGACGACGCCAACCGCACCGGTTGCGCTGGTGCCTATTTTCCCGACAAAATATGTGTCCGCCATATTATATACGGCAGACACCAGCATTGTTATTATTGTAGGAACGGCCATTTTGCATATCAGCTTATTTACCGGCATTTGCGTCATCATGGTAAATTTATCGCTGCTTACTTTTTGTTTGTTTTTCATTTTCCGCCTCTCCGAATTCGGTATTACAGACCCGAGGATTTAAAAATATCATTCATCAGCTTTTTATTCTTATCCGTCAACGCCTCAAGCTCTTTTGACTTATTCTTTGCCTTGCCGCCCTTTTTAACGAGCCTGACGAGCCAATAAAACGGCAGCAAAAACGGCAGTCTTTTAAGCACGGGATAGTTTTTCACCATAACCTTAAGCGGCGGAAACGCCATTCGCATAAACGCCGAAAAGCGCGTGCTTTCCATATTTTCGGCTACTGCGCCGGCATTTTGTATGGGGGGACCCAAAACTATATACTGCTGCATTACGAACAGAGCTTTGTCGTCCTTTGCATCGCCGAACCAAATGTCGCCGACTTTTTTTATATTTTCCGCAAAGCGCGCAAGTCCGATTTTTTCAAGCTCGCCGCCTATATACGTAAAATCAAGCTCTTCGCTTTTAAGGCGGTTAAGCATAAAAATATCCATAGTCGGTCTGAAGCATGCTCCGCCGTCCTTGTAATGCTCCGCCAGATGTGCCATAACATATATATAAAGGTCATTGTCGGTCATTTTATATTCGTGCTCGCCGCATTTTACGGCTCGCTTCCAAACGTCGGTAAAATAGTCGTGCCGACTGTCGCTCTCAATAAAGAGCATATTGTGAAGCTCCACGGTTAAAAACGGCGGATTTATAAGGACTATATCCTTGCCGTTGTTCATTTCGCGAGAAAAGCCGCGTTCCGTCAACAGCTTTTCCGCGCGCAAAACGTCCTCTTTTTTGACAAGAATGTCCATATCCACCATAAAGCGCATTTCCGGCACAGGATAAAGTGCTTTGAGGTGTGCTCCCTTGAGGCACATAAAATCTATATTGTTTTCGGCAAAAGCTTTTCTTATGAAATTAAGCTCGTTTTGCTGTGCGCTCTCACGGAGAATCGCCGCCTTATATGAACGCTCAAGCTTTGACATATATTCCTGCGGCAAAGCCCCCGGCTTATCTTTAAAAGCAAGGTAGAGTATGACCTGAACGCTGTTGCGATATGCGAGCTTCACGAGGAAAACCTTATCGGTGCCCTCGGGTATATCGGACAGTGGCTCCGAGAGCAGAGCCGAACGAACCACGGAGCAAAGATATTCTCTTGCAAGCGTTTTTCCGGTCATATTTTTTATCCTTTCATTAAATACGGTATCAGTCTGTAAGCATAAGTGTAACGGCAATCGGGAAATGGTCGCTCGGATATACTCCGTCATATGTGTTTTTCACAATCTCAAAGCTCTGCGCCGTAACACCCGTCTTTGAAACCATAAAATAGTCTATACAGCTTCTGTCAAGTGCCTTGCCGAAATTCTGATATGTACAGGAGTTGTCGGGGTTATCCGTAAGGTACTTGGCGTCGTTAAAGTTTTCGGTTGCCATTTTATATGTTTCGCTGTTCTCTTTAGCATTAAAATCGCCCATAATTATCGACGGCTTGCCTCCGAACTGTGCAATTTTGTCAAGCACAACGCGAATTCCGTTTATGCGCGCCTCGTCGCTGATATGGTCAAGGTGAGTGTTAAACACAACAAAATCTTTACCTGTCTGTTTTTCTTTAAGTATAACATAGCTGCAAACTCTGTAACACGCTGCGCCCCAATCCTTACTCATAACCTCGGGCGTTTCGGAAAGCCAAAATGAGCCTTTATCCTCAAGCTCGAATTTTTCGGTGCTGTAAAATATGGGGCAGCCCTCCGAGAGATATGTATTATCTCGATACTCTATAACGCTGTCATATCCTTTAAGCGTATCTTGCAAATATGCGTAATGGATCTTTGTAACCTCTTGAAAGCCTATAACATCCGGCATAACCGAGGCCACGTTTTCAATTATGAGACCCGCGCGGTAACACCAGCTCTTTTTGCCTATATCGGTGGGGCTGATGCAGCGCACATTGGCACTCATAACGGTTATCTCGTCCGTCTCCGCCTTTGAGGATATATCAAACGGCTGTTTTTCGGTTTTCTTATATTTCGGATAATACCAAAACTCTATTGCCGCAACCGCAATTATAAAAACAAGAATTACCGAAAGAACAATACAGAATATTTTTAAACCCTTTTTCTTTGCTTTCGCCACAAGAAGCACCCCTTTTCATACTTCACAGGAAAAATAATAGCATAAAAGCGCTTAAAAGTCTATATGTTTGTTGACTGTAATGCTGAAGATGACTATATTAAGCCTTTAGTTGCACTCCGGCAATTTATGGTATACAATAGCATAGAAAGAGGTGATTTTATGCGCACCGAAAAATGGATGAAAAACATTCCCGACGAAACACCGCTGTCAATGATAAGTATTCCCGGAACTCACGACAGCGCGGCAAGATTCACAACCGCTCCGACACCTCGGATATTTTGCTGCCAGGATATGTCCGTAAAAAATCAGCTGTTGTCCGGAGCGAGGTTCCTCGATATACGGCTTATATTGAGTCATAACAAATTCAAAGCGGTACATTTTTTTATAAGATGCCGCAAAGAAAAAGAGCTGTCAAGCGGAACGCTGCTTTTTGACGACATACTTTGCGACACAGCCGAGTTTTTAAAGGAAAACCCGACCGAAACCGTTATCGTGAGCATAAAAATGGATTTCGGCGTTAACGTAAAGGATTTTTACAAAAGCTTCAGAAGCCGATACATAGATTCGCAAAAAGACCTTTGGCACACGGAAAACAAGATACCGAAGCTCGGAGCGGTTCGCGGCAAAATAGTGCTTATGAGGCGCTGTATGCTCGGCACAAACGACCTCTCCTCTGTTGACAACGGACTTGATTTTTCGTATTGGGAGGATCAGAAAGGGACGGACAGTCCCCTGCCGCTGCCGTGTTGGTTCGGAAACGAAAAAAACGAAAAGGCAATAATACAGGACCGATACGCCCTTAAAAAAGAGGAAAAATGGCAGTCTGCCGTCACAACCATGCTCGGCGATTACCGACCGCACAAAAATATTATGGCGTTAAACTTTTTGAGCACAAGAGGCAACCCGAGAGAAAATGCCGAATATATAAACAAAATGTTTTCGGAATATTCTCTGCCCGATAAACCGTTCGGCATAATCATATTTGACTTTTTGACCGAGGCTCTTGCCGAAAAGGTCATTAACACCAATACGGAGGGAAAAGATGAGTCTGATATTTGAAGAGACGAAAACGCTGACGCCCAATGACACAAAAACCAACGTTCCGCTGCAATTTTATGTTGCGGAGGAGCTTGAAAAAATGAAAATTGAATTCTCGTATTCGCCGAAAAACCTCGACGATGAAGAAAAGGCGCACAAATACATAGACGACGGATTTGAAAAGTATGCTCCGGAGCCGTACAGAAAGGGATATAAGCCTTGGTACGAATACCTGCCGGTTAAAAATCTGCTCACGGTATCGCTTGACAGTCCGGACGGCTATATCGGCTGCGCTCACAGGCAGGACAGCCGCCAAACGCACATTATTTCGGAAACGGAAAGCTCTCGCGGATTTATAAAAACGAGGCTTCCGAGCGGCCTTTACAGAATAACAATAAACGTACACGCGCTTGTTACCGACGAATGTACGTTTAATATAAAAGTTTTCGGCGAGGTGAAAAGCAATGCTTAAATGGTTCCCGTGCGAAATGCACTGTCACACCCTGCACAGCGACGGCAAATTCACCGTGGAGTCGCTTATGCAAACAGCTAAGGAATACGGGCTCTCGGGTATAGCCCTTACAGACCACAACACCGTTTCGGGCTGGGACGAAATTACCGAGGAAAGAGAAAAGAAATACGTTTCCGTTTTGAAGGGAATAGAATGGACTACCTTTTTCGGCCATATGCTTGTCACCGACTGCAAGGAATTTGTGGACTGGCGCGACGCCGTTCCCGACAACATAGACGAAAAAATCGCCGAGGTCAAAAAGCGCGGCGGTATGGTAGGTATAGCACATCCGTATGAGCTCGGAAGCCCGATGTGCACCGGTTGCTTTTGGGACTATCACGTAAAAAAAATGGGAAAATGTGGACTATATCGAGGTATGGTCAAAGCCGTTTCCGCCGTCAAAATCGGCAAACGAGCGCGCCTTTTCGCTTTGGACGGGTCTTCTTGACAAGGGGTATCACCTTGCCGCAACCTACGGCAAGGACTGGCACAAGAAATCCGACGAAACGGAGCCATACGGCTGCACTTACATAGGCACCGAAAGCGAAACGCTCACCGGTGCGGAAATAAAAAAAGCCGTGCAAAACGGAAGAACGTCAATTACCATGGGTCCTTTGATAACACTTACGGCACAGCGAAACGATGCTGAATATAACGTAGGCGATGTTTTGGAGGAGGGCAAAGCAAAAATTAAAATAGAAGTTTTTCCGAATACACGAAAAGAGCATTGGGAGAAATTCAACATCACCTTGGAATCGGTAAGGTTAATAAGAAACGGACGCCAGACCGTGTTCGAGTCAAAATACGGCGGCGACGCTCTGTCCTTTACCTTAAACTGTGAGCCCGGCTGGTATATAGCCGAGCTTTGGGGAAAGATAAACGGTCAAAGGTATATGATAGGATTTACAAGTCCTATGTACTTTACCGTTAAGAAATAACAATACGCCGTGCAAAACGCAAAAAACTGCTGTAAAGAATAAGCCTTTACAGCAGTTTTTTAATGTTCAATCGAAGTTTTTGTCACACCCGTGCTATGCCGCATATATGAAACCATTGGCAGTCGCCGCATACAAAGCGGAGCATATCTTTTTTTATGATATTATTTTCGACAACCGAATAAAGACAGCCGTACTCATACACCTTGTCAAAATCGAGATTGCACGAGCTTATTACAGCACTGTCGTAGCTTTTAACCTTTTCACCGTCGCAACACATATTTTTTCTGTTATTGGGGCATTTGCGGCAGATGTCATCACAGCCGCGAGTCAAAAGAACCTCGCTGCCGTTTTTCAGATTTGATATTACATACCGCATATTTTCGGTAAATTCATCCGAATAGCCGCAGCCTTGAAAATAGCGCATACACAAAAGGTGATGCGGTCTAATCAAAAATTTTGACATATTTCGGCACCGTCTTTGTTATAACTACGGCGAGGGCGATTTTAAACGCGTCCGGTATCAAAAACGGAACAACACATTTCATAAGGGCGGCCGCAAGTCCTATCGGTGCCGCTTTTTGCGCATAAACGACCATAAACCAAATCGTACCGAAGGCATAGCAAGCCAAAAGTCCGAGAACCATTCCGAGGATTATCGCCCAAAGCTTTTTTCCGAAAATCGCCGTTATGAGCCAATAGATAAGTGCGGTGAATATAAATCCCATTATATATCCGCCGGTCACACCGAACAGCGTGCCTATGCCGCTTGAAAATCCCGCGAATACCGGGACTCCGACAGCTCCGAGTAATACATATATGAGAACGGACAAGGTTCCCCTTTTACCGCCGAGCAAGCCGACGGCGCAGAAAACACCGAAGGTCTGAAGCGTAAACGGCACTACCATGGGCACCGAGATCCACGAACAAACGGCAATTATTACGGCAAATATCGCTATGTATACCATATCAAGCGTTTTTTGCCTGTTGCTTCTTTTAGCTTTAATTTCCTTTTCCGCCATAAAAATACTCCTTTAAGCTGAAACTTAAAGGAGTATAACATTAACCGTTTTGATTGTCAACCAAAATCAGTCTTGGGTGACAATATATTTTTTGAGCATATCGCGAACCATCTGCTCAACCGTTTCCTTAACCTCGGAAACCGGAACCTTCTTGCTGACGGATTTGTCTCTTGTAACAACCTCGCAGACATTTTCAGCCATATTTCTGGGGCTCACTATTACTCTTACGGGAACACCGAGCAAGTCGGCGTCGGAGAACATTACGCCCGGACGCACGTTTCTGTCGTCATATATGACCTCAACTCCGTCATTCTGCAAATCCTTGTAAAGGGAGTCGGCAAAGCTCTTGGCGTTTTCATCGTCGGAGCGAAGGCAGCAAAGATGAACCTGCCACGGTGCTATTGACATAGGCCAAATAGGACCGTATTCATCATGGTGAGCTTCACATACCGACGCAGCAAGTCTGCCGACGCCTATACCGTAGCAGCCCATTATGGGGTACTGCGCGTTGCCGTCCTTATCGAGGTATGTCATATTCATACTCTTTGTGTATTTTGTTCCGAGCTGGAATATGTTTCCTACCTCGATGCCGCGTGAAATTTTTATGGTATGCTTGCCGCAATTCGGGCAAATGCCGCCGGCGGTTATTTTGGCTACATCAACATATTCGGCATCGGGAACGTCGCGCTCCATACAAAGGCCTGTATAGTGATAGCCCTCTTTATTTGCGCCGCACGAGAGGTTGTTTGTGCCCTTAAGCGAGCTGTCATAAACAACTCTGAAGTCGCCGCTTAAATTACACGGACCGATAAATCCGGCTTTAAGACCGCACTCCTCCGTAATAACTCCGGGGTGGATATTTTCGCAAAGATAATTAGTAAGCTTGGTTTCGTTTACGTCGAGATCGCCTCTTATAAATACGACAACAAATTTGTCATCCGAATTCTGCTGGTACACAACGGCCTTACATGACTTTTCAAGCGGTGTTCCGAGGAAGGTGCAGATATCCTCTATTGTATGGATATTCGGTGTTTCGACAAGCTTCAGCTCCTCGTCGTCACCGTCCTTTTTGTTTTCCGTAATGCTCGCCGCTGCCTCCATGTTCGCTCTGTAATCACAATCGGAGCAGTATGCTATTGTATCCTCGCCTACCGGAGTTAAGAGCATATATTCATGCGAAACGCTGCCGCCCATCATACCTGAATCCGACTTTACGGCAACTACCTCCGGCAAGCCGGCACGTGCAAAAATGCGGTTATATGCTTCGTAGACCTCAGCGTAGTACTCCTCAAGATCCTCCTGCGAAGTATGGAAGGAATATGCGTCCTTCATGGTAAATTCACGAACACGGATAAGCCCTGCGCGCGGTCTTGCCTCGTCGCGGAACTTCGTCTGAATCTGATATATCATAAACGGGTATTTTGTATATGAATTTGCATACTCGCGAACAAGCTGCACCGACGCCTCCTCATGAGTCATACCGAGGACAAGACGAGCGTTATTACGGTCGGTAAAGCGCATAAGCTCGCTGCCGACGCTCTCATATCTGCCCGATTCGTCCCAAAGACTTGCGGGAAGCACTACCGGGAATTTAACCTCCTGGCCGCCTACCTTATCCATCTCGTCGCGAAGTATATCCTCGATTTTACGGCATATACGGTTAAGCGGTGTATACTGCGAATAAATACCGTTAGCGACGCCCTTCATATATCCGCCGCGCAGCATCAGTGCGTGGCTGTCAATAACGCAGTCGGACGGCTTTTCTTTGAATCTCTCGCCTACGAGCTTATCAAGTTTCATACATAATCCTCCGGTTCAACAAAAAATAAATCCCGAACGAAGCCATAGCTTCATTCAGGACAAACTAACAAAATAGCCTGCGGTACCACCTGTATTCGGAAAATCCGCTCTCATTTGTCTGTAACGGGACGCCCGCCGCGTTCTGCGCGGAGCTCAAAGACGGGTTCGATAATAACGCCGCAGGGCTTTCACCGACCGCCCGCTCTCTGAAGCGACAAATACTATCTACTGTTTCTCATCAACGCTTTTTTTATATCTCGGATATTATACTTCCGCAAGCGCAATTTGTCAAATCATATCATTTCATCTCGGCTTTATCGGCCGTATTTTCGTTACTTTCGTTCTTTTTGCGCTTTTTGTCAACCGCGGCTTTAATTATTATCGCTATAACCGCAACCGGAATGGCAAAAAGACATATGGTCATTATGAGCTTCATTGGGATATAATCATATATTTTGTCACCGAGAATCGTAAACAATATTACTCTCGGAGCAAGCCCCAGGAACGAAAACAAAATGTACTTTCCGAAATTATACTTACTGCTGCCGAGAAACAGGCTTACAAAATCAAGCGGAAACACGGTTATAAAGCGCATAAGGAAAACGGACGCGTCCTTTTTATTTTCCTGCATTTCAAGTATCTTTTTACCGTACTTTTGCTTTTGCATCATCTTATTTATATAATCGCCGCCGAGGAAAAGCCCGAAGAGGTATGACGCCGTAAATTCAACAAGTATTCCGGCGATATTCACAAGCACCGCCGTCAAAGGGGAAAATGCCATACCGACTGAAATATAGACGAGTGACGCCGGAATAACAAGCACAAGCCCCTTTACACAATATATCGCAAGAACCGACAATACGGCCGGCAAAAGCGACGGAGCCGCCGAAACAATTTCACGTACATCTATATTTACAAGCTCTTTATAGTTTATAAGCACAAAAACAAACACGGCCAACGCCACCGCTATTTTTGAAATCAGCTTTATCAGTTCTTTTTTATTTTCTTTCATATGCCGCTTTTCGCCTTCTTTTTTATAGCTTTAAACCAAGCGGAAGCGATGACCCTCGCGCCCGCGCGGAAACAACAGTAGTATACCACAGAAAAACGATTTGGCAAACAAAAAGAAAAAATATGTACAGAATTTTTTACAGCGGCGGCTGAACAGCTCACCCGGCATCGGCATATGAAATAAACATTTCCTTAACGGTCTTATACTTTTTTTGAGGAATCGAAATTTCGGTTCCGTCACGAAGTCTTGCGGCATACGGATATATCGCGGCAATATAATCAAAATTGACAACGAAACTCTTGTGCAGTCGAACGAAATTCGGCGGCAATTTATCGGTCGCTTCGCTTATTTTAATATATGCCGTATATGTTCCGGAAAGAGTGTGAAAAATCAGTTTTCGCCCGTTGCTTTCGCAGTATTTGATTTCATTTGTGTTCAGCACCGTAACGGCATTGTCATAACTCAACGTGATGTATGCGGGCTGCGCCTTAATGACATTTTGCAAAGCACGTATGAGAACAAGCTGCAAATCATCGGCATTTATCGGTTCCACAAGAAAATCAGCATACTTCACGGCACAAATATTCCGCGCATTTTCCGCATATGCGGAAACTAATATCACCTGAGCATCGGGGAAAGCGTCGGTAAACCTCAAAGAGAGCTCAAGTCTGTTTTCACTGTCGGAGTCTATACCGAGAAAAACTATATCGCAGACGTTGCCCCTTGTAAAAACAAAATCCGACATCTCTTTTCCGTTCGCAAATGAAAATATCTTATGCTCTACCGAGCATTTGCTTAAAATTATATCCGCAAGCGCGGCAATATGCTCTCGCTGTAAATCATTACTGTCACAAATCGCAATGTTAATCAAAAAAATACCCCTTTTGTTTTCATATAATAAAAGTGCGTCTTGCAAACATAAAAATTGTATCAAAAACCGTTTTTATGCAATAAAAAACACAATTTAAAATTTTACACGGGGTTTTGTGCAAAAGCTATTCTCCGTTTGAGTACAAAATCAAAATTTCTTTTTGCAGCATCCGACTTGTATTCCTGCCAAAAAGCGCGATAAATCGCCGTTTCTATTGACAAACCGCCGTTTTTTGAGTATCTTATATATAGACAATTTGTTGCGGTTTGTATACTTTTTTAAATTACTTTTGTATTTAAAAAAGTATTTTTATTGCGGCAAAACAGCACGAAAGGGGTATTTCAAATGACGGCGTCCGGGGTAAAAGCCTCAGAAAAAAACACAAATGACCTTATGGAGGAATTAAACGACGGTAAGGTTCCGATAGAAAACTATATTCAAAGCAATTCAGACTCTTTCATCAATATCGATTTGAGTAATTTTTGGAAAGAACTGATAAATAAATCGGGAATGACAAAAACCGATATTATCAACAAATCGGACTTCAGCTACGTGTATTTTTACGATGTGATTAACGGCAGAAAAATTCCGTCGCGCGATAAGATAATTCGTCTTGCCTTGGCACTCGGTCTTTCGCTTGACGAGTGTCAAACTGCCCTTAAATTTTGCGGAAGATCACAGCTTTACCCACGGATAAAGCGCGACAGTATTATAATCCACGGCATCAACCGAAAACTCAGCATATACGAGGTTTCGGACAAGCTTCTATCATTTGGAGAAGAAGATTTAAAATAACATTTTTTAAAGGACGGGGAAAAAATGGCAAAAAGATGTCCGTTTTGTCAGAAAGAGATGCCTGATGAGGCTAATTTCTGCCTTAACTGTTTCTCGGCACTCGGCACAGAGGCATCACCGGGAAAGCTGCGGCGCAAAAAACGGCAATCACGATGAAAAGCCGACACACAAGCATACCAAAAAGCATATAAGCAAGCCTAAAGCGGAAAATGCTTTACCGCTCGTCAACAAAAGCGCGGCGAAAAATATTTGCGGCGGCGGTTCTTGTATGCACCTTTCTGCTGTGCGGTATTCTTGCCGTACTCACAAGAAAACAAATACGCACCGCAGCTTTAGGTGAGCCCGAAACCATGGCGGTTCTCGTTACCGACGAAAACGGGGAAGCCGTCACCGATGAAAACGGCGACAATGTTTACGAATATGTTGAAGTACCGCAAGAGGAAAAAGGCTTTTTCGGAAAGCTTTTCGGCAGTTTTACGCATAACAAAGACGACGCCGAAGGCACCGACAATACATACGCCGAAAACGGCAGCCAAGGCGAAGCGGTGCAGGACAAAGCCGAGGACTCCGTTTATTCGACCGGAAATACGGGTTCGGGAACCGTCGGCAGCAATACGGGGAGCAGCAAAACCGAAGAGAACATTACAGATAATTCTCCGCCGTCATCGGAGGGGCTGAAATACGAGACGATAGCCACAGCAAACGGCTCATACATTAAAATAGTCGGCTACGAGGGACACAGCGCAAATGTGCTTGTGCCCGCATTCATACATGACATTCCGGTAACATATATCGCAGGCGGTGCGTTTAAAAACAACGATGTAATACGGACTATAACATTTGAGGGTGCCGACGACCTCTCCAAGCGTCAATTCTATTTACCGGCTTCTTCGAATTGCGCTCCAGCCGTTTTTTACAATCTGCCGAATCTTACAAAAATCACATTTCCGTATGAATTGTCATACGGACGTTATTTAGCCGACTATTCATTGTACTCCTATAGTGATTCCTGGTGTTATCTTTTTGAAGGAACCCCGAAGCTTGCGGCAATCGAAACTACATCGAAGCCGTCAAAAGCCGACACCGCAAGCCGCAGATATGCTTATATGACGTCAAAGGACGGAGTATTGTATTCCTCTGATTTAGACGGCTTATACTTTTATCCATATGCAAAAAAAGACAAGTCCTTTACCGTTCCTTACGAGACGTGGTATGTTTTTATAAATGACTGCTTTTATCTTGAGGAGCTTCGCATAAATGCTACCCCGTCGCATTACTTCGACTTCAATATTTTGCCGTCGAATACCCATTTAAAAAAGGTTATCGCGGAAGGCGGAAAGCCGTTTGAAACAAGATACTGGACAGACGGAGACGTGCTTTTCTCCCGACAGGAAAGCACAACCGCCAATCCGAAGGCTGTTTCTGTTGCATATTATCCGCAAACCAAGAATGATAAAGCATACCGCCTGCCGGATATTCCGGAGGGATATTATTACAACATCATAAAACAATTCAACCTTAACACGTATATCGAGGAGCTGTATGTTCCGGCACGGGCAACGGTGTGGGCGGGAATGACGGAAAAATCATATCGTCCGCCTAATCTCAGAGCCATACATCTGCAGGAAGGCAATCCGATGTCACGATCGGATATTGACGATTTTACGCGACACGGAGTTAACATCGACTATAATTACTGATACCGAAACGGAGTTATTTAACGTGAGCGAATTAAGCAATTATATAGACGAATACCTAAAAACAGAATACACGTTAAAAAGCACACTTAAGGATTCTGTGCAGTCGAGTGTTTATCTGTATCAAAAAAATGATTCGGCAAAGCAAATTGTTAAGATAAGTCAAAAAAACCGCAACGATCACGTTCTGCGACGTCTCAGAGGACAACTCAATAAAAATACCGCAACGATATACGAAGTTTGCTCAAACGACGAGGACGTAACCGTACTTGAGGAATACATAAGCGGCGCAACGCTCAGACATATCGTGGAAGCGAACGGCGGAACGCTCAAACGGGAGCTTGCCGTAAAATACGCGCTCGATATTTGCAACGGGCTTGTGTTTATACACTCCCTCGGCATAATACACCGCGACATAAAGCCATCAAACATAATAATAACCGAGCAGGGCGAAGCGGTTATCATAGACTTCGGTATAGCAAGACTTACAGACGACAGCAAGTACGCGGACACCAAAAATTTAGGTACTGCCGGATATGCGGCACCGGAGCAATTCGGAATTTACCAATCGGGTCCCGTTACCGATATTTACGCCGTGGGAGTTCTTTTAAACGAGCTGCTTCTCGGAGTACACCCCACGATTGACACACCGAAAGGTAAACTCGGCAAAGTAATTAACAAATGTATCATGGCGCAGATGTCAAAGCGTTACCAAAACGTTTCGGAGCTTGCGGAAGTGTTAAATAAGCTTTTATAAAAAAACAGATAAAAAAACAAACCGTCCGTTGGGAGATCGGACGGTTTGTTTTTTGCTTTTAAGAAGGGGGAGAAAGTAATGAAAAAGTCTAAAAAGATCTGACAATCTTTTTATCAAATCAACAGCTTATGTCGTTCTCTTGATTTGATGTCTTTAGTATAAACACAAAATGTTTCGGCAAAAAGTACTTTTGATTAACATTTTGTAAACAGATTATTTAGTTTTCTTAATAACTTCCCCCACGGGATTTAGTCACAGCACTTCGGAATAGCTGCCGAGATACGTAAAATCGTCGATACTTTCCGACAGCTCGGTAATAACGCGAGAAAAGCCGTCTGAGTGAACGGGCGACTCTATGTCAAAGTAAAACATAAATTCAAAATCCCTGTCCTTTAAGGGTCGGCTTTCAAGCTTTAAAAGGTTTATATCATACGCAAAAAATCTCGCAAGTATATTGTAAAGCGCACCCGGCTCATGCGGCAGGGTCATCATAAGGCTTGTTTTATCGGCACCGGGATAGACTTCAAGGTCTTTACAGATACATATAAAACGTGTGTAATTATTGCCCGTATCCTGTATATCCGAGGACAGCTGGCAAAGCCCGTACAGCCCTGCACAGTTAGCCGAAGATATAGCCGCAACATCACGGCGATTGCTCTCTGCGACCATTTTGGCAGCCATTGCCGTATTGGCACAAACGGTGACCTTAACTCCGCTTAGAGAATTTAAAAACTCCGAGCACTGATTGATTGCCTGCTCGTGAGAAAAAATCTCTTTTACATCGGTGAGTGACGTTCCTTTTTTCGCAAGCAGCGAGTGGTCAACCTTGAGGCGTATACTGCGTACTATATAAAATTTATTTTTGCTCATAAGGTCGTAAACCTTATTTACGGAGCCTGCCGTGCTGTTTTCGATAGGCAATATGCCGTAGCGGCAAAGCCCGTTTTGAACGGCTGAAAAGACGCCGTCAAAGCTGTCAAAAAACATTATATCTGGATAACGGAACAGCTTTTCGCAGGCAAGGCTCGAATATGCGCCCTCTACACCCTGACACGCGACAACGGCTTCAGTCGGGAAAACATCGGCGGTATTTGCGGACGCCGACAGTATTTTTTCGGTCAAAACGGACGTATTGTCAAGGAAGCTGTGCTGATACGAACGGGAGAGATTTAACACGGTGGAATAAAGAAGCCTTGTGTATGTTTTCATCTCGTCGCCCGACATTTTTGCTACACGGTTTAAAAGCTCCCGCTCACGAGCACGGTCAAGCACCGGCATACCGGTTTTTTTTCTTATACTCGGCTACCGACAACGAAACTCCCATACGCTTTATAAAAAGCTCCACAAATTCGCGGTCGATACTGTTTATCTCATTTCGTAATTCATTAATATCCTTATCCATTGCCATTGCCCTTTCGGATTTTTTAAAGAACTATATCAAGCATTGTCACAGCCGTTACCGCTTCGACTGCCGGTACGGCACGCGGCACTATACAAGGGTCGTGCCTGCCCTTTATCAAAAGCTCCTCTTCCTCCATAGTTTCAAGGTTTACGCTCCGTTGAGGCTTACCTATGGACGGAGTCGGCTTTATTGCCACACGGAAAACTATGGGCATACCGCTTGTTATACCGCCGAGAATTCCGCCGTGATTATTTGTTTCGGTTCGTACTGCGCCGTCCGATACAATAAATTCATCGTTATTTTCGCTTCCGCGCAGCAGCGCCGACGAAAAGCCCCTGCCGAATTCTATACCCTTTACGGCAGGTATTCCGAAAACGGCGGCGGCAAGGCGATTTTCAATGCCGTCAAACATGGGCTCGCCGAAACCTGCTTTTACACCCGTTACGGCACACTCTATAATTCCGCCGACAGAATCTGCGTCAAGCCTCGCCTTTTCAATTTCAGCCTTCATTTTATCTCCGGCAGCATCATTTATTACGGGAAATTCTTTTTCCGCGATATTTTCGTCCGTTATGCTGACGGGGTCGAATTTTTCATCCTCAATGCCGCCTATTGCCGCAATATGAGCCTTAATATCTATGCCCTTTAGTTTTAAAATCTGCATACAAACGCTTCCTGCAAAGCAAAGCGGCGCAGTCAGCCTGCCCGAGAAGTGTCCGCCGCCTGCAATGTCATTAAAGCTGTTGTACTTTACAGCTGCAGCATAGTCGGAATGACCCGGACGCGGAAGGGTCCGTATATTACCGTAGTCGCCCGAACGCGTATTTGTATTCTCAATTATCATCGCAAGAGGCGCGCCGCACGTAGTATTATCAACAAGTCCCGACAATATTACGGGCTTGTCCGCCTCGCGGCGCGTTGTCGAATATTTATTGCGACCCGGTGCTCTTCTCTCCATAAATTTTTCTATTGACAAGGTGTCAAGCTTTACGCCTGCCGGCAGTCCGTCAATAACACAACCTATCGCTTCGGAGTGCGACTGACCGAAAACCGAGACATTTATCTTGTTTCCTCTAAGAATTGATGACATTGTAACTACCTCCGAGCGAAGAAAAATCTTCAAAGAAATTCGGGTAAGATTTATTTACCGCTTCTGCCCCACGCAAAATAATATCGCCGCTTGAAACAGCGGACAAAACAGAGAGAGCCATAACCATACGGTGGTCGTTATAGCCGCTGACAGCACCGCCGCCGACAATACCCGTTTTGTTTATCACAAGTCCGTCATCGGTTTTCGATATATCGACCCCGAGAGCTTTAAGGCTTTCGTAAACTGCCGCGAGTCTGTCGGACTCCTTTATTTTAAGCCTCTCGGCACCCGTTATAACGGTCTCTCCGTCATTTGCCGCGGCTGCTGCCACGGAAATTATAGGAACAAGGTCGGGAATATTTCGCGCATCGATATTTATACCGTGCAAATCACCCTTTTTAACGGTTATACTGCCTTGCTCCACGGTTATTTCGGCTCCCATTTCTTTGAGAATCGTAAGTATTTGTTTATCGCCCTGAACGGACGAGACGTCAAGCCCCGTTACGGTGACTCTGCCCGAAACGGCACCTGCCGTCAGAAAGAATGCCGAATTTGACCAATCGCCCTCAGATTCGACAGTACCCGGCGAAGCATATTTCTGCCCTCCGGGTATAAAGAAGGAATTACTTTTTTCCGTGACGGTTATACCGAATTTTTTCAACGTATTAAGCGTCATATCTATATACGGCCTTGATTCAACGGGCGGTATAACGTTAATAATGCTGTTGCCGTTTAAAAGCGGCAGTGCAAACAAAAGCCCCGTAATAAACTGCGAGCTTATATTTCCCTTAATCGTAAATTCGCCCGATATCATTTTGCCGTTTATTTTAACCGGAAATACATTTATCGGTGAAAAAACGACACCGTGAGCCTCCATTTGTTCGCGCAGCGGAGACAACGGACGTTCCGGAAGTCTGCCGCCACCGGTAAACTCGGTGTTTGTACCGAGTGATGCGGCAACGGGAAGTAAAAATCTGATGGTTGAGCCGCTCTCATTACAATCGAGTACGGCACTTTTTCTTTTTTCTTTGATGGGTTTAACCGAAATGCCGCCATCAACAAATTTTATATCCGCCCCGAGCGAATTAAGGCAATTCACCGTTGCCGTTATATCGGCAGAACGCGCGTTGCACCTTATAAAAGTCGGTCTGTCGCTGAGCGCCGAGGCAATTAAAAGCCTGTGAGCGTCAGATTTTGACGATATTGCCGTGACTTCACCGCAAAAGCGGCACGGTTTCAGCCTTATATTCATTAACAGAGTCCCTCACCGATTATTTTTTCAAGCTCCGAAGTCGGTACACTTTTTATAACACAGTTACCGAGAGATTCGGGAATTATCAGTTTTATTTTGTCGCCCGACCGTTTTTTATCCGCCATAGCCGCAGACGAAAGCTCGCTTGCGGAAAAATCGGTACTGACGGGCAAAGAATATTTTTTATTGAGTGACGCTATAATATCGGTGTAATTTTCGTCACAGAAGGAGCATTTATATGCCGCCCTCGATATTATTACCATTCCGACAGCAACCGCACTTCCGTGTGGAATTTTATATCCGCTGCATTTTTCTATGGCGTGACCTACGGTATGACCGAAATTCAGAAGTGCTCTGACGCCTTTTTCCTTTTCGTCGGCATTTACAATGTCGCGCTTTAACTCCACACAGCGAGTTATTACATATTCGAGATTGTCTTTTGCCTCGTTATCGCGCAGAAACTCAAAAAACGCTTTGTCAAAAACCACTCCGTACTTAATGACCTCTGCCATTCCGTCGGCAAAAATCCCGTCGGTAAGAGTAGAGAGCGTTTCGAAGTCGGCTATAACAAGCTTCGGCTGATAAAACGCGCCGGCAAGGTTTTTACCTGCCTTTAAATCTATTGCGGTTTTTCCGCCCACGGACGAGTCAACGCACGCCAAAAGCGTAGTCGGTATCTGAATAAAATCTATGCCTCGCAGATAGCTTGCGGCGGCAAATCCCGCGACGTCGCCTACAACTCCGCCGCCGAGCGCCACCAAGGCGTCGGTTCTTGTAAGTCCGCTCTCGGCTAAAAATTCAAGTATTGAAGAAAATGTTGATATGTTTTTTGATTTTTCCCCATGCGGAAATACGAATTTAAAGGTTTCAAAGCCTGCGTCGGAGAGCGACTTCATAACGACATCCGAATAAAGCTTATCTACGGTATCGTCGGTTATCACAGCCACCCTTTCGGCGGAAGTAACCTCTTTTATCATATCGCCGCTTTTCGGCAAAATGCCCTTGTCAATTACAATATTATAACGCACGGCAGCGTCTACTTCAACTGTTTTCATAATGCCTCCGAATCGACGATTTTAGTTTTTATACATACCGTCTATCTTTTCTTTGCGCTCGCGACCCTCCTTGAGAAGTGCCTTCAGCGTGACTGCGTCGTGCTCCTTGAGAGCCTTTGAATATTTTTGCAGATTTGCTATAATGCCGTCTACCTCGTTTATGAGATTATCCTCATTTTCAAGGAAAAGCTCTGTCCACATAGTCTCATTGAGCTTTGCGACACGCGTTAAATCCTTGTAGCTGCCTGCCGAAAAGCCCTTGTGCACTTCCGCCTCGGGGCTTTTAACATAGGCGTTTGAAACGACGTGGGCAAGCTGAGAGGTATAGGCTATTATCTTGTCGTGCTCCTCGGGAGTCGATATTTGAATATTTGTAAATCCGAGCTTGAGATATAAGCTTTTAACGGCCTCCAAGTCCTCGATTTTGACATCCTTTGATGGGATAATTATCATGGAAGCCTCGGAGAACATACCGACATCGGAATATTCAAAGCCCGAGAAGTGAAGTCCTGCCATTGGGTGCGCTCCGATAAACGTAAAGCCGTTTTCGGAGGCTACCTTCCAGAGCGGCTCGCAGACGACGCGCTTTACGCCGCAGGAATCCATAACAATGGCACCTTTTTTTATCTTATCCGCATGAGTGCGTACAAATTCAAGCGTATCATTAGGGTAAAGTCCCAAAATCACCATATCGCACGTCGGGAGAATGTCACTTGTGAGTTCCTCGTCAACGGCTCCCAAAAGCTTGGCTTTCAGCAGGACTCCGCGGTCAATGTCATAGCCGTAAACGGTATTGTCCGTATTGTATTTGATTGCCTTGGCTATTGAGCCGCCGATAAGTCCCAAACCTACTATTGCTATATTCATCTTTATCGCCTCTCAAAATTACAGATTGTTTACCGTTTCTCTTATAGCGTTAACGCCTCTCGTTACCTCTGCAAATTCCTCCGGACGAAGAGCCTGAGGACCGTCGCAAAGAGCCTTTGCAGGGTCGTTGTGAACCTCTATCATAAGGCCGTCTGCGCCGCAGGCGGCAGCCGCAAAGGACATCGGCTTTACAAGTCTTGCGATACCCGAAGCATGGCTCGGGTCAACTACTACGGGGAGGTGCGTCATTTCGTGGAGCATTGCGACAGCCGAAAGATCGAGGGTATTTCTCGTGGCGGTCTCAAAGGTTCTTATGCCGCGCTCGCAGAGTATAACCTTTTGGTTGCCCTCGGCCATAATGTATTCGGCACTCATAAGGAATTCCTGAAGCGTAGCGCAAAGTCCGCGCTTTAAGAAAATAGGTTTGTCTATTCTGCCGAGCTCCTTTAAAAGCTCAAAATTCTGCATATTCCTTGCTCCGACCTGAATTATGTCCACATTCTCAAACAAATCAATATGAGACGCGTCCATAATTTCGGTAACTATCGGCATACCTGTTTCTTTTTTCGCCTCAAGCAAAAGCTCAAGTCCCTCGGCGCGCATTCCCTGGAAAGCATAGGGCGAAGTGCGCGGTTTGAAGGCACCGCCCCTTAAAATATTGGCACCGGCCTTTGACGTCTTTTGCTATCGAGATTATCTGCTCGCGGCTCTCAACCGAGCAAGGACCTGCAAAATACTGGAAATTTCCGCCGCCTATTTTATGTCCGCCGACGTCAATAATCGTGTCGTCCGGATGAAATTTTCTGTTGGCGTTTTTATACGGCTCGGAAATTCTTTTTACCTTTTCAACTATGTCAAGACCCTGAATAAGGTCAATATCAATTTTGCTCGTATCACCGATAAGGCCTAAAATCGTCTGGTACTCGCCTATAACCTTATGAACCGAAATTTTCTGATTTTCGAGCCAGTCGGTAAGATTTTTTACTTTTTTACTGTCTGCACCGTCTTTTAAAATTACTACCATTGTTTTGCTCCTTACTCTGAAAAATAAAAAGTCCCGCAGCGAATTTCACTGCGGGACGCATTTACCAAAATACCTTAAATCTCAGCACGCTATCTGTTTTGCAGCAAAATTCATACTAACCCTACCAAAAAAGTTGATAAAGTAAAAGTAATAGTATGAAGCTGTAAAGACAAGATTACGCATTGATTATTACCTCAATATTTTAGCGGTTTAAAGTATAATAATACCAAAGATTTGATTTGTCAACACTTTTTATAAAACTTTTGAAAGAAATTCCTGCAGCCTCGGATTTTGCGGATTCGTGAAAAGCTCCTCAGGAGCATTCTCTTCGAGAATCTTTCCATCGTCCATAAACAAAACTCTGTCGCCGACCTCGCGTGCAAAGCCCATTTCGTGGGTAACAACAACCATTGTCATACCCTCCTTGGCAAGTTCTCTCATAACCTCAAGCACCTCGCCTACCATCTCCGGGTCAAGGGCACTTGTAGGCTCATCAAAAAGAATGACATCGGGATTCATGGCAAGCGCGCGCACTATTGCAACACGCTGCTTTTGACCGCCGGAAAGCTGAGACGGATACACATCGGCCTTATCGGCAAGCCCTATTCTGTCGAGAAGCTCAAGAGCATTTTTATGCGCTTCCTCTTTTATCTGCTTAGTGGTCTTGACGGGTTCTTTGGTATCGGCTTTGCCGAGTGCCCTTTGACGGCGAAGCTTTCTCATTCTGCGTTTCTCACAAAGCACGGGTGACAGCATTATATTCTCTATAACGGTCTTGTTATTAAAGAGATTAAAGTGCTGAAAGACCATTCCTATCTTTTCGCGCTGCCTGTTAATATTGACTTTCATATCCGTAAGGTCTACTCCGTGATAAAGCACCTTGCCGGACGTAGGATCCTCCATACAGTTAAGGCAACGAAGCAGCGTGCTTTTGCCGGAACCCGACGGCCCTATTATAACTACCTTTTCGCCCTGCTCTATTTTAAGGTTAATACCCTTTAGCACGGAGAGGTCGCCGAAGCTTTTGCAAAGATCAATGACTTCTATCACTCTTCTTCAGGCTCCTTTCCATAATCTTAATGAAGAAGCTGATTATCAGCACCATCAAAATATAAATGATTGCCATAACAAGATACGGCACCATAAATTCATAGCTGTTGCTGCCTATATAGTTGAATGCAACGTAAAGGTCGGTAGCGCCGACAAAGCTTACTACCGATGTCTCTTTTATAAGAGAGATGAATTCGTTGCCGAGCGTAGGCAGAATATTTTTTATTGCCTGCGGAATGATAATTTTCATCATCGTGGTTCCGTAGCTCATACCTACGGCTCTGCCGCCCTCCATTTGGCCGGGGTCGACCGACTGTATGCCGCTTCGCATTATCTCGGAAACATATGCCGCGCTGTTAAGCCCGAACACACATACGGATACCGCAACCGACGTCATTTTAATGTTTAACAGAGGTAAAAGCACATAGTAAAACACAAGAAGCTGCACAACTACCGGCGTTCCTCTGAAAAGGCTTACATAGAAGCTGCAAAAGCCGTTTAAAATACGAGGCAGTCTTCTGTATTTCGGCAAAACTCTGATTGTGGCTATAAGAGTACCTATAAGTATACCGATAACAAGACCCAATACAGCTATTATAATAGTATTTTTAAGGCCTAACAGAACCTTGTTATAGGCACCTGCGTTTATAAATACATCAATAAAGCGCTTGACCCTAATATCAAAATTACCCATGTATCAAAATCCTTACTTTAATATAAACAATGCCCCACTTTTATTAGGTGAGGCATTGAAGTGTTAAGTCTTAACCGTAGTTCAGTTTACTTCGTTGATGGACTGAGCAATGCAAGCCGCGGGAGCAGCATCAATTATAACATAATTGATATTGCCGTTGATCATATCCTGAACGGCAAGAGAACCGCTCTTGTAGCCTACACAAACAGCTTTAAGTCCGGGGAACTCCATCTCCGCGTCGCCCTCGCAATAAAGCTGACCTGTGGTGCCGTTTTGAACGCCTATTTTTACACTGCTGTCAAGAGTGTTGAGGATAGCCTCAACAGAAGCGACGTCGGTACAACCGTCAAACTTGGTATCGGAGCCCTTAACTACAAGTCTCTGAGAAGCCTTGTAATAAGGAGTAGAGAAAGTGACATACTCTTCTCTCTCGGCCTTTACGGTAAGACCTGCCATTGCGACATCGCACTTGTGCTGACCTACCGAGAGGCAAACCGAGTCAAAGTCCATATTCTGGATAACGAGCTCTTTGCCGAGATAATCCGCAAGAGCCTTTGCTATTTCCATATCGATACCGCTGTAACCGTCGCCGTTTGTATACTCAAACGGTTCAAAAGCCGCGTTGGTGGCAACTACAAGCTGATCCTTGGTAGAATCAAGAGCAGCTGACTTGATTACATCGGGAGTGCCGCCGGCGAAATATTTATTGCATATTGCGTCGAAAGTTCCGTTAGCTTTGATTTCGGCAATAAAGCTGTTGACCTTTTCAAGAAGCTCGGGCTGATTCTTGTCAACGCCGAACGCATATTCTTCATCCGTAAGGTTAACGTCGATTACCTTAACTGCCGGTGTTTTTGCTTCCTTGGACGTATCCGAGCCGGGTGCCGTGTCATCCTTGCTGCCGCAGGCTGCAAACGACATAACCATTAAAACGGCTACGAGCATAAGCGAAATTACTTTTAATGCTTTTTTCATTACGATTCCTCCGTAATAATTTAATGGATATATAATATCACTATCAGTCAAATTATGCAAGTGTAATGTATAATTATTCGGTTTTGCACGAATTATATACGCAAAACGCCGTATTATTATGTTTATTTGACGGATTCGGTTTCATCATTTGCAAGTGACTCCGCGTGTCTTTCCGCAAGTTCCTTTTCGACCTGCGCACGCTGAGCCTTTGAATAACGTATGCATAAAAACGGAATGAGATAGAGCACAGAACCAAGTGCCGGAAGGAGCATAAAGAGCGGCCACTGAGCCTTATAAAAAGCCTGCGTCTGGCCCTCAAGGCCCAAATTCGCGTCGTAACCGAGCCCGGAAAGTACAAGTCCGCTGAATATCAGCTTTAAGGCGTCTACGAATTTGTTCGTCAAATTCTGCATGGAATTTGATATACCCTCGGTTCGCTTGCCGGTTTTCCATTCGGTATAGTCTATGGAATCGCAAAGAAGCGCACGCTGAGCTATACCGACCATATTCGTCGGTACGGATGAGATGGATATTATGGCGATTACCGCTATCATCTTGGGGAGCGTGTCAAAGCCTATAAAGAAAGCCACGACTCTGAAAGCGGCATTCATAACCTGCGCCAGTACGACCATATTTTTCATACCGCCGAGCTTATCTGCAAGCTTTACGGCAAAGAACATACTTACGGCGGAAAACGCACTGACAAGTATGCCGTAATAGAATTGCACCGTTTCACCGTTTATAACCTTGCCGCCGATATTTACGCTGACGCAGTATTTAAAGAAATATATCCACGCTATGGCTCCGTTGAAGAAGTTGAGAATCTGCGCAAGCAAGAGTAAAATGAGTATTTTGTTGTACCTTAGCATTGCAATGTCTTTTAGAAGCGACTGCTTAGGCGGTGCAACAAATTCAACTCGCTCCTTAGTCTTGTATGCAAGTATTGACATCAGCTCGCCGCCTAAACCGAATACAATGCCGAAAATAAGGAACAACAGCTTTTCACTTATTCCTATTTTTTCTCTTGCGCCCATTATCATCGGAATAAGGCTTATTGCGCCCCACGCCGCTCCGACGCCTATGTTAAGCCACTGAGAAACCCTCGCTCGCTCGTGAGGGTGCGGCGAAATCAACGACATCATACCCCACAGGGCAACATCCTGAAATGAATATGTAAAATCCCAGCCGATATAAACGCAGAGTATTATTACCATGGCCGCGGTTTCTCCCACGCCGAAATCCACAAACATAAGAGCAGTCAATATGCCGATAAAAATCGGCAGCTTACCGAGATACGGATGCAGCTTCTTACCGTTTTTACATCTTCTGCGGTCAATTACCGCACCTACTATCGGGTCGTTCAGAGCGTCCCAAATTCGTGAAAATCCGGTGAAAAATCCGACTTTTCTGGCACTTATTTTAAGTACGTCGGTACAGAAATAAAACAGCCATTGTGTTACAAACTGATAAGTGAGATTTTGCCCGGCGAGAGCCGCAGAATAAGCAAATAGCTCTCTGTTCGGCACATATCCTTCATCGGCTTCTTTGCTGAAAAGGCCGCGTCTTTTGGTCTTTACGCTTTCGGTATCAACCGACGAGCCGCTGTTTTGTGTCCCCATAAAATAACGCCTCCCAAAACAATCTTAATACACTTTTCCTGTTTTTTTTAATTGCCGCTAATTATTTTACCCAGCCCTTTTTATAAAGAAGATGAGTGCTGAGCAGGGCAACAACAACACCTATGGGTATAAGTACTCCGGAACCTACGGAGCCGTTGATAAGCAAAACTATGACTATTACGGCAAGCGGTATTATGGATATCTTCCAATGCTTGCGGAAATAGCTTATTCCGAGTGCGCCGAACAGCGCCGGAACAACCTGATTAAATGCCGGGGTAAGCGGTGAATCCTCTGCCGTGATATACGGGAGTAAGGGAGAAAACACAAGCACTCCGAGAGCTATTATTACCGTAGTAACGATAGATGAAGTGGCTATTGCGATTGTTGATACAACCTCGCCTTCCTCCGAATTTGCGCGAACGCCCGCATTCTCCATGGCATTGAGACCGCACGGAAGCTTAAGGTTTGTAATATTACCGGTTACAAAGCCGAGGTATGTTCCGCCGGCACCGAGTAAGGGGGTGTATGTAAGAACCTCTATAACCGCCGACGGGTAAAATATCATGGCAACGGGTAAAAGTCCCTTGAATATATATTTAGCCTCGGGCCATACATTCAAATGCAAGCAAATAGAAACCGGAATCATCATAAAGACAAGCAAGGCGGCAATATCCCATATAATTCCGTAAAAATGAACGCTGTCAGAGTAGCTTCTCTTTTTCTTCATCCTTAACCCCTCCATTCAAATGTCGCAATGCCCGACGGAAGAACCTTGGCAAGTATCATTACGAGTATCATTGCAAGTATCATACTAAACGGCATGGCAAAAGGCTTGAGCCAATTTATATTATGCTTATCGGACAGCTTTTCGAGAATGAACATAAAGAGCATTGACGAAAGAAGTGCCGCTACGGACATTACGCCGGCACCGTCGCCTACTACGAATTTATCACCGGAGCCTGCGAGTGCTCTGCCGATAAAGGCGGAAATAAGACCTATAAAAGCCGCGGCAGACATAAGGTCGGACCATCTGCTGTCCTTACTCGCGACCTTATTCATACCCTTTTGTATTTTTTTGAGTACAAACGGAACAAGCACAAGCGGCATAACACTGCCGATAGTCATAACCCATGCAGCAGTTGCAAAAATCTTGGGATCGGTTATCTCCTGTGAAATTCCGCTCGAAATTCCGAATGCTTCAACGGCTGCCTCAGCGGCCGGTACCTCATACTGTATTGCGCCGATTACCGAAAGACGTATCCACGGAAGAACTATACCGAGAGCCTTAGCAAGAGTTATTACCGTAGCAACTATCGCAAGTGCCGGAGCTACCGTGAAAACGGCACTGGATGAGATGGTTTTTTTGACAGTCGAGGTCTCAATTCCGAGTGCTTTTGCCCTCCTCACGGCGCGCACAAGGAAAAACACCGACTGTGCAATGACGAAAAGGACAATACATATACCCAATCCGTACATAAATGAATCCGATTTAAAATCCATTAAGATTCCCCCAATAAAAAATTTCATTTAATAATAACATAAAATATTATAAAGCACAATAAAAAATCCTCAAATTGCACAAACAATTTGAGGATCTGCTTTTACATCACGCCGATGTCGGTGACGACCGATTATTAAATTGGGATTATGGGCCTGTGTCGCAAAACGACATTTTCGCTGATTGCTTATCGCACTATATGACGCTGCTCTTCAGCGTTATAAAATCTTCTATTATATATTGTATATGACACATCTCCGGTCTGCCGGATCTCAGCATAGCCAGCAGCTCGTTGATTTCGCTCTTTTCGAGAGTTATGCCACGTATTTTAACATCGGTCGAACCTGTTTTACAGCATATTCCGTACTCGGCAAACCGATGACCTTCCTCATCATATGTATACTCGCAAAAAGCCGAAAACCGCAAATTTTCTCCCTCCGATTATTTAAAAGCCCGATTCAAAAGCCGCAAGAATCGTGCCGCAAAATACGGAACACGGAGATATATTCTGCCGGAAAGATAAAAAGCACCTCCGCTGACAATAGCGGAAGTGCGTTTTTTAGTTTGGTGGAGATAAGCGGGATCGAACCGCTGACCTCTTGAATGCCATTCAAGCGCTCTCCCAGCTGAGCTATACCCCCATATTCAATGCATAAAATAATAACACATCATTTTATGTTTTGCAACGATTTTCACGAGTTTTAACCATGCAAAAAGAACAATATCGTCCGATTAGACAAAAATTCACGAAAATGATTGTGAATATGCACGAAAATGTTAATGCAACATTACAATTACGTCATTATATGATATAATAACCTCACGAAACGAAAACAAAATCAAAGATTTTGACCGTTTCGGAGAACATTGAATGACTAAATTGCGGCTTTCGCCGCCGCACTTCGTGCCGTCCCTGCTGCCGCAGGATATTTATGATATAATAATTAAATTAAAAGCCTGATGATTCGGGCTTAAATTATTATAAATCTCTCATATGAGGTGTCATTATGGACTTTTTAACCAATGAATACAGCTTTAAATCAGCATCGGGGCTCTGCGATATATATGCTCAGTCGGCTTCCCCCGCGGACTACGGAAGCGTAAAAGGCGTGGTTCAGATAACGCATGGAATGGCTGAGCACTCTAACCGCTACGGAAGATTTGCCGTTGAGCTTTGTAAAAACGGTTATGCCGTATTTATATGCGACCTTTTGGGGCACGGCAATTCCGTCAGCGACGACAGCGAGCTCGGCTACTTCGGTGAAAACGGCGTTGAAAGCCTTGTTGACGATATGAAGCAATTAAACGACATAGCAAGACGCGAATATCCGGGACTCCCTGTGTACCTTTTCGGACACAGCATGGGTTCGTTCCTCTCACGCGCATATACTGCAAAATATCCCGACACCATAGACGGTACGATATGGTGCGGAACAAGCGGTGCCAACCCTGCCGCAGGTCTTGGTGCAGCCTTGGCAAGAGCAATTGAAAAGCGCAGCGGCGACCATCATCGTTCGGACTTTCTCAATTCGCTCGCCTTCGGAAAATACAACAAGCGCACCGAAAACGAAACACAATTCGACTGGCTTTCGAAGGACAAGGAAGAGGTTAAAAAATACATAGACGACGACTACTGCGGCTTTGTCTTTACCGCAAACGGCTTTGAAACTCTGTTTTCGCTTTTGAAGCAAATCTCGGGCAAGGACTGGTACCGCGCGGTTCCGAATGATAAGCCGATATTTTTAATTGCCGGCGAAAACGACCCTGTCGGCGAATACGGCAAGGGTGTAACCGAGGTATTCATGACATTGAAAAAGACCGGGCATAGTTCGGTCGAAATGAAGCTTTACCCCGGCGACAGACATGAGCTGCTTAACGAAATCGACCGTGACGCCGTAACCAAAGACATCACAGATTGGCTCAACAGGCAGACAAAAAGCTCGCACGTTGAAAATGCCGCCGAGGCCGTCTCCGAAAAGTAAGACGCACTTGTCATTTTAGACAAACGGCATTACTTTATTTTGTGATACTTGTTGATGTATCCAATTTTAAAATTCCGCGGTTTTTGGTATTGATTTTTTCTGTCGTAAAAAGTAAAATTACAGTATAGTTTTTGTGCTGACGGAGGTATAAGAATGCTTTTTATCAAAAGCCTTTACGGAAATGATTTGATGAATTCGCAAATACTCTGCCGTTGTGCAAAATTATACCGCAGCAAAATAGGTGCGGCAAAAATGAAAAAACGCAATAGTTGCGAAAAAATGTATTATTAAAGAACGGCGTAGTATAAAACTACGCCGCTTTATATTTTACCGGAGGAACAAAAGATGAAAAAAGTTGCAATAATCATGGGCTCTGACAGCGATCTGCCCACAGCCGAAAAAGCGGCAACAGAGCTTAAAAAGCTCGAAATACCCTTTGAGGTTCACGTGATGTCGGCACACCGCACACCGGACGAGGCGTCGGCCTTTTCAAAGAATGCCGAGCAAAACGGATTCGGAGTTATAATTTCAATAGCCGGTATGGCGGCTCATCTCGGCGGAGTGCTTGCCGCCAACACCGTTTTACCGGTAATAGGCGTTCCGGTGGGTTCGTCATTCGGCGGACTCGACGCACTTTTGGCCACGGTACAGATGCCGTCCGGCATTCCCGTAGCCACGGTGGCTTTGGGCGGAGGCAAAAACGCCGCAATTCTCGCGGCTCAAATGCTTGCTCTCTCCGACGACTCTCTTCGGGAGAAGCTGCGCGGTATGAGAAAAGAAATGGCCGAAGCGGTTCGTGAAAAAGATGATATAATTTCAAATCAATTTAAAAACTAAAACAGAAGGAGATATACAAATTATGAAAAAGCTTGAACAGCTCTATGAAGGTAAGGCAAAAAAGGTTTTTGCAACGGATGAGGACGGCGTTGTAATAGTTGACTATAAAGACGACGCAACCGCTTTTAACGGCGAGAAAAAAGGCACCATAATGGGTAAGGGCGTAGTTAACAACAAAATGTCAAACTATGTATTCGGTCTGCTCGAAAAGGACGGAGTTCCCACTCATTTTATAAAAGAGCTCAGCGACCGCGAAACCGCCGTTAAAAAGGTTTCAATAGTTCCGCTTGAGGTAATAGTAAGAAATGTGGCCGCAGGCAGCTTTTCAAAGAGAATGGGCGTTCCCGAGGGAAAAGAGCTCCTCTGCCCCATTCTTGAATTCAGCTACAAAAACGATGAGCTCGGCGATCCGTTTATCAACGACGATTATGCGCTCGCACTCGGACTTGCGACTCAGGACGAAATCGACACAATAAAGAATTACACAAGAAAAGTAAACGAGTGCCTCAAAAAGTATTTCCTCTCTGCCGGAATGAAGCTTATTGACTTTAAAATCGAATTCGGCAGACTTCCCGACGGCACAATAATCCTTGCCGACGAAATATCGCCCGACACTTGCCGTCTCTGGGATGTCAAGACAAACGAGAAGCTCGATAAGGACCGCTTCCGCCGCGATCTCGGCAATGTGGAAGAAGCTTACAACGAAGTATTCCGTCGTCTCGGCCTTAAAGACTAAGCAGTTTACAAAAGCAATTTACGAGGTATTATATGTTTGACAGTATTCATGAGGAGTGCGGCGTTTTCGGTATATACTCCGAAGAGACCGCAGACGTGGCGTCCGCGGCATATTATGCGCTCTTTGCACTTCAACACCGCGGTCAGGAGAGCTGCGGAATAGCGGTAAATGACGACGGCGTTATTAACTGCTACAAGGATGCGGGGCTTGTAAATGACGTGTTCAGCCGTGAAAAACTTGCTTCGCTCGGTATGGGGCAAATGGCTGTCGGTCACGTCCGCTACGGCACCACGGGAGGCGGCTCACGAGAGAACGCGCAGCCGATGGTAGTAAACCACATAAAGGGCAGCATGGCTCTCGCTCACAACGGCAATCTTACAAACGCCGCTGAGCTTCGCAGAGAACTTGAGATGAGCGGTTCGATTTTTCACTCGACAAGCGACACCGAGGTTATTTCATACATCATAACCAAGGAGCGAATTGCCGCTCCGTCAATTGAGGCGGCGGTCTTTTCGGCAATGTACCGCCTAAAGGGAGCTTATTCTCTTATCATAATGTCGCCGTCAAAGCTCATAGCGGCGCGTGACCCGCTCGGATTTCGTCCGCTTTGCATAGGCAAAAAGGGCGGTAAAACGATATTCGCTTCCGAATCTTGTGCTTTATCCACTCTCGGTGCAGAATATGTACGCGATGTGCGCCCCGGCGAAATAGTGGTTATCGACAAATACGGTATGCGCTCAATAGAGGGTCATTGCTCCGACCGCAAAAAGGCTCTTTGCGTATTTGAATATATATATTTCGCACGTCCCGATTCCGTTATCGAGGGTGCTTCGGTTCATTTGGCAAGGCAGAAGGCCGGAGAATTTCTCGCCGAAGAGCATCCCGTTGACGCCGACGTTGTAATAGGTGTGCCCGACAGCGGTCTTGACGCCGCAATGGGATATGCCAAAAAATCGGGAATCCCCTACGGTATGGGCTTTATCAAAAACAAATATATAGGCAGGTCGTTTATACAGCCGACTCAGGAGCAGCGCGAAAGCGATGTCAGGATAAAGCTCAATGTGATAGGTTCCACAGTAAAGGGCAAAAGAGTTGTTATGATAGACGACTCAATAGTCCGAGGAACAACAAGTGCGAGAATAGTTAAACAGCTCCGCGACGCAGGGGCAAAAGAGGTTCACGTGCGCGTTTCGGCTCCCCCGTTCAGGCATCCGTGCTATTTCGGAACGGATATAGACTCGGCCGAAAACCTTATAGCAAACAACCATTCAATAGATGAAATCCGCGAAATAATCGGTGCGGATTCGCTCGGATTTCTCAGCGAAGAACACGTCTTTGAGCTTGCCGACGGCTGCAAGCTCGACTTCTGTGCCGCCTGCTTCAACGGCAAGTATCCGATAGAAATACCTGCCGACACCAACAAAACTCAGTTTGAAAAGAAGATAAGCGAAAAGAATGAAAAGGAGAATTTATAATGGAAAAGAGCTTTTCCGAGAGCTACAAGGCTGCCGGTGTTGACATAACCGCCGGATACAAGTCAGTTGAGCTTATGAAACAGCATATCAAAAGGACTCTCACCTCGGGAGCAATGTCGGATATAGGCGGCTTCGGCGGACTCTTTGACCTCAAGGATGAGATGTGCTCGGAGCCGATACTCGTAAGCGGCACCGACGGCGTAGGCACAAAGCTTAAAATCGCTATGCTTTTAGACAAACACGACACCATAGGCATTGACTGCGTTGCAATGTGCGTAAACGACGTTATCTGCTGTGGTGCAAAACCCCTTTTCTTCCTTGATTACATCGCTTGCGGAAAAAACTATCCCGAAAAGATAGCATCAATAGTATCGGGCGTTGCAGAAGGCTGCGTCAGAGCCGGCTGTGCTCTCATAGGCGGTGAAACAGCCGAGCATCCCGGTATGATGCCCGAGGACGACTACGACCTTGCCGGATTCACGGTAGGCATAGTTAACAAGCCCGATGTATTTGACAACAAATCGGTAAAGGCCGGCGACGTTATAATCGCCCTGCCCTCAAGCGGCGTACATTCAAACGGATTTTCGCTTGTCAGAAAGGTATTCGATTTTGACAAGGGCGGTATAGATAAGACGTATGACGAGCTCGGCTCGACCATAGGCGAGGCTCTTTTAACTCCCACCGAGATATATGTAAAGCCCGTGCTTGCGCTCGCAAAGGAAGTTAAAATTAAGGCTGTATCGCACATAACCGGCGGCGGCTTTTATGAGAATATTCCAAGAAGCCTGCCGGAAGGCATAACCGCTGTTATCGAGAAAAAGGCTCTTAAAATACTCCCCGTATTCGATATTATCGAAAAAACCGGCAACATTCCGGAAAGGGATATGTTCAACACCTTTAATATGGGCGTGGGAATGAGCATAACAGTTGCCCCCGAGGACGCCGACAGGGCCGTAAGAATCCTTCGCGAAAGCGGCACAGATGCATATATCATAGGTGAAACCGCAAGCGGCGAAGACGGTGTTAAAATATGCTGAAGACAAAAATAGCCGTCTTTGTTTCCGGCGGCGGAACAAATTTTGAGGCTCTTATAAACGCTCAGGAAAACGGTAAGATACCGCATGGCGAGATAGTTTTGATGGTGTCCTCCTCAAGGACTGCATACGCGCTCAAAAGAGCCGAAAATCACGGTATAAAATCCGTTGTATGCTCAAAAAAAGAGCTCGGAAGCCAGGAAAAATTTGAAGAAGAGATTTTAAAAAATCTCGAAGAAAACGATATTCAGTTAATTGTTCTTGCGGGCTTTATGTCAATACTCTCAAATGAGTTCACAAAAAAGTACGAAAACCGAATCATAAACATTCACCCGTCGCTTATACCGTCGTTTTGCGGTGAGGGCTTCTACGGGCTTCATGTTCACGAAGCAGCTCTGAAAAAGGGTGTTAAGGTTACGGGCGCTACGGTGCATATAGTAAACGAGATTCCCGACGGCGGACCGATTATTATGCAAAAGGCGGTTTATATCGAGGAAAACGACACTCCCGAGATACTTCAAAAACGCGTTATGGAGCAGGCGGAGTGGAAAATTCTCCCCGAATCGGTCGAGCTTATGTGCTCAGGTAAAGTAAAAATCGAAAACGGCAGGACATACTGCAATGAATGAGAACAAATTCACGGGTAAGGCGGAGCTTTATTCAAAGTATCGTCCGTCGTATCCCGAAAAGCTTATTGATTGGCTTTACGATATGACTAACGCCGAAGCCGTGGCGGATATAGGCGCAGGCACAGGCATTTTCACATCTGCGCTGCTCAAAAAGCCGTGGAGCGTAACGGCGGTTGAACCTAACTCGGATATGCTCTCGGTTCTCAAAAAAGCTTTGGGCGACAAGGTTTCACAAAATTATATTACCGAATGTTATCTCGGTTCATTTTAATAAATTTTGAAAGGATAATGCTTCATGGAGATAAAATCTATTAAGGAAGAGCTTAATTCTCTCGCATATCACGGTAGGGGAATTATGATAGGAAAGAGCGCGGACGGCAAAAAGGCTGTTACGGCTTATTTCATTATGGGCAGAAGCGAAAACAGCAGGAACCGTGTGTTCGTTGAGGACGGCGAAGGTATTCGCACTCAGGCTTTTGACGAGTCCAAGATGGTTGACCCCCACCTTATCATCTACGCTCCCGTAAGAGTTCTCGGTAACAAAACTATTGTTACAAACGGCGACCAGACCGATACAATTTATGAGCTTATGGACAAGCAGATGACCTTTGAGCAGTCGCTTCGCACAAGAGAGTTTGAGGATGACGCTCCTAATTTCACGCCGAGAATATCGGGCATTATCCACATAGACAACGGCGAAATGAACTACGCCATGTCAATCCTTAAATCGGCAGACGGCGACGGCAGCTCTTGTCAGAGATACACCTATGCGTATCAAAATCCACTCTGCGGTAAAGCAAAATTTATCCACACTTATAAATGCGACGGAAATCCCCTTCCGAGCTTTGAAGGTGAGCCGAAAACGCTTGAGCTTCCCGACACGGATATTGATACTCTTACAAAGCTTATCTGGGAAAATCTCAACGAGGACAATAAGGTTTCGCTTTTCGTAAGATTTATTGACATTGAAACAAACGAATACACCCAAAGAATCATCAACAAAAACAATTAAGAAGTGACTTTACGGAGGTCTGAAATGAAAGAGATCGAACTTAAATACGGCTGTAACCCAAACCAAAAGCCGTCTAAAATTTTTATGGCGGACGGCAGAAACTTACCGGTTACCGTTTTAAACGGCAGACCCGGCTATATTAACTTCCTCGACGCGCTGAACAGCTATCAGCTTGTAAAAGAATTGGAATCCGCCATCGGTCTTCCTGCGGCTGCGTCCTTTAAGCATGTCAGCCCTGCAGGCGCGGCTGTCGGCTTGCCGCTCTCCGATACGCTCAGAAAAATTTACTGGGTTGACGACGATGCGGTTCTCTCCCCTCTCGCATCAGCTTATGCAAGAGCAAGGGGCACAGACAGAATGTCGTCCTTCGGCGATTGGATAGCGCTCTCAGACATATGTGACGTTCCCACGGCACTGCTTATAAAGCATGAGGTTTCCGACGGTATAATTGCTCCCGGATACGAAAAAGAGGCTCTTGAAATACTCAAATCCAAAAAAAAGGGAAATTATAATATAGTTGAAATAGACCCCGAATACAAGCCCGCTCCGATAGAACATAAGGACGTTTACGGCGTTACATTTGAGCAGGGCAGAAACGAATTAAAAATTGACGAAAGCTCACTTTTAAACATAGTCACCGAAAGTAAGGAGCTTCCCGAAAGTGCAAAGCGCGACCTTATAATTTCGCTTATCACGCTCAAATACACACAGTCCAACTCCGTATGCTATGCAAAAGACGGTCAGACCATAGGCGTGGGCGCCGGTCAGCAGTCAAGAATTCACTGCACACGCTTAGCCGGCAGCAAAGCCGACAATTGGCATTTAAGACAGCATCCTAAGGTTCTCGCTCTCGACTTTATAAAGTCCATCGGCAGACCCAACAGAGATAACGCCATTGATGTATACATCTCCGACGACTATGAGGACGTAATCGGCGATGATGTTTGGCAGAACACCTTTAACACTCGCCCCGAACCCCTCACAAAGGAAGAAAAAAAGGCTTTGGCTCGCACAGTTTCACGATGTATCGCTCGGCTCGGACGCGTTTTTCCCGTTTGACGACAACATAGAGCGTGCAAGAAGAAGCGGTGTTTCGTATATAGTTGAACCGGGCGGCTCCATACGTGACGACATCGTAATTGACTGCTGCAACAAGCACGGCATTACCATGGCGTTCACAGGAATACGTCTTTTCCATCACTGATAAAACAATAAGAGGTTTCTAAAATGAAAATACTTGTAGTCGGCGCGGGCGGAAGAGAACACGCCATAATTAAAAAGCTGAAGGAAAATCCGGAGGTCACCGAGATTTTTGCGTGCCCCGGAAACGGCGGCATTGCAAAAGACGCGGAATGCGTTAACATAAGTGCCACGGATTTAGACGGCATTACGGATTTTGCCGTTAAAATGAACATTGATTTCTGCGTAGTGGCACCTGATGACCCGCTCGTATTAGGATTGGTGGATATTCTCGAAAGCAAGGGAATACCGTGCTTCGGTCCGTCTAAAAAAGCGGCCATAATCGAGGGGAGCAAGGTTTTCTCAAAAAATCTTATGAAAAAATACGGTATCCCGACAGCGGGCTATGAAGTTTTTTCGGATCCCGAAGAAGCGCTCTCTTACATAAAAGAAAAAAATGAATATCCGACCGTTATTAAGGCGGACGGTCTTGCCCTCGGAAAAGGTGTTATAATAGCCGAATCCGAGGAGCAGGCAGAGGACGCCGTAAAAACAATAATGGAGGATAAAAAGTTCGGTGATAGCGGCAACAATGTCGTTATCGAGGAATTTTTAACGGGTCCCGAGGTTTCCGTTCTCTCTTTCACCGACGGAAAAACCGTAGTTCCCATGGTTTCGTCCATGGACCACAAGCGTGCTCTTGACGGCGACAAGGGACTCAATACAGGCGGAATGGGAACAGTTGCGCCGAACCCCTACTACACGGATGAAATCGCAAAGGAATGTGCCGAAAAGATATTCCTGCCCACAGTTAAGGCTATGAACAACGAAAACAGAACCTTTAAGGGCTGCCTTTACTTCGGTCTCATGCTGACACCGAAGGGCCCTAAGGTTATAGAATACAACTGCCGCTTCGGCGATCCCGAAACTCAGGTTGTTTTGCCGCTTCTCAAAACCGACCTTCTCACAATTATGCGTGCGGTTCACGATGAAACGCTCTCGTTTTTAAATGTTGAGTTCAAGGACGAAAGTGCGGCATGCGTGGTTATCGCGTCCGGCGGTTATCCGCTGTCTTACGGCAAGGGCTATGAAATAGACTTCGGCGACAGCGAAAACACGGAAAACGTCACGGTATTCCATGCCGGCACTGCCGAAAAGGACGGCAAAATCGTGACCTCCGGCGGCAGAGTCCTCGGAGTTACGGCAACGGGAAAAGACCTTAACGCCGCTCTCTCTACCGCTTACAAAGCAACCGAGCAGATTAAATTTAAGGACGCCTTTTACAGAAAAGACATCGGTGCGCGTGCGCTTGCCGCACTGAAAAAATAAACAGGAAGTGACGAAATGGTATACAGAATTTACGTTGAAAAGAAAAAACAATTTGCAGACGAGGCTGCATCGCTTTTATCGGATATACGCTCACTGCTTATGATAGACTCGCTTGAAGAGCTTCGTATTTTCAACAGATACGATGTGGAAAACATCAGCGAAGAGCTTTTCGAGTGCTGTGAAAAAACCGTTTTCTCAGAGCCGCAGCTTGACAACACCTACGCTCGCCTGCCTCAGACCGACGCCACGGTATTTGCAGTTGAATATCTGCCGGGTCAGTTTGACCAGAGGGCAGACTCCTGTGCTCAGTGTATTCAGATAGTTTCGGAGGGCGACAAGCCGACTGTTCGTACCGCGAAAGTATATATGCTTTTCGGCAAGCTTGCTCCGGCACAGCTTGAGGCTATCAAAAAGTATGTAATAAACCCCGTAGAGAGCCGTGAGGCTTCTCTTGAAAAGCCCGAAACGCTGAGTGTCAATTACAACATTCCGACAAGCGTTGAAACTCTTACGGGATTTACGGAGCTTAACGAAAATGAGCTCAAGGCATTTATAGACAAATATGCTCTTGCAATGGACCTTGCGGATATTGAATTTTGCCGCAAATACTTCAAAGGCGAGCATCGCGACCCGACTATAACTGAAATCAGAATGATTGATACATACTGGTCGGACCATTGCCGCCATACCACGTTCCTCACGACGATAGACGGCGTAAAAGCAGAGGACAAAACCATACAAAAGGCATACGACAGATATGTTTCCATACGCAAGGAGCTCGGCAGAACAAAGCCGCAGAACCTTATGGATTTGGCGACTATCGGAGCACGTTATTTAAAGCACACGGGTCAGCTCAAAAATCTTGACGAGTCGGATGAAATCAATGCCTGCACCGTAAAAATAAAGGTTGACGTAGACGGCAAAGACGAAGATTGGCTCTTCTTATTTAAAAACGAAACACACAACCACCCGACGGAAATCGAGCCGTTCGGCGGCGCGGCAACCTGCATAGGCGGAGCTATCCGCGACCCGCTGTCGGGCAGAGGATATGTTTATCAGGCAATGCGTGTTACCGGTGCGGCAGACCCGTTAAAGCCCGTAAGCGAAACCATGCCCGGTAAGCTGCCGCAGAGAAAGCTCGTAACCACAGCTGCGGCAGGCTACAGCTCATACGGCAACCAGATAGGGCTTGCGACCGGCTCGGTAGACGAAATCTACCATCCCGGATATGTTGCAAAGCGTCTTGAAATAGGTGCCGTTGTAGGTGCCGTTCCCGCAAAAAATGTTCGCCGTGAAGAGCCTGTTCCCGGTGACATAATCATCTTACTCGGCGGCAGAACCGGCCGTGACGGCTGCGGCGGTGCGACAGGTTCTTCAAAATCGCATAAGCTCTCGTCACTTGAGCATTGCGGTGCCGAGGTTCAAAAGGGTAACGCTCCGGAAGAGCGAAAATTGCAGAGACTTTTCAGAAACAGTGAGGTTACAAAGCTCATAAAAAGATGTAACGACTTCGGTGCGGGCGGCGTATCGGTAGCCATAGGCGAGCTTGCCGACGGCTTGCACATTGATTTGAATAAAGTCCCCAAGAAATACGAAGGTCTTGACGGCACGGAGCTTGCAATTTCCGAATCGCAGGAGAGAATGGCCGTTGTAGTTGCAAAAGAGGACGCGGAAAAGTTCTTGGAGCTTGCCAAAACGGAAAACCTCGAAGCCACCGCTGTTGCCGAGGTTACCGACACAAACCGTCTTACAATGGAATGGAACGGCAAAAAGATAGTCGATATTTCCCGTGAATTCTTAAATTCAAACGGTGCCGAAAAGCACACTCTTGTAACCGTTACAAATCCTCAGCCCATAGTTAAAAGCGTTGAGGGTAAAACCAACGGTGAGAAATTCTTGAATCTCGCCGATGACCTTAATATTTGCTCAAAGCGCGGACTCTCGGAGCGTTTTGACTCAACAATAGGCGCAAATACCGTGCTTATGCCCTTCGGCGGAAAATATCAGATGACGCCGGCTCAAGGCATGGCGGCTAAAATTCCCGTTCTTAATAAGGACACAAAGACCTGCTCGGTTATGGCTTGGGGCTACAACCCATTTATCACCGAGAAAAATCAGTATCTCGGCGCATACCTTGCGGTTGTGGAGTCCGTATCAAAGCTTATAGCCACGGGCGGAAACACGGAAAACTGCTACCTCACATTCCAGGAATATTTTGAGAGAATGACAAGCGACAGCAAGCGTTGGGGTCAGCCCACCGCGGCACTTCTCGGCGCACTTACGGCTCAGCTTGAGCTCGGAATAGCGTCAATAGGCGGCAAGGATTCCATGAGCGGCACATTCGAGGATATTGACGTTCCTCCTACTCTCGTTTCATTTGCGGTTTCCGTCGGTTCAAGCGACGATGTTATGTCGCCCGAGTGGAAGCTCCCATGCTCTAAGGTCTACTACATAGAGCCGAAGAAAAATTCCGACGGCACATTTGACACAGAGAGCCTTAAAGCGGTATTTGCAAGAGTTGAAAAGCTCATTAAGGAGAAAAAGGCTCTCGCCGTATTTACCCCGTCTTACGGAGGCATTGCCGAGGGCGTTATGAAGGCCTGCTTCGGAAATAAAATAGGCTTTGCTTTTGACAAGAGATTCCCGGCGGACAAGATATATGATTACAGCTACGGCTCGTTTGTTATAGAGGCCGCCTGTGAGCTTGACGACGCGGTTCTCCTCGGCGAAACGACCATGGATTATTCCGTAAAGATAGGCATTGAAAAAATCGACCTCAACGAAATCCAAAAAGTATACGAGAACAAGCTTGAACCCGTATTTGCCTGCAACATAAAGACTCCCGAAAAGGCTGTAAACGCATACAGCTTTACGGCAAAAACGCGCATTTCGCCCAAAATCGGCATCAAAAAGCCCAAGGTTTTGATTCCCGTATTCCCCGGAACGAACTGCGAATACGATACAACAAGGGCGTTTATTAACGCCGGCGCAGATCCCGAAGTTATGGTAATCAAAAACCTCTCTGCATCTGACGTAACCGAGAGCGTAAATGTTTTCGCCGAAAAAATTGAAGCTTCGCAGATAATATTCATCCCCGGCGGCTTCTCCGGCGGCGACGAGCCGGACGGCAGCGGTAAGTTTATAACCGCATTCTTCCGCAATCCGGTTATAAAAGAAAAGGTCCACGCACTGTTAAAAGAACGTGACGGACTTATGGCCGGTATCTGCAACGGCTTCCAGGCACTTATAAAACTCGGTCTTGTCCCCTACGGTGAAATCATAGAGCCGAGTGCCGACACACCGACGCTTACCTTTAACACCATAGGCAGACATCAGTCAAGACTTGTCAACACGAGAGTTGCCTCAAACAAGTCTCCGTGGCTGTCGTCCTCAAATGTAGGCGATATACATACTGTTGCGATTTCTCACGGCGAAGGCAGGTTTGTTTGCCCGAAAGAGCTTTTCCGCTCACTTGCGGAAAACGGTCAGATTGCAACGCAGTACGTTGACGAAAACGGAAAGCCCACCATGAACATCAGATTCAATCCGAACGGCTCCTTTGAGGCGGTCGAGGGCATAACCTCGCCGGACGGAAGAGTATTCGGTAAGATGGGTCATTCCGAACGCTTCTCCGATAACGTATATAAAAACGTTGACGGCAACAAAGATAACCGTATGTTTATAAATGCGGTAGATTACTTCAAAATCTAATAAAAAAAGACCCGCTGTGAAAAAAATTCAAGGAGGAAGATTCACAGTGGGTCTTATTTTTATCAATTGTCGCCGAAGAGGCTGAGCAAAGACCGTAAAGCTTTGGCTGAGTGCTTATAAGTCAGTATTGCTTCAAAATAACATCTTTTTGCATAACCCCTCAGATAAGCCCAAACTTATCTGAGGGATGCATTTTCTTGTATCAAAAATATATAATTTTGAAGTGCTCCGCAGTTTCATAGCTATAAAAATTTTTTATGCCGAAGTCAAGAAATGAAGCAAGGCTGTCGCCTTGCGAGGCTTTTTGACAAAAGCATAAGAGATTTTTATGCGAGAAACCAATACTTCCTTATGAACGCTCAGCCTTAACTTTGCGGTTTTTTACTTAAACAAGCCTCGGAGCTTCATTTTTCGGCGACAACGCTTTATAATAACCCGATAAAAATCGGCTTATTTCATTATCAGACGGCTGCAAGAGCCGCACCGAGCGCCTTGCACTCTGCGATTGCATCATCAGAGGGAGCGTCGTTGCATATCACCGACTCTGTCACAAGTACTGCACCGTCTGCTGTGCAAGTCTCCTCCCAGCTTCTCATCCATTCGCCGTCGCCCCATCCGTAGGAGCCGAAGAGCGCAATTTTTTTGCCTCCGAGATCACCCTCGCACGAATTAAACATAGGCTCGAACTCGCTGTCCTCAAGCTGTTCGCTGCCCATTGACGGACATCCGAACGCCACAGCGTCAAAAGAGGAGAGCATTGACGCATCAAACTCGGAAGCCGTAAAAAGCTCTGCCTTAGCGCCGCCCTCGCGAACACCGTCAACCACGGCCGAAGCCATTGCCTCGGTATTTCCCGTTCCGCTCCAATATACTACTGCTACCTTACTCATTTTATCATATCCTTTCAGATTATTTATTATGACTGCTCACAACAAGGCGTTCAAATGAATTGTGCTTTTTGTAAGCGTCTTTATACACTCTTGTGCATTTTTTATAAAGCTTGAATTTTTTCTGTGCCTCCGCTTCGTCACCGTAAACCTTCCAAGTGCCGACACATTTTGAATTTTTTGCGCCGTGCTTTATAAAGCCGCTGACATCCTCAGACGGATAACCCAGAAAGAGTCCTATTTCATGCGGAAAATCCTCTTCGTGCCTGACACGTCTTATGAGCTCCGCCACACATCTTTCGGTACAGCCCACGGGGTAAGCCCTCTCCGACAGCAGCTCGACAGCGGTTTTGTCGGCAAGGTCTTTTTCGAGCCTGTCGGGTCTGTAAAGATATATCAGCGCCCTTGTTTTTGTGATTTTAACCGGCATAATGCGAAGCCCGCGAGGCACAAGCCGCCGATTCAGCTCGCGAACCGAGCGAAGCAATTCGCTTTTATCGTCAACCTTGCTGGAAAACAGATTTCCGGTTTTAAGACCGGCAAGGCATGGCGAACAGCAGTTAATAACCGTTTCTTCGGACAAAATCGGTCACTCCTCTCTTATGTCAAAATCCGTAACACAGTCCACGCGGTTAGCGTTCGCTAACTACAAGAGCTTTTTAAAATCCGCTCTGTGTGGCGGATTTATTGCGGCACTGTCAAGGGAATTTAAACTCCGCATATGGCACCGATTTAATAATTCTACGCTTCAAGTCGGTTAGCATATGCTAACCGTTTGGTGTAAAAACTTCCTGCTCGACTGTCCGAGCAGGTTGTTTACATATGAATTATATCAGATTGCCGAACGGTATGTCAAGTACATTTTATCAGCCTTGTATTTCTGCCGCAATTTCCTTCGCCAAGGCTGCAAGGGCTGCTGCATTGCTGCCTTTAACCGCAGATTTCACCGTAGTCGTATTTTCGCAGATTTTACAGCTTTTAAGCGTTTCTACGGCCTCGCGCATTTTTTTGCCGGCGGTGGGTGCCCATGTTCCGTTATCAACTATCGCAAACGTCTTATTTGAAACATTAAGGCGTTTCATATCCGAAATATAATCGTCCATCTTGGGATAAATCTCAAGATTGTATGTAGCCGACATCAACACTATGTGACTGCAGCGGAAGGTCTCTGAAATGAGATAAGACACGTCGGTCGAAGAGACGTCATACATGGCGATATCCTTAACACCGAGCTTTGACAATTCATTCGCAAGGTAATATGCGGCATTTTCGGTATTGCCGTAAATCGACGCATAAGCTATCATAACCGAATTGCCCTCAGCCTCATATTTACTCCAAAGATCATATTTATTTATGATATAAACAAGATTTGAGCGCCAAACCGGTCCGTGCAAAGGGCATATCATCTGAATATCGAGCGTCAAAGCTTTTTTGAGAAGCGACTGTACCTGCATACCGTATTTGCCGCAAATATTTGTATAGTATCTGCGATAATCCGGAAGCCAATCACGGTCAATATCGTATTCGTCGTTGAATATGTTGCCGTTCAGCGCGCCGAATGTACCGAATGCGTCCGCGCTGAAAAGGACCTTTTCAAAGCTTTCATACGTCACCATAACCTCAGGCCAATGAACCATAGGTGCCGTATAAAACGACAGCTCGTGTTTACCGAGGGACACGGTATCGCCCTCTTTTACGACTATTTTCTCATTTTTAAGCTCATCACCGAAAAACTGCGCCATCATATCGACAGCCTTTTTGGTTGCGACTAAAGCCGCGTCGGGATAGAGGTCGCAAATCAGCCTTAAGCTGCCTGCATGATCCGGTTCCATATGATTCACAACAATATAATCAAGCGTTTTACCATTAAGCGCAGCCTTCACGTTCTCAACGAAAACACGACTCGAATCATAATCCACGGCATCTATAAGTGCCGTTTTTTCATCATTTATAATGTAAGAATTGTATGAAACACCGCGCGGTATGGGGAAAATATTTTCAAACAGCGAAAGACGTCTGTCGCTCACACCGACATATGTGATGTCATTTGTAATCTGTCTTGTAACCTGCATAGTCTGATCTCCTGTGTATAAAATATAGCTTTAGCATAGCTCTTCGCTTAGCAGTATAACATAAAACGAGTCCAAAATAAATATGTGAAAACATAAATTTAGAGTTTTATATTGACTTTTTGCATTTTGTTTGCTAAAATACTGAATGTTGTTTGCGGGTGTAGTTCAATGGTTAGAATTCCAGCCTTCCAAGCTGGCTGTGTGGGTTCGATTCCCATCACCCGCTCCATTTGAAGACAACTTACGGACTAATTAAAGTTCGTAAGTTTTTATTTTATAAAAATATAATGTTCTCTTTCTAGGAAGGAGGACATTTTTTATGCTTGAATTTAAAATTACCCAAGAACTTAAACCTAATCCTAAACTTTTAGAACTAATTAAGGACTTTACTTATAAAACTAAAAAGGGAAAAGTCAAAGTTCTTCTAAATACTAATTTGTCTTAAATGAATATGTTTTTGTGTAAATAATCTTTAAAAAAGAGGAAAAAATTATCAAAATAATTTAATCCTCTTTTTATTTTTTTTAGACTGTGGGAGTAAAAGTAGTGTCTAGCCAGCACTGAATTTATACTCCCGCATAAATTCTACTATGGGAATTCCCATACCCTTATTTAAGATAATTATTTAAATATTCAATCCATTCAGGAGCATTTTCTTCATTAAACAAATGATATAAAAAATCTACAACTATTTGATGCCTATTTTTAGATTCTTCTTTACCGGAATCAGTTAGCATTAAATCTTTAAGTTTTAATATTTTTTCAAAAATATGGCATACACTACTATCTGCACATTTTCTTGTATATTTTTCTGCATTCATATCTTCAATTGGGAAAATATTTCTATCAAAAAATGGTTTTCCATTTTTCATACTATAAGTATAGACTCTTAAAATACCATTTGCTCCTAATGCATCACACATATCTACATCTGATACAATTTTCCCTTCAAGAGTTGTTGGACTATGTCCTTTTAATCTTTTGCTATATCCAATATTATTAATAGCATCACATACTTGTTCTTGGATAGCTTTATCAACATTGCAATCATCCATAATTATTTTGGCGTTTGTAAGTTTCTCTGCATTTTCCCTACCAAATAACTTATAATCATCTGCATCATGAAGTAATGCTATTAATGATACTATATATTTATTTGCATTTTCTTTTTCAGCAAATTTTAAAGATAAATCTAAAACCCTATTAATATGTTCAAGTCCATGTCCAGAGTTGTCTCCCTCTAATAGTTTTGCTACTTCATTTTTTACTTTTTCTATATGATTACTAACATTATATTTGTACATAACTTCAGAGCTCCTTTTATAGACATTTGTTATTTTTGATCATTCAGAAATAGATAAAAAATCAAAAAGTTCGGTTGGATATGTAGGTCTATATTTTGAATAATCTTCTTGTTTTCAAAAATAAAATTTTTTACTATCTTTTTCCACATTATATTTCATATTTATAAAATAATACCATAAAACAACAAAATTTTCCATGTTCCCGTTGAAATTCAATAAGAATTCATATATAATATTTTTAGAAAGGGAGCGTTATGGTTCGTAAGCTGTTGCTTAATCGCTCCAAAAACCGACAAGTTCAGTTGAAGCTTGTCGGTTTTATTTTTACCGAAAACAGTAATACAGTCCAAAAACACCGCGACCTAAAGCACTCACAAAAACAAGTGCTTTAGGTCGTTTTAGGATGTTTAAAATGCAATGGTTTTTGGTTTTGCTTTTAACCGTTCAGGATTATTTTATCTTTAAAGCCTCGTACATACAGAGGAACTCCTTTTCGGTCTCGGATATATTTTTTGAGTTATCCTTTACATCTATATGTATTTCCGGTGTAAAGTCAAACAGCTTGTCACCGTGGTAGCAAAGAAACTCGTGATACAGTAAGCTGTCGTCTACGGATTTCACCTTTTCCTTTTCGTCATCGTCAATATCAAGCGTCGCATATTTTGAAAAAATTACCTTTTGCAGCTTTTTTTCATATTCGGAAAACAGCGGAAAGTGCATTTTCAGAGGTCTTGTCATATCTCCTATATAGCTTTCGGCGCTGTCGTGCAAAAGGCAAAAAAGCGCGACCCTTTTTGAATATCCGCGTGCCGTTGCCTCAAGCGCACAGTTTACGGAATGTCTTGCCACCGAATAAAACTCGGTGAAATGACCGTTTGCCCTTGTCATCATAGAAAGAGCGTGCGCTATGTCGCGTATGTCTATATCGTCTTCGCACGGATTTGTCGGGTCAAAGCGTATTTTGTTTATTGTTGAAATTTCGTTTTTTCTTGTGTTTGCCACAATACCACTTCCGGAGTATATTTTACACTTTTGCCGCTCCGAGTGCAATACCGATTTACATACAAAAAAGCTGCAATTCTTTTACATCTATTATATGAAAATATAGAAAGCGGCCCGTAAAGTCATATGGCTTTACGGACCGCTATGCTTATTCGGTTACGGTTTTTTCCTCGGCCTTGTCAAAAACAAATTTGTCATCTTTGACATTGCAGATATACTTGCCGCCCTTTTTCACGTTGCCCTTGAGCATTTCCTCGGACAAAGCGTCCTCAATTCTGCTCTGGATAGCACGCTTCAGAGGTCTTGCACCGTATACATCGTCGAAGCCTGCGTCGGCTATCTTGCTGACAGCTTCATCGGAGAAAGTAACCTCGATACCCATATCCTCAACGCGTTTCTGGAGAACAGCGAGAAGTCTCGAAGCGATTTCTTTGATGTTTTCCTTGGTAAGGCGCTGGAATACTATTATGTCGTCTACTCTGTTAAGGAATTCGGGACGGAAGGTGTTGCGAAGCTCACCCATTACAGCGTCCTTGATTTCCTTTTCGTTCTGCTCAAGCTCTTTTGCGCCTGCGGCAAAACCGAACGCCTTTTGCTTCTGCGAAATGAGCTTAGCACCGACATTTGAGGTCATTATGATGATGCAATTCTTAAAGTCAACGCGTCTGCCCTGACCGTCTGTCAGAACACCGTCATCAAGTATCTGCAAAAGCATATTGAACACGTCGGGGTGTGCCTTTTCAATCTCGTCGAAAAGTACAACGGAGTACGGTTTTCTTCTTACCTTTTCGGTAAGCTGACCGCCCTCGTCATAGCCGACATATCCGGGGGGCGAACCTATGAGACGAGACACCGTGTGCTTCTCCATATACTCAGACATATCAAGTCTTATCATAGCGTTTTCGTCACCGAACATAGCGGCGGCCAAAGCCTTGCAAAGCTCTGTTTTGCCGACGCCCGTGGGGCCTAAGAAGATGAACGAGCCTATGGGCTTTTTCGGGTCCTTAAGTCCGACTCTGCCGCGGCGGATAGCTCTTGAAACAGCCTCGACCGCTTCATCCTGACCGACTATGCGGCGATGAAGCTCATCCTCCATATGAAGAAGTCTGTCACTCTCTTCGGTAGAAAGCTGAGTTACGGGAACTCCGGTCCAAGAGGATACTATATCGGCAATGTCGGCGGGAGTTACCTCGTCATGGCTCTTGCCTGCCATATCGTGCCAGTTTTCTTTCTTGTCCTTAATTTCCTTGTCGAGCTTACGCTCCTCATCACGAAGAGCTGCAGCACGCTCAAATTCCTGAGCATTTACAGCCGAGAGCTTTTCCGCCTCAACGCTCTTTTTCTTGTCTTCGAGTTCTTTAAGGTCCGACGGAGCCGTATAGGAACGAAGTCTTACCCTTGAAGCCGCTTCATCGATAAGGTCTATGGCTTTATCGGGCAAATATCTGTCGCCTATATATCTCGTTGAGAGTTTAACGGCGGACTCGATAGCCTCATCGGTTATCTTTACCTTGTGATGAGCTTCATATTTATCTTTAATGCCCTTGAGTATTTCAATAGCTTCCTCCTGCGAGGGTTCATCAACCATTACAGGTTGGAAGCGACGCTCCAAAGCGGCATCTTTTTCGATGTGCTTACGGTATTCCTCAATAGTGGTTGCACCGATTATCTGAAGCTCTCCTCTTGCGAGAGAGGGCTTTAAGATATTGGCTGCGTCAGCCGCACCCTCGGCACTGCCTGCGCCTATAAGAGTGTGAACCTCATCTATGAAGAGGATAACGTCCTTGGCGTTTTTAACCTCGTCGATAACCTTTTTAATTCTCTCTTCAAAATCGCCGCGGTATTTTGTACCTGCAACCATACCGGTAAGGTCAAGAGAATATATCTTTTTGTCCTTTAAAAGCTCGGGAACCTCACCCGAAACAATTTTAAGAGCAAGCCCCTCGGCGATTGCCGTTTTGCCGACGCCGGGCTCACCTATAAGGCAAGGATTGTTTTTGGTACGTCTTGAGAGAATCTGAATAACCCTCTCTATTTCTTTCTGACGGCCGATTACAGGGTCAATCTTACCGTCCTTTGCGAGCTTTGTAAGATCTCTGCCGAACTGCGAGAGCATACTCTCGTTTTCCTTGCCGCCGTCCTTATTGTCGGTGCCGGCGTTTGCCGTACCGCCCATAAGAGCCTTTGACACATCATTTACAATGTCCTGCATGGAGACTCCGGCGCGGCTTAAAAGAAGCGTTGCGCTGCACGAGCCCTCACGCGCTATTGCGAGCAATACGTGCTCAGTACCTACAAGCTGCTGACCCATCTGCCTTGCGAATGCAACAGAGGTTTCGAGAATGTTTTTGCTTCTCGGTGTAAAGTCGTCGGGCTGAAGCTCGGTAGGTACGCCTACGCCGATGCTTCTCTTGAGCTCTTCTTCTATGTCGGCATAGGTTATATTATGTGCAGCCAGCACCGCACCCGCAACAGTGGATGTATCCGAGAGAAGGCCCAGCAATATATGCTCGCTGCCGATGTAAGTATGTCCCAAATCCTCGGCTGCCTTTACCGCCGCATTCAAGGACTTATTTGCTTTTTCCGTAAAACCGGTGAATTTGAACATAACTGTCATTCCTTTCAAATCAATTGATAAATTAACGCCGCAAAGCGAAAATTCATTTAAAGTCTTTGTCTTACTTGCTTTGCACGCTCAATGTCGCGCTCGCGGCTGTCAAGATTTTTGCCCGCCGCCGCGTTTATTGTTGCGGGCTGCATTGAAATCATAAGCTCATCGACGGTCTCGGGCTTAACATTTATAAAACCCGCAACCGCTCCGAGACGAACCTTTGATACAAGAGTCATAAATTCCTTGACGGGGAGAATCCTCGCCGATTTCAGAATTCCGTAGGCTCTGAATATCTCATCCTCGGTTTCTATGCTTTTAACCATTTCCGCTCTCGCTGTTCTCTCCTGCGCCGCAAGCTGCAACGTTACCGTTTTGAGATTGTCAATAGCGGCTTTTTCGGAGATGCCGAGAGTTACCTGATTACTGAGGCAGTATATATCGCCCATGGGAACGCTTCCCTCACCGTAAGAGCCGCACACCGTAAGACCGAGCTTTGATACGGTTGAAGAGATAGAACTCATCTGGCCGCACGCCGTAAGCGCCGGAAGATGAAGGAGCACCGAGGCTCTCATACCCGTACCGAGATTGGTCGGACATTGGGTAAGGTAGCCGAGACGGTCATCAAATGCGAAAACAAATTTTTCGTTAAGCTCATCGTCTATTCTGTCTGCCTCGGCATAAGCCGTTTCGAGTGAAAGACCTGGTTTCATAACCTGTATTTTAATATGGTCCTCTTCACAGAGCATTATGCTTATGCCCTCGCTGTCTGATAAAAGCAACGCTCTGCCGTCATAAGACGATGCAAATTCGGGACTTATCAGATGCTTTTCGGCAAGCGATACTATCTGCGGTTGAGTAAGAGTTTTCATCTCGATAAATTCGAGATTCTCTCTGCCGCATACAGCGTCGCCGATTTTTTTATTCAGAGCCGTTCTCGTTTTCGTATCAAGCTTGCAGGGAAAAGGATAATCCTCAATATTTCTCGCAAGTCTTATGCGTGTGCTTATAACGATGTCGTTTTGTTCACCTGCGCCTATATACCACTTACTCATTTTTGATTATCCTCGCTTTCCAGCTTTTTGATCTCGTCGCGAAGGCGTGCCGCCTCTTCGTAATTCTGAGCCTCAACCGCCTGCTTAAGATTTTCCTTAAGCTCTTCGGTTTTGCTGAGCTTCTTTATTTCCGGAGAAGTATTTGCCTTTTTACCCTCGTGATGGGTTCTGCCGTGGATACGCTCAAATGAGGGAAGAAGCTTATCGTAAAATGTACTGTAACAATCGCCGCAGCCCATTCTGCCGCTTCTTACGATGTCATTAAACGTACTGCCGCACTTTTCACAGCGGACTATACCGTTGCTGAGAGCGCCGACCGTTGCCTCGTTGAAAAACGAGCCGAGCATATCTGAAAAGTTGAAGCCGAAATCCGGGAAGACGCTGTCATAGCCGAGAGCGCGTGCACAATCGGAGCAAAGATGAGCTTCCGTGGCCTCGCCGTTTACAATCCTTTTGATATGTGTAGTTGCCTCATATTTACCACAGTTTTGACACAACATATAAATCACTCCTTATTTCATAGATGAAATCAACATTTGCTTAAATATATTCGCCCTAAGCTTATCGCGAAGCTCGTGCGGCACATCGTGATACGACTTATCGGCGGTTGCCGCCAGCATTACCGCCGCCTCTTTATCCTCCAAAAGCCCTCTGTCGTGCAAATTCACGATATGTGCGCGACAGGATCTTTCATCAATATTATTCCCTATCGAATTGATGAGGTGCATTTTCAGAGTGCTGAGATCGTATGTGGCTCTGGTTATCTTGATATAACCTCCGCCGCCGCGACGGCTTTCTACTATATAGCCGTGCTCCGGCGTAAACCGTGACGAAATGACGTAATTTATTTGGCTCGGCACGCACCCTAACTGCTCTGCCAAATCATTGCGGCGTATTTCGGTAGTTCCGCTGTCGGAGAGCATATCAAGAATCATACCGGCTATTTCCTTGCTTAAGTTCATTTGTTAATCACTCCGTCTTTTCCGATTGTCAGAGGACTTTTACAGTACCCGGCTCATCGCCTAATCTATTTGACTTTGACTATCTTTGACCTTTGACATTTTCTATTATATGTTTTTCACCCTTTTTGTCAAAGGTCAAAAAAGGTCAAATTTAGTTTTAGTGAAGATGAAAATACATATTATCTCTTGTTTTCTTTAAGTTACTGCTTTTTTTATGCTTTTTGCTCATTTTTCATTCTAAGGCTGACTCTTTGGCTCATAATTCAGGCAAAAACGAGCCCAAAAGCCCTCCAAAAGCCCTCTGTACCGTCAATTTCACGCCTCCCCTCCTCCTGTTTCGCGAAAGTTTAAAGGTCAAATTTTTTCTCAAAGGTCAAATTTTTTTGACTTTTATACTCACAAAAATATATTGTATGCCGAAACATCGAAAAATATTAACACAAGCTTTGCCGTTTACATAATATGTATTGAAGGCGGGCAAAAGCCTGCCGTTAAATCTGAAAGGAGGATATTGGATGAACTGCTTTGGCGGATGCGGCAACAACGGTCTTTTGATACTTGTCATCATCATAATCCTGCTCTTTGCGGACGGTAGCTACGGCAAGAACGGCTGCGGCTGCGGTAATGACTGCGGTTGCGGTAACTCAGGCTGCGGCGGCTGCGGGTGCGGCTGCTAATCGGTAAAACGGCACAGCCGAAGATTCGGCATACGCGGCCGCTTACGCACAAAAATCCGACCGTATACAATCCGAATCTTCACCGATAAAAAATCCGCCTCGGGAATCCTCCCGGGGCAGATTTGTTTTTAATTGCACAATATACAGTTTTTTCACAAAAGCCGCTATTTAACGGCTTCGGCTATATTCATAAGGCACTTGTACCGATACTGCGGTGCGTTTGCCACAAGGTATCTTTTAAGCTCTCCGCACAGCGCACCGTTTATTATATACTTCTTAATAACAAAACCGCGGCGCACGGATTTTGTCAGATACATAGAATCTACAAGGCTGAAGTTGTTGAGCAAGAGAAAAACGCCCTGTTGATATTTCATAAGGTCGTTTGTGGGTATGTCAATCAGCTTTGCTACGGGCGACATACTGCTGCAAATCTCCTCAAGCTTTTTAAAATCCTCCCTCAGGGAAAGCTTCGGCATAAACCCCCTGTTTTTCCTCTTTTCCGTAAAATATTTTATCGTCTCTTCGCGGAAATCGGTGTTTACTATGTTAACATTATAATTTCCGAGCCACTCATTGACCTCGTTCATATCTGACGAAGTATCATCGTCGCCTATGTCCTCGGCTGTGTATATAACTATATCGCTGTCCGCCGTTTCTCTGCCCTTAATGGCAAACGAGAGGGCTACGTAAATACATTTTGTAAAGTCCACAAACGGGCTTATGTCAAGGTAATGCTGCGCAAATGCCGTCATATAGTACATACTGTTCTCCGACGGTTCGCCGTAGAGAGTTTTGTATACCGATATAAAATGTTTTCTTGAACAGTAAAAATCAAAAAGCTTTTTACTGTCAATATTAAAAATCGAACCGCCGTTCATTTCCTCTATTACGTCTTCATTTCTCAGAAGAGTCGGTATGAGCCTTCTCGTGCGGCTCTTTATTCTCTCGCCGCGGTAATAGAGCTTTTCGCCGCCGTTGTATGGCTCCAGCAGCACTCTGCCGAAATCGTCGAATGTGTCTATTTTAATTTCGGACACATCGAAATTGACATCGAACGCATCCTCTAATCTGTCTTTTATTCTCGTCCCCATTAAACCCTGAGGCAAATTTATGTCTTCTATCTTCAAAGCAGCATCACCGTACCCCGACTTTTGTTACAGTATAACATAAAGCACATTGTTTTGGCAAATAAAGATAACCTACGACAATATTTGTGTTATTACACACACAGCACAAAATTTGCACAAATAAATATGTAATTTTTTTGAGAATTTACCCTTTTTTTCAATTAAAATGAGGTTTACATAATTTCATAAAAGTGTTAAAATTACAGAGTATGTACAATACATCCATTCTGTTAAATATCCATTCAAGGAGGAAATATCAAATGGCAGAAACCAAAAAGGCCTTAGTCGAGCGCAAAGCTAAGACTATGGACGGTAATAATGCCGCTGCTCACGTATCTTATGCGTTTACCGAAGTAGCAGGTATTTACCCGATTACCCCGTCAAGCCCTATGGCTGACTATGTTGACCAGTGGTCGGCACAGGGACTTAAAAACATTTTCGGAACCACAGTTAAGGTTGCCGAGATGCAGTCCGAGGCAGGCGCTGCCGGAACCGTTCACGGTTCTCTCGCTGCAGGCGCTCTCACTACGACTTACACCGCTTCACAGGGACTTCTTCTTATGATCCCGAATATGTATAAGATTGCCGGTGAGCTTCTTCCGTGCGTATTCCACGTATCGGCTCGCTGCGTTGCTTCTCATGCACTTAACATCTTCGGTGACCACTCGGACGTTTATGCTTGCCGTCAGACCGGCTTTGCAATGCTTGCCGAGACAAATCCGCAGGAGGTTATGGACTTGGGACCGGTAGCTCACCTTGCAGCTATTGAGGGCAGAGTTCCGTTCATCAACTTCTTCGACGGTTTCCGTACCTCTCACGAGATACAGAAAATCAATGTATGGGATTACAAAGACCTCAAGGATATGGTAGATATGGACGCTGTTAAGGCGTTCCGTGAGCGTGCTCTCAACCCCGAGCATCCGACAATGCGCGGTTCGCACGAAAACGGCGATATCTTCTTCCAGCACAGAGAGGCTTGCAATAAATATTATGACGCTGTTCCCGCTATCGTTGAAAAGTATATGGACAAGATCAACGAGAAGATCGGCACAGACTACAAGCTCTTTAACTACTACGGTGCTCCCGATGCAGAGAGAGTTATCGTAGCTATGGGCTCCGTTTGCGATGTTGCGGAAGAGGTTATCGATTACCTCACCGCAAAGGGCGAAAAAGTAGGTCTTGTCAAAGTTCGTCTTTACAGACCGTTCTCGGCTGCAAAATTTGTTGAGGCTATTCCGGCTACTGCTAAGAAAATCGCTGTTCTTGACAGAACCAAGGAGCCCGGTTCAATAGGCGAGCCGCTCTTCCTTGACACAATCGCAGCTCTTGACGAGATGGGCAGAACAGGTCTTAAGGTTTCCGGCGGCCGTTACGGTCTCGGTTCCAAGGATACTCCCCCCGCAAGCATTTTCGCTGTTTACGAGCATCTTAAAGAAGAGACTCCCGCACGTCAGTTCACAATCGGCATCAACGATGATGTTACTCACCTTTCACTTCCCGAAAAGCCGGCTCCCATTACCGCGGCAGAGGGTACTATCGAGTGCAAGTTCTGGGGTCTCGGCGGCGACGGTACAGTCGGTGCAAACAAAGACTCTATCAAGATCATCGGTGACCATACAGATAAGTATGTTCAGGCATATTTCCAGTATGACTCAAAGAAGACCGGCGGTGTTACAATTTCTCACCTTCGCTTCGGCGACAAGCCCATTAAGAGCTCATACTATATAAACAAGGCCGACTTCGTTGCCTGCCATAACCCCTCTTACATAGAGAAGGGCTTCAGAATGGTAGAGGACGTAAAGCCGGGCGGCGTATTCCTCATCAACTGCCAGTGGGATGAAAATGAGCTTTCTGAAAAGCTCAATGCAGAGACTAAGAGATACATCGCAAAGAACAACATTCAGCTCTACACCGTTAACGCTATCGACATAGCTGCTAAAATAGGTCTCGGTAAGCGTACCAACACCGTTTTGCAGTCTGCATTCTTCTCGCTTGCTAAGGTTCTTCCCGCTGAGGAAGCAATCGGCTACATGAAAGAAAAAGCTCAGAAGTTTATGAAGAAGGGCATTGAGATAGTTAAGATGAACGAGGCGGCTATCGACGCAGGTGCTTCCGCTTACGTTAAGATTGATGTTCCGGCTTCTTGGGCTGACGCAGAGGATGCACCCAAAGCTGTTACCGAGCACGGTCCGGCGAAGCTCGTCAAGATGGTTGACAGCGTCATGAAGCCCGTAGGCAATATGGACGGCGACCGTCTCCCCGTATCCGCATTCTCCGAGCACGTTGACGGCACCTTCGAGCAGGGCGCTTCGGCTTACGAAAAACGCGGCGTTGCCGTTATGGTTCCCGAGTGGGACGGTGCAACTTGTGCTCAGTGTAACAAGTGCTCTTATGTTTGCCCGCACGCTACAATCCGTCCGTATGCTCTTACCGCTGAGGAAGCAGCTAATGCTCCGGCAGTTGCAACAATAGTTGACAAGAAAGGTAAAGGCAAGGACGTTTACAAGTATACAATGGCTGTTTCTCCGCTCGACTGCATGGGCTGCGGCGTTTGCGTAGGCGTTTGCCCGACCAATTCTCTTAAGATGGTTGCACGTGAGACTCAGGATGCTAAGCAGGCTGCATTTGACTACATGGTTGAAAACGTTACGGTCAAAGAGGATCTTGCAAACAACACCGTTATGGGCAGTCAGTACAAGACTCCGCTTCTTGAATTCTCAGGTTCATGCGCAGGCTGCGCCGAGACTTCATATGCAAGACTCGTAACTCAGCTCTTCGGCGACAGAATGTATATTTCAAACGCTACCGGATGCTCCTCAATTTGGGGCGGCCCCGCAGGCACATCACCCTACACCGTTGATAAGAACGGTCACGGCCCCGCTTGGGCTAACTCCCTCTTTGAGGACAACGCAGAGCACGGCTACGGTATGTATCTCGGTCAGGAAGCCATTCGCAATCGTCTTGTAGAAGAGGTTGCCGCTATTAAGGATTCCGACAAGGCTTCCGAGGACGTAAAGGCTGCTTGCGACGAATATCTCGCTACTTTGGAAGACGGCGAAAAGAATTCCGCAGCAACAAAGAAGCTTGTTGACGCTCTTACCGCATTCGACTGCGACTGCGAGATGAGAAAAGACATTCTTGAGCACAAAGAATACCTTTCAAAGAAATCGGTTTGGGTATTCGGCGGCGACGGTTGGGCATACGACATCGGCTTCGGCGGTGTTGACCACGTACTCGCACAGAACAAGGATATCAACATTCTTGTATTTGATACCGAGGTTTACTCAAACACCGGCGGACAGGCTTCAAAGGCTTCCAACATCGGTCAGGTTGCACAGTTTGCTGCCGCAGGTAAGGAAACCGCTAAGAAGAGCCTTGCTGAGATAGCTATGAGCTACGGCTACATCTACGTAGCACAGGTAGCTATGGGTGCAGACCAGAATCAGACAATCAAAGCTCTTACAGAGGCTGAGGCTTATGACGGTCCGTCACTCGTTATCTGCTACGCTCCGTGCGAAATGCACTCCATCAAGGGCGGTATGACTCATTGCCAGGATGAAATGAAGAAGGCTGTTGACGCAGGCTACTGGAATATGTTCCGCTTCAACCCCGACCTCAAGAAAGCCGGCAAGAATCCGTTCACTCTTGATTCCAAGCCCGCTTCGGCAAGCTATCGTGACTTTATAATGAACGAGGCTCGTTATTCACGTCTTACACGTGAGTTCCCCGAGAGAGCAGAAGCGCTCTTTGAAAAGGCTGAGGAGACTGCTACAAACAGATATGCTCACCTTCTCAAGCTCAAGGAAATGTTTGAACCCGACAACAAGTAATTAAGGTTCTGACTTAAAACAAAACGGATACCGTATTAAATACGGTATCCGTTTTTTGTTGTAATTTTTAAAATTGAGCTTACCTTTTGTCGGTCAAGCCTAAAATATAATCGGTTGAGGTGGGCGAAACACTCACAACAAACACTCTTAAAATTACATATAAGTCAAGTGCCGATGACAAGGGAGCGCAATACTTCCCGGCTGCAAGCGAAAATAAAATAATCAAGAATAGCCGCCCGGGGGGAACGTGATGAGCTGTGAACGCTTGCGAACGTGTCCCGGGCTTGTGGCGGCGTTCTATGCGGTGTAGGGGTATGCCCCGGGGGGGGATTGACAAGGGGGGAAAACCGAGCAATGGAGTACGCTGAATATTCTCAAAAAATAAAAAGGCCCTATAAAAGATAATTTCTTATCCTGTAAGTGTTGATAATCCCACTCTACCGTGCTATACTTGTGTCACAAAATTGTATTTCTACTACTTCTACACGCTCGAGAAGCGGAATGTGAAGCTGTTGTCTACCGAGGAGCATTTCTCGGAGGGTGACGATTTCGCCAACATCTACCGATCTCTGCTGATGTTCGTTGCGGAACAGGAACGAAAGAACATTGCTCTGCGTACCGGGCGTGGGCGGTCTCTCAAGGCACAATGCGGAGGGTACTCCGGCGGAAACAAGCCATATGGTTATTACTGCGTAGACGGTATGCTCATGCAGAACCCGGAGGAACGCCCTATCGTGGAGACGGTATTCCGAGAGCATGACAAGAATCACACCTCTTTGCTGGACATTTGCGAGATTCTGTACGATGGTGGCTATCGTACCCGAAAAGGCAAAAGATTTCAGCCGTCCACCATTCGAGGAATTTTATCTAACCGCCCCTTCTATGAGGGCAAATACAAATATGGAGATATGGGCTGGGTACAAGGCGTACACTCCCCCATTCTCCCATTGGAGGTATAGAAATGAAGAAAATGCTATCTATTATGCTTGCCGGAGTGCTTATGCTGGCGGTCTCCGGGTGCAGCACGGATTCATCTGTTGCCACAGTTGAAACATCTGAAACATCTGAAACATCTGAAACATCTGAAACATCTGAACAACAGGTTATTTACGAAGATGAATATATCAAAGCAACCTATCAAGGAATCTCAAACTCGATTATGAGCGTGTCATTGGAAAATAAATCCAATGAGGAAATAACAATTCTACCGATGGATTCATCTGTTGATGGTGTGATGAAACAATTCACCAGTGGTGTTATCGCTACAATTCAACCCGGAAAAACCTTCAATCAAGGTTGGAATCTCGGCGCAATACCTAACAAAGAGATTGAATTTTCAATGTCCATCTGTGGAAAAGATATGTCAGAACTTGTTAGGACAGATTCTTTGAAAATTGAAGTGAAATAAATGTGGGTGCTGGCGATATTGATATTTCCCCTTGCGGTACTCTATGAGATTGTAAAAATGAATGGGCAGTCTCACCACTGAGGGAAACGAAAACGAAGAAAAAGATTTTAATGATGAGGGTGCGTTATCGCACAGAGATTTAATTCTCTGAACGGTGACGCACTCTTTTTTTGTTTGGAGGTATTTATGAAAGAGTTACTTGAAAAAATTCTCGGGCAAATCAAAAAGACCCCCTCCGGGGTCAGAGCCTATGAGGATTTATACCATATTTGTCTCGAGACACTGAAGACAGACATTCCCCTATCCGTGGAGTATCTGAAAAAGCTGTCGGACATTATCGAGAATCGGATTCCGCAGTCTGAAACAGACAAGGAGCTTCGTTCCCTGTTCATGCTTCACAAGAAGCACCGATTCTCTACACTCACCTGTCGAGCAATCAAGCTTACATTTGAAATAGAAAACATTTCATCAACCGACCAAATAGTAAGCGTTTACGATTTTAAATGTTATTCAGATGACGTTGCTTCATCTGCGTATTACTACGGCGACGACGGATTATCAACAACAACTCTTTCGGCCGGCAGAAAGGCTACCGGAAGTGTTTATTTTGAAGTTCCGCAGAACGCAAACTCGATAGATGTTGAATACGAAACGAACTATTGGAGCGGAAATAAAGCGATATTTGTTGTTAAATAAGGAATTTGCAATTTTGACTCCGAAGGAATAAACAAATAAATACAAACAAATCACCGTGGAAGAATATTCTTCCGCGGTGATTTATTTTCTGTTAAATATCTTTTCGGAAAGCTACAATTTTTTGGCTCTTTCCGATATTGTATCACACATTTCCTCTATATTATTTTCGGGCATTTCGGCAAGCATTGCGCACGCCGCCGAACGTATATCCGCTTCTTTCGGGAACACGGTGCAAAGGCACGAGCACAGCGTATTGTAATATCGTTCATACCGCTTTGCTACGTCCTCTCCGTCCTGTGTGAAACGAATTGCGCCGTATCTGTCTTTCTCTACAAGGCCGAGAGAGCAAAGTGATTTTGCCATTGTGTAAACGCTCGGCTTAGTAACGCCTATGGAGCGTGCAAGATCTGTACTGCGTACCCCGCGCGGTTCCATATTAAGCTCTCTCATTGCCAAAAGATATTTGATATTAGAGGCTGAAAGTGTAGACTTTTGGCTTACCAAAATTATACCTCCGAGTACAAAAGCGGGAGACGAAGCTTGTCATCCCCCGCTTTTTCAATGTCACTTCTTTTTGTGATTGTTACAATCGCAACTGCTGTACGGGCAAGTGGCGCATCCGCCGCTGCAGGAGGATTTAATTTTTTTACTTCTTCTGACCATACCTATAATTATGGCCGCAACTATCGCAACAAGTAAAAGCGTTATCAAAATCGTTGCGAGATTTTGTGAAAGCCACGAAAGCATTTCGCATTCCTCCTTAATACCGGTTAAAATTATTTAACTCTGACTTTTTCCGTAAGAACGGTGGATTCTTTGTACTTCTTGAAGAAGAGCATATAAACGATAAGTGCAAGAACAAGTATCGCAGCTATGAGTCCTACTACGTGAACATTGCCTGTGAAAGCAGAACCGAACTGATATACCATAAGCGATACCGCATAGGCAAACAATGTTTGATAGCCTATAGCGAACCAAGTCCATTTAGCGCTGTTCATTTCACGCTTGATAGCACCGATTGCCGCGAAGCAGGGAGCGCAAAGAAGGTTAAATACAAGGAACGAATAACCGCTGAGACCCGTGAACACCTTTGCGAGAGTAGCATATACATTGCCTTCTCCGCCGTAAAGAATACCCATAGTACCAACGATGTTTTCCTTTGCAACAAGACCTGTGATAGAAGCAACGGCAGCCTGCCATTCGCCCCAACCGAGAGGCTTGAATATCCAGCAAATCGCGCTGCCGATAGCAGCCAATATCGAACTGTCTATTTCGTCCTCCGAAAGCATACGGAACGAACCGTCTACTACGCCGAAGTAGGTTGTGAACCAAACAAATATTGTTGAAAGGAGAATGATTGTACCGGCCTTTTTAATGAAGGACCAACCGCGCTCCCACATTGAACGGAGTACGTTTTTAAGAGTGGGCCAGTGGTAAGCGGGAAGCTCCATAACGAAGGGAGCGGGATCGCCGGCAAACATCTTTGTCTTTTTAAGCATAATGCCCGAGACTATGATTGCCGCCATGCCTACGAAATATGCGGATGTTGCAACCCAAGCCGAGCCGCCGAAGATAGCACCTGCGATCATTGCTATGAACGGAACCTTAGCTCCGCAGGGGATAAAGGTTGTCGTCATAATCGTCATACGACGGTCTCGTTCGTTTTCAATCGTTCTCGAAGCCATAATACCGGGAACACCGCAACCTGTGCCTATAAGCATAGGTATGAACGATTTACCGGAAAGACCGAATTTACGGAATATACGGTCAAGCACAAATGCTATACGTGCCATATAACCGCAAGCCTCAAGGATAGCAAGCAGGAGGAACAAAACGAGCATCTGAGGAACAAATCCGAGAACCGCGCCGACACCGGCTACAATACCATCAAGAATAAGACCGCTGAGCCAATCTGCGGCACCTGCTTTATCAAGTCCGTTTCCAATAAGCACCGGAATACCCGGAACCCATACGCCGTACGATGAAGTATCGGGAGCACCAAATGACTCTTTATAATCCGTGTCGAGATAATTGTCAACAGCGGTCTTAAGATCGGCTTTTGTTGCGCCCGGATGCTCGGTAACTTCGAGCGTCTCTTCGTCTTCGGTCTCGTAAGTTACGTTTGCGTTATCGGGAGTCTCTGCAACGAGAGAAGCGAGAGCGTCCTTTGCGGCAGATTCATTATATTCATCGGCGCCGATGTCAACAGTGTCTTTCATTTCATCTGTGCCGTACTCGGCTATGAATGCGTCGATTATCTGATCGCTGTCGCCGTAGTTTTCGGCAGCCTTTTCATATTTTGCGGAGCCTATTCCGAAGAGATGCCAGCCGTCGCCGAACACGCCGTCATTCATCCAGTCGGTAGCTGCGGAGCCTACGGTTACCATTGAGAGATAATAAACGAGGAACATTATTACCGCAAATATCGGAAGACCAAGCCAGCGGTTTGTAACTACGCGGTCGATTTTATCCGAAGCGGAAAGCTTGCCGGCCGATTTTTTCTTATAGCTCGCCTTGAGAATGGAAGCTATATAAATATAACGCTCGTTTGTGATGATACTCTCCGAGTCATCGTCGAGCTCTTTCTCGGCCGCTTTTATATCGTCCTCAATATGAGCGAGAACCTTCTGGTCGAGATTTAACTGCTTTAAGACCTCGTCATCGCGCTCGAATATTTTGATAGCGTACCATCTCTGCTGCTCCTCGGGCATATTGTGAACGGCAGCCTCTTCGATATGAGCTATCGCGTGCTCAACAACACCCGAAAAAGTATGCATGGGTACAGTCTTGGAATTCTTGGCAGCGTCGATTGCAGCCTCTGCCGCCTCCATAACTCCGTCGCCTTTAAGAGCCGATATTTCAACAACCTTGCAGCCGAGCTCTCTTGAAAGCTCCGGAACATTTATCTTATCGCCGTTTTTCTTAACAACGTCCATCATATTGATGGCGATAACTACCGGAATACCGAGCTCTGTGAGCTGAGTGGTCAAGTAAAGGTTTCTCTCAAGGTTGGTACCGTCTACGATATTGAGTATCGCGTCGGGTCTTTCACCGATAAGATAGTTTCTTGCGACGACTTCTTCCAAGGTGTAGGGAGACAGTGAATATATACCGGGCAAGTCGGTTACTGTTATGCCGTCGTGCTTTTTAAGCTTACCTTCTTTTTTTTCAACGGTAACGCCCGGCCAGTTACCTACGAACTGATTGGAGCCGGTAAGTGCGTTGAACAGCGTTGTTTTACCGCTGTTAGGATTTCCCGCAAGGGCAATTCGCAAATCCATTAGTATGTTCCTTTCTTTCATGATTAGCATTTGCTAACCAACTGTTCTGAAAAAACGGGAGAAATGTTCTCCCTTTTATTCTGCTTCGATTTCAATCATTTCGGCATCCGCCTTACGAATCGAAAGCTCGTAATTGCGAACCGTAACTTCAACCGGATCACCGAGCGGTGCAACCTTACGGATATAAACCTCGGTTCCCCTTGTAAGGCCCATATCCATAAGTCTGCGTTTAACGGCGCCCTCACCGTGAAGCTTAACAACCTTAACGGTTTGACCGACTTTTGCATTACGCAAAGTTTCCATAGTTCTTCCTCCTTCTGCCATATTGAATATGATACGAAACAAAAAATCAAACCATGATTTTTTGTGCCATTTCCCTGCTTACTGCAACTCTTGTCTCCTTGACATTAACAATTACATTGCCTGCCATGGAGGTTATCAGCGTAGCCTCGCCGCCTACCACAAAGCCGAGATTTTCAAGGTGTTTTTTCACCTCGGGACTGCCTCCGATATGCTTTATAATATTTTTCTCGCCGATATTGGCAAGTGTTAAAGGCATCATTTAACATCCCTCATCACTGCATAAAATTAAGTTAGTTAAAACTAACCGAATGCTTTTTAATTTGGTTAGCTCTCGCTAACCGTATAAATATTAGCACCGGCTAACTAAAAAGTCAATGCTTTTTTCGGAAAAATCAACCATATATTTTAATTTCGGCAAAACGCAATACGAGTTAGAGTGTGCTAACTATATTGCTGTGCAAATTCGACAAAAACAAAGCTTGTACGCAAAGCTCTGCCATATGCAGAAATTCGGTATGAAGAAAGCCGAAAAAAAGGGAATGCAAAAACAAAAGCTTTTACATTCCCTTTGCCGTATTTTTCGATAAACGAAGTATGTATATGCCTTATCAGTTGTTGATAAGCTTGTCTTCGTTGTTCCAGGTGTAGAGCTTTCTTACCTCTGCGCCTACTTTTTCCGACGGATGCTCCGCAGCGAGCTTTCTCATAGCCTTGAAGTGAACCTGACGGCCTGCCGGTGACATATCGAGGAGGAATTCCTTGGCAAAAGAACCGTCCTGAATATCGGAAAGGATCTTCTTCATAGCCTTTTTGGTGTCTTCGGTAACAATCTTGGGTCCGGTGATGTAATCGCCGTACTCAGCGGTGTTGGAGATTGAATATCTCATACCTGCAAAACCGCTCTGATAAATAAGGTCAACTATGAGCTTCATCTCATGGATGCACTCGAAGTAAGCGTTTCTCGGGTCATAGCCTGCCTCACAAAGAGTCTCGAAGCCTGCCTGCATAAGAGCGCAAACGCCGCCGCAAAGGACAGCCTGCTCACCGAAGAGGTCGGTTTCGGTCTCGGTGCGGAACGTGGTCTCAAGAAGGCCTGCTCTTGCGCCGCCTATTGCAAGACCGTAAGCAAGTGCCATATCAAGAGCCTTGCCGGTGTAATCCTGCTCAACAGCTACAAGGCACGGAGTACCCTTGCCTGCCTGATATTCGCTTCTGACGGTGTGACCGGGAGCTTTGGGAGCTATCATTGTAACATCGACAAACTTCGGCGGCTTGATGCATCCGAAATGAATGTTGAAGCCGTGAGCGAACATAAGCATATCGCCCTCTTTAAGGTTGGGCTCGATATCCTTCTTATACATATCTGCCTGAAGCTCATCGTTAATAAGGATCATAATAATGTCGGCTTTTTTTGCAGCCTCGGCAGCGGTATAAACCTCAAAGCCCTGCTGCTCTGCCTTAGCCCATGATTTACTGCCCTCATAAAGGCCGATGATAACATTGCAGCCCGACTCCTTTGCGTTAAGAGCGTGAGCGTGACCCTGGCTGCCGTAGCCGATTACGGCGATGGTCTTACCGTCGAGTAAGGACAGGTTACAGTCTTTCTCATAAAACATTCTTGCTTCTGCCATAATTTTTCCTCCTGAACATTAACAAATATTTATATTTTAGTTGTACGACATCTGTAAGTCGTTGTCATACAACCATTATAACGCGAAAACAACGGTTGTCAATACTTTTTTTCATTTTCTTCCAGAGATATTTGCTCCGTGAGCAACGCATGGTGCAAATGTATGGTAACTGCGCTTTTAAGAGCCACCGCGTCACGCTTTTCAAGAAAATCCATTATAAGTATATGATCTTTGTACGCCTGTTCGGCTATCATATCAAGATTGAAGTTGAGGGCAAAGGTTTGCTCTATGGTCTCGGTAAGTATTGGCATAAACCGACTTAAAAAGTCATTATGCGACGCCTTTAATATTGCGCCGTGAAAAGCCGCCTCGGAGTCTATTCTTCGCTTGCCCTGCGGGTCGCGCAAAAGCTCGCGTTGGCAAATGTCACCGAGACGCAGTATCTCCTTTATCTCGTCCTCGGTAGCTCTGCGGCTGGCAAGAGCCGCCGCCTCCGGTTCAAAAATCATACGCGTCTCATACAGGTCTCTCAGCGTTATTTTGAGCTTTGAAAACTCCTGAAAGTCTATGCTTCCTTCGGCATATTGATTGAGCGGCTGTGCCACAGTACCGAGCCCGCGCCTGACTTCAAGCAACCCGTCGGACGCAAGTATGCGTATTGCCTCACGCAGGGTTGTACGGCTTATGCCGAGCTTTGCGGAAAGCTCGTTTTCGTTGGGGAGCTTTTCACCGTATTTGTAGATATGCTCCTTAAGTATCATCTTTTGCAGCGTTTCGGCAGTTCTCTGCGACAGGTTTTCTTTTTGCATAACGGTCCCCGATCTCCTGTTGGAAATTTACATTTTAATACTACAACATCCGCGAAAAAAAAGCAACCGAATTTACTTAGCACTTGAAAACAGTTCTAAAAGACGATATAATTTTATCAGATTTATTTCTTCGGAGGAAAAATTATGGATTTACGAAGCAAAAATGTAACACAGGGTGTAGAGCGTGCTCCGAACAGAAGCCTTTTCTACGCCATGGGATATACAAAGGAAGAGCTTGAAAGACCGCTCATCGGCGTTGTTTCGGCACACAGCGAAATAGTTCCGGGTCATTTTCACCTTGACAAGCTTACAGAAGCAGTTAAAGCCGGCGTGAGAATGGCAGGCGGCACACCCGTTATGATTCCGTCAATCGGCGTATGCGACGGTATAGCGATGGGTCATATCGGTATGAAATACTCTCTGCCGTCACGCGAGCTTATCGCCGACAGCGTTGAAACCATGGCTATGGCTCACGGCTTCGACGGTCTTGTCTTGGTTCCGAACTGCGACAAAATAGTCCCCGGAATGCTTCTCGGCGCACTCAGGATAAACATCCCCACGGTAGTCTGCTCCGGCGGACCTATGATGTCGGGTCTTGTTGACGGCGTTGAAACCTCGCTCTCTAAGATGTTCGAGGCTGTCGGCGCGTGCAAAGCAGGCATTATAGACGAAGAAAAACTCTGTGAATTTGAAAATAACACATGCCCCGGCTGCGGCTCATGCTCCGGAATGTATACCGCAAACAGTATGAACTGCCTTTGCGAATCACTCGGAATCGCGCTTCCCGGAAACGGCACCATACCCGCCGTTCACGCAGGCCGCACACAGCTTGCAAAGCACGCCGGAATGGCGATTATGGAGCTTGTGAAAAAAGACATTAAAGCCCGCGATATTATAAATGAAAAGGCGCTCCGCAACGCGCTCGCCTGCGATATGGCTCTCGGCTGCTCCTCAAACAGCGTTTTGCATCTGCTTGCAATCGCAAAAGAGGCAGGCTGTCCCATGGACCTCAAGGTATTTAACGAAATGAGCGCAAAGGTGCCGAATTTATGTCACTTGGCACCCGCAGGCCCCACACATATGCACGACCTCAACAACGCAGGCGGCGTAAGAGCGGTTCAGGCGGAGCTTGCTAAGAAAGGACTGCTTGACCTCTCGCTTATGACCGTTACCGGAAAAACCGTAGGTGAAAACATAGAGGGAGCATACATAAAGGACACAAACGCGATACGTCCGATAGACAATCCCTATTCAAAAACCGGCGGCATAGCGATTCTTTGGGGCAATATAGCAAAGGACGGCTGTGTCGTAAAACGCAGTGCGGTAGCACCCGAAATGCTCGTTCACACAGGCCCGGCGCGTGTATTTGACAGCGAGGATACAGCAATTAAAGCAATTTACAACGGCGAAATCAAGGACGGAGATGTTGTTGTAATCCGTTACGAAGGACCCGTAGGCGGCCCAGGTATGCGAGAGATGCTCAATCCCACCTCGGCACTTGCCGGTATGAAGCTTGACAAAACGGTTGCCCTTATCACGGACGGAAGATTCAGCGGAGCTTCAAGGGGTGCTTCGATAGGCCACGTTGCTCCCGAAGCAGCCGCAGGCGGTGAAATCGGCCTTGTAGAAGAGGGCGACATCATTGACATTGACATTCCTGCCGCAAAGGTAAATGTCAGAGTATCCGACGAGGAGCTTGCAGAGCGTAAAAAGCACTATGTTCCTCATGAGCCTAACGTCAAAACAGGCTGGCTCGCAAGATACGCGTCGCTTGTTTCCTCCGCCAAGGACGGCGCCGTTATGAAATTCTAAGCAAACAAAACAAAGCTCCGCCAAAGAAAATTCTCTGTGCGGAGCTTTTATTGTATAAACAAAAAGAGTCAATAGTCAAGAGACTACTGACTCTTTTATTTATACGGACACTTTAACTATTTGTCGCAATCCTCAATAATCATATCATCTATCGTTTTGCCTGCCGGTATAAGAGGAAGCACCTTTTCGTCTTTGGGTATAGCGCAGTCAATCCAAACGGGGCACTTATCCTCCTTAAGTGCCTTTTGGAATACGTCGTTAAACTCGGCTAAAGTATGCGCTCTGTAACCCTTTCCGCCGAAGCCCTCTATTACCTTAACATAATCGGTTTTGCGGTGCGGATCGGTCTGCGAATAGCGTTTGCCGTAGAATGCGGTCTGCCACTGACGAACCATACCGAGAACCTCGTTGTCAAAAATCACGGTTATTATCGGCAAATTATAGCTGACTGCGGTGCACGCCTCATTCATATTCATATGGAAAGAGCCGTCGCCCGTGATATGTATAACTCTCCTATCGGGGAACGCAACCTTAGCGCCTATTGCCGCTCCGTAGCCGTAGCCCATAGTGCCGAGACCGCCGCTCGTCAAAAACGAACGCGGATCGGTATGCTCCAAATACTGAGCCGCCCACATCTGGTGCTGGCCGACATCGGTAACATAAACAGTATCCTTCGGTACATTTTCGCAAATCGCCCTTATAAGCTGATGCGGTGTAATAAATTTGTCGGAATCTACCGGATGATAATCGCTGTTTTTGTATTCGTCAAGGGTTTTAAGCCAATCGGTCCGGTCGCTTTGCTTTACGTAATGTAAAAGGTCCATAACGATAGTCTTAACATCGCCCACCAAAGCGTGATCGACTTTAACGTTTTTATCAATCTCACTCAAGTCAATATCAATCTGTATTACCTTTGCTTTATGAGCAAAACGATTTGTATTGAGAGCGACTCTGTCGGAAAATCTCGTGCCTATCGCAACAAGCACGTCTGCTTCGTCAATAGCTTTATTGGTAACAAAGCTGCCGTGCATACCGACAAGGCCGTAATTCAGTTTTTCGCTGTAGCCGAGAACTCCCGCCGCCATAAGCGTATGACAGCACGGCGCGCCCGTTTTGTTTACGAGCATACGCACAAGGTCCGAGGCCTCCGACGACACCACGCCGCCGCCTATTTCTATAACCGGTCTTTTTGCCTTGTTTATAAGGGCCGCAGCCTTTTTGACCTCGTCCTCATTTATTACGGTATTGTCAATTATAACCTCGGGAGCAGCTTTTCGTATTCGGTAATCGCCGCCGTAACGTCCTTGGGTATATCAACAAGTACGGGACCTTTCCTTCCGGAATTTGCTATTTTAAAAGCCTCTCTGAGCGTCGGAGCAAGTTCCTTTATGTCGCTGACAAAAAAATTATGCTTTGTAATAGGCATTGTAATGCCTGTAATGTATACTTCTTGGAAAGCGTCCTTACCTATATAAGATGTTCCGACGTTGCCTGTTATGGCTACCATAGGTATGCTGTCCATATATGCCGTGGCAATTCCCGTAACAAGGTTTGTGGCGCCGGGACCGCTTGTCGCAATTACAACCCCCGTTTTGCCGGTTGCCCTTGCATAGCCGTCAGCAGCATGGGACGCGCCCTGCTCGTGAGCTGTCAGGATATGATGAATTTTATCTCTGTATTTATAAAGTGCATCATAGATATTGAGTACCGCTCCGCCGGGATAGCCGAAAATTGTGTCTACCCCCTGCTCTATAAGCACCTCAGCGATTATATCCGATCCGTTAAGCTTCATCTTTTTCTCCTGCCGATAAATAGATTTAAAATATATTTTATATCCGTTGTCGATAAATGTCAATAAAAAGACTGTATATATCGCCGTTTCGCGCACAAAACAGTCTTACAGCCGCTTTGATTTGCAGCTATACGACAAGGCTGCCGAGAACTTCGCCTACCTTACCGTGAATAACAAGAGAAAACTCGTCATCTCCTACATTTGCATCGCGGTTTATGAGTACCGAATTCCTACCGCGAAAATATCTTATAAGCCCTGCCGCAGGATAAACGGTAAGCGACGTTCCGGCAACAATTAGCATATCGGCGTTCATAATATGCCTTACGGCACCGTTAACCGTGCTTTCGTTGAGCGGCTCCTCATAAAGCACAACATCGGGCTTTATGATGCCTCCGCAGGTGCAATGGGGAACACCTTTACACGACAGCATATCTGTAAAGGCGTAAGCCTTACCGCATTTCATACAATGATTATAATAAACGCTGCCATGCAGGTTATAAACATTTTTGCTTCCGGCTTTTTCGTGAAGTCCGTCTATATTTTGCGTTATTACCGCTTTTAATTTACCTTTTTGCTCCATCTCGGCAAGCTTCAGATGCGCGATATTCGGTTTTACATCGGGATTTAACAGCTTATCTCTGTAAAACCTGTAAAACTCCTCGGGATGAGACATAAAATACGAGTGACTGAGGATAACCTCGGGCGGCACGCTGTAATGCATATTGTAAAGCCCGTCGGCCGAGCGGAAATCAGGTATTCCGCTCTCGGTAGAGACGCCCGCTCCGCCGAAAAACACCACGTAGTCGCTCTCGTCATACATTTTTTGAAGTTTTTCCGTATTCGTCATTTTTCCGCTCCTTTGCCGTATTTCCTTTTTTATTGTATTATATTAACTTTTCAAGTAATTTTCAATGAATTTTGCCTTGTAAGACGCACTATATTTCACCGTTTTTTAAAACATTGATTTTATATTCAAAAAAGTGCTTAAAAGGGTTGACAAACAGCCGAAATGAGCCGATAATAATAAGGCTTAAAGCAAATAAATAAATATCGGTAGGTAAGGCTCCCACAGGGATACGGGCTGCTGCCGCGAAAAGTGGAGACACTGTAAGCAGGTCAACAGGCCACATCGAAAAGTAAGGTGTGTTCTAACGCAGTTTCATCGCCCTCTGAAGCTAAAGCTTGAACGAAATATTTTTATCAATTCCGCTCATATCACCTATCGATATGAGCGTTTTATATTGTGAGGTGAAAAATAATGGACGCAGGAAGCGCAAAAAGTGCAAAGCCCAAGCCGCGATCTATCGGCTGCGTGAATAGCATAACGCCTTTGGCGTTCATTGTTTTATTCACATAAGAGCTTTGCGCTTTGTTTCCTATGATAAGACAAAAACGTAAAAGGAGGAAGCAAGGTGTACGATAAGGTCCTTGAATTATTAAAAGAAAAAAATTATTCCGAGCTCAAAAAGCTCCTCTCCGATATGAACGAGGCGGATATCGCATCAATACTCACCGACGTACCGGAGGAAACGCTGCCGCTTTTATACCGTATATTACCGAAGGAGCTTGCGGCAGACGTGTTTGTAAATATGGATTCGGACGCGCAGGAGATACTCATAAGAGCCTTCAGCGATACCGAGCTTAAAGAGGTTCTCGACGAGCTGTATGTAGACGATGCCGTTGACATCATTGAAGAAATGCCTGCAACGGTGGTCAAGAGAATACTGCAGCACACCGATCCGAATATCCGTAAAAGCATAAATGAAATACTCAAATATCCGGAGGACTCTGCCGGCAGCATAATGACTATTGAGTATGTTGACCTCAAAACATACATGACGGTTGACGACGCTTTTACGAGAATCAGGCGCACAGGCGTAGACAAGGAAACCATTTATAACTGCTATGTAACCGATGAAAACCGCAAACTGCTCGGCGTTGTAACCGCAAAGAAGCTGCTGCTTTCCGAAAAGAGTGAAAAAATAGCGGATATAATGGAAACAAACATTATATCCACAAACACATTAGCGGACCAGGAAATAGTTGCCGAAAAGTTCCGTAAATATGACCTTTTGGCAATGCCGGTTGTCGATCAGGAAAACCGTCTCGTAGGTATAATCACCATCGACGACGCCATGGACGTTCTTCAGGACGAGAACACAGAGGATATTGAAAAGATGGCGGCTATAACCCCCACGGACAAGCCGTATCTTAAAATGAACGTCTTTGAGATTTGGAAAAAGCGTTTCCCGTGGCTCTTGCTTTTGATGGTATCCGCAACCTTCACCGGAAAAATAATAACGCATTTCGAGGACTCGCTTCAGTCCTGCGTCATACTCACGGCGTTTATCCCGATGCTTATGGATACAGGCGGAAACGGCGGAAGTCAGGCGTCGGTAACGATAATCCGCGGACTCTCGCTCGGCGACATTGAATTCAAAGATATTTTCAAGGTTATCTGGAAGGAATTTCGCGTATCGATACTCTGCGGTCTTACACTTGCCACTGCCAATTTCATAAAGATGATGATTATAGACAGAGTAACGGTGCTTGTAGCCCTCACGGTTTGCTTAACGCTTATATTTACAATAATGCTCGCAAAATTCGTAGGCTGCACACTACCTATACTCGCTAAAAAAATAGGCTTTGACCCGGCGGTAATGGCAAGTCCGTTTATAACCACAATAGTTGACGCCCTGTCGCTTCTCATCTACTTCAACGTGGCGGAAGCGGTGCTGAAGCTATAAAAAAAGGAACAAACAAAAGGCTGCAATGCAGCCTTTTTTATTTGCTTGATTTTAGATTCAGTGCTCTATCCAATCTCTGGAGCGCTCTACGGCTCTGAGCCATCCGTGATAAATCTCGTCACGTTTTACAAGCGGCATCTGAGGCTCAAATATTTTGTCTACCTCTCTTATGTTCTCAATTTCGTCGAGATCCTTCCAAAAGCCTACCGCGAGTCCGGCGAGATATGCCGCTCCGAGAGCCGTAGTCTCAACGACCTTAGGCCTGTTGACCTTTGTTCTTATCAGGTTTGCCTGTATCTGCATCATTATATTGCTGACAGACGCGCCGCCGTCAACGCGAAGCTCGGACAGCTTAATTCCCGAATCCGCCTTCATGGCTTCGAGCAGGTCTGTCATCTGAAAAGCTATTGCCTCAAGAACGCTTCTTGCAATATGCTCCGCCTTAACGCCTCTTGTAAGTCCCACAATCGTGCCGCGCGCATACATATCCCAATACGGAGCGCCGAGTCCCGTAAACGCAGGAACAAAATAAATGCCGTTTGCATCGTCAACACTCTCCGCAAGCTCATCGCAACGGCGTGCCGAGTCAATGAGACGCAAATCGTCTCTCAGCCATTTAATAACCGAGCCCGCATTAAATGCCGAGCCTTCAATCGCATAATTGACCTTACCGTCAAGGCCCCACGCCACGCCGGTTACGAGGTTGTTTTTGGACTTCACCCTGTTTTCGCCCGTATTCATAAGCAAAAAGCAGCCTGTGCCGTATGTATTTTTTGCCTGACCTGTCTTAAAGCAGCCCTGGCCGAACAGAGCGGCAGGCTGATCGCCTATTGCGCCGGAAATCGGAGTTCCGACTATATCCTCAAAGCCGAGAAGCCCGGGAGCTACCGTTCCGTACACCTCGCTCGACGGCTTAACCTCCGGCAAAATTGACATCGGAATGTCAAGCTTTTCGCAGAGATAAGGGTCCCACTCAAGCTTATCAACGTCAAAAAGCATTGTTCTTGACGCATTGGAATAGTCCGTAACATGAACCTGACCTCCGGTCAGATTCCATATAAGCCACGTCTCTACGGTTCCGAAAAGCAACTGCCCGGCATCGGCAAGGATTCTTGCTCCGGGGACGTTTTCCAGCACCCATTTGATTTTGGTGGCAGAGAAATAAGCGTCCACAACAAGCCCTGTATGCTCCTTTATGTAGTCACAAAGCTCCTTGTCTTTTTTTATTTCCTCGCACATCTCCGCCGTCCTGCGGCACTGCCATACTATCGCATTGTAAATCGGCTTGCCCGTACCCTTATCCCAAAGAATGGTGGTTTCGCGCTGATTTGTAATTCCTATCGCGGCTATATCCGATGAAATCACCTTCTTTTGAGTTATTACATCGGTAACCGCCTGGAACTGCGAATACAGTATCTCCATCGGGTTGTGCTCCACCCAGCCCGGGTGAGGATAGATTTGATTGAATTCATACTGCGCCTTGGTTACAATATTGCCGTGCTTATCAAAAAGAATGGCACGCGAGCTTGTCGTACCCTGATCAAGCGCAAGTACATAGTTTCCCATTTTATACACCTCTGCAATTCTCCGTGAAACCGCACGGAGTTTTTTATTATTTTAACGGTTTTCCTTTTTGGCAAGAGACCTTGATTTTTCATCCTCCGCAAGGTCATACAGCCTATGGAAATTAACGGTCTTGTTTCTCCACGCAACACCGTATGCCGCTTTTCTGAGCTTACTCGGATTTGCTTGCTTTAACGTAGCATAGCGAACCTCATATATATTCAAAAGGTCATAGTATTCCGGCAGGCTGTTCAAAAATCTCTCATAGCTTCTGTCGTCCTTATCCGACCACGCAGTCTCGGCTATCGCCGCAATACGTGGGAACACCATAAAATCAAGCGATTTTATACTGCTTATGTGCTCTGTCCAAATAACCGCTTCTGTCCCCAGAAGCTCGCCGTAAACAGGCTCCGGGGCATATTCATACGTCTTTTTGAGATTTATCATACTGTACGGCAAATTAAGATAATAATGCGGCGAGGACGAATTTATAAAAGCTCTGCCCATTTTGCCTTCTCGACTTACGACTTTGCCGTTCATATCTTTATCGCAAACCTGCCAAATTATATTTTTATCAAGCGGTTTTTCTTTGTCGCTCCCGTCGCAGCTGCGTATTATCGCCTTTCCGCCGTTTTTCTCAATATGAGACGCTATCTTGTTCATAAACCAAGTGTATAGCTCTTGCTCGTCTTTGAGAGACTCGTCCTTTATGCGCTTTTGGCAGTGCGGACATATGCTCCATCTCATTTTCACGGCGTCATCGCCGCCTATATGAATAATCTTATCGGGGAAGAGCTGCATTATCTCATCCGTAACTTCGTATACGAATTTAAGCGTGCTGTCCTTACCGGCGCACAAAATGTCGTGCTTAACGCCCCAGCTCGACGCCACATTCCGCTTTTGCCCGAAGCAGGAGAGTTCCGGGTACGAAGCTATTGCCGCCACCGTATGCCCCGGCACGTCAAATTCCGGAATAACCTTTATAAAGCGCTTGCGGCAATACTCTACAATATCGCGTATCTGCTCCTTGGTATAATATCTTTTGCCGTCATTTGTTTTTCTGTCGCGACGGCGGCGGTGCGAGCCCTTTTGCGTAAGCATCGGATATTTATCGATTTCAATGCGCCAGCCCTGGTCATCGGTAAGATGCCAATGAAAAACATTCAGCTTGTGAAGTGCCATAAGGTCTATAAGACGTTTTATCTCGCTTGTCCGCCAAAAACGGCGACTCGAGTCAAGCATAAAGCCCCTGTAAGGATAGAGAGGCTTATCCTCTATATACATATCGGGAACGGTGCCATCGCCCTGCAAAAGCAGCTGCTTTAGGGTTTGCAAGCCGTAAAAAATACCGCACTCGTTTTTTCCGTAAATATATATGCGCCCGTCGCGCGAAATAAGCGTATATCCCTCTTCGCCCGCAACCTCGCTGCTTTTAACAAGCTTTATCGAGACATCGTCCGAAATCTCACGGTGAATACGTATGTCAAACTGCTTTTTGACAAAATCGCGAAATTCCGTGGTAAAATCCGTTTTGGTTACGGTAGTATCCGGCGAGAGCGAAAATGACGGTTTCCCCTTTGATATTATTATTTGATTCGGTTGAGGGATTATATTAAACACAATTATCCTCCGGAAAAGATTTGATTTTGCACCGTCAGGTACAAAAAGCAAGAAAAAAGTGCTTTTCGGGCAGCGCACGAAGCATGCCGCTTCATCTTATACATTATATCAAAAAAGCGTGATAATAACAATACCGTTTTTCGTAATTTTGTATAAATAACAGCGAATATCGCTTCAATCAGCCGCTTTCTGTCGTGATAATCGATAAAACAACGATAAAAGGGTTAATAAAATGCTTTTTGTATTTTTTGCATTTAATATTGAAAAGGTCGAGAAATTCTATATAATATATAAAGACAGTATCCATGATTTAAGACGGCAATACCGCACAACGAAAGGCTGATACAATGAATATTTACGAAGCAATATCCTCACTCGTTTTTTTACGGAGAAAAAGAGGGACTTATAGAAAAAGAAGATGAAATTTACACGAGAAACCGGATAATGACCGTACTCTCTCTTGACTCATTTGAGGACGCGGAGCCGAAAAAGGACGCCGAGCTTGAAGACATACTCTCGGTAATATTACAATACGCCGAAGAAAACGGGCTTTGCGAAAGCTCGGTAGTTTACCGCGACCTGTTTGATACAAAAGTGATGGGCACGCTTGTTGCAAGGCCGTCCGATATAATCGCCGAATTCCGTAAAAAATACAGCGTATCTCCCGAAGAAGCCACATCATATTATTATCATCTGAGCAGAAAATCGAATTACATAAGAGAATACCGTATTAAAAACGATATTAAATGGATAACAAAGACGGATTACGGTGACATAGATATTACAATAAATCTGTCTAAGCCCGAAAAAGACCCCAAAGCCATAGCCGCGGCTCTCAAATGCAGACAAAGCTCATACCCGAAATGTCAGCTTTGCAAGGAAAATGAGGGATACGCCGGCAGAGTCAACCACCCGGCGCGCGAAAACCATCGTATTATCCCGGTTACAATGGGCGGCTCGCAGTGGTATTTTCAATATTCTCCGTATGTTTATTATAATGAGCATTGTATAGTATTTAACGGAGAGCACACGCCGATGAAAATCGACGAAGGCGCTTTTTTAAAGCTTTTTGATTTTGTAAAGCAGTTTCCGCATTATTTTGTCGGCTCAAACGCCGATTTACCGATAGTTGGCGGCTCAATACTTACACACGAGCATTTTCAGGGCGGCAACTATACCTTTGCCATGGCAAAGGCACCTATCGAAACAGAGCTTTCCTTTGCCGGATACGAGGATGTTTCGGCAGGCATTGTAAAATGGCCTATGTCGGTAATTCGTCTGTCGGGTAAGGACCCCGAGAGAATATGCAGCCTCGGCGGAAGAATACTTGCGGCTTGGAGAAATTACACCGACGAGGACGCATTCATTTTTGCAACCACCGACGGTGTTCCCCACAACACAATAACGCCGATTGCACGCAAGCGCGGCGAAAACTTCGAGCTTGACCTTGTTTTACGCAATAACATAACCACAAAGCAGTATCCTGACGGCGTTTATCATCCGCACCCCGAATATCACCATATAAAGAAAGAAAACATCGGTCTTATCGAAGTTATGGGACTTGCCGTTTTGCCTGCAAGGCTTAAAACCGAAATGGAGCTTTTAAAGGAGGCCATGCTTTCTGGCACGGATATAGAGAAGGACGAGAGAATAGCCAAGCATAAGGCGTGGGCCGAAGCGATAAAGAACAAATATGACATAACAGAGGAAAACTGCGATGACATATTAAAGCACGAAATAGGCGTTGTCTTTGCGGCCATTCTCGAGCAATGCGGCGTTTTTGCCCGAACCGAAAAGGGAAAAGAGCAATTTTTGAAGTTTGCGGATTCCGTAAAATAAACTTTTTAAAACTTTCAAAATTCTTGTTGACAATCCGGCAATTCGGTGGTATTATACAAACATTCTAATTCCTACGGGTTTAGTATAGATTGTTCGAGAAAGGAAATCGGTATGAAGTTTTTGACCGGCGACATTATGATAATGCAAGAGATGCGCATGTGCTCCATGTGCTTCATGCGTTATGCCCGAAACGGTCATTCACTTTTCTGTAAAGCCTGATTTTTTATCATTGCGTTAAGGCAGCGGAAGGTAATGACCTCCGCTGTTTTTTTATTTCAACGAGAGGAGCTTTATTATGAGTCTTTGCAGAGGCTTTAATATATTAAGAGACGATCGAATGTGCTTTGGGAAAATCATCTGTCAAACACAGATTTTAATCACGCATCATTTCTAAATAAATATAATTTTCAATAAAAAGGAGATAAATCCATGAAAAAGTCAATAAAAAAATCTTTGGCATTAGTTCTTGCGCTTGCAGTTCTCACCGCAATCGCTCTCACAGGCTGCGGCAATTCAAAAAGCTCTAAAATACAGATAGCCGTTCCCAACGACACAACAAACGAAGCACGCGCGCTTCTGCTTCTCCAGGAAAACGGCGTTATAAAGCTCAGAGACGGCGCAGGCATTACAGCCACTAAAAACGATATTGTTGAAAATCCGCACAACGTTGAAATAGTAGAGGCCGAAGCAGCTCAGATACCCAACGTATTAAAGGATGTTGACTACGCCGTAATCAACTCAAACTACGCTATAAACGCAGGTCTCAACCCCGTATCGGATTCGCTTCTTATAGAGGGCTCCTCCTCGGCTTACGGCAATATTCTCGTAACTAAGCAGGGAAATGAAAATTCGCCTAAAATTCTCGCTCTTGCAGCAGCCTTAAAGAGCAAGCAGGTTGCGGACTTTATAAGCGACAAATACAACGGCTCGGTCATCAGCGTTGTTGAAAATCCCGGTGACGGATACGACCCGAACGTTGACTATGACGCACTTAAAGACACAACTATAACCGTTGCGGCTTCTCCCACACCTCACGCCGAAATTCTCGAAGTTGCAAAGCAGATTCTCGCCGAAAAAGGCATAGCTCTCAATATTCAGACCTACAACGACTATGTAGTTCCCAACACCGTTGTTGAGGACGGCACCATAGACGCAAACTACTTCCAGCACACTCCTTACCTTGACAACTTCAACGAAGAAAAGGGCACTCACCTTGTGTCTGTCGGCGCAATCCACGTTGAACCGATGGCTCTTTACGGCGGCAAGCAGACAAATCTTGACGCTCTCGGTGTTAAAGGCAAATAATAAGGCTAAAGGGGAAATTATCCTTGATTGAATTAAAAAACGTAAGCAAATCGTTTGATACCGCCGAAGGCAAGGTTGACGCGCTGAAGGACGTCTCAATAACAATAGAGGACGGCGATATATACGGTATCATCGGTATGAGCGGCGCCGGGAAAAGCACGCTCGTTCGATGTATAAATATGCTTGAAAAGCCCACCTCCGGTGAAGTTATCGTGAACGGCAAAAGACTTGACACGATGTCTCCGTCTCAGCTTCGTGCGGCTCGTCGCAACATAACGATGATATTTCAGCAGTTCAACCTTTTAATGCAGCGCAACTGCTTAAAAAATGTGTGCTTTCCGATGGAGCTCGCCGGAGCAAGCAAAAAGGATGCACAAAATCGCGCAAAGGAGCTTTTAACCCTTGTCGGACTTCCCGACAAGACCAAGGCTTATCCGGCTCAGCTCTCGGGCGGCCAACAGCAACGCGTTGCAATAGCGAGAGCACTTGCGACAAATCCAAAGGTTTTGCTCTGTGACGAGGCGACAAGTGCACTCGACCCTAAAACCACGAGGCAGATACTTGAACTTATACGCGACATAAACAAAAAGCTCGGCATAACCGTTGTAATAATAACCCACCAGATGAGCGTTGTTAAAGAGGTGTGCAATCACGTTGCGATACTCGACGACGGTATTATTGCCGAAGAGGGTCTTGTTTCCTCTGTATTTACCTCTCCGAAATCCGAAGCCGCGCGCCACCTGGTATTCCCCGGCGGCGAGGATATGACGGTATCGGATCCGCTGCACGAAAGACGCTTAAAGCTGACATTCTTAAATGTAGCCGCAACGTCTGTACCGCTTGTGGCAAGACTTGCCACCGAAGAGGGCATCAGCGCAAATGTAATTTCCGCGACAACGCAGAAGCTTTCGGACGAAATTTACGGCAGTATGCTGCTCGGTATTCCGAACAGTCAATTTGACAAGGCAACCGCTTTTCTTAAAAACTTTGAAAACATTAAGGTTGAGGAGGTGAGCGCAGATGACTGACGGACTTTTTACGGCGGAGTCAATGGCAGAGCTTTTGACCGCGTTTAAAACGCAGTTCCCCATGGCGATATGGGAGACATTTTACGTTACGGTGCTGTCAACCGCACTCTCTCTTTTAATCGGGCTTCCGCTCGGCGTTTTGCTTGTAGCCGGTGAAAAAGGCGGCGTACTTCCCCTGCCGAAGCCGGTGCTGTCGATACTCAATGTCATAATAAATCTTCTAAGATCCATTCCGTTTTTGATACTTATGATAATGGTATTTCCCCTATCGCGTGCGCTGATAGGCACTACCGTAGGAACCACAGCCACAATAGTGCCGCTTGTTGTTGCCGCGTTCCCGTTTGTTGCAAGGCTCGTTGAGAGCAGTCTGCGCGAAGTAGACCCGAATATAATTGAGGCGGCGCAGAGTATGGGTGCAAAGCCCATGCAGATAATCTGCAAGGTGATGATCCCCGAAAGTATCCCCTCTCTTTTGCAGAATGTCACAATAGCTCTCACTACAATACTCGGCTATTCCGCAATGAGCGGTATCATAGGCGGCGGCGGACTCGGTAAAGTCGCAATTGATTACGGCTATTACCGTTATAAATATCTTGTTATGTATGCTGCGGTAATACTGCTTATAATACTTGTTCAGATATTCCAGAGCGTCGGCACACGCCTGGCTTTAAAGAGCGATAAAAGGCTGAAAAAATAAAATATCGAAGTTTCATCACTTCAATTACGACAAAAGGCAACCAAAACAATAAATTTCGGTTGCCTTTTTACTTTGCGGTAAAAAAAATCGCACGACAAGGAATTACTTCTTTGCCGTGCGATTTTCATTTGTTATTTACAGCCGGTGGCTTTTATCAATACATTCCGCCGCCCTGTGCAGCCATAGCAGCAGCCGCAGCAGCATCAGCCTTCGGATCCGGAATATCGGCTACGAGAGACTCTGTGGTGAGTACCATAGCGGCAACGGACGAAGCGTTCTGAAGAGCGGAACGTGTTACCTTAGCGGGGTCAAGAATACCTGCCTTAAACATATCGACATATTCTTCCTTAGAGAAGTTAAAGCCGTAGTTCTTCTTGCCGGAACTCATGATTTCGTTTACGATAACAGAACCTTCAAGGCCTGCGTTCTTAGCAATCTGACGAACAGGCTCTTCAATAGCCTTGACTACGATGTTAACGCCTGTCTTAAGGTCAGCATCGTCTGTGTCAAGGAGCTTCTTAACAGCCGGTATAGCATTGAGAAGAGCAACGCCGCCGCCTGCTACGCAACCCTCTTCAACAGCTGCTTTTGTAGCTGCCAAAGCATCCTCGATGCGGAGCTTCTTTTCCTTCATTTCTGTTTCGGTTGCAGCACCTACACGGATAACGGCTACGCCGCCTGCAAGCTTAGCAAGTCTCTCCTGAAGCTTTTCCTTATCGAACTCTGAGGTTGTAACTTCAATCTGAGATTTGATCTGTGCAACTCTGCTCTTAATGGCTTCCTTATCGCCGGCACCGTCAACAATGATGGTGTTCTCCTTAGAAACCTTAACCTGCTTAGCACGGCCGAGCTGATTTATCTGAGTATCTTTAAGCTCAAGACCGAGGTCGGAGGTGATAACCTCGCCGCCTGTAAGAGTAGCTATATCCTGGAGCATTTCCTTTCTTCTGTCGCCGAAGCCGGGAGCCTTGACGCATACGCAGGTGAATGTGCCGCGGAGCTTATTGACAAGGATTGTGGAAAGAGCTTCGCCCTCAACGTCCTCAGCGATAATAACGAGCTTCTGACCCGCTTTTACGATTTGCTCAAGAAGAGGAAGAATTTCCTGAATGTTTGAAATCTTCTTATCGGTAATAAGAATGTAAGCGTCGTCAATAACAGCTTCCATCTTGTCGGTATCGGTTACCATATACGGTGAAATATAGCCGCGGTCAAACTGCATACCTTCAACAACATCGCTGTAGGTTTCGCTTGTCTTAGACTCCTCTATTGTGATAACGCCGTCGGAGGTTACCTTTTCCATAGCCTCGGCAATCAGCTTGCCGATATATTCGTCGGCTGCGGAAATAGTAGCAATTCTTGCGATATCGTCGGAAGATTTAACGGGCTGAGCCTCGCTCTTGATAGCTTCAACAGCGGCGTCAACTGCCATCTGCATACCCTTTTTAACTACCATCGGATTAGCACCTGCAGCTACATTCTTCATGCCCTCGCGAACAAGAGCCTGCGCAAGAAGAGTAGCGGTTGTTGTACCGTCGCCTGCCACATCGTTTGTCTTTGTGGCAACCTCTTTAACGAGCTGAGCGCCCATATTTTCAAAAGCGTCCTCAAGCTCAACTTCTTTAGCGATTGTAACACCGTCGTTGGTGATAAGCGGAGCACCGTATTTTCTGTCAAGAACTACGTTTCTGCCTTTGGGGCCGAGTGTTATTTTAACTGTGTTGCTGAGTTTGTCTATACCGGCTTCAAGTGCCTTGCGAGCCTCTTCGCCGTAAATAATCTGTTTAGCCATAATGTATTTCCTCCCTTAAATCATTCAACAATTGCAAGGATATCGGACTGACGAACGATATTGTAGTTAACGTCGTCCATCTTAACCTCGGTACCCGAATATTTGCTCGAAATTACCTTGTCGCCGACTTTAACATACATTTTGACTTCGTTACCGTCAACAGTACCGCCGGGACCTACTGCCACTACCTCGGCTACCTGAGGCTTCTCCTGTGCAGACGCGGCAAGGATGATGCCGCCCTTTGTTGTTTCTTCAAGCTCACAGGGCTTTAAAACGACTCTGTCAGCAAGCGGTTTGATCGTCATACTATATTCCTCCTAAAAGATATATTGTAATTATGAATTTATTAGCACTTGCTTTCCTTGAGTGCTAATATATATTTTAGCCTCTTTTCAGAAAAAATCAACCCTTTTTTATAAAATTAACAAAAAATACATAATTTGGAATTTGCACCGCCCAAAAGCCGATAAAATACAGCCTTATATATGTATATCGTATAATCATTATTGACAATAATATGTCTGTATAGTATCATACACTTTGAATTCATAGTAGATTACTATGGTATTGCGCATTAAGAGCGCGGTACCGTGAGAAAAGAGATGTAATTATGGAAGTATATGCGGATAACGCCGCTACGACTCGACTGTCAAAATCGGCTCTTAATGCAATGGCTCCGTATTTTTGCGACATTTACGGCAATCCGTCGAGTCTGCACCATATGGGTCAAAAAGCACACAGTGCTCTTGAGGAAGCACGTTTAGCGACAGCTAACGCAATAGGCTGCGAGAGAAGCGAGCTGTATTTCACATCGGGCGGCAGCGAAGCAGACAATTGGGCCATAAAAGGCACCGCCGAGCTTATGGCGAAAAAAGGTAAAAAGCATATTATAAGCACAACCGTTGAGCATCACGCCGTACTGCACACATTAAAAAAGCTCGAAAAGCAAGGCTTTGAAATAACTCTTCTCCCCGTTTCAAGCGACGGCTTTGTGTCTCCCGGCGACGTTGCCTCGGCAATAAAAGACGACACGGCTTTGGTAACCGTAATGTATGCAAACAACGAAATAGGAACAATTCAGCCCATAACCGAAATAGGTGAAATCTGTCGCGAAAAGGGAGTCATCTTCCACACGGACGCAGTACAGGCAGTCGGTCATCTTCCGATAGACGTAAAGGCGCAAAACATAGATATGCTCTCAATGTCGGGTCACAAGTTTCACGGACCGAAGGGCATCGGTGCGCTTTATATAAGAAAAGGCATAAATCTGCCTAACCTTATCGAGGGCGGTGCACAGGAGAGAAACCGCAGAGCCGGCACGGAAAACATTCCCGGAATCGTCGGTATGGCGGCAGCACTCACAGAGGCCGTAAACAATATGGAGGAAAATACAAAAAAGGTCGCAGCTCTCCGCGACAGGCTTATAGAAAAAATACTCAAAATTCCGCATAGCCGCCTGAACGGCTCAAGGGAAAATCGTCTGCCCGGAAATGTCAGCGTTTGTTTTGAAGGCGTTGAGGGCGAGTCAATGCTGCTCTATCTCGATATGCAGGGCGTTTGCGCGTCATCAGGCTCCGCGTGCACATCTGGCTCGCTTGACCCAAGCCACGTGCTTCTCGCAATAGGATTGCCTCACGAGGTCGCTCACGGTTCTTTAAGGCTGAGCCTGTGCGAATACAACACCGAAGAAGAGGTAGATTTCATCGCCGAAGCTCTGCCGCCCATAATAGAAAGACTGCGTTCAATGTCTCCGCTTTGGGAGAGACTTTGCCGCGAAAACAGCTTCTTCACCCACGATAAACATTGAGATAAGGAAGGATTAAAAATATGGAATACAGCGCAAAAGTCCTTGAACACTTCGCAAATCCTCATAACGTCGGAAAAATCGACGACGCCGATGGCATAGGCGAGGTAGGAAACGCCAAATGCGGCGATATAATGAAAATGTATATAAAGGTTAAAGACGACGTTATAACCGACGTAAAATTTAACACCTACGGCTGTGCCTCCGCAATAGCCACAAGCTCGATTGCTACGGATATGATAAAGGGTAAGCCCATAAGCGAAGCATTGAAGCTCACAAACAAAGCCGTTGTGGAAGCTCTTGACGGACTGCCGGCAGTAAAGATTCACTGCTCGGTACTCGCCGAGGAAGCTATAAAGGCGGCAGTTAAGGATTACTATGACAAGAACGGCATTCAATACGACGAGGAGCTTTTTAAGCCCGATAATTGCCACTATACACACGAACACTAAATCAGACAGAACCAAAAAGGACTGTAAAACAATCGTTTTACAGTCCTTTTATTTTTGCGACATTAAAAATTAAACCTTTGCCGTGTCGATTACTTCGTCGTCATCGTCATCACCGTCAGGAGTATCGTCCTTCTGCGACGACGGCATAACATATATCTTAGGCTGATATTCGCCGTATGTACTCTTTTCTACTACCACAAAGAAAATGGTCACTATTAAAAGATACGGTATCGGGCAGAATAGGCCGGGATTTACAAGTGACATAAGCTCAAGGCTTACATATGAAAGAAAGACGGTCATATTGAAGAGCGTCGGCTTTCTCCAAAGCAGAAACATTCTCTTTATAAATTGATAGACATACGCCAAAATTCCGACTATGCCCATACTTGCGGCTATCTGTATAGGCTCGCAATGATACCAGCATATCGAGAAATCGGCAGGATCATATATATCGATATTTCCCATGTATCCTATGCCGGTTCCGAATATCGGATGGCCAAGAAAATCCTTTATGCCGCGCTCGTACTGAAAAACTCTCACTTCCTTTTGTTCGCCGACGAGCACCCCGTTTATCGCAGACATAAGGCGGTCAAAGGTATAGCCGAAAAACGAGAGAAACTCGCGTGAGAATATCATAAGCGCAAAGCAAATGCAAGCGAGAATGGCAATATACGCAAAACGCCTCTCCCTGTCGTAAAGGAAGAACAGAATACAGCACATCATAAGCTCTATGGCACCGAAAACAAGTCCTCCGCGCGAACCGGTCAGCAATATCGCAAAATAGAACAAAAATCCGAACATAATGGAATACGATTTTTTGTTGCCGCGATAAAATGCAAACGGTATCGACAACATCAAAAACGTAGAGCAGTTATTGCGCCACTGAAAATACAAAATCGTTTTTGTGTCTATAACCTCATTTATATGCGTGAGATAATATGAGGCTACCATAAAGGTACCGAAGCAGCCTATTATCACCATAATGAGGGACAGCTTATCCATAAGAGAATAATCCTTATGGACATTTATATGCGTATTAAATACGGTATAGAGCAACAGCATTCCCACGCCGAGCGCCAAAATGTAAAATATCGACGCGCCGCTGAAATACTCACGTTTCGAGATGAAACCGACTCCGCCGAGTATTACCGCAGCAGACACAAATATCATCGGCAGCGTGAGGAATCCTTTCAGCACCGGCTTCTTCCAGTGCAAAACAAAGTGCATAATTACACAAATTATCAGTACCGCACCGAGCGCCTTATACTGAATAAACACGCTGAATGAATTGTAACACTTTGTTCCTATAAGGCACAGGAACAAAAAAGGCGGAAACGGCGCCAAAAGGTCCTCACACAGAACAAGCGTTATACCCGTAATGCACGCAAAGGTGAGCACACCGGCAACGGATATGTCAAATATAACAAACACCGACGCCAGCGCGAAAAGCACCATTATATATCGCCCGGTAAGCATATACTCGCCCATGCGAGAAATCTTGGGCGAATTAAAAAATTCAATGATTTTTTTCATCTGCGCATACCTTTTCATTTTATAGTTTAATGTTATTATATATTTTTTTCGCCAAAACGCAATAATTATTTCAAGACTATAACTATTATTACAAAAAGTTACAAGTCTAAAAATACCGTGACGCTCTTGATTTTAGGCGAAAAAAAATCTCGTATTATATCAGTATAACGTCGGTACACTCATAAAAAGGTCGGCCGGCATAAAACTTGAAAGAGATGTGTCAAATGATTAAAGACATTCAACAGGAAATTCTCAGGCTTAAAAAGGAAAAGGATATATGTATTTTGGCGCACAGCTATGTTGCGCACGAAATAATTGAGATAGCGGACTTTACCGGCGACAGCTACGCGCTTTCCGTCAAGGCGACAACCGCTCCGCAAAAAACCGTAATAATGGTCGGCGTCAGATTTATGGCCGAGACCGTTAAAATACTCTCTCCGGAGAAAAAGGTAATTTTGGCTCAGCCCATTGCAGGCTGCCCCATGGCAGAGCAAATGGATAAAGAGCTTATCTGTGCCGTCAAAAAGGAATACCCGGATTACAAAGTTGTTGCTTATATCAACACAACCGCAGACCTCAAAACCGTATGCGATGTTTGCGTAACCTCCTCCTCGGCGGTTAAAATCATTAAAAATATGGACGCGAAAAACATACTGTTTATTCCCGACTGCAATCTCGGTCATTATGTCAGCGAGCAGATCCCCGAAAAGAACTTCAAGCTCCTGCACGGCGGCTGTCCCATTCACGCCTCCGTAAGCGAAAGCGAAGCTGTTGCGGCTAAAGAAAAGCATCCGGGCGCTCCGCTGCTTGTTCACCCCGAATGCGTACCCGACGTTGTTAAGCACGCCGATTATGTGGGTTCAACCTCGGGCATTACGGAATACGCAAAAAACAGCGATAAAAAAGAATTTATTATCGGCACGGAAATCAGCATAGCAGAGCATCTTCAATACGCCTGCCCCGACAAAAAATTCTATTATCTCTCCAAAAAGCTCATTTGCCCTAATATGAAGAGCTCAACGCTTATGGACGTCTACAATGCCGTACGAGGCGTAGGCGGCGAAGAGATTGTTCTAGGCGATGACACAATCACGAAAGCGAGAGTCTGCATTGACGAAATGATAAGGCTCGGCGGCTGAAAATTTACGAAAAAAATCTACGGGGTAGGAGGAAACTCCCACCTTAATTTATAAAGGAAAAACACAATGACTGACGAAAAGAAAAAAGTTATGGTTGCCATGAGCGGCGGAGTTGACAGCTCTGTTACGGCATACCTGTTGCAACAGGAGGGCTTCGACATAGTCGGAGTTACAATGAAGCTTTACACAAACGACGACATCGACTTTGTAAAGGACAAGACCTGCTGTTCTCTCGACGACGTAGAGGACGCCAAAAGTGTGGCGGCAAGGCTCGGAGCTTTACACTATACTCTCAATATGACCGAGGATTTTCGTAAGGACGTAATGGACAAGTTCGTCAGAAGCTACCGCCTGGGCGCAACTCCCAACCCCTGTATAGACTGTAACCGATACATCAAATTTTCCAAGCTCTTAAAAAAAGCCATTGAGCTTAAAATGGACCTCATAGCGACCGGTCACTACGCGAGAATCGAAAAAAGCGCAGACAGATACCTCTTAAAAAAGGCGCTTGACGAAAGCAAAGATCAAAGCTACGTTTTGTATTCGCTGACTCAAGACGAGCTCAGCCGCACGCTGTTTCCGCTCGGGAAATACCGCAAATCCGAGGTTCGCGAAATAGCTGAGGAAAACGGCTTTATAAACGCAAAAAAGCATGACAGCCAAGATATATGCTTCGTCCCCGACGGAAATTACAGCGCATTCATAGAAAAATACACCGGAGAAAAATTCCCGGAGGGCGATTTTGTTGACAAGTCCGGCAAGAAGCTCGGCACGCACAAGGGAATAATCAGATACACCGTGGGTCAGCGCCGCGGTCTCGGTCTGGCGCTGCCGCAGTCTATGTATGTATGCGAAAAGGACGTTAAAAACAACAGGGTCGTTTTAGGATTTAACGAAGATCTGTTTTCAAAAGAGGTCTCCGTCGGAGACATAGTGCTCAGTGCCTGTGATTCTCTTGAAAAGCCCGAACACCTCAGCGCTAAAATACGCTACAATCAAAAGGAACAGCCCGCAACGGTAATTCAAACCGATAAAGACAAGCTGAAAATCATTTTTGATGAGCCGCAGAGAGCCGTTACAAAGGGTCAGGCAGCGGTTGTATACGACGGAGACACGGTTATAGGCGGCGGAACTATTTTATAACCTCCGTACAAATCGGGAGTTTAAATATGATAAAAATAAGAAACTTAAAAAAGCAGGATATTTCCTCCGCCGAATATATATGCTTAATAACGGCGGCAAAAGAAATTAAGGACACCCCAAAAAAAGCTCTTCGCACCCTTTTAATGTATAACCGCTGTTATACGAGAACCCAAAACAGCAGCAGCTTTGTTGCCGAAAACGAAAACGGCAGAGTTGTGGGGTACATTCTCTGTGCCGAGAGCTTGCCGAAATATCTCAAAGGCTTTTTCGGCACGGAGCTGCAAGAGATATTCAAAATAAGCTTTACATCGGGTATTGCATCATTTTTTGAGGCTGTCTCCCCTGCCGCATTTTCAGTCAAATACTCCGCTCATCTGCACATAGACATATTGCCGGAATATCAGGGGCAAAAGGTCGGAACCGCTCTTATGTCCGCCCTTAAAGAAAAGCTTGTAAGCGATAATATAAAGGGCGTTATGCTGTGCGTCGGAAAAGGCAACGTGCGAGCAATCGAATTTTACAAAAAGAACGGGTTTAAAGTGATATTCAGACTTTTCGGCGCTGTATTTATGGGGCTTAATTTACCGCAGTCGTAATTGTCAAAAAAAGTGGTAACTTTTTTAAAAAACCGCTTGACACAAAAGGTAACCTTTGCTATAATATTCACCGTCGCAAGAAAAGCGACAACATAGTTTGCGAGCGTGGCGGAATCGGCAGACGCGCACGTTTGAGGGGCGTGTGGTAATCCCGTATGGGTTCAAGTCCCATCGCTCGCACCAGAAAAGGACAGATTTCTAACGAAATCTGTCCTTTTCAACTAAATCCACCCTTGCGGGTGGGTGAAACATTGCTTCGCAATATGAAATACGCTTTCAGCGTATGAAACCGCTGCGGCGATGGGTGGATTTAATTTCATTTTCTGCGTAGCCGAAAATTTCATCAAAACCGTAGGTTTTGATTTCATCGTGAGCAACGCGAACGATTTCATTAAAAATTCCGAGAGTTCAACTCTATCCACAAAAAACATAAAAACATCTTTTCTGTACCCCACAGACAAAAACGACAAATCTCTTTTGGGATTTGTCGTTTTTATTTTTGTGAGTTTATGCGTCATCCGCCGAGAGTAATAATCGAGGTGCAAGCAAAAGACCGCAGAGAGCGTATTTGCTTTCTGCGGTCTTTTTGATTTTTAAGAACAGATTATTCCTTTGACATATACTTTATGTAACGCTTAAAGAATTTAAGTGCGCCCTCCATACAGTCCACGGGGATTCTCTCATTTGTGGCATGGGTCAAAAGGAGATATTTTGTATCGACCTCAAACGGGGCGAAACGATAAATGCAATCACAAATATTCTCATAGTGATATGAGTCTGTGCCGCCCATAACAAGGTACGGTGCAACTATATAGTTATTGTCGGTGCGCATACAAAGCTCTTCAAGGATTTTGAAGGAGCGGCTGTCCGTAGGAGAGACCTTTGATGCCTCTTTGCCCTTGAGCAATTCGATTTCTATATCCTTTTTCTTTACAACCTTTTTGATGTGCTCTTTTACGTCCGCAAGAGTGGTTCCCGGCATCATACGGAAGTTTACCGTTATGCTGCTCTTCTGCGGAAGAACGTTGGCGGCAGGGCTGCCCTCTGCCATTGAAACACCCGTTGTGGTTCTTATAAGCGAAGCCGCAGGCGGGAATTTTTTCATAACAAGGGTAACTATAGGCTTTAAGAGCCAGAGATTGCACGTAACTATTCTTGCAGGATACGATACACGCTTGCCGATTTTTGTAAAGAGCGCATACACAAAGTGAGGCATTTTGGCCTTGAACTGATGTCCCTCAAGGTCGCGTGTAACCTTGGCTATCTCGCCTATTCCCGAATGCACCGGAGGCTGTGACGAATGGCCGCCCTTTGAGCGAACGGTGATTTTATAATCGGCATAGCCCTTTTCGGCAATGCCTATGCCGGCAAGCTTTGTCTTGAGGATTTTCGGCACATCCACATTGAGTATGGCACCGCCCTCGTCGATAACGCTGTCAAGCTTTACTCCGCGTTCTTCGAGAACTGCGGCAATTGAGCCCGCACCGGAATTTTCGGAGGCTACTATTTCCTCATTGTGGCCGAAGCACAGATAAACCGTTCTTTCGGGCTTAAAGCCCTCGCCGAGAAGCGTCTCTACGGTCTGAATAACCGCGATAAGATGGTTTTTCATATCGAGCGCGCCGCGTCCCCATATAAATTCGCCGTCATCAAATCCGTCAAACGCCGGGTGCTCCCAGTCATTTTCGGTGCCGGCAGCTATCGGAACAACATCCTGATGGGCAAGAAGCGCGATAGGCTCAAGGTCGGGGCGCGTTCCCTCCCATGTGAACAAAAGGCTCGCATCGCTGATTTCCTCGTGCTTCAGATTCTTGTAAACAAGCGGGAAGCGCTCCTCAAGAAATTTATGAAATTTTTCAAACTCGTTCCAATCAACATCCTTCGGGTCAGGCTGAGATACGGTTTTAAACTTAATCGCATCGCTCAAATTCCGACGATACTCATTAAGCTGCACCTCTTCGTCCTCAAGCGGCTCGTAGGTTTTTTTCTTCGGCACCCAAAATATCGCGCGAATAAGCGTTATAACAGTTATAACTGCGAGGAAGATGAGTATTCCAATAAAGACCTTCATTGTAAGCCTCCTTACTTATTTATAAGCTTATTTAAGCTCTCATCGAGCAATTTCATCTTTTCGGTATATTCGCAGAGAGCCTTTCTCTGCGCTTCTACAACCTTTTCGGGAGCCTTAGCGACGAAATTCGGATTGTTGAGCTTGCCGTTTACAAAGTCAATATCCTTTTGGAGCTTCTCCTTCTCCTTATTGAGTCTCTCCCTTTCGGCCTCAAAGTCAACAAGCTCATCCATCGGGATATAAATTCTTGCGCTCTCGGTGATTATGGAAACAGCCTTATCCATACCGTCGAATTTTTCACCGACGGACACGTCGCTTGCCGACGAAAGACGCTTAAAGAACTCAGTTCCCTTTTTAAAGGTATCGCCGTACGGAGTTTCAATAAACACCTGCGCCTTTTTAGACGGAGCAACGTTCATTTCGGCACGGCGGTTACGTACCGCCTTTACGGCTGTCATAATTTTATTCATCTGCGCCTCTTCCTCGGGGAACGAGAGAGCCTCGCTGAATTCAGCCCAGGGTGACAGCATTATCGTATCGCCGTCGTGCGGGAGGGTCTGCCATATCTCCTCGGTTATAAACGGCATAAACGGATGCAAGAGCTTCAGCGTATTTGACATAACATATACGAGCACCGCTTTTGCCGTCTCTTTTGCCTTTTCGTCATCGCCGCCGAGACGTATCTTTGAAAGCTCTATATACCAGTCGCAGAAAACATCCCATATAAAGTCGTACAGCTTCTGAACAGCCATACCGAGCTCATATTTTTCAAGCGAGTCGGTAACGTCTTTTACAAGGTCGTTGTAAAGGCTTAAAATCCACTTATCCTCGAGAGCGAGCTCCTCCGGAATATGCGGCGCTTTTTCATCGTCGCCGAGGTTCATAAGAATAAATCTTGCCGCATTCCAAATCTTATTGGCAAAGTTACGGCTTGCCTCAACTCTCTCGTCCGAGAAACGCATATCGTTTCCGGGGCTGTTGCCCGTTGCGAGTGTAAACCTCAGAGCGTCCGCTCCGTATTTGTCGATTATCTCAAGCGGGTCAATGCCGTTGCCGAGAGACTTTGACATTTTTCTGCCCTGAGCATCTCTTACAAGCCCGTGTATCAAAACCGTATCAAACGGCGCCTTACCCGTATATTTAAGTCCTGAGAATATCATACGGCTCACCCAGAAGCCTATAATATCATAGCCTGTAACGAGCGTATTTGTCGGGTAATAATGCTCAAGGTCTGCAGTCTTTTCGGGCCAACCGAGCGTTGAGAACGGCCAAAGAGCCGAAGAGAACCACGTATCGAGCGTGTCGGGGTCCTGTTTCACATTACTGCTTCCGCAATGAGGGCAAGCCGTAATGTCCGACTTTGAGACCGTAGTGGCACCGCAGTCGTCGCAATACCACGCAGGTATACGGTGGCCCCACCAGAGCTGACGCGAAATACACCAATCTCTCGTACCGCGCATCCAGCTCATATAATTCTTTTTAAATCTGTCGGGAACGAATTTGATGTCGCCCTTTTCGACAGCCTCTATTGCAGGTCCCGCAAGCGGGTCCATCTTCACAAACCATTGCTTTGACACCATGGGCTCGATATCGGTATGGCAGCGGTAGCACGTACCTACGTCATGCTTTAAAGGCTCAATACATTTGATGTATCCGCCGTCCTCAAGATCCTTTACTATCGCCTTGCGGGCTTCGAGGGTAGTCATACCGGCGTATTTGCCGCAGTCAAGAACCTCCGGCTCATCCTTTGAAGCCTTGCCGCTGCGGCGAAGCTCATCGGCAAAGTCCTTATCCGCCTTGCCTGTCATATGGCCGTCGTACGTAAATGTGCGCACGATAGGCAGATTGTGGCGAAGGCCGACTTCAAAGTCGTTGGGGTCGTGTGCCGGAGTTATTTTAACTACGCCCGTACCCTTTGTCATATCGGCGTGCTCATCGCAAACTATCGGTATTTCCTTATTGAGAATCGGCAGTATAACATGGCAACCGTGGAGATGCTTATATCTCGGGTCGTCGGCATTTATCGCAACCGCGGTATCGCCGAGCATGGTTTCGGGTCTTGTTGTGGCAAGCTCAAGCTTCTCACCCGTCTCCTTTACCGTGTAAAGAAGATGCCAGAAATTGGATTCCTTTTCCTCATATTCAACCTCGGCGTCGGATATTGAGGTATTACAGTGCGGACACCAGTTTACCATACGGTTGCCGCGATAAATAAGCCCCTCGTCATAGAGCTTTACAAAAACCTCGCGCACCGCCTTACTGCAGCCCTCGTCAAGAGTGAAGCGTTCTCTGTCCCAATCGCAGGAGGAGCCCATCTTTTTGAGCTGCTCTATTATTCTGCCGCCGTACTTTGCTTTCCAGTCCCATGCACGCTCGAGGAACTTATCTCTGCCGATGTCCTCCTTGGTTATGCCCTCTTTGCGCATAGCCTCTACTATTTTGGCTTCCGTGGCTATTGACGCGTGATCCGTGCCGGGAACCCAAAGGGTATCATAGCCTGCCATACGGTGATATCTTATCAGTATATCCTGAAGAGTATTGTCAAGCGCGTGACCCATGTGAAGCTGACCCGTAATATTGGGAGGCGGAATAACTATTGTGTATGTCTTTTTCCCCTCTTGACGCTCGGCATGAAAATACTTATGCTCGAGCCATGTCTTGTAAATACGGTCTTCAACATTTTTCGGATCGTACTTTTTTGCAAGCTCCTTGCTCATTATTTATCCTCCTGTAAAACATAAATTACAAAATAAAAACGCCTCATACAAAAGTATGAGGCGAAAATTACCGCGGTACCACTCATTTTGCCGTAAAAAACGGCCGCTCTGTGCCTTTAACGGCGGCAAACCGTCTTTGCTTAATGTAGTTTCGGCAAAGACGCTCAAAAGTGACGACGGAAAACGCCGAATACCGCTTCGCACCGAACAGCGGCTCTCTTAAAATGCGCATCGCTTTCCTTAAGCTTTTTCAACGCGTTTGAACTATTTATAATATTTTATCATTCCGTACCCGTTATGTCAAACAAAACTATTTGTTCACGACGGTTATTTTATCTCTGTATTCCGACAAGAACAGCCTTATGTCGTGGCTTGTGTCGGGAGAACCGTTTACGGTAATATTTTCGGCTCCGTAAATGAAACGGCTAACCGTATCCACGCAGTCCTCATCCATATTTTCTTTTGTTGTAAATGAAAACTCGAACGGAGTTTTATCCTTATTGGTTACAACCAGGGTATCGGTCTTTTGATAGAAGGTGGGATAATATCCGCCCGACGAAGCCGGCACAAGGTCGAACTGATATTTATTGAAATCATAAAACCATGCGCTTGCCGTTCCCTTTACGGTTACATTGTATATTCCGTCGTAAGGAGTGTCGCCCTCGGTTCTGACGACGGTTATGCTGTTGACATTAAAATTTATTTTATGCCATCTGTTTTTATAGAGGTTGCAGCCCACGATAACAAGCCATATAAACAAAGCTGTAACAAAGATGCCGAGTACGGTAACGGCTGCCTTTTTCTTTTTTGTTTCCATTATATATAAGACCATCCTTATTTTCGTGTAATACTCAATATTATAATCAAATTCGGCAAAAAAGCAACATTTAAATTATTTAACGGTTTTTAATATAGTCTATCAGAGCTTCCGCGCTGCACTCCGGCAACTCAAGCTCGTTTTGCGGCTCCGGGATATCCGAAAGACGGTGCGCGTCGGAATTTACAAAAAGCTTCATATTGCCAAGGCACGGATTTTCCGCCGAAAGTTTTTTTTCGTCTGCATACCGCGACAAGCCCGCCGCCTTGAAGGTCGGAGTCTCCGGAAAGGTGCCGAGCACCGATAAAATGCTGTAAGAGCTTCTGTCTATATGCGCCGGAAAGCACACGCCGCCGTATGACGAGACCGCTTTTACCGTTTCGCCCTCGGTAATATCAGACGCCACGGTCAAAAGCCGTTTTTCGTATCCTATTATATTATCCTTTTCGTCCGTTATAATCTGCTCGCCGAATATTTCGGGTCGGTTTATAATATCGGGCATTTTGTCGTATACAAAATCAGAAAATTCTGTTGCGGCGTCAAGCGACGGGAAAAGGCAAACATTGTGTATCTCCTCGGCGGTGCAAAGCTCCATTCCGGGTACAACGACAAGTCCTGCCGCTTCGCCTGCCCTTACTGCCGCAGGGCAATTGAGGCATGAATTATGATCTGTGACGGCTATCATATCATACCCTAAAAGCTTGGCGAGATTTACCGCGTTATAAGGAGTCATATCATCGTCTCCGCACGGCGACAGACAGGTGTGCATGTGTAAATCGGCCTTTATAATCATAGCAGACCGGAAAGCTTGGCGGATAGTGAAAATGCATCCTCTGCCGAAGAGAGGATGTTAACACCCTGCTCTTTAGCCTTTTCGAGCGCGTCACCGTCAAGGGTAGAATTTTCACATAGAACTATCGCCGCACAATCAGACAGCACCGCCACCGCCACGGCATTGACGTTCCCCATAACGGTAAACCAACAGTCGCCGCACTTTGCATGCGACATAACAAAGCTCAGTAAATCGCCGCAGTAACCGCCCTTGACCTCTTTGGACGGCTCCGCTTCGTTTAAGAAGCTCAAGCCGAGCTTTTCAGAAATTTCTTTTATGTTCATATTTTCTCCGTTTCACTCATTTTTCTCCGTTTTTCTGAACGGCGCAGGTATCGGAATATAGTTGTTTTTATCGGTATTTTCACGCGAGAAGAATACGCAGTCCTCTATAGACGCTTTTCCGCGTACTATATCCTCGGCAAGGTCGCTGCAGGACGGTGCTCCGCACGTTCCGCAATCGAGCCCCGGAAGAGAGCTTTCTATTTTCTTCATCTCGCCCATTTTTTGTAAAGCCTCGCCCATATCGTCGGAAAGGCGCATAACGGGCAGTTCTTTCAGCGGATTATCCCAACGCATATAGCGCGGAACGGTTTTTATTTCAAGATGATTGCAGGACACCGGCATATATTTTCTCAGATGCTGTATGCGTGCCTTTGCGACATACGGATTTTCGACTGTCAGCGGCCCGCCGACGCATCCGCCCGGACAGGCGTTAAGCTCGATAAAATCAAGGTCCGAAAGCTTTTCGTCCTCTATCTCCTCGAGCACCTTTATAACGTTTTCTATACCGTCCGCCGCTAAATATCGGTCGGTGAGAAGTGCCGAGGCTTCGCCGCCGGATGACGCCCACGAAACTCCGATTATACCGGAATCACGTAAAAGCTCCGTTTTGTCCGTATTTTCCATTTCATGCAAAAGTGACGGATAAATATCCTTTATGCCGAACACGCCGTCCACATTGGAGCCGTTGTTGCATATAGGCTGTTTTATGGCTGTGATTTTCGCCGTACACGGCGTTATGAAAAATATTCCTATATCGGATTTTGAATATCCCGTTCGTTTTACCGCACGCTCTCTCGCAAGACGCGCAGCCTCCTCCATGGGCGGGTTAAAATCAAGCACGTTCTCGATAAGATTTGGGAAACGCACCCTTATAAGCCTTACTACGGCAGGGCACGCTGAGGATATTACGGGCTTTTTTCTGCCCGAATGTGACAGCTCCGCCCTTGTAGCCTCTGACACTATCTCGGCACCCTTTGACACCTCAAACACATCGTCAAAGCCAAGCTTTTTAAGCGCGGTCAGCACATAATCGGTATCGTCGAGATTGTTAAACTGACCGTACAGCGTAGGCGCGGGCAAGGCTATGCGATATTTGTATTTTTGAAGCTCGTCAAAGGAGTATTTCTCGGCATACTTCGCGTGATGCGGACAAATTCTGATACATTCACCGCAGTCAATACACCGCTCCGAAATTATATATGCCTTACCGCGGCGCACTCTTATGGCTCCCGTCGGGCAACGCTTTATGCAGTTGGTGCATCCCATACACTTGCTTTCGTCCAGACGTACGGAATGAAAAAAGCCGCTCTCCATTGCAGTTACTCCGTGATTATATAATTTATCTGTTTGTATACACCTTCAGCCGCATGGTTGTGCCCTTGCCGACCAAAGTATCTATTAACATTTCATCAGTATACTTTTTTATATTGGGAAGCCCCATTCCGGCACCGAAGCCGAGAGCACGCACATTGTCGGGAGCCGTGGAATATCCCTCCTTCATTGCCAGAGCAACATCGGGTATTCCCGGTCCGTCATCCGACAAAACCATAGAGATGACATCGGGGTCAATATCCACGTCTATCCTGCCGCCGCCCGCGTGTATTACCATATTTATTTCGCCCTCATAAAGAGCTATTACCGTATTCCTGATTACCTCGGGAGAAAATCCGAGCTTCTTAAGGTGAGCCTTTACGTCACCGGACGCCTCGCCCGCCCTTGTGAAATCATCGCCCGGAACATCATAATGAAGCGTGATAACGCTCATTTCGCCTCACCTCCGCCAAGTCCTTTTTCATACAGCAGGCCGCATGACGAAAACATAGGGAGCTTTGTTGTAAGCAATATAATATCAAGATTTTCGGCAAGCTCCGTCATATCTCGGTCGGGGCGTTTACCGCGCACAAAAACCACGCATTTCATATCCATCATCTCGGCGGTTCTTATCACCTGCGGATTAACAAGCCCTGTGAGCAGAACTGCCTGCTGCTTGACAAACGCAAGAACGTCGCTCATCATATCGCTTCCGCATGCATCGTTTACTTCTCTGTCAAGGCAGTCGCCGCCGCAAACAACCTCGGCGGAAAGTATGTTTTGTATTTCTCTGACAGTCATATATAGGACCTCCGAAAGAGTTGTATTTATAATTATACATAAAAATTACAGCTTTTTCAAGTAATAAAAAGTAAATTTGCATAAAACAGGCGGGCTGTCAAGTGAAATCACTTCACAGTCCGCCGAGCATGATAGTATTTTTTTACGCTCACGCCTTTACGACGATTCCGCCTACCATAACAAAGGAAATGTTTATGTCGTCGTCAAACATAATAAGGTCAGCATCAAAGTCTTTTTCGATTTTACCCTTTTCACCGTCAAGGCCTATTACCCTTGCCGGAGTAAGAGAGGCCATTTTTACCGCGTCGCAAAGCGGTACTCCGACCCTTTTATACATATTTCTCACAAGTCTGTCAGTTGTGGCTACGCTTCCCGCTATGCAAGAGCGGTCGGCAAGCTTCATAACGCCGTCCTCATAAATCGCCGGAACGCCGTTTTTCTGCATAACAAGCGTGCCCTCTTTTGTCTCGGTCGCCGAATACTCAAGCCCGTCGGTGATAAGATACATTTTATCGGCGCCCTTACATCTGTAAATCAGCTTTAAAACACCTAACGGCAAATGGCACAAATCGGCTATTACCTGAGCCGTTAATTCGTCGTGAGTCAGTGCCGCCTCAACTGTGCCTGCGTGCCTGAAAATTCCGCGTTTATAGCAAGATGTACAGGCATTATAAAGATGTGTTACATCGGAATACCCGTGTTTTATTGCCTCCTGAGCCGTATCGTAATCCCCGGAGGAATGGGCTATCGACGCCACAATGCCGCGCTTTTTAAGCTCCTCACCGAGCACCATACCGCCGTCGGTTTCGGGAGCGGCACCCATTATTTTAAGTCCGTCCCACAAATCAAGCAGACTCTCGTACTCATTTTGCGACGGCACCAATATGTTTTCGGGGCTCTGCGCTCCGCACATTTCGGGCGACAAAAACGGACCCTCAAGATGTGCACCGAGAATATTTGATGTTTTACAAATCCGCTTTGCCTCTTTGATATTTAAAAGCGCGGTTTTAAGCTGAGCAATAGGCGCGGCAAGCGTTGTCGGCAATATGGATGTAGTGCCGTAATTCATATGAGCCGTTGCCATTTTCACAATATCCTCCGGCGTGCCCATAGCGGAATATCCGCCGCCGCCGTGAACGTGGAGATCTATAAAACCGGGTGACAAATATTTGCCGTTTCCGTCGATTACCTCTTCATTTTCGGCTTCACGGGCAGTTTTTCCGACCTCGGTTATCTTACCGTTCGCCGTTCTGACGAAGCCGTCCGTTATTTCGTTTTCACCGATTATTTTAACGTTCTTTATCAGCAAATCAAACAGTCCTTTCCGCCTTTTAAAGCTCACGGGATAAATCCGCGGTATAGCAAAGTATTCCGTTATCCGTTATATCGACTATGCCGTAAGAGCCGTCGCGTATGCTGCCGGGGCACATCACATACATATTGTCAATATACTCCGATTTCGGGATATGTGTGTGACCGTATAAAACTATGTCGGCGCATTTTTCTTTTGCGGCGCACAAAAGCTCCTCGGTACCGTGCTTTACCCCTCTTGTGTGACCGTGAAGGATAAACACGGTTTTTCCGCCGCAAGCAAACGTCTCTTCGCTCGGCAGGCTCGAATAAACATCACAGTTACCCCTAACCGAATGCACCTCTTTAAGCGATAGCAGAGACGACATTTTTTCGCATTGAAAATCCTCTTCGCCGTCGCCGAGGAATACAACAACATCGGCTTCCCTGTGCAGCTTTACCGCCATCATAAGCGAGATTTTGTCACGGTGCGAATCCGAAAGCACAAGTATTCTCATTCATAAAACCCCCGTGAAATTCATACTATACAGTATACCAAAATACGGAGGTAAAATCAATGCAGAACGACAACATCGACGAGATAATAGACGGTATTAAAAGCCAAAAATCAAAAAAAGGCGCGGAAAAATTTTTAAAGAACAAGCTGTCGCCCGAGCAATCGAAAAAGCTCAGCGACGTTTTAAGCGATGAAAACGCCTTAAAAAATCTGCTGTCAAGTGACAGAGCCAAGGAGCTGTTTAAAAAGCTCGGCGGCAAAGACGCGGAATAAAGCACACCGAAAGGACAATTCTTATGGATAATATAGGCGACCTGCTGTCCTCAATAAGTCCGGAGGATATGGAGAGACTTAAAAATGTCGCGTCAAGCCTGATGTCGCAAAGCGGCTCCGAGCCGTCATCCGCTCCGAAAGAGCAAGGTGCAGGCGGCAACCGAAATGCGCCTAACGCCGATATATCGTCACTTTTCGGCGGCGATATGGCCAAAACCCTGATGACCGTAGCCACACAGATGAATAAAGAGGACGACAACACAAGATTCATCTCCGCTCTTCGCCCTCTACTGAGCGAGGACAGGCGCAAAAAAGCGGATGAAGCCATGAAATTTTTAAAGCTGATGGAAATGCTTCCGTTGTTAAAGGGGTTTTTTAACGTATGAAAGATTACAGCTATACCGAGCTTAAGGAGATGCAGGACCGAGCCATGGAGAGAGTCCGCGCCATGCAGCAGCGCGCAAGCGAAACCGTCTCAAGAGAAAACTCGTTACAAGAAGAAAAACCAAAGCCCGACGCGCACATCGAACAAAACTCATACACGAAGCCGCATCATATAAAAATGCCGGTAAATATGCCACCGCGCGAGAGTGCGGAAGAAAGCCGCGGCAGCAAAGCAAGCACCGACAGCAATCCGGCTTCAAATTCCGTCTCGGCAAACGAAAACAGCATTATTGAAAGCATTTTGAACGACCCCGACAGGGCCATGCTGCTTCCGCTTTTGCTCCTTTTAAAATCCGAGGGAGCAAACGAGGAGCTGCTTATGTCGCTGCTCTACATAATGTCATAAAAGCGGTCAAAAAAGGCTGTAAAAGCTCTCGCTTTTACAGCCACTTGAATTAGATGTATTCGGTTAATTAATCCTCTTTAAACAACTGAGTGGAGAGGTAACGCTCGCCGGTATCCGGTAAAATCGCAACTATTGTCTTACCCTTGTTTTCGGGACGGCGTGCGAGATCGGTGGCAGCCTTAACGGCAGCACCCGAAGAAATACCTACAAGAATTCCGTCGGATTTTGTAATTGCACGGCTGTAAGCGAATGCGTCGTCGTTTTCAACCGTGATAATTTCGTCATAAATCTCAGTATCGAGCGTATCAGGTACAAAGCCCGCGCCGATACCCTGAATCTTATGCGGACCCGATTTGCCCTCGGAAAGTACGGGCGAGGTTGCAGGCTCAACCGCAACTACCTTAACGTCGGGATTTTTGTTCTTTAAGAATTTGCCCGTGCCGGAAAGTGTTCCGCCCGTGCCTACGCCGGCGACAAAAATGTCAACCTTACCGTCCGTATCGTTCCAGATTTCGGGTCCGGTAGTCTCAAAATGAGCCTGAGGATTTGCCGGATTTACAAACTGACCGGGAATAAAGCTGTTGGGAGTCTGCTCATGAAGCTCGTTTGCTTTTGCGATAGCACCCTTCATACCCTTTGCACCGTCGGTAAGGACAAGCTTAGCGCCGTAAGCCGCCATCAAAAGTCTGCGCTCAACGCTCATGGTTTCGGGCATTGTGATTATTATCTTATAACCTCTTGCCGCCGCAACAGAGCTGAGACCTATTCCGGTGTTGCCGCTTGTGGGCTCAATAATGGTTGTGTCTTTATTTATAAGGCCTTTAGCTTCTGCGTCGTCGAGAATTTTCTTCGCTATTCTGTCTTTGACGCTGCCTGCGGGGTTAAAGTATTCGAGCTTTACAAGTATTTTCGCTTCAAGATTGTTTTCCTTTTCATAATTTGACAGTTCGAGAAGCGGTGTATTTCCTATAAGATCCGTGAGGCTTTTATATATTTTTGACATAATGATTATCTCCTTTAATTCCGTTATTTAAATCATTTAACGGCTTTGAACGCTTCGTCAAGGTCGGCTATGATATCGTCTATATGCTCTGTGCCTATTGATAGGCGGATAGTGTTCGGGCGAATACCCTGCTCCAGCTTCTCCTCATCGCTGAGCTGCGAATGAGTGGTTGAGGCCGGGTGAATAACAAGCGATTTAACATCGGCAACATTCGCAAGAAGAGAGAATATCTCAAGATGGTCTATAAACTTCTTTGCGGTTGTATCATCGCCCTTTATTTCAAATGTGAATATCGATCCGCCGCCGTTCGGGAAGTATTTGTCGTAAAGCCGTTTCTGCTCGCCGCTTGCAAGAGACGGATGATTTACCTTTTCAACCTGCGGATGATTGTTGAGGTATTCAACTACCTTTAACGCATTTTCCGTATGGCGCTCGACGCGAAGAGAGAGCGTCTCAAGTCCCTGAAGGAAAAGGAAGGCGTGGAACGGAGAAATTGTAGCTCCGGTATCGCGGAGAAGTATTGCGCGAATCTTGGTGACAAAAGCCGCAGCTCCGACATCCTTTGCGAAGCTTACGCCGTGGTAGCTCGGGTTCGGTTCAACAAGTGACGGGAATTTGCCGCTGCCGATCCAGTCAAACTTACCGCTGTCAACAATTACTCCGCCTATCGCCGTACCGTGGCCGCCGATAAACTTTGTAGCCGAATGAACAACTATATCCGCACCGTACTCTATGGGTCTTACAAGATAAGGTGTTGCAAAGGTATTGTCAACAACAAGCGGAATCTTATGCTTATGCGCTACCTTTGCTATTTCCTCTATGTCGGCAACATTTGAATTGGGGTTACCGAGAGTTTCTATATACAGAAGCTTTGTATTATCCTGAATGGCGTTTTCAAAATTGCTTATATCGTCGGGGTCTACAAAGGTAGTTGTAATGCCGTAATCGGGAAGCGTATGCTCAAGAAGATTATACGTGCCGCCGTAGATGGTGTTTGAAGCGACAACGTGGTCGCCGGCGACCGCAAGAGAGCGGATGGTGTAATCAATAGCCGCAGCACCCGATGCCGTAGCAAGTGCAGCAACGCCGCCCTCAAGAGCAGCTATTCTCTTTTCAAATACGTCCTGAGTGGAGTTTGTAAGTCTGCCGTAAATATTGCCGGCATCCTTAAGAGCGAAACGAGCCTCGGCCTCGTCGGAATTTTTAAAAACATATGATGTTGTCTGATATATCGGAACGGCTCTTGCGCCCGATGCTATATCCGGCTCTTCCTGGCCTACGTGGAGCTGCAAGGTTTCGAATTTATAATTTTTGTTACTCATTTTGTGTACCTCTTTCAATAATTTTTAAATGATGTTTTGTTAAAATTAAAGGTCAACAGGTACACATTCGGCTGTTTCTCCAGTTACATTGTCTTGATTTTATTCTTTTAAGATCAGCCATTAAAACAGCCTCCTTTTTTTGAACTTCTCATTTCCTATCGGATTAGTATGGTATCAATATATCATACTTTTCTCGGGTTGTCAACAAAAATATTAAGATTTTTTTAAAAAACGCCAAATCGATTGACTTCAGCCGAAACGCGGAAATATAATTTAAACAAAAAAGCAGAATTTACGTACTGCTTTTAAAGCTTTCTCGGAAGGTGATAAATTGGCAAAACACAGACGGAGTAAAACGGCGCGCAAAGTAAAAGGCTTCGGTAAAATATCGTTTTTTTGTGCTCATACTTACGTTTGCGATATTTACGGCGCTGCTTGTCACCGCAGCGGTACATATGCCGAAAAAAAGCGGCAACACCGTATGCATAGACGCAGGGCACGGCGGATATGACGTAGGAGCGACAAACGGTGAAAGATATGAAAAAGACGATAATCTGCGCCTTGCAAAGGCTGTGGAAGCCGAGCTTAAAGCCCGCGGAATAAACACAATAATGACAAGAAGCGACGACACATATGTATCGCTTGAGGACCGCTGCAAAACGGCAAACAAAAAGAAAGCCGACCTTTTTATATCCCTGCACCGCAACAGTGCCGACAGCGGCTGCGGCTTTGAAATATGGACGCTTAAAAACTCTCCTCCGGACGATTTGCTGCTCGCCGAAAACATAATGGATGCCCTCGGCGAAGTCGGATTATCAAAAAACAGAGGGGTTAAAGGCGGAATAGCCGGAAACGGAAACAACTATTACGTAAATAAAAACACAGATATGCCGAGCTGCCTCGCGGAGATGGGCTTTATTACGGACGACGGCGACAACGCTCTTTTCGACAAAAATCTGCAAAGCTATGCTGCGGCAATAGCGGACGCAGTCGAGACTACACTCGGTGAAATAAAAAAATAACACTTTTTTCAACTTAAAGGAGAAGTCCTGCATAAATAATAATAGTGGAAATAATTATATATATATGGTAAAATAAGTTGTTATTTATAATGTTAACGGAGAAACAAATATGAAAAGCACTAAAAAATTACTGCCTTGCATAACAGCTTTGATACTTATTTTATCGCTGATATTTACCTCCTGCGGCTCGCCCGATGTAACGCTCAAAACAAAGATTTCGGTTCTCTCAACCGTTTCCGGAGACTATACAGATAACGGCTTTCACGTCATAAACAAAGACAATATGATATTTGTCACCCAGTCCGGTCTTATAGAGCTTTACTATGACAAAACCACGGGTGCCGTCGCGGTAAAAGAGACGTCCGAGGGAAAATTCTGGTACTCCATGCCGCTTGCCTCGGATGACGAAAGCGAGAGCAGAGCATATGTTCTGAGTGCGGTGCTCTCAAAGGACGGCAAAAAATATATACTGAATTCTCAGGATAACTCCGTAGCGTTTTCTTCTTTTGAATTTAAGCCCGTCAGCAACGGACTTCAGGTAACATACAATATGGCGTCCGATAAGGACAGTGCGGTAAACGGACCGCAGGGCGATACGCCGTATGCGTCGGTCACGGTAAGTTATATACTCTCCGACGGAGTAATGGACGTCAAAGTAAACTGCGGAGACATAAAGGTCTCGGACGGTTATGCGCTCGAAAAAATAAATCTTTTAAGCTACTTTGGCGCAGAAAAGGATTTTTCCGAAGGAGACTTCATTCTTTTACCCGACGGCAGCGGTTCGCTTATGATGTCGGACAGCAAATCAGATTATCCGGAAAAAAGCTTTAAGGTTTACGGCTCTGACCCGGCAGTTAAAGACGTGACGGAAAACGAGAGCAAAATAAATGCTTCGGCTCTGCTCGGATTTTTCGGAATGAAGCAGCAAAACAGTGCTTTTGTGGCTCTTATCACAAAGGGCGATACCATAGCCTCGGTGGATTCGGTTCAAAAAAGCAGCGGTGACAAATACGACCGCGCGGGCACGTCATATACAATTACCGATGTGTCATATGTCGGCTCGGGAAGCAAAATGACAAAGTATGTCGGAACACAGTACAGCGGAGAAATAAACGTATGCTACCGCTTCCTCACAAACAAAAACGCGAGCTACTCCGGCATGGCAATAGCCTGTCGCGAACAGCTTATAAGAAATTCGGTTTTATCCACGAGAACGGTAACTTCATCCGCTCATCTGCCTTTTGCGCTGACAATACTCGGCACGGCACAAAAAAGCGGCGGCAGATACGTCAGCCTTACGACGTTTGACCAGGCATACGACCTTCTCAATATGCTCAAGGCAAAAAGCGTAAACAATATAACCGTGCGCTACTGCGGCGTGCTTGACGGAGCAAACAACCAGGAATTGCTCTCGGGAGCCTCAACAATAAAAAAACTCGGCGGCAAAAAGTCGTTTGAGAATTTAAAGCAGTATATTACGACTCAAAAATTCGAGATGTACGGCGATGTGAGTACGGTTATTTTCTCTACAGGGGAAAATTCGGATAAGAGCGCGCGCGATATGTCCGGCAAAGCTCACCGTTGAGACGCCCGATAAATTCAGCGCTCTGTCAAAGAAAAATACGACCGAAAGCTATGCTTTGGCTCTGTCCAAAATCGAGAAAAATATTACCGATTACGTAAACAGCACAAGCGACTTTGCTTTTGACGGCTATTGTGTAAACGACGCCGGCAGTCTTTTATATTCGGATTTTTCAATGATCGGTCAAAACAGGGATACCGCCGTACAGACTGTTTCAAAAGGAATTGAAAAGCTCTCGAACGGTCACGACCTTATGATATGCGGCGGCAATTTCTATCTGTTGAAAAACGCCGACTTTGTCTCGGGGCTTTCCTATGACACGGCGTACCCTCAAAGCGATTCGTACTCTTCGGTGCCGTTTGTCGAAATGATACTGCACGGCATTTCCGACTACACCATGGCCCCCGTAAACCTTGCCGACGACAGCGAAACGGCATTTTTGAAATCGCTCGAATACGGTGCGATACCGTCATATGAATGGTACTGCTCAAAGACAGGTAAATCGGAGCTTGACGAAAAATACAGCTATGAAAATCAGCTCAACTCTGCCGCCGAAAAATATCAAACAGCAGACTCTGTTCTCGGCAATCTCCGCAATGCGAGAATGACGGCGCACTACAAGGTTCAGGACGGCGTTTACTGCACGGAATACAACAACAGCATTATAATATACTTTAACTATAACGATACGGCGGTAACCGTTAATTCTCTCACGGTTGAGCCGAAAAGTGCAATGAGAGTTAACTGACGCAAAATAAAATGAGGTGAAAATATGAGAATAACAGACGGATTATCTCCGAAAAAGGTTTTTTATTATTTTGAAGAAATTTCAAAAATACCGCGCGGTTCGGGCAACACAAAAGCGATAAGCGACTACTGTGTAAGATTTGCCGAGAGTCACGGTTTCAAATGTTTGCAGGATGACAGCAACAACTGCATAATCTTTGCCCCTGCCGTAGGCTGTGACAAAGCCGAGCCGATACTTCTCGCAGGGCACCTTGATATGGTCTGCGAAAAAGCCCCCGACTGCACCAAGGATATGGAAAAAGAGGGAATCGACCTTGCGGTTGATGGCGACAATATCTCGGCGGTGGGCACTACGCTCGGAGCCGATGACGGAATCGCCGTTGCCATGATACTCGCACTTCTCGACTCCGACAATAAAAGGCCGCCCGTAGAGGCAGTCTTTACAACGGACGAGGAAACGGGTATGGACGGCGCAAAAAACATTGACACGTCAAGCCTTCGCGGAAAAATGATGATAAATCTCGATTCGGAGGACGAGGGAGTATTTACCGTAAGCTGTGCAGGCGGAAACAGAACGCGCTGCATACTTCCCATAAAAAGAGAAGAATACGACGGCGAAACATTAAAAATAACCGTTTCGGGTCTTAAAGGCGGTCACTCCGGCGCCGAAATTCACCGCGGCAGGGCAAACGCCGATATGCTTCTCGGCAGAATACTTAATTACGTGCTGCCCATTTGCGAAGCAAGAATAATAAGTGTTGACGGCGGACTAAAGGATAACGCCATCCCGACAAGTGCCGAGGCGATTGTCAAAACAAAAAACCCCGAAGAGCTCAAAAAAGCAGTTTGTGAAATAAGCGAAGTAATAAAGAACGATTATTCTTCCGTTGACGACGGAATCGCCATAGACGTTAAAGAAGCCGCTTCAAAGGAAAAAGCCGCAAATGCCGACTCTACCGAAAAGGCAGTTGCTATGCTGTCCGCCCTCCCGTGCGGACTTATCTCAATGAGCCGTGACATAGAGGGTCTTCCGGAAACCTCACTCAACCTCGGCATATTAAAGACCGAGGAAAGTGAAATTTCGGCGGAATTTTGTATAAGAAGCAGCGTACTGCTGAAGAAAGAGGAACTCAAGAGCCGCCTCGCTCTGATTATGAGAGCCATAGGCGGCAAGGTAATTTCCTTCGGCGATTACCCCGCATGGGAATATAAAAAAGAATCGCGCCTCAGAAGCGTTATGACAGAGGTTTATGAGAAAATGTATAAAAATGAACCCGTCATAACCGCTATACACGGCGGTGTTGAATGCGGCTTGTTTTCCGATAAAATCGACGGCCTTGACTGCGTTTCAATAGGTCCGAACCTTAAAGACATACACACCTATCGTGAGAGTATGAGCATTTCCTCTGTAAAAAGAACCTGGGAGTTTTTACTTGAGGTTTTGAACGAGCTTGCAAAGGGTTAATAACATCATCATACCAAACAGGCAACTATAAAGCGAAGCCCTCCGTCAAAGAAGGAGAGCTTCGCTGTTTTTGTTTGTTCGATTTTCAAAACGGATTATTTTAATGCGTTTTCGGTTATACGGCGCATTTCGTCCATTTTCTTTTCCATATCGGCCACAAGAGCAAACTGCGTTTTTGCTCTTACGAGGTTATGCTCGGGATAATCGGTCTTGAAATAAACATCTCCGTTTAAATAGTCACCGAGGAAGCGTATACCGCACTCATATGTCATAAGCTTAGCCGAAAACGCCATATACTCAGTCTCGGTTTCGGTAAGGCTGTCCTTGGCGGAGCTTAAATAGCCCCTTGTATATGCTTCGTAAAGCGGCAGGCTGAGCGATACCTTTGAAACGTCCTTTTCATCCTCAGCCGCCGTATTTGCGCCGAAGCGGATACTGTCGCCGAAATCATAGAGCGAAAGCCCCGGCATTACGGTGTCAAGGTCAATTATACAGATTCCGACATTTGAATCACGGTCAAAAAGAATGTTGTTGAGCTTTGTGTCGTTATGAGTGACGCGAAGCGGCAAACTGCCGCGCTCTATAAGGTCTAAAAGAACGTGCGTGTCGCTTTCTCTTGCAACGGCAAAATCAATAAGCTCTCGCACACCTTCGGCTCTTCCAGCTCTGTCCTCTTTTACCGCGGACATAAAATCAAGGAATCTCGAGTATGTATCGTGGAACTTCGGTATTGTTTCAAAAAGGCTGTCAATGGGATAATCTGAGAGCTGACGCTGAAATTCGCCGAATGCTCTGCCTGCATTTTCAAACACCTCGGCGGAGTCGATTATATTGCAGGTATAAACATTATCTATATATTTGTATACGCGCCAGCAATCACCGTTTTCATCGCGGAAATAATACTTACCGTCCGTCGCCTTAAGGAACGTTAAGGTTCCGCGGTCGGCGTCTTTGCCGGCCTTTAAAAGTGCGGAGCGGATATGTGAGGTAACGCCGACAATGTTGCTCATGAGCGCATCGGGATTTTTAAATATACCGGTATTTATTTTTTGGAGCGTATATTTTACGGTATCGCCTTTGTCATCAAAGGATATGACATAAGTGGAATTTATATGCCCGTCATTAAGAGCGGTGTATTCCTTAAAAGTTCCGTTAATTGAAAAATCAGCGGCAATACAGTCAATATCACAAGGTAATGCAGACAAATTAAACACGCCTTTCCGAAAATGCTTTTTAGTAAAGTTATTTTATTATATTATTTAATGAACGGTAAGTCAACAAAATTCGACATCCGCCTGTTTTACAGCGTATAGTCAAGGTCCTCCAAAATTTCAAGCAGCTCGGAGCGCAGTGCCGAATTGCCCAAAAGCCGCACCTCGGAAAGAAGTGCCGCATCGTCCTTTGCCTTTTCAAGGATTAAATAACGACGTTTTTTCAGGTTATTGATACCGTTGAATTTTGTCATAGCCTCACGGACTGCTTCGCGCTTCGGTTTGTTCTTAAGCACCGTAACGCCGTAAAGCTCCGCTTCTATCGGGGCGGAAATCTCCGTGGGAGGCAGCGAAACGGTAACTCTGCCGCCTGCATCCGTGACCGAACAATCAAGCTTCTCGCCGCCTGACATAACCCTCACGTTCTCTGCGGATACAATATCGGAAAACTCAAACACATACCGCCTTTTAAGCGGAAGATAATCCTTTTCCTTTCCGCCGCAGAGAGTCAGCTTAATACCGTTTTCGGTTTCGCTGACGGAAAGCTCGGTTATTGAAAAATCGCCGTCCTTAAAGCCGTTAGTCTCACCGTCATCCTCGTAGAGAGAAAAGCTGCCGTTGCCGCGGTACACCTTGAATTTCAATACTGTGGGATTTTTGCAGCTGTTCCCCTCATCAAGAGACAGCGGTATTATCGCTCCCTCGCGTGCAAAAACAGGCATCGTATTAAGTTCGCTGTGTATTCTGACCGTCTTTGAACCACGATATATTTTGCCCGTGAAGATGTCAGTCCAACGTCCCTTAGGCAGCCATACACGGGTTTCGGCGCGGCGCGTCTTTTTATTTATCTTTGACGTGACGGGGCAAACCAAAAGCTCGCTGCCGAACATATATCCGTTACGGCATTTGTAAGCACCCTCGCACTCCGGGTTATCGTAGTAAAGCGGTTCACAGAGTGCTCTTCCGAATTTATGAGTACGGTAATTCATAGAGTAGAGATACGGGATCAGCTCATGACGAAGCCTCAAATAACGTTCCGCTGTCATTTCGGCCTCCCAGCCGTAATTCCACGGCTCCTTGCCGGAGAGCGGGTCATTGCTTGAATGCAAGCGCATAATCGGCGAAAAAGTGCCTAATTGCACCCAGCGCACGTACATCTCATCATCGTGCCTGCCGAAGCAATGGCCGCCTATATCATGGCTCCACCAGGTATATCCGCAGTTCGACGCGGTAGATGTAAAATACGGCTGAAATTTAAGAACTCGCCAGCTCATAAATGTATCTCCCGAAAATCCGAGGGGATATCTGTGAGAGCCTATGCCGGCATAACGCGAGAGAATGAGAGGACGCTTGCCCGAACGCTGCCTGTCAAGATAATGATAGTGATTCAGCGCCCATAAAGGGTCAAGACCCGGAAGCTTGCTCTTTTTGCCCTGCTGCCAATCTATCCACCAAAAATCGACTCCCTCATCCTCATACGGATGGTGTGCCGTATCAAAATATGTGTTTATAAACTGTGTATCGGTTATATCAAATTCTATCGGCTTTTTCTCGGCCGGGTCAAGCCCCATAGCCCTCGCCGCCGCGTCGTAGCAGTTTTCAAACGAACGTATGCCGAGAGCAGGATGCAAATTCAGCGTAACTTTAAGCCCCTGCTCATGCAGGAAATTCAAAAAGCCCCTGTAATCGGGGAAAAGCTCGGTGTTCCAGCTGTATCCGGTCCATCCGTCTGACCAAAACAGCGGTCTCGTTTTATTGTATTCTGCATCCGGAAATTGCTTTTTAACATCTACCCAATGCCAATCCATATCAACCGTGGCTACGGTAAGCGGGACATTGTGTTTTTTAAATTCAAGCATCAGGCTTTGATATTCGCTCTGTGTATACGCCTTATAGCGGCTCCACCAGTTACCGAGAGCAAAACGCGGCACCAGCGGCACCTCGCCCGTAATTTTATAAAGAGCATTGACCGCACCTATATAATCGGTGCCGTATGCAAACACATAAATATCGCGTTCTTTCGCGAGGCGCGGTCTGACTTCTCCGTCTTTACACATAAGCAGCGACTTGCTGTCATCAAATACGGCAGCTCCGTCACACGAGATAACTCCGTCTTTGAGCGGAATCGCACCGTGTGACTGGTCAAGAGTGCGTGCCGTGCCCTTTAAATTCTCGCTGTTATCACAGCTCGACTCCATATCTCCGATTTTGGCATATATCGCCGTACCGTTTCTGCGGTTTATGCAAAACTCGGCTTTTTCGGTTTTTATTATGATTTTGGTCTTTGTTATTTCATATGTAAAATCGACCTTACCGTGATTGCGGAACCAAACGCTTTGCGTCGCTTCATCGCAAAAGGATTTTTCACTTCCGCACTCTACCCTTATAAGATTCGGAAATATGACCGTTATTCTTATGCTGCCGGCTATAAGAATATTGTCCGGCTCGGCCTTACCGTCCGTTTTTGCAACAAGGTGTTTATGAAGCGTTTTTTCTTCCATAATATCAGTCCTTTACCTCATCAAAGCTGAAAGCACGGTTAAAAATCTCAATGTTTTTAACACTTGCACCGCATTTGATTTCATCTGCGGCAATATCTGCGCCTGCATTTCTCACATCATAGCCGGAGCAATCGAGTTTACCGTCTATATAGAGCTTAATCATACCGTTTCTTTCACGCAAGGCGTATACCTTTACATTATCTTTGCCGGCAATTATCGTATCGGATTTTGCCTTAATTCCCTTAACGTCGAAAACAAGCTTCCCGTTTGCGGCAAAAATGCTCATATCTTTGCCGCCGAGAAGTATCATACCGTCTGTGGGAACAGCGGAAAGCGTCAGCCTGAGAGCAAAGTCACCGCGCCCAGAAACGCCGTAGGATATAGGTATACACCCGTTTTTGAAATATGTTACGGGTACTTTCTCGGAAAGAACGTTTCCGTAAATATCTTTTACATCTATATCTATATCAAGCTTTTGTAAATTTTCGCCCTCGGCAGGCAAATACACTCTGACATCGCTGTAATTAGCCCGAAGCTCTTTTTTAAGAGCCACGCCGCCAAGTGTAAAGGTGCTCACATTTACAGCGATATGACTGTTAAATCTGAATTCAACGGTCTTTTCGTCGATGAATTTTGCCTCTGTAAGCTTTAACGGAGATGTATTTTCGTTTGTAAACTTGAAAATTCGTATTTCATGCGGCTCCAAATCCACCGAAACGGTGTTACCGTATGAGTATTTCCTTTCATCGGGTTTTTCCGTATACGGCAAAACCGTGACGCACGTCATATTTTCGGCACCCTCGACAACTCCTATAATTCTGTCAAGAATAAACGAGAAGCTCTGTTTTTTATTAGCCGGATTTCGCACCGAAACTATACCGTTTGCGTTTTCCCATGCGGAGTAGCCGTAAACGCTGCCCGTGTCGGGAGACTCGCCTATCAGCTTTGAATTTCGCAATATGCTGAAATTCTCCCTGATAAACGACAAAACATCGGCATTGATAAGCCACATATCGGGCGTAAAGAGGTTAAAGCTGTAATAAAGCTCCCAAAATGCGGTTCCGCGCGTGGATATCATATACATATATTTGCGGAATTCCTCGTCCGTCATATGAATCTTTGCGGTGTTGCCGTAAATCGGCTCGTGATTATACATATTTGACAGAGGGAACTGATACTGCCTTTTTCTGTGGAAGTCAAAATACTTTGAATCGCGGTATGTAAGCATTCTGTCAATATCGCTTCCGCAGAGCTTTTCTCCGCTTGTCGTTTTATCAATAAAGCCTATGTCGCCGCTGTTCTGCATCCAAAAGCTCTCGCTGTACATAAGATGCCACGGGCTCGCATTACAATAGCTTGTCTGGTTAATCCAGAGATCCTTGCCCTCTTTCTCGCGAAGAAGGTGCATTTTTTCAAATATATCCGTCCAGTTTTCCCAGCAGTCCGTAAAGCAGTACATACCGTGTTTTCCGCCTACGGGATGCCCGTGATGTCTGTTTTTACACGATTTCAGCAGAAAACCGTCAAGCTTCCAATAGTTGATATCAAATTTTTCCATACAATCAAGGAAAAACTCAAGCACATTTTTTGTGTATCGGTGATCGGCAACGCACACATCGCGGCTCTGCCTGTTATAGCCGCCCTTGCCGGAGCGCTCCATTCTTCTGCCGAACTTGTCGGTTTTCAAATTATAGCCGCCGCGAGGTCCGAGCCAAAGTCCGAATTCGGATGAAAATTTCTTGCTGAGCGCAGAGCTCTCATAGAGTTCATTGGGGAATTTATCATTGAAGCACCAAAAATCCTTATCGTAATCAACCCAACCGTCATCTACGACATAAGAATTGAGCGGCGGAACGCCCGCACTTGAAAGGCCCTTTTCTATTTCAAAAAAAGAGTCGCGTATGTTTTCGCTTGTTATATCAAGCATATGGTCGTACCAAGAATTGTACTGTGTGCGGAGATAAATCGGTTTTGCAATGCCTTTTATATACTCAAGGAAATCGGCTCTCACGACCTCCATATCAAAGCTGCGCGCCGCACCGCCGATTGTCGGATGTGAAATATAGATTTCATTGCCGTTTGACAGCTCCTTAAGGGCTTTTCCGGCGAAATATCTTATATGCGCCGTATTATCTACTATGTTATTATCCGTCGTAGGAAATTCACAGCCGAAATACATACCGTTTATATATATCGGCTGACCGAGTGCCGACTGAAACTGCGAAAGATAGGCTTTTTCCATATCCGGTCTTGAAAAGCGCATTTTAATATCGGCTCCGAGCACAAAATATTCAAGGTCGATATAATCAATGAACAGTTTTTTCGGGGCGCTTGACGATATGGTAACATATTTTCTGATAACGGGGTCAGAGTCCCTCGCCTCAAATATCACCTTCACAAATACGTCGGAAGAGTGTATACGGTACGGCTCAAAGCAAAATACGGCTTTTTTAACCGCCCCATCCTCTTTCAGCTCCGTGCTTTTCAGTTTGCAATCGGAAGAGTGTATTTTACCCTTGCCGAACACACCGTTTTTATAGGATATTATAAACTCCTCAGAGCCGTCCGAGGGAGAAAACGAGGTCTCGTCCATTCGCCTGTTAATTATGCGGACGGTTCGCAATACCTTACCGGAGGTCGATATTTCGCGCACCGTATTTTCGTTTCCTATATATATTATCTCTTCATCTGAAGAGACAAATGCGGTATTTTTATTCATAAAACATTTCCTTTTTCATTTTGCAGTTGAGCTTTTAGGGAGCACTAATCCGAGAAAAGCACTTTTTCCGTAGCTTTCACCGCATCTTCCACAATTTGAGCGCAAGGCCGCTTTTTATAATACTCTGCCGTGCGTTTTTCGGCGTTCGGAGTAACGGCACAGTTTTTTGACAATCCCAAAAGTTCGCGGCAGATTATAGACGGATTGGTCTTTTTAAATTCAGCGGCAATTTCCTGAACCTTTTTATACGTATAGGATTTTGCCTCCCTGTTTTCGCCTGTATCGTCACCGTATACCATACCTGCAACCATAGCGGCTCCGCACATAGCTCCGCAGACCTCTCTCATTCTGCCTACTCCGCCGCCGAGGCCGGACGCGACCTTGAGAGCGGTTTTTTCGTCCATTCCGAATTTATCGCAAAACGCCGCAAAAACAGCCTGAGAGCAGTTAAAGCCTTTGCCGAAAAGTTCCGCGGCGCGCTCTGTATAAACCGACATAAATTATCACCCCGTTTTGAGTTTTGTTGTTTTAAACGCAGCGCCGAACCCTATCGGATTGGCACTTATGCATTTTATACACATTTTATATTATTTTAACATAAGCGACATTTATATACAACATTTTTTATAAACCGATGGCAAAAATCGGCCGATATTTCGTCAAAACGCCGCGTTAAAGCTCACATATTCTATTGCAAACAACAGAAAATATGTGATATAATGAATAAAAATTCAAATTACGAAAGAAGTAATACTATGGCGAAGAAAAATATTGACTGGGGTTCGATAGGCTTCAGCTATATCCCCACGGACAAAAGATATGTTGCCAACTTTAAGGACGGCAAATGGGATGGCGGTCTTACCTCTGATCCCAACGTCGTTATCAATGAGTGTGCAGGTGTTCTTCAGTACTCGCAGTCTTGCTTTGAGGGTCTTAAGGCGTACACAACGGAAGACGGCAGAACGGTATGCTTCCGCCCCGACCTTAACGCCGCAAGAATGAAATCATCATGCGAGCGCCTTAAAATGCCCGTATTTCCCGAAGATAAATTCGTAGAGGCTGTCAAAGAAGTAGTCAAAGCAAATATCGACTATGTTCCCCCATACGGTTCGGGCGCAACCCTTTACATAAGGCCGTATATGTTCGGCTCAAATCCGGTTATCGGCGTTAAGCCTGCCGACGAATATCAGTTCCGTATATTTGTAACTCCGGTAGGTCCTTATTTTAAAGGCGGTGCAAAGCCCATTACCATTCGTGTAACCGACCTTGACCGCGCAGCTCCCAGAGGAACCGGCCATATCAAAGCAGGTCTTAACTATGCGATGTCGCTCTACAACATAGTTGACGCACACGAAAACGGCTTTGATGAAAATCTCTATGTTGATCCCGCTACAAGAACAAAGGTTGAGGAAACCGGCGGCGCCAACTGTCTCTTTGTTGATAAGAACGGCACCGTAGTCGTTCCGAAGAGCCCGTCAATTCTTCCGTCTATAACCAGACGTTCGCTTGTAACAGTTGCAAAAGATTACCTCGGCCTCAATGTTGAGGAAAGAGAAGTTTACCTCAGCGAGCTTTCCGATTTTGCAGAGATGGGTCTTTGCGGAACCGCTGCCGTTATATCTCCCGTGGGCAAGATATATGACCACGGCAAGGAAATTTGCTTCCCGTCGGGTATGGACGAGATGGGTCCTACAATCAAGAAGCTCTACGATACTCTCACCGGAATTCAGATGGGCAGAATCGAAGCTCCCGAAGGCTGGATAGTTGAAATAAAATAAGCTTATACAGATATAAAAATGCTGTGGAACATACGTTCCACAGCATTTTTTTATGTTTGCTCACGATTCGGTCACTGAATATAATTCTCAATAAAGATAAGAAAAACAACCGCAAAAAGCAGCATAAGCAATAAATAAAGCAAATAAAAAGGACTGTAAAAGACGAGCTTTTACAGTCCTCAAATTTTATTTTGCCTCGCGTTTTTTCTCCTCTTTTTGATTTTTAACGGCTTTAAGCCTTGTAAAATCTTCACGCTCTTTTTCTTCGAGCGCTTCGGAGATGTACTTAATCGTACCCGTAAACTGAGGTATCATTATGTTGTTTAACGCGTTGGCACGCTTTTGCGTTTTCTTAACCGCATCCGCAAGCCGGTAAATCGAAGCCTCGGTTTCGGCAAGCTTTACGGTCATTTTCTTTGCCTCATTAAAGTTAATATATGCTTCATCGAGGTGAGAATTTGTCGAATTAAAGCCGAAATACGGCATCAGCTTGCTGCTTTCAAGCGATATTTTCGGTATCTCAACACCCATTACGCTGCGAAAATCAAGGGAAAGCCCGTTATCAACGGGTATGGTTCTTGCAAAATTACCGCAAACGCCAAGCGTAATATTGGCAAGCTTCAAGGACGAATAAGCCTTGTCGTATACCGCGTTTATATTTGCCTCGACTTCCTTTGCTTCGCTTATAAGCTGCATCATCTCACGAACAAGAATGTTACGTTTTCTGTCCATCAGCTCATAGCCGAGCTTGGCTAAATCGAGAGATTTCTGCGTCGCCATCAAATTGGCTTTTGTCGGGAACACCTGTGCCATCGGCTTTTCCTCCTTTTCCGAATTTTAAAAGGCTCAGTTTTTGCCTTTATAGTACTTATCAAGAGTCTTATCATCAACACGGTCAAGCATACGGCGCGGAAGCATTGAAAGGAGCTCCCAGCCGAGGTCAAGCGTCTCGTCAATGGTACGGTTTTCGGTAAAGCTCTGATTCAAGAACCTGTTGTCAAATTCCTTGCCGAACTTCATAAGAAGCTTATCGTCCGGAGACAGCTCATCTTCACCTATTACCGACGCGAGCGATTTAGCATCCTGAACCTTGGCATATGTCGCAAGGAGCTGGTTTGAAAGTGCCGAATGGTCCTCTCTTGTAAAGCCCTCGCCGATACCGTCCTTCATAAGACGCGACAGAGACGAAAGTACGTTGACCGGCGGATAAATGCCTTTATAATCAAGGTCACGGTCAAGAACTATCTGACCCTCGGTAATATAACCCGTAAGATCGGGAATGGGGTGCGTAATATCGTCGTTGGGCATTGTAAGAATCGGTATCTGCGTAACGGAGCCCTCAACGCCCTCTATCATACCGGCACGCTCATAAAGCGATGCAAGGTCCGAATAAAGGTAGCCGGGGAAGCCCTTACGGCTCGGAATCTCGCCCTTTGACGAGCTGAATTCACGAAGAGCCTCGGCATATGACGTCATATCGGTCAAAATTACAAGTATGTGCTTATGAAGAGTAAATGCGAGATATTCCGCCGCGGTAAGAGCGCAGCGCGGAGTCATAATTCTCTCGATTATAGGGTCGTTTGAAAGGTTTAAGAACATAACAACCCTGTTCATTACATTCGCCTCTTCAAATGAAGTGCGGAAGTAATTTGCTACGTCGTTTTTAACGCCCATTGCCGCAAAAACTATTGCGAAGTCCTCATTATCGGAAATTGTGGACTGACGCACTATCTGAACGGCGAGCTCGTTATGCTTCATACCGGAGCCTGAGAATATAGGCAATTTCTGACCGCGTATAAGCGTTGCGAGAGCGTCTATCGACGAAATACCCGTCTGAATAAAGTTACGCGGATATTCACGTGATACGGGGTTTATCGGAGCACCGTTAACATCGCGTTTCTCTTCGGGATAGACCTCGCCGAGACCGTCTATGGGTCTGCCGAGTCCGTCGAACACTCTGCCGAGAATTTCGGGCGAAAGCGATATTTCCATGGGCTTTCCGGTAAGGCTTGTGGAGGCGTTCTGAAGAGAAATACCTCTTGTACCCTCAAACACCTGTACCGTGATATGCTCACCGTCTATCTTAACTATTCTTCCGGTGCGCTGTGTGCCGTCATCAAGCTTAAAATTAACTATCTCGTCAAACGAAGCGTCCTTTACACCGTCAAGCTCAACAAGTGAGCCGTTGATAGCATCAAGTCTTAAATGTTGAATTATCATTGTGCTCACCTACCTTACTTCAGTATTCCGTCCATAACGGCATCGGTTTCTTTGATGTAATCGTCAAGCATTTCTATGTTGCTGTTCGGCACATCGTATTTCATCTTTGTAAACTTATCAAACAGTCCCGTAGCCGTTATCTTCGAAAGAGGGATCTGTCTTGCGACTACTTCCTTTGCTCTGTGGTACAAATGCAGTATGACGTGCATCATCTTAAACTGCTTCTCAAGCGGAACGAAGGTATCGTCGGCATGGAATGCGTTTTGTTGAAGGAATCCGACTCTGATTACTCTTGCAATTTCAATTACAAGCTTCTGATCGTCGGGAAGCACGTCCGCACCTATCAGCTTTACTATCTCCATAAGTGAGTTTTCCTCAAGTAAAAGCGAGCAAAGCTCTTCGCGGTATTTCATAAAGTCGGGTGAAACGTTGTCTCTGTACCAGTTAGCAAGGTCACCCGTGTACTCGCTGTAAGAGAGGGTCCAGTTTATTGCCGGATAGTGTCTCGCATAAGCGAGCGATTTATCAAGAGCCCAGAAGCATCTTGTAAAACGCTTTGTATTCTGAGTTACAGGCTCGGAGAAGTCGGAGCCCTGAGGCGATACCGCGCCGATAAGCGTTATTGAGCCCTCAGTGCCGTTGAGGTTTTCGGTATAACCCGAACGCTCGTAGAATTCGGAAAGTCTCGACGGAAGATATGCCGGGAAGCCTTCGTCGGCGGGCATTTCCTCAAGTCGTCCGGAAATTTCTCTGAGCGCCTCAGCCCAACGTGATGTCGAGTCTGCCATAAGAGCCGTATCATAGCCCATATCGCGGTAATACTCAGCTATTGTAATGCCTGTGTAAATTGAAGCCTCACGTGCCGCAACGGGCATATTAGAGGTATTTGCTATAAGCATTGTTCTGTCAAGAAGCGGTCTGCCCGTCTTGGGGTCGGTAATATCCGAAAACTCGGTAAGAACCTGAGTCATCTCGTTACCGCGCTCGCCGCAGCCGACATAAATTATGATATCGGCATCGCACCATTTGGCAAGCTGATGCTGAGTCATTGTTTTACCTGTACCGAAGCCTCCGGGGATTGCCGCCGCACCGCCCTTTGCTACCGGGAAAACCGTGTCGATTACACGCTGACCCGTGACAAGCGGTTTAGTGGCGGGGAGTCTCTTTTTAATCGGTCTCGGATTTCGTATGGGCCACTTCTGTAAAAGCGTAAGCTCCGTTTCGTTACCCTTTTTGTCCTTGATTTTTGCAACCGTATCGTTTACGGTGTATTCGCCGTCGGGCATTACCTCGGTAACGGTACCCGAAAGCAGAGGACTCAACATTATTTTATGTGTTATTACCGGCGTTTCCGGGCATTCGGCGTAAATATCGCCGCCGGAAAGTGTGTCGCCGACTTTAACCTTTAAGGTTACTTTATATTTCTTTTCGGTGTCAAGCGGAGAGAATTGAGCGCCCTTGCCTATAAAAGCGCCGAACTTCTTTTCGATTGCGGGGAGCGGCCTTTCAATACCGTCGAATATGTTGCCGATAATTCCGGGGCCTAAGGTAACGCTCATGGGAAGACCCGTTGAGTATACCGGCTCACCGGGCTTGAGGCCCGTAGTCTCCTCATATACCTGAATGGTGGTCATCTTTTTATCAAGGCCTATTACCTCGCCTATCAGCTTTTCTTTGCCGACGTAGACCATTTCCATCATGCTCAAATCAGTCTCGCCTTTTATGGTAACGACAGGGCCGTTGATACCGAATATTACATTCTCTGACAAATATATCACTCCTCGATGGAAAGTCCCGAATGTTCAAGGAACCATTCTTTTTGCTCTTTGAGTTTTGTATCAAGAGTATCGTCGGCAAGGCAGTGCGTTTTTCTGTCCGCAGCTCTCAAACCGCCGTAAACTATGTCGTCGCTTTCGGTTACGACACAACCGTTTTTAAATATCGCCTTGAGATCGTCGGAAAACACGAGATCCTCTTTGCGTAAAAACAGCTCAACATCCCCGCCGTCAAAAGCCTCGGCAATCTCTTTTGCCGATGAAACAAGCTTTTCGCGGTAAGAATCGGTTTTTGTATACTCGTTAATTTTTTCACCTGCCGCGTCAAACACCTTTTTGCAAAGCTCTGCGCGAAGATCGGTAAGCTCTTTTCTTGACCTTTCTTCACATTCGGAGACGGCGCTGTTACAGTCCGCCTTTATACGAGCGGTTTCGTATTCGGTATATGACTTATAACGATCCTCGGCCTCTTTGAAGAGCGCGCAAACGCTCAACACGCAAGCGGTCCGTTTCTTCGTCTATACTTTTGCACTCTTCGTCTGCAAGAGTCTTTATGGCAGTTAAGAACGCCTCTGTCTTTTTGCTGTTGATTTCTTCCATGATCTCACCTCACTGTTCTTTAAATCTTTATACCGATGGCGTCGCGGATATATTCGGTAATGGAATCACGATTTCTGCCGTTTCCGTCGCCGTCGGGAATTGTGACAAGCAGCGGCCTGTTGCCCTGCTTTAATTTTTTTACCGTTTCTGGGCAAAGCTCGGCAACTCCTGCGGTTATAAGCAGTATGCCGATGTCTTCCGCAGACAAAGCCTTTTTGAAAGCCTTTTCGGCTTCATCGCGCGAAGTCACCCGCTTTGCTTCAATTCCGGCAAGACGCATACCGATCATAGCGTCGGTATTGTCGCTTATCAAGAAGAATTTCATAACAATTACCCTTTGTATCCGTAATCTTTTTTGGGGAGCCCCCAATGTGCCCTTCGGCAACCAAAACAGCTCACAGTCTGTCTTCGGTCATAAGGCGGCCTTTGAAAGCACGGTGCCGCCGCAAATCGTTTTAGACCTTCTGGAGAATAAGAATTGAAATAACAACACCGTAAAGTGCTATGGACTCGCCGAGTGCAACGAATATAATTGACTTACCGAATGACTTGGGGTCCTCTGCGGTAGCGGCTATTGCTGCGGGTGCGCCTGCGGCAACGGCAATACCGCCGCCGATACCTGCGAGACCTGTTACAAGGCCTGCAGCCAAAAGTCCCATACCCTTTGAATTATCAACAGTCTCGGTTGCTGTGGTTGCAGCAGAGGCGTCGGCAGCCGAAGCGGTATTATCGTCTGCAGCGAAAACGCTTACCGAAAGAGCGGCAATAAGAACAGTAAGTACAGCGAAGGTTGCGAGATTTACCGCAACAGAGCGTTTAATGCTTCTGCCCTGATTTCTTTTTTTGATTATTGCATACGCTGTTGCAAGTATTGCTGCGGGTGCAAGGATGAGAAGTACATAGAAAAGAGTTGACATAATTTTATTCCTCCAACTTTTAATTTTGCGCGTTTAATTTTATCGGCTTGAAAGCCGTTCCTCCGCCCTCATAGAAGCGGCTGAACATCTCGTAATATTCAAGACGAAGTGCCTGTATGCCGGTCAAAAGACCTTCAAGCGCAATGACAAGAATATTGCCGAGGATGATAACAAAGATGTTCTCGTGTGCACCGGCGAGTGAGAATACAACCATCATCATACCTGCATGGACAAGTACGAATGCGCCGACACGAAGGAAGGATACCGTGTTGCTCAAATACGAAAGCACATATTCGAGAAGTTCAAATACATTTTGGAGTATGAAGTCCCCGATGCTCTCCGGCTTCCAATCAGGCTTCCTTTCGATAAGACCTATCGGGATATCCTTTATCATAAGCAGAACCGCCGTTACCGCAAGCGTTACGGCGCATACCTTATTCGGTACGGGAGACGGACCGCCCATAAAGCCGGAAGCGAGATTTACGCCGGACAGATACATCAAAAGTCCCGTAAGTCCGTTTTGGCTGAACAATGCTTCGCCAAACTGTTTACGCTTTATGCATGCGTAAATATTAAGCAGCATTGCAACTACCATAAGCCCTATGCCTATACCGATAGCTATTAAAAGAACCGTATTTACGCTTTCCATTACGGTCATCGGCTTGCCCTTCCAGCCGAGAGCGTGGTAAACGGGATCGAGCATATTCTCATATCCGAACACGCTGCCGAACATAAATCCGAAGAACATAGATGAAATTCCGCACGGAATAAGTATTTTGCCGAGCTTTATTTTTTTCTTCGCCCACATAAATATTCCTATGAGCATTAAAACGAAGCCCTGGCCGAGATCGCCGAACATCATACCGAAAAGTATGGTATATGTTATAGCCACGAACCCGGTAATATCTATATCGTCGTACGACGGGGTGCCGTACATATCGACATAAAATCTGTATGGGTCAACAAAAGCCTTAAACAGCTTCGGCGTCTTTTTGAGTTTAACCGGAACCACAGTCTTGCCGTCATGCGGCGGATCGCTTATCTCGACAGAAATCTCACCGACATTTTTAAGCTCCTTTTTAAACTTCTTTTCGCTGCCCTCCGGTATAAACCCGGTAAACATAAAGTACTTGTCATTGTGCAGCGCGTAAGAGCGGAGCTCATAAAGCGAATTCTGATATACAAGATTTGAATAAATCTTGTTGCAATGGTCGTGCTCGGTCTGCCAAAGCTCTCGGATTTTATCGTCCGTCTCTTTTATCTGAGACTTGATTATCTCAATGCTCTTTTTAATCTGCTCGATTACTTCCTCAACGGTGCCTGCCGCTCCGGGAACCTCAAACGGTTCAAACAAGAGGAAAGCAAATATACCGTCAATCTCGTTCACCTTGTCACTCGGTGCAAAATATGCGCCCCAATAATCCGTTTTATCCTCGGAGCAAGGATAAAACATAACGTACGGATTATCTTTGAACACCGTCTTCAGCTTTTCGTAGCTCTCTTTCGGCATATGACCGAAACGTATTTTGACGAATTCGCATTGCGATACCTGGTCAAGGTCAATACCAAGGCCCTTAAAGTGCGAATATTTTTCAATACCGCCCTCGCAAACCGCCTTTTGGTCGAGCAATGAGCTTCGCTGCTCATAAAGTCCTATAACCTTTTTTTCAACGTCCTTAAGATAAGACGCGTCCTTTTCGTCAACGTCCGAATCGCTTTCTTCTATGCTTTTAAATTCGAGATCAAATTTTGCAGCTTTCGCTATATCACGAAGCTCCGACAGCTCACCGGCATACGGATTGTCATCAACAAACGGTACGAATCCCATTGACGAAGATATGTATTTCGCCGCGGAATCCGGATGAAAACACTCGCTCTCGCAAAGCCTTGCACTCAAGTCATAAAGCTTTGTAAGGCTGCCGCTTATTTTGACAAGCTTCATCTTTTCGATAGCCATAGCCCCTACCGTCTCCTTTCGGTTTTTATAAGGTCAGTCAGGATACCTTAATCTTGACTGTTTCCGATTCTGTATAAAATGCACCGTCTATCTCTTTGAGCCTTTGCTCCGTCTCGTCCTTTGTCGAAAGCGGAAGCAAACCGCACAGGATATACGAATTATTGTTTAAAAGCCCGCTCTTTAATATTTCAAATTTTTCGGACTCGTTCACAAGCGTGTGATAAAGCGAATTGCAAAACTCGAAATGCAGCTTAAAATAATATTCCTCAAGAGCCTCGGCTTCAAGTATCTGTCGGTTGAGAATTTCGATGTTTTTATCTATCTGCTCCTCAACCTTTTCGGCTTCGCCGGATGCCGACGGAATATTTATCGGTTCAAACAGCATCGACGCAAAAACCGAATCCACTCGCTCAAAATCCGAACGCGGCACAAGATAAATGCCCCAGCAATCCGTCTCGCTCTCATACGATTTGAAAAACTCTATGTACGGGTCATCCTTATGGATTTCAAGAAGCCTTTTAAGACAATCCTTCGGCATATGACCGAAGCGCGCCTTGACGAATTCGCACTCGGTAAGAGCTTGAATATCTACGGGGAGGCCGCTGAACAGGCGAATTCGTTTTTTGCCCTCCTCGCACTCCTCTCTTTGCTCAAGGAGCAGCTGCTTATCGCGTTTAAACTTCTTGTATTTATTGTATATCTCTTCGGTTTTAGAGTCAAAGTCCTGCGGCAAATCCTGCTTTTTTTCCGGCAAAGTATATTTCCAACCGGCATATTTAGCCACCGAAGAGAGCCGTTTTATGGGTTTTTCATAAGGGTCGTCGCCCTCGACGCGCCTGAAATCAAGCGCGGCCTCGTTTTTGGCTGCCGGCACCTCGCTTTTGAAATTACCCGACAGCAGCACCGCCAAAACATCGCGAAGGCTGTCTTCTCTGCAAAGCACACGGACTCTTTTAAATTTCTCTTTTTTCATCACTTATCATCCGACTTTATCAGATATTTCATTATTTCCTCGGGCGGAAGCGAGTACCTGATGCCCTCTATGATATGGGTTACATTTTGCATTTCGTTTTCCATTATTCCGATATAACTCAAAAATACCGTTTCGGGATGAGTGGAATATCGAAGCTGCTTTTCGTTTATGCGAAGCTGCATTATTGCAGTCTTGCGTTCAATCACCATATCGCCCGCAGGAAGATATTTACCGTATCGCGTCTTTTTAAGTAATTCCAAAACCTCGTCCGGAGACGACGCCGCCAAAAGACTCGCCAGCTCCTTTTCGCTAAAGGAGGTGATTCCGGAATTAAAGAAGCTTCCTGTATGTATATCCGAACCGCTGCCGTAATATTTTTTGAGCCTGTAAATACTCTCGATGGTCTTCATATCGGATCTCATACGGAAGACGTCGAGCAGCTCATCGCGCTTTTTGCCTTTTTTTATATTTTTCGCATATTATCGACGAAGCTTCGGTATACAAATAATTATAAAGCACATTTTCAAGAAGCTGAACGGAAAATTCGGTTTTGCCGTTCATTGCCTTTTTGATTATGCTCTCATATCTTGTACCGTGAAGCCCCGACAGCAGCTCGTCAAAATTACGTGCTCTTTCTAAGGGCAGCATGGTGAGCTCCGAATGTTCCTTAAAGAAATCCGGAACAAACAGAAGATATTCGCCTATATTGTCGCTGTCAAGATAATCGGCGCAGGTTATTATGCAGTCAACGTCGTTTCTGAGGAGTAATATCTCATAGAGATTTTGACCTATTGCCTTTTCAAAAGAACAAAGCGACGCTATACGCGAAAGCATATAGCGCTTTAAAACAGCCTCAAGACGGGCGCGATGTATTTTAACATTAGGTACCGAAACAAACGCTTCGCTGTATGAAGTCCTGCCCTTTAAATAGTTGGCAGCCTCGTTGATGGTGCGGCAGTTTGCAAGATCAACATAATTTTCATTTGTCAGCGTGCCGGCATACATAGCTCTCGCCTTAGCGAGAACGGCATTCTGTGACAGATCGGAAAAGTTCATTTTCTGCCGCTCCTTTCGTTAATTTGTTTCTTTTCAGCCTATAACGGCTTTAACGATGTTTTCAACCCACATATTGTGGTTTTCATCATAAATCTTTTTGAGTGCGTCTGACTTTTGTTTGGTCTGACCGTCAAGCTCAAGCGACGCACGGTTCACCTTAAGCTCCGCCTTTTCACGCGCTTTTTTTACGGCGTCCTCGGCATTCTTTTTATGGGCGGCGTCTATTTCCTTTTTGCGGCGGGACAGCTCCTCGGAGAGATTTTCACGGCGCTCTCTTGCCTTTTCGACGCTGAGCCTTGACGCTCTGTCGGCGTCTACGATACGTCTCAATGTATTTTCCACAAAAAAGCCTCCTTTTGTCATCAAAGACCGTTATTTACAACTTATTTACATCTGTGTATTATACCACTAAACACAAAAAATTCAACGTCAATTTGTGCAAACAAAAATGCACTTTTATCAATAAATTAGTACATTTTATCTCGTCATTGTTAACAAAAAATACATAATTGTTTTTGATATATATATGTGATATAATCCTAATATTAAATTTGTATTCAGAGAGGTGTATTTAAATTGGATAACACTTGGTATAAAGAGGATGCCTTCTATCAGATATGGTGCCGTTCTTTCAAGGACGGAAACGGCGACGGCATAGGAGATCTTTACGGCGTTCTTGATAAGCTCGACTATATAAAGAGTCTCGGAGTTGACGGTATCTGGTTCTCGCCCATATATCCGTCTCCGAACGCAGACTACGGATACGACATTTCCGACTATAAAAACATCTCGCCTGACTACGGCGACCTTGATTTGTTTAAAAAGGTTCTTGACGAGGCTCATAAGAGAGGGCTTAAGGTTCTTATGGATTTGGTGGTCAACCACACCTCGGATGAGCACTATTGGTTCAAGGAGAGCAAAAAGAGCGTTGACAACCCCTATCACGATTACTATTTCTGGCGCAAGGGCAAGGGCAAGAACGGCAAGCGTCCGCCTAACAACTGGCTCTCTACCTTTGAGGGCGGCGCTTGGGAATATGACAAAGGCCTTGACGAATATTATCTTCACGTGTTTGCAAAAAAACAGCCGGACCTCAATATGGATAATCCGAAGGTAAGAGAAGAGGTCAAGAGCATTATGCGCTTCTGGCTCGATATGGGCGTAGACGGCTTCCGAGAGGACGTAATCACATTCATATCAAAAAAAGAGGGACTGCCCAACGGTTTTCCTCTGCCCATAGCAACCGGCGTTGAGCATTACAACAAGGGTCCGCATATTCACGAGTACTTAAAGGAATTCCGCCATGACGTACTCAACCATTATGACTGCTTTGTTGTCGGCGAATCTCCGATGACTGGAGCTGACGACGCACTCAGCTTTACGGAGGGTCAGGACAAAGAGCTTGATATGATGATAAGCTTTGACCATATGCAGGCAGACTGCTTTATGACCGATACAATTTCGACGCCGTTCAATCTCAAAAAGATGAAGTCGGCATTTACACGCTGGCAGAAAAAGCTCTACGGCAGAGCCTGGAACGCTCTTTACCTTGAAAATCACGACCATCCGAGAATAATAAGCCGTTACGGCAATGAAAAATTCCGCAACGAAAGCGGTAAAATGCTCGCCACTATGTGCTATATGCAGAGCGGTACGCCGTTTATCTATCAGGGTCAGGAAATAGGCATGCTCAACAACCATCTTGACAGCATCGACAAATTCAAGGACGTTGTTACTTTTAACAATCAAAGGCTGTTCAAGAAGTTTGGATTCTCCGACAAAAAATATCTTGAAATCGCAAATAAAACAAGCCGCGAAAACGCACGCACACCCGTTCAGTGGGATTCGAGCGAATACGGCGGATTCTCTACGGCAGAGCCGTGGTTCGGCGTAAATCCCAATTACACCGAAATAAACGTGGCACAACAGGAGAAGGACCCTGATTCCATTCTCAACTATTACAGAAAGCTTTTAAAGGTAAGAAAGGAAAATCCGATAATTATTTACGGCGATTATGAGGAGCATTACCACGAAAGCAACGAAATATACTGCTATGAGCGTAGCTTTAACGGTCAAAAAGCTCTTATAGTGTGCTCATTTGCCGACCACACTGTAACATTCCGCGCGCCGAAGGGTTTTGACCTTACAAAAGGCGAAGTACTTATTTCAAACTACCACGACGCTCCGGCAAAAAAAGACATATGCGCTTTACGTCCGTATGAAGCGAGAGTATACCTTTATAAATAAACAAATTCAAACTTTTTTCGGGGCGATGTTTACATCGTCCCGTTTTTTTAGTACAATATATAGACAAATGCAGCACACGGACTTGTGCCGACAAAACATCAAAAGGAAGTCATAGCTTTGGCAAAGGAACAAAAAACAAACGTAATGAGAATACTTGACAAGGCCAAAATACCTTATACGGCTCATTACTATGAGCACAACGACAACGAGCCGTTTGACGGAGTCGGCGTCGCAAAGAAATTAGGTCAGGATCCGGCGCTTGTTTACAAAACGCTTGTAACAGAGGGTAAATCAAAAGAACATTATGTTTTTGTAATCCCCGTCGCGGAGGAACTCAATCTAAAAGAGGCCGCGTCATCGGTAAGCGAGAAATCGGTTGAGATGATACACGTTAAGGATATTAACAAAATAACCGGATATATACGCGGAGGCTGCAGCCCGATAGGAATGAAAAAGCAGTTTAAAACCGTAATAGATTCGGCCGCAGAGGCACTTGACAAAATAGTCGTGAGCGGCGGTAAAATCGGCACTCAGGTTGAGCTGTCCCCGAAAGATTTGTCGGAGCTCATCGGTGCGAAATTTCACAACATAACTATGTAAATTGATTTTGCTTTACATAGAAAACGGAGGATATTATGCTGACTTATAAGGGAAAAGATTTTTATCTGGACGGCGAAAAGCTGAAAATTTATTCAGGCGCAATACACTATTTCAGAACCGTTCCCGAATATTGGGAGGACAGGCTTATAAAATTAAAGGCAGCCGGCTTTAACACGGTGGAAACATACACCTGTTGGAATTTGCACGAGAAAAAGCCCGGCGAATTTGATTTTGACGGAATACTCGATATAGTAAAATTCATTGAAACGGCTAAAAAGGTCGGTCTTTACGCTATTGTAAGACCGGGTCCTTACATATGCGCGGAATGGGACTTCGGCGGACTTCCGGCATGGCTGTTAAAAGACAGAAATATGCGTGTTCGCTGTATGTACAAGCCATATCTTGACGCGGTTTCAAATTATTATCATGAGCTTTTACCGCGTCTTTTACCGCTCTGCCACGAAAACGGCGGAAACATAATAGCCATGCAGGTGGAGAACGAATACGGCAGCTACGGCAATGATAAGGAATATCTCAAATTCATAGCCGAGCTTATGAGAGATTGCGGTGTAAAGGAACTGCTCTTTACATCTGACGGCCCGCAAGACGATATGCTCAGCGGCGGAACTCTGCCCGACATACTCAAGGTTGCAAACTTCGGCTCAAGAGCCTCCGCTTCATTCAGGAAGCTCAAGGAATATCAGGGCTTCAAGGCTCCGAGCATGTGCGGTGAATTTTGGAACGGCTGGTTTGACCACTTCGGAGAAAAGCACCATCACAGAGCTTCGGCTCCGGTCGTATCCGAGCTGAAAAATATGCTCAGAAGCGGCGCAAGCTTTAATTTCTATATGTTCCACGGCGGCACAAACTTCGGCTTTACCGCAGGCGCAAATCACGAAAAATGCTATCAGCCGACTATAACAAGCTACGACGACGACGCACTCTTGAATGAGTGGGGCGGCTACACGGATAAATATTATGCCGTCCGCAAGGAGCTTTTGAGTGCTCAGTCGCTCCCCGAAACAGAGCTTCCGCAGGAACCGCTCCGCCAGACCGTGGGAGACATCAAGCTCACAAAATACGCCGCATTTATCGATAACATTGAGGCTCTCGGCGAAAAGCACGAGAACGTAAGCCCCGAAAGCATGGAGCATTTCGGTCAGAACTTCGGCTTTATCTGCTATCATCATCATCTCGTCGGGAAATACGGCGGCAAGCTCTATCTTGACGGCCTCGCCGACAGAGCATATGTATTTGTAAATAAGGAATACAAGGGCGTTATTTACAGAAACGACAAAAAGCAATGCATTGACCTCCACGGCTTGTCCGGCGAAAACGACATTGATATTTTGGTAGAGGCCATGGGCAGGGTAAATTACGGTCCGCGCCTTCTTGACAGAAAGGGCGTAGACCAGATAAGAATAAATTATCAGGTTCTCTCTCATTGGGATATATACACCCTTCCGCTCGATAACATCGACAAGCTTCGGTATACGGACACAAAGGGACTTGACACACCGACATTTATGCGCGGCACATTTAAAACGACAAGTCGCGGGGACTGCTTTGTTCACACAGCAGGGCTTAAAAAGGGTTACATATTCATAAACGGCTTCTGCCTCGGTCGCTATTGGGACATAGGTCCGCAGGAATCGCTCTACATACCCGGAACAATATTGAAGGATGAAAACGAAATTGTTGTTTTAGAGCTTGAGAACAGCTTAAAAACCACGGTACGCATAGATGACAAGCACAATATAGCAGGCGGAAAAAAGAAAAAATTCTTTTTCTTTTAATTGAAATCAGTAAAAAGCAACCCTACTCATACCTCAGGCGTGAGTAGGGTTGCTTTTATTTTATCGGCTGTTTTTCTCAGCTTCTGAGAGTTGCGCCGAGCTTTTCAATAGCCTTAATCGCTTTTTTCATTGCCGAATCGGCATCGTCATCGGTCAAAGTCTTATCCTTTGAGCGAAGCTTCAGGCTGAATGCCACACTCTTCTTGCCGCTCTCTATCTGATTGCCCTCGTAAACGTCGAAGAGAGTTATGTTTTCAAGGGTTTTACCCACCGCAGACTGAATTTCTTTTTCAAGGCTGACAACAGGTACTGACTTATCACATACAAATGCAAGGTCGCGTGTTACGGCCGGGAATTTCGGAAGCGGAGTATAGACCTTTTCCGCACCTCTGTTTTCAAAGAGAACGTCCATGGAAACCTCTGCAACATAGCAGCGTGTGCCTATGGAGAAATTCTTTGCCGTTTCGGGATGAACCTCTCCGAGCAGAGCGAGAGTCTTGCCGCCGACAGTAATCCGCGCTGCTCTGCCGGGGTGAAGTATCGGATCATCCGTTACGCGTTCAATATCGTAATCGGTAATTCCTGTTTTGCTGAGAAGCTCCTCTATAACGCCCTTTAATGTGAAGTAGTCGTACTCCTCGCCGTAAAGACCCATAACAATGTTCTTCGGCTCCTCGGGAAGCTCCTTAGTGCCGCGCGGCTTAAAGGATACGGCGATTTCAAACATAGCTGCCTTGGGATTGCGGTTGTTGTAGTTTCTGGAGAGCACATCAAGCATTGACGGAACGGCTGTTGTTCTCATAATGCTTGTATCCTCACCGAGGGGATTCATTATTTTTACGCTGTCTCTTCTCGGAGAATCGGCAGGTAAACGGAGCTTATCGTACTGTTTGGGGCTTATAAACGTATATGTGCAGACCTCGGAAAGTCCCTCCGAAAGCATAACATCGGTGACGAGCTTTTCAAGCTTCTGCCTGTCAGTATATCTTCCGTCGGCAACACCCGAAAGTGCTCTGTCCGGAATTTTATCATAGCCGTAAAATCTTGCGATTTCCTCGGATATATCCGCCTGATGCTCAATATCGTTTCTGAATGAGGGGGCGGTAATTACGCCGTTTTCAACCTTGAAATCTATTTTTTCGAGAATCTTTTTCTGCTCCTCGGCCGATACGTCAATTCCTATGAAGTTGTTTACCCATTCGGGCTCAAACGGAAGAGTAACGGGTGTTTTATCGCTGTGGTCACAGTCAACAACACCGCCGACTATATCACCGGCGTCAAGCTCTTCGACAAGTTGCAGTGCTCTCTTGAGCGAGCGAAGGCAGCCCGTGGCGTCAAGCTCTTTTTCGTATCTTGCCGAAGCCTCGGTTCTCATTCCGAGTGCCTTTGCGGTTCTTCTTACGGAAACGCCGTTGAACATTGCGGACTCAAAAACTATGGTGGTTGTGTCATCCATAATTCCCGAATACTCGCCGCCCATTACACCTGCCACGGCAACCGGCTTATTTTCGTCGGCTATAACAAGCATTTCGGGCTTTAAAGCTCTCTCTACGCCATCGAGAGTTGTAATTTTTTCACCGTCAAGTGCTTTTCTTACAATTACCTTGTGACCGTCAAGATAGCGAAGGTCAAAAGCATGCATCGGCTGACCGTATTCGAGCATTACAAAGTTTGTAATGTCAACTATATTGTTTATGGGTCTTACTCCGCATGCGCGAAGTCTCTCGCGCATCCAACGCGGCGACGGCTTAACGCGGACATTTTCAACTACCGCGCCGGCATATCTGTAACAGAGCGACGGCGCCTTTATTTCAACCGACAAAAAGTCGTTTACGTCGCCGTGAGTCTTATTGACCGCAGGCTCCGGAATAACAAGCTTTGAGTCAAAGGTTGCCGCGGCTTCTCTTGCAAGACCGGTTATCGAAAGGCAGTCGGCTCTGTTTGACGTTATTTCAAATTCGGTGATAACGTCGTCAAGTCCTATTGCCTCGTGTATATCCTTGCCGAGAGTTTTGTCGCAATCATCGCCGAGAACGAAAATACCGTCCTCAATCGCATACGGGAAATCATGAATCGTAAGTCCGAGCTCGCCGAGTGAGCAGAGCATACCGTTTGACTCAACTCCGCGGAGCTTGCCCTTTTTAATATGATGCCCACCGCTGACGAAGCTATCATCCATTGCTACGGGAACAACATCGTTTACCTTTAAATTCTGAGCGCCGGTAACTATCTGTATATTATCCTTTGCTCCGACGTCGATTTGGCAAATCCAAAGGTGGTCGGAATCGGGATGCTTTACGAGTGATACAACCTTACCTACAATTACGTTTTTGATGTCGGCACCCTCGGTCTCAAAGGACTCAACCTTGGAGCCGGAAAGAGTCATATCATCGGCAAACTGCTGATCCGACACATCTAAATTCACATAGTCGTGAAGCCATCTTTTAGATAAATTCATTATATAACCCTCCCCTTAAAACTGATTTAAGAAACGAGCGTCGTTCTCAAAGAGCAAACGCATATCGTCGATATTAAAGCGGAACATTGTAAGTCTTTCAAGCCCTACGCCGAAAGCATAGCCGGAATAAACCTCCGGGTCTACTCCGCCGTTTTTAAGTACCTTCGGGTGAACCATACCGCCGCCGAGTATTTCTACCCAGCCCTCGCCCTTACACATGGGGCATCCCTTGCCGCCGCACTTAAAGCATGTAACGTCCATTTCGCAGGACGGCTCGGTAAACGGGAAGTGGTGCGGGCGAAGTCTTATCTCGGTATCCTCGCCGTAGAGTCTCTTTGCAAACTGCATAAGACTACCTTTGAGATCGCCCATTGTAATTCCTTTATCCACAACCAATCCCTCAATTTGATGGAAGAACGGCGAATGTGTTGCGTCAACCGCATCAGAACGGTAAACTCTGCCGGGTGCAATAATTCTTATAGGCGGCTCTTGCTTTTCCATTACACGAATCTGCACGGGAGAAGTCTGTGTACGAAGGAGCATTTTTTCCGTGATATAGAAAGTATCCTGCGTATCTCTCGCCGGATGATCGGGCGGAAGATTGAGAGCCTCGAAATTATAGTAATCCCACTCAACCTCGGGGCCCGTCGCTATCTGGAAGCCCATACCGACAAATATATCCTTAACCTCGTCAAGAACTATTGAGAGCGGATGCTTATGACCTATTTCATGCTTTTTGCCGGGAAGCGTAACATCTATCGTTTCTTTTTTCAGCTTAGCCTCTTGCTCCTTGCTTCTGAGCTCGGCGGTTTTTTCCTTGAGCATTGCTTCGATGCTCGCGCGCACCTCGTTTGCGAGCTGACCCATCTTCGGTCTTTCCTCGGCGGAAAGCGAACCCATCTGCTTTAAAATTCCCGTAAGCTCGCCCTTTTTGCCGAGCACCTGAACTCTGAAGTTTTCAAGCTCGGTAGCATCACGAAGCTCTGAAAGCTCTTTTTCGGCACGCTCACGAATTTCCATAAGCTTTTCTTTCAATGCAATCATCCTTTCTGGATAGCGCGTACAGGGCAAAGCACGTGTACAACGCTTAAATTCAGCTGTAAATTCCGAAAAAAATCCCCGTCCCGAAAAAGGGACGGAGATTTATACACCGTTTAACCACCCGATTTCAAGAGAGCCTATACTCCCCTCGCCCGTAACGGGGGCGAATCCGTTGCGACCTACTGCATTTTTCAGCCGCACCGCTCGAAAGTGAAATTTCGGCACATAAACCGCAGTATGCGCTCTCAGCCGACGGCGCAAACTCTCTTTTACGGCATCATATATACCTACTGTCTTTGTCACAGCGTTTTCGGAATTAATTTTCTTAAATAGTATAACACATTTTTTTCGATTTGCAAGAGTGAAACATCAGTTTTGTCTGCTTACTATTTTATATTCGTCATACGGGTCAAAATACGGGCAGTATGAGCCCGGTCCGCTTATAAAGCGCATAAATTCATCCTCGTCCATATTGGCAGAGCAGATATATTCTTCGGAATATTCGTCATAGTCGTAATATGAGCATTGCTCGCAGCATGACGCTCTTTTTTGTTTATTCATTCCTATCGCCTTTCTCGTGATATTCCTCTTCGGTATTTACGTTCCAAATCGCGCTCTTGTCATTTTTGCCGGAAAGTATATTATCCACAGCCAAAAGTGACGTCATCATGGAATGATCCATATTGTTATAACGGTGCTGGCCGTTTCTGCCGACGCAGTAAAGATTATCAAGAGTATTGAGAAAATCTATAATCTCCGGCAAATCCTTATAGGAATCAAAATACGCGGGATATGCCTTTTTAACTCTCTCGCGGTGCGCGCTTAAAACCGCTCCGCAGTCTATAACACCGATTCTGACAAGCTCGTCGGACGCGAGCGCTATACACTCTTCCTCTGGCATATTCCAAAAATCGTCGCCCTCGTCACAGAAGTATTCAAGCCCCAAAGATACGGTGTTTTCCGGCTCCTTCACCATATAGGGTGACCAATTGTTGAATATCTGTATTCTGCCGAGCTTTACGTTTTTATCCTGAACGTATATCCAGCAGTCCGGTACAATGTCGTTTACCGTCTTAATATCCGTCTTGTTTTTAAGAAGCATACGGTCGACGAGAAGTCCGACCGTTACAAAATCACGGTACGGGAGATTCTCTGCCGCACTTTTCACCGTTTCGGGAATTTCGATTCCGGATATTCCGCCTACCAAGTCCTTTACGGGCATAGACGAAAAGAATATATCACCCGTAAATTCCTTTTCGCCGTTTTCCGTATCGGCGATTACGCTCAAAACCCTGTTACCCGAAGCATTTATCTTTTTCACGGAGACATTCTTCAATATTTTACCGCCTCTTTCGGTAAATTCACCGGCTGCAGCCTCCCACAGCTCTCCGGGCCCGAGCTTCGGATATTTAAATTCCTCAATAAGCGATGTTTCGTCGCTCTTACCCTTGTGCAAAACAGACGACAAAACCTCTTTTATCGAGAGCCCCTTTACACGCTGCGAGCCCCAATCCGCCGAAATGTCTCGCGGATGTCTGCCCCAAAGCTTTTCGGTATAGTCCTCAAAAAACATCGAATACAGCTTTTTGCCGAAACGGTTTATATAGAAATTCTCAAGAGAGGTTTCGGGCTTTTTGAACATCATCGCAAAAAGGTAGCTGAAGCCTGCCTCGAGCGTTCTTAAAAGCCCGAGATTTATAAGCGTTCCCATTTTCATCGTCACGGGATAATCGAAAAATTTATTAAGATAGTATATGCGCGACACCCTGCGGCGATAGAGCATTACCTTATCGGTCTTTTCGGGGTCGGCACCGCCTTTTACGAGATGCGCCTTGCGCTTTAGGAGCTTATCGTCCTTTGACGGAGCACCCTGAAGCGGCAAAATACTCTGCCACCACTCATTTACGCGCTGCTCTTTTGAAAAGAACCTGTGACCGCCTATATCCATACGGTTGCCGTCAAGATTCACCGTGCGCGAAATTCCGCCTATCGAGTCGCTCTCCTCGAGCACCGTTATATCATATTCATTTTTGCCTCTGCGAAGAAGCTCGAGAGCCGCCGTTATGCCGGCAGGTCCGGCTCCTATAATTATAACTTTTTTCAAATGATTAAAACCTTTCCCGGAATTTAAGCTTCGGGCTTTCCGCTCCAAAACACATAGTCGGTTATAAGCATAGCTCTAACGGGTGACGCCTCTGCCGACTCTATTTTTAACGGCGGCGCAATCAAAAAGTATTCTCCGTTTGCAACATCCGATAAGTCAAGTCCCTCAAGGACAGCTATATTTTGCCCGAGAAGCGCCTTATGAGTTTCATAGTTTTCGCTCTGCGGCGGCTCGACGTCAAGCCCGTCTGTACCGACAAGCTTATACCCGAAATATGCCATGGCGTCGGCGGCACTGCGATGTATAAACGCCCTGCCTCCCGATTTCAGAAGTATACGCTCCGCCCTGCGCGGAAAATACTCCTCAACCACGGAGCCGGTTATGATTCCCGGCGAAACCTCAAGCACTGTGCACGGCCCTATAAAGGCGTCGGGCTTTACCTTGTCGATTCCGTCGGCACCGTCGATAAAATGTAGCGGCGCGTCCATATGAGTACCGTTGTGAAGCCCCATATTGACGGCGTTGAGATTGTATCTGTCCCCGTTTTTCAGGGAAGCCAGACTAATAAGCTCAGGCACCGGATCGCCCTCGTAAACCTCTGCCGACAAAATATCGTTGGAAATATCTATTATTCTCATAACAGAGTCCTCCTGACTTATTAACCGTTGGCCGTTTTTTACATTATACCCCGTTTTGTCTGTAAATTCAATCCCACTGTTTCCGGTTAAAATCAAAGCGCCCCGGTTCAGTCGAGCGTTTGCCGGCCGAATCGGGGTGTGTTTAAGAATATTATTTGTAATTTCTCAAAAGTTCCTTATAGAATTTTACTGCCAAAGGAATTTTATCAACATTTATGTTCTCGTTTTCGCTGTGAACCGACGCATATTGCTGACCGTCAATGTCAATGGGAGCAAATCTGATTACCGAGTCGGAAAGTCCGGTAAATCTTCTCGCATCCGTTCCGGCAGGAAGAATAAACGGAACTGCCACAGCGTAGTTAAATACGCTCTGCACGATTTTCCTGACATACTTATAGCCGTCGCTTCCAAGAGAAGTGGGCTTATAATACTCATTGTCGGAGTCTCTGACGACTATCTCCACCTCGTATTTGGCGGCTGTTTCCTTCAGCGCGTCCAAATCCTTTGCCAAATCCTCATCGTTGATACAGCGAAGGAATGCCTCGCCCTTACAGCTCCCGTCCTCCTCGGTATAGAGCTTTCTGAACGTACACCCGGTTCCGAGCATTTCGCCCAAAATGAGCGCAGTATGTCGAAGTATATGCCTTTTCGGCAATAAATGCAACCAAATTTTCGAACGCAACGGCAAATAGTATTTTTTACCGCCGAAAAGCGCAAAAAACGAGGCTCGACTATACGCCGAGTCTCAAAAATCATTCAAATGCAGTTTCAGTTTCAAATATTTACCGTCTGCTCAAAGCACATACGCACTCCACGGTATTACCTTTTTCCCACAAGCCACCCTATTGTAACCTAATCTTTCTGTGAGATTGTTCCCAATCTCGGGAGATTATTTAAACTCACTGTCTCCAAAGTCTGCAACTGCTGTACTGTTAATTGACGCAGTAATTCCATTCGTTCTTTCTGGCTTTTCCCATGATTAATCAAAATAGCATTATAACTTTCCAAATTCGCAAGTACTAGTAGTTGATTCAGTGTTGCTACATCCCTCATGTTTCCTTTCACAGACGGCTGTTCATCTTTCCATTGTTTTGCTGTCTTTCCAAAAAGGACAACATTCAACATGTCTGCTTCGTTCGCATATGTAAAAGAAATCTGAGCTGGTGTTAATTCTGGCGGAAGCAAGTTCTCTTTAATTGCATCTGTATGTATCCTATAATTTAGCTTAGAAATTTCTCTATTTAGATTCCAATTCAAAGATAATCGGCTATTTTCATCAGTCTTTAATCTTCGATAATCTTTCATAATATACAACTGGAATTCCGGTGAAATTCACGTAGCAAACGACATGGCAATATCGCTGTGAGCATAGGTACCACCATAACGCCCTGCTTTTGAAACAATACCAATTGCAGCAGTTGCTTCTATCCACTTCTTAGGTGACATTGTAAATGCATTTGCTCCCGCTTGCTTTCTAACCCCCTCGAATTCGAGGGGGTTAAAATCAGGATTATGAAGTCTTTCACATAATCCCAGAAATTCTATAACATCTCGATTTCTCATCCAATTTTGTATTACTGCGGCCGGATCTTCGCTTTTATATCTGGCTATATCAGTCAATGAAATGAATTCATTTTCAAAGTCTTGCGTATAAATGCAAATATCTATTCCATTTGCATGAGGCGTATCTTTAATAACTTTTCCCATTGCACCGCACATCCTTCTCAAACAATCTATCCAAAATTTATTATAGTTACATTAACGACTATTTCTTCAAAGTATCTATAACAATCTCGCCTTTACTGAGTATCCTATCAACAGATGAAGACATAGTGTCTGTCATTTGTAAATATTCTTCAAGTTCAGATATAAGTGAAGAAATTGCTTTGTTTAATCTTCGCTCCATTCCCAAACATCCACGTAATACACCGATAAAACCTTCAATATTCTCGTTGGAGCCATAAATTGCATTTTGCATATTCTTCAATGCAGTCATAGACTCACATATATCTTCAATATTGTTCACATTCTGAGCATATTGATTGTCTAATAATGAAAGATAGCTATTTTCAACTATATCCCAATATTTGGACACTTCATTTACATGACTTTTTAATTTTCCTGCAAATATATCTATGGGACTAGAAAGTTTTCGACAAATATTTCTTACAAAACTTGCATCCACATTACCGCTTTGAGATTTTACACGATTAATCTCATTTGTAACAGCATTAATAGATATATCCATTTCATCCATTTCATTCCCCATGGATGTAATTTCATTTGTCATTTTTGTTGAGTTTTCTTCAATATCTGCAATATAATCAAGGAAACCTTTTTCACCTTCATCATCAATTGTACCTTGAATACCACCATTGCCTTCATCAGCCATATCTTTCGGGTTATTAATAGGAGAAATACTATTCTCACATTTGTAGAAATCAGGTATATAATCTGAAACAGGATTTCCATATTTCACACTATTGTCAATTGCACCAAATAACAATTTTTTCAGTTCTTCTATTAGTTTGGGCAATTTATTAAATTGCAAACTGTATTCGTTTGCACGATATGATTTTATATCAAATGGTAATTCTCCAAGATCTTGTGTAATAATAATTACCTTTTTATTTATAGCATGAGCTAGTCCTAATTCATAAAACACATTGGCATTGAGTCCTGTCAAATCAGCAATAATGACATCAGCTTGATGAATCCCTTCCACTATATCCTGTAATATATTCTGTTGGTTATCCAAATCTCCTGCATTTGTAAAATCAAAATCTTCTTTAAAAATTCTTTTCAATTCATCATACAATGCCAGAAAGTCTTCATTAAATGGTGTAATAACAAACACTTTTGGTTTACTTCCCATTCGTTTTTCTCCTTTCTCTCTTTTAAAAATTAGATCAAATTATAATAATTTAATGCGTCTTTAATTGCATTTACCTTTTCCTGTGTCGGATGCTTCCTTGTTTGCTTTAATCCCTCTGCCGCATTAGGAGCATCATACATCGGCAATCCCAAATTTCGCTTTACCTCTGCGATATATGCGGTATGTACCTTGAAGCCGTATTTCGCTTCTATGTACTCCTTAATCATTTTATAGGTCACTTTTTCTTTGGGCTTGTACGCTTCGGCTCTTTTAGCAATACTATCTACCGGAATCTTGCCCTCGCCCTCTCCAAACTCCACATCAATGTGGATATAACTGTCGGCTTTTTTGTGGGACAAAAGAACTACCGTCTCAACATGATTTGTATGCGGAAACATATCGACGGGTTGTATTTGACCTTATAGCCGTTTCTGACAAGAAACATCAAATCTCTTGCAAGAGTTTCGGGGTTGCAGGACACATACACAACGGTTTTCGGTGCGAGCTTTACAACCGATTTCAAGAACTTTACCGTGCTTCCGCTGCGCGGAGGATCCATTATAACAACATCGTATTTCTCGTTTGAAACGGCGGCGTCCGCCAAGAACTCGCCGGCGTCCGCATTGTAAAACTCCGTATTTTCGGCGGAGTTGAGCTTTGCGTTTACGCGTGCGTCCTTTACGGCGTCGGGATTAAGCTCCACACCCACCACTTTTTTAGCCTTCGGCGAAGCGAAAATGCCTATCGTTCCGGTGCCGCAATATGCGTCAATAACGGTTTCCTTACCGGTAAGCCCGGCAAATTCAAGCGTCGTATTATACAGCACCTCGGTCTGTATGGGATTTATCTGATAAAAAGCCTTCGGGGATATTCTGAACGAAAAATCGCCGAGCTGCTCCGTTATATATCCGTCGCCGAAAAGCACCTCGCTCCTGTTGCCGAGAACCATACTTGTTTTTTGATTGTTTACGTTTTGCACTACGGTGGTAATTTCGGGATGTATTTTCAAAAGTGTCGCAACAAAGTCCTTTTTCTTCGGGAAGTCCCTTGTTCCGGTGACGAGCACCACCATTATTTGGCCGCTTTTAAAGCCGCGCTTTACAAGCACATGGCGCAAAAACCCCCTGCCCGTATCCTCATTATAAGGGCGAAGCTTAAAGTTCTTCAAAAGCCGGCGAATCGTGCCTATTATCTCATCTGCTTTTTCGTCCTCAGTCATACAAACGGTGACGGGAACTATTTTGTGCGACGATGACTGATAGACTCCCGATATTATATTGCTGTGTCTGTCAAGAGCGAAAGCCGCCTGAACCTTGTTTCGATAGTGATAGGGGTTTTCCATACCAATGATCTCGCCGACGCGGCAGAATTTTCCGAGCAGCCTTATGCACTTTACCTGCTTGTATCGTAACTGCTGCTCATATGTTAAATTTTGGAGCTGGCATCCGCCGCATTTTTTGTAAAGAGGGCAATTGCCGCTTTTAACGCCGCTTTTATTGTTGCTGATTGACTTTTTCTTTTCGGGCATTTTAAAAGCTCCCTCACATTATATTATAAATAGTATTATAGCATAATGCCGCATACTTTTCAACACCGTCCGGCAAGCGGAAAAGAATCCAATAAAGTCTTGACAAAGCCATACCGTTCTGTTAGAATATCATAGCCGCATATTAGGGGGCAGTATGTCCGCATACTACTAAGCGAAGTTTCCGCCTCCGATAGCGAGTCTATATTAAGGCAGGTAAAAAAATGTACGCAATAATCGAAACAGGCGGCAAGCAGTATAAAGTCGAAAAAGGCGACGTTATATTCATCGAAAAGCTTGCAGCAGACGAAAATGCCGATATTACTTTTGATAAAGTAATCGCAGTCGGCGGCGACGACGGTCTCAAAGTCGGTGCACCCTATGTTGACGGTGCTTCGGTAAGCGCTAAGGTTCTTAAGAACGGCAAGAGCAAAAAGGTCGTTGTTTTCACCTACAAGCCCAAAAAGAACGAGAAACGCAAGATGGGTCATCGTCAGCCGTACACCAAGGTTGAAATAGCCGACATCAAAGCGTAAGTAAAATGATAACCGCAAAATTCGTTTATTCGGGTGACATTATTACGGGTTTTTCCGTATCCGGTCATTCGGGCAGTGCCGAAATAGGCAAGGATATAATTTGCTCGGCGGTTTCGTCGGCTTCTTATATGACCGTCAATACGCTGACCGAAATAATGCTGTTAAAACCCGAAATAATCGAAAAGGACGGCTTTCTCGGAATTCGCCTCTCAAAAGACGAGGCTGCGGCGGCAAATGACCTTTTAAAAGGCTTTGAGCTGCATTTAAAAGAGCTTTCCGAGCTTTATCCGAATTACATCAAAATTGAAAGAGGTGCTGAATAATGCTTAAAATAAACATCCAGTTGTTCGCTCATAAAAAAGGTATGGGTTCCACAAAGAACGGCCGTGATTCTGAATCCAAGAGACTCGGCGTTAAGCGTGCGGACGGTCAGTTCGTTCTCGCAGGCAACATTCTTGTTAAACAGCGCGGAACTCACATCCATCCCGGTACAAACGTCGGCAAAGGCTCCGACGACACCCTTTTTGCTAAGGTTGACGGTACCGTTAAGTTTGAGAGACTCGGCAAAGACCGCAAAAAGGTCAGTGTTTACGAGGTCGAGCAGTAAGCTTAAACATTTACCGAAAAAGGCAGGTTTTTCCCTGCCTTTTTTTGTTTGATCAATATCCCGTAAAATCAGTAAAAAGACGCAATTCGCCAGGCCTTGACAACCTAAGCGCAATATGTGGGTATTGATTTTTTCAGGCTAAACAATTATACTAAAGTCTACTATTGATATTAAAAGGACTAATTATGAAGATGAATTTTACCGCTCCGTGCATATTCGGGCTTGAAAGCCTTGTTTCGGACGAGCTTAAAAAAATGGGGGCGGAAAACGTCGCCGCCGAAAACGGAAGAGTGTTCTTTTCGGGAGACGAATATTTGGCAGCGCGCGCAAATATCCGCTCAAGATTTTCCGAACGTATAATGATAGTCGTAGGCTCCTTTGAGGCGCATTCTTTTGAGGAGCTGTTTGAGGGCACAAAGGCACTCCCGTGGGAAAATTTCATAGGAGAATTTGACGAATTCCCCGTCAAGGGCCACAGCGTAAATTCCGACCTTTTCAGCATCAGCGACTGTCAGTCGATAATCAAGAAAGCAATCGTCGAAAGACTTAAAACAAAATATAACGTACAATGGTTTGAGGAAACAGGTGTAAAATTCCAAATAGATTTTTCGATAATGAAAAACAAGGTTCACCTGATGATAGACACTACCGGCATGGGCCTGCACAAGCGCGGCTATCGCCCGGTTGCAAACGAAGCACCTATCAAGGAGACTCTTGCGGCAGCAATGTGCGCTCTGTCGCATCTGCGCCCGTACCACACTCTCTACGACCCGATGTGCGGTTCCGGAACAATTCTTATAGAGGGCGCAATGCTTGTGCACAATATAGCTCCGGGGCTTAAACGTCATTTTGCCTCCGAGCGGTTCCCGTTTATCCCGTATGAAATTTGGGAGAGCGAGCGTGAAAAAGCAGAGAGTGAAATAATTACCGAAAGCGACTTTAAAGCATACGGCTTTGATATAAACAGGCAAACCCTTGAAACGGCAAAGGAGAATGCGATTCGCGCCGGAGTTGCCGACAAAATTGAGTTTGCACGCGCGGACATAAGAGATTTTGCGCCGAAATCCGAAAAGGGCACGGTTATCACAAACCCGCCTTACGGTGAAAGAATGCTGTCACAAAAGGAGGTAGACGATTTAATACGGTCAATGGGAAGAGTATTTCCGAGAAAGCACGGTTGGTCGTACAGCATAATAAGCCCGTCGGAGACTTTTGAAGAGTCATTCGGCAGAAAAGCGGATAAAAGGCGTAAGCTATATAACGGCATGATTAAATGTCAGTTGTATTTTTACTTTAAATAAAATCTGCATTTTACTTTTTTAAGTTGTATTATAATGGGAGAGTTATTATGAAGCATATTTTTATAATTAACCCTACTGCCGGTAAAGGGAAAGCCGCGAAAAAAATAATCCCGGTCATTAACAGCTACTGTAAAACACATAAGCTTGACGCTCAGCTTTACGTCACTAAATTCAGCGGAGACGGAATGAAATATGTTGAGGAAATCGCAAAGCGAGGCGAATCGGTAAGGTTTTATTCCTGCGGAGGCGACGGCACGTTGTATGAGGTCGTAAACGGAGCATACAAGTACCCGAATGCCGAGGTCGCGTCTCTGCCCTTAGGCTCGGGTAATGATTTTGCAAGACTTTTCGGAAAAAGAGAAGACCTCACAAACCTTGATTCGCAGGTAAACGGCAGCGTACATAAGCTTGACCTCATCAAATGCGGCGATAAGGTTGCAGTTAATCAGTGCTCAATGGGAATTGACGCAGAGGTCTGTGCAAAGCAGGCTTATTTCAAAAAAATACCGCTCATAACGGGCGAAGCCGCATATACTGCGTCGCTCCTCTACTGCCTCGGCAAGCGCCTTAACAGCGAATTTAAGGTAACCGTTGACGACGACAGGGTGATAGAGGGTACAATGCTGTTTGCGCTCTGCGGAAATTCGCGCTGGTACGGCGGAGGATATATGGGTGCGCCGAAAGCCATTCCCGACGACGGCCTGCTCGACTTTATAATAGTCCGCAAAACCGTAGGCAGATTGAAGCTTGCGGGGCTCATAAACGCATATAAGCGCGGTGAGCATCTCGATTGGGATTTTACCACATTTTTGCGCGGTAAAAAAATGCATATAGAAAGCAAGGAGCTTGCCGCAGTAAACGTTGACGGAGAATGCGAGTACGTTAAGGAAAGCACATTTGAAATAATGCCGTCCGCTTTGAATTTTGTAATTCCCGCAAATTCAACCTTCTACGAAAACACAGGCCGTCCGTCTCCCAAAAGAGACGAAAAAGAGCTTGCTGTTCTTTAACGCATTAAATTGTAAAATTTTTACTGTCGTTTTTGTAAAATATATCAGTTGAATTATATTATTTTTTGGGATATAATTTTTGTTATGTCTTTGAAGGGTGCTGACACTTCGGCACCCTTTTCTTTTTATTAAGGAGGTCTTTTATGAAAAGGTACATGAGAAAGTCCGAAATATGGACTTTCGGCATAGGTCTTTTCGGCGTCAGTCTTCTCACCGGCTGGATGCCCGATTACACCTATACGTTCTTCAATGATTTCGCATTTAAGGGAAGCGGTATAGACCCAGCCTCCATAACCAAAATGCTCGCCTATGTATTCGGCTTTGCCGGAATAGTCGGCGCGGTTTGCGAGCTTGTCATCGGCTATCTCGTTGACAGGACGAGAACCAAATGGGGCAAAATCCGTCCTTGGATAGGCTTCGGCGTTGTCCCGATGGCAATAGTTGCAATGCTCGTATTTATTGCTCCCAAAACCGGCAATTACAAGCTTGCGGTTGCCTGGATGTTTATAATATATTCTCTTTACACGGCGGCGGCGTGCGCCGTAGAAAGTCCCGCCGGGTGCTTCGGTGCGTGTTGTACACCGAACCCCGAGGAGCGCGGCGACGCAATCTCAATAGCAAGTATATTTAAAGCTATCGGTCAGTCCGGCGGTATGGCGGTTTTACCTGCCGTGGGCTTTGCCATGAAAGCCATAATGGGTAAGCAGCAGTATAAAACTGCAGAGGGTCAGGGTCTTGACCTTGTGATTTCAACGGCGGTCTGCGCGCTCGGCTGCGTTCTCTTTACGATGATATTCTTCCCAAACAACCGTGAGAGAGTTCCTTATACCGAGGAAAAAGTCAGCCTTAAAGAGAGCCTTAAATTCGTATTCACTAATAAAAACCTCCTTATGGTTTCGCTTACGAAATTCACCGGCTTCGGCAGAGGCGTATACAGCACCGTAAGCCTCTACATAGCAGTTTACCTGCTCGGCTCAAAGGACCTCAAAATAGCACTTTTGTTGCCTATGGGCATAGGCACGGCGGTAGGCATGCTTATAGTTAAAAAGCTCCTTAAAATGCTTGATACCAAAAAGGTTTACATAGTATGCTGCCTTTACGGCGCACTCTCGCTCACGGTACTGTTTTTGGTATCAAAGGCAATAGGCTTTGTTCCCAAGGAACTCACAATACCGTTCCTTATCATTAACTTCTTTGTCGGACTTCAGCACGGCAACACCAATCTTACGCCCAACGTAATGATTGCCGACTGCGTTGACGAAATCGAATGGAAAACCGGCAAGCGTCAAGAGGGGCTTTGCTACGCAGGCTTCGGCTTCTTCTCAAAGGTTGCCGCCGCCCTCACAAAGTCTTTCGGTCCCGCGCTTGTTGTATGGGCGGGCTATGTTACCTCTACAAACGCAAATATAGCTTATGCCACTCAGTCACAGACAACCCTTAACAGATTCCTTATGATATACACGATAATACCGGCAATATTCGTTTTGGGGCAGATGATTCCGATATTCTTCTATGACCTCAACGGTAAAAAGCGTGATATGATAGCAAAAGAGCTTCAGGAACGCCGCGAAAAAGCCGCTGCGTTAAAAGCTGCGGGAGAGGAGGCATAAAAATGGCTGTTAAAGAAAAAAAGAAAAAGCCTCAGGTCGAATACGAAAAGCAGCCCGAGAGTCCCACAAAGAAATTTGACGTAACATATGCAATAGTTTCGGTAATCGCAATAATCGTTTTATTCTCGGTTCTCGTCACCGCGTATTATAAAAACAATTACATAATGTTCTCACCCGAAAAGGTCGCCGAGCAGTATGTTGAAAACACCGCCGAAAACGACGGCTATGACGCTCTTAAATATACCGTGCTCATAAAGAACACCAAGTTCGGCAATTTCATCTCCGAGAACTATATGGACAAATACATCGACGAAAATGCCACGGCTCCCGCAATGACTGCCGAGGAAGAGGGCGAAAAGCTCACACTTCTTCTCGACAGAATGTACCCCGTATTTACAGACCTTGTTGATCTCTACGGATTTGAAAATTATGACAAGCTGTTTTCGGAATATTTTGCGGCATATGTTCCCTGCTACGAGGAAATATACGGCAACAAGGCATTTACAACCGATGATATGTTCTCTGCACTTGAAGGGAACCTCGGCACATATATGGATGAATACGCTTATAACTGCGAGGTGCTTTACGGCAAGGGCAAAGAATATGCAGATTATTATCTCGGGGAAAACAAGGCTGTTCTCTCTGACGATGATGAAAAATACAACGCGGGTTATACCATAACCGCCGACACGTCTCTCGTGCGTGAATACGATGATGACGAAGTCAAGACTTACACATCATCGCTTACAAGCAGTCAAAAGGCCGCCTATGAGCATTTCGGAATTTCCGCAAACGACATCTCCGCGGTAGCTGAAGTCAAAACGGTAAAAGTGCTCTCCGGCGTCGGCGACAAAGACGCAATAGCACAGAAAAACGTTGAATTCGCAGAGCACCCCGAAATAATAACGCTCGTTAAAATAGGTCACCAATGGTATGTTGACTTTACTGCCGATATAGACTGACCTTCGTTTTTAAAAATTCAATAACATATAAAAAGCGACTGCAAAAGCAGTCGCTTTTATTGTCGATTTTTATTGCTGTACCGAATACGGCACAGTTCGTCAGGCTATCGGGCGAACCGCCGCCATTATATTTTCGAGAGAACCGAGAGTAACGCCGGAGGCTACCGCAACAACCGCCGCAACGGCTATTATAACATAGATACACCAATACGAACGCGCGAAGTTCCTGCGATTGATATTGGCGTCGCTCACGCTGAAGATGATAAGGAAAATAAATCCCACCACCGGGAGCGAAAACAGAATTGACAAACCGAAATAAGCCCAGGGACTGAGCGGTTTAAAGACATCGGGTCCGTTGTAATTGATTTTTGACATTTTTTATTCCTCCCTGTTTCAGATTAATTTCATTGTAAAATAACAGGAACGAAAAGCAAGAAATTTGTAATAAATACATATTGATTAAAAATTCAGACGTGATACCCTATAAGTTATGGAAAAATTAAAGTTAAATAATACAAGTAAGGGAATTATCCTGATAATAGCCTCGGCGTTTTGCTTTGCACTGATGGGAATGTTTGTGCGCCTTTCAGGTGACTTGCCGGCAATGCAAAAGAGCTTTTTCAGAAATATTGTCGCGTTCGTTTTCTCCGTGGCCGTTCTTTTAAAAGAGCACAAAAAAAATAACTGTCCCGAAAAGTGCTGTAAAATATCTTTTTCTGCGCGCTTTTTTCGGAACGGTCGGCATAGTATGTAATTTATGCGATAGGAAAGCTTGTCCTCGCAGATGCGTCGATACTTAATAAGATGTCGCCGTTTTTTGCAATCCTCGGAAGCCTCTTAATATTGAAGGAAAAGATAAGCCCGAAAAAGGCAATAATAGTATTGGCTGCATTCATCGGCTGCCTTTTTGTTATAAAGCCGACGTTTCGAAATGCGGAGCTTGTCCCCTCTCTTATAGGTCTGCTCGGCGGATTTGGGGCCGGTATTGCATACACAATGGTTCGCAAGCTCGGTCAGGAAAAGGTTGAGGGCTCGTTTATAGTGTTTTTCTTCTCGGCATTTTCCACCTTGGTATTTCTGCCGTTTATGATAGCCGAATACAAACCGATGACAGCCTTACAGCTTGGTTATCTGCTCCTTGCCGGTCTTTCCGCAACCGGCGGTCAATATACCATAACGGCGGCTTATATTTATGCTCCGGCGCGCGATATTTCGGTTTATGATTATTCGCAGATAGTTTTTTCTTCCCTACTCGGACTTTTCGTTTTCGGTCAGGTACCGGATGTTTTAAGTATTATCGGCTACGTTATCATAATAGCCATGGCGGCCGCAATGTTCTTTTTAAACCGCAAATCAGCAAAAAGCGCATAACGCGCTCGACTTTATCAAAAAAGCACAGGGACTGTTTCAGTAGTCCTTGTGCTTTTTTAGTTCTTTTCTTATATAGCGAAAGGTTTTTTTCTCGCCCTCGTCACGCAGCATAATAAGCAGCTTTTCAAGCAAAGCCGAGGTTTCGGGGTCAATGCTTCTCGTACTCTTGCCCCTCTCAAAATACTCGAGCGGATACGCGTCGGTATATTTGTCTTTCATATATGTTTTGCTTGCGGCAACACGGTCGCAAAACATTTCTATTACATATTTAAGCGGCATTTTTATGGGCATTACGCATTTTCTTGCGAGATTGTAATCGGTCCAATATTCAAAATGGTGCTTGTTTCTGCCCTTGTGGTGAAGCCATGCCTCCGAATAGCCCTTATCGTTACGTTCAAGCTCGTTTGGACTGCGCGAGCCGTCGTAGTACTTAGCCCCGTTTAAAAACTCCACCGGAGCATACTTTGAGAGGTCATGCCGAAGCCCCTGAAGCGGTATTCCGGCTCTGAAACAGTTTTTGATTACCGCGTGGCGGTGCTTGTTGATGGTTTTTAAATGCCCTATGGGATTTGCCATAAATCTTTCTACCTCTTGATTTTTTCTATATCCGAAACGCACAGTACGTCGTTTTTAACAGAAAATTTTATATTGTATCCCGCGAAGCTCAAGCCGTACAGCTTTTCAGGCGAATCGTCGTATCCGGGTCGCGGGTCTAATTGCAGTATCTCTTTTAACGCCGCAAGCTTATTTTTCGGAAGCAGCAGGGCTTTCTCCTCGGGAATATGAACCGATAAAATATGTTCCTTTGTCATTTTTGTATAGCCCTCCAAAGCATCCGGCACACAGTCGGAGAGCGGAACATACGGCTTGATGTCAAATATCGGCGTTTTGTCGCATAAATCGGCTCCGAAAACATTTATCACAGGCTCACCTGAGGAAGAATATTCAATGCTTTTGAGCCTTACACACGAAAGCCCAAGTCCGTTCGGACGAAACGGGGAACGAGATGCGAAAACGCCTACTCTTTTGTTGCCGCCGAGACGCGGCGGACGAACCGTAAGCGACGACGTCGGAGGGTTTTCGGAAAACTGCCATATAAGCCAAATATGAGAGAACTCTTCGAGTCCTCTTACGCTCTCACGCTTTGCAAATTCCGGCTCGAACACTATTTTCCCCTCAAGAAGAGAGCAAAGCCCGCTTTGACGCGGTATGCCGAATTTTTCACCGAAATCGGTTCTTATATGCGCTATCGGTTTTATTTCCAAGCTCTTTTTCCCCTTTTGTAAAATGTCGTCGGCACATATAGTTTTATCATAAAAACCGCCTCAATACAATACTTATTAACAATCAAACGACAATAAATATTAAAAAAGCGATAATATCGGTTTTGATTTTACGGAAAACGCTTTTGATAAATATATATAAAATTTATGTTATATGTGTATTTTCTACAATCAAATATTGCAATCACAGCAATAATTTGTTATTATTACAGATAGTGTTATACCGTATTCGGAAAAACGCTATCAAGTTTGAAAGGGAGAATGAAATGGAAAGTAAATATTTCTGTGCCAAAAGCAACGGCAAGCTGAACTATTGGCACACAATACTCACCGGATTCGGCTTTATGGCCTCATCCATAGCGTGGGCCATATATGACCCATACATAACAAAGATACTTAACAGGCTCCTTAACGAAAGTGCCGTTATTACTTCGTGGAGCGCAAAGCTTAACGAGGCGTTTCCCGCTCTCGCGTCCTTTGCGGAAGCTAACGGCGAAGACGTGGGCACAGCCGCAGGCGGTATTACCCTTGTACCGTTGTTCATAGGTATAATAATGACCTTTGACAATATCTTCGGCGTAATTTTTCAACCGACCTTCGGCAAGCTCTCGGACAACACTCATTCGCGATTAGGCAAACGCCGCCCGTTTGTTGTTTACGGCGCGCCGATCTCCGCATTGTTGTTCGCGATAATTCCCATTATTGCCGTAAAGTTCAATTCACTCGGCTTCACAATGCTTTTCATAATTATGTTTGTTTTTGTAATGTCGCTGTGGAGAGCACCGGTGGTTGCCCTTATGCCTGATTTGACCCCGAACGAGCTTCGAAGCGAGGGCAACGCCGTCATTAACCTTATGGGCGGTATCGGCAGTGCTCTCGGACTTTTTGCCGGAACCATAGTCACCGCAATTTACTGCGCGGCTATGGGCATTTCGTCCAAATCTCCGGAATTTGACGAATATGATACCTTCCCCTATGTTTTCCTGCTCGGCGCGGCAGTTATGATAATAGGTATGCTTGTCATACTCTTCTTCGTAAAAGAGCCTGACAGCCGTTTAAAGCTTAAAGCCGATATGGCAGAGGCTGCCGACGAAAAGGCAAAACGCAAAGCCGAAAAAGAGGCTAAAAAGGCAGAAAAAGAAAGAATGAAGGCGGAGAAATTAAACCCCGGCGAAAGACGAAGCCTTGTATTTATGCTTATGGGTCTGTTCTTCCTCTTCTGCGGAACAAACGCAATATCCACTTTCTTTGCTCTTTTTTGCGGCTGAAATTCTTCATAAGACAACAGCGCAGGCAACCATAATGACCACCGCTTTTGCCGCCGCTTCCGCTCTCGCCGCTCTTCCGGCAGGCTGGCTCGGCAAGAAAATCGGCAGAAAAAAGACCATACTCGGAGGTCTGTTTATATTTGTTCTCGCGTTTGCGGCTTACCTTATCACACATATACTCGGCATCGACGCTTTGAGCGGTGCTCTTATTTGGGTAGCTCTTATAGTAGGCGGCGCGGCAAATATGTTTATAACCGTTAACACGCTTCCCCTTGTGCTTGAAATCGGCGGCATTGACAAAGTAGGCACATACACCGGCTACTACTACACCGCTACATTCTCGGCACAGATAGCTACGCCCATAATCTACGGCATAGTTCGTATGTTTACAGGCACATATCTGTCACTGTTCTATTACTGCCCGATAGCATTTATACTCTCAATACTTTGCATACTTGTTGTAAAGCACGGTGAGGCTATTCCTCAGGAAATCATAGATAAGGTCAAGGAAGAAAACGAAGACTGAGTAAATCCGCATATTAAAACAGCTGTAAAACCTCGGGTTTTACAGCTGTTTTTTTGTCTAAAAGCTGATTTTAATTTTTGTTCCGACGTTTTCGACGCTTTCAAGATCGATTTTTGCGCCGTGATATATTGCGGCGTGCTTGACTATCGAAAGCCCCAGCCCCGTGCCGCCTATCTCCTTGGAATGGCTTTTATCCACACGGTAAAAGCGCTCAAATACCCTCGGCTGAGAGGATAGGGGGATTCCTATTCCCGTATCTGCAACCGTAATCGTTTTATTCTCTACGGTAATATTGACGCTTCCGCCCGGGCGATTGTATTTGACAGCATTGTCACATAGATTATAAACCATCTCGTCGATTATATCATAAACTCCTTTGACGCACGACGATTCGCCGGCAACGCTTATCGTAATATCGTTTTTTGACGCGACGCTTTGCAGGGAATTTGCCGTTTTTCGGGCTATCTCAAGCAAATCAACATCGGTTTTTTCCGCTCCGACAAGACCCTCATCAAGCTGTGAAATTTTAATGATGTCGCCTACAAGCGTTATAAGTCTTGCGCTCTCGTTATATATGTTCTCCGCAAAATGTCTTACATCCTCGGGCTTTGCTATGCCGTTCATTATTATCTCGGCAAACCCCGAAATCGATGTCAGCGGAGTTTTTAACTCATGCGAGACATTTGCCGTAAATTCGCGACGCAACTGTTCGCCCTTTTCGCGCTCTGTGACGTCGAGAACAACTATTACCGCGCCGACTATTTTTTCGCCGTTGACTACCGGATTTGCAAAAACGCTGTAAATTCTGTCGTGCATTTTCATGGTCAATTCACCGTGTCTGCCCGAAAGTGCGGCATTTACCGCAGCCTCAAACCGCTCGCTTTGATTTATTGTAAAAACATTTTCATGCTTTTTAATATTTTCAACACCGAATATCTGCTTTGCGCTGCGGTTAAACGAAAGTATGCTGTGCTTAAGGTCGATTATTATAAGACCCTCAGACATATTTTCGGTTATCATTTTAAATTCCTGCTGACTGCGTTCAAGCTCTCGAAGCTGCGACTGAATCTGCGAATTCTGACTGCGGATTTTATAGAACAGCAAAGACAGCTCCGAGCCGAAATTACTGTCGTTTGGGTCGTCCAAATTTATGTCGTTGAGTTCTTTTAAGGTTCGCTTTGACACTACTCGCGCCGTAAAAAGCGCGGCGGCAAAGGATATTACCGCGGAAACAAGCACTGCCAAAAGAAAATCCGAGGGCAGCTCCTCCGCGCCGGCGGAGCCGACATCAGCCTTAAAGCGATTATAAAGAACGGCAAGCGACAGCGTAGCACAGCAAATATTTACCGCAAGCGACACAAAAAACACGGAGTGAGAAATTCGTTTTTTCATTCGGTTCAGTCCCCTATTTTATAGCCAATACCTCGAACGGTCTCTATGTATTTCCCCGCTTCGCCGAGTTTTTGGCGAAGGGTTCTGACGTGCACATCCACGGTTCTGCTCTCGCCGTCGAAGTCATATCCCCAAATTTTATTCAGAAGCTTATCCCGCGTGAAAACAGTACCCTTATTTTGCAAAAGCAAACACAAAAGGTCAAATTCCTTCAGCGTCAGCACCACCTTTTCGCCGCCTACTTTGACGGAATACTTAGATGGAATAACACTGAGGCAGCCGATATTAAGGGTATTGACGTTGTCATTCTTACCCGACTCCTTTGTGCGGCGCAAAAGAGCTTTGACTCTCGCTATCAGCTCCATCATTCCGAAAGGCTTTGTCATATAATCATCCGCGCCCATATCAAGCCCCACGACCTTATCGTATTCCGAGCCCTTGGCGGTCAGCATCATCACCGGGATGTGCTTCGTTTTTTCGTCGGCTCTCAAATTTTTAAGCATTGTAAGCCCGTCACATTCGGGAAGCATTATATCAAGGATAATGAGATCTGCATCATCTGCCCTAAGCTCTCTGTAAAATTCACTCGGTTTTTCAAATCCGTTTGCCGGAAGTCCCGAATTATTAAGAGTGTATACAAGAAGCTCTCTTATACTCTTATCGTCCTCAACAAGATAAATCATATTTTTCTCCTATCGGCAGATTTTATCTTTGCAGCCTTTTTCGATTCTTAGTATAATCTGTTTTTACATTTGTTGCAAGACTGCCGCCTTATATTTCATTTTATCCGCGAACGGTAAAATTTGTTGTATTGCATATGTAAAATCTCTGTAAAGTTATATTCCGCGTTTTGCGGCACATTTTGCCGTCATATGCCATATTATGTGCTGAGGGAAAATCTCCGCCTTTCAAATATGTGCCTTAAATTCGGTTTATATGTTTATAGTTTCCTTTTATGGGCAAAATTATATTGAGCAAGAGAGCAAAACCCATTATGCCGAAAACAGGTCGGCGCGGCAGCTCAGAGCCGTATTGAATTATGCTTCGCTTGCTTAAGGGAATTAAAACAGGAGAGTGAGGAAATGAATATTAAGCGCGGCGATATTTATTACGCCGATTTAAGCCCCGTGGTAGGCTCGGAGCAAGGCGGAATACGGCCGGTACTTATAGTTCAAAACGACGTAGGCAACAAATACAGCCCCACAGTGATTGCGGCGGCAATAACAAGCCAAAAATATAAAACAAAGCTTCCGACACACATAAGCGTCGATGCGGTAGACTGCGGACTGCAAAAGGATTCCATCGTTTTGCTTGAGCAAGTCAGAACGCTCGACAAAAAGCGTCTTAAAGAGCGTATGGGAAACTTGCCTACGGATGAAATGAACAAGGTAAACAGGGCTCTTTCCGTAAGCTTCGGGCTCGGACAAACGATGCGTTAAGCAAGAAAAAAGTGATTCTCCGCAGAAATGCAGGGAATCACTTAGTCTTAAATGCTTGCTATACCGAATTTAATAAGAAACGGAGATTTTCACTATGATTTTAAGCAGCACCCTCGAAATATTAAAGGAATGTCTGCCGATGGAGGCTACTGCCGTGATGAAATTTAAGGAGGGCGCCGTAAACACAAACGACGCTGTGCTTCGCGGGCTTTATGAGCAGGCCGCATCACAGCACCTTAACCATTACAACACACTTGAACATCTTGAACGGGAAGTAAAATATGAATAAAGAGAAGCAAAACAATCAAAACAGAATACTGTTTTTGAGCCTATTGTCTGTTCAGAGGTCGCTCTCGATAAAATATAACGAATGCTCAATGAAATGCGCGGACGAGCCGTTGCGTGAGGACATATTAAATATACTGCGCGAAAACCACGCGATGTATCACACACTTTTCGACGAGAGCCGAAGCAGAGGTTGGGAAACGGAAAGCGCCGCCGAAAGCGATGAGGTCTCGGCGGCGTCGGAATATTTTTCGTATATTAAAGGCTCACTTTGAAAGGCGCTTTTTTATTTGGCGCACATCTCTGCCCTCAAATAAAATCAGCTCGTAATCACCTATAATTCTCGAGGTGACTCTTGCACCGTAAAGCCCGGTGAGCTCGTCAAGAGCTGCATTAGAGCTGATTACGGTCGGTCTGCCGTAGGAAATACGGCTGTTGATTATATTGTATATCTCGGAGAGGACATATTTTGTGTCAAACTCTGCGCCGAGATCATCCAAAATAAGCAAATCGCAATAGAGAACCGTATCCTCTGTATTGCCGCCTTCTCTGCCGAAGCGCTCCTTTTCGAGCCGCGTAAACAGATTTTGGGCGGAATCATATACTACGCTGAAGCCTTTTTTTATAACCTCGTTGGCTATGGCGAGCGAGAGATGAGTCTTACCGAGACCCGTTTCTCCGTACATAAAAAGGTTCGGTGACTCAGTGCTGAAATCGGCGGCATATTCGCGGCAAAACTCATATACCCCTTTCATTCTTTCACGCGGGGAAATGCCGTTGCCGTATTTCTCGGTAGGATAATATGACAGGCTGAAATCCTCAAAGCTTGAGAGCTTCAGCGGTGTTTTATATGACAGCTCTTCACTTGCGAACTTTTTGAGGAGCTCCGTTCTGCAAGAGCATATCTTACCGTCCGTGTAACCCTTATCCTTACATATTTCACAGGTATAATGAGGTTTTAGATAATTTTTATCTACCCCCGCGCTCAGAAGCAGATTTTCACGATCCTTTTGAAGCTGCAAATTAGTCTTCATAAGCTCTTCGACCGTCTTTTTAACGTCGCCGCTTCCGCCGATAACGGCTTTTACGGCTTCAAGCCCGGTTTTGGTCAATTCATCCTCTATCACAAGCAATTCCGGATGGACTTTCGCAAACTCAACGCGCCTTTTTTCCGCATCGGTTTCCGCTTTTATACGGCGTGAGTCAAGAACGGATTTTGTCTTTTCATAAACTTCCTTTGAATACTTCAATCACTTCACGCCTTTCTTTTTATATTTCACGACACCCATTCCTGCGTCGGATATTGCCTCATCTATGCTGAATGACGTCCCCTTTTGCTTTGCCGCCTGTTTCTTTTCACGGAAAAGACGTTCGCCGTTTTCCACGTCCTCCGGCGTTTTGTACCCGGCCGTATGCCAATTCAGGAGAATCTTATCCATATAATTAAACGATATTTTACCGGTGCGCTCAGCCATCTCGTCATATGCTCTTGCGATTATCGGAGCTTCAAACCCGAGAGCGCGCCACGACAAAATGTATTCCGTCTGCTTTTGAGTGGGCCGCGGAGTTGACATACCCGTAAGCTCACGCAGAACGGAAAAGGTTTTTTCGGCTTCGGTGCTCTTTTCTATGTAATCGGCGGCAAGCTCCACCGTGTTTATTTCTTTTTCCGCCCAAACCTTGCCGAGCTTTGCAACATAAGCTGTTGACGAGCGCGACTGATGCACACAAAATTCAAGCAGCATAAATATAACTTCGACGCTGAGGCCGTATGTATCATAAAGCATCAAAAGCGTGCTCTGCATATCAAATCCTATTGTTCTGCCGAGAATGCTCTGCGATTCGGACATAAGACGAAGAACGTCCCCGCTTTCCTCCATACGCTTTGAAATTTGCTCGAGCGTGGGCTTCGCAATTTTAATTTCGGGCAGTGGCCGCTTCTCGGGAACGGCAACACACGAAGCCGTAGGCTCCGATTTGTTTTGCGCATTTACGCCGCTGTCGTCGGGCTTTCCCGTCTCAACTGTTTCGGAAGTAAAAGCGGTACCGTTTTTCACAAGCACATTTTCACTTATCCAATATTCAACGGCGTCAAGCGTATCGGCTTTACAGTATCCTATTCTTTTAGACAGCTCCTCGACTGTAAAATCCTCGCCTGGATTGCGCAGTATCAAGAGCAGTACCTTAATTGCAGCAGGCGATGCGAGCTTTAAATATTTATCTGTCAGCACGGACGGAACCGCAAAAACGGAGCCGTACAGCGCAGGGTTTACATTAAACATATCTATGCCTTCAAATCAGATTTTCTTTTTGCAAAATTCGGAAAGACAACATTTATCGCACATCGCACGTCTCGCGGTACAAACCTCTCTGCCGTGCAAAACAACTCTGTGGCAAAAATCATTGCTCTCATCGGGCGGAAGTATTTTTTTTAATTCAAATTCGACCTTTTTCGGGTCCTTTGTGTTTACAAGCCCTATACGGTTGGATATTCTGATAAGGTGCGTATCCGTGACAACCGCCGGTTTTTTATATACGTCGCCGACTATCAGATTTGCGGTTTTTCTGCCGACTCCGGGAAGCTTTATGAGGTCGTCGATATTATCCGGCACCTCGCCGCCGAAATCGGAGCGTATCATACGGCACATACCGATTATATCACGTGCCTTACCATGATAGAAACCGCACGAATGTATAAGCTCTTCCACATCCTCCCTGTCCGCCTCACAAAAAGCGTCAAGGGTGGGATAAGATTCAAATAAAGCGGGAGTTACCAAATTAACTCTCGCGTCGGTACACTGCGCCGAAAGGCGAGTGGCTATTAAAAGCTGAAGCGGCGTTCTCGCCGTAAGAGAACAAATAGCGTCGGGATACTCTTTTTTCAGAGCCTCGACGCACTTTAAAGCAAGTTCTTTTTTATTCACGGTAATACTCCATATCATCGGGCAAGCCGAGCAAATAGTCGGCGGAAACACTGAAATAGCGGCATATCGCCGAAAGGTCCTTCAGCGAAGGCTCGGTAACGCCGGTTTCCATAAAGGAAATCTTACGCTGCGAAACCCCTATGGCATTTGCAAGGTCAGTCTGCGTCAGCGGCGGCAATTTAGACTGCCGCAGCAATCTCAGCCTGTCACAAAAAGCCATATACTCATCTCCTACAATAATTTACAAACCCACACCCATTAAATGAACTTAATTTTAGCACAAACCTCTTTTTGAGGCAAGGAGAATTAAGTAAAAATTTAACTAACAAATTTGTGCAAGAATTTGCTTGACACAAAATGTTGTGTAACCGCATTTATAATGGTCAAAATAAAGAATTATATCTATTGTATTGCCCCAAAAATTTTGATATAATATTACAGAAAAAAATAATTTCAGAGCTTTTTCGGAGATATAATTATGAAGAAAAGTTTTACAAAACAACTGATAAGTCTCATTTTGGCGGTCTGTTTTACGCTTGCTTTTCCGGCTTTTTCTTTTGCTGCGGACAGTAATCAAAGCGACGGCGAAGCAAAGAGTGAATCGATTTATAACGAATTCAAAAAGTCCGACGGCGAGCTGATTTGCGTGTCAAAATACGGCGACACCGACAAATTCCCCGAAAATTCCGCCGAAGCCGTTGCAGCGGCGGCAGAAAAGGGTGCCGACATTGTTTACGTTTCGGTGAAAAAAACCTCCGACGGATACGTGGTGCTTATGGCCGACAGCAATCTCTCGAGAATGTGCGTAGATGAGCTCGGCAATACCGTAAACAAGAACATCGGCGACGTGGGATATCATGAGCTTTCGTCATACCATCTGAGAGCAGGCACGGGCAGCCTGCACGAGCCGATAACATCCTGCAAAATACCGACCCTCGCCGAAGCCATACAGTATCTCGGCGGCAACGCAATGCTGATGATTGCGGACGGCTGGGAATACAGAGATGAGATTTACGACATACTCGCAGGCGAAAACGCGCTTTCAAATTCAATAATTTTAGCTACGGGCGACAAAAAGGAAATCTCCTCTTGGCTTGCCTCAAAAACCGTCATGCCGCTCGTAATATCCTCAAGTGCAAAAAACGGCAATGCCAAAAGTTATGTTTCAAAGACGCTTTCGGCAGGCTGCATTGGCACGCTTCTCTCAGCTAAAAATCCGTACAACTCCGTATTCAAAGACGGAGTTCAATCCAAATTCAAAGACGCCGGAAGAGCTGTTATCGATATGACAAACAGCGATATTTGCGGCGGCAGAGAAGACAATCCTACCGGGTGGAACGATATAACGAAACGCGGGTTCTCGGTAATTATCACAAACGATATTGAGGGATTTAATGCATACCGCGCAAGGGTGAAGAGCTATAAAACGAGTCTCACATCGGATCTTGAAAAAGCTCAGGCGACAGACACCGCTCTTTGCAGCACATCAACAGCAAACAAGCTTAAAAAGACTATTACGGAAGCTAAGAGCACACTTTCATCGTCGATGTCGGAGACGGAGCTTATGGAGGCCGATTATTCGCTCAGGCTTGCGATGGAAGCACTTGCCGACCGCACCGAAAACGACAACGGAAAAACAGTAACTCCCGGCAGAATTACTGCGGTAGTGCTTGTTGTAATAGCACTTATCATATTTGAAATCGTATTTGACACACTTCGCCGCAAAAAGGTGAGTAAGCGTCGCACCGAAAACGGAAGAGCTCATTCCTCCGGAAAAAAATAAAATATTACAATATAGTAAAGGATGCCTATCACAATGACAGGCATCCTTTATTTTTTACGTTTCGCTTTACCAGCCCTCGCCCTCGTCGAGCAATACAGCCTCGGCGCAGCGGATACCGTCAACGCCGGCAGACACGATTCCGCCTGCATATCCCGCACCCTCGCCACATGGGTAAAGGCCTCGCACATTCGACTGGAAAAGCTCGTCTCGGATGATGCGCACGGGAGATGAGCTTCGCGTTTCGGGTGCTGTGAAAAGAGCATCATTTGAAGCAAAGCCCGGAAGCATTTTGTCCATTTTCGGCAGTGCTTCGAGTATTGTTTCCGTAACCTTAGCAGGGAGCAGCGAGCGCAGATTTGTAAGCCTTACTCCCGTAGGACACGTCGGCTTTACGCTGCCGAGCGAAGAAGATGCGAGATTGTTCATAAAATCTCCGACTTTCTGTGCAGGAGCGGTGTAGTCGCCGCCACCCATTTTAAATGCGTGACGCTCTATTTCGCGCTGCATATACATTCCCGAAAGCACGTCCGAGCTCGGAAAAAGCTCCGGCTCTATACCGACAAGCAATGCTGAATCGGCATTTTCGCCGTCTCGCGCATATTCACTCATTCCGTTTACAACAACTCCGCCCTCTTCGCTTGACGCGCAAACCACGGTTCCGCCGGGACACATACAAAACGTATATGCGCCCCTGCCGCCCTGCGGGTGACAGGCAAGCTTGTAATTTGCGGCATTGAGCTTTGGGTGCGAAGCGAATTTACCGTACTGGGTTTTATTTATCATTTCCTGCCTATGCTCTATTCTCACTCCGACCGAAAACGGTTTTTGCATCATATCAATGCCTTTTAAGCGAAGCATTTCGAGCGTGTCACGAGCCGAATGCCCTATCGAGAGGATAACGGTATCGGTTTCAATGTCCTCTTTGCTTCCATCCTTGTGACAAACCGTAATGCCCTGAATGTGACCGTTATAAATTATAAGGTCACAGAGCTTTGTATTGAACATAAACTCTCCGCCGCGTCCCTCTACCGTTTTGCGGATAGCTTTTACAACTCCCGCCAAACGATCCGTGCCTATGTGCGGAGTTGCGGAATACATAATCTCGCTCGGTGCGCCGTGCTCGCAAAATTTTTCAAACACACGGCGGCAACGCTTATCCTTTATTCCCGTGGTAAGCTTACCGTCCGAAAAAGTGCCTGCACCGCCCTCGCCGAACTGCACATTCGACTCGGGATTTAAAACTCTCGTCCGCCAAAAGCTCTTGACGGAAGCGGTGCGCTCATCCACCGTCTCGCCGCGCTCTATGATAATCGGCGAAAGCCCCGCCTCGGTTAAGGTCAGAGCCGCAAACATACCGGCAGGACCGAAACCGACTATAACCGGTCTCAAGGTACTCTTCCGTTTTACGGGCGGCAAGGTATAAACGCTTTTCTCGCTTAACGAAACCCTGTTGCCGGCTTTTGAAGCCACCCTCTTTTCGTCAATATCAAGAGCCACATCGACGCTGAAAATGAATTTAATATCGTCTTTTTTTCGGCAATCCACCGATTTTTTGCAGATTGTCAGCTCTCGTATATGCCTCTCACCGATTTTAAGAGCTTTTGCGGCAAGCCTGTAAAGCTCCTTTTCGTCCTCATCTAGAGGCAATTTAAGTTCATTTATTCTTATCATTTATAACTCCTTCAAAACAGATTCCGCTGCAAGGAACGCCGATGACCAGGCCCAACCGAGGTTATATCCTCCGCACGGACCGTCGACATTGAGCGCCTCCCCGACGGCATACAGATGTTTTACTTTTTTAGCTTCGAGAGTATTATTATCAAATTCCGAAAGAGCCGCTCCGCCGTGAGTCACTTGGGCAAAATCAAAGCCGCGAACACCCGTGACGGAAAATTTAAGTGATTTTATCGCGGAGGCAATTTGTAAAGCTTTATCACTTGACAGGCTTGCGAACGGCTCGTCCTTTTTTACGTTACATTCGCGAAGGACAAAATTTGCGAGTGCTCTCGGTAAAATTCCGCACAGCACATCACCCGACGGTTCACGGAACTTGTGGGATTGCAAAAAAGCTGTAATCTCGTTTTTTGTAAGCGACGGCAAACAATCGAGCGTAGCCGTAGCTTTACCTTTGCCTATAAAGCGCGAGAGCTGCATTATAGGTATACCCGAAAGTCCGTAATCGTTAAATTGAACCTCACCGGTCTCAACATATTCTTTTTCGTTTGAAAAAACAGTGCATTTGCAGTATTGCCTCAGTCCTTTGAGTGAAAAGGGCATATCCTTTACACATATTCCGGTAAGTGCCGGAGAGAGCTCTGTCACACGTATTCCGAGGGCTTTAAACAACTCAAACGAGCTGCCGTCCGTCCCCTGCTTAGGTGCTGCGGCACCTCCGCAGGCAATAACCGCAAAATCAAAGCTCTTATCATTATTTATTACAAATCTGCCTTGTGATTTCTTAATGCTTTTGACAGGTGTGTCTGTAAACACCTTTACACCTGCTCTTTCGGCAGCAGATGAAAGCACACACACCACCGAGGCGGCAGTCTGTGAAATCGGGTATGCTCTGCCCTCCTGCTCACTCATCAAAAGCAAACCCATATCGCGAAAAATCGCTTCTGTTTTCTTCGGAGCATATTTTTCTACCGCCGGGCGCACAAATTCGCATGCCTCAAAGTAATTCTCGGCAACTGCATCAAAATTCAAGATGTTACACCTGCCGTTGCCTGTCACAAGTATCTTTTTCAGCACCTTTGGATTTTTCTCAAAAACGGTAACCTCAATATCGGGCCTTTTTTGCTTTAAGGCTACGGCAAACGCCATACCCGAAGCACCGCCTCCTATTACGGCAACGGAAATCATATATTCATCTCCTGCTTTTAAATTACACTTTGCCTAACGTACAGCTCCGGCACAAAGCGTTGCAGCGCGGTTTTCAGCCTCTTTATCGCAAAAGCTGTGATAAACTCCAACTTAAACCAATACAATTATATCAGCCGAAGACGATTATTGCACCCCTTTTCTCACAAATTCTTTAAAGACTGTGAAAAAAACGCAAAAACCATCGCATAAAGATAAAGGAACCGTAAAAACAGCTTTACGGTTCCCTTTAAACTCTTAAATTTTACCGCGAACGGATTTCATTATTCGTCGGTCTCAAGTTCAGCCTTACGAACATCCTCAAGAATTGATTTTTTCGTACCTGCGTCGCACTGACGGTAAAGGCCTATCAGAATTTTTTCATCGGATGAAAGCTGTGAAATGACGCTTTCTTTTTTGTGACGCTTTGCATAATCGGTCGCTTGATCGCGCAAGCGATAAATATTGATATCGTCAAGGCTTAAAATATAATCCACGCTGACATTGAAGATTTTTGCAAAGCGCTGAACCGCAAAAATATCCGGTCGATTTCTGCCGGTTTCATACGAAGCGTAGGTAGACCTTTCAATTTTCAGTATTTCCGCTATTTGACGCTGAGAATACCCGTTGTAATTACGAATAAGCTTCATTTTTTCTCCCAGCATAATAAGTACCTCCTCGCCTGTACTTTTATACTGTTTATTATATAAAACTATTCGATAATATACGAAAAGTGTTACTTATTAACACAAATATTTTTTAAATTATATGTATATAAGTAACCAAACGTGTATGAAGCTTTGCGAATACATTCGGCACCGCCGAAAAACATCGCATCATTTAAGATAATGTATAAAAAGGCCGCTTAAAAGCTTCGGCTCAAACCAAGTTGATTTGGGAGGCATAGTCATAGATTTGTCGGCTATATTCATAAGCTCGTCAAGAGTTGTCGGGAACATGGAGAACGCAAGCTTTTCTTCGCCCGAGTCAACGCGCCGCGAAAGCTCGGAAAGGCCCCTGATGCCGCCGACAAAATCTATTCTCTTATCGGTTCTGGGATCATCAATACCGAGTATGGGTGATATGACATTATCTTGGAGTATTGATACGTCGAGACTTTTGACGGCATCCAAAGACTTTGTTATTTCAGATTTAGCGAAGAGAGCATACCATTCACCCGACATATACATACCGAAGGAATGCGCCCTTTTAGGACGGTACTCATTTTTCCCATGCTTTTCTATGTCGAATTTATGTCTGAGTTCAAGCAAAAATTCCTCATCGGAAAGTCCGTTTAAATCCTTAATCACTCGGTTGTAATCAAGAATACGAAGCTCGTCGCTCGGGAAAATTACGGATAAGAAGAAATTAAATTCCTCATCTCCCGTGTAATTCGGATTTTGCTCACGGCGTCGAAGCCCTACCTTAACGGCCGAAGCGGCTCTGTGATGACCGTCCGCAATATAGAGAGACGGTACGTTTTTAAACTGTGCGATTATAAAATCAATCGTGTCATTGTCAGACACAACCCAGACTCTTTCACGGACATCATCGGACACAAAATCATAAACAGGCTCGCTTTTTTCTTTTACATCTTCAACAGCAGACGAAATCTCGTTATTTTTTCTGTATGTCAGGAATATAGGACCGGTGTTTGCGTCAAGAGTGTCAACGTGCCGTATGCGGTCCGCTTCCTTATCGGCTCTTGTCTTTTCGTGCTTTTTGATGACGTCGTTTATATAATCGTCAATAGCCGTACAGCCTACAATGCCGGTCTGCGTTCTGCCGCGCCAGGTCTGCTCATATATATACAAGCACGGTTTTTCGTCCTGCTTCATAACCTCCGCCGAAACAAGCTTAGACAAATTCTCGCGTGCTTTTTCATAGACACGGTCGTCATAGATGTCAACCGATTTCGGAAGATCTATCTCCGCCTTATCAACATGCAGAAATGAATACGGATTGCCGAAGACCATTCTCCTCGCCTCATCCGAATTCATAACATCATACGGCAAAGCCGCTACCTTGGAAGCGTATTCCGGAGTCGGACGAAGCGCCCTGAACGCTTTCAAAACTGCCATAATATTACCTCGCTTTATTTTTATGAATATGAGTATATACAGTATATATTATAAAAAACGCCAAAAGTCCGAATGACGCACCGAGACAATCCACAAGTACGTCTCTCGGCTGGCACGCTCTGCCGGACACAAAATATTGGTGAAGCTCGTCCGACGAAGCATAAAGTGCCGCGGACAAAAACGAAAGTGTGTGCTGCGATTTTAAAAACACCGACTGCCAACTGCACGAAAACAAGAAGCAAAGTGCCGCATATTCAAGCGCATGTGCGGTTTTTCGGACGGTATGTTGTGTTAATGTTATATGGAAGAGCTCGGTTATACGGGAAATAACCCCGGAGCTGAGCCCCGATGATTTTGACGAAACCTGAGAAGACAGGCAAAAAATCGTCACCATCAGTGCAACTGTGAGCGTCCAAGATATTGCTATATAGATTTTTTGCGATACGCCGTATTTGTTTTTCATTTTGAATACCGTCTCTTACGATTTTTTTGCATTTATGAAACAGACGTTATCCGCAGAGGAATAAAAGTATATTCCGCTTGTCTTTTTTGATGTTACAAAATAGCTGTTCTCATAAAACACGGGCATTATTACCGCCTCGGAAACAAGATAGTTCTCCGCATCGGCAACGGCGGAACGCTCACCCTCAAGGCTGCCCGAATTATTTTTGATATTACGGATTTTCTGTGATAAAACATCGGACTCATATCCGAATATATTGTTTTGGTCAAAGCCCTCTATAATTTCGCCCGCAAAAGACGATTTCGCCTTGAACGGGTAAAACGCCACGCTGTAATTGCCGTCGTTTACCGCTGCCTCAAGGTCGGATTCCGAAACGACCTTTACCGTGGAGACGAATTTTACTCCGAGGGTTTTCTGAAGCTTTTGCACCATCTGCTTCACGAACGGCTCATACTGCTCGGTGCAAAGTATTGTAGTTTCGACCGACGATGAGCCGAGATCCAAAAGCGCGTCGTTGAAATTCTTTTTTGCAAGCGTCTCGTCATAAGACAAAAGCTCTGCGGCATTTCCGTTTCGGTAATCCTCGCCGCCTATCTTACATGACGGCGGCACTATGCCGTCTGCCTTTGAAATATCGCTTTGCGAGTCAAACAGCGACGAAGTATCGCACGAGCGGCAAAATGCAAGCCGCATATTTTTATTTCGGTAATTATTGTCGTTTTGATTGAATATAAAGGAATAGGTTACGTTTTGAACCGCAACCGAATTCAAATCCTTTTTGTTTTCTATTGACGAGAACTGCGATGACGAGAGGAAAGCCACATCATATGTAACCGAATTCATCTTATCGGCGACTTCCGAATCGTCGTTGTTTATATAGAACGTCACAGACGACGGCGAAACCGAGGATTCTCCGTTATACTCGTTATTTTTAGCCAGCTTTACTGAGGTCTTTTCCGTCCATTTTGACACGTGAAACGGTCCGTTGCACAAAAGGTATTTCGCGTCAAGCCCGTACTTACCGTTTGTGAGATTGAAAAACTCCTCGTCGCACGGCATGGCACCCGGATTTGTCAGCGCATAAAGGAAGTTGTCGTCGGCGTACGAAAGGTTGAAAACTATTGTAAAATCATCCGGCGTACTTATGCTTTTCACCGCCGAAAACAACGGCGCGTCGGCGGAACCGGTCTGTTCCGAGAGGGTTCTCTCAATGCCGAATTTAAAGTCCTCCGCCTTTACGGTTATATCAAACGTATCCTCGTAATTTTCGCCGAGCACAGCCTTATGCCCCGAAAACATAGCCCAATGCGAATTGTTGCGAAGCTTAAACGTATATGTAAGGCCGTCGTCTGAAATATTCCAATCCGTGGCAACGCCCTTGCCTATGGTGCCATCCGCCATTATGCGGACAAGCCCCTCGTAGCAGTTTGCCGCAACGAGCTTTTCGGAATTCGAATCCGCTATCTGTGGGTCAAGGCTCGTCGGCTCATCCATTATCGGCATTGAAAAAGCCTCGCCTGACTTCTTTCTGCCGAAACAACCTGTAAAGGAAGTTGCTATTACACATAACATTATCAAAATTGAAATTATTTTCTTTATCAATTTAAATTACCCCTATAAAGTAATGGTGTTAATCAATTGTCGTTTAAAGTTTATTTCATTTTAACACAAAAGGCTTTTAAAATCCACACATTTGTTATATTGACTCAAGTCTTTATCTCACCTATAATATATTATAAAGAATAAAGGAGAATTAATTTATGCAGACGTTTGAAATAATATTGTCCGTAATTTCCGGCCTGTCGCTTATATGTGCGCTCGGAGCCTTGATTTTTTCTAAAAGGGCGGCAAAGCAAAGCTCCTCGGAGGATTTTGCCGTATTGAATTCCAAAATATCAGACCTTACAAAGAGTACCTCCGACGAATTTCAGCGCAACCGTATAGAAACGCATCAGAGCCTTGAAAATATGTCGGCAAAGCTTGAGGCGATGACAAAGCTCAGCTATGAAAACCGCGAAAAAATGAACGAGACCATAGCGCAGTCGCTCAATATGATACGCGACAAGAGCATAGAGCAAAACGAGCGCCAATCGAAAATAATCGAGACAAGCATTCAGAAAATGCAGGAGAGCAACGAAAAGAAGCTTGACCAAATGCGTATGACCGTTGACGAAAAACTCACCTCAACTCTTACAACACGTCTTGACAGCTCATTTAAGACTGTCTCCGAACAGCTTGAAAAGCTGTATAAATCGCTCGGCGAGATGAAAGAGCTTTCAAACGGCGTCACAAGCAATGTCACTACTCTCAACCGCGTTCTTACAAATGTTAAAGCTCGCGGCACATGGGCAGAGGTTCAGCTCAAGGGAATACTTGACCAGACAATACCCACCATGTACGAAGAGAATGTTGCGACGGGCGAAAAAGCAACCGAGCGCGTTGAATTCGCCGTTAAAATACCGTCGAACGAAAAGGGTGCTGAGCCGACGCTTCTACCGATAGATTCAAAGTTCCCGATGGAGGATTATATACGCCTTTGCGACGCAGCCGACAACGCCGATTACGCCGCATTGACCGCCGCCAGAAAGGCACTCGAAGACAGGATACTCGGCGAAGCTAAGGAAATACGCAAATACATAAACGTGCCGAAAACAACGCCGTATGCAATTATGTATCTTGCGACCGAGGGACTGTACGCCGAAATTGCGTCTTCGCGTTCGGGACTCCCCGAAAAGCTGCAAAACGAATACAATATTATGATAGCCGGACCAATTACCATAACGGCACTTTTAAACTCGCTGTCGATGGGCTTTAAGACCGTTGCGATAAACGAAAAGGCAAACGAGGTCAGAAAGCTTCTCGCCGCGTGCAAAACACAGTATGATATATTCGGCACGGTGCTGCAAAAAGCAAAGAAAAAGATAGACGACGCAGGACGTTCGCTTGACGACGCACAGCACCGCAATTCCATAATTCAGAAAAAGCTTCGCGGCGTTGAAGATATAGAGCGTTCCGAGGCGGAAAATATATTGTCGATAGACCAAGGCTTCGCCGATACCGAGGACGACAATTAAAATAATCGGCAGAAAAAAGCCGGGCTGTAAAGAACGAAAGTCCTTTACAGCCCGGTTCTTTTCATTTAACAATAGATATACACGACCGAAATCACACTCAGACTTTTTTAGGGCCGTACTGATTATCGGGGGCGCTGCCGGTAAGCATGTATACGAGAATAAATATGTAGCCGACAACCGGGATGAGCCCCATCAATATATACGTGCCGCTCTTGCCTATGTCGTGAAGTCGGCGCACCATAAGAGACAGCGACGGCAGTAACACTGCAAGGCAATACAGCATCATCAAAATATAAAATATCGCGCCGGCACCCATATACGCTATACTCATATCGCCGTAAGCATCATACGCTGCCAGGGAAGAGCCTCCGGAAATCGCAAACAATATGCCCAAAACCATATAAACAATATTATTGAACAGGTAAACCCACCAATATTCGCTTCTTGTAGCTCTGCCGTTGAAATTCACATAGTTTTTAAAAAACAACTTTACCGCCTCGCCGAATCCGATTTTGCGTGTCGGCATATATACGGGCGCGCCGTAAGTATTCTGTCCGTTCCCAAAATTCTGCGGTGCTCCGTAAGGCGGTGCGCTCTGTCCATTCACGAAATTCTGCGGTGCTCCGTAAGGCGGTGCGCTCTGCTGAGGAGCCGAAGCAGGCTCAGCCTTGGCTCCGCAATTAGGGCAATACTGCCCGTTAAAATCCGTTCCACAATTTTTACATATCATAAAAATGCCCCCTGTTATATTATTTGGCATTTCCATTTTATAATATTTTTCACAAAATATCAACTGTTTTTGTAATGTTTTTAGACATTATTGCCGTCCATGGCCGTTTAATTCTTTTTCAATGCAAATTTCGGCTTAGTCTCATTTAGAACAATGCCGACAAATATAATCACGAAACCGACGGCTGTTTGCAGCGTCGGCCTCTCATGATAAAAAATCATTGAAAAAAGTATTCCGAATACCGACTCCAAGCAAAGTATAAGCGAAGAGCTTGACGCGGTTGTATGCTTTATACCCATATTCATAAATACAAAGCAAAGCGCGGTTACAAATGCGGTAACATATACAAGCGATAACACCGAGCCCGTAGATATATGCTTTGGGAAGCTTTCGCTTGAAATAAAGAAAATAAAACAGATAAAAAATGCGGTAAAGAACTGTATAATCGTATGAAGAATAACGTCGAGATCACTGCACCATTTTTCAACCGCCACAATCTGAAGCGCATAAAATATACCGCATATCAGCGTAAAACCCTCACCGAGAAATGAAAATGACATTTTTCCGTCAAGGCAGACAAGGCCTATCCCCGTTATACAAATCGCCGCGGCAATGAAATTATATATGTCGGGACGTTTTTTGCTAACGGCCCAGCTTAAAAACGGCACTATAACGCAATAAACCGTGGTCAAAAACGCATTGGTTCCGGGCGTTGTGTGCTTAAGACCTATTGTTTGGAATATGTACGCAAAGCCCAAAAACGCTCCGGTAATCGCACCTGTCCAAAGGTATTTCAAATTAAGCAATTTCCATTTTTTAACAAATACAATGCTCAAAAGTATTGCCGAGAAAAGAAATCTCACACACAGCAAAAAATACACCGGCAATTCATCCAGAGTGTTTTTTAATATAAAGAAAGAGCTGCCCCATATAACGGCGCTCGAAAAAAGCATAAGCTTCGCGGCAACAGTGCGTTTTGTTTCAGTTTTCATCTAAAAGCTCCGTAAACGTATTTATGTAAAAATCGGCTCGATTTTTAATTTTCGCCATTTGTTTTTCGGCTGAAGCGTCATATACTCCGACCGTTTTAAATCCGCCGCAGGAAGCGGATTTTATACCTGTCAGGCTGTCCTCAAACACTACCGTATTTTTCGGTACAGCGCCTATTTTTTCGCACTCTCTCAAATATATGTCGGGAAATTCCTTGCCTCGCGACACTTCGTCTATTGATGTGGTAGCCTTAAAAAGCCGCAGAATGCCGAGCCTTTCAAGACACGGCATATAAAGCTCCTTCGAGAGAGCCGTTGCCACGCCGAGCGTTTTACCCATACCGCTCAAGCAGTGCAAAAAATCAGCCGCACCGTTTTTTAGCGGTACGGTAGATTCATATTGATTCTTCGACAAACGAGTCCACATATCTGCAATCTCTTCTTTCACGACGCCTTCAAGCCGAAATCTCTCAACCGTGTATGCGGCTCCGTCGCAAAGGCTCATATGATTCACATTAAAGAGATAATCCGAGGGTGCTTTGATGTTAAAGTCGCCGAGAACCTTAACGTAAATATCATCCCAAAGTCCCATGGAGTCAAGAAGCGTTCCGTCAAGGTCAAAGATATAACCTTCAAAAGAAAATATATCCATCAGTATTTAATCTCCGGTGCCAATTTCCTGCGATAAGTCTTCCTTCGGCGCACCTCAGAGTGGTCTATTGACGTATAGCTGTCGCTGATGCTCCCGTAAGAATCAATCGCATATATTTTTATATTATACACTCCCGGAGCCTTAGAGTAAACAGGAAGTTTGACTTTATCAGCCATGGAGGAGATACCCTTATAAAAATCCGAGAAATATTCGTACCGCGTTCCGTCGCTGTAAAAGACCGCATAGCTGTGAACAAAATCATCGCTTTCGCCCTTGTCAAAGCATAGATATGTATTCCCGTTTTCATCATATTCCGTATGGCCGTAGGCGTTCGGCATAACGGGTAAGCTGTTATGCTTTCTTTCGGAAATAAAATCGGCTTTTGTGACAGCGTACGGTATTTTGACGCTCATATTCGGTTTTTCCTCCTTGCCGAGGCGGAAATTCATACGCCTTACGGTTATGCTCTCTTCTTCGAAATCAAGCAAATAGCCCATTGGGAACATATATGCGTCCGGCGGCACGGAGCCGTTAACCTTTCCCTTTTCGAGTTCAACATATGACGTAGACTGAGTTCCGAAGGCGGTAAACGCGCCCTGCCAGATACTTCTCTCATCAAGAAGCGAATAGTGGAGATGGCCTGCGAAATTTATCAAATTAGGATATTGAGAAAACAAGTCAAAAAGGCCCTTGTCTCCCCAATCGTCGCTGCCGTACACCGTATTTTCTGCACAATTATGCGTCGTGACAAAAATCAGCCTGTCGCCGCATTCTTTTTTGCAAGTTCAATTTCGATTTTGAGGTACGGCAAAATTTTTCTGTAGCCGTCGGACATTTTTTCGCAATCGGGCGATACGCCGATAAAGTGAAAGCCGTTTACCGTATAGTGAGTAAACGGCGATGAGCCGATTTTTTTGGTAAAAAGCCGCCTGCAATTTTCCGGCGTCCTTAAGCCGTAATAATCGTGATTGCCCATTATGCTTTGAATAATCGGAATTTTTTCGCCGAAAACACTCTTAAACGCGGCTTTATATGTATCGTATGCAAAGCCGCTCGCCATATTGCCTATATCGCCTGCAAATATAATCATATTACAGCCCTGTTTTTTGAGTACGGAAAGCGATAAGACAAGATTGTTTCGGAACGTCGTCTCGTTTTTTCTGCGAACAGGGCTGAGCTGGGAATCGGAAATTATGCCGATCCTCAGCCTTTCGTTAATATTAAAGGTTTTTCGTTCAAATTTAAACTCCATTTTTGATTGCCTTTCTTTTTACGGCAAGCTCAGATAATATTTTCCCTTTCTTAACGCCGCTGAAATCATAAAAACAAATCGGTATAAGCGAGAGCAAAAAGCCGATCCCGGGAATTACGGTAACAAGAGAGAAAAGACCTGTAACGGTGGAGGCACTCTGTACAGCCGGCACACCCGCCGCTGACGGCTCGATAAAATGAAACAAAGTAAGTGCCGCAGAAAGTCCTATAAAGCCTACTGCATTGTTGAATTTAGTGACGAAGGAGTTGAGCGAAAAGCACACACCCTCCATTCTCTCTCCGGTCTTCCATTCGAGGTAATCAAGGCTGTCGCCTACCATCGGATACGGAAGAACGTTATATGAGCCGAGAGAGAGACCGCCGATTGTCATAAACGGCAATGCGAAATATATGTTTATCTTGCCGAGCAGGAATGCGGCGGTAAGGCTTACGCCTCCCGTAACGGCAGCTATTACGCAGGTCGTTTTATAGCCGAGCTTTTTATAGATAACAGGCGTAAGTAAAATGCCCGCAAACATACCGCTGCCGACCACAAGATACAGGAGTAGCAAAACCGTGCCGGAGTTAAGCCCCGGAATATTTATTACATAAGTCGCTATATACAATGCCGCCGGCATAATAAGGTAACGAGGCGACGCTGCCATCGACATAAGAAGTGCCATCATCATAGGCTTATTTTTGCATGCAGCCTTTATCATATCGCGCACGGCAATTTTTTCGGTATGAGTGGAAAAACGCTCTTTTGAGTTTTTGAACAGCGTTAAGTAAGCCGCCGATGTTATTATACCCACAAATATCGACATTGCAAAGTAAACATATTTTTCCGGAATAAAAGACTGGAATATCGTAAGCAATCCCACCGGGAGCAAGCTACCTACCGAGCCTACCGTAACGTAGAACGACAGAAGCGAGGCTCTCTCGTCGCTGCTCGGCGTAGCAACACTCATAAGCCCCATGGCAGGCACATCGGTAAGCGTATATGCCATACCGAAAATTATGTAAGAAACGGCGGCAAATATCATTTTAAACATTGTAGGCGCTCCGGTCAAGGGCATAAACAGTACTATGGTGGTGACAAGCATCAAAAACGAACCTATCAAAACATAAGGCCTCATTTTACCGTATTTCGTGCTTGTTCTGTCTACTATTACACCCATCATAGGGTCGTTTAAGGCATCCCAGACCCTTGCGACTATCATAAGCATCATAACGAAAGCCGACGGAATTATAAGTATGTCGGTAAAAAAATACATAAGGTACGATTGGGTTATGCCGGCTACCATATAGCTGCCGACTGCCGCAAATCCGTAGGAGGCTTTTTCCTTTTTAGAGATATATTTTTCCATATTTTCTCCTTTTTTTGCAATTCATCTTTATTTTTTATTTTATAAAAAATTATATTCGTCGAAAACACGTTGTAACAATCAAGACTTCGTTAAATCTTTGTAAACTTGTGTAAAAGCTTTGCTTTGTAACACATTGAATAAGCCGACATAAGATGTTATTGAAGCTATGGTCGGCGGGAACAGAGCATCGATTTTTCCCGTCGGCTGTAAAATCGGCGATTTAAAGGCAAAATCATATTTGGTCGCCGAAATAATTACAGGAGGGATTTTTATGGCAGAAACAAAATCATGCTGTAACGACAAGGTATCCGGCAAAATTCGCGAAGCCGTGTGCATAGACACTAACCGAGTTTACGACTCTTGTGCGGATAAGGATTGTCTTGCGGACTTGAGGGTGTATTTTCCGCCGCAGTATCAGCAAACAATAGACAGGGCGACTAATGTAAGATGCAGGGGCTGTGAGATACTTAACGTCTTTATCGATGTGGAGAGAGTGCCGTTTAACCGCGGCTTTTACTCGGTTGACATCACATTTTTCTTCAAGGTAACGCTTGACGCATATTCCGTTGCGGCGGCTCCGCCCGAAACGGTGTGCGGATTTACCACATTTTCAAAAAAATGCATACTCTACGGCAGCGAGGGCAAGGTAAGGGTATACTCCTCAGAATTCCGTGCGGACTCGGGCGACAGGCAAATCATTCCGCAAAACACAAATCCGAGAGCAAAAATACAGGTCGCCGACCCTATTTGCCTTGAAGCAAGGCTCTGCCGCCCGTGCGACTGCTGCGACTGTCTCGGTGACTCGTGCATTCCTGTCCCGTCCTGCGTGAAATGCGCGTTCGGCGACGAATTCCCGGACGATTTCGGCCACCGTCCCGTCGAAAAAGCCGTTGCGGTTACAATAGGTATTTTCACGATAGTTCAGCTTGAGCGCGACGTCCAGATGCTGATACCGGCATACGACTTCTGCATACCCGATAAGGAATGCAGCTGTGACACGGACGATCCGTGCGAGGCCTTCAGGAAAATACAGTTCCCCGTGGACGAATTTTTCCCGCCCAACGAGACTAAGCTTCAGACCGGCGCAAGCACCGCGACGTGCTGCGGATGTGAACGCAGCGAATAGGCAAAACAAAGAAGCCGATCCTATACGGTTCGGCTTCCTTGACTTTTTAGATTTGTAATGCTAAAATTCCATTGTTATAAATATGATGTATTTTTCGTGTAAAGAGGGAAAAGCTGTGAACGTATACGATTTTGACAACACCATATATGACGGCGAGAGCGGATTTGACATTTTTATGTTCTATCTTAAAAAGGATCCGAAAGAAATTGCCAAGCTCATACCGCGTTTCGGCGAGGCGTTCATACGCTACAAAAGAGGTTCAATAAAAACCGACGAGGTTATCGAACAATACGGCGATATGCTCACCGACTACTGCGTGAAAATCAAGGACATTCACAAGGACATCACAGAGTTTTGGGACGAGCACGAAAAGAAAATCAAAAACTTCTATGCCAAGATTCAAGCTCCCGACGACGTAATAGTTTCGGCCTGCCCCGAAATCATACTCGAGGAAATATGCAAAAGAATCGGCGTAAAAAACTACATCGGCAGCGTTGTGGATATGGAAAACGGAATCATAGAGCGTGTTTGCTACAAGGAAAACAAGATAGCGGCATTTAAAAGCATTTACGGCGACATGCCTATTGACAGTTTCTACACCGATTCCATGAGCGACAAGCCGATGATGGATCTCGCAAATAACGCTTATTTGGTTTCGGGCGACCACATTGAGCTTGTAAAGAATGACGGCGTATGGTTGAGCGAGCCGAAAACGGGCTTGTTCAAATAATAAGTTAAGCAAAAAGCAGTAAATCAGCTTTGATTTACTGCTTTTTATGTTTTTACATCGACACTATATAACGCTTGATTTTTTCGAGATAATCAATATCGACAAGGGCGTCCAGCCGCGTTCCGTTCTCCTTATAGCTTTCGGAATACACGACTCCCGTTTTTCGAATTTCTCCGAGTATATGTCCCTCGCTGAACGGGACTAACAATATCGCTCTCGCCTTGGTTTTCGGAAGCGAGTCCTCAATAACCTCAAGCAGCCTGTCAATCCCCTCGTTTTTAACTGCGCTTATCATAACGGTTTTGCCGATTACCGGCATATCGTATGCGTTTTGGAGCTTGTCGCACTTATTCATTACCGATATAACCGGTATATTATCCGCTCCGAGCTCCTTTAAGACGGACGATGTAACGCTCAGATGCTCGGCACACTCGTCGCTTGACGCATCACAGACATTTAGTATAAGGTCGGCGTTTTTTGCCTCTTCGAGAGTTGATTTGAAAGCATCGACAAGCTGATGCGGCAAACGCCTTACAAGCCCTACCGTATCAACGAGCATAACCTCTCGCTTTGACGGCAGCGTAAGCCTCCTTGCAGTCGGGTCGAGCGTAGCAAAAAGCTTGTCCTCCGACAGCACGCCCGCACTTGTAAGAGTGTTCATAAGAGTTGATTTTCCGGCATTGGTGTAACCGACTATGGCAACGGTGATTACACCGTCCTTTTTTCGCCTTGAGCGGATGAGGTCGCGTCGCTTTTCAACCCTCTTAAGCTCCTCGGACAACGAATGTATCCTGCGTCTTATATGGCGTTTATCGCTCTCGAGCTTGCTCTCGCCCGGACCTCTTGTGCCGATTCCGCCGCCGAGACGCGACATACTCTTGCCTCTGCCCGACAAAAACGGAAGCGAATATTTAAGCTGTGCCAGCTCCACCTGCAATTTACCCTCGCTCGACCTTGCCCTTGCGGCAAAAATATCGAGTATGAGCATGGTTCTGTCAACAACTCTTGTATCGGTTTTTGTCTCTATATTGTTAATTTGCGACGGTGTAAGCTCGCTGTCGGCTATTATAAGGTCTATATCGTTATTTCGACAAAAGGCGGCAACCTCCGCCATTCTGCCGCTGCCGATATATGTTGCCGGCGACGGAGCTTCAAGCTTTTGTATCACCGTTCCGATTATCTCGGCTCCCGCGGTTTCCGAGAGAAGAGCCAATTCCTCCATAGAAATTTCAGCGTTGTATTCGCCCGTGTCCACACCTATCAAAAGTGCTCTTTCGGGACTTTGACTGTTTTCATAAAACTCCATAATTCGCCTTTACCGTTTGTTCTGATTTAAAAATGACAGCGCCTTTATAAATCCGGCGTTGCACTTCGCATAATAATACTTATAAGAATCGCAGTAGTAATTTTTGCCTATAATACCGTTTTCCGAGGATCTGTCGCGGCGGCAGCCGTTGCGGCAAACACAATAGAACGGACACGCTTTGCATTCGTCGGGAACATTTTGCGAATCCTTTATAAATTTAACCGCGGTTTCACTGTTTCGCATTTCCTCAAACGTATTTTTGCCTATTTCGCCTATCTTATATCCGTCGAGCACATAAAAATCACACGGATAAACACTCTTGTCGGCCTCTATAACATACTGAATGTTACAGCAGCCGAACGCGCTGCACATTTCGGGAGGTCTGCCGAGCATCACGGACAGCTGATTGTCTATATGGCGTATGCTTATGTAATTTCCCTTCAAAAGGTCGGAAAGCCAAAGATTAAATATCTTTACGAGAAACTCGGCGTAGTCCTTGGGCGACAGGCTGTATGCGCTCTCACCGCGTTCCGATGAAAACGGCTCAAGGCACGGAATAAACTGCAAATATCTGAAGCCCTGCTTTTTCAAAAAATTATATATTTTCTCGGCGGAGCGTGCATTTTTGCCCGTAACGACCGAGAGCACATTATACGCCGCCCCTTGACGATCCAAAGCATCCGCCGCCTTTATTACCCTGTTAAATGTACCCTTTCCGCTCACATCGACGCGGTTGAGGTCGTTTATCTGTGCCGGGCCATCAAGCGACAAACCTACAAGGTAATTGTTCTTCTTAAAAAATTCCGCCCAGTCGTCATCAATCAAAAGGCCGTTGGTCTGTATGCTGTGGTGGAATATGAGCCCTTTTTTTGCATATTTCTTTTCGATTTCCGCAAAGCCTTTATAAAAATCAAGTCCCGCAAGCGTAGGCTCTCCGCCCTGAAACAAAAACGTACAGCTGCCGCTTGCGTATTCCGCGGCACTTTTAATTATCTCCTCGGCGTCCGACAGCGACATCATACCGCAAAAAGCAGTTTCGCGGCAATTTGCCTCATCCTTATAAAAACAGTATTTGCAATTCATATTGCACGCCGAAGAAGCCGGCTTTAAAAGAACACTTACATGTGGCATTTTCTACCTCCGCAGCTTTATGTAATATTTATTATATTAGCACACTCGTCTCGGAAACTCAAATTTTTCTCTCCGTGATGACAAAACAATCAGTATGTGATATTATGACATAAAAATAAAAAAGGAGCTGTAAAATGAGTAGGATTATAAATAAACTGATTCGTAAAATCAGCGGCAGTGAGCTTGCGCAAAAGCAAAATGCGAGCATAATAAAAAACGGCAAGCCGAATGAGAAAATAATCCCGTTTTTGCGACAGGCAGCGGCGGACGGCTGCGTATTGCTGAAAAACAACGGGGCTTTACCCATAAACGGCAAGGATAATGTCGCGCTGTTCGGCAGAGTGCAAAACGACAGCTTTTTTGTCGGCAACGGCTCGGGCGGAGACGTATGCGCGCCTTATAAAATCAGCTTTGCCGACGGCATAGAAAAAAACGGAAAAATACATATAAACGAAGATCTCAGAAAAATTTATAATGATTGGTGCGGCAAACGCAAAAACATACCCGATCCGGGGTTTTGGGGACATTGGCCGAGATTTTATCCGGAAATGCCGCTTAAAGACAACATTGTAAAAAGTGCATCCGAAAAGAGCAATAAGGCCGTGGTATTCATAGGCAGAAGCGCCGGAGAGGATCGCGAAAACGTTCTCGAAAAGGGCAGCTATTACCTCACGAGCAGAGAAAAGGAGATGCTAGACCTTGTCACGGCTCATTTTGACGACGTCATTTTGGTTCTCAATATAGGCAGTCTTATTGATTTTGAAGAGATAGATGCATATAAGGATAAAATAGGCTCGATACTTATAGCTTGGCAAGGCGGTATGGAGAGCGGAAACGCGCTTTCGGATATACTCTCCGGTGAAGTCACTCCGAGCGGAAAGCTCAGCGATACAATCGCAAAACGATATGAGGACTACCCGAGCAGCGGCAACTTCGGCGCAAAGGAATACAACAACTATGTTGAGGACATCTTTGTGGGTTACCGCTATTTTGAAACCTTCGCCCCCGAAAAGGTGCTGTATGAATTCGGATTCGGTCTGTCTTATACAAATTTTAAAATCGAAACGGAAAAATCGAACTATTCCGAAGGCAAAACAGAATTCAATGTTAAGGTGACGAATACCGGCTCGGTGCCAGGCAGAGAGACGGTTCAATTTTATGTTTCCGCTCCGAACGGCAAGCTCGGGAAAGCAAAAAAATCACTCGTTGCTTTTCACAAAACAGAGCTTTTGTCCCCAGGCGGCTGTGAAACCTTCGTAACGGTGATTTCAAATGACGGCTTTGCTTCTTACGACGACTCCGGCAAGGCCGGACACAAGAGCTGCTATGTACTCGAAAGCGGAATTTACGATTTTTATGTAGGCAACAGCGCACGAAACTGTGAAAAGGTGTATAGCTTTACACTTGAAAACACAGTTGTAACCGCCGAGCTATCCGAAGTTATGGCGGTCAGCGAAAACCGCACGTTTGAACGCTTTGCCGCTGTTTGCGACGGCGACAAAATCGCTCTGGCAAAGGAAAAAGTGCCTGTTCGCACCGTTAGTCTGAAAAATCGAATACTCTCTTCTCTGCCTGACGGAAAAGAAATCAGCGGTGACAAAGGCTATAAGCTCTCCGACGTAAAAGCAGGCAAAGTAAAGCTTCAAGACTTTACAGTTCAACTTTCACTCGACGAGCTCGAAGCAATCTCACGAGGCGAGGGACCTATGAACAGCTCACTCGGAGCAAAGGGTAACGCGGGTGCTTTCGGCGGCGTTTTAAAGTCGCTCAGAGAAAAGGGAATCCCCCCGATAATCACCACCGACGGTCCGTCCGGAATAAGACTTCTTTCCGCCTGTTCGCTGATGCCCTGCGGTACGGCGATAGCGTGCTCTTGGGACGAAAGTCTCACCGAGGAATTATTCACGGAAATGGGCAAAGAGATGATAAAAAAAGGGCAGCGACGTGCTGTTGGCGCCGGGTATGAATATACACAGGAACGTGCTGTGCGGCAGAAACTTCGAATACTATTCCGAGGACCCGTACCTCACGGGTAAAACCGCTGCGGCAACGGTCAGGGGCATACAGAAAAACGGCGTTTCGGCGTGTCCGAAGCACTTTGCCGGCAACAATCAGGAATATAACCGCAATCACACCGACGACATAGTGTCCGAAAGGGCACTTCGCGAAATCTATCTCAAGGGCTTTGAAATATGCGTTAAGGAGTCGTCTCCGCACTGCATTATGACAAGCTACAACAAGATAAACGGCGTTTGGAGCCACTACAATTATGAGCTTTGTACCACCGTTTTGCGTGACGAATGGCACTTCGGCGGTATGGTTATGACAGACTGGTGGATGCGCTACGCTCCGTCACCCGAATTTCCGCAGCTGAGAGACAATGCATATCGCGTCAGAGCGCAGGTTGACGTGCTTATGCCCGGATTTAAAACCGCGGTCAGCAAGAGCGGCGGAAACGACGGCTCTCTGCTTGAAACATACGGTCAAAAGGACGGAATAGCCTTAGGAGAACTGCAGAGAACCGCAAACAACGTTCTCCGCTTTATCCTCTCAACCGACAAAAAGCTAAACTGAATAAAAGCCGTATAACATATAAAAAGACTGCCTTTATGCCGTGTGACGTACGTAATCACATTTGATAAATGCAGTCTTTTTATTTATTCGCCGAGTCCTTTATGAGATATAATACCTTGCCTGCGCATTCCAAAGCTCGCTGTATTTGCCGCCTGCACCCAAAAGCTCGCGATGCGTTCCGTGCTCGACAAGCCGCGCGTTGTCAAACACGGCGATTTTATCGCAGAAGGCGCAGCTTGAAAGCCTGTGAGAAATATAAATCGCCGTTTTATTTTGAACAAAGGAATTGAAACGGCTGTATATCTCGTTTTCCGCAATGGGGTCGAGTGCCGCCGTGGGCTCGTCCAAAATAACGACGGGAGCGTCCTTATACAGTGCCCTCGCAAGAGCAAGCTTTTGCGCCTCACCACCCGATATTTCAACGCCTGTTTCGTCCAAATCCTTATAAAGATATGTGTTTTCCTTATCCGCCAAGCGTTCGGCTCTGTCCTTAATATTTGCATTTTCGAGGCAAGCATAAAATCTGTCGCTGTCGAAATCGGAGTTTGCGCAAATATTATCCTTAAGTGATACGGAAAATATTTTAAAATCCTGAAAAACCACGGAATAAAGACCTGTAATGCTCTCTCTTGTGTATTCCTTAATATCGGTGCCGTTAATCAGAATTTCGCCGTCCGTCACATCATAAAGGCGGCACATAAGCTTGATAAAGGTGGTTTTACCGCTGCCGTTTCTGCCGACAACGGCAAGATGCTCGCCGTTTTCTATTTTGAGATTGACATTTCGGAGAGCGTAATTTTCGGCGGACGGATATTTAAATGAAACATTTTTGAATTCAAGCTCGAAGCCTGCGGATAAATCCAGCTTCTTTTCGCCGTAGGTCATTTCGTCATTCGTATTTACAATCTCGAAATAATAATTGACGAGCGGCACCATTTCGGCGGTCTTGCCAAAGGTTACCGCCATTTTCATTATGCCCGCAATAATCTGCATAAACGCTCCGCAATAAAGCACAAGCGAACCTATTCCGAAGAGTCCGTACAAGCCCTTGGTGCCGATAAAAAGATAAATTCCGAAGCCGACAAGCGCACCTAAAATCGCAACGAACGAGCTTTGCCTGGCCGTATTCATTGAAGCTTTTTTCAAAACCCTTTCGCCGTCTGTCAAAAGCTTGTCCGTAGCGGTGTGCTTTATTAGAGTCTGCTCGTTATAAACGCGGATTTCATTGCCCGTATTGTAATCCGAAAACATGTTGAGAAAATAATAAAAAATTCTGTCAAGGCGCGAATACTCGTCGCTCGCCTTAAACCAAGCCTTGTTCATTCTGACCGCTACCACAAGAATAATAACCGCCATAACGGCTATTGCGCCGAAAATCGTAAGCAAAAATGCGGGACGTTCAAAAAACGAGGTGCCGGTTTTCTCAAAGCCGATTTTGAGCAGCGGAATTATTATAACAACGGATATAACCAGCGTAAGCGCACCCGATATAAAATCACGCATCATCCATGTAAACTGTACAAATGAGGAAAAGACCCTGTCCTGAGCCTCCGAATGCTTGTGAACAAGCTCCTTAAATTCACTGTTTTCAAGACGTTGATACTCAATGCGAAACAGCTTTGATGAAATTTCGCGAAGCTCCTTGTTGTACATCAGCGAGCGATAAACAAACTGCATTTCGCCGAGAAAGCAGTTGACGAAAAACAATACGGCGTTAATACCGACAGCCGAGCCGATATAGAGTGTGAGACTTTTCATACCTGCTCCGCCGTCGAGCAAATCTATGATTTTTGATGTGAACCAAATGTTGATAAACGGCATAACAGCCGTAACAAACGCAACAGTAACGGCGGTGGGAATAAGGCGTTTTTCGAGACGGTTCATTTCACGGAACGCCGCAAAAACGGTTTTTACTCTGTTCATACGGTCTCTCCCCCGTTCTCCTTATAATAGTAGCTTTGGACTTGGTACATTCTGTAATATAAGCCTTTGAGAGCCATCAGCTCATCATGCGTACCGCTCTCGGCAATTTTCCCGTCCTTAACAAGCAAAATCCTGTCGCAAAAGCGCGTCGACGAGAGGCGGTGCGAAATAAAAAACGATATTTTGCCGCTTGTCATCTCGTTGTATTTCAAGTACAGCTCGTTTTCCGCAATGGGGTCGAGTGCCGCCGTGGGCTCGTCCAAAATCAAAACAGGTGCATTTTTGTATATTGCTTTTGCGAGGAGCAGCTTTTGCTTTTCACCGCCGGAGAAATCAGCCGCGTCCTTATACACGTCCTTTATCATATAGGTTTTTTCCTTTAGCGGCAGACTGTTGATTTTTTCGGAAATACCCGCTTTATCAAATGCGGCAAAAAGCTTTTTTCTGTCATAGTCCGAGGCAGTACAAATATTTTCCGCAATTGTCATCGGCATAAAATAATAGTCCTGAAAAACTGCGGAAAAGAGGTTAAAATAGCTGTCGCTTGAAAAATCACGACTGCTTTTTCCGTTAATCAAAATCTCACCGGAAGTAGGATAATATAAGCCGCAAAGCAGCTTAACGGCGGTCGTTTTGCCTGCTCCGTTTTCGCCGACTATGGCTATGTTTTCACCCCTGTTCACCTTAAATGACATATTACAAACCGTGCTTTTTTCGGCGGACGGATATGTAAAAGAAACGTTCTTAAATTCAATTGAAGCGACGTCGTCAAAATCAATGTCGGGTCTGTTTTGGCCCTCCTCCTCGCTTTCGACAAATTCACGAAAGGCTGCGCAATCGTTACAGCAACGCTCAAGATTCGAATACTGATACACGGCATTCATTATCCAATTTGAAAAGCCCGTTATAATGCCAAAATAAAAAATGAAATCCGAAACAGACAGCCTGCCGCCGCATACAAGATATGAGAGATATGCATAGGCAACAAGCTCGCGTATGAGATTTAAAAGTGCTCTCAGTCCTCCGATTCTGATATTTTGGCGCATAAATTTTTGATTGATTTTTTCAAGGTCGCAGATTATTTTTGCAATGGCAAACAGGAAATAATCCGTAAAGCCGTACAATCTTATATCCTTAGCCGCAGAAAAATCACGGCAAAGATTATAGTAATAATCATAGCGAACAAATATTTTGCTTCGCTCGTTCTTGGTTTTCTTTTCCTTACCGTTCAAAAAGCCGAGCAAGAAAAACTCCGCCGCACAGGTGGCAAAAATAATCAATATCATAATAATGTTGATTTTATAAATCAGCGCAAGAGATGCCGCAACGCCTACAACACATACGCAAAATTGATTGCACGAATCGAGAAAATCCGACGAACCCGAATAATAGCTGCGGTAAAACTCCATTGCTCTCTTATTCTTTTCTCTGCCGCCCGGGCTTTCGATATTTGTATAATCGGTGTTCAAATTCTTATTGAAAGCAAGCACCGCATAGCGCATACGAATAATACGCGCGCTGCCGTTTAAGAGTTCCTGCATAAACGGCGAAAGCCAAGTAGTCAGCACAACGAGCACGCTCAAAAGCCCCACGACAAGCGTAAGTCTGCCTACCGTTGCGCCCTCGTTTATGCAATCGATCATAGCCTTTGGTATATAAGAAGTGACAATCGGCTGAAACACAAGCGCCGGTATGCGTATAAGAAAATACACAAGGCTTTTCCTATCCCATTTAAGCCAATTAGACAGCATATATTTTATGTTATCTCTCATTATTTTATCCTCCGTAAGCACCTGTGCAAAAGCCCCTCACGCGACATACCGCGAAATCGGCATAATTGAATATTACATTAGCCGCATATAAAAGTCAATAAAAAAATTTGGGATATATCCCACACGATATATCCCAAATTCCTATACGATTTAACTATCATTGACAAAAAGGCGGTAGTTATGAAAATTAAAGATGCTGTTGCTCAAAGAATAATCGATTTATGTAAGGAAAAGAACATTGCCATAAACGCGCTCGGCAACATAAGCGGCGTAAATCCGTCCACGATTTACAGCATACTGAACACAAAAAGTCAAAATCCCGGCGTTGTAACGCTGCAAAAAATATGCGACGGCTTGGAAATATCAATACGGGATTTTTTTGACGTTGAGCTTTTTGACGACATTGAGCAGGAAATAATATAAAAGCGAACAGCCTGCGGCTGCCGGCGGTCCGTTACGTAAGCTTATTCATATCGTCCGGCATGGGTGCGGTAAATTCCATAATTTGCTCGGTAACGGGGTGTGTAAAGCGGACAAAACAGCAGTGCAGAGCCTGATGGCTGAGTCTTTTATCCGTACTGCCGTACATATCGTCGCCCACAAGCGGCGCTCCGAGGCTTTTAAAATGAACACGTATCTGATGAGTTCTGCCCGTTTCGAGATGTATTCTCAAAAGCGTACAGCCGTCCTTTACCTTTAACGATTTCCAATGTGTAACGGCTCTTTCGCCGCCCACGCCGACATCGCGCAAGGTCTTCATGGGGTCGGGTCTTATAATAGGCTTATCTATAACGCCATCGCCGTAAAATTCGCCGCCGGCAACAGCTAAATACTCCTTATATATTTTACCGCTCAGCTTTGCCGCAGAAAATTTATTGAGAGCGCACACCACTATGCCCGACGTTCCCTTATCAAGTCTGCCGACAGAGCGGAATACGCACTCCTTTCCCTCTTTCATAAGATGAAATGCCACCGCATTTGACAGCGCGTCGCAACGGTGATTGTGCGACTCGTGCATGGCAATATCGGGCTTTTTGTTTATCACGAGTATATCGTCGTCCTCATAAATTATGTCGAGCGGTATATCCGCAGGCACAGCGGAGGCGGTGCCTTCGTCGGACGGCAAATTCAAAGTCAGCGTATCACCCGAATTTAAAATGTCGATGCTTCTCGCCCCTACTCCGTTTTTCAATATGCCGTTTTCGGTGCGCTTTAAAACGCAGAGCATTCTGTGCGACACGCCCCTATGCTTTAAATAATCTTTTATTTTGACATTGCCGTTGTCATTGTCAATAAAAAATTCGATTTTGCGACCCATAATTCCACCATCGTTAAAATTCTGTTTTATTGCATTATATCATATAAAGGTGTAAAATAATATCGAAATTTAAAAGGGAGGAATACTATGCAGCTCGTAATAATGATAATTCACGACAGCGACCACATGAATTCCATTCTCGTAAAAATGATGGAGGCAGGTATCAAGGGCGGCTCGCTTATAGATTGCGAGGGTGCTCTTCAGGCAATAGGGCGCGCATCCTCTGATCCGCCGCCTGTTTTCGGCTCCCTGCGCGAATATTTAAACCCCGAAAGTGCCGCAAAAAACAAGCTTCTTCTCTGCGCTATGGAGGACGAGAAGGTCGCAGTCGCAAAACAGATTGCGAACGAAGTCACCGGCGGGCTCTCAAAGCCCAATACCGGCGTTATGTTTTGCCTGCCGCTGCTGTCGCACGAGGGATTGAAATAATATTGAATCTGATACGGAGGAAAAATTTATGCAGCTTTTGTTTTTTGTACTGAACCGCTCCGAAATGCTGGACGATATACTGACGAGCTTTGCGGATCACGACATACACGGTGCTACCATACTTGACAGCAAGGGAATGGTTCATCTTTTGGCGTCTCACAGCGACGAGGGCGAGGTTCCGTTTTTCGGTGCGATGAGGGCATTTTTAAAGCCTGAACGCGAGAACAGCAATCTTATAATCGCCGCAGTAAACGACGATCACGTTGAAAATGCCGTAAAGGCCATTGAGGATGTTATAGGCGATCTTTCCAAGCCCGATACCGGAGTGGTTTTCACCGTTCCGATAAGTTACGTGAAAGGATTGTATAAGGATGGAAATTAAAACACTTGCCACAGTCGCTTTGATGATGATATCGGGGCTTCTTTTCGGCAGGCTGTGTAAATTCATAAAGCTCCCCAACGTAACCGGTTATCTTATAGCCGGGCTTGTTTTCGGCCCGTCGCTGTTTAACATCGTAGACCAAAATATGATAGACGAATTCGCAATAATATCAGATATTGCGCTGTCGTTTATAGCATTTTCCGTCGGTTGCGATTTCAGCCTTGACTATTTTAAAAAGGTAGGCAGCGCACCCATAATAGTTGCTATTTTTGAAGCCATGGGTGCCGTAATACTTCTTACGGTAACGTTGATTATATGCAAGGTTGACTTAAAGCTGTCGATTTTGCTCGGTGCAATTGCCGCCGCAACAGCACCCGCCCAAACAATAATGGTAATAAATCAGTATAAGGCAAAGGGTCCCTTGACATCACTCCTTTTAAGCGTTGTCGCCCTTGACGATGCCGTGGCGCTTATAGGCTTCGGCTTTGCAAGCACAATAGTCACCGCCATGAACGGAAAAGGCGACAGGAGCCTCGTTCTCTCAATACTCGACCCGTTTTATCAAGTGCTGATTTCGGCAGTTATCGGCTTTGTTTTAGCTCTTGTGATGAAGGTTCTTCTGAAGTGGTTTAAAAAACACTCCAACCGTATTTGCGTTATACTCGGTATGGTGGCGCTTACATATTATCTCGCCACGTTGCTCAAGGGTTCAAGCCTGCTCGCATGTATGTGCCTCGGCGCAGTGCTTACAAACATAATCCACGATTCCGACGACGTTGTAAAAGTCTCGGAGGGCTTCACTCCGCCTATATACATGATGTTCTTTGTAATTTCGGGCGCTGGGTTCGACGTATCGGCACTTAAATCCATCGGCTTTATCGGAATAATCTATGTGGTGGTAAGAGTTATAGGTAAAATGCTCGGCTCATATGTCAGCGGAAAAATTACGCATCAGCCCGATAAAGTATGCAAATGGTTAGGCCCCACGCTGATGCCGCAGGCAGGTGTTGCGCTCGGTCTTATCGCCGTCGCCTCAAGCATGGTACCCGACTATGCTCCGCAGCTTCGCACGGTAATACTCTGCTCGACGTTTATCTACTCCATCATAGGCCCGGGCGTTGCCAAATTCTCGCTTGTTAAAGCCGGCGAAATAGTTTTGCCCGACAAAAAGCAGAAAAAAGCCGGAGCATAACAAAAGCCTGCATACATATGCAATTATTAAGCGTTCCTTGTTTTACGCAAGGGACGCTTTTCTCGTTATTTTATACAGATTTTGCAAATCTTTTTTTACTGCTTCAAACATTGAAATACACCCCGAACGTGTTATAATTATACATATATTTTTAGTATGTTGTATATAATATCTCGAAAGGTACGTGTTATTTTTGTCACTTGTTGCTATGAAAGAGCTGCTTGCGCGCGCCGAAGAAAAAGGTGTTGCCATAGGTGCCTTTTCCGTAGGCAATATGGAAATGGTAATGGGCGCCGTCAAGGCGGCGGAGGAACTTGAAACCCCCATTATTTTGCAAATAGCGGAGGTAAGACTTAAAAGTTCGCCTTTGGAATTGATGGGACCGATGATGATTTCGGCGGCTGAAAATGCCAATGTCGATATTGCGGTGCACCTTGACCACGGATTAAATGTCGAAACGGTTGAACAGGCTCTTGATATAGGCTTTACGTCGGTAATGCTTGACGGCTCGCTTTTACCGCTTGAGGAAAATATTAAAACGGTAAAAGGCGTCGTTGAAACCGCAAAGGAATACGGCGCAACCGTTGAAGCCGAATTGGGAGTTGTCGGCGGAAACGAGGGCGAGGGCAAAAGCCACAAAATTCTTTGCACAAACCCCGATGACGCTAAACGCTTTTGTGATGAAACGGGAGTTGACGCACTTGCCGTGGCAATAGGCAATGCGCACGGAAATTATCCCGTACTTCCCGAGCTTCGCTTTGACGTGCTTGAGGAAATACATAAAAAAGTCAATACACCGCTTGTGCTTCACGGCGGTACGGGTATAAGCGACGAGCAGTTCCAGAGGGCGATTTCACTCGGTGTTCGCAAGATAAATATAGCAACAGCTTCCTTTGACAGCTTGGCATCTTATGCAAAGACTTATTGTGATAGCAAGGAAAAAGCCAATTATTTTGAGCTCTCCGCCTGTGAGGTTGAGGGAGTTTATCAAAATGTTAAAAGACATATTAAAGTTTTCAATATGGAATAATTAAGGAGACAATTATGAAATACATAGAATTTGATTCTTCAAAAAAATATGACCTTATTCTTTTGGGCAGAATTGCGGTTGACTTGAATCCCGTCGATTATTACTGCCCTCTTAACGAAAGTACCACCTTTAAGAGATACCTCGGCGGCTCTCCCGCAAATATAGCGGTAGGACTTGCGAGACTCGGTAAAAAATGCGGATTTTTTGCCCGTGTTTCCGATGACCAGCTCGGCACATTCGTAACCGATTTCTTTGAGAAAGAGGGAATTGACACATCAAGAGTTAAGAGATGTGAAAACGGTGAGAAAATCGGCCTTACATTTACCGAAATTAAATCCGAAACCGAAAGCTCCATAGTTATGTATCGCAACGATGCGGCCGACTTAAAATTGGAGGTTTCCGATATTGACGAGGAATACATCAAGCAGGGTAAGGCTCTTTTGATTTCAGGCACCGCTCTTTGCGAAAGCCCGTCGAGAGAGGCGGCGCTCAAGGCTGTTATGCTTGCAAAGAGAAATTGTATTCCGATTATTTTTGATATTGACTACCGTGCATATAATTGGAAAAACGACGACGAAATATCAATCTATTACTCCGCAGTTGCCCGTGAGGCTGATATTATTCTCGGCTCTCGTGAGGAATACGACCTTACCGAAAAGCTCATAAAGCAGGGTATGTCCGACGAGGAAACAGCTAAATATTGGCATTCGCAAAATGCTAAAATTGTGGTAATCAAGCACGGTAAGGAGGGCTCGACAGCTTATACAAATGACGGCGAAAGCTATAACATTAAGCCGTTCCCCGTTAAACTCCTTAAATCCTTCGGCGGCGGAGACGGTTACGCTTCCGCATTCCTTTATGGACTTTTTGAGGGCTATGATATAATCGACGCTCTCGAATTCGGCTCGGCTTCGGCGGCTATGCTTGTAGCTTCTCACGCTTGCTCACAGGATATGCCCTCTGTCGAAGCGGTCAAGGACTTTATTAAGAAAGAAAAAGAAGAATACGGTGAAATGATTGCAAGGGTGTAAATCATTCCGCTCCCTTTTTTGATTTGCAGGAAGGCTCAAGATGAAAAAACTGTTCAAAAACAAGATTTTCAAAGGTGTTGTCGGAACGATTTTATGTGTTTGTATTTTGCTTTTTGCGGCAGTAATCGGCATTAACGCATATATGATTTCTTTTTCTAAAAAGAATTTTGTTACCGTAGACGAATTAAAAGCGGACAGCTATGATTGTATTTTGGTACTTGGTGCAGGGCTTTGGAGCGGCAAGCCGTCGCCTATGCTAAAGGAAAGACTTGATTTTTCTCTTGAAGCATACAATAAAGGTTGCAGCGACAGATTCCTTGTTTCGGGGGATCACGGCACGAAAAGCTATGACGAGGTAAACGCTATGAAGGATTACCTTGTTGAAAACGGTATTTCGGCTGATTGCGTGTATATTGACCATGCAGGTTTTTCAACCTATGAGTCAATGTATCGGGCAAGAGATGTTTTCAAGGTCCAAAAAGTGCTTATTGTAACGCAAAAATACCATCTTTACAGGGCTGTGTATGTTGCAAGGCAGCTTGGCATTGAGGCTTACGGTCTTGACAGGGAGGAGCTCAAATATCCCGTCAAAAATAACATAAGAGAAGCGGCGGCAAGGGTAAAGGATTTCTTTTATTGTATAGCTGAGCCCGAGCCCACCTATCTCGGTGAAGAAATACCGATAAAAACCGCAAGTGCTTCGCTTACGGATGATAAGGTAAAAGTTTAATTTATATAAACGAGGGTAATGTATGTACGAAAATCCTAAATTCAACCAAAACAATGAAAAAATCCTCTGCGAGAGAAACGGCAAAAACTCCGATATGCTGATGGATATAAGAGTTAAAATTCTCAAAGCGGGCGAAACCATGACCTTTTGCGAAGCGGAAAATGAAACGGCTCTGCTTTTGATGGCGGGAGATGTCGATTTTGTTTTTGACGAAAAAACCGAAAATGCAAAGAGACGTTCTCCGTTTCTTGACAAGGCAACGGCAATTCATTTTGCAAGGAATAACACAGTAACGGTTAAGGCGAACGAGGAGTCGAGAATTGTAATTGAGCAAACTGATAACTCAAACGATTTCGGCGTTCATTATTATAAAGGCGAGGATATGACAGTTCAGCACTTCGGCGCAGACCAATGGGGCGGCACGGCCGACAGACAGGTGCTTACGGTGTTTGACTATGAAAATGCTCCGTATTCAAATCTTGTCTTGGGCGAGGTTTTCCACAAGCCCGGCTGCTGGACGAGCTATCCGCCGCATTATCATCCGCAGCCCGAGGTCTACTACTACGAATTTGATAAGCCGCAGGGCTTCGGCGTCGGCTTTAACGGAGACGATTGCTATAAGGTGGGTGACAAGGGCTGTCTTTGCATAACACCTATGCATACACATCAGCAGGCAGCGGCTCCCGGATATAAAATGTGCTATGTTTGGATGATAAGGCATCTTGACGGCGACCCGTGGAGAAAGACGAGAATAGACGCACCGGAGCACAAATGGCTTTTAGATGATAAATAAGGAGATAAAACTATGGCATATATGACTACCGCGCAGGCTCTCGTAAAATTCCTTGATAATCAATACGTTTCGTTTGACGGCAAGGAGACAAAATTCGTTGACGGAATTTTTACGATATTCGGTCACGGAATAGTTTGCGGACTAGGCGAGGCACTTGACTCCGACAGAGGCGGACTCACGGTTTATCAAGGCAAAAACGAGCAGGGCATGGCACACGTTGCCACCGCATTTGCAAAACAGAATAATCGCAGAAAAATAATAGCCTGTTCTTCTTCCATAGGTCCCGGTGCCGCAAATATGATAACTGCCGCCGCAACGGCTACGGTAAACCACATTCCGCTTTTGCTGTTTCCCGCAGATTCCTTTGCGTCACGCCAGCCGGACCCCGTGCTTCAGCAATTTGAGCAGGTAAATTCGCTTGCCACAACAACAAATGACGCTTACAAGGCGGTCACAAGATATTGGGACAGAATTTCACGTCCGGAGCAGTTGATGTCTGCCATGATAAACGCAATGCGCGTTTTAACCGACACGGCAGAAACGGGCGCCGTATGCATTTCTCTTCCGCAAGACGTCGAGGGTGAAAGCTATGACTTCCCCGACGAATTTCTCGCAAAAAGAGTACATAAAATTACAAGAATCGTCCCCTCTCTCGACGAGGTTAACGATATAGCCGAAATTCTTTTAAACGCCGAAAAGCCGCTTGTTATCTGCGGCGGCGGAGTAAGATATTCCGAGGCGGGAGAAGCACTTGAGATGTTCTGCAAATCATTCGGCATTCCCTTTGCCGAAACACAGAGCGGCAAAACCGCCTGTCTCTCAAGCGACCCGCTGAACCTCGGCGGACTCGGAGTCACGGGTAATTCGGCAGGAAACGACATTGCAAAATGCGCCGACGTCATTCTCGGCATAGGCACTCGTTTTTCCGACTTTACTACCGGTTCAAAGAGCCTTTTCAGAAGCGACGCAAAATTTATAACCATTAACACTTCCCGCTTTGACGCGTACAAATTAGGTGCCGTAAAGCTCGTCGCGGACGCAAAGCTCGGAATAATCGCTCTCGGCAAGGCTTTGTCGTCTCACGAATACAGAACAAAATACACCGATGAAATCGCAAAGGCAAAAAAGTGCTGGAACGATGAGATGGAACGCTTTGCAAAATACAGCTACAACGAAGGCTTCACCACACTTATAAAAGCTCAGTACGAACGCTCCGTTCCGGAGTTTGCAGAGAAGTTCGGCACAATAACGCAGGTGGCGGCAGTCGAAAAAATACGCGAGATCATTCCCCACGACGCGATTTGCGTAGGCTCCGCAGGTTCTCTGCCGGGAGATCTCCAAAGGATGTGGACCTCGGACAGCAGATATTCCTACAACATGGAATACGGCTACTCCTGTATGGGCTATGAAATCGCGGGCGCGTTGGGTTCAAAGCTTGCAGAGCCGCAAAAAGAGGTGTATGCGATGTGCGGCGACGGCAGCTATCTTATGCTGCACTCGGAGCTTGTCACATCAATCCAGGAGCATAAAAAAATAAACGTACTGCTGTTTGACAACAGCGGCTTCGGCTGTATAAACAATCTTGAAATGTCAAACGGAATAGGCAATCTCGCAACGGAATTCCGCTTCCGTGACGAAAACGGAGATCTGCTCGGCGACCTTGTTCCGATTGATTTTGCAAAAAGCGCGGAAGGCTACGGAGTTAAAACGTACACGGCAAGAACTCTTGAACAGCTTGAAAATGCACTTCGTGACAGCCTTGATTCTAAGGTTTCGACGCTTATAGACATTAAGGTTTTGCCGAAAACCATGACAGACGGCTATGGCGCATGGTGGAATGTCGGCGTGGCGTCAACCTCCGACAACAAGGCGGTCAACGAGGCTTACAAAAATAAAAAAGAAAACGAAAGTAAAGCGAGGAAATATTGATATGCTTGATAAGAACAAAGTTAAATTAGGTATTGCACCTATCGCTTGGACAAATGATGATATGCCCGATTTAGGCTCGGAAAACACCTTTGAGCAGTGTATTTCCGAAATGGCTCTCGCCGGCTTTACCGGCTGCGAAGTCGGCAACAAGTATCCGCGAGACGACATACCCGCACTCAAAAAAGCTCTCTCGCTTCGCAATATGCAAATTTGCAATGCTTGGTTTTCTTCATTTCTTCTTACAAAACCGTATGATGAAGTAGAAAAAGACTTTACAGACCACATTTCTTTTCTAAAGGAGATGGGCGCAAAGGTTGTCGGCATTTCGGAGCAGAGCTACTCTATACAGGGCACCGATAAGTCTGTTTTCAAAGACAAATACATAATGAACGACGACGAATGGGCTCGCCTTTGCGACGGCGTAAACCGTCTCGGCAAGGTCGCAAAGGATATGGGCATAGCCCTTACATATCATCATCATATGGGCACAGTTGTTCAGACCGCCGCCGAAATAGACCGTCTTATGGAAAATACCGACCCCGAGCTTTTCAGCCTTTTATATGATTCGGGTCATCTTGCATACTGCGGCGAGGATTACATCGGCGTTTTGAAAAAATACGCAAACAGAGTAAAGCACGTACACTTAAAGGATATTCGCCCCGAGGTAATAGATAAGGTTAAGAGGGAAAACCTCAGCTTCCTTGAAGGCGTGCGGCTCGGAACGTTCACGGTTCCCGGCGACGGCGCGATAGACTTCGGCCCGATATTCGACATTCTTGCGGACAGCGGCTACGAGGGTTATGTTCTCGTAGAGGCGGAGCAGGACCCTGCCAAAGCAAACCCGTTTGAATACGCGCTCAAGGCAAGAAAATACATTGCCGAAAAAGCCGGTCTTTAATTTAGCGGAGGTCAAGAAATGAGTTTTCAATTTATTATGCCGAAACAAATTTTTTACGGTGAAAACGCCTTATCGACCGCAGCAGAGCATATATGTGCCTTGGGCAAAAAAGCTCTTGTTGTTACCGACCCCATGATGGTAAAGCTCGGCAACACCGCAAAGATTACGGATATACTTGAAAAAGAAGGCACTCAGTACGCAATTTTTGACGGTGTCATAAGCGAGCCCACCGACAGGATTATCGAAGCGGGCTTAAAGGTGTGGAACGACGAAAAATGTGACTTCCTGATAGCCGTAGGCGGCGGCTCGCCGATAGATGCTATGAAGGCGATAGGTGCGGTTGCGACAAGCGGCTGCTCCGTCAACGATTTTCTCGGCAAGGTTATTACCGTCCCCACTCCGCCAATGGTAGCAATACCGACAACAAGCGGCACCGGCTCGGAGGCTACGCAGTTTACAATCATAACAAACACGGAAAAGGACATAAAAATGCTCTTAAAGGGCGCAGTCCTTATGCCCGACCTTGCAATAGACGATCCGGCGTTTACCATGACCGCTCCGCCGTCCGTTACGGCCGCTACCGGACTTGACGCACTTTGCCACGCAAGCGAGGCGTACACATCAAGAAAAGCACAGCCAATGACGGACGATCTCGCTATCAGCGCGGTAAAAAGAATTTTCAAATATCTTCCCACGGCTTATCGCGAGCCCCAAAACATTGAGGCAAGAGAGCAAATGAGCCTTGCGGCTCTTGAAGCCGGTACGGCGTTCAACAATGCTTCCGTTACCGTAATTCACGGTATGTCACGACCGATAGGCGCGCTGTTCCATGTGCCGCACGGAATAAGCAACGCCATGCTTATGGCGGAATGCTTCGACTACGTTTACGACGGCGCAGAAAAGCGCTTTGCCGATATGGCACGGGCAATAGGGAAAGCCGCAAGCGACGGTTCCGACTCCGCCGCAGCAAGGAAATTCGTTGATGCCTGCAAGGAGCTTTGCGACATCTGCGGCATACCGAGCGTATCGGGCTACGGAATCGACCTTGTAGATTTCCGCAAAGCGATGCCGAAAATGGCAGAGGATGCCTTCGCATCCGGCTCACCGTCTAATACGATAAAGGATATATCCGTTGAAGATATATTGAAGATTTACGACAGACTTTGTAAATAATTTTTCGGATACAAACAGTATAAATCTCGCTGTTTAAATCATATTTCACTCAAAATTTGCCGACGGTACAATTTTGAAACAGCAGAAATCACCGGTTATACCTGTCAGGGCAACACGGGACGCAGGGTGATTTTAAATAACTATTTGTTGCCTGAAAGGTTATGTGATAATTATGTTAAAAATCGGCATCATCGGCGCAGGACGCATTGGCAAGGTGCATCTTGAGTCAATCTCCTACCACGTAAAAAATGCAACGGTAACCGCAATGGCAGATCCGTTTATGAACGAAGAAACCGAAAAGCTTATAAGAAGCTATGGGGTTTCAAAGGTGACAAAAGACTATAAGGACATTTTGAACGACAAGGATATTGACGCCGTTCTTGTCTGCTCCTCAACCGACACACACGCCGCAATTTCGATAGAAGCCATAAACGCCGGAAAGCACGTTTTCTGCGAGAAGCCGGTTGACCACTCTATCGAAAAAATCCAAGCCGTCGCAGACGCTTTAAAGGAGCATCCGGATATTAAGTTTCAGGTGGGCTTCAACCGCCGCTTTGACCATAATTTTGCCGCTATACGCAAGGCTTATGACGACGGGAAAATAGGTGAAGCGCACATACTGAAAATTACCTCGCGCGACCCCGAACCGCCGAATCCCGCATACATAAAGGTGTCGGGAGGTATCTTCCTCGATATGACGATTCACGATTTCGATATGGCGTGTTTCCTCACCGACAGCGACGTTGAAGAGCTTTATGTAAACTCCGCGGTGCTTGTTGACCCGGCCATAGGCGAGCAGGGCGACGTTGACACGGCAATCATAACCATGAAAATGGCAAACGGCGCTTTGGCGGTTATAGACAATTCGCGCAAGGCGGCTTACGGCTATGACCAGCGCGCCGAGCTTTTCGGCTCTAAGGGTATGGTTGCGACGAGCAACGACACCGTATCCTCGGCGGTAATATCAAACGCTGACGGCGTTACCGGCGAAAAGCCGCTCTTCTTCTTCCTTGAGAGATATATGGGCTCATTCTCCGAGGAAATGCGTCAATTCACAGAGGCGGTCATAAACGATACCGAGGTTCCCGTGGGTATTCACGCAGGCCTTCAGTCTGTAAAGATAGGTCTTGCCGCAAGAAAATCGGTAGAGGAACACAGACCCGTAAAGATTTCCGAAATACAGTAATATAAATACCCAGAATAAATAAATCCCGAACAAAGGCCGCACATTTATAGGCCGTCTGTTCGGGATTTTATTTTTAATTTAAGCGTTTAATCATCTTCTCCACGGATTTGCGGGATCGGGATCTGTCGGGTCCCAGCCGCGGCGACCGTCAGAGGCACTGATTTTAACCGCCGAGGGCTTCGGAAGAACAGTTCCTCCCCAGCTGTCATATATCATAACCGTTGTTCCGAGCGGACAGCAATCATATATCCACTTGGCGTCAGCAGTTGTAAGTCTGACGCAGCCGTGAGAAGCAGCACTGCCGAGTTTATTATAGCTCCTGTAAAGGAGCGTGGAATTGTCCTGCTTTGAATACGGTACGGAGTGAAAAAGTACCTTACCGACTATTCTCGTTGAATACTGCCCGTGAACGTTGCCCCTAAGCTCCTTCCAGCGATATTTTGCCGGAGTGTTGAAAACTCCGACGGGGGTTAAGCCGTCCGTTCCCACCGAGCACACAAAGGCTCTGTCCGGCACGGTAAATTTACCGCTGTTATCCTTTGCATAAACCGTGATACAGTTATTCGTGCGATCAACCGCTATAAGATAAGGTGCATTGTGATTTACCGCCTGTGGGTGAAGATAATAGCTGTATAACGTACCGTTTGTGAGAGTATAGGCATTGCCGTCATAATATATGGGGCCGTTGTAATTTTTGTTCCAAACGCCGCCGTCAATGGCATTAAGAGTGTCACCGTAAACGTATGCACCGTTATAACCGAAATCTACAACACCGCCCGATACGACATACCAATCGTCACCGTATTTAACGAGAGTATTGGTGTCCCAGCGCAATATGCCGCCGTATACGTAATACCACGTGCCGTAATACTTGGTAAGACCGGTATAGCTCCAGTCAAGAACGCCTTCCTTTACGTAATACCAAGTATCATAGTATTTGGTAAGGCCTGTGTAATTCCAATTAAGTACGCCTTTTTCGACGTAATACCATGTATCGTAATACTTGGTAAGGCCTGTATAATCCCAATTGAGTACGCCGTTTTCGACGTAATACCACGTACCGTAATACTTGGTAAGACCTGTATAATCCCAGTTAAGTACGCCGTTTTGCACATAATACCACGTACCGTAATACTTGGTAAGGCCGGTATAATCCCAGTTAAGTATGCCGTTTTCGACGTAATACCACGTGTCGTAATACTTGGTAAGGCCGGTATAGCTCCAGTCGAGAACGCCGTCCTTTACGTAATACCAAGTGTCATAGTATTTGACAAGCCCCGTATATGAGCTGTCCTTTTCGCCGCCCTGCATATAATACCATGTATTGCCTTCTTTTTTCAGTGAATCCTTTTCGGAGGCAAACGACGCCGTTGAAAATGCCCCGAGAAGTACCGATAGAAGCAGTATTATTGCCAAGATTTTTTGATATGTATTCTTCATTATTCCCTCCGAGAAAGCATTTGAAATGTAGTAATAAAATTATATCTTTATTAAATGCCGTAGTCAAGCACTTTCAGCGAGCATCATACAATCGTTTCATATTGTAATACAACAATTTGCTATTGCAAACCAAGGCTTATCGGTATATAATAACAAAAGGTATTCAACCTATAATTTAAAGTACAGGGGAGCTTGTTTTTGCAGGCTGAGAGGAAGTCATCAACTTCGACCCTTTTTCACCTGATGCGGATAATGCCGCCGTAGGAAGTCACCCGAAAAAGACTTGTTAAACGGAGCTTCGCATTTTGAGTGAAAAGCTCCGTTTTTTCTTTTGTCAAAAATAAAAGTCGGACTGTGCACAAAAAAGGATGTGAAAATGCCCCGCGGGGAAAACGACGCGGCAAAAAGCAGGGGGAGCGCCCTGAGTTTTGTAATTTCAATGTTGCACCGTATGATGACAACACTGCTGCGATGGGAAGCCGTGTTCCGGCGTGAGAGGAGGCCAAAAAGCCTCGACCGATATAAAACTTTCTAAGGAGCAATTAAAATGAAAAAAAAAATCAGGTTAAAAAGCTTGCCCTTGCAGGTATGTTTTGTGCGGTAGCCGTTGTCGGCAGTTTATTCTCTTTCCCGGTATTCGGCAGTAAGTGTGCGCCGATACAACATATGGTAAACATTCTCTGCGCCGTACTTCTCGGTCCGTGGTACGGTCTCGGCGTCGCCTTTGCGGCATCTCTCATCAGAAATCTGCTCGGTCTCGGCAGCCTTATGGCTTTCCCCGGCAGCATGTTCGGTGCCCTCATATGCGGTCTCATCTATAAAAAGAGTAAAAATATTCCGCTTACCCTCGTGGGCGAGGTCGGCGGAACCTCTTTGCTCGGCGGTCTTTGCGCATATCCAGTAGCCGTATTACTCATGGGCAAAAGTGCCTCGGAGGTTGCTTTTTACGCATATATAATCCCGTTCTTCATCTCAACCGCAGTCGGCTCGATTATTTCGGGAATTATTGTTTTCACGCTTAAAAAATGCGGCGTTCTTTCCAAAATGCAAAACGGATTGAAATAAAGCTTTATGTCAAGTCGTACCTCACGGTACAAAAAAATCGCACTTATATTATGAACCGAAAGGCCGTGAAAAAATGTTCGGAGAAATGCTGCAAAATGTCAGAAAAAAAAGACCGCTGATTCACAGTATAACAAATTTCGTTACGGTTAACGACTGTGCAAATATACTCTTGGCATGCGGTGCGTCACCAATAATGGCGGATGACGAAAGAGAGGCGGCGGAAATCACATCCGCGTGCGACGGGCTCTGCATAAACATCGGCACGCTTAGTTCTCGCACGATTCCCTCAATGCTTGCGGCAGGCAAAAAAGCCAACGAGCTTTGCCATCCCGTAGTTTTAGACCCGGTTGGCGTCGGGGCATCGCAATTCAGAACAGACACGGCATTTAAGCTTCTTAACAACATACACTTTTCGGTAATTCGCGGCAACATCTCGGAAATCAAGACATTGGCACTCGGAACAGGCTCCGCAAAAGGCGTTGACGCAGATATTGCCGACCGTTTTACCGAGGAAACTCTCGATAAAGCGGTAGCATTCGCAAAGAGCTTTTCGGAAAAGACCGGCTCGGTAATTGCAATTACCGGAAAAACAGACATCGTAGCCGATAAGGACAGGGCTTTTGTAATAAGGAACGGTAACGATATGATGTCACTTGTCACGGGCACGGGCTGCCAGCTGTCATCACTCACCGCCGCATTTATCGCGGCAAATCAAAACGACATACTGACGGCGGCGGCTTCTGCCGTCTCAGCCATGGGGCTCGCAGGCGAAACGGCATTCGGCAGGCTCTCCCCTCTTGACGGCAACGCTTCATACAGGAATTACATAATCGACGCTGTCTGCAATATGACACCGCAAGGATTGGAAGAAGGTGCAAAATATGAAATGCGATAAAAAAAATATGCTTCTCTACGCCGTAACCGACCGTGCTTGGGTCGGCAAACAGACGCTTTGCGAACAGGTAGAAGCGGCATTAAAGGGCGGCTGCACCTGCGTTCAGCTTCGTGAAAAAGAGCTTTCCGATGCGGAATTTCTTGAGGAAGCGATTAAAATACATGAGATATGCAAGCACTACGGTGTACCGTTTATCGTCAACGACAATGTGGACATTGCCGTCAAATGTCACGCCGAGGGAATTCACGTAGGCCAAGACGATATGAAGGCCTCCTGTGTTCGCGAAAGAGTCGGCGACGATATGATAATAGGAGTTTCCGCACATACCGTTGAAGAAGCCGTTGAAGCCGTTAAAAACGGTGCCGACTATTTGGGAGCGGGCGCGGTTTTCGGATCCTCGACAAAGCAAAATGCAGGCGCAATGAAAAAGGAAACGCTCAGAAGCATCTGCGAAGCCGTAGACATTCCCGTTGTTGCAATCGGCGGAATCAACGGCAAAAACTTAAAGGAACTATCTCACACGGGAATTGACGGTGTTGCTCTTGTCAGCGCGATATTTGCGGCAGACGATATCGAAAATACGTGTCGCGCGCTTCGCAATCTGACGGAGGAAACGGTGAAGTCAAAATGAAACTAAGCGGAGCCGTATTCGATTTTGACGGCACTCTTTTTGATACAATGTCGGTATGGGACACCGCAGGAGAAGATTATTTAAAGCAATGCGGCAAAGTCCCGAGAGAAAACCTCTGTGAAGTGCTTAAACCCAAGAGCCTTTCGGGGGCAGCAGAATATCTCAAGAAAAATTACGATTTACCCTTATCTGTAAACGAAATAGTCGACGGCGTAAACAAAACGGTGGGCGACTTCTATCTCTGCGAAGCACAGCCGAAGAACGGCGTACGAGAATTTCTAACCGCTCTTCGCGAAATTAACGTGCGTATGTGCATTACGACAGCCGCGGAACGAAAGCTCACAGAGGGCGCACTTAAAAGATGCGGCCTTTTTGGATTTTTCGACAAAATATTCACTTGCGGAGAAGTCGGGCACGACAAAAACGACCCGTACATATATTGCGAGGCGCTGTCGTTTCTCGGCACAAAAAAAGACGAAACTCTCGTCTTTGAGGATGCATATCACGCCGCAAAGACGGCAAAGGGAGCGGGTTTTTATGTGGCAGCGGTCTATGACAGCCGCGAAAAAGCTCCCGAAAAGATGAAAGCCGTATCGGACATTTACTTAAACAACTTTCTTTTCCCGAGCAACTTTATAAATGATATAAAAAAGATAAAATAACAAAACAGCGGCAAACCGGGGGCACCACCTTTTGTCGCTCTATAAAAATAATGCTAAGCTTATAAAAAACGGAGGCAAATATGAAAACAGCATTATCAATCGCAGGCAGTGATTGCAGCGGAGGCGCCGGTATTCAGGCCGATCTGAAAACGATGACTATGAACGGAGTTTATGCCATGAGCGCCATTGCGGCCCTGACGGCACAGAACACCACCGGCGTAACAGACATCTCGGAGGTATCTCCGGAATTTCTCAAGGAGCAGATTGACGCGGTATTCACGGATATACGACCCGATGCAGTTAAGACGGGTATGATTCCTACGGCAGCGTTAATTCGCGTGACAGCCGAAAGGCTGAAATTCTACGATGCTCAAAACATCATAGTGGATCCGGTTATGGTTGCGACCTCCGGCTCAAGGCTCATGGAATCTCCGGCAGTTGCCGTGATGAAAAAGGAACTTTTACCGATTTCCACACTCGTAACGCCCAATATTCCCGAAGCCGCCGTGCTATCCGGCATGGAAATTAAGGACAAGGGCGATATGGAAAAGGCCGCAGCAAAAATTCATTCGGAATGCGGCTGCGCCGTGCTTTTAAAGGGCGGACACAGCATTGAGGACGCAAGCGACCTTCTCTATAACGAAAACGAGAGCTTTTGGTTCTACGGAAAGCGCATTGCCAATCCCAACACCCACGGCACCGGCTGCACGCTGTCAAGCGCAATAGCCGCCAACCTCGCCAAGGGATACGATTTAAAAGCTTCCGTAAAGCTTGCCAAGGATTACATCTCGGAGGCACTCGCCTTTATGCTCGATTTAGGCAAGGGAAACGGTCCTATGAATCACGCTTTCATGCTTTCCGGCAAATACGCCGCAAAAAGCATCGGAGAATAAAAAGTCAAAGTGATGAGCGGCTCTGCCGTTCGACGATCAACCTAATACAAAGGAGAAAAAAAATGAAAACAGAAGCTTACGCAACACAGATGGACGCCGCAAGAAAAGGCATTATTACCGATGAGCTGAAGGCAGTAGCCGAAAAAGAACACATGACAACAGATGAGTTATTACCCCTCGTAGCCTCAGGTAAGGTCGTAATACCCGCCAACAAGCGTCACAAGTGCCTGTCGCCCGAGGGCGTCGGCTCAATGCTCCGCACAAAAATAAATGTAAATCTCGGCGTTTCGAGAGATTGCAAGGACTATGACATTGAGATGCAAAAGGTTCTCTCGGCAGTTAATATGGGTGCTGAAGCTATAATGGATCTCTCAAGCCACGGCAACACACAGCCGTTCAGGCAGAAGCTTACGCACGAATGTCCTGCTATGATAGGCACGGTGCCCGTTTACGACAGCGTAATTCACTATCAGAGAGACCTTGACACTCTGACCGCAAAGGACTTTATTGACGTCATAAGACTTCACGCAGAGGACGGAGTCGACTTTGTAACGCTCCACTGCGGAATCACAAGAAAAACAATTGACCAGATACGTAAGCACAAAAGGAAAATGAACATAGTTTCGCGCGGTGGCTCACTCGTTTTTGCCTGGATGTGTATGACAGGTGAAGAAAACCCGTTTTACGAATACTATGATGAAATACTTGATATATGCCGCGAATATGATGTTACAATCTCTCTCGGCGACGCCTGCCGCCCCGGCTGTCTTGCCGACGCGACCGACGTATGTCAAATCGAAGAGCTTGTACGTCTCGGCGAATTAACAAAAAGAGCTTGGGAAAAGGACGTTCAGGTTATGGTTGAGGGCCCCGGACACGTTCCGATGGACCAGATAGCTGCCAATATGAAGGTTCAGCAGACAATATGCATGGGTGCTCCCTTCTACGTTCTCGGGCCGCTCGTAACCGATATAGCTCCCGGATATGACCACATAACGGCAGCAATCGGCGGAGCCATGGCGGCAATGAGCGGCGCGGCTTTCCTCTGCTATGTAACTCCGGCCGAGCATCTCGCTCTCCCGAATCTCGACGACGTTAAGCAGGGCATCATCGCAAGCCGTATAGCGGCTCATGCGGCGGATATTGCCAAGGGCGTCCGCGGAGCCCGTGATATCGACGACAAAATGGGCGACGCAAGACGTGCACTTGATTGGGAAGCCCAATGGAAATGTGCCATTGACCCCGAAACGGCTAAAGCAATACGTGACGACCGCTCCCCCGAGCACGACGACACCTGCTCAATGTGCGGTAAGTTCTGCGCCGTCCGCAGTATGAATAAGGCACTCGCCGGCGAGCATATAGATATACTGTAAAAAATACTCATTAAGCAAAAACGAGCTGTAAAGGTTTTAACCGTTACAGCTCGTTTCGTTTTTATTTGTTAAATATCAGCCTTTATCAATGTTATTTGAGAAAATATCGGCAACCTCACTCATTATGATATACGCCGTCGGGTCTATGCCGTGAACGTAGTCCTTCATTTTACCTACCTGATACCTGTTAACTACGAAATAAATCATCGCCTTATCACGATTTGAATATCCGCCCTTTGCATTGAGCCTTGTAAGGCCGCTGCCAAACGCCTCGCTCAAAACCTCACATATCTCTTCGGGTCGTTCGGTTATAATAACGGCACACTTTGAGCGGTCTATGCCCTCGACTATAAAATCAACTGTTTTCAACGCCGCCGAATACGTAACTATGGAATAAAGCGGAAGCACCCAGCTTTTAAGCACGATTCCGCAAATGACATACAAAAGGAAATTATATATCATAACGAATGTGCCGACGGTAATTCCGAGTCGCTTTGCAAAAATGACCGCCATAACCTCAATGCCGTCCATTGCTCCTCCGTAACGGATAGCAAGACCGCTTCCGATACCGGAAAGGACGCCGCCGAACAGCGCACAAAGCAACAAATCGGTTCCGGCGAGCGGCGATGCTATACTCACATCTACCGGAAACACATCGGTAATCAGCCACGCAAACAGCGAATAAACGCCAACCGCATAAATCGAATAAAACGTAAAGCCTGCGCCTTGCTTTTTAAGTCCAAACAAAAAAAGCGGCACATTTAGGATTAAAAGAAACAGAGAAAGAGTCAAATTCGGCGGCGTAATCTGCTCAAGCAGCATTGACGTTCCGGAAATTCCGCTGTCGTACAGCTTAACCGGGGTCATAAAAATCGTAATGCCGAAAGCGTTTATCATTCCCGCTATCGTAAGCATCAAAATGTTTTTAAAAACTCTTTTAAAACGAATGTTTCGGGGGTGTTTCACTTGACAAGCACTCCTTTAATAAACATAGGTATCGCAAGCCGCCATGGCAAGGTGATAAGCTTAACATTAAATCCGCCGCCTCTTTTGAATCATACGCAAGCTTATGCACATACGAGATTATCAATTAGATTTTTCAGTATAAATTATATATAAATCGTAGGTCAAAGTCAATCAACAGTAATTTACGAAGTGTCATCTCACACAGTACGCAAAAATCAGCCCTTTGAGAAACATTTATTTCTCAAAGGGCTAATTAACTGAATTAAATTCATACAGTGCTTTTTTAAGACTTATTCCGAAAATCAATCGCAATAAAATCGATTCATAAGCGTCGCCGCCGACAAATCTTTCGGCACTTCATCATCTCCGCTCAAAGTCGCTTTGAATTTTCGGTAAGAGCCGCAAGAAAATCTTCACTTGTAATAACACCTTCAAATCCCATTTCGGATGCGAGATATGACACATTCGGTTTTTTCAATGCGGCCTTCTCCATAAGCGAGTCATCGGTAAGGATTCTGTTCGTTTTATCGTCCATAAGTATATGCTTGTCTGCCATACACACGGTTCTGTCGAAGTTTTCGGCAACAAATTCCATATCATGTGTAATGGTAATTACAAGCTTTCCCTCGGAGGACAGTGCATTGATAATTCCGGACAATAGTCTTATGCCGTGTCTGTCCTGACAAGCTGTCGGCTCATCAAAAACAAATACATCCGGGTCGGCCGCTATTGCCGCGGCTATCGTCACAAACTTTCTGTATGAATACGAAAGATTGTACGGATTTTCATTGATATACGGCTTGAGCCCCGTCAATTTAACCGCTTTTTTTAATCTCTTGTTCACCGTTTCTTCATCCACTTTAAAGTATCTCGGCGTGTATGAAATTTCGGCCAGCACCTCCTGATTAAAAATTTGGTCGTCGGGGTTTTGAAATACGTAAGCCACTTTTCGCGCAATCATCGCGGTCGTTTTGCCTTTTGTGGATACACCGTTTATAAGCACTTCACCCTTTGTGGGCTTAAGCAGACCGTTCATAAGCTTTGCGGTTGTTGTTTTTCCGGCTCCGTTTTCGCCTATAATCGCTATTTTTTCGCCTAAATCCGCAGAGATGCTTACGCCTTCAACGGCAACATGCCCGCTTGGATATTCAAAATAGACATCTCTCAATTCAAGATAAGCCACAGCCGTCACTTCCTCCTTTGGATTTTTGCACACATTCGGTAAATATTTTCAGAGCTTCATCCACCGTTGTCGGGATTTTGTCGATAAAAAGTCCTCTGCTTCTTGCCTGAAATCCGAGAACGGCAACATAGGGCATATCAAGATTTTTTTCATAAAGGAGTTCGCTTGACAATACGTCCTCCGGAGATCCGTCAAGCAGCACCGAGCCGTCATTGAGATATACTATATGGTCTGCATATTCGGCTATCAGATTCATCTTATGCTCAACCAAAACTATCGTTTTCTTTTGCCTGTTCAGATATTTGATTATTTCGAATACATCCTCCGTACCCTTCGGGTCGAGCTGAGAGGTCGGTTCGTCTATAACAATAATATCCGGGTCCTGAACAATGATGGAAGCCAAAGCGACTCTCTGTCTCTGTCCGCCGGACAGCTCACAGGGATGCTTGAACATAAAAGCTTCGATTTGGAGCAAGCTTATGATGTCCATTACTTTGGTTATAATCTCTTCACGGTCAACTCCCATATTTTCAAGACCGAAGGCAATCTCTTCAAAAACAGTTTCTTTTATTCCGCTGTTTTGAGTAAAGGGGTTTTGAAAAACGAAGCCTATTCTTTTGGCCTTTTCTTCTTCGCTGATCTCTTTTGTGCTTTTTCCGAATATTTCAACCGACCCTTCAACCTCTCCGCCGTGAAAAGACGGAATAAGGCCGCGGATGATATTGCAAATCGTTGTTTTGCCGCAGCCGTTCGGGCCGACAATCGCACATACCTCTCCCTCCGAAACGGAAAAAGAAACGTTCTTCAGGCAGTATTCGTCGGCAGATGGGTATTTGTATGACAGATTACTTATTTTAACAGCTTCCATACTTGTCTCCTTATCATTTGATGAAAATGAATTTCACGGCAATAAGTGCAGCTGTTACAAAAGCTATTCCTATCATAGTCACAACATCTGCCCTGCTTGTGTTGTTTACTCTTAAAGACGTGCGTTTGCAATGGCAGTTAAAGCATCTCGCCTCTAAAGCTATTGCTTTTTCCTCCGCGCTTACCATAGAGCTGAGCAGCAATGTAATAAGCATAGGTAAAATCGCCTTTAATCTGACAAACAAATTGCCTTCCGTTTCAATTCCTCGAGAGCTTTGAGCTTCAAGAATCTGCCCCATTTTGTCCGATAATTCGTTTATGGAGCGAAATGATGCAACTACCATATAAACAACATTGGACGACAGACCCATTTTGCCGAGAACCGCCATAAGGTCCTGAACCTGCGTTGTCTCGGTAAAGAGCAAAAGTCCTCCCGCAAGAGTGAGAATTACCGAAGACATTCTGCAGCCTCGTATAAAACCGACCTTATATAATGAGATTTTTCCGATTGAAAGAAGCACTTCAGCTTCGGCATTTTGAAACAATGAGCTTATCAAAATAAGCATAAGTCCAAAGAAAACAAAAAGCTTAAAATACGATTTAAAAAATCCTTTAAAAACGTGAGCGAAAAGAGACAGTATTATGTATACCGCGCTGATCACCGCAATATATACGGGTCCGCCGAACAATATCGATAAAACAGCCGTACAAATAACAAACAGAAACTTTGTAATCGGACTAAGCTCTTTAATTGTGCCGCCTTGTCTTTTCAATTGTTCTTCTATGGCCTGTCTATCCATAAATCTCCACCCCGGTCAATGTATTTTTCTTATTGCGGCTCTCCGCTGTCCGTATTTTTATCCGTATTTTCGTCTGCGATATCGTCATCATCAAAAAGGTCATTTTTCTCTTTTTTCTCCTTAAGATAAATGTGACCTAATTTGAATTTGCTGAGATATCTGTTTGACATTCCCTTTACGATAATGTAGCAAACGACACACGAAAGCAGCTTGTCCAAAAATTCTGTACAGAACGACGAAATCAATGTTGCCGGGAGCACTCCGAGTCCGGTTGCGCGAAGGAATGTTATAATTACTCCTTGCCCGGTCTCAGTTATTCCGCCGAACACCAGTGCGGTGATAGGAGACGACAATACTACGCCAAGCAGCGCAATAATAATTCCGCTGGTAATGAGTTTCGGTATGCTGGTCATCATTTTTTTCTTGCTCAAGAAGCCGGCAGCCAAGCCGTAAATGGCCGTTACGGGAATATACGCAAACATAATCGGTGAAAATATTCCCGACACGACACCTGTCAAGGCACCCGTAAGACAACCTATTGCAGGTCCGCACAGCATACCGATAAGAATGGTTCCGATGCTGTCAACATAGAGCGGTATTTTCAAAGCAGAAGCCAGATTTCCGCCTACAACATTTATTGCCAAGCATATCGGTATCAATGATATTACAATAATTGAAATAGATTTTTTTTGTTTCATATGTTTCTCCCCCGTGATATCTCACCGGATCGGAACAAAAACGCTGCTACCTGCCGATCATAAACAACTTTCTGTCTATTTCATGGCAGCAAGCATATCCCCCAAGGTCCTTCACGGTATTTAATATCTTCAGTATTTTTTTATACATCTTGAGCTTTCCCTTAGGAGTGTAAACGTATTTTATTCCCTCGATAAACCTCTTATTGTCCCGATAAACCAACTGTCCGAAGTTGATTTCTCTCGGTAGCTTTTCAATGTTATATTCTTTTTTAAAATCAATCAGAATTTTGTTCAGCCCACAGACCTCTCGCGAGCCGAGAATTATCATTTTATCCGGATCAAGCACGTACCATACAATTGCCCAACCGGAAGTATAATACTCAAGCGACTCAATATTGCCGGATAAAATATATTCCCTGCTTTTCCGCATAAATTCAACAATAGTGCCGTCGTCAAAGAGTTTTTTTACAACGGTTTCGTTTCCCTTTTGCGGTCCGTGTCTGAAATCATAAAAAGCTCCCGCCCAATCCATACACAGTCTGACAGCTTCAAAAACAAGCTTGCTGTCATCGGTATCTATTCCTCGGTTAAGTGCCTCTCCGCAGCATTCGAGGAACCTGTTACTGTCATCGTTCGTCTCACCGGAGAACAATTCCGGACTCATCCAGCTCACATGGCTTTCGGGGTCCACCTCGTATGACCAGTGATACTCATCGGCAACACCTTCAAGATACTTGTAAAGATATTCGGAAAAAGCCTTTACAATTTTCTTGTTTGACATCGGTTCTTTATCCTGAGCGGCTGTCTCCGCTTGGCCGTAAAGCACCCGATTTTCAACAGTTATTGCATCAAGCTGCATAGCTTCTTTTCCCTTTTCAAAGGACAGGCCGCCGCCTGATGCAACACTGTATCTCGCAAGCATCAAATATCCCGCGTGTTCAAAAAAGTGTGAGACGCTCTTTGCCGTTTCGGCCTCATACCTTTCTGCAACTTTGATCAATTCTTCGTCAATCGTTATTGTTATATTCTTCTTCACATTTATACTCCCCTATGCATTTTATTAATAAGACTATCCATATGTATTATATTATTAATTCTTTATTACTGTCAACCGTTACGGCAAACAAATATCCGACAGACATCGAACACAGGGAAACGCTAAATGTATAATCAGTTTTTCTCCTTATTGGCAAAACCGGGAGTCAGAACCTTAGCAATAACAAGCAAAGCTATGGCCACAATAACCGTACCGACGATGATACACGGAGTATATCCGAACTTCGTATAAAGAACGGGTGACACACCGGTTCCTATCGTGCTGCCTATCGCAAGCGCGCCGAAGCTTGAACCTATTACGGTTCCGCGTATTTCAGCTCTTACATCCGTGCACAGAGAAATACAAGCCTCTGTTGCAAATTCGACGAATGCAAAGTAAAGGAAAAGACCGATGCTTCCGATAATAAGCGATTTTTGGTTGGTGAATGCGGCTATTACGCCTCCGCATATAGTCACAATGGCACCGAGCTTCATGGCTTTTGTTTTTCCGAGCTTGTCTGTAAGAGTAAGGCAAAGGAGCGAGCCAACAAATACCGCTAATCCGAATGCCGCGGAAATAAAGCCGATCTCCGATAAGCCCTGGTCGAAATTATCTTCAAGCCAACCGCCGTACATTGTCTGGCAGAACCAGTTACCGCCCATAAGAAGCGAGCCGGTAAGAAGGGCTGCCAAGGCATTTTTATCCTTGAGTACGAGCGAAAGTCTGTGGAAATATGAGCCTTTTTCCGCCTTGTTCTCTTGCATCTCGTGAGAAACGGTTGCGTCGATACCGAACCGTTTTTCTCCTTCCTTCGGGAGAATAAAGCCTAAAGCGATTGCAAAAACCACGGCGATGCCTGCCATTAAGACAAACGGTACAGCCCAGCCGAAGTTTTCCATAAGAACACCTGCAACCGGTGAGCCTATCATAAAGCCGAGTGCATATGCGGCTTCAAGAACCGCAGTCATACGGCCTCTGCCCTCGTAAGGAATCATTTCGCTGAGGTAAGAGTACATTGCCGAGTCAAAAGTGAGTGTCGCGGCATAGGAAATGGGTAACGCGACAACAAAGCAAGGGAAGCTTGGGAAGAAGTATATAGCCGCATAGCTTGCCGCAAATGTGAGCAATGCTATTAAAAGCGAATTCTTCTTTCCGAACAAGTCAATAATACCGCCCCATACAGGTCCTAAAAATCCCATTGCCGATCTGATAGAGATGGCAAGACCGATAACAACGATTGTCGTGTCCAAATTTCTTGCGATTTCGGGAAGGAACGGCGTAACCATATGGTATCCCGTGAAAATTGCTATTCGCAACAATCCAAACAGTATAACAAGCATAGCAACTGTGCCAGTAAAAACTCTCTTTTTATTCTTTTCCATTTTAGAATCTCCTCCAACAAATATATGCCGGCTAAAGCGTTAATCCGGAATTTGCGGTGCGATCGGCGCCGTTATGTTTACCGGAAGCCTTGTTTCGGGGAATAGGTTGAAATCCTTCATAATTATTTCTTCAGCCTGCTGTAAGGTTTTTGTATCCTTTATCGCATTAACGATAGGATTTACTTCTCTTAAAATATCGGGGTCAAAGAAGAATGTGAACGCTGCCGCAGGTGTCATTTCAACAGACCAAAGACGTTTGCAGTAGAAGGTTCCGAAATGTCCCTGTGCCGCCTCATACGGCCATTTTTCAACTTCCTCGCCCGGAATCCACTTGAGGATTTCGCCGTAAGTGTTTATATCCTCCTGAGTAAGTCCGTTACCGCCGATAAACGCGCCCTTTTGCATAGCAATTCCGATGTTTCTTACGATATGAGCCATCGGCATTTCGGCATCGCCGCCGATTGCATTTACACCGTACACACCGGGAATTTCAAGCTCCGAAGCGCAAAGAATTGAGATAGCGTCTATCAACGGAGACTGTACCTGTGTTTCCGTTCCGGTGAAAAACGCGTCAGCTCCGATATCCACCGTAACAAACAAATCCGCTCCGTATTCCGCGATAAGATCCCTAAAGCCCTGCATAATGCCGGGAACACCCTTGCGAATGCTTATTGTGGCAATAACGGTATCCTCAAGGACATTTTTCATCAAAGATTCGTGCAGATATTCGCCTTTTCCATGGCCTCCCACAACCTTTGTTTCCTTGCTGATAATCGCCACGTTTTCGCTGAGCCTTTCGGACGGCTGGAGCCAATCGAGATCGATAACCTCTCCTCCGAGAGCCATTTCTCCGTTAAACTCCCACCATTTGCAGCCGATGTCTGCCAAAACGAATTTTTCAACACCGAGCTTTTTGAGGAGATTCATAACGGGAATCGTGTTCATGATGTCTCCTCCGCCGCCGCATCCCGCGAGAAGGGCGACCTTTGATTTTTTACCCAAGTCGATCATCGACGGGCGTGGACTTGTCCAATTATTCATGTTTTTCCTCCTTGTTTTTCATTGTATTTAAAATACAAAAAATTATTTCAAAATCATTTTATAGATCCTCATCAGATCCTCTTCGCCGACTGCTCTCGGATTCACGTTAACGCCGTCATCCATCATAGCGTCTTTTGCATATTTTTTAAGCTCATCCTCGGTAACGGCTCCTATATCAAGCTTTTCTTCTGTTCCGACAGCCCTGAACAGTTCTCTGACTTTTTTTATCAGTACATCCGCAGGCTGCGCGTGTTCGGGGAGCTTTTCACCGATATACTCCAGCACTCTTTCGTACTTCTCCTTGCACACGTCACGGTTATAATCAATAGTCGGAATTTGAAGCACACCGCAACCGAGTCCGTGCGGCACATTATGGTAAACCGTCAACGGGCAGCTTGCCGCATGCGGAATAACGCATCCGCACTTGCTCTGTGCCACGCCTGCAAGAAGTGACGCGTAAGCCATTTCGTTGCGTGCGGCTTTATCGTTTTCGTTCACACAAAGCGGGAGACTCCTGAAGACGATTCTCAAAGCCTCCAGCGCCATAAGCTCTGCCACGGCATCGTCCATAACCGAAGAATAAGCCTCAAGCGCATGTGATAAAACGTCGAGTCCAGTATGAATCGTCGTGTTTTTCGGAACACTGTATGTAAGCTCCGGATCGACAACCGCATATGTTGCCGCAAGCATCGGGCTGAACATAATATCCTTAATATTGTTAGTATCGACAATTACGATACACTCCGAAACCTCGGAGCCCGAGCCCGATGTTGTGGGAATCGCAATCAAAGGAATCGGGGGATTTACCGGCTCCTTTATTTCCTCTCCGCGTCCCGCGAGATAATCATGAATACTGCCCTCGTTTGTGGCAAGAATTGCGGCACCCTTCGCTATATCCATGGAGCTTCCGCCGCCTGCAACGATAACAAGGTCGCATTTTTCCGCCTTGCAAAGAGCTCCGCACTTATCAACCGTTGCAACCCTCGGGTCCGGCTCCACCTCTGTAAACGCGACGGCTGATGCGCCTGCCTCTTCGACGGAAGCGATAATATCGTTTGCAATTCCTAGCTTATATACCGTAGGGTCGCATACAAGCAATACTTTTTTAGCGTTTTTTTCTTCAATCAAATTCTTAATTTCGAAACGTTTTCCGTTACCGAATTCAATTGTTGTTTTTAAATAATGTGTAAATGAGTTAATCATCGTTTCATCTCCCTTTTAATACTTTTCCAACCAATCCTCATAGAACGCTTGACAGTCGTGCTTCGGTTCGTATATTTTCCCCGCGAAGCTCATTTCCGCCGCTGCTTCTCTGATGTCCTTGTAAAGTCCGACGCCTGTAAAGGCACCCATGGCAATACCGAGGCCGGTAATCTCTCTTTCCTTTTGCGTAATTACCTGTCTGCCGCATACATCCGCTAGTATGCCGTTATAAAAATCGGATGCGGTCTGTCCGCCGCATACATACAGCGGAGCTTCCGAATCAGCCTTTATCGCTTCGAGATTTGCACGCACGGCATAACAGTTTGCCTCGTATACCGCTCTGAAAAAATGGCCTCGCTTATAGCTGTCCAGAACCCATGGAGTGGGGAATACAAATCCCGAGCGGCATGTTGAAGACCTTCGGCCTGCAATTTCGTGTCCCGAAAAGCACCGCATACCGTCACAGCCGAGCGGTACCGACATTGCTTCCTGCGTCATTATTTCATAATCCGTACGGAATAAGTCTCTTACCCATCTCAAAGCGAGCCCGGTAATTCCCGCGTTTCCCTCTTGCAGCCACAAACCGGGTACGCCATGGCGGTTTGTAAAAGCAAATTCATCGACTTCATATCTGTCCGTAACGCGCATTACCGGAGTTGTCGTCCCGGCAACGGCTGCAAGCATTCCGCTTTTCAGCACGTTCATTCCTACAAGGCCGGCCTGAGAATCTGCTGCTCCGCAAATTACAGGCGTACCCTCCTTAATTCCTGTTTCACAAGCCGCTTCCTTTGTGACAGTGCCGATTTGCTCTCCGAAATCGGATATTTCCGGAAATATATCGGTTCTGAGTCCCACAGATTTCAGCAGCTCAGATGACCACTTGCCGTTTTTGATATCAAACAATTGCGACGAGGAGGCAACAGACGGCTCGCTGACCTTGCTGCCGCACAGTAAATAACATATCCAATCGCTTATCATCATAACCGTATCAATTCGGTCATAAACAGCTTCGTTAAATTTTTTGTACCACAGCAGTCTTGCGAGTCCGAACATTCCGGAAACAGGCAAGCCGGTTATTTCTTTTATGAACGGCTCCTTACCCGACAGAATATCTGCCGCTTCCTCTCCCCTTAAATCTACGCTGGGAGCTGCATATATCTCTTTACCGAAACGGTCAAGCCAAACCATGCCCTCTCTTTGAGAGGTAGCACTCACGGCAACAATTTCATCGGCGGATATTCCTGCCTGCGTTATTACCTTACGGCAAAGCGAAAACAGGATTTTTTTAAATTGCTCCGCATCAAAAAGCATAGCCTCTTTGTTGCTTGAGGAAAGGTCCTTCAGGTATTCCCATTCTCTGTAAGCATAGGAAACCAAACGGCCTGACATATCAAAGAGATTGCATCTGCCTGCTCCCGTGCCTGCATCGAAAACCATAGCGTACTTTTTCACGTTATTCTCCTAAGTCTATACAACTCTGTTATCGATTTTTGTATTTTCGGTAAATGCCCTCACGGCCTCAAAGCACATTTTTGAGTGCTTTGCGATAGCGTTGTATGTAGAGCCTCCGATATGCGGAAGAAGCTCCGTGTTTTCAAGCTCCAAATACGGGCTGTCCGCGCTGAGCGGTTCTTTTCCGTATACGTCAAATGCGGCTCCCGCTATTTTCTTTTCGCGGAGGAGATTAAGAACGTCCTCTTCGTTTGTCGTAGCGGTTCTTGCCGAATTGATGAAATATGCCGTTTCCTTCATATTTGACAGGAGTTCCTTATCAAGCATCCCTCTTGTATCGGGGGTTACCGGCAAGTGGTTTGATACGTAGTCGCTCTCCGAAACCAGCTTTTTCAGGTCCTCCGTCTTTTCCGCTCCGTATTCCTTCATAGTCTCTGCAGAAACATATGGGTCATAAGCTAAAATTCTCATATTGAATGCCGAAAGGCGTTTTGCTGTTTCCTTGGCAACGTTTCCGAAGCCCACAAAGCCGACTGTGCTGCCGTCAAGCTCCGTTCCGAAGGATTTGAAATAATAATCCTCGGTCCAGCCTCCGTCGCGTATCATTTTTTCACCCTTATAGAAATTTCTTGAAACGCTTATCATCATTCCGACAACCATTTCGGCAACGCCTACCGCATTTCTTCCCGGAGTGTTGACAACTATAACATTGTTCCTTTTTGCGGCGTCGAGATCTATATTTGAGGTACCCGCTCTGCAAACAACAAGCATTTTGAGCGTCGGGCATTGTTCAAAAACTTCCTTTTGAACAACATCCTCCTCGGTTACGAATATTTCAGTTCCTTTTTCGTTTAAAAGCTTTGCCAGCTCTTTGCCCTCTCTTATGATTCCCGTATCGAACCAGTTTTCATAGCAAACCTCGTTGTCTTTTTTTAGCTTTTCAAGATAAAGTTCCTGAAACGGTGCTGTAATCCATATTTTCATTGTGACTATCCCTTCTTATGGCACTAAAACCGTTTTAATTGAAACTCTGTCCGGCTTTTTCGCCGACATGGCCTCATCAATTTCATTTAAAGCAAAGATATCGGTTACCATAACCTTTGCATTTATTTTGCCTTTTTCCAGACAATCTATTGTGTACGGAAAAGCTCCGGGGCTCAAATGCCCTCCGATTACACGAAGCTCTTTAAATTCACTTATCTGATTAAGGTCGATTTCCGCTTTTTTCTTAAACACGCTGTAAATAAAGAGCATTCCCTGTTTTCTCAGACAGTTCATTCCCGTTTCCACCGAAGCGGGATTTCCGGTCGCCTCCATATATATGTCGCAGCCCACTCCGTCGGTTAATTCCATAATTCTTTTTGTGACGTCTTCCTTCATTGGATTTAAGACCTCTGCCGCTCCGAGCTTTTTGGCGATTTCGCAAAGAGCGTCGTTGGTATCTATTCCTATTACTCTCTTCGGATTTCGAAGAAGAGCAAACTGAAGCATTCCCATACCTATAGCTCCGAGTCCCGAAATAACGACAGTGTCTTCCATACCCATTCCGGTTTGGTTGACCGCATATGCGGAGCATGACAACGGCTCGCAAAGAGCGGCCTCGACTGCCGGAATGTCTTTTGAAACCTTGTGAATCAATGCATTTTTCGGAAGAAGCATATATTCGGCAAAGCCGCCCTCAAGGAATCCGTTTTCATCATCGCAAAGATGATAAAGGCCCTTCTTGCAGTAATAACACTTTCCGCACGGCATTATGCACTCCGCCGTAACCCGGTCTCCGCGGACAAAGCCTTTTTTCTCCGCCCCGGGGCCGATTTCTTCGACTGTTCCCACGAATTCGTGTCCGGGTACTCTCGGAGACTCAATGCCTCCCCACGGGTCGCCGCCCATATAAACCGCTCTGTCCGAAGCGCAGATTCCGGCGGCTTCAATTTTTATAAGTATTTCTCCCTCTCCGACCTTAGGTGTATCCACCTCGCAAAATCTGTAATTCTTTGCTCCGTATGCTACTATCGCTTTCACTTCGTGCCTCCTGCTTTACTTATAAATAATCATGGTATTTTTCTTTTTTTATTCCCTGCATCCCGAGCAGCTTACAAGCTTCAATCAGCATTGCCTCTCCGCGTCCGCCCGACATTGCATAATGGTGCGGAAGCGCATTTTTTGTAAATGTTTCTAAAAACTCCGGAATGCTTACGGGCTCTTCGTCCATTTGCAGCTCCGTAAACCACGCCCTGACGCCGTCGTGACCCTTGTCACGCTGTTTTCCTATTTCGGCACTCAAGGCGAAGAAGCGGTCGCCGTTGTCCGCGACACGGAAAATACTCGCTTTTTGTTTGTTGAATATCAAATCTCCTACCGTGCCGGGATCCTGCGGAGCACCGGGAGCACACGGGTATTCTTTTATTTTCATTCCGTTTTCATTTGCATAGCTCGGCAAGCCTATTCCGCAATGCCACCAAACAACGCCGCCAAACTCGGGATCCACCTGCACCATATCCATAAGAGCGGCTCTTTTTTGCGTTGCACCCGAAAGCATAATCATACTTATGAGTCCGAGTAAGTCGCCCTCGCAGGCAACGGGGTACCCGTGATCACAAAGGTATCCGTATGCCATACACGGGAAAATATCCAATCTCTCCTGGAAGCGCGTCCAGCATGCAACAGCCATTCCCGCGTAATTGTTTTCTTCAAAATATCTTTTTAAAACACAGATAAGCTTGCATGATTTTACAAATCTTTCCTCGTCTGCGGTAAACGAGCTTGCGCTGCTTTTTATCTCCGCGGCAAGCTCGGATATTTCTTCATCCTTCATTTCAAGAACCGCGTCAATGATTTTGTCAATGTCCGTTTCTTCTATTGTTATGCCGAAACGGCTTTCGACCTTTTTCTTATCGTATTCAAGATTGACAAATCCCTCGGCAACGCCTCCGGCAATCGCAATCTTCTTACCCTTAATTGCCTTTAGACATCTTATCGCACCGACGGTAGTAAGAAATCTGTTTACAAAAAGGGTATCGTCCGCGTTTCCGTACAGCCATTTCACGGCGGGTATTTCGCGTCCAGAATTTGCCACACTTGTGAAAAGATTGAGTCCTGTCATTGAATTAAAGAGCAGCACGCCCTCTTTTTTCGGCTCAGGAACAGCCCAGCAGCAAACCGGCACGCCGAGCTTTGTAAACTCGTTTATGCACTCACCGAACCATGTAAAGCCCTTGACCGTTACAACAATCAAATCGCAATCCTTAAGCCCGTTTGCAACCCTTTTAGCTTCCTCAGGCTCAAAAAACGCCGACTCGCCTTTTATAACCTCGCAGTCGTTTTTTTGAGCCAATTCGATAAATGCCGAAACATTTTTATTGTCAAGACCTGCAGCATCATTTGTTGCAGCGAGTCCTATTTTAATCATTTTTTCTCCTCCGAAAGTATCACAATCTGCCGATAAAAATAAAAAAGAGACTTCTCCTGAAATTATTATGCGCATCGGGGTAACGAAATACAAAATCAAGCTGACAGGAGAAATCTCTCTTTTTATCTATTCTGAAAATTTACACAGAATCAAGCTTTAAAGACCGGCGATTCTCGCGAGAGCGTCAAAGCCCTCCATATCGCCGAGCTCTTTGTCAAAGAAGCAGGTTTCACCGCCCATGGCCTTACAGGTGCAAGCGATTTTAGCCGCGTCTTCGGTTACAAGCGCCGCCTCGAGCGCCCATTTCATATCAGGACCGCAGGCAAGCAGGCCGTGACCCTTTAATCCGATTGCGTAATCGGGGCCGAGTGTTTCGACAGCCGCCTTCGCAAGATTCGGTGAGCCCGCTCCCTCAAGCGGAGCGACTTTAATGGCACCGTTCGTCACATACTGACTGACTGTCACCGTCGGAATATACGGTTCATTCTTCAGCGACCAAGCAATTACATAAGGTGTATGGCAATGAATAACCGCATTTACGTCGGGTCTGTTTCTGTATACGCCGGTATGCATACCGGTCTCGATGGAAGGACTAAGCGAGCCCTCAACCACATTTCCGTTAATATCGACAATAATTATATCCTCGGGCTTCATAACGCCGTAAGCCACGCCGCTCGGCTTTATCGCCACAAGGTTTGTCTGCGGATCTCTGACGCTTATATTTCCTCCGGAAAGCTGTGTAAAGCCTCTTTCAAATAAGTACTTACCAACCTCTACTACGATTTCCTTTTGTCTTTCAAGCATATTAAACAGCCGCCTTTCATTAAATTCTCTTTAGCATTTATTTTCATCTGCTGTCCTTATTCTATCACCTTAGTATTGATATTTCTATTGATATTTTTAATAAATATCAATATCAGTTTTTGAACAATATCAATAAAGGAAAAACGTCATTGATAGTAATGACGTTGATTATTGGTATTTATATTTATATATTAATAATTTAACAAAGTGACAAATCAGGCTCATTTTTTTCTTTTTAACTGCTCTTTTGCAAAATGTCACAATAATAAGTTATATGAGAGGTTTTGGCTTTATCTTGTAGTTTGCGAATAATCTATATAAATAGAAAAAGCCCTTTGAGAAAGGGATTTCTTCTCTCTCAAAGGGCTTGGTAAACTTGAAGTTGGCGATTTCTTTTTCCGGTGTTTTCTGTCCCTCGGATTTCCTCATGATAGAAATAATCCACGATTACCGGATGTCCCTGCGGGACTCTGCCATAAGGCATTTCATTATCCACAAAGGTACAATCATACTTTTTAGCCATTTCCTCAGCTTTTACTTCAAGTGCTTCAAAGTAGCTGCGGTTATGCTTGTTATAGATCTCATCGTAAAGCGGCACAAGATCAGGATGTTTTCCGGCGATATAATCCATAATCGTCTTTTTGAAGCCGCCCCGAAGATTGAGGTTCTCAAGCCAGAACAGATCGCACTGATCCTTTACCCGCTCAAAGATGGCTTCAAAATCCGTGATGCCGGGGAATACTGGGGATACGAAACAGACTGTACGGATCCCTGCTTCATATACCTGCTTCATAGCAGCGATACGACGCTCAATGCTTGAAGCAGAGTCCATATCGTTCTTGAAATTTTCATCCAGTGTGTTGATCGACCATGAAACGGTCACTCGTCCAAGCTTTTTCAGCAGATCAATATCCCGTACCACAAGATCAGACTTTGTGCAGATCAGAATATCAGCGTCACTGCCGATCAGCTGCTCCAGAAGTTTTCTGGTATTCCTGAATTGCTCCTCCTGTGGATTGTAGCCATCTGTCACAGAACCGATAACCACCCGCTGTCCGGCATATTTCTTCGGATTTTTAATTTCCGGCCAATGCTTCACATCAAGGAAAGTGCCCCATTCCTCCGTGTGTCCGGTAAAGCGCTTCATAAAAGAAGCGTAGCAATACTTGCAGGCATGTGTACAGCCTACATAGGGATTGACCGAGTAACCGCCTACCGGCAGGCTGGACTTGGTCATGATGTTCTTTGTTTCCACCTCACGAATGAGGATTCCATTTATTACTTCTGCCATGATCTCTGTACCTCTAACACTTTATTGAATTCCTCCGGCATTTCCTGAATCATATTTTCATCCCCTATAATAGAGACAAGGTCTTCTTTCATAAACACCGGAATGCCGAGCGTATGTGCCTGGTCTGTCAGAGACCATGCCCATTCCGGCTCCGTATGAATCTTCCTTCTCTGAGCTCCTGTCATGGTGCCGACAACGATCCAGTTGATTCCGGAAAGGTCAACTGTACCGAGATCGTCGAATAACGGCTCAAAGGTAACATGGTAATGTTTTGCTCTGACGTTTTTCCGAAGGGCGTCGATACGCCACAGTTCGGCTTTCCTCGTCACCGTAACGCCAAACCATGTGTTTTCCAGATCGGTATCAAAATCCAGCAAATCGGGGCGCTTGGTAAGAAACAGGTACTGATGCTGTGGATTTTCACGGATCTTTGCAAACACCTCGTCTCTCCATTCCGGCTTCCATCCGGAGAGATCGCTCATGCCGGTAAGAAGAAAGTTCTGCGGACGTTTCTTTTCCATCCTCTTGAGCTTGCCCGGAAAGAACTCAGGATCAGCGAAGTCATCTATCATATGATACCGCTTTACATTATTCCGGGCATAACAGTAGGAACAGCCCACTGTACAGCCGATGACCAGATTCATGTTCTGAATCTGATCTTTGATACAAATACTCATGACTCCTGCCACTCCTCAAGATTCTTTCTGATGCGGTCGAGGCATTCCTCAAACCGGGTAATTTCTTCCTCTGAAAAACCTTTGTAGTAAATACTGCCCATCTCATCAGATACAGAATCGTACTCGCCCTTTAAGGCATGTGCTTTATCAGTCAGAAACAGAAGTGTTTTCCTTTTGTCCGTTTCAGACTGAACACGGCTTATCAG